>Ga0102588_1000001_pt1 | contig 1604902 bp, 1460 predicted proteins | sample AraplaMF_Col_mMS_FD_76854 | JGI IMG/M metagenome (GOLD analysis project Ga0102588, IMG submission 76854) | Arabidopsis root microbial communities from the University of North Carolina, USA - plate scrape MF_Col_mMS (SPADES assembly) (version 2) | ecosystem: Host-associated > Plants > Roots >...
TGCCGTTTTGGTTCGAGCATTACAACAATCTTCACCCGCACAGTGCTTTAGGATATCAATCGCCGCGCGAGTTCATCAACTCGCAATCTCAAACCTGAGCATGTCCGGTCTTTTGGGGGCAACTCCACTGATAGCATCAGTCTGGTATTACTTTGTTCGAGCTTTCGGTGAGGCTCGATACAAGGGTGATGTTCAAGGGATTGTTTTGGAGGTCGATCGCATATCGCGATACACTACGCCCCTTCCAGATCACCTGCCCGTTACCCAGGAGTATGCCGACTTCATCGAGGAGTTGAACAACAATATCGAGCAGTTGTTGTTTGCAACAGATGGATCAAAGCTGATCGTTAGCAACGGCGATGACGACGAGTTGAGCCAGAGACCAGAAGTCTATCCTTTGCTAAAGGCTTATCATGTTCTGAAAGGCAACGTGCCGGACAGCTTTGACGCATTTCAGACAGCAGCAAGGACGCTACGACGATGACGGAAATCAACGAACGACTGATATTGGGCGGAGCAGATTTTCTGGCGCGGATGCACGGAGACACGACGAAGCTTGTGAGCGATTGGAAAGAACCTAAGATTCCCCATACCTACGTCGTTGGAAACAGCAGGGATTTTGATCAGTTTGCTCGCTTTTTTGTCGAGGCACTTGGAAATAGCTTTGCCGGTGCAGCGACCTTTTGGCCGGAGGCGTTGGAAGTAGTAGACGAAAATGAACAGAGGATATTCACACCGGGCAACCGACATATCGGGCGACCCACCGTTGACCGTCCCGATCTTCTTTTTTGTCAATCGATCATCACTTCCGACCGTGAAGTCAGAGGAATAATTTCGACCGTAGTTGACCTTATCGATGTTGGAAGCATCAAGGTTTGCGCACTTCATGTCACCGATATCGCAAAAGCGAACCTTCAACGATATTTCGACGAATCCTCCGAACTTCCGGTCCGTGTTTCCGCTCCCGACGTAATTCGCCGCCGTTCTGATGACGGCTGGGGTCTACAGTCGATGTACTATGATGCACTGGAGAGCGCTTTGGGACCGGATGCCAAAGCATCTCCCGCGTTTGTCCGTGACAGGCTGAGAAATTTGCGTAAGCCGGCGCAAGGCAAGACGTTCACCATGTAACAGACATCGGGGCCGTCTCCGGTGGCTAGCCGCTGTCAGCGCCTAGAGGCGGATTTGCCGTCGCTAAGGACAACCTACACGCTCGAAGAATTTATCTTTCTGGTATCCGAAGTCGCCCGACGGCGCTCGACCTCGAGTAAGAGAGCGGCCGTCTCACCCCACGCGCAAGCCGTCAAACAGACGCCGGCGACCGCCGCTGCGAAGGATCACGTGATAATGGGATGGCTCACGATAGACGGTGATTTCGCAGTCGTTTCACAAGGTTCGCCGACTGGGCGTACGCTACTGGACAAGGCGGCCCAACGTGTTGAAGGGGCTCGGCAATCCTCCCATCTACGAGGAAACGCTCAAGAATATTGTCATAGTGAGCAGGATCAGACGGACTCTGACCGTGCAGGAGCGCGCGGCGGCCTTCGAAAACACTGCTGAGGCCGCGGCAGAAGAACGCCGCCGTGGGAGCAGAAGAGCAAACGCCTCGTCGAAGGAAACCGGCTGAAGAAGTCACTCGTATCGGGCTCGGCCGACGTCGACCGGGATTGTGCCGTTGTCCATGAGGCTACGCTGGGGTGACATCTGCGGATTGAGCGGGCCGCTTAGTTTAGGCCGTGTGCCAGGGCTGGACGAGAGACGACTCAAGCGGACGACTGCAAGGTATTTGGACTTCTGATCAGTTATTTCTGCTGCCGGCAGCCCAAGCAATTACCGACCGCTGTGTCGCCAGGACAAACGCGCCCTCTGCGTCTACGAATGCTTAGGTGAACGCAGGTTGCTTCGAGCCAAGCATGCCCCAATTCGGCTCGTATGGCGTATGCATTGCCCATGAAATGCCTACGACAGCCAGAGCAAGTGCAGCGGTCACGGCCACAGCAATTATGATCATGGTATCTCGCTGCATGCCGCCCATCGAATCATTCGCTTTCAAAAAAATACGCCGCTGTCTGGGCGGCGTACAGAGGGGAAGAGAGCGCTTCGCAGGGGAACGACGCGAAGCATTATTTAAACGGATTGGTTGAACAAAAGTTCCATCGAGAATTCGACATTGATATCGTTTTGTGCAAACTGTTTTCAAGGCGGAAGCATCAGACCCTTTCGCCCAGAGGCCATTCAGTCTCCCAAAACCTCGGATGGCCTCGCCCGAAATTCTAATACGATGAGTGTCACAGCCATCGTATGGAGGCCGTCTCACGTTCCCAAGGCTTGTAGCCCTGAGCCCCATTCGCGTGAGGCGGTCTTTCTGTCAGGCGGTCGCCGCTTCCCGCCCTCTCCGTAAAGCAGCGTCGGTGACGAAATTCATTCGACGCGATTGCGCATGCTAGAAGGGACCCTTGCAATCGTCGCAGTCGGATTATCCCAGCTTGGGCATCATCCGTTCCCGCATGAAAGCCATATACTCTTCCTCTGAACTACCGCGCCGCTTCTCCACGAGGGGCTTGATGTCCTCGGTGGCGACGTAACGGAGCTTGTCGGTACCGTCGGTCGTGGCATTGTATATCACGTTCGCAACCTGCTCGCTTGTCGCCAAGCCGCGGTTCTGACGGAGTTGGTCAAAGACCGCGGCAGCGCCGGCGATGAAAGGATCGTAGTCTGAAGGCGTTGCCGTGGAAGACAACTCTTGGCCGCTGCGCTCGCCGAACTTCGTCTCCAGCACCCCGCCCGGCTCAACGATCTTGACCCCAATGCCGAGAGCCGCGAGTTCATAGGAAAGTGATTCCGAGAAGCCCTCTAAGGCAAACTTTGAAGCGTTGTATAGAGAAATCATTGGCAGGCCGAATACGCCAGCGCCCGAACTGACATTGATGTAAAGGCCGGATCGGTTTGCGCGAAAATGTGGAAGCGTTTCGCGAACGACGTCCATCACCCCGAAAACATTGACGTCGAACTGCTCCTGCACCTTTTGACGAGACGTCCCCTCAAAAACTCCAAAGAGGCCATAGCCGGCGTTATTGACGACGACGTCGATTTTTCCGAAGCGAGCGATGCCTTTCTCGACCGCATCCTTGATGGTCTCGGTGTCCTGAACATCGAGCTTGGTTACGAGAACATTGGAATGCTCTCGGAAACCATCTGACGGACTGCGCATCGTTGCGACGACATTCCATCCATTGTTGGCAAACAGCCGGGCGGCGGACTCACCAAAGCCAGAGGAACAGCCGGTTATCAGAACGGTTTTAGTCATGGGTTTCTCCATTGTTACTCGCTCATATCTAAACCTCTGTCCGGATGTTATAAGTGGTACAGAGTTGCACAGCCTGTTGAAGGAAACCGGACAATGTCGGGTATGACGCTTTCGGATTTGAGAGCAATCTCTGTGATCGCAGACTTGGGAAGTTTTCGCGGGGCGGCGAAGGAGTTGGAGGTCGCGGTATCATCCCTCAGCCACCAGGTTGCTAATGTAGAGAAGCGCCTCGGCATCAGGCTCTTCAACCGGACAACTCGGAGCGTTTCCTTAACCGAAGCCGGTGAAGCTCTCCTCCAACGCGTGCGGCCGGCGTTGAATGAAATAGACGCAGCGCTGGAGGCTGTAGACCATCTCCGCTCGACGCCTTCAGGTGTCCTGCGTCTAAATACCTCCGAAGGTGGGGCGAAACGCGTACTTCCGCTCGTGCTCGATTTCCTTTCCGCCTATCCGGACATGAGAGTTGACCTCGTCACTGAAGGCAGGCTCGTCGATATTGTGGCCGAAGGTTTTGACGCGGGGCTTCGTCTTCAGGAGATCGTGCCGAAGGACATGGTTTGCATTCCCCTCGGGCAGACTGAGTCTTTCGTGCTCGTTGCGTCGCCGCACTATCTGCAGGGAAGGAAAGCGCCGTCATCCCCTGGCGACCTCCTTAGCCACGAATGTATCCGAGCGCGGCTGCCGAGCGGATCGCTTGTCGAGTGGGAACTGGAGCGAGGCGGCGAGGCAATATCGGTAGACGTAAAAGGCAGATTGGTTGTCGGAAGTACCGAGCTAAGCGTTCTCGCTGCCCGCCAACATGCAGGGATCGCCTATGTTTCTCTCCGCTCTGTGCTGGACGACATCCAGAGCGGTGGGTTGGTTAAGCTGCTTCCGGATTGGTCGCCACCGTATCCTGGAATAGCGCTCTTCTATCCAAGCCGAAGGCTGCCCTCAGCTGGATTGCGCGCGTTCATCGACCACGTACAAGCGTGGCGGAAGAGAGGTTGGCAATAAAATCGATGACCTCTAGTTCAGCATCGTCCGCGTTGAGATACGGCCAACGCGGCTTGGACTTGCCTTTAAGACGCTAGATAAGATTAGAACGCGATAAGCCCAAGACATCTGCCACTTTCTTTATAGGGAACGGTCCTTTGGCAACAAGATCGGCCGCGATTTCGGTTTTTACGTCTTCGGACGTTCGAACCAACGGATACTGATTCGCCATTCGAAAATATTCAATCGTTTTTCGTCCGTCGCTCCGGGGCCAGCTTTTCCGAGGGTCGAGATACTTCTATCAGAGACGCTCCACCGAGAACCGATTGCACACCGGTTCCCGTTTAGATCGCTCCACCCGCTTTAGAGGCAGCAACCGTCATAAGACCGGGCCTTTCGAGTTCAGTGGAGCGTTTTCCCTCGCACGGCGAACCAGATCAACCAGCCGTCACCTTCGTATCGCCCGGACGTCGCGAAGTATATCATTTCGATCGCCTCGCCGACTTCCTGGTCGTCGGGAACATGGTCAAGTAAGAGATTTATGATGCTCGCACGAGACATCTCCTCCCGTTCGATATTAAGTGACGGGGTGAAAAGTCCGAACTTGAGAATGTCGTTTTCCATGCCTGCAGATAGGCATGCGATCCACTCAAAAACTACTCGCAAACCTGCGGGTTTCATCACGAAATCTTAGGATGGCCGACGCAGACTTCCAGGAGTACCTTGGTTACGTCCTAATGCGTCTTGGCGGATACAATAGGGCTAAAGGGGCTTGCCACGAGCGTCGGCAAGCCCCTTTTTTCAAAATCCAAGCATAGCAGTGTTTGCGGTTGGCGTGTGATCGATCGGCCAAATGCCGTCAGATTGAGTTATCGACGTCCAACAAGGCTGGCCCTTGAAGGTTTAAGCGGGCCTACGCTGTTGCCTCTCCCAACAACGATCCCCAAACACTAGGCTCGCCGGACAAGGTATTTCCAATTTTGATCTTGGCCGGCCCGTAGGCGACACGTCGCTGCTCGCAGTGCACCTGCTAATCAGCAATGAGCGCGCTTGGGCCGGATATCATTGTCACGCTACTTGCGAGCACTACTATAGCTGTCGGACGCGAAAGTGAGCCTGATCTCTCGCGGCGCTCTTTTGGCCGTTCCACCGGCGGGATTCAGCATATAGCTTTCGAAGCCATTGAAGCCGGCGTTTCCTTTTCCGCGCACAACCACCGCTCAGGTTCGAGCGCCGTCAGATGGACGGCGCTCAGTACCAAGCAGGTAATCAGTTTCCGAGCCACCTGTACTCGGCGATCGATGCCTTGCCAGTCTTTTTGTCGTAAAGGCACATCAGATTTACCTTTGTCTTCGCTTTACCACGCCCCATCGCTCCGCGAAGCAAGACGGCAATCTTTCCAGTGGCGTCGTCAAAGACAATCGGCGCGGTGGCCTCAGGCGTATCCATGCCCGATTGCCCGATACATGTCCCGTTCACCTTTGCGAAAAGCTTGTCCCAAGAAGCATCGCTCGATGCGAAGGCGAGTGTGTTGGAACAAACCGCGGCAGCGGCTGCGAGGGTAGCGAGTTTCAGCATATTGGTATCCTGTCATCAACAATTATGTCCGCATTGAGCGGGTCCGTCTTTTGCCTTGGGACCAAGGCAAAAGGTTGACCGTGAAAGGCATCAGATGGTGTCAAACCTTTTTGCGCGATCGACAGCCAACGCGCCAATCTCACCGTGCCCCCTGCTGTACCGCGGTAAACTAACCGCGGGCATTAGATGCGATCACGCGCGCCAGCAGCTGGCACTTGTCGCGAACTGTATGATCGCGAACATTTGACACCCCCAAGAGAAGCCCTTTAGTTGTCGCGCTCGATTGGAACCACGGTGATAGAGGCAGGACACCGAGAGCGGCCCTTTGAGCCTCAGCGGCGACTGCCACGTCATCGATGCAGTGCGGAAAGAACAACCGCACCGACAGTGCACCTTCGAATTCACATTTGACGCTCGGATCGATTTCACGCCGAAGGTTGTCGACCAACAGCGCTTTGCGCTGCGCGTACAATGTCTTCATCCGTCGGAGATGGCGATAAAAGTGTCCGCCTGCCATGAAATGTTGCACGGCTCGCTGAACGACGACCGGGCCGGCAGGTGCCAGGAGCCCCACGAATGTAGAAAATAGTTCCATCAGCGCAGGCGGAACGACTAGAAACCCCAAGCGCAGGCCTGGATTGAGGGTCTTGCTGAAGCTCCCGATGTGGAAGACACGCCCGAATCGGTCATCGGCTGCAAGAGCTGGTGCTGCCCTCCCCGACAGCTGAAGCTCTCCCGCGTAGTCGTCCTCTATGATCCAAGCGTCGTTTTCGTTTGCCCAACTCAAAACCTCGGCGCGCCTTGCGGTCGAGAGGGTCATTCCGAGAGGCGCTTGTTGGCCTGGCGTAATGACCGCCAGTCGCGCATCGCTCTTCGCAATTGGAAGCCGCACCCCATCTGGATCGACAGGAGCTGCGATCGTTTCCACTCCGGCTTGGTGCAGGGCATGACGTGTACGAGGAAATCCCGGGTTCTCGATGAACGCTTTGCTGCCTCGAAAATTCATCGCGCAAAGTACAATCCCTAGAGCGCCTGCAAAGCCTGACGTAATGAACACCTGGCTTGAATGGCAGCTTAGTCCTCGGGCTGTTGCTAGATACCCCGCCACCTCCCTTCTTAAAGACAGGAGTCCTCGGGGGTCCGGATAAATTTGGGGGCGGGCGCTTTCAGCGGCGATGGCTGTTCTCCAAGCGCCATGCCATGCCTTCGACGGAAATTGGTCCTGGGCTGGCACGCCCAGCTGGAAATACTGAGGCACCTCCTCGAAATCGTAAAATAGTCCTCTGGGCATTTCCACAGGGGAACCATGCTCGGCAGGCACCTCGGGAAGTTCGGTGGCGACCCAGGTGCCCCCCCTTCCCTTCGTTATGATGAGCCCCTGATCCTTTAGGAGATCGTAGGCCCGTTTGACTGTTCCGCGCGACACGCCAAGCTGAACTGACAAGTCCTGCCAAGACGACAGCCGCGATCCTCTCTCAAGTGAGCCGTTCAATATCGCACTGCGCATCCCGGTGAAAATTTGTTCAGTAATCGAGACCTTATGCTCTCGGTTCAACACCGGGAGAAACGCACCTGTCATTCGGTACAACGCCTTTGCATCTTATTGGGTCTATCGGGCTCCGGCACCTTCGACCATGTTTCAAAGAACCAAACTTTAGGAGTCGCCATGTTCGCCCGCGCGCTTTTGATAATGGCTGCCGCATCGTTGTCAACGCAAGCCGCCTTTGCCTCGGGCGGCTACATCGTATCCGCAAAATTCGCGGACCTACACAGCGTAAGCGCCATTACAAAGAAAGCCAACTTCTTCCGACCATTGGCTGTGTCCACGGTCGACAGCGACGAGGAGAACTTGCTGGCGAATATCGAGCCATAGACCATTCAGTGACATACTCCCCAAGCGACCGCATCGACGACCATTGTCATGAAACACGTTCTTGTCCTTGACAGAGATCAAGCGAAGAAGGTGGCGTTCACCGAGCTTCTGGGCCAGCATGGTATTCGCTCCACACACGTTTCCGAGCGTACGCACCTTCTTAGGGTACTTTCTAAAGAGTTGGTCGATGCGCTGCTGATCGATGTGACATCCGATGAACCGGTGACATTTATCCACCATTTAACGTCCCTCACCGAAGCGCCGATTTTGGTTGTCGGTGCGGAGACAGCGATCGAAGACGATAAAGTGCGGGGCCTCGATGCGGGGGCAAGCGACTACATATGCAAACCAGTAGGACATCGCGAGTTGGTGGCAAGGCTCAGAGCTGCCATGCGAGACAAGCTCCCGGCGAACCCCATGCGCGATCGTCGGTCGTACAGCTTTAGCGGATACGACTTATCTGTACGCCATCGGTCACTCATCCATCCGGCGCGTGGGGAAATTGGGCTGACCTCGGCAGAGTTCAATCTGCTGACGGTATTCTTGGCCGACCCGGGGAAGATACTCTCTAGAGAGCGGCTGTTGGCCGCAAGCAGGCTACACGAAGGAGAGATATTCGATCGTAGTCTTGACGCTTTGATCTTACGTCTGCGCCGAAAGATTGAGATTGATCCCTCGAAGCCACTGCTGATCCGCACCGTGCGAGGAACCGGATATTTCTTCGACAGTGACGTTGCGATCGAGATCAAAAGCTCGCCTAATAGATAACGCTTGACCTCCCGGCACACCGGTCTGCGCGGAACGTTCGTGCAGGATACCAGCCTCTCCCCGGGTCCTATTGCTTCCGTTTCACTTTATTGATTGAGCTTGGCCCCGTGCATTCCGTTGAGCACGAACGGCCGCGCGCTCCGGCAACCGGCGCGATATGCATGCATTCCTTCCTCGATCCGCCAGACTGCAGCAGATCGCGCATCTAGCTAATGTACACGTTGCCTAAGGCGGTCCCGAGCGCGTCCAAACGATAATCTGGCTAGTAGATTCTTGAGCTCAAGCCTTCGAGCATGGGGGTCACGATCCGTCCATTAGCCCGACTGATCGACAATGCGACCGCGTGCAATTCTCAAACTAAACAACCCCTAATATTCAAATGGTTACGGTTGCAACATAGCTCTCCAATACCCGCTTTTGGCAAGTTTGAAGCAAGCCGCTCGCACCAGCTTGCGCCCATCTACCGCCACCAACGGGAAATGGAGCGTCATGAAAGTTGTGTCCGACAATTCGATTTACAGCATTTTACAAAGGGCTAGCCGGAGGCCACCGTCGATCGCCGACGAAGCGATGGTCCTTCCGGGACCTGCACAAGCAAAGGCCCCGTCTAGTGCGAGCGACAGTCAGCTGATTGCTGACTTCAATGCTCGCATGGCTAAGCAGTCCCTTGATTGGGCGGATTCCGACAAAGACGGCCGGGTGACCAAGGACGAGTACATGAGCGGCCAAGCCCGTTTGGCGGAGCTGAATGACCGCCCGAACGATACAGCCGGAAATGAACAACGGTGGGCGAAACTCGACACCAGCGGCAAGGGCTGGGTCAGTGAGGATGAGGTCGCCGAGGGCCTTGCGAAAATCCTCCCTGTGGGCGTCGGGCACCTCGATCGAGGCATCGCTGCCCCCCTGCGCACCTCCCGTACCTAACCACTCAAACACCTTTTTTCAGGAGCAATTCCAATGAGCATTTTCGGCAGCATGAAGACCGCCATATCAGGAATGAATGCCCAAGCGAACCGCCTTAGCACTGTCGCCGACAACATCGCCAACGTTAACACGGTCGGCTATAAGAGCGCCTCAACTGCTTTCTCGACACTCGTCGTTCCCGGCTCGTCAGGCAATTACAACTCCGGAGGAGTTGAAAGCACAACGCGCTACTCCATTACAACTGAGGGCAACTACACGGCGACGACCTCCGGCAGCGACCTCTCGATCAAGGGCGACGGCTTTTTTATCGTTCAAGGCGACGACGGCACCACTGTTCTCACGCGTGCTGGCGATTTCCTCCCGGATGAGAATGGCAATCTCAAAAACACGGCACAGTACACTTTGATGGGATACCCCTATACATCCGGCGCACCGGCGGTGGTGGTCAATGGATTCGATGGTCTTGTTCCGATCAATATCCGTAATCTCGGCGGTCTTGTCGCACGCCCTTCCGATTCTGGTTCGTTTGAAGGGAACCTGAATTCGAACGCGAAGGTCGCCCCGACCGGGACCGACACGCTTCCGAGCGCAAACGACCCTTCCGCGACGACTGCGGATACCAAGAAGATGTCGGTCGTCGGCTATGACAACCTCGGCAACACGGTCATGTATGATCTCTACTTCACCAAGACCTCGGCAGGGGACCCGACGGCAGCCCCGCCGGTCGACGCGAGCTGGGAAGTCGCCATGTTCCGCCACGCCGACGCTGCAGCCGGCAACAGTCCTTTCCCCTACTCGAGCGATGCTGTGGCGGTTCAAACACTGACCTTCAACAAGAACGGCAAGCAGACAAGCAACGGCGACGTCACCATCAACGACCCGGTGACGGGAAACACCATCGTCATGGATTTTAGCAAGATGGGCCAGGTCGCCTCCGACTTCTCGGGTAACGGTCAGCTCAACGGCCAGGCCCCGAGCGCGGTAACGGATATCAAGATCGACAAGGACGGCACGGTCTACGCGATCTACAAGACAGGTGATCCCAAGCCCATCTACCGCATCCCGCTTGCCACAGTCGCAAGCCCGGACCTTTTGACGCCGCTAAATGGCAACGTTTACGCTGCCAACGGAGATTCGGGGGTGACGGTAACCGGCTTCCCGCAAACGAACGGTCTCGGCGTCATCAATTCGGGATCGCTCGAACAATCGAACGTGGACCTCGCCGATCAGCTGACGACGATGGTTGAAGCCCAGCGCAGTTACACCGCAAACTCCAAGGTCTTCCAGACGGGCTCGGACATCCTTGACGTTCTGGTGAACCTCAAGCGTTGATCGATTGGATGCCGGAGACCCTGGCTCTCCGGCATCCTACCTCTCGGCCCCAGCAGAAATCGTCCCCACACGAATACGCGAAATTAAGTGTCCCTCGATAGTCTCGATGGCACTAGCGACCGGTATTGTCATGTTGATCCCACTTACACTCTCCCCTGAAGAACAGGACCTCCTCACAAAACTCGGCAACGTCTCGATCGAAAGGGATAGCGGCACGACGGATGGCCGCCTCGCCAAGTGGACCGCGAACGGTCCCGGCCCCTTAGCATTGACCGGGGGGGAATGGATCAATGGCGTCGCGTTGTGCCCGGCATTCCAAGTGCCAGCGCCGAGCCGGATCGCCTCTATTACTTGGGCCTGGACAACCGGGAAGCTGGGAGAATGGGAACACCACTCTGAACTCCGGTTGATGCTATTGGATGTCGACGCCAAGGCCTGCTGGACAGTTGACGTAACGTCCCAACCGGCTTCGACCGTGATCGTGCCAGGGACTATCGGGATCTCGGCAAACTGCGCGGTTGCGCTTCAGCTCAAGGCCGGGGACCGACTTGGAAAACTCTATAGTCCGCCGTTCGTTCGTTCTGTGGAAATCGCCGTCCGTTATCGGTTCTAGCGTTCCTTAGCGGAAAAAGGGTGACGTCCCCGGCGGATCACGGCCCACTATACGGACGCGACGTCCGCGGCCCCCAGCGACGCGGTGCCTAGAATCGTCAAGTCGTCTACGAGGGGAAACGATTTGCTTGATGGAGACACACTTGCTCGGTGCCGGCACGGCTTAGCGATACGTTGATCTGCACAAAGGAGCCACCAGCAACCTTAGACCGACGAGCGCCTTGGCACTCCGGGGCTCAGGCACCAGTGTCTATGGTGCGCGGATTTTCTGCGGCATGCCGTTGCTTACCTGGGTCGAACGGATGAAATGGATACCGCCCCGGTGCCTTATTCCAACTGGCTCACCAGGGAGCTGTTGGCATCAGGCGAAAATCTTGGAATAGCTCGATCAGCGCGATACAGTCGCGGCCTGACAGGTCATTTTCAGAAGTCTCTTTCCAACAACCCTCGTCCGAGATCGCCGGATTCTCTGTGAGCCCAATCGACTCACCGATGGGAATTGAACGCAAATCGATTGGTTGGGCGGAATGGCTACACCCCGCCCACCTTCGGCCTTAGGCTACCTTTGCCGAAACAGGCAGACGGAAAGGAGCACCCAAGCGATTGAAAGCATTCATAGCTGCGATGGCGATCGTCAGATCGACCAAGTCTTTTGGCTCAAAGGCCGAGGCAGCCGCGGCATAGGCTTCATCCGATGCGTGCGTCTCGCTGACAAGTGTCACCTCTTCGGCCCAAGCCAACGCTGCACGCTGTTGATCGTCAAAAAGATGGGGTACCTCGTCCCAAACGGGCACCAGAGCAACCTTGTCCACAGACATGGTTTTGCGGAGGTCTCGGCCGTGGATGTCGATGCAATGAGCGCAACCGTTGATCTGGGAAACGCGAAGGAATACAAGATGAATGAGCTCTTCGGGGAGGTTGGTGTTCTTCGTGACGTAATGGTGTACGCCGAACAACGCCTTAGCGCCGTCTGGAGCGACTTCGTGCCAATTCATGCGAGCCATAGGTACTTCCTTTCAAGCTGCTCATCGATACAATTCTCCCGTCGCCGGCGCAGCTGGCCGTCGGCAGGTATCTCAAATTTTAGTTGTATGGTCAGCGGGGCGAGCGCCGGCCTTCTCTAATTGCCGTGACGCGTGCCGTCTGACGGGCCTTTGTCCGATCCCGGAACCAATCCGCAACGCGGCTTTCGAACTCTTGCGGCCGCCCACCTTGAACGAGATCTGCCAAGCTCGTCTTATCTAGTTCGGAGCGCATCCGCCGTTCAGCGCGCAGCATTACTGCATGGATGCGGCAAACACCGTCCACCGACCAAAGCGGGGGCGTTTCGCCGAACAAGACACAGCCGCGACGGACTTCCTTGCAATCGAACAGTTGCCGGTCACCTTCAATGGCGTCCACGACCTCAAGCATGGAGATTTCCGCCGCCGACCTGGCCAGCTCGTAGCCGCCGGTGATACCATCACTAGACGTGACAATTCCGGCCTTCTCCAATTTTGGCATGATCTTCGCCAGCATTGCGGCAGGAACGCCCTGCATCTCCGCCAGGTCTCGGCTGCTCGCGCGCTTTGGATGCTCGGCGATGAGCCACAACAGGGTGTGAAGCCCATACTCGACAGAGACGCCGAACAAACTAACGCCTTTACGTCTGTCGAGCGGCCCCTCGTCAGCCAGGTTCTGACAGTCGTCGATGTCACTTTTCTCTTCATGCGGCATAACGCTACCTCATCAAGTCCGCGTTAGTTATAACGCTACCTACATCTATCCGCGTTACTGAGTCAATGGCTAAAGCGCGTAGCGTCAGAGATAGGAAGCGGCGAGGCGATGGAATTGGACGGTCCTCAGAGCCGTGGCAAAACTTGATTTTGTAAAGGGTGCCTCAACTCATCATGAGCAAATTGGCCGAACTCGATCTACTCGATAAGCCCTGACTTTATTTACTCATGGTCGCGACCGCCTCGGCATAGCGATCGCCGACCAGAGAGGCTTTCGCCTCTGGCATTGCAAACCATTCTTCAACCGTCGTGGTACCGCTGTAGTCGACAGTGCTAGACACTATCGAGTTTTTCTCTAGGGTCGCTCCAAACCAAGTCACGCCTTGACCGACGCACGCGACTTTTGGATCGTTGGTAAGCCGTAGTACTTTGTTAACCCACCCCACAAGCGTGTCTCGCTGTGAGCCGGCGATGAATACCGATTTGTTCCTCGCCGATTTAAGGGCGATCTCGCCAAGAGCCCGAGCTGTATCATCTGCAGGCAGAGGCTGAAACATCGTATCGGGAAGCGACACATTGGACCCCTTTGTGAAACCGCCTATCAGCGTCGGGAAGAACTCATAAAACTGCGTAGACCGCGCTATCGTGAACGGAACTCCAGAATGCCTGGCGGACTCCTCCTGAAGCAACTTAGCCGCGTAGTACGGGTTGCCCACAATTTGGTCGACCCCAACAATTGAGAGCGTGACATGGTGCTTCACACCTGCCGCTCGCTCTGCCCGCGCGACATTCGCTCCGGACGCTACGAAGAACTGTCGCAGTGTCTCAGCGTCGAAGGAATGCACGTCGGAAGCATCAACCACGACATCTGCACCGATCAGCGCAGCATCCAAGCCGTCGCCCGTCAGAACATCGACGCCGTTGCGACGCGATGCTGCCACAACTTCAATCCCATTCGAACGCATTAACTTGACGACGCGACTTCCGATCAGCCCACTACCACCTAGTACCACAGCCTTCCTGATATCGCTCATTCGACCTCCTCCGGCGCAAAAACAAAACTCAAATTTGAGTTGGAAGGCAATCGGTTAAGGCGCTCGGAGGGACATGGGAAGGTGAACATCCGTATACTGTGCGGCCGCAGATGCCTATTGCGGGACACGGATCGCGATCCTTTTTAGACCGCATCTATCGGGACTTTGTTCAAAAGGGCATCCTCTCGAGGTAGACGCAAAGTCCGGACTTCAGTCAGTTGGCGTGTCATCATCAGATGCGATCGCACAGAATTGCAGACGCGGGCCGATGAACTTAACCTCGGCAAATTTGTTGCCTCACTTGCACCGCGCCGCGCATCGACCGCGCATACTCCTGTATAATTGACGTCCACCATGCTGTTGCTATCCATTTATGGAAACGATGGAGACAGCGATGTACACGGACACCATCCGAGGCCTGGTCGGCACCGGGCAGCAAAAGGTCTCGGCGATGCGCGAAAACTGGTTCGGCTTTTTTGCCGGGGCGATGATGGCTGGCGCGTACATCGGCTTCGGAGACATAATAATGTTTTCGGTCAGCGCTCACATCGACCCCGCCTGGATTAGGCTAGTATGCGGAGCCGTGTTTTCGGCCGCCCTGACCATCGTTGTTTTCGCCGGGTCCGAACTTTTCACGGGATCGACGATGTATATGACGATGGCTGCACTCTCCCGACGTTCCTCATGCAGCGACGTGTTGCTCGTTTGGGTCGTCACTTGGTTCGGCAATCTTGCCGGCGCGGTCATGTTAGCCGCCCTTCTGAAGGCCGCCGGCGGTGGTGTTCTGTTGAATGACGGAAAGGACCACTTCTTTGCTGCCGTACAAACCAAAATTTCAGCGCCGGGCGTAGAACTAATCGCCAAGGGGATATTGTGTAATTGGTTGGTATGCTTGGCAATTTGGATGTGTAATCGAACGGCCGAAAGTGCGGCGAAACTTGCACTTATTTTTTGGCCAGTAACCATCTTTGTATCAGCAGGCTTCGAACATTCGGTGGCAAACATGTTCACATTCGCCATGGCTTTGATGGCAGGCGACGCACCAATCTCATTATTCGGGGCTGCCCGAAGTCTACTGTGGGTCACCTTTGGCAACATAGTCGGCGGCGGGCTTTTCGTTGCTTTTGGATACTGGATTCAGGAGCACGGTATCGGAGGCCACGCCAAACCTCCACCGTTAAGCACTGCGTCTGCGGGAGGGGTGGACCGAGATCATCCGTCCGTGTGAAACGCATTTCCGTACTTTAGAGTTGCTTAACACCAATCTCCGTTTCGGAGTTGCGGACGATATATCTGCGAGACCAGTGTCCCCGGCGTTGGCTCGAGGTTACACGTGGTCGCGCGAACGCAGAACCACAAACATTCGTCAGTCCTCATCAATATCCTGGTCACTGCCGACTATCGCTTGGAGAAGAGCAGCGAAGCGGGACTGCAGATGCGGCGATACTTTGCGATAGTGTGCTATCAACCTAGCTTCGGCGCGGTCCCGCACTGGAGAGCGCTCAGTCTGCAACCCAGATGCCGGGTTGTTGCCTGCATCACCGCCCTCAAAAAAGTAATCGAGTGGTAGTTTAAAAAGCTGCGCTATCTGGTGTAACGATGCAGCGCTCAGACGGTTGCTACCTTTCTCGTACTTTTGGATCTGCTGGAACGTGACATTGAGGCGGGCCGCGAGTTCGGATTGCGACCAGCCGGCCTGGAGACGAACTGCCCTGAGCCGCACGCCAATCACCGTGTCAATGGGTGTGGTCTGTCGCTTACCACCGGCCTTCTCAATTACCCTGTCATCCAACTGCTATATCCTCCCTGTCTGCGGGACAGCCTCCCCTACGCTTTCAGCAAGGTCGACAAGATCCTCATTCGAGGGGCACTTCTAATCCACCGGGGATTGTAGCGCAAACAAGTTTTGTCTGCAGTGCTGGCCCATTTTAAGCTCATATCGAGTGTTTCACGCGGCTTCGAAGTGTAATGGCAAACCACTGTATAATTGCGGGCCTTCCAAGCGCAAATTACGCTACCCTTCAATGAGAATGAGCGCGCTGGGCTTATAGCTCCAAATTCGCACGACCTATCTTCGGAATGCAATCGGTTGGCTATGGAGCGCATGAATCGCCGGGTAACAACCGACTGGAATTTTGCCCGTGCAATTATCCAAACCCTTCCTGATCATCCTGGTTGCTAAAAATCATGCCGACACGCGCCGAGCCCCTCCGTTCGCTATACTCCCAATTCCTACCGGAACAACCGCTTTCGCTTGCCGGCCCTGATTCTCCTGAGAGCTCATTTCGCTTGGTGATGACTGTTGTGCTAACGGTGGCCGTCAACCAAACGGCTGCAAGGCAAACGACAAGTGCCGAACTCTCGGCTCTGATCGGAGTAGCGCCGGCCGCCGCTCGCAAAATTCTCAATATGCTATTGTCCGCGGAAATCATTGCCGGCGATGACGAGAATGGATACTGCATCGAAAGACCGCTCGAAACTGTACCTCTCGCGGAGATCTACGCGGCAATTAAACCCAACCACGGTCTTGTGAAGACAACAATCGGTGAGGTCTGCTATTGCGTTGTTGCTAAAGCAAACGAAGCGGCAGTTGCCGAATTACGTGATGCGGATCTAGCCACCACAGTCGCCGAGGTCATTGCGCAAAGTGCGGAAATTTGACCTTCACATTGGTCAGGTCCGCTGTATCGGCAATTGGGATTTCGTGTAGAAAATCGAAGGGGCACAATTCGAACGTGTGCATGTGAGCATGGGATAGGACCACCCGCGCATCATCGGGGCTTAGCACGGCTAGCAGCTGTTTGTGACCGCACTATCTCCATAGCGAGAAAATTTTCTGCAGCTCGCCGGCTACAGCGTCTAAATATGCGTTGTGAATATCGGGACACTGGAGCATCCCTGGGCCTGCAACGCTGGGGGTCAGCTAGATAGAATTCAAAGGTCCTGTCGCCCTCGGCTTGTGCCAGGTGTATTTTGTCACTGGTAGCCGATACCCATTACATAGTCGCGCAAAATCTCCTCGTCACCCTCAGTCTCAGCAAACAGCAACTCGACAGCATCCGGAGCGTAGACCACTCTGAGCGGAACACCGGCGAGATCGAGTACAGGAAGGCACTTCAAATTCCGGTCTCGCATCTTGGCCCACGTTTCATGGAGTCCGTCCGCCTGGTGGCAAACCAATACATCCGTTTGCATTGCTTCAGCCGCTCGGATGTTTCCGTCCAGAGATCCACGCACAACGAACGCATGGATGAGATCTGTTTTCGTTAACACCCCCGCAAGCTTGCCACCTGGCTCGACGACTACGACCAACTCAGCGCCGTCTCGAAGTCGTCCGCCTACCTCAATAAGCGCGAGCTTTTCCTCAACGACGAAAAGTCTTGCACGGGCCTTTCACATGATTTGCTCAACAAATGCCAACTTGGATTACCTCCCGTCGGGCGACCGTCACGGACACACATGCTGCAGAAAGAAATCAGTTTCGACTACAGCGGCGAAGACGCGGATGTCACCGCTGTAGTCGAGCCCGCGGTACGGTGTTGGACCCGAGGCAATATCACGGAATAAACGCTCCGAAGGTGATTGTCTCACATACGTAAGTGTACCTTTGGAAGCACCGAACATTAGGATATTCTTCGAACATCACCCCGGCCCTCATCGGGGTGACGTAGCTCCGCCGGCTACGGAATGCTTCGAAAGCCAACTCCCCTCTCCCTTTCGAAGGCACGGATCTTGAATCCGAAGCAGGCCGTCCGCCGCCACGGACGGCCTGATCTTGACTGGTCACGGGCGTCGTGGGCTGGCGCTCCAGTCACGATATTTGGGGCGACTAACGTGCCAGGCATAAGTCCTGAACAAAAGCTCGTTTCGATAGCCGAAAAGTGCCTTCCATTCATCATCCGCCGCAGGGAGACCCGGTCCTTCAGGGCCGGGAGGAAAGCGGCCATGGTCAGCCCAAGGCAGCAGCCATCCGGAGCTTACCCCCTGAGAGCAACTCGCGTATGTAGCCAGAATTGAGTTCTGCCGGCTGTTGACGCCTCGAACGATCCGGGTTCCCATTGAGGCATTCCTCCGTGACCCCGCTTTTGCGTTACCAATTCAAGACTTCCCGCCCGTATTTTGGCCTGCGATTGCCATCGCACATCCATGCGACACGCTCTGCACGGGTGGCATAGCAATGGCCTACGGTAAGGGCAAAAACAAAGACCTCATCAAGAGGATGGTTGAACTCGGCACCTTGCCGAACACGCCAGAGCTGTCGGAACTGCGCACGCGAATATTGTCAGCGATCGAGGTCATGGCAAAGTCGATCTGGCCCGTTGATATTCTGATGCCAGTTCCACACGGGAAAGACTTGGACGCTGTGATGCTGAAGGTGCAATCCGAGTTGTCGAAGTCGGGTCTCAACAGTGTGTGGGGCGAGAAGGCCAGGCTCCTGGCAAAAGCCTCGGTGCTGGGGCAGTGGACCCGTGCGCACCGTTTTCTGTTCGGGAAACTCAGGAACATCGGCGCGCTCGGCGACAGGCCTATGGCGGACGGCACCATGCGACTAGTCAATCTCCCGGAGCAGTTCTCCCGGTTGCTGGAGAAAGAAGATGTCGACCAGCTTCAAGCCGTCGCCTCCCGCCGCGATTTCGCTGAGACGGTTCGGCTGTTCCGCGACCTTGCTTCCAGCGACTGCGGTCTTACGGCAAACCAGGCCGAGGCGTTACGCGCTATGGCCTCGGCCGTTCGCGATCGGTTCGGATGTCCGGCATGGAAACAAGACGCGACTATCCCGCTGCATCTCGACTATCGCTGTCTTCGCGGAGGCAAGCCGGCTCTTGCGTCGATTGTCCGCTCGCTTGGATCGACCCTGGCGCAAGCGTCAGCAATCGAACTTGATCTCAACCTTGCGGGCGTCTCTCCGCGCCAGAACCCCATCTCAATACCATTGCGACTCGCTCGCGCTGTTTCGCAAAACGTCGGCCGCCACAGTAGCGGTGACATAGCGGTCGGCTCGCTTTTGATCGAATTCGCTCCGTCGCATGTGGGCCCCAAGATGGTTGTCGTACGAGCGCCGCCCGCTCCGTCGGTCGCCGGTTGCCGCACCGTCGTCGCCGAGGACTTCGGCTTCACCAACACATCCAGCATCGTTGTCTTGCGAAGCCGTACGCCCGTAGGAGAAGAGGCGCTCTCCCGGATCAGTGGACATAACGGCGGGGACGCCAAGAAACTGACCAAGGCCCAGGCGAAGACGATTCTCGAGAGCCATATCACCGGCGACGATGTCGAGGTCTTGGAAACTGCGCAGTTCGACGGTCGCGACTTCCTCGAACGCGTCAAGACCCATGCCGCCAAGGTGGATAAGCTGCGGTCGGAGATCGACCGGCTGTACAACCGGCTCGACCGCATCCGGTCGGAGATCAATGTGGTTGCCGACGTCGAGGCAGCGGCCATTGTTCCTCAAGTCGCCGCCATGCCGGATCATCCCCGCTACATGGCGATGCATTCCCGCTTCTTTCGCCTGTTAGAGGCCGTCGGTCGTCTGAAAGAAGCGCGCCGCGCCGTCTACCGCACAGTGGCGGGGTTGAAGAAATCTTGGTTTGGCTATGTCGCCCAAAGAAAGGCGGACCTTGCGGCGAAGCACGACGCTGCGGTGGTGACTGAGGACCTCGCCATCCTGGCGGTGCCGACCGACGATCCCGCCTACAAAGGACGGACGTTCAACAAGATGATCAACAACGGGTCGAAGGGGCAGTACATCCTGCGATCCAGAAACACACTGACGTGGAGAGGCATCGCCTCGGTCAAGATACCGAGCTTCTACACGAGTAGCACCGACTGGAGAAACGGCAGGGTCGACAAATCACAACGGCGGGGAGTTGTTTTTCGGGCAGCGTCCGACGGACGCGTCTGGGACGCGGACCTGCACGCCGCTGAGATGATCGGCCGCTACCTTTTCCTCAAGCCAAAGTCTGAGACCATCGTCGCGGCATTGGCGGCTTAGTGACAAACGTTTCCCCCTGCCGGAGGCCGTGGCCCCCGGTGGACGGGAAGCCCGGTCCTTCAGGGCCGGGAGTGTTCACTCGTGACGAACACCCGCAATTCTTACGTCGCATACTGATGGATAGCTCTCCCTGAAAAAGCTTCAGCACTAGCTTGTCGGCTTTACGACGACCAATCGTTTATCCGGTTAGACCTCTACGTTCGCCGACGGCGCACTCGACCTAAAGTTAGGGACATGACTTCTCAGCATCGCAGAACGGAAGTATTGATCGTTGGCGCTGGGCCAACCGGCCTCCTGCTCGCTTATGTTCTAGGATTGAACGGGGTGAAAGTCAGGCTGATTGAAAGACGCGAAGGGCCGGTACAGCAAAGCCGAGCGATGGTTGTTCAGGCGAGAACCCTTGAATCCTACGACATGTTCGGCCTTGCTGATGGTGCGATCAAGCTTGGCATGAAGCTTGAGGACGGCCAGATTTTGGTCAATGGGCAAAAACGCTCCAGCTTTTCGTTGCGTAGTATGGCGCGGGTTTCAACAAAGTTTCCCTTTGTGCTCGCCCTTCCCCAGGATGAACACGAAGAATTCCTTCTCTCCGCATTGGCGGCATTGGGCATCTTCCCAGAATGGAATACCGAACTCGTCGAGTTGGAAGATCGGAAAGATTTCGTCAAAGCTGCGCTGCGTGTCGCTGACAGCGTAAAGGAGTGGCACGAGACACAATGGCTCGTTGGCTGCGATGGTGCAAGCAGTGTCGTAAGAAGCAACTTAGGTCTCGGCTTTGAAGGCGGCTGGTCGGAAGGCACTTTCTTCGTCGCGGACGTTAAGACAGTTCCATCGCAAGCGTGCGTGTCATTTTCATTTGGCCCGGATGACGTCACCCTTATGTTACCTGTACGCGGAAGTGATACACATAGGATCATCGGCGTCGTTCCTAAGAATGCGGAGCGGTCGCTAGCACAGTTCTCCATCATGGAGCCTCACCTACAGAAACTCCTGCAGGTACAGCTCCATAAACTTAATTGGTTCTCGACCTATCACATCCATCACAGGGTCGCCGATCATTACCGTCGAGGCAACTGCTTCATTGCTGGAGACGCCGCGCATGTCCATAGTCCCATTGGCGGCCAAGGCATGAATACAGGGCTGGGCGATGCGATCAACCTGGGCTGGAAGCTTGCCGCAGTCGTAAAGCGCGGCGCTTCAGAAGCCCTTTTAAATACCTACGAATCTGAAAGGATGCCCATAGCCGCGCGGCTCGTAAAAACTACGGACCGTCTATTCAGTGCGATGGTGAGTAAGCGGTGGCTATCCCGTCAGCTCAGGAGATGGATTGCACCGGCGATTTTCTCTTCGGTTGTACAATCGAGCTTCGTGCTGCGCATATTATTCAAGCTCGTGAGCGAAGTTCGGATAAATTACCGAGGCGGACCACTGAGTCTTGGCAGATACGGCAAGATCGTAAGCGGCGATCGCCTACCTTGGATCAAAGATCTGATGGTTCTCGAGTACTTAGATGGCCTGAGTTGGTCAGCCGTGTCGTTCGGAGATCGGGAGCCGGCCGTTTTGGGTCGTTTGGCTGGCGATGGTTTCAAAATTATTCACCGTCCTTTGACATCCGCGGCAAGAAGGGAGGGCTTCAGGACCAATACAATCTACTTGGTGCGGCCGGACGGTTATATTGGTCTAGTCTCGAGGAAACCGACATATCGTAATATTGCGAAATACATGAAAGAGCACCACCTCGTTCCCTCCTGAATCGGGCTGACTTTCCTGTTGGTGGTTCAGAGGAGGAAACGTAATTACACCTCACACACTTCTTCCCGCAGCGCATTCCTGTTTGGAGAAAGATAGCCGCCAATCGCGTCGGAGCATCAAATCGAGGTTTCCGGCGGTCGAGCTGTAGCCCGCCCGACCTCCAGCAATTCTGTTCCGGCGAGAGGGGCGCGAAGCGTCAGCATCTGCACGAACATCGTTCTTGCTCAATCATTTAAGAGCCTGTAGAGGGAATAGCTCTTGCTGACCCGACCGCAACTTGTCCAGAGCCATCTCCAGCACGATAATGCCGCAGCGATGCTTACGCGCTATGGGAATCGTTCGGCAACAGACGGCCTGCAGGGTTCCGCGCACCATCCCGGCGAGACGTCCGCTGCGCACGGTCGAGGAGCTTGAGGTCTTCGACGTTTTGAAGAACCACTACCATTTGACGCCACCCCCGGTATGGTCAAAGCGACAAATACTGAAAAATCGCTGCTCCCTCGATCGACTCCCTTGCCCCAGCCTTTTCAAGATGGGTGCCTCCTAGATCGTCCCTGCCCCCCGGCAAAATCGGAAGTCCGATTAAGGAGGCGCTGCAACGTTCGTCGATGCATCGTCAGTTGTCGGGCCGCTTTAGAGACGTTAAGTTCGCAGGAAGTAAACACACCGCGGATGTAGTCCTCGCGCAGATTGTTCGGAGCTGGGAGCGGTGGCGCGTTCTCGTCAAGTAAGTTCTCGTTCAGGATGAGCGCTGTAAGAAGATGAGCATCCATAGGCTTCGGCATCACGTCCGCAATGCCGGCCCTCACAAGCTCGACGGCAATCTGAATACTGCAATACCTGCTGTGAACGAGGACACGGCAGCCGGGATGCATCTCGCTGATCCACTTCGGGAGATCGAGCAGGCTCATCTCCCCGAACTTCAGTTCGGTGATCGCATAAGCAAGCTGACGAGTTCTAGCGATTGCCAGGGCGTCGCAGGGGTTACCCGCCACGATGACATCGACGTTGCGGCGAGCCAGACCGCCAATGAAGCTCTCATCGGCGGCGAGCTCCGGATCGGCCACTAACAAAGCTGGTCTATCAGGTGCGTGTTCCAGATTGCGCGAGGTTGTCATAAGATGAACTCTCCTTCGAGCCTATTTTATGCGGATACCGTAGGTGACAACACTATACTGTCGAATACCGGCCCCTCCTCACCGCAGCTCGCCAATGGCATTCAGCGTCAAAGGAGCTTGGTTCTTATGGGCTCAAATTCGTCAAAACCTGCCGTTATACATTGTCCTGCTTCGACATAAACGATCGGGGAGCAAGAACCCGTGATAACGAGATCGCCTGGCTGGATTTGGCGTCCGGTTTTGGCGAGCCTCTTCGCCAGCCAAGCGACTGCTCGAAGCGGCCTCGCCAACACAGATTGCGTTTTCCAGATAGTCGTGTCCCGCGCGCTCACCTCCACGGCAACCTGGAAGTCCCCCGCCATTCGATCGGCATTGAGCGGGATAAAGTCACCACACACAGTGGTGTCATGAAACGCGAAGTCGGCGGTCGCCGCGTCGTCGCCAACGAAAGAGGCGCTTGTGCGTCGGCTCAGGAAGTTGATGCATGGCTGCATCCCGATGACGGCGTCTCCAGCCGCTTCGAACGAGATCTTTTCACCCGGCTCGGGAAACGGACGCAAAACAGTGAACACGAGCCCTGCTTGCGCACCAAGGGATCCGGGAGACAGTTGGACCTCGGACTGCCTATGGTTCACCGCGAATGTCGGCACTTCGCAGAAAACCGGGTTACCCAGCTGTAGCGCTCGCCGTGTGGGCTCGCCAAGTCCGATCACGGTATAGCCCCTCCGATCGAACCCAACGGCATCCATGGCGGAACGTTGTATTTCGGCGGCATTGAGTAGGCTGAGAATACGGCCGAGCTCTACGTCACAGAGAGTTCTAGTGCACCTGGCGTCTGCCAATTGCTTAGCCACATCGGCAACAGTTTTGTGCCCACTTCCATGGAGAGGTTGATGGTCCTCAAAAGGGTGGATAATTGACATCGTGAAAAGCCTTTCGCCCTGAGACACAACCTGCATAGGTGACAATCGCAGGTGAAGGAACTTACCTTCAGTATGCCTTGGATATTTGCACTTTCGGCAAGCAAAAAAGTGGGCCGCCTCCGGCGGAGGACGGCCCAAGTCGGACGTTGCTGTCCGAAGGCCTGGTGGAGGGGAACACCAAGGCACGAGATATCACCTGCCTTGCTTGGGAGGGGGATGGCGAAGTGATGGTCTCAATGTAGCTCCCAACGACGCTTCCTATAAGTGTACGAACGTATGCTTTTCCGACTTGTGTCCAAGCCTAGTATCACAATGTATTCGCGAGCGGTCTCGCTCTTTTCCACGCGCACCGAAGATATTCAACGGTCGGTAATACAGAGATTTACTTTGGCAAATTCTGAGACCAACTCCGTCTCGTCGACGTCTGTCGCAACAACCACACCAACGAAAACAGTTGGATCATGCCGATCTGTCTTACTAAATTCGGTTTTATTGACCGAGGCTGCAAATATCGCTTGCCGAGACGGTATCCACGCAGTCACCCTCGATCACGTCGTGGAGACGGTAGGGGCATGCTCCAGCGCCACAAGATGCGTTTACGTTGACGATAGCGCTCTCGTCGACGCGCTTTGGGACGAGTTAGCTAACCAATTGGAGCGACGGCTTGGTGACCATTGCGAAGTAAATGCCGCTAAGGCAGGGCTGCCAGCTTGTGAGTTCGTTACGCCTCGGCTCTTGGTTGAATGCCAATCCGAGGATTTTCGTGAATTGACCGTCCATGATGCAATCACCGATCCATTGATCTCGTTGCTCAATGAGGCAGACGGCGTCAATTCCCGTGCGTTCGCCCAATTGCTGGAGAGTGCAGCTCGCGTATTGGCGGCTAAACGCTAGAAGCGCGCAACAGCCTTTACCACAGGTATATCTGGCTTTGAAATTTTGCACGACCTAGATGACCCGGACCGCAATGACTAGGAATAGAAAAAATGGACGACGATGTAACGGACTATCGCCCTGACGAACGGATACCCTTGCTTCCGGTTTTGATTTTTGCGGGGAGCCTGTGCGCGATGATCGCCTATGCGCTGGTAATGTCAACGTTGCCAGATCCTGGCGGCCGCCCTGCTCAGGCGCTGGACGGCCGTGCCGCCTCGGAATGACGCGCGACGGCGCTGTGATTGAGGATCGAGATGATGATTTTGACCAGCTACAACGACTACGCAAGGGAACTACGGGCGACCATAGGTGAACTGCGGGAGTGCGCGACCACGGCCGCTCGCATCCAAATCGCTATATGTCGCAATGGATACGGTTACAAAATAGTCGAGTCCCTTGGCTGCGAGCCGTGCAAGCAGTTGTGGTGCGGCCCCCTCGCGGCGGACAGCTGGACCGAGGACGGTTCGAGGCTGACGGATGTAGAAATCGAGCGATTCTTTGATCTACCGCAAATTTTTGCCTACTCCGATCATGCGCTCAAGCGTCCTCGTAACCCCGTCATGACAGCGCATTGGGATGCCACGGTCGCCTTGATCGAACTCTCCATCGAAAGCGGCGACCGGGTCTGGGAGCAACGGATGATGTTCGTGGGCTTTGCCGATGCGGTTCATGCCGAGTTCTCAATCGCGGTCGACCGCGATATCCTAGTTCACGATCATGCCACAGGCTCGCAATTTTACGAATGGCGTACCATAGATGGATGTCAGCGGAGGTCGGAACTGCCCGCCTACAAACAGCCGGAGCCAGATCTTCAACCGCAGGAAGCCGAAGAGGTTACCGGAATTTTCCACCATCACTAATCGCCTGGACGTTGATCGTTGACCCTCCCCTCTCCGAAGAGTTCCACGGCATTCTCGAATCCTTTCAGCTTGTGAAAACCCATGGTCAAACCGTTTGCCCGGGAAGCGGAATTGAATATCGGAGACATTAGTAGGTTCTGCTTGAGTTCGCTGCAGACGCCCTGGATACGGCTGAGCATATTGATGTCTGGACCGATCAACGTGAAGTCCAGCCGCCTACCCGCGCCGATATTTCCATAGCTGACGTTCCCGTAGTGGAGTGCGACACCAGCGGACAGTGACAAGCCCGCAAATTTAAGTCTATCGAGATCGGACAAGATCTGGCGGGCGCTCGACAGTGCAGCGTTACATGACGATGCCTTGTCGTGGCCCGGGAAAAAAGCCAGAACAGCATCTCCCATGAATTTAAGGACTTCACCACCGTTCTCGCCGATCGTCGGGATCACCCTTTCGAAATACCCGTTTAGGATTTCGAACACCCGCGTCGGATCGGATCTATTTGACAGTTCGGTAAAGCCCCGGAGATCGCATAGAAGGAGAGCGGCCTCCATGCTCTCGACGTCTCCGCGTCTGATACGTCCCGCGAGGATCCTTTGTGCGGTCATCGGGCCAATGTATGTATCCAAGAGAGAGAGTTCGGCCTGCCGTAATACGCGCAATTCGCACGCCGTCCTTAACGCGGGAAGAATCCGGGTCAGTTTCTCGAAATCAAGCGGATCGAAGCCACCAGGGTTCCTTGTCCCAAAGCCCGCCACACTCACCGGTCCATCCGCATTGCACAGAGGGGCTACGACGAGCTGTCTCAGCCTTCTACCGGCGAAAATATCGATTGACTGCCAGTGATCCGCGTCTTCCGAGTTCGCATCGACGACGACGATCTCGCGGTCTGTCATAGCACGGAATATCGGGCTACCGGAGAACACGCGCCATGCGCTGCGTTCGCGATCGTGGATCTCGACAGGTTCACCGGGAGACCATGCTATCGTGCGCCCAACCAGTTCCGGATGAAGAGTAGTCAGATGAAGTGTAAGCCGATGCACGGGTATACCGACCTCGGTCAACCTGGTGCCGAGCGCGCGGACTAGGCCCGCGTCGTCCAGGGCATGGCTCTCGTCACCTGAAAGCCACTCAATTATACCGAAGATTGGATTGACACGATCGGAAGACATCACGTTCGCACGAGAAGCGATCTGTTGCATTTCAGCCTCCTTTTCAATGCGCAGCGCCACTACCGGAAATCTTTCCAGGCTTTTTGAGTAACAGGGTCGCAGCTAGGGCAACGACCAACGCGACACCCAAAAGAAAGAACGTATCGCTGAAAGCCAGAATGTTTGCCTGCTTTCGAACTCTCAGAGCGAGGGCGACCACAGCTTTGTGCGAAGCGACCGCCGGGTCCGAGACGCCATGAGACATGAAGTAGCTTGTCAGGCGCGCAATACGATCCCGCGTACTGTCAGCGAAGGTCGAGATCGAGTTCGTCAGGATGTTGGAATGATATTGCTCTCTCTTCGACAAGAAGGTCTGAAGAGCCGCGATCCCCACAGCGCCACCAAGATTCCGCATCATGTTGAACAGTGCCGATGCGGAGCCAGCATTTTCAGACTCGATCCCCGCCGTGGCAATCACCGAAAGCGGCGTGAAGACCAGTGCCTGACCGATCGCGCGCACGATGTTCGGCCAGAAAAGCTGATCGCTGGCGTAATCGTTCGTCATATAGACGTTCATGAAATTGGACACCGAGAATAGAGCAAAACCAGCTAATATGAGCCATCTCACGTCGAAGCGCTTCATCAGACGGGGCACAAGCGGAATCAGGATCAATTGCGGGATCCCTGTCCAAGCCAGAACGAGACCAATCTGTTCCGAATTGTATCCTTGTATTCGCGAAAGATAGATCGGTAGAATGAAGACCGAGCCGTAGAGAGCTAGACCCAAAAGAAAGCTTGCAAGCGTTCCGAAGGCGAAATTACGCCTCAACAAAAGCCGAAGGTTCAGCAGCGGGTTCCGCGAGCGCAGTTCAATTACGAGGAACAACGTCAGAGCGACGGCCGCCACCACGGATAATTTGACGATGAACTCCGAACCGAACCAATCGTCTTTATTGCCCTCTTCAAGAACTGTCTGCAGAGCCGAGAGGCCTATCGCCATCGTAAAGATGCCGGGCCAGTCTCCCTTTTTGAGCAGGGAAAGATTCATGGGTGTACGATCTAGCGATATCCAGAGCATCGCCACCATTACCGAGCCGGGCACGAGGTTGACGTAGAAGATGTATTGCCATCCGAAATTTTCGGTCAAATAGCCGCCTATAGTTGGCCCTATTGCGGGCGCAAAGGTCGCCGATAGGGCGAAGAGCGCTAGACCGACGGGTTGCTTCTCTTTCGGCAGCATCATGATGATAATCGTGAAAGCCATCGGGATGAGAACGCCTCCCGAGAAGCCCTGCACTGCACGTAGGACGATCATCTCTCCGAGGTTCGTTGCAAATGCGCAAGCTACTGAGAAGGCGAGAAAAAGCACGGCGTTAACGAGCAGGTAAACCCTCACCGAGAAGACGCGGGCCAACCATCCGGTCAGCGGGATTACGACGATCTCTGCTATGAGATAAGAGGTTGATATCCATCCTCCGTCATCTGTCCCCGCTCCGATTGCTCCCTGAATATCAGCGAGCGAGGCGTTGACGATTTGGATATTCAAAATTGCCATGAACGCTCCAAGGTTGGAGCCAATGACCGCAAGCCACATCATGAGCTTGCGCCGATCCGAGCGAGCGGTCGTGTTTGACCGCCCGGTCGAGCGCGGACCGGCAACGTTTTCGGTAGACATGATCTCTCCCCCGCATCGAGCGGAAAGGTATGTTTCAGATTAAATGTAACGGCGTTACTTGTTCGCGCGTTCTTCCGCAGTCTGCGCTTCCTTCGTGTCGATGGAAGGCTCGACCGACATCCCCGACCGGAGAAGGCCAGCTAGCTCTCGATCGTCGATAATAATCTTGACCGGGATACGCTGCACGATCTTCGTGAAGTTGCCGGTGGCGTTATCAGGAGGCAACAGCGAAAACTCGAGACCGCTAGCTGGAGACACGCTGTCCACATGCCCCTTAATCGCCTTGTCGGGAAAGCTGTCGACTTTGATATCGACCGACTGCCCCGGCCTGACATACGTAAGCTGCGTTTCCTTGAAGTTCGCGACGACGTAAACAGCGTGAAGTGGCACCACGGCCATTAGCTGAGTGCCGGCGGTCGCATATTGTCCGACGCGAATGGTTCGCGCTCCCACCGTCCCATCCACGGCTGCAACGATATCCGTGTAAGACAGATTGAGATTTGCCTGCCTGGCGTTGGCGTAGGCTTTGTCGCGTTGGGCGACAGCCTGCTGCAACTGCGTCTGCAGAACCGGAACCTTATTCTGCGTCGCCACCAGAGCGGCTTTGTCTCTTTCGACCGCAGCAGCTGCCTGGTCTTTCAACGACTGACTCTGCTCGGCGCGGGATTGTGTGCCGGCACCGTTGGTGATCAACCGCGCTGATCGAGACGCATCCGACTGGGCAAACACGAGAGATGCTTGAGACGCATTCAGTGCGGCCCTCGCCTGCTCGATAAGAGATTGCTGAAGTGTGATTTGTGCGTCGATATTGTCGATCGACGCATTCGCGGCCTTGACATCCGCTAGCGCCTGCGCGCGCGCCGCTTGAAAGTCCCGATCGTCGATACGGGCGACCACCTGCCCCGCCCTTACGGCATCGTTGTCGTTGACGAGAACTTCCTTGATGTAGCCAGAAACCTTAGGCGCTGTGGACGTGTAGTCCGCTTTGACGTACGCGTCGTCGGTCGACACCTCGAACCGCCCAACCGTCCAGTACTCGTACCCGAACTTCGCACCGTAGGCGGCTCCAGCGAGGAGGACGAGCGCGATCAACCCGCGCTTCAAGGTGCCTCGCTTGCCTTGGGGTGCGGCAAGCTCGGCCTGGGGTACATCGGCAATCGGCGTCGTGCTCCGCTTACTTTCGGGACCTTTGTCCGTCTCCCGTTTGCCGACGACTTCGAAAGTGCCTTTTTTCGGCAGCTCGACCATTATCCTTCTCCTGTTTCCCATACCAATCTTCAGTATGATCTATGAAAAGGATCATGCTCCCAGGTATCCATTGTGATAATCTTGAAAAAGGTGGAAGGATCATACAGTCCCAGTTGATAATCGGAGTTTTTCATGGATCGCCTTACGAGCCTCACTGTCTTCGGCCGAGTGGTTGAATGTGGGGGCTTCTCAGCTGCAGCACGGCGTCTAAACATGTCCACAACCATGGTTGCCAATCATATCCAGTCGCTTGAAGAGCGTCTCGGCGTCCGCCTTCTGAACAGGACGACACGGAAAGTCAGCCTGACGGAGACGGGTAAATTTTATTACGAGCGATCTTCGCAGATATTAGGCGAACTGGAGGATGTCGATCGGGAGGCTGGAGCGTTGAGTTCGACGCCGCGCGGAACTGTAAAATTATATTCGACGAGCGCGATCGTTAGGTTTCTCCTACCCGTAATGGACGAATTTCTCCGACTCTATCCATCCGTGTCGCTGGACTTCACTATCGGCGAGCGCATGGTAGACATGATTGAAGAGGGATACGATCTCGCGATCCGCACCAATCTTTTGGACTCTACCCTCATTGCTCGGAAACTGACGCCTTGGAGGCACATCCTAGTTTGTGGTCCGTCGTATCTCGAAACGCATGCCGCACCGGTCGCGCCGGAAGATCTGAGAGACCACAACTGCCTCAGATATGAGTACTACGCGTTCGGCGACACCTGGAGGTTCGAGAAAGCAGACGGCACCCCTAGTGACGTGAAGATTTCCGGGAGCGTAGTATCGAACAGCGCCGAAACCCTCAGGAGCCTAACGCAGTCGGGTCACGGCGTTTTTCTTGCCCCGAGCTTTGTGGTGTTCGAAGATCTGGAAGCTGGGCGGTTGTTGCAAATCATGCCGGACTACCGGGGTATCGAATTTTCCATCGACGCAATATTCCCGAACCGAACTCATCTTCCGACCAAGGTTCGCATGTTTATCGAACTTCTATCTGACCGCTTTGCCGAGCATCGCCGATGGATGTCGTAGTCCGGCTACACACGTCTGTATAGCTATGCCCGACCACTCTTTCGCGTACTCTGCCTCTCTCTCGTTTTCCTTCAATAAGGCGTTGGCATCAGACGCCTCGATCAAGCATCGGAGAGCAGCATGACCCAATCCGCCCAGATCATCGAAGCAGGGCGCACGCGCGGCGAAATCCTCTATCCGAGCCGGTCGCGCAGAGCAGGACCGGAATTCTTTGCCACCAACCAGATCGGAGCTCTCCGACACTGGCCAAGAGAAAGGCTTGCAGACCTCGGCGCTGTGCCTTTCCCCATGTGCTACGGCCGCCTCGACGACCGGTACAGCGTGATAGAATGGGGTGCCGCGCTAGCGAAACTCGCCATGGCACTCGCCAAAGCGGAAGATGTGGTCCTCATCGGAAACCAGACCCATTCCGACGAATTAGAGTCGCTACAACTCTTGCTCTCGAACGTTCTTGCTGTTCCAATCGATCTTCTCAGGTGCTGGGACGAGCAAAGTCCGGGGCATGTCTGGTCGAGCACCTCCGACATTCCCGGCCGCTCTTCAAAGCGGCGGGTGATAATGCTGCTAGGTAAAGTTCCACCACCTGTCGTGTTTGGCCTTGAGCGACATGACCTCCTCGCTTATCTAGGCGATGAGGTCATTCCTGCAATGTTTGAAATCGACAACGATGCTGTCGTTCTTCCGGTGAACCCGAACGGCTGGAAGTTGTCACACATCGCCTTCCACCGCCTGATGGATATCGAAGCAGAACAGTGCCGTTCGGCGGAGTACGGCGCTATGTTTGAATCGTCACTAGCCCTGTCCCGCCCCCTTTGCTCGATAGTAGCCGAGATTGTCAGCTTTCTGAAGTCAAACCGTATCCCGGCGAATGCGAGCGTCGCACCTTAGCTCTCGTCGTGAGTTCTCGCTTGGGCACGGAGCATGGAAATGAGTGCCTTGAACGCCGCCGGCATGTGTTGGCGGCTGGGGTAGTATAATGAAAGGCCCCGATATGACGGACACCACTCGTCAAGGACAGAAACGAGCCTGCCGTCAGCGAGGCAGTCGGCGACCGCCCACTCATTCACATAAGCGAGTCCCGCTGAGCCGAGAGCGGCGGCGATTCCCAATCGGTAGCTGTCGAAAGTCAGTGGACCCTGCGGATCCAGGATCGACAGCTCACCATGTCGTTCGAATTCCCAGCGCGTTATCGCGCCGCTGGGCAGACGGTGCCTGACGCAAGGGCGGGATCGCAAGTCCACAGGATGACCGATGGTTCCGGTTTCCTGTATGAATTTAGGGGATGCTACGACGACATGACGTTGATCTCCTCCGAGCGGCACCGAGATCATGTCGCCCGGCACCATGTCTGCCAGTCTGACGCCGGCGTCGTATCCTTGGGCGACGATGTCGATCACTCTGTCGTCAGCCGTCACCTCAAGTTCGATATCGGGAAGAAGGCTAGTTAAGGACGGAAGTACCTTCGAGACGAACTGCTCGCCAGCCAGTTCACTTGCGTTGATGCGGACCAATCCGCGTGGCGTGTCACGGTGTTCATGAAGCTCTACTATCGCCCCGGCAATTTCGCGCAACGCCGGGCCGACGCGACCAAGAAACTGCTCGCCGGCCGCCGTGAGGGAAACGCTCCGCGTTGTACGACTTAGCAGCCTGGTATCGAGTCGCGCTTCCATAGCGGAGATCGCGTGACTAAGCGCGGATGCCGACACGTTCAATTCTTTTGCAGCGGCGCGGAAATTCCTCGTGCGGGCCACCGTGACGAAGGCATTAAGCTCGGAAACGGCAGGGAATGACATTGTACGAAATTCCTCAACAGGGCATCAACAATACCTAGTATTCACTCAACTGTGCGATCGCGCCATATTTGTCAAGTAAACCGTGACTAAGGAGACAACCTAAGTGATGAACAAAATTCGCACGCCATTCGGCTTCGGTTCGACGGCCCGAGAGGTCCTTCAAGGGGTCAACCTGGCTGGCAAGAATGCGGTCGTTACAGGTGGGGCTGCGGGCATCGGCTTGGAAACTTCAAAAGCCTTGGCGGAGGCCGGTGCCGCGGTTACTCTCGCTGTGCGGCGGCCGGATGCCGCAGAAGCCGTCGCGGCGGAGTTACGCAAGCAGACCGGAAACAACGCGATAACCGTGATGAGGCTTGACATAGCCGATCTTCATTCGGTTCGCGAATTCACGGAAGCCTGGACATCCCCGTTGCATATACTGATTAACAACGCCGGCATCATGGCGACGCCGGAGCTTGAGAAGACCGAACAAGGGTTTGAGTTGCAGTTCGGAACCAATTTTATAGGTCATTTCGCACTCACTGTTGGCATGCATCGCCGTTTAGCGGCCGCTGATGGAGCCCGGGTTGTCAGCGTGAGTTCAAGCGGCCACTTGTTTTCGCCGGTCAACTTCGACGACCTAAGCTTCGACTTCATTCCATACACGCCCTTTGGCGCATACGGTCAATCAAAGACCGCCTGCATCCTGCTGGCAGTCGAAGCCACACGTAGATGGTCCAATGATGGTATCTACGCGAACGCCTTAAATCCTGGAGCCATCGCGACGGGACTGCAGAAACACACCGGAGGTCTCAAGACGCCTGTCGAGAGGCGTAAGACGGCAGAACAAGGAGCTTCGACATCCGTCCTCCTCGCGGCATCTCCGCTACTATCGGAAGTTGGAGGTCGCTATTTCGAGGACTGCAACGAGGCAATGCGCGCGGAGAAGCGCTCGGCCGATTATACGGGTGTTGCTCCCTACGCGCTTGATCCAGTGAATGCGGAGCGGCTTTGGGAAACCGCCGCGTCATTCATCGCCAACTGAGGCCGGATCAGCCGTGTCGGTGAAGAACTTCTCAATGTACGCCAGTAACTGGACCGGATTGATAGGCTTCCCAAGGAAGCCCACTGCCCCGTTTCTCATTGCGTCGGCTTTCATTTTTGGATCTACGTAAGACGTCATGATGAGAACCGGTGGGCAGGTGGGATGCTTTCTTAGTTCTTGCAACATTTCGACGCCGGACATCCCGGGCATCCTGACATCTGCGATGATGCATCCCACTGTGAGGAAACCCTTGCTGGCAATAAATTCATCCGCTGATCCGAAGAGTACGCTGGTAAATCCCGCGGTCTCTAGCAAGTCTCTTAGGGCCCCACGCAGGTTGCGGTCGTCGTCAACTATCGCCACAATCCTGGGAGAAGAGACCGACATAGCTTTGGGTTTCCTTTATAGGCGAAGATTGCAAATATCCAAGAAAGCTCAGGCCGTTTGCTCGTGATCGTCGGCTAACAAATCGAAACGTCTAACCAGATCCGCTATCGACCGAACCTTCATCTTCTTCATCATTCGGCCTCTGTGAAGCTTCACCATAATCTCGCTGATCTGCATTTCGTAAGCGATCTGCTTATTCATAAGGCCTCGCGTGACATGCGTCATCACCTCTTTTTCGCGGGGCGTCAAAGTGGCCGCCGCCGCCAGCGCTGCCAAACGCACACCCTTTCGTTCCCGATTGCGCGCGTCGCGGTCAATGGCGTTACTAGCGGCTGATATCACGATCGTGTCTGTGAAAGGCTTGAGCAGAAAGTCCGAAGCGCCCGCCTTTATCGCCTGCACAGTCATCGGGACCGTGCCGTAACCGCTCATGAAAACGATCGGCTTCAAGTTGCCGGCATTCGCCAACTGGATCTGAAAATCCAGTCCGTTCACTTCAGGCATCAGCACATCTAACAGGATGCAGCCGGCTCGATCCATATCCGCGCGTCTAAGAAAGTCGCGGGGTCCCTCGTAAGCAGCGGCTTCCATCTCGACCGACTCAAAGAGGTCCATCAGAGATTTTCTCACCGAAATTTCATCATCGATGATGCAAACGATAGGCGGATTCCCACTGAGCGCCTGTCCCTGCGTCATAGCTGTTCCCTCTGGATCGCTGCATAACGGTTGCTGAGATCGACACACCCAAACCATAGCATGTGTTTTGCAACATGCCATGTATACCTACGTGTGTTCTTGCCCTGCGCCGACTGGAAAGGCAACTTGAAAAATTCCTCCTCCGCCATTTCCGCTCTCTGCTCGAATTGAACCCCCGTGGGCATCGACTATTGAGCGGCATATGGCCAAGCCCATGCCCATTCCGCTGTTCTTGGTAGAAAAAAAACTATTGAATATCTTATCCAAAATCGCGGGTGGCACCCCGGGACCGCTGTCCTCCACAGTCAAGATGATTGAGCCATCGCAAAAGGATGTTTCGATGATGACACGTCGGAGAGTGACGGAGCCGCCGTCTATTGCCTGGAAAGCATTCATCAGCAGGTTGACGACAACCTGCTCGAGTTGAACCGCGTCGCCCGGAATTTCCGGCAGATCCGGCGAAAGACGGCATTGCAGTTCGATGGAACGCGACTTTGATTCGTTATAGATCAGTCTCAAAGCTTGCCGAACCACGTCATTGACGTCCAAAGCGACTGTCACCGGAGCTTGTTTCGAGGCCATTTCCTTGATCATATCTATGATCTCATTGGCACGTTCAGCGCTCTCCACGATCCTCGACACCATTTGACGGGCTTTGGGCCAGTTCGCCGGGTCCTTGTCCATCACACGCAGTGACGTCTCACCGTCCGTCAATATGACCGTCAGTGGCTGTCTGACCTCGTGGGCGATCGATGAGACCATCTCGCCGAGTGTGGAAACACGAGACGCGTGTGCGAATTCGGCCTCGATCTGCCGCAGTTGCTGTTCGAGCCGCACTCGGTCGGTTATGTCGACCATCATAAGGATGGTAGCGTCGACCACGGAACTCCGATGCGGATAGGAAACCATAAAGAATACGTCGAGGAGCCGCTCGTCGAAGGTCCTGATCTTTAGCCGTTGAGTGTGATTGCCCTTTCCCTCGAACCGGGCGACCATGACGTTAGCTGCCGCTTCTCGATCTTCTTCGAAAATGTACCGGACAGGCCCAAGTAGACGCTCCGAGCCTGGGGCTCCGAAGAGCTCGGTAGCCAAACTGTTCGTGCTCGTCACGGTAACAGCATCGCAAGCCATTTCAACTAGATCGGGATTTTCCTTGAGGTACCTAGTAAAATCGGAAACGCCGCCGTCTTTCAGGTCGTAAAAGATGTCCTTCATCATGCTGGCGTCTACTTGCCACAACGCTACCGGGAGGTTGTCCAGCAGGAGTTTGTACCGATCCTCACTTGCTTCCAGTTTACGGATCCGATCTGCCGTCGCGTGGTCGGTCAACGGCTCGTCAGCCAGGACCCCATACTCTACAACCATGTTCGGCGGCGAACCAGGCCGGTTGGCAAAGGTTTCGGCTCTGACCTTCACTCTTATGGCGGCTCCATCCTTGCGGAGTCTCGTAATGGATCCTTCCCATCTTCCTTCACGAAGAGCCTCGAAGACGGGGGTCACATTTTCTAAGGCAGTAGGGAGTGAAAATCCATTGACGGCATCGGCGCTCGAAAAGCCGTACAGCCGGGATGCGGCCTCGTTCCAAAACGCCACATGCCCCCTCGCGTCATAAATCACAACGCTTTCGAATGACTTTTCGAGGGCGAGTTTCCATATATTGCTCGCCTCAGTCGCTGGCTCGGCGAATTCGATAGAGTGCACGGCGTCCATAATCGCATTTCGCTTTTGCGAACGACGAGCCTGCTCGGCGTCCATTCGACTGACATCTTGGTCTGCATCGATAGTAGCAGATTGAGAAAAAGCGAGCTACCTCGGCACGCGTCAATATTTCCGAGCGCATGCTTTCAGCGCGTGGCACCGGATAGGCGACTCCATGTGCTCACGCGCCGCATTACGATCCCAAGCGCCGACACTGAGAGGCGCTATTGCAAAATTGCCAGAGCAACCGCTGGCTCGCCAACCACAGTGACCACCGCCTCGTCTTTGTCCTCAACCGCTGGATATGAGGGCAGTGTGAAGCAAACCGAAGCTCCGCCCCCTTCGTTATTTTTCGCCCACAACTGGCCGCCATGGGATTCGATAATCGATCGGCATATGGCAAGACCTATTCCCATACCGTCTGTCTTCGTAGTGTAAAACGCGTCAAAAACTTTTGCGGGATCCTCGATGCCGGAACCGTTGTCCTTCACTTCGACCTCGAGCATCCCTTCGGAGTTCGCGCGGAGCATAACTCGAAGCCGCCGAGATTTCACGCCTTTGTCGGCCATCGCCTCGATACCGTTCCTGATGAGGTTGAGAATCACCTGTTCAATCTGAATACGGTCGGCCACTGCATAAAGCGTTGCCGTTTCTGTCTGAACATCAAGCTTAACGCCCGTGCCCGCGAGTTTATCCGACACGTGGCGACAAACTTCCTCGATCGTCGCGTTCACATCGACAGATCCCCGCTGATGGCCGCTTTTTTTGAAGAGTGCGCGAATTCGACTTACAACCTCTGCAGCCGCATCGGCATCGCGAACTATCCATTCAGCCGTCTTTGTGGCTTTCTCGTAATTCGGCGGTGTCGCGGCCAGCCAACGTTGAAACGCGTTAGCGTTGGCAACGACCGCCTGGAGCGGCTGGTTGAGTTCGTGCGCGATGGAAACCGAGAGCTCCGAGAGGCTTGCGGCACGCGATGTCCGTGCCAATCGCTCGTCGGCGACACGAAGTGCTTCTTGCGCACGCACCTCGTCGTCAACGTCGAGAGTCACCCCATACCACTGCACAATGCTTCCACTGTCATCACGGAAAGGCTCGCTGCGGTCCTCGACCCATCTGAATTCCCCCTCCGCGCTCTTCTGGCGATAGCGCATAACAAAAGGCTCGCCGACGGAATGATGTTGGGCCAACCTTGCTAAGACATCTTCGCGATCTTCGGGATGGATAGAATCGAGAGAAGGATGGGCAGCGCGAGCAGCTTCTGACGCTGGACTGGATCGTCGCAGGTCGAAATTCGACACACGCTTGTTGACGTAGATCGGTTCTCCCTCGGGGTTCGACAGCTTAATGCCCACTGGAACGGTGTCGATGAGATGCTGGAGATATCGCTCGCTTTCACGCAATGCCAGCTGCGCGCGGACCTCGTCTTCAATTTCGAACGACACGCCATACCAGCGGACGATGTGCCCGCCCTCCCCGATAAGCGGCTCAACCCGGGAATCTATCCAACGAAACTCTCCGTCTTTGCGACGCAAGCGCGCTTTGATGTGTAGTGACTGCCCGCTCGCAAACGCGTTCAGGAAGGCCTCCCTGACGCGGGCGCGATCATCTGGATGTACGTTCTCGAGGGTAGTATTCATGTCGCCGCGGCCGACTTCTCCCACTGATGCGGTCCCAGTCCAATCGGCGAACCTTTTGTTGAGATAGTAGGGTTTCCCATCAGGCGTAATCAGCCAAATCAGCGAAGGCACCGTATCGATGAGAACCCTAAGCTCGTGCTCGCTATTCTTGACCGCCTCGTGCGCGAGAATCTCGTCGTTGATGTCGAGCGAGACACCGTACCATTGGAGTATCTCTCCACCCTCGTCATAAAGGGGAGCGACACGAACGGCCGTCCAACGAAAATGTCCGTCTGCGCGCCTTTGCCTGTATTTCAGGAAGAAGGCCTTTCCGCCTGCGAAACCCGCAGCGTAGGCAGCCTCTGCCTCGGAACGATCGTCGGGATGAATCAAGTCGAAGAGAAATGTGGAAAGCTCGGCATCATCGATGTCTGAGAGCGAATACGAAGGAAGGCCAGCCCAGGTCATCAACTGCTTGCTGACATAGGACGTGCGACCTTCAGGATCGGCGCACCATATCAAAGCAGGTACAGTGTCGATCAGCTGCCGTAATTTCCGCTCGCTGGCTAAAACCGAGGCCTCTGCTTTTCGCTGATCATCGATGTCGATCGTGCTGCCGTACCAAGCAGTAATATTGCCTTGGGCGTCGCGGGCCGGAACGGCAGCGTCTCGAAACCAGCGGTAAGTCCCGTCGTATCTCCTGACACGTTGCTCATCGTACAATGGCTCTCCTGTCTTGAGGCTCTGATTCCACTTGGCCAAGCATCTGTCTACGTCGTCGGGATGCACGAAACGTCTCCACCACGAGTCGTCGTCGGCATCCATGATCTCCTGCATCTCCTCCGCGGTCACGCCCACGAACTCAGCAGCCGCGGGATTGACGAAGCGCATCCGTCCGTCGGGATAGGCTGACCAACCGAGGCCAGGTATGTCTTCCTCGCTTGGCTTTACCGTTTGGTACACTTCTTTGTAGAAGTTAATGGTGCGGAACAGCCGTATCACATACCAAACGCCGACACTCGCCGCCGAGAATGCAAATATGCGAGCGATCGTGGCTGTTCCGACAACAGGCAGGTCGTTATGGACAAGAAGCGCGGCGACCACTGGAATGGACAACGCGGTCACTGCCAGCCCAATCGCGTGACCGTAACATATGCACACCGCGGCCACCGCGATGAGAAATCCGGCTGGTTCGTTCGCATACCATCCGCTCAATGCCCCCAGCCCACTCACGGCAAATGCCGCAATGCGACGTTTTCTCGACGACGTGAACTCCATCGTACACCCCCGAACCGCTTCCATGGCAATGGCGAAAAAATTGTGAAAATAAAGAGATGCCGACAACGTTAGCTTATTCTCGAGGTCGCTTACACCTATGCCTTGGCACAGGTTGGCTTGTCTTTACTCGTCGGCATCCCGAAGGTCTTGAGGCAAACTTTGCCAGTAGTTAAAAAGCTGAGTGAACGAACTTGCACGCATTTTCTTCATCATGTTGCTACGATGAAGCTTGACCGTGACCTCGCTGATGCCGAGTTCGAAGGCGATCTGTTTGTTGAGACTGCCGGCGACAACTCCTCGGAGTACCTGCCGCTCCCTGCTGGTAAGCGACCTATACTGGTCGACCGCATCCTTGGAAACGGCGGCGATTCGACGTTGAGCTAGGTCGGCTTCGATCGCGCGCGAAATCGCGTCTAGGAACGTTTGATCGCGAACGGGCTTCGTCAGAAAGTCCGAGGCACCTGCCTTCATAGCCTCGACGCTCATCGCTATGTCGCCATGTGCCGTCAAAAAGATGATGGGTGTGGAAATGCCTTTTTTTGCAAGAGCTTGCTGAAGATCAAGGCCACTCAGTCCCGGCATCCGAACATCTAAAACCAAGCATCCGACCCGATCGGGTCTCGCTGATGCAAGTAGTTCCCGCGCAGACGAGTAGGCCACGCATTCTATTCCCACCGAATTCAGAAGGTTACTCATCGCATCGCGAACGTGGGCATCGTCATCGACTAGAGTAACAAGCGGGATGTCCATGGACACTCCTGAGGGCGCGACCATCAGTGCGCCCTATCTCGTGTCGAGCATAGTTCAGAAGGCCCGCCTTCGCTGATCTTCCCGGCACCCAGTTGCCGATGTTGTAAACGCCCAATGTTCATGCGACATCCATATAGTCCCAACAAGCTTCTGTCCGGATGGCCCGTCCAACCCGGCGAAATCTCGCCAACAATGAGACATTGATAACAAGTGGTGCGGATTCTTCAAGAAATCTATAGCTTTCCCACTACTTTGCGGCACTCGACGCCCTTCATGGTAGAGAACCTCGACCACCACATCGCGTAAGACGTAATTTTTTTCAGGTTTCGGACAGTGATCAAGCTAGGCCTTGTAAAGTTTCTGACTTTCGGACTGACGTTCGTTTTCGCTTCCTCGGCAGTGTGCGGAGCGGGCTCCAGCCAAGACGGCGAACGTGTTCTCAGGGTTCCATACACCGCGGACGTCGGGACATTCGATCCAGACAACGGGTTTGAGGTTGGCTCGATCAGCGCCATCGACAGCGTCTACGAGGGGCTGGTGAAGTATTCACCGGGCTCGACAACGATCGTAGGCTCACTTGCCGAAAGCTGGCAAACCTCCGCCGACGGTCGGATTTACACATTTCATCTGGTGGAGGGCGTCAAATTTCACGACGGCGAACCGCTCACTGCCCAGGCAGTGGTCGCTTCGTTCGAGCGTCGAAAACAGAAAGGTATGGCCCTCGGCTATTTTCTGGATAACGTCGAAAACATTGAAGCTGTCGATAACAGTGAAGTGAAGATTACGCTGCAGGGACCTCAGGCCTCATTTCTCGACACTCTCGCAAGTCCATGGGGACCCAAGATCGTTAGTCCCGCCGCGCTTAAAAACCATGACGCCGGTGACAATGGCAAAGGATGGTTGAATGAGCACGCAATCGGCACGGGACCGTTTAAGCTGACGAAGTTCGATCGAGGCAGTCAATACGTCCTGGAGCGGAATGAAGACTACTGGGGACACAAGCCTTACTTCAACCGGATTCAAATCACGGTCGTGCCTGACATTTCACAGCAGATACTCAAGCTTCGAGCCGGGGAAGTGGATGTCGTTCCTACGGGCTATCCTTACGCGCAGTTGGGTATGTTGCCTGAAAACTTGAGTGTGACATCGATCGCGAGCACCGCACAGTATGCCCTTTTTCTGAAGCCGGGAACGGCCTTGGACGATGTCCGGGTACGAAAAGCAGTCCTCGCGGCCGTAAATCCTAGAGCATGGATGAGCGATGTCTTCGGTCAGTACGCCGCTCAATCTCAATCCATCTACCCAAATCTTATTCTTGAACCTGGAACTCGGATTGAATTTCCGAGCGATATGAGCGAAGCCGCCAAGGTGATTGCCGATAAGGGTGGCCTCAAAATCTCGATCGGAACATTCAGCGATACTCCGACCTATCGTCGTATATCGGGGGTCTTGACCGCGCAGCTGGCGTCTATCGGCGTCGATGCGACCTCGTATGCACTGGCACCCGGCGCTGCGTTCAACTTGAAGGCCGACCCGAATTCTCCCGACATGTTGCTGACCATAGCTGGACCCGATGCAGCCGACCCTGAAAACCAAGCAGTTGCCTTCTTCACCGCCGATGCCCCTCTCAATTTTTACGGACGGGTTGTTTCCGATGCCGACGAGCTCGTGAAGCAGGCAAGGACGGTGCTGGATCCAGCAAAACGAAAGACGATCTACGAAGCTGCTGGACGGCTCTACTACGAAGCGGGTACCGATATTCCACTTGTCGACGCGGACGACGTTGTCGTTCACGTCAAAGGCCTAACCGACCTCGGTCTTCGGCCTGTGTTCCCTCCTGGGAACATTGATTTCGGCAGTGTGCGGCGCTGAGTGTAGACTTCCGGCTGTAGCGAATATACGGTCCCAGGACGGATCGTCGAGGCGGCGAGGCGCTATTCTTGAAAGGCTTCGTTTGTCTGAATGGTTGGGCCTGTTATTTCAGTCAGAGACCTTTCCGTAAGCTTCAATCAAGACGGCGAAGTCCGCCAAGCGCTTTTAAGTGTGAGCTTTGACGCCTATCCGGGCGAAATCCTTGGCATCGTCGGTGAGAGCGGCTCAGGAAAGTCTACCCTCGCCAGCGCCATCCAGGGAATGTTGGTTGACCAAAAGCGCGCTGAGGTGACCGGATCGGTGATCGTGCACGGCACCGAATTGAAAGACCTTTCTGCATCACGACTTCGCGATCTACGGCGCTCGACCATTCGATCGATCCCCCAGGATCCGCTGATGTCGCTCAATCCTGCATTGTCCATCAAAACGCATATGGAGGAATCTGGTGCCGGGGACAGGAATGTCGCTATAGAACACCTCAAACTCCTCGGTCTGGACGGGAAGCAGATGCTCTCGGCCGTCCCTCACCGACTTTCTGGCGGACAAAGACAGCGTGTTTTGATCGCCATGGCTCTGGTGGCGCGTCCACGAATCCTTGTCGCTGACGAGCCGACAACGGCATTGGACAATGACAATCGCACTATTGTCCTAAGCGAATTTCGACGGAGAGCCCGTGAGGAAAATCTGTCTGTCGTTTTGATTACGCATGACCTTTCCATCGCGGCTGCGTTTACCGATCGAGTCATAGTTTTAAAGAACGGGCAAATGGTCGAAACCGGCCCCTCCAACAATGTCATTAAGCATCCCGAGCATCCGTACACTAGCGGTTTGGTGAGCAGCGCATACGACTCGATGACTGATCGGTCAAAGCCGATACCGACTTTCCCAGTTGAAAAATCCGCAAGTTCTGCAGGCTGTGTGAGTGTCGGCTATTGCGCATCAGCGTCCGACCGATGTGCGACAGAGCGCCCTTCCCTCGTTCCCGGTCGTCGCAAAGGATCGTTTCTGGCATGCCTCCATCCTGAAGACCGACCGTCGCTACAAACACTCGCGACCTGGACATCATCCTGGCCGCCATCGCAATCGACTCGAACAGGATGCGCTGTGTCACTGCGCGGAGTGTCCGTTTCCTATCCCAACCGGAACGGCGCATGGTTGCGACATGCCCCGCGTAAGAAAGTGCTCCGGGATATTTCGATCGACATCGCGGCCGGTGAAGCGATTGCCATAATAGGACGGAGCGGTGAGGGCAAATCCACTCTACTGAGGGTCGCCGCGGGACAGATAATGCCAGATGGCGGCCAAGTCCGATATCCAGCTGGAGGGCGTCCGCAAATGATCTTTCAGGATGCCGCCGCGTCGTTAACCCCCTGGCTATCCATCCGAGGTCACATCGAAGAACAGCTTGGAAACGCCGGGCTCTCCGGCAACAAGCTGGTTCGGAGACTTCACGAGACGCTCGATTTGGTGGGCCTTGATATCGATTTGGTGGACGCACTTCCCAACGAGTTGTCTGCCGGGCAATGTCAGCGAGCCGCGATCGCCAGAGCCATTGCGCTGCCACCCGCCGTTCTCCTGTGCGACGAACCGACCAGTTCACTCGACGCTTCGCTGGCGGCGAATGCGCTGAACCTTCTCGGATCTCTTCGTCGGAAAATGGGTGCTGCATTGCTGTTCGTTACACATGACCTCGCGGCGGCAAGGTTGATAGCAGACAGGGTCGGGATTCTTGACAACGGCAACGTCAGCGAGTGGCTGGAACCCGATGCGATAACTTCATCGCGCCAAGGGGAGATCTTCAGGTCCTGCCAGGCGGAAGCAAGGTGAGCATGGTCGCACGCGGAACACCCGTGACTCAAGCCACTCGGGCTCGACGCGTCTTTCGACGACTTGGCTTCGCTGGAACGGTGTCGATCGTCGGACTGCTGCTGATCACCGTTGTTGCGGTGTTTCCACAGCCGTTTCTCGCCTATGATCCCCAAGTCCGTGTTGCCGCCCCGAACCTCATGCCATCCTTGACCCATTGGTGCGGCACCGACGAGATCGGCCGGGACCTTTTCTCTCGAATAGTTCTCGCTCTTCGCTACACTTGGCTCCCAGGACTGTCCGTCATCGTGCTAAGCCTCCTTTTAGGATCAGGTATCGGTATTGTGTCCGCCTACGTCGGAGGGGCGACGGATACGGTGCTTCAGCGTGTCACAGAATGCTTTCTAGTGATGCCGTCCACTGTGGTTGCGCTTGCGGTCGCAGCATCATTGGGGCCCGGTACGATAAACACGATGATCGCCATCGCCGTATCCTGGTGGCCCTGGTACTGCATAATCGCCCGTGACGAGGTCCGCCGTTTGAAAGCACGTCCACATTTCGAGGCCGCACGCACGAACGGAGCAAGGCGATCTCAACTCGTCTTTAGGCACCTTCTGCCCGGAGCAACCCCCTCGCTGGCTATAGCTGCAGCCCTCGACGTTTCCAACGTGATCATGGCATTATCATTGATGTCGTTTCTGGGCCTGGGGCAACCTGACCCGGCACCGGAACTCGGCTCCCTAACGGCTCGTTCGCTGGACAGCCTCACTGCATTTTGGTGGCTACCAGTTTTCCCTGCATGCGCGATTTTCCTTCTCTGCCTTTTGGCCAATGTCGCCGGCGAGAGTGTCCGTCAAGCTTTAAGAGGCCGATAGATGTTTGTATTCGGCATTCGAAGGTTGGTTGGACTCCTTGTCGTCATCGTTTGCGTAAGCTTTGTGGCCTTTTGCCTGCAGAGTATCGTGCCTGCCGACCCAGCGCGGGCCATAGCCGGACCTATGGCTCCGCCCGCGACGATCGAGGCCATACGTGAAGAACTCGGACTGACCGACCCCCTGGCGCAACAGTACAGCCGGTTTCTTGTCAGGCTCATCCAGGGAGATCTGGGCACCTCCGCACGCACACGCCAACCTGTCACGTCGGATGTTGTGCGGTACCTTCCGGCTACACTCGAACTCGCCTCGTTCGCCTTGCTCCTGGGCGTAGGACTGGGCGTTGTTCTCGGAATCCTTCCAGTTATCGCACCCTCTTCACGCGTTCTGCGTTCGTTTCTGATTGGAGCGGCATCAACGCCAATCCTTCTTTCGACGATGGCTCTCGTTTATTTCTTCTGGTTCAAGTTAGGGTGGTTCCCGGGATCCGGAAGGCTCTCGCAACCTGACTTTTCCGGCCCAACTGGCTTCATCTTGCTTGACGCAACACTCGTGGCGCGATTCGACCTCGCCGGGGACGCCTTAAAGCATTTGTTGCTGCCAGGTATCGCCCTTGCAATGCCCGTCGCCATCGCGATCGGCCAATCGCTTTCCGTAACGTTGCATGACGTGATGCTGCAGCCTTACATCAAGGCCGCGCGAGGTCGAGGGTTAGGCCAAAGCATGGTGATTTTTCGACATGCGCTGCCCAACGCGGCAAATGCTCCGTTGGCGATGACGGGTTTGCAGGCCCGTCTCATGTTTGGAAACCTCCTGATCGTGGAGCGCATGTTTTCATGGCCGGGCCTCGGGCTTTATGTAGTCCAATCCTTTGCAGCCGGTGATTTGGCTGCGATACTTGGCGTCTCGATCGTTCTGGCTATCGGCTACTTGACCATCGCCACTTTCGTGGAGGTCTTGCAGCACATCTCCGATCCGCGCGTCGGCCCCGGCTCCTAACGCCGAAAACCTATACGCAAGAATAGGTTGGATATCCCGAAATGGTATCCGCGCTACCCCCGTACCAACTGGATTCTGATTCACATCCCGTGCTGAGTGTCTACGCAGTCCAATGGTGGGATATTGCGATGGCGCGCGGAACACTACCTGGACGAACCTCAAAGAACATAAAGAATGTTGGCGAGGCAGCACCTACGTCATCCAACGATATGACGGTGGCCAGATGCCCGCGCACGGGCAGACGGGGACTTAGTGATTGGCAGGCGAATCGAGTCATTGCCTACATTGACTTACATATAGCCCGCACCATCAGAATCGAGGACCTCGCAGCTCAGGTGAAATTGAGTGCAGGTCACTTCGCCCGCGCGTTTGCGATCAGGTTTGCAATGTCGCCGTACGCATTTGTGATGAAGCGCCGCGTCGAACATGCCCAGCACCTTATGATGGTCTCAGACGCCCATCTTTCAGCTATCGCTTCCGATTGCGGGTTGGCGGATCAAGCACACCTCACAAGGCTCTTCAAAAGATTCGAAGGCAAAACCCCCACCCGCTGGAGACGAGAAGCCACCCTGGTCACACCAGCAAGAGGTCATACTTCCTGACAACCTCGACGATCGTTTTAGCCTGCATCTTTCTCATCATCCTGCCGCGATGCAGCTTAACCATGACCTCGCTAATGCTCATCTCGAATGCAATCTGCTTGTTCATCAGCCCTTTGGACACATACCCAAGAACCTCCGCTTCACGCGGTGTGAGTTGCTCCTTGCAAGCCTGAAGCTCACTGCGTTCGCGCGCGCGCTTGCGATTGTCCTCGTCGCGCTCAATGGCCGCCGCAGTCGCGGCCGTCACCGCAGCGCTGTTGAATGGCTTGAGAAGAAAGTCGAAAGCGCCAGCCTTCATCGCTGAGATGCTCATCGACACACTTGCGTTGCCTGTCATGAAAATGATGGGAATTGGATTTCCCAGGCGCATGAGCTCCCGCTGCAATTCGAGGCCAGACATACCGGGCATCTGAATATCAAGCAGAACACATCCTGACGTCCCGCCATCGACATCCGCTAAAAAAGCTTCGGCGCTTTCGAATGCTTTGGCGGAAATATCCATGGAATCGAACAGATTCAATAAAGAAGCGCGGAGGTTGGGCTCGTCATCAATGATATGAACGACCGGCGGACGCTGCCGAACAACTGGAAATCTAGACATCTCAGTTCTCCTTCGTGGGATCGGTCTTCATCACAGTCGATGCGGTGGCCTCAACGATACATTTCCTCGGCGGCAACCACATTTCGAGGGTTCCGTCTTCGACTAAGAGGCATCCCCCGTGCGCCTCGGCAATTGCGTTGCTCACGGAAATATCCGCATCCAACTCCTTCATCCTACAATCGTTACCGAACTGGATCTCGCGCTGCCGTGAAGTGCTCGCATGCCACTCCAAGCGAACCACCTGCATCCCTTCTTTGGAGAGAATCTCGAGTCGGAGACCGCCGTCGCGGTCCGCCCGGGTGATTGCGAACATCAAAAGATTTACCAATGCTTGAACGAGTTGCGTTCGATCGCCAAAGACGTTGAGTTCTACGGGTGGCAACTCCCGCTCGAACGTTAGCCCGCAGGAAATCAGTTGGTGCTGTATTCTTTGGATCGCTAGACGGGCAAGCTTTTCCAGCGATAGAGTCTCACACCTCGGAAAATGGGAAACGACGCTATCATCATACTCCTGGACAATGGCATCCGCGCGCTCTGCACTTGCGAGCAGCCGTTCAAGTATCGCATGAACTTTACCGAGGTTCGGTCGCGCCTCACAGAGATACTTGAGACCTGTACCGCAGTCGATCATCATCACCGACAATGGTTGCCTCACGTCAAGCATCATAGTCTTCGCAGAGCGAGCACGATCCGCTCTTGCTACCGTTTCTTCGAGGCCCAGAAGCCTTGAGGCCAAGGATAAAGTTTCGTCGATGTGAATGTCTGCTGAAGAGTCGTCCATCTCAAACTCCGACATCTCGGCAGCGATCGACGGTGTGTACCGAAGCAACGCCGACCGCTTAGTATATCGAAAGCTATCCGGAAGCGGCGCTGAGGTCTACGGTACCGCGGTCTCGCCGACCTATACCATGGACTAGGTTTTTCCCGACCAACAACAGGTCAGTTGCCAGTCCTTGAGCAGCCGCGGTCCAACGGGCATGTTCCTAAGTGATAAGGACGCCGAACGGCGACGCGTTGAAATCGTCGGATCTCGAAAAGGCGGGAATAAATTGCTTGGCCAAATAGAAAACGGGGCTGGCGATAAAATCGCCAGCCCCTCATCTCATCCGTTCGCCTTAACGAAGGCGAGCAGGTCGGGATTGATGACATCCGCGTGGGTCGTGCACATGCCATGAGGATAGCCGTCGTAAATCTTCAGCGTACCGTTCTTCAAAAGCTTAACAGAAAGTTTTGCAGAGTCATCGACGGGAACCACTTGGTCGTCCGACCCGTGCATAACGAGTGTTGGAACATCGATACTCTTGAGGTCTTCGGTGAAATCTGTCTCCGAGAATGCCTCGATGCCGTCGTAGTGGGCCTTAGCGCCCCCCGTCATTCCCTGCCGCCACCAATTGTAGACGACCGCCTGCGACACCTTGGCGTCAGGACGATTGAAGCCATAGAAAGGCCCGCTCGCGATGTCGAGGTAGAATTGCGTGCGGTTCGCGGCCAACTGCTTACGGAAATCATCGAAGACCTCGATGGGAAGTCCTCCTGGGTTTTTTTCGCTCTTGACCATGATCGGAGGGACAGCACCGATCAAAATTAGCTTCGCCACCCGACCCTTGCCATGATGGGCGGCATAGTGGGCCGCTTCGCCGCCGCCCGTCGAGTGGCCGACGTGGATCGCATCGCGTAGACCGAGATGCTCTACGACCGCAGCCGTATCCGACGCGTAATGATCCATGTCATGGCCGTCGCTCACCTGACTTGAACGTCCATGGCCCCGGCGATCGTGTGCTACCACCCGGAAGCCTTTGTCGAGGAAGTAAAGCATCTGCGCGTCCCAATCGTCGCTGCTTAACGGCCAACCGTGATGGAACACGATCGGCTGGCCTGAACCCCAATCCTTGTAAAAGATCTCAGCGCCGTCCTTCGTCTTCACGAAACCCATATCTAGTCTCCTGTCGTTTTTGTTGGAATTTGCCTTTGTGGCCGCAGTGGACACGACAGGCATTATGGCTGCCATGGTTGCGCCAATGCCGAGCACAAGCACGTCGCGCCTTAGCGGACCTGATCGTTCGGGATCATTTTCCATGTTGTGTCTCTCCTTGAAGTCGCTTTCTAGCCGACCCATTAGGCACGTCACTTCAACGTTGCGGTTCGAGCCAGCTGCTGAAGGATGAACGGAATGTCGGAGGTGGCTCAGATATACTTTGGTATTGCAGCGCTTCTGAGGTGTGCCGCAGCGCGATTGCCGGGCCGCCCGCTAAAGCTTCGGGAAGTCCTATAGTCAGTTCGCGGACTAGGCTTGTCCAAGTGGCCAGCGGAAAAAATGACGATCGAGGAGAAGCCCGCCTTGTACTCTGACGCCCGGTGTTGCGCCGAGCTTGCAACGCGCAACACTGCGTATTTTTCCACTCCACGATGAGGCTACGCTGCCGGACCCGGCAGGGCATCATACGCTAGTATACTGTTTGCCCCGAGTTGCGCTGACTAGCTTCTCGACACCGGCGCATTTTGAAGATGCGTAACGTGTTACAAAGGAGCTGACGTCATGGACCTTCGTTTTGACATCACAAAGGAGGAACCGGACGCCTTCAAGGCCGTCATGGGTCTTGAGGGCTATGTCCAGAGATCCGGGGTTGACCGGCGATATCTGGACCTCGCAAAAATTCGAGCCTCGCAGATCAACGGATGCGCTTACTGCGTCGATATGCACTCCAAGGAGGCAAGGAAAGCCGGGTTTACCGATCAGTGGATCGAGCTGATCGCGGTGTGGCGGGAATCCGGCTTGTACGACGAGCGCGAGCGGGCGGTGCTAAATTGGACGGAAAGTGTGACGCTGGTGTCTGAGACGCACATTCCGGACAGCGATTTTGACCAGCTTCGTGCGCAATTCTCACTCAGCGACATCGCGAAAATCACCATGGCTATCAGCACGATCAATGTCTGGAATCGCATGGCATTAGCTCTGCGCCTTCAACACCCGATCGATGGCCCCGTGAGGCGACAGGCTGCCGAGTAGTCGTTCGGAAAGCGTGACCGAGATCGGTACAGCTCCCTCTCCGCAACATCACCTTCGTCCGTTTAGGTAATCTTGTCTTCGCCGGCGGCCCCCGAAGGTTAAGGGGTTGACTAATTTCTAATCGCGGATATTTTTTATCCACGATAAGGAGCATCGGACATGAAGTTGAGCGAAGGTGTCGAACAAGCCATCCATTGCGTCTCTGTACTGTCGGGGCTTTCCGATGGCAGCGCTGTCTCTGCGGGTTCGTTGGCAGAGTTCCATGGCGTCTCTCCTAGTTACCTACTCAAGCACCTTCAGGCTCTAGCGGGCAGCGGAGTGCTGACAACATCGCCCGGACCACGCGGAGGCTACCGTCTAGCGCGTGCGCCGGAGGAGATAAGCTTGCTCGATGTCGTCCTCGCCATCGAAGGTCCGGAGCCTGCATATCGTTGCGCAGAGATCCGGCGACGCGGCCCTGATCCGCTTCCGGCACGGTATTTCCAGAAACCGTGCCAGGTGAATGTGGCGATGCTTAAAGCGGAGAGAGCTTACCGCGCGGAGCTGGCGAAAGTTTCGATCGCCGACATTACGGCAGAGCTCAACGCCAATGACGACGGTGCAATCTCGGCGCGGGGATGTGCCTTTCTGGAACTCAACGAGCGCAAACAAAGCAAAGAGAAATAAGGAAGGAAACTTTGAAATGAGTGTGAAAATGAGAATTGTCGTCATCGGAGGTACGGGTTTGATCGGAGCGAAGACAGTGGCTTTGCTCAAGAACGCCGGACATGACGTCGTCGCGGCTTCGACACGCACGGGAATCAACGCACTGACCGGCGAAGGACTCGAGTCCGCTCTGGAAGGCGCGCAGGTGGTCATCGACACGTCGAATATCATGTCGTTCGACTTGGCCGAAGTGAAACACTTCTTCGAAACGTCCAGCACCAATCTGCTCAACGCCGAGAAGAAGGCAGGGGTACGCCATCACGTCGTTCTTTCAATCGTCGGCGTACAGGCTCTTGCCGCCAATCCATATCTCGCCGGAAAAGTCGTGCAGGAAGACGTCGTCAAGAGATCCGGCCAACCTTACACCATTGTTCGAGCGACACAGTTCCACGAATTCATCAGCACGCTTGTCGATGCTTATACGGTCGACGGTGTAGCGCGTGTTCCTGACATCATGTTTCAACCGATCGCTGCCGACGATGTTGCGGCGGCCCTCGTTGTCGCAGCGCTATCCCAGCCCATTAACGAGACAGTCGATATCGCCGGCCCCGAACTCAAACCCCTCTCGACGTTCATTTCGAAGTATCTTGAAGCTCATGGCGATAAGAGAGACGTCGTCGCGGATCCGTCGATAGGTTACTTCGGCGCTCCAGTTTCAGAAAAATCCCTCGTGCCTTCCGGCGAAGTACGGGTCGGCACTACGACGCTCGCATCCTCACTCTCAACAGCAAACGAAAAGGTAGCATGATATGAAACTCGTTCTTTCCGCACTTGTCGCTATGTCGATCCAAACCAGCATCGCATCAGCGCACGACGTCACAAAGCCGGGCGACCCCAAGAACGGCGAAGCGAAAATCACCCTGGTTTACCAGCACGAACTGCCGAACGTACCTGGCAAGAGCGTGAAAGGCGTCCTCGTTGAGTACGGTCCAGGCGGCTCTTCGCCGTCGCACGTTCACGCAAAGTCGGCGCTGATTTATGCGACTGTCTTGGAAGGCGCAATCTTGAGCGGGGTGAACGGCGGAGAGGTGAAGACCTTCAAGGCGGGCGAGAATTTCACTGAGCTTCCAGGCGACCATCACGATGTGAGCTCGAATGCAAGCAAGACGGAGCCGGCGAAGCTTCTTGCAGTGTTCGTTGTCGATACCGACGACAAGGAGCTGACCACTCCGGTCAAAAAGTAACCCGAACTTCCGATGGCGGCTTACAAGCCGCCATCGTCCATTCCAGTATCTAAGGCCAAGACAGGCTGACACTGTTGCTGGCCCGGGGACAGGCTTCCGCTCCTCCATCTAGCCGAAGAGGTCGAAAGGTCCGCCCAGCTCGACATGAGGGTCAGTTAGCATCCCAAAGGCTTCACGATGGTTCAAAGACCGAACAAATTCTTGATCTTGCCCGCAAGCGAATTCGGATAGGGGATGCCCGTCGCGTTGTGATCATCGAGAAGATGCCTTTCCTTCTCCAGGCGGTGTGACAGGATGAACCCCAGTTGCTCCACGATCTCAGGTCGCTCCTTCATAAATGGTGACAGCCGGTCCTTGGCAATTTCATACACAATAACAGGAGTAAGCGCCGTCGCGTCGCCCGCCTCGACCTGGCCCATCAGGACGCCACGCTCGCCGAATAGGTCACCAGGAGACAGTCTCGCAATCTCAGTTCGACGCACGTCTTCCCGCCGTTCAATGAGGACAACTCCGCGCTGGATCAGAATCAGCGAAACCAGGGCGCTTCCTTGCGACGAGATCACAGAACCTTTCGGATAGAGGACTGGGCGCATACCGTCCGCTAGCATCTCACGCTCGCTACGAGTCAGCGCGTTGAACAGCGGTATCGCCAATAGGCAGTCCAAGGCTCCCTGTTCGGAGTAGGCGACGGGCTCACTTGGTGCCGCGCCCGCCCATCCCGCAGGCAAAGCCAGCCGGAGGCCGGCCGCTCGCGCATGTCTGTAGACTAGATCGAAAACCTCGTTCCGGGCGTCTGATGTTTTGCCGACGTCCTTCACTCGGCAATTAATCTCCAGCGAGACTGCGTCGCCTTCAAGCGCCGTGACCGCAACACTTGCGGGCGATGACCGCAGAAGCTTCGTGCATCCAAGCAAAGCGGTCCTCACCATGTCGGCAAGAATTTCCGGCCTTTCGGTCGGCTGAAACTTGACGGTCATAGTGATGCCGTGACTCTCGTCCGGGCTGCTGTAGTTCGTAAGGCGTGATTTGGCCAACGTGCTGTTTGGCAGGATAATGATATCGTTTGTTCCGCTCAGCAGATGTGTGGAGCGCCAGTTCGTCTCGATTACCCGACCTTGCAGATTATCTTCAAGCACGATCCAGTCGCCAACAAGGTAAGGCCTTCCAAGGTTCAGCGCTATCCCCGAGAAAACGTCGTTGAGCGTACTCTGTAGTGCGAGACCGATCACGATCGCGAAGACGCCGGACGTAGCGATCACGGTGCCGACGGGTACGTTGAATACATACGCGATGAGCGACAGACCTGTTCCGATGTAGATAGCGCCTGACAGCAAGTCCCTGAGAAGCCTTCCCTCCCGCGGCCTGTGCTCGAATACGACGATTTTCCGTACGATGTTCACCAGCAGTAACGAGAGGCTGATCCACCACGCGCCCTTCGCGGCACCAATTATCAGTGTGTTGTAAAGTCCTTGATGTACGGCGGGAGCGTAGGGCTCGATGCCACGGGAAAAGAACAGCGTCGACAAAACGATGAAAACCGCGGCATCTAGAACGAGCTTGGACTTCGTTCGATGCCGAATCGCGATCCGCAGAGGAATCGTGATCGCTAGTAGCAGGAAAACTTGTATTGCGAACTCATAGACAATCGGCGGAACCTGCATGTAGCCTGGCATTGACTTCTCCGGCGCGAGTGTGACGACCCAAGTGCCGATCTCCGCTCCTGCCCGCGGGACACGCCACCTGGATCGCCCGATCGTGCTCATTATCTCTGCCAGGATCTCCGCGCGACTATACTAACGTCTATCTGGAATAGGCCATTGCCACTGATGGGCGACAAGCCTCGCCCAGCGTCCTTTGAATCCGCTTCTTGGCGCGTGAGGGGAGCCGGGGATATTCTCCCCGGCAAGGGGTCAGGCAGCGATCAGCTCGTCGGCGGGGCCGAAAAACTCATAGTGCACGCGATCGGAAGGAACGCCTGCCTTCGTCAAGCCTCCGACCAGAGCCCTGAGAAAGGGCTTTGGGCCGCAGAGATAGAAGTCGGAGTCTGCAAGCGCGGTGTTCTGGTACAGCCAATCCACCGTGATGAAGCCATCATGGTCGTATGTCAGCCCGCGGGCGTCAGTCGCTAGCGGCTCGCTGTAAAACGTGCTCACTGCGACACCTCCATGTGAAGCGGCAAGCGAACGTACGTGACGGTCCATCGCGTGGCTCCGGCCGTTTAGCGCGCCATGAACAAAGTGCCCCTTGAGTTCGGGATAGCTGGTGGTAATGGACTCGAGCATGCTGACCATCGGGGTCAAGCCGACGCCACCGGAGATCAGTACCACGGACCGCTCGGGCTCATCGGGGAGAAAGAAGTCACCTGCAGGAGGTGTGGCCTCGAGAATGGACCCCACCTCGACGTGATCGTGAAGGAGCTTCGAGCCACCCTTCCCATTAGGCTCGCGTTTCACGGAGATTCGATAGTACTCATCGTTCGGCCCACATGAAATCGAGTAATTGCGCTTGATCTCATCGCCATCGGCAAGCAGCAGATTGAACGTCAGGTACTGGCCCGGCTTGTGTGGATAAACGCGACCGCCATCATCCGGCCGAAGAATGAACGACGTAATCACGTCGCTCTCGGGATTTTTCTCCGCGACGCGAAAGCGCCGCCACCCATTCCATCCGCCGGCCTTTGCTTCGATTTCCGAGCGGATAACGTTTTCCCTTTCTTTGAGAATATCCGCGAGGAACCAGTATGCCTCTCCCCACGCTTTAAGCAATGCGGGCGTTGCACTCTCCCCGAGGACTTCCTTGATGGCATCCAGAAGCGCCGCCGCGACGAACGGATAATGTTCCGGTAGAATGTGATATCCGATGTGCTTGTGCGCGATGCGCTCCACCACGGGCCCGAGCATGCCCAGGTTTTCGATGTTCCGCGCATATGCGAGGATCGCAGCTGCCAGCGCATTTACCTGCGACCCGCCCTCCCCTTGATTTGCCTGATTAAACAGTCGCTTGATGTGTTCGTCTTTGAAAAGCCTTGCATACATCGCCTTTGTGATGTCGCTGCCATGCGCTGCTAGCGCCGGGACGCTAAGTTTAACGATCTCGATTGTTTCCGGGGAGAGCTGCTTAGGCATTTATATTCTTCCTTTCTTTGTTACTGTTAAGCGCCTCGACAGGCAGGCGGTCGTAGAACTCGATTTGGAGCTGGACGGGGCCGGTCAACTCCAGGTGATGTTTTTCATCCGGCAGGATCAGGCCCACGTCGGATGGCGTCAGAATTTTCGTTTCGCCAATGGAACCTCGATAGCCAATCGAGCCATCCAACACGCGAACGACACCCCATGTCCCGGCCCTCAGGGAATGCTCCGTGAGCACAGCCTTTGGCAGTGTGTCCTGATCGAAAGCGGGAGACGTTCGGTACGGGGTCACCTGGTCAGACAGCGTCCGTTGCGAAGGCACGGGTATCCCACAGATAACGGTAGACAACCTTGAAGCCACACGGACGGCTTTCGCCTGCATTTCTGTTGCTTGCGTGGGCGCAAGGAGCGCATCGGTCGCTTGCTTCCAGAGGTTCAACCAACGGATGAACATCGCAGGTTTGATGCGGTCGGCATGAACCAAGTGCATGGAAAGTGGATTTCCTTTGTACTTGCCCGATGCAAGCATCAGCGATGACCAAAACTCCGCCAGACGCGCCATGTGTTCTTCCCAATCTTCCACTACGGTGAAGACGGGGCCGAGTTCGGCATCTGCGCGGACGGTCTCATAAAAGCGGTCTAGCACTTCACAGATTTGTATCTCAGTAAGCACCTGCATTTCAGCTCTCCAAAAGAAGCATATGAAATGCATGTATATCGAAGCCGGAAAACATGCTAATGAAATGCATCTTTTATCACCGGACGTTTTGACGCAGGCCCTTCGATGAGACTGACAAGGTACACAGACTACGCTATCCGGGTATTGATATACCTTGGTTCACGGGAGGCGGAGCTCGGCTCGATCAAGGAAATCGCCAAGGCATTCGATATCTCCCACAATCACTTGATGAAGGTCGTGCAGGACTTGGCTGCCGCCGGCTTTCTTCAAACCATCAGGGGAAGAAACGGCGGCCTCATGCTCGCCCGGCCCGCCAAGGATATCAATCTTGGATCCGTGCTGCGCCATACGGAAGGCCTAGACGAATTGTTAGACTGCGGCTCATGCTTTATCGCACGAGCATGCGGGCTTCCTCCAATTTTATCGGAAGCGACCCGGGCGTTTGTTGCGGTGTTCGACAAGTACTCGGTGGCGGACCTAGTAGGTCGGCGAAGCGAATTGCGCGCGCTTTTGAAAGCGACCTAAGGCTGCTCATGCGTGTGCTGGAGCATCTTCCGTTTCGGTGAGCAGAAAGGTGAGCACCGCTCCATCCGGCGCGCTGTCGGCCCAGAGCCGACCATTATGAGAGTATAGAACTGACCTGCATATCGATAGACCCATGCCCATACCGTTTTCCTTCGTCGTAAAAAACGGCGTGAATATCCGTTCGGGATCTTCGATGCCGCTTCCGGTGTCGGACACGGAAACTCGGACATGATGTTCATCTCGCTCGGTTTTTACCGTCACGCGCTTTATTCTCTCGCCGTTGTCCAACATCGCTTCGCACGCATTCCGAACGAGATTGACAAGGACCTGCTGGATCTGGATATCGTCGACCCTAACCTGCGGTAAGCCGTCGGCCAATTCGGTCACAATCTGGATGCCTTTCGAGCTCATCTCCTCGCCCAACAAGCTACAAACCGACGCCGCGATCCTATTGATGTCGTCCAAACTCCGATCGTCCGAATTCTTCTGGAAGAGCGCCCTGACCCGTTGCACGACCTCTGAGGCGTCGTTCGCATCGCGCAGTACGGCTTCCGCGCTCATTTGCGCGCGATCGAGCTTCGGCGGCGTCATGGACAGCCAGCGAGTACATGCGGCAGCGCTGGCTGCCACGGATGCAAGAGGTTGACTGACCTCGTGAGCTATCGAGGCCGAGAGTTCGGCCATGCCTGCGAATTGTGCCGCCTTTGCGAGCTTCTCGTGCGCCTCTCTCAAAGATTCCTGAGCACGTACTTCGATGTCGACATCTAATTCCAATCCGTACCATTGCGCGATGATGCCGGAGTCGTCTCGAAGCGGCTCCATCCTCCCTTCCATCCAACGCCACGTCCCGTCCGACCGCCGCTGACGGTAGCGTAGCATCCAAGGGTCGCCATTATCCAACGAGAACAGTATTGACCCTTCGACCTGAGCGTAGTCATCAGGATGAACTACCGGTCTGAGGGCATCGCTAATCGTCTTAGTCGTCCCTTGATGAATATCCTCCCTCGAAAGACCGCTCCAGTCGGCCAATCGTCTGTTGTAGTAAGTCGGGCGTCCCTGAGCGTCGCAGGCCCAGACAAGACCTGGAATGGTGTCGACCACCAATTTCAGTCGTTCTTCGCGTTCAAGCAGCGCTTCCCGAGCTGAAACCTCGTCGTGAATATCGTGGCAAACGCCGAACCACTGCACGATCTCGTCGTTGTCGTTTCGCAGCGGGGAAGCTTCACCGCTGATCCATCGCCATGCGCCATCCGCGCGACGCTGCCGGTATTTGGCTTTGAATGTCTCCCCGGTCGAAAAGGCCGTGTGCAGCGCTTTCCCAACCTCATTGACGTCGTCGGGATGAACTGCATCGGCGATCGCCTCCGCAAAGCCATTTCGCTCGCTTCTCGTGATGTTCTTGAGGTCGATCCCTGTCTGGTCCACCAACGCCCTATTGAGGAACTTGGGGTGGCCGTTCGGATCGGCCGACCATATCGGCGCGGGTACAGTGTCTATCAGCTTTCTGAGCCATGCCTCTCGCTCACGCGACTGCTCCACAGCGAGCATGGCATCCTGGATATCGACGCAGGTGCCCAGCCAGTACTCTATGCGTCCGTCATCACCCTTATGCGGCCGCGCGGTCGACCTTATCCACCGTGTTTCACCTGATGCCGTTATGACCCTGTGGCTGACATCGTATTCACTGCCGCCGGCCACGGCTGTCATCCAACAGGCTGCTAGCCGGTCATAGTCCTCAGGGTGGAGAGTGCTCCTCCAGCCGAAACTGCCGTCCGAGTTGACCGAACCCATTTGATCGGTTGGAACGCCAACGTATGCCTGAAGCGCGCGGGAGTGGTAAAGGAAGTCGCCGTTGGCCAAGGCCGCCCAACCGAGGCCGGGTAAACGATCCACGAGATTGATGATCTCGTCCCTGAGGCTATCTGAAACTTGGCCGGCTGTTGTCACATCAATTCTCCGGCGACGACTGTGTCCGCCGGCGGCAGGTTATTTCACTGAACGCAGCGTGTCCACCGACACCAGTGCGATCCGATAGCGATACGCTCGACGACGTCGCTCAGATTAGGTGCCGATCGATGGCATCACCCTCACGGGAATTCCTTTGTAAGAGGGCGTTCCGGACTTGAGGTCATGCTGGTCTAGCGAGACGACCGGGTTGAACTCCGGGTAATATCCGGCGATCACGCCACGCGGGATATCGTATTCCACCGCTGTGAAGCGTCTGACCACCCTTTGCTCACCATCGATTTCGGTACCAAGCACATCAATGAGATCGCCCTCGCAGAGACCACGGTACCGCAGGTCTTCGGAATTCATGAATACGACGTCTCTTCTGCCGAATATGCCTCGGTATCTGTCGTTGAGACTGTAGATGGTCGTATTGTATTGGTCGTGACTCCTGATTGTCGTCAACACAAGCTTGTCCGACTTGAGAACGGCGAGGTCGTCATCGAGACTCCGGGCAGTGAGGAAGTTCGCCCGGCCGGACTTCGTGGGCCAGATGCGTTCTGCAGGCGGAATGCTGAGCCTGAAACCACCTTTCACGCGGACGCGGACGTTGAAGTCGTGGAAATCCGGAAAAACGATTTCAATCTTCTCGCGAATGCGATCGTAGTGGCTCACCATGCCCGACCAATCAATGCCATGGAGCTTCCCGAGAACCGCTTCCGCTATGCCCGCTATAATCCAGGGCTCGGACCGAACCTGTTCTCCGGGTGGCGTCAGAAAGCCGCGAGACGAATGCACCATAGACATCGAATCTTCTACGGTCACAGACTGCACGACACCTTGCTGTAGATCCAAGTCCGTCCGCCCGAGAACAGGAAGAAGTAGTGTCGTCTTCCCCATCAGCAGATGAGAGCGATTAAGTTTTGTGGCGAGCGAAACCACAAGGTCAAGCCTTCGGAACGCGGGGAACGTAGCGGCGTGGTCAGGCATGGCAACAGCTAGATTTCCACCAAGGCAGATCAAAGCTTTAGAGCGTCCATCCGTGATAGCGCGGAGAGCTTCGACGGCGTTGTGACCTTTGTCCTTCTTGGGACGAAACCCGAAAGCACGTTCAATTCCGTCAATCAAATCGTCGTTTGGCACCTCGGTGATCCCGACGGTCCGGTCTCCTTGGACGTTGGAATGACCGCGGATCGGAGCGATCCCTGCGCCTGGCCTTCCCATGTTACCGCGGAGCAGGAGCAGGTTAGCTATCTGCTGGACGTTGCCTGTCCCGTTCCGATGTTGCGTCAGCCCCATCCCGTAGCAGATGATAACGTTTTTCGCTTCCACATAGACGCTAACAACCGCTTCGAGTTCGTCGCGTGTCAGTCCCGAGACCGATAAGATATCCTCCCACTCAAGCTGCCGCACGTGGGTCTTGAGATCGTCGAAGCCGAGCGTGTGATCGTCGAGAAAATCTCGGTCTAGCAGGCCGGCCCCGCCAGAAGCGACGTCTGCATCGTCTCTCTCCAGCAATCCTTTGATCAATCCTTGCAGGGCCGCCATGTCGCCACCGGGTCGCACCTGGAGATAGTGAGATGCAATCGGAGTCGCTGAATAGGTAACCATCTGAACCGGGTTCTGAGGGTCTTCAAAGCGCTCGAGCGCGCGTTCCTTGAGAGGGTTGAACACAACGATTGGTACGCCCCTTTTAGCGGCGTTCTTCAGCGTGGTCATCATTCTAGGATGATTTGTTCCTGGGTTGTGTCCAAAACTGAAGATCGCGTCCGCATGGGAGAAATCCTCCAGGGTGACCGTACCCTTGCCAATGCCGATCGATTCCGGAAGGCCCACACTGGTGGCCTCGTGGCACATGTTCGAGCAATCAGGAAAGTTGTTGGTACCAAAAGCTCGGACGAAGAGCTGGAACAGGAATGCCGCCTCGTTCGAAGCCCGGCCAGACGTGTAGAACTCGGCCATGTCCGGGTCCGGTAACGCCCGCAACTTCTCTGCAATTATCGAGAAGGCCTCATCCCATCCGATCGCTTCATAGCGGTCGGTATTTGCATTGTAGAGCATGGGATGCGTGAGGCGGCCCTGATCCTCCAGCTGATGATCGTTCCATTCCCAAAGCTCTGATACTGGATTGTCCTTGAAAAAGTCGGGAGAAGCGCGTTTCGCCGTGGATTCCCACGTGATTGCCTTCGCACCATTCTCGCAGAACTCAAAAGACGACGTATGCTTGGGGTCCGGCCAGGCGCAACCCGGACAATCAAAACCTTCCGGTTGGTTCGCCTTCAACAGCGTTATTGATCCCTGCGCCACCACCTGCTGGTGCGCGAGGGTCTTCGCGACCGCTTGCAGCGCTCCCCAGCCGCCCGCCGGGCCGGTGTAGGTTTTAACGCCTTTCGGTCGCTTGTCTGCCATCGGAAACCTCACTGCCATTCATTTGGGCTTTTGCCTAATTCTGCCGGCGTGCACGAGTCCGGCAGGCCTTGATACTGTACAACGTCTGAGGACAAAAAACCCAAACGATCTGCCCTCGGCAACCTGCCGATCCAATTTTATAACTGGTGCTCGACCGCAAACGCCCCGCCCGTAACGGCGCAACGACAGAACAATCGCGTAGGACACGGATAACAATGACAATCTCTGTCGCGCTGACAGCTCCGTTCCAGAGCCCCGGATGCCTCTCACTCGACGGATTTCGTCATTGCGCGCCCCGTTCAGCGAGCCACTGATCAAAAGAAGTTTTACCGATACGGGTTTGCCCGGAGGGTACCAGCGTGTTCTCTTGCAACGCAGATCCGAAGTAGTCGGCCGCAGGATCGGCGGTCACCTTTCTGGGGTCCCCGACGCTCGCAAGGTAACTGGCAACCGCATCGCTCATGCGCGCACGTTGTGGCCCAGCTATTTGCACGATGCCGCCATGAGGCTCGCCGAGAAGAATCTCGATGAGTTCATCGACAAGGTCATCTGCCGCTACCAGTTGGACATTCGCCGTCGAAATCCGCGTTTCGCCGTTTGACGTGCCGTAGTCCGCGATGTTCCCGAGGTATTCCATGAACTGGGTAGCATGCACGATCGTGAAGGGCACATCCGAATCCCGGGTCACGGCTTCCTGGGCCATTTTTCCACGAAGATAAGGGTTGTCTGGAAGCTTCTCTATGCCCACGATCGAAAGAACGACATGATGCCGGACGCCGGCCCGTCTTTCGGCTTTGGCCAGGTTCGAGGTCGATGTCGTGAAGAAATCCAGCACCCCTTTGGGGTCGAAAGTCGGCGCATTGGTTACGTCCAAAACGGCTTCCGCTCCAGCGATCGCCTCGTCGAGACCCTCGCCCGTGATGGTGTTGACCCCGGTGCCGGGAGACGCCGCGACGGCATCGTGCCCACGCTCCCTCAACATGGAAACCACTTTGCGCCCAATGAAACCAGTGCCACCTACGATCAGTACTTTCACGGTAGTTTCCTCATTGAATGATTGTTCGCCCAGGAAATATCGCGCTAAAATCCTTCGAGACAGGTAGACGAACATCTACCTTAACGCCTGTTTTGTATGACACTCGCGTAAAGATCAGGATCCACATTGCCGCCCGAGATAATGATCGCCGTCGCGTGGTCAGTCGGCGGGGCGACGCGGCTGAGCACGGCAGCCAATGCCACTGCGCCGCCAGGTTCGACCACGAGCTTGAGCTTTTCGAATGCGAACCTCATGGCTTCCATCACTCTGACGTCTGTGACAGCCAGCCCACCCGATAGCAGCTTCCGATTAATGGGAAACGTCAACGCTCCTGGTGTCGGTGCCAGCAGAGCATCACAAATCGAATGCCCGCCGGTGACGACAACTTCACGTTCACCCGACGCGATAGACCGCATAGTGTCGTCGAAAGCCGCTGGTTCCACGGATAGTACCGAGACCGCCCGGTCTATGTCTTTGACGATAGTCGCGATGCCCGAGACCAGGCCGCCGCCGCCGCACGGCACCAGGATCTGGGATACTTTCGCACCAATATCAGTCGCCTGCTGAAGGACCTCGAGACCGACGGTTCCCTGCCCGGCCATAACAAATGGGTCGTCGAAGGATGGGACCAACACCGCTCCGCGCCTGGCGCTGATCTGCCTCGCGATATCCTCGCGAGACTCCGTCCGGCGATCGTACGTCACGATTTCCGCCCCCTGCGATCTCGTGCTCGCGAGCTTGACGCGCGGCGCGTCCGAAGGCATCACGATAACGGCATGCATGCCCAGTAACCGCGACGCGGCCGCCACCCCTTGCGCGTGGTTGCCGGAAGACCATGCAACGACGCCCGCCTTGCGTTCAACTGCGCCGAACCGCGACAGTCGGTTGAAGGCACCTCGAAACTTGAACGAGCCCATCCGCTGCGCGCCCTCGAACTTGACCAGCACCCTTCGTCCGGCCGCATCGTTCAGACAATCGAACTCCAGGAGTGGCGTACGAACCGCGAAGTCCTTTATCGCCACGGCTGCATCGCGGACATCGTCGGCCGATATAGCTGATCCCATTGTGAACCCTCTGTTCCGGGTTCAAGCATAAAAATCGGCAAATGCTTTTCCAAGGCATACCAAAGGCAATCTCAGAAAACCAACGTATACCTGCCGATCACGCGGATGATCGAAATATGGTCTGCCGAGATCAATATCAGGAAAGATTGAACCGATGATGCGTGACCCGATGTTCAGAGGACCGTCGCGTATGCCGCTGCCCGTGTTTCCACTTTTCGTAACCGGCGCGATGATAATCGGAATCATTGGATATCTTGGTCTAGGAAAGGCATTCAACGCACAGCCTCGGACTATGACTGTCTACGTTCCTATTGCCCACGGAGCTGATGGAAAATCGGTGATGTTCGACAACGGGGGGCGCGCGGTCATCTTCGCGCTAAATCCCAAGCGAGCTGACGAACACACTGGAGCCGTGGCTTCAATAGCCACTTCGGTTGATAGCCGAGACACTTCAAACTGAGAGGTCCGCTTGAATGATCGGCCGGTCCTCCTACCTTTTCCTGACGCTTTGCGTCAGTTGCTGGCCTTTATTCGCGCAGACTGTGCCGCAATCGCCTTCCCGATCAAAATCTTAGAAATAACAAGGAGAGGAGCGGCTCCAAGGAAAAAGAGGCAGACAGCCATAAATGCCGAGTTGAACGCGATCGTTGTTGACTGCAGCGCGACCTGCTTACCTAGCATTGAAGCCGCCACCTTCGCCGCCGCCCCGGTTTCCAGGCCTCGCGATGCCAAATATCTGCTGGCGGCGAATACGTGCCCAGATACCTCCCAGCGGCCGGGAATGACATGCGCCGCGAGAATTGCCCTGTTCTGCGCGGTCTGATCTTCTACGAACGTTTGGAGGAAGGCGATTCCGAAAAGTCCGCCCATTTGTCGACCGATGTTAAACAGGGCAACGCCGTAGACCACCATGGCCTGTCCCAACCCCATCATGGTAATCAGTGTAATGGAGAGGAATAGGAAACCCAATGCCGCGCCGCGCACAAGGACGGCGGGAAGCATGTCCGGAAGACCGCTCCCGCTCGTCGAGCCCGAGAGCATGAACATCGACGTCATAAGTCCGAGGATTCCGAGAGGAATAGTTAGCGCAGGAGACATCCCGACGTTTCGCACCAAAACCGCTGTAAACACAAGCGTTGCCGCGAACATAATCGTGCTGGGCAGAAGGAGGGTACCAGCGGCCGTGGGTGTGAGCTTCAATACAGAGATTGAGAACGCCGGGATGAGATAGCTGCTCCCAAGGAGAGCGAACCCCGCAGCGAGGCTCGCCATTAACCCGAAGGAAAAGCCCCCGTTGCGGAAGATGCTGAAGTCCAGCACCTTTCGCTCTCCTCTGCTCGTAAAAATGTGAAGCACGAATAAGCCGATCGCTATCAGCCCAACCACCGTGATGACGGGTATGCTCTCGTCTCGAAACCAGTCCCAGCGATTTCCCTGGTTCAGAACGTATGTGATTGCAAACGCCGCTATCGAAAAGAGGACAACGCCGGAGAAGTCGAACGGTCGACGTGGGGTCGCTTCCTCGCTATCGCCCCCGGCAAGTAATAGGAACAGGAATGCTAGCATGCCAACCGGTACGATCGCTCCGAAGATCCAAGACCACGCGAAGTTATCCAGAAGCCAACCGTGAGTGAAAGGCGCTACCGTCGCAGGCGCTACTACCGCACCTAGCGCAAAGGCCGTCTGCACGAAGGGCTGGTTGCGGCCGGCGAATGATTGAAACAGCAGCGCCTGGCCGCTTACAAGAAGAACCCCGCCGCCCAAACCCTGCAAGAGGCGGACCATGACCAAATAGTCGAGATTGGTCGTTGAAAGCATAAGGCCGCAGGCTATCGTCATCACGGATGTCGCAAGAAGCAGGATAGTTCGCATACCGAAAACGCCAGCCAACCACGGCGTGATCGCAAAGCCGATCAATTTCGCAGCTGTGTATCCGTAGTCAAGCTTGGCGAATTCATCGACGCCAGCATGGACACCACCCATCATATCGACACGCGCTATGGAGATCGCCGTCCCGGCCACCGCTTCGGTTAGCGCTGCACAAGTCGCCCCCAGAATAAGGAACGTTCCCCATGTCGAGGATGTGTTGCCCTCGCGGGATTGAGCCAAAGCCATGCACTATCCTCCTAAAGCTGTTTGGGCCAGACGACATTTGGTTAACTTTCGACCCGTTGACGACTTTTGTTAATCCGCGTTTTGCGGAAAGCACTTTGAAGTCCGGGTTGCTAATACGCCAGCCAAGCCGTGGATTAGGTCTGGATGACCGTACTCCGGGCAATGCAAACTTAGGTATATCGTGCGAGGGCAGGAGGCGGTCGCAACACTCTCGGCCTCGCAGCGCTAGGCTTCAATGGCAACGTGACATGTATTCCGCTGGAAAACGCGGGCTACCCTCTTGTTTCCAGCTTCTCGAATGCGACGTCCATGGGGAGTTGGGAATGCATAGTTATTTACGCGCCGCGACGAGTAAGAGGTCGGAACAGTACGACCGCGCGGCTTTCGGTGACGCGCTTCAGGCGCTGGTTAAACGCTTCGGGCTGCGGTTCTACATGGCCTGTCATTTTCCGACCTTGCTGAACAGCGGCTTCGAACAGAACCTCCTTGCCACAAATTGGCCGGGCGTCCTTCGCGAGAAGTATCGAACCACGGATATGTACGAAGAAAGCAAAGTCATCGCCGGACTCAGAAGTTCGGTTATGCCGTACTTCTCCGAGTCGCTTCTTCACGCGCGAGCTGTTGAAGAGGGAATTCGAACGGAGGTCACTGGTATGTTTTACGATCCGGGGTTTAGGCGAACGGTGGGCATATCGCTGCACGACGCCAATCGTGCTCACTACGCATTTATGTTCTCGGGATCGCGCTCCTTCTTTCAGGATGATGAGCTTGCAATGCTGTTATTCGAGTCGATGAAGGTCCTCGACAAGTTTGCCGACACTCTCACCAGTGGAGGCCGTTTAACGCCCCGCGAGATCGATTGTCTCCGATGGGCCGCAGCCGGGAAGAGCAGCGAAGAGATTGCAATGATCCTCTCGCTGTCGAGCTATACCGTCAACGACTACCTTCGAGGAGCGATGCGCAAGCTGGATGCGGTCAACCGGACACAGGCCGTGGCAGCCGCTGCGAAGAGAGGGATAATCTAACAGCCTGGAAATAGTCGGCTCGTGCCAATGGCACGAGCCGAGCGCAAAGGTTTGGCTGCACTAGAACTTGATGTTGTCAGTCTTCGCTGCTTTTTCGCCTTCTAGGTTTTGTGCACCGTGCTTCACCGCACTTGCAAAAGCTTGGACGTCGATCAGGTTGAATGACACAATTGTGTCTTTTCCCCTATGCCCATCGCATTCCGTCCCACCGCAACGTATCGCCTTCACCTTTAATCCGCGTGGCCGCTCCTTTCCGCCGGATGCGTAGATCAATGACTGACCTCCGTCAGCGAAGCTCCCACTGGGGCCGAAGTTGTCGCGAACTCGAGATAGCAGCCGATCGATGTCCACCTCTTTCGAATTTACAAACAGGTCGCGCTGTACCCGGGTGACCCGCTTCCCGTCTTCACTAAAAAAGGCAACCGTCTGGTCTCCCGGCATTCCGAATTCGCAGGCAATCAGTACAGAGTTTGGCGCGTTCTTGCCGGCAATCGAACCCGGCACCCTGATCGTACGCAGTTCGGTCGCACAGGCTGCAGGCCCATCGCCCAAGCCGATACCCTGCACCTGGATCGGCTTCCCATCCGCGATGAGCGAATAGTCACTTCCAACGCTCGATACAGGCTCCATATCGAAGACTTGCATCGCCGCAGTAGCTCCGCCGCCCTTTACTTCAGTTAGGCCAGCTGCTGGGCCGCGTGCGGCCTTAGCAGTTTGAACCTGCGCGCTTGCCTGCGCATTTGCGATTTCCACCGCCGCCTTCGTACGACCATCTTCGACCCGGGCAAGCTTACCTGCAACCTCGACGGCTGCCTTGGCTTTGGTGTTTTCCGATTCTGCGATCTTGGACACCATCGCGACCCCAGCATCAGCCTCAATTTTGGCAGCAGCCACACCCGCTTGCGCCTTCGCGACGGCTACGTCGGCTGCCTTGCCGACCATTGCAACTCCGGCATCAGCGTTGATCTTAGCGATGTCAACCGACGCTTTTGTCTGTCCTACCGCGACCTCCGACTGCTTTCCGATGATGGCAACGTCTCTATCTGCGTTCACCTTTGCAACTTCCACAGAGGCGGCGGTCCGTCCTGATTCCACCGCCACAGAAGCGTTGGCGTTGACTTTGGCGATCTCTACATCGTTTCCGGATTTGGCGGCCTCGAGATCGAGCCGCTTCGACTCGATAGTCATCTCCGCTTGTAACCGCATCTTCTCGAGTTCCATGGCCTGCTCTTGAGCTGCTTGAGCCCTTTTTTCGGCGTCGACGCGCGCTGCGTCTGCCGTAGCTGCAGCGTCAGCTCGTTCAGCCTCAACTCGAACATCCTCAGCATCGTACACAAGCTGCGAGCAATCCTTGTAAGTCTCGGCGACCAAGCTTCGTGCCATTGCGGGCTCGGAAATTAAGCGCTTTTCGAACTCGGCCTTGAAATCGTTGATAGCTTCCCGACGAGATGGCTCCATCCTTTTACCGCCGATCAAATATTCCAGCGCGCCGACACTAGAGAGCCGTGTAATTGCAAGACCGTCGATGTAGCTGTCATAGCCCTTCGTGGCGGCCAATCGTCCGGCGCAGGCCGTTAGGTTATCGATGAGATCGTGATGGCTTGCGGCTTGTACCGTGAAAGCAAAAGCCTGCGAGCAGAGCAAGGTAGACGCGACTAAAAGCGCGGTACGTGTTGTTTCGATCGTTCGGATCTTCATAGTGAACCCCAGTTTGTCCCGCGACGAACGTAGGTTCGCTTTCTAAAAAGATCACCAAAACCTTCGGTTATTTTTGAGTAAAGCATTGCGGTCGCGTCGGGCCCTGACCTCAACCGCAGTGCAATACGCAAACCTTAGTATAGGCGATCCTAGCCGCTAAATGTGGCACTCTCTGCACAAGGGTCACGCTACGGGTGCAATCCCCGCGGTCCACGAGATGTGGGAGGACGAAATGCTATTCGCAGAGTCGACGGAAGGCCGGTCTTCCCGAGCAAAACAAGAGCCGCGGCCGCTGCTCTATGCAGCAGCGCCGGCCATCTACGCATTGACTTACCCCGGCTTCGTCAACCTCTTTCACCAATTCGTCGGCGACGCTGGAAATACCGTCCAGATTCCGAACGCAATCCTTGCGGGCGTGACGCTTCTACTCATGTTATCAGTGCCGGCGTTCGGCTTTCATCGCGCGCTGAGAGGCCTACAAAATCCGACAACTCCACCTGCGTTCGAAGCGCGGGCTCGCCGCCTGGCTTACATGGTCGTCATCGCGCCTACTATGTACTGTATGGTTGGGGTCTTGCAAATCTTATTGCACAGCCCGCTGCCCGACGAACTAACGTGGGCGCTGGTCTGGTGTCTGGGCATAGCTTGGCTCGCAATGACACCGACAGTCGGGAGCAGGGCAATCCCGTCAACCACACCAATACCATCGCTTCGTGTAGCCCACGGAATCTCCGGGCTAATTGTGCTTTTATATGTGTCATTCCACCTAGCTAACCACCTTTTCGCTCTTGAAGGCCAAGATGCACATGCGGCTGTAATGGCCGTCGGCCGTAAAGTTTACAGGTCCGCACTGGTCGAACCGATCCTCGTCGCAGCTATGCTGTTCCAGATTGCTTCCGGGTGCATGCTTGCCTGGAAGTGGAGCGCTAAGCCTCACGATTTCTATCGCACGTTCCAAGTCGCATCCGGGTTCTACCTGTCGATTTATATTCTCGGACACATGAACTCGGTGTTCATATTAGCTCGGTCATATTTTGGGATCGAGACCGGGTGGGACTTTGCGACCGGCGCACCAAACGGCCTAATCCACGATGCGTGGAGCATCCGTCTCATACCCCACTACGCGTTAGGAGTCTTTCTGGTTGTTGCACATCTTTGTTCGGGCCTGCGTGTCGTTATGTTCGCTCACCAAGCCAGAGCCACACTCACAAACGCGATCTTTTGGGTGGGAATGCTGCTAGCGGCGATGATTTCTGTCACGATCATGCTCGCGATGTGCGGTCTCAGACTCTGAACAGAGATGGCTACACAACCTTTGTGGAAGTGTCTCCGCTCCCTACTACGATCATTTTAACCGTCTGGCCTCGAAGGAACCGTCAATCGTGAAACCTTTAATGCAGCTACAGAGGCAGACACAATGTTCACTAGCGGTTGGGAGACCGGTAATCGATCGGTGTGCTGCGATCTGCTGCCGTAGCGGACCGGCAAGATCGATAGATGTCTTGCTTCTGAGTGAAGATAACGGACGGCGTTGGGTCATTCCGAGTGGTCGGATCGAGAACAATGAGAAGCCGTACTACGGTGCATTAAAGGAAGCGTTCGAGGAAGCGGGAGTTTGGGGGAAGATCAGGAAACGAGCGCTCGGGCGATACACTTATGCTCAAGATCACCTCGGCGTGCATGTAGTTTCTGTACATCTCCTGAGAGTCGAAACTGAAACCCATGCCTTCCCCGGCGCTACTGGCGTCAAGAAAGTCTGGATCAAGGCAGGTGATGCGGCCAGGCTGGTACATGAGCCGTCTTTAGAAGCGTTGCTTCACCTCATCGACGAGAAGAGCCCCCTCAACTCTCAAGATCGCCGGAGCGATAGAAAGCACACACTTTTGGGGCCAAGACCGAGTATCCGTGACGGACATTGGGCTCCAGGTCACCACGTGTCAAACAGCCGGCAGGCGAGATATCCAAATGGACGACAGATCGGTGCTGGTAATGGCGCAGCGCAATCAGTCTTCAGCGACGGCAAGTCAAGTTAGACTGTTCATTAGTAATCCCTCGTCGCCAAACAACGGAGAGCGCGATGGCTTTAGATGTGTTTCGCGAAATGTCGCAACTGAAAAAGCGCCTAGCGTCTCTCAATGGGCTGACGCAAGTCCACGAAAACCGAGAGTTCAAATTGCCATGGCGAAGCTATCAGCCCTCATCGAAGATGTAGAGTTAGATCTCAGTGAGGCTTTCACATCGATCGCCCGCGAAATCGTCACCGAGGCGGAGTATCTAGCGGACGAAATCGAAACTCGTCTAGCCCAAGGGCACTTCTCAGAGACGATCCACTGAACCAGTTCGCGGAGGGGCTCTTACCGACCACCCGAACGGCGTGTGAAGGTCTTTGCGTTGCCAATTCCGCGGCTAAGCGCCATCGATTAGGACTGTTGTTCCGGCCGCTCGTGGCGTCGGTGAGGCCGGACGCAGTAATTCGGATTTTCCAGTTGCAACGTAGCAGTTTCTCTCGAGTGATTCTTCCACACGAAAATCCGAATAGCCGATGAGCTGCCGTGGTCAATTTGTTGTCGCTCATTGGACCGCTTGTCTCTCTATTTAGGGCAACGTCGGCGCTCGTCCACCGGCTGAAGGCAACCCTATACGTTCGGCAATCTTGCGGACTGCCGCTCCGACGGCAAAATGTTAGAAGCCGGTCTCTCCCTAATGGATTCCTGACGGATGTATTCGGTGCTGTCGTAGCGCCCTTTGGCAAGCGCTTTTGGTACTGTGGAGGATGTTAATGAGTGCTTGTAAACGAGCAGTTGTCCTTGGGGGCAATGGCTTGATCGGATCAAAAGTGGTTAGCAGGTTTCGCTCGGAAAACATTGAGGTTGTATCTGCTTCAAAAAGCTCCGGAGTGGATACCTTTACCGGGAAGGGTGTTTTCGCGGCGCTTAAAGACGCGGACGTAGTTGTTGACGCATCCGATGCTCTCTCTCTCGATCCCGCGGACGTTCGGAAATTCTTTGACGCCTCGTGTCGCAACATATTCACCGCCGAAGTCGCGGCCGGCGTCAAACACCATGTGACCCTCTCCATCGTGGGTGCCGGGCGGCTGGTCGGGAACGCGCATTTCGAGGCGAAGCGACGACAGGAGGAGGAAACCGCAAAATCAGGTGTTCCTTACACCATCGTCCGCGCAACTCAGCTTTACGAGTTGATCCCTTCACTCGCCTCCGCTTTCACCGAACACGGCGACGTCACCCGGGTGCCGGATGTCCTTATCCAGCCGATTGCCGCGCACGACGTCGCCGCCGCATTGTTTGAAGCGGCCTTAGGCGACCCAAGAAACGCGATCTTAGAAGTCGGCGGGCCCGAGCGCGCGCCGTTTGGCAGCCTTGCTCGGAAGTTTTTTAACTTTACAAGGGAGCGCCGAACAGTGCAGCCGGACTTGGCCCTCGACTACTTCGGCGCGGAGGTGGAAGAGCATTCGTTGGTTCCATCGGATCCCTACCTAACGGGCATGACGACTTTAGGGGAATGGTTTGGGCAACTTCACACGAGCACTATAGCCTAAGGTCGCAGAGCCACAGCGGTCACCGGAGCTCAAATGCCCTCGAAAAACATATGCTTACTTGTTCTGTACGATTGTCAGCGTATTTGCGCCAATACGCTCAAGTTCGCAGACTCTCCTCTCTTCATCGAGGTTAAGGCCGCTTAGGTGGCGAGCAAGGCAGTAAAACAAGTGACTTACGTAACAGGCGAGATCCGGGCTCGTTATCAGGCCGACCTTTCATTCACAAACGCAACGTCACGCGCTCGCAACTCGATCGGATGCGGCTTGCCCATGGTGCAGCTCCCATGGACAAGTGAATCACAGATCAACTAAAACTGGAAACCTGAATCCGGTTTCCCGCGATACGCTTTAGCTGGTGACAACGAGCCGAAACCCACACCCTGTCCTATCGTTGGAAGCACGACAGGTGTCGTTAGATCAAGTCACGAAAAGGGCGTCCCATAACCTCTTCGCTGAGCGTCCATAGTCTATCTGCAGCCTCCGGATTGACCGCGTATTCAGCGACGCCACGCGTTGGCCGATCGCTTGTCGGATCCACGACCGACGCTATGTCGCAATCAATGCAGAACACTCCGCCGATGTTGCTGATCTCTGGGCCGACTGCGCACCAAACTTGCGTTGCCGCACCCTGAGGTATGGATTTCATATCCTTCGAGGGATCGATGACGGGTTCACCGTTCTCGTCAAGATTTCCGGCGGCCTTTAGACTATCGATACTCATGTGCTTCGCGAGATTGGTAACGATGCCTCCAGGATGTAGTGAATATGCTCGTATACCATGCTCCTTACCTATTCTGTCCAACTCGAGTGCAAAAAGGATGTTTGCTGTTTTCGATTGCCCGTATGCAGACCAACCATCGTAGGGTCTTTTTCTGAAGCCGATGTCATCGAAGATCACATCGGAAAGATGATGTCCGAGGGAGGAAACTGCTACCACCCGTGCGCCTTGAGCACGGACCAGGGGTTCCCACAATCCGGCCGTCAATTGGAAGTGGCCGAGATGGTTCGTCGAGAACTGCAGCTCGTTTCCGCGACTGTCCCTCTCAATTACCGGCGAGGCCATGATACCTGCCGAGTTAATCAAAATATGCAACGGCAGGCCCGACTGCCGGAAACCTCGGGAAAAGGTATCGATCGACGCGGGATCTGTGAGGTCCATCGGGCGCACCTCAACTGACACCCCAGCGTCATTCATGGCTGACCGAGCGCGCTTCACGTCGCGCGCGGGCACGATAACCCGGGCTCCGGCCAATGACAGAGTTCGAGCGGTCTCAAGACCAAGTCCGGCGTAACCACCGGTCACGATCGCGACTTTTCCAACCAAGTCCACGCCTCGTATAACATCCATCGTAGTCGTATAGGGTGCATATCCGGTCCCGAGCGGCCTTTGATTACCTGACATTCTGTTTCTCCTTGAAATTTTGCCGCAGAGATATCAGATGAAAATCGATCGATCGATGCGCTAGAGTCCCTACTTTTTTGGCGAACGGACAATAATGACCACGGATGCCCTCTCCCACGCGGTTCGGATCATGGATATCAGGCCAACGTTTGCCGGTGCGTTGAGCGCCGGAGGCAGTTGGGCTGTCGAGTTCGATGCGCCGCAAGGAATCAAGTTCCTGGCGATCGGCCAAGGATCCTGTTTTTTTTCTGCACGTAACGAAACGCCTGTGCTTTTAAGGCAAGGCGATGTCTATCTTATTCGCGAACCGAAGCCATTCCGCCTTTCATCGGAGCCTGATCGGAAGCCAATCCACGCGACTCGGGTCTTTGCAGAGGCCAGTGGAGGAATTGCTCGAGTAGGTGTTGATCAAGATGTCCTAGTGCTCGGCAGTCATTTGGAAATCGGTTCTCAGGGAGCAAAACTACTTTTTGCCGCGCTACCACCAAGCTTGCATTTGAGCTCGAAGGGTGAGAATTCGAGCAGAATACCTTGGCTCATAAGCGAATTTATCAGAGAATCCGCCGCTAATGCCCCGGGTGGCGAGATCGCTCGTTCTCACCTTATGCAACTCATTTTTCTGGAGATAACACGGTCATTCCAGGCGAGTGCGGGGAATCTTCAGCCGGGTTGGCTTCGAGCGATTTTCGATCCACGGATTGGCCCTGTGGTCAACGCGATGCATACCCAACCGGAGCGGCCATGGAAACTTAACGACCTTGCTGCAACCGCCGCGATGTCGCGAACCGCTTTCACAAGCCGCTTCTTGGAAATCGCCGGCGTCTCGCCAATGGTCTACCTGACTGACTGGCGAATGAAGCAAGCAGCAGCGTTGCTGCGTGCCGAGGATGTATCTCTATCCGAGGTCGCCTTGTCGGCCGGCTACAAGTCGGAAGCTGCATTCAGCACCGCCTTTAAACGGGTCATGGGTCGCTCCCCTATGCGCCATCGAAGGTCCAACCGTTAAGAATTTCATAAAATGCCACTTTAAGTCTGCTCCATCCTGATTTTTAGGGATACCTAAATCAATCCTGAGATGCGATTCAACATGAGCAAGGTTCACTTTCACGGCCTTTGCGCAGCGCATGAATGTTTCAAATTGGTTTGGACTCGAGGTTTCCATGCAGCATAAATCACGTGTAGTCGAGTATCTCGACGTTGCTCTCCGGCTTGCTAACGGCAAGGAAGCGGAGTTCCTAAAATACCTGATCAAGATGGCCAAAGACGAGGCTGGCAGAGTCGAAAAAGCGGCTGCATAGACGGGCGACCAAGTGCCGGGCAGCGGCTAGGGTTTCAGCGGCTACCAGGGTGCGAGCAGGGTGATAATCGCCCTGCTCTCCCAACTCTCATTAGATTCCCTGTTCTAGCTGACGTTCGGTACACTTGTCTGCCGGTTACTTGAAAAACGACGAGAGCCAGACAAGTCCATTCGAAGGCCGACCGGTGAAGCTTCGCCGTGTTTTCCAAAGAAAGAGACAGAACAGCGCGCCGAAGATCAAGGGACTGGCAACAACGAAAATTCCAAACAAGTGCGGTTCGATCTGTTCCCACATGTTGATGGCCTCCTTAGTATCCTGTTTCCATTCTACCAAGCGCGAAACGAAATACTAGCGCGTCCATCTAGATGTCGAATATCGGCCCGTGTGCATTCGTCACAACGACGAGATCGCCAAGCTCTAACGATCAGCTAGCTTTGAAACCGTAATTTGCCGAGCGTTAGGCCGGGCGCTCGGCAATTCCAGGGCGTTGATCCATTCAGCGCGCGATTGAACGCACGATCGCTCAACTTGTGGCGCTGACTTGCGCTGATGCACCGCCAACGGCTCGTTTGCCGCGTGGCGATTCACGAGCCCCACTTCGCGCTTTGCGGGTCCGTGTCAGCACTTCGGCACCGTTAGAAGATGCCACCGTCACCTCCAATCGCAAGCGTTCGGACTCAGCCTGAAGCCAATGGTCTGTGGCGCAATTATTCGGCCTGTCGGCCTCTTCCCATAGAGCGTAAGCACGTTTCGATATCCACTCGACTCGGTCATCAATCATTTTTGCCTCGTATGGAATTGCGAGATTTCCGCACGGACAACCCGTTTGGTTACTCTAACCATTTCGAAATAGCGGAAGATCGCGACCGACGCAGGGCATACTATCGGAAACTTGTGCGGTCGCATCTCACGGTAGAGCATCGTCCGCGCGCGACCTCTCATGGTCAACTCCAATCCGAGGATTGGATATCAAAAAAGCGATTACTGAATCGTCCCCGACCCTCGGCTTCGCCGGCGGCCCTGAAATTCGAAAGACTCTAACATGGCCTCGATCACCCCGCTTCCCGTTCGATCCGCAGAGCGGACAACAGTGAGCACCAGTCACACTGGCGCACTCATCGCCCTTACCAGCTTGTTCTTCATGTGGGGCTTCATCACCTGCCTGAACGATATTCTGATCCCGCATCTAAAGAACGTCTTCCACCTGAATTATACGCAGTCCATGCTAATTCAGCTCTGCTTTTTCGGCGCATATTCGATCGTTTCGCTGCCGGCCGGGGCACTCGTGAAGCGGATTTCTTACAAATGGGGCATTATCACAGGACTGGCAGTGGCGGCGATCGGCTGCTCGCTCTTCATCCCGGCCGCCTCATATCGTGTCTACGCTGTTTTTCTCGGAGCGCTATTTGTTCTCGCTACGGGCGTCACCATCCTCCAAGTCGCCGCTAACCCATATGTTACTATACTGGGGAAACCGGAGACGGCGGCAAGTCGTCTAAATTTGACTCAGGCCTTCAACTCGTTGGGTACAACGTTGGCACCGCTTTTCGGAGCCTATCTAATCCTGTCGTCGGCAGCAGGAGCGCTCGGACGCTTGGGGGCGGAACAGTCCGACGCGCTTCGCGATGCAGAAGCGGCGGCGGTAAAGTTACCATACTTGGGCCTGGCCGCCACGTTCCTTGTTCTCGCGGCTGTGTTTGCTGCGCTAAAACTACCGCATGTTGAAGACGAAGCGGAGCAAGGCGAGCAGTTTCCAGGACAGTCCGCATGGGATTATCGCCATCTGGTGTTGGGAGCGGTAGGCATATTCGTATATGTCGGCGCGGAAGTGAGTGTGGGCAGCTTTCTCGTCAATTTTCTCTCTCAGCCGACTATCGCGAACCTGGGAGAAGCGGATGCCGCCCACTACGTTTCTTACTTCTGGGGCGGTGCCATGGTGGGCCGCTTCATCGGATCTGCCGTGATGCGTTACGTAGATGACGGAAGAGCCCTCGCTTTCAACGCCCTAGCATCGACGATCCTACTGCTGATCACCGTTTTGGGGAGCGGCTACCTCGCTATGTGGTCGGTACTGGCGATAGGCCTCTTCAACTCGATAATGTTTCCTACCATCTTCAGTTTGGCGCTGCGTGGCCTTGGACGACATACGAGCCAAGGATCTGGCATTCTCTGCCTTGCGATCGTGGGTGGCGCACTGCTGCCGCTGCTGCAGGGCGCTTTGGCAGACACCGTTGGTATCCAGCTGGCGTTCCTGATGCCAATCTTATGCTACGCCTATATCGCCTTTTACGGACTATCGGGATCCAAGCCTTCGTCAAGGTAAGCCTCGATCGCACAAACGCTTGCTTACCACCCGATTAGAGAAGCTTTCAGACTTGGTTGGGTGCATCACTCGACATCAACATCGCATTCGATGCAGCTCGGAAAGCCCGCTAGGTATCCATGCGTATAGGTTGTTCGCAGCAGGGCTCTGGAGACAATTCCCAATCAAGGTCAGGGGCTAAACGATCGGCTTTTGCCGCGAGTCCGGTTCGCGTTTGGTTTTATGCGAATTGCTCGACCGATGGGACGATCCCCGTGAAGGGAGGCCGTCGGTTGAAGATTTGGGCGTGGCTTGTCTGAAAGGGCTGCATCGCTTTCGCGAAAACGGAGGTAGTGTTGTGCGAGGAGTGGCGCTTTGGCTCTTTATGATGCTCCTCGGAGCTGGTTTTGCGAGTTCTCAGGAGGCGCGGGGCTACCCCCCCGACATGTCCGATCGCGTACAAGCCTGCACACCCTGTCATGGAGCGCAAGGCAAGGGGACTAACGACCCATACTTTCCGAGGCTCGCCGGAAAGCCTTCGGGCTATCTCTACAATCAGCTCGAAGCTTTCAAAAACGGACGACGGAAGTACCCGCCCATGAACTATTTGCTCGCGTATCTGACCGACGACTACCTTCGGCAGTTTGCGGAGTATTTCAGCGACCAGCGCCCCGATCTTCCCGAGCGATCGCCGACGGACGTTAGCGACGCTGTTCTCGCTCATGGTAAAAACCTCGCCATGCAAGGTGACATTTCTCGGTCGATACCTGCGTGCGTAAGCTGTCATGGTGGCGAGCTCACGGGACAGAAGCCAGGCATTCCCGGTCTACTGGGCCTCCGCGCATCATATGTCTCCGCCCAGCTCGGAGGATGGCGATACGGCACCCGGACAGCCGCCGCTCCAGACTGCATGCAGATCGTCGCCGGCCATCTGACAGAAGACGATGTGCGAGCTGTAGCAGCATATCTCGCCACGTTGCCCCAACCTGCTAACGGCGAACCCTCCGCACCGGGGTCCTTCGCCCTACCCTTCGCATGCGGAAGCCAGCCGGAGGGGAATTGATCTCGTGAGAAAGAACATCGCACCTAAGGCATCCACGTATGCCGCCGCCGCATTTCTGGCCTTGATGCTTATTCCAGCTATGGCGCAGGATACCGCCAAAGACGCGCGCTCGGCGAACGTCGAGAGAGGCGAGTATCTCGCGCGAGCGGGTGACTGCGTTGCGTGCCATACGGCTCCTGAGGGAAAAGTCTTTGCCGGGGGGCGCGCGATGCCGACGCCGTTCGGCACACTGTTCGCATCGAACATCACGTCTGACCTGCAGACCGGCATCGGGAAGTGGTCCGCAGATGACTTCTATGGAGCAATGCATCACGGACGTTTCCCGGATGGCGGACTGATTTATCCAGCAATGCCGTTCCCGTCCTATACAAAGGTAACTCGCGAGGATAGCGACGCGATATTTGAATACCTGAAATCCCTCCCCCCAGTGCGGCAGCCGAACAGGCCGCATGATCTGAGCTTTCCTTACAATAACAGATCACTGATTCTCGGCTGGCGTACGTTGTTCTTCAATGAGGGAGCTTTCCAGCCAGATCCACAAAAGTCCGACGAGTGGAACCGCGGGGCCTATCTGGTCGAAGGTCTCGGTCATTGCGGCATGTGTCACAGCCCAATCAACGCACTTGGCGGAACCTCGGAGTCACAGGCCTTCCAGGGTGGCCTAATACCGATGCAGAATTGGTACGCCCCTTCGCTAACATCGAACAAGGAAGCTGGTCTCGGCGATTGGTCAATCGAAGAAATCTCCGACCTCCTTCAAACGGGCATCTCGGCGCGCGGCGCAGTTTATGGGCCCATGGCCGAGGTCGTCTACAACAGCCTGCAATATATGACCGATCAAGATACGCGTGCCATGGCAGTGTACCTCAAGAGCATAGCACAAGATCAACCGGAAGCGCCGCGGTCGTCTATAAACACCTCGGAAGCCAGTCTCCTCATCAGCCTCGGAAAGACGGTGTACGACCGTGACTGCTCAAGCTGTCATGGAGCGAACGGCGAAGGCAAGCCGCCACACTATCCGCCGCTCGCCGGAAACCAGTCGATCCAAATGGAGTCGGCGGTCAACGGGATCCGAATGGTGTTGAATGGAGGCTATCCGCCGGCAACGGCGAAAAACCCAATGCCACATGGGATGCCACCATTCGCCGTCACGCTATCCGATGACGAAGTCGCGGCCGTGGTTTCATACATCCGAACGGCCTGGGGCAATCGCGGCACTCCCGTAACAGCCGCCGACGCCAATCGGCTGCGTTCCGCATCATTGGATTGAGGTTGTGATGATTACACCCGAAGAGCGGGATGCCCCCGATACCGACATGGTGGTCGAACAGATAGTCGCAGAGGGTCCTAAAGGAGCAATCGCCGTCGCTGGGACCGCAACAGCTATCGTGATCCTGATGTGGTTTCTCTTCTATCTCCTTGTTTTTCTGCCCAGGAGCGGCTGATGACCACGGTGCACGAAAAGGGAATAAAGATCGCCGAACGCGTGGAACGTATGTGGGCGACTTTATCGGTTCTGATAATCGTCTTTCTTGCAGGCATGGCGGCCTTCGCCGGAGTTCATCAGGCCACGATGCCGCAGGCGACGGTAGAAACCATCGATCCCACGACACTCCACCTAGACGGCGAGTTCACGGAGTCCAACCTTGGAAGCGCCGTAGAGGATGACGGCTCCGTCACCGTACGAGCGATCGGACAGCAATATTCGTTTTCGCCTCCGTGCATAGTGGTGCCATCTGAAACGCCGATCACGTTCCGGGCAACGAGCGCGGACGTCGTGCACGGTTTTCTCATTCAAGGCACCAACGTAAACACCATGCTGGTGCCCGGATACGTTTCCGTTCAGAAGGCGACGTTCAAGAAAGCCGGCGAACACCTCATGCCATGCCAAGAGTTCTGCAGCGTTGGGCATGAAGGCATGTGGGGAAAAGTTAAAGTCATCGACAAGGAGCAGTTCTTGTCGGAAACGGCAGATAAAAGGAGACTTTCCTGTGCTTTATAACCGGAAGCTCGTCCTTTCACATTTTTGGTTCGCGTTCGCGACTTTCGCGATTGCTCTCTGCCTCGGGGCCTGGCAGATGTATGTAAGAAGCCCACTCGCCTCCTGGATTAGCAACCCGGAATGGTATTATCGGTCACTAACTGCCCACGGCACAGTCATGGGCTATGTGTTCCCCACACTGGTCGCAATGGGCTTCGGATATGCGATCAGCGAATCCTCGCTCAAGCAGCGATTGGTCGGCGCACGCTGGGCGTGGATCGGCTTCTGGCTAGTTGTCGTCGGATCGATTGTTGCGATGATACCGGTCGCTCTCGGATTCGCGTCCGTCCTATATACCTTTTATCCTCCGCTAATCGGTAGCCCATTCTACTACATTGGCGTCGTGATGGTCGTGGTCGGCTCCTGGATCTGGGTCGCGTTGATGTCGGTCAATCTCCGCGTTTGGAAAAAGTCCAATCCTGGCGTACCGGTTCCCCTTCCTATGTTCGCAAACGTCGCCGGCTCTTACTTGTGGGGATGGACGGCCGTCGGTGCCGCTTTGGAGCTTGTCCTCCAAATCATTCCGGTCGCGTTGGGATTAAGATCCACGGTGGACGCAGGATTGGCACGCGTGTTCTTCTCATGGACCCTGCACGCGATCGTTTATTTTTGGCTGATGCCCACCTACATCGCGTACTACACGATAGTTCCACGCGCCATCGGAGGTAGGATCTATAGCGACACAATGGCGCGCATCTCTTTTGTCCTTTTTCTCGTGGTGGCCATGCCCATCGGGATTCATCACGCTTTCGCGGATCCGCAGGTCGGAGCTGGCTTCAAGTTCGTACATTCTGCCTTCACTGCAATTGTAGCGCTTCCTACGTTGCTGACCGTCTTCACTATTTGCGCATCCGTCGAAATTGCGGCGCGTGCACGAGGTGGACGAGGCCCGTTCGGTTGGGTCACGGCGTTGCCATGGCGTAACCCCATGATGTTGGCGGTTACATTTTCATTCCTTATGCTCGGTTTCGGTGGCGCGGGCGGACTGATCAATATGAGCTACCAATTGGACGCCTCGATCCACAACACCCAATGGATCACGGGACACTTTCACCTAATCTTCGGTGGAGCGATCGTGATCATGTACTTTGCAATCGCGTACGACCTATGGCCCCATTTGACAGGACGCGCGCTGGCAAGCCTAAAGCTGGTGAGGCTGCAGCTCTGGCTCTGGTTCATCGGCATGATTGTGACGACGTTCCCCTGGCATTACGTGGGAATTCTGGGGATGCCGCGGCGAATGGCTTATTTCGATTTCACCTCGCCGGCCCTTGCTAACCAAGCAATAACAGTCGTCTTTTCTGCGATCGGCGGCCTCATCCTTCTTGTTTCAGGCGCGCTGTTCATCACGATTTTAATCCGCTCTCAAATGAACCCGCGGCTTCCTGAAAGCACCGAATATCGCTTCGCTCTGGCGGTCCATCCCCCAACGAGATTACCTGCAGCTCTCAACGGCTTCAGTCTTTGGGTGGCGCTTATGATAGGTTTGACCGTCACAAACTATGGCTACCCGATACTCCAACTCGTGGTTCGAGATGACACATCAGTTCCTGCGGTCTACGTGGGAGAAAGATAATGACGGAAGAGAAGCTCGCCAACTTCAAGAACCGTTGGACCATGACGAGTATAGGCGCGGCCACAACGGTTTTCTTGGTCTCTGCTGGTCTCGGGTTCGTTTTGCTCCCGCGGCTTGACGCCAAGGAGCAGGTGGTCGGCCTTTGGGATTCTATCTGCAGAGCGGCCGGAGTCCCGGTCAGGACCGCGGTCAGCGAGGTGGTCAAGCCGGATCTCAGAACATCCCTTGTCAAGATCGCTAGCGCCGTGTCCAATATGCGTGATGACGTCGCGATCGGCCGCGGCGCTACGCTTGCTCAGCAGTGTGCTATCTGTCATGGGCCTACAGGCATTAGTCGCGCGGACTCGCCCAACTTGGCAGGCCAGTATGCCAGCGTCGTCTACAAGCAGCTGAAAGATTTTCACGACGGCGTCCGGGTCAACGCCGTGATGACACCTTTTGCCGCGAGACTATCCGAACGAGACATGCAAGATCTTGCTGCGTATTATGCCTATCTTCCAAGGCTTCCCGGCTTCCATCCCTCGGATGGCACTCCTCCCCCTCGGATCGTCGGGAGCGGCGCGCCGATGCGCGGCATTGCACCCTGTGGTTCCTGCCATGGCACCATTGAGAACAAGCTCGGTAGCCCCTGGCTGGAGGGCCAATCCGAGTTGTACATTAAGGAACAGCTATTGGCGTTCGTATCTGGCGCTCGGTCGAACGACATTAGCGGTCAAATGAGGAATGTAGCCCGAGCAATGACTGCCGAAGAGATTGCTGAAGCGGCCAAATATTACTCAAGCAAGCCGCCGCCAGAGCTCTCCACTGAATGACGCATTCTCAGGGCTCGGGCAGCCATGTCATGCCACTGGGTTGAGCGGGTGAACATCCTGGCCCTGAAGGACCGGGTCTCCCCGCGGCAGATGATGAAGCTCTTCGAGAGTGTGTTACGCGGCAGAATTGTGTTGCCACACAGCACATGAAGTCTTTCGGTCAAATACTATCGACCAGGCTCCGCCCAAGCTTGTGTTGCCTTCCACAATTCACCAATGAGCTGCTTGATCTGAAGAACACCGACATCCAGCTGTTCATCACTCCTGTCTAACGCACGGATCCAGAAGTCGGAATCACTGTGGATCAAATGCATCAGTTCGCTCTCCGTGAGTGCCGACATACTACTATCGATGTTGTCTTCTGACATTAAAGATCCTCTTGGCTGTGCTATCGAAATGGCAGCGTCGCGCGACATGCGGCGCAGGCTCAGCACGAGCCAAGGAAGTGTATTCGATGCTCGATGCGAGCGGGAGATATACAAACGGATGGTACCCGACGTCGAAGCGCGGACGCTTCTCCGCCGGGACCACGGTGATGTCGCCGAAAGTGCTGACGCGCGACACTTTTTTATGAGTGCGTTTTCGGCGTTTTAGTCTGCTTTGCGCAGCTTGAACTCCGATACTCCGACCGCGATGTTTACGCCTTGCTCGCCTTCGATCGAAAGCGGTTGCAGCGTAAATGAGTGCTTGCCATCGCTCGCCAGCACATTAGCCCCCAAACCTACACCAAGGCTCGCGTTCGCGCTCAGACCGCGGTACGTTCCAGCGAGGTCACCGTCCACGCCCCGAGTGGGAGCGTAGACCAGCCATACCAGGCGTCCCTTTTCCACTGTTCCGATATCCAGACCAAAGCTACTGATTTTTCCAACATATCGCGATGCCTCACCACGGTCTGACGGTTCGAACGTGCAAGTGGCATCCTGCTTAGACCCGACGATCGCTCCAATTCCCGATGACACATCGCAATCGAGTTTACCGACCTGTAGGTTTTCCGATCGTGCAGCGTCGCTAAAAATTACTGTCGCTAGCAATGTCGTAACAATGAGAACTTGGCGATTCATGACTTTCTCCAAAAAATCAAAAGGCCCCGCAAATGGGCCTCAATCGAATATGTGGCATGCACGTCGCGCGCGATAGCAAACCTGGGTGCAGCTTGATCTCCGTAAACTTGGTTCGAGGAAGCGTGCGCCCCACATTTCCATACGCAAAAATCTGCATAGTCAGCGTTCTAGCGAATCCCCCTTTTTTCACGAAGTCTCCGTGTCATCCGTAGATGCACCGTGCACTAATCTCAGGGGTTCGGGTGAGGGAGTGAACGAACCTCGGATCCAACGTGCTACAGTTTTGCATAGCAGCTTTTCCGCGTGCGCAATTGTAGGAATCGATGCTGGTCGTTACTTAGCCGCTTCCGGTGACCTGCCGACGTCGTGCGGCGTTTGTCAACTCGGGCAACAGGGTGCGCTCCCCAGAGCGGGTCGAGCGCCCTCGATTACTCGTTTGCTATCCCACAAGAAAAGGCCGAATAGCCTGCCGCTCTTTAATGCTCAGGGTCCAACCAAGATTGCGTTGCTTGATGCAACATTGAGATAAGATGAAGCACCAAGAGGACGTTATCCCCCGGCATGTCGTCTAACTTCTTGATTGCCCGCAACCAGACTGCGGAGTCAGCGTGTATCAACCGCATCAACTCGCCTTCGCTGGGAGTTGGCATGCTGTCGTCTATATCATTTTCTGACATCGGGGGTTCAATTTGTAGACGTAACCTTCTTAAAAAAGGGTACGTTATTGCCGGTGGACTTCGAGGAATTGGGGTATCGGCTACCTGGACATATGTCACCGGTACTCGAAAGTCGTCGTGGGCAGTAGGTATACGTTTGAATAGCGTGTGCTCGGAGGCGGTGAATTACCGCTGCGAAAGATCGTGGTCGAGTAGCTATGCCATTCGGCTTCGCCCTCACAGATCCGGGCGGGCGGGTTTCCCACACCCGGCTCTTCCCGAGTGTAACCCGCGTCATATCCGAGCCTGCGCCCAAGTTCGAGTAAGATGTGGGACTGGCAGCGTGAAGCGTGCGGTCAGGATTTCAAAGTCCAACCAACTCATCCGCTGGCTTTTCTGACTTCGCCGCCTCAGGCAGCGGAACCATATGCGGCGTGTTTGCTGATAGAATCCTTTGAGCGCTGGATAGTTGTGTGGCCTGCCGTAGGCCGGCAAATGGCTAACCTTAAGAGGAGAGGCGGCTGCGCAGTGACGAATACCCGCGGTATCTTTTCGCTTGACGCGCCAGATACGCAGCGCTGGATGCAATCGGCACCGCCGATCCGGCGGCGATCCTTTCAGTAGCCTACTAGATGGCGGATGCCGGGCAAAGCACCCTCCATCGATACTCGTTTATTTCTGGCCGAGCCGGCTGCGAAGCTCTGCATTCTCTGCACGGAGCTTTTGTGCCAACTCCTGACGAAGACGCTTGTTTTCTTCTTCAAGCTGAAGAAGTTCCGAGAAGTCGTCAGCCAACGGCGATGACGCCGTAGCGGACTTGGCAGAACGATTAGGGCCCCGCCTTCCGGCAACCGGCGTCGTCGACGTCGCGCGCCTACCACGAATTCCGGAAGGGGCTGACGCTGCCTCGGCACGCTTCGGCCGACCACCGCGGTTTTTCTTCGCGGGCTCGGAAGTGGTATTCGTTGCGGTGAGTCCGGCCTCGCTGGTGCGCGGCGAGCGCTTCTTCCTCGTCGAGGCCGCCGGCACCGTTGTATCGGCGTCTGGTGCTATTGCGGTATCGAGTTCGTCAGGCATTTGTATGCTCTCCTGTTTGGCGCACGTGTTGTCGTTTGTAGTTCTGTCGCTGTCAACATCGCTTGCTTTACCGCGCCTACAGCCTGTTGCGCTTTGAGCTTAAAAAGAGCCGGTGGTGCGGCCCCGTTGGCCTTCCACCAAAGCCTCCAGTTCCGCAAGCTTAGCCGCCCCCTCCATCGGCCCCAGCTTCGTAACCGCACAAGCCCCAGCTGCACAAGCGAGTTCCAAGACATCTATCGGCCGCCCCTCAGCCAGCCGACGACGAACGCAGCTCCAAAGCAATCTCCCGCGCCAGTCGGGTCTATTTCCGATACGTCGAAGGCAGGCATATCCAGACGCCCGCCGGTATCAAAATATGATGCACCTTCACTACCTTCCTTCCACACGACTGCGCGGATTCCTCGCTGCAAAAGCTCAGCTGCCGCCTCTTCGGGCTGCCTCGCGTTGGCAATAAGATAGAGTTCGTCGCCGCTTGCGAGAAGCAGATCCGTGTTCTGCAGAACCTTGGCGATTGCCTCGTCGACCTCGGGGCTTCGAGAGATCTCCGGCCGTAGGTTCGGATCGAACGAAACCGTCCCTCCACGAGCCTTGATCGCGCGCATAGCCGCAAGCGTAGTGCCAATGACCGACGTCGAGTAAAGCGAGGTGCCGGTAATATGAAGATGTCCGGCACTTCTAATGAGTGCGGCTGTCTCTTCATTCGAGAACAACTTCCCGCAAGCGCTGTTGGCGATGTTGAACACGAAGCTGCGGGAGCCATCTTCTCGATAGCGAACGAACGCGCTGCCCGTCGCACCCCGCCAATCAATCGTTATCCCCGATACATCGACACCGTCGGCACGCAGTCGATCAATGTTCAGTCTTCCGAAGTCGTCGTCACCGACCGCCGAAATCAATGCACAGGGATGACCTAGCCTCGCGGCCTGGTCGATGAAGATCGCCGGCGCGCCGGACGGAAACGGGCCGACCAGATTGATAGGCGCTCGGAAACCATCCCCCTTCTCGAGTGCAACGATCTCGACAAGGATCTCACCGATAGCCAGTATCTTCTTCAAATTTTGCTCCCCATAGATACCTGGTCAGGACCTTATGGAGTAAGCCGCTGTCTGTTGATTTGCACTGAAAGCTGACCCGGGATTGCGGGAAATGGTCTGCAAGGAAACATGATCGAGCCAATGTTTCTATGAGACCGCGAAAAAAGCGCCGCCGTCAAACGCCGGCGAAAATCGAGCACGACCACAGGCACATCTGCGCGATCAAGAACATATGATCAAAAATGGCTATTCCACCTGGAACTCCGAATAGCCATTGTTGTCATTGACCTCAATGCGCGGTAATTATCGTGTTTACAGCTACCGATAGCGTTTCCGAAGATGGCGCGTTGTTAGGGACCGGGCGATCGACCCAGCGCCTCTTTAACGACATTCTCTCTCGCACGTTTGGATTATACCGCGAATGCTTGAAGACGATATATCTCAAGCCATCCAGCATCACGTGTTGAGATCGGTTTCGAGCGAAAATGAGTTCCAGCGCATCAAAGAGCCGAAGAACGCCGCAGACTACCTCTTACGGCTTCAGGCCGATGCAATAAATGCGAACACTCGTATCCATCGCGTTATGTTGCGGAGAGCCCACATGCGAGGATCGACGACTCTTCTGTTCGACGAGCATAGCTCGGACTTCACGGAATACTTATCTTACCTGCCGGAACACCAACGCCTTCTGTGTGAGGACACTCCGAGGCGATATTTGCTGACCAACAATTACGATGCCATGTGCCTCGACACGGATTTCGGTAAGGTGATCATAGTCTCTGAGGTCCTGCGCTATTTCCTATACTTTATGAACCTTGCCACTGTTAATTTCGGCGACGTCCCTCAGGACGTGCGGCAGTTCGCTTTGATAATCGCGGTGCGTTCCCTATTACTCACCGAAGCGCTCGATTTCGACTTGGACCCACGAGGTGTCGTTCCCGCAAAGATCGATGCCCGAATAAACGAGATGATCAGCTGGCAGATGAAATTTATCATCGGGCACGAGTATGCGCACCACATTTTACACCACGATGGCGGGATGAACCTTCGTGTTTCAAGACGGCAACGCTTTTCGGACGAGGATATTGGCGAGTTCGTTGGTTATTCGAGACAACACGCGCAGGAGTTTGAAGCCGACTTGCACTCTATAAACGCGATCGAGGATGACACTGTGCGGTTCCCGCTACTTGTCGGAGGAGCTTCCTTCCTCTTGGCGCTTTACGTTTTCGAGGCCTTGGCAAGCGAAATCGACCCGGAATTTGCTGAAATCAACACCCATCCTCCCACCGCGACCCGGGTCGAGAAGTTATTTGAAGCTTTTCCGGACGAACCCGTTTTCTTCGGCGAGGAAAACAAGGGTGTGTTCGATTACTTCGACTCCATGATTGACTTTTTGATCTCTTCTTACCGCGACGACCCGAATTTGTTCACGTTTTACGGTTCAGTTTATCTTGGACAATGGCGCGGTCCTGTCCTGATTGACCGCAAAGATTTCTAGTTTGTCAGTTATCGCTCGCCGCTTCGATTGTCCGATGGACCTCCTGCCACGAACCGAGTTAGGCCGGCACCTTCCCATTCTTCCATAGACGGGAAACGCACCCTTCCTCAGCAGGACATCCTTAATTCCCGCCAGACGCGCAATGCCGCGTCTGGCTATCTCTGAGGCCGACGCGCAGGCGTCGGGTCCCGATGGTCGAGGAATACCTGCCCAGACCGCAAGTTCTTCCATCCCGGCAAGGCGGGCGCGACGCGTCAGCATCTGCACAAACACCGGCCTCGCGCTTTGACACAGATTTTGACTGAATAGCGCGATAGTACTCTCTCTCAAAGCGTTCGATGGGCGTCGCAAAATTCCGGCAACGCGGAATAGGCAAATAGCTCAGAGATCAACCACAAACGCGGGATCGAACCCCGTTTTCTCGCCCGGGTAGCCTCTCGGATTGCAGACGATCGAGGTTTCCCCGATCGAGTATGCGGCTCGCCGATGGACGTGCCCATGTACCCAAAGTGCAGGCCGCGTTTTAAGGATAAAGCTGTCGAGATTACTGGCGTAGCACGCCGCAAAGGGATCGCTGCGCTCCCACTCCTGAAGTGACCTGATAGAAGGGGCGTGATGGGTGACCACAACGACCTTGCCGCGACAACCCGCAAGTTTGGCGGCAATGTAATCCCGCGTTTCCCGGTGCTTCCTATACGCGTGGATGGGTTTGAATTTCCTGTAGGGCTTCTTGGAATATTTGATACGCTTATAATCGCTCATTCGATAATCGGCATTGCCGTACTCGGCGTTGAACATCGCGATCTCGGGGTCGCGGCCATCTAGCCTGAAGTCGGTCCACAAGGTTCCGCCGACAAAAGTTACTTCGTCCAGGGTGACGGTCCCGTTCTCCAAAAAATGAATGTTTGGCCGTGAAGTGGCAAACGCTCTGGCTTCCAGGATACCTGAAAGCATGGACGCCCCGAAAAATTCGTGATTGCCGGCGACGACGACAACAGGGATATGCTTCGCGACCGTGCTGCCGATCCATTCCAATGTCGGAACGATGCCCTTGGTAAGGATATCGCCCGCGCAAATCATGACATCAGCTCCGGGCGGCACCCTCGCCTCGAAACGCTGACCGAACTCCAAGTGCAAATCGGAGATCACCCACGCTTTCATGGAAAATCCTTTTCTTGTGAACAAATCGCGCGCACTTCGTCCGCGTCGACTTCGAGGCGCTCGCCCAAGACCTCCGCCAATTCCTTCAAAGAAGAAAGTCTTTGCCGAAGAATATCGTAAGCCCTCGCGTACGACGCGTCCAAACGGGCCCTGACCGCGACACGCAACTCCGGGTCGGCAAGCCGCAGATATTCAAGCGGTCGCGCGCCGCTTCCCCTGTCGGTCAACCAACTGCCACCAAAGCCAAAGCTCCGCTCCATGAGGGTCGCAACGTCCGTAGCCATTGCGAGGTCGGCGTTGTCGTCGCCGCCCGCGGCTGAGCTATGACTCCCGAGAACGAGTGTCTCCGCCGCGACGCCCGCGAGGTATACTACAATTAGATCAGCATATTGATCGGACGTCGCCATTGACGGGATCGAGTTCCGCAGCTCGGTGGCTCCGATATTCTTCCTGCTCGCCGCGGCCACCCTCCATTTCGTGATCGACACCCGGACAAGGGTATCTGGCCGAAGTGTCAGCGCCGCGATGGCATGCCCGGCCTCGTGAACCGCAAGCCGAGCTCGTTCTTCCTGCGTGAATTCGATTTGGGAAGGAAGGGCGAGCGACAAGTCTCCGGCTTGCACTTCGCGGCGTCCGTCGTCCCGTGCGAGCCTACGTGCGTCACGGGCCACCTTCTCGATGTCAGCGCCGGACCACCCCTCGGAAACCCGGATAAAATCGCTCAGGTCGTTCACCGCGGCGCTTGGGAGATAGTGACGGAGGATTGCCTGACGCGCTTCTCCATCGGGCAGCGGAATATCGATGACTCGGTCAAGACGCCCGGGGCGGAGTAGCGCCGGATCGATGTGTTGGGCATCGTTGGTCGCACCGACGACAACAACGCCTTCGCGCCCGCCGGGGGGATCCAGGCATTCGAGCAGAGCGTTGATCACACGCCGCTTGTAGTCATAGTATTCGTGGTCCTTCCCGACGAGGCGGTTGCCCACGCTGTCGAACTCGTCGATGAAGATGATGCAAGGCCGTCGTGCGGCAGCGTCCGCGAAAGTTTTCCTCATTGCCTTGAGCATATCGCCTAGATGGCCCATGGCCTGCCATTGCGCAGCCGAACTGCTGAACAGCGGAACGTCGCAGGATTTGGCGAGCGCCGCGGCGTACGTCGTCTTGCCCGACCCGGGCGGTCCGCACAGGAGGACGCCGCGATCGATATCGGACCAGTCCAAGCAACCCCGCTTCCAGGCGTCCAACTCCCCGGCCAGTCGCAGTCCCCATGTCTTCGCTTCTCCATAGCCGGAGAGGTCTTCTAGGCGAGGCCCCTTCGCATTTGTCCCGACTGTCGGCGGCGTATCGGCTACCGACTTCGGACAAGCGGACAACTGCCGAAGAACGCGCGAGACCGGACGACCTTGGCGCACGCCAACCCGCAGTTCCTCAAGACTCCGTCCCGCGAGGATATCGGCTTGGGATTTGTTCATCACGAGACCGAGCTTTAGGGCAGCCGCTTTGAAGTGAACGCCGGTCGGGAGGCGCAACGTAGCGAAATGATCGACCGCCAGCCGAAGCTCGGTGCAGACGTCGGCCTCCGAGGTGGCGAAGAATACCGCCTTCCTGATGTGCCGCAACGTCATCGCCCAGTCGGTTTTGCTTCTGTCCAACACCACATCGACGAAAACGTCCCTGTTTCCCAGCTCGTCGTAAGGATCGTCCCCCTCGAGCATTCGACGGGCGACAAGCATGTATACGAAAAGGTCGCGCCTGTCCGGCAACAGGATTACGACGGCAAACCTGAGTGACGGGGAAGAAAGAAACGGCCGAATGGCGCTTCGGATGGCCATTTCCGCGACCAGCGTCGCAAGATCCGGCTTGAACTGGAATGCCCGGGAATTCATCGCAAGGTCCTCGGATAAGGTGGAACTGAATTGCGGATATCAGCGCCGTATTCGCGCCTCGCAGGTCTGCGACCGGGACGCGGCCATCAATCGAGCGATCGCGAGGCATGCACCTGGAAATTCACTGGAGAACTTGAGTTTAGCCGCGGTCATGGTTCCCTCTTCGGCCGTGCCTCACGCCTCGCCGCTTGAGTGCCGGCCCGTCCTTGCCTTTCGGGATTTTGATCCGCTTGCCGATCGGGCGTAGGTCCTTCCCAAGCCCGGAACCGAAGGTGCCGTCAGATCGGCCGGACGTCCCCCTTCCATCGCGTTTCTTTTTGCCCACGGTGCCGTCTCCACCTACGCTGCCAACCATGGACTGTCAGGGTAGAGACGCTCCGCGATGGCGCGCCGCATGCAGATCGCAAGATGGTCATGGAAAATGAAGAGCGTCCGATCCGCTTCTTCCGGGGTAAGCCAACCGCCCTCAAGTCTCCACCGCGTGAAAAAGAGATAATCCATTTGAAACCGCCGCACGATGCGCATCGTTTCAAGCTCGCCGATCGGATGTCCTTCACGATCGTCGACCAAGTTGAGCCGATCGAGGGCTAGCCTGATGGCCTCGGGCATATGGCGAAGAGCGGCGTCGACGGCGGAGCAGAACCGTAAGTCCAGTGTAAATGGCCTGCCTTGCTCGGGCGACATCATCCTCCAGAACACAGTCTCGGATTTTCTCGTCCACGCTCCCGAGTGCATCAGCTCCAATGCTTCGAAAGCCGCAAGCGCACCGGCACGGACACGAGCACGTGCGGGGCCATAGCCGCTCGCGATCTGGCGACGCCCGTCCGCCCGCTCGTCTGTCTCAGACGAAAATCTGACTTTGTCGTTTTGGACCGCGACGAACAGCACGACGACGGCGAGATCGTCCCAGCGAGGAAGGCATTTTGGCAGCCCGGGTTTTTCAAGGGTGACCGCCCCCCATCCTGTCAGCTGCGCCTGGCCCAACGCTGCCAATGCTTCGCAACCCATCTCGTAGGGCGAGACGAAGCCGTGGTCCCAATCGCCGTCCCTCTTCGGGATGTTCTCTTTGAGGAATCCGATCACCTGCGAGATCCAATCACTGTCGTACTTCATCACGCGTCTCCTTCTTGCGGCATCTGTGCGCTTGCGACTTGCGAACGCGATTAGGTATCCGCGACAAAGCCGGGGTCGAAATTCGAGCGATCCCTTGAATATCCGCGGGGGTTGGCGATGACGTCGGTGTCCCCGATCTTGTAGGTGACGTGGCGGTCCACATGACCGTGAACCCAGAGCTTAGGTTTCACGGCTTCGATCATCCCCTCCAGATCGCTGGCGTAAAACGCCGCTTCCGGATCTCCGCGGTCATCCACCGGGATCGACCTCGCTGAAGGGGCATGATGCGTGACCACCACTGTCTTCATGCTCGATCTCGGAAACTCACGCGCGATAAAGTCACGCGTTTCCACATGCTCCCGGAACGCGTTGGCCGCTTTGAACCTTCGGTATGGCTGCTTGGAGAACTTGATACGCCTATAGTCCTTCATGGCGTATTCGGCGTAAGCCATCTTGGCTCCCGGGTCGTGATCGCTCAGCCGGAAATCGGTCCAGAGGGTGCCCCCGAGAAAGCGGGTATCGCCGATCACGACGGCTTCGTTCTGAAGAAGGTGGATGTTCGGAAAACGCTTGGCGTATTCCCTCGCGTCTCGAATGCTCTCCGTAAGCGACGCCCCGAAAAATTCGTGGTTTCCGGGAACGAACACAACGGGGATTTTGCCTGCGTACGTAGCGGCGAGCCAGTTGATGCTGGGAATGATCCCCTTGGTCAAGATATCCCCGGCGCATACGATCACCTCCGCGCCGGGAGGCGGAGTGAAACGGAAGGGCTGCTGGAACTCCAGATGCAGATCGGAAAAAATCCACGCTTTCATCACGACCTCCCGTCTTCGAGACGAGTGCGGATGATGTCACCGGAAAGCTCCAGGCGCTCGGCGAGCATAGAAGCGAGCTCTTCGAGCTCGGTACGCCGAGCGTTCAGGATTTCGGAAGTTCGCGCGTATTCGCCGGCGAGCCGCTTGCGTACCTTCTCGCGGAGTTCTCCGTCTTGAGACCTTAGACTTTCCATTGGTCGGCTGCCGGAACCGAGGTCCGCGAGGATGTCGTCGCCGAAGCCGAAGCTGCGTTCCATCATGGTGGCGAAATCGGTGGCACGCGTCAGGTCCGCGTTGTCTTCGCCGCCGGAACCGACGCCATGATCGCCCAGCACGATACGCTCGGCGATCATTCCGCCCAGCATGATGGCGATATTGTCCGAGAAATGCCGCGCGGTCGACGTGAAGCCGAACATGGTCGTGAAATGAGTCAAGGCCGCCGGCTTCGACCGTTTGGGTTTGACGGGATGACCGCGTTCCAGCGTTACCTTGATTAGGATATCGGGCCGCAAGACGTGCGCGACGACGGCGTGCCCTAGTTCGTGAACCGCCAATCGATAAAGGTCCTCCTGGCTGAACTCGACAACGGCAGGCAGCGCGTTCAGCAGGTCTCGAGGTTCGACAGCGTCCCTGCCCTCCTGACGCGCGAAGCGTCTGGCGTCGCGGGCCAGCTTTTCGATCTCCGCGCCTGACCAACCGTCGGACGCCCTGACGAACGCGTCGAGATCGGAAAGTTCATGGCCCGGCAAGTGGTAACGGAGGATTGCTTGTCGAGCTCCATCGTCGGGCAACGGGATGTCGATCACCTGTTCGAGACGTCCGGGCCTGAGCAGTGCTTCGTCGATGGCATCGGCGTAGTTCGTCGCAGCGACGACAACTACGCCTTCGCGGCCCTCTGCCGGGTCCAGGCATTCCAAAAGCCCGTTCACCACCTGCCTTTTGTAGTCGTGGTGGCTGTCGTTGCGATATGCGTTTCTGTCACCGAAGCTGTCGAACTCATCGATAAAGAGGATGCAGGGTCTGACTGCGCTGGCCTCCTTGAACGTCTTTCGCATGCCCTTGAGAAAGTCGCCGAGATGCCCCAGGGCCTGCCATTCCGCGGCCGAAGCACTCACGAGTTCGACATTGCAGCTGTTGGCAAGCGCCTTCGCGAACGTGGTTTTCCCGCACCCGGGCGGTCCGCAAAGAAGTACTCCTCGATCGACGTCGGCCCAAGTAATGTCGCCGCGCTGCCACGCGCGCAGATCGATAGCCAGTCGCTCACCCCATGCCCGCGCCGCCCCGTAACCGGACAGGTCCTCGAGCGCCGCCTTTCCGGGCTCCCTTCGCGGTGCGGGCGCAGTCGCGTCCTCGTCTGCCTTTGATTGCAGTTGTCGCACAATGCGGTTGACGGGCCGCCCCGGACGGTCGGCCAGCCGCACGCTGGTCAGGCTCTGAGATGCCAGGTACGCGGCGTCGGCGCTCGACATGCGTTTCTTGAGCAAGCGCGCGGCGGCAGCGTAATGTCGGGTCTGCGGGGCTCCCAAGTCGATCCGTCGATCGATCAATAGACCGAGGTCCGGGGAAATCTGGCTATCCTCGTTGTACAGCAGGACCGATGCGCGGATGTGCCGGAATTTGACTACCAGGTCCCATCCGGTTGCCGCGACGTCCTTGGCTTCGTTAACGAGAAGGCATGGCCGACCGGACTCGTCGACGTCGAAGTGAGGATCGAGCTCAAGGCGCACGGCGGCTTGCAGGATATCGGCGTCGTCGGGATTGGCGAACTTGAGGGCGATGACGAAACCCGGTGAAGAGATGAACGGTCGGATCGCGTGGCGGATGGTCATAGCGGCCACGGTCAACGCGAGGTTAGCGCGCGGCCGCTTGGCCCGCGTCTGAGGGTAGGACAACATGATGAGCCTCTTAGGAAAACGATCGTGAGCAAGGGGAAAGGCTCAGTCGCCTATTCGCCTGACCATCGTTTCCGGCCCGAGAAGGGCATCGTCCATTTCGACGTTGAGGATGCCTTGCAGGATCAGAGACGCCATTGCGGCGACCGGCTGCGTTTCACGGATAACCCTGAGGCAGTCCGCAAACGTCAGAGGTCCGTTCTCGCTCAGCGCGCCAAGGATGCGCATCCGGTCGCCAAGTGGAACGGAGTGTCCGCGGTAACGCATGAGGTCAAGGATGTTCTGCAGCCGATAGCCGTCGTAAATCTCGGATGCGTGGACCAGCCGGTACTTGTAGCCCTGTCTACGAGCGCACTCCGAGAGCCGCTCGATCGAGATACGGGGTGCGCGATCGGGAGCGTCCAGCATCCATTTCGTTCCCGCGTCGTCAAGCATCTCGAAATCCGCGATATGCTGGACGGCGCGCATGTTCAATGCCGGCGGCGTCGAGCTCCATGACACGACGGCTGGATTGAATTCCAGGATACAAGCCAGATCGGAAGCCGCAGTGGAGCGAAAATGACTGGGGGCGGTCAGTTCAGACCGTTGTGATTGAGAAGGCGACAGGATATGCGCGGCGACGCGGCGCAAATGCTCGATACGTTCTTGGGATGCCATGCCTGACCTCGACAGAATACGAGTGGACACCTCCGCTTACGCGGCAGCGCTCAAAGTATTCGTATCGGAAACAGGATCGCTTTGTTCATGGCAGTACGAGTAACTCAACGTTCGCGCGGTGTCAATGCGGCGAATACTTGGTTTTAGTCTACTGCCTGGATGTAGAGTGCGCCGGCGTATTTCCGCGAGGGACGCGTCCGCATGCATCGGATTTCGCGGACGTTCAACCTTGTTCCGGGGAGAACAGACCCGGCAGAATATGCATTGCCAACCCGGCAGAGAAAGCCAATCTCAGGGGCGAACGCGATGATGTCGAGAGGGCGATCCCGGACTTGATCAATGCCGCCGTCAGTCGACGCGCCGACCTTTCGCTGACTCCTGTAACAGCTACGATTTCGCGTCTTTCCAGCTCCCCTCGATAGAGCATGGCTGCCAGCACCGCGTCGGATTTCGGAGCAAGCACTCCCAATTTGATTTGAGCATCTGCCCATTTCAGCACCCGGGCGCGCAGATCGTCGTACTGCATCAGCCCGGTCATGAAATCCACTTCGGCGATGCAAGTTTCGAGGAAGAATTCCACGAAGTCGGCAAGAGCCGCCTCGTCAGGGGATTCTTCGCCGGCGAAACGGCGTAGGGTCGGCCGGTCGCATGCTTGAAGGCGCAAATCATATTCGGCATTCCGCCGAGCCAGGCCACGGACCATGGACCACAGACCTTTCGTGGTGATAGCGGAATTGAGGGCCGCGTAGGAGACGAACCTGGCCACGCGGCTGTTGCCGTAAGCGAACGGATGGACCCTAAGAAGGCGATGGTGGCCACAGGCGGCGATGAGAATCCGGTCGATCCTCCCGGCGGACCTGTAACCTCGCTCCAAACGCGCGAGCAACCGCGGCACTGATCCCGGGGGGACTCCCGCTTGCTTACCAAGCGGAAAGTCGCCTGTCCTGAGAGCCCCCGGCTCTATGGAGATGTGACCTCCCCAACCAGCTTGCAATAGCTTCGGAGATGCATGCTCGTAAATCCGCCGGTGCACCTCGCAAATGGCTTCGGTGGAAAAAGGCGCGGCGATGTCATTATCGTCGATCCATCTCTGGACAGCGATGGTCGACAGAGCGTCCAGCTGGAGGACGCGCGTTGTGGCCCTCGGGCTGAACACGTTGCTTTTCGCCCTGTCTATGTCGATCGGATTCAGGTCGTGGCCTTCGATCCGGTGGCCGTAGTAGCAATTCACGGTGGTGACGAGCTCAGCGAGCGATGACGCGAGGGGCGCAGGCAGCGAGGCTGCAAATGCTGCCGACTTTTCGGCCAGAGTCAAAGCCAGATCGTTTAAACGAGGGCGTGACGCGGCAACTTCGGAGACAATGAGAGGTTCCAGCAGCTCAGGCTGTCCACGGTCGTCGATCGATCTCATTTTGGCCGCCTTTTTGGCCGCTTTGTTCCCGGCCCACTCGCCAGGAATTTTGCCTTAGAGTACAGTAGCGAAGCCTCGCTAGGCGAGCAAGGTCTCATCGTGGCTGGCCGTTTTTATGGCCGGTACGACAGCGATGAGATATGAGATATGGGTTACTTCTTCCATATCCGAGCGGATGCGCTTTCCGGGTCAGCCCGCCTCAAGGCAGCCGCATTATGATTAACCCGTTCTTAACGCCGACAGGCCACCGTAATTGAACCTGTTCGCTGGCGAAGGCGGGATCGCAAGCATGGCTGACGAGATATTTCTGCTCGATACGAATATTCTCAGTGCATCGAGCAAGCAGAAGCAGCATCCGATCATAAAGGCGTGGCTTGCCGGCCAGGAACGGCTCGCGGTACCGTACCCGGCAATCCTCGAGGTCGAGGTTGGTATCGTCGAAAGACTACGCGTGGATCAGCCGGGCGGGCGGCGTTTGAGGCGGTGGTTCAACGAAATTGTCGTTGAAACCCAGTTCGAATACGCGGTGCCGACCCACGACGTGGCGAAGAAGCTGGCTGAAATGATGTGCCAAAGGGAGCTGGCTCACCTTTGGATGTCCAATTCTATCAAGCGAAAGCCGGGACAAGATCTGTTTGTCGCCGCGACTTCGATCGCCTACGGCTATCCGATAGCGACCTGCGACCGGTTCGATTTCGAACTGATCGATCGCTATTTTCCGCTGCCGGGCGTCTACGATCCCAAAAACGAGACATGGATCGTGCCGAGGCGGGTGTTCGCGCCATCGCCGCCGCTCTCCTCGACGCTGATCGTCGCGGCGTCGGGCCATTCTATATTGAAGAAGCTGGAGGGTCCCCGGGACGTCCCTTACCCGCAAGAACAACCCCGCAAGCGATTGCTATGCCCCTGAAAACGCTGTATCCCGTTTTCAGGCGGGCCTGTAGCTCAATGGTTAGAGCCGTCGGCTCATAACCGATTGGTTGCAGGTTCGAGTCCTGCCGGGCCCACCACTCTCTCCCAACGCGTCTCTTGCAAGCCCTTTATTGATTTTTGGGATAAACCTCTCAGGATGTCCTGCCATAAGTCATCGGCACAATACGCCCAGCGCGACCTCGAGGTCGCTTGCTGCCCTTGGCAGTCTCCGTGTTATAGTTGCCGAACCGGGGCGAGGACGAAGTTTACTTATCCGTCTCGTAGACCGGTGGTGCCCATTGCGGCGGGTCGTACATCTTCGATCGCTTGATCTCCCCCGCAAAGCCTGTCTCATCTCTCAGGCGAGCTTTATCGTGCGGCCAAATTGTTCGATCTCTATTGGGATCGGCCATTATTTGTGTGACCATATCTCTGGCGTCGATCGGATATTTGTATAGGCCCCTACCATCGTAGTCTGCTGCCTCACCGAAATATAGAAGCCGTACCTCGTTCTCATGCCTGAAAGCATTTCGCTTCATCAGCAATGGCCGCGCGAGACCGATTGCCGAAATAGATAGCTGCCCCTTACGATGGAGAAAGTCCCTCAACTCCCTCTCAGACTTGTACTCGACCCTGCCGAGGAAGCATGTGTCCTGTGGCTTGGCCGGATGCGCCTTGACCAAAGCGGTGAGCAGCTTCCTTGGCGTGGATTTGATCCTAAGGAACCGTTCAGTCGGATCGTTGGCATAAATGCCCCACATTGCTTCGGACAAGGCGTGCCGCGTCCAGCATTGACCGACGAAATCGTTCCTGAAGGCGTACTCGAAAAGTGGGCCGTGGATCACCACGCCCAAAGCCATTTGAAAGTTTTCGAACTTGTCTCTCCAGTTGCTTACCTGGCTCAAGACATTTGTTCGACTCTTGAAAAGCTGGACCACATGGACCTCCTTCATGATCCGGTAGATCGGTTTGTCGAGCTCCGCTTCAGTAAGATTCAGAAAGTTGAGTTTCAAGAAAATCCTCCACGCGTATCCGCGATTTCTCAATGAGTGGGGGCGAGATGTCTAGGTGGTTTACACAATGACACACATGTAGCGCCGCATTGACCCACCAGCGACGCCTCCCGCCTTGATATCTGCGATATAAGCTTGCTTGTTAGGTGCTCGGCGATGACAAGATTCGCCGCACGTCGGAGGATGATGGATTGAAGATCGAGGCGATACGAATCCAAAGCTTCAAGAGTTTCGCGGACACCGGTTGGGTGGAGCTTTCTCCTCACTTCACCGTTCTCGTCGGTCAGAACAACTCGGGCAAGTCAGCGTTCTTGCGTGCGTTCAACTCCGCTTCAAGCGAATCCAGTCCGCATCGTAGCGCGTCAAGGCCTGAGGGACGCATCCTGCCGCCGACGGTGATTTCATTTCGTCTCGCTGTCGAAGGCCGGGAAGTGGCAGAGCGCGCAAGAAGCGGCGGACTGTGGCTACCCGTCAACCAACATAACGACGTGGCGATCATCAAGGCGCATCTCGTGGACGATAGAGTACACACCCTCGAGACTAAGACCGGCATCGCGCCAATTCTTGAGGGCGCTCCCTCTTATGGACTGTTCGATACCGAAGATGTCTGGTCGATGTCAGTCGGCGTCGACGATCAAACTGGTGAATTTCAACTGCAAACGACGATGAGAAGATCGCCGCCAGAGGACAGCCTTCCAGACTTCGTCGCGGAGTTGCTCCGCCGAACCACGTTTGTTTTCAACGCAGAGCGCTACAGCATCGGTCGCAGCCCAATGCAAGCGTATGACCGACTTTCGGCGGACGCGTCAAACCTGCCATACATGCTACTTCGCCTCAACAAGGACTACGCTCGGATGGAGCGTTTCCAGGCACTGGTTTCCGAAGTGCTCCCAAACGTGAAGAGAGTGGCTGTATCGACGGTTGGAAACGATATCGAAATCTCAATCCACTCTCACGGGTCCTATCGCGAAGACCTGGCCGTCCCGCTAAACGAATCCGGGACGGGATTGGCACAGGTGCTGGCGATCTTGTACGTGGTAGTGACCTACCCCACCGCGCAGATCATCGTCGACGAGCCTAACAGCTTTTTGCACCCGGGCGCGACGCGACGCCTGCTCGCAGTGCTGAGGCGGTTCGACCAACACCAGTATCTTCTGACTACCCATACCGCGGACGTTATCGCGGCTACACAGCCGGAGAAGCTACTTCTGCTGCGATGGGACGAAGAAGAGAGCCAGACGGTTATTGTATCGAACTCGGGAGCGACGGTAGAGCACATCCGAGCCTCGCTGTCGGAGATCGGAGCAACACTAAGCGATGTGTTCGGGTTCGATCTCGTTGTGTTCGTCGAGGGCCCTACCGAGCGTGAGTGTTTTCCTCTCTTCGTTCCGCCGGAGAACAGGGCGGCGGTCAATTTCGTCGCTATGAAGGAGCCGAGCAGCCTCACCTCCAGGAAATCCGGCGGTCTGTTCGACATCTACAGTCGGGGCGTCGCCGGCAGCGCGCTGCTTCCGCCTCGGACCAGGTTCAGCTTCGACAGGGATGGCCGCACCGCGACAGAAGTTGCCGACACCGTGCGGACATCCAAGGGTGCCGCTTTTTTCCTGGATAGGCCGATGTACGAAAGCTATCTCCTCCACCCAACGGCCCTATCCACCCTGTTGCAGCGCCTTGACGGCGCTTCTGATGCGAACAGTGCGGCCGCAGTCGGCCAATGGCTGTCCGAAAATTATAAGACCTTCGAAATCAAGGGGCTGCCTGCCTCGTCGTCTGAAAATTGCGACGCCGCGAGGTTGTTGGACGCCATGTTTAAGGCGTTGACCGAGGCGCGCTATGAGTACAAAAAAGTCGAGCACGGCAAAGAGCTTTCCGAATGGATACTCGCAAACGACGACCAGGCTTTTGCCGAACTCAAAGCTCATATCGCAAGTCTCGTAAAACCTTAGTTCGGCGATCGCCGAAAGATTGCGCATTTTCCGCGAGTTTGCACGTCGGGCTTATAGCGCAAATTCTCGAGCCGCAGGCGGTCGAAGCCGCACGGTGGACAGCGTCAACGTCGTTCTCGAAGACTTCATGGGCAACGCGTTTACCGATTACAAACACAGATTGCATTTCAAAATATGCGCATGTAGTCTTGTTGAAGTTCGTGTTGGGGAACACCTACAAATACAGTCAATAAGCTTGATGTTCAGGATTATGTTGGAAGGCTACGCAGCCTTACCGTGATCATTGACATCCGATGTTTTGCTCGTGCCTGTATGATCTCCGAGGGGCGCTGCCTATCGCCGTCGAGGTCTGCGGTCCGCCGTTCCATTCATTCGGGGGCATGCAAATGAAGAAGCACTTTTTGGCCGTGGCGACGCTGCTTTCGATCATCCCGCCGGGGAACCTCCGCGCGGAACAGCCTGATGCTCTGATACTGTCGACTTGGAACATTCAGACGTTGGCTACGCCCGGGCGGAAGGTCTTTGACAACAGCTTCCAGCGACAAACCAAGGACTACGAAGACCTCAGGCTGGTCGAGAACACGCTGGCTGCCGACGTGTACGCGCTCCAGGAGATATCAAGCCCGGCTGCGGCCGGTCTTGTGTTTCCGCCCGATCAGTTCACCATCTGCACGACCGGACAGTGGTCGGCTGACGCGAAAGGACTGGGGCCGATTTACGACGCCGCGGCTATCAAAGCTGCAGCGATAGAACCCGAGTGCTACGACCAGTCGGCCCTACTTCCCGACACTGCGGTAACGCCTGGCCTGCCGGCTGGACAACCCGATTCACTTCTGGCGCAGTACACGATGCTGGCTATCCGCAAGTCGTCAGGGATTTCAGTCGCTAAGATCGAAGACCTGGTTGGTCTGGGCGTCGCTCAGAATGACGCGGGGCCGAATGGCACATTTGTCGTCAGAAACGTCCGATGGAGCCTTGATGCAACTCTGCAGAAAGGCGGTACGAAGTTTCATCTACTCGTCGTCCATATGAAGAGCGGCTGCTTCGACGGCTACCTGCGAAAGGATCGATGGAATGCCAAGGTCGACACCTGGAAGGTCGAACCGAAAAAAGACAACGCCTGCGACGTGTATGCCCGACAGCTGCCGGCTCTGCGTGGATGGATCGCAGCCCGGAAGGCGGCGGGAGAAGACTTCATAATTGCGGGCGACCTCAACAGACGCCTGGACCTCGAACTGCTGGATGACAAATCGCCGGACCTGTGGCCGATCGTTACGGGCTCCGAGACCGCGGAACCGGATGACGACATCGCACTGACTCATTTACCGCGAGGGGAAACGACGGCGACCGGCGTCGCTTGTTGGTCGGACCAACCGCCCCGGGAACGGGTAGCGATCGACTACTTCGTCCTGTCTCCGGGCATGGAACCATCCGACGGGATCGAGATTCGGAAAGTATTGTTCACTGACGTGAAGAGATCTGACGGCACGCCGATCGCATCGGGACCGACAGACAAGACACGTCTTTTCGATCATTGCCCGCGCGGGATTTTGTTCAGATGACTGCTAAACGAAGGGGCACCAAGTAGACCAGCCATTGGGGGCGTTGATGGAAAGAAAACTGACCAAGAGGCAGCTCAACAGATTGCTCGACAAAGTGGTGCGTAACTACGTGCAGGTTCATGGCATGGAAACCGAAGGATCATTCTTGCCCGCCGCCGCCGTCGTTCTCAATGGGTGCCTATGTTACCGAGGGCCACGCACGCAGCCGGTATGCCGGAACCTGAAAAAAAGCGACTGCGAGCGGTTCGATTTCGAGCTCAAGCAAATTAACTCCGGCTACTACGCCGTACCGCTCCTTAATCCGTGCGAGTGAAGTCGATGACTTTCCGAAAAATTGTGATCGCGGTGGTCTATCCGGTTCTTATATCGGGTTGCGGAGTGAACGCCTTCGATATTCCGAAAGAGAGTGGCGCGCCAACTGTCAAGGAAATCGTGGCCAGAGTTCGTTGCGAACTGATCGAACTCGTCAAACGCGACGCGTTTACTCGCGAGGAACTGGTTGACAACAACTATGAGGTCGGCGTCCAGTTGAGTTTGACCGTAAACTCGTTTGGCGAATTGTCGCCGTCGCTCAATTTCATCAACCCGCCCAATTTCGCCTTCAATCTGGGCATGAGACTGTCACAGGCTCAGGAACAGAACTTCGTCCAGAACCTTTACTACTCGATGCCTCAACTGGCCGCAGACTGGGACGAAGCATCGGCACGGGCTGCGAAGTCGGGAAAAGCGGAACCCGACGTTTTCGGGAAATGCCCCTCGCCGTTCTCCACAAATCTGGCAGGCAATCTCGGCATCAAACAATCGGTTGAGTTGGCCTTCACGTCACCGGATCGCAATCTTAACAAAAAGCTCGAGGGAACAGGTGGTCAATTCGGCGGCTATGTGTCTTTCGTCGTAACCAAGAGCATCAACAGCGTTGGCCCGACATGGACGCTCACGCATTTCAAGGGGCCGGGAAGCCTCGGAACACTGAGTGCGGTGAACACCGACAGGATAACCTATGGCTTCGCTGCTGGCGGTCCGGGCAAAACCGGGAAACGAGGAGCGGCAAGCCAGCAGGTCAAGGAACTGCTGTACCAGCTCAACTTGAACCAGATTCAGCCGCTTCGCCCGTCCTTCTGATCAAATTTCGATTTGCGTAAGTGGCCGGTCCCAGACCGGGGACGAAGCAGTGATGCGACACGCGGGGGTGGAATGAGCATAGCAAGCTTCGCCAGGCTTTTCGCCGTCCTTCTCGCTGGCATTTCGTTCATGTCGACCGAGGCGGCAGCGCAGCCGAAGAACGAAACCATCTTGCCTCCAGCCAAGGCCTCGCCGCTTCCCGGCCCAATCGACCTTATCGATATCGAATATCGGTGCGAGAAGTCCGGGCATGACATCTGCCACCTCTCGGACTTCATGAGACGAGGGAGAGTATGCGCACTCATTGTCGTGAGACCGGGCGTCGGAACGTTCGAAGCATACGACCGAACGAACGAGTTCTGCAACGAAGAGAACGCTCCGCCCAACGGCCCGGCCAAGCTCTATGGTCTTGCATCGGTAACAAAATCAATTACGTCAATAGTGCTTGGCCAGGCACTCGCGATGCGCGGCGCGCGTGACCGGGCGAAGCTCGAGATCGAACTCCGCAAATCAGTTGGCGACTTCATTCCCGAGATACGGTCAGGGATGCTCGCCGGCTACGCGAACGTTCCGATCGATCGCTTGCTTCGTATGCGGTCCGGCATCTGGTGGAGCGAGTATGGATGGCACGGCCTCTTTTCCGGCGCTGCTCTGTTCGCCAAGCTTGTGAGGGTCGACATGCAGGAAAACGTGATTGCCTTCGCACGGCGGTTTGGTTTGCGGTTCAACTCCGCCAAATTCAACTACTCCGCACTTGACGCCGCCGTCGCCGCGGCTGTGGCGGAGCGACTGGCAGGCGAACCGCTCACGCATTTCTTCCAGGCTCGTCTCTGGGAGGCGATCGGGGCTGAGAGAAGGGCGACGTGGGGAGTGGACGCTACGGGGCTGGCGATCGGCCCTTGCTGTTTCAAGGCGTCAGCCCGCGACCTCGCACGACTGGGCCTGTTCGTTCTCGCAAAGGGCCGAGATGCCCAAGGACAGGTCATCGTATCCGAAGCGTGGTTCGACATGTCCGCGCAACCCGCATTTCGGCTTCCTGAAATCGGGCGGCCGTTTCAAAACAATGGCTGCCCGCTGGATTACGGTTACCTTTGGTGGCTTCGTCCGGGCAGAAAAGACTTCACCGCCGTCGGGAGGGACGGTCAATTCCTGCACGTGTTCCCCGATAGCGGCGCAGTGATCGTACAGATCAGCGACTGGCACGCATGGACAAATGGCGACGTGCTTGAATGCGAGACATTCCGCGCACATGACGCTTTGGTTTCGGCTATCGCGAAATCCCGCCGAGACTTGCGACAGGGGAAAGCGGAGGAGCATCGAGAGTTCTGAATTACTTCGACGAAATATTGGCCGGCGGCTTTTGGCTGTGCGCTCGCCGGACTCGTCAACACCATATATTGTAGATAAAATCGACATCACCAACAACAGAAGGTGATTCGCTATTGGTCAAGGCAACGAGTACTGAAAAGAGTACGCATGCCGAAATACCGAAAAAGTCTGATACATGGCTCGACGTGCCGGAGGCTAGCAGGCGGCCGAAGCCGATATTTCCTGTCCGCCCCTCGCGGGAAGTGATAATCGCGATCAAACACCGTGTCCGCGAAACACGGGAGCCGTGGACTGACCCGAACCATACGCATACCAAGCCACCGACGGAGTCTAGGCCAGTCTACTTGGGGGAATTCGATCTTCCCCGGGGCTATCTGACGCCCTGCCCGTGCTGCTCGCCCAACAATTTCAAGTTCGGCGCGGGAAAAATAGCCTGGTTTCCCGATGAGCATGTTCTCCGCTTAATAGGTCCGCAGTGTTTCCGGACATTGAACCTCGAGCTTCATGAAGCTGCTCTTGCGCAATGGGAGAAGGAAAAGAAAGAAACGCAGGCTCTCGATTATCTCTTGGAGCGTCGCGCATTCGTGGACCACTGGCTGGCCGCCGTCGATGAGATGGTGGTGATGTCCCGTGAGGCGGACCGTTTTTTCCCGGCGCTCAAGGACCTCTTCGAACGCAGGATCGAGGTGCCGCTCTACTCGGCAGTCCGGGAAGGGTTCCTCCATGTATGGGTCGACGAGAGTGAATTGAGGCTCGATGATAAGGGCGAGCCGTATAACAAGATTGTCAAGAAGTTGGCAGTCCACGGCGTAGTCCGCGGAGTCGAGGCCCTCAAACCAAATCGGAAACAAATTCACCTCCCACTATCGCAGGCTCGGACAGCGCTTGCCCAAGCCGGCGCATTCTCCGCGGAGTACGTCACGAATGCCTCGTTCGAAGACAAGAACCGCATCGCAAAGATGATGCAAAAGGCTTTGCGGACGATTAAGCAATGCCGGGACGCCTTGGATACCGATTGCTGGTTCCTTAGGGTCGAAAACCTGCAAAACATTCGGGGTTGGGCGGCAAGACCTAACGCCCAGCTTCAGTTCGAACTTTCTTTCGGCGGTGGCATGATCACAGTCGCGAAACACAACGTGTCGCACAGCATCATCATCCCCGAGGCCCTTCGGACACGAATGCCTCCGAGTTTTGATATTTCATGACGCCCGACCGGTCACGTGAGGAGATCAGTCGAGGCGTATGGTCTGTGATGGCTCTAGTCTTCCGTCAAACCACAAGCCTGTATCGTCGGGACTCATGTCGAGATAACTGCAGCTCTCGATATGCGAGGCCCGGCAACGACCCCGCGCCCTCCCTCGAACATACATGTGGCTCCGGGCCGCCGGCCTCCTTGTCAAAGCTCGGGCCGATGGCCTGTACACCGCTGCGGAGTGGATACAGCGGTAATCTGAAGGGGTGTGAACGCACCTCAGGAAAAGCAAGGTGACCATTTGATGGTGACCGTTGGACCGGGCTACGGCGCGAGCTTCACCCTTCTCGGGGTACTTCGAGTTTCCCTCACCCGGATATCATAGAATTGGCGCTAATCGAAACGTGCAAGCGACATAGCCCTGCACGTCAGTCGGCGTCCGGCCCCCCGCGCGCCAGCATCTTGCCGATCGGCTCCTTGCTGACACCGGGAATAAACTTGATTTCGAAGACACCATCTTGATCGGTGACTTTCTGAAGTCCATGCGCCTTCGCCTCTTCGAAGACATCAACGATCCGTTGCTCCGCTTCGAAGCGTTTCCACTCGGGCACTCGGTTCATAAACGATGGACTCCGTTGACGTCGATTTATTATAGACGACGAGGTGTTGCTATGGAAGCATCGACCGGCGCGATCTTCTCGTGCACCCTTGCCACCCTACCGACCTCGACGGCTGTCTCGACGTCTGGAAATATCTCCACGCGGATTTTTTGCGGGATCTCGACATAGCGCGACAGAGATCGGCGATTCGAAAAAAGTGTCAAGCCCCCTCTTGGCATGGCCCGAAAACCGTGTATAAACGCGATAGTTGAAACGCCGAGACCGGAAATGATGTCCGCTGTCTGCATAACCATAGACTACCGGGGCACCCTCCCGATACTCTGGTCCGGTATGTAACCGCGACTGAGGTCGCGGGTGTTCCACCATTGTGCAGCGTAGCAAAAGGTGGACGAATATGGTTTCGATTCTCAAGTCTCACTCCCCTTCCGTCGTTGACTCTGGTCGCCAGACCTCGGCGGCGATCTGCGCGCATGCTCCTTCACTTTTGGCGAAGAGCAAAAATATCGCTGTAAATCAGCAATTTAGCCTTCGTGCGAGCGTCGAGTTCGCGCGCCTTCCGATCGGCGTTATAGGCGCTATCGATCATACGGAGCCCGCGCCGGCTCCGCACGGAAGGAATTCAAATGGCGAAGGCAATCACCTCCTGCGCAACTGAAACTCGTCGCAACGGTAACTCAAAGCATCAACGCGTCCTTGTGATGAGCGTCGTCCCGGCCCTTTCGGCTGGCGAGGGGCGCGTATCCACGTGGCGCGCGGCCTTCGCCGGCGCTTGCGGGAACTCTATCTCCGATTGCATCGAAGATATGTGTCCTGCTGCGAGCGCGGAGCCCGGCGAAGCTTTGGGCTACACCGATGCGACAGGAGGATCGCAGCAATTGCTGTATCGCCCGCCCGGCATGCCGGCGGACGTCCAGTCACTTGCATATGCACCTTCCTTCCCGTGCAAAGCCTGCGGACTGACCATGAGCGCTTTGTCTGCGCGCGCGATCGGCGCAGCCCAACACTAACGCTCCATGTGTCGCGAAGCCAGCGGGGGTCCGGTTTGATCCGGGCGGCCCCAAGGTGCCATCGCGCGCTGAAATTCCAACACCGAACCGTCAAGAGGTCCGAGCATGAACTGCATCGCCAAGCTATTGGAGCGCAAATCGCCCACTCCCGGCACTCGCCCGTCGATGGCGTGGTCGCGCGCTACGCCCCGCCATGACCTGATGCCCGCCTTCATCGACAGCGTTTCACAAGCCCTCCCGGAAGCGCGGACGAACAACGCGCCTACCGTCGAAACACCCACGGCACGCCCGCGAATATGGGCCAGCGTGCTGTGGGGTAGCCAGCTCTTGGCTGCCTTCGGCGTCTTCATTACCGGGGGTCTGGCCGCCCTCGGTGCGCGGAAACGCGCGCTTGCAAAGGGCAGCGCAATGAAGAACCCAAAGGCCATGGCCAGCTATATCCACGGACGTCGTGTCGGTATCGACATGATCACCATGCCGTTCGAACTGGAAACACACTACGCCAAGCCCGACGCGCTCTACGCGGAGGGTGTAGCAGGCGGACCGGGAGGCTGGGTCGTTCCGGCTTCCGAAGAGGACGAGGAGACCGAAATGGTTTGGTCGAGCTGTTACGCGGAACCTGGCCAGGCCGACCGCAACATCGCTCTGCGCAACGTGCCCGGCCTCAAGGACGTGGAAGACCGCATGAACATCGTTTCGAACCGCGTGATCGACATCGATCCGCATTCGAACACGACGATCCGCCTCGAGAGCGACCTCGAGGCGCGTGCGCTCGCAATCCTTAAAACGCTCAAGGGCGTAGTGGCCGTGCGCGCCCAGTATCTCGTGATGATCGAGGTCGAGGGCGTCCTGGTTCCGTACTGGTTCGACCTGTGCGTCGATTACGACGACGACTGCCGCGAGCTCATCGCGGTTCGAAACGCCGAGAACGCCGCGGAGCAGGAGGCGTTGGTGGAACTGTTTCGTAACCAAGAAATGCCGGAACACGCGCATTTCGCTTACGTGTGGACGGAAAAGGAGCTTTCGAAACCAGCCGTTTACCGCGCCGAGGAGATTGTCCGCGCACGACGTGTAAACAACGAGGCGAACAACCGCATGGTGCTTCAGAAACTCATCGACGCCGGCGGCCGCGCCCGCGTCGGACATCTCCTCTCGGGCATTCCGGGCGTAACGTTTGCGAGCGCCTGGGACGCCATGTGGTCCCTTATCGATCGCGGCCTCGTCATTCATGACGTCCGCCGCCCGCTCGAGACGAACCTTGAACATCACTCGTGGCTCCGCGCGACCAAGGAAGGTTTCGATGCCTACGCTTAACGCACATCGGGTAGCCCCCGGCGATCTGATCCGGATCGCCGGGCGGGATTGGAATGTAACCAAGCGATATTCGGAGGGTCTTGTCCTCCGGTCGGCGGGCGAAGCCGCCGCGCCGGCGACTGTCGCCCACACGTGGAAACAACTTTCGGATATCCTCGCCGAAGATGGCGTTGGAGACCGGGTCTCGAATGAGGAAGCCAATGCTAGCTAGTAGTGCGCAAGTATCAGAGAAAGAGGTCACGCATTGGAAGATCAAGCCCGATGATCTCGTGACGATCGCAGGCCGCGAATGGACCCTTTCGTCGGAATGGTCTGACGGGGTCGTTCTCAAGACATTCAACAACGATCGCGCGCCTTACACGAAGGCATTCGGTTGGCGGGAAATCTCGAACCTATTCAACGCTCGGAGGCTCACTGTCGACAGGGGGCATTTCAGCGAGCGAGCCGCCATCGAGCGCGCGCTCACCTCGAAGCAATTTGAGCTCGATCCCGAGAAGGTGTTGCGCGTGATGATGGTCGCTCGCTTCATCCAGCAGGAGGGTACAGACGACGAATGGAACGACGAGCGCAGCCATCGGTCCGATGAGGACATCGAACGATTCTACGCGATTTTCAAATCCGAGAACAAAGAGCTGATCGAGAAGGCGCGCGCCAGCATCGACGCAAAGGGCAAGAAGAAGCTGTTCGTGGGACCGCGTCAGTTCCGACGACTTATCAACAGGTTCGAAGAGGATGGTATGAGCCCCGCCTCGCTGGCTGACCGCTATCCGGGCGGTGGTACTCCCGGCAGCACTCTTGAAGCTCGTGATCTCGAGAATCTGATGAAGTTCGTGGCGACTGCCCGCACCCCCGAGAGACCGACGGTGAAGTCGGCTTGGATCGCGATGCAGGACGCGAACCAGGAGCTGTTAAACAAAGAACTGCCCGGGTATCGGCAGGTTTCGTTGACCACTTTCCAGCGCGCGTTTTCAGAGGGCAGCGATTTCCTCAACGACATCGGCCGGAACGAGGAAACTCATGCCACGCAGAGGAAGTACTTTACGAAAGCAAAAGGGCTGCAGCCTAAGCGGCCGCTCGAGATCATCGAAATGGACGAAACTCCCGTTCATCTCATGACGATGTTCATCAAGAACCGGGTCTGGGACTGGCTTCACACGGACGCCCAAGTGAGGATCGAGGCGCTTGGACGTGTATGGCTCTCGGTTGCGCTGGACGCCTACTCGCGCTCCGTTTGCGGGCTGAAGATCCTGCGGGATGCACCCGATGCGGATGCCGCTGTCGCTACGCTTGCCATGGTCGCGCAGCAAAAAGACAAACTTTCTACGCTTATCGGCGCAACCAGCAAGTGGCCGCAATGTGGCACGCCGTCCGCGGTCCACACGGACGCTGGTTCCGGTTACGTTTCCGCGAAGTTCGAACTCGCGGTGATGATGTTCACGGGCAAGCTCAGGATTCCCCCGTCGAAACATCCTCATCTTCGCGGTCGCGTGGAACGTTTTTTCCGCACCATCAACCAGCGCTACATTCACCTCTTCTCCGGTCAGACCTTTTCCAACCCGCTATTGAAGAAGGATTACGACGCGGCGAAATTCGCGCATGTGACAGACGAGGAATTCGCCGACCTGATCGCCCGCCTCATCATCGATTGCTATCACAACACTGTCCACAAAGCGCTAGGAATGACGCCGCTTCAGGCTTGGTACCGCGGATCGCAGCTTGCGGACGGGGCGATCATTCCGCCACCGAGCCCAAGGCAATACCGCGAGATTTTTGGTGCAACGATCAAACGCTCTATCGGAAACGAGGGAGTGACCATTATGAGCAACAACTACTCCAGCGACGAACTCGTCAACCTCCGGATGAAGTGGCATGGAGCATCGCTGCTCGTGCGGCTAAACGAAGAAGATCTGTCCTCTATTTCCGTCAAGCACAGGAGAAAGAACCAGTGGATCGATGTCCCTGCGGTCAATGAGGGGCTCAAAGGGGTGACATTGGCGGAATGGGAAGAAACATTGCGGCTCATCGCACAGACGTGGGGAACATCAGTAACGCATTCTCCGGACGTCGTCAGAGAAGCGCTCAAGGCCGCGCGTGAGATCATCCAGAACTCCAAGACACGCCCCGGGGTGCTGGTTCACCGAGATCTCTCGGTGAAACTCAAGGAGATCGAAACCGCTTACGCCAAAGTGAAATACGAGAACAAGCCGACCTACGACTATGGCGCGGATGATGCCGCTATCGATGAAGCCGAAGACGACATCGATACGGAACTTGAACATTCGATGGGACGCATGAAGAAAAGGATCATCCAGAGAAGCGAGGAGGAACTCGCTCTTACGCCCGTCGGCCACGACCAAAGTACAGAAGGCAAGAAGTTCAGCCGCGAAAACTTCAAAACAGAGGAAGCTCGCCGTTCGCCGTCTGCGAGCAAAGCGGTACCGACAGTAGCACAAGGTGCAAGGCCGGCATCGCGGCCGGCAAAGCCAACTGGAGCCGCCACAGATCCTGTTGTCGAAGCCTCGCGACCAATGCCGGCAGACGAGCCCGACACGGGGTCGAATAAGCCGAAATCCCGTAAAGGCGGCGTGAAAATTACGACGACACCCGGAAAGAAAAACAGATGACGAGCTCCGATCGCAACGCGCTTGCGCAGGAACTGCTCCGTTCCCGCGCGCGCCCGAAGCTCATCGACAACTCGGCGGCCCTTCAGGCGGTGACGGAGGTGTACATCGAGACCAATCGCGATCACGACCTCGACATGGAGCTCGAGGTCATCATCGCCCAGATGATGAACCCCGAGATCAAGGAGGGCTACGCCGTGATGGTGACCGGGCCGTCGGGCGCAGGGAAGACGAAGCTTGTCACGACTCGGCTCGACGCCACGCCGGAACTTCAACCGTTCGAACACTACGGCAACATGGTGCAGTGGTGTTTGCGAGTGACGACGCCATCGGCCTGCACCGTGCGCGGGCTTGGAACGGCGATACTGGAAGCCAGCGGCTATAAGATGGAAAGGGCCCCAAGCGAGCCCGATGTCTGGCTGACTGTTCGCAACCGGCTGCCGCTTGCCATGCACAAGATCATTTTCTTCGACGAGTTCCAGCATGTCTTGAAAGGCCCCAAGGCGAAGGGCGTGGCCCACCTGACGAACACGATCAAGATTTTGATGCAAAATCCGGAATGGCCGGTCTGGCTGATCTTCGCCGGCGTGCCCTCGATCCGGGAATTCATTGACCGCGACGAGTGGTTTCATATGGATCGCAGGGTGGTTGAAATCTCGATCGATGACCTGAAGGACCCTTTCTTGGAACCGCTTGAAGAAGACGGTTCAACCGTCGAGAGCGAGGCCGTCCGCACGTATCTGGATTTGGACAACGACGGCGAGGAGCAGGACGAGGAGACCACCGACGTCGAGAACATGCGTGATATCATTCAAGCCATGGCGGGTGCCGGCGGACTGACAGTGTCCTTTCCACTGACCGACGAGTTCATGCGCCGACTGATGCATGGCGGACTTTGGCGGTTCGGCATGACACTTCAGATCATCAGAATGTCGATCGAGGCCGCGCTTTGGGACAAGGCGAATGAAAGTCGAAGCCTGAGGTTCAAGCACTTCGTCGCCGGCTATGGCCGCCTGTCGCGTTGCGACACCCGTTCGAACGTGCTGAACGCTCCGGACTGGCAGCGGATCACCCGACAGGTCACCAAGAAAAACAGACTAACTTCAGGATACATCCTGCGACCGGAGTAACCCGAATGCCCGGATTTCTTAGAGTCCCGTTTTTTCAGGACGAACTGCTTATCAGCTATCTATCCCGGACGGCCCGGGCAAACGGCAGCGCGTCTATGCGCGCATTCTGCTCGCACGTCGGTGTCGATTTCGACGCGTTCGCGCTCGGCCGATCGGAAGCAGTCGGCAAATTCGCCGCCGTTTTGGGAGAACAGGCTGATGGGTGGCTCGCGCGGCGCATCGAGGCAGTATCGGGAAGTTCGTTTCGCTATCGGGGGGAATTATTTGTCGATGGCATGATGCACGCCGTTCCGCGACACTTTTGCAGACATTGCCTTGCGCAAGACATGTTGGACAACTCCGGGCATCCGGCAACGAGACAATACGCGAGAACAGAATGGACACTTCAATGTGTTCAGGTCTGCCCACGCCATTCACGACCACTGTTGACGCTCCCGAAGGTACCATGGATGCATCGGACCGACATTTGCGCGATCTTTGACGGGATTGCCGATCGCGACAACGGCACAGAGGTACATCTCGAACCATCTGACTTCGAGCGTTACGTCTCGAGGCGTGTCCGGGGAGAGCGTTCGCCGACCCTGCTCTTGGACAACATGTCACTGCCTGCGGCAATTCTTGCGTCCGAAGCGATCGGGCGCGCGGCTCTCTTTGGACGTGTGTTCCGGGATTATGGTCTTGGCGGGTCGGCGATGCGCGAGACGGCGGCATGCGGATACCTTATTCTGGAGAGCGGTCCCGACGCGGTGAAGAACCTGCTCGACTCACTGTGTCGATCCGTGGAAACGATGCACGGCACAAACGGAGCGGCAGTCTACGGCGGGCTCTATCATGCGCTGGACGCCCACTCCGACCAGTATCCGCATTTGACGGCGATCGTTGCGAATCACGCCTACGACCGCTTCCCTCGCCTGCCGGCCGGCGCGATGTTTCCCGACGCGGCGGGGCGGCACCGGAAAGGTCAGCCTCTTTGGCCGACATCCACCGCGGAACGGTCCCGTATTGCTATCCCGGCACCGACTTCAATGCTGCGTTCCAACGACGCGCCCGAGCCCACCTCGCTCCAGATCGCTCGTCGCTCGGTGGATTTTCAGGAAGCCGCCCGGATGCTCGGCTGTTCGATTGTCGACCTCGTCAGTATGATCGCGGTGGGTATTATCGACCGAAGTGACGCGGTTGATCGTGGCGACGGAGAGAAAGGCGATCGCGTCCTTCTCCGGCAGATTGCGGGTATCAGAGATAAGATCGAAAATAGTTCGACATCTGCAGCCGGTTTAGTTTCGCTCGAGACGGCTATCGCCGACTTAGGTTGCACGGCCGGTCAGGCCCTTCGCCCGGTTCTTCAGGGCCGTCTCCGAAATGTTAGCGACGATCGCTCAAAGCCGTTTTTTCAAGGTATGTCCGTGGATTCCTTCGAATTGGGCTTCCTGGTGGGTGTCGTTGGCACCGCGACTACCTGCTCTGTCAGAAAACGCCTCCGCATTTCGCAGTCCGCCCTTCTCGACCTCGTGCGAAGAGGGCTGATCCGCGCGAGCAAGTCATATTCGAAGGGCACGCTTACCTTCAGTCGAAAAGACGTAGCTGAATTCGAGCGCGACTACGTCACTCTCGGTTCGCTCGCTGCAAGGCACAGGATTTCTAAAAGAACAATGAAAAAGCGACTGTCGGCCGCCGGCGTAGTGCCGGTCCTTTCCTTTCCGATCATGAGAACGAACGTCTACTACCGCATCGATCTCGATCCCGTGACCTTTTCGGGAGAGAACGTCACGAAGGAGCTGACGATTATAGACCGAATATGGAAATCGTCCTCCGACTTGAGCATCAACGCGCTCTCGCTTGTTTCGCGATGGATAGTGGACGCTCTCGCATTCGATCACCGCCTCAATCGGGGAGCTTCCCGATGACCGGCCTTCTAAAAGTCCCTTTCTTCGAGGACGAGGCTCTATTGAGTTTCGCATCTCGTATGGCGCGGGCAAACGGCCGCATCGGTCTGAGGAAGTTCCTCAAAGACCTGGGGTTGGATGTGTCGGCGATAATACGCGGAGATCAGATTGACCGGCTCGCCGCGAAGTTTGAGATGCCGTTCGAATTACTGGAAAAACGCGCGGTCAAAGTGATCGACCATCGACAGGTCGAGTTCGACGGCCAGCGATACAACGTCTACTCTTTTATGCGCGACAAGGTGCGTGTCTGCGCTCGATGCCTTGAGGAAGACGATCAGAATCCGAAACGGATGCCCGGCACTCGCCGTTACGGCAGAGCGATTTGGTCGATTAAGCCAGTATGCGTGTGCCGCGCGCATCATATGCCGTTCACCGAACTCGATGTGAAATACCACAATCGCTACGATTTCTCGAACACCATGGACATCTCTGCCGAGCTGATACGGGACGCGCTCGAAACCGCTGAGGATTGCCCTCCTACCGGCTTCGAGGAGTTCGTGTACGATCGTTTCGCCGGCGTCCGCAGACACGGGGAGCTGCTCGACGGCATGGAGACCGCGAACGCGATAGACCTATGCGAAGTGATAGGTCGCGCTGACCGCGACGAAATGAAGTTCACCCTCCCGGTCGTCCGGGAGGTCGATCGCGCTGCTCTGGCGGCCGGCTTCTCGATCCTTCGCGATGGCGAGCGGAAAATATGGGAGTTGCTTGATCGTCTTTCTACCCATCGGAAGAACGCGTCCAGAAGGCGCGGTGGACGTGCGCTGTACGGCCGATTCTATTTCGCATTCAAACAGTCCAACCGCATCAGCGGCTATGAAGATTTCAAGGAAATAGTCAGCCGACACGCGTTCCAAAAGTTCGCTCTACTGCCTGAGACGCAGATATTCGGAAGCGCGGGCTCATCGCGTTCGACCTCTCTGAACCGCCTGCACGAGGAGACCGGATTGCAGCCCAAGACGATACGATTGTTGATCGGCGAATTTGGAGCGCACGGCGATCACAGGCTCGATTCGGAAACATACATCGACGCGGAGCTGGCATCGAAGATCGTTGAAGCCTTCAGGGACACCATTCGCCTATCTCAAGCCGCGACGCTGCTTGGATGGAGGATACATGAGTGCCGGCGTCTCATCGCGTTGGGATTCCTGAAGTCGGTCGTCGAAAAGAAGTCGGAAGGACGACACTACGGTGCAAAGCCACGGTATTCTCGACCACACGTTCTTGAACTCAAAGCCGAGTTGCTGTCCAGATGCGGACCATCGACTTCTGACATGATATCGGTTCGCCAAGCCAACGCCTTTTTCGTGTCCGGTCACGAGGACATCATCAAAGCCGTGTTCGAGGGGCGGCTCAAGCGAATCTCGTACACCGAGGAGAGCACTCTTATTGATGCCGTTAGAATCGATCCAACCGAACTTTTCGAGATCGAGAGCAACTTGGTTCTCGGTTCGATGAGGACGTGTGAAGCCCTCGAACTCGAGATCAAGACTTTCGATAGGATGGTGAATAGCGGAATTCTTCCGCTCGCTGGCAAAGCGAAAAGGCTCGTCCGCGCAACTGAGATCGGCAGGTTCGATCGGGACTACATAAGCCTGACCAGGCTATGCCGTGATCGAGGCATCGATCGCGAAAAAGTCGAAGACGTCTTGAGCACGTTGACGATCCAGCCTGCTTTTCCTGTTACACAGATAGGAGAGGTTCTGTTCAAGCGTTCCGATATTCCCGGATTGCTTGCTCAAGTTGGGAGGAAGCAAGCAAATGCAGCTTAGTTCTACTGATGCCGCGGCGACCTCCGAACCGCCGCCGCCATTCAACACTTGGTATTGAAAGAGTGTTGGGCGGTGAGCATGGGCAGCAATCGCTCTTAACAAGGAACTCGGGTTGGAGTGGAGCGTCGCCCTTCGGCAGCGATCGTCGTTAGCGCCGGCATGATCGAGCTGCTGCGCACTCAGCTGAGCCGGTCCCTGGGTCTACACCGCAGGGACGTTGATCGCACCTTCGAAAACAACTGCGCGACCCTGGCCATTATCACAGCTTCCTCCCACCTGTGAGATGGTCATCGCCCAATGTCGGATGGCGTCGATGTCGCTTCGCTAACTTCTAGGCAGCATGTAAGCCGCGATGCGCAGCGAGCTGCGCAGGTGTGAACTCACGCTGAAACGTTGCTTCATCGTAAACCAAAAAGACCCCGTGTTGGTCAAAGACGATGTAATCACCTGCGTTCGCCCTCACTTTTTTGGACGACGTCAAGACAGTTACGCCGGTCTTCGAGATCACCAGCTGACCGCGATCGTAGGCCGACAAAATCCACTCGGGCAAACGAGTTAAAACATGTTCCGGTGCTTCAATGATCTCTGAGGCGGAGATCGCCTCGCGCGGCAGGGCATCGTCAAATATTCTCTCTTCACAATCTTTCAGGAGCCATGGCCCTCCCGGCATCTCCGCAGATGCGCAAAATCTTATGAGACTATATACGGCCGACGTTCGACTGAGGCATCACTGAAGTTCCCTTTTTCACAGGTCAGCATCGCGCAAGGCCTGCTGCGCAATTTTATGCGCCCAAGCTCGCGGCGTTTCAGCAAAGGCCGCTGATGAAGCAAATGTCGATTTAACTTCACTGATACAGTCCCACAAATGTCGATCAGAAAAATCTTGTCAAATCAATGGCTTATCGGCGGGACATTTTGCTGCGACTTTTGGGACATTTTTGGAATACTTTCCTATTTCTAAGTCATTGTTTTTACTTGATCGAGTGGGACATTTTGCATTGTTTCCTACAAAAACAGCGTCTGCTAAGGATTCTCACCGCGCCTGTTGCGAGATCATTCCGACTTCAGCGCAGAGATCAGCGCTCTCAACGCCGGCGGCGACTGCCGGCGGCTTGGGTGATAGAGATGAAAGCCGGGAAATGTCGGGCACCAGTCGGCCAGAGCCTGAATCAGTGCACCAGAGGCGATCTCGTCTGCGACGTCGTGCTCCATGATGTATCCAAGTCCTGCTCCGGCACGAACGGCCGCGGCCGGCAGGTCACCGTCATTGGCGACGAGCGGGCCGCTGGTGCGGATCTTGATCTCCTTGCCATCCTTCTCGAATTCCCATGGCAAAAGCCCGCCGGAGGTCGTCAGGCGATAGCCGATACAGGCATGGCGGTCGAGATCATAAGGCGTCAGTGGCGGCGGACAACGCTCGAAATACGAAGGCGTACCGACGACGACCGTACGCAAGTCCGGCCCTAGCTTGACCGCAATCATGTCGCGCGCAACACTTTCGCCAAGTCTGATCCCTGCATCGAACCCGGCTGCGACGATGTCCGTCAGACCATCGTCTATATTCACCTCGACACGCACATCGGGATGGGCAAGCAGGAACGCCGGCAGCTTCGGCAGGAGAACCATGCGCGCCGCATAGGCGAAGGTGGTGATACGCACCGTGCCGGATGGATTGTCCCGCCATTCGCCAGCGCATCCAGCCCCTCCTCTATCCCCGAAAGAGCTGGATTGAGCGACTGCAAAAGGCGTTCGCCGGCTTCTGTCGGCGCCACGCTGCGTGTCGTGCGCGCCAGTAGCCGGACGCCGAGCCGCTCTTCCAGCCCACGCATGGCGTGGCTGAGCGCCGAGGGCGACATGCCAAGAATAGCGGCCGCGCGCGTGAAGCTGCGTTCACGCGAGACGGTCGCAAAGGCCAGGAGATCATTGAGTTCGCCGCGTTCCATTGCTGCATTCTGTTCACAAGTTCATGCCGTCGGCAACGGCTAATCCCGAAGCGCCGGTGGACTACATGTGTAGGCGTCATCACTGAAGGAGAACTCGAATGGACCTCACCAGTTACCGCACCCTGGGAAAATCCGGCCTGATTGTCAGCCCGCTGGCGCTCGGCACCATGACATTTGGCGCCGGCAGATGGGGTGCGGGTGAAGCAACTTCACGCGCACTTTTCGAGGCCTATGTTGACGCAGGCGGCAATTTCATCGACACGGCCGACATCTACGCCGGCGGAGAGAGCGAAACCATGCTCGGCCGGTTCCTCACCGACAGCGGCCGGCGAGACCGGCTCGTCGTCGCCACCAAGGCCGGTTTTCCGCGGGCGGAGGGCACGCCGCTCTGGGGCGGCAATGGTGCCAAGAACATCCGGCTCGGCCTTGAAGGATCGCTCAGGCGTCTGCAAACGGATTACATCGACATGTACTGGGTGCATGACTGGGACCGGACGACACCGACCGAGGAGGTTCTGCAGACACTCGCCGATGCGGTGCGCTCCGGCAAAATCCTGCATTACGGCTTTTCCAACACACCGGCTTGGTATGTGGCGAAGATCGCAACCTTGGCGAAAGCCCATGGGCTGCCGGGACCAATCGGCCTGCAATATGCCTATTCGCTGATCGATCGCGGAGTCGAACTCGATCTGCTGCCGGCAGGTCAGGAATTCGGGCTTGGCCTCGTGCCCTGGAGCCCGCTCGCCGCAGGGCTGCTGACCGGGAAATACGGCCGGGAAAAAATCGCACTCGCTTCGGGTGCCGGTTCCCTGCCGAATAGCGGGTCGCAGCCAAGCGAGAACGGCAGTGACGGCCGGCTGAACGGCGACAACCCCTTCGGTGGCATGTTGTTTACCGAGCGCAATTTCGATGTCGTCGATGCGCTGACGACGGTGGCTTCGGAACTCGGCCGCTCTCCGGCGGAGGTCGCATTGAAATGGGTCTCGGACCGGCCGGGCGTGTCGTCTGTCCTGATCGGCGCCAGCCGGGTCGAACAGTTGAAGCAAAACATTGCATCACTGGACGTGACGCTCACACGCGATCAGCTTGCACGGTTGGAGGAGGCGACCGCCTTACCGATGTTGAACCCCTATTTCATCTTCCAGATGCCGACCGATCGCCTGTTCGGTGGCCAGACAGTGCAAGCCTGGCAGTAAAGCTGAACAATGAGGTGGCGGTGGACATTTCACCCCCACCTCATGATTGAGGAGCGGGTCTCTGGTTCTTTGATTCCCGCCTCGCGGACCATGACTTCATCTTCCCGCGCAAACGTGCATAATGTCATGAAAATGCCTCCTTCAAAACGAGACAATTCATGCGCCGTCAAGCCAATCCCCTCTCCACAAATCCGACGCCTGCGACAAAGCCGGTCGTGTGGCGGCCGAGCGTGTCGAAACAGAAGGGCGAGACGAAACATGCTGCTTTGACGGAACGGATTATCGCTGACGTCGATTCAGGCGTTCTCAAACCGATGGACCGGATGCCGACGCACCGCGATCTGGCGCGTGAACTCGGCCTGTCGGTGCAGACCGTCAGCCTGTCCTACAAGGAAGCGGAGAGGCTTGGCTATCTTAGCGGGGAGATCGGCCGCGGCACGTTCGTAAGGGCCCGGGTCACTGACCGTGCCGGGCGAATGATGCTCGACCACAGCGAAAACGAAATACTCGACCTATCCATCATCCGTGCCGTCTATCTCGATGTGCATGAGGAGGCCTCCCGCAAGATTTTTCGCGAGCTCGCCGAGAGCGATATCGCGAGCTTCATGCGGCCTTGCCGGCCGATCGCCGGGCTCGATCGCCATCGCGAGGCAGCGCGGCTCTGGCTAAAGCCGATGGGGGTGACAAGCGGCGCCGAGCGCATCCTCGTCACCAATGGAGCCGCGCACAGCATCTTCCTCGCCCTGAGTTGCATCATCCGCTCCGGCGATGTCGTGCTGTGCGAAAACCTCACCGACCACGGGATCATTGGGCTCTCCAACATCCTCGGCTTCAGCCTGAAAGGGTTGCCGACAGATGCCGAAGGCATTTTGCCTGACGCCCTGGAGGCCGCCTGCGCGGTCGGTAGCGTGAGGGCCTTGGCTCTGGTTCCGACGCTCAACAATCCGACCAGCCATGTTGCGGGCGCAGAACGCCGGCATGCGATTGCCGAGATCGCACGGCGTTACGGCGTCTTCGTCATTGAGGACGAGGTTTATCGTCCGATGATCGAGGGGGATTTACCGTCGATTACCGAGCTTCTGCCCGATCTCGGTTTCTTCGCGACAAGCTTCACCAAGACGGTCCTGACCGGCTTGCGGGTTGGCTATCTCGTCGTACCACCCGCCTATTCGATCCGCGCCGCTTCCATTCTGCGGGTATCAAGCTGGAGCGGCACCTATCTGACCGCCGAGATCGCCACGCGATGGGTCGAGAACGGCACGGCCCAGGAATTGCTCGCGATACAGCGCAATGAGGCGCGCGCGCGCCAAGGCATCGCCGCCGAAATCCTCGGCGATCATTTCGCCTCCAGCCACCCGCTTTCGCTCTGTGCCTGGCTGAAAGTGCCGCAGCACTGGACCGAAGACGGGCTGGTGCGCTCGCTTGCCAACCAGAATGTCGCAGTCACGCCGTCGGAGCCTTTCATTGCGGGACCCGGCCATGGCGGCGGCATCCGAATCTGCCTTGGCGGGCGGATGAGCCACGCAACACTTAAGAAAGCGCTGACAACAGTGCGCCAGGCCTTCGAGCAGTTGCCGCCCGTTTATGATGTCGGCTCCATCGGCTGATGCCTGGTTCCGGACAATCATTGAATCATTACAATATAATAATTGACATGATTTTACTTCGCTCCCAACATGACAATCATGAAGAGTGAGCCGAGACCAACAGAAAACGAGACGCTGCCGGTCAGCCTTGACGACATCGAGCGCGCTGCCGATCGCATCCGCGGACGCGTGACGCGCACGCCGCTCATTCACTCCCCTTCCCTCTCCAGGCGCGCTCGCCAGCCTGTCCATCTCAAGCTCGAGACCCGCCAGCCGATCGGCGCCTTTAAGCTGCGCGGCGCGACGAATGCCATTCTCGCGCTCGACCCTGCGGCCCGCGAGCGCGGCCTCGTCACGGCTTCCACCGGCAATCACGGCCGCGCCGTCGCCTATGCAGCGCAGGCGCTCGGCATTCCCGCAACGATCTGCATGTCGTCGCTGGTACCGGCCAACAAGGTCGAGGCTATCAGGGCGCTCGGCGCCGAGATCCGCATCGTCGGCGTGTCGCAGGACGACGCGCAGGATGAGGTCGAGCGGCTGGTCGAAAGCCACGGTCTCACGCCGATCCCGCCGTTTGACAATGCTGATGTCGTTGCCGGTCAGGGCACGATTGGCCTCGAAATCGTCGAGGACCTGCCCGATGCCGCGACCGTGCTCATCCCCCTGTCCGGCGGCGGATTGGCGGGCGGCATCGCCGTTGCGGTCAAAACGCTGAAGCCTCAGGCGCGGATCATCGGCATCTCGATGGAGCGCGGCGCCGCCATGCATGCCTCGATTGCGGCCGGCAGACCCGTTGCGGTGCGCGAAGAGGAGACGCTGGCGGATTCGCTCGGCGGCGGCATTGGGCTTTCAAACCACGTGACCTTCCCGCTCTGCCGCGATCTGCTCGATGAGATCGTCCTGCTGACCGAAGACGAGATCGCCGCTGGCATCCGCCATGCCTCGCATGAAGAAGGCGAGATCGTCGAGGGCGCCGGAGCGGTCGGCGTTGCCGCCGTTCTCGCAGGCAAGGTGAAGCTCACTGGCCCGACCGCTATCATCCTCTCGGGCAGCAATATCGACGCCAGGGTGCACCGTGATATCATCGACGGAGGTGCCGCATGAGCCGCATTCGCATTCTGACGGAAAGGGACCTGCGCGCCGTCGTCAGCCTTGATATCTCGGCCGTGGACTGCATCGAGCAGGCCTTCCTGGCGCTTGCGACCCAGCCGGTGGCAATGCCGCCGATCCTGCGGCTCGACATTCCCGAATTCCGCGGTGAAGTCGACGTCAAGACGGCCTATGTGCCGGGTTTTGATGGCTTTGCGATCAAGGTGAGCCCCGGTTTCTTCGACAATCCGAAACTCGGCCTGCCGAGCCTCAACGGGCTGATGATACTGTTCAGCGCCAAGACGGGCCTCGTGGAAGCGCTGCTTCTCGACAACGGCTATCTGACCGATGTGCGCACCGCCGCAGCCGGCGCGGTCGCCGCCCGGCATCTGTCACGCGCAGAGGCTTCCACCGCCACTATCTTCGGCGCAGGGATGCAAGCGCAGCTGCAGCTCTCGGCGCTGATGCTGGTGCGCCCGATCACATCGGCGCGCATCTGGGCACGTGATCATGCAAAGGCGGACAAGCTTGCCGCCGAGTGCACACGGCAATTCGGAATCGGCGTTACCGCCCTTTCCGATCCGCGCGAGGCAATGCGCGGCAGCGACATCGTCGTCACCACCACGCCGGCCGAAAAGCCCATCCTGATGGCCGATTGGCTGGAACCCGGCCAGCACCTGACGGCGATGGGATCGGATTCCGAACACAAGAACGAGATCGATCCAGCCGTCTTCGCCCGCGCCACCTATATTGCCGACCGCCTGTCACAGACGCGCATTCTCGGCGAACTGCACCATGCCATCAAGGCGGGCTCGGCGACGCCGGAGCAGCAATTCGCCGAGCTCGGCGCGGTGATTGCCGGCACGGCGAAAGGCCGTGTCAGCGCCGGGGACATAAGCTTTGCCGACCTGACCGGGACTGGCGTGCAGGACACCGCGATCGCCAATCTGGCCGTCAGCCGTGCAACAGCGGCGGGCAGCGGTCAGGCAATCGAAAACGAGAGAGAAATGGGAGATGCCGCGTGAGCGTGACGCTGAACTTTACGCGTGAGGAATATGCCGAGCGTCTGTCCAAGACCCGTCATGCCATGGAGAAGGCCGGGATCGACCTGCTCGTCGTCACCGACCCGTCCAACATGCACTGGCTCACGGGATACGATGGCTGGTCCTTCTATGTGCATCAATGCGTTCTGGTGCCGCCATCAGGCGAGCCGATCTGGTACGGCCGCAAGCAGGATGCCAACGGCGCCAAGCGCACCGCTTACCTGCACCATGACAATATCATCGGCTACCCGGACCACTATGTGCAGTCGACCGAGCGCCACCCGATGGATCTGCTCTCGCAGATCATCGATGAGCGCAAATGGTCGGGGCTGACCGTCGGCGTCGAGATGGACAATTACTATTTCTCGGCGGCAGCCTACGCCTCGTTGCAGAAGAACCTGCCCAACGCCCGCTTCAAGGATGCGGCCGGGCTCGTGAACTGGCAGCGGGCCGTCAAAAGCCCGACCGAGCTCGACTATATGCGCAAGGCCGGCAAGATCGTCGAGCTGATGCACAAGCGCATCGTCGAGGTCGTCGAACCCGGCATGCGCAAATGCGATCTCGTCGCCGAGATCTATGACGCGGGTATCAGGGGAACGCCGGAGTTCGGAGGCGACTATCCGGCAATCGTGCCGCTTCTGCCGTCGGGCGCCGACGCTTCCGCGCCGCACCTCACCTGGGACGACAAGCCGATGCGCATTGGCGAGGGTACGTTCTTCGAGATCGCCGGCGCCTACAAGCGTTATCACTGCCCGCTGTCGCGCACCGTCTTTCTCGGCAAGCCGACGCAGGCCTTTCTCGATGCCGAGAAGGCAACGCTCGAAGGCATGGAGGCCGGGCTTGCCGCGGCGAAACCGGGCAATAGCTGCGAGGACATCGCCAACGCCTTCTTTGCCGTCCTGAAGAAATACGGGATCATCAAGGACAACCGCACAGGCTACCCGATCGGGCTTTCCTATCCGCCGGACTGGGGCGAGCGTACCATGAGCCTGCGCCCCGGCGATCGGACGGAGCTGAAGCCCGGGATGACCTTCCATTTCATGACCGGCCTCTGGCTCGAGGATATGGGCCTGGAAATCACCGAGAGCATCGCGATCACCGAGACCGGCGTCGAATGCCTGTCGAATGTGCCGCGCCAGCTGTTCGTGAAGGGTTGATGGGATGCTGACCAGCGCCGCGCTCCGTCCTACACCGATCACCCCTTCCGTCGATTTCGACGCAAAGGGCGTGCAGCACGGACATCTGCGCCTGCCCTATAGCCGTGATGACAGCGCCTGGGGCTCGGTGATGATCCCGATCTGCATCATTGCCAACGGCGAAGGCCCGACCGCCCTTCTGACCGGAGCCAATCACGGCGACGAATATGAGGGGCCGGCGGCACTTTTCGAACTGGCGCAGACGCTTGACCCCGCGACGATAAGCGGACGCGTCATTATCGTCCCGGCGCTCAATTATCCTGCGTTTCGTGCCGGCACGCGGACCTCGCCGATCGATCGGGGAAACCTGAACCGCAGCTTTCCGGGCCGTCCGGATGGTACGGTGACGGAGAAGATCGCCGACTACGTCACGCGCCATCTGATCCCGCTCGCCGATATCGTGCTCGACTTCCACTCCGGCGGCAGGACACTGGATTTCCTGCCCTATGCCGCGGCCCACGAACTGCCGGACAAGGCTCAGGAAGCGCGCTGCTTCGATGCCGTCGCCGCTTTCGCCGCCCCCTTCTCGATGAAGATGCTGGAGATCGACGCCGTCGGCATGCTGGATACGACCGTCGAGGAGATGGGCAAGGTTTTCGTGACGACTGAACTCGGCGGCGCGGGGACCGCCACGGCACGATCTATCGAGATCGCCCGCAAGGGCAGCCTCAACCTCCTGCGGCATGCCGGGATCCTTTCGGGTGAACCGAATGCCGCGCCCACTCGTTGGTTGGATATGCCATCGAGCGATTGCTTCACCTTTGCGCAGGATGAGGGACTGATCGCCTTCGCCGCCGATCTCGGCGATCCGGTCAGGACAGGCGACATCATCGCCCGTGTCTACCCCGTCGGCAAAACCGGCATTGCGCCAATCGAGTACCGCGCCGCCATGGATGGCGTGCTCGCGGCGCGCCACGTACCCGGTCTGATCAAGGCCGGCGACTGCCTTTCCGTGATCGCCACGATCACGGAGGAGACCTAACCGAAGAGAACCCGCGAGATCCGAAAACGGACAGCAAAACCCTAACCAGAGGAGAATTCGCATGCCAATCAAGACAATCGCCGGCCTTTCCGCCCTTGCACTGATGCTGGGCGTAACGTCTGCGAGCGCACTGACGCTCGAGGAGGTCAAGGAGCAGGGTTACATCCGCGCCGCGACCGCCAATGAAGTGCCCTACTCCTACATGCAGCCCGATGGCACCTCTGCCGGCATCGGTCCCGATGTCGCCAGTGCGGTGCTGAAATCCATGGGGATCGAAGAGATCAACTGGACGGTCACGCCCTTCGGCACGCTGATCCCGGGCCTCAAGGCAAAGCGTTTCGATTTTGCCGCGGCCGAGCAGAACATCTCGCCTGAGCGCTGCAAGCAGGTTGCCTTCACCGAGCCGAACTCGTCCTATGGCGAAGGCCTGCTCGTCAAGAAGGGCAATCCGAAGGGCCTGAAGACCTATGCCGACATCGCCAAGGACCCGTCGCTGACGGTGGCCGTCGTCTCCGGTGCCAACAATGTCGACTTCCTGCGCGCCGTTGGTGTCAAGGATGAGCAGATCGTCTTCATTCCGGCCAATGCCGATGCTATCCCGACCGTGCAGAGCCGCACCGATGCCTATGCGGCGACCGAATTGACCGTTGCGGCGCTCGCCAAGGGCCAGGCCCAGGTCGAGCAGGTCGCACCGTTCACGGACCCGATCGTCAAGGATGCCCCGGTTCGCAACTATGGTGGCTTTGCCTTCCGCCCGGAAGACAAGGAACTGCGCGACGCCTTCAACGCCGCCCTCGTCAAGTTCCGCACGACGGATGAGTACAAGGCGATCCTCACCAAGTACGGCCTGTCCGAACAGAGTATCGCTGCAGCGGCCGACAAAAAGGTCGACGACCTCTGCGCCGGCAAGTAACGGCAGAAGGCGCCCGATCGCATCGGTCGGGCGCCGCTCCTAACGATCAGGAGACTTCCGTATGGACTGGACAGCCTACCTGCCGATGCTCTGGCATGGTGCATTCATCACGATGACGATCACGCTGGCGTCGATTGCCGTCGGCGCGGTGCTTGCATTCGTTTTCGGCATCCTGCGCGTCGAGGGAGGACCGATCCTCTCGGCTGTCGCGCTGTGCTACACGGAGGTGTTCCGCGGCACCTCGCTCTTCGTTCAGCTTTTCTGGTTTTACTACGCGTTGCCGCTCGTCGGCCTGAGCTTCGATCCGATCACCACGGGTATCCTGGTGCTGGCGGCCCATGCCGGTGGGTACGGCGCCGAGATCGTGCGCGGCGCGTTGTCATCCGTTTCGGTGCAGCAGCTGGAGGCCGCGCGCGCTCTGAATTTCAGCCGCTTCCAGACGCTGTTTCGCATCTCGCTGCCGCAGGCGATCGTCGAGATGATGCCGGCCTTCGGCAACCTTGCGATCGAGACGCTCAAGCTCTCCTCGCTCGTGTCGCTGATATCGATTGCCGATCTCACCTTCGCGGCCCAGTCGATCCGCAACATCACGCTGGATAGCGCCAGCATCTATTCGATCACGCTCCTCTGCTACTTCGCCATGTCGCTGGTGCTGATGGTGGCGATCCGGGTGATCGAGCATTTCGTGCGGCGCGGCCACGCCTTCCCGCAGATGCCCCGTTCGTGAGGATATGATCGCATGATGTATGGATACGAATGGGATACGACGACCTGGCTCACCTATACGAGCTCGATCCTGCCGATCATCCTGATCGGCCTGACGGTCACCTTAAAGGCAGCGGCGGCAGGCTTTGCCATCGCGCTCGTGCTCGGCCTCGTCTTCGCGCTGCTGCGCCGCAGCCGCGTGATCGCAATCTCCTGGACGACGGCCTTCGTCGTTGAATTCCTGCGCGACACGCCGCTTCTGGTGCAGCTGTTCTTTCTCTATTACGTGCTGCCAGATTTCGGCGTCGTGCTTCCGGCCTTCCTCACGGGCGCAATCGCCCTTGGCCTGCAATATGCCGCCTACACCTCCGAGGTCTATCGCGGCGGTATCGAGGCCGTGGCCCGCGGCCAGTGGGAAGCGGCGACGGCGCTCAACCTGACGCGCATGCAGGCCTATCGCGACATCATCATTCCGCAGGCCATCCCGCGGATCGTCCCGGCCATGGGCAACTATCTCGTCGCCATGATCAAGGAAACGCCGGTTCTATCGGTCGTCACCGTCATGGAAATGATGGGCCTTGCCAACATGATCGGCGAACGCACCTTCGAATATCTCGTGCCGCTGACACTCGTCGGCCTGATCTTCCTCCTCCTGACGCTGATCTGCTCGGCCGGTCTCCACCGCCTGCAGAAAGCCCTTCCAAAAGCAGGAATCCCCTTGCGATGACCGAGAACAACAATTCACCCATCATCGAGTTTTCCAACGTCGCCAAGCGCTTCGGCCCCCTGACGGTGCTCGACGACTTCAATTTCACTGTCCGGAAGGGCGAGAAGGTGACGCTGATCGGCCCGTCCGGGTCGGGCAAATCGACCGTTCTGCGCATCCTGATGACGCTCGAGCCGTTCCAGGACGGCAAGCTGACTCTGTCGGACATGTCGTATCACGAGCCGAACGGCAAGGGCCCCTTCAAGGCCTCGGAAAGCCATCTCCGACAGATCCGCAACCATGTCGGCATGGTCTTCCAGAGCTTCAATCTGTTCCCGCACATGACGGTGCTGCGCAATATCGTCGAGGCGCCGCTGCGGGTGCTCGGCATTGCGCGGGCGGAGGCCGAGGCGCGGGCGCTGCAGCTGCTCGACATGGTCGGGCTCGCCGACAAGAAGGACTTCTATCCCTCGCAGCTCTCCGGCGGACAGCAGCAGCGTGTGGCGATCGCCCGGGCGTTGGCGATGCGCCCGCGGGTACTTCTCTTCGATGAGCCGACCTCGGCGCTCGATCCGCAGCTCGTCGGCGAAGTGCTTTCCGTCATCCGCGGCCTTGCGCATGAGCACGACCTGACCATGCTGCTCGTCACCCATGAAATGCGCTTCGCCAGGGAAGTTTCGGACCGGGTCTGCTTCTTCGACAAGGGCCGGATCTGCGAACAGGGCGCGCCCGAAGAGATATTCGGCGCACCGCGGCAAGAGCGCACGCGGGAATTCCTCTCGTCGGTTTTAGCCTGACGCGCAGGCGGGCAGACCGCAGCGAAGAAGCGTCTTCAACGCTCAAGTAAGAAGGTGCGATCCTGTCGGCCGTCAGGAGCCGGGACCTGCGGAAAACGGCAGCGATTGGCTTCGACGGCCCCTCGAGGCGCGAAAAAGGCGTTGCTGGACAACGTCTCGGTAGACGTAAGTTTCGCGCTTTCCCTACCGCTTGCGCGCATAAACTCAAGACCTGACATCGACATGCGACAGCTGCAAGGCGTGGCCACGACCGGTCGGCCAGCGCGGATGAACTGACGGGTGTCCGGACTTAATTTGGGTACGATCGACCCCGGTCCTCTTGCCGCCGGCGCAAGCAAATATATTTCTTTCCAAACATCTAATGATACCCAGGACCAATTCTTTGCCTGACACCATATCGACCGGAAATGAAGGGCTCGACACCATCCTCAGAGGCGGCTTGCCGCCGAGGCGACTATACTTGCTGGAGCTGGAAGGCGCACCTGGCTCGGGTAAGACGACGCTGGCATTGCAGTTCCTTCGCGAAGGCGTTCGCCGGGGCGAAAGAGCGCTTTACATCACGCTCTCCGAAACATCAGAGGAACTGGCAGCCGTCGCCGCATCGCACGGTTGGGACAGCAGCGAATTCGACGTCTTCGAATTCAGTTCGGCGGCCGACATTTTCGGGGAGGGCCGGGATCAGTCGATCCTTCATCCTTGGGAGATGGAACTCGGCGAAACGATCAGGCTTATCCAGGATGAGGTGGAGCGGGTAAAACCAAAACGCGTCGTCTTCGACAGCCTTTCCGAGATGCGCCTGCTGGCTCAGGACCCCCTGCGTTACCGGCGGCAAGTCCTTGCCCTAAAGCAGTTCTTCTCCGGGCGCGACACGACGGTCATCCTCGTTGACGACATGACCGGCAACGCAGACGGGCGCGACGCTCATCTCCACAGCCTCTGCCATGGCGTTATCACTCTTGAGCGGCTTACCCTCGACTTCGGCGCAGCCCGGCGCCGGCTTCAGGTCCAGAAGCTGCGCGGCGTTGACTTCACCGCAGGCTATCACGACCTTTCGATAAGGACGGGCGGTCTCCACATATATCCTCGACTGATTGCCGCAGCCCATCATTCGGAATATGTCGATGACGTCACTCCCAGCGGCATCAAAGAGCTAGACAACCTGCTTGGCGGCGGGCCGCTTCGCGGTACAAGCACACTGCTGACGGGACCGGCCGGTAGCGGCAAAACGACGATCGCCCTACAGTATCTTCATGCCGCCTGCGAACGGGGCGAGGCCTGTACCGTCTACGAGTTTGACGAGCGGATAGGAACGTTGCTGGCACGCGCCAAGGCCTTCAATCTCGATCTCGATAAACATGTCGCCAGTGGCACGCTTGTGGTGGAACAGATTGACCCTGCGGAGATATCTCCCGGTGAATTTTCGTCACGGGTGCGCTGGGAAGTCGAGCAGCGCAACGTTCGCATGATCGTCATCGATAGCCTAAACGGCTATATGGCTGCGATGCCACAGGAGCAACATCTTATCCTGCAGATGCATGAGCTTCTGTCCTACCTCAGCCAAAAGGGCGTGGTAACGCTGCTGATCAATCCGCAGAACGGACTGGTTGGAACGATGGCGACAAGTCTCAACATTTCCTACATCGCCGATGCCGTTGTGCTGATGCGGTTTTTCGAGGCAGAGGGACGGGTTCGAAAGGCAATTTCGGTGCTCAAGAACCGAGGCGGCCCACATGAGGACACGATTCGCGAACTGAGGATCGACGACGGCGGCGTTCGCGTCGGCGAACCTCTGTCCGAATTTAGGGGTATCCTGACAGGCACTCCGGAATATCTCGGCGAGCGATCGCCGCTGATGGAAAATCGCGATAGTGACGCGTAGTATCGACATGCGTGAAGGCCAGCGCATTCTCGTCAATGCACCGTTCGGCAGGGATGCCGACACGGTGGCTTCAATCCTCAGGCAAAAAGGCCATGACGTCGTCGTCTGCAGCGACCTTGAGGAGATAGCGGGTCTGGTCAGCGATCGGATAGGAGTGATCCTGCTGACCGAGGAGGCGCTCTCCAAAAATGTCGACCCGCTGAAATCCGCACTGCGATCCCAACCGGCTTGGTCAGATGTCCCCTTTGTGCTCTTGGCCGCACCGAGAACGGCTCGCACGTCGAACGCTCGCTTATCGCCGCTCTCGCAATTTGACCTATCCAGCAATAGCGTTGTCCTGGAGCGGCCGCTTGGGAGCCCGTCGCTGCTCAGTGCGATCGCTTCGGCGATGCGGCTTCGCCAAAAGCAGTTTCAGATGCGCGACCGCCTGGTCGAGCTCGACGACAGTGAAACACGATTGAGGCTTGCGACAAGCGCTGCAGGAATCGGCACATGGGACTACAACCCGGCAACCGGAGCGTTGCGTTGGGATGAACGGTGCAAGGCGATGTTCGGTCTCAAGTCCGACACCGAGATATCCTACGAAGGCAGCTTTCTCGCGGGGCTGCACCCAGAGGATCGGTATCGCGCCGACTGCGCGGTCAAGGCTGCACTCGAGCCGGCGGGGCGGGGTGAGTACGAGATCGAGTATCGTACCGTGGGAATTGACGATGGTATCGAGCGTTGGATCGCGGCCAAAGGCGGCGCCATATTCACAGACGAAGTTGCGGTTCGCTTCATCGGCACCGTGATCGACATCAGTGAGAGAAAGAAAACCGAAAGCGCACTGGCCACCTCCGAAGCAGCGCTCCGGTCCGAGCGCGAGGCTCTCGACAGGTTGAACCGCACCCTTGAACAACGCGTCGCCGAAAGAACTGCAGAACTCGAGGACGAGATGGCAGCGCGTAATCTTGCGGAGGAGGCGCTGCGGCAGGCACAGAAGATGGAGGCGGTCGGCCAGCTGACTGGCGGGATCGCCCACGATTTCAACAACATGCTGACCGGCATCATCGGCGGTATCAACATCGCAAAGCGGCGCATCGCGAGCGGGCGCCTCGACGAAGTCGACCGCTTCATGAATGCCGCGACCGAATCGGCAAACAGAGCCGCAGCCCTCATCGCCAGACTTTTGGCATTTTCGCGTCGGCAGACGCTCGATTCCAAATCAATTGACGTTCTCAATCAGCTTGAAGAAACGAAGGAGCTCTTGGAAAGAACGCTGCCTGAGAACATCCAGGTAGAAATCGAAACTTCGTCCGACGTGGGCGGGCTTATGGCAGATGTCAGCCAACTGGAAAGCGCCCTTCTCAACCTGGCTATCAACGCACGCGATGCGATGCCCGACGGCGGGAAGCTGACAATTGCCGCCAAGCGCCGGGTTGTCGCCGCGCATGATGAGATCGCGGCTCTCCAACCTGGCGCGTATGTCGTCCTTTCGGTGAGCGATACCGGCGTTGGCATGACGGCCGATACCGTGGAGAAAGTCTTTGAACCATTCTTCACAACCAAGCCCATCGGTCAGGGGACCGGTCTCGGCCTGTCGATGATCTACGGCTTCGCGAAACAGTCGGGCGGACAGGTCCGGATTGACAGCAGCCCAGGTCAGGGAACGACCGTCGAACTCTACCTGCCCGCCGTGGACACCGCAAAGAATGCAGATGAGCCGCAGGTCACCCAGGTGGCACAGCAAGGTCAGGGCCAAACGGTACTTGTCGTGGAAGACGACGATGCCGTACGCCTGCTAATCTGCGACGTATTGACCGAATTATCCTACCGGGCCCTCGAGGCCGGCGACGCGAATGCGGCCATCGAAATTCTTTCGTCGCAAGAGACAGTCGATCTGATGATCTCGGATGTGGGCTTGCCGGGAATGAACGGTAGGCAGCTTGCAGAAGTGGCCCGGCATCACCGGGCCACGCTTCCGGTTCTGTTTGTCACCGGCTATGCCGAAAATGCGGCGACCAAAGCAAGCTTCCTCGGTACGAACATGGCGATGATCGGCAAACCCTTTGCGGTCGAGGTGCTTGCGGCAAAGATCAGCGAGATGATGCCGACTAAATGAGGCTCAGGATGTCTGCATTCATTGAGTCAGATCGATTGTCGTGTCGGCTGCTCACTGCGCAGAAAGTATCCGGTTCGATCGCCGATTTTAAATCCGCAGGACCGATGCCTACGTCCCCTCTCAATTGGGTTTCTTACGGCCGAGATTTGTCCTGAAGGCCGCGGCAAGATGCATGGCGCGTCGCACAGTCTCCCGCGTCACCGGCTTCTCGACCACATCAATCGCATCAGCGCCGCCCTGCACGGCTCCGATGTTGGACGTGACATAGACGACGCCGATGCCGAAACCGTTGACAAGACTTTTGGCAATCAGCGGGCCGGTCATGCCATCGTCTAGATGAACATCGATCAGCGCGATTTCCGCGAAGGGAGCAAGCTCCAATGCCTCTTCCTCGGTCGTGGCGATACCGACCACTTGGCCGCCTTCCTGCAGGATCGCATCCTCGATTTCAAGGAACATGTCGGGCTCATCCTCGACGACCAGGACACGCATCCTGAATTCTCCTCACCACAACACCGCGCCCATCAAACTAGCACGTATCACGCAGTTCTGTGGCTCTAAAGGCGAGCCCCTGCCCTATTGTACGAAACCGAACATTGAGACCTTTCGCTCTGGCTCAGCGCGGCGAGACAATCCGGCCGGATCGAGACAACGCTTCACTTTCGTAGCCGAGATCGCGCTTGGGAAGGAGTGGAGCTTGCCGCTCAACGGTGCGGTTCGACACCGAAATGGTCGAGGATAATCTGCGCGTTGCGCCGGTGAGATTTGAAATAGACGTCAAAGAGATCGCCGGCGATCGGGATTGTCCCTGAAGCCGCATCCAGACCGAGATTGACCAGCATGCGTGCCAGTTTATCTCTCGGAAGACCGAGCCGCCGCGCCTCATTGATTATCACCAGTCCAACAAGGGATCCGGCGATATCCCCGATCCCGGGGATTAGTCCGAGTATGGCATCGGCGCCGAACCGGATGCCAAGACCGGGAATGCGCGCGGCCGTGTCCATGAGGCTCGCGAGGCGTATAGCGCGCCTGATCCGCACTTCTTCCTCGAAAGTTAGCGCAGGTCTCCGCGTCGAATACATGCTGTCAGGCCGCCAGGGTCAGGCGCTTTGGTGCTGGAACTTCGTCACCGGAGGATCTCGCGCTGACGTAGCGAAGAACGGCCGCGACGTCATCGTGGGACACGGGTTTGGCGAGCACACCGAGAGAGCCCGCAAATCCTTCGACCGTCTCGGGATTGCCGGTGAGAAACACCACGCTCACCCCAAACTCGTCTATCAGGCGCCGGGCTATGTTCGGGCCTTCGATCCCGTCGCGGAGGCGAACATCGACGAAGGCCATATCGGCCTGCGGTGCAAGCGCCAGTGCGTCATCGTAGGAGGCTGCAAAGCCGACTGAGCGATGCCCGGCATAATGGACATCGTCTTCCAGGTTCAAAGCGAGGATGATCTCGTCTTCAACGATCATGACGTTCATTGATTCAGCGCCCTTTTGATTACCAACGCTCAAACGCTCAACCGTTAACTTTAGTTCCGACTCATATACAATTTTAACGGTTCGGTGCGGAGGGCGGCTACTTCTTCGGCGCTCGGCCACGTGTAGCGGCAGCGAGTGCCTAGCTTCATTTAAGTTTGACAGGAAGCAGAAATCGCTCAAGCCATGCGAGACAGGATACTGCTTCTGATCGCTTCACTGGCGTTATAATGTTTACGCAATTACATTATAACTCCTTGCTTTGCGCCGGACAGCCGAGTTATAATGTTTCGGAATAAAGATTATAGCGCGACCATCACCGGAGTCCTGGAACCGGAATGAAAGAGATCGACCTAAGCTTTCGAACAATGTTTGCGGAACTTGCCCAACGCTCCTTCGACGCCCAGTTCCAGGAAGACTTCCCGCTTGAGGGCCGTTTCGTCACCGTGCCGGTGAAGGAGCGAAACTACTGGTATTTCGACTTGCCTACTCCCGAAGGCCGCGACAAGCGGACCTATGTCGGCCCTCATAGCGACGAGGCAATCACTGCGAAAGTAAACGCCCATAAAGAGTTCAAGGACACATTGCGCGAGCGCCGGCGCATGGTCAGCGCCTTGCGCCGTGCGGGCCTTCCAGGGCCGGATCCATTCGCCGGCGACGTCACACAGGCATTGGCAAAGGCTGGGCTGTTCCGACTGCGCGCGGTCTTGATCGGATCAGTAGCATTCAGCGCCTACGCCGGCCTTCTCGGCGTCCGCCTGCCTTCCTCAGCGATGCAGACGGGCGACGCTGATTTCGCACAGGACTTCTCGATTTCAGCGGAGGTGGGTGACAGCCTTCCACCGGTATTGCAAATTCTCCAGACCGTTGATCCTGGCTTCCGGCCGGTTCCCCATCAGGCTGACAAGGCGCTGGTGGTCAGCTTCCAGAATGCCAAGGGTTACAGGGTCGAATTCCTGACTGGGAATCGCGGATCCGACGATCACACCGGCAAGCCATCGCGTATGCCCGCACTTGGTGGCGCATCGGCGGAAAACCTGCGCTTTCTCGACTATCTCATCTACGAACCAGTCCGCACCGTGCTCCTGCACCGGGAGGGCGTGAGCGTTCTCGTTCCAACACCGGAACGCTACGCGGTTCACAAGCTTATCATCGCTTCGAGACGACAAGTCGATGCATTAGGTCGCGCGAAAGCGGACAAAGATTTGGTGCAGGCAGCCCTGCTGTTCGACGCGCTGGCCTCGCTCCGCCAAGCCGACTTGATTGCAGAGGCATGGGAGGAGGCATGGGATAGAGGTGACGCCTGGAAAGACGCACTTCGCAAGGGCTTTGCACGATTGCCCGATAACGGCATCAAAGCACTGCAAACCGCTCTTGGCTCAGATGTCATCACCAGTTTGAGATAGCAGGCTCATTGAAAAGTATGCTGCGCGATCGCTCACCTCTCCCGGCACACCTGGCAATAGCATCGCCTAGGGCCCGCTCGGCAACGCAAGCTTCGTTGACGAAGTCTCGCCGGCACCCCATTTTCAGCGCCATGCGAAAAGAACACGATGAAGACGTCGAACTCCTGAAGACCTGGCGGCTTCCGCCATCGGCGACCATGGGATCGGCGGTTCGTGCCAGAGGCATCCTTCTGGAGTTGCGGGCACGGATCCCGTCGGCGCTGAAGAAGTCCCTCGACCTCGATGCAGCAGACATCACACTCGTGATGCCCGCCAGCCAGAAGACCGAATTTCAAGCGGTATCGGCAGTTGTGAGCAGTGCGCTCGATGGAATCGAGCAGTTGCCGGTCATCCCACGCGAAATCCAGGACATTCTTACAATCACCACCAGCGAGCGTCACCGCTGGCTCGCGGACGGCCGCTTGCCGAGCGCCGGAACACGAACCGTGAGGCTGAACGGGCGGGCACGCCGGATCACCTTTCATGTGTTCGATCCAAAGCTGGTCGAAGATATTCTGGATCGGGGCGCCGTCGAGGAATGGCGAGAGGAAGACGCGATTGCCAAAGCCGAAAATCGGCGCCGAGCCGCATATCAGGCGAAGCTGACGCGATCGTTGAAGAAGACCAAAGCAAAGAAAGCCGACACCACCGCGGACAGCAATTCGCCAAAGTTACAGGGCTGGGAAGAGTTCGGGCGCGACGGCTTTCTGAAATAGCTCCTGGTTCTGTACACGCATGGCATCCACCGCAGATGCCGCGGGCCCTTGGATCTGATCATTTGCGGCCGGCCTCCGACATCAAAGCCCAAAGGAAATACGGCGCACCGACGATCGCAGCGATGACGCCGGCAGGTATCTCGTAGGGAAAGTCGATGATGCGGCCGATCCAGTCGGCACAGACCATGATCGTGGCTCCGGTGATCGCGCAGGCCAAGAGACGCTTTCCCGCCCCGCGGACGCGCGATCGCCGCACGATGTGGGGAGCCATTAGCCCGACGAAGCTCAAGGGGCCGATCAGGAGCGTCGAGGCGGCGGCAATTGCCGCGCAAAAGAGCAGCACAAAAAGCCTGGTCCGCTTCGGCGACAGGCCGATCGAGTGAGAAACGGCATCGCCGAGAGGCAAAATTTGCAGCGCCCGGAAAAACAAGGGAGCAAGCATGAGGCTGAGCCCGGCGAGAATGGCAGCCACGATCGCTGTGAGAGGCGTCGCCCGAAACGTTGGTCCCATCGTCCACGCCAGGATATAGGGGGCTCTCGGATCGCCACTGGCGATCACGACCGATATGACCGCGGTCGAAAGCGCGCCGATCGCTACTCCCGATAACAGAAGTTGGCCTGGTGCGTAGTTGTGACGTCGGCCGATCGACAGTGTGACGACAAGAACGAGACAGGCCCCAGCCGTGCCACCGGCGAGCGACATCAGGGGGGACGCAAATCCCCAGACGAACATCGCGGTGATGATCCCGAGTGCCGCACCACTTGTCACTCCAAGCCCCTCGGGACTCGCGAGCGGGTTTGCCATCGTCGCCTGCGTGATGAAACCGGCCATAGCAAGCATCGCGCCGGCCGACAGTGCCATGATTGCCCTGGGCCATCGGCCAGCAATCGCCTCCGCCACACCAAGACCGCCGACCTGAAACGTGTCGATGAGCGAGAGAGCGAGAAAGACCGCAAGCAAGACCGCAAGCAGCGGCAGACCAACATAGCCGGTGGTTCGGAACGTGTGAACTTCGGAAGCAGCATTCAGGGTCCGAGGCGCAACGACAGATGACCGCCGTAGCATCACCAGCATGACGACCCCGCCGATCACGGCGCTAACGCTTCCGGTGGGGACATCGGCGATGAAGCGCGAGAGGATCAAGACGAAGCAATCCGTCGCAAGCAGCAAGATCGCTCCCACGACCGGTGACCAGAGGATTCGTTGGCCTATCGTTCGCGCACCCATCTGTGCTGCGAGGTTGGGGGCGGCCAAGCCGACGAATGCGATGACCCCGACCCTCGCCGTCACGGAGGCGGCCAAATCGGTCGCAAGCGCCAGCAGAAGGATGCGGAAATGATTGACCGAAAGTCCGAGACTCGATGCCTGCGCGTCGCTCAGTGCAAGGATCGTCAATGGACGGATCATCAGCACCAGAATGGGAGCGAATAATAGGAGCCTCAATGCAAGCGCTTGGACGTTGGAATAGCCGTTCTGGACGAGCGAGCCGCTCGCCCAGATGAAGGCGCTGCGAAGATATTCGTGATTGAACAGCGACAGGACCACGGAACCGGACCCGACGGCGAAGCTCGTCATCATCCCCGCAAGGAGCAGCGTCAGTGGAGAATAGCCTCCAGGGCGCGACAATCTCAGGACGATGGCGAGGGCCGCAAAAGCGCCTGCAACGCCAAAAATCTCCCTTTGCCAATCTGCCATAACCGCCATGGAGAGCGATGCAAGCGTGACAGCAAATTGAGCGCCTGACATCACGCCGAGCGTCGACGGCTCGGCAAGCGGATTTTTCAGGACCTGCTGGAAGACCGCGCCCGACAGTGCAAGCGCAGCACCTGCCAGCAGCGCCACGAGCGCGCGCGGCATGAGCGATAGCTGAACATAGAGCTCATCGAATGATCCGGGCTGCGCGTCAAAGATCACCCGAGGCAGTGAGGCCGGCGCAACGAAAAGTCCGAACGTTGCCACCAGGAGGCAGAACGGCACGAGAACGGCGAGTGCCGCACAAGCTGTGCGCGTCAATGATGGGTTCATCCTGCCAGCGCCTTGGTGACAAGATTCGCGAATCTCAGTGCAGAAGGCATGGCGCCGAAGACCCAGGCAGGTTCGACCATCGTCACTCTTTTCTTGGCCACCGCCCGCAATGCGCGCCAGAGCGCGCTTTCCATCAGCGCCGGCGGACCAGGCTTGATGACGAGGATATGAGCATCCGGATAGCGGGCGACAGCATCGAGCCCGGCGGTCGTGAAACCCCATGCATTCGTTTGGCCCTGCCAGGCACATTTCAAGCCGATCGACTCAAGAACGTCGCAGAACAGGCTTCCGCGGCCGTAGATGTCGATGAGGCGGTCGTCGGCAAACTTGATGATCAGCATCGGCCTTGTGCCGCCCAAACCGGAAATCCTCTGCGCGAGGCGATGCTGTTCATCCGTAAAGCGGTCCAGGTATGCATTGGCTGAAGCCGTCTTGCCGAGCCTGCCTGACAGATCTCTGATAGCCTCTTGCGCCCGCATCAAGGGTTGCCGCTGCTCGTTGTAGAGTGGCAGTGCCACGGTCGGAGCAATCTTTGCCAGCCGTTCTGGAGAGATGCCGTAGCCCGCCTGAGCGACGATAAGGTCAGGCCGGATCGCCTCCAGGCGTTCGAGGCTCGGCCAGGACCGCAGCCCGAGATCGATCGTTGCCTTCGGCAAAGCCGGTTCGACGACACGATCAGCGTAGAGAGGCGCTTCTGCAACCGCGAACGGAGCGATGCCGACTGCGAGAATGCTCTCGGCCAACCCCCAGTCGAGAGCGGCAACGCGCTGATCTGGCGCTGCGATCGCCGGAAAATGCCATCCGGCGATCGAAGTGAAGAGCCCAAGCCCAAGCTGCCGGCGCGTCAATCCAACGCCTGCCATGCCCGGCAAGGACTTTCCCATGGCGCTCACCAATTGTACTTGAGCGTCGCGTAGACGCTTCGGCCCTCGCCCCAGTAGCAACCCGTTGAGGCAATGCAGGTCGAGACATACTTTTTGTCGAAGATGTTGCTGACGTTGATGGCCGCCTTCAGCCCCTCGAGGCGGCTGTCGGCTTTGCCGAAATCGTAGCGCAAGGCCGCATCGAACACGGTATAGGCCGGAATGTCGAACTGGTTGGCGTTGTCGCCATAGTTCTGTCCGGTGTAGCGGGCGCCACCACCGAAGCTCAAACCGTCCCAGCCGGGCGCGCCCTGAACGGAGTAGTCCAGCCATATCGAGGCCTGATGTTCCGGAACGAACGAAAAGCGGTTGCCCTTGTTGGACACGCCCGACGCGTTGGGATTGTCCTTTGTAATCTCGCTGTGGGTATAGGCATAGGACGCAATGACGGACAGGCTATCTGTCAGTTCCGCCTTGCCTTCAAGTTCAATGCCCTGGATCACCACCTCGCCGGTCTGCACCCTGGCACTGGTATGCAGGGGATCGATGGTCAGGACATTTTCCTGCGTCAGGTGATAGGCCGAGAGGCTGACAAAGCTCGCAGATCCCTCAGGCTGGTAACGCACGCCGATTTCAAACTGCTCCCCGGTCGTCGGAACGAAGGGCTTGCCGGCAAAATCGGTTCCTGCCGCAGGATTGAACGAGGTCGAGTAACCGGCATAGGGCGAGATACCATTATCGAAATTGTAGACGACGCCGGTTCGCCAGGTGAATTTCCCATCGTTCTGATCGACGGTGGTGTCGCTTGCGGCCGTCCTTGTGCGGGTTTGCGTATCGGCAAAGTCATACCGGCCGCCGAGCGAAAACGAGAAGCGGTCCCACTCGATCTGATCCTGCGCATAAAGACCGAACTGGTTCCGATCCTGGTCGATCCTCGTACTGACGGGAGGCCTGGTGACCGCTATGCCGTAATTCGGGTCATAGAGGTTGAAAGGCGTCAGGATGAACTGGCTTATCGGAGGAAAGGCTTCCTCAAACCGACTGTTCTCGTTTGAGTAATCCGCGCCAAGGAGGAGCGTGTGATCGGTTTGGCCTGCCGAAAATTTGGCGATCGCCTGGTTGTCGACAACAAACGTGCGGGACGTCTCGGGAAACGCCCAGGCATAACGGTAGATTGCCGACGGATCGCATGCCGCAAGGCACACCGCCTGAACGCGCTGTGTATCGCTGTCGATATAGGAGTGGCGAAGGTTCTGCTTGAAGGTCCAGGTATCGTTGAACTCGTGCTTGAACTCGTATCCGATGGATGCCTGTTCGCTTTGATAGTGATCGAAGCCGGGTTGTCCGGGAAACGCGCCGCGCGGCAGTTCCGCGTATGAACCGGTGTAGAGCGTCCCGTTCGCAGGCAGCGCCGGCGCGCCGCCTCCTCCTGGCGAGTCGATATTCTGGTAATCGCCATGGATGGTAAGCGAGGTGCCCTCGTCCGGCTTGAACGTGAAGGATGGCGCGATGTAGCCTTTCTTCTCCGAGACGAAGTCATATTGCGTATCCGTCAGCCGTCCGACACCAACGAGGCGGTAAAGCAGCGCACCACCTTCGTCGGCCGGGCCACCAAAGTCGAAGGCAGCCTGAACCCGCTTGTCGGTACCCAGCTGCAGTTCGACCTCATTATGAGGCTTATCCGTCGGCCGCTTGGAAACCATGTTGATAAGGCCACCGGGTTCCCCCTGGCCATAGAGAACTGACGAAGGGCCCTTCAGGAGTTCAGCGCGCTCCAGGCCGTATGGCTCGATACGCGGCTGGGAATAACCCCTCGCCCCGAACGGCAGCCGCAACCCGTCGAGATAGCGGCCCGGCCTGAAACCGCGCACGGTGAACCAGTCGTACCGCGAATCGTCTCCGAACTGGCTGACGACACCGGGCGTATATTTGAACGCCTGTGTCAAAGTCGCAGCGCCCTGAGCCTCCATCTGATCGCGCGTAACGACATTGATCGCCTGCGGCGTCTTCTTCAGTTCCGTGCCTGTCTTCGTCGCCGTTGCGCTTTGCTTTGCCACGAAGCCGTCAACCGGACCGAGAGCGTCTTCTCCGACGACATTGATCGGCTGCAACCGGGTCGATCCGTCCGGAGCAGATGTCGCCGACGTGGATTGCCCGGCAAGCAGGATGACGGAATTGTTCGTTATGCGATAGCTGAGACCCGTGCCGGCAAGCAGGCGTGTGAGTGCCGCGCGCGCATCGAGCTCGCCGGTTACCGACGGGCTGCGCATATTTGCGGGCAGCTCACCATCGAAGACGACGTCGATCCCTGTGAGACTTGAAAACTTGACAAGCGCCGACGAGAGCGCCTGGCTCTGGAGCGAAAAGCGGTAAGTCCGGCCAGCATCCTGAGCGATTGCCGGCAAGCCGGCAGAGATGGCTGCAACACTGACGGCAGCCGCCAGAAAAACACGGCGCAGCGCGACCTTCAGTTGATCGTCAGCTTTTCTTGAAGTCAACAGCACGGATAGTCCCCTTTAGCCCCAATAATCCCCGCGCGAAATGCGGTGTCGTCTATAGGGACGAACGGAGTTTTGAAAAATCTGAGTGCCGGCGGGCTTTTTTTATCGCGGGTATACGAAGGCCAGCCATGGCGAAATCGTCGTGACACGGATCGGCAGTCCATCTTCGAGACTTCTGAGGACATCCGAGGAGCGCTTCACGTTGACGATAATGCTGACGGGGCGCCGTGCGAGGTCGGCGTCCATCACGATGACCTTACCCCTGCGCCAGCGCCCAATCGCGGAGACCGCGTCCTTCAAAGGCGTCGATATGAAGACAAGCCGTCCGCTGCGCCATGCAAGCGTGGTGTCGAGGTCGGCAGCAACGGGCCGTGAGAGACTGTTGTTTTCGAATATGACCGACTGTCCCTCCGCCACGTCAAGCGATTGCAAGGGAGCGGCGACATTGACCCTATGCTCGGAAACCGCGACCTCGATCGAGGCGTCTCTGATTGCAACGGAAAATGCGGTCCCGAGCGCCCTGGTCCTGATTGCACCGCTGACGACGCTGAATGGCCGCTCTGTATCGCGCGCTACGGTGAAGTAGGCTTCTCCACGATGAAGAATGACGATCCTCTCGCCAGCAGAAAAGGCCACGGACATAGCGGTGGAGGTCGAGAGTTCGACGACCGAGCCATCGGGAAGATTGATCCTGGCGGTCTCGCCTACCGATGTCCGGTAATCTCCTGGATCCGGCCTGAAATACTGATAGGCAGCGGCACCCATGCCGATAACCACGATACCTGCCCCCGCAGCCCGGAGAAAGCTTCGACGGTCGACCGTGGGAGAGACATCGGCAAGCTCGCCGGCGCCGCGCCATAACCGTTCCAGCTCGCCATAGGCCGCGACGTGAAGAGGATCCGCCTCAAGCCATTCTCGAAACGCCACCCGCTCCAGCGGCGTCGTGCTTTCATCGAGAAGCTTTGCGAACCATTCGGCCGCTTGCCGATCGATGTCGTCTGCATCGCGATCGCGCGATATCGGCTCCATAAGCTAATCGCCATCTCTTTGAGATTTCAGGCGCTCCAGAGCCGACACCATGTGACTGAAGACGGTTTTGGGCGAGATATCCAGCCGCTGTCCGATCTCGACATAGGACAATCCCTCGAAGCGCGCGAGCATGAATACCTCGCGCGCCCGCGGCGGCATCGATGCAATAACGTCCTGGATGCGCATCAGTTCATGCCTGGCCACAACAACGGCCTCTGCCGAAGGCTGAGGGTCTGCTATGAACTCCAGACCCTCAATGCCGTCGACGAACGGAGCGACAAGGCAACGGCGACGGTGATCGATGGCAAGGTTTCTGCCGGTTCGGACGAGATAGCCCCCGATATCTGCTACGCCCGAAAGAAGAAAGCGGCGCTCCCAGATCCGCAAGAACGTATCCTGGACCAGATCAGCGGTGGTCGTCCGGCACCGGACCTTGGCGTAGATTATAGCAGCGAGTCGTGCGCGTACGCCCAGAAACGTCGACAGGATTTCAGGTTGCGTGCTGGTCATGCCGGCCCCATAGCATCTTAGAGGGAACGAACACAATATAACTTGAACTAAATTATCCAGTTTTCGTAGACCAGCGCCTTGACCTTGTCATGCGTGCCGGCCTCGGTGATCACCTGCCCACCCCAACTATGGCCGACCAGCACAACCGGTCCGTCCTGCAAGTCGACTCTGCCGACATGCTCTGCGCTCGATGGTAATGCATCCGCCACGCAATCGCCCTGCGCTACCGGCGCCATCGACGGTGGGATGAGCAACCTCTGAAGGTCAGTTTTGCGGTAGCTACAGTATCTGCCCTCGGGACCTGTAGGCGGCACGGTGCGCTCTTCCAAGCAAGACAGCTCTCGCGAACTCCAAGCGGCCCATCCGCCGGCAGACCATGCAACTTTGTCAGTTTCGGCATGGTTTTTGTCAGAAATGCCCGTGAACAAGGCCGCAGCCGCCACCTAATTCTAAGGCTGTTGACGCCGCCGAAACCGAGGAGAACAACGTGCATATCTTATCCATAGCCATCGCCTCCAGCGCAGCACTCATGGCAGCCGCCGTGCCAATTTCCAAAGCCCGCGCCGCCGATCGCATTGCGAATATCGTGCTTGTCCATGGCGCCTATGCCGACGGCTCCGGCTGGCAGCCTGTCTACGATCGGCTCGTCAAGAAGGGCTACAAGGTCAGTATCGTTCAGGAGCCGGAAACCAGCCTCGAAGAGGATGTCGCCGCCGCACGCAGGATCATCGACCTACAGGACGGACCGGTTGTTCTGGTCGGCCATAGCTGGGGTGGGCAGGTGATCACCGAGGCCGGCACACACGACAAGGTCAAGGCGCTGGTCTACATCGCCGCCCTCGTCCCCGACGTCGGCGAAAGCACCTCCGCACTGCAGGAAAAAATCCCGCCGGCCAGCACCGCGATCGGGCCTGCGCCGAACGGTTACCTCGTCATCGATCCGAAGCGGTTCCACGAGGATTTCGCGGGCGACCTTCCCAAGGATCAGGCCGCATTCATGGCGGCCTCCCAGGTGCTGATCAGCCAGAAGGCGGTCGCCACGCCCGCCACGGCGGCGGCGTGGAAAACCAAACCGAGCTACGGCATCGTCGCCACGAAGGACCGGATCATCAATCCCGACCTCGAACGCTGGATGTACAAGAGGGCAAAGGCCAAGATCACGGAAATCGACTCCAGCCATGTCGTGATGATCTCTCACCCCGACAAGGTGGCTGACGTCATCGAGGATGCAGCGCGTCAATAATCAACCGGCGGCGTCTGGCCGGATTGGGCGCGCGCTCCCGCAGGGGCCGACCCAAATTTGATCCGGGTCGCAGACGCCTTCACAGCCACCTTGACTATAGGAGAATTGCCATGACCCCCATGTCCATGCTTATCGCCTCCGGCACGCTGTTTCTGGCAGCCGCCGCCCCGATGGCAGCAGCACGTGCTGCCGACCCGATCAAGAACATCGTGCTCGTCCACGGGGCCTTTGCTGATGGCTCCGGCTGGCAGCCCGTCTACGAAAGGCTGACCAAGAAGGGCTATAGCGTCAGCATCGTGCAGGAGCCGGAGACAAGCCTTGCCGAGGACGTCGCGGCCACCCGCCGCGTGATCGACATGGCCGATGGCCCAGTTGTCCTCGTCGGACATAGCTGGGGCGGGCAGATCATCACCGAAGCCGGCGCTGACGAGAAGGTAAAGGCGCTCGTCTATGTCGCCGGCCTCGTTCCGGATGTGGGGGAGAGCACAAGTTCGCTCCACGCGCGCATTCCTGCCGCCAGCAAGGCGGTCAAGGAAGTCTCCGATGGTTTCCTGATGATCGATCCGAAGGATTTCCACGCCGATTTCGCCGCCGACCTGCCGAAATCACAGGCCGATTTCATGGCCCAGTCGCAGGTCCTCGTTCACAAGGATGCGCTCGATACCCCCGCAAAGGCTGCCTCGTGGAAGGAAAAGCCGACCTTCGGCATCGTCGCCAAGAAGGACCGCACGATCAATCCGGACCTCGAGCGCTGGATGTACAAGCGCGCCAATGCCAAGATCACTGAGGTCGACTCCAGCCACGTCATCATGATCTCGCACCCCGACAAGGTGGTTGCCGTTATCGAGGAAGCGGCAGGAAAATGACTGTCACAGTCCGGTGAGGCGTGGACGCCTTGCTGGACCGCTCCAAGTTCTTGGGGAATGAGGAGGAACAGACATGACGCAAATCGGCCCGTTTCCAGCAGTGCCGGAGATCGGTATCCTGGCCTATCCCGGCGCCCACGAGGCGGCGATGCTCGGGATGACCGACCTGTTCACGATCGCCGGCAGGTTTTCGAAGATGGGCGCTGCCGGGCACGTCAAGATCCATCGCTGGCTGCTCAGCGATGACGGCCGCGTCATACGCGACGGCGACGCGGCGAATTCGGTCCCGCCGGATATTCTCGTTATCCCCGGACGGCTGTCGGGGCCGCTGACATCGCGCGAGGCAGCGCCGTTCCGCTCATGGCTGCGGGATCTTCACCGCAATGGGACGACGCTCGCCTCTTCGTGCGCGGGGTCTTTCGTCATTGCAGAGGCCGGCCTGCTCGACGGAAGACCCGCCTCCACCCACTGGGCCGATGCCGACGAATTCCGGCAGCGCTTCGACAAGGTGGACCTGAAGATCGACGAGATCATCGTCGAAGACGGCTCGATCATCACTGCTGGCGGGTTGATGGCCTGGACAGACCTCGGCATGCGCCTTTGCGAGCGGGTCTTCGGAACGACCGTCATGATGCAGACCAGCCGGTTTATGCTGATCGACACCGCCGGGCGCGAGCAACGCAATTACAAGTCTTTCTTTCCCAAGCTGGATCATGGCGACGAGGCTATTCTCATCGTTCAGAAGCTGCTGGGAGAGGCTGAGGGGGAAGCGATCAACATTCGCGAGATGAGCAGGCACGCACGGCTGGAAGAGCGAACATTCCTGCGTCGCTTCAAGTCCGCGACAGGCCTTCGTCCGACAGAGTATCTGCAGAACCTCAGGATCGAGAAGGCGAAGGAGATGCTGAAACTGTCACGGCGCACGGTCGAACAGGTCGCCTGGTCTGTCGGCTACCGCGACCTGGCCGCATTCCGCCGCTTGTTCCGGCGCGAAACAGGGATGTCTCCGGCGGAGTTTCGGCGGCGCTTCTGACGTTATCGTCAGTCTTGCAAAATTTCACAGGCTTCATCGCAGCCCGCGATGAAAGGCATGCCGCCGCGCGGAGACCTTCACCGGGAACCAATATGCGCAAGCACCGTTCTTCCGATCGTCACCGTCGCTGGCAGCGATGGTCGGCATCTCCCCTTTCGGATGCCGATCTCGGCGAAGAGAAGCGGGGGAGGACATTGGTTCGGGTCGAACAGCGGGAGCTTGGCAAATGAATGCGGTCGCATCACTGACATTCGGCATCGCGAGTGCGGTCGCCGGCTGTATCGCGGCGGCAGCGGTGGCATCGATCGTCATGGCCGAATCCGAGACACACCAGATTGCCAATCTATCTGCACCCGATCTTTGGACGACAAGCCCGGTTCGCGTCGATCCCAGCAAACAGGACTATCAGCGCGTTGCACCCGTCTATTCAAGCTATGTCACCGACGCGCCAAAGATCAGCGTCGCGTCCGGAAAGCAGGACTCCGGATCGCCCGTCACTGCGGCCGCAAAGCCGGCACTCTCGACGGAGCACCTCACCTGGTGCTCGCAGCGCTACCGTTCTTACGACCCCGCTACCAACAGCTACCGCGCTTTCAGCGGCGAGATGCGGAGTTGCGCCTCGCCCTATCCAGATCAGGATAAGGGTCAAGCTGCGATCACGCAGGCTGACACAACGCCGGACAACAGCGCGATCGAGAATCAGGCGGCATCCGCCTGGTGCGCCGCGCGCTACCAGTCCTACCGCGCCGAAGACAACACCTATCAGCCGTTCGACGGGCCGCGCCGGCAGTGTCAGCCTCCGTCGCAGGACATGATTTCCGCGATCAATTGACCTGCTCGGGCCCTGTGCTGCGTTCCGACGCTGAGCCGCGATCACGACCCCACTCGTCAGTTGGGGATCAGCGCCGTCGAGCCCGGAAGGTTATCCCTCCGCTTTGCGCATCGCGATGAAATCGACGATTTCCGCACTCGGCTGATAACCGGAAATGAGCGACGACAAAACGTCCTTCATGCTTGAAACGTCCCCCGCATCCATGACGGCAATAAGCTGTTTCAATTGCCCTTCGAGACCCTCCCACTTCAGGAAGTCTTCGTGGGCGCGCATGATCAACGGATGGTCGCTGGGCGACGGGTTGTCGCCGATCAGGAGTTCTTCATAAAGCTTTTCCGCTGGACGCAGTCCACTGATGAAAAATTCGATGTCGCCATCAGGATGCGTCTGGTCCCGGACAGTAAAGCCCGCCAATTCGACCACCCGGCGGGCAAGGTCGATGATCTTGATCGGCTGCCCCATATCGAGAACGAAAACATCGCCTCCCCCGGCCATGGCGCCCGCTTGAATGACGAGCTGCGACGCTTCGGGAATGGTCATGAAAAAGCGCGTGATTTCCGGATGGGTAATCGTGACGGGTCCGCCGGCTTTCACCTGTTCGCGAAAAAGCGGGACGACCGAGCCCGAAGAGCCGAGAACATTGCCGAAGCGGACCATGCAGAAGACGGTCGTGTCGCATGTCTCGGCCAGCGCTTGCAGCACCATTTCCGCCAGCCGCTTGCTGGCGCCCATGATGTTCGTCGGTCGCACAGCCTTGTCCGTACTGATCAGCACGAACCTCTTCACGCCGTGCTCTATTGCCGCCTTCGCAAGGGTCTTGGTGCCGAGCACATTGTTGCGCACACCTTCGATCGGGTTGTGTTCGACAAGCGGGACATGTTTGTACGCAGCGGCATGATAGATCGTATCAACCGGCCAACTGCTGAGGATCTCTCGCATGCGTTGGCCATCACGGACAGAGGCGAGCAGCGGTATCACCCGATCGGCGAGATCCGGAGAATTCCGGGTAAGCTCGCTATGAACAGCATACAGAGCAAACTCGCTCTGCTCGATCAGAAGCAAGCGCTCGGGACCAACGGCCAGAATCTGACGGCAGAGTTCGCTGCCGATGGAGCCACCCGCACCCGTCACCAGGACGGTCTTGCCTTTGATGTTGTCTTGAAGCAGGCCTTCGTCAGGCTCCACGGGCTCACGTCCGAGCAGATCGTTGACGTCGAGTTCTTGAAAGGCCTCGGCAACCAACCGGCCCTGCGCAATCTCGCTGACATTCGGCACGACGCGCACCGCCACCCGCTTGCCGCGGAGGCTTTCGATGATCTCCTTGCGTCTCGATTGTTTCATCGCAGGCAGCGCCAGCAAGACGGTCCGCACATTGTAGCTGGCGACCAGCGAACTCAGATCGCCGGGATCATAAACCTTGACGCCGCTGATGACCGACCGGTGAAGGCTTTTGTCGTCATCCAGGAAACCGACGACCCGCTGCTGGCCCGCATTCGCGAGCGCGCTCGTCAGCTGCCGGCCAATCGTGCCGGCGCCGTAGATGAGAACATTCGATCGCTGATCGCGGAAGCCCCGCTGCCCGGCCTCCCGGAGGAAATAACGGACCAGCAAGCGTGAGAGACCCATGGCGATCAGCATGAGCAGCGGCTGCAGAACCCCGACCGTCCTTGGAATTCCGGGAATGCTGATGACGGTGAAGATCGTCGCATAGATCAGGCCGTAGAGCCCGACCGCCTTGACGATCGAGAAAAAGGCCTCAACGCCGATAAAGCGGAAGATAGCCCGATACATGCCAAAGCGAATGAAGATCGGTATCGCGATCACGATGGACGCTGGCACCGTCAGCCACTGAATTCCATACAACAATCCCCACTCGTCGATCCGCAGACCGAAGGCGAGCCAGACCGTCACTGTGCAGAGGCACATATCCACCGCTAGAGCGATGCCCCGCTTCACAAAACGCGGGACGTTGAGAATTCGCGAAAGATATTCGTCAATCATTTCTTTGGCTTCAAAATACACTGCAGCGAGACACGATCATCAATCTCTCGTGTTATTTCGATAACCCCCTTACACCCCAAAGTGATTGTTGCGATAGCCTTTTCGTGCATCGAGCCAGTGTATATTTTCGGACAAAAGAGATGACGTGGCGCGGCTGCACCACCGCCGCTAAAGCCGCAACACCACAGCTCCGCCGGCTAGCCCTGCTCCGGCTGCCGTCAAGAGGAGCACCTCGCCTTCGGTCAGTGGTGCGCGTTGATTGGCGACGGATAGCGAGAGTGGGATGGTGGCGGCGGATGAATTTCCGTAGGTCTCGATCGTGCTGATCGTTCGGCTGCGGTCGATCCCGAGACTGTTGCAGACGGCATCGAACATGCGGGCGTTGGCCTGGTGCGGGACGAAGCGATCGATCTGCGCGGCGGCAAGTCCGGCCCGCTCCAGGGCGTGTTGCGATGTTCTGGTCATCAGACCGACTGCGCGTGAAAATACCTCACGGCCGTCGCGCATGGTCATCAGGAATTCTTCGGCTGCGATGCCCGGGCCGAAAGGCCGGCTGCTGCCTCCGGCAGGGATCTGAATGAGGTCATAGCCGCTTCCGTCCGAAGAGAGTTCGCTGGCCAACAGCCCCCGATCGCGGTCTGCGTGAGGTGCCAGCACGACGGCACCTGCCGCATCGGCGAAGAGCACAGCACTTGCCCTTTCGGCAGGATTGATTCGGCGGCTGAGGATATTGGCGGCAACCACGAGAACGGCGCGGCCGTGGGCGCGCACGAAGGCGTCGGCAAGGGTCAGCGCATAGAGAAAGCCCGAACAGGCGCCGGCGAGATCGATTGCACCGGACCTCTCAAGACCGAGCTTGTGCGCCAGCAAGGGTGCCGAGGGCGGCAGGAGATGATCGGGCGTCGAGGTCGCAAGCAGCGTCAGGGCAATCTCTCTGCCCGCGACCCCCGCATCTTCCAGGGCCATCCGTCCGGCCTCGGCGGCGAGACCGGTGAGGGTTTCCCCTTCTCCGGCCCAGTAGCGTGTCCGGATGCCGGTGCGGCGTTCGACCCAACCGGATTCCAGATCCAGTTGCGCTTCGATCTCCTCGTTGGATACACAGCGCCCGGGAAGCGCATGGCCGAAACCTGCCATATGTGCAGAACCGGCCGGCATCATCGCGCGCTTTTCAGAACGATCGAAGCCACCTCGTCGATCGCGTCATAGGCGCGCTCCAACTCTTGCGCGGTCACGCAATAGGGCGGCATCAGATAGAGGACATTGCCGAGCGGGCGGATGAGCAGGCCGCGTTCGCGAAACAGTTTTCGCATGCGCGGTCCCGCCTCGGCGAGATAGCCGCCCGTCGGGACGGCGAGGTCAAGTGCGGCAATTGTTCCGGCCTGACGGATATTGGCGAAGCGCCGGTCGCCTTCGAACCGCGCCAGCAATTTCCGGTGCGCTTGCGCGATCGCGCTGATACGATCGAAAACCGGTTCGCTGCGCCAGATCTCGAGATTGGCGACGGCGGCAGCGCAGGCGATCGGATTGGCGGTATAAGAGCTTGAATGGAAGAAGGTCTTGCGCCGGTCGACCGACAGGTGAGCGTCGAAAATCTCCGCTGTCGCCAGTGTGGCGGCAAGCGGAACGGCGCCGCCGGTCAGTCCCTTCGAGGTGCAGAGGATGTCGGGTGTGATGCCCGCCTGCTCGCAGGCAAACATCGTTCCCGTACGCCCCCAGCCGGTCATTACCTCATCGGCGATCAGCAGGCAGCCATATCGCTTAGCGACCTCCTTCAGGCTTGTCAGCAGGCGCGGGGAGTAAATCTTCATTCCCCCGGCGCCCAGTATGAGGGGCTCGATCAGCAGCGCCGCCACATGCCCTGTCCGGCAAAAGACCTCGAACCGGTCGAGCACCTGCTGTTCGTTACCGGCTCGCGGAAAGGGCAGCCGGTCGACACCGAAGAGCAGCGGCTCGTAGGCGGCGTTGAAGACGCCCCGCTCGCCCGCCGACATCGTGCCGATCGTGTCGCCATGATAGCTGCCCTCCATCACCACGATGCGGTCGCGCGCTTCTTCTCGATTGTGGAAATAGCCAAGCGCCATTTTCACCGCGACTTCGACGGATGTCGACCCGCTGTCGGAATAGAAGACGTGCTTCAGGCCCGGCGGGGCGATCTCCACCAGGCCCTGTGCCAGCTGTTCGGCAGGCTCGTGCGAATATTCGGCGAAGATGATCTGATCATGGCTCTCCGTTGCGGCGCGGATCGCCTCCATGATCTTCGGTTGCCGGTGGCCGTGGGTGATCACCCACCAGGAAGAAATCGCGTCAAAGATGCGATTGCCGTCCTCGTCGATGAGATAGGCGCCATCCGTCGATGCAACGCGCTTCATCGGCTCTTCGAGGGCATGCTGTGTGAAAGGGTGCCAGACAGTTGAGCGGTTCATCAGCTGGCCTCGGCAAAGATCGAGAGATCGAAATTTTCGCGAAACGCCTGATGCAACCGCTCCTTGCTGACGTCTTCCAGCCAAGGCAGCCGGCCGAGAACGGGCATGCCACTCATCCTGGCGATGATCCGCTGCGTCTCCAGGTTTTCCTCGCCGATAAAAGCGATGCCAAAAATCGGGACACCGCGGTGTTTCATCGCTTCCAGTGAGAGGAGCGTATGATTGATCGTGCCGAGCGATGTTCGGGCACAAAGGATGGCTGGAAGCTTCCAGCGCGCGAAAATATCGGCGTAAAGCAGATCGTCCGACAGTGGTACCAGCAGCCCCCCTGCTCCCTCGATGACCAGCGGTCCCGGCACATCCGGCGGCACCAGCCGCATCGGATCGATTGCGACACCATCGAGCCGCGCCGCCAGGTGCGGCGAGGCAGGTGTCTTGAAGCGATAAGCTTCCGGCAGGATCCGCACGCACCCGATACCGCCGAGCCGTTGCACGATCTCGCTGTCGGTCTCGTCGTCCAGGCCGGATTGTACGGGCTTCCAGTAGGAGGCGCCGAGAGCAGCGGTCAGGGCTGCCGAAAACATCGTCTTGCCGATACCCGTATCGGTGCCTGTCACGACATAGCGTGCATTCATCGTCTTTCCTCTTCCAGGGCTGCGGCAAGCTGGCCGATCATGGCGGCGATCTCGGCTTCGCCGACATTCAGGGTGATGGAAATTCTCAGCCGGGCCGTCCCGTCGGGGACGGTCGGTGGCCGGATCGCCCTGATGTCGAAACCCCCGCTCTGCAGGCGGGCAGCGATACGGACGGCTCGTGCGTTATCGCCGATCATGACGGGTTGGATCTGGGAGCCGCTCGGGGCCACGCCGAGCGTCTGAGACAATTGCTCCGCGGCAAAAGTCCAAAGCGCATGAAGGTGGACGCGTCGCTCGGGTTTTTGCGCGACTATCCGCAGCGCTTCGCGCACGCCAGCCGCCATGAGCGGCGACGGCGCGGTCGAATAGATGAAATTGCGGGCGCGGTTTACCAGGTATTTGGCGAGGATGGCAGGCAGCCCCAGCAGCGCCCCGGAAACGCCGAGCGCCTTGCCGCACGTATGCAGGGTCACGATATTGCAATAGCTTTCCAGCCCGGACGCCACGCCGCGGCCACCGGGACCGAAAACGCCCGTGGCATGCGCTTCATCAACGACAAGAAAGCCGTCGTGGCGAGCAGCAATTTCGGCTAAGGCTGCAAGCGGCGCCCGGTCGCCATCCATGGAATACAGGCTCTCGACGGCGATCCAGGGCGTGCCCTTGCCACCATCTGCCCGCCATTGGCGGATGAGATCCTCGAAGGCATCGGCATCGTTGTGAGGCGCTGCCCTGGCCTCCGCTTTGCCGGCAGCGATGCCGTCGTGAACGCTCGCGTGGATCAGCGCATCATAAACGATCAAGTCGCCGCGCTGCGGCAATGTCGAAAACAGTGCGACATTGGCTGCAAAGCCACTGCCGAAATAGAGAACTCTTTCCGCGCCGAAGAAGGCCGCCGCCTCTGCCTCGAGCGTTTCGTGGACCCAATGATTGCCACGCAGCAGACGGGATCCGCCGGAGCCTGCCGGAACCCCCTCCCCTATGGCCGCAGCTATCGCCGCCGAAAGCCGCGGCGAAGCGGCCAGGCCGAGATAATCGTTGGAGGAAAAATCGATCCCCTGCTGCGGCGCGAGTGCCCTCAGCCTCGATTTTCGGCCGAGGCCGGCAAGCGTTTCCCCATAGCGAGCGAGCGCCCTTGATGTCACAGAGTGCGCTCCAGCTCCAGCTCCATCGGCTTCAGGCCGAGGCGGCGGAACAGCGCGCTGTCGTGATCCTCTCCGGGATTGTCGGCCGTCAGCAATGTCTCGCCAACGAAGATGGAGTTGGCCCCGGCAAAGAAACAGAGTGCCTGCATTTCGTCGCTCATCTCCGTCCGTCCGGCAGACAGGCGCACGTGCGATTTCGGCATCAGGATGCGCGCCAGTGCGATGGTACGCACGAAATCGATGGGATCGATCGGTGCTGCGTTTTCCAGCTTGGAACCGGGGATCGGGATCAGCATGTTGATCGGCACGCTCTCGGGCGGCGACGGCAAGTTGGCAAGCGTCACCAGCATCGAGATCCGGTCCTCGACCGTTTCGCCCATGCCGAGAATGCCGCCGGCGCAGACCTTGATGCCGGCGCCTCGGACATTGGCGAGCGTGTCCAGACGGTCTTCGAACGTGCGGGTAGTAATGATCTCTGAATAGTAGCGCTCGGACGTATCGATGTTGTGGTTGTAGTAATCGAGCCCCGCATCGGCGAGCCGGGCACTCTGGCCGGGCGTCAGCATGCCGAGCGTCATGCAGGTTTCCATGCCGAGCGCCCTCACCCCCTCGACCATGGCAACCAGCGCATCCATGTCGCGGTCCTTGGGATTGCGCCACGCAGCGCCCATGCAATAGCGCGTTGCTCCGCCCTCTCTGGCCTTGCGCGCCTCGCTCAGCACGCGCTGGACCTCCATCAGCTTCGAGGCCTTGAGACCGGTTGGATAGTGGGCCGACTGGCTGCAATAGCCGCAGTCTTCCGCACAGCCGCCCGTCTTGATCGACAACAGGCGGCTCATTTGGACGGAATTCGGGTCGAAATTTTCGCGATGAAGCTGCTGGGCGCGGAACAGCAGATCATTGAATGGAAGATTATAGATAATCTTGGCTTCTTCGAACGAATCGGCGCGATTCAAAACCAAACCATGCTCATCGATGGCCGTAGAGGCTAAAGAAATTCGATCCATAAGCTACTCTCCATGACTGGATATAGATTTACAAAATATTTTATCTATAATTTCTAGAAAGCCAAAGCGACGCAACAGCGCTAAGGATGCAAGGTGAAGGGTCCATTCAATCACAGCGTGCGACTTCCGGTGTGATCGGAACCAAAGCGGACAATCTCTCAATCCTACGCCGGGCAGCCGCAAGCTGCGCGAGCGAACCGTGGCGTCGCCGTTCACACGAACTCAAGGCAGAGAATATCAGAGCGAAGGCTGGAGGCGGCCGGCGGCCCTGGACTCAGCGTTCCATCTGGCACCAGGCCGCGAGCAGCGGGCGTGAGGTGCAACGCATCGCGACGGTATGGCCGGCTTCGTTGTAGAAGGCCGAACCGGGTGTAGCGGTCTGCCAGCCACGTTCGTCGCAGAGGAATTCGCAATCGGACAGTGCCAGAAAGACACGGGCGCGATACTGGATGTGATCCGGGAAGCGGCTGTAGGGCTCCATGATCGTCAGGCCCAGCGTGACGTCTTCCCGCTCTTCAAGACCTGAAGCGCCGGCGATGATCGCATGAGCATGCGCCGTCTCGATATTCATACTGGCAAACGGGCCCGTCTTGCTCGACACCCAGTCCAGGTTCCTGGCGACTTCATTGATCGCGTCCGCGGCGGCGGCAAAGGGTTTGCCCTTCGAGGCGATCTGGCGCAGCGCGAATTGCAATTGTGGAACGAGCTTCAGCGGAGTAGCGGGACGTGTGGAAATCGCACCCGGCTGCTGCAGCAGGTGAAAGATCTTGCCGGCGACGAATTTCTCCATCATCGGCGTGTTCTCCGAAAGCATCAGGCTGCCGATCGCGCCGATCAGGCGCTGCACTTCGGCTGGTCTGCGCGCACGGCTTACAGGATAGGCCTCGTCGGTCCTTGTTCCTCGGTGCAGAAGGAGATCGGCATCTCGCCTCAGCTTGGATTTCGACATCGGCCGTGTTCCGAAGCAATGGCGCCGCGCTGAGCGGCAATCCAAAGCGCAATTGGTTTCGCGAAAGCATCGGATCAACACCAATGCGCACGCGCGGTCAAGCCGGATGGTGAAAACTTGCTCGGGTCAAAAGTTGCGCGCGGGCAACGCGCTGGATCCTGTCAGCCTCTGCGCGGCGAGCGCTCCAGCCTCTCGCCATCCCGAACTGCCGGCGCCTTCTCGGTCAGCCCGACCAGAGAGCGGAAGGGACTCGGCAGCTGGTCCACGGCAATTGCAAAGACAATCGAGAAGAAGGCGGTCGCAGCCGCAACGATCGCGAAACTCGGGATCGCCGGGAGATCGAGCGGCAAGACGTAATAGAGCGCACCGACGGTGACGGTCTGGTGGACGATGTAGAGCGGGAAGACCAGGCGGTTCATCGTCACCAAACGCTCGCTGGGCTGATTGAGATAGCGCGCACCGAAACCGATCAGGGTGAGGATCATGCTCCAGGCGAGCAGAAAGATGCTGGCCTTGAAGAGCAGCGTTTCATTGATATCGTAGCTGCCGATCGCCTGTTCCGGCGGAACGGCCCAGGATGTCAGATAAAGCCAGACGGTCGTCGCAAGCGCTATTCCGCCGCTGACATAGCGGCGCGCAATCAGCGTGCCGATCAGCGTCCGGTGATGGCGGGAAATCAGGAAACCGAGGCCAAACCAGCTGGCCCAGACGGCAAACCATGCGCCGTCATTGTAGAGGGCATTAGTCTCGCGCGGATAGATCGGTGAGAGCGCCAGATTGAGACCGAGCGGCAGAAGGAAGAAGAGATAGATGGCGCCTGTTCTGGCGGTGCGCTCGAACCACGCAAAGATCGGATTTCCCGGCCGCAGCAGATATTGGAAGATCGGATAGCAGATCACCGACATCACCAGCAGATAGGCGACGAACCACATATGCGCCCAGGTGAAATTGCCGGTCGGATATTTTCCCTCGGTGAAATAGCGCGTCAGCCAGAACTGAAGCAAGGAGCCGGTATAGCCGTTTTCATACATCCTCTCGTACCAGACCTGCGGCACGACGATCACCGCCATGGCAAAGAGCAACGGGATGAGCAGGCGCATGGTGCGCTTGTAGATGAAGGTCAGCCCCTGCTCCGGCTTGAACGTGAAGGCGACGCCCATGCCCGAAATGAAGAACAGTAGCGCCAGGCGCCAGGCACGCGGAAAATCCATGACCAGCGACAGGCCGCGGCTGGTATTCTCGCTGTGCAGCAGCCAGCCCATGTCGGGGAAGAAAGCAGCCGAGGAATGAAAGAGGATCAGCAGGCCGAAGGCGAAAACCCTCAGGCGATCGACATAGTAAAGTCTTTCTCTCATCGCAGACGACGGATCCCTACGCAGCATCATCATGCGATCTGTCTACGCCTCAGACGTTAAGGATCGCTGCCGAAACTTCGTAAACTTCTGCTTTATTAGCGGATTGGTTGGGCGGCGCGGATGTCGGTCTGGGAGAAGTCGTTTCCCTTGTAGAGTAGCGGCTCCCCGCTGATCATGGCCAAGGCATAGGAGAAACAATCACCGTAATTCAGACCGGCAGCATGTCGCCCCTTGCCGTAGCGCCGCCAGGCGCGCCGTGCTTGATCAGCATGATCGGCATCGACCGCGACGATTTCGATGCTCGCCTTGAATATCCAGAGATCAAGCTCACTGCCGCCGGCTTCGCCAAGCCGAGTTTCCAGCACCATGGCCGCTTCAAGCAAAGTTGCTGCCGATATAAGCCGGACTGGATCGTCGGCGATCCGCTGCTCGAAGGCGGCAGCCTCGGGCTCATTCAAGGCGATTGCGAGGATTGCCGATGTATCGATCACCATCAGCGCGGCAGGCCGTTTTCATCATAGCCGAGGATGTCATCGGCGCTGCGGTCGTCAAAGACGGGCATATCGCTCCACCGCCGGCGGCTCGCCGCGAGGTCTTCCAGCAGAGCGGCCTTTCGAAGATCATTGCCCGCCCGGCGCAAACGCTCTTCGAGGGCCTTGCGGGTAGCGACCGTAATCGTCTCGCCGGTTCTCTCGGCCAAGGTACGAGCCAGCCGTTCGGTCTCCGGGTCCTTGATACTCAACGCCATGATGTAAGGTTCCTATCTGTCAATATTCTACCTAAATAGCATTTCCAAAGCGTGTTTTCGATAGCGGAACGATACCCCGTTCGAGAATCGTTGCGAAAACCTTTTCTCACTTGACATGACACTTGGTAAAAGGTTTTCTCACCGCAAAGCTTGGGAGGAAGAGCTGGATATTTCGGGAGGAAAACGCGGGCGGATAACCATCCATGACGTGGCTGCGGCCGCGGGCGTCAGCATATCGACGGCATCGAAGGCATTGAACGATACGGGCCGCATGGGCGCCGAGACCCGCGAGCGGGTGAAGCGCATCGCGGCGGAGATCGGGTTCAGGCCGAATGCTCTGGCGCGCGGCCTTTTAAGCAAGCGCAGTTTCACGATCGGGCTGCTGACGAACGACACCTACGGCCGCTTTACGTTGCCCGTGATGGCCGGTGTTTCGGAAGCGCTGGTCGATCATGGCGTATCGGTTTTCCTCTGCGCCATCGAGGACGATCCGGCGCTCGGTCAGATCCATGTCGATGCGATGCTCGACAAGCAGGTGGACGGCATCATTGCGACAGGAAAGCGTCTGGACAGACGGTTGCCTGTCGATCTGACAAACCTGAATGTACCCGTCGTCTACGCCTTTACCGAGGGCGCGCCTGATAGCGTCACGTTCAGCTCCGACGATGGGCATGGCGCGCGGCTTGCGACGGAGTGGCTCCGGAAGCTCGGGCGCAGACGGATTGCCCATATTACCGGGCCGGAGGTTTTTTTCTCTGTCCGCGAGCGCGCCAACGCCTATCGCGAGGTGGCGGGGGACGGCGTGCCGGTTCTCTTCGGCGTCTGGTCGGAGAGCTGGGGACATGATGCGGTGGCGAGGCTCTGGAATGCGGCCGGTGAGAAGCCGGACGGCATCTTCTGCGGCAACGACCAGATCGCCCGTGGCGTCATCGATGCTTTACGCGAGCGCGGCATCAAGGTGCCGCAGGATGTTTCGGTTGTCGGTTTCGACAATTGGGAGATCGTCGCGGCGCAGACCCGGCCGCCCCTGACGACCGTCGACATGGAGCTGAAGGAGCTCGGGCGGCAGGCCGGATTGACCATTCTGGCGCTCGCGGAGGGGCGGCCGGTGGAGCCCGGCGTGCGGAAATTGCCGTGCCGCCTCGTCGTGCGGCAGACATGCGGGGGCGACGCCCTCGGGATTTAGAAACGGCGCGAAGGAGACGCGCCAATTTGGGAGGAGTGCCATGATGAAGCGTCTGTTGGTGGCAACGAGCCTTGCCACCCTTAGCCTCGTATCGACAGCCTCGGCTGCCGAGAAGATCGAAATGTGGGTTCGTTCGGGTATCGGCGACGCCTTCAAGAAGGTGGTCGAAGCCTACAATTCCAGCCATGAAAACCAGGTCGTCGCCACCGAAGTGCCGTTCAGCGAACTGGTGCAGAAATATGCGACCGCGATCGCCGGTGGCCAGGCGCCCGATGCCCTGTCGATGGACCTGATCTATACGCCAGCCTTCGCGGCAGCCGGCCAGCTTGAAGATCTCTCGGACTGGGCAAAGAAGCTGCCCTATTTCAACTCGCTGTCGCCGTCGCATGTCCGTCTCGGCACCTATGACGGCAAGATCTACGGACTGCCGCTCTCGGTCGAGACCTCGGTCTTTGCCTGGAACAAGGATCTCTACAAGAAGGCCGGGCTCGATCCCGAAAAGGCACCGACGACCTGGGAAGAGATCGAGGCCAATGCCGAGAAGATCCGCAAGCTCGGCGACGACACCTATGGCTTCTATTTTTCCGGCGGCGGTTGCGGCGGCTGCATGATCTTCACCTTCACGCCGCTCGTCTGGGGCGGCGGTGCGGATATCCTGTCGGAAGACGGCAAGACCGCAACGCTCGATACGCCACAGATGCGCAAGGCCGTCGGCTTCTATCGCGACATGGTCAAGAAGGACCTCGTTCCGGCGGGTGCCGCCAGCGACAACGGCTCGAACTTCCTGACCTTCACTAATGGCAAGATCGGCCAGCAGTCGCTTGGCGCCTTCGCCATCGGCACGCTGGTTACCAGCCATCCCGATATCAATTTCGGTGTGACGCTGATCCCCGGCGTCGACGGCAAGCCGTCGTCCTTTGCCGGTGGCGACAATTTCGTCATCACCAAGGGCACCAAGAAGATCGACGCGGTGAAGGAGTTCCTCGAATATATCTACTCGATGGACGGCCAGAAGGTCATGGCCAAGTATGGCAGCCTGCCGACCCGCGGTGATATTGCCGACCAGGTCCTTGCCGGGCTCGACCCGCGCATGGAAGTCGGCCTGAAGGCGATCGCCGTCGCCAAGACGCCCTATACGCTGCAGTTCAACGACCTGATCAACAGCGCCAATGGCCCATGGGCGACCTTCACCAACGCCGCGATCTTCGGTGACGACGAAGACGGAGCCTTCTCGAGCGCCCAGTCCGAGATGCAGTCGATCATAGATAGCGGCCAATAATCTCTCCCGGCCGCGGCCGGGGAGCAGTGGCAGCTCTCCGGCCGATCCATTCCATGCAGCAATGAAAGATGCGGAGCATTTCGATGACCGTTTCAGGTCCCCAGCGCCTTGTCGGCAGCCGGAAGAGGCGGCGCAGATCGCAATGGCGCGGGCTTCTCTACATCGCGCCGGCCATGGCGCTCGTCATCGTCTTCTTCGTCATGCCGGTTCTTTTCACTGGCTGGATGAGCCTGCACAACTGGCCGCTGATGGGCGCGCAGCGCTGGATCGGCTTTGCCAATTATACGCGCATGTTCAATGACAGCCGCTTCATGGCGGCGCTGAATTTCACCGCCTATTACACCGTCATCGTCACCATCGCGATCTTTGCCGTTGCCTTCCCGCTGGCGATCTTCGTCGAGAAGGAACGGCGCTTCGTCAGCACCTACCGGACGATTATTTTCCTGCCCGTCGTCGTCGGCCTCGCGACCGCCTCCCTGCTCTGGGTCTGGCTTGCCAATGTCGATAGCGGCTTCTTCGGCCCAGCGCTGAGGGCGCTTGGTCTCGTCGACCGCAGCCCGAATATCATGGCGAGCTTTGACACTGCCTTCGCCACCATCATCGTCATGGTCGTCTGGAAGATTGCCGGCTTCACGATGATCATCCTGCTGACCGGCCTGCAGGCGATCCCGTCCGAACTCACGGAAGCCGCGCGCATCGATGGCGCCGGGCGCTGGCAGCGTTTCCGGCATCTGACCCTGCCGCTGATGCGCCGCACGATCGCGCTGGCGCTCGTGGTCTCGGTCACCGGCTCGGTTCTCGCCTTCGACCAGTTCTACATCATGACCTCGGGCGGACCGCAGAACAAGATGATCTCCGTCGTATACTACATCTTCAACCAGTCCTTCGTGTCCTTCAATCTCGGCTATGGCGCGGCCCTGTCGATCGCCCTCCTGGCGATCCTTGTGGCGATCTCCATCGTCCAGCTGTGGCTGCTCAGGGTCGGGGAGGAACGCCCATGATCTCGTCGAGAGAACGCCGCGCCCGCAAGCGCTTCCGGTCGCAATCGGCCTATCACGTCACCGGCATTGCCGTTTCGGTCTTCTTCCTGGCGCCCTTCGTCATCGCGCTGCTCTCGTCGTTCCGTCACGGCACGGAAGCGAGCCTGCCGCCGCTGCCACCATGGCCGACGACCGGCGTCAGCTTCGATGCCTATGCCCTGCTCGACACGTTCGGCGCCGGCATCTGGCAGCACATGATCAACTCGCTCTTCGTGTCGCTCGCCACCGTGGTGCTGACGGTCGCCGTCAGCCTGCTCGCCGGCTACGGCTTCTCGCGCTACCGCTTCCCGCTGAAGAACGTGCTCTTCGTGCTGATCATCGCCACGCTGATGATCCCGTTCCAGTCGATCCTGACGCCGCTCTTCATCATTCTCGCCAAGCTCGGCCTCAACAATTCGCTGCTTGGGCTGACACTCGTTTATGTGACGCTGCAGCTCCCCTTCTCGGTCTTCATGATGCGCAACGCATTCGATGCCGTGCCGAAGGAAATCGAGGAGGCCGCGCGGATCGATGGTGCGCGCGACCTGAAATTGTTGATCCGGGTGTTGCTGCCGCTGGTCCTGCCGGGCGTGGCGACCGTCGCGATCTTCGCCTTCCTGAACGCCTGGAACGAATTCCTTGCCGCCCTCGTGCTGCTCTCCAGCAACGAGAAATACACGCTGCCCGTCCTGATGACGGCGGTGCGCGCCGGGCGTCTCGGCGCCATCAACTGGGGTGCCGTCCAGGCCGGTGTCGTCGTCATGACGATCCCCTGCCTGATCGTCTTCCTGCTTCTGCAACGCTACTACATGCGCGGGCTGATGGCCGGCGCGGTGAAATGATGATCTTTCAACGAAATGGATGAAGCCATGAACAAGCTGAAGAGAGACCGCCAGTTCCGCCCCCTGCCCGTCCCGAGCGTCGAGCTCGCCGGCCTTTTCGGCGATCGCCAGGATGCGATCTGCGATTCAACGGCCGAAACGCTGCTCGACCGTTGCGTTGAGGCCGGCATGATCCAGGCGATCGACGTCAGCCAGCCCAGCCCCGGCGTCGTCATCCCGATCGGCCCCTGGGGCGGCTCGACACAGATGTTCTGGGACAGCGACCTTGGCAAATCGATCGAGACCGTGGCCTATTCGCTCTATCGCCGCGCCAATCCGAAGCTTGAGGCACGCGTCGACGAGATCATCGACATGTACGAAAAACTGCAGGACAAGGACGGCTATCTGAACGCCTGGTTCCAGCGCGTGCAGCCCGGTCGCCGCTGGACGAACCTGCGCGACCATCACGAACTCTACTGCGCTGGCCACCTGATCGAAGGCGCTGTCGCCTATTACCAGGCGACCGGCAAGCGCAAGCTGCTCGACATCATGTGCCGCTATGCCGATTACCTGATCACCGTCTTCGGCCATGGCCCCGGCAAGCTCGCCGGCTATTGCGGCCATGAGGAAGTCGAACTGGCGCTGGTAAAGCTGGCGCGCGTCACCGGCGAGAAGAAATATCTCGACCTCTCGAAGTTCTTTGTCGACGAGCGCGGACAGGAGCCGCATTTCTTCACCGAGGAAGCGGTGCACGATGGCCGCAGTGCGGCCGATTTCCACCAGAAGACCTATGAATATGGACAGGCACATGTGCCGGTTCGCGATCAGAAAAAGGTCGTGGGACACGCCGTGCGCGCCATGTATCTCTATGCGGGGATGGCCGATATCGCCACCGAGTATAATGACGATACGCTGACCGCAGCCCTCGAAACGCTCTGGGACGACCTGACGACGAAGCAGATGTATGTGACGGGTGGCATCGGCCCCGCGGCGTCCAATGAAGGCTTCACCGACTACTACGACCTACCGAACGAGAGCGCCTATGCCGAGACCTGCGCCTCCGTCGGCCTCGTCTTCTGGGCGAACCGCATGCTCGGCCGCGGCCCGAACCGGCGCTATGCCGACATCATGGAGCAGGCGCTATACAACGGCGCGATGGCCGGTTTGTCGCTCGACGGCAAGACCTTCTTCTACGAGAACCCGCTGGAGAGCGCCGGCAAGCATCACCGGTGGATCTGGCACCATTGCCCCTGCTGCCCGCCCAATATCGCGCGCCTGCTGGCGTCGGTTGGGTCTTATATGTACGCGGTCGCCGAAGACGAAATCGCCGTGCATCTCTATGGGGAGAGCAAGGCACGCTTCGAGCTTTCAGGCGCAAAGGTCGAACTGGCGCAGACGACCCGCTACCCCTGGGATGGAGCGATCCATTTCGACCTCAATCTCGACCGCCCGGCCCGCTTCACGCTGTCGCTGCGTATTCCGCAATGGGCAGATGGCGCGACGCTTTCGGTCAATGGCGAGAACGTCAACATCGAATCCATCTCGACGGACGGTTATGCGCGAATCGAGCGTGACTGGAAGAGCGGCGACACGGTCGATCTCGTCATTCCGCTTGCAGCGCGCAAGCTCTTCGCCAACCCGCTCGTCCGTCAGGATGCGGGCCGCACCGCGCTGATGCGCGGCCCGCTGGTCTATTGCGTCGAGGAGACCGACAATGGCGCCGGGCTGAACGGTATCTCGCTTTCGGCAGATCCGTCGAAGGCGAAGGTCTCGGAGATTGCGGGCCTTCGCGGCGCCGTCGCTCTCGACCTGCCCGTCAGCCGTGACGCTTCGGATTGGGGTGCCGATCTCTACCGGACCGCGCCGCCCTCTGCGAATCCAGCCACCGCGCGCTTCGTGCCCTACCCCTTCTGGGATAATCGCGAGCCGGGCGAGATGCTCGTCTGGGTCCGTGCCGGCGAGGCGCGCGGTGAATAGGATGGCGGATACAGGCGTCGTGCTTGCCGGAGTTCGCAAGAGCTTCGGCAGCCTGGATGTGATCCATGGCATCGACCTGACGATAGCGGAGGGTTCCTTCGTGGTCTTCGTCGGCCCCTCCGGCTGCGGGAAGTCGACCCTGCTGCGGATGATCGCCGGGCTGGAGGACGTCACCGACGGTGAGATCGAGATCAAGGGGCGCAACGTCACCGATCTCGATCCCTCGGACCGCGGCATCGCCATGGTCTTCCAGTCCTATGCGCTCTATCCGCATATGAGCGTGCGCGAAAACCTCGCCTTCGGGCTGAAGATGGCGCGCACGCAGGCGGGGGAGATCGAGGCGCGCGTCAAGGCCGCCTCGGCGATCCTGAAGATCGACCACCTTCTCGAACGCCGCCCCGGCCAGCTCTCCGGCGGCCAGCGGCAGCGCGTCGCCATCGGCCGCGCGATCGTCCGCAAGCCCGATGTCTTCCTCTTCGACGAGCCGCTGTCGAACCTTGATGCAGAGCTGCGCGTCTCCATGCGCATCGAGATCGCTCGCCTGCATCGCGAGCTTGGCAACACGATGATCTACGTGACGCACGACCAGACCGAGGCGATGACACTCGCCGACCAGATCGTCGTGCTGCGCGACGGGCGCATCGAGCAATCGGGCACGCCGCGCGAGATCTATGAGCTTCCGGCAAACACCTTCGTCGCCGGCTTCATCGGCTCGCCGCGGATGAACCTGCTCGATGCCATGTGGCAGGGTGCGGGCCGGGTCTCGGCGGGTGGTCAGGCGGTTCAATCAGCGGTCACCGGAAGCGGGCTGGTCTCGGGCACGAGGGTGAAACTCGGCATCCGGCCAGAGCATCTGACGGTGAGCTCAAGTGGCACCGACGGATTGGAGGCGACTGTCGATTTCGCCGAATATCTCGGCGGCACACAATATCTCTACTGCCAGCTCCCCGACGGACAGCCGGTCACCGTCGAATATCGCTCGACCGCAGAGATCGGTACCGGCGACCGCGTTTACCTCACTGCGGCCCCCGCCAACGTCAGGCTGTTCGAAGAGAATGGTCCCGCAATCGCCTGAGGCTGCCCCTCCCGGGAGACCGACGGCCGGCATCGCTTGAAAGCCGCTCCGGCCGGTCATCGGTCAGAAACTGTAGTTCCGTCCGCTCTCGCAAAGTGCTAAACCATGCGCATATAGGCGTATGATTTCGCTTTCTTTTTGCATTTCACGGGAGGACGGCGAGCGAATGGAAGTTGCAGCCCAGAAGATCCAGCTGAGTTACGGCGCCGAGCCGGGCATTCGCTTCGCGGTGCTTCTGGACGGCAAGGGCGGCTGTCGCGAGATCGGCGCGGCCGGCTTGCGCGACTGGAAGCCGGCCGACGGCATTCTCTGGGTCCATCTGGAACGCGATCACGATGCCGCCGCAGCCTGGGTTGCCGAGCGCGGCGGTTTTGATCCGCTGGTGACCGACGCGCTTCTGGAAGACGAATCCCGGCCGCGTGTCGAGCCTGTCGATGACGGATTGCTGATCATCCTGCGCGGCGTCTGTGCGGCGCCGCCGGAAGAAGCAGAGGACGCGCCCATCGATCTGGACCTCGTGCCGATCCATGCCTGGGTCGATGAAAACCGCGTCGTCACACTGCGTGACAGCGGGCATTACATAACGGCGCTGCGCGACATCCGCCAGGCATTGGAAAAGGGCAAGGGGCCGAAGCGTACAGGCGAGCTTCTGGCGCTCGTCAGCGACAAGCTTGTCAGGGACTTGGAGCCCGTTCTTGACCAGATGGACGAGGAAGTCGACGAACTCGACGAATTGATCTTTCACGGCGAAGCCGCCGAAGTGCGCGAGCGCCTCAAGCTGCTGCGCCGCCGCGCCGTTCAGCTCCGCCGCTACCTTGCCCCGCAACGCGATGCACTCAACCGTATCGAGCATGACGATGCACCCTGGCTTGCCGAACGCGACAAGCTGCGGATGCGCGAAGTCATCGACAAGCTGATGCGCTTCATCGAATATCTCGACGCGATCCGCGACCGCACCGGCATCCTGCACGACGACCTGTCGACCGTTATCAGCGAGCGCATCGCGCGCAACTCCAACCGGCTGGCCGCGCTCGCCGCGCTGCTGTTGCCGCCGAGCGTGGTGGCCGGTCTCTTCGGCATGAATGTCGGCGGCATTCCCGGCGTCAACGACACCTGGGCCTTCATCATCATCGTCGGCTTCGTCGCAGCGACTTCGGTTGCGACCCTCTACGTGCTGAAGCGCATCAACTGGCTTTGAATGCCGGGGCGGAACCGGCAGGCGGCGGACGGCGTTCTGTCCCAATTGCGCTCAGGGGATGAGGTCATGCGTCGTCAAGCACGTCTTATTGCAGTTCTCGCCGGTCTTGGTGTTGCCGCGCCTGCCGCCGCCGACGAGGCGGGTTTCCTGAAGCCGCTCAGCGGCAGCTGGACCGGCACCGGCAAGGTGCTCAGAAAGATCGGCAGCTCGCCGATCAATGTTTCCTGCAAATTCAATATAGATGCACCGGGAGCCTCGATCTCGATGCGAGGAAATTGCCGGGGTCTTCTCGTGGTCAACCGGGCGATCTCCGCCGACCTTTCGGCGCGCGGCACGCGCTATTCCGGCAACTATACCGGCCCGTCGGGCTCGCCGTCGCAGCTCTCCGGCAGCCGCCAGGGTGACGTGATCAATCTCGCCGTCCGCTGGGCAAGGCTCGTCAACGGCGACCGTAATGCCAACATGACGATCAGCAAGCGCGGCAATAGTCAGCTGCTGATCCAGACGATCGACAAGGATCCGGCGTCGGGCAAGTCGGTGACGACAAGCGAGATCAGCCTTAAGAGGCAGTGACGGCTTAGGCGGTACGGCGCTTCTTCTGCTGTTCGGCGCGCGTTGCCGAAAGAGCCCGTGCCTGATGCAGCTGGACCAGCGCCGTCTGCACCGATGCCTGGAAATCCAGAACGCGATCGCGCACAGCGTCTTCCGACAGGCCGCACTGACCGAGTTCGTCTGCCAGACGGCGGCACTCGGCCTTCCAGAATGTCACGGCCGCCTCGCCATGCAGGTTATCGAGCGTCGCGGCACAGCGATCGACATCGCCTGCCTTGGTCACGTCGCGCATGATCAAAAGTTCACTGTTCTTGAGAGCGGCCAGAAGCGCCGCAGGAGAGGCATCCATCGAATCATCCCGTTTTGTCAGCACAATCGTTAGACCGGCGATGGTTAACGACTGCTTGCGGCCAAGAAGGCGGCGATTTCGATCGCCGGATTGACGGCGGCAAAATGCGCTTCCATTGTCGCGCTTCGCTCATGAAATGATTTGCAAGCCCGGAAAGATCATGAAGTTAGACGCCATCGACCTCAGAATTCTCGATGCGATTCAGCGGGATGGCCGCATTACCAAACTTGCCTTGGCAGAAAAGGCCGGCCTTTCGCCGACACCCTGCTGGATGCGGCTGCGCAAGCTCGAGAAGGCAGGGATCGTCACCGGCTATCATGCCCGCATCGCGCTTCGCAAAATTGCCCCGGTCGCCAGCGTGATCGTCGAGGTTACACTGGCCAACCACAGGCAGAGCGATTTCGAGCGTTTCGAACGGATAATCGCCGGGATTCCCGAGATCGTCGGTTGCTGGTCCGTTGGCGGCGGCGTCGATTACTTCCTAAGGATCGCCGCCCCTGATATCGACGCCTATCAGCGGCTGATCGACGGACTGCTCGACCGCGAACTCGGGATCGAGCGCTATTTCACCTATATCGTCACCAAGACGGTCAAGGACGAAACGGTGCTGCCCGTCGCCACCCTTGTCCAGCCCGGCGAAACGCCAAGCGAGGCCTAGAGAGATCGTGCGGCCCGCCGCCCGGCCTTAGACAATCTCTCTGTTTGAAGCGGCTTCAAAGGACAAAATCTCGCCTGCTCCCGTGAAAGACTTCGGTGTCGGTAACGAGGAGACAGGACATGACCGCGGTTTTTGCCCGCCCCGATTTTCATCAGGCGCTTGCGCGCCTCAAGGACAGGCATCTGCTGCGCGACCTCGCCTATTGCGACGGCCGCTGGACGTCGGCCGCCGACAACAAGAACTTCGAAGTCACCGACCCCGCGAGCGGCGCGAGTGTCGCCTGGGTCGCGAGCCTCGGCGCCAGGGAGACTACAGCTGCCATCGACGCCGCCTCGCGCGCGCTTCCGGTCTGGCGCGGACTGCTGCCGCAGGAGCGTGCCCGTATTCTCAGAAAATGGTACGAGCTGATGCTCGCCGCCAAGGACGATCTGGCGCTGATCATGACACTCGAGCAGGGCAAGCCGCTTGCCGAGTCGCTCGGCGAGATCGACTATGCCGCATCCTTCGTCGAGTGGTATGCCGAGGAAGGCAAGCGGCTGAACGCCGAGAATGTCACAAGCCATCTGCCGGGCGCCGAAATGATCGTGCGCCGCGAGGCGCTCGGCGTCACCGCGATCGTCACTCCCTGGAACTTCCCCTCGGCCATGGTCACCCGCAAGGCGGCGGCAGCCCTTGCCGCGGGCTGCACCGTCGTCGCCCACCCCTCTTCCGAGACGCCACTCTCGGCCTTGGCGCTTGCCGAGCTCGGCGAGCGCGCCGGGATTCCCGCAGGCGTCTTCAACGTCGTCACCGGCGATGCCGCGACCATCGTCGGCCGCCTCTGCGAAGACGAGCGCGTGCGCGCCGTCAGCTTCACCGGGTCGACAGGGATCGGCCGGCTGATTGCAGCACAATGCGCGCCGACGATGAAGCGGCTGGTCATGGAACTCGGCGGGCACGCGCCGCTGATCATCTTTGAGGATGCCGATATCGAGCAGGCCGTGAGGATCGCCATCGACGCCAAGTTCGCGACGTCAGGCCAGGATTGCCTCGCCGCCAACCGGATTTTCGTGCATCGCGCGATCGCGCCGCGTTTCGAACAGGCTATCGCATCGCGAATCCGCCAGCTGCAGGTCGGTGACGGCTTCTCAGCTGGTGCGGAGATCGGTCCGCTGATGCACGAGCGCGCCATCGCCAAGGTCGAAGAGCAGGTCGAGGACGCCGTGAAGCGCGGCGCCAAGCTCATTACCGGCGGAAAGCGGCACAAGGCCGGCAAACTGTTCTTCGAGCCGACGCTGCTGTCGGACGTCCCTGCCGACGCGCTGATCATGCGCGAGGAAACCTTCGGTCCGGTCGCCGGCATCACCGTTTTCGATACCGAAGAGGAAGTGATCGCCAAGGCGAACGATACCGAATACGGCCTCGTCGCCTATGTCGTCACAGCCAACGGCGCGCGCCAGATGCGGCTCGGCCGGGCGCTGGAATACGGCATGGTCGCTATTAACCGGGTGAAGATCACCGGCGGGCCGGTCCCGTTCGGCGGCTGGAAGCAATCCGGTATCGGCCGCGAGGGCTCGCGCCACGGCATCGAGGCCTTCACCGAGCTCAAATATCTCTGCATCGACACCGCCGCCTGACGCGGCCCTCCCAATCCAGACATCAAGGACACCAGCCATGCTTGACAGAAGCAACGAACTCAACGCCTGGGACCGCGACCACTTCTTCCACCCCTCGACGCATATGGGTATGCATGCCCGCGGCGAGACGCCGACCCGCGTCATCTCGTCTGGCGAAGGCGCCTACATCACCGATACCAACGGCCGCACCAGCCTCGATGCCTTTGCCGGTCTCTACTGCGTCAATGTCGGCTACGGTCGCCAGAAGATCGCCGATGCGATCGCCAATCAGGCGAAGAACCTCGCCTATTACCACGCCTATGTCGGCCACGGCACGGAAGCCTCGATCACGCTGTCGAAGATGATCATCGACCGGGCGCCCGAAGGCATGAGCCGCGTCTATTTCGGCCTGTCGGGCTCGGATGCCAATGAGACCAACATCAAGCTGATCTGGTACTACAACAACATCCTCGGCCGCCCGGAGAAGAAGAAGATTATCTCGCGCTGGCGCGGCTATCACGGCTCCGGCGTCATGACCGGCTCGCTGACCGGGCTCGAGCTCTTCCACAAGGCCTTCGACCTGCCGCGTGCTCCCGTCCTCCACACCGAAGCACCCTATTATTTCCGGCGCCCGGATCGTTCGATGGACGAGGAGCAGTTCTCGCAATATTGCGCCGACAAGCTGGAAGAGATGATCCTTGCCGAAGGCCCGGATACGGTTGCCGCCTTCATCGGCGAACCGATCCTCGGCACCGGCGGTATCGTGCCGCCGCCGAAGGGTTACTGGCAGAAGATCCAGGCGGTTCTCGACAAGTATGACGTGATGCTCGTCGCCGACGAAGTCGTCACCGGCTTCGGTCGCCTCGGCACGATGTTCGGCTCCGATCACTACGGCATGAAGCCCGGCTTGATCACCATCGCCAAGGGTCTGACCTCGGCCTATGCGCCGCTCTCCGGCACCATCGTGTCCGACAAGGTCTGGCAGGTGCTCGTCCAGGGTTCCGACCAGATGGGCGCGATCGGCCATGGCTGGACCTATGCGGCGCACCCGATCTGCGCGGCAGCCGGTATTGCCAATCTCGAGCTGATCGACGAGCTCGATCTCGTGAAGAATGCCGGCGAGACCGGTGCTTATTTCCGCAGCGAGCTTGCTAAGGCCGTCGGCTCCCACAAGCATGTCGGCGAAGTGCGTGGCGACGGCCTGATGGCGGCGATCGAATTCGTCGAGGACAAGGATGACCGCAAGTTCTTCGACGTCTCGCGCAAGGTCGGCCCGCAGATTGCCGCCGCTCTTCTCGAGCGCGGCGTCATCGGCCGCGCCATGCCGCAGGGTGATATCCTCGGCTTCGCACCGCCGCTCTGCCTGACCCGCGAAGAGGCCGATATCGTCGTCAAGGCGGCAGCCGGCGCCATCGACACGGTCTTCAAGTCTCTCTGAGCTTGATGGAGCCCGCAGCGCGCGGGCTCCCCTCCGAGAGCGCGGAACCAACTGCGCTCTCGAAAGTTGCTTATTCAGAAGGGAGCACGAAGATGCTGACACTCGAAGAAGCAATGCTGGTATCCGCAGATCGCATCGAGCACTGCCGCGGCGAAGTGGAACTCGACACCGTCGATCTCATCGATCGTTTCGAAGCCGCCGGCTTTTCGCGCAAGGAAGTGCTGGTGGCGCTGAGCGAAATTCTCACCGAGGAATTCTCGAACCTGCCCGATCTGCCACGCTTTCATTGAGGGACTGGCCGGACGGTCCGTCAGTCGATAGAACGCTACGATGGATAGCCGCTTTCTCTTTACCGGCCCAGAAGATGCCGGAACCACCATTCTCCTGGCCCACGGCGCGGGTGCGCCGATGGATTCCAAATCGATGAATGCTGCCGCGGCAGCCCTCGCCGATGCCGGTTTCCGTGTCGCCCGTTTCGAGTTCGGCTATATGGCGGCACGGCGCACCTCGGGCCAGCGCAAGCCGCCGCCGAAGGCCGAAACGCTGAAAGACGAATATCGCGATGCCGTTGCGGCGCTCGGCGCGAATGGCAAACTTTTGATCGGCGGCAAGTCGATGGGCGGACGCGTCGCCAGCATGGTGGCCGACGACCTCCATGCCGCCGGCAAGATTGCCGGTCTCCTCTGCCTGGGCTATCCTTTCCATCCGCCTGAGAAACCGGCGCAGTTGCGTACCGCGCATCTGGAAGATCTGCAGACGCCTGCACTCATCGTCCAGGGCACGCGCGACCCCTTCGGCACCCGGCCAGAGGTTGAAGGGTACACACTTTCCAAGGCGATCCGTATACTCTGGCTAGAGGACGGCGATCATGATCTGGTGCCGCGCAAGAAGCTCTCAGGCTTCTCGGCCGCAGATCATCTCGAGACGCTCGGCCGCGAAGTCTCCGCCTGGGCAGCCGGTCTGAAATAGCTGCAGGAAAAGAAAAAGGCGCTCGACCCGGAGGGGAGCGCCTTTTCTTTATTGCCCGGACGGCGAAAGCTCAACAGACCAGAGGTCGGCTGCGCAGGCCATCGATACGGGTGGTGAGCGCTAGATAGCGTCACTGTTTTAGAAATTCAAGAGGGTCGGTGCGCCTTCGCGCAGATTCTTCGCAATGCCCATGGCTGTTGCCCAAAGGACACCCGCCTCCGAGCTCAGCAAGGAGGCGGGGGTACTAGGAAGCCGGTACGCAATACTTGAACCGGCTGTGTGGCCACGGCCGGAGAATGCCTTGAAATATCAAGGATTCAAGCGGATGCTGATCGGGTGGTTACGGGGTAAGCTTAACGAGGCCCGGGAGAAGCCTTCGCCAAGCGCCTTATGAGATTTGGCGCGATATGACATGGTCTGCTTGACTCACGCGGCGTAAGTCAAAACGGCGGCAGCAATAACGATCATTGTTACGCTTACCAGACCTATCAGACCGTAATTTGGTGCAGCGTTCATGCTGTCCCTCCTGTTTGATAGTGGGACAGATTTTCCAACAACGTGTGGTACTTCGTAAAGAACGCAAAACGAGCATCGCGTTTCTTGGTATAGCGCAGGTTAACGGCAAAAAACCCGCAGATTTACTGCGGGCTTCCATAGTCGTCTCGCAACTTCTTTACGTCGGTTATTGTGGGCAGCTTTGAGCCATGGTGCCGGCGGATTCGTTGCCGGTAGCGCACGGTGCCGAAGGCGGGAGGGCCTTGTTGACTCCGCCCGGATTGATGGTGCGGCCGTCCCTGTTGAGGTCGACAGTTCCGGGATTGATCGTGCTGTTGGTAATCCCGGGATCGGTTCCGGTTCCGCCCGTGCTGCGGCCGCCGATGTCAGGGGTGATCGACTGATGGGAGCCGGTCATCCCGCTGCCGGAACCGGTGCCAGAAGGGCTTGTCGTCTGGGCAAGGGCCGCGGATGAGATCGAGGCGGCGACGAATGAGGCGGTGATAAGCGATTTGAACATTGTGAACTCCTCTGCTGTCCTCGGGCTAACCACCGACCGGCGGGAAAGTTCGTTCACAACGAGGTGAGCCCGCTTCGTCGGCCCATATTCATCCAGCATAGAAAACGCGTTCACCTTGGCGCTGTCAGGGTCTATACCGGTCTTCCCCACAGGCAATCACCGGATGATCCCATGACCAGCTCCGTTCTCGACCGCTTCCTGCGCTACGCCGTCATCGACACGCAGTCCGACCCGACCTCGAAGAGCCAGCCCTCGACGGAAAAGCAGAAGAATCTCGGGCGCGTGCTGGTCGAGGAACTGCTGGAGATCGGCCTGTCGGATGCCCATCTCGACGAGCATGGCTATGTCTACGCGACGATCCCGGCCAACACGGAAAAGGCCGTTCCGGTCATCTGCTTCTGTTCGCATATGGACACCGCGCCAGATTTTACCGGCACCAACGTCAAGCCACAGATCGTCAGGAACTATCAGGGCGGCGACATCCGGCTCGCCGGCGATCCGCAGCAGGTGATCCGCGTCGCCGACCATCCGACGCTGAAGGATCAGATCGGCAACGACATCGTCACCACCGACGGAACGACACTGCTCGGCGCCGACGACAAGGCCGGCCTTGCCGAGATCATGACCGCGGCAAAATTGCTGATCGACAATCCCTCGATCAGGCACGGCACGATCAAGATCCTGTTCACGCCCGACGAGGAAATCGGCCGCGGCGTCGACAAGGTCGACCTGAAGAAGCTCGGCGCCGAATTCGCCTATACGATCGACGGCTCGACCGCTGGCGAGATCGAGGACGAGACTTTTTCGGCCGATGGTGTCGAGATCTCGATCCAGGGCGTGGCGATGCATCCGGGCTTTGCCAAGGGCAAGATGGAGAATGCCATCAAGATCGCCGGCGAGATCATCGCCAGACTGCCGAAGCACATCGCGCCCGAAACCACGTCCGGCCGCGAAGGCTTCATCCACCCGACCGGCGTGACGGGATCGATGGAGAAGGCCGAACTCGGCCTCATCATCCGCGACTTCGTCGATGAAGGCCTGGCCGAGAAGGAAGCCCTATTGGAAGGCATCGTCAAGGAGGTGATGGCCGCCTATCCCGGTTCCTCCTACACGTTCAAGGTCAAGCACCAGTACCGCAACATGAAGGCGGTGCTCGACCGCAATCCGGAGATCGTCGAACACGCGATCGAGGCGATCCGCCGTGCCGGAATGAATCCGGTGCGCGGCAGCATCCGCGGCGGTACCGATGGCTCGCGCCTCTCCTTCATGGGACTGCCGACCGCCAACATTTTCGACGGCGGCCATGCCTTTCACTCGCCGCTGGAATGGGTCAGCATCCAGGATATGGAGAAGGCAGTGGCAACGATCGTCGAGACCGCGAAGATCTGGGAAGAGCGGGCCTAGGGCCCGCCAAACCGCTAACCCAATCCGAAAGCTCGATTTTCGCTCTTTGCACAGCTGAGCAAGGATATCGCCCCTGTGAATGTTGTTTGGCGGCTACAAACATTCGTTTGACATTCGGTTCATCTTCACTTCTAGTCTCTCAAGTTTCGGTTTGCCGGGGAGGGTAGCCGTCACTGAGGCGCGCACGGGAGGGGAATGTGGGCCAAACACTGCACGACCTATTCGTGATCGGCGGCGGCATCAATGGCTGCGGGATCGCCCGTGATGCGGTTGGCCGCGGTTATTCGGTGGCGCTGGCGGAGATGAACGACTTCGCCTCCGGCACCTCGTCGGGCGCCACCAAGCTGATCCATGGCGGGCTGCGCTATCTCGAACATTACGAATTCCGGCTGGTGCGGGAATCGCTGATGGAACGCGAAGTGCTCTGGGCGATGGCGCCGCACATCATCTGGCCGATGCGTTTCGTGCTGCCCTACCACAAGGGCGGCATCCGCCCGGCCTGGCTGATCCGGCTCGGCCTCTTCCTCTACGATCACCTCGGCGGCCGCAAGCTGCTGCCGCCGACTTCGGTGCTCGACATGCGCCGCGACGCGGCGGCAAAGCCGTTGAAGGCGCTGTTCACCAAGGCCTTCGAATATTCCGACGGCTGGGTCGACGACGCCCGCATGGTGGTGCTGAACGCCCGCGATGCCGCCGACAAGGGTGCGCTGATCATGCCGCGCACCAAGGTCGTCTCGGCGCGGCGCGAGAATGGTCTCTGGGTGATCGAGACCGTCGATACGCTCTCGGGCCGCTCCGAAACGCATCAGGCCCGCATGCTGATCAATGCCGCCGGCCCCTGGGTCGATCATGTGATCCGAGCCGCCTTCGGCCAGAACGAGGCGCGCCATGTCCGGCTCGTCCAGGGCAGCCACATCGTCGTCCGGAAGAAGTTCGACGGGCCAAAAGCCTATTTCTTCCAGAACCCTGATAACCGCATCATCTTCGCCATTCCCTATGAGACCGACTTCACGCTGATCGGCACCACCGACCGGGACTATGGCGGCGATCCCAAAGACGTGAGGATCTCCGGCGAGGAGACCGATTATCTCTGCAAGGCCGCAAGCGAGTATTTCAAGGAGCCTGTGCGGCCGGAGGATATCGTCTGGACCTATTCGGCGGTGCGTCCGCTGTATGACGACGGCGCCTCGAAGGCGCAGGAAGCCACGCGCGACTACGTGCTGAAGCTGGAGGGTACCGATGGCAGCGAGACGAATGCCGCGCCGCTGCTGAATGTCTTCGGCGGCAAGCTGACCACCTACCGGCGTCTGTCGGAACATGCGCTGGAGAAGATCGGCGAGGCGATCGGTGTCAAGGGTTCGCCCTGGACGGCGAAGAGCCATCTGCCGGGCGGGGATTTTCCGGCTGAGGGCTATGATGCCGAGGTCGGCAAGCTCAAGGCGGCCTATCCGTTCCTAGCCGACAGCCATGCCCGCAGGCTGACGCGCCGCTATGGCACCAGGGCCCGCATCCTGCTCGGCAGCGCCGCCTCGATTGCCGACCTTGGACGGAACTTCGGGTCGGACCTCTATGAGGCGGAGGTGCGATACCTGATGCAGCATGAATGGGCCTTCACCGCAGAGGATGTCCTCTGGCGGCGGACGAAGGCTGGACTTCACATGACGACGGAACAGATGCAGACATTGGAGGAGTACATCGCCGCCCTGCCCGCGCAACTCGCCGGGTAGAACGGCATGTGGTCCCCGTCTTGAGGAGGCACGGGAACCGGAATGCTCGAACTGCGCAATGCCGCGAAGATGGTGGGAGGTGAATACCACATTCACCCGGCCAACCTGACATTTGAACGGGGATCGCTGAACGTCCTTCTCGGACCGACGCTCTCCGGCAAGACATCGTTGATGCGCCTGATGGCGGGCCTCGACCGGCCGACCAGCGGTTCCGTCTATTTCGACGGCGCCGACGTCACCGGCGTGCGGGTGCAGAAGCGCAATGTCGCGATGGTCTACCAGCAGTTCATCAATTACCCGGCGCTGACGGTCTACGAGAACATCGCCTCCCCGATGCGGATTGCCGGGCGTGATGCCAAGACCATCGATATCGAGGTTCGCAAGGCCGCGGACCTGATGAAGCTGACGCCCTATCTCGACCGCACCCCGCTCAATCTGTCCGGCGGCCAGCAGCAGCGCACGGCGCTCGCCCGCGCGCTGGTCAAGAATGCCAGCCTGGTGCTGCTCGACGAGCCGCTCGCCAATCTCGACTACAAGCTGCGCGAAGAACTGCGCGAGGAACTGCCACGGATTTTTGCCGCTTCCGGCGCGATTTTCATCTACGCCACGACCGAGCCTTCTGAGGCGCTGCTGCTCGGTGGCAACACGGCAACGCTCAACGAGGGGCGCGTGACGCAGTTCGGCAAGACGATTTCTGTCTATCGCCGCCCGATCGATCTGGTAACGGCAAAGACCTTTGCCGACCCGCCGCTGAATTTCATCGAGGTGGTCAAGACCGGCGCCAGGCTGCGGCACGCAAGCGGTGCCGAGATCGCCGTGCCGCCGCATCTTGCCGGCATGAGCGACGGTGCCGTCACCATCGCCTTCCATCCGCATCATCTGGCGCTGGCGGCGCAGACCGCTGCCTCTCCCAAACTCATCGCCCGGACGCAGATTTCCGAAATCACCGGCTCAGAAAGCTTCGTCCATGTCGATTTCAACGGCGTGCGCTGGGTGATGCTGGCGCATGGCATCCACGACATCGATCCCGATACCGAGATCGCCGTCTATCTCGATACGCGTCACCTGATGGCCTTCGGTCCCGATGGCCGGGCGATCATCACTCCGGATCAGGGGGCATAGGAGGCTCACATGGCACGCATCACGCTCGACCATATCCGCCACGCCTACGGCCCCAATCCGCAGTCCGACAAGGATTATTCCCTGAAGGAAGTCGATCACGAATGGGCCGATGGCGGCGCCTATGCGCTGCTCGGCCCGTCAGGCTGCGGAAAGACCACGCTTCTCAACATCATATCGGGTCTTCTTCAGCCGTCGCATGGCCGCATCCTGTTCGATGGCCGCGACGTCACCGATCTCTCGACGCAGGCGCGCAACATCGCACAGGTCTTCCAGTTCCCGGTCATTTACGACACGATGACCGTCTACGACAATCTGGCCTTTCCGCTGCGCAACCGCAGCATCGCTGAACCCGAGGTTGATCGCCGCGTGCGCGAAATCCTTGAGATGATCGACCTTTCGGACTGGGCAAATCGCAAGGCGCAGCGCCTGACGGCCGACCAGAAGCAGAAGATTTCGCTCGGCCGCGGCCTGGTGCGCAACGACGTCAACGCCATCCTGTTCGACGAGCCGCTGACGGTCATCGACCCGCATATGAAATGGGTGCTGCGCTCGCAATTGAAGCGGCTGCACAAGCAGTTCGGCTTCACCATGGTCTATGTCACTCACGACCAGACGGAGGCGCTGACCTTCGCCGAGAAGGTGGTCGTCATGTATGACGGCGAGATCGTGCAGATCGGCACGCCGGCGGAACTCTTCGAGCGCCCGAGCCATACCTTCGTCGGCTATTTCATCGGCTCACCCGGCATGAACGTGATGCCCGCCAAGGTCTCCGGCAACACCGTCAGCGTCGGGCAGGAAACAATCAGCCTCGACTATGCGCCCAATACCTCAGGCGCAGCCAAGGTCGAGCTCGGCATCCGCCCGGAATTCATCCGACTCGGCCGAGAGGGCATGCCGGTCTCGATCTCCAAGGTCGAGGATATCGGCCGGCAGAAGATCGTCCGCGCCCGCTTCGCCGATCAGCCGCTGGCGATCGTCGTGCCGGAGGATGGCGAAATCCCCGAGGATGCGAGGGTCAGCTTCGATCCCAATGCCATCAGCATCTACGCCAATTCCTGGCGCGTCGGCAGGGAGGGCTGAGCATGGAAAAGACCTGGAACAACAAGGCCTGGTTTCTGGTTCTGCCGGTGCTGGTGCTCGTCGCCTTCTCCGCCGTCATCCCGCTGATGACCGTCGTCAATTACTCGGTGCAGGATACGTTCGGGAACAACGAGTTCTTCTGGGCAGGCACCGACTGGTTCGTTCAGACGCTGGAATCCGACCGCTTCTGGGAAGCGCTCCAGCGCAACCTCGCCTTCTCGCTGATCATTCTGGCGATCGAAATCCCGCTCGGCATCTTCATCGCGCTGAACATGCCGAAGAAAGGGCTTGGCGTTCCCGTCTGCCTCGTCCTGATGTCGCTGCCGCTGCTCATTCCGTGGAACGTCGTCGGTACCATCTGGCAGGTCTTCGGCCGCGTCGATATCGGCCTGCTCGGCCATACGCTGGAAGCGATCGGCCTCGACTACAACTATGTGCGCGATCCCGTCGATGCCTGGATCACCGTCATCGTCATGGATGTCTGGCACTGGACGAGCCTTGTCGTGCTGCTTTGCTATGCCGGTCTCGTCTCGATCCCGGATGCCTATTACCAGGCCGCCAAGATCGACGGCGCCTCGCGCTGGTCCGTCTTCCGCTACATCCAGCTGCCAAAGATGAAGCGGGTACTGCTCATCGCCGTGCTGCTGCGTTTCATGGACAGCTTCATGATCTATACCGAACCCTTCGTCGTCACCGGCGGCGGCCCCGGCAATTCGACGACCTTCCTGTCGATCGACCTCGTGAAGATGGCCGTCGGCCAGTTCGATCTCGGCCCTGCTGCGGCGATGTCGATCATCTACTTCCTGATCATCCTGCTGCTGTCGTGGATCTTCTACACGGTCATGACCAGCAGCGACGCCAATAGCTGAGAAAGGAGAGGACCATGGCTCAGACAATGAAATACAAACCGGCCGGAAACTTCTCCTGGGTGGTTTCGACGCTCTACATCGTCTTCCTGCTGCTGCCGATCTACTGGCTCGTCAACATGAGCTTCAAGGAGAATTCGGAGATCACCGGCGCCTTCTCGCTCTGGCCGCAGAACCCGACGCTCGCCAACTACACGGTCATCTTTACCGATCCGTCCTGGTATAACGGCTACATCAACTCGATCATCTATGTCGTTATGAACACGGTGATTTCGGTTCTGGCCGCCCTGCCTGCTGCCTACGCTTTCTCGCGCTACCGCTTCCTTGGCGACAAGCACCTGTTCTTCTGGCTCCTGACCAACCGCATGGCGCCGCCGGCCGTCTTCGCCCTGCCCTTCTTCCAGCTCTATTCGGCTTTCGGCCTGATCGACACGCATATCGCGGTCGCGCTGGCGCATTGCCTGTTCAACGTTCCGCTCGCGGTCTGGATCCTCGAAGGCTTCATGTCCGGCGTTCCCAAGGAAATCGACGAGACCGCCTATATCGACGGCTATTCCTTCCCGCGCTTCTTCGTGAAGATCTTCATGCCGCTGATCGCCAGCGGTGTCGGCGTCGCGGCGTTCTTCTGCTTCATGTTCTCGTGGGTGGAACTGCTGCTTGCCCGCACGCTGACGACGACGGCCGCCAAGCCGATCTCGGCGATCATGACGCGCACCGTTTCGGCAGCGGGCATGGACTGGGGCGTGCTGGCGGCAGCCGGCGTGCTGACCATCGTTCCCGGCGCCCTCGTCATCTATTTCGTCCGCAACTACATCGCCAAGGGCTTTGCCCTGGGCCGCGTCTGAGGAGGAGACGGACATGAGCTTTTCCTGGATGGCATGGACACTGCCGACGGCGCTGTTCTTCCTGACGATCCTCGTGCTGCTCGCCGGCATGAGCGTATGGGAATATTTCGTGCCCGGCGGTTCGCCGCGCACCGGCCTGCTGCGCTTCGAGACGACGCGCGGCGACCGTCTCTTCATTTCGCTGCTCGGGGCAGCGTTCATTCATCTCGCATGGCTGGGGCTCGTCGGCCCCGGCCTGTGGTGGGCTCTTGGCATCTCGGTGATCTACGCCATCGGCGTCTTCAGATACGTGTGATGCCAAAGTGAGACAGATGGCCGGGGGTACTGGCCGCCTGAGACGTGAAGACTGCAATCGCAAACCCTGGGAGGATATTATGCGACGGCATCTACTAGCGACGACAGCAGGCATTTTGCTGGCAATGACAGGCTCTGCCTATGCCGGCATGGACGAGGCGAAAGCCTTCCTCGACAAGGAGATCGGCGATCTTTCGTCGCTTCCGCGCGCCGACCAGGAAAAGGAAATGCAGTGGTTCATCGATGCGGGCAAACCCTTTGCCGGCATGGATATCAAGGTCGTTTCCGAAACGCTGACGACTCACGAATATGAATCCAAGGTCCTGGCGCCCGCCTTCACAGCGATCACCGGCATCAAGATCACTCACGACCTGATCGGCGAAGGCGACGTCGTCGAGAAGCTGCAGACGCAGATGCAGTCGGGCGAGAACATCTACGACGCCTATGTCAACGACTCTGACCTGATCGGCACCCATTGGCGCTACCAGCAGGCCCGCTCGCTGACCGACTGGATGGCCAACGAAGGCAAGGATGTCACCAATCCCAGTCTCGACATCGACGACTTTATCGGCACCAAGTTCACGACCGCGCCGGACAAGAAGCTCTATCAGCTTCCTGACCAGCAGTTCGCGAACCTTTACTGGTTCCGTTACGACTGGTTCAACGACGAGAAGAACAAGGCGGACTTCAAGGCGAAGTACGGCTACGATCTCGGCGTCCCGGTCAACTGGTCGGCCTATGAGGACATCGCCGAATTCTTCACCGGCCGCGACATCGGCGGCAAGAAGGTCTTCGGTCACATGGACTACGGCAAGAAGGACCCGTCGCTCGGCTGGCGCTTCACCGATGCCTGGCTGTCGATGGCCGGCAATGGCGACAAGGGCCTGCCGAACGGTCTGCCGGTCGACGAATGGGGGATCAAGGTCGACGAGAACTCGCGTCCGGTTGGTTCGTGCGTTGCCCGCGGCGGCGATACCAACGGCCCGGCTGCCGTCTACTCGATCCAGAAATATCTGGATTGGTTGAAGGCCTATGCACCGCCGGCAGCACAGGGCATGAACTTCTCCGAATCCGGCCCGGTGCCGGCGCAGGGCGAAGTGGCCCAGCAGATCTTCTGGTACACGGCCTTCACGGCTGACGCCGTCAAGCCCGGCCTCCCTGTCGTCAACGAGGACGGCACGCCGAAATGGCGCATGGCGCCCTCACCGCACGGCGTCTACTGGAAGGATGGCATGAAGCTCGGCTATCAGGACGTCGGTTCCTGGACGCTGATGAAGTCCACGCCCGACGACCGCGCCAAGGCCGCTTGGCTCTATGCGCAGTTCGTGACCTCGAAGACCGTGGACGTGAAGAAGAGCCATGTCGGCCTGACCTTCATCCGCGAGTCGACCATTCGCGACAAGAGCTTCACGGAGCGTGCTCCGAAGCTCGGCGGTCTGATCGAGTTCTACCGCTCGCCCGCCCGCGTCCAGTGGTCTCCAACAGGCACCAACGTTCCTGATTATCCGAAGCTGGCACAGCTCTGGTGGCAGGCCGTCGGTGATGCCTCTTCCGGCGCAAAGACCGCGCAGGAAGCCATGGACTCGCTTTGCTCCGAGCAGGAAAAGGTGCTGCAGCGCCTCGAACGCGCCAAGGTTCAGGGCGATATCGGGCCGAAGCTCGCCGAGGAGCACGATCTTGAGTATTGGAACAAGGATGCCGTCGCCAAGGGCAACCTCGCTCCGCAGCTGAAGATCGAGAACGAGAAGGAAAAGCCGGTCACGATCAACTACGACGAGCTCGTCAAGAGCTGGCAGTCCAACTGATCATGATCGTGCGGGCCGGGAGAGACGAGGCTCCCGGCCCGCTTTCATCAACGCTGCAGGATGTGCTGGCGGACCAGCTCCTTCAGCTTCTCGACATTCCCGGCCGCGATTGCATCGATCATCTGATGATGCTCGCGGCCGGACTGTTCGACCCGGGCGCGCGTGCGCCACTGCGAAACCGGCGCCGAGGATGTCCTCTGCCGGATCTCGGTGATGAGATCGACGAGCTCGATATTGCCGCCGAGCGTCAGCAGCTGGCGGTGGAAGGCCAGATTGGCTTCGTAGAGTTCCAGCATCGTTCCGTTCAGCACCATCAGGTCGAAATGATCGGCAAGCTTCCTGAGCCTGACGATCTCATCGGCCGCGGCGTTTGAAACGATCGTTGCCGCGATCGCAGTTTCCAGGATGATGCGGATTTCGCTGACCTCCTCAGCGCGACGGCCGTCAGGCTCATAGACGTGGTATCCGCGGTTGGGCACATGCTCGACGAGGCGCTTCTGTGCCAGCCGGTCCAGCGCGCGGCGCACTTCGGGACGCGTGCACTTGTAGCGGCGCTCGAGATCGATCTGCTTCAGCCAGGTACCGGGCAGAAGCACACCGGCCAGAATGTCCTGCAGGATGAAGTCCGTCACGTCGCGTGTACCGGCAGATTCCGGCTCTTCTTGCATCACGACGTCAGCCATTTCCAAATCCCCTTTTCATCACCGATAACACGCCTTTTCCAAATTCTGTAGGCGGGCCAACCGTTTGCGTTTGTCTAAAATTTATTCATGCACATGGATTGCGCGAAATATTTTTGTAACCTAAATTGGCGCCAATTTTGGATACTATGCGAAACAAAGCTGTTTTGAAAGTCATGAAAAACACCGAAGCCGTCTGGGACATCGTCGAGGCCAAGAGCGACGCTTTCGCCGCATTGAGCGATCGCATCTGGGATATGCCGGAGACGAATTACGAAGAATTCCGCTCCGCCGAAGAGCATGCCCGGCAGCTGGAAGCCGAGGGTTTTCGCGTCGAGCGCGGCATTGCCGGGCTTCCGACCGCCGTCATGGGCGAAGCTGGTGAAGGCGGCCCGGTCATCGCCATTCTCGGCGAATTCGACGCCCTCCCCGGCCTCAGCCAGGTCGCAGGCCTCGCGGAAAAGCAGGAAGCAGTCACCAATGGCAACGGCCATGGCTGCGGCCACAACATGCTCGGCGCCGGGTCGATGCTGGCGGCTTCCGCCGTCAAGGATTTCCTGGCCGAGAACGGCCTGAAGGGCCGCATCCGTTACTATGGCTGCCCGGCCGAAGAAGGCGGCTCATCGAAGGGCTTCATGGTTCGCGCCGGCGTCTTCGATGACGTCGATATCGCCATCTGCTGGCATCCGGCAGCTTTTGCAGGCGTCAACAATCCGGTCTCGCTCGCCTGCAACGAGCTGAACTTCCATTTCAGCGGCCGCGCCTCGCATGCCTCGGCGACACCGCATCTCGGCCGCAGCGCGCTGGATGCCGTCGAGCTGATGAATGTCGGCGTCAATTACATGCGCGAGCATATGCCGTCGAGCGCGCGCATCCATTATGCTGTGACCGATACCGGCGGTTCGGCCCCGAATGTCGTGCAGGCCAAGGCAACGGTGCGCTACCTCGTGCGCGCCCGCAACCTGCCCGAACTGCTGTCGCTGGTCGCACGCGTCAAGAAGGTTGCCGAGGGTGCGGCGCTGATGACCGAGACCACGGTGCGCAGCGAAGTCATCAGCGGTGACGCCAATCTCGTCGGCAACGTCCCGCTCGAGGATTTGATGTTTGCCAATCTCCAGCGCCTCGGCCCGCCCGTCTTCGACGAAGCCGACCGCGAGATAGCCCGCAAGTTCCAGGCGACGATGAGCCCTGAGGATATCGCCTCCTCCTACGCCCGCTTCGGCCTGAAGCCGAAGAAAGACCAGCCGCTCTGCGAGGAAATCTTCCCGCTCTATGCTGGTGACAGCTCCATCGTCGGTTCGACCGATGTCGGCAGCGTCAGCTGGGTGGTTCCGACGGTGCAGATGCGCGGCGCCACCTATGCGATCGGCACGCCCGGTCACTCCTGGCAGCTCGTCGCCCAGGGCAAGCTTCCGGCAGCCCACAAGGGAACGGAACATGCGGCGAAGGTCATGGCGAGCACTGCCATCGATCTGATCCGCGACCCAGCGCTCATCGAGGCGGCCAAGGCGGACCTGAAGGGTCGCCTCGATGGCACACCTTTCGTCAATCCGATCCCTGATGACGTCCAGCCGCCGTTGCCGGAAAGGCAGGCATCATGAACCAGCCGGGCATCCTCGAGCTCATCAGCTTCGGCCCCGACGGATGGGGCAAGGCGCTGCTTGCAGGCGCGTGGATGACTGTCCTTGTTGCACTGGCCGGCTACTCGAGCGGCGCGGTGATCGGCTCTTTCGGCGCCTGGGCGAAGATTTCGGGCGGGCGCAGCGTCAGGATCGCCGCCGATACCTATACGACGGTGCTGCGCGGCATTCCCGATCTGCTCGTCATCTATCTCTTCTATTTCGGCGGCAGCGCTGCGGTGACCGCGATCGGCCAGCTCTTCGGCGCGGAAGGCTTTCTCGGTTTTCCGGGCTTCTTGGCCGGTTCGCTCGCCGTGGGCGTTACCTCCGGCGCGCAGTTCACCGAAGTCTTCCGCGGCGCCTTCAAGGCCGTTCATCCCGGTGAAATCGAAGCGGCGATCGCCTGCGGTATGAACCGCTGGCTGCGCTTCCGCCGCATCGTCGCACCGCTGACGCTTCGCCATGCCCTTCCCGGTCTCGGCAATGTCTGGCAGGTGGTGCTGAAGGAATCGGCGCTGGTCTCGATCACCGGCGTCGCCGAACTGCTGCGCCAGACGCAGATCGCCGCGGGCTCGACTGGCCTGCCCTTCGACTTCTATGTCATTGCCGGCGGTATCTATCTGATCATATCCACGGCTTCGGGCCTGTTTCTGCGGCGTGCCGAAAAGCATTTCTCGCGCGGCGTGAGGAGAGGCTGATGGACTGGCAATTCCTCTCCGAGACCTTCGTCAGCCTGATCTCAGCCATTCCGCTGACGCTCGAACTGGCAGCCACCTCGATTGCGCTCGGCGCGATCCTGGCGCTCGCCATCGCGCTCTGCCGGCTCTCCGGCATCAAGGCGCTGGAATGGTTCGCGCGGGCCTATGTCTTCATCTTCCGCGGCACACCGCTGCTGGTGCAGATCTTCCTGATCTACTATGGCCTCGGCCAGTTTCCCGCCGTCCGCCACAGCATTTTCTGGCCGTTCCTGCGCGATCCCTATTGGTGCGCGGTTTTCGCCCTGACGATGAACACCGCGGCCTATGCCAGCGAAATCATCCGCGGCGGTCTTCTGTCCGTCCCCTTCGGCCAGATCGAGGCGGCGCGCGCCTGCGGCATGCCGCGGCTGATTCAGTTCCGGCGCATCGTCATGCCACTCGCCATTCGCCAGGCCCTGCCGGGCTATAGCAACGAGATGATCTCGATGGTCAAGGCCACCTCGCTCGCCTCGATCATCACGCTGATGGAAGTGACCGGCGTCGCGGCCCGCATCATTTCGGAGACCTACCGGGCGATCGAGGTATTCATCGTCGCCGGCGCCATCTATCTAGCGATCAACTTCCTGCTGACGCGCCTCGTCCTTCTGCTCGAATATTGGCTGAGCCCGCATCTGCGCCAGCCCGTTCCCTATCATCCGGCAGTGAAAGCTGCGCCCGCACTTGAAGGAGACGCCCGATGACCGCGGCAACCGCTCTCAGCGTCAAGAACCTGCACAAGAGCTTCGGCAATGTCGAAGTGCTGAAGGGCATTTCGCTCGATGCCCATGAGGGCGACGTCGTCTCGATCCTCGGCTCGTCGGGCTCCGGCAAGTCGACCTTCCTCCGTTGCATCAACCTGTTGGAAACGCCGAATTCCGGCGAGGTGACTGTGGCCGGCGAAACGATCCGCATGCTGCCCGACGCCAAGGGCGGCAGCCGCCCGGCCGACCGCAAGCAGGTCGATCGCATCCGCTCGCAGCTCGGCATGGTGTTCCAGAGCTTCAATCTCTGGTCCCACAAGACCGTGCTCGAAAACGTCATCGAGGCGCCCGTTCACGTGCAGGGGCGCAACCGCGCCGAATGCATCGAGGAAGCCGAGGCGCTGCTTGCCAAGGTCGGCATCGCCGAGAAGCGCAATTTCTATCCGGCCCATCTTTCCGGCGGCCAGCAGCAGCGGGCCGCAATCGCCCGCGCACTCGCCATGCGCCCCAAGGTGATGCTGTTCGACGAGCCGACTTCGGCGCTCGACCCTGAACTTGTCGGCGAAGTGCTGCGCGTCATGCGCGCGCTTGCCGAGGAAGGCCGCACGATGCTGGTCGTCACCCACGAGATGGGTTTTGCCCGCGACGTTTCCAGCCGCGTCGTCTTCCTGCATCAGGGCGTCGTCGAGGAAGACGGCAAGCCACAGGAGGTCTTTGCCAATTCCCGCTCTGAACGCTTCCGGCAGTTCATCAGCAAGTGATTTCTCAGCCCAAACCAAGAAAAGGGGAGCTAAAATGACAATTCTTTCGCGGGTACTGACCGCAGCCGCTGCCATGGCCATCATTGCCACGGCAGGCATCGCCCATGCCGAGGACAAGAAGTGGACGACGGTGACGATCGCCACCGAAGGCTCGTTCAAGCCTTACAATTTCACCAAGCCAGACGGCACGCTCGATGGCTACGAGATCGAGCTCACCAAGTATCTCTGCGACCACATGAAGGTCGAGTGCAAGGTCGTCGTCCAGAACTTCGACGGCATGATCCCGGCGCTGAACGCCGGCAAGTTCGACGCCATCATCTCCGGCATGTCGGCCACTGCCAAGCGCGAAGAAGTGATCGCCTTCAGCGATTCCTATGGCTCCACCGGCCAGGCCTTCGCCACCTCGAAGCAGAGCGACCTCGCAGGCCTGCCGGAAAAGGGCCAGGTCTTCTCGCTCGCCAGCGATGAAGCCGGTGCCGCCGCCGAGATCGACAAGATCAAGCCGGCGCTGCAGGGCAAGATCATTGGCGTCCAGACCGCCTCGACCGCTGCCGCCTTCGTCGACAAGTATCTCAAGGGCGTCCTCGAAGTGCGCGAGTACAAGACCACCGAAGAGCACGACCTGGACCTCAAGGCCGGCCGCGTCGACCTTGTCATGGCTTCCATGGCCTACCTGACGACGGCTTCGCAGAAGCCGGGCAACGAGGACATGACGACCACAGGCCCGCGCTTCCAGGGCGGCTTCCTCGGCCGCGGCAGCTCGGTCGGCCTGCGCAAGGACGACACCGAACTGAAGGCGATGTTCAACGAAGCGATTGCCGCCGCCAAGGCCGACGGCACGATCAAGACGCTTTCGGAAAAGTGGTTTGGCTTCGACGTCACGCCGAAGTGAGGCCCTGACGGTTTGCATCCTCAGAGCCCGGCGATGCGCAGCCTCGCCGGGCTCTCTCGTTTTCGGCACAATCTGTAGTGACAGCGCGAAGCTGTCATACTATAAGTCCCTGCAGCGACTCATGAAGGAGGATCGTCACGATGCGAAATCTCGGCACAACACAACGCTGAACAGCGGTGCCGATTGGGCTCGTCTGTTCGGCCCGCTTCCCATCCCACGATCCTGACAGATACTGCCCTGGAGGGCACTCATGTTTCGTCGCTTCTTCTCTTACTATGCGCGTTACAAGCGCTTGTTTTTCCTCGATTTCGGCTGCGCCGTCATTGCCGGCCTCCTGGAACTCGGCTTTCCGCTTGCCGTCAAGCTCTTCGTCGACGAGCTGCTGCCCGGCCGTGACTGGGGGCTGATCGCCGCCGTCGCGGCTGCACTTCTCGCTGTTTATGCCGTCAACACCGGCCTGATGGCTGTGGTGAACTATTGGGGTCATGCGCTCGGCATCTCGATCGAGTCCGACATGCGCCGCCAGGCCTTCGATCACATCCAGAAGCTGTCATTCAGCTATTTCGACAACAACAAGACCGGTCACCTGATCACCCATGTCACCAAGGATCTCGAGGAGGTGGGCGAAGTCGCCCATCATGGTCCCGAAGACGTGTTCATCGCCATCATGACCTTCATCGGCGCCTTCATCCTGATGTTCACGGTGCATTGGAAGCTGGCGCTGCTGACGACGACGATCGTGCCGTTCATGACCTGGCTCGTCAGCCGCTATGGCGCGAAGATGACGGTGACCTGGCGCAACCTGTTCCGCAAGGTCGGTGACTTCAACACCCGCGTCCAGGAAAGCGTCGGCGGCATCCGGGTCGTCAAGGCGTTCGGCAACGAGGGGTATGAGAGCGAGCTCTTCGCCCTCAACAACGAAGGCTACCGCGAGACCAAACTCAGCGCCTATCGCTATATGACGGCGAGCATTGCGCTCAGCTATCTCAGCACCAGGCTGGTGCAGCTGGTCATCATGGTTGCCGGCACTTTCTATGTCGTCAATGGCGAGCTGACCTATGGCGGCTTCGTCGGCTTCCTGCTGCTCGTCAACGTCTTCTTCCACCCGATCGACAAGATCACCTCGGTGCTCGAAATGTATCCGAAGGGGATTGCCGGCTTTAAGCGCTTCATCTCGCTGATCGATACGGAGCCGGACCTCGCCGATCGTCCGGATGCCGTCACCGTCAAATCGTTGCACGGTGATATCGCCTACAAGGATGTCTCCTTCGGCTATTCCGATCACGGCAAGGTGCTGGAAAAGCTGAACCTGACGATCTCCGCAGGCGAGACCGTTGCCTTCGTCGGCCCCTCGGGCGCCGGCAAGACGACCATCTGCTCGCTGCTGCCGCGCTTCTACGACGTGACATCGGGCGCCATCACCATCGATGGCATCGATATCCGCGACATGACGCAGGCCTCGCTCCGCAGCCAGATCGGCATCGTGCAGCAGGACGTCTTCCTGTTCGGCTCGACCATCCGCGAGAACATCGCCTATGGCCGTCTCGGCGCATCGGATGCGGACATCATGGAAGCGCTGCGGCGCTCGTCGCTCGACGAGTTCGTCCGTTCGCTTCCAGCAGGTCTGGATACGCCGACCGGCGAGCGCGGCGTCAAGCTCTCGGGCGGCCAGAAGCAGCGCCTGGCGATCGCCCGCATCTTCCTGAAGAACCCGCCGATCCTGATCCTTGACGAGGCGACGTCGGCGCTCGATACGGCAACGGAATATGCAATCCAGCAGGCGCTTTCGGAACTGTCGGAGGGACGCACGACGCTTGTCGTTGCCCACCGCCTGGCAACCATCCGCAACGCCGACCGGATAGTGGTGATGGGGCCCCGCGGCATCGAGGAGCAAGGCACGCATGCCGAACTTCTCGCCCGCAACGGCGCCTATTCCCGCCTGCACAACGCCCAGTTCGGCGCCGTCGCCTGACGAAACGCCCGGCGCGCTTCAGGCCATCTGCTGCCTGAAGCGCGCCGGCGGCAGTCCACGCCTTGCCTTGAATGCCTTGCCGAATGCCGCTTCGGAGTCGTAGCCGACCTCGGCGGCGATATCGGCGACCGTCCGGCGGGTGCGGATCAACAGATCGCTTGCAAGCGTCATCCTGAGATCGGTCAGAAATCCCGCCACGGTCATCCCCGATGTTTCCTTGAACTGCCTGGCATAGGTGGCGCGCGACATGGCGCTCAGCGCGGCCAGCCGGTCGATCGTCCAGTCCTCCGCCGGCTTGGCGATCACGGCCTTCAGCGACCGCGAGAAGCGGGGATTGGCGATCAGCGCCAGGAGACCCGCCGTACCGAGCGCTGCGGTATCCTGCGCTCTCAGCGCCATGGTCAGCAGCGCCAGACAGATCGCCGTCGCGATCGTCAGCGCCCCGGCTTCCCGATGCATCGCCTCCTCGCGCAGGATGCCGACGAGCAGCTTCAACGTCTCCTCCGATTGGGCTCCGGAAAGCGAGGCGTGAAAGACATCAGGCAGCGTGTCGAGCAGCAACGACGACGAACCCGCGGCCGCATCGAAGTGCCCGCAGAGCAGATCCACATCGGGCACCCCCTCGCCATTCTCGCGCACCGGCAGCATGCCGTCATGTGTCAACCGCACCGGGCGTGGCCCGGCACCGCTCTCCCGGCCGACAATCAGGTGCGCCTCGCCGCGCGGCAGCAAGAGGAAATCCCCGGCCGTCAGTTCGGCCACCCGGCCATCCGGCAGCCGCAGACGGCAGCGTCCGGACAAGACGACATGAAACGGGACGACGCCGCGGCCGGCCGGTTCGTGGTCGATCGCGAAAGCGCCCTCCAGGCGGCAGCGAATGTCCAGACTGGTGCGCAGCCCGGCAAGATCGATAAGGCGGCTGAGAATATCCATGAGACGATCGCGCTAGAAATTGAACCTCTGAAGCATTCAACGGATCGGCTGAAAAGTCCATATTCCATCTCAGGACAGCAACCAAGCTGTTGCAGATGATGGAAGGCAAAGTCATGTTGAACTGGAAAGAGTATCGCAGCCAGCTGATCGCCCGTATCGGCGAATTCGGCAAGACGGTTCCTGAGACAGTCAAGGGCTATCAGACCCTCTCGGCGGCCGGGCAGAAGACGAATTACCTGGACGCCAAGCAGCGTGAACTGATCGCGCTTGCGGTTGCGGTCACGGTGCGCTGTGACGGCTGTATCGCCGTACATACGACCGAAGCGCTGAAGCAGGGCGCGACGAAGGAGGAAATCTCCGAGGCGCTCGGTGTTGCGGTGGCTATCAATGCCGGCGCCGCCATGGTCTATTCGGCTCGCGTTCTCGACGCCGCAGAGGCGATCGCCCAGTAAAGTGCATTCGACGATGCGGAAGGCGCTCCGCCTTCCGCTCCCCTGATGAAGCGAGGTCATGGCAATGCAAGCTGCAGACAGTCCGGCGAGGACCGGTTTTCAGATGCCACGCGTCCCGGCATCCTTCTTCGGCATGGTGCTCGGCATTGCCGGGCTCGGCAATAGCTGGCGGGCAGCCGCCTCCGCATGGGGACTTCCCGCAGCACCGGGCGAGATCCTGAGCCTGCTGGCCGTCGCGGTCTGGTTCGTCGTTAGCGTCCTCTACGGCTTGAAGTGGTTGAATGCCCGCAGCGAAGCGCTGGCGGAGCTGGAACATGCGGTGCAGTGCTGCTTCGTCGGCCTCGCCGGCGTCGCGACCATGCTCGCAGGTCTCGCGCTGCTGCCCTATTCGCGGCCGGCAACCGAGATCCTTTTTGCCGTGGGCTTTGTCTTCACCTTCGCCTTCGCCCTGTGGCGGACCGGAGCATTGTGGCAGGGCGGCCGTGACGTCACTACCACGACACCGGTCCTCTATCTGCCGACTGTCGCCGGTTCGTTCGTCACCGCCATCGGTCTCGGTGCGCTCGGCTATCAAGAGCTTGGCCAGCTCGCCTTCGGCGCCGGTTTCTTCGCCTGGCTGGCGATCGACTCCGTCTTGCTGCACCGGCTGTTGACGGCACCCGAACTGGCGGTCCAGCTGCGCCCGACGCTCGGTATCCAGCTTGCCCCTCCGGCTGTCGGCAGCGTCGCCTATCTCAGCGTCAATGGCGGAACGCCTGACATGCTGCTTCATGCGATGCTGGGTTACGCCATCCTCGAGGCCGCCATCCTCTTGCGCCTCCTGCCCTGGATCACCAAGCAGTCCTTTGCCGGTTCCTACTGGGCCTTTACCTTCGGTGCCACGGCTCTGGCGACAGCCGCCATCCGCGTCGCTAGCCACAGCAGCGATGCGGCTCTCCAGGGCATGGCCGTGGTGATCTTCATCGCCGTCACCGCCATCGTCGGCTTTATCGCGATCGGCACGCTCTGGCTCATCGCACGCGGCAAATTTCTGCCTGCCGCCCAGCCCAAACCCAGCTGACGCATCGAACTGTCGCAGATCTGCGACAGTTCGCCTGCGGCATGGGACGGACCCTTTAATTAAGCAGAATTGCAATAAGACCGCATTTGCCCCAGACTGCGGCCTCCGTTCCGTGGGAGGAGCAGATGCAGGACGTCACGGCGCATGCCGACCATGTCTATACGTGGGCGCAGCAGAACTCTGCTGCAGCCAGCTCCCCGATCGTCGCCTCCTGGCGCCGCTGCATGGACAAGCATCAGCTGACCCCCGAAGAGAAGCGCGCGCCGCTGCGCCTGACCGAACAGGAGTTCCGTCTCGCCCGCGAACCGTCCGAACAGCTGATCCGGGACGCCAGCGATGAACTCGACAAGCTGTTCCTGACGGTCGGCAAGGCGGGGTGCTGCCTGCTTCTCACCTGTCGCGAGGGCGTCGCGCTGGAACGGCGCGGCGCGAGCGCCGACGACAAGGAATTCAACGACCTCGGGCTCTGGACCGGATCGGTCTGGACCGAAGCAAGCATCGGCACCAACGGCATCGGCACGGCGCTCGCCGACGAGCGCTCCGTCTCGATCTTCCGCGACCAGCATTTCCTGTCCTCGAACATCAAGCTCAGCTGCACGACGGCGCCGATCCGCGACCATCGCGGCCAGCTGGCTGCAGCGCTCGACATTTCCACCTGCCGCGACGACGTCAACGAGATGACCCTGTCGATCCTCGCACAGGCCGTGCGGGACGCCGCGATGCGCATCGAGCTGAACATTATCCGCAGTGCTTTTGCCGGTTCCCGCTTCCTGATGGTGCCCTCGGGCACCAACTCCGCTGCAGCCCTGCTGGCCGTCGACCGTCACGATTTGGTGCTTGGCGCAACCCGCGCTGCGCGGCTGGCCCTGAAACTCGACGACCGCCGGATCGCCGCCGGCATCCCGGCCGCCGATGCGCTACAGGAAAGCCGCCCGGCTGACGGCGAGGAAGCGCTGATGGATGCCGAGCGCGCCGCCCTGCTCCGGGCACTGACACGCACCAACGGCAACGTCTCGCAGGCGGCCGCCAATCTCGGCATGAGCCGCGCCACGCTCCACCGCAAGATGAAGCGTTTGAACCTCCACTGAGGCCTCCTGCCTGTCGCAGTGCTGCGACAGTGTGCAGTGCGGCATTGCTCCGGGCGGGTGTTTCAGGAGCCAAAAGACGAGCAGATTTCCTCCACCGGTTCATTCCTGAACCAGGCATCATCAAGGGAGGATGACATGCTGCATCAGAAAATCGTCGAGTCGCCGTTCAAGCTGAAATACGGCAACTATATCGGCGGCGAGTGGCGCGAGCCCGTCGGCGGCAAATATTTCGACAACATCACGCCGGTCACCGGCGGCAAGCTCTGCGAGATCCCGCGCTCCGACGAGAAGGATATCAACGCGGCCATCGATGCCGCCCATGCGGCGAAGGACAAGTGGGGCCGCACGGCACCCGGCGAACGCTCCAACATCCTGATGAAGATCGCCCAGCGCATGGAAAACAAGCTGGAGCTTCTGGCGCAGGCCGAAACCTGGGACAACGGCAAGCCGATCCGCGAAACCATGGCGGCCGACATTCCGCTGGCGATCGACCATTTCCGCTACTTCGCTTCCTGCATCCGCGCCCAGGAAGGCTCGATCGGCGAAATCGACAATGATACCGTCGCCTATCACTTTCATGAACCGCTCGGCGTCGTCGGCCAGATCATTCCGTGGAACTTCCCGATCCTGATGGCTGCATGGAAGCTCGCTCCGGCGCTTGCCGCCGGCAATTGCGTCGTGCTCAAGCCCGCCGAACAGACACCGGCCTCGATCCTCGTCTGGGCCGAACTTGTCGGCGACCTGCTGCCGCCGGGCGTTCTCAACATCGTCAACGGTTTCGGCCTCGAAGCCGGCAAGCCGCTGGCGACAAGCCCGCGGATCGCCAAGATCGCCTTTACCGGCGAGACCTCGACCGGCCGGCTGATCATGCAATATGCCAGCCAGAATCTGATCCCGGTCACCCTGGAACTCGGCGGCAAATCGCCGAACATCTTCTTTGCCGACGTGATGGCCGAGGATGACGACTTCCTCGACAAGGCGCTCGAAGGCTTTGCGATGTTCGCGCTGAACCAGGGCGAAGTCTGCACCTGCCCGAGCCGCGCACTCGTGCAGGAGTCGATCTACGACCGCTTCATGGAAAAGGCCGTCAAGCGCGTCGAAGCCATCAAGCAGGGCAACCCGCTCGATAGCGCGACGATGATCGGCGCCCAGGCATCGAGCGAGCAGCTGGAAAAGATCCTCGCCTATCTCGACATCGGCAAGCAGGAAGGCGCGCAGGTGCTGACCGGCGGCGTCCGCAACGATCTCGGCGGCGAGCTCGCCAGCGGCTATTACGTCAAGCCGACGATCTTCAAGGGTCACAACAAGATGCGGGTCTTCCAGGAAGAGATCTTCGGCCCCGTCGTCTCCGTCACCACCTTCAAGGACGAGAAGGAAGCGCTGGAGATCGCCAACGACACGCTCTACGGCCTCGGTGCCGGTGTATGGACCCGCGACGGCAACCGCGCCTACCGCTTCGGCCGCGAAATCCAGGCCGGGCGCGTCTGGACCAATTGCTACCACGCCTACCCGGCCCACGCGGCCTTCGGCGGCTACAAGCAATCCGGCATCGGCCGCGAGACCCATAAGATGATGCTCGACCATTACCAGCAGACCAAGAACATGCTGGTGAGCTACAGCCCGAAGGCGCTTGGGTTCTTCTGAGAGCGAGACAACGACGGGGCGGTGCAAGCCGCCCCCTCACCCTAGCCCTCTCCCCGAGGGGAGAGGGGACGCGAACGCGGCAACCGCATATTCCCTTCTCCCCTGGGGGAGAAGGTGCCGGCAGGCGGATGAGGGGGCCACACGCTGAGTGGGAGGAACAGCATGGAAGAAACAATCAACGGTGAACCGCGCGTGCTCGCCACGGATGCCGCAGTCAACCTGATCACCGAGATCCGCGCCGATCATCCGGATATCCTGTTTCATCAATCCGGCGGCTGCTGCGACGGCTCGTCGCCGATGTGCTATCCGGCCGATGAATTCCGGGTGGGGGAAACGGATGTGAAGCTCGGCGAAATCGCCGGCGTCCCGGTCTATATCAGCGGCAGCCAGTTCGAGGCCTGGAAGCATACGCAGCTGATCATCGACGTGGTGCCCGGCCGCGGCGGGATGTTCTCGCTCGATAACGGACGCGAGAAACGCTTCCTCACCCGCTCGCGCATCTTCGGCGGCGGCGAGGCCTGCGCCATTCCGGATATCGGCAGAAGCGCTATTTGAACGACAGGTCGAGGACGCGGCCCTCGAAAAGGCGGTCGCGGGAGCCTTCTAGATGGGTCTGCATCAGGTTGCGCGCATCGTCGGCGCGGCCTTCGGCGACGGCCCGGTAGATCTCGTTATGCTCTTCGTAGACCTGCTCAAGCCCCTGGCGCGGACCGAGCAGCGACAGGCCGTGCAGATGCATGCCGACGGCGATATGCGGTTTCAACGCGTCGAGCGAGGCAGTGTAATAGTGATTGTTGGCGGCCTCTGCGACGGCGCGGTGGAAGACGAAGTCGGCGTCGCTGCGGTGCAGCTGGTGGCTCGTCGCTTCCCGGAGATCGGAGAGTGCCGAGGCGATCTTCTGGATCGCCGGCTCGTCGCGCCGCTTGGCGGCGAAATAGGCCGCAGCCGGCTCGATCGTCAGGCGGAATTCATAGCAGCGCTGGATGTCGGCGATCGTCTTGACCGGCGAATAGGCAAGCTGCGTCGTCGGTGAACCATGTGCGCTGACGAAGGTGCCGGCGCCCTGACGGGCATAGACCGTCCCCTGCTCGCGAAGTTTCGCCAGCGCATCGCGCACGATGGGGCGCGAGACGCCGAGCATCGAGGCAAGCTCGTGCTCGCCCGGCAAACGCGAATCCGGCGGATAGTTGCCGGCGCGGATGCGCTCGAGAATCTGGTCGAAGACACGGTCGACGAGTTTCACCGCCTTGCCGCGCTCGGGCTTTGCAGCCGGACCGTTACCCGCATTCAGCGATGCGCCATTTGCTTCATCCACACCTGTTCTCCCCGCCGGCACCATGCTCAAGCCGCCTGATTCCGTGGAACCAGTCTTAGCAGACTCTCGGTATTGCCGAAGCCCCCAGACTTGACCGCACACCGGAAATGCCGCCCGTCGGCGGCCGTTACGTCAAACCACGGCACGCCTGCCTCGATTTCTCCCTTCGGCATCAGCGTCTTGATGCCGAGTTCGCGGAAGACAGCAAGCGCCGTGTCCCCACCGCCGACCATCAACATGTCCGGCCTGGTATCATCGATCACCGATTTTACACCGCCTGCGAAGCGGCGGGCAACCGTTGCGCCCTCCCCGGCGATTTCGCCGGTGCAGCGCAGAAGCAGAGGAAGCGCCAGTCCCTCGCCGCATTCGACGCTGCCCATCGGCGCATCGATGACGGCGCGCAGCGCACCTGCGGCTTCGAGGCGGTTCATCTGGGCGGCCGTGATCGGATCGCGAGACCCGAAGGCGAAGAGTGTGCGGCGCGATGCCTGAAAGGGCAGCGGATGTCCACCTGCACGGCCGATCTTGCGGGCGAGCGCCGAGCCGAGGCCACGCGCTCCAACAGCCAGGACAGTGGTCCAGTCATGGCCGACGGCGATCTTGTCGAGATCGAAATCGCTCTCGGCATCGGCAACGACGACATCCATCTCGCGGCCTGCAAAGAGATCAGCGACGGCAATCGGCTTTTCGACGCCGCGGCCGACGACGAAGCCGCGATAGGTGCGGCGATCCTGATCGGGAATGGCGGGTGCCACGACGATCCGGGAATGACCGAGCGCGTCTGCGAGTGCCGCGCTTTCGGCCGCCACATTGCCCTTCAGCCGGGAGTCGATCTTCTTCAGAACGATCGCCGGCTGCCTTGCGCTCAAGGCGTCTGCCGCCTGGCGGACGCGGCGCGCCGCATCCTCTTCCGGCAGGGCGCGCGACGCGGTGTTGATGACGACGACGTCAGTCCCCGCCGCAAGTGCCTCGTCTGCCGTCTCGACATCGATTGCCACTGCCACCGAAAGACCGGCGTCCACGAAGGGCGTGCCGGTATCCAGCGCTCCCGTCAGGTCGTCGGCAATGATGGCGGCCTTCAACGTCATGCAGTCTGTCCCGTGTTGACGGCGTGACACGCAACCAGATGGCCGGGCTTTGCTTCCTTCCACTCCGGAATGACCTTGGAACAGACGTCCATGGCGACGGGGCAGCGCGTGTGGAAACGGCAGCCGGTCGGCGGATTGAGCGGGCTCGGAACGTCGCCCTGCAGGATCTGCCGCTGGCGGGTGCGCTCATGCTCCGGATCGGTTTCCGGAACGGCCGAAAGAAGCGCCTTCGTATAGGGATGCAGCGGATTGTCGAACAGCTCTTCGCGGCTCGCGAGCTCGGCCAGACGTCCCAAATACATGACGCCGACGCGCGTGCTGATGTGGCGGACGACGGCCAGGTCGTGGGCGATGAAGAGATAGGTCAGCCCGTATTTTTCCTGCAAGTCGAGCAGCAGGTTGATGATCTGCGCCTGGATCGACACGTCGAGCGCCGAGATCGCCTCGTCGCAGACGATGAATTTCGGCTGGCAGGCGAGCGCGCGGGCGATGACGACGCGCTGGCGCTGGCCGCCGGAGAGCTCATGCGGATAGCGCTGCGCAAAGCGCGTCGGCAAGCCGACATCGGTCAGCAGCGCATCGACCTTGCCCTTCAGCTCCGCCTTGGTGGCGAGCTTGTGGAAGAGGATCGGCTCGCCGACCGCTTCGCCGATCGTCATGCGCGGATTGAGCGTCGAATACGGGTCCTGGAAGACGATCTGCAGGTCGCGCCGGAAGGGGCGCATCTGCTTTTCATCGAGCGTCGCGATATCCTGGCCCTTGTAGACCACCCTGCCCGAGGTTGCCTTGTAGAGGTTGAGGATGGTGAAGCCGGTCGTCGACTTGCCGCAGCCGGATTCGCCGACCAGCGACAACGTCTCGCCTTCCATGATGTCGAGATTGACATTGTCGAGCGCATAGACGGTCGCCGCGCGCTCGCCAAAGGCGCCGAGCTTGACGTGGAAATGCTTGACGAGGTTTTCGACTTTCAGAAGCGGTTGGGCACCCATCACGCGGCCTCCTGCATTTTCTGGACGACGAAACATGCGGCGCGGTGATTGCCGGCCCCCGCGACAGGCTCGAGCTTCGGCACGCGCTCATGACAGGTCGCTTCGGCGAGCGGGCAGCGCGGCGCGAACGGACAACCCTTCGGGCGGCGGCCGGGCTCCGGCGGCGTACCGCCGATCGAGGAGAGACGGCTCGCCGGCGAATCCGAAAGCTTCGGGATCGAGGACAAGAGCCCGCGTGTATAGGGATGGCTCGGGCGCGCATAGAGCTCGTCGACCGGCGCATCCTCGACAACGGTACCTGCATAGAGCACGGCGACGCGATCGACGAGGCCGGCGATCAGCGCCAGATCGTGGGTGATCCAGACGACCGACATGCCGAGTTTGGCGCGCAGGTCCTTCACCAGATCGACGATCTGGGCCTGAATGGTGACGTCGAGCGCCGTTGTCGGCTCGTCGGCAATCAAGAGCTTCGGATTGCAGGCAAGGCCGATCGCGATCATCACGCGCTGGCGCATGCCGCCCGAAAGCTCATGCGGATAGGCCATCAGGCGCTCTTCGGGGCCGGGAATGCCGACGAGACGCAAGAGTTCCACGGCGCGTGCGCGGGCATCCGCCTTGCTCATCTTGCGATGATAGATCAGCGGTTCGCAGATCTGGTCGCCGACGCGCATCACCGGGTTCAGCGAGGTCATCGGATCCTGGAAGACGAAGCCGATATCGCCGCCGCGCACCTTGCGCAGGTCGCGGTTCGACATCGTCTGCAAATCGTGACCGTCGAAATTCGCGGTCCCCTTGGTGACCTTGATCTTGTTCGGCAAGAGCCGCATCAGCGACAGCATGGTCAGGCTCTTGCCGCAGCCGGATTCACCGACGACGCCGAGCGTCTCGCCCTTGTTGACGTAAAGGTCGATGCCATCGACGACGACGGCAGGACCGCGGCGGGTGTCGATCTCGACCGTGAGGTCGCGAACATCGAGAAGGCGTTCAGATGTCTTCGTGTTCATCACTTGCTGCCCCGCGGGTTGAGCGCGTCGTTGAGACCGTCGCCGAGGAAACTGAAGGCTACCGAAGCGAGGCCGAGCACGGCCGCCGGAGCGGCGAGAAGATGCGGATAATGCTGCCAGACGCGCAGACCGTCCGAGATCATGTTGCCCCAGCTGGGGGTCGGCGGATTGACGCCGACGCCGAGGAACGAGAAGGCGCTTTCCAGAACCATTGCCGTGCCAAGACCGGCGCTGACTGAAACGATGAGCGGGCCAAGAGCATTCGGAATGACATAGCGCTTGATGATCACCCAATTGGAGAGACCGAGCGCCTGGGCCGCCGTGATATAGGGACGGCTGCGGATCGACAGGACCTGGGCGCGAACGAGGCGCGCATAGGGCGGCCACGAGATCAGTGCCATGGAGCCGAAGACGAGCAGGAAATCCACCCAGATCGTCTGGCGGTAGAAGGGATTGAGGGTCGCCTGATACTGCGCCTCCATCCAGTTGGTGATCGGCGACTTCAGCGACGCATTGATGACGACGACGAGCAGCAGGTTCGGCACCGACATGGTGACATCCGTCAGCCACATGATGACACGGTCGAACGGGTTGCCGAAGAAGCCGGCGATGGCGCCGAGCGTCAGTCCGATCATCACGGCGATGAAGGTGACGATGACAGCGACGAGGAAGGCAGTGCGCGTGCCGAAGACGACGCGGCTGAAGACGTCGCGGCCGAGATCGTCGGTACCGAAGAGATGCGCCAGCGACGGCGCGGCATTGCGGGCCTGCAGATCCTGCGTCAGGTAATCGTAGGGCGTCAGATACGGCCCGAAGATTGCAGCGAAAGCCAGGATCAGCACGACGATGAGGCCGAAGACGGCAAGCTTGTTGCGCTTCAGGCGGTACCAGGCATCGCGCCACAGGCTGACAGCCGGTTCGTCGGCGGTTTCGATTGTCGAGAGAGGGATGGCGGACATGGTCAGCGGCTCCTTCTTGCGTCATTGGCACGCGGATCGAGCATCGGGTAGAGCACATCGACCAGCAGGTTCGAGATCATCACCAGGAAGGATCCGATGAGCGTGATGGCGAGGATGACCGGATAATCGGAATTCGTCAGCGCCTGCACCGTGAGGCGGCCGAGGCCCGGCAGGCCGAAGACCAGTTCCACGAAGATCGCGCCATTGACGATGGTGATCATGATGAGGCCGAGCTGGGTGACGACGGGCGTCAGCACCGGGCGCAGGATATGCTTGATCGCCACGACCAGTTCAGGCACGCCCTTGGCCCTGGCCGTGCGGACGAAGTCCTCCGACAGCACCTCGATGACGGCGGCGCGCGTCTGGCGCACGATCAGCGCGATCGGCTGGAAGGAGAGGACGACCAGCGGCAGGATGATGCGCACGTCGAAGACGCCGCCCCAGCCATAGGGCACCTTGATCATCGGCAGGAGCACGATGAGGCCGACCATCAGCAGTGGACCGGCGACATAGGCCGGGATCGCCCAGAGGAACAGGGCCGTACCGGTGATTGTGTAGTCGACACGGGAATTCTGGTTCAGCGCTGCCAGCATGCCGAGCGGGATCGCCACGACAGCCGTCAGGATGATGGAACAGAGCGCCAGCTTGAAGGAAACAGGTGCGGCGGCCGAGACCATCGCCCAGACCGAACGGCCCGAGGTCAGCGAATTGCCGAACTGGCCATGCAGCAGGTTCCAGATGTAATAGCCGAACTGCTCGATGAAGGGCTTGTTGAGACCCGCGCTTTCGCGGATGGCTTCGATGCGCTCCGGATTGTAGGCGACGTCGCCCGGCGCACGCAGAAAGATCAGCTTGATCGGATCGCCGGCGCCGTAGAAGGCCATCGCGTAGACGGCGAGCATGACGACCAGAACCGACGGAATCCAGATGGCAAATCGCGTTAGTACATAGCGAAGCACGGCCACCTCCCACCTGTTATCAGGCGCGTTTTCCGCAAACTGCGCGGACCGCGCCTACTCTTCTTGAAACTTGCGCGAAGACCTTGCGGCCTTCGCGCGGTTGCTTGAGGGCTGGAGAGACCGGCTTTACCGTCTCAATCAGCCGATCGATACATCCCAGGGGGTGACGACCTGCCAGTCGAGGTTCTTCTCCATGCCCTTGACGTCCTTGGTTGCCCAGCGGGACATGGCCTGAGAATACCACGGAATGAACGCCCAATCGTCGCGGAATGCCTTCTGGGCATCCTGAGCGAGCTTGACGCGATCCGGATCGTCGGCAGCCTTGGTTGCTGCCTCTGCCAAAGCCGCATCCACCTTGTCGTTCTTGTAGCCGCCGAGCTTGTTCTGGGCGTTAGACGAGGTGGAGGCGATGCAGCCTGCGAGATAGGACACGGCGTCCGGAACGCGGGTGCCGACATCATCGCGGAAGATCTGCACCGAGTTCTGGTCCGGACCGGCATAGGAGTCCTGCTGCGGCTTCATGTCGACGGCGGTGATGCCGAGGTTCTGACGCCACTGCTCGGCGATGAACTGCGCAGCCGCCTGAATGGCCGGAGCCGAGATGCCGACGAACATGATCTTCGGCAGGCGATCGGGACCGCCATAGCTCGATTCCGCCAGCAGCTTCTTGGCGCCTTCGGGATCGTAGGGATAGGGCTCGAAGCCGGAATTGTCGGCACCCGGAACCGAGTTCAGGATCTGGTCGGCCTTCTTGTGCGGACCGTCAGGATAGGAGGCCTTGAAGAGACCGTCGCGATCGATCGCCATGATCAGCGCCTGGCGAACCTTCGGATCGTCCATCGGCGCGCGCTTGACGTTGAACCAGAAGTGCTGGCTGGTCGGGATGATCGGGCCGGCGGAGAATTCCGGGCCGAGATCCTGGATGATCGTCGAGGTGACGAGTTCGGTATGGGCGTTGTATTCGCCCGACTTGATGAGCTGCGTTGCCGTGACGTTATCTTCGATCGAGGCGATCTCGATGCGCGCAAGCTTCGGCTTGGTGCCGAAGAAGTTCTCGTTCGGCTCGAAGGTCAGCGTGCCCGCGTCGATATCGATCGCGGTGAGCTTGAACGGGCCGGAATAGACGGCGCTGTTATCCGGCTTGTACCAGTCAGCCACTTCCTCGCCATCGCTGCCCTTGGACTGCGAAGCCTTGGTGATCGGGATGATGTGATTGGCAAGGCGCATGAAGAAGATCGGATCGGCTTCCGTCAGCGTGACGACAACAGTGCCTTCGTCAGGCGTTGCAACACCGGAGATTTCGGTGGCCGAGCCGCCGGCGACATCCTTGTAGCCTTCGACCTTGCCCATGACCTGATCGGCGCGCTGGCTCTTGGTGTTGGGGCGGGAAGCGACTTCCCAGGAACCCTTGACGTCCGCCGCGGTGATCTTGCTGCCGTCGGAGAAGACGGCCTTCGGGTCGATCTTGAAGGTCCAGACCTTCTTGTCCGACGATTCCCAGCTGGTGAAGACGTAGGGGTTGAGCTTGCCTTCGGCGTCGAAATACATCGGCGAGGCCCACCAGAAGGAATTCCAGCGGAACGTACGGCCACCGCCGCGCAGCGGCGACCAGTCCTGGTCGAAGGCCGGGTTGATCGCCTTCAGCACCTGGCCTTCCTGGGCCATGACGATGCGGGCGCTCATGCCGAACAGCGTGAAGCCGACGCCGGCGGCGAGGCCGAGCTTCAGCGCGTCGCGCCGCGAAACCGTGGAAGCATTCCTGTCATTGCGATCTGTCATAATATTCCTCCCATGGGCAAAACAGCGCGTGCTCGAAAACCCTCCCCGAGCTGGGCGCTTACAATGACCCAGAGATTTGCGCGATAATGTAAATCTGTCAATCCAAATTTACATATTTCAACTTTCAAACTTTGGACAAAAAATTTTATTATTTACTTTCAATATCATAAGATACGCACGTCATTCTGACGCAGCTTGTAAGATTGACAACAACTTATCATATCGGGGAAAAGTCACGCACTGATATAGCCAGGAGCGGCCTTGTGCTGCAGAGGAGGATGCGTTGAGCAATCACAAGATCACGGGCGTTTTCAGCGCCGCTACGACACCCCTGAACGCCGATGGCAGCCCGGATGTCGGCCTGTTTACCGAACACTGCAAGCGCCTGATCGAGGAAGGCTGCCATGGCGTCGCCCTGCTTGGCACGACCGGCGAGGCCAACTCCTTCTCGATGAGCGAGCGCCGCATGCTGCTCGAAGCCGCGCTGAAGGCCGGCATCTCGCCGGACAAGCTGCTGCCGGGTACCGGCGTTGCCGCCATTCCTGAGACCATCGAGCTCACCAAGCATGCGCTGTCGCTCGGCGTCACCAAGGTCGTGATGCTGCCGCCCTTCTACTACAAGGGTGTTTCCGACGACGGCCTGTTCAACGCCTATTCGGCGATCCTCGAAGGCGTCAATAACAGCCGCCTGCAGGTGATCCTCTATCACATCCCGCAGGTTTCGGGCATTCCGCTCTCCGTGCCGCTGATCGGCCGCCTCGTTGAAGCCTTCCCTGACACGGTCGTCGGCATCAAGGAATCTGCAGGCGATTTCAACAACATGCAGGCAATCATCGCTGCCTATCCGGGCTTCTCGGTTCTCTGTGGCGCCGATCCGCTGTTGCTGCCGCTCTTGAAGGCTGGCGGCGCAGGTTGCATCACGGCAACCTCGAACCTTGTCGCCGACTCGCTGCGCACCGTTTACGACCACGTCCATGACGAAGCGCAGACGGCAAAAGTCGATGCGGCGCAGGCCCGTATAAACGGCTACCGCACGCTCTCCAATTCCTATGTGCAGATCCCGACGATCAAGGCGATGGTTGGCCTGAAGACCGGCAATGCCGCCTGGAAGCGCACGCGCCCGCCGCTCGTCGCCCTCACCGATGCGGAATATGCCGCACTCGCCGACGGTTACGCAAAGCTGCCGTAAGGAGCATGTCATGAGCTTCACCGCGCTCCCGCCGGAAGCCGTACCGGCGCTGACGACCGGCAAAATCGCCCCGAACCCGAACCAGCCGGGACGGGCCGATGCCTATCTGCCCTCCCCTTGCATCCAGAACCACGCCGCCAATCTGGCCTTCCTGCCCGATGGCACGCTGACCTGCGTCTGGTTCGGCGGCACGATGGAAGGAATGGGCGATATCTCCGTTTACATGTCCCGACTTGCGCCGGGTGCGGACCAGTGGTCTGAAGCGGAAAAACTCTCTGACGATCCAGCGAAATCCGAACAAAACCCATTGATTTTCAATGCGCCGGACGGAAAAGTCTGGCTGCTTTACACCTCACAGACATCTGGCGATCAGGACGGCTCAGTTGTAAAGTGCCGGATCTCCGAGGATGGCGGCAGGACGTTCGGTGCCGTCCGCGTTCTCTGCGATCTGCCGGGCACGTTCGTGCGCCAGCCTGTCATCGTCAATTCCGCGGGCACCTGGCTTCTGCCGGCCTTCCGCTGTGTCAGCCTGCCTGGCCAGCGCTGGAGCGGCGATGCCGATACAGCCGGCGTCCTGGTCTCGCGAGACAAGGGCCAGAGCTGGACGATGGTCGACGTGCCCCAGAGCCTCGGCGCCGTTCACATGAACATCATCCCGTTGAACGGAAGTAAAATGGTTGCTTTCTTCCGCAACCGTTTTTCCGAGCATGTCCTGTCATCGGAATCCGGGGATAATGGCGAGAGCTGGTCGGCGCCGAAGCCGATCAACCTGCCGAACAACAACTCCTCGATCCAGGCCACCAAGCTTCGGGACGGCCGCATTGCCATGGTTTACAACCACAGCAACGCCGAGACATCGGATGCCCGCCGCGAGTCGCTCTATGACGAGATCGAAAGCGACAAGGGCGAAGCAAAAGCCGCCGAAACACCCGTTGCGGCGCGCCGCAAGGCAGTCTGGGGCGTTCCGCGTGCGCCTCTGAGCCTGGCGATCTCGACCAATGGGGGCCAGAGCTTCGATTCTCACATCGATCTCGACACCGGCGATGGCTACTGCCTCAGCAACAACTCCAAGGGCTCGCTGAACCGCGAATTCTCCTATCCCTCGATCACCGAGGGGGCGGATGGAACGCTGCATATCGCCTACACCTACTATCGCCGGGCGATCAAATATGTTCGCCTGCCAAGTAATGTGGCGATCTGAGGCCCTGAACGACTGGATTTCGCGCCATTTGGCGCGATATCCTTGATTGTATTTACAAGTGAATGCTACGCGCCGCTTGCGCTGCGAGTAGCGGGAGCGGCGGCACGTCGCGCACTTGCCTGGTATGCTAAAGACAATAAAAGCAATGTGATAAGCTGGCTTTCGCTTGGTCTGTCGATCTGAGAAACGGCGGCTTTCTGCGAATTTGCTTAAAAACAGTCATTCGCCTTATTGCCAGAAACCGACAGTTGATATAACAACTTTACATCAATAGCGGCTTTTGCCGTTTTCATGGAGGAGCCGTGTTCATGGTCAGTCTGGATTCGCCTATCACGGTTGTCAGGCCTGAGGTCATCGAGTTTGGCGTCGGCACGGCGGGCAAGCTCGGCAAGTGGGCCGCCGCCAAGGGTTATGGCCGTACGCTTGTCATCTCCGACGCCTTCAACGCCTCGCGCGTCGATGCGCTCGAACTTCCGGGCCATGTCTCGGTCTTCGCCGATGTCACGCCCGAGCCCGATATTCCCAATCTCGACAAGGTGCTGGAGGCCGCGAATGCCGCGCAGGCCGAGCTGATCGTCGGCTTCGGTGGCGGCAGCGCCATGGATCTTGCCAAGCTCGCTGCCGTTTTGGCCGGCTCGTCGCAGACGCTTCACGAGGTCGTCGGCCCGCACAAGGTCACCGGTCCGCGCAAGGTCGGGCTGGCGCAGGTGCCGACGACATCGGGCACCGGCAGCGAAGCCGGGACCCGTGCCCTCGTCACCGATCCGAAGACCATGGCCAAGCTCGCGGTCGAAAGCCTTTACATGTTGGCCGATATCGCGGTCATCGATCCGGCGCTGACCTTCACGGTCCCGGCCCGCACGACGGCTGCAACCGGCGTCGATGCCATGGCCCATTGCGTCGAGGCCTTCACCAACCGGAAGGCCCACCCGATGATCGACATCTACGCGATCGAAGGTGCCCGCCTCGTCGGCAAGTATCTCGCCCGCGCCGTCAAGGACGGCTCGGATGCGGAAGCGCGCGCCGGTCTTTCGCTTGCATCGCTCTATGGCGGCTTCTGCCTCGGTCCGGTCAATACCGCCGGCGGCCATGCGCTCGCCTATCCGCTCGGCACCCGCTGGCACGTTGCCCACGGCGCCGCCAATGCGCTGATCTTCCCGCATGTCCTGGCCTTCAACACGCCGTCTGTGCCGGAAAAGACTCGCGCCGTCATGGCGGCGCTCGGCCATCAGACTTCGGATGATGTCCGCTCGGTCTTCGATGCGGCCTACGCGTTCTGCGCCGATCTCGGCATCGAGATGAAGCTTTCGGGCCTCGGCGTCCCCGCCGATGATCTCGATGCCATGGCCGATGATGCCTTTGCCATCCGCCGCCTGCTCGACAACAACCCGCGCGATCTCGCCCGCGATGATATCCGCGCCATTTATCAAGCTGCTTTTTAAGGGAATTTGACCGATGACGAAAAATGCAAAAGTGGCCGTGACGCTCGGCGATCCCGCAGGCGTCGGCCCTGAAGTAATCGTCAAGGCGCTGGCGGCAATGCCTTCAGGCGAGCGCCAGGATTTCGTCATCGTCGGCAATACGGAAGCGCTTGTTCGCGCCGACCGCGCGACAGGAAGCGGCCTGCGCTTCGGCCCGTCGGCTTCGGAAGACGGCTCTGTGATCGCCGTCGATGAGGTGGCGCTCGGCGCGCCTCTTCCCGAGATCGGCAAGGTCAGCCCGGTCGCCGGCGACGCCTCGGTGAAATACATCAGCCGCGCCGTCGATCTCGCCATGTCCGGCGAGGCCGATGTCATCGTTACCGCCCCAATCAACAAGGAAGCGATGAACCTTGCCGGCCATCATTTCGACGGCCACACCGGCCTGCTCGCACATCTGACGGGTTCGAAGAGCTCCTTCATGCTGCTCGCTTCCGAGCGGCTGAACACCATCCACGTCTCGACCCACGTTTCGCTGCGCGGCGCCATCGAGCGTGCCAAGACCGAGCGCGTGCTGGCAACGATCGAGGCCGGTCACAACCACTTCATGCGCCTCGGTCAGAAACCGCGCATCGCAGTCGCGGGCATCAACCCGCATTGCGGCGAGAACGGCCTGTTCGGCACCGAGGATGCCGAATTCCTGGCGCCGGCCGTCGAACTGGCGCAAGCCAAGGGTATCGATGTCGTCGGCCCGATTTCGGCCGATACGGTCTTTGCCCGCGCCTATAACGGCGCCTTCGATCTGGTCATCGCCCAGTATCACGATCAGGGCCATATCCCGATCAAGCTCGTCGCCTTCGAGACCGCCGTCAACGTCTCGCTCGGCCTGCCGATCGACCGCGTCTCGGTCGACCACGGCACGGCCTTCGACATTGCCGGAACCGGCAAGGCCAATCACGTCAACATGCTCTCGGCCATCGCTTATGCCCGGCTGATGGCGCGCTCGCCGCGCAAGGCCGCATAGCGGACCGGGTGGCGCCCGCGCGCCGCTGCCGGAGGAAATGAGGAGGCAGGCATGCAGAGAACCGTACTCGTTCTCGGAGGAGAACTCGCGCCCGAAGGCCGGGATGTGCTGGAGAAGGAAGGCGTCAAGGTCGTCCAGACCAAGCCCTATATCGACCGCCAGACGGTGATCGGCCTGATGCGGAAGCACCAGCCCGACGGCGCCATCATCCGCCTGCTCGCCGATGTCCTCGGCCGCGAGGAAATGCAGGCCGGCGGACGCCTCCGCCACATCGCCAAGCATGGCGTCGGTACCAACGATATCGACGTCAAGGCGGCGATCGAACTCGGCATTCCCGTTTCGATGGCCACGGGCAGCAACGGCATCTCGGTTGCCGAACACGCGCTGGCGCTGATCATGGCGCTGGTCAAGGATTTCTCCCGCCAGGATGCGCTGATCCGCTCCGGCACCTGGGACAAGGGCCAGTATCACGGCCGCGAACTGCGCGGCCAGCGCCTCGGCCTCGTCGGCTTCGGCTTTATCGGCCAGACGCTGGGTAGAATGACGAAGGCGCTCGGCATGGAGGTCTCTGCCTTCGATCCGCATACGCCCGCCGGGGCCTTCGACGGCTTTACCCGTGAAACCGATCTCGACGCGCTTCTGTCGACCGCCGATATCGTCAGCCTGCATTGCCCGCTCACACCTGAGACGCGCGACCTGATCGATGCGCGCCGCATTGGCCTGATGAAGCGCGGCGCCTTCCTCGTCAACACCGCCCGCGGCGAAGTCGTCGACGAAGCGGCGCTGATCGACGCCCTGAAAAGCGGTCATCTCGCCGGAGCCGGCCTCGACAGCTTCGCCGTCGAACCGCCGGAGAAAGACAACCCGCTCTTCTCGCTGCCGAACACCATCGTCACGCCGCACGTTGCCGGTGTCACGCTGGATGCCAAGCGCGCCATGTCGGTCATCTCGGCCGAGCATGTGCTGGCGACGCTGCGCGGCGAGACGCTGCATCCGCGTTTCCTCGCCCGCTGACCTTTCAACGATCCGGAGGCTCCCATGGCCGATACGACTGAGACCCTCTATCAGGCGGACAAGCTGCGCGCTTTCGCAACATCGCTGTTTTCGGCAGCCGGTCTCGAAGATGACCAGGCCGAAGCCGTCTCCCGCTTTCTCGTCGAAGCCGACCTTCTCGGCCACACGACCCATGGCCTGGCGCTCGCCGGCTGGTATCTGCAAAGCATTGCCGACGGCGTGATGAAACGCTCCGGCGGTCCCGACGTTATTTCAGACCGCGGCCCGGCCATCGCCTGGAACGGCAAGCGCCTGCCCGGTGCCTGGCTGACGTCGGAAGCCGTCAAGCTCGCCAGCGATCGCGCCGCGCAATATGGCACCGCCACTGTGGCAATCGCCGACAGCCACCATATCGGCTGCCTCGCCGCCTATCTGACGATCGCCACCGATCGCGGCTATATGGTCAGCATCGCAAGCTCCAGCCCATCGGGCGCGCAGGTCGCCCCCTTCGGCGGCACGCGCGGCGTCTATACGCCGAACCCTGTTGCACACGGAATCCCGACACCGGGCGACCCGATCCTCATCGACATCAGCGCTTCGATCACCACCGTCAACATGGCGCAGCGGCTGGTTCGCGAAAACAGGCAATACGAGCACGACTGGCTACTCGACGAGAACGGCAACCCGAGCCGCGACCCTCGCGTCATCGAGCGCGGCGGCACGCTTCTTCCGACCGGCGGTCTCGACCACGGCCAGAAGGGCTATGGCATGGCGCTGCATGTCGAAGCCTTCACGCAGGGTCTCGCGGGCTACGGCCGCGTCGATGCTCCGAAGGGCACCAATGCCGCCGTCACCGTGCAGGTCTTCGACCCTGATGCCTTCGGCGGCAGGGAGGCCTTCCTCCGGCAGACCGGCTGGCTCACTAAGGCCTGCCACAGCAACCCGCCCCGCCCCGGCGTTCCCCGCGTGCGCCTGCCCGGCGAAAACGGTCTCGCCCGCAAGCGCAAGGCCCTGACCGACGGCGTCGCCCTCTTCCCGGGGATCATAGAGTCGCTGAAGCCGCATGCAGAGCGGCTGGGCGTGGCGCTGCCTCTCTAGCCTAGAACGTCAGTTGCACCTTGCAGGCTGCGGTTCTGTCGCCTGCCAGCACGAAGGCAGCGTCGGCCTCATCCAGCGGCATGCTGTGGCTGATGATCGGGCGGACATCGATGGCGCGGCTGGAGATCAGCGCCACGGCGGTTGCGAATTCCTCGTGGAAGCGTTGCGTGCCGTGGATGTGCAGTTCCTTGGCGACAATGGCGTTCAGGGGCACCGGCACTTCGCCGGATACGCCGACCTGGACGATCGTGCCGCGCGGCTTGATGGCGGCGATGGCGCTGCGGATGGCCGGGGGCGCGGCAGAGCATTCGAAGACCAGGTCGAAATAGCCCTTGTTCGCCTCGAACTCCGCCAGTGCCGAAGTGCCGGCGGACACGTTGATCGCCCGCGTCGCGCCCATCTCACTTGCCCGCTGCAACGCTGCATCGGCAAGGTCGGTGACGACGATTTCTTCGGCACCATGGTGTCTGACGGCAGCGACCATCAGCGAGCCGATCGGGCCGGCCCCGGTCACAAGGACGCGCTTGCCCTTGATGCCGCCTGCCCGTGAGGCGGCATGCAGGCAGACGGAGAGCGGCTCGCTGCAGGCCGCCTCCGCCGCACTCGTTCCAGCAGCAACCTCGAAGCACTGTTTCTCGGGCACGACGAACCATTCGCGGAACATGCCCTGTTCGTGGGGCAGGCGCATGGCGCTGCCCATGAAGCGCATTTCGAGGCAATGGATCTGCATGGACTTCAGGCAGTATTCGCAATGGCCGCAAGGCTGGCTCGGATTGACGGCGACGAGCGTTCCGGGCTTCAGCCTTACATCAGCGCCCACCTTTTCGATGACGCCAGCGGCTTCATGGCCCGGGATGATCGGTTCGCGGACCCTGACCGGTCCGAAACCGCCGTCCTGGTAATAGTGCAGATCGGAGCCGCAGATACCCGCGGCCGCCATTTTCAGCAACACCTCTCCCGGTCCAAGCGCCGGAACGGCCCCGGTTTCGATCCTGAGATCACCCTTACCGTAAAGGCGCGCGAGACGTGTCTGCATCTGTTCCTCCTACCATCGCAAATCAGGCTCAGTGGAAAGGCGCACGGGCGCGGCGGCCATGGTCCATTTCAGCGCTATCTGCGCATGCGCAATTCGTGATCGCCGGGGCGGCGCGCGGCGTGAAATCAAGCCGGGAAGTCCACACCGTATTGTGCGGAAAGCGTGCGGAAACTGTCAGCGGTCGCCGGATCGAGCTCGACGCCGCGTTCGGCCCGTTCCCGTGCAACCGCCCATTCCCGGTCGCCGGGAGCCATGACCTTGAAGCCGTCGCGCGCCGGCGAGTTCCTGAGCGTCTCGACATAGCGCTTCATACCGGCATCGAAGGTTTCCAGGTCGAGAAAGCCCTCGGGATTGAGCGCGATGACGAAGGCGCCGAGACCACGCGGCGTCGAGAAATCCGGGCCGGGCATCGGCGCGATGTCGAAGCTGAGCTTCATGCCGGTCAGGACTGCGCTGAGAATTTCGGAGATGCCGGCGAGACCGGCGCCCTTGAAGCCGAACTCACCGCCGAGCGGCGCCAGCATGTCGGCAATATCAGGATCGCGGGTGTCGTAGCCGCGCGCGTCGGAGGCGACGCCAGCCGGCAGCTCGCGCCCAAGGCTGCGGTAGAGCTGGACGCGATTATAGGGCACGGCGCTGGTCGCCATGTCGAACAGCCAGGGATCGCTTCCCCGGACCGGCACGGCGCAGGCGATCGGATTGGTTCCGTGGAAGCGCATCGCGCCGTCATGCAGGCGAACGAAACTGTCGGAGTTGCAGAAGGCGAACCCGATAAGGCCATGCCCGGCCGCCGTCATCGCATAGGCTCCGGCCGGGCCGAAATGCGAGGAGTTGCGCACCGCGACGGCGCCGATACCGAAATCGACAGCCAGACGCGAGGCATGCGCCATCGCCGTATAGGCCGCGAGCGCTCCGTGGGCATTGTCGGCGTCGAGCGAGGCAATGGCTCCGAGATGGCTGGCAACGGCCATCTGCGGCCGCGGGTTCAGGCGGCCTTCGGTCAAGCCTTTGACATAATGGCCGAGGAGCCGGACGCCGTGGCTGTCGATGCCATGGCGGGTGCCATGCATCATCCCCCGGGTCGCGGCATCGGCGGTCGCCTCGTCGGTACCGGCGGCGAGAAAAACCTTGCGGCAGAACCTGTCGAGCGAAGCGAGCGCCGTCAGGCCGCCGCGGGAGGAAGTGGTGTCATTGGGCATGCCGCTCTATCCGTTCCTGTCATGCCTCCCGACAGAACTAGGCGAGCTTCCGCTCGCCGTAAAGCGGTGCGCGGCGATCAGACGCCGATCACCACCGGGCGCGCACTGAGCCTTGCGATAATCGTCCGGAACTCCGTCACCATCGCAAGGGCTGCGGCGGCAACGGCCGGCGAGAGGTGTTCGGCGCGGCTGGCCGCACGGCCGATCTTCAGCAGGCCGCGAAGTTCGGCGCGCTCGTCGCACAATTGCGGAAAGCGCTCGACGAGAAGACAAGGAAGGACATCGAGGTCGTCGCGAAGGGATGGCGGCGCTTCCTGCTCGAGTTGCAGCAACGCCCGAAGCTCCACCTCAAGCTCCGCCGCTGCGCGGGCGATCTGTGCGATCACATCTGACATCATGCTCACTCCCCCTTGGGAGCAGTGCCGGATACCGAATCACCGCTCAACCAGGGCGGGTTATCTTACCATTCAGCAGCAAGCGATATCCCACTTTTTGGGGATGCCGGCCGGATTTGCACAGAAATGAAATTGGTCGCTGCTCAACCTCACGTAACGGTAGTCAGCCGAGCTCGGCGAACGCCTCGAGTTCCGGATCGAAATCGACCTCGACGACATTGTTGAAGACGGCGGTCGCCAGCATGATCCCGGCGAAGGCAACGAGATCGACCAGAACCTTGGCCGGATAGCGCGCCTTCAGCGCCTCCCAGATATCGGAGGGAATGGCGTTGGAATCGGCAACGATCGCGGTTCCGAAGCGAGCGAGCAGCTGCTCGGTATCGGTTAATGTCAGCGCATCCGGATCGAACCCGGCATTGATCAGCGCGCGGCGGAAGAAGGTGATGGCGATCTTCGATTTGCTGGCCTTCGAGATCGCATGCGAAAAGATCCAGATCTCCCGGTCGTTGACAGCAGGATTGAGCTCGGCGCGCAGTGTGAACCATTCCGCATAGATGCGGTGGGCGGCCGGCGAATGCAGCAGGGTGCGCTTCATGTTGGTCATCCGCCCGCGAACCTTCACCTCCTCGTCGTGCGCCTGGCGAATCTCGGCTGATGCGGTGTCGTAGTCGATCTGGGGGATGTGGCTCATCGCATCGCGCTCGTCGTTTTCATCATTGCTCCGGACGGGATAGCAGCCCGGGCCGGCAAACTCCATGGCGCATTTTCCGCTCTTGCATTGACAGCAGAGCGGCGGGCACAATCGGCGCAACGGAGGACCACGAATGAGCCATGACCACCACGACCACCCCCATCATGACGGCGGCGCTGTCGACTGGCGCGAACACGGCGTCAAAGTCATTCCCGGCAATGCGCTTGATCCGAACACGGCGCAAACGCCGGGCATGAACCGCGCCACCGCGATCAACAACGCCCGGGCCGGCGCCGAGAAGATCTGGGCGGGCACGGTCGTGATCCATGCAAATGCCAAGACCGGCGCCCACCATCACGGCGACCTCGAAAGCATCATCTATGTGGTCAAGGGCAAGGCGCGCATGCGCTGGGGTGAGAATCTCGAATTCGTCGCGGAAGCCGGGCCGGGCGATTTCATTTTCGTTCCGCCCTATGTCCCGCATCAGGAAATAAACGCCAGCCGCGACGAAACGCTGGAATGCGTGCTGATCCGTTCCGGGCAGGAGCCCGTCGTCGTCAACCTCGATATCGAGCCGGTCGAAAAACCCGAACAGGTTGCCTGGATCGACCCGATCCACAAGGCTTAAAAACAGGTGTTAACCGGTTTTGCGGCCTATCTTTTCCGGGCCCTTGCCGGTTTGTGTTCGCCCTATATTTATTGGGCAATTCATGGACAGTTTCCGAGAGGAAACCCGGGTCGGTCGAGATGCATCAAGACAGCATGAGCGGTCATTCCTTTCTGAAGAAGGGAAGCGAGGCCGCTGACATCATTGCCAATTTCGATTGGTCCAAGACTTCGCTCGGCCCGATCGGCACGTGGTCTGCGACCCTGAAAAGCGTTTGCAGCCTTATCCTTCATTCCCCGGTGCCGATCGTCACCCTGTGGAATGCCGATGGGGTGATGATCTACAACGATGCCTATTCGGTCTTTGCCGGACGCCGCCACCCGGAACTCTTCGGTTCGAAAGTGCGAGAAGGCTGGCCCGAGGTTGCCGATTTCAACGATCATGTGATGAAGGTCGGCCTTGCCGGCGGTACGCTGGCTTACGAGGATCAGGAACTCATCCTTTATCGCGGCGGTAGCGGCGAACCGGAACGGCTCTGGACGAAGCTCGATTATTCGCCGATCTGCGACGAGAGCGGGGCGCCGGTTGCCGTCATGGCAATCGTCGTCGAGACCACCGCAAAGGTGAAGGCAGAGCAGCAGCTGCGGGCCGAAAAGACCCGTCTGCAAAAGATGTTCGAACAGGCGCCCGGTTTCGTGGCGACGATGAGCGGCGCGGAACATCGCTTCGAGATCGCCAATGCCGCCTATCAGCAGCTCGTCGGCCATCGTGACGTCGTCGGCAAGACGATCCGCGAGGCACTGCCCGAAGTCGAGGAGCAGGGCTTCGTGGCGCTGCTCGACCAAGTGCGCAGGACGGGCATCCCCTATATCGGCTCCGAACAGCTGGTGAAGCTGCAGCAGAAGCCCGATGCGGAGCTCATCGAGCGCTATCTGGATTTCATCTATCAGCCGCTTCTCGGCGAAGATGCCCGCGTCTCCGGCATCTTCGTTCAGGGATATGACGTGACCGAGCGAAAGGAAGCGGAAGACGCGGCACGCGAGAGCGAGTCCCGCTTTCGGCTGGTCGCCGAGAACGCGCCGGTCATGCTCTGGATGAGCGACGAGCAGATGCGTTGTCTCTATCTGAACGCTGCGATGCGCCAGTTCTGGGGTGTGGGCGAACCTGACGTTTCGGCTTTCGACTGGAACGCCACGATCCACCCTGATGACGTCGCTCCGCTGATGGCTTTCGTCAGCAAGGCCGTCGCCAAGAGGGAGGCATTCGGCGTCGAGGCCCGCTATCGCAATTCCGAAGGCGAGTACCGGCTGCTGCATACCGACGCCCGGCCGCGCTTCGACGTGCGTGGCGAATTTCTGGGCATGATCGGGGTCAACAGCGATATCACCGACGCGCGCAGCGAAGAGACGCGGCGCATGGCGCTGATCGAGCTTGCCGACTGCATCCGCCAGACCACCGAGCCCACTGAAATCGCTTATGCCGCAGCCGAGATCCTCGGCAAGGCGCTGCATGTCACCCGCGCCGGCTATGGCACGATCGATCCCGTTGCCGAGACGGTGACGATCGAGCGGGACTGGAATGTGCCGGGCAATCCCAGCATCGCTGGCACGCTGCATTTTCGCGAATACGGCACCTATATCGACGACCTCAAGCGCGGCGAGACGGTCGTCTTTGCCGATGTCGACACGGATCCGCGCACGGCCGCCACGTCTCATGCGCTGAAGGGGATCGGCGTGCATTCCGCCGTCACCGTGCCCTTGATGGAAGAAGGGCAGATCGCCGCGGTCCTCTTCCTCAACAATGCCGTCCCCCGCGAATGGCCAGAGGTCGAACTCGATTTCATCCGCGATTTCGCTGAGCGCACCCGCACCGCCGTCGAGCGCCGCCGTGCCGAGGAAGCGCTGCAGGAACTCGCCTCGTCGCTGGAAAAGAAGGTTGCCGAACGCAGCGCCGAGCTCGACCGCGTCTGGCGCAATTCCGGCGACATCCTCGTCGTCATGCGCCCGGATGGCGAGGTCCGCGCCATCAATCCGGCCTGGTCCGATCTGCTCGGCCACCGGCGCAAGGAAGTCGCCGGTCACCGGCTCTGCGAGTTCCTCGTAGACGGCGACCCGCCGCTCTTCGATGCAGCGCTGAAGCAGGCTGTCTTGGGTGAAGAGATGCAGGGGCTTGAGCTCAGCCTCCTTCATAAGAACGGCGGCCAACGCACTGTTTCCTGGCGCTTTTCCTTTGAAAGCAACATGGTCTTCGCTTACGGCCGCGACATCACTGCCGAAAAGGAACAGGCCGCCGCTCTTCGCGATGCCGAAGAGCTCATTCGCCAGACGCAGAAGATGGAGGCGATCGGTCAGCTGACAGGTGGCGTTGCTCATGATTTCAATAACTTGCTGCAGGTTGTTGCCGGCAACCTTTACCTCCTCAGCAAGGATGTCGGCGGCAATGAACGCGCCCAGAAACGCATCGAGCACGCGCTTGCCGGCGTCAATCGCGGCTCGAAGCTTGCCAGCCAGTTGCTCGCCTTTGGCCGCCGCCAGCCGCTGGAGCCGAAGGTGGTCAATGTCGGCCGCTTCGTTGCCAATATGGGCGAGATGCTGCGCCGGACGATCGGCGAGGCGATCGAAATCGAAACGATCCGCGCCGGCGGGCTCTGGAACACCTTCGTCGACCCCGTGCAGATCGAGAACGCCATCCTCAATCTGGCGATCAATGCGCGCGACGCGATGGACGGCAACGGCAAGCTGACGATCGAGGTCGGCAACGCTTCGATCGACGACGACTATGCCCGCAGGCATGTCGATGTGACACCTGGGCAATATGTCATGCTGGCGGTGAGTGACACCGGCTCCGGCATGCCCGCCGATATCATCACCAAGGTGTTCGAGCCGTTCTTCTCCACCAAGCCGGTCGGCAAGGGAACCGGCCTCGGCCTGTCGATGGTCTACGGCTTCGTCAAGCAATCAGGCGGGCACGTGAAGATTTATTCCGAGATTGGCCAGGGCACGACCGTTCGCCTCTATCTGCCGCGCACGCTCGAAGAAGAGGACCTGCTGACGGAAGGCGACCACGGCCCGGCGACCGGCGGCAAGGAGACGATCCTGGTGGCCGAGGACGACGAGGAGGTGCGCGCCACCGTCGTCGAGATGCTGGCCGATCTCGGCTACCGTATCCTCAAGGCTAAGGATGCCGCGAGTGCGCTGACCGTGATCGAAAGCGGCATCGCGATCGACCTCTTGTTTACCGACGTCGTCATGCCCGGTCCGCTGAAGAGTTCTGAGCTGGCGCGCAAGGCGAAGGAGCGGCTGCCTGATGTCGCCGTGCTCTTCACCTCGGGCTATACCGAAAACTCCATCGTCCACGGCGGACGGCTGGATGCCGGGGTCGATCTTCTCTCGAAGCCTTATAGCCGCGATGCGCTGGCCCGCAAGATACGCCATGTGCTGAACAATCAGCGCCAGCGCAACATGGCGAAGGCCTCCCAACACGAGCGCCGGGCCTCACCGCCCGAAGCCTCGGCAGAGGCAACAGCACTGCGCATTCTCTATGTCGAGGACGATGACTTCATCCGCATGGATACGGCGGAGATGCTGCAGCAGTCCGGCCATGCCGTCAGCGAAGCCGGCAGCGCAGAGGAGGCCCTGCCGAAGCTCGGTCCCGGCAGCTTCGACATCCTGCTGACCGATGTCGGCCTGCCGGGCATATCCGGAGCAGAGCTGGCAAAACGGGCGCGAGCGATCGACCCTAAGCTGGCTGTGATTTTCGCAACCGGCAATTCATCCGTCGCGGGTTTCGAGGCGGATGCCGGCGCCATCGTGCTGGTTAAACCCTATAGCCTGGCCGACCTGAAGGCCGCAGTCCTAAAGCAGACGCGCTCGCGGTAGCGAGCGCGCCGCGATTTTTCCTCAGGCCTTCTGCAGCTTCCAGGTCCTGATCTCGAAGGGCATGATGTCGGCAGCACCCTTGCGCTCCATCGGCTCTTCGAGAATATTAAGCGGTCCGGATGCCTTCCAGCCCGACGGCAGCGACAGCGACAGCTTGCCGCGGCGTCCCGCCGGTTCGTAGAGGCGGAGCACAAGCCCCTCGCCTTCTTCCGCAGCCTTCAGCCCCGAGAAAGCAACCGGAGTCCCCTCCACCGCGACAGGAGACACCGTACCCACGGCCAGCCCGCTGCCCTCGACCGTCATCAGCGGCTGGTTGAGATCGAGCGCCTCATCGAGCACCCCGCCCTCATGCCAAGCCCCTTCATGCGGCATCAGCGCATAGGTGAACTTCTGCGACCCCTCGTCGGCGAGCGGATCGGGATAAACGGGCGCGCGCACGACGCTCATGCCGATGACATTGCCGCGGGCGCTGTGGCCGTATTTGGCATTGTTGAGCAGTGCCACACCGAAGCCCGGCTCGCTGATATCGACGAAGCGGTGAGCCGCCGCCTCGAACATCGCCTGCTCCCAGGACGTGTTGGTATGCGTGGCGCGCTCGACGACGCCATAGGCGCATTCGAAGGTCGCGGTGCGGGAGTTGACCGCAACCGGGTTCAGGGTCCGAAGCAGCGTGCGCCGGTCGTGCCAGTCGATCTCCGTCTCGATATCGAGCCGCTTTCCATTGGCCGTCAGCACATAGGTGTTGGTGACGCGTGAATTCCGGTAGCGGTGGACGACGCGGATCGCCGCCCGCGACGGACCGCTCTCCACCAGCTCGATGCTTTCAGGCGTCTCAAGGCGGATGGCCTTCGCCGTATAATCGACATCGACATCCCAGGCATCCCAGTTGCGCGGCTTGTCGGCCGGATAGACCCAGAGCTGGTTCGCAGAACCATCGACCGCCTCGCGGCCGCTTGCCTTGTGAACGAGACTGGTGACCGACCCATCCTTGCCGATGACAACAGCAAGATGCTCGTTTTCCAGCCCTTGCTTGGTCGCCTTCAAGGTGCCGGCGGGTTTCAGGCCATTGCGGTCGAAGACGGCGACGGAAAGCGGCGCGACGATGTCGGCAGACGAGATGACCGTGCCGTCCGGAAGCGTCGCATTCAGCGGCCGCGGCGACAGCGACGGGTTGACGGCAACGAGCGCGGATGACGCGCCGCCCTTCGGCAGGACAGCGGTCAACGCGTTGAGACCTGCTGCCTGTTCCTGGCGGGCATTGCCGATCACGCCGTCGAGTTCCTGTTCGGCATCGGCATAGACCTCGCGGATGCTCGACCCCGGCAGGATGTCATGGAACTCGTTTTTCAGCACCACGCGCCAATCGCTTTCCAGGCTGCGCGGCTTCTCCGCTCCCAGCATATGGGCGAGCGAGGCGATCGTCTCGGCAGTAATCAGGGCGCGTTCGGCCTGGCGATGCTTGCGCTTGACGCCGCTCTGCGTCGTCAGCGTCGCGCGGTGAAGTTCGAGATAGATTTCTCCATCCCAGACCGGAAGCTGATTTTCGGCCGCGGTCTGATGGGCCCGCTTGTAAAAGTCTTCAACGCGCCCCCAGCGCGCCTGCGGGATCGCCGGGAAGTCGCGCAGCTGCACTTCGCGCTCGACCATTTCAGGCGTCACCCCGCCGCCGCCATCGCCGTAACCCACGGCAAGCAGTGACGTATCGTGCTGGGTCTTGCCGCGGAAATTCTTCCAGGTCGGCACGAAGCAATCCGGCTGCACGAAGCCGTTATAGCCGTGCATTGGATTGTCGAAGGTGTGAGTCAGAACCTGGCTGCCATCCAGCCCCTTCCACCAGAAGAGATCGGAGGGGATATGGTTCGTCTCGCTCCAATTGACCTTGATCGTGAAGAAGCTGTCGATGCCGCCGAGCTTCAGGATCTGCGGCAAGGCGCCTGAAAAGCCGAAGCAATCCGGCAGCCAGCAGACGGTGTGGCGGGTGCCGAACATCTTTTCGAAATAGCGCTGTCCATAGAGCACCTGACGCGCCAGGCTTTCGCCGGTCGGCATGTTGGTGTCGGGCTCGACCCACATGCCGCCGACTGTCTCCCACTTGCCCTCGGAAACCTTCGCCTTGATCCTTTCGAGCAGCTCCGGATCGTCCTCTTCCATCTGCGCGTAATAATGCGCCGTCGATTGATTGAAGCGGAAGTCGGCGGAACGCTCCATCAGCGACAGTGCCGTATTGAAGGTGCGGCGCATCTTGCGCCGCGTCTCGCGATAGGGCCACAGCCAGGCAAGATCGATATGGGCGTGGCCGGTCAGGAGCAGCTCGCCATTCGGCGGAAAGCGCTTCTGCAGCTCCTTCAGCCGGGCCCGCAGCGCATCATGAGCCGATTGCGCCAGACCGCTCTGCTCGTCATCGAGGCCGGCCGGATCGGCCTGCAGTTCCGGCAGCTCCCAGATCTTCTGCTGCATGACGGCGCCCGACGTGCGCGACACGTAGGCCGCTGTGTCCGACGGCCAGTCCAGCGAGGCGAGCGCCTGTTCGGCGGCTTCGAGCAGATAGGGAACAACCTCATGCTCGGCAAGCACGGAAGCAGCCTCGGAAATCTGCCGCAGCAGCAGATGCAGCCGGTGCACCGGCTCGTCGAGCCAGATCAGCCGTGCCCGGTTCAGCCGCGGCGCCCGGTTCGGCTCGCCGAAGGGGAAGCGCGCGACACTCTCCGTCGTGATGGAAAACACCCGGTCCTGCACAGGAAATTCCTGGTGATAGGGATCGAGACCAAAGGTCTCGGCCTTCCCGCCCGCATAGTTCAGCGTGATCAGGCTCTCGCCGCCGAGATCGAGCTGCAGGCGGATCTGGTCGAGCGGCCAGTCCGCGGGCGCCTTTGCCGAAGCCTGGAAATGCACCGTGCCGTTGCGATGCGGCCAGTCCTGACGATGGGCGATCGGTTCGCCATCGAAGGTCCAGCCGTCGATCGAAACACTGCGCCTGTCGCGCCAATGCGCGAGCTCGGCGGTGCGGGCCTTCAGGCTGTCTAGGCGTTGGGCAATGGTCAGAGACATGGCGTGTCCTATCGGAAATGTCAGCAACGGATCAGCGGGGAGAATGAGGGCTCACGCGCAGAAGGGCGCGCCGCGCATCCGTCTCCTCCATCGGATCGCGCTTCGCCTCTTAGATTAAGTAACTTTGTTTTCACGTCAAGCCGACATGAAATCGGTTGTGCGCGATTTGCGAGCTTAGGCGGTCACAACCGCGGCGGGATGGGCGTGTTTGAAAAACGGGCGGCCATCGGCCGGGATCGCGTTAGACCGTCCGGGTTCGACCTGCGGCGGCATGCGATGGCCAGCCGTTCCTCTGAAACCGTATACGCAATCAGCGATTTGCGACGCGCTCTTCAAGAGCAAGCATGCCCAAAAAAACAGTGACAGAGAGGAGCAGGCCGAGCGTCGCATCGGATGCATAGTGGGCACCGACCGCAACCCGAAGCCCTGCCGTGGCGACCGAGGCAAGGATCACCGGTGGTGCGATCCAAGTGCGATAGCGGGGCGGTAGCAGGAAAAGAAGGCAAATCAGCCAGCCTGCTCCGGAGGCTTCGCCCGATATGAACGAGCAGTTCCTCTCGCAGGCTCCGCCAAACGAGCCCGCAGGCATGAATTCCAGCTTGCCGCCGAACAGATCGGTCTGGATCGGACGTGGACGGCCGGAGTGCGCTTTCAGGAAAAGGTTGGTGATCAACCCGGGACCGATAGCCAGGCTGACCAGCGATATCCAGAGCCGCCGGACCGGCATCCGGTGCCGCAGCCGAGGCGAGAGACCCGCAACCACCAGGGCGGTGACGACGATCCCGGCTGCAAGATAGGGCAGTGCGTAAAAAATCCAGCGGAGGGTGACTATCCACGGATCCCTGCTCAACGGAAAATAGCCGCACCGGCTTCCGGCTGAGGTGTCAAGGCAAGGTGGACCACTGAAGAACATCCCGGAGATACGGATGTCGATCGTGGGCCACACATGAAAAATGGCCAGCAGCAGGAACCAGAATGCGGTCAGGATGAGGAATGAATCTGCGTATGTGCGCTGACGGGCAGCCGTCTGGACCGTGGCCATCAAGGGGCTCTCTTTGGATTTGAGAAACGCCCGCCATATTTCGGCTCCGCCTGACACCAACCTGAACGGCTGCCACGCGTTTCTCAAGGATTTAAAGAAATGGCGAACGAATGTGATTTGCCGGGCGTGGCAGCCCGCATGAAGGCAAAAGGAAGCCCGCGCCTGGGCGACGGGCTCCCTCTCGCTCAGTGAGAAAGCCCCGTTTCCCGCTGATCCTGGTTGGCGGTCATGTAGATGACGATCAGGATGATCGCCCCGAGGAAGGCGAAGCTCGTGTAGATCGTGCCGAAGCCGAGGCCGCCATAGTCGCTGGGCTGCGACAGCAGATCGCCGAACGAGGCGCCGAGCGGCCGCGTGAAGATGTAGGCCAGCCAGAAGGCCGCGATGCCATTCACCTTGAAGATGAAGTACGCCGCAGCAATCGCCGCAATCAGCGCAAGGAAGATCAACGCAGTCGTCAGATAGCCGAAGTCAAACTTCTCGGCGACCAGGTCGCCCGCGGCCGTTCCAAGTGCGAATGTGAAGAGGATCGCCAGCCAGTAGAAGCCTTCGCGGCGGTTCGTGAAGATCGTGTGGATCGACAGTGTTCGCTCCATCAGATACCAGGCGAGGAACGTGACGGCCAAGGCGGCGGTGAAGAAGATCGTCGATGCCTCCAGCGGCACACCGAAATTGTCCGTCAGATTATCTGTCACCAGCGTGCCGACGACGCTGATCAGAACGACCGCCGCCCAGTAGACCGCGGGCACGTAGCGCTTCTGCGCGAATTGCGCTCCGACCACCACCACGAGAACGACGGTCATGATCATGGAGGTCAATGTCAGGCCGAGGCCAAGATTGACGGCAAGGTAGTCGGCCGCAGTCTCCCCCATGGTAACCGCCATGAGTTTGATGAGCCAGAAATCGACCGTCACCTCGGGCACGCGATTTTCGGGTTCGGCAAGGTGTTGGTTTGCCATGGCCATGCTCTGTCCTCCGATTACTTGCCCATGATCTGCATGGCTTCGGCAAGGAACTTGTCCGAGCGCGTGTCGTCGTCGGCATTGCAGCGCTCGACAGCCTTGGTCTCGAGATCGTTGATCTTCTTCATATCGGCGTCGGAAAGCTTGGCCGATGCTTTGGCGGCCCGCATGTCCTTCAGCATGTCTTCGCAGGGGACGGCGGCGTGGACCGGCATGGCGAGCGCGATGAACCCGAGCGCGACGACGGAGTTCAGAACGGCAGCGGCTACGATGATCTTCATAATTCAGGATCCTCTCGAAACAGTGGGTGCCGCACCATTGCAGCGAGAGGGACGATATTGGCCGGGTCATACGGGCGCCTTGCCGGAACCATACGGTTTCGTAAGGTTTCGGCCTCCCGCGACTTTACAAAACCGTATGTTGTAGCAGCGGCGTCATCGCGGTTACATTCGCCGGACGGACATAAACTGGCGAAAACCTGACATGCGCATTCTCCTGGTCGAAGACGACCGCAAGACGTCGGAATACGTGGCCAAGGGCTTCACCGAAGCCGGGCACAGCTGCGACGTCCTGGCTGACGGCCGGGACGGGCTGTTTCAGGCGCAGCGCGAACCCTACGACGTGCTTGTCGTCGACCGGATGCTGCCGGGGCTGGACGGCCTGTCGATTGTCCGGTCGCTGCGCGCCGCCCGCGTCGGCACCCCTGCCCTGTTCCTCACGTCCATCGGCGGCGTCGACGACCGGGTCGAAGGGCTGGAGGCAGGTGGTGACGACTATCTGGTCAAGCCTTTCGCATTCTCCGAACTGCTCGCACGTGTGAACGCGCTGGCGCGGCGCCCTCCCGTTCAGGAGCAGAAGACGGTCTTGAAGGTTGCCGATCTGGAACTCGACCTGATCCGGAGAGAAGCACGGCGCGCCGGACAGCTCATCGAACTGCAGCCACGCGAATTCACCCTGCTGGAAGTCCTGATGCGCGGCGAAGGCAGGGTGATGACGAAGACGATGCTTCTCGAACGTGTCTGGGACTTCCATTTCGATCCGAAGACCAGCGTCGTCGAAACCCATGTCAGCAGATTACGGGCGAAGATCGACAAGCCCTTTCAGGCGCAACTGCTCCATACCGTGAGAAACACCGGATACAGTCTGCATGCGCCTCGCTAGTCTGCGCCGGAGCACACCCTTCAGGCTGGCCCTGACCTTTGGCGTGCTGTTCATCTGCACCTTCATCGTCAGCGGCGCGATCATGTATCACATGCTGAGTGCGGGACTTGCCCGCGAAATGGACGCGTCCCTGCACGAAATGAATTCCGTCATCGCCTCGACCTATGCCGCTGATGACATGGAGGATCTGGTCGCCACGCTGAACAGCTATGCCAACCTTCAGAAAACCAAGGATGGGCTCTATTCGCTGGTCGATCCGAAGGGCGCAAGACTAGCTGGCAACTTCACGGCAATCAGAATGCCGCCGGGCATCTACACCATAAACCCTGAGGACATCGGGCTCCCCGGTGCCGGCAGGTTCAGGATCGAAGTCACACAGCTTGGTCCGAACATGCTGGTGGTCGGTGAAAGCTTCGCGGACATGGATGACCTCCTGAAGATCGTGCTCGTAAGCCTCGGCTGGGCCGCGGTGCTCGTGGTCGTCGCCGCGCTCATCGGCGGCATCTTCGTGGCCGGCAGGGCGCAGCGCCGCCTGGATGCGGTCGCCGGCACCATGTTCGACGTCTCCAACGGCCGGCTCGACAGCCGTATCCCTTTGCCAGGCCGCAACGACGATCTCGACGTCGTCGCAATGCAGATCAACAGCGCGCTCGACCGCCTCTCCGGGCTGGTCGAAGGCATGCGACAGGTCAGCGCCGACATCGCCCACGAGCTTAAGACGCCCCTCAATCGCCTGAAGATGACGCTCGACGACGCCATCCGCGCAGACGCGCGTGGGCGCGACGTCGGCCAATTACTGGCGGACGCGAAAGCCGAAAGCGATCAGATCAATGCGACATTCGAAGCGCTGCTGCGGATATCGCAGATCGAGGCCGGAGCGCGGCGTCAGCGGTTCCGCAACGTGGATCTCACAGAGATCCTGACCTTCGTCGAGGAGGTCTACGTGAGCGTCGCCGAAGACAGCGGTCAAGTGCTGGAACTCCGCTCCTCGCCGTACGCCACGGTTCAGGGCGACAGGGAACTTCTGACGCAGATGGTCGTCAACCTCGTGGAGAACGCCATTACCCATTGCCCCGCCGGTACGCGCATCGAGATGTCGCTCGTCTCCGCTCAGGGCGAGATCGTTCTCCGCGTGGCCGACAGCGGTCCCGGCATTCCCGCGGAAGAAAGAGACAAGGTCTTCCGGCGCCTCTATCGTCTGGACAAGAGCCGCACGACAGATGGCAGCGGGCTGGGTCTCAGCCTCGTACGGGCGATCGCCGATCTGCACTCCGCGGACATCGAGCTCGCCGACAACGCGCCCGGCCTGGCAGTCAGCGTTTCCTTCCAGCCGCAGCAATAGCCGCCCGACACGCCCGTTCCGTCATAAAACCGACATTCAGGTGGCCGTCAGGAAATCGCTTCATCAGCCTCGCAACACGGCATGTCGCGAGGCAGAATGAAAAACCGCACGAAGCTTTCCATTGCATTCGGAACATTGCTCACCGTCGGCGGAGCCCTCGGCGGCTATGCGGCCTACTTGCAGGTCGTCGGAAACTTCCACACCGTCATCGCAGGCCAACTCTACCGATCCGCACAGCCGACACCGTCGCAGCTTGACGCCTACGTCAAGGACCACGGCATCAAGACCATCATCAACCTGCGCGGCGAAAAACAGAATGCTGCCTGGTATCAGGCGGAAATCCGGACTGCGCAGCAACTGGGCGTCGAGCATATCGATTTCGGAATGTCCGCTTCGAAGAAGCTGACACCTGAGCGCGCCGATGCGATCGTCGCCATCATGGAAGCAGCACCCAAGCCGATCCTTGTCCATTGCCAATCCGGATCCGACCGCACGGGTCTCGTCTCCGCGATCTACACCAACCGGATCGCGGGCCAGGGCGAAGACCGGGCGGAAGGGCAGCTCTCCTTCTACTATGGTCACGTTTCAATCCCGCTGATCTCGGCCGCATGGCCGATGGACGCCAGCTGGGAAGACCTCGAAGAGCACTTCGAGCGCAAGAGCTGATCGACAGCTCGACGCCCACGGTCCTGTCACCCGAGGGGCCATACTAGTAAAATCTAGTGATATCCGGATTGCGTGAACCGCGTATCGTCCAATGGCGATCGCGTTGCAGATCGCTGGGATTGTCCGCATGGCCTAACCCTGAACCGGTCCCATGCGGGCAATCCCTCTTTCCAGCGGGTAGCAAGATGACATGGACCCTTTCTCACCAGACTGCGAGCCGCATCCGAAGACTGACCATTCTCTCCGTTGCAACGATTTTCGCCGCCCTCGCGGGTTGCACCACCATCGATTTCGATAGCCTGGAGCCAGGAACGTTCTCCGGCACTCTTATCGTGATGTGGGTCGGCGAAGGCAGCGCCACTTCCGGCGACGGAAAGTTCGTTTTCGTGCCGGATCCCTATTCCCGCCTGACCTTTCAGCGCCCGGGTGGCGCATCGCCGCCGATCGTGCCGGGCATCATGTATACCGATGGAGGGTCCGTGCCGCGGATCGTGCAACCCTTCAAGGGTTTCAATCCCTGGGGATACGCACCCGCTTACATGATCCATGACTGGATATTCACGGCGCACCATTGCCTCGCCGAAGGTCGAACGGATGCCGCCTATGCGGCCGTTCGCGATATCGACTTTCACCAGTCCGCAATTGTCCTTGGAGAAGCGATCCACACATTGATGACGAAGAACCTCGTCTCCGAAAATGATGTTGCCAAACGCGCCATCACCGCGGCGGTCAACAGCCCGATCGCCGAGAAAATCTGGGATGGCCATCCGGGACAATGCGACGGCGATGCCGTGCAGCCTGCGGACTTGCGCGAGATCGAACGTTTCCTTGCCGGCTCGACGGCCGCTGAAGCCAAGAGGAGGAACCTCAACATCGCGAAGGAAGCAAAGAGCCTCGCCCGGCCATCAAGGGCTCGTGAGGTCGGTCGAATCGCGTTCTGAACCCCCGCATCGGCCGGGCAAGGGCGAGCGGGGCCGCCTCAAGCGGCCCCGCCGTTGCTTGTCATTGTCAGCCGATCGTCATCAGGCTGGCATTGCCGCCGGCCGCAGCCGTATTTATCGACGTCGAAACTTCCTCGATCAGCCAGTTCAGGCAGTAAGCCTCAATGTCGCTCTCGATCTCCGCCGTGGTCGCCGACTGCACAAGAACCAGCGGGCCGTCGAGCGCGGCGATCGACTGGTTGACCTTGAGGACACGGTCGGCATCGCCTTCGACAAGCGCCGAAGCGAAGGGGCCATCCTTGCTCCAGTCCGAGGTCCAGCTGATGCGATGCCCGACGCTGCCCGGCAGGTCTTTCAGCGTCTGGCGAAGGCCGGAGGCCTCGTCGATGAAGAGCTGGTTGCCGGTCGCGAGACCTGCGGCGATCTGCCGGTAGAGCCCACGCTCACTGGACGGAGCGAGAAGCACGCGGCCGCGCGGGTGGAGGGCGTAGAGATTGCGCTCGCCGACCGGACCGACGAGTTCCTTCTGCAAACCAACTGCCGATAGGCTGCCGAGCTCACGGGCGGCTTCGGCATCGTCGGTCTTGCCCTCGCCCGAAAGCCAGACGGCAAAATCGGCAAGCGCCGGATCGGTATGGACCGAACTGTGCTGCGGCGGCACTGGTGCCTTCTGGACGAGGCGGCCGATATAGAGCGGACCGCCCGCCTTCGGACCCGTGCCGGATAGGCCACGGCCGCCGAAGGGCTGAACGCCGACGACAGCGCCGATGATGTTGCGGTTCACATAGAGATTGCCCGCCTGCACCCGGCTCGTCACATGCGCGATGGTCTCGTCCAGACGCGTATGCAGGCCGAAGGTCAGGCCATAGCCGGAGCCGTTGATATCGTCGATGAGACGGTCGAGATCGGCGCGGCGATAGCGGATGATGTGAAGCACCGGCCCGAACACTTCCTTCTCGAGATCGGAGAGCTTTTTCAGCTCGATGATCGTCGGCGGAACGAAGGTGCCGAGAGCGGCGGTTTCGGGAAGCGGCAGCTGCTCCACCTTGCAGCCGAGCGCCTTCATCTTCTCGATATGTGCGTCGATGCCGGCCTTGGCCGTTGCGGTGATGACAGGGCCGACGTCGACACTCAGGCGATCGGTGCGGCCGATCGAGAGCTCCTGCAAGGCGCCCTTCAGCATGGCCAACGTGCGGTCGGCGATATCGTCCTGCAGGCAGAGGACGCGCAGCGCCGAGCAGCGCTGTCCGGCGCTGTCGAAAGCCGACGCGATAACGTCGCCGACGACCTGCTCGGCGAGAGCTGAGGAATCGACGATCATTCCATTCTGACCGCCGGTTTCGGCAATCAGCGGGATCGGCTTGCCGGACGCCGACAGCCGGTTGGCGAGCTGCGCCTGGATGAGTTGGGCGACACCGGTGGAACCCGTGAACATCACGCCAGCCGTCTCAGGCGCGTCGATCAGCGCAGCACCGAGCGGGCCGTCGCCGGGCGTGAACTGCAGGGCATGCCGGGGAACGCCGGCCTCGTGCAGGATCTTGACGCTCTCGAACGCAGTGATCGGCGTGACGCCGGCCGGCTTGGCGATGACCGAGTTGCCGGCGACGAGGGCCGCCGCAACCTGACCGGTGAAGATAGCCAGCGGGAAATTCCACGGGCTGATGCAGACGATCGGGCCAAGCGGCGCGTGCGAGGGGCCGAGCGTGCGGCGGGCCTGCTCGGCGTAATAGCGCAGGAAGTCGATCGCTTCGCGTACTTCGCCGATCGAATTCGCCGCCGACTTGCCGGCCTCCCGCATGATCACGCCCATCAGCGTTTCGATGCGCGACTGCATGATATCGGCTGCGCGATCGAGGCAGGCTGCCCGGTCGGCCGGGGAAACCTGGGCCCATTCGGTGGCACCGATCGCAGCGAGCTTCGCGATTTTCGTGACGGCTGCCGGTTCGACCTCGGTAACCTCGCCGACGACATCGCCGTGGTCAGCCGGGTTCAGGATCGGGCGTGTCACGCCTTGCGTGTCGCCGTCCGCCAGGAGCGGCAGGGCGTGCCAAGTCATCGCCACCGTCTTCGAGAGGTTGCCGCCGAGGCGCGCAAGCTCCGCCTCGTTCGCCAGATCGATGCCGGACGAATTGCGACGCTCCGCGCCGTAGAGATTGTCCGGCAGGGAGATCAGATCATGCGGCTTGCCGGGGGGTGTCATCGCTTCGACCAGATCGACCGGGTCCGTTGTCAGATCATCGACGGAAACATTCGGGTCGGAGATGCGGTTGACGAAGGAGGAGTTGGCGCCGTTCTCGAGAAGGCGGCGGACCAGGTAGGCGAGCAGCGTTTCATGCGTGCCGACGGGCGCGTAGATGCGGCAGGGGCGGTCAAGCTTCTGCTTGCCGACGACTTCGTCATAGAGCGGCTCGCCCATGCCATGCAGGCATTGGAACTCGTATTTGCCGACCTGAAAATCGTCGCCAGCCAGATGATGGATGGTCGCCAGCGTCTGCGCATTGTGGGTCGCAAATTGCGGGAAGACCGCATCGGTGGCCGCAAGCAGCTTGCGGGCGCAGGCGACATAGGCGACGTCGGTGTGGATCTTGCGCGTATAGACCGGGAAGTCGGAGAGGCCATCGAGCTGGGCCCGCTTGATCTCGGCATCCCAATAGGCGCCCTTCACCAGGCGCACCATCATCCGGCGGCGCGAGCGGCGTGCGAGATCTATGATATAGTCGAGCACGAAGGGGCAGCGCTTGCCATATCCCTGGACGACAAAGCCGAGGCCGTTCCAGCCGGCAAGGGCCGGATCGAGGCTCAACTCTTCCAGGAGATCGAGCGACAGCTCCAGGCGGTCGGCTTCCTCGGCATCGATATTGAGGCCGATGTCGTATTTCTTTGCAAGCAGCGCGAGTTCGCGGACACGCGGCAGGAGCTCATCCATCACGCGCCGGGACTGCGCGCGGACATAGCGCGGATGCAGTGCCGAGAGCTTGATGGAGATGCCGGGGCCTTCATAAACGCCGCGGCCGGCAGCTGCCTTGCCGATGGCATTGATGGCGTTTTCGTAGTCACGATAGTAGCGCTCGGCATCCTTCGCCGTTGTCGCCGCTTCGCCGAGCATATCGTAGGAATAGCGGAAGCCGCGGGCTTCCAGCGGACGCGCGCGCCTCAGCGCCTCGTCGATCGTCTCGCCGGTGACGAACTGCTCGCCCATCATGCGCATCGCCATATCGACGCCGCGGCGGATCACCGGTTCGCCGCAACGGGCGATCAGACGGGTGAGTGCTGCCGCCAGGCTGCGGTCGTTGACCGTCGAGGTGAGCTTGCCAGTGACGACAAGACCCCAGGTCGCGGCGTTGACGAACAGCGAACGGCCGCCACCGACATGCGCCTTCCAGTCGCCTTCGGAAATCTTGTCGCGGATGAGCGCATCGCGGGTTGCCGTATCGGGAATGCGCAGCAGCGCCTCGGCAAGACACATGAGGGCGACACCCTCCTGGCTCGACAGCGAATATTCCTGAACCAGCCCCTCGACGCCGGTGCCCTTGTGCTTGGCGCGCAGCGCCTCGATCAGCTTGCGCGCCGTGCCGCGGATTGTCGACTTCAGCTCGTCGGGAACCCTGGCGGCTGCGACCAGCGGCGGCAGGCATTCGGTCTCGGGGCGCCGGTAAGCCGCCGTAATCGCCTTTCGAAGCTCCGACTGCTCGCGGATCGGCGGGGCAAACTCGGCGAAAGGACGGGAATTGGGAGCGGAACCGTTGTCGGGAACGATTTTGAGCATGTCTAGGCCTGTCTGATGTCTTGGGTTGATATCGGTTGTTCGGCAGTCGGCCAGTCGGGTGCGTTTTTCGGAAGACGGAAACAGTCGGTGACGTCTCTATTCGGCAGAAGCATTCCGCCCGCGGCGGACAGATTCAGATTGACGAATGCATGGTCGATGCAGCTCTCGAGGCCGCTGGGAGACACTCCCTCCAGTGTCCCATGATCGCTGACCGCTCGCAACGCCGCATCCCTCGCCACGTCCTCCTAAAATGTAGAGCAGATGATTATCACGGGAGCCGAAAGGCCTTCTCACTTGATTTGGCGTTTCGACGAGCGCATTGAATTAAAAATGACGTTGCTGGGAAATCTTTATGGCTATTGAAACGACTGTTTATAGTGAACTTGACCAAATCGACCGGAAAATTCTCGAGGCGTTGTCGGACGACGGCAGGATGTCGATCACGGATCTCGCGGCGCGCGTTGGCCTTTCGAAGACGCCTTGCCAGCTGCGGTTCAAGCGACTGATTGCCGAGGGCTATATCGAAGGCTTCCGGGCGGTGCTCAACCCATTGAAAATGGAGCTCGATCATATCGCCTTCGTCGAGGTCAAGCTCGCCAATACGACGGAGACAGCGCTCAAGAGCTTCAACGATGCGGTAAAGAAGATCAGGGAAGTCGAAGAGTGCCACATGATCGCAGGCCGCTTCGACTATCTGCTCAAGGTGAGAACGCGGGATATCGCGAAGTACCGGCGCGTTCTTGGCGAGAAGATCTCGACGCTCCCCCATGTCGCAAGCACGTCCACCAATCCCGCGATGGAGACGGTCAAGGAAGGCTGGGGCCGGTTCGGATCAAACCTGCCCTGACTCCGACCGTCCGAAGTGGCCGGCTGACAAACGGGGAGTTGAAACGACTGAAAGCCGTCTTGCCAAAGACCGAGGGTCAGCTACCTTGCGTCAAACTGCAGCTTTCCGGAGACGACAGCTCATGCAGAGCCAACGCAGGAGCCTGTTTTTGTCATTGGCTCTCATAGTAGCCGGTGTTTGCGGATTCTTTCTTTTCCTTTTTCTGACCGGGCACGACCCGGACGAGACGCCCCTGACGCTGATCGAATGGGTAGTCGGCGGCGCCCTGATCGCGCCGGGGTTTTTCTATCTGCTGCGATGGAGAGCCCTGAAGGGACGCTAGCTGCTGACCCCTGGCGGCACGGTACCCCGGCTCGCAACCGTGTAGCCAAGTGCGCGAAGCGCGCGAACGAGGGCCTGCGGGCCCTTGGTTTCCTCCACCCTCGTCTCGCCGACGCCTTCCCAGTAGCGGCGCTGCCAGCTCGAGAAGACCGCTTCGAACGCCCTGTAATCGGCGTCGGACATCGGAAAGGGTTCGGGAAAATGTGCGACGTAGAGCGCACCTGAATTCATCGATTCCCATTCGATGACGATCGTTCTCAATGCGGCGCCCTCCGGGACTATGGTTTTGGTGACAATGCCAGCTGTGTCTGGAGGTCGTCCAGCATTGGCCGTTGACCCTTCAGCATCTTTTCCGCCGCCTGTTCAAGCAAAAACCATCCGGCGCGGTCGACTTCGGGAAAGCGTTGCATCCGGCCGGATCTTGGTGGCCACTCGATTTCGAATTCCGTGCTCTCGATACGATCGGCATCAACATCGGCTTCGATCGACCAGGCAACAACGATCTTGCCGCCGGGTTGCTTGTATTCACCAAGCGGCAGAAACTTGCCATCGATGGCGACGCCGAGTTCTTCGCGCGTTTCGCGGATTGCCGCCTGCAGGTCGTCCTCGCCGGCCTCGACGATGCCTTTCGGGATCGACCAGGCACCCTCGTCCTTGCGCGCCCAGAAGGGGCCACCGGGATGCACCAGCAGCACCTCGGGCCCGCCGATCGCGGGGCGATGGATGAGAAGACCTGCGCTACGCACCGCCATCGACGAAGCCTTTCACTTCTGGCAGAGCTTGGACATGTTGCGTTCGAGGCCGCGGCGCAGAGCGCCTGAGATCTCGTCCTTGAGGCCTTTCACCACGTCGCCCAGATTGCCTCCCGTATCGGTGATCTCGATCGAGCTTTCGGTCGTCTTGCAGGTCGCGAGATCGACATTGACGCTGACATCGGCGGTCGCCGAGAAGCCACCCTGGACCATGGCATTGTCGGAGGTCTTGCAGGCAAGCGTTCCCCTCACCTTCGCCTCGGCGAGGTTGCCGTTCACCGATAGCTGCAGCTGGTCGATCTTCACGTAGTCGAGCTTGTCGACACCGATCTCGACACTGACGCCGAAGCTCGATGCCTTGGCCTTCAGCGATCTGCAGGGCTGTGCTTCGCCGATAGCCCGCTCCAGCGCGTTTGCCGCACTTGCCGGAACCGGGATGGCCATCGGCGCAATCAACGCCGCGGCAGCAAGCATTTTCATCGATCTGCGCATTGCATTCTCCTTGCAACGGCCGTTCTTGCGGGGCCGCCGTCCTCATCTAGGATTCGCAGGCACTTGTGCCATAAGCAAGGCGCCAATTGTCCGCATGCCGAGACTTGGAATTCTTCGGCAGCAAATCAGATACTTACAGCAGAGCGGGCGTTACTTTCATCGGTTTCTCGGCTAAACAGGCAAGCAAGCGCTCAAGGAAGTCGGTCATGCGGTATCTTCGATCAGGGCCGCGGCGTCAGGCCCAGGAGACGGGCGTTGCGCGGGGCAAAACGGTGGGGTTGCGATCCGGAGAGATCGCCGACCGGAATATCCGCGTCACTCTGGAGGCGATCCGGCGGCATGGGCCGCTGACGCGCATGGAGCTCGGCCAGCATTCCGGCCTGACGGGCCCGGGCATTACCAATATCCTGCGCCGCCTCGGCGAAGAGGGATTGGTCATCTCAAACAGGCGTAATGGCGCCGGTGGCGGGCCGACCGCAACGGAATTCGCATTGCGCCCGGAAGGCGCCTATTCGATCGGTATCCGGGTGCGCGCCCGCCGCAGCGAGGCGGTGCTGATCGATCTCAGCGGTCAGGTCCATGACCGGATCTATTTTTCTCTCGACCAGACGGCGCCCACGGCATCGGTGATCCAGGCTGTCGGATCGATACTGGAACGCCATGCCGACCTGCCTGTCGTCGGCGTTGGCATTGCGTCAAACATCTGGAGCGACGAGCAGAGCGAAGAGCTCGCCGCTCTGAGCGGTCTGCCGCGCCCGGAAACGGCAAACGAATGCACGGCGGGTCTGCTTGCCGAGCGCACGATCGGTACGCCCGCGCCCGCCGGCGGCCTGGCAATGATCGTGATCGATGACGACGTTCAGGCAGGATTTCTGGTTCGCGGCGTCCCCTATTCCGGCGTTCATGGCCGCGCGGGCGGCATCGGTGAGATGCGAACCGGGCCGGACAATGTTGCGTTGAATAAGGTCGCCGGTTTCGGCGCGCTTTGCGCTGCCGTCGGCAAGGGAGATTGCGCGCGGCTCTTGTCAGGCGAGGAGATTTCCTCGCCCGAGCTGGCACAATGGATCCGCGACGTGGCGGGACACCTGCTCGATCCGATCATCGGCATTGCCGGTTTCGTCGCCCCGAGCGCAATCATGATCGGCAGCGATCTGCCACGCAGCGTCATCGAGGCCTTGATCCATCAATTGTCGGTGGAGCGCCGCGATACCTCGAAGCGCCCCTTCCTCACGCCCTGGATTTCGCCGATGAAACCCGCGAGCTTCAGCGGCGGCGGCGTTGCGCTGGGAGCGGCACTGCTGCCCTTCCTCAACACGCTGCTGCCGCCGGTCTCGGCCTGATCTCAGGCCAGCGCCTCGTCCGTGTGGCTGAGGTCGGAAGCCAGCGCCTTGTCCAGAACCTTCTGGATATTGGCAGCCCGCCGGAACGACGGTTCCTGCGTCTGGCCCGCGCGAACGGCCTGCACGAAACGCTGGTAGTTGGTCTCGACAGCATCGAAGGGGACGTCCCGCCAGGTCGCCGTGTGCACGTCCTCGCCCAGGCAGGCGCGCAGCGTCGATTTGCCGGTATCGTAGATCATCTCGATCGAGCCGGTCTCACCGTAGACGCGAAGGCGCAGCTGGTCCATCTGGCCGGCCGCGGTGCGGGTCGCCTGGATGGTGCCGATCGCGCCCGTGGTGAAATCGACATTCATCGTGAAGCTGTCATTGGCGTCGAGATCGTATTCGCCGATCTTGTCGCCCGGCGCCTTGTTGAAGGTCTTCAGCCGGGCAAAGACATGCGCTACATCGAGACCGGAGCCGTAGGAGGCGAAATCAACGATGTGGATGCCTATATCGCCGAGCGCCCCGTTCGAGCCATGCTTCTTGCTGAGGCGCCACAGCCATTTGCTCTCGCTTTTCCAGTCGCCCCAGTGGCGGCCGACCAGCCAGCTCTGCAGATGCGAAGCCTCGACATGCCTGATTTCGCCGATTTCGCCGGCAAGGACCATCTGCCTGCCTTTCTGCAGCGCCGGTGAGTTGCGGTAGGTGAAATTCACCATGCCGACCTTGCCGGATTTCTCGATGGCTTCGGTCATTTCCATCGCCTTGATAGCGTCGGTCGCCAGCGGCTTTTCGCAGAAGACATGCTTTCCGGCAGCGATCGCCTGCAGCGTCGTCGGGTGGTGGATGCGATCAGGCGTGACGTTCGCCACCGCATCGAATTCACTCCAGGCAAGCGCCTCTTCGAGCGAACTGAACTGATGGCCGATGCCGTGTTCGTTGCAAAAGGCCGCCAGCCGCTCGGGCACGACATCGACACCGCCGACGACGCTGACGCCTTCGATCTCCTTGAACCGCATGGCGTGCTGGTTGGCCATTCCGCCAGTGCCGAGAATGAGTAATCGCATTCTATCCTCCATAGATATCGGGTGCGGCTACCGCCATGGCAGCCGGGCAAAACACATCCTTTGCGTGTTGCGATGCCGCAAAACGCCTTGTCGATCTCATTGGAAAGTGCGGTTCAGCCCGCCTAGCTTGTGTTGAATGTCGCCAGCATCTCATTCCTCCCAAGTCTGGCTTGACATCAAATCAAAGTAACTTAATCTAATTAATGCAGCATGGAATTGAGGAGAGGTCAACTGACCACCAGGCTGTATCCGTTGAAAATGGGGAGGAGACCCATCATGAAGAGAGCGTTCGTCAGCGCATTGGCGCTGAGCACAATGTTATTTTCAGTGCCTGCCGCATTTGCCCAAGAACTGGCGACCAAGGACCGGATCGGCGCTGCCGATGCCCCGAAGACGCTGATCGTGCGTTTGACCAACGATAGTCCCAACAATGCCGACCCCGTGATCGCCGAAGGCTACCAGAAGCTTTTCGTCGAATTCATCAAGAAGCATCCCGACTGGAAGCTGCAGATGCAGTTCATGTCGGCCGATATCGGCACCGAACAGGCCAAGATGCTGGAGCAGGCCAAGGCCGGCAACGCGCCCGACTGCGCCGCCGTCGACTCCTTCGTGCTGTCGCAGTTCATGGTCAACAAGGTCCTCGCAGACTTCACGCCCTACTTCTCGAAGGAAGAAGTCGACGATCTTTTCCCCTTCATCCGCGATGGCGTCACCGACAAGGACAAGACCGTCCGCGCCTGGTGGTGGGACACCGACCTTCGCGTCCTCTATCGCAACAAGTCGATCGTGGCTGATGCACCCCAGACCTGGGACGACCTGAAGAAGGCCGGCATCGCGTCCGTTGGCGAGGGCATGGAAGGCATCCTCTTCAATGCCGGCCGCTATGAAGGCTCCACCTTCGACTGGCTTGCGAACTACTGGGCGCTCGGCGGCAAGCTCGTCGACGATTCAGGCAAACCGGTCTTCGGCGAAGGCGACAACAAGGAGAAATTCCTCAAGGCCCTCAATTATTACAAGGACCTCGTCGATTCGGGCGCAGCGCCTAAGCGTGTTACCACGATCGGCAATTACGACGACCTCAATGCCGCAGCCGCTGCGGGCACCACGGCGCTCTTCATCGGCGGCAACTGGCAATATGCACAGCTGAAGGCGACGCTTGACGACGACGAGTTCAAGAACTGGACCTTCTCGCCGATCCCCGGCCCGACCGCGGATCAGCGCTCGACCGGCACCGGCGGCTGGACGATCGCATCCTTTGCCAAGGACAAGGATAAGGTCGAGATGTGCGCCAATCTCGCCCGCGAGGTCTATATGGGACCGGCGAACGCCTTGCAGCAGCAGCTGCCGACGCGCAAGTCGCTGTTCACCAAATACGACGTCTTCGCGACCGAGGCCAACAAGACCTTCGCCGATGCCCTGGTGAATGGCCAGGCGCGCCCGGGTGCGCCGATTTATCCGGAGATCTCCAACCAGATCCAGATCATGATGGGCGACGTGCTCTCCGGCACCAAGCAGCCCGAAGATGCTCTGAACGCCGCGTTCAACGCGACGCTGGAGGCCTACAAGCGTCTCTAACGATTGAGATCGCGGCGGCGCCCGTGGCGGGCGCCGCCGGTCCCGTCAAACCCGGATAGAGAAGCCCAATGAGCCCCATCGCCATCGAGGCTGCCAGCCCGCCTCACAGCAGATCGTTCATGCGCCGTTTCGCCGGGGCTCCCCTGCCCTGGATCATGCCCGTCATCATCGTCATCGGCATTTTCTATCTTTACCCGGTGATCGACGTCTTCCGGCTGTCCTTTACCAATGCGACGCTGATCGGCGATAATCAGGAATATACGCTCGGCTCTATCAGCAACGCGCTGAGCTCGCCGCAGCTGCCCGATATCATGTGGGCCACCCTCGTCTTCGTCGGCGGCAGCGTCATCGGCCAGCAAATCCTCGGGATTGCCGTTGCCGTGGTCGTCGTTCGCGGCGAAAAGCGCGGCTTGTTCGGCACCACCATTCTCAGAACCACCGCCCTTGTCGCCTGGGTCGTGCCCGGCATCGCCGGCGGCATCATCTGGCAGATGCTGTTTTCCGAAGCGCCCTATGGCGCATTGAACAGCATCCTGCGGATGATGCATCTGCCCGTCGTCGCCTGGCTTTCCGATCCGTCGATCGCGCCGTGGTCAGCGCTGATCTCGAATATCTGGCGCGGCACGGCCTTCTCGATGGTCGTCATGTATGCGGCGCTGAAGGCGATCGACCCGTCGCTCTATGAAGCGGCCGAAGTCGACGGCGCCACGGGTTCGCAGCAGTTCTTCTTCGTCACCATTCCGCAGCTGCGCGCGGCAATTCTCGTCAACATGATCCTGATCACGATCATGACGCTCAACACCTTCGACGCCATCATCACGCTGACAGGCGGCGGCCCCGGCCGCGCCACCGAGGTGATCTCGCTCTATGTCTTCAACATCGTCTTCAGAAATTACGATCTGTCGGGAGGCAGCGTGCTGTCCGTGCTGATGCTGATCATCAGCCTCGGGCTCGCCTTCGTCTATGCGTCGTTCCTGCCGAAGGAGGAAGAGCAATGAGCAGCAGGCGCACCGGTACCCGCTTCGGCGACTTCCTGAGTTATCTCTTCATGCTGGCGATGTTCGTCTTCTTCGCCGGCCCCCTCACCTATCTCCTGTCGATGGCGCTTCGCGACCGGCGGGAGATCTATCGCGGCGTCGCCCGCTATATCCCGCACAACCCGACGATGGAGAACTTCATCACGGTTCTCAACAACAGCTACTTCCCGATCTATCTCTGGAACGGCCTGAAACTCGCCGCTCTCAGCGGCCTCGGGGTGCTGATTGTCGCACTGCCCGCGGCTTACGCCTTCTCGCGCTTCCAGTTCCGCGGAAAAGGCCTGTCGATGATGGGCCTGCTGCTCTTTCAGATGATCTCGCCGCTGGTCATCATGGTTCCGCTCTACCGCTACATGAATAAGCTCGGCCTGCTCGACACGCATTTCGCAGTCGTCATGGTCTATATCGCGCTCGGCGTGCCGCTCGCGACATGGCTGCTGAAGAGCACCGTCGATGGCATTCCGCGCAGTCTCGACGAAGCGGCGATGATCGATGGCTGCAATCGCTTCTCGGTGTTCTGGCGGATCGTCCTGCCGCTCTCGGCACCCGGCATCGCCTCCGTCTTCATCATCACCGTCATCGCGGGCTGGTCGCAGTTCCTCGTGCCTTTTCTGCTGCTGACCCAAAACAATCTGATGCCGATCGGCGTCGGGATCTTTAACTTCCGTGGCATGCAGACCGACTCGTCCATTCAGCTGCTCGCCGCCGCCTGCCTGATCTCCGTCGTACCGGCGATCGTGGCATTCCTCTCGCTCCAGCGATTGATCCTGGGCGCGATGACAAGCGGCGCGGTAAAGGGATGAGAGCGGCTCTGATGTCGATGGAAGACGAAGGATCGCGATCATGAACCAGACCTTGGGCGTCAAGCTCTCCCCCGATCTCAGCGGGGCGAATGTCGAGGATGCAGGCGAGCACAACCGTGCCGTCGTGCTGCGCTGCATCCACCGGCAGGCGCCGATTTCGCGGGCGGAGATCGCAAGACAAACGGGCTTCACCAAGCCGGCGATCGCCCGCATCGTCGATCGCCTGCTCGACGAGGGTCTGATCATCGAGGCCCGGCGTCGGCACGGGTTGCGCGGCCAGCCGGCGATCGAGCTGGAAATCAATCCGGACGCGTTCTTCGCGATCGGCATCAATATCGACCGCGATCATCTGACCATCCTCGCGGTCGATGCCGTCGGCAATGTCCGCGCCCGCGTCCATCACGAAAAGCGCTACATTCTGCCGGCCGAATTCATGCAGCTGTCGGCCGACGCCATATCGCATTTCCAGCGCAGCCGCCTCATCGACGACGCGCATCTGGCCGGAATCGGCCTGGCAATGCCCGACTGGCTCGGTGAAATCTCGTTTCCCGGCAAACCCGCCAACTATTCGGAATGGCTGGAATTCGACGTCCGTGCCGCAATCGAAAACCTGACGCAGCATCCCGTTTTCATCGAGAACGAAACCAATGCGGCGGCGCTGGCAGAACTCGATTACGGGCTCGGTGCCGAAAGCCGCAGCTTCCTTTATATCGCCATCAATGCCTGCCCCGGTGGCGGCCTCGTTCTCGACGGTAATGGCCATCGCGGCGCCATGGGCCTGAGCGGCGAGATCGGCTGGCTGCCGATCGCCGACGCAAGAGACGAGCGGGCACAGAAGGTGCGCCTCCTCGGCACGATCTTCTCGCTTTTTTGCCTTTACGAGTTCCTCACCGAACATGGCATCAAGGTCGGCGTACCCCAGGACCTGCTGACGCTCGATGCCCGCGGCAAGCGGCTGGTTTCGCAGTGGCTGAAGGAGATGAGCGCGCATCTTGCGGTCGCCGTCCGCCATGTCGGCATGATCGTCGATCCCGACGCCATCCTGGTCGGCGGCCGGTTGCCGATCCGCATGATCGACGAGCTCTTACGCTATGTGCACGAGCATCTCGACGCCAGCGACGGCGCCCTGCCTTCGATCCACCGCGCCTCGCTCGGCGAGGATGCCTCGGCCATCGGCGCAGCTGCCATGCCGATGGCCGCCGCGCTGATGCTGGCGTCGGCAGACGAAGTCCAGCGTACCCGTTCACCGCTGAAATACATGGATCGCCTGAACAATTAGCACGGCCGCTGCGGCGGCGCATGGGAGGATTTTGATGAGGATCGGTTTCTATACGTCGACGTTCAACGACCGGCCGCTTGAAGAAGTGGTGGATTTCGCGGCTTCCGCCGGTTTCGATGCCATCGAGATCGATGTCGGAGGGCACATCAAGACACCGGATAAGGTCCGCTCCGCCGTCGAGCTTGCGCGCCAGCGCAATCTCTTCGTCTCCTCCATCACCTATTTCGGCAATCAGCTCGATGCCGACAATGCCAAGCGCAAGGATCTTCGCTCGCGCACTTCGGAATTCGCGCAAGCGATCGGCGAAGCCGGCGTGCCGGTTTTCGTCATCTTCCCCGGCCGCAATGACGATGCCGGCGACGAGGCCAACTACGACGATTTCGCGGGTTATATGAACGGCCTGATCGCCGAGACCGCTTCCAGCGGCCTCACCTTTGCGATCGAGAACTGGCCAGGACCGAAGGACAATTTCGTCGGTACGACGCCGAAGGGTTACGAGGAGCTGTTCAAGCGCATTCCCGACCGGCGTTTCGGGCTCGAATTCGACCCCTCGCATTTTCTGCGTACGGGTATCGACCCCTATCTGGCGCTGGATGCCGTCAGGGACCGTATCGCCATCCTTCATGCCAAGGACACCGCGATCGATGCCACCGCCCTGCAGGCCGTCGGCTACCACGGCAAGGGCTGGTGGCAATACAAGCTGCCCGGCCTTGGCCTGCTCGACTGGTCGAGGTTCCTGGGCCAGGCGCGCGGTTACGGCTTTGACGGCACGATTTCGATCGAGCATGAGGACGCCGCCTATGGCTGGCCGGGCAAGGACCTGGAAGCCCGCAAGGAAGGCGAACGTGTCGGCCTCAGCTATCTCAGAACCGTGTTGGACAAGCTTTGATCGCAGCCTGGGGAGGACGATAATGGCTCATGTTTCAGTCAATAATGCACGCAAGGACTACGGCGCGTTCAAGGCTATCAAGGGTGTCTCCGTCGATATCCGCGACGGCGAATTCGTCGTCCTCGTCGGCCCGTCCGGCTGCGGGAAATCGACACTGCTCAGAATGATCGCCGGGCTGGAAGGCATTACCGGCGGTGAAATCCAGATCGGCAAGCATATCGTCAACGAGCTGGCGCCGAAGGACCGGGATATCGCCATGGTGTTCCAGAACTACGCCCTCTATCCGCATATGACCGTTGCCAAGAACATGGGCTTCTCGCTGCGGCTGAAGCGCATGCCGCGCGAAGAAATCGACAAGCGCGTCGGCAACGCCGCCAAGATCCTTGGTCTCGAGAGCCTGCTGGAACGCTATCCGAAACAGCTCTCCGGCGGCCAGCGCCAGCGCGTCGCCATGGGGCGCGCCATTGTGCGCGATCCCGCCGTCTTCCTGTTCGACGAGCCGCTCTCCAATCTTGATGCCAAGCTTCGCGTGCAGATGCGCTCCGAGATCAAGGAGCTGCATCAGCGGCTGCAGACGACGACCATCTACGTCACCCACGACCAGATCGAGGCGATGACCATGGCCGACAAGATCGTCGTCATGAGAGACGGACGCATCGAGCAGTCGGGCTCGCCGCTGGAGCTCTATGACCGGCCGAACAATCTCTTCGTCGCCGGCTTCATCGGCTCGCCCGCCATGAACTTCATCAAGGGCAGCATGACGGATACGGGCTTCCGCACCGAGGATGGCATCGTCCTGCCGAGCGACCGTCGCCCCGCCGACGCGGTGACTTACGGGATTCGCCCGGAGCATTTGCAGCTGGACCCCAATGGCATCGAGATCTCCACCGTGGTCGTCGAGCCGACGGGATCGGAAACCCTCGTGATCGCGCGGCTCGGCGCGCAGACGATCAGCTGCGTCTTCCGCGAGCGGATCAGGGCGGCACCCGGCGATATCCTGAAGGTGGCGCCCATCCACGACGCCGTCCATCTCTTCGATGCAGGCGAACAGCGGATCGCCAGCGGTGAAGCGCGGCTCAACTGATAGGGCGTGACAAGCCGCCGATAATTTGCGATGACCGTCCTGTTGAGAGACAGGGGCGTTCGCCGAAAGGCGGGCTGAGAAGTACCCTTCGAACCTGAACCAGATAATGCTGGCGGAGGGAGTCGCTCGAGGCCCTTCGCTTCCATTTGCCCGGCCTCCCGCGTCTTGCCCCGCCTCAGAAGGGACGCAAGATGACGACTTCGAGATCACCCGGACAATTGCTGACCGCGCTGCGCGCCGCGCCGCCGCTCGTTCAATGCATTACCAACTATGTCGCGATGAATATTGCTGCCAATGTGGTGCTGGCCGCAGGCGCCTCGCCCGCCATGGTGCATGCCGAAGAGGAAGCCGGGGAATTCGCGGCGATCGCAAGCGCGCTCACCATCAATATCGGCACGCTCTCGCCCTCCTGGGTCAGCGGCATGAAGCTCGCCGCCAAGGCTGCGGCAAGGGCAGGGAAGCCCTGGGTGCTGGACCCGGTCGCCCATTATGCCACCGGTTTCCGCCGCGAGAGCGTCGCGGCCCTTCTCGACCTCAATCCAGCGATCATCCGCGGCAATGCATCCGAAATCATCGCGCTTGCCGGCAGCGAAAGCCGCGGCCAGGGCGTCGACAGCCGCGATCCGGTCGAGCAGGCGGAAGGTGCGGCCCGCAGCATCGCGGCGCAATACGGCGCCGTCGTCGCGGTCACCGGCCCGGTCGACTTCGTCACCGACGGCACCCGCGCCGTTCGCATCTCCGGCGGCTCGCCGCTGATGCCGCAGATCACCGCGCTCGGATGCTCGCTGACCTGCCTGACCGGCGCCTTCGCCGCGGTCGCTCCTGATGAAACCTTCGATGCGACCGTCGCCGCTGTCGCAATGTTTGCCGTCGCCGGCGAACAGGCCGCACAGGAAGCCAAGGGCCCCGGCTCCTTCTCCTGGCGTTTCCTGGATGCGCTTGCCGCGCTCGATGGCCCGGCGCTCGACGCCGCAGCAAGGATCAGCCAGGCGTGAAGAGCTTTGACCTCTCTCTTTATCTCGTCCTCGACCCGGAGCTCTGCGCTAGGTACGGACTTGTCGAAACCGCCCGCGCCGCCATTGCCGGTGGGGCGACCATCGTTCAACTGCGCGACAAGACGGCGGATACCCGGCAGATGATCGAAACCGGCCGGGCGCTCCAGCAGGTCCTCTCAGGAAGCGGAGCGCTGCTTGTCGTCAACGACGATGTTGAAGCGGCAATCGCGCTCAAGGCCGACGGGCTGCATATCGGCCAGAAGGATCTCGGCGCCGCCGAGGCCCGCCGCCGCATCGGCCCGGATATGATCCTCGGCCTCTCCGTCGAGACGCTTGAACTTGCCGCCGCCGTCGATGCCACGATCGTCGACTATTCGGGCATCGGCCCGATCTTCGCAACGGCGACGAAGCCGGATCACAAGCAGCCGATTGGGATAGTAGGTCTGGCGGAACTGGTTCGCGCCTGCCCGGTTCGGCCGGTGGCGATCGGCGGGTTGAAGGCCGAACATGTTGAACCCGTGCTCGCAACGGGCGCGGAAGGTCTGGCGGTCGTCTCGGCAATCTGCGGCCAACCAAATCCGCAGGCGGCGACGGCTGCAATCGCCGAACGCATAAGAAAGGCAAGACCATGATCCGCAACGTTCTCTCGATCGCCGGTTCCGACCCCTCGGGCGGCGCCGGTATCCAGGCCGACCTCAAGGCATTCTCGGCCCGCGGCACCTATGGCATGGCCGTGCTCACCGCCCTGACCGCACAGAACACCACCGGTGTTTCCGCAGTGCAGACCGTCTCGCCGGATTTCGTTGCCGAGCAGATCCGCATGGTGTTCGCCGATGTCCGCGTCGATGCCGTCAAGATCGGCATGATCGCCAATGCCGGGATCGCCGAGGCGATTGCCGATGCCCTGCATCCGCATCGCGGCATCCCGCTGGTACTTGACCCCGTGATGATCGCCAAGGGTGGCGCCGCCCTCCTCGATATCGCCGCGATCGGCGCGCTCACCGACCGTCTTCTGCCGCTGGCAACGATGCTGACCCCGAACCTCCCCGAAGCGGCGGCGCTGCTCGGCGAGAACCATGCGCACGACCGCGATGGGATGCAGCAGCAGGCACGAAAGCTGCTGGATCGCGGACCCCGCATGGTGCTGCTGAAGGGCGGCCATCTCGGCGGCAGCGACAGCCCCGACGTGCTGGCAAGCGCCGGCCATATCACCTGGTTCGAAGCGCCGAGGGTTCCGACGAAGAACACGCACGGCACCGGCTGCACCCTGTCGAGCGCCTTGGCGGCCGAGCTTGCAAAGGGCAAGACGCCAGAGGCCGCGGTCGCGATCGCCAAGCGCTATCTCGCCGATGCCGTCGCTGCTGCCGACACGCTCACCGTCGGTTCCGGTCACGGGCCGGTGCAGCATTTTCACGCGCTTTGGGACAAGGCCGAGTTCTGATCCGCATTCAGTCCGTCGGCTTCCTGTTCTGCGGATAGATCGTCTCGCCCTTCGCCAGCATCTCGACGAAGGCAGCGATCTTCCGCTCACGGCCCGCGGGCGTCTTCATGTTGTGAACGCGGAAGGCAAGTGCGAAGCGGTTCTGTGCGCTGAGCGCCTCAAGCATCGCCTTGGCCTTGGGCTCGGCATCGATCGCCGCCTGCAAATCATCGGGGATCTTCAGGTTCTTGCCGCTGCCATAGGCCCGGTCCCATCGGCCATCTGCTTTCGCGGCATCGACCTCGCGGAGGCCATGCTCGGTCATCCGGCCCTCGTCGACGAGGCGGGCGACATTGTTGACGTTGATCTGGCTCCAGATGCTTTTCCTGCCGCGCGGCGTGTAGCGCTGGAGATAGCTCTTCTCGTCCAGGCTCTTCTTGACCGCATCGATCCAGCCCCAGCAGAGCACCGCGTCGATCGCCTCGACAGGCGTGATCGACGGCGGCCCGGATGCGACCTTGAAGATGCGGATCCAGACCTCGCTCTCGCGGTCATGATGCGCCGCCAGCCAGTCGTAGAAATCCTGCTTCGTCTTGAATTCGCGAACCTTCTCCGGATCGACCTGTATCGGTGCCAACCGTATGCTCTCCCATGATGCCTTGCCGCGGCATGTTAGCGGCCACGGCACAAACGGCAATGTCAGGATTTCACCGCACCCGCTGTCAGGCCGGCGATGATGTGTTTCTGGGCCAGGAAGAAGACGATGATGGTCGGCATGATCGTCAGCGTGATGAAGGCCAGCACCAGCTGCCATTCCGTGCCGAATTCGCCGCGATAGACCATGATGCCGAGCGGCCAGGGATATTTCGATTCCGAATTCAGCATGATCAGCGGCAAGATATAGCTGTTCCAGCTGCCGACGAAGGAGATGATGCTGACCGTGGCGATGATCGGCCGCGACAGCGGCAGCGAGATGTACCAGAAGAACCTCATGTAGCCACAGCCATCGACGAAGGCCGCCTGGAACAATTCTTCCGGAAGGTTGCGAAAATAGTTTCTAAAAAGCAGGATGCTCATCCCGAGCCCGAAGGCCACCTGCGGCAGCACCACGCCCCAATAGGTGTCCAGCAATCCTAGATCGCGAATGCGGATGAAGAGCGGCAGGATGGCGGTGGCCGCCGGGAACATCAGCCCCAGCAGGAAATAATTCAACAGGAATGACGAGCCGAAGAAGCGCACATGCGCAAAGGTGAAGGCCGCCATCGACGAGACGATCAGCGTCAGCGACACAGTGAGCACGGCGATGACCAGCGAATTGAAGATCTGCAGCCAGTATCGCTCGCCGAACAGGATATCCGTATAGTTCGACCACTCCCATTGAGCCGGCAGGCCGAACGGATTGACGCGCAGGTCGCCGAGCGTCTTGAAGCCGCCGAGCGCCGTCGTCAGCAGCGGGATCAGCACGAGCGCGGCGATGAGCGTCAGCGAAACGTAGAGATAGACCTTCGTCGTCGCAGGCATGCGGATGGTGTCGGTCGCGTCAGTCATTGCGCATGAATATCCTTTTGTAGCCGAAGGCGAGTGTGACGCAGATGATGAACAGCACGACGCCGACGGCGCTGCCGAGGCCGACCTGCATGCGCATGACGCCGTAGGTGTAGAGGAAGGTGACCATCGTCTGCGTCGAGTTCGACGGTCCGCCGCCGGTCAGCGGCATGATCATGTCGAAGAGCTGCAGGGAGCCGATGACGGCGAAGAAGATCGAGAGCCGCAGCGTCGATCCGAGCAGCGGCAGGGTGATGTAGCGAAACTTCTGCCAGCCGGAAGCGCCGTCGATATCGGCCGCCTCGAGGACGTTCTTGTCAACGGATTGCAGGCCGGCGATGAACAGCATCATGTGGAAGCCGAAATATTTCCAGACGATGACGCCAAGCACCGCATAGATCGCCACATCCTTGTCGGCGAGCACATAGGGATTGGCCATGCCGAAGAAGCCGGCGATCGCCGCGAACAGCCCGTAGTCGCCGTCATAGACGAAGCGCCAGATCAGGCCGGCTGCGACATCGGCCAGAACATAGGGCAGGAAGAAGATCAGCCGGTAGGTGACGACGCCGGGGATGCGATGCGCCAGCATCGTCGACAGCCAGATCGCCAGCGGCACCTGAATGGCGATGGAAACCACGATGATCAGGCCGTTGTTGATCAGCGCCTGGCTGAAGGCGGCATTGCGGAACAGGACCTGGAAATTCTTGAGCGCGATATATTCGGTCGGCGTGCCGTAGCCGTTCCATTTGTAGAGGCTGTACCAGGCAGCCTCGCCCATCGGCATGATGACGAAGAGCGTGAAAAGGATCAGTGCCGGCGGCAGGAAAAGCAGAAGCACGGCCCAGCGGTCATGGGCGATCGAACTGCGGTTCTTTCGGGCCGATTTGCTGGGGGCGGCCGCCCGGATCCCGGATGAAACGGAGATATTCGCCATATGTCCTGCTTTCGCATGCGCTTGTCAGGTCCCGGCGCCGCGAGATACGGCGCCGGGAGTGGGAGGCGGGAGGCTATTGCTCCAGTTCGAAAGCGTCCTGGATCTGCTGGGCGCCGTCCTGCGAGCTCATCTGGCCAGAGACGATTTCAACCGAGACGTCATTGACGACGCGGCCGACGGCAGCACCGAGATCCTGGTCGAAGAAGTTCTGGTGCCAGGTGGATCCACCCAGCTGCTTGGCGGATTCGGCGAGCAGCGGGTTGACCACCCCATCATCGGCACCGACGGCGACCGGCAGCAGCATGGCGTTCTTTGCCATCTCGCGTTCATTGTCGGCGTTGGTCAGGTAGGCAAGGAAATCGAGCGCTTCCTTGGATGCCTTCTTGGTGACCGCCCAGCCGTTCAGGCCGCCGAGCGTATCGGTTGCCTTGCCGGCGCCGCCTTCGACGGTCGGGAAGGCGAAGCGGCCGATATTGTCGGGTGCGAGCCCCTTGCCGTCGCCGGCATTCTTGCGCTGGTTGGCTTCGGTATTTTCAAAGCCGAGGATCATCGCCGCCTTGCCGTCGCCGAAGACGCCGAGCGCCTGCGGCCAGGTCACGCCGAGATAGCCGGGCTGGAACGGTTCGAGCTTGCCAAGCTCGGCCAGATCGTCGCCGGCCTTGATGATGGCGGGATCGAGGAAGCCTTCGCCCTCGCCCTTCTTGGCGGCATCGAAGACCTTCTGGCCGCCCTCGCGCATGACGAGGTAGCTCCAGTAGAAATGGATCGGCCACTTCTCGCCGCCGCCACCGGCGATCGGCACGACACCAGCATCCTTCAGCTTCTTCACCGCATCGAGGAAATTCGCCCAGCTCTTGATATCCTCGGCCTTTACGCCAGCCTTGGCGAAGAGCTCCTTGTTGTAGAAGAAGCTGACCAGGCCGACCTTATAGGGCACCGCCCAGACCTTGCCGTCGAAGGTGAAACCGTTGACGGAGGCTGGGGTGAACTGGTTGCGCAGCTTGCCGCCATCGGCATCGAGCGCCGGCGTGACTTCCTGCAGCGCGCCGGTTTCGGACTGCTGCTTCAGGACACCGCCGCCCCAGCTGTAGAAGAAGTCAGGCACGTCGTCCGACTGCAGAAGCGTCGGCAGCTTGGCCTTGAAGGCCTCGTTTTCCAGGAACTGCATCTGGATATCGACATCGGGGTGCAGCTCTTCATATTTCTTGACGATCTCTTCCCATTTCGCCACGAATTTCGGATCGAGTTCCAGATGCAGCCATTTGACGACCGTTTTGGCCGAGGCGGCGCCGGCGCCGAGCATCAGCGAGACTCCTGCGGCGGCAGCCAGAAATGCAATGCGCTTGCCGCGAAGGGCCAGGCCCCTGTGCATATACGTCATGATTTTTCCTCCCAGGGGCTCCATCCTCACAATTTTTCCCCTATGCGGATTAATTCACTGGAGCTTGGCTCGAATGTCAACCCGACTGCTCGATTTTTTGCCATTCGCGCTTGACACCTGAGGGCAACTGCCTGTTATTTAATTCGCACCCCGACGAAATTATCTGGCTGTTTCGGCCAGAGAAGCGATTGCCCGGCTAGTTTTTCATGAAGACCGCAGATCCCGAATTGATGCGTGCAATCAATCGCTTGAACGTGCTGGACACGATCCGGCGCCACGGACCGATCTCGCGCGTCGAGATCAGCGAGCGCACCGAACTGTCAACAACAACAGTCTCGGCGATCACCGCATCGCTGCTCGACGACGGCCTGATCCTGCCGCGGCATGAAGGCGATATCCGCAACGAGGCGGCGCGCGGCAGACCGCGCGTCATGCTGGAACTGAACCCGGACGCCGCGCGCGTCGTCGGCGCCAAGATCGCCGCCAACCGTATGATCTTCGTCGTCACCGATTTCCGCGGCGACGTGCTCTCGAAGCTGACGCTGCCGATCCGCATCGACCGCCAGCCGATCGCCGTCATCGCCGATCTCGTCGAGGATGGCGTGCGCCGCTGTGTCGTCGATGCCGGGCTGTCGCTTGAGGATGTCGACACCGTCTGCCTCGGCCTTCCTGGCGTCATCGAGCACCGCACCGGCCATGTGCGCAGCAGCCCGATCTTCCGTGAGGTGAACGTCGATTTCGCCGCCGAAATGACAACCCGCTTGGGCACCTCGACGATCGTCGAGAGCGACGCCCATGCCATCACGCTCGCGCATCACTGGTTCGGCAAGGCGCGTGATCTCGAAGACATGGTGCTGATTTCGCTCGAACAAACGCTCGGGCTTGGGGTATTGCACGGCAATCAGCTGTTTCGTGGCGCAGGCGGCCTCAGCCACAATCTCGGCGATCTCGTGCTCGGCATGGGACCACAGGGAACGGTCCGGCTTTCGACGCAGGCGGGCGAAAGCGCGATCCTCGGCGACCAGCAGGCCGATGGGCGTTTTGCCGAGGCAATCCGGCTTGGCCGCGGCATGACGCATGCGCAGGCGCTGATCAAGGCGGAGGACAACACCCTGATCGCCTCGGCGATCCGCGCCGGTGAGGCCGTCGGACTGACGATCGCCAATATCGTCACCCTGTTTGCGCCGCCGCGCGTCATCCTCGTCGGCTCCAGCCTGGCGCTCGGCGAACCGTTCCTGAACAGCCTGCGCGATGCCTATGCGGTGGCGATCCCGCCGTCGCTGAAGGGCGTCACCGAGCTCGTCTTCGACGATTCCAGCGACGATTTCTGGGCGCAGGGTGCCGCCGCCGTCGCCCTCTACGAACTCTATGAATCGCCCTGGAGCACCACCGGGCCGGCGCTCTAGGGCGCTGACGACAGAATATCCATCGGGAGGAAAGCATGGACAAGGTCGGTATCGGCATCATCGGATGCGGCAATATTTCAGGCGCCTATCTGAAGGCGATGGCTTCTTTCCCGATCCTGGAGATCAGGGGGGGCGCAGACCTCAACCGGGAACTCGCCGATGCCAAGGCCGCCGAATTCAATGTGCCCGCGAAGAATATCGACGATCTCTTCGCTGATCCGAAGATCGAGATCATCGTCAATCTGACGGTGCCGAAGGCCCATGTTGCCGTTGCCTTGCAGGCACTTGAGGCGGGCAAGCACACCTATTCCGAAAAGCCGCTTGGCATTAATTTCGCGGAAGGGAAAAAACTGACCGAGGCCGCCAAGGCCAAGGGCCTGCGCATCGGCGCGGCACCCGATACCTTCCTCGGCGGCGGTCATCAGACGGCACGTACTCTCATCGACAAGGGCGTGATCGGTCAGCCGGTCGGCGGTACGGCGACTTTCATGTGCCCCGGCCATGAGCGCTGGCACCCGAACCCGGCCTTCTATTACGAAGTCGGCGGCGGGCCGATGCTCGACATGGGTCCCTATTACATCACCGACCTCGTCAATCTCTTCGGTCCGGTGGCGCAGGTCGCGGGCTTTGCTGTCTCGCCGCGCAAGGAGCGCGTTATCACCAGCGAGCCGCGCAACGGCGAGAAGATCCCGGTTCACGTGCCGACGCATGTTGCCGGCGTCATGGCCTTTGCGAACGGCGCCGTCGTGCAGATCGGCATGAGCTTCGACGTCGCCGGGCACAAGCATGTGCCGCTTGAGGTCTACGGCACCGAGGGAACGCTGATCGTGCCCGATCCGAACCATTTCGGCGGCGAAGTGCAGTTCCTGAAGAAGGGTGGCGCTTTCGAGCCGCAGGACCTGACTTCCCCTTACGCCGACGGCAACTACCGCTCGATCGGCGTCGCCGATCTTGCCCATGCCATCCGCTCCAACCGGCCGCATCGCGCCAATGGCAGCCTGGCGCTGCATGTGCTCGAGGTCATGGAAGCCTTCCATACCGCGTCCGAGACCGGCCGCACGGTCACCATCACCACGGCAACCGAGCGGCCCGCGCCGCTCTCGGAATCGCTCGTCGACGGGCGGCTCGCCAAGTAATTTCAGGAGGAATGGAAATGCGTGAAGCACTGATCGTCTGGGGCGGATGGAGCGGCCACGAACCGCACGAATGCGCCGTCATTATCAAGGACATGCTGGAGGAGGACGGCTTCAAGGTCTATGTCGAGCACAGCACCGAGGCCTTCGCCGACCCGTCCGTGCACGACCTCAGCCTCGTTGTGCCGATCGTGACGATGTCGAAGATCGAGAAGGAAGAGATCAAGAATCTCGCGGCCGCGGTCGAAAACGGCGTGGGCATTGCCGGCTATCACGGCGGCGCCGGCGACAGTTTCCGCGAGTGCGTCGAGTATCAGTTCATGATCGGCGGCCAGTGGGTGGCCCACCCCGGCAATATCATCGACTACAAGGTCAACATCACCCGTCCGGACGATCCGGTCATGGAGGGGATCAGTGATTTCCCCTACACGTCGGAGCAATATTACATGCATGTCGACCCCTCGAACGAGGTGCTGGCGACGACGACCTTCACCGGCGACCACGCTTACTGGATCGACGGAGTCGTCATGCCTGTCGTCTGGAAGCGCAAATATGGCAAGGGCCGCGTCTTCTATTCCTCGCTCGGCCACCAGGCCAAGGAATTCGGCGTGCCGCAGATGAAGACGATCTTCCGCCGCGGCGCCAATTGGGCAGCCAGGTAAATATCTGATCTTTCGCGTTTCTTTGATGGCCCGGCCCTGCGCCGGGCCATTTTCATTGGCGCTGCACGGCGCGGCGTTCTGTCATCCGCCAGATTCCCTGTTGACAAGCCTGATCGAAATCGCGAAGTCTATGTCATTAAAAGGGGATACATTCCGTAATAACGGAATATATGGAGGAACACAGGTGCCCGACCTGCTGGTGAGCTTATATTCGAAAAAGCTCGACGAACTCAAATCAAAGGCTGTTGAAACCGGTGTCAAAATCCGGCCTGCTCTGCCGCCGGAAATGCATGTCGTCACCTCCTGGGTGCGCGAACATTTCAGCGAGAACTGGGCCAGCGAAGTCACCGTCGCCTTCTCCCGCCAGCCGAACGCCTGCCTGATCGCCGTCGAGGATGGAAAGCTTCTCGGCTTTGCCTGCTACGACACGACAGCCCGCGGCTTCTTCGGCCCGACGGGCGTTGCCAAGGAGGCCCGCGGCAAGGGCATCGGCCTGGCGCTGTTTTCCGCCTCCCTGCAAACCATGAAGACACTCGGCCACGCCTACGCCTTCATCGGCGATGCGGGCCCCGTCGATTTCTACGCCCAGACCGCCGGCGCCGTGCCGATCCCCGCGCCCGACAAGGGCGTCTACGAAGGCATGCTCAGAAGCGCGCCGAAGACCTGACATTTCAAGACCGGAGCATAACGAGTGTCCAAGACCCCCCTCGCCCTTTTCGTCGGCATGCCGAACCCCACCCTGTCGGACGACGAATTTGCGATGTTTCGCGAAACCAACCCGCTCGGTCTCTTCGTCGGCCGCCGCAACCAGAAGAACCCGGAGCAGGTCCGTATCCTGATCGAGCGCTTCCGCGAAGCTGTCGGCCGCGATGACGCGCCTGTTTTCACCGATCAGGAAGGCGGCCGCGTACAGCATCTCGACGCCGGCCCCTGGCCGCTGTTCCGCAGCTTCGGCGCCTTTGCCGAGCTCGCCGGACGTGATTTCGAACTCGGCAAGCGCGCCCTTCGTCTTTCCTCCCAGGCCATGGGGGCGATGATGACGGAACTTGGCCTTTCGAGCGGCTGCTCGCCGGTGCTCGATCTCGTCTTTTCGACGACAAGCGCCGTTATCGGCGCCCGCTCCTTCGGCCCCGATCCGGATTTTATCGCCGCTCTCGGCCGCGAGGTCGTCGATGGCCTACTCGAAACCGGCAACATGCCTGTCATGAAGCATATCCCGGGCCACGGCCGCGCGACGCTCGATTCCCACAAGGAACGCCCCGTTGTCGATGCCTCCCGCGAGACGCTCGAAGCCACCGATTTCAAGCCCTTCGTGGCGCTGAAGGATACGCCCTGGGCCATGGTCGCCCATGTCGTCTATTCGGCCTATGACAAGGAACTGCCCGCCTCCATCTCGCCGGTCATGCATGACGTGATCCGCAAGGACATGGGCTATGAGGGCGTGCTGATCTCCGACTGCATCTTCATGGAATCGCTGCAGGGCACCATGCCGGAACGCGTCGCTCAGGTTCTGGACGCCGGTTTCGACATCGCGCTTCACAGCCATGGCGACATCCCGGAAAGCGAAGCGGCCGCCAAGGCCGCCCGCCCGCTGACCACAGCGGCGATCGCCCGCATGGAGGCCGGCAAGGCCCGTCTCGGCAATCTCAAGATCGACGTCCACGCCGCGCATGCGGAAGTCGAGGACATGTTCAAGACCGTGCTGGCCGCCTGACCGGCACGCATCGCGAAGTAACCAAGCAAGGGGAATAAAGTGAAAAAATACATATTCGCGGCCGCGACAGCTCTGTCGCTGCTGTCCGGCACCGCCATGGCGCAGACCGTTTTGACCGCCAACATCGAACCGGCAACGACCTGGGTGCGCAACTTCAACCCGTTCAACCAGACGTCCTCGCGCCAGTCGACGCTCGACTTCATCTACGAACCGCTGGTCATCTTCAACCGCTTCGACAGCAACAAGCCGGTTTACCGCCTGGCCGAAAGCTTCAAGCAGTCGGATGACCTCAAGACGATCGAATTCAAGCTGCGCGACGGTCTCAAGTGGTCGGACGGCAAGCCGCTGACCTCCGCAGACGTCAAGTTCACCTACGAATACCTGAAGAAATTCCCGGCACTCGATTTCGTCAGCATCTGGAGCTTCATCACCGGCGTCGAGGCTGTCGATGGTCAGACCGTACGCTTCACGCTGAAGGACCCGAGCTCGCTCGCCGCCGAGCAGCTGTCGCAGCTGCCGATCGTTCCCGAGCATGTCTGGAAGGACGTGGCCGACCCGGTCACCTTCGCCAATGAGAACCCCGTCGGCAGCGGCCCGATGACTGAAATTCCGCGCTTTACCGGCCAGACCTACGACCAGTGCCGCAACCCGAACTACTGGGATGCCGAGCACCTGAAGATCGACTGCATGCGCTTCCCGCAGCTCGCCGACAACAACCAGATCCTGACGGCGACCGCCGACGGCACGCTGGACTGGGGCGTCTCCTTCATTCCTGACATCGACAACGTCTATGTCTCGAAGGACCCGGACCACTATCACTACTGGTATTCGCCGAGCAGCATGGTGGCTTTCCTGTTCAACCTGGAAACGGGCAACGAAGCCAACAAGAAGGCGTTCAACGACGTCAAGTTCCGCCGCGCGGTCTCCATGGCGCTCGACCGCAAGACGATGATCGACGTTGCCGGCTACGGCTACCCGACACTGAACGAAGACCCGGGTCTGATGGGCGAGCTCTACAAGAGTTGGGCCGACCCGTCCGTGAAGGCCGACTTCGGCAAGTTCGCCGCCTATGATGCCGACGCCGCAAAGGCACTGCTCGACGAGGCCGGCTACAAGGACAAGGACGGCGACGGCTTCCGCGACAACCCGGATGGTTCGAAGATCTCGTTCACGATCATCGTGCCGAACTCCTGGACCGACTGGATCGACACCGTCAACATCGCCATCGAAGGCATGCAGGCGGCCGGCATCGACGCCAAGATCGAGACGCCCGAGGAAGCCGTCTGGACCTCGGACCTGATCGAAGGCAAGTTCGACGCGGCGATCAACAGCCTGCCGGCATCGTCTTCACCCTACTATCCCTACAAGCGCGCCTTCAGCGCTTCGGACAAGGGCAAGACGCGCTTCACGGCGCAGCGCTGGTTCAGCCCCGAAGTTGAAGACCTCGTCACCCAGTTCACGCATACTGCAGACCTCGACAAGCAGAAGGAAGCGATGAACAAGGCTCAGCGCATCGTCGCCGAGAACCTGCCGATGATCCCGGTCTTCAACAACCCGAACTGGTATCAGTACAACACCAAGCGCTTCACCGGCTGGTCGACCAAGGAGAACCCCTTCGTCAATCCGTCCATCTCGCGCACCAACCCCGCTCGCCTTCTGAACCTGCTCGCCCTCGAGCCGGTCAAGTAAGCAACGGCGCTTCGGGAGCGGCTGCCCCTCGGCCGCTCCCGATTTTACGGAGTTTCCATGGCTTTCCTGTTACGCCGCCTGGCCTTCTATCTGGCAGCCTTCATCGCGGCGGCGACGATCAATTTCTTCCTGCCGCGCCTGATGCCGGGTGATCCGGTGCAGATCATGTTCTCCAGCGCCGGCGCCGAACTGCCGCCCGAGAGCCTGAACGCACTGAAGCTCACCTTCGGCTTCGTCGATGGCCCGCTCTGGCAGCAATATCTGACCTATCTCGGCAGCATCTTCACCGGCGATCTCGGCCGGTCGATCAAGTATTTTCCGCTGCCGGTGACCTCCGTTCTCGGTCACGCGCTCGTCTGGACCGTCGGCCTGATGGGCAGCGCCACGATCATCAGCTTCACCATCGGCAGCTTTCTCGGCATTCTTGCAGCATGGCGCCGCGGCAGCGCTTTCGACGTCATCGTCTCGGTCGTGGCGATCTTCGCGACTTCGGTTCCCGCCGTCGTCACCTCGCTGATCGTCGTCTTCATCTTCGGCTTCACCCTCGGCTGGTTTCCGAACGGCTATGCCGCCGATCCGTCGCTCGATCCGGCCTTCACGCTGCAATATATCGGCAGCGTCCTCTATCACGCCTTCCTGCCGATGATGACGCTCTGCGCCGTCATGACCGGCGGCTTTGCCGTGACCATGCGCAACAACATGATCAACCTGCTCGGCGAGGACTATATCGTCATGGCCCGCGCCAAGGGCCTCTCCGACCGGCATGTGATGATCTGGTATGCGGCCCGCAACGCGCTGCTGCCGACCGTCTCGTCGCTGGCGATCGCCATCGGCACGATCCTCGGCGGCTCGCTGGTAACGGAGGTCGTCTACAACTACCCGGGTATGGGCAACATCCTCTACCAGGCGATCCTGGCGCGCGATTATCCCGTCATCCAGGGACAGCTCTTGATCATGACCACGACCATGCTGGTCGCCAATTTCATCGTCGATGTCAGCTACGTGCTGCTCGATCCGCGGCTGAAGGGAGCGTGACATGAAGACCCTCATTTCCGGGCTGCTCCGCAATCGTAAGGCGCTCGTCGGCGTCGCCATCATCCTGTTCATCATCATCGTCGCCATCGCCGCGCCGCTGATCACGCAATATGACCCGACGGCCCGCACCGGCCGGCCGCACCAGTCGCCGTCGCTCGATCATCTGCTGGGAACGACGCGCATCGGTCAGGACGTGTTCTCGCGGCTGATCTATGGCGCCCGCACCTCGCTTGCCGTCGGCTTCGGCGCCGGCCTGCTGATCACCATCGTCGGCACCGCGCTCGGCATCATCGCCGGCTATCGCGGCGGCAAGACCGATGAAGTCATCAGCTTCTTCACCAACATGGTTCTCGTCGTTCCGAACCTGCCGCTGCTCCTCGTGCTCGCCGCCTTCATCGGCCAGGCAAGCCCGCTCGTCATCGCGCTGATCCTCGGCGGCACCTCCTGGGCCTGGGGTGCGCGCGTCACCCGCGCCGAAACGCTCTCGGTGAAGCAGAAGGATTTCGTCAAATCGGCGGAGACGATGGGCGAGCCGCAATGGCGCATCATGACGTTCGAGATCTTCCCGAACGTTATCTCGATCGTCGGCATCAATTTCATCGGCAGCGTCATCTTCGCGATCATCACCGAAGCGACGCTGGAATTCCTCGGCCTCGGTGATCCCAAGGTCGTGTCCTGGGGAACCATGCTCTACAATGCACAGAAGGCATCCGCCCTTTCGGTGGGCGCCTGGTGGGATATCCTGACGCCCTGCTTTGCTCTCGCACTGCTCGGCATCGGCATGTCGCTCCTCAACTTCGCAGTCGACGAGGTCGCCAATCCGCGGCTTCGCACCGGTGGCCAGCTCGGCCGCTGGAAGGCGCTGATCCGCGCTGGGGAGGGCCGCCTGTGAGCCAGCCGCTTCTCTCGGTCAAGAACCTGACCATCGACTATATCGGCGAGAAGAAGGATTTTCGCGCCGTCGACAACGTGAGCTTCGACGTCGCCCCCGGCGAGGTCTTTGGGCTCGCCGGCGAATCCGGCTGCGGCAAGAGCACGATTGCCTTCGCCATCAGCCGCCTCCACAAGCCGCCGGCATTGATCCGCAAAGGCAGCGAAATCCTTCTCGCCGGCGGCGACGTGCTCGATCTCGACAAGCAGGCGCTGGCCGATTTCCGCTGGCGCGAAGTCGCCATGGTATTCCAGAGCGCCATGAACTCGCTGAACCCGGTGCTGCGCATCGAGGATCAGTTCTACGACGTGCTGAAGACCCACAAGGGCATGACCAGGGCGCAGGCACGCGAGCGGGCGGCGGAGATGTTGAGGCTCGTCGATATCGCGCCGGACCGGATGCGCAACTATCCGCACCAGTTTTCCGGCGGCATGCGCCAGCGCATCGTCATCGCCATCTGCATGGCGCTCGATCCCAAGCTTGTTGTCATGGACGAGCCGACAACGGCGCTCGACGTCGTCGTCCAGCGCGAGATCCTGCAGCGCATCAACGAGCTTCGCCGCCAGTTCGGCTTCTCGGTGCTGTTCATCACCCACGATCTCGGGCTGATGGTGCAGTTCTGCGACCGCATCGGCATCATGCTGGCAGGCAAGCTCGTAGAGCAGAACACGGCCGAGGCGATCTACAAGACGCCGCAGCATGACTATACCAAAAAGCTCTGGGCCTCCTTCCCCTCATTGCATGGAGGCGTGCTCGCATGAGCGAAGCGATCCTCTCTCTCGACAAGGTCAACAAGACCTTCGGCCATGGCAGCTCGACGGTGCATGCCGCGCGCTCCATCTCCTTCGCACTCCACCCCGGCCGCGCGCTGGCGCTGGTCGGCGAATCCGGCAGCGGCAAGACCACCTGCGCCCGCATGGCGATGCGCGAATATGCGCCGACGACGGGCCAGATCCTTTACAAGGGCAAGCCTGTTGAAGCAGCCGGCCGCGCCGAACTCGCCGACTACCGGCGCTCGGTGCAGATGATCTTCCAGGATCCGTTTGCCTCGCTGAACCCGGCGCATACAATCGCCTACCACCTGACGCGGCCGCTGAAACTGCATCGTCCCGATATCAAGGCGTCGGCCATCGATGCGACCGTGCGCGAACTTCTGCAGCGCGTGCGGCTCGACCCTGATCTGGTCGCGCCGAAATATCCGCACGAGCTTTCCGGCGGCCAGCGCCAGCGCGTCAACATCGCCCGCGCGCTTGCAGCCAAGCCGGAGATTATCGTGGCGGACGAGCCGACCTCGATGCTCGACGTCTCGGTGCGCCTCGGCGTTCTCAATCTGCTGAACGAGATGAAGCAGCAGATGAATCTCGGCCTTCTCTACATCACCCACGATATCGCCACGGCGCGCTATGTCGCCGAGGATATCGCCGTGATGTATTCGGGCCAGATCGTCGAATGGGGGCCGACATCAGAGGTGATCGACAATCCGATCCATCCCTATACGCGGCTCCTGCTCTCGGCCGTGCCGGATCCGGATGTGCGCTTCGATGATCCCGCAACGCGGCTGAAGCCCGAAGAAGTCGACGGCATCCGCAAGGCGGCCGCCGCGACGCAGGAGACCATCATCGAGACATCGCCCGGACATTTTGCCCGCAGCCTGTGACTTGCTCGCTTGCCTATGCTAGGGGAGCGGCCGAATAGAAGGCAAACCGCATGCTCCCCTGGATCGAACTCGACAAGGCAACCATTCCCGGCGACGGCGGCGAACTGCGGCTGAAGCAGCGCGGTTCGGAATTCTCGATCATGCTCGGTACCAACGAGCTGATGAACAGCCGTCTCAGCGGCTCGGAAGAGGCTCTTGCCACCCTCTCCTGGGAACGGATCAAGGGCCGCAAGCGCCCGAAGGTGCTGATCGGCGGTCTTGGCATGGGCTTCACGCTCCGCGCCGCGCTCACCGTCCTCCCTGACGATGCCGAAGTGGTGGTAGCCGAGCTGGTTCCGGCAGTCGTCGCCTGGGCACGCGGGCCGATGGCCGAAGTCTTCAAGGGATGCCTCGACGATCCGCGCGTGACGATCGTCGAAGGCGACGTCGCCGAAGCGATCCGTGGCGCAAAGGCCGGTTTCGACGCGATCCTGCTCGATGTCGATAACGGCCCCGACGGCCTGACGCGCAAATCCAACGACCGGCTCTACGATTACGGCGGCATCAACGCCGCCAAGGCAGCACTTCGCGGGCGCGGCGTTCTCGCCGTCTGGTCGTCAGGCCCGGATACGAGCTTTACCCGCCGTCTCAAGGATGGCGGCTTTGCTACCGAAGCGGTCAGCACGCGCGCCGGAAAAGGCCGCGGCGCGCGCCATGTCATCTGGCTGGCGGTAAAGCCCGGGCCTTAACGCTTGCCTTTGCGGGCCGCGGCGATCTCTCGGGCGGCGCCGTTGCGCAGTTGCGTGGAGTCGCCTGCAGCAATCACCAGATCACAACCGAGCGTCAGCATTTCGCCGGCGCGTGCGCCGTCGCTGCCGAAGGCGCAGACGAACTTCTTGTGTGCCCGGCAGCGGGCGATCACATGCGACAGCTCCTTGTCGACCTCGGGCGTATCGGGCGCTACCTTGGCGCCATTGGACAGCGCGATCGAGAGGTCCGAAGGCCCGACGAAAATGCCGTCGACGCCCTCGACGCCAAGGATGTCATCGACGGCCTCGAGCGCCGCGCGGGTTTCGACCATGGCGATCGTCACCGTCAGGTCGTTCGCAGTCTTGAGATAGTCGCCCGCTGAAATGCCGAGATGATTCAGTGCCAGCGTCGGCCCCCAGCTCCGCTCGCCGAGCGGCGGATATTTGGTGAAGCTGACGAGGGCCTCGGCATCCGCCCTGGAATTGACCATCGGCGCGATGATGCCGGAGAAACCGGCATCGAGTAGCCGCGAAGCGGCCGCGAAATCGCCGACGGGAATGCGCGCCAGCGCCGGCTTTCCCGCAACCCTGATCTGAGCGACGGCGGCCGCCGCAGTGCCGAGGTCCCACATGCCGTGCTGCATGTCGAGGACAACGGAATCGAAATCCTCCTGCGCCAGATGATTGACCATCAGCGGTGAGGGAATGCCGATCCAGGCTGAAACCAGGCCGCCATGGCCACCCTTCCGGATCTTTGCTGCGAAGCCGTCGATTGGCGATGGGGCGCTCATGTCATCTCTCCTTGCATGTCAAGCGATTGCGCGTTGGCGCGTTTCCAGGAAGTCCTCGATAAAGGCCTTCTGCAAAAGAATGCCGTCCCACTCATCGGCGAAGAAGGGCGAGTCGTAGATCAGCGTGAAGGGTCCGGCATAACCGGCCGCACGGCAGGCTTCGAGGCACTTGCCATAGTCGTCGGCATCGAGGCCCGATGTGCTGTAATCAGCCTTGGCGTGGCAAAGCTCGGCGCGGCCCATGATATCGGCGAGACCGGCATATTTCGCAGGTGCCGACCAGTTGCCGAGATCACCGTTGAGGCCGATCTTGCCGTCGAGACCGTCGAGCAGCCAGTTCATCTGCTCGGGTGCCGGCAGCAGGTCGAACCAGTTCTCGACGACCACGCGGATACCGCTGCCTTCGGCCTGCGCGGCCAGCCATGTCAGGTTCGTCAGCGCCCGCTGCAGGCTCTCCTGCGAGGGCTTCTGCTTGCCGGCGATGACGCGCATGTTCTCCGCGCCGAGCGCCTTGGCGATCTCGATCCAGCCGGCAATCCAGCGAATGTCGCGCTCGCCGTTCTCAGGGTGGCTCGGATCGCCGTCCTCGACGAGCAGCGTCTGGAACAGCACGCCCGATGCCTTCATCGCGGCGCGGAACTCGGCGAGATAGGCCGGATCGAGGCTCGGCAGATGGAAGGAGCAGAGCTCCAGACGGTAGATGCCGCGCTCGGCAAGCTGTTTCGGCAGCTCGATCAGCGAGGCGCCGCCAGCGCCATACGGTTCCTGGCGGGCAGCGCTCTTTGCGGGATCCGGACTATAGGGATAGGTCGGCCCGAGCAGGCGATGCAGCGACCAGGTGGAGACCGCGAAGCGGCCGTTCGGCAATGGCGTCATTATCTTACTCCTCCGATTTCAGATAATTTTCTGGCCGTCTCAGAACCCCTCCTGCACCACCGGCTCGATCGCCAGCGCTGCCGAAAGCAGTGCTTCGTCGCAATTGGCGGGTGCCGACAGCAGGAAACCGACCGGCATATCGGCATCGCCGCGGCCGCAGGGCATCGAGACGCCGCACCAGTCGAGGAAATTGCCAAGCAACGTGTTGCGCAGGGTCTTGCCGTTGACGGCGACGAAGAGCTCGTCATCGGCCTCGAGCGGCGAGATCGGCGGGGCCACATGGGCCACCGCCGGGAACGCCAGCAAGCGGCCGGCAATAAGCGCCTCGCTTTCGGCGATCAGCCTCCGGCGCTCGCCGAGAATGGCGATGTAATCGGCCATGCTGGTCCGCTCGCCGAGACGGGTGCGCATGACGACGCGATGATCCATCCGAGCCGCTTCCGGCCCCGCCAGGCGCTCGCGGTGCAGGGCGAAAGCCTCTGCCGTGACAAGCGCACCATATTTCGCCATCAGCGCGAAAATCTCGTCGAAAACCGGCATCTTGATGCGGCTGAAGCGGACGCCCTTGCGGCTCAACCGATCGACTGTTGCTTCGAACGCAGCGATGACACCGGACTCGGCGCCGTCGAAGACCATGGTCTCGGGAATGACGACCTCAAGCCCCTCGATCGGGCGCCGGCGAATCTCGGACGAGGTCCGACCGCGCATAGCCGCATCCACCCAGACAGCATCCTGCACCGTGCGGCAGAGGGGCCCAAGCGAATCCAGATTTCCCGACAGTGGGAAGACCCCGCCCATGGCATAGCGGCCGCGGGTCGCCTTGTAGCCGGTAATCCCGTTCAGCGCGGCGGGAATACGCACCGAGCCGCCGGTATCGGTGCCCATCGCCACCGGCACGAGGCCAGCTGCCACAGCTACCCCTGCTCCGGAGGATGAACCGCCCGGAATCCGCGGCTGGTCCTTGCCGTGGGGATTGTGCGGCGTGCCGTAATGCGGGTTGATGCCGAGGCCGGAAAACGCGAACTCGCTCATGTTCGTGCGGCCGAGCGCGATCATGCCGGCCTGTTTCAACGCCGTGACGATGGCCGCGTCGCATTTTGCCGGCGGCGCATCGGCAAGAACCGTCGAGCCTGCTGTCGTCGGCATGCCCTCGATGTCGAAGAGATCCTTCCAGGCGATCGGGATGCCGTCAAGGACGCCGAGCGAGCGGCCCTGCTTCAGGCGCGCGGCCGACGCCTTGGCTTCAGCCAGCGCCAGCTCCTCGGCCAACGAGATGAATATCGTCTGATCGGGATAGGATTTGATGCCCGAAAGCATCGATTCCGTCACCGCGACAGGATCCGCTTCACCGCATTGAATAAGGACAGAAAGCTGCGCAATGGACATTGCGCCATATGATTTGGCCATGGAGAAAATCCGCAATCGCTGCTGGCTCAAAGACCTATCGCGGATCGCCGGTGATCGCCAGTACCGGATCGGGCAATAACGTCTATTGATGTCATTTTCTGAACACTGCGTTTGCTGAGCGACGGCTTAAATTCGATGAGGCGGCTACATAAATGTGTCTCGCACGCGGGCTCCCACCTGCCGTGGGCGCTTAGCTCATGACAGGTCTCGCGGCGATATTCGGAGTTCATGCCATGACCAATTTTGACAGTTTTAGCGCCGGCGACGGCGAGCAGGATTATGCCGAACATGTGAAGGCCCAGAGGCTCTCAGGTATCGAGCGGCTCGTTGTCGTCGCAGCGATCGCGCTTCTCGCGATCGTCGGCCTCACCGGCCACTTCACCACGCCGGCAGCGACCGATCCGGTGACGACCTCGGCAATTGCCGCACCCGTCAACACCGTCCCGCATCCCCATCACCATCTCGATTCCTGCCGCGAATACAGCCCCTATACGGAAAAGAACTGCTGACGGCAGCGACATGGAAATCCACGTGGCCTCCCATATGTTTCCCGCGTAAGGGAGGCGCCTCATGTCCAGTGACCTGAATTACGATCTCGATCGTTTCATCGACGCGCAGAACGGCATCTACGGCCAGGCACTGTCCGAACTGCAGGCGGGCCGCAAGCGATCGCACTGGATGTGGTTCATCTTCCCGCAGATCGCCGGCCTCGGAACATCGGCGATGGCGGAGAAATACGCCATCCGCTCCGCCGAAGAAGCCGCCGCCTATCTCGCCGATCCGATCCTCGGAAACCGGCTGCTTCGCTGCGTCGATGCGATGCTGTCGGTCGATGGCCGCAGCGCGCACGAGATCCTGGGCTCACCCGATGATCTGAAGTTCCGGTCGTCGCTCACCCTCTTTGCCGCAATCAGCGATCATGGCTCGCCCTTCCACCGGGCGATCGACAAATATTATGCGGGGGAATTTGACAAACGCACCGTCGAGCTTCTCGATGCCGCCAACTAGCGTCCAGGAGAATGTTCCAGATTGTCGATTTCCTGAGTGATTTCGCTGAGGCGCTGGCGCAGATCGGCTTCGGTGCCGTCTTCCACCTCCTCGTCGCCAAAGCAGTCGCGCGCTTCATGAAGCTCAAGCTTGGCCTCCAGCTCGGCGCGCTTCGCATACAGACGATGAAGATAGGTGTAGTTCATCTCGCTGCCACGGGTTCTTCCTGACCAGGAAGGTAACGTGTTGCCACCGCGGAGGTTCCACGGCGGCAGTGCGCTTTAGCAGTAGGAAGCGATTGCGGCGCTGGCGGCCCTGGCAAAATGACTGCAGCAACCGCCGCTGCCCATTGCCTGGCGCGTCACCCGCGCACCTTCGAGAAGGAGCGTGAGCGTATCGGCCAGCAGTTGCGGCTCGCTGGCGCCGGCCGATGCGCAGAGTGCCACGAGGCGCTGGCGCTGGTCGGCCTTGTGGCGTTCGATGACGCCATAGGCCGGATGGCCCTCGCCCTTCAGCTCGATCGCCGCATTGGCAAGATCGCAACCGGCCGGCTCGCCGTTCAGACAGTGCGCGCGGCCTTCCACCCAGGCGTCGAGCTGGGCGCGCGGATTGCCGGGATGGGCGATTTCCAAATCCCGCCAGATCTGCTCGGCCTTTTCCGATGCCCGCCGCAACGTTTCACAGATCAGCTCATCCTTGGAGCCGAAATGCCTGTAGAGGGTCATCTTGTTGGTCAGCGCCGCATCGGCAATGGCATCGACGCCGATGCCACGAATGCCGTGCTCACGAAAAAGCTCCGAAGCGGTCGAGACGATACGCTCCCTCGGGGGGATCTTTTCGTCTGTCATACCCTGCGGGATTTCATTGGAAGTTTCTGATTTTTTTGAGGACGAAGTCCTTGACATCAATGTGACCGATCGGTAACAAATGCATTGTTACTTACCGGTAACACCGCTGATCGCCAAAGTCAATGCCGAGAGGGCACGCTGCGACAGCGGAACACGGGCAGCTGCCCACGAAAGGAGGACTACCATGACACAGAACAGAGACCTGACCATTTCCGAAGCTCTTCGCGACCCGATGATCGCCATGGTGATGCGCGCCGATGGCGTCAAGCTTGAAGATTTCAAGCAACTCCTTGAAACGGCTGCCCGCAAACGCGAGGCCAGCACCTCGAAGGTAGGCAATTTCATCAACGCCATCGCCAACCGGGCAACCAGCAACCCGCCCTCCGCTTGCTGCTTCGGTTGACCTCCGGGGATGTTCCCTGCCCCCGTGCAAAAGCCGCCGCAAATCCCCCATGCGGCGGCTTTTGCTGTTTTTGGCGGCTGCTTGCTGCTCCGCTACGACTAATGTAATATGACCAACTAGATGGTCATGAAGGCGCAGCTATGGCTCAGGTCAATTTGGCAGACGTGAAAACGCATCTCAGCGAACTTGTCGAGCGCGTCGAAGCGGGTGAGACGGTGCAGATCTTGAAACGCGGAAAGCCGGTCGCCGAGATCGTGCCGATCAAGAAGCCGCGCAAGCCAATCGATCTGCAGGCTCTTCGCGCGTTGCGTCACTCGCAGCCGAAACAACCCGTGGACTCCGGTACCTTCGTCCGCGAGATGCGCGATAGCGAACGATACTGAATGTTCTATCTCGATACGTCGGTTATCGTTGCCGCACTGGTTAATGAAGAGGCAAGCGAACGGGCGAGCGCCTTTCTATGGGAGGCGGTCAATACGACCCGCGTGGTCGTCAGCGACTGGACACTGACTGAATTTTCGTCGGCCATAGCGCTCAAAATTCGCACGGGACAGCTGAACAGCGATTATCAAGCCGAGATTCAAAGCGTATTCGACGGTTTGGTCATGGAGACGTTCGAGCTCATCCCTGTCGAGCGGCGCCATTTTCTGCTCGCCGGAAAGCTTGCCGCTCAGCGAAACGTCAATCTCAGAGCCAGCGATGCCCTTCACCTAGCGATTTCCGAAGAGACGCGCACGGAACTTGTGACGCTCGACCGCCGCATGGCAGAGGCGGCCGCAGCGCTGGAGATCGCCGCGCGTCTGATCTAGACCGCCACCAGATGCCCCGGTGACACTTCCCGATACTCAAGCGGCTTGATCGCATAATCGACCGGCCGGATCGGGCTCTTCAGCTCGTCGTTAGCCGCCGCCCGCTTCTCGCGCCGGCGATCCGGATCGGGAACCGGCACGGCCGACATCAGCTTCTTCGTATAGTCGTGTTGCGGATTGCCGAAGACGGCGGCGCGCGGGCCGATCTCTACGATCTCGCCAAGATACATCACGGCGACGCGGTGGCTGACGCGCTCGACGACGGCCATGTCGTGGGAGATGAACAGGAAGGCGAGGTTCAGGCTCTGCTGCAGGTCGAGCATCAGGTTGATGACCTGTGCCTTGATCGAGACATCGAGCGCCGAGACGCTTTCGTCGGCGACGATGACCTTCGGCTCCAGGGCGAGCGCGCGGGCGATGCAGATGCGCTGGCGCTGGCCGCCGGAGAATTCGTGCGGGAAGCGCGACGCCATGTCGGGCGTCAGGCCGACCTTGTTCAGCAGATCGGCGACGCGTTCCTTCGCCTGCTTGGCCGTTCCCATCTTGTGTTCGAGATAGGGCTCGGCAATCGCGTCACCGACGCGGATGCGCGGATTGAGGCTGGCAAAGGGGTCCTGGAAGATCATCTGCACGGTCTTGCGCATCTCGCGCATGCCGGACCTGTCAAGCGCCAGCACGTCCTTGCCGTCGGCGATCACCGAGCCGCTTTGCGCATCGATCAGCCGCATGATGGCGCGGCCGGTCGTCGACTTGCCGCAACCGGATTCGCCGACCAGCGACAGCGTCTCACCGGCGTGAAGGTCGAAGGAGACGTTTTCGACCGCATGGACGCGACCGGTCAGCTTGCCGAACAGGCCGGAATGGATGTCGAAGCGCTTGGTAAGGTTCCTGACCTCAAGTACCGGGCGGGAAGTGGAGGCGACGGTATCGGCCGTTTCTACCGGCTTATCGGATTCCCCAGTCGCCGTATTGACCACTGGAAATCGCAGCGGCCGTTCATAACCTGTCATCGAGCCGAGAACCGGCACGGCCGACAGCAGCGCCCGCGTATAGGGGTGCTTGCCGCGATGGAAGATATCGGCGGTCTCGCCGGTCTCCACCTGCTCGCCGCGATACATGACGACGGTGCGGTCGGCGATTTCTGCGACGACGCCCATGTCGTGGGTGATGAAGAGAACCGAGGTGCCCTCCTCTTCCTGCAGCATCTTGATGAGATCGAGGATCTGGCCCTGGATGGTCACGTCGAGCGCCGTCGTCGGTTCGTCGGCGATCAAGAGCTTCGGGCGTGACGCCAGCGCCATGGCGATCATCACGCGCTGGCGCATGCCGCCGGAGAAGCGGTGCGGATATTCGTCGAAGCGCGAAGCGGCCGAGGGAATTCGGACCTTCTCAAGCAGGCGGATGGTTTCGGCGCGCGCCTCGGCTTTCGACATCGGCCTATGGCAGAGCAGCGCTTCCGAAATCTGGTCGCCGATCGTGAAGAGCGGATTGAGCGACGTCATCGGCTCCTGGAAGATCATCGCGACGTCATTGCCGCGCACCTTGCGCATCTCCTCTTCGGGCAGAGCAAGAAGATCGCGACCGCCGAGCATGATCTTGCCCTCAATGCGGCTGGAATCGGCCTGCAACAGGCGCATGATCGACAACGACGTGACGCTCTTCCCCGAGCCGCTTTCGCCGACGATCGCCACCGTCTCGCCCGGTGCCACATCGAAGGAGACATCGCGCACGACAGGCTTCCAGGCGCCATCGACGAGAAACGATGTCGTCAGATTCCGGACGGAGAGAACCGGTTCCGTGGCCTGACTTTTCTGAGCTTGCGCGATCATGGTCGTTCCTTCGTTTTTCGTTGCTCCCGGCAGGCTCGGCGCTGCGGCAGTCTTAACCCTCCCCCTTGTGGGGAGGGTGGCCGGCAGGCGGGGGGGTATCGAGACCGCCCCGCCGTCACTTTTTAGTCCGGCCAGCGCAGGGCGCCGTCGAAGCGGTGCTTGCTGCGGTTTTCGATCGGCGTCGCGATGATCTCGTTGGAGGCGCGCGCCTTGTCGAGTTCTTCACCGATACGGCTGGCGACGACCTTTTCCTGGCCCGGATGCAGGTTGCAGGGGTCGAGGTAGAAATAGTGATGCTCGACCTCGTGATCGCGCACGATGATCGGCGGCGTGCCGCGCGCCAGTGCATCGGCGAGATCCCAGGCGGTGATGTGGGCTTCGTCGGCCTTGACGATGACGCGCATGCGGTCGAGCGGGTTGTTGGTCGGGTCGGGCTCGATCAGGGCGGTGACGCCGGGACGGCCGTCGAGCGTCTGCTTCCAAAGATTAAGATAGCCCGTCTCACGCTCGCGGATGCCGGCGTGATCGCGCTTCTCCCAGGCTTCGAGCGCCGCCATGACGCCGAAGATGCTTTCCTTGCCGACCTTCATGCCGCGGCCGATGCCCATATTCTGCAAGAAGGCGTTGCGCACCAGTTCCTTCTTGCCGACGACGATGCCCGAAGTCGGACCGCCCAGGAACTTGTGCCCGGAATAGAGCGCGATATCGGCACCCTGCTCCAGGAAGATCTTCAGATCATATTCCGAAGCCGCATCGACGATGACGGGCACGCCCTTGGCATGGGCGATCTCGACGAATTCCTTGAGGTTCAGCAGGCCGTAATCGACGACATGATGCGAGACGACGTAGACGGCTGCGGCCGTCTTCTCGGTGATCGCATTTTCCATGTGGAAGCGATGCGTCGAAGTCGCCTGACCGACATAGACCACCTTGCCGCCGGCCAGACGGATCGCCTGATCGACCGGCGCGCCGTAGCTGACGACGTGGCCCATCTGGACGAGAACTTCGTTCTTGTCGGTGATGACCTCGGGAAGCTTCTCGATCGCCAGCAGATTGTTGCCGGTGATGGTGCCCGCGACCGCCAGCGAAATGCCTGCCGAGCAGGACGCGGTGACGAAGCCGGCCTCGCCGCCCGTCAGACGGGCGATGACCGCGCTCGCCTTGCGCTGCAGGTCGTTGACCTCGACGAATTGCGGCAGGATCGACGACATGGCGGCGATCGCCTCGGGAACGACGATCGACGCGCCGAGGCTGGTCATGGTGCCGGAAACGTTGATGACCGGGCGAAGGCCGATCGACGGGCGGATGTCATCAGACATTGTTGTCTCCAATTTCGAGTGCCTTGTCACATCGGGTGTTGCGATTTGCCTCAGTGACGGCTATGCCATAGTAATGTAATAAACTCGCATCTGCATACGAGGGACGTGGAATTGGACGGCAAGACATCATCGATGGTTTACTCCGAAGACAACACCTCCGCTGAAGAGACCGGCAGCGAAAAGACTGCTCGCCGCTCGCGCGTGAGCGGCATCGACCGCGCTCTGCAGGTGATTGATTACCTTTACGAAACCGGATCGCCCGCGGGCGTCTATGCGATCGCCAAGGCGGTCAAGGCGCCGCTGTCGACGGTCTATGTGATCGTCGACGATCTGGTCGAGAAGAACATGCTGACGCGCAATACGGATGGCTCCGTCTGGCTTGGGCCGCGGCTCTATCACTACGGCCTCGCCTATGCCCGCTCGCTGGACTTCATGAGCGTCGCCACCCACGAAATGCACGATCTCTGCCGCGAGGCCGGCGAAACCGTGCAGGTCTGCGGCCGCGACGGCGATTACATGCTGGTGCTGGCCATGGCCGACGGCCCGAGCCATTTCCAGGTGGCGTCGCGCGTCGGAACGCGGGTGCCGCTGAACTGGACGGCGTCCGGCCGCTTGCTTGCCGGCCACCTGCCGGAGGCCGAGCGTGTCGAGCTCTTCAGGCGCTGCGCCAAGAGCTCGCCGACGGGACGCGCCGAGATGGATGCCGAGGTGCTGTCGAGCTCGGCGGGCGCCGCTTTCGACGCGCGCCTGTCGATCCAGGCAGGTGAATCGGACTACGCGGTTGCCTGCATCGCCTCGCCGATCTGCGACCGTGACGGCGAGTGCGTTGCCACCATCTCCATCGTCCTTCCCGAACAGAAGGCCTTTTCGGACGAGAACCGCTACACGGCGCATGTGCGCGCGTCGGCGGAACGCATCGAAAAGATCATGGGCTGGCGCAACCACTGACATCCTCCTCTAGCCCCGCAGCGCGACGATCGCTTCGATCTCGACGGTGATGTTGCCGGGCAGAGAGCCGAAACCGACCGCCGAGCGCGCATGCTGGCCGGCCTCTTCGCCGAAGACGTCGTTGAAGAGGTCGGAGCAGCCGTTGATGACGCTCGGATGATCGAGGAAATCAGGCACGGCATTGACCATGCCGAGCAGCTTGACGACGCGCTTGACGCGGGAGAGATCTCCCAGCGCATCCTGCATGACGGCGAGCAGGTTGATGCCCGTCAGCCGCGCATGCTTGTAGGCATCCTCGACGCCGACCGTGCCGCCGACCTTGCCGGTATGCAGAAAGCCATCGGCTTCCCGCGGTCCCTGGCCCGAGAGGTAGAGAATGTTGCCTTCGATGACATGCGTCACGAAGTTGGCGATCGGCGGCGGTGCCGGCGGTAGGGTGATGCCGAGCGCGGCCAGCCTTTCGGAGGGCGCGCCCGAGATCCTGGCGGTAGCTGGAGACGTGTTCACGTAGGCTCCTGTCATGCGATTTCTGTTTTCTTCTCTTATCGGTAGGAATAGCCATGGCTGTGACGAACCAGCCTGCGGGCACGGGGGATGTAACGGCTTGCGGTGATCGCCTCGCTGCCGATGACGGCGTAGCGCGGCTCGAACAGCTTGTTGAGCACCGAAACATCGCCGTTGGAATCGGTCGCCTCGATATCGGAATCGATCAGATCGAAGATGGTGAAATCGGCGCGCTGGCCGACCGCGAGACGGTCTTCCATCGACAGCTTGATGACCGATGCCGGGTGGTGCGTCACGGCTTCGACGACCTTGTCGAAAGGCATGCCGACCGAGAGCAGCTTCGACATCGTCGTCGCCAGATCCCAGACCGGGAAGTTCATCGAGTGGCCGTGCAGGTCGGTCGAGATCGAGAATGGCAACAGGCCGCGGTTGATCGCCGCTTCCGCCACCTTGAAGGAGAAGGAGGCGCCGCCATGGCCGATATCGAGGCGAATGCCCTCGCCGGCGCAGCGTTCGGCCAGATTGAAGAGATCCTCGTCTTCCATGATGCTCGACCCCGCCTTGCCATTGAAGCAGTGCGTGACGACGTCGCCCGGACCGAGAATTTCCAGCACTTCGTCATAGAGCGCCGGCGGCTCGCCGACGTGGACCATCATCGGGATTTTGAGGATCTTGGCGATCTTCTTGCCGAGCTTGACCGGGGTCACGCCCCAGGAGCCGGTGATGACGTGGCTCGCGCGCACCTTCAGGCCAACGATATGCTCGCTGTTTTCGGCATAGCATTCGAGGATGCGATCGAGATCGATGTCCTTGATATCACGCAGTTCGGTCACGCGGTTGCATGCGACGAGGCCGATGGAGCCGAGGTTCAGGAATGCCTTGATGCGCTCCCTGGATGGCTCGATGATATATTCGCGGAAGCCGTGAAAATTGGCTTCACCGGCCGATCCCGCATCGACGAGGGTGGTGACGCCGCGTTCGGCGCCGCATTCGGACGGGCGGATCGAGATATCGGTGCCGCCATGCCAGATATGGACGTGAAGATCGACCCAGCCCGGCGAAATCCAGGCGCCCTTGCCATCGACGCGCGTCAGGTCATCGCCGGCGCTCAGCTGCGGGCCGATCTTGGCGATCTTGCCCTCGCCATCGACGAGGATGTCGACCGCGCCGGTTGGCGTATCGACGCCGAATGCCATCGGCTTCACATTGGTGAGGAGGAGCGGCTTGGCCGCTTTATCACCGGTCATTTACAGGTCCTTTCGAAGTTTGGGATCGAGCATGTCGCGCAGACCGTCACCGACCATCTGGAGCGAGAGCACGGAGAGAATGATGGCGACACCCGGAAACAGCGTCATCCAGTCGGCCTGGCCGATATATTGGCGGCCAGCCGCAATCATGGTTCCCCAGGTCGGGATCTCAGGGCTGACGCCGAGGCCGAGGAAGGAAAGCCCGGCCTCGGCAAGCATGGCGCTGGCAAACAGGAAGGTTGCCTGCACCATGATCGGCGACAGAAGGTTTCTCAGCACATGGCGCGTCATGATGTGGAAGGTCGAGATGCCCAGCGCCTGGGCCGCCTCGACATAGGGCAGCTCGCGAATGACCAGCGTCGACGCGCGGACGATACGGGCGAGACGCGGCGCATAGACGATCGAAAGCGCGACGATCACAGTTGTCAGCGACGGCCCGAGGGCCGCGACGAGTGCGATCGCGAGCAGGATATCGGGGAATGCCATCATCGCATCGATCAGGCGGGCGATCGGCGTATCGAGCTTCTTGAAGAAGCCGGCGAGCAGGCCGAGCGTCACGCCGATCACCGCCGAGAGCGCCACGACGGCGGCGCCGACCAGCAGCGACAGCCGCCCGGCAAAGATCGTGCGTGACAGCACATCGCGGCCGAACTCGTCGGTGCCGAAGAAATAGGTTCCGCTCGGCGGCTTCAGCCGGTTGACGATCGACAGCTTCGACGGCGAATAGGGCGCGACCCATGGCGCAAAGACCGCCAGCAGCACGAAGATGACGAGGATGAGGACGCCGAAGGCGACCGTCTTGCGCTTCAGGAAGCGGCGGATGAACTTGCGGCCTTCGCTTTCGGCCGGCTTGATCGCGATATCGCTCATCAGTAGCGCACCCTCGGATCAACAAGCAGATAGAGCATGTCGATCGCAAAATTGATCAGGACGTAGAGCGCGGCGATAACGAGCAGCGCGCCCTGGATGACCGGATAGTCGCGGCGCAAAACGGCCGAGACGACGAGATTGCCGACGCCGGGGAGACCGAAGACGGTCTCGGTCACGACCGCGCCGGAGATCAGCACGGCAGCCGTCAATCCGAGCACGGTCAGGATAGGGATCAGGGCGTTTTTCAGCGCGTGCTTGAGGATCACCTTGCGTTCGATCAGGCCCTTGGCGCGCGCCGTGCGGATGTAATCGTCGCCGAGCACATCCAGCATCGAGGCGCGGGTGAAGCGCAGGATCAGCGCCGAGGAGACGATGCCGAGCGCAAAGGCGGGCAGTGTCAGGTGATACATCCGGTCGAGGAATGTGGAGCCTGGACCGCCGTAGCCGGAAACCGGGAACATGCCGAAACGGACCGCGAATATCTGCATCAGGATCAGGCCGAGCCAGAAGCTCGGGATGCTCGCCGCAAACATCGCCAGGGTCGTTGCCGCCTGGTCGACGAAGGAGCCACGGCGGTAGGCAGCGTAGATGCCGATCGGCAGGGCGATGATGCTGGCAATGGCGAGCGAGAAGATCGTCAGGAAGAAGGTCGGCTCGGCGCGATCGAGAAGCGCCGAAGTCACCGGCATGTTCAGGAAGATCGACTGGCCGAGGTCGCCCTTCAGCAGCTGTCCGACATAAAAGATATATTGCACGCCGAGAGACCGGTCGAGGCCGAGGCTGGCGCGCAGATCGGCAATATCCTGCGACGTCGCATCGGGGCCGAGCATGACGGCTGCCGGATCACCGGGCGTGACGCGCACGATGACGAAGACGATCGTGACGACGAGGAACATCACGACGATCATGCCCGCAAGGCGCTGGAGGATGTAGCGTATCATGGGAGCAAGATCCCGTACTCGGTTGATGTATGCCGTTGAAGCGATGCAGCAACCCCATTCTCCCTCATCCCTGCTCCCCGGGCTTGCCCGCGGGATGTCACAGGGATCCAGCCACCGCGCTTCTGCGCGGTGAATGACTCTCTCGTGCCCAAGGACTTGGGCACGCTGGATTCCTGTGACAGGCACAGGAATGAGGAGAGATTGGCAGTTGCCGCGATCATCGTCGGACCCGCGATTACTTCTTGATGGACGCGTTCCAGAAGTAGGGCCACGGAGCGGGATCGACGCCTTCGAGCTTGTTCGACTTCGCCGAGACGGCGTTGAAGTCGCCGATCTTCATGTAGGGCAGCTCGTCATACATCGCCTTCTGGACGTCGGCCCAGAGCGCGATGCGCTTTTGCGGATCGACTTCCGAGGTGAAGGCATCGACGGTCGCCTTGCGTGCCGGGGTATCCCACCAGCCGGGCGAGCTCGGCGAGAGCGAGCCGATCAGCGCCGGTTCGGGAAGGAACGGGCTGTGGGTAATGTAGATGTCCCAGAGCTTGGCATCGGTGCGGCGCTGCGTCAGCGTTGCCCAGTCGACGACCTGCAGATCGACGGTGAAGCCCGCCATCTTCAGATATTCGGCCGCCACCTGCGCCATCTTGTAGTGGAACTCGTACTGGCGGCTGGTCAGGATGCGGATCGGTTCGCCGTTATAGCCGGCCGCCTTGGCAGCCGTGGCAGCGCCTTCCGGATCGGCGACGTTGTAATTGCCTTCGACGCCGGCATCGGTGTTCCAGGCAAAGGGCTTCGGATAGATGTCACCGTCGAGCGTGTAGAAATCCGTGCTGCCGAAGGCCGCTGCCAGCATGTCTTCCATGCTGAGCGCCTGGCGGATCGCCTTGCGGACCTCGACATTCTTGGCAATGCCTTCCTTGGTGTTGAAGACGAAGACCGGATAGCCGAACGGCTTCAGGATGACCGGCTGCGAGGCGCTCGATCCCTTGAGCTTGTCGAAGGATTCGACCGGGATGGAATCGACGTAATCATATTGTCCGGAGACGGCCGCTTCGACGCGGGTATTGGCATCCGGAACCGGCACGAAGCGGATTTCGTCGAGATACTGGTGGCGGGCGCCGCCGTAACCATTGCTCTCGCCATCGCGCGGCTTGTAGCCGTCGAAACGCACCAGCTGGATATACTGATCCGCCTTGCGCTCCTTCAGCATGTACGGGCCGGTGCCAATGAATTCCTTCATCGGCTCGTCCTGCTTTTCGGACGGGATGATGATCGCGGCGGAATTGTTGAAGGCGAGCAGCGAGGTCAGCGGCGCATAGGGCTGCTTCAGCGTGATCTTGACGGTTGCCGGATCGACGGCGGCGATGCTGTCGATGAAGCCGGCGACCTGCTTGCCGCGCGAGGCGATCTTCACCCAGCGATTGAGCGAGGCCACAACGTCATCGGACGTCATGTCCGTGTTGTCGTGGAACTTGATGCCGGTGCGCAGCTTGATCGTGTAGGTCTTACCGTCGGCGCTGATCTCCGGCAGGCTTTCGGCCAGAAGCGGCGTGACGTTCCAGCTCTTGTCGAACGTGTAGAGCGTTTCGAAGATGTGCTGCGTGACGATGCCGACGAGATCGGCGGTCGATGACATCGGATCGAGCGTCGGCGGCTCGCCGATCGTCGCGACGTTGATGACGCCACCCTTTTCCTGAGCCATCATCGTTGTCGGCAGGGCGACCAGCGCAGTGCCGAGAAGGAAAGCGACCAAAGTCTTCATTTCAAGCTCCCAGTTAGTTGTTCCGCAATTATGTTATAGCAGGCTTTATAATAGAATATCTGCGGAAGTGGTCCTGTCAACCGGGAAAGTGGCTCTATAAGCAGAAATGGAAAGACGGCGGAGAGAGAAGTGTCCGAACTGCTTTTGATTTTCCACGCTGTTCGCACTACGCGGCCATATGCTGAGCGGAGCTATTGCACGAGCGCTTCGGTGATCTCGCTGCTGGCAATGTCGACGCCGTTCAGGTCGCCGAAAGAAGGAAAGCGTGCGATCTTGAGCTTATAGGCCGTCAAGATGTCGTAGCATTCGACATTGGCGCTAGGCTCATTCGTGAGCACCAGTGCCTTGGGTGCGGCGTGAAGGAGGCGTGGAGAATTTGCCATCGACAAGGCGATGCAGAAGTTTCAACACATGGGTCTTTGTCGGAACACCAGACTCAGGTCCATGTGATCCTGGCGCCTTTGCAACCTGGGACCTAAGTAGGCTTGATGGGACGTGACCGGAACGCCGCCTAATCGTTGTCGTATCTATCGAGTAAGGTTCGGAGCTGAGCGTTTTGCGCGATCAACCTTGCGGCCAACTGGGATCGGAGAGAGTTGATCTCCACATCCAGATTTTTTGCTTCGCCTATCGGCGACAGCGCATCTTTCGTCGGCTGATTGATCCGCGGCACCCTTCTGGTCTGAACGGTGATCGCCTTCGTTGTAGTTTGAACGCGCTTCCGCTTCCCAGGCTTCGTGGCCATCACAGGCGTCGGCTCAACGGCGTCCGAAACGACCGGAATAGTTTCCTCGGGGGCAAAATCCACAATCTCCGGCTCTTGTTGGATTTCAGTATCGTCCGGAACATCGTTGACGACTGCAGGAATTGGAAGCGCTTCAGAGGGCGGCGGAGTGAAAACGGTGGGCTTGGCTTCGACTTCGGCCTTCGCCTCGTTGGAACGCTGCTCGATGCGGCTTTCACCAACGTGATTGCCGCCTTCGGAAAGTTTCGCGAATTCTTCAGCGCCCGGATCTGGTACCGCGACCGGCTCTTCGGCCTGCTTGTCAGGCTTCTCCGGCTTACGACGCGTGGTGAGATTTACGATGACTTTCCACGGTGACCTCATGGATCAGCCTCCCCGACTCGATTCCATCGATAGTACCGGGTTGACAGCCGGGCTTGCAAACGCAAGCCCGGACTTAAAGCGAACATTCCGTCTTGTCAGACGGTTACGCCCGTTTTCTTACTTGATTCCGAGCTTCCTGCGGAGGTCCGCGTTCTCGGAACGAAGCTTGTCGGACAGCGCCTTACGAAGCTTCTGGTTCTCTTCTTCGAGCTGCACGAGTTCAGCGAAACCGTCGTTGGTGACCGATGCAGCTGCTACCTTCCGCGGACCGCGTTTGACGCCTTGTCCTTTCGTTCCGGCGGCGGCCTTCGCCGGCTTTGCTGACTTCTCGGTCGCCTTCGCTTCGATTGGTGCAGTGGCGGTCTTGCTCTTCCTACCAGGGCCACGGGTCCTCTTGACAGGCGCACTTACAGCAGTTGCCGAAGACGTTTCGGCTACTGCCTTCGCACGACGCGGTGCGCGAGTTTTCTTTACCCTAGGCGCCGAAGCTGCGCTGTCGGAAGAATTCACATTTGCCGGGTTCATAGTCGCATCATCAGCCATGACAAAATCCTTGTTCGTAAAATTTGCTTTCGGACTGTTCCAAGTCACATACAATATGCGATCAATTTTGTTTCAAAGTCATTGACGTAATTTATAGGCGACAAACGGCAAGGCCGGCCAGCAAAAGCTCGGCATTGCTGCGCGTTTAACCTCGGCGAGAAGCTGTCTATTTCATGCTCCGGTGGCGCTTCGCATTACGACGCCCGCTCGGCGGCGGGATGCTGGAGCTGGAGCCACGTGAGGCCTCGAGACGCCCGTCCTCGGCGTCAACTGCGTCCAATGAGTGCTTGAAAGAGGCAATTGCCGTTATCAAGCACCGGAGACACATCGCCAGAAGCGACAGTCAACCAAGATGGAAGAGCTGCCTGATCCGTCGGGAGAGCGCATGCGTATGTTTTTGCCCACTCTCCTGCTCAGAATGGTGCAGCGCCTCTTCGGCCTGAGTTCGGACTGCCAAGACAGCGGCAAGCTCCTCGGCAATATTTGGTCGATCGCGAAGAATAATGGCCAGCTTGTCTTTCGGAATCTCGTAGACCACGACCGGCGTGAGCGCCTTCACATCAGCGACTTCCAAAGCACCAAGCAACAGACCGCGCTCCCCAAAGAAATCGCCGGGCGCGAGCCTCCCAAGTTCAATCGAGCCGTTATCCTCGTCCGCTTCTTCGACCTCGGCGACGCCCGATCTAACGATCATCAGGGACGTAAGCGCGGTGTCGCGGTGGGCGATGACTTCCCCTTTCCTAAAGGTCAGACGGTTCATGGTCGATGACAAGGTTTCCTTTTCCTCATCGGTCAATGCAGCAAACAGCGGCAGGCTGTTTATGACCTTCATTGGCGAATTTAGTCGCTTGGGACTGCGATCCGCGGCATCCTGCCTGACATCGATAGCCACGGAGTTGCCGCTCTTGGCCAGTTGAAGACCGGCGGATTCGGCATGACGGAACACCAGATCGAAGAGCTCGTTTCTCGCTTTAGGAACTCGACTTAAGTCTTGAACACGAAATGACAATTCTATTTCGATAGAGTCACCGTCCATTCCGCAGATAGCCGCGGACGGCGCTGGCGACTTCAATACTGAATTGCTACTCAGCAATACGCGGTCCATTGCTTCCAAAATAGACCTTGGCGGCCGGTTTGGAAAAAATCGAACTTTGAGGCTGGCTCCGTGAGTGCTGTCTGGACCGCTCAGATTCGTGATCCTGCTCTTCGCGAGAAGGCTGTTCGGGACCACGATCAGGTCATTCGATCCGTTAAGCAGCTGCGTCGAGCGCCAGTTTGTCTCAAGAACGCGCCCTTGGACGTTCTCGTCGAGCGCCACCCAATCGCCGACCGTTATTGGTCGACCAAGGTTCAGAGCTATGCCCGAGAAGACGTCGCTTAGCGTGCTCTGTAGCGCGAGGCCGAGGACGATGGCAAAAACACCAGACGTGGCCACTATGGTCCCGACGGGAAGGCTGAAGACATACGATACAATGCAGAGGGCAGCGGCAAGATAGATGACGGCAACGACGAGGTCCTGAAGCAGACGCGCCTCACGAGGCTTGCGCTCAAGGATAAGGAAGATGCGGGTGCAGCTCGCGAGGACCATCGCTCCGCCGATCCACCAGATTGTCTTCAAAGCGCCGTTCGCTATGCGCTCGGTGACAGTGCTGGGGTCGTCGTCTCTAAGATAAGGCGGGATCCCGTGGTAGAGTAGTAGTGCGGTTAACGCGGTGAACAGCGCCACATTGAGAAGGAGCTTGCCGCGCCGGCCTGGATTGAACATCGCCTCTGCCAGAGCCCGAAGGCCCAGCAGTATAATGAACTGCGTCAGTGGATACGTCAGGTATTCGCTCATGGGTTCCCCCGCAGTCGCCTCTATAGAGTTGCCGCTGCCTTAGCGGAACACGACGGCGTTCGCGGGCGAACGTGATCGGCAGTTCTGGTTTTGTCAACTTGGGCGGCCTGGAAGCTGCTTCCTGCAATTTGGTGGCTGGCAGCAAGCGAACTTTAGGCAGGAGATTGAATAAACGGCTCGACCGGGAGGGGGCAACAGGGTGCCGGCCACAGCCGCCGCAAGCGATGACGACGCTGTCAACGCCAGCGGCGGATACTTGTACCATAGGCGCCAACAGAAGCCGGCCGCAGCAGCGCTGGATATCGACTTCCAAAACCAACTTATGTCGAAGTTGGCGGAGTTGACAGGCATTCAACTATCGCCATCCCGAGCTTCCGAGAACTGATTTTGTAGAGCACATACCGTGTCAACTACGACAAGCCTATGCCGGCCAACGAGCTCGCGACGACGGCAAGCCAATTGCATTTCTATCGCCCGGTTGACGATCGCCCTTACTGGTCGGGCAGCCACGAGGCGCCAAGAGCGGCCGCGATCAAGTGCTCTGCCGGAACGAGCTTGTCGGTCATACCCAACGGGAGGCAGTGCTTGCCCTCAAGAGTTGCTGCAGCGTTCATTGTTACCCAAACTGCCCCATTGTCGCTATCCTCGCGGATGAGGACTCGTAGTGGAAGCTCTAAACTGAAGTCGGGTGCAGCGATCATCAGAGGTGTGCCGGCCTTGGGGTTTCCGAAGATCAGGACCGTGGTCGCAAGCATTTCCAGGCCAGCTGACCGCGCGGCAGCTTGGTGATCAATCGTAGCGAAGACTTTGACCCCCTTCTCCTCGAGGTGCGAGTGTATCCGTGAGAGGGTGTCTTGGAACGTATACTGGCTTTTGATCTTCACTGGGGCCTCCCGGTCAGAAACGCTCACGATAAGGTAGGCTTAAACCCTCGGTCGCACCAAGTCGCCATGTCCTTCTTGGATTCGACGTCCTAAGTTTTGAACGCTGCTTTAGAATTCTGTCAGCTTCACGGCTCTCGCACGGAAAAATAAGGTCTCCTCCTTGTCAAATGAAGGAGCGACATCATGGAGACCTCAGGAAAGCGCGTTGCAATTGTAACTGGCGGTTCTAAAGGCATTGGCGCAGCGATCTGCTCTCGGCTCGCAGCAGACGGTATCGCCGTTCTTGTGAACTACTCGAGCGACAAGGATGCCGCCGACCAGGTAGTCGCCAGCATCGTCTCGAAGGGTGGCCAGGCGATTGCTGTGGCAGCCGACATCGGAAAAGACGAAAGCATGGCCGCACTTTTCCAGGCAGCTGAAAGAGCTTTCGGCGGCGTGGATATCCTCGTCAGCAATGGCGGCATTATGAAGCTGGGTTTGATGTCGGAGTTCGACGACGCCACGTTCGATCGTCAGGTCGCCATCAACCTCGGTTCCGTCTTCAGAGGTATCAGGGAAGGCGCGAAGCGCCTGCGCGATGGCGGACGCATCATCAATTTCTCGTCCAGCGTTGTCGGACTGTATCAGCCGTCTTACGGCGTCTACGCAGCAACGAAGGCGGGTGTGGAGGCGATGACGCATATTGCTGCGAAAGAACTCGGCAAAAAGCGCATCACGGTCAACGCGGTTGCGCCTGGTCCCGTCGAAACCGGCCTATTCACCACCGGCAAGACCGAGGAGCAGATCAAGACTATCGCGGGAATGAACCCGCTCGGCCGGATCGGACAACCGAACGATATCGCGTCTGTAGTCGCGTTTCTGGCTGGGTCGGATAGCGCCTGGGTCAATGGACAGATTATCCGCGTCAACGGCGGCGTTGTTTAAACCCCATCCCCACCAATTCGATTTGAAAGGAGCAATATCATGAAACTCGTTGTGCTCGTTACCGGTGCGTCAAGTGGATTCGGCAGCATGATCGCTCGCGATCTCGCTCGCGCTGGCCATACTGTCTATGCCTCGATGCGGGGAACAAAAGATAAGAATGCCCAAGCAGTTGGCGCGAACACTGTCTATGCTGCCGAGAACGCCGTGGACCTTCATTCAATCGAGCTCGACGTCTCGAACGAAGCATCCGTTGCGAAGGCCGTCGATGGCATATATTCGAGACACGGCCGCATCGACGTGTTGGTTCAGAACGCCGGCCACATGGTTTACGGGCCGTCCGAGGCATTCACGCCGGAGCAACTCGCGGAGCTTTATGACGTGAACGTTCTGGGCGCCCATCGCGTCAATAGGGCGGCCCTACCCCACATGCGAGCCGCCCGCAAAGGCCTGATCGTCTGGATATCGAGCAGTAGCGTAGCCGGCGGAGTACCCCCGCTTCTCGGTCCCTATTTTGCAGCGAAGGCGGCGATGGATGCTTTGGCCGTATGCTACGCCAAGGAGCTGGCTCCGCTTGGTATCGAGACGTCGATCGTTGTCCCGGGTGCTTTCACGACTGGCACCAATCACTTTGCGCACTCAGGCAAGCCCGGCGATAAGTCCGTCGAGCGATCGTATACCGAGGGCCTTCCTCCACGCTTCGCGGATGATCTGCTAAATGCTCTTTCGGCAACGGTGCCGGAGAACGCAGATCCCGGCGCTGTCGGCCGAGCGGTGGTCGACATCGTGGCTCGGCCCTACGGACAACGGCCGTTGCGGGTGGTCGTCGACCCAGCGAACGACGGTGCGGAAGTAAGCTTCGCAGTTATCGACCGGGTACGCTCCGAATTCCTACATCGCATAGGCCACGGCGAGCTACTCCACCCAACGCGCGCTGTGTGAACCATACTCAGCTGCCAATTGAGCGTATACCCTCGTTGGCAGCTGGGCAGACTCAGGAAGCGATACACACCGGAGGCCGGTCCCGGCTGGTCAAAGACATGCTGTCGCAGCACGTGGCGCTGTCGTCCCATCACAAAGTCGTTGCGTTCGAGCATGTCAATGTTGATGCGCGATCACGTGGAAAGCATTAAGATTGCGCTCATCCGGACGCTTCCTAGCGACAAGTCGCAGGTGTGATCTGAACCACGTTGCGGATCGTCAACGCTTATTGATCGCCTTACTGAGACAGGTCTTTCGCTAGGCATGCTGACGGTCGGCGGAAAAAATTCGATAATATTCCTCGAAATCTTGCGATCTTGCTCTTCGATCTTGCCACGTGACTTCATTTGTTTGAACACTGCGGTCAATCTCACGAATGACGTTTATCCCCTCGTGAGGCAAGATGTTAAATCTAAACGATTTTCGCTATTTTGTAGAAGTGGTTGACCGGGGAGGGTTCGCCTCAGCTGGGCGCTCCCTTCAACGCCCTACATCGACGGTAAGCAATCGAATCAAGCAGCTTGAACGCGAACTGAGCCTGACTCTGTTGTCGCGGACCTCTCGCAGCATCAGTCTAACTGAGCCCGGGTCTCAGTTCTACGAGCACGCGGTTGAGATGTTGCAGCGGGCGCTGGACGCTGAGATGGCGATGCGCGACATTGCTGGAAAGCCAGTTGGCAAAGTGCGATATACGGTTGCCGTCGCTACAGGCCAGTATGCGATGCAAGATATGGTCGTGGCCTTCCTCGCAGCACATCCACACGTCATGCTCGAACAGCATGCTTGCGACGCACCGCTGGATATTGTGGTCGAACGTTTTGATTTCGCCATACGCGGACATTTCGGCCCGCTTCCAGATTCGGGCCTGATTCAGCGCCCGCTCGCAACTGTTCCATGGCATCTCGTCGCTGCACCAGACTTGTTTCTCGGAAGCGAGATACCCCAGTCGCCGGATGATTTAGCGAGCTTCAATTCTCTGTTTCTTCGCCGCGATAACGCGGACCCAGCATGGTCGCTCAAGACGTCCAAAGGACCAGAAGTCTCCGCGCGTCTATCGCTCAACCCGAGAATATCGGGAAGCTGCATAACCACGTTGAAAACAGCGGCTGTCGCGCGGATGGGGATAGTGGCCCTACCGGCATATGTATGCCGTGACGAAATTAGTAGCGGGCAATTGGTGCGCGTTCTCCCAGATTGGATTGCGGCAGAGTCTTCCATATCTGCGCTGATGCCTAGCCGCCGAGGGATGACCGCTGCGGCTCGGGCCTTCCTGGATCACATTGCAGAATGTTTCCCTAACGCCGTCGGAAGCCGCCGGCTCAGCCACTAGTACGGAGGGGCTTGAAGCCTAGCCATGGCTTGAGCGAGCAGATACGGACGCCATAGTTTGGAGAAAGATATGCCCTGCTGGATTATCTTTGAGGACGATCACAGAGAAAAGCTAGAGCCGGAGGCCAAACTACGGCTCATCGCTTCTCTCCGGAATGCCTCCCTCTTTTTTTGCAGGAAAGGCAGCACTAATCGCCGCAATTGGCCTGCTGCCCAGCCCCCTTCGCACCGTTCGCGCAATTGTATGCTGCTTTCAAACCGCTGGTCTTCCTGTTCCCACGAAATCGCAGTCAAATAGCCGTCTGCAGGCTAGCAGAGGTGGAGGTTCTAAATGTCAGAAGCTACAATCGCAACCAGTACATCCGTCGCAATCCCAGTTGGAGACATACTCCCCTGGACATTTCTCGGCGGCCTTCTGCTACTTATGGCAATTTATTTCATCGGAGCAGAGCAAGGTGCAAGCTCCCTGATACAGGGTGCCTATGTGCATGAATTCTTGCACGATGGTCGCCATCTTCTGGGCTTTCCCTGCCACTGAGGGCGCCTAGCTCTATGATCCGACCTTGCGCATCCAAGGCGCCAGAAACTTCCACGCCGCCAAGTCTGCGGGTGGCAATATCGCTGCTTTCACTGGCGCCTCATCCTGAACCACGGTAATGCCGGGCGATATCTCAAACAAATCATGCTCGGGTTAATCCTGGTGTGATCAGCTTAGTATTTACGTGTGCATTCATATTCGAGAGACATCGATGACAACGGAACGTCCAGAAATCATCATTGTTGGCGGCTCTCTCGCTGGCCTGACACTTGCCCTCGCCTGCTCCTCTCGCGGAGTGCCAGTACGCGTTATTGAACGAACCGTTCGAAGGGCCCACGGTGGCGATAACCTGAGTGTAAGTCTGGCGGCGGTTGCCGCGACCGTAGGATGCGACCCTCGGAGCGAGCCCAAGCTACCCGTTGTGCCGGCCTACCGCGATCGACATCTCACGAGTTGGCCAGCGTTGTACAGCTGGTTACGTGATCGCGCCGGTGAGGCGTCGGGCATCACGCTTGAAGAAAACAGAACTGTCGCGTCCGTCAGCTCCAACGATGAGCAAGCTACGTTGGTCTTTGAGGACGGAGCAACGGCTTCGGCCGACATCGTGATCGGGGCCGATGGGTATCACAGCACTGTGCGCAGAGCGATCGCACCGGAGCTGCCCCTCGCCCGCTATGCTGGTTACATTGTATGGCGGGGGCTCATCGAAGAGCGGGCACTCACCAAGCCGGTACCTTGGCCATCAAACGGTGGGCTTTTTATCGAATACGAACAAGGCTTCCGTCTGGTTGCCGCGATCCTTCCCGGTCCTGATGGTTCTCTAGAGGAGGGCAAGCGCCAGGTAACGTTTGCCTGGTTCGAGTCCGGCAGGCAACAGGTGCTTCGCGAGACCAACTGTTTGACCGACGACGGTCATCTTATTGGAACGCTCGGCGCCGCCTCGATCAGCGCAGAGCTTCGCGAGGAACTTGCCGCTCTGGTGCCGATGCTCTGGCCGGAGACCTGGGCTGAAGCAGTAAGTTACGGTGTCAAGACACCTGGCTCAATGCGTGGCGCACCTATCGCGGAATACCGACCTGACCGTTTGGTTTCTGGCCGATTGGCGATCATGGGAGACGCGGCCCATGTGCTCTCACCAATGACGGGAAGTGGCTACGCGACTGGCGTGGAGGATGCTGCACTTCTAGCGGGGTTGTTGTCCGCATGGGATCGGTCCGAACCGCTTACCGCGTTGCTTAGGCGCTATGAGACTGCCCGCCTTCCTTATATTCGAGCCCTAGTCAGCCACTCGCGCAATCTCTCGGCTGAATATCTTCAGTATGCATCAGGCTACGGGATGTAGCTGCCGCAAAATTCTGCCGGTAACAACGATCCGGCGAAGCTTGGCTTTTGAAGCTTAACATCCAGATCGAGACCTTGGAGCATTATATTGCCGCCTTTCCCGGCGCAGCGGACGTAGCTGTTGCCCCGATAGAAAAAGCATTGTCTGCTCAAAATAGCGGACCTAATCTCGCTATCGTATGCGGATCGGACCGGCTTCACGGTTAGAATGGTTCCGTCTCCAGACTGACACATCCCCGCATTAAAACGGTTGAAGTCGAAATACAATCGATTGCAAATTCTTGCAACCTCATGTAGGATTCGGCTTCAATGGCGGGAAGAATATCGTGAACGAGACACCAAGACGCAAGGTCACCATGGCACAGGTCGCTGCCCGCGCTGGTGTCCATGCTTCAACAGTCTCACGGGCGCTCAATGTCGACACGCGCAACATGGTCGTACCAGAGCTCGTGGACAAGGTCTTGGAAGCCGCGAAGGCCCTTGGATACAAGGTAGACCCAATCGCAAAGAGCTTGAGAACGGGCCGATCCCGTCTTATCGGCGTCCTGATCCCCGACATCTCAAACACTTTGTTCGCACCGATACTCAGCGGGATCAACGACATGCTGGTCGATATCGGCTATTCCGTCATCGTTGCCGAAGTCGGAAATGACGTATCGAAGCAGCTCGAGCTTGCAGACCGGCTGGCGGCCCACCGCATCGACGGACTGGTTCTTGGTACGGTTTCTCGCAACGACCCTATCGTCGATTATTGCCTGGAACAGGGAATCCCCGCAGTCCTCGTCAATCGTGCAGAAACGAGTTCTCGGCTTTCTGCTGTGATATCGGACGATTTGGCTGGGATGCAGTTGGCCGTAGAACATCTCCATGCACTTGGCCATAGAATGATTGCGCATATTGCAGGTCCACCAGAGCATTCGACCGGTTTCCTGCGACGTCGCGGGTTCGAGTTTGCGGTCACGTCGTTTCAGTTGACCCATGCGCCGTCCGAAGTCGCCTCCGCTTATTCGCGGACTGAAGGCGCCGCCGCAATGAACCGGCTACTGGACAGGCATCCGGATATTACAGCTGTCGCGGCCGCAAACGACTTGCTAGCACTCGGGGCCTTCGATGCCCTGGCTCAGCGTGGCCTCTCATGCCCAGAAGACGTTTCTGTTGTCGGTCACAACGATATGCCATTGATGGATCTCGTCCATCCGCCGCTCACGACAGTACAGATCGGCCATCGTGAGATGGGCCGGCAGGCGGCCGAGCTGCTTCAGCAAGCAATCGAGCGTAAAGACCGCTCATGCCGAAATATCGTGCTGCCTGCTCGCCTGGTTGTTCGAAAATCGACCAAGCAGATCTAGCGAAAGTACGTGGTACTTTTGCTGCATTTCCTTTTGCAATCGATTGCAAATTCGCCTGGTGTATGTTAGTTTCTTCTTGTGGGTGTCACTCTCCTGAGCGCCCTTGAACGCGTTAAGAGCACGTGGGGAGTTATTGCGTCCCAAGCTCGACCCTTCAGCATTAACGTGAGAAGAGCGCGGGCGGGCACCCGCGCTCTTCTGCGTTTAGCGTCCATCTTAACGCAGTCGCGTTAGACCGGAAAAAGGGCGGCGCTTTCGCGTCGCCCTTCAATTTTTCCGATGCCGGAAGACGGACTACTCCGCCGTTTCCAGAAGCTGGCTGCGTGCCTGGATATCCTTTGATATCTCACGCAGCCGAGACGGCAGGTTTCGGCTGAACTTGTCGAAGTAGACTTGGTGCGATGCCAGTTCTCTGGCGAGGGCTTCGCCCTCGATTTTATTGAGCTGCGCAAACTTCTCGCGGCTATAGTCGAGCCCGTCCCAATGCAGGTCGTCATAGGTTGGGCCGACACCAAGTGCGTTTTCCTCGCCGCGTGCCTCACCCTTCACTCGCTGTACGATCCACTGGAGGACACGCATGTTTTGCCCGAAGCCGGGCCACAGGAACTTACCGTTCTCATCTTTGCGGAACCAGTTCACACGGAAAATGGTCGGTGCTTCTGAGAGCTTTGGGCCGAGTTCGAGCCAGTGATCGAAGTAGTCTCCCATGTTGTAGCCACAGAACGGCAGCATCGCGAACGGATCGTTACGGATCGGCGCCTGGTTTTCGGCCGCAGCCGTTGCCTCAGATCCCAGCGTCGCGGCCCAGTATACGCCCTCTTCCCAGTTCTTCGATTCATAGACCAAAGGAAAAGTATGCGACAGGCGTCCACCGAAGATGAAGGCCGAAATTGGCACCCCGCTGGGGTCGTTCCTTGCAGGATCCATGCTCGGGCAATTGGCAGCAGCCACAGTGAAACGAGCATTTGGGTGCGCCGCCAAGCGCCCGCAGCCAGGCGTCCAGGGATTGCCCTGCCAATCGGTCAGCTCCGCCGGCGGGTTGTCGGATAGTCCTTCCCACCAGACATCCCCATCAGGCGTCAAAGCGCAATTCGTGAAAATTGTATCCCGCTCGACTGCTGCCATCATGTTGGGGTTGGTTTTTGCGTTCGTCCCCGGCGCTACGCCGAAGAAGCCGATTTCCGGGTTGACGGCCCAGAGCCGTCCATTCTCATCCGGCCGGATCCAAGCGATATCATCGCCGATCGTCTTAACCTTCCAGCCTTCGAATTCCTTGGGCGGCACAAGCATAGCGAAGTTGGTTTTGCCACATGCTGATGGAAACGCCCCAACGACGTAGGTCGTATCGCCATCAGGGCTTTCGACGCCAAGGATCAGCATATGCTCGGCAAGCCAACCTTCTTTTCGAGCCTGTGCCGACGCCGTCCGCAGAGCCAGGCATTTCTTGCCGAGTAGCGCGTTGCCACCATAGCCGGATCCGAACGAAACGATCGAATTGTCGTCTTGGAAGTTGACGATGTACTTCCCATCCGGATTGCAGGGCCACGGGCTGTCGACCTCACCCGGCTGAAGTGGCTTGCCAACGGAGTGGAGGCATCGGACCGCATCGGCGCTGTCGAGATAAGGAAGGATCGGCCGGCCGATATGGGCCATGAGCTTCATATTCACGACCACATAGGGCGAGTCGGTCAGTTGGACACCGTACATGACGTGAGCCGTGCCTGGCTGCCCCATCGAAAACGGGATCACATACATGGTACGCCCAAGCATCGACCCCTGGAACAGGCCGTTCAGTTCCTCCCGCATCTCGGCGGGATTTGCCCAATTGTTTGTCGGTCCGGCATCCTCGGCACGCTCGCAGCATACGAAAGTTCGATGCTCCAGACGGGCAACGTCTCCGGCGTCAGATCTGCAAAGGTAGGAGTTCGGACGCAATGCCGGATTCAAGCGCTGCATCATTCCCAATGCAACCATCTGGCCGCAAAGCGTATCGTATTCAGCGTCACTTCCATCGCAAACGTAAACTTCAGCGGGCTGGCATAGCGCTCGAACCGCTTCGATCCAGGCAAGCAGCGCTTCATTGCGGATGGGGATGTAAGTGTCTGTCATAGAACCTCGCATTTGTCGCGAACGCACACTTCGGTGCACCGTGTTTCGCCGTTAGTGGCGGGAAGCCTTAAATTTCTCGGCGAGCCAATCCGCCACGAGCGGCCGGTACTTCCAAGAAATGTTGTTGCAGACGTGGTTTCCTTCCGGGAACACCTCGAGGACACTGTCAGGCCCAGCAATCGTCATCGACTTTTCGGCTTCCGATGGTGGGAAGATGCGGTCTTTACCCCCGTGCACGATGAGCGCCGGGATACTCAGCGGTGACGTATCCTTCAGAGTGAAGAGCTTCGCCTTTTCAAAGGGCTCCTCGCTCCCCAGGGAGTATTTCATGTTGTCGTGGTAAACCTTCGGGAGAACCGACCAAAAGTTGCTCAGATCGAAAAAGCCATTGATTGAAACCACCGCCGACACGCCAGCCGCTGAAGCTGCCCGCAGCGCAAGATTGCCGCCAAAGGCCATTCCAACGAGCCCGCGTTGCCGGTTCAGACGTTCGTCGTCAACAACGGCTGCGAGCGCGGCCTCTATTGCCAGCGAAATGTCCGCCTGCAGCGGCCCGAACGACCTTCCCTCACCCTGACCGGGACCGTCCAGCGACAACGTCGCAATTCGCCTTGAAAGGAAATGCTTCTCGAAGGCCGAAAACTCTTCCTTCGTTGAGTCAGAGCCTGGGATGATCAGTGCAAGCGGATGCTCACCAGATTTGCTGGGGTAGCGCAGCGAAGCTTTCAGAAACCCTTCGCCATATGGGATCGAGACAATTTTGCCGGGCGGGTCGAGCAGCGGCAAGGCCCGCGCAAAGACATCTACCTTCTTCTGCGCCACAGCCTGCTTGGCTGCCAGATCGTCAAAGGCCATGAACTGCCCAAAATGGTAGAGCAGACTAGCTCGCGAGAAGGCCTCGCCGGCAGTCAGTGCCCGGCCAAGTTTCAGGGCCTCATCGCCCATCTTCTGGTGTCGGTCACCTTCTTCTTCCCAGGTTTTCAGCCAATTATCCCAGGTCCCAGCCTTGTCGATAATGGCACGAGCGGTTGGCGACGGGACGCCGGCCACCTCGATACGCGGCAGCCAATGTTCGACAACGCTAAGCAGCCGATTTTCGGTTTCGGTCATTTTGGTCTCCCATGCAAAATTTGCTGTCGTTTGCTTAGAGTTCGGCGTCTTCTATCGGCACCAAAGCATTCGGATAGAACTCTGCTTTCTGTCGGTACCGAGTTGCTCCAGCGGAGAAGCGGCTTGCAGCCTCCTCCGAAATGGTCTTGACGACACGACCCGGCACGCCGACGACGAGCGAATTGTCTGGAACAACCATGCCCTCTGGGACCAGCGCATTCGCGCCAACGACGCAGCGTGCGCCGATCACCGCACCATTGAGAACGGTAGCGCCCATCCCGATCAGGCTCTCTTCGCCGATGGTGCAGCCATGGATGATAGTTCCATGGCCGATCGTCACATTCTTCCCAATTCGGACCGGGAAACCTGGGTCCGTGTGGACGACGCAGCAATCCTGCAGGTTTGCCCCCTCTTCAAGGATGATAGGCTCATTGTCGCCGCGAAGGACCGCATTGAACCACACGCTTACGTCCAAGCCAATTTGGACATCGCCGATGACCGCCGCCCCAGGCGCGATATAGTAGCGCCGGCTCTCCGGGAGAGTTGGAGCTTTGTCGCCGAGGCGATATAGACCCGTTGTCATCCATGCTCTCCCTAAGTCGGCATCGCCAGCAAGATGGAGGCGGGCGCATTGGTGTTATTAACGAGGCGCCGCGCTTCGCCGGGCGCCAATCTGCAGCTGTCCAAGAAGCCGAGCACAACGGATCCCGTTGGCGTCTCGACGGTCACCTCACCTGCAACGACAACGTAGATTTTTTCGACGCTGGCATCCTTCAGGGAAGTGGAGCCGCCTGGCAGGATGTGAGAAAGGCCTATCCAGATGGCATCTGTCTCTGTGGACTCTTTGCCCTGAAGTCTTAGGCAGGCCATCCCGTAGTGTTCGGGCGCCTCGTACGGAGGCGCCTCGCTGTATCGAGTGACTTGCATCTATCACCTACGGCTTGAGCAGGACACGGTCAGAAGTGCCACGAAGAACCGAAGCATAGGCCTTCGCCGCATCCTGCAATGCGTAAACGGTTGCCGGATTGATCGGGAACGGCTTGAGGAGGCCCTCTTCAAACTTGGGCTTCAGCTTGTCGAAGATCTTCGCGCCCTCGACCGAGGTCAGCGCGAGACTGTCGACACCAATGAACTTGTGCCGACCGCGGAAGAAGTTGAAGATGTCGAACGGTACGGCCCGATCAAAGGTCGAGATGAAGATCTGCCGACCCTGCTTCGCCAGGGTCTTGTTGGCGAGTTCGAAGTAGGGGCTACCGACGGTGTTGAAGATAATGTCGGCGCCATGACCATTCGTCTTCTGCCGGATGATTTCCGGTACATCGTCGACCGAGCTGTTGAACAACTCGACTGGGCGGTTCGTATGAGCCATAAGCTCCTGCGCGGTGTGCTCTACAGCAAACACCGTAGCCCCAGCCATCGTCGCCAGCTGGATCACAGCCTGGCCAACTTTGCCATTGCCGCCACATACGAGCACGACGTCTGTCGGCTGAACACCGCCGGCTTCGCGAAGACCTTCATAGGCGGTGATGAATGGCACACCGATCGACCCAGCTTCTTCCATTGTGAAATTGGTCGGCTTTGCGCGAACGGCCTTTTGGTCAAGAACCATCCACTTTGCGTGGCTGCCATCCTGCGAGATGCCCAATTCGCCGCCACCGCCCCAGACTTCAAGGCCAATCAGATTCTTGGGGCCTTCACAGATCACACCGCTGAAGTCGCGTCCAGGAGTGCGGGGCCAGACTGCATGCGGCATGTGGCCGAGAGATGCTTTGACGTCGCTAGGATTCACTCCGGCGGCCGCGATTTCTACCACCACCTGGCCCGGACCCGGCCTGGGGGGAAGCACCTCGACAATATCGATCTTCAGATTGTCGAGATCCGGAGATGCCTCACTGACCCGCAACGCACTCCCAGTAATATTTTGAATTGTAGCATCCATGGCATTGCTCCCTATTTACTTGACCAGTTCGAGAGGCCCAAAATCTCTCGAGCCTGGTTTGCCGACGCGATTTTCCCACCAAGTTTCTGAATCAGGTCGCCCGCCCGTTCGACGAGCTCGCCATTGCCCTTCGCGAGGACGCCCTTGGAAATGTAGGAGTTGTCCTCGAGACCGACGCGGACGTGGCCACCGAGAAGGTAGGCCTGCATCGCCATCGGGAAGGACATCCGGCCGACGCCAAAGCCGCTCCACACCGCATCCGACGGCAACATTCGCGATGCCAGCGACATCACATCCGGAGTTGCAGGGAACCCGTATTTGACCCCCGTGACGATGGTGAACATTGCAGGTGACTTAAGTGTCCCCTCTTTCAACATATCGAGCGCGAGTTGAATGTGGCCGGTATCAAAAACTTCAAGCTCTGGCTTCGAGCCGGCATCATTGATGATGTCGGCCATGATCTTAACGTTCTGCGGGGTGTTGATGACAACCTCCGACCCGAACGTCATTGTATTCAAATCGAGTGTCGCGATGTCCGGCTTGAGTGCCACAATGTGCTCAACCCGCTTTTCGGGTCGCATCAGCGTCGTGCGCGGCCCCGCTACGGCGGGATTTTCATCACTGGGATGATACCGCCCTCCTGGACCGGTCGTCACATTGAGGATCAACGCGCTGTCTTTCTCGCGAATGAGCCGGATGACTTCCTCGTAATATTTGAGCTCCATCGACGGCTTGGCCGTTTCAGGATCACGGACATGAATGTGAGCGACCGCAGCGCCCGCTGCTGCAGCTTCAAGGCATGAGTCCGCAATTTCCTTCGGCGTCACGGGGAGGCCCGGATGGTTTTCACGCGTTGTAAGGTTGCCCGTTACCGCGCACGTAATGATGACGTTTGGCTTCATGATGTTGCCTCCTCTTGTAGGAGGAACATGCAATTTACTGCAATCGATTGCAAGTAAATTCTTCGAGCTTATGTCCACGGCGAAATTGCTCAACGAGGCTGTAGCGCTTGAGAAGATCTGCGTAAACAATATCTTGGAAGCATGCGAAGCGCCTAAGGCCAAAGCACCTTATTGAAAAATAATGAACTTCAATCGATTTTACTGCAATCGATTGTTGGCTGACGCAGAATTAATGCCGAAGTTCGGCTGGCTCCGAAGTGGAGGAGGCACCACGCTCACCCGCCTGAAAGCAGCGTTCAATTGGACGACCGAACAGTCAGCCAACAAAGATCTATATTCTGAAAATGAGATAACCGGCGTGACAAGAGAGGCCGTATGTCGGTGCAAATACCACGCAATCCGCGACTCGTGCGGCCCTGAGCCAAGATTTCCAATTGGACTTTCGGTGAAAAGCTACCCGTCGACATGTGGTCAGTGACCGTGGATCAGCTGATCAACCGTCAAGCCACCATCTGGCCGGCAGTCAACGATTTCCAAGACATGAGCGCGGCCCTGGCGATAGCTTCAAGGATATCCTTCGATGCGCCGTCCCTGGCCTGAATGGACATGCCCTGCTGCACGGTCACGTAGAACCGAGCAATTCCGTCAATGTCAGCCGACGGTGAGATCTCGCCCGTCTTCACCGCCTCCCGAAGTACTTCGACGAGCTCGGATATGTTTCTCATGCGGATCGCTTCCAGCTCACGTCGCACCTGATCACCGGAGTCATCATTGTGCAACGCGGACAAAACCACCAAACATCCAGATGGCGTTCGTTCGCTTGTGAAAACCCGCGCAGTCGCCATCAGGTAGCCCTTTACAGCCTCGTAGGCCGTTTTCGCGTCGATGACAGCCTGCCATATTTCACGGCCTTCCGTTGCCACGTATAGGGACGTCGCTTCTTTGAACAGCTCGTGCTTGGAACCAAATGCAGCGTACAGACTTGGCGAGCCAATGCCCATCGCCGTCGTTAGAGCCGTCATGGAAGCACCCGCATACCCACGCTCCCAAAAGACATGCATCGCCTTTTCCAGAGCGGCATTTCGGTCGAAATTTCTCGGTCTTCCGCGTTCACTCATTGCCGTTCTCAATTTTTGTGATGATCGATATATAATTCTTCTTGACACCCTTGGCAAGCTACACCTATTTATGTGTCGATCATTACAGAAAGGAACTGATCATGTCTAATCTTACTGGCAAGCGTGCATTTGTAACTGGCGGCAGCCGCGGCATCGGTGCAGCAATCGTTCGTCAATTCGCCGCCAATGGCGCAGATGTTGCTATCGGCTACGAGCGTTCTGCAACTGCAGCGCAGGCACTGGTTGACGAACTGAAGAAGCTCGGCAGAAACGCGTTAGCTGTCCAGATGGATGCGGCTGATCCCGCATCTGTAAAGAAGGCAGTGGACGAGGCTGCGGCCGGTCTTGGTGGTCTTGATATCCTGGTCAACAATGCAGGTATTCTCTGGGTCGGCCCCATTGAAACGATGACGCTAGAAAACGTGAACGACCACCTGAACGTAAACATCAGGGCCGTTGTTGTCGCTTCCCAAGCAGCCCTCGCGCATCTCTCAGATGGTGGCCGCATCATTTCGACCGGCAGCAACCTGGCACTCCGCGTCCCAGGCCCGGGCATGAGCCTCTACTCCCTCAGCAAGGCTGCGCTGATCGGCTGGACCAAGGGCCTAGCGCGCGACGTCGGCTCGCGCGGGATTACGGTCAACATCGTTCATCCCGGTTCGACCGACACTGACATGAACCCTGCCAACAACCCGAATTCGGACAATCAGCGTGCACGTATGGCTATCCCGCGGTTCGCTGAACCGAAGGACGTCGCGAGCGTCTTCGCTTACCTCGCAAGTCCTGAAGCACGTTCGGTAACTGGTGCTGAATTCACAGTTGATGGAGGTGCAAACGCATGACCCAGGTGGATATCTCCCACGACCGCGAGTTGGGGAGCGTCCTGCTGCTACTGGCGCCGGCGATCACGATTGTGGTCGCCAGCGAATTCATTGTTGTCGGATTGCTTCCGTTGATTGCCGCCGATGTCGGCGTGTCCTTGACGCAGGCCGGTATGATGACAGCAATCTTCGCGCTCTCTGCAGCAGTTGTCGGTCCCGCGATTACTTTGGCAGCGACGCGGTATTCGCATCGATCTGTGCTGGTAGCAGCGCTCGTTCTGTTCGCTGCAATGAATGCGGTCATAGCTTTCTCGACGGACTTTTACGCAATGCTGGCAGCACGAGCTGCACAAGGTGCCATCTTGCCTGCATTCATCAGTGTGGGCGCTGATGCGGTAACGAAGCTCGCACCGCCGGAGAAACGCGGCCGAGCGCTCGCTAACGCAAATATCGGCTTTGTCCTTGGTTTGATCTTCGCTCTGCCCGCGGGTCTTGTGTTGGCGAAGGGCGGAAACTGGAGGCTGCCGTTCGAAGTGCTGACGGTTCTGCCGATCGCGATGGCTGTATTGTTTACAATGCTTTTTCCGGCAATCGGGCGATCCGATGCACCGAGCTTGAAGGGTCAGTTGGGCCTTCTACGTCAACCGGCCTTCCTCGGGCACCTTGCCCTGACGATCGTGCTCTTTGGTGCGATGTTCTCCGCCTACACCTACTTGGCTGCCTGGCTGGAGAATGGGCTGGGATTGTCGATCACGTCGATCGCCATCGCTCTGTTCGTGTTCAGCTTGGCAGGCATGATTGGCAACAACGTCGCCGCAGCGGTAGCTGATAAGAAGCCGCTTCAAGCGACGGCTGTAGGAGCGACGTTTTTGGTCGTCGCCGTCAACGTAGCTGCTTTTGTGCATGGAAGCCTCATCCAGGCAGCAATTCCGTTGCTGCTGTGGAGTGTGACCCATACGGCACTTGTCACTCTGTCCCAAGTACGAGTGACGATGGCTGGAGGAAAGTCCGCTGCATTCGCAATGACGCTGAACATCTCCACCGCAAACCTGGGCATCGCCGTTGGTACCATGGCCGGTGGGAAGGTCCTCGATAGCGTTGGCGTTAACGCCATCGGGTGGGCGCCGGCTGGCTTCCTAGCAGCAATTCTGGTGCTCGCATTGTTGCTTGCACAGAAGCGCAGCAAGAATTGATTGAGTTTGAATGAGTGGCCGAAGTCTTCTTTGGCCAATCAATTTGCAATCGAGCGCCGCGAGATCGAAGCGGACAGGGCAAATGCAAGCGTCCTGGTCGGAGCGTAAAAGCTAAACTCTTTCGAAAGCAGCGCGATTGATCAGGATCGCGACGGCCATCCCGATCAACTGCGCTGCGACATATGCGGCCGCGGTCAGCGGAGAAAGCGCCACCGGCCCGGACACGAACATCGCCGCAATGGTCACTGCCGGATTCGCGTACGAAGTGGATGGCGTGGCCAGAATGCCGGCGGTAAGCCACGCGCCAACCGCGAAGGGACCGGTTTCCCACTTTGCACTTCGAGCGCATCCAAAGACGATCGTCATTAGGCCAGTTGACGCAACGACCTCACTCACCAGCATCTGGGTAGTCGGCACGGCCGGCAAGCCAGTCGGAATTTCAGCTGCGAACATTTGAACGCTTAGCAACCCTCCTATGATCGCGCCGGTGATTTGGCCGAGAACATAGAAAAGAGTGCAGGTCCGACTTCGCTCGCCCGACAGCCACTGGGAGATCGTGATGATCGGATTGAAGTGCCCGCCGGAAACCTTGCCCAGCGCCACGATCAACCCAACAAGCGCCCCTGCTATCGAAACCGCGACGATCATCGAGGCGACCAGCGGCTCGTTGGGTGCCAGCCGTGCAACGCTTAGACCCGCCCCTACCATCGCGACAGCAAGCAAGGCAGTCCCGACGGTCTCGACAAATGCCCGCCGCAACAGGGGCAATGCAGGGTTCTCTTCGAAGAAGCAGCGTAGAGACTTTATCGCAGCAGCGTCAGCCATGGCTGGTGTCCGGATAGCGATTTTCGACCTCCCGGACTTTCTCGGCCAGTTCTGACGGGACCAATATCCCCTTTTGGAAAAGGATATTCGCAAAAGCCACGATCCAGCGTTCATAGTAGGACAGCTTACCGACGGCCTCGGAGCCAAGGGATTCAACGCCGCGGCGTTTTTCTTCGGTATTGATGATTTTGTGGAAGTCGAGTACGTCGGCAAGGGCGTGGCACCGCTTCTCCCAAGGGAGGAGAACATGCTCTACACGCTCAATCTTCCCGGCAGGCTCGCCACCGATATCATTGGGAATTCTGTTCACAAGCGTCTCAGATCCCATTACGCGGCATCCTTCTGATAGCTGACTGGGATGACGCCGATCATCGCATCCCGCGTGACGAGATCGGCGAGCTCCTGCTCACTCAGGTGATCAGTGCCGGCAGGACGCATAGGCAAAACCAGGTAGCGAACGATGGCGGTGGAGTCGCTCACCCGGATTTCGACGTCATCGGGGATGATGGTACCGAACTCTTTCAGGACCGCTCTCGGTTCTTGAACGGCGCGTGCCCGATATGGCTTGAGCTTGTACCAATCTGGTGGCAAGCCGAGCACCGGGCGCGGATAGCAGGAGCAAAGAGTGCAAACGATGAGATTATGTATGTCGGGCGTGTTTTCGAGAACGATCAGCTCGGTATCGTCGTAAAACGTGATTCCGAGGGTCTCGCAGGCCTTTCGTCCATTCTCCAGCAGCCGCTTTCGGAACTCGCGGTCGACCCAAGCCCTGGCGACCACTTTCGCGCCAAGCGCAGGCGTTCTGGAATCGAGAACTTCGATCTGGCGACGGATTTCATCTGCACCAAAAAGCTTCTTCTCGATGAGGAGTTCGCGGACCGCGGTCTCCATTATGTCGTAGTAACCCGGCCGTTCATCGTTGGTGATTGGCGCATGGCTATGATCGTGGTCATGGTCGTGGTCGTGTGGATAAGGCATTGTTGGCCCTCCCAAGCCAGTTTTCAAAAATCTCGATCAGCAGCTTGTCTTTGGGCGACCCAGAATAGTTGGCCCAAACCTCGGTCATCGAAATTGAAACGCGATAGTAGAAGCCCTTCGAGCCAGCGTTTCGTCCGTACGCTTCCTCCTCGTTATCGACCGCCATTGGTTTTATGACACCCTCCACAGTCCCGTGCTTGCCGCGCAGATATGTGGGGAGTCGATAATGACCGATTGGAATTCTCGTTGAGATAACAACCGCATCCCCCGGGGAGAATACCGGTATCTCTCCTTGAGCGGCGACCATTCCGCCAAATCCGTGAGCGGGCGAAATCATATGGCTCTCCTCATGTGAAGCTGACGAAGCGACTGGAATGTCGATAGGCGCCCATAGCGTCGCGGTCTTGGCGCATCGTATGCAGCTGCCGGACCGTCGAGAGCCTTGGAAGGATGGTTAGGCGCCTTAGAAAACAAGCTGAGCGAAAAAATACGGTCCGCATTTAACTTCCCTCCTCTTTTCGTCGACGGCAGCCGCTGGTCTGGTTCCAGTACCGTGGAGTGAAAGCCGTTTCGCGGGCATTGGAAACCCGGCTTTCTTGAAAGCACTTTTCAAAATATCGCAGCGGTTCCAGAACCGACCACGTACTCGCCGCACTCCAGCGACGGCCATTGTGAATTGTCTCTCTTGTGAGAGACCAAATCCCGTCTGTTCTTCGCCATCGTAGTCAGCTGTTATTCCGTGGCTGGTTTCCGCGCCAGCTTGAAGGATGGCCTGGACGAAATGGCCTTTGAACTTCGGCTGCAGCACCTTGAGCGAGCCGGATCCTCCACGAAACTCGTCCTCACCGCCTTCCAGGACGGTTTTCGTAGGCGATCGCTTCTAAGATAGGATCGTTACGTCCGTGAGCGGGGCGAAGCGTCACCTCAGTCTCTGCCCACGGTTCATGCGTTATTGCGCTCGGCGCTTCCATGCGAGCGGCGGGCACTTCGCCTCCCAGGACAGATCCTTGCGGTGGCCAAGACCAGCCTTGTTGATCACCGATGCAGCCAGTGTCTCGACTTCTGCGAGGATGCGCTCCCGGTCCGAGAACTTCGTGAACTCGCCTTCGCGATAGCTCACTTCGCCGTTGACGATCACATAGCGGGCGTCCGAGCCCTTGCCTGCGCCAACGAATGCCGACAGCGGCCGTTGCAACGAACCAATATGAGGTGCCCTCATATCAAAAATTGCGATGTCCGCGAGCTTGCCGACTTCCAGCGAACCAAGTTCCGAGGCAAGGCCCAGCGCTTCGGCGCCGTTAATCGTGGCCATCTCGATGCCTCGTTCAAAAGACATGCGGGTTGGATCGAGGTGACGCTGGTGCTGGAAGAGCACGCAAGCCTTGACCTGCTCGAGCATGTCGTTCGTATAGTCGACCATTGCTCCATCGGTCCCGAGAGCCGTAACAACCCCTGCCTTCAGAGCATTCGCAGCCGGCGCGATACCACCGCCACGAACGGCTTCGCTGGTCGGCGTATAGACGAGGCTGGCACCGACATGTGCCATGTGCTCAAGGTCGAGTTCAGTACAGTGAATACCATGAATCAGCATCCACTGGTGATCGAGTACCCCAAGCTGCATCAAATAGCGGACGTCAGTGCGGCCAGTCTCCCGCAGGTGCTTGAGAAAGCCTTTCTCGACCGAGAATGTCCCGGCCGCGATATGGCTGCTGATCTTGACCCCAAGTTTGCGTGCAAGCTCTGTACCGCGGATGATCAACTCTTCGGTACTCATGCCCGAAGAGGTCCAGTGAGCATTGGCTTCGATGACCATGCCCATCCGGATAAGTCCGTCCGCCTTGCCATCCCACTGAAGAATATCGGCTTCGACGGACGCAAGGGATTCATCCAAAGTCAGAGGATGGTTCAAGAAGCGATCATTTCGGCATCGAAGCTCTTTACCAAAGATCTGTCGAATTCCGAGCTCCGCGTGAGGTTCGACAATCGCCTTCACAGTCTCGGCATTGGTTACGGAGACCGAGTGATTGAAGGAAGTCGTCGTTCCTGTTGACAACATTTCGATGCCACACTGGTAGCTGGCAAGGCGCATCGCGTCAGCGGACAGGTTCGACACCAGCGGAAAGACGAGGTCGCTGATCCAATCCTCGAGGAGCATACCGTCAGCCAGCCCCTTGAACATTGCGTACCAATGGTGCTGGTGCAAGTTGATGAGGCCAGGGATCACCAAACAGCCACGCGCATCAATGACTTCATCGAAGTCGAGGCTGTCTGGCACATCCTTGGAAGCGTAAACGCCGCTGATGGTCTTGCCTTTGATGGCGACAGCGCCGCCATCAAAGATTTCACGTTTGCCGTTTACGGTTACGACGTAGCCATTCTTGATAAGTATCGTTTTCATTTCAGTAGTTCCACCTCTGCGGGTCATAGCGCTTGCGCAGGACTTCGTTGGTTAGTCCTTCGGCGGCCAGGTCGGGATCTCCGCCTTACCCGACGGGAAGCGGACATTCTTCGAGCGAACGAACTCTCTGAGGGTCTCGGTCGCATTTTCGCGACCAAAGCCGCTACCCTTGACGCCACCGAACGGCGAGCCAAGAAACGCACGTCTCATGTAATTGTTAACGAAAATCATGCCCGCCTCAAGCTGCCCGGCAAGCTTCCATGCACGGCTTTCGTCCTTGGTCACCATCGCAGCCGTCAGGCCGTAGGCAGTGCCATTGGCGATCTCGATAGCTTCCGCCTCGGTGTCGAAGGGCATAAGGCATGCAACCGGGCCGAAGATCTCTTCCTGGGCAACCGTCATGGTCGGCGTGATGTCGGCCAGGATGGTCGGAGCGATCCAATATCCATCTTTGTACTTGCTGTCGGTTGGAAGCTTGCCCTGGGTGACGAGCCGAGCCCCTTCTTTCAGAGCAATGTCGATATAGCCTGCGACGCGGTCTCGCTGCTTGGCATCAACCATCGGTCCGATATCGGTCTTCGAGTCACGTCCGTCGCCGACAACCAATGCCTCAGTCGCCCGCGCGAACTTCTCCTCGAATTCCTTGTACCGGGACCGGTGGACGAGAATGCGTGCGGTCGAGGTGCAAGCTTCACCCTGATTGTAGAACATCCCTTCGAGAGCAACGTTGATGGCGGTCTCCATCTCGGCGTCTTCGAGGATCATCAGGGCATTCTTGCCACCCAGCTCCATCGTTGCAAAGGTGATGTTCTCAGCCGCACTCTCAAGGACCCGGCGACCAGTTGCCGTGGCACCGGTAAAGCTGATGCGCTCGACACGCGGATGACGCGCCAGGGCGGGACCAGCTTCCATACCAGGGACAACGCTCAGCACGCCTGGCGGCAGAACTTCGTTTGCCAGTTCAACCAGTCGCATGACGGTCAGCGGTGCCTGTTCGCCCGGCTTCACGATAACCGTGTTGCCGGCAGCCAGAGCAGGAGCACTCTTCTTCGCGAAATGGATCGGCGGCCAGTTAAACGGCAGAATAGCAGCCACGACGCCGTAGGGTTCGAAGACAACGCGAGCTTCAATCGCACCCTGATCGAGGATTTCGCCGTGAAGCGTGTCCGCTAGGCCGGCAAAGTAGTCAAAGCAAGCATGGCTATACGACACATCGAAGCGCAGGGCGTCACGTTTAGGCTTACCAACTTCGAGAGCCTCGAGCTCTGCAAGCTCATCAACGTGCTCGCGGATCTTCGCCGCAACTTTGTGCAACAGTTGAGCGCGTTCGCGCGGCGACCGGTTGCGCCAGTCCTCTTCATAAGCACGCCGAGCATCCGCTACGACCGCATCGACAAGAACAGCGTCGGCGCCGTTGACCTCGGCAATGTCTTTACCAGTTGCCGGATCCTGGACCTTGAACGTACCGGCACTGGTTACGCCGTCTGTTGCCTTGCCATTGAAAATGGTGCTCCACTTTCGTGGCTGAAGTTCTTTGTCTTTGAACAGAGTCATTGCGATCTCCTACAATCGATTGCAGAGTTGGTTAAATTTGCGAAGTTGCTCGTTAGAGAGCCCTGCCGCCGTCAACTTGGATGATGTGACCGGTGGAGAAGCCCAGGTGCGTGGCGCAAGCGACGATGGCGCCGGCGATGTCGTCGACCTCACCAATCCGCCGAAGAGGGGTGGATGCGGCGACCTTGTCGTTGAAGTCGTCACCTCTGCCGGGCACGAACGCCGTATCGACCACGCCTGGCGAAACCGCCAACACGCGAACTTCGGGCGCCATGACGCGAGCCAAAGCTTTCGTCATCACGTCGATGCCTGCCTTGGCGGCACAGTAAGCGATGTTGGAGCCAACGCCCGTGAATGATGCGATCGACGACAACGAGACAACGAGACCGTCGCCAGAAGCCTTCAGCAGCGGGGCGAAGGTACGAATGGCCGCAAACTGACCACGCCAGTTGACCTTGAACAGGTCGTCAATAATATCGTCCGTAAGCGCATCCAACTCTTTGTGCGGAATCGGTTTGGTGTAACCGGCCGCATTGATGAGGATGTCCAGCCGACCAAACATTCTCTGAATCTCGTTGCGCACGGCAATCAGTGAGTTGGAATCGGTTACGTCTGCTACGAAGTACCCATGGTCCCTGTTGCCTCCAAGCGACGCGATAACATTCTTCGCCGACTCTTCGTGCTGCGAACCGGGGATATGTGTGATCAACACGGTCATGCCAGCCTCTGCCAACATCTTTCCAGTGGCCGAGCCGATGGCACCGTTTCCACCTACGATCAGTGCTACTTTGCCATCAAGTGACTTCGGATAGCGCATGGGAGTTCCTCTTATTTGATTGGCGGAACAGGAAGCTTTGCTTCGCCAGGTTCCATCGTGAAATCGTAGTCCAAGCTGTACCAGTGGGTGACCGAAGGGTTGTCCGGTGCCGGTGACCCGGTGTGCTCGGTGAACTCACCGATGAGATGGCGCGTCACGCCGAAGACGACATCGCTTGTAAGCCGCTCATCGCCATCGACGAAGATTTGCGTGATCAGTGTCTTGAAGCCTTCCTTGAAGCCAAGGAAATGCAGGTGGGCCGGACGATACGGGTGACGCAGCTGCGCGCGCAGGAGATCCCCTACGGGACCATGCGTCGGGATCGGATATCCAGCAGGCTTAACTGATTTGAACCAGAACTTACCTTCTTCGTCGGTCGTGAACTTGCCGCGCAGGTTCATGTCCGCTTGCGCCTCGTCCTGATTTTCATACATACCGGCCGGCGACGCCTGCCAAACGTCTACTTCGACACCAGAGATTGGCTTTGAACGTTGATCGGTGATCTGGGTCCGGACATAAAGCGGCGGGCCATCTGTCGTCGATCTGATGATTGTTCCACCGTTTTCGGTCTTCGGTGAATACATCCGCCAAAACGGACCGAGAAGCGCCGCAGCAGTTTCGGTTGCCCCGCCGTTTCCGTTATTGAGCAAACAGACGAGGGTCGAGAAGCCGAGCACATCCGAAAACAAAACCGCCTCATTATGACTGTCGTTTGTTTCTTGGCCAATTCGGTTGAGGATTCCGAGACCAGTCTCGAACTCTTCTTCAGTTAGACGCGCTTCCCGCGCAAACTGATGAAGCGCCTTAACCAGCGCGGTCATGATTTCTTTGAGACGAGGATCGGGCGTACGATCCATCGCTTCCAACACCGCGTCGGTTAGCGTCTCTTGATTTTCGATGATCATTGGGTAGTCCTCCTGCCAAAATTGTTATTACAATCGATTGCAGGATACAAGGCTGATTTTCAGGCTTAGCGGTTACGAAGGCGTAACATACTGTTTTAAGTTCATTATTTGCGTTTAGGTGCCCTTGACGATCGGATTCAAGATCAAGCTCGACCAATCGACACACTTAGGCAACTGCAAAAATATTGCAGACGCCAAAACCGCTGCATAATCAAATTTTATCATAGAATACAGTAGTTTAATTCGCTGTCCTTTTATCGTACCTTTTGCGCTAATCGTTTGCCGAGCAATGATATTCGTAAATGAACCTTGACTACAAGACGCTCTTCTGCAATCGATTGTACGTATCCGGCGCTCGAGGACGCGTCCGTCGAGAACGTTGGTGTGGCCGAGTTTATCCGGCACAGCTAGATCACCAATCAAGAGTAGGGGGAGCTCATGACAAGCATGGGTCTGACGATATCCGAAAGGCTAGACCGCCTTTCCATCAACGCCTTCCATAAGCGACTTTTTGCGGTTGTAGCCGTGGGAATGTTCTTTGAAGGCTTCGACATCTATCTTGCCGCAAGTGTGTTGGGAGACACCTACAAAAGTGGCTTCTCAACGCTTGCACAGAACGGCCTGTTCATCTCCGCCACCTTTGTCGGAATGACGATCGGCGCCCTGGGTTCAGGCTTTCTTGGTGACAGGATCGGCCGGAAGCGGATCTATCAGTGGAATCTATTGCTCTTCGGAGCAGCCGCAGTCGCCTCGATCTTCGCGCCAAACATGACCTGGCTGATTGTCCTCAGGTTCATCATGGGCATCGGCATTGGCGCTGAGAATGTCGTCGGATACTCGATCATCACCGAATTCTTCCCGGCTTCAGTCCGCGGTCGTTGGCTCGGCTACATCGCGACTGCTGTGTCGGCTGGTCTGCCGGCGTCTGCGCTACTTGCCTACCTCTTCCTTCCTACGTTCGGCTGGCAGGTGATGTTCGTGTTCGGTGGATTCGGCGCCTTGATTGCATGGCTTCTCCGGCGCGAACTGCCTGAGTCTCCGCGGTGGCTTGCTTCCGTGGGGCGACATGCCGAAGCTGAAGCTCTGCTTCTCAAGATCGAAGCTGCGGGATCTGTGGCTCCAGGCAATTCAGCCGCCTCGGGCGTGAAGTCCAAGGATGATATGCCGCTGGAAACCGGCGTATTCGTTCGGAACATGGTTGCCGGATCCATCGCTCTTATGGCGGTGAACACTCTCATCTACGGGTTCATCGTTTGGCTTCCGACATTCATGGTCGGCCAGGGCGAGACAATTGCACGGAGCTCGGCATTCGCGCTGGTAATGTCCGTAGGTGGCCTTCTGGGATCCTTCGTGGGCGGTTGGTGTGCGGATTTGCTCGGTCGACGCCCGACAATCATCGGCGCCGGCGCGCTCGTCATAGTGCTCGCTCTCGCGTTCTCCACGACGACCGACCCAGTTTTGATGCCGGTCCTTGGCTTCTTCCTGACACTGCCAATTTACGTCCTCGTTGCGGTACTCTTCGCCGTCTACGTGCCCGAGCTGTTCAACACCAAGACCCGCCTTCGCGGCGTTGGCGTGTGCAACGCTTCAGGTCGCGCAGTCAGCATCCTCGTACCGCTCGTTATCGGTCCCGTTTTCGCGAGCCATGGCGTTTCCGGAGTGCTGATCATCATGTCGGTCGCCATTGTCGCTATGGTCGCCGCGGTTGGTCTTATTGGGAAAGGTGCCAGCCGGAAAGCCGCCAAGCCAACGGAAGTGGCTAGCAGCCAGGCGCCGTAACCGTATCCTGTGGGGCTCATTGAGCCCCACAAACATGCTCTGACGCGTTGTGGAGGCAAGCCAATGGCTAGAACGCTGCGAGTGATTTGTGACTGGATCATCCGAGCTCGTGTGATCCGAGCGCAGTGCGAATGCTGTTACATGTTTCCATTCGAGCCGGCAGCGGTCGCCGACCAGCGAAGGCTCAAGGTCAATAAGAAGGATCCCTAGCCAATTTGGCCGGGCACCTCCAATCCTCCTGGCCGAAGCGCCGGATCGCCCCTCCTCCTATCTCTTGTGGCGCGATCCGGCCGCCGCCTTTAATCCATCACCGGCGTATCCGCGCGTGCGAAAAAAATTGCAGCACTTGTGCAGTAGCTCAGGGCGCAGGCGGTCAGTGGAAGCCGGTCACCCGCCTACATACGAGATGAACCGATTTCGGGGTTAACACCGGGCCGCTGGCGATTATTGGCAGCGCTGCTCATGTCCTATCATGATGACGGGGAGCAACTGTACGACGGTGTAGAGCATGTCGCTCCGCTCCCGGCGCTTTTGGAGATCGGACGGTCTGCCCGGCGTATCGGCGCTCTCGAACAATGTGCAGAACATGTCCGCCGCTTGCTTCACTACGCGTTCGGTCTCACAGCTTATCCGCGCTTAAAATGCTATCGATGTCCTACAAGCTCGCCGAAAGGCCGTTGGGGGCAGGCTGAATCTACGCTGAAAGGCGACGGAGAAGGCATTGGGGCGCGTGTATCCGCAAAGCCCGGCAATTTCGTTCAGCGAGATGTCCGTCGTGCGCAGCAATGCTTCCGCCTTCTGCATGCGCCGATCCACCAAATAGCGATTGGGAGACAGACCAATTGCGGAACTGAAAAGCCTGCAAAAGTGAAAAGGGCTAACCCCCGCAACACCCGCCAATTCGGTGATGGTCATCTGCTTAGCCAGATTTACGCGGATATATTCAACGACCCGCGCCAGACGAGCATCGCTTATGCGCTCGACATTGCGATTGTCGCTCGCCGGGTCGAATGCGCGACCGTGGGCGTGCACCAGATGGGTGGCAAGCCAGCGCGAAGCCTGCTCAGCATAGAGTTCGCAGGCGTCGTTCGCGACGGCATCGATCATCGCTCTCACGGTTCCAGCGATAACCTGATCGTTGATCACGAGCAAGGATGGGATACGATGCTCGAGACGCTGCCCGGGGCGCCTGAAGTAATCTGCAGTTTCTTCTAGCATTACTTCCGGCAGACAGGCGGACGCCACACGAAAGCTGTGATTTGCACTCCGATTTCGCCAGCGGAGCCGGCAGCTTTCACCGCTTCCTCCTACGTTGACCGTACCTGCGTGAATGACCGCACTGGCCCACCTTCCGTTCTGCATGGCCCATAGATCATGTGACCCTGTAAGGCCTACCGAGATTTTAATATCGGGCGTGGCGAACCCATCCCAACTCTCCTCCTGGTTACCGTGACTTTCGAGGTCGTCAAGAAGGATGCTGCTCCATCCGAGACGGCGACTTGACGCACGCAGACTGGTGGTTTTGGGCGTTCTTACAGCAAGCTCCAAGCTTGCACGCGAGAATTGTGCTGTTTGATATGGTTCTGTCATCTTCCCACAGCGATAGATGCTTCCGTTCAAAGCATAATACGCATGCAAGATTTATTTGCAGGGGCTTTTTTAGATTTTTGCTTGAAACTGGTGTCAAATGTCAGTCTGAAATTCTGCTCCTGGGCAAGACTACTTTCACGTGAAGAAACGTCCACCAGAGGCGCAACTTTTGAGAGGAGGATCGTTACACAGGGTTGCTGCAGGATGTTCAGATCGTACACCCCAAAGCTGATACCGTCGGCGAATTCCGTACCGACGGTACCAGTGTTTATTTCGTGTGTCAGTGCACGGTCAGATCCGCCGGCTTATTGCCTCTGCCATCATGATTGTCGTGACATTTGTCGGTGCCGATACGATATCAGGCATGATAGACGCGTCGACAACATGGAGTCCTTCGACGCCACGAACCAGCCCGTTCTCATCGACGACAGCGGTCGAGTCATCAGAGCTGCCCATTGGTACCGACGATGTTGGGTGAGAATAGCCGTCGGCAGTCGTGCGTATCGCTTTTTCCAGTGTAGCGTCGTCTTCAATTTCCTTGCCCGGCGCCATCTCAAGCTCGACGAGATCGCTGAAAGGAGCTGTCCTTCCAATGCGACGTGACAAACGGACCGCTTCCATCATTCTGCGGAGATCGCTGGGATCCTGGAAGAAATTGAAGCGAATTAGCGGCATCGCGCGTGGGTCGCGACTGGCGAGCCGGATCGATCCCTTGGACTTTGGCAGGGTCACAGAGCACGCGAGAACGATCGCGCCTCCTGTCGGGCTCAGCTTCGGATCGAAGAGATGCGTACCCGAGATGTGGAGATCAAGTTCGTCAGGGCCGGCTTCGCTCGAATTCGTCCATACAATGGCACCGGCCGCCGGTGTCATGGAGTTGGCTTCACGCTTCAATGCGTAGATGTTGTAGTAAAATGGATGCTCCTTCAATCGTTCGCCGACCGGAGCATCAAGGAGAACAGGGATTTCAAGGTCGTTGAGATGAGAGGCTGGACCGACACCGGAACGCATCAGAATTGCAGGGCTGCCATATGCGCCAGCGGAGAGAATGATCTGACCAGCGGACAGGACCTCCCCATCAATGAGACGGACGCCAACCGCCCGCTTTCCTTCAAAGACAACAGTATCGACCTCACCATGGCCGCGCACCGTTAGATTTGGTCTTCGCCTTACCTCCTCGGTGAGATAGGCCATGCCGGTGTTGATCCGGCGGCCATCCACCACGTTCAGGAGATAGGGTGAAACGCCGTTTTGCTCCGCACCGTTGAAGTCAGTGATGCGTGGCAGACCGCAGGCGGCGGCGGCGTCAACGAAAGCCCGCATCGACGGTGTGTTTTCCTCCATTGTCCTCTGACGTATCGGAAATGGTCCGGATCGCCCGTGCCAGGCATCGTCGCCGGACGGTGTGTTTTCCATCGCTTTGAAGATCGGCAGGACATCGTCGAAGGTCCAGCCTTTCACCCCACGCGCGGTCCAACGAGCAAAGTCGGAGCGTCGCGCACGCATTGCGACGGCTGCGTTCACAGCGGAACCGCCGCCCAAGACTTTTCCACGAAGCGCAGTCACATCGTGACCAAGACCAACATGATCCTGTGAATGATAACCCCAGTCGTGCGCTGCATCGCCGCCAACCCTATTGGCGTTTGCGATCACATCCGGAAACTCTGTTGCGTGATATGCCGGGCCTGCCTCAAGGAGCAGCACCTGCTTGCCTGCGTCTTCACTCAGACGGTTGGCAAGCACTGCACCTGCCGAGCCGCCTCCTACGATAATAACGTCGAACTTGCTTACTTTAGGCATTGCAAATCTCCTGATATTCGTGGGCGTCGTGTATTGTTTCTCAATTCCGGTTGAAGGAGAGGCGAAGGAAACGTGCCGCGCGATCCAGAGCGCTTCTGCTGCTCTCAAGGTGGGCGACATCGAGCTGGAAGACGTGGTGCATGCCTTCCCAGATCTCGAGTTGGACGGGAACACCCGCCTTGGCTGCCTGTTCAGCAAATTGCCTGGAATCATCCAGCAGGCGCTCGTCCGTCCCAACCTGGATCAGCAGGGGCGGCAGGCCTTCGAGGCTTCCATAAAGCGGCGAAGCAAGCGGATCTGCCGGCTTGAAAGAGCCAACATACTTCTCGGCACAATCCTTGAGGTAATCGTAGCCGATAAGGGGATCGACCACGCTCTCGTCGACCATCGAGCGACCCGAAAAGGTCATGTCCACCCAGGGCGAGAACACAACGCCGGCCACCGGCGACACCCCGTATGAATTCTTTTTGAGCTGCTCCAGCGTGACGAGAGAAAGCCCGCCGCCTGCCGAGTCACCCACAATCGCAATCTCGGCAAAGCCTTGGCCGGCCAGCCACCGCCAAGCGGCAATTGTTGCATTTGGGCCGGCAGGCAATGTTGCTTCCGGGGCCAGTGGATAGTCGACGACGAATACCGGTAGACCGGTGCGCGTGACTATCTGGCTGGCGAAGCCACGATAGGACTTCGCATTGCCGAGAACGTAGCCGCCCCCATGAACGTAGAGGATTGCCTGGCGCGAGCGACCGCCCCGGGGACGCACCCACCATCCCTGGACACCATCCTCGTCCACCTCGGTAAGTTCCACTCCCTCCACCAGAGGGCTCGCGGAAATGAAGGCGTCATAGGTTGTACGGATATCAGTGGTGGCCGATGCCCAGAACGATGCAAAGTGCTCACGTAGCGCGCTTTCCCGTGCCTTCTCTTCATCAGAGATGTTAATGACTTCGACCTTCGCTTGAGCGGCACTGCTGTTTTCTACGTTCAACATCATGGTTCTCCTCTTTGCCGTCCGTCAGGGTCGGCAGCTCTAAGAAATAGGTTTGGGCGTGTAGATTTTGGGCAGCCATTCGTCCCGGCCGCCGTTGTTCAATCACTTCATCTGATCGGGTGACCAGCGAGCAGCACGAAATGTGAATCATCAGCGGAATCGAATGCGATGACCGTTTCAGGTCCAACTGCCACAGTTGTCGCCTTCCCTGCGTCGAGCGTGCAGCGCTCGCCTGCCACGTTTAGAGTGACCTCTCCCGATACCGCATAAATCCAGGCCTGCCTTCCAGCTGGAAGTGGGTGTGAAAATGTGCCGTGGCTTTCGAGAAACGCATCGAGAAGCGTCATCTCTTCAGGGGAGCCCTGGGCACCGACAACGCCGCCGCTACTTCCAAGGACGACTCGAACACGATATCCGGGCCCCTCAATGATCGGGACATCCTTGGCCTCTACATGAAAGGCGCGTGCCGGTTCTCTTTTGAGACGGGTCGGCAGGTCTACGAAGATCTGTAGAGCATGAGTACGGGCGCCATCTGCGGGCTTTTCTTCGTGCACTGCGCCGCTTGCAGCAGCCAGCCAATACAAGTCGCCTGGATTGAGCGCGATGTTGTGGCCCAGCGTGTCCCGGTTCAAAAACTCACCCTGGGAGTCTTCAAACATCGCGGTAACGGCTGAGATTCCTGAATGGAGATGAGGATCGAATGTGGGAGCGGTCATCACAAAGTGATCGACCATCAGAAGCGGGTCCATCCGACCGTTGAACATCTGTTCTGAGAAATGGCTAGCCGTGAAGCCATTCCCGATTGTCTGCGGGATTGCCCGCACGGGCTTCCCAAGTCTGGTGGAAAGTTCAGTTTGTCTTTCCTCGATCAATGCATTCCGCATAGCGCGGCCACTCCGTTGACGTTCGTTGACGTCGAACATGCGGCCGATACGACTGGACGAAAAGCCTCTAAGTTTCGAACCTAGCGTCCAAGAGGTTGGACGAACGATTTCGTCAAAGCAGTACCGCTTTGGGAACTTCCGCTGCCAGATGATCCAGGAAGGCTCGAACTGATGGAAGCAAGCCCTGTCGATAGGGAATGAGCGCTGTAAGGGTTGAGTCACCAGCAAGCCAGTCCGGCAGGACGCGCTTTAAAGCGCCGGACTGGACAGCGTTTCTGGCTATGTATCCGGGGAGAGCCAGTACCCCCAGCCCCTTGATCGCAGCTTGCTGCAATCCGATCATGTCATCGCCGATCAGTCGTGGCGTGAGAGGCAGAACGACCTCGTCTCGAGCATGACGTGAATTTCGTAGGCGCCACATCGGAGCGACGCCGGTTCTCATCATGAACAGTGAGGGGTGCTTTTGGAGGTCCTGTGGCGTTTGAGGGGCTCCATTCGCCTCAACGTAGTCGGTACCTGCGAAAAGGTACCAGGGCGCCGGCGCTAGGGTGCGTTGGACCAAGTTGGAGTCCGGCAATGGGTCCGAATGCGCCCGGACCGCGAGGTCAAAATTCTCCCCAACGATATCAACGGTTCGGTCCGCAGCGTGAGCGAAGACATTAACCTTCGGATACTTAAGCAGGAATTCCGCGATGATGTCAGACATGGCGAACTGCATGGTCGCAATGCCAGCAGTGCAGCGCACTGTTCCAGTAGGCTCGGTCAGTCGATGGCGTATGGTTGTCTCGGCACGTTCGGCTTCACGCAACATCACGACGGCATGGCGATAGAAGTCCTCACCGGCATCCGTCATGCCGAAACGACGCGACGTCCTGTTGAGCAGGCGGACGCCCAATTCCTTCTCAAGCTCTTGAACACGATGGCTGAGAGTGGACTTGGGCACGCGCAACGTACGACCAGCTGCGGTAAACCCGCCGCGGTCTACGATCTGTACGAAGTAATAGAAGTCATTCAAATCCAGCATGAGACCCATCGTTCAACGTGTCGGACCTTCGACTGATTTTTCGCTGAATTTTTGCCAGACGTCTAGTGGGTAGCTCGGCCTGTGGCCATCCAACAAATCCGGCTTGCCGAAGCCACTATTCAGCGTGTTAGGTGAGCAGCTAAATGTCGCTTAAGGGTCCAAGAGCTATGAGCTTCCTCAACATCTGCAGGACAATCGTCATCCCGATGACACTGGCCGCGTTATCCCTAGGGACCTTGCCGGCATTTGCCGCCGACACCGCAACGCCAATTCGAATGACGATTGATTTGCCCAACGATGATGCGGGACGTGCGGTGGTCAACAACCTCGCCTCACCAGCCAAGCCCCCTACCTCCGAACAGGATCCTGCGCCGGTCCCGTTGAGCGTTGCCGCGGACTTGCAGAGCCTGAGGACACGACTGGTCAGCCTTGCCGGCGCTATTCCAACCCTGCTCCCAGAGCTGCACTCGGCGACGAACATCTTTCGAACAGACGATGCGCTGGATCCCGTTGGGCTCTTGATCGCCGTCGTGCTGTTTGTTGCAGGTGGCTTCGTAGCCCAGCGCATCGCCTGGTGGTCGGGTCGCAGCATCTTGAGCTTCGTCCTGGCCGCTCCCGTTGTTACCGTGAGACAGCGTCTCAAACTTCATGGAGCTCGCCTCGCGATGGGATTGCTGGCCCTGACCGGCTATCTTATCGGCAGCTTGGGCGCCTTTATGCTGTTTCCATGGCCTCCGATTTTTCGCGACATCGCGCTCACGCTGCTCTCCGCGGTCGTGATGGTCAGGCTGGCGGTCCTTGTCGGCAGAGTGGTAATCGCTCCCGGTGCGAGCCTGCCGCAGATGCGCCTTCTAACCCTTCCCACATCTCTAGCCTGGTTTTGGTATCGCTGGCTTATTGGATTGGTGATGTTTCTCGCTATCGAGTGGGCCGCGACGTCCGTGTTTCGAGTGATTGGTGCCCCAGCAATCCTGGTTGATTTGGTTCAAGCAGCATTGCTGGGTGGCTTTGCTGTCGCTTTGGCGACGATGATTTGGTGTCGCCAATTTCGCATCGACGGGCCGCAACTCAATCGCCTGATCGGCGTATGGCTGACCGTAGCTGCAATTCTGTGCTGGTTTCTTTGGGTTGCCGGCCTTTACTCGTCGTTCTGGACGCTTGTCATTCTGGTTATGCTGCCCTTCGCAATAAGCGTGGTCCGCGACATCGTCAGCCGCATTACACTGTTTGACGATGGGGAAACTTCGACGGACGCGACCGTGATCGGCTGGTCGGTCGTCATCATCCAGACTCTTCGGAACGGCCTGATCGTCGGCGCCGCAGTGCTAATTGCCAATGCCTGGCATATAAGCTTGGGCGACTTGGCAGCTGGCGAGACGACGCTGACCCATATCATGCGTGCCGGAATGCGCGTCATCATCGTGCTGCTCGTGACCGATGTGGTCTGGAAACTTGCCCGCGCACTCATCGATACTGAGATGGCCATTTCATCGCGTGCCAGTGCGGAGGTTGGTCACGACAACGGCGCAGAATCTCGCCGTCATCAGCGGCTCAACACCCTTCTTCCTATTTTGCGGAACGTACTCTTCGTCGTCATCGGCGCAGTCGGCTTGCTGATGATTCTTGATGCGATAGGCATCCAGATAGGACCACTCCTCGCGGGAGCTGGCGTTATAGGCATTGCCGTCGGCTTCGGAGCTCAAACCTTGGTGAAAGACATCATCTCCGGCGTCTTCTACCTGTTCGACGATGCCTTCCGCATTGGCGAGTACATCCAATCATCCAAATACAAGGGAACGGTCGAAGGCTTCTCATTGCGATCAATCAGGCTCCGTCACCACCGTGGGCCGATCACAATCGTTCCCTTCGGAGAGCTCGGGGCAGTTCAAAATCTCAGCCGTGACTGGGTGATCGACAAGTTCTCGATGACCATCAGCTACGAGAGCGATTTGGAGAAGGTTCGAAAGACTGTAAAGCGCGTTGGCCTCGAACTGGCTGATGATCCCGAGTACGGCCCCAACCTTCTGGAGCCTGTCAAAATGCAGGGGATCGAGCAGCTTGGCGACTACGGGATTGTGATACGTCTGAAGTTCATGGCGAAACCAGGCGAACAGGCGACGATCCGTCGAAAGGCGTTGGCAATGCTCACGAAGACGTTCGCGGCAGAAGGCATTCGGTTCGCGACCCCGACCGTCCATGTTGCAGGTGGATCTGACGCGGCACCAGCAGCGGCAGCCATGCAACTACAGACAAGAGCTGAGGCTCAAAGAGCAGAATTGGCCGAAAAAGCCGAGGAGTAGGCTTCAGCAGACATTGCCTCTCGCCGGCTGCCCGTACGTATGCCCCGCGCGTGGCATACAATGCGTTACATCGTCCAACAGGTTGGACCCTTCGTTGCATTTTTAACGGCTTTTGGGCCGACATCTGAGCGGCTAGCTTTGGTTCGTCACCAACGAGCGGAACCGATGCGGTTCCCGCGAACCCCAAAAGGAAGATGTTATGACCAACCGCACCTACGAGCCCCTCACCGCCGAAAACGCCGCCGTCATTCTCGTCGATCACCAGGTTGGTCTCATGACTGGCGTACGGGACTATTCCACTGGTGAACTCAAGCACAACGTGGTCGCTCTCGCGAAGGCAGCTCGGGCGCTGAAGTTGCCGATCGTCGCCGTGACGACCGCTCGTGACAGCATGTGGGGGCCGACGTTCCCCGAGCTTGTCGAGGCCTTGGACGGCATCGAAATCATCGACCGTTCCTCGGTCAACGCTTATGATGACGAACGCGTCGCCAAGGCCATCGAAGCCACCGGCCGCAAGAAGCTCATCTTCGCCGGCATCTCGTTGGAAGTATGCGCCGCCTTCCCCGCCATGACAGCTGTAGCACGTGGCCTCGACGCCTATGTTGCGGTCGACGCCTCCGGAACGTTTAGCGAAACGAAGCGCCAAGCGGGTCTCCTGCGGATGCAGCAAGCGGGCGTTATCTTGTCGGATTATGCGACCTTGATGGTCGAGATTCTGAAGGACAATGGCCGCCCGGAAGCTGGCCCGGTGTATGCCGCCTTGGATATGCCGTGGGCAACCCTGGTTGGACAGGTCGCCAAGGGCTACGAAAAGTAATCAATCGATCCTCCCGGAAACCCCCGCGTGATTTTTAATCGCGCGGGGGTTCTTTGTGTTGACGTGCTCGAGCGCCACGGCGATCCCCTGCCAAACACCTATGCACATGGTCGGAAGCGAATAGTGGCCGCCGAGCTCCATTTCATGGAGTCCGTTACGCCGCAATAGCGGCGGCAAGCTGACTTTTGACCGCCGGAATGACTTCCTGACCATAGAGCTTAATGCTGCGCATCAAGGCGTCGTGTGGCAGGGTCCCGCAGCTATATTTCAGCTGAAACCGCTGAATACCCAAGTCCTTGATGACCGGCGCCAGTTTGGCGGTCACGGTCTGCGGAGAGCCAACATACAACGAACCCGTCTCGATCTCGGCCTCAAACTCTCGCATGGTCACTGGCGACCATCCGCGTTCTGCTCCGATACGATCCCGCATCGCCCTGTAGTGCGGCCAAAATTCCTTGCGGGCTTGTTCATCCGTCTCGGCGATATGGCCTGGCGAATGGATCCCCACTGGAAGACTAGCGTGACCAAGCTTGTCCAGCGACTGCCGATAGAGATCGATATATGGCCGGAACCGGTAGGGACTTCCCCCAATGATCGCGAGCATTAGCGGCATTCTGTAGTAAGCCGCCCGCGCAACAGAGTTTGGGCTGCCCCCGACGCCAAGCCAGGTCTTAAGCTGCCCTTGCTCGACCAACGGAAACACACTCTGCTCTTGAAGCGGTGGCCTGGTGCGGCCGGACCAGGTAATTGGTTTCTGCTCTAGAAGCTGCGAGAACAGATCGAACTTATCCTCGAACAGCGCGTCGTAGTCCGACAGGTTGAACCCGAACAGAGGGAAGGATTCTGTGAATGAACCTCGTCCAAGTATCACCTCTGCTCTTCCGAAAGACAGCGCATCGACCGTCGCAAAACGTTGGAAGACACGGATCGGATCGTCCGAGCTCAACACCGTGACGGCCGAACCGAGCTTGATACGGGAGGTCACGCTGGCAATCCCGGCCAGTACAGTCTCCGGCGTCGAGATCGCAAAATCCTCGCGATGGTGCTCTCCAATCCCGAAAAAGTCTACACCAAGTTGATCGGCGATCACGGCCTCGCGTACGACATTCCGAATGACCTGCGCATGCGACTCGGACTTTCCCTGATCGTCGTGCGTTACGTCGCCAAAGGTGTCCAGACCAAACTCAACTATCTGATTGTCCATTTTGAATACTCCTTGAGCCCCGTTCATGTTTGAAGGCGGTCAGAATTCAGTTGGAATCCAAATAGGAATTCGGCCTCGGCTAGAAAATCCTGAAAAGATCGATCCTGACAATCGAAGAACTTGATACCAGCACCTAATGTGCCAGTCCGCGCACGATCGCATTTGCAGTAGTGGAAGAGATAAGCCCGTCAAAAATGGCGGGCTTAATGACACTTCTTTCAATGTGCCGCCGTATCGATATCGAACCGCTCGCCTTCACTGAGTACAGGGCTCGTAATCTGGTTGTCCTCCGTCCGGATCCGAACGGTGACGCCTCCCCCGCCACCATCCTTGACGGCGTAGATGGAGATCCGACCGCCCTCGATCACCGCCACCGCTTCCCTCTCCTCATGCGTCAGAGTGACCGGGAGCCGAATGCCATCTAGGTCGAAAGCCACAACGTCCCCGTCTTCGTCCCTGTCGTCGCTGAGATACACTCGGCCTAGCCGGACCTGTGGCCGTTTCGCAAGCATAGTCAGAAGGTCCGCCCGAACCTTTGGGTCTTGGCTTGCCTCCTCAACGAGCACGGCCTGTTCCGCCGGCAACGACGGGACACCGACAAGCGTGTTGGTAGCCAGGAGCATTCGTGGGGTTGTGACTGTCGGATCCCGCTCGAAAACCAGTGCGCCATCAGTCGCGCCCATCAACGCCCGCTTGATGCAGAGCGACAAGTCGTCTGTGAAGGTAGCGAGAACACCACCGTAGCCTTTGACCAAGAGCGAGATCGCCCGCTCAGTCATTTTCTGATGGGCTAGGTTCACATATTCGACCCCTGGCGTGACGCAGTAGTGAAACCTGGTTCCGCCTAGCTGCTGTGATCCAGCTGTCCCGTACGGACTATCGGCCTGCTGAAGACCGAAAACCGCATCATTAGGCCATGCCGCGGCCAAGGACCACTCCGGCATCCTCGGATCCGAAAGCAGCGGAGATCCGAAGACGACGACGTCACGATCGCTGGTAGTCTGATATCTCGCACTGCTTAGCACGCCTACGAAGTCCAGATGGCCTGGCCCCTGCCCCACCTCCAACGCGGTCTTCATCTGCATCGCAGCGGCGGTCCATGCAGGTTGAAGCAGCGCATTTCGAAACTTGGGAACCTTGGCGTACTTCTCATCCGACGGGATCGTCGTTTCAGCAAGCGTACGGCCGTCGGCTTTCACCGAAATGGTGTCATTGGGTGCAAGATTTGGCATCAATCCCGAACCGATGGACTCCATGACTGCTTTCGTTTGCTGCTCAGAGTAGGAACGGGCCAGTTGAAGCTCGATGTTTCGCGCTGCCGCCGAGGATGCTCCGATCACAGTGGTCACGAATAGAATTCCTATGCGTTTCATCATATCAGCCTCCAGAGTTGGAATTTGCCTTTAGATGCCAGGTGGCCGCCAGATTGGGCCTTTTGGCTTCAGCGGCCGGCTGGGTGGGCGCTGTGGCGCGGTCGGGGGCGGCGCCTTCGTTACCTTCCCGCCGGCCGCCTGATTGAATTTCTGGGTTATTGCAGGCGGGCGCTTAAACGCAGCCAGTTCGAGGGGAGCCGAAGGCGGCTGAGCGGACGATGGTGCCGGCATAATGACCAATCCAACGCCAAGGCAAATGGTGCTAAGAATAGACATCGTAGACCTCTCAAAGTTGGTTATAGACGTATTCACGAATGGCGGCGTAAATCGCGGAGAACCGGTCGGGATCGGTCTGGCTTCCCATGAGCATCAGCACCTTTCCATCGTACTCACCATCGGCCATGACGCCTCCGACAGAACCAAAGGCACTAACAAATCCGTTGGTTAGGGCAGTCATCTCGCCGATGGGGTCAAGCGTGCCTTGCGCGACCGACTCCCGACGCTTTCCAATGAACGGCGCTAGCGCTTCTCCAGAACCTTGGAGACCAAACAGTGCAAAGCCCTTCATTAGATTCTCATTGGTGATAAGCTTCGTATTGAGGATCCGCCCAAGCCTTGGATCGAGCAGAAGCTCGCCTGGCTGACCTAGCCGGAACAAGGCGTCAGACGCCTCCGTCGCCTCGATGATCTTGCTGATGTAAACGATTGTCCCCACCTCATCGCGGTGTAGGGGTGCATAGTCTCTCTTGTAGAGAGCCTGGATCTTGGTCGGGTTTGCGAACATGCTGAAGTCTGACCACGACGGTTTGATCCCGGGATCAGCCAACGCACTTGTCGAAACCGCGAGCAGCATGATCGCACTCGCGGTGATCTGCTTGAGCATTTTCTTCATGACGGCCTCCGCTCAGTCGCGACCGAAAAATTTCGGGCGATGCAAAGACAGTCAGGGTTTGCTGGACAGACATCAACGGGGTCAAAATGACGTTGAATGCCCACAGCCCATATCTAAATCTTACCCAATTCGATCAAAGCAGAATCAATTCCAATTAATCAAAAAAGTTAATTTACATTCCGGCCCCGTGTGTAATTCTCCAGGTTAATTTCTATCCGAGAGGTCTGACGATGGCTAAATCTGGTCGCCCCGTAGAGAAAATCGGCCAAGCTCATTTTGGTGAGCACATAAATTCCACTATCGAGATATTACAAGGCGCGTTTCAATACGACAAGCGGGCTAATCGCTCTCTGTTGCAGGAAGTAGCTCTTGCCTGGTCGTCCAGAAAATCCCTGACCGATCGAGCGGCTCCGAAATACACGTATGCGGTAGACATCCTTCGCAGCCAGCAAGGTTTCACCAGCCACCATATCGAACAACTTCATCACGTTTTGGGGCTCGGGGCTTACGGGCTAAACGCTGGGGACACATGGCTGGCTAAAGCCGCGGACAGTAGCATCAAACTACGGGATCTCCCGTCATTTCGGGAAATGCTGCACGCCGCACAAACGAGTATCCGCGATCCGCTATCCATCGTGCGTAAGCTTTCGCAGAACAGCGGTGTATGGGTCGGAATGCATCAGTCGCTCCAACCAAGGCCTCGCAACGGTAGCGTTGTATCGATGGTTCTGTCGCGCCTTGATGAGCCGCCCCCTTCGCCCCCACCCGGCGTACATGTCTTTGAGCCAAAGAGTTGGGTTGAGATCCGGTTCATACCCGCAGTGACAGGTCGACTGCTCCTCCTATCCTATCGGCCCCAACAACCCGGCATAAAAGAGCGCCTCATCGTCTTGAACGACCATCCAGAATTCCAGTGCCCCCGCGAGAAAATCTATGCCAGTGGAATACAGACGGCGACTGCTGGCTTTGAACTGACCGGCATCGTCGGCGACAACGATATTGCCTGCATCAACTGGCCGGCGGGGCTAGATCATCGGGAATACGGAAAAGACCTCTTCACGTCAGGGAAGAGCGATGACGAATGGCTGGGAAACCTGGCAGCCGCAATGATGCGCACGGCCGACAATCCCAAGGATTTGCGGGTGCATGCCGGCATTCTGACCATCAGGGTTGAAAAGCCTGCGATGGCGGCCTCATGAGCGCAGAGCCCGCTGACATCATGAAGCCGCTGGAAGGGTTTGACATCATCCAGGCTTTTATCAATTCAAGAACCCGACAGCACCGAAAGGCTCTTTTGGTTGCGCATGGCGAGTTCCTGTCCGGCAGCTTCATCGACATGATGTTGACGTTCATGTCGAATGTATCGAAGTGGAAAGATGCGGGACTTCCTCGCTACCGTGCGATGCTGACAACTATTCAGGAGCAAGGTCTTGAACCATACTTTGACTCTGTCGAGCGCGAATGGGCGATCAAGCACCAGAGACTGGTAGAATTACATCCAATCGTGGTTTCCGCGATTGACTCGCCTGATGTTCTGAAGCTGCTGCCGGAATATAATGCTCTGCTTGAAGATATGAGCTTTATGCTCCCCGAGCAGGATCCAAGTCTTCTCGCATCGCTCTACCATTTCCGTGGCATCGCTGAAGCCCAAGCTGGCCACCTTCGGAACGAGCCGTTGGAATCGATGGCGGCATGCAAGTGGTTCGAGAAGGCTTACGAGGTCTTCAAGGAGATCGGAGATCAAGGCGGCTGCCTTTGGGCCGCTTCCGCGCTAGCAAAGGTCGGCTTTGACACCGTGCGTTCGATGTTCCCTGATGGCACGGATAGCAAAATCGTCGGCGGGATGGTGCTGATGCTTGAGAAGATACTTGAAAAGTATCGCATTGACCTGGACTCTGATCACCCGGCCGCGATCAAGCTCGCTGGCCAACTCGCGATGATTTCTTCGATCGCCGCGATTTATCGGGGAGAGGCGCCAACCGGCTCAACGCCCAAAGGCGACGAAAGTCGGCCTACAACCCAAACTGCAAATATGATCCAGAATTTTTTTGGGATCTTCGGGCTCATAAACGACCTCAACGGTAGGCCCGAGCTGAGTGGTGAGGAAAAGACCAAGATTTTCATGGAGCGTTTCCTGACGCCGTTCGTCGAAGCCGCTCAAAGCCTCACCCCCGAGACAAATCTTGAACTTTGGCTCGGCACCAGAGAACTCGCCGCCACCAGCTCATTGGCGGCGATGAACGAGGACGAGGCCATCGCTTCGATGCGTGAGGCGATCCTGACCGCCAGGCAGCTCGTGTTAACTACAACTGACGAGGACGCTCGTGAGAAGGTTTTGAGATCGATAGCGAGGATCACTGAGAAGCTTGCGAGCCTTTCTGCCGCTAGCAGTGACATTTCGCAAACCTACTGGACAATCGCCAGAGGACGCACAATTCGATCTACCGTCTATACTGCCCTGTCGAGCATCGAGAACGATCCCGCGCTGGCAGAGGTACTCGAAAAACGCGACCACATTGCCAAACTTCGCAACGACCTGATTCCTATGAAGGCGGCAATGTCACGCCTGTCCGAAACTCTGGCGAGCGAGCACGCCACGGATGGAGACACCGAAGCTCGTTGGCGCCCCATGGCAGAGTTGAGGGCACGTCACGACCAAGTTGAGCAAGAGCTTAAAGCGACTTCCAAGGACTTTCAGGAGCTACTTCGAACCAAGGGCATCTTTGCCTCCCTTGATCCGCCCTCGCTTGAGGTTACCTCAGCAGCAGTTCCACAAGGGGGTGTTGCTGTCCTAGTCCTCGCAGGAGCAGACGCAGGATGGGCCTTACTCATTCCCCACGGCATCCGTGAGGTCCGCGAAACAAGACTACTCGAGCTGCCGGACCTAACGACCGCGCGTATCGATGAGCTTGTCGGCTCGAGTGAGACCGAGGCCGGATGGCTGCCAGCCTACAATCGCTTCAAGGACCAACTCCGGAGGCCGATGCGCGTAGACGGACCTGAGACCGCGGCATTCTCCGCCGAGATTGATCGTATTGGCGCTAGCCTTTGGTCAATCTTGATGGGGCCGATTGATGGCGCTCTGCGGGAGCTCGGTATTGCATCGGACGGATCAGCAGAAGTTCTTCTGATGCCGCCCGGCCGGCTAGCGATCCTGCCACTTCACGCCGCGTGGCGTGCCAATGCGGATGGCCAGCCTCGCATCTTCCTTGAAGACTGGGCTGTCAGCATTGCACAGAGCCCACAAGCATTGGCGGCAAGCGCAAACCGTCTTCGAAGCCGCGACGCTGGCGGATATCGCGTACTTGGCGTCACCGACCCGCTTGGCGATCTTAGCGAAGCGATTGGCGAGACCTTGGTCAATCCGGGTTTGGAAGCGTTCTCAGAGCAGCAGCGCGAAGAACTACGTGGACAAGGAGCAACCAAGTCAGCCGTTCTCGAGGCCATTTCACGGGCTTCGCATGTCTTGTTCTACTGCCATGGTGTCTGGGACCCCGGTAGCCCCGCAGCCTCAGGTCTTGTCATGGCCGCGGATACCGAGCAATCGCTTCGGTCAACTTGGTACGATGTTCTATCCTACAACGATCTTGAGGTGACCGGGAAAAAGTTCGCCAACAGCCGGCTCTGGGTTCTCGCAGCTTGTGAGACGGCGGCCGTTGATCTGGCCTTCCCCGATGAGTTCTCAGGCATCGGAACAGGGTTGGCAAACCAAGTGCCTGGTGTCCTTTCGACCTTGTTCCCCGTCGATGCAGCGACGACAAATGCGGCGATTCGCGCCTTCATGAAGCTTCATGTCGGGGCCAAACTATCCCCGGCCCAGGCGTTGCGGAGAGTGCAACTTGCACTTCGGCAAGGCCGACATGCAATAGACGCTCTCATTGGCGACAGCAACAATACAGAGCGCACCAAGGAGTTCGCGTTCACGCGTCCAATGAGATTGGCGGTCCCATTGATTTTCGCCGACGCCGACGAAGATCATGAGCCCCTACCGGACGGCATCGACATACCCGTTTCCGAGGATGCCTGGAAGCAAGCCTATCTTTGGTGCGGCTATCAGTTTTCTGGCCTCTGATATTTTATGGGATTTATTCCTGGCCGCGATCTTTTTCCCTATTTGCTCAAACGCGCTCTAAAGCAGGTTCTTTAGTAGGCTCTCTCCATCAAACATGGAGGTGCCGAAATCTTGCAGACCGTAGAGACAGACGTAGCTTCATCTCATATCGCTCGGTTGCAATCTTCAATCCGCATCGAGTACCTATCCAACGATCAAGTTGCCGACTGCGTGACGGCGGACAGCCCGACCGTTGCGGTTGAACAGTTGTCCGACGCCTTTTGCGACTACTTAAATGCCGACGTTTTGACTGAGGCCAAACTTGTCGAACAACGCCTGCAGGCGGATTGGGCCAAGTCCAACCGCGAGGCGGACCGGAGACGTGCGCTCGCGCGTACCGGATCGCACTTTCGCATACACTACCATAGGCAGACAGATGGTGACCTCAAGCCGACATTCGACGAGAGAATTTCTGTAATGGCGCTGATCATCTTTGCATTTCTAGCGTTGGCCGGCGCCTTGATAAATGTCCTGTATGCCATCAAGGCCCTCAATCCGGTGACCTATGAATTGCCTGTATGGGAATTGGCGCTAATGGCCACTCCTATTCTTCTGGCATCCAAACTTGGGCTGCTTGCTACGTTGGCTATGCCTTCGCCCCAATCCATTACGAGGCTTTGCATAGGGTTTTCTTGCGCGGGCGCAGTTGCCCTCCTGGTCTACCTAACAAGTCTGTCGATTGAAATCAGTCTGTCTGATGCAGGCGCAGCATTCTCTTATGGCGCAACAACGCCATCAACGTGGTCGTTTGCTTTGCCTGGCATCCGTCTGTGGAGTCAAATATTTGCGGAGATCAGTTTCTCGTGCGCCGCAACGGCCGGCGTAGCGCTATTCGGGCTCCGCGGCAAAACCATCTCCGTGACACCTTGCGAAGTCTACGCGGCGCTGAACTCTGCGGCTTTGGAACAGGAAGCCGAGTGCGCTTCGATCGCCGCTCAGATCGAGGCATGCAGGGGTATCATCTCGACTATCGAGTCACACAAACGCTTCGCCCTGCAGGACGGTCGTGGCAGGGTCGAGACGCTTCAGAAGAAGATCAACAATGCCGCTGAAACGGCAAAAATGAGCATCCTGAACGCTCAGAGATCGGGCCGCGACCCCGTCCAACTTCGTCTCGTATGACACATCCCGTGCGATCACCTCGTCTCGCATCAGAGACGAGGAGCCCTTCTCTATTCACATCAAACTGACAAAGGGTATTCAGATGACCGACAATTCTCCCCGAAAGTTCACGATACCGCCGCCGATCAAAGGTGACTGGCTGACCTTGCCGGATGCTGCAACGCTTCTTCTCCTCAGTCGGTTGCGCGAGACAGGTTACTTCGACGAAGACAGCATGCCAGGTTATCCTGTGCGGGTGCTGCCGCTCGAGTTCTATCCAGGCTGGGTGCTGTGTGATTTCCTCACCAGTGGGCGCCGCAAGGCCACAGCAAACCACGACGAAGGAGACCCACCAAACGCGGTAGGCAATGCGGCCCATAGCTTTCTCTATGGTGCTGACGGGTTTACAGCCTTGGACGGCAAATCGTCGCCCATCCACGAGCACAACTCGTTGCACGGAATATCGATTGATACGGACACTGCCCTAGAGAGCTATTTCCGGTTCTTTTGCTTCTTCATCAGAGGCAATAGCGGTCCATTTGAGGTCGTGGAAAAAGATCATCACTTTGTCCTCCCTCCGAACGAGAAGGGCACTCGGAAGAAAGCGCGTATTGCTCCCCCCAAGATCGTCGATCGCGTGAGCGGAGAGCAGACTGCCAAGATCAGCGCGACGATCTTCTACGACCGCAAGCTTTTTGCCTCCAAATTTGTCGTCGGCACGACGACCGGGAACATCAGCATGGAGGAAGACGAAGTCATCGCGAGTGACGTCACGCGCGTTCCGCCACTCTCATTCGTCAACACACTTAGGTTCCAAGCGGGAGGTTAACGGATGGCATCGCTCTCGAGAAAAACCGCACGTGGTCGAAGCTCGCGCAAGGCCAGCATCGAACAGCCTCTCTCTGGCCTGCTCCTTGGTTGGTCAAAGGACAAATCCGCGTCGCGGAGTGCAGTAGGCTTTTTGCCAGGTGCAAAGCAAGACCCCGTGCCGCCGCAAGCGCAACCGATCTTGCTGGAAGGCGACGGCCATCTGATGACGATTGCACCGACCGGCGCTGGGAAGGGCGTAAGCTGTATCATTCCCGCTCTGCTGACACACCAAGGCGCGGCCATCGTGTTGGACCCAAAGAGGGAGATCACGGTTGTCACAGCCAGACGAAGGCGAGAATTGGGTCAAGAAGTCGCCATTCTGGACGTCAACGGCGCGACTGGCCTCACGACCGGTTCGCTGAACCCATTGGATTTCGTTGATCCCAGCGACAGTTCCGGCGTAGAGAACGCGGCCGCCATCGTCGCGGCACTTCTCCCCTATAGCATTGATTCAGATCGCAATCGTTTCTGGGTTAGCCGCGCAAGGCAACTACTACTAGGGACGATATTGCACGTCGCAAGTGATCTGCCACCTGGCGAGAGAACACTCACGACAGTGAGAGAGCTTATCAATCGGGGCGCTTTCAACCCATCGGAACTTGCGCAAAGATTGAGCGCATCACGCCACCCGGAGGCGCGGCTGATCGAGGGGAACCTTAGAATATCTGCGCAAGAAACCCTTGGCGGCATCATATCTTTCGCACAAGAAGGAATAGACTTCCTGCGGGGGCCGCAAGTAGCTGCGGCAACGGCAACGACGTCATTCGATCTCAAGAAGATCGTCCGCGGCGATCCCATAACTGTCTACATCGTGGTTCCACCCCACCAAATGGAAAGTCTGGGCAGAGTCCTGCGACTGTGGATCAGTGTGCTATTGGGGCTTGTGATGAGCCGCCGAAGCCGGCCACAGAAATCAACGCTCTTTGTTCTGGACGAGGTTGCGCAACTCGGCGAACTCACAGAGTTAAGAACAGCGATAACACTGCTTCGGGGATTTGGCCTCCAGACATGGACATTTTTCCAGGACGTATCACAACTAAGGCACCTATATCCCCGTGACTGGCAAACAATGGTGAATAATTGCAAGGTCATCCAAACATTCGGACCGAATAATCTGAATGCAGCTCGCGAAATGACGGAGATCGTCAGCTTTCCGTCGGCGGAAAAATTCCTGGAAACTTCGAGTTCTGAGATGCTGCTTCAGCAAGCGGGCGGGGACGCCCTTATGGTGCAACGGCCCGACTATCGGACGGACGAGCAATTCGCTGGTCAGTTCGACGACAACCCGCTCTTCGATGCAGGTCTCGACCCGCTCCCCGTTCCGAACCCGCTTGAAGGCTACCTGGGTGTGCCCGCTTCGCCGATCGACAAGGCGGCGGCCAAAGTACGCGAAGCCGTAACGCCCGGACGAGCCAATCCGGTTGATCAGCTGCTAGCCACGATGATTTTCCGAGCATGTCTTCGAGCCGACTAGCGAGGTTGGAAGAATTGGTCTCTGTGGGGTGAACTTCAGTCCACAGAGACTTGTGCGCCGTCTCAATCGTCATACGGCGCTTGGAGGCCAAGTTGGCGCATCAACTGCGCCATGCGGCCCGCCGCACTTGCCATTCCGCGTCCGTATTTCTCAATGAACGCTCGTTGGCCCTCCGCCCTCTGGACACCATTCCAGAACTCGCTGAGGGTCGCGGCCTCTTTCGCAAGTTGCCCAGCTACACCATCCAATTGCGCTATCTCAGCAACGCGCCGACCGGTCAGGCCACCTATACCGGCCGGAACTTGTTTGCCGCAATCTCGGTAGCCTTCTGGTAGCGACCCTACGAGGTTATGAATATGTCTATCCTCGATCATAGCGACGATCTGATCTATCGCCTGCTTGGCGCCGGCGACTCTCGAAGGGTGGTCGGTGTCAGCGGCCGCATGCGGCAGCAGTTCAAGCCGATCGCCAAACTGATCAACGAGAGACAGATATGGCACCATCGGCCCGGAGAGGACGCCGGTGGCCGCATCCTTGAACAAATCAGCGTCGATTGCAGCATGTGCCACACGTCCCCCTGCCATTGCTCGCGAGAGAGCCTGCACGTCCACAAGCTCGCCACGATCATAGTTGATCAAAACCGCATCGCAATTGAGCTGCAGGAGCGCCGTGTCATCTATCACACAGGCGTTTGCGTAGCGTTGATTGCCGTCATCGAAGCGACCTAATCCGATATGAATTGAAAGTACATCGGCGCCCTGAGCTGCTCGCTCGATTGTGGGAGCGTACTCACAACCATCTGCCTCGATCCCTGAGCGATGGCGCTCCCGAGCATATACGACGACCTCCATGCCGAAGGCTTGTCCAAGCTTGGCAACCTCACGGCCGATGTTTCCATAGCCGATAATTGCAAGCCGCTTGCCCTCGAGTTTGTCCACTGGATAGTTTTTCAAATCCCTACCGGTGTCGAAGTTGCCAGCTGAAACACGAGCATGAAGTTCATCAACGCTCAGGCAAGGTCTCACCTTGAGAAGCGCCTTGAACACCATCTGGGCGGTTGCCCGGCTGTTGATGCCGGGTGTGTTCATAAGCGCCGCCTCGCCTCCTTTACCACTGCTTCCACCCCATGATGCGGATCTCATGTTGCCGGTCCCGGCCCCGATCCGAACCCCGCCCAAACAGAACACCGTCTCAGCGGGCAAGATGGTCGCTGCCGATATCACAGCATCATACTCTCCCTTGCCGGCCTCCCCGAGCAATTCATCTCCACTACTGAGGTCCGGTTGGTAGAAGAAATGTATCCGGTCAGGTGCGAGCCAACCCGCCTCGCGAACGGAACAATCATGGAAGAACCCGCCCCTGGACTCAACGTGGGCCTTCGCTTCGCTAAAATCCGGCCGGCCTCCGGCATCCAAGCGTAGCCCCATGTGATCGCATATTAGAACCCTTGCAGCGGCCATGGTCTATCGCTCCCCGCTCTTTCCGATCGATCCAGGCGCGAGGTTATCTATATCCCGCGCCCGGCGAATGCGGTGACGCACATGATCCAAAAGCTGCACTTTGAGACCCACCACTACATTCAGCTTGCTTTGATGCCGCTCAGGCAGACGTATTTCAGCTCCATGAAGTCGTCGATCCCGTAGCGGGAGCCTTCACGCCCAAGCCCCGATAGCTTTACGCCGCCAAAAGGCGCCTCGGCTGTTGAAATCAAACCCGTATTGACCCCTACCATGCCGTACTCGAGTGCCTCGGCGACCCGGAAGACGCGTGCAAGGTCTCGCGCATAGAAATAGGATGCCAACCCGAACTCGGTATCGTTTGCCTGAGCAATGACGTCGGCCTCATCCTGAAACCGAAAAAGCGGTGCGACCGGCCCAAACGTCTCTTCGCGTGCGACGGCCATATCCTTGGTGACGTTGGCAAGAACCGTGGCCTCGAAGAATGTACCGCCCAGTGCATGCCGCTTTCCGCCCTCCAGCACCCGGGCGCCTTTAGACACCGCATCGCTCACGTGCTCTTCGACCTTCTCGAGCGCCGCGCTATCGATCAGTGGCCCAAGAATAACGCCCTCATCGAAGCCGTTGCCCGTCTTCAGTTTGCCGACCGCCGTAGCGAGCTTATCGGCGAAAGCGTCATACACACCGTCCTGCACGTAGATGCGATTGGCGCAAACGCAAGTCTGACCATTGTTTCGATATTTTGCGATCAGAGCGCCCTCGACGGCCTGATCGAGGTCAGCGTCGTCAAAAACGATGAACGGGGCATTGCCTCCGAGCTCCAGTCCCAACTTCTTGATCGTAGGCGCGGACTGTTTGTAGAGCTCCGCACCGATCTCCGTTGAGCCGGTGAAGGTAAGCTTGCGGACGATCGGGTTCCCCGTCATCTCTGCACCGATCTCTCGCGCGGAGCCGGTAATAACGCTGAACAGACCCTTCGGCAGGCCGGCGCGTTCCGCGAGCAATGCGAGGGCAATCGCGGAGAAGGGCGTCTGGGACGCGGGTTTCAACACCATCGCACAACCAGCAGCCAGAGCCGGGCCGGCCTTGCGCGTGATCATCGCATTCGGAAAATTCCATGGAGTGATGGCTGCAACGACGCCTATCGGCTGCTTCATGACCATAAGGCGCTTGTCTGGCTGGTGCCCCGGAATCAGGTCACCGTAGATCCGCCGGGCCTCTTCGGCAAACCATTCGATGAAGCTCGCGCCGTATAGGATTTCTCCCGTCGCTTCGGCGAGCGGCTTACCCTGCTCCAGGGTCAAAATCTTCCCAAGGTCATCCTTGTTGGCGACCATGAGATCGAACCAATTGCGAAGAACGGACGAGCGATCCTTTGCGGTCCTTGCCGCCCACGCCTTTTGCGCAGTTCTCGCAGCCTCGATGGCCAACCGGGTCTCGGCTGCGCCCAGTCTCGGTACGCGTCCAATGACTTCACCCGTTGCTGGGTTATTGACCTCGATCGCATTGGACGGATCGACATCGACCCAAGTTTCACCGACAAGTGCGGCTTCACGAAACAGTGAGGGATCGGTCAGTTTCATCTCTACTACTCCTTGGCGTCTTGTTTGGAAGTGCGTCGAGGGGGAAATTATGTTCCAGCGGTCATCAGGCAAGCCGCTTATTCGATAACGGCGAGGAGAGGCTCGCCCCGATGCGGGTGAGGACACCGGTACGATGCAATTCCATCGTAACTTGTGGTCAGCAAAGCTACGATGTTGGTAAGCCTAACGAGGTCCGCCCGAATTCGTCGAGTACCAAACCATCGATGTCGGCACCGGTGTCCCCATGCCTTTCGCGGGTCCGACCAAGTCTTCTCTCCTTGGCGTTTCCACGACTGCGAAGGTTCTCGCCTATCCCCTCGCAATGTAAGCTAGGTCAGAAGATGATCACCTGTCGCACGGCCGTACCGTCGTGTAAGCGATCCATCCCTTGGTTGATTTCTGAGAAGTTCAAGCGGTGGGTCAGAAGCTTATCAACAGGCAGCCTGCCCTGTTTGAACAAAGAGACGTATCGCGGGATGTCTCTGACCGGCACCGACGTGCCAATGTAGCTCCCCTTCAAGGTGCGCTCTTCAGCGACCAAGCTCAAGGCGTTCATCGACCATTTCGCACTTGGAGAGGGCAAACCCACGGTCACCGTGGTCCCGCCCCTACGCGTTATTCGATATGCCAGATCGAGGGCATGTACAGATCCCGCAGCCTCCAAAGCAACGTCGACGCCACCCTGCGTAGCTTCCACGATCTTCTCGGCGCAATCGTTGTCTCCGGCGTTGAAGACATCCGTGGCGCCCAGACGTCTGGCAAAATCAAGCTTCTCGCTGGATAGATCGATCCCGATGATGCGTGATGCGCCAGCTGCGATTGCTCCCAATATCCCAGCCATGCCTACGCCACCCAGGCCCACTACGGCCATCGTAACGCCCGGTCTCACGGCATCGCAGTTTGCTACCGCGCCGACACCTGTAAGGACGGCGCACCCGAAAAGAGCGCCATGCTCCAAGGAGAGCTCGCTATCGATCTTGACCAAAGACCGCCGCGAGACTGTCGCATATTCAGCGAAGGCGGAAACACCAAGATGGTGGTTTACCGGCACCCCACGAGACCGCAAGCGAACGGACCCAGACAAAAGCGTCCCCGCGCCGTTGGCAGACGCGGCAGGTTCACAGAGGGCTGGTCGACCCGTCGCGCAGGGTGCGCAGCAGCCGCAGCTCGCCACAAAAACCGTCACGACGTGATCGCCCTTGCGAAGGTCGGTGACCCCCTCACCGACCTCTTCGACTATCGCAGCGGCCTCGTGGCCGAGTACCATGGGAACCGGCCTGATCCGGTTCCCATCAATCACAGAGAGATCTGAATGACAAATGCCCGCTGCGGCAATCCTGATTAGGACTTCATCCCGGCCCGGAGGAGTCAGTTCGATCTCTTCCAGCACCAGTGGAGCGCTCGTTACGTATGGCGGAGGAAGACCAACTTCCCTCAGCACAGCAGCCCTAATCTTCACAGACGGATACTCCTCAACAAATCCCTACGAAACCCATGTCGAAAGAGCGATTACTCGCTCTTCCAATCGCCTGAGTGCTCGAAGGCATACGCAGCGCGAAGCACGGTGGCGTCGTCGAGGTGCTTGCCGATCAACATCATGCCGACTGGCAGACCATCAATCATACCGCAGGGAACGCTGATCCCCGGATGGCCGGTCAAGCAAGTTGGGCACGTGTTCCCAACCATATCCCATGAACGCGCGAAGTAATTTGCAAGACCGTCGTTGGTCTCTGCAAACTTCTGAGCCTTCATAGGCGTTGTCGGCATGAGGATGAGGTCGTACTTGGACAGCACGTCATCGTATTGCTGGCGGAGCAGTCGGCGAAGGTTCTGCGTGATCGCATAGTAGCGACCGTTGTAGAATTTTGAGAGGTACTCGCCCATGAACATGGTGAGTTTCACGGTATCAGGAAGATCATTCGGCCTTGTCAGACGTGCATGAGCGTAGGAGTCGAGCAAGGCGGTGTCGTAGTAACCCTGCCAGTTCGTACCCATGCCATTGAGCTTCACCATCCGGTTCGTAGAGCCTTCGATGCCGATCCCGAGCCAGAGATTGATACCATGCGTATGCATGGGGATCGAAACCTCCTCGAGAGTCGCTCCGAGCTTCTCGAACTTCTTGGCAGCGGCGCGAACCTTTTTGTCCACCGCCGGCTCGCTTGCACCCGTCGCACCCTGCTTATGCCCAAAGCCTTCCTTGAGGATGCCGATTTTGAGGCCTTTCACACCACCATCAAGCTTGCCCAGGTAGTCGTCTGTCTGAATATTGATCTGCCGCGGATCCAGTCCATCGACACCAGCGATAACAGAAAGCAGCAGCGCCACTTCTTCGACCGTGTTCGCCATCGGACCGATGGTATCCAAGGTCATGTCGTTGCCCATAACGCCCGTAAAGGGCACCAGAGCATGCGTGGGGCGCAAGCCGTACACGCCGGACCAGGATGCCGGAATTCTAATCGAACCCGCCTGGTCACCACCGATCGTGATATCCGCCTCACCCGTTACGAGAACGGCTGCACTACCGGACGATGAGCCACCAGCACCATATTCCGGGTTGTGAGGGTTCTTGCCCCCACGCGGCGAGTCCATTCCATGCCCATCGAAACAAAGGTCCGTGCAGGCAGCTTTGCCCACGATAGTACCGCCGGCGTCAAGGATGCGCGTGACCACCGTTGCGTCGATATCTGGGACGAAGCCTTCCAGGATCGCGCTGCCGTTCTGCATGCCTACGCCGGCAACGGAAATGTTGTCTTTCAGTGCAATCCTCTTGCCTTTAAGAGGACCGGACTTTGCACCTTCAATGTTCGTCTTGCGATACCACGCGTTCAGCGGATCCTCTTCCGCGCTCGGACGATAGCCGGGAGTGCGTGGATATTTCACTGGAAGCTTCGGCTCCGGATAAGTATCGAGAACCGCCATATTGGCAGCAATACCTGCCATAACGTCCGTAAATTCCTTCGCCTCCTGGTCAGCCAAGCTGACGCCAAAGCTTTCCGCAATGTCCATAACCTGATAGACGTTCGGTGCCTTTACCGGCATGAGTTACTCCTCCAATTTTGTGACTTCAGTTTAAAGGTGAGCTTCCAGCTCTGTCAGCGCACTTACAGTTCGCTGAATTGGGTTGGATCGTACTCGTCACCAATCCGCCCCTTTTCTACGGTGAGAATTCGGTCGCAGGTTGCGGTGATGAAATCGACATTCTGTTCGACGAGCAGTGTCGTCATTTTGTTTTTTGCCTTGAGGGCCTTCAGGACGTCCACGAGTTCGTCTCTGATCGAAGGCTGGATGCCTTCAGTTGGCTCGTCCAGCAGCAAGAGTCGCGGGTCAGTGCAAAGCGCTCTTGCAATCGCCAGCAGCTGCTGCTCTCCGCCGCTTAGAGTTCCGCCTACACGCCCGGTCAGCCGCGTAAGGCGCGGAAAGTCAGTCAAGATGCTCTCGACGACAGCATCAGCGTCTTTGTGATGCGAGAATGCCGCCATCTTGAGATTTTCCAAGACAGTCAGCGTCGAGAATATCTGGCGCCCCTGCGGGACATACGCGATCTTCTGCCGGCTTCTCATGAATGTCGGCAGGTTGGTGATATCGATACCCTCGAACATCACTTTCCCGCTGGCCGCCTTAAGAAGCCCCATGATCGTCTTGAGCAGCGTTGTCTTGCCCATACCGTTGTGACCAAAGATCCCGACGCTCTCGTGCGCAAAAACCGAGAAGTTCGCTCCTGAGAGGATCGGAACACGACCGTAATTCGTATGCATGTCGACGACCTGCAGCTGGATCATGCGACGAACTCCCTTCCAAGGTAGATGTCCCGGACGCGTTGGTCCTGAAACACTCGGTCGCATTCGTCCTCCAGGAAAACACGGCCATTGTGGAAGACGGTGACCTTGTTGGCTATTCGACGGACGAACTTCATGTCGTGCTCAACCACGATGACCGAAGCTGATTTCCGTATCTCTGCCAGCACATCGACCATCCGCGAGACTTCGGTTTTGGTCATTCCGGCGATTGGCTCATCAAGTAGAACGAGCTTCGGCCGGCTTGCCATGATCATCGCAAGTTCCACCCACTGCCGGACGCCATGAGCCAGCTGACCGACGCGGGTATTGGCAACAGACTTCAGCGCGGCCTGCTCGAGTGACGCATCCGCAATCTGGTCTGCCTCGCGGTTGTCCTTTGCGGCCCGCCTGGCGGATATCCAGATGTTCTCACGGGCACTGAGCCCATCGAACAAATTGGGGACTTGCGTCTTGGTCGCCACTTTGAGCCGGGCAATGTCGAAGGGCTCGCACTTGGTAACGTCCGTGCCTCCCAGGTATACCGAGCCAGCGGAAACCTGCATCTGCCCAGTTAGACATTTGAAGAAGGTGCTCTTTCCAGCGCCATTAGGTCCGATAATGCAGCGCAATTCATTCTGCTGCAGTTGGAAATCTACATTGTCGACCGCGACAACTCCGCCGAAGCGCCGGCAAAGACCGCGTGTCTCAAGGATCGGCGTACTCTGGTTCATTTTACACCCTCGTCTGTTGTGCGGGTTTTGCCGCGACCGACATTGAGAGATCGAGCGTTTGCCGGGAGCTTATCAACGAGCCTGAGGATTGAGGGAACAATGCCCTGCGGCACGAGCATGACAAAGCAGATAAGAAGTGCGCCGAGGACCATGCCCGTATTCGCAAATTGCTGCTTCCCGAGATAGTTTGCCAGATACTGAAGCGCGAAGGCTCCCAAGATCGGACCAACCAAAGTGCCCAACCCTCCGACCACAACCCAAATCAATGGCATCGCTGCCATCTGAAGCGCGAATACTGATGGATTAACGAACGCTCCCCAGTTGGCAAACAGCATACCTGCAAGTCCAGCCAAGGCGCCACCAAGAGTGAATACGCACGTCTTGATCCAGCGGGTGTCGTAGCCGAGGAGTTCCGCCCTCAGCGGGTTCTCACGAACGGAAAGAACAATTCGTCCGAACCGGCTCGCGATGACGCTCTTCAAGCAAAGATAGCATGCAGCAAGAAGCGCCATCACCAAGTAGAAATACTCGCGCGGCCCCAGGCTTGCTCCAGGGAGACCGGGGTAGTTGAGCGTCTGGAATCCGGAGATGCCATTCTGACCGTTCAGTCGTGCTGCAAAGATCCGGTACTCGGGGCCGGCCGTGCTGGATATCAGGCTGAATAGGATCAGCGTCACACAGAGCGTAATCACGGCGAAATAGACGTCGCTAACTCGCCCGTAGAACATCCCTGCGCCTAATAGCGCCGCAAAGATAGTCGGCAACGCGATCGCCAAAAGCAGCGGGACCGTGCTTTCTCCCATGTTGATCATTGAGATCGCATAGGTATAGGCGCCGATACCAAAGAACGCAGACTGCCCAAAACAGAGGATGCCGCCGTAACCCCAGATCCAAGCGACGCTCAAGGCAAAGATCGCCATGATCGCAAGATTGGTAAAAACCATGACCTGGTAGACGCCGACAGCCAGAGGAAGAAGTGCTGCAACAGCCAAGATCGCAAGTGTGGTAGCAATCGTTCCTGGGCTCATTTTCATCATGACAATTTCCGTCCAAAGAAGCGCCCAGTTATCCCCTGAGGCAGCACTCGGAGCATTCCAATTGCAACCACCAGCATGACAGCCTGACCGATAACTGGCGTCCAAACAAATGAGGTGACCTGGTCGACGGCGCCAAACAACGACGCGGCGCTGAACGTACCGGCGATGATGGCGCTTCCACCACCAATGACAGTAATGAAGGCTTTCGCGACGAATACCGCACCCATTGTAGGCACGACCCCTGCAATAGGCGCGAGCAAACCGCCAGCCAATCCAGTCAAAGCCGAACCCGCGAAAAACGTCCAGGAGTACACTTGCTTAGGGGACACGCCCAACGCGGATGCCATATCCGGATTTAATGTCGTGCCGCGTGCAAGGATTCCGTACTTGGTGTGATTGAGGAAGTACCAGACCGCTGCAAAGGTAACGACTGCTATCGCGATAAGGAAAAGCCGGTATACGCTTAGCGTGTATCCACCTATTGCAACGCTTCCCAGGGGCGTACTGATGCCCGGAATGTTGTGGCCGTAAACGGTGGTCACCAGGCCAACAATGAAGAGGCTCAGTCCCCAGGTTACAATGAGACTATCTGTCAGCCTCCCGTAAAGGAAACGAATGAGGAGCCTCTCAACGACGAGCCCTACCAAGCCTACAAACAGAGGCGCCAATAACAGAATTGAAATCCATACATTGACGCCCCAGTTTGTGCTGAGCGTGGCCGTGTAGGCACCAAGCATCAAGAACTCGCCATGAGCGAAATTGATGACACGCATGATGCCGAAAATCACGGCCAAGCCCAAGCTGATCAGGGCCAGAGTCGCAATCCCACTCAGTGTGTTCAGGATTAAGACCAACCAAAGATCCATGTCGACATAAACTCCGACAAAACGTTAGTGTTTATGGTGCGTACTGCGTATTCGTGTCAGGACGAGCCACCAAATCGCAGGACTGCTGAGTTTCCAAAGGAAGCATCTGTGGCATCACTTTGATCACTTCAACTCGCTTGTTCTTTGCCTTAGCGATATACACGTCTCGGATGACGTGATTGGTCTTCGGATCAATGGTGAGCTTCCCGGAAGGGCCTTCCCATTCGATGCCGCTTCTCAATGCAGCAATGACCTTGTCACGGTCGAAACTACCTGCCTTCTTTACACCCTCGGCCCAGAGCATGGTATCTTCATACCCGCCAATCGCGACAGCGTTGATGTATGGGTGATCGTCCCCGAAGCGCTTCGCGTACCGTTCGACGAAGTTCTTGTTGATGTCCGACTGGATATCTTCCCAGTACCCCCAGGCAGACACGATGCCATCGCCCTCTTCCGGAGTCAGCAAAACCTGCTCGTTGCCGCCGCCGAAGAAGTGGCTGACGATCGGAATGGAATCCTTCATGCCGGACGCCGCCCACTGGCGGTAGAAGCTGAGATGCGGCGCACCGATCAGCATTGAATAGATGATGTCAGGCTTCGCTGCCTGGATTTTGCTGATAGCAGCGCTGAAATCGCTCACCTCGAAGGGATAGAAATCCTTGCCTATGACCTCGCCGCCATTTTCCTTCGAATACTGCTCGATGTATTTGGCAGTAGCCTGCGGAGCATTATAGTCCGCGGCAATGATGTAGATCTTCTTGCCTGCCTGAGGAACGGCCCAATCGATCAACGCCTTGACGACCATCGTCGGGGTGGTTCCGCTCACAAACGTATTCATGTCGCAGACGCCACCCTCGTAGCCGCACGAGTACCAGTAGAGCGTCTTGTTCCGACTGAGGATCGGACGAATAACTTCGCGTGAAGCGCTGGTAATGGCGCCATGCACCATCGCCACCTCTTCGCTGAGCGAGGCCTCGGTCGCATACTGCGCGTACAGTTGGTCGTTGGACTGGGTATCGTAGCGGATGTATTTGATCTTCCGACCGAGCAAACCGCCGCCGTCATTGATCTCCTCGACGGCGAGCGTCATACACTTCGCCTCCGGGTCACCCCACTCGCTGAGACCACCGGATTCATCGAGAATGCTCGCAATTTTGATCTCGTCCTCAGCGCGCAGCGAAGGCACGCCGACGAGAATGCCGGCCGAGACAGCGGCGCCACCGAGCAATACGGATCTTCTGTTCACTAACATAATTTCCTCCCTTTCGAGCTCTCCCAGCCCGTGCGCGTCCTCAGACCCGTCACCCGACCTACCAACCGGTGACCGCAAGAGCGTCAACGCCACTTTCGTAACAACTAATGCTAACGCTTGCAATAGTTTTACGCCGTATTGCCGCACTTTTTTGTTTTCTATGCTCAAAATAAGGGATTTTTATGCGCAAGCGCTTGCGCAGATATTTTGCATGGCGTATGCCTATCTTCACTAGGGAGAATTACCGCTTTTTTGGGAGAAAGATGACATGCCGAACGTTCACAATGCAGCAGCGCAGCAGTTCCGCGCAACCCTGGCAAAGCCGGAAATAATGGTTGTTCCGGGTGCTGGATCCCCAATGGATCTTCGCGTTATCGAGCGCACGGGCTTCGGTGCCGCATATATCAGTGGATATGCCACGGCAGCGCTGCGCTACGGCCTTCCTGACATCGGCCTCATCGCATTCAACGAAACCAGTGAAATGCTGCGCGCAAGCCGCCAGGTGACGACCATCCCGCTGATCGTTGATTGTGATACCGGATACGGCGACGTCGCCGGTGTCCGCCATACTATCCGTGCGCTGGAAAACTTGGGCGCAGCAGCTGTTCAGCTCGAGGACCAAACCTGGCCGAAGCGTTGCGGTCATATGGACGGCAAGATTGTCGAGACTGAGGAAGTAGCAGTGCGAAAAATCGCTGCTGCGGTTGCATCGCGACAGTCTGATCTGGTCATCATCGCGAGAACCGACTCCAGCCAGCAGTATGGGATCGAAGCCGCAGTTCGCCGGTGCCAGCGCTTCCGCGATGCCGGCGCTGACGTCGTATTTGTCGATGGTCCCGAGTCAGTCGAGGAGCTAGAGTACATTTGCGAAACGCTGAAAGGCGGCGGTCCGGTCATGGTGAATATGTCCGAAAGCGGGAAAACTCCGATCCTGCCCACCGAAGAGCTTCAACGGATGGGCTTCAAGATCGCTATTTTCCCAAGCAGCTCTGCGCGACTGTGCGTGCGCGTTGTATCGGACTTCTACGCCGACTTGAAAGCGACGGGAGACTCCAGGCCCTGGATCAACCGCATGGCCACCCTGGGCGATACGAACGAGACGCTCGGCCTCAATGCAATTCGCGATTTCGAAACTGCGCTACTTACGAGGTAATGGTATGACTGAGCTACAATTCAGATCTCCCGGCAGTGGACCCAGCGACGCTGATCTTGCGATCGAAGGCGCAATCGATTTCCATCACCATGGCTATCCGGAAGTCTCATTCGACCTCCGGACACGCCTAGAAGACGCTGATGAGATCGAGCATTGCAAAAATGCGGGACTTTCCGGGATCGTGCTGAAGTCGCACGTTTTCCCCACAGTCGGTCGCGCATATCTTCTGAACAAGGCTGTGCCTGAGTTCAACATATACCCATCGATCACACTCAATCCGGCAGTCGGCGGCTTCAATCCCCTCAGCGTCGAATCTGCAGCCCGCCAGGGTGCACGCGTATTGTTCTTCCCAACCTGGGGGGCAGCTCATGATCGCGAGCGCGGCGCAATGTCGAAGTTCATTGCAAAGTATCTGAAGCGAGCAGCGAATCTGACAAATGAACCCGGCCTTCGGGTCACGGATGCACATGGCACTGTCTTGCCCGAAGTGTGCGAATGCTTGGCAGTTGCCGCGGAGCATTCGATGGCGGTCTGCACAGGACATATCTCGCCAGAGGAAAGCATCGCGCTTGCTCAAAGAGCAAAAGATTTTGGCATAAAGCACGTGGTATTTTCGCACCCGGACAGCCACTCGGTAGGCGCATCGCGCGAGCACATCCGCGACATGGTCCAACTCGACGCCATCTGTGAATTTTGCACCCTGGGCATGTTGCCGGCCTATCAACGCATAAGTCCAGCCAAGGCCTACGAAATCATGTCGGAGATCACGTCGGACAACGCAATCATAACAACGGACTATTTCTTTGACTGGAATCCGCCTGCGGCTGAAACGCTGCGGATGCTCGCCGGTACGTTTCTCAGTTTGGGAATGAACCTCGCCGACCTGAGGAAGATGATGAGGGACAATCCAGCTCGTTTGCTGGGTCTCGAAAGTCTGCCCTGTCCGGTCCACGGTTCTCATTGATAGGGAGTTTACTGTGGCTTGGACCATGATCGAGAAGATCTTCGCCTCCCATAGCGGAGGCAAGAGTGTGCGGGCGGGCGAAGTTGTCCAGCTGAGGCCTGATGTCGTTCTCCTGAACGATGTCAGTGGTCCAGTGGCCATTCGGCCATTCGAAGAGATGACAAAGGACGGCGTGTTCGATCCCGACCGGATCGTGCTGGTTGCAGATCACTTCTCGCCGGCGAAGGATCTCCTTGCCGCAGAGCTGATCAGGAGCCTGCGCAAGTTTGGCGACAATTACGGCATCAAGAATTTCTTCCAGAACGGCATCGAGCATGCCGTGCTTGCGGAAATAGGCAGGGTATATCCCGGCGCCCTTATCTTCGGGGCCGATTCACACACCTGCACCGCCGGCGCCCTCAACGCGTCGGGCATAGGTTTTGGCTCAACGGATTTGGCGGCAGCAATGGCCGCCGGCGAGCTTTGGGCAGTAGTGCCTGAATCAATTCGTGTCGAGCTGGTCGGTGAGAAAGGGAAGTTCATCACCGGCAAAGATGTCATTCTCGAGCTCATCCGGCAGATTGGTGCCGACGGAGCGATCAATGCGTCGATCGAAATTGCCGGAGAAGGGCTCGCGCACTTCAACATCGACGAGCGCTTCGCCATTGCGAACATGGCAGTCGAAGCTGGCGCCGAGACATGCGTCATTGAGTACGACAATCTGGTGCGTGATTGGGTGAAGGCGAAGGGCGTTGAGAACTACAGCCCGGTAGTAGCCGACAGCGACGCTGTCTACAGGTCAAAAATCGAAATCGATGTCAGCAAGCTTGAGCCGACGGTTGCCGTTCCCCCATCTCCGGCGAACGGGCAACCTGTATCGCAGCTTGCAGGTGTCAAGGTTGATCAGGTCTATATCGGCAACTGCTCGAATGGAACGCTGACCGATCTGCGCCAGGCGGCCGAGATCCTATCAGGACGCAAAGTAGCTGCCGGCGTGCGTGTTTACGTTGTTCCGGCAACCCAGGCAATCTACAGCGCGGCGGCGGACGAAGGTCTGATCGGACGGCTGTCCGAGGCTGGCGCGACAATTCTTCCGCCTACATGCGGGGCTTGCTTTGGCGGGCATATGGGTATCCTTGCCAGTGGCGAGGTCGCAGTCGGAACCACCAATCGCAACTTCCGTGGCCGAATGGGGCATCCCGACGCCAAGGTCTATCTAGCAAGTGCGTGGGTCGCAGCCGCTGCAGCCCTGACGGGCGAGCTGGTCCATCCACAAAGCATCAATCAGGCGAGCGTCTAAGACCATGGCAGACAAAGCAACCGTACACCTCTTCGGCGATCACATCGATACGGATGTAATTCTTCCGGGAAAATACCTATCCGTCCGCGATCCGGTGGAGCTTGGAAAGCACTGTCTCGAAGGGATCGACCCGGAATTCGCAACCCGCGTTAAGCCGGGGGACGTCGTTGTCGGTGGCCGGAATTTCGGGTGCGGCTCATCTCGTGAGCACGCGGTCATTGCACTCAAGGCATCCGGTGTGAGTTGCATCATCGCATCGAGTTTCGCTCGTATTTTCTATCGAAACGCAGTGAATACTGGTTTGTCCGTGATCGTATGTCCGAGCTACTCGGCTGACGCTAAAAACGGCTCTCAGATCGAGGTCGATATCCGGAGCCAGCGGATCGTCGATGGCGACCGGATTTACGATGGAGAAGCCCCGTCCGAGGTGGTTCTGTCAATTCTGGACGCTGGTGGGCTTATCCCATTCGTCCAACGAAAGCTTGCTACGTCTAACCGACGCAGCTAATCTACGGAAATAATTAATGTTTCTTTAAGTTACTCGCCCAATTCCCGGCTAAGGTAGAGCCAAAAAAATGCCTGACCACGACAAGCGAAGACCAACTGTTGCGACCATCTCGAAAGAGGCTGGAGTAGCGCTGTCGACTGTCTCTCGGGCGCTTAAGAACGACCCGCGAATTGCAGAGCAAACACGCAAAGACATCGCGGCCATTGCTGAGAGAATTGGCTATCGACCGCATGCGAACGCTCGAACTATGGTCACAGGTCGCAGTGGCCTGATCGGCTTTATCATGGGACCTTCGCAGAATCCGTTCTATCCGCAATTGTTGGATGAACTAGTCCAGAGCGCGTCGAATCGATCACTTCGTACGATGGTCCTGCATGCCGGGCAAAAACCGTTGGATGAGTCGGCATTTGAAACATTGATCCAATATCAGATGGACGGCTGCATCGTCACGTCTGCAGAATTGAGTTCGCGCTCTGCAGATATCTGCCGACGGTTCCAGGTGCCGGTCGTGATGCTCAACCGCGTGCCGCGCCTACATAGCTGCGCCGTATCGTGCAACAACCGTGAAGGTGCAAAGCTTCTCGCAGAACTCTTGGTCGCCGGCGATCACAAACGCGTAGGCATCGTGCGAGGCACCAAGGGGACGTCAACCGCAACCGATCGCGAAGCGGGTGCAATTGAAGCTTTGCGATCGCATGGACTCGAGCCAGCTGCTCTCTTTGAGGGTTGCGCGACTTATGAAGGCGGGGTCGCGGCGGCGCGTGCGGTCCTGTCGGCGGCGACAAGGCCGGATGCCATCTTGGCTGCGAACGACATTATGGCGATGGGTGTGATTGACACGCTGCGCGACAAGGGCCTCTCGGTTCCGGATGATATTTCTGTAGTTGGCTTCGATGACATTCCAGCGGCGGCCTGGCCACATTACTCGCTCACAACCGTAGCTCAGCCCATCGCAAGCATGGTCACTCGTGCCCTGGATTTGCTGGAAGCCCGGATGGCGAGTGCAGATGCGCCTCCTGAGACCGCTTACATTTCTGGAACCTTGAGAGTGCGATCCTCTTGCAGACTGCCGAAGAACCTTGAACCCTTCGGGATCTATAAATGACAGCATTGTGAGCTGGCCCGATTTTATCGAAGAAGGCCGCCTCCCAAAAACAGAGACAAACAACGGCTTGACGGCGGCCGAGGGTAAACTCGTGTCCAGGGATGACCACGGGCAAAAGGACGTCACGGCCATATCGGCTGGCAAGAAGCCGCGCGATAGGAGAAGGAAATGACCGACCTCTCTGAAAGACAAAGGTTTTCTGAGCAAAGTCTACGTGTCCACGAGAGAGTGCCGAGTACTACGGTTTTACAAGACTCGAGCCGTCGTCTCGGGTGGAATTCCATTCTCGTCGATAAATTTGTGTCACATGGCAATCGCGAAGAAGAAGTCACTAGCCTCCCCTCGCCGGACGTGAGAATCACAGTCGCATTGGCTGGATCCTACGACCTATGGGTCCTGCGGAACGGTAGATGGTTCAGTGGCCTCTTCCATCAAGGATTGGTCAACGTTTTGGGCGCAGGTGAGTCCCGTGAGCTGCGATGGCGAAATCGAAATGCAAACTCCGCTTTCCATGTCGCGTCAGCGTACCTATCACCGGCGATCCTAGAAGAAGCTGCCGAGCATTTCAGTCGGCCCGGCTACAAACTGGACCATCGTGTTCCGAATTCAATGGTATTTAACGATGCCGTCATCGCAGGAACCGTAAACGCGATGGTCGATGCGCTCTCCAGAGATGCTTGCGAGCTTTTTGCTGAACAAGGGACACGTTGGCTGGCCGCTCACATTATCCATGCCAATAGCAAGTCCTTTGTGCCGAGCGATGACGAGCGGAAGATCGGACGCATTACGGATACGAGGTTGTCGCGCGTGTTGGAATACATGCGCGTGAATCTCTCCAAACAGATGTCTATCACCGAGTTGGCGAACGTAGCAGCGGTGAGCCCATTTCATTTCTGTAGGCTCTTCAGCGGAGCGGTTGGGATGCCTCCAAACCGCTATCTGACCGAGCGTCGAATGCAAAAGGCAGAAGCATTGTTGAGAACGTCGAATATCTCACTGGGTGAAGTCGCTGGTCTCTGCGGCTACACGCGCCCCAATGCGTTTTCGATTGCGTTTCAACGCTATTCTGGGTCGACGCCGACGTCGTATCGACGAGCGGCAAGAGCTTAACTTCAAGCAATGTGTCTACCAATATTGGACTGCGCGGTACGGTAAAATTGCTGTTCGCGCCGGTAGGCTAAATGCGTGCGTTTTCGGGCACTTTGGATCTCCAGCAATCGTGAGATTGCATACCGAAAATCACTTCGATCTTGCTCAATTTGTCAGTGACCGTGCGGAGTTACATGCCTGAGGGATCACATCGTTTCGAAAGTGAATAAAATAGATTCAACGTTGGAAATGGAAGGATGGTCCATGAGTGATCACCGGCAGAAATGCAGTCGCTGTGCATATGACATGACGCGATCATTCTTGGGCAACTAGGACAACAAGCCCGTCAGCCGCACCGAACGCGGACACTCAAAACCTGCCTCGCTTTGTCGGCGCCCACGGGACGCTGGCGGCGGCGCGACCAGCTCCTCCCGCCCCTCTGGAGGTCGCGCCGCCAATTTTCGAGGAGCGCAAATGTAGAATTCTGAGACTTACGGGTGCCTCGACCTGGCATGCCCAATTTGGCCACGTCGACAGCTCCGTTTGCAATGTTTGAAATCTCAAGAAAGGGAGTATGAGATGATTGCCAAACTTATCAAAAGCTTCAGTCTCGTGGCGGCACTTCTGTTTGCGGCGCCGATCATTGCGCAAGCAGCAGATCCAAAGGAAGAGTTCCCCGCCCCGGCCGGCTTTACACCTGCCTATCAAGACGTGGATGGCGTGAACATTCACTATCTCAAGGGCGGCAAAGGTCCTCTGGTCCTGATGGTTCATGGTTTCGGCCAGACATGGTATGAATGGCACCAGATCATGCCGCTGCTCGCCAAAGACTACACGGTGGTAGCGATCGATCTGCCGGGCCTTGGGCTTTCGGGTGTACCCAAGTCCTACGCTGGACAGGACGTCGCAAAGGTCATCCACAAGTTCGCAAAGTCGCACAGTGGCGGTCAGCCATTCGATCTGGTTTCACATGACATCGGCAATTGGAATACCTATCCGATGGTCGTTGAGAACCAGGCCGACTTCAAGCACGTTATCTTCATGGAGGCACCGCTTCCGGATGAAGATATCTATAAGTTCCCGGCCTTCGCACCGACAGGTGAATCGGTAGTCTGGCACTTCAGTTTCTTTGCTGCTGCTAATCGTCTGCCGGAAACACTAATTGCTGGACATGAACGGATGTTCTTTGAGCACTTCATTCGTGCTCATGCTGTGAACCAAGATGTCTTCACGCCGGAGCTTCTCGACATGTACGCTCGCTCTTACGCGAAACCGCATTCGTTGAACGCAGCGATGGAGTATTATCGTGCCCTCAATGAAACGCAGCGCCGGAACGTACCGTTGTTCGAGAAGAAGCTGACGATGAAGACCATGGCTATCGGCGGTGGATCGCCGTTCTCCGTTGGTCAGTATCAGGTCGATCAGCTCGCCAAATACGCCACTAATATGAAGGGTGTCGTGCTCCCGAATTGCGGCCACTGGGTACCCGAAGAGTGCGCAGAGCCATTCCAGAAAACCGTGATCGACTTCCTGGCTGATAAGTAAGTCAGAAGATTGAGGCAGATGGCGGTCAAGCGAAATGCTTGGCCGCCATCATCGTATGAACAGCGATTTCCAGCCTGCGGGAGAGCCAGGGGCCTGCATAAGAAGAAGAGAAGACTGGTTTGCCGCGAACCTGCACGGGCGCACTATGGATCGCGCAGTCCGCATCACCCCCATTGCAAATCGGATGGGAATTCCGGAACGGCAAAGGGGACACATATGTGTCCCCTGGCAAACAATAGGCGGTGATGAAGAATGGCGCGCCGGAAACCAAATAGGCTCCGGGATCAGGCGGCCCCGCTAGAACACGTTATTGCCCCGGGCAACGAAGTCGGCCAGATGCGGGACATAGTCCTCGGGCCCGTCGCCGCCCGCATTGACCGCGCCGGCAAAGGCATTCTTGGCCGCAGTTGCCAGCGGCGTGGCGACGGAGGCATCGTTGGCCATCGCCTCCAGATATTTCAGATCCTTGTAGGCGTTCGAGAGCGTGAAGCGGTGCGCATTGCGATCTCCCTCAAGCGCATATCCCATGAAGGTCTGATAGAACAGGCTGTCCATGCGACCGCCCCGAATGACACTGTCGAACCGTTCGACGGAAATGCCAACCTTGCGTGATAGCGCCAGAGCCTCGGCAAACAGGGCCCCCATGCCGAGCGAGATGAAATTGTTGAGCAGTTTCATGCGGTGCCCGTCCGCAACGCCACCGATATGAACGATCTTTCCGGCCCAGGTCGCAATGACGGGCCGGATTCTCGAGAACACCTCGTCGTCGGCACCCACCATGCAGTCGAGCGTTCCGTCCCACGCCTCCTTCGGCGTCCGGCTGAGCGGCGCATCGGCGAATGAAACGCCCTTCGCGGCGAGAGAATTCGCAAGGCGGGTCGTCACGGTCGGGTCGCTTGTCGAGCAGTCGATGACGACCGAGCCCGCTGCCAGAGAAGGCGCAAGCTGCTCTACGACCGCGGCAACCTCCTTCGAGCCGGTCAGGCACAGGAAGATGATGGTTGAATTCGCGGCGAGCTCCGGCAGCGAGCGGGCTTCCGATGCACCGCGCTGAAGCAGATCGTCTATCGGCTTGCGATTGCGATGCGCGACAACGGCCAACGGGTAGCCTTTTTCGACGATATTCTTTGCCATGCCATGCCCCATAAGCCCAAGGCCAACAAAGCCAATCTTTTCCACGGTATCCGCCATTGATGTCTCCTCATGCACAAAATTTCTGCCGGATGTCACGGCAGGTTGAAACGCTTCTTCAGATCATCGATCTGCTCCGGGGTGAGAATGCGCTTTGCGTGGCTCTGCAGCATGAGGAAGAGTTTGGCGGTTTCTTCCAGCTCCTCGGCCGCGAACTGAGCGTTGGCAAGGGTCGTGCCGGCAACGACCGGGCCGTGATTGGCCAGCAGCATGGCGTGATGCTTTCCCGCAAGAGACCGCACCGCGCCTGCAAGCGCCGTATCGCCTGGCGCAAAATAGGGCACGAGCGGAAGCCGCCCTACCCTCATGATGTAATAGGCCGTTAGCGGCGGCAGGACATCCTCGGGATCGACGTCTCTGAGGATGCTGACAGCCGTCGCATGGCTGGAATGGAGATGCACCACGGCCCCGGCGGTCTGCCGCTCCGCATACATCGAGAAATGAAGAAACGCTTCTTTGGTCGGCGCCTCGCCGGATTGCAATTGTCCTGCCGCGTCGAACAGAGACAGCGAGGCCGGATCCAGCCTTCCCATCGACGCATTGGTCGGCGTCATCAGCCACCCCCCGTCGGGAAGCCGGACCGAGATGTTGCCCGTCGATCCCGATGTCAGGCCGCGATCGAACAGTGATTGACCTGTACGGCAGATTTCCTCCCGGATGCGATTAATCTCGTTCATCAGCAGCCTCCACATCCAGCATCGACCAAGCTCTCCGGAAGAAATCAGGACCGCCGAAATTGCCGGATTTGAGGGCGAGCGTCACGTCCCGTCCCGAAAGGCTCCGGGTCCACGGCACACCCGGGTCGATCTCCGGTCCTATCGACAAGGATTTCACTCCGAGCGCGTTGATGACGGCGCCGGAGGTTTCGCCGCCAGCGACGATGAACTGCGCGAAGCCGCGCTGGAGAAGCAGCTTCGCGACCCCACCGAGCGTCTGCTCGATGAGCTCGCCGGACGTCTCGCGGCCGAACCGGGACTGGATCTTCGCGAGCTCATCCGGGCCTGCGCTGGAATAGACAATCGGCATGGAACCCGCGTCCTGAGCCGCGACCCACTCGGCGATACCAGCCTCATCCTGTCTCCCGTCGCGAATTGCTTCGATGTCGAGGCGCAGGGCCGGAGCGCCGGCCTGGGTCGCATAGTCGATCTGGTTGCGCGTCGCGACCGAGCAGGACCCCGCCAATATTGCCGCCCTTCCGCGTGAGGCGGGCATGCGATCGCTCTGCTCGCGCATCTCGAACCGGCCGCGCCGGCGATATTCCGACGCCAGCCCCATGCCGATACCGGAGCCTCCGGTCACAAGCTTCATATCGATGCAGGCGGCACCGAGCGTGCGAAGGTCCTGATCCGAGAGGGTGTCGGCGACAACGATCCTCAGGCCAGCCGCGCGCTGCCTGTCGAGTGCGGCGCGGATCGCCGCCTCGCCGTCGTTGATCACCGGCCAATCCAGCAAGCCAACCGTCCGGGCCGTTTGCCGCTGCAGCACGCGCACCAGATCGGGATCGCGCATCGGCGTCAGCGGATGATCCTTCAGAGGACTTTCGGAGAGGAGCCGTCCATTGACGAACAGATGGCCCTTGTAGACCGTACGGCCGGCAGCCGGAAACGACGGGCAGGCAATCGTCAGATCGTTCCCGGTGAGGTCCTGCAGCGCTTCGGCGACCGGGCCGATATTGCCGCGGTCAGTCGAGTCGAATGTCGAGCAATATTTGAAGAGCAGCTGCTCGGCGCCGCGATCCAGCAGACTGCGGGCGGCAAGCACCGACTGCCGGACGGCTTCTGCGGGTTCGATCGTGCGCGATTTCAGCGCGATGACGATGGCATCGGCCTCCGGCAGGTCTTCGTGACGGTCCGGCACGCCCATGACCTGGACCGTCTTCATCCCTTCCCGCGACAACATCAGGCATAGGTCCGTCGCGCCCGTAACGTCATCCGCGACAGCACCAATCAGCATTCTCGTCCTCCACCGTAGCCCGGCTCCGCTGCACGCAATGCCGCGCTTGGAGAAAATAAAGGCTTGCAATCCGTTCTGGCCGTAAGATAACCATAGAGTGGCAACGCTGTCATTACTTTTCCGTGCATCCTTGTCATTTTGATTGAGGGCCGGGCAGCAACGGGTTTGGCACCATGAATGAACAGATCGATCTGAAAATTGGCGTCATCGGCCTGGGCTCGATGGGGCTTGGCGTGGCGCAGTCCTTGCTTCGCAATGGCTTCGACACGACCGGCTTCGATATCAGTCCGGAGTCGCTTGCCAAATTCGCCGAACACGGAGGGATCCCCGCGGCCAGCCCGGCAGAAGCGGCGGCTGGAGCCGATATCGTCATTACTGTGGTCGTGAATGGCGAGCAGACGGAAGCGGTCCTGTTTGCCGATGGCGGCGCCGCCCGCCACATGGCAAAGGGCGGGATCATCCTTTCCCTCGCCACGATGGCGCCGCCGATGGCAGAACGTCTGGCAGAAAAGGCGGAAGCGCTTGGGCTTCAGTATATCGACGCCCCGATCAGCGGCGGCGCGCACAGGGCCGCAGCCGGCGAACTGACCATCATGGGATCGGGGAAGAGCGAAGCATTTTCAAAGGTAAAGCCGGTTTTCGATGCGATAGCGGCAAAGGTTTACGAACTCGGCACAAAACCCGGAATCGGATCGTCGTTCAAGATCGTCAACCAGCTGCTGGCCGGCGTCCATATCGCCGCAGCCTGCGAGGCGATCACCTTTGCCAAGGCGCTCGGGCTGGATATCCGCAAGGTCTACGAAGTGATCAGCGCGTCGGCCGGAAACTCGTGGATGTTCGAGAACAGGGTGCCGCATATCCTCGACGGAAACTACCAGCCGCATAGCGCGGTCGATATCTTCAACAAGGATCTGGGCATCGTTTCGGATCTCGGACGCGGAATGAAGTTTCCATTGCCCATTTCATCCGCGGCACTTCAGATGTTCATCATGACATCGGCTGCCGGCATGGGCCGGGACGACGACGCGTCGGTGGCCAGGCTTATCGCCAGCATCACCGGCATCCAGCTCCCCGAAGCCCCGGAGGCCTGACAATGCCGCGTTTCGCCGCCAATCTGACCATGATGTTCAATGAGGTCGGCTTTCTCGACCGGTTCAAGGCCGCCGCGGAGGCCGGTTTCACCGCCGTCGAATTTCTGTTTCCCTACGACTATCCCGCCGAGGACATTGCGCGCGAACTCGAATCCCACGGTCTCGCCCAGGCCTTGTTTAACCTGCCTCCGGGGAACTGGGCGGCGGGCGACCGGGGGCTGGCATCCATCCCCGAACGCAAGGACGAATTCACAAGATCGATCGACGCCGCCCTTCGCTACGCCGGAATCCTCAAGGCCCCGCGCATTCATATGATGAGCGGGATCGCACCCAGAACCGATCCCACAGCGCTCCGCACCTATAAGGACAATCTTTCGCTCGCCTGCGACAGGGCCGGCGAGCTTGGCATCGACATTGTCGTCGAGCCGATCAATCCGCGCGACATGCCGGGATATTTTCTCAATGATTTCAATTTAGCCGCCGATCTCATCGCCGAAATCGACCGGCCGAATCTTGGCCTGCAGTTCGACATCTATCATCGGCAGATCATTCATGGCGACGTGCTGACCGGGCTGCGTCAGTTGATGCCGATCATTGGCCACGTGCAAATCGCCGCCGTGCCACTGCGCAACGAGCCCGGCACCGGCGAACTTGATGATGTCAGAATCCTGAATGAGCTGGATGCGCTCGGATATCGCGGCTTCGTCGGCTGCGAATACCGGCCGGCCGCACAGACGAAAGCCGGCCTGTCCTGGCTGAGGTCATTCAGTCCGTAAATCGTCCCGCGACCACCCCTAACGATTTGCCGATTGCATAAAGCCGCCTTCGACCGGAGCCCGACGCCGTTCGAGGCGTGACTGCGGACTGTTGCCACGGCGGTCGGATAACGCATCGCATGCAAATGCAAGCGCTGCCATCATAGGCAGAAATCCCACTGAAAACGACTCAGAGATGTGTCTCTACGGATATTTCCATCTTCCCTCCTTCGATATCGCGTCATTTTTATACAGGATCGCCGGAAACTCGTCGTTGACAACCGCTATAAACTTATAAATTAATGACAGCGCTGCCACTTTCTGCACAAGCGCCATTAATTGTAAGCCGTCATCGAATGGCAGCGCTGACCGAAATAGGAATTGATGCGGCAGCCAGGCAGAAGGAGCCAGTGTCTGCAATGGAGCAAACGAAGTCGGATATCCCGGTCGAAGAACCATCGGCATTCCAGGAGTTCCGAAAGATTTTCCAGGTTCGTGAAATCAACGTGCTGATCGCGCTCATTGCCGTCGGCATCGTGATCAGTTTCTTCACGCCCTATTTCTTCACGACGAACAATCTCATGGGTGTCTTCAGGGCGTTCTCTCTGACGGCGATCATGAGCATCGGCATGGTGCTGGTCATCATAACCGGCGGCATCGACCTGTCCGTCGGCTCCGCCATGGGGCTGTCGTCCCTGGTGACTGCCCTCTGTTTTTCCGCGGGACTTCCGATGACTGTCGCAATCGGCGCAGGGATCGCGGTCGGGCTTCTGTTCGGGTTCGTCAACGGCTTTCTGATCACGCTTATCGGCCTGCCGCCGTTCATCGCCACGCTGGGAACGCTCAGCATCGGACGCGGTCTGATGTACATGATCACCCGCGGCGTTCCGGTTACGCCGGATACACCCGAGGCTTTTGCCTTCATCGGGCAGGGATATCTGGGACCGGTGCCGGTTCCCGTGATCATCATGATCGTGCTGATGATCATCTTCGCGATCATCATGCAGCGAACCCGCTTCGGCCGGCACATCTACGCGACCGGCGGCAACGAACACGCTGCCAGACTGAGCGGCGTCAAGGTCAATCAGGTCAAACTCGCCGTCTACGTCATTTCCTCGACGATATCAGCAGCGGCCGGGGTGATCGGCTTTTCACGGTATCTTTCCGCCGAACCGGCTTCCGGCTTCGGCGCCGAGCTCGACGTCATTGCAGCCGCAGCGATCGGTGGAGCGAGCCTGGCAGGCGGAGCGGGCAGCGTCACCGGCGCCGTCATCGGTGCCGCGCTGGTCGGCGTCATCGCCAACGGCGTCGTGCTCCTCAACATCAACACCTATGCGCAACAGGCCATTACCGGCGGCGTGATTCTCATCGCAGTGAGCTTGGACGTTCTGCGTAATCGCTTCATCGGGAACGGAAACTAGCTCACCCGTCCCATCCCATGAAGCATGTCAACCGGGCTCGAGGAGAGCCCCGAGGAGGAGAGTGAAAATGTCTTATATCATGAAATCGATGAGACTCGCGGCGATCGGCGCCACACTGCTCATCACGCATGCCGCATCAGCCAAGGACAATGCCGATATCACGATCGCGGTCGTGCCCAAGGTCGCCGTTCCCTTCTTCGACGACTGCAACACCGGAGCGCAGAAGGCTGCGGATGCTCTCGGCGTCAAGTACCAGTGGGTCGTGCCGCAGAACACGCAGGGATCGACACAGGTCAAGATCATCGAGGACCTGATCGCCCGCCACGTCGATGGCATCGCGATTTCCGTCAACGAGCCCAAATCCGTCGAGAGCATCATCAAGCAGGCCGTCGATGCCGGCATCAAGGTGCTGACCTTCGACAGCGACAGCGCCAAGAGCGGACGCAGCATGTATATCGGCACCGTCAACGAGCAGGCCGGCGTCACGATGGGCAAGGAAATGGCCGAGGCGGTAGGCGGCGAAGGCAAGGTCGCGATCGTCACCGGCCAGCTTGGCGCCTCGAACCTGAACGAACGCATCTCGGGCGTGAAGAAGGCGCTGGAAGCCTATCCGAAGATTTCGATCGTAGCGACCGAGGGTACGGAAGACGACCTGGCGAAAGGCGTGTCCGTCACCGAAGCCCTGCTTCGTGCAAATCCCGATCTCAAGGGCATTTTCGGCATCAGCCAGGTGGGCGGTCCTGCCGTCGCGAAGGTGCTCGCCCAGAAGGAGTTCTCCGATCAAAAGGGCAAGCTCAAGGTCTTTGCATTCGACGACCTGCCGGACACCGTCAAGGGCGTGAAGGACGGCTATATCAACGGCATCATGGTTCAGCGCCCGGTGACGATGGGCAAGCTCGCAGTTGAGCACCTGACATCGCAGATCAAGGGCGAGGAAAAGGATCCGAAGGATATCGATACCGGCGTCACGGTCGTGAACGCCTCGAACCTCGACAGCTACACCAAGTAAACGCTCGCGGTGCGGGATTCCGATCCCGCACCGCCCCGATCCGCAGTCCGGAGGTCTTGCCGTGCCCCCTTTTCTCGAAATGCTCAACATCTCGAAGACCTTTCCGGGAGTTCGCGCGCTCCAGAATGTCGATCTCATTCTCAATGCCGGCGAAATTCACGCACTGGCCGGCGAAAATGGAGCAGGCAAAAGCACCCTCATGAAAATCATGACGGGCATCTATCGCAACGACCCGGGCGGCGAGATCCGCATCGACGGCCATCCCGTGGTGATCCGCGATCCCGTGCATGCGCGCCAGCTCGGCATCACGATCATCTATCAGGAACTGGCGGTGGTCGATAATCTCAGCATCGCCGAGAACATCTTTCTGGCGCGAGAACCCCTCACCGCTTCAGGATTGATCGACCGGAAGAAAATGAATGCTGCCGCGGCCGAGGTGTTGTCCGAGCTCGACATGAAGATCGACCCTCGGACACGCGTGGGCGAACTGAGCATCGGTCAGAAGCAGATCGTCGAGATTGCCCGGGCGATCTCGTACCGATCGAAACTGATCGTGATGGACGAGCCGACCGCCTCTCTGAGCCATCATGAAGCGACGGTTCTCCTGGCGCTGGTCAAGCGGCTGGCGCAGCAGGGGATCGGCATCGTCTACATTTCCCACCGCCTCGAAGAGATATTTGAAATCGCAAGCCGCGTGACGGTTCTACGCGACGGGCAAACCGTCGACAGCCGCCCGATCGGCGAGATGAACCGCGAATTGCTGGTCCGCAAGATGGTCGATCGAGAGCTCTCCGAGCTTTTCGGCAAGCACCAGAGCCATGCGACCGAAGATGTCCTGATGTCGGTAAAGGGCCTGTCGATGACCCAGACTTCATCGCACTCGGCCCGTGTCGCAGACGTCAACTTCGATCTCCATCGAGGCGAGATTCTCGGCTTTTTCGGACTGGTTGGCGCAGGCCGCACCGAGACCATGGAAATGATATTCGGCAGCCGGCCTGCCAGCGGCGAAATCCGCATAGACGGCAAGTCTGCACGGATCAGAAGCCCATCCGACGCGATTGATCAAGGTCTCGGGTTTGTCACCGAAGATCGCAAGGGACAGGGCCTGGTGCTCGGCATGTCCGTGCGCGAGAATTTCAGCCTGACGCATCTGGCGGACTATTGCCGCTTCGACTTCGTCGATAGGCGGCGGGAACGGAACCGCTGCCTCGAATATATTCGCTCCCTGGGCATCAAGACGCCGTCGGCGGACCAGAAGATCGTCAACCTCTCGGGCGGCAATCAGCAGAAGGTGGTCATCGCCAAATGGGTGGCCCGCAAGCCGCGCATCCTGATCGTCGATGAACCGACCCGCGGCATAGACGTCGGCGCAAAATCGGAAGTCCACTCCCTGCTCAACCAGCTGGCGGCGCAGGGGCTTTCGATCATCGTCGTATCGTCGGACCTCCCGGAGGTGCTCGCCATCAGCGACAGAATTGTCGTGCTCAAAGAGGGCCGGATTACCGGAACTTTCAGCCGAACCGATGCCACGCAGGAAAGCATCATGCTTGCGGCAACGGCCTAATCAAAACCAGCATAAAAGGAGCAGCCCTATGGCAAAGCGCATCATGTTCACCGGCGGCAGCGGCAAGGCCGGCAAGCACGTCGTCAAATACCTCGCGGACAAGGGGCATCAGGTTCTCAATCTCGACACCAAGGTGCTCGACAATCCGAAGGTGCGTACCCTGATTACCGATATCACCGATAGCGGTCAGGTCTTCAAGGCACTCTCCAGCTATATGGGTCTTCACGAATTCGACCCCTCGCTGCGCAGTCAGCCGGTCGATGCCGTGGTGCATTTTGCAGCCATCCCGCGGATCATGATGACGCCCGACAATGAAGTGTTCCGGATCAATGCGATGGGAACCTATAACGTCATCGAGGCAGCGGTGACCCTCGGCATCAAGAAGATCATTATCGCGTCGTCTGAAACGACCTACGGCCTGGTCTTCGCCAACGAGCCGCGCGATCCGCTGCACTTTCCGCTGGAAGAGGACTATCCCGTCGATCCCATGGACAGCTACGCTCTGTCCAAGGTGTGCAACGAGAAGACCGCTCAGGCCTTCGCGCTTCGCTCCGGTTTCGACATCTACGCGCTTCGCATCGGAAACGTCATCGAACCGAACGAATACGAGCTCTTCCCAAAGTGGTTCGCCGATCCCGGCTTCCGCAAGCGCATTGCCTGGAGCTACATAGACGCCAGAGATCTCGGGCAGATCGTCGATCGCGCCGTCGAAAAGGACGGGCTCGGGTTTCAGATCTTCAATGCTGCCAATGACGAGACCTCGTCGGACCTGCCGACGCAGGACCTTCTGTCGCGCTTCTATCCGGGCGTCAAAACCACGCGAAAGCTGGAAGAGTTCGAAGGGCTGCTGTCCAACCACAAGATCCGTGACGTCCTCGGCTTCAGGCAGGAGCATTCCTGGCGGAAATACGTAAAGGCCTGATCTTCCACACCCCGCTCGGCCCGTTGCTCGCGAATCAACCAGCTGCTTGATATCAACGAGGGTTCAGGCCACGGTGTATCGAAACGGGCAACGAGCGGAACAGCCGGACTATGCAGCCAAAACAGCGTTTGCCGACGCGCAAGAGCAAGATGACCGTCAAGGAGGTCGCTCTGCGCGCCGGCGTCAGCGAATCCACTGTCTCGCGCATCATGCGCAACAAGGGACCGATCGCCGAGGAGACCCGGCTGCGGGTAATGGAGGCGGTGCGCGAAACCGGCTATGTCCCGAACCGGATCGCGGGCTCGCTGGCCTCGCTGGATTCCCACCTGGTTGGCGTCATCATCCCCTCTCTGTCGAACATCGTGTTTCCCGAAGTGCTGCAGGGCGTGCATGCAGGCTTGCGCGGCAGCGAACGGCAGCCGGTGATCAGCATCACCGACTATGACATCGACCTCGAGGAAAGTGTCGTGAGAAGCGTGCTATCCTGGAAACCCGCGGCACTTCTGATCGCGGGGTTCGACCATACGCCCGCGACGCACAGGATGCTTTCCGAAAGCGACGTTCGCGTCGTGGAAATGATGGATATCGACGCCACACCGATCGATATCGCCGTCGGCATGTCGCACCGGGCGGCGGGATATGCAGCTGGCCGGTATCTGATTGAACGCGGCTATCGCCGGTTCGGATATGTCGGCCACGACTGGAAGGCGGATCGACGCGCGCGCCTTCGATATGATGGCATAAGCGATGCGTTGAGGGATGCTGGCCTTGGCATTGCCGCGCATGCCATGGCCGACGGTCCGAGCTCGGTCGGTGTCGGACGCGAGATGACGGCGCGGCTGCTGGGCCAACCGACCAAGGTCGATGCGATCATCTATTCCAACGACGACATGGCCGTCGGAGGCGTGTTCCATTGCCTGGGCAGCGGCATACGCATGCCGGAGGATGTCGCGGTCTTTGGCTTCAACGGACTGGAAATCGGCCGGGAGCTGCCCCAGCCGCTCTCGACGGTGCGCTCCAACCGCTTCCTCATCGGCCGCATATCCGTCGAAAAGGCCTTCGAGTCGCTCGAAAGGCCTGCCGAGAAAACCGTCATCGACACGGGATTCGAAATTTTCCAGGGCGCAACCGCCTAGAATTGTCCGGCGCGACCCGAGGCCGGCGCGATTTGGCAGCGCTCTTCCTTGATATCGGGGCCTCCAGCGCACCGAAAGTTGCAACTGATCTAATTTTAGCAGTTCCCGAAACCTGTTTTGACCATTTGTCGCCTACTTTAGGTTATCCTAACCCAGTGGCGACCTCATGCTCGAATTGCAGAATAAGGTTCTCGAACGCATTGCCAAAGGCGAACCCTTGGCGGCGACGCTCAAAGCACTCTGCCTTCTCGTGGAGGCCCGCCTGCCGGGAATTCTGTGTTCGGTATTGCGCGTCGAAAACGCCCGCCTGCATCCACTTGCCGCCCCTTCACTGCCTGCACACTACAGCGCGGCGCTTGATGATCTCGAGATCGGGCCTCTTGCCGGTTCGTGCGGAACGGCGGCCTTCTACGGCGTTCCGGTGATGGTCAACGATATCGCCCAGGACGCACGCTGGGCGCAGTACCGCCACCTCGCCCTGCCCATAGGCCTGACCGCCTGTTGGTCGACACCGGTCGTTACCAGAGGACGGGTGATCGCGACCTTTGCCCTGTACCTGCGGCAAGGCAGTTGGCCGGAAGCCCTGGCGAAAGAAGTGATCGAGACCTGCACCCACCTCTGCGCCATCGCAATCGAGCGCGATGAACGCGTGCGCGAGCGTGAAAGGCTGACCTATACGGATAGCCTGACCGGCGAGGCAAACCGTACCCGCTTCGTGGAAGTTCTGGAGAAGCTGGCTGTACAAGGCGGCAGTTTTGCGCTCCTGCTTGCCGATATCGACAATCTGAAGCTCGTCAACGATACGTTCGGCCATGCGGCGGGGGACGCCTTGATCCAAGTGGTTGCCAGGCGTATCGCCGCCACGGTTCCCAAGGGGCAGACCTTCCGGCTAGGCGGCGACGAATTTGCCGTCATCCTGATCGACGCCGGCATGAATGAGCTGGCGAGTTGCGCGAATGCCATCCTTGAAGCCGTCAAGCGGCCGGCGCAATGCGACCGCCACGTTGTCTTCCCGTCGCTGACGGCGGGTGGCGCTATCGCCGGCGATGGTGACGCGCGGCAGAACGCCGACATCGCCCTCTACCACGGTAAAGCGCGCGCGAGGGGGCAGTTTACAGCCTACTTTTCTGGAATGGGAACGGCGCTGACGAGGCGGTTCCGCGCGATCCGCGATGTCGGCATAGGCCTGGCCGAAGGACGGATAGAGGCACACTACCAACCCATCCTGCGCCTCGATACGGAGGAGATCGTCGGCTTCGAAGCGCTCTGCCGCATGCGGACCCCGACGGGACATGTCATTGCAGCCTCGCATTTCCAGGAGGCGATGCTCGATGGCGACATCGCGCTGCAATTGACCGAGCGGATGCTGACAATCGTTGCCGCCGACATGCAGAAGTGGCTCGATCTCGGCCTGCCGCTCCAGCATGTCGGGATCAACCTGTCGGCCGCGGACCTGCACGGCGGAAACCTCAGAGCCGCCCTGGACAGACATTTCAGCGCGCGTGGCGTCGGTCTCGAACACCTCATCCTGGAGGTGACGGAATCCGTCTATCTCGATCCGCGAGATCACGCCGTCGCCGACGAGATCGGCAGTCTCAGACAACAGGGCTTGCGTGTTGCGCTTGACGACTTCGGGACCGGCTATGCGTCCCTCACTCATCTCCTGACGGTGCCCGTCGACATCATCAAGATCGACAAGTCCTTCGTCGATCGCCTGATCGGCGAGGATCCAGGCGCCGCCATCGTCGAGGGGTTGGTGGAGATCGCGGCGAAGCTCGGCATCCGGGTCGTCGCCGAGGGTATCGAAACTCCGGGCCAGGCCTCGGATCTTCTGGAGATGGGATGTCTCCTGGGGCAAGGCTTCCTGTTTTCGCGCGCCGTCGATTTCAGCACCGCGACGGAACTGTTGCGCACACGGGGCCAGGCTCAGCCATCCGATGAAGCGGATGAACGCAGAACGCGGCGAGGCTAGAAACCGGCCTCCCGCAGGAGAACCGTCAGCACCCTGCGCCAGATCTGCGTGGCAACGCTCTCCCCTTCCCCATCGATCAGCATGACGCCCTGCAGCGCACGGCCGGGCACCAGACTTTCTGCGCCGACATCGGCCGTGACGGCATATTGCGCGGCGATTGGCGCCAGACGCTGACGCTGACCGGCGGCCGGGGGATGGACGGCGATAGGGCCGTGATATTTCGACGTGAGTTGCGGGATATCGATCTCCCGCGCACCGGCGGACGCGATCTGCCCCAGATTGACCGGGATCTTTCCAAGCGTCAGGTCATCAGGAATGAACCAGCCGGTGGCACCGACGCTCAGCCGGCGGCTATCGGTTCCTACCACGTAGCCGCGCGCCAGCGAGCCGCCCGCCGCCGAGACGAAGGCAAGCTGCTCGCTTCGCCCGACCCACTGGCCGGGCTGCAGTTCGGGATTGATGTCGGTGACCGTTCCGTCGAAAGGCGCCTTGACCGTCAGGCGCGCCTGCCGCTCGTCGAGCCCCTTCTGACGCGCGACCAGCCCCTGAAGCTCGTTTTCGATGGCGCTCCGCTGTGCCAGGTCATCGGGATTGGCGCCGATACGCGCCAGACGGCGGTGCGCAAGCTGCATCTCGACATTGACGATGCGCATCTCTTCGGCGACCGCCGGCGTGTCGATGATGAAGAGCGTATCGCCCGCTTTCACCGCTTGCCCCCGCTGAACCAGGATCTTGTCGAGCCGTCCCGGCTCCTGCGGATAGAGCCGCACGAACTGTGCCGGATAGATCACCGCCGGCGCGCTGATACGGGTCGAGAGCGGCAGGAATGCCAGGAGCAAAACTGCCGCCACGATCGATGCCGTCACGTAGGTCCGGCGGCTTCTGACGATGTCATGACGCATGGTCCACCATTCCTTGAACTCCATGAGAACGGGGCGGCTGATGAAGAAGCTGATCTCGACGAGAAACAGCATGATGCCGACGATCTTGACGGTGAAGTGATAGACGAGGAGAGCAATGCCGAGATAGAGCGTCAGCCGGTAGATTGTCGTCGCGATGGCATAGAGCGTGAGGATGAAATCCATCCGCGGCGGGAAAGCTTCGGGTGGCGCGTGGCGCGGCCTGAAAAGCAGCTCACGCAGCCTCCAGCGCATGTGGCGGAAGCTCCGCGGCTGCAGGTTTTCCACGCCGAGGAGGTCGGCGAGAATGTAGTAGCCGTCGAAGCGCATGAACGGGCTGAGATTGACGGCAAGGCTCAGGATGACGCCGGTTGCGGCGAGTACGAACAACGCGCTGCGGACAGGCCCGTCGGGCACGAAAGCCCAGAGCAACATCGCATAGCCGGCGACCGTGAGTTCGACCAGCATGCCGGCGGAATCGATGTGCAGGCGCGACCAGCGCGAGCGCAGTTTCCAGGCGTCGCTGACATCGGTGTAGAGCAAGGGCACCATGACCATGAAGGCAACGCCCATGGTCGGGATCCGGCAGCCGAAGCGATGCGCGACATAGGCGTGGCCGAGCTCGTGCAGGCATTTGATGAAGACGACGGCCAGGATCGAAACGGCCGCGCCCTCGAATGAAAATACGTATGAGAACGTTCCGGAAAACTCCTCCCACTGGCGCGACACGAGATAGAGGCCGAGAATGCCGACTGTGAGCGACAGCAACGCAAAGCCGCGCGTGAACAGCAGCGCCACATAGGGCCAGGTCCTTCGGATGAACCGTTCCGGACGGACGAGCGGGATCTTGAAGAAGAGATAGTTGTGAATGAGCCGCATGAACCATGAATGATGCGGCTGCGCGCGGCGATGCAGCACCTGCCACCCCCCGCTTGCCGGCTGCATCAGAAGCAGGTTGCCCTCGAGCAGGCGGATGATCGAGCCGACATCATCGGCATCGATCTGCTGGCCGAACCGCATGTCCGCAGCCTTGACGAGCCCCAGCAGGCTCCTGCTGGCATTCCAGAGGCTGAGCAGCTGGAAGAGCTCATAGGTTATGCGGAAAAACCGGTTGCGGAGCGGATCGAAGATGATCCAGGTCGGCGCCCCCGAATAGCTGGCGCCACCACGGGTGATCTGCAGATCCTCCCTCAGCGACGGCAGAGGGAAATCCTGCTGCGCCGCCGCGGTATTCATAGCCCGATCCTCTGGCGCAGCACGGCAATCGGCTTGCGGAAGAGGTAGTAGGCCAGGAACACCCGGTCACCGGAAATCTGCGCCGTGCCCCTTATCCCGAGACGAAGATCCTGAGGCGTGCCGTCGATCGAAGCGTAAATCCGGTAGGCGAGCACATCGCCTTCAACCATGCGCGCTTCATAGGATGCGGAGACCACCTTCGCGCTGACGGGCGCCAACGGATCGGAATCGAGGAAGGCGCGGACCCTGGCGCCGGGCTCGGTTGCAATGGCATCCCCGACCGGCACGTCGATACGCAGTTGCATCCGCTGGGGATCGGCGACCTCCATGATCCTCTCGCCCGTGGTCACCGGCCTGCCGATCCAGTCGCGCTTGTCGGAAAAAATCACGACGCCGCTTTCCGGCGCGCGAATGTCGGTACGTCCCAGCATCTCGCGGGCATAATCGCGCTTGGCAACCGCGACCGTCAGCTCGCTGCGGGCCACCGCAAGCTCGCTTCTCAGCTTCGGGTCGGCAACAGCGCCCTGCGTAACCTGCATCAGTTTCGCCTCGGCGACATCGGCGTCCTGTTCGGCGACGGCAAGTTCATTGCGCAGAACGATATCCGACATCTTCACCAACGGATCGCCTTTGACGACGGGCTGGTTCGGATTGACCGGGACCTGGTCGATCACGCCGTCCAGCGGCGCCGCGATGATGCGCGGCGCGATGGCGGCGACCTCGACCGGTGCCAGCACCGTCATCGGCACGGGAACGAAAGCCAATGCCGCCGCGGCGATCGCGGCCGCACCGAGAAGCGGCTTGATCCGGACGCGCCGCGTCAGTCGCCTCGGGCCTGCGAGCGCCGACCAGGCATGGCCGTAGGTCTCGCCGAGCCGGCGGGCGATGACCAGATCCGGCTCGACCCAGGGGATTTCCCTTGCGAGCAGCATGCCGCCGAACACCCGGCCGTTTCGCAGGCAAAACGGGATCCAGGCAAGGAAGCGGAATGGAAAGGTCTCCACCTCGGGATTGTCGGGCGGGGCGAAGGCCGGAAGCGCAAAGTCACGCGGGGATTCAAGTCCGCTCTCCTTCTTCACGGCGCCGATCAGCGCCTCGATCCACCGGATCCGCGGAGAGTTGCGGTCGACGCTGCCGATCGAGGTCACCGCCCTGACCTTCAACTGATCGACACTACCGGAAAGCACGAACACCTGGCGGCAGCGCAGGACACGGATGGTGTCATTGGCAATCAGGAAAGCGAGCTCGCTAACCGTATCGGCGCGGCGCGCATCGGCTTCGGCCTTCAGCAGCAGATCGATGCCCTTCGGCGGGGCAGTCCCGGCTGAAACGACCTGTGGCAGCGGCTTCTGGATCGGACCATTCTGTTCCATGAGACTATTCGCTCGGCGCTCCCTCGTAGTGGGTCGGTCCGCTCATTCCCGGCAGGATGCCGGGCGCATCGTCGAGGAAACGGCCGGTCACCTTGACCGTCTGGCTGACAGGATCCACCACCGCAGCGATGCGCGAGACCTCGGCCTGCTTCACCTCGCCGGTCTCGTCGATATCGATCGAGAAACGGCTGCCGGGCTTCAGCCAGCGAAGCCAAGCGGACGGGAGCAGCGTTTCGATCTCCAGGCCCTCCTCGCTGACAATCTGCATCAGCGGCTGATTGGGTTCGGGGATCTCGTGCGCATGCGCCCGCATGAAGGCGATCCGGCCGTCATAGGGCGCACGAATGACGCAACGCGACATCTTGCTCTGATAGGCTTCGAGCTCGCCAGCCGCCTGATCCGTCTTGGCCTTCGAGATCTCGACCTCGAAATTGCCGACTGCCTTCGACTTGGCAAGCCGCGCATTGTTGTCCTGGGTGATCTGCTCGGCCCGCAGCACCGCTTCGGCGGATTTCACCTGCGCGGCGAGATCGCGGCAATCGAAGGCGGCAAGGACATCGCCCTTCTTGAAGCGTTCGCCTTCCCGGAAGGGCAGCGTCTCGATCGGAAACAAGAGGTCGGTGGAAATCATTGCCTCGTTCACCGATTTGACGATGCCGCGCAGCGTTTCCTTGCTGTCCTGCGCGAGCGACGGCCCGGATATGGCCGCCGCCAGGATCGACGTGAAGAAGAGACGCGAGACGAACAATGACTTCATGACGAACTCCCTGTCGCTATTTGGCCGCGATGACCTCAGCCTTTGCCGGCCCGTAATTGCCGGTCCACATCGTCTTCAGCCTGCCGGCAATCTCGCCCACGCTCGCCGTCGTGCTGATCCCGGCCGGGAACGGATCGACGCCGAGCGACGCGTAGACATTGGCATAGGCATTCTGCAGGTCGGCATAGGCCATATCGAGTTTGACGTCGGCGAGCAGCGAGTTCATCTCCTCGCGGATCAGGATCTGCTCGCTGGTCTTCTGTGCGTCGGTCTCGTCACGAACCTGCTTGAGGATGCGGTGGGAGACGTTCGAAAGCGCCGCTGCCGTCGCGTAGGAGCTCTTGAGGTGCAGATAGCGCGCCTTGCTGATGTGGACCTGCGTCATGACCGCCATCGCCACGGAGAGCGAGCGTGCGTCGAGCATCTCCTTCTCCGCATCGATCTTCTTCTGCACCGCCGGCAGGGTGGCGATCTTCATCAGATTGACGCTGACCTTGGCGCCCCAGGAAACCCAGTCGTTGGTGGCGATGAACTCGTTGGAATCGTAGTTGGCACCGGCATAGACGTTGAACCCCGGCAGGATGTCGAGAAGGGCCGCATTGACCTCCTTCTCGTTGATGCGCAGGCGGTAGGCGACCTCGCGCATCTCCGGCCGGTTTTCCGCAGCGATGCGGTACATCTCCCGGATATCGTCGGGCACGCCGAGCTTCATCGGCGCGCGGCCCGGCGCCGCCAGCGTGAATTTCGAGGCCGGATCGATATTCATCAGGGCTGCCAGCTGGCTCTTCGCGACCCTCAACTCGCCTTCAAGCAGTTCGATCTCGCGCTTGACCTCGATCAGTTCGCGTTCGTAGGTGAGCGCGACAAGCGGCGAGCTCTCCCCGCCTGATGACAGCCCGCGAGTATCGCGCAAGGCGACGGCGACGCGGCCCTCAAGCGCCCGCATGCGGCCGACAAGCCGCTGGTAGCTGACCGCGCGCCAATAGGCTGTCCGCGTATCCTCGATCACCTTGTTGACGATGCGCCGCTTCATCTCATCCTGGATCAGCGCCTGGTCGGCCGCCTGCTTGGCGCGCACGTAGGAGAGGCCGAAGTCGAGGATATTCCACGAGAAGGTCAGGTCGGCATTGTTGACGTCAGGGTCGCGGGTCGAGGGCGTTGACGGATCACCTTCGTTGCGCCCGTCATAACCGGCGCCGGCGACAACCTTTGGAAGAGCGCTGTAGCTGACGAGATCGGCCTCGCGCGTTTTCAGCGCCGCTTCCATGATCTCGACCTTCGTATCAAGATTGTATTTCAGGGCACGCGCCATCGCCTCGTAGAGGTCGATGGACCCGGTCACGGGCTCCTGATTGGCGGTTACGCGCATCAGCTTGTCTTGGGCAAACGCCGCATTTGCCTGCGGCGTCAGAGGCTCTGTCTTGACTGTACAACCGGTAATTAAAAGGCCGGCAGGAATGATCCAAAGATAGGGAAACTTCACTGCATTACCTCGACATCAATTGAACTCGTGTCTCGCGCCAATCGATACAGGTGAACGCGTTTTGCCGTGCCGGCACGACTCAACTCTTGAGATGGTCGTTCCGGCCGGGTGAATACCCGCGGCTGAATAATGATTTACGAATATGATTAACGAGACCCTAACATATGAGAATTTCCATAGGTGTAGCGTTTGCGGCGTCCACACGCAATAAATGTGCGTTTTCGACATCCCGTCCTAAAATCGCGTGCTTTACACAACTTTTTGTATCATATCTTACATAGCTAAAATTGACTATATCTGTTTAGGTTTTGGTAAAGGACCGCAATCTAGGGTCGGGAACTCGTTAACAGGACAATCGTTGCCTGAGCGGCTGAAAAGCGTCAGGCACAGACACCCGCACGGTTCGTCCTGATCTGAAACGCGGGAGGCAGACGATGAACGAGCACTTCACTCGCCGGGGCAACTCGCCCTCCAACGGCAGGAAGAGCGAACCGGGATCGCGCAGGCGCGACAGGTTCAGTGCCATGCTCATGGAGCTCGAGCAGCGCATCGCATTCGATGCCGCCGGCGCTGCCACGATCGATCACGCGCAGAAGCAGACTGATCACGGCGGCGAAAAGGCCCCCGTCGACAAGGACACAACGCGCGACGCCGCCGACAATCATGAGCTGTCGAAGGCCCTCTCGGCAGCACCGCATGACGCGCCCCAGCCAACTCAACCTCAAGCAGAGCAGCTGCGCCAGGTCGTCGTCATCGACAGTTCGGTTCCCGATTATCAGTCGCTGCTCTCCGGCATGGATAAGAGCGTCAAGGTTATCGTCCTCGAGCAGGGCAAAGACGGTGTGGAAGAGCTTGCCAAGGCGCTGTCGGAGATGCACGACGTCCAGGCGATCCACATCATTTCGCATGGCGACGAGGGCCGTCTCTATCTCGGATCGGCGGAACTCACCATCGAATCGATGTCCGAACGCTATGCCGATCAGCTGGAGAGCCTGCGCGGCTCGCTGAGCGATGACGCCGACATCCTGATCTATGGCTGCGACTTCGCCAAGGGCGCCACCGGCGAGAATGCCGCGAGGATGATGGGTTATCTCACCGGCGCCGACATCGCTGCCTCCAACGATGGGACCGGAAGCGCCGAACAGGGCGGCGACTGGGACCTGGAATTTCACGACGGCGATATCACCACCCGCGTCGCCCCCTCCCTTGAAGCACAACGCGACTATGCCGAACTGCTGACGGTGCAGACCGCCGTCGGCAACGGCTCGCTTCTTATCTCCTCGGGCAAGGTGATCTACAGCGTCGATGTCGCGACCGGCAAGGCGACGGCCATTACCACGGTTCCGACATCGGTCGGCGGCGTGACCATCAGCGACACGATCAATTCGCTGGCCGTCGATCAGGCAAACGGCCTCATCTATTACACCGACAGCAACGCCGACAACGCCAACCGCGCTCTCTTCGCCTACGATTTCGTCAGGAACACACATATCCTGATCGACTCGGATCTGACCGACAACGGCACTGCCGCAAGCATCACGGTAGGCGAGCGGGGCGTCGGCAGCGGTGCGGCAACCTTCTACAACGGCTCGCTCTATCTCGGCGTCGAGAACGTCAATGCCGCCGGCGACGACCGGATCTTCCGCATCACCTTTACCAATAATGGCAGGACGGTCGCGACCGCCGCCACCTTCGGCGCGCTGGTCACCAACAACGATTGGGGCGACTTCGGGATCGATGCGACAAACAACAACCTGCTCAGCATCAACCAGACAAACATCACGCGCTACAGCCTGGCCACCGGCACCGTCGTTGGCACCGCGCTGACCAATCCCAACAGTGCACTCGTCCAGGGCGGCGGCGATCTCAATGGCAACACCTATATCGTCGGATCGTCGCTCCAGCAGATCAATCCGACGACAGGGGCGGTGATCGGCTCGGCGATTGCCATCACCACAAACGGCTCAACGGCGATCGGTACGGTTTCCGACGGCGCCCGATGGGTGCCGCCGACAGGCTCGATCGGCGACAAGATCTACGACGACAACAATCTGAACGGCGCCTTCGACACCGGCGATGCCGGCGTGTCGAATGTCACGGTGCAGCTCATCGACGATGTCAACGGAAACGGCATCGCCGATACCGGCGAGCGGGTGTTGGCAACCGACACGACGGACGCGAGCGGCAATTATCTCTTCACGGGCGTACTGCCCGGCCAGTATGTCGTCAGGGTCACGGACACCAACGGCGTGCTCGGCTCCGCGCCATCGACGAGCGGCGGGGTGACGCAATCGGTTGCGCTTTCGACCATCGGTGCAGCCTATCTCGCCGCCGACTTCGGCTATAACGCGCAGGCGCCGATTATCGACTTGAACTCCGGCACGACACCGACGCAGATCGTCACCAACGGCGGCGCGCCCGGGACAACCGGATGGGCTGTCGGCGGCGCCGGCGGCGGCATTGCCAACGACGGCTTCGCCTGGACGGTGAATGGCGGAACAGGCACGCTGACACAGGCCAACATCTCCGGCTGGAACGACGGCCTGGCTCCGTCCGGCTCGGCACAGCTGACCTTCGATCTCGGCTGGAGCAACAATACCGTCCTCGGCATCTCCAACGACAACAACACGCCCGCGACCCTCGACATCACTATCGGCGGTGTTCTCTACGCGCGCGTCACGACCGGCACGCTCAACGGCACGCCGAACACTGCGACAATCACCTATTTCAACGGCGCCAGCGGGTCGCCGGCGACCGTGACGGCATCTACCGCCGGGACGACGGCCTGGACGCGCACGCCGATTACCCTCAATCTTCCGTCTACGGTGGCGCCAACGGGCGACCTCGTCTTCACCTATTCGGCGGCGGGCGGCCTGCTGACACCCAGCACCGACGACATCTTTATCGACAATGTCAGTGCACTGACCAGGGTCGATAGTGTTCCGGGCGTCAACTACACGACCACCTATACGGAGAACGGCGCCGGTGTTTCGATCGGCAGCGCGCTGTCAGACGTGCGCGATCTCGACAGCACCAATATGCGCTCGGCAACCATCGTGCTGACCAACGCGCAGGCCGGCGATCTCTTGACGCTTGGCACCTTGCCGACTGGTATTTCCGGCTCGATCGACACCTCGGTTTCTGGACAGATTACCGTCACCCTGACCGGCTCGGCAACCAAGGCGAATTACGCCGCGGCGATCCGCGCCATCACTTTCTCCAATAGCGGCGACAATCCCGGCACGACGGCCCGCGTCATCAATGTGACGGTCAATGACGGCGGCTTGAGCTCGCCGGTCGCCACCGCGACCATCTCCGTCGTCGCCGTCAACGACGCCCCTGTTAACAGCCTGCCGGCGGGATGGACGACCAACGAGGATACCAGCGTCGGTCTGAGCGGGCTGTCGATTGCCGATCCGGACGCCGGTACGGGAACGATGTCCGTCACGCTCAACGTCTCCGGTGGCGCTATTACGGCGATCTCTGGCGGCAGCGTCTCGGTTGCCGGATCGGGCACCGCGACGGTGACGCTGACCGGCACGCTCGCCAATATCAACGCCTATCTCGCATCAGCGGCAGCACCAGTCTACGTGCCCGCCGCCGATGCGAACGGCGCCTTCACGCTGACGATGACGACGAATGACGGCGGCAATAGCGGCACGGGCGGCGCGCTCACCGATATCGACACGCGCACCATCACCGTCAACGCGGTCAATGACGCACCGCTGCTCGATCTCGATGGCACGGCTGCGGGAAGCGGCTATTCGACGGCCTATACCGAGAATGCGGCAGGCGTTGCGATCGCCGCCGCCAACAACACCGTCGTCGATGTCGACAACACGACGATGGCTTCGGCGACCGTCGTCATCACCAACGGCCAGGCGGGTGACATCCTTGCCGCCAACGGCGCGCTGCCCGCCGGGATCACCGCAAGCTACAACGCCACCACCTATACGCTGACGCTTTCAGGGGCGGCCACCAAGGCCGCCTACCAGACGGCGCTCGCCCAGATTCTCTACTCCTCGACGTCTGATAATCCGACCGTCGGCGGCACGGTGACCGGGCGCAGCATCAGCGTGACCGTCAACGACGGAGCGCTGGCCTCCAATACGGCGGTGACGACAGTCGCCGTCACGGCCGTCAATGACGCCCCGGTCAATACGCTGCCGGCAGCTGGCTGGACGACGAACGAGGACAATGCCGTCGCCCTGACCGGCCTTTCGATCGCCGACCTCGATGCAGCATCGGGAACGATGACCGTCGCGCTTTCTGTCGGATCGGGAACGCTGACGGCAACAGCCGGGAGTGGCGTGACGGTCAGCGGCTCGGGAACCGCGACGCTGACCCTGACGGGTACGCTTGCCAGCATCAACGGCTACCTCGCTTCGGCGGCAGCACCTGTCTATACGCCGGTTGCCGATGCCAACGGCAGCGTCACGCTGACCATGACGACGAGCGACGGCGGCAACACCGGAACGGGCGGCGTCCTTGTCGACATCGATACCCGCCCGATCAACATCACGCCCGTCAACGACGCACCGGCGCTCGACCTGGACGCATCCGCCGCAGGCACCGGCTATACGGCAAACTATACCGAGAATGCGGCCGGTGTTGCGATCGCCAATGCCAATGCCCTGATATCCGACGTCGATAATGCCAATATGGCGTCGCTGACGGTCACGATCGCCAACGGTCAGGCCGGCGATGTTCTCGCCGCCGGGAGCCTGCCGCCGGGAATAACGGCATCCTACAATGCCGCGACCTTCACGCTGACGCTGACAGGTTCCGCAACCAAGGCCGACTATCAGACCGCTCTCCAGCAGTTGCGCTACTCCTCGACCTCGGAGAACCCCTCGACCATCTCCCGGACGATCAACGTTACGGTCAATGACGGCGCGCTGAATTCCAACACCGCGACAACGACCGTCAACGTCATTGCCGTCAACGACGCGCCCGTGAACACCGTGCCCGGACCGGTGACGGTTTCGGAAGACGTCTCAAGCCTGATCTCAGGCATTTCCGTCGACGATGTCGACAGCGGGAGTGTCACCGTCACGCTGAGAGTCAACAACGGCATCCTGACGCCGGGCACCGGCGGCGCGACCATATCGGGCAGCGGAACCGCGACAGTCACGATTTCCGGAACGCTGGTGCAGGTCAACGCATCGCTAGCCGCCCTTCGCTATCAGGGCAATGCGGATTTCAACGGTAGCGATACGCTGACGATCACCACATCCGATGGTGCGCTCTCCGACACCGACACCGTTGCCATCACCGTCACGCCGGTCGCCGATATCGTTGCTGATACCGTCACGACCGCAGAAGATACGCCGCTCAGCTTCAACGTGCTGACCGGCACCAACGGCGCCTCGGCCGACAATTTCGAGAGCGCCGGCCGCTTCGTCAGCGCCATCACGCAGCCGCCGGCCGGTCAGGGCACCGTCACCTTCAATGCCGACGGCACCATGACCTATACGCCGGCTGCCAACTTCAACGGCACGACCAGTTTCACCTATACGGTGACATCAGGCGGCGTGACGGAGACGGCAACCGTCACCGTCAACGTGACCGGCGTCAACGATGCGCCGGTCAACACGCTCCCGGCATCGGGATGGGCAACGAGCGAAGACACCTCCATCGCTCTGACCGGACTTTCGGTCGCCGATGTCGATGCCGGGAGCGGGCCGATGACCGTATCTCTGTCCGTCACCGCGGGCAGCCTGACCGCCCTATCCGGCGGCAATGTCACGGTAACGGGATCGGGCACCGCAACGATCACGCTCTCGGGCACGCTTGCCGATATCAACGCCTACCTCGCCTCGGCGGCGGTCCCCTCCTACGCGCCGGTCGCCAACGCCAATGGCGCCGCGACCCTGACGATGACGACGAATGACGGCGGCAATACTGGCGCCGGCGGCCCGCTGACGGACGTGGACACCCGGCCGATCACCATTTCGGCGGTCAACGACGCGCCGGTGAATACGCTGCCCGCCACGTTCACGACGGCGGAAGACACGGCACTTGGTCTGGCAGGCCTTGCGATTTCGGATGTCGATGCAGGCAACGGAACGATGACGGTGACGCTTGCCGTCAATTCCGGCGCGCTGACGGCAGTTTCCGGCAGCGACGTGACCGTCACCGGTTCTGGCGGCGGCACGCTGGTCCTGTCGGGATCGCTTGCCAGCATCAACGCCTACCTCGCCAGTGCAGCACGGCCGAGTTTCGCTCCCGCGGCCGATTTCAACGGCGCGGTCACGCTGACAATGACGACGAATGACGGCGGCAATACCGGCTCCGGCGGCGCGCTCAGCGACGTCGATACAAGCACGATCACGGTCACACCGGTCAACGACGCGCCGACGCTCGACCTCGATGCTTCCGGCGCAGGCACCGGCTTCGTCACCAGCTATACGGAAAACGGCTCGGGTGTCGCGATCGTCGATACCGACGTGCTGATCGCCGACATCGACAATGCCAACATGGCATCGGCAACCGTCGTCATCGCCAACGGCCGGGCGGGCGACGCGCTGTCGATCTCGGGCACACTGCCGGGCGGCATCATCGCCACCTATGACGCTGCAACCTTCACGCTGACGCTATCAGGATCGGCCAGCAAGGCCGATTACCAGGCAGCGCTGCAGCAGATCCGCTACGCTTCCAGCTCCGACGATCCGGGCACGACGGCACGGACCATCAACGTTACCGTCAGCGATGGCGCGGCCAATTCGAACGTGACGACCGCCACCGTGTCGGTGATCGCCGTCAACGATCCGCCTGTAAACACGCTGCCGGGCTCCTATTCGACCGGCGAAGACACGCCACTATCGCTCTCCGGCCTCTCGATATCCGATCCCGACGCCGGAACCGGGACGATGACAGTCACCCTGTCGGTCAATTCGGGAACGCTCGCAGCTGCCTCCGGTGCAGGCGTGACGGTCTCAGGCTCCGGCAGCGGGACAGTGACGCTGTCGGGAACGCTCGCAGCCCTGAACGCCTATCTCGCAGCTTCGGGCACCCAGCCGGTCTTCACCGGAATCGCCGATTTCAACGGTTCCGTCACGCTGACAATGGTGAGCAGTGATGGGGCTCTGACCGATACCGATGTGCGGACGATCACAGTGACCCCGGTCGCCGACATTGCGAACGATACGGCAACGACGAACGAAGACACCAGCGTGGCGATCGACGTCAATGCCAATGACAGTTTCGAAAACCCCGGCCATGTGATCAGCGCCATCAACGGCACTTCTGTCGTCGCCAACGGCGTCGTCTCCGTTGCGAATGGCTCGGTGGGCCTGAATGCCGACGGGACGCTAAACTTCACGCCGTCGGCCGATTTCAACGGCACGGCAAGCTTCACCTACACGGTCACCTCGGGCGGTGTCAGCGAGACGGCGACAGTGACGGTCAACGTCACTCCGGTCAACGACGCGCCGGTGAATACGGTGCCCGGCGCGCAGACGGTGGCCGAGGATACCGCGCTTGCGATCGGTGGCGTGTCCGTCTCCGACGTCGATGGCGGCACGCTGACGACAACGCTCAGCGTCACCCACGGCACGGTGACGGTCGCCGCTGCCGGCGGCGCGACGATCGGCAACAATGGCAGCGCAACGGTGACCATCGCCGGCACCGCGGCGCAGATCAACGCCGCTCTCGCCGGCCTCACCTATCTGCCTGATGCCGATTACAATGGCGCGGCGCAGCTGTCGGTCGTCACTTCCGACGGCGGGCTGTCGGACAGCGACACCGTCGCCATCTCCGTGACGCCGGTGGCCGACATCACCAATGACACGGTCACGACTGCCGAGGACACCGCCCTCAGCTTCAACGTCATAACCGGAACCAATGGCGCAACGCCCGACAATTTCGAGAGTGCCGGCCGGGCCGTGACTTCGGTGACGCAACCACCAGCCGGCCAGGGCACAGTCACCTTCTCGGCCAACGGCACGCTCGTCTATACGCCGGCCGCCAATTTCAACGGCACCACGAGCTTCACCTATACCGTCACATCAGGCGGCGTTACCGAAACGGCAACCGTGACCGTCAACGTCACGGCCGTGAATGACGCACCGGTCAGCACGATTCCCGGTGCACAAACCATCGCCGAGGATGGGACGATCGTCTTCTCGCCCGCCGGCGGAAACGCGATCTCGGTGTCAGACATCGATAGCGGCACTCTGACGGTAACGCTCAATGTCACCAACGGCGCCTTCTCGCTGTCACGCACGACGGGCCTGACCTTCTCGGCAGGCGACGGCACGTCCGACCAGACGATGACCTTTTCGGGCTCGGCCGCTGCCATCAATGCGGCGCTGGCGGGAGCAACTTATGCTCCGACAGCCGATTACAACGGCCCGGCGCAGATCTCCATCACCACGTCGGATGGCGCGCTCAGCGATGGCGGCACGATACCGGTCACGATCACGCCGGTCGCCGATATCGCCAACGACAGCGTCTCGACCGACGAGGATACGGCCGTCACGATTGCCGTTCTTGCCAATGACAGCTTCGAAAATCCGGGCCGGGCAATCACCGCAATCAACGGCACGGCGATCTCGACCGGCAGTTCGGTCGCCGTCGCCAACGGCACGGTGCAGCTGATTGCCGGTGGTCAGCTCGTCTTCACACCGACGCTCGACTATAATGGCGTAACGACCTTCTCCTATACCGTCACCTCGGGCGGCGTCACCGAAACCGCAACCGTCAGCGTCGCCGTTGCCTCGGTGAACACACCACCGGTCAACACCATTCCCACGGGTTTTGCGACGCTCGAAGACACGGCGCTCGGACTTGCCGGCCTCTCCGTCGCTGACGCCGATGCCGGGACGGGAACGATCTCGGTCACGCTGTCGGTCAATTCCGGCAGCCTCGCGGCAAGCTCTGCCGCAGGCGTCAACGTGACGGGCAGCGGCAGCGGCGAACTCGTCCTCTCCGGTTCGATCTCGGCGATCAATGCCTATCTCTCGGGCGCCACCCGGCCGTCCTTCACGCCCGCCGCCAATTCAACCGCCAGCGTCACGCTGACGATGACCACCAACGACAATGGCAATACCGGCGGCCCGGCGCTGAGCGACATCGATACGTCGACGATCACCATCACCTCGGTCAACGATGCACCGGCAGGGACCGACAAGACGGTGACGATCAACGAGGATGCCGCTTACACGTTCAGTGCTGCCGATTTCGGCTTCACCGACCCGAACGATACGCCCGCCAACAGCTTTGCCTCGGTGATCATCTCGACGCTGCCGACGAACGGCACCCTGACGCTCGGCGGCGTACCGGTGACAGCCGGCCAGGTGATCAGCGCGGCGAATATCAGCGGTCTCAGCTTCACGCCGGCGGCCAATGCGAATGGCGCCGCCCTCGCCTCCTTCACCTTCCAGGTTCGCGATAACGGCGGGACGGCGAATGGCGGCGTGGATACCGATCCGACGCCGAACCGGATCACCTTCAACGTGACCGCGGTCAACGATGCGCCCGTCAACACGCTCCCGGCAAACTTTGCGACCAACGAGGATACGGCACTTTCCCTCAGCGGCCTTTCGATCGGCGATGTCGATGCGGGAACCGGCGCGGTCACCGTCACGCTTTCTGTCGGATCGGGCACCCTTACAGCAACCAGCGGCGCCAATGTGACGATAGCGGGGTCCGGCAGCGGGACGATCCGGCTGTCCGGCACGGTCGCCGATATCAACGCCTATCTCGCGAGCAATGCCCGGCCGGTCTATACGCCGGTTGCCAATGCCAATGGCTCCGTCACCCTCACCATGGTGACGAACGACAACGGCAATACCGGCACGGGTGGCCCACTCAGCGATACCGACATATCGACGATAGCGATCGCAGCCGTCAACGACGCGCCGGTCGGATCGGACACGGCGTTCAGCACCAATGAAGACACCGTCTTTTCGGGAACACTGCCCGTCGCAACCGATGCCGATGGCGATACGCTGAGCTATTCGGCCGGCTCGACGGGACCGGCTCACGGCGTCGTTGTCATCAACGCCAACGGCACCTACAGCTACGCACCGTCCGCCAATTACAACGGCCCGGACAGTTTCACCTATCGCGTCACCGACGGCACTGCAGTCGTCGAATACACCGTGACCGTGACCGTCAACGCGGTCAACGACGCACCAAGCGCGATGAACGACACGGCCCAGACCGCGGCCAACAGCAATGTCTCCGTCAACGTGATCGCCAATGACACGGATATAGACGGCGACACACTCTCGGTCTCGCAGGTCAACGGGATCGCGGGAAATGTTGGCGCGGCTGTCGCGGGCTCGAACGGCGGAACATTCACGATCGGCGCCAATGGCGCTGCCGTCTTCAACCCCGGCAATGTCTTTGCCGATCTTGCAGCCGGGCAGACCCGGACCAGCTCTGTCAGCTATCAGGTCTCTGACGGAAATGGCGGCGTCTCGACCGCGACCTTCACCGTAACCGTAACCGGGATCAACGACGCTCCGGTCTCGACACCGATCGCCAACCAGAGCTCCAGCGATGCCGAGGCAGTGTCCCTCGATGTTTCCGGCAACTTCTCGGACCCGGATAGCGGCGATACGCTGACATTCACGGCGACCGGTCTGCCTGCGGGCCTGTCTATCAGCGCGGCCGGAGTGATCACGGGCACGATCAACCGCAGCGCCAGCGTCAACGGCCCCTATTCCGTCACCGTCACCGCGACCGACCGGGCCGGCGCGGTGGCCAGCCGCAGCTTCACCTGGGCCGTCGCCAACCCGGCGCCGATCGCCCGCGACGACACGCTTGCGACAACCGAAAACGCCGCAATCAGCGGATCGGTCTTTGCAGACAATGGCGCCGGTATTGATCGCGATCCGGATGGCGACCCGATCAGCGTTTCGGCCGTCGGCGGCAGTCAGGCAGGCGTCGGCACCGCGGTTGCCGGGTCGAACGGCGGCAGCTTCACGATCAATGCCGATGGAACCTATACCTTCAACCCGGGTACGAGCTTCGACAATCTCGCTGCCGGCCAGACGCGCACGACATCGGTGACCTACACGATTTCCGACGGCCAGGGCGGCCTGGCTATGGCAACGGTTACCGTGACCGTCACCGGCCAGAACGATGCGCCGATCGCCGGCGCGGACAGCTTCGTCACCAACGAGGATACGGCCGTGACGATCGCGCCGCTCGCCAATGACAGCGACGTCGATGGCGGCACGCTTTCGATCGCCGAGATCAACGGCACCGCCGTTACCGCCGGGAGCACGGTCACAGTCACGGGCGGCATGGTGACGCTGAACGCCAACCAGACGCTGACCTTCAATCCTGCGCCTGATTACAACGGCAATCCTGTCTTTACCTACCGCGTTTCCGATGGCCAGGGCGGCTCGACGGTTGCCACCATTTCCGGAACGGTCAACGCGGTCGAGGATGCCCCCGTCGCCACCGCCGACACCTTCACCACGCCCGAGGATACCGCCGTCACCTTCGACGTGCGCAGCAATGATACCGATGCCGACGGCGATCCGCTCACCGTGACGCAGATCAACGGCACGGCGATCGCGGCAGGCCGCTCGGTGGCCATTGCCGGCGGCACCGTGACACTGAATGCCAATGGCACGCTGACCTTCACGCCGACCGCTGATTACAACGGCAATCCGACCTTCATCTACACCGTTTCCGACGGCAAGGGCGGGACGTCTTCCGCGACGGTCAGCGGCACCGTAACGCCGGTCCAGGATCCGCCGGTTGCCGTCAATGACAGCTTCTCGACGCCGGAGGATACGCCCTTCACCATCGCCGTTCTCGGCAATGACAGCGATCCGGATGGCGACCCACTGACGGTTACCGCCATCAACGGCGCGGCAATCGCCGCAGGTCAGACGCGCACCGTTTCAGGCGGCACAGTGACATTGAACGTCGATGGCACGCTGACCTTCAATCCGGCCGCCAACTACAATGGCGCCGCGGGCTTCAGCTACACTGTGTCCGACGGCCAGGGCGGGACTGCGACGGCTGTCGTTTCCGGCAGCGTAACGGCTGTCAACGACGCGCCGGTGGCTGGAAACGACAGTTTCACAACTGCCGAGGACACGCCTGCTACATTCGACCTGAGGGCAAATGATACCGATGTCGACGGCGATCCGCTCACCGTCACGGCGATCAACGGCAGTGCCGTCGTTGCTGGAACCACTGTCTCGATCACCGGCGGGAGCGTGACGCTCAATGCCGATGGCACCGTCACCTTCAATCCTGCCGCGAACTATAACGGCAATCCTGTTTTCACCTATACAGTCTCCGACGGCAAAGGCGGGACAGCCACGGGAACCGTCACCGGGACCGTGACGCCTGTGAACGACGCACCTGTCGCCGGCAATGACAGCTTCACGACGCCGGAGGATGCACCGGTCACCTTCGATGTCAGGGCCAACGACAGCGATGCCGATGGCGACGCGCTTGCCGTCACGGCGATCAACGGAACCGCCATCGCGTCCGGTCAAAGCGTCGCGATCGCCGGCGGCAGCGTGACGCTCGATGCGGATGGCCGGCTGACATTCACGCCGAACGCCAATTTCAACGGCGCGATCAGCTTCTCCTATACGGTCTCGGACGGAACCGCGACAGCAACCGGTACGGTCAGTGGCACCGTAAGCGCCGTCAACGATGCACCGGTTTCCGGTGACACCACTATTTCGACGCCCGAGGACACGACGTTCACGGGGCAACTGACGGCGACCGACGTCGATGGCGACACGGTCACCTTCCAGGCAGGCAGCACCCGTCCGGCCAACGGCACCGTAACGATCAACGCCGACGGCAGCTACAGCTACGTCCCCAACGCCAATTTCAACGGCACCGATACGTTCTCCTTCAGCGTCAGGGATCCAAGCGGCGCCAGCAACGAATATACCGTCACGGTCAGCGTCAGCGACGTCAACGATCCACCTGTAGGCACGCCCTTGCCCGACCGCTCGGCCAATGACGGCGCGAGCGTCAATTTCGATGTCTCCGGTTTCTTCAACGATGCCGACGGCGACAGGCTGCAATATTCGCAGACGGGTCTGCCGGCCGGTCTCGGCATCAACGAGAACGGCCTGATAACGGGCACCATCGACCGGCAGGCCAGCCAGGGCGGCCCTGACGGCAACGGCGTCTATCAGGTGACGATCACGGCCGCCGACGGTCGCGGCGGCACGGTCAGCCAGACCTTCGCGCTCGCGGTCTCGAACCCGGCACCGGTTGCCGTCAACGATACCGCAACGACCGCTGAAGACACGCCGGTGACCATCGACGTTCTCGCCAATGACAGCGACCCCGACGGCGATCCGCTGACAGTCACCGCGGCGAGCGCTGCGCACGGCGCGGTCACGATCGGCGCCAATGGCGCGATCACCTACCAGCCGGCCGGCAATTTCAACGGCACAGATACCATCACCTACACGATTTCCGACGGCAACGGCGGCACGGCAACCGGCACGGTGCAGGTCACCGTGACGGCGGAGAATGACGATCCGGTCGGCAATCCGATCGCAGACCGGACACGCAACGACGGCGATACGGATTCGCTCGACGTCTCGGCCTTCTTCACCGACCCGGATGGCGATCCGCTGAGCTACAGCGTCACCGGCCTGCCGCCGGGCCTGACCCTGTCGGGGACGACGATCAGCGGCCGCATCCTGCCGGACGCTTCGGGCCCGACAGGCGAGAAGGTCTATACCGTCAACGTCACGGCGAGCGATGGTGCAGGCGGCGCAAAGACGGTTACCTTCACCTATACCGTTATCAACGTCCCGCCGGTTGCCAACGACGATGCCGTCACCACGGTCGAAGACCGGCCGGTCGACATCTTCGTGCTGGCCAATGACAGCGATCCCGACGGCGACGATGCCGAAGTCATCCGCGTCAACAATGTCGTGCTGCAGCCGAACGGCACCCCGGTTGCCACGACCAACGGCTCGGTGCAGCTGATCGAAACCGCCGACGGGACGCGCTTCCTGCGCTTTACGCCTGTTGCCAATTACAACGGCCAGGAAAGCTTCACCTACTCGATCGACGACGGCAATGGCGGCATCGATACGGCGACCGTGACGGTCACTGTCACGCCCGAAAACGATACGCCGGTGCCGACCAATCCGATCCCCGATCGGGTTCGCGCCGACGGGCAGTCTTTCGCCTATGACGTCTCCGACTTCTTCGCCGATCCCGATGGAGATGCGCTGAGCTACACGGTTACCGGGTTGCCGGCAGGCCTTTCGGTGGACGGCGCGACCGGCCAGATCTTCGGCAATATCGACCGCAATGCCAGCCAGGGCGGCCCTGATCGCAACGGCGTCTATTCCGTCACGGTCACCGCTTCAGACGGCAACGGCGGCTCGGTCGTCCAGACCTTCACGCTGACGGTCACCAATCCCGGTCCCGTCGCCAATAACGACACCGTTTCGATGAGCGAGGACGGCACGGCGACCTTCAACCCGATCACCGGTGCCGGCACGGCATCGGGCACGGCAGGCGCGGATATCGACCCGGACGGCGATCCCTTGACGATCACCGCTGCGAGCGCCGGTCACGGAACCGTATCGATCAATGGCGACGGCACACTGACCTATGCGCCGGAATTGAATTTCAATGGCATCGATACCATCGTCTACACGATATCCGACGGCAATGGCGGCGTATCGACGGCCACCGTTCGCGTCACGGTGGCCCCCGTCAACGATGCGCCGACGGCCGATCCGATCCCCGATCAGTATGACAGCGACAGCCAGACGATCGACTATGACGTCAGCCCCTATTTCAGCGATGTCGATGGCGACAGCCTGGCCTTCACCGCAACCGGCCTGCCGCCGGGCCTCAGCATCGGCACCGACGGCAGGATTTCGGGCGTGCTTGCCGCAAACGCTTCGGTAAACGATCCCTATGTCGTGACGATCACCGCGAACGACGGCAATGGCGGGTCGGTCACGCAGACGGTCACCTGGATCGTTACCAACCTGCCGCCCAAGGCATTCAACGACACCCTGACCGTCGATGAAAACACCGCAGGCACCGGCAATGCGCTGACCAACGACCGCGATCCGGACGGCGATCCGCTGACGATCGATCAGGTCGAGGGCCAGGCGGCCAATGTCGGCAACGCAGTCGCCGGTTCGAACGGCGGCACGTTCACCATCAATGCCAACGGCACCTATACCTTCAATCCCGGCAATGATTTCAACGATATGGCTGCCGGCGATCCACCGCGCACGACGACGATCACCTACCGCGTGACCGACAATAACGGCGGCGTGGACGCGGCGACGATCACCGTGACGGTGACAGGCGTCAATGACAGGCCGACTGCCGACCCGATCCCCGGCTATACGCGTGCCGACGGTCAGTCGCTGACCGACCAGCCTCTGCATCTCGCCGCCTTCTTCCAGGACGTGGACAAGACCGACAGCCTGACCTTTGCGGCCGACGGCCTGCCGCAGGGCCTGACCATGGGACCCGACGGCACGATAACCGGCATCATCGCCAGGAACGCCTCACAGGGCGGCGCGAACGGCGTCTACGTCGTCAGCGTCACTGCAACCGACCAGGGCGGCCTGACGGTCACCCAGACATTCAGTCTGCGCGTGACCAACCCCGCTCCAACGGCTGTCAACGACGCGGTCTCGACGGCCGAGGACACGGCGATCGACAGCATCGACGTGCTTGCCAACGATACGGATCCGGATGGCGACACGCTGTTCATCGATCCCACTTTCACGCCGGTCGCCGGCAACGGCACCGTCACCGTCAATCCCGACGGCACGCTGCGCTATGTCCCGAACGCCAATTTCAACGGCACCGACACGATCGTCTATCGCGTCACCGACGGGCAAGGCGGCGTCAGCACAGGTATCGTTACCGTCTCCATCGACGCTGAGAACGATCCGCCGATCTCCTCGCCGATCTCCGATATCGAGCGGAACGACGGCGACAGCGTCAGCTTCGACATATCGGGCCATTTCACCGACCCCGAAGGCGAAGCGCTGAGCTTCTCGGCATCGAACCTGCCGCCGGGCCTTCAGATCGATCCGGCAACCGGCGTCATCTCCGGCACGATCGATCCCGAAGCCTCCGGCCCGACCGGCATCCGGACCTATACGGTCAACGTCACCGCCACCGATCCTGAAGGCGCGAGCAGGACCGAGGTCTTCACCTATACGATCAGGAATGTTGCGCCGAGCGCCGAGAACGATGCGGTGACGACGCTGGAGGACCGGCCGGTCGATATCGACATCCTTGCCAATGACACAGATCCCGATGGCGATACCGACACCGTGATTCTCGTCAACGGGGTGAACCTGACGGTCGGCGGCGCTTCGGTTGCCACCGCGAACGGCTCGGTGCAACTGGTCCTGAATGGAGCCGGACGCGAAGTTCTGCGCTTCACGCCAAACCCCAATTTCAACGGCACGGAGTCTTTCGCCTATACGATCGGCGACCGGAATGGCGGCTCGGACACCGCGACCGTCACCGTCACCGTCACGCCGGTCAACGACGCGCCTGTCGGAACGACAATACCGGACCGGACGCAGACGGACAGCTCCGCCGTCGACCTCGACCTGAGGCCGTATTTCACCGACGTCGACGGCCAGGCGCTGACGATATCGGTCGATGGCCTGCCTCTGGGTCTCGCCTTCGATCCTGCGACCGGGCACATCACCGGAAACCTTGCGGCGAGTGCCTCGCAGGGCAGCCCTTACACCGTCATCGTCACCGCCAGCGACGGTGCACTGACCGCGTCGGAAAGCTTCGTCTTCACCGTCACCAACCCGGCGCCGAACGCCGTCAATGACACGGTGACGACAAGCGAAGACCAGACCGTCGTCTTCAACCCGATCACCGGCTCGGGCACGACAAGTGGCGCCGGCGGGGCTGACAGCGATCCCGATGGCGATCCCTTGACGATTACTCAGATCGACGGCCAGGCAATTGCGGCCGGCGGCCAGATCGCCGTCGCCGGCGGAACGGTGACGCTCGGCGCGGGCGGCCAGATCACCTTCGTCCCGACGCCCGACTTCAACGGAACGACGGGTTTCACCTATCGTCTGAGCGACGGCAATGGCGGCTTCTCGGATGCCTCCGTCACCATCAACGTCACCGCCGTCAACGACGTCCCGGTCATCGATCTGAACGGTGCGGCAGCCGGCAGCGGCACCAGCGCCAATTTCACCGAAGGCGGTGGCCCGGTCCCGATCGTCGCACCTGATGGCTTCATCTCCGACGTCGAGGGCGGCATCGTCGCCATCGATCTTGACCTGTCGGGCTTCCAGGATCCCGGCAACGAGGTCATCCACCTGAACGGCGCGAAGGACATCGTTTACGGGACCGCGTCCAGCGGTACGATCGCCTTTGGCGGCACGACATTCTTCTTTACCTATGACGGTGCTGGCCACATCCATTTCGAGAACGCCGCCGGCGCCGCTTCTGCCATCCCCGATGGGGCCGGAACGGCCCTGCTCCGCTCCCTGCAATACGAAAACCAGGGCGACAATCCGACGGAGGGCAGCCGCAGCATCACCGTCAGCGTGACCGACGGCGGCAATGCTTCCTCCAGCGCCGTCGCCGCGATCAATGTCGGCGCGGTGAACGATCCGCCCATTGCCGGCGATGACACGGCGACGACGGGCGAAAATACGCCCATCGTCAACGGCACGAGCATTCTCGGCAACGACAGCGACCCGGAAGGCAACCCGCTCAGCATCATCGCCGTCGGCTCCGGTACGGCGGGTGCACCGATTGCCGGTTCGGCGGGCGGCTCGTTCATCGTCGCAGCCGACGGAACCTATCGTTTCGATCCGGGAACGGCATTCGACGATTTGCAGGCGGGCGAAAGCCGCGACACATCCGTCACCTACACCATATCCGACGGCAATGGCGGAACGGCGACGGCAAGGCTGACGATCACCGTCACCGGACAGAACGATGCGCCCGAAGGCGGCAACATCTCGCTCGTCGTCAACGAGGACACGCCTGCCACCGGACAGCTGCCGGTGACCGATGCTGACGGCGATCCGCTGACCTTCGCGGTTGCCGGACAGCCGGCCAATGGCACGGTCTTGATCAGTGCCGATGGCCGCTACACCTATCTACCAGCCGCCAATTTCAACGGGCCGGACAGCTTCACCTATACGGTCAGCGATGGCACGACGACGGTCACCTTCACCGTCAGCCTCACCGTCAGCGATATCGAGGATCCGCCGTCGGGCGAGATTCCGAATCAGGCATTCGACGATGCCGGCACCGTCAATCTGGATATTTCAGGCTTCTTCACGGACCCCGATGGAGACGACCTGACCTTCACGCAGACGGGACTGCCCGCCGGCCTGACAATGAACGACGCCGGCCTGATCACCGGCAGGATTGCCAGCGACGCCTCCCAGGCAAATCCCGGCGGCGTCTATGTCGTGACCGTTACGGTCGATGACGGCGCGGGCGGCGTCATCAATCGCGACTTCACGATCACGGTCAGCAATCCGCCGCCGGTGGCGCAGAACGACGCCTTCGCGACGGGAGAAAATACGCCGCTCGCCGGTTCGGTCTTCGGCAATAACGGCTCCGGTGCCGATGCCGACCCCGACGGCGACGCGATCGGCGTCGTTGCGGTCAACGGTCAGGCTGGCGCCATTGGCACAGCCATCCTGGGCAGTGCCGGCGGAAGCTTCACGATCGGCGCCGACGGCCGCTATGTCTTCGACCCCGGCACCGCCTTCGACAATCTCCGCGCCGGTGAAACACGCAATACCAGCGTCACCTATACGATCTCGGACGGCCAGGGCGGCACATCGACCGCAACTGTGACGGTCACCGTAACAGGCACCAACGATGCGCCGATCGGCGCCGATCAGACGGTTTCGGCGACCGAGGATACGCCCTATTCCGGCCGGCTGCCGATCGCGACCGATGCGGAAGGCGACAGCCTGACCTATGGTGCGGGCAACCAGCCGGCAAACGGCTCTGTGGTGGTCAATGCCGACGGCACCTATGAGTACCGGCCGAATCCCGATTTCAACGGTACGGACATCTTCACCTATACGGTGAGCGATGGAAGCGCGACGAGGACCTACACGGTTACGGTCAATGTCGGCGCCGTGAACGACGCGCCCGTGCTGCAGGACGTCACCATCAGCACTACTGAGGACACGGCCGCGACCGGCCGACTTGTCGCTACCGATGCCGACGATGGCCCCGCAGACCTGGTCTACGCCGTAGACACCAACCCCGCCCACGGCACTCTCACCGTCAACCCCGATGGCACCTACTCCTACACCCCGGCCGCAAACTTCAACGGTCAGGACAGCTTCCGCGTCGTCGTGACCGATCCCGATGGAGCCACCTCGATCGCAACCGTCACCGTCAATATCGGCGCGGTCAACGATCAGCCCGTCGCTGTCGACGACAACGCGGCGACGACCGAGAACGCCGGCGTCAGCGGCAACGTGATCATCGGCAGCGACAGCGATCCGGATGGCGATACCCTGACCGTCGTTACCGTCGGCGCCGGTCCCGATGGCGTCGGCAGAACGATATCGGGCAGCGCAGGCGGCAGCTTCGTCATCCTTGCCGACGGTTCCTACAGGTTCGAGCCGGGCACTGATTTCGACGATCTGCAGACCGGCGAGAGCCGCACGACCACGGTCGCCTACACGATCTCCGATGGCAATGGCGGCACGGCGAGCGCGATATTGACCGTCACCGTCAACGGCACCAACGACCTGCCGCAAGCGCCCGCAATTCCGCCGCGTACCGATGCCGACGGTTCTGCCGTCACCTATCCGGCAGGCGACCTGTTCACCGACGCCGATGGCGACACGCTCTCCTTCTCGGCAACCGGACTGCCGCCCGGCCTCAGCCTCAACACGGCAACGGGCGCCATTTCCGGTACGATCGCCGCCTCTGCCTCCGGCCCGACCGGCGCCCATGCCTATAGCGTCGCGATCACTGCCGACGACGGGCATGGCGGCACTGTCACCCGCAACTTCGTCTGGACCGTCACCAACCCTGCGCCGGACGCGCAGAACGACAGCTTTTCCATGCAGGAAGGCGGCGTGCTCACCGGCTCGGTCCTTGCCGACAACGGCAATGGCGCCGACACCGATCCGGACGGCGACCCGCTCACCGTCTCGCTGGTCAACGGGCCTGCCAACGGCACGCTGACGCTCAATGCCAACGGCACCTTCACCTACCGGCCGAACGCCTTCTTCAATGGCAGCGACAGCTTCTCCTACCGGATTGCCGACGGCAATGGCGGCTTCGATACCGCAACCGTCACGATCGGCATTGGGGCCGTCAACGACGCGCCGGTGGCCGGGAACGACAGCTTCGCCATCGATGAGGATGGCTCCGCCGTCATCGCCGTTCTCGGCAATGACAGCGATCCCGATGGCGATGTGTTGTCGGTCGTCACGGTCGACGGCCAGGCGATCGCCGTCGGATCATCGGTCGCTGTCGATGGCGGGCGGGTGACGCTCGACGCGACGGGAACGCTGACCTTCACTGCCGCTGCCGACTTCAACGGCGCGGTCAGCTTCACCTATGGTGTCAGCGACGGCGTGCTGACGACCGAAGCCAATGTGACGGGAACGGTCCGCGCGATCAACGATGCCCCGGTCAACACCCTGCCCGGCAGCTTTGCCGCGACGGAGGATACCGATCTTCGCCTCCAGGGCCTATCGGTCACCGACGTCGATGCCGGTACCGGCCGGATCACCGTGACGCTCGGCGTCGACGCCGGTTCGCTGCTCGCCGCAAGCGGCGGCGCAGTCACGGTGTCGGGCAGCGGCTCGGCGCAGCTGACGCTCTCGGGAACACTGAGCGCCATCAACGCCTACCTCGCAGGAGGGTCAGCTCCGGTCTTCCGGCCCCTTGCCGACAGCAATGCAGCCGTCACCCTGACGATGACCACCAATGACAACGGCAATAGCGGCGCGAACGGTCCCCTATCTGCCACCAGTCAGGCGATGATCATGATCGAGCCGGTCAACGATGCGCCCGTAGCCGGAAACCAGCAGGTGGCAACATCAGAGGATACCCCGGTCGCCGGACAGATTTCCGCAAGCGACACCGATGGAGATGCACTGAGCTACAGCATCGCGACCGGGCCGGCCAACGGTACCGTCTCGATCGACAATGGCGGCCGCTACCTTTATTCGCCGGCGATGAACTTCAACGGCACCGACCGCTTCACCGTGCTGGTCTCCGACGGCAATGGCGGCACGACGAGCGCGGTGGTCACGATCAGCGTTGCCCCGGTCAATGATGCCCCTGTCGGTTCCGATACGAGCGCGACTGCGACGGAAGACACGCCCCTGAACGGCCGGTTGCCTGTCGCAACCGATCCGGAAGGTTCGCCCCTCACCTACGGGCTTGGAAGCCAGGCGGCCAACGGTACCGTCATCGTCAATCCCGATGGCACCTATCGCTATGTTCCCAATACGAATTTCAACGGTACCGACAGCTTCACCTACACGGTGAGCGACGGCACGGCGACATCCACCTATACGGTCACGATCGCGGTTGCGGCAGTGAACGATGCGCCGGTCAGCTCCAATACCGCCATCTCGGTGACCGAGGACACGCCCTTTAGCGGGCGGCTGCCTGCTGCATCCGATGCCGAGGGCCAGCCGGTTTCCTACGCGCTTGGAGCCCAGGCCACCAACGGCACAGTGACGATCAACCCCGACGGCAGTTACACCTATATTCCGGCGGCGGATTTCAATGGCACCGACAGCTTCACCTTTACCGTAAGCGACGGCCGGGACAGCAATACCTACCGGGTCAGCGTCACGGTCGGGGCGGCCAATGACGCGCCCATCGGCTCCGACACATCGATCAGGCTCGATGAAGACGGCACCTTCAACGGCCGCCTGCCCGTGGCGACCGATCCGGAGGGATCGCTGGTCTCCTACGGCCTCGGTGCGCAGGCCGCCAACGGTACCGCGGTGATCCGCGCCGATGGCACCTTTAGCTATTCCCCGAACCCCAACTTCAACGGCACCGACCGCTTCACCTACACCGTCAGTGACGGCACGGCGACATCGACTTATACGGTGACCGTCACCGTCAATGCGGTCAACGATGCACCCGTCGGCTCCAACACTTCGATCGCAGTGACCGAGGACACGCGTTTCGACGGACAGCTGCCCACGGCGATCGATCCCGAGGGACAGGCGGTCGTCTATGGTCTTGGGACTCAGGCAACCAAAGGCACCGTGACCGTCAATCCCAACGGCAGCTTCAGTTATGTGCCCGGCGCCGATGCGGATGGCAGCGACAGCTTCACCTATACGGTGAGCGACGGAACCGCGACGTCCACCTATACCGTGACCGTCACGATCGGCGCGGTCAACGATCCGCCTGTCGGCTCCGATGCGTCGATCGCGGTCAATGAGGACAGTGTCGCCACAGGGCGGCTGCCGACTGCCCGCGATCCGGAAGGCCTTCCCGTCAGCTATGGGCTCGGCGCCCAGGCCCTGCACGGCACTGTCGCGATACAGGCCGACGGGACCTATCGTTATGTACCGAATGCCAATTTCAACGGTACCGACAGCTTTACCTTCACGGTCAGCGACGGCGTGACGACGTCGACCTACACAGCCACGGTAACCGTCAATGCGGTCAATGACGCGCCTGTCAGCTCGTCGACCAGCATCTCGGTACCCGAGGACGGACAGGCGACAGGCAATCTGCCGCCAGCCTTCGATGCCGACGGCGATCCCGTTGCCTACAATGTCGGTGCGCCGCCCCGCAACGGCTCGGTGACCATCGCCGCGGACGGACGCTATACCTATGTCCCGAATCCGAATTTTAACGGCTCCGACAGCTTTACCTTCACGGTCAATGACGGCCGGGCCGTCAATACCTACACTGTCACGGTCACTGTCGACCCGATCAACGATCCGCCGGTTGGCGCCGACGGTGCGATCGCCGTCACCGAAGACACCGCTTTCAATGGCCGCCTGCCCGTGGCGTCGGATCCCGATGGCGACCGGCTGACCTATGGGCTTGGCCGCACGCCGGCGCACGGCACCCTGTCGCTCAATCCCGACGGAACCTATCGCTTCGTGCCGGACCGCAATTTCAACGGCTCCGACAGCTTCACCTATGTCGTCAGCGACGGTACGGCGACCTCGACCTACACGATCACCATCACCGTTGGGGCTGTCAACGACGCGCCGGTCGGATCGGATACATCGATCTCGACAAACGAAGGGCTGTCGACGAGCGGCAGGCTGCCACAGGCGATCGATCCCGAAGGCGATCCAATCAGCTACGGACTTGGACAACAGGCCGCTCACGGCCGGGTGACGATCAATGCAGACGGGACGTATACCTACATCCCGGCGGCAGGTTACAGCGGACGCGACAGCTTCACCTACACCGTAACCGACGGTGATGCCTCGGCCACCTACACCGTGACAGTCACCATCGAAGGCGCCGGCGAACCGCCGGAAGAACCGAGGCCGCCGCTTGAAATCGATCCGCCGGAGACGCCGTCCGCCACACCTTCGGATCCGGGACGGCCTGAAGTATCCGGATCCTCGCCGGGCGAACCGCTGACGATCGGCAGCATCACCGATGATCTCAACGGCATCGCCGGCGACATCACCGACAACGGCCCAATCAACAATGTGGTGAATGCGATCAATCCCCTGAACGGTATCGGTTCGCTCCCCGATCATGGCGCCGTGCTCTATTCGGTTCGACAGATCAGCGACTGGATCGAAAGCGGCCGGACCATCGACAAGCTCACCGCCGGTTTCTTCAAGGGCGGCTCCAACATCCATCAGGAGCGCAGCGGCGGGATCGAGACCTTCTTCCAGATCGATACGATGGTCTACAAGGACTATCTCTACATCATGCCGTCCTCGTCGGGCGGCGTCGAAAACGCCACCTTCGGCGTGACGCTCGGCGATGGTAAACCACTTCCCGGATGGCTTCGCATGACCCGCCAGGGCCTGCTTATCGGCCACCCTCCTGCCGGCCTCCCCTATATCGATCTCAAGGTCTACGGCATTTCGGGAGACGGCAGCGTGTCGGACACGATCCGCATCGACCTTCATACCGGGACGGTGCTCGATCATGTCGCCGACAAAAGAGCGGAGAATTCGCCGGTGATGTTCTCCGATCGGATCAACAGCGAGTTTGCCTGGTCTGACAGCAATAATGCCCTGCTCTCGGCGCTCGATCAGTGGAGCATGCCGCTCGATAGTTCCGGCGACGCACGTCAGTAGCGGCAGCCCGCGTGGAAGGAGCCAGAATGCGCCTCTTCAGGCGAAAACGCGAAAGACATGAGGCTGGCTGGCTCGTCAATCACGACGATCAGCTCTATCGCGATCGCGGGCGCTTCCGCATCACCGTCATCGGCGACGGCACACGATGGGTCTATCGCGTGTCAGATCGGTCCGGTGCAATCCAGCCCAAGGAAAGCCGGCCTTTTGAAAGCCGTGACGCGGCGCTCGAAGCCGCCAACGACGATCTCGCACAAAGCCCGGCGGACGACACGACGCGTCCGGATTATTGATGGGCTAAGATGAAATGCCCCTGAGCGATGTGCTCAGGGGCAGCTTTCATAGGCTGAGCCTCAGTAATGCACCGACAGGGAATCGATCGGCGTCGTCTTCGGCGGTGCGAACTTTGTCAGATCGATGCCGTCGACTGCTGTCCGGTATTCCTCGATGCTCGGCGTGCGGCCGAGAATTGCCGACAGGACCACGACCGGCGTCGATGCCAGCAGCGATTCACCCTTCTTCTCGGCAGTGTCTTCAACGACACGGCCCTGGAACAGACGGGTGGAGGTGGCAAGAACGGTGTCGCCCTTCTCCGCCTTTTCCTGGTTGCCCATGCAGAGGTTGCAGCCCGGGCGCTCCAGATAGAGGATGTTTTCGTATTCGGTCCGGTTGGCGGTCTTCGGCTTCAGGTCGTCGAACTCGAAGCCCGAATATTTCTGCAGGATCTCCCAGTCGCCTTCGGCCTTCAGCTCGTCGATGATGTTGTAAGTCGGCGCAGCGACAACCAGCGGCGCCTTGAACTCGACCTTGCCCTCGGCCTTTTCGATGTTCTTCAGCATCTGGGCGACGATCTTCATGTCGCCCTTGTGGACCATGCAGGAGCCTACGAAGCCGAGATCGACCTTCTTGTTGCCGCCGTAATAGGAGACCGGACGAATGGTGTCGTGCGTGTAGCGGCGCGACACATCGGCATTGTTCACATCAGGGTCGGCGATCATCGGCTCGTTGATGATGTCGAGATCGACGACGACTTCGGCAAAGTATTTCGCGTTGGCATCGGGGGCGAGCGCCGGCTTCTCGCCGGAGCGGATCTCGGCAATGCGCTCGTCGGCCTTGGTGATCAGGCCCTTCAGCGTCTGCGCCGCATTGTCCATGCCCTTGTCGATCATGATCTGGATGCGCGACTTGGCGATTTCGAGAGACTCGATCAGGGTCTCGTCCTGGCTGATACAGATCGAAGCCTTGGCCTTCATTTCGGCCGTCCAGTCCGTGAAGGTGAAGGCCTGATCTGCCAGCAGAGTGCCGAGATGGACTTCGATGATGCGGCCCTGGAAGACGTTGTCGCCGCACTGCTTCAGCATCTGCGCCTGGGTGGCGTGGACGACGTCGCGGAAGTCCATATAGGGCTGCATCGTGCCCTTGAAGGTTACCTTGACGGACTGCGGGATCGGCATGGTCGCTTCGCCGGTCGCGAGCGCCAGCGCGACGGTACCGGAGTCCGCACCGAAGGCCACGCCCTTCGACATGCGCGTGTGGCTGTCGCCGCCGATGATGATGGCCCAGTCATCGACGGTGATGTCGTTCAGAACCTTGTGGATGACGTCGGTCATCGAGTGATAGACGCCCTTCGGATCGCGCGCGGTGATGACGCCGAAATTGTTCATGAAGGACATCAGCTTCGGAATGTTGGCCTGGGCCTTCTTGTCCCAGACGGATGCCGTGTGGCAGCCAGACTGATAGGCGCCGTCGACCAGCGGTGAGATGACGGTGGCCGCCATCGCTTCCAGTTCCTGCGCGGTCATCAGGCCGGTCGTATCCTGCGAGCCGACGATGTTGACCTTGACGCGCACGTCCGAGCCGGCATGCAGCACCTTGCCGGGCGTTACGCCGACGGCATTGCGGTTGAAGATCTTCTCGACCGCCGTCAGGCCCTGGCCCTCGATGGCGATTTCCTTGTTCGGCGCGAAGACCGGCGTCGGCTCGACGCCGAGCGTCTGGGCGGCGAAGGTCTGGAGCTTCTTTCCGAAGACGATGGCATAGGAGCTGCCCGCCTTCATGAACTCCATCTTCTGCGGCGTGAAGGACGACGCGACGTCGACCAGTTCCTGGCCGGCCTCGTCGCGGAGCTTCTTGTTCTTGGCGTCGATCTTCAGCACGGTGCCGGTTTCAACCGAGAACTTCTGTTCGAGGATCGGGTTGCCGTCATTGTTGAGGATCGGCTTGCCGCTGTCGTCGAGCTTCTTGACCCAGTTCTTCAGGTTGATGCCGATACCGCCGGTCACGTCGACGGTGGTGGCGAAGATCGGCGAGATGCCGTTGGTGCCGGCGACGACTGGAGCGAAATTGACGAAGGGAACGTAGGGGCTGGCCTGCTTGCCGGCCCAGAGCGCCACGTTGTTGACGCCGGACATGCGCGACGAACCAACGCCCATCGTGCCCTTTTCGGCGATCATCATCACCCGCTTGTCGGGATGCTGCTTCTGCAGTGCCACGATTTCCTGCTGCGCTTCCGGCGTGATCATGCACTGCCCGTGAAGCTGGCGGTCGGAGCGCGAATGCGCCTGGTTGCCCGGCGACAGAAGGTCGGTGGAGATATCGCCTTCTGCGGCGATGAAGGTCACGACCTTGATCTCGTCCTCGACATCGGGAAGCTTGGTGAAGAACTCAGCCTTGGCATAGCTCTCGAGAATATCCTTGGCGACGGCGTTGCCGGCTTTGAACGCATCCCGCAGGCGGAACATATCGGCGTCGTAAAGGAAGACCTGGGTCTTCAGCACGTCGCCAGCCTTGACGGCCATGGCGGCGTCATCGCCGAGGGCGATGTCGAGCAGGACCTCGACGGAGGGGCCACCCTTCATGTGCGACAGCAGTTCGAGCGCAAAGACCGGAGTGATTTCGGCGACGGCAATATCGCCGAGGATGATCTTTTTCAGAAACGCGGCCTTCACGCCGGCGGCGCTCGTCGTGCCGGGCAGCGTGTTGTAGATGAAGAAATTCAGCGCATCCTTGCGGTGCTCGTTGCCGGTATCGGCAATCAGCGCGGTGATTTCGCTGACGAGCGCGCCGTCATCGATCGGCTTGGGCGCAAGCCCCTGAACTTCTCTGCTTTTGATTTCGGCCAGGTAATCCAGATACAGGTTCATCGCAATCCCAACGTCGTAAGATGTGTGGCGCCGAAACGCGGCGCCATGCAAAGGCAATGCGTCGCCTCGGAATTTACGGACGTCGAGTACGCCAACCGGGGACGGCTGACAAGGTAGTTCGCTTCAGTAAAAAAGTGGTATTTTATATTCGAGTTTATTCGCAAAACGCCACTTCGATGCCGATCAGGCACTGCGGCATGGTCGCCGGCCGCGCGCGTTGCGCGCGGCCGATCGGAATATCAGAGCAGACCCGCTGCAGTCATCAGTTCGACGACCTTCTTGCTGTCCAGTGTCGAAGCCTCGACCTTCGGCGCGTTCAGATCCTTGAGCGGAACGAGCTTCGGGTTGGAGTCGCCGGCGATCGAATATTCGAAGGAATCGCCATCCTTGAGCACCGCCTGACCTGCCTTGCCGGTAATCCACTTCAGGAAAGCCTGAGCTTCCTTCTGATGCTTGCTCGACTTCAGGATGCCGCCGCCGGAGACGCTGACGAAGGCGCCCGGATCCTGGTTCTTGAAGTAGTGCAGTTCGACATTCTTGCTGTTCTCACCGGTCTTGGCCTGATCGCCGAACCAGTAATAGTGGTAGATGACCGCGCCTTCGACTTCACCGGCGTTCACGGCCTTCATCGCAACGCTGTTGCCCTTGTAGGGCGTCGCATTGTCCTTCATCGCCTTCAGCCATGCGCTGGTGGCTTCCTCGCCCTTCAACTGCAGCAAGGCGCCGACGATCGCCTGGAAATCGGCTCCGGCCGGCGAAGCACCCCAGCGGCCCTTCCAGGCCGGATCGGCGAGGTCGAGCATCGACTTCGGCAGCTTGTCTTCCGTCAGTTTCGTCTTGTCATAGGCAAAGACGGTCGAGCGTGCCGCAATGCCGGTCCACATGCCGTCGGCCGGCCGGTATTCCGCCGGAACCTGATCGAGCGTTTCCTTGTCAACCGACGCGAACAGACCAGCGCCATCGACGAGTGCCATGGCCGGGGAGTTTTCCGTCAGGAACACGTCTGCCGGGGAGGCGTCGCCTTCCTGGATGATCTGGTTGGCGAACTGCGTATCGCTGCCCTTGCGCACCGTCACCTTGATGCCGGTCTCCTTGGTGAAGCCTTCGACCCAGGCGTTGCCGAGGCCTTCGTGCTGGGCGTTGTACACGACGATACCGTCGGCATCCTGTGCCTGGACGCTGGAGCCGAGCGCGGTGGCGGCCAGCAGCGAGACCGCGGTCAGCGTCATCCTGATCGATTTCTGCATGTTATTCTCCTGTGGGAGCCATTGGCGGGGACGCGGCTCAATGGCCAGAGTTAAATGGACGTGTTCCTCGTCGATCGCTCGGGGCGATAAACTGGAACAAAGCACTCCACTTATATCGGCATCGATCCGAAGCGCCATGCGGACTAAAGTCCCTATGCTGCGTAACCGCGGCCGGCGCGGCTAGTCTCTTGCCTGCGTGTCGCGCAGGAACATCGCCGCTTCCGTCCTGTTTCTTGCATTGAGCTTCTGCAGGACGCGGGTCATGTTGTGCTTGATTGTCTTTTCCTGCAGGCCCAGCTGGCGCGCGATTTCCTTGTTGCTGTTGCCCTCGGCGACAAGGCCAAGGATCTCATCTTCGCGTGGGGTCAAGCGCGCTAACGCTCCAAGCCGCGGACTGCCCATCGAGACCGGCGCAGCGCCGGCAAGTTCGCCAAGGATGCCCGGCGGCAGGCCCGCAGACACGAAAGCCTCGCCGGCAACGATGCGTCTGACAATGTCGACAAGTTCCGAGGCATCGACACCCTTCAAGACATATCCGCGCGCCCCCGCCCTGACGGCCCTCAGCAAGTCATCGTCATGCTCCGACGCCGTCAGCACAATCGCGATCGCCGCCTCATCATGAGACAGGATCAACCTGAGTGCCTGATGTCCATCGCCCGGCATCGACAGATCCAGCAGGATCGCATCGGGAGCATGGTCCCGATAGACACGGACGGCCTCGTCGGCCGTGGCAGCCTCACCGACGACGGCAAAGCCAGGTTCGTCCTCGAGGCTGCGTGCCAGACCATTGCGGTAAATGGGATGGTCATCGGCGATCACGATCCTAAGCGTCTTCACTGGCTACTCCGCCTGCAATCGTCATTGTCACCCGCGTGCCTGTCCGGTCCGTAGACAGATCGAATTCGCCGCCGAGACCGGTCACCCTTTCCCGAAGTCCGGCGAGACCGAGACCGAATTCGCCCGGCGGATCGAAGAACCCGTCCCCATCGTCGCGAACGCACAGTTCGATCCGGCCGCCCGTCTCTCCTGCAGCCACCCGGACCTCGGAGGCGTTGGCATGCCGCGCGGCATTGCTCAGCGTCTCCTGCAGAAAGCGGTAGATGCAGATCTTCACCGCATGCGACGGCGTCTCCATCGGCCCAATGGTCGCGATGACCTTGGTCTTCGCATGAATCTGATGTGTCTTGATTGCGCGGCGGGCCACTTCGTCGCCGGTCAGCGGCGCCAGTTCCGGCAGGGTCAGACCGCGGCAGACATTGCGTATTTCCCGGATCGCCTCGGAGATCGAATGCTTGACCTGCAGCGCATCATCGTCGCGCGCCCGGCCCTTGCTGATCGCCTCCAGCCTCAGCGCCGCAAAGCCCAGCAGTTGTGCCGGGCCGTCGTGCAATTCAGCGGAAATGCGTCTCAGATATTGCTCATTGAGCGCGGCAGCGCGGTGATTGGCCTTGTCGGCACGAACACGAAGAGCGCGATTGAGCGACAGCAGCCGCGAGAGTTCGGCAACCTGATTGTCGAGCGAAAGGCGCTGAACGGTGATGAGCTGACTTCCGCGAGCGACGATTCCGAAAAGAAGCACGACCATTCCCGCCGCGACACCGCCGACGACGAGCCAGCTCTGCAGCAGTGTCCTGTCGAGGTCGAGCCTGAGATCGTCCGCCTTCTCGTAAAACTCTGCGACAGCGATAACCCGGCCTGACCGGGCTTCCCGTATCGGGCTGTAGATCTCGAGCAGCGTCTGCCTGCTTTCCTGCTCGAGCTTGTTTTCATCCGAATGCAGGTCGTCGAAACGCGCGAACAGCCCGCCGCCAAGCGCGGTGGACAGCCCTTTCCCGAGGTGAAATTTGCGCCCGATCAGGGACGGCTCACTGCTGAAGACGACGGTTCCGTCCGGGTGCCAGAGCTTGAATGAAAACAGCCGCTTGCTGAGGACGCCGGTCTGCAGGACGTCCTCCAGCGATTGCCGTGCGCCATCACTCAGACGTTCTCCGCGTCCAAGCTCCTGTGCCAGCGGCGCGATGATGCCATCGACATAAAGGGCCGTCGCGGATGCCGCATTGTGCACCGCTGCCCCCTCGATCCTGTTGGTGACCCAGAAGCCGATCAGCCCCATCCCGATCATCAGAACGACGGCGCTCGCCACCGCAAACTGCCAGGCAAGACTGAGCCGGAACAATGGGTGCTCTCTCTGTTGCTCAGGCATTGTGGGCCACACGCTGTGCCGTGACAGCCGGCAGGCCATCGGCAGGTCTCAGACGTCTGGAGGCCGATAGGCAGACGGCTTGGCGCCGGTCTGTCCAAACCAGCAGACCGAAGGCGATCGAGCCGGCGTGAAATATCACCTCCGGCAGCCGCGCCGCGAGATGATCACCCCACGCCGCCAGAGTCTCGACAAACGGAACCTTCATCACGGACAGCGCCATATCCCCCAAATGCAGGCCATGTATCGCCTTCCAAAACTAGATACAATATCTCCACTTATGCTGACAATCATCGTGACCGGCAGCGGCGGAGGGGCAGAGGCTTGCTCCAAGAGGATGGCTCGCATCCGGCAGTCAGGCGCAACGCCCGCGCTCACGCCTGTCGAGCCTGAGCTTATCCACCGAGACCGCCATGTCACGCCGATGTCACGCGACGGCCGCCGGCTGTTGTGGTTAGCTTCTTTTCGAGGGGCTGGGGGCCGCTCATTTCAAGGGCTTCGCCAGTGTTCCAGTAGCGAAGCTCCTGTTCAAAAGACCCGCCTGATACGGCGGGTCTTTCAGCATAAGGAGGGGCCTAACGTGACCAAGCTGCACATTTCGTTCGGCATAGCTTTTCTCGTGGCGCTGACATCGATGATCGTCTCGCTGACGTATTCACCTCTGCCGTTCTAAGCACCACCGAAAACGAGAATGGCACGGATTTCTCCGTGCCATCCAGACTTGCAAAAACAGTTCCCGCTCAGTGATTGTCGCGCGGAACGCCCTTGGTCTGGGCGATGCGCTGATACTTGACCGCGGGTTCGAGAACGGCACCAGTTTCCAGCTGGCCGACCACGGAGCGCTGGATTTCCTGCCATGGCGTCTGGTGATCCGGATAGCGGTAGCCGCCATTTGCCTTCAGTACAGCATGGCGCTCTGCCAGCTCGCTTTCGGAAATCAGGATATCGGCGCGGCCGCGGCCGACGTCGATGCGCACCTTGTCGCCTGTCTTCAAAACCGCGAGACCGCCGCCGGCAGCCGCTTCCGGCGAAGCGTTGAGGATCGACGGGCTTCCCGATGTGCCGGACTGGCGCCCATCGCCGATACAAGGCAGCGACGAGACGCCCTGCTTCAGCAGGTAGTCGGGCGCCCGCATGTTGACGACCTCGGCCGCACCCGGATAGCCGATCGGGCCGGCGCCGCGCATGAAGAGGATCGTGTGGGCGTCGATCGAAAGTGACGGATCGTCGATGCGCTTGTGGTAGTCCTCGGGACCGTCGAAGACCACGGCACGGCCTTCGAAGGCTTCCGGATCGCTGGCGTTCGAGAGATAGCGATCACGGAACTCCGGCGAGATGACGCTGGTCTTCATGATCGCCGAAGAGAACAGGTTGCCGCGCAGCACGCGGAAGCCTGCACGCGGCTTCAGCGGCGTGTCGTAGCGGCGGATGACCTTTTCGTCCTGGATCGACTGCCCGCGACAGTTTTCGCCGATCGACTTGCCATTGACCGTCAGGGCATCTTCCTGGATCAGACCCTGCCCCATCAGCTCGTTGACCACGGCGGGCACGCCGCCGGCGTGATAATAGTCTTCGCCGAGATATTCGCCGGCCGGCTGCAGGTTGACGAGCAGCGGCACTTCTTCGCCATAGGTCTGCCAATCATCGACGGTCAGCTCGACGCCGATATGGCGGGCCAGGGCGTTGAGATGGATCGGCGCATTGGTCGAGCCGCCGATTGCCGAGTTGACGCGGATGGCGTTGATGAAGGCGTCCTTGGTGAGGATATCAGACGGCTTAAGGTCTTCGCGGACCATGTCGACGATGCGCAGGCCGGTGCGATAGGAAATTTCCTGGCGGTCGCGATAAGGCGCCGGGATCGCTGCCGAGCCCGGCAGCTGCATGCCGAGCGCTTCGGCAAGCGAGTTCATGGTCGTCGCAGTGCCCATCGTATTGCAATAGCCGGTGGACGGCGCCGAGGAGGCGACGAGTTTCACGAAGCCCTGATAGTCGATCTCTCCCTTGGCGAGCAGCTCGCGGGCTTTCCAGACAATCGTGCCCGAGCCGGTGCGCTCGCCACGGAACCAGCCGTTCAGCATCGGTCCGACGGAGAGTGCAATCGCCGGAATGTTGACGGTGGCCGCCGCCATCAGACAGGCCGGCGTGGTCTTGTCGCAGCCGATCGTCAGCACGACGCCATCGAGCGGATAGCCGTAGAGCACTTCGACGAGGCCGAGATAGGCGAGGTTGCGGTCGAGGCCCGCCGTCGGGCGCTTGCCGGTTTCCTGGATCGGATGAACGGGGAATTCGATGGCAATGCCGCCGGCTTCGCGAATGCCTTCGCGCAGGCGGTGTGCGAGCTCGATATGGTGACGGTTGCAGGGGGAGAGATCGGATCCCGTCTGGGCAATGCCGATGATCGGCTTGTCCGATTGCAGCTCTTCCTGGCTGAGCCCGAAATTCATGTAGCGTTCGAGATAGAGCGCCGTCATATCGGCATTGTCAGGATTGTCGAACCATGCGCGGGAACGAAGGCGAGGCTTGCTGTCGTGTTGGGTCATTGCACTATCCACGTTGTTTATTGACATGCAAATATCCTAAGGCAGAGAGATAGTATAATACCATTCTCCTATTCTGACTTAGGAAAAACGAATATCAGAGGCCATATGACACGTCTCGATGCGTTCAAGTTAAAGCATTTGCGCATGCTCGTCGCGTTGGAAGAGCACGGCAAGGTGGGCACGGTCGCGGCCATGTTCGGGCTGTCGCAGCCATCGCTTTCGCGCACGCTCTTCGAGCTTGAATCGCTCGCCGGATACCGGCTGTTCGACCGGCACAATCGCGGCACGACGCTGACCGCCGAGGGCAAGGTGCTGGCGCGCTATGCCCGAACCCTTCTGTCGGAAGCCTCGCGCGCCGAATACGACATGAAGGTCGTCGCGTCGGGCAAGCGCGGCAGTGTCAGCATCGGCACGGTCATGACCCCGGCCTCGGATGTCATCGTCCCCGCTCTCAACGACGCCCAGGCCGAATATCAGGATCTCGACATCAACATCTCGCATGGCAGCAGCGATGCCCTGCTGGCGCAGCTCAATGCCGGCAGCCTCGATTTCGCGATCTGCCGCCTGCCCGAGAATGCCAACCGGGCGATGTTCGACTACGAGCCGATCGGCGAGGAAACCTTCCGCATCGTCGTGGCGACGAACCATCCGCTGGCGAAGAAGTCGGCGGTCGAGGAAACGGATCTCGAAGGCCTGGACTGGGTGCTGCAGCCCGAAGGCTCCTACCTGCGGGACGTGATCGACGACTATCACCGGCGTCATGCGATCGTGCCACGCAGCGTCATTTCGACCTCATCGGTGCTGATGACCATCCTGCTCGTCAGAAGCGGCGTCCGCGTCGGCATGTTCGCGACGACGGTGGCCGAGATGCTCGACCAGCACTCCCTGCTGAAGGCACTCCCTCTCAATGCGCGGATCGACATCCCTGGCTTCGGCCTGGTGCAGATCAAGGGCAAGGAATTGTCGCCGCAGGCGAAAGGCGTGCTCGATGCGCTCCGCCAGACGGCGAGCGAGCGGAAGAGCTGGACTTAAGCTCGACTTCGCGGATGCGGCGGCGTCCGACGTCACTCTTGTCAGCGCCCGTCGGCCGGTATCGCCGAGGTGATCAGCAGATCGGCGTCATACTGTTTGATATAGACGCCGGGAAATTCGATCTTGGCGAGGATCAGCGGCGGATCGGGATCCTGCGGTGGCAGCAGGCCGCCCTGGGCCCACAAGGCCTTGAGCTGGTCGCGCGGAACCGAGGCGAGGTTGACATCAATATCAGTCAGCGTCCCCGGCACCCGGTACGGACAGCGGCGCGCCGAACAATTCGCCGCCGAGGAGAACTGCCAGAGGAAATATTGCTGCCAATTTCCCATCGGGAAGACGCCGTCGACGCCGGGCCTGTAACGCGCGTACCAGATCGGCAGCCGCGACAGGATGCGGTAGGTCTGCCGGTAGGCGGCGATGTAGCGGGCGGTCACATGGTTGGTGTAGAGGATCGGGTAGCGGCCGGTCCGGGCGCGGATATGACCGGCGAATATCTGCGCATCGGCGAGCGACATATACTGATCGCCGTCCAGCCCTTCGAGATCGAGCACCATCAGGTCGTCGGGGCCCGGTTCGGCATAGTCGAGGAAATGGTTTGCCTGATCGATCGGATTGCCGGGCCGCGCCAGATGATAGGCACCCCATAGTAGCCCACTCTGCTTGGCGATGAATTTGCGCGTCTGGTAGAGCTCGCGGCTCACCGCGTATTTGCGCCACATCGTCTTGCAATGGGCCGTCGTATCGCCGCGATGCTCGCCGCTGCAATCGAACACCTCAGGAAGGCCGTCCGATGCCTTGGAGATCATCCCGGCAATCCGCTTGTCGGTGAGCAGAGCCTGCCAGTCGATCGGGTTCATCTCATAGGCATCGACGATGAGGGCGGCGTCGGGGCGGTTCCAGGGGGCCGGATCGCGGGCGCAGGCACCGGAAGCGGCGAGCCAGAAGCAGGCCGCGGTCAGATATGCAAACATCGATATATGCGACAGCCGCATCGATCGCCCTCTGCCTCGCATATTGGTTATATTAGCTGATTCTTGCGCGAAGCGTGTTGCGACGCGGCGCGGGGTAGATCGCCTACCACTTTCGGCGGAATTGCCGAAAGCCTGTCACGCGAGCATATCCAGTCAGCTATGGTGGATAGGACAGATGACCGCCACCTAATGCGGGGCCCGTTGAACCGGAATTCGGCGGGCCTCACTTCCTCCGAAGGCCCGCGACACGCCATCCGGCATCGCCATTCACCCAAACCCGGCATCTCACGAAAGTCGCGTCACGGCAGTGTCACGCGACAGGCCATGCGCTTTATGGTTATGTCCCGCCGCCGAGGGCTGTGGGGGCCGCTCTCAATCCGAAAATCCGATGACGGGCTCGCCTTCGTATCGCGTGGCGGGCTCAAGACTTTTTTGTCGTGGCAGGGCAGTGCAGCGTGAGGAGGCACATATGTCCAGTACCAACGCCTTCATTGCGGAACTGATCCGGGCTGCAAACCAGATCGACAGATTGAACCATACCGATGCCCGGGGACTGATCCTCAGGGCCGTCACGATGATCCGCGAGATGCGCACGCGCGTCGGAATGGCGAACAACGGCAGCTACGACACCGTCTTCGATCTCCTGAAGATCGCCTCGTCGCCGGAGCGGCATCAGCTTCCGGAAATCGCCCGGGCTCTGCTGATGGCGGCCGATATGCTGCGCACTCTCTACCTGGTGGTGGACAGCAGCCCCGAGATCACCATGACCGGGATCACGCAATCCCGGTAATGCCTCAGCGCTTGTCTGCATAGTCGCTGCGGACGATGCCGTGGCGCTGCAGCTTGTCGTAAAAGGTCTTCCGGGGAATGCCGAGTGCGGCGATCGTCTGCTGCACATTGCCGGCAAAAGAGGTCAGCGTCTCGCGGATGATGCCGGCCTCGTAGCGGTCCAGCCGCTCCGGGAGCGGCATCTCCCCGCTGGCAGCCGGCGCGTTTTCGGCGGCCGGTTCCGGTGGCTGCATGCCCAGCACCGCGCGTTCGGCGAAATGGGAGAGTTCGCGGACATTGCCCGGCCAGTCATGCTCCCTGAGATGCCGGGCGATGGCAGCCGTCAGTGGGGGAATATCACGCTCGAAACGGCGCGCGGCGCGCTCGGCAAAATAGCTGAAGAGCAGGGGGACGTCGTCGCGCCGTTCGCGCAGCGGTGGGATCGCCAGCGTCACGACATTCAGCCGGTAATAGAGATCCTCGCGAAAGCTCTGGCGCTGCGAGGGATCGCCGAGATCGACCTTGGCGGCGGCGACGACACGAAGATCGACGGGGCGGACCTCATTGGTGCCGAGCGGTGTCACCTGCCGCATTTCCAGCACCCGCAGCATCTGCACCTGCGTCGATAGCGGCATGCTTTCGATCTCGTCGAGAAACAGCGTGCCGCCGCTCGAATGCTCGATGCGGCCGACGCGCTTCTTCTGAGCGCCGGTAAAGGCGCCCGGCTCATGGCCAAAGAGCTCGCTTTCGATGATTTGCTCCGGCAGCGCGCCGCAGTTCAGCGCCACGAAATTCCCCTTGGCGCGGCGGCTCCAGCCATGCAGGAGGCTGGCAACCACTTCCTTGCCGCTGCCGGTCTCGCCGGTGACGAGCACGTCGACATCGGTATCGGCGATCTGCCGCAGCATGTGGCGCAGCCGCTCCATCACAGGCGTCTGGCCGATCAACGGCATGCCCTGCTCCGCCTGCTGCGCCGCCTCCCGAAGCCCGCGGTTTTCGATGACGAGCGCCCGCTTCTCGGCCGCCCGCCGCACGCATTGAACGAGACGCTCGGTTGCAAAGGGCTTGGCGATGAAGTCATAGACGCCGTCCTGGATCGCCTTGACGGCCATCGGGATATCGCCGTGGCCGGTCATCAGGATCACCGGCAGCTCGTGATCCATCTGCCGGATGCGTTCGAACAGCTGCAAACCGTCGAGGCCGGGCATGCGGATATCGGAGACGACGGCGCCAGCGAAATTCCGGTCGAGCCTGCCGAGCGCCTCCGCAGCCGACGAGAAACGGCTGACCTGGAATCCTGCGAGCTCCAGCGTCTGGCCGGTGGCGCGCAGTAGATCCTTGTCGTCGTCGATCAGGAAGACCGGGGTTGCACTGCTCATGTCGAAGCCTTCTTGAGATGGACGACAAAACGGGTACCGGCCGGGCTGCTTTCGACCTCGATACTGCCGCCATAGTCCGAAACGATATCCTTGGAGATGACGAGGCCGAGACCGAGGCCTTTCTCCTTCGACGAGTTGAAGGGTTCGAAGAGCGCCTCGAGGATGTCAGGAGCGATTCCCGGTCCGTTATCGGCAACCGATATCGCGACATCCTCACCGGTAGCGGCCACGGCGACATCCACGCGACCGCCATCCTGCGGTTCCACGGCTTCCAGCGCGTTCTGGAAGAGATTGATGAAGACCTGTTCCAGCCGCAGCCGGTTGCCCATCACCTTCAGGCCTTTGGCAACGGGAGCGACGGCGAGCATATCGAGACGGCCGGTGAAGCGGCTGCGGAGCAGCATCAAGGCGCCCTCGATCACCTCGCCGACGGCGACCGGCTCGGCCACCGCCCGGCCCCGCCGCGCAAGCGCCTTCAAGTCCTCGGTGATTGTCCCGATCCGCTCGGTCAGGCCGGCAATGAGCTCGAGATTCTCAAGGACGGGCGCCACCTGCTGCCGCTGCAGATAGACCTTCGAATTGTCGGCATAGGCGCGGATCGTCGCGACCGGCTGGTTGATCTCGTGGGCAACGCCGGCGGCGACCTGGCCGAGAATGGCAAGCCGGTTTGCCTGGACGAGATCCTGCTGCACGGCCTGCAGGCGGCCGTCGGTTTCGCGATGCCTGATAATCTCGGCCTGCAGGTTGTCGCGGGTCTCGCTGAGATCGCGGGTCCGCTCGGTGACCCGCCGTTCGAGCTCCTCGCGTGCGGCTTCCTGGCGCACGATGGTCATCAATGCCGCCTCGCGGCGGCGCAGCCAGATGGCCGCAATGGCGATCGCCGTCAGCAGCACCAGCGCCGCAATCAGCAGCGCCTCGCGGATGGCCGCAGCCACAGGCACTTCGACCGGCAACAGGTATTCGAAGGTCCAATTGGTCGACGGCACCGCCGTCATGATCTTGAGATAAGTGGCAGCCGGGCCACCGGGAAGGATGGCGCGGATCAGCCCGGCATCGGTACCAAACGCCCTCCCCGGCTGAAACGGCAGTGGCAGGAGCGGCGCATCGCCGAACTGCAGGCTTTCGCGGATCGCCGCAAGACTGTCAGGGGACAGCGCCTCCGTCGTCATGAACCGCCAGGAGGGAATGCTGGTGATCAGCACGACATTGTGGTCGTCGACGACGAAGGCTGGGCGCTGCGTATCGCTCCAGTCGCTCTCCAGCTGGTCGAATTCCATCTTGACGACGACGACGCCGAGCGGCGCAGAGGCCGGCCCGATCCGGTGCGAAATATATAGACCAGGGCGCTTGCTGACCGAACCGAGCGCAAAATGCTCGGCCATGCCCTCCCGCATGCCGCGGGTGAAATAGTTGCGGAACGTATAGTCGTTGCCGACGAAGCTGGTCGCCTCGTGCCAGTTGCTGGCCGACACCGCGATGCCGTCGGCGCCGACGACATAGATCACCGCGGCATTCGTGCCATTGACCAGATCCTCAAGCTTGCGGCTCAGCGCATCCTTCTTCTCCGGCCCTGGCGTCGTCAGCGCATCCTCGACATCGCGGTCGCGCGACAGGAGCAGGGGTAGCGCCCTCGGACGCTCCAGCACGGCCTGCAACAGCGCCACCTTCAGGTTTGCGTCGGTGCGTCCCTGCTGCTCCAGTGCGGCAAGCGCTGCCGAGCGGCCATAGATCGCGGCAGCCGTCAGCGCCGCCGCCGCGATCAATGCCGAGATCAGCGCGAAGGCCATCCACGTCCGGCGAATGCCGAGCCGCAGGCGCGCTTCTTCAGTCTGTGGGAGTGCAAGAACCATCTCAGATATTGAGCATAAATCCGCACTTTCTTCAAATAAAATCGTGCGGAATAGCGCACAACAACAGACTGTGCTTTCGGTCACTGCACAAACAGTCCAATAAAAACATTATGTTATCTGTATTCTTGGAGTTTGGCACACCGATTGCTCTTTCCCTAGCGATGAAACGCAATTCGCCCGGGAGAGCCAGGATCCTCTGGTTGGGCGTCATGGAGGATAACATGGACATTGCACACCAGGACGCGCAGCCGCGCGCCCCTCTGCCGTTCTACCGGCATCTCTACGTACAGGTCATCGCCGCCATCGTGGCCGGCATCCTGCTCGGTCACTTCTATCCCGATACCGGCACCGCCCTGAAGCCGCTCGGCGATGCCTTTATCAAGCTCGTCAAGATGATCATCGCACCCGTGATCTTTTTGACGGTCGCCACCGGCATCGCCGGCATGGCCGATCTGAAGAAGGTCGGCCGCGTCGCCGGCAAGGCGATGATCTACTTCCTCGTCTTCTCGACGCTCGCCCTGGCCGTCGGCATGCTGATTGCCAATGTGCTCCAGCCGGGCGCCGGCATGCATATCTCGGCCGCCTCGCTCGATGCCAATGCCGTCTCCAGCTATGCCAGCAAAGCGCATGACGCGACGATTACCGGCTTCCTGATGAACATCATCCCCGACACGATCGTCGGCGCCTTCGCGCAGGGCGACATCCTGCAGGTCCTGTTCTTCTCGGTGCTCTTCGGTATCGCGCTCGGCATGGTCGGCGACCGTGGCAAGCCGGTGCTGGATTTCCTCAACGCCCTGACCGCCCCGATCTTCCGCCTCGTCGCCATCCTGATGAAGGCCGCCCCGATCGGCGCATTCGGCGCCATGGCCTTCACCATCGGCAAATACGGCATCGGCTCGATCGCCAATCTCGCCTTCCTGATCGGCACCTTCTACCTGACCTCGTTGCTCTTCGTCATCGTCGTGCTCGGCGCAGTCGCAAAGTATAACGGCTTCTCGATCTTCGCGCTGATCCGCTACATCAAGGAAGAGCTGCTGCTGGTTCTCGGCACCTCCTCGTCGGAAGCCGCCCTTCCCGGCCTGATGCAGAAGATGGAACGGGCCGGCTGCAAGCGCTCGGTCGTCGGCCTCGTCATTCCGACCGGCTACTCGTTCAATCTCGACGGCACCAATATCTACATGACGCTGGCGGCCCTTTTCATCGCCCAGGCGACGGACACGCCGCTCAGCTTCGGCGACCAGATCCTGCTGCTCGCGGTGGCGATGCTGAGCTCCAAGGGTGCCGCAGGCATCACCGGCGCCGGCTTCATCACGCTCGCCGCAACGCTCTCGGTCGTTCCCTCGGTCCCGGTCGCCGGCATGGCGCTGATCCTCGGCATCGACCGCTTCATGTCCGAATGCCGCGCGCTGACGAATTTCGTCGGCAACGCCGTCGCCACGATCGTCGTCGCCCGCTGGGAAAACGAACTGGACACGACGATGCTGGCAAGCGCCCTTTCCGGCCAGATCCCCGACGAGCAGGTGCCTGTGCTGCAGGCGGCCGAATAGTTCCTCCCAAGGAAAGAGACCGCGGTCTCAGGAAGGCCCGCCGCTTGCGGCGGGTCTTTTTTGTTCACGCCTAAGCGGTCGTCAGTTTTTCGACCCGCTTCAGGTTGACGATCGCCTTGATCGGCAGATGGTCCGAAGCGACGCGGGAGAGCGGTGTGTCGTGGGCCTCAACCGTCGTCAGCACGCCCTTGCGGTTTGCCATGATCCGGTCGAGCGCCAGAACCGGAAGGCGTGCGGGGAAGCTCGGCACGGCCGGCGGCTGCGGGCCGAAGGCCGACTGGAATGTGTTGAGCGAGGAGCGATCGCCGAGCCGCCATTCGTTGAGATCGCCGAGCAGGATGGTCGGCATCTCGTGGCGGTCGTTCATCAGTTCGACCAGCATCTGCGCCTGGCGGGCGCGCGAATGGCGCAACAGGCCGAAATGGGCGGCGATGATGCGCAATGCGCCGCCGCGCTCAAGCTCGATTTCGGCAACGAGGGCGCCCCGCGGCTCCAGTCCCGGCAGATTGATCTGGTGAACGTCGCGGACGAGGCCTTTCTTGAAGAGCACGACATTGCCATGCCAGCCATGCGCCTTCGCCATGCCGCTGACTGGCACCGGTACGAGACCGCTCTCGCGCTCCAGGCGCGCTAGATCCAGAATACCGGTACGCTCGCCGAACCGGGTATCGGCTTCCTGCAGCGCGATAACGTCGGCATCTATCTCGTGGATCACCCGGCTCGTGCGCTCGGGATCGCAGCGGCGATCGGAGCCGACGCATTTGTGGACGTTATAGGAAGCGATCAGTGTGCCCTCGGCGCGCGGCCGCGACTCCGATAGCGCTGCATCAAGCCGCTTTTTCCGGTTGCGGATCGAGGCGAGGATGCTGGCGGGGATACTGTCTTTTCTGGCATGCATCGGAGGGGGCGCGGGCTCCGTTGATCGAAAATGGCTTTGCCTTGGGATTATAGGCGGCAGCCGGGCGCCTGCCATAGGCAAGCGGCAAGAAAATCAGAGATAGGGCGAACCGAGCCAGAGCACTTTCTCGACCAGCCGCACGAAGAAGGGTCTCGACCGCAAGCCTTCGAGCGTCACGGGCGTTGCCGTACGCAGGAGTTCCTCGACATGTTCGTCGATCTCTGCCGCGAAGCCTTCGTTGAAGACCTCGAGATCGATCTCGAAATTCAGCCGCAGCGATCGCGGATCGATATTGGACGAGCCGACATAGGCCCAGGCGCCGTCGACGGTCATCAGCTTCGAATGGCTGAAGCTGCCCGTCGCTCGCCAGATGCGGCAGTAGTTCTTGAGGATCTGGTCGAACTGCGCCGTCATCGCCCGGTCGACCAGCATCAGGTTGTTGACGGCGGGAACGACGATATCGACCTCGACGCCGCGCCGCGCCGCCGTCACCAGCGCGCTGATCAGCTCTCGGTCAGGCAGGAAATAGGGTGACATGATGCGGATCGACTTGCGCGCGACCGAGAAGGCGCCCATCAGCATCTTGTGATTGGTCTCGACGCTCCTATCAGGACCGGAGGCGACGACGCGCATGAAGACGGGATCGCCACGTTCACGCTCCGGCGTTTCGATGCGCCAGGCTTCGCCGTTCAAAAGCTCGCCCGTCGCAAACCGCCAGTCTTCTCCAGCCACGTCGAAAAGGTCGGCAACAGCAGGGCCGGTCACGGAGAAATGGGTATCGCGGGCATAGCCCTCGCCGGATATCTCCTCGCTGAAGCCTTCGCGGATGTTCATGCCGCCGGTGAGCGCCAGCCGGCCGTCGACGATGACGATCTTGCGGTGCGTGCGCAGATTGGCATAGGGCAGCCGGAGACCCATGATGACGTTGCCGTTGAAGACCGAGACGGTAACGCCGCCTTCAGAGAGGTAGCCGAGAATGCTTGGCACCGAATAGCGGGCTCCGACCGCGTCGATCAGGACGCGGACTTCGACGCCGCGCTTGACGGCCGCGATCAGCGCATCGGCAATCCTGAGACCGATCTTGTCGCGATCGAAAATATAGGTCTCCAGAAGCACGCTGCGCTCAGCACCATCGATCGCCGTCTTCATGGCGCGATAGGCATCGTCACCATTCTCCAGCATGTCGATCGTGTTGCCGGTTGTCAGCGGATTGCGCGCAACGCGGTCGCCGAGCGTCTGCATCGCCGCAAAACGGTAGCCGAAGCCACCGATCACCATCTCGGCATCGGCATCGAACGTTTCCAGCTCGCCGAACTCATCCTCGGGCAACAGCGCATCCCGCCGCACGCTGAGCGACTTGCGGCGGATGCGATTGACGCCGGCGATGGCATAGAGGACGGCGCCGATAATCGGCGACAGGATGATGACGCCGACCCAGCCGATCGCGGCGCGAACCTCTTCCTTCGTCATGGCGGCATGTATCGCCGCCGCTGCTCCCATGGCGATCGATATGACGAAGAGAATATGCGGCCAGTAGGTGGATATGAGATAGAACATCGGCTCGAAATATAGACGTAAAGCGGCTGCGTTCAATTCACCGTCCTTCGCGTGGTGCGCGAATTTTTCAATGCGGATCAGCTGATAGCGAAGACGACCGTGTTTGGCGCATAGGGCCCGCTATCCGGCGCTGCGCCAAAGATCGCCCGCCCGCTCGCAGTGGGGAGCGTCAACGGCCGATCGGAAAGATTGGCGCGCAGCTGCAGCACCGCACCCTCCATCTTCCAATCGATCACCAGGCCGCCGTCAGCAACCGCCAGCGCTTCGGCCTGCATCCGGCCGGTCGCCTTGATCAGCGGCACGATATGCTGCTGACGCAGACACGCAAGCTCGCGTACGAAATCTCTCCGGCGTCTGCCGTCCGGGCTCTCGGCGCGCTGCCACTGCAGCTTCGATCCGTCGAAGGTCGATCGCGCATTCGGGTCCGGCAGTTCATCCTTCGAGCGGCCATCCTTCAATCCGCCAAAGCCCTCGGCTTCGGCCATGCGTCCCTTGCGGACGATGTCGCCAAGTTCGCCGGTATAGTCGCAGAAGAAATAGAAGGGCTGGCTCTCGCCGTATTCCTCACCCATGAACAGGAAGGGAATTTGCGGCGACAGCATCATGATCGCCGTCAATGCCTCCACCGTCTCTTCAGATGCAAGGCTGGCAAGGCGTTCGCCGAAGGCGCGGTTGCCGATCTGGTCGTGGTTCTGCAGGAAGTTGATGAAGGCTTCCGGTGGCAGGTAGACGCGCTCGCCATCGGGCAGCACGGGCGGATCGGCCCGGTCGGGATAAACAAAGCCGTGCTGCAGGGCGAGTCGGGTCTTCTGCCAGAGATCGCCGGCGAAGGCCGTGTAGTGGCCGTCCGCCTCGCCGGTCGCGATGATATGGGCGACATGGTGGAAATCGTCGTTCCACTCGGCGGTGTAGGTCTTCACTGCACCTCGGCCATCACGCTCCAGGAGGCTCACAACATTGCGCTGATCCTCGACTACGAGATGCACCTTGCGATCGGGAAAGGCGGTACGCACTTCCCGGGCGAGTTCGTCGAGGACATGGCGGGCGGACGTGTCGTGGATCTGCTCGACGGCATCGAGCCTCAGGCCATCCAGCCGGAAATCGCCGATCCAGTAGAGCGCGTTGTCGATGAAATAGCGGCGCACCGCAAGCTGCCCGAAATCGATCGCATCGCCCCAGGGCGTGTTCCGGTCGGTCCGGAAGAATTCCGGCGCGTAGCCGTGGAGATAATTCCCCTCCGGACCGAAGTGATTGTAGACGACATCGAGCAGCACCATGATGCCATGCGCATGGGCGGCATCGATGAAGGCACGGAATTCATCGGGCGTGCCATAGGCCGGATGCGGCGCGTAATGCAGCACGCCGTCATAGCCCCAGCCGCGCTGGCCCGCAAATTGCGCCACCGGCATGATCTCGATCGCCGTGATCCCGGCTGCTGCGAGATCGCCGAGCCGTTCCGCCGCCCCGGAAAAGGTGCCCGCCTGCGTGAAGGTGCCGATATGGACTTCGCTGATGACCGCTTCTTCCCAGTCACGGCCCGTCCAGCTGTCGGAGCGCCAGCGGTAGTCGGAGGACGTGACGAGCGACGGTCCATGAACGTCGCCCTGCTGACGGCGGGCTGCGGGGTCAGGCACCTCGCGGCCACCGCCGATCACGAAGGTGTAGGCGTCACCGGCCTTTACATCGGCGATTGCTGCCTCAAACCAGCCGTCCTCGAAACCGATCATCGGCATGTCGCGACCATTGAGGCGCAGCGAGACGTCTGCCTCTCCCGGCGCCCACAGCCGAAAGCGCATGCCACCGTCGATTGCCTGAGCCCCCCATGCCGTCCTGCGCTTCTTCGTCTTCTGCATGCCTACCCCGCTTAATCTCTTGCGACGGGTCTTGAACTGCCGGATGCGGCCGCTTGTTCCCTGGCGCGGGGTCGATTTCTCAGCGAAGGCCAGAACGCCGATTTATTGGGCAGAAAAGGACAAGCCACTGAATATTAAAGAGGCTCTCCTGCCCATTTATATTGCACTGCAAACAATGTTTTGCAGTGTGTCAAAATTCTTCTTGAAACCGCGTGATTCCTCTGGAACCATCCTACTTAGTCTGGCGTTCGACTGCGGCATGTTGTGACTGGAGATCAGCGATGACAGAAACTCGGGAAGAGTGGATCAAGAAGCGTGCATATGCCCTCTGGGAAGAAGAGGGCCACCCGACGGGGCGTGACTCAGTTCATTGGGAGCAGGCGAGGAAAGAGCGGGAGACGCTCGAAAACTCTGCAGCATCCAAGGACGGAACGGAAGTAAAGACCAGGGCCAAACGGACCGTAGCGACCGGCACCAAGACCAACGGCGCCGTCAAAGCTGCAGCCTCTCCCAAGAAAACGGCAAGCCGCAAGTCGGCTTGAGGCTGGGCTACACACCTTTCCGCGATCTGCGGACGCGAGGAAACCGCGTCTGCTGTTTTATGTCATACATCTGAATTACTTGCGTTTTATGGTGTGATTCACGGGCAGCTCGCCCCGAACGGGATAAGTCTGGCAGATGATGTCAACAACGGGGCAGCTTCCAAAAATTGCCGTAAAATGGCCACGAATGGCGGAACCAAAGACCGCTTGGATTGTTTATGGCGAGAATGGGAGAATCGCTATGAACAAAGGCTATTTCGACGTTATCCTCGTGTCCCTGCTTGTAGCCAGCTGCTACATGTTCGTCGCTCCGGTGTGAGGGAAAAATGCTCGTCCTCACGATCGCTGCGCTTGCCTATGTGATCCTGGCCTTCGGGCTTGTGCTTGCGATCGACAACATGGTCGGCTTCGTCTTTCCGGAACGCCGCGCCACGTCAGGACGCTTCTTCGACCTCGCCAAGGCGATCGCTGCCGCGCAGCGTTTCAATCGCAAGTAAATTCCCCCTCTTCCGAAGAGCTTCGCGCCGATCGTCCCCCGCGTGTTAAGCTTATTTTGCACCAGCCCTTTCCCAAGTCGCGTTACCCTCTATTTTAACCTGCGATTGGGCAAGACTGCGCCGCACGCACAGCGGCATGACACGGAAGAAATGTGAATGACGGGGCAGCATGCAGGCGATTGGCCGAACGGCGGCGGCGAGATCGGCAAGATGCTCCGGAATGCCGCGTTCAAGGCCTCTGGTATCGGGCCGATCGATACATGGCCAGTGTCGCTTCGCTACTATGCCGACGCAATGCTGAATTCGCGTCACGCGAAATTCATCGCCTGGGGCCCCGACCTCGCCTTTTTCTACAACGACGCCTATGTGCCGATTTTTGCCGAGCGACACCCTCAGGCGCTCGGCCGACCCTTTCGCGATGTCTGGAGCGATATCTGGCCGCAGTTCCAGCCGATCGTCGAGGAAACGCTCGGCGGGCGCGCGCAGCTCTTCGAAGAACTGCTGATCCCGATGCGCCGGGGCGGCGCCATCGAGGATGCCTGGTTTACCTTCTCCTACACGCCTCTGCGCGATGAAACCGGCGCCATAGCCGGTTTACTCTGTGCCACCATGGAAGTCTCGTCGCAGGTGATGGCCAAGCGGCGCGAGCGCCGGGCGCTCGACGAGCTCAGGATCAAGTCGGACGCGCTGTCGATCGTCAACGCGGCCGGCTCGGCAATCACCGCCGAGCTGAACGTCGAGCGGCTGACCCAGACCGCCGTCGATGCCGGCGTTGCCCTGACCGGCGCCGAATTCGGCGCCTTCTTCTACAATGTCGATGACGGCGAAGGCGGGAGCTACATGCTCTACGCCCTGTCGGGCGTCGACCGGAAGAATTTCGAACGTTTTCCGATGCCGCGCAACACCAAAGTCTTCGCGCCGACCTTCAACGGCGAAGGCGTGGTGCGCTCCGACGACATCCTGCTCGACCCGCGCTATGGCAAGAACGCCCCGCATGCGGGAATGCCGGAAGGCCATCTGCCGGTGCGCAGCTATCTCGCCGTGCCCGTGAAGTCTCGCGATGGAAGCGTGATCGGCGGACTGTTCTTCGGTCACGCCCAGCCCGGCCGTTTCACCGATGCGGCTGAAGCCAGCCTCGTCAGCCTTGCGGGCCAGGCGGCAGTCGCGATCGACAACGCGCGGCTGGTACGTGCACAGGGCGTCGAGATCACGCAGCGGCGCAATGTCGAAGAACAGCTTCGCCGTCTCAACGAGACCCTCGAGGTTCGCGTCGCCGCGGAGATCGCCGATCGCCAGCAGGCGGAGGCCGCCCTTCAGCAATCGCAGAAGATGGAATCGATCGGCAAGCTCACCGGCGGCGTGGCGCACGATTTCAACAATCTGCTGCAGGTCATATCAGGCAATCTGCAGCTTCTGGGCAAGGACGTCTCCAGCAACACCCGTGCCAAGGAACGCATTTCCAACGCTCTGACTGCCGTCGATCGCGGATCGCGGCTGGCCAGTCAGCTGCTTGCCTTCGGTCGCCGTCAGCCGCTGGAGCCGAAGGTCATCAATATCGGCCGTTTCGTTGCAGGCATGGATGACATGCTGCGCCGCGCGCTCGGAGAAGAGATCGAGGTCGAGACGGTTGTTTCGGGCGGGCTCTGGAATACTTTCGCGGATCCGATCCAGATCGAGAACGCGCTTCTGAACCTCGCGATCAACGCCCGCGATGCCATGGAAGGCTCCGGCAAGCTGACGATCGAGGTCGGCAACGCCTTTCTCGACGATTCCTACAGCCGCACCCATCCGGAAGTCGTCGCGGGTCAATATGTCGTGCTCGCGGTCACCGATACCGGCTCGGGGATGACCGCCGACGTGATCGAACAGGCCTTCGAGCCGTTCTTCTCCACCAAGCCGGAGGGCAAGGGTACCGGCCTTGGGCTTTCCATGGTCTATGGCTTCGTCAAGCAATCCGGCGGCCATGTGAAGATCTACAGCGAGGTCGGCGAAGGCACAACGATCAAGCTTTACCTGCCGCGCTCGTTCCAGAGCGAGGACCGGATTGCGAGCATCGAAACGGTTCCTGCCGTTGGCGGCACCGAAACTATTCTGGTCGCCGAGGACGACGAAGGCGTGCGCGCCACCGTCGTCGAGATGCTGACCGATCTCGGCTATTACGTCCTGAAGGCGCGGGATGCGCAGAGCGCGCTGACCGTCATCGAAAGCGGCGTCCATATCGATCTGCTGTTCACCGACGTCGTCATGCCCGGGACGCTGAAAAGCCCGGAGCTTGCCCGAATGGCGCGCGAGCGGCTGCCGCATATCGGCGTGCTCTACACTTCGGGATATACCGAAAACTCGATCGTCCACGGCGGCCGGCTGGATCCGGGCCTCGAATTGCTGTCCAAGCCCTATACGCGCGAAGCGCTGGCCCGCAAGATCCGCCATGTGCTTGCCAATCAGGCGCAGCGCCGGCAGGGGCATGCAGCCGCCTCCGCCGCTCCCGGCTCGCCACCGCGCGAGATCATTCAGGAAAAACTGAAGCTGCTTCTCGTCGAAGACGACGCCTTCATCCGCATGGACACGGCCGAAATCCTGCAGGATCTCGGCTATGAGGTGATCGAGGCGGAAAGCGGCGAGCGCGGCGTGGAAATCATGTCGGAGGCGGCGATCGATATCATCGTCGCCGATGTCGGCCTGCCCGGCATGTCCGGCCCGGCCTTTGCAGCCAAGGCGCGCGCTGCTTTCCCGTCCGTCGGTATCGTCTTCGCGACCGGTAACAGCAGCCTGCCGGAAGCGGCCCGCTTTGCCGGCTCGGTGCTTTTGACCAAGCCGTTCAGCAGTACCGCTCTCGACAAGGCCGTCAAGACCGCCGCATTGCAGCGCCCGATTGCCTGACGCCTCAGAAGCCGTCGAGCTTATGGCTGCCGCTGTTGAATTCCGGGTATTTGCGGACGATGTCGTCAGTGCTGGTGCAGCTGTCGTCGCGGGCGACGAGCTCGACGGATAGCGCATCGGCATTGTTCAGCTCTCCGCCGGGATGATAGACGGGGATGCGCGCACCACTGGCGCTGATCAGCACCGCGTCACTGCTGAAGCCGCGCTGCAGCAGCCAGTCACGCGGCGCCGACAGCCTTACGCTGATCTCAAAGGACCGGCCTGTGCCCTTCCTTACCTTGAGGCTATAGGCAACAGGCGACAGCTGGCCATTCAGATCGATCTTGCCGTTTCCATCGGCTTCGCTGATGTGGTTATCCATTTCTCTGCTCCTTCCTGTTTAGTCGGCCTTTCTGGTCATCAGGTTTGCAGAACTGCCCTCCCAAACAGGGCAGGAGCGCAAATTGTTCCGTTTACGTAAGAATCGTTCGGGCGTGTCGGACACACGGAACTTTTCAAGTTCCGAGCGGTTGGAATCTTTTTGGAAGAGAAGGAGGCAACCATGCCCAGAGGCGATAAATCGGCTTACACCGACAGGCAGAAGCGCAAGGCCGAACACATCGAGGAAGGCTATGAGGACCGCGGCGTTTCCCACGCGGAAGCCGAGCGCCGGGCCTGGGCAACCGTCAACAAGGAAGAAGGCGGCGGCAACAAATCCGGCTCGGGGCGCGGCAAAAAGGACACCCACGTTTCTTCGGAAAAAGGCGGCCGCATCGGCGGAAAGGCATCGGCATCGCGCCCCGCGGCGGAACGCTCGGCATCTGCCAAGAAGGCAGCCGCCACCCGCAAGCGTAATGCGCAACACGCCCACCACTAGCTTGACCACCCGTTGAAGGATTCGGCAGCCGCCACATCTCAAGGGGTGAAGAGTGACGCGAGCCGGGGAGATGCATGGCATACGAGCTTTATTACTGGGACGGAATACAGGGGCGCGGTGAGTTCGTCCGCCTTGCGCTTGAGGAAGCCGGCGCCAGCTATATTGACGTGACACGCGAATCCGGCAGCAATCGCGGCACCGGCGCGATGATGAAGATCCTGGAGGATGGCTCCGGCAGCGATCTGCCCTTCGCACCGCCCTTCCTAAGGGATGGCGACCTGATCGTCTCGCATGTCGCCAATATCCTCTTCTATCTCGGAGCGAAGCTCGACCTGGCACCCAAGCACGATACGGCGCGGTATGTGCTGAACGGCCTGCAGCTGACGATCACCGATTTCGTCGCTGAAGTGCACGACACGCATCACCCGATCGCCACCTCGCTCTACTACGAGGACCAGAAGCAAGAGGCGAAGGCCCGCTCGGCCGAATTCATCAGGGAACGCATCCCGAAGTTCCTCGGTTATTTCGAGCGGGTCATTGCCGGCAATCCGAAGGGAACGGTGCATATTTCAGGCGACAGGCTGACCTATGTGGATCTGTCGCTGTTTCAGGTCCTCGAAGGGCTGCGCTACGCCTTTCCAAAGGCGATGAAAGGCTCGGAGAAGACGTATCCGCTGCTGCAGGCGCTGCATGACATGGTCGAGCAGCGGCCGCATATCGCCGCCTACCTGAAATCGGATCGCCGCCTCGCCTTCAACGTCAACGGCATCTTCCGCCACTATCCCGAACTCGATCAGCCCGCGTGAGGAGACGACCATGCCCCGGCAGACATTCTGGAAAGGCTATCTGAAGCTCTCGCTGGTGACGGCACAGGTATCGCTGACGCCGGCGACGACAGACAGCAACAAGGTGCGGTTCAATGTTCTGAACCGCAATACCAAGAACCGCGTCGAGAGCCGCTATGTCGACAGCGTCACCCACAGGCCGGTTGCGGCCAAGGAGCAGGTGAAGGGCTATCCGCGTGGCGAGGACGACTATGTGCTGCTCGAAGATGCCGAGCTTGACGAGGTCGGCCTCGAGAGCACGCGGACGATCGATATCGACAGCTTCGTCCCGCGCGGTTCGATCGATTGGATCTGGTACGACAAGCCGCATTTCCTGGCGCCCGAAGACAAGGTCGGCACCGAGGCCTTCTGCGTCATCCGCGAAGCGATGGCGGCAAACGACGTGGTCGGCATCGCCCGGCTGGTGCTCTACCGTCGCGAACGCGCCGTGCTGCTGGAGCCGCAGGGCAAGGGCATCGTGCTCTGGACGCTGCATTACGGCGACGAGCTGCGCGAGCCTGCCGGTACCGTCGATATCGATGCAAAGCCGGACGCCAAGGTGCTGGCGATGATGAAGAAGCTGGTGAAGGATCAGACGCAGGACTGGAGCCCTTCGATGATGCAGGATCCGGTGCAGAAGCGGCTTCAGAGCATCATCCGCGCCAAGCTGAAGAGCATGAAGAAGACGACGCCGGCCAAGAAGGCACCTCCGGTGAAATCGACCGGCAATGTCGTCAACATCATGGACGCGCTTAAGAAGAGCCTGGCGAAAGAAAACGGCCAGACGAAGCGCCAGTGAGCGGCCAATTCCGGACCCAAACCGTCGCATTCGGAACGATGCCTGTTCCCATATCCTCTAATCTGTGAGCACAGCCCGCAGCGGGAGGAGCCGCGCGGGATGGCGGCATTTTCAACGGAGGAGACGAAAATGAGCAAGAACAGAGGTGTGGTCTATCTGGGACCCGGCAAGGTCCAGGTCCGCGACATCGACGATCCGAAGCTAGAAGCGCCGGATGGCCGCCGCATCGAGCACGGCGTCATCCTGAAAGTCATCTCGACCAATATCTGCGGCTCCGACCAGCACATGGTCCGCGGCCGCACGACTGCCATGCCCGGCCTGGTTCTCGGCCATGAAATCACCGGCGAAGTCATCGAAAAGGGCGTCGATGTCGAGATGCTCGAAATCGGCGATGTCGTCTCTGTTCCCTTCAACGTCGCCTGCGGCCGCTGCCGCTGCTGCAAGTCGCAGGACACGGGCGTCTGCCTGACGGTCAATCCGGCGCGTGCCGGCGGCGCATATGGCTATGTCGACATGGGCGGCTGGATCGGCGGCCAGGCACGCTACGTCACCATCCCCTATGCCGACTTCAACCTCCTGAAGATCCCGGATCGCGACAAGGCGATGGCAAAGATCCGTGACCTGACCATGCTGTCCGACATCCTGCCGACCGGATTCCATGGCGCGGTCCGCGCCGGCGTCGGCGTCGGCTCGACCGTTTACGTCGCGGGTGCCGGCCCGGTCGGCCTTGCCGCCGCAGCTTCGGCCCGCATCCTCGGCGCCGCCGTCGTGATGATCGGCGACTTCAACAAGGATCGTCTCGCCCATGCCGCCAATGTCGGCTTCGAGCCGATCGATCTGTCGAAAAGCGACCGTCTCGGCGACATGATCGCCGAGGTCGTCGGCACCAATGAAGTCGACAGCGCGATCGACGCCGTCGGCTTCGAGGCCCGCGGTCACTCCGGCGGCGAGCAGCCGGCGATCGTCCTGAACCAGATGATGGAAATCACCCGCGCCGCAGGCTCGATTGGCATTCCCGGTCTCTATGTCACCGAGGATCCGGGCGCGGTGGACGCCGCCGCCAAGCAGGGCAGCCTGTCGCTGCGCTTCGGCCTCGGCTGGGCAAAGGCACAGTCCTTCCATACCGGCCAGACGCCGGTGCTGAAGTATAATCGCCAGCTCATGCAGGCGATCCTGCACGACCGCCTGCCGATCGCCGACATCGTCAACGCCAAGGTCATCTCGCTTGAGGACGCCGAGCAGGGCTATGAGAGCTTCGACCAGGGTGCGGCGACGAAATTCGTCCTCGACCCGCATGGCGTCGTCTCCAAGGCGGCTTGATTCCGGAAGGGCGGCGCAAGCCGCCCTTTTCGTATCCGCGCGCGATTGACCGGCCCAAAGTTTGCCGGTAGCTCTAGGGCATGATGATCGCGACGGTTCTCGTAGTGGTGATAGGGCGCATGGGCAGGATGGCGTAGCCATCCGGCGAAAGCACCCATGCGCGGTAAGCAGGCTCCCGGCGGGGCCTTTTTATTGCCCGGATTCCGGGCAGCGGCCTGCCGGACACCCCTCTTTCCATCACCCGAGAGACCGACCGATGACCGGACATTCCGCATCCGACCCCGCGCCTGCAAGCACGCGCCAGCCCAAGCCGCCACGGCTGATCAGCCTCATCCTGCTGACCGCCCTCTCCGTCCTGCCGGTCAACCTGATCCTGCCATCGCTCCCTGAAATCGCCGCCGACCTGCGCGCCGATCCTGCGCTCGTGGCTCTCAGCGTCGCGGCCTATGCCGCGCTGACCGCTTTTGCCGAAATCATCGGCGGCGCCCTGTCCGACCGCTTCGGACGTCGGCCGGTCGTGCTTGCCTCGCTGTCGATCTTCATTTTGGCTTCGACAGGCTGCGCACTGGCGGGCAACATCCATGTCTTTCTGCTGTTCCGCACCTTGCAGGCGGCGATCGCCGCCTGCTTCTCGATCGCGCTCGTCATCGTCAAGGAAAGCTGGGGCGGGCAGAAGGCTGCGAGCAAGTTCGGCTATCTCGCCATGGGCTGGGCGGTGGCGCCGATGGTCGGCCCGACGATCGGCGGAGCGGTCAGCGAGTTCTTCGGATGGCGAGCGAATTTCGTGATGTTTGCGGCACTTGGCGCAATCATGTTGGCGCTTGCCACGCGCGAGATCCGAGATGAGGCTGGCAAGCAGCAGTGTCACGGGCACGGCTATCTCGCATCGTACCGCCTGCTGCTCGGCTCGCCGCGTTTCCTTGTCTACGCCGCCTGCATGGCCTGCTCGATGGGGACGCTCTATGTCTTCCTTGCCGGAGCTCCTCTAGTCATGAACGAGGCACTCGGCGGCTCCAGCGCGACGCTCGGCCTCTACATGGGCATGGTACCCGCGGGCTTCATTTTCGGCAGCTATCTCGCCGGACGCTACGCCGGCCGTGTGCCCGTCGCGGGTGTGCTGATCGCGGGACGGACGCTGACCTGCACCGGGCTGCTTGCCGGGCTGGCGGTTGCCGCTGCCGGGATCACCGCGCCTCCGGCCTTCTTCGCAGCCTGCATGTTCATCGGGATCGGCAATGGGCTGACCATGCCAGCCGCCAACTCGGGAATATTGGCTGTCCAACCCGATCTGGCGGGAACGGCGGCCGGGCTGGCGGCCGCCGTCAGCGTGGGCGGCGGCGCGGTCATCGCTTCGATTGCAGGACTTCTGCTCGATGAAGCCTCGACCGGGCGGGAATTGCTTTGCGTGATCCTAATCCCGGCAACATTGGCACTTGTTGCGGCAGGCCTCGCCGGCTTGCTCGATCGCCGGAAGACGGTTGCGGCATGATCGCGGGAGAGCGGTCGTTATGATCGCTTCTTCTTTTCGAGGGGCTTGGCCGCCTCGAAGAAATCGGCCCAGGGATCCCTGCTCAACGCGTTGATCCGGGTGGGCGTGTTATCGACGGTGAAATAGGCCGGACCGATTTCGCTTGTCAGCTCGCTCCAGTCGATCGGCATCGAAACAGAGGCGCCCTTGCGGGCACGGGCGGAATAGGGAGCAACGGCGGTATTGCCGCGGCCGTTGCGCAGGTAGTCGATGAAGATCTTGCCCGTCCGTTCCGCCTTCGTCGCCTTGGCGATGTAGCGGGAGGGGTCGGAGGCTTCCATCGTGTCGGCGATCCATTTGGCGAAAGCCTTCACCTCGGCCCAGCCGGCCTTCGGGGCCAGTGGCGCCACGACATGCAGGCCCTTGCCGCCAGAAGTCTTGACGAAGGCCGCAAGCCCCTCGCCTTCCATGATCGCCTTGATCTCGTGCGCGGCGGAAATCACCGCAGCCCAGGGCACATCGTCGGCCGGATCGAGATCCATGATCACCATGTCGGGCTTTTCCCATTTGGCGGTCGTCGCGCCCCAGGGATGAATTTCCAGAACGGCCGACTGCACCAGCGCCACGAGACCGTCGAAATCCCTGATCCGCAACAGCTTCTCGCCGCCGCGATCCTTGGGATCGGCAATCTCCTCGATATGCTCGTTCATGCCCTTCCAGGCATGTTTCTGGAAGAAGCGCTGCTTGCCCGATATGCCATCCGGCAGACGCAGCAGCGACAGCGGCCGGTTGACGACGAAGGGCTTCATCAGTTCCCAGACATTGGCGTAGTAATCCGCCAATCCGGCCTTGGTGATGCCTTCGTCGGGCCAGTAGATGCGGTCGGGATGTGTCAGCGTCACGCCGGATACCGGCAGCTCTTTTGCAGCAGTTGCACCCATTTCGCGCCCCACGTCCTTTGCGGCCTTATCCTCGCGCAAACCGCGGAAGGCGGCGTGACGCAGATTACCATCCGCCGACCAGGCGCTGAACTCAACCTCGGCCACCAGCTCAGGCTTGACGAAAACCAGGCCGCGGCGCTCGTCCGCCGTCAGCTTGCCATCGAAGGCGCTGTCAGGCTGTTCGAGCTTGGAAAGCTGTTGATAGAGATCGTGCGCCAGCTTGACGGTATAGCCTGTGCCGACACGGCCGACATGCTTCAGCTTGCCTTTGTCATAGTAACCCATGGCAAGCGAGCCGATGGCGCTTTTCATCGAGGTCGAAGGCACGTAGCCGCCGATGACCAGCTCCTGGCGCTTCACGCATTTCGACTTGATCCAGTCGCCGGTGCGGCCCGACACGTAATGGCTGTCGCGGTTCTTGGAGATTACGCCTTCGAGGCCGAGCCGGGCTGCATGATCGAGAACGAGCCCGCCATTCTCGTTGAAATGCTCGCTGTAGCGCAACGTTGCGCTGTCCGCCGGCAGCAGCTTTTCAAGCAGCGCCTTGCGGTCGATGAGCGCGACATTCTGCAGATCGTGACCGTCGAGATAGATGAGGTCGAAGGCATAGTAGGAGAAGCGGTCGCTGCGGCCTTCGCTCAGATCGTGCTGAAGCGCCGAGAAGTCTGAGGCGCCGTTCTCCCGTTCGACGACAAGCTCCCCATCGATCAATGCCGTATCGACAGGCAGCGCGCCGAAGGCGGCGGCGATCTCCTCGCCGAATTTTTCGGTCCAGTCGAGCCCTGTCCGCGTCATCATCGTCACCTTGCCGTCGCGGATGCGGATCTGCAGGCGGTAGCCGTCGAACTTGATCTCGTGGATCCAGCCGTCTCCGGCCGGCGGGCGGGGTTTCAGCCTGGCGAGCACCGGCTCGACGAAATCCGGCATCGCGGCCTTGCGCGCGCCCTTCGGCCATTGGTGCACCTGAGGCTGCGCCTTGGCCTTTGGGGCCGCCTTTGCAGCGGCATTTCGGCCATTCGGCTTGGAATTCCAGGTATCATCAGGGTTCCTGGCCACCTGCTCGATCGTCCGTCCGCTCTTGGCCGATTCCGGACGCTTCTTCAGGATGTCCTCGCGGCGGCGGGCTTCCTCATCCTCGACCTTTATGAGCAGCCAGTTTTCACGCTTTTCGCCGGGCTTGCCATGCATGCGCACAAGATGCCAGCGCCCTTTCAGCTTCTCGCCGTCGAGCTCGAATTCGATATGGCCCTTGCGATAAGCCTTCTTGGCATCGCCGAGCGGCGTCCAGGTGCCGCGGTCCCAGACGATGACGGTGCCGCCGCCATACTGGCCCTTCGGGATCACGCCCTCGAAATCACCGTAGGAGAGCGGATGATCTTCGACATGGACCGCCAGCCGCTTGTCGTCAGGATCCAGGCTCGGGCCGCGCGTCACCGCCCAGCTTTTCAGCACGCCGTCCATCTCCAGACGGAAATCGTAGTGCAGACGCGTCGCATCATGTTTCTGGATGACGAAGCTGTTGCCCTTGCTCTTGCCTTTCGCGCCGCGCGGTTCAGGGGTGACCTTGAAGTCGCGCTTCTGCTGATAGGTGTCGAGCGCCATTGTCAGCTCGCCTTCTTGCGGCGGCTGGCTGTGCTGGCGGCGGGCTTACCGGATCCCGATTTGCCGCCGATCTTGGCGCTCTGGCGCAGCGCCTCCATGAGATCGACGACCTTGCCCTCCGGCTTCGGCTTGCGCTTCGGCGGCTCGCGGCCCTCGATCTTGGCTTTCACGAGTTCGGTCAGCGCCGCCTCGTAGCGGTCCTCATATTCGGCCGGATTGAAGCTGCCCTTCTTGGTGCCGATGATATGGCCGGCGAGCTCCAGCATTTCCTTGTCGAACTTGATATCTGGAATGTCCTTGAAGACCGTCTCGGCGGAGCGGACTTCGTAGTCGAAATTGAGCATGGTGGCGATGACATGATCGTCCTGCACGCGGATCAGCAATGTCCGGTTACGGCGAAACAGCACCGCCTGCACCAATGCCGCGACCTTGTTGTCACGCATGCTGCGCATGATAAGCCCGAGCGCTTCGGCATCGTGGTCTTCGATGGGGGCGAGGTAGTAGGGACGGTCGAAATAGAGTTTATCGATCTCGTTCAGGGGAATGAAGCTCTGGACGCCCATCACCTTGTCGCTGTCGGGCATGACGCTGGCGATCTCGTCGCCTTCGATGACGATATAGTCGCCATTGTCCATCCGGTAGCCCTTCACCTGATCCTCACGATCGACGGGCTTGCCGGTTTCGCTATCGACGAACTGCCGCTCGACGCGGTGGCCGGTCTTGCGGTTGATGATGTTGAAGGACAGACGCTCGGAAGATGAGATGGCTGTATAGAGACCGACGCCGCAGACAAGGTCGCCAATCTTCAGATGGCCTTTCCAGCTCGCCCGCGCCGCCATGTCACTCTCCTACGCTACAGTTATCCTATCAGAGTCTGCTACCGCTTCTGTCAGTTTCAAGGGGCTGGAACTGCCAACCGCCATCTGGGGCCGGATAAGCGAGCAAAGCATCGCCATCGCCGATCTTCTGACGCGATGCGGCGCTCCTGGCGCGATCAGCGGCTTCCTCGGCCGTCGCATAGGTTTCGGATATCGTATCGCCGAGCTTGTAGGCCCAGCCTTCGTCATGCGGCACGATCTGATATGTGATATCTACCATCTTCAGCTCCTCTTTCTTCAGTCGTAGTCGCGTGGAGCGCCTTTGCGGCGCTCGTCCAAGGCTATGATCTTCTCGACCGAGGCGATGTCATCGCTGGTCACGGGCCGGACCGGGTCAGAGGCGATCGCTTCCAGCACAGCATCGGACAGGCCGCCGTTGCGAATGACCCATTCGAGCGTCTCCCGCGTGTCGCGCTCTGCTTTCAATTGCGCGTAGAGCGCAATAATTAGACGGTCGCGCGCATCGAACTTCTGGTTCTTTTCCGTGACCTTACGAACATTAGGCATAGGAAAACCCTCTCCGAATTGCTCCCGATCAAGCTTTGAAACGTGATGTAAGAGAAATTGTTCCGTGCAGAAATTGCGGAACGATCGGCGGCTTCAACGGTTCCTCCTCTGCAACCTGCGCTTTGCAGGGCGCCCGCCGCGTGCGACCCGCAAAGCGGAGCAATCGAGGAAGGCCGGCGACAGAACCGGGCCGCCCTTGATGGACCTCCTGTCACCTGAGAAGCCCGCGCCCACCCGGCGCGGGCTTTTTTCGGTCGCCTTAGATGCTCATCCCTGCTTCACGCATCAGGAAATCCAGCAGACGGTTCTCTTCGGCACGAAGACCGCGCAGCGGCGTCTCCGCGTCAGGCATGTCCTCCGGAATATCGCGGTCGCGGTCGGCCAGAGCGATGATGCGCGGATGGATATAGCTTGAGCGCGAGATCGCCGGGGTGTTGTGCAGCACATCGGCCGAGGCCTCCGCCATCTCCTTCACGGTCGGACGTCGTCCTTCGAGGATGGCGCTTCTCGCCACGCCGAAACCGGCGAGCGATCCGGCCCAGGTCCGGAACGTCTTGGCTGATATCGCAATGCCTGAGATCTCTGCGAGATAGCCGTTGAGCCGCCCGGATTCGACCGGCTTCAGCGATCCCGTATCATCCTTCCAGACGAACAGCTGGCGGCCCGGCAGGTCGGCGATCTCTTCCAATATCTTCTGCAGGCGCGGATGCTTGAGGCTGCGCTGGACGCGCTTGCCGCCCTTGGCGCGGAACTTCAGCTCGATCTTGCCGTCATTGAGCTTGATATGGCGCTTGAGCAGCGTCGTGGCGCCATAGGTGCCGTTTTCCTTGACATAGGCCTGATTGCCGACGCGCAGATGCGCCTCGTCGAGCAGTGTTGTCAGTGCCGCCAGAATGCCCCGGATGTCGTCGACGCCGGTGTCGAGATCTCTCAGCGCCTGTCGGCGGATTTTTGGCAGTGCCTGGCCGAACTCGATCAGCTGGTGGAACTTCTCGACGCTGCGGAAGGCATTCCAGTCCTTGTGATAGCGATATTGCTTGCGCCCGCGGGCATCGTAGCCGGTCGCCTGCAGGTGGCCATTGTCCTGCAGGCAGATCCAGACGTCCTCATAGGCTGGCGGCAGGCCGAGCGCGGCAATACGGTCTTTCATCTCCGGTTCGGCAACCAGCTTTCCATTAGGCAGCCGGTAGCTGAAGCCCTTACCCTTCCTGCTGCGGCGGATGCCGGGTTCGGCATCGCTTACATAGATCAGACCGAGGTCGGTAATCGCGTCCGCATTCATCGCGCTATCAGTGGCCCGTCATTTCGGCTTGCGGCCGAAGTTGAACCAGCGGCGGCGTTCGGCCGTGTCTGCCTCCTTCGGCGGCTCCGTGGCCCCTTTCGGCGCGAAGACGGCGACGCTTTCGCGGTAGAGCGTGATCGGGCTGTCGACATCGATGATCTCGAAGGCATCGTCCGCGCCGGTTTCCACCAGCCGCTGCCAGCGATCGATACCGTTCACCTCGGGCAGGCTGATCTCGCAATCGCCGCCAGCATTGAACAGCATGAACAGCCCGTCCATCTTCTCGCTGTCGGGCGCATGGACGCTGCGGGAGATATAAACGCCGAGGACGCGCAGCTCGCCGTCGTTCCAGGCGCCGTCATCCATGAAGGTGCCGTCGTGCTTGTACCAGGCGATCTCGATACGGCCGTCGTCGCTGGTCTCGCCGGTCAGGAAGCGCTCCTGACGCAATTCCACATGGTCTCTGCGGAAGGCGATCATCTTCTGGCAGAAGGTCAGGAACGGATCGTCGAGCCCGGCCCAATCGATCCAGCCGATCTCGTTGTCCTGGCAATAGGCGTTGTTGTTGCCGTGCTGGCTGTTGCCGACCTCGTCACCGGCGACGATCATCGGCACGCCCTGCGACAGCATCAGCGTTGCCATCATGTTGCGGCGGCGGCGCGCGCGGTTGTCGTTGATCCCGGCATCGTCGGTGGCGCCTTCGGCACCCATATTGTCCGAATGATTGTCGGAGTGACCGTCCTTGTTGTCCTCGCCATTCGCCTCGTTGTGCTTGTCGTTAAAGGACACGGTGTCCATCAGCGTGAAGCCGTCATGGGCGGCCAGCAGGTTGACCGAGGACGTCGCGCCGCGATCGGAATGGTTGAATTGCACCGACGAACCGGTGATGCGCTGCGACAGGCTGGAGACCAGACCGCCGTCGCCCTTCCAGAACCGGCGGACGTCGTCTCGGTACTTGTCGTTCCACTCACGGAACGGATGCGGGAAGCCGCCGACCTGATAGCCGCCCTCGCCGACATCCCACGGCTCGGCGATCAGCTTGACGCCGGCAAGGATCGGATCCTGGCGGATGGCGCTGAAGAAGATGCCCTGGCGATCGAATTCCAGGTCCTGGCGGCCGAGCGTGCTGGCGAGATCAAAGCGGAAGCCGTCGATATGCATGACGCCCACCCAATAGCGAAGGCTATCCAGCACCATGCGCATCACCATCGGATTGGCGATGTTCAGCGTGTTGCCGGTGCCGGTCGTGTCGAAGGTGTGGCGCGCATCATCGGGCGAGAGGATGTAGTAGCTTGCATTGTCGAGGCCGCGGAAGGAGAGCGTCGGGCCGCGCTCGCTGCCTTCGGCCGTGTGGTTGTAGACCACATCCATGATCACTTCGATCCCGGCCGCATGGAACTTGCGCACCATGGTCTTGATCTCGGTGATCTTGTCGCTGGAGAGATAGCGCGACTGCGGCGCGAAGAAGCCGAGTGTCTGATAGCCCCAGTAATTGGTGAGGTTCTTCTCTTCGAGATAGCGGTCGTTCGGGAAGAACTGGATCGGCAGCAGCTCGATCGCGGAGATGCCGAGCTTCGTCAGGTGCTCGATGATCGGGTCGCTCGCCATGCCCAAGAACGTACCGCGCAGATGATCCGGCACTTTGGGATGGGTCATCGTCATGCCGCGCACATGCGCCTCGTAGACGATGGTTTCGGTCCAGGGCCTGCGGATCGCCTGATCGCCGTCCCAGTCGAAATCCGGATCCTGCACCACGCCCTTGACCATGAAGGGGGCGCTGTCGCGCTCATCGAAGGAGAGGTCGTCCTTGCCGATCGAATAGCCATAGAGCGCATCGTCCCATTTGAGATCGCCGACCACCTGCTTGGCATAGGGATCGAGCAGCAGCTTGTTGGGGTTGAAGCGATGGCCATTCTTCGGATCGTAGGGGCCGTGGGCCCGGTAGCCATAGACGGTGCCCGGCCCGACACCAGCGATATAGCCCGACCAGATATCGCCCTCGCGCTTCGGCAGCGGCAGGCGGGCTTCCTCCTTCTTGCCATCGGCGGAAAAGAGGCAGAGTTCCATCTGTTCGGCATGGGCGGAGTAGACGGCAAAATGCGTCCCGGAGCCTGTATATTCCGCGCCAAGTTCAGGCTTCAGAAAATCGAGTTCCGAAAACGAGTAGCTCATGTTTGCGCCGTCCATCCTTTTGCCGGGTTGATCATGGGCGTTCCGGGGCGACACGTGTTCAGCGCTCAAGACGCAGGCGAGCGGCGCCTTCCGGCATAGATGCCGGGCGCAACACTTCTTGCGGACAAAGCGGAATGAACATGGATCGAAGCCCCAGGAACATGGGACCAGTGGCAACTGCCCCGATGCCTGAAACGTCAAGGGAACCCGAAGGTTCCCTTGTGCAGTGCAAAATATTGCGGAGACGAAGGCCGATTACGGCATCAGCTGGCCGCCATTGACCTCGATGATCTGGCCGGTGATGTAGCCCGACAGCGTCGGCGAGGCCAGGAAGAGATAGGCGCCGACGCAATCCTCCGAGGTGCCGACGAAGCCCATCGGGATCGACTTGCGCTGCATCTCCATCTGCTCGTCATTGGTATAGCGCTCGTGGAACGGCGTGGCGATGACGCCGGGCGCGACAGCGTTGACGCGGATGCGATCGGGCACGAATTCCTTGGCGTGGCCGCGGGTGATCGTCGAGACGAAGCCCTTGGATGCCGCATAGAGGATCGCGCCGTTGCCGCCGCCATTGCGGGCGGCGATCGAGGTGGTGTTGATGATGAAGCCACCCTGCTTCTTCAGCCAGGGATGAGCGGCGCGCACCGCCGCCAGCACCGAGCGGGCATTCAGGTTCATCACCCTGTCGTAATGCTCGTCGGTATATTCCGACGTCGGCTTGCGGCCGAGCATGCCGCCGGCATTGTTGATCAGCCCGTCGAGATGGCCGAAGGTCTTGGCCGTCTCCTCGACGACGCGCTCCGTCTCGCCTTCCCTGGAAACATCCCCATGCACGAGATGAACCATGGCGCCGGTGGCGCGGATTTCTTCGGCGAGCTTTTCGGCCGGCTCGCGGCTGGCATTGTAGTGGATGCCGACTTTCATGCCCTGCGCTGCGAAAGCGCGGGCAAGGGCCGCACCAATGCCGGTCGATGCGCCGGTGATGAGCACGGCCTTGCCGGCCAGATCCGGCAGCTTGATGGACGCGAGTGATTGAGCAAGATCAGCCATGGCTGCAAAGCCTCCCTAAAACAATAGCATGGTAATGATATGGGGGAGTCTTAGCAGGCCGCGTCCGTCAACTGCAATGCCGGACACGGGAATTTGTATTGGCTCAGACGCGCTCGAGCGCCACGGCGATCCCCTGCCCGACCCCGATGCACATGGTCGAAAGCGAATAGCGGCCGCCGCTTTCGGCAAGCTCGAGTGCTGCCGTGCCGGTGATGCGGGCGCCCGACATGCCGAGCGGATGGCCGAGCGCGATTGCTCCGCCATTGCGGTTGACGCGGGCGTCGTCATCGGCAATCCCGAGCTCGCGCAATACCGCCAGCCCCTGCGAGGCGAAGGCTTCATTGAGCTCGATGACGTCGAACTGCTCCTGCTTCATGCCAAGCCGATCCATCAGCCTGCGCGATGCCGGAACCGGCCCGATCCCCATGATGCGCGGCGGAACGCCTGCGGCCGCACCGCCAAGGACGCGGGCGATCGGCCGCAGGCCGTATTTCTTCGCGGCCGCTTCCGAAGCAATGATCAATGCCGCGGCACCATCATTCACGCCCGAAGCATTGCCGGCGGTGACAGTCCCGCCTTCCTTCTTGAAGGGCGTGCCAAGCTTGGCAAGCGCCTCCATCGAGGTTGCGCGCGGATGCTCGTCTCTGTCGACGACGATGGGATCGCCCTTGCGCTGCGGGATGGTGACGGCCGTGATCTCCTTGCCGAGCCGGCCGCTTGCCTGGGAGGCTGCGGCCTTTGCCTGCGAGCGGACGGCGAAGGCGTCCTGATCCTCGCGGCTCACCTTGTAGTCCTCGGCGACATTCTCGCCGGTCTCCGGCATGGAATCGACGCCATATTGCTTCTTCATCACCGGATTGACGAAGCGCCAGCCGATCGTCGTGTCGTAGATTTCGGCATTGCGCGAAAAGGCCGTATCGGCTTTCGGCATGACGAAGGGTGCACGCGACATGCTTTCGACACCGCCCGCGATCATCAGCTCGGCCTCGCCCGCGCGGATCGCCCGCGCCGCGGTGATCACGGCATCCATGCCGGAACCGCAGAGACGGTTGATCGTCGTGCCGGATACGCCGAGCGGCAGACCGGCGAGCAGCAGCGACATGCGCGCGACATTGCGATTGTCCTCGCCAGCCTGGTTGGCGCAGCCGAAGACGACGTCATCGACGGCATCCCAATCGACGGAGGCATTTCGCTCCATCAGCGCCTTCAGGGGCACGGCGCCAAGATCGTCGGCGCGGACGGAGGAGAGCGAGCCGCCGAAACGGCCGATCGGCGTGCGGATGTAATCGCAGATGAAAGCTTCAGCCATCGGTGAACTCCTTACAGCTCGGGGACGGTGAGATCGGCCACCGCGCCTTCGATATGCAGCTTGGCGCCGGTCATTGCCTGCAGCTCCTCGATCGACATGGCGGCGAGCTTCTCGCGCAGCACGAAGCGGCCCTTGACGATGTCGATCACGGCGTGGCTCGTGTAGATGCGGGTGATGCAGCCGACGCCGGTCAGCGGGAAGGTGCACTTTTCGACCAGCTTCGGCTCGCCGTTCTTGGTCACATGCTCGGTGATGACGCAGACCTGCTTGGCGCCGTGGACGAGGTCCATGGCCCCGCCGACCGCGGGCACGCCCTTCGACCCGACACGCCAGTTGGCGAGATCGCCGTTTTCCGAAACCTGGTAGGCGCCGAGAATGGCGATATCCAGATGACCGCCGCGCACCATGGCGAAGCTGTCGGCATGATGGAAGAAGGCCGCGCCAGGCTTCAATGTGACGGCCCGCTTGCCCGCGTTGATGAGGTCCCAGTCTTCCTCACCGGCAGGCGGCGCCTCGCCGAAATTCAGGATGCCGTTTTCCGTATGAAAGATAGCCTCACGACCGTCAGGCTGGTAACGGGCGACCATTTCGGGGAAGCCGATGCCGAGGTTCACATAGGCGCCATCGGTGATGTCCTGGGCGGCGCGCCAGGCGATCTGGGCGTTCGAAAGCTTGATGTCTTCGCGCGTATCGACGGTCATACGTAGGCCACCCCGGCTCGAATTAGCTCTTCTTCCTGTTGCGGATTGGCGATCTCGACGACGCCGTCGACGAAGATGCCGGGTGTCACCACCCGTTCGGGATCAATGCCGCCGGCAGGCACAAGCTTCGAGACCTGCGCGATCGTCTTCGCGGCTGCCATGCACATCAGCGGGTTAAAGTTGCGGCCCGCCTTGTTGTAGGTGAGGTTGCCATGCGTATCGCCGAGCTGTGCCTTGACGATGGCAAAATCGGCCTTCAGCCAGCGCTCCTGCACATAGTGCCTGCCATCGAACTCGGCGATCGGCTTGCCTTCGGCAAGCTCGGTTCCATAGGTCGTCGGCGTATAGAAGGCGGGAATCCCGGCACCACCGGCGCGGATGCGCTCGGCAAGCGTGCCCTGCGGCACCAGCTCGAGCTCGATCTCACCCGCCAGATACCTGTCGGTGAAAGCCCGCGGATCAGACGAGCGCGGGAAGGAGCAGATCATCTTCCTGACCATCCCGGCATCGATCATCGCCGCGATACCGATCCGGCCGTTACCGGCATTGTTGTTGATGACGGTGAGGTTCTTCGGCCCCTTGTCGATCAGCGCATGAATGAGCTCGATCGGCGCTCCTGATCCGCCGAAACCGCCGATCATTACGACGGCGCCATCACCAATATCGGATACGGCATCGGCCGCGCTCCGGATTGTCTTGTCCATGCCGGATATCTCCTCGCCTGGCATCGCGGGATCTCCCGCTTTCGGCCAAAGGGATAAGTCCGCAAAGGCAAGGCAAGCAAGCAAATTGTGCGCTATTTGACATTTGTTCGTATATCGCACATCTTCGAATTTCGAGAATAAGCGGAGACGGCATGCGCGAAACGGACTTCGTCAGCGGGTTTGCGAGGGGGCTGAAGGTCATCGAGGCCTTTGGCGAGATGCATCAGCGGCTGTCGATCACCGACGCTGCGAAGCTGACTGGGTTGGACCGGGCGACGGTGCGGCGCTCGCTGCTGACGCTATCGGAACTCGGCTATGCCGATTACGACGGCAAGTTCTTCACGCTGACGCCGAAGGTGCTGCGGCTTGGGCATGCCTATCTCTCGGCCACGCCGCTGCCCGCCATCTTGCAGCCGCATCTCGATCTGCTCTCGGAAAAGGCCGGACAGAGCGCTTCGGCCTCCGTGCTCGACGGCACCGAGATCCTCTATATCGCCCGCGCCTCGCAGAGACGGGTGATGTCGATCAACCTGACGCCGGGAAGCCGCCTGCCCGCCTATTGCGCCTCGATGGGCCGGGTTTTGCTGGCAGCTCTGCCAGAGGCTGACGCCCGCGCCATCCTTGCCCGCAGCGATCTCAAGGCGAACACGCCGCGCACGATCACCGATCCCGACAAGCTGATCGCCGAATTCCAGCGCGTCCGCACCCAGGGCTATGCCGTCATCGACCAGGAACTCGAGCTCGGCCTCTGCTCCATCGCGATCCCCGTCGAGAACGACCGCGGCCAGCTGATCTGTGCGCTGAACATCGGCGCCCCGGCGGCGCATGCTTCGGCTGACGAGATGGTGACGCGCTATCTGCCGCTGATGAAGGAAACGCAGGCAGCCCTTCGCCTCGTTCTGCGTTGATCACATCCCGAGCTTCGCCCGCTCCGCCATGCGCCAGGCGCGTGGGGTCTGGCCCGTTTGCTTCAGGAAGAAGCGGGAAAAATAGGCGGGATCGGCGAAGCCGAGGCGGTAGCTGATTTCCTGAGCGCTGCCGAAGGTGAAGACCAGTTCGCGCTTGGCTTCGTCGGCAAGCCGCTGGGCGATCATCTCGTGCATGCCGAGTCCGACAGCCGCCTTGACGATGCGGTTGAGATGGGTCGGGGAGATGCCGAGTTCGGCGGCGTAGAAGGCGGCCGGTTTGTGGGTGCGCAGATGCTGCTGGATCAGACCGTTCAGCCGTTCCATCCGCCGGCCGTTCTCATCGGCGCCCTCGTCTGCGGCACTTCCGGACAGCCGCATCGTCAGCTGCAGGGCAATCGTCACATAGGCTTCCAGAAGATCCGTGCAGCCGCTGTTGCGGGTGGCGAATTCGGCGCCGAGGCGCGATAGCGTCTGCCCAGTATAGGCGGCATCGGGGTTTTCCCTATCGAGGACAGTCACGTGCGGATGGGCAAGCCATCCGCCGAGCGGACTGCGCCCGCCCGGCAGCGCCTTCAAGTGCGAGGCAAGCACCGTGATGACGAAGCCGTCTATATCCCTCGAAAAACGGAAGCCGTGGCTGAGACCGGGCGGCACGGTGATGACGGTGTCAGGGGTGATCTGATGACGCTCGGCGCCGAAGATCGCGTCCCCCGATCCGGCGCTGATGTACAATATCTGGAAAAAGCTCTCATGGCGATGCAGCTTTATCTCCCAGTGATGCAGGCTGCTGCGGGACGGAATTGTTTCGCAATGCAGCCAGAAATCCGGCTTTCGCCCGGAATTTTCACCATAGAGCTCATAGGTCGGGACGAATTTCGTCATCGCTGCCGCCTCCTTGAATGTTCGATTAGTGCAATTTCTGGCCTGAAATGTCCATTGCCCCAGGCCTTCCCTCTTCGCAGAATTGCAGCAAGAGGACGCCAGGAGGAAACATGCGCACCAAAGTCGCCATCATCGGCTCGGGCCCGTCGGGCCTGCTGCTCGGCCAGTTGCTGACGGAAGCCGGGATCGACAATGTCATTCTCGATCGCGTCGGCAAGGATTACATTCTCGGCCGCGTGCGCGCCGGTGTGCTGGAAGAAGGCACGGTCGGCCTGATGGATCAGGCGAAATCGGGTGCGCGCATGCATGCCGAGGGGCTGCCGCATGACGGCTTCTCCCTCGCCTTCGACGGCCGCGATCACCGCATCGATCTTCACGGCCTCACCGCTGGCAAGCGCGTCATGGTCTATGGCCAGACCGAGGTGACGCGCGACCTGATGGAGCATCGCGAGGCAAGTGGTGCGGCGACGATCTATGACGCGGCCAATGTCACCCCGCATGATTTCGACGGCGCAACGCCTTATCTGACCTACGAGAAGGACGGCATCACCCATCGCATCGACTGCGATTTCATTGCCGGCTGCGACGGCTTTCACGGCGCCAGCCGCAAGGCCGTGCCCGCATCGGCGATCCGCACCTTCGAGAAGGTCTATCCTTTCGGCTGGCTCGGCATCCTCGCCGATGTTGCCCCCGTCAGCCACGAGCTGATCTATGCCAATCATCCGCGCGGCTTCGCGCTCTGTTCGATGCGCTCGGAGAGCCGCAGCCGCTATTACATCCAGTGTCCGCTCGACGAGAAGATCGAGGGCTGGAGCGACGAGCGGTTCTGGGATGAACTGCGCCGCCGCCTGCCCGCCCATCACGCCGAAGCGCTGCAGACAGCGCCATCCTTCGAGAAATCGATCGCGCCGCTGCGCTCCTTCGTCGCCGAGCCGATGCGGTTCGGGCGGCTCTTCCTCGTCGGCGACGCGGCCCATATCGTGCCGCCGACCGGCGCCAAGGGGCTGAACCTCGCGGCAAGCGATGTGCATTACCTCTTCTCCGGGCTCTCGGAATATTATGGCGAGCGCTCCAGCGCAGGGATCGATGCCTATTCCGGCAGGGCCCTGTCGCGTGTCTGGAAGGCCGTCCGCTTTTCTTGGTGGATGACGACGATGCTGCACCGCTTTCCCGATACCGGCGATTTCGGCCAGAAGATCCAGGAAGCCGAGCTCGACTATCTCACGCATTCGACCGCCGCCTCGACAGCGCTTGCCGAAAACTATGTGGGCCTCCCCTACTAGCCCCATGCCTTTCCGCGATCCACGGAAGGCAGCCTGGAAGCGGCGGCGTCTCATGCGTTCCCGCCGCCGCTTCATCACAACAGGCAACCTGCCGATGAATATGCTCGACAACCGAAATCCGATGACCGATCCTGTGGCTGTTGGGTTTGGAGACCGGTCAGCGAGCGGGGCAGATCGTGGAGACGCGGGAACAGAAGATTTCAACGGCGCGGAAGAGCGCCTATCTGATCGCCTTGGTGACGCTGATCATGCTGGCCGGCCTGCCGCTTGCCGCATGGCTCGATGTCAGCACGCTGTCGCGCGACGCCGTCCATCGGCAGGCGCAGGACATGAGCTCGCTGATCACCAGCATCCGGTCCTACTATTCCACCAATGTCGTCGGCCGCATTCTGGCGGCCCATGCCGCCGGGCAGGAAGACGGAACCGTCCTCTCGCACAACTATGCGAATATTCCAGGCGCCATCCCGATCCCGGCTACGCTATCGCTGGAACTCGGCGACGTCATCAAGGAGCAGCAGGCGAACATCACCTATCGCTTCGTCTCCGATCTTCCCTTCAAGAACCGGGCGTCGCACGACCTGGATAAATTCGAAAGCGATGCCCTGACTGCTCTTCGAAGCAATCCGCAACAGACGCTGACGGAAAACAAGCGCTCGGGCTTCACCAATATCTTCCGGCTGGTGACGCCGGTCCTGATGGGGCCGCCCTGCGTCGCCTGTCACAATACCCATCCGGAAAGCCCGAAGACTGACTGGAAGGTCGGCGATGTCAGAGGCATCCAGGAAGTGATCATCCGCCAGCCCTTTGCTGCCAACATCTTCGCCTTCAAATATCTGCTCGCCTATTTCATCTGCGTCGCCGTGCTCGGCGCGTCCTTCATCGTCATGCAGCGCCGACAGGCTTCGTTGCTGCATGCCTTCAACCACGACCTCGAATCCACCAACGAATTCCTGGCCAGCATCTCGCTGAAGATCTCGCGCTATCTCTCGCCGCAGATCTACAAGAGCATTTTCAGCGGCCAGCGCGATGTCGTCATCCAGACCGAGCGCAAGCGGCTGACGATCTTCTTTTCCGATATCAAGGATTTCACCGCCACGACCGAGCGGCTGCAGCCGGAAGCGCTGACGGAGATGCTGAACGAGTATCTGACGGAAATGTCGAAGATTGCGCTGAGGCACGGCGGCACCGTCGACAAGTTCATCGGCGACGCGATCCTCGTCTTCTTCGGCGACCCCGAAACCAAGGGCGCGGTAGAGGATGCGAAGGCCTGTCTGCGGATGGCCGTCGACATGCAGCAGCGCCTCGGCGAGCTAAAGGCGAAATGGCGCCGCGACGGCACGGCTGAGCCCTTCATCGTGCGCATGGGCATCAACAGCGGCTACTGCAATGTCGGCAATTTCGGCAGCACCGACCGCATGGACTATACGATCATCGGCGCCGAGGCCAATCTGGCGGCGCGGCTGCAGTCGATCGCCGAAGGCGGCAAGATCGTCATGAGCTATGAAACCTACGCGCTGGTGGAGGATATCGTCGAGGCCGTCCCGCTTACACCGATCACCATGAAGGGCATTCAGCGCGACATCGTGCCTTACGAGGTGCAGGGCCTGATTGTCGGAGGCGGCCATTCGCGGGTGATGAGCGAGCACTTCGCCGGCCTCGATCTCCATCTCAACATGTCGCAGCTGGAGCCGGCCGAAAGAAGCAAGGTCAAGGCTGCGCTGATGGAAGCATTGGCCGCGGTGGAAACGCCGGCCGAAAAGCCCGCCTAGGATTTTGGCGCGCGGGCCGCAATCGCCTTTGCCACGGCTGCCATGTCCAGGGTGCCGAGCCCCATCTCCACCGCTTCAGCGTAGAGATCGCCGCAGACATCGAGCAGCGGCACCGGCGTTCCGCTCGCGCGGGCGGCATCGACGACCAGCCGGTTGTTCTTCAAGACGTCGGCGATCGCCGCCTGCGCTATGAAATCCTCATCGGCGAGCTTGCCGGTCTTGATCCTCGATATGCCGCTCGCCATCTGGCCGCCGTCGGCGATCCGCCTGAAGAGCTGCATGTCGAGGCCGTGGCTGGCGGCGAAATGGGCCGCTTCCGCCAGCCCTGTCACCGTCGAGATCAGGAAGATGTTGATCGCGAGCTTCATCAACAGTGCATTCGGCACCGGACCGCAGACGCCCATATCGCGGCACATTGGCGAAAGCAGCGGCCGGATGCGCTCGACGGCGTCACTCTCCCCGGCGAGCATCGCGACAAGTTCACCGGCCTCGGCAGGCGCACGCGATCCGGAGACCGGCGCCTCCACATAGAAGCCGCCGGCTGCACGTACATCGCGTTCCAAAGCCTTCGAATATTCGGGTGATGTCGTACCCATCTGTATCAGCGTTCGAGCATGCACACGGTCGGCGAACAGAGCGGAGCCGCGGCCGAGCACCTCGTCAATCGCCGCTTCCGTCGCCAGCATCAAGATGACGACGTCAGCCTTCGCAAAGACCTCGTCGATGCTGCCGGCAACCTCGGCTCCGGCGGCCCGCAGCGGTTCGGTCTTGTCCGCCGCGCGGTTCCAGACGATCAGCGGCTGGCCTGAACGCACCAGATTGAGCGCCATCGGCATTCCCATGATGCCGAGCCCGATAAACCCTGTCCGCATGGCCTGTCCTCTCCTTGGAGGCATCATGCGCGAGAGCGGTCATGCCGTCTTGAACGTTAGTGCCGCGCGGCTCACGAAAATTTTAGACGTGTACCGTCATCGAAATCACAACTTTAGACCACAATTCAACGGTAAAAAATACAGCAACCAGTTGTTTAGGACCGGTACTCATAATAGTCATCAACATAGCTCGTGCGGTGCTTCGTTAGACAGTGGCCATGACAGTCGTTTTCAAGCGGATCAATAAAGATCAGGCGCTTCTCGGCGCCGCCATCATCGTCGAAGCCTATAGTGCCGCACCGTGGCACGAGCATTGGTCTATCGAGATGGCCACGGCCCGGATGGTCGAACTGTCGACGACACCGGGCTGGATGGGTGTCGGCGCCCTTGACGGTAACGATCTTCACGGCTTCGCCATCGGCTATCCGCACACGGCCTCGACCGGATGCATGCTCTACATTCCCGAGATCGCCGTCATGCCGGTCCATCAGGGCAAGGGGATTGGCACGACCCTGCTGAAGCTCCTCGAACAGGAAGCATTGGCCGCGGGCTTTTCCAGCACCTGGCTCCTCTCGCAGAACGAGGGCGTCGCCGCGGACTATTACCGGTCCGCGAGCTACAGGCAGTCACCGAACCATCGGATCTACTCGAAGCCTCTGAAGTAGGTGCGTTCCCGCAGCCCGCCCCGGACTGTCCGTATGACGCCGTCTGAACACACCAAAGCGGCGGGCAACCGCTTGATCGCCCGCGCTTCAGATTCTGCAAGTCAATCAGTCGATATCAGCCGTCATAATGGCCGGCGGCCACGGAATCGGCAGATTTCACGGCAACGGCGAGATTGACGCCCTTGGTGATGACGCTGCCGCGCGCTGCAAGCGCCGCAACCTCCGCCAGCGTGCCCGCCTTCGGCATACTCAGCGGCGTCACCGTCCCTCGGCCGAGATCCACCACCCAAAGCCCTTTTTCACCTTCAACGCTGATCACAACAACCTTACTCATGCTGTAATTCCTCTTCCAGAGTTGATGTTAAAAGCCTGCCTTCTTCAGTCCTTCGCGATAAAGGTCTTTATGCCACTGTTCTTTGCTCGGAACAGCAGACAACCATTTATCGACATCGAAGTTCGGGTTGGCTTCGCGGACGCGGCGAACCAGGACACGTGCCTTGTCCTTGTTGCCGAGCATCGCCCAGCTAGCGGCCGCAAGCCTGTCTGCCAGACTCGGATCGGTCATCTGGCTGATATAGTCCAGCGAATCCTGGAAATGTCCCAGCGCATAGTTGGCGCCGGCCGCCGTCCAGAGATAGGGGTCGGGGCTCAGCGGATTGAGCTCGATCGCCCGCTCGATCTTCTGCAGCGCCATGCCCGGGCGCGAGCAATGGACCAGCGTGTCGGCATGGTCGGCGATGACGTCGGCATAATGCGGCGAGAGCGTTTCGGCGACTTCCATCGCCTCGGCGCTTTCGTCGAAAGCGCCCTGCAACAGCTTGGCGACGCCGAATTCGCGGTAACCATCGGCCAGATCGTTGCGGGCCTCGATCGATTTCGTCGCGAATTCCTCGGCCGATTTCAGAAGCTCCATGTCGCCGCGGGCAGTGAGCAGCCATTCCTTGGAATAGGTGCGCGCCGTCGAACTCAGCGCCGGCGCGAAATCGGGCGTCGCCTTCAATGCAGCGCGCATCTCCTTGCGGGCGCGGCGCAGGTTCGGCAGCGTCAGCCGGCCGAGATATTGCTTGCCGACGAGATATTGGTGATAGGCGGCCGGATTGAGCTCCAGATAGGAGCGCGTCGCCTCGTGACGTTCGATCTCGCTGGAGACCGATAGCGCGACGCGGCGCGAGATCACCCGGCGGTCGCGCAAAAGGTCGGCCTGGCTGAGGCTGAAACGTTCGGCCCAGACGATCTGGTTGTCGTCGAAGAAGATCAGCTGGGCGAAGAGCTTGACCTCGTCGAAGCCGGTGATCTGCGTGTCCAGCACGTAGTTGACAGCGTGGCGCTCGAAGAAGGCCGACTGGTCCTCGTTCTGATGGCCGATCTGCACGGCCGAATGCGGGGCGATCACCTGCAGGCTGTTGAAGGCGCAGAAGCCGATGGTGATGTCCTCGATCAGCGAGGCAGCAATCAGGATCGATTGCGGATTGCTGGAGAGATTGCGCGGCGGCAGCAGCACGAGACGCGGAATGGCCGGGCGGCCGACCCTGTCGAGCGGCAGCGCATCGATAGCGTCATTGGCGGCGGCAGGGCGCGCTTCCGTCTTGTGCTGTCCGTTCGAACCGTTGGGCACCACGGCTTCGAGGCCGCGCGAGATCGAGCTCTTGCGGCGCTCGATATAGTCCCTGATGTAGTCGACCTCCTCCTGCGCATCGAAGATCTCGAGCAACAGGCGAAGAATCTCTGCATCCTTGGGCTCGTCTCGGAAGACGAGGAGACCGGCCTTGCGCAGGATCTCCCAATCCTCGGTCGTCTCGACGGGTAGCGAAACCGCTTTCAGCGCATCCTGGAGCAGGCCGGAATGGCGGTAGATCTGATCCTTCTGCCAAGTCTCGAATACGCCGCTCTGGCAATTCACCTGACCGAGGAAGGGATGGCTCATCGCCTTGGTGAGCTTCGCAAGCCGCGGCATCGCATCGCCGGGCAGCGGCAGATCGGTGAAATCGGCGGTCAGCGAAGACGGATCGAGCGAGACGGCGGTATCGGTGAAGATCAGGAACTGGGTGCCGATCTGATCCTGGCGCGCCTTGAGGCGCGAGATCGTCTTGCGCAGGTTGGAGAGCGAGACGGCCTTGTCCTCGTTGCCCCACAGGAAATCCGCGGCCATGGTTCGATGTGCGGCGTTCTTGTCGAGCGTCAGCAGGTAGGCGATCAGCAACAGGCCTTTTTCCGGGAAAGCGATATCGTTGCCTTCCGCGTCGGCAAGCCGCAAGCGTCCGAACGTTTCGACGATAAAAGCCATTTTAACCTATGAGTTGCGCGCCGCCCGATTCGCATCTCTCATGCGAGACAATTATGCAACCAAAATACGAATAACGCTCAGCAAAGCAAGCGCTTGCCAAGCGGTGAGGAGATATGAGTTTGGCTTAATATGCGCGCGAATTCAACTGTTGTGCAGCGCACACATGACGATTACTCAGCCTCCAGTTGGTGAAGTGGCCGGGCATGACCCGCATGAGGCGCATGCCCGGCCCAAATAGGCTACTTCTTGAGCGGATAACCGGCGGCCGCGAGGATCAGGTTGGCGACCTCGCGCGGGTGCGAAATCAGCGACACATGGCTCGAATTGAGCTCGACGGTGGTGGCATTCATACGCTTGGCGAGGAAGCGCTCGAGATCGGGATTGGTGGTGCGGTCGTTCTTCGAAACGGCATACCAGCTTGGCTTGGTCTTCCATGCAGCCTGCGTCGTCTTCGATGCAAAAAGCGTATCGGAGATCGGACCCTGCACGGCATAGAGCGCCAGCGCATCCTTGCGGCTCAGGTCGCCGGCAAAGTCGTGCACGAAGGCATCTTCGCTGAGCTGGGCGAAGCCGCCATTGTGAACGAGCCCCTTGCTTGCTGGAGCAGCCGGGAACTTGGCGGCGAGTGCCGGATAATCCTCGCCGGCATCGGGTGCGCGAGCAGCGACGTAGACCAGCGCCGAAACCTTCGGATCGACGCCCGTTTCGCTGATCACCATGCCAGCATAGGAATGGCCAACGAGTACGGTCGGGCCGTCCTGCAGCGCGAGAGCGCGCTTCGTTGCGGCGACGTCGTCGGCAAAGGAGGTCAGCGGATTCTGGACCGCGGTGACATGCAGCCCGGCTTTCTGCAGCAGCGGGATGACCTTCGACCAGCTGGAGCCGTCGGCATAGGCGCCGTGGACGAGGACGACGTTGCGTGCCTTGACCGGCGCTTCGCCGGCAGCCGAGGAGGCACCGGCAAAGGAGACTGCGGCGATGAATGCTGCCGCAGCAAAGGCGGCTTTCTGAAAGATGTTCATGATCTGACGTCCGTATCGTTTCGTGATGAAGCACGTTGCTTCAGGAACCTATTCGACCGGCATCTGCAGGACGCAACATTATCACGCTTTCGTGACGGCCTCAATTTTTTCACCGGCCCGTGTAACGAAACGCTCGCAACAGCGAAAAGACGACCATGACCCCTCGCGAAGACAGCTGGGCGGACGCCATGCGCGCCGCCCGTGGCGGCAATACCGGAGCCTATGAAACGCTGCTCGAAGATATCGGGCGGACGCTTCGTATCATCGTCTACCGCAAGCTGTCGCGGCTCGGCATGGGCACCGACCAGACGGAAGACATCGTGCAGGAGGCGCTGCTCGGCCTGCACATGATGCGCGACCGCTGGGACGACAGCCGGCCGCTCCTGCCCTGGCTGCACGCCATCGTCCGCTACAAGATCGGCGACGCCGTGCGCAAGCGCAGCCGCGAGGCCCGCCACCGCTGCGACGTGACACTGGACGAGCTCTCAGATGTCATCGCCGCGCCCGATCAGGCCGACCGGCATATGCCGGATATGGACAGGGCGCTCGCCAGCCTCTCCTCCGGGCAGCGTGACGTCGTCTCCTCCCTGGCGATCGAGGGGCAGTCCGTTCGCGAGACGGCGGAGCGATTGAAGACCAGCGAGGGTGCCGTCCGCGTCACCCTGCATCGCGCGCTACAGCGCCTGAGGACCTTTGCCGATCCGGCGCCCGGCTACGCAAGAAAAGGCAAATCATGAAATCCGCAGAAGACACATCCGCGCTCATCCGCAGCCTGGCGCGCGAAGCGACCGAGAAGGAGCAGCCTGAGGGGCTGCGTTTCGGCCGTCTGCTGCTGCTTACCGCCGGCTTCTCGCTGATGCTGTCGATCGCGCTGGCGCTCGGCGTCTTCGGCATCCGCCCCAATCTCGCTGCCGTGCTCGCCGGCACGCCCTTCCTGTTCAAGTTCGCAACAATGCTTCTGCTTGCCGCGGGCGGCCTCGCGCTGGTTCGCCGCGCCGGCGAACCAGGCACCGGCAGTTCCGCCTGGATGATGCTTATCCCGGGCTTCCTCGTGCTTGCCATGGGACTGGCACTCGACAGTTCCGGCTTCCCGCTTCTCGGCCGTCATGGCGGCGCGGTGCCGAGCTGCGTCGGCGCGATCGTGCTGCTGTCATTGCCGGCGCTCGCCGCCGGGCTGGGCGTCCTGAAACGCGGGGTGCCGGTGCAGCCGTTGCGCGCCGGGCTTGCGGCGGGTTTCCTTGCGGGAACGATCGGCGGGGCCGCCTATGCCTTCGTCTGCAAGAACGACGGCGCGCTCTTCGTCGCCATCTGGTACGGTCTGGCAATCATAATCGTCGCAGCGCTCGGCGCCCTGATCGGCCGCAAGGCGCTCGCCTGGTAGGATCAGGCCTTGGCCGATACTTCGTCGGCCGCCTCGCGGATCGTCTGCATCAGGATCGACAGCGGCAGCGACGGTATCGCGTCGGTCCGCATCGTTAGGCCGACCGGCCCCTTGGTCTCGCTCGTATCGATCGGCAGCACCGCCAGGACGCCATCCTCGACATCCTTGGCAACGACGCCCGTCGAGATGATCCAGACGGCATCGCTTGAGCGCACGAAGGCGCGGCCGAAGCTGTCGGAGACCGTCTCGATCTGGTTCGGCAGGCTGGGCACGCCATTGGCGATCAGGAAGCTCTCGACGAAGGGACGAATGATCGAAGCGCGTGTCGGCATCAGGATCGTGTAATCGCCGAGCGCATTGAAATGGGACTGCCTGCTCTTCAGCAGCGGATGCCCGGCGCGCACGGCGAAGACGACCTGCTCCGAATAGAGATGCTCGAAAGAGAAGCCGGCCATCTTTTCCGCCCCGGCGAGCCGCCCAACGACGAGATCGAGATCCCCGACCCTCAGCTGCTCGAGAAGCACTGCATTCTCGCCCGTGACGATCTTCAGCCGGCTCCAGGTATTCTCCTTGAGAAACAGCTCCATCGCCCGCGGCATGATCCGCGTCGAAACCGTCGGCAACGCACCGACACGGATCGGCGGCGCATCGCCGACACGCTCCTGCGTCACCGAATCCAGCCCCTGGCGAAGCGCCGTCAGCGCCGCTCCGGCATGTTTTAGAAAGACTTCGCCGTAGCGGGTGATCTTGATGCCGCGGCCGTCGCGCTCGAAGACTTCGACGCCCAGAACCTCCTCCAGCTCGCGGATCGTCTTGGTCACGGCGGGCTGGCTGACATGCAGCAATTCGGCCGCCTTCATCACGCTTTTCTGGCGCGCGACCTCGACAAAGGTCTGCAGATGGCGGAACTTTATGCGGCTGTCGATCATCGATCACATAACTCCGGAGTTATCGGAAAGCCACGAAATATCATTTTACCTAACCAGATTAAACATTCAATTTCCTGTCCGGAGGAGTTTCCAGTGCAGTTTGCCCGCGTCAACGACATCGCCATTCACTATCAGGTTATCGGTGGCCCCGCCGACAAGCCGGTGCTGGTCTTCGCCAATTCGCTCGGCACCGATTTCCGCATCTGGCGCGATGTCATCGTCCGGCTGGCCGGCGATTTCGCCATCCTGCTCTACGACAAGCGCGGCCACGGCCTCTCCGATGTCGGCCAGACGCCCTACTCGATCGAGGATCATGCTTCCGACCTGATCGGCCTCCTGGAAACGCTCGAGATCAAGAAGGCGATCGTCTGCGGCCTCTCGGTCGGCGGCCTGATCGCCCAGTCGCTCTATCAGCAGCGCCCCGATCTCGTCAGCGCGTTGATCCTCTGCGACACCGCCCACAAGATCGGCACGGCCGAAAGCTGGAACAGCCGCATTTCGGCCATCGAGACGGATGGCATTGCCAGCATGTGCGACGCCAGTATGGAGCGCTGGTTCACGCCGGCTTTCCGCCGCCCGGAAAACACCGCCTATAACGGCTACTGCAACATGCTGGCGCGCCAGCCGGTCGCCGGTTACGTCGCGACCTGCGCGGCCGTGCGCGACGCCGATTTTACTGAAGTAGCGAAAACCATCGCCATACCGACGATCTGCATCGTCGGCGATCAGGACGGCTCGACGCCGCCCGATCTCGTCAAATCGCTGGCGCAACTGATCCCCAACGCCCGCTTCGAGATCATCCGCGATGCCGGGCACATCCCCTGCGTCGAGCAGCCCGAAACGCTGACGGCGGTGATCCGCGCATTCATCGATTTCGTCTTGCATGGAGAAAAGAGCCCATGAGTGACAGTTCGCGCCCCTCTGAGCGCCACAAGCAAGGCATGGCGACACGCCGCGCCGTTCTCGGCGACAGCCATGTCAACCGCGCCGAGGCCGGATCGACGGATTTCGACAAGCCGTTCCAGGACCTGATCACCGAGGCTGCCTGGGGCCATGTCTGGTCACGGCCCGGCCTGACGAAGCGCGAGCGTTCGATCGTGACGATCGCGCTGCTGGCGGCCCTCGGCCAGGACGATGAAGTCGCCATGCATGTGCGCGCCACAGTCAATACCGGCGCCAGCCGAGACGATGTCTGCGAGGCGCTGCTGCACGTAGCGATTTACGCCGGCGTGCCGGCGGCCAATCATGCGATCAAGATCGCCAAGCAGGTCTTCGAACAGATGGACGCCGATAAGGCGGCATAAGAGGAAGCCATGTCCGACATACCGAACCGCAAGCCCGAAACCGGCGCCTTCTTTGCCCGCGACCATGCCTGGCACCCGCCGGCCTTCGCGCCCGGCTACAAGACCTCGGTTCTGCGCTCGCCGCAGCGCGCGCTGCTGTCGCTCGACGGCACGATATCGGAGGTCACCGGACCGGTCTTCGGTCATTCCATGATCGGCGAACTCGATAACGACCTGCTTCATAATTTCGCCAGGCCCGGCGAGAGCGCCATCGGCGAGCGCATCATCGTCCATGGACAGGTGCTCGACGAGCGCGGCCGTCCGCAGACCGGCGTCCTCGTCGAATTTTGGCAGGCCAATGCCGGCGGGCGCTATCGCCACAAGAAGGAAAGCTATCTGGCGGCGATCGATCCGAATTTCGGCGGCTGCGGCCGCGCGATCACCGACGAGGACGGCCGCTATTACTTCCGCACCGTCCGGCCGGGCGCCTATCCCTGGCCGAACGGCGTCAACGACTGGCGCCCGGCCCATATCCATTTCTCGGTCTTCGGCCACGGCTTTTCCCAGCGGCTGATCACCCAGATGTATTTCGAGGGCGATCCGATGATCTGGAAGTGTCCGATCGTCGGCACCATCGCCGACAAGGCGGCGATCGAACAGCTGATCGCGCCGATGGACTGGGGCAATACCATCCCCATGGACAGCCGCGCCTACAAGTTCGATATCGTGCTGCGCGGCCGCCGCTCGACGATGTTCGAAAACAAGCTGGAGGGCAACTGATGGCCCAGGATATCCGCTATCTCAAGGAAACCCCGTCGCAGACGGCCGGCCCCTACGTCCATATCGGCCTGACGCCGAATTTCTGCGACATCACCGGCGTCTACGAAGGCGATCTCGGCACCGCGATGGTCAACGACAAGACCACGGGCGAGCGGATCACGGTGACCGGCCGCATCTTCGACGGCGCTGGCGCGTTGGTGCGCGACGCCGTCATCGAGATATGGCAGGCCGATGGCGCCGGGCTTTACAATAGCCCGTCGGAAATGCGCGGCGCCGCCGATCCGAACTTCACCGGCTGGGGCCGCTGCCCGACACGCGCCGAGGACGGCATCTACAGCTTCGAGACCATCAAGCCCGGCAAGGTGCCGTTCAAGGACGGGCGCAAGCAGGCACCGCACATCACCTTCTGGATCGTGGCGCGCGGCATCAATCTCGGCCTGCATACGCGCATGTATTTCCCCGAGGAATCAGATGCCAACGCTGCCGATCCCCTCCTGCTGCGTATCGAGCATCGCGACCGCGTGGCGACACTTATTGCCGCACGCGACGGCTCAACCTACACGTTCGACATCCGGCTGCAGGGAGAAAACGAGACAGTCTTCCTGGACATCTGACAGACATTACTTTCGGCGGATTTCAGACCGATACTGGAAATCCGCCTGAAAGCGTTTTTCGTTAAGCACGCGCAGTTCAAAACACAACCAGTGATATATTTCTCATGCTGCACCTGCGTAAAGCGGGTTGGCATTCATGTTGCGCCGCGATATGAGATGGACGGGCTGAACGTTGATGGTGGAAACATGCAGAAGACTTTCGGACACGTCCTGGCGGCGCATAAGGGCCTTGGTCCAGGCTTCGACTTCCTGAGAATCGCTCTCGCCTTTACGATCGTTTTTTCACACAGCTTCCTTCTGACCGGAAATGACGAATTCTTCCGCTCCAGTCCGCTCTGGTTCGCGGAATATGCGCTCGTTCCAATGTTCTTCGCGCTGAGCGGCTTTCTGATCGCCGGCAGTGCCCAGCGCCTCAGCCTCAAGAACTTCCTGCTCAATCGCGGCCTGCGCATCGTGCCGGCCCTTGCCGTCGATATCGTCGTCTGCGCGCTGATCATCGGGCCGCTGGTGACGCCGGTGGCGCTGAGCTATTATTTCGGCAGCGCCGATTTCTTCAAATATTTCCTGAACATCGTCGGTTGGATCCACTACAGCCTGCCGGGTGTCTTCGAGAACAACCCGACGCATCGGGTCAACGGCGCGCTGTGGACGGTTCCCTGGGAAATCTTCTGTTACATCATCATGTCCGGCCTGATGATCACCTCGATCGTCAAATCCTGGCAGAAGACGGCGGCGCTGACGGCCGCCTTCATCGTCATGGGCATCGTCGTGCAGCTCTACGGGCATCACCTGCCCTACCGTGTCAATCTCGTGCTCAGCACCTTCTTCGTCAGCCGCGGCGCCCAGCTGGTCTTCGCTTTCCTGCTCGGCATCCTGGCCTATCAGCTGCGTGACGTCATCCCGCACAGCCGCGTCCTGCTCGCCATCAGCGCGGTGATCGCGATCGCCGCGATATTCGTCCTCAGCAGCCCGTCGATCGAGACAGTGCCCAACCGGATCATCGTCATTCCGGCGCTCGTCTATATCACCGTCTTCATTGGGCTGACTCCGGTACCGCTGCCTTCGGCGTTTCACAAGGGCGACTATTCCTATGGCGTCTATCTCTATCACGACCCCTTCCTGCAGATCCTGATCGGCCTGGCCCCCGGCATCTTCCTGGCGCCGAAGGTCGGGGCGCTGGCGCTCTATGCGATCGGCATCTGCGCAGCGATGACGATTGCGGTGATTTCCTGGCACATGATCGAGAAACCCATTCTCGGCATGCGCAAGAAGTTCTCCTTCGTCGCCAAGGCACGCGGCGTCGACGAGAGTGCCGATACGAAGATCTTGCCGGTCGAGAAGCCCGCCAAGGCATAGGCATCGCGCCTTCCCGCACTTGACGTCTCGACGGGCGCAGGGCTTTCTGCCGCTTTACGGCGGCGGGAAGCCGGCAAGCCAAGAAGAGACGAACAGTGAGCGCAATTGCCTTCGACCACCCCTTCCTCTCCGGCCTCCTCGGCGACGAGGAGACCGCAGCCTATTTCAGCGCCGAGGCGGACATCTGCGCCATGCTGCAGTTCGAAGCGGCGCTCGCGCGGGCACAGGCAGCGCATGACATCATCCCCCTCGCAGCCGCAGAAACCATCTCGGCCGCCTGCGCAAGCTTCGCGCCCGATATCGGCAGCCTGCGCAATGCCACCGCCCGCGACGGTGTCGTCATCCCGGAACTCGTGCGCCAGCTGCGCGCGGCCGCGGGAGAGGCTGGGGCGCAGGTCCATATCGGCGCCACCAGCCAGGACGTCATCGACACCAGCCTCATGCTTCGCCTGAAGCCGGTCGCCTTCGTCTTCGCGGCCCATCTGACCGCGATCGAAGTCCGCCTCGCGGAACTGCACCAGACCTTCGGCAGCAGGCCGCTGATGGGCCGCACGCGGATGCAGGCGGCCATCCCGATCACCGTCGCAGACCGGCTGTGGGCCTGGCGCAACCCCTTCGATGGCTACCGCGAGAAGCTGACCGAGCTGCGCTTCCCGCTGCAGTTCGGCGGTGCGGCTGGCACTCTCGAGAAATTCGGGGACAAGGCGGCGGCGGTGCGCAGTTCGCTGGCGCAGGAACTCGGCCTTACCGACCTGCCGCAATGGCAAAGCCAGCGGGGCGTCATCGCCGAATTTGCCAATCTTCTCGCATTGATCTCCGGCAGCCTCGGCAAGTTCGGCCAGGACATCGCGCTGATGGCGCAGGCGGGCGACGAAATCGCGCTCAGCGGCGGCGGCGGCTCGTCCGCCATGGCGCACAAGCAGAACCCGGTCGCGGCCGAAACGCTGGTGGCGCTGGCACGCTTCAACGCCACGCAGATTTCGGCGATCCACCAGTCGATGATCCACGAGCAGGAGCGCTCAGGTGCCGCCTGGACGCTCGAATGGCTGGTGTTGCCGCAAATGGCGATCGCCACGGGGGCGGCGCTGCGCCTCGCGCGCGAGCTGGCAAACAATATAAACCGGCTTGGCGCCGTCAATCCATAACCATTCCAACATGCATTATGGCATTTATTTCATTTTACATTACCGTTTCGCATGACACACTAGCGTGAAAAGTTCTAGCTGCGAGCTAATACGGCGCTGGAGTACGCCGACAAAGGGAGAGAGAAGAATGAAGAAACTGCTTCTGGCCGCCGCTGCGGCCATCGTCATGGGCACAGGCGCCTATGCCGACACGATCAAGGTCGGTGTCGTCGGACCGTTTTCCGGTCCGTTCGCCCTGCAGGGCAAGAATTTCAAGGCCGGTATCGACGCCTATATGGTGACCAATGGCGCCAAGGTCGGTGACAACACGGTCGAGGTCATCTATCGCGACCTCCCGGCGGCCGATCCTGCCCAGTCCAAGGCGCTCGCCCAGGAACTCGTCGTCAAGGAGAAGGTGCAGTATCTGGCCGGCTTCTACTTCACGCCTGATGCGATGGCCGTCACCCCGATCCTGAAGCAGGCCAACACGCCGCTGGTGATCATGAACGCCGCCACTTCGGCGATCGTCACCAAGAGCCCGCTCGTGGTGCGCACCTCCTTCACGACCTGGCAGACCTCGACGCCGATGGCGCAGGTCGCCTTCGACAAGGGCGTCAAGAAGGTCATCTCTGTGGTCAGCGACTACGGCCCGGGCGTCGATGCCGAGAATGCCTTCAAGGCCGGCTTCGAGAAGGCCGGCGGCGAAGTCGTGGAAGCGATCCGCATGCCGCTCGCCACCAACGACTTCAGCCCGATCATGCAGCGTATCAAGGATTCGGGCGCCCAGGGCGTCTTCGCCTTCCTGCCGTCAGGCCCGACGACGCTCGGCTTCGTCAAGTCCTATAACGAAAACGGCCTGAAGGCAGGCGGTATCCAGCTTTTCGCCCCCGGCGACCTGACGCAGGAATCCGACCTTCCGGCACTCGGCGATGCCGCATTGGGCATGCTGACCACCTTCCACTATGCCGTCTCGCACGACTCGCTTGAAAACAAGGCCTTCGTTGCCGCCGCCGACAAGGCGATCGGCAACCCGGCCGAACTAACCTTCCCGGCTGTCGGCGCCTATGACGGCATGCATGTGATCTACAAGATGATCGAGGCAACCGGCGGCAAGCAAGACGCAGAAAAGGCTGTCGAAGCCGTCAAGGGCCTCGCCTGGACGAGCCCGCGCGGCCCCGTCTCCATCGACCCGGAAAGCCGCCACATCACGCAGAACATCTATCTGCGCGAAGTCGCCAAGGATGCCGACGGCAAGTTCATCAACAAGGAAATCCAGACCTTCGAAAAGCAGGGCGATCCGGGCCTTGCAGCTGTGAAGTAAGGAACGCGGCGAGCTGGCCATTGCGCCAGTAGCCCCCTCACCCTACCCTCTCCCCGCTGGGGAGAGGGAACCGGGCGGCTAGCTCGGAAATCCCTTCTCCCCTGGGGGAGAAGGTGCCGGCAGGCGGATGAGGGGGCCACGAGCACCCCGCCGATTTGATCGCCGCCAGCCAACAAAAGGACCACACCAAGCCCATGCAAACTGTCTTCAGCATAGCCGTCGATGCGCTCGCCTATGGCATGGTGCTGTTCGTCATCTCGATCGGCCTTTCGGTGACCATGGGCCTGATGCGGGTCGTCAATCTCGCGCACGGCGCATTCGCGATGATCGGCGGCTATATCGCCTCCTATGCGGTGCGCGATCTCGGCCTCGGTTACGGCATCGGCGTGATCGCTGCCGTTATCGGCACGATCATCATCGCCATACCCATGGAGCGCTTCCTCTACCGCCGCATCTACGGCGCGCCGGAGCTGACGCAGGTGCTGATGACCATCGGCATCACCTTCTGCATCATCGGCATCGCCAATTACGTGATGGGTCCGACGCTGAAGACCATCCCGCTGGCCGAGGGATTGCAGGGGTCCGCCAATCTCGGCTTCCGCACCATTCCCGTTCACCGCCTTTTCGCGATCGCCTGCGGCCTCGCAGTTGCGGTGGCGCTCTGGTTCACGATCGAGCGGACAAGCTTCGGCGTGAAGCTGCGCGCCTCTGTCGATAATGCCGCCATGGCCGCAGCGCTCGGCGTGCGCACCGAGATCATCTATGCGCTCAGCTTCGCGGTTGCCGTCGGCCTCGCCGCCTTCGGTGGCGTCGTCGGCGCCGAGCTGCTGCCGGTCGAGCCCTATTACGCGCTGCGCTACATGGTGACCTTCCTGGTCGTCGTCTCCGTCGGCGGCGCAGGGTCCATTCCCGGTGCGCTGATTGCCTGTCTGGTGCTCGGCGGCATCGATACGACCGGCCGCTACCTGATGCCCGAGTTCGGCGAATTCTTCTTCTATCTCGCGGTTATCGCCATCATCTGCATCTTCCCGCGCGGCTTTGCCGGAAGGGCGAAATAGGATGACGCTCGCCATGAACACCGACACGACAACAACAGCTGCCGCCTCCGCGCGCCGTCACCGCTCCGCCGGACGCGACCTCGCAGGCATCGGCGCGATCATCATCCTTGCCGCGATCGGCTACGTGCTCTTCCCCGACAATCTGGCGCTCTTGACCCGCATCATCGCCATCGCTTTGCTGGTGCTCTCGCTCGATCTGGTCACCGGCTATGGCGGCATCGCGACGCTCGGCCATGCCGCGCTGTTCGGCTCCGGCGCCTATGCGGCCGGCATCGTCTCGGCGCATTACGGCATCACCGATGCGCTGCTGATGACGCTTGCCGGCATCATCGGCGGAGCGTTGGCCGGACTGATCTGCGGCGCGATCATCCTGCGCGCCCACGGCCTGCCGCAGCTGGTGCTGTCAATCGCGCTGATCAACCTCTTCCACGAATTCGCCAACAAGGCATCCTCCTGGACCGGCGGCAGCGACGGTCTTTCCGGCATCTCGGCCGACCCGATCTTCGGCTATTTCGAATTCGACCTCTACGGCCACACCGCCTATTTCTTCGGCGTCATCCTGCTGCTCGCCGTCTTCGTGCTGCTGCGCCTGCTGGTGCGCTCACCCTTCGGCATGCTCTGCCGCGGCATCAAGGAAGATCCGCTGCGCATCAAGGCCATGGGCGCATCCCCCAAGGCGGCGCTGATGAAGCTCTATGTGATCTCGGGTGCGGTCGCCGGTATCGGCGGCGCGCTGACGGCGATCTCGACGCAGGTCGTCGGCCTCGACAGCCTCTCCTTCACGCTCTCGGCCGAGAGCCTGGTGATGCTGGTTCTCGGCGGCACCGGCTCGCTGTTCGGCGCGCTCTCGGGCACCGTCATCTTCATGCTCTTCGAAGACTATGTCTCGGCAGCCAATCCGTTCCACTGGCTGACGATGGTCGGCGCGCTCTTGATCGCCGTCGTGCTCTTCGCACCGAAAGGCCTCTACGGCACGGCCGCGGCCTTCTTCGTGCGCCGCAAGGAGGCAGGCGAATGAGCGCCGTATTCGAAGTCGTCAATCTCAAGAAATCCTTCGGCGGCCTCGCCGTCACTAGTAATGTGTCCATCTCGATGGCGCCGGGCGACCGCGTCGCCCTGATCGGTCCAAACGGCGCGGGAAAGACCACCTTCGTCAATCTCGTCACCGGCAATCTGGCGCCGGATTCCGGCGAAGTCCGCCTCGGCGGCGAGACGGTGACGAAGATCGATGCCGCCGGCCGCGTGAAGCGCGGGCTGGTGCGCTCCTTCCAGGTCACCCGCCTGTTCCAGGACATGACGCCGGCGGAGCACGTCGCACTCGCCGTCCTGCAGCGCAACGGCCGCTCGGGCCGCATGTTCGGCAACTTCCTGTCGATGCCCGATGTCATGGCCGAAGCCACCGGTCTCCTCGATACGCTCGGCCTCAGCGCCCTCATGCACCGCAAAGTCAGCGAGATCGCCTATGGCCAGCAGCGCCTTCTCGAGATCGCCGTCGCCATGGCGCTGAAGCCGAAGGTGCTGCTGCTCGACGAACCCGCCGCCGGTGTGCCGCAGAGCGATACCGGCCGGATCGAGCAGGCGCTGGCCGATCTGCCCGCCGATCTTGCCGTGCTGATGATCGAGCACGACATGGATCTCGTCTTCCGCTTCGCCAAGCGTGTCATCGTGCTCGCCGCCGGCGCCATCATCTTCGACGGTTCGCCCGCCGACGTCACCAAGGATGCCCGCGTGCGCGAGGCCTATCTCGGGAGCTATGCCAATGCCAGCCACGCCGCTTGAGGTGAAAGACCTGTCGGCCGGTTACGGGCCGACGCGCGTTCTCGAAGACATCTCCTTCTCGGTTCCCGCAGGCGCGCGCCTCGCCGTGCTCGGCCGCAACGGCATGGGCAAGACCACCCTGCTTGCAACGCTCGCCGGACAGACGAAGCGCTACGACGGCCAGATCCGGCTGGGCTCTGCCGACGTCACCACGATGCCGAGTGCCGCCCGCGCCCATCAGGGCCTCGGCTACGTACCCCAGGCGCGCTGCATCTTCCCGACGCTGACGGTCGAGGAGAACCTCTTCGTCGGCCTCAAGGGCCGCCCGAAGACCGCGATCGAGGAAGCCTACCAGATGTTCCCGCGCCTCAAGGAGCGCCGCCGCAACCTCGGCAACCAGCTTTCCGGCGGCGAACAGCAGATGCTCTCGACCGCCCGCAGCATCCTCGGGCGTCCTTCCGTGCTCCTGCTTGACGAACCGCTGGAAGGCCTCGCGCCCGTCATCTGCGAAGAGCTGATGGCGGCTTTTGCCGAGCTCGCCAAGACCGGCGACATGACGATCCTGCTCGTCGAACAGCGCATCCAGAGTGCCCTCGATTTCGCCGACCAGGTCATCATCCTGGAGCGCGGGCGCCTAGCCTGGAGCGGCACGCCGGAAGCGCTCTCGGCGGATCATGATGCGGTCGAGCGGCTGCTCGGCGTCGGCGGGCTGCATTAGCGGCTCTCGGCCCCCGGGCAACCGATTGCGTCCCCAAGCGTTTCCGTCTGGACAAAGAGATGGAGCGCCTGATGGATGTCTTAGGAAATGCCGCGGACCTGCCGCGGCAAGTTGCCGAACCGGATGCCGTGCCGCGGCCGATTTCAGATCACGGTGTCGTCGGCGACCTCGCCACCATGGCGTTGATCGCCAAGGATGGGGCCATCGATTTCATGTGCTGGCCGAATTTCGACAGCCCGACGATCTTTGCCGCTCTTCTCGACCCCGAACGCGGCGGCGCCTTCGAACTTTTCCCTCACATCGCCAATGCACGGGTCACGCAGCAATATCTGCCCGATACCAATGTGCTGCTCACGCGATGGATGGGCACGGAAGCAAGCGCCGAACTGACCGATTTCATGGCCGTCAAGAACGGCGACACCGACACGCCGACAACGGTCGCGCGCCGGCTGCGGGTAACGCGCGGCGAGGTCCGGTTCACCATGCGCTGCGCGCCGCGTTTCGACTACGCGCGCGAAACCGCAGCCCCCGAGGTCAGAGAGAATGTCGCCCTCTGGCGGCCAGCGCAGGCCGATGGCTTCAGGCTGTCATCCAATGTGAAGCTGACCGCTGCCGGCAACGACGTCAGCGCCAGCGGTCACCTGAAGGCCGGCGAAACCGCAGATTTCATTCTCGCCGGCGTCGATGACGATCAGATCGAGATATCCGAGATCGACGCCTTCGAGGACGCAACGATCGCCTACTGGCAGGACTGGGCGTCGCAATCGACCTATCGCGGCCGCTGGCGGGAGATGGTCAACAGATCGGCCCTGACGCTGAAGCTGATGACATCACGGCGGCACGGTTCGATCGTTGCGGCGGGGACATTCGGATTGCCGGAGGCGCCCGGCGGCACACGCAACTGGGATTATCGCGCCACCTGGATCCGTGATGCCTCCTTCACGGTCTATGCCCTGATGCGGCTTGGATACCAGCAGGAAGCTCAGGCATTCAATGCCTGGATCGGCAAGCGGGCGACGAAATGCGATACCGGCGGAAAGCTCGATATCATGTATGCCGTTGACGGCGGGTCTGTGCCCGACGAGATCAGCCTCGATCACCTGCGGGGCTATGGCGGCGCGCGTCCCGTCCGTGTCGGTAACAAGGCCGCGGAACAGTTCCAGCTCGATATCTACGGCGAGTTGATGGATGCGATCTACCTCAGCAACAAATATGGCCACGCCATTTCACATGACGGCTGGCAGGGCGTACGCGAGGTCATCGACTATGTGTGCGAACATTGGCAGGACGCGGATGCCGGCATCTGGGAAATGCGCCGCGAACCGCAGCACTTCCTGCACTCGCGGCTGATGTGCTGGGTGGCCGTCGACCGCGCCATCCGGCTTGCAAGCAAACGCTCTCTTGCCGCGCCGTTCGCCAAATGGATCGACGTCCGCAACGATATCTACGAAGACATCTGGGCCAATTTCTGGAGCGAGGAAAAGGGCCATTTCGTCCAGACCAAGGGTGGCGACAGTCTCGACGCCTCGCTGCTGCTGATGCCGCTGGTGCGGTTTGTCAGCGCCACCGATCCGCGCTGGCTGGCAACCCTGGATGCCATCGGCAAGACCCTTGCCGACGATGGCGTCGTCTATCGCTATAAGAGCGCAGATGGCTTGCGTGGCCGCGAAGGGGCCTTCTCGGCCTGCTCTTTCTGGTATGCGGAATGCCTTGCGCGAGCCGGCGACCTGAAGAAGGCCCGCCGGGTCTTCGAGGCCGTGCTCAACTATGCCAACGACCTCGGTCTCTACGCCGAGGAATTCGATGTCCGCTCGGAGCTTCTCGGCAATTTCCCGCAGGCGTTCACCCATCTGGCACTGATCAGCGCGGCCTATTATCTCGATCGCGAACTCGACCGCCGAAACGATCAGGAATGGCGGCCGTGAGCTTTTAATCGCGCGGACGGTTGCAGCTTTCGGCCGCGAACGGCCGTGACGTCGCCGACCAGGGCCGCAATGGCGTCCATGCCATACGGCTTGGGAACGAAGATCGCGCTCTCAGGCAGGTCTTGGGGCTGCAGCCGGTGGCCGCCTGAAGCGACGATCACCGGGACATCTCGTTGAGTCGCCGAGATCATGCGCGCAAGATCGAGACCGTTCAGCCCGCCCGGCATGTCGATATCCGTGATGACGACGTCGACCTTCTGTTGCCCGAGGACCGCCACGGCCTCAAGCACATTTCCCGCCTCGATAACATCATAGCCCGCGTCGGCAAGGGTGTCCGCGAGCACCAATCTGATCAGGAACTCGTCTTCGACGATAAGTACGGTACGCTGGTACATGGCCGTCTCCGCTCTGTAGTTACGAGATGAACTCGTCGGTCCAGGTTTAGATCGCCCCTCTCCCTGCAGTATTTGTCTACATATTTAATAAAATACGAACGAGCCGGCATTGCGATCTTGGACAGATCGCCGTCGATCTCGAATTCTTCGGCTTGCGCTCAGCCGAGAGACCCGAGGAAAAGATCAAGGCCGGCCTGGGCGCATTCGGTATCCTGCGCCGGTGTTCCCGAGCTTAGTCCAATGCCGCCGACAACCTCGCCGTCAACGATGACAGGCAGCCCGCCAGCGACAACCATGAGCCGTCCGCCGATCGCGGAGTTGATCCCATAGGCCGGACTGCCGGGCTGGCTTGCCGTGCCATAGCTTTCCGTCGTCCTCTTGGCGCCCGCGGCGGTATAGGCCTTGTCCTGCGCTATCACGCTGCTGGTTATCTTGCCTCCATCCATCCTCTCGAAGGCGATCAGTTGCCCGGATTCGTCCGTCACGGCGATGCACATCGGAACGCCGAGTTCCTCTGCTTTGGCGCGACTTCCGGCGATGAGGATTTTTGCGTCATCCAGGCTCAGGCGTTTGATCGTCAGCATCGATTGGTCTCCATTCCGCAGCAATTCCAGAAGAAAAACTAGCGGGATCGGGGCACCGATACTATGGATGGAGGCGTTCAAGCATCTATTCCAGAATTGGCATAGGCCGGAATGACTGCCGGCCAGCCCGGCCATGCGTCAGGCGCTTTCACGCGGCAGGTAGCGCCATGAGGTGTGGAATTGCCGGCTTGGACGCTTTTCGTTGCGCACCAGGCTCTCGACGAGATAGCGACCGGCGTCGTCGAGAGAAAGCCATTCCGGGCCGATGGTGCTGAGACTGGGGTTGGAGAACTCGCCCTCTTCCGCATTCCCACATCCAAGCACCGCGATATCCTGCGGAACCCTGATTTCCATCCTCGCAAATTCCGCAATGACGGTGACCGCGGTGTAGTCGGAATCGACGAGCACCGCTGTCGGGCGATCGTCGAGGGAAGCGATCGCCCGGGCGCAGACAGCCGCCGAGCTTCTCTCGCTTGCGCCCACCATCGTCATCATCCTGATCGCTCCATCGGCCCGCCGGACACGATCCATCAATGTTGCCAGGCGCGGATTTTCGCCCGACCAGGAATTTTCGATATAGGCAAAGTTCCGGTGCCCCTTGGCGACGAGATCGTCGAAGGCCACTTCGAGGGCTGCAGTCAGGCCGTTGTTCAAGACGCTGAACTGTTCAGACCGGGCTGTCGCGTGGATGATCAGGCAGTCTCGCGTCACGTTGAGGAAGACGTCGTTCACCTCGTCGACCGTCAGGTATTCGACGTCGGCGACGACGCCGTCCGCAAGCCCTGCCTCGACCTCGGCCAGAACCTTTTCCAGCTCGAGCCGGGTCGATGCCGTCGAGACGATCGGAAGCAGTCCCCCCTCGACGGCGACCCGCCCGAGATCCTGGACGATCTTGTCGCCATAGGGGATGCCGAGCTTCGGCAGAATAATGCAGAGCCGCTCGCTCCTTTGGCGGCGAAGGTGGCGTGCCGTCTTGTTCGGCACATATCCCAGTTCCTCCACGGCAGCCCTGATGCGCTCGCGCGCTTCAGAGCCGACGCGCTTCAGATGTTCGGCCCGATCGCTGAAATAGAAGGAGACTGCCGCCGTCGACACCCTGGCGCGCTCGGCGACATCCGCAACCGTGACGGCCCGATCGGCCTGTCTCAAAGGACTTGAACTGCTGCGCTCACTCATGCCGGCATTATTGTTGGCGGAGGCTCACCGGCGTCGGCTATCCGGCGCAGAAGCTCGTTCCGCAGGCTCTCCCTGACGGAGCGATATTTGCCTGATGCACACAGATTGTCCAGTTCGAAAGGATCGGCCTCCAGATCATAGAGAAAGGCCTCGACATAGGTCGCGCCGTTCATGTCGTTCCAGCCGCTGAGCTCGGGCGCAGCCACCTCGTATTTCCATTTTCGCGTTCTGAGTGCGCGCGCGACATGGCTCTCGCTGATCTGGACAAAGACGCTGTCTTCGCCCGTCTGCGGTTTTCGCAGGATGGACTGCCCCTGCATCTCCGCGGGCACCGGCAGGCCGGCGGCGTCGAGCAATGTCGGCGGCAGGTCGATCAGACTGACGAGCCCCTGATGCGGCCCCCGGCCCATCAGTCCGGGACCGTGCAGGAAGGTCGGGACGCGGATAGAGGCCTCGTGGCAGGAACGCTTGTACTCGCCGTTGCGGGTCTTGAAGTGGCAGCCGTGGTCGGAGGTGAAGAGGATGATCGTGTTGTCGAGCTGTCCAAGGCTGATCAGCGCATCGACCAGCCGCCCGAGCGCCTCGTCGAGACGCTGGATCATCCCCATATAGCCGGGATAGTGCAGCTCCGACGAGCCGCCGAGCGCCGCGAGATCAGGCGGCAGGACCATCTGCCTGCGGATCCGCTCCTCATAGCCGACAGGCGCAGGATAATCGTCGAATTCGTTCTGATGATGCGGTTCGATGAAGGATAGAAAGAGAAAATAGGGCTTGTCCTTCGGCTCGGAAACATAGCGGATCGCCGCATCCGTCAGAGCATCGACACGGTAGCCGGGAAGCTTGACCGGCTTTTCCTGTGCATCGAACATCGTCGTGTCATAGGCGTATGACGTGAACTCGAGAATGTTGGAAGCAAGCCATTTCTGGTAGCCGCCGCGTTGATCCTGCGGAACCGGCTCCTTGGAAGCGAGATGCCATTTTCCGATATAACTGGTCTCGTAGCCGCCTTCGGCGAAATGATGGGCGAGAGTCTTCTGCCCCTGCGGCAGGGGGATGTCGTTGCGGTAGCATCCCGTCGTCGTCGGATAGAGGCCGGTTTGCAGCGCCGACCGCGCCGGCCCGCAGACCGGCTGGCAGGTGAAAGAATTCGGGACGAACATGCCGGCCTCGGCCAGCCGGTCGAAATTCGGCGTCAGCTTCAAGGGATGACCGTGCAGCCCCACCGTGTCCCAACGCTGCTGGTCGGTGAAGAATACAATGACATTCGGGGACGGTTTCATGGTTGCTCCTCGGCTATTTCATGCCCGACATCATCACCGACTGGACGAAGTAGCGCTGCATGAAGACGAAAAGCAGCAGGCTTGGAACGAACAGGATGACCCCGCCCGTCGCCGTCAGGTTACATTGAGTGAAGAATTCGGAGTTGAACAGGGTCAGGCCGGTCGTGATCGGCCGCATTTCGACGGAGCTGACGACGACCAAGGGCCAGAGAAATTCGTTGAACTGGAAGACGAAAGTCAACAGGCCGAGCGTCGCCATCGGCGGGCCGAGCTGCGGAAGCACGATGGCGCGATAAATCCGCCATTCCGACGCGCCGTCGAGACGCGCTGCATCGAGCAGATCGGCTGGAATCGGTCGGATGAACTGGCGCATCATGAAGATGCCGTAGGCGCTCATGGCAAAGGGCATGATCAGGCCCTGATAGGTATTGAGCCAGCCGAGCTCCGCCGTCAGAATATAGAGCGGGATCATCCGGATGAAGAAGGGCAGCATCAGTGTCGACAGCAGCGCCGCGAACATGAAGCGGCGGCCGGGGAACTCCAGCTTGGCAAATACATAGCCGATCAGCGGATCGAAGATCAGATGCAGGATCGTGATGCCGCCGGCGATCACGAAGCTGTTGACGATGAAGCGGGCGAACGGCGCCTTGTCCCAGATGCTCACGTAATTCTGAAACTGCAGCTCCGACGGGATGATAACAGGCACGCCGCTGAACAGATCCGCATCGCTCTGCAGCGACAGCGAGACCATGTAGAAAAACGGAAAGAGCGCCAGAATGACGAAGAACGCAAGGAACGCGTAGATCAGGATCGAAGCTGGCGCTGAGCGCCGCGCGGCTATGTTTGCCATCAGTATGCGACCTCCCTGTTCAGGAAGCGGAACTGCAATGCTGTAACTATGAGGATGACGATCAACATCAGGAACGACAGGGCCGAGGCATAGCCGATATTTAGTTCGACGAAGGCTGTCTCATAGACGTGAAGCGCATAGAGTCTCGTCGCCTCGGCAGGCCCGCCGCCGGTCAGAAGGTATGGCGCCGACAGATCCTGCAGGTGCGCGATCATGCTGATGACGGCCAGAAACAGCGTGGTCGGCGTCAGCAACGGCACCGTGATCCTGAAAAACTTCTGGCGGGGGGACGCACCATCGACGTCAGCTGCCTCATAGAGATCCTTGGGGATCGACTGGATTGCGGCGATATAGATCAGCATCGCGTAGCCGATATCTTTCCAGACGGTGACGGCGATGATCGTCGGCAATGCCGTAGACGGCGTACTCAACCAGTTCTGCATTGGCAATCCGAGCGAGACCAGCACGGCATTCAGCATCCCGGTATAGGGATCGAGGATGCTTTTCCACATCAGCGCGACGATGACGAAGGAGATGATGTAGGGAAAGAAGATGATGGCCCTGATCGTCGTCGCCGCCTTTATTGGGCCGGCCAGGATGGCGGCGAGGCAGAGTGCCGGAACGAGCGTGCCGACCGTTCCGCACACGGCAAAGACCACGGTCCGGATGAAGGCGTCCCGCACACGCTGATCGGTCAGCGCCTGGATATAGTTGTCGAGACCGGCAAACTGTGCGTCGCCGATCAGCGGCTGTCCGCGGTAGAAGCTCGCCCAGAGCTCGACCGCGATCGGGTAAAAGAAATAGATCGAGAAATACAGGATCGCCGGCGACAGAACGATATAGGCGAACACCGCCTGCCGTCCCTGATGACTGTTGAAGAACCTCACGCCGGCGACCTCCGATTTCCGATGCACTATTTCTTCTGGAGTTCGGCATTCGCCTTGGCGGCGTAGTCCGTGAGCACCGCCTGGGCCGGTTTGTTGTTGTAGAGGATGTCCTGCACGGCGGCCTTGAAGAGGTCCTGAACCGTCGCGTTCTTGCCGGTCAGCGCGAGATCAGCCGAAGCGTCGACCGCGTAGGGCAGGCATTGGCTGAACTTGCCGAGCACCGGATCGGACGTCACCTTCGGGTCGGCTGCCCAGGATTTGCGAGGCATGGTCATGCCGTTCGGCACGGATGCGGCGAGCTCGGTGTCGAGCGCGACGAAGCGCTTGAGCAGGTCCCAGGCTTCGGCGGGATGCTTGGCGTCCTTCGGAATGAAGAGGCTGACGCCACCGGACATCGTCGCCTGGTCCTTTTCCGTCAGCGACGGCGCGACATCCCATTTGAGGTTGGGATTGCCGGTCTTGATCGGACCGACGTCCCATGGGCCGGTGAGGATCATCGCCGCACGGCCGGCGGTGAAGAGCTTCTGGGGACCCTCATAGTCGGCGCCGGCGACAGGAAGGGTCGCCGCCTTGTCCTTGTGGATCAGATCGGCCACGAACTGCAGCGCCTGGGCGGCCTCGGGACTGTCGAAGGTCACCTTGTTGGACGCCTTGTCGTAGAACTTGCCGCCATTCTGGTAGATCCAGGGAATAAAGTAGCCGGCGACCTGATTTGGCGCGAAGCCGAAACGGCCGCTCTTCTGGACGGCCACCGCGGCATTGCGGAATTCCTCCCAGTTGGCAGGCGGCTTTTCGAAGCCTGCAGCCTTCAGGAGATCGACGTTATAGACGAGCGTCGCGCAGGTGAGATGCAGCTGGATGCCATAATATTTGCCGTCGATGGTGTTCCGCTCTACCGAGAAATCCTGCCAATCCTCGGGGTAGCCCATTTCCTTGCCATCCTTGGCAATGAAATCGTTGAGTTCGGTGATCTTGCCCTGCAGCGCAAATTCCGGGACCCATCCGCCGGGTTCGGCGACGAGATCGGGGGCGTTGCCCACCGATAGGTCGGCGACGAGCTTCGTGCGCAGGTCAGGCCACTGGAAGCGTCCCCATTCGACCGTCCAGCCCGGATGGTCGGCTTCGAATTTCTTGATGACGTCGGCATAGGCCTGATAGGCGTGGCCGGCGTTCCAGTAGATCTTCAGGGTTTCTGCATGTGCGGCGCTTCCAAGGGCAACCCCGAGAGCGGCGATGGCTATGCGAGTGACGAATCTCATGGTGCCTCCTCCTGGCGCAAGCTGACGCGCAAAGCAGCGCCCTCCTCCTCAAGAGAGCCCTGCAGATCAGCAAGTTAATGGATTAACTTATAATCCATTCTCTGTCAAATGGCGGGGTCGAAAGCGACGCGAAAACCGATATGGCCAGTGGTGGAATCGCCGGTACTGCCCATCCGCGCCGCGATCCGGTACCTATGGCAGTACGATGCATGGCAGAGGTACGAACCGCCCTTCAGGACCTTCCTTTCCTCTTGTCTGGCTGCCGCATTGAGCGACGCCGCCGACCTCTTGAGCGATCGCACCCGGAACGTGTCCGCAGTCCACTCCCAGCAGTTGCCCGCCATGTTGTAGAGCCCGTATCCATTCGGCTCGAAGGAGACCGCCGCAGCAAGTCCGGCATAGCCGTCGATGACCGTATTCTCCTGCGGGAACCTGCCCTGCCATATGTTGCAGGGCGTGAACGCATCGCTCGGAGCAGCGTCGCCCCAGGGATATATCGGATCGGGGCGGCCGCCGCGGGCGGCATGCTCCCATTCCGCCTCTGTCGGCAGCCGGCCACCAGCCCAGGCGCAGAATTGAACCGCATCCTCCCAGGCAATATGGACCACGGGATGATCGAGAATGTCATCGATCGATGATCCCGGGCCGAATGGAGCCGACCACGCCGCACCTTCAACGCGGCGCCACCATTCCGCACCGACCACGCCGGTGGTCGGCATGTCCTTTTCCACAAACTGATAGAAAACATAGGACCAGCCGAGACGCTCGGCCTCGGTCACATAGCCGGTGCTCTCCACGAACTGCCGAAACTCGGCGTTGGTAACGGCCGATACGGAAAGATCGAAATCACCGACCCGGACGAACCTGACCGGCCCTTCGCCGTCCTGCTCAAGCAGCGGCCGCGACGTTCCGACCTGTATCCGCCCACCCTTGATACGTGCCGTCGCAAAGGAAAGCAGGCTTCCCGCCGCTGTCGACGGCGTTGCCGATGGTGCCGCATCGGGATGGCTCTGCCCTCCATCCGGCATTTCGGGTAAGCAACAACCTGCCATGGGATACCTCCGATACTGCCAGATCGACCACTTGATAGCACCGCCGCCGTTGATCATTCAATTGCAGGCCTTCGACCGATACCGACGATACAATTCGCCCGCTTGCGTCAAAGCCATCACTTGCAATGCCGCTCCGACTGCTTTTTGATCGCGCCATCAACGAGGAGTCCCTAATTGTCCTTCCCCCTATTCGACCTCACCGGCAAACGTGCGCTGATCACCGGCTCCAGCCAGGGCATCGGCCATGCCCTTGCGCTCGGGCTTGCCGAACACGGCGCATCCGTTGTGATCAACGGCCGGAACGCCAGCAAGGCTGCGGAGGCGGCGGAAGCGATCCGGGCAAAGGGCCATCATGCGCTGAGCGCGGCATTCGACGTTACCGACGCCAAGGCGGCACTTGGCGGCATTGCCTATATCGAAGACGAGATCGGCCCGATCGATATCCTCGTCAACAATGCCGGAATGCAGTTCCGCACGCCGCTCGAAGACTTTCCGGTCGAAAAGTGGGACGAGCTGTTCAAGACCAACGTCTCCAGCATCTTCTATGTCAGTCAGCCGGCCGCCAAGGCGATGATCGCGCGCGGGCGTGGCAAGATCATCAACATCGCCTCGGTCCAGGCCGAGCTCGCCCGCCCGAGCATCGCGCCCTATACGGCAACCAAGGGTGCGGTGAAGAACCTGACGCGCGGCATGGCGACCGATTGGGCAAAGCACGGGCTGCAGGTGAACGCCATCGCGCCTGGCTATTTCAAGACGCCGCTCAACCAGGCGCTGGTCGATGATCCCAAGTTTTCGGCCTGGCTCGAAGGGCGCACGCCCGCCGGCCGCTGGGGCAATGTCGAGGAACTGGTCGGCGCGGCCGTCTTCCTCGCCTCCGAAGCCTCGTCCTTCGTCAACGGCCATATGCTGATGGTCGATGGCGGGATCACCACAAGTCTTTAATCGGCAACGATATTTCCCCGCCGCATCAGCCGCATGAGGATCAGCGGCAGGAGCGTCGTGATGCAGATGGCGATGAAGGCCATCGCCATGCCGAGGCCGATCGAGCCCTGTTCGAACTGGCGCCAGATGAAGGTCGCGATCGTCTGCATGCCGACGGGTGCCACGACGACGGAAGCGACGAGCTCTCGCGAAGCGAGCGCGAAGACCAGCAGCATTGAGGAAGCCAGGCTCGGGAAGACCAGCGGCAGAAGGATGCGGCGGAAGGCCGTGACGCCGCTCGCACCGCAGACGCGCGCCGCCGCCTCCAGATTGTCGCCGATCTGCTGGAAGGCTGCCGTGGTGTAGCGCACCGGCTGCGGCAGCAGGATGCAGCAATAGGCGAGCAGCAGAATGAAGGCGGTGTTGTAGGGCGTGAACGGCAGGCCGGGCATGTTCCAGGCGAGGATCAGACCGACGGCGACGACGATGCCGGGCAACGCGTTCGGCAGGATGGTCATGACATCGATCGCCGTGCGCCCATGCATCTTCGTCTTCACGACAGTATAGGCAGCCGTGACGCCAACGAGGCCGGTGATAACGGCGGTGCCGATGCCGAGCGAGAAACTGTTGATCAGTGCCGTCACCGCGCCTGCGCTATTGCTGAAGACGGCGATGAAATTGTCGAGGCTGACATTGTCGAGAGCCAACCCGCCCGAGATGGTGCGCGCCAGCGCCGTTGCCAGGATCGCCAGCAGCGGCACGCCGGTCGCCAGGAAAGCGACGACGGCAAAGCCGATCATGACGGGGACTTTCATCGCGCCGAGCGGGCGCTTGTCCTTTGCCATCGGCTTGCCGCTGACGGTCTGGTAGGAGCGGCGCGCCAGGATCCAGCGCTGCAGCAGGAAGGTCGCGAGCGACATGCCGACCAGCACCAGCGAAAGGATTGCCGCGCCCGGAAGATCGATCGGCCAGTCAGTGACGCGCAGGTCGATGCCGGTCACCAGCACCTGGAAGCCGGCGCGGCGGCCGAGTGCGGCGGGCGTGCCATATTCCTCGATCGCGGCGGCAAAGACCAGCATCAGGCTCGCCGTCAGCCCCGGCGCCGAGAGCGGCAGCGTGATGCGCCAGAAGGCGCGCGCCGGGCTCGCGCCGAAGACGCGGCCGACATCGGCATAGCGGGCGCCGACGGCCTCGACAGTGCGCGACACGGCGAAATAGACGACCGGAAAGGTATTGAAGGCCATGACGACAGTCATGCCGAAGAGCGAGAAGAGGTAGGGTGCCAGATTGAAGCCGGCGAGCTGCTCGAGATAGCCGCGCGGCTGCAGCGTCATGATCCATCCGAGCGTGGCGATATAGGGCGGGATCATGAAGGGAACGAGGAGAACCACATCCCAGAAGGTCGCGAAGGGAATGCGGTAGAGAGCGCGGAAGACGCCGAGCGGCACGGCGACGAGCGCCGACGCCAGAACGACGCAGGCGCCGAGCAGGATCGTATTGCCGCCCATGCGGATCAGCGAACTGTCGGCGAGCGTCGCATAGAGCGAGGAGAAAGGGCTCGCGAACGAGCCCTGTCCGAGTTCGGGGAAGATGCCCTGCAGCACGACGGCGATGAAGGGAACGGCAACGACGAGGACGAGACCCGCTGTTGCCAGCCAGGCGGCCGGAGCCGTACCGCCGATGCCGTTCGCTTTCATCTGCCTGAACCCTGCTTACTTGGCGCCGTAGAGATCGGCGAAGGCCTTCAGCGTTTCCTTGCGCTTGCCGTAGACGGCAGCCGTGTCGTACTTCAGGAGCTTCAGATCGCTGATCAGCGGGCGGGCCGCCGGGACGTCGGTGCGCGACGGCATCAGCATCTCACCGGCCACCAGCTTCTGACCTTCGTCGGAGAGCATGTAGTCGATGAACTTCTTGGCGTCGTCCTGGTTCTTGGACCAATTCATGATCATGGCCGGGCGCGGTGCGATAACCGTGCCGGATGCCGGGAAGACGACCTCGATGTTTTCGCCCTTCTTCTGGGCAGCGAGTGCGATGTAATCCACGGCACCGAAGACGACGGCCTTGGCACCCTGCAGAACCGGGTTCAGAGCGTCGGCATTTGCACCGGCGATGATCGCGCCATTGGCCTTGAGGTCCTTGAACAGCTTCCAGTCGTCTTGGCCGCCAAGAGCGGCAGTCAGCTCGAACGAGGAACCCGACTGGGCCGGATCCGGAATGTTGACGAGGTCCTTGTATTCAGGCTTGGCGAGGTCGGCCCATTCCGAAGGCTTCGGCGTGCCGCTCTTGGAATTCCAGACAATGCCGAGAGCCGAGATGCCCTGCGCAACAGCGCCTTCGGACTTCAGGAAGTCGGGAACCTTGGCAGCGTTCGGGCTGGAATAGTTGACGAGCCAGCCGCGCTTGGCGAAATCGTTCGCCGTATCCCAGGAAGCCGAGATGACGACGTCGACGACCGGGTTGGCGGCTTCGGCCTCGATACGGGCCATAACCTTGCCGGTCGTTGCCTGGAAGACGTTGACCTTGACGCCCGTCTGCGCCGTGAAACCGGACGACAGCTTGTCGATCAGGCTCTGCGGTCCAGCGGTGTAGACGGTGACGTCGGCATGGGCGACGCCGGCCATAAGCGTCGCGGCGACGACGCCAAAAGTGACTTTCTTCAAAGACTTAAACATTTTCCACTCTCTCCTGTTTTGAATTGTCGGCAGTCTGTTGAAACCAGCGGATCTGAGCGGTATCGACGGCAAGGCCGATGCGCTCGCCGGCTCGCAGCTTCAGGCGGCTCAGCACCTGCAACTCGACGGCGGGCAACCCGGCCAGCGACACCGTCGCCAGGTGGCCGTCGCCGCGGAATTGCGAGCGCAACACGTCGGCGCTCAGCCGCTCCGGCGTATCCTCGCCGGCAGATATGCCGGCCGTCGGAATGAGGATGCGGGCAGACCGCGCGGCGTTGTCATCGGCCTGCATCAGCGCAACATCGCTGCCCTTGAAGAACCAGATCGCCCCGCGGCGCTCGATCTCCGCAAGGCAGCCGAGGCGCAGGAAATCGGCAACCTCGGGTGTCGCCGGGCGCTCGATCAGCATGTCGGGTGACGCCAGCTGCTCGATCAGCCCACCGCGCATCACGGCAACATGATCGGCAAGCGTCAGCGCCTCGCTGTGATCGTGCGTCACGTAAATCGCAGTCAGGCCGAGCGTCGCAATCAGATCGGCGAGCTCGCCGACCATATTTTCGCGCAGCTCCCGATCGAGGTTCGAAAGCGGTTCGTCAAAGAGGATCAGCTGTGGCTCGGCGACGATGGCGCGGGCGATCGCCACGCGCTGCTGCTGGCCGCCGGAGAGATCGCTCGGGCGCCGGTCGGCGAAGGCGGCCAGGCCAACCTTGTCGAGCGCCCGCATCGTCCGCTCCTGGCGCTCGGCCTTGCCGATGCCACGCATTTCAAGCGGGAAGGAGACATTGCCGCCGACCGTCAGATGCGGCCACAGCGCATAGTCCTGGAAGACCATGCCGAGGCCGCGGCGTTCCGGCGGAACGAAGATCCCCTGAGCGGCAACCGGCTGCCCGGCAATGGCGACACTGCCCTTCGTCGGCGCCAGCAGACCGGCGACGAGACGCAGCAAGGTTGTCTTGCCGCAGCCGGATGGGCCGAGCAGCGCAAGCGTCTGGCCACGGTCGAGAATGAAATCGATGCCCTTCAGAATGCGGGTTTCGCCATAGCTCAGTTCGAGCCCGGCCGCTGAGACGGCGGAAGTCGGCGGAATTTGGGGGGCATTCATGGGCTGGACCGGATGTCGCTGCGGGAAGTAAGGCGACATTTAGGCAGGCCGCATGACAGCTTTGCGACAGTAAGATTTCAGTTTTGTGACATCACCTTGACATCCCCGCTGACAAGTTGCGTGCCGGCCGGAGTAGGTCCGCTACGATGCCTTGACGATCCGGAAACCCTCGACGTCCTTGACCTCGGGAAGATGAGCCCAGCGGTCATTGTCGTGCATCATGATCAGCCGGGACATGTCGCCGGCGATTTCCTCGTTGATGCGGTCCATCGTTTCCAATTGCTTCCAGATGCTGCCGATGCCGTTGTTGAGCGGCGCGAACACACCATCGTGATTGTGGCCGGTCAGGTTCAGCCTGGAATAGATGCAGTCGCCGGCCGCCACCAGTCGCCCGCGCGCCGTTTCGACGATGACGAACTGCTGGCCAAGCGTATGTCCTTCACCCAGGCGGACATGAATGCCCGGCAGGAGGTTGTCCTTGTCGCCGTCGACAAGCACGAGGCGATGCTCCACGGCTGCATCGAAGGCCGAACGCATGTCGTCCGGGTTGATGATCGCCGTGAGAAACCCGTATTGGGGCGGCAAAGCCATCGCCTCGTTCCAGGAAAGCCATTCGCGCTTCTGGATGTAGATCTTGGCTTTGCCGAATGCTGAAATCGAACCCATGTGGTCGAAATGCGCATGGCTGAGGACAATGTCGGTGACATCGTCAGCCGCCACACCGAGTTCGGAAAGCATGCGGACCGGCGAGATCCAGTCGGGAATACCGAATTTCTTCGAGAACTCGGCGCCGCTTCCCTCGTTGAGAAATCCAGTATCGATCAGGACATTCCTGCCGCCATTCTGGGCCAGCACGAAACCGAACGGCAAGTCGAGCACTTTCGACGGCGGCGCGCCGTTGACGAGATCCACCAGCGGCTGGTTTTTCGACCGCGCGAATTCGATGACGTGGACAACCCAATGATCGGACATGAACCTGCTCCTAACGCTGCGACAGAATCCGGCCGAGGCTCGACAGGCCGACGGCGATGATGAGGATCGCGCCCTGAAAGATGTATTGCGAATATGTCGGCGCGCCGAAAATGTTCAAACCATTGAAGCCGAAGGCAATGATCAGTGCGCCGATAAAGGTGCCGAACACGTGGAATTCGCCGTCGCGCAGCGTTGCCGAGCCCAGGAACACCGCCGCGAACGCCGTCAGCAGGTAGGGATCGGCAGCACTTGTGGTGCCGCTTCCGAGGCGCGACGCAAGCAGTATGCCCGTCAGCGCAGCGCACATTCCGGATATGACGAAGCCGAGGATCTTGATGCGGTCGACATTGATGCCCGCAAGACGCGCGGCAGACGGATTGCCGCCGACAGCCTGTATTTCCTGCCCCAGCGCCGTACGCTCCACGAGCACCCAAAGTCCGCCCAGAACCACGGCCATGATGACGATATTGTTGGGGATGCCGAAAAGCCAGCGGCCCAGCGAGACCTGAAGGAAGGCTTCCGGCACTCCGGAGGTGATCGGAACGCCGGCCGAATAGGCAAAGGAGAGGCCGGTCAGGATCGTGCCGACGCCGAGCGTCGCAATGACCGAGTTCACCCTGACCTTCGTCACGATCAGACCGTTGATGAGACCGATCAGCGCTCCGAGCAGGATGACGATCAGGATCGCGACACTGATCGGCAGCTTTGTGGAGACGATCAGTCCGGTCACCAGGACGCCGTGAAGCGACGCGGCGAACCCGATCGACAGATCGAGTTCCCCGACAATGACGGCGAGCGTCAGGCCGCCGGCGATGATCATCGCGAGCGAGGTCTGGTTCAGGACGTTGGTGAAATTGTAGACCGTCGGAAAGGCACGCGGCGAGAGCAGCGAGAAGGCGGCGATCATCGCCAGAAGTCCGATGATCGTCGCATAGCGGGCGAAGGCCCCGAGAGCGCGTTTGGCGGCAGGCGAAAGTCTTCGGGTCGAGACGGCGACATCACTCATGTCAGTTCCTTTCGGTGCCTTCGAATGCATAGCTTGCTTCGACCAGCGCGTTCCGGCTGATGGCATTGCCTTCAAGCTCGCGGACGATCCTGCCCTCGGCCATGACGACAACGCGGTCGCAGAGGTCGGGAAGCTCGTCAGGCTCCGAAGAAACGACGATGACCGCCATTCCGCCCGCGGCCAACTCCCGGATCAGCCGGTGAATATCGGCGCGCGCTCCGATGTCGACGCCGCGCGTCGGTTCGTCGAGAATGAGCACCTTCGGGCGGCGCAACAGCCAGCGGCCAATCAGCACCTTCTGCTGGTTGCCGCCAGACAGCAGGCCGACCGGCGTCTCGATGCTTTCCGTCCTGACCGCAAGATCGCGCACGATCTGCGACGAGAGTTTCTCGCGGCGGCGATAATCGATGAGCGGCAAGGCGGGACTGCGGATGATATTCCCAAGATTGGAGAGCTGCAGGTTGAATGCGACGCTCTTGGTCAGCAGCAGCCCATCCGCCCTTCGCTCCTCGGGCACCAGCCCAAGTCCCGCCTTGACTGCCTGGGCCGGCGTTTTGGGCTGAAACGGCATCTGGTTGAAAACCATCGAACCCGAATCCGGCTGGTCCGCACCGTAGATCAGTCGGACGAGTTCGGTCCGGCCGGCGCCGACCAACCCGCCGATTCCAAGAACTTCGCCGCGATGCAGCTCGAAGGACACATCCTTCACCTTGGGTGCGCGCGTAAGCCCCGACACCGAGAGGACGACTTCCTTGCGGACCGCGTCCTTTTCATGCGGCAGGCTTTCAACGACGCCGCCGACGATCGCCTCGACAAGTGCTGCGCGGGTCAATTTCGGCCGGTCGATGACGGACACGAAGGCACCGTCGCGAAAGACGGTGACATCCGTGCAGAGCCGCATTATCTCATCGAGCCGATGCGAGACATAGAGGATCGAGACGCCCGAATTGCGCAGGTCCTCGATGATTTTGAAAAGCTTCTCGCTCTCGGACGCCGAGAGGGAAGCCGTCGGCTCATCCATGACGATCAATTTTGCTTTGCGCATCAGCGCGCGGCAGATGTTGATCAGCCAGTTTTCCGCGGTCGAGAGGTCTCTGACCTCGGCCGTCAGCGGCGCGGTGATGCCGACGCGACGCGCCACGGGCTCGACATCGCGGGCAATCGCCTTCCAGTCGATGATGCCGAACCGGCTGGCCTTCGGCAGGCCGAGCATGATGTTTTCGAGCACCGTCATGCCCGGCACGAAGGCGAGTTCCTGATGGATGAAACTCATGCCGAGATCGGTTGCCGCAGACGGGCTGGCGATGGTCACCGGATTGCCGTCGATCAGGACTTCGCCGGCATCCGCATGCGCAAGCCCTGCCAAAATCCTGATCAGGGTCGATTTGCCGGCGCCGTTTGCGCCGACGAGCCCGTGGATCTCTCCGGCCCGCAGCGTCAGCGAGACGTCCTTCAGCGCCTGGACCCCGCCATAGGCCTTGCGGACACCGCGCGCTTCGAGGAATGGAGGCATCGCCGACACCTCCCTCTCCGGTCCAGACGCAAGCATTGGCATCATTCCGATCACTGATTATCCCAGCCTACTGGGCGGCATCCGGGTGCTGCTTGAGGAAATCCTCCACCGTCTCCTTGGTGATCAGAACAGCCGGCACCTCGACTGCCTTCGGCTGCCAGTCCGCTCCGGCCTTCTTGATCTCCGCCAGAAGCTTAATCATGTCGTAGCCTTCGGTGAAGCTGTCTTCCCAGGCGGTCGCGGTCATGTGACCATTCTTGATGTTTTCGATCGCCTGCGCATTGCCATTGACACCGTAGACCAGCACGTCGTCGCGGGTCTGAGAGCGAAGCGAGCCGATGGCCCCGATCGCCGGATCGTCCCAGCAGCCCCAGATCGCCAGCTTTTCATCGCCGGGAGGATGGGATGCGAGCCAGGCATTGGCATACTGGGCTCCATCCTCGAAATATCCGGGAATGCGCACCTCGTTCTTGGTGACCTTGATGTCCGGATGGCTCTCCAGCATCTTGTCCATGAGGGTTTCGCGGTTGCGGCAGACTTCGCCGGTGCGATAGGTAAGCGCCAGCAGCTCGCCCTTGCCGCCCATGTCATCGATCATTTTCTGAATGACCGGCTCGGCGATTGGAGCGCCCGATCCGTTGGTGGCGGCAACGCTTGATCCAAGACCGCCACCCCAGGTGACGACGGGGATGTTCGCGCGCTTTGCGGCATCGAGCCCGGCTCCGATCGAGGATGCCGGGAAGACGAGATCGGCAATGGCGAAAGCGCCGCGCTGCGCGAAGTTCTGAATGGCTGCATTGGCCTGGTCGGCGCTGCCGGCGGCATCGACGACGGACACTTCATAGCCCAGCTCTTCGGCAGCCTTCTTCGCGCCGTTGATATAGCGGACATTGTTGGCTTCGGTTGCGGCAATCGACACGAGGCCGATCAACGGCTTGTCGGCAGCATGTGACGGCGCTGCAGACATCGCTGCAGCCGCAAGCAAAAGACTGATCGATACGAATTTCATGGCTTCCTCCCAGTTCGATCGCATCGGCGTTCAGCAAACACCAGCTAACCGTTTTGCTAGCATTCTCGATTTCCGGCACATTCGCAAGTATTTTTCGCGTTATATATGGACAAACAGCTGGATTTATCGCAACCATTCCAGCGAAACGATTAGCTGAAAGTGCCCCGGACAGCGAATGGCAACAATTAGAGATGTGGCAAACCGCGCGCAGGTATCGACGGCGACGGTATCGGCGGTCGTCAACGATTCCGCCTACGTCAGCCCGGAACTGCGCGCGCGGGTGGTTGCCGCGATAAACGAGCTTCACTACGCGCCGATGCAGGCCGCCAGAAGCCTCAAGCGGGGCCGCAGCCAGCTGATCGCGCTGGTGGTGGCCGACCTTGCCAACCCCTTTTTCGCGCGCCTGGTCTGGGCGGCCGAAGCGGCCGTCGCCGCCTGGGGCTATTCGCTCGTCCTGTTCAACAGCGACGAAAAGCCGGAAAACGAACGCCGGATACTGGCCCGTATCCGGGCGCTGTCATGCGACGGCATCATCCTGGTGCCTGTCGATATCGTCTCGGCCCAGCCGCAGCGCGACAAGGAGGGCGAGCCCATCCCGACGGTACTGTTCGGGCGGACCGTCGAAGGACAAAATACCGATACGATCACGATCGACAACGTATCCGCCGCCAGGCAGGTGACGAACTATCTGATGGATCTCGGACATACGAGGATCGGCACGATCACCGGCCCTCTGCATCTGACCACGGGGCGCGGGCGTTTCGACGGGATGCTGGATGCGATGCGTGCCCGCGGGCTCGAACCGGCGCCGGCCCATATCCGGGCCGGTGAATTCCGTGAGGACACGGCCTATTCCGTCGCCCGCGAACTCTTGACCCAGCCCGAGCCGCCGACGGCTATCTACGTCGCGAACGGTGTGATGGCGCTCGGCGTCATGCGGGCGCTGGCCGACCTTGGGCTCAAATGTCCTGATGACGTGTCGATCGCATCGACGGACACGATCCCCGGCATCGGCGGCTTGCGCCCGCGGCTGACGCGCACCGAACACCCGGTCATCGACATGACGAACGAAGCGCTCCGATTGCTTGTCGATCGGATCAATCGCGGCGCGGGTACCGACCCGCGCAATATCGTATTCCAGCCCTCGCTCGTTGTCGGCGAAAGCTGCGCGCCTCTCAAGGCGCTGCAGCGATCCCACTCCTGAGCAAGACGACTGTTTTTGGTGGCGATCGGCGATGGTTGTTGCACATCGCTGTAGGGATTGCTCGTTGACCAAACCCCTGAACCCGGTTTCCCGGCGAGCAATCCCGCCCTTTCTCTCACGCTGCGGCGTTCTCTGAGCCGTTCCTGAAACGGAACAATGAATTCCGGATTACAGCCGTTAAACTCCGGCCTGCGCTCCATCAAATTAGGGATGCCAGCCTGGCTGCCGCGCCGGAAGGTTCAAGCGCAGGCAGAGGCCATCCAGAAAACTCACGCCGGAGTAACGCACATGAAAACCGCAGCATCGCCACAAGCCAGAGACACAGTTCGCCTCAGCCAGACGCCGGCTGATCGCCTAAGTGATGTCACCATTGCAGCGCTGCCACCGGTCGAGGAACTCGACAAACGCCGAAAGCAGCTGGAGAGCGACATCGACTCACTCCGGTCGGAAATCCGGATAAGGGAAGCAACGGAAATGTTCTTTCACTAAGCACGACTACGGCCTTTTCAATTTCCTTCCCGCTCTAGATCACCGCCCCGTTACCATCATGATGTCACGCACAGAGGCCAAAACCTCTGGCGTGACACAATGATGCCCGCACATTGAAAGGGGCGAGCAGGAGCTCGCCTGCGGCGGGCAACATCGCCAGGTCGCGATACCGCCTCACCTGAAATCCAGCGACCGGAACGACCTAGCTGTGCGCGGTTCACGCGCCTTCGGTGATTGCCTGCGACCTCGGAATCCTCAGTTAAATAGGTCGAATTAAATTCATCAGGCGATACTAATGGCCATAGATGTGCGCTCTCACACCAAAATTATTCCATTTATAGGAATAAACACTTTCCCATTCTCGAGATTATCGTTTTTGCTCGAAACCGTATCGTAGCTCTCGGACCAGTCATCGAGCTGGCAACACTCAAGAGAGATGGAGAGTTCACATGAAAAGCCTGATCATCCCGCTTCTGCTGGCAACCGTCAGCTTCGCCCCCCTCGCGCCCGCCGCGGCAGCGACCAATCATACGGCAGCCGTCACGCAGCAGGCCCCGGCCGTCGTGCACTACAATACGAAGACGATCGATGGCGTGAACGTGTTCTATCGCGAGGCCGGCCGGAAAGACGCTCCAGTGGTGCTGCTCCTCCACGGTTTTCCGACATCGTCCCACATGTTCCGCAACCTTATTCCGCTGCTGGCCGACCGCTATCACGTCATCGCGCCCGACTACCCCGGCTTCGGCCAGAGCGACGCGCCGGATCACACCAAATTCACCTATTCGTTCGGCCACTATGCCGACATCGTCGATACGCTGATGGGCGAGCTCGGCGCCAAGAAATATGCGATGTATGTGCAGGATTACGGTGCGCCGGTCGGCTACCGTCTGGCTATCAAGCATCCGGAACGGGTGACCGGCCTCATCGTCCAGAACGGCAACGCCTACGAAGAGGGCCTCAAGGAATTCTGGGATCCGATCAAGGCTTACTGGGCAGAGGATACGCCGGAAAAGCGTAACGCCCTGAAGGTGCTCTTCACGCTCGACACGACCAAGTTCCAGTATACCGATGGCGTGAAGGACGTCAGCCGCATCGACCCCGATAACTGGGTCCATGATCAGACGCTTCTCGACCGCCCTGGGAACAACGACATCCAGCTCGACCTGTTTCACGACTACGGTTCGAACGTCCCGCTCTATCCCCAGTTCCAGGCCTTCTTCCGCGAACGCAAGCCGCCGACGCTGATCGTCTGGGGCAAGAACGACAAGATTTTCCCGGCCGATGGAGCGCATCCGTACCTGCGCGATCTTCCGAAGGCGGAATTCCACCTGCTCGACACCGGCCATTTCGCGCTCGAGGACAAGCTCGACGTCATGGGTCCGCTGATCCGCAGCTTCCTGGACAGGAAAGTCGCCAAGCACTGAACGCGGCCATCGCCAAGGGCTTCCAGGAGCCGTGGGCGATCGCTGCCGAAGGACAAAGAAGGGTGCCGGGTGATCCGGCCTCGGCACAGCAATTCCGCCACGTTTCGACGGTGGCGGTTTTGTGCGTTTTGCAATGTCGCCGGCACTTTGGACCGCACCGTTGCGCGCAGCAGCCGCAACAGGCGCCCCCTCGCAACCCCGCAAATCGGAGAGATTCCGTGACCGAAAGCAAATTCTCACCTGCAATGCGCATTCAGATCGAACTGGCGATTTTGGCCCGAGGGCAAGGTGACAACGACCTGCTTGCCGATGAGGCGAGAAGGCTCGGGCTGACCGGTGCCGAGATAGAAGCGGCCAGACGAGGCGCGAGCTTCAATGCCATCGCGGATGTCGCCGTGAAATTCGCGCTCGCTCTCCATGACGGCGATGACGATGCCGCGGCCATAATCGAGCGCAAGCTCGTGTCTTTCGGCGCCGCCGATCTCATCCCGCATGTGACACGCCTCGTTCAAGGCGCCGAGACGACGCCCGGTCGTCCAAACGGTGCGCGATAGCTTGCGATCATCCAGAAAGGATATAAACCTCCCTGATTATGGCCGTTCGGCTTTAGATGGAGAGGTGCATGGATCGCTGGCAGGCCATGAAGGTTTTCGTCAAGGTGGCGGAAGCGGAGAGTCTCGCAAATGCCGGACGGCAGCTCAACATGAGCCCTCCGGCGGTGACGCGCATTGTATCCGCACTTGAAGAGACGATCGGCTCACGCCTTCTTACCCGCACGACGCGATCCGTTAAGCTGACCGAAGCCGGCAGCCGCTATTTCACAGACTGTCAGAGGCTTTTGGCAGAACTGGAAGAGGCTGAGGCCGCCGCCGCCGGCGCCTATGCGAAACCGACCGGGACGCTGACGGTCACGGCATCGGTGATGTTCGGCAATCTCTTTGTTTTGCCTGTGATGACCGACTATCTGGATTCCTATCCGGACGTCGTCGGCCGCTGCCTTTTTGTCGATCGGGTCGTCAATATCGTCGAAGAGGGGATCGATGTCGCAGTGCGCATCGGGCACCTCGCCGACTCTGGTTTTACCGCGACACGGGTCGGCACTATCCGGCGCGTCCTATGCGGATCCCCCGACTATTTCGAACGCAATGGCATCCCCGCCACGCCGGCGGATCTTGCGCAGCATCGGATTATCGCGACGACAAGCGCCTGGGCTTCGCTGGAATGGCGTTTTGGGGCAGAACAGAAAACCACGGTTCACGTCAATCCGCGCCTGTTCACCAGCACAAACGACTCAGCCATTTCCGCAGCGGTTCGCGGCTGGGGGCTGACGCGTGTGCTGTCCTACCAGATTGCGCCGCAGCTCGAGACTGGGGAGTTGCAGACCGTATTGACGGACTATGAAGAGGAGGCGCTCCCCGTTCATATCGTCCACCCTGATGGTCGCAACGCATCTGCCAAGGTCCGCAGCTTCATCGACTTCGCGGTTTCCAAGCTCAGGGCAAACGGTCACTTCGGCTAGATTCCCGTCGCCGGTTCCAATTGCGGCTCGGCTGCAGGCTCAGAGCGCCAGCTGCAGGCCGCCGGCTTCTTCATTTCCGCAGGCCGCGGGATAGGCGCTGCAGATCAGCACCTCGCCATCGGCGACGGCCGCCTGCGGTGGCGTCTTGTAGGCCACCTTTCCCTTGACGAGCTTGGTAACGCATGTCCCGCAGCTGCCGCTTCGGCAGCTGTATTCGGGTGAAAGCCCTCTCGCCTCGGCAAGCTCCAGAAGTGTACCGCTATCGGGATGCCAGCGCGCCTCTTTCGCGGATTCGGTAAAGATGACAGGGACGGACACCTCTGCGGGCTTGGCGGCTTCTTCTGCGCCTGCACGATCGCCATCCGGCTCCCGGACGATCGATCCCGGCCCGAAGCTCTCGGCGAAAATCCGCCTGTCGGCGATGTCGAGCGACCGCAGCCCTTTGTAGGTGTCCTGCATGAAGGCCGGCGGCCCACACAGATAGAAATCGAAATCGTCGAACGGCAGGACCTTTTTCAGGAGATCCATGTTGACGCGGCCGGTTTCGTCGAAATCCACACCGCTGACCGCGCCTTCGCTATTGGACAGCACTTTGACGAGTGTCACCCTGCCCGCCGCCTGGGCGACCAGGTCGGCCAGTTCGTCAGCGAACCCCTGCTCGGCCTTGGCACGGGCGGAATAGATCAGCCATGTCCGTCTGATCCGCTGCTTGCGCCGGCCCTCGTAGACGACATGGCGCAACATCGCGAGCATCGGCGTGATGCCGACACCGGCGGCGATGAGCACGGCCGGACGCGGTTCGAACGGATCGATCGTGAACCCTCCCGCAGGCGCTCGGGCTTCGAGCGTCGCGCCGGCAGAGAGCTGATGCAGCAGCTGCGATATCCGCCCGTCCTTCTTGACGCTGATGCGGTATGTGCCGTCGGATGGAGCGACGGAAAGGGTGTAGGTTCGGATGACGGGCTCCTGTTCGCCATCGACCGCAATGCGTATCGGAAGATGCTGGCCCGCCTTGTGCGGGATCAATCCCACCCCGTCCGTCGGCGAGAGATAGATGGATTTTATCACCGAGCTTTCATCGACGATGCGATCGACCCTGAACGGCCGCCATCTGGTCGCAAGTTCTGCGGCCCTCAGGCGGTCTGCCGCCTCGTCCCAGTCGCCGGTCATCGTCGAAAACGGGCTTTCGCCCGCCTCGCGGGTCGTCCAGCGCAACGATAGAGCTTCGCGACGCCGCAGGATGCGCTCGGGCCGGAACGTCCAGAGTCTCTCGGCCCCCTGAAACGCGGCAATCTCCGGTGAGTCGAGGATCACCTCGGCCCGGCCGGCCATCTGCAGCACCTCTCCGGTCATGAAATCGGTGAAAGAGAGCCCTGCCCGCCCGTTCAACAGGATGTTCCCCAGCGTATTGAAAAACAGGTTGCCGTTGAAGTCGGGAATAGTCAGCAGATCATCGTCCCCGACACGCACGAAGCCGGGCTTGCCGCCGCGATGCGACACGTCGACCTGGCGATTGCCATCGATCTCGGCATAGGAGGCGACGAAGAACGTATCGGCCGCCCGGATCATCTCCTTCGCCTCCGCGTCGAGGCCGTCAAGCACTTCGACAGGCGCTTCGAAAGCGGCGGACGGATCACGAACGAAATGATAGTCCCGGTATTGGATATAGCGGGGGCAATTGCCATAGCTGTGAACGACCTGAAGGTCGAATTTTGCTGCAGAATTATTGGCTATGGTGCCGTTGAGACGGTTGCGGCGCCGCGTGTGGAGCTCTATGCCCAGAAGACCGATGGCATCTCCGTCACGCATCCCCTGCACCGCCGGATCACCGGCGTCACGAACAGCGGCGATGGCCAGTGTCTGCTCGCTGGCAGCGTTGAGAAAGCCGGGATTGCCGGCCAGAAAAGTCGCCCAGGGATCGCCTTGCTGATCGACGGCGCCGACAACCAGAAACGGCAGCTGCGGGTAGAAAAGACGATGCTGCTCGATAAGCCGGCTGCGTATGAAACGCCTGCCGATATCGTCCATCTTTTCCAGAACGCCGACGGACTGCTGAATTTCCGTTTCGCCCGGATGCCATGGCGCTTTCGCAAGTTCGTAAACAACTTTTGCATCGGTCGCCATGGCAGTCTCCACATGGTGTTGGTCAGGCTGCGAGGCCGACGGGTGTCTTGACGAAATCGACGAAGCCCGGAAGTGCTTCGATGCGCTCCAGCCACGACCGCACGTTCGGATAGGCCGAAAGATCGACATTGCCTTCCGGAGCACGTGCCGTGTAGCTGTAGATCGCGATGTCGGCGATCGTCGCATGATGCGCGGCAAGCCAGTTCTTCGACGCCAGCTCCTTCTCGACGATGCCATAGAGCGCGTGCGCGCGGCCGACGACTTCATCAGGATTGAATGCCGCACCGAAGACCGTGATCAGGCGGGCGGCAGCCGGGCCGTAGGCAAGCTGGCCGGCAGCGATCGACAGCCAGCGCTGAACATTGGCGGCGCCGAGCGCATCTTCCGGAAGCCAGTCGGTCTTTCCGAGCTTCTTCGCCAGATAGACGAGGATGGCGTTGGAATCGGAGATGACGGTTTCGCCGTCCACCAGCACCGGCACCTGTCCGAAGCTGTTGAGCTTCAGAAACTCGGGCTTCTTGTGCTCGCCATTGGCAAGGTCGACCTCGATCAGCTCGACCTGCTGGCCGGTCAACGACAGAAACAGACGCGCCCGGTGCGCGTGGCCGGAAAGGGGATGGAAATACAGCTTCATAATGGTTCTCCGATTGAGCGGTGGCGTAAGTGGCCGCTTCCGTGAGCCAATGTGCACGCCGCGGGCCGTCCCGGTGAAGACCGATTTGAGACAAGGGTTTATTCCGCAAAACATACGCAATCACCGACCGTCATCCGGATGAAGCAGGCTCGATGCCGGATAGCATCGATTCAACGGAAGAATCCCTTTCCGATTTTGGCGCTTCAGCTTTCCAGCGTTTGGGAGAAGAACATCGTCATCGACCGATTGAAACGGACAACGCCGATGCACGACGATTTGCAGATGATCGAATGGATAGAAGCCGAGCTCGCCAGCGACGCCAGGCAGAAACAAGACGAGAGGGAAGCGGCACAGAAATCATCCATGCGCCGTCCGGAAGACACCGGATGGCTCCGCCGGCGTGAAGAACTGCTCGATGCCTTCGATCGGATCACGTCGCTCCACGGCTAGCACCGGCGCTCCGCCATTCCGCACAAATTGCGCAACAGTGCCTTCCGCACGCTCCGAATAGTGAAATTCGGCGCTGGCTGATACTGTCGCGCTCAAGGCAAAGAACCGCCGTCTACGAGGCAAATCGTCATGACCCAGTCTGCATTGAAATATTCCAGCGATGTCGCCTTCACCCCATCCGTAAAATCCATTCAGAGCCGGAAGGGGTCCCGGCATGGATACGAAAGGATGGAAACGGGAGGATCATGGCAGACGGAGATCAGCACCGATCTCGCTGCCTTCATCGAAAGCCGCAACACCGTCTATCTGGCAACCGTGAACGCCGAAGGGCAGCCCTATATTCAGCATCGCGGCGGGCCTGCAGGATTCCTGAAGGTTCTCGACAGCAAGACCATCGGCTTCGCCGACTTTTCGGGCAACCGTCAGTATATCACCCAGGGCAATTTGCTCGAAAACCCGAAGGCGTTCCTCTTCCTGATGGACTACACCTTCAGACAAAGGGTGAAGATCTGGGGAGAGGCCAAGGTGATCGAAGATGATGCCGACCTGATCGAACGGCTGAGGCCCGCGGATTACAATGCCCGCGTCGAGCAGGCAATCATCTTCACGGTCACGGCCTGGGATGCCAATTGTCCGCAGCATATTCCCAGAATGGTCGATGCAACCGTCGTGCAGGAACTGCTGGCTGAAAAAGATAGAAAGATCGCCGACCTCGAGCGGCAGATTGCCGCTCTGAAGGCAGCCTCGCCATAAGAGCCGGCCCGGGCGAGACCGGCTGTATCAGGAGCATCACGACAGGAACTGACAGGCACTTCGACGCCATCGCGGCGCGAGGAGGATTTGCTCATGCGCAAACAGGAAAAATGCAATTTCGGCTATCTCCGCGAGATTTCGCACACAAGGCGCAACATCGCGCCTGTGCCGCGGCTGTACCCGGCTGCGAACGATAACGGTCGCAATACCGGCGATGCCCCCGGCGCGATCTCCAGCCTTTTTCTCGTCCTGATGCTTGCGCTTGTCGAGATCGCCACGATCGCAGCCCTGATGTCGGCAATTGCAGACTGGGACTTCTACGGCGTCTGAGCAGCCTGGCCCGCGGCTACGCTGCGAGCCAATTACCGGCTGTCGCCGCCGATAGGCAGCGAGTTGGTACGCTTGACCTGGGTCAGCGCGAAACTCGTTTCGATCGACGCAACCTCCTCCAGCCGCGTCAGCTTGTTCTTCAGGAAGGCTTCGTACTCGGCAAGGTCCCTCACCAGGATGCGCAGCAGGTAGTCGCGCGGTCCGGTCATCAGGTAGCAATCCACCACTTCAGGCCAGCGGCTCACGGAATTCGCAAACTTGTCGAGATCATCCTCGTGCTGTCTCGCAAGCTTCACCGAAGCGAAGGCGCTGACGGACAGCCCGAATTTGGCTTCGTCGACGACAGCAACATAGCCTTTGATGAAGCCGCCTTCTTCGAGTATCCGGATCCGCCTCGCGCAGGGCGACGCAGAAAGGCCGACCCTGGCGGCCACGTCCTGTGCCGTCATGCGGCCGTCCATTTGCAGCAGCGAGATGATTTTCAGGTCGATCGCGTCAAATGCGGCCTTTGGCATAATTCACCAATGCAGGGATGATATCTGGCTAATTTAGTCAACATATCGCATCTTCGGCATCGACAATAGCCACCATCACCACGTCATCCGGCATATGCTGTGCGACACTCCTGAGAGGTGAGCGAATGGCTGCTTCCATACCCAGTGTGAATATCGCAAGTGTCATCAAACGCATCGATCTGACGACGCTTCAGCTTTTCGTCGCGATCTACGAAGAAGGAAATTTGACCCGCGCGTCGGAACGAGAGGCAATTGCGCCATCGGCGGTCAGCAAACGCCTGCACAGTCTTGAAGAAACGCTCAAGGTGTCGCTTTTCGAACGGATGCCGCAGGGGATGAAACTGACATCGGCCGGCGAGGCGCTGCTGCACCACGCACGGAGAACATTGCTCAACATCGAGAAGATTGCGGTCGAACTCAGCGAATATGCGGACGGAGTTCGCGGCCACGTGCGCATGCTCTCCAACCTTTCGGCGATCGTGGAATTTCTCCCCGACGACCTGCCGACCTTTTTCAAAGCGAATGCAACGCTCAGGCTCGACCTGCAGGAGCGCCCAAGCGCCGAGGTCGTTCGCGGCGTCGAGGAAGGCGTGGCGGATATCGGCATCTGCTCGGCAGACGTCGATACGCGAAGCCTCCAGCAATATTCCTACCGCAACGACAATCTCGTCGTCGTGGTGCCGGAGAACCACGCACTGGCCAAACGCAATCGGATCGAATTCTTCGAAACGCTGGATTTCGACCACGTCGCGCTGTTCGCAACGAGCTCTATCTATCTCCGCTCGCAATATACCGCCCAACAGGTGGGCAAGGCACTCAAGCTGCGCATTCACATGCCAGGCTTCGACGCAGTCTGTCGCATGGTCCAGGCGGGGATGGGGATCGGGATCATTCCCGACGGGGCGTTCGATGCCCTGAGCGAAGGAATGCGCCTTCGGTCGATCCCGCTCGCGGACCCATGGGCGAAGCGCCAGCTGTCGATCGTCGTCAGAAACGCCGGCGACCTGACCTCGGCGGGAAAGCTCATGTTCGAGCACCTTTCCGGATCGGCAGCCGAGCGCAATGCCTCCAGCGTTATCGAAACGCGAACGCCCATTGCTGCAAGACCATTGGACCTCCAGCGCGTGATCGGTGACCATGTCCGTCATTGACATGGAGGATCGTCAGCATGGAGGGACCCCTAAGCGGGATCAAAGTCGTCGAGTTCGGCACGTTGATCGCTGCACCGTTCGCCTCCCGCCTGATGGCGGAATTCGGAGCCGACGTCGTGAAGATCGAGCAGCCGGGGACGGGCGATCCGCTGCGGAAATGGCGGAAGCTCCATCAGGGGACGTCGCTGTGGTGGTATCTGCAAGCGCGCAACAAGCGCAGCATTGCCGTAGACCTCAAGTCTGAAGACGGCCTTCGCATCGCCCGGGAACTGGCTGCAAGCGCCGACGTCGTGATCGAGAATTTTCGCCCCGGCGGCATGGAGAAGCTGGGGCTCGGATGGGAGACGCTTTCGGCGCTCAATCCCGACCTGACGATGGTGCGCATCTCAGGCTATGGACAGACAGGCCCCTACCGCGACCGGCCGGGTTTCGGCGCGATCGGCGAGGCGATGGGTGGCCTTCGCTACACGACCGGAGATCCCGCCAGCCCGCCGTCGCGCGTCGGCGTGAGCATAGGCGACAGCCTGGCGTCGCTGCACGGCGTCATCGGGGCTTTGATGGCATTGCTGCGGGTGAAGACAGGACAAGGTAAGGGGCAGGTCGTCGATGTCTCGCTTTATGAGAGCGTCTTCAACCTGATGGAAAGTCTCGTCCCGGAATTCGATCTGATGGGGCATGTGCGCGAGCGCTCCGGTGGCGCCCTGCCGGGCATCGCACCGTCGAATACCTATCCGACGGCCGACGGAGACTATGTCGTCATCGCCGGAAACAGCGATGCAATCTTCAGGCGGCTGATGATCGCAATCGAACGCAAGGATCTGGCGGATCGGCCTGAACTCGCCCACAACGACGGCCGCGTTGGACAGTCGGACATGCTCGATGCCGCGATCACCGCCTGGACGTCCGGACGGCCTGCCGGGGAGGTGCTGGCGCAACTCGAAGCCGCCGGGGTTCCCGCCGGCAAGATATTCTCCGCCGCCGATATCGTTCTCGACGAACATTACAGGGAACGGGACATGATCCTCGAAACCACGCTGCCCGGCGACATTGCAATCAAGATGCCGGGCATAACGCCAAAACTGTCCGGTACACCGGGCAAGGTTCGCTGGTCCGGCCCCACGCTTGGCGAACACACGAACGCCGTGCTTCAGGAGATGGGTTACGGCGAGGGCGATATCCAGAGACTGCGGCGCGCCGGAGCCGTCCAATGACCGGCGCCGATGTCATGATACGGGAGGTCGGTCCTCGTGACGGGCTGCAGATTGAGCCCCGGTTCGTCGATACGGCGGACAAGATCGCGCTCGTCGAGGCGCTCGTCGCGACCGGGATCAGGCATATCGAAGTCAGCTCCTTCGTGTCGCCGCAGGCCGTCCCCGCACTCAAGGATGCCGAGGAGGTCTTTGCCGGCCTGAAACGCCGCGAAGATACGGTTTATGGCGCACTCGTCCCGAATGAACGCGGGGCGGCCCGGGCGATCGTCGCGGGAGCGGACGAGCTGAACTTCGTCATGTCGGCCAGTGAAACGCATAATCGAGCAAATGTCGGCACGGACCATAGCGGATCCCTGGCGCGGCTTACCGGGATTGCCACGCTCGCGAGACAGGCCGGCCGGCTGCTCAACGCCACGGTCGCCACGGCGTTTGGCTGCCCTTTCGAGGGCGGCCAATCCCAGGACAAGGTCATGCGCATCGTCAAACGCTATCTCGACGCCGGCGCGATCGGCATAACGCTTGCCGATACCACCGGAATGGCCAATCCGAGACAGGTAGGCGAACTGGTCCGCCGCGCGCTGGAAATCGTCCCGCCTGCTGCATTGACCCTGCATTTTCACAATACCCGGGGAATGGGGCTCGTCAATGTAAGCGCTGCCTATGAGGCCGGCGCGCGCAACTTCGATGCCTCGATCGGTGGGTTGGGTGGCTGCCCGTTCGCGCCGGGTGCATCGGGGAATGTCTGTACCGAGGATCTCGTCAATTTCCTCCACGAGAGCGGGATTGCGACGGATATCGACCTGCGAGGCCTGTTGGCGATATCGCATCGGCTTCCCACGCTGATTGGCCACGCCATATCCGGTCAGGTTGCTAAGGCCGGGCTTGCGGGAGACCTGCACGCGGCCCCGAAAATGGCAAACGCCGGCTAGCATGCGGCATCGGCAGGAGGAGCCGCCGCTGCTGAAAATCGAGATCGGGAGATTGCGGCGTGGAGCCCGGAAAACGTCATCCGGCGTACGCATAGCGTCCCCGCATCACTTGACGGAGGAGAATAGCTTGGTCACTTTGACAGCGATAAATGGCAGCCAGTCAACCTTGGATGGCAGGCATGCCATTCGGGAGGAACATTTGAATATGGCTACCGAGATCGTTCAAGCGGTGCGCTTGAAGGACGTCGCAATCTCCTTTTCCATTGGCGAACGCAATCAATACGACGCTGTCGCAGAAACCAGTCTTTCGATCGGCGAGCACGAATTCGTTGCCATCGTCGGCCCCACCGGATGCGGTAAATCGACACTCCTGAACGCCGCAGCCGGCTTGCTCAAACCCGCCAGGGGTTCGGTCGAGGTTTTCGGCAAGCCGCTAAGCGGCATCAACAACGACGCGGGCTATCTCTTCCAGCAGGACTCGCTGATGCCCTGGAAGACGGTCGAAGAAAACGTTGCGATCGGCCTTGAGATCAAGGGGGTGTCGAAAAAGGAAGCCCGGACGGCTGCGCGCGAATGGCTCGCCAGGGTTGGTCTCTCCGCCTTCTGCGAACGCTATCCGATGAAGCTCTCCGGCGGCCAGCGCAAGCGCGTCGGCCTTGCCCAGGTGCTGATACGCGACCCCAAGCTGCTGTTGATGGACGAGCCCTTCGGACCGCTCGATGCGCAGACCCGCCTGCTGATGGGTGACCTGCTGCTCAGGCTCTGGTCGAAGGACCGAAAGGCGGTCATGTTCGTCACGCACGACCTGGACGAAGCCATCGCGCTCGCCGATCGCATCGTCATCATGTCCGCCGGCCCGCGCTCGCGGATGATCGGGGACTATACGGTGACACTGCCCAGGCCGCGAGACATTGCCGAAATCCGGCATGATCCGGCATTCATCAAGCTGCATCGGGAGATCTGGCACGCCCTGCGAGGCGAAGTGATGAAGGCCTATGGCGAATTGGCGGGAGAGATGCGATGAGACGGAGCTATCTTGTTTCCATACAGGTGCTGATCGCCGCAGTCGTCATCGTGATTTGGCATCTGGCGTCAGCGACCCACGTGTTCGGCAATCCCAAATCGGTCGCCTTCTTCTTTGCCAATCCGGTCAACGTCGCCGTCAAGATCTGGCAATGGTTCTCCAGCGGAAGCATCTGGTACCATCTGTGGGTGACGCTTGCAGAGTCGGTGCTTGCCTTCCTGATCGGCTCATTCGGCGGTCTCATCTTCGGTTTCTGGTTTGCACGAAAGCCGACGGTCGCGGCGATCTTCGATCCCTACGTGAAGGCGGCAAACGCGCTGCCCCGCGTCGTGCTCGCGCCGATCTTCGCATTGTGGTTCGGTCTCGGCATCTGGTCGAAGGTGGCGCTTGGGATCACGCTGGTGTTCTTCATCGTCTTCTTCAACGTCTATCAGGGCGTCAAGGAAGTGAGCCAGACGGTTCTCTCCAACGGGAAAATGCTTGGCATGGGAGAACGGCAGCTGCTTCGCCATGTCTATCTTCCGTCGGCACTGTCCTGGGTGTTTTCCAGCCTTCACACATCGGTGGGCTTTGCCGTCGTCGGCGCCGTTGTCGGCGAATATCTCGGCTCGTCTGCCGGTCTCGGCTATCTCATCCAGCAGGCTGAAGGCGTCTTCGACGTGACCGGGGTCTTTGCCGGCATGTTCGTGCTCATGGCCTTCGTGCTGCTGGTCGATTGGCTGATGACGATGGTGGAGCGCCGGCTGCTGATCTGGCGTGAAACCTGAGGATCTTTGAAAGAGGAGGAGTGTAATATGGAACGCAGGACATTCTTGGCCGGAGCGGCCGCCCTTACGATCGGATCGGCGCTTGGAGGATTGAAGCCGGCCGGCGCTGCGGAGGGACAGCCCGAAAAGCCTGATCTGATGATCGGCGTGGGCGGCAAGCCATTGCTGTACTACCTGCCGCTGACGATTGCCGAAAGAAAGGGCTTCTTCAAGGAGGAAGGCCTCAATGTGACCATCAACGATTTCGCGGGAGGCGCGAAATCGCTGGAAGCCCTTGTCGGCGGCTCGCTGGATATCGTCTCGGGCGCTTACGAACATACCATCCGCATGCAGAACAAGGGGCAGGATATCGTCGCCGTTTGCGACCTCGGCCGCTTCCCCGGCATCGTCATCGCCATCAACAAGAGCCTGGCGGGCGAGATCAAGTCGATCAAGGACCTGAAAGGCCGGAAGATGGGTGTCACCGCTCCCGGTTCGTCGACGGCGCTCATGTTGCAATACGCGCTTCAGAAAAACGGCCTGAAGACCGACGATGCCGCCCTGATCGGTATCGGCGGCGGCTCGAGCGCTGTTGCTGCGGTGAAGAATGGCGCCGTCGACGGCCTGTCTCTTCTCGACCCGGTCATCGCCCAGCTGCAATATGAAGGCGATATCGAGGTTCTCATCGACACCCGGACCGAGAAGGGCACGCGCGAATTGTTCGGCGGACCCAATCCTGCGGCGACGGTCTATCTGAAGCGCGAGTTCGCCGAGGAAAACCCGATCACCACGCAGCGTACCGTCAACGCCTTCATGAAGGCGCTCAAGTTCATCGCCAGTGCGAGCCCCGAGGAAATTGCGGCCACGGTTCCGGAAGAATATCTTCTGGGCAACAAGGACCTCTACATGCAGGCCTTCAAGAACTCCAAGGAGATGTATTCTCCCGACGGTCTCGTGACCGAAGAGGGCTACAAGTCGATGATGGGCGTCCTCAAGGCGCTGGACCCTGACCTGGCGCAGGCCGACGTGCCTTTCGAGAAGACCTTCGATCCGCGGTTCGTGAAGGCTGCAGCCTAGCGAACTCGCCGGGGTCTACGGACCCCGGCAAACCTGCCGACAAATCGAGAGCCCATTCCAATCAGCGGCTCGCGGTTTTCCGATTGTCGATTCATTCCCCGTTGCTTGCGGCCAAGATCGACCTGGCGCGCTCGATCACGGGACGATCGATCATCTCGCCGTCGACCTTGAACGCATTGCCATCCTCAAGCGACTGGAGCACCCGCCGGGCCCAGGCAATCTCATCATCCGTCGCGGAAAAGGCCGAGAGGATCGGCCCGATCTGCCGGGGATGTATGGCGAGCTTGCCGCCGAAGCCCAGGGATTTCGCGTGCAAGGCATCGTCCGTGACCGCCGCCGGATCGCCGATCGCCACGGTCACGCCATCGATTGGCGAACCGCGATTGGCCAGGCGCGATCGCAGAACCAGTTCGGAACGTGCTGACAACAAGGCCAGGCGATCCTGGCTGCAGCCGATGTCGAGCGCGAAATCGATGGAGCCAAAGGCGACGCAACGAACGTTGTCCGGGGCGAGAATGTCAGGCAGCGCCACCAGCGCGCGCGCCGTCTCGATGAGAGGGATCAACTCGATCTTTCCGCCGAGCATCTCAGTGACGACGGCAAGATCGCGGCCTGCCTCGGCCTTAGCCACCATCACCGCCGATGGCGGGCTATCTCGGATCGCCTGCAGATCCTCTTCGAGCAAACCGCTGGACGGTGCATTGACGCGCACGATCTCGTAGAGCGATGTCTTGGCCCGAGCGGCGACCGCCTGACGGGCGATGTTCTTTTCTGCCAAGTTCACGGCGTCTTCGAGATCGTAGATTACGGCATCCGCCCCCGAGGCTGCAGCCTTCGCAAACAGGCCGGATTTGTTGCCGGGGACGAAGAGAGGTGCGACGAGCGATCGCATCACGGCCACTCCGCGGTTGCCTGCATCGTCACACCGCCTCCAGCGTTTGCGCACCACAGATCGAACCTGCCGGAGCTCTTCCTCGCATTGACCGTAAAGGCCTCTCCGTCGAAAAGCGGTCCCACAGCCCTGAAGGCGAACCGTCGGGGTCGCTCCCCGCCGCGCAGTGCCGCGGCAAATTCGAGAAGCATCGAGGCTTGCAACGGCCCGTGCACCAGGAGACCGGAGTAACCCTCGACCTCCGTCGCATAGCGGCGGTCGTAATGGATGCGGTGCGCATTGAAGGTGAGCGATGAATAGCGAAAGAGCAGCGGCTCGCTCGCCACGATCGTCTGCTGATGGTCAGGCAGCGGAGCGTCATTCCCCCGTGGTGGAGGCGACGCCGCCGGTGCGCCCGCCGCGCGATAGACGATCTTCTGCAGTTCGCGTAGCGCAGCGCCGCGCGGTGTGAACCAATCGTGGCGAACCGTGACGAATATCAGTTGACCGGAGCGGCCATTCTTTAACTCGACATCGTCGATGCGGGATCTCCGGGCCACGGTATCCGACAATGCAAAATCCGACAGGAATTCGACGTCGCTGGAAGCCCACATCCGTCTCGGTAGCGGAACCGGCGGGAGAAAGTCACCCCGCGCGGCGTGACCATCGGCTCCGAGATCGGATTGTGGCACGGTCTCGGGCGCGAGGCACCAGTGGAGGGAGGCCGGCAGCCTCTCCAACGAGGTCATTTCCGAACCCAGCGTGGCACGCAGGCCATCGACGACCCGAGGCGTGATCACGTCCTCGACTTGCTGCTCCCGGCCAATCCAGCGGCGCAGGAATGCCGGATCAATGGGCCCGGCTTGTTCCTTCTTGCGTTCGTCTTCCGTCATCTCAGACCGTATAATTGAGGCCGAGCCGCCCGCCATCGGGATAGATCGTCTGGCCGGTAATGTAGGATGCATCGTCACTTGCCAGGAATGCGACGACGCTGGCGATCTCCGAAACATGCCCCCTGCGCCCGAGTGGCGTGCGCGACATGACTCGTCGCTCAGCCTCGGCATCAGGGATGACGGCGGCGGCGATCGCCGTGTCGATGGTTCCCGGTCCGACGCCGTTGACGCGGATATTGTGTTTCGAAAGCGAGATCGCCGTCACCTTGGTCAGCTGGTTGAGCGCGCCCTTGGATACGGCATAGGGAATCTGGTTCGGAATGGTGATGCGCGCATTGACCGAGGACATGTTGATGATCGAGCCGGTGGCACGCGGGATCATATGGCGCGCTGCCTCCTGGGTGAGCAGGAAGGCAGATTTGAGGTTGACGGCCAGCACCCGGTCGAAATCCTCCTCTTCAAGGTCGGTCAATTCCGCGGCGTGAATGATGCCGGCATTGTTGACGACGATATCCAGCTGGCCGAAAGCCTCCATGACGGCAGAGACCAGCGCCTTTATGTCGGCCTTCTTCGAGGCATCGGCGACCATATAAGGCATGTCCAGGGCACGCGCGGTTTCCTTGAGCTTGGCCTCATTGATATCCGACAGAAAGACCCGCGCGCCCTCTGCCGCGAGACGTTCCGCAACAGCCTTGCCGATTCCCTGAGCCGCACCGGTGATCACCGCAGTCTTCTTGTCCAAGCGCATTCCGTCGTCCCCTTCTTTCATATTCTGTTTCAGTCAATCAGATGACGTTTCTTTCGATAATGGGTCTTCGTCCCTCGATTCGGTCCCAGCCGAGCGCCGAGACATCGATCGAACTTGCATGACCGTCCTCGATGATCTCCGCGACACTGAGGCCGACCCCTGGCGATTGCATGATCCCATGGCCACTGAAGCCGGTCGCGAAGATGAGGTTTTGAAAAACGCCATGCGGCCCGATGATGCCATTGTGATCGAGGGTGTTGAATTCATAATAGCCAGCCCAGGCCCCCGTCATCTTGATGGATTCGAAAGCCGGAACGCGCGAGGCCAGAGCCGGCCAGAGAATCTCGTCCCATTGCGTGTAGTCGACCTCCAGCGGCATGTCGTCCGGATCGGGATCAGGAGAGACACCGCAAATGAATTGATCTCGCCCCTCCGGCCGGAAATAGACGCCGGAATTGTCGACGACCAGCGGACAATTGTCGATCGGGCTGCGGCAGGAAAAGGAAAAGACGTTTCGAAGCCGCGGCCGGACCGGCAGGTCGATGCCGACAGACGCGGCAAGCGGCGCGGACCAGCATCCCGCGGCGAGGACGAATACGTCGCCAGGCACCTGCGACCCGTCGGCCAGTTTGACGGCCGCAATCCGTCCGTCCGCTTCCAGAAAGCCGGTGGCCTTGGCGGCGACATAGGTGCAGCCAAGCGCCTTGGCCTTCCGCACAAACCCTTGCAGCAGGCCATATCCGTCAAACCATCCTTCACCAGCGAGCCCCAGGCATGCCAGCGATATGCCGTCGAGCGACAGCCAGGGGAACCGCTTCGAGAGCATTTCCGGCTCGATCAGAACGTTCCTCGCGCCCCTGTCCATCTGGATCTGGTGATTTTGCCGCATCGCGTCCGCCCCTGCGGGCCCGGCGATCAGCAGATAGCCTTTCTCGTGAAAACCTACCTCGGGCTTTTCATCGCCGAGCGCGAGCGCCACGGAGGCATTGCGCAGGAACTCCGCGCCGAATGTCGAGAGATCGATATTGGCAGGCGTGGAGAATTGCTGGCGCATGCCGGAGGCCGAAAGTGCCGACGATGCCTGCGCATAGGTCGAATCGCGCTCGACGATGATGATCTCGGCGTCATCTCCCGGCCGGCTGGCGAGAAAATATGCGGTTGCACTGCCCATCACGCCACCGCCGACGATCACGATCCGACGTTTGAATGGCGTCATGGAAGCACTCCTGCAGGTACGCCGGCCGGGTGCGCCGCGTGCATGTCGGTTTGCGGCGGCACTCCCGTGCCGTTGGCGTCGCCGGGATGCAAGGCCCTGTCGACCAGCGCCGCCTGATCGTCGTCGTGCCGCCCGTGGAAACTGCCTGCTGGCGATGCCGACGCCTTGCGTGCGACAACCCGCAGGACCGGATCACGCCAGCCGGCGTCACGAAGCACTGCTTCCAGCCTGGGACGAACATAGTCGAGAGCGCCCATATTTTCGGGCTCTTCCTGAAGGAAGACCGGCTTTGCCGATGCCCATTCCTTCACCGCCGCGGCGATTTCCTTCTCCGGGAAGGGTGCGAGCTGCTCGATGCGCACGATGGCGACGTCTTTCAACTGACGCTCGGCTCGCTTCATTTCGAGATCGTAGGCGATCTTGCCGCTGCAGAAAACGACCGACGCTGCGGCTTGACCACCAAGAGGTCTGCTGACAATGACCGGCCGGAACGACGTGCCGGCATGGAAGGCCTCCGCCAGGGAGACGGCCGCCGGATGTCGGAGCAATGCCTTCGCGCTCAGGACGACAAGCGGGCGCTTGTCGCTGCGCTTTGCCTGGGCCCGCAGCAGATGGAAATAGTTGGCGGGCGTGCTCGGCATGACGACGTCGAGGTTGAATGGCTGCGCCAGCTGCAGGAAACGCTCGATGCGCGCCGACGAATGTTCCGGTCCCTGCCCGTCCAGGCCATGCGGCAACATCAGGACGAGATTGCTGTCGGCATTCCACTTTTCTTTGCCCGAGGCGACAAACTGGTCGATGATGATCTGCGCGCCATTGGCAAAGTCACCAAACTGCGCCTCCCAGATGACGAGGCAGTCGGGCCGGGCGAGCGAATAGCCGTATTCGAAGCCGAGGATCGCATATTCCGACAGGGGACTGTTGCGCACATCGAACAGCGGCCTGTTCGCATTGGCGCGGCCGATCTGCAGATGCTGCTTGCCAGTTTGGGTATCGGTCAATGCGAAATGCCGATGCGAGAAGGCGCCCCTGACCACATCCTGGCCGGTCAGCCGCACCGGCGTGCCCTCGGCAGTCAGGGCTGCAAATGCAAGCGCTTCGGCCGTCGGCCAGTTTATGCCGGTCCGCATGAGATCGGCGCGCGTTCGGACGATCCGGTCAAGACGGCGATCGATCGTGATGCCGGCCGGTGGTTCCGCCAGAGTGGCCATCAATCCTGAGAGTTCTGCGGCCTCGATCCCCGTATGCCCCAGGGCAAGACTGTCTCCGGGGGCGACGTCCGGCGCAGGTTTCGGTAGCGCGAGATCTTTCTTTGCTTCGGCATATGCCGCCAGGAAGCGCTCCGAATAAGCGGCCTTCCATGCCTCAATCGTTTCCGGCGCGGCGAGGCCGCGATCGATCAGGCGGCTGGCCCAGACATCCGCAAGCTGAGGATGAGCATCGACGGCCTGGTAGAGTAGCGGCTGCGTGAAACGGGGCTCGTCGATCTCGTTATGGCCATTGCGCCGGTAGCATACGAGATCAACGACACTGTCGCGCTGATGCGTAGAGCGGTAATCGACGGCGATATCGGCTGCCTTGATCACGCTCTCCAGGGCCTCGCCATTGGCATGGAGGATGAGGCTGTCCGTCGCCTTGAAGACACCGGTGCAGTATTTCGACGTGCGCGCCTCGGACGGATTGGTGGTGAAGCCGATCTGGTTATTGATGACGATATGGAGGGTGCCGCCGGTAGCATATCCCGGCAACCCGGAGAGCTGGACGAGTTCTGCGACCGCCCCCTGCCCGATGACTGCCGCATCGGTGTGCAGGATGATCGTGGCGATCTTTTCCTCGGATATATCCTGCACACCTCGCGCCTTGCCGATCACGACAGGATTGACGGCCTCGAGATGCGAGGGGTTCGGCAGAAGATCGACGGCAAGCTCGCGCCCATCGCCGACAGCCACCGTGCCCTGCCATCCGAGATGGTAGGGCACGTCGGCGGGCGTCTGATTGCCGAACGGATGCTTGCCCGAAAATTCGGCGAGCGTCGCCGGCAAGGGACGGCCGAGGGCATTGCTTAGGAGATTGAGACGGCCGCGATGCATCGTGCCGATGACCACGCGGTCTACGCCCTGGATCGCCAATCGCCACAGCACGCGTTTCATCAAGACCACAACCGCTTCCGCACCCTCGGCACCGAAACGTTTCTTCGCGGTGAACTTGATCTGCATCAGGCGTTCGAATTCGCTCGCCTCGATGACGGTGCGGCCAATCTCAACCTCGTCCACGGATCGCGGCTCATAGCGCTCGAACGCATCATAGGCCCAGTTTCGCAGCGTCTCGTCGTCTATGTGCTCGGTCTCCAGGCCGAGACTGCCGCAGTAGAGATCGGCAAGATGCGCGTATTCGGCTCGATCCGCGCCGGGTGCGATCGAAACCGCGCGCTGCGATGGCGTCGTCGAAGAGACGAAGGCAGCAATCGGATCGAGCATGGTGGCCGCATGCCCTTTCCGGCGCAGCCGTTGCCGGATTTCGCCATCAGCCGCAACGTGGGCGGGCGCGGGATGCTCCCGCAGGAGGCTGAGAGGCAGGTGCCATTCGGCAGCGACGGAATGCGGGTCCCGAAGAAAGCGAGCGTGCAGTTGCTCGAGATATTCGAGATTGTCCCGGGTCAGCAGCGAGCTCAGGCTTGAACGAAGAATGCGGTCTGCGGCCATAGTCGTTTCCCACGCGTCCGTTCTTCTCCCCCAATTTCCCGGGGGTGTCTTCAGAACAGGCCTTCTATCAGTTATGCTTTTTGGGCATGCATCGAACGCGCGGGAATATGCCTATGAAATTCGACGAACTTCGCTATTTCCTGAAAGCCTCCGAGGCGGGCAGCATGTCGAAGGCGTCCGAGAGCCTGGGAATGACGCAGCCGGCGCTCAGCCGCCAGATCCGGCAGCTGGAACAGGAACTGCGCAGCGACCTGTTCTACAGGCATGGGCGGGGCGTATCGCTGACCCCGTCCGGCATCAAGCTCAAGGAAGTGGCTGTTCAGGTTCTCGACCAGCTCACGCAGATCACCAAGGAAATTCAGGAGGATTCGGCGAAGGAGAATGGTGTCGTCGTTCTCGGCGTACCGCCGTCGATCGGAGCCACCTTGTGCGCGCCGCTCTCGGCTGGTTTTGCGAAAATATACCCTGATGCGCGCCTGCGCATTCGCGAAGGCTTCAGCGGCAATCTGAGCGAAATGCTGGAGGCCGGACAGCTTGATCTGGCGATCCTCTATGATGCAAGACGCCGCCGTGACCTGCTGGTCAGCCCCTTGATCCGTGAAAATCTTTATCTGATTACGCCGAGAAACGGCCCGGCCATCACAACCGACGTCGGCTGGGAAGATATCCGCGATCTAGGCTTCATTCTGCCCGGTCCTGAGAACGGCATGCGGCGGGTGATCGAGCGCGCCGCCAAGGATGCCGGCCTTTCCCTGAACGTGGAACTCGAGGTCGATTCCGTCCCGGCCATCCGCCAGCTTGTCGCTTCGGGCGCGGGAGCGGCAATCCTGCCTTATGGGGCCGTCCACGGGGAGGTGCGTGCCGGCCATCTGGACGCCCGCGTCGTCAGGGAGCCGGGAATGGCCGCCCTGCTCGTCGTCGCGACGCCCCGCAGCAAACCGGTGACGCGTACCGTGCGGGCCTTGGTCAAGCAGATCGAGGCGGAAACGCTCAACTGCATCCGCTCCGGAATCTTGCGGGGGGAGCATCGGCCGAGCGGACCGGAAGACTTCAACGCCGATGCGTGAGCGCTTGTGCCAAGCCTTTTAGGCATAGCTGGTCAAACGATCGGATGAGACCGCCATCCCGCTTTTTGTTGTAGACCTTATCGGGTCTCTTGCGAAGAAGGATGGCATGTACCAGCTCCTGCGTGGTCTGCGGATCATCGAAATTTCGGCATTCGTCGCCATACCGCTATGCGGAAATACGCTGGCGCAACTCGGCGCCGAGGTCATCCGCGTCGACCCTCCAGGTGGCGGAGCCGACTACGGCAGATGGCCTCTCTCCAGGGAGGGCGGCAGCATCTACTGGAGCGGGCTCAATCACGCAAAGCAATCGCTCACCGCAGATCTGCGGACGCCGGAAGGACAGGCGTTCGTGCTGGACCTCATCGGCGACGACGGCATCGTCATCACCAATCTTTCCCCGGCATTCCTGACCGACGGGACATTGCTGGCGGAGAGACCCCGAACCATTCTGGCAACGCTGGAGGGGTTTCCCGGCGGCCGCACGGCAGTCGATTACACCGTGAATGCAGCATCGGGGCTGCCACTGATCACCGGCGCCGACCCATCATCCGGACCGATCAACTCGCCATTTCCGACATGGGACATGCTGGCCGGTCTGCATATCGCGCTGGCGATCGTCGCGGCAGAGCGGCGGCGGCAGATCGAGGGCCAGGGAGCGTGGATCAAGTGCGCCTTGTCTGATGTCATGCTTTCGTCGCTGACGACGCTCGGCTTCGTCGGCGAAACCGAGGTCGGCGACAGCGTGCGCCAGCCGATCGGCAACAGCATTTTCGGCACGTTTGGCCATGATTTCGAGACCGCGGATTTACAGCGGCTGATGGTGGTCGCCTTGACGCCGCGGCAATGGCACGAGCTGTGTGCGACAACGGGAACGGCAGAGACATTCTCAGCACTCGAGAGCGAATTGGGTTTCGACTTCAACCGCGAAGGCGATCGTTTCAGGGCCAGAGACAGGATCTGCACGGTTCTGGCCGCCTGGTTTTCCGCGCACTCGCTCCAGGAAATATCGAAAGCGTTCGAAAAAACGATGATCTGCTGGCACCCCTATCAAACGATCGACGCCTTGAAGGACCCGGGAGGGCTGATCGAGAAGAGTTCCATATTCGAACGCGTGGATCATCGGAATGTCGGCGAGATCTGGACGTCCGGCCCGGTATTTCGCCTCGAGAACGAGACCCGCGGGAAGCTGAAGGGCACAGGCCCGCTCGGCGCACAGACCGCCGAATTGACACCGCATGAGGCTGAAATGGATCGGAACGGGAAGTCATGACGGCGACGCCAGAGATCGACATTGCCGGACGCGTGACACGCCTCGAGGCCGCCGTCGGGGCGCTCGGCCAGATGGTCGACGCCGCCATAGCCTTGGCGCGCGACAAGCAGGCGGACAGCCGTGGACTTGGACAAGCCGACAGCCATGGGCTGGCCTGGCTCGCGACTTATGTGTCGGCACTGCGCGCGACCGTCGACTATGGGTTGGCACTGGAACGGTCGGGACGTCTGACCGAAATCGAGAGCCTGCTCATAGCGATCGGCGGAGGGGAATATCTCGATCAGCTCGTCGGCGGCATTCCGATGAGCCAGACCGAATTCGTACGTGCGCGCGACCTGCTGCCCACCGAAACGTTCGATCGACTGGTCTCCGACATCAGCGTCAGAGACGCTATCCGACAAGGCAATACGAGAGAAAACCGCGCACGGCTGGTGGCCATCTGGCGCGCCGCGAACACAGCACCTCACCTTGGGGACCCCGACACCGACGACACCGTCGAGGCCATCCGCATGGAGATGCGCAAGTTCGTCGCCAAGGAGATTTCACCGCACGCGCAATCATGGCACATGAACAACCAATACATTCCGCAGAGCGTGCTTGATCAGCTTGGAAATCTCGGTGTTTTCGGACTTACCCTGCCGGAAGAATACGGTGGTTCGGGCCTGTCGAAGGTCGCGATGTGCGCGGTCACCGAAGAGCTGTCACGAGGCTATCTCGGCGTCGGCTCGCTCGGCACGCGATCGGAAATCGCGGCCGAACTGATCCTTGCGGGAGGCACGGAAGCGCAAAAAGGGAGATGGCTGCCGCTGATCGCTTCGGGCCATTGCCTTCCGACCGCCGTCTTCACCGAACCGGATGTCGGATCGGATCTTGCCTCGCTCAGGACGAGGGCATCGCGGAGGGATGGCGTGTACACGGTCAACGGCGCCAAGACCTGGATCACCCATGCCAGCCGCGCCAACCTGATGACGCTCCTTGTTCGAACCGATCCGAACGACAAGGGCTATCGCGGACTGTCGATGCTGCTGGCCGAAAAGACGCCCGGCACCGATGAGGCACTTTTCCCCGACCAGGGTCTCTGCGGAAGCGAGATCGAGGTTCTCGGATATCGCGGCATGAAGGAGTTCGAACTCGCCTTCGAGGATTTCAACGTCCCCGCCGAAAACCTCCTCGGCGAAAAGGAGGGCGAGGGCTTCAAGCAGTTGATGCGGACCTTCGAGGCAGCACGCATACAGACGGCCGCGCGCGCTGTCGGTGTCGCCGAAGCGGCATTTGACGTGGGCTGGCGATATGCCAACGATCGGGTTCAGTTCGGACAGCCGATCGTGCTCTTCGACCGCATCGCCGACAAGCTCGCGATGATGGCGGCGGAACTGGTGATGACCCGGCAACTCGTCTATTCCGCAGCGCGAAAGAAAGATCTCGGCCTTCGATGCGACGTCGAGGCGGGCATGGCCAAGCTTCTGGCGGCCCGGGTCGCCTGGGCCTGCGCGGACGGCTGCGTCCAAATCCACGGTGGCAACGGCTTTGCGCTGGAGTTCGAAGCGAGCCGTCTGCTTTGCGACGCGCGAATTTTGTCCATATTCGAAGGAGCGGCCGAGATTCAGGCGGAAGTGATCTCGCGTGGGCTCATGGCCGCCGGCCTGAACTGAAAAAGCACGCGGTGTCATCGCGCCGCCATGCCGATCGGCGAGCATAACTCGACCTAGCTATTGGCTGGTTCGAACCCCGGTCCAATTATCACGCCGGCATATCCAGTGATCGTTGCCGATCGAAACGGTGAAGCCCCCAAGCAAGATGAAGGACGACAGCAATGGATAAGAAATCAGCAGTCCAGCACCGCGACTTGCCCCTCAAGACCCCAAGCGATCTCGGAGAAAATGCCGTGAAGGATATTGCAGGCGCGCTTAACGCCCTGCTCGCGGACGTGTTCGCGCTCTACATCAAGACCAAGAACTTTCACTGGCACATGTCCGGCCCGCATTTCCGCGACTATCACCTGTTGCTCGACGAGCATGCGCAGCAGATCTTTGCGATGACCGACGATATAGCCGAGCGGGTGCGCAAGGTCGGCGGCAGCACCCTGCGTTCGATCGGACATATCGCCCGTCTGCAGCGCATCGCGGACAATGACGCTGATTTCGTCTCCCCCGCCGACATGCTCTCGGAGCTGCGCGAAGACAATCTGCGTCTGGTCACCATCCTGCGCCAGACGCACGAGACGACGTCCGAACATGACGACTATGCGACTACAAGCATGATCGAGAACTGGATCGACGAGAGCGAGCGCAGGGTCTGGTTCCTGTTCGAGACGACACGGCGCGATTAAGCCGCGGCGGCGGCGGGGCAAGGTGCCACTTCGCCGCCTCTCTTCGATTTGATCAATGTGCTCCTGGATGCCTATGTCGCCTTCGGACGCACGGCGGCCTGGTCCGCCGGACGCCCGGGATGTGCGGCGGGCAAGCGAGTTTGCAATTTGCGACATTAGAACCCATCTAATATCTTGAGAAACGGATGCCCGCTCCGCCGTTCCCATGGCCCAGCCGCTTCCGTTTACCGAAAACAAACCATATGCAGTTGCAATCCAAGGCGAAAACCGCTTGCTTAGAAAAATCTACTTGTTCTGCCTGTAGCGGTAGGCGGATTGGTAAGGAAACGGCTTGTCCATAGAACTGCGCACTTCGCAACCCGATCATATTGTGGTTACGATTGCAGCCTCGGCACGGTCCGCTTGACGAAAGAATGAGCAAAGAACTGTTTCAGGTAAAGTTTTGGGGCGTACGGGGCAGCATCCCGGTTTCGGGACCCGAGTTCGATCATTACGGGGGTAACACCTCGTGCATCGAAGTCCGCTGCGGCGCCCACCGTATGATCTTCGACGCGGGTTCCGGCCTGCGCGAAGCTGGTCTCGCGATGCTCAATGAGAGCGTCAGCGACGTCGATCTGTTTTTCAGCCACTGCCACTACGACCACATCATCGGCCTGCCCTTCTTCAAGGCCATCTATTATCCGTCGATCCACCTCAATATCTGGTCGGGTCATCTGGACGGAAAGATGAGCACCAAGGAGATGGTCAACCAGTTCATCAGCCCGCCGTGGTTCCCGGTGAAGACGGATATCTGCCAGGCGACGATGAACTTCCGCGATTTCCATGCCGGTGAAATCCTGAAGCCGCGCGAAGGCGTCAAGATCAAGACCTATATGCTGAACCATCCGGGCGGCGCGATCGGCTACCGCATCGAATATGGCGGGCGTTCCCTGGCGCTGGTCTTCGACGTCGAGCATATCCCCGGGTCCTACGATCCAGTGTCGCTTGAGATGATGAAGGGCGCCGATCTGGCAGTCTATGACTGCACCTACAACGAAGACGAGATGCAGCGCTTCAAGGGCTTCGGCCATTCCACCTGGCAGCACGGGACCGAGCTGGCGAAGATGGCGGGCACGAAGCGTTTCGCGCTCTTCCACCATGCGCCCTCACGCACCGACACCCAGCTCAGCCAAATGGAGCTGGACGCGCAAGCGATCTTCCCCGGCTCCTTTGCCGCCCGCGACAATCAGGTCGTCGAAATCTAGGCTTTCATAAGCGCCGCCGCCGGCTTCCAGGCGACGGCCTTGTTTCCGGCAGTCGCCTTGAACAGGCGTTCGCAGAAGCTCCAGGCCTGGACATCGTGGTCGAGGTGATGCGTCAGCAGGCCGATCGGCTCGTCGCTGCCCTCGAAGCGGCTTTGCAGCTCCGCGGCCAATTCCGCCACCAGCTCCCCATCCGGCCGGCCGCCGCGCGTGCCGTGCCAGTCGATGATGTCGACATGGGTATTGAGGATGCCGATCGGTTCTTCCTGCGCGGCAGCGCCATAGGTCGAGAGGTTTTCGAAGCCGAGCGCCGAGAGCTTGGGGATCAGCAACGGGTCGATGCGGTTCCACGGCGGCACCAGCATCGGCACGAAGGACGCCTCATGCAGCTGCCTGAGATGCAGGAAGCCGTGATAGAGCTCGCCGAGCACGGCTTCCGCCAGGCGGTGATGGCCAAGCTCCTGTTTCTTTTCGCCCTCGCCGGCGTGGTTGTGATGCGCCCAGCCATGGACGGCGACGGCCGCATGACGCTCGTCCGCAAGGCGGTGCGCCAGCGGCTGACCGGCCTTTGCCGGAACGACGGCGAGGGTCACCGGCACGTCGTAGCGATTGGCGAGATCGAGCAGCGTATCGAGCGCCACAGTCGGCTCGAAGGCGTCGTCATCGCGCCACCAGAAAATTGCGGTGCGGCCGGCCTCCTGCCAGCGCGCCAGTTCGTTGTGAAGAGGTTCCCAGGCTTCGTTGCCGCCCATCACTTCACTCCTGCATGTTGTTTCAAGATGCCGTCGAGCGCCTTGGCCGCTGTCGCGATCGAGCGCTCTTCCAGCACGAAGCGGCGCGCCGCCTTTCCCATCGTCCGCCGTTTCTTCGGCTGTTCCAAAAAATCGCGGATGGCCTGACCATAAGCGGCGGTATCGCCCTCTGCTGTCAATACGCCGCTGCGGCCGTTCTCGATCACAGCGGGGACGCCGGCGGTGTTTTCCGCAACGGCCGGGAGGCCTGCAGCCTGCGCTTCGAGATAGGCAAGACCATAGGCCTCGCCGCAGCCGGGCCAGACGTAAATGCCGGATTGCCCGAGCAGCGCGGCCACCTCTTCGGCGCTGCGCTCGCCATGCCATCCGATCCGCCCCGCCTCGAACCGGGCAAACAGCGCCTCGACCGCCCCCCTCTCCGGTCCGTCGCCGACGATCGACAGCGTCCAGTCCACCGTTTCGATCTCTGCAAGCGCTGCCGCGAGCCGCTCATAGCTCCGCATCTTGTCGCCCGGGCGCATCATCGCCACCGCTATCAGCCGCTTCGGATCACCTCCGGCAGGAGGGGCCGCAAACAGCTTGGGATCGATAAACGGTGCGAGCGAAGCCATGCTTGCTGCCGGAATTGCCCTCTCGACGCCCATCCGGTCACGCTTCGTCATCGCGATATTGACCGCGGCCATCCGGATACTGTCGGCAACGAGCGCCTGATAGGTCTGCCATAGGCCATGATCGCGCTTCGGCGAATAGGAGGTTTCGGCCGTGACATAGGCAAGGCCGAACTCGGCAGCAAGCGCGGGGCCGAATGGATCGGGAGACTTGTAGTAGGGGTGATAGCAGAACCACAGATCCGGCTTGCTGCCCGCTGAAAACTTCCCTCTCAGCCGCGAGAGCTCCGCCTGACGTCCCTCTTCGAGCGCGGCAGCGGCCTCCGGCGTGGCCGCGAAATTCCTGAACGACGAGACAAGTTCGACCTCGTTACCGGCAAGATCGAGCGCCTGCATCAACAGCCGTGCCATCAGGCGGTCTCCCGATGGTACCGGATGATCCGGGGATTTCAGCGGAGCGTAGAACGCGATGCGCATCAGTGGACGCCTCCGGAGACGCACCGTTTCCAATTCCCGGTCCGGCCGGCGGCGAAATTCTGCGCTATGGTCTGCTTCCTTAAGAGTTACCGGTGAACATATAGAATGTGATCGCAGTTGAAGAAGGCGGCATTCCGCTTCTCTTCAAACATCTCTATTTCATAAGAGATTCGATCTTCAAGAACGGGAATGAATGGCGGTCGCGGATACAGGCCTTTTTACGGAACGCAACATCCGGCACGCGCGCCTCGGCGCCGGTCTCGTGATGTTCGTTTTCGTGACGCTGCATCTTTCCAATCACGCGGTAGGCTTGATTTCGGTCGATGCCGCTGACGATGCCCGCAGACTGTTCATCGCGCTTTGGCGAAACCCGGTCGGCACGCTGGCGCTTTACGGCGCGATCCTCGTTCATATGACACTAGCGTTGCGCTCGCTCTATGTTCGCCGCAGCCTCGTCATGCCGAAGAGCGAACTGGCGCAGATCGTCTTAGGCCTGGCAATTCCGCTGATCATTATGGACCACGTCATCGGAACACGCGTCGTTCATGAACTCTATCACTATGTCGACAATTACGAGACGATCGTCAGGCTGCTGTGGATCACGTCGCCGGGGGGCGGCGTGCGCCAGGCGCTCGCGGTCATCGTCGTCTGGACGCATGGCTGCATCGGCCTGCATTTCTGGCTTCGCTACCGCCCCTGGTATCAGGCCTTCTCGCCGCTGCTGATGGCGCTCGCGATCCTCCTGCCGGTATTGGCGCTGCTGGGCTTCGTCGAGATGGGACGGACGATCGCCGAACCCGACTACGAGGGTCTGGTGGATACCGGCCGCTACCAGGAGAACCTCAACAGCCGCTACTATTCGGACCCGGATGCGCAGCGACAGGTCGCCATGATCCGCGCCGGGCTCTACAGCAGCTTCTCGCTCGCACTGCTGACGGTGGTGCTCGCCCGCAGCCGGCGCCGGTGGAAGGAAGCGACCGACCAGATCGCGGTCCATTATCCGGCCGGAGAAACGATCAAGGTACCGCGTGGCTTTACCGTACTGGAGGCGAGCCGCCTCGGCGGCCTGCCGCATTATTCAGTCTGTGGCGGCAAGGGGCAATGTTCCACCTGCCGCGTACAGATCCTCAGCGATTATGAAAGCCTGCCGCCGCCTGACAAGATGGAGCGGACGACATTGAAGCGGATCAATGCGGCGCCCGACGTCCGCCTTGCGTGCCAGCTTCGCCCCAACCACGATCTCACTGTCGTCCCGCTGCTGATCCCTGCCACGGAAGCCGCCCTGCCCGCCAATACGCAGGAAACGAGCCCCGGGCGGGAGCGCGATATTGCCGTGCTCTTCTGCGATATGCGCAACTTCACGGCGCTGACGGAACCGCGTCTGCCCTTCGACATCGTGTTCCTGCTCAACCGCTATTTCGCGCTGGTCGGCAAGGCGGTCGAGCAGGCCGGCGGGCGCGTCGACAAGTTCATCGGCGACGGTGCGATGGCGCTGTTCGGCATCAATACCACTCCGGAGGAAGGCTGCCGCCAAGCACTTCGCGCGGCCGCCACGATCGCCGAGGAAATCGAGAAGCTCGGCCAGGAACTGGCAGACGAACTCTCGGTGCCTCTGCATATCGCCATCGGCATCCACACCGGCCCCGCCGTCGTCGGCACGATGGGCTACGGACGCGTGCGCAGCCTGACGGCGGTCGGCGACACCGTGAATGTCGCAAGCCGCCTCGAACATGCGGCCAAGGAATTCGATGCAGCGATCGTCATTTCGGAGCCGGTTGCGGAACTGGCAGGTGCCGACATGGAAGGCATCGACAGTCATGAGATCAGCGTTCGCGGCCGGGCGCTGCCGCTCAAGGTCTACGTGATCTCCAAGGACAAGGCGGCGCGGCCGCTTCAAGGAAAAGCCTGATGGCCGCCAATGCGCTGCTGACGAAGAAATACTGGATGAAGCGGATCCGAAAGCTGCGCAACGCCGCCGCGACGCGCTTCTTCGACACCCGCTTCGGACGGCGGCTGTTGATCGAGAATATCGGACCGCGCGTCCTGACGATGACCGTCGATGCCGGTGACCACCGCATGACCTTCTCGCCTTCGGACTATATCGGCCGCAAGGTCTTCCGGAAGGGTCACTTCGAGCGTGAGAATGTCGATCGGCTGCTTGCCGTACTGCGCGAGCGCGGTCTGTCGCGCAAGGACAGCGTGCTACTGGAACTCGGCGGCAATATCGGCACGCAGACCGTCTATTTCGCGTTAGGCGGCGCCTATTCCCGCATTGTCAGCGTCGAGCCCGATCCGCGCAATTTCCCGCTGCTGAAGACCAATATCGAGCAGAACCGGCTGGGGGCGATCGTCAGTCCGGTCAATTGCGCTGCAGGCGAAACATCCGGCGAGATCGACTTCTTCATGAATGCCGCCAATCACGGCAAAAGCAGCGCCATCCGGCAGAGCCCGTCGGACATCAAGATCAGCGTGCCCGTCAGGCCGGTTGCCGCCATTCTCGGCGATCTCGGCCTCGACCAGAGCGCCGTCGGTCTCGTCTGGATGGACATCGAGGGCTACGAGCCCATCGCATGCCGGTCGATGACCGCATTGATGGCACGCCGCGTTCCGCTTTACATGGAGTTCACGCCGCTCTTCTACGGCCCCGAGCAGACCCGCGACTTCATCATCACGCTCGCCTCCCATTACGAGGATTGCCTCGTCTTTTTCGAGGAAGGCGAGCAGCAGATGAAGGTGCGCGATCTGCCCGGCGGCATCGATCAATACGATGTGCTTTTCCTGCCCTAGTGGGTGACGGGCAGCGCCAGCGACTGGTGGCAGTGCACCCCAGCAAGAACGCCGGAGGCCGACGCGAGCGTCGCGTTGTGCATCGGGTTCGTGGCGTCACCGGCGGCATAGACGCCCTTCACCGTCGTCTCCTTGCGGTCGTCGAGGCGGATGACCGGACCGAGCGGCGCATCATCGAAAGCGCAACCCAATTGTTCGGCGAGCGGGCTTGCCATCGAGACCTTCGGCGCCACAAAGATCGCCGAAAGCGGCAGCACGCGCCTATCCTGAAGACGCCCGGCCTCGAGTTCGGGTGCCGTCCCGAGAAATTCCACGATCGGCGTATTCTCGATGGTGACGCCGCGGGCGGCGAGCTGCGCGCGCTGATCCGCGTCCGGCTCGAAGAGCCCCTGCGAGAAATAGGTGGCCGGCCCCCAATCGGGCAGAAGCAGGGCCGCATGCACCGAGAACGGATGGCTGCCGAGAATGCCGAGCGCGCGGTCGCGCACCTCGTAGCCGTGGCAATAGGGGCAATGCAGCGCCGTGCGGCCCCATCGCTCGGAAAAGGCCGGGGATTTCGGGTAGCGTGTCCTTCACGCCGGTCGCCAGGATGAGCCGGCTTGCGGTGAATTCCCGTCCGTCCTTCAGGGCAACCGAAAAGGTCTCGCCGGCCCTTGATGCCGAGATCGCCTCGCCATCGGCAAAATCGACTGTCGGATAGGCAGCGAGCTGGCGCTTTCCCTCCGCCATGATCGCCGCCGGCGCCACGCCGTCCTGTCCCAGGAACCCGTGAGAGGCTTGCGAGAACCGGTTGCGCGGCTTCTGCGCGTCGATCACCAGGATCTTGCGGCGGGCGCGGGCAAGCTGCATGGCAGCCGAGAGACCGGCGAAATTGCCGCCGATGACGATCGCTTCGTAGTGCATGATCTTGCTCCATGTCGATAATCACGCATCTACATAAGTTACATGAAACGATACCGTCAAGCCTCATGTCACTTGTGTTGTTACGATAGACATGGGATAGATCGGTGGTAGAAAGATGAGGAACCACGATGAGAAGCGACAGCCGCCTCTCCCGCATGCTGCACGTGCTGATCCACATGGAGCGGCATCAGAAATCGGCAACGTCGGAGGTGATCGCCAAAATGCTGAACACCAACCCCGTGGTCGTGCGCCGCACGATGGCGGGGCTGAGAGATCAGGGCTACGTGCGCTCGGAAAAGGGCCATCACGGCGGGTGGACGCTGGTCAAGCCGCTGGCCGAGATCGCCCTGCTCGATGTCTATCAGGCGATCGGCGAGCCGGAGCTCTTCGCCATTGGCCCGGCGTCCGACCATCCGGAATGTCTTGTGGAACAGGCCGTCAACGACGCCGTCGGCGATGCGCTGCGCGAGGCCGAAGCGCTGATCCTTGCCCGGCTGAAATCCGTGACGCTCGGCGATCTCGCGGCCGATTTCGAGCGCCGCTATGCGCAGCTCGCCACCAGCGGACCTGTGCCGGCGATCTGCAACGACTGATTATTTGCGGCGGTACAGGAAATAGCGCCCGGACTTGATGCCTTCGGGAAGCGGCAACGGCTCAAGCTCCGGCCGGTCGAGCGGCAGGCCAGAGACGGCGATGCCGCCCTGGCGGAGCACGCCAGCCATCAGCTTCGGCAGCCATGTCAGCGTGATCGCGTCGATCTCGTCATGGCCGGTGCCGATATCGGCATGGGCAAGCGCCGCATCGATGCCGATAAAGGCCTGGCCCGTTTCCCTGATATCACCGGTCACCATATCCGCGGCGGGCGGCGTCGACGACGAGTAGGAACGCACCTCGCGATCGAAGGCGATGATGCGGCGGCCGGTAAACTTCTCGCGCAGATGGTCGTAGGTCCGGCCGTTGCCGAGACCGAATTCGATCACCGGCCCCTCGAGGGGACCAACCAGATCGACGATGGAATTGAGGATATCGCGCTGGGCCGTCAGGCGGCGGATGAAGCTGTCGAGGCGGCTCATCTATGTCCTTGTCCGTCATTCATTTTTATCTTCCGGTGCTATCACACGAAACTGTCGGAAGTCGATTGCCGTAACTGCGGAAATGGCGTTGCCGCCACAACAACTGTCTGTGATAAGGTCGGGGTCATGAGCGCCGTTTCGAACGATCAGTTTTTTGCCTCCGTCCCGGTCTTCGCGGAATTCGAAGGCGTAGCCAATACCGGCAACTACCGCCCACTGCCCGAGGGTTGGATTCTCGCCCTTGCCGACATCGTCGGCTCGACGCAGGCGATCGAAGGCGGCCGCTACAAGGACGTCAACATGGCCGGTGCCTCGGTCATCTCGGCGGTGCTGAATGCCGTCGGCAAGGAGGACTATCCCTTCGTCTTCGGCGGCGACGGCGCATTGATCGCACTTCCCGCCTCGCAGGAAAACGCTGCGCGGCAGGCGCTTGCCGCCGTCCAGACCTGGGTCAAGGAAGATCTCGATCTGACGCTGCGCGCCGCCATCGTTCCGGTTGCCGATATCCGCAAGGAAGGCCTCGATGTTCGGGTCGCGCGCTATTCGGCAAGTCCTTACGTCACCTATGCGATGTTTGCCGGCGGCGGAAACAGCTGGGCCGAGCGGGAAATGAAGAGTGGCCGCTATGCGATCGAGCCGGCGCCTGCCGGCACCCGACCCGACCTCGCCGGGCTCTCCTGCCGCTGGAACCCGATTGCCGCCGAGAATGGAGAAATCGTCTCGATCATCGCCGTCCCCGGCGCGGCGGGCTCAGGCCCGGAATTCCAGTCGCTAGTGGCGAGGATCGTCGCGATCTCCTCCGAACACGGCCGAGGCGGCCACCCCGTGCCGGTCGATGGGCCAAAGCTCTCCTTCTCGATGAAAGGCGTCGATCGCGAAGCGAAGGCGACGGCTGCCCCCGGCCACAAGCTGCGCCAGAAGGTCTTCATCATCCTGCAGCTCGCTCTGACGACGCTGTTCTACAGGCTCGGCATTCCCTTCGGCCCGTTCGACGCCCGGCGCTACAAGCGGGATGTCGCGGGGAATTCCGATTTCCGCAAGTTCGACGACGGACTGAAGATGACGATCGACGTCGATAAAGCGCGCTTCGAGCAGATCGAGGCGCTGCTCGAAGACGCGCAACAGAACGGCATCGCCCGCTACGGCCTGCACCGGCAGGACTCAGCGCTGATGACATGCTTCGTTCCGACACCGCTGTCGCGCGACCACATGCATTTCATCGACGGCGCCAGCGGCGGCTACGCCGTCGCCGCCAGCAAACTGACCGGCAAGAAGCTCGGCGCGGTCAGCGTTACGCCTTGATGATATGATCGCCCGCAAGGCCGAGGCGCGTGAAGACGTTGCGGGTATCAACGATCAGCGGTGCATGCGTTGAAAGTGCTGCATAATCGACCGCATCGTGATCGGTGGCAATCAGAACCGCATCGTAATTTGCCAGCGTCGCAGCGCTGATCTCGACCGATTTGCGGCCCTTGAGCGCCTGATATTCGCGAGTCGGCGGAATTTCGGCAACGAAGGGATCGCTGTAATCGGCCTTGCCGCCGCGCTCTTCGATGATCTCGATCAGCCGCAGCGACGGGCTCTCGCGGATATCGGCGACGTTCTTCTTGTAGGCGAGGCCGAGCACCAGCACCTTGCTGCGGCTCAGCGCCTTGCCGGCACGGATATCGAGCGCTTCGGCAAGCTTGCCAACGACATAGCGCGGCATCGCCGAATTGATCTCACCGGCAAGCTCGATGAAGCGCGTCGGCAGCTCGTATTCGCGTGACTTCCAGGTCAGGTAGAAAGGGTCGATTGGAATGCAGTGGCCGCCGAGACCGGGGCCGGGATAGAAGGGCATGTAGCCGAAGGGCTTGGTCTTGGCGGCGTCGATCACTTCCCAGACATCGATGCCCATGGCGGCATAGACGGTCTTCAACTCGTTGACGAGGGCGATGTTGACCGAACGGAAGATATTCTCGGTGAGCTTCACCGCTTCCGCCGTCGCATTCGACGACACTGGTACCACCGTCTTGACGGCCGCACTGTAAAAATCCGTCATCAGCCCCAGCGCATCGGGGCCATCGCCGGCGACGACCTTGGGGATGGTCGCGGTGTGATAGTGCTGGTTGCCGGGATCCTCGCGTTCCGGCGAGAAGCCAATGAAGAAATCCGCGCCGGATTTGAGGCCGGTCTTCTCCAGGATTACCTTCACGACGTCATCGGTCGTGCCGGGATAGGTAGTGGATTCCAGCACGACGAGCTGGCCGGGGCGCAGATGCTCGGCGATCGCCCGAGAGGTCGCTTCCACATAGGAGAGGTCGGGATCGCGATGCTTTGTGAGTGGCGTCGGCACACAGATGACGATGACATCACACTGCTTCAGCCCGGCAAACTCGGTCGTCGCGCCAAACCGGCCGGCGGCGATCTCAGCACTCAACGCGTCGTCGGTGACCGCATCGATATAGGATTTGCGCGCATCGAGGGCGACGATCTTCTTCGGATCGATATCGAAGCCGGTGACCGGAAAGCCGCTTCGGGCAATCGCCATGGCAAGCGGCAGGCCGACATAGCCGAGGCCGATGATGCCGGCGCGGGCGGTGCGGTCTTTGATCTTTGCGGAAAGGGCGATTGAAGTCTGCGAGCTGGCCAAGACGGGTCTCTTCGAAAGAGGAAAGTCCTCGTGAGATAATGCAAGATCGCAAGGATTTAAACCCGCCTTGGAGCTGACGCATCGGTGAAACGATCGTGATCGATTTTGCCAGATAGGCGCCCGCAATCCCCCGGCAACGCCCCCCAAACTGTGGCCGAAATGACTCGCTTGGCGCAGACATCGAAATCATGGGCAGAAAATTATCCGGATAGCATTGTTTCGGGTGGGCCAACTGCCTATTTGAAGGGGATAATGAACCACCAGAAAGGACATCCGTCCTCTCTCGTTTCGGGCTCCGACAGGTCGGTTTGCCGGGTCTTCGGCAGATCGTTGACACAATAATACCGCTCGTCCATCTTGACCCCCGCCCTGCGCGCACCCGTGCTGCAGGCAGGTTTTTCGTCGCTTTGGGAATGGACGTGCTTGATGAGGATAATACCAAAGATGAGCACGATCGAATCCAGCGTGTCCTCGATTCTTCTGGACCGCGTCGCTGAATGGCTGACGAATTCTTCGCTGGCCGGGGACGATCTGGAAAATATCGTTCGCGGTTTCTGCGAGCGCATTGCCGCTGCCGGCCTGCCGATCGCCCGCGTCCACCTGACATTTTCGATGCTGCATCCGCTCTATGATGCACTGAGCTTTACCTGGCGGCGTTCGAGCGGCGTGACGATCGAGGGCTACCGGCATTCGGCCGGCGCCAAGCCGGACCGTTTCCTGCAGAGCCCCTATTATTATCTCCTGGACAACAACCTGCAGCACATCCGCCGCCGGATGACGCAGGAAGGACCGGCCGAATTTCCGATCTTCGACGACCTGCGCAAGGAGAAGATCACCGACTATCTCGCCTTCGTGCAGCCGTTCGGCGACGGTTCCGTACAGGGTATGATGGGGTCGTGGTCGACGGACGCGCATTCCGGTTTTTCCGACGACATGATCGAGGCGCTGCTGCGCATGCAGAACCATCTGGCGGTCGCCGCCAAGATGGCGGTGCTCGGCAAGCTCGCCAACAACATGCTGACGACCTATCTCGGCGGCGATGCCGGCAAGCGGGTGCTGAATGGCCAGATCCGCCGCGGTGACGGCGAGACGATCCGTGCCGCCCTCGTCATGGGCGACATGCGCCAGTCGACGATGTTTGCCGAAAAAGAAGGCCGCCAGGCCTATATCGATACGCTGAACGAGTTCTTCGACGCCATCGCGGCACCGTTCAACCGCAATGGCGGCGAAATCCTGAGCTTTCTCGGCGACGGCTTTCTCGCCGTCTATCCCTGCGGACGGCACAAGGATCCGTCGAAGATCGCCACGCAGGCGGCTCTTTCAGCAGTCTATCAGGCGCAGGCCCGTGTCGCCGAACTGAACGGCGAACGCGCTGAAAAAGGCTTGAGCGCGATCCGCTACGGCATCGGTCTGCATATCGGCAATGTCATGTTCGGCAATGTCGGCCTCAAGGACCGGCTGACCTTCTCGGCCTTCGGTTCCGCGGTCAACGAAGTGCAGCGCCTGCAGTCGCTGACCAAGAAGTACAATCGCGAGGTGGTCGCCAGCCAGGCCTTTGCCGGCTATTGCGGCGGCGAATGGACGACGCTCGGCGAGGAGAAGCTGCGGGGTATTCGCCAGAAGGTGACCGTGCTGCAGCCGCGCATCACGCCGCCGCCGCTGGCCGACGGCGAGAGCTTCCCCGAAGTTGCCCAGAACGGACTGTCCGAAGCCGAACAGGTCATCCTGCTTCACCGCGACGCGAAGAAGCAGGAGAAGCGTCCGATGGTTGAGAGGTTCGTTCAGTAAGGCGAACCTAAAACATCAGATTATCCTTGAAAATCAGATATAACGCGCCAGTTTTCCCCAGCCTGTCATAAACTGGACACCCCGCCTGCGGTACGATAGTGTGCCTTAACGGGAACAGGCTAAAAGACTGGGGAATATCATTGGTATGGCGTCCGCGTCCGACTTGTTGCGTATCGAGTATCTCGACGTGTCATTCTCGGTTTTCGGGGACAAGCTGCGTGTCGTAAGGAACGCCGGGCTTCGCATCCTACCGGGCAAAGTCACCGCGCTCGTTGGCGAATCCGGCTCAGGGAAATCCGTCATTAGCCAATCGATCATGGGCATTTTGCCGACGCCGGCCAAGGCGACGGGCAAAATTCTGTTCACCGATCCGCTCGACGGCAAGACCACCGACATCCTGCAATATGGCCGCGACAGCGAACAGATGCGCGATCTGCGCGGCAAGCGCATGGCGACGATCTTCCAGGAGCCGATGACCTCGCTGTCGCCGCTCCACACGGTCGGCAACCAGATCAGCGAGTCGCTGCTGATCCATACCGATGCCGACAAGAAGGAAGCGCGCGAGAAGACCGAGGAAATGCTCGGTCTCGTCGGCTTTGCCAATCCTAAGCGCACCTACGACATGTATCCCTTCGAGCTGTCGGGCGGCATGCGCCAGCGCGCGATGATCGCCATGGCGCTGATCTGCCGGCCGGCACTGCTGATCGCCGACGAGCCGACCACGGCGCTTGACGTCACCATTCAGGCGCAGATCCTGGAATTGCTGCGCGACCTGCAGCACAAGCTCGGCATGGCCATGCTGCTGATCACCCATGATCTCGGCGTCGTCGCCAATATGGCCGACGAGGTCGTCGTCATCTATCACGGCGAGATCATGGAGGCGGGTCCGGTCAAGGAGATTTTCCGCAATCCGCAGCATCCTTATCTCAAGGGTCTGATGGCGGCGGTCCCGCATTTCGACATGAAGCCCGGCGAGCGGCTGAAGGCGCTGCGCGATGTTCCGGTCAATCTGGAATCGCTGATCGGTAAAAAGAAGACCGTCGAGGCGGGTGCCCCGCAGGTGCTGCTTTCGGTCAACAATCTCTCCAAGACCTATACGACCCGCAAACGCAGCCTTTTCGGCCAGGGCGAAAGATCGGTGCTGCGCGCGGTCGATGACGTCAGCTTCGATATCAAGCGCGGCGAGTGCCTCGGCCTCGTCGGCGAATCCGGCTGCGGCAAGACGACGGTCAGCAAGATCCTGATGCGGGCCGTGACCCCGGACAGCGGCTCGGTCGTCTTCAACGACGGCAAGGACGTCGTCGATGTTCTCCAGGTCAAGGGCGACGAGCTGCAGGAGCTGCGCACCAAGATCCAGATGGTCTTTCAGGACCCCGTCTCATCGCTCTCTCCGCGCATGACGGTGCGCAACATCCTGAGCGAGCCGTTGGAAATCCACGACCGCGGCGACAGCGAGGAGCGCAAACGCAAGGTCGAGGCGCTGATGGGCGCGATCGGCCTCGACCGCCGCTATCTCAGCCGCTACCCGCACAGTTTTTCCGGCGGTCAGCGCCAGCGTATCGGCATTGCGCGCGCGCTCGCGCTCGGCCCCAAGCTCATCATTCTCGACGAGCCTGTTTCGGCGCTCGACGTCTCCGTCCAGGCACAGATCCTCAATTTGCTGAAGGATTTGCAAAAAGAGCTTGGGCTGACCTATCTCTTCATCTCGCACAATCTCGCCGTCGTCGATTACATGGCCGACCGCATCGCCGTCATGTGCAAGGGACGCATCGTCGAGATCGCGCCGCGCGAAATCATCCTGCGCGATCCGGTGCATCCCTATACGAAGTCGCTGCTTGCGGCCGTCCCCTTCCCCGATCTGGACCGGCCGCTCGATTTCGAGGCGCTGCGCAAGAACGGCGCCGCCGACAAGCAGAACTGGGGGCTGACCTTCACCGCCGAGCATGACGATGCTTCGGAACTTGCCTATGCCGATCTCGGCGACGGGCATTTCGTGCGCGCCCGCAAGGGCGCCGATGCCAAGGAGTTGCGGGCATGGTAACGCGGCGCACCTTCCTCGGCGGCATGATCGGCGCGACCATGGCACCCGGCCTCGTCCAGGCTGCCTCCGACGATCGCGACATCGAGCCGGAATTCCTGCGCGACCTGCTGCGCGCCGACGCCATTCCGCCGATGCCGCAGCGCCTGCCGAAGCATCCGCGCATCATCAACATGAAGGAAGCAGGGCTGACGCCCGGCACCTATGGCGGCAATGTGCGCACGATCATCGGCGGCCCGCGCGACGTCCGCTACATGACCGTCTACGGCTATTCGCGGCTGATCGGCTACGACAAGCACCTGCAGTTCCAGGCCGATATTCTCGGCGGCTACACGACCGAGGACGACCGCGTTTTCACGTTCCACCTGCGCGAGGGCCACAAGTGGTCTGACGGTCATCCCTTCACGGTCGATGACTTCCGCTACTGGTGGGAGGACGTGATCCTCAACAAGGAAGCGACGCCAGGCGGCGGTGCGCTCGAGCTGCGCCCGCACAGCGACCTGCCGAAATTCGAGGTGCTCGACGACCTCGTCGTCCGCTACACCTGGGAGAAGCCGAACCCAACTTTCCTGCCGGCGCTCGCCGGCCCCCTGCCGCTCGTCATCTTCGGGCCGGCGCATTACCTCAAGCAGTTCCACAAGAAGTATCAGGACGACTTCCGCCTCTCGGCGCTGATGAAGGAAAACCGCGTCAAGAAGTGGGCGGATCTGCACATCAAGATGTCGCGCGCCTCGCGGCCTGAAAACCCGGATCTGCCGACGCTCGACCCGTGGAAGGTGATGACCAAGCCGCCGGCCGATCAGTTCATATTCGACCGCAACGCCTTTTTCCACCGCGTCGACGAAAACGGCGTGCAGCTGCCCTACATCGACCGCTTCATCCTGAACGTCAGCTCCTCCTCGATCATCGCAGCCAAGGCGGGTGCAGGCGAATCCGATCTGCAGGCGACGGGCATCGACTTCAACGACTACACGTTCCTGAAGGAAGCCGAGCAGCGCTTCCCGGTGAAGGTCAATCTCTGGAAGCAGGCGCGCGGCTCGCGCGTCGCGCTGCTGCCGAACCTGAACTGCGCCGACGAGGTCTGGCGCAACCTGTTCCGCGACGTCCGCTTCCGCCGCGCCATGTCGATGGCGATCGACCGGCACGAGATCAACATGGTGGCCTTCTATGGCTTGGGCACGCCGAGCGCCGACACCGTGCTGCAGGACAGCCCGCTTTATAAACCGGAATATGCCAGCGCCTACATCCAGCATGACGTCGATCAGGCAAACAAGCTGCTGGACGAACTCGGCCTGACCAATCGCGACGACGAGGATATCCGCCTGCTGCCGGACGGGCGGCGTGCCGAGATCACCGTGGAAACGCCGGGCGAAAGCACGCTCGATACCGACGTGTTGGAACTGGTGCGCGATCACTTCCGCACCATCGGCATCGCGCTCTACACCCGCGTGTCGCAGCGCGACATCTTCCGCAATCGCGCCATGAGCGGCTCGATCATGATGGCGATCTGGTTCGGCATCGAAAACGGTGTGCCGACCGCCGACATGGCGCCGACCCAGCTGGCACCGACCGTCGACGACCAGCTGCAATGGCCGATCTGGGGCATGTACTATCTTTCCGCCGGACAGGAAGGCAAAGCCCCCGACATTCCCGAGGTCGTCGAGCTCGTCGATCTCCTCAACCAGTGGGGTGCGACGGCCGACTTCAAGGAGCGCGAGGCGATCTGGCACAAGATGCTGGCGCTCTATACGCAGCAGGTCTATTCGATCGGCCTGGTCAACGGCGCGCTGCAGCCGATCCTGATCTCGAAGAAGATGCAGAACGTGCCCGAACGTGCGCTCTACGGCTTCGACCCGACCTCCTTCCTCGGCATCTACATGCCCGATGCGTTCTGGCTGAAGGAGGCGTGAGATGCTGAGATATATCCTCTGGCGCATCGCCGCCATGGTGCCGACGCTCTTCGTGATCTCGGCGCTCGTCTTCACCATCATCGAACTGCCGCCGGGCGACTTCTTCGAAAGCCAGATCGCCGAACTGCGCGCCCAGGGCGAGACCGCCAATCTCCAGGAAATCGAGGAGCTCCGGAAGCAATACGGCTTCGACAAGCCGGAGATCGTCCGCTACTTCTACTGGGTCGGCGGCATGCTGCATGGCGATTTCGGATACTCGTTCGAATACCAGCTGCCGGTCTCCGATGTCGTTGGCGACCGGTTGTGGCTGACCATCCTCGTCTCCTTCACGACGATCCTGGTGACCTGGCTGATCGCCTTCCCGATCGGCATCTACTCGGCCACCCATCAGTATAGCTGGGGCGACTATGGCCTGACCTTCCTCGGCCTGCTCGGCATCGCCATCCCGAACTTCATGCTGGCGCTGATCCTGATGTATTTTGCCAATGTCTGGTTCGGGCTGTCGATCGGGCACCTGATGGACCAGCAATATCTGAACGAACCGATGAGCTGGGAGAAGGCGAAGTCGATCCTCGCGCATCTCTGGATTCCCGTGATCATCGTCGGCACCGCGGGCACCGCGGGCATGATCCGCCGTCTGCGCGCCAATCTGCTCGACGAGATGCAGAAGCAATATGTGACGACGGCGCGCGCCAAGGGCCTGCACCCGACGCGTGCGCTGATCAAATATCCGCTGCGCATGGCGCTGAACTTCTTCGTCGCCGATATCGGCTCGATCTTGCCGTCGATCATTTCGGGCGCCGAAATCGTCGCGATCGTGCTGTCGCTAGAGACGACCGGACCGATGCTGGTCAAGGCGCTGCAGAGCCAGGACATGTATCTGGCCGGTTCGTTCCTGATGTTCCTCGCCTTCCTGAACGTCATCGGCGTGCTGATTTCGGATATCGCGCTCGGCTTCCTCGATCCCCGCATCCGCTTGCAAGGCAGGAGCACCAAATAATGTCGCCCTTGCCGCCGCCCGGTGCGCCCCTGGAGCACTTTGTCTCGACCACCCCGTTCGATCCGCATGCGCAGGAGACGATGACCTCTGCGCAGTCGCGCATTCATCTCGCTTCGCAGAAGCAGCTGATGTGGTGGAAGTTCAAGCAGCACCGCCTGGCGCTGGTTTCCGGCGTCTTCCTCGCGATCGTCTATTTCGCGATCCTGATCGTCGAGTTCCTGGCGCCCTATGGCCTGCATAGCCGCAATGTCGATTACATCCATTCGCCGCCGCAGCGGGTGCATTTCTTCGACAAGGGTGAATTCGTCGGCCCCTTCGTCTATGGCCGCTCGATGCAGCTCGATATCGACACGCTGCGCCGCATCTACACCGAGAAGCCCAACGACGTTCAGCCGATCCGCTTCTTCTGCCGCGGCGATGCCTATCGTTTCTGGGGTCTGGTCGATTCCAACCTGCACCTCGTCTGCCCCGCCGAAGGCGGCCAGATGTACCTTCTCGGCACCGACCGGCTCGGCCGCGACGTGCTCTCGCGCATCCTCTACGGCGCCCGCATTTCGCTGACGATCGGCCTGATCGGCATTACCATCAGCTTCGTGCTCGGCATCGTCATCGGCGGTCTGGCCGGCTATTGGGGCGGCATATTCGATCTCGTCGTCCAGCGCATGATCGAGGTGCTGCAATCGCTGCCGAGCCTGCCGCTATGGATGGCGCTTGCCGCGATCATGCCCGTCACCTGGAGCCCGATCGTCATCTATTTCGGGATAACGGTCATTCTCGGCATCATCGACTGGACGGGATTGGCGCGCGCCGTCCGATCCAAGCTGCTGGCGCTGCGCGAGGAAGATTACGTGCAGGCGGCGCAGCTGATGGGGGCCAGCACCCCGCGCATCATCGGCCGTCATCTGGTGCCCGGCTTCATGTCGCATCTGATTGCATCCGCTACCATTTCCATTCCCGGCATGATCCTCGGCGAGACGGCGCTCTCCTTCCTCGGCCTCGGTCTGCGCCCGCCGATAACCAGTTGGGGCATCTTGCTCACCGAAGCAAAAAGCGTAAGTGTCATCGCCTTCTACCCTTGGCTGCTTTTTCCGATCATTCCGGTGGTTCTCGTCATTTTGGCCTTCAACTTTCTGGGAGACGGGTTGCGCGATGCAGCAGACCCATACAAATAACAGGGCGCTCGGCGGCTGTTTGATCCGCTGTCGCGCGGCCTCCGGAAAACGGGGGCGTTAAAGATGCCGATTGCCCCAGAGGTATTGCCCATGGCCAGACGTGTCGAAGATGCACGTATCCTGATGTACAGCCACGATACGTTCGGGCTCGGCCACTTGCGCCGTTGCCGGACCATCGCCCACGCGCTGGTCGAAGACTATCGCGGCCTGAACATCCTGATCATCTCAGGCGCAACGATCGCCGGCGCCTTCGATTACCGCGCCCGCGTCGATTTCGTGAAAATTCCGAGCGTCATCAAGCTGCGCAACGGCGAATATACGTCGATGGCCAGCCATATCGATCTTCAGGATACTCTGAAGATGCGCGAATCCAGCATTCGCCATACGGCCGAGACCTTCCAGCCCGATATCTTCATCGTCGACAAGGAGCCGATGGGCCTGAAAGGCGAAGTCGAGGATACGCTGGCGTACCTCAAGGCCCGCGGCACGACGCTGGTTCTCGGCCTGCGCGAGATCATGGACGCCCCGCATCTGCTCGACGCCGAGTGGAAGCGCAACGGCATCATGCAGAAGATCGACCAGTATTACGACAGCGTCTGGGTCTACGGCCCGCCAGATTTTTACGACCCGCTCGTCGGTCTCGACGTCCCGGCGAACGTGCGCCGCAAGATGGACTTCGTCGGCTTCCTGCAGCGCAGCGTTTCCAAGAGCAAGAAATCGCTGAACACGCCGAAGGACAATTATATCCTGGTGACGACAGGCGGCGGCGGCGACGGCTCCGATCTCGTCCACGACGTGATGAATGCCTACGAACAGGACCAGACACTGCAAAAAGCGCTCGTCGTGCTTGGCCCATACATGCCGGCCGCGGAACGCACGAAGCTCGTCAAGAAGGGCGAGAAGATCGCGGCGATCGAGGTCATCGAGTTCGATAACCACATGGAAGAGCTGATCGCAGGCGCCACGGCCGTGGTCGCCATGGGCGGCTACAACACCTATTGCGAAATCCTCTCCTTCGACAAGCCGGCGCTCATCGTCCCGCGCGTCAAGCCGCGCGAAGAGCAGTTGTTGCGCGCCCAGCGCGCCAGCGAACTCGGCCTTGTCGACATGCTGCTGCCGGATCAATCGGCCGACCCGGCCGTCATGGCAGAGGCGCTGAAGCGGCTGCCGAGCCGTCAACCGCCGTCGAAGAGCGTCTGCAACATGCGCCTCGAAGGCCTTGACCACATCTCGCAGACCGTCGGCCACTGGCTCGACAACCGCGGCGGCCATCTTTCCCTCGTCGGCGCAGAGTGAAGACAGCAACCTTGCCAGAACGCCGGAAGATCCTCGTCGTCCTGAAGGGCTATCCGCGCCTTTCGGAAACCTTCATCGCACAGGAACTGCTCGGCCTCGAGAAGGCAGGCTTCGACCTGACGCTGATTTCCATGCGCCGGCCGACCGACAAGAAGCGGCATCCCGTTCACGACGAGATCAAGGCTCGCGTCGTCTATCTGCCGGAATATCTGCACGAGGAGCCGCTCCGCGTTCTGAAGGGCTTCTTTGCCGGTTTCGGCAAGGCGGGTTTCGGCGCGTTGATGAAGCGTTTCATGGCCGACCTGCCGCGCGACATCTCCCGCAACCGCTTCCGCCGTCTCGGCCAGGCGCTGGTGCTTGCCCGCGAATGGCCGGACAACGGCCAGTGGCTGCATGCGCATTTCATCCACACCCCGGCGTCCGTCACCGAATATGCCAGCATCCTGACCGGCACGCCCTGGACAGTGTCGGCGCATGCCAAGGACATCTGGACCTCGCCGGATTGGGAACTGAACGAGAAGCTCTCGAGCGCCCGCTGGGCGGTGACCTGCACCCGCACCGGCTACGAGCATATGCGCACGCTCACCAGCCGCCCGGATGCCGTGCATCTCAGCTATCACGGTCTCGACCTCGCCCGTTTCGGCCATTTCTCCGGCGAGCGCTCCGTACGGGACGGCTCGTCGGCCGACGATCCGGTTTTGCTGCTCAGCGTCGGCCGTGCCGTCGAGAAGAAGGGTTACGACGTCCTGCTACGGGCGCTCGCGCTTCTGCCGTCCGAGCTCAACTGGCGACTGGACCACATTGGCGGCGGCGAAGAGCTGGCGAAGCTGAAGGCGCTTGCCAATGAGCTTGGCATTGGCAGCCGTATCATCTGGAAAGGGGCGCTCGCCCAGGAAGATGTGCTGGAGCACTACCGCCGCGCCGATCTCTTCGTGCTCGCCTGCCGGATTGCCGCCAATGGCGACCGCGATGGCCTGCCGAACGTCCTCGTGGAGGCCTCAAGCCAGCGCCTCGCCTGTCTTTCCACCAATATCTCCGGCGTGCCCGAACTGCTGACGGATGGCGAGAACGGCCTTGTCGTTCCGCCGGAGGATCCGGAGGCACTGGCGTCAGCGCTCGAGAAGGCAATCGGCGATCCGGCGCTGCGCAAGCGTCTGGGCGATGCAGCCGAAGAGCGGGTGCGGGCGCAATTCGACTATCATTCCAGCATTGCGCAGCTGACACAGCTTTTCGAAGACGAATGGCGGAAAGACCGATGAGCGCCAAGCGCGTTTTCTTCTACGTCCAGCACCTGCTCGGCATCGGCCATATCGCCCGCGCCAGCCGCATCGCCAACGCCATGGCGACGGACGGCTTCGATGTTACCGTCGTAACCGGCGGCCTGCCGGTCCCCGGCTTTCCGGCCGAGGGGCTGAAGACCATTGCCTTGCCGGCGGTCGTTGCCAGCAATGCCGGTTTCTCCGGCCTCGCCGATGCCAATGGAAAGCCGGCGACCGAGGAATTCCTTAACGCGCGGCGTGACCAGCTGCTCGCTGCCTTCGCGGATGCCAAACCCGACGCCGTCATCATCGAGGCCTTTCCCTTCGGGCGCCGGCAGATGCGCTTCGAACTCCTTCCGCTGCTCGATGCGATTGCCGCGACCAGTTCACGCCCGAAACTCTTCAGCTCCGTGCGCGACATCCTGCAGGAAAATCGGAAGGCCGGCCGCGACGCGGAAACCGTGAAGCTGGTGCAGGACCATTTCGATGCGGTGCTGGTTCACGGTGACCCCGATTTCGTCCGGCTCGAAGACACCTTCCCGCTGACGCCGGAGATTGCCGACAAGGTCCGCTATACCGGCATGGTCGCCCCGCCGGCAGCGGCCGATCCGGCCGAACGTTTCGACATCATCGCCTCCGCAGGCGGCGGCGCCGTCGGCTTGGAGCTGATCCGCGCGGCGCGGGACGCTGCAAAGTCCCTGCCCGCCGAATACCGTTGGCTGCTGATTGCCGGCCCCAACCTGCCGGAGACCGATTTTGCGTCGCTGCAGACCGATGCTCCGGGCAATGTCACCCTGGTGCGCTTCCGCAAGGATTTTCCTTCGCTGCTGAAGGGTGCCAAAGTTTCGATCTCGCAGGCCGGCTACAATACGGTCGGCGACCTCTTGCGCACGGAGTGCCGGGCTATCCTCATTCCCTTCGTCGCCGGCGGCGAAACCGAACAGACGGTTCGCGCCGGGCGCCTCGAAGCCATGGGGCTTGCCCGCATCTTGCCGGAAACGGGATTGACGGCAGCGCACGTCGCTGCAGCCGTCTCCGAAGCACTCGATGCGCCGCCGCGCAAGGCGGCAGAGCTGGACTTGGCTGGCGCCGAGACAACAGCGGCGATCATTCGCGAGATGCTCGGCTGAATTGCTCGCACTTTATGAAAGTCCTGTGATATAAAAGAATTTCCGGCAGAATCGGCAGTTCGACGGCAGTCCGCTTCGCCTTGTTTTCGTTACGATATCCGGCGGTCCGGCGGCATGATCCTGTTTCCCGAATCTCCCTCCTCGAACGTCTCCGGACCCTCCCTTCAGGCTGACGGTTAGCAATGGAAAAGAGCCTCGCCCGCTATATCTGGTCGAACACCCGCCTCCAGCAGCTCTGGATTCTGGCGGTGGTTGCCGCATCGATGATCCCCTACTTCCTGTCCTTCGATCTGCCGAAGCAGATCGTCAACGGACCGATCCAGGGTGATGGCTTCGACAATGCCAATGCGACGCAGACCTTCATGCATCTCTCCTACGACCTGCCGCTGATCGGGCATGTCGAGTTGTTCCAAGGCATACAGCTGAACCGTCTGCAAATGCTGATGGCGCTCAGCCTGGTGTTTTTGGCGCTCGTGGTACTCAACGGCCTCTTCAAATTCTACATCAATACCTACAAGGGCCGCCTCGGCGAGCGCATGCTCCGCCGCATCCGCTTTGAACTGATTGACCGCGTCCTGCGTTTCCCGCCATCCCACTTCAAGAAGGTGAAGTCGGCCGAAATCGCGACGATGATCAAGGACGAAGTGGAGCCGATGGGCGGCTTCACCGGCGACGCCTTCGTTTCCCCGGCGCTGCTCGGCGGCCAGGCACTGACCGCGCTTGCCTTCATCATCGTCCAGAACTTCTGGCTCGGCATGATCGCCGCCGGCATCGTCGGCGTACAGGCGATCGTCATTCCGCGGATGAGAAAGCGTCTGCTCGAACTCGGCCGCCAGCGCCAGCTGACCGCCCGCGAACTCTCCGGCCGCGTCGGCGAAATCGTCGATGGCATCGGCACGATCCACGGCAACGACACCTCGAACCTCGAACGCGCCGATATTGCTTCGCGCCTCGGGCTGATCTTCAAGATCCGCTACGATCTCTATCAGTGGAAGTTCCTGGTCAAGTTCCTCAACAACTTCCTCGCCCAGGTCACGCCCTTCCTGTTCTACGCGATCGGCGGCTATCTGGCGCTGCAGGGACGGCTCGATATCGGTCAGCTCGTCGCCGTGATTTCGGCCTACAAGGACCTGCCCGGCCCGCTGAAGGAACTGATCGACTGGGACCAGATGCGTCAGGACGTGCAGGTCAAGTACCAGCAGGTCTACGAGCAGTTCAACGTCGAGCCGCTGATCGGCGCCAATATCCAGGAAATTCCGACCGAGGTAATCGGGCCGCTGACGGCCGCCCTCGTCGTCACCAACCTGTCGGTCAACGACGACAGCGGAGCGCGGCTTGTCGATCACGTCTCCGTCGAAATCAAGCCGAACGAAACCGTGGCGATCGTCGGACCGAACGGCAGCGGCGCGGAATCGTTTGCCGAAGCCCTCGGCCGGATCGTCTGGCCGGAAGCCGGGCGCATCAGCATCGATGGCCGCGATTTGCTCGAACTGCCGGAATCGGTCACGGGACGGCGAATTTCCTACGCGTCCTCAGACACCTATTTCTTCCATGGCACGCTGCGGGACAATCTGCTCTACGGCCTGAAGCATGCTCCGCTGACCGACCCCGGCTATGAAGGTCAGGCGGCGCTTGAATACAAGTGGAGCAATGCCGAGGCGCTTCGCGCCGGAAATCCGACGCTCGACCTGAACAGCGACTGGGTCGATTACAACGCGGCAGGCGCAACCGGACCCGAAGACCTTCTGAAGGCGATCCGCCCGGTCCTTGATGCGGTGCTGATTTCGCAAGACATTCTCGACCTTGCGCTCCGTTCCAACGTCAATACGTCCGTCCATGTTGCACTTGCCGATCGCATCGTCGAGCTGCGCGCGTCCCTGCGCGAACGTCTGAAGGACGAGAACCTCGACACGATCGTCGTGCCCTTCGATTTCGACGCGTATAATGCCCAGGCAACCGTCGGCGAAAATCTGCTGTTCGGGACGATGAAGCGGCCGCTGATGACCAATCGCCGCCTGGCCGCGCATCCCTATTTCCAGCAGCTGTTCCGCGACACCGGCCTCAGCAACGATCTCTACGCCATGGGTCTCGAGATCGCGGAAAATGCCGTCGAACTCTTCCATGATCTGCCGCCGGATCACCCGTTCTTCCAGCAGCTGACCTTCATGACGGCCGACGACATCCCGACCTATCAGGCACTGCTGCAGAAGTTGCAGAGCCGGAAATTCGAGGACGCGACGGCGGAGGAGCGCTCGAGCATCATCCGGCTGAGCTTTGCCTATATTGAGCCCCGTCACCGCTTCGGTCTGCTAACCGACGAACTGATGGCGAAAATCGTTTCGGCGCGCAAGCAGTTCCACGAGCATATTCCGGATGATCTCTCGGCCGTGATCGAGCGCTATGACTCGGAACGCTTCACTGCATCTGCGAGCCTGATGGACAACGTGCTATTCGGCCGCATCGCCTATCAGCAGGCCGATGCGTCCGACCAGATCCGGCTGATCATGGGAGAGCTCTTCGACAAGCTCGATCTCTATGACGATGTTCTGTCGATCGGCATGGAATTCGACGTCGGCTCCGGCGGCAAGCGTCTGACGATGGTGCAGCGCCAGAAGGTCAACATGGCTCGCACGCTCTTGAAGCGTTCTGACTATTTCATCTTCAACCGGCCACTGCTCGCCCTCGACCAGCGTGTCCAGGATCAGATCATTCGCAACGTGGTGACCGGGCTTCACGAAGAGGGCAAGCGGCCCGCAATCATCTTCGTGCTGTCCAACGCCCGACTGTCGGAAATCTTCGACCGGATCCTGCTGTTCGAGCGCGGCGGCCTTGCCGAAGCCGGGGGTTATCCGGAACTTTCAGAGAAAAACACTATGTTCAAGGAACTGTTATCGTAATAATCTATTGGGGCGGCTGAGACGGCATTCTTGCGAGGGGATGCCTGGTAGAGTTTTAGAAACGCGATCTCCTTTGGCGAGGAGGCGCGGCAGGGGGTAAAACGCTCATGCTGTTGAGAGATGAAGTCGAAATGCTGCGACGGGTGCCGATCTTTTCCAGGATCGCTCCGGCGAAACTCAAGCTTTTGGCATTCACCTCCGACCGGATGACCTACAAGGCCGGTCAGAACCTCTTTCACCAGGGCGATCCGGGCGATGCCGCCTATGTAATCCTCTCGGGTACCGCCGACATTCTGGTCCATTCGCCCGCCGGCGACATAAAGGTCGCAGATGTCGAGCTCAATTCCATCGTCGGCGAAATCGCCATTCTCTGCGACGTCTCGCGCACGGCGACTGTGCGCGCCACCTCCGGTCTCGAAGTCCTGCGCATCAGCAAGGAGCACTTCCTCAAGCTGCTCAGCGACTTCCCCGAAATGGCCGTGGAGATCATGCGCGTGCTGGCCGACCGCCTCAACCACACGACCGCCGAACTGACCGCCGCCCGCGCCAAGCAGCCGGAAGCCGTCGCTCGTTAGAAGTCGTTATTCTTCTTGCGGCGGCCATTGCTGGGCGCCGTGAAGCAGGCGCAGGATTTGGATTTGCCGCGCTTTACTATCGATACGATAGATGATCACAAATGGCGTGTGGGGTACGACAAGCTCGCGTGTCGCCCATTCTCTGCCTGGACGCCCCATTTGGGGATGCTGTTGCAGGATGGCGACGTTGCGGAAGATCAGGTCACCTTGGGCGATTGCCGCCCGTGGATTCTTGCCTGCAATATAGTGAAGTTGACGATTCCGATCCTTGCGGGCCTGCGCGGTCCATTTGACAATCACGTCTTGCTCTCTTCCGCAGCAATGCGGGCTTCAAGCTCGGCCCGCATCTCTTCCCACTCCTTCTCCATTTCCTCATTGCTGATCCACACCGTGTTCGGATCATCGGCCTCGCGAAGGCCAATCTGGACCTGCTCGCGAAACCATCGGTCGTGCTCGGCTGCTTCATGCGCGCGCTTGAGCGCGTCGGCGCGATCGGGGCGCTTGGCGGGATCGGCTTCATAGTCCGTAGCATCGACATCGAATTGCGAGATGCCGACATCCCTGAGATAGGACACCAGCGTCTCCATCTTCTTGAAAAGCCTGACCTGACGGCTGCGCTGCGCCGCAAGTGGGTGTTCGCTCTTCCCATAGCGCACAACGATGGACCAGCCGCCGGTCTGGCCGACGACAAGCGTCTTGTCGATAGCACCGGCGACCGCGAGTTGTGTGAGCGTCGCATGGTCGATGGTCGAACGGGTCATGGCAGCGTCTCCTTCATTGGAAGGATATGCAATCAATTATAATTTGCAACGTGTCGATCAATAAAAAGCCCGGCCGGAACCGGGCTTTTCGAAATGATGGAGGTCAAACTCTATTCCCGCTGCTCGAGGGCCTTGCTGAAGGCGAGCGCTGCAACGGTGCAGATGGCGCCTGACAGCAGATAGTAACCGACGAAGGTCAAGCCGAATTTGCTGGAGAGGCTGAGCGCCACCAGCGGTGCGAAGCCGGCGCCGATCAACCAGGCTAGGTCGGAAGTGAAGGCGGCGCCGGTATAGCGGTAGCCACGGCCGAAGCGCGAGGAGATCGAGCCGGTCGCCTGGCCGAAAGACAGGCCGAGCACGCCGAAGCCGATGATGACGAAGGCATCCTGGCCCTTGTCGCCCGCAGCAATCAGCATCGGGCCGACGAAGGAGAAGACCGCGATCAGCACCGCGCAGACGGCAAGCTGGCCGCGGCGGCCGATACGGTCGGCGATCAGGCCCGACGCGATGATCGCGACGATGCCGACGAGCGCACCGACGATCTGCACCAGCATGAAGGTATCGAGCGGCTGCGTGCCGTAGAGGCTCATCCAGCCGAGCGGGAAGATCGTCACGAGGTGGAACATCGCGAAGCTTGCGAGCGGCACGAAAGCACCGATCAGGATGTCGCGCCCATGGATTTTCAGAACCTTGCCGATCGGGGCGGCTTCAAGCTCGTGCTGTTCGAGGAGCGTGCCGAATTCCTGCGTCATGACCAGGCGGAGGCGGGCGAAGAGTGCCACGACATTGATCGCAAAGGCCACGAAGAACGGATAGCGCCAGCCCCAGGACAGAAAGTCCTCGGTCGACAGATTGGCGATGAAATAGCCGAACATCATGCTGGCAAGCGCAAAGCCGATCGGCGCGCCGAGCTGCGGGATCATCGCATACCAGCCGCGCTTGTTCTGCGGCGCGTTCAGCGCCAGAAGCGAAGCCAGACCATCCCAGGCACCGCCAAGCGCAAAGCCCTGGCCGAGGCGGAAGAGCGCCAGGAGGGCGATCGACCAGTAGCCGATCTCCTCATAACCCGGAAGGAAGGCGATCGAAGCGGTCGAACCACCAAGCAGGAACAGCGCGATCGTCAGCTTTGTGCCGCGGCCGTAGAACCGGTCGATCGTCATGAAGACCACGGAACCGACAGGGCGCGCCAGGAAGGCCAGCGAAAAGATCGCGAAGGAATAGAGCGTGCCCGTCAGCCGGTCGGGCGCGAAGGGAAAGATCAGCTGCGGAAAGACCAGCACCGATGCAAGTCCGTAGACGAAGAAGTCGAAAAATTCCGACATTCGCCCGATGATAACGCCAAGAGCGATACTTCCGGGCGAGACCTTTTCGCCCGCGTGAATCTGTCTTGCGTCACGTTCCAGTGTGGTGGACGACGGTCCATAGTGTGCTGCAGTCATTAAACGCCTCCTCGTCGAAGCGCTTGCGGCAAGGCGCCTCAAGACGATCTTGATCAAACCCGCAAGGTTATCAAGTCTGACGGACGTAAATAGTTCATCATCCGATCTCAAAATTAGATGTGGATGAGAAATTGGGCGTGATCTCCCGATTCGCGGCCTTTCAAGTGGCCGTTTTCGTTTTCGCGGATATATTATGCCGCACAAAAGCATGCGCAGGGGCAAAATCCTTCATAAATTTATCAGGATTTTGAAGCCGCAGCGCCTTACATTCTTTGCCGCGGTGCGGCATGTTTGCTGCAGTGCGACCAAACACCTCATGTTGCCATCAGGTTCAGTGCTTTAGTCGCGGTTCGGACGAAACAACAAGAGCTTAGAGACGTGCAAAAACTCGTGAAGTTTTCCCGCCTTCTATCCGTGTTGCCGCTGATGATGCTGGCAGGATGCAATATGGTCGTGATGTCGCCGTCGGGCGATATCGCAAGTCAGCAGGCAGACCTCATTCTGGTCTCAACCTTCCTGATGCTGCTGATCATCGTGCCGGTCCTGTTCCTGACGTTGTTCTTCGCCTGGCGTTACAGGCGTTCGAACACGGCAGCGACCTATGATCCGGAATGGCATCACTCGACACGGCTGGAAGTGGTTATCTGGTCGGCGCCGCTTGCCATCATCATCGCGCTTGGCGCCATCACCTGGATTTCGACGCACAAGCTCGATCCCTACCGTCCTCTCGATCGCCTCGATGCCGAGCGCAGCATTCCTGAAAACGTCAAGCCGATAACGGTCGAAGTCGTGGCGCTCGACTGGAAATGGCTGTTCTTCTATCCGGACCAGGGCATTGCGACCGTCAACGAGCTTGCGGCGCCCGTCGATGTGCCGATCAATTTCAAGATCACCGCATCCTCGGTCATGAACTCCTTCTACATCCCGGCGCTGGCAGGCCAGATCTACGCGATGCCCGGCATGCAGACGAAGCTTCACGCCGTCATCAACAAGGAAGGCGAATACGAGGGCTTTTCCGCCAATTACAGCGGCGACGGTTTCTCGCACATGCGCTTCAAGTTCCACGGCCTCAACCAGCAGGGCTTCGATGACTGGGTCGCCAAGGTGAAGAGCCAGGGTACGGCGCTGAACCGCGACGCCTATCTCAAGCTCGAGAAGCCGTCCGAGCGCGAGCCGGTCCGCTATTACGCCACCGCCGACAAGGACCTCTACGAAGCGATCCTCAATCTGTGCGCCACGCCTGGCAAGATGTGCATGAGCGACATGATGCATATCGACATGATGGGCGGCGGCGGAAAGGAAAGCGCCGAGAACCGCGAAAAGCTGGAATATGACAACCGCCACGCCGGCGAAGAGCATGGCGCCAACGCTGCCACGTTCCCGGCAACCGGCACGCCTGCCCGCAGCGACGAGAAGCCGGAAGGCACGGACGCCGATGGCCAGCAGGGCGACATGCAGAACATGCCAGGCATGGACATGAACGGCGGCGGCCACGAGGGCCATTCGATGCCGGGCATGAACCACGGCGGCGGCGATCCGGCTCCGGCCCAGCTGAACAACAATTAAACCTGGCGCTTTGCGTCGCTAAGACATCAATGAACGGGTTATTCCATGTTTTCCAATCCTGACCTCCTGAAGTTCATCTTCGGCCGGTTGACCCTCGATGCGATCCCCTATCACGAGCCGATCCTGGTCTTCACCTTCATCGGCGTGGCGATCGGCGGCATCGCCGTGCTTGGTCTGATCACCTATTTCAAGTTCTGGGGTCCGCTCTGGCGCGACTGGATCACCAGCGTCGATCACAAGAAGATCGGCATCATGTACGTCATCCTGGCGGTCATCATGCTGCTGCGCGGCTTCTCCGACGCGATCCTGATGCGCATCCAGCAGGCCATCGCCTTCAACGGCAACGAAGGCTATCTGCCGCCGCACCATTACGACCAGATCTTCACGGCGCATGGCGTCATCATGATCTTCTTCGTGGCCATGCCCTTCGTCACCGGCCTGATGAACTTCGTGGTGCCGCTGCAGATCGGCGCCCGTGACGTCTCCTTCCCGTTCCTCAACAATTTCTCGTTCTGGATGACCACGGCAGGCGCGATCATCATCATGATGTCGCTGTTCGTCGGCGAATTCGCGCGCACTGGCTGGCTGGCTTACCCGCCGCTTTCGGGCGCCGACTACAGTCCGGGCGTCGGTGTCGACTATTATATCTGGGGTCTGCAGGTGGCCGGTGTCGGCACGACGCTCTCGGGCATCAATCTGATCGCGACGATCGTCAAGATGCGCGCGCCCGGCATGACCTTCATGAAGATGCCGGTCTTCACCTGGACCTCGCTCTGCACCAACGTGCTGATCGTCGCCTCGTTCCCGATCCTGACCGCAACCCTCGTTCTCCTGTCGCTCGACCGCTATGCCGGCACGAACTTCTTCACGAACGATCTCGGCGGCAACCCGATGATGTATGTCAACCTCATCTGGATCTGGGGCCACCCGGAAGTCTATATCCTCATTCTGCCGGCCTTCGGCATCTTCTCTGAAGTGGTCGCCACCTTCTCCGGCAAGCGCCTGTTCGGCTACGCCTCGATGGTTTACGCCACCTGCGTCATCATGATCCTGTCCTACCTCGTGTGGCTGCACCACTTCTTCACGATGGGTTCGGGCGCCAGCGTCAACTCGTTCTTCGGCATCACCACGATGATCATCTCGATCCCGACGGGGGCGAAGATGTTCAACTGGCTGTTCACGATGTATCGCGGCCGCATCCGCTACGAGGTGCCGATGCTCTGGACCGTCGGGTTCATGGTGACCTTCGTCATCGGCGGCATGACCGGCGTCATGCTGGCCATCCCGCCGGCCGACTTCGTGCTGCACAACTCGCTGTTCCTGATCGCTCACTTCCATAACGTGATCATCGGCGGCGTGCTGTTCGGCCTGTTCGCAGGCGTCAACTACTGGTTCCCGAAGGCCTTCGGCTTCAAGCTCGACCCGTTGTGGGGCAAGATGAGCTTCTGGTTCTGGCAGATCGGTTTCTTCTTCGCCTTCATGCCGCTCTACGTGCTCGGCCTGATGGGCGTGACACGCCGCGTCTCGCAGTTCGAAGATCCGTCGCTGCAGATCTGGTTCATCATCGCCGCATTCGGCGCCGGCCTGATCGCGCTCGGCATCGCCTCTTTCCTCGTGCAGATTTTTGTCAGCTTCCGCAAGCGCGAAGCGTTGAAGGACGAGACGGGCGACCCTTGGGATGGCCGCACGCTGGAATGGGCGACCGCCTCGCCGCCGCCGGACTACAACTTCGCCTTCACGCCGGTCGTACACGATCACGACAGCTGGTACGACATGAAGAAGCGCGGCTATGTCCGTCCGCACGAGGGCTTCCGGCCGATCCACATGCCGAAGAACACCGGCACCGGTGCAATTCTCTCGGCACTCAGCGTCGGTCTCGCCTTCGGCCTGATCTGGTACATGTGGTGGCTGGCCGCCGTCTCCTTCGTTGCGATCGTCGTCGTGTCGATCGTCCACACCTTCAACTACAAGCGTGACTTCTACATTCCCGTGGAGGAAGTCACCGCGACAGAGGACAAGCGCACCGCCAAGCTTGCAGCGCAGGGATGACGACCATGACCGATCACACCATCGACACGGCCGAGAAGCCCGTCTTCTACCTCACCGAGGACCATCATCCGGAGAGCAGTACCAATCTCGGGTTCTGGCTCTACCTGATGAGCGACTGCCTGATTTTCGCCGTCCTCTTCGCCACCTATGGCGTGCTCGGCCGCAACTATGCGGCCGGCCCGTCGCCGAAGGACCTGTTCGATCTGCCGCTGGTGGCGATCAACACTTCAATGCTGCTGTTCTCGTCGATCACCTACGGCTTTGCGATGCTGCAGATGATGCGGGGCTACAAGGCGGGCGTGCTGTTCTGGCTCGCCGTCACCGGCCTGTTCGGCGCAGCCTTCATCGGGCTTGAGCTCTATGAGTTCGCACATCTGATCCATGAAGGTGCAGGCCCCTCGCGCAGCGCCTTCCTGTCGATCTTCTTCACGCTGGTCGGCACCCACGGCCTGCACGTCACCTTCGGCATCATCTGGCTGATAACGCTGATGGTGCAGGTCTCGATGCACGGTCTGATCGAAGCCAACCAGCGCCGCCTGATGTGTCTGTCGATGTTCTGGCACTTCCTCGACGTCGTCTGGATCGGCGTCTTTTCCTTGGTCTATCTGCTGGGAGTTCTCGGATGAGCTCGAACACTCACGCCCACGACGCACATCACGACCACGGCCATGGGGGCCATGGCCACGGCGGCCACGAGGCCGATCACGGCTCGTTCAGGAGCTATATGATCGGGTTCGTCCTGTCGGTCATCCTGACGGCGATCCCCTTCTGGCTGGTCATGGCCGGCGTCTTCGAAAGCCCGCTCATGACGGCCGTCGTCGTGATGGTGCTCGGCGCGATACAGATCGTCGTGCACATGATCTACTTCCTGCACATGAACACGCGGTCGGAAGGCGGCTGGACGATCATGGCGCTGATCTTCACGGTCGTCATCGTCGCCATCGCGCTCGCCGGTACCTTCTGGGTCATGCATCACCTGAACACCAACATGATGCCGATGAGCCCCGAAATGATGAAGAACATGCCGTGAGCATGATGCGGGCGGCGGTGAGCCGCCCGCTCCCCCTGTCATGACCGATCTTTCAGACACCAAGCCCGGAAGCCGCCGTTCGCCCGCAAAGCTCCTCGCGCTCTGCGGTCTGATCCTCTTTGCCATGGCCGCATTCGTGGCCCTCGGCATCTGGCAGATCGAACGGCTTTACTGGAAGCTTGATCTGATCACCCGCGTCGACCAGCGCATCCACGCCGAACCGGTCGCGGCCCCCGAAGGGCGCAACATCAATCCCGCCGACGACGAATATCTGCGCGTCAAAGCAACCGGCACGCTGGATAATAGCAAGGAGACCTTCGTCTATACATCGACGGAGCTCGGCCCGGGCTATTGGGTGATGACGCCGCTGATGCTGGCGGATGGAAATGCCATCCTTGTTAACCGCGGCTTCGTGCCTGCCGAAAAGCGCGACCCGAAGACCCGCACAGATGGCCAGCTATCGGGACCGGTGACCGTCACCGGTCTGCTGCGGCCGACGGAGCCGAAAGGCTCGATGCTGAAATCCAACGATCCCGCGACCGGATGGTGGTACTCGCGCGACGTCGCGGCAATCGCCGCCGACAAGGGCGTCGCGAAAGCAGAACCTTATTTCATCGATGCCGATGCAACGCCCAATCCCGGCGGCTCGCCGGTCGGCGGGCTGACCCGCGTCGTCTTCCCGAACAGCCACCTCAGCTATGCGATCACATGGTTCGCCATGGCGCTTATGATGGCCGCATTGCTCGCCATCGTCATCCGCAGCGAGCTGCGTCGCCGGTAATCACATCGCCCGGCATTGCGGGAAGGCGCGCGCAGCCACCTCTTCCGCCGCCGCATAGGCCTGGCTGACGATCTCCGGCACCAGGTCGATATCCGGCAGGCTGCCGAGCCCCAGCGGACCGATCGCGAAGATGCCATCCACTATCGAGCCATCCTCGAGATAGGGCTCGCCGCGCTGGCTGACGGCGATGCCGAGCTCCAGCTCGTCCGGCATGGCCAGCCCGGCGGCAAAGAGGCTCTGCAGCAAGGGCGCCTCGAGATCGGCGGCGCGGCAGCGGCAATCGATGATCCGCTCGGCATGGATCACCTCCTCGGTCGGCGATCCTGCCCCTGTGAAGAAGATGCCGCTCAGGCCCTGCCGTCCCGCCACGCCGCGGCGAAGCACGGTATTGCCGCCGGCCAGCTCGCGCTTCAGCCGCAGATACATGGCCTCGGGCAGACGGTTGCGGTGACTGTCATAGATGGCGCGCAGGTGCCGGTTGAACTGCTGTTTCTGGCGTGCCGGCAGCGCCCGCCAGAGCGAACGGGCATGCTTCCGCAATCCGTTCATGACCGACTGCCAGCTGCGCCCCGCCTCCTCCGCATCGCGGCAGGCCTTGCGGATGAAGCGCAGGATATCGGGCAGATCCCGAGGCAGTTCTTCGGCGGGAAAGACCGGCTCTGCCGAATTCGGCGTATGGCTCTGCGGCAGGAAGCCGTGCTTGGAGATGATGGTGATCTGACCGCCATAGCCTTCGTCCCGCAGCTGCAGCAGCTGGTCGACGACGCGGATGCCGCTGCCGAGAAGAATGGTGTGCGGGCGGCCGATGAGGCGCTGAGCACGCACCGGCGCGCCTTCGCCGGGGAGCAGATCGGTCTGCGGCAGTCCGTAGCCGGTTGCCAGGAAAACCGTATCGAAAAGCGGATTGGCGGGGCCGGCATGTTCGAGGAGGAAACGGTGGCCGTGGCTCCTGCGGATCGCCACGACGGGTTCATGGCTGACCTGGACGGTGATGTCCTTGCGGGCGGCGAGCGCTTCGGAAAAGCGCTGGTAGACATAGTCGCTGAAGATTTCCTTGGGCACGAAGATCTGTCGGAATCCCGGGATCGCCGCGGGCACCGCAGCGCGGAACTCCGCGTTGCTACAGAGCCAGTCGTTGAAATCGTCGGTATCGCCCGTGGAGACCGACAGATCGCGTACGCGGGTGTTGAGGATCGCAGAACGCCTCGCCGACGACAGCGCCTGACCGCCGCTGACCGACGAATTGGGATCGAAGAGCTGCAGATGGAACGGCGTGCGAACCGTCTTCATCAACGCGATTGCCATCATCATCCCGGAGAAGCCGCGCCCGACAATGGCGATGCGCGGAATGGCGGAAGGCTTCGCCGCCGCCGCGGCCTTCGCAGAAAAAAGTCCTTGAACCGTCATCTCAACTCCCTTGCGGTCATCACCGCATCCGTGTCTCGATCAAGGTATCGACGCAGAAAACGCGCGCTGCGTCGGCCAGGGTCCGCGCCGCCGTACAAGCGGCTGTCCGGTACGTGCCGGAGGAAGAACTAGGGGAGCAATCGCTCCCGTCCATAGTCTATCAAACTGGTCGTGTATGAGAGCGTGAAAATGCCGGATGCGCAAGTCCCTAAGCTCGATTGGTATCCAAGCCGCTGTAAACAATCAGACTTTATGTTGGAAAAGGACCAAGATGGCTGCGGGGCGCCACTTTACCACCCGTTAACGCATTTGCTCGACCGCGGACCCATGAGGGTATTTCTACGGTCACCGGTTATGGTGCTCGTTAATCCGGCTGCGGGAAGCTCGGCTCACTGACGCACAAGACCGAGGATGAACAATGTCGAACGCCAGCCCGCTTGGAAAATTGCAATACGGCAACCGTTTCGGAAGCGATATCGCCAAGATTGCCCGCAACTCTCTTTCTGTCGCTTCGACCAGTTCCGACAGCGAAGTCGCCGCCGCCCGCTATGCCAAGTGGTTCCGTGACGAAGACCCGCAGCCTGAGCCGTCATCGACGTCCAGAGGCAAGTTCCGCCCTATTCTTGCATCGATGGGTGCAGCGGAGATCGCGCAGGCGACAAAGGAGAACCTCGCCATTCTCGGGGACGATGCTCATGACCTGATCGCTTCGAAGCTACCCGCCGGAAATCGGATGAGGAAGGCCATCCGCTCGTCGATCATACCGTCTGTACCGCATCTCGGCAGCTGCAAGTTCGGCGAGGTGGTCACCGCGTTCAATGGCGAAACCTACTCGGTGCTGCAGTTTTTCATCGCCAACTTCGATGGCGAGCTTGATACCTCGGGCGCACAGTTTCTGCGGCCGCGCAGCAAGGAGTTCGATCAGATGTTCTTTGGCGTCAACCTTCTCGTCGACCGGAACGGCAACACGATTGGCTTCGACCGCTCGCAAGGCAGCCAGGGGGTCGCCTTCAAGACCAAAGACGTCACAAAGGCCCTCTACAATGTGGCGTCCGCCAGCACCGGCCTTTCTCTCGAACAGCTTCGTGCACGCGTCAAGCGCGCCTAGGATGGCTCGGGCGTAAACTCGATCGACTTGGTGAAGCCGCTGGCAACGAACATGGCTGCAAGGTGAGGCAGGCTCTTGGCTCCGAACTTCACCTTGAGTTTCTCAAGCCGGTGCTCGATCGTGCGCGGGGAAAGATTGAGTTCGGCGGCAATCTCTTTCGCCGAGCAACCGTTCAGCAGGTTCTCGAGAATGGCCTCATCCGTCGGATCCAGAACGATATTCGTGTCCGGCAGGCGGGCCATGAAGCGGCCGTTCGTGCAGCTCAGCATCCAGCTGCAGGACGCCGACTTGTGCGGCAGCAGGATGCGGTCATAAACCACCCGCATCCCGACCAGCTTGGTCTCCACGAGATCGATATGCGGCTGGCGCCGCTCGGCGACCGTGCGGTAGATTGGATAGACCGCGTCTTCAAGATAGGCCTGGTCGTCAAAATCCCGAAGGCGGCCATCCTTGAACAAAGCCTCTAGGTTCAGCAGCCGGGCCGATATTCGGGAACTCCTTATCCGGCGAAGATACCAGTCGCGTGGGTCCGGTCCGTCGATTTCGAGCATGGAAAGCCGCATTCGGATACCAAGCCGCGACTGCAACTCACCGTAGATTTTCTCGGGGCCATCGGCGGGATCGCAGGAAATCCAGGCGTCGATCATCTGCTGACAGAGCGTATTAAATCTCATCGTGCGGCCTCGGCAAAAAGCGTGGCACGTGTCGAAACCGCGTATAGCTGTTGTTTCGACAGTTTGGTCGCACGAGGCGCATTCAGGTTATTTTTGGATCGCATTATATGATCATCGGCTAACGCACATTAAGAAACCGTTTTCAGTTCGCGCCAAAGTTTATATTCGAAAATCTATATAATTTAATGGTTTAACTCCTTCGAAGGTTGCCGGGTGGATCCGGCGGAGTTGACGTGAGCCTACGTCGCGATCTCCCCTCACGATAAAATAACCAGTTGGTGAATTCTTTACTTGAACGCCCCGGCGGAATCGGCAAAAGTAAGCGCACTACCAATCCCTTCATGGAATTGCCGTCTTTTCGGGCCACCGTCCGGACACACACATCTATTTGGAATCATTACCGTGAGCAGCGATGCGTCTATGAGCGCCACGAAGCCTTCGGCTTCGCTGGCGAAAGCGACTGCGGCGGGCTGGGGTAAGGGCCTCTTTACGCTGGTCCGCATTACCGTCATGGCCTTCCGTCATCCCTGGCAGTCAGGTTTTGCGATCGGCGCAACGCTCGTCGCATCGACGTTTCAGCTGCTGATCCCGCGGCTTCTCGGCCAGGCGGTGGACCATACACAGGTTGCATTGAGCGGCGGAACGGCCGGGCAGATGGCGCAGGATGCGCTGCTGACGACGGCGCTCATGCTGCTCGGCGCCAGTGTGCTGCGCGGCATCTTCACGATGATCCAGAACTACTACTCGGAAAGCGTCGGCCACCATATGGGCTACGAGCTGCGGCTCGCCTGCTACGAGAAGATCCAGCGCCTCTCCTTCAGCTTTCACGACACCGTCCATTCCGGCGATCTCATCACTGTCGGCCTTCTCGATCTCGAAGGCGTGCGCATGTATTTCTCGACGGCGCTGGTGCGCGTCTTCCTGCTGTCGATGCTGATCGGCATCGGCGCCTACATGCTGATCTCGACGGATGCGGTGCTCGGGCTTCTGGCGCTGTCCTTCGTGCCTTTCGTCGGCTGGCGGTCCTCGGTGACGCAGCTGAAGCTGCGCGCCACCTGGCTGGAGCTGCAGGAACGGCTCTCGGTTCTCACCCGCATCATGGAAGAAAATCTCGGCGGCATCCGCGTCGTGCGCGCCTTCGCGGCGCAGGATCACGAGATGGCGAAGTTCGAGGCGGCCTCGACCAACGCCGTCGAGCTCGCCCATGAGCGCGTCGGTATCCGCGTGGCCAATACCAGCGCCATGACCTTTTCCTTCTTCGCCTCCATGGGACTGGTTCTCTGGGTCGGCGGCGGCAAGGTGATGGCGGGCGAGATTACCGTCGGCACGCTCGCCTCGTTCCTCACCTTCATGACGATCCTGCAGATGCCGGTGCGCCAGCTGGGTCTGATGGTCAATGCCTTCGCCCGCGCCTCCACCTGCGGAACACGCCTCTTCAACCTTCTCGATCTCGAGGTCGCGGTGCGCGATGCGCCCGATGCGAGAGAGTTGAAGGTGACAGAGGGCACGCTACGCTTCGAGAATGTCGAGTTCGCCTATCCGAGCTCTGAGATGCATCAGGTGCTCTACGACATCAGCTTCGAGGCCAAGCGCGGCGAAACGGTCGGCATCGTCGGCCCGCCGGGCAGCGGCAAGTCGACGATCGCGCATCTGATCCCGCGTTTCTACGACGTCACCCGCGGCAAGATCACCATCGACGGACAGGATATCCGCAAGACGACACTGCAGTCGCTGCGCCGCTCCGTCGCCGTCGTCCAGCAGGACTCCTTCCTGTTCACCACGTCGATCGAGAACAACATCGCCTATGGCGATCCGTGGGCCAAGGAGCAGCGCATCGAGCGCGCCGCCGAAAGCGCCCAGCTGCACAATTACGTGCTGGGCCTGCCGACCGGCTATGACACCGTCGTCGGCGAACGCGGCGTGTCGCTTTCCGGCGGCCAGCGCCAGCGGCTGTCGATCGCCCGCGCCCTGATGCTGCGGCCGGCCGTAATGGTCTTCGACGATTCGACCGCGGCCATCGATGCGGCCACCGAGCAGCGCATCCGCGCCGCGATGCGCAAATATGCCGCCGACCGCGTCACCCTCATCGTCGCCCACCGGCTGAGCTCGCTGATGCATGCCGACCAAATCCTCTTCGTCGAGGACGGCCGCATCGTCGAGCGCGGCACGCATGCGGAATTGCTGGCTCTCGGCGGACGCTACAAGGCGCTTTACGACCTGCAGATCCGGCCGGGCGATGAGGCGCTGAGTGCGTAGTATGAACAGGCATTTTTTGCGGCTGCGCGTTTGCGTTTTTCTCCCTCATCCCTGTGCTTGTCACAGGGATCCAGCGGCGCCGCGTCCGCGGCGCGGGAGAGTCCTTTCACGCGAAAGACTTCGCGTGGCTGGATTCCTGTGACGAGCACAGGAATGAGGGCGAGATATGCCTAGCCGCAGATAGAGGCATCTGCTGGTGGCCGAAACAGCAATAAGCCTCGAGACCAGGGAGTGCATGATGGCCGAGGAGATGGAAACCGAGCGTCCGGATCCGCGCGAAGACGGCAGGCGGCCGCCGCGGGCGGTGGTCGGGTCGCATCGCGTCGAGGAGGAGATGTTCGGCAAGGCCTTCGACGGCAATATCGTCAAGCGCATCTGGGCCTTCGTGCATCCCTATCGCGACAAGATCGTCTGGTCTGTCGTCGCCGTGCTGACTTTCACGGCGATGCAGCTGACGATCCCGCTGATCATCCGCTACGCCATCGACCACGGCATGCAGCCGGGCAGCAATTCCTCCGCCCTGACCTGGGCGATCCTCGCCTTTCTCTGCGCCATCCTCGTCAATTATGCCGCCAGCTATGCGCAGGAGACGCTGGTCGGCGGCGTGGCGGAAAATGTTCTCTTCGACATGCGCAAGGCGATGTTCTCGCATCTGCAGCGCGTCTCGCTCTCGTTCATGGACAAGACCGAAGTCGGCCGGCTGATGTCGCGCCTGCAGGGCGACGTCAACTCGATGCAGGAATTCCTGGAAACCTCGGTTCTCTCGGTCGGCGATATCGCCCTGCTCTTCGGCATCGTCTTCGTGATGCTCTATCTCGACTTCAAGCTCGGCCTGCTGACGCTTTCCGTGCTGCCGGTGCTCTTTGTCGTGCGCCTCTTCTGGCTGCCGCTGGCGCGCAAATCCTTCATGGCCGCGCATGAGACGAACTCGGTTGCCGCGGGGGCGCTCGCCGAAGCCATTCATGGTGTGCGCGCCGTCCAGAGCATGGACCGCCAGGGTGTCAACTTCACCCTCTATGACGACAAGGCCCACGCCAACCTTTTGACCCACCTGACGGCAGCCCGCTATGCGCAGGTTATGGTGCCGATCGTCGACAGCCTGACGGGCGTCGCCATGGCGCTGGTCATCGTCGTCGGTGGTGCGCGCGTGCTGAACCAGGCGCTCGATGTCGGCGTGCTCGTCGCCTTTCTCTTCTATATCCAGCGCTTTTTCGATCCGATCCGCTCGCTGACGCTGCAATATTCCGTCATGCAGCGCGCCATGGCGTCAGGCCAGCGGCTGACCGAGGTGCTCGACGTTCCCATCGATATCAGGGATGCGCCCAACGCCAAGGTCCTGTCGAAGGACATGGATGGATCGGTCGAGTTCCGCGACGTCGTTTTCGGCTACAATCCGAAGCATCCGGTGCTGAAACACGTCAGCTTCCGGGTCAACCCTGGCGAAACAGTCGCGCTGGTCGGGCCGACGGGTTCCGGCAAATCCAGCTGCATGTCGCTGATCCACCGTTTCTATGATGTGCAGCAGGGCCAGGTCGTCGTCGGCGGCCATGACGTGCGCGAGCTGACGCAGGATTCGCTCGGCGACCAGATCGCCATGGTGCTGCAGGAGCCGTTCCTCTTCACCGGCACCATCTTCGAGAACATCCGCTATCACAAGATGAAGGCCACCCGCGAACAGGTGATCGAGGCTGCCAAGGCCGTCGGCGCGCATGACTTCATCATGCGGCTGCCGCAGGGCTACGACAGCATGCTGGGCGAGCGCGGCGGCAACCTTTCGCTCGGCCAGCGCCAGCTTCTCTCCTTCGCCCGCGCGCTGGTGGCGGATGCCAAGATCCTCGTTCTCGACGAAGCGACGGCCAATATCGACAGCTATACCGAAATGCTGATCCAGAAAGCGCTGGTGAAGCTCCTCGAAAACCGCACCGGCCTCGTCATCGCCCACCGCCTCGCCACGATCCGCGAGGCGGACCGCATCATCGTGCTGCAGAATGGCGAATTGATCGAGAGCGGCAACCACAATCAGCTGATGAAGAACGGCAAGCTCTATTCGCGGCTCTATAACCTGAATTACGCCTCCTTCGACGATATCCCGGAAGAGGTGCTCGAGGAGAGCGCGTCGAACAGTTCGGCAACCTGACGGAGCGCGTTACACCTGGATCTGCGCGTTCGAAAATATTCGCGCGGGAGTACCGATAGCGCCCGCAGCTTCATCGACGGCGGCGTGCTGATGTGTATAAAGGCGCTGGCTTGCCTTGCGATACTGAGATTTTGGATAGACCATGCGCCTTTCGGATTGCCATAACTTCCACGACTTCCGCCGCCTCGCGAAGCGCCGCCTGCCCGGCCCGATCTTCAATTACATCGATGGCGCGGCAGACGACGAGGTGACCTACCGGCGCAACACGTCCTCCTTCGAAAGCTGCGACCTTCTGCCGAGCGTCCTGCGTGGCGTCAGCGACGTCGACATGTCGGTCACGGTCATGGGCCAGCGGCTGGCGATGCCGGTCTATTGCTCGCCAACGGCACTGCAGCGTCTCTTCCATCACGAGGGCGAGCGCGCCGTGGCGCGCGCCGCGGGCAAGTTCGGCACGATGTTCGGCGTCTCCTCGCTCGGCACCGTCAGCCTCGAGGAAGCGCGGCGGATCAGCGGCGCGCCGCAGGTCTACCAGTTCTATTTCCACAAGGACCGCGGCCTGAACCGCGAGATGATGGCGCGCGCCAAGGAAGCGGGCGTGCAGGTGATGATGCTGACGGTCGACAGCATCACCGGCGGCAACCGCGAACGCGACAAGCGGACCGGTTTCTCAATCCCGTTCCGGCTGAACCTCGCGGGCGTCGCGCAATTCGCCGTCAAGCCGGGCTGGGCGCTCAACTTCTTCACGCATGAGAAATTCAAGCTGCCGCAGCTCGACAGCCATGTCGACATGGGCAGCGGCACCATGTCGATCAGCCGCTATTTCACCGAGATGCTCGATCCCGCGATGAACTGGGACGACGTAGCCGAGATGGTGAAGACCTGGGGCGGCCAGTTCTGCCTCAAGGGCATCATGACCGTCGAGGATGCCAAACGCGCCATCGATATCGGCTGCACCGGCATCGTGCTGTCGAACCACGGCGGCCGCCAGCTCGACGGCTCGCGCAGCGGCTTCGACCAGCTGGCCGAAATCGTCGATGCCGTCGGCGATAAGATCGACGTGATGATCGATGGCGGCGTGCAGCGCGGCACGCATGTGCTGAAGGCGCTTTCGCTCGGCGCCAAGGCCGTCGGCCTCGGCCGCTACTACCTCTTCCCGCTTGCCGGCGCCGGCCAGGCCGGAGTGGAGCGGGCGCTGACGCTGATGCAGGCCGAGCTCGAACGCGGCATGAAGCTGATGGGCTGCTCGTCGATCGACCAGCTGACCCGCGCAAACGTCCGTTTCCGCTAAACCAGCGTCATTCAGGCTCTCCAGCCGTTCACGATTGAGAGAGCAAGCGTTGTGTGTGACGGCACAGCGCGGTAGATCTGCCGTGTCTTTTGAAATGGAGGATTTTCAATGGATTATCGCAAGCTCGGCCCGAGCGGCACGATCGTGACCGCCTATTGCCTCGGGACCATGACATTCGGCGCGGAGTCGGATGAAGCGACTTCTCACAAACTGCTCGACGACTATTTCGCCTGGGGCGGCAATTTCATCGATACCGCCGACGTCTATAGCGCTGGCGTCTCCGAAGAGATCACCGGACGCTGGCTGAAGGCCCGGCCGACGGAGGCCAAACAGGCGGTGATCGCTACCAAGGGCCGCTTCCCGATGGGCGACGGACCCAACGACATCGGCCTGTCGCGCAAGCATCTGCATTCTGCGCTCAACGCCTCGCTGAAACGTCTCGGCGTCGATCATATCGACCTCTACCAGATGCATGCCTGGGACGCGCTGACGCCGATCGAAGAGACGCTGCGTTTCCTCGACGACGCCGTTTCGGCCGGCAAGATCGGCTATTACGGCTTCTCGAACTATGTCGGCTGGCACATCGCCAAGGCCTCGGAGATCGCCAAGGCGCAGGGCTATACGCGCCCAGTGACGCTGCAGCCGCAATACAATCTCTTGATGCGCGATATCGAACTCGAGATCGTCGCCGCCTGCCAGGATGCCGGCATGGGGCTGCTTCCCTGGTCGCCGCTCGGCGGCGGCTGGCTGACGGGCAAATACAAGCGCGACCAGATGCCAACGGGCGCCACCCGTCTCGGCGAAAACCCCAAGCGCGGCGGCGAGGCCTATGAGGCCCGCAATGCGCAGGAGCGCACCTGGGATATCATCGCCACGGTCGAGGAAATCGCCCGCGCCCGCGGCGTCAGCATGGCGCAGGTGGCGCTTGCCTGGGTCGCCGCACGCCCGGCCGTCACCTCGGTCATTCTCGGCGCCCGCACCACCGAGCAACTCGCCGACAATCTCGGCGCCGCCAAGCTGACGCTCTCCGACGAGGAGACCCAGCGCCTGACCGACATCAGCGCGCCGACGCCAGGCCAGTATCCCTACGGCGTCAACGGCACCAACCAGCGCCACCGCAAGATGGAAGGCGGCCGCTGACAATCGGTTCACTGAAGATTGGGGGCGGCGTCAGATCCTGACGCCGCTCGTTTCGTCGAAAAGATGCAGATGAGCCGGATCGACCGTGACGCCGATGGTGTCACCGGCATGTGCGCCGCTGCGGCCGGTCTGGACGATCGTCAGCTCCGGCGTGGTCGCGGTCGCGACAAAGGTCGATGAGCCCGTCGATTCCACGAAGGCGACCGGCACGTCGAAAGTTCCCTGTCCCTGCCCGGTAATGCCGAGATGTTCAGGCCGCAGCCCTGCCGTCACCCTGAGCCCCGGCTGCAGCTGGTGGCCGAGGCCGGTGGTTTGCTTCACCGTGCCGAAATCGAGGGTCAGGCTCCGTCCGTCTCCGCCGACGATGGCCGGAACGAAATTCATCGAGGGCGAACCGATGAAACCGGCAACGAACCTGTTGGCCGGCCTGTCATAAAGATCGAGCGGCTTGCCCTGCTGCTCGATGAGCCCCTCGCGCATGACGACCACGTGATCGGCCATGGTCATCGCCTCGATCTGGTCGTGGGTCACGTAGACCGATGTCGCGTGCAGCCGGTCGTGCAGGGCCCGGATTTCCTTGCGCATCGAAACGCGCAACGCAGCGTCGAGATTGGAGAGCGGCTCGTCGAACAGGAAGGCCTTGGGATTGCGGATGATGGCGCGGCCCATGGCGACACGCTGACGCTGGCCGCCGGAAAGCTGGCGGGGATAGCGGTCCAGGAGGCCGCTCAAACCGGCGATCGCCGCCACTTCCTCGGCCTTGCGCTTCGCCTCGGGCTTCGGGACCTTCCGCATCCGCAGCGAATAGGTGAGGTTCTGCTCGACCGTCATATGCGGATAGAGCGCATAGGACTGGAAGACCATGGCGATATCGCGCATGCGCGGCGGCACGTCGTTCATCACGTCGCCGGCAATCTTCATCGTGCCGCCGGTGATCCTTTCAAGCCCTGCCAGCGAGCGCAGCAGCGTCGACTTTCCGCAACCGGAAGGACCGACCAGCGCCACGAACTGCCCCTTCGGGATCGTCAGGTTGATATTCTTGAGGGCGTGGTAGGCGCCGTAATGCTTCTCGATTCCGGAGAGTTCGATCTGGATGTCCTGGTTCATGCGCGGCGACCTGTGATTGGAACGAAAAGCGGATGTGTCATTGCCATCATTTCACGGCCCCCACCGCGATGCCGCGCGTCAGGGTGCGCTGGAAGATCAGGAAGAAGATCAATGTCGGCGCTATGCCGAGAAGAGCGGCTGCGGCCGTCGTCGTCGGCGTCTGCACGAACTGGCCGTTGAGCACGCCCATGGATACCGAGACCGTCTGGTTGAAGTTCGAGACCAAGAGCACCAGCGGCAGCAGGAACTCGTTCCACGTCCAGATGAAGAAGAAGGTCGCGAGCACGGCGAGCGTCGGCATCAGCATCGGCACGACGATGGTCCAGAGGATTTTCCACGGCGTCGCCCCGTCCATTTCGGCGGCTTCGATGATCTCGCGCGGGAAGGCGGTCATGACCGAGGAGAGAAGATAGGTGCCGAAGGCGCTCTGCAGAACCGAGAAGACGATGATGACGGACCAGATCGTGTCGAAAAGCCCGACGGCCTTCGAGAGATAATAGATCGGATAGACCAGCGATTCATGGGGGATCATGATGCCGACCAAGAGGATGGTCAGCATGTACTTGCTGCCCTTCACTCGGCCGATCCCGAAGGCATAGGCATTGAGCAGGCTCAGCAGCACCGCGATGACGGCCGTCGATGCGCTGATGATCGTGCTGTTGATCAGCTTCTGCGTGAAATCGACATTGTTCCAGAAGGTCTTCAGCGCCGTCAGATCGAAACTGCGCGGGAAAGCCAGCGGGCCCCAGGTGCCGTAGTCCTCAGGCGTGCGGATCGCATTGGTGAAGGCCAGCACGAAAGGGCACAGGAACAGGATCAGCGCGAAGGAGATGGCAGCCAGCACCCACCAGCGCGACGATCCATACATGGATCCTGCCGATGTCGCGTGTGCAGTCTTGCTTGAGGTATCGAGCGAGATCGCCGCTTCACTCATCGGTCATTCTCCGTATGGCGTGCCTGGATGCGGATGAAAATGAAGCAGATGACGAGGGTCATCAGCATCTGCGCCGTGGTGATCGCCGCACCATATCCAACGCGGTTCGTCGCGAAGAACTCGTGGTAGGACATCTGCGACGGCACCATCGTGGCATTGTCGGGTCCGCCCGAGGTCAGCACGAAGATCGGTGCGAAGACCTTGAGCGCGGCGATGGTCGTTGTCAGGCCGACCACGAAGATTTCCGGCTTCAAAAGCGGTACCGTAATCGTCCAAAAGCGCGGCAGCCAGGCCGCGCCATCGAGCTCGGCGGCTTCCTGCAGCGAGGGATCGACGCGGGCGAGACCCGACATGAAGACGACGAGGCAATAGCCGAGCTGCAGCCAGACCATGACGACCATGATCGCCCAGAGCGCCAGCTGCGGCTCGCCGAGCCAGTTCTGCTTCAGGCTTCCGAGACCTGTGGCATCGAGCATGGCGTTGACGATGCCGAACGGGTTCAGCATCCAGCCCCACAGGATGCCGGCGGCCGAGACAGGCAGAATCTGCGGCAGATAAAAACCGGCCCGGAAGAAGCTGGCAAGCGCATTGGAAAAACGGGAGCTGATATAGTCGAAGAGAAGTGCGGCGAGCAGCACCCCGATCGCGGTCGGGATAACAGCCATGGCGAAGACGAAGGCGGCCGTGTTGACCAGCGAATGCCAGAACGTATCGTCGGTCAGCAGCCGCTCGTAATTGCGCAGGCCGGCGAACTTCGGGATACCTATACCCTTCCACGTCGTGAAGCTGATCATCAGGTTCATGACGAACGGAACGAGGATGATGGTGACGAAGCCAAGCATTCCGGGAATGAGGTAGAACCAATAGACCCTGCCCGGCTGTGCGTCCGAGGATGCGCCCGACATATTTCCTCCAGCGTCATTCGAGATTGGCAGGGCGCCGGGGCGCCCTGCCGGTCGCGGCATCTTTTATTGGTCGCCCTGGACTTCGTCGTAGGGCTCCTTCAGGCGCTCGGCGAATTCTTCGGGAGTGACCGAACCGCCGATGACCGCCTGGGTCGCCTTCAGCATGACGTCGTAGTAGCCGGGGACCGGCCAGTCGGGATAGAAGCCCAGGCCGTTCTGCTCGACCAGCTTGTTGAAGAGCTCGACCTCGATCTTGCCGACGGGATCGGTGACCATGGCGGGATCGGCAGCGATCGGCAGACCGCCGGAATTGCCGAACAGAGCCTGGTTATCCTTCGACAGCGTGATGTCGATGAAGTCGTAGGCCAGGTCCTTGTTCTTGGCGTTCTTCGGAACGACCCAGATGTTACCCGTCGAAGCCGGCGAGATGACGTTGCCCGGGAACAGGAACTGGCTGGCCTTGAAGTTCTTGATCGCGCCGAACTGGGCGCCGTACCACGTGCCGGTCACCACCATCGGCGACTTGCCGGTTTCGAACAGGTTCGCCATGTCAGGCGCCTTGAGGCCGGTCGAATCCTTGGAGATGTAGCCCTTCTGGACCCATTCCTGCAGCTTCTGGCCGGCATAGACGAAGGGGGCGCTATCAAGCGGCGCACGGATCGCCTGGAAATCGTTGACCCACTTCGCATCGGCCTTCGACAGCGCGAAGAGATACATCAGATGCTGTGCCGGATAATCGTTGGCAGCTTCGGCGATCGGGGTGATGCCCTTCTTGACGAAGACATCCATCACCTTTTCCATGTCTTCGAGGGTCTTCGGCACTTCGACGCCGGCTTCCTTGAACATGTTCTCGTTGTAGAAGACCGAGACGAACTCGCCGTAATTGGCAACGCCGATCAGCGGGCCGTTGCCATAGATGCCCTTCTCGTCATAGCGGCTGAGCTGGTTGCTGGCATCGGAGAGAACCTTGTCCCAGCCGCGCTGCTTGGCGACGTCGCCGAGATCGGTCAGGAGACCCTGCGATGCGGCAAGACCGGCGACGGCGTTGCCTTTGTTATATTCCATCAGATCCGGCGCCTCGGCCGAATTGAGGATCATGGTGCCAGACTTGGTGATCTGATCGAAGGTCTTGAGCTCGAACTGAACTTTGACGTCAGGGTGCTTCTCCTGAAAGGTCTCAAGGGCCTTCTTCCAGGTGATGCCGGCAGCACTCGCCGCATCTTCATACCACCAGATCTTGAAGGTCTTGTCTTCGGCATGGACGGTGCTCGACAGCAGCACCGAAACGCCGAGAGCGAACGCAAGTCTTGATATCGCTTTCATACTTTCCTCCCAAAAAGCGGCCGTGCCGCGAAAGCTGTCACGTTAGCGTCGCGCCTGGCCTCCCCGCCGGCACGCCGCACGATAGGTCACTCAGCCGGGATCGGCAACAAAGTCGCCGCCCCTTGCATGTTTCAGATGGTTCAGCGCATGAACCTGGCCGGTCATCTCGAGCGCATCGCGATAGACAGGATCGTGCCAGCCTTCGATGTCGATCGATCCCGACCAGCCGGCGAGGCGAAGCTCGGAGATGATGTCGGTCCAGTTGCTGTCGCCGAAGCCCGGCGTGCGCATGAAGACGAACTTTTCCTTGCCGAAGATGCCGTGCTCCTTGATCACATCCCAGCGGATCGTCGCGTCCTTGCCATGGACGTGGAAAATCTTCGAGGCCCATTTGCGGATCTGCGGCAGCGGCTCGATGAGATAGACCATCTGGTGGCAGGGTTCCCATTCGAGGCCGATATTGTCATCCGGCGTCTCGTTGAAGATCAGTTCCCAGGCATCGGGATTGTGGGCGATGTTCCAGTCGCCGGTCGCCCAGTTGCCGTCCATGGCGCAGTTTTCGAAGGCGATCCTGACGCCCTTGTCTGCGGCGCGCTTTGCGAGTTCGCTCCAGATCTCTCTGTAGCGCGGCAGGCTGTCGGTCAGCACCTTGCCGCGGATGCGGCCGGTAAAGCCGGCCACGCAGGTAGCGCCGAAATGATGCGCGTTGTCGATGCAATCCTTCCAGCCCTGCAGCGTCTGCAGGTCGATCTCGGTTTCCTCCAGCGGATTGCCGAACATGCCGAGCGTCGAGATGGTGATGTCGCGGTCGCCGATCGCATCCTTGCAGCGCTTGCCGAGTTCGGCGAGATCCTGGCCGTTGGTCGTCTGCCAGAAGAAGGGCTCGAAACTCTCGAAACCCATGCCGGCAATCTGGCCGATACGCTCGGCAGCGCCGCCACTCGAGCCACTCACCATGGTGCCGATGCGGATGGACTTTGCGGGATTGCTCACAATCATATTCCTTATGCTGAAATCTCTATGCGCTTGCCTGTTTTGGCGCTCTCGATGGCGCCGAAGACCATGGCAAGGCTTCGGATATTGTCGGAACTGGCGGTTTCCGGCCGCCTGCCCGAGCGGATCGCCTCGATGAAGCCGGTGATCACGCTGGCATGGCCGTGCGTCTCTTCGTCGTGCTCGGCGCTTGGGACCTCTACGGGCGTGACGCCGTGCAGCAGGCCGGGTTCGGTCCCGGAAACGGCGGCATCGAAATTCTCGCCGCCATCCCAGGTCAGCATCCCCTTCGAGCCGACGAGGCGCCATTCGCTTTCCCAGCTGGTGCGCTCGCCTTCGGCGCACCAGGAGCCGCGATAGGTGAAGACCACGTCATCGGCGAATTCAAAGGTCGCATTGGCCGAGGCGCCGTGGCGATACCAGGAGCCCTTCGGGTTCTTCTCGACGCAGTAGACGGCAAGCGGTTTCTTGCCGGCGACGTAGCGCGCCGCATCAAAGGTGTGGATCGCCATGTCGAGCAGCAGCACGTTATCCATCTCTTCGCGGAAGCCACCGAAATGCGGAGCGATGAAGAAGTCGCAATGGATGCCGGTGAGGTCACCGATCGCCCCGCTCTCGACGAAGCGGCGCATGCGGCGCACGCCCGAAATGAAGCGGCGGTTCTGGATGATCGCGTGGATCTTCCCGGTCTCGGCCGCCAGATCGATCATCGCGGCACCTTCGGCAAGCGAGGTCGCCATCGGCTTTTCGCTGAGAACATGACAACCGGCCTTGAGCGCGATCGAGACCACGTTGAAACGGGCAGCCGGAATGACCACGTCGAAGACGACGTCGGCCTTCGTCCGGGCGATGACATCGGCAAGATCGGTGCCGACAATGGCGCCGCTCAAGCCGAACTCGGCCGCGAGTGCTTCCGCGACGGCAGGGTTCAGATCGACGAGGCCAGAGATCTCGATCGCCCCAGCGAGCGCCGGTGTCTCCTTGATTGCCCGCAGCCAGCCTTTGGACATGGCTCCGCATCCGCACAGAACGGCCTTGAGTGTCACGATTTCCTCCCGCGCTGCATTTCCCGTACTCCTCCGGAAATGCATCCCGTAAACGTTTACGATACTATTCGGAAAGGTTTCCCGGTGTCAAGACACAGCTAGTCTAGAAAAAATGCTGCGGAAAACATCAGCGAAAGCTTGAACTTAGGCGCGCTTGCTCTGCGGTGCAGCACAGAAATATTGGCCATGTCATCTGGTTGTTAAACAAACATTCTACTAAGCTCGGGATCGGATTGCACAGCCGTGCAATGGGAGGAGATACGATGAGCCGGGACGCGTTTCTGGAACTGAATTCTGTTGCCTGCAGATATGGCAGCACCAAGGTTCTGAACGATATCAATCTCAGCATCCAGCGCAGCGAGTTCGTGGCGCTGCTCGGATCGTCCGGCTGCGGCAAGACAACCCTGCTGCGAGTCCTGGCAGGCTTCATCGCCCCCTCCTCTGGCACCGTTTCGGTGCGACAGCGCGACGTGACCCACATGCCGCCGGACAAGCGCGGCATGGCACTTGTCTTCCAGTCCTACGCGCTATGGCCGCACATGACGGTGGCACAGAACATCGGCTACGGCCTGAAGCTCAAGGGCGTCGCCAAGGCTGACATCGCCGAGCGCGTCTCGGCCATGCAGAAACTTCTCGGTCTCGATGGGCTCGGAGCGCGCAAACCGGCAGCGCTCTCCGGTGGCCAGCGCCAGCGTGTCGCCCTCGGGCGCGCGCTGGCGGTCGACCCTGAAATCCTGTTGCTCGACGAGCCGCTCTCCAACCTCGATGCCCGCATCCGGCTGACCGTGCGCCACGAATTGCGCGCGCTGCAGAAGCGCCTCGGCATCACCGCCGTTCACGTCACCCATGACCGGGAGGAAGCGATGGTGATGGCCGACCGGATCGTCATCCTGAATGCCGGCGAGATCGCCCAGCAGGGTACGCCTGAAGATGTCTACAATCGTCCCGCCTCGGCCTTCGTCGCCGCCTTCATGGGTGCCGAGAACGTTCTCTTCCTGCAAGGCAGCCCGCAGGGTGACAGTTTTCATATCAACCCCGGCGAAGCCAATGCCGCAGGCAACGTGCCGTTGCTCGGCCGCACGCTGGCAGCAGGCGCGATCGAGGCACGCTTCCGCCCGGAAGCCGCACAGCTCCTGCCGATGGATACGCCGATAGCCGCGCCCGGCATGACCTTTGCCGGCGACGTCATTGCCGTCAGCTATCCCGGCGGCCACTGGCGCCATTCGGTGCGGCTCGGCGATCGCGAGATCATGGCCGATGCGCCGCGCGCCTTCGAGCCGGGTGACCGCGTGCAGGTCCATATCGGGCCGGACGCGCTTTTCCTTTTCAATTCGCCGGATTCCAACCCGGCCATTTCCATTTCCCGGTCCGCGGCCGGGAAAGCCCACGCATGACTTTATTTCTTTGAACCCTGGAGAGCACCCATGAAAAGACTGACTTACGCAGCTTTCGCCGTCGCCCTCGCCGCCCTGCCCGTCAAGGCCGAAGAGCTGACCGTCGCAACCGCCGGCGACCAGAACATGGTCGATTACGTCAACCAGTATCTCGGACCGCTGTTCGAGAAGGCCTATCCCGGCAATACGGTCCGCGCCGTCGGCACCGGCCCCGGCGATGCCGGCTCGCAGAAGATCCTCGAGCGCTTCGACGCCCAGCAGGCTGCCAACACCGCCAACTGGGATATCGACGTTGCCGTCGTCCATGAGAAGTTCGCCGGCCCGATGGTCGAGAAGGGCTATCTCGAAAAGTACCGCGGCTCGATCGACACCGGCAAGCTGGTCTCGCGCGACAACGCCAAGAACGCCCTCGGCTCCGACGTCGACGGCTACGTCATGCCGATGTTCAACAGCCAGACGGCGATCGCCTATAACCCGGCGCTCGTTGCCAACCCGCCGAAGAGCTATACCGAGCTCGCTGCATGGGCCAAGGAACACCCGAAGCAGTTCGGCTATAACGGCATCAAGGGCGGCGCTTCGGGCGTCAGCTTCGTCATGGGCTGGATCTACGCCTTCGGCGGCGGCGATGCCAACAACCTGATGACCGGCCCGTTCAACAAGGACGAGATCACCAAGTGGGGCGACGCCTTCAAGAGCCTCGCCGACTTCACCAAGAACGCGACGCTGACGCCCGGTAATGCCGGCACGCTCGACCTTCTGTCGCGCGGCGAAATCGCCATGGGTCCGGTCTGGGTCGACATGTTCTACTCCTGGCAGGCCAATGGCCAGCTGCCGCCGGAACTGAAGCTGGTTCTGCCGGCTCCGGGCATGCCGGGCCAGCCGATGCACTACGTCGTTCCGGCCAAGGCATCGCATAAGGATCTCGCCGAGAAGTTCATCGCGCTCGCCACCAGCCCGGAAGTCCAGGCCGACGGCATCGTCAAGAAGTTCAACTGGTATCCGGGTATCGACGCGCAGTTCGTCAAGTCGAAGCTCGACGACGCCACCTGGAACAAGCTCTTCGTCGACATCACGCCCGATGATCTCGCCACCAAGGGCAAGCCTTTCCCGATCGCACCTTACAACACCGCGATCCTCGAGGCTTACGAACAGTCTGTGAAGTAAGCGATTTCGCTCCCCGCCGTCAGCGGCGGGGAGCCTCCTTCCGAAGCGAGGTCGAACGATGTCCAGACGCCTGCTCGGTCTCCTGCTCGTGCTCCCTGCACTGGCGGTGATCGCCTTCCTCTTCATCCTGCCGCTGATGATGTCGGCGGTCGGCGCCTTCAGGATCGAGGGCGGCGGGTTCGGCTGGGACAACTTCTACAAGACCTTCGATCTCTACACGAAGGACATCATGTTCTCGGTGGTGATCATCACCATCTCCACCATCCTCATCGGTCTCGCCTCGATCGCCATCGGCGGCTATCTGACGCTTGGCGAGCACCCGGTCGCCGTCGCCATCCTGCGCTGGCTCTACCGCTGGCCGATGTTCATTCCCTTCATCGTCGTCGGCCAGATCCTGCGCACCTTCCTTGCCAAGAGCGGCCTGATGAACAGCACGCTGCTCAGCCTCGGCCTTCTGACGCCGCTCGATGCGCAAAGCTACCTCGACTGGCGCGGCATCGTCATCGCCTTCGTCTGGAAACAGACGCCCTTCGTGGCGCTGCTCGTTGCCGGCGCCATGGCATCCGTCAACCGCGACACGATAGAGGCTGCGCGCAATCTCGGCGCCTCGAAACTGCGCGTCCTCTTCGAAATCCTTGTGCCGCAGGTGTCGGTGACGCTGACCGTCGGCCTCATCCTCTCCTTCGTGACGATGATGTCGGTTCTCTCGGTGCCGCTGATGATCAACGCCCAGTCGCCGACGATGCTGACGGCCGACATCGCTTTCCGCGTCAACGCCTATGGCGATTACGGCGTGGCCAATGCGCTCGGCCTCGTGTCGCTGGTGCTCGCCTCGTCGGTCGCCTGGATCTATCTGCGCCAGAGCCTGAAGGAGCGCGCATGAGCACCGTAACGCTGTCCGCCTCGCAATCGCATCCGCTCTCGGCGCTCTGGTGGATTCCGCGCGCCATCATCTTCGGGCTGATGGCCTTCTTCATCTTCGGGCCGCTCGCCAATCTGCTGCTCTGGACCGTCGCGGAGAAATGGTATTTCCCGCACAGCCTGCCGCTGCAATATGGCTTCAGCAGCTGGGCGAAGGTGTTCGCACCGCGCGGCGGCGCCGTGGAGTCGCTCACCAATTCGCTGATTGTTGCCGTGCTGTCCGTCGTCGTTTCGCTGCTGCTGGCGATCCCGGCGGGCTATGCGCTGGCGCGGCTGAAGCTGCCCTTCCGGGCGCTGATCCTGCTTGCCTTCCTCATTCCACAAGCCTTTCCGAACCTGACGGTCTACGTGAACGTCGCCCGCATCTTCTACGAGATCCGCCTCAACGGCACGATCCTCGGCGTCGTCCTGGTGCATGCCTCGCATGGTCTCGTCTACGCGGTCTGGATCGCCACCGCGGCCTTCTCGGCGATCGACGAGGAGCTGGAGCAGGCAGCGCGTTCGGCCGGCGCCAGCGCCATGCGCGCCTTCATGGACATAACCCTGCCGCTCGCCGCACCCGGACTGATGGCGAGCGCCATCTTCGTTTTCCTCGAAAGCCTCGACGAATTCACAGGAAGTTACTTTGTGGGCGCTCCCGATGTGAACATGCTGCCACTTCTGCTGTATACTGCGGGCTCGGGCGGCAATTATCAGATCGCTTCGATCACCGCCCTCTTGCTGCTCATTCCATCCTTGGTTTTTATGCTGATCGTCGAGCGATTCCTGAAGGCGGACGTCCTGTCGCGAGTGGGGCACTGAGAGATTGCCATGAATGACGGCCCAACCAACGACCTCAAGAACCAGCGCAAGGAGCGCATGCGCTTCGTCAGCGCCGAACAGGTGGCGCAGCTCGCCGGCGTTTCGCGCTCGGCGGTGTCGCGCACCTTTACGCCCGGCGCCAGCGTTGCCCCAGCCACCCGCGAACGGGTGCTGAAGGCGGCCGAAGAGCTTGGCTATCACGTCAACGACCTTGCCCGCGGCGTGCTCGCCAACCAGAGCCGGCTGGTCGGCATCGTCGCGACGCGGCCGGAAGTCGGCTTCCGCGCCCATCTGGCGGCAGCCCTTTCCAAGGCGCTGATCCAGCGCGGCAGCATTCCGATCCTGATCAACACCGGGCAGACCGAAGAGGAAATGCTCGCTGCCCAGAAGATGCTGATCGGCCATCGCGCTGAGGCGACGATCATCCTCTCGGGCTCGCCACCGGCGAATTTCTTCGAGCTGGCGCATCGCAACGGTCAGCCGCTCGTCGTGATCGGCCGCTCCGAGCCGGATGCCGACCACGTGCGCGCCGGCAATTCCGAGGCATCGCGCAAAGCAGCCAACGCCTTCTTCGAGAAGGGCCGCCGCAAGCTTGCCGTCGCCACATCCTTCTCGGCGACATCGAGCATCGCCGAACGCGAGAGCGCCTTCAAGACCACTGCCGAGGCGCTCGGCGCCAGCGTCGCGATCGGTCGCGGCAAGGATTCCGACTATGACAGCGGCATCGCTGCGGCAAAGCAGCTTTTCGCAAACGCAGCCGATTATCCGGATGCGGTCTATTGCGCCAACGACCAGATCGCCTTCGGCCTGATGGATCATGTCCGCACCACGCTCGGCCTCCGCGTGCCCGAAGATGTTGCCGTTATCGGCTTCGACGATGTTCCGGAGGCCGCCTGGCTGAGCTACCGGCTCACCACCTTCCGCCAGGACCCGATCGTCATGGCGCAGCGCGCCGTCGAACTGGTGGAAAAGCGTCTCGCCAATCCCGATCTGCCCCCCGCCTATGAACGGGTCATTCCCGAATTTGTCGTGCGCGACAGCTTCGTGCCCTGATCCAGAAAGATACCGATGCCCTGCGAATTCCCTGAAGATCCGCGCTTCGTGCTGGCGCGCGAGGTGATCCTCGAAGCCGCGGCCAAGGCACTCGCCTATTTCCGCGACCTCTCCTCTCTGGAAACCAGCCAGAAGCTCAACGGCCAGGATGTGGTCAGCGAGGCCGACAAGTCGGTCGAGGCATTGATCCGCGAAAGGATCGCCGCCGCCTTCCCGGATGACGGCGTGCTCGGCGAAGAAGAAGGCCTCAGCGAAGGTCCTTCCGGCTATCTCTGGGTCGTCGATCCCATCGACGGCACCAGCTGCTTCCTCCACGGCATCGACCAGTGGTGCATCTCGATTGCCGTGATGCGCGGCAGCGAGACGGTCCTCGGCCTGATCTGCCAGCCCTCGACCGGCGATCTCTTCGTGGCCAAGCAGGGTGCCGGGGCTCAACTGAATGGGCGCCCGATGGAGGTCAGCCGAACCAGCCGTATCTCGACCGGGCTGCTCGGCGTCGGTGCCAATTTCCGCATCCCGCTGCGCCAGGTCTCGGCCTTCGTCCAGCTGCTGCTCGAAGCCGGTGGCATGTTCATCCGCAACGGCTCCGGTGCCCTGATGCTGGCGCAGGTCGCCTGCGGGCGGCTTGCCGGCTATTACGAGCCGCATATCAACGCCTGGGATTGCGCCGCGGGATTGCTGATGATCAGCGAAGCCGAAGGCTGGACTGCCGATTTCCCCGGCGAGGGCGGTACGTTGCTCACCGGCGGCCCCGTCATCGCCGCCGGCCCGCAGATCCGGGAGGAATTGCTGGCGCTGATCGAGCGCTCCCTCGAAGCCGCGGAGGCGCAGTCATGAAGCTCATCCACATTTCCGATTTTCACCTCGTCCCGGCTGGCCAGACGCTGCTCGGCCTCGATCCGGCAGCACGCATGGACGCCTGCCTCAGCGACGTCGAGGCGCATCACGCGGATGCCGATCTGGTCGTGGTATCGGGCGATCTGTCGGACACCGGCGGCGAGGATACCTACCGGATCCTCGAAGAGCGCGTTTCGCGATCGAAACTGCCGATCCGGCTCATGCTCGGCAATCACGATATCCGCGAGAATTTCGCCTCCGTCTTTCCCGGCCAGATGGCGGAAAACGGCTTCGCACAAGCTGCTATCGACCTGCCGGAGGGGCGGGTGATCACGCTGGATACGCTCGATGACGGCAAGGTCACTGGCAGGCTCTGCGACATCAGGCTCGCCTGGCTGAAGGAGAAGCTCGATGAGGCAAAGAACCGCCCCGTCTATCTTTTCATGCACCACCCGGCTGACAGAGTGCATCTCCCGGCGCTCGACATATTCGGCCTTCTCGATCCGGAGCCGCTCTTTGCGCTCCTGAAGGCGCATGGCGATGTCAGGCATATTTTCGCCGGGCATCTGCACCGGCTCGTGACAGGGAACTGGCAGGGCGTCCCCTTCACCATCCTGCGCAGCACCAACCACCAGACCGCGCTCGACTTCGTTTCCCCGAAGACCACGAACTGCTTCGAACCGCCGATGTATTCGATCATTCTCGCCGATCGCGACAGCCTCATCGTCCACATCCACCAGTTCGCGGATTGAGGCGACCTCCGCTTTTCGAAAACGGTTTCCTATGGCAAGAAGGAGCCTCACGTTTTCGATCGCGGAGGAAGATCGGCTGACATGAAGGGCATCCGGCAGCTTGCCAAACATCTCGATATCTCGATCGGGACGGTCTCCCGCGCGCTGAACGGCAAGCCCGATGTCAACGAGGAGACCCGCAAACGGGTTCTCGCCGCCGCCGAGGAGCTCGGTTACGTCGCCAACCAGTCCGGCCGCAGCCTGCGCCAGGGAACGACCAACGTCATCGGCCTGATGATCGAATCCAGCAAGGAAACGGTCGAGAACAGCGACAACTTCTTCCTTGGCCTTACCGGCGGTCTGCAGAGCGTGCTCGCCCGCCACAAGCTCGACCTCGTCATGCTGCCCTGCCCCAATGACGAAGATCCGCACGAATATCTGAAGCGCATGGTGGCGCGCCGCGTCGTCGATGCGATGATCATCTCGGCGACGCAGCGGATCGACAAGCGCATCGACCTTCTGGTCAAGGCGAAGATTCCCTTCGTGACGCTCGGGCGCAGTTCGTCGGGTGGCAACTATCCGTGGATCGACCTGGATTTCGAGGGTGTGGCCGCGTCCGCCGTCGACCGTCTGGTAGCGAAGGGCCATCGCAGGATCGCCATTGCCGCGCCCTCCAACGATGTCAATCTCGGCTATATCTTCGTCGATTCCTACCGCCAGGCGCTGGAGCGGCACGGGATCAAGTATGATCCGACGCTGGTGATCCGGGTGAAATCCAGCGAACAGGGCGGCTATCAGGCCGGTCACGAGCTGCTGCTGCTTGACGGCAAGCCCACGGCGATCATCCTGATCTACGAGCTGATGGCGATTGGCCTCTACCGCCGCCTCGTCGAGGCCGGCGTCGTGCCCGGCCGCGATCTGGCGATCATCGGTTTCCGCGAGGAACCGCGCGGCCGCTTCCTGCAGCCGTCGCTTACCTGCTTTCGCATGTCGCTGCGCGATCTCGGCATCGAGCTTGCCGAGACCCTTCTTGCCACAATGCCTGCCTATGCCGAATCCTATCCGCGCGGCGCGCGCAACACGATCTGGCCGCTGGAGCTGGTGCCCGGCGAAAGCGACGCCTTCGCGCTCACGTCCTGAGCGCGCCGTCCGTATTGGCGTGATCCTTGCGGGCGATCAGCTGGGTCACGACGAAAACCAGCAAGGCACCGGCCGCAAGGCAGACCGCCAGGAAGATCATCGGCGCGATCGTGCTGCCGGTCGCATCCTTGATCCAGGGCACGACATTCTGCGCCACGAAGCCGCCGAGATTGCCGACCGAATTGATCGCGGCAAGGCCGGCCGCAGCACCCGCTCCTTTCAGGAAGCGCGACGGCAGGCTCCAGAATACCGGCTGCGGTGCGAAGATACCGGCAGCGGCAATGCAGAGGAAGGCGAACTGCAGGGTGTTATTGGGGATCAGCGCCGACAGCAGCAGGCAGGCCGCACCGATAAAGGCCGGGATGACGATATAGGGCGTCTTCGATGACGCCTTGTCGGCCATGGCAGGCACGGCATAGAGCGCGATGGCCACGAGGATCCAGGGGATGATGTTGATGAAACCATTAACGGTATTGGTCACCCCGAAGCCGTGGACGATGGTCGGCAGCCAGTAGCTGAGACCGTAGGCCGCCAGCGGAAAGGCGACGTAGCAGAGCGACATCAGCAGCACGCGCGGGTCGACCAGCGCCTTGAAGCCGTTCTCCGCATTCTCGCCCATGCCGGAATTCTCCGATTCCAGCCGGTTCTTCAGCCAGCTTTTCTCGTCATCCGACAGGAAGCTTGCCGTCTCCGGGCTGCCGGGAAGATAGAAGAAGGTGATGATACCGGCGATCACGGCCGGAACGCCGGTTGCCAGAAACACCCATTCCCAGCCGGCATAGCCATAGAGACCGTCGAGATCGAGCAGCATGCCGCCAAGCGGCGCACCGACGGCATTGGCAAGCGCGCTGAAGATCATGAACAGTCCGACCATCCGGCCACGATAGTCGGAGGGGAACCAGAGCGTCAGCAGATAGAGCACGCCAGGGAAGAAGCCCGCCTCGCAGACGCCGAGCAGGAAGCGCAGGATATAGAACATCGTCGCACTCTGCGTATAGGCGAGCGCGATCGTGACGATCCCCCAGGACACCAGGATACGCGCGAACCAGATGCGCGCGCCGACCTTGTTCAGGAACAGGTTGCTCGGAACCTCGAACAGGAAATAGCCGATGAAGAACAGCGAGGCACCCAGGCCATAGGCGTATTCGCTCATGCCGAGCGCATCGACCATCTGCAGCTTGGCGAAGCTGACATTTTGCCGGTCGATGTAAGCGATGAGATAGAGGATGCCGAGAAAGGGCATCAGGCGCCAGGTGATCTTCGAAATCAGGTCCCGTTCGCTGACCATGCTATGTCTCCAAATGCTATGTCTCAGCGGGTATTTATGGCCCGGCCGGGGATTATCAATCGAACGTTGAACGAATGGGATGCGGCAGCGGAAAATTGCTGGAAGAAAGGGAAAGGCTCACACGTCGTCGCGCCTCTGCGGCGCGGGACATAGCCGGAGGGCCAGCTGAGACCCTCGTCCACGGCTATGTCCGGTCAGGCGAAGACCATCATCTGTGGCGGCACCGAAGCCAGCATGCCGGCGCGGCGCGCGACGGCATATTTCAGCGACTGCTCGACGACGGCAGGCATGACCGGTTTGCTGACAACACCGAGAACGCCCTTGACGCCCTCCGCGACCGTCTCCGGGTTGCCGGTCATGAACACGACCGTGATGCCGAAGTCTTCGGCAAGCCGGCGGCCAATCTCCGGGCCTGTTGCGCCATCGGACAGGTTGACATCGACGAAGGCAACATCGGCAAGCGGTGCAAGCTGAAGCGCCTGCTCCTTGTTCGTCGCCAGGCCCGCGACCTCCATGCCCATGTTTTCGACCGTCGCTTCCATGTCGAGCGCGATCAGGAACTCGTCTTCTACAATCAATACTCTCTGGTTCATAACGTTATCCCGCAGCCATTTACGCACAACATTGATGGCCATGACGCCCTCTACCGTTAACCCACGCACGCGAAAGAACTTCGTTTCGAAGGTGTTTGTCCGGCGAAACTTGAGCAGATAACGAGGCGGAAAAGGATATGTTCCGGCCCGGGACTCATTTTTTTGAACTTAACCCATTGTTAACGTTGATAAAACACTAACATTGCCTAAGCCTTTGAAATCACAGGCGGCTCGGGCGGCGGACACCATACTTATCCACAGGCCTCGCCACTCGGCCTCTGAGCTTCCGCATCATAACGGGAACGTCCGCCACATGACGGCGAGAGCTGTTTCAGATTTGGCCGGGCGAGCTTCCGGCGCCGTTGCCACTATGCCGTCAGCGCCCGGGCAAACCAATCGGCCGCCTTTTCCGCCGTGCTGGAGCGCCGGTTCTTTGTCCGCACAAGAACATGATATTGCTTCGCGCTGGGCATGGCGACCTCGTCGAACGCCATCAGAGTACCGTCTTCGAGAAAGGTCTGCACGAGAAGGCGCCATCCGAGCGCGACGCCTTGCCCTGCCCGGGCGGCGGCGATGGTTTCCGTATAATGACTGAATTGCAGATGCGGGCGGATCGCGATCGTCTGGCCGGTCCGTTCAAGCCAGTCGTCCCAGGACAGCCAAGATCGGTCCTGCACGTTGGTCTCGATAAACACGTCGGCCCCGGACAGGCCGCCAGCCTTGCGCTTGCGCATATAGTCGGGCGAGCATACCGGAAAAATGCTGTCTTCCTTGGAAGCGATTGCCACCGCATCGATGAAGGGCGGGTTTGCATAGGCGATGACGACATCCGCCCCGCCGGACGCGAGGTCAAACCTCGTGTCCTGCGAAACGACGCGCAGCTGGACATCGGGGTGCTCGTTGCGGAACTCGGCCAGTCGCGGCAGGAGCCAGAAGGACGAGAAGGCAACTGTCGCCCCGATCGTTACAACGTCGCTGTCGCTGGAGCGAATGGCGGCAATCGTTTCCGCAATGTCAGAAAAGCTGTTGGCCAGCGTCGCGCAAAGCTTGAGGCAATCGGGCGTTGGTTCGATCGAACGGTGTTTGCGCAAGAACAGCAACACGCCCAGTTCCTGCTCGAGCGCCAGGACCTGCCGGCTCACCGCAGCTTGAGTGACCCCGAGCTCCAGGGCCGCGGCGGTAAAGCTGCGCAGACGCGAAGCCGCTTCCAGCGTCAGGAGAGCAGTCATAGATGGAATACGGCGGCGGAAGCCAGTCAACGCTTAATCCATTACTTTTTATTATGCCAGCTTGAAAATTAATGCCGTTGAAGGCACCGGCTTGCAAGAGCAAAGATGTCCGTCAGACCATACGGGAGATTATGATGCTCAACAAATTGCCTTCCACCGTTTCCGCTCTGCTCGACACCCGCAGCAACGGATATTCTCTCCCGGCCGGTCTCTATACGCGCGAGGACGTGTTCGACGCCGATATCGACGTCTTCTTCCACAAGCACTGGATCTGCATAGGCCTCGATTGCGACGTTCCCGAGCCGGGTGATGCAACGGTGGTCGATATTGGCAAGACGAGCCTGATCCTGCTGCGCGACGACGACGGCGAGCTGCGTGTCCTCCATAATGTCTGCCGCCATCGCGGCGCCCGCCTGCTCGACGCCGGAAAGACGATCGTCTCGAAGCTCGTCTGTCCCTACCATACCTGGACCTACGAACTGAGCGGCGAGCTTGCCTATGCGCCACACATGGGCAAGGAGCTCGACAAGCAGTGCCACAGCCTGAAACCGGTGCATTTCAAATCCATCGGCGGGCTGATCTACGTCTGTCTTTCCGACAATCCGCCGGAGGATATCTCGAATCTCGAACAGGCCATGATCGAGCGCCTGGCACCCTATGATATCCGCAGTGCCAAGGTCGCCCATCAGACCGACGTTATCGAAGAAGGCAACTGGAAGCTCACCATCGAAAACAATCGCGAATGCTACCATTGCTCGGCCAATCATCCCGAGCTCTGCGTGTCCTTCGTCGACCTCGATTTCGGCTTCGATCCGGAAACGCTGAGCCCCGAGGACCGGGAGCTGGCCGGGGAGCATTTTCGTCTCTACGATGAGAAAACAAAAGCTTGGGAGTCCGACGGTTTCCCGTCGGCAGCGATCGAGCGGCTCGAAAACTGCGCCACGAACTTCCGCACCCAGCGCCTGATCATCGCCGGCGCCGGCGAATCCCAGACGCATGACGCTACCGCCGCCTCCTCGAAACTGCTCGGCCAGATGACTCGCAAGGATCTCGGCGATACGCATCTCTGGGGTCACAACAGCTGGAACCATTTCATGGGCGACCATGCCGTTGTCGCCATCGTCATCCCGCTATCGGCCGGCAAGACGCTGGTCAGAACCAAGTGGCTCGTGCACAAGGATGCGGTCGAAGGCAAGGACTACGACCTCGACAAGCTGACGGATGTCTGGATCGCAACGACCGATCAGGACGCCGATCTCGTGGCGCGCTCGCATGCAGGCGCTCTTGATCCTGCCTATCAGCCGGGCCCCTATTCGCCCTTCTCGGAGACGAATCTCGACAAGTTCGCCACCTGGTATATCGATCGGATGCGCGCCCATGGGTATTGAGTTCGCACAGATCGAGCGCGGCCATGGCTGGTCCTGGAATCCGGAGCTGGATGAGACCCTCGTCTGTCTCGATGTCCACCAGGAGACGCATGACGTCAAAAGCTTCACCTTCGCCTCGCCGGAGGGCAAGCGTTTCCAGTTCGAGGCCGGGCAATATTTCCTCTTCGATTTTCCGACGGGATCAGAAGGCGAAGCCCGCTGCTACAGCATCTCGTCATCGCCTCAGCGCACCAACGCCTTTACGGTCACCGTCAAGCGCGTGCCCGGCGGCAGAATATCGAACTGGCTCCACGACCAGATGACGCCGGGGATGACGGTCAAGGGACAGGGACCGCTCGGCCATTTCATCCGCCCCAAAGGCGAAAGAGCCAAACTGCTGCTGCTTTCCGGCGGCTCGGGCATCACGCCTGTCATGTCTATCACGCGCGATCTGGCGGACCGCTACGAGGCATCGGACATCGTCTTTCTGCACGCTGCCAGAACACCCGCCGACCTGATCTTCCGCCACGACCTGTCCGGGCTGACAACGCGGATGAAGGGATTGCGTCTGCAGTTTCTTCCGGAGAGTGTCGCCGGCGAGCTGTCCTGGCCCGGGTTGACCGGTCGGATCTCGCCTGAATTCATCAGGCTCGCGGTTCCCGATATCGCTGAGCGCATCGTCATGTGCTGCGGTCCAGCACCCTTCATGGCAGCGGCTCGTTCGATCACGGCGGCCCTCGGCGTGCCGGCAGAAAACTACATCGAGGAGAGCTTCGACGCCGCTGTCATCGACGAGCCGGGCCTGGACGTTGAAGCGCAACCGGCAGCGCGGACGTTCCAGGTCGAGTTTTCGAAGCAAAAGAAGATCCTGGACGTCCCGTCAGGCCAGACGGTGCTCGCAGCAGCCAAGAAGGGCAGCGTCCGGCTTCCGTCGTCCTGTTCGAACGGCGTGTGCGGAACCTGCAAATCCAAACTCGTCTCCGGTTCGGTCGAGATGAACCACAATGGCGGGATCCGGCAGCGGGAGATCGACGCCGGCCTGTTTCTGCCCTGCTGCTCGAAACCGCTCAGCGACCTTGTCGTCGATCGCTAAGCCCAGCGTGCCGTTTGACGTGTTCATGTCGATGCGGGAGCGGACATAGTTTTTATGCCTGCCGGGTTTCCGGCAGGCCCGTGCCGGTTTGGGAAACCGGATCGGCCAACCCGCCGCCAAATGTCAGCCGGAAGCGTGCACCGGTCGCAGCAGGGAGAACGACGGCATCGCCTCCATGCAGACGTGCGATCCGTCGCACAAGGCTCAAGCCGAGCCCGGTGCCTGTCGACTTCGGCTTGCTGCGATAAAACGGGTCGAAGATCTTTTCGTACTCTTCCTCAGCAACGCCGCCCCCCTCGTCGCAGACCTCTATCGCACCGTCTCGGCAGAGCCGGACGATGATCTGGCCACTGCCTCCGGCATGCTCGATCGCGTTTCGTACGAGGTTTGAGATGGCCCGCTCGGCAGACAGGCGATCGACGCGCGCCACCCAGGTTTCGATCTCGCTTTCGAAGCCAAGGTCGTAGCCGGCCTTGATGGCAAGCGGGGCGAGATCCGCCACAACCTGCTGGCAAAGAGCGGCAAGCTCGACATCGTCTAGGACCGGCGTCACCGCGAACCGCTGGATATCGAGAAGCTGCTCGGCAACCGCTCCGATACGGGAAACGTCGAGCAGCAGCTGCCGGTTTTGCTCGCTATCCTCATCGCCTTCGATCCGCGCCCTCAGAATAGCGATGGGAGTGCGCAACTCATGCGCGGCGTCGGCGAGAAAGCGCTCACGCGCCGAAATGTCTGCGTCGACACGGGCAAGAGCCACATTGATGGTTTTCACCAACGGGGCGATCTCCCAGACGACGTCGTCGAGCGGAAGGCGCACGCCGGGTTTGTTGACGTCGATCTGGCTCGCCAGCGCCGTTATGCGGCGTATGCCTTTCAGGGAGCTGTTGACGACCAGCGGAATGATCAAGAGAGCAAGCACAAGCGGGATCAACGTCGTCGGAAGATAAATGATGTGCAGCGTGCGGATCAGGTATTCGAGGACAGTTCCCGGCGCCGACTTGCCGCCATAGACGGCCTTGACGGGCCCGGCCGAGGTTTCGAGGACTGACAGCATCGCCGTCATCGGTGAATCCTGGCTGACGCGCACATCCAGCGCCTTGATGACCGCGAGATTGTCGAGCACCGAGGCCAGCGCCGCCGGCGGTTTGCCTATGCTGACCTGCCTCCCGTCTTCATCTCTCGCGACGATCCAGAAGCCGGGATAATTCCGGGTGGCCTCTCGAATTGCATCGGTCGGCACGATCCGAAGGCCGTCGCCATCGCGGCGGATTGATTCGGCGATTTCCGCCTGGAGCTTGTCATCCACCGGATTGGCGTCCGACGTCTCCGCGACGATCAATCCGATCAGGCCGGCGTAGAAGATCGCCATCATGGCGGCGACCGCCAGAGAGAATCGCGAGACGAGCCGCCATTTCAGCGACTGCCGTTTGAACAAAAACCTCACTCGGCCCCCTTCAGGATGTATCCTACACCACGAACGGTATGCACCGTCGCTTCGGCACCGGCATCCGCCAGCCTCTTCCTCAGCCGTGACACGTGACTATCCAGCGCATTGGATTGGATCTCATCGTCGAAGCCGTAAACCGCCTCCTCCAGCGCCGGCCTCATCACGGTACGCCCGGCCCGCCGCAGCAGGATCTCCAACGCAAGTGCCTCGCGCCGGGGCAATTCGAGCGTGGTTTCTCCGACAAGGACCTGCAGGGTTGTCGTGTCCATGGAAAGATTGCCTTCCGAGACGATGTTGCCCGAATAGTTGGACGTCCGTCGCCCCGCGGCGCGAATGCGGGCGAGCAGTTCATCGGCAACGAAGGGCTTGCCGATATAGTCGTCGGCGCCCTTGTCGAGGCCCTCTACCCGGTCCTTCGACGTGTCATGCGCGGTGAGCATGATAACCGGAGTCGTATCGCCATTCTGGCGCATCCACGAAACGAGCGTGACGCCGTCACCATCGCGCAATTGCCGATCGAGAATGACGACCTGGTGAACGCCGAGCTTGAGGGCGTCGCGGCCCTGTTCGATGGTTTCAAGGTGGTCGACGATGATCCCGTGTTTGGCAAGGATACGGGTGATCCCCGCCGCCATCTCGACCTCGTCTTCTACCAGGAGGACTCTCATGAATTTCATCCTGTTTGTGCTGGCAACAGCCTGTCGCAAGCACGCAGGTCATGCAAGCTTCCCCTGTTAAGTCGAGGAATTTCCGTGATTTTCTGATGGTCTTGCTGAGGCTCCCGAAAAATAGCGGTGATAATCCGCTCCCGCAATGTTGTTGCAATGTCGATCTTCGACTCTGGTTTGGCGGCGCTGCGCCGCAACGACAGCGCGTCATCTGGCGCGCACGGAGAAAGACATGAACGCAAACATGAAATCCGCCGGCAAGCCCGTTCTCGCTCTAGCGCTTGTCCTGTCGATGATGGCGCCGGAGATGGCCCATGCCGGAAAGAAGGAGCGCGCAATTGCGCTGGGTATCGGCATCGGGATGCTCGGAGGGGCGCTCGCCTCCAACGGTGATCCGCGTGCTGTCATCGGAGGTGCCGTCGCTGGCGGCCTGATTGGCGGCGTCGCCCAAGACGATCGCCGGCGCTGGCACGATGACCGGAGATCCTGGCGTGACGATCGCCGCCGCTGGCACGACGGACGCTGGGATGACCGGCGTCCCCGCGGCCGCGACTGGCGCTAGAGATATAAGGAGATAGGAATAATGACCATGAAGAGCATTCTCGCCGCGGCCACCCTGGCTACTCTTGCCGCTTTCCCTGCTCTGGCGGAGGAAAAGCCTGCCGACAAGGACATGATCGACAAGGCTTTCGCCGGAATGGACACGAACAAGAACGGCTCGATCGACCGGGCAGAGCTTGGGGTCTACATGCAGGCGATCGTCGACAAGCAGCGCAGCGATTTCGACGCCGGTTTTGTCGAGGTCGACGTCAACCGCGACGGAAAGATCGACCGGGAAGAGGCGAAAGCGAACACGATCCTCGTCACCTACTTCGATCAGCTCGACACCGACAAGGACGGCTTTCTGTCAAAGGCCGAAATGGATGCCGCGATGGCAGAGGCCGCAAAGCTGAAAAACTGACATTACGCAGGAAATCCGTGCAGAGCGCGCTATCTGCAATCCGACGGGTGCGGATGGCGCGCCCCAATACGGGCAGGTGGCTGCAGTCCACCGCTCTCCAAATCGCTCAATCCCATGGTGTTCAGAATGCCTTCAACACGAGCGGCTATGCTTGCCGTCTCATTTTCGCTCCTCTCGGGCTTGATGGGCCCGGCCAGATCGCAAACCCCGCCACCGGAACCTGCGAAGGTGGAGCTGGCCAGTGTCGACGTGACCACCGTCGCGCCGCGCACTGTCGGAAGCGAGGTTCGCGTTTCGGGTTCTCTGACGCCCGTACGGCGCACGAGCCTGACCGCCCGCGTCGCCGGCACCATCATCGAGCTGCCTGTCCAGGTCGGTGATGTCGTGAAGAAAGGGGATCTCCTCGTTCGCTTCGATACGGAGGGATTGAAATCGGCGCTGACGGCCCGCGCCGCGGAGGTGGAGGCCATCAATGCTCAGCTCGAACTTGCCGAGAACGTTCTCGAACGAAACATCAGCCTGCAGGATCGGGGAGCCTCCTCCGAGGCTGCACGGCTCGAAGCAAAAGCGCAGGTCCTCAACCTGAAGGCCCAGCTCAGGGCCAAGCAGGCGGCCGTTGCCGACGCCGAGCGCACGATCGCCGACGCCGAACTGCATGCGCAATTCGACGGCGTGGTGGCCGCCCGGCCGGTGGAACAGGGTCAGACGGTGCCCATCAATGGCGAGCTTCTCACCATCGTCGATCTGACAAGAATGGAGGTGGATGCGGGCGTCCCGACGAGCCGCATCCCGCGCGTGCGGATCGGGCAGGTTGTCGATCTTTCTGTCGAAGGCTTTGCCGATCGCCATTTCACCGGTGAGGTCACGCGAATTGCCCCGACGGCAGTCGAGGGATCGAGGGCAGTCCGGGTCTTCATCGCCATTCGCAACGATGATCTTCTCTTGAAAGGCGGCATGTTTACCACGGGTATCTTGCGCATCGATGGTCAGGAAGACGTCATTGCCCTTCCATCGTCCGCCATCCGGCACGACAGCGGCAATCCCTTCGTGCTGAAAGTCGACAATGGATATTTGCGAAGGCAGGACGTGACGCTTGGCACGGCCTGGAGTGATCAGGATCTCATCGAGACCGGTGGACTGGCTCCGGGAGACGTCGTCGTCTCCGCTCCGTTGCCGCAGATCGTCGATGGTACGCCCGTGACGGTGGAAGGCCGCTGATCGATGTTTCTTACCCGCGTCAGTGTTGCCTACCCGGTCTTTGCCACGATGATGATGGTGACCGTTCTTGTGGTTGGCCTATTCTCGTTCAGCCGTCTGGGCATCGACCAGTTTCCCGAGGCCGACCTGCCCATCGTCGTCGTCACGGCGTCCTACACGGGCGCCTCGCCCGATACTGTCGAGAGCGAAGTGGCGCGCCCGATCGAATCCGCGCTCAACACCATCGGCGGCATCGACACGATCACGTCCGAATCCTACGAGGGACGCGCCGTCGTCGTCGTCCAATTCGAGCTGGACGTGAATTCGCAGGCGGCCGCCCAGGAAGTCAGGGATCGGGTGGCTCGGCTTGAGGCCGGCTTCCCCGATGGCGTGGACAGCCCTCAGGTGACGCGCTTCAACCCGGAAGATGCCCCCATTCTGTCGCTGGCAATCTCGTCATCGACGCGTTCCCTCTCTGAGATCACCACGCTTGCAAACCGCGTCATCACCAACCGTCTCAGTATCGTGTCGGGCGTCGGACAGCTCACCCTTGTCGGTGGCAGCGAACGTCAGATGCTCGTTGTCGTCGATCCCGAGAGGCTTGAGGCTTACCGGATCGGGGTCGCGTCGGTCATGGACGCGATCAGGCGCGAGAACCAGGATCGCGCGGCAGGCACGCTGATATCGGGGATCAACCAGCGAATCGTCACCGTCGAGGGGCGCATTGAGGACGTTGCCGGCTTCAACAGCATCATCGTTGCGCAAAATGGCGGATATCCCGTCTATCTCTCCGACGTCGCGACCGTGCTCGACACCGGAGCGGAGGTGACGAGCCGCGCGACCCATCAGGGAATCCCGTCGCTCGGGCTCGATATCGTGAAAGTGCAGGGGGCGAACACGGTTGCCGTCGCGACCGCGCTCCGCCAGGAAATCGCGTCCCTCAACGCCGAATTGAAGGCGGAGGGTGTCGAGCTGAAAATCACCCGCGACAATTCCCGGGCAATCGCTGCGCAAGTGTCCGAGGTTCAGAGAACCCTGATCGAAGGCGGGGTGCTGACCGTCGTCATCGTCTTTCTCTTCCTGAACTCCTGGCGTTCGACGGTCATCACCGGCCTGACCCTGCCAATCTCGGTCATCGGCACCTTCGCAGTCATCCATGCGCTCGGCTTCACGCTGAACACGATGACCCTGATGGCGCTTTCGCTGTCGATCGGAATTCTGATCGACGACGCAATTGTCGTCAGGGAAAACATCACCCGGCATCTTCACATGGGCAAGGATCACGTGCGGGCAGCACTCGACGGAACAAATGAGATCGGGCTCGCCGTTCTGGCAACGACGCTCTGCATTGTCGCCGTCTTCCTGCCCGTCGCCTTCATGGGCGGGCTCATCGGACGTTTCTTCCTGCAGTTCGGCGTCACCGTCGCGGTTGCCGTGCTGATCTCGCTCTTCGTCTCGTTTACCCTCGATCCGATGCTGTCCAGCGTATGGTACGATCCGCAGTCGGAAAAGGATGCGCGGCGCGGCCCACTCGGACGCCTGATCCTGCGCTTCGATCGCTGGTTCGAGCGGCTTGCCGATCGGTACCGGTCCTTCATCCGTTGGACCTTCAATCATCGCAAGACGACGATCGGCGTCGTCGTCGCCCTGTTCGTTGCGAGCCTGATGCTGGTGCCGAAGATCGGCACCGAGTTTCTGCCTCCGGCCGATGAGGGGGAAGTGTCCATCTCGCTCGAGGCCAACCAGGGCGCCTCCCTGGATTACATGGCTGCCAAGGTCAGTCAGGTCGAGAAGGCGCTCCGGGATTTTTCCTATGTCGACACGATCTATTCGACGATCAACGCCAGCGGCGCACGCGGCTTCAACCAGGCGATCGTCGCCGTGCAGCTGGTCGCCAGCGACCGTCGCGAAATTACCACCTCGCAGGCGCTCGAACCGGTTCGCCGGCGCCTTGCGGCGATCGCCGGCCTCAAGATCTCGGTCAGCCAGTCTGAAAGCGGCGCAACCGCCAAGCCGTTGCAGCTTTCCATCCTCGGAGACGGCGACGAGCAGCTTCGCAAGATATCGGATGAGATCACCGCAGCGCTATCCGGGATACCGGGCGCGACCGAGGTCGAATCCTCCATCGAAAATCAACGCCCGACGCTAGCCGTCAAGGTACGGCGCGAGGCAGCAAGCGATCTCGGCGTCTCGATATCGATGATCGGCGATACGCTTCGGCCACTGGTCGCCGGTGACGCTGTCTCGGTCTGGAATGCGCCTGACGGCGAGACCTACGATGTCATGGTCCGTCTGCCGGCGACCGGGCGCCGCGACGCGGCCCAGCTGCGCAACCTGACGATTTCGACGAACCGGACGGACGAGGACGGCAAGCCGATCACCGTGCTTCTCGACCAGGTTGCCGACGTCATCGAGAGCACTGCTCCCGACGCCATCACCCGCAAGGATCTCTCCCGCGAAATCCGCATCTCCAGCAATGTCGAAGGCCGGCCGCTCGGTGATGTGCGCCGGGACCTCGATGCGGCAATCGCGACGATGAACATTCCCGCCGGCTATCGCATCTCGTTTGGCGGTGACGCTCAGAATCTGGAGGAGAGCCTCGGCTATGCCGTGCAGGCTTTGGTGCTCGCGGTGATCTTCATCTATATCATCCTGGCGTCGCAATTTGGCTCGTTCATCCAGCCAGTCGCGATCATGATGACCCTGCCGCTTTCACTGATCGGCGTCCTGATCGGCCTTCTTGTCACAGGATCGACGCTGAACATGTTCTCGATGATTGGCTTCATCATGCTGATGGGCCTCGTCACCAAGAACGCGATCCTGCTCGTCGATTATTCGAACCAGGAACGAAGAGCCGGGAAATCGCTTCAGGAGAGTCTGGCTATCGCAGGCGCGGTCCGCCTGCGGCCGATCGTGATGACGACGCTGGCGATGATCTTCGGCATGCTGCCGATGGCGCTTGGCATGGGCGAGGGCGGCGAGTCGCGCGCGCCGATGGCCCATGCTGTTATTGGCGGCCTTATTTCCTCGACGCTCCTCACCCTCGTTTTCGTCCCCGTTGTCCTCACCTATCTCGACGCCGCCGGCCGGCGTTTGGCCGGCTTTTTTCCAAAACGATCGGGCGAGCCGATACATCGAAAGGCCCAATGACGGTCGATTTTTGATGCGGCACCGAAAGCTGCAATGTTGCCGCAACCTGGGCATTCCAAGTCTTGGCTCGCGGCCGCTGCATGCGGATCGCGCAGAAACAATCAATGAGGAAACATATGTTGAAAGTCATTCTGGCGGCCATCGTCGCCGTAACGCTTGCATCCTGCTCGAAGACGGAAAAGGGAGCCGCGATCGGAGCCGCGTCCGGCGCCCTCATCGGCGGCGCAGTGACCGGCGACTGGCGCGGAGCGGCTGTGGGAGCAGCAGCAGGTGGCGCCACCGGCGCCGTCATCGGACGGGCAAGCGAGCCTGGACGATGCATCTATCGCGACGAATACGGCCGCCGCTACGAAGCGCGCTGCCGTTGATGGAGCTCCGCGGAGCGACCATCGTCTCCGCGGACCCCTTCCCACCACTTGTCATCGACAGGAGAAAATCATGGCGGACAAAAGCTGCCCCATTCCGACGCCTGAACAACGGAAATTCATGGAAATCCGGGAAACCGTCGAACGCCGGATGCTGAATGTGATCTATAAGTCGATCGCCGACGCCGCTGCGGGCATGAAGTCTGAACTCAGAGCCGCGGGCGTGACAATTCCACCGACGAGCGAAGACTATTTCATGTTCGCGGCACAGCAGGTTCTGTTCGTGCGCCTATGCGGTGGCGATCCACAGACCCTCACTGGCGGCGACCCGGAAATCGGGGAACGCATTGTCAGAAACGGTCAGCATATAATCGATCACTACTGGAAGGCTGACGGTACTACGGACACCTGACGCGTGCGTGCTGTCACGCTCGGTTTCCGCCCCCGTTCAAGTCCGCGCCCCGTGCTGGAGTCGGAACCGATCGAGCGCCACGGCGCCGATGATGATCAGGCCCTTGACGATATACTGCCAGACATCGGGAACACCTGTGAGGATGAGCCCATTCGACAATACGGCGATGATCATTGCACCGATGAGCGTCCCCCAGATCGATCCGATCCCGCCGACAAAGGACGTGCCGCCGAGGATGACGGCCGCGATGGCGTCGAGCTCGTAGGCCTGACCGAGCTGCAAACCGTTTGCCGCATAAAGTCTCGCCGACGCCATGACGCCTCCGAGCCCGGCGAGCAGGCCTGATGCGCCATAGACGAACAGCAGCACGCCGGCGACATTGATGCCGGTCAGGCGGGCCGCCTGCGGATTGCCGCCGAGGGCATAGATGTGCATGCCAAGCACGGTGCGGCGCAGGATAAACCACGAGACCAGGACGATCGCGAGTGCAATGATGACGAGGATCGGCACGCCGAGAACGCTGCCATTGCCGATGACGGCAAAGGGAAGATCGGAATTGAATACGGTCGTGTCATTGCCGATGAGACGCGCGATGCCCCGGATCGCCGTCAGGCCACCGAGCGTGACGATGAACGGCGGCAGGCGAAGCGTTGCGATCAGGATGCCGTTCAGTATCCCAAATCCCAGCCCGCAGACGAGAGCTGCTGGTATTGCCAGGAATGACCAAGCCGGATCGAGCGAGACGATCAGCGCCGCCATCGCCGACACCGCAAGAACCGAGCCCACGGAAAGATCGATACCGGCCGTCAGGATGACGAGCGTCATGCCGCATGCGAGCACCAGATTGATCGAGGCCTGCTGCATGACAATCAGCAGGTTGCTGAGCGAGAGAAACCGATCGCTGAGCGTCGTGAAGGCGACGCCGAGCGCAATCAACACCGGCAACATGCCGAGCGTGCGCACCAAAGCCGCGGCGGAACGCGAATTGCCGGTAGTTTCCGTTCCCGTCTTTTCGATTGCCGTTGTATCCATGATCGACCTCCCTGTCCCGGCTCGCCTCAGGCTGCCGATGTTGCCGCGACGCTTCCCATGGCGATCTCGATGATCGCCTCCTGGGTGATTGCGGATTTGTCTGCAATTTCGGCTGCGATCTCGCCTTCGCGCATCACCAGCACTCGGTCCGACAGACCGACGATTTCTGGTAGTTCGCTCGATATCAGCAGGATGGCGACGCCGGAGGCGGCCAATCTGTCGATCAGCTTGTAGATCTCGGCCTTGGCACCTATATCCACGCCTCGCGTAGGCTCGTCGAGGATCAGCACCTTCGGCGCAGTTTCCAGAAGACGCGCAAGCAGCACCTTCTGCTGGTTGCCGCCCGAAAGACCACCGACCGTCGCCTCGCTGGAGGACGCCCTGACGGAAAGTGCCTCCATGGCCTTTCTCGTGCGCTGCCTCGCGGGGGCAAAACGCCGCAACCCGAAGGGACCGCTGTCGCTTCCGGCGACACCGATATTGATGTTGTCGGCGATCGTCATGTCGAGGAAGAGGCCCTGGTCCTTTCGGTCCTCGGTCAGATAGGCAATGCCGGCGGCGATCGCATCGGCAGGCTTTCGAATGACCCGCTCGCTTCCGGTGACCGCGACAGTTCCTGACTTGGCCATGTCGGCGCCAAAGATCAGGCGTGCGAGTTCGGTACGTCCTGAGCCGACCAGACCAGCGAGCCCTACGACTTCGCCGGCATAAAGCGAGAAGGATGACGGCATCACCTTGCGCCCGTCGGTCAGGCCGGAGACGCTCAGAACCGGTGCCAGGCCGCCCCGCTCGGGAGGGAGATGGCCGGTCTTGTAGAGTTCGCCGACATCACGGCCGACCATCATGTTGACGAGCCTCTCGCTGGTGATCTCATCGCGAGAGAGCGTTCCGATATAGCGGCCATCGCGCAGCACCGTGCAGCGATCGGCAAGCTCATACACCTCGGCCATGCGATGCGAGATATAGACGATCGCAAGACCTTCCTTACGCAACTGACGAACGAGCGCGAAAAGCCGCTCTGTCTCGCGCGATGAAAGCGCGGTCGTCGGCTCGTCCATCACGAGAATGCGCGCATTGGCCGACAGAGCTCTTGCGATCTCGACCATCTGCATTTCGGCGATCGACAATTCGGCGACGGTCGTGTTCGGCCCGAAGCTCACGCCAAGACGGGCAAGGATGTCGCCGGCCCGGCTTTTCATGGCCTGGCGGTCGGCAAGCGGTCCGCGGCGCGGCTCCCTGCCAAGGGCAATGTTTTCGGCGACCGTCAGATTGGGCGCGAGCGAGAGTTCCTGATAGATGATGGCGATCCCGAGTGCGCGCGCGGCCTGGGGGCCGCTGATCGCCACCTGTTTGCCGTCGACGATAAATGTAGCCCCTGCATCCGGTGAGTAAGCACCAGACAGGATCTTCATCAGCGTCGATTTGCCGGCACCGTTCTCGCCCATCAGGGCGTGGACCTCTCCGGCACGCAGCGTGAGTTCGACATCCTTCAGTGCCTGCACCTTGCCGAAGGTCTTGCTGACATTGCGCATTTCGAGCGCCGCGGGATTGCCTTGGGTCATCAGCGCGCCACCCCCGCAATTACTGCCTTGATGTCGGGAAGTAGCTCGCTATAGGCAGCCTGGAGTGCGAGATCGGGCGCAATCGTCGTGCGTTGCGTGTCAGGGGTGGATGCGGCCTCGGCTGCGCTTGAGTACAGCCCGATCGCAAGGCCCGCAACGAGCGCGGCGCCGAGCCCCGCAGCCTCCTCGACCTCAGGCATGGTCAGCGGCAGGCCGGTCATCGCAGCCTTGATATCGTTGGCCAGCGTGTTGCGTGCTCCCCCGCCGGTTACGAAGAGCTGTTGCGGGGAGACTTTTGCCAGCGACGTGAACAGTTCCAGATTGAGGACCAGCCACGCGCCAAGGGACTCGACACCAGCGCGCAGCATCTCGCCGGAGCCTGCCTCTGCGCCAATACCGCTGAACGATGCCCGCCGCGCGCGGTCGTTCCAGGGTGCGCCGGTCCCTTCGAGGAACGGCGTCATGCGCACGCCGCCAGATCCCGGCTGCGCCTCGCGGGCCAGCGCCCAGAGGGCGTTCACGGTCTCGGCCGTCGCGTCGGGACCGGAAAGCCGCCGGACGAGCCAGTCGATGAAGCCACCCGAGGCGGGTGTATGACCTGAAAGAAGAAAGCGGTCCGGCACGACATGCGGATAGCAGTCGTAGGCGCCGTTGCCAGCCTGCTCGTAAGCGAGAGGAGCGGACAGCACCGTTTTCAATGCCTCCGATGTCCCGGTGGAATCGATGACTTCACCGGGATCGGCAAGGCCGCATCCAAGACCGGCGCAAGGGTGGTCATGGCCGGCATTGATGATGGGTATCCCCGCGCGCAAGCCCGTCAGGCGTGAGATCGTATCAGTCAGGACACCTGCAATCGAGGCAGACGGCTTCAGTTCCGGCAATAGTGCATCGTCAAGCCCCGCTGAAGAGAGAATATCGCGCGACCATGTGGTTGACGACCGGTCGGCCATTCCAGAGCGAGCGGCGAGCGACGGGCTGGCGACGAATGCGCCGCTCAGGAGATAGACGGCATAGTCGGCGACCATCATCCAGCGGCGCACGCGCGCGACGGTCTCCGGCGCATGTTTGCCCCACCATGCCAGGCGGTGAACCGTATAAATGTCGTCGTCGACCATGCCGGTAATGTCGAACCAGCCCTTGGCATCGAGCCCGAGTGCCGGCCGGCCGGCGACGGTGCGCCGGTCGTACCAGGTCGGGCACGGTGTCAGCACCTCGCCCTCCCCCGACAGGCCAACGAAGCTTTCGCCGATGCTTGCCACGCCGATCGCCTCGACCGCTGCGCGCCTTTCACCGAGACGCGAGGCAAGCTCTGCCAGGCCCTCGACGAGGTTGCGCTCGAGCGCTGCGACATTGAACTCCGCAGCACCCGCTGATGGCCGATCGACCACCATGGCGCGGCGCACCACCGCCTCGATGCGGCCGCCGGGATGGACGGCCACGAGCTTCAGGTTGGTGGTGCCGATATCGATGCCGACGAGCATGGGCTTCACATTTGCCATCAGGCCGCCGTTTTCCTCAACCACGCCATCAGGGCTTCACCCTTGCCGGCCGATCCGAGATCATCCATCTTTTCCTCAATTACCTTTTCGGCTGCGCGCTGCGCAGGAATGAGCGCGTCGATGATTGCGATACCGATCGAATTCTCGGTCAGCACCCGCTTGAGTTCGCGGTTATAGGCAGTAATGACATCGGAGAACAGGATGACAAGGGCAACGCCGGCCGACGTCGCAGCACGCATCTGATCGCGAGGCGTGCCGGAGCCGCCATGCATGCAGATCGGCACGCCGGTTGCCTTGCGCAACTCGGCAATGCGGTCAATCGCCAGCTGCGGAGTTGCCTTCTCCTCGCCGTGAGCCGAGCCGTGAACGTTGCCGATCGCAGGCGCCAGGATCGTCGCGCCGCTTTCCTTGATGAGCTTCACGGCCTCGGCGACATTTGCGAGATCGTCGTCGGTCTGAACCGCGCCATGCTCCATGTGGCCGATCGAAGCCTCGACCAGGATGCCGAGCGGGCGGGCCGCTTCGACCACTTCCTTCACGAGGCGGATGTTTTCCTCGAGTGGCTTTTCAGCGGCATCCAGCATGACGCTGGTGCAGCCGGCGCGAATGGCGTCGATCGTATCGCCGAGGGTATCGCCGTGATCGAGGCTGATGCCAACCGGCACGCTTGCCGATGCGGCGAGCTGCTTGGCAACGACTGTCAGTGTGTCGAAGCGTGTGATCTCGCGGACATCGGGATGAATACGAATGACAACCGGAGAATTTTTCCGCTCGGCAGCAGCGATCGCCGCCTGAATGATCTCCGTGTTCATGGAGACAAATGCACCGACGGCGTATTTGTTGTCGGACGCATGCGTCAGCAGACGCTCGAGGGATACGAGAGGCATGGGTAGTTCCTTATTTTGATGCCGGTGGTCTTGATTGCCGGTCTCCCGGGGACAAGCCCCGGGGCGGCAGTTCTCGTGACTGCGAGCGATATTCGGAAGACGCCCGCAGGATTGCGGGAGGGCTTACTGCGAAGCCCAGCCCTTGTAGTCCGCGACCGTATCGCGGGTGATGAGTTCCGGCGCGACGAGCACCGTCGGCTCGGCAATCTTTTCGCCGTTGATAAGCTTGATGCCGGCGTCGACCGCCGCATCGGCGAGCTTCGAAGGCAGCTGCGCCGACGAGGCGACGATCTGCGTGTTGCCTTTCAGCGCGTCTTCGATATCCGGCGAACCATCGACCGTCGTGATCGCGATGCCGGTCCGATTCAGCTGCTTGGCAGCAAGATCTGCGCCGATCGCCGACGGATCGTTGATCGTGAAGATGCCGGTGACGTCGTCGTTGGCGGTCAGAAGGCCGGTCGTCACGTTGAGGCCGCCTTCGCGGGTGCCGATACCGTTCTGATTGTCGGAAACGATCTTGATGTCTGCCTTGTCCTTCAGGACATCCTTGCAGCCGGTGACGCGGTCGATAACGCCGGAGACCTGGGGTCCATTGACGATCAGGAGATTGCCCTTGCCGCCCATCTTCTCGGCGAGATAGGTGCAGGCCTGCTTGCCGGCCGTGACGTTGTCCGTGGTGATCGTCGCCTGGGCGCCATCTGCCGTGTTGTCGATCGCGACGACGGGGATGCCGGCAGCTTCGGCGCGCTTAATCGCGGCACCAATCGCCTTGGAGTCGACGGCGGACACGATGATCAGGTCAACGCCGGCCTGGATGAAGTTGTCGAACTGGTTCGACTGCTTGCCGAGATCGTAATCGCCGGAGACGACCAGGGTCTTGGCGCCCGGCGCAACGGACTGCACCTTTGTTTCGATGCTCTTGGCGATTGCGCCGAAGAACGGGTTGCCGAGATCGACGACGGTGACGCCGACCGATTTCAGGTCCTTTGCCTGCGCCGCACCCATTGATACCGCGGAAGCAATCACGCATCCGGCCAAAAGCCGTGATACAAAATGTTTCATACTTTTTCCTCCTCCTGTATATTAGACACGACCCGTGGGCCAAATGCCTATAGACTTGACCATATCGCGAGACAAAACGTCCCGCAATAGCTTATTGAAATCTTTTTTGAGAGACGTTTTGTATCGTGGAGGTGTCATGGACAAAAATAGCGTAAAAGAACCCATGGCGGTGTTCGACGAGACTGTCTCGTTTGCCGAGCGGATCGCCGCTGTCAGCCTGTTTCCTGCCGATGAACGAATTGTCGGCTCGCTGCGGGCTGTGCCGGCACACGAACTCGGCATCATGACATCGTCGGATCTGTCGCAACTCTCTGGTGCCAGCCGCTCGAGCATCGACCGTCTTTCGCGCAAGCTCGGCTATCCGGGCCTGAAGGAAATGCGCAAGGCCTTGCTCTTGGAAAGCGCGGCGCTGAGTCCGGCTGCCGCTGGGGGTGGCACTGCAGATGCCGGCCAGATCGGCGAGCGCGTCATGCTGGCGATCGCGGCCCGCGCACAAGCTCTCGGCCGGTCACTGGCCAATGCCGATGGGCTCGAACGACTGATCGCCAGGATGCTGTCGGCGCGGCAGATCGTGCTCTTCGGGGCGGGCGAATCCACCCCAGTCTGCAGCGCCATCCACCTGCGCCTTGTAAGACTTGGGCTACCCGTTCAGTTTGCCGAAGAACATCACATGCAGGTAACCCTTGCCTCCCTGATGCAGGCAGGCGACGTCGCAATCGCGGTATCCTTTTCGGGAACGACAAAGTCGACGCTCTGGGCAGTGGGGGTTGCCAGATCGTCGGGCGCCGAAATCGTCGCGATTTCCGGCACCCCGGGCTCGGCACTCAACAAGATGGCCGATCTGCGCATTGACCTTCCCAATGCGGCCGGTTTGCCAGGAAGCCCGGAAGTTCTCGATCGCATGGTCGCGACCGGGCTGTCCGAGGTGCTCTTTCAGTGTCTTATTGCCAATCGACCGGAGCTTCTCGCGGCTTCGGACAAGATCGACGAGATGTTTGCCGAGCGCCGTTCATAGGTCTCAGGTCTAGTGAACCGCAATGGATATGGGCGGGGCGTGTTCCAGAACCGTCTGCGACAACTTTCTGAAAAGCGTGTCGAATTCTTCGATCACAACCCGGAACTCGTTGTCGGTCAGTTGGGCGATCTGGCCGATGGACTGGCTTGTGCTGATGATGACCCGATCGATGCCGGCGGGATCGCTGATCAGACCGCTGGCGGCAGCGTGGTCGTGAATGGCGTCGAGCGCCTCGACAATTCTTCGAAGCAGCCGGCGGCGATCATGATAGGAAAACGAGGCGAGGCAATTTCTTGCCAGACGGATTTCTGTGACGATTTCGAAACTCAAGGGGCTACTCCACATAACGATCGGCCGCCGACTTTCTCGGCCTACAGGACGCCTGTCGCGAGCCCTTGGGCACCGCGGAAAAGCATGGACATCGCCAGAAAGGCGAGCAGGATCCCCGCTGCTCTGTTTGCGAAGCGCAGGATGCGCGGGCTGATGGCCTGGCGCATCATTGAGACTGCTAACGCAAGCCCGGACCACCATATGAGGGAACCGAGGAAGACGCCGACAATCACCGGACCGCCCGGCGAGACCGCCCCGGCCATGGCGGTAACGGCCGCGGCACAGAGGGCGGGTGTCAAGGGATTGAGCAAGCCGAAGGCGACGGCATCGAGATAGGCCCGTTTCAAGCCCGACTGCAGCGATCGAACGCCGGTCGGCAGGAGTTGCCGCTTCCACACCCGAAAGGCAAAATAGGCCAGAACAAGTCCGGAGAGCACCGTCATCACCGCCGCCCCATGCGCGCCACCGTAGGTGATCAGGCCAAAGGCCAGGGCGACGGAGCTGTAGGCGACGTGAACGGTTGCAACGCCGAGGCCGGTTGCCATGCCGGCACGCGCCCCGTCGGCGAGCGTACGCTCTATCAGATAAAAACTCGTCGGGCCGAGCGGCATCGCAATCGATAGCCCCGCCACCGCCCCCGCCATGACAGCTGCCGCGATTGCAGTCATAGTCCCCTCACCGGTTAGCACTGATGAAGTAACCGGAGGGCCTCGCAGTTTATTCGCGGTCTGCGCGAAGTTTTTTTGAAACGGCTATTTTGCAGCAGAAAGTTGCCGTTGATAGAGCTCGGCGAACTGTCTGAGTTCGGTCGGATTGAGATCGGAAACTGCCCAGTATGTGAGCCCTGCCCCCGCGAAAGGCAGGATGTTCGTGCCCTCGATGGCTTGGGATGCGGGCGGCTGCGACCGTTCTTCCTCCGTCACCGTGACGCTGATCGTGTGGCGATTGCGCTTGTAGACCATCACCGGGACCGCCTTGCCGGCAATGATGTCGATCCGCCCGCCAATCAACGGAAACCCCTGCGCGGCAAAATCCGGCGTGGTCGGGGCGATGGTGGTCTTCCCGTTGAACCAAGGCTTCACCACGTGACTGTCGGACGATGCGACATCGAAAGGCAGCGGCGCGATCAGGGCGCGAAGGTGTGCCGATGCGATCTCCCCGGCGACGGCATTAGGCGTCTCGGGCGCCATGACGTATGTCGCCCCGAAGATTCCGGCAGCGGCACCGACGACGGCGCCGACAATCAGTGATGCCGCGATTGCCAGCCAGGCAGGACTACGTGTCGTTATGCGAGCGTCCGGCAAGCGTTCCTCAAGGTCCGGACCGCCGATCGCCGCGAGCACGGATGCACGCAAGGTGTCCGGTGCCGGACCTCCCGGAACGCTTGCCTTTGCTTGCCTCGAGAGGTCTTGCAGAGCTGCGAGGGATGCCGCGAGGTCGGGCTCTTTCCGCAGCCGCTCTTCCATTGCCAGCGCTTCGACAGGCGAGAGCTCGCCGTCATGATAGGAATTGAGCAGGATCCAGCTGTCGTTGTCGATGGTCAACGGCCGTCCTCCTCGATATGTGTCAGCAGCGACTGGCGGGCCTTGGACAGACGAGACATGACCGTGCCGATCGGCAGGCTGCTGACCTCGGCAATCTCCCGATAGCTCAGGCCATGATACTCTCTGAGCACGAAGGTCTCTTTCAGATGAACCGGCAGCGCGTCAATGGCATGTTGCAGCCGGACGGCCTGTGCCTTGATGATCAGCGCCTCTTCCGGTGTCGGCATGGCTCCGACAGCGGACAGGTTGTTGTCGATTGCCTGTCTCGCCTCTTCCGAAAGGTCCTCTATCGAGGTCAGCCGCTCCGGCTTGTTCTTTTCGATCCAGGAATAGGCAGCATTGCGGACGATCGTCAGAAACCACGCCCGCGTGTTGCCGTCGACATAGTTCTCGATCGAACGGTAGGCCCGCAGGCAGGCCTCCTGCATCACGTCCTCGGCATCCGTCGCACTGCCCGTCAGCCAACGGGCCAGCCGGAACCCTTCGTCAATTCGCGGTAGGACGAGTTGCGAGAAGCGTGCCTTGGCAGAAGCGTTCAAAGGCACGCACCATGACGTGGTCGCATATCGGGGCTCGTGTCATCGAGGTTCTTGCGGAAACCCTAACATATCTTTCGAATGCCGCGCGGCAAGCCCCTTGCGATAGGAAGTCCGATTTGACCGCGGTCATCTTCAATGCCATCCTCGGCCACCATAACGACGGAGAGTCTTGATGCCGGGCTCGCAGCGTTCTGCCCTCGGATCCCTTGTGCTGATTGCCGCAGTGGCGGGCTTCAGCGTCGGGGCCTTCGCATACACGGCCGGATGGCTCACGCCCGGCCGACTGACATCCACGAAACTTGTCAGCGCCCTGGCGCCCCCTGGCGGCCCCGCGCCGGGGCATCGGCGAAATCATGCGAAGGGGGTGTGCTTCACCGGCACCTTCGAAGCAAACGGCAACGCCGTCGCGGTTTCGAAGGCGCCGCTGTTCGTCGCAGGACACTATCCCGTTCTCGGACGCTTCAATCTGGCGACGCCCGATCCGAACGCGGCCGATCCGACGGTGCGGGTGCGCGGTATCGGCGTGCAGATCGCCGCGCCCGGCGGGAGCGTCTGGCGCATGGCGCTGATCGATCCTCCCGTCTTCGCGGTCTCGACGCCGCAGGGGTTCTACGAACTCCTCGAGGCCTCGAAGAGCAAGGATCCCGAAGCGATGAAGGGGTTCGTCGGGGCGCATCCGGAATTTGCCGCATTCGGCAACTGGGCAACCACGGCTCCCTGGACGACCAGCTATGCCGAGGTGACCTTCAACAGTCTGAATGCCTTCATCTTTACGGATGCCGCCGGAAAAGCGAACGCGGTGCGCTGGTCACTACGCCCGGAAACCCCGGCCATGCCGATCTCGGCGGAGGATTTCGCAAAACTCGGGCCCAATCATCTCGAGGAAGACATCACCGACCGCGTCTCAAAGGCGCCGCAGCGCTGGACGCTCGTCCTGACGATCGCCGATCCGTCGGATCCAACATCGGATCCGACAAAGGCCTGGCCGACCGAGCGCCGCGCTATCGAGGCCGGGACCCTGGTCGTGGAGAAGATCGAACCGGAGGCCGACGGCCCGTGCCGGGATATCAATTTTGACCCCACCATTCTTCCGGCCGGTATCACAGTATCCGATGACCCCTTCCCCGCGGCCCGATCGGCAGCCTATGCCAGGTCCTACGATCTGCGCACCAGCGAGGCGAGCCAGTATCCTCGAACAGCAGCGAGCGCAAAACCATGACGGTCACGAAAACGCGTTTCTCCGCCATCCAGCGCCTGTTGCATTGGCTGATGGCCATCGCCATCCTGGCCATGCTGTTTATCGGGGTCGGAATGGTCTCGACCATCGGCCGCCAATACGTGCCGCTGCTTGTGACCCACAAGACGCTGGGGATCGTCGTCCTCCTGCTCGCACTTGTCCGTCTTGTGGTGCGTTTCATCTCAGGCGCGCCGGCACTGCCGGCAAGCCTCCCGGAGCCAATGAAGCTCGCGGCGCATCTATCGCATGTCGCGCTTTACGCGCTGATGATCGCCATGCCTCTCATCGGTTGGGCGATGATGTCAGCTGCCGCCTATCCGATCGTGCTTTATGGCGGCATCGGCCTGCCGCCGATCGTCCCTCCGAGCGCAAGCCTACATGCGCTGTTGTGGTCGGCACATTTCTATCTCGCCTTCGCGTTTTTTGCCCTCGTGGTGATGCATCTCGCCGCAGCGCTTTTCCATGGCCTGGTTCGCCGCGACGGCGTCCTCCAGACCATGCTGCCGGGAAAGTAGCATCGCACCAGCAGGCGTGAAGGATGGCCAGAAGCTGCTGATCGGCATCGGCGGTGCCATGCTTGGACGTCGCCGACTGCGCTCTTTAACGGTCAACGCTTTCCGCTTTCGTGCCCGCCAGAGGCTGCGCCCTGAAGGTCTGACCCAGCTGCTCGTCTGCAAGACCGTAGTAGTGGCGAAAGTTGTATATGAGCGGCGACCACTTGCCGGGATCGACATGGTCGCTGTCGTCAACGACGAACTCTTCATCCGCATGGACACGCAGCACTTCGACGACAGCAGCAAGGCCGCCACCGAGCTCCGATACCTTCCGGCCGCCGAGTTCATGCATTGAAAGAACCGTCGCTTCCATCTGGATCGGACATTCCCGCACCCGAAAGGGTCTTACGAGTTCGCTCTCCAGCCGTGTCAGTCCAGCTGCCGCGAACTTGTCCTTCTCGAAGTGAAACTGATCGGTCTTTTCAGACGGAACGGGAGATTTGCCTGTCAGGGGCGCAAGTTTTTCGACGATCTCCCACATCGATGGCGACGGCAGGTTGACGACACAGTCCCGGGTCCGCTTCAGGTTCTCTGCCATCTTCGCATCATTCAGAATGCCGAGGGTCATCGTCCAACCCAGTGTCCAGAACGAAGAAATCGGAGACAGGTTGGTGCTGCCGTCCTCATTTAGCGTGCTGACGATAGCGACGGGCGTTCCAAAATACAGGATTTTCGGTTCGATCGTTTTCACGGTTCTTCTCCTTCAACCTTGTCCGCCAAGTGTAGACCGGTCGCTAAAGAGATAGTTCGATGCTGATCGAAGTAATGGTTTCTGCCTGCACTTCGCGATGACGGGCCGTACGGCAACCACCACCCGTCGCGCGCGTGCTATGTGATCCCAGCATCGACGATGAACTGCGCGCCCGTGCAGCCGCGCGCGTCGTCCGACGCTAGGAAGAGCGCCATCGCCGCCACATCGCTTGCGACCAATTTGATCTTCAGTGCCTGAGCGCCCAGGATTTCCGATGCGACTTCGGGGCTTCGCCAGAGCGTGTCCTGGCGAGGCGTCGAGATTGCCCCCGGTACGATGCAGTTGACGCGGATCCCATGTGCGCCGAGCTCCCTTGCAAGCGTCCGGTTTAAGCCGATGATCGCTGCCTTTGAAGTCGTGTAGGCGACCATCCCCGGACGGCCCTTCATGAAGGAGGTCGAGCTCGTGAACAATATGCAGCCGCGGCCCCGGGCTTTCATACCGCCAGCAACGGCTTGGGCCGCGAAGAACTGGTGGTCGAGATTGATCGACAGCCGCTCACGCCAGTAATCCGGTTCGACGCCGAAAAGATCGTGGCGATCATCATTTCCGGCATTGTTGACCAGAACGTCGATTGCACCTTCCTCGCTTTCTATGTCGGCGACAACCCGACGGAGAGCGTCAATGTCACGAAGGTCGCATCGATGAAAATTTCCACCTGAAGACCTCGCAACCTCGCTTCCGGAACTGTCATCGATATCGAGGAAATGAACGCGAGCGTCCTGGGCGCAGAAAGCCTCGACGAGCGCTGCTCCAATGCCGCTGCCGCCGCCGGTGACGAGGATGCTCCGGCCCTTGAGGCTCCGATACCGTGTATATGCGCTATCGTCCATGACGGCCACTTTTGGCCGGCGTATGCCCAGCCCCTTCGGCGATAATCGCCTCCGTCCACCCCTGTGTGGTCAGATCGCTTCGTATGCGCCACTTCAGGATTTCATTGATCAGGCCCTGCTTGATCTCCCGATGAAGCTCGTCGTTCCATAGGTCGTTCACCTCGGTCGGGTCATCGATCAAGTTGAACAGCTGACCCTCGTCGCTTTCGACGAAATGCACCAGCTTGTAACGGCTGTCGCGGATCATCGTCATGAATTCCGTGCCGCTCAAGATGCGGTCGCCTGCGTGCTCCGAGAATACGAATTCTCGCGGCTGCGGTGCTTCTCCCCGAAGGTAAGGCAGCAGGGAGCGAGCTTCCATCCACTTCGGAGCAGCGATACCGGCAAGTTCCAGGATGGTCGGGCCAAAGTCGAAAAGCGAAACGAGATCATCGACGCGCCGCCCCCCGTCGAGGCCGCTTTTCGACCATACAACCGCCGGCACTCTGACGCTCTGCTCATACATCGTCCATTTCTGGCTATGGCCGTGATCGTTCAGGCAATCGCCGTGGTCGGACGTGAATATGATGATCGTGTTGTCGAGGACCCCACGTCGATCGAGGGTCTCGATCAGCTTGCCGACCTGGTTGTCGATCATGGTGACGTTGGCAAAATAGTGCTGGCGCTGCCTTCGGAGTTGCTCGTCACTTGGGTTTTCAAGATGAACGACGGCATCATGATCGACAGACAAGTGCTGTTCGCGCAGCTTTTTCAGAGCGGTTGGCTGGCGCTCTATCGCGTCTCTGTCGATGACCGGCATGGGAAGCGGACGACCCGCGTAAGCGTCGAGATATTCCTGCGTCGGATCATAGGGCGGATGCGGCCCGGGAATGCCGATCTGCAGGAAGAACGGCTCCGATCCCTGGTACCGGTCGAGCCACATCGCCGCGAGTTCGGGCACGAAATTGTCGGAATGCAGATTGTCGGGGAGATCCCAGACGAAGGCACCGAGACTTTCGCGATAATCCTCACGTTTGCGATAGGTGACCCGGCTCGGCTTCTCCAGCCCATGCGCCCAGAACGCCTTGTCCCAGCTGTCGAGATAGAACGGCAGGCGTTCGGTCGCACGATCCTTGTTCTCGACGACATGCCGTTCGTGGAAACCGAAGGAATCTTCAAAGGGCGACGTATGCATCTTGCCGACGTTCACGCATCGGTAGCCGGCATTGGCAAGCTGGCGGACCCAGCTGTGCGTCCAGCGTTCGTCGTTGCGCAGAACGCCATTCGTATGGGGATAGAGCCCGGTAAACAGGCTTGCCCGCGATGGCGCGCAGGACGGCGACGTTACATACATGTGGCTGAAGCAAACGCCTTCATGCACCATGCGGTCGAGGTTGGGCGTGATCATATGGTCGAAGCCGGCAGCGGCGATGGTATCGAACCGCTGCTGATCGGTCAGAATGAAAACGATGTTTGGGGTCTTTGTCCCGTCCGGCACCCTTGCCTCCTGCGGCTCGATGATTGTCAGCTTGAACGCGTGCTTTCTCTCGCCACCAGCTCCCACTCCAGGGTGATCGTCTTCGGCGGCTCGTCATCGATCCGGGCAAGAATGGCTTCTGCCGTCCTTTCGCCGATGTGCTGGCGATCGGGCCTGATCGTCGAGAGTGCGGGGATCATGCAGCTCGACGCCTCGCTGTCGCCGAAGCCGATAACGCCGACATCTTCGGGGACCCGCCTACCCTGGGCTCGTAGGGCACGGAGAACACCGAAGCTGATGACATCGCTGTTGCAGATGATCCCATCGACATCGGGATGGTCCGCCAGCAGTTCAGCGGTGAGCGTGTCACCAAGGTCCGGCCGGCCGGGCTCCTGCCGGGTGGCGTAAACGAGGTCACCAAGACCCGCGGCCGCGATAGCAGCCGCCGCCCCGCCTGCGCGCTTTCGTGCTCTCGCATCATTGTCACGCATGCTGCCCAGGAAGGCGAGCCGCTTGTAGCCGCGCTCGATCAGATGGCGAGCCTGTGCAGCACCGATCGCAGCGTGATCCATGCCGACGGCCGTATCGATGATCTCGCCTCCGACATCCCACATCTCGATGATCGGCACGCCCGACGAGCGGAGGAGCTCGTTGACCTTCGGAGGATGGTCGACGCCGATGATGGCGATTGCAGCGGGCCTCCAGCTCAGGATCGAGCGAACGAGGCTCACTTCCTGAGCCGGATCATAACGCGTGTTGGCCAGCATGACCTGAAGGTTGCTCTTGAGGAGCGCCGATTGAAGCGCATCCAGGATGGAGGCGAACTCGGAGTGATAAAGCGAGGTGACCACGACGCCGACAATGTCGGAGCGCGTTCCGGAAAGGCCGCCGGCCAGCCTGTTCGGGACATAGTTCAGCTCCTCCATCGCCTTCGCGATCCGGCGCCGCAGTTCCGGCCGCACGGTATTCGGGGCGCGAAGGGCTCTCGAGACCGTGTTGACGGATACGCCGACGATTGCGGCTACCGAAGCGAGAGTCGGTGGCGAACTCCTCTCCTTCTGAACGGCCTCGTGCTCCATATGCCTCCCCTGCCGGTAAGAATGATACCGTTGCGTTATCGTTAACTTTATGCCATCGTTTTCGTCAGGAGGCAAGTTTGCAGGCTGGATCGCTTGCAGATTGGCGAGGAAAACCAGGGAGAGCGGCATTGGCCAACCGGCCCAATATCATTCTGATCATGACCGACCAGCAGCGCTATGATTCCATCGCGGCGCTCGGCTTTCCCTATGCGATAACGCCAAATCTCGATGCACTGGTGGAGAAGGGCGTCACGCTTTCCAATTGTCATATTACAGCGCCAAGCTGCGTTCCGTCCCGCGCGAGCCTCTTCACGGGCTATTATCCGCACACGACCGGCGTGCTGGCCAATGGCCAGAAGTGGCAGCATACATGGGTGGAGCAGCTCCGGGACGCGGGATATCGATGCGTCAACGTCGGAAAGATGCACACCATCCCCTACAATTCCGATTCCGGTTTCCATGAGCGCTATGTGGTCGAAAACAAAGACCGCTACATGGAAGGCCGCTGGTATTTCGATGAGTGGGACAAGGCGCTTGCTGCCAACGGCTTGGTCAAGCAGCAGCGCGAAACCTATCGCGAGCGCGACGATTATCGCGACCGGCTGGGATGCTTCGACTGGGAGCTTCCCGAGGAGCTGCATTCCGATGCGTTCGTCGGCAACATGGCAAAATGGTGGGTGACGACATATCCGGTCTCCGAGCCGCTGTTCCTGCAGGTCGGCTTTCCTGGTCCGCATCCGCCGTTCGATCCACCGGCCCGCTATTCGGAACCGTTCCTTCAGCGCAATGATCTGCCGCTTCCGCAGCCGGCGAAGGCAGAGCTTGATGCCCTGCACCAGGAACTGAAAGACAAGCGTCAGCACGACGTGGAAGTAGATCACGATTCTGTCGTGTGGAGCCTCGATCCGACGCCTGACCAAATGCATCGCCTGTGGGCACATTATCTCGGTAACGTCACCCTCATCGACGAGAAAATCGGCGAGCTGCTCGCGGCGCTGAAGGAGCGTGGCTACCTCGAGGATGCGATCGTCATCTTCACCTCCGACCATGGCGAATGCCTTGGTGAACATGGGCTCATCCAGAAATGGTCGATGTACGACATCGTCACCCGTGTGCCGACGATCATCTGGTCCTCAGCCGGGCGGTTTGAAGGCGGCCGATCGATCGACGGCCTTTGCCAGCTCTTCGATCTCGGCCCGACAATCCTCGAATATGCGGGCGTGACTCCGCCCTCGACGTTTGAGGCGAAGAGCCTGAAGAACGCCTTGGAAGGCGGCGACTGGACGCCTCGCACCCATGTCTTTTGCGAGCAGATCGGCGACGTGGCTATGGCAGGCGGCGTCGAGTTCATGACCGGCGTGCGCAACGAGCGATGGAAGCTCGTGCATTTCAAGGGATCGGCGGACGGCCAGCTTTTCGACCTTCATGCCGACCCCAAGGAGACCAACAACCTCTGGAGCGACCCGGCCCATCAGGATCAGAAACGCGAACTTCTTGATGTGATGCGGGACTGGCTGATCGAGTCCAACTTCAAGACCAGAGACCTGACGGCGGCAAACCGATGACCATGGTTTCATTGTCCTCACCTGGGATGCAGCGACCGCCGTCACGCCGCGGGGAGATGGCGCGCATTCATGGCGGCCGCTTTGCGATGGGCGACAGCCGCTTCTATCCCGAGGAAGGGCCTGTCCGGAGTGTCGAGGTTGGGGATTTCTGGATCGACACATCACCTGTCACCAATCGCCAATTCGCGCACTTCGTCGAAGAGACCGGGTACCAGACCACAGCAGAAGCCGTGCCGGATCCTTCGGCCTACCCCGGAGCCGACCCGGCGATGCTGGTGCCGGGTTCGCTTGTGTTCAGGGCGCCTCGGAGTCCCGATGAGATGAGATTCTGGGGCGACTGGTGGCACTACGTGCCGGGCGCCTCGTGGAAAAAGCCTGATGGGATCACACCGTTGTCCGATAGCCAGCTCGACCATCCTGTGGTCCAGGTGTCCCATGCCGATGCGAGCGCCTACGCCAGATGGGCAGGCAAGGAATTGCCGACCGAGGCAGAGTGGGAGTTTGCTGCTCGTGGTGGTCTCGACGGGGCGATCTACAGCTGGGGCGAAGAGTTCGAACCCGGCGGAAGGCGAATGGCAAACGTCTGGGATGGCAATTTTCCGATGGTCGACGCTCGAAGCAGGCCGGTGGGGACGTCCCCGGTCAAAAGCTATCCGGCCAACGGCTTCGGCCTTTTCGATATGATCGGCAATGTCTGGGAATGGACCGACGACTATTGGGCCGAGCGCCACGCCGCGGCGCCCGCGTCATCCTGCTGCAAGGCCGCGGAGGCGCGGACCTCAGCGCGCAAAGCAAGTTTTGATCCGATGCAGCCCGCAATCCGGATCCCCCGCAAGGTCTTGAAAGGCGGTTCGCATCTTTGCGCGCCAAGCTACTGCCGCAGATACCGGCCGGCCGCTCGCCAGCCTGAAATGATCGATAGCGCGACGGCTCATATCGGCTTTCGCTGCGTCGTGCGGAGCGAGGAAAGGCTTCAATGACCATGACCATCGACGCGCCGGCCGCGGCCGCGCGGCCATCATTCTTCAAGTCGCGAACCGGAACGCTCGCCATCAACGCCGTCAGCGTTCTCGGCGGTATCGCCGTTTGGTGGCTGGTAACGGCGTTCGGTGTTGTCGGTCTGCCGACGCCCGCACAGGTGGCCACAACCGCCGTCAGTCTTGGACAACAAGGGCTCTTGTGGTCCGACGCCCTTTCGAGCCTTGCACGCGTCTTTACCGGATTTGCACTTGGGATCGCCCTTGCCATCCCGGTCGGCTTTCTCATGGGCTGGTATCGCATCGCCCGCGCGATCATCGAACCCTATGTGCAGTTCTTCCGGACGATCCCGCCGCTCGCCATCATTCCCCTGGCGATCGTCACTCTCGGGATCGAAGAGACACCGAAGATCTTCGTGATCTTCCTCGCCTCCTTCCTCTCGAGCGTCGTGGCGACCTATCAGGGTGTCATCAGCGTCGACAAGACGCTGATCAATGCGGCGCGGGTGCTGGGCGCAGGGGACTTTACGATTTTCCGCCGCGTGATCGTGCCGGCCTCCCTGCCCTACATCATGGTCGGCGTTCGCATTGGCCTCGGCTCGTCCTGGGCGACGGTCGTCGCCGCCGAACTGATTGCCGCCCAGTCGGGGCTCGGGTTCCGCATGCAGCAGGCACAGCTCTACTACGACCTCCCGACCATCTTCGTGAGCCTCATCGCCATCGGCGTACTCGGGCTTGTCATGGACAGGATCGTCATGGCGATCGACGGCGTACTGACAGCCTGGCAGGAGAAGCTATGACGACGAAGATCTCGTTTCAAAACGTTCGCAAGACCTTCGATATCGCGGGCCATACGGCATTTACTGCGCTCGAGGGTCTGTCGCTGGATATCGAGGACGGCGAATTCATCACCGTCGTCGGCCCGTCCGGCTGCGGGAAGTCCACGGCGATGAACATTGCCGCGGGCCTGACACCGCCTTCGAGCGGCCAGGTGCTGGTGGACGGCGTGCCCGTAAAGGGCCCGGGACCGGAACGTGGAGTCATCTTCCAGCAATACGCCCTGTTCCCCTGGCTGACCGTCAGGCAGAACGTGGAGTTCGGCCTCAAGTTGTCAGGCCAGAAAAAGGACGAGCGGCGCAAGATCGCTGACCATTTCATCGGGCTTGTCGGGCTTTCCGAATTTGCCGACGCGCTTCCAAAGACGCTGTCAGGCGGCATGAAGCAGCGTTGCGCGATCGCCCGCGCTTACGCCGTCAATCCGAAGATCCTTCTGATGGACGAGCCCTTCGGAGCTCTTGATGCTTTGACCCGCGTTCAGCTCCAGGATCAGCTTCTCGCAATGTGGAGCAAGGAGCGGCGCACCGTGATGTTCATCACCCATGATGTCGACGAGGCCGTCTATCTTGCGAGCCGCGTGGTCGTCATGGCCGCCCGCCCTGGCCGCCTGCACAAGATCGTAAACGTTGACCTGCCCTATCCGCGCACAGAGGAAATGCGGCTGTCGCCCGCGTTTTCGGAGCTGCGAAACGAAGTTTGGCGTGCCGTCTATCATCCGGTTGCCGCTTGAACGAACTGCGAGATCCATCAGCTGTCAAAGGAGGAATGAACGTGCTGACCAAACGAAATTTGATGAAAACCGCGGCCGGTCTTGCGGCCGCCAGCGTCTTCTCGATCGGTGGCAGGGCCAGTGCCCAATCCGCCGACATGAGCATCGGCTACATCGCCGATTTCCCGAACGCCAGCGTCCTTGCAATCGCAAAGGACCAAAAGCTTTGGGAAGCGGAAGGAATTGAGCCGACGGTCAAGGTCTTCACCAATGGTCCGATCCAGATTCAGGCCATGGGCGCCGGCAGTCTGAACTTCGGGACCATCGGTCCCGGTGCGCTGTGGCTGCCGGCAAGCGGCAAGGCGAAGGTCGTCGGTGTCAATGATATCGGCTTTTCGGACCGCGTTATCGTGCAGTCGACGATCAACTCGATTGCCGAGCTGAAAGGAAAGAAGGTCGGTGTGCCCCAGGGCACCTCCGGCGACATGATCCTGCGCATGGCACTCGCCAAGAACGGGATGACGATTTCCGACATTCAGATGGTGCCGATGGATCCGTCGACGATCGTCGCCGCCTTCACCTCCAAGCAGATCGAAGCGGCAGGCATCTGGTACCCCCTCATCGACACGATCAAGCCGCGCGTACCCGACATGAAGGAACTGGCCTCCAACCAGGAGTTCTACCCGCAGACCTCCTTCATCAACACCTTCGTGGCGCGCAACGAGATCGTCGAGCAGAACCCGGATGTCGTGAAGAAGTTTCTGCGGGTGATGAAGAAGGCGATGGACTACCGCGTTGCCAATCTCGACCGCTCGATCGAGCTGACGACGGCTTTCCTGAACGCGCCGAAGGAAGTGACCGAAAAGGTCGCGCGCAGCCGGAAAATGCTATCGAGCCAGGAGCTCGACGCGTTTACCAAGGACGGGACCGTCAACAAATGGCTGACCGATTTCAACAAGATGTTCCAGGATTTCGGGACTGTCAAAGACCCCCTGGCGCCCGAGAAATATTTCACCGCCGACCTCTTTACGGCGGCATGATCAACAGCTGGAGCCCGCCGGCCATGTCGCGGGCTCTGCTGGCTTTCGGCTCGCAGGGGAGACAAGTCTCCTTCCAAGCCCTGCCGTCACTTCACCACACGAGGCGTCTGGGAATAGCGGTCGCCATGACTGGTGATCGTCGAAAACACCTTGTCGATCTTTTCAAGATCTCGTTGGCTGAACTCCAGGGATGTCGCTGCGAGATTTTCTTCCAGTCTTTGCAGCTTGGTCGTGCCGGGAATGGGTACGATCCATGGTTTGCGTGCCAGTAGCCAGGCAAGCGCGACCTGCGCGGCCGTTGCCTTCCTTTCCTCCGCAATAGCTCGGATGGCATCGATGATGGGCTGGTTTGCGGCGCGATTTTCGGCTGAGAGATAGGGATTGGTCTTGCGTTGATCGTTCTCGGCCACGAAGCTCGTGTTTTCGCTCATGGTGCCCGAGAGAAAGCCACGTCCAAGAGGGCTGTAGGCAACGAAGCCGATGCCCAGTTCTTCGACGGTCGACAGGATGCTCTCTTCCGGATGCCGCCACCAAAGAGAATATTCGCTCTGCAGCGCCGCCACAGGCTGTACCGCATGCGCTTGCCGGATCGATTGGTCGTCGGCTTCCGATAGCCCGAAATGCAGGACCTTTCCGTCAGCGATCAAATCCTTCACCGTTGCGGCGACGTCCGCCATCGGAACATCGGGATCCACGCGGTGCTGATAGAGAATATCGATCCGGTCGGTCTTGAGTCTGAGCAGCGCCGCATCGACCATCCGACGAATGCTTTCGGGCCGGCTGTCGAGGCCGGCACTCGGACGCCCGCCCTTGAAACCGAACTTCGTGGCAATCACGACCTGATCGCGAAGCGGCGCAAGAGCCTCCCCGACGATTTCCTCGTTCGTGAACGGACCATAGACTTCGGCGGTGTCGAAGAACGTTATTCCGCGGTCGAAAGCCGCTCGCAGCAGAGCAATCGCATCGTCCTTGCGCATCGCAGGTCCGCGATGGTGGTTAAGACCCATGCAGCCAAATCCGATGGCTGAGACTTCCGGACCGTGTCGGCCGAGTTTCCGTTTGAGCATGTTATCCTCCATCATGGTCGGTCCCGTGCCGCTGGTAACCGATAGTCGCCGGCAGCTTTTGCCCGCAGCTAGTCGAAGAACCCGGCGTCTTCCTCCGACAGATATTTCTTCGCCCCCTCGGCATCGATGTCCAGACCAAGCCCCGGTGCTTCGAGAAGGTCCACCATGCTGTCCTTCACGATCTGGTCGGGCAACCCGATGACAAGGTCTTCCCACCAAGGATCCGAGGCGCTCGGATATTCAAAGGCAACGTAATTTGCAGGTAGCGTGGCACAGACATTGATCAGCGCGCCAAGCCCAAGCAGGCCGTTCGCGGTGCCGTGCGGTGCCATGAGGATCGAATGCATATAGGCGTGCTCGGTAATCCATTTGAGCTCCGCGATGCCGCCGACATCGGCCGGATCAGGGCCAATGACGCGCACGGCCTGGGTTTCGATCAGTTCCTTGAAATTGTGGCGCAGATAAATCTGCTCGCCGGTATGGATGGGGGTCGAGGTGGAGGTCGTCAGCTCCCGGTAGGCCTGAGGATTGACCCAAGGCACGTAGTCGCCCGTCAGCATGTCCTCCAGCCACATCAGATTGTACTTCTCGACCGCGCGTGCAAACTTGATCGCATCGGGCAGCATCCAGCCCGGGCCGCAATCGAGCGCCAGGCTGACCTTATCGCCGAGCACCTCCTTCATCGCGATCACGCAGTCCAGCATGTGATTGAAACCGCGCTCGCTGATGACACCCTGGTCCATCGCGCCGTGGTAACCCGCCTTCTTCTGCGTCACGCCGTAGTGAAAATCCTCGATCGTATCCTTCATGTTGGAGTGGAACGAGATCCCCTGCTTGACCATGAAGAAGTTCTGCGGCTGCTCCATCATCCATTTGACGTCGGCGGCATAGTCCTCCGGCCGGTCGCCCGAGCGCTTGCGGCGGATCGAGCCGTTATAGACGCGCACCTTGTCCCGCACCTTGCCGCCCAGCAACTTGTAGACCGGCACCCCGGCAGCCTTGCCGGCAATATCCCAGAGCGCGTGCTCGATGGCGCTGACCGCCGCTCCATAGGGCTTGAACGAGCCGCGCTGGCGGATCTTCAACATCACGCGTTCGACATCGGTCGGATCTTCGCCGATCAGGGCCTCACGAAAATGCAGCACCCATGGCTTGAGATAGGATTTTGTGAATTCGACTTCGCCCAGTCCGTAGAGACCTTCGTCCGTTACGATGCGAACGATGGGATGCTTGCCGATGACGGCGCAGCGGAGATCGGTGATCTTCATCTTTGTTCCTCGCGTTTCAGCTCCAGGTACGATCCCATGAATACTCGTCATCCCACTGGTCGGTGGGCTTCCATATGCCCGTCACGCCCGGCTGCAGATGACGCGCGATGACCTCGTCGACGACGTCGTCTATCCCCAGGCCAGGCTTGTCCGAAACGGTGATGAAGCCATCCTTGACCAGGGGCTTGGGAAGCCCGGTTACGATATCGTCCCACCAGTCGACATCGGCCGAGTGGTACTCGAGCGCCATGAAATTCTCGGTCGCTGTCGCCACATGCGCAGCCGCCATCGCGGCGATCGGGCTTTCGGCCATGTGGATCGCCATGGCGACACCATGGTCCTGGGCCATGTCGCCGATCTTCTTGGTCTCGAGGATACCGCCGCTGGTCAGCAGGTCCGGGTGGATGACGGAGACGCCACCGCTCTCGAGCAGCGGCGCGAAGCCCTCCTTGAGATAGATGTCCTCGCCGGTGCAGATCGGCACCGTGGTCGCATCCTGCAGTTGCCGATATTGCTGCGTATATTGCCAGGGGATCACATCTTCGAGCCAGGCTGGCACGTATTTTTCGATGCGCCTCGCGAGACGAATGCCGTTCTGCATCGAGATGTGGCCGATATGGTCGATCGCGAGCGGAACGTTCATGCCGATGACCTCGCGAACTTCGGCGATATACTGCTCGAGCAGATCCAGACCCTTGTCGGTAAAGTGGAGGCCGGTGAACGGGTGCTGGACGTTATGCAGATCATACGCCGCATTGCGCAGACGCCGCTCGTCCATGGTCTTCAGCGGCCCGCGCATCGGGCTGTCGCGGTAACCTTCGAGCGAGCCGGCGGGAAACACCACCGCTCCCGGCACATCGGCGATCTGCATCAGCCCCAGGTCCATCTTGAGGAAGGTGAAGCCGAGTTCCATGCGCTCCTTCAGGCGCTTGCCGGTCTCCGTACCGCTCGGCACGGTGGCGTCCGTGTCGCAGTAGACCCGGACTTTCTCCCGGAAACGCCCCCCAAGCATCTGGTAGATCGGAACGCCATAGGCCTTGCCGGCAAGATCCCACAGCGCAATTTCGACAGCAGAAACGCCGCCGCCCTGCCGACCATGTCCGCCGAACTGCTTGATGCGCCGGAACAGACGGTCGATGTCGCAGGGGTTTTCGCCAAGCAGGCGGCTCTTCAGCATGAGAGCGTAGGTCGCACTCGCCCCGTCGCGCACCTCGCCGAGCCCGACAATTCCCTGGTTCGTATAGATCTTGAGGAGCGCTGAGGTGAAAGGCGCACCGGTGATTTCGGCGACCCGCATGTCGGTTATTCGGAGTTCTGACGGCTTGGAATTCAAGTTTACCCGGTTGAGCGCGTCTTCGGCTCCGTCTGCCTCTCGCATGATGTGATCCTCGTTCTTCTCGACAGGCTGGCCGGCGCACCGCCGACACAGCCGAAACGGTGGTCAGTCCAGTGCAATCTCGTGGTCTTGAAGGTAGTCACGGTTCATCTCGACCCCGAGGCCAGGCTTTGTGCCAAGCTTCAGATGGCCGTTCGAGACATCGAGCGGACGGTCGATGAGGTGATCGTATTTGCCCAGGTTCCATTCCGACGTTTCGAGCTTGTAGAAGTTCGGGACCGTCATCATCACCTGTGCGCCCGCAACCACGTTGATGGGGCCGGCAGCGTCATGCGGAGAGACCGGGATATAATAGGCTTCGCACAGCGCCGAAATCTTCTTGAGTTCGGTAATGCCGCCCGTCCAGGTGACATCCGGCATGATGTAGTCGGCGAGCTTGTTTTCCAGCACCGGAACGAAGTCCCACTTGGTGTGACCGCGTTCGCCCCAGGAGATCGGAGCATTCACCTTCTCTCGAACCTGCTTCAGAGCATTCAGGCTTTCCGGCGGGCAAGGCTCCTCGAACCAGTCGATCTGGCCTGCTTCCTCAAGGCTGCGGCAAAGGCGAATGGCGGTCGGAACATCGAACCGGCCATGGGCGTCGATGAGAATGTCTATGTCAGGGCCCGCCGTTTCACGGATGAGCGCCGTAAGCTCGGCAGCTTCCCGCTCATCCTTCCGGGTCATGCTGCCGTCGAGATAGCCATCCCGCTGCTCGCGCGCCTGTCCATCGGCGGTGCGGCCCTGTTGCGGAAAGGGATCGAACTTCAGTCCCGTATGACCGGAATCGACGATGTCCCGAATTTCGCGGATCACCGCCTCTTTGCTGGTGAATTTCGCCTGGTTGGGATGAGTGTAGAGCGCGATCTCATCGCGTACCGGCCCGCCCAGCAGTTCGTAGACCGGCTTGTCCAGGACCTTTCCCCGGATATCCCACAGCGCGATGTCGATGGCGCTAACGCATTCGACCGCAGCGCCGCGGCTGCCCATATAGGTAAAACTGCGGAATATCTTGTGCCACAGATATTCGATACGCGCGGGATCCTCGCCTTTCAGCGCCTGGCCAATCTGACGCAGGATCGTGCAAAGGGCGCGATTGGCGAGCTTCGTCGTCGTGGTGATCTCTCCCCAGCCGCTCACCCCCTCGTCGGTCGTCACCTCGACGAAAAGGAACTCTCCCCAGTATGACGCATCGGACTTGATGAGCCACGGCCGTACGCTGGTGATTTTCATCTGAGCTACCTTTGACTTCTGTGGATGAAGAGGAGGTTCTGGCGGGCTTTGCCTATCCCGCGCGGGCAGCGATACGTGCCCGCATGTGTTCGAGGAGATGACGGCCCGAGCCCTCGACGTGACGAGCGATCAGTTCGGCTGCCGCGTCGGCGTTTCCCGACTTCACATGCGCGATAAGCTCCCGATGTTCGGTGAGAATGGCGGCCCGGCGGGCAAGCGTGAAATTGAAGCGACGGCCGACGGCCCTCAGCACTTCACGGTGCTTCCACCAGAGCTCGGCAGCGTGGCGGTTATAGTGCTTCTGGTACATCACCGTGTGGAAAGCGGTGTCCAGCTCGCTGTGCTTGAACGTGTCGGCGAAATCGTTCTGCTCGATCAGATCTTGGATGCGCTCGAGTTCGGCGATATCTTCGACGGTGGCCATGGTGACGAACCATCGCGTCAGTGCCGGCTCGATCAGAACCCCAATCTCGTAGATATCCCGAACGAAATCCTGATCGATCGGCCGCACGCGCGCGCCCCGGTTCGGCACGAACGTCACGAAACCCTCTCCCCGCAATAGCTGCAGGGCCTCGCGAACCGGGTTGGTCGACGTGCCGTGGCGCCGGGCGAGATCGGTCACGACCAGCCGCTCGTTTGCTGCGAGCCTGCCCTCGATGATGTCGTCTCTGATCAGTTTGTAGAGTGAGGCTCCCTCGCTCGACGCTCCATCGGCGTCGATGCCCTCGGGCGGCCTGGCTCTGAAATCACTCTCGGTCAAAATGCTCCCCATCAATACTCGACTTATTCGACTATCACGCAAATCTTCCCCAAACAATGTACGATTTTGCTGATTGACAGACATTCCTTGATCTGAAAACGTGCTATTCGTTCGATGGGATACACTGGCTTGAGGAGGTCGGCCCCAGCGAGCATGGACCGCTTGCCAGGAGCAGAGCGGCTTGGGAGAACCTGGAGGATACCTATGACGAGGATTTCACTCGGAGGTGCCGTCCTGCGCGGCACCGTCTCGACTGCTTTGCTTGTTTCGACGATGTCTGCCTCTGCCATGGGAGCGTCGGTCGACCTGAGCAAGTGGTCACCGGAATATGTACGCTCGATCGCCGGCACACAGGACTTCGATACCGCAGCCGATTGCGGCAAGGTGACCCCGCTCGATTACAAGGGGCGGCTGACTTTCTGGTACCAAGGCATCTTCGAGGGCGATCCGGACTCGCTACGGCAATATTACAAGGACTTCTTCGCGACCTTCCGCAAGACCTATCCGAACATCCAGCTCGAAGAACAGGGTCTTACCTACAATGACCTGCTGGACAAATTCCGCACCGCACTTCTTGGCAATGCCGCCCCGATGGCGGTTCGTCTGCAGATCTTGGGAGGCGTCGAGTTTGCTGCCAAGGGCTATCTTCAACCTCTGAAGCCGGAGGATGTCGGCTATTCGACGGACGACTTCTGGCCCGGCGCGATGAAAGCCGTCAGCTGGGACGGCGTACCCTATGGTATTCCCACCAATAACGAGACGATGGCGTTCATCTGGAACGCGGACATCTTCAAGCGGGCCGGCCTCGACCCGGACAAGGCGCCGGCAACCTGGGACGACGTCGTCAAGTATTCGAAGCAGATCCACGACAAACTTGGTGTCTCGGGCTACGGCCTCGTGGCTCGCAAGAACGCCGGCAATACGCCGTACCGCTTCATGCCCCAGCTATGGGCCTATGGCGGCGGTGTCTTCGACGAAGCTGCTGCGGATCCGACCTACAAGGACGTCGAGCTTGGCAGCGCGCAGAGCAAGGCAGCTCTGCAGGCCTCCTACGACATGTATGTCCGCGACAAGTCGGTTCCCGTTTCGGCGCTGACCAACCAGCAGGCCGACAATCAGCCGCTGTTCCTTGCTGGCCAGCTCGGCATGATGGTCTCGCATCCGTCCGACTATGACGTCATGCTGGACTTGCAGAAGAAGGCGACCGCAACCGACAAGGAAAAGGCGCAGACCGTCATCGACAACATGCGCTACGGGCTTATCCCGACCGGCCCGGACGGCAAGCGCGCCGTCGTGTTCGGCGGCTCGAACATCCATATCCTGAAGCCGGAATATGTTGAAGGCGGCAAGGTCGATGAGCCCGCAGCCAAGGCGATCATTTGCATGTGGACCAGTCCGGAATGGTCGCTGAAGCTGGCTTATGTGGGATCGAACCCCGGAAATCTGAACGGCTTCAAGACGAAGTGGATGAAAGACCGTCTGGACAAGATCAAGTTTCTTGATGTGACCACGTCGATGCTTCCCTTCGGGATTCCGTTCCCGGCGCTTCCGCAGTCACCGGAGATCATGAACATCATCGTTCCCGACATGCTGCAAAATGCGCTGACCGGCGCCATGACCGTTGACCAGGCCGCCGATGACGCGGCGAAAAAGGTCAAGGAACTGATGGACGGCGGGCTCTAGACCAAGTCCTGCGATCGCTGACCGGCTGCCGAGTGATCTGCAGCCGGCCTTCTTCCCACGGATGAGGGCTTTGCATAGTGACGATTTTGACCGGAAAGGCCGAAATAACGCGACGATCGGACAACCGTAGGCTTGGTGTACTGCGCAGGGTTTGGGATCATCGCTTCGACTACGCATATGTGCTCCCGTCGATCGCGGTAATGCTGATCGTGATAGCGTACCCGATCTACTACACGATCGAGCTGTCGTTCTTTAACACGCCGCCTGGCCTGCAGCTTCGGGACAAGATTTTTGTCGGCGTCGACAACTACACCGCCATTCTGAAAAGTCCGGTATTCTGGACGGTTACCAAGAACACGCTGATCTGGACGATAGGATCGACCTTCATCTCCTTTGTTCTCGGATTTGCCTGTGCGCTGGCGCTCCATCGCGACTTCGCCGGTCGCGCCATCCTGCGCGCCATTCTGATCATCCCATGGGTCATCAGCGCGGTCGCCGCATCCTATATCTGGAAGTGGATATATCATTCAGACTTTGGGGTCATCGGCGCGGTACTCGTCGGCCTCGGCCTTGCCGACCGGCCGCCGAACTTCATCGACAGCGTCGACACCGTCCTGCCGTCACTCATCGTCGTCAACATCTGGCGCGAGTTTCCGTTTGCCATGATCATGATGATGGCTGGTCTCCAGACCGTTCCCGACCAGTTGCTGCGCGCCGCAAAGGTGGATGGCGCCAATGCCTGGCAGCGGTTTTGGCACGTGACCTTTCCGCATGTCAGAAACGTCTCGACGGTGACGATCCTGCTGCTGGCAGTGGCCAATTTCAATTCCTTCATCATCCCGTGGATCATGACCGGCGGCGGCCCGTCGAATGCCTCGCACATCTGGATCACCCACATCTACGAGCTCGCCTTCGGGCGCCAGCGCTGGGGCGTCGCCTCTGCATACTCGGTCTTGCTGTTCCTGATCCTGATGTCGCTCGGCTACTTCTATGTCCGCGCATTGAGCAGCAACGAGCGTAAGGAAGGGGCCGAATGAGTACGATTCCCGAGACTGCTCCACTGCGGCAGCAAACTCAGCGTACGCGTGTCGACGGGTGGCGATGGGGCGGGCGCGTCTTCCTGCTCTTCATGCTGCTCTACACCGCCCTGCCGATGCTCTGGATGTTGCTGACGTCGATCAAATCGGGCTTCGCAGCAATGCAGTTCCCGCCCCAATGGTGGCCGGACCAGCCGACACTTGCGAGCTACCAGAAGCTCCTCGACCCGCAAAACAGCGTCGGCCAGGACTTCCTGCGCTTCTTCTGGAACAGCCTGTTCGTCTCCACGGCAACGACCATTCTGTCGGTGATCGTGGCTGTCCCCGCAGCCTACGCATTCTCGCGCTTCACCTTCCCTGGCCGGAACTTTCTGTTTTTCGCCGTCCTGTTGCGCAACATGTTTCCGGCGGTGATCTTCCTCGTGCCGCTTTTCATCCTGATGCGCGCGATCGGGTTGGTGAACACCCACGGATCCCTCGTCCTGACCTACCTCACCTTCGGTCTGCCCTTGGCCATCTGGCTTCTCAAGGGCTTCTATGACAACATTCCGATCCAGCTCGAGCAGGCAGCCCGCATTGACGGGGCGACACGCTTCCAGGCCTTCGTCCTGATTGTCGTGCCGCTCTCCACGCCCGGGATCATCGCGACCGCGATCTATTCCTTTATCGGTGCGTGGAACGAGTACATCTATGCCTACACCTTCCTGTCGAAGAATGAGCAGTTGACCTTACCCGTCGGCATCCAGCGCTTCTTCTCCGAAAACACGACTGATTTTCCCGGTCTCATGGCGGCCAGCTTCATGATGAGCGTACCGGTCGTCGTCCTGTTCCTGCTTCTGCAACGATACTTCGTACGCGCGCTTACGGAAGGCGCGGTCAAGCACTAGGGAGTTGCTCGTGGCCCATGTGGTCTTAAAAGATCTGATCAAGAACTATGGCAGCTTCAACGCTGTGAAGAGCGTTTCGCTGACGGTCAACGACGGCGAGTTCGTCGCACTCGTCGGCCCCTCCGGCTGCGGCAAGACGACAACGCTCAACCTGGTGGCCGGGCTCACGTCGGTAACGTCAGGCGACATCGTCATCGGCGACCGGGTGGTAAACGACCTCGATCCGAAGGACCGGGACATTGCAATGGTGTTCCAGAACTACGCTCTCTACCCTCAGAAATCGGTCTACAAAAATCTGGCGTTTCCGTTGCAGATGCGCAAGCTGCCCAAGGACGAGATCGACAGGAAGGTCAGGGAAGCAGCGCGCGTCCTCGACATGACGCAATTGCTCGAGCGCAAGCCGCGCGAGCTTTCAGGCGGGCAACAGCAACGCGTGGCGCTGGGCCGCGCCCTCGTCCGCGATCCCGCGGTCTTCCTGATGGATGAGCCGCTCTCGAACCTCGATGCAAAGCTGCGCGTGCAGATGCGCTCGGAGATCAAGCGATTTCACCAGGATCTGAAAGCGACGATCATTTACGTGACGCACGATCAGCTGGAAGCGGTGACCATGGCCGACAGAATGGCGGTGATGAATGGTGGCTATCTGCAGCAATACGATACGCCCGCGCAGGTTTTCGCCAATCCGGTGAACATGTTCGTTGCGGGCTTTGTCGGCAGTCCGGCGATGAGCCTCGTCCCGCTTGAGGCGTCGACAGCGGATGGCAACACGGTCTTGACCAGCGCGGAAGGCTGGCGACTGGAACTCTCGCCGAGGAATGCCCGCAAGGTCGCGAAAGCGACATCAAAGAAGGTGGTGCTCGGCGCGCGTCACTCCACCATCAAGCTGCACAAGAGCGCGGTTCCGGGAAGCGTTCCCGCAAAGGCTTACACGGTCGAACCGACGGGGGACGTCACTTTCGTGCAGGCGTTCCTTTCCGGCGCCATCGTCAATATCAGCGTGCCGCCGGCCGTTGCCGTTGCACCGGACGAACAGATTTGGCTCGAGTTCGATCAGGAGCGGATCCATCTGTTCGACGGCGAAACCGAGATGGCCCTCAAGGCTGACTGAGATCAGGTGCATGCGCAATACGAGGCGCCGATGACGACGAAGCTTAAGATCACTGCGGTGAAGCCCTATCCGGTCTGGGTAGGAATTCGCAACCAGATGCTGGTCAAGGTCGAGACCGACGGCGGCATCTTCGGCTGGGGCGAGAGCGGCTTGAGCGGGCGCGAGCAGGCGGTTGCGGGCGCGATCGAGCACTATCGCGAGTTTCTCATCGGCCGTGACGCGATGCAGATCGGCAGGATCTGGCAGGAGATGTACCGCAGCCAGTATTTCGAAGGCGGGCGCGTTCTCCAGGCGGCGATTTCGGCGATCGATATTGCTCTCCACGATATCAAGGGCAAGGCGCTGGACGTGCCTGTTTACGAACTGCTTGGTGGCAAGCAACGACAGCGCATTCCGACTTTCGCTTCGACAGGCGACGAGGCGGAGGGAACGGCTGCCATAGAGCGCGCCCACGAATTACGGGAACAAGGTTGGCAGGCGATCCGCTTCTTTCCAGCCGGGCAAGCCAGCAAGGACATCTTCGAGCCGAGGGAGTCGATCGGCCCGACGGCGGCGATGCTGAACAAGGCACGCGAGGCGCTGGGCGACGACGTGGTGCTCGGTATCGACTATCATCACCGGCTGTCGGTGGCGGAAGCGGCGAGCTTCTGCAACAAGCTCGGCCGCGGCGTCCTTGATTTTCTCGAGGAGCCGATACGCGACGAGACGCCGTCAGCCTACGAATCCTTGCGCACGATGACCGACATCCCGTTTGCCATCGGCGAGGAATTTGCCAGCAAGTGGCAGTTCCTGCCCTATATCGAGCGCGACATTCACCAGTTCAACCGGCTCGACGTCTGCAATGTCGGCGGCCTCACCGAAGCGATGAAAGTCGCAGGTTGGAGCGAGGCGCATTATGTCGACCTGATGCCGCACAATCCGCTCGGCCCGGTCTGTACCGCCGCGACAATCCATCTTGCCGCCGCTGTCGCCAATTTTGCATGGCTGGAGACCAGGGCACCCGAAGCCAAGCTTGGTTTTGACAACTCCGAGTTCTTTCCGGTCCAGCCGAGGCTGGACGGGACCGACTATCCGGTCAGCGACCTGCCCGGGCTCGGCGTCGAGGTAAACGAGGATGCGATTGCGGCACAGAGCTTCCGTTTCTGGGAAGCGCCTCACCTGGCGCGCCGCGATGGTTCCGTCACCAACTGGTAATCACCGAACATTGGAGCTTGTCATGACGCAGACATCCGACATTACGCGACCGCCCAAGGAATTGATCGACGCACTGAAGGCGATCGGCGCGGCAACGATAGCGGGCACACTCGGCCATATGGGATTTCGCAATCCGCACATGGTCGGTCCCGTATCGCAGACGCGCGGCAAGTCGATCGCTGGTCCGGCCCTGACGCTCCAGTTCATGCCCCAGCGGCCGGATCTCTTCAACGAAGGAGAATATGCCGACCCGGAAACGCAGCTGCATCGCCATGTCCTCTATCACGTGCAGGAAGGCGACGTGGTCGTGGTCGATGCGCGTGGCGACATGAGCTCGGGCGTCTTCGGCGATATGATGTCGACCTATTTCAAGGGCCGGGGCGGCGCCGGCATCGTCATCGACGGGTGCATGCGCGATCGGCCGAACGTCGAAAAGCTGGACCTGTCACTCTGGTTGCGCGGCTGGACGCCCAATTATCATGTTCAGACCAGCATCTATCCCAACGCCGTCAACGTTCCGATTGCCTGTGGCGGGGTTACCGTCATCCCCGGAGACATCATCATTGCCGACGATGACGGCGTCGTGGTGCTTCCCGTGGCGATGGCCGCGAAGGTGATCGAAGAATCGCAGACGCATCATGAGTGGGAAGCATTTTCGCGCATGAAGCTCATGGAAGGCGGATCTCTGCAGCGCTACTATCCTCTGCATGACGACGCCCGCGGCGAATACGAGGAGTGGCGCGCCGCGGCCCGCACGTGATCGACATAGTGCATGATGGGGGCCGGTACCAAAGAGGGGGCGGAAACATGCCTCGCCCCGCTCCTATTCCATCATAGAAGGCCGACTGCATCCCCGATCTTCAGCAAACCGGAGGCGCCGGGGGCGCAGTAGACGCCCATGTTTCGGCCCCCGAACTTCATCACGTTGCGCAGGATCTCCGGATCATTGTCGAGCCCCTCCTGCGCGATGACCGTGAAGCCGCATCGTTTGGTGGGTGCGATCACCAGCCCGTCCACATCGCCCAGGCGGATGGGTTTATCAATCCAGCCAAGCTCGGCAAAACCGGTCACATCGCTTTCTGCTTCCATGAAGATGTTGGGACGAAAGCGGCGGCGATCGGGATCGCCAGCAGGATGGATCGATTTCAGATGATCGACGGAGGCGCTGGTCAAAAGATGCAATGGCGAAACGTCATAGCGGTCGACGGCAAGAGGCGTTGCTGCTCCGGCTGCCGCCGAGCGTTGGTAGGCCCTGATCTCGACCGCGAACTCGAAGAACGCCGTCAAGGCTGTCATGAGCTCGGGCGCCTCGACGCCCAGCCATTCATGATCCGGAACCTGAACCTCGGCCGCTCCCGAGGGAGACGTGCGTGATTTCACGAACACGGCTTTCTGCCAGCGTTTGTCGCGTTCCGGGTGAGCAACGATGCCCGTCTCGGCATCGACGAGCGCATAGCGTCTGTCGCCCGCCATTCCGCTGGCCGAAACCGAAACCTCATCGAGCTGCTCGCCGGTCACCGAGCTCACCGGATAGCGCCAAAGTTCCTTGATCCTGCCGACGCGCCGCATCTAATGCATCGCCCTGATCGCCGACGGTGTCGTTCCGAAAATCCGCTTGAAGGTCCTGGTAAAATGAGAGGCGTTTTCAAAACCGACGTCGAGAGCAATTTCGATCATCGGCAGCTTGGAGTTGGCCAGCAGCGATTTCGCCCGCTCCATGCGAACGCGCGTATAGGCCTGGGCGGGTGACATCCCGGTCTTCTCCAGAAAGACCCGCTCGAGCTGGCGCCGCGACAGGCCGACGGAGGTCGCAAGTGCAGGAATGGAAATCCCGTCCTCCATGTGCTGCTCCATGGTGATCATGACAGCACGAACCCGGTCGTCCTCGTAGTTTTCGTGCAGCGGGCGGCGCGGCTGGATGTCGGCCGGCGATCTCGCCTTCTCGATCTGCAGGACTTCAAGCGCGTTGCGCTCGGCTTCACGGCTGATGCTGCGGCGGACAAGCAGAGCGGCCATATCGGCGGCGCTGCTGCCGCCGGCGCAGGATCCCCGCTGCCGGTCGAGATTGAACAACCGGTCGGAGCGAACCGTGAGGCCGGGGAACCTTTCCCGGTAGGTCCTGGCATGCAGCCAGCTGACGCAGGTCTGGTGGCTTCCCATGAGACCGGCATCGGCAAGAATGAACGTGCCGGTGCAGAGACCGATCAGCGGCACCTTTTGAGCGGCTGCCTTCTTGAGGAAAGCAATGGTATCCTGGTCGACGGGACGTTCGATGGACAGTAGGCCGCCGACCACAACGATATAGTAGAAGCGCGAGGGGTCGACGAAGTCCGAGGTCGGCGCGACCTGGATGCCGCAGCTCGAGGTGATGAGGTGTCGGGTACTGCCGAGCACCTGCCAGTCCGCCAGGACCCGGCCTGAGCGATCGAATTCATCGCTCGCAAGGCGCAGCGTATCCACGAACAGCGCGAGGGCCGACAGCGTGAACGAACGGGCGAGCACGAAGGCGACCTTGAGCTTCGGCGCGCTCGCGCCCTCGCCGGATCGAAGATCATCTGGTCTCATGTCATGCCTCCTTTTGCCGCCATCACACAATCTGAAATCCATGGGCGAGCGGATCGCGATCATCAACGAAGATCGTGTTGTGCCCGATCACGCGCGCCCAGCCGCCGATGCTTGGAAGGATGCCGCTATATCGGCCGACATCAACCGCCGCTTCGACGCGGCCCTCGAAAATCGTGCCAATCAGGCTTTCGTGGCGATAGCTGGCGCCGATCGCAAGGCGGCCCTTGCCATGCAGCTGCGCCATCCGCGCCGAGGTGCCGGTCCCGCCCGGCGAACGGTCGATTGCCTTGTCGCCATAGAAGACGGCGCCGCGGCCATCGGAACGGTCGTTGACGGGGCGGTCGCACCAGATAGCGTGGTGGACGCCGCGAATTCTTGGATCGCCGGGATGGATGGGATCACAGACATTGGCGAGTGCCGACCGCAGGGCCTGACTGCAGGTGACGATGTCTGAGGCATTCATCCCCTCGAGACCGGCCCAGTTTTCCTGCGGCTCGATGACCGCATAGAAGTTTCCGCCATAGGAAATGTCGACCCTGAGGCTTCCCATGCCCGGCACCTCGACGGCAACATCCGCCTCGTGCAGGTAGCTCGGAACGTTGTGTAGCCGGACTGAATCGACATAGCCGTTGCGCTCTTCGTAGGTGACGTCGACCCGCCCGGCCGGCGTCTCGATCACGACCCGCCCGGGAAGGCGTGGCGTGACCAGGCCCTCCTCGATCGCCGATGTCACGACGCCGATCGTTCCGGCGCCGCACATCGGCAGGCAGCCGCTCACCTCGATGAACAGGACGGCGAAATCGCAATCGTCGCGGAATGCCGGGTAAATGATGGCGCCGGACATGATGTCATGGCCGCGCGGTTCGAACATCAGGGCGCGGCGGACCCAGTCATGATCCCGCACGAAGATTTCCCGCCTTTCGGCGATCGGAAGATGCGGCAGAAGCGGTGCCCCGCTGGCGACAAGGCGAACCGGGTTGCCGCAGGTATGTGCGTCGATGCAATGGAAGCTGTTTCTCATCTGCCGATCCTAATGCGCAACGACTGCCGGCCCGCGATCGCGGTCGAGAAGTCCACGGGTCAACCGGTCGAGCAGGAGCGCGACGGCAACGATGGCGAGACCGGCGCGCAGACCGAGCCCCATTTCCATGCGGGTCAGGCCGCGGGTCACCTCCGCGCCAAGGCCCCCTGCACCGACGAGGCCGGCCAGCACGACCATGGCAAGCGACAGCAGGATGCACTGGTTGAGGCCGACGAGCAGCGTCTGCTTTGCCAGGGGTATTTCGATCTTCCAGAGCACCGAGCGGGCATCAGCGCCGATGGCGCTGCCGAGCTCGCGGAATTCGTTCGGCACCTGATTGAAGGCGAGCGTCGTCAGTCGCAGCATCGGTGGGATGCCGTAAACGATCGTGGCGATGATGGCCGGCACTCGGCCGAGGCTGAAGATCATCACGGCGGGGATCAGGTAAACCCATGGCGGCACGGTCTGCATCACATCGAGGATGGGGCGGACGATGGCTTCCAGCGTCTTGTAGCGGGAGCACATCACCCCGAGCGGAAAGGCGATCAGCACCGATATCAGCACCGCCACCGTCACAAGCGCGATGGTCTGCATCGATGCCGTCCAGAGGCCGACGATCAGGCAAAAGCCAAGGCAGAGACCTGCCAAGATCGCCGCCCGGAGACTGACGGCGAAGTAGGCAGCGATGACAACCGCTGCGATGAGCAGATACCAGGGCACGAAGAGCAGTGCTGCTTCGATCCCCGAAAGGGCCGCCTCGACGATATAGCCGATAGCGGCAAAAAGCGGGTGGAGATTGGTGTTCAGCCAATCGACGGCCGGCGCCAGAAACGCACCGGGCGAAAACTGAAGAAGCGAAGCATTCATGACTGCCTCCCTGCCCCGAAACGGGCTGCACTTTGGGTGATCCGGTCCAGCACCATCGTCAGAACGACGATGGCGATGGCGCCATTGATGGATGTGGCAATATCAAGCGTTCGAATGGCGCCGTAGATGGTTTCGCCAAGCCCGCCCGAGCCGACGATCCCGGCAATGACGACCATGCCGAAAGCCATCATCAGGCTCTGGTTGACGCCCGCCATGATGCTCGGCAGAGCAAAGGGCAGCCTGATCTTGAAGAACATCTGCATCGGCGTGACGCCGCTTGCCTCGCCGAGTTCGATGAACGCCTTCGGCGTCATGCGGATGCCGAGCGAGGTCAGCCGGATCGCCGGCGGCATCGCCACGATGACGGTCGCGATCAGGGCGGTCGCCGGACCGTAACCGAGCAGCGCGATCGCCGGCAGGAGATAGATGTAAGGCGGCAGCGTCTGGATCAGATCGAGGCCCGGCTCCATGAAGCGGTCGAGCGCCGTGAAGAAGCCGGCGGCAATGCCGATCGGGATACCTACCGCCAGCGCAAGCACCGTCGCCGTCAGGACGAGCGCAAGCGTGCTCATCGTCTCGGTCCATAACCCCATGGAGAAACACAGCGCGAGCGCGATGCCGGTGGCGAGAGCAAACCACCTGTTGACGAGCTGCCAGCCGATCAGGGCAAAGATGATGGCAATCACGTAGAACGGCGGCAGCTGCAGTAGCCAGAGGATGCTGTCGTAAAGGCCTTCGAGAACCCAGCGGACATAGTCGAACAGCGTCTCGCCGTTGTCGCTCACCCATTCGAGCGCAGCGTCCGTCCATTCGTCGAAAGTATCTGTGAAGCTTGAAATGTCCATGTCATTCAGCTCCTCTTTGGGATCAGGCCGCGGCGCGATCGTTGCCGGATGTGCCCTTGACCCCCATCAGGAGGCTGCGGGGCGTGACGACGCCGACGATCTTGTCGTTATCGACGACCGCGATCGCATCGCGGTCCGACTGCATCGTCAGGGTGATCAGCTCGTCGATATCGGCGTCCGGCGTCGTGCGCACCAGCGAGGCAATGTCGGAGTTCGGCGCGTGGCGCTGGAATTCGCTGACGCTGTGCATGACCGAATGCGCCTTGATCAGGTGCAGCCTGGAGATGCCAGCCACGAACTCGGCGACGTAATCGTCGGCCGGATTGAGAATGATCTCTTCGGCGGTGCCCGTCTGGATGATGACGCCATCCTTCATGATGGCGATGCGATCGCCGATACGGATCGCCTCGTCGAGATCGTGGGTGATGAAGACGGCCGATTTGCCGAGCGACTTGGTAAGCTGGCGGAACTCGTCCTGCAGCTGGCGGCGGATCAACGGGTCGAGCGCGCTGAACGGCTCGTCCATGAGGATGATTTCCGGATCGGACGCCAGGGCCCGGGCAAGGCCGACACGCTGCTGCATGCCACCGGACAGTTCCTTCGGATAGCGATCGACCCAGTCGGCAAGCCCGACCGTTTCAAGCGCAGCCTTTGCAGTCTTGTGGCGCTCGTCCTTGGCGATGCCCTGCACTTCGAGGCCGAAGGCGGCATTCTCGATGACGGTCCGGTGCGGTAGCAACGCAACGCTCTGAAACACCATGCCGATATTCTTGGCGCGCATCTGGCGCAGCTCCTGGGGCGAAAGGGATGCGACATCCTTGCCCTTGACCAGGACTTTGCCGGCGCTCGGCGTGATCAGCTTATTAAGGAGGCGGATGAGCGTCGACTTGCCGCTTCCTGAAAGCCCCATGATACAGAAGATCTCGCCGCGCCTGACCTGCAGGCTGGCATTCGAAACACCGACCACGCAGTTGAATTCCTGCAGGACTTCCTTCTTGCCGAGACCCCGATCATTGATCGACTTCATGGCGGCGGCGGACTTGTCGCCAAAGACTTTCCAGAGCGACTGGCAATCAATCAGAACTTCATTGGTATCGGTATTTGCGGCTTTCATAGCGATCCCCTTGAGCCAATTGGCGCTGGCTTCTGTCTTTGGGTCTGGAAGTGGCCGCCCGGGTCTCCCGGACGGCCGCCGTGCGATCAGTTCTTCTTGATGTTTTCCCAGCGCTTGATGAGATCGGCGTGGGCGCCGACCCAATCCTGGACGGCCTGGTCCATGGTCTTGCCTTCGTTGACGGCACCGTTGATCGCGGTGATGTCGGCAAGCGGGACATAGACGCTGGCCATCACTTCGCGAGCGTGCGGGTTCTCTTCGGAGAAGCCCTTATGGCCGATCCAGTAGTAGCTCTGCGGCGGCGGGAAGACGCCCTTCGGGTCCTTGAGGTACTTGATCGGGTACTTCTGAACCATCCACGACGGCTCCCAGATCGTCACGGCGGTCCATTCCTGGCGGTCGTAGGCCGACTTCAGTGCCGCCGTCATCGCCGCGGTGCTGCCTTCGACGAGCTGCAGCTTCAGGCCGTAATCCTTGACGGCATTCGAAGCGTCGCGCATCAGGCCGGATCCCGGCTCGATGCCGATGATCTTGCCGCTGAACTTGTCGGCATTTTCATTGAGCTGCTCGAGCGAGTCGATCGGCACGTATTTCGGAACGGCGATGCCCTGGTAGAGGCCGTGCGAGACCGGCGAAATCTTTTCGAGACGGTTCTTGTTCTTGTCCCAATAGTCCTGGGCCACGTAGTCGGTCTGCGACGCGAGAACCTGGATGTCGCCCTTCGAAAGAGCCGCGTAGGCAATGCCCCATTCGGAGAATTCGGTGACCTTGACCGTATAGCCGGCGTCCTCAAGGACCTTCTTGGTGATGCCGGTGATGGGCGTCAGGTCCTCCCAGGACAGCGTGCCCATGTTGATCGTCTTTTCTTCTGCACGGGCGGGGAGCATGCTGATCCCGACCATCGCAGCAGCGCAAAGCGCCTTCCACAAAGTCTTCATTGTTCTTACTCCTAGTTCTCGTTCCCATTTTCGTTGAAGCCCTGCGAGCGGCGGAAGCTTCACATTGCGCGGCGACGGATCATCCTTCGCGGCCTGCACGCAATTCCTGCAATCGGATCACCCCATTGATCCCGAGCCACGCGATCGGCTCCGGCGGCAGCCGTGTGGGCTCCGGGTGGTCCATGTATTGGCTGAGTTCCGGCGACTTCGCTCCGGTGGCGAGTTCGGCCGCCATCATGCCGGCCAGAGTACTTTTGACGGTCCCGAGCCCGTTTTCGCAGCAGGCCGAATAGACGCCGTCTTCGACTTCGCCGAATGCCGGGACGTGGTTGCGGCTGAGGCAAAGGCGGCCGGCCCAGCTGTGCTCGAAGGGCAATCCGGCCAGTTCCGGGAAGCGGGCGTCCAGCGAGCGGCGATGCTCGTCATGCATCTTTGTCATCCGCCTCTCGCCGACGGCGACCTTGGTCTCGTAGGTGTAGCGGGTTCGGATGACGATCCGCGACATGCCGTTCGTGGTGATCTTGCGGATCGTGGCACCCATGGCATCGGCGGGAAGCAGCGCCCATCGGTCCTTGCCCGACGCCTTCGATCCGACCTCGGACGCCGAAAAGGGCGTGGTCATCGAGGCATAGGCGAAAATATGCATCAGCCGGCCGGAGAAGTGGCCGAAGTCGTCGATGTGACCATTGACCCCCAGAATGACTTTCGGCGCAGTCGCGGTACCGGATGGACAGACGGCGGTCCACTTGCCGTCCTTGCGGGTCAGGGCAGTCACCGGCGACCGCTCGAAAATGTCGATCTTTCCGGCCAGGCCGGCCGCGAACTGGCGCACATAGTCGGCGGGCTGGATCAGCACGGTGCCCGGCGTGTAGAGGCCGCCGAGATAATAGCGCGATCCCGTCAGCTCGCGCATCTCGTTCGCATCGAGAAAGAGGTGCTTCTCGTTGGCGGCCTTCAGCGACTCGCCGAAGCTGGCATTGAGCTTCATGCCGCGCGATGTAGCCGCGGCATTGATCTTGCCGGCGGGATCGAATGTCTCGTTGGACATGCCGTAGTCGTCGGCTGCCTGTCTGGCAAAAGCGATCGCCGAGCGGTTCTGGGCCATCTCCACCCGCGTCGCCTCGGCGCCGGCGCTCGAATATTCGCCGGCGGACAGATTGTGCGGAACGTCGATCATGAAGCCGGAATTGCGGCCGGACGTGCCCTTGCCGATCTCCCCGGCATCGAGGAGAACGATCTTCTCACCCGGCCGCAGCATCTGCAGCCGCCGGGCGGCGGACAGCCCGGCAAAGCCCGCGCCGATGATCAGCCAATCCGCCGAGACGTTATCGTCGAGCTTTCTCAGCGGGAAGCGGCGTTGACTGATCGCCTCCCATCCGGAAACGCCATTCTCGACCGGTAGACGTCTGACGGGAGAGCTGATCATCTGATCGTCTCGTCCACGGAGCGCTCGGAAATATCGATCCAGATCGTCTTTAGCTCGCAATAATTGTCGTGCGCAAAGGCCGACTTGTCGCGACCGCCGAAGCCGGATTCCTTATAGCCGCCGAACGGCGTGCTGGCGTCCCCTTCGCCGAAGCAGTTGACGGTGACGACACCCGCCCGGATTTCGCGCGAAAGCCGGATCGCGTTGCGCAGGCTGCCGGTATAGACGGAGGCCGTCAGGCCGTAATTGGTGTCATTGGCAAGCGCGACGGCCTCGGCAAGCGTGTTGAACGAAGTGACCGACAGCACCGGGCCGAAAATCTCTTCCTGGAAAAGCCTGCTCTTGGGCGTCACACCGTCGACGACGGTCGGCTCCACGAAGGCGCCGTCCTTTGTTTCGCCGCCATGCGCGACCGTCAGCTTCTCCTTCTTCGCGTCGTCGAGGAAGGACGTGACCTTCTCGAAATGCGCCTTGTTGACGAGCGCGCCGATGCGGTTTTCCGGATCGAGCGGGTCGCCGGTCTTCCATTCGCGCATATAGGCGCCGATCCGTTTCAGCAGATCGTCCTTCACATCGGCATGAACGATGAGGCGCGATGTCGCCGAGCAGTTCTCGCCCATGTTCCAGAAGGCGCCATTGACGACCTGTTCGGCAACGAGATCGAGATCCTCCGCATCCGCCAGAACCACCGCCGGGTTCTTGCCGCCGCACTCGAGCACTACCTTCTTGAGGTTGGAATCGGCGGCATAGCGCAGGAACCGGCGCCCTGTCGGCGTCGAGCCCGTGAAGGCGATCATGTCCACATCCATATGCAGGCCGAGCGGCTCGCCGACCTCCTTGCCGCTGCCGGTGACCACGTTGAAGACGCCCGACGGGATGCCGGCCTCATGCGCAAGCTCTGCAACGCGCAGCGTCGTCAGCGTCGTGTCTTCGGCAGGCTTGACGACGACAGAGCAGCCGGAGGCAAGCGCCGGTCCAATCTTCCAGGCGAGCATCAGCAGCGGGAAGTTCCAGGGAAGCACGCAGCCGACGACCCCGATCGGTTCGCGCACGATCATGGTCAGCGCGTTCGATCCCGACGGCGCCGTATTGTCATAGAGCTTGTCGATCAGTTCCGCGTGCCAGCGCAGGGTATTGATCGTATCGGGCACATCGACCGTCTGGCATTCGCGGATCGGCTTGCCGCTGTCGAGGCTTTCCATGACGGCGAGTTCGTGACGATTGCGCTCGATCAGCTTGGCAAGCTTGAGGAGCACGGCCTTGCGTTCCGCGGGCGCGAGCAGGCGCCAGCGGCCGTCATCGAACGCCTCGCGCGCCTTGGAGACGGCATGGTCGACGTCGGTGCTGTCGCATGCGGCGATCTTCGTGAGCGTTTCGCCGGTTGCCGGGTTCTTCGTCTTGAACGTCTTGCCGGATTTCGACGGCGCGAACGCCCCGTCGATGAATGCGCCGGTCGGGAATTGGAGATCGGCGGCAATCGCCTTGTATTCGGCGGCGGTCAGCGGTTCATGCATGGCGGTTGGCTCCCGAGGTGATCTGGCCGACCGTGCGCTTCAAGGTGGCGACGACGGTCTCGAGGGTTCGCTTTTCTTCCGAATTGAGAGGACGCAGCGGCGCCCGCACCGAGCCGGTCCTGAGCCCGATGATCTCGCAGCCATGCTTGATCGACTGGACGAACTTGCCGCATTCGAGGAAATCCATGAGCGGCAGCATCGCCATCATGATCGCCCGGCCCTTGTCGAAATTTTTCTCGAGAACACAGGCCTCGTAGAGCGCCACATGTTCGCGCGGCAGGAAGTTCGATCCGGCACAGACCCAGCTCTTTGCACCCCAGGCGAAGAACTCGAGGGCCTGGTCATCCCAGCCGCAGGAGAGCGCGATATGCGGATATTTGCGGGCGAGCCGGTGAAGATTGCCCATGTCGCCGGAGCTTTCCTTGATGGCAACGACATTCTTCGACTTGCCGACGCGCGAGAAATAGTCCTCGCCCATCATCACGCCCATTCGGGCCGGATAGTTGTAGAGCATGATCGGCAGGTTGGCGGCGCGGTCGACGGTCAGCGCGTGAACCGCATTCTCGCGCTCGGTCGGCAAGGCATAGGGCGGCGTCGAGACGAGGATGGCGTCGGCGCCGATTTCCTTGGCGGCCTTGGCATATTCGACGGAATCTTCGGTGCGCGTGGCACCCGTTCCAATGATCAGCGGCAGCCGCGTCCCGATGACGTCCTTGGCGTAGGCGCCGAGATCGAAGCGCTCCTGGCTCGTCTGCGCATAATATTCGCCGGTCGAGCCGCCGATGATGATGCCGTGGACGCCCGCTTCGATCAGCGACTCCAACACGGCTGCAAATGCCTTCCGGTCGATCTGCCCGCTCTCGTCGAGCGGCGTGACGGCCGGGGTGTAGATCCCCTCAAACTTCACGACGATTTCTCCAGTGAATTCTTTGCCGACCCGCCAACGAGGGCGTCGGCCTTCAGGCCTTGCGGCGCGATGAACATCTCCATGTTTTCGCGCGACAGTTCCCAGTGCTCGAAAACGAGATCGACGACCGCGTCTTCATCATGGGCACTCAAGGCTTCGATGAAGCTGTCATGATGCTCGACGGCAATCTGCAGCCGGCGCTTCATGTCGTCGTTGCGCGGACGGAAGAAGGTGTGACCGATGCGCGCGTGATCGATCAGCAGCCGCCCGAGGCTCGGCTGCAGATAGGCATTGGCCGACATTTCGCCAAAGATCTCATGGAAGCGGTTGTTCTCCAGCACCATGCCGAGCGCGTCCATGTTGCCGCTCGCGGCGCGAAAGCGCTCCTGCGTCTGCTTGAGATCGGCAAGCTGGGTCGGCTTGAAATTCTGAACCGCCAGGCGCCCGATCGCCGCGTAGATCATCGGCGCGACGAGGAAGAAGTTGCGAAGCGTCGCGTGGTTCATCGGGATGACGCGTGCGCCGCGGTTTTCCCGGATATCGATATATCCCTCGCCGGCAAGCCTGCGGAATATGTCGCGAACCGGGGTGCGCGAGAGGCCATAACGTTCGCTGAGACCCACTTCGTCAAGATCCGCGTCGGGATCGAGCTCCATCGTCAGGATCTGACGTTTGAGATCGTCATAGAGGTCACTCTTTGTCGTCTTTGCCATGCCGGCCAAGGCTCCCCGTTTCCTTCAATGCGCCAGACCATACACCGTTGCCGACGCGAGTCAACGATTGTGTACTTTGCGTATACATTTATCGTAACGCAAAAATACATATTGGTGGCGATGGTGTCCCCACTGGGTTTTGCTCTCCAGAAATTTGAAGCCAACTGCCTTCTGATGTTGAAGTGAGCTTCGGAACGATCCGGACAAAGCGATCATTCCTCATCGATTCCGGCAATGAGATCACACCCTTCTGTGCGAAAGCGGGACACAGCAGAAGTTGTGTTGACAATGGCATCGGCCCGGCCAAAAGTGCACCCCGATCAGCGCCAGCCGCCCGGGGGGACTTGATGTCTGTACGCTCGTTTTTCGCCTTCGCCGCCATCGCCTTGTCTGCACTTGCAATCAGCCTTCCGGCCACTGCGGCAGAAACGAAACGCGATATCCAGACGATCAAGGATGCCGATTTCTTCGGCTTCGATCTCAGAACCGAGCAGAACGTCTCGCTCGACCAGTGCAAGGCTTCCTGCATCGGCGACAAGAGCTGCAAGGCCTTCACCTATAATCCGAAGGTCCAGTGGTGCTTCCTGAAATCCGACTTCAAGACGATGAACGCCTTCCCGGGCGCGATCGCCGGGCGCATCGTCGAAACGACGGCCGCAGCCATTCCGCAGGAGCCGGATCTGGGTGCAGCCCCGCGCCTCAACTTCCTCTCCGCCGACGTCATCCAGCAGGCCCGCGACTACAGGACCAACAATGAACTGACCGAGGCGCAGGAAGGCCAGTCGGTCGACAATCTGACGGCAACCGCCCGTCTCGACCTGACCGCCAACAATCTCGCGGCTGCGCTGGAATCCTTCCACGGCGCATTGGCGCTCACCCCTGACGACGGCGATCTCTGGCTGGAAACGGCGCGCGCTGCCAATTCGCTCGGCGGCACCGACAGCCAGGTCTTCGGTCAGGCACAGCTCGACGCGCTGAACGCCTATAATCTGACGCGCACCGCCACCAAGCGCGCCGATGCTCTGGCCGTACTTGCGACCTCGCTCGCCAAGAATTCCAACTATCGCGCCGCCCTCAATGCCTACAAGGCGAGCCTGGCGCTCGCGAGCTCCAAGGAAGTCAGCGACGCCTATCTGAAGCTGAAGGCCGAGCAGGGCTTCCGCATCACCGAGCATAATGTCGATGCCGACAGCGCCACACCGCGCGCTTGCGTCACCTTCTCGGAATCGCTGGTCAAGACCACCGATTACACGCCCTTCGTGACGCTGAACGGCCAGGCGCCGAAGGCGCTCGAAGCCAAGGACAAGCAGATCTGCGTTGAAGGCCTCGTCCATGGCGAGAACTACAAGCTGGTCTTCCGCTCCGGCCTGCCATCCTCGGTCGACGAGGTGCTGGAAGCGCCCGTCAGCCTCGACATCTATGTCAAGGATCGCAGCCAGACCGTTCGCTTCACCGGCGACAGCTTCGTGCTGCCGTCGACAGCACGCCGCGGCATTCCGCTGGTTTCCGTCAACATCCAGTCGGCCGCGCTGAAGCTCTACCGTATCGGCGATCGCGGCATCGCGCCGCTGCTGACCAGCTCGCAGTTCCTGACCCAGCTCGACGGCTACAGCGCCCAGCGCATCGAGGACGAAAGCGGCGAACTCGTCTGGCAGGGCTCGATCGATATCGCCAACGACCTCAACAAGGATGTGGTGACGAGCTTCCCAGTCGATGAAGCGCTGCCGCAGCGCAAGCCGGGCGTCTATGTGCTGATCGCCTCGCCGGCCAACGCGCCCGCCAACGAATGGGACAGCAAGGCGACGCAGTGGTTCGTCGTCTCGGATGTCGGCATCACCACCTATGCCGGCACCGATGGCTTGAACGTCTTCACCCGCTCGCTGGCATCTGCCAAGCCGATCGCCGGCGTCGAACTGACGCTGCTTGCCAAAAACAACGAAGTGCTCGGCACCGCCAAGACCGACGATAACGGCCGCGCCACCTTTACCGCCGGCCTGATGCGCGGCACGGCGGCGCTGACGCCCGCCGTCATCACCGCCAAGAACGGCGATTCCGATTACGTCTTCCTCGACATGACGCGCGCAGGGTTCGATCTCTCGGATCGCGGCGTCACCGGCCGTGCCTCGCCGGGCGCGATCGACATCATGACCTTCACCGAGCGCGGCATCTATCGCGCCGGCGAGACGGTGCATGCGTCGGCGCTTGCTCGCGATACCGATGGCAAGGCGATCGAAAACCTGCCGCTGACCTTCGTCTTCCTGCGCCCTGACGGCGTCGAGGATCGCCGCATCATCAAGGAGACCAGCGATCTCGGCGGCTATACCGTCGACCTGCCGGTGCAGCAGAATGCCATGCGCGGCACCTGGACGATGAATATCTTTACCGATCCCAAGGGCGAAGCGATCGGCACCAAGAGCTTCCTGGTCGACGACTTCGTGCCTGACCGGACCGACATGACGCTGAAGACCGAGGCCAAGGAAATCGGCCCGGACACGGCAGCGACGATCGCGATCGACGGCAAATATCTCTATGGTGCACCCGCCGCGGGCCTGACACTCGAAGGCGATGTCGTCATCAAGCCGACGCGCGAAAGCGCTGCTTTCCCCGGCTATTTTTTCGGCCTTGCCGATGAGGAAGCTTCCGAGGAAAACCGCCAGACGATCGAGGGCCTGCCCGAACTCGACGAGAACGGCAAGGCCTCGACCGATCTGACCGTCGGCGATCTGCCAGCCACGACGCAGCTTCTGAATGCCACCGTCTATATCCGCATGCAGGAACAGGGCGGCCGGGCGCTGGAGCGCTCGCTGGTCATCCCGGTCAAGAACCAGGGACCGATGATCGGCATCAAGCCGGAATTTTCCGGTGACGTCGCCGAGAACTCCACGGCCTCCTTCAATATCCTCGGCGTGACCGCCGACGGCCAGAAGCAGGACATGAAGGGCCTGCGCTGGAAATTCTACAATCTCGAACGCGAATACCAGTGGTATCGCGACGGAACCGCCTGGAAATACGAGCCCGCCTATAATGCGCGCCAGGTCGCCGACGGCGTGATCGATGCCGGAACAGACGGCGGCAAGATTTCCGTGCCTGTCGGCTGGGGCCGCTATCGCCTCGAAGTCGAAAGCCCGGATGCCGACGGCCCGACCTCAAGCTTCGAATTCGATGCCGGCTGGTTCGTCGAGACGACCTCGACGGAAACGCCTGATGGCCTCGAAATCGCCCTCGACAAGGACAGCTACAAGGTCGGCGAAACAGCCAAGCTGAAGGTCACCTCGCGCTACGGCGGCGAGCTGATGGTTGCGGCCGGTACGGAAAATCTCGTTGCCGTGCAGAATGCCACGATGGGTGAGACCGGTGGCGAAGTCGATATTCCCGTCACCGCCGATTGGGGTGCGGGCGCCTATGTCACCGCCACGCTCTTCCGTCCCGGCGACAGCCAGGACAATCACATGCCGATGCGCTCTATCGGCATCAAATGGCTGAAGGTCGACCCCGAGCAGCGGGCGCTGCAGGTCAAGGTCGATGCGCCCGAAAAGATGCTGCCGCGCGCGCCGCTGAATATCAGCCTCGCCGTTGCGGGAGCCGGTGCCAATGAGGACGCCTATGTGACGGTTGCCGCCGTCGATGTCGGCATCCTCAACCTGACGCGCTACGAAGCGCCGAATCCCGAGGACTGGTTTTTCGGCCAGCGCCAGCTGGGTCTCGAAATCCGCGACCTCTACGGCCGTCTGATCGACGGCTCGCTGGGCGCGACCGGCAAGCTGCGCACCGGCGGTGACGGCGGCGCGGTGGCGCTCTCGGCCAGCCCGCCGACGCAGAAGCTTGTCGCCTTCTTCTCCGGTCCCGTGAAGCTCGATGCCGAAGGCAAGGCGAATGTCAGCTTCGACATTCCGCAATTCAACGGTACGGCGCGGATCATGGCGGTCGCCTGGTCGAAGGACGGCGTCGGCCACGGCGTCAAGGATGTGATCATCCGCGATCCTGTTGTCGTCACCGCCAGCCTGCCGAAATTCCTGGCACCCGGAGACAAGGCGGAACTGCGCCTCGACATCGCCAATACCGATGCACCTGCCGGCGATTTCAAGATCGCCGTCACCGGCAACGACGCCGTCGGTGTCGATGCGGCGTCGGCTTCTAAGACCATCCATCTCGATGCCGGTGGAAAATCCGACCTGACCCTTTCAGTCGTCGGCAAGCAGCCTGGCCAGGGCAGCGTCTCGATCAATCTTTCGGATGCATCCGGTCTGTCGCTCGACCAGACAGCCGACGTACCGGTGCGCCCTGCAGCGCTGCCGGTGACCGAACGCCGCGTCATCGCGCTGAAGCCCGGTGCATCGCTGACGATCGACAAGGAACTGCTAGCCGACAGCGTGCTGCCGGGTGCTTCCGTCAGCGTCAATGTCACCCGCTCTGCCGCCTTTGACATTCCGGCGATGCTGATGACGCTCGACCGCTATCCGTTCGGCTGCGCCGAGCAGACGACGAGCCGCGCCATGCCCCTCCTCTATCTCGGCGAGCTCGCCAAGCAAAATGGGCTGGAAGACGATGCGGAGATCAAGAAGCGCGTGCAGGATGCGATCTACCGCGTGCTTTCCTATCAGGCATCGGCCGGCAGCTTCGGCCTCTGGGGACCTGACTCCGGCGATCTCTGGCTCGACTCCTACGTCACCGACTTCCTGACACGGGCGCGCGAAGAGAAGTATGACGTGCCGGATCGCGCTCTCGTGCAGGCGCTTGAGAACCTGCAGAACGCGCTCAGCTACGACGTCAACGTCAAGACGCAGGGCGACCAGATCGCCTATGCACTCTACGTTCTCGCCCGCAACAAGAAGGCGGCAATCAGCGACCTGCGCTACTACGCGGATACGATGATCAACGACTTCCCGACGCCGCTCGCCAAGGCCCATATCGCCGCCGCGCTGGCGCTCTATGGCGACGCGACGCGCTCGAAGAACATCTTCGTCGACGCGCTGCAGATGACCGAGACGTCGATGGTCCAGCGCGTCAATCTCTCGCGCACCGACTACGGCTCGATCCTGCGCGACGGCGCCGCCATCCTGGCGCTCGCCGCCGAAAGCCGCCCGGTGCCTCCGGTCATTCCGGAGCTCGCCAAGGCGGTCGCCAAGGAGTTCAACCGCTCGAAATGGACGAGCACGCAGGAGCAGGCCTGGATGCTGCTTGCCGCCCGCGCCATCCAGAGCGGCGACGACGCTCTGAAGGTCAATGTCAACGGCGCCGAGCATAGCGGTGCCTATATGGCGACGATGACCGGCGATGCGCTGATGACCAATCCGCTGACGCTGAAGAGCGCCACCAGCGATGCGGTCTCCGCCGTCGTCACCACGGTTGCCGCGCCCGTTTCGCCGCTGCCTGCCGGTGGCGACGGTTTTGCAATCGAGCGCAGCTACTACACGCTCGATGGCGAGGAAGCGAATGTCAGCGAGGCCAAGCAGAACGAGCGTTATGTGGTCGTGCTGCATGTCACCGAAAGCAACGACTGGCCGTCGCGGATCGTCATCACCGACCTTCTGCCCGCCGGTTTCCAGATCGACAATCCGAGCCTGGTCGATAGCGCCCAGCTGACGAATTTCGACTGGATCGGCGAACAGACGGCTGCGCATACCGAATTCCGCGACGACCGCTTCGTGGCGGCCTTCAACCGCTCGGAAGGCGATAACCGCGAGATCAACGTCGCCTATGTCGTGCGCGCCGTGACACCCGGCACCTACGATCATCCGGCTGCCGTCGTCGAGGATATGTACCGTCCGCAGCTCTCGGCACGCACGGCCATGGGCAAGATGGAGGTTGTCGCAGCACAATAATGCGGCTCTGGCACAAGCTCACCATCGCATCTGCGGCCGGCATTCTTCTTGCCGGCGCAGTGCTGCTTGGCCTCGATGCCGCCGACAAGGCCTATCCGCCGCCGATCGACAAAGCCGGGCAGGTCTCCGCCGAAGTGCTCGATGCCGACGGCCAGCTGCTGCGCGCCTTCGCGACACCGGAGGGGCGCTGGCGGCTGAAGACGGATGTAGCCGATGTCGATCCGCAATTCCTGCGCATGCTGGTCGCCTACGAGGACCGGCGCTTCTACGATCACCACGGCATCGACGCGCTGGCGATCGGCCGCGCAGCGCTGCAGCTCGTCACCAACGGCCGCATCGTCTCGGGCGCCTCGACGCTTTCGATGCAGGTGGCGCGGCTGATCGAACCGCGCAGCGGCCGCTCGCTGTCGGCCAAGCTGCTGCAGGTGGCCCGCGCCATCCAGATCGAACGGCGGCTCTCGAAGGAACAGATCCTCGACATCTACCTGACCCACGCCCCCTATGGCGGCAATCTCGAGGGTGTGCGGGCCGCCAGTCTTGCCTATTTCGGCAAGGAGCCGAAGCGGTTGACCGTGGCGCAGGCCGCCCTCCTTGTGGCGCTGCCGCAGCTTCCCGAAAAACGGCGGCCGGACCGCAATCTCGCCGCTGCCGAAGCGGCGCGCAAACGCGTGCTGGAACGCGTCGCGGTCATCGATGCCGTCGGTGATGGCGAGGCCGAGCGCGCCGAGGCGACGCTCGTGCCGACGCGGCGCATGCAGCTGCCCGCCCTCGCCGCCCATGTCGCCGAAGCCGCCTTGCGCAAGGCGCCGCAGGAGCGCGAGCACAAGACGACGTTGAAAAAGCAGGTGCAGGAAGGCCTGGAACTTGCGGCGAAGAACGCCGCAATGCGGCTCGGCCCGAAGCTTTCGGTCGCCATGGTGATGGCGGATGCCCGCAGCGGCGAAATCGTCGGCGAAGTCGGCTCAGCCGATTATTTCGACGCCAGCCGCTCCGGCTGGATCGACATGACGCGCATCAGCCGCTCGCCGGGCTCGACGCTCAAGCCCTTCATCTACGGTCTCGCCTTCGAACAGGGCCTCGTCAGCCAGGAGACCATCATCGAGGACCGGCCGGCCGATTTCTTCGGTTATCGACCGCGCAATTTCGACATGAGCTATCAAGGCGACGTGACGATCCGCGAAGCGCTGCAGCTCTCGCTGAATGTCCCGGCCGTGAAGCTGCTTGATGCGGTCAATCCCGCACGGCTGATGGTGCGCTTCCGCCGCGCCGAGGTGCGGCCCAGCCTGCCGCCGAACGAGACGCCGGGTCTGGCGATCGGGCTTGGTGGCGTTGGCGTGACCTTGAAAGATCTGGTGCAGCTCTATACGGCGCTTGCCAACAAGGGCCAACCGGTGCGCATCGGCGACGGGGTGACCGGCATGCCCGGCAAGATCGATGGCGAGCCGCTGCTGGAGCCGGTCGCTGTCTGGAATATCGCCGATATCCTCTCCGGCGTGATCCCGCCGGCCGGCGCGCCGCAGCGCGGCATCGCCTACAAGACGGGTACCAGCTATGGCTACCGCGACGCCTGGTCAGTGGGCTATGACGGCCGCTATGTGCTCGGCGTCTGGGTCGGGCGGCCGGACAATGGAGCCGCTCCGGGACTGACGGGCTACGGAACCGCCGCGCCGATCCTCTTCGAGGCTTTCACCAAGTCCGGCATCGCCACGACGCCTCTGCCGCGCCCGCCCTCCGGCGCAGTGCGGATCGCCAAGGCCGACCTGCCGGTCAGCCAGCGCCGTTTCGCGCTGAATGCCAGCGGCCTCCTCGTCAACTCCACGCGGGAGTCTGCCCCGCAGATCGTCTATCCGCCCGAGGGCGCACATGTGGATCTCGGCGCCAGAAGTGGCCAGCTCTCGCCGCTGATGCTGAAGCTGCAGGGCGGGCGGGCGCCGTTCCGCTGGCTCGCCAACGGCAAGCCGCTGCCCGATCTCTCGCGCCGCCGCACCAACCAATGGCTCCCCGATGGAGCCGGCTATTCGAAGCTGACCGTGATCGATGCCATGGGCCGCGCCACCAGCGTCGGCATCTTCATCGATTGAGCTCCAAATTTTCGGCCGCACCTGTCGGAACCCGCGCCGTCGCTTCGTCCTTGGGTCAGAACAGCGCAAGGAGAGAGCAATGCGAGACCTGATCCTCACCATGGCCATGTCGCTCGACGGCTTCGTCTGCGGCCCCAACGGCGAACTCGACTGGATCTTCAACGGTGACCAGGAAGCGATCGCCTGGAAGGTGGAGACCGTCTCGAACGCCGGATTGCACATCATGGGCAGCCGCACGTTCCAGAGCATGGCGGGCTTCTGGCCGACGGCAGCCGGACCATTCGCCGCGCCGATGAACGAGATCCCGAAGACGGTATTCTCGGAGCGGGGAGCCTCCATTCTCGAAGCCGCCAGGACCGGGAATTGGCAGGAAGCCCATGTCGCGAGCGGCGACCTGCGCGAGGAAATCGCCAGGCTGAAAGCTACCGACGGCAAACCGATCGTCGCCCATGGCGGCGCAGCCTTTGCCCGCAGCCTGATCGCCGATAATCTAGTCGATGAATACAGGCTGATGGTCTATCCGATCGCGCTCGGCAGCGGCCTGCCGATCTTCTCCGGTGTGGCCCCGCTCCGCCGCCTCGAACTGGTGGCATCGAAGACCTTTCCGAAGGGCACGCAGGCGCAGGTCTACCGGCGCGCCTGATGACGTCGTCCTAAAGCTTGTGAGAGCCGAAAATGGCGGGAACAAAAGCCTCGCCGCCGCCGTTCCGGATCGTTGAAATCCGAACAAAGGCGGCTCATGACGCTTCCCACATCCACCTACAGACTGCAGTTTCGCAACGGCATGACCTTCGACCGGGCAGCCGAACTCGTGCCCTATCTCAAGGCGCTCGGCATCAGCCATCTCTATGCCTCGCCGATCTTCACGGCGGCATCGGGCTCCACCCACGGCTACGATGTCACCGACGCCAACGAAATCGATCCCGCGATCGGCGGGCGAGAAGGGTTCGAGCGGCTCTGCGCCGAGCTCAAGGCGGCCGGTCTTGGCCTGATCCTCGACATCGTGCCGAACCATATGGCGGCCTCCGTGGAAAACGCCTGGTGGCGGGATGTGCTGAAATACGGGAAGAAGAGCCGCTACGCCGGCCATTTCGACATCGACTGGTCCGAGCCGCTGACGCTTCCCATTCTCGGCAAGCCCTTCGAGGAGGCGCTGGCCGATGGCGAACTGCAGATCGTCACTGATGAGAACACCGGCGAGCGCGCGCTCGCCTATTTCGAGACGCATCTGCCACTGCACCCCGATAGCCTTGCCGAAGCCGGCGATATCGCCCGTCTCCATGACGCCCAGCACTGGCGCCTGACGCACTGGAAGACTGCCGCCGCTCACCTGAGCTACCGCCGCTTCTTCGAAGTCACCGGCCTTGTTGGCCTGCGGGTCGAGGACGAGGGGGTCTTCGAGGACAGCCATCGCGTCGTCCTCGATCTCGTCCGATCCGGCCAGGTCCAGGGTCTGCGGCTCGACCATATCGACGGCCTTGCCGACCCCAAGGCCTATGTGGACCGGTTGCGGCAGGCGACCGGGCCGGAAACCTATATCATCGTCGAAAAGATCCTCGGCCATGGCGAGAGCCTGCCCGCCGATTGGCCGATTTCCGGCACGACGGGCTATGAATTCATCTCGGCGCTTGCCGATCTCTTCATCGATCCCAAGGGGATGACCGAGCTGCAGAAGGCCTATGCCGCCATCGCGCCAGGCAGCGCAGATTTTGAGGCAGGATTGCGGATAGCCAAGACGCTCATGGTCGAGCGGAATTTTGCCGGCGAAGTCAGCCGCCTGACCAGGCTTGCGGGCGCGGCACTCCCCGATACATCAGAGGCTGATATCAAGGCCGCCATTCGCGAGCTGATCATCGCCTTTACCGTCTACCGCACCTATGGTCAGGATGGCACCATGGACGCGCGCGAAACCGCCCTCTTGGATAAGGTCAGGGAAGCAGCTGCCGGGCATGTAAAGGATCGCAAGGCGCTCGACGGCATCTGCGAGTTGCTGACCAATGGACACGCCGAAGAATTCCAGCGGCGTTTCCAGCAACTGAGCGGCCCTGTCATGGCGAAGGCGATGGAGGACACGCTGTTCTATCGCCACAACCGGCTTCTGGCCGCCAATGAAGTCGGCGGCGAGCCTGATGCAGCGCCCGGCGGCATCGAGGCCTTTCACCGCTTCATGCAGGATCGCGCAGCAGAACAGCCGCACGGTTTGTCGGCGACCTCGACCCACGACACCAAACGCGGCGAAGACGCCCGCGCCCGCCTCTATGCCCTCAGCGAAGAGCCGGACCTCTGGCGGCGCGGCGTCGAGCGCTGGCGGCAGATGAACCGCGAGCACCTGACGGAACTGCCCGCCGGCCTGACCCCCGAGGGCAATGTCGAATGGATGCTCTACCAGGCGCTCGCCGGCATCTGGCCGGAGGATTTCAGCGAGGGACGGGCGGAAAAGCTGACGGAGCGTTTCACCGCCTATGCCGAGAAGGCAATCCGCGAGGCAAAGCTCGGCACCAGCTGGGACGAACCGCATGCGGGCTATGAGGCTGCGGTCCAGCACTACGCATCGGCGCTGACCGCCTCTTCCAGCCTCACCTTCCACGAGGATTTCGCCGAGACGCTGCGGCCAGTTCTCTCAGCCGGCTATCTCAACAGCCTGTCGCAGACGCTGATCAAGCTGACTGCTCCCGGCATTCCCGATATCTATCAGGGCGCCGAAGGTTTCGATTTCAGCCTTGTCGATCCCGACAATCGCCGCCCGGTGGATTTTAAGGCGTTGCGCAAAACGCTCTCCGCCCATGGCGAGATCGGCGAGCTCACCGTGCCGGTGCTGAAGCAGCGGATCGTCGAGATCGGCCTGCACTTGCGCCGCCGTCAGCCGAAACTCTTTGCCGACGGCCGCTATCTTCCGCTCAGCATCACCGGAAGCCGCAGGGATCATGCCGTCGCTTTCGCCCGCGCGCTCGATGGCGATTATGCGATCACGGTCGTGCCCCGGCTGATGCTTGGCTGGCTGGATCCCGGCATGTTGTTTTCGGGGCCGGAATTCTGGGCCGATACGGCGATCGAAATCCCGCCCGGCCTGCAGGGGATCAAATGCGATCTGCTGACAGGACGCCATCTCGATCCCGGGCCGAGGCTGCCGCTTGGAGATATTCTCGGGGTCCAGCCGGTCGCCCTGATAGAGCCCGACTGACGATTTTCGAGCGAGATGAAAATTCCCGCTTGACCTTCCAGTTGCTGGAAGGTTCATAAGCCTATCCACTGCCCGTCTGGGCAAAGGAGAAGCTCATGGATAATCACGACCATTCCCATCATCACGGCCACGGAGCGCATGATTGCTGCTCCGGCCACAGCCACGGCGCGGTCGCCGAGGCTCCGGTGACGCGCGATCCCGTCTGCGGCATGACGGTCGATCCGAAGGCCGGCAAGCCCAGCCTCGTCCATGAAGGAGAGATCTACCATTTCTGCTGCGACGGCTGCCGCAAGAAGTTCGAAGCGGCGCCGCAGGATTATCTGACCGCCAAGGATCCGGTCTGCGGCATGTCGGTCGATCGCGCGACGGCAAAGCACTTCCTGAAGCATGAGGGCGAGAAGTTCTATTTCTGCTCGGCGGGCTGCAAGACGAAATTCGAAGCGAACCCGGCGGATTACCGCGACGGAAACCGCCCGGCGCCGAGGCCCATGCCGAAGGGCACGCAATATACGTGCCCCATGCATCCCGAAGTGATCAGCGACCACCCGGGCGATTGCCCGAAATGCGGCATGGCGCTGGAGCCGATGGGCATTCCCCCGGCGGACGAGGGCCCGAACCCGGAGCTGGTCGATTTCACCCGCCGCTTCTGGGTGAGCGCCGTGCTCGCCGTGCCGCTGCTGGCGCTGACCATGGGGCCGATGATCGGCCTGCCGCTGCGCGACATGATCGGCGAGGCGCGTGCCGTCTGGCTGGAGCTTGCGCTGGCGACGCCCGTCGTGCTCTGGGCCGCCATTCCCTTCTTCCGCCGCGCCTGGGCATCCCTCGTCAATCGCAGCCCGAACATGTGGACGCTGATCGGCCTCGGCGTCGGCACCGCCTATCTCTACAGCTTGGTCGCGACATTGGCGCCCGGGCTATTCCCGATGAGCATCCGCGGCCATGGCGATACGGTTCCGGTCTATTTCGAGGCCGCTGCCGTCATCGTGGCGCTGGTCTTTGTCGGCCAGCTCCTCGAGTTGAAGGCGCGCGAACGCACGGGGTCGGCCATCCGTGCCCTGCTCGACCTTGCTCCGAAGACCGCCCGGCGCATCACCGCCGATGGCGGCGAGATCGACATCGAAGTCGACGACATCGCCAGGGGCGACCGCCTGCGGGTGCGCCCCGGCGAGCGTGTTCCGGTCGATGGACTGGTGAGCGAGGGGCAGTCGACCGTCGATGAATCCATGATCACGGGCGAGCCGCTGCCGGTCGAAAAGGCCAGAGGCGATACCGTCACCGGCGGCACGATCAACCGCAACGGCAGCTTCATCGTGACCGCCGAGCGCGTCGGCGCCGAGACGACCCTGTCGCAGATCGTCGACATGGTCGCCAAGGCGCAGCGCTCCCGCGCGCCGATCCAGGGTGCCGTCGATCGCGTCTCGGCCGTGTTCGTGCCCGCCGTCGTCGCCGTTGCGATTCTCGCCTTCGGCGCCTGGATGATCTTCGGACCGGAACCGCGGCTGGCCCATGCGCTGATCGCCGCCGTGGCCGTGCTGATCATTGCCTGCCCCTGCGCTCTTGGCCTTGCGACGCCGATGTCGATCATGATCGCCACCGGACGCGGTACCCAGGAAGGCGTGCTGATCAAGGATGCGGAAGCGCTGGAGCGCTTCTCCAAGGTCGATACGCTGATCGTCGACAAGACGGGCACCCTGACCGAGGGAAAGCCGCGCCTCACCGACGCCGTCGCTCTCGCTGGCATCGCTGAAAACCGGCTGCTCGCCGCTGCGGCCAGCCTCGAACGCGGCTCGGAACACCCGCTCGCAGAGGCAATCGTCGCCGGTGCCGCGGAGCGTGGCATCGCAACCGCGGACGTGACCTCTTTCGAAGCGATCACCGGCAAGGGTGTATCCGGCCTCGTCGGCGGCGCGAAAGTCGCGCTCGGAAATGCTGCGATGATGCAGGATTTGGGGATCGATACCTCGCTGCTGGATCAACAGATCATCGCGCTGCGCGATGAAGGCAAAACGGTGATGTTCGTCACCATCGACGGCAGCCTCGCAGGCTTCGTCGCGGTCGCCGACCGGATCAAGCCGACGACTTCAGCCGCCATCCGGGCACTGCACGAAAGTGGCCTGCGGATCATCATGGCGACCGGCGACAACGAGCGGACCGCCAAGGCGGTGGCAAAGCAGCTCGGCATCGACGAGGTGCGCGCCGACGTCCTGCCGGAGGGCAAGAAGGCGCTGATCGACGAGCTGCACGCCAAGGGCGCCGTCGTCGCCATGGCCGGTGACGGGGTCAATGATGCTCCTGCGCTGGCAGCAGCCGATGTCGGCATTGCCATGGGCACCGGCGCCGATGTGGCGATGGAAAGCGCCGGGATCACGCTGGTGAAGGGCGATCTCAACGGCATCGTCCGCGCCCGGCATCTGGCGGAAGCGACGATGCGCAACATCCGCCAGAACCTCGGCTTCGCCTTCGGCTACAATGCGCTTGGGGTTCCCGTTGCGGCGGGCATCCTCTATCCGGTGCTCGGGCTGCTGCTCTCGCCGATGATCGCGGCAGCGGCGATGAGCCTGTCTTCCGTTTCGGTCATCGCCAACGCGCTCCGGCTGCGCGTCCAGAAACTCTAGGAGACGTCCATGAATATCGGCGAAGCATCCGATCGTTCCGGTCTTCCGGCAAAAACGATCCGCTATTACGAGGATATCGGCCTGATCCGCCCCGAAAGGGGCGGAAACGGCTATCGCGACTACGATATCTCCGACGTCCACAAACTGCGCTTTTTGCAGCGTTCACGCGGCCTCGGCTTCTCGGTCGAGGAATGCCGCCAGCTGCTGGCGCTCTATGAAGACAAGAGCCGCGCCAGCGCCGACGTCAAGGACATTGCCCAGACAAAGCTTACCGAGATCGACCAGAAGATCCGCGAGATGATGGAGCTGCGGCGCACGCTGGAGCATCTCGTCCACGCCTGCCATGGCAACGACCGGCCGGATTGCCCGATACTGGAGGAACTTTCCGAGGGGGCGAAGGCCTAGAAGTCTGGACCGATTGCCCTGATATCCGTCAGGGCGAAACCGGCATCCTTGGTCAGGATCGGCACGCTACGGGCTTTCGCGACGGCATAGTGAAAGCAATCTGCAAGATTGAGCGCATCGTTGCGTTTGTCGTCAGCATGACGGTGCCTGCCATGGAGGTCGAAGGTTTTCAGCGCGAGGCCGTTGTCATCAGGCGTGACAGGCAGCACAGCAATGTCCGCCAAACGGATAAACGCATCGAGCCTTGCTTGAGCTTCAGCCATCGAACCTTGAGACTTCTTGCGATAGAGCGCCGCCGCGGCTTCCCATACCGCGATGACGGAAGTGCACAGCGATCCCGGAGCGGCTTCTTCAAGCTCGGCGATAAAGCGGTCTGAGCGGGGTTCCTGCAATAGGATCGCCAGCATCGCCGATGCATCGACAAACATCAGTAACCGCCGCTCAGTTCGTCGAAGAATGCCTTGTCCAGCGCCACGTCGTTATCGGGCAGAGCAGCAATCTGCGCCTGCAGCGGTTTTAACCGCGCCGCAAGAGACAGTTTCCCATCTTGACGGCGAAGTTCGCCTTCCAGCGCCAAGAGAACAGCCTCGGTCTTGTTGACGCGCATCTTGGCCGCCAGCTGTTCAGCCAGCTGATTGACGCGCTCATTTCTGATATTCAGCGGCATGTCGGCATCCCTGTGTAGACGCGTTTAATGTAGCGTCTACACAGGCTCATGCCAACAACTCGAAAAAATTTTATGGGACCTTGGAATAAATCCCGGCCTGCATCCGTATACTCAATCATGGAACGGAAAGAACGCCCATTCGATGTCATCGGCCAGCTCGCAGCGCTCAGGCGCTACGCGCGTGCCCTGGTGCGCAACTCGGATGACGCGGAAGATCTGGTTCAGGATGCACTGTTGCGAGCCTACGAAAAACGGCAGAGCTTTCGCGGCGGCGGCAATCTTCGGACATGGCTGCTTTCCATCGTTCACAATGCTCATATCGACCGTGTTCGTCAGAACCGGTCGCAGACACGCAGGCATGACGAAGCGGCCCTCGAGGCGGACCAGTCGCTGCCGGCAGGACAGGAACACGCCGTGCGCCTCCAGCAGGTGCGCGACGCCTTCTTCAACCTGCCGGAAGAACAGCGAGAGGCGCTGCATCTCGTCGCGATCGAGGACCTTTCTTATCAGGAGGCCGCAGCGTCGCTCGGTATTCCCGTCGGCACGCTGATGTCGCGCATCTCGCGTGCCCGCGCTCAGCTTCGGGAATTCGAGGAGAAGACACCGCGCGTTTCGCACCTGCGCTTAATCGGAGTGAACGGCAATGAAAGCAGTTGATCCGATCATCGATACCGATCTCGACGCCTATGTGGATGGCGAGCTCGACGTCGCGCGCCGCATTCAGGTGGAATCCTATCTCTCTGAGAATCCTGACATCGCCGCCAAGGTGATGGCCGATCTCAGCATGAAGGGCGAGCTTCGTCTGGCGCTTGCCGGCGAGAACGCCTTTGGGCGGATCGAGACGCGCGATGCCGCACGCCGGCTGGAGCGTGGCCTTTCCTACGGCCGCATCCTGCATACGGTTCAGCGGATTGCCGCCGTCGCCGTGCTGGTTGGCGCCGGCTGGGTCGCTCACACCTCGTTCGGCGCCTTCACGGCAACCGAAGTGAATGCCTCGACACCGGCTCCGGCCTATGTCGAAGACGCCGTTCGCGCCTACCAGACGGCGCAGCTGCGCCAGACCATGCCGTCCCAGGCGGCACCGCATTACAACGCCGACGAAATCCGTGCGGCGACCGCAATTACCATGCCCGAGCTGCCGAAGGGCTGGAAGGTCTCTGATGTTCAGATCTTTCCGTCCGAATTCGGCCCGAGCGTTGAGATGGCTATCCAGGAAGCGGACGGGAAGCAGCTTTCGCTGTTTGCCGTCAGGCCGGGGGCGTTTGCCGTGCAACCTGTTGGCCATCTCGCGCTCGACAATACCGAAGCCGCCTACTGGCAAATCGGCGAAGTGGCCTATGCCCTCGTTGCCGGTGACGGCGGTTCCAACCTCGATAGGGCGGCCGAAGGCCTTGCCCGTTCGCTGTACTAGTTTGAAACCGAGGAGATCAGAATGAACCAGATCAACCCGCGTTACGGCTACGGCTCTGCCGCCGGCTCGCAGGCCCTCTTCGACGAGGGACTCCGCCAGCATATGCTGCGCGTCTACAACTACATGGGCATCGGCCTTGTCATCACCGGCATTGTCGCCTTCATCGTCGGCTCGACGCCGGCTCTCTACGTGCCGATCTTCCAGTCGCCGCTGAAGTGGGTGGTGATGCTGGCTCCGCTCGCCTTCGTCTTCTTCTTCTCGTTCAAGATCCAGACGATGTCGGCGAGTGCCGCGCAGATGACCTTCTGGGCCTTCTGTGCCGTCATGGGCCTGTCGCTTGCCTCGGTATTCCTGGTCTTCACCGGCACGAGCATCGCCCGCACCTTCTTCATCGCCGCAACGATGTTCGGCGCGACCAGCCTCTACGGCTACGTCACCAAGCGTGACCTGGCGAAGGTCGGCTCGTTCCTGATGATGGGTCTCATCGGCGTCATCATCGCCAGCATCGTCAACATCTTCCTTGGCTCGTCTGCGCTGCAGTTCGCCATCTCGGTCATCGGCATCGTCGTCTTCGTCGGCCTGACCGCTTGGGACACGCAGAACATCAAGGAACAGTATTCCGAAAACCACGATCAGGAATCGAACCAGAAGCTTGCCGTCTTCGGCGCTCTGTCTCTCTACCTGAACTTCGTCAACATCTTCCAGCTGCTGCTCAACTTTACGGGCGAGCGGGAATAGAGACTGCGCTTCTGGGGGCAATGGAAGCGCTAGAGCGTCCGGCCTGCAATCTGTGACAGGATGGCGGGCCGGGCGTGTAATCGAGGAAACGGCCGGGCTTCAAGCCCGGCCGTTTTCGTTTGAGCTGCAAAATGCGTCAGGACGGCCCCGACGCGCGCCGCATTCAGATGATGCCCCAGGCACGATAGCGGCCGCGGCCGGTGATCTCGCGGATGCCGATCTCGTTCAAGAGATTGAGCGCGCCGCGGCTGGTGACCTTGAGCTGCTTGGCGACCATCGCCGACGACACCATCGGCCGCGACAGCACGAATTCCGAGAGCTGCGGCAGGCTGCTGTTGGAGCGCCTATCCCGGAAGCGCAGCTCCATCTGCGTGCGGGCGAGCAGAAGGCGGTCCATTTCCTTCAGGCCGGTGGCGGCACTTTCGCTCATCGCTTCCAGGAAGGCCAGCAGGCGAGTCAATCGGTCGCGCGAGCGGCGGCGTTCGTGGCGGACGCTCTTCAAACCGGCGTAGAACGAGAAGAGATGGGAAGACACCTTGCCCCGCGCCCGCAGGTGGCTGGAAACCAGCAATCCGCCGAGCCAGGACTGGCGGCGCAACGGCTCGATCCGCTCCCATGCGTCGAACAGAACAGCGGCGGCGAGAACCGGGGGCAGTTCGCCGGCAAGCGGCAGCACGCCGCGCCAGTCGGCAAGCCGCTGCCGCTCGTCCCATTCGTCATCGCCGAAAAGCCCGAGCGGATCGTCGCTGCGCTTCTCCTTCGGCCTTTCTTCTTCGGCTTCGACCGGCTTGCCCATATGAGCATCGAGCAGCCGTTGCGAGCGGGCGAGCACCGCGTCGATTTCCGCAAGCTCGGCCGACAGCAGCTGATCGGGCTCATCCGCCTCTTCGGCAGCGGCTGCAAAACTCTTGGTCTCCGGCGCTGTGCCCTCGTCCAGGCCGGCGCCTGCCAGCGCGTTGAGACCGGCAGCACTCAGCGCCCAGGCAGGATCCGCTGTCCAGATGCGGCGCCGCGCGCGCAACACGGCATGGGCGATCGTCAGCTCATGGCTCGGCGTGCGGCTGTCCATATGGGCGTCGTGAAGCACGAGATCCTCGACATGGACAAGCTCGCCGGCGACCCACAAAGCGCCTGCGGCATCGAAAAAATGGCCGCGCTCGGCAAAACCTTCACCAACCGGAGAACGCGCCGCCCGTTCATCGACGCGCGCCAGCATGTCCTCCGCCTGCACCACGGCAGGCAGAAGGCTTTTCAGAAGGGCATTGTCGATCTCGTGGCGCACGTCATTTTCCGGAAGTCATTTCGACCTTTACTTCCGCTATTTGACCAATGATTCGCAACCGCCGAACCGATCAAATCTCAGGATGCGGGGCTGAAACGGGCAACGAGCGCATGGCGGTCACCGGGATAGGTGAAGCGCACATGGGTGACGGCGCCGGCATTGCTCCAGGTCCGGCGCTCGACGACGAGGCAGGCGGTGCCGCGGGGAATATCCAGCGCATCCGCCGCGTTGCCGCCCGCGGGCAAGGCGTGGATCTTGTGCTCCGCTGTGGTCCACGGCACCTGTTTCACCAGCCACGGACCGGGCGCGGTCTCGGCAAAATCAGCGGTTGCCGCATCCGGCACGGTTTCAAGATTGATCAGACGCTCCTCGAGGCAGAAGGGCAAGGCGCCTGCAAAGTGGACGCACACGATCTCGCGAAGCGGCGTGCCCTGCGCCACATCCGGAATCTGGGCGTCGCCAGCCTTCGCCTTGCGGGTTTTCTGAGCGATGACCCGGTAGCTGTAGGGCAGGTTTAGCGACTGAACTTCGGCCTTGATATCGTGGATCTCGAGAACCGCCGACTGCGCCTGCGGCTGGGTGACGAAGCTGCCGGATTTCTTGCGGCGTTCGATCAGCCCCGCTTTGGCAAGCTGGGTCAGCACCTTGTTGACCGTCATCCGCGAGCAGCCATATTGGGTAGCGAGATCGACCTCGAACGGAATGCGATGGCCCGGCGGCCATTCGCCCGAAACGATGCGGGTTTCGATCTCGCTCAAGATGCTCTGATGCAGCGTGGCATCCTTGCTTGCCATGTCAGGCTCCGGTTGACGTCCCCCTCCGCTCTATTGCGGATGCTGTGGAAGCGAAAGCCCTAGGACGCGAGAAGTTCGCCCATTGCTGCCAGGAAGCGGCGGTTGATTGCTTCGCGCTTGCGATGATGCCCGCCCTCGACCTGCTTGCGGCCGAACGACCAGACGCTATCCACACGCACGCCGCCTGCGAAGATCCAGTAGTCGAGAAGCTGATCGCCGGCGAGATAGGGCACGGCGCTGCAATCCAGCGAGACGATATCGGCATCATTGCCTTCGCCGAGCCCAGCCTTGACGGCCAGCGCGGCGGCGCCGCCCTTGATGGCATTGTCGAAGAGATTGCGACCTGTCGAGCCGCCGGTTTCAGCGATGACATTGCGCGCGCGGCGGCCGAGACGCTGCGAATATTCCAGCTGGCAGAGCTCGGCGGGCAGCGAGATCATCACGTTCGAATCCGATCCGACGCCATAGCGGCCGCCCTCTTCCAGGAACAGTGGCGCTGCGAACATGCCGTCGCCGAGATTGGCCTCGGTGATAGGGCAAAGACCGGCGATCGCGCCGCTTCTTGCCATGCCGCGCGTCTCGTCATTGGTCATGTGCGTCGCATGGATCAGGCACCAGCGGCCATCGACCGGGGCATTTGCCATCAGCCATTCCACCGGGCGCGCTCCGGACCAGGAGATGCAGTCTTCGACCTCCTTCACCTGCTCGGCCACATGGATATGAACAGGGCCATTACCCGCCAGCGGCAGGATCGCCTTCAGCTCATCTGGCGTTGCCGCGCGCAGGCTGTGCGGCGCGATCCCCAGATGGGCGCCGTCGAGCTGACCGGTGATCGACGTGCAACGCTCCATCAGGCGGCCGAAACCATCGACGGAATTGATGAAGCGGCGCTGGCCCTCGATGGGTGCTGCGCCGCCGAAGCCGGAGTGGGCATAGAAGACCGGGAGCAGCGTCAGCCCGATACCGGTCTCGCTGCTTGCGGCAGCGATCCGCCCGGCAAGCTCGGCGATATCACCATAGGCACTGCCGCCCTTGTCGTGGTGCAGGTAGTGAAACTCGCCGACCCGCGAGAAACCGGCTTCCAGCATCTCCATATAGAGCTGCGCAGCAACCGCCTCGACATGCTCGGGCGTCATCGACAAAGCGAACTTGTACATGACGGTGCGCCAGCTCCAGAAGCTGTCATCCGCCGGGCCGCGAACCTCTGCCAGGCCGGCCATGGCACGCTGGAACGCGTGGCTGTGCAGGTTCGGCATTGCCGGGATCAGCACCGCATGGCGCTCGTCCGCCGCTTCAGCCGCCACGCCGGTCTCGATCTTGGCAATCCGGCCGTCTTCCAGCGTCAGCCGCACATCGCTCTGCCAGCCGTTTTGCAGCAGGGCATTCTTTGCATGGAGGGTCGTCATCGCTTGCTCCCTTTGAAGGCGTCCATCTTTCTTTTCCATGGAAGCGCCCAAAATTCCACTTGTCACCCGGTTATTATGTATATACATGTTTCGACATAAGGAAAGGCGTAAAGCTGATGACAGGGGATAATCTTCATAGCGAAATGGAGCGGCCGAGCCTCTGGCGCAATGCCAGACTGGCGACGCTCAATCCGGCGCAATCCGGTCTCGGGATCATCGAGAAGGGCGCCATCGTCACCGAAGGCGGCCGGATCACTTATGCCGGCCCGGAAGGCGAACTGCCGGTTTCAATGATCGAGCGCGCCGAGATCACCGATCTTGAGGGCCGCTGGGTCACCCCCGGGCTGGTCGATTGCCACACGCACATCGTTTATGGCGGAAACCGCGCCCGCGAATTCGAAATGCGTCTCGAAGGCGCGACCTACGAAGAAGTCGCCCGCGCCGGCGGCGGCATCGTTTCCTCGGTCAAGGCCACCAATGCGCTCTCCGTCGACGGCCTCGTTCAGGCCTCGATCCGGCGGCTGGATACGCTGCTGTCCGAAGGCGTCACGACGATCGAGATCAAATCCGGCTACGGGCTGACGAGCGACGGCGAACTGAAGATGCTGGAAGCCGCCCGCGCGCTCGGCACCATCAGACCGGTTCGGGTCAAGACCAGCTATCTCGGCGCCCATGCGACGCCCGCCCACTACAAGGGCCGCAACGGCGATTATATCAGCGACGTCGTGCTGCCGACGCTCGACGAAGCACACAAGCGCGGTCTTGCCGATGCCGTCGATGGCTTCTGTGAAGGCATCGCGTTTTCGACCGAGGAAATCGCAAGCGTCTTCGATCGCGCCAAGGCGCTCGGCCTCCCGGTCAAGCTCCATGCCGAGCAGCTTTCCAATCTCGGCGGCACCAAGCTCGCTGCTGGTTACGGCGCCCTCTCCGCCGATCATCTCGAGTATCTCGATGACGAAGGCATTGCGGCAATGGCTGCGGCCGGAACCGTTGCCGTGCTGCTCCCAGGCGCCTTCTACGCCATCAACGAGAAGCAGAAGCCGCCGGTGAAAGCGCTGCGCGCCGCGGGCGTGCCGATCGCTGTCGCCACGGATTGCAATCCCGGCACCTCGCCGCTGACCTCGCTGCTTTTGACGATGAACATGTCTGCGACGCTTTTCGGCCTGACCGTCGAGGAATGCATTGCCGGTGCGACGCGCGAAGGCGCGCGTGCCCTTGGCCTCCTCGGCGAGACCGGAACGCTGGAAACCGGAAAGTCTGCCGACCTGGCGATCTGGGACATCGAGAGCCCGGCCGAGCTCGTCTACCGCATCGGCTTCAACCCACTTCATGCACGTGTTTTCAAGGGCGAAAGGATCGACCGTTGACCATCACCCTCCATCCAGGCTCCGTTTCTCTGAAACAGCTGGAAACCATCTACTGGACCGGCGAGCCGGCCAGGCTTGATGCGTCCTTTGACGCCGGCATCCGCAAGGCCGCCGCGCGCATCGCCGAGATCGCCGCTGGCAATGCGCCCGTTTACGGCATCAATACCGGCTTCGGAAAGCTCGCCTCGATCAAGATCGACGCGGCTGACGTCGCCACGCTCCAGCGCAATCTCATCCTGTCGCATTGCTGCGGCATCGGTGCACCGCTGCCTGAAAATGTCGTTCGGCTGATCATGGCCCTCAAGCTGGTCTCGCTCGGCCGCGGCGCTTCCGGTGTGCGCATCGAGCTGGTACGGCTGATCGAAGGCATGCTCGAAAAGGGCGTCATCCCAGTGATCCCGGAAAAGGGTTCGGTCGGCGCATCCGGCGACCTGGCGCCTCTGGCGCATATGGCTGCCGTGATGATGGGCGAGGCCGAAGCCTTCTTTGCCGGCGAGCGTCTGTCCGGCGCCGAAGCGCTGAAGAAGGCAGGCCTTGAGCCCGTGGTGCTTGCCGCCAAGGAAGGCCTGGCGCTGATCAACGGCACGCAGACCTCCACGGCATTGGCGCTGGCCGGCCTCTTCCGCGCCCATCGCGCTGCCCAATCGGCGCTGATCACCGGCGCGATGTCGACCGATGCGGCCATGGGCTCCTCGGCTCCGTTCCACCCTGACATTCACACCCTGCGCGGCCATCGCGGTCAGATCGATACGGCAGCGGCGCTGCGCGCGCTGCTCGACAACTCGGTCATCCGCCAGAGCCATATCGAGGGCGACGAGCGGGTGCAGGATCCCTATTGCATCCGCTGCCAGCCGCAGGTCGACGGCGCCTGCCTCGATCTTCTGCGTTCCGTCGCCCGCACGCTTGAGATCGAAGCCAATGCGGTCACCGACAATCCGCTGGTTCTCTCGGACAATTCCGTGGTTTCAGGCGGCAATTTCCACGCCGAGCCTGTTGCCTTCGCCGCCGACCAGATCGCCATTGCCGTCTGCGAAATCGGCGCGATCGCCCAGCGCCGCATCGCGCTTCTGGTCGATCCTGCTCTCTCCTATGGCCTTCCGGCCTTCCTCGCCAAGAAGCCCGGCTTGAATTCCGGCCTGATGATCGCAGAGGTCACGTCGGCGGCGCTGATGAGCGAGAACAAGCAGATGTCGCATCCGGCCTCGGTCGACTCGACGCCGACGTCGGCGAACCAGGAAGACCACGTTTCCATGGCCTGCCACGGCGCCCGCCGCCTGCTGCAGATGACCGAAAACCTCTTCGGCATCATCGGCATCGAGGCGCTGACAGCCGCCCAGGGTGTCGAATTCCGCGCCCCGCTTGGCACAAGTCCCGAACTGCAGAAGGCAATCGGCGCGATCCGCGCCGTCGTGCCAACGCTCGAACTCGACCGCTACATGGCCAATGACCTCGAGGCTGCCAGCAGCCTGATCGCTACCGGAGCGCTGAACGCGTCCGTATCCGCCAACATCCTTCCTTCCCTGGAGATCTGAGATGAGCAATCCGCGTCACAACATCCGCGAAATCCGCGCGCCGCGCGGCGACCAGCTGAATGCCAAGAGCTGGATGACCGAAGCGCCGCTGCGCATGCTGATGAACAATCTCGATCCCGATGTGGCCGAGAACCCGAACGAACTCGTCGTCTATGGCGGCATCGGCCGCGCCGCCCGCACCTGGGACGATTTCGACCGGATTTCCGCGACGCTGAAGACGCTGAACGAGGACGAGACGCTGCTCGTTCAATCCGGCAAGCCGGTCGGCGTGTTCCGCACCCATAAGGATGCGCCGCGCGTCCTGATCGCCAATTCCAACCTCGTACCGCACTGGGCGACCTGGGATCACTTCAACGAACTCGACAAGAAGGGCCTTGCCATGTACGGCCAGATGACGGCCGGTTCGTGGATCTATATCGGTACCCAGGGCATCGTGCAGGGCACCTACGAAACCTTCGTGGAAGCCGGCCGCCAGCACTATGACGGCAATCTCAAGGGTAAATGGATCCTAACCGGCGGCCTCGGCGGTATGGGTGGCGCGCAGCCTCTCGCAGCCGTCATGGCCGGCGCCTGCTGCCTCGCCGTCGAATGCGACGAGACCCGCATCGATTTCCGTATCCGCACCCGCTATGTCGACGAAAAGGCGAAAACGCTCGACGAAGCGCTGGCGCTGATCGACAAGTGGACCAAGGCCGGCGAAGCCAAGTCCGTCGGCCTGCTCGGCAATGCTGCCGAAATCTTCCCCGAACTCGTCAAGCGCATGAAGGCCGGCGGACACCGCCCCGACATCGTCACCGACCAGACCTCGGCACACGATCCGCGCAACGGCTATCTGCCGGTCGGCTGGAGCGTCGAGGAAGCCAAGGCGAAGCGCGAAACCGATCCGAAGGCCGTCGAAGACGCCGCCCGCGCCTCGATGCGCCAGCATGTCGAAGCCATGGTCGCCTTCTGGGATGCCGGCGTTCCGACGCTCGACTATGGCAACAACATCCGCCAGGTCGCCAAGGACGAAGGCTTCGAAAACGCTTTCGCCTTCCCGGGCTTCGTTCCGGCCTATATCCGCCCGCTCTTCTGCCGCGGCATCGGTCCGTTCCGCTGGGCAGCCCTTTCGGGCGATCCGGAGGATGTCTACAAGACCGACGCCAAGGTGAAGGAGCTGCTGCCTGACAACAAGCACCTGCACAACTGGCTCGACATGGCGCGCGAGCGCATCGCCTTCCAGGGTCTGCCGGCACGCATCTGCTGGGTCGGTCTCGGCGACCGCCACAAGCTCGGCCTCGCCTTCAACGAGATGGTGAAGAACGGCGAACTCAAGGCGCCGGTCGTCATCGGCCGCGACCATCTGGACTCCGGCTCCGTCGCCTCGCCGAACCGCGAGACCGAAGCGATGAAGGACGGCTCGGACGCCGTTTCCGACTGGCCGCTGCTGAACGCGTTGCTGAACACCGCATCGGGCGCGACCTGGGTGTCGCTCCACCACGGCGGCGGCGTCGGCATGGGCTTCTCGCAGCATTCCGGCATGGTCATCTGCGCCGACGGTACCGATGACGCCGCCCGCCGCCTCGGCAACGTTCTCTGGAACGACCCGGCCACCGGCGTCATGCGCCACGCCGATGCGGGCTACGACATCGCCATCGATTGCGCCAAGGAAAAGGGCCTGCGGTTGCCCGGTATTTTGGGGAACTGATCAATGCAAGTCCTCCGCGCCGCCGCTCACAAACGTATGCCGTGGAAGAATGGCGGCGGGGAGACTATCGAGATTGCCGTCTTTCCCGAAAATTCGGCTCTCGGCGATTTCGATTGGCGGGTCAGCATGGCGACCGTCGCCACCGATGGGCCGTTCTCGATCTTCGACGGGATCGACCGGACGCTGTCGATCCTTTCGGGCGATGGCATGTCGCTGGCAATCGATGGGGCGGAGCCGGTTCTGCTGACGAAGGCGAGCGCACCGCTCGCCTTCCCGGCCGACATACCGGTGACGGCTACTCTCACCGGCGGCACGATCACCGATCTCAATGTCATGACGCGGCGCGGCCGTTTCCAGCACAGTGTCGAGCGCCTGGCTGTCGATGGTGTCCTCGTGGAAACCGTGAAAGCCGGGACTGTGCTGCTCTTCCTCCGTGACGGAGCCATCACCTGCACCTATGACAGCGCGCAGATCGCTCTCGATCACGATGATGCGCTGCTCTTGCAGCTGGGTTCGCCGTCCGCGCTGAAGCTCCAGGGGTCGGGAACCGTCTACATGGTCCACGTCCGCGCGCTGTGACGCTCCACAAGATCTGCAGCCCTGTGGCCCAAGGCAAATAGCCTCAGGCGCGGTCGAGTTCGCTGCGCATCCGCTGCAGGAAAAGCGGCAGCTGTTCCTCGTCGACGCCGACGAGATGGCGCTTTTCGGGATAGACGCCGTTCTTCACATCATCGGCAAATTCGGTGAAGGCGGCGATCCGTTCGCGCTGCAGCCGGTCGTATTCCGCCGCGAAATTGCGGTAGACCTTGGCGTGGCGCGGGTAGTGATCGCGATTGGCGCCGAGCACGTCGTCGGCGAAGAGATATTGCGCGTCGCAGCCGGTGCCCGCACCCATCGAGATCATCAGCATCGAGGTGTTCTGGCTGATCGCAGCGGCAACTTCGCCGGGGACCACTTCAATCTCGGCCGCGAAGGCGCCCGCCTCTTCCAGCGCTTTGGTCTGCCGCCAGATCTCGAAGGCGCTGGCAGCCGTCTTGCCGACGGCACGGAAACCGCCGGTCCAGGTTGCCTTGGAGGGGATGAGGCCGACATGGCCGCAGACCGGAATGCCCTCTTCGCGCATGCGGCGGATGGTTGAGAGACCCGCCGCGCAATAGACGGCGTCGCCGCCGGCTTTCAGCGCCTTGAAAGCTTCACGCAGATATTCCTCAGCGCTGACATAGTCGCCATATTCGAGGCCCGGAACGGCAAACGGGCTCGGCGCCGCCTCGCGGAACACCGGACCCAGCAGCGCCGGCGGAACGGAGACCATGTCGATCTTCGCCTTCTCCGCGGCTTCCGCTTCCTCCAGCGTGGTGACGCGCAGCATCGTAAGCTGACGCTTACCTTTTATCGACAGGAGGTCGGCAACGGTCGGCCGGCTGTGCTTCTTCATTTTGTTCTCCGTTCAGGCCGCGAGCAGCGATTTCAGTTTGATATTGCTGGCGGTCAGCGCCGCCGGATCGGGATGGGCGCGGGCGGCGATCAGCATTTCTGCGAGGCGGATATCGCGGGCGACGGCATTGCCGGTGCCGATACCGCTTGCGGCCAGCAACCGTCCCTCGCCATCGAGATGGAAGAGGATGAAGGCGCCATCGCCGAGATCGCGCCGCAGATGCGTGGCGGCGCCATCGGCAAGGCCGGCGATCTGCAACGTCAGGTCATATTGATCCGACCAGAACCACGGAACGGCCGAAACGGCCTCGTTCGCGCCGATCATATTGGCTGCAGCGAGGTTGCCCTGCTCCTGGGCGTTGCGCCACGACTCAAGCCGCACGCGTTTACCGCCGTAAATTTCAAGGGGAAAAGAGCAGCAGTCCCCGGCGGCAAAAATGTCCGGTACCGAGGTCCGCAAATGCCCGTCGACGGCGATGCCGTTCTCGACCGCAAGCCCCGCAGTTTGTGCCAATTCCACATTCGGCTGCGCTCCGATGCCCACCAAGATCAGATCTGCTTCGAGCCGCTCCCCGGCGATCTGGATGAAGGCGTGGCCCGTCTCTTCGCCGACGGCCTCGATGACAGCGCCGCAGCGCAGATCGATGCCTTCGCCACGATGACGCTCGGAAAGCGCCAGCGCGATTTCCTCCGGCACGCCGCGCTTCAGGACGCGCTCCAGCCCCTCGACGAGGGTGACGCGGGCGCCAAGCTTAATCGCGGTCGCGGCAACCTCGAGTCCGATAAAGCCGCCGCCGATAATGGCGATATGCTTGCCGGGCTTCATCACATCGCGGAGCGAAACGGCATCGTGATGCGTCCGCAATGCCCGGATCCGGGCGCTGACGGCCGGTGCACCCGGAAAGGGACGCGGACTTGCGCCTGTTGCGAGCAGCAGCCTGTCATAGGAAAGGACAGAGCTATCGGAAAGGACGACACGCCTGGCCTCGGCATCGAGGCTCTTGGCCGATACGCCCGTCAGCAGGCGGATGCCTGCCTCGGCATAGCGTTCGGAGGCGGCAATCAGCTTCGGCTCAAGAGCTTCGCTGATGCTCGCCTTCGACAAGGGCGGGCGCTCATAAGGAAGCAGCGTTTCGGTGCCGACAAGGGTGATCTCGCCGTCAAAGCCCTTTTCACGCAAGGCAAAGGCGGCCCGGGCGCCGCATTCGCCGGCCCCGATGATGACGAAGTGAGACATGGAAGCCTCCTCAGATGGAGATGAAGACAGCGCCGCCTTCGACCTTGACCGGATAGGTCTTGAGGTTGACGCAGACGGGAGCGCCCTTGGCCTCGCCGGTCTTGTAGCTGAAGCGGCCGTTGTGTTTGGGACATTCGATGATGTCTTCCATCACCAGGCCATCGGCGAGATGGATGCGCTCGTGGGTGCAGAGCCCGTCGGTCGCGAAGAATTCGTCATCGGGGCTGCGATAGACGGCGAAAGTCTTGCCGTCATGGTCAAAGCGCATGACATCTTCTTCGTCGATATCATCCTTGGCGCAGACTTCGATCCAGTTTCCGCTCATGGTTTCCTCCCAGAATTATCGTTTGTCTTATTGAGCCGCCGGGGCGAGCTCGGCGTGGAACTCCTCGCGATAGGGCCGCGCCGTCTGCGGCAGTTCGCGCTTCAGGAAATAGTCCTCGTTTCGCAGCTGGCGCAGAAAAGCCGGGATCATTTCTCTGTAGCCAGACCACATCGACGCATTCGGCGCCGGAAGATCGTGCTTGATCATCGCATGCAGCTGCGGCAGCGCATGGTAGGGCACCATCGGGAACATGTGGTGCTCGACGTGGTAGTTCATGTTCCAGTAGATGAAGCGGCTGATCGGGTTCATGTAGACCGTGCGGCTGTTCAGCCGGTGGTCGATGACATTGTCGGCCAGGCCGCCATGCTGCAGCAGGCCGGTCATGACGTGGTGCCAGGCGCCGTAGAGACGCGGCAGGCCGATCAGCATCAGCGGCAGGAACGAGCCCATATAAATGGCAAGCGCGATGGTCGCGACATAGATCGCCAGCCAGATGCGGGCGACGCGGATCGTCTTCGGCTGCTCCATCTCGGGGATGAAGGTCTTCTCGGCCTCGCTGATGACGCCGAAAGCATTGCGCAGCATGTCGATCACGGCATAGCCGGCATCAAGGATGCCGAAGAAATTCAGGATCAGCCGGAAGAGATCCGGCGGGCGCATGACGGCGATCTCGGGGTCACGGCCGACGATGACGGTGTCGGTGTGATGGCGCGTATGGCTCCAGCGCCAGGTCACCGGATTGCGCATGATCATGAAGCAGGCGATCTGATAGACGGCATCGTTCATCCAGCGTGTCTTGAAGGCCGTGCCGTGGCCGCATTCATGCCAGCGGCTGTCGGAGGCTGAGCCGTAGAGAACGCCATAGGCGAGGAAGAACGGGACGCAGATCCATGAACCCCAGAAATAGATGCCGAGGCCGGCGAAAACCAGCATGCTGCCAAGCCAGATCACCGTGTCGCGGATCGCGGGCGCATCGGAGCGCTGCATCAGTGCCTTCATCTCCTTGCGCGGAATATCGGTATGATACCACTGCGCTGCCGCAAGCCCGGTTTCGACCGCCCGGCGCCCGCTTTCTCCCAGCAGGCTGTAATCGCGCTTCATTGTCTCGGTCATTCTCGCCTCCCGCCAATCCCTGGCTGAAATGAAGCGTAAGTTGACTTTGCGCGGGGCTCAATGCAGTCTTGATATATTCTATCAAAACACATCACGAATGACTTTCATTCGTGATGGATTATATCAGGAACCGCTATGCGCCGACCGACGATAACAGACCTCGCCCGCGCCTCCGGCGTCAGCGTCGCGACGGTCGACCGTGTGCTCAACGGCCGCCACAAGGTTCGCGAAGAGACGGCGCGGCGCGTCTATGATGCGGCCCAGTCGATCGGCTATCACGCAGTCGGCCTGATCCGGCAGCGCGTCTTCGAGGACCTGCCGCGCTATCAGCTGGCGTTCCTGCTGCAGAAGCCGACGCAATCCTTTTATCAGGCTTTCGCCCGCGAGATCGAAATCGCAGCGGCGGCCTGCACGACGGCAAGGTTGCAAATCCAGATCGATTATCCCGCAGCGTCGACGCCAGCTGCCATTACCGAGAAACTCAAGGCATTGACGGCCCGAAATCAGGCCGTGGGCATGGTGGCCCCGGATTATCCGGCCGTGACGGCCGCTGTCGATGACCTCCGCCAGAGGGGCATTTCCGTCGTGTCGATGCTGTCCGACTTTGCCGAAGGCACCCGCGCAGGCTATATCGGTCTCGACAACCGCAAGGTCGGCCGTTCCGCGGCCTGGACGATTGCCCGCACCGCCCGCAAACCCGGCAAGGTCGCCTGCTTCGTCGGCAGCCATCGCTTTCTCGGCCACGAACTGCGCGAGATAAGCTTCCGCTCCTATTTTCGCGAGGAAGCGCCGCACTTCGAGCTGCTGGAAACACTGATCAATCTCGATACCGTCGAGATCACCCATGAAGCAACCTCGACGCTGCTGCAAAAACATCCCGATCTTGCCGGCATCTACGTCTGCGGCGGTGGCATGGAAGGTGCAATTGCAGCGATCCGGGAGGAAAAGCGCACCGGCGAAATCGCTCTCATCGTCAACGAGCTGGTACCGGAGAGCAAGGAGGGCCTGATGGACGGAACAGTGACGATGGCAATCTGTACCCCTTTGCCGGCACTCTGCCGTGAGCTGATCTCCCAGATGATCGCCACCATCGAGAATGGCGAGACCGCGGTTCCGGGCCAGACTTTCCTGCCGCTGGAAATATACATTCCCGAGAATATCTGAATGATGGAATTCCATCATTTATCAGAAAAATCTCTCACGAATGATAGGTTGGCACGGTGCCAGACCGCTGGCGCCCTCGCAATTTTTTCGGATAGAGATTCCCCGGGCTAGATTTGCGCTTCAGACCGAAGCGCCCTCGGGAGGACTTTTTGAAATGGCATCTGTTCGCTACGCGCTGAACCATATGGCAGCACCCGCACTCAAGGTTGACGACTTCTTCGCGCTCGCGAAATCGCTCGGCATCGACGCCGTGGAAATCCGCAACGACCTCAGCGGCAACGCGATCCTCGACGGCACCAAGCCGGCGGAGATCAAGGCAGCCGCCGAGCGCCATGGCGTCGCGATCATCTCGATTAACGCGCTGCAGCGCTTCAACGAGTGGAACGAGACGCGCGCCGCCGAGGCGAAGGAGCTGATCGACTACGCCGCCGCCTGTGGCGCCAAGGCTCTAGTCCTCGTTCCAAAGAACGACGGTACCGGCCGTGAAGACGGCGCCCGACAGGCCAATCTGCGCCAGTCGCTGACCGCGCTGAAGCCGATGCTCGATGCTGCCGGCATCACCGGTCTGGTCGAGCCGCTCGGTTTCGAGATCTGCTCGCTGAGCTCCAAGACGGAAGCGGCCGATGCGATCCGCGAACTCGGCGCCGAGGGCACGTTCAAGCTCGTCCACGACACGTTCCACCACCATCTCGCCGGTGAAGCCGCGATCTTCCCTGGCATGACCGGCCTGATCCATATCTCGGGCGTCGATGACAAGGATGTTTCCGTCCCGGACATGCGCGATCCGCACCGCGTTCTCGTTACATCGGCCGACCGGCTCGACAATGCCGGCCAGGTGCGTGCGCTGCTGCAGGCCGGCTACAAGGGTCCCGCATCCTTCGAGCCGTTCTCGGCTGAAGTCCATGCGCTGAAGGATCCGGCAGCGGCACTGCGCCAGAGCATGGATTATCTCTCTTCGGCGGTCTGAGCTATTCGCGGCCGCGGAAGCGGCGCTGATAGGCCGGATCGTAGAGCGAGCTTTCGCGGAAATCACTGGCAGCGAGGGACGGACCGACGAAAATGATCGCGGTCCGTTCGATCGGTTCTGCGGCAACCTTCGCCTCGATATCGCCGAGCGTGCCGCGGACAATCCGCTCATCCGGCCACGAGGCCTTGACGACGATGGCGACAGGGCAATCGGCGCCGTAAAGCGGCGTCAGCTCGGTGACAACCTGGCCGAGCGCATGGATTGCCAGATGGATGGCGAGCGTCGCACCGGTCGCGCCGAATTTCTCCAGCGTCTCTTCATTCGGCATCGGCGATGCCCGGCCGGAAACGCGGGTCAGCACCAGGCTCTGCGCCATGGCCGGGATCGTCAGCTCGCGCCCGAGCGCCGAGGCGGCCGCGGCAAAGGCCGGAACGCCGGGGGTCATGGTAAAATCGATGCCATGCTTTTCGAGGCGGCGGATCTGCTCGGCAACCGCACTCCAGACGGAGAGATCGCCCGAATGCAGCCGGGCGACATCCTGTCCGGCATTGGCGGCTTTCAGATATTCGGCCTCGATCTCGTCGAGCGACATCGGCGCGGTATCGACGATGCGCGCGCCCGGCGGGCAATATTGCAAGAGCTCCGGCGAGACGATCGAACCGGCATAGAGGCAGACCGGGCATTTCGCGATCAGATCGCGGCCGCGAACGGTGATGAGGTCGGCGGCGCCCGGGCCGGCGCCGATAAAATGTACTGTCATGTCAGGTCCTTGATCCAGCGCCATTGCGTCACCGGCATTGCCGGCCGCCAGCCGCTCATCGTGCCGACCGGAGCGGCACGGGAAACTTCGATCCGCGTCAGCGTTCCGCCGCGCTTTGCATATTCGGAAAGCAGCAGCGCTTCCATTTCCAGCGTCACGGCATTGGCGACGAGGCGCCCGCCCGGCTTGAGCGCGGCGATCGCCGCCTCGAGCACGCCGGGCTCGCTACCGCCACCGCCGATGAAGATCGCATCCGGCGGCGCGAGATCGGCAAGCGCCGAGGGCGCGGAACCTTCGACCAGCGCGAGGCTCGGCACACCGAGAGCCGTTGCATTGCGGGCGATGCGCGCGGCGCGATCCGGCGATTGTTCGATGGCGATCGCCTTCAGCGAGGGATCGCAGAGCATCCATTCGATGCCGATGGAGCCGGAGCCAGCGCCGACATCCCAGAGCAGCTCGCCATAGCGCGGGGAGAGCGCTGACAGCGTCAGAGCGCGAATTTCCCGCTTGGTGATCTGCCCGTCATGCTCGAAGAACCCGTCGTCGAGGCCATTGGTGAAGGGCAAGATGCGAGCCTTTTCGTCGGCCACGACCTCGACGGCGCAGACATTGAGCGGGTCGAGAGCGCCGAGCGCGAATTCCGCCGCAAGCGCCGAACGAACCTTCTCGCGATCGCCGCCCAGCGCCTCCAGCACCGTCAGGCGCGAACGGCCGAAACCGTAGTTGGTCAGCAGCCTGGCGATCTCCGCCGGTCCGTTCTCATCCGATGTCAGGGCAATGATGCGTCTGTCGTCGTGCAGATGCGGCATGATCAATTCGATCGGGCGCCCATGCAGCGACACAGCTGCCACATCCTGCAGCGGCCAGCCGAGGCGTGAGGCCGCGAGGCTGAAGGCCGAGGGGGTCGGAATCGTGCGCATCTCTTCCGCCGCGATCCGCCGCGAAAGCGTGGCGCCGACGCCGTAGAGGAAAGGATCGCCGGAGGCGAGAACCACGACAGGCGTGCCGCGGCGGGAAACGATATCATCCACCGACGCCTCAAACGGGCTTTGCCATATCAGCCGCTCGCCCGAGATGAGCCGATCGAGCAGCGCTTGATGACGCGCGCCGCCGAACACGACAGGCGCCGAAGCAATCAGCCGCCGCGCCTCGTCGCCGAGACCGTCTGGACCATCTTCGCCGATGCCGATAATGGTCAGCCAGGTTTTTTCGGATCGGGACGGCAGATCAGACATGGCAGAATTCCGCGTTCTGATACTGGGCGGCACAAGCGAGGCGCGCCTGCTGGCGGCCGCGCTGCGGCAGCGTTCCGATATCGATATCTTGCTGTCGCTTGCTGGACGCACGGAAAAACCGTCCGAACAGCCGGTTCCCGTGAGAATTGGTGGCTTTGGCGGTGCCGAAGGGCTCGAACGCTTCCTGCGAGAAGGTGAATTCAACTTGCTGGTCGATGCCACGCACCCCTTTGCCGCCAGAATTTCCGCGAACGCTGCCGAGGCTGCCAGCATGACCGGGATTCCTGCCATCGCATTGCGCCGCCCGCTCTGGAGCGAAATGCCCGGCGACCGCTGGACGCATGCGGCGACCATTCCCGAAGCCATCAGGGCACTGGGAGCTGCGCCGCGCCGCGTCTTCCTGGCGACCGGCAGGCAGGAGGCGCATGCGGCCGAAGCGGCTCCGCAGCATTTTTATTTGGTCCGCAGCGTCGATCCCGTCACGCCGGCTTTGCAGCTTGATCATGCCGTCTTCGTTCTCGACCGCGGACCATTCGCGCTGAATCTCGAACTGGCGCTCCTGAGAGACCATCGCATCGACATCGTCATCGCCAAGAACAGCGGCGGCAGCGCCACCTATGCGAAGATCGAAGCGGCGCGCATGCTCGGCATAGAGGTTTTCATGGTCGGTCGCGCCGCGGCGCCCGTCATGAGAACGGTCGAGACTGTCGAGGACGCGCTGGCGGCGATCGATCACCTCTGCCCTCCGGCGATGAAACGCGGTGTGTAGATGAGATCCGGCTTCCCGTCCCGCGCCACGATGCGGGTTTCCGGCGAGCCGATGATGACACAGGTCGCCATATCCGCAACGGCGGCATCGGCAGCCGCGAGCGGCTGGACCGTAATGCGTTCATCCGGGCGTCCCGCGGCACGGCCGAAGATGACGGGTGTCGCACCCGGCAATTCGCCCCGCAGAAGCTCGAAGGCACGGCCGAGCTGCCAGGGCCGCGCCTTGCTGATCGGGTTATAAAGCGCGATGACGAAACCCGCCTGCGCTGCAAGCGCCAGCCGCTTCTCGATCACATCCCAGGGCTTCAGGTTGTCCGACAGCGAAATGGCGCAGAAATCGTGGCCCAGCGGCGCGCCGGTGCGCGCAGCAACCGCAAGCATCGCCGTGATGCCGGGCAGCACGACGAGATCGATACCGCGCCATTCGGCCGGCCCCTTGTCGATCGCCTCGCAGATTGCTGCCGCCATGGCGAACACGCCGGGATCTCCGCCCGAGACGACGCAGACGGTGCGTCCTTCTGCGGCCATCCTCAGCGCCGCATTGGCGCGGTCCAGTTCCTCGCGATTGTCGGAGGCATGACGGCTCTGATGCGGCTGGAAATCGATACGGTCGAGATAGGGGCCGTAGCCGAAGAAATCGGTCGAGGCGGAGACGGCACGCGCTGCTTCCGGCGTCATCTGGTCGGGATTGCCCGGGCCGGTGCCGATGACATAGAGCGTGCCGCTCATCGGCTCGCCTCCCAGCCGGGAACGAGCACCAGGGAGAAATAGGGCGCCTCGCCATCCGGCCGCTCGGCAAGCTTGATCATCGCCGCATTCGCCATCGTGCCGCGCTCGACATAGACGGCCTCGTTCAGGCGTCCCGCGCTCTCCAGGGCACGGCGGATCTTCGGCAGATTGCGGCCGACCTTCATGATCACGGCCGCCTGGGTATCCGCCAACCGGCGGGTCAGCTCGACCTCCGCCATCGTGCCCGGCAGCACCGAGAGCACATCGTCACCCTGGACGATCGGCATGCCGGCGACCGACCAGCAGCCGGACATGGCGCTGATGCCGGGGATGACCTCGGTCGGATAGCGATGCGCAAGACGGACATGCAGATGCATGTAGGAGCCGTAGAACATCGGATCGCCCTCGCTGAGGATGGCAACCGTCTTTCCGGCATCGAGACGCGCGGCGACGGCAGCAGCCGACGCATCGTAGAAACCGGTGATCTGGCTCTGATAGGCCGCCTCGCCCTTATCGATCTCCGTCGTGACAGGATAGTAGAGCGGCAGCAACTCGGCGCCTTCAGGGATCAGATGCTGGACGATGGCGCGGCCATTGCCGCCCCGCCCCTGCTTGGCGAAGAAGGCGACGACATCGGCGCTCTCGATCGCCTTCGCTGCCTTGATGGTCAGAAGCTCGGGATCACCCGGCCCCGTGCCGACGCCGATCAGACGGCCTTGCGTGCTCATAGACCCGGCCTCGCAAGTGCATTGACCGCAGCCGCCGTCATGGCGCTGCCGCCGAGGCGGCCGCGGACGATCGCGTAGGGAACGCCGTAGGATTTTTCGGCCAGGGCATCCTTCGATTCCGCCGCGCCGACGAAACCAACAGGCATGCCGAGGATCGCAGCAGGCTTCGGCCCGCCATCGCGCAGCAGTTCGAGCAGATAGAAGAGTGCGGTCGGAGCATTGCCGATCGCGACGACGCTGCCGGCGAGACGCTCACGCCAGAGCTCGATTGCCGCTGCAGAGCGCGTGTTGCCCTTCGCCTTGGCAAGCTCGGGCGTGCGCGGATCGCGCAGCGTGCAGATCACGTCGTTTCCGGCCGGAAGCCGGGCGCGGGTAATGCCGTGCGAGACCATCTCGGCATCGCAAAAGATCGGCGCGCCTGCTTTCAGCGCCTCGCGCGCCGCCATGACGAAACCGGGAGCGAATTCGAAATGTGCCGCAGCCTCGACGAGGCCGCAGGCATGGATCATGCGCACAGCGACATCGGCCTCTGCAGGCGAGAAGCGCGAAAGATCGGCTTCGCCGCGGATGATCGCAAAGGAGCGCTCGTAGATGGCGTCGCCTTCGCGGATGTAATCGTAGTCTGGCATCCCTAGTCCTGTCGCAGCGCTTTCGCGATCGTTGCGGCGCCAAGCCGTTTCAGACAGGCGGCCGCCGATTCACCAGCCTGACGCTGCGGTCCGGCAAGCTGGGCGAGCTTCTCTATAGCGGATTCGATCCCGCCGCCAGCAATCGTTGCGTCAGGCGCATCACCGGCCTTTCCATCAAGCATGAATCCGTAGCCATCCGCCGATCCGACGAGCGTCAAAGCCGGCGATGGATGGGCGCAGCCCTTGGCGCAGCCGGAGAGATGGACGGTCAACGAGCCATCCAGCAATTCCGGCGCATGCTCGATAATCCGAGCGGCAAGCCGCCGCGTTTCATAAAAGCCAGACATGCAAAAGCCGGCACCGGCGCAGGCAGCGATATTGGCTGCGGGATCGTGCGGATCGGCGCTCAGGCCGTAGACGCCGGCAATTGCTGCGAGCCGCGCAGCCTCTTCCGGGCTCAGACCCGCAATCAGAAACTGGCGATCGGGCGCGAGCCGGATTTCCGCTGCTCCATCGAGATTGGCAAGAAATGCGATCAGTTCGGCCGATTGCATCTGGCCGAATTGCGGACGAAGGCCGAGCGCGGCCTGTCGCGTGGAAAGCATCAACGGACCGGGTTGTGGTTTTGCGGAAGCCGTAAACGTGATCGGGACAATGGGCTGCGGAAAATTCGATGCCAATGCGTGATCGTCAAGTTGTCTTGCCCGGCTGTGCTTGCCCGTGGCAATCAGCAGATCGAGAATTCGGCCAACGGCCACAACGGCGTCTTCTGCATCGCCACAGAAAAGCGGCCGGGCGGCTTTCGCCGTCCCTGCGATCGCCACCATCCAACGCGTTTCATCGACCGCCAAGATGCGGATATCCGCACTCGTCTCATCAAGGCAAAAATGCCCGCGGCCATCGACAAGGATCGCCAGTTTCGGTGCCAGCAGCGGCGAGGACAGCTTATCGTCTAGGTGTTCGCGCAGCATCTGCTCAAAAGCAGCCGGATCCGCCACCTCGGTCGGATCGAGACCATGCAGCGGCGAAAGCTCGATGGCCGGATTGGCCGGGACAGTGATGCCGGCGGCATCGATATCGGCAGCCAGGGACTCGACGCTTTCCGCACGCAAGCCGCGGACCTGCAGATTGCCGCGCGCCGTGATCTCGAGGATGCCGTTGCCATGCGCTAGCGCCGAGACCGCGAGCGCCCGCAACTGCGAAACGGTCAGCGCGCCACCGGCCGGACGAAGACGCGCCAGCAAGCCGTCTCCTGTCGGCATCGGTGCGGCCAGCGTCGGACAGGCGCCGCGGCGCTCGCCCGGTGCGCAGTGATCGCCGGTCTCGATCTGTCTGTCAGTGGCCGCGGCCATGGCTGAACCTTTCATGCCCTGTCCTTACAGGATGACGGCACGCTCGGCAAAGGCGGCTATTCCTCGAAATCGCGGCCCTTGCGCAGCAGGTAGATATCCATGATCCAGCCGTGCCGTTCGCGCGCTTCAGCCCGCATTCTCACAATCTCGTCGGCGACATCGACGAGGCGGCCGGAATGGATGATCTCGTCTTCGGTGCCGAGATAAGCACCCCAGAAAATCTCGGCGTCAGGATCGTCGATCTTCGAGAAAGCCTGGATGCCATCGAGCATGACAACGGTACTGTCGGCCTGCAGGCCCAATTCGGCCAGAAGCCGCCCGGTGGTGATCTCCACGGGCTTGCCGACGAGGTTGACCGGGATCCTGTGGCTCGCCGCCAATGCCTGGATGCTGGTAATGCCGGGAATGACTGATACCGAAAACTCGACCCTGTCGCGGATGCGCTCAAGGATTCGCAGCGTGCTGTCATAGAGGCTGGGATCGCCCCAGACGAGGAACGCCGCCTTGTCATCCGGCTTCAGACCGGCGATCAGATCTGAATAGGTCGCGGCAATCGCCGCGTGCCATTCGTCGACGCCCTCGGTGTAGCTTCGCCCCTCGATCTCGCGCTGGGGAACGGCGAATTCGATGGTCTCCGTCCTTTCCGCATCAAGGTAGCGCTCGCAGATCTCGCGGCGAACGCTCGCAAGCTCCTCCTTCTTCGCTCCCTTGGTGGGGATGAAGACGCAATCCGCACCCTTCAGGGCATTGATCGCCTGAATGGTGACGTGATCGGGATTGCCGGTCCCGATGCCGATGACGAAGATTTCTCTCATGGGCGGCCTCCGGCCTCAACGGATCAGCAGCGCCGTCCCGTAAAGCCCGAGCGCAAACACCGTATGGGCAATCAGGTTCATGGCGCGCACCTTGTTCGGGTTCGCCGTCTTCGACGCCGCCCAGCCAATGCCGAGCCCGGGCTGCAGCAGGAACCAGCCGGCGCCGACGGTGACGATACCGAGAATCCAGGCCGGAATGAAGGTCGGTGCGGCAAGCCAGGGCTGCCCCATGACGATCACCAGCGCCAGGCCGTAGACAATTCCGGTGACGTAGTGACTGATCCAGCCGAGCGCCAGCTCATGCTCGTAGGGCGCGGCATTGCCGATGCTGTCGTGGAACACCTTGCCGTTCTTCAGATGGTAGAACCAGCGTCCAACAGGCGCCCAGTTGGCCGGTGCCTGGCCGAAAAAGCGATTGAGAACGATCGCCCAGATATCCATGAGAACGGTCGCACCAATGCCGATCACGATGCCGCGCCAGAAAATGTCGAACATGAGAAAATATCCAGATGTGAGAACCCCTTACCGTCTTAGCGGCGCCGGGGCTGACCCGCAACAGATCGCACCGTCATTGATGCCCCTAAACAGCAGTTTGTGTTGATCCTCTTTCGGAGCACCCCTAAGCTCGGCGAAAACGAGGAGGAACCCCATGAAGCTCGACCACACCGCCAGCGGCGTCTACGCCATCGCCGCCACGCCTTTTCACCCGGATGGACGGCTCGATACGGTCTCGGTCGACCGGCTCACGGATTTCTATGTCGAATGCGGTGTGACCGGCCTCACCATCCTCGGCATCATGGGCGAGGCGCCGAAGCTGGAGCCGGAGGAATCGCTGGCGATCACCCGGCAGGTCGTTGGCCGCGCCGGTGTTCCCGTCATCGTCGGCGTCTCGGCACCGGGCTTTGCTGCCATGCGCTCGCTTGCCCGTGGGGTCATGGATCTCGGCGCTGCCGGCGTGATGATCGCCCCACCGCCGGCACTGCGGACCGACGACCAGATCATTGGCTATTATGCACAGGCTGTCGAAGCGATCGGCGACGATATCCCCTTCGTCATCCAGGATTATCCGTTGACGCTGACCGTGGTGATGACGCCTGGAGTCATCCAGAAGATCGTCAACAACCACAGCTCCTGCGTCATGCTCAAGCACGAGGACTGGCCGGGGCTGGAGAAGATTTCGAAGCTGCGGGCGGCACAGAAGGCCGGCGAGATGCGCGACATCTCGATCCTCTGCGGCAATGGTGGTCTCTTCCTCGATTTCGAGATGGAACGCGGCGCCGATGGCGCGATGACCGGCTACGCCTTCCCCGACATGCTCGCCGATGTCGTCCGCCTGCAGCAACAGGGCAAGCGCGACGAGGCACATGATCTCTTCGATGCCCATCTGCCGCTGGTGCGCTACGAACAGCAGCAGGGCGTCGGCCTCGCGGTCCGCAAATACGTGCTGCAGAAGCGCGGCGCGATCGCCAGCGACGCCCAGCGCAAGCCGGCGAGCACGATCAGCGACAAGGCGAGAGCAGAGATCGACTATCTGCTGTCGCGCGTTGCACGTTACGACAGACGGGCGGCGCTCTAGACGTCCGCGTCACACGCAGTTCACGCATCCGTGACCAAATTGCCGCAGGCGGCTTTTCCCGATTGTGCAGCGCGAAAAGGAGAATATAGTGATTTCAGAAATTTCTGAAATCACAGACATTACGGAAATCATCGTCATGAACCTTCCGCCACTCGTTCAATCCTTCGTTCTGCATTTCGGCGAGATGGGCTCGCGCTGGGGGATCAACCGCACCGTCGGCCAGATCTATGCGCTGCTCTACGTTTCACCGGAACCGCTCTGCGCCGAGGACATCGTCGATGCGCTCGGCATCTCGCGCTCGAATGTATCGATGAGCCTGCGCGAGCTGCAGGCCTGGAACCTCGTGCTGATGAAGCACAAGCCGGACGACCGGCGCGATTTCTTCTCGACCCCTGACGACGTCTGGCTGATCCTGCGCACGCTCGCCGAGGAGCGCAAGAAGCGCGAGGTCGATCCGACCCTTTCTGTGCTGCGGGAAATCCTGATGCAGCGCCCTGCCAGCGAGCACGAGCAATATGCCCAGCAGCGCATGGGCGAAATGCACGGGCTGATCGAGCAGCTGACGCATTGGTACGAAGACGTAAAACAACTTGAAACCGAACGCCTAGCAACATTACTATCTCTGGGGGCAAAAGTTACGAAGCTTCTGGAAGCCAAGGACCGGGTGATTTCGCTCGGCCGCGGCCGCCGTCCTGCGAACAAGAGTTAGCGCTATGGGGAGTGCTTTCTTAGACGCGAATGACGAGCCAGAACCGGGCGCGCAACGGCGCGGCCGTCGCAGGAGCCGCGTTGCCAGAAACCGTCAGGGTTCCAAGCCTGCGGCACTTCTACAGACTGCAGGCGCCCTGCTCTTCATTCCGCAGGCCGCCCTCATCGCTCTTTCCGTCGGCCGTATCGCCAATGGCGGTGCCCTTGCTGCCGTGCTCTGGCCGGCCATCTTCGTCGTCGTTCTCGGCATCGCCAGGAGCTGTCTCGAGGCGGCCGGTGGCCGCCTGGCGTTCAAGGTCGCCCGCGCCGAGCTCAGCAAGCGCCGCGCCGCCGCTGTCGCAGCGCTGGCGCGCCGCTCGCCTGTCGATCCCGAACGGCCGGCATCCGGCGAAGCGGCCAGCGTCATCGGCGAACAGGCAGAACTGATCGTACCCTATATTGCCCGGTTCCAGCCCGCCCGCTTCAAGGCGACGGCGGTGCCGCTGGTGATGCTTGTCTGCATCTTTCCGATCTCCTGGATTGCCGCACTCATCCTGCTGATCGCCATGCCGCTGATCCCGCTTTTCATGGCGCTGATCGGCTGGCGCGCCCAGGCTGCCAGCGAGAAGCAGCTGGCCGCAACCGGCGGACTGAACGGCTTTCTCCTCGACCGGCTGCGCGGGCTGACGACGATCCGCGCGCTCGGTGCCGTCGACCAGACGGCAACCCGCCTGCGTGCCGATGCCGACGACCTGAAGACCCGGACGATGGCTGTGCTCAGGATCGCCTTTCTCTCCTCTGCCGTGCTCGAGCTCTTTGCAGCACTCGGCGTTGCGCTGCTCGCCGTCTATGTCGGCTTCAGCCTGCTCGGCGAAATCACCTTCGGCGCCTGGAGCGGCGGCCTCGATCTGACGACCGGCCTCTTCCTGCTCTTGCTTGCTCCTGCCTTTTTCGAGCCGCTGCGCGATCTCTCGTCGGTCTGGCACGACCGCGCCAGCGGCGAAGCTGCGCTCTCGGCACTGGATGGAATAGCAACCGGTGGCTTCGATGTCGTCGAAGAAGCAGAAGGCAAACAGCTCGCGCGTTTCGATATCGAACTTGCCGATACAGGCTTCCGCTATGCGGCAGACAAGCCGATGGCAATCGGCGCGTTCGGCTGTCGCATCATGCAGGGCGAGCATGTCGCGCTGCTTGGCTCCAGCGGCAGCGGGAAATCGACTCTGCTTGCACTGATCGCCGGGCTTGCTCCGGCTTCAGACGGTGTCATCCGCCTCGGCGGCCTGCCGCTCGGCGAGGCCAGCGATTGGCGCCGCCATATCGCCTGGATCGGCCAGAAGCCGCATATTTTCGCGGGCTCGCTTGCGGGCAATATCACGCTCGGACGTGCCGGCACCAAGGCCGATGACGCGCTTCATGCAGCCAAGCTCGACCGCGTCGCAGCGGCCTACGGCAAGCGTCCGCTCGGTGAGGGCGGGCTCGGGCTTTCAGGCGGCGAAGCGCTGCGGCTGGCGATCGCCCGCGCTGCCTGCAACCCTGATATCCGCATCATCCTTGCCGACGAGCCGACTGCGCATCTCGATGCCGTGACAGCGGCCGACATCACGGAAAGCCTCATTGACCTCGCAAGGGGCAAGACGCTTGTCGTCGCCACGCATGATCCACGGCTCGCTGCCCGCATGCAGCGGGTGATCGCCATTGGCGAGGAAAAGCTGCGGGAGGCTGCGGAATGAGCCCGCGTCTCAGCGATCTGAAGCCCGTTGTCGCCATGTTCTTGGCCGAAAAGCGCCGCGGCCTGTTGATCGGCGCACTGATGTCGGCACTGACGGTTTTGGCCGGAATCGCGCTTCTCGGCCTTTCCGGCTGGTTCATCACCGCTGCCTCGATTGCCGGCCTGTCTGTCGCCACGGCCGTCACGTTCGACGTCTTCGCACCGTCCGCCGGTATCCGCCTGCTGGCGATCGGGCGCACCTTCTCGCGCTACGGCGAGCGGATGACGACCCATGACGCCACGCTGTCGGTGCTGGCTGCGCTGCGCGAGCGGCTGTTTCGCGGCTGGGCCAAGGACGGCGCGGCGCGCCATCTCGCAGCCCGCCCCTCGAAGCTGCTGTTCCGCCTGACCGCCGATATCGATGCGCTCGACGGGCTCTATCTGCGCGTCCTCGTTCCCGCTGCCGTTGCGATCTGCGCCGCCATCGCGGCCAGCATCGCGCTCGGCATGATCGATCAGAGGCTTGGCGTGGCGGCCGGGCTGCTCCTGCTGCTTGCCGGTCTCGGCATCCCCTATCTTGCCGGCCGCGCCGCCGCAAAATCGGCACGCCGCCGCATGTATGGCGTCGAGGCGATCCGCGACCGCGTCATCGATCTCGTCGCCGGCCAGACAGACCTGCTGATGGCCGGGCGACTGGACGCGCAAACTGCAGCCATCGCGACGGCTGACGCTTACACATCGGCGGCCGACGACCGTCTGAACCGGATAGAAACCGGCGCCGCGCTCGGCTTCGGCATCACCTCATCGGTGCTTCTCGCGGGATCACTGCTGGCGGTCGCCGCGCTGGCGGGCGCAGGCACCATCGGCGCGCCCGTCGCAGCGCTTGGCATGCTGGTCGCCTTCGCCGCCGTCGAGCCCTTTGCCGCCCTGCGCCGCGGCGCCATCGAGCTTGGCCGTACGCTGATTGCCGCACGCCGCGTCGGCAGCCGCCTGACCGCATCGGAACGGGCAGTTGGACGCGTCGCGCCGGCACCCGGCATCGCCTTTGCGCTAGAGAATGTTGCAGCAGCTCACGACGGCGTCGAGAAATTCGCAGTCCGTAACTTATCACTTACGCTTGACGCCGGTGAAAAGCTTGCGGTGGTCGGTTCCAGCGGCGCCGGCAAATCTTCACTCCTCGCCCTTCTCGCAGGAGAATTGCCGCCGCAAAGCGGAAGCCTCGCGATATCCGACTCGACGCTGCTGACGCAGCGCACCGAACTCTTTGCCGACAGCATTCGCGGCAATCTCCTGATCGCCGACCCCATGGCAAGCGAAGAGCGCCTGCGCGACGCGCTGGATGCCGCCGGGCTGCTCACTGTTATCGACGCCCTGCCGAAGGGACTCGACACCAAACTCGGAGAAGGCGGGCTTGGCCTGTCCGGCGGCCAATCGCGCCGCCTGGCACTGGCCCGGCTGTTTCTCCGCAACGCATCCCTCTGGCTGCTCGACGAGCCGACGGAGGGTCTGGATGGCGACACTGCCCGCGACGTGATGGACCGCCTTGCCGAAAGGGCAGACGGCCGCGCCGTGGTCATCGCCACCCACATCCGCCGGGAGGCGGCGATTGCCGATCGTATCGCGGTGATCGCGGATGGACACGTGCTTGAAATTTCGCGCCGTGGAGAGGCGGCGTTCGAAAGGGCTCTCGACCGGCTCCGGCCGGACTGAGCCAGACATGACCGCGATGCCATCCGGCACCGTGGAACTCTTGTACCCCGTGGGACCGTGGGAGACAGACAATGGAACTGGATATCGTAGCGCTATCGCGCTTCCAATTTGCGCTGACCGCGCTTTATCACTTTTTATTCGTGCCACTGACACTTGGGCTTTCCGTACTGCTCGCCATCATGGAAACGACCTATGTGATGACCGGCCGCCAGATCTGGCGGCAGATGACGAAATTCTGGGGCACCCTGTTCGGCATCAACTTCGTGCTCGGCGTCGCCACAGGCATCGTCATGGAATTCCAGTTCGGCATGAACTGGAGCTATTACAGCTATTATGTCGGCGACATCTTCGGTGCGCCGCTGGCGATCGAAGGCCTGATGGCCTTCTTCCTGGAGGCAACCTTCGTCGGCCTGTTCTTCTTCGGCTGGGACAAACTGTCCAAGGTCGGACATCTCGCCGCCACCTGGGCAGTGGCGCTCGGCTCCAATTTTTCGGCGCTGTGGATCCTGATTGCCAATGGCTGGATGCAAAACCCGGTCGGCTCGGCGCTCAATCCGCAAACCATGCGCATGGAGATCACCAGCTTTTTCGACGTGGTCTTCAATCCCGTCGCCCAGGCGAAGTTCGTGCACACGGTCTCGGCCGGTTACGTCTGCGCTTCGATCTTCGTGCTCGGCGTTTCGGCCTGGTACATCTTGAAGGGCCGCCATATCGAGATCGCCAAGCGCTCGATGACGGTAGCGGCTTCCTTTGGCCTGGCGTCTTCGCTCTCTGTCGTCGTCCTCGGAGACGAAAGCGGCTATCTCGCCACCGAAAACCAGAAGATGAAGCTCGCCGCCATCGAGGCGATGTGGAAGACGGAGCCTGCTCCCGCCCCCTTCACCGCCTTCGGCTTCCCGGATCAGCAAGCCCGCGAAACGCATTTCGCCGTCCATATCCCCTGGGCCATGGGCCTGATCGGCACGCGCTCGCTGACGACGGAAATCCCGGGCATCGACAAGCTGGAGAAGGAAGCCGAAGCCCGTATCCGCGACGGTATCAAGGCCTATGATGCGCTGGCGAAGATTCGGGCCGTCCGGGCGCCGGATCAGGTTCCTGCCGATGTCCAGGCCAGCTTCGAGGATCTCGGCCACGATCTCGGCTATGCGCTGCTTCTGAAGCGCTATGTCGACGATCCGCGCCAGGCAACCGACGCGCAGATCGTCCAGGCGGCCCATGACACCATTCCGCATGTGCCGACGCTGTTCTGGTCGTTCCGCATCATGGTCGGTCTCGGCATGTTCTTCATCGTGCTGACGGCAACCTTCTTCTGGCTGTCGGCGCGCCGCCACCTCGACAAATATCCGCTGCTGCTCAAGGTCGCCGTCTTCGCGATCCCGCTGCCGTGGGTGGCGATCGAGGTGGGTTGGATCGTTGCCGAGTTCGGACGCCAGCCCTGGGTGATCGAAGGCGTGCTGCCGACGGCGGCAGCCGTCTCCAGCCTCGGCGCCAGCACGGTGCTGCTGACGATCATCGGCTTTGCAGCGCTCTACACGACGCTGATCATCATCGAGATGAGCCTGATGATCAAGGCGATCAAGAAAGGCCCCGAGCCCGATGACGAGCCGGAAGCCGAACTGATCTCCGAAACCCTCGTTCCTGCTGCGGAGTGATTGTCATGATCCTTCACGAACTTCTCGACTACGATACGCTCCGCGTCATCTGGTGGGTGCTGCTGGGCATTCTGCTGATCGCTTTCGCCACCACCGGCGGCTTCGATCTCGGCGTCGGCACCCTCCTGCCTTTCGTCGCGAAAACCGATACCGAGCGGCGCGTCGCCATCAACAGCGTCGGCGCCACATGGGAAGGCAATCAGGTCTGGCTGATCCTCGGCGGCGGCGCCATTTTCGCCGCCTGGCCGCCGCTCTACGCGGTCTCCTTCTCGGGCTTCTACCTGGCGATGTTCGCGATCCTCTTCGCGCTCATCCTGCGCCCGGTCGGCTTCAAATACCGCTCCAAGCGGGACAGCGCCCGCTGGCGCAACAACTGGGACTGGGCGCTCTTCGTCGGCGGCTTCGTTCCCTCGCTGATCTTCGGCGTCGCCGTCGGCAATGTGCTGCAGGGCGTGCCCTTCCGCTTTGCCGACGATATGCGGATCTTCTACGAGGGCAGTTTCTTCGGACTCCTGAACCCCTATGCCCTGCTCTGCGGGCTGCTGTCCGTCGCGATGCTCGTGATGCACGGCGCGGCGTGGCTCGTGCTGAAGACTGAAGGCCCGGTTGCCGAACGCGCCCGGCACTATGGCAGCCTTGCCGCCCTTGCGGCCATCCTGCTCTTTGCGCTCGGCGGCATCTTCCTGGCGGCCGGCGTCGATGGCTACCGGATCACCAGCGAGATCAACACGATCGGACCGTCCAATCCGCTGTTCAAGACGGCGGAACATGCCGGCACCTGGCTCGCCAACTACGGCACCTATCCGTGGCTGCTGATCGCACCCGCCCTCGGCTTCATCGGCGCGGCGCTGGCGCTGCTCAGCATGCGGGCAAGGCTTGAGGTGACGACGCTGCTCTTCAGCAAGCTGTCGATCTTCGGAATCATCTCGACGGTCGGTGTCTCGATGTTCCCGTTCATCCTCCCCTCCTCGCTCGATCCGCGGGCGAGCCTCACGGTCTGGGATGCCTCGTCGAGCCACATGACGCTGTTCATCATGCTCGTCGTGACGGCGATCTTCCTGCCGCTGATCTTTCTCTACACCGCCTGGGTCTACAAGGTTCTGTGGGGCAAGGTGGATGAGAAGGCCATTACCGACAAAAGCGGCCACGCCTATTAAAGGAGCAAGACGATGTGGTATTTCGCATGGATCCTCGGCTTGCCGCTGGCAGCCGCCTTCGCCGTTCTCAACGCCATGTGGTACGAGTTGATGGACGACGAAGCCAAGAAGAAGAAATCCTGAGCTTTTGAATGACGAACTGCCGGGCAGCACCCTGCCCGGCAGTTCGGCAAATCTGGCACAAGCCTTGCTTCATATTATTCAGGCGGAATATGCCCGCCGGTAGAAGAGGGGTAGCATGGTGTCAGTCACGGATATGATCGGTGCAACTTGGCGTCTTGAAGATGCGATCCGGGAAGCGATCGCGGAAAACCTGAATTTCTCCAACAATTCCGAAAGGATGAAGAACAAGGCACGTATGCTGCCGCACCTTCTCGTGCAAAAATATCCGCAGCTCTCGGATATCGAGCACGAGCTTCGCGGCGTCTTCGAGACCTGCCGCATCGCGATTGACCATAAATCCATCAGTCCGGTCGTTGCGAAGGCAGCCATCGCGATTGCCGACGAGTATCGCGAGATCATCGTCAAGCTCAAACATTGAGCACTGCCCGCGGGTTTATGCGTTGGGACCTGCAGGCCACACCGCCCGGAGATTTGCTTGGACCGGGGTGATTGCCGGTTGACGTAACGTTTTGCGGGCTCTAGTTCGGCTTCCGAACATCGGGGGACGTTTCATGGAAATCTTTACTGCCGCGGGGCTGACTGCGCTTTTGCAGGTCATCGCGATCGATCTCGTTCTTGCCGGCGACAATGCCGTCGTCATCGGCCTTGCCGCCGCCGGCCTTCCGGCCGATCAGCGCAAGAAGGCCATTCTGGTCGGCATTCTCGCCGCCACCGTTTTGCGCATCATCTTCGCGTCGATCACCGTTCAGCTGCTCGCCATCGTCGGCCTGCTGCTCGCCGGTGGTCTGCTGCTTCTCTGGGTCTGCTGGAAGATGTGGCGCGAGCTGCGCGCCCAGCACGGCGCCGAGGGTGACGACGCGCTCGAGGGCGCGGAAGGCAAGCCGAAGAAAACCTTCTGGCAGGCCGCCAGCCAGATCGTCGTCGCCGACGTGTCGATGTCGCTCGACAACGTCCTCGCGGTTGCCGGTGCGGCTCGCGAACACCCGACCGTGCTCGTTGCCGGCCTGGCCCTCTCGATCGCGATGATGGGTATCGCCGCAAACTTCATCGCCCGCCTGCTCACCAAGCATCGCTGGATCGCCTATGTCGGTCTGGCCATCATTCTCTACGTCGCGCTCGACATGATGTATCGCGGCACGCTGGAAGTCTGGCCGTATCTGGCAGGCTGAGCTTCGGATTGAGAAAGACAAGGGCGGATCGGCGAAAGCCGGTCCGCCCTTTTATTTTTCCCAGTAATTGCCGACGCGCATGCACTGGCGGTCGTATTGCAATTCGTCCTTGAGGTAGTCGCGGATCGCCGCGGCCTCCGACTTTTCGCAGCCGACCCAGATAAAGGTCGGCGCGGCGCATTGCGGCACCAGCGAGCGGATCAGCCGCTCCAGTCCGCCCGTCGTGCCGGCGGCCGCACCGCTGCGATGCAGCCAGGCCACCTCCACCTCGGCGGCCGAAGCAATCGGCTGCTCTTCCTCGGCACTGTCCACCTCGCCGAAAAAGCGAACCCTGGTCCCGGCAGGCGCCGCCTCGGCAATCCGCAGCATGGCCGGCAGCGCCGTTTCGTCTCCGGCGAGAATGAGATCAGCCGCGTCGGGCATCCAGCCGCCACCCGGCCCCATGATGCCGATCAGATCACCGGCGGCAGCCGTCGCCCCGAAGGTCGCGCCCGGCATGGTTTCCCCCTCATGCAACACGAAGTCGATGTCGATTTCGCCGCGCACGGCATCGACACCCCGGATCGTGTAGATCCGCACGGCGGTGATCTTTTCATCCGGCCATCGGATGCGTCCATCGTCTCCGACCACGGGCCAGACAGGCGCCTCGCCATTCTGCGGCAGCAGCAGGCGCACATGCAGGCCACCCTGCTCGAAATCCTGGACGTTTGGGCAAGAGAACGTCACGCGGCGCATATGCGGCGTGATGGTACGGGCCCCGGTAACCGTCGCCATGCGCATGTTGGCAGGCAGCGTCGGCTTCGGCTTCTCAGACCACGTGAGCTCGAACTTTTCCTCGCCGGCGAAGTAGAAGAGATGTTCGGCGAGCACCGTGCGGATCATTGCCAGCTCGTCCTCGCTGTTCGAGGCAAGTTCGATGGCAAGAGTGCCGTCGGCAATGCTGATATCGGCAGCGCCAATTTCGTTTTTGAGATGCACTGTTTCGCCGACGCGGGTTACCGATGCATGCTCTGCGAAATGGTCGGCGATTTCATCGAGCATATGCCGCGCATCTGCAGGAATTGCCGTGCCCGAAAGCCTGAACTGCGCCGTCATGCCGCTTCCTTTCGTGTCAGGAGCCAGATGAGATAGGGGCCCCCAATCAGCGCCGCAAAGAGGCCGACGGGAACCTGATAGGGATAGATCACCACGCGCGACAGCCAATCGGCCGACATGAGCACGCCGGCTCCGATCAGGATGCTGGCGGCGAGCTGCTGGCCCGGCCGGTGGAACCCTGTGAGCCGCGCCAGATGCGGCGCGATCAATCCTGTCAAGCTGAGCGGCCCGACGAGGAAGGAACCGACCGCCGTCATCAGCGCGGCGATGGTCGCCAGCGCCAGACGGCTGGCGCCGACCGGCAGGCCGAGGCTGCGCGCCGAGGGGCCGCCAAGCGGCAGGATGGTGAGCCAGCGGCTGAGGAAGGGCAGCGGCGCAGCAAGCACTGCGAGCGAAATCACCGCGGTCCAGGCCTCGAAACTGCCCGCCCTGTTAGTGGAGCCCGAGAGCCAGGTGAGCAGCACATAGCCGCGCATATCGCCCTGCGCCAGAACCATGGTGACGATCGCCATCGAAAAGGCGCCGATCGCGATCCCGGCAAGCAGCAGCCGCTCCGGCGCGAACTGGGCGCGCGCCGCGATGGCGATCATAATCAGGAAGGCGACGAGAGCACCGATCGCCATCGAGACGAGCGTGACGAAGGGCGACGGGAAACCGAAGATGAAGAGCGCCACCGTCAGGCCCGCGCCGCCGCCGGCGCTCACGCCGAGCACTTCCGGGCTGGCGATCGGGTTGCCGGTGACGCGTTGCATGATGAAGCCCGCAGCCGCCAGCATGGCGCCTGCACCGCCGGCCACGATCGTGCGCGGCAGGCGCAGTGGGAGGAGATCGCTGAAGAGCGAACCGGTTGCGATATGCCAGCCATCGTTAGCCGGCGCCGTCGTCAGCACCAGGGCGACGACCGCTGCGAGGGCAACAAGCAGCATCAGGAAGACGCGAGCGGGGCTGCGCAGGCGCGTGATCGCCGAGCTAGTCTGTGCCGTGACGGCGGCAAAGGAATGCACGCGCGGCAGCAGATAGAGAAGCAGAGGACCGCCGAGCAAGGCCGTTGCCGCGCCCGCCGGGGCGATGTCGGTAAAGCCGGGGCCGAGCAGCTGCGTCAGGCAATCGGTGAAGAACAGGAGGGCGGCGCCGGTCAGCGGTGCAAAAATGACGAGCTGCGTCGTCGTGCGGGCGCCCGCGAAACGGGCGATCGCCGGGGCGGCAAGGCCGAGAAAGCCGATGATGCCGACATTGGCGGTGACCGAGGCCGAAAGCCAGACGGCAAGCAGCAGCACCGCAAGCCGGGTCGCATGCAGCGCGACGCCGAGGCTTTTGGCGCCCGCATCGTCCAGCGACAGAACCTGCAGCGGCCGCAGCAGCAGGACAGCGGCGGCAAAGCCTGCGAGTAGCCGCGGCGCAAGCGAGAGCACACCGCTCCAATCCTGCTGGCTGAGCGAACCCGCGCCCCAGATATAGATCGACATCGCATATTCGCCGCGGGCAAGGATGATCGTGACACTGAGCGCCGAGGCAATCAGTGTCACGATCATGCCCGACAGGGCGACCGTCACCGGATCGAGGCTGCGCCGCCAGCTCAATCCCAGCACGATCGCCACTGCGACCAATCCGCCGGCAAAGGCGATGAGTTCACGTGAAAGCCCGAGCAGCAGCGGCGAGAAGCTGAGGCCGATGCTCATGGCGAGCTGCGCGCCCGAGGCAATGCCAAGGGTCGAGGCATCGGCGATCGGATTGCGCAGCACGCGCTGGAGAAGGAAGCCGGACAGGCCGAGCGCCGCACCGGCAATCAGCGAAAGCGCAGCGCGCGGCATCATGCTTTGCCAGAGGAGTGCCGCGTCGAGCACCGCTTCGCTTGCCGGCAGCCGTGGCCTCAACGTCACCAAGAGCGCGAAGATCAGCGCGCAGGCGCAGGCCGAGACGGCAATGCTCAGCTGCGGCTTGCCCCAGCGGCTTGCCGGTTTGCGGCTAACCATTCCATGCATCGGTCAGCCCTTTCGCAAGCAGATCGGCAAAGCGCGATGCGGCAGGCAAGGCGCCATAGGGATTGATGGAGCCGATCGTCAGCACGCGCTTTTCCCTGACGGCGGGCAGCGCCTGCCAGAAGGCGCCATTCTGCAGCGCGGCGAGCGCATCCGGTGGGTGCGGCGGGATGAAGACGATCCAGGCATCCGGCATCGAGGCCAGCGTCTCGATGCCGATCGGCGCCATGGCGGTGTAGCTGGTCTTGCCTTCCCAGGCATTCTTCAGGCCGGTGCGCGCCAGAACCTCACCGAACATGCTGTCGCTGCCGAACACACGATAATGACGGGCATCGCCGAGATTGATCGGCAGGATCGCCCGGCCGTCGCCAGCCGACAGAACCGTTCGGTAGTGATCGAGCCGTGCCGAGAGATCGTCCGCATAGCGCTTGCCGCTTGCGAGCCCGAGCTCTTCCGATATCGCGAGCGTCACTTCCTGGGCGCGCTGGAAGGGGCTGTCTCCCATCCGATAGATCGACTGGCTCTTGACCGGAGCGATGCGGCTCATCGGGCCGTCGGCCCAGCCATAAAAATTCGAGTTGAAGATCAGGTCCGGCCTGGCGAAGCGCAGCACCTCGAAATTCGGCGTGCCGCGCAGGCCGAGATCGGCGACGCTTTCGGGAACGACGGGCTCGACGGCAATCTTTCGGAAGCCGACCAGCTCGGTTGCCGCCACCACGTCGGCGCCAAGCGCCAGCAGCGTTTCGAGCAGCGCCCAATCGAGCGTCGCGACGCGCGGTGACGCGGCAGCCCTCGATAGGGACGGCGCGGCGAGAGCGGCGGCCATGCCGAGAACGCTGCGGCGGGTGAATGCCGTCCCCGGTGTCACAGCAGATAGCTCACAGGCTCGCCGCGCGCCGGATGCGTGAAGACACCCATGCCGACGCCGAAGATCGACTGCAGCCGCTCGGCCTGCATGATTTCCTCCGGCGTCCCCTTGGCGCTGATCCGGCCACGATTGAGCGCGATGATCTCGTCGCAATGACGGGCAGCGAGATTGATGTCGTGCAGCACGATGACGACGGTGAGACCGCGCTCGTGGCTGAGCGACTCCACCAGCGACAGCATCGACGCCTGATGGGCGAGGTCGAGCGCCGAGGTCGGTTCGTCGAGCAGCAGGCAGCTCGCATCCTGTGCCAGCATCATGGCGATCCAGGCGCGCTGACGCTCGCCGCCGGACATGTTGGCGACCGGCCTGTCGGCAAAGTCTTCAAGCTCGGTGCGGGCAATGGCGTCGTCGACGAGAGCGTGGTCGGCCTTGCCGAAACGGCCAAGCGTGCCGTGCCAGGGAAAGCGCCCGAGCGCGACGAGCTCGCGCACCGTCATACCGTCGGTGGCAGGCGTGAATTGCGGCATATAGGCGATCTTGCGGGCGAACTCCCGTCCACTCCAGGCCGACGCATCCTTGCCCTCGAGCGCAAGCTTTCCACCCGTCGCCGCATGCTGGCGCGCCATGATCTTCATCAGCGTCGACTTGCCCGACCCGTTCGGCCCCACCAGCCCGTAAATGCGCCCGCTCTCAAGCGACAGATCGATGCCGGAAAGAATGGTGCGATCGCCTGCGGCAAAGCGGACATCAGACATCGTCAGGAAGGGGGTGGACATCGACAAGACTCCCGTAAAACAGCTGCGGGAGGGACATGGCCCTCCCGCCGTTTTGCTTGGTGCAAAACTTTACTGCGATTGTCAACTTACCATTTCTTGCTCAGCTTGAAGGTGATGGTCCGCGGATCGCCGTAGCTGCAGGTCAGCGTTCCCTGGCAACCCTTGACGTAGTCCTTGTCGAACAGATTGGTGACGTTCAGAGACGCGCCCCAGCCTTCCTTCTCGTAGCGCAGCCCGGCGTCAAACAGCGTTGCGCCCGGTACCCGGTGCTCGTTGGTATTGTCGGCCCAGGACTGGCCCTGATAGCGGACGCCAGCGCCGAAGCTGAGGCCTTCCAGCGGTCCGTCTATGACGGAGTAATCAAGCCATAGAGTTGCTGTCGTATCGGGGATCAGCATCGGATAGTTTCCGACCCACTCGGCGCGGTCCTTGGTGATCTCCATGTCGAGATAGGTGAAGGAGCTGAGCACCTTCCAGTGCTCGTCGATGTTGACCTTGCCTTCAAGCTCGATGCCTGTCGACTTCACTTCGCCGATCGACGCACTGCCGAAAGGATTGACCGGCGTGGCAAACGGTACGAGGACGTTCTTTTTGGTGATCTGGAAAACCGATGCCGTCAGGACACCGTCGATGAACGTCGGTTCGTATTTGATACCGGCTTCGATCTGATACCCCTTCTCCGGATCATAGGACGATCCGTCGCCGACTGGCGGCTGAGCGTTTGCGTCGAGTACCGGCGTGAAGAAGGTCGCAGCGCTGACATAGGGGGTGAGGCCGTTGCCGAACTCATAGGCGAGGCCTGCACGGCCGCTGAAGGCGCCGTCCTGCTCATCGTAGTCGGGCGAGTAGACAAGCGAAGCCGGGCTTTCCGACTTCTTGTCGACAAAGTCGTATCGGCCGTTCAACGTCGCAATCCACCCATCGCCAAAGCGGATCTGATCCTGGGCGTAGATGCCGAGTTGCTGCATGGTCAGGTTCTGATCGAGATAAACCGACGCTGCGCCCTGCGGCGTACCGTAGATCGGGTTGTTGGCGCTGATCGGAGTGCCGCCACCGGATGCCTGAACCTGGTCGAGATTATAGTAGCGGTAGTCGATACCCACCAGGAAGTTGTGATCAAGCCCACCGGTTTCGAATTCCCGTTCCAGCCTCGTATCGACCGAGAAGGTGTCGACGTTGGATGTTCCCTCGAAGCCGATGCGGCCGAGAAGGTTGTCGGGCGTCAGCGGCACATCCGAGTAATTGTACTGGTTGCTCGGATCGTAATATCCGTAGGTATACGGTCCAATTTCATGCTTGTACAAATGGCCGAATCGCAGGTTCTGCGACAGCTTCCAGCCATTGTCGAACTCGTGCTTGAACTCGTAACCGAGCATGGCCTGGTTGTATTTGCCGTTGTCGATATCCGGCTCGCCCAGGAATGCGTCACGATCGATCTTGCCGAAGGAGGCATTCTTCACCGTTCCGTAATAGGGGAGGAACGAGCCGCCGACATGAACCTGGTCGAGCGCGGAGAAGTAGCCATAGACATTGAGGCTCGTCGCTGCGTCGGGCTCGAAGCTGACCTGAGGCGCGATGGCACCACGGAAATCGTGGGCGAAATCCGTGAACTGATCTCCGCCGGCAACCCTGCCTGTGATGCGGTATTTCCATACGCCATCGGGATCGATCGGCTGATTGGCGTCAAAGCCCACGAAAGCGTTGCCGAAAGTATTGATACCGACTTCCGTGGAAACGAAGGGCTCGTCCTGAGGGCGCTTGCTCACCATGTTGACGATGCCGCCGGGGCTTGCGCCGCCGTAGAGCACTGATGCGGGGCCCTTGAGCACTTCGACGCGCTCCAGGAAATACGGATCGATCTGGAATCCGCCGAAGCTGTAGCTGAACAGGTTGAGGCCGTCGAGGAAGACGCCCGACTGCGTCGCGTTGAAGCCGCGGATATAGAACCAGTCCGTGTCGGCATCGACACCAAATGGCTCAGCCGTTACACCGGACGTATAGCGAAGCGCCTCATCGACCTTGTTGACCACGCCGCGATCCTGCAATTCCTCGCGGCCGATAACCGAAACCGACTGCGGAATGTCCTTCAGCGGAATATCGCTCTTCGAACCCGTCGCCGACCGCTTGGCGACATAGCCCTTTACCGGGCTCGTTGCCGTTGCCTCGGAATTGCCGCCTGCCGCTTCGCCCTGAACGGTGATCGGTTGCAGCTGAGTTGCCTGCTGCGCCAGAGCAGGCATGGCGGCCGTGATGCCGATAACGGCTGCGCCGGTCAGAAGGTTAGTCTTCAATATGAAAAATTTGGTCCGCCCACGCATTGCCTTACCCCACTCGCGCCGGTTTGAACGATGCCCGGCTAACAGCTTTTCGATAAGCTGAGCGTTTAACTCAAATTTTAGGGTGGGGATTGTCGCAATCCGGGGAATTTGAACGTTTTTGGGCAAATTTCCGCATTCTAAACAAATGCTCGTGAGGCGTGGTTTTCAGGCAACGTTGGCCTTCTTCCACAGCGCCGGCGTTGCGCCGGTCACCTTGCGGAAGACGCGGGTGAAATGCGCCTGATCGGAGAACCCGGTTTCGGCGGCGATGACGGGAAGCGTGAATTCGCCGCGTAAAAGCAGATGCTTGGCGCGGTCGACGCGGGCATTCGTCTGCCACTGATGCGGCGCGATGCCGGTCGAGGCCTTGAAGGCATGGCTGAAGTGCGATTGGGACAGGCCCGTCAGCGAAGCCAATTCTTCCAGGCGGATGTTGCGGAGGCAATTCTGTTCAATGAATTCCTGCGCGCGGCGCAGCTGCCAGCTTGCCAGCTTGCTGCGCTTGCGTACCGGCGCCTTGGTGAGTTTCAGCACGTCGATGATCAGCGCCAGCGCCAGGCCGTCGCCATAGAGATCGTGCAGCGGCTGGGGGCTGACGCATTCGGCAGCGATCAGATTGGCAAGTGCCATTACCCGATCATCGTGAAACAGCAGGCGGGCATCGGCGAGCCGCGACGGATCGATATCCTCCATCAGCCGCCGTCCGACGATCTCGGCATCGAAGTGAATGTCGAGATGGCGCACGAACTGCACGTCGACGAGATCGGCCCAGAGTTCCATGCCGGCCGGCACATAGGAGATCGGCCGGCACACCGTGTCCTGCACCGCGCCGGCGCTCTTCGGCGTCAGCTTGACGCGGCTGTCGCCCGGGCCGCGCATGTCGAGCAGGATGAAGAGGCGCGGATCGTTCGCCACATAATAGCCGCCCGCGTAAGGCGCGCATTCGACATCCCAGACATCCGCGACGATGCCGTTCCAGTTGCGGCGGTTCATGCCGCCGACGACGGAAAAGCCTTCGATCCTGTTCTGCATGCGCGGTTGAAAGGTCATGGGGGCGCCGAATTAAACCTTCATTTTATAATCAAGTTTTCTCTAGCGAATATGGGAATGGTTGGCAACTGGCATTCGCTGCAGCGCAAAAAAGGTCCGCGCCGATCGCCTCTTCATTTCCGGGCACGCCTGTTCTAGCATCACCCCCATGAGCCTCGAATCCGTCCGCGCCTTCTTCAGCGCCCATGCACCCGATATCCAAATCATCGAAACCGAAGCCAGCTCTTCGACTGTGACGCTGGCCGCCGAAGCCCATGGCGTCGAGCCTGCGCAGATCGCCAAGACGATCTGCCTGCGCGTCGGCGACGAGACGATGCTGGTGGTCGCAAGCGGCACGGCACGGCTAGATAACCGCAAATTCAAGGACACGTTCGGCGGTAAGGGCCGCATGCTCGGACCCGATGAAGTGCTTGAGGCGACCAGCCATCCAGTCGGCGGCGTCTGCCCCTTCGGCCTTCCTTCTGCGCTGCCAATCTATTGCGATGCCTCGCTGAAACGCTTTGACGAGGTGCTTCCGGCGGCCGGTTCTCCGAACTCCGCGGTACGCATTCCGACCGAACGTCTGGCGGCAATCACCGGTGCGAAATGGGTCGATGTCTGCCAATAGACTTTCGGCTGGCTTCAAATTGCCGTACGGCCACCTATATTAGCATCGAGAGAAGATAACAGATTGGAGAAGAGATGCCGGGTGCCGTTTCGCGTTTTGCCAAGTTTGCGGCGATTGCCGTCCTGACAAGCGCCACCGTTTTCGCTGCCTATGGAGACGCCGAAGCCCGCCGGGCCGGGGGCTTCAGCGGATTTGGCAGCCGTGGAACACGGACGTTCCAGGCACCGCCGGTCACACGCACGGCACCGCAGCAGGTTTCGCCGGTCGACCGCACGATGGCGCCGCGCCCGCAGACGCCGGCAACGGCGCAGCAACCGGCTGGCGCCCAGCGCCCCGGTGGCCTGTTCGGTGGCTTCGGCCGCTCGATGGTCGGTGGCCTGATCGCCGGTGGCCTGCTTGGCATGTTGCTCGGCCATGGTTTCGGCGGCGGCTTCGGCTTCCTCGGCATGCTGCTGCAGATCGCGCTGATCTTCGGCGCCATCACGCTCGCCATGCGCTTCTTTGCCAATCGCCGCCAGCCATCCTACGGCTCGGCAGGCGGTCCGTCGTACAGCAACATGTCGTCGAACAGCAATTCGTCCTTCGCCATTCCAAAGATCGGTTCGGGTGCCGGGGGTTACCAGCAACAGCAGCCGCGCAGCCAGCGCCCCAGCGATGAGATCGGCCTGGCCCAGGCGGACCTCGACCAGTTCGAGGAACTGCTGACGGAAGTGCAGACCGCCTATGGCGCCGAGGATTACGGCACGCTTCGCAAGCTGACGACCCCGGAGGCCATGTCTTATCTGGCCGAAGAACTCGGCGAGAACGCTACAAACGGCGTCCGCAACCGCGTCTCCGACGTCAAGCTGCTGCAGGGCGATATTGCCGAAGCCTGGCGCGAAGACGGGCTGGACTACGCAACGTTGGCAATGCGCTACTCGTCGATCGACGCCATGGTGGAGCGCGACAGCGGCCGCGTCGTTTCCGGCGACGACCAGCGCCCGAGCGAAAGCACCGAAGTCTGGACCTTCGTCCGCAAGAACGGTGCCGACTGGAAGCTTTCTGCCATTCAGGGCACGGAGCAGCGCGCCGCCTGAGCGGCGCGTTCTCTCCTCAACCCTTGAAGGTGTAGTCGGCGATCGACTGCGCCTTCATCTCGATCGAGAAGCCCGGCTTCGTCGGCGGCATATAGGCCGCATTGAGGATATCGCAGGGATCGACGAAATGTTCGTGCAGGTGGTCGACATATTCGATCACCCGGCCGTCCTTCGTCCCCGAAACGGCGATGTAATCGATCATCGACAGGTGCTGGACATATTCGCAGAGCCCGACGCCGCCGGCATGCGGCCAGACCGGCAACCCGTATTTGGCAGCGATCAGCAGCACCGACAGAACCTCGTTCAGCCCACCCATGCGGCAGGAATCGATCTGGACGATATCGATCGCGCCCTCGGCGATGAACTGCTTGAACATGATGCGGTTCTGGCACATCTCACCGGTCGCGACCTTTACCGGCGCAATCGCCTGGCGGATCTTGCGGTGACCGGCGACATCATCGGGGCTCGTCGGCTCCTCGATGAAGAACGGCTTGGCGAAGGCCAGCTGCTTCACCCAGTCGATCGCCTGCGGCACTTCCCAGACCTGATTAGCGTCGATCATCAGGTAGCGGTCAGGACCCATGACCTCGCGGGCGATCCGCAGGCGGCGGATATCGTCTTCGAGATCGCGGCCGACCTTCATCTTCACATGATTGAAACCGGCATCTATCGCTTCCTGGCAAAGGCGGCGCAGCTTTTCGTCGTCATAGCCGAGCCACCCGGCAGAGGTCGTGTAGCAGGCATATCCCTCGGCCTTCAGCGTCGCGATCCGCTCTGCCTTGCCGGCTTCCGCCTTCTTCAGGATCGCCACTGCCTCGTCGCGCGTCAGCACGTCGGTGAGATAGCGGTAATCGACGATATCGGCGATTTCCTCCGCTGAAAGTTCCGAAACCAGCTGCCAGACCGGCTTGCCTTCCTTCTTCGCCAGCAGATCCCAGAAAGCATTGACCACCGCGCCGGTCGCGAGATGCATGGCGCCCTTATCCGGGCCGATCCAGCGCAGCTGGCTGTCGCCGGTCAGATGCCGCCAGAACTTGCCGGGTGCAGCACGGAAGCTCTCCAGATCCTGGCCGACGACCAAGTGTTCCATCGCCCTGATCGCCATGCAGCAGATGTCGTTGCCGCGGCCGATCGTGAAGGTCAGGCCATGACCTTCGAGCCCCTCATCGGTATCGAGGATCACATAGGCGGCGGAGTAATCCGGATCCGGGTTCATCGCGTCGGAGCCGTCAAGGCTCTGCGAGGTCGGAAAGCGGAGATCGAAAACGCGAAGGCCGGTGATGCGGGTCATTGTCTTTCTCCCGCGCCTCAGATCGTCCAGCCGCCATCGATGGCGTAGGCCTGGCCGGACGTATAGGTGGCACCGGCAAGGTAGACGGCAAGCTCGGCAATCTCTTCCGGCGAGCCCAGGCGGCCCATCGGCTGGCGGGAGATAAAGGCGGCGCGCGCCGTCTCGTAGTCGCCCTGCGCCTTCATGCGATCCTGCAGCGACGGGCTCTCGACGGTGCCGGGGCAAATCGCGTTGCAGCGGATGCCCTGGGCAACATAATCAGCCGCGACCGACTTGGTCAGGCCGATGACGGCGGCCTTGGTGACGCCATAGGCGAAGCGGTTCGGCACGCCCTTGATGCTGGAGGCGACCGAAGCCATGTTGATGATCGAGCCGTCCTTGCGCTCCAGCATGCCGGGCAACACGGCTCGGATGGTGCGGATCATCGCCTTGACGTTGAGATCGAGCGCGAATTCCAGATCGCTGTCCTTCATCTCGAGGATCGATCCGGCATGAACGAAACCGGCGCAATTGAAGAGCACGTCGACCAGGCCGATTTCGGAGACCAAGGCGTTGACCGCCGCCTCGTCGAGGACGTTGAGCTTGTGGGTCGCGATACCGGTGTCGGCGGCAAGCTGCGCCAGCGTCTCGGTGTTGATATCGGTCGCGTGCACAGTGGCGCCTGCCTGATGGAAGGCGATCGCCGAGGCGCGGCCGATCCCCTGCCCTGCGGCGGTGATCAGAACGGTCTTGCCGGAAAGTGAGATGGTCATGTCGGGGCCTCCCTTGATGTCACGCATGGAAAAGCAGCGAAGGCGGTCTTCGCCGTCCTTCAACTCGCATTGTCATATTATCGATAAAAAACAGAACAGCAAAAAGCAATGCCGAAGTTTGCGATTGCTGGCCTTGACAGCGCGGCACCGCGGCGGACCGGCGAGCGATATTTTCCGGCGGCTATATATTCTATTAATTTAGGCGGCCTATGATTGCGGATACAAATATCCGTTACCTATTATTTAGACATCATTAAAAGACTTTCGCTTTCCTGATGAACGACAAAACCCACGACACATTGAGCGCCCGATGAGCGAATATCAGAACAGAGCCGTCGAACTCATGCAGACGCTGATCGGCAACCAATCGACGGCCGACATCAACGACCGCCGCAATGCCTTCATCTTCAGGGCCATCGGGCTCTATCAGGCTCTGGGTGGTGACCCGGAATCCGTGCAGGGCGTTGTCGAAAAGGTCTATGCCGTCCGCGCACCGCGGATCGACGCTGCGGTCGGCGATCTGATGTACAATCTGGCAGGCGTCGGCCATGCCTCCGATCTGGACATCATCCAGGCTGCCTATAACAAGCTTGATCAGGCCGTGCCGTCAGCCGTTCCGCTGAAGCGCGCCCGGACCTGATCCGGAATTCACCAAAGTTCAAGCCTTCCCGTAGCCACCGCCTGTCGGCGTGGTGACGATGAAGGCTTCGCCGGCTTCGAGCTGCGTGTGAGCGCTTCCGATCAGGATATCGAGTGCGCCGGAGTTCCGGCGTACGGCGTTGCGGCCGAGTTCGCCCGGCTCGCCGCCTTCCAGCCCGAACGGCGCGACGCGGCGATGACCCGAGAGGATCGCGAATTCCAGCTTCTCGCGCGCCCGGATCGTCCGCTCGGTCCCATCGCCCGCCGACCACTTGCCGCGCCCGCCAGAGCCCTTGCGGATATGGAAATCCTCCAGCACTACCGGGAAGCGGGTTTCCAGAATTTCCGGATCAGTTAGCCGCGAATTGGTCATGTGCGTATGCACGGCATCGGCGCCCTTGAACCCCGGACCGGCCGGCGCGCCCGAGCAGATGGTTTCGTAATATTGATAGGCATCGTTTCCGAAGGTCAGGTTGTTCATCGTCCCCTGCGCCGCTGCCATCGCGCCGACGGCGCCGAACAGGCAGTTAGTGACGGCCTGGCTGACCTCGACATTGCCGGCGACGACGGCTGCCGGATATTCCGGCGTCAACATCGTACCCTCTGGAATAATGATGCGGATCGGCCGCAGGCAGCCGGCATTCATCGGAATATCCGCCTCGACGAGGACCCGGAAGACATAGAGAACGGCGGCACGGGTGACCGGCTGCGGCGCGTTGAAATTGTCGGCGCGCTGCGGTGAGGTTCCGGTGAAATCGACCGTCGCCTCGCGCTTTTCCTTGTCGACCGTGACCTTGACGACGATCTTGCAGCCCTGATCCATCTCATAGCTGTAGTCGCCGTCCTTGAGACGGTCGAGAACGCGGCGCACACTTTCGGCGGCATTGTCTTGGACGTGGCCCATATAGGCATGGACGACATCTTCGCCGAAGAGCGCGATCATCTTGGCAAGTTCGGCGACACCCTTTTCATTGGCGGCGACCTGCGCCTTGAGGTCGTTGACGTTCTGGGCCAGCTGGCGCACCGGATAACGGGCGCCGGTCAGAAGGGAGGCGAGCTCGTCCTCGCGGAAGCGGCCGCGATCGAGGAGCTTGAAGTTGTCGATATAGACGCCTTCTTCCTCGATATGGGTCGCCAGCGGCGACATGGAGCCGGGCGCGATGCCGCCGATATCGGCGTGGTGGCCGCGGCTTGCCACCCAGAAACGGATGCGGCTTCCCCCGGCGTCGAAGACCGGCGTGCAGACCGTCAGGTCCGGCAGATGGGTGCCGCCATTATAGGGCGCGTTGATCAGGAACACGTCGCCCGGATGGATGACCGGGTTTTCGCGGATGGCGGTCGCCACCGAGGCATCCATGGATCCCAGATGCACCGGCATGTGCGGCGCATTGGCAACCAGATTTCCCTCGGCATCGAAGACCGCGCAGGAGAAATCCAGGCGCTCCTTGATATTGACCGAATAGGCAGTGTTCTGCAGCGTCACGCCCATCTGCTCGGCGATCGACATGAAGAGGTTGTTGAAGATCTCCAGCATGACAGGATCGGCTTTGGTTCCGATCGCGGTGCGTTCCGGCAGCGCCTTGATGCGGCTCAGCACGACATGGTCATGGATCGTCAATTTCGCCTGCCAGCCATCCTCGATGACGATCGTCTGGTTCGGCTCGATGATGATTGCCGGGCCGGTGACGGTCTGGCCCGCCTGAAGCGAGGCGCGCAGCACGACGGCTGCGTCATGCGCTTCGCCCTGCGAATGAAAGAGCGTGCGGCGCGTGGCCTCCGCCTCGCCGCCGGCGCCTTCTTCGTTGCTCACATCGATCTGCGCGGCAGCGCCGCCGATCGTCTCGACCTCGATCGCCTCGACCACCAGCGGCTTGCCCTCGGCGATGAAGCCGAAGCGGCGCTTGTGGAGGATCTCGAACTCGGCGCGCAGACGGTCCGCACTGTCCTCGGCCGGGAACCGGGTTTCGACGGCAAGAAGAGTATCGGTCCCGGCGTAGCGGATGTGAGCGCGGGCAACGGTCTGGATCTCTGCTGAGGCGACGCCCTGCGCCTCCAGCTCAGGCTTGCATTCGCCCTGAAGCTCGGCGGCAAGACCGGCGATTGCGGCGGGTGCGGACGCATCTAGCGGCACGCCGAGCGCCTTCTGACGGGTCGCGCGGATATCGGCGAGCCCCATGCCATAGGCAGACAGCAGGCCAGACATCGGATGCAGCAGAATGCTCTTCATCCCCAACGCATCGGCGACTAGGCAGGCGTGCTGGCCACCCGCGCCGCCGAAGCAGTTCAGCGCATAGCGCGTCACATCATAGCCGCGCTGCACGGAGATCTTCTTGATCGCCTCGACCATGTTGGCGACGGCGATGCGGATGAAACCGTCGGCCACCTCTTCCGGGCTTCTGTTATCACCGATCCGCGCCGCAAGTTCGGCGAATTTCGCCCGGACGGTCTCGACGTCGAGCGGCTGGTCCTGGTTCGGGCCGAAAATGGCGGGGAAGAATTCGGGCAGCAGTTTGCCGGTCATGACATTGGCGTCGGTCACCGCCAGCGGCCCGCCATTGCGATAGCAGGCGGGACCGGGATGGGCACCGGCGGAATCCGGGCCGACGCGGAAACGGTTGTCCTCGAAATGCAGGATCGAGCCGCCGCCGGCAGCGACCGTATGGATCAGCATCATCGGTGCACGGACGCGCACGCCGGCCACCTCCGTCTCGAAGGCGCGCTCGTATTCACCGTCGAAATGCGCAACGTCTGTAGACGTGCCGCCCATGTCGAAGCCGATGACGCGGGAGAAGCCCGCCTGCTCGCCGGTCTTGGCGAGACCGACGACGCCGCCCGCCGGTCCTGAGAGGATCGCGTCCTTGCCCTGGAACATATCGGCCGCCGTCAGCCCGCCCGAGGACATCATGAACATGACGCGAGCACCGGTGCGCTTGACGTCGAGCTCATCGGACACCTGCGCCACATAGCGGCCGAGCACGGGCGAGAGATAGGCGTCGACAACGGTGGTGTCACCGCGGCCGACGAGCTTGATCAACGGCGAGACTTCGTGGCTGACAGAGACCTGCTCGAAGCCGAGCTCACGGGCGATGCGGGCAACCGCTGCCTCGTGGGCCGGGAACTTATAGGCGTGCATGAAGACGATGGCGACCGAACGATACCCTTCGGCGCGCACAGCTTCCAGCGCCCGGCGCGCCTCGTCTTGATCGAGTGCCAGCTCGACCGTGCCATCGGCCAGCACACGCTCGCCGATCTCGGTGACAGTGTCATAGAGCGCATCGGGCTTGATGATTTCGGTCGCGAAGATCTTCTTGCGCTCCTGATAGCCGATCCTCAGCGCATCGCGGAATCCCCTGGTGGTCACCAGCGCCAGCCGCTCGCCCTTGCGCTCCAGCAGCGCATTGGTGGCGACCGTCGTGCCCATGCGGACTTCGCCGATCAGGCCGGCGGGGATCGGCTCGCCCGCCGTCAGCCCGAGATGGAGGCGGATGCCGTGGACCGCCGCATCGCGATAGGCAAACGGGTTTTCGGAAAGCACCTTGCGGGCGTGCAGTTCCCCCTGCGGGTCGCGGGCGACGATATCGGTGAACGTGCCGCCGCGATCGATCCAGAAATCCCAGCTTTTGGTATCCGTCGCTTGCATGGCCCGTCCTCAGATTGGATTGCGGAATTGCACGTTGATAAAATATCGATAAAATGACGACATATTCTCGTCAAGACAGGAGAACGATATGACCGAACAAAAGAACGACGCGATGGATGTCAATCGTTTCTCCGGCACTGCCCCTCTCGGGCCGATCGTCTCCTCTGCGCATCTCGCAGAAGGTGGCTCGCCTGGTCTCTCCGAAGTGGAATACGGCCTCATCCTTGCCTCGCATGCCTTCGACCGCTGGATCGTCAGATGCATGGCGGCCGCCGGCTTCCCCGGCCTGTCTCCCATGGAGATCATGATCCTTCATTCGATCCGCCATCGCGACCGCGAAAAGAAGCTTGCCGACATCTGCCTCGTGCTCGACATCGAGGATACGCATGTGGTCACCTACGCGATCCGCAAGCTTGAAGCCGCCAAGCTTTTGGCAACAGGCAGGACCGGAAAGGAGAAGACCGTGAAGATCACCGAGCGTGGCTCGGAAGCCTGCAAGACCTATGCCGAAGTCCGCAAGCATCTCCTCGTCGATCCGACCGCCAATGCCCGGCCGTCCGAGCAGACGCTCTCGGAAACAGCCGCCATCCTGCGCTTCATCTCCGGAGCGTTCAACCAGGCAGCACGGGCGGCCGCAACGCTCTAGGCGGAAGCGGCGCCGGTCCGAGAATTGTTGCATGCCACGGCGCGTTTGTGGCCTTGACAAGAACGGATGCCTGTATTTTATTCAAGCCTGCGGATTAGGCAGACGAGCCATACCGCAATCACATGACTCCGATAGTCGCTGGGCAGTTTCGCCCCATGACGCCCCGTCGATGATGGGCCCGCGTCGTGGGGTTTTTGGTTTTTTTGGTTCCGCATGACCGACGCATTGAAAATCGGCATTCTCTACTCCACCACCGGCCCCTACGGCTCGATGGGGCGCGACGCGCGCGACGGTGCGGAATTTGCACTGGCCGAATTTGCCGCTGCACGGCGCATCGGGATCGAGCCCGTGTTCTTCGACCCCCATGCCGACCTCGCCGCCTATCTGGAAGGCGCCCGCCAGCTTTTGCGCGCCGGCTGCCGCCATATCGTCGGCACCATCACGTCTGCCGCCCGCAAGGAAGTCATTCCGCTCGTCGAAAAGCATGACGGCCTGCTCTGGTATATGTGCCCCTACGAGGGTTTCGAGGCCAATGAGAACGTCATCTATGTCGGCGGCTGCCCGAACCAGCACCTGATCCCGCTTTTCGAGCACCTCATCCCGCGCTTCGGCGCCCGGCCCTATCTTGTCGGCGCCAACTACGTCTGGGGCTGGGAAATGAACCGGCTGGCGCGCGAACTGATCACCAATGCCGGCGGCGAAGTGCTCGGCGAGCGCTATCTGCCGCTTGAGGAAACCGCCGTGGAGCGTATCGTTGCCGATATCGAGCAGCGCCGCCCGAGCTTCATCCTGAACAACCTGATAGGCCCGTCGAGCTACGCCTTCCTGGCAGCGATCGGGAAGCTCGCCGAACGCGATCCGGCCTTCCGCCCGGAAAACTGCCCTGTCGTCAGCTGCGACCTGATGGAATGCGAGCTTGCCGATATCGAGCCCGGCAAGGCGATCGGTCAGCTCTGCGCCGCCTCCTATTTCGACAATCTCACGACGCCTGAAAACCTGTCCTTCAAGATCCGGGTGGCGGCGCGCTATGGCGCCGAGCGGCGTGTTTCGAGCGTCTTCGCCAGCGCCTACACGGCCGTCAAGCTCTGCGCCGACGCGATCGTTGCGGCGGGCAGCGACGAACCGGCAGCGGTGCGCCGCGAGCTCTATGAAACGCAGCGCCCGAGCCTTTTCGGCTCGATCGCCATCGACCGCGAGACAAATCACGCACCGCTGCCTTTCCATCTCGGCCAGATCAATGCCGGGAACGGCTTCGATGTCGTGACATCGCGGCCGCCGCTCGCCGCCGACCCCTATCTGACGGGCCGCAACAGGCAGGCCGCACCGAAACTCAGGGTGGTCTCATGAGAGAAACCCCGAATTTCACCGGCTGGCACGCCGCCGTTATCCATCGCGAGGACAGCAATACCGAAAGGCTGATCCGTCAGCTGCGGCTGCTCGGCATCCGCGCCACCCTGCAATGGGCACCGCTGGCCGTGACCGATCTGCCGGATCTCGTGATCGTCGATGCCGACCAGGGCTGGGACGACCTTCTTCCGTGGAAGGATCCGGCCGCCGCCTGCCCCGTCGTTGCGCTGCTGGGATCGGAAGCCCCGGGCCGCATCGCCTGGGCCCTGGAACAGGGTGCGGGCTCCATCATCGCCAAACCGATCGCCACGTCAGCCGTCTATCCTGCGCTGGTCATGGCCGTCTCGATCCATCAGGAACGCAAAAACAATGCCGAACGGCTGCAATATCTCGAAGAGCGCGTGCGCCTTCGTCCCCTCGTCCATGCCGCGGTGGAAAAGCTGATGGCCGCCCACCGTGTCGATGAGGAACGCGCCTACGCGATCCTGCGCGATTGCGCCATGCGCCGCCGCCTGCCGATGGAGCAGATCGCCGCCTTCATCATCGGCGGCGCCGAACCTCTGCCGGAGGCAGGCTGATGCGCGTATTGAAGGAAATGCTGCGCCAGCCCGCGGCCCTGTTCGGCCTCGTGGTCGTCGCCCTCGTCGTCGTCATGGCGATTGCCGCGCCCTGGATCGCGCCTTTCGATCCTGACAACCAGATGTTCGACGGCCTGTCGCTCGAAGGTGCGCCGCTGCCGCCCGGCGGCCAGTTCCTGCTCGGCACCGATACGCTCGGCCGCGATCTGTTCTCGCGTCTGCTCTACGGCGCCCGCACCTCGCTGGTCATCGGCCTCGTCGCCAACGGCATCGCCGTTGGGATCGGCCTTTTCGTCGGCATCGTCGCCGGCTACCTGAAGGGTTTCGCCAGCAATGTGCTGATGCGCTTCACCGATCTGATGATGGCCTTCCCGGCACTGCTGCTCGCCATCGTTCTTGCCGCCCTGCTGCGCCCGAGCCTCTGGATCGTCGCGATGGTGATCGCGCTGGTCAACTGGGTGCAGGTGGCGCGTATCGTCTATACCGAGACGCGCGGCCTCTCCGAGCGCGATTTCATCATGGCCGAACGCTCGCTCGGCGCCGGGCATCTGCGCGTGCTCTTCATGCATATCCTGCCGCATCTGGTCCCGACGGCGATCGTCTGGGGCACGCTCGGCATCGCCACCACCGTGCTGCTCGAAGCGACGCTCTCCTTCCTCGGCATCGGCGTGCAGCCGCCGCAACCGTCCTGGGGCAACATCATCTTCGAGAGCCAGAGCTATTTCCAGGCGGCCCCGTGGCTGGTCTTCTTCCCGGGCATCGTCATTCTGCTCACCGCTCTCTCCTTCAATCTGGTCGGTGATGCGCTGCGCGACATTCTCGATCCGACGCAGCGGGGGAGAAACTGATGTTCCTCGTTCTGCGCCGCCTCGCCCAGGCGTTTCTCATCCTGCTCGGCGTCGCCGCCATCACCTTCGTCCTGCTCTATGCGCTGCCCGCCGATCCGGCGCGGATGATCGCCGGACGCAGCGCCACGGCCCAGACGGTCGCCAATATTCGCCACGAACTCGGCCTCGATCAACCGCTGCTCCTGCAGTTCTGGCATTATCTGACCAATCTGCTGACCGGCAATCTCGGCCGCTCCTACGCCCAGAAGACCGACGTCTGGACGCTGATCGCCGCCCGCTTGCCGGCGACGCTGACGCTGATGCTTGCCGGCATCGTGGTCGAAGTCGTCCTCGGCCTGACGCTTGGCACGATCGCTGCGATCCGCCGCGGCGGTTTTGTCGATCGTCTCGTCATGATGGCGTCCTTTGTCGGCGTTTCCGCCCCGCAATTCGTCGTCGCACTGCTGCTTCTCTACGTCTTCGCCGTGACGCTCGGATGGTTTCCGATGAGCGGCTACGGCACGCTTGCCCATGTCGTGCTGCCAGCCACCACCCTCGGCGTCCTTGGCGCCGGCTGGTACGCACGCATGGTGCGCTCGGCGATGATCGACGTGCTCAATCAGGACTATGTGCGCACCGCCCGCGCCAAGGGCCTGTCGTCGCGCCGCATCATCTTCCGCCACGCGCTCCCCAACGCCATCCTGCCGATCATCGCCATGATCGGCATCGATATCGGCCAGTTCATGGGCGGCGTGGTCGTCGTCGAGGCCGTCTATGGCTGGCCTGGTATCGGCCAGCTTGCCTGGCAGGCGATCCAGCAGGTCGACATCCCGATCATCATGGGCGTGACGCTGACGTCAGCGCTCGCAATCGTCATCGGCAACCTGATTGCCGACCTCATCGCGCCGGTCATCGACCCGCGTATCCGCACACGCTGACAGCAACCAAAGAAGGGGAACCCAATGTTCAAAAGCTGGCTTCGAATGACGACCATGGCGACGGTGGTAGCACTCGCACCGCTCTCGGTCATGGCACAGGACGCTCCCAAGCAGGGCGGCGACATCATCGTCACCTACAAGGACGACATCAGCACACTCGACCCGCAGATCGGCTACGATTGGGTCAACTGGTCGATGATCAAGAGCCTGTTTTCCCGCCTGATGGACTACGAGCCCGGCACGCCGAACCTCGTTCCGTCGCTCGCCGAAAGCTTCACGGTTTCGGATGACGGTCTCGTCTACACCTTCAAGCTCCGCAAGGGCGTGAAGTTCACGAACGGCCGCGAAGTCGTCGCTTCCGACGTGAAGTATTCGATCGAACGCGCCGTCAATCCGAAGACGCAGGGCCCGGGCGCCGGCTTCTTCGGCGCCATCAAGGGCTTCGACGACGTGAGCGGCGGCAAGTCCGAGACGCTCTCGGGCATCGAGACGCCGGACGACGGTACCGTCGTCTTCAACCTGTCGCGTCCGGACGCGACGTTCCTGCATGTTCTCGCCATCAACTTCGCCTCCGTCGTGCCGAAAGAAGCGGTCGAAGCGGCCGGTGGCGATTTCGGCAAGAAGCCGGTCGGCTCGGGCACGTTCGTCCTGAAGGATTGGACGATCGGTCAGAAGCTCGTCTTCGAACGCAACAAGGACTATTTCGTCAAGGACATGCCGCATCTCGACAGCTTCACGGTCGAGGTCGGCCAAGAGCCGCTCGTGGCGTTGCTGCGTCTGCAGAAGGGCGAAGTGGATATTGCCGGTGACGGCATTCCCCCGGCCAAGTTCCTCGAGATCAAGAATTCCGCCGATGGCGCGAAGATGATCGTCGATGGCGAACAGCTTCATACCGGCTACATCACGCTGAACACCAAGGTGAAGCCCTTCGACAACGTCAAGGTTCGCCAGGCTGTCAACATGGCCATCAACAAGGACCGCGTCACCCGCATCCTGAACGGCCGCGCAACGCCCGCCAACCAGCCGCTGCCGCCGCTGATGCCGGGCTATGACAAGTCCTTCACCGGCTATGCCTACGACGTGGCCAAGGCCAAGGCGCTGCTCGCGGAAGCAGGCTTCCCGGATGGTTTCGAAACCACGCTCTACTCGACCAATACCGATCCGCAGCCGCGTATCGCCCAGGCGATCCAGCAGGATCTGGCCGCCGTCGGCATCAAGGCTGAAGTGCGTGCACTCGCGCAGGCAAACGTCATCTCTGCCGGTGGCACGGAAGGCGAAGCGCCGATGATCTGGTCGGGCGGCATGGCCTGGATCGCCGACTTCCCGGATCCGTCCAACTTCTACGGCCCGATCCTCGGTTGCTCCGGTGCCGTCGCCGGCGGCTGGAACTGGTCGTGGTATTGCAACAAGGATCTCGACGCCCGCGCCGTCGCAGCCGACTCCATGTCCGATCCGGCGAAATCCGCCGAGCGTATCGCTGCCTGGGGCAAGGTCTTCACCGACATCATGGCCGATGCGCCGTGGGTCCCTGTGATCAACGAGCGCCGCGTCGTTGCCAAGTCGCTGCGCATGGGCGGTGCCGACAACATCTACATCGATCCGACGCGCGTCATCAATTACGACGCGATCTACGTCAACCAATAAGCCCTGACGGGTGAACGCCCTCCCGGTTTTCCGGGAGGGCGGCCATAAGAACGAGGGAGACACACAAGATGTGCATTGCCTGCACCCATACCATTCACCGCGCCCAGCATAATTTCGGCTGGAACAAGGATTTTGCCCCTGCTGTCGTCGCCAAGCCGGGCGAGACGATCCATTTCGAATGCATGGATTCCTCGGGCGGCCAGCTCGGCCGCGATGCGACGCTCGATACGCTGCGCGATCTCGATTTCGGCAAGATCAATCCGGTTTCCGGCCCTGTTTATGTCGAAGGCGCGAAGCCGGGCGATGCGCTGAAGGTGACACTGCGCAAATTCATTCCGTCGGGTATCGGCTGGACGGCCAATATTCCAGGCTTCGGCCTGCTCGCCGACCAGTTCAAGGATCCTGCCCTGCATGTCTGGTCCTATGACGCCAATTCAATGGTTCCAGCACTCTTCGGCCCCGGCGGCCGCGTGCCGTTGAAGCCCTTTGCCGGCACGATCGGCGTCGCGCCGGCGGAACCCGGCACCCATTCCGTCGTTCCGCCGCGCCGCGTCGGCGGCAACATGGACATCCGCGACCTGACGGCCGGTGTGACGCTCTATCTGCCGATCGAAGTCGAAGGCGCGCTGTTCTCGATCGGCGATACGCATGCCGCACAGGGTGACGGCGAAGTCTGCGGCACGGCGATCGAAAGCCAGATGAATGTCGAAGCGACCATCGAGCTCGTCAAGGACGCGAAGCTGCAGACGCCGCGCTTCACCACCACCGAGCCGGTCACCCGCCATCTCGACGGCATGGGCTACGAAGTCACCACCGGCATCGGCCCCGACCTGATGACCGGCGCACGCGAAAGCGTCATGCGGATGATCGACCTCCTCACCGCCGAACACGGCCTCAACCCTGTCGATGCCTACATGCTCTGCTCCGTCTGCGGCGATCTGCGCATCAGCGAAATCGTCGACATGCCGAACTGGGTCGTTTCCTTCTACTTCCCAAGGATCGTATTTTCGTGACATCGCCTGCCAACACCGCGCCGGTCCTTTCCGTCCGCAATCTCAGCGTCGATGCCCGCACACCCGAAGGCCTGAAGCCGGTCCTGAGGGATGTCGGCTTCAGCCTCGCCAGCGGCGAAACGCTCTGCATCGCGGGCGAATCTGGCTCGGGGAAATCTGTCACCTCACTCGCCATCATGGGTCTTCTGCCGAAGGCGTCGCTGCGCGTCACTTCGGGCAATATCCTGCTTGGCGAGCGTGACCTGCTGACGCTCTCGAACCGCGCCATGCGCGACGTTCGCGGCGGCGATGTCGCCATGGTCTTCCAGGAACCGATGACATCGCTGAACCCGGTCATGTCGATCGGGGCACAGCTGACCGAGGCAATCCGCGAACACCAGGGTAGCGAGAATGCAGAGGCGGCGGCACTCAAGATGCTCGATGCGGTGCAGATCATCGATCCGGCCCGCCGCCTCAAGCAATATCCGCACGAGCTCTCCGGCGGCATGCGCCAGCGCGTGATGATCGCCATGGCGCTGTCCTGCCGCCCGAAGGTATTGATCGCCGACGAGCCGACGACGGCGCTCGACGTCACCGTCCAGGCACAGATTCTCAAGCTGATGCGCGAGCTGAAGGCCGAATTCGGCACATCGATCATCCTGATAACCCACGACATGGGTGTCGTCGCCGAAATGGCCGATCGCGTGCTGATCATGCAGAATGGCCGGATCGTCGAGCAAGGTCCGTCGCTTGATATCTTCAACCGGCCGCAGGAAGACTATACCAAGCAGCTGCTCGCCGCCGTGCCGCGTCTCGGGGCACTCGCCGGCACCGACGGGCCGCCGCGCATCACCCCGCGCAAGATCGAGCCGGATCGCACCGGCCAGGCGCCGGTGATGAGCGTGCGCGATCTCAACGTCCACTATGGCAGCCCGGCAGGCCGCTTCTTCAAGGGCAAGCCGCAGGTTCAGGCGGTCAGCGGCGTATCCTTCGACATCCAGCCCGGCCAGACGCTCGGCCTCGTCGGCGAAAGCGGCTCGGGCAAATCGACGACCGGCAAGGCCGCACTTGGCCTCATCCCGTTTACCGGCGACGTGCTGATCGACGACCGGAATATCGCCGGCCTCGGCCAGCGCGCAATGCGCCCGGTGCGCCGCTCGGCGCAGATGATCTTCCAGGATCCCTATGCCTCGCTCGACAGCCGCATGGCCATCGGCACCGCTATCGCCGAACCGATGGTGATCCACGGCATCGGTAACAAGAGCGAGCAGCAGGACCGCGTCGCTGAGCTGCTCAAACGAGTCGGCCTGACGCCGGATGCGGCGACGCGCTATCCGCACGAATTCTCCGGCGGCCAGCGCCAGCGCATCTGCATCGCCCGCGCCCTTGCGGTCGGGCCGAAGCTGATCGTCGCCGACGAGAGCGTCGCGGCACTCGACGTCTCGGTGCGCGCCAAGGTACTCGACCTGATGCTGGAACTGCAGGAACAGATGGGGCTCGCCTATCTCTTCATCTCGCACGACATGGCGGTGATCGAGCGCATGTCGCATCACGTCGCCGTCATGCGCGGCGGCAAGATCGTCGAGACCGGAACGCGGCGGGAAATCTTCGAGAACCCGAGGGATGAATATACGCGGGCGCTGATCGCGGCGGTGCCGATCCCGGATCCTGAGGTCTACCAGAAGCGGGCACAGGCCCACGCCTGACGGAGATGCCGGGCCGTCCAACCCGGCATTCTCGCTCTGCGCGGATTTTAACTTTGCAGGAGGGCGATACCGGCTAAGCCTTGAAGCGCTCGAATGCGGTCAAACGGTGCATCGCCGGCTCCGCTTCGTCCCAGCCGTAGATTTCGGTTCGCAGGAATTGCAGCTCGTCGGCGAGCAGATCCTCGTCGAGATCAAGCCACCAGGCGCGCGGCGTCCCGTTCTGGCCGTCGGACCAGCGGTAGCCCTTGGCGCGCAGCCGATCCTTCATTTCATAGGGTGCATGTTCGGCATAGACCCGGACCCGGGTTTTATGGCTGTTCGTCCAAAGCTCGGAAAAAGCCGACCGTTCGTCGTCTTCGACCGACAGGACCTGCAGAAGGGCAAAGCAATCGTCGAGCGCCCGGTGACCATCGTGAAAATAGCCGGCCTGCCCCAGCAGATAGGCGAGCTTGGTTCCTTCATAACCATGATCGGCCCAGTCGATCTCCGTCACCGAACAGGCCCAGGCCCTGTCGGAAAAGCCTTTGCACAGCGCCTCGCAGAAGGGGCGATCGAAACGCGCGTTGTGGGCAATGACGATATCGGCGGAAGCGACGATCTGCGAAACCGCCGCAAGGTCGATCGTCTGGCCCTCTACCATCTCGTCGGTGATGCCGGTCAGCTTGGTGATTTCCGCGGGGACGGGCTCCTGAGGCTGCTGAAGGCCGTTATAGGTGGCGATGACCTCGCCGATATTGCCCGCGGCATCGAAGCCGACGGCAATGAGGCCGATTTCGATCACTTCGTGGATCGTGTGGTCGAGCCCCGTCGTTTCGGTATCGACGATCACCGCCGTATAGGGGAAGCCGACGCTCGGCTCAGCGGCAGTCTCACGGTGCGGCAGGCGGCGAAGCACGCGAAAATCACCGCTCGCCTCGAGCTGCCGGGCCATGTCCTCGCTTGCCGGCGCAGATTTTGCCTTCGACCTGGCCGCCGGGACCGAGCTGGAGGCACCGCCGGCGATATCAAACATGTCCAACTGTGTTCGCATCGACTATTCGCACTTCGCCTGCCGCCAGAAGATCGGACGCGTCAAAGAGAAGCGGAGCCCGCTCCACCTCATGAGTCCTGCATGGCGGTTCGCGGCCAGAGTGAACGGATTCGGCAGGCTGCCGCAACTCGCCGCTCAGCTTATCCCTAAATATTATAGGTACGGGATCAGCGCTTGGCGGCCAAAGTCGAGGTTCTGACAACGAGCGGGCCATCAACCTTGATCGTCATCGGCCGCAGCGACTTGCCGTGCACGGCCATGTCGATCAGCGTCTCGGCCGCCTTCTGGCCCATCTCGTAGTTGGGCAGAACCAGCGTCGAGAGTGGCGGATGGGTGTAGCGGGCCAGTTCCTGGTCGTCATAGCCCATGACCGAGAGATCCTCGGGAACGCGAAAGCCCTTCTCCGCCGCTGCCTCCATCACCCCGATCGCCATCAGGTCGTTGCCGCAGAAGATCGCCGTCGGCGGGCTCTGCATGGACAGGAGATCCAGGCCCGCCTCATAGCCACGCAACGGCAACCAGTCGCCATCGCGCACCAGCGTCTCGTCGAAGGCGACATCGACGGTGGCAAGCGCCTGCTTGTATCCCTTGAGACGATCGACCGCCGCATCCATCCAGGGCTCGCCGTTGATGAAGCCGATACGCCGGTGGCCGAGCGAGGTCAGATGCGCTGTCGCCGCAAAGCCGCCCGCCACTTCGCCCGGCACGATCGCCATATGCTGGCGCGGCTCGGCGTAGCAGTTCAACAGCACGGTCGGGATATTCTTCAAAAGCTCGGGCACCTTCACCTTGCGGGTGAAGATCGTTGCGTAGATGACGCCGACGATCGTCGGATCGCGCAGGATCGAGCGCAGTACCGCATCCTCGAGATCCGGATTGGAGCGCGTCGCATGCGCCGATGTCAGGAAGCCCTGTTCGAAGGCATAGTCGCGCACTCCATCGAGACTGACGACCGGATGCGGGCTGGTGGAGATTTCATCGACGATAAAGGCGATCGTATCTTTCTCGATGCTGGTATCCGGCTCGATCTCATGGCGGACGCCAGGTAATTTATAACCAATTTTATGAGCAGCTTCCAAAACCTTGGCCTGCGTCTCCGGAGAGATGCGCGATCCCGACATTTCATTGAGTACAAGCGACACGCTGGACTGCGAAACACCCGCTATCCGGGCAACATCCGTCATTGTCGGCCGACCAGCCTCACCGCGGCGCCCTGTTTCCCCGCCGCGGCCATTCCTTCTCGCCATCCAAATATCCTCCCGATGATTTGCTGCAGCGCAAACCAAAATTTGTGCAATAGCTCATAAAATGACGCTTGACTTGCTAATATTATTAGCTGCAAGATTAGCTCATGTGAAGCAGTTATTGCTCACTGCCGGTTGGGAAGATACCGGAAAATTCGGGAGGAGAAACTGAGATGTCCGCATTCTCACGTCGCACATTCATGCTCGCTGCAACCGCACTCGGCGCCGTCGCCGTTGCCGGCAGCGTTGCCATGGCAGAAGTCCCTGCGCTGAAGCAGAAGGACAAGTACAAGGTCGGCTTCGCGCAGACCGAATCCAACAATCCGTGGCGCATCGCCCAGACCGAGAGCATGAAGGCGGAAGCTGAAAAGCTCGGCTATCAGCTGGTCTATACCGATGCCGCAGGCTCGGCCGCCAAGCAGGTTGCTGACGTCAACTCGATGATCGCCCAGGGCGTCGACCTGATCTTCCTGTCGCCGCGCGAAGAAAAGCCGCTCATCCCGGCCGTCAAGGCCGCTGAAAAGGCCGGCATCCCCGTCATCCTGCTCGACCGCAGCGTTGATCCGAAGCTCGCAAAGCCCGGCAAGGACTACCTGACCTTCATCGGCTCCGACTTCATCAAGGAAGGCCAGCGCGTTGCCGAATGGCTGGCGAAGAACGCCAACGGCAAGAAGAAGATCATCGAACTCGAAGGCACCACCGGTTCCTCGCCGGCCAACGACCGCAAGAAGGGCTTCGACGACGCGATCAAGGCCGCCGGCGGCTTCGACATCGTCGCCTCGCAGTCCGGCGACTTCGCCCGCGACAAGGGCCGCCAGGTGGCCGAAGCGCTGCTTCAGGCGCATCCGGATGCCGACATCATCTACGCGCACAATGACGAAATGGCGATCGGCGCCATCTCGGCCATCGAGGCAGCCGGCAAGGTGCCCGGCAAGGACATCCTCGTCCTGTCGATCGACGGCGGCAAGGAAGCGGTTGGCCTCGTGGCAGACGGCAAGATCGGCGCTGTCGTAGAATGCAACCCGCGTTTCGGGCCGAAGGCTTTCGAGACGATGGCGCGCTACGCCAAGGGCGAAAAGATCGAGCCGTGGGTCATCAACGAAGACAAGTTCTATGATGCATCCAATGCCAAGGCCGAGCTCTCCAGCGCATACTAAGCTCCCAAAGTGACCGCTCCGGCCGGTTCGGCAGATGTCGCACCGGCCGGCTTTTCCTTTATTGAATACGGAGTCGACCGGCATGCTGCTGTCGATGCAGGGTATTTCCAAATCCTTTGCCGGGATCGCCGCGCTGCGCGCCGCTTCCCTCGATATTGCCGAGGGCGAGATCATGGCGCTCGTCGGCCAGAATGGCGCCGGCAAGTCGACGCTGATCAAGATCCTCACCGGCGCCTATCAGCGCGACGAGGGATCGATCCGCTTCAATGGCGAGGACGTCGCCTTCGCGACACCGGCCGAAAGCCAGGCGGCCGGGATTGCCACGATCTACCAGGAAATCAATCTGGCGCCGCAGCGCTCGGTCGCCGAGAACATCTATCTGTCGCGCGAGCCGAAGAAATTCGGCTTCCTAGACCGCCGCGCCATGCGCGAAGGCGCCCGCAAGGTGCTCGCCACCTTCAATCTCGACATCGACGTCGATCTCCCGGTTGCCCGCTTCAGCGCCGCAACGCGCCAGATGGTCTCGATCGCCCGCGCCGTCACCCAGAATGCCCGGCTGCTGATCATGGACGAGCCGACCTCTTCGCTCGACGAGCGCGAGGTAGCCGTGCTTTTCGAGACGATCCGCACCCTTCAGAAAAGCGGCGTCGCCGTGATCTTCATCGGTCACCGCCTCGACGAGCTCTATGCGATCTGTGACCGCGTCACCATCATGCGTGACGGGCAGACAGTTGCCGTCAGCGCCATGAAAGATATCCCGAAGATGGAACTGGTGCGCCACATGCTCGGCCGCGAGCTTGCCGCCTTCGAAGCGCTGAGCCGCGATGCCGACAATGCGATCGAACGCCCGGTTTGCCTCGAACTTGAGAGCGCCGGATCCGGCCTCCGCGTCCGTCACGTGGACCTCCTGATCCGCGAGGGCGAGATCTCGGGGCTTGCCGGACTGCTCGGCTCCGGCCGCACGGAAACGGCGCGCATCATCTTCGGCGTCGACAAGCTGGAGCGCGGCAGCCTTCGTTTCGGCGGCACCGAGCGCAACTATGCCGAACCGGCCGCGGCGATTGCCGATGGCATCGGCCTCGTCTCCGAAGACCGCAAGGTGGATGGCATCGTGCCCGACATGAGCATCCGCGAGAACATGACGCTGGCACTGCTGCCGAAGCTCAAGAAGGCGGGGATCGTCGACCGCGCCCGCCAGGACGAGATCGTCGCGCGCTTCATCAAGTCGCTCGGCGTCAAATGCGCCTCCCCGGATCAGCCGATCAAGGAACTGTCAGGGGGGAACCAGCAGAAGGTGCTGCTGGCCCGCTGGCTCTGCACCGATCCGCGGGTTCTGATCGTCGACGAGCCGACGCGCGGCATCGATATCGGCGCGAAATCGGAAATTCTGCGTCTGCTGCGCAATCTCGCAGACGAGGGCCTCAGCGTGCTGATGATTTCGTCGGAGCTGGAAGAGCTGCTCGCAGCAGCCGACCGTGTCACGGTGTTGAGCGACGGAGCATCGGTGGCGGTTCTCCCGCGCCAGGAGCTTTCCGAACAGAGCCTTCTTGCCGCGATGGCGCATCAGGTAGATTGATATGACGATGACGGATACTTCGCTCAAAGCCGCCGCGCCGCCCCGGCCCTCCGCCCTGCAGATCGCCAGCCGCTACGGCACGTTCGCGGCCTTCCTGCTGCTGATCGCCGTCAACATCGCGATCACGCCGAACTTCCTCTCGTGGCAGACGCTGAACGTCAACCTGACCCAGGTCGCCACCATCGTCATCGTCGCAACGGGCATGACCCTGGTGATCGCCACAGGTGGCATCGATCTTTCGGTCGGTTCGCTGATGGCGATCGCGGGTGCCATCGCGCCGATGATCTTTCTCGGGACGCTGGTGCCGATCGACAATATGGCGCTCGCCGTTGGCCTCGCCTTCGTGCTGCCGGTGATCGTCGCCATGCTCTTCGGCTGGTTCAACGGCTTTCTCGTCACGCATTTCTCGATCCAGCCGATCGTCGCGACGCTGGTCCTCTTCATCGCCGGGCGCGGCATTGCGCAGGTGATGACAAACGGCAATCTGCAGGTCTTCAAGAACCCGGCCTTCCAGTGGATCGCCATGGGCAATGTCGCGGGCATCCCCGCGCAGGTGCTGCTGATGATCGTCATCGCTGCGCTCGCCTATTGCCTGATCCGCTTCACCGTCATCGGCCGCCAGATCATCGCCGTTGGCGGAAACGAGAAGGCGGCGCGCCTGACCGGCATCCCGGTCAAGCGGGTGAAGACGCTGGTCTACGTGATCAGCGGCGCGCTGGCCGGCATTGCCGGGCTGGTGGTCGTGGGACGAAATTCCGCCAGCGACGCCAATCTCGTCGGCATGGGCATGGAGCTCGATGCGATCGCCGCCGTCGCTGTCGGTGGCTCGCTGCTGACGGGCGGTCGCGCCAATATCTTCGGCACGCTTCTCGGCGCCTTCGTCATCCAGCTGGTGCGCTACACGCTGCTTGCCAATGGCGTCCCCGATGCCGCAGCCCTCGTCGTCAAGGCCGGCCTGATCGTCGTTGCCGTCTTCATCCAGCAGCGCGCCGACAAGACCTGAGGACACCAAGATGCTTTCCGCTCTCATCAGACCCTTCGCTCCGAAATCCTCAGGCGATCTTGCCCGTCTCGGCGTACTCATAGCACTCGCCGCACTGATCCTGTTCGGCGCGCTCCGCTATGACAACTTCCTGTCGCCCTTCAACATCCTGAGCTTCCTGCGCTACAACTCGATGTTCGCGCTGATCGCGCTCGGCATGGCCTTCGTCATCATGACCGGCGGCATCGATCTTTCGGTCGGTGGCGTTGCGGCACTCGCAAGCGTCGTCTCGGCGCTGGCATCGCCCTATGGCTGGGCGGCCGGACTTTTCGCCGGCATTGGTGCGGGCCTTCTGGTCGGCATGCTCAACGGCTTCGTCATTTCCAGGATGCGGATCCAGCCCTTTATCGCGACGCTCGCCGCGATGCTGGCGGCCTATGGCACGGCGCTGCTGCTCGCCGACAATCAATCCGTTTCCGTCGATTACGACACCGCCTTCGTCTCGATCGGCCAGGACGATTTCCTGGGCTTCCCGATCCCGGCCTGGATCGCGCTTGCGGCCTATGTCGCCGGCTGGATCTTCCTTGAGCGCCGCCCCTCCGGCCGCCATATCCTGGCAATCGGCGACGGCGAGCAGACTGCAGCGCTGATGGGCCTGAAGGTCAACCGCACCCTCTTTGCCATCTATGCGCTGTCAGGCGCACTCGCGGGTCTTGCCGGCGTCATCCTCGCCGCGCAATTTGGCGCGGGGCAGCCGACGGAGGGTGTTGGCTGGGAGCTCTTTGCAATCGCCTCCGTCGTCGTTGGCGGCACGCTTCTGACCGGCGGCTCCGGATCGGTCGGCGCCACGCTCGCCGGCGCACTGCTGCTCGGCATGGTCTTCAACGTGCTGAACTTCGAAAACGGCCTCGGCTGGATCTCGCTGTCTGCCTATTGGCAATCGGTGATCCGCGGCGCCTTCCTGCTCGTCGTCGTCATTTTGCAGGCAAGGCTGACCGCGAAGTCGGCGACCTAAGAGACGGACAGACCACCATCAACAGGCAGCGAGACGCCGTTGACCATCGCGGCGCCGTCACCCAGCAGGAAGAGGATCGCTTCGGCGACCTCATCCGGATCGAGGAAGCGGCCGAGCGGGATGCGCGCCTTGACCGGATCGGCCTTCGCCGGATCGCTCCAGGCGAGCTCGCCCATCGGCGTCAGCGTCACGGTCGGGTTGACGCTGTTGACGCGGATGCCCGATGGCCCGAGCTCGGCCGCCATCACCCTCGTCATCGCATCGAGCGCCGCTTTCGAGGCGCAATAGGCCGTGTGATTGACGACGCCGCGGCGGGCAGCGTCGCTCGACACATTGACGATCGCGCCCTTGATGCCGCGCGCCAACCAGTCCTTCACGACGATCCGCGACAATACCATCGGCGCTACGGTGTTGACCTTCAGAACCCGGTCGAACTCGCCAAGATCACTCTCGACAAAGCTCTGAAGCACCGTCGTACCGGCACAATTGACCAGCAGGTCAACCGGCAGCGCGTCCTTGAGGGCATCAGCGATCGCTTCGATCTCCGCAAGATCGGCACAGATGGTCTCGCAGGCAATTTCCGACTTCAGCTTCGCGAGATCGTCGGCACTGCGGCTCAAAGCCACAACCCGAGCACCACGCGCCGCCAGCATCACTGCCGTTGCGCGCCCGATCCCCTTGCCTGCTCCCGTAACCAGCACGCGACGTCCATTCCAGTTCATGCCTTGCTCCCCGTTTCCGTGTTCTCTCCGTGTTGCCGGCAATCAATCGTCAGGCGCGCCACCTGCGGGCGCAGGATCGCCAGGAAAAGCTCTGCGTCGCCCAGTGCACGGGCTGACAGAAGCGCTCCGTGCACCGATGCCATGAGGATCTGCGCCTCCTCTTCCGCCGAGCCGGGCAAGCGAAACGCTCCCTGCTCTGCGCCGGACTTCAGCACGGAAGCCAGCCATGCAGCGAGGTTGCGGAAGTGCTGGCGCACCTGCTCGGCCACCTCGGCCGGCAGCATCTGCATCTCGCTTGCCAGCATCGCGCAGACGCAGAATGGCTCCGACGCATCGAAAATGCAGTTTTGCCAATAGTTCAGATAGGCATCGAGCCGATCGGCAGGCTTGGCAATCCCTGCGTCGAGAGACTTCAGCCCTTCCGTCGCCCGGTGCTCGTAGCGCTCGACGAGCACCGAGACGAGATGAGCCTTCGTCGGAAAATGATGGTGGATGCTTGCTCTGCGGATACCGATCGCATCGGAAATATCGCCGTAGCTGAAGCCGTTATAGCCCCCGGCAACGATGAGAGTCTGCGCCACGTCGAGAATGGCGTCTGCGGTTTTTGTCTGCTCCATGACATTTCCCTACCTGCTGGTAGGACGGTTCGTCAATTTGAAAGAATTGACATCCACAATTAGCCTACCTATTAGTAGGGAGCCAACGAAAAGGATTACATCATGGCTACCGAAACCTCACAGCAGTCTGCCTGGCTGCGCTCCTACTATTTTGCACGCGCCGCCTTCTCGATTGCCTGGGTCTGCGCCGCCGTGCTTACAGCCGATCATTCCGGCATCGCGGCTTTGCTGCTCGTCATCTATCCAGCATGGGATGCGGTCGCGAACTTCATTGACGCCAGGGCGAACGGCGGCCTTGCAGCAAACCGGTCGCAAGCCCTCAACGTGGTCGCCAGTTCGATCGTTACGGTTGCCGTCGTTATCGCAGGGATGAGAGACACCTACGCTGTGCTGACGGTTTTCGGCGTCTGGGCCATTCTTTCGGGACTGCTCCAGCTCTACACCGGTGTACGGCGCTGGCGCGCTTACGGCGCGCAATGGGTGATGATCCTGAGTGGCGCGCAATCGGCGCTGGCCGGCGGCTTCATGATTCACCGGTCGCTCGGCGATACTCTGCCCTCGATCCTCGACATTGCCCCCTATGCCAGCTTCGGCGCCTTCTATTTCCTGGTATCGGCGATCTGGCTGACGGTTTCCGCCTATCGCAGCAAGGCACGCGCTTGATCATCGAGCGTTTCAGGTGCGCGGCAATCTGCTACGCACCCGAAACGCCCGAACAGACTTGAGATGACGGCGTTTAGCCGGCGCGCTTGCCTTGGGCCGGCATCCGCTGCAGATATTTCCCCTGGCCCTTTTCGCCGGCCGTCTCACGACCATCGACGATCGTCTTGCCCCGCAGGAGCACGCGGACCGGCCAGCCGGTAACATCGAGCCCTTCATAGGGCGTATAATCGGCGCCATGGTGGAGAATGTCGTTGGTGATCGTCACTGTCTTCAGTGGATCCCAAAGCGCGATATCCGCATCTGCGCCGATGGAGATCGTCCCCTTTTGAGGGTAAAGGCCATATTGCTTGGCATGATTGGTCGATGACAGCGCAACAAAGCGGTTGAGGTCGATGCGGCCCTTGCTGACGCCTTCGGAAAACAGGATCGGAAGCCGGGTTTCGACGCCCGGAATGCCGTTCGGGATCCAGCGGAAATTGCGTTTGCCCTTTTCATTCAGCTTGCCCTGGTCGTCATCGTAGCGGAACGGGCAATGGTCGGACGAGAACAGCTCGAACGTACCGCTCTGCAATCCCTCCCAGCAGGCGGCCTGGCTTTCCTTGTCCCGCGGTGGCGGCGAGCAGACGAATTTCGCGCCTTCAAGCTCGGCGGCGTCGAGATCGTCGGCGGTCAACAGCAGATATTGCGGACAGGTTTCGCCAGCGACCTTGCTGCCCCGCTTGCGGGCGCGCTCGATCTCTTCCATCGCCTGCCGGTTCGAGACATGGACGATGACAACAGGCGTATCGACAATCTCTGCAAGCGACAGAGCGCGATGCGTCGCCTCGCGCTCGGCGATGGCAGGTCTGCTCAGCGCATGAAATTTCGGAGCGAGATCGCCGTTCTGCTCATGCTTGCCGATGAGGTAGCGGATGGCATCCTCGTTTTCGCAATGAACCATGACAAGCGCGCCGGACCGTCTGGCGCTGTCAAGCGTGTCGAGAATCTGGTCGTCACGCAGACGCAGGTTCTCGTAGGTCATGAACACCTTGATCGAGGTGTATCCATCCTCCACGAGAGCCGGCAGTTCCTGTCCGAGCACATAGGCCGTCGGATCCGTTACCACTAGGTGGAATGAGACATCGATATAGCATTCGCTATCAGCCTTCGCATGGTAGTCCTTCAGCGACTCCCGGAGCGTCGTACCCTTCTCCTGCATGCAGAAGGTGAGCACCGTCGTGTTGCCGCCGAAAGCAGCCGAGAGCGTACCGCTGGCAAAATCGTCTGCCATGACGATGCCGTCGCCGGACGGCTGGGCGAGATGGACATGGCTATCGATGCCGCCGGGCATGACAAAGAGGCCTGAGGCGTCGATGATTTCGTCCGCGCCATCAAGAGAGGCTGCAAGCGCCACGATCTTCCCGTCGCAAATGCCGACATCGCTTTGAAACGTATCGCTGGCGGTAACGACGGTGCCGTTCTTGATGATCGTGTCGAAATGCATTCAGGCAGCGCCCCTCTTCTGATCGGCGAGGATTTCATCGAGCGCGGCGATCAGCCGGTCGACCTCACCGATGGTGTTGTAGTGAACCATGGAGACGCGCACCGCGCCGTTATAGTGCGGCAGGCCGACATGATCGCCGAGACGCCGCGCATGAAAGTCGCCGAAGCGGATGGCGATCTTGTAGGCATCCATCGCCTTGCAGATGTCTTCCGAATTGCGTCCCTCGAAAACAAAGCTGATCGTCGGAATGCGCCTGCCGTTGCGGTTGGCGGTCTCGCCGATGATGCGGCAATCGTTGCGGCCGCGCAGATAGGTCAGCAGCCGGTCGGTCAACGCATTTTCCTGGATGGTGATCGCATGGAAGGCCGCGAGGATAAGTGCGCGCGTCGATCCCTTGCCTCCCGACCGGCTGCCGAGTTCGCACAGGTAATCGACGATGCCGGTTACCGAATAGGCAAGCTCGTAGTTCGGGTTGCCGGGCTCGAGCTTGCCCGGAACCTTCTCGCGGCCGTAGAAGAAATGATAAAGCGGATCGAGCTCCAGAAGATGCTCGTACTTGCCGTACATCATCGCGTAATGCGGACCGTAGGTCTTGTAGAAACTGAAGACGTAGTAATCGACGTCCATGGCCTGAACGTCGACAGCACGGTGCGGCGCATAGGCGACCGCATCGACGCAGATCCGGGCGCCATGGGCGTGGGCAACCTCGGCGATCTCGGCGATCGGGTTGATGGCGCCGAGAATATTGGAGACATGCGTAACGCAGACGAGCTTGGTCTTCTCGCTCAGAAGCGGCTTCAGGTCGGCGATATCGAGCTCGTAGGTCGCCGTGTCGAGCGGCCAGAACTTGATGACGACACCCATGTCCCGCAGCCCGTCCCATGGGCCGATATTGGATTCGTGATCGGAGATCGTCACAATGATCTCGTCGCCGGCCGATAGCTGGCTACGCATGGCGCGCGCCAGATTTTGAAGCAGCACTGTCGTGGAGCCGCCGAAGACGATTTCTTCGGGCCGCGAGGCATTGACGAGGTGCATGGCGGCGATGCGGCTATCCATCAGGGCTTTCGCAGCCTGCTGCGAGACATCGTAACTGCCGCCGATCTGGACGTTCTTGTCGTAGAGGAATGTGTTGATCCGCTCGACCGCACGTTTCAGGATCTGCGAGCCGCCGGCATTGTCGAAAAACACCCAGCCATGATCGAGGCCGGGGAACTGGCTCCGGACAAAATCGATGTCGAGTTGGGGTTGCGCTTCCATTGTGGTCCTCCGGAACCTTGTCTTTTCTTTTCAGTGATTGAGTACGGCGCGCAGGAAGCTTCGCGTGCGCTCCTCCCGCGGATTGTCGAAGATCTCGGCCGGCGTCCCAGCTTCGACGATACGGCCGCCATCCATGAAAATGACGCGGTCGGCGACCTGGCGGGCAAACCCCATTTCATGGGTGACGACGATCATGGTCACCCCGGTGCCCGCAAGCTTGCGCATGACGTCGAGGACCTCGCCGACCATCTCCGGATCGAGGGCCGACGTCGGCTCATCGAAGAGCAGCACACGCGGCTCCATCGCAAGCGCCCGGGCGATCGCCACGCGCTGCTGCTGGCCGCCGGACAGCTGCTCCGGATATTTGTCGGCCTGTTCGGTGATGCCGACGCGGGCGAGCAGTTCCCTGGCCTTGCGCGCCGCCTCATTGGGCGGCGTCCCGCGCACGCGCATCGGAGCGATCATGATATTCTTCAGAACGGTCAGATGCGGGAAGAGGTTGAAGGACTGGAAGACCATGCCGACCTCGGCACGCACCCGTGCCAGATTTCGGCCGCGCTCCACCTTGATGCCATCGACTTCGATGCGGCTCTTCTGCGAAAAGCTTTCGAGATGATTGATGCAGCGGATGAGGGTCGATTTTCCCGAACCGGAGGGCCCGATCACACAGACCACTTCCCCTTCCGCGATCGCCAGGTCGATACCGTGCAGGACCTGAAAATCGCCATAGGACTTGTCGAGCTTGTCAATGGTGACGATCGTCTTCATCTGCGTCTCCCCGCGTTGAAGCGTTTCTCCAGGCGGGCAACGGCAATGACCATCGGCCACAGGAAGGCCACGTAGATGATGGCCGCGCCGATCAGCGGCGACGGATTGGCCGTCAGCGCCTGAGCCTGGGTGGCCTGCTTCAGGAGATCGGGCATGGCGACGACGGAGGCGAGCGCCGTATCCTTCATGACGTTGATGCAATTGTTGGTAAGCGGCGGGATGACGATCTTGATCGCCTGCGGCAGGATGATCTCGCCCATCATGTGGCGATAGGACAGACCGAGCGCCTCGGAGGCCTCGAACTGCCCGTGGGGAATGGCCTCGATGCCGGCGCGGAAGATCTCGGCCGTATAGGCCGTGGAGACAAAAGTCAGTGCGCTCACCGCCGAGAGAAAAGGCGATAGCCGGATGCCGACGAAGGGCAAGGCATAGTAGATGACGATCAGCAGAACCAGCAGCGGGATAGAGCGGAAGATATCGATATAGATCTTGGCGATCGCCTGCACCGCGGGATGTCCGTAAAGCCGCAACAGCGCGAGAACCAGGCCGCCGATCAGGCCGCCGATAATGCTGACGAGGCCGAGCTCCAGCGTGATCCACAGGCCGGAAAACAGCAGCGGAAACGATCGCTCCAGCACCGCCAGATTGAAGAAGGTCGTGAAAATATCCATTGAGAAACCGATCAGTCGTTTCGGGGCGGATGACGGGCGAACCCGTCATCCGTATCCTTGACCATCCGGCCTTTATTTTGCTGCAGGCATGTCGGCGACCTTCACGGTCGAGGTCGTATCTTCAGCCTTGGCGCCAAACCAGGTCTCATGCAGCTTGGCAATGAAACCCTCCCCCTTCAGCGTCGTGATGACGTCGTTGACCTGCTTGGCCAGCGGATCGCCCTTGTTGAACATGATCGAGTATTTCTCGCCGGTCGGGATGCGCTCGACGACCTTGATCTCCGGCTTGTCTTTCACATAATACTGCAGCGCCGGGATGTCGCTGATATAGCCGTCGATGCGGCCGGCCGCGAGATCGAGCATTGCCGGCTGCAGGCCTTCGAAGCGGCGGATTTCGCCCAAACCGTATTTCGCCGTGTTGTTGGTCGCCCACATGTCTCCGGTCGAGCCGGTATCGACACCGACGACCTTGCCGCTCATGCCCTTGAGATCCTTGATACCGCTTGCCGCCATGACCGTCAGCGACTGGTCGCTGTCGTAATAGGGCTGTGCGAAGCTCACAGATTCCAGACGCTTTTCAGTGATGGTGATCGAGGATACGGCCATGTTGATGCGGCCGGACTGGACGGCCGAGAAGAGGCCGTTGAACGGGATGTTGACGAACTCGACCGATTTGTTGAGCCGCTTTGCGACTTCGGTGACCAGATCGACTTCAAAGCCGACGGTCTTGCCGGTATCGTCCTGGAACTCCCACGGTACGTTACCGATATTGGCGCCGACATTGAGATCGGCGGCATGAGCGACCATCCCGGCAAAAGCCAGGACGCCAGAAAGCATTGCAGTCTTCAGAATTGAAAAACGACGCATGGAGGTTCCCCTTGTTTTGTGATGCGCATTTTTGCTATTGGTCTAACCGGTCTGACCAGTCAGGCCAAATCAAGCACGCTCTCTTGTCATTTGCAAGCGACTGATGGATTAAAATGTGACGGATGGCAGGGGCGCCGATCCGCTGCTCGGAGAGACCGTTAGAACATGCTGAACAGGACCCTGGTGCCGCAATCGGCGGCACGGCTGATACAGGATATGATCCAGAGTGGCGAGCTCGCTGCCGGCGAGAAAATTCCCTCGCAGCGCGACTTCTCGCTCAAGCTCGGGATCAGCCGTGCGTCGCTGCGCGAAGCTCTGCTGACGCTTGAGACGCTCGGCCTGATCAAGACGGAGGCTGGCCGCGGCACCTTCGTTGCCGACCGCGGCGCGGCAGCGGGTAGCGGCATGGCGCCCTGGCGCTACTCCGACAGCTATTCTGTCTTCGACGTTTTTCAGACACGCATCATGCTCGAGGGCAATATCGCGGCGCTGGCGGCCGGGCGGCTGACCGGCAACCAGCTGCAGGCGATGGAGGCCGCCACGAAGCAGATGGAGGATTGCTGGGCCAAGCAGGATCTTCTCGCCAATGTCGAGGCGGACCTCGAATTCCACGCCATCATCGCGTCTGCCTGCAGCAATGCCATGATGCGCGCGCTCTACGCCGTGGTCCGCGAGCAGCTGACGGAGACGCAGCGCCAGCCGATTCCGATCACCGAGCCTGCCCGCATGAAAGCCTCGATCGCCGAACATCGCCGCATCATCGCCGCCCTTCGCGACAACGATGCTGCCCGCGCCCGGCTGGAGATGGAAACGCATGTGCTGAACACGGCGCGGTGCGCGGGGCTCAACCCCTAGGCTGATCGCCAGCCATCGGTGACATCGCACCAATGAAAAAGGCTTCAGCCGGCTTGCGCACCGGCTGAAGCCCACCATGTGTTTCCCGGTGATACCAAGACCACCGATGGAACGACTACTGGCGCGAGGTCAGATCGTCGGGCAGTTCGGCATTGTGATACTTGCGATAGATGTCGCGCAGCACCTTGTTGTCGAAGTTGGTCTTGACCCATCCGTCGAGCCAGCCCTTCAGCGCCGTTTCGCCCTTGGGTATGCCGATGCCGAGATTGGTTTCCTTCTGGGTGAACTTCACCTGCAGCGGGTTAGCGGTCATCTTCTTGTTGATGCCGTTGATGACGGCCGACTGGCTGGACAGGATATCGACCTGGCCGGAGACGACGGAGGTGATCAGCGTCGCATCGTCCTCGAAGCGGACGATATCGGCACCCTTGGCCTTGGCGGTGATGTCCTGGTCGTTGGTGGTGGCGCGCGTCACGCCGATGCGCTTGCCGTCGAGATCGGCATAGTCCTTGATCGCGGCGTCGGCCGGACCGGCAACGACGAGCGCGAGCGTCGCGTAGGGAACCGAGTAGTCGATCGCCTTCTTGCGCTCTTCGGTGATGCCGAGCGAGGAAACGACCATGTCGGCCTTGCCCGTCTGCACCGAGGGAACGCGGGCAGCGTTGGTGATTTCCACCAGCTCCAGCTCGACGCCGAGATCCTTGGCGATCAGCTTGGCGGTTTCGACATCCGAGCCGGTCGGCTTCAGGTTTTCATCGACGAAGGAATATTCCGGAATGCCCATCGCCACGGCGATGCGGACTTTCCCGGCCTTCTTGATGTTGTCGAGCACATCGGCATTGGCAGCCGATGCAAAGGCCAGCAGGCCTGCTCCGGCAATGAGCGCCAGTTTCGAAATCATTCTCGTCGGCATATGAGTCTCCTCTCTCGTTTACCCGACCCTGCGGTTTCGCGCAGGTACTCCTCCTTGAATTCACAGCTCTTCGGCCATGAACTCCTTCAGTTCCGGCGTCTGGGGGTTGAAGAGGATGTCTGCCCCTCCGATCTCCCAGACCTTGCCGGTATGCATGTAGATGACGCGATTGGCGGCCCGCTTGGCGAAGCCCATTTCGTGGGTGACGACGATCATCGTCATGCCGCCACGGGCGAGATCTTCCATGACGCGCAGCACTTCGCCGGTCAGTTTCGGATCGAGCGCCGAGGTCACTTCGTCAAACAGCATCACCTTCGGCTGCATGGCGAGCGAGCGGGCGATCGCCACGCGCTGCTGCTGACCGCCGGAAAGCTGTTCCGGATAGTTGTCGATCTTCTCGGACAGACCGACCTTGGCGAGAACCTCTTTGGCAATCTCATGCGCTTGGTCCTTGCGCATGCTTTTCACGCGGCGCAGCGCCAGCATGATGTTTTCGGCGACGGTCATGTGCGGGAAGAGATTGTAGCTCTGAAACACCATGCCGATATCGCGGCGGAGCGCCCGCAGATCGAGCTTCGGATCCTCGACGCGGTGGCCGCAGACCTCGATCGTGCCGTCCTGGATCGTCTCCAGCCGGTTGATGCAGCGCAGCGCCGTGCTCTTGCCTGAACCCGACTGGCCGATCAGCGCCACGACCTCTCCCGAATTGATCTCGAAGGAGACGCCCTTCAGCACTTCGAGGGCGCCGAAGCGCTTGACGACATTGGTGAGTTTAACGGCGGCCGGCATTGAGTTTCCTCTCAAGCGAACGGCTCCAGACCGACAGCGGATAGCAGACGCAGAAGTAGAATAGCGCTGCGACGCCGAAGACCAGGAACGGCTGGAACAGGGAGTTGTTGATGACCTGCGCGGCGCGCGTCAGCTCCAGGAAGCCGACCACGGATGCGAGCGAGGTATTCTTGACGAGCTGGACGAGAAAGCCGACCGTCGGCGGCGTGGCGATCTTCAGCGCCTGCGGCAGGATGACGTCGCGCAGCGCCTGCCAGCGGGTGAGACCCAGGCATTCGGCTGCCTCGAACTGCGTTTTGGCGATCGATTCCACCGCGCCGCGCCAGATCTCGCCGAGATAGGAGCTCGAATAGACCATCATGCCGAGACCGGCAGCAACGAGCGGCGGCACCGAGATGCCGAAGACGCCGAGGCCGAAATAGAGCAGGAACATCTGGATCAGCAGCGGCGTGCCCTGGACGATCTGGATGTAGACGAGCGCCGTACGCCGCAGCCAGCGGAAGCGCGAGATGCGCGCCAGCATGACGAAGAAGCCGGCAATGCCCCCGAGAACGAAGGCCAGCGCCGAGAGCACGATGGTCCACAGCAGACCATCCAGCAGGTAGAACAGGTGATTGGTCGAGAAGGCTCCGAGCATCGTCACCTCACACGCCGAGCCCGAGCCGGCGGCGGCGCGGGAATGCGATGAGGCCGAGCCCGAAGAAGGCGGTGCGCATCAGATAGGTGATCGCGATATAGAGGAGCGCGACGACGAAATAGGTTTCGAGCGACCGGAACGTGTTCGACTGGATATTGTTGGCAACGCCCGTCAGCTCTTCGGCCGAAATCTGCGAGCAGATCGATGTCGACAGCATCATCAGGATGAACTGGCTGGAGAGCGACGGATAGACGCGCTCGATCGCCGGCAGCAGGATGATGTCGCGGTAGATCTGGAATTTCGAGAGGCCGAGTGCCTCGGCCGCCTCGATCTGGCTCGGATGGATCGAATCCATGCCGGCGCGGACGATCTCGGCCGTGTAGGCGCCGACATTGATGACCATCGCAAACACCGAAGCGGCGATGATCGGCAGCCGGAAGCCGATCGACGACAGGCCGAAGAAGATGAAGAAGATCTGGACGATGAACGGCGTGTTGCGGACCGTTTCGATATAGACGCCGACGATGCCGTGCAGGATGGCGGAGTTCGAGCGGCGGGCAATGGCGCAGGCAATCCCGATCCCCATGCCGATGATGACGGAAAACAGGGTGATCTCGATCGTCGTCAGCGCACCGGACAGGAAATCCTGCCAGTAGGGCAAGAGCGCCCCGAAATCGAACTGATACTGCATAACTCCTCCGTGCGCGGCGGTTCACGCCGGCGCCAATGCCTTATCGTGCGAGCCAGCCGCCATCGACGGGGATGACGGTGCCGTGGACGTAGTCGGATGCTGCCGATGCCAGGAACACGGCGGCACCGCCGAGCTCCGATGGCGTGCCCCAGCGTCCCGCCGGAATGCGCGCCAGGATCGCGGCATTGCGATCCAGGTCTTCGCGCAGCGCCGTGGTGTTGTTGGTCGAGAAATAGCCGGGCGCGATCGCGTTGACGTTGACGCCCTTGCCGGCCCATTCGCAGGCCAGCAGCCGGGTGATCCCGGCAAGGCCGCTCTTCGATGCCGTATAGGACGGGATGCGGATGCCGCCCTGGAAAGACAGGAGCGAGGCGATATTGACGATCTTGCCGCTGCCACGCTCCAGCATGTGGCGGCCCGCCGCCTGCGACAGGAAGAAGGCCGTCTTCAGATTGGTATCGATGACCGCGTCCCAGTCCTCCTCGGTAAAATCGATCGCATCGGCGCGGCGAATGATACCGGCATTGTTGACGAGGATATCGAGAGCGCCGAAGACCGAGATGGTCTCCGCAACGATATCCTTGACCGGGGCGATCGTGCCGAGATCGGCCTTGATCGCGTGGAAGCGGACACCGGCCTTGGTGACCAGCGCCTCGGTTTCCTCCATCGACGAGCGGCCGATGGCAGCGATCGAGGCACCGGCTTCGGCGAGCGCCAAAGCGATGCCCTGGCCGATGCCGGTATTGGCGCCGGTGACGATGGCGGTGCGGCCCGAGAGATCGAAGGGATTGGCCATCGTCCTACCTCAGATCCGCGATGGCGATATGGTCCATGTCGGTGAAGCTCTTGTTGTCACCGGCCATCGCCCAGATGAAGCTGTAATTCTTGGTGCCGGCACCCGAATGGATCGACCACGGCGGCGAGATGATCGCCTGTTCGCTGGCAACCAGCATGTGGCGGGTCTGCTGCGGCTCGCCCATGAAATGGAAGACGCGCTGATCGGCTTCCAGATCGAAATAGAGATAGGCTTCCATGCGCCGGTCATGCGTATGGGCCGGCATGGTGTTCCAGACGCTGCCCGCGTCGATCATGGTGAAGCCCATGGTCAGCTGGCAGGACTTGCAGACTTCAGGATGGATGAACTGGTAGATCGAGCGCTTGTTGGCGGTTGCCGCTTCGCCGGGCGTCAGGTGACGCGCCTTGTCGCGCGTCAGAAGCACGGTCGGATGAACCTCATGCGCCGGCGTCGAGACCAGGTAGAACTTGGCGGGATTTGCGGCGTCGGCGCTTTCGAACCGCACATCCCCCGAGCCCTTGCCGACATAGAGGCAATCGTATTTCTGGAGCTCGTAGCTCTTGCCGTCGACGACGACACGGCCGGCACCGCCGACATTCAGCGCGCCCAGCTCGCGTTCGGCGAGGAAGCTTTCCTGACCGATTTCCTTCGGCGCGCCGAGCGAAAGGCCTTCGCCAAGCGGCGTCGCGCCGCCGATGACCATGCGGTCATAGTGGGAATAGGTGAGCCGGATTTCGCCGCCCGCAAACACCGTCTCGACCAGGAAATGGCGGCGCAGCGTTTCGGTGTCGTAGCCGCGGACGGCTTCCGGATGGGAAGCGTGACGGACATCGATCTTCATTGATTTTTTCCCTTCTCTTCAATGGATGCCAAGGGAGATTTTGCATCCTCGATGAAATAGTTCGGATCCCAGATCTCGGCCTTCTCGACCTCGCCGAGCAGCTTGCCGAGATGAAAACCCATGGCGGCGGCGGCCCCGGCCTTGTCGCCCGTCTTCATGCAGTCGATCACCGCCGAATGCTCCTCGATGACGCGTGCGAAACGGCCTTCCTGCGGCAGGGTCAGCAGGCGGTAGCGATCGGAATGGACCTTCACCTGCTGGATGATCGCCCAGATGCCAGGGAAGCCGGAGATATCGCTGATCAGCTTGTGGAAGTCGTTGTCGACCACATGGAAGGCGGCGACATCGTCATCGCGCACGCAGGCGCTGAGATCGGAGAGATTGCGCTCCAGCGAACGGATGCCTGAAGGCGTGATCTTCTCGACGGCGATCGAGACGGTCGTATCCTCCAGCGCCTTGCGCACCAGGATCGCCTCGTAGAGGGCGCGGCGGGGAATGCGCGAAACGAAGGTGCCGGACTGCGGGAAGACATCGACGAGGCCATCGTCGGAGAGGCGCAGGATCGCCTCGCGGATCGGCGTGCGGCTGACGCCGAACTGCGCCTCCAGCTCCTTCTCGTTGAGGAGATCCATCGGCTTGCGGCGCAGGGAGATGATGTCGTCGCGCAGCGCGTTGTAGACGAGCGTTGCGGCGCGCGGAGCAGCCGCGCGCTGATGCGAGAGATGGGTGACGCCGGCGAGCGAGCGCTTCTTGCGGGCTTCGCTCATCGCGCCGCGCTCCGCATGCCAGCAATCATAAGCCCGAGAATTTTCTCCACCCGTCGCCACCTCCCGTTGGCTTGGGAAGAAGTAGTATATTAGTATCCAACTTAGCGCAAGCGGGTGAAGATAAAGACTTTTGCACAACGAAAAGCCGCGGAGATCGCTCTCCACGGCCTAGCTTTGCTGTTATTTTCAGCTACTTAAATTTCGGAAAGCCGGAAGCGGGCGATGATGTCGCCCTCGCACCACATCGGGAAATTCGTGCCCCACTTGTTGTTGTGGAGATTGAACCGGATACCTTCGGCAAAGCCCGGGCGGGTCTTGCAGAAGGTCATGAAGTCCCAGCTTGCGGGTGCGGCGAGCGGCGTATCCAGAGGCTCGATCTCCAGCGCACCGGAGCGCGCCGCGCTGACGGCCTGCAGCTGCGCCCCGCCGCCTTCGGCAATCGCATCCGAGCGATGCCAGAGCCCCATCTTGCGGAAGCTCCACGCCGCCTCGTCCGCAGGCGTGACGAAAAAGAAGCTCGCCTCCGGCATGCGGTTGGCGGGCTTGGCATGCAGCGTCAGCTGAACGGATAGCGCATCGCCCTCATCCGAAAACCGCAGCGAAACATGCTTTGGCGCCCCGTATGAAACCGATGCGCGCTCGGGCAGCGAAAGCAACATCATGTTGCCCGTGGCCGCATCGAGAACCGGCGAGAAGGATTGCGACAGCGCGGCACCCGACTGGCCGAGCCCCGGCTTGTCATGATCGAGCACCGCCCATTCCTGCCGATGCGTCAGATAGGTGTCCATATGCCTGCCGACATCGGCGGCATCGTAGCTTTCGTAGCGATAGCCGAGCAGGGCGCCGTCGCGGCCCAGCATCGTCTTGCCTGACGGTGTTCCGATCGATTCGACATCGCCGCTCTGACCATCAAGCCGGATCGTCCAGCGGCCGACCCTCAACTCGCTCTCTCTGCCCGAGATCGCAGGCAATGCCGGTGCAGCAAGTTCGCCAAGCGCTTTTGCCGCTGCGGCGGCATCTTCGGGCTCCAGCATCGCAACCGCCTTGCCGAGATAATCGCGCTGCTCCTGCCAGGATTGCTCGGCATAGGCAAAGCGGTAGTCGCTCTTGCGCGCCGCCTCGAAATCCGGCCGCGACCAGGCCTTGTCGTCACGCAGATAGGATTTGATATCGACGCCGCAGGTATGCTCGGCGACCATGGCCAGCTCGCGCCCGAAGGCAAGCCGGCTTTTCGTCAGGCCGTCAGCGGCGAAGCGATCATAGAGCCGCTGCAAGCAGAGGAACTGCGCCGTCTTCTGCGGATCTGTGGCGCTGCCGTGGATCCAGCTGTCGCCGAACTCGATATCGACGACCGGAAAACGCTCGCGCGCCTCCCACAGCAATGCGCCGTAATCTTCGAGCGTTGCCGCGCGGATCACCGCATCCGGCTCGCGATGGCGGATATCGCGCAGCGCTTCGGCCGTCTGCGGCACGCTCTGCGGGCCGATATTGTCGTTTGTATGGGCAAAGCTCAGCCCGTCCGCAAGGCCGTCCGGGAAATAGGTCTCGCCATAGGAGCGCTGATACATGACGACGACTTCCTCGCCGCCGGGCGCCCGCCAGCGGAAGACATCGGGCACATCAGGCGGCGGCGAAGCGGTGTTGACGCCGAGATGCAGAAAGCGGATCCCGGCTTCGGCGAGCAGCGGCACCATGCCGAGCGTATGGCCGGGCACATCGGTCATCTTAGCGGCGATCGTCGTCTTGCCGAAGCGCCGGTCGAGCTCCTGCGAATAGGAGAGCCCGGCGCGGAAGAGATCGGGCGACATCAGCTCCGTGTGCATCGTGAACGGCAGCCCGTGCCAGCGGATCAGCCCGCGCTCGATTGCTTGCTCAAGCTTCGCCACCTCGGCCGGAGAGCGCGAATTCAGATGATCCCAGATCAGCCAGGCGCCCGTCGTCCAGATGAACTTCGGCTCCTCGGGATTTTCAGCATGGAAATGCGCGCCCGTCTCGATCGCCTGCGGGATGAACCGCTCATGATACTGGCGGCGAACCTTCTCCGCATGATCCGTGAAGCCGATATCCAGATGGGTCTTGAAGACCAGATGCACGCGCTTTTCTAACATGTCCATTCCGCTCGCTGGCCTCGGCAACCGCACCGGCCGCCTCGACATCTACGAGACTATGTAAACGTGTTCAAGATCAGTTTTGACGCTGACTTGGGAATGGGTATCGATATCGGCGGAACACTTATGCAATCGTATACACAAATTTGCCAGCCGGTTTGGAAGCCCGGCGAGCCACGCATCGCATCGAGCCATGCTCTCCTTGCATTATTGATCCACGACAGACCCGTCGGCATGCAGACGAGTGTGCAGCTTCCGCGCCCGGTATGGATATTTCTGCGCCGCATCGTCGCGAAGGCTGATGCCGATCCCGGGTTCGTCGCTGATCGTCAGGAAGCCGTGACCGTCATGTCTCGCAGCACCCGTCAGGAAGCTATCGCTATCGGGGCGCTTGTCGGTGACGTCCCAGGTGTCGTTCGGAAATTCCTGCAGGACGAAATTCGGAGCCGTTGCGGCGATCTGCAGGCAGGCCGCCGTCGATACCGCACTCAGCGGATTGTGCGGAACGACGCCCACATGCGACGCTTCGGCAAGTGCTGCAATCTTGCGGGCGCCGGATATGCCGCCGACGAGGCAGACATCGGGCCGGACCATCTGGACGGCATTGCGCGCCAGCAGCATCTGGAACTCCCAAAGCGTCGTCATGCGCTCGCCGGTAGCGATCGGAATGCCGATCTTGTCGGCGACATATCCCATCTCGTCGAGATTATCGGGCGTGACCGGATCTTCCATGAAGAGCGGGAAGAATTCCTCGATGCCACGGCCGAGCTGGACCGCTTCGAAGGGCGTCATCTGGCGATGAATTTCGATGCACAGATCCATCTCGCGGCCGGCGATCTTGCGATATTCTCGGACCGTATCGATCGCGTCGCCGATCTTCTGGGCATGCGTCTGAAAATACGGAACTTCGCGGCGCGAGTCCAGGAACGGCGTCAGATGGCCGACGGCCGTGAAGCCCATCTTTTTCGCTTCGGCGATCCCTGAAAACAGCTCATCCTTGGTCTCCCCGAAGACATGGTAATAGGCCCGCGCCCTGTCGCGCACCTTGCCGCCGAGCAGCGCATGCACGGGCGCTTCGAAATGCTTGCCGGCAATGTCCCAAAGGGCGATGTCGATCGCACTCAGCGCCGCCATAATGGCGGAGCCGCGGAAATGCGCCCAGCGATACATGTACTGCCAGTGATGTTCGATGCGCAGCGGGTCCTTGCCGAGCAGGTATTCCTTGAACCGGGTAACGGCTCCGTCCGTCGCCTCGTGGAAGCCCCAGGCTCCGCCCTCGCCCAGCCCGACCAGACCGTTGTCCGTGCGGATCTGAACGAAGAAATACTTGTCGATGAAAATGCTCTCGATGCTTTCAATACGCATGGTCAACCCTTCCGTCTGTGAGGCCCAGGAGGCGCGGAGCCTATCGTTCTGCAATGATGATGACGTCGTCCGGCTCGATCCGGATCTTGATCGCTTCGCCGATCGCGGGCGGCTTTCGAGCGGGCAGCTCCGCCCGCAACCGCACGTCGCCGAGACGCAATGTGCAAGTGATCAGCGGCCCGAGAAAGCCGATGCTTTCGATCGTCGCGTCGAAGACATTGACACCGTCCTCGCCAGTGCCGACGCGGTGGATGCTTTCGGCGCGAATGCAGGCGATGACCGGTCCCGATGCACGCGCGTCACTCTCCCGCGAAAAATGGCCCTCGACCGCCACGCCGCCGCCGAGCGACACCAGCGCCGCACCGCCCGCCGATGCCCGAACGACGGTTGCGTCGACGATATTGGCGTTGCCGATGAATTCGGCGGCAAAGCGGCTCACCGGCCGCTCGTAGAGGTCGCGTGGCGAGCCCGTCTGGATAATGCGGCCGTCCTTCATCAGGATGATCCGGTCGCTCATCAGCATCGCTTCCGACTGGTCATGCGTCACGTAGAGCGATGTCTGACCAAGCCGGCGCTGCAACTCGACGAGCTCGAAACGCATGCGATCGCGTAGCCCGGCGTCGAGATTGCTGAGCGGCTCGTCGAAAAGCAGCAGTTTCGGCGACGTCACCACTGCGCGCGCCAGCGCCACGCGCTGTTGCTGCCCACCGCTGAGCTCGGTGCCGTAGCGATTGGCAAAGCCGTCGAGGCCCACGAGCTTCAGCGCCTCGCCAACCTTGCGCTTGATGTCGGCAGCCGGCTCGCGGCGGATGCGCAAACCATAGGCGACGTTTTCGAAGACCGACATATGCGGCCAGACGGCATAGGACTGGAAGACCATATTGATGCCGCGCTTGTCCGGTGGGATATCGCTGCCATCCGAGGCCATCACCGTGTCACCCAGCCGGATCGTTCCGCCCGAAGAGCCCTCGAGACCGGCGATGCAGCGAAGAGTCGTCGTCTTGCCGCAGCCACTCGGGCCAAGAAGCGAGACAAATTCGCCATCTTCGACCGAGAAGGATATGTCGCTGACGGCCACGACCGCACCGTAAGCCACGACAAGGTCTTCCACATTCAATCTTGCCATTGTGCGTTCCTTTCTCAGACCGCCTGCGAGAGTTTCACGCGCAGCACGAACCGGCCGACGAAAATGCCAAGGCCCAGGATTGCCGTTTGCAAAAGGCCGATGATCGTGGCGTTCTGAACATTGCCGAACTCGAGATAGTCCCAGGACATCACCGAGAGGACCTTGTTGCTCGGCGAAGCAAGCAGGATCGCCGCGCTGATTTCCCGGATCGAGAAGATGAAGACCAGGATCCAGGCGGACAGCACGCCCGGTTTGATCAGCACGAAGGTGATCTTGCGGGCCGTATGCCAATGCGACCCGCCGCAGACGGCCGAGGCCTCTTCCAGCGACTTGTCTATCTGGATCATCGAGGTGTCGATCATCCGGTAGGCAAAGGGTATGTACGAGGCGACGAAGGCGATCACCAGGATCCAAATCGTGCCGTAGGCCGGCGTCATCAGATAGGTCCAGAAGATGCCGGTGCCGAAGACGATGCCGGGCACGGCGATCGGGAACATGGCGATGTAATCCAGCATGCCGCTGCCGCTGACACGCAGCCGGCGCACCGCGTACGCGATGACGATTCCGAGAGCAACGCAGAGCGTCGGAGACAGGATGCCGACAAGCAGCGTGTTCCAGATCGACTGTTGGACGGCGACGGAGCCGAGCACCGCCTTGAAATTGGCGAGCGTGAAGTTTGCCTCGAGGATCGACGACGAGGTGAAGCTGGTGAAGGCGACATAGAGCAGCGCCAGATATGGCAGGACGATCGCCAGCAACACGTAGATCAGGATGAAGGCGAGCGCCGGGACCTGCCATCCGCGAAGCCTGACGAGGCGGGCGCGGTAGCCTCTGGCGGTAACCGTGACGAAGCGGGTTGCGACGCGCGAGGCATAGCGGTAGCAGGCGACGCCGATCAGCGAAATCCAGAACAGCAGCGTGCCGATCGCCGCTGCCCGCGGATAATCGAGCGGAAATGTAGCAACCGCCCGGTAGATGTCGACCGCCAGGAACGGCATGGCCTGTGTGCCGCCCAGAGCGGCTGGTATCGAGAACGTGCCGCAGGTCAGGACGAACACGAAGAAGAACGCGGAGATGATCGCAGGTCGCACGATCGGCAGGGTGATCTTGTAGGCGGTCGCGAATGTCCCCGCGCCGTTGAGATAAGATGCCTCTTCCATCGACGGATCCATCCCCTTCAACGCGGAGGAGACCGTCATGTAGGCGTAGGGAACATTATAGAGCGCCATAATCAGGATGACGCCGGTGGCGCTCACGACATTGAGTATGGGCCCTTCGATACCGAAGAGATTGCGCGCCATCACGTTGAGCAGGCCGGCATTTGGTGACGCCAGGATCAGCCAGGCCAAGGCACCGACGAATGGCGACAGGTAAAGCGGCGCGATGACGCATTGCTCCATGAAACCGCGGGCGCGAATGTCCGTGCGCGCCAGAAGCCATGCCAATGCAATACCGAAGATGCAGGCAATCAGCGACACGAGAAGAGACGCGCCCACGGTAACGGCGAGCGTCTTGAGGAAGGGCAGCGTCGTATAGACGGCCTGCATGCTGCGCAGCGAGAACTGCGCCCGTGGATCGACAAAGGTACCCGTTCGAAGCGCGCCAAGAAACATCAGGACGATCGGCAGCAGGACGAGGATGGTCAGAAGCAGGCCGAGGCCGATAGGGAGCGCTAGCCCCCCCCTGCGGCGCCGGCGCTTCCCGACACGGCGGCCGAGGCCGGCCACCGTCTGTACAGGTCCTTGCGATATCGACACGTCAGATCCTCACCGGCCGTAAATCTGGTTCCATTCGGCGATGATGGGCTTGGCCGGATCGACGTAGCCCGGGTCACTCAGATAATCGAGATAGAGATCCGTCGGATCGGCATACCAATCTTCCTTGTACCAATCCGCCTTGTTGGTCTTGCGCGGATCGGTAGTGTCGTCGCGCGCCGAAGACACGCCCGACAGCTTGAACCACTCTGCCTGCCCCTCGGCACTTGCCGCCCATTCCTGGAACAGCTTGGCAGCGTTGGAATGCGGCGCCTTTGCCGAGATCGCCTGCACCGTCAGATTGGCGGGCGTCGGGCTCGGGAATATCCAGCGGATCGGCGCGCCCTTGAGATAGAGGTTGCCCATATCGCTCTGCGAGGCCTGATCGACGATGGCATGTTCGCCAGCGCCGAGACGGTCATACATCGGCGACTTGCTCTCGTAGATCTGCGGCTTGAGAGCTGCGAGTTTCTTCTGATATTCGGGGCCGAACTGGTCGCGCTTGCCGCCCAGGAACATGTAGACGAAGGAATAGCTGCTGCCGCCGGATGCCGGGGTAGAGCTTGCATAGCGGCCTGCCCATCGCGGATCGGTCAGGGCGTCCCAGCCGCCTTCGCGGATGAACTTGTCTTCCTCGGGCGTGACCTTCTGGCTATTCCAGGCAATGCCCATGGCATTGACGAAGATCGTATACCAGATGCCCTCTTTCTTCATCGACGGCTTGATGCCGGCGCCGGAAGGCGGCGTGTATTCGCCGATCAGACCTTCCTCATGCGCGGATTCGATAAGCACCGTATCCGTGATCTGGATCACGTCGGCCATATGCTGTCCGACCCGCTCTTCCGTGAGCCAGCGGTCAAACAGCGGATAGCTCGGGCCGCGAACATTCTGCGTCGTGATCCCGTATTTCTTAGTGAAGGCCGACGTCCAGGTACCGGTAATGTCGATTGCAGTCGTGTGGTAATAAGTGAGCGTGCCCTCGGCCTTTGCCGCAGCGATCAGATCGGCATCAGGCCCCGCCTGGGCAAATGCCGGCCTTACGGCCGGCAAGAGGGTCGCCGCAGCGCCGGCGGCGCCGAGTTGCAGCAAATGTCTGCGAGATATGTCCCGGTCGAAGCCGGGGATACCCTTCATCGTCATTGCAATTCCTCCCTAACAAGACACCAGCTCCCTCCAGCGCCCTAAATCATATATTTGCGCAAATATAGGAAGTGTCAATTCGGAATTAGCTATTTGCGCAAATATATGATCTGATGCAAATGCAACCTAGGTCAGGTATGGTGATGGCGACGAATCGCAGAGGAAAACCCATGAAGGCGTCACCAACCGGCCGTGCGGCAGTGCCACCGTTGAACGAGCCCGTCTATCTACGTGTGAAGCGCGCGATCCTTGCGGATCTCGTGGCCGGCGAATTCGTTCCCGGGATGCATCTGACCATCGATGCACTGACGTCGCGTTATGGCGTGAGCCACATGCCGATCCGCGAAGCGCTTCGGCAGCTCGAAGGCGAAGGCATACTGATTTCGCTTGCCCATCGCGGCTTCAAGATCGAGACGGTGACCGAAGACTATATCCGCAAGATCTACGACATACGCGTCGGCATCGAATCCCTGCTCGCGCACCGCGCCGCGGAGCTCGCGACTGACGAGGAGATTCGCGAGATCCGTCAGATGCACGAGGATCTTTCGGTGATGATCCGCCAGGGAGGCGGTGTTCCGGCCGCGCTCGAGAATGTGAAATTCCACAAGCGCATCTATTCCATCGCGCGCAATCCGGAAGCCGAACTCATTCTTGAGGGCCGGACGCGCGTGGTCAGAACCGTCGGCGACGGGCTTGGCGGATATACGCCCGATGTCTACGAGACGGTCATCGCCGAACATGAAAAGATGGTCCGGGCGCTGGAGCGGAAGGATCCGAAGGCGGCCGGCGATGCGGTCTTCGACCACGTTACGGCGGCCAGGGACCGCCTGCTCGAAAAGATGGCGCTGACCCACGGCTTTCCGCCCGAAGGCGTAGCGTCCGTCAGTCCCAAGCTCGCTTCAGGTTGAGGGAATCGGCCGCGGCAAAGCCGTCAGCCCCCGCGGATTGATCCACGCCACACCAGCTCCGCGTGAAGCTTCAGCGTCTGCACGTCCGCCTGCTCGTCGGCCGCCCCGGGCGCGGCCAGGAAATCGACAGCCTCCCGGGCGATAGCCTCGACCGGCTGGGCAAACGTCGTCAGATCGTAGGAGGACCATGCGGCCTGCTCGATGTCGTCGAAGCCGGCAACGCAGAGCTGGTCGGGGACGGATATCATGAACTGGTGGCGCGCGGCATCCATCACGCCGCAGGCGAGAAGATCGTTGGCGCAGAAGATCGCGTCGGGCCGCTCCTTGCGGGTCAGCAGGCGCTGCGCGACGACCTTGCCGGCCTCGTAGCCGGTCGAACCGAAGCGCTCGACGGCGACATCCATGCCGAGCGCCGCCGCGGCCGCAACGAAGCCATGTTCGCGGGCCATCAGGCTCGGCGTTCCGACCTCCGAATTGGCGAAGGCCAGCCGCCGGCAGCCGGCGCGGACGAAAGCGGTCAGAATGCGGCCAGCCGCCTCCTGGTCGTCCAGATTGATCCTGAGCGGCCCCGGCTGATCGTCGTCGCGGTTGATCAGCACCAGCCGCTGGCCGTTCTTCAGACAAAGCTGGGTGATCGACTTGTCGGGCAGCCCCGACAGAATGATCGAGGCATCGGCGCGGTAGCGGATCGCCTGACGCAGCGCCCGGTCGACGCTGCCGTCGGAACGGTCGGTATTGATCAGCATGGCGATCTTGCCGGAATTCTGCAGGTGCTGCGTGACGGCGCGGATCAGCGACGAGCGGTAGGGCGTGCCCATCTCCGACACGATCAGGCAGACGATGCCGCTCTCGTTGCGCATCAGCCCGCGGGCGAGATGATTGACGTGATAGCCAAGCGCCTCGGCTGCCTCCATCACCCGCTTGCGGGTCTCGGGAGCGACGCTGGCCCCCGGCGTGAATGTCCGCGACACTGCGGAGCGGGAAACGCCCGCCTTTTCCGCCACTTCCTGCGCGCTGACAAAGACTTTCGTGACCACCGGCATCTCCCCCTTGCACGCGACTGTGCACGATATTGCAATTGCGTGCAATATCCGCCTCCGAGACTTTTATGACAGTTTTGTGACAAAATTGGTTGACAGGGTTTATTGGGTCATGCAGCATTTGCACACGCTTGCAAAGGCGAACGGCGTGGAGGCGCCGCCACATCCAGGAGGAAATAATGCGTTCAGCTAGAATTGCGGCAGCGATGCTCGCCGCGACCGTGTCTTTTGCTGCCTTTTCGGCCCATGCGGCCGGTGATCTCAACCTGATCTGCTCGGCCGACGTCGTCATCTGCGAGATGATGAAGGACAGCTTCGAGAAGCAGACCGACATCAAGGTCAACATGGTCCGCCTGTCCTCGGGCGAAACCTATGCCAAGGTGCGCGCCGAGGCTCGCAATCCGAAAACCGACATCTGGTGGGCCGGCACCGGCGACCCGCATCTGCAGGCGGCAAGCGAAGGGCTGACGCAGGAATACAAATCGCCGATGCTCGACCAGCTGAACGACTGGGCGAAAAAGCAGGCGGAAAGCGCCAATTACCGCACGGTCGGCGTCTATGCCGGCGCGCTCGGCTGGGGCTACAATACCGACCTGCTTGCCAAGAAGGGCCTGAAGGAGCCGAAGTGCTGGGCCGATCTGCTTGACGCGTCCTACAAGGGCGAAATCCAGATCGCCAACCCGAACTCCTCGGGAACGGCTTATACCGCGCTTGCGACGCTCGTGCAGATCATGGGCGAGGACAAGGCTTTCGATTACCTCGGCAAGCTCAACGCCAATATTTCGCAATATACCAAGTCGGGCTCGGCGCCGGTGAAGGCGGCTGCGCGCGGCGAAGCGACCATCGGCATCGTCTTCATGCATGACGCGGTGGCCCAGACGGTCGAGGGCTTCCCGGTCAAATCGGTCGCTCCTTGCGAAGGCACAGGTTACGAGATCGGCTCGATGTCGATCATCAAGGGTGCCAAGAACCTCGAGAACGCCAGGAAGTGGTACGACTGGGCGCTCTCCGCAGAAGTTCAGTCGCATATGAAGGATGCCAAATCCTTCCAGCTGCCGTCCAACAAGTCGGCCGAGGTGCCGAAGGAATCGCCGAAGTTCGAGGACATCAAGCTGATCGACTACGACTTCAAGACCTATGGCGATCCCGACAAGCGCAAGGCGCTGCTGTCGCGCTGGGACAAGGAAATCGGCGCCAAGGCCAACTGATTTCCGATCCGATTCCATGGCCGGCTGCCGATACCGCCGGCCATGGCTTGATGCTGCTCACGCGGGAGCGACCCCATGAAGAACCACAATCGCAGACTGGATATCGCTCTCGTCTTCGCCATTGCCGCCCTGATACTGCTCCCGTGGTATCGGATCGAAGGCGGCTTCTTCGGCCTTGGCTGGCTGTCTGACTTTCCGGGCGATCCCTCCACGGCGCCCGGCATCCTGCAGATCGTTTCCCACGGCCGATGGTGGCTCGCGATTGCCGTCTTTTTTGTTCTGCTTGGCGGCGTCGCGCGCTTCCTTTCCAATCCGCAGCGGGGAATGCTGCTTGCCTGGGCCGGAGGCCTCGGCCTTGTCTTCCTGGCGCTTCAGGGACTGGCGATCGGCTTCACCGGCTGGAGTTGGTCGATCAGCGAAACGCTGTTCGGCGCGCTCGCCGATGGCCAGCCGTCAATGGGTGCCGGTGCTGTCGTTACCGGGATCGTCTTCGTCCTGATGTTTTCCTTCGGGCTTGCCGAGCGCGGCGTGATGAAGGGCGATGCCTTCGTCGTCTCGGCCATCGCCATGCTCGTCTTTCTCGTCACGGTCTTCGTCTTCTACCCGATCGGCAGCATGTTCATCGGTGCGTTCCAGGATTTCGACGGTTCCTTCAATCCGGATGGCTTCATCACCAATATCCAGGATTCGTCCGTCTGGAGCCTCGGCTGCATTGCCGGTGGCGAGCGTTGCGGCGTTGCCTGGCGCACGCTCTGGCTGGCGATCATGACGGCCGCCGGCTCGACGACGCTCGGTCTCTGCTTCGCGCTCGTGGCCACCCGCACCCGGTTTCCGTTCAAGAAGGGGCTGCGGCTTCTGACGATCCTGCCGATCATCACGCCGCCCTTCGTCGTCGGCCTGGCGCTGACCCTGCTTTTCGGCCGCTCGGGCGTCGCCACGCAGTTCGTTTCCTCCGCGCTCGGCGTCGAGCCCGGCCGCTGGCTCTATGGCCTGACCGGCATCTGGATTGCCCAGGTTCTGTCCTTCACGCCGATCTCCTTCCTCGTGCTGATCGGCGTCGTCGAGGGCGTCAGCCCGTCGATGGAAGAAGCGTCGCAGACGCTGCGCGCCGACCGCTGGCGTACCTTCTGGCGCGTGTCGCTGCCGCTGATGAAGCCAGGTCTCGCCAACGCCTTCCTGATCGGCTTCATCGAAAGCATGGCGGATTTCGGCAATCCTCTGGTGCTCGGCGGCAGCCATGGCGTGCTGTCGACGGAGATCTTCTTTGCCGTCGTCGGCTCGCAGAACGATCCGTCGCGCGCCGCGGTGCTGGCGATGATCCTGCTCTGCTTCACGCTGTCAGCCTTTCTTGCCCAGCGCTTCTGGCTGTCCGGCAAGAATTTCGCGACGGTGACGGGCAAGGGCGACTCCGGCCAGCATATCGCCCTGCCGCGCGGCCTCTCGATCGCCGTGCATGCGATCGTCATTCCCTGGATGATCTTCACCATCGTCGTCTATGCAATGATCCTGTTCGGCGGTTTCGTGCGCACGTGGGGTCTGGATAACACCCTGACGACGGAACATTACATCCGCGCCTTCTCGATCGGGTTCCGTGATGACGGCGGCCTGGCGTGGACGGGGGTCGCCTGGAATTCGTTCTGGACGACAATGGAGATCGCATTGATCTCCGCCCCGCTCACGGCCGCTGTCGGCCTGCTGACGGCCTATCTCATCGTCCGGCAGAAATTTGCCGGCCGCAATCTCTTCGAGTTTGCGCTGATGATGAGCTTCGCCATCCCCGGCACGGTCATCGGCATCAGCTACATCATGGCCTTCAATCTGCCGCCGCTGGAGATGACCGGCACTGCGGTGATCCTGATCGCCTGCTTCGTCTTCCGCAACATGCCGGTCGGCGTGCGCGGCGGGGTGGCGGCAATGAGCCAGCTCGACAAGAGCCTCGACGAAGCGTCGCTGACGCTGCGCGCCGACAGCTTCCGGACCATCCGCAAGGTCATCCTGCCGCTGCTGCGCCCGGCGATCACCGCCGCTCTCGTCTATTCCTTCGTCCGCGCCATCACCTCGATCAGCGCCGTCGTCTTCCTGGTCAGCGCCGAATACAACATGGCCACGTCCTATATCGTCGGTCTTGTCGAAAACGGGGAGTATGGCGTCGCCATCGCCTATTCGTCGACGCTGATCATCGTCATGGTCGCCGTCATCAGCGGCTTCCAGCTTCTGGTCGGCGAACGCCGCCTGCGCCGCGAGAACCGCGTCGCCATCGCGGCACCGACTGCCACCGCATCTGCACCTCTTGGTCAGGAGAAAACCGCATGAGCAGCAAGAAACCCGGTTCCGTCGTCTTCGAGAACGTGCGCAAGACTTTCGGCTCCTTTACCGCCATTCCGGATCTGTCGGTAACCATCGAGCCCGGCACACTGGTGACGCTGCTCGGCCCATCCGGCTGCGGCAAGACGACGACGCTGCGCATGCTGGCCGGCCTGGAACATCCAAGCTCGGGCCGCATCCTGATCGGCGGCAAGGACGTGACGATGCTGCCGGCCAACGAGCGCGACGTCTCGATGGTGTTCCAGTCCTATGCGCTCTTCCCGCACATGACCTCGCTCGACAATGTCGCCTATGGCCTGGAATCCTCGGGCCTGAAACGCAAGGAAGCGCGCGAGCGGGCCGAAGAGGGACTGAAGCTGGTCGGTCTCGGGGGCATGGGCCAGCGGCTGCCGGCCGAACTCTCGGGTGGCCAGCAGCAGCGCGTCGCAGTCGCCCGTGCGCTGGTGCTGGAGCCGCAGGTGCTGCTGCTCGACGAGCCGCTGTCGAACCTCGACGCCCGCCTACGCCGCCGCGTGCGCACCGAGATCCGCGAGCTGCAGCAGCGGCTTGGCTTCACCGCGGTCTACGTCACCCACGACCAGGACGAGGCGCTTGCGGTTTCCGACCAGATCATCGTCATGAAGGACGGCGAAGTCGCCCAGAAAGGCGCCCCGCGCGATCTCTACGACCAGCCGGTCTCCGCCTTCATCGCCGACTTCATGGGCGAGGCGAATGTCGTGCCCTGCGACGTCATCGGCATCGATGGCGATCACGCGACGATCAATGTCGAGGGACTGACGCACCGCATATCGGGCCGCAACATGCGCCCCGGCCCCGCGCAGCTCGCCGTGCGCCCGAACGCCATCACGCTGGCGCCAAAGAATGGCGGTGCCTATAGCGGCAGGATCACCCACGCCGCCTATCTCGGCGACCACGTGGAATATGAAGTCAAAACCAATAACGGCACGCTCTTCGTCGTCGATCCCGCAGTGGAAAGGGCCTTCGAGCCCCTGACAGAGGTGGAGATCGGCTTCAGGGATCGCGGTATTGCCATCATCGGCGGCTGAGCCCGCATTTCATCAAGGAAGATTTCATGACGTCGCATGTCGTACCCGGGCTCGAAGCGCGCTTGGCGCTGGCCGAAGCCGTGGCCCGCGAAGCCGGAGCACTCGCGCTCGATTATTTCAAACGCCGCGAGACGCTGGTCATCGAAACCAAGCGTGATCCGCAGGACGTGGTCTCGATCGCCGACCGCGATGTGGAGAACCTGATCCGCAAGCGCTTTCATGAGGCCTATCCCACCGATGGCGTTCTCGGCGAGGAATATGGTCTCGAATCCGGTACCTCGGGTTTCACCTGGGTCGTCGATCCGATCGATGGCACCAGCCCCTTCGTCAATGGCATGCCGAACTGGTGCGTGTCGATCGGCCTGCTGCATGCGGGGGTGCCCGTCGTCGGCGTCATCTCGGCGCCGTGTCACGACGAACTCTACGCGGCAGCGCTCGGCATGGGCGCGACTTTGAACGGCAAGGAACTCTCGCTCGATCCGTCCCGCACCATCCGCAATGCCGTAACCGGCATCGGCGCCAACAATCACGTCACACCTGCCTTCGTCGGCAAGATGGTGGAAAACCTGCTGGAAGCCGGCGGCAATTTCATCCGCAATGGCTCCGGCGCGCTGATGCTCGCCTATGTCGCGGCCGGCCGCCTCGTCGGCTATTACGAACCCTACATGCATGCCTGGGACTGCATGGCGGGCTTCTGCCTCGTCAAGGAAGCCGGCGGCTGGTACCACCCCTTCCCGACCGAGGGCGAACGGCTGACCAAGGGCGCGCCGGTGCTTGCAGCCGCCCCCGGTGCAACCGACGATCTGCGGGGCATCGCCGGTCTCTAGAGCGTTTCCTCCGATCGTCCGGCGTCATCGGCGCCGGACCGTCGAACAAAGCGTATTTTTAAATATTAAATCTCTGTAATGCTTACGGTTTTGCAATGAAACCGTAATGAACATTTAATTTGCAAAGTGACGCGGCGCGGCGCATATCAGTTCTCAAGCGACAATTCTTCGAGAAGCCCAGTATCGATCGCCAATCCCGGCGAATTCATCTTCAATCGCGAAGAATTCGTGTATTTCACCCGACGCCCGCGTTCCCGGCATGGAACCAAGACGCCGCTTGTCAACGATTTGCAAGGGACCATTCGCCATGTCCAAGATTCTCCTCAAGCACCGCACAGCAGCACTTCTGGGTGCAGCCCTGATTGCTGGCACAGCAGCACTCCCCTTCACCATCAACACCGCGACAGCCGTCGCCGCACCGGCCGAGATCGGCGGTACGCTTGCCTCCGGCGGTTCATTCGCGCCGATCGTCGATGCCGACAAGCCCGCCGTCGTGACCGTGACCACGACGATGAAGGCCACCGATACCAGCGACCAGCAGTCGCCGATGGACGAGCAGTTCCGCCAGTTCTTTGAACAGCAGGGCATCCCCCTCCCGCACCAGGCACCGAAGAATGAAGGCGGCCAGCATGCAATGGCGCTCGGCTCCGGCTTCATCATCAGCCCTGATGGCGTGATCGTCACCAACAACCACGTCATTGACAATGCCATCGACATCAAGGTGACGCTGGATGACGGCACCGAACTGCCGGCCAAGCTGGTCGGTACCGATCCGAAATCCGATATCGCCGTCCTGAAGATCCAGGCGCCGAAGCCGCTGGCGACCGTCGCCTGGGGCGATTCCGACAAGCTGAAGCTTGGCGACCAGATCCTGGCCATCGGCAACCCCTTCGGCATCGGCACCACCGTGACTGCCGGCATCGTTTCGGCCCGTGGCCGCGACCTGCATAGCGGCCCCTATGACGACTTCATCCAGATCGATGCACCGATCAACCACGGCAATTCCGGCGGCCCGCTGGTCGACCGTGACGGCCATGTCGTCGGCATCAATACCGCTATTTATTCTCCGAACGGCGGCAGCGTCGGCGTCGGTTTCGCGATCCCCTCCGCTGAGGCGAAGACCATCGTTGCCAAGCTGCAGAAGGATGGCTCGATCGATCACGGCTATCTCGGGGTGCAGATCCAGGCCGTTACAAAGGACGTGGCTGATGCCGTTGGCCTCAGCGAGGCCCAGGGCGCGCTGGTCGCAGCCGTCTCCGGCGATACGCCCGCGGCCCATGCGGGAATCAAGACCGGCGACATCGTCACAGCCGTTGGCGGCGAAGCCGTCAAGACGCCGAAGGACCTGTCGCGCCTGGTTGCCGACATGAGCCCCGGCGCCAAGCAGACGCTGACCGTCTGGCGTGATGGCAAGAGCGCCGAACTGAACGTCACGATCGGCGGCAATGACGACGGCCAGAAGCAGGCCGCAGCCGATGAAAGCGACGGCAAGGTGCAGACGGGCCCAAGCATCGGCGTCGGACTCGCCGACCTGACGCCAGACGCCCGCCAGGAACTGAACCTGCCGCACAGCGTCAACGGCGCCGTCGTCGCCAGCGTCAATCCCGACAAGCCGGCAGCCGCAGCCGGCATCCAGACGGGCGACGTGATCGTCTCGGTCAACGACAAGCCGGTGCACGACGCCAGCGATGCCAAGGCCGCCGTTGCGAGCGCCGCCAAGTCCGGCCGCAAGTCGGTGCTGCTGCTGATCGAACGCGGTGGCAACAAGACGTTCGTGGCCGTGCCGTTCTCCGCCGCCTGAGAGGCGCCAAGCCGCGACGAGACGCTCCGCACCCTCATGCGGGGCGTCTCACTATTCCACAGCATCCCTACCCCGGCGCTTGACAGCGCCGTTTTGTGACCGCAATATGAAACCGGTTTCAATCGTGCTAGGGGAGCGATCGTGCGGTTTGACCTTTCGATCCTGTTGCCGCATCTCGGCTTTCTCGGCAAAGGCGCGCTGCTGACGGCGGAAGCCTGTGCGCTGGCACTGATCGGCAGCGTCATCATGGGCGCCTTCGTGGCGATCGCGCGGACCTCATCCTCGCAAACGCTGCGGCGCATCGCCTTCGTCTATGTCGACATCTTCCGCAACGTACCCTTCATCGTCCAGCTGTTCTTCTTCTATTACGGCCTGCCTGAAATCGGGATCTATATCGACGCCTTTACGACGGGCGTCGTGGCCCTGTCGATCGCCGGCGGCGCCTATGCGTCCGATGTCATCCGCGCCGGCATCCTGGCAATCGACCCCGGTATCATCGAGGCGGCCGAAGTCAGCGGCCTTTCGCGCCGCGTCACTTTCACCAAGATCGTCCTACCGATCGCGCTCAGGACTTCGATCCGCCCGCTCGGCTCGGTGCTGATCAACCTGATCCTGACCTCCTCGATCCTCTCGACCATCACGCTGAACGAGCTGACCGGCTCCGCGCAAATCGTCGTCTCGCAGACCTATCGCCCGTTCGAGGTCTATGTCGTGCTGCTTGTTGCCTATGCGGCATTGACCTATCTCGTTTCGCTCGGCGTCACGCTGCTTCACCGCCGCCTCAACCGTGACATGATGGAGGCCGTCGGCTGATGCGCTATACGGATTTCACGTCCTTCGATCTCGTGCTTTTGGCCCAGGGCCTCGGCGTCAGCGTCGCGCTCTTCCTCAGCACCTCGCTGATCGGTCTCGCCGTCGGCATTCTCTGGGCCGTCGTGCGCTTCTACCGCGTGCCGGTGCTGCTGCAGATCGTTACCTTCGTCTCCGAACTCCTGAAAAACTCGCCGGTGCTGGTACAGCTGTTCCTGGTGTTCTTCGGCCTTCCCGCGCTCTTCCATATCCGCATCACGCCGGTGACGGCCGCAACCATCACGCTATCGGCGAATACCGCCGCCTTCGTCTATGTCATCGCCGTCTCGGCGATCGAATCCATCGGCCGCGACCAGATCGAGGCCGCCCGCGTTTTCGGCCTGACGCGCTGGCAGGTGCTGCGCCATGTCGTGGCGCCGCAGGCAATGGCCTTTGCGATCGGCCCGCTGATCGCGCTGCTCGTCAACCAGCTGCAGGTGACATCGCTGATCTCGGTCATCGGCGTCGTCGATCTCACCAAGATAGGCAATATCCTGAACCTGCGCACGCTGAAGCCGTTCGTCGTCTGGACCGCCGTCGGCCTGCTCTATTACGCTGCCGCCAAGCTCGTGGCGCTTCTCGGCACCCGTTTCGAAAACCGCCTCAGGGCCCATAGCGCCTGGAGAGGGCTCTGACATGCTGAAAGTTGAAAACGTCCAGAAGGCCTTCGGCTCGACCACCGTCCTCGACGGCGTGGACCTGACGATCAATCCGGGCGAGGTCGTCTCGATCCTGGGATCATCGGGTTCCGGCAAATCGACGCTGATCCGCTGCATCAACGGGCTGGAAAAGCTGAACGGCGGGCGCATCCTCGTCGACGACTTCGATGTCGGCAAGCCGAGGGAACTGGCAGAAGCGCGCAAACGCTCGGCAACGGTCTTCCAGCTCTTCAATCTCTATCCGCATATGACCGTGCTTGGAAACATCGCGCTGGCGCCGATCGAGGTTTTGAAGAAGCCGCGCGCCGAAGCCGAAGCAACCGCCCGCGCGCTTCTGGCGTCGGTCGGTCTCGGCGAGCGCGCCGATGCTTACCCGGCTCAGCTCTCCGGCGGCCAGCGCCAGCGCGTCGGCATCTGCCGGGCGCTGGCCATGCAGCCGCGCTATCTGCTGCTCGACGAGGTGACCAGCGCGCTCGACCCGGAAATGACGGCCGAAGTTCTGGCGATCCTCGCGAAGCTCGCCGAAGAAGGCACGACGATGCTCTTCGTCACTCATGAGATCGAGTTTGCCCGGCAGATTTCCAACCGGATCGTCTTCCTCGACAAGGGCAAGCTGCTTGTCGATCTGCCGACCGAACAGTTTTTTGCCACCGATGGCGGCATGGCGCAGCCCCGCGTTGCCCAGTTCCTTTCCAAGATGCGTAAAGATTAGAGGTTTTTCATGCTGCTCATCGCCAACAAAGAAGCCTGGCCGGGTTTTGCCCACACGGTCGATATGCTGCGCAGCGGCGCCAACAGCCTCGACGCCATGGTTGCCGGCATCGGCAAGGTCGAGAGCGAAGTGAAGGTCCGCAGCGTCGGTCATGGCGGCTGGCCGAACATGATCGGCGACATGGAGCTCGATGCCGCCGTGATGGACGGCACCACGCGCGACGTCGGCTCGGTCGGTGCCGTGCCGAATACACTACCGGTCGCCAAACTCGCCCATGAAGTCATGAAGCGCCTGCCGCATGTGATGCTGACCGGCAACGGCGCGCGCCGCTTTGCAAGTGAAATCGGTTTCCCGGAGGACGACGTGCTGTTCGAGGACAGCAAGCGCGTATGGTGGGAGCGTCTGGAGAAAGAGCTCCCGCCCGAAGACCTGGCGAAATTCCCGAACATCCCGCTGGCGCCGCTCAGCAAGGCGATCACCGATCCCGAGCGTGTCCGCGACACGACCGTCTTCCTCTCCGCTGATGCAACCCGCGGCATTCACGCGGCAACCTCCACCTCCGGCTGGGCCTGGAAATATCCGGGCCGCCTCGGCGACTCGCCGATCCCCGGCGCCGGCTTCTATGCCGACAGCCGCTATGGCGCCGCCGCCTGCACCCATACCGGCGAGATGACGATGCGCTGCTCGACCTCGCGCACCATCGTGCTCGCCATGAAGCTCGGCTATTCGCTCACAGACGCGATCAAGCTCGCCGTCGAGGAGCTTGACGAACTGGATACCGGTTTCCTTGCTGGTGTCGTCATTCATGCGGTTGACGCAAAAGGAAATCATGAGGTGGTGAATTTCAGATGCGAGGGCGAGATCAGCTACTGGCTCTGGGAGGATTCGATGCCCGAACCGGAATTGCGGGCAGCGAAACAGGCATAATCAACGAAGAGGGAATGGAACAATGAAACGCTTACTCACCGCGATCGCAGCGATCGCCGTCGTCGCGGGCTCGGCTCTGCCGTCCTTCGCCGGCATGCTCGATGACATCCGTTCGCGCGGCACGATCCGCATCGGCGTCTCGCTCGGCGGCGAGCCGATCGGCTTCCGCGACGACCAGAACAATCCCATCGGCTACGACGTCGATGTCGCCAAGCGCCTGGCCGAGAAGATCGGCGTTCCCGTCGAGTTCACCGACGTTTCCGGCGATGCACGCATCTCGATGCTCGTCTCCGGCCAGATCGACGTCGCGATCGCCAATACCTCGGCAACGCTCGAGCGCGCCAAGGTCGTCAACTTCTCGATCCCCTATAACCGTGCCGGCCTGCGCATCATCGTGCAGAAGGATTCGGGCATCAAGGATCTGAAGGATCTCGCCGGAAAGAAGATCGTCGTCGGCCGCGGCACGACGGGCGAAACCTTCCTGAAGACGGCCGCTCCGGATGCCGAACTCGTCTATGTCGACCAGTTCGCCCCCGACGGCGTTCTGCAGCTGCAGCAGAAGCGCGTCGATGCCGCAATCGAGGACTCCTCGCTGCTCGATTATCTCGCCACCAAGAACCCGACGCTCGTCACCCTGGCGGGTCTCTACTCGAACGACCCGATCGGCATGGCCGTCGCCAAGGGCGATCCGGAATTCGTTCGCTGGCTGGACATGTTCGTTTCCGATTACATCCAGTCGGGTGCTTACGAGGCCAACTACAAGAAGTGGTGGGGCGCCGAAGCCAACCCGCCGGCTCTGAACCCGCAATGGTAAAATGAAGAAGGCCGCCTCCGGGCGGCCTTTCTTTATGAGGTGGCGCGGAGCACGAAGCGCGTCGGCACCTGGATCGGCGGCTGGCCCGGCTTGAAGCCTTCCGGATTGGCGATGAAATCGACGAGATGCCGCACATAATCGGATTTGTCGTAGCCGATCGACGAGATCGGATAGGCATCGAAATCGGTCAGCGACAGGTTGTCGAAGCCATAGAGACGGAAGCGCGGCGGCCGGTCACCGGGAAAATCGGAGCGGCAGACATCGAGAATGCCCATCGCCATGGCATCCGACGTACAGAAGATCGCGTCGGGACAATCGTCTCCGGTCAGCACGGCAGCCGCGGCATGGCCGCTGGCATAGGAATAGTCGCCCTGGACGGTGCGCACGAGTTCGATCCGGTGCTGGGCGAAGGCCTTGCGGTAGAGCCCGATACGGGTGTGTTCGACCGGTGACGAGGCACGGCCGGTGACAAGGCCCGCCGTCCTCACCCGCTTGCTTGCCGCATCCTCGACAGCTTCAAATATGCCGACCGCCTCGTCGGGCAGTACGACCGGCGAAATATGATCGTGCAACCCGTTCAGCATGACGACGAGATCGGAACGGAACATCCGCCGGACGGTCGCCGCATCGGCGAAATCGGAAAACACCAGCGCGGCATCGACATGATAGGCGACGCCGTTGCGCAGGAACTCCTCGACGCGCGCCACCGAGCCGATGCGGATCAGGATCACCTGCTTGCCGATCGACTGGATCTGGTCGATCAGCCGGTCGAAGAGATCGAGATCTGAAAGATCGTGGATGTGGTTGACGACGACGGCGACGAGATTGACGGTCTTGGTCGTCAGGCTCTGCGCGAGCAGATTCGGCTTGTAGCCGAGCGTATTGGCGGCCTCGATCACCCGCTCGCGCTTGTCTGCCGAAACCGGTCTCGGCTCCGTCGACAGCGCCCGGCTCGCCACCGCTCGCGACACCCCCGCCAGCCGCGCCACATCGGCAATCGTCGGAGCAGCGTCACGGCCGGTCGGTGCTTTCATCGTCAATCGTTTCCCCGCATTTTCGTATCGGTACCGCTGAGGATGCCGACCATTTCCGGCAACCTGCCAGATTGCGCCGTGCTTCGCAATCGTGCCCAAATGGGTCAGGCCGCCGCGGTGCAAGAGGCTAAAGCCAGGAGGCCCCGGTTTTCGGCAAACGCCCTTCCGGATCGATGGCACGAAGCTCGGGCGAACCGGGGGGTATTCCAGCGCCAGAGGGCGACGCAGGTTCCGCCCGGCGACATGAAGGAGGGGTAGATCACGCCATCGAAGCGATCGGCAATCAGCCGTTCGCGAAGGCGGTGCGTCGCAGGAGTGCGCCCTGCATCGAGTTCCTGACGCCATTCGCAGCGGTGGATATCAGGTGTCTCACCCCAGGATTCGAGAGCTGCCGGAACCGTCGTGTCCGCGAGCCGTGCACCCGCGAGTTCCAGTTGGGCGATGATCGCCGGATGCTGGACGAAGCCCTGATTATATTCCGCCCAGGCGGTCGAGAGCTCGCGGGCGGCATAGATCGCCGGCTCGCCCACCGGGTTCCAGCGCCCGCCGAAACGCGCCGCGCCCTCGCCGGAGAGCGGCGCGAAAGCCCAGCGCGGGACGAAGGCTCGCCAGAGCTGGAGGATATCGCCGGAATTCCGGTCAGGCATAGACGCCGGATCGAACCGCTTCGAGATAGGTGAGCACCTTGCCGGATTTGCCTTCGCCGACGAGATCGAACGCGGTCTTTCCACCCCAGCCGGGGATCGGCTGATGCTTGAACCAGATCACGGCGCGATTGTCGTCGCCCGCCATCTCGCTGGCCATCGAGAGGATGCGCACGACATTGCTCAACGCGCCATCGACTTTGCGGGCGCTGGACTTCGCCGTCAGCGTGTTGCGCGCCACGCCGATCAGCTTCGCAAGCTCCGCCAGCGTCACGCCGAGCTGATCGGCAACGCGGCGCGCCGAGAGGAAAGCCGACTGGCCATCGCCGAAGCGAGCCGCAGCAATGTCGAAACCGATAGCTGCCATGGTCATGATCCTAGCGTATTTTGACAGTCACCCGCTCAAAATATGCTCAGATGGCGCTTAATTCAAGCGCAAGACGATCTTACTGCCGCCAGGAGGGCACACGCTTTTCGAAAAAGGCGGTGACGCCTTCCTGGGCTTCCGCAGTCTCCCAAGTATCGGCGAGCTGTTCGATGACCCGGTCGATGACGTCGTCGGTGATAGGATTCCCGAGCGATTTCAGGAGCGCCTTGGCGCGGCAAGCGGCCTCGGGCGAGGCCTGCAGCAGATGGGCGATTTCGGCATCGACCGCGTCATCCAGCGCATCGGCCGGGACGGCGCGGTTGACGAGCCCGATTGTCGCTGCCTCGCCGGCATCGATGAGCTTGCCCGACATGAACAGCCCGCGCGCCGCCGAGACGCCGATCCGGGCGACGACGAAGGGACTGATCGTCGCCGGGATGATGCCGAGCCGGACCTCCGTCAGCCCGAACTTTGCGGTGTCGGCCGAGATCACCAGATCGCAGACACTGAGGAGACCTACCCCGCCGCCGAAGGTGTTGCCGTTGACCTTGGCAATGACCGGTTTCCGGAGATCGTCCAGCGCCCGGTAGGTCATGGCCAGCCGCCGCGCCTCGGCAATCCGCTCGGCGCGTGTCGCCGTGAACTGATCGCGCATCCAGCCGAGGTCGCCTCCGGCGCAGAAGCTCTTGCCTTCGCCGGACAAGACGACGGCGCGCACCACGGGGTCGGCGGACAATTTTTCAGCGGCGGAGATCAGTTCGTCCATCATCAGCGACGACAGCGCATTATGCTTCTCCGGACGGGCCAGGGTCAGATGGGCGACGCCACCCTCGATGGCGACATGAAGCGTTTCGAAACTCATCCATCACTCCTCAGGCCACGCGCAAAGCGGGCCACATTCTGCAGCGCATCGCGCGGCAAACCCGTCTCGATACCCATAGTCTGCAGATGGCGGGCAACGGCGAGCGTATCGACATTGCCTTTTGCTCCCGGCGCATAGGGGCAGCCGCCGAGGCCGCCGATCGAGGCATCGAAGACGGCGATGCCGCGCTCCAGCGAGACGTCGATATTCTCGAGTGCCCGGCCCGACGTATCGTGGAAATGGCCGGCCAGCATCGACGCTGGAGCCTCCCCGAGCACTGTTGCCAGCATCCGGTCCACCGCCTCCGGCCGCCCGCGGCCGATCGTGTCGCCGAGGCTGATCTCGAAGCAGCCGAGCCGGCGGAGTTTCTCCGCCACGCGGGCCGCCGCCTCCGGCGCGACCGCACCCTCATAGGGGCATTCGACGACGCAGCTGACATAGCCGCGCATCGGAATGCCCGCCTCGCGGCTCGCGTCGGCGACCGGCCTGAAGCGCTCGATGCTTTCGGCGATCGAGCAGTTGATATTCCGCTCGGAGAAGGTTTCGGAGGCGGATGCGAAGATGGCGATCTCGCCGGCATCGGCAGCGAGCGCTGCCTCGAAGCCCTTCATGTTCGGCGTCAGCACCGCATAGCGTGACCCCGCCCGCCGCTTGATGCCGGCCATGACGGCAGCGGCATCGGCGAGCTGCGGCACCCATTTGGGGCTGACGAAACTCGTCACTTCGATGCGTTCGAAACCGCAATCGGAGAGCATGTCGACCAGCCTGATCTTGTCGGCTGTTTCGACGAAACGTGCCTCATTCTGCAGGCCGTCACGCGGCGACATCTCGACGATGGTTACGCGGGACGGGGTCATTCTTCCGCGGCCTTCAGGCTGACAAGCAAGGCGCCTTCCGACACCTGCTGCCCTTCGCTGACGGCGACGGTCTCCACCACCCCATCGCGCGGTGCGGCGAGCGTCAGCTCCATCTTCATCGCTTCCATGACGACGAGCGGATCACCCTTCGAAACCGTGCTGCCCGCCACCGCCCGGACGATCTTCACGAAGCCCGGCATCGGCGCGGCCAACCGGTCGCTGCCGGCGCCTTCGAAAGCAGCGGCCGACAATGGATCATCGAGATCGAAGACGTGCACCGCACCATCGAAGCGAAGACTGAGATGACCGCCGCGACGGCTGACCTCGACGAGGACCTGCCGCCCATCCGCCTCGACTTGCACGCTCTCGCCGTCACGCCTGACGATGCGAACAGGTATGACCCGCTGGCCATTGTGGACGGCGAACATGTCGAAGCCGCGCGCCACGACGCGCAGGCTGGAAACGTCGCCCGCATGATGCAGTGTCACTATGCGCTGCATCTCGCTCCACAACTGCCAATGCCCGAGCGTTTCCCAGGGGTCGCTGCCCGCCTGCGGGGCTTCCAGCGACAGGACGGCGGCAAGGGCGATTGCCGTGCCATTGGTCTCGGCGGCAGCCGTCAGCATTTCGAGATTGCGATCGATCAAGCCGGTATCGGGATGACCGCCGGCGAAATCCTCCTGGCGCGTCAGATTGGCGAGGAAGGCAAGGTTGCTCACCGTTCCCTCGATACGCGTTGCCTCCAGCGCATGGCGCAGGCCGGCGAGCGCCGCCTGGCGGTTCGGGCCGTGGACGATCAGCTTGGCGATCAGCGGATCGTAATGCGTGGAAATACGATCCCCGGCGCGGATCCCGGCATCGACGCGGACGCCGGTCTCGGGAAAGGCGAGCCGCTCGATCTTGCCTGTCGCCGGCAAGAAGCCTTTCTCGGCATCCTCGGCATAAACCCGCGCCTCGAAGGCCCAGCCGTTGATCGCAAGCTCCGCCTGCTTTTTCGGCAGCGGCTCTCCGGCCGCCACCCGCAGCTGCCATTCGACGAGATCGACACCCGAGATCGCCTCAGTCACCGGATGCTCGACCTGCAGGCGGGTATTCATCTCCATGAAGAAAAAGCGATCCGGCCAGAGCCCATCGGAGACATCGGCGATGAATTCGACGGTGCCCGCGCCGCGATAGTCGATCGCCCGCGCCGCGCGCACAGCCGCCTCCCCCATCACGCGGCGCATCTCCGCCGTCATGCCGGGCGCCGGTGCTTCCTCAATCACCTTCTGATGGCGGCGTTGCAGCGAGCAGTCGCGCTCGAAGAGATGGACGGCATTGCCGTGGCGGTCGCCGAAGACCTGCACTTCGATATGGCGCGGCCGCAAAAGATATTTCTCGATCAGCACCGCATCGTCACCGAAGGCGGCGAGCGCCTCGCGCCGGGCGGCATCGAGGGAGGCGGCAAAATCCTGGGCATCGTCGACGCGCCGCATGCCCTTGCCGCCGCCGCCGGCTCGCGCCTTGATGAGAACGGGGTAGCCGATCTCAGCTGCCCGCGCGGCGAGGAAATCCGGGTCCTGATTGTCGCCGTGATAGCCGGGAACGACGGGAACGCCCGACTGCTCCATCAGCGCCTTCGCCGCATCCTTCATACCCATTGCCCGGATGGCCGAGGGCTGTGGGCCGATGAACGTCAGTCCAGCCGCCTCGACGGCTTCGGCAAACGCGGCGTTCTCGGAGAGAAATCCATAGCCCGGGTGGACGGCCTGGGCTCCGGAGCGCTCGGCGGCGGCGATGATCCGCTCGATCGAGAGATAGCTTTCCTGCGCCGGTGCCGCCCCGATGCGATAGGCTTCGTCGGCAAGCTCGACATGCAGCGCGCCGCTATCGGCATCGGAATAAACGGCAACCGTCTTGATGCCCATGCGCCGTGCGGTGCGGATGACGCGGCAGGCAATTTCACCCCGGTTTGCGATGAGTATCTTGTCAAACATCGCCGCCTCACATCCTGAACAGGCCAAAACGGGTCTCGCCAATAGGCGCGTTTAGCGCCGCCGACAACGAAAGCCCGAGCACATCGCGGCTCTTCGCGGGATCGATGACACCATCGTCCCAGAGACGCGCCGAGGCATAGAGCGGATGGCTCTGGCTCTCGAAGCGGTCGAGCACCGGCTGCTTGAAGGCCGCCTCTTCTTCCGCCGTCCACGGCTTGCCCGATCGCGCCAGCGCCTCGCCGCGCACCGTGGCGAGAACGCCCGCCGCCTGCTCGCCGCCCATCACGGAAATGCGGCTGTTCGGCCAGGTCCAGAGGAAACGCGGCGAGAAGGCGCGGCCCGCCATGCCGTAATTTCCGGCCCCGAACGAGCCACCGATCAGCATGGTGACCTTTGGCACCTTCGTCGTCGCCACCGCCGTCACCAGCTTGGCGCCGTTCTTGGCAATGCCTTCCGTTTCGTATTTGCGGCCGACCATGAAGCCGGTGATATTCTGCAGGAAGACCAGCGGAATCCTGCGCTGCGAGCAGAGCTCGACGAAATGCGCGCCCTTCAGCGCCGATTCCGAAAACAGCACGCCATTATTGGCAATGATACCGACCGGCATACCGTGAATATGGGCAAAGCCGCAGACAAGCGTGGCGCCATAGCGCGCCTTGAACTCGTCGAAGCGCGAGCCATCGACGACGCGGGCAATGATCTCCCTGACATCGTAAGGCGTGCGCAGATCGGCAGGCACGATCCCGGCAATCTCGGCGGGATCGTAGAGCGGCAGCTCCGGCGTCTGCAGCTCGATATCCGTCCGCTTCGGGCGGTTGAGCGCGGCGACGCTGCGGCGGGCGAGCGCGAGCGCGTGCGCATCGTCGCGCGCCAGATGGTCGGCCACGCCGGACAGCCGTGTATGAACGTCGCCGCCGCCGAGATCCTCGGCACTGACGACCTCGCCCGTCGCCGCCTTCACCAGCGGCGGACCAGCGAGAAAGATCGTGCCCTGACCCTCGACAATGATTGTCTCGTCGGACATGGCAGGCACATAGGCGCCACCCGCCGTGCAGGAGCCCATGACGACGGCGATCTGCGGAATGCCGGCAGCCGACATGTTCGCCTGGTTGAAGAAGATGCGACCGAAGTGATCGCGGTCCGGAAAGACCTCGTCCTGGTTCGGCAGATTGGCGCCGCCTGAATCGACAAGATAGATGCAGGGCAGGTTGTTCTCGGCCGCAATCTCCTGCGCCCGCAGGTGCTTCTTGACCGTCATTGGGTAATAGGTGCCGCCTTTGACCGTCGCATCGTTGCAGACGATCATGCATTCCCTGCCCATCACCCGCCCGATCCCGGTGATCAATCCCGCCGACGGCGCATCGCCGTCATACATGCCGTGAGCCGCCGTGGCGGCAATCTCGAGAAACGGCGTCGCCGGATCGATCAGCCCCATGACCCGATCGCGCGGCAGCATCTTGCCACGCCCGACATGCCGCTCCCGCGCCGCCTGCCCGCCGCCATTCGCCGCCAGCCGCACGGCATCGTCGACAGCCTTGCTCGCCTCGCCCATCGCGGTGCGGTTGGCCTTGAAGGCCTCGGAATTGGTGGAGATTTCGGATCTGAGTACGGTCATTGACCACCCTTCAATGATACCATATTATGATACCATAAATGCGAAACTTCTGTTGGATCGGGGCTTGGGGGACCTGACTTGCACAAGGCCCATCGCAATACGCTCAAGGCGGTTTTCTCAGAACCGGTCAGCGGATCGATCAAATGGCGCGACATCGAAGCTCTGCTCGTTGCGCTGGGCGCGGATGTTTCGGAAGGAAGCGGCTCGCGGGTGCGATTCACGCTCAACGGTTCGTCGCTCTTGATCCACCGTCCGCATCCTTCGCCGGACACGAAGAAATACGTCGTACGCACGGTCAGGGAGTTCCTGACGAATTCGGGAATAAAGCCATGAAAGCCTACAAGGGATATACCGGGTCGGTCGAATTCGACGAGGACGACATGGTCTTTCACGGGCGCGTCGTCGGCATCAAGGATATCGTCACCTTTGAAGCCGAAACGGCGCAAGAACTCGTCAAAGCCTTTCACGACAGTGTCGAGGACTACTTGGCCTTTTGCGCCGACACGAAACAGGAACCGGAAAAACCCTTCTCCGGAAACCTGTCGCTGCGCATGTCGCCGAGCCTTCACAAACAGGTCGTTCGCGCCGCCGGCAACAAGGCTCAATCGGTCAACCAATGGATCACCGACACGCTGAGCGAAGCCGCAACCCGCGACGCCAAATCTGCATCCAGCACCGTCAGAAGTTGAGCCGCTGTGCCTCATGCCGTCTCCGCAAAGAGTTCGCGCCCGATAAGCATGCGGCGGATTTCCGAGGTGCCGGCGCCGATCTCGTAGAGCTTGGCATCGCGCAGCAGCCGTCCCGCCGCGTAGTCATTGGTATAGCCATTGCCGCCGAGGGCCTGGATGGCTTCGAGCGCCATCGCGGTCGCCTTCTCGGCGGCGTAGAGGATGCAGCCGGCGGCGTCCTTGCGGGTGGTTTCGCCGCGATCGCAGGCGCTCGCGACGGCATAGACATAGGCGCGTGCGGTATTCATCGTCACATACATGTCGGCGAGCTTGCCCTGCATCAGCTGGAATTCGCCGATTGCCTGGCCGAACTGCTTGCGCTCGTGCAGATAGGGAACGACGACATCCATGCAGGCCGCCATGATGCCGAGCGGGCCGGCCGAGAGGACGACGCGCTCGTAATCGAGGCCGGACATCAGCACCTTGACGCCGCCGCCGACCGTGCCGAGCACGTTTTCCTCGGGCACTTCGCAATCGGCAAAGATCAGCTCGGAGGTGTTCGAACCGCGCATGCCGAGCTTGTCGAGCTTCTGGCCGGTCGAGAAACCCTTGAAACCTTTCTCGATCAGGAAAGCCGTGATGCCGCGCTGGCCGGCTTCGGGATCGGTCTTGGCATAGACGACGAGAACATCGGCATCCGGGCCGTTGGTGATCCACATCTTGTTTCCGTTGAGCACATAGCGCTCGCCGCGCTTCTCGGCCCTCAGCTTCATCGAGACGACGTCGGATCCCGCACCGGGCTCGGACATGGCGAGAGCGCCGACATGCTCTCCCGAGATCAGCTTCGGAAGATAACGGCGCTTCTGCTCGGCGTTGCCGTTGCGGTTGATCTGGTTGACGCAGAGATTGGAATGGGCGCCGTAGCTGAGCGCCACTGACGCCGATGCGCGGCTGATCTCTTCCATCACGATGCAATGGGCGAGATAGCCAAGACCCGCGCCGCCATATTCCTCGCCCGCCGTGACACCAAGCAGACCCATCTCGCCGAGCTCGCGCCAGAGGGGCATGGGAAAGGCGTTGTTGCGATCGGTTTCGTCGGCAATCGGCGCGATCCGTTCACCGGCGAAGCGCCTGACGGCATCGCGTAGCGCCTCAATGTCCTCGCCAAGCGCAAAACTCAGGCCACCTGAATACATCCGGCTCTCTCCCTTAGCCGTTGATCACGCGGCGTCCGGCATGCGTGCCGGTTCGCCCGTCGTCTCGTAAGCCTTCAGCCGCTTTTCGACCTGATCCATCACCGTCCGGGCGGCCGCCTCCTTGACGGGCCCGTAGCCGCGAATCTCATCGAACAGCGTCAGAATGGCAAGAGCTTCCGCTTCGTTGCGGCCATCGAGCCTCGCAAGCACGCGGTCTGCGGCCTTCTCATATTCACCGATCAGCCGGCGTTCCAGCTTGCGCTCATGCAGGTAGCCGAAGGGATCGAGTGCGGTGCCGCGCAGGCTCTTGAACCGCGCAAGACCGCGCAGCAGCGGCAGGATCCAGGCGCCGAATTCCCGCTTCTTCGGCCGGCCGTTCGGATCCTTGCCGGAGAGAACCGGCGGCGCGAGATTGAAGACAAGGCGGAAATCGCCCTGCATCTCCTCGCGCATCTTCGCTTCGAAGGTGGGATCAGTCAGCAACCGGGCGACTTCATACTCGTCCTTGTAGGCGAGGACGCGGGCGTAGGTGACGGCAGCGGCGAAGGGGACCTTGTCCGAGAGACCGGCCTTGGCGGCGGCGGCCTTCGCGCCCTCCACAAGGGCGCCGAAACGGGCAGCGAGCCGCTCGTCCTGATAGGCGGTCAGATGCGCCTTGCGGTGGTCGACAACCTCGGCAAAGGACATGTCGGCAAGCGTCTTGCGCTCTTCCTTTTCGCCCATGGCGGTGTGGACGGCTTCCGGATCGTGGGCGAGAAGACGCCCCCAGTTGAACGAGGCGCGGCTTGCCTTGACGGCCACGCCATTGAGCTCGATCGCCTTTTCGATCGCTTCCAGCGACAGCGGCACAAGGCCCGACTGCCAGGCAAAGCCGGTTAGCAGAATATTGGTATTGATGCCATCGCCCGTCAGGGCGGTCGCCGCATGGCTGAAATCGAGGAACACCGAGCGGTCGCTGACGGTCTTGGCGATCGTGTGCATGACGGAGCCGGTCTTGAAATCGAAATCGCGATTGCGGACGAAATCGGCAACCGGCATCAGACCGGTATTGACGATCGCAGTGGTGCGCTCCGCCTTGCAGAGCGTGATCGCGTCCTTGGAGGCACCGACGACGTCGTCAGCCGCCAGCAGCAGATCAGCGCCGCCATTGACGATGCGGGGCGATGTCACGTCCTTCTGCTCGCGGCCGATGCGCAGATAGCTCATCACGGCGCCGCCCTTCTGGGCGAGGCCGGCCATATCGAGGATCATCGGCACCTTGCCGTCGAGATGGGCGGCCATGCCGAGCACGGCGCCGATCGTCAGGATGCCGGTGCCGCCGACGCCGGCGATCGCGATATTCCAGGGACGGTCGCCGATCTCGGGGATGACGGGCATCGGAATATCGGCATCGACGGGTTCGACCGCCTTGCGCTTCTTGCGCTCGCCGCCCTTCACAGTGACGAAGGACGGGCAGAAACCCTTCACGCAGGAGAAATCCTTGTTGCAGGTCGACTGGTTGATCTGCCGCTTGCGGCCGAATTCGGTTTCCAGCGGTTCCACCGAGATGCAGTTCGACTGCACCGAGCAGTCGCCGCAGCCTTCGCAGACCGCTTCGTTGATGAAGACGCGCTTGGCCGGATCCTCCATCAGCCCGCGGCTGCGGCGCCGGCGCTTTTCGGCGGCGCAGGTCTGCACGTAGACGATCGCCGAGCAGCCCGATGTTTCCCTGAGCTTCAGCATGACCGGATCGAGATGATCGCGGTGCAGGACGATGACGCCGGGCGCTAGTTCCGGCGCCACATAGGCATCCGGATTGTCCGAGAGCAGGTAGATCGGCGAGACGCCCTCATTGTAGAGCTGCTTTGTCATCAGCTGCGGCGTCATGTAGCCGTCGATCTGCTGACCGCCGGTCATGGCAACGGCGTCGTTATAGAGCAGCTTGTAGGTGACATTGACCTTGGCGGCGACCGACTGGCGGATCGCCAGGATGCCGGAGTGGAAATAGGTGCCGTCGCCGAGATTGACGAACATGTGCTTCTCGTCGGTGAAGCGGGCGATCGCCGTCCAGGGCACGCCTTCGCCGCCCATCTGCGTGAAGGTCTCGGTGTTCCGGTCCATCCAGGTGACCATGTAGTGGCAGCCGATACCCGCCGTCGCGCGGCTGCCTTCCGGCACGCGGGTCGAGGTATTGTGCGGACAGCCGGAGCAGAAGAACGGCGTGCGCTGCAGCGGCGGCACGTGGCTGCGGCTGATCTGGCCGCGTTCGGAGAGATAGGCGAGCTTGTCGGAAATCCGCCGGTGCAGCGAGGGATCCATGTCGAGTTTCAGTATGCGCCCGGCAATGGCCCGTGCCACGGCGCCAACCGTCAGTGCGGCTGAAAGGCTGAGATAGGGTTTGTCATGCTCGTCGAACTTGCCGACGATGCGCGGGCGCACATCGGAGCGCCAGTTGAAGAGCTGCTGCTTGATCTGGTTTTCGATGATCTCGCGGCGCTCTTCGATGACCAGCACCTCGTCCAGACCTTCGGAGAAGTGGCGCACGGCCTCGGGCTCCAGCGGCCAGGGCATGCGGACCTTCAGGATGCGGATGCCGATCGCCTCCATTTCTGCGCGCCCGAGCTCCAGCTCGCGCAGCGCCTGCAGCACGTCCTCATAGGCCTTGCCGGAGGATATGATGCCGAAGCGGGCACGGGGCGCGTCATGGGTGACCTCATCGACGCGGTTGGCACGGGCAAAGGCGATCGCCGCATAGGCCTTGTAGGTCTGCAGACGATCGTCCTGGATCAGCGGCGGATCCGGCCAGCGGATGTTGAGGCCGCCGGGAGGCAGCTCGAAATCGCTGGGTATGACAAACTGGCGCTTCTCGCCGGAGAGATCGACGGCGGCGGTCGTCTCCACCGTGTCGGCGATGAACTTCATGCCGACCCAGCAGCCGGAATAGCGCGACATGGCAATGCCGAGCAGGCCGTATTCGATGAATTCGTGGATGGAAGACGGATAGAGAACCGGAATGACCGCCGACATGAAATCATGGTCGGTCTGGTGCGGCACGGTGGACGACTTGGCCGAGTGGTCGTCACCGGCAAAACAGAGCACGCCGCCGTGTTTCGAGGTCCCCGCCGCATTGGCGTGTTTCAACACGTCGCCGGAGCGGTCGACGCCCGGCCCCTTGCCGTACCAGATGCCGAGAACGCCGTCCTTGTTGGCTCCAGGCGAAAGCCCTGCCTGCTGGCTGCCCCAGACGGCGGTTGCCGCCAGGTCCTCGTTAATCCCCGGCTGGAACGTGATCCGGTGCTGATCGAGATAGCGCTGCGCCTTCATCAGCTGCTGGTCGTAGCCGCCGAGCGGCGAGCCGCGGTAGCCTGATATGAAGGCGGCCGTGTTCAACCCGGCGGCGTGGTCGCGCCGCATCTGGGTCATCGGCAAGCGAACCAGAGCCTGCAATCCGGACATGAAAACCCGGCCTTCGTCGGCCGTATATTTATCGTCGAGCGATACACTCGTCGCCAGCATCTGCTCTCCTCCCGAGATCGCAGTGGTGAACCATGACGCCTGGGGAGGGCTCCTCTTCCGCTCCCTCGGCATGTAACGCGATAGTAGCACTGCGGTTGCGGAATTTCCGGGCCAAGAATGGCGCGGTTGCGCATCATTCGAAAATTAGAATGTGCCATCACGACATTTTTGCAATGGGTGGCCTTATGCAATTGACCTTGTGGCTCGCATCTCGCCATATCAATCGAGCCCGATTTGGAGCGGGCGCATCGGAGGAAACATGGCCATTACGCTTGCACCCGTCGCCCTTCCCGACTTCGGTCCTCTCGGCGAACAGCCGCAGATCCCGGCAACCACCTACGCCGCCCGCGCCGATGCGGCGCTGAAAGCGGCAGGCACGGATTGGCTCGTCGTCTATGCCGATCGCGAGCATTTTGGAAACATCATGCACCTGTCGGGCTTCGAGCCGCGCTTCGAAGAAGCGCTCCTGCTGCTCGGCAAGGGCAGCAAGCGCGTCATCATCACCGGCAATGAATCCGAGAGCTACACCGTGCTTGCCGGACTGCCTGATATCGAGGTGTTGCGCGCCCAGAGCTTCAGCCTGATGGGCCAGGACCGCTCGCAGAACCCGCGCCTCGCCGACCGGCTGAAAGATGCGGGGATCAAGGCAGGCGACAGCATCGGCCTCGTTGGCTGGAAATATCTGTCTGCCGAGGAAGATGACGACTACGCCCAGAGCTTCTTTGTCCCCGATTTCATCGTCAAGGTGCTGAGCAGCATCATCGGCAGCGACGGCAGGCTCACCGACCGAACTGAAGTGCTCATGCATCCGGAAACCGGCCTGCGCGCCGTCATCGATGTCGACCAGCTCGCCGCCTTCGAATGGGCGGCCGCACGTTGCTCGACGGCGCTCTGGCGCGTCGTCTCCGGCGTTCGCGAAGGCGATACGGAATTCGAAGCGCTGGGACGGCTCGGCTATGAAGGCGATCCGCTGAACGTCCACACGATGTTTGCCTCGGTCAGCAAGGGCGAGCACATCGTTGGTCTGCGCAGCCCGACTGCGCGACGGCTGAAGCGCGGTGACGGCGTTACCACAGCGCTCGGCTATTGGGGCGCCCTCTCGTCGCGCGCCGGATTGCTTGCCGATCACGACGACGATTTCCTGAAGCCGTCGAAGGCCTATTTCGAGGCGCTGATCACCTGGTACGAGACGGCGGGCATCGGTGTCACCGGCGGAGAGCTCTTCGAAGCCGTCACCGGCAAGCTGAAATCGGCCGGCCTGAACTCCGCGCTCAATCCCGGCCATCTCGGCAGCCACGAGGAATGGTTGCATTCGCCGGTGCGCCCAGGCTCGACGGATCGCCTGCGCACCGGCATGCCGTTCCAGGTCGATGTCATCCCCGTGCCGATGCCGGCCGGCTGGGCGCTGAACTGCGAAGACGCGATCGCCTTTGCGGACGAGGCCCTGCGCGCCGAAATCCAGAAACGCTATCCCGCCATGCACGCCCGCATCGCCGCCCGTCGTGCTTTCATGGCCGACAAGCTGGGCGTGACGTTGAAGGACGACATCCTCCCGCTCTCCTCGACGCCGCTCTATCTCTCGCCCTTCTGGCTGAAGTCGGGCAACGTGCTGATCCGCAGCTAGGCCGCTAGAAGCTCGCCGAAAGATTGGCCTGCGCGGCGCTGGACTGCAGACCTTTGCCGAACTCGCCGGAATAGCTGAGCGTCAGGCGGGCGGTCTTCGTCACCTTGGCGGAAACGCCAAGCCTGACGACTGCCGCATCCTCCGGCATCGTGACACCGTTGATGATGAAGGGCGAACCTCCCGCAAAGGCGAAGCTCGAAGACGGCGCGACGTCACCGGCGATATGCCTCCAGCCGAGCATGCCGGTGAAGGAGAGCGGAAGATCGTTCGCCTGCCAGTCCATCGACCAGCGGATGCCGATCGTCGAGGCGAAGATCGCTTCGCTGTCGCTTGCTCCCGATAGCGCTGCCGCCCCGCCACTTTCCTGGAAGGCGTCTGTATCGAGATTGACATAGGCGAGGTTGGCGAAGGGCTGAAGCTTGATGCCGTCGAGTTCGCCCGTCCAGGAGAGGTCGGCAAAGACCTGGGAGGTGGCGCTCGCATAATCGGCGGAGAGCTGGTCGGTGAAGCGTCCGAAGGCGATGTTGCGGCGGGTCGATATATCGTTGTGCGAATAGATCGCGCCGCCGACGAAGTTCACGGCGGCGAACTCGCCCGATGCATAGAGACCGGCGTGATAGGAATCCGTCTCCGCCTGCTGCGGCACACCGTGGCTGTAGCCGAGCATGGCGCCGAGGCGCCATTGATCCGAGATCGGGCCGTCGGCGCCGAACATCACGCCCGCGACATTGCCGTCGAAGCCCGCCGCATTGCCATCTCCCGACCAGAGGTTCGATGCGTAGAAGCTGGAACTCCAGTACCTCACGCCGTCCTTCTGTCTTGCGGGATCGAGGGCGATCTCGCCGAGGACTGCTTCGCGCGCGAAGCGGCTTTCCCAGAGGAGCGCACTTTCGAGCGAGGCATGGCTCTCGCCGCTCAGCTGCGTGAACGCGTCATTGGCCGTCTGAGCATCGAGCGGCAGGATGTCGGAATAGAGCGCGTTTGCACCGCCGAGCGCCTCGACTGCCGCTGCGGTTGCACGTCCGTTTGCCGTCTCCGCGACATCGGCGAACTGCACCGCATTGCGGTCCAGCGCCAGGTCGATCGCGGTCGTGCCATAGGTCAGCGTCGGCGACAGGAAGACGAAATTGCTGATGATGTCGTCGAAGGTGCCTGTTATGCCCGAGCCGCTCAGGAGCGTATAGTTGTTGGTCAGCCCGTAGATACCGCCGGTGCTGCGGATATCCAGCGTGCCGCCGTCGATAACGACGGCGCCCGAGGCGTTCACCGTATCGGAGAGGCCACCGCCGCTGACATCCACCTGATAGGTCGAACCGGTGCGGAATGTGACGCCGCCGTTGACGGTGAGGGTGGCAATGCCCGGACCCGGCGAGAGCACGCCGCCCGTATTGACCGAAAGCGCGCCGATCGCGCCGCTGCCGGAGAGAAGCCCGTCGTCATCGACATCGACGGTTCCCGAAATCGTCCCGTCATTGATTAGCGAGCCGCCCGCTACCCGTGCCGATCCCGCAATCGTGCCGGTGTTGGAAAAGGTCCCATCATTATTGACGAGTTCGGCCACCGTTCCGTCGTTCGATGCCGTACCGGAATTGGTGACGCTGCCGGCGACGGCGCCGCTGTTGTTGATGAAGCTGCCGGCCGCGCCGATATCGATATTGGCCAGGGTCGCGTTGTTGACCGCGGTACCGCCGGTCACAGTCGTCATGCCGGTGACGGTGCCGCCTGCATTATTGGTGAATGTGCCACCCTCGTTGCGGAGCGAAGCAATCGTCCCGGCATTGGTGACGGTTCCGGAGTTCCTGATATTGCCTGCCGTGGCACCGCTATTGTTGACGAAGGCGGCGACCGCCGCGACATCGGCATCGGTAATGACAAAGTTGTTGGTCACCGCGCCGCCCGTGACGACGGTGTTGCCGGTCACCCTGCCACCGGCATTGTTGGTGAAGCTTCCCGCCGTATTGGTGACCGAGGCAACCGTCCCGGCATTCGAGCTCGTGCCGGCGTTGGTAATTACCCCGGCGGTCGCGCCGCTTGCATTGCTGAACGTGCCGTTGGTGCCGACATCGACGGCATTCAACGTCGCATTGTTGGTAGCCGTGCCGCCCGTGACAACAGTACTGCCGGTGACGACCCCGCCGAAATTGTTGGTGAAGGTCCCGCCTTCGTTGTGCAGCGAGGCGATGGTCCCCGCATTCGACGTCGTGCCGGCATTCCTGACATTGCCCGCCGTCGCGCCACTATTGTTGACGAAGGCCGCCACGGCCGCGACATCGGCATCGGTGATGACGAAATTGTTCGTCAGTGTGCCGCCTGAGACCGTCGTCTCGCCCGTCACCCTGCCGCCAGTATTGTTGGTGAAATTTCCCCCGGTATTCGTGAGATCACCGATCGTCCCGGCATTGGATGCCGTGCCCGCATTGGTTACCGACGTAGCGGTGCTGCCCGTGTTGTTGACGAAGGTGCCGCCGGACGAGACGTCGACACTGTCGATGGCGCCGTTGTTCGACAGCTGGGTGCCGGAGCCGACCACGCCGCTGTCGAGCGTGCCGTTGACGGTGACATTGCCGTTGTTCAGCATCAGCCGGCCATTGAGATCGCCGTCGACCGACAGGCTGCCGCCATCGAGATCGACGTCGGAATTCAAGACACCGCCAGCGTTGATGCTGACGCTGCCCGAGTTGATCGTGCTGCCGCCAGTGGCCGTCAAAGCGCCGGTATTGGTGATCGTGACGTTGCCGCCATCGACATCGAGCTTGTCGATCGTCACGCCGTTGGTGACCTGTGGCGAACCGGTATCGACGGTTGCAGTGTCCGTAGGACCGGGAGCAGACGGGATCCAGTTTGCCGAATTGCTGAATTCGTTATCCGCGCTTCCCGACCATGCCGACTGCGCATAGCCATGACCAGGCACGGCAGCGGAGACCAGTGCCGTGAAGAGGCCGAGACGGCGCGAAAATGCCGGAAGCAGAGGTTTCATCTTTGGATCGGCCGGTGCTAAGCGCGCACCGACGTGGAGCGGCGGTACGGTTAACAACTCCTATCCAAGCGTGGTTAACGAAGTCTTACGCTTTTCGCCTTCCGGCTGAAATCTAAGCGCAATCTCAAGCCGTCAGCCGCCGTCGCGACATGATCACGAGGCGGCGTTCCCACCAGATCAGGACCAGGCTGGAGCCGACGATCAGGACCGCTCCGGCCACGACGTTCAGCGTCGGGATTTCGGCCCAGATCAGATAGCCAAAGAGGAATGCCCAGATCAGACCGCTATATTCGATCGGCGCCAGCGTCGAGGCCGGCGCATAGCGGAAGCCTTCATAGAGGATGTACTGACCGGCGGCGCTGATACAGCCGAGCCCGATCATCAGCGCCCAGCCGAACATATCAGGCGTTTTCCAGACGAAGGGCAGCGCGGCGCCGCAAACGACGGTGAACAGCACGCCGGTGGCCAGCATCTGGTTGACGGTGCTTTCCGTGCGGCTGACAAGGCGAACGAGGATGGTGCTCCAGGCCCAGCAGAAGCCGGCGAAGAACACCATGCCCGCCGGAATGAGGCTTGGCGCCTCGGCAGGATCGGCGGCCAGAACGACGCCGATGAAGCCACCGATGCAGGCCAGCCATCGGATCGGCCCGACATTTTCGCGCAGGATGAAGATCGACAGCACGACGGTGATGACCGGGGCCGAGAAATACATGGTGGTGATCTCGGCAAGACCGAGATGGCGGGCCGCCGAATAGTAGGCAAGCCATGCGCCGAGCATCAGGACCGCGCGCAGCAGCACGGAACTTCTGTGCGGGCTTTTCAGGATCGACGGATGCCGGTTCCGATGGATGAAGAAGGCCGAGAAACCGACGATCATCACGCTGCGGATAAACAGGATCTGCGGCACGGCATAATCGGCCACCAGCCATTTGACGACGGCGTCCTGGATGGCGAACAGCGAATAGCCGATGCATGCAAGGGCGATGCCCACCAGCGGGGATGGCGCCTCATCGGTCGATCTGGAAAACATGGAAGGCCTGCGAAGGGAATGCGTTTGGGTGCCGACGGCGTAGCAAGAGCCGCCTGCCTTGACAATGCAAGGAATAGCCCTCCGCGAAGATTTGATCAGTTGATCTTCACGCCCTTCGAACGCATGCGTGAAACCGTTTCCCGCTCCGCCCGCTTGCAGCGCATCGGCGGAAGGCCGCGATCCATCAGATCCATGTCTTCGAGCACCATGTCGCCCATCTTCTTGAAGGCGCTGTCGAGCGCACCGGCGCGGTGCGCCGAGCGAATGAAGCCCCTGAGCTTGCGGACGGGATGATCGGATGGCAGCGGCTCTTCCGGATAGACATCGCTGGCCGCCACGATATGGCCGGAAGCGACGGCTGCCATCAGCGCATCGAAATCGACGACATCGGCGCGGCTGAGCAGGATGAAAGCCGCACCCTTGCGCATGCTCGCAAAGGCCTCGGCGCCGAGGAAGCCCTTGTTCTCACTGGTGACGGCAGCAACGACGAAGACGAAATCGCTCTTCGTCAGCACGTCCTCAAGGCTTGCCGCCTCGACATTGTTTTCCTCGAGGATCGATTTCGGCTGCCAGGGATCGAAGACCCGGACCTTGGCGCGGAAGCCCGAGAGCACGCGGCGCAGCGCCTTGCCGAGATCGCCGAAGCCGACGATGCCGATTTCGGATCCGGCGATCAGCCGGGCGCTCACATTGCCCTCGCCGCCCCAGAGCTCATTCCCCTCGCGAAAGGCGACATCGGCATCGACGATGCCGCGCGCCAGCGACAGCGCAAAGCCGAGGCCGATCTCGGCCACCGGCTCGGCAAAGACCTGGCCGGTCGTGACCACATGGATGCCGCGCTGGAAGAGAATGTCATAGGGCATGTTGTTGATGAGATTGCTTTCGACGTTCAGCACGCAGCGCAGCGCGGTCATCCGCCCCAAAGTTTCCTCCGAAAGCGGCGGCTGACCGATGATGTAGCGGGCCTTGCCGAGCACGGCATCCCCAAGACCGGCGACATTCTCCGGGTCGGCTTCGACGATCTCGTACTTGTCATGAAGCACCCGCCGCGCCTCGTCGGTAAAGATCAGGTCGAGAGTACGCGGTTCGGGTGCGCTGATCGCCAGCGGCTTTTCGGTCTTGGTCATTTCATCCTCCTCCCGCAGCCTGTTACGGTTGCATAATCTCTATTCGCGCCTCGCGCTCTCCGGCCGCGATTGACAAACGCTCCGCCAGCACGATCTGCGGCCAGTCCTCCGCCCGCGCCAGCACGACCGGACAGCCGGTGCCATAGAGCGCCTCGGCGACCATCGCCCCGGTGACGACGATGGCGTCGCGCTTGAGCAGGATGATGCCTGCTGGTGCAGTCTTCAGCCGGATCGCTTCGGCGAGCACCGAGCTTCCCGAACTCGATCCCCGTCCGGCTTCCATGACAAGGATCGAGCCGGTGATCGACTGGCCGCTTTGCGGATGCCATTGATCGATGATCCGCCCGGTGGCGGAATCGACGCCGCCCCAGAAGCTCAAGGGTTCGGCCAGCACGAAAGCCTGTGCCTCCGCCTTGCCTTCCATGAGCGTGGTTGCGGAGAAACTCGTCACAGCCGCACCACCCTGCCCGCCCGGGCCGAGGCCATGCATTCGGCGAGCGAGCCGAAGGCGACGTCGACGCCGATATTGCCGGGCGCGTAGTAGGCCCATTTGCCGGAATTGGTCATGACGGCGCCGGACATGTCGCGGATGATCGCCGTGACATAGGTGCAGGTATCGATGACGAGCGTGATACCCGCAGCCTCCAGCCTCGGCCGCCAGCTGCGGTTCTCGAGTTCGGCCAGAACCTCGCGGTTCGTGTTGACATAGATGTCGATCGCCGCCTTCTCGTCTGTCAGCAGCGGCACCAGCCGCTCGAACTCGCCGATCGAGAAATGCGGCGTGCCCATGCTGACCGCGGCGAGCGCGGTCCCCTCCGCCACCGTCGAGAGATTACGGATCGTCTCGCGGATGTCGTCACGGCTGAGCCGGATGACTTCTTGCGGCTCTTTTCCGCCGCAGGCTGCCTCCAGGGTCGGCGCTTCAGGCGTGAGGCCAACGGCGTGGAACAAGGCCACGGCACCGGCCGAGGCAGCGACGGCACCCAGCGCTTTCAGATCGTCCTCGGAACTTTCCTTCGGCAAACCACGAATAACCGGGATCCGGTCGCCGCAGCGGCGGCCAATGGCGTGACCGGCCGCAACGCAGATCGATCCGGCATCGCCCTCGTCGTCAGGAAAGGCCTCGACATCGATGAGCACGGTGGCGTGGCGGTTTTCCGTAACATGCAGCCCGTAATAGGGCGCGCGGCCGGTCAGCGCGCAACAGAGGTCGATGAAATCGCCGTAGCGATTGGTGCGGGCGCCGAGCACGGAATTGGCAAAGACGATCGCATTCGATTCCGCCCAGGCGATCTGCGCCCCGAAGCGTGGCCGGAAGATCGTCTGGTAGGGCGCACAGGTGAAGGTGGGCACGCAGCCGAGCTCCTCATGCGCCTTCATCAGCCGCGCGCCGTTACGGCCGAGCGCCGCGTCGCCGCGGAAGAGTTCGGGATGGATCAGATCGACCGAGCCGACGTTCAGCGTCGTCGGCACCCGGACACGCCCGCCCCATGAGACCATGCGCTCGACGAAATCGAGGCTGACCTCGCCGAGATAGAGACAGCCGTCGATATGGGCGGCTTCGATATCCACCAATTCCCTCGCGCCGACGGCTTCCGCAAAGCGCACCAGAAGCCGCATCGCGAAGGCCGCCGCCTCGCCGTGGCGGCCATCGAGAAGGACGTGATCTTCAGGGGAAAGCGCAAGTGAGGAATGCATGGCGCCGACGCTATCAGGTCGCCCGGCGGGAGAGAAGATGGCTTGCGAATTCGACCAAAGCCGCACTCGACAAAACTGTCATAAACACTATGTCACAAAACCTTCACAATTTCATTTGCCAGTTCGTTTCTTTTCGTTTTGTATGCGCAAAGTTTCGCAACGAAACCGGCCGGTGAGATCGAGGAGGATCTGCGCCGGCAAGCCGTGACCGGCTGGGCGCGGCAGGACACATAGGGAGGAACCATGTCCATTCGTTTCATCGCCGCATCGGCGGCAACCGTCACCCTGTCGCTCTCCTTCGCATCGAGCGCTTTCGCGGTGACCGAACTGCAGTGGTGGCACGCCATGGCGGGCGCCAATAACGAGGTGGTCAACCAGCTCTCCAAGGAATTCAACGACAGCCAGAAGGACTACAAGATCGTTCCGGTCTTCAAGGGCACCTATCCGGAAGCCCTGAATGCCGGCATCGCTGCCTTCCGCGCCAAGCAAGCGCCGGCGATCCTGCAGGTCTTCGACGCCGGCAGCGGCGTGATGATGGGCGCCGAGGGCGCGATCATGCCGGCGGCCCAGGTTCTCGAAAAGGGCGGCTTCAAGTTCGACAAGTCGGAATACCTGCCGGGTATCGCCGCCTATTATTCGAAGCCTGACGGCACGATGCTGTCCTTCCCCTACAACTCGTCCTCGCCGATCCTCTATTACAACAAGGACACCTTCAAGAAGGCTGGCCTCGACCCGGAAAGCCCGCCGAAGACCTGGCCGGAAGTGTTCGAAGCCGCCAAGAAGATCAAGTCGAGCGGCGCCTCCTCCTGCGGCCTGACGTCGACCTGGCTCACCTGGATCCAGACGGAAAACCTTGCCGCCTGGAACAACGTCTCCTACGGCTCGAACGAGAATGGTCTCGCGGGAACCGATGTGAAGCTCGCCTTCAACTCGCCGCTCTTCGTCCAGCATTTCCAGTCGATCGCCGATCTCGCCAAGGACGGCACCTTCCGCTATGGCGGCCGCACATCCGAGGCCAAGCAGCTCTTCACCTCCGGCGAATGCGGCATCATGACGGAATCGTCTGGCGGTCTAGGCGACATCATCAAGTCGGGCATGAACTACGGCATCGGCCAGCTGCCCTACTACGAAGGCGAAGGACGTCCGCAGAACACCATCCCCGGCGGCGCCAGCCTCTGGGTCTTCGCCGGCAAGAGCGACGAGGAATACAAGGGCATCGCCCAGTTCTTCCATTTCCTGTCGCAGACCAAGATCCAGGCGCGCCTGCACCAGGTCTCCGGCTACATGCCGGTCACCATGGCTGCCTATGAGGACACCAAGAAGTCCGGCTTCTACGACAAGAACCCGGGCCGCGAGACGCCGATCCTGCAGATGATGGGCAAGGCACCGACCGAAAACTCCAAGGGTGTCCGCCTCGTCAACCTGCCGCAGGTGCGCGACATCATGAACGAGGAATTCGAAGCGATGCTTGCCGGCAAGCAGGATGCGAAGGCGGCGCTCGACAAGGCCGTCGAGCGCGGCAATGCCGCCATCCAGCAGGCGATCGGCCAGTAAATCACGGCGCAATGCCGCCCGCTGCTTCGGCCGCGGGCGGTCCCTTCATGCCAAGGAGATCGCCGTGCAGCGCGTCGTCTTTCCGAACAAGATCCTTCCCTATTTTCTGGTCGCCCCGCAGATCATCCTCACGGTGGTCTTCTTCTTCTGGCCGGCAAGCCAGGCGCTCTATCAATCGATGCAGCGCGAAGATCCGTTCGGCCTGAAAAGCGGCTTCGTCGGCTTCGCGAATTTCCGCGATGTGCTCGCCGATCCGACCTATCTGCATTCGCTCTATGTGACCGTCATCTTCAGCGTTCTGACGGCACTGCTGTCGATGGTCGTGGCGCTGGCCCTGGCGACTGCGGCCGACAAGGTGGTGCGCGGGCAGACCTTCTACCGAACGCTGCTGATCTGGCCCTATGCCGTGGCGCCCGCCGTCGCCGGCATGCTGTGGCTCTTCATGTTCAACCCGGCCATGGGCACCTTCGCCTATATCCTGCGCCGCAACGGCTTCCTCTGGGACCCGCTTCTGAACGGCAACCAGGCGATGACACTGGTTATCGTCGCGGCCGCCTGGAAGCAGATCAGCTACAATTTCCTGTTCTTCGTCGCCGGCCTGCAGGCGATCCCGAAATCGCTGATCGAAGCGGCGGCCATCGACGGCGCCCGCGGCAGCCGCCGCTTCTGGACGATCGTCTTCCCGCTCTTGGCACCGATCACCTTCTTCCTGCTGGTCGTCAACACCGTCTACGCCTTCTTCGACACCTTCGGCATCATCCATTCGGTGACCGGCGGCGGCCCGGCGAAGGCGACGGAAACGCTGGTTTACAAGGTCTATAACGACGGCTTCGTGAACCTGAATCTCGGCTCGTCCGCGGCCCAATCGGTGATCCTGATGATCATCGTCATCGCCCTGACCGCCTTCCAATTCCGCTTCGTCGAGAAGCGCGTGCATTATGCGTGAGGGCCTGAAATGATCGAAAAACGCCCTGTCGCCAGCCTCATCGGCCACCTGATGCTGATCATCGGCATCATCATCGTCGCCTTCCCGATCTATTATACCTTCATCGCCTCGACGATGACCTCCGCCGAGATCATCAAGCCGCCAATCTCGCTGCTGCCGGGCGGTCATTTTGCCGAGAATTACGGCGAGGCGCTCTCCGGTGGGGTCGAGCGTGTCGTCGGCGTCAGCCTTGAGCGGCTGCTCTTCAACACCTTCGTCGTCGCCATGCTGATTGCCGTCGGCAAGATCCTGATCTCGTTCCTCTCGGCCTTTGCGATCGTGTTCTTCCGTTTCCCGCTGCGCATGGTCTTCTTCTGGATGATCTTCGTGACGCTGATGCTGCCGGTCGAAGTGCGCATCCTGCCGACCTACAAGGTGATCGTCGACCTCGGCATGATCGATACCTATGCCGGGCTTACCCTGCCGCTGATGGCATCGGCCACCGCCACCTTCCTGTTCCGGCAGTTCTTCCTGACGATCCCCGGCGAACTCCTGGAAGCGGCGCGCATCGACAATGCCGGTCCGTTCCGCTTCATGCGCGATATCCTGCTGCCGCTGTCGCGCACCAATATCGCCGCGCTCTTCGTGATCCTGTTCATCTACGGCTGGACCCAGTATCTCTGGCCGCTGCTCGTCACCAATGACGCGAAGATGAACACGATCATCATCGGGCTTAGAAAAATGGTCGATTTCGCCGATGCGGCGACGCCGTGGAATTTCGTGATGGTGACGGCGATCCTTGCGATCATCCCGCCCATCCTCGTCGTGGTGCTGATGCAGCGCTGGTTCGTAAAAGGTCTTGTGGAGACGGAAAAGTAATGGCCAGAATCACCCTCAAGGATGTCCGCAAGACTTATGGCGGCGGCGTCGAAGTCATCAAGGGCGTTTCGCTTGACATCGCCGACGGCGAGCTCGTCGTTCTCGTCGGCCCGTCCGGCTGCGGCAAGTCCACGCTGCTCAGAATGATCGCCGGCCTCGAAGGCATCACGTCGGGCCAGATCGCCATCGGCGAGCGCGTGGTCAACGATCTTGAGCCCTCCGAGCGCGATATCGCCATGGTCTTCCAGAACTACGCGCTCTATCCGCATATGACGGTGCGCCAGAACCTTGCCTATGGACTGAAGAACCGAAACACGCCGAAGGACGAGATCGAGCGGCGGATCGTCAAGGCGGCGAAATCGCTGGAGATAGAGCCGTTTCTCGAACGCAAGCCGCGCCAGCTTTCCGGCGGCCAGCGCCAGCGCGTCGCCATGGGCCGCGCCATCGTACGCGAGCCCGCGGCCTTCCTGTTCGACGAGCCGCTCTCCAACCTCGATGCGAAGCTGCGCGTGCAGATGCGCGTCGAGATCAAGCGGCTGCAGCGGGCGCTCGCCACGACCAGCGTCTACGTCACCCATGATCAGATGGAGGCCATGACGCTCGCGGACCGCCTCGTCGTCCTCAACGGTGGCCAGATCGAGCAGGTCGGTACGCCGATCGAACTCTACGAGAAGCCGGCCACCACCTTCGTTGCCACCTTCATCGGCTCGCCGTCGATGAACCTCCTGGAGACCAGCGGCAGCGGCTTTGCACTCGGCAACGGCGCCACGCCGATGCCATCGGGAACCGCAACGCTCGGCATTCGCCCGGAGGATCTACACCTTGCCGAACCCGGCAAGCCTGATGCCTTCACCGCCGACGTCCGGGTGGGAGCCGTTGAGCTGGTCGGCGCCGAGAGCTACGTCCACGGCACGCTGCCAAATGGCCAGGACATCGTCTTCCGCGTCCCCGGCCGATCGCAGATCGCCATCGATTCCCGCGTCACGATCGGCGCCGTCCAATCCAGCCTTCATTATTTCGACGGCAACGGCAAACGGATCGGCTGATCCACCTCCCATTTCCGATTTTACCGCAGCAACCCGAAGGGCCAGCCGATACCACGGCTGGCCCTTCGCATTTTGGCTCACGGCATAGGCCGAGACCGGGCCTCCGCCAAACCGCTTGCAAAATGCAATCGCTACGCATATAGTAACTTCAATCATGAAAGTTATTGGGTGGCGAGATGCAGAACAAGAGCTTCAAATCGATGCAGTGCCCGGTGGCCCGCAGCCTCGATCGCGTCGGTGAGTGGTGGAGCATACTCATTCTGCGCGACGCCATGCGCGGGGTTACGCGCTTCGACGATTTTCAAAAGAGCCTCGGCATCGCGACTGCCACGCTGACGCGCCGGCTCGACAGCCTGGTCAAGGCCGGGCTCCTGGAACGGCGGCCCTATCAGGAGCGGCCGCAGCGCTTCGAATATCTGCTGACAGCCTGCGGCGAGGACTTCCGGCCGGTGATCTGGTCGATGATCGCCTGGAGCAACCGCAACTTTGCGCCGGAAGGACCGAGCCTCGTCATCGTCGACAGGGAAAGCGGCGCCTGGGCCGATCCCGTGCTTGTCGACCGCAATACCGGCAACCCGCTCGCCAAGCCGCAATATGATGTCGCCGCCGGCCCCGCCGCCGGCGAGACGCTGCAGGCGCGCTATCCCTTCCGCTCGGAGGCGCCGGGCACGGCACTGATCGAGCGCCCGCCCATCACCAACCAAGACCAATAAGACTGGAGCATGGCCATGAATAAGGTCGTGACTGAATCCGAACTCACGCAGGGCGCCGTTTCCCTGCAGCCGAAGAAGCGAAGCCTCAAGCGCCCGCTCGGCATCCTCGCCCTGATCGCCATTGCCGGAGGCGCGGGATGGTACGGCTATTACTGGTCGCAGACCGGCCGCTACATGGAGAGCACCGACGACGCCTATGTCGGTGGCAACACGACGGCGCTGTCGCCGCGCGTTTCCGGCCATATCGAAGCGGTGCTCGTCACCGACAACCAGCTGGTCAAGGCCGGGCAGCTCTTGGTTCGGCTCGACGACCGGACATTCAAGACCGCGCTCGACCGCGCCGAGGCAGCGGTCAGCGAGCAGCAGGCGAGCCTCGAAAACCTGCATGCCCGGTCCGACATGCAGGCCTCGCTGGTCAAGCAGGCGGAGGCCGATCTGGCCGCCAAGAAGGCGGCCGCCGAATTTTCCGAAATCGATGCCCTCCGCTACAAGAACCTTGCGAGCCAGAACACCGGCACGGAGCAGAACGCCCAGAAAGCTGTGATGGCCGACATGCAGGCCAAGGCCGCGGTCGCCGCCTCGGAGGCCGGGCTGACCGCAGCGCGGCAGGAGATTCAGGTTCTGAATACTGAGATCACCCGTGCGCAATCGGCACTCGAAGGCGCCAGGCTTGATGTCGAGACCGCGCGGCTCAATCTCGGCTACACCGAGATCCGCTCGCCTGTCGACGGCTATGTCGGCAACCGCGCCGCCCAGATCGGCGCCTTCGTTTCCGATGGCAGCTATCTCCTCAGCGTCATCCCGGACAAGGGACTGTGGATCGATGCCAACTTCAAGGAAGACCAGCTCGCCGTGATCAAGGCGGGCCAGAAGGTCACCGTCGTCGCCGACATCTATCCGGGACATGACCTGAAGGGAACGATCGCCAGCATCGCACCGGCGACCGGCGCGACGTTCAGCGTCATCCCGCCGGAAAACGCCACCGGCAACTTCACCAAGATCGTCCAGCGCGTGCCCGTGCGCGTCACGCTCGACGATGCTTCTCTCAACGATCAGGTGCTGCGCCCCGGCCTGTCGACGACAGTCACGGTCGATACGCGCCCCTGACAGGAGTGGACAATGACAGCCCCCGTCACGCCTGCCCAGCAAAGCTGGGTTCGCAGTCTGTTGCCCTTCGTGGTGATGTGCTTCGGCATGTTCATCGCGCTTCTCGACATCCAGATCGTCGCCTCCTCCCTGCAGGATATCGGCGGCGGCCTGTCTGCGTCGCAGGATGAAATCAGCTGGGTGCAGACCGCCTATCTGATCGCCGAGATCATCGTCATCCCGCTCTCGGGATGGCTGACCCGCGTGTTCTCGACGCGCTGGCTGTTCGTCGCCTCGGCTGCCGGTTTCACCATGACCAGCATGCTCTGCGGGCTGGCCTGGAACATCGACAGCATGATCGTCTTCCGTGCCCTGCAGGGTCTGCTCGGCGCCTCGATGATCCCGACCGTCTTCACCTCTTCCTTCCACTATTTCCAGGGACCGCGGCGCGTCTATGCCGCTGCCGTCGTCGGCACCATCGCCTCGGTTGCGCCGACGCTCGGGCCGGTCATCGGCGGCTGGATCACCGATACCTGGAACTGGCACTGGCTGTTCTACATCAACGTCGTGCCCGGCGCGCTAATCGCCGTTCTCGTCGCCATCCTCGTGAAGATCGACGAGCCGGACCTGAAACTCCTCAAGGAAGCCGACTATCCCGGCATCGTGCTGATGGCGATCGCGCTCGGGACGCTCGAATACACGCTGGAGGAAGGCACGCGCGCCAACTGGTTCGACGACCAGACGATCCGCACGACCGCGACGATCGCCGGCATCTCAAGCCTGCTCTTCTTCGCCCGCAGCCTCACCTATTCGAAGCCGGTCGTGGACCTGCGCGCCTTCGGGAACCGCAATTTCGCGATCGGCTGCCTGCTCTCTTTCGTCACCGGCATCGGCATCTTCTCGACCATCTATCTGACGCCGCTGTTTCTCGGCTACGTTCGCGGCTTCAATGCCTGGGAGACTGGCCTTGCCGTTTTCTCGACGGGTGCCGCATCGATGATCGGCGTGCCCTTCTACATCATGCTCGCCAAGCGCTACGATATCCGCTGGCTGATGATGTTCGGGCTCGCATCCTTCGGCCTGTCGATGTGGGGCTTCAGCTACATCACCCATGACTGGGGCGGCGACGAACTGTTCTGGCCGCAGGTCTTCCGCGGCTTCCCGCAGGTCTTCGCGGTGGCGCCGAGCGTGACGCTCGGCCTCGGCAGCCTGCCGCCGGAGCGGCTGAAATATGCAAGCGGCCTGTTCAACATGATGCGCAATCTCGGCGGTGCCGTCGGCATCGCCGTCAGTGCGGCGATCATCAACAACCGCACCAACATGCATTTCACCGCCATCGCCTCCAACCTGACGCCGGCGAACGGCGCCATGGAGCGGCTGACGGGCGGCGTTGCGCAGCGCTTCTCGGAAATCGCCGGAAGCATCAACGACGGGCATACCGCCGCGCTGAAGCAACTCTTCAGGCTCGCCTATCGCGAAGCTTCGACCATGGCCTATGCCGACGCCTTCCGGGTGATCATGGTCGCCTTCGTCATCGCCACCGCGCTCGTGCCGCTATTGCGCAACGTCACCCCGCCGAAGGGCGCGCAGCCGGGCGGCGGCGGTCACTGATTGCGAGGGTCGTCTCAGGAGACTTTGCAGTTGTCGCGTGTGCCGCACATATAAAGGGAAAAGCATACTCATTCGAACTCCAAGGCCACCATGCTCCCGATCTCGTTTTTCGCCCGCGTCCTGACCTTCGGCATCCTGCTGCATCTCTATGTCGGCATCCGGCTGACCTCCGCCGCCCCGGCGGGAAGCTGGGTCACCTGGTTCGCGGTCGTCTTCCTGCTCGTATCGCTCGTCCTGATCCCGCTCGGCATGTCGGCGCGGCGGATCGTCCGGCAACCACTCTCCGACCGGATTGCCTGGGCGGGTCTATCGGCGATGGGCTTCTTCTCGTCGCTGCTGGCGCTGACTGTGCTGCGCGACGTCGTTCTGATCGCTGCCAATATCGTGGCCTGGGCGACCGGAAACGCGCAGGCGATCCCGCCGCTGACGGTCTATAGCGCCATTGCCGTTCCCATCCTCGCACTGGCGCTCAGCCTGCTCGGGCTCTATTACGCACGCCGCGTCGCGCCGGTGAAGACGGTCGAAGTGCCGATAGCGGGGCTCGACGACGATCTCGACGGCTTCACCATCGTTCAGGTCAGCGACATCCATATCGGTCCAACGATCAAGCGCGGCTATGTCGAGCGCATCGTCGCATCGGTCAATGCGCTGAAGCCGGATCTGATCGCCGTCACCGGCGACCTGGTCGATGGTTCGGTCTCACAGCTGCTGTCCCATACGCAGCCGCTGAAACAGCTGTCGGCCCGGCACGGCGCCTTCTTCGTCACCGGCAATCACGAATATTATTCCGGCGCCGATCCATGGATCGCCGAGTTCCGGCGTCTCGGGCTCAAAGTGCTGATGAACGAGCACGTCGTCATCGACCATGGTAGCGCCCGCGCGGTGGTCGCAGGGGTCACGGATTACGGCGGCGGCCATTTCGATCCGGCGCATCAGAGTGATCCAGCAAAGGCGATCGACGGCGCGCCCGATGTGCCCTTCCGCCTGCTGCTGGCCCATCAGCCGCGCAGCGCCGCGGCAGCCTCGGAGGCCGGCTTCACGCTGCAGCTCTCCGGCCATACGCATGGCGGCCAGTTCCTGCCCTGGATGTTCTTCGTGCGGATGCAGCAGCCTTTCGTTCACGGGCTGGCGAAGCTCGGCGGTCTCTGGGTCTATACCAGCCGCGGCACCGGCTATTGGGGACCGCCGCTGAGGCTTGCCGCGCCTTCCGAGATCACCCGGTTGAGGCTCGTGCCCGGCCGCTGAGCGAAACACATGCAACTCCTCCACCGCCGCTATGTTACCAGCCGATGCGCAATCGTGAAGGAACGGGCTTGTCCACAGCTGCGTTTGCCGGAAGGTGGAAATCGCGCGCTTGTCATGCGATTGACTGAAACGGAATCGCTGACGAGGACATGATGGCTTTCGATTTCGGCATGCTTCCGATTGCGCTTGCGGCAGCAATCGTCGCTCCCGCTGCCGCTCCGCAGGAGACGGCGCCGGCAATGCTGCCTTTCGGCATATCGCAGGACATGCGGCCCTCGACGCTCGGCTGCGAGGCGATTGATGGCGGCAGCAGCACGAGTGACGCGACCGGACAATATGTCTGCAAGGGCGCGCCGGAGGCGAGCGAGCTCTTCAGCGAATATATCCTTGCCTATGTGAAGGGCACCGGAATCTGCAACATCTCGGCCGTCTCCTCCTATATTGCCGGGGATGGCGACGGAAAGAAGACCCGGGCGCTGTTCGGCAAGGCCTATGCTCTGATGAGCCGACAGCTCGGCAAGCCCGACGAAACCGTCGATCATGTCACCAACAGCGAGTTCCGCGAGGTCAGGCAGTTCGAGGAAGCGATCATCAACGAAGACCGGCAGATCTTCGATCAGTGGAACGACCTGTCGCTGCGCTTCGGCAATGCCGAGTCTGCCAGCCTGACGATCTCCGGCAGCGACGAGCTCGGCCTCGCCGTCTACGGCATCTTCCGCTTTGCCGGCAATGACGACTGCCTGCGCAAGATGGAACTCGCGACCGGCCGCTCCGCCGGCGAGTAGCTGCTCCCCGGCGCCATAGGGTGCACTGCGCGAAGACCTCGGCTTGCAACTCGGCTGTCGACTGGTCCCATGGAAAGAAACCAGTTTCACGCCCCCGGCGGCAGCCGTTTTCATCTGCTGCCTGCTTTGCTTGCGTTTGCAGGGCTGAAATCGTGCTCACTTCCCATATTATGAAAATAAATTTCATCAATCCGCTTTGCGGCCCGTTTTCGGTTGACGGCCTTTGATTTTTGTCCCAACTTGAAGAAAATAAATTACGAAATTGGGAACGTCATCGGGATGAAAGTGGGAATCATAGGGCTGGGATTCCGGCTCGGCTACCTCGGCTATGTCTTCAAGACCATCGACAGCAGCTTCGACATCGTCGGCTATGTCGACCCGGAGCCGGCAGGCCTTCCCGGGCTGAAGGAACAGGGCATTTCGGTCGGCAAGGCCTATGGCTCGCCGCAGGAACTTCTCGCCTCCGAAAAGCTCGATCTCCTGATGATCGGATCTCCCAATCACCTGCATCTTGATCATATCCGCCTCGGCCTTGAAGCCGGCCTGAAGGTCTTCTGCGAAAAGCCGATCGTCACGACGATCGCCGAGAGCATCGAGCTCGCCCACCTGATGGCGAAATTCGGCCATGAGCGGCTGATGGTCGGTCTCGTGCTGCGCTATTCGCCACTCTATAAGGACCTGCGCGCCATCCAGGCCGAAGGCAAGCTCGGCCAGATCGTCTCGATCGAGGCATCCGAGCATATCGAGCCCTATCACGGCGCCTTCTTCATGCGTGACTGGCGCCGCTACGAACGCTATTCCGGCAGCTTCATGCTGGAAAAATGCTGCCACGACCTCGACCTCTACAATGGCGTCGTCGGCGCGCGTCCCGAACGCGTCGCCAGCTTCGGCGGCCGCAAGAGCTTCATTCCCGCCAACGACCCGGCGCGCGAAGGCATCAACGATCTCGAACTCTTCCATCGCAAGCCGAGCGGCTGGATGGGCTCCGACAAGGTGTTCGACAGCGACGCCGACATCATCGACTACCAGGTGGCGATCGTCGAATACGCCAATGGCGTCGGCATGAATTTCCATACGAACCTGAACGTCCCCGACCAGTTCCGCCGTTTCGCGATCATGGGATCGCGCGGCATGGCCGAAGGCGATTTCGTCCGTGGCTATCTCGATGTTCACGAGCAGCTGACCGGCAACAAGATCGTCGAGACGAAATACGCCGCAACTGAGCTCTCCCAGCACTATGGCGCCGACGAGCAGATGGCGGCCGACATCCTGGAAAGCGTGCGCACCGGGTCCGAACTGCCGGTCTCGACGCTCAATGCTCTCGAGGCCGGCATCCTGGCGCTTGCCATGGATGAGGCCCGCATGAAGAAGGCCGTCATCGACCTTCGTCCCGTCTGGGACAGGTTCGACGAGGCGCTACACGCAAGAGCGGCTTGAGGGAGGCGGCAAGATGAGTGCTCAGAAAAGTGCCGTCATCTTCGCCTGGATCCTTCTCCTTCCGGCAGTCCTCTACGTCCTGGCTATCGTTGCCTATCCGCTGGTCGACACGTTCATCCTGTCGTTCACGGACGCATCGCTGCGCAAGGTCACGAACTGGGTCGGCTGGGTCAATTACGAGAAGATCTTCAATTCCACCTTCGCGGAAGTCATTCTGCGCACCTTCATCTGGACCTTCTTTTCGGTCGCTCTGAAGATGATCATCGGCACGTTCGGCGCCGTCATGCTGAATGCCGCCGTCCCCGGCCGCTCGCTGTTCCGCCTGCTGACCATGCCGCCATGGATCGTGCCGATGGCCATCGGCATCTTCATGTGGGGCTGGATGTATAACGGCCAGTTCGGGATGATCTCGGGCCTGCTGCAGCGCTTCGGCTTGGTCGATGGCCCGGTCGCCTTCCTCGCCTATGGCAGCACCGCCTTCTGGGCGACGATCGTCACCGACGTCTGGATCGGCGTGCCGCTGGTGACGATCTATTTCCTCGCCGCCATCCAGTCGATCCCGAAGGATCTCTACGAAGCTGCCTGGACCGACGGCGCCGGCCGCATGTACCGCTTCCGCCGCATCACGCTGCCGCTGATGGTTCCCGCCATCATCACCATGTCGATGCTGTCGCTGATCGCGACCTTCAATTCCTTCGACATCATCTGGATCCTGACGCAGGGCGGTCCGAGCGGTGAAACGACGACGATGATCATCGACACCTATCAGACGGCGATCGGCTCGAAGAAATACGGTGAGGGTGCAGCCCGCGCCGTGCTGATCTGCATCTTCCTGTCGCTTTTCTGCTTCGCCTATTTCCGCGTCACCCGCCGCCTCAACCCGGAGAAGCGCGCATGAGCAGCCGTCCCATGATCGATCGCTACAGCTGGTGGGAAATCATCCTCATCTATTGCGGCATCGCGCTGTTTCTGTTCTTCGTGCTGTCGCCCTTCGTCGAAGGCTTCCTGGTATCGCTGAAGCCGCTCAGCCAGCTCTTCTCCTCGCCCTATCGCTTCTGGCCGGAGAACGGTTCGTTCGAGGCCTACAGGACGATGTGGATCAGCGTGCCGGGCTTTGGGCGCTATATCTTCAATTCCTTCTTCATCTCGATCATCGTGACGGTGATCGTGCTCTGCCTGGTCATCCCGGCATCCTATGCCTTCGCGAAATTCGAATTCCGCGGCATGGGCATCCTGCTCGGCGCCTTCCTGACGGTGAATATGTTTTCCGGCGCCGTGCTGCTCATTCCGCTTTTCCGGCTGATGCGTACGATGGGCGTGCTCAACACCTATTTTGCGATGATCGTGCCGGGCGTCGCCTTCCTGATCCCCTCGGCGATCTGGCTGTTGCGCACCTACATGATCCGCATCCCCCAGGAACTCAACGAAGCGGCCTATATGGATGGCGCCAGCCATTTCTATACGCTCCGCCGCGTCATTCTGCCCATTGCGATGCCGGGGATTATCGTCGTCGCGATTACCACCTTCATCGGCGCCTATGCCCAGCAGTTCATCTTCGCGCTGACCTTCAACTCGAAGACTGAATACATGCCCCTGCCGGTGGGACTCTTCGCTTACTTCGGAAAGCAGGAGGTCATCTGGAACGAACTGATGGCGGCCTCCTTCGTCGGCATCGCGCCGGCGATGGTCGTCATCTTCTTCCTTCAGCGCTACCTTGTCGGCGGCCTGACCGCCGGTGCGGTGAAACAATAAGACCAAGAAAAGAGTGAACAGCTAACAACGAGAATGGGAGTCACGACGTGAACACTACCATCAAGACAGGCCTTATGGCGCTCGCCTTGCTCGGTTCGACGGCACTGACCGCGGTCACTGCCCAGGCGGCCGACAAGGAAATCAGCTGGATCTATTGCGGCGACACGATCGACCCGATCCACACCAAATACATCAAGGAATGGGAATCCAAGAACGAAGGCTGGAAGGTCGCCCCCGAAGTCGTCGGCTGGGCCCAGTGCCAGGACAAGGCAACGACGCTGGCAGCCGCCGGCACGCCGGTCGCCATGGCCTATGTCGGCTCGCGCACGCTGAAGGAGTTCGCGCAGAACGACCTGATCGTTCCGGTTCCGATGAGCGATGACGAGAAGAAGGGTTATTACCCGCATATCGTCGACACCGTCACCTTCGACGGCAACCAGTGGGGCGTTCCGATCGCCTTCTCGACCAAGGCGCTCTACTGGAACAAGGACCTCTTCAAGCAGGCCGGCCTCGACCCCGAGAAGCCGCCGAAGACCTGGGCCGAAGAAATCGAGATGGCAAAGACCATCAAGGAAAAGACCGGCGTTCCGGGCTTTGGTCTCTCCGCCAAGACCTTCGACAACACGATGCACCAGTTCATGCATTGGGTTTACACCAATAACGGCGCCGTCACCGATGCAGAAGGCAAGGTGACCCTCGACAGCCCGCAGATCCTCGCGGCCCTCAAGGCCTACAAGGATATCGCCGCTTATGCCGAAGAAGGCCCGACGGCATACGAACAAAACGAAGTCCGCGCCATCTTCCTCGACGGCAAGGTTGCGATGATCCAGGCAGGTTCCGGCGCTGCCTACCGCCTCAAGGACACCAAGATCAACTGGGGCGTCGCGACGCTGCCGCTTGGTCCAGATGCCAAGGGCGCCGGCACGCTGCTGATCACCGATAGTCTGGCGATCTTCAAGGGCTCGGGCGTCGAAGAAAAGGCGACCGAATTCGCCAAGTACATCACCTCTCCGGATATCCAGGGCGAATATGAACTGCAGGGCGGCGCCGGCCTCACCCCGCTGCGCCCGTCCAAGAAGGTCGATGAGTTCGTCGCCAAGGATCCCTTCTGGAAGCCGTTCATCGAAGGCATCGATTACGGTGGTCCGGAGCCCCTGTTCACCGACTACAAAGGCTTCCAGAACTCGATGATCGAGATGGTCCAGTCCGTCGTCACCGGCAAGGCAGAACCGGAAGCCGCCCTCAAGAAGGCTGCCGGCGAGATCGAAGCCTTCAAATAAGCCAAAGAACGGGATCGCGGTCATGCGGCCGCGATCCCTACCGACCAACTTCATGCACGTTCAAGGCCGGGACCGGAGACAGATTTTTGGGACAGCTTCAGCTCAATAAAGTTCAAAAATTCTATGGCGACTACGAAGTTCTGAAAGGCGTCGAACTCGACGTGAAGAACGGCGAGTTCGTTGTCTTCGTCGGCCCGTCAGGTTGCGGAAAGTCCACGCTGCTGCGGATGATCGCCGGCCTCGACGCGACCACCAAGGGCGATATCGTCATCGATGGCGTACGCGTCAACGATCTGCCGCCGGTCAAGCGCGGCATCGCCATGGTCTTCCAGTCCTACGCGCTCTATCCGCATATGAGCGTCTTCGAGAACATCGCCTTCCCGCTTCGCGTCGAGAAGATGGAAGAAGAGAAGCTGAAGGCACGGGTGGAGAATGCCGCGCGCATCCTGCATCTCGAGACACGCCTGCAGCAGAAGCCCGGCATGCTTTCTGGCGGCCAGCGCCAGCGTGTTGCGATCGGCCGCGCCATCGTTCGCGAACCGAAGATCTTCCTGTTCGACGAACCGCTCTCCAACCTCGACGCAGCCCTGCGCGCCGACATGCGCATCGAACTTGCCAAGCTGCATCGGCAGCTGAAGGCAACGATGATCTACGTCACCCACGACCAGGTGGAAGCCATGACCATGGCCGACCGCATCGTCGTGCTCGACGCCGGCGACATCTCGCAGACGGGCGCACCGCTGGAGCTCTATCACAAGCCAGCAAACCAGTTCGTTGCCGGCTTCATCGGCAATCCGAAGATGAACTTTCTGCCGGTGACCTGCACGGCAGCCAGCGCTTCCGGCGTCACGGTAGATTATCGCGGCCAGACGGCAACGCTGCCGGTCACGCCGCGCGACGGCATGGTTGGCAAGACGCTGACACTCGGCATCCGCCCCGAACATATCCAGCTGACCAACGGTGATATTTCGCTCGCCGTGACCCCAAGCGTCATCGAGCGGCTCGGCGCCAATACCGTCGCCTATGCGGCACTCGGCGGCGAAACGGAAAACTTCTGCGCCATGCTGCCCGGCAGCGTCGGCATCCGCGCCGATCAGCCGGTGACCGTCGGCATCAATGCTGCCGACTGCCACCTCTTCGACGAGCAGGGCAAGGCCTTCGAACGCCGGGTGGAGCTCACCGAAATCGATATGAACCTGCTGTCCCCGGCAACGGCTTGAGGGCTCCGGCCATTACGAGGCAAGGCAACCATACCGCCGATCATAGGCATGCCAGCGCCACAAACCGGTTGCATCGAGTTCTGCCGATTTGACGATGAGCAGAGAGGACATCGCTGATGGGATGGGAAGCCCTCCGGCAATGGGGTGACGATGCGGTTCGCGTCGAGCAACTCAAGGGCGGACTTGCCAACGATGTCTGGAGCGTACGGCTCCGGGGCGAGATTTTCGTCGGCCGCCTTGGCTCGCGCAGCAATGCCGATCTCGCATGGGAAGCCGGCTTGCTGCAACACCTCGACCGTAACGGTATGAGCGTTCCCGTGCCGATCCCGACGATGGACGGGCGTCTTTTCGTCGACGGTCTTGTCGTCATGAAATTCATGGATGGGAAACCGCCCGAGACGGTGTCTGACTGGCGCCGGGTTGCCGAGGCTCTTCGCAAGCTGCATCGGCTGACCCGCGGCTGGCCGCAGCGGCCGGGCTGGAGATCATCCACCGATTTGGTTCATGCCGAGACAGGAATCCGCATCGACCTAAACAGGATGCCTCCCGAGGCCGTCATTCGATGCCGGGCGGCATGGGCGCGACTTTCAGGGCGTCAGCAATGCGTCGTTCACGGCAATCCCGCCAATCCGCGCAACATTTGCATGACCGCCGACCGGGTCTCGTTGATCGATTGGGACGAGGCACATGTCGATGCCGCCGACCTTGACCTCGTGCTGCCCAACAATGCTGCCGGTCTCGACGGCACGCCTACGACATCGCCTCGCAGGCATCCGCTGCTTGGGAAGCTGCGGTTTGCTGGAAGGACGAATACGCCGTCAGGCGATTGGCCGAGGTTCGTCCTATCTAGTTATTGCTGACAGACACAATGCTATTCTTCCGACGCGCCTTCGGTCAGGCCGTCATAGACTTCCATCAATGCATTGGTGATTGCCTGTCCGAGTGCAGCACCCGCGGCGCGGACGTCGTTCTCGTCGCCATCGCGGGCCGATCGCGCCAGCTCGAAGCCCTGTTCGCTGACGATCAGCTTGGCGACCTCGATCGCCCACTGGCCGAAATCGCCGCGATTTCCAATCTGGATCTGTTCTTCCACGCCGCTCTCCTTCGCTGGGTGGCCTCCATCTAGCGGATGTGGCCGCATGCGCAAGCCGGAATGCGGGTTGCCTACCAGACGAGACCGCGCGCAGCGACGTCCTCGACGCGGGTGACGACGCCGTTGCGGTGGAAGACCATCGTGTCGAACAGGTTCGAGACAACGCAGGTATGGTTGGGGATGATGAAGATCTTCTCGCCGATCTGCGGGCGCGGCCCGGTGCAGGCAGACAGATCGATCACGCCATGCTCTTCGGAGAGGCTGGCGATCTTTGCCTCGGGATAGCCGACGACGAGGCCGAAATCGCTAAAACCCTGCAGATCCGAGGTCAGCGCCTTCGAACCGGCATCGATGACGGCGCGATCGCCGTTCGGCCGGGAGACGACGGTCGCGACGATATACATCGCGCAGTCACCCTCCGTGCAATGGCCCATGCGGATCATCTGGCGGTCGTTATAGATATAGGTTCCGGCCCGGTGCTCGGTTGCGGATTTGACGAGATGGGCGTCAAAGAGGCTCGGCGTCCCGCCATTGCTGACGATCGGGCAGGTGATGCCTTCGGCTTCCAACTGCTGCAGCGTCGCCTGGATGAAGGCTTCAACGGCATCGGCGGCCTGCGGCTTCGGATAGGTGAGTATGCCGCCGAAGGTCAGCCCGTCGGCAGCGGCGATGCGCTTGGCAAGCGAGGCCGCCTGTTCCGGCGTCTGGACGCCGCAGCGCGCGCCGCCCGTATCGCATTCGACGAGCACGGTCAGCGGCTTACGGCCGGAGAAATGCGCCGAGAGGCCATCGACCGTCACATCGCTGTCGGCGACCACCTTGAGAGCGGAGATGCGATCGTTCAGGGCGCCGAGCCGGTCGAGCTTCTGCGGGCCGAGAATATTGAAGGTGATCAGGATGTCTTCGAAACCGGCGGCGGCGAAGACCTCGGCTTCGGTGACCTTCTGGCAATTGATGCCCTTGGCGCCGGCCGCGACCTGCGCGACGGCGAGCGCCGGGATCTTGTGCGTCTTGATATGCGGGCGAAAATTCAGGCCGTGCTCGTCCATATAGGACTGAACGCGGTGAATATTGGCGGCCAGCTTGTCTTCGTCGATAACCGGGCGGGGGGTCGAGAGATCGGCGATCCTGTCACCAGCCTTGGCGACGACGGCAAACTGGTTGTCATGCATCTCAGGCGGCTCCGCGTTCGGTTCCATGAGGATCGGCCACGATCGGCCAGATATTCTTCGGCGCGCGGCGATAGGGCGTCGTCGCCGGATTATTGGGATAGGGCGTTCCCGCCGAGCAGTAAAGGATCTCGGCAGCAATCTTCGAGAAGGAGGCGAAGAAGTGGTTGGTCGACTTGATGACCAGGATCTTCTGCTTTGCCGGATCGATGCCCATCACCGCAAACAGGCTGGGATCGAAGCTCTGCGCCCGCGTCGAGTTGAGAATGATGTCGATACCGTCGAGCACGATATGCGCGGCATCGCCGAAGGGCGCCAGGCTCTCGCCGAACTGCATCTCGGCATTCTTCACCAGCTTGACGACCTTCACCATGCCATCGACGGGATTGCCGGTGCCGGGCGCGGATTTGGCGCCGAAGCGGAGCGGGATCTCGGCCCCCTCGCCCGCCGCAAAACAGATCTGGACGGCAATCGGATCCCAGATCGTGCCGATCGCGGCGCTTCTGACGCCACGGGCCAGCAATTCCTCGAGAATGACGGTAGCATCGCCAGCCGTGCCGCCACCCGGATTGTCCCAGACATCGGCGATGACCACCGGCCAGGCCTTGGCAGTGATCGCCCGCGACACGGCTTCCTTCTCGTCGATCTGCGGCACCATGAATGTGCCGCGCTTCGAAAAAAGCTCCATGCCGAGTTCGCGCGCAAGGGCAGCACCTTTTTCCGGCTTGTTGTTTGTGACCACAAGCAGCTTGGTGCCCATCTCCGGTACGTCGCCGACCATGAAGCCATGGACGACCGAGATCGAAAGAATGTCGGGATCGTCCTTCTCGATCTTCATGATCTTGTCGACGAAGGAGCGCATCGGATCGCGCGAGGTCGGGAAGACGTCGATCATCCGGCAATCGAACAACGAATTGACCGGCTTCACCCGGCCCTCGAGCGCATCGACGGCGATCCGCCACAGGTCCTCGGCGCGATCGACGAAATCGGTATGCGGGAATTCCTTGAAATAGACGGCGAAGTTCAGCGCTTCGATGCGCTTCTTCGTGAGGTGGCTATGCGGATCGAGTTCGGCGCAGATCAACACGTCGGGGCCGACAATCTCGCGCATGCGGCTCAGAAGATCGCCTTCGGTATCCTCATATCCGGCAGCAACCATGGCGCCATGCAGGCCCATGACGACGGCATCGACAGGCATTGCGGCGCGCAACTGGCCGAGGATTTCGTCGCGCAGCTCTTCATAGGTGTTGCGATTGACGAGGCCGGCGGGGTCTGCCCAGGTGGCCGTGCCCTCGATCAGCTCCCAATCCTTTTCGGCAGCGACGCGGCGGCCGACGGTGATCGGCGCGGTGCAGAGCGTCGGAGTTTCCGGATGCTCTCCCGGCGGCGCGTAAAGGGAAGCCTCGAAGGCGCGGCGATCCACACAGATCGGGGAAAAGGTATTGGTCTCGGTCGCCAGTGCTGCCGTGAAAATGCGCAAGAGAGTTGGCCTTGTTTTATCGGCCCTGCGTCAACCCATCGGGTTCGGCAGGTAGCCGGTGAATCCGCAGATCTTCCACCGTCCCTGATGGAGCCTGCAATAATAGAGCGTCTGCCACTGCATGACGTCGCGGCTGCCGTCGCTCTTCGTCAGGCCCCCGTCGAACTTCTTGCGCACAAGCGCCATGTCGCCTTCGATCTCGATGTCCTCGAGGGTCGTGGTGGTGAAGATCGCCGTGCGGGTATCCTCGGCAAAGCTCTGCGTCGCGAAGTCCTTGGCCTGCTTCAGCCACTCGTCGCGATAGGCCTTCAGCGTCGGAAACGCGAGGCGCCATTTATCCGGGCTGACTTCCTTGCGGCCATCGATGCCGATGAAACCGTCCTCGACGAAATCATGCTCGACGGCAGACCAGTCGGCAGCCAGAAACGCATCGATATCGCGCGTCACCAGCATCTCCCAAATGGCATGTCTGGCGGCATCGGAGGAGGGGAAAGGATTCTTGAAAGGATCACGCATGCTCGCCCCCGATTTAAATAGTTTTCATAAATGGCGTTTTTCGCTGGTCAAATTCCGCTTTCTATGGTCACTTGTCAACTTATCAAGAAAATAATTTGCAGGGATCCGCGTATGTCCATCAAGCGATATGGCACTGTTCAAACCGGCGCCGGCGGCAAGCCACTGCCTTTCGCGCGTGCTGTTGAAGCCGATGGCTGGCTTTATGTTTCCGGCCAGGTCGCAATGGAAAACGGCGAGATCATCGAAGGCAATATCATCCCGCAAACGCACAAAACGATCGCCAATGTGATCGCCATCCTTCATGAGGCCGGCTACGGCGTCGAGGATATCGTGCGCGTCGGCGTCTGGCTCGACGACCCCCGCGACTTCTGGACCTTCAACAAGATCTACCAGGAATATTTCGGCGAGCACCCGCCGGCGCGCGCCTGCGTCCAATCGTCCATGATGGTGGATTGCAAGGTCGAGATCGATTGCGTCGCCTATAAGAAGAAAGACTGACGGCGGGATCACGGGGGGACCGGCTTGGATATCTTTTCCACATTGCAGGAAGACAAGAGCCGGCTCTCAGCCTCCGAGAGCCGCATCGCCGAGATCATCGTCAACGATTTCGAATTCGCGGTGAATGCCTCGATCATCGAGCTTGCCGAGCGCGCCCAGGTGTCGCCACCGACGGTGACGCGCTTCTGCCGCCGCCTCGGCTGCGAGAGCTTTTCCGATTTCAAGGTACAGCTTGCCCGCACAGCCCATATCGGCGTGCGCTATCTGAAGCCGGAATCGAAGAGCGGCGACCCTGCCGATGTCGCACAGGACATCATTACGAAGGCGCAGAACGCGCTGTTCCTCCTGCACCGCTCGCTTGACCTGCCGGCGATCGAAGCCGCTGTCAGCCTGATCTCCAAGGCAGAGATGATCTACGCCTTCGGCTCCGGCGGCAATTCCTCGATGATCGCCGATGAGCTGCAGAACCGCCTCTTCCGCCTCGGCCTCAGGATCACCGCCAGCTCAGATCACAGCATGCAGCTGATGATGGCGGCGGCTGCAAAAGCCGGCGACGTAATCATCGGCTCCTCCTTCTCGGGCCGCAATGCCGAGTTGGTGCGCGCTTTCGCCTTGGCGCGGGAGGCGAAGGTGAAGACGATTGCGCTGACGCAGACCGGCAGCGCCGTTGCCAAGGCGGCCGAGGTCGTCGTACCGATCGACCTGCCCGAGGGTACTAATATCTATCGCCCGACCTCGACGCGCATCGCCTATATCGCGACCGTCGACATTCTGGCGAGCCTCGTTGCCTATGCCATCCAGCCGAAGGCGACGACGACGCTGAGACGCATCAAGCAGCAGCTGGTCACCCATCGGGACGGCAGTGACGACAAGCAGCTGCTCGGAGACTGATCAACAAAAGGGAAGCGGCAATGACGCAATCGGTGGCCATCGTGACGGGAGCAGCAGGCGATATCGGCGCGGCGATCGCCGCCCGGCTTGCCGATGATCATGATGTCATCCTGCTTGCCGATATTGATGCCGAGGCTGCCGCCGCGACCGCCGGAAGGCTTGGCGATGCCGGCCGTTTCATTGCGGTTCAATGCGATGTGACGAGCGAGGCAAGCGTTGCGGATCTTGCCAGGCGCGCCGCCGGCACCGGTAGCCTGCGCACACTCGTCAACAATGCGGGTGCGGCGCGTGCCGTCAGCCTGCACGATACGACGCCCGAGATCTGGCGCGCCGACAATGCGCTCAATCTCGAAGCCGCCTTCCTGACTTTCCGCGCGGTCGAAGACCAGCTGAAGGCGTCGAAGGGTTCTGTCGTCAACATCGCCTCCGTCAACGGTATGAATGTCTTCGGCCATCCGGCCTACAGCGCCGCCAAGGCCGGGCTTCTGCATTTCACGCGGCTCGTTGCCGTCGAATACGGCAAGTTCGGGATACGCTCGAATGCCGTCGCGCCCGGCACCGTGAAGACGCAGGCCTGGGAAGTACGCGCCGCCGCCAATCCCAATGTATTCGAGGATGCCCGCCGCTGGTATCCGCTGCAGCGCGTCGTCGACCCGAGCGATGTCGCCAATGCCGTAAGCTTCCTGGCCGGGCCGATGGCGGCTGCCATTACCGGCGTCTGCCTGCCTGTCGATTGCGGCCTGACGGCGGGTCAAGCGGAGCTCGCCCGCACCTTCTCCCAGTCCGAGCACTACTGAAAAACATAAGAGAAAATGAGAGGAACGAGATATGAAACCGGTTTACTACCGCCTTGAGAACAGCTGGAACCCCAATGGCGGGCCGAATGGCGAATTTACCTTCACGCTTTTCAACCTGTCCAATGAGCCGCTTTCCGGTTTCAAGCTTGTCTACACCTCCCTCACCCGCGTCATCGACGGCGCCGCCTGCGGCAATGCGACCTTCCTGCGCCGCAATGCCAATTTCCACGAATTCGGCCCGCCCGCCGGTTTGACCGTCGCGCCCGGTGAAAGCTGGACCTTCACGGTCGCCGGCCTGCACCGGACGGCGCAGCATTGCACCGATGGCGCCAAGTCCGCCTATTTGACGCTGTCATCGGGCCAGCATGTGCCGGTCGCCGTTTCCGATCTGCTGCTTGAAGGCAAGACCAGCGAGCCGCCGCCGGTGCTGCTGCCCGAGGGACGCCTCGACCTGCCTTTCGCGCTGCAGCCCTGGCCGGCCGAAATCGATGCCAAGCCCGGCGACGACTTCCCGGTTGTGCTCTATCCGCAGGGCGCCTCGAGCGAGGAACTCTCGGCAATCTCGACAGTCATCTCGCTGACGCGCCGCCTTTTCGAAAGCGATCATTCGGTTTTCAATCTCGTACCTTCGCCGCAGGGCCGTGCGCTTGCCTTCAGCAAGGATACGGCGCTCGATGCCGAAGCCTACAAGCTGACCTTCGTGTCCGATCGCGTAACCCTCGCCTATTCGGGGGCTGCCGGGCGCCAATACGGCCTGACCACACTCGCCCAGCTTCTGAACGGTGCGCGCGTCACCAAGGGCAAGTTCCGCTTCCCGATCTCCGGAACGATTTCGGACAAGCCACGCTATGGCTGGCGCGGCTGCCATCTCGACGTCTCGCGCCAGTTCTATCCGGTCGCCGACGTCAAGCGGCTGATCGATATCCTCGCCTGGTTCAAGCTCAACATCTTCCATTGGCACCTGACCGACGACGAGGCCTGGCGCCTGGAGATCAAGGCCTATCCGCAGCTGACGACGACGGGCGTCCTGCGCGGTCCCGACGAGCCGCTGCTGCCGCAGCTCGGCAACGGCGCGGAGCCGGTCGGCGGCTTTTATTCGCATGACGATATCCGCGACATCGTCGCTCACGCCGGCGCCCTCAATGTCGAGGTCGTTCCCGAGATCGACATTCCCGGCCACAACGCCGCGACACTGATCGCCCTGCCCGATCTGACGGATGGCCAGGAAGCTCCCGACAGCTATCACTCGGTCCAAGGCTATCCAAACAATGCGCTGAACCCGGCGATACCCGCGACTTACGAATTCCTGGAGAAGGTGTTCGATGAAATGGTCGCGCTCTTCCCCTCCGCCTACATCCATATCGGCGGCGACGAAGTGGCGAATGGTTCGTGGCTTGCCTCCCCGCTTGCCAAAAAGCTGATGGAACAAGAAGGCATCACCAACGGTACCTTCGGCCTGCAGTCCTACTTCCTCAAGAAGGTCAAGGCGATGCTGACGGCGCGCGGGCGCAAGCTCTCCGGCTGGAACGAAGTCGCCCATGGCGGCGGTGTCGCTTCCGAGGACACGCTGCTGATGGCCTGGGAAAATCCGCAGGTCGGCATCGAGCTCGCCAAGGAAGGCTACGATGTCGTGATGACGCCGGGCCAGGCCTACTATCTCGACATGGTGCAGGCGACCGCTTTCCAGGAACCCGGAGCCAGCTGGGCCGGCACCGTTCCGCCGGCGCATACCTATGCCTATGAAGCGGCTGGTGAATTCCCCGAAGAATTGCAGCATAAGCTGAAGGGCGTTCAGGCCTGCATCTGGTCCGAACATTTCCTGTCGCGCGGCTATTTCAATCGCCTCGTCTTCCCGCGCCTGCCGGCGATTGCCGAAGCGGCCTGGACGCCGAAGGCGCTGAAGGATTGGGATCGCTTCGCGGCCATCGTTCCGCTCAGCCCGAAACTCTGAGGAGGAAGCGATGCGGATCGCGATCGGCGGGCTCCATACCGAATGCAGCACCTATTCGCCGGTGCTGATGTCGGTCGACGATTTCAGGGTGTTGCGCGGGGAGGAAATTCTCCGCGCACCGCAGTTCGACTTTCTTGATGGCAGCGGCGCCGAACTTTCGCCGCTGCTTCACGCCCGCGCTGTCCCCGGCGGCCCTGTCTCGCGGGTCGCCTATGAGAGCTTCAAGGCCGAGTTTCTGGACCGGCTGAAGGCCGCCTTGCCGCTCGACGGGCTCTATCTCGCCATGCATGGCGCCGTGAATGTCGAGGATATGGACGATGCCGAGGGCGACTGGATCTCGGCGGCCCGCGATATTGTTGGCGATGCCTGCATTGTCGCGGCGAGTTATGACCTGCACGGCAATGTCAGCCAGCGCATCATCGACCAGCTCGACATCTTCGCCGCCTATCGCACGGCGCCGCATATCGATGTGCGCGAGACGATGGTGCGTGCCTGGTCGATGCTTCTCGAAGCGCTCAGGACCGGGAAGCGGCCGGGCGTCGCCTGGGCGCCGGTGCCGGTTCTCTGGCCGGGCGAGCGAACCTCGACCGAGGACGAACCGGCAAAGAGCCTCTACGCCAGGCTTCCCGATTACGATGCGCGCGACGGTGTTCTCGATGCCAATCTGATGATCGGCTATGTCTGGGCCGACGAGCCGCGGGCGACGGCCTGCGCGGTTGCGACCGGCACCGACAAGGACGCGGTGTTGACTGCAGTAAACCGCATCGCCCAATCCTATTGGGATGCGCGGACCGATTTCCGCTTCGGTCCGGTCACCGGTCCGCTGGGCGAGATGCTCGATATTGCCGAGAAATCCGCGACCGCGCCCGTCATTTTCGCCGATTCCGCCGACAATCCGACCGGTGGCGGCGTTGGCGACCGTGCCGATGTGCTGAGCGCTGTTCTCGCCCGCAATTTTGACAATGCCCTCTTTGCCGGCATTACCGATCGGCCGGCCGTCGAGGCCTGCTTCGCTGCAGGCAAGGGCGCGCACGTATCGCTGTCGGTTGGCGGCAGTCTCGATCCGTCGAGCACGCCCGTTCGCTTCGACGCCGAAGTCGTGACGCTCCACGATCCCGGTTCGGTGGCGGAGCGCGAAGCTGTGGTCAGGGCCGGTGGTGTGACCGTCGTGCTCGCGGCGCGCCGCCGCCCCTATCACAACATCGCCGACTTCACCCAGCTTGGCCTCGATCCCAAGGTGGTGCGGCTGCTTGTCGTCAAATCCGGATATCTCTCCCCGGAACTGGCGCCGATCGCCAACCCGAACCTGATGGCTCTGACCGAGGGCGTGGTCGGCCAGGACATCGAAAACCTCGTAAGCCTGCGGCGCAGCCGTCCGGCCTTTCCCTTCGACAGGAATTTCGGCTACACGCCGCAGGCGCGCCTGTCCTCCCGCTGGCGCGACTGAAACCGATCTGCCGCGATCCGAATGCGGACGGGAGGTCCCTCCCCGTCCGCTTCGTCGCGCCACCAGCCCCGAACAACGACAATGAAACGCCTGATCCCCGACGTCTTCCGCAACCCGGCTATCCGGGTGAGCATGATTGCCATTTTCACCTTCGGCTTTGCCGGCGCCACGACCTCGCCCTACCAGTCCGTCGTCGGTATTCGCGAACTCGGCCTGTCCAATGCGCTTTATTCGGCGCTGATCTTTGCCGCAGCCACGGTCAACGTCATCGTCAGCATTCTGCTCGGCAATCTGGCCGACCGGCTCGGCGAATACCGCACTATGATGCTGGTTGCAGCGATCTTCGGCGTCATCGGTTACGGCGCGATCTTCGTCTTTCTGACGCAGGAAATCTTCGTGCTCAGCGCTCTGCTCCTGCTTCCTGTCTATGGCTCCCTGAACTCGCTGCTTTTTGCCAATGTTCGCGCGGCAACCGGCAAGATGGAGCGCAGTGAGGTTGCGACCGTCAATTCCGGTGTCCGCGCGATGATCTCGCTTTCCTGGGTGCTGGTTCCCGGATTGACCGGCATCCTGCTCTCCGGTTCGCCGACGATGCTGCCTGCCTATCTCTTTGCCTGCATGTCCTGTCTGGTCTGTCTCGGCCTGATCGGCTTCTTCCTGCCACGGCAAAGCGGGACCGATCGCGCCGCCACCCATCACCTCTCCTATCTCGCAGCTCTCGGACAGGTGATCTCGCCGAAGATTTTCGGACGCGTTGTCGCGATTGCGCTGATCAGCAGCACGCTTCATGTGAACGGCGCCATCCTGCCGCTGGTTGTCACCGGTGCGGCGCATGGCACGGTTGCCGATGTCGGTATTCTCGTCGGCATCGTCGCCTTTCTCGAAGTCGTCTTCATCATCGTCTGGTCGCGCATGCTGCGAGTGATCGGCCAGCTCAAGGCACTGGCGGCAGGCGCAGTGATTTACGCCGTCTACCTGCTGCTTCTCGCCGTCGCCTACGAACCATGGCATGTCTATGCCCTCACCCTCATCAGCGGCATCGGCGCCGCGGCCCTGATCAGCATTCCGATCACCTATCTCCAGGACCTGATCGCCGAACGTCCCGGTCTCGGTAGCGCACTGATCTCGGTCAACATCTTCCTCAGCGCCGGCCTGAGCGCCCTGCTCTTCGCTGCCGGCACCGCCGTGACCACCTATTCCGGCACCGCGCTGGTTGGCGCCTTGTCCGGCCTGATCGGCACCGGCTGGCTGCTTTATCTCGATGGAAACAGACGCAGCCTCTAGAAGCCTGAAATCATTGGATTTCTTCGGTTTTGGTTACTCCCGTTACATTTTCAACCTGACACGAGGCAATTGTTTCTATTCAACTTTCTTTTCTCAACGGAACCAATGGGCGATTTTGTTTCCCTCAGTTCGGCGGAGGTGCATGCGGCGGTATTTGCGCCCCTCTTTTACCAGAAGCCTGATTTCGCCTTAAGGCAGCCAGCATCGGCCACGCATTGAACCGTCCCTGCTCCGCAAGCCGTGCCAGAGAGCGCAAATATCCACCTGGAGACGTCACGCTCTCGCCTTTCTGGAGAATGCAGGCGACGACGGCAGCAGCGTTTTGCGGTCCCATTGCTGCTGATGCCTGTCGATATGCCGATGGCCCGATCTGCAGCATGGTGCTGACGAGTGTGGTTGCCTGAATGAGGTCCTGCCAATTCCGCACTCTCGCATTCGGTCCGTAGAGGGCGATGTCGGGGCAATAGTCGATAATGGTGCTGAGAGAGACAGACCTGGGGATAACATTCTCTTCTGTAACGGGAGCGTCATCTTCGGCATGCATGGTGTCAGCGTGGTTGACGGAGTTTACGGTGGTAAACTCGATCTCGGCGGTTTCCGGCTGCGCTTCAGAATCAAGATAAGATTCGGATTCTGTTATCTGTATGTGCCGCTCATTTTGAGAGTCATTGGCGCTCGAATTTTCTGTTTTAATCTGCGTTTCCAGCCGCTTGAGGATTTCGCTGCGTAGATCTTCGAGTTCTGCTAGAACCGAGGCGATCATATGCGGCGGAGCCACCCGCGGAAGCTTGTTCATTATGAAATGGAAGGCTTCCTGGACACGCCACCAATCACCGCATGCGTCTTCGGCGATGGCAGCGGTAATCAGCTTGGAAATATCCCGGCGGCATAAAGTCAGCCGCTCCTTGATCAGCTGTACATGCAAGCGCTCGGCAGCGACCTTTTCCGCCAGACGCTCGATCTCGGCGGCGCGCGCAAGCAATGGCGCCAGCGAAAATCCGTAGGCCTCGCTGATATCGCCCTGCCGGGTCTTGCGTGCATAGCGCTTGCCGTTCGGGCTGTCCTTGCGGATGACGAGGCCGGCAGACACGAGTGCGGCCATGTGACGGCGAACAGTCGGCTCGGCCATGCCATGGCAGCGGATCGACAGCTGCGTGTTGGATGGAAAGACAACGAGGTTGCGCTCGCTGGAGAGTTCGCTATGGGGATAGAAGGATAAAAGCGCATTCAGTACCGCAAGCGCTCTGTCCGAAATATCGAGCAGAGGTTTGGCCTGGCAAAGGGCGCGATAGATTTTCCATTTGTCGACCGAGGGGCTTTCCTCGATCTTTTGTGCCTTGATCTGACTTGCGAGCAAGCCAAGCGTCATCGGCCGCCGCCCGAAAGGCGTCGTCACACGTCCGCTGTCCATTTTTCTTCGCCTTCTTCAAGGCAAAAGATATGGCTTCACCAAAAATAGGTGCCGAAGACTCTTGACTATGGGGAGTGGAAATGTGATTCTCTGGGTGTCTAGATCAGAGAGGGCTTCCACTACGGCAACGTTTTGGGGGCCTTTTCTTTTGCTATTGATCTCCGTTCTTTCCTGACAATTGATCCTTCTCGAACGCCTCGAAGAGACGATCCAGATTGTCTGCGATATAGGCGCCAAAGGCCGATGCCCTGGCTGCCTTCAGCGCGATCGTGAACTGCTTCCCGTCATTCTTGATCTTGGCCTTGACCGATCCGTCGCGACGCTGCCACTGCGTCACGGCAGCGGGTTCAGCATGCGTTACGCTAGCAGAGGACGGCTTGCGGCTGAGGAAGCCGGCGAGCAGATCGAAGCGGATATCGGGCTCAGCAGCGATGAAATCATCGGTCTCGACAAAGAGCTTGGCGCGCTCGGGCGCATTCTCTTCCTCGAACTTGACCGAGAGCTCATGCCAGCGGTCACGGCCAATCGCACGAGCCGCACCGATGGCTGAGAGCACATCGGCGGGAATCCGGCGGGTGACCGATAGCATCTTCGAGATCGTCGTCTTGTCAGCGCTGAGCGCCGACATGATGGTCTCGCGATCGAATCCGAGCTTGTCGAGCTTGTCGGCAAACATCGTACGTTCGATGAAGGAGAGATCGGCGCGGGCGGAGTTTTCCTGGCCCTGGGCAATGACGTGGTCGCGATCGTCGAGCTTCTTGACGACGGCGCGAACCGGCCGGCCGAGCTCCTTGGCAACGCGGGCGCGGCGATGGCCGAAGGCGATTTGATATTTGCCGTCCTTCTGCGGATGCGGACGCACGAGAATAGGGGAGTCCTGCCCGCGTGTGCGGATCGCCTCAAGCAGTTCCTGGAATTGCTCATCGGCGTGGACCAGGCGGTCGGCGACGAAGGAATCCTCGATCAGCGCGGTGTCGAGATCGATCACCGTCTCGCCATGCGCCAGCTTTTCTTCGATATCGCGTGCAGCATCGGCCCGGGCGGCGAGCGCATCGATACTGCGCGTCACCGCGCCGAGCGCGCCAATGCCCTTGAACGTGATTTGCTTCTCGGCAGCCGATTCAGGCTCGTTGTTTACGGCGGTAAACTTCTTGGAATCGTCCATCAGGCCCGAGAGGATGTTCTTACGTGCCATTTATCTCCCTCCGGCGCATCGATCTGTCCGCTACGTTCAATTGCTTCGGGGTCATTTGCGGCCCCAGGCTTTGTGGATCAGATCGGCAATCTCGCCATTGACGGCGTCCATTGCCTCCATCGCACGGTCATAGGTGGCGCGGGTGAAGGCGCTGCGTTCGACTTCGTAAAGCGTCTGGTTGGTCATTGCCGCATCCGAGATCGCCACGCTGCGCAGCATCGGATTGGTGAGAACGTGATTGCGGAACATCGAGCGCATGAAGGCGACCATCTGCGTCTGCGGCCCGTCCTGCGGATCGTAGCGCGTCACCAGATAGCGCAGCCAGTCGAGGTTCATGTCGCCGCCGGCGCCCTTCAGCGTGTTCAGCACTTCGCCGAGCATCTGCAGGAACTGGCACATCGACATGACGTCGAGCATCTGCGGATGAACGGTAATCAGCACCGCAGTCGCGCCGCAGATGGCGCTCATCGTCAGGAAGCCGAGCTGCGGCGGGCAGTCGATGACGACGACATCATAGTCATCGGCAACGGAAGACAGCGCCTCGTCAAGACGCGCAAAGAAGATGCGGCCGTAATCGCTGGTCTTGCCCTGCGCTAGAACGCGCGGCGTATCGTGTTCGAATTCCATGAGCTCGAGATTGCCGGGCACGAGATCGAGGTTCGGAAAATTCGTCTTGCGGATGATTTCCTTCAGCGGCCGGCGCTCGTCGTCATAGCGGATCGCCGCGTAAAGCGTCTCGTTCTCGTTGACGTCGAATTCCGGCTGGAAGCCGTGGATCGCCGAAAGCGATGCCTGCGGATCGAGATCGACTGCGAGCACGCGGTGGCCGGTGAGCGCCAGGTGTTGGGCCAGATGCGCGGCACTGGTGGTCTTGCCGCTGCCGCCCTTGAAATTGACGACGGCCACGACCTGCAGATGCTCGCTACCCTTGCGATGCGGCACGTAGCGCGTGCCGCCGCGGGCGTTCTGATCCAGGAACTGGCGCATCTCGTCCATCTGCTCGGCGGTATAGGAGCGGCGGCCGGACGAGGTGACCTGGGGGAGGGGGCCTTTGCCCTCAAGCGACAGATTTCTCAGATAGCCGCTGGTGACGCCAAGAAAGCGCGCGGCCTCGGCGAGCTGAAACTCGCGCAGATCCTTCATTGCCCGCGGCGGAAACATTTCCAGACGATGCTGCTTCAGCTTGTCGGACAGTTCCTGAGCCTGAGCGATGATCAGCTGATCGACGTCAGAAATTGCCTTATCAATTGTCGTTGCCATATTCATGGAAATCTCGAAAATGCGATTTAAACGCCTTACGGGCTTTGAAAACGCATTTAGCTCCGATTCTCATTTTCTTGCAAGGCAATTAGGGTTAACAGGGGCTTAACCCGCTTTCTTCGAGGGCATTTTCACCGCAAACAAGCTTCGATGGCTGGCTAATCGGCCGGATAGTACGGACAGCGGAAGATACCGGCCGCTTTGCTTCCGTTCTCAGCCAAAAATTAACCATTTCAGCTTGTTAGCGGGTCGCCGTTTTTGGCCTTCGGAGCCGCGAATCAATCGCGTTCGCCGGCCGATACAGCATTCTACACCTGATTTTACCGCAATCGGCAACGTGAAAAGACCGGTTGGCAACAGGTTTTGGCGCGCCAGGCTGAGAGCAGGAGGCGCTCGCCAATACCGCGGAGACTGCGGCCTTCCCTTCTCTCGCTGGTGAGTCGCGATGCGCGTCGCACCCGACATTCCATCGGGCGGTCTATCGACAATCGCCTTTGCTGTAACGTTTAATCAATCGAGGCGAATGAACCCGAGTCATCGTCTCACCCCGGCGGGTTCCGGGGTGAGAGAATGTCTCGTTCAGTGATGAACCGCGAAGGCGGCTTCCAGCCGCTGGCCCTCTTCGGCAATTTCAGGCGCCGCGTTGTTCTGAAGATCCTGGAGCAGGGAATTGAGCGCCAGCTCCAGGCAATGCGCCGGAAATTCCGCGTTGAGCTCCTTGGCATTTTCACGTGCGAAGGCAATCAGTCTTGCCAGCGATGCCAGCTCCTTTAGCTGAGTTTCGCTTTTCGCATGAGTGACGTCGATGACCGCATCGTCCATTATCAAACCTCGTCAGATCACCGCCAAAGTCACGGCGGCGATCTCAGGTTAGGAGAAGTTCTCGCGCGGCGCGCGTGACACGAGCGTGACACACCTACAGGCATCAGGAAACGTTCGCTGATTCAACTTGAAATTCCGGAGCTGCACGACGCCCTCAATATGCAAAAAGAAAGGCGCGGACCATATGGCCGCGCCTTATCAGGATGCAGTCAGCGAAGTGGGCAATCAGCCGTTCAGCGGCTGACTGGTTTCCGAAGCTGCCGTTTCGACAGCGGTATCGCGATGGCTTTCGGCCTGCGCCATTGCCTTGACGAGCGAAACGATCTTTTCACGGATCTGCGGATCGTTGATCCTCAGGAAGGCGCGATTGAGCGCGAGGCCTTCCTTGGAGCGCAGGAATTCCGAGACCGGATCGGCCTTCTGGGGCATTTCCAGGCCCTCGAGCGTCAGCGGCTGGTCGTCCTCCTGCTGGAAGAAATAGCTCGGCGGCGCCGAAAGCACTTCGGCGATCTTCTGCAAGCGGCTGGCGCCGATGCGGTTCATGCCCTTCTCGTACTTCTGGACCTGCTGGAACGTCACGCCGATCTGGTCGGCCAACCTTTCCTGGCTGAGGCCGAGAAGGAGCCGGCGCATTCTTACTCGGGAGCCGACATAGACGTCGATTGCATTCGGGGCCTTGGCGTTCATTTGCTTTTTCCGTTTACCGCGAGGTTCGATGGGCGTCCTTGCGGGAGACCGATCAGGGGGATACCTACAGATAGTGTATGAGCTAGGTTGAAAATTCAATCGCTACTTCTGGGGATGGACCATTCGCCGCTACGCGCTTGTGTATATAGTACCTATGGGTAGGTCGCAGAGCTTTCCGGACGCCCGGCCTCAGCCTCCAGCCAGGCGCTAAATGCATCCGTTTCCAGACTTTTCAGGCTGATGAGATCGCTCATGACGACGAGCGGGTTCGCAAGGTTGACGTCGTGCACCCGCCTTCCGTGGAGCCAGCTCGCGGCATCGGCCGATATCGCGACAGCGAGATTGGCAGGCGCCGCTGCCGGCGTTGCCCGCAGGTGGGAGAGCAGATCGGCAAATTCCGCGCTTGGCGCAAGCCGCACCTGCAGTTCCGGCACGTCCTGCCGGCGGCCGAGGAAATAGGTGGCGGCATATTGGCCGGTCACCGCATAGATCATCCGATGAGCGCGGCAGAAGCCGTCGAGCCGCTGCGGTAATGCTGCCAGATGATCCGGAGCAAGACTGAAATGCTGCCAGCGGCCTGGCCGCGGGGATGTGGACTGATGCAGACTTTGGAGGATCGCATGAGGATTCTCGAGACGATAGCGATGCGCGCGGGCATGGTGGTCACGCCTAACCCACCCGGACTGCATAGCGTTGGAGATAGCGGTTCGAGCGGCCGTCGCCGAGATCCCGGCGGCCGTGCCGAGTTCCGCCGCCGTGAAAGGCCGATGGCGAAGGTGCCACAGGGCGCAGAGCAGCGAGAGTTTTCGGTTGGCAGCGGCTTTTGAGGTGGTCTCCGGCATTGGTTCCAAAATGCCTTTGGAGCGGAGATGAACATTCCCATCCTGCCGGAAGACGCCCCAGCCGGCATCGCGTAGCGCCGTGGCCAAGGGGGAGCCCGGATCGCTGGTCACAAGCATCGGCGTCACGCCGATTTTGCCGAGTGCTTTTGCGGTGCGGCTTGCGCGCATTTTCAGCGCTGGCCAACTGGCGATATCGGCCCCGGGTTCGCCAACGAGCAGCAGCCGTGTCCGCTGCCCGAAGAGTTCGAGCTCCGGCAGACCGGCCGCTGAAATGAGACCGGCGCGACGGGAAGACAGCAGCGTCTCGAACTCGCCGATCATCGCCACGGCCGGCAGCAAAAGCATCAGCCGCCGGCCGGAAGCGGCGCCGCGAGATCGATCAGGCCCTGTGCCCTCAGATCCGACCAGAGGGCTGCCGGGATCGGCCAATGGAGATAGGCGAGGTTCTGCTCCAGTTCCTCCACCGAGCGGGCGCCGGGAATGACGCTGACCACGAGCTTGTGCGCCAGCGGAAACTGCAGTGCTGCAGCGGCGAGCGGCACCTTGTAGCTGTCGCAGACAGCCGCCAGCTTCGCCACCTTGTCGAGCACGTCGGCCGGTGCATTGCGGGTATTGAAGGTCGCGCCATTGATCGCCCCGGTCGCGAGGATGCCGGAATTATAGGGGCCGCCGATCACCAGCTTGGTGCCTTTGCGCTCGCAGGCAGGCAGAAGGGTCGCAAGCGGCTCCTGTTCCAGAAGCGTGTAACGCCCGGCGAGAAGGAAATAGTCGAACTGACCGGCCTCGACGAAATCCGACAGCATCTGCCATTGGTTGATGCCGACGCCGATCGCCTTGATAACACCTTGCGACCGCAACTCATCGAGGGCGGGGTAGGCGCCGTCCATCGCTTCCCTGAAGCGGCTGCGGGCATAGGGGTCCTCGCCCTTGGCAAAGTGGATCGCCTCATCAGGGTCGTGGATCGCCAGCATGTCGATATAGTCGGTGCCGAGCCGCTTCAGCGAGCCCTCTATCGAGCGCAACACCGCATCGCGGGAATAGTCGAAATCGGCGCGGAAGGGCGGGGCCTCGTCCCAGAGCACGGGTTTGACCTCGCTCTGAGGGATCGGCACCAGATCGTAGCCGACCTTGGAGGAAATCACGATCTCACTGCGCGGCAGCGTTCGGATCGCCTCTCCAAGGCGCGTTTCGGCAAGGCCGAAGCCGTAGACCGGGGCGGTATCGAAATAGCGCAGCCCGTTTTCAAAGGCGGCATGCACGGTTTCGTGCGCCACCTTCGGATCGGTCGCCCGGTACATATTGCCAAGGCCCGTTCCCCCCAAGCCCATGGTGGTGACCGCAAGGCCGCCTTTTGTTACGCGTCTCTTTCCCAGATCGGGCATTGCTCTTCCTTGACCATGCTGTTTATCCGGGCGCGAGCGGGCGGGCCGCCGCGCCAATACCTGGGCATAGTGGCATAGAATTTGTCGTACAACAATGTAACCGGACGAATAGATTTCTGACGATGCGGATTACCGCTCCCGGGCTTGCCAATGGCCCGGGCAGCATATTTTCTTGGCTAAATCGAAACTGCGTTGTCGGATCGCGCGGCCGCAGCACGTCCTTGGGATGTCCACGCAATCAAAGGAGGAGACTGAACCATGCCGAGTACCATCCGCCTGCACCGTGTCCTGGCAACCAGCCCCGAAAAGGTCTATCGCGCCTTCATCGAAGCCGATGCACTGGCGAAGTGGCTGCCGCCAAACGGCTTTGCCTGCACTGTCCATCATCTGGAGCCCAAGGTCGGCGGCACGTTCAAAATGTCGTTCCGCAATTTCACCACCGGCGACAGCCATTCCTTCGGCGGAGATTTCAAGGAGCTCATTCCGGGCGAGCGCGTACGCTACACCGACAAGTTCGACGACCCGAACCTCTCCGGCGAAATGGAAGTCACGGTGATCCTGAAAAAGGTTTCCGTCGGCACCGAAGTCGACATCACCCAGGCCGGCGTGCCGGATCTCATTCCGCCGGAGGCCTGCTACCTCGGCTGGCAGGAATCGCTGCGCAACCTGGCGAAGCTGGTCGAGCCGGAGATCACCAACTGATCGCCTATCACCGCAGGACGGCGCGCGGACACGCGGGCCGTCCTGTCATGCAGCCGCATAGACGGCGTGCGATTGAAAACACTGCAGTTTTAGACATGCTTAATCGCTAATTAACGCTGTCCCCTTACTGTTCACCAAAAGGTCTGCGGCTGCTCCGTGCGTGCAGCGGAGAGGCCTGTGGTCATCGGGGGTTTTTACTGCATGTCTCGCTTTCCCATTCTCGGCCTCGACGCGTCGGCTGTACTTGATGCGCTGAGCCGCTCGCAGGCCATCATCGAGTTCGATCTGAAGGGCAATATCCTGACGGCGAATGAGAATTTCTGCAAAGCGGTCGGCTATCAGCGCTCCGAGATCGTCGGCCGTCACCACAGCATGTTCGTGCTGCCGGACGAGGCGAAATCCGAGGAATACCGGGCCTTCTGGGCGAAGCTGGCGCGCGGCGAATATGACCAGTGCCAATATCGTCGGCGCGCAAAGAGCGGCCAGGAAATCTGGATCGAGGCGTCCTACAATCCGGTCTTCCGCCGCGGCAAACCCTACAAGGTCGTCAAGATCGCCACCGACATCACGGCGATCAAGCGCAAGAGCGCCGAGGATGCCGGCAAGCTTGCAGCGCTGTCGCGCGTTCAGGCGGTTATCGAGTTCACGCCGGATGGGCGCATTCTCGGCGCCAACGAGAATTTCCTTTCGGTGCTCGGATATTCTTCTGAAGAGATCGTCGGCAAGCACCACTCGATGTTCTGCGAGCCGGGCTATGCCCAGTCCCAGGAATATCGCGACTTCTGGGCAGATCTGCGCACCGGCAAGTTCTCGAACGGTCAGTTCATGCGGCTCGGCAAGGATAACAAGCGCGTCTTCATCCAGGCATCTTACAACCCGATCCTCGATCACAATGGCGAAGTCTTCAAGGTCGTGAAATTCGCCATCGACGTCACCGATCGCATGCACGCCGTCGAAGAGCTCGGTTCGGCGCTGGAGCGTCTTTCCCAGTGCAATATCCGCATCACGCTCGACGAGCCGTTCGTCGGTGAGTTCGAGCGCCTGCGCCGAGACTTCAACAAGTCGATCGGCGAATTCCAGAAGACCCTCGTCAACGTGCTTGGCCAGACGGGCGACTTGAGCAAGAGCAGCCAGGAAGTCCGCGAAGCCTCAGAGCATCTGGCCGAGCGCTCCCGCGAACAGGCCGCCGCCCTCGACGAGACGACGGCCGCCCTCAGCGACATCACCGCGACGGTCCGCTCGTCGACCGAAAATACTAAGGAAACCCGCCAGCTGGTGCAGAGCGCCCGCGTCTCGACGGCGGCTTCCACCGAAGTCGTGCAGCAGACCGTCGATGCCATGCAGCGCATCGAGGCGGCATCGCGCGAAATCAGCCAGATCATCGGCGTCATCGACGAGATCGCCTTTCAGACCAACCTGCTGGCGCTGAATGCCGGCGTCGAGGCCGCGCGTGCCGGGGAGGCCGGGAAGGGCTTCGCCGTCGTGGCGCAGGAAGTGCGCGAGCTTGCCCAGCGTTCGGCCAATGCCGCCAAGGAAATCAAGGTCCTGATCAACAATTCGGGCACTGAGGTTCTCGAAGGCGTCCGCCTCGTCGGCGAGACCGGCGATGCGCTGAAGGAAATCGATGTTCTCGTGAAGCGCATCGACGGCAATGTCGACAAGATTGCCCAAGCTGCCGATGAACAGACAACAGGTCTCGGTGAGATCAGCAGGGCAGTCGATCGTCTCGAGCGGATGACGCAGGAAAATGCCGCGATGAGCGCTCGCACGACGGCGATATCCAGCACGCTGGCCGTCGGCGCCGACGCGCTGTCGCAGCTCGTCAGCCTGTTCAAGCTCAACCGCCGTGCCGTGCAGCGCGAAGACGGTTCGTCGATCAAGTCCAACTGGAATCGCACGGCGGCCTGACGCCGCCGTTAGCGGCCCGGGCGCGCCAGCGTCATGTGCCGGTTCACATCCTTGTAGAGCAGGTAGCGGAACTTGCCGGGTCCGCCGGCATAGCAGGCCTGCGGGCAGAAGGCGCGCAGCCACATGAAGTCGCCGGCTTCGACTTCCACCCAATCCTGATTGAGCCGGTAGACGGCCTTGCCCTCCAGCACGTAAAGGCCGTGCTCCATGACATGGGTTTCGGCGAAGGGGATGATCGCGCCGGGTTCGAAGGTGACGATGGTGACATGCATGTCGTGGCGCAGGTCGAGCGGATCCACGAAGCGCGTCGTCGCCCATTTGCCCTCGGTGCCCGGCATCGGCGTCGGTGCGATCTCCTGCTCGTTGAGGAAGAGCGGCTCGGGCGCATCGAGACCCTCGACCTTTTCGTAGGCCTTGCGGACCCAATGGAAACGCGCGTCTGTCTGGCCGTTATTGTGCAGCTGCCAGCCGCTCGACGGCGGCAGGAATGCGTAGCCGCCGGGGCGCAGCACATGCGACTGGCCGCCGAGTTCGACGGTGATCTCGCCTTCCGTGACGAACAGAACGCCCTCGGCTGCCGGGTCCAGTTCCGGCTTCTGGCTGCCGCCGCCGGGCGCGACTTCCATGATATATTGCGAAAATGTTTCGGCGAAACCGGAAAGTGGGCGGGCGATCACCCAGAGGCGGGTCTTGTTCCAGAACGGCAGATAGCTGGTGACGATATCCATCATCACCCCCTTGGGGATGACGGCATAGGCTTCGGTAAAGACCGCGCGGCCGGTGAGAAGGTCCGTCTGGGCGGGCGATCCGCCGCGCGGCGAGAAGTAGGTTGGCTTGGTCACTTGGCACTCCGCGAACTATGGTGCATATAATGGTGCAGCTTCGATGCTATCAGGCTCATCAAGGTCCTGCGACCTCCCGATTGACCTTTTCCGGCGGTTTAGCGGACCGCTTTCTGCTTTTGAAGAGCAGAATAAAGCCCGCCGAAACAGTTGCTAAAATTTGAAAGTCTTTTGCATTTTTTCGGGGAAATCCCGATCTAGCGCCGCGCTTTCAGGCAACGCACAATCCCTCTCAGCAGGAAAATTCCGGATTTCGGGTTTCTTGCGCCTGTATCCGGAGGAGATGCAGGCGGCCCCATGACATAGGGCAGCGCCGGGAGCGCTCGCCTCGGGAGGAATTATGTTCGAACGGCTTTTCAAATTGCGGGAGCACGGCACCACCGTGCGCACCGAACTCATCGCGGGCGTCACGACGTTCCTGACGATGTCCTATATCATCTTCGTCAACCCCGACATCCTGTCGAGCACCGGCATGGATCGCGACGCGATCTTCGTTGCCACCTGTCTGGCGGCAGCGCTCGGCTCGATCGTCATGGCACTCGTCGCCAATTGGCCGATCGGCATGGCTCCGGGCATGGGGCTGAACGCCTTCTTCGCTTTCACCGTGGTGGCGGCGCTCGGCTTCAGCTGGCAGCAGGCGCTCGGCGCCGTCTTCATCTCCGGCATGATCTTCGTGCTCCTGACCGTCACCGGCGTGCGGCGTTGGCTGATCGACGGCATTCCGCACTCGCTGAGAAGCGCGATCGCCGCCGGTATCGGCCTTTTTCTGGCAATCATCGCGCTGAAGAGCGCCAATATCGTCGTCGATAATCCGGCAACGCTGGTGGGACTCGGAGACCTGAGAGCGACCGGCCCGCTTTTGGCAATCTTCGGCTTCTTCGTGATCGCGGTGCTCGATGCGCTGAAGGTACGCGGCGCGATCCTCATCGGCATCCTCGCCGTTACCGTTCTCTCTTGGATATTCGGCGTCAGCGAGTTCAAGGGGATCGTTTCGATGCCGCCGTCTATGCTGCCGACATTCATGCAGCTCGATATCGTCGGCGCGCTGCATGGTGGCTTAGTCCACGTCATCCTCGTCTTTGTACTCGTCGAAGTCTTCGATGCCACGGGTACGCTGATTGGCGTCGCCAAGCGCGCGAAGCTCATCGAGGACGGCAAGCCGAACCGCCTGAGCCGGGCGCTGCTCGCCGATAGTGCGGCGATCGTTGCCGGTTCGCTGATGGGCACCAGCAGCACCACCGCCTATGTCGAAAGCGCTTCCGGCGTGCAGGCGGGCGGGCGCACCGGCCTGACGGCGCTTGCGGTTGCGGTGCTGTTCCTGGCGGCACTCTTCATCTCGCCGCTTGCAGCCTCGGTGCCGAGCTACGCCACCGCACCGGCCCTGCTTTACGTCGCCGGCCTGATGATGCGCGAGCTGACCGACATCGACTGGGACGACCTGACGGAAGCGGCACCGGCAGCCCTGACGGCGCTCGCCATGCCCTTCACCTACTCGATCGCCAACGGTCTTGCCTTCGGCTTCATCAGCTATGTCGTGCTGAAGGTCTGCACCGGCCGCTGGTCGGTCCTGCATCCGGCGACGCAGATCGTTGCAGCGCTCTTCGTGGTCCGCTTCGCCTTCTTCGCCTAGCGGCGAAAGCCAAATAGAAACCGGGCCGTTCGAGGGGGCGGCCCGGCTTTTTGCATTCCTGATGTCGTTGATCGCGGCTTTGTAAACTCAAAACTTGCCCGCTATTCCCCCTCTAAAACTTGAAAGTCTCGAAGCATCCCGCCGCTTTTCAGGGGAATGGCTCTGTCCGATATTGGAGAGAGGAGTGCTACGCTCGGGAGTAATCATGCAGTCTCACGCAACAGGAGCCGGCCGGCTTACGACCCACGTCCTGGATACGGTGCGCGGAAAGCCTGCCGACAGGCTGCGCATCGACCTCTACCGCATCGAGGACGAGACGGCGCATCGGCTGAAATCGGTCAATACGAACGACGATGGCCGTTGCGATCAGCCGCTGCTGTCGGACGAGGCCATGCGGGCAGGGACCTATGAGCTCAGATTCCATGCCGGCGACTATTTCCGGGGCACTGACGGCACCACCGAGTTTCTCGACATCATCCCGATCCGCTTCGTGATCGCCGACGAGCGCGCTCACTATCACGTGCCGCTGCTCGTTTCGCCCTTCAGCTATTCAACTTACCGCGGGAGCTAGTGATGACCGCTGCCACCATCCGCACGGAGCTGCGCTTCATTCTCAACGGCCGGGACGTCGCTCTTTCCGATGTCGCGCCGGACCAGACGCTGCTCGACTGGCTGCGCCTCTCACGTTCGCTCAAAGGTACAAAGGAAGGCTGCGCCGAGGGCGATTGCGGTGCCTGCACCGTGCTCGTTGGGCGGCTGACGCCCGTGGGCGGGCTTGTCTATGAGAGTGTCAATGCCTGCATCCGCTTCCTCGGATCGCTCGATGGCTGTCATGTGGTGACGGTCGAGCATCTCTCCGGCGGCGACGGGCGGTTGCATCCGGTGCAGCAGGCGATGGTCGATTATCACGGCTCGCAATGCGGCTTCTGCACGCCGGGCTTCGTCATGTCGCTCTACGGGCTCTGGATGCAGACGCCCGAGCCATCCGACCGGCAGATCGAAATCGCGCTGCAGGGCAATCTCTGTCGCTGCACCGGCTACGAGCCGATCCTTCGCGCGGCGCGTGCGATCTCCAGCTATGCGGGAACGGCGAGGGATCCGCTGCTCGTTGAGAGAGCGGCAATGATCACACGACTGCAGGCGCTGCGGGACGGTGCGCGCGTCGAAATCGAGAATGGCGGCGGAAAGCTGATCGTGCCGGCCGATCTCGACGATTTTGCTGCGGTTTTCGGAGCGTCCCCAGGCGCCACTGTTGTTGCCGGTTCCACCGATGTCGGGCTCTGGGTCACCAAGCATATGCGGCGCATTTCGCCGGTCATCTTTATGGCCGGGCTCAACGAGCTGAAGACCGTGGCGGTGAAGGATGGTGTTATCTCGATCGGCGCCGGGGTCACCTATTCTGAGGCGATCGAAACGCTGTCGCAGCACATTCCGGCGCTCGGCGAACTGGTCAATCGCATCGGCGGACAGCAGGTCCGCAACATGGGCACGATCGGCGGCAACATTGCCAACGGCTCGCCGATCGGCGATACGCCGCCGCCGCTGATTGCGCTCGGTGCGACGCTGACCTTGCGCAAGGATGCGAAGCGGCGGACGATCGCGCTGCAGGATTTCTTCATCGCCTATGGCAAGCAGGACTGCCAGCCCGGCGAATTCGTCGAGGCGGTGCATGTGCCCATACCCGCAGCCGATGAGACATTCGCCGCCTACAAGGTCACCAAGCGCCGCGACGAGGATATCACGGCGACGCTCGGCGCTTTCTGTCTGAAGCTGTCGCCCGATGGCACTGTGGAGACGATCCGCATCGCCTATGGCGGCATGGCCGCGACGCCGAAGCGGGCTTTTGCCGTAGAGGAGGCGCTGCTCGGGCAGCCCTGGACAGAGGCCACCGTCGAACGCGCGATGGAACGCTATGCGGAGGATTATGCGCCGCTGAGCGATATGCGCGCCACCGCCGAATACCGTGCGCTGGTGGCGAAAAACCTTCTTCTCAGATTCTACCTGGAAACGACATCGGGCGCCGAACAGGCGCAGGTGTCCAGATACGAGGCTGCGTGAGCCATGAACAAGCACACTGCCGACATCAAGGCCGAAACGATCACCGGCGGCGTCCATACCAGCCCGCGCCATGATTCCGCACACAAGCACGTTGCCGGTACAGCGATCTACATCGACGACATCGCTGAACCCGCGGGTACGCTGCATGCCGGGCTCGGCCTGTCGAATGTTGCGCATGGCATCCTGAAGGAGGTCGATCTCTCGGCTGTTGCTAGCGCCCCCGGCGTCGTCGCGGTTCTGACCCATGCGGACGTGCCTGGGGTCAACGACATCTCGCCGTCCTACATGAACGACGATCCGGTTCTGGCTGACGGCAAGGTCGAGTTTCACGGCCAGCCGATCTTCTGCGTCATTGCCGAAACGCGCGAACAGGCGCGCCGGGCGGCCCGTCTCGCAAAGATTACCTATGAGGAGCTGCCGGCCGAGATCGATATCTGGGACCTCGACGTTGCGACCCATCGCCAGGTCGTCACGCCGCTGACGCTGAAGCGCGGCGATGCGGCGGCCGGGCTCGAAAGCGCGCCGCGCCGCGTCAAGGGCCGCATGCGCCTCGGCGGGCAGGACCATTTCTATCTCGAGGGACAGGTGTCGCTGGCGTTGCCCGGCGAGGATGACGAGATCATCGTCTATTGCTCGACGCAGGGACCGAGCGAAACGCAGCACATGGTGGCCCACGCGCTCGGCGTGCCGAGCAATGCCGTGACGATCGAGGTCCGCCGCATGGGCGGCGGCTTTGGCGGCAAGGAAACGCAGGCGAACCAGTGTGCGGCGCTCGCCGCGATCGCCGCCAAAAAACTCGGCCGACCGGTCAAGCTGCGCCTCGATCGCGACGAGGACATGACCGCGACCGGCAAGCGGCACGATTTTGCCATCGATTACGATGTCGGTTTCGACGACGAAGGCCGAATCCTGGCAATCGACTATACTTTTGCACTCAGAGCCGGTTTCTCCGCCGATCTCTCCGGCCCGGTCGGCGACCGCGCGCTGTTTCACTGCGACAACGCCTATTTCTTCCCGGCGGTTCATGCGAAATCGGCGCCGCTCTACACGAACACGGTCTCCAATACAGCTTTCCGCGGCTTCGGCGGGCCGCAGGGCATGGTCGGCGCCGAGCGCGTCATCGACGAGGTGGCCTTTGCCGTCGGCAAGGATCCGCTCGAAATCCGCAAGCTGAATTTCTACGACGCCATGGGTGTCGAGGGTGAGCGCAACCTCACGCCCTATCACCAGAAGGTCGAGGACTGCATCATTCAGCGGATCGTCGCCGAATTGGAGGAAAGCGCCGACTATGCCGGCCGCCGCCGGGCGATCCAGGAGTTCAACGCCCGGAGCCGTGTGGTCAAGCGCGGGCTCGCGCTGACGCCCGTCAAGTTCGGCATCTCCTTCACCAAGACGGAATCGAACCAGGCCGGCGCGCTTGTGCATGTCTATACCGACGGTTCCGTGCACATGAACCATGGCGGCACGGAGATGGGGCAGGGGCTTCATTTGAAGGTCGCGCAGGTCGTGGCTGAGGAATTCCAGATCGATCTCGACCGGGTGAAGATTACAGCGACGACGACGGCCAAGGTGCCGAACACGTCGCCGACGGCGGCTTCCTCGGGTGCCGACCTGAATGGCATGGCGGCGCAGAATGCCGCCCGCCAGATCAAGGACCGGCTGATCGCCTTTGCCGCCGAAACTTATCAGGTGCCGGCCGATCAGGTGCAATTCCTGCCCAACCGTGTCAGGATCGGTGCAAACGAGATCGCCTTCAACGATCTGGTCAAGAAGGCTTATATGGCACGCGTCCAGCTTTCGGCGGCCGGTTTCTACAAGACCCCGAAAATCCATTGGGACCGCGCCAAGGGCCGCGGTCACGCCTTCTATTATTATGCTTATGGGGCGGCCTGCTCTGAGGTCTCGATCGATACGCTGACAGGCGAATATGTCGTCGAGCGCACCGATATCCTCCACGATACCGGCCGCTCGCTGAACCCGGTCATCGATATCGGCCAGATCGAGGGCGGCTTCGTCCAGGGAATGGGCTGGCTGACCACCGAGGAACTTTGGTGGGACGGCAAGGGGCGGCTACGCACCCACGCGCCGTCGACATACAAGATTCCGCTCGCCTCCGACCGGCCGAAGATTTTCAACGTGGCGCTGACGGACTGGTCGCAGGCCTATGAGCCGACCGTGCATCGCTCGAAGGCCGTCGGCGAACCGCCTCTTCCGCTTGGCCTCGCGGTGCTGCATGCTCTCTCAGACGCGGTTGCGAGTGTCGCGGATCACAAGATCTGCCCGCGTCTCGATGCACCGGCAACGCCCGAACGCGTGCTGATGGCAATCGAGCGCCTCAAAGCGGCGAACAAGGAGTAAGCGCATGCCTGCCGCGCGTGAAGACATCCGGGATTTCCTGCGCCGCGAACCGGCGTCGATCTTGATCGAGGTCGTGGGCGCGGCCGGTTCCACGCCGCGCGATACCGACGCCTGGATGCTGGTTTCCGAGCGGTCGATCTTCTCGACGATCGGCGGCGGCCAGCTTGAGCACATGGCGATCGATCAGGCGCGCCGGGCGCTGCGGCTGCAGACGGCCGCGGGCACGATGAACGTGCCGCTCGGCCCGGAGATCGGCCAGTGCTGCGGCGGCCGGGTCAACCTCGCGCTGACCGCAGTTGACGCACGCCTTGCGCGGGAGCTCATCGCGCGCAGCGACCGCGAGATTGCCGCGCGCCCGCATGTCTACGTTTTCGGAGCCGGTCACGTCGGCGATGCCCTGGCCATGGCGCTGTCGCTCGCTCCTCTGCGCGTCATTCTCGTCGATACCCGTGAGGACGAGCTGGCCGCCTCGACCGTACCGCATATCGAGACCTGCCTGACGGCGATACCGGAGGCGGTCGTCCACGACGCGCCGGCCGGTAGCAGCTTCGTCATCCTCACCCACGATCATGCGCTGGATTTCCTGATCACCGCGCAAGCGCTCAGCCGCCCCGATGCCGCCTATGTCGGCATGATCGGTTCATCGACTAAGCGGGCAACTTTCCGCAGCTGGCTGTCGCGCGAGGTGGGTCATCCCGAACTGTTCGACAAGCTCGTCTGCCCAATCGGCGGAACTGTGGTGAAGGACAAGCGACCGGCCGTGATTGCGACGCTTGCCGCCGCCGAGATCATGACGGCGGCGCTGAGCTGGTCGGCCAAGCGCACTCAGTCGCCCGCGGTCTCCGCCGGCTCGTCGTCGAGAAGTTTGCCGATCAGCCGCTGACAGCGGTCGGCCATGAAATCGATCATCAGCCGGACCTTCGGATCCTGGAAACGCTTGTGCGGATAGAGCGCGGCGAGCTGCACCGAGGCGGGCGGGCTGTCCCTGAGGATTTCCACCAGCCGGCCTTCTCTCAGATAGGCCTTCACCTCGAAGAGCGGCTTGTTGATGATCCCGCGTCCCTCGAGCGCCCATTGCGTCAGAACATCGCCGTCGTCGCTGTCATAGGGGCCGCCAACTTCGAACTTGCGTAAACCCTCGGCGGTCAGCAGCGTCCAGAAATATTCCTTTGAGCCGGGATAGCGCAGCAGCAGACAATCGTGCTTGTCCGAGATCAGCGCATCCGCATTGGCGGGGGTGCCGCGACGTTCGATATAGTCGGGCGAGGCGCAGAGCACGCGCTGGCAATTGAGGATGCCGCGCATGCGCAGATTCGAATCCTCGAGAACGCCGAGCTTGAAGGCGACATCGACGCCTTCGGCGAGAATATCGACATTGTGGTCCGAGAGGCGCACGCGCACCTCGATATCAGGATACTGGTCGTGGAACTCGGGGATCCCCGAGGCGATCAGCCGGCGGCCGATGCCGAGCGGCGCGGTGATGCGAAGCGACCCCTTCGGATTGCGGGACAGGTCGGCGATCGCGCCTTCCGCCTCGTTGACGGCCTCGATGATCTTGACGGCACCTTCATAGAAGACGCGGCCATGCTCCGTCGGCGACAGTTTCCGCGTCGTGCGGTTGAAGAGCCGGACGCCGAGATGGCTTTCCAGCTCCTTGATGCGGTTGCTGGCGACAGCCGGCGTGACGCGCTGGTCGCGCCCCGCGGCGGAAAGCGTACCGAGTTCGATCACGCGAACGAAGACGCGGATGTTGTCGAGATAGGACATAGCGCTTTCTACCACATCATTTCATGGGACAGCGGCCGCGATCTTATAGATTTTTTTGAAAGTGTTCGAGGATTTCACGGGATTTCCGGGGAAGTCGCGCGATGGCAGAACCGTTCCCGATAACTGGGAGGTCTCCATGTACGAGTATGCCATCGCCTGGGATTGGCTGACATTCGCCGTCCGCTGGCTGCATGTGATAACGGCAATCGCCTGGATCGGCTCTTCCTTCTATTTCGTGGCCCTCGATCTCGGCCTGAAGAAGCGTCCCGATCTGCCGCCCGGCGCCTTCGGCGAGGAATGGCAGGTCCATGGCGGCGGCTTCTACCATATCCAGAAATATCTGGTGGCGCCGGCCAACATGCCCGACCACCTCGTCTGGTTCAAATGGGAGAGCTACGTCACCTGGCTTTCGGGCTTCGGCATGCTCTGTCTCGTCTATTATGCCGGGGCGGATCTCTACATGATCGATCCCGCCGTGCTTGACGTCTCCAAGCCGGTGGCGATCGCCATTTCGCTCGGCACGATCGCCGGCGGCTGGATCATCTACGACCTGATCTGCAAGTCGCCCTTCGGCAACGACAACACGCGGCTGATGGTGGCGCTCTATTTCATCCTGGTTTTCGTCGCCTGGGGCTATACCCATCTCTTCACCGGCCGCGCCGCCTTCCTGCACCTTGGCGCCTTCACGGCGACGATCATGTCGGCCAACGTCTTCTTCATCATCATCCCGAACCAGAAGATCGTCGTCGCCGACCTTCTGGCCGGGCGCACGCCCGATCCGAAATACGGCAAGATCGCCAAGCAGCGCTCGACGCATAACAATTATCTGACGCTGCCCGTCCTGTTCCTGATGCTGTCGAACCATTATCCGCTGGCCTTCGGCACGCAGTTCAACTGGATCATCGCCTCGCTGGTCTTCCTGATGGGCGTCACCATCCGCCACTACTTCAACACCCGCCACGCCGATGCCGGAAACCCGACCTGGACCTGGATCGTCACGGTCATCATCTTCATCTGTATCATGTGGCTGTCGACCGTGCCGAAGATCCTGACCGGTGATGCGGCGGAGGCAAAGATCTCGGCAGCCCAGCAGCCCTTCGTCACCGCCGAGGCCTTCCCGAAAGTGCGCGACACCGTGTTGGGGCGCTGTTCCATGTGCCACGCCCAGGAGCCGGGATGGGAAGGGCTGATCAAGCCGCCGAAGGGCGTGGTTCTGGAGACCGACCGCGATATCGCCGCCCATGCCCGCGAAATCTACCTTCAGGCCGGCCGCTCGCATGCGATGCCGCCCGCCAATGTCACGCAGATCTCGAACGAGGAGCGGCGCCTGCTGGTCTCCTGGTACGAGAGCGCCATCAATAGAGAGAAGACCCAATGACCGATATGCTGATCCGCGGCCGTGTGCTGACCTTCGTTGCCGAGCCCCAGGGCATCGATGACGTGGCGTCCTATCGCTATTTCGAGGATGGCGCGGTTCTGGTGCGCGACGGCAAGATTGCGGCGAGGGGCGAGTATGGCGACCTGCGGAAACTGGCGGCAGGTGACGTCAGGGTCGAGGATCACCGCCCGAACCTGATCCTGCCCAGCTTCATCGACACGCATCTGCATTTTCCACAGACGCAGGCGATCGCTTCCTATGGCGCTCAGCTGCTGGAATGGCTCAATACCTATATCTTCGTCGAGGAGCAGAAGTTTGCCCGCCCCACGCATGCCGCAGAGGTCGCCGGCCGCTTCATGGACGAGCTGCTGTCGAACGGCACCACGACTGCCGTTGCCTACTGTTCGGTCCATCCAGAGAGCGTCGACGCCTATTTCACCGCCGCCGAGCAGCGCGGCATGGGCGTCATCGGCGGCAAGGTGATGATGGACCGCAATGCGCCGGAAGCGCTGCGCGACACGCCGCAGCGTGGATATGACGAGACCAAGCGGCTGATCGAGAAATGGCATGGGCGTGGGCGCGCCCGCTATGCGATCAGCCCGCGCTTCGCCATCACCTCGACACCGGAACAGATGGAGATGAGCAAGGCGCTGGTTTCCGAGCATCCGGATTGCTATGTGCAGACCCATCTCTCCGAGAACCTCGACGAGATCGCCTTCGCCACCTCGCTCTATCCCGAGGCGAAGGACTATACGGATATCTATGCGCGCTATGGACTGCTCAACGAGCGGACGCTGCTCGGCCACTGCATCCATATGAGCGACCGGGAAATTTCGGTGCTCGCCGAGACCGGCGCCGTAGGCGTCTTCTGCCCGACATCGAACCTCTTCCTCGGATCCGGCCTGTTCGACAGCGCCCGTTTCGACAAGCTCGGCGCCCGCTGGTCGGTCGCCACCGATGTCGGCGCCGGTACCAGCTTCTCGATGCTGGAAACCATGGACGAAGCCTATAAGGTGCTGCACCTGCAGGGCCAGCGGCTGACGCCGCTCAACTCCTTCTACCGGATGACGCGCGGCAATGCCGCGGCGCTCGGTCTGGAACAGGAGATCGGTTCACTGGAGCCGGGCGCGATTGCCGATATCGTCATCGTCGATTCCCGCGCCAAATCGGCGATGGAATACCGGATGCGGACAGCGCGGTCGCTGATCGAGGAACTCTTCATCCTGCAGACAATGGGCGACGACCGCTGCATCGCCGAGGTCTATGTTGCCGGCAAGGCTATGAAGAAGCCGCGGCGCGCGACGGCCGACAGACAGCTCGAAACCGCCTGATCTGTCGATCAGATCAAGTCCTGCCGCCGGCCTCTCGTAGAGGTCGGCGTTTTGCGTTTTTCTTTAGCGTCGTTTCGGGCGTCCGCCCATCGCCTTGGTCAAGGCTTCGGCCGCGCTTTGCACCAGCGGGCCGATCGCCGCGATCTTCTCATCCGGCAACCGCACAGCCGGTCCCGAGATAGATATGCCGGCAACGGCCTCGCCATATTCGTCGAAGATCGGCGCGGCGACGCAGCGCATGCCGAGCGTGTGTTCCTCATCATCGATGGACCAGCCGCGCTGCCGTATTTCCTCGATGTCCTCGAGGAGCTTCGCCACGCTGTCACGCGTCTTGCCGGTGAAGTGCTGCAGCGGCTTGCCTGATAGCAGGGCCTCGATCCGCTCGTCCGTCCATGTCGAGAGAATTGCCTTGCCGATGCCGGAGGCATGGATCGGCCCGCGCCGTCCGGGCCGGAAGAAGGCGCGCATCGGGGCATGGCTTTCGACCTGCGAGATGAAGACCACGTCGCCATCATCTTCAATGGCGATATTGGCGGTCTCGCCGCATTCGTCCATCAGCTGCTTGAGGAAGGGACGGCTGATCGTGCCGAGCTTGCGGAAACGCAGATAGGCGGTGCCGATCTCGAAAGCCTTGACGCCGATCGTCCAGGCTCCGGTCTCGCCATCGTGGGTGACCATGCCGTGCTGCGCCAGCGAGGTCAGCAGCCGGTGGACGGTTGACGGCGCCATGCCGGATTGTTCGGCGAGGTCGGTCAGCACGGCGCCTTCGGCTTCTGCCACCAGTTCCAGCAATTTCAGGCTCCGGTCGAGTACCTGGACCGACGAGGGAGCCGCGTTCTCGGACGGCTTTCGCCCCGGTCTGCCTCTGCCTTTTTCCTGATGCTCCGCCATGCCGCCATCTCCTGTCCCTCGGTGGTCATGACATACCCGGCCGCAATCGATTGTTCCAGATTCATTGAAAATGTTTATTTCCACATGATGGTATTGATTTCCATTTTTGAATTGCGCCGTGTGCAGGATGCGTTAGCCTCATCTTCCAGATACGGAGGATTACCCAATGGCAAGAATGCGAGCTGTCGATGCAGCGGTACTGGTCCTGGAGAAAGAGGGCGTCGATTGCGCCTTCGGCGTTCCGGGCGCTGCGATCAACCCATTCTATTCGGCGCTGAAGGCGCGCGGCTCGGTCCGCCACATCCTGGCGCGGCATGTCGAGGGCGCAAGCCATATGGCGGAGGGTTACACCCGCGCCAGCGCCGGCAATATCGGCGTCTGCATCGGCACCTCGGGTCCGGCGGGAACCGACATGATCACCGGCCTCTACTCGGCCTCGGCCGACTCGATCCCGATCCTCTGCATCACCGGCCAGGCGCCGCGCGCCCGGCTCGACAAGGAGGATTTCCAGGCGGTCGATATCTCCAAGATCGCTGCCCCCGTCACCAAATGGGCGGTTACGGTCATGGAACCGGCGCTGGTTCCCTTCGTCTTCCAGAAGGCGTTCCACATCATGCGCTCCGGCCGCCCCGGACCCGTTCTTGTCGACCTGCCTGTCGACGTTCAGTTGGCAGAGATCGAATTCGACATCGACACCTATGCCTCGCTCGGCGCCTACAAGCCGCAGGCCACCCGCGCTCAGGCCGAGAAGGCCCTGACGATGCTGAATGGGGCACACCGCCCGCTGATCGTTGCCGGTGGCGGCATCATCAATGCCGATGCCTCCGATCTCCTGATCGAGTTCGCCGAAATCACCGGCGTCCCTGTCATCCCGACACTGATGGGCTGGGGCACGATCCCCGACGACCATCCGCTGATGGCGGGCATGTGCGGGCTGCAGACCTCGCATCGCTACGGCAATGCGTCACTGCTCGCCTCCGACTTCGTTCTCGGTATCGGCAACCGCTGGGCCAACCGTCATACCGGCAATGTCGCGACCTACACCAAGGATCGCACCTTCGTGCATGTCGATATCGAGCCGACGCAGATCGGCCGCGTCTTCGCCCCCGATTTCGGCATCGTCTCGGATGCCGGTGCGGCGCTGAAGCTGCTGCTCGACGTCGCCACCGAATGGAAGGCCGCGGGCAAGCTCGCCGACTGGTCGGCATGGGCCGAAGAATGCCGCGACCGCAAGCGCACCATGCTGCGCAAGACGCATTTCGATGAGACGCCGCTGAAGCCGCAGCGCGTCTACGAGGAGATGAACAAGGCCTTCGGCCGCGATACCTGCTACGTCTCGACGATCGGGCTCAGCCAGATCGCCGGCGCGCAGTTCCTGCATGTCTACAAGCCGCGCAACTGGATCAATTGCGGCCAGGCCGGCCCGCTCGGCTGGACACTGCCGGCAGCGCTCGGCGTCCGCGCCGCCGATCCTGACAGGCCGATCGTTGCGCTCTCCGGCGACTACGATTTCCAGTTCATGATCGAGGAGCTCGCCGTCGGTGCGCAGCACAAGCTGCCCTACCTGCATGTCGTCGTGAACAATTCCTATCTCGGCCTTATCAGGCAGGCGCAGCGCGGCTTCAACATGGATTTCGAGGTCAGCCTGGCCTTCGAGAACATCAATGCCTCCGGAACGGCTGAACCTGGCTACGGCGTCGACCATGTCGCCGTTGCCGAAGGTCTCGGCTGCAAGGCGATCCGCGTTCGCAGCCCCAATGAATTCCAGGAGGCCTTCGCAAACGCCAAGCGGCTGATGGACGAGCATCAGGTGCCTGTCGTCATCGAGTTCATTCTCGAACGCGTCACCAACATCGCCATGGGCGTCGATATCGATGCCGTCATCGAGTTCGAGGAACTTGCCGAACGCGGCGAGGATGCCCCGACCGCGACGCTGGCGCTGCTGGACTAGGAGGAGAACACCATGCCGAAATTTGCCGCCAATCTGACGATGCTGTTCAACGAGGTGCCCTTCATGGAGCGCTTTGCGCTTGCCGCAAAGGCGGGCTTCGAAGGCGTCGAGTACCTCTTCCCCTACGAGTTCGACAAGGCCGCGCTGCGTGCCGCGCTCGATCTCCACGGCCTGACGCAGGTGCTGCACAATCTGCCGGCCGGCAACTGGGCGGGCGGCGAGCGTGGCATCGCCATTCTGCCGGATCGCATCGACGAGTTTCGCCGCGGCGTTGCCGAAGCCATCGACTATGCCATCACGCTCGGCTGCCCGCAGGTCAACTGCCTCTCCGGCATCGCGCCGGTCGGGCTGCCGCACGAGGTGCTGCGGACGACCTTCGTCGCCAATCTGAAACACGCGGCGGAGGAACTCGGCAAGCATGGAATCCGCCTGCTCATCGAGCCGATAAACCGGTTCGATATTCCGGGCTTCTACCTCAATACACCCGATCGAGCCGCCTCGCTGATTGCCGAGGTCGGTAGCGATAATCTCTTCATCCAGTACGACCTCTACCACCAGCAGCGCACCGAGGGAGAACTGATCGGCACCTTCACCAGGCATCAGCCGAAGATCGCCCATATCCAGCTGGCCGATAATCCGGGCCGCCATGAGCCGGGCACCGGCGAGATCGCCTATCCCTTCGTTTTCGACCGGCTGGATGCGATGGGCTACGACGGCTGGATCGGCTGCGAATACAAGCCGCGCACGACGACCGAGGCCGGGCTCGGCTGGCTTTCCGCCGCCTCGCGAGCCCCGGCCAGCGCAGACATTCTCAAGATCAGGAGCTAGGACAATGGCAACAATCGGATTTATCGGCCTCGGCATCATGGGCACGCCCATGGCGCGCCATTTGCAGGATGCCGGCCACATCATCGTCACTTCGAAATTCGCCATCCCGCCGCGTCAGGAACTCATCGACAACGGCCTGCAATTCGCCGAGACCCCGAAGGCGCTTGCCGAAAGCGTAGACACGATCATTCTGATGCTCCCCGACACGCCTGAAGTGAAGGACGTTCTGTTCGGCGAGAACGGCGTTTCCTACGGCCTTTCGGCGGGCAAGCTCGTCATCGACATGAGCTCGATCTCGCCGATCGAGACCAAGGAATTCGCCCGCAAGGTGCGCGAGACCGGTGCCGAATATATCGATGCGCCCGTTTCCGGCGGCGAGGTCGGCGCGCGAAACGCATCGCTGTCCATCATGGCCGGGGGAGCGCAGGCAAGCTTCGATCGTGCCCTCCCGTTGCTGCAACTGATGGGCAAGAACATCACGTTGGTCGGCGATTGCGGCGACGGTCAGGTCACCAAGGTTGCCAACCAGATCATCGTCGCGCTGACGATCGAGGCAGTCTCCGAAGCCCTGGTATTCGCCTCGAAAGCCGGTGCCGATCCGGCCCGCGTCCGCTCGGCGCTGATGGGCGGCTTTGCCTCCTCGCGCATTCTCGAGGTTCACGGCGAGCGCATGATCAACCGCACCTTCGAGCCGGGCTTCCGCATCTCGCTGCACCAGAAGGATCTGAACCTCGCGCTGCAGGGCGCCAAGACGCTCGGCATCTCGCTGCCCAATACCGCGGCGACGCAGGAGCTCTTCAACCAGTGCGCCGCCAATGGCGACAGCGGCCTTGACCATTCCGGGCTGGTGACCGCGCTGGAGCGGATGGCGAACCACGCCGTCGCATGAGAACCAGGCTGTCCGGGCGACAATTCCGGGCAGCCTTCCATCATCAGGAGAGCCGCATGCCGCCGATTGCCGATCCCCGCGCTTTTCTGGAAAGCCTCTTCCACACCGCCGTCGCCGCCGCCGACCCGGACAAGGTGCTGGCGGGGTGCCTGCCCGGGAAGCCAAAGGGCCGGACGGTGGTGATCGGCGCCGGCAAGGGCGCAGCGCAGATGGCACGCGCCTTCGAACGTCTCTGGGATGGCCCACTCTCCGGCGTCGTCGTTACCCGCTACGGCTATGCCGTGCCCTGCGAGCGCATCGAGATCCTCGAAGCCGCTCATCCTGTGCCTGACGAGAACGGCTTGGCTGCATCCGCGAAGCTGATGGCTGCTGTCGCCGGCCTGACCGGGGACGATCTCGTGGTCGCCCTGATCTGCGGCGGCGGCTCGGCGCTGCTTCCGGCGCCCGCCGGCGACCTGACGCTCACCGACGAAATCGCCGTAAGCAAGGCTCTCTTGTCCTCAGGCGCACCGATCGATGCGATGAATGCCGTGCGCAAGCAGGTGTCGCGCATTAAGGGCGGCAGGCTGGCGGCACTCGCCCATCCGGCCCGCGTCGTCTCGCTTGTTGTTTCGGATATCCCGGGCGACAATCTCGCCCTCGTCGCGTCGGGGCCGACCATTCCGGATACAAGCACTGCAGCCGACGCCTTGCGGATCATCGATCGCTACCGCCTGGATCTTCCGGAGGCGGTCATCAGTCACATCCGCGACGGTCAGGACCGTCCGCCGTCGCCCACCGACCCACGCTTCGCCGGAAATGAGGTGACGCTCGTCGCGTCCGCCGCTGTTTCGCTGGAAGCTGCTGCACGGGCTGTCCGCGCCGCAGGCATCGAAGCGGTGATCCTGTCCGACGCGATCGAAGGCGAAGCCGTCGAGATCGGCCGCATGCATGCGGCGCTCGCCGCCGAAATCGCCCGGCGCGACAGGCCGTTCCGCAAGCCGGTCGTTCTTCTGTCGGGCGGCGAAACGACGGTGACGATCCGGGGTAACGGCAAGGGCGGCCGCAACGGCGAATTCCTGCTCTCTTTCGCCCGCGGTATTGCTGGTCTGAATGGCGTCTCGGCGCTCGCTGCCGATACCGATGGCATCGATGGCTCCGAGGACAATGCCGGTGCCTTCGTCGATGCGACGACCATCGAGCGCCTCCTCAGCCGCCAGATCGATGCCGCCGATCGTCTTGCCAACAACGACAGCTGGTCGGCTTTCCAGGCGCTCGGCGATCTTTTCGTCCCCGGGCCGACCGGAACCAACGTCAACGACTTTCGCGCCATTCTCATACAATAGCCGCCCGCGTGGCATCCGGTCGGGCAGGGAGCAGGACAGCAATGATCGATCCTCACAGCTCGCCTCAACTGATTACCGGAATGCGGGCGCTGGCGAAGGGCCTGTTTGCCACCGGGATCAACGCATTGTCGCCGCTCGGATCGGGAAAACTGCATCTTCATCCGAAAGCGGCACAGCTTGCCTGCCTGCATGCCGTGCAGGATGCAGCCTTCGAATATTGCCAGACGGTCATGGTGACGCAGCCGGCTATTGCGGGGGATGCCGCGATCTCTGCCTGCGAACTGCTGAAACTGGCGGAAGATGCCGATGCGATAGACGGTTCGGTCGCGATCGTGCTTGGGCGGTCAAAAGCGGGGCCATGCAACAAGCGGCTCGCCCTGAACTTCGCGCTGGCGGCGGCAACGGCGCGGCTTCATCGTCCCTGGATCTTTTTGAGCGGCATGACGGGCGATCAGCAGTGCCGCTATCGGTCAGCGGGCGCGATCGTCGATTCTGGGACTTGCTCGTGGATATGGCCGCTTGGCAGGCAGCCCGACGGCCGGACTGTCGACCCGACGTCGCTTCTCGCCGAATCCGGCGATCTGCTTTTGGCAGACCGTTGCGCATCCTATGCGATGAACCTCGATCTGATCCTGCTGGCCTGATCCGGCCCGCCCGCATAGGGGCGAGGCCGGTTTTTCAGATGATTAGAGAACGGAAACGTTCTCAGCCTTGGACTTGCCGGTCTTGCGATCCTGGCCGACCTCGTAGCTCACCTTGTCGCCTTCGCGCAGCGAGCTGCCGCGCTGCAGGGCGGACACGTGGACGAATACATCCTGGCCGCCATTTTCCGGCGTGATGAATCCAAAGCCCTTGTCATCGTTGAAGAATTTTACGGTACCCGTAGCCATTGACGTTCCTTTTATGTCAGCTGGTCTGAAATCGACGGCAGAACCTATCGTTCGAAGCTGCTTATATCAACCTGTTAGGTGATGGCAGGCGCAGCTTTCTTCGTCTCGGGGCCGCGATGCTCGAAAGAGATGTTGAAAATCGGTGGAATTTGCCGGATCGCCAACACCTGAAGGGGCTTGCGTGTCCCGTCTCCGGCAGACCGCCCCTTATTCTATGCGATAGACTCGATCCTATCGCGGCTCACAAGATCAGCATGGCGCGGAAATCGTTGACGTTGGTTCCCGTCGGGCCGGTTTCGAACAGGTCGCCGATCGCCTGAAAACCGGTATAGCTGTCATTGGTGTCGAGGAGGCGGCGTGGATCGAGGCCGCCGGCACGCAGGCGCTTGACGGTGTCGCCGTCGGCAAAGGCGCCGGCATTGTTTTCGGAGCCGTCGATGCCGTCGGTATCGGCTGCGAGCAGGTGGATCTCGTGGCCGTCAAGGGCGAGCGCGGCTGCGAGCGCGAATTCGCCGTTGCGGCCACCCTTGCCGCCCTTGGTCCGCAGCGTCACCGTCGTCTCGCCGCCGGACAGGATGACGACCGGCTTGGCGAAGGGGCGATTGCGGCCAAGCACCTCCCTGGCGATCGCCGCATGCACAAGCGCCACATCGCGGGACTCGCCCTCGATCGCATCCGACAGGATCGCCGCCTCGATACCCCGCGCGCGAGCGGCAAGTGCTGCCGCTTCGAGCGAGACGCCGGCCGAAGCGATGATATGATGGCTGTTGCGGGCAAAGGCCGGATCGTCAGGCAGCGGCGCATCGGCTTTGGCAGAGTTCAGATGATCGATCGCAGCCTGCGGCAGCTTCAATCCGTATTGGGCAACAATCTCCAGCGCCTCGTGCCGCGTCGAATGATCGGGCACAGTCGGACCGGAAGCGACATGGGCCGGATTGTCGCCCGGGATGTCGGAGACGACGAGGCTGACTACGCGGGCCTTGGTCGCCGCCGCAAGACGGCCGCCCTTGATCGTCGACAGGTGCTTGCGCACGACGTTCATTGCCGAGATCGGCGCACCGGAGGCGAGCAGCATCTCGTTCAGGGCGATCTCGTCTTCGAGCGTCAGTCCTTCGGGCGGCGAGGGCAGCAATGCCGATCCGCCGCCGCAGATCAGCGCGATGACAAGGTCGTCGGCGCTCAGGTCCTTGACCGCTTCGAGCAACCGCTTCGATGCAGCGAGACCGGCGGCATCGGGCACCGGATGGGAGGCTTCGATGATTTCGATATCCCGGGTCTCGCAGCCACAGCCGTAGCGGGTGACGACAACGCCTTCGAGCGGTCCGTCCCAGACGCTCTCCAGCGCGCGTGCCATCTGCGCGGCGCCCTTGCCGGCACCGACCACGACGGTGCGGCCCTTCGGCTTGGCTGGGAGATGGGCCGTGATCCCGGTCAGCGGATCGGCTGCCTTGACGGCGGCGGCGAAGAGGGAGGTCAGGAAGGCATGGGGAGAGGAGAAGGAAGAGGTCATCGGATCATCTGCGCTGGAAACTCCATTCATGCGTAATCATGCTGCCGCTTGGTCTGCAAGGCGCCTTTGAGGATATCTGCGGCTTTTTCGGCAATCATCACGGTCGCCGCGTTGGTATTCGAGGAAATCAGGCGTGGCATGATGGAACTGTCGCAGACGCGGAGCCGGTCTATGCCGCGCACGCGCAGTTCGGGATCGACCACGGCATCCTCGCCGCCGCCCATCCGGCAGGTGCCGACAGGATGGTAGGCCGAGCGTCCGTACTGGCGGGCAAATTCCCGATATTCGGCATCGCTGCGGATATTGCCGTCAGGCAGATGCAGCCGTTTGACGAAGGGGCGGAAGGCCGGCTGCGACAGGATCTCCTGGCTGATCTTGATGCCGTCGACGGCGCGGTCGAGATCGTAGGGTTCGGCAAAGGCGTTCGGGTCGATCGCCGGCGGAACTGCCGGATCCTTGGAGCGCAAGCGCACCGTTCCGCGCGAGCGCACGTGGTAGGAATTGAGCGTGCAGCCGTTGCCGCCGGGTACGCCGCCGATCCCTTCCTCGACGCCGGCGCCCGGCAGGAAGTGGAATTGCAGGTCCGGCGTCTTCTCCGCCTTGTCGCCCCACCAGAAGCCGCCGCCCTCGACGATGTTGGAAGCGACCGGACCCTTGCCGAAGAGGGCATACTCGATGCCGGCGGCAATCTGCCAATGGCGCTTCTTGTAGCGGTCGATGCCGTAGGAGCCGCCGAGTTCGGCCAGCACGTCGACGTCCATGTGATCCTGCAGGTTCCTGCCGACTTCCGGCAGGTCCCTGACGACATCGATATCGAGCGCCCGCAATTCGTCCGCAGGGCCGAGACCCGAGAGCATCAGCATCTTCGGCGAGCCGATGGCGCCTGCCGTGAGGATCACTTCGCGCTCGGCCCTCAGGAGAACCGGGCGGCCGTTCTCGATGATCTCGATGCCGACGGCGCAGCCGTTCTCGATGACGATCCTGTTGACGGCCGCATCGGTTCGGACCGTCAGGTTCTTCCGGTTCAGCGCCGGCTTGAGATAGCCGATCGCGGTGCTGCTGCGGCGCCCATTCTTCGTCGTCGTCTGGTAAAAACCGGCGCCCGCCTGCGATCCGGCATTGAAATCGGGATTATAGGGCAGGCCGGCTTCCTGCGCGGCGCGAACGAAGACGCGGGTCAGCGGGTGCGGCGTCTGCGAGCTGACGCCGAGCGGCCCCTCGGTGCCGTGATGCGCCCCGCCGAACGTGTCGTTGCCTTCGGACTTGCGGAAATAGGGGCGCACGTCCTCGTAGCCCCAGCCGGCGCATCCTTCGAGATCGCGCCAGCCATCGTAATCCTCCGGGCAGCCGCGGGTGAAGACCTGTGCATTGATCGAGCTGCCGCCGCCAAGCACGCGGGCCTGCGGATAGACCATCTTGCGCCCGGCGATTTCGCGTCCGGCCACCGTCTCGTAGCCCCAGATCAGCGGGCCGGCCGTCATCTTGAAGAAGCCTACGGGGAGATGGATATACATGTTGCTGTCGCGCGGACCGGCTTCCAGCAGGGTTACGGAAACATCTGGGTCCTCGCTCAGGCGCGCAGCGAGCACGCATCCCGCCGAGCCGCCCCCGACGATGATGTAATCGGGCATTCTCTCCTCCGTAAAATGCATGTGATGCCGGGCGCTCCTCGTTGCCGCGGCATCAATTCGCGATCACAATCTCAAGTCTCTTGCCCCTCGTCAAGAGAAAGGGTACGGTTATCGTCTTGAAGGGTTGTCGTACAAATGCTATGACGACGTTGCTTCAGATCGCGGTGCCGGGGAAAGAAGGACGGCACCGGGATCTTCGTCATTCAACGGGAGGTTTTCGAATGATCGATAGGATAAATTCGCGTTTCGGTACCATGAATCGCCGTTCGTTTCTTGCGACGGTCGCGGCGGGCGCCACCGTCGCAGCTCTGCCCAGACAGCTCTTCGCCGCGGACAAGCCGACGCTTGTCACCTCGATCCGCTCGCTCTCCAATCCTTATCATGCCGTCTGGAAGACCGGTGCGGAGGCCTTCGCGTCGTCGATCGGCCTCGATCACGTGACGCTTGTCTCGGAAGGCAACAGCGAAAAGGGTATCGCTGACATCAAGGCCATGCTCGCCAAGACCGGCGGCAACATGGTGCTGAATTCCGATCCGAACGATACGCCGGATGCGCGCCCGATCGTCGAGGCCTGCGCCAAGGCCGGCGCCTATGTCGTGACGCAGTGGAACAAGCCCGCCGACCTGCATCCCAAGGACTTCAATCCGAACTACGTCTCTCATATCGAATTCGACGGTATCTCTAGCGGCAAACAGATCGCCGAAATCCTCTTCAAGTCGATCGGCGGCTCCGGCGGCATCATCGCGCTCGGCGGCCAGATTTCCAACACGGCGGCAATCGAACGCAAGAAGGGCCTGGAAGACGCGCTTGCGGCGAACACCAATATCAAGCTCCTGGATTTCCAGGTCGCCAACTGGAAGTCGTCGGAAGCCTATGATCTGACAAGCAACCTGCTGACGCGCTTCGGCGACGACGTGAAGGGCATCTGGGCCGCCAACGACGACATGGGCACGGGCGCGCTCGAGGCGCTGCGCGCCGAAAACCTCGCGGGCAAGGTTCCAGTCGTCGGCGTCGACGGCATCAAGGCGGCCGTGGATGCCGTGCGCAAGGGCGAGTTCGCCTGCACCGTGACGTCGGATCCGTTCTGGCAGGGCGGCATGGGTCTGGCGATCGGTCTCGCCGCACTCCAGAAGAAGTTCGACCCGGCCAAGGAACCGGCCGACCATCGCGAATTCTACGGCAAGGCCGTGCTGATCGCGAAGGACAACGTCGAGGAATATTACAAGACCAACATCGACTCCCACCCGACGCTTGACTGGAATGATCTCTGGGGCCGCGTCACGGGTGCGATCCGCACCTAGGCGGCAGTGTGTCTCCTCCCGCAGACCGCGGCTCCTCCGCGGCTGCCTCCTCGCTGGCGGGCGCTTCGGCGCCTGCCGGCAACTCCGGATGACGCAGCGAGGTGCAGTCTGTTGACCATCAATGCCGAAAACATCAAGACTATGACAAAGAGCGAACAGGCAGGTGCCATGCCGACTGTTGGAAGCCGCCTGTTCAGCGGGCCGTACCTCAAGCGCTTGCGGACCTACGCCCCGGCGCTGGTTCTGGTCGCGCTCTGCATCCTGATCACCATTGCCAATCCGAATTTCATCGAGCCTCGCAACCTCGTGCGCGTTGCCAATTCCGCCGCCGTTCCGCTGACGCTCGCCATGGGCCTGACCTTCATCATCCTGCTCGGCAGCATCGATCTTTCCGTCGAGGGATCGCTGTCGGTGGCCGCGATGGTCACCGTACTGCTCGCGACCAATGATGCGAATGCCAATGCCTATGGCTGGCTCGCCGTGATCGCCGCTATCGCCGCCAGCACCGTGATGGGTTTCACGACCGGTATCATCCAGACCTTTCTCCGGATTCCCTCCTTCATGGCGACGCTTGGCGTCTGGTTCATCGGGCTCGGGATCTCCGTGTATATGCTCGGCGGTTCGGCCGTACGCCTGATGGATCCGTCGATACGCGACCTGGCGCTGGCGCGCTTTCTCGGGCTTCCGGTTGCCGTCTGGGTGGCGCTTGCCGCCTTCCTGATTGCCTGCACCGTTCAATATTATACCCGGCTTGGATGCCACATCATGGCGATCGGCGGCGGTGAGGATGTGGCCGAGCTTTCGGGCATCAATCTGCGCCGCGTCCGCATCATGGCCTTCGGGCTTGCCGGCTTCTTCTTCGGCGTCGCCGGCGTGCTGGCCGCCGCCCAGCTCGGCCGCTCGGATGCCGTCATCGCGGACGGACGCCTGTTTGCCGCCGTAACCGCCGTCGTCGTTGGCGGTACCGCGCTGACCGGCGGCGAAGGCGGGGTCATCAATACGCTGGTCGGCGTGCTGATCGTCACCGTGCTCAGCAACGGGATGATCCTGCTCGGCGTCTCGCCCTATGTGCAGCAGACTGTGCAGGGGCTGATGATCATCGCCGCCGTCGCGCTGTCGCTCGACCGCCTGCGTCTCCAGATCGTGAAGTGACCGCCATGTTGTCAGCCAACGAAATCAGCAAATCCTTCGCCGGCGTTCACGCATTGAAGAACGTCTCGCTCGAAATCCGTCCAAACGAGGTTGTCGGCCTGATCGGCGAAAACGGCGCCGGCAAGTCGACGCTGATGCGGATCCTTGCCGGAACGCACCAGCCCGATGGCGGCACGCTCATGCTCGACGGGCAACCGTTGAAGCTGCGCAACGCGCGCGACGGCGCGGCCCACGGCATCGGCATGGTGTTTCAGGAGCAGTCGCTGCTTCTCAACCTCTCGGTCGCCGAAAACATCTATCTCGGCCAGGAGGACCAGTTCGTCCGCTTCGGCATCATGGACTGGAAGGCGATGCGCGCCGCCGCCCGCCGCCAGCTCGAAAAAATCGGCGTCGATATCGATGTCACGGCGCGGACCTCGGAACTGACCTTTGCGGCGCGCCAGATGGTCGAGCTCGCCAAGGCGCTGACGCTGGAAGAAACGGTCTCGCGCCCGCTCGTCATCCTGCTCGACGAGCCGACCTCGGTGCTCAGCGGCAGCGATATCGACGTGCTGTTCAAGCGCGTCCGCTCGCTGAAGTCGCGGGCAAGCTTCGTTTTCGTCTCGCACCGGCTCGATGAAGTGCTGCGCATTTCGGACCGTGTCTACACCATGAAGGATGGCCAGGTGGTGGCCGAGCATCGGGCGGCCGAAATCACCGGCCCAGAACTTCACGAGATCATGGTCGGCCGCGGGCTGCAGGCAACCTATTACAAGGAAGACAAGCAGCTGCCGCCGAAAAGCGAGATCGTCGTCGATGCCAGCAGGCTGTCGATCGATGGGGCGTTCCACGATGTCGACCTGCAGATCCGCGCCGGCGAGATCGTCGGCATTGCCGGCGTCGTCGGCTCCGGCCGCGAAGAGGTGACGCGAGCGATCGGCGGCTTTCTGACCCATACGGCCGGCACGCTGAAGATCAATGGCGAGCCGGTGCATTTCCGTTCGCCGGAGCAGGCAGTGCGCAAGAGCATCGGCTATATCCCGCGCGAGCGGCGCGTCGAGGGGCTGGTGATGTTCCTGTCGATCGCCGAGAATATCAGCCTTGCCGATCTCTCCTCGGTCATGCGCGGTGGCGCGATCGATTACCGGCGTGAACGCAAGCTCGCCGCCGACTGGATCAAGCGGCTGCGCATCAAGGCGCCGGGACCGGATATCGCCTGCCGCAAACTCTCCGGCGGCAACCAGCAGAAGGTGGTGCTGGCGCGCTGGATGACGGCGGGCTCGCGGATCCTGATCCTCGACCACCCGACGCGCGGCCTCGATGTCGGCGCCAAGGAAGAAGTCTACGAACTGGTGCGGCAGCTCTCCTCGGAAGGCGTCGCGATCCTTTTGATATCGGACACGCTGGAAGAAACGATCGGCCTGTCGCATCGCGTGCTGGTGATGCGCGACGGAGCTGTCACCGCACGTTTCGATGCCGCTCCGGGCGCAAAGCCGGATCAGGTCGATCTCGTCGCGGCCATGGTGTGAGGAGGCAATCATGTTCAAGGACCTGAAATCTCTTCTCGCCGCCGGCTGGATGCAGGGCGCCATTCCGCCCGCTTTGCTCGTCGTGCTGGTGCTGGTCATCGAGATCGCCGCACCCGGCTTCCTGACCGGCGACACGCTGATCCTGCTGCTGTCGAATACCGCAGTGCTCTTCATCCTGGCGGCCGGTGTCACCTTCGTCATCCTGATCGGCGGTATCGATCTGTCGATCCAGTCGGTGGCATCGCTGTCGAGCGTCATCCTGGCGCAGCTGTTGCCGCAGATCGGCATGCTGGCCTTCCCTGTGGCAATTCTCTCCGGCCTCGTATTCGGAATGTTGAGCGGCTACGTCCATGTTCGGCTGAAAGTCCCGTCTTTCGTTGCGACACTGGCGACCGGCGGCGTCGTGGCCGGTATCGCGCTTTGGGCCGCTGCCGGGCGGGCGATCACCATCGAGGAGGCGGGCCGCGAAAATACCGCCTGGATCAACGGCAATTTCGCCGGTCTGCCGACCGTCATCTGGATTGCCGCCGTCATCGGCATCCTGGCCTTCGTTGGCCTGCGATACACCCGCTTCGGCCGTCACAGCCTGGCGATCGGCGCCGGTGAACCGGCGGCGATTGCGGCGGGCATCAATGTCGAGCGCACCAAGATCGTCGCCTTTGCGATTTCGGGCATGCTGGCGGCGATTGCCGGATGCATCCTCGCCGCCCGTCTTTCCAGCGGCTCGCCGAACCTCGCCAACCAGCTGCTTCTGCCGGCGATCGCTGCCGTCATCGTTGGGGGCACGGCGATCACCGGCGGTCTCGGCGGCGTGGCGCGAACGGCGGTCGGCGCACTGATCATCTCGATCGTGCGCATCGGCATGACCTTCATCGGCATCAATATCTTTGCCGAAAACGTCGTGTTCGGTTCGGTGCTCATCCTTGCCGTCGCCATCACCATCGACCGCAGCAAGATCGCGATCATCAAATGATGATCGCTCCCAACAAAAAAAGCCGCGCCCAGGGGCGCGGCTCTTCGAAAGCAGACCGATCTTTACATCGTGTCGAGGCCGATCAGCTCGATCTTGTAGCCATCGGGATCTTCGATGAAAGCGATATGCGTCGTGCCGTGCATCATCGGGCCCGGCGGGCGCGGGATCTTGGCACCCTGCTTTTCGAGTTCGGCGCAGACGGCGTAGATGTCGTTGACGCCAAGCGCCAGGTGACCGAATCCGGTGCCGAGTTCATAGGGCTCTTCGCGGCCCCAGTTGTAGGTCAGTTCGATGACGGTGTCGGTCTCCTCGGGACCGTAGCCGACGAAGGCGTTGGTGAACTTTCCACCCGGATAGTCGTCCTTGCGCAGAAGCGTCATTCCGAGCAGTTCCGTGTAGAACTTGATCGACCTGTCGAGGTCGAACACGCGGATCATGGTGTGCATATTTCGAAATTTTCCGGACGCTGCGGTCATAGTACGGATCCTCCTGCAAGTTATCGTTTTTACACCGGTTTTTAGCAAATGGCGAGCAGCGGAAAAGAACCCTGCACTTGATGTTCAAAACCAGTGTTGTATGATAACCATGTAAGTGACCTAATTGTCCAGATGTTTTCCCGCTGAACCGGAGCAACCGCATGAATGCCCATTCGCCCCTGCAGGAAAGAGCGCTTGCCGCCCTCGCTGCCGCCATGCCGGCAGACCTGTTGCTGACGGATGGCGAAGCACTCGAGCGCTATAGCCGCGACTGGTCCGGCGAACATTATGGCCGCCCGCTCGCCGTTGCCCGGCCCCGCTCGGCCGAGGAGCTGAGCCGGTTGATGGCCTTCTGTCACGAGCAGCAAATCCACGTCGTTCCGCAGGGCGGATTGACCGGTCTCGTCGGCGCCGCCGTTGCGAGCTACCCTGGTGGCGAAGTGGTCGTCTCGCTGGAGCGGATGAACAAGGTGCGCTCGGTCAATCCGATCGATTATGCCATGGTCGTCGAGGCCGGCTGCATTCTCGAAGACGCCAAGCGCCATGCCGAGGCGAAAGACTGTATCCTGCCGATCACCTTCGGCGCGCAGGGCACCTGCCGCATCGGCGGCAATGTCTCGACCAATGCCGGCGGCTTCAATGTGCTGCGATACGGCATGACGCGCGATCTGGTTCTCGGCCTCGAGGTCGTGCTTTCCGATGGCCGCATCTGGAATGGCCTCAGGACGCTGCGCAAGGACAATCGCGGCTATGATCTGAAGCAGCTTTTCATCGGCAGCGAGGGCACGCTTGGGATCGTCACGGCAGTGGCGCTGAAGGTCTTTCCCAAGCCTGAACAGGTCGAGACCGCGCTGGTCGGGCTTTCCTCCGTCGATGCCGCGATGCAGCTTTACTCGCGGGCGCGCCGGCAGTGCAGCGATCTCCTGACAGCGTTCGAACTGATCCTGCGCGGTGGCCTGGAAATCGCCATCAATTCCCGTGACGATCTGCCCGATCCGCTGAGCGAGCCCTATCCCGTCTATGTGCTGATCGAGGCGTCGGCCGCCGGCCGCGTCGATCTCCGGGCGCTGCTCGAAGGGTTTCTCGCCGATGCATCCGACCTCGTTCTCGACGGTGTCATTGCCGGCAGCAAGGCGCAGGGCGACCGGCTCTGGCTGCTGCGCGAAATGATGGTGGAGGCGCAAGGGCGCGGCGGGCGATACCTCCGGACGGACGTTTCCGTCTCCATTTCGAGCCTTGCGGCATTCGTGACCGACACGCTGGAAGCGCTTTCCGACAAATATCCGGAAGCGATCGCCGTGACCTATGGCCATGTCGGCGACGGCAATATTCACCTGAACATCGTACCCCCGGTCGGCATGCCTGCCGATCAGTACGACGCTCTCTTTCATGCGACGGAAGAGGTGATCTTCGACGTGACGGACAGGCATGGCGGCTCGATCAGTGCCGAGCACGGCATCGGCCGCGTCAAGCAGGCCGCTTTCCTGAAACGCGCCGACCCCTTGACGCTGGAGCTTTCGCGCCGGATCAAGGACGCATTCGACCCGAAGCATCTGTTGAGCGAGGGGCGGATATTGGCAAGTGCAGCAGGCAGTGCAGAGGGGTAGGGAATGGTGTTGAAACTCGACAAGGTCAATCGGGGGCCGCATCTGTCGACGCTGGTCGCGAGTTCGATCTCGCGCGAGATCGCCCAGGGGCGTCTGCGGCCGGGCGATCAGCTCCCGACCGAACAGCAGCTTGCCCAGACATTCGGCGTCAGCCGCAATGTCGTGCGCGAGGCGATCGCGCGATTGCGCTCCGAGGGGCGCATCTGGTCGCAGCAGGGCCGCGGCGCCTTCGTGGCCGACCAGCCGAACGCCACCGTGCTGACCATCGACTACGAGGCGCTGCAGCAGGCAAATGCCTTCCAGTCGCTGTTCGAGCTTCGCGGCATCCTCGAAGTCGAGGCCGCAGCGCTTGCCGCCAAGCGGCGGACTGCCGACGATCTCGGCGCCATGAAGGAGGCGCTGGTGACGATGCGCGATGCGCCCTATGGCAGCGTCATGTGGCTGAAGACCGATCTCGAATTCCACAAGACCGTCGCTGCCGCGACCGGCAATGTCTACATGGTGCAGTTCCTGATGTTCGTTTCCGAGCGGGTGCGTGAATCCATTCTCGCATCGGGCAACCAGCAGCGCTCGGAAGACCTGGCGGCCGTCACGCTCGGCGAACACCAGCGCATCCTCGATGCGATCGAGGCGGGCGACGGCGACGAAGCCCGCGATGCGATGCGCGACCATCTCCATGGCGCCGCAAGCCGCGTCGGTCTTGCCGGAGAACAATCCGAGTAATCTGTTGAGGATCAGACATGACTGGAAGACTTGAGGGAAAAACGGCCGTCGTCACGGCGGCCGGGCAGGGGATGGGCCGTGCCACGGTGCTGGCCTTCCTGCGCGAGGGCGCCCGCGTCTGGGCGACCGATATCGACGCTGCCAAGCTTGAAACGCTGAACGACCATGCCGGTGTGACGACCCGCAAGCTCGATGTGCTGAACCCCGCGGAGATCACCGCCTTTGCCGGCGAGATCGGCGCCCCCGATATCCTCTTCAACTGCGCCGGTTTCGTCCATCACGGCTCGATCCTCGATTGCGACGAGGATGCCTTCGACTTTTCCGTCAATTTGAACATTCGCGCCATGTACCGGATGATCCGGGCTTTCCTGCCGGGCATGATCGAGCGTGGCGGCGGATCCATCGTCAACATGGCCTCGGTCGCCTCGACTGTCATCGCCGCTCCGAACCGCTTCATCTACGGCACCACCAAGGCTGCCGTCATCGGCCTGACGAAATCGGTGGCGCTCGACTATGTCGGCAAGGGCATCCGCGCCAACGCCATCTGCCCGGGAACGGTCGAAAGCCCGTCGCTGCAGGATCGCATGCGCGCACTCGGCGACTACGACCAGGCGCGGGCCGGCTTCATCGCCCGCCAGCCGATGGGACGGCTTGGAACGGCGGAAGAAGTCGCCGATCTCGTCGTCTATCTCGCCAGCAATGAATCGGCCTTCATGACCGGCAATGCCCTCGTCATCGATGGCGGCTGGGCGAACGCCTAAGACAAAACCCACGAACGGATAATCGATATGAAGCTTCTGAGATACGGCCAGCGCGGCTCCGAAAAGCCGGGCATCCTCGACAAGAACGGTAAGGTGAGAGACCTGAGCGGCCAGATCGACGACGTCGCCGGCGCCAATCTGACGGCGGCGGGCCTCGCCAAGATCGCCGCAATCGACGTCGAGAGCCTACCTGTCGTCGCCGAACCTGGCCGCCTTGGCCCCTGCGTTTCGCGCACCGGCAAGTTCATCTGCGTCGGCCTGAACTACGCCGATCACGCTGCCGAAACGGGCGCTGCCATCCCCGCAGAGCCAATCCTGTTCATGAAGGCAACGAGCGCCATCACCGGCCCTAACGACAACGTCATCATTCCACGTAAGTCGAAGAAGACCGATTGGGAAGTCGAACTCGGCATCGTCATCGGCGATGGGGCCCGCTACGTTTCGGAAGCCGACGCGATGAAACATGTAGCCGGCTATTGCTTGATCAACGACGTCTCCGAACGCGAATTCCAGGCGGAGCGCGGCGGCCAGTGGACGAAGGGCAAGTCGGCCGACAGCTTCGGCCCGATCGGCCCCTGGATGGTGACGCGCGACGAAGTCGCCGATCCGCAGGACCTGAAGATGTGGCTCTCCGTCGATGGCGTGATGCGCCAGAACGGCTCGACGAAGACGATGATCTTCGGCGTTTCATTCCTCGTTCATTACATCTCACAGTTCATGAGCCTGCAGCCGGGCGACATCATTTCGACCGGCACGCCGCCGGGCGTCGGCCTCGGCATGAAGCCGCCGGTCTTCCTGACGGCCGGACAGACGATCAAGCTCGGCATCGAAGGCCTCGGCGAACAGACGCAGCTGACGGTCGACGCTGCCTGATGATGATGATGGGAGCCGTGTTTTGCGGCTCCCACCTACCGAAGCTGCATGGTATTCAGCAGACGAAGAGCGGCGCAGGCTGCGCCGTAGCCGTTGTCGATATTGGTGACGAGGAGGCCGGGGGCGCAACTGGCGAGCATCGCATTCAATGCCGTGCGGCCCTCTTCGGCGGCACCGTAGCCGACCGAGGTCGGGACGCAGATGAGGGCGCCGCCATAGAGACCGCCAAGGACGCTTGCAAGTGCCGCATCCATACCGGCAACGGCGATGACGATTGGAAAGCGCCTGATCTCCTCGACCCTGTCCATCAGCCGCCAGAGACCGGCAACCCCGACATCGATGATGAAGCTGGCCTCGACGCCGGCGTGGCGAAGGGTGCGTTCGGCCTCGCGCGCTGCCGGGGCATCCGAGGTTCCGGCCGAGACGATCGCCACCTTTCCGGTCAGCGATAGCGGCGGCAGCTGTCCGAAATAGGCGGTCTTCGACGTCTCGCACCAGTCGGTTTGCGCCTTGAGATGCCCCGGCAGCGCATCGTGCTTTGCGGCATCGAGACGGGTCAGCAGCAGGCTCGCATCGCGCTCGCTCGCGCTTTCGAGAATGCCCGAGATCTGGTGCGGCGATTTCCCGGCGCAGAAGACGGCTTCGCTGAGACCGATGCGGTCGGCCCGGGCGAAATCGAAGACGGTATCGGTGCTGCTCATGGCCGTGCACCGATGAAGGCGCTGCCGTTGCGATAGGGCTCGAAGGTCAGCGGCTTGCCCCGATAGGCTTCCGGCAGCATCGCCTTGAGAACGGCGCCCATATCCTCTGTCCGGTGAAGGCTTCCGGGATCCAGTTCGATGACGACGCCGCTGCGGCGGATGCGGCAGCGGACGGTCTTCGGGCTGATCGCTTCTGTGAGAAATGTCTCGATGCGATGCACCGCCGCCAGGGTTCCGGCGTCGATAGCGATCGATGTCTCGATGCGGCTGGAGAGGCAGGGCGAAGCCGGCAGTTCCGACAGGTCCCCAAGACCGGCCTCGAGCGCCAGACGCCGCACATCGGCCTTGCCGATCCCGGCCTCCACGAAGGGATGCCTGACAGCGAAATTGCGGGCGGCATCAAGGCCTGGCCGGTATTCGCCAAGATCGTCCAGATTGGTACCCGACAACACCTGCCGGGTGGTCCTGGCAGTGATCGCGCCGTAGAGATTGCCCTTGCAGAAGAAGCAGCGATTGACGGGATTGGCGATGTAATCGGGGTCGGAGAATTCGCCGGCATCGATCAGCTGCAGATCCCAGCCTTCCCTATCCGCGAGCATCCGCACCCGCTCGGTCGCCTCCGGCGGCACGGCGGGCGAAACGGCATGCATGATACCGGCGCGGCCGGCACCCAGATGCTGGACCGCGATCGTCGCCAGCGTCAGCGAGTCGATGCCGCCGCTGACGGCGATCGAGACGTCGCCCAGCGTATCGAGTACGGTATCGAGCGCGTCTCTCACAGCAGATCTCCTCTCTTCTGCTTCAGCAATCCTTCCAGCAATCGGCGCAACCCGTTGCGGGCGGCAGCACCCGAGGTCGAAGCCAGCGTGTCGGCTTCGAGCTTGGCGCTCGGCCCGGACGGGCGCTCGACCACCTTGAAGGCATAGACCTGACCGCCATGTTCGACGGTTTCTTTCTCACGGCGCAGCGTCATGCGCGCCGCTGTCGAGAGGCGCACGCCGATCGTCGTCGTCTCGTCGAGGATGGCATTGGCGACATCTTCCTTTGCGGCCGGGTCGGCGAGCACCCGCAGATGCGTCATCATCCGGCCCTTCTTGCCGAAGACCGGTGCCTGGATGATGTCGCGGACACCGTCGCGGTTGCGCAAATTAACGATCGCCTGGGCGATGTCCTCGCCGGTCTGGTCGTCGATCTCGCATTCGAGGACGGCGATTGCCTCCTCGGCAACGGGCGCGCTTTCCCGCCGCTCGAAGGCGAGCAGCCGCAGGCAGTTGCTGACGCCCGCCAGACGCTTGCTGCCGAAGCCGTGGCTGGAGGCCTTCAAGACCCGGCGCCCGGGGGGGGCAGGTTTATCGCAGAGATAGGCGAGGATCGCCGCGCCGGTCGGCGTCACGCGCTCGCCGGCAATGCCGTCGTCGATGACATCGAAACCTCGGAGCAGGTGAACGGTCGCCGGCGCCGGGACGGGGAGGAGCCCGTGTGCGGTCCTGACCCGGCCGCTGCCGAGCGGAATGGGGCCAACGGTCCAGCCGGTGGCGCCGGTCCGGCCGATCAGCCATCCGGCGGCAACGATATCGGCGATCGAATCCCAGGCGCCGACTTCGTGGAAGGTCACGTCGTCAGGCGCTCTCCCATGCACGCGCCCTTCGGCCTCGGCGAGCTTTCCGAAAATGCCGGTGGCATGGCGGATGGTTTCGGCATCGAGGGAGGATTGTGCCAGAGCATCGCGGATCGTCCGCCAGGCTACGTGGTCGTGTGCGTGGTGATCCGTGTGGTGGCCGTGGGCCTCATGCTCATGATGGTGATGGTGGTCATGGTGGTGATGGTGATGATGCCCGTGGACATGATCATGCGCGTGGTCAGGCCCACGATCCCTATGGCGGACAGTGAAGCGGCTGCCGGTAAGGATGCCGTCATTGTGGGCAACAAGCGCGCAGTCGACGCGCGTGATCAGCGGGCAAAGCGCCAATGCCGCCTGGAGGCCTTCCTGCAGGTCGGGCCGCAAGTCGAGCAGGGCGGCGACGAACATGTCGCCTGCAATGCCGCCGACCGGATCGAGATGAATTTCGAGCACGTTTCCGTCCTATTTTCCGGTCCTGTGGGCGGTCAGAGACACGCCGTTCGCGGCCGCGATGACATCCGAAAGCGCCGGTACGAAGGACTGGCCCTGGCCGGCGGCGACCGCGGTCGCAAAGCTGTTGCGCACGGCTGCACCGACCGGATTGACCGCCTGCAGCGCTTGGGCGAGCGAGGCGAGGTAGGACATGTCCTTCAGCGCATTGGCCATGGCGAAGCGCTGGGCGTTCTCATTGCGGTTCAAAACGAATTCGAAGAAGGCCTGGTAGAAGCCGCAATCCATGCGGCTGCCGCGCAGCACGCTGTCGAAGACCTCGGGTGTCAGGCCAGCCTTGGCGGCGATCATCAGCGCCTCGGAATAGATCGCCGAATAGCCCATCGAGACGAAGTTGTTCAGGAGCTTCATCGTATGTCCGGTTCCGGCGGGGCCCGTCTCGATGATGCGGGCGGCGAAGGCTTCGAGGATCGGCCGGGCTCGCGTAATGCCATCGGCAGACCCACCCGCCATCACGTCCAGCTTGCCCTCGGCCGCTTCCTTCGGCGTGCGGGCAAGCGGCGCATCAACGAGCGTGATGCCTTGCCCGGAAAGCTCCGCGGCAAGCTTGATCGTCACGGCGGGGTTGGATGTCGAGCAGTCGATCAGCAGCATCCGCTTGCCGGTGGCAAGCAGGCCATCCGGGCCCGACAGCAGCTGCTGGACCTCTTCCGATCCGGTGACGCAGAGGATCACGACATCGGATGCCAGCGCCAATTGCTTCGGCGTCGCCGCTTCGCTGGCGCCCTGCGCCTTCAACGCTTCCACAGCTTCGCGCCTGCGATGCGCCATCACCGTCAGCGGCCAGCCCTTGCTCAGCAGATTGGCCGCCATGCCGGAACCCATGGCGCCGAGACCGATGAATCCGATTTTCTCTTTCATGCTTTTCTCCCGGTTGGTTTCGGTATCCCGGTATGCGGGCTTTTGCTTTTTCTAGTGGTATGGTTTAGCAACGGCAGTATTGGCAGCCCGGCGCCTGATGGCGAGATTGGACTTCGGAACGGAATGAAGGACAGGGACAGCGCGGTTTTCAACACCATCCCGCAGACGCCCAATCTGCGCAGCGGACTGGCCGACAGCCTGATCGCGCAGATCGAATCCGGCGACCTGAAACCCGGCCAGCGCCTGCCGACCGAGCAGGCGATCATGGAGGCCACCGGTGTGAGCCGCACGATCGTGCGCGAGGCGCTGGCGACGCTGAGGGCCAAGGGGCTGATCACCACGCGCCAGGGTCTTGGCGCCTTCGTTTCCAACGATCCGACGCCGCGTTCCTTTTTCATCATACCGAACGACCTGGAATCGATCGACGAGGTGCTGCGGGTTCTCGAACTGCGCGTCGGCATAGAGTACGAGGCGGCGGGTCTTGCGGCCCTGCGGCGCACACCGGAGGATATCGCCCGCATGCAGGCCCGGCTCGATGCGCTCGATCAGGCGATCGAACAGGGTGGCTACGGCGCCGAGGAGGACTTCGCCTTTCACCGCTCGATCCTGGTCGCGACGCAGAATTCCTATTACGGGCGGCTGTTCGACACGTTTGGAACGGCGATGGTGCCGCGCCAGTGGGCACGGCTCGACAACATGACGGCGCTCGAGCGCGAGGGCCATGCGGCCCGGATGTGCAAGGAGCATCACGCGATCTTCCAGGCGATCCGCGACGGCAACGAGGCGGCAGCGCGCAAGGCGCTTCGAGCCCATCTGTCGAAGAGCACGGCGCGCTTCGAAGAGCTCCGCGACGCCCGCCTTCATCGTTAGACGGTCAGCCCGCATAACGAGGCACGACATAGGGTCCCTCCGGAATGATCGCGACATCGGGATCGCCGCTTCGTGACATGCTGCGGGCGATCGCGGCCGTCAGGTCGTCGATCACGCCGACGCCAGTCAGAGCCCTGTCGTCGCCCGAAAGCCCGGTCGTATAGAGTTCGACGCGGCCGAGCCTCATCGGCTTCAGCTGCATTTCCGTCTGCCATTCGTCGATCTCTGCAAGGCTCTTGGCCGTCAGCGTCGCCAGGAAGCGTTCGGGGCCGAGCTCGACAAGACGCGCCTGCGCCTCGCGGAATTCCGGCGAACCGAAGCCTTCCGAACATTCCGACGCGATGATCAGCGTGCCGCCTGGTTTCAGGATATCGAGCGGCGTCACCATGCCCTTGATCGTCTGGTAATAGGTCTTGTCGAGAGGATAGCCGGCTGACGATGTAACGACGGTCGAGAATTTCCGATCCATCGGTATCTGCGTTGCACCGCTGACGAAGTCGACGGCCGCCTGGTGGCTGGCGATGATTTCGCCGAAGGTCACGCAGACGAGGTCGCGCTCCTCGTCCAGCACCGTATTCAGCGCAACGACCTCGCCGAGCATGCGGACGATCTCCAGCTGCTCCTCGTGCAGCGGATTGCCGACGAGATTGCACTGGACGGCGAGCGGGTCTTCCATGAACCGGGCCGAGTGGAAGGTGCGGATCGTCTCGTGATGGGCGACGCCCGGGGCGATGACCTTGCGCCCGCCAGACCATCCGGCCATGAAATGCGGTTCGACAAGGCCGGTCGCGATCTTGAGATCGGCCTCCGCAAACAGCCGGTCGAGCTTGACCGGCGTGTTCCGCGTTTTCGTGAAGCCGAAATCGATATGGGCGTCTTCGTCACGGGCATAGTGGTTCTCGACCCTGACATTGTCGAGAACCCAGGGATCGCCGACGAGCTCGGCCAGTTCGTCGCCGAGATTGGGGCGGTGGAGGCCGGTCGCGACCAGAACGGAGATCTTCTCTTTAGCGATGCCCGAGGCGATCATCGTCTCGATCATCGGCCGTAGAAACAGCCGGTTGGGCACGGGCCGGGTGATGTCGCAGATCAGAATGCAGGCGCTGCCGCGTCCCTTCGCGAGCTCGGCAAGCGGTGCCGAGGCTATTGGGTTATCAAGAGCGCCTCGGATGGCCGCCTGGGGATCGGCGAGTTTCGGGAGCGCCTGTTTGCGGATCACCGCCGGGCGGGCACCGGGCGGCAGGGCGATGTCGAGATGGCCGCGGCCATAGGAGAGGGCGATTGCGTTCATCTCACGCCTGCTCCGCCACGCCGCCACCGAGATAGAGCTCGCGCATCAGCGACATGTCCTTGAGTTCGGCGATCGGTCCTGATGTTGCTATCCGGCCGTTCTGCATCAGGTAGCCGCGGCTGGCGACCGAGAGCGCCAATCCGGCATTCTGCTCGACAAGCAGTACGGAGGCGCCGAAGCTCTTGCCGATGTCGAGGATGATCGTCTGGATTTCCTTGACGAGCAGCGGCGACAGGCCGAGCGACGGTTCGTCGAGCAGAAGCACGCGCGGGCGCGCCATCAGCCCGCGGGCAATCGCCAGCATCTGCTGCTGGCCGCCGCTCAGCGAGCCGCCCTTCTGCTGCCGTTTGGTCGCAAGGATGGGAAAGAAGCTCTCCATTGTCTTGACGTCGGCCTCGATCGCGCCGGTATCGCGCCGCGCATAGGCACCGAGCCGGAGATTTTCCTCCACGGTCATGTCGCCGAAGATCCGCCGCCCCTCTGGCACCAGAACCACGCCGCGCTTGGCCATGACGTCGGGCGTGCGGCCGGTGACGTTCTCCCCGGCGAAGGTGACGCTTCCCGCCCGCGGTTTGACGAGTCCGACGATGGTGCGCAGGAGGGTCGATTTGCCAGCACCGTTCGGGCCGAGAATGGTGATGATCTCGTTTTCGGCAAGCGTCAGCGAGACGTCGCGATTGACGACCGTCGCGCCGTAACCTGTCGTCACATTGGAAATGTCGAGCAGGGTCATAACGCACCTCCGAGATAGACTTCGAGGACCTTCGGGTTGGAGAGCACCTCCTGCGTCGGGCCGTCGGCGATCTTTGAGCCGAAGTCGAGAACCACCAGGCGCTTGCAGAGCATCTGCATCAACTTCATGTCGTGATCGATGACGCAGACGCTGATGCCGTGAGCGGGGAACTGCTTGACCAAGCCGACGAGCGTTGCCGTCTCGCGGTCGTTGAGACCGGCCGCCGGTTCGTCGAGCAGGATCAGCGACGGCCGGGTAGCGAGCGCCAGCGCAATCCCCAGCAGGCGGAGATTGCCGAACGGCAGGACACCGGCGCGTTCATTGGCGAGCGCAGTCAGTCCGACGAAATCGAGCAATGCCGCCGGCGTCGTCCAGGGGTAGGGGCGGCTGCTCCTGCGGGCGTGCTCGCAGGCAATCTGAACGTTTTCGAGCACGGAGAGCCCGGGAAACGCCATGGCCTGCTGGAACGTATAGCCGATGCCCGCTCCCGACACCTCATGGGCGGCAAGGCTGGTGATATCGCGGCCGCGCCAGGTGACGTGTCCCTCGGTCGGCTTGTAGACGCCGGTGATGACGTTGAAGAGCGTCGTCTTGCCGGAACCGTTGGGGCCGACAATGCCGAGAATCTCGCCCTCTTCGATCGAAAGATCGACGCCGGAAAGCGCCGTGACACCGCCGAACTGCTTCTTCAAGCCGGATATTTCGAGGATGGCGTTCATCGTCCGGCCTCCGAAGCATGGTTGCGTCCGGCGGCAGGCGATGCGGCCTGTTTGCGGCTCGTGCTGAACAGGCGCTGCCATCCGGCGGCGAGCCCGGCAATCAGGCCGTTCGGCAGAAGCAGGATGACGGCGATCAGGCAGACGCCGTAGAGAATGCGCGACTGGACCGGGTCGAGGTTCAGAACTTCCGGCAGGAAGGACACGAGAATGCCGCCGGCAATCGGTCCGAGAAGCAGCCGGGCGCCGCCGATCATCACCATCAGCGCCAGGTAGATGCTCGGGAAGGAGGCGAACTGGCTTGGCGAGATGTGACGGAGAAAATAGGCGAGCAGCACGCCGGAGACGCCGGCAAATACACCGCTGACGACGAAGGCGCCGATCTTGTGGCGTCCGACATTGATGCCGAGCGAGGCCGCCAGCTTCTCGTTTTCGCGGATGGCGCGCAGTGTGCGGCCATAGGGCGAATTGATGATCGCCCAGCTGGCGATGGCACTCAGCGTCACGAAGGCAAGCACGACGAAATAATAGGGCAGCAGATCGTCGGCGCGCGAGCCGAAGAAGGTCACCGGAAGCTGCAGGTCGAGGCCGGTCGCAGCACCGGTATAGTCGCCGCCATTGGTCAGCACGATCGTCAGAAGCTGCCCGAAGGCGAAGGTCATGATGACGAAGTGATGGCCGGAAACGCGCAGCGACGGGATGCCGATAACGGCCGCAAAGGCGGCCGCCGCGATGCCGCCGAGCGGCAGCGCCACCCAGAAGCCGATGCCGGTGTCGCGCGCCAGAAGCGCCGCAGCATAGGCGCCGACCCCAACGAGGGCGGCGTGACCCATGGAGAGGATGCCGGTCTGGCCGAAGAGCACTGAGAGGCCGTAAAGCGCGACGATGTTGATGCCGGCGGAGATCGCCAGCGACAGCATGCGGTTGCTCGGGCCGAGTGCCGGGACGAGTGCCAGGATAATGAGCACGGCAAGTGCCGGCATCAGCGAGCGGAGGGGCGAAAGGTTGGCGTTCATCTGTTATGCCTCCTCACGCCATCTTCGGGCCGCTGGTGCCGCCGAACAGGCCGTTCGGTCGGAAGAGCAGCACGAGAATCATCAGGGCGAAGGAATAGGCGTCGGTCCAGGCGGAGAAACCGTAGCCGGCGCTGAAGCCCTCGACGATGCCGAGGATCAGGCCCGCGACGACGGCGCCCGTCAGGTTTCCGAGGCCACCGATCAGCGCGACGGCAAAACCCTTCATGACCATGGTGCCGCCGGTGAACGGCGTGATCGGGAAGAGCGCGATCAGCAGCGCGCCGCCGAGACCGGCAAGCGCGCTGCCGAGGACGAAGACGCCGGTGATGTAGCGCCGTACGGGAATACCCATCAGGGCTGCGGTGTCGCGATCGTCGACGGCGGCGCGCAGCGCCCGGCCATAGCGGCTGCGGGTGACCATGGCAAAGGTCAGCGCCACGACGGCGATGGTGACGAGAATGACCATGAGGCGAACCGAGGCGATGCGCACGCCGCCGACATCCCATATGCCTGTCAGCGGCCGCGGGATGCTCTTCTGGTTCGGATCATAGAAGAAGATGATGATGTGCTGCAGCACGACGATCAGGCCGAGCGAGACGATGAAGCCGTTGGTCGGGCGCGTGAGCGTGAAGCGGAAGAGCCCGCGCTCGAGAACGAAGCCCATGGCCCCGACGGCGAGAATGGCGAGCACGAGGGCCAGGTAAAAGCTGAGGCCTGCCTGCACGGCGAGCCAGGTAACGATGCTGCCGACCATCAGGAACTCGCCATGGGCGAAATTGATGATGCCGGTCAGCCCGAAGATCAAGGTGACCCCGACGGCGATCAGCGTGATGACGCTTGCGATCGACAGACCGTTGAGGATTTGCTGAATGAGAATGTCCACAGCCCTGTTCCGCTGTTGCGCGGACCGCACGGGCGGCCCGTCGGTGATCAGAATGAAAGTCCCGCCGGCGCAGAGGCCGGCGGGAGGCGCATCGGCAGTTTATTCCGCGGGGGCTTCGGCGGGTGGCTGCTGCATCGCGCAGGAGATATCGCCGCCGGGAGCTGCGGCGCAGACCTCGGTTGCGTGGGTCACCTGATGGCTGTTGTTGAAGGAGAGATCGTCGGAGACGACACCCTTGTGATGGAGCGATTCGAGCGCTGCGACCGTCTTGTCCGGATCGAGCGAACCGGCCTTGGTCCAGGCTTCGGCGAGCATGTGGACATAGTCGTAGTAGAGCAGCGAGACCGAGGAGGTCACACCCTTCGGGGCGCCGGCGGCGAAATAGGCCTTGAAATAGGTCTTCGCGTTGGCGTTGGAGGATTCACCCCAGCAGATCGGCACGCAGCTCATCGCGACCGGCACGTCGGCGCTGAGACCACGCTCCTTCCAGATGCCCGGGTCGACGCCGAACAGGAAGTAGCTCGGGGCAACGCCGAGTTCGAGCGCCTGCGGCAGGGCCGTCAGCGTCGAGTCGCCGTTGTACCAGAAGTGCACGACGTCAGGATTGAGGCTCTTGGCGCGGGTCAGGAACGGCGAGAAGTCGGTGGTGTCAGGCGGATAGGAGATGACCTCAGGCACTTCCTGACCCTCGGCCTTCAGTGCCTTGACATAGTAGGAGGTCAGGAACTGGCCGGTCGCGTCATTGCCGACGATGACGACGGATTTCTTCAGCGGGTGGCCGACGAGCGGCGTCAGCAGGCTGAGAACACCGCGGGCGGTCGAGCCGGAGCGCTGGAATTCCTGCGGCTCGGACTGGAAGAGGTAATGGTTTTCAGCGCCAGGGGCGATAGATTGCGGGTTCAGGATCTTGGCCAGCGTGCTGTTGCCGGCAAACTGGATGACCTTGGCGGGCTGGGTGATCTTGGTCATCGCCAGCGTGAAGTCATGGGTTTCCGAACCGAAGATCGCCGAGACCTTCTCGTCGCGGACCAGTTCCTGCGTTGCCGCGATCGCCGTCGAGATATCGGTGCGGTCGTCGCGCTTCACCATCTCGACCTTGTAGGTCTTGTCACCAACCTTGACGCCTCCCGCGTCGTTGATTTCCTTGACCGCCAGGCCGACGCCTGCGGGCAGGGTATGACCGGCCGAGACGAAAGCGCCGGATTCCGCCGCGACGACGCCGATCTTGATCGTGTCTTCAGCGGCTGCCATTTGCATAGACGCGCCGAGGCCCAGCGCTAGAGAAATGCCTCCCAAAACAAGTGATCGCACGGTCTCATCCTCCCGATGCAGATTTTGCGTACTTACCGGGTTGTCGTACAACCCTGTTTTCTGATAGTTGGGTTGACGGAGAATGTCAAGCAAGTCAAACCAAGCGGCGCCGGCCTGGCCGGCGCCGCAAAACGAGGGAGTGAGTTATGCGAACCAAGGAATTCGGCCGCACCGGCCGGAAGGTCAGCGAGATCGGCTTCGGCGCCTGGGCGATCGGCGCGGCATGGGGGGAAGTGAATGACGAGGAGGCGCTTGCCGCCCTGCACGCCGCCCTCGATACCGGCGTGACGTTCATCGATACCGCAGATGTTTACGGCGACGGCCACTCGGAGCGGCTGATCGCCAAGGTGATGAAAGAGCGGGGCGGCGAACGGCCGTTCATCGCCACCAAGGCCGGGCGGCGCCTGCCGGAGCAGTCGGTCGAGGGATATAGCGCCGAGAACCTCAACGGCTGGATCGATCGCAGCCTGAAGAACCTCGAGACCGATTGCCTCGATCTCGTGCAGCTGCATTGCCCGCCGACGGATCTCTATTATCACCCGGAGGTCTTCGGCCGTCTCGATCGGCTTGTCGAGCAGGGCAAGATTCGCAATTACGGCGTCAGCGTCGAGCGCGTCGAGGAAGCGCTGAAGGCGATCGAATATCCCGGCGTCGTCAGCGTCCAGATCATCTTCAATGCCTTTCGCCAGCGCCCGATCGAGCATTTCTTCACGCAAGCTCTGGAAAAGAAGGTGGCGATCATTGCCCGCGTGCCGCTGGCAAGCGGCCTGCTCTCCGGCAAGTTCAAGAAGGACACCAAGTTCGAGGCCAACGACCACCGCCTGTTCAACCGTAACGGCGAGGCCTTCGATGTCGGCGAGACCTTCTCCGGCGTGCCCTATGAAGTCGGTCTCGAAGCCGTGGAAAAGGTGCGTCCGCTGGTCTCCGGCGATGCGACCATGGCGAAATTCGCGCTGCGCTGGATCCTGATGTTCGACGCCGTGACGGTGGCGATCCCCGGCGCCCGCAACCCGGCACAGGCGAGTTCGAATGCAGAGGCGGCCGGCCTTCCGCCCATTTCCGAGAGCGCGATGCGGGAGATCAAGTCGATCTACGACACCCACATCAAGCAGTATGTTCACCAGCGCTGGTAGGAGATTGCAGCCATGACGAGCCCAACCATCGATTCACATCATCACTTCTGGGACCCCGCGAGCGGCGGCGACTATGGCTGGCTAAGCGGTCCCTTCGAGCCGATCAACCGGGTCTTCGAGCCTGATGATCTTCGCCCGGCGCTGCGGAAGAACGGCGTCGCCGGCACCGTCCTCGTCCAGACCTGGAACGATCTCGGCGAGACCTGGGACTTTATCCGCACGGCCGAAGCCACGGATTTCGTCGCCGGCGTCGTCGGCTGGGTCGATCTGACCGACCCGAAGCTCGGCCAGACCCTTGCCGAGCTCAAGTCTTCCCCCGAGGGCAAATGGCTGGTCGGCGTGCGCCACCTGATCCAGACGGAGAGCGATCCGAGCTGGCTGCTGCGCGACGACGTCAAGGTGGGGCTGAAGGCCGTTGCCGATGCTGGCCTCGTCTACGATCTCGTGCCGAACCTGCCGCAGCTGCCGTCCTGCATCGCGACCACGCAGGCCTTCCCCGAAACCCGCTTCGTGCTCGATCACATCTCGAAGCCGGAGATCCGCAATCGCGGCTTCGACGAATGGGCGGTGCTGATCCGCCAGTTCAGGGGAGAGCGCGATCACGTCTGGTGCAAGCTGTCGGGCATGGTCACTGAAGCGAACTGGCAGAGCTGGACGCCTGAGGATCTCAAACCCTATGTCCATGAAGTGCTCGACGTCTTCGGCACCGATCGCTGCATGTTTGGCACCGACTGGCCGGTCTGCCTCGTCGCGGCCAGCTATGACCGCGTCGTCGAAGCCTTGCAGGAATGCCTCAAGGATCTTTCCGGCGCCGAGCGGGAACGGATCTTCGGGCTGAACGCCATCGAAGCCTACCGTCTCCCTACTTTCCAGGAGCTCAAGGGATGACGGCAGCCGCGACTTCCAGCAGGATCGGCTTTGCCTCGCGCCTCGGCTTCGGCGCGAGCGGCATCGGAACCCTCTATCGCGATGTCACCGAGGCGCAGGCGGCAGAGGTGCTGGCTGCGGCCTATGACGGCGGGATGCGCTATTTCGATACCGCGCCGCTTTACGGTCACGGGCTGAGCGAGTTGCGTCTCGGCACGTTCCTCAGGACGATCGACCGCAAGACGGTCACCGTCTCGACCAAGGCCGGCCGCTATATGGCGCCGCCCTATGGCGAGGCGGTCGACTACGGCCTATGGGCCTCGCCGCTGCGCCTCAAGCCGGTCTTCGACTACAGCTATGCCGGAACGATGCGCTCGCTCGAACAGTCGGCGAGCCGGCTGGGGATTGCCGATTTCGATCTGGTCTATATCCACGATGTCGACCGCTTCACCCATGGCGATGCCTATGAGCGGCGCTTCAACGAGGCCGTCGAGGGCTGCTACCGGGCGCTCGACGATCTCCGCAAGGCCGGTCACATCAAGGCGATCGGGGTCGGCGTCAACGAGAGCGACGTTGCAACGCGGTTCGTCAAGGCCTGTGCGCTCGATGCGGTGATGATGGCCGGGCGCTACACTCTGCTCGACCGCGCCGCCGAGGCCGACCTTCTGCCGGAAGCTCAGCGCCAGGGCGTCGAGATCGTCGTTGCCGGGGTGTTCAATTCGGGCATTCTCGCAACCGGCCCCGGGAGTTCTGGCACGACCTTCGACTACGGCGCGCCGCCCGAGCATATGGTCGCGAGGGCAAAACGGATCGAGGAAATCTGCATACGCCATGGCGTTCCGCTGCAAGCGGCGGCGATCCAGTTCGCCTTCCGCAATCCGCAGGTGTCCGCCGCCGTTCTCGGCATGAGCCGGCCGGAGCGCATCGCGCAGAATCTCGATTGGGCGAAACTGCCGGTCCCCGAGGCTCTGTGGCAGGAAACCGACGCGCTCTTCGAGCGCGAACGTTAAGAAGAAGCGCCCGCGTGGAGAATGCGCGGGCGTCTTTCAGCGTCTGACACTGCCGACCCGCGAGAGCAGGATGACCGGCAGAAGGCTGACGAGCACGATCGCGAGAGCGGCGATCGATGCCTCCTCATAGGTGCCGCGAGCTGCCTCGCCGTAGAGATGCGTGGCGAAAGTCTCGACATTCAGTGGGCGCAAAAGCAGCGTCGCCGGCAATTCCTTGACGCAATCGACGAAGACCAGAAGCGCGGCAGCGGCGATCGCCGCCTTCGACAGCGGCAGATGCACGAGGCGGAATGTGCCCGACGGCGTCTGTCCCAGGGTGCGCGATGCGTGGTCGAGCGAGACGGGAATGCGCGCCAACCCGGCGTCAATACCACCCGCCGAAATCGCCAGGAAGCGGACAGTCAGCGCATAGACGAGCGCCGCGCCTGAGCCCATGAAGAACAGGCCGGTGGCGATGCCGAACCATTGCGTACCGGCGTGAAAGATCAGCCGGTCGGCACCGCCGAGAACGATCAGCACGCCGATCGCCACGACCGTGCCGGGAGCGGCATAACCGGTTGCGGCCAGCCGCAACAGCGACGACGAGCCGGGGCCGGGCCGCAGACGGGCGGCATAGGCCAGCAGGAGGCCGAGCAGAATCGCGGCGGCGGTGGCGATCGAGGCGAACAGCAGGGTGTTGACCGCTTCACTGAAGAGATTGGCGGAGATGCCGGCGAAGCGGAAGCGCTTCCAGGCTTCGGATGCCAGATAGATAGCCGGCGCGCCGAAGCCGAGGATAACAGGCAGGAAACCGAGAACCGAGAGCAGGATGCCTTTGGGAAGCGATACCTTTTGCGGCTGAAGGCCACGGCTGCGGCGGCTGTCGGTGGCGTAGCGCTGATTGCGCCTTGCCCAGCGCTCGATGGCGATCAGCGCCACGACGATGAACAGCAAAGCCAGTGCGATCTGCGAGGCGCCGGGCAGGTCGGTGCGGGTGATCCAGGTCGTGTAGATCGAGACCGTCAGCGTTCGCACGCCGAGGAATTCGGCGGCACCCACGTCGTTCAGTGTTTCCATCAGCGCCAGGCTAACGCCGACGGCGACCGCCGGGCGGGCCAGCGGCAGGGCGATATGCCAGAAGACGCCGCGCTTGCTGATGCCGAGCGTCCGCCCGGCCTCGATGAGATTGGCCGACTGCGTCAGGAACATCGCCCTGACGGGAATATAGACATAGGGATAGAGCACCATGCCGAGCAGCAGGATGCAGCCGGTCATCGAGCGGATATCCGGCAGGCGGAACTGCCGCGGGCTCTGGTAGCCAAGCATCCAGCGGATCGCGCCCTGCACGGAGCCGATCGGGTGCAGGATATCGAGATAGGTGTAGGCGATGATGTAGGTCGGCACTGCGAGCGGCAGCAGTAGCGCCCATTCCAGAATGCGGCGGCCGGGAAAATCGTATGCCGTCACCAGCCATGCCGTCAGCGTGCCGATTGCTGCCGTCATCAGGCCGACACCGGCAAGCAGGATCACCGTATCGGCAAGTGCCGCCGGCAGGACGGTGGAGAACAGATGGCTCCAGAGCGACGGCGAGCCTTTGAACGCCTCGAAGGCGAGGCCGCCGAAGGGCAGCAGGACGAGAAATGCAACAAGCCCGGCTCCGGAAAGCCAGGCGCTGACGGGCCGCCTCGCCGGGCGGTTTGCCGCTGATGTCAGGGACATGCGATCATCCGGGAAGGGAAGGGGCGCCAGCTAACCAGCGCCCCGATCGCCTTAGTTGTCGAAACCGACCTTGTCGACGAGCGCGCTCGCCTCCTTGCGGTAGCCGACGATCTCTGCCAGCGGCTTGCTGTCGATCTTCAGTTCGCCGAAGGAGGCGATGATCGGATCGACAGAGGCACCAGCCTTGACCGGATATTCGTAGTTGGCTTCAGCGTAGATCTTCTGTGCCTCGTCGGAGACGAGATATTCGAGAAGCTTCACGGCTTCGGCCTTGTTCGGCGCGTGCTTTGCGACAGCCGCACCGCTGATGTTGACCTGCGTGCCGCCATTCTTGAAGGTCGGCAGGACTACCTTGATCGCTTCGCCCCACTTGACCTGATCCTCGCCGCCCTTACCGGAGCGCATGAGGCCGACATAGTAGGAGTTGGCAACGGCGATGTCGCAGACGCCGCCGAGGATATCCTTGGCGCCGTCGCGGTCACCACCGGCCGCCTTGCGGGCGAGGTTGTCCTTGACGCCGGAAAGCCACTTCTCGGTTTCGGCTTCGCCGTAATGGGCGATGTAGTCGGCGAACAGAGCCGTGTTGTACGGATGCTGGCCGGAGCGGATGCAGATCTTGCCTTTCCACTTCGGATCGGCAAGGTCTTCATAGTTGAAGGCCGTCAGATCGACATCCTTGGCGGCGTAGAGCACGCGGGCCCGCATCGACAGGCCGAACCAGTAGCCCTTCGCATCGCGAAGCTGTTCCGGAATGGCGGCGTTGAGCGTTGCGGATTCGATCGGCTGGGTGACGCCCTTTTCGGCGAGATCGACCAGATTGCCGGCGTCGACGGCCATCAGGATATCTGCCGGAGAAGCTTCGCCTTCGCTGGCCACGCGCTCGGCGAGGCCATCCTTCAGGAACACGGTATTGACCTTGGTTCCCGTCGAGGCCGTGAAGGCCTCCAGAAGCGGCGCGATCAGCGCCGGTTCGCGTGTCGTGTAGAGATTGAGCTCGGCGGCCGAAGCGGTGGCCGGAAGAGCGCACAGAGAAACAGCGGCGAATGCCGCGGACATTTTAACTTGCATCATATCTACCCCCGTAAATGTATGCGCCCCGTAGCTGCAGTTCTTGAGGGAGATAGTCAAGTTTCCAGCCGCCGCATCACGAAGACTTGATGTGCGGGTAATCCTTTCAGGCGAAGGCGAAAACCCTGGCGGCATCGATCGAGATGCTGACGGCGCTCGCATCCTCGGGAAGTCGCCGCATGGTGCGTGCCTTCAGCGGTGTAGCAAGGCCATCGACCACAAGCGTGAGTTCCTCGACCTCGCCGTGGAACGCCCGCCCCTCGATTCTTGCGGCGATTCCGCCGTCACCGAGCGAGACCGCAACGTCCTGAAGCCGGATAAAGACCGTGGCGGCGTCCTGCTCCTCGAGGTCGAGCTCGTGGACGAAGCTGCCGATGACTGTCTCCATCCGCCCGTTCCTGTTGACCCCGGGGATCTTGTTGGACGGCGAGAAGAAATCGGCCGCATAGGCGCAGCTCGGGCGGTCGTGCAGATCGTAGCCGGAGCCCTGCTGGACGATCTCACCGGCCCGCATCAGCACGACGCGGTCACCGGCCGACAGTGCCTCCTGCGGATCATGGGTGACGATGATCGCAGTGGTTCCGAGCGAGCGGATCAGCGCGATCGTCTCACCGCGCACCTGATCGCGAAGACCCTGGTCGAGATTGGAGAAGGGTTCGTCCATCAGCAGGATCCGCGGCCGGGGAGCGAGCGCCCGCGCCAGCGCCACACGCTGCTGCTCGCCGCCGGAGAGCATATGCGGATAGCGATCGGTCAGATGGGCAATGCCGGCAATGCGCACGACCTCGTCGGCCATCGCTGCTGCCTCGGCCTTCGGCCGCTTGCGCAGGCCAAAGAGAATGTTCTCCGTCGCCGTCAGATGCGGGAAGAGCGCGTAATCCTGAAACACGAAGCCGATGTTGCGCGCCTCGGGCTCGACGAAACGCTGCGGCCCGGACACTTCCTCACCCTCCAGCCGCACCGACCCGGCATCCGGCCGCTCTATCCCGGCGATGACGCGCAGCAAGGTCGACTTGCCGCAGCCGGAATGGCCCACCAGAGTGACGATCTCGCCACGGTCGACATTCAGCGACAGCCCGGCAAGGGCCGCCTGCGCGCCGAAGCTGCGGCTGACTGTGCTGACTTCGAGAGCGGGTGAAGACGTCTGTGAATGCATGCGGTTTCCTGAATTTGCGTGTCGATACCCCTTACTTCACGAAGGCTGCGGCATGCAAACCACGTCCGGGTGAAGCAGACGCAGCAAAAATGGCGCAGCCGCGCAAAATTTAGGCATCGGCGTACCGCTCCCGCCGAAAGCGGGCTGTGCCGCAAAGAGAAGTTGCGATACATGCTCTGTCAGCGAACGCCATCGAGCCTACAAGCCCCCGATCCCGAACGCTTCCATTTCTTCAGCATATGACCGCAGCACAAATCTTTGCTGCAGGAGGAATACCCATGGCCGTAGTGAGCGAAACCGCGCCGCGTTTCCAGAAGACGACAATGTCGATCCTTGTTGCAGTCAGCTTCTGCCACATGCTGAACGACATCATGCAGTCGCTTCTTGCGTCGCTCTATCCTCTGTTCAAGGCCAATTATAACCTCGACTTCGTGCAGATCGGCCTGCTGACGATGACCTTCCAGGTCACCGCCTCGCTGCTGCAGCCTTTCGTCGGCATCTTCACCGACCGCTGGCCGATGCCCTATTCGCTGCCGGTCGGCATGGCGAGCACCTTCTGCGGCCTGATCCTGCTCGGCAATGCCGGCAGCTTCGAGCTGCTGCTCGTCGCGGCCAGCCTAATCGGCTTCGGTTCGGCCGTCTTCCATCCGGAATCCTCGCGCGTCGCGCGTCTGGCCTCCGGCGGCCGTCACGGCTTCGCGCAATCCTTCTTCCAGGTCGGCGGTAATGCTGGTCAGGCGATCGGCCCGCTGATTGCCGCCTTCATCGTTTTCCCGCTCGGCCAGCACAGCGTGTCCTGGCTGTCTGGCATTGCGCTCGTCGGCATGATCGTGCTCGGCTGGGTCGGCAACTGGTACATGAGCCACCGCCGCCAGAATGCCGGCAAGCCGGCCGTCAGCCGATCGCTGCCGCTGCCACAGAACAAGGTCGTCATCGCCCTGCTCATCCTCGTGCTCCTGACCGCGACGAAGAACGTCTACATGGCGAGCGTATCGAGCTATTTCACCTTCTATGTGATCGACCGCTTCCAGCTCGGCGTCCAGCAGGCGCAGCTGATGCTCTTCCTGTTCCTCGGCTCCGTCGCCGTCGGCACCTTCCTCGGCGGCCCGATCGGCGATCGCCTCGGCGCCCGCTTCGTCATCTGGTTCTCGATCCTCGGCGTCATTCCCTTCGCGCTGCTGCTGCCCTATGCGAACCTCTTCTGGACCGGCGTGCTCAGCGTCGTCATCGGCCTGATCTTCGCCTCGGCGTTCTCGGCAATCGTCGTCTTTGCGCAGGAGTTGGTGCCCGGCCGTGTCGGGCTGATCGCTGGGGTGTTCTTCGGCTTTGCCTTTGGCGCCGGTGGTCTGGGTGCAGCCTTCCTCGGTGACTTCGCCGATAGCCACGGCATCGAGTTCGTCTACCGCATCTGCTCCTACCTGCCGCTGCTCGGCCTGCTGACGATCTTCCTGCCGAAGATCCCCAGGCACGCCCACGCGTGACCCGGCACGCCCACGCGTGACGTCGAGCCCGGCGTAAATTATCCTAAGGCCCTATCGCGCCGCATGCATTCCTGGTGATAGCGTGCGGCGCAATGACATGCCGGAGGATGACATGACGAAGAAGACGGTTGGCGATTGGCAGGCTTTGGCCGAGAAGGAACTGAAAGCCTCGCCGGAGACCCTCGTCTGGAAAACGCCTGAGGGCATCGACGTCAAGCCGCTCTATACCGCCGACGATCTTGCCGCCGCCGGTCACTTGGACAGTATGCCGGGCCTCGCGCCCTTTACCCGCGGACCGCGCGCCACAATGTATGCTGGGCGTCCCTGGACGATCCGCCAATATGCCGGCTTCTCGACTGCCGAAGCCTCCAATGCCTTTTACCGCAAGGCGCTCGCTGCCGGTCAGCAGGGTGTATCGGTGGCCTTCGACCTCGCCACCCACCGTGGCTATGACAGCGACCACCCGCGTGTCGAGGGCGATGTCGGCAAGGCGGGCGTGGCGATCGACAGCGTCGAGGACATGAAGATTCTGTTCGACGGTATTCCGCTCGAAAAAATCTCGGTATCGATGACGATGAACGGCGCCGTCATCCCGATTCTCGCCTCCTTCATCGTTGCCGGCGAAGAACAGGGCGTGCCGCGCGGCGAACTCTCGGGGACCATCCAGAACGACATCCTCAAGGAGTTCATGGTCCGCAACACCTATATCTATCCGCCCGAACCCTCGATGCGGATCGTCGCCGATATCATCGAATATACGGCGAGCGAGATGCCGAAATTCAACTCGATCTCGATCTCCGGCTATCACATGCAGGAAGCCGGCGCGACGCTGGTGCAGGAGCTTGCCTTCACGCTTGCCGACGGGCGCGAATATGTCCGTGCCGCAATCGCCAAGGGCCTGAATGTCGACGACTTCGCCGGCCGCCTCTCCTTTTTCTTCGCGATCGGCATGAACTTCTTCATGGAGGCAGCAAAGCTGCGCGCCGCCCGTATGCTCTGGACGAAGATCATGGAGGAATTCGAACCGAAGAAGGCCTCGTCGCTGATGCTGCGCACGCACTGCCAGACGTCAGGCGTCTCGCTGCAGGAGCAGGACCCCTACAACAATATCATCCGTACCGCCTTCGAGGCGATGTCGGCCGTGCTCGGCGGTACCCAGTCGCTGCACACCAATTCCTTCGACGAGGCGATCGCGCTGCCGACGGAATTTTCCGCCCGCATTGCCCGCAACACCCAGCTGATCCTGCAGCACGAGACCGGCGTCACCAAGGTCGTCGATCCCCTCGCAGGCTCCTATTATGTCGAGAGCCTGACCAGGGAACTCGCCGACAAGGCCTGGGCGCTGATCGAGGAAGTCGAGGCGCTCGGCGGCATGACGAAGGCGGTCAACGAAGGCCTGCCGAAGCGTCTGATCGAGGAGGCCGCGACGCGCCGCCAGGCGGCGGTCGACAAGGGCGACGAGGTTATCGTCGGCGTCAACAAATACCGGCTGGAAACCGAGGAAGAGCTGGAAATCCTGGCGATCGACAATGCGGCGGTACGCGCAGCGCAGGTCAGGCGGATCGAGGAGACCCGCCGCCGCCGCGACAGCGCCAGGGTGCGCGAGACGTTGGAAGCGCTTGCTGCCGTTGCCCGCACCGGCGAAGGCAACCTGCTTGCCGCAGCCGTCGAGGCAGCGCGGGCGCGGGCGACTGTCGGTGAAATCTCGGACGCGATGCGGACGTCCTTCGGCGACCATGCTGCGGTGCCTGAAGTGATCAGGGACGTCTACGGCGAAGCCTATCGAGACCAGCCGGAACTTGCCGTTCTGCAAGGCCGCATGGCGGAGGTCACGCAGAGCCTCGGCCGCAAGCCGAAGATCATGGTCGCCAAGCTCGGCCAGGACGGGCACGACCGCGGTGCCAAGGTGATCGCCTCGGCCTTCGGCGATGTCGGCTTCGATGTGCTCGCCGGTCCGCTCTTCCAGACGCCGGATGAGGCGGCCGGCCTGGCGCTGAGCGAGAAGGTCAATGTCATCGGCGTCTCGTCGCTGGCGGCTGGCCACAAGACGCTGCTCCCGCAGCTGGTCGAGGCACTCAAGGCCAAGGGCGGCGGCGATGTCATCGTCGTCTGCGGCGGCGTCATCCCGCGCCAGGACTACCAGTTCCTCACCGACCACGGCGTCGCTGCCGTCTTCGGCCCCGGCACCAATGTTCTCGATGCCGCAAATTCGGTGCTCGACCTCCTGCAGGGGATCAGGCGAAACACCTGATCAGAAGCTTTCTTCGTCGCGCGACAGGCTCTTCTTGAAATGCGCGATGAAGCTCTTGATGATCGGGGAGGGCTCGACCTTCCGGTAGGCGATCGCCAGATCCGAGGTCACCGAGCAGCCCTTCAGCTTCGTATAGGCGATGCCGGGCAGCTGCACGCACTGGAACGAGCGGGGCACCAGCGCCACGCCGGTGCCGAGCACGACCATGCTGGCAATGGTGATGAAGTCGCGGCCGGAGCTGTTGATGTCAGGCTCGAATCCCGCTTCGCGGCAGGCCGCGATCGTGTTGCGGTGAAAACCGACATCGGGCGGCTGGCGTGGAGTGATGAAGACTTCGCCGGCCAATGATTTCAGCGCGACGGACGGCGATGCGGCATGGGCATGGCCGGCCGGTAGCGCCACGACGAATTCCTCGCGCATGGCGATCTCGGCCGCCAGCCCCGGCGGCAGCGCAATCGGCGGGGGGGGGGAGACGAGGACGGGAGACTTTTCGGCGATCTTCTCCAGCTGTTGGCGCATCTCCATCTCGATCAGCTGGAATTCGACGCCGGGACGCGACGCCTTGAATTTCGACAGCGCGTCGCCGAGCACGCCGGAATAGGCGGCCGAGGCGACATAGCCGACGGCAACGCGCTCAAGGTCGCCCTTGGCCGCCCGATGGACGGCCTCGACGGCGCTTTCGGCCAGCCCTAAAACACGGCGGCCCTGCTCGGCGAGCTCCAGCCCCGGCCGTGTAAGGCGGAGCGACCGGCGGCTGCGATCCAGAAGTGATACGCCTAACAGCGCCTCAAGCTTGATGATCTGCTGGCTGAGGCCCGGCTGCGCAATCCCGAGCCGAGCTGCTGCACGCTCGAAATTCTGCTCCTCGGCGAGGGCCACGAAATATCTCAGATGTCTCAGCTCGAGAGCTGCGCTGTTGATCACATGCCACCTCTGTTCATAATCGGCGCTTATGAAAAACGCTCACTACCTTATTGGATCGCGGAAGTGAAACCGTCTAGTAACGTGACTGAAATTGTCAAGTTTTAAGACGGTTTGCCCGTCCGGGTCTCCATGAGGTTGCCGTGCGCCTGAAGAATGTTTCTCTTGTCCTGTTGTCCACCGTTTGTGTAGCAACGCTTATTCCCGCCGCAGCATTCGCGCAGGATTCACAGGGCGCCACCGCACTCGCGCCGATCACGGTTCAGGGTCAGGTCAAGGAAGACCCCACGGCGCCGGTGAAGGGCTTTGTCGCCAGGACGAGCTCGACGGCGACGAAAACAGGCACGCCGATCCTCGAAACGCAGCAGTCGATCTCGGTGATAACAGCCGACCAGCTGAAGGCGCAGGATGCCGAAACAGTCGGCCAGGCGCTCGATTACACCCCCGGCGTCGTCAGCCAGCCCGGCGGCTCGGATCCGCGCTTCGACGCGCCGCGCATCCGCGGTTTCGATGGCCGCCAGTCGCAATATCTCAATGGCCTGAGGCTGATGCGCACCGCCGGCGCGCCGCCGGTCGATCCCTATCAGCTGGAACGCATCGAAGTGCTGCGCGGCCCCGCTTCCGTGATGTTCGGCCAGGGAAATCCGGGCGGCATCATCAACCTGATCAGCAAGCGCCCGACCTTCGACCGCTTCGGCGAAGTCGGCCTGCAGTTCGGCAGCTACGATACCTACGGCACCTATTTCGATGTCGGTGGCCCGGTGACAGATGGGTCAGACTTCGCCTATCGCGTCACTGGCCTTGCCCGCACCGCGAGTGCTCAGGTCGACGAGCTCGACAACGACCGCTATTTCATCTCCCCTGCCTTCACCTGGCAGCCGGATGAAGACACAAAGCTGACGATCCTGACAAGTGTGCAGCACGACAACCCGAGCACGCCTTCGGGTATTCCGGCGCTTTTCGTCAATACGCTCGGCCGCGACTTCTATGTCGGCGACAAAAGCTTCGATCATTCCAACCGGACGCTGACCAATCTCGGCTATGAGTTCGAGCATCGGCTGAACGACACCTGGACCTTCCGCCAGAACGTCCGCTATTCGAATTTCGACTGGAGCTACCGGTCACTGGGGATGTCGTCGACGAATGGCGGTGTCGGTGCGGACGGACACTCGATCCGGCGCAATGCAACCTTCCAGGACGAATTGCTGAACACGTTCAACATCGACAACAACCTGCTCGGAGAGTTCGAGACCGGCGATGTCGAACACAAGCTCCTTGTTGGTCTGGACTACCGCTATTTCAGCAACAACGTGCATACGCAATTCTTCCAGGCGACGCCGCTTGATATTCTGAACCCGGTCTATGGTGGCCCGATCAGACTGTTGTCGCGAACGACAGATACGATCGTCGATACCAATCTGAGCCAGGTCGGCATCTACGTCCAGGACGAGTTGGCCTATGAGAACTGGCGCGCGACCTTTGGATTGAGGCAGGATTGGGCGAAGACCGATGGCGACACGACCAATTTCCTGCCGGCGACACCCGCCAGCCGATCCCTGGACCAGAGTGACAGCAAGCTGACGGGCCGCGCCGGCCTCGGATATGTCTTCGACAACGGCATCGCGCCCTATATCAGCTACAGCACGTCCTTCGAACCTGTGGCGCCGACGACGACCCTGCTCGATCCGGTGCCGACAGAAGGCGAGCAGGTGGAGATCGGCATCAAGTATCAGCCGGAAGGCTGGGATGGCTTCTTCTCGGCAGCGGTCTACGATCTGCGCCAGAAGAACGTCGTGGTCTCCGGCACGCCGCGTTCCTTCCAGGTCGGCGAAGTTCATGCCCAGGGCGTCGAGCTTGAAGCGGTCGCCAGCCTCGCCGATGGTCTCAATCTGCGGGCGGCCTATACATACACGGATACCGAATCGGAAAGCAGCAATGCGGCGATTGACGGCAAGCGGCTGGACAATGTCCCGCTGAATGCGGCGAGCCTTTGGGTGGACTATCGTTTTGGCGAAGGGACGGCGCTCGAAGGTGTCGGCATAGGCGCGGGTGTCCGCTATGTCGGAGAGCGTTACGGCGACCTGGCGAACACGATCGATCTCGACGCCGTCACCCTTTTCGATGCAGCCCTCAGCTACAAGAAGGAGGGCGTCACGGCGTCGCTCAACTTCCGCAACCTCGCCGACAAGGACTATGTCGCGAGCTGCAGCTCGTTCGGCTGCACCTATGGAGACGGGCGCACCGTCATGGGCAAGCTGACGTTCAACTGGTAAGGCGCTAGACGCCCGGCTGGCCGCCGAAATAGTTGAAATAGGCCCAGGCGATGGCGAAGAAGACCACGATCGCCAGCACCACGATCAGCTTGCGCAGCGCCGGGTTGACCTGGCGCGGCGGCTTGGGCTTGTTGGGCTTTTTGAATTTGATGACGTTGTCGTTCATGCCAAGGTTCTAACCCGATTTTCCGGCGAAGGGCAATCGGCGGTCAGAGGAGACCGCGCTTTGCGAGATTGCCCATCAGCGCCGAGATGCCGAAGGTCCAGGGCGGGCATTCGGTGGACAGGCGCACGGTATTGGCGAGCGTGCCGAGCCCGGCCGAGGAAATCGCGACGACATCGCCGATCTTGTGGGTGAAGCCCTGGTTCTTGGTATCGCGATCCTGCGTCGGCGCAAAGAGCGTGCCGAGGAACAGCATGAAACCATCGGGATATTGGTGATGCGCGCCGCAGGTCTGCTTGACGAGCTCGGCCGGGTCGCGGCTGATCTTCGACATCGAGCTCTTGCCATGCAGCACGAAACCGTCCTCGCCCGTTACCTTCAGGTCGAGCTCGGCCTTGCGCACGTCATCCAGCGTATAGCTCTGATCGAACAGCCGGATGAATGGGCCGATCGAGCAGGAGGCATTGTTGTCCTTCGCCTTGCCGAGCAGCAGCGCCGAGCGGCCCTCGACATCGCGCAGGTTGACGTCGTTGCCAAGCGTCGCCCCCTTGATCTCGGCGCGGCTGTTGACGGCGAGCACGATCTCCGGCTCCGGGTTGTTCCAGGTCGAGATCGGGTGCAGGCCGACATCGGCGCCCCAGCCGACCGAGGACAGGACCGGCGACTTGGTGAAGACCTCGGCATCCGGGCCAATGCCGACTTCCAGATATTGCGACCACATGCCCTCTTCGATCAGCGCCTGCTTGACCTTGGCGGCCTCGGGCGAGCCGGCTCTGATATTGGCGAGGCTGCCGCCGATCAGCGCGCCGACGCGATCGCGGATCGAGGCGGCGCGATCCGGGTTGCCGGCAGCCTTTTCCTCGATGACGCGCTCGATCATCGACTGCGCGAAGGTCACGCCGCAGGCCTTGATCGCCTGCAGATCGGCAGGCGCCAGGAGATAGGGCTTCGATGCATCCGGCTTGCCGCCGCTGTTTGCGGCGATTGCTTCAAGCGTGCCGATCGCTTCACCTTTCGCGACGCGCACGAAGGCAGCGGGATCGTCGCGCTCAAGAAGCGCGCTCAATGTCGGTGCATCCCTGGAGGTGATATCGATCAATTGGCCGTCGTGGATGGTGACGATCGACGGACCTGAAACCTTGGGGTTCCAGACGCGGCCGACGAAAAGGCCGCCAGAAGCTGCGGTGTCGAGAAGCTGAGACATGATGAGCCCTCCAAAGCTGATGAGCGATCGCTCACCTTATCATCTGATCGCCGCCCTCCAGCAGCGCCGGAAATCGATCACATTCGCTCCGTTGCGGCAAGGCCGATTGCCGGAAAAACAGACTGCACGTTTGGTTGAAAGGCTAGATTTCGGACTTGCGGCTGAGCTGTCAGCGGCTAGGGTCGAGGCCGGTTCTTCAAAATGCACCCTGGGGGGAGGAGGCCCCGCTCGCGATGCTGAAATCCTTTGAACATGTCGGCATGACCGTCAGCAATATGGACCAGGCCGTTGCTTTCTATTGCGATCTTCTCGGCCTGAGGCTGCATCTCAGGAAAAAGACCGATGACGGCTCGGATCTTGCCTTTCTTGATGCCGGCGGCGGCATGCTGGAGATCATCGCGCCTGTGAATGGCGCCAAGCGGGCGGTCGATGTCCCCGACGATACCGCCGGGCTGCGCCATCTGACCTTCCTCTATGCGAGCATCGACGAAACCTTTGCCAAGCTCGAGGCAGCCGGTGTCGAGCTCAAGGAGCGGCCGCGCCTCACCTATAATCCCGAAGTCCTCTACAAGGTGGCTTTCGTGCGCGATCCCGATGGCATCATCATCGAGCTGGCGGAGCGCAAAGGCTGAGCCCCCCTCCAGGCAATTCTTGCCGGGATTTTACATGCGCAAGTAACGACTCCGTAAGTCTGCTCTGGCAGTCTCCTCTGTAAATTAGATTACATATTTCAGTTGGATACCATGAGCCGTAGCAAAGACGATTGGATCAATCAGCGCGCCTATGCCATCTGGGAAGAAGAGGGCCGTCCGCATGATCGCGGCGGCGCTCACTGGCAGCAGGCCGGCGCCGAATACGAGCAGTTGGAAAGAACACGTGCCTCGGCTGACGGCAATGAGCTGATCGAGATGCTCCGCCGGACCGGCCGGCTGATGCGCGCTGCCGAAAACGATGCCCTGCGCATCGTCCGGCCGGAGCAGGCACCGGCGCGCAAGGGCGTCAAGCGCGCATAGAAATTCTCATATTGCGGGAACTATAATTCTCCCGCCGCGTTTGACCACATCGGTTTGCGCGGCTGGGAGGGCCTGATCCGCAATGCGAGCCATTCGCGTTCTCTCTACGATCATCACGCTTTTCATCATTCTCGGCCTCGCCTTCTTCTTCCTAGCCTGGAACTCGGAAATCGCGCCGCAGAAAGTTGCCGACCGGCAGCCGTTCGATCCTGCCCTGGTCGCCCACGGCGCCAGCCTTGCGGCGGTCGGAAACTGTATTGCCTGTCATACGGTTCCCGGGAAGGAGGCGTTTTCCGGGGGCCTGAAGCTGCCGACCCCTTTCGGGACGATCTACTCGACGAACATCACACCGGATGAAGAGACCGGCATCGGTCTCTGGAGCGAGGCGGCCTTTCAGCGCGCCATGCGCCAGGGTGTCGACCGGCAGGGGGAGCACCTCTATCCGGCTTTCCCCTATGATCATTTCACCCGTGTGACCGACGAGGACAACAAGGCGCTTTATGCCTATCTGATGACGCGCACGCCGGTGAAGGCGACGGCCCCGAAAAACGAGCTGCCTTTCCCGCTCGACGTCCGCCCGATCCTCGCCGGCTGGAAGCTGCTGTTCTTCGATCACGGCGCGCTCACGCCCGATCCGCAGCAGAGCGAGGAATGGAACCGCGGCGCCTATCTCGCCGAAGGTCTCGGCCATTGCGGCGCCTGCCACACGCCGCGTAATTCGCTGGGTGCCGAAGACAAGGCGAAGCATTTTGCCGGCGGCGAGGCGGAGGGCTGGCAGGCCTATGCGATCAACGCCGATAGCGGCGCGCCTGTCCCCTGGGACAAAGATGCGATCGCCTTCTATCTGCGCCATGGCTATCACGAACTACACGGCGTCTCGCGCGGGCCGATGGCCGAGGTCACCGGCAATCTCGCCGGGCTTCCTGATGCGGATGTTGCGGCGATCGCCACCTATGTCGCCTCCGGCATGGGGCAACCTTCGGCCGATCGTGCCGCCAGGGGCGAGGAGTTGAAAAAGCAGTTCGGCTCGGAGGCCGACGGTATCGTTACCGCGGCCGTCGATGCCAAGCCATCAGGCGATCTCGCTTCGCATCCGGGTGCGTCGATCTACGTGGCCGCCTGCGCCAGCTGTCACGAGGCAGGAAAGAAGCCGCCCTTCGGCGGCATGAACTTCCATCTGAGCACGGCGGTCAACGCGCCGAACCCGCAAAACATCATTAACGTCACCCTGTTCGGCCTGCCGCCAGCCGACGGCCAGGCGAGCGCGGTCATGCCCGCCTTCGGCGGCGCGCTGAACGACCAGCAGGTTGTCGATCTGCTCGGCTATCTCCGTCAGCGCTTCGCCGATGGCAAGCCGGCCTGGGCCGATCTGCCGCAACAGGTGAGCCGTACCCGATCCGGCGACTACTTCGTCGCCGTTCGTCCTTCCGAAGGCATTGAAAGGGCGCCGTCCAATGTCGGCGCAAAGGCAGCGCAATGACGACACTCACTGTGAATGGACAGAGTCATCAGGTGGACAGCGAGCCGGAGACGCCGCTGCTCTATGTCCTCAGGAACGATCTCGAGCTCAATGCCGCGAAGTTCGGCTGCGGTCTCGGCCAATGCGGCGCCTGCACCGTCATGGTGGACGGGCATGCGGTGCTCTCCTGCGTCACGCCGCTGATCGCGGTCGAGGGCAAGGAGGTCGTCACCGTCGAGGGGCTGGGCACGATCGACAAGCCCGGGCCGCTGCAGGCGGCCTTCATCGAAAAGCAGTCGGCGCAATGCGGCTACTGTATCGCCGGGATGATGATGAGCGCTGCGGCCCTGCTGAAGCAGAACGCCAAGCCGAGCGACGACGAAATCCGCAACGCGCTGCGCACCAATCTCTGTCGATGCGGCACGCATATGCGCATTCTCGCCGCCATCCGGCGTGCGAGCGAGCTCATGGAGGCCGCCGAATTGCCGGCCGCAAACAGGAGTGCCGGCTGATGGACATTCTCACCAGGGACGAAATCACCCGCCGCGGGTTGCTTGCCGGAACCGGCGCGCTCGTCGTCAGCTTCTCCGTTGTCCGGGCTTTTGCGCAGGATGCGCCCGCAGCCGCACCCGACAAGCCGAAGCTGCCGGGCAGCCTCGACGACGACCGCTATCTCGACAGCTGGATCAGGATCGATGCCGATGGAAAGATCACGGTTTTCACCGGCAAGGCGGAGCTGGGGCAGGGCATTCGCACGCCTTTGATCCAGGTCGCGGCGGAAGAACTGGAGGTCGAGCCCGGCGACATCACGCTGGTGACAGCCGATACCGGCCGCACGCCGGATGAAGGTTTCACGGCCGGCAGCCAGTCGATGCAGAACAGCGGCACGGCGATCCGCAACGCGGCGGCGCAGGTGCGCGAGATGCTGGTCGCCGAAGCGGCGCGCCGCTTCGCGGTGCCGCCCGAACAGCTGAAGGCGGACAAGAAATCGGTCACCGGTCCAGATGGGAAATCGGCGACCTATGGCGAGCTCGTCGCCGGTCAGTTTCTGCATGTCGAAGCGCAGCCGAAATCGAGGCTGAAGGCGCCGGATATGCTGCGCGTCATCGGCCGGGACGTGCAGCGCGTCGATATTCCCGGGAAGGTCACCGGCGGGGTTGCCTATGTCCAGGATCTGAAGCTGGAAGGCATGGTGCATGCCCGCGTCATCCGCCCGCCGAGCTATAGCGCGACGCTGAGGGAGCTCGACGCAACGCCGATCGAAGCTCTTCCAGGCGTTGTCTCGGTAATCCGCGACGGCAATTTCCTGGCCGTCGTCGCCGATCGCGAATGGCATGCCGTCAAGGCGATGCACGCGCTCGAAAAGGCGGCACGCTGGGATGAGCCTGCGACGCTGCCGGATCAGGCTGATCTCTATACCGTTCTTGTCGGCATGGAGAAGGAGGTCGGCACCGTCGCGGAATCGGGTGCTCCCGCTTTTCCCAACGGCGCCACCTACGAGGCGACCTTCACGCGGCCCTATCACATGCATGGCTCGATCGGCCCATCCTGCGGCGTGGCGCATCTGAAGCAGGACGGTACGATCGATGTCTGGTCGCACACGCAGGGTGTCTTTCCGGATCGCACGGCGATCGCCGAGATGATCGGCCTGCCGGAGGACAAGGTGCGGGTCATCCATATGGAGGGTTCCGGTTGCTATGGCCACAACGGCGCCGATGATGCGGCGGCGGATGCGGCGCTGATCGCCATGAAAGTCCCCGGCCGTCCGGTCCGCGTCCAGTGGATGCGCGAGCAGGAGCATGGCTGGGAGCCCTATGGTCCCGGCATGGTCACCAAGGTCAGGGCCTCGCTCGATGCATCCGGCAAGATCGACAACTGGACCTATGATCTCTGGAGCAACTCGCATGGCACGCGGCCCGGCGACGCCGGATCGCTGCTTGCCGGGCGCACAAAGGCGGACGCTGTGCCGCTGAAACTGCCGAAGCTTTCGATCAATCCGAACGGCAACGGCGACCGCAATGCCGATCCGCTCTATGCCATCCCGAACCGGAAGATCCTCTGGCATTTCCTGCCGGATATGCCGCTCCGCGTCTCGGCGCTGCGCGGGCTCGGCGCCTATGCCAATGTCTTCTCGATCGAGAGCACGATGGATGAGCTGGCGATCGCCGCTAAGGCCGATCCGGTCGAGTTCCGGCTGCGCCACCTTGAGGACAGCCGCGCCAGCGACGTTGTGAAAATGGCGGCGGAGAAATTCGGCTGGGGGCAGGGGGAGGTGCCGCAGGGCCACGGCCGCGGCTTTGCCTTCGCGCGCTACAAGAATCACGCCGCCTATCTGGCGCTGGCGCTGGAAGCGCGCGTCGAGCCGGAGACGGGGCGGGTCCAGGTGATCCGCGCTGTCGCCGCCATCGACAGTGGCCAGGCGGTCAATCCGGACGGTATCCGCAACCAGACCGAAGGCGGCATCCTGCAGTCGATCAGCTGGACGCTCTATGAGCAGGTGACCTTCGACCGGACGCGGATCACCAGCACCGACTGGTCGAGCTATCCGATCCTGCGTTTCGCGAGCGTCCCCGAGAGTGTTGAGGTGCATGTGATCGACCGGCCCGGCCAGCCCTTCCTCGGTACCGGCGAGGCGGCCCAGGGACCGACTTCGGCAGCCGTCGCGAACGCCATCCGCAACGCCACGGGCAAACGCCTGACCGATCTGCCGCTGTCGCGCAGCCGCGTGCGTCAGGCGGCGGGCTTGGGGTGATGAAGATCGGCCGCCCCGCGCTGGCAGGCGGGGTCGGCGGATTTGGCGTCAATGCTGCCTGTCAGGCAGCCAGCGAGTGCTGCCAGAGCATGGATGCCCCGGCAATAATTCAGTGAATGGATGTGGCTTCCGAGAATTCGGTTTCGCCCAGCATTTCCAGGAGATGGCAGCGGGCGCGGTTGACGCGGCTCTTGATCGTGCCGACCTCGCAGTTGCAGACGGCGGCGGCTTCCTCGTAACTGGCGCCGGAAACGACGAGCAGCAGGGCAGCGCGGTGGGTGCTGCGCAGTCTGCTGATCGCCGCCTGGACATCGAGCGCCCGCATCGTCCAGTCCTGCGTCGATTTCACCGGCAGCTGGTATTCGCTGAGATCATCCACAGAGCCGACGGGCTCCCGCCGGCGGCGGCGATAGGCGCTGCAATAGGTGTTGCGCATGATCGTGAAGAGCCAGGACTTGAGGCTTGTGCCGTCGTGAAACTGGTCCATATGGCCGAGCGCCCGCGACAGCGTCTCCTGGACGAGATCGTCGGCATCATTCTCTCCGCGCTCGAAGCGGCGGGCGAAGGATTTGAGGGCGGGAAGAAGAGAGACGATTTCGGCCTGATGGAGGGATGAGGCAACGGCGATCTGGGTCATGGCGGTTTCCTTCTGGTGGAAGGTTAATGCCGTTTGCCAGGCTGCGTTCCCGGTGCGCCGCCGCTGGGTACGGAAGCGTACGCGATTAGTTGCGTTTAGGCCGATTTGGAGATGCTGACGCCGAGAAGCCGCTGATATTCCTGCTCCGCGGCGCCGTAGGAGCCGTTGGCCTCTTCGATCAGGCCACGCCGGTTCAAGATGGTAATCTGGCCGCGGTTGGCGCGCACGAACCCTTTGCCCTCGAGGATGTGGAGCGCAACGGTGATGCCCGGGCGGCGCACGCCCAGCATGATCGCCAGGAATTCGTGGGTCAGCGAGATGGTATTGCCGTCCATGCGGTCGTGAACCATCAGCAGCCAGCGTGCCAGGCGTTCTTCCAGCTTGGAATGGCCGTTGGCCAGAACGGTGGATGACATCTGGGCGATGAAGGCCTGCACATAGGCCAGCAATTTCGCGCGCAGTGTCGGGCTGGTATCGATCGCGGCCTGCAAGGCAGCCGGCGCGATTCGGTACCCGGTCCCGGAGACCTGCATGAAGGTCATGTTCGGAGACTGCTCGCCGCCGAGGACGACAACGGCGCCCGTCATGCCTTCGCGCCCGGCAATGCCGACCTCTATGTCGCGGCCACCCGGAAGCCGCGCGACGATCGAGGCGAGGCCGGATTCGAGGAAAACCACGTAGTCCACCGGCGCATGGGCTTTTTCGATCTGGTAGGGAATGTCGAGGTCGACGAATTCAAGATGAGGAAAAAGAAGCGCCAGATCGCTGGGTTCAAGGCTCTTCAGCAGTTCATTGCGGTAGTGGTTGTCTTCAGTCGGCATTCTCGTCCCCACGGCCGGTGAGATGATTGCCGACTCGATAAAAGGGAACCTACCGCCTTGAAATTGCAGTACAACCGACTGTCTTTTACCGTACAAAGAAGAACGCGAGGGTCATGGAACAACCTGCCGTCGCTATCGTTCGGATCGCAAGCAAGCGGAGTGCTGCCGTGGCCGTGCGGACTTTCAAGCGATATGCGCATGCGCAGGACGTCCCCGCAACGGCCGTACGCCTCGTGTTGCGGGAAATCGATGGAGAGGTTGTCGCAGATGTCGAGTGGCCTGCAAACACTTTGACGGATGGTGGAAACTATCTCTATCCGACCGACGTGCCGCTTGCGATCGAGCGCGCCGACGATGTCTGCGACCACTACGGTCTGACAGAGGTGGCGGTCGTCACCAGCGATCCGCATCTCTGGAATCCGGCCTGGGGATATCTATCGCCCTGATCTAGCGCCTCCTCCATCCCAGAAGCCGCTCGTATTCGGCTTCGGTACGGCCGTAGCTGCCATCTGCCTGTCGCTTCAGGCCCTCCCGGTCGATGATGGTGATCTCCGAGCGGTGCGAGCGTATCAGACCCTTCCCCTCCAGAAGATGCAGGGCAACGGTGACACCCGGGCGCCGCACGCCAAGCATGATCGACAGAAACTCGTGGGTCAGCGTCAGTTTTTGCCCGTCGATCCGGTCGTGAACCATCAACAGCCAGCGGGCGAGCCGGTTCTCCAGGACGGTATGTCCGTTCGTCCAGGCGGTAGAGACGACCTGCAGTCCGAGAACCCGCGTGAAACGGGCGAGATGGCGGCGCAACTGTGGGCGGTGATCCATCAGCTCCATCAGCGCCGCAGATGGCACCCGGAATGCTTCGCCGGGAATCTGGATATAGGTCCTGAACGGTCCCTCGTCGTCCCAGAGAACCAGCGAGGAGCCGACGAAGCCTTCCCAGCCGATGACGCCGACTTCGATATCTCGCCCGCGCGACATAGACGCGATCGTCGAGGCCAGACCGCTTTCCAGGAAATAGGCATATTCCAAGGGTCTGCTTGGCTTTTCTACTTCCTCGCCGAGCGGCAGGTGCACCCGCTCGAGCAGCGGTTCCAGCGTGGCGAAATCGGCTTCCGCCATCGAAGCGATCATCAGATTCCGGAAACTGGCCTGACGGCTGCTCACGGTTCAGAGCTCCAAAAGTGCGTATGCCTTGCCCGTCGGTTTCTCGATGTGAGCGGCAACGTTGAAGACCGGGGCGCCGCCCGGCGTCCGTCCCTCGTAGGTGCCGCGATGGGCATGGCCATGGACGACGGCATCGACCTTGAAGCGATCGATGGTTTCGGCCAGGCGTGAGGAACCGAGGAAAGGGTAGATTTCCAGTGGTTCACCGGCGACGGTTTCTGCGATCGGCGCATAGTGCAGGATCACCATGGATCTCTCGGCGCGAACCTGGCGCATGGCGTTTTCCAGCCGCATCGATTCCTCGACGCTTTCGGCCACCATCGCCTTGATCGCATTCTCGCCGAAGGAGCCGAGCATGTGACGACCAAACCCGCCGGCAAAGCCCTTGACGCCGACGAAGCCGACACCCGAAATCTCGGCCGCTTGGCCGTTCAGAAGCTTGACGCCCGCATCGGTCAGAATCTGCGTCACGTCATCGACCGAGCCGCTCTCATGGTCGTGATTGCCGAGAACGGCGACGACCGGGATGGTGCAGCTGCGCAGGTCGGCCGCCAGCAGCTCGGCTTCCTTGGGCTTGCCGAGATCGGTCAGATCGCCGGCCATGACCAGCACGTCGGCCACGCCCGATATCTCGCCGAAGAGATCCTTGTAGGACTTGCCGCCGTCCTCCTTCACATGCAGGTCGGCGACGGCGGCGACGCGGACCTTTCGCTGCTTTTCAACCATCCCGGTCTTCCCATTCGCCACGGGGCTGGCCCTCGCCGCCGACATCCGCAAAGCCCCATTCCTTGACGTCTATTTCGAAATCGACGCGCGAATACATCCGGCCGCGGCAGATGCGCATTTGCGGCAATGGCAGTTCGCGCTGGGCGGCCAGGCGTTCCAGAAGCTCATCGAGCAGCCATTGCGGAACCTTGTCGCGCTCGGTCGGGTAGATCCAGCGGAAGTTCAAGATGGCGATCAGCAGGACTTCCCAATGGACTTCCATGTAACCGAGCAGCTTTCGCCAATCGATCTTGTCATGGGCGCGCAGGATCACGTGGGCAATATCGGCGCCGTCGTAGCGGTGGCGCAGCTGGATGAAAAACTTCGACCAGAGAAGCTCGGTTGGGCTGATGATCCAGACCGAACAGCCGCACATCTCCACCTGCCGTGCATCCTGAAACCAGTCGTCACCGACAGGCATCGTGCCATTCGACGAAGCGAAGATGACGTCAAAGAAATGCTTGCCCTTGAAGACCTTGCCGAGCCAGCGCTCGTCTTCGACCTCGACGGCATAGCCCTTTTCCTTGAAGTGCCCAAGGATACGGCCGTAGTCGCCCGCCTTGCAGAAGATGTCGAAATCCTTCGTCTGGCGGGTGATGCCTGTATAGGCGCAGACCGCGTAGGTGCCGGCGACCAGAAAGGGGATCTTGCAATCGACGAGTTCGCGCACGGCGTCGGCGACGAAGGGTTCCGCATCCGGATCGATCAGCTGCGGAACGGCCCGCGCCTTCATCAGAGCCGGATTTGTCTTGCCTTTCTTCGCAACTGTCACCGTGCTGCTCATTGCCCGTCCCTTGCGTCACAAACCGGATGGTCGGCCGAACGGAGGCCCTTTCAGAGCAGGACCTGTTCCAACCCGATCGGGGGGCGGCGCTTGGCGGCCATCAGCAGATCGAGTTCGATCGAAGACGGGCCGAAGCGCGAAAAGAGGTCTTCGGCCTGGTCATCTTCCAGGCCATATTTTTCCGCAAATTCGCTCAGACTGTAGGGACGGCCACGCAGGGTGCGGCCGCGGCGTTCGGTTTCACGGATCTGTGTCATGAGATCATTCTCCCCAGGCTCGTTGAGCAGAAGGAACCGGCGAAGGCGAGAAAAGTTCCCTCACATGACGATGCCGGTTGTGGAGCGCGCGATCCGCACGTGGAGGAAGCGTTAACCCGACCGGCGGATAATCAAGGCGGCTTTGGCGCTTGGAGATCTCACCGTGAAGCGCAGTGACATCAGGCAATTCTATATGCGGCATCGGGTTTCGATCAACGATCTCTTCATTCTCATGTCGGCAGTCCTTGTCGTCGCTTTCGTCGCCTTCGAGATCGATATCTTTGTCACCGAAAGCGCGGTCAGCGCGGCCGAGGAGACGATCGAACTTGATGAGGCGCTGATGCTTGGCGGCCTGCTGGCCGTTGGTCTGCTCATTTTCGCCTGCCGCCGCTATATCGACCAGAAACGTGAGACGGTGCGGCGCATCCTCGCGGAGCGCCGGGCGCGCGAGCTTGCCTTTCAGGATCCGCTGACGGGTCTCGCCAATCGGCGGCAGTTCGATGACGCGTTGCGCATTGCGGCTTCCTCGCCGCCGGCAGCCGGGCAGCAGCACGGCGTGTTCCTGCTCGATCTCAACGGCTTCAAGAAGGTCAATGACAGCTACGGGCATGCGGCTGGCGACGAGGTTCTGCTGATCGTCGCCCAGCGGCTGCTGTCGGCGGTCCGGCCCGGTGATCTGGTGGCGCGTCTCGGCGGCGACGAGTTCGTCATCCTGGCGCCGCATCTGCTTGGCGCGGAAGCCGCGACCACGCTGGCGATGCGGATCGTCCAGGCATTCGCGCATCCCATCGCCACCGGTTCGATCGTCCATCAGATCGGCACGGGGATCGGCATCTCACTTTATCCGCAGGACGGCGAGACGCCTGGCGAACTGTTGCGCAAGGCTGATGTGGCGCTCTATCGCGCCAAGGGCGAACAGCGCTCGGCGATCCGCTTTTTCGAAGAGGAGATGGATCTGCTGTTGAAGGAGCGCGGCCACATGGAGGCGGCGCTGCGAAGGGCGATGGAAGATGGCACAATCGAACCGCGCTTCCGGCCCTGCTTCGATCTCAACACGGGCGCAGTGACCGCCTTCGAGGCTGTGCCCTATTGGGAGATGGACGAGACGGAAGTGCCCGTCGAGCGTTTCCTGGCGATCGCGGAAGAGACCGGCATGATCCATGCGCTGTTCGAAAGCGTGCTGAAACGCGCCTGCGCCGGGGCGCGCAACTGGCCGCCCGAAACCAGGCTGTCGATCGATATTTTCCCCGGCCAGCTTCGGGATGCGCATCTCGGTCCGACCGTGCTTTCGATCCTGAAAAACTGCAATTTCGATCCGCACAGGCTGGAAGTCGAAATCGCCGAGGCGACGCTGGTACGCGATTTCGAGACCGCCAAGCAGGCGTTGGCGCCGCTGCGCGAAGCCGGCGTGACGATGACGCTCGACCATTTCGGCACCGGCTATTCCAATCTCTATCACATCCAGGAATTCAAGCTCGACAAGGTGAAGATCGACCGCCGCTTCACGGAGAACCTGAACGACGACCGCTCGGCGCGAATGATGCGGGCGCTCGCAGGTCTCGGCCATGGATTGGGCCTGACAGTGACGGCCGACGGCATCGAGGGCGATGCCTCGCCGCTCATCTCGTCCGGCATCGAGCATGGCCAGGCAGTGACAGCTCTGGTGACCGTCGACGAGGCCGCTATGCTCTTCCGCAAGGTCAATCCCTGAGGCGTGAAGGCGCCCAGATACACGCCTTTCTCCCGAAAATGTCAGAAGCGAGTTGAAAAATATCCGGAATTCCGCGGATCGTTTGCTTTCATTGTCAGCGCTTTGCCCTTATCTTGGGGCCATCCTTGTCGATGTTATAGGCTCCTTTTGTTAGTCGAAATCATTATCGTGGTATTGCTCACCGTTCTGAACGGTGTGCTCGCCATGTCCGAACTTGCTGTCGTTTCTTCCCGTCCCGCCCGTCTTAAAGTTCTCGCCGATCACGGAAGCCGGGGCGCTACCCAAGCCATCAGGCTCGCTGAAAATCCCGGACGCTTTCTGTCCACCGTGCAGATCGGCATTACGCTGGTCGGCGTTCTCTCGGGTGCCTTTTCGGGTGCTACCCTCGGTGGCCGCCTGACGCAGTGGCTGTCCGAACAGGGCGTCGGCCCTGCACTTTCGGACGCGCTCGGCGTCGGTACCGTCGTCGTTGCCATTACCTATCTGTCGCTGATCGTCGGCGAGCTCGTGCCGAAGCAGATCGCGCTGCGCGAGCCGGAAGCGGTCGCCGCCAAGGTGGCGCCGGCCATGGTCGTGCTGTCGAAATTCGCTCTGCCGCTCGTCTGGCTGCTCGACGCTTCGGGCAAGCTGGTGCTGAGGCTGCTTGGCCAGTCAGGCAAGGTCAGCGACGGTGTCACCGACGAAGAGATCAAGACTGTTCTGGCAGAGGCGCAGAGCGCCGGCGTTATCGAGAGTGAAGAGTCGGCGATGATTTCGGGCGTCATGCGCCTTGCCGACCGCACGGCGCGCGCGCTCATGACCCCGCGCCGCGACGTCGAGGTCGTCGATGTCGACGACAGCCCGGAGGAAATCCGCAAGCAGCTGCACGAGACACGCCGCTCGCGCGTGCCGGTGCGCCGCGGCAGCTCCGACGAAGTTTTCGGCGTGCTGTTCGTCAAGGATTACTACGACGCGATGAACGCCAACGGCCATGCTGATATCCAGGCGCTGGCCCACGAAGTTCCGGTTATCTCCGATCTGTCGACCGCTACCCATGCGATCCAGGCGATCCGCAAGTCGCCGGTGCATATGGTGCTGGTCTATGACGAATACGGCCATTTCGAAGGCATCATCTCGTCCGGCGACATCATGGAAGCGATCATGGGCGCGCTGCTTGAGGGTCCGTCCGAAGAGCAGGCGATCGTCCGCCGCACCGACGGCTCGTACCTGGTTTCCGGCTGGACGCCGATCGACGAATTCGCCGAATTCATGAGCTTCAAGCTGGACGACGACATCGAGTTCCAGACGGTAGCGGGCCTCATTCTTGAGGAACTCAAGCACCTGCCGGAGCTTGGCGAGAGCTTCGTCAAGAATGGCTGGCGCTTTGAAGTCATCGATCTCGACGGCCGCCGTGTCGACAAGATCCTCGTTTCGGCAGAGGTTGAGGAAAGCGAAGCGCGGTCGGCCTGACGCCGGCCGCCTGTGGAAATCTTATCCGGCTTACCGCACTGCTTCACCTCTGCGTAAAAGGCAGCTAGGTTTCTGCAACCCTGAATGCAGGAACCTTGATGCAAGACTTGCGACATTTCCTGGCCAAGCCTGCAGCGGTGGCGATCGTGCTCTTTGCGCGCGCCATTACTGCCGTGCGTGCCATATGGTCGGCGGAGGGGCTGCCGCCCCGCCGCTGCGTCTATTTTGCCAACCACTCCAGCCATGGCGATTTCATTCTCGTCTGGGCGGTGCTGCCACCCCGGATGCGGCGACGCGCCCGGCCGGTCGCCGGCGCCGAATACTGGCTGAAATCACCACTCAGCACATTCATTGGCCGCGATGTCTTCAACTCGGTGTTGATCCAGCGCGATCGCGAGCACCGGACCGAGGATCCGATCGAGCAGATGGCGGCAGCGATCGACAGCGGTTCGTCGCTGATCGTCTTTCCCGAGGGCACCCGGAACCAGACAGAGGAACCGCTCCTGCCCTTCAAGAGCGGCATCTTTCATCTCGCAGAGGCCAGGCCCGAGCTCGATTTCGTGCCCGTCTGGATCAACAATCTCAACCGCGTCATGCCGAAGGGCGAGATCGTGCCGATCCCGCTGATCTGCACCGTCACCTTCGGCAGCCCGATGCGGCTCGAAGCCGGCGAGACGAAGGAGACTTTTCTTGAGCGGACGCGCGCAGCGATGCTGGCGCTGTCTCCCAGGCATGCAGGGGCTGCGGAATGAACGAGGCGCGATCCGATCTCATCACCCTGGTTCTCGGCATCTTCGCCATCCTGATCGTCGCCTCGGCGATCGGCTATGTGCTGCAGAAGAAGTTCTCGCCCGACGGCGCCAATAGCGCCATCGAAAACCTGAATGCCCGCATCAAGGCCTGGTGGATCATGGTGATCTTCATCGGTATCGCCTTCCTGGCGGGCCGGGCAGGCGTCATCATCCTCTTCGCCTTCTGCTCGTTTGCAGCGCTGCGCGAATTCATCACGCTGACCAATACCAAGCGGGCCGATCACTGGGCGCTGGCCTCGGCCTTCTTCGTCGTCCTGCCGATCCAGTATTATCTGCTCTGGGCCGAGGAATACGGTATCTATTCCATCTTCGTGCCGGTCTACGCCTTCCTGCTGATGCCGATCGTCTCGGTGCTGCGCGGCGATACCGAGCGCTTCCTGATCCGCATTGCCGAGGTGCAATGGGCGCTGATGATCTGCGTCTTCTGCGCCTCGCATGTGCCGGCACTGCTGACCCTGACCATCCCGGGCTATGAGGGCCGCAATGTTCTGTTGATCGCCTTCCTTGTTATCGTCGTGCAGCTGTCCGACGTGCTGCAATATGTCTGGGGCAAGCTTTTCGGGCGCACCAAGATCGCCCCGAAACTCTCGCCGTCGAAGACGGTCGAAGGTTTCGTCGGCGGCGTGGCGAGCGCCACGCTGATCGGTGCGGCGCTCTGGTGGATCACCCCGTTCACGCCCTTTCAGGCTGGCCTGCTGGCGCTGATCATCACGTTGATGGGCTTTTTCGGCGGGCTCGTCATGTCGGCGATCAAGCGCGATCGCGGCGTCAAGGACTGGGGCCATATCATCGAGGGGCATGGCGGGCTGATCGACCGGCTGGATTCGGTCGTCTTCTCGGCACCGATCTTCTTCCATCTGGTCCGCTACTGGTGGTCGCTGACATGAGTGGCCTCGTCGCGCGGCTTGGCCGAAGCAGCGCCGTTCATGTCGCCTTTGCCTTCTTGGCGATGGGGAGCTGGGCGCTCTTTGCCAACCGCGCCTATCCGCTGCCGCGCATGCTCTTGGCAGGCCTGGTGCAGGGGGCGCTGTCGGGTTGCCTGACGCTGTTTCTGAAGCGCGTGGTCGAGAAACTGTCGGCAATGTTCGCCGGTCCAATCCGCCTCGTCGCGCCGCCGGTGATCGCCCTAATGGGATCTGCGACGCTGCTCGTCACTTTCCATATGCTGAGCGGCACGCCCGAGATTCTGAAGACGATCGCCGTGCCGCTTCTCGTTTCGACGAGCTATGCCGCGCTCTACAATTATTCGATATCGAAAGGGAGGAGCTGACGTGACCGGGACCGGAGACCGCCGTCCGCTGACGAGCCGCAATAGCCGGTGGGCGCAATCGACCGCGCGCTGGCTCGCCGGAAAATCGGTGACGCCGAACCAGATCTCGCAGGCGAGCATTGTTGCTGCTGCACTCGCCGGTCTGTTCTTCACTCTCGCCGGACAGGGGATGGGCTCCGCCCGGATCGTCTTCCTGCTGCTCGCAGCGCTCTCCTGCCAGCTTCGCCTGCTCTGCAACTTGTTCGATGGCATGGTCGCCGTCGAGGGCGGTAAGGCGGCGGCCGACGGGCCGTTCTGGAACGAGTTTCCGGACCGCGCCGCCGATATCCTGATCTTCGCCGGCATCGGTCTCGGCATCGGCTATCCCGGCCTCGGCTGGGCGGCGGCGGCCATGGCTGTGCTCACCGCCTATGTCCGCGAGCTCGGCCGCGCCTCTGGGCAGGGCGCCGATTTCTCCGGCCCGATGGCCAAGCAGCATCGCATGGCGACGGTCACCGCCGCTGCCGTGTTGTCGATTTTCGAACCGCTTGCCGGGTTTCACAACGACGTCCTCTGGGCCGCCCTCTGGATCATCGCCATCGGTGCAGCAATCACGGCGCTGAGGCGTAGCCGCAATCTGATCCGCGCGATGAAAGGCCGGGTCTGACGGCTGCGGCCGTCTACAGGCGACGCTTCGAAAAAGATTGATCCTATTTTAACTCCCCCTTACTCGATATCGGGTAAACGAGGATTTCCTGATGGCCGAGACCGATCCCGCCTCCATACCCGAGCGCAAACGCGGCTCCGGCGTGAAGATGGTCTATGAAGTGCTGCGCGACGAGATCCTCGATCTCGTGCTGCCGCCGGGCAGTCCGATCGACGAGGTGCAATTGGCCGAGCGCTTCGGCATGTCGCGCACGCCGATCCGCGAGGCGCTGGTGCGGCTCTCGGGTGAGGGGCTGATCGATACGCTGCCCAATCGCTCGACGATGGTGGCGAATATCGATTTCCTCAACATGCACACCTTCTTCGATGCGCTCGTTCTGATGTATCGCGTCACGACGCGGCTTGCGGCGCAATATCACCGCCCCGAAGACCTGAAGGCGATCCGGGCCGAGCAGGCGCGCTTTACTGCCGCCGCCGAGGCGCAGGATGCGCTGGCGATGATCGCCACCAACGCCGCGCTGCATGCAGCGATCGCCGAGGCCGGGCGCAATCCCTATTATATCAGCCTGTTCAATCGGCTGCTCGATGAGGGCCGCCGCATCCTGAGGCTTTACTATCAGTCCTATGGCGACCGTCTGCCGCAGCAATTTGTCGACGAGCACGAGGACATGATCGCCGCCATCGAGGCGCGCGACATCGATGCCGCCGACCGGCTGGCCAAGGCGCATGCCGAGCAGATCGTTGCCCAGATTCAGGCGCTGTTCTCTCGAAACCAGCGGCACGACATCGTGCTCTAGACGCCCCCAATTTCTTGTCGACAAATAAAATACAAAGTGCTAGATGATATATCAGAGCTTGAGGCGCCCCTGGTTTCGTGCCTTTCTAGCCACGATCATTCGCTATCCGCTGAAGGAGTTTGACATGAAGGCCAAGATCTTTTCCGGCGTCATCCCGGCGCTCATGACCCCCTGCAAGAAGGACCGCACGCCTGATTTCGATCAGCTGGTGCGTAAGGGCAAGCAGCTGATCGCCGACGGCATGTCGGCGGTGGTCTATTGCGGCTCCATGGGTGACTGGCCGCTCCTCAGCGACGAGCAGCGCATGGAAGGCGTCGAGCGCCTGGTCAAGGCCGGCGTCCCCGTGATCGTCGGCACCGGTGCGGTCAACACCGCTTCGGCCGTTGCTCACGCCGCGCATGCCCAGAAGGTCGGCGCCCAGGGCCTGATGGTCATCCCGCGCGTCCTGTCCCGCGGTTCGGTCATTGCCGCTCAGAAGGCGCATTTCAAGGCGATCCTCTCGGCCGCTCCCGATCTTCCGGCTGTCATCTACAATAGCCCCTACTATGGCTTCGCCACCCGCGCCGACCTGTTCTTCGCGCTGCGTGCTGAGCATTCCAACCTCGTCGGCTTCAAGGAATTCGGCGGCCCGGCGGACATGCGCTATGCGGCTGAAAACATCACCAGCCGCGACGACGGCGTCTCGCTGATGATCGGCGTCGACACTGCCGTCTTCCACGGCTTTGTCAATTGCGGCGCGACCGGCGCCATCACCGGCATCGGCAACGTGCTGCCGAAGGAAGTCATCACGCTCTGCAATCTTTCACAGGCTGCCGCCAAGGGCGACGTCGATGCCCGCCAGCGCGCCCAGGAACTGGAACAGGCGCTCGCCGTTCTCTCCTCCTTCGACGAAGGCCCGGATCTCGTGCTGTTCTTCAAGCACATGATGGTGCTGAAGGGCGACGAGGAATATACGCTGCATTTCAACGAAAGCGACGCGCTGAGCGACAGCCAGCGCGGCTATGTCGAAAGCCAGCTCAAGCTGTTCAACAGCTGGTACGCCGAGTGGAGCAAGCTCCCGGGCGCAGTTGCGAACTACAAGGCCTGAGGGTTCTATAGGTCCTGAATTTCAGACGGCCGGGGTTTCCCGGCCGTTTTGTTTTGGGAAGGTGCCACACGCCTCCCTCATTCCTGTGCTCGTCACAGGAATCCAGTCACCGCGCGTCTGCGCGGTGGAAAGAGTCCCTTCGGCCTAAAGACTTGGGCCGGCTGGATCTCTGTGACAAGCACAGAGATGAGGGAAGAACTATGCCCGTGGCCCCCTCATCCGCCCTTCGGGCACCTACCGGGGTCGAGACCGTTGGTCTCGACCCGTCCTTCGGACCCCCGAGGGGAGAAGGGGACACCGCGGCGGCCTCTTGCGCCAACTCCCCCTCTCCCCTCGGGGAGAGGGTAGGGTGAGGGGGCTCCGGGTGAGACGGCGCCTAATACTCAGCCGACAGAATCCAAACCAAGTGCCAGCTGCCTATCAAGCTGCTCGATCTCGGCTTTCGTTAGCACAATCCCCTCCGCAAGCGACTTCTCGCGCGCCGTGTACCGCCTCTGCGAGGGCAGCCGCGCTCCCTGGCCGGCGATCGCCTCGAACAGCAGCTCGGCGCGAGCGAAGGGATCACCGGCGCGGCCGGCGGCGAAAGCCTTGGGCGAGAAGGCAAGCACCAGTTCGCCGTGGCGTGGGGCCAGCGTCGTGGTGCCGAGATAGTCGAGAACCTCGGGGCTGGTGAGATCGCCGATCATGATGCCGGCGAGCAGTTCGACCATGGTGCTGATCGCCGAGCCCTTGTGGCCGCCGAAGGGCAGCATGGCGCCTGCTAGTGCTGCTTCCGGCTCGGTGGTCGGCGCGCCATTGGTATCGATCGCCCAACCCTCGGGGAGCTTCTTCCCGGCCCGGCGGTGGAGCTCGATCTCGCCGCGGGCGGCAACCGAGGTTGCGAAGTCGTAGACATAGGGCGTCTTATCGGGGCGCGGCCAGCCGAAGGCGAGCGGATTGGTGCCGAGCAGCGGCTTGTTGCCGCCTGCCGGGGCGACCGTCGCATAGCTCGGGCACATGACGATGGCCGCCAGACCCTCGGCGGCGACCGCCTCGACCTCCGGCCAGAGCGCCGAGAAATGCGTGCAGTCGTTGATGACGAGGGCTGCGAGGCCGGAGGTGCGGGCGCGCTCGGCGAGCAGCGGCAGGCCGAGTTCGAAAGCCGGATTGGCAAAGCCGCCCATGGCATTGACCTTGACGATCGCCGATTGCTCCGGCTGCGGCTCGACTTCGGGCACCGCATCCGGCGTCACCTTGCCCGCCTTGATGGTGCGTAGCACGCCATCGATGCGGTAGATCCCATGCGACTTGCAGTGATCGCGCTCGCCCGCGGTGATTACCCGGGTGACGGCCGCCGCCTGGATGGCGTTCATCCCGGCCTTGCGGAAAATCGCGACGACGCGGGCTTCGAGTTCGGCAAGGGTCAATGTGGAGGTTTCGGTCATTTCTCTGTCCTGTCTATCGGCCGGCCGGATTATTTCTCTGCGGGCGCCAGCTGCTGCGCGACCAGCGCCAGCCAGTAGTTGACGCCGTGAATGATCGCCTCGTCGTTGAAATCATAGGCCGGGTTGTGCAGGTCGGCGCTGTCGCCGTTGCCGAGCCAGATGAAGGCGCCGGGCCGCTTCTCCAGCATGTAGGAGAAGTCTTCCGAACCCATGGTCGGCGGATAGTTGTCGTCGACGCGGGCGTCGCCGGCCACGCGGCGGGCGGCCGATACGGCGACCTTGGTCTTCTCGGCATCGTTGACGGTGACGGGATAGCCGGGGCGCCAGTCGATCTCGGCTTCGGCGGCGAACGCCTTGGCCGTCATGGTGACGACGTCGCGGAAGCGGGCTTCGACGGCCTTGCGGGTCTTCGGCTGCATGGTGCGGATCGTGCCGCCGATCTTGACGGCCGGCGGAATGACGTTCAGCGCCCGGTCGCTGCCGCCGTTGACATAGGTGATCGACACGACAACAGGATCGAAGGGATCGGTGAAGCGCGAGGCGATCGACTGCAGGGCGGAGATCATGTGCGCCATGACGACCACCGGGTCGTGGCTGAGATGCGGGGAGGCGGCATGGCCGCCCTTGCCGTTGATGGTGATGACGAAGCGGTCGCCGCCGGCCATCAGCGGCCCGCTGCGGATTGCGAAGGAGCCGACTGCCAGGCCGGGCTCGTTGTGCATGCCGTAGACTTCCTCGATGCCGAAGCGTTCAAGAACACCTTCCTCGATCATCACCCGGCCGCCGCCGCCGCCTTCTTCGGCCGGTTGGAAGATCAGCACGGCCTTGCCGGCGAAATCACGGGTCGCCGCGAGATGCTTGGCGGTGGCGAGCAGCATGGCGGTATGCCCGTCATGGCCGCAGGCATGCATCATGTTCTCCACCTTCGAGGCGTAGGGCAGATTGGTCTGCTCGGACATCGGCAGGGCGTCCATGTCGCAGCGGAGCGCAATCGTCTTTCCCGCGCCGCGCGAACCGTTGATGACGGCGACGACGCCTGATGTGGCGAGACCCGTCACCACTTCGTCGCAGCCGAACTCCCTGAGTTTCTCCGTCACGAGCGCCGAGGTCACCGGCAGATCGAAGAGCAGCTCCGGATGCTGGTGGATGGTGCGGCGCCAGCCTTTGGCTTCTTCAGCAAGGGTGGCGAGGGTGGAATCGGGCGTCATGGGAGCCTCCGGAAACGCATTGGCCTGCAACTGGCTAACGGCATAGCCCGCCGCCCGGCCGTTTTCCACAGTGCAGTCGCTCCAGCCCGGACTTTTTCACCGTCTCACCCAATTGGGGGCGGTAGAATCGCGACGAATATCCGATTATATTGCAATCAGTGGACGGGGAATTTGATGTATCGCGAAGAAACAATTCCGGCGCTTGTCATAAAGCTCGTGTCGGTTGCCAATAAAGTCACTGATCTTTCCGATGTCGGAAAGCGAGACCTTGTCAAGGATACGGTCCTCAAGGTCGAGAACATCTGTGAATTGTTTGGTGGTGGCCATGACAATCTCCGCGTGATCGCGGATGAGTTGTGGGATGCGGTCTTCGATCTTGCTGCCGGAAAAAGCACGGATGCGCAGCTGAGAGCCGCTCTGCTCGGGCTGGCCGCCGCCGCGGCCGATCTGCACATCAGTGCCAAGCCCGTTCCCGGCACCTCTCCCGCTCCGCAGCGCACCATCCACTAATTCATCCTCCGAAACCTACCCGCGCCAATTCGCGTCATCGAACGCTTGACATCGGTGCGGTTAAGGACGAAGCCGCAGTCGGCGGCGATTGCGCTGGCATAGCGAGGCAATGCACGAGAATGAAACCGAGTTCAGCGACGGCGGCGGCCGGAAACGTCATCATGACAGGCATCGTCTTCATGCTGATCGGCGATATGCTTTTCGCGCTGAACGACGCGATGGGCAAATGGCTGGTGGCGAGCTTTGCGGTCGGCCAGGTGCTGGTCATTCGCTCGGTCGGCGCCTTCATCGTGCTCGGCCCGATGATCGCCCGCCAGGGCCCGGGCGCGCTGCTGCGGGTCGAGCAGAAGCCGCTCCATCTGATGCGGATGCTGATGACCACCTGCGATGTCGGTCTGTTTTATGCTTCCGTTGCCTACCTGCCGCTCGCCGATGTCATGACCTTCTACATGGCCGGGCCGATCTATGTTGCGGCGCTGTCGCATTTCTTCCTGGGCGAAAACATTGGCTGGCGGCGGTGGCTCGCCGTGTTCGTCGGCTTCATCGGCGTCATCATTGCCTTGCGCCCTTCCTCGGCGATGCTGTCGCTGCCGTCGCTTTTTGGCCTGGCGGGCAGTCTCTCCTTCGCGCTGACGCTGGTCATGAACCGCTATCTGCGCTCCACCAGCGATACGACGCTGGTGACCTGGCAGACCTTTGCGGCGCTGGCGACGGGTATCGTCGTCGTTCTCCTGACAGGCGACTGGCGGCAGGCGAGCATGATCGACTGGGGCGGCATGCTGCTCCTGGGCGTCGTCGCCACATGCGCACACCTGCTGATCACGCGCTCGCTGAAGCTAGCGCCGGCTTCGCTGCTGGCGCCGCTGCAGTATACGCTGCTGCTCTGGGCGATTGCGCTCGGCTATGTCTTCTTCGGCGATGTGCCGGATGCGCAGATCATCGTCGGCGCCGTCATAATCGTCGTTGCAGGGCTCTTCATCTTCCACCGGAAGAACCTGAAGGAAAGCGTTCCCGCCGAGGCGGTGCCGGTAGACGGCCACTAAGCTTCAGTGGCCGCCGGGAGCCGCATCCTGCTTCAGGTCTATGCGCCGCAGGATGAGCGCCAGGGGCACCATCAGCGCCGAGATGATCATCAGTACATGGAAGACGTCGATATAGGCGAGATAGCTCGCCTGGGTCTGCACCTGCGTGCCGATCCAGCCCGTCGCCCGCGCCTGCGCGTCAATAAGGCTTGAACCGCGGTCGGTGAAGAACTGCGTCGCTTGGTTAAAGGCATTCGTATAGCCGGGGTCCGACGGGACGACGTGCTCGACCAATCGGCTCTGATGCCATTGTTCCCTGTGGGCCAGCACATTCGAGGCGATCGACACGCCGATCGAGCCACCGGTATTGCGGGCCGCATTGATGAGTGCCGAGGCCTGGTCGGTCTGGTCGGGGCGCAGGCCATCATAGGAGGCCGCGGTGATCGGGATGAAGATCAGCGGCAGCCCGAGGCCGAGATAGAGACGCGACCAGACGAAGAAGCCGAAATTCAGGTCGGCGTTCAGGCGGGTCATGTCCCACATGGCAAGCGCAATGATGCCCATGCCGATGGCGATCAGGTATTTCGGCTGGAACATGCCGGTGAGCCTGCCGGCGGCAAACATCATCGCCATCGTCACCAACCCGCCCGGCGACAGCGCCAGACCGGCCCAGGTGGCGGTATAACCGTAGTTGGTCTGCAGCACCTGCGGCACAAATTGAGTGGTGGCGATCAGGATGGCGCCGGTTGCCAGCATGACGATGACGCAGGCGCCGAACTGGCGGCTCGCCAGCAGGCGGACGTCGATCACCGGGTTGGATTTCGTCAGCAGCCAGGGAATGGCGAGCAAAAGCGCGAGCGCCGAAATCGCCGATGTGACGATGATGAAATTCGAGCCAAACCAGTCTTCCGTCTGGCCTCGGTCGAGCACCAGTTCCAGGGCACCCAGGAAGATGGCGACGAGCAGGAAGCCGGTGATATCGAAGCGCGTGCCCTTTCTGCGCATCTCGGCGCGTTCCTTCCGGAGCGACTCCGGCTCCTTCACCAGCATGTAGACGAGAATGAAGGCGAAGACGCCGACCGGGCCGTTGATCAGGAAGCACCAGTGCCAGGAGAAATTATCGGAGAGATAGCCGCCAAGCGTCGGACCGATGACGGGCGCGACGACGACGGCTACGCCGAACATCGCGAAGGCCTGGCCGCGCTTCGAAGGCGGGAAGGAGTCGGCGAGGATCGACTGCGAGATCGGCACCATGCCACCGCCGGCAAAGCCCTGGATCATCCGGAAAACCAGGAGGGATTCGAGATTCCAGGCGAGACCGCAGCAGATCGAGGCGATCGTGAATGTCGCGAGGCAGAGCAGATAGAAGCGCCGCCGCCCGTAGCGCTTGGCAATAAAGCTCGAGGCAACCAGGATGATGGCGTTCGAGACGAGATAGGTGGTGACGACCCAGGATGCCTCGTCGGCGCTGACGGCGAGCCCACCGGAGATGTAGCGCAGCGCCACGTTGGCGATCGTCGTGTCGAGCACTTCCATGAAGGTCGCGAGCGACACGACCATCGCTATCAGCCATGGGTTCGTTGCGCCGGACGCGGCGGTGGGCGCGCCTCCGGCCGTTGTTGCCGCGCCGCTCATCTCAGTTCCTCGGCCGCACCGTGACTGTGGGGATCACCGACATGCCGGGGCCGATGGCGATATCCTTCGGCCAGTTGTCGACGGTAATCTTGACCGGAACACGCTGCGTGACCTTCACATAATTGCCTGTCGCATTCTCCGCCGGAAGCAGCGAGAAGGCCGTTCCGGAGCCCGGCTGTACGGAATCGATCTTGCCCTTCAGCACATGATCAGGATAGGCATCGATTGTCAGATCGACCGGCTGGCCGGGACGCATGTCCGTCAGCTGGGTTTCCTTGAAATTGGCGGTCACCCAGATTTCATCGGGGACGAACATCGAGATCGCCTGACCGGCCTGAATATACTGACCCTTGGAGCCGCTGAGCTTGACCACGCGGCCCGGCTGAGCAGCCATGATCGTTGTGTAGTTGAGGTTCTGCTGGGCGGCTTCCGCCTGAGCCTCGGCCTGGTGCTGGGTGGCAATGGCGCTCGCCTTCTGCGCCTCTGCCGCCGCCTGGTTCTTCACCGCCGAGGTGACGCTTGCCTGCGACTGCGCATAGCTCGCCTGGTTCTGGCGCAGGGTCGAGGCGGCCTGCTGTGCGGCCTGTTCTGAGCCTGCGCCGCTCTTGACCAGCTGCTGCTGGCGGTCATTCTCGTCCTTGGCATATTGCAGGCCGGCGGCCGCCGATGTCTGCTGCGCCTTGGCCTCTTCGATTGCCGCACCCGCGGCTGCGATCTGCGCATCGGCACTTAGGACTGCGGCCTTGGCGACGCCGATCTGGCCGTTCGCCTGGTCGAGCGCGATCTGGTAATCGCGCGGATCGATCTTGGCGATCACGGCGCCGGCATCGACATGCTGGTTGTCGGAAACCGGAACCTCCGCGACATAGCCTGAGATCTTGGCGGCAACCGAGAAGCTGCGCGCATCGATGAAGGCGTCGTCGGTGCTTTCATAGGGATGGAAATAGATGAGCCAGACGAAATAGCCGATGACGGCAAGGGCGATGATCGCGACGACGATCAGCAATGTTGCCAGCGGATGACGGCGAATGATCGAGGGCTTCTTCTCGTCTTTCTCGTCCGGCTGTTCCGCTTCGGGATTGGCGGCCTTGCCGTTTTCCTCGCGTTCGTCTTCGTCCAGTTGCGGTGCGGTGCGCTGATTCTGGTCCACGGCGGCTTCTCGTCTTTAATGGAGGAACAGCCGGGCAAACGCCTCAGATCTGCTTTCGGTTCCTCATTAAAACGCCGCGGGAGGCTCTAAGCAGGCTATTCGGTATCGATGCGCAGCCCCTGCTCGTCGAAGAGGTGCCAATGGCCCGCCCGCGGCGCGATCTTCAGCGTATCGCCGCGCTCGACGCGGCTTTGCCCCTGCTGGTGAACGAGGATCGGTTCGCCATTCTGCAATGTGCAGTGCAGATAGCTGTTGGCTCCGTGCTGCTCGGCGACGGTCAGGTCGGCAGGCCATCCGGTATCGCCAACGATGATATCCTCCGGGCGGATGCCGAGGGTTGCCTTGCTGCCGACGGGAAGGTCGATGCTGAGCGGCAGCGACAGCGGAGGAAGGCCGTTGCCCTCGAAGGTGACGGAGCCGCCGCCCGAAGCGGTGATCTTGCCGTCGATCAGATTCATGCGCGGCGAGCCGATGAAGCCTGCGACGAAGGTGTTGCGCGGCTTGTTATAGAGTTCGAGCGGCGCGCCGACCTGCTCGACCACGCCCTTGCGCAGAACGACGATCTTGTCGGCCATGGTCATGGCTTCAATCTGATCGTGGGTCACGTAGATCATCGTGTTGCCGAGGCGCTCGTGAAGCTTGGTGATCTCGACGCGCATCAGCACACGCAGTTCGGCATCAAGGTTCGAAAGCGGTTCGTCGAAGAGGAAGATCTTCGGATCGCGGGTGATCGCCCGGCCGATCGCGACGCGCTGGCGCTGGCCGCCGGAAAGCTGGCGCGGCCGGCGCTCCAGCAGCGTATCGATCTGCAGCAGTCTGCCTGCGGCCTCGACGCGCTTGTTGATCTCCTCCTTCGGCATATGGATGTTTTCAAGCCCGAAGCTCAGGTTCTGGCGCACCGTCATGTGCGGGTAGAGGGCATAGGACTGAAACACCATGGCGACACCGCGGTCGGCTGCCGGCGTGTCGATGACGCTCCCGCCATCGATGCGGATATCGCCGCCCGACGTCTCTTCGAGCCCCGCAATCATCCGCAGCAGGGTCGACTTGCCGCAGCCCGAGGGCCCGACGAAGACGACGAACTCGCCATCCTTGATGTCGAGATTGATGCTCGGGATCACCTCCAGCGCACCGAAGGATTTCCTGACATTTTCAAGAACGAGATTGGCCATGGATAGAACTCACTTGATGCCTGTGGAAGCGATGCCCGTGGTGATGTAGCGCTGCAGGAAGATGAAGGCGCAGGCGAGCGGCAGCGCGGTCAGCGTCGTCATCGCAAGCAGCATGTCGTAGCGGACCTCGAACTCGCTCTGGAAGGAATTGAGCGCCAGCTGCAGCGTGTAGACCTCGCGCTTGTTGAGAACGACGAGCGGCAGCAGGAAGTCGTTCCAGCGCGACAGGATCGAAAAGATCGCAACGACGGCAAGGGCCGGCGACGACAAGGGCAGGATGATGCGCCAGAAAATCCGCCATTCGCTGGCGTGGTCCATACGGGCAGCCTCGATCAGCTCGTCGGGGATCGTCAGCATGTATTGGCGCAGCAGGAAGACCCCGGTCGGTGTCGCCACGGTCGGCAGGATCACGCCCCAGAGATTGCCGACGAGGCCAAGCTCGGAGACGATCAGATAGGTCGGAACGAGCACGACGGTCGCCGGGATCATTAGCGTCGAGAGGATCGAGACGAGCGCGACGTTGCTGCCGGCGAAGCGGTACTTCGACAGCGCGAAGGCCGCCATCGAGTTCATGATCAGCGTGATGATCGTCGCCACGACGGTGATGAACAGGCTGTTATAGACGTAGAGACCGATCGCCTGGCCGGAGCTCGCGACAAGGTTCGTATAGTTCTCGGTTGCGAGGCGCACCTTGCGGACAGGAACAGCATCGGTCACCGCGATGGTGACGCGGCCGGCAGCCGGATTGTCAGGGTCGATCATCTGCGCGTTCTTGCCGACGCGGCGGATCTGCGCCAGACGATCCTTGCTGCCGTCCTTCAAGGTCACGTCGAAGAGCGGCAACGGCTGATCGAAGCCTTCGACCGTCACCGTCTCGCTCGTGTAGGGCAAGATGCTTGGCGGAAACTCCTGCAGGCTCGACTGGGTCTTGAACGATGACAGCACCATCCAGGCGACCGGCGTGAACATGACCAGCAGGCCAAGCACGAGGAAGCCGTAGGTCAGCCAGTCGCTGAAATCGAGGCGCTTGCGGCCGCGGCGGGCGAACAGCAGGCCACGGGCCGAGGTTTCGGACTTGGACAAGGCGGCGTCAGCCATTCTGCGATCCTCTCGACAGGCGGAGCTGGATGCCGGTGAAGATCAGGAGCACGACGCCGAGCAGCAGCGATGCCGCGGCGGCCAGTCCGAAATTGCGCGGCTGCACAGCAAAACCGACCTCGTAGATATATTGCACGATCAGCATGGTCGCCGATCCCGGGCCGCCGCCGGTCAGCACGTAGAGCTCGTCGAAGGTCTGCACCGAACGGATGACGCAGAGCACGAAGACGACCAGGAGAACGGGCTTGAGGAGCGGCAGGGTAATGCGGGTGAAGACACGCCAGTTGGTGGCTGAGTCCATCTTCGCGGCTTCGTAGACGTCGCGCGGGATCGATTGCAGCCCGGCAAGCAGGATGATCGTATAGAAACCCATATGCGCCCAGACGGTGACGAAGACCGACCAGAAGAAGGCCGTGTTCGGAAAGACCAGCCAGTTGACCGGCGTAAGCCCGGCCCAGGTCAGGATGCCGTTCAGCGCGCCGTTGCGCTGCAGGATCCATTGCCAGGTCAGCGCCACGACGACGGGTGAGAGCATGACGGGAAAGAAGAACACGGCACGGAAGAAGCCGCGCCCGCGAATTTCCCGGTTAAGGCAGACGGCGGCCAGCAGCGCCACGCCGATCATGCAGATCACCTGGATCGGTACGAAGACCAAGCTGTTTCCCACGGCGCGCCAGAAGAGATCGGTGGTGCAGCTCGATGCATCGAGATAGTTGCCGCAATCGAACAGCGTTTCGTAGTTGAAGCCGCCGATAAAGGGACGTTCGCTCGGATAGAGCCGGTCGCTGCCGGTCACGGAATAATAGACGTTGACGGCAACGGGCAGCAGCGAGAAGAGCGTGACCGCCAGCAGGTTCGGGACAAGGAAGACCCATGGCATGCGCTTGATGCCGAGAAGCTTCTGCAGCCCGGTCATCAAGGGCTCCACAATCCGTGCCGGCAGCATTGCGATGCCGCCGGCGGTATTTGCGAATTGGGCCTTTATGCCCATGCTGGTCTCCTTCGGGTCTGCGCTTACTGGCCGGCGGCCTTGATGGCGGTCTCGACATCCTGCTTGACGCGGGCAAGGGCGGTGTCGACATCAAGTTCGCCGTTCAGAACCTGGCTGATGCGTGTCGTCATCGCGTTCATCATGGCGCGCTGGTATCGCCATCCCTGGAAGCGATAGGCGGCAGGCGCCATCTTCGGGATCTGGCCGATATAGGTTGCCAGCGATTCCTGCGTCCGCTTGGAGGCGCCCGGATACTGCACGCCGCCCTCGATCAGCGACTTCGCCGCCGGGATCTCGACCGCTGCCGCAACGATTTCGGCATTGTTCTTCGATTGCGCCAGGTAGTCGATGAACTTGCCGACGGCCTCGGGGTTCTTCGTGTGCTTGAAGCCGACAAGCGCGCCGCCGCCAGGCATCACGGTGCAGGACGACGGGCCGCAAGGCGCCGGCGCCACCTCCCAGTCAAAGAGATCGCCCACTTCCCGGTCCATCTGGCTCAGCGTCCAGGAGCCGCCGAAATAGAGTACGGTCTTGGCGTTCAGGAAGTCGGAGAAGAGTTCGCGGTGCGTCGCCCCGCCGACGGCACCCCAAAGGTCCATCGGCATCGTGCCGTCCTTGTGCCAGGCAACGAATTGCTCGACGGCATCCTTCAGTCCCTTGTCGATGACGGGCTGGCCCTTGTCGTCGACGAGCTCGGCGCCGTAGCTGATCGCCAGGCTGGCGAAGCGATGGCCGGAGCGGTCCATCTCCATCGCAAATTCGGTATTGGTCGCCTTCGCGACCTTGCGGGTGGCGTCCGCCCATTCGGCCCAGGTTGCGGCTTCCTTCGGCACCGGCACGCCGGCCTGTTCGAAGAGCGTCAGGTTCACATAGGCGCCGTTGACGGTCAGCGTCGTCGGCATGCCGTTGATCGCCTTGCCGTTCGGGTCGAGACCGCGCAGCCATTGCAGCGTCTGGTGATATTCCTTGTCGAAATTCGCCGCATCGACATAGGGCGTCAGGTCGAGATAGTAGCGGCTGAGGCCGCCGAGATCGGTGATGATCGCCGCATCCGGCCCCTGCCCGGATTCGAGCTGCACCGGCAGGCTTTCGACCAGCGACTGGTAGGGCACGACCTCCAGCTTGACCTTGATGCCGGAATTTTCTTGCTCGAAGCGTTTGACGACCGGTTCCATCGTCGGGCAGCCGAAGCCGAGGTCGTCGCAGAAGACCGTGATTTCCTGCGCCCGGGCAATGCCCGTCAGCGCCGTGGCCGCTAGCAGCGCAGACGCTGCCCACAAGCCAATGCGGGTGAGTTTCATATCCAAGCTCCTCCAGCGATCGCGGCTAAGGGCCTCCCGCCCAGTCAGACGATCTGACTAAAACATGTCTGGTCTTACCAGATTGTCAACTGCCTTTCGCAAAGAAATTTCCGAAAGCGCGGCAAAGGCCAGTATCAGCCGCATTTGTCGCATACTCGGCGCAAAAACATTCTTGACAGCTATTGGCTTTGAGTATCTGGTTTGACCAGATTGAGGAGAAGAGAGGCCGCACTCCCACGGCCTGCTGTAGGAGGAAGACATAAAAATGTTGAGATTTGCCGTCGTCGGAATCGACCATGGGCATACGTTCGATCACGTGAAGGGATTGATTGCGGCGGGCGGAGAGTTTGTCGGCTACTGCCCGAAAACCTCTGTCCCGGCCTTGCTCGAGAATTTCAAGAAGACCTATCCCGATACCCCGCAGGTCGACCGCGAGACGCTGTTTGCCGATCCGTCGATCAACGTCATCTGCATCGCCGCCATTCCGCGCGATCGCGCCGGACTGGCGATCCGCGCCATGAAGGCCGGCAAGGACGTGATGACCGACAAGCCGGGCGTCACGACATTCGCCCAGCTGGACGAGGTGAAGAAGACCGTTGCCGAGACCGGCCGCATCTTCTCGATCTGCTTTTCCGAGCGCCATTGCGTCCGCTCCGCCGTCAAGGCCGGAAAGCTCGTCAAGGAAGGCGCGATCGGCACGGTCATCCAGACGATCGGCATGGGGCCGCACAAGCTGCAGCTGCCGACGCGGCCGGACTGGTTCTTCGATCCCGAAGCCTTCGGCGGCATCATCGTCGATATTGCATCCCACCAGGTCGACCAGTTCCTGTTCTACACCGGCTCGACCAAGGGCGAAGTCGTTGCCAGTTCGATCGGCAATTTCGGCATGCCGGAGAAGCCGAAGTTCGAGGATTTCGGCGAGGTGCTGCTGCGCTCCGACCGCGGCTCCGGCTATGTCCGCGTCGACTGGTTCACGCCTGAAGGCCTCGGTACCTGGGGTGACGGTCGTCTGACCATTCTCGGCACCGAAGGCTATATCGAGCTGCGCAAGTACATCGACATTTCCGGCCGCCCCGGCAAGGATCATCTGTTCCTCGTCAACGGCACCGAAAACACGCACATCGATTGCAGCGACGAGAAGCTCGACTATTTCGACGCCTTTACAGCCGACGTGCGCGACCGCACGGAAACGGCGATGACCCAGGCGCATGTCTATGAGGTCTGCCGCCTCTCGCTGGAAGCGCAGACCAAGGCCGCCAGGATCGGCGGACGCTAGGAGGAGATATCATGACCAAGAAATTGCGCGTCGGTGTCATCGGCGCCGGCATCGCCGCCCGCCACATGATCGGCTACGATTGGAACAAGGATCTCTTCGAGGTCCCGGTTCTCTGCTCGCTCGATGAGGAACGCGGCCGCGAGCTGTGCGCCAAGCACGGCATCGCCGAATATACGCAGAATGCCGACGAGCTTTTTGCCCGCGACGACCTCGACATCATCGACGTCTCGACGCCGCCGGATTCGCATTTCGAACTCTGCAAGAAGGCCATTGAATCCGGCAAGCACGTCATCTGCGAAAAGCCGCTTTTCGGCTCGATCGCCGATGTCGACGAGATGAGCCGCATCGTCGCCCGCTCGGGCAAGACGCTGATGCCGATCTTCCAGTACCGCTACGGCTCCGGCCTGCAGAAGCTGAAGCGGCTGATCGAACTCGGGCTGACCGGCCGCCCGTTCATGACGACGATCGAGACGCATTGGTGGCGAGGACCCGCCTATTACGAGGTTCCGTGGCGCGGCAAGTGGAAGAGCGAACTCGGCGGCGGCCTCCTCGGCCACGCAATCCACGCCCATGACATGCTGAACTATGTGCATGGCGCCTGCGCCGAGGTCTTCGCCTATGGCACGACCCTGGTCAACAAGATCGAGGTCGAGGACACGATGGCGCTTGCCGTCAAGATGCAGAACGGCTCGCTGGCGACGCTGTCGATGACGCTCGGATCCCGCAAGGAAATCTCTCGCCTGCGCTTCTGCTTCCACGATCTCGTCGCCGAAAGCATCCTCGAACCCTACACGATGGGCCGCGATCCCTGGACCTTCATCGCCGGGACCGAAGAGCACCAGAAACGGGTCGATGACGCGCTTGCCGGCTACGAACCGACGGAAGACGGCTACACGCGCCAGTTCGAGCTCTTCCATCAGGCGCTCATGGATGGCAAGGAGCCGCCGGTGACGCTGCAGGACGCCCGCAACTCGCTGGAACTCGTCACCGCCGCCTATTATTCGCAGCGCACCGGCCAGCCGACACCGATGCCCGGTCAATGTCGGCAAGGACATGAGCGGACAGATTTGCCGGAAGAAGAGCGCCGCATGGCCGCCAGCGCCTGAGCCTGATGATCGAAACCGCGCCACCCGGCTTCGAGGGTGGCGCGCAAGGAGAAGAAGATGGAAGCCGCTGCACCACCGCTGAGGTTCCAGGGGGAACAGCGGCTCTACCAGATCGTCGCCCGCCGGATCGCCCGGATGATCGAGGCGAATGTCAAGAATCCCGACTGGCGCATGCCTTCAGAGCGTGAACTCGCCGAGGAGCTGGAGGTCAGCCGCCCCGTCGTGCGCGAGGCGGTGATCGCGCTCGAAATGCGCGGCCTCGTCGAGGTCAAGGGCAGGGCGGGCATCGTCGTGCTGCCCGTGCGCGGCAACCAGGTGAATTTCGACAAGATCAATGCCGATGCCGGGCCGGGGCCCTTCGAACTGCTGGAGGCCCGGCTCGCAATCGAGTCCAGTGCCGCGGCCATGGCTGCGGAACGGGCGACGAATTACGACATAGCGGCGCTGGAAGACTGCATCGCTCAGATGGAACATGAGACCGACGTCACCCTGCTCAACGAAAAGGGCGATCGCGATTTCCACATGACCATCGCCCGAATGACCGGCAACGCGATCATCGTCTCGATCGTCGAAGCGCTCTGGGTGCAGCGTGATCAGTCGCTGATGTGGAAAAAGCTTCACGAGCATATCCACGCCCCGAGCGTCCGGCCGCTCTGGATCGGCGATCACCACGCGGTTCTGACGGCGCTCAAGCTGCGCAATCCCGACGCCGCCTACAAGGCGATGGCCCGCCATATCCGCAATGTCAGCAATGAACTGATGGAGGCCGACGAACGCGGCCGCTTCGCGCCGGACGTGATGCAGGCGGATGAGGACAAGTCCCGATAGTTAGACACAGACGATTAAAAAAGGCGGCAACCTGGTTGCCGCCTTTTTTCGTGTCACGAGGGGATCGAGCCCAATGCGTGGAGAATACCCCTGAGCTCTGCCAGGCCGCGCATGCGGCCGATCGCCGGATATCCGGGAGTGACGGTCTTGTTGAGATCGTCGAGCATGCGGTGGCCGTGATCGGAGCGAAAGACGATCTGCTCGCTTGCGCTGCGCTTGCTGTCCTCGGCGACGAGTTCCCTCAGCACGGCGACCATATCGACATCGCCTTCGAGATGAGCGCTCTCGTGGAAGGAGCGGCCGTCGCCTTCGCGCTTGGTGGCCCGCAGATGGGCGAAATAGATGCGCGAGGCGAAGCGGCGGGCGATTTCGGGCATGTCGTTTTGCGCGCTCACGCCGAGACTGCCGGTGCAATAGCACATGCCGTTTGCCGGTGAGGGCACGGCGTCGAAGAGCGCTGCATAATCCGCGGCGCTGGAGGCGATGCGCGGCAGGCCGAAGAGCGAGCGCGGCGGATCATCGGGATGCAGCGTCAGCTTCACGCCGCGAGCTTCGGCTGCGGGCGTGACGGCCTCTAGGAACTCGATCAGATGCTGGCGCAGCTTCGGCGCATCGATGCCGGCATAGGCAGACAGGACCTCGCGGAAACCCGGGATCGTCAGCGGCTCGGTGGTCGAGCCCGGCAATGCCGAGGTGATGATGCGGGTGATCTCCGCGACTTCCTCTTCGCTCATCTCGTCGAAGACCTCGCGGGCGCGCTTCTGGTCCTCTTCGGAATAATCGTTGCCGGCGCTCTGGCGCTGCAGCACGAAGAGATCGAAGGCGGCAAAGCGCTCGTGATCGAAGCGCATGGCGGTCGCGCCTGTCGGCGTGACGTAGTCGAGATCGGTGCGGGTCCAGTCGACAACAGGCATGAAATTGTAGCAGATGATCGGAATGTCGCAGGCCGCGACTGCTTCCATGCTGGCGATCCAGGCTTCGATCTCCGCCTTCGCCTTGCCCCCATTGCGCTTGACGGCATCGGGGATCGGGATGCTTTCGACCACCGACCAGACCAGCGGTGAACGCCCGGCGGGCGTCGTCTCGATCATCGATTTGCGCTCGGCGACTTCATTTTCGGTCCAGGCACGGCCGATCGGCACCTGATGCAGCGAGGAGACGATGTTCGTCGCGCCGGTCTGGCGCACGTCATCCAGCGTCACCGGGGCTTCGGGCCCAAACCATCTCCATCCTTGCCGCATCTGTTTCCTCCTCGTCTGTCTTCTGTTTCTTGTTTCGCTTGTCTGTCTGAATCAGCAGAAATAATCGGGATAGCGCGTCCGCAGCTCCGCCACGTCAGGGATGACGGCGCTGAGGTGATGCAGCATAGCCTCGCGCGCTGCCTCCAAGTCGTGACCGGCAATCGCGTCACGGATGACGATATGCTCGCGCACAACATTGTTCATTCGGCCGAGCGCCGGCAGCGTCAAGCGGCGGGCGCGATCGATCTGCACCTTTACCGTCTTCAGGATCGTCCAGATCCCGGGATAGCCGGCAATCCGGGTGATCGCCTCGTGAAAGGCCTCGTCTTCCTCGTGGAAACCCGAGGTGTCGCCAAGCGAGGCCAGCGATTTCTGACGGCTGATGATCATGTCCAGCCGCTCTATGTCGGCTGGCGTCGCTCCGCGTGCCGCAGCCTCGACGGTCGTCGTCTCCAGTGCCTTGCGCACGACCACGGCCTCGGGGATGGCGGAAACCGGAACGCGGGAAACGACAGTGCCCGATTGCGGGTAGATGTCGACAAGCCCACCTTCGGCAAGCCGCAGCAGCGCCTCGCGCACCGGCGTGCGGCTGACACCGAATTCTTCGGCGATCTTCTTCTCCTGAAGCGGCATGCCGGGCGGCATGCGCAGAGAGACGACGTCGGCGTAGAGCTGGTTGAAAATGGCATCGGCGGTGGTCACACGGCGCAGCTTCACCGCTCTTTCCGCCATGGGCGGAAAGTCGATTGCTTCGGAGCCGGACGCCTGCCGCATGCTATTTCCTGCACGTTGACTCTATTGTGCATACTAGTATATCAATCTTCATCCATTGCCAAGGCTAGCCGAAGAGGAGCGGCCCCTTTGCAAGGCTTTCAGCCGTTTCGGCGGTTGGCCGGCGCTTTGATCTCGCCTGGCAGATCACGGGAGAGCAGCTGTCTGGGCTCGTCCTCAGACGCTGCGCAAAGAGGAGGAGAACATCATGAACATCACACGCAGAACATTCGTCAGCACCGCTGCGGGCGTTGCGGTTGCCGGCATGCTGCCGAACCGGCTGTTTGCGCAGGCGATGAAGCCGGCAAGTCCCATCACCATCACCATCGCCGACGTTGCCGGCAACCTGGCGCTGACCCAGGGCATGTTCGAAGCCTACGCGGCGGAGAAGGCCGATTGGGTATCGAGCTTCGCCTTCACCAAGGCGCCGGCGCCGGAACTGCCGGGCAAGATCAAGGCGCAGCAGGCTGCCGGCAAGGTCGATATCGACCTGGTGCTGACCGGCACGGACGCGCTCTCGGCCGGTGTCGACCAGGGCCTCTGGATCGATCTCGGCGCGCATAAATCCGAGCTGCCGAATCTTGAAAGCATCCTGCAGCCGCAGGCCTTCAAGATGCAGGGTCTTGCCAAGGATCAGGGCGTCGTCATCACCTATTACCCGTCCGGCCCGCTGATCGAATACATGCCGGACAAGGTGGCGACCCCGCCGAAGACGGCGCAGGAACTGCTCGACTGGACGAAGCAGAACAAGAACAAGTTCCTCTACGCCCGTCCGGCCAATTCCGGCCCCGGCCGCACACTGTTGATGGGTCTTCCTTATCTGCTCGGCGACAGCGATCCGCGCGATCCGACCAATGGCTGGTCGAAGACCTGGGAATATCTGGCGGCGCTCGGCGAGAATATCGAATACTACCCGACCGGCACCGCCGTCGTCTTCAAGGAACTTGGGGAAGGCACGCGTGACATCGTCGCGACGACGACGGGCTGGGACATCAATCCCCGTGCGCTCGGCATCGTTCCGGCGGAAGCCAAGGTGCAGAAGCTCGATGGCTTCCACTGGGTCACCGACGCCCATTACGCGGTCATTCCGAAGGGCGTTTCCGACGAGAAGATCGCGGTGCTGATGGATGTGCTGAACTACATCCTGCAGCCGAAGCAGCAGGCGATTGCCTATGATGCCGGCTATTTCTATCCAGGCCCGGCCGTCAAGGACGTCACCATCGATATGGCGCCGCAGGAGAGCCAGGATGTGATCAAGGAGTTCGGCCGTCCTGAATATGACGACTGGATCCCGAACAATCCGCTGGAAGTGCCGCTCGAGCCGAAGCAGCTCGTCGAAGCCTTCCGCATCTGGGACGAGAAGATCGGCGCCAAGAAGGGCTGATCGCAGTCATGGCGCCGGCGGGTCGAGCCGGCGCCCCTCATTGCCCTGACATATGGAGCTTGGATTGAACGCGCCAGTCCAGAACGCTGCGCCGTCTTCGCGCAACAATGCCCGCCTCGAACTCGACGGCCTCCGCCGCTCGTTCGGCGCCTATAACGCGCTCGACGGTATCGATCTCGCCATCGAGCCCGGCGAGTTCATCGCATTGCTCGGCCCTTCGGGTTGCGGCAAGTCGACGGCACTGAACTGCATTGCCGGACTGCTCGGACTTTCCGGCGGCGAGATCCGGCTCGGCGGCAACCGCATCGATCAGATGGAACCCGAGAAGCGCGGCTTCAGCATGGTATTCCAGAGCTATGCGCTGTTTCCGCATATGAGCGTGCGCAAGAATGTCGGCTTCGGCCTCGCCATGCAGGGCATCAGGGGACCGGAGGCCGACAAGCGGATCAATGATGCGCTGGCGTTGGTGCGGCTCGAAAGCCAGGCTGACAAGCTGCCCGGCCAGCTTTCCGGCGGCCAGCAGCAGCGCGTCGCGATTGCGCGCGCCGTCGTGATCCGTCCGCCGATCGTCCTGATGGACGAGCCGCTGTCGAACCTCGATGCCAAGCTGCGTCTCGAGATGCGCGCCGAAATCCGCGGCATCCATGACAAGATCGGCTCGACCACCATCTATGTCACCCATGACCAGGACGAGGCGCTGTCGCTCGCCGACCGCATCGTCGTCATGAGCCAGGGCCATATCGAACAGATCGGCACGCCGCAGGATCTCTACCAGCGCCCGGTCAATCTCGATGTCGCCGATTTCATGGGCTTCCGCACCCGCATTCCCGGCAAGGTCGTTTCCGTTTCGGGCGACGAGGCCACGATCGAGGCAGCCGGTGCGCGGTTGACGGGCACGATGCGAACGCCGCTGAAGACGGGCGAGAGCGCCGTGCTCTCCGTTCGTCCGGAAGATCTGGTCGCCACGGGTGCTGCGGATGGCATCCCGGCGACGGTCGCCAGTATGGAATATCGCGGCCGCGCCTTCTTCGGCATGGCCAAGGCAAAGGACGGATCCGACCTCTATTTTCGCGCCGATGACCCGTTGGCACGCGGCGCCGAAACGCGGCTGCAGCCAGTGGCTGGCCGGGCACTGCTTTTCAAGGGAACGCCCGCATGAGCGGGCCGTCGCTGCGCACCCGGCTTGCCGCCCGCGGCCTCGACGGCACGACGCTCCTGGTCCTGCCGGGCCTGGTCTTCATGATCGCGCTGTTCGTCTATCCCTTCCTCTACGGCGTCGTGGATTCACTGACGCCGAAGGATGGCGGCGCCTGGTATGCGAATTATGTCACGTTCTTCAGCGACCCCTTCCAGTACAAGACGATCGGAGCGACCATGTGGCTGGCGCTGCCCGTCACCATCGTCAACCTGGCGCTCGCCTTGCCGATTGCCTTCCGCGTGCGTCTCATGCGCCGACAGCGGCTGCTGACGACGATTTTGGTGCTGCCGATCACGCTCGGTACCGTCTTCGTTGCCGATGGTCTCCTGACCTTCCTCGGCCCGCGCGGCTGGTTCAATCACACGCTGCTGGCGCTCGGGATATTCAGCGATCCGGTCAAGCTCACCAACAACTACTGGGGTGTCTTCGCCTCGCTGCTGATCACCGGCTTTCCCTTCGCCTTCCTACTGACACTCTCCTATATCACCGGCATCGACCCGGCGATCGAGCAGGCGGCGGCGACCCTCGGCGCCAGCCCGCGCCAGCGCTTCTTCCGGGTTTTCCTGCCGCTTCTGGTGCCCGGCCTCGCCGTCACCTTTTGCCTCGCCTTCGTCCAGGCCTTCGCGGTCTTTCCCTCGGCGGTACTGCTCGGCGCGCCGGCGGGGCCGACGCGCGTCATTTCGATTGCGGCCTATCAGGCAGCCTTCGAGCAATACGATCATTCGCTGGGATCGGCGATCGCCCTCATCATGGGCGCCGTCGAGCTCATCGTCGTGGTGGCCGTGCTCGGCTGCCGTTCCTTCTTCTATCGCGGCCCTGCCGGCGGCACGAAAGGCTGAGCCATGATCCGTGACCAGGGACTGACCTCGAAAATCTGGCGGTTCGCCGTCTGGGCGGTGGCCGGGCTGTTCATCCTGAATCTGCTTGCCGTCATCGCCGTCGTCATCATCAATTCCTTCTCGACGCGCTGGCTCGGCACCTGGCTGCCGGCCGGATGGACGACGCGCTGGTATTTCAGTGCCTGGAAGGAATTTCAGCTGTCGAGCGTCGTGCTCGTCACCTTCGAGATCGTCTTCACCGTGACGCTGATCTCGGGGATCCTCGGCGTCATGACCGCTTACGCGCTGGCGCGGCGGGATTTTCCCGGCAAGAAGCTGATCGTGCTGCTTTTCCTGCTGCCGCTCCTCATTCCGCCGCTGACCTACGGCATTCCGCTCGCCACTGTGCTCTATCAGCTCGGTCTCGGCGGCACCTTCTGGGGCGTCGTGCTGATCAATCTCGTGCCGTCTTTCCCCTTTGTCGTGCTCGTCATGATCCCGTTCATCGAACAGATCGATCCGCGCATCGAAGCGGCCGCCCGCGTCTTCGGGGCGGGAACGACGAGCCTCTTCATCCGCATCCTGCTGCCGCTGCTTCTGCCCGGCATGCTGGCGGCGCTGCTCCTGGTACTGGTGCGCACCATCGCCATGTTCGAGCTGACCTTCCTGATCGCTGGACCGACGACGCAGACGCTTGTCGTCTCGCTCTACTACGCAGTCTTCGCCTCGGGCGTTCGTGCGGCGCAGTCGATCGATGCGATGGCCGTGATCTACATGATCACGACGCTCTTCTGGCTGATCATCGCGCTGCAATTCGTCAACCCGACGCAGATCGTCGCCCGCGCCAAGCAGCAGTCCGCCCACTAGGCGGACTGATTGGCGCTTCGCATGAAGCCGATCGTCGCGAACCAGAGGACGACGCCGACGCCGATCAGGCAGGCGGCGATGACATACTGGATCGGATCGCGCCCTGTCCAGGGGCCGACCAGGAACAGGCAGGTTGCGGCACCCAGGATCGGCACGATGGTCGGTGTGCGGAAATGCGGGTGATCGACCTTGTCCTTGCGCAGCACAAGAACGGCGATGTTGACGACGGCAAAGACGCCAAGCAGCAGCAAGGCCGTCGTGCCGCCAAGCGCCGGAACGCCGCCGGCAAAGAGGATCAGCCCGACGGCAAGCAGCGAAGTGAAGCCGATTGCGATATAGGGCGTCTGGCGGCCAGGATGCACCTTACCGAGCACTTCGGGCAGCACCTGCTCGCGGCTCATGCCGTAGATCAGCCGGCTCGCCATCATCATGTTGATCAGCGCCGAATTGGCGACCGCAAACATGGTGATGATGCCGAAGATGCCGATCGGGAAATTCGGCGCACCCGCCTGAACGACCTTCAGAAGCGGCGTTTCGCCTTCGCCGAGTTCGGCCGCCGGCACCAGCGTGATCGCCGAGATGGCGACGAGCACATAGATGACACCGGTGATGAACAGGCCGCCAAGCAGCACCTTCGGAAAGATCCGGCTCGGCTCCTTGCACTCCTCGGCCATGTTGACCGAATCCTCGAAGCCGACCATGGCGAAGAAGGCGAGCGTCGTGGCGGCAATGACCGACCAGAAGACGCCGTGCTCGCCGCTCGGCTGGAAGGTCCAGGCGCGCGAGACGTCGCCCTGGCCGCCCGCAATCGCCCAGAAGCCGATGCCGATGATGATCAGCAGGCCGGTGAGCTCGACCATAGTCAGGACCACGTTCAGCTTCACGCTTTCACCGACGCCGCGAAAATTGATGGCGGCGATCAGCGCGATGAAGGCAACGGCGATGAGGGTGACGCCATAGTCCCCGAAATCGAACCCGAAGGCTTCCGAAAAATTGGCAGCGAAGGCGCGCGATGCCGTCGAGGCGGATGTGATACCCGAGGACATGACGGCGAAGGCGATCAGGAAAGTCAGAAAATGAACGCCGAAAGCCTTGTGCGTATAGAGCGCCGCACCGGCCGCACGCGGATATTTGGTGACCAGTTCGAGATAGCTGAGTGCCGTCAGCAGCGCGACGACGAAGGCGATCAGGAAGGGCAGCCAGACGACGCCGCCGACTTCGGCCGCAACCTGTCCGGTCAGTGCGTAGATGCCGGTGCCGAGAATATCGCCGACGATGAAGAGGAGCAGCAGCCCCGGCCCCATCACCCGCTTCAGCTCCGGCTGCTCCGGCAAGGTTTCCAGTGGCACACCGCTCATGAACTCCTCCTTGAATGTCCGCCGCTCGGGCTCCCTTTTTGGAACTAGAGCGGGAATTCCGGAAGAAAAGCAGGGATTTGCCCGTCAGGCGTGCCGCGGCTCAGATGGCGAAGGCTTCCTTGAGGCCGAAGCCCTTGCGCTCGCGCAGGTCGAGATCGGCCTCGATATGAGAGATGTGGTGCACCATCAGATGGCAGGCGCGGTCGAGATCACTGGTCTCGATGGCGGTGACGATATCGCCGTGTTCGGAATGGCCGCAGCTGGAAACGGCCGACTGGCCGTAGAGCGAGATGACCAGCGACGAGCGGGCGACCAGCTCCTCCATGAAGCGCAGCATGATGGCATTGCCGGAGATCGTTGCCAGCGTCAGATGAAAATCGCCGGATGCCTTGATCTCGGCGCGACGGGCCGTCTGGCCACGCTCGCCGATCAGACGTCCTTCTTCCTGCAACAGCTGCTTTAGATGCTGGATCTGAGACGGTGTAATCCTGGCAGCGGCCTCGCGGAGGATGCCGGGTTCGACGAGCCGTCTGGCGGCAAAGATCTGGCGTGCTTCATCCGGCGAGGGGTAGGCAACGAAGGCACCGCGGTTCTTCTCGACGCTGACCAGTCCTTCATAGGACAGGGCCTGCAGGGCGGCGCGTGCAAGCGTGCGGCTGACATTGAACAGGTTGCCGACATCGGCTTCCGAGAGTTTTGTACCGGGCGACAGCCGCCGCTCGACGATCGCATCGCGGATCGCATCACGAATTTGCTGCGTACCGGTATCGGCTGAATCGTCGGCCTGCAGGAGCGCGTTGGCGGAAGGGGTCATGGAATAGCACCTGATTACAACCCCAATGATAGCCAGCTTTGTACCAAAAGTTAAACGGATTTTGTCCTCAAATTACCGCTCAAATTGTATACGATCCTCTGCGTAAATTGCGGACGAAAGCCTATTTCCTGTGCAGAAATTTTAACGCCTGTAATTTGAGCTTTTTGAAGCGTGACGCCGATTTCTCTTGAATCTTAGGGATTTGGTGCAGCGCAGCGAAATTGGCACGGCAGATGCATTGTCCTACTCGAACAGGGGAAGACATGATGTCGAAAGCGGCAGAAATCGATATTGCATCCGTTTCCAAGATCTATGGCGCGACGACCGCCGTGCATGCCATCAGCCTGAAGATTCCGGCAGGTTCATACTGCTGCTTCCTCGGTCCCTCCGGCTGCGGCAAGACGTCGACGCTGCGGATGATCGCCGGACACGAGAGCATTTCTTCCGGCGATGTCCGCCTCGGCAATACCGTCGTCACCGACTTTCCGCCCGCCAAGCGCGGCACGGCGATGATGTTCCAGTCCTACGCGCTCTTCCCGCATCTCGATCTCGTCGACAACGTCGCCTTCTCGCTGAAGATGAAGGGCGTCGAGAAAGACGAGCGTCGCGCCAAGGCGCTCGAAATGCTGAAGCTGATGCAGATGGAAGCCTATGCGACGCGCCGTCCGGCGCAGCTTTCCGGCGGTCAGCAGCAGCGCGTGGCGCTCGCCCGCGCGCTGATCACCGATCCGGAAGCGCTGCTCCTCGACGAGCCGCTGTCGGCGCTCGATCCGTTCCTGAAGATCCGCATGCGCGCCGAGCTCAAGAAGCTGCAGAAGACGCTCGGCATCACTTTCGTCCACGTCACCCACAGCCAGGAAGAAGCGATGGCGCTTGCCGACCTGATCGTCATCATGAACGACGGCAAGATCGAGCAGGCGGCGTCTCCACGCGACGTCTTCGAGCGTCCGGCGACTGCCTTCGTCGCTCGCTTCATGGGCGACCACAACGTGCTGTCCGGCCGCGTGACATCGGTCAAGGACAGCATGCTGATTCTGGAGGCGCCGGAAGGGCAGACCTTCTCCGTGCGCGGCAGCGGCAAGCTCGCAGGCGAACCCGTCGATATCGGCGTTCGCACCGACCGCGTCCGCCTCGAGGCGGCAAGCGACAAGACGCTCGGCTTCGGGGGCGTCGTTTCCAACATCGAATATCGCGGCGCGACGGTGAAGCTCACCGTCATCGGCGCGGGCAGCGACGACTTCACGGTCATCGCAAGCGACGGCGATTACTTCGCCAAACCCGTATCGGTCGGCGATGCGGTGTCTCTGAGTTGGGCCCTGGAGGACGCCGTCCTCCTCGGCCGTGCATGAACCTCACCACCATAAGAAGGGGAACTGACATGACGACTGAAACGAAGACCACCAAGCCGGCGACCGGGATTTCCCGCCGCACACTTCTGAAAACAGGTGCCGCCGCCGTCGGTGCCGCCGCCGGCTCCGGCCTGATCACCGGCTTTCCGACGATCTGGGCGCAGTCCAACATCACGCTGCGCCAGTTCGGCACCGGTGTCTCCAACCTCAACGACATCGCCGAACAGTGCAAGAAGGACCTCGGCATCACGCTGGAGATGACGGCGACCGATTCCGACGCCGCCGCCCAGCGCGCCGTTACCCAGCCTGACAGCTACGACATCGCCGACATCGAATACTGGATCCTGAAGAAGGTCTATCCGACCGGCGTCATCCAGCCGATGGAAACCAAGAAGCTGAAATATTACGACCAAGTCGTGCCGCTCTTCAAAACCGGCAAGCTGAAGGCCGACAGCGTCATCGCCCAGGGCACGGCGCCGCATACGGTCGGCTATGTCGAGGCCAAGGACGCCAAGACCTTCGCCAAGAGCGAGACCGAATTCTTCACGATGATGCCGACGATCTACAATGCAGACACGCTCGGCATCCGCCCGGATCTCGTCGGCCGCGACATCACCAGCTGGGCCGATATTCTCGATCCGAAGTTCAAGGGCAAGACCTCGATCCTCAACATCCCGTCGATCGGTATCATGGATGCGGCGATGATCATGGAAGCCGCCGGCAACATCAAATATGCCGACAAGGGCAACATGACCAAGGAAGAGATCGACAAGACCATCGACTTCCTGATCAAAACCAAGGGTGACGGCCAGTTCCGCGCCTTCTGGAAGAGCTTCGACGAGTCGGTCAACCTGATGGCATCGGGCGAAGTCGTCATCCAGTCGATGTGGTCGCCGGCCGTCGCCGCCGTCCGCTCGAAGGGCATCGCCTGCAAGTTCCAGCCGCTGAAGGAAGGCTACCGCTCGTGGGGCGGCGGTCTCGGCCTCGCCGCGCATCTCTCCGGCGCGCAGCTCGATGCAGCCTATGAATATATCAACTGGTACACGTCCGGCTGGGTCGGCGGCTATCTCAACCGCCAGGGCTACTACTCGGCCTGCATGGACACTGCCAAGAAGTTCATGTCGGAAGATGAATGGGGTTACTGGATCGAGGGCAAGGCTGCGAAGGGCGACATCAAGGGGCCCGACGGCAAGGTCATGGAAAAGGCCGGTGCGGTTCGCGACGGCGGTTCCTTCGAGGAGCGCATGGGCCACGTCGCCTGCTGGAATTCCGTCATGGACGAAGACCGCTACATGGTCCGCCGCTGGAACGAGTTCATCGCGGCGTAAGGCGCAAGACAGATGCCCTTCTCCCTTTCGGGGAGAGGGGCACCCAATACCCTCATTCCTGTGCTTGTCACAGGAATCCAGCCAGCCCAAGTCCTTGGGCTGGAAAGACTCTTCCGCGCCGCGGACGCGACGCTGCTGGATCCCTGTGACAGGCACAGGGATGAGGGAGTGGGGATGCAGCCCTCCTACCAGATCAGATGGAGACCTAAGACATGGCGACGATCGCTTCAACAGAGACACACGAGACGGTTGAGCGCGTCCGACGCAGCAGCGCGCGCCTGCCGCTCGCGGCGATCTCCTATCTGCAGGCACTGCCGCTGATCGTCATTCTCGGCTTCTTCTTCCTGCTGCCGATCGCGATGATCGCCGTCGTCAGCTTCTGGGACTATGATTTCGCCGGTCTCTATCCGGCCTTCCTGACCATGAACTACACCGATACGCTCGGATCGTGGGTGACCTGGAAGACATACCTCAACACCCTGAAATTCATGGTCATCGTCTGGACGCTGACGCTGTTCATCGGATTCTGGGTCGCCTATTTCCTGGCCTTCCACATACGCAAGACCTCGACGCAGATGATCCTCTTTCTCGTCTGCACCGTGCCGTTCATGACCTCGAACATCATCCGCATGATCTCGTGGATCCCGGTGCTCGGCCGCAACGGCCTGGTCAATTCGGCGCTGGTGTCCGCCGGCATCGTGCCGCAGCCGATCGAGTGGCTGCTCTATTCGGATTTCGCCGTGGTGCTCGCCATGGTGCATCTCTACACGCTGTTCATGGTGACGCCGATCTTCAACACGCTGATGCGCATCGACCGCTCGCTGTTCGAGGCGGCGCGCGATGCCGGCGCCAGCGGCTGGCAGGTGCTCTGGAATGTCGTGTTGCCGCTTGCCAAGCCCGGCATGGCGATCGGCAGCATCTTCGTCGTCACCCTCGTCATGGCAGACTTTTCGACGGTGCAGGTCATGTCCGGCGGGCAGAGCGCCTCGGTGGCGCTCATGATGAAGAACCAGATGTCGCTGCTGCAATATCCGGCGGCCGCCGCCAATGCCGTGGTTCTGCTAATCGTCGTGCTGATGATGGTCGCCGCCATCCTGCGCGTCGTCGATATCCGCAAGGAGCTTTGACATGGGTCACGAAAAGCGCGGTCTCGAATTCTACGTTCTGGCCATCTTCTTCCTCGTCTTCGTGCTGTTCCTATACGGCCCCCTCTCGGCGATCGTCATTCTCTCCTTCCAGGGGCCGGATGGCGGCCTGACGTTTCCGCTGAATGGCGTCTCGCTGCATTGGTTCGGCAATCTATTCGAAAAGCAGGCGGTGGGTGATTTCGGCGCCTCGTTCAAGCGCTCCTTCGCGCTCGGCCTGATGGTCATGGCGGTCACCGTCACCGTGTCGCTGTTGGCTGGGCTTGCCTTCCGCCGCAAATTCCGTGGGGCCACCGTGCTCTTCTACGCGACGGTGGCCAGTCTCGTCGTGCCGTCGATCATCATTTCGCTCGGCATCGGCGTAGTCTTCCAGCAGGGCGGCCTTAAGCCCGCCTGGTATTCGTCTGCCTTCGGCGCGCATCTCACCTGGACGCTGCCCTTCGGCGTTCTGATCATGTTTGCGGTCTTCAACCGGTTCTCGCCGGCATATGAAGAAGCCGCCCGCGATCTCGGCGCTAGCTCCTGGCAGACGTTCCGGCATGTGGTCTTGCCGATGATCCTGCCCAGCCTGATCGGCGTCGGCCTGTTCGGCTTCACGCTCTCCTATGACGAATTCGCCCGCACGCTGATGACATCAGGCAGCTACAATACGCTGCCTCTCGAAATCTATGGCATGACGACCAATGTCACGACGCCGGTGCTCTATGCGCTCGGCACGGTGACGACGGTCTTCTCCTTCACCATCATTCTCGTCGCGCTCGGCATCATGATGATGCTGAGCCGCCGCCAGGCAAAGATGAAATAATGCGCATATTGCTGGTCAATCCGAATACCACGGCCTCGATGACCGAAAAGGCCGCGGTGGCCGCCCGCGCGGTTGGCGCGCCGGGAACCGAAATCATCGCCGCCACCTCCCGCATGGGCCCGGTTTCCATCGAAGGGCATTATGACGGGGCGTTGGCGATTCCCGGCCTGCTGAGCGAACTGAAGGACCGTCAGGCGTCGGGTTACGACGCCGCCATCATCGCCTGTTTCGACGATACCGGGCTGGAGGCCGCCCGCAGCTTCTGCGACGTGCCGGTGCTTGGTCTATGCGAATCCGCCGTCGCGACGGCAGGTTTCCTTGCGCAGCGCTTTACCGTGGTGACGACGCTCGAGCGTTCGCGAGTGCTGATCGACAATCTTGTGCGCCGCTATGGCATGGGGGATCGGGCAAAGGTTCGGGCTTCCGACATTCCCGTCCTCGAGCTTGAGAACGAGGCTTCCGGCGCGATCGGCAAGCTGCGGGCCGAGATCGAGCGGGCGCTCGCCGAAGAAGGCGCCGAGGCGATCGTACTCGGCTGCGCCGGGATGACCGATCTTGCCCGCGAGCTGCAGGCGCACTACGGGGTACCCGTCGTCGATGGTGTCGCGGCGGCCGTGAAGCAGGCGGAAGCGCTGGTTTCGCTCGGTCTTTCGACGAGCAAGCGCGGCTCCTACGCTTCGCCGCTACCGAAGCCTTTTGCCGGCGCGATGAGCCATTTCGCCCCTCTCGGGTGATGCCTGCCGCGTCACCTTGACGCCCTCCGCGCATCGCCGGACACTCTCTCCTCGACAGCTCTCGCCTCAGGTGCTTTTCTGATGCCGCACGCGCGCTATTTCCACTGCGCCGAGCCCACGATGGAGGATCAGGTCAGTGTCGCAGCCATCCACCCCTCCAGGCGCGCCGGGTATCGAGCCGCGCTGGACCTCGAGCGACAAGACCGCCGTTGGGCGTGCGGCCGGGGAGGCGGGCAATCTCTGGTTCACCACGAGCCACGGCATCCTCAACGAAGTCTACGCGCCGCGCCTCGACCAGGCGAGCATCCGCGATTTCGGCTTCGTGGTGACGGCGAAGGACTATTTTTCCGAAGAGAAGCGCGATGCCGATCATGTCGTCGAAACGCTGGAGGACGGCGTTCCCGCCTTTCGCCTGACCAACACATCCGGAGACGGCCGCTATAGGATCACCAAGGTGATTCTTGCCGATCCCGATCGCGAGGTCGTGCTGCAGGACATCCATTTCGAGGTGCTGGTCGGTGATCTCCAGGATTATCAGCTGCATGCGATCGTCTCGCCGCATCTCGTCAATGGCGGCGCCAACAACACCGGCTGGTACGACGATTTCAAGGGGCATCCGATGCTCTTCGCCTATGGGACCGGCCGTTCGCTGGCGGTCGCCTCGTCGGTGCCCTGGCTCGCGCGTTCGGTCGGCTACGTCGGCTTTTCCGATGCGTGGCAGACCTTGTCACGCGGCCAAGGTCTGCGTGAGGACTATCAGCGCGCCGAGGACGGCAATGTCGCGCTCGGCGGCACGGTCGACCTGTCGCAGACGGGCGGGCGCGCCCTCCTTGCGCTCGGCTTCGGAACGCAGCCCGAGGAAGCGGCTTTTCGCGTGCTGCTCAGCCTTCAGCAGGGTGTCGAACCGGCGCTGAACTCGTTCAAATCATGCTGGCGGGAATGGCAGGGCAAGCTTCTGCCGCTCGACGAGCCGCATGATCCGCGCGAGATCAACCGCTACCGCGTCAGTACCGCGGTTCTGGCGACGCATCGCGACGACGCTTCGGGCGCGATCATCGCCAGCCTGTCGATCCCCTGGGGCTCGTCGAAAGGCGACGACGATCTCGGCGGCTATCATCTCGTCTGGACGCGCGATCTCGTCGAAACCGCGGGCGGGCTGCTGGCGGCAGGTGCCGAGAAGGATGCGCTCGCCGTCCTTGATTATCTCGTGGCGACGCAGGAGGCGGATGGCCATTGGGTGCAGAATTCATGGCTGGACGGACGTCCATACTGGAAGGGCATCCAGATGGACGAAACCGCCTTTCCTGTCATCCTCTACGACATGCTGCTGCGGGCAAAGGTGATCGGCCCCGCCGATGCAGGACGCTACAAGGCGATGATCAAGTCGGCTGCCCGCTATATCGTCCGCAACGGTCCCTGCACTCAGCAGGACCGGTGGGAAGAGGATGGCGGCTATTCGCCCTTCACGCTCGCGGTCGAGATCGCCGGGCTGCTCGCCGCTGCAGATGCGATGGATGTATCAGGCGAGGCGGACGTGGCCGGTTATCTGCGCGAGGTCGCCGACAGCTGGAACGAGCAGATCGAAAGCTGGACCTATGCGTCCGGAACGGAGCTGTCGAAAAGCCTTGGCATCCACGGCTATTACATGCGGATCGGCAGTTTCACCGGTGAAGGGCATGCGCGCTCGCCGGCGCTGGTGCCGATCAAGAACCGTGCCAACGCGGAAATGACGCTGGAATCCGGCCTGCTCGTCAGTCCGGATGCACTGGCGCTCGTCCGCTTCGGCCTGCGGGCGGCGGACGATCCGCGGATCGTCAATACGGTGAAGGCGATCGACGCGCTGCTGAAGCGCGACCTGCCGGCCGGGCCCTACTGGTATCGCTATAACGAGGACGGCTACGGCGAGAAGGAGGACGGTTCGCCCTTCGACGGCGCCGGTATCGGCCGCCTTTGGCCGCTCCTCACAGGCGAGCGGGCGCATTTCGAGATTGCCGCCGGACGGACCGAAGAGGCAACCCGGCTGCTGGCAACGCTGGAGGCTTCAGCAAGCCCCGGTGGGCTGCTGCCGGAGCAGATCTGGGACGAGGCCGATATCGCCGACAAAGAATTGTTCCTCGGCCGCCCCTCGGGCAGTGCCATGCCGCTCGTCTGGGCGCATGCCGAGCATATCAAGCTGCTGCGCTCGCTAAAGGACGGCGCCGTCTTCGACATGCCGCCGCAGACCTTGGCGCGCTACGTCAAGGGCAAGCCGGCACCCGCGCCGTGGATCTGGCGCACCAATTCCACCTATGACACGATCACGGCCGGGCGCCTGCTGCGCTTCGAGCTCTTCGAGCCCGCCTATGTCCACTGGTCGGCGGACAGCTGGAAGACGGTGCAGGATGTGACCGCCCGGGACACCTCGATGGGCACCTGGATCGCCGACCTCTCGACGGATGGCATCGCCGTCGGATCGGTCATCTCCTTCACGATCTTCTGGACCGGCCGCAACGATTGGGAGGGCCGGGATTTCCAGATCGCGGTCACGACCTAGTTCTTCCCTCCCGACATATCCACACGATACCCGAAAGCAGGATTTCTCCATGGACGCCTCCGCCGATACCTCCGCCAGCCAGAAGACGGTTCTTGCCATCGATCTCGGCGGCTCGCATGTGAAGGTGCTCCTCAGCACCGGCGGCGAAAAGCGGGCGATGGTCTCTGGCCCGGGCATGTCGCCGGACAAGATGGTCAAGGCCGTCAAGGAGATGGCGAAAGGGCTGGAATTCGACGTGATCGGCATGGGCTATCCCGGCCCGATCGAAAACAACCGGCCGTCGCTTGATCCGCATAATCTGGCGCCCGGCTGGAAGGACTATGATTTCGAAAAGGCTTTCGGCAAGCCGCTGAAGCTCGTCAACGATGCGCTGATGCAGGCGATCGGCAGCTATGAAGGCGGGCGAATGCTGTTTTTGGGCCTCGGCACCGGTCTCGGCGCGGCCATGGTGGCCGACAAGGTCTGCCTGCCGATGGAGCTTGCCCATCTGCCCTACAAGAAAAAGCAGACTTTCGAGGATTATGTCGGCCTGCGCGGGCTCGAGGCGCATGGCAAGGCGAAATGGCGCAAGTCCGTCGCCGATGTCGCGGCCCGGCTGAAAGCAGCGCTGCAACCAGATTACATCGTCATCGGCGGCGGCAATGTCGACAAGATCAAGGACCTGCCGGAAGACTGCCGCCGTGGCGACAACGAAAACGCTTTCAAGGGCGGTTTCCGGATCTGGCAGGATCCCGAACTGAAGCTGTAACGACGGACAGCGCACCGGCGGAAGCAGCCCCGGTCTCCCCAAATCTACCTCTCACCGGGAATTCGTCTTGCCACTCACGACGTCCTGTATGGCAATCGCTCGCCGGCACTGCCTCGATGGAGAATTCGCGTGCATCGCGTGGCCGCGCACTGCTAATCGTCTGCTGGCCGCCGCCGAATCAGGCGGCCGGCAGAGGACCCCTGACGATGTCTGACTTTGTGCTCCTGTTTCTCGCCGGCTTGCTTGCAGGCAGCATGAATGCGCTTGCGGGAGGCGGTTCCTTCGTCTCCCTGCCTGCCCTGATTTCGGTTGGCGTGCCGTCGGTCACGGCGAACGCGACGAGTACATTGGCTCTGTTTCCCGGGGGTGTCGCGAGTTCATGGGTCTATCGCAACGGGGTCGGCAATGTTTGCGGTGTCGGTGTGCTTCCGATCGCGGTCGCGACAATCCTGGGCGGCGTGGTGGGGAGCGTGCTTTTGCTGCTCACCCCGACGACATTGTTCGACGCCATCCTCCCGTGGCTTCTGCTGATTGCGACAGTCATGCTGGCCGCGGGTCCGCAATTGAGTACGCGGCTGCGCACGCATATCCATCCCGGGGTCATGGTGGTCGCGCCGATTCAATTCGCCCTTGGCGTCTATGGCGGCTATTTCGGAGGAGCGGTCGGGCTGATGATGCTGGCCGCATGGAGCGCATTGGGTGGCGGCGACATCAAGACCCTCAATCCGACGCGAATGGTCATGGTCACCGCGGCCAATGCCGTTGCCGTCGTCGTTTTCGTTGTCGCGGGGGCAATCGAATGGACGCAATGCGTTCCGATGATCGTGGGAGCCGTTGCCGGAGGTTGGGCCGGCGCACATATCGGACGCAAGCTGCCACCCCCGGCCATTCGCGCTCTCACCCTCGCGACGGCCGTCCTGACCACGGCAGTCTTCTTCGGGCGAGCCTATTTCTGAACGTATCGACTAGTGGTGTTCCACCGGGGATCAACCTCAGCCGCGACAACCACGAAATGCTGCACGTCTAACCAGATGAGGAAGAGGAGATCATGCGTTCGTCAAAAGTCATCCATGTCGTCAGTTGTCATGCCGAAGGTGAGGTCGGCGACGTGATCGTCGGCGGCGTCCTGCCCCCTCCGGGCGAAACGCTCTGGGAGCAATCGCGCTTCATCGCCCGCGACGAAACACTCCGGAACTTTGTGCTGAACGAACCGCGCGGCGGCGTCTTCCGCCATGTGAACCTGCTTGTGCCGCCGAAGAACCCGAAGGCGCAGATGGGGTGGATCATCATGGAGCCTGCCGATACGCCGCCGATGTCCGGCTCGAACTCGATCTGCGTCGCAACCGTACTGCTCGACACCGGCATCATACCGATGCAGGAGCCGGTGACCAAAATGATCCTCGAGGCGCCCGGCGGCCTGGTCGAGGTGACCGCCGAATGCCGCAACGGCAAGGCGGAGAGGATCGAGGTGCGCAACGTGCCGTCCTTCGCGGACAAGCTCGGCGTGCCGCTGGATGTCCCCGGCATTGGAACGATCACCGTCGATACGGCCTATGGCGGCGACAGCTTCGTGATCGTCAATGCCGAAGATCTGGGCCTGACGATCAGGCCCGAAGAAGCGCGGGCGATCGCCGAGATCGGCGTGCGGATCACAAAGGCAGCCGACGAGCAGATCGGCTTCGCTCATCCGGAAAATCCGGAATGGGACCATTTCTCGTTCTGCCAGATCACCACGCCGGTCACCCGCGAGGCGGGAAAGCTGACGGCGACCAATGCGGTCGTCATTCGCCCCGGCAAGATAGACCGGTCGCCGACCGGGACGGGTTGTTCGGCGCGCATGGCCGTGCTGCATGCCAAGGGCGAAATGGCGATCGGCGAAACTTTCGTCGGAAAATCGATCATCGGTTCCGAGTTCCATTGCTCGATCCAGTCAGAGACGACGGTCGGCGGCCGCCCGGCCATCTATCCGCTGATCAAGGGCCGGGCATGGATCACCGGCACGCACCAGCTGATGGTCGATCCCTCGGATCCCTGGCCTTCGGGCTATCGCCTGTCGGATACCTGGCCGATGGAACGGGACACGGCCTGATCTCGTATCGGCGTCAGTGCCGGGTGATCATCCGCAAGGCTGGATGTGCCGAAGCGGTCAAGCGCCCATCGGCGACGCGGTTGCGCCCGGCCGCTTTGGCCTCGTAGAGACCCCCGTCGGCCCGCGAGATGGCGTCGTGAATCGAGGCGTCGGTCGAGGCGAGCTCGCCAATCCCGAAGCTCGCCGTGATCCCGCTCGAAATTCCAAGTGCGCGCCAGTCGTAATCGGCAACCGCCTGGCGCATCGTCTCGGCCAGCGCTTTCGCTTCTCTTGCGCCAATCTGCGGCACATAGACCACAAATTCCTCGCCGCCAAAGCGTGCGACCATCCCGCCTCTGGGTACAATAATTTGCAGGATCTTTGCGCAGGCGGCGAGAACACGGTCACCGGCCGCATGGCCGTATCTGTCGTTGACCGCTTTGAAGTGGTCGATATCGCAGGCAATGATGGCGCCCTTCGGCGCCTGCGCACCGCTGTTCTGTTTGAGCATGCGCTCGAAGCCGCGCCGGTTCAAAACCTGCGTCAGCGGATCGCGATCCGCCGCGTCGCGATAGCCGGCTATCAGCCTCAAGACAATGCTCGCGATTGCGCTGAGGGCGAGCAGCATGCCGAGAACGCCGTCGCTTGCCTGCATGAAGTAGGCATATTGGGAAGACGCGAATTGGTCGATCTCTCCCGGATGGGCCAATGCGACCAGGAAGATGTTTCTGACGACGGTATTGAGCGCGACAGCAGCCGTCATCCCGATCACGGCGTAGTCGGACAGGGAGCGCGCGGTTCGCAGGACGAATGGCAAGGGAGACGCCATCAGGATGACGAAGCCCGCGTCGCCGATCAGCAGTTCCAGTGCGAGACTGTTGCGAATATGGACGGCAAACAGCGTTCCGGCGAAAACGGCAAGCGCAAAGATGCGCCGGATCAGCAGAAGGCGCTCCAATCCGAAATGCACGAACAGCGCCTGGGAATTGCAATAAGCCGCAGCGATGAACAGCGCGTCGGCGATGGTTGCCTGGAAAGGGGCGGGCAGGTCGCTAAGGACCCAGGGCGTCAGAAATCCGCCTGCCGCCGCAAGATAGCCAAGACCCCAGCGTATCGCGGATTTCGAACCGGAAAACCCGAGCGCGAGCAGAAGGCATCCGAAGCAGATGAAGATAAACGGGAGGAGAAAGGCAAAGCCGGCTTCGGTACTCATGACGCATCCTGCCGCAGCAGCTCATTCAGACGTGCGTTTTATCAATCAAGTCTTAACAGACCTTTGGCGCAAGGCGGCCGAACGGCGGGTGCCGCATCGCCATGTTTCTTGAGATTTCGGTAAGGTTCTGGCGGTAGGCTCGGCTAGCGTTAACGAAGCCTTACCTGTAGCCGATGATCCGACGTGTTCTCATTGTTGTGATGATCATGCTGACGACGATCGGCAGCGCTCAGGCGTGCTTTCCTATTGTCGCTGCCGCCATGACGGCACAGACCGAGATTCTCGACGAAAACGACGTGCTGTCCGATCAGGCCGATCTCGATCTCGGCCATGCCCATGACGGCGATCCGTGGATCAGGCGGTTAATTAACAGTGCTGGGCCCGATGCCTGGGACATGTCCGACGTAGCCTTCCATCCGGTCGCATTGACGCGTCTCAAGGGCCGGATGTTCGCTCCCATGCACCGGCCGCCGATCGAAGAGCGCATTGCGTTCCCGTCCGATCAACCAGCCGAGAGCAGCTCCGCGACCACCTGACGACGATCAGGGCTGCTCGAAAGAGAGCCCCGATGTTGCCTGCCGATAGATTAATCCGCCCTGCCTCGCCGCGACACGCCCGAAAGTGGGGAGGGCGCGGACGATGAGCTTTGTCTCGAAAATCATCCTCGCCAAACGCCGCGGCCATCTCAATGTCTCGGCTCTCCGCGTGCGCGGCAGGCGAAAAGTCGATGTCGGCAGACAGGCTAGGACGCGGGTTCTTCTCGTCACCATCGCGCTGGCCATCGCATTCGCGGCCAATGCCGTGCGCCTCGTCCAATACGGCGTTCGCGATCCGCAGGCGGCATCCGACATCCTGCCGCCGGACAAGCTGCTTGCGTCGCGGCCCGACATCCTCGATCGCCACGGACAGCTGCTGGCAACCGATATCCGGACCGTCTCGATGTTCGCGGAGCCCAACAGGATCGTCGATGTGGACGAAGCCGTCGAGAAGCTCGCCACGATCTTCCCCGATCTCGACCGTCGGGGAACATACGCAAAGCTCTCCGTGAAGACCTCGAAATTCGCCTGGCTTCGCCGGCAGATCACACCGCGCCAGCAAAGTCAGATCCTGGCGCTTGGAATACCGGGTGTCGGGTTCCGCCCGGAGAAGAAGCGCTTCTATCCGGGTGCCAACACGGCGGCCCACGTTGTCGGCTATGTCGATATCGACAACCGCGGCGTCGCCGGCATGGAACGGTATCTCGATCAGCAGGGCTTGCTCGACCTCCGCGCTGCGGGGCTGACAAGCGACATGCCCCTCGAACCGGTGAAGCTATCGATCGATCTGCGCGTGCAGAACATCGTGCGAGAGGTCGCGGCCAGCGCGATGGTAAAATATAAGGCCGAGGCTGCTGGCGCGGTTGTTCTCGACGTGGAAACGGGCGAGGTTCTGGCGATGGCCTCGGTTCCCGATTTCGATCCCAATCAGCCGTCCCGTACGCTTCCGGACGGCCGCGTCGACAAGGAATATGAGAAGGGCTGGTTCAACCGCATCAGCAATGCGACTTTCGAGATGGGCTCGACCTTCAAGAGCTTTACCCTGGCCATGGGACTGGACGAGGGCAAGATCAATCTGAACTCGGTCGTGGACGCGTCCCGGCCGATCCGCATGGGCGGCTTCACGATCAAGGATTTCAAGGGGAAAAACCGCCCGCTCACCATTCCTGAGGTCTTCCAGTATTCCTCGAATATCGGCACTGCCGCCGTTGCGGACATGGTCGGCATAGAACGGCACCAGGAATTCCTGACCCGGCTCGGTCTGCTTTCCAAGCTGGAGACGGAAATGCCCGGCGTGGCGACGCCGACGCAGCCCCGAACCTGGAAGAAGATCAATTCCGTGACGATCTCTTTCGGCCATGGTGTTGCAACGACCCCGCTTCAGACGGCGGTCGCCGCAGCATCGCTGATCAACGGTGGCAAGCTCGTGCCGCCGACCTTTCTTCCTCGCAGCGCCGCCGAAGCCGGTGACATTTCGAAAGTGGTGATCCGGGACAGGACGAGCGAGGACATGCGTTATCTCTACGCCTGGAACGGGATCAAGGGATCCGGCCGCAGCGCGCAGGTCGAAGGCTTCAACATTGGCGGAAAGACGGGAACGGCGGACAAGGTCGTCGACGGCCGCTATGCGAGCGACAAGAACTTCAACGCCTTCGTCGCGGCATTTCCCATGGACAAGCCGAAATATATCGTCCTGACGATCATCGACGCGCCGGAGACCGGCGAACACGGAGGGCGGACCGCCGCCTCGACGGCGGCGCCGATGATCAAATCCATCATCGGACGATCGGCGCCGCTGCTCGGCGTTGCCCCGCGGTTCGGACACCCGGAGGCTGAATACATTCTTTCGAACTTCTGACCGGTTCCGCATTCCGGAGGCCGCCAAGAGCGGCCGCACCGGGATCGCCTTTGTCCGAATGCCGCAGGTCTTTCGCTATTGCAACTCATTCGCAGCAGTGCCATGGTGCCGATAGGTGGAGCAAAGGACGGGCAGTGATGATTTCTGTCGATCACATTTCGGCGAGGGTGAAGTCGCACTTCAGGCATCAGCCGGGGCCGGCTGCCGATCGCCGACGGGAACTTTTCATTTTCGAGTGGCCGTCTGCGGCTGCAATCAGTGTGCTCTGTCGCCTGACAATCCTGGCGGTCCTGGTCCTCGGCTTCATGAGTGAGCGTTTGGTTCTCGCCTGATCCTGCGGCATGCAAACTGAGAATGCTTCTCAAGTGCGGCGCCCTTCGGCTTTTGCAGTTGCAACTCATTGTTATTATGAAATATTCTTGACTGGCATCCTCGATATCGTCGTTGACATGAGGCAAACGCTCAACTATCCGAAGCGCATCGGGGAGTAGTCACCGCCAACCCAGCGGAAGCGCGTCAACATACTCGTGCAGCAGCACGTGGCGCGTTTGGCCGGACATGTCCGGCTCGGCAAGACCGTGGCAAAACAAGCTCGGCTCGGACAGAGCTTGGGGTGCCCGGCTCGGACGTCCGCGAGGAAAGATCATGTCATATCTGGCAATCATCGTGCTTGCCTTCAGCATGTCGATGGACGCCTTTGCCGTGTCGGTCGGGCGCGGTGCCGCCCTTGGCCGCCCGCGGATCGGCGAAGCATTGCGGACCGGAATGGTTTTCAGTGTGGTCGAGGCGATCACGCCGCTCATCGGATGGGCTGCCGGCTTCGCAGCGTCATCCTATATCGAAGCCGTGGATCACTGGATCGCTTTTGCGCTTCTCGCCGCCGTCGGCATGAACATGCTCTATTCGGCCGTCAGGGGGTCGGACGAGGAGGGCGCCCCGGGAAAGAGCGCGTCCGTCATGATCCTCGTCGCCACCGCGATCGGCACCAGCCTGGATGCAATGGCCGTCGGCGTTTCCCTGGCCTTCCTTGAGGTGAATATCGTTATCGTGGCGATCGCCATCGGTCTTGCGACCTTCCTTCTCTCCTCCGGCGGCATGCTCGTCGGACGGTTGATCGGCGCTCGTTTCGGCCGTTACGCGGAAGGCGTCGCCGGCGTCGTCCTGTTCGGACTTGGTGCTTCAATCCTGTATCAGCATCTTACGCTCGGCTGACCGGCTGCGGCAGCGAGCACTCAGGCCGGTGATCGAAGCTCTCTCACATTCGGTCTGTATTTGCGGCCGACCGTTTAGGGCCGGCCGCGGTTCTTTCAGGACGCTCAGATTTCAGTAACGAATTTCGTCCGCATGTACGCTTCGAGACCTTCGATGCCGGATTCGGAGCCGTAGCCGCTTTCGTTGACGCCGCCGAAAGGTGTCTCGGCGGTTGAGACCATCATATGGTTGACGCCGACCATGCCGGCATCGAGCGCCATCTCCGTCTGCTTCGCCAGGGTGCCGTTCTGGGTGAATACGAAGGAGGCAAGGCCGTAGCGCAGCGAATTTGCCCGCTCCATGACCTCGTCGAACGTCGAGAAGGTCGTGGTCGGTGCGATCGGGCCAAAGGGCTCTTCCGACATGATCTTCGCACTGTCCGGGACATTCTTCAGCAGCGTCGGGGCGTAGAAATAGCCCTTGTTGCCGATCCTTTCGCCACCGGTCACAACCTCGGCGCCGTTGGCCTTCGCATCCGCCACAAAGCTGTCCATGACATCGAGTCGGCGGGACGCAATCATCGGACCCATCTGGGTGCTTTCTTCAAGCCCATGGCCGATTTTGATCTTGCCGGCCCGTGCCGCGAAGCCTTCGATGAAGGGCTCGTAGAGGCTCTCATGAACGTAGAAGCGCGTCGGCGACGTGCAGACCTGGCCGGCATTGCGGAACTTGAAGGTGACCACCGTGTCCAGCGTCTTCTCGAGATCGGCATCGGCATGCACGATGACCGGCGAATGGCCGCCGAGCTCCATCGTGCAGCGCTTGAGCGTCTCTGCAGCCTGCTTCTGCAGAAGTTTGCCGACGGCGGTCGAACCGGTCAGCGAAACCTTCCGGATGATCGTAGAATCCAGCAGATAGGACGAGACGTCGGCCGGAACGCCGAAGACGATGTTGAGCACGCCCGCCGGAAGGCCGGCTTCCTGGAAGCAGCGACCGAAGGCGACCGCCGTGCCCGGCGTCTCCTCGGCCGGTTTGATGATGATCGAGCAACCGGCGCCGAGTGCGCCGCCAATCTTGCGGATCACGTTGCTGGCCGGGAAGTTCCACGCGGCGAAGGCTGCAACAGGACCGATCGGCTCCTTGAATACCATCTGACGCACACCCGGCAGGCGGGCCGGGACGATGCGGCCATAGGCGCGCTTGCCTTCCTCGGCATACCAGCGAACGACATCGGCGGAGAACTGCACTTCACCGGCCGCTTCCGCCAGCGGCTTGCCGTTTTCGAGCGTCAGGGTCCGCGCAATCTCGGCCTTGCGAGCTTCAATGAGGTCGGCTGCCTTCGACATGATCGCGTAGCGCTGGATGGCCGTCATGGCTTTCCAGACTGCGAAGCCGCGTGCCGAAGCCGCAAGCGCCTCGTCCAGATCCGCCTTCGAGGCGTGCGGCAGAAATGCCAGCACCTCCCCGGTGGCGGGATCGATCAGATCCTCGCCGGCACCTTCACTGCCCGCGCGAAACACGCCGTCTATCAGTAGCTCGAGTCGTTCCTGGTACATGCTGCATCCTTCTCTTCAATGCGGCCTACGCGGCATTCGATGGCGGTTGGCAAGCGAATTGCGCAAAATTGAGTCATTTCATTTGTTGCGAATTTTCTAATCATCGCTGATTGACATGTACATTGTATACAGTATGGTGTCGACATGATTTTGCAACGCGCCCCAAGTTTGTCGACTTCGATTCCGGAAAGCCTCGCCGAGACGCTTGAGGAAGAAATTATCGTTGGCCGCCTCAAGTCGAACGAGCGGCTCACGGAAGAGATGGTTGCCGAGCGCTATGGCGTCAGCCGCTCGCCGGTGCGCGAAGCGCTGCGGCTTCTCGAACGCGACGGCCTCGTTGTTCGCGAGGCTCGCCGGGGTATCTGGGTCGCGCCGATGACCCAGAAGGATTTCGACGAGGTCTATACCTGCCGCATTCCGCTCGAAGGGCTGGTCGCGCGGCAGGCCGCCGAATCCGACAATGAAGCCTTCAAGAAGGAACTGCGCAACGTTCAGCGCCAGCTCGAAGATACGCAGGCGCGCGGTGACGTTCGCAGCTTCTTCACGGCCGACGTTCGCGGCTCCTTCATGATCTACGATCTTGCCGACAACCGGACGCTTCGCCGTTTGCTGCAGGGGCTTGAAAAGCAGGCGCTACGCTATCGCTTCCACGCCTACGAGCAGAACCCGCACATGATCAAGCTGTCGCTGGACGACACGACCCGCATTTTCGACGCCATCCTGGCGAAGGACGGTGCAGCGGCGCAGTCGGTCACGGAAAACCTGATCCGGGAAATCTGGCAGAACATGCGTGGCGAAGTCGGCCGCCATTTCGGGGAGCAATAGGCATGACCGTGCTCGCCTCTTCCTTTTCCGTGATCGACAGCCATACGGCTGGCCATCCGACGCGGGTAATCCTGAGCGGCGTGCCGAAACTTGCCGGCAGGACCGTGCTGGAACGGCGCGACGATTTTCGGGCGCGTTTCGACCATCTGCGTGCGGCCCTGCTGCACGAACCGCGTGGCCACGCTGCAATGGTCGGTCTCGTGCCGGTGCATTCGGATGTCGCCGACTACGGCGCGTTCTTCATCTCGTCCTACGTCTATCTCGACATGTGCGGTCACGGCACAATCGGCTTTGCCAAGACGCTCGCCTTCACCGGTCAGATCAGTCCGGCGACCGGCGACAGTTTCACGCTGGAAACGCCGGCGGGGATCGTCACCGTCGATCTTGTCTGGGGTGCCGAAGGTGCCCTCGATGCCGTCAAGATGCGCAACGTTCCGAGCTATGTCGGTCTGGAAGGGCTGACGGTCGATGTCGACGGTGTTGGCCCGGTCGTGGCCGATATCGTCTACGGCGGCATGTGGTATGCGCTGGTCGATGCTGCCTCGCTCGGCCTGGACCTCACGCCCGATCATGCCTCGGCGCTGATGTTCAAGGGCGCCGCCATCAAGCTGGCCATCAAGGCTGCAGTCGCCGACATGCCGCTCTTTGCCGGCGCGGCCGCTCCGAGCGTGCTGTTCTATGCAGCCGAGGCGCCGGACAGGGCAACGCATTTCCTGGTGCTGGAATCCAACAAATACGACCGCTCGCCCTGCGGTACCGGCACGTCTGCGCGCATGACCCATCTGTTGCACACGGGGACGCTTGCGCCCGGCGACACCTACCATGCCCGCAATATCTTCGGCATCCCCTTTGAGGCTCGTCTCGCCGAAACGACGCGCCTTGGGGATCGGGACGCTTCCATCGTCGAGATCGAAGGCAACGCCTTCATTACCTCGACCCAAACCATCTTCTTCGAAACCGGCGATCCGCTTTCGAAGGGATTCCTTAGTCGCTAACATCCAGAAAAATAAGGGGAACGTGATGATATCGTTCAGCAAAATTTTCTCTGCAGCAGCAATCGCGCTGTCGCTCCTTGCTGCACCCATGCCCGGCGCAGCACAGGAAAACCCGTCGGCCGTGATCGATCAGATCCGTGCCTCGGGCGTGCTCAAGGTTCCGGTCATGACCGGTGAAGAGCCCGGCTACATCAAGGATCCGGCAACCGGCCAGTGGGGTGGATTCTACTACGAGTTCCTCGGCGAGATCGCCGATCAGCTCGGCGTCAAGCTTGAGCCCGTCGAAACCACCTGGGGCAATCTCGCGGCCGATTTCCAGTCGAACAAGATCGACATCGCCATCGGCGTCAACCCGAACCCGAAGCGCGGTCTCGTTGTCGATTACCTCTGGGAGCCGCTCTTCACCGACGCCTGGGCTGTGCTGACGCCTCCGGGCAAGCCGGTAAAGACCTGGGCCGAGCTTAACGATCCGTCGAAGACCGTTGTGGTCCAGAAGGGCTCGACCATGCAGGTCGTCGCCGAGGCTCTCTTGCCGAAGGCGAAGATCACGCCGGTCGAAGACCGCGGTCTCGCCATGATGGAACTGCAGTCGAACCGTGCCGATGCCGTCGTTCTCGCGGTCTTCGACGCCCTGCAGATTTCGAACCAGAAGATTGGCGAAGTCTCGGTTCCCGAGCCGCTGCTGCGCAACCCGGCGACCCTGGCCGTCGCGCGCAAGGCTGGCAATGCCGGCTACATCAACTTCCTGACCAACTGGATCCAGCAGGAGCGTTCGCTCGGCAAGGCGCAAGGCAAGCTGCAGCGCGCCTGGGAAGCTCGCGGCATCGACCTTTCGATCCTGCCGTCGAATTTCAGCTTCTAAGCAATCCTCATCAGTCGGGCCGCCTTGCAGGCGGTCCGACCCATCGCCGGCCCTATCCGGTCTTTCCCTCGTATTGAGCGAGTGAGGACAGTCATGTTCGATTACACCGTCATCACCAACAATATCGGCCTGCTCTGGCAGGGCTTGCTGATGACCCTCTATTTTACGGTCATCACCATCGCTGCCGGTATGGCCATCGGCCTTGTCGTCGGCCTCGTCCAGTTGACCACCTTCCGGCCGCTGGCCCTTCTCGGCCAGATTTACGTCGAATTCTTCCGCAACATCCCGCTGCTGGTCACCCTGCTCTGGGTCTACTATGCGCTGCCGATCTTTGCGGGAATCAACATCACGAAATTCTGGGCCGGGTTTATCGGGCTCAGCTGCTACATCGGTTCCTTCTACGCCGAAATCCTGCGTGCCGGCGTACAGTCGGTCGATCCCGGCCAGACGGATGCCGCGACGGCGATTGGCATGTCCTACGGACAGCGCATGCGCCGCATCATCCTGCCGCAGGCCTTCCGCCGGATGATCCCGCCGCTTGCCGGGCAGTCGATCATTCAGATGAAGAACACGACGCTACTTTCCATGATCACGGTTCCTGACCTGCTTTATCAGGCAAGCTACATCTCGTCCTTCACCTATCGGCCGATGGAAATCTACACCGCCGTCGGCGCGATCTTCCTGATCATCCTCGTGCCGCTGACATATTTTGCCCGGAAGCTCGAAAATGGCGGGGTAGCCTCCAAATGACGACCGAAGCCAACCAAAATCATGTCCTGCGCCTCGACCGGATCTGCCTCGAATTCGGCAGCCGCCAGGTCCTCAAGGGTGTCGATCTCGACGTCGCCGAGGGTGAAGTCGTCGTCCTGATCGGCGCCAGCGGATCGGGCAAGACATCGCTGCTGCGCTGTATCAACCTCCTGAACACGCCGAGCAGCGGAAGCATCTCGATCGACAACGAGATGATCTTCCACCAGGAATCCGGCCGGCAGAGCGGCAAGGCGATCAGCAAGCAGGAAGTCAACCGCATCAGGTCCAAAACCGGCATGGTATTCCAGCAGTTCAACCTGTTTCCGCACATGACCGCCCTGCAAAACGTCATGGAGGGTCCGGTCATCGTCAAGAAGGAGCAGCCCGCGGCTGTTCGAGAAAAGGCGATGCAGCTCCTGACGATGATGGGCCTCGAGCAGCATGTCGACAAATATCCTCGCCAGCTTTCCGGCGGACAGCAGCAGCGCGTTGCGATCGCCCGGGGCATGGCGATGCAGCCGAAGGTCATGCTGTTCGACGAGCCGACATCGGCTCTCGATCCCGAGCTTGTCGGCGAAGTGATGAAGGCGATCGTCGATCTCGCCAAGACCGGCATGACGATGGTCATCGTCACGCACGAACTCGGCTTCGCCTTCGAGGTCGCCGATCGCGTCGTCTTCCTGGATCAGGGCGTCATCGTCGAACAGGGCGCGCCGGAAGAGGTTCTGCTTCGCCCCGCGCATCCGCGCCTTCAGAGCTTTGTCGGCCGGTTCCACGAGACCGCGGACCTATTGCGGCCATTCCTCGACGCTCGGGTGAAGGAAGAGAATTGATTGTTGGGAGACCGTCCTCCCCGGTCTCCTTTCCCGGCGTCCTGAAGACGCCTGTTTCGATACAGCAGCAAGCGCACGCCGTTTTCTGCGAAAGGACCATGCAATGACTTTGAGTTTCGATCCCGCACGCATCGCCGTGCCGAAAGGCCATCATATCGGCGGACGCTATGTCGAATTGCCGGGCGACGAAATCGCCGTCCTGCGGCCTTCCGACCACGAAACCATGGGTGTCATCACCGATGGCGGCGACGCAGCCGTCGAGATGTCGGTCGCCGCCGCCAAGAACGCGCTGAAGACCAGCCGCTGGGGCAAGATCGCGCCGCGCGAACGCGCCAAGGTGCTGATGCGCTTCGCACAGCTCGTCGAGGACAACAATGTCTATCTCGGTCAGCTGGAAGCCATGGGTTCGAGCCGTCTGATCTCCGGCACGATCACCGGCGATGCCGTGCGGACCGCCGGCGTCATCCGCTATTTCGCCGAGTTCTGCGACAAGGTGGAGGGATCGGTGACGGCAACGGAAGCCGATACGTTGAGCATCACCCGCCGTGAGCCCTATGGGATCGTCGGTGCGATCGTGCCCTGGAATTTCCCGATGATCACGGCAGCCTGGAAGTTTGCACCAGCGCTCGCAGCCGGCAACGCCATCGTCATGAAGACCTCCGAGCTGACGCCGCACACGCTGCTGGCGCTGGCCGAGCTTGCCGTGCAGGCAGGCGTTCCGGCCGGCCTCTTCAACGTCGTCAACGGCTTCGGCCACACCACCGGTGCGGCGATCGTCCGGCATCCCGATATCATGATGATCTCGTTCACCGGTTCGACGCAGACGGGTGCGGCGATCATGTCGCTGGCGGCGCAATCGGGCATCAAGCCGGTGACCCTGGAACTCGGCGGCAAGAGCCCGCAGCTGGTTCTGGCCGATGCCGGCGATCTCGATGTGGTGGCCGGGCGCGTTGCCATGGCGTTCATCGGCAATGCCGGGCAGGTCTGCACCGCAGGGTCCCGCATCCTGATCGAGGAGAAGATCGCGCAGGAGTTCACCGATCGCCTGATCGGCAAGACCAAGGCCATCAAGGCCGGCGCGACCTGGGATGAGACGACGACTTTCCCGCCGATCATCAGCAGGAAGCAGATGGACCGCATCGACGGCATGCTGCGCGAGACCGTTGCCCAGGGTGGCTCCGTCATCACCGGCGGCGCTCCGCTGGAAACGCGCAATGCCGGCAGTTTCTACGCTCCGACGCTGCTCGAAAATGTCTCTGATGACAATATCGGATTCCGCGAGGAATTCTTCGGTCCGGTCGCGACCATCCGCACATTCTCCGATCTTGAGGAAGGCATCGCGCTCGCGGCGCATCCGACCTACGGTCTTGCGGCAAGCGTGCACACGACAAACATGGCCACAGCGCTGAAGGCTGCCGATGCCATCGAGGCCGGCATGGTCTTCGTCAACCAGCATGGACGCAGCCCTGAATTCACCTATACCGCCGGCGGCTTCAAGGGGTCGGGTTTCGGTAAGGACATGGGCCGTCAGGGCTATCAGGAATTCCTTCGCGAAAAAGCCATCTGGGTCAACTACGCCTGAAATCGAGCCGTATCATGCAATTCGACTATATTATCATCGGTGGCGGTTCGGCAGGATGCGTTCTGGCCAGCCGGCTTTCCGAGAACGGCACGAAACAGGTTGCCCTGTTCGAGGCTGGTCCCGACACCCCGCCTGATGCGGTGCCAGATGTCATCGCCGACAGCTACCCGGGTCTGTCCTACTTCGATCCGAAATATCACTGGACGAAGCTCAGGGTCTACAACCGATCCCCCAAGCTGAATTCGGGAACGCCGAAGACGGCAAAACTGGAACAGGCCCGCGTCATGGGCGGCGGTTCCAGCATCAACGGACAGTTCGCCGTGCGCGGTCTGCCGCACGACTATGATGAATGGGAAAGCCTGGGCCTGAAGGGTTGGGGATGGGACAGCATGCTGCCCTACCTCAAGAAGCTCGAGCGCGATCTCGATTTCGATGGCGAGATGCACAACAACTCGGGCAACATCCCGATCCGCCGCGTCTTTCCCCGCGACTGGGCCGGTTTCACGAAGTCGGTACTGAAGGCCACGGAGAAGGATTACCCCTACCAGGCGGACTATAATGGCAGCTTCGACGACGGTTCGTTTCCGCTTCCGCTGTCGAACGAGAACGAACGCCGCGTTTCGACGGCGGTGGGCTATCTCCACAAGGAAGCCCGCGCCCGCAAGAACCTGCACATCTTTGCCAATGCCTTCGTCGAAGGACTGACATTCGACGGCAGGAAGGCAACCGGTGCGCGCGTCACCATCGGCGGTGAGACCAAGAGCTACGCAGCACGCGAGGTCATCGTCTGCTCCGGCGCGCTGCATTCTCCGGCCATCCTAATGCGAGCCGGTATCGGTCCGGCAGCGCAGCTGAAGCGTCTTGGCATCGATGTCGTTGCCGATCTCCCCGGTGTCGGCGAAAATCTGACCGACCACCCGCATCTGGCCGTCGCGGCGCATTTCAAGAAATCGGCGCGCCTGCGTCCGGGCCAACGGCGCCACATCTTCCTTGGCGTCCGCTACTCCTCGAACCATGCCGGATGTCATCCGGGCGACATGCTGATGATGCCGGTGAACCGCGCTGGCTGGCACCCGCTCGGAAAGGCAATGGGGGCGCTCAACGTCTGCGTCAACAAATCCTATTCGCGCGGCACGGTGACGCTGAAGTCGAGGGATCAGAACGAGGAGCCGATCGTCGATCTCAACCTTGCCTCCGACGGCCGCGACCTCATGCGCCTGGTCGACGGGTTCAAGCGCATCTACAAGATCATGATGACGCCCGACGTTCAGTCCCATGTAAATACGTGGTTCCTGGCCGGCTACAGCGACGAGGCGCGCGCGCTCAGCGTTCGCAAGCCCTCGAACTGGATCAAGACGGCGAGCGCCGCCTATGCCTTCGATTATCTGCCCTTCTTCCGTGAGACGCTACTGAAGCGGAAATTCGGCACGGCCGACCGCATGCACGCGATGATGAGGGATGAAGAGCTGATCGTCGATTGGGTCAAACAGTCGGTCTGGTCCGGCTGGCACGTCTCCGGCACCTGCAAGATGGGCAATGACGAGGATCCGATGGCCGTTCTCGACGGCAATTGCCGCGTACGCGGGGTCGAGGGCCTTCGCGTCGTCGACGCCTCGATCATGCCGACGATCATTGCCGCCAACACCAACATCACGACGATCGCAATGGCCGAAAAGGCTGCCGATCTCATTCTCAACGACACGCAGTGAAAGGGTAAAGACATGCGCAAGAACAAGGCGAAGGAAATCTGGGCAGCCGGCGGGGAGGTCGTCACCGGCTGGCTCGGAATCCCGTCATCCGTCTCTGCAGAGCTGATGGCCCAGCAGGGCTGGGATGCACTAACCGTCGATCTCCAGCACGGTGCTTCCGACTACACCGACATGCTGCCGATGCTGCAGGCGATCTCGACGACCGATACCGCTCCCTTCGTCCGCGTTCCCTGGAACGATCCGTCGATCATTGGCAAGGTGCTTGATGCCGGCGCCTATGGCGTCATCTGCCCGATGGTCAACACGGCCGAGGAAGCCGCTGCCTTCGTCAAGGCTTGCCGCTACTTCCCGCAGGGCGGTCGCTCGGTCGGCCCGCTGCGCGCATCGCTTTATGCCGGCTCGGATTATTTCCAGCATGCCAACGATACGGTCGTCACCATGGCGATGATCGAGAGCGCAGAAGCTGTGAAGAACCTTGAGGACATCCTCAAGACGCCGCATCTCGACGCGATCTTCGTCGGCCCGTCCGACCTCGCCGTCACCATGGGCGAGGCGCCCGGCTTTGACCCGCGCTATCCGGCTGTCTACGAAGCGATCGAATATATAGCCGCAAAGTGCAAGGAAGCGGGTGTCATTCCGGGTATCCATTGCGGGTCCGTCGCTTACGGCGCCGACATGCGCAAGATGGGCTACCGGTTCATGGCCTATCTCTCCGACTTCCGCATGCTGCAGCAGGCGGTGTCGCGCGGCCTGAAGGCGTTCCGCGAAGGCAGCGTATCGGACATCACTCCCTAATACCGGATATCAGTTCTCATGACGGCAGTTTCACAGCCCGCCGGCCGCGGCAAGGTCACGGTCATCGGCTCCGGCATCATCGGTGTCTGCACAGCCAACTATCTGCTGAAACAGGGTTTCGAGGTCGAGGTCGTCGATCACGCTCTGCCCGGGTCGGAAGATCAGTGCTCCTACGGCAATGCCGGTGGCATCTGCCCCGGCTCGTGTATTCCGAATTCGATGCCGGGCGTCATGAAGAACGTCCCGAAATGGTTGATGGACCCCGAGGGCCCATTGATCGTCCGCCTTTCGTATCTGCCGCATGCGCTGCCGTGGCTCCTGCGGTTTATCGAGGCGAGCCGGAAGCCTCGCGTCGAGGTCATATCGGCGGCGATGCGCGCGCTTCACCGCTACACCTACGAGGCCTACGAACCGCTGATGAAGGAGGCCGGCTGCGAAGACCTGCTGCAGAAGCGCGGCCAGCTGTTCGTCTACGAAAGCGCCGATGGTCCCTCGGGCGGCGCCTATGGTCTCGGCCTGCGCCGGGCCCACGGCGTCAAGGTCGATATCCTCAATGCCGGCGAGATCCGCGACCTGGAACCGGCCTTGGCCCCGATCTTCAACAGCGCGGTCTATCTGCCGGAGCAGGGGCAGTGCCCCAATCCGGGCCGCCTCGTTGCGGAGCTGGCGGCCAATGCCTCCCGCCAGGGCGCAAAATATATTCGCGCCAAGGTGACGGGCTTCGAGATGGGAGACGGTGGGCCGAAGGCGATCCGGCTGGACAGTGGCGAGACACGTCCCGTCGACAAGGTCGTCATTTCTGCAGGCGCATGGTCCGGCGAACTGGCGAAGCAGCTTGGCGACCGCATCCCGTTCGAGACGGAGCGCGGCTACCACATCATGGTCAAGGGCGCTGATACCGGTCTGAAGATCCAGACGATCTCCGCCGACAAGAAATTCGTCGCGTCACCGATGGAGGACGGACTGCGCATTGCCGGTAATGTCGAGTTTGCCGGTCTTGACGCTGAACCGAACATGGAGCGGGCCGATATTCTGCTGAAGCAGGCCCGGCCGATGTTCAACAGGTTGGAGGTCGGCGAGGTTTCGCGCTGGATGGGTCATCGGCCCGGAACGCCTGACAGCATTCCCGTCATCGACCGGGCGACGCGTTTCCGCAACGTCATCTATGCTTTCGGCCATGGCCATCAGGGCTTGATCGGCGGGGCGGTGACGGGCAAGTTGGTCGCGGAAATGGCAGCCGAGCTCCCCACTTCGATCGACCTGAAGCCATTTCGCGTAAACCGCTTCTGATACCGGCCCGAGACACGATAGAATCCTGCGAGCATGACCATGACCAGCCCCACTTCCTCCCCTTCCGCACCCGCAAACGTCCTTGACGGCTCCCGCAGCTACAAGGTGCTGATCTGCGATCTCATCGGGCTGAAGTTCGGGGCGGATGGCGAGCCCGATCCATCCGAGGCGAAAGCCCATATCGAATCGCGGGGCGGCGTCTTTCATACAGGCTCGGCGGAGAAGGCCGGGTCCCTGGCGCCGGGCGTCGTTCACTTCTTCTACCTGCCCGACCTCAGCACCGCAGACGAGTTGGTCGCAGAAGCCGGGCAGGGTCAGTATGACGCCGTCATCGCGGCAGCGACTTTCCTGCCCGCCGAAACGGTCTTTGCGCTCGGTGGCGTGCGCATCGGTGCCGGCACCGGCAATATGGGATCGCGGTCCTGGGGTGGCGGCAGCGGAGAGGGCGGCACGGCGCCCTTGATGAATACGCCCGGCATCAACAGCCGCGCGACGGCGCAGATGGCAATGAAGGCGATCTTGAAGGTCCTGCCGGATCTGCCGGTCGATACCCTTCATGATCTCGTCTCCAAGGGAGATTTCGACACCGGCCGCCAGCTTCGCGACTTTCCGACCGAAAAGCTCGAAGGCAAGACGATGGCGATCATCGGCTACGGCAATATCGGCCGGGAACTCGCCAAGCTCGGGCGGGCCTTCGGCATGCGGGTGATCGTCCATGCGCGTCCCCATCACCGTAAATGGATCGAATCCGAAGGCTTCGTCTATGGTGAAACCATTGCGGCCGCCGCCGCGAGCGCAGATGTCCTCAGCGTTCATATCGGTCTCGGCAGCATGGACGCGCAGACGGGACGCTATGCGAATGCAGGGCTCATCGATCGCAAGGTGCTTTCGGCGCTGGCGCCCGGTGCAATCCTTGTCAATTACGATCGCGGCGAACTCGTCGATGTCGATGCGCTGGCGGAGGCGCTGGCGAGTGGTCATGTGCGTCACGCGGCAATCGACGCCGATCTGTTCCGCAACGCGGCAACCGGCGAGCTGACCGGTCCGATGGCGCCCTATCTGCGTCTTGCGGAGAGCTACGGGGACAGGCTCGAGTTGCTGCCGCATGCGGCCGCGGATACCGATCATCCATCACGCGTCGCCGGTGCGAAACAGGCGGTCGATCAGATTTACGACGTCATCACGGCGCAAAGGGTCACGAACCTGAAGGGGACCCTGCCGGAAGGCTATACGTCCTCCGGCAGCAGGACGCCTGATGGTATCGGTGCCGTCACTGGACAGCACCTGCTCGACATGGTCCGGTCGGGCGCCGGGGCAGAGTTGACCTCGCTGATGGCCAGCCACTCAGACCTCTTGCGCCAAATCACCTCCGCTTCCGATGAAGACCGTATCGCATTGGTGAAGGCGAATGGCGAAAGCCTGATTGAGGGCGTGAACCGTCTGTCCCAGCTCTTCGAAACCCTCGGCCTCGGAGGGCCATACAAGGCTTAAGCGGGCGGACGGCCGAAACGGTTGCCGCCGCAGCCCACCCGCTACTGCCCCGCCGCCGGCAGGACTTCGAACTTCCAGAACGTCTCCGGCTTGAGATAGTCGTTCGCAAAAGTGCGGACGTCCGTTGCCGTTATATTGTTATAGCCCGAAATATTGGCCCGCACCCGGTCGAGGCCTCGGGGATCCGTCTGCGCATTCTGCAGATATTCGATCCAGTATTCGTTGCTCTGCTGACGGTGTTTCAGCGTCTCGAGGATCGGTGCGCGGGCGCGGGCGAGCTCGTCGTCTGAAATCTCCGTTGCCTTCAGGTCGGCCGCGACCTGATCGACGAGTTCGAAGAAGCGCGGCAGCTTCGCCGGCGTGGTGTCGACATAAACATAGGCATAGCCGTAGCCCGGGATGTCCTTCGACAGGTCGACATCCGCCTGCACGCTGTAGCTTGCGCCCTCGGCGATGCGGAACTGGTCGATCAGCCGGTTCTGGATCACCTGCGACGTCAGGTTGGCGGTGAAGGATCGCGGCAGATCCGAAAGCATGTCGCCGACAGGCGCGGCGACGATAGCCGCGGCGTTGTCCGCCCGCCCCGTATGCGTACCGGTCGCGGGCGTTGCCTGGGCCGCCGGAAAATTCACCGTCTCGTCGCGCGGAGCGTTGTCGGGGCGGGCGGGCAGGGCGCCGAATGTCCGCGCCGTCAGTTCTATCGCCTCATCGACGGTGACGTCGCCGACCACCGTCAGGCTGATCGGCCCCGTTGTCACGGCTGGCTTGAACAGCGTCTCGAACTCGCCGGGTGCTGACGATGCCAGCTCGGCTCTCTCCGGAAAGGTCCAGCGTGGATCGCCGCCGTGCACCAGGCCTGCAAAGTCGCGGCTGATGACGCCGCCGGGCGTCGCGGCATATTGGTTGAGCCCGTTGAGATAGGCCTGCTTGACGCGGTCGAAGACCTCCGGCCGGTATGCCGGGTCGGAGGTATAGGCGGTCATCAGCTGCAATTGGATCAGCAGGTCCCTGGTGCGCGTCTGTCCGTTGAACCGGAACGCGCCGTCATCCACCGAGAAGTCGATGTTGAAGACATTGGCGGCCAGCACCCGCTGAATGTCCGGGTAATCCATGGCCTTCACGCCCGAGAGAACGACGGCGGGCGACGCCCAGAGCACGGATGCCCGATCCTTCAGGAGGCCATTGCGGCCGTAACCGATATCTTCGCGCACCAGGACCTCGTCAGCGCGCAACTTGGTCGGCTTGACGGTCAGGCGCACGCCGTTGGCAAAGCGCACCATCGTCAGGCCGAGATCGCTGACCTCGCGACGTTCGGCAACCGTGCCCGGAGTGCCGAAGTCCGTATAGGGCCAGACGAGGTTTGCAGCGGTTTCGGGAGCGGCGACCGTCACCGCACCGGAGGCCTCATAGGTCTTCCGGATCTCATCGGTACCGCCTTTCGGCGGCTCCGCCGTCATCAGGACGACTTGCGGGCCATTACCGGAAAAGGCCGTTGGCAGGGCGTCGTTGACTTCCCTGGGGCTGATATCCTTCGTCATCTTTTCAAAAAGCGCGAGATCGTCGGCCGGTGAGGTGAAGACCTGGTCGCTGTCGACAGTGTAGGCGAGCGAAGAGGCGAGATCGGTACTCGTGCGCGTTGCCGCACCCGACGCCGCCGATTGCAGGTAGGCGCGATACTCGGTGACTTCTCGGTCGAGCTCCTGCTGCGATACGCCGAACTGCAGGAGACGGCGCTGTTCCTGTTCGATGCGGCTCAGGGAGACCTGCCACTTTTCCGGATCGCTGTTTGCCGTGATCATCACCGCGTGGGCAGACTCCAGAATGTCCTGCGAGCCGGCATTGGCGCCGGTGAAGGGTGCATCGGGCTTGCTGGCGATCGTCGAGAAGCGCCGCCGCAGCACTGAAAGACCAAGGTCTTCCACCATCTGCTGGCGCCGTTTGGCATAGGTGTCCGGGGTGGCATCGAAAGGACGCGTCCAGACAATTTGAGCGCTTGTCATGCCGCTCGGGATCGTGACGAGATCGAAGCTTGCCGTTTTCGGTTTCAATGCGCCGAGATCGGGCGCGGGTGCCGGCGCACCAAGCGGCTGCCAGTCGCCGAAGCGCTTGCGGATATCGGCCTCCAGCGCGGCCGGATCGACGTCACCGACGACCATCAACGCTGCCCGGTCAGGCCGGTAGTTGGCATTGTAATAGTCGCGGACGCGATCGACCGGTGCCGTCTTGATAATATCGACCTTGCCGATCGGTGAGCGCGAAGCGGCGCGTTGTCCCTCAAGCAGGATATTGGTGATGCCGATCGCCGCCCGGTATTGCGGCGTGTCCCGAAGGCGTTCTTCCGAAAGGATCACACCCCGTTCGCGATCGAAGGCATTGGCATCGAGCGTCAGTTCGCTGGCGGTCTCCCGCATCAGCATCAGGCCGGTCGAGAGCGTATCGCTATCGACTTCCGGCAGATCGAGCGAATAGACCGTTTCGTCATAGGCGGTATTGGCGTTGGTATCGGGCCCGAAGGCCAGTCCCTTGCGTTGCAGGATGCGAATCATCTCGCCTTCTGGAACATGGGTCGAGCCCTTGAAGGCCATATGCTCCAGAAAATGCGCCAGCCCCTGCTGATCGTCGGTTTCGTCGAGCGAACCCGAACCGATGCGGAAACGGATCGCGGCCTGTCCGGGCGGCGTGGCGTTGTGCATGATGGCATAGCGCATACCGTTCGGCAGAACGCCGAAGCGCACAACCGGATCTGCCGGGATATCGCTCTGGGTCTGCGGCCAGGGGTGGGAGGGCTGTTCCGCAAGGACCGGAGTGCTCGAGACTGCGATAGTACCGAGGGCGACTGCTGCGATGAGGCGCAAACAGCTGAGGTGACGCATCTGAATAAGGTCCTGCCATTGCATAGGAACGGTTTCGGGCGGGAAACTCGCACAGCCGCTGTTGCGCAGCAATACGCGCCATTCGAATTGGATAAGGCTTGGTAACGACTTCCTCAATCGAAGCGATAGAGTGGATGTTGATTGCAACTGAACTCTGGCGGACGTGATTTGCTAGAAAAGAAGCCACCGACGCCATTTAAAACTGATTTGTTGATATAAAACAAAAAGCTTGATTTAAAAAAACTCCCAGAATAGCGTGGCAAAAAATCAAATCCAATAAACGAGGAACACCAAGCATGCGGGTTAAAGCCACCCTGAACCGGGAATTCACGATTTCGAACGTCGACAAGCGCGTTTACGGCTCATTTCTCGAGCACATGGGCCGGGCCGTCTACACCGGTATTTATGAGCCGGGTCACGAAAAGGCTGATAAGGAAGGTTTCCGTACCGACGTTCTTGATATGGTGCGCGGTCTCGATATGCCGATCGTGCGCTATCCGGGCGGCAATTTCGTTTCGGCCTATCATTGGGAAGACGGCATCGGTCCGCGGGACCAGCGCCCGACGCGTCTCGACCTCGCCTGGCGCACCCGCGAAACCAACCAGATGGGCGTCAACGAATTCGCCGACTGGTCGAAGCTCGCCAAGACCGAGATGATGCTGGCGATGAACCTCGGTTCGCGCGGCCTCAACGACGCCCGCAACTTTCTCGAATATTGCAATCATCCCGGCGGCACCTATTGGAGCGACCTTCGCGCCAAGCACGGCTACAAGGACCCGCACAACGTCCGCATCTGGTGCCTCGGCAACGAGATCGACGGTCCCTGGCAGGTCGGCCACAAGACGGCGGCCGAATACGGCCATCTCGCCAACGAAGTCTCCAAGGCCTTCAAATATTTCGACAAGACGCTCGAAACCGTGGTCTGCGGCTCGTCCAACGACAAGATGAAGTCCTATCCCGAATGGGAAGCGACGGTTCTCGAAGCCAGCTATGACAGCGTCGATTACATCTCGCTGCACAAATATTTCGGCAACGAGGAAAACGACACGCTGAACTATTACGCCAAGGCGATCGAGCTCGACCGCTACATCGTCACCATCGGCGGCGTCATCGATTACATCAAGGCGAAGAAGCGCTCGAAGCGCGACGTGAAGATCTGCTTCGACGAATGGAACGTCTGGTATCACGATCGCAAGGAAGACGACCAGCGCTACAAGAACTGGGATTGGCCGGAAGCTCCGCCGTTGCTCGAAGAGCTCTACAATCTCGAGGACGCGATCTTCGTGGCGTCGCTGATCAACGTCTTCATCCGCCGTTCGGACCGCGTGAAGATCGCCTGCATGGCGCAGCTCGTCAACGTGATCGCGCCGATCCTGACCAAGGCCGGCGGCCCAGCTTGGCGGCAGTCGATCTATTACCCGCTGCAGTTTGCCTCGAAGTATGGCCGCGGCACGGCGCTCTCCGTTTCTGCTTCAGGCCCGACCTACGATTGCGAAGTGGCGCAGGACGTTCCCTATCTCGACCTGTCGGCGGTCCTGCATGAGGACGGCAAGTCGATCGCGGTCTTTGCGATCAACCGCAGCCTCGACGAGGCGATGGATATCGACCTCGACCTCCAGGGCTTCAAGGGCGCAAAGATCCTGCAGCACCACACGATGGTCGGCGACGATCTGAAGGCGCGCAACTCGGTCGAGGACCAGAACCGCATCGTTCCGAAGGCGGGTTCCGGGCTGCAGGTCACCGATGAGGGCAAGCTCAGCGGCTCGCTGCCGGCGAAGTCCTATCACTTCATCCTGCTCTCTGTCGCTTCGGCGTGAACTGATTGCCACCGGGGCAGCGGAGGAGGCTGCCCCGATGGGGGTTCCAACCGGGAGGACATATGTCTGGGATCAAACTGACCGAGGTCAGCAAGTCGTTCGGAGCCTTCAAGGTCATCCACGGCGTCGATATCGAGATCGAGCAGGGCGAGTTCGCCGTCTTCGTCGGCCCGTCCGGCTGCGGAAAGTCGACGCTTCTCAGGATGATCGCCGGGCTTGAGGAAACGAGCGGCGGGCAGATCAGCATCGAGAACGAGGACGTGACGCATCGCGAGGCGTCGAAGCGCGGCGTGGCGATGGTCTTTCAGTCCTACGCGCTCTATCCGCATCTCACCGTTTTCGAGAACATGGCCTTCAGCCTCTCGATCGCCAAGCGGCCGAAGGCCGAGATCCAGCAGAAGGTCAATGCTGCGGCCGATATCCTGCGGCTCACAGATTATCTGCAGCACAAGCCAAGCCAGCTTTCCGGTGGCCAGCGCCAACGCGTCGCGATCGGCCGTGCCATCGTTCGCGAGCCGCGCGTCTTCCTGTTCGACGAGCCGCTCTCCAATCTGGATGCCGAACTGCGCGTCAAGATGCGCATGGAGATCGCCCGGCTGCACCGGCAGATCGGCGCCACCATGGTCTATGTGACCCATGACCAGGTCGAAGCGATGACGCTCGCAGACAAGATCGTCGTGCTCAGGGACGGCGTCGTCCAGCAGGTCGGCGCCCCGCTCGATCTCTACCGCGATCCGCAGAATATGTTCGTCGCCGGCTTCATCGGCTCGCCGGGCATGAATTTCCTCAAGGGCAAGGTTGTCGCGGCAGGGCAGGGTTCGGCCCGCATCGAGCTCGACGATGCACCGGGCCAGGCCTTCGACCTGCCGACGCGGGCGCCGGTTGCAAACGGCGCGCCTGTCCATGTCGGCGTCCGCCCCGAGCATATCGGCCTTGGCGCCGGCGAGGGCGGGGTGACGCTGTCCGTGACGGCTGAGTTCACGGAGGAGCTCGGCGGCACCGGCTATCTGCATGTGCTGACGGCAACCGGTTCGGAAATGACGGTGGAGTGCCGCGAAAGCAGGCCTCAGCCGAAGGAGAAGATCAGCCTCTCGCTGAGAGTGCCTGAAATGCTGGCTTTCGATGACGAAGGCAGAAGGCTCAGCTGATGGATGGCCGCCGAGGGGATCGGCGGCCGGAGCATGAATGCAGAAATGCGATCCGCAACCCTTGGAGGAGGCGCGCGGAAAGCGCCATCCCGCATTGGGGGGCGACCCGTAACCCATGTTTAAGAGGAGGAACAAACGTGAGAAAGCTAGTGAAACTCGCCGTTTCGGCGGCCATAGCCTTGCTGCCCTCGGCAGCCGCATTCGCGCAGACAGACGTGACCTGGTGGGACTTCCTGAGCGGCGGCGACGGCGTTCGCATGAAGGCGCTGATCAAGGAATTCAACGACACCCACCCTGACATCAAGATCAATGCGACGACGCTGGAATGGGGCGTGCCGTTCTATACCAAGGTACAGACCGCTGCCGCCGTCGGCCAGCAGCCCGATATCATGACCTACCACATGTCGCGCTACCCGCTGGCGGTACCGACCGGCATCCTGCGCCCCTTCAGCGATGAGGAGCTGGCCTCTGCCGGCATCAAGAAGGAAAACTATGTCGATGCGGCCTGGAAGCAGGCGACCTTCGACAACAAGGTCTACGGCATCCCCTTCGACGTCCACTCGATCGTTCTCTACTACAACAAGACCATCCTGAAGGAGGCGGGGCTGCTCGGTGACGACGGCCTGCCGAAGGGTCTCGACGGTCTCGACAATTTCAATGCCGCACTCGAAAAGATCAAGGCAACCGGCAAGGTCGAATATCCGCTGTCACTGCATACCGACGAAGGCGGCTCGATGTGGCGCGTCTTTTATACGCTGATCGCCCAGCAGGGCGCCAAGTTCATGGACGGCGACCAGATCCTTCCGGGCGATGCCGGCGTCAAGGCGCTGCAGACCATGGCGAACTGGGTTTCGACCGGCTATTCGCCGAAGCTGATATCCTATGAGGCCTCCATCGCGCTCTTCACCTCTGGAAAGGCTGCGATGCACGTCAACGGCGTCTGGGAAGTGCCGACCATGACCGACCTCGCCAAGAAGGGCGAACTCGGCTTCGAATGGGGCGCGATCGAAATCCCCAACCTGATGGGCACGCAGGCCACCTGGGCCGACTCCCATTCCTTCGCCGTGCCGAACAGCGAGACCAAGCCCATCTCCCCTGAAAAACTGAAGGCGGTGCTGCAGATCATCGCCTGGATGAACGAGCACAGCATCTCCTGGGCCAGCGCCGGTCACATCCCTGCCTACAAGCCGGTGACCGACAGCCAGGAATTCAAGGGCATGCAGCCGAACGCCACCTATGCGAAGCTCGCGGATACCGCCGTCTTCGACCCGGTTTCCAAGCTCGCAGGCGTTGCCGGTCCGATCTATGAGGCCACACAGAACTTCGTGGTTCCCGCCCTCAACGGCCAGCTCGACCCGGCCGACGCGATCGAGCAGATGCGCGAAGAGCTGGAAAGCCAGAAGTAACGAACGGCTGGCCGGGGTCTTCCCCGGCCAGCACGTCCGCCGTGGGAGATGATCTGTGGTCAATACCGAGAAGAGACGCAAGACGCTGACGGCGATCGCCATGATCGCGCCGTTCATGATCGCCTATGCGACCGTCTTTGCCTATCCAGTCTACAAGATGTTTGCGCTGAGCTTCACGGACGCGCCGCTGGTCGGCGAGGGCCAATGGGTGGGCTTTGACAATTACGTGAAGCTCTTCCACCAGAAGCTCTTCTACACATCGGCCTGGAATACCGGTTATTTCGTCGTGCTGACGGTCATTCCCAACACGCTGATCGGCCTCGGCCTGGCGCTGATGGTCGTGCGTCTCAAGGGCTGGGTGCAGAGCCTTGTGCTGGTCCTCTTCTTCATTCCCTATATCCTTCCCGTTTCCGTCGTCACGCAGATCTGGAAATGGGTTCTCGACCAGCAGTTCGGCATCGCCCAATTCGTCATCGAGGCCGCGACGGGCAAGCGCGTCAGCGTCTTCCGCGATCCGATCTGGGCCATGCCGATGGTGGCGCTGGTGACCGTCTGGTGGACCAACGGCTTCAACCTGCTGCTCTTCATTGCCGGGCTGCGCAACATTCCGCAAGACTATTACGAGGCCGCGATGCTGGACGGCGCGACGCGCTGGCAATGCTTCAAGCGCATCACCTGGCCGCTGATCTGGCCGGTCACGGCGCTGGTGCTGACGCTGCAATTGATCCTGCAGCTGAAGATCTTCGACCAGGTCTATCTGCTGACCGAAGGCGGGCCGTTCAACTCGACTTACGTGCTCCTGCAGCTCGTCTATCGCGAAGCCTTCCGTTCGAACCATGGCGGCACCGGTTCGGCGGTCGCGGTGATCCTGTTCATGATCATCGTCGTCGTTTCGGTCCTGCAGTACCAGCTGCTGCGTGTGAGGGAGCGCTGAGATGCCCGGCAAGACAATCGGCAACGCCCTGCTTCTCGTCCTGACGCTCCTGATCGCCTGCATGTGGGCTTTCCCTATCTACTGGGCGGTCGTCACCTCGATCAAACCCGAACAGGAAGTCGTGGCGAAGACGACCTTCATCCCTGATGTCCTGAATTTCTCGGGCTATTATTACGCCTTGTTCGAGACCAAGCTCTCGACCTGGTACCTGAATTCGATCGTGACGTCGGTGACCGTGACCGTCGTCGTCATCCTGATCAGCGTGATGTGCGCCTATGCGCTGTCGCAGATCGTCTTCCCCGGCCGCAAGCTGCTGTACGGCATCATCCTGGCCAGTTTCATGGTGCCCTCGCAGGCGCTGGTCATTTCGCAATTCGTGCTGATGCACAAGCTGAACCTGATCAACACCTGGGGTGGTATCATCCTGCCGCAGCTGATCGTTCCTGTTGTCGTCATCGTCTACAAGCAGTTCTTCGATTCCGTGCCGAAGGAGCTGAGGGAGGCGGCCAAGCTCGATGGCTGCGGCGAGTTCCAGATCCTCTTCAAGCTCTATCTGCCCTTGAACTGGGGGATCACGACGGCGCTGGCGATCATCACCTACATCATGGCCTGGAACGCCTTCCTCTGGCCGTTCCTCGTCACCAACTCGGACGACATGATGACGATCACCGTCGGGATCACGCAGACCCGCGATGCCTTCGGCGTCAAATATGCGCGCGACATGGCAGTCGCCATCCTGGCCGCGATGCCGGTCGCTCTTGCCTATCTTCTGTTCCAGAAACGCGTGACGCAGGCGCTGATGCTGTCGTCGGGCATCAAGGGATGACGTGCATGAGACTTTGCTTTCGGGCCGAGGTGAGAAGGCCCCTGCCGGTCCGCGAGAGTTCTCCCGAGGCGCGGACCGGCCCCCTCGTAAAATTTGAGCAGCGACACAGTGCATGCGCCCATGATATCAGCTGAAACCAACAAGAAAGACTGGAGAACCAGTATTATAATATGGAGACGAAGCTTCTAACCGTCGATCCGATGCGGGACGCAGATGTCGTCCAGGCACTCGGTTCTCCGACGCGCATCGAAATCCTCAACCTGCTGCGCCAGAAGGGTCCGCTGAATGTCAACGACATCGCGGCACAGATGGGCTTGCCGCAGTCGACGACGGCGACGAATCTCAAGTCGCTCGAGCAGGCGGGCCTGATCCAGACCCAGACGATGAAGGCGACGAAGGGAAACCAGAAGGTCTGCTCCAGCATCTATGACGAGATCCTGATCCGCTTCGACAGCAGCGGCACCAAGGCGAGCGAGGACGTCGTCACCGTCAGCATGCCGATCGGCCTCTTCACCGAGTTCGAAGTCGGCGCGCCCTGCGGCCTCTGTTCCGTCAACAACGTCATCGGCATGCTCGATGTCCAGGAAGTGTTCCTCGACCCGCAGCGCATGCAGGCGGCACTCCTATGGTTCACCCGCGGCTATGTCGAATACAAGTTTCCGAACAATGCCAAGGTTTCGGGCAAGAAGATTCGCAAGGTCGAGTTCTCCGCTGAACTGAGCTCGGAAACGCCGGCCACCAACGCCAACTGGCCCTCCGACATCTCCATCTGGGTGAACGGCATCAAGGCCGGCAATTGGACATCGCCCGGAGATTTCGGCGATCGCCGCGGCATGTATTCTCCCGCCTGGTGGAAACTCTCCGGCTCGCAATACGGCAAGCTGAAAACCTGGACGATCGACGAAACCGGCACCTGGATCGATGGTGCCATGGTCTCGACCCAGACCATCACCTCCCTCGGCATCGCCGACCACCACTCGATCCGCTTCCGCATCGGCATCGACGAAAAAGCCGACAATCCCGGCGGCATGAACATCTTCGGCAAGGGCTTCGGTGATTTCGACCAGGACCTGGTGATGTCGATCTATTTCTGATCGGCCCCAACCCGTTTTCCCGACCTGCAATCTCGAAGATGCGCCTTGCTGCATCCTTCGATCTCACGCGACCTCACGCTCCGCACAAGCGGGTAAGGCTGTCCGAACGGAGGTAGAGAAGCGGACCTCGCAGCTCCGGAAGTGTCTTGAAATGCATTTCACTTGGCTGGCTGCGCAGGAGAATCCGGATCGAGTGCAGGTGGTCGTCATCCCGTCACGAATGGCTGAGGTTTTTCTTCGTCAAGAACGCGTTGTGCCACCCCAGCATCCTGATCCGCCGCACATGCTATGAAGAGGTCGGCCTATACGATCCGACTTTCGCCAGCCTGCCGGATTACGACATGTGGATCAGGCTGTGCCTGCGCCACGAAATCCATGCCATGCCGAAGCCGGTCATTCGTTTCCGCATCCGCGACGGGGAAGCGCAGGCGAGCGCGCCATCGGGCGCTTCGAGCCACCCGTGGCAGCTCGAGCACAAGCACATGAGCAAGCACTATCTTTCGATCGCGTCGATGGCCGAGTTCGGATCTTTCCTGAGAACGCCGAAAACCGCTTCGACGACCCCAGGCTGATCCCGTTCTATCTGGCGGGCTTCATCCTGTCGCAGAACGTTCCGCCGCATCGCAAGGACTTTGCGTTTGAAACGCTCTACGAGTTTCTGTCGTCTGACGAAAACCGTGACCTCGTCGAGAGAGTTCACGGCTTCAAGATGGGCGATTTCCATGCTCTGACCGGCGGAAAGCCGCTTCATTGACCGTCGGCGCCTTCGCACCTACCGACTCCGGCCGATGCTGGCATACATGCCCGTCGTCCGGAATTCGGTCGGCGTGATGCCGTAGACGCGGCGGAAGACCTTGGCAAAGTAGTTGGCGTCTTCGAAGCCGCACATGATTGAGACTTCCTTGACCGGCAGGAAATCCGCCTTGGTGAGCAGCTTGGCGGCGCGTTGCAGGCGCTGCTGCAGCACGTATTCGGCTGGCGGCACACCCTCGCTTTCGGCGAAGCTGCGCGAGAAGTGGGCGCGGCTGAGGCCGACGATGGCGGCAAGCTCGCTGACCGGGAGCGGTTTTTCCAGATTGACGTTGATATGGTCGATCACCGGCTGCATGAAGCTTTGCTCGGCCATGAAGGATGGCGAGCCGAAGACGTCGTCGTAAAGCGCCATCGCCGCCTCGTAGGCGATGGCCGAGGCTGAGCCCGGCGTGGTCGCGCGCTTGATGAGACGCAGGCTGCAATCGGCCAGATGATCGATCGTCGAGGGCTGCAGTTTCAGGACCGGCCCGGCCAGTGCCAGGACCATCTGGTGAATCCTCAGCGTTTCATCGCCGTTCATCGAGATCCAGAAATACTCCCAGCGCTCGCCCTTTTCGAGCCAGTAGCGGTGATTGTGCGGCACCAACACCATCATCGTATCCCCGCCCTGAAGCTTGTAAGTGCGGTTCTGGTAGCGCAGGTGACCGTTGCCGCTGATTGTGTGCTGCAGCACCGTAAACGGTGTCTGGCCGCGCTTGCGGCCGTCCCAGTCATAGGTCTCGTTTTCACGCACTTCATAGCCCGCACTGGTCGGCATGGCGTGCAGGCGCTGGCGTCCGCGGGGCAGCGAAACGGTCCTCATGGATTGTCCGTTGGCGATCAAATCATGCAGCACAAAATTACCCTCGAAAGCATAATCCTTCTCTGGCCGCCCCGCCGAATTTGCGCATAATCCCCTCGCATAAGAGGAAGAGATCGCGGCCGGACGAACGGCCGGGAGGAATACAGGTTTTAATTCCAGTGGTTTTCACCTGCGTGTGCGAGCACGCGGCCTGCTATCCCTTTGTCTTCTCTCTACGTAACATTCGATCGGACCGAGGTGAAGGACATGAGTTTCAAAATCGCTATCATCGGGGCAGGCAGCGTCGGCTTCACCAAGAAGCTGTTCACGGATATCCTGTGCGTTCCTGAATTCAGGGACATCGAGTTCGCGCTGACCGATCTCAGCGAGCATAACCTGCAGATGATCAAGGCAATCCTCGACAAGATCGTTGAATCCAACAAGCTGCCGACCAAGGTGACGGCTACCACCAACCGCCGCGAGGCGCTCTCGGGCGCGCGCTATATCATCAGCTGCGTGCGCGTCGGCGGTCTCGAAGCCTATGCAGACGATATCCGGATCCCGCTGAAATACGGCATCGACCAATGCGTCGGCGATACGATCTGCGCCGGTGGCATTCTCTATGGCCAGCGCAACATTCCCGTCATTCTCGACTTCTGCAAGGATATCCGCGAGGTCGCCGAGCCGGGCGCAAAATTCCTCAACTATGCCAACCCGATGGCGATGAACACCTGGGCGGCGATCGAGTATGGCAAGGTCGATACGGTCGGCCTCTGCCACGGCGTCCAGCACGGCGCCGAGCAGATCGCCGAAGTGCTCGGCGCCAAGTCGCAGAGCGAGCTCGACTATATCTGCTCGGGCATCAACCATCAGACATGGTTCGTCGATCTGAAGCTCAACGGCCGCAAGATCGGCAAGGACGAGCTGGTCGCAGCCTTTGAGGCGCATCCGGTGTTCTCGCAGCAGGAGAAGCTGCGCATCGACGTCCTGAAGCGCTTCGGCGTCTATTCGACCGAGAGCAACGGCCACCTTTCCGAGTACCTGCCCTGGTATCGCAAGCGGCCGGACGAAATTACCAAGTGGATTGACATGTCGGACTGGATCCACGGCGAGACCGGCGGCTATCTGCGCCATTCGACCGAGACCCGCAACTGGTTCGAGACAGAGTTTCCGCAATTCCTGGCCTCGGCCGAAAAGCCGATCGATCCGGCCAAGCGCTCCAACGAGCATGCCAGCCATATCCTGGAAGCGCTGGAAACCGGCCGGGTCTATCGCGGTCACTTCAACGTCAAGAACAACGGCGTGATCACCAACCTGCCGTCGGATGCGATCATCGAGTCCCCCGGCTTCGTCGACCGCTTCGGCATCAACATGGTTTCCGGCATCACCATTCCCGAAGCCTGCGCCGCGACCTGCATGGCATCAATCAACGTCCAGCGCATGTCGGTCCATGCCGCCGTCACCGGCGATATCGATCTTCTGAAGCTTGCCGTGCTGCACGATCCGCTGGTCGGCGCGGTCTCGACGCCTGAGGAAGTCTGGCAGATGGTCGATGAAATGGTCGTCGCCCAGGCGCGCTGGCTGCCGCAATATGCCGATGCCGTCCCGGCGGCCAAGGAGCGCCTTGCAAATTCCAAGGTCAAGACCAAGGAATGGGCCGGTGCGGCCCGCCGCAACGTGCGCTCGATCGAAGAGCTTCGTGCTGAAAAGGCCGCGCTGAAGCAGGCGGTCTGATTTTCCGGTGAGGCAAGCCGCGGCGGTCCTTCGGGAGGAAGGCCGCTGCGCGAAGGCTTGCTTCATCATTCCTAGAGGAGAAGCGGAGACGCCAAGCAAGCGCTCCGGAACAAGAGGGAGAGACGATGACGAATTTCCGCAAGATCGGCATCCTGGCAGGACTGGCGCTCGGCGTTTCAGTTGCTGCCTTGAATGCCTACGCTTCCGAGCCGACCACCCCGCCAGCGCCGCCGCCGTTCCCGGCGGAAGGCAAGATAAAATACGTGTCGAGAGACTCCATCGAGGAGTTCAAGGCGCTTCCGTCTTATAACGAGCCGGATTGGGTGAAGAAGAACTTCGTCGACAGCGGCAAGCTGCCCCCGGTCAAGGACCGTCTCCCCAAGGAACCGCTGGTCTTCAAGACCGACAACATGCCCGACGGTATCGGCGTCTATGGCGATACGATGCGCCATGTCATCGGCGGCCGTCCGGAAGGCTGGAACTACGGCGCCGGCCAGACGCAGGGCTGGGGCGGCATCGATATCGGCCTCTCGGAATGCCTGACGCGCACCGCGCCTCTGTTCCAGGTCGAGGCCAAGGATACTGAACCGTTGCCAAACCTGGCGAAGAGCTGGGATTGGTCGCAGGACGGCCACAAGCTGACCATGCATCTGGTCGAAGGCGCCAAATGGTCCGACGGCGCGCCGTTCAATGCCGATGACATCATGTTCTACTGGGAAGACGAGGTCGTCGATCCCAACGTCTCGCCGCTCGGCGGCGGCGCATCGCCGGAAGCCTTCGGTGACGGCACGACGCTGAAGAAGATCGACGACTACACGGTCGAGTGGACCTTCAAGGAAGCCTTCCCGAAACAGTATCTCTACACGATGGCCTACCCGAATTTCTGCCCGGGTCCGTCGCATATCCTCAAGCCGCAGCATCCGAAATACTCGAAGAACACCTACGACCAGTTCAAGAACGCCTTCCCGCCAGAATACATGAACATGCCCGTCATGGGCGCGTGGGTGCCGGTCGAATACCGTCCTGACGACATCATCGTCATGCGCCGCAACCCGTACTACTGGAAGGTCGACGAGAAGGGCAATCAGCTGCCTTACCTCGACGAACTGCACTACAAGCTCTCGACCTGGGCCGATCGTGACGTGCAGGCCGTTGCCGGCTCCGGCGACATCTCCAACCTCGAGCAGCCTGAAAACTTTGTGGCATCGCTGAAGCGTGCTGCCGAAAAGACGGCTCCGGCGCGTCTCGCCTTCGGCCCGCGCCTGATCGGGTACAATATGCGCCTGAACCTCTCCGGCAATGGCTGGGGCGAGCCGGATGCACGCAGCCAGGCGATCCGCGAGCTGAACCGCAACGAGGACTTCCGCAAAGCTGTCACCATGGCGCTCGACCGCAAGGCGATCGGCGACTCTCTCGTCAAGGGTCCGTTCACGGCCATCTATCCGGGCGGCCTGTCCTCGGGCACCAGCTTCTACGACCGCAACTCCGTGGTTTACTATCCGTTCGACCTCAAGGGCGCCAAGGCGCTGCTCGAAAAGGTCGGGCTGAAGGACACCGACGGCGACGGCTTCGTGAACTTCCCGGCCTCGACCGAAGGCGGCAAGAACCTCGAGATCGTGCTTCTGGTGAACAATACCTATGCGACGGACAAGAGCCTCGCGGAAGGTGTCGTCGGCCAGATGGAGAAGCTCGGCATCAAGGTGATCCTGAATGCGCTCGATGGCCCGAAGCGTGACGATGCGCATTACGGCGGCCGTTTCGACTGGCTGATCCAGCGCAACACAACGGAGCTTGCCTCGGTAGTTCAGAACACCGAACAGCTGGCACCGGTCGGACCGCGCACCAGCTGGCAGCATCGCGCCGGCAAGGACGGCAGCGTGGACCTGATGCCCTACGAGAAGCAGCTCGTCGATATCGTCAACAAGTTCCGGACCAGCCAGAACAATGACGAGCGCGTCGATCTGATGAAGCAGTATCAGAAGATCGCCACTGAGAATGTCGATACGATCGGTCTCACGGAATATCCGGGTGCGCTGATCATCAACAAGCGCTTCTCGAACGTGCCGCAGGGAACGCCGATCTTCATGTTCAACTGGGCCGAAGACTCCGTCATCCGCGAGCGTCTCTGGGTGGCTGCAGACAAGCAGGGCAAGTACGAACTCTTCCCGCAGCAGCTTCCCGGCAAGCCGGGTGAAAAGGGTCCGATCAACTAAGAGCTCCCTCCCAACCGAATGAGCTTCCGGCCGCGCGTGCTGCGCGCGGCCGGCCATAATCAACAAGCCGGCCGCGCTGACGAAGAGCGACTGGCGGCAAGGAGAAGCGAACCGTCCGATGCTACGATTCCTGCTCATGCGCATCGCCTCGGCGATCCCTGTCCTCTTCATCCTGAGCGTGGTCACCTTCGCGATCATCCAGGCCCCGCCCGGCGACTATGCGGACTACATCCGTTCGCAGCTGATCAACCAGAGCGGTGCGTCCTTTGCCCAGGCGGAAGAACAGGCCCAGGCCTACCGCGTCGAGCACGGCCTCGATAAGCCGATGGTCGTTCAGTATTTCGCCTGGATGAAAGGCATCATCACCGAAGGCGATTTCGGCTACAGCATGTTCTACAACAAGCCGGTGGCCGATGTCGTCGGCGAGCGCCTGCCGCGCACGCTGCTTCTGGCGCTGGTCTGCCACATTTTCGCATCGATCCTCGGCATCACCTTCGGCATCTGGGCGGCGACCCGCCAGTATACCTGGATCGACAGCCTCCTCTCCGGCATCTCCTTCCTCGGCATGACGGTGCCGCGCTTCCTGATGGCGCTGATCATCGTCTATCTGCTGGTCTTCCAGTTCAATGTCACCGAAATAGGCAGCTTCTTCTCGCCGCAATATGGCGGGGCGCCGTGGTCCTGGGCGAAATTCGTCGATCTCGTCAGCCATGTCTGGCCGGTGGTCGCGATCGCCACCTTCGGCGGCCTCGCCTACAACATGCGCGTCATGCGCGGCAATCTGCTCGACACGCTGAATGCGCAATATGTCGAGACCGCAAAGGCCAAGGGTCTCTCCGGCGGCGCCGTCGTCATGCGCCATGCGGTTCCGAACGCGCTGCATCCGCTCGTCATGTATCAGGGCGTCGTGCTTCCCTACATGCTGACCGGTGAGATCGAGACGGCGATCATCTTCGCCCTGCCCACCGTCGGCCCGGCCATCGTCGGCTCCATGGCGGTCGGCGACGTCTATGTGACCGCCACCTTCATGCTGGTGCTCTCGGCAACGCTGATCGTCGGCAACATCATCGCCGACATGCTGCTTGCCATGCTCGACCCGCGCGTCCGCCAATTTGGAGGTGCCTGAGATGTTGGCCTTCGATTCCGCTCCCCCGCCTCCGCACGAGGACAGCGTCAAGACCACAGCCCACGGCAACGAAAGCTATCTGGCCCTGGTCTGGCGCCGCCTGCGCCGCTCCTGGACCGGCATGATGGGGCTCATCCTCGTCGGTCTGCTGATCATCATGGCCGTGTTCGCCGATTTCTTCGCGCCGATGGATCCGAAAGCGACCGATGTCGGCTTTGCGCCGCCGCAGGTGATGAGCATCCATGACAAGGAGGGCAATCTCGTCTGGCCGCGTGTCTATGCGCTGGCCGATTCCGAAGAGCTCGACCCCGTCACCTTCCAGCCGGTCGTCGGCCCGGACTACGATAATCCGCGCGTCCTCGGCTTCTTCGTCAAGGGTGCGGAATACCGGCTGCTCGGCCTGATCCCGGCAGATCGCCACTTCTTCGGCTCTACCGATGGCCAGCCGGTGCATTTCCTCGGCACCGACAAGTTCGGCCGCGACGTGTTGTCCCGAGCCATCATCGGCTCGCGCATCTCGCTGATGATCGCGCTCACCGTCGTCTTCATCGTCACCATCGTCGGCACGACCGTCGGCATGGTATCGGGCTATTTTGGTGGGGCGTTCGACGTCTGGGTGCAGCGCTTTGTGGAACTGGTGCTCGCCTTCCCGCAGTTGCCGCTCTATCTGGCGCTGACCTCGCTGATCCCGATCACCGCGCCGACCAATGTCTTCCTCGCCTTCGTGATCTTCGTCATGTCGGCGCTCGGCTGGGCGCAGATGTCGCGCGAGGTACGCGGCAAGACGCTGGCGCTCGCAAGGATCGACTATGTGCGTGCAGCCATGGCCGTCGGCGCCACCGACCGGCGCATCATCTTCCAGCACATCCTGCCGAATGTGATGAGCCACGTCATCGTTGCGGTGACGCTGCATATCCCGAGCGTCGTGCTGCTCGAATCCTTCCTCGGCTTCCTCGGCTTTGCCGTGAAGCCGCCGCTGATCTCCTGGGGTCTGATGCTGCAGGACACCGCAAACTATTCCGTCATCGGGACCTATCCCTGGATTCTCGCCCCCGTCGGCTTCGTGCTCGTCACCGTTTTCGCCTTCAATGCGCTGGGTGACGGTTTGCGCGATGCGGTCGATCCCTACTGAGGAGATGAAGAAGATGGCTCTCGCACTTGTCGGTTCCTTCGCTCCGCCAGTCCGTCACGACCACGACGGCCGCAAGGAAAGCCCCGTTATCGACGCCCGCAATATCGGCGTGAATTTCAAGGTCGAACACGGCCTTGTCGAAGCGGTGAAGGATATCTCCTTCCAGCTCTATCGCGGCGAGACCATTGCCATCGTCGGCGAATCCGGTTCCGGAAAGTCGGTCACGGCGCGTACCGTCATGGGCCTGTTGTCGAAGCGTGCCGTGACCTCGCCGGCCTCTAAGGTGGAATATGACGGCAAGAACATCCTGAATTTCTCGGAGCCGGCGCGCCGCAAGCTGCGCGGCAACCGGATCTCGATGATCTTCCAGGAGCCGATGAGCTCGCTAAACCCAATCTATACGATCGGCAGCCAGATCGTCGAGGCGATCCGCGTCCACAACAAGGTCAGCCGCAGGCAGGCCGAGGCGAGGGCGCTGGAACTCTTGAAGCAGGTGCAGATTCCGGATCCGGAAGCCCGCCTGAAGCAGTATCCGCATCAGCTTTCCGGCGGGCAGCGCCAGCGCGTGATGATCGCCATGGCGCTGTCGAACAACCCCGATGTACTGATCGCCGACGAGCCGACGACGGCGCTTGACGTCACCGTTCAGGCGCAGATCCTCAACCTCATCCGTAACCTGCAGAAGGAATTGCGGATGGCGGTGATCCTGATCACCCACGACCTGACGGTGGTGCGCAAGTTCTCTGACTATGTCTACGTGATGCAGCATGGCGAGATGCGCGAGCACAATACGACAGAGCAGCTGTTCGCCAATCCGCAGCATCCCTACACCAAGCACCTGCTGGCGTCCGAGCCGCGCGGTCAGGCCAACCCGCTGCCGGAAGGGTCTGATGTCATTCTCGACGCCCGCGGCGTGCGCGTCTCGTTCATGATGCGCCATGGCGGCTTCTTCAAGCCGGAGCTGAAGGAACTGGTCGCCGTCGACAGCCTCAATCTGACGCTTCGCCGGCATGAGACGCTGGGTCTCGTCGGCGAGTCCGGCTCAGGCAAGACGACCTTCGGCCAGGCACTGGTGCGTCTCAACGACCCCAATACCGGCGAGATCTTCTTCGACCGGCAGCCGATCCACGGCAAGTCTCGTTCCGAGATGCGCCCGTTGCGCTCGCGCATGCAGATCGTTTTCCAGGACCCATTCTCGTCGCTCAATCCGCGCATGACGATCGGCCAGATCATCGAGGAAGGGCTCGTCGTCAACAAGCTCGGCGCGACGAAAGCGGAACGCCTCGACCGGGTGCGCGATGCGCTTTCGGCGGCGGGCATGCCGGGTAATATCCTGTCGCGCTTCCCGCATGAGTTTTCGGGCGGCCAGCGCCAGCGTATTGCGATCGCCCGGGCCATCGCTCTCGAACCCGAATTCATCCTGCTGGACGAGCCGACCTCGGCGCTCGATCTTTCCGTCCAAGCCCAGATTATCGAACTGCTGCGCAAGCTGCAGGACGAGCGCGGTCTCAGCTACCTGTTCATCTCGCACGATCTCAAGGTCGTGCGTGCCCTCTGCCACCGCGTGATCGTCATGCAGCACGGACAGATCATGGAAGAGGGTCCCGTCAACGAAGTTCTCACCAATCCCAAGACCGCCTACACCGAACGGCTCGTCAAAGCCGCTTTCGAGGTAGCCTGATTTGCATCTGCCGGAGGTTTACATGGCAAATCCCAGAATTACGTTCATCGGAGCTGGCTCCACCGTTTTCATGAAGAACATCGTCGGCGACATCCTGCAGCGCCCGGCGCTGTCGGGCGCCACGATTGCGCTGATGGACATCAACCCGCAGCGGCTTGAAGAAAGCGCCATCGTCGTCAACAAGCTGATCTCGACGCTCGGCGTCAACGCCAAGGCGGAGACCTATTCTGATCAGCGCAAGGCGCTTGCCGGTGCAAACTTCGTCGTCGTCGCCTTCCAGATCGGCGGCTACGAGCCCTGCACGGTGACCGATTTCGAAGTGCCGAAGAAATACGGCCTGCGCCAGACGATCGCCGATACGCTCGGCGTCGGCGGCATCATGCGCGGCCTCAGAACCGTGCCGCATCTCTGGAAGATCTGCGAGGACATGCTCGCCGTCTGCCCCGAGGCGATCATGCTGCAATATGTCAACCCGATGGCGATCAACACCTGGGCGATCGCCGAGAAGTACCCGACGATCAAGCAGGTCGGTCTATGCCACTCGGTTCAGGGCACGGCAATGGAACTCGCCCATGACCTGGATATCCCCTACGAGGAAATCCGCTACCGCTCGGCCGGCATCAACCACATGGCCTTCTACCTGAAGTTCGAGCACCGCCAACCGGACGGTTCCTACAAGGATCTCTATCCGGATCTGGTGCGCGGCTACCGAGAAGGCCGCGCCCCCAAGCCCGGCTGGAACCCGCGCTGCCCGAACAAGGTGCGCTACGAGATGCTGACCCGCCTCGGCTATTTCGTCACCGAGAGCTCGGAGCATTTCGCCGAATACACGCCCTACTTCATCAAGGAAGGCCGCGAGGACCTGATCGAGAAGTTCGGCATTCCGCTCGACGAATATCCGAAGCGCTGCATCGAGCAGATCGAGCGCTGGAAGGGTCAGGCGGAAACCTATCGCTCGGCCAATACGATCGAGGTCAAGCAGTCGAAGGAATATGCTTCCTCGATCATCAATTCGGTCTGGACCGGCGAGCCCTCGGTCATCTACGGCAACGTCCGCAACAATGGCTGCATCACCTCGCTGCCGGAAAATTGCGCTGCCGAGGTGCCCTGCCTCGTCGATGCCTCCGGCATCCAGCCGACCTATATCGGCGCGCTGCCGCCGCAGCTGACGGCGCTGATGCGCACCAATATCAACGTCCAGGAACTGACGGTTCAGGCGCTGATGACCGAGAACCGCGAGCATATCTACCATGCCGCGATGATGGATCCCCATACGGCCGCCGAGCTCGACCTCGACCAGATCTGGTCGCTGGTCGATGACCTCCTCGCCGGCCATGGCGACTGGCTGCCGGAATGGGCACGTGGCGGCCGCAAGGTTCGCGCCGCCTGATCGAATGACAAGCGCCGGCGGATGTCGGCGCCTGTCCCGCTCTTGACGGGAGAGAGCAAAGCATCTCGTATGGCTAAATCAGCCATGCGATGGCGGCGCGGTACGGCTGCGCCGGAACGAGATGAAGGCAGACGGGACGTCATCACCGAACACCTGGTTGGCGCTGATCGCAGCGCTTCTTTTTGCATGCTCACCAGCCCCGGCCGCTTTTGCCGCCGGCGAGCCCGAGGGACCGGCACCTGCGGGATGCCTCTATACCCGCTCGGCGTCCGGAACGGGCGAGACACTCTGTATCCGCAAGGACAGCTTCAACCGCGATCTCTGCAGCGCCATCGAGCGCTCCGCCGCCGATTTTGAGCTGCCGCCGGATTATTTCGCGCGGCTGATCTGGCGCGAGAGCCGGTTTCGCGCCGATGCCCTGAGCTACAAGGGTGCGGAAGGCATCGCCCAGTTCATGCCGGGTACGGCGAAGCTGCGTGGTCTTCAAAACAGCTACGACGTGCTGGAAGCCCTGCAGAAATCGGCGGAATATCTCGACGAGCTGCGTGACCGTTTCGGCAATCTCGGCCTCGCGGCCGCCGCCTACAATGCCGGCGAGAACAGACTTGCGAGCTACCTTGGCGGCGGTGGCTTGCCTTCTGAAACCCGTGCCTATGTCATCGGCATCACCTCGCACAGCGTCGAGGACTGGAAGGGTGAGGCGCCGGAGATCGCGGCCCCCGCGCTCGACAAGACCAAGACCTTCCTCGAAAGCTGCGTCGCCCTTGCCGAAAGCCGCAAGCTGCGCGATCCGGTCTGGCAGAACGAGGGAACCTGGATGCCCTGGGGCGTGCAGCTCGCCGCCCATGCCAATCCCGATGCGGCGCGGCGCCTGTTCATGGCGGCCGTCGAGCGGCTGCCGGCGCCGCTCAATGCCGAGCAGCCGTTGGTCATGCGCCAGCGCGACCGAAGCTTCGGCTTCCGCCCGCGCTATGTGACCCGCATCGCCCGCCAGACCCGAGCCGAGGCGGACCAGCTATGTGCCCAAATCCGCAAGAACAACGGAACCTGCCTCGTTTTCAGAAACTGACGGCCGGACCGCTTCACGGCCGCTCGCGATAATATGACCGGCGATTTGCTTGCCGTCCGCGAAGGTGCGGAATAGCGTCATATTTCAACGGACATAACGTGCCAGTGATATCCGCGAAATCAATTGCCCAGAGTGTCCAGCACTTTTTCTGATCCGCACTGTAACAAAATGCGCTCCGCGCCCGTACTTATCTGCAGACAGGACCAATTTCGGACGAGGAGGTCTGACGATGTTGAATAGACGCATGCTGCTCCTGAATACGGGACTGGCCGCCATCGGCCTGCGGCTGGCTCTATCCGCCACAGGCGCGAATGCCGAAGAGACATTTGCAGTCACGCACACGGATGCGGAGTGGCAGTCGCTGCTGTCATCCGATCAATACGCGGTACTTCGGAAAGAGGCGACCGAGCGGCCTTTCACAAGCCCGCTTCTCAACGAGCATCGCAAGGGAAACTTTGCCTGCGCCGGCTGCGACCTCGAATCCTTCGCCTCTGCGACGAAATTCGATAGCGGCACGGGCTGGCCGAGTTTCTGGGCGCCGATCGACAACAAGGTTGTCGGCACGACACGCGACGCATCCTTCGGCATGGTCCGCGAAGCGGTCCATTGCGGACGCTGCGGCGGTCACCTCGGGCATGTCTTCGATGACGGCCCGAAGCCGACAGGCCTGCGCTACTGCCTGAACGGCGTCGCATTGAAATTTCATCCGGTCTCGGCCTGATACACGGAAACCATCATGATCCTCTTTGTCCTCGCCTATCTCGGCGGTGTGCTGACGATCGTCAGCCCTTGCATCCTGCCGGTCCTGCCTTTCGTCTTTGCGCGGGCGGGCCAGCCATTCGTGCGGTCGACGCTGCCGATGCTGGCCGGCATGACCGCGACCTTCGCCGCGGTTGCCAGCCTCGCCGCGATCGGCGGCGGCTGGGCGGTGCAGGCTAACGAATACGGCCGTTACGCCGCGCTGGCGCTGCTCGCCGTCTTCGGTGTCGTTCTGCTCTTTCCTGCGCTGTCCGATCGCCTGACGCGTCCGCTGGTATCGCTTGGCGCCCGTCTCTCGCAGTCTGCCGACAAGGGTAGCCGCAGCGGTGGCTCAACGGTCGTCGCTTCGCTTCTTCTCGGCGTCGCCACGGGATTGCTCTGGGCGCCCTGTGCCGGTCCGGTGCTGGGTCTCATCCTGACGGGGGCTGCGCTGCAGGGTGCAAGCGTCGGTACCACTTTGCTGCTCTTTGCCTATGCTCTCGGAGCCGCGACGTCACTGGCGCTTGCCCTGCTCGTTGGCGGCCGCGTCTATCAGGCGATGAAGCGCTCGCTGGGCGCCGGCGAATGGGTCAGGCGCGGTGTCGGCGTGGCCGTTCTGGTGGCGGTCGTTGCCATCGGACTTGGCGCCGATACCGGTTTCCTGACGCAGGCTTCGCTTGCCAGCACCGGCACGCTCGAACAGGGCCTGATCGACAAGCTGCACCCCCAGCAACAGCAGGCTGACAATTCCGGTTCCTCCGTCATCATGCAGGGTGGTGATGCGATGATGAGCGGAAACAACCAGATGATGATGAGCGGCAGTCCGGCCATGAGCGGCTCGAACGCCATGATGATGAAAGGCACGCCGAAAGCCGGTGGCGCCGGAGCGCTGCCGGTCGAGAGCACGATGCCGTCGCTCGACGGCGCTGTGCAGTGGTCGAACTCGCCGCCGCTCAGCACGCAGTCGCTGAAGGGCAAGGTCGTTCTCGTCGATTTCTGGACCTATTCCTGCATCAACTGCATCCGCGCCATTCCCTATGTGAAAGCCTGGGCGGAGAAATACAAGGACCAGGGGCTGGTCGTCATCGGCGTCCACGCGCCGGAATTTGCCTTCGAGAAAAACATCGACAACGTCAAGAAAGCGATCGGCGATCTCGGCATCACCTATCCGGTTGCGATCGACAACGATTATGCGATCTGGCGCGCCTTCGACAACCAATACTGGCCGGCGCATTATTTCATCGATGCCGAGGGCCGTGTCCGCCATCACCATTTCGGCGAGGGCGACTATGACGGCTCCGAGCGGGTCATCCAGCAGTTGCTGGCCGAAGCCGGAAAGACCAATGTCGCGTCCGACGTCGTCGACGTGAAGGCGACCGGTGCCGAGGCGGCGTCGAACCAGGCGGATGTGCAGTCACCGGAAACCTATGTCGGCTGGCAGCGCTCGCAGAACTTCGTCGATGACAAGGGCACGGCGAACGACGTCGCACATGACTACACCGCCGCCACGCCGCGGCTCAATGAGTGGGGCCTGACGGGCAACTGGACGGTCGGCGCCGAGGATGCGAAACTGAATGCCAAGGATGGCAGCATCTACTATCGCTTCCACGCCCGCGACCTGCATCTGGTGCTCGGGCCCGGAGAGGACGGCAAGCCCGTCCGCTTCCAGGTCACCGTCGACGGCAAGCCGCCCGGCGACGGCCACGGCGTCGATACCGACGCAGACGGCAACGGCACGGTCACGGGGCAACGGCTGTATCAGCTGGTGCGCGAAGCGGGACCGGTCGGCGACCATACGTTCGAGATCCGCTTTCTTGATCCCGGCGTCCAGGCATTCGCATTCACCTTCGGCTGAAAGGAGAAAATCATGACCAGCCAGCAGGATAAAAGCAGATCGCAACGGGTACTGGCACTCGGCGCCGGCGCGCTTCTGATGGCCAGCGCCGCCTTCTATTTCACGCCGTCATCGGCCGAGGAAGGCCGGGTGATCCCGGCGCCGACAGTCGATGAGAAATCCACCGCGGGCACCGAGACGGCAACCTTCGCCGGCGGCTGTTTCTGGGGCGTGCAGGGCGTTTTCCAGCATGTGAACGGCGTCGTCAGCGCCACGTCCGGCTATGCCGGCGGCGGCAAGAGCACGGCGCAGTATGAGACGGTGAGCGGCGGCGATACCGGCCATGCGGAGTCCGTGCAGGTCGTCTTCGATCCGAAGAAGGTAAGCTACGGCCATCTGCTGCAGATCTATTTCTCCGTCGCCCACGACCCGACGCAGCTCAACCGCCAGGGGCCGGATACCGGAACGCAGTACCGTTCGGCGATTTTCCCCGCCGGCGACGAACAGGCGAAGGTCGCCAAGGCCTATATCAGCCAGCTCAATCATGCTCGCGTCTTCGATGCCGCCATCGTGACAACCATCGAGCCGGGCAAGAATTTCTATCCGGCGGAGAATTATCATCAAGACTTCCTGACAAATAACCCGACCTATGCCTATATAGTGATCAACGATCTGCCGAAGATCGCAAACCTCAAGCAGATGTTCCCTTCGGACTATCGCGACAAGCCGGTGCTGGTCGCGGCTGCGGGAGGCAATTGACCGCGGCAGGTCATTGCTAGGAGAAGAAACATGCAGCACTACACCAAGAGTGCCGACGCCATCGCCAAGCTGACGCCGGAACAGTACCGCGTGACCCAGCAGTCCGGCACCGAACGGCCCGGCACCGGCGAATATCTCGACAACAAGGAGCCCGGCATCTACGTCGACATCGTGTCCGGCGAGCCGCTCTTTGCCTCGTCGGACAAGTATGAATCCGGTTGCGGCTGGCCGAGCTTCACCAAGCCGGTGGAGCCCGCCAATGTCGCCGAGCTGACCGACGTCTCGCACGGCATGGTCCGCACCGAAGTGCGTTCCAGCAATGGCGACAGCCATCTGGGCCACGTCTTCCCCGACGGCCCGCGCGATCGCGGCGGTCTGCGCTATTGCATCAACTCGGCATCGCTCCGCTTCGTTCATCGTGACCGGATGGAAGCGGAAGGCTATGGTGCCTATCTCGATCAGGTGGAGGAAGTTCAATGACGACGGAACGCGCAGTTCTCGCAGGCGGCTGCTTCTGGGGCATGCAGGATCTCATTCGCCGCTATAACGGTGTTATCTCGACCCGCGTCGGCTACAGCGGCGGCGAGGTGGCGAATGCCACCTATCGCAACCATGGCAATCATGCCGAGGCGATCGAGATCATCTTCGATCCGGCCAAGATCAGCTATCGCGAGCTTCTGGAATTCTTCTTCCAGATCCACGATCCCTCGACGAAGGACCGCCAGGGTAACGACCGCGGCGCCAGCTATCGCTCGGCGATCTTCTATACGAGCGACGAGCAAAAGCGCGTTGCGGAAGATACGATCGCCGACGTCGATGCCTCCGGTCTGTGGCCGGGCAAGGTGGTAACGGAAGTCACTCCCGTGAGCGATTTCTGGGAAGCCGAGCCGGAACATCAGGATTATCTGGAGCGGATCCCGAATGGCTATACCTGCCATTTCATCCGCCCGGGCTGGAAGCTGCCGAAGCGCGACGCCGCTTGATCCGGCAAAGAGTTCATGTGTGCGAAGGGCGGCCGATTGGCCGCCCTTTTTGCGTGATCACAAATATTAGCAATCCGGCTTTTTCGTTGGCGCGAATATGCGGTTCGCGGTATTCGGATTCCAAACGGGATTCGATTCATGGCCAACAAAGACCAAGTTCTCGTCACGCTGCGGACCTACATGCAGGTCAAGCGCGCGCATGACCAGAACCAGGCCGAATATCTCGAAACCCTTCAGAAAAAATCCCTGGAAGAGCCGATCGATACTGCCGAGATCGCCGAACTCACCAATGCCTATCACGACCTGCAGCGGCCGCTGATCGAGGAGATGAGCTACCGCTGGCAGGTGCTGGAGGCATGGTTCGACGATATCGAAGTCGATCTTGTCAGCTGGGCAATCCGCAATCCGAAATTTGCGAGCGCGGTGCGCGGGTAGCGCTTCAATTGGTGAGCCGGCTGACGGCTTTAGTGGCATTGTCGGCGATCGAGGCGAAAGCGGTCACCAATCCGTCCATGGTCTCCGGCTCGTAGTAATTGGCTGTCGACGAGGCGCAATATTTGAGCAGGCTCTTGCCATTGTCCGGTGCCATGAAGGCGACGGTGTAGATGATGATGCCTGCGCTCTTGGCGTCGCTGCACTCTTTGCGGACCGATTGATCCAGATTCTTGTCCCAGCGATCGCTTTCGCCGGTCATCTCGCCGTCGGTCATCAGGATGATCACGCGGTCGGAATTGCTATTGTTTTTCTTCTTCTGCTCGACGCTTTCCGTGTCGGTGCCGTAGGTATTTTTCTTGATGGCTGTAGCCGCCGTATTCACCGCCGTTGTCGCATTGGTGCCGCTTGCCGGCAAAATGGTGATGCCGGCGACCTGTTTGCGCGCGTCGGTGGTTCCCCAGGCCATGGCCGACTTTCCCTTGACGTCGGTTGTGTAGGAAATCGCGCCGGTGCGAACGTATTTTGCCGAGGGGTCGGACTTGTCCAAAGCGTCGAACAATGCGGTGGCCGCCTGTTTCAGCGCCTCGATCTTGGTGACATAAACCGGTGCGCCGTAGAGCAGGCAGCCATTGAACAGCGGGATGATGCAGGGTGTGTTTTTAACGGTCGTGGTATTATACGACATGGACGTCGATGCATCGACGAGCACCTCCATCGAGAGCCCGTTCCTCGCCCCTGTGCCAGACCCGCTGGTGGTGGTGCTGGAGGCGGCAATCGTCTTGCTGGTTCCAGCAAATAGGCCGATCAGCGGTGTCAAGGTGATCGTGGCGGACGAGTTGACCGCGACGTTGAACGACTTGCCTGTGCCCGTCGCCGTTGTTGTAATCGTCGCAACGGTAGCATCCTTGATAGCAGTCACAGAGGCGCCGTTGACATAATTCGACATCTGGCCACCGACGAAATCCTTTGCCAGAGCCTTGCCGGACGTTTCATCGGCTTTGCCGTCCGCGAGCGCGGTGGATACGGCAAGGGCTGCGGAATCGGTTGCCTCCTGAAGCTGCCGCTGGGAGAGCATGATGTTGCCGAGATCGATCGCCAGTCCCGCGCCACCGATGAGCACGGGCAAGACGATCGCGGTCATCATCGCGAAGTTGCCGTTGCGGTTGCTGCTCAGCCGCCGCATATGGTGCAGAAAGCCAGACATGCGGCGATAACGGCATACATCAGAGATTGTGCCATTCGACCTTTGCACGTGCTTAACGCAAGAAAAACGTGCGCCGGCGCCGCGTCCGTCATTGACACAGGCGCAAACTTTCCCGGCCGCATTGGCAGATGGCTGCAGCGGACTATATCCCTTCCTGATGCCATCGACCGGTGATTGGATTGCCGATGTTTGAGACGCTCGCCATACTCATCAGCCTCTCGGGAAGCGCGCCTGTCCTGGCGCAGGCAGGGTCGAACGAGGTCGACGTCAAGCTGGTGCTTGCCGTCGATACGTCCCGTTCGATGGATTTCGAGGAAGTCCGCATCCAGCGCGAAGGCTATGTCGAGGCGCTCAAGCACAAGGAGTTCATCGACGCGGTCAAGGGCGGGCTGACAGGGCGGATCGCCATCAGCTATTTCGAATGGGCGGGCTATGTCGTGCCCGGTTCGGTGATCGACTGGCATGTCATCGAGAACGAGGGCGATGCTCTCGCCTTCGCCGACAAGCTGGAGGAACGGCCGATCAATACCCAGCGCCGCACCTCGATTTCGACGGCGATCACGCAGGGGGCGACGATGATCGTCACCAGTCGCTATTCGGCCATGCGGCAGGTGATCGACGTCTCGGGCGACGGCACCAACAATGCCGGAAGCCCGGTCGCCCCAACGCGCGACAAGGCGGTGGAAGCAGGCCTGATCATCAACGGGCTGGCTCTGATGCTGCGGCCATCAGGCGCTCCCGGCGGGCTCGACAACTACTATGCCGACTGCGTGATCGGCGGCCCTGGGGCTTTCGTGCTGCCGGTCTACAAGATCGAGGATTTTGGCGTGGCCGTGCGCCGTAAGCTGGTCCTCGAAGTCAGCGGGCTGGCTCCACCGCCGGAAATCCAGAAGGCGGCTACGGCGCCGAAGAGCGACTGCATGGCCGGCGAGAAGCAGTGGCAGGATTTCTTCGACCGCTAGACTCAGGAGCTACTAATTCATCTGATCTGTGATTCGGGTTCTCCAATGGAGGCTCTGATGAGTGATTTCTGCTGAGCGCGGCGCAGATGGCGCGGTTGGCTCCCTACTTTCCTCTTGCCCATGGGGTACGACAGCGTCTGGTTCCGCCAGGCCTTAGCCGGCAAGGGGATCGAGTCCTGCATTCCTTCAAGGCGCAGCAGAAAGACACCCTTTCCCTACGAAAAGGCTCTCGACCGCCGGCGCCATAGCGTCAGGAAGCTATCCGCAAAGCTTAAAGACTGGCGGCGCATCGCAACAAGATACAACAGGTGCGCACACACATTCCTTTCCGCAATTTGCATTGCAGCAACAGTCATTTCTGGATCAATGAGTCTTGAGTCTAGGCCTTTGTGAAAACGTCTTGCAGACGGCCGACCCGGCCTATGTCCAGCAGCCGCTCAATCTGCTCAGTATTGAACAGTTGGTGACGGTATTCCTCACCGAGTGTTCCTTGGGTAATCGCCTTCGCCAGGCGCCTCCAATGCCAGGCTGCGCCGGCAGGCATCTGCGGATTCGCTGCAAGCGTCGCTGCCGCATTCCGGTATTTCCGTTCGAACCGTGCATAGCTCGAAATCGGGAAATGCAGGATTAAGAGATCGTCCGGAACGACCTGCGTTTTCAGATTCGGACTGGCGACTGAGTGATGACCGAGCGCAAGCTGCGCGCTCACGCCTCTGTGCATGATCTTCGGTCCGATCGCGCCGGAATAGATGGGCGTGCCGATCGGGCTGTTGGCATTAACCGGAGCACGCTCGATATAAACGATTTGCTCGCGGAACCGTACGGGATCAAGCTGCCTGCCGTTGACGACCTCGTCGACATTCTGCACGGCGTTGTAACGGCGTACGCTCATCATGTCGGCCCGCCCGGGGTCGCACAGCGATTCCAGCCTTCCACCGTAAGGAATCCAGAACTCGTCGGGATCGATATGCGCGACGTAATCGGGCGCGAGCTCATTGACGGCATAGTCCAGCATCCGCGCCGGCCAATTCGTGCTACGAAGATCAAGGCCCGAGTGAAGCAGGGATACACGCGATGTTGAGGCCATGCGTTCCTCGACAATCTCGATGCTGCCATCCGTCGATCCGATATCAGTGACGACGATATGATCGAAGCCAATCGAGAGGTGGTAGTCGATGCAGGTGCCAATGCAGTCTGCCTCGTCGATCAGGCCGATAAGCGCAACAAATTTCATAAATGACTTCGCTCTCAAATTAGGACCGAAACCGAATTTCGGTAGCCATGATGAATTGCAATCCGGCATCTCCGGCAAACCACAGAAGCCCGGCACCAGAATATCCATTCGCAAAGACACTATCCGATTCGGATGTGACGCAAAAATGTGAATTGCTGCAGGGCTGCGGACACCGCGTGTAGAATCGGCTAGAGATAGCGCGTGCTTCACCCTTGGGCGGGATAGGATATTGCGATGGCCGACAGCTTTTTGTCACACGATGAGTTGCAGGCGCTTGGTCTGCGGGCGGTTGGCGAGAACTGTAAGGTCAGTCGATTTGCCCGCATTTATAGCGCCCAGTCGATCAGCCTTGGAGATCACGTCCGAATTGACGACTTCTCCATTCTCAGCGGCGATATTCGGCTGGAAGACCACATCCATATTGGGAGCCACTGCACGCTGCATGGAGGTGATGGCGAGACCCCGATCACGATGCAGAGCTTCAGCGGATTGTCGGCTCGGGTGTCGATCTACGCCAAAAGCGACGATTATAGCGGTGAATGGATGACGAACCCGATGGTACCGGCCAAATTCACTAGCGTGATCTCAAAGGCCGTGACAATTGGTCGTCATGCCATCATCGGAACGGGAGCCGTCGTACTTCCCGGTGTGACGATTGGCGACGGCGTTGCCGTCGGAGCCATGACACTTGTGAACAAGAGCCTCGATCCCTTCATGATCTATGCCGGCAATCCGGCCCGGCCGCTGAGGCCGCGCAGCCGGCAGGTGCTTGAACACGAAAACGCTTTGCTTGGCGGAAATTAGCAGCTAGGCGCAGGACTCATTGATCCAGAAATGACTGTTGCTGCAATGCAAATTGCGGAAAGGAATGTGTGTGCGCACCTGTTGTATCTTGTTGCGATGCGCCGCTAGTCTTTGAGCTTTGCGGATAGCTTCCTGACGCTATGGCGCTGGCGGTCGAGAGCCTTTTCGTAGGGAAAGGGTGTCTTTCTGCTGCGCCTTGAAGGAATGCAGGGCTCGATCCCTTGCCGGCTAAGGCCTGGCGGAACCAGACGCTGTCTTATCCTGGGCGCATCCTTCCACTGCAAAGCGGTGCGGATTACGTAGACCATCCCGCTCACTACCGCTGGTCATCGAGCCGAGGAACCTCATGGGCAAGCGGAAAGTAGGGAGCCAACCGCGCCATCTGCGCCGCGCTCAGCAGAAACAAATCACTCATCAGAGCCTCCAATGGAGAACCCGAATCACAGATCAGATGAAATTAGTAGCTCTTGAGCCTATTCTTAGTGAAGGCGCCTGCTGGAATCGCTCGCAAGATCAGCCGAGGTGATCCAGACACGGCCGTCGAAGGCGACTTCGCTGCGATCGGTTTTGCCGCTGGCGATCCGTTCGATTAGTCCGAGATGCTGGCGCACCGCGTCCATCCTCTCCCGTGTGGCGGTCTTCAGGGCCTCATCGAGCACGCAGACGGCCTGGCGGGCCGCACCGTCGCCCATGATGATCAGCGTATGGTTTGCCTTGGCGAATATCTTTCCGGGGAGAGTGACGAGCCGCATCTTACCACCTCAACTCAGCTTGGTAGCGCGCCTCCTGGGAGGCCTCGATAGTGGGCAGGCTGGTCCAATATAGTTAACGAACTATTAACGGAACGCGGCCCGGAGCGATGGCGGGTCGCTCCGGGCCGGCGCTTCCGATGCGCCTTGCGGAAGCCAGTCACTCCTCGCGAAACGCCCGCATCATCTCGTCCGTAAAGGGTTTGGTGAGGTAGGAGAGGGCACTATGCTCTTCCGCCTGGACATAGACTTCGACAGACATGCCGGGCATCAATTTCCTCGATCCGAGCGCCAGGAGATCGACAGGTGCGATGGTCGCGAGGTAGTATGGGCGGCCTGTCGCGCGAGCAGCTTCCACTTCCATACCCTTCGTCGTTGACGAAGCCGAAGGCCAGACACGGCTGCAGGCGCGATCCGGAAGCCGGTCCCGGCACCTGCTGGCACTGGGGGGAAAGATGCCCGAACGGCGAGAAGCGCGGCTGTTACATGCTTTGGGTGAAGGCCCAAGCCGTATCGGCCAACAAAAGACTGATCAAGCCGCCTCCGAGCGGCGTTCCTTTTGAAAGCTCACAAGATGACTGATGCACTCAAGCAGGCGCTCGACGAAGAGCGCAACTGGCGATACGCCGGCTTCTACCCCGAGGGATCCGACGGCCGGAACACATTCGTCATTTTCGCAGAGATGATCGAGAGCCGGACAGGCCGCATCCCCCGCCCCGCCACATATGGTTCCGAGAGCTAGTGCGCTCAGGTTTAACATCACCGAATACTCTCCCACACGAGACTCGAGAGTGTGGAAACTCCTGACCCGAGGGGCCGTAGGTGATCCATGTCGCCGAAGTCTTCGTCAGCGAATAGCTCACTTCGATAGAGATCAAGCAATTTAGCGCGGTGTTGCCCGAGCCGGTTCCTTACAGCCCCAAAAAGGTTCTCCCCGGCGATCCTTCGAAAGTCGCTCCTGACCGGCGGAGTTACCACGATTACTCGGTGGCCGTTCCGCCCCGCCAATTCTAAAAGATCATCAAGATATTCGACAGCGACCGAGCTGTTATAAAACCTCATGTGGTCTGAAACCCGTTTCTCCGTGGTGAGGTTGGCTGGCATGAAACCCTTGTTGAATTCAGGGAGGAAGCCTGATCGGCCCGGGACGTCAACGCTGATCTCGTCGAGTTTGCCTTCTACGCAAGCGTTAAGTTCGGCCAAGTGAGGATCATGGTAATTCATGCCCAGACAAAAGACCTCGTTCAACGCGACCGAGATCGGACCCTCTGCACGTGACCGCTCCAGAATCCACCCCGAAGAAAAAACCGAATAAAACATAACGACGGTGTGAATAGTGTCGTATCTTTGAGCGAAAGCTTCGTAGAGGCGAAATGAATGTTTAAGGTCTTGCGATCGGCAGCATGCATTAAACGAACCTGGGACATACGCTGGATCAAAGCCGAAGTCACCGTGAGATGAACCAAGAACCAAGGTGTCAATACGGTCGCTTTGCATTCGAAGCATGGTACGCTTGGCTGCCAAGTAGACAACCTGCTGCTCGAAGACGTCGGGGAATGGCTGTGACAAGATTCGGCTCCCGAACTGTGTGTAGCGGGACAAGAGACCATCATGCTGTTGCCGAGCTTGCGAGCGAGGCGGATGACCTTCCCCGGCAGGGAGGGACGAGACATGACCCTGGAAGACTAGGCGTGTTGCGCCGGCAATTTTCTCCGGCGATCCGGCGGACCACAAAGAACGCGGCCACCATCTGCGACCGCGTTCACTTGCTGTTCAGCATATTGTGCCGTTTTCCCCATTTTCCCAATCCCTCTTGGCAAACAAATTATTGACGCTGATTTTGACTCGCGTACTATATCTAGTGTTCGAGGTTCTCGCGATTCGTAGGGGTCGTGGGCTAAGACGGGAATTCGGTGAGACCCGCTGAAAGGCGGGACAATGCCGGAGCTGCCCCCGCAACTGTGAGCGGCGAGCATCTGTCCCATTTCGGGTCACTGGGTCATGAAGACCTGGGAAGACCGGGATGAATGTGATGATCCGCAAGCCAGGAGACCTGCCTTGAGCAAGATGTCCACGGGCGGGGTGTCCGGCTGGCAAGCGATGAGATGTGTGCATGATGCCGCTCTTTGCTTCCTCCGGTGTTCCGCAACAGCAACTTCGGGGTGAAGTCTTATGTCTTTGAGTTTCAGACCATACCGGCGCGAATGACGGGCTGCTGACGCCCGGCAATCGGCAACGGCTGCCTTCCATTTCGATCTTCCCAAGCACGGACCTCGGCGGATGTCCGATCGATATCCCATGCCTTCCAGTCACGAGGTTTTCAATGAGCATCACCGTCTACAGCAAGCCCGCCTGCGTCCAATGCACCGCGACCACCCGCGCCCTCGACCGCCAGGGCATCGACTACACGATCATCGACGTTTCCACCGACAGCGCTGCCTATGAGCTGGTGCAGGGCCTGGGCTACCGCCAGGTTCCCGTCGTCATCGCCGGCGAGCAGCATTGGGCCGGCTTCCGTCCCGACATGATCAGCGCACTCGCCTGATCGGCGGCGGCGATGGGCGAGATCGTCTATTTTTCCAGCCGGTCGGAAAACACCCATCGTTTCGTCGAGAAGCTCGGCCTTCCCGCCCGGCGTATCCCCATCACCGGCGAAACCCTGCAGGCAGGGTCGCCCTATGTGCTTGTCGTCCCGACCTATAGCGGCGAGGGCGGCAGGGGCGCCGTGCCCAAACAGGTGATCCGCTTCCTCAACGATGCGGACAACCGTTCGAACCTCCGGGGCGTCATTGCCGCGGGCAATAGCAACTTCGGAGAGACCTACGGGCTCGCCGGCGACATCATCGCGCAGAAATGCCAGGTGCCGTACCTTTACAGGTTTGAGCTTCTCGGAACGCCAGATGACGTCGCCAATGTCAAACACGGATTGGAACGATTTTGGACACGGCAGTTCTCGAGCGCCCCTTGAAGGCGCAGGCCGCTGACGCCGCGCTGGACTATCACGCGCTGAACGCGATGCTGAACCTCTATGACGACGAGGGGAAGATCCAGCTGGACAAGGACCGGCAGGCCGCCAAGCAGTATTTCCTGCAGCACGTCAACCAGAACACCGTCTTCTTCCATAATCTCCGGGAGAAGCTCGATTATCTGGTGACCGAGGGCTATTACGAGCAGGAGGTGCTGGACCAGTATTCGTTCAATTTCGTCCGCGATCTCTTCGACCACGCCTACGACAAGAAGTTCCGTTTCCCGACCTTCCTCGGCGCTTTCAAATATTACACCAGTTACACGCTCAAGACATTCGACGGAAAGCGCTATCTGGAGCGCTACGAGGACCGTATCTGCATGGTGGCGCTGGCTTTGGCGCAGGGCAATGAGCAGCATGCCCGCGACATGGTCGACGAGATTATCTCCGGCCGTTTTCAGCCGGCGACGCCGACATTCCTCAATGCGGGCAAGAAGCAGCGCGGCGAACTCGTGTCGTGCTTCCTGCTGCGCATCGAAGACAATATGGAAAGTATTGCCCGCGGCATCAATTCGGCGCTGCAGCTCTCCAAGCGCGGCGGCGGCGTTGCCCTGGCGCTCACAAACCTCCGTGAATCCGGCGCACCGATCAAGCAGATCGAAAACCAGTCGTCGGGCGTCATTCCGGTCATGAAGCTGCTGGAGGATAGTTTCTCCTACGCCAACCAGCTTGGCGCGCGTCAGGGGGCAGGGGCCGTTTATCTCAACGCCCACCACCCCGATATCATGCGCTTCCTTGATACCAAGCGCGAGAATGCCGACGAGAAGATCCGCATCAAGACGCTGTCACTCGGCGTCGTCGTCCCCGATATCACCTTCGAACTCGCGAAAAACAACGAGGACATGTACCTGTTCTCGCCTTACGACGTCGAACGCGTCTATGGCGTCGCGTTCAGCGAGATCTCGGTCACCGAGAAATACCGCGAGATGGTGGCCGACTCCAGGATCAAGAAAAAGAAGATCAAGGCGCGCGACTTCTTCCAGGTGATCGCCGAGATCCAGTTCGAGAGCGGCTATCCCTACATCATGTTCGAAGACACGGTGAACAAGGCGAACCCGATCGCCGGGCGCATCACCATGAGCAATCTGTGCTCGGAAATCCTGCAGGTCAGCGAGGCCAGCGAATATAACGACGACCTATCCTATAAGCACATGGGCAAGGACATTTCCTGCAATCTTGGCTCTTTGAACGTTGCGGCCGCAATGGACTCGGCCGATTTCGGCAAGACGATCGAGACCTCGATCCGGGCGCTGACCGCCGTCTCCGACATGAGCAACATCACCTCGGTTCCATCAGTCGCCAAGGGCAATGCAGACAGCCACGCGATCGGCCTCGGCCAGATGAACCTGCACGGCTATCTCGCCCGCGAGCGGATCTATTACGGTTCTGAAGAGGGCGTCGATTTCACCAACATGTATTTCTACACGGTGACCTATCACGCCATCCGCGCCTCGAACCGACTGGCGGTCGAGCGCGGCCAGAGCTTCAAGGGCTTCGAGAATTCGAAATATGCCTCTGGCGAATATTTCGACAAATACACCGAGCAGGAGTGGAAACCGGCTACGCAGACGGTTGCCGATCTCTTCGAGCGTGCAGGCATTGCCATTCCGACCCAGGAAGATTGGCTGGCGCTGAAGGAAGCGGTCATGTCGGGCGGTCTCTATAACCAGAACCTGCAGGCCGTGCCGCCGACGGGCTCGATCTCCTACATCAACCACTCGACCTCCTCGATCCACCCGATCGTCTCCAAGATCGAGATCCGCAAGGAAGGCAAGATCGGCCGCGTCTATTACCCGGCCGCCTTCATGACCAACGACAATCTCGACTATTACCAGGATGCCTACGAGATCGGGCCGGAGAAAATCATCGACACCTATGCGGCGGCTACCCAGCATGTCGACCAGGGCCTGTCGTTGACGCTGTTCTTCCGCGATACCGCGACAACGCGCGATATCAACAAGGCGCAGATCTATGCGTGGAAGAAGGGCATCAAGACCATCTATTACATTCGCCTTCGCCAGATGGCGCTGACCGGCACGGAAGTGCAGGGCTGCGTATCCTGCGCACTCTAACGCCGGTGACCGATATGAACATTCAAGTGAAAACCAAGGCCCCGAAGGCGGCAGCCGCCGTTCGCGCCATCAACTGGAACCGCATCGAGGACGACAAGGACCTCGAGGTCTGGAACCGCCTCACCGGCAATTTCTGGCTTCCCGAAAAAGTGCCGCTGTCGAACGACATTCCCTCCTGGGCAACGCTGAAGCCCGAAGAGCAGCAACTGACGATCCGCGTCTTCACGGGCCTGACGCTGCTCGACACCATCCAGAACGGCGTCGGCTCATTGAAACTCATGGCGGACGCGGCGACCCAGCATGAGGAGGCCGTGCTCTCCAACATCTCCTTCATGGAGGCGGTCCACGCGCGCTCCTACTCGTCGATCTTCTCGACGCTGTGCTCGACGCCCGATGTCGACGATGCCTATCGCTGGTCGGAGGAGAACGAGTTCCTGCAGCGGAAGTCGGCGCTGATCATGGAGCAATATGCTTCCGGCGATCCCCTGAAGAAGAAGGTCGCGAGCGTCTTCCTGGAAAGCTTCCTGTTCTATTCCGGCTTCTACCTGCCGATGTACTGGTCGAGCCGCGCCAAGCTCACCAACACCGCCGACATGATCCGCCTGATCATCCGCGATGAGGCGGTGCATGGCTATTACATCGGCTACAAGTTCCAGCGCGCCGTCGAGCGTCTGCCTGAGGCGGGCCGCCAGGAGATCAAGGATTTCGCCTTCGACCTGCTGATGGAGCTCTATGACAACGAGGCGAAATACACGGAAGCGCTCTATGATGGCGTCGGCCTGACCGAGGACATCAAGAAGTTCCTGCATTACAACGCCAACAAGGCGCTGATGAACCTCGGCTACGAAGCGCTCTTCCCACCCGAAGCCTGCAAAGTGAATGCGGCCATTCTATCCGCGCTCTCGCCGAATGCCGACGAGAACCACGACTTCTTCTCGGGCTCCGGCTCGTCCTATGTCATCGGTAAGGCCGTGGCTACGGAAGACGAGGACTGGGATTTCTGAGAAAACGGGATGCGGCGGCCCGCAGGAGCCGTCGCCTCTTTCACGTCTTGTCGCGCCATTGCTGCCAGAGCGCTCTGGCACTCAGCAATGGCCGGATGATCGGAACGAATGCAGGGCGGGGAATGCTGCGGTGATCACCGACCGTCCCCAGACGGGCGGTGGGAGCATCGGGGTCGATCAGGAAAGCGACGAGGGTGGAGGCGGTCATCGCTTCCACCGTCAGCACCTCGTCTGACAGCAATTGCTCGCCTTCTGACAGACGCAGGTTTCCAACGCGTGACGAACCGCCAAACTGATAGAGATAGCAGTGGCGGCATTCGATCCGCGGTAGCGCGACGCGGGTGCCGGCGGAGAGAAGGATGTCGAAAATATCGATGCGGTTGCGGACGAAGAATGGCGCGTCGCCAAGCGCCGGTCCGACAATCTGACGCCACGTGCCGGGAATCCGTTCTGGCAACGCGCCGTGTTGGATCCAGGGCTCAAGCCCGGACTCTTCCGGCCGTATCAGGATCTGCAGCATGCGCAGTGGCGGATCGGTCTTCAGCGTTTCCTCGGAATGCCAGAAGCTCCGTCCGGCATTCATGACCATGAGGTGACCGGCATCGACCACCAGCCTGCCGTTCGCGCGGTCATCGTGCCGCATCACGCCATCAGGCACCCAGGAGACGATCTCGTCGTCGCGGTGCTCGTGCATGGCGATATGGCGCCCCGGTTCGAGGAGCGATTCCACTACCATCGCCAGAGGTCCATAGCCGTGATCGTCGGGCCACCGCGCCAGCCAGCCGGGCATGTTGATGCGGGCGACAAATCCGCCCATATCGCGGACCAGCAGCGTTTTCTTTCCCTTGAGCAACATGGCGCATCCTTTCGGAGCCATGCCGCCAATCTACCACGCCCGCATTTCGATAGGCCAGCGGCTTGCACAGGATGGCGGCGCGCCTAGTTCCTGAAGGCCGGCATGAATAGGAGAAGCGCTGTGACACGTATCGCCGTTATCGGAATGGGATCGATGGGGAGTGCCGTCGCCCGGGTACTCGCACATTCAGGTGCTGAAGTCGTCACCTGTCTCGAGGGCCGATCATCTGACACGCGCAATCGGGCCGCTGATGCGGGCATTCGCGATGTGGATGCCGCATCGATTGCAGATGTAGACATCATCCTGTCGATTGTGCCGCCCTCCCAGGCGCTGACGGTGGCCCGGCAACTCGCCGGGGTGACGGCTCATTCGAGAGCCGTCTTCGTCGATTGCAACGCCGTCTCGCCCGAGACGATGTTCGCAGTCGCGCGTGAGTTCGGTGCCCGGACCACCAGTGTTCTCGACGGCTGTATCATCGGCGGGCCGCCGCAGATCGGAAAGCCCGGTCCACGTCTATATGTCAGTGGCGGCGGGAGTGATGTTGTGGCGGCGCTCATTGAATACGGCCTGGAGGCGCACCTCCTCGATAGTGGCATCGGAGCAGCCTCGGCGCTTAAGATGTGCTATGCCGGCATCAACAAGGGTCTCATCGGGCTGGGAACAGCGATGCTCTCGGCTGCCGCCAGAAGCGGAGCGGACAAGGCATTGATGGCCGAGCTCTCCGAGAGCCAGTCCGAGGTCCTGGCGAAGTTCGCCAAGGGTATTCCAGACATGTACCCGAAGGCCTATCGCTGGGTCGCGGAGATGGAGGAAATTGCCGCGTTTCTCGGGCCTGAGAACGGCGGGGAAATATTTGCCGGCATGGCTGGTGTCTATCAGCAGATGGCAGAAGATCAGGCAGACCGAGCCGCGATGGCCTCGGTGTTGTCTGCTCTGCTTGACCAAACGCCAGCGGCATCTGCCGCAGGGGGCTGAGGGGGGCCCGAAACGTGACCGCATCGGGCGCTCAAGGAATCGTCGGGAACAAAATGCCCGGCTTGCCGCTCAGTTCAGCGAGGCGAGATCGGCGCTGTGGCCGCCGACTTCTACGGTCGCCGTCAGGCCGGCGATCAGCTTGACGTCATCGGGCACCTTGTCGAGATTGATGCGAACCGGCACGCGCTGCGCGAGGCGCACCCAGCTGAAGGTCGGGTTGATATTGGCAAGCAGCCCGGTGCCCGAGGTGCGCTCGCGGTCCTCGATGCCGGTGGCGATGCTGTCGACATGGCCGGCCAGCGTTTGGCGATGGCCCATCAGATGGATCGTGACGCTATCGCCGACATGGATCCGCGGCAGCTTGGTTTCCTCGAAATAGCCTTCGACGCGCAGCGAGTCGGTATCGACGAGCGCGACCTTCGCCGTCCCCGCCGTCACGTAATCGCCTGGGCGCAGGCTGAGGTTCGAGACCGTGCCGTTGACGGTCGCCTTGACGGCCGAGCGGTCGAGATTGAGCTGCGCCAGGTCGCGGTTAGCGACCGCCTGGAGATAGGTGGCTTCCGCCTGGTCGGCGGCAGTACGGGCCTGCTCCTTCTGCTGCATCGAAGCGGCGTCGCCTAGGCGCTCCTGGCGCTCGGTCTCGCGCCGGGCCTGTTCGAGGGCGGCCTTGGCGCCTTCGAGGGCTGCTTCGGTCTGCGCGAGCGCGATCTTGAAACGTTCGCCGTCGACGCGGAAGAGGACGTCGCCCTTCTTGACCGACTGGTTGTCCTTGACCGCGACGTCGCTGACGAGGCCGGACACATCGGGCGCGATGCCGACGACATCGGCGCGCAGGCGCGCATCGCGCGTCCAGGGTTCATCCATGTAGTGCACCCAGAGCCCGTGACCGGCATAGGCGGCCGCGGCAACGAAGGCGAGGGTGACGATCAGTCGGGAGATTGATTTCAGCGTGTTCATGCGAAGTACCAGCGTGTCAGAGAGGAGACTGCTCCGAGAAGCAGCACATAGAGGGAGAGATCGAAGAGGCCGCGGTGCCAGACGAGCGAATACGCGCCAAGCCAGCTCAACCCGCGACGGACGATCATCACGAGGAGAAGAGAGAAAACCATGAGAACGAGAAGGCGCGGAACATAGACGCCATAAAGATCGAATTCGGCAGGCATGACAATTACTCGGCTGCAATCTGAAGAGGGGCGGGGATGGTTTCGGGCGCCGGCCAATCGGTCGGCGGCGGTGCCTCGGGGAAGAGCGCGCGGCGCAGGCCAACCAGCGCATCGATATTGTCGCGGGTGTCCGCCCGTTCATGAGCGATGGTTCCCAGGCTGTCGTCGATCGCCGCACGCAACGTATCGGGCGGATCTATTGCCTGGCCGGCATCGAGCCTTGAGCGGTAGAAATCGGAAACGCCTGTAAGCACGCGGCCGACGGAGACGGCGCTGGTGCCGCTCAGCTCCTTCCGCCTCGTCTGCAGCATCAGCACGTTGAAGCCGAGGCGGACGTCGGCAAAGCCATCGACCTTCTTGAGCTCCCGGTCTTCAATTGCGGCCAGGCGCGGAACGAGCTGACCGAGACGATCGAGGATGCGGCCGGAGAGCCGCTCATGGTCGGTGCGCCGTTCGCCGGCTGCCGTTTCGGCCAGATCCTTCCATCCGGCACGTACCAGCCGCCAGGCGGCGAGCTCGGCGCCGAAGGGTCTTGCGATCAGCGTCCACACAAGAGCGAAGCCGATACCGGCAAGGGCTGCGATCGCCTCATTGGTGAAGGTCGTGAAATCGGAGGTATAGCGATCCTGCAGGGCAATGAACGAAGCGCTGTTCACCGACAGAAGCATCGCCAGCATGTTGAACTGCGGCCGTGTGATGAGGAGGCCCAGCAGCAGGAATGGCGGAGCGAAGACCAGCACTAGCAGCTCAAAGGAATTGGCTGCCGGAAGAATGGCGAAGATGTAGGTGAAGGAAATGACGAGGCTGAGCGCCGACCAGATGAACATCGAGCGGATGAAGGGCGCGGGACGGTCCATCGCGGCAAAGAACGAGCAGGCGACTGCCGCCATCGTCACGAAGCCGGCGCCGTTCTGCCAGCCGGTGGCAATCCAGAAGAAGCATGCGACGATGATGCTTGCCACGACCGACCCGGCCGCAAAAGCAATCAGCGCGAAATCATAATGGCGGACGCGACCGACCACCTGGCGGTGGCGGAAAACCGGATGCCACGGGCCTGGATGACCGCCGCTGGCGATCTCGCCGCGCAGCGTCAGGCAATCGTGCCAGAGATCGACGATCTCGCCGAGGCGGGCAAGCGCGCTGCGATAGAGCAGCGCATTCCAACCGGCCTCGCTGCTTGCCGATTGCTGAACGTCATCGATGCGGCGGCGCAGCTTCGCGCCTGTTCCATCCGGCTTGCCGGCGCCACCCTGCTGCAGCCAGGATGCGGCGTCGTTGAGAAGGACCGAAAGGGCCGGCGGCAGCTCCTGCCCGGATGATTTCAGGGCATGGAGACGGTCGGCGAGCGAGGAAAACAGCGGCAGCAGCATCAGCAGCCGGCCGCGCAACTCGCGTGAATGACGCACGATATCGCGGCCGTTCGCATCATGGCCGAGCTGGCTGATGACGAGGTCGAGGCCTGTTACGTCGGAGGCGAGCTTCTGTCGCTTCAGCGGTGTCGCCGGCGAGGCGCCTTCGCCGCGCAGGATCTCGTCGGCCCAGCTTCCGGCATCGTCGAGCCAGGTGGTAATGCGCTGGCCAAGCAGCGAGCTGACGCTTGCCGGGAAAACGACGGCGCTGACGAGACTGGCGCAGACGATGCCGATGATGATCTCTTCGGAGCGGGCAAGCGCCGTGTCGAAGACCGTTTCCGGTGAGCCGACGGAGGGCAGGGCAATCATCGGCAGCGTATAGCCGGCGAGCATAAAGACATAGCTTCTGGCGCTGCGATCAAGCATTGAGACGAAGAGCAGCGTACCCGTCCAGAGTGCGACGACGATCGACAGCAGTTCCGGGGCGTTGACGAAGAGGGGAACGAAGAACACCGCCGCAGAAGCGCCGAGCAGCGTGCCGAGCGCGCGGTAGAGCCCCTTTGAGCTGGTGGCGCCCGCCAGTGGATTTGCCACGACATAAACGGCAGCCATCGCCCAGTAGGGGCGCGGCAGATCGAGCGACAGCGCCACGAAAAGCGCCAGCATCGACGCAAGGAACGCCTTGCCCGAAAACAACCAGTCACGCCATCCGAGTGTCACGACGCTGCCTCGATTTCCTTTTCGAGGGCGCCGGTCTGCGTCGCGTCGATATTGTCGAAGGCCTGAAGCACCCGCACGGCGGCTTCGAGGTCAGCCTTGCTGACATCCTGCATGATGCGTCCGCGCAACTCGTCGAGCACGGCTTCCATACGCGCGGCAAGCGCACTGCCCTCGTCGGTCAGATAAAGGCCCTTGGCACGGCGATCGGCCGGGTCATCCCTACGCACGACAAGACCGAGCGTCTCGAGCTGGTCGAGCAACCGCACCAGCGACGGGCCCTCGATGCCGACATGGCTGGCGAGCACCACCTGCCGGACACCGCCGCCAAGGCGGCCGATCCAGAGCAGGGGTGCGGCGCAGGCCTCGGAAATCCCGTGGCTGCTGAGAGCAAGATCGACGGCACGGCGCCATTGGCGGCCAGTCGAAAGCAGGTTGGCGGTAAAGACGCGCTGAAGGCTGTTGTAGGAGGTCATGCGGCGTATATAGCATCAAAGTCGATAGGATTCAAATTATTCGCTATCTATTTTATCAACTGCGGCGATTTGGATGTCGAGTGGGCTGCCCGGCAGCGCAAGTCAGGCCTGCGCAAGCGCCAGACGGCAAGTTCCAGCCACAAACCTGGCTGATCCACGCTTGCAGATTCGCACGTCGATGGTTCGGCCTTGAGCAAAAAACTGACGACGACTGCCAAACGTGGGGCCGAACGGAATGAAATCGGAACTTGCTTCCAGCTACAGCTATAATGCCGATCATAATGTCTGGTCGCGCGCCAGTGCAGCCGCCTTTAGCTACTCCGACGGCGATGAAGTCGAGCAGCGCATCTATCGCCTTGTCAAGAATTCTGCCGACAAGTCTCTGTTTTCAAACGATCTTCGCAAGGCAATCACGGATTGGCCGTCGCTCTATCATCTGAGTTCGGAGCGCGCCAATCTGCTGCGGCCGCTGACCGGTAAGCTAGACGGTCCCGTGCTGGAAATTGGTTGCGGTTGCGGTGCCGTCACCCGCTTTCTCGGAGAGAAGGGCCTTGACGTTGTCGCACTCGAAGGCAGTGCGCGCCGCGCCGCGATCGCAGCGGAACGCTGCCGTGATCTTCCCAACGTCAACGTCGTCGTCGATCCCTTCCAAGACTTCGACATCGGCCGGAAATTCAGGACGATCACTCTGATCGGCGTTTTGGAATATGCCCGGATCTATTTCACCAAGAAGAACGGTCACGATCCGATCGACCTGATGATCCAGCGCGCCGTCGATCTGCTCGAGCCAGACGGCGTGCTGATCATTGCCATCGAAAACCAGCTCGGCCTGAAATATTTCGCCGGTTATGCCGAAGATCATCTTGGTCAGGCGATGATCGGGATCGAAGACCGCTACACTTCACGTAGCGTCGTAACATTCGGCAAGGCCGATCTTTCCAGGCGCTTGCGCGGCGCGGGTCTTCCGGCGCAGGAATGGTGGTACCCGTATCCCGATTACAAGCTGCCATCTTCCGTGCTCTCGGACGCTGCGTTCGATGCCGATGTCCCGGCGGATTTCAGTGACCTCATCGGCGCGGCCTGCCGTACGGATGCTCAGGCGCCGAGCGCAACGACGTTTTCTTTGGATTTTGCCTGGAGCACAGTCGTGCGGAACGGGCTTGCTGGCGAACTGGCCAACTCGTTCCTGATCGTTTCCTCCCGTCAGGAGATCATCAAGGATCAGGTCTTCGGCTATCACTATGGTCAGGCGCGTCTGCCGCAATATCGCAAAGTGGTCGAGTTCGGCCGCGACGACAAAGGCTACTATGCCGACCGCACGCCGTTGACGAAAAATGCACCGGTCGCTGATTCGACTGGCGCTGTCCTGAAGTTGGAGCGCGAGCCGCTGCTGCCGGGCCGTCTCTGGAAAGACGAGTTGCGCTACGTCACCGTTCGCGACCACTGGCCGATGGCGGACGTCATCTACTGGTCGAATTTCTGGTGGCAGCAGGTTCGAGCAAAGCTCGGCAGTTCGCCGATCAACACTCAGAGCCCGCTGCCGGGCCACATGCTCGACGCCATTCCGCGAAACCTGATCGTCGATCGCGACGGCAATGCCAGTTTTATCGATCTTGAATGGACAGATCCTCGGCCAATCGAGGCAGGCTACCTGCTGTTTCGAGGTCTTCTCGACGCCTTTAACAATCTGCCGTTCTGTGGCGTTGCAGGTTCGAACACTCCGAGCGATGTCGGCGGGATGATTCTGGCGGCCTCGGCAGGCATCGGGATGCCATTGTCTCCGGCCGACTGCGAACGCTATCTCGCTGTCGAATCGGCGCTTCGCACCCGGATCATGGGACAGCCGATCACCATGAATCCGCGGAGCGTGCTCACTAAACAGATCCCGCAGCGTGCCCTGCCGCAGCAAATGGTGGTCCACCAGACGAAGTTGCTGCAGGCAAAGGACCGGGAGATCGTTTCGCTGAAGAACGCCATCGAGGAAATGCAGCAGCGCGTGTCAGTGTTCACCGATTCAATCAACGTCACCTTAAACGAGAAGGACGCCCGGATTGCGCAACTGGAGGCGCAGCTGGCGTCCGGCAGACCAGTGAGCCATGCCATTCCCGCGGAATGAAGAGCTCGTAAGTTCCAGGGCTTTCTACTGACAGGGCAGCCATGGCCGCCCTTCTTTGGTTCTCGCTCAGACTGCCGTAAAGCCGTTGTCGACGAAGAGGTGGACGCCGTTGACGAAATTCGAATCGTCGCTGGCCAGATAAAGTGCGGCGCGCGCCACATCCTCGGGCTCGCCGATGCGGCCCTGCTGGGCGGCGATCGCCGCGTCGGAGACATCGACGCCGAATTTCTGCAGTTCTGCGACCTCGCGAAGGCCATGCGGCGTGCGGATGAAGCCGGGGCAGACGGCGTTGCAGCGGATGTTGCGGTCGCGGAATTCGACGGCAATCGCCCGGGCAAACATGTGCACGGCGCCCTTGGTGGTGTCATAGAGAACTTCCATCGGCGTCGCCGCAACGGCCGAGATCGACGAGGTGCAGACGATAGAGCCGCCACCTGAAGCAATCATCTTCGGCAGCACCGCCTTGGTCATCAGGAACATCGAGCGGACGTTGACGCCGTGCAGCCATTCCCACTCTTCGAGCGTCGTCTCGAGGAACGGCTTGATGACAATCGTGCCAGCGTGGTTGAAAAGCACAGTGACGGCGCCGAACTTATCCTCGACGCCCTTCACCGCATCATTGACCGCCTTCTCGTCGGAAACATCGGCGACCCAGAATTCGGCGACGCCGCCCGCATCGCGGATCGCCTTTACGGTCTCGGCGGAGGCTGCCTCATTGCGGTCGATGATCGCCACCGTGGCGCCCTCGGCCGCAAAGAGCTTGGAGGCTGCCCCTCCCATGCCCGTCGCGCCGCCGGAAATGATCGCAATCTTGCCTGCCAGCCTTCCAGCCATGGTGACGTCTCCTCTGCGGTGATTTGGAGTGGGGGTTCAGTTTGCCGTCGAAATTCCTGAAGAACGCAGGTCGCGGCGGAAATCGGAGGGCGACATGCCGGCGATGTGCCTGAAAGATTTGTTGAAGGCGCTGATCGAGCCGAAGCCGCTGTCCATCGCGACCTGCAGCACGTTTGCCTCCTCGCTCATTAGCATCGCCTGGGCGCGCGAGAGCCGCAGCAGGTTTACGTACTTGCTGAGCGTCATTCCGGTCGATTTCTTGAAGAGGTTCATCGCGTATTTCGGATGCAGGTCAGCGGCGCGGGCGATGTCGATCGTGTCGATATCCTCCATGAAATTCGCGGCGATGAAATCGCACATGCGCGCAACGTTGCGCGACGACTGGGCGTAAGGCGTGTCGGTCTCAGTAAGCCTGCCCGCCTGCCCGATCATCGAATAGGGCTCAAGCAATATCCGCTCGATGCGCAGGAGCAGTTCATGCACGGCATGCTGCGACTTTGCCGGATCTCCCGAATTGGCATAGCGATGCCAGCGGGCGAAGTTCTCGTTGTCGGCGGCATCGGTCGCTGATGTCAGCATGGTCGCGCCGCGCATCAGCTGGCTTGAGATAACAACGGGTAGCCGCATGCGAAAGAAATGGACGAGCGGCAGGTGCGCACCCGCATAAAGCGAATCGTCTGACGATTCGACCATCTGGTGCGGCTGACCACCCCAGAACAGGCACATTTCCCCTGCCGTAAGCGCGAATTCGTGGTCGTTCATCCGGTAATGCACGGTGCCGCGCATCACGTAATTGACTTCGACCTGGGCGTGCCAGTGCGGCATGACCATGACAGGCGGATGGGCGTGGAACATCTGCAAAGCGGTGGGCAGGCCCTCGATGCTGCTCGCACCCGGCTGATAGATGGCTCTTCCCGCAACCTTACTTTCCGCCAAATCCATATTCCCTTTTTAGGAGACAGCCGGTGCCTTCAAGCTAGTGTAGTCACGTTCGCTAAGGGACGGCAATTGAAAAGGGAGGATTTTCAATGCGCTTCAATCTTATCGGTGCGACGGCTGCCGTCGCGCTTCTTGCTTCCGGCTCCGCTTATGCAGAGCAGGGCACGCTCACCATCTGGAGCTGGAACGTCGCCGCATCGGCGCTGAAATCCACGGTGGAAGGCTTCAACAAGAAATATCCCGACGTCAAAGTCGATGTTCAGGATCTCGGCAACCAGCAGGTTTTCGACAAGATGCTGGCCGCCTGCGCCGCTGGAGGAGACGGCCTGCCTGACATCGTCACCGTCGAAAACTTCGAAGCCGAAATCTTCTGGAACCGCTTTCCGGACTGCTTCACCAACCTGAAGGACCTCGGCTACAACGCCGACATCCAAGCCAAATTCCCCGACTTCAAGCGCACCGAGCTCGAGGTGGGTGACGTTGCCTACGCCATGCCTTGGGATTCCGGCCCGGTCGCCGTGTTCTACCGCCGCGACTTCTATGAGAAGGCAGGCGTCGATCCGGCATCCATCAAGAGCTGGGACGATTTCATCGCTGCCGGCAAGAAGATCTCCGAAGCCAATCCCGGCGTCGTCATGGCGCAGGCCGATTTCAACGGCGACAGCGAATGGTTCCGCATGATCTCCAACGAGCAGGGCTGCGGCTACTTCTCCGAGGATGGCCAGTCCATCACCATCAACAAGCCCGCCTGCGTTGCGACCCTGGAAAAGGTCAAGCAGATGAAGGATGCCGGCACGCTGACGGCCGCCATCTGGGACGAAAAGATCCAGGCGAACACCGCCGGCAAGGTCGCCAGCCAGATGTATGGTGGCTGGTATGAAGGCACGGTCCGTTCCGGCTCGCCCGATCTGTCCGGCAAATGGGGCGTCTACATGATGCCGAGCCTGACGGCCGACGGCCCGCATGCTGCAAACCTCGGCGGCTCGTCGCTGGCGATTGCTGCCAATTCCGAAAACAAGGAAGCGGCCTGGAACTACATCAATTACGCGCTGGCCACCAATGAGGGTCAGGTGACGATGCTGAAGTCCTTCGGCCTCGTGCCCTCGCTGCTCTCGGCCGTCCAGGATCCGTTTGTCAACGAGCCGCAGCCCTATTGGGGCGGTCAGAAGGTCTGGGCCGACATTCTCTCGACCCTGCCGAAGATCAAGCCATCCCGCGGCACGCAGTTCCAGACCGATGCCGACGCCATCTACAAGGCTTCCCAGACGAAGTACTTCGCTGGCGGCTATCCGGATGCCAAGGCAGCGCTTGACGATGCCGCCAACCAGATCGCGACCGCGACCGGTCTTCCGATCGCAGAATGAGTGACGAAGCCGGGCGCCTCGCGCGCCCGGTTTTCCATCCCGCGGGATGGTTCGTTGCGTCTGTGAGGAGGAAAGAATGCCGATCCGCAACCGGAGCGCCTACGCGTTCCTCGCGCCCTATCTCATCGTTTTCGCCACCTTCTGGGTGTGGCCGATCATCAGCTCGTTTCTGATCTCGTTTCAGAATACGCGCGTCAATCCGTGGAAATTCAGCCTCTCGGCCAATTGGGGGCGCCTGTTCGGCGACCCGGCTTTCTACAACGCGCTCTACAACACGCTGATCATCCTGGTGATCCAGGTTCCGGTGATGATCGCCATCGCCACCGTCATGGCGGTGCTTCTGAACTCGCCGCTCCTGAAGCTGCGCCCGCTCTTTCGCTTTGCCTTCTTCGCGCCCGTCGTCGTCGGCGAGGTCGCCTATGCGGCTGTCTTCCGGCTGATGTTCAGCATCGATTTCGGCATCGTCAACAAGCTCATCACCTCGGTCGGATTGCCGGCCGTTTCCTGGTTCGACAATGCCAATGCCGCCATGGCGCTCGTCATCATCGCGGTGACCTGGCGCTGGGCAGGCTATAACGCCATCATCATCCTGGCCGGCCTGCAGTCCATTCCAGACGATGTCTATGAAGCCGCCACGCTCGATCGGGTCAGCAAGACCCAGCAGTTTTTCCACATCACGCTGCCGCTGCTGAAACCGATCATTCTCTTCTGCGTGGTGCTCTCGGTCATCGGCACCATGCAGCTCTTCACCGAGCCGTTCCTGATCACCAATCGCGGTGGTCCGGGTGGGGGCACCGAGACGCTCGGCCTGCTGCTCTACCGCCAGGGCTTCCTGTCGCTGAACTTCGGCTATGCGTCAGCCGTGGCTTACACAATGGCGGCGCTCGCCGTCGCGATCTCGCTGCTCAATCTGTGGGTCGGGAGGGAGCCGAAATGAAATCCAAGTCGCAATCGCTTCTCCTCAGAAAGATCGCGCTGCATGCGGTTCTGGCGCCGCTGGCGATTATCTGGCTCTTTCCGCTGTGGATGATGTTCATCTTCTCGACGATGCCCGATTACGGCATCTTCAGCCCCGAAATCGTGCTGGTGCCGTCGACGAACTTCCTCGCGAACTTTCAGGATCTGGAAGCACAGACCGGCTTCACCCGGGCGATGTTCACGTCGATCTCGGTCGCAGTCATCTACACCGTGCTTTCGGTGCTGCTGACCTCGATGGCCGGTTGGGCCCTGGCGCGCTACCGCTTCGCCGGACGCTCCGTCGTCGTCGCCATCATCCTCGGCACCATCACGCTGCCTTTTGCGGTCGTCGTCATCCCGCAGTTCATCATGGTGGCGCGCGAGTTCAAGCTGGCGAATACCTGGGTGGCGCTGATCGTTCCGCCGCTCTTCAATTCACTCGGCGTGCTCTTCATGCGCCAGTCCTTCTCGATGATGCCGAACGAACTCTTCGATGCGGCACGCGTCGAAGGCGTCAAGGAATGGCAGATCTTCCTGAGGATCGCGCTGCCGCTGGCGCGGCCGACCATGGCGGCGCTGTCGATCATCCTCTTCCTGGTGTCGTGGAACAACTATCTCTGGCCGCTGCTCATCAACTCGAAGCCGGCGATGATGACCGCACCCGTGGCATTGGGAACGCTGATCGGTCTCACCAAGGTCTCCTGGGGCGGCATCATGGCGGGTGCGATGCTGCTGACGGCGCCGATCCTCATCATCTTCGTGCTCCTGCAGCGCCACTTCATCGCCGGCATCGCCGCCGGCGCAATCAAATAATCGGGGAGGCCGCATGGCAGAGCTTTCACTCACGAACGTCATCAAGCGCTACGGTGCTCTCGAAATCATCCATGGCGCCAACCTGGAGGTGAAGGACGGCGAGTTCGTCGTCTTCGTCGGCCCGTCCGGCTGCGGCAAGTCCACGCTGCTGCGGATGATCGCCGGGCTGGAGGATATTTCCGGCGGCGAGATCAATATCGGCGGCAAGGTGGTCAACGATGTCGAGCCCGCCGACCGTGGCATCGCCATGGTCTTCCAGTCCTACGCGCTCTATCCGCACATGACGGTCGCCGAAAATCTCTCCTTCGGGCTGCGCATGAACGGCAATCCGAAGGAGGATACCGAGAAGCGCGTCCAGCACGCAGCCGGGATCCTGCAGATCAACGAGTTGATGCAGCGCCGCCCGAAGCAGCTTTCCGGCGGCCAACGCCAGCGCGTCGCGATCGGCCGCGCCATCGTGCGCGAGCCGGAAGTCTTCCTGTTCGACGAGCCGCTGTCGAACCTTGATGCGGAACTGCGCGTGCAGATGCGCGTCGAGATTTCCAGGCTGCACAAGCAGCTTGGCACGACGATGATCTATGTCACCCACGACCAGACGGAAGCGATGACGCTTGCCGACAAGATCGTCGTGCTGCGTGCCGGTAATATCGAGCAGGTCGGCGCACCGCTCGATCTCTACGACGATCCGGCGAACCAGTTCGTCGCCGGCTTTGTCGGCTCGCCGAAGATGAATTTCATCAAGGCGATCGTGACTGGCAAAGACGCTGCGGGACTGACGATCGCCCTTGCGGCAGACAAGACTGTCCGGCTGACACTGCCGCTTGCGGCTTCGCTTACCGAGGGCGCGGAGGTGACGCTCGGCGTTCGTCCGGAACATTTTGGCGACGTGGGCAAGGGCGATGCCGATCTGACCGTCAGCGTCGATGTCGCCGAGCATCTCGGCAACACCAGCTACATCTACGCGACGCTCGGCGGAGAGCAGCTGATCATCGAGCGCCCGGAATCGCGCGCCACCGGCAACCGCGACAGCCTCACCGTCTCGCTTTCCGCCAAACGTAGCTTCCTGTTCGACAGCGCGGGCCAACGCCTGCGCTGACCATCCGCAATCCCAAGACGATTTCATGAAAGAGGAATAGACATGAGCTCAGAACAACCGATCCGTTGGGGCATCATCGGCCCCGGCACCATCGCCCGCACCTTTGCGGATGGCATCGCACATTCGCGGACCGGCAGGCTTTCGGCGATCGCAACGCGCAATCCCGACAAGCCCGGCCTCGGCGACGGCTTCCCGGGCGCGCGCATCGTCAAGGGCTATGACGCGCTGCTCACCGACCCTGAAATCGACGCCATCTATATCGCGACACCGCATACCGGCCATGCCGAATGGGCGATCAAGGCGATCCGCGCCGGCAAGCATGTGTTGGTCGAAAAGCCGATCGCACTTTCCGCTTACGATGCGGATGCGATCTATCACGAGGCGAAGAAAGCAGGCGTGTTCGCCGGCGAAGCCTTCATGTACCGCGTCCATCCGCAGACGGCGAAGATTGTCGAGCTGGTGAAGAGCGGCGTGATCGGAACCGTACGCATAATCCGCTCCAGCTTCGGCTTCAGCATGGGGACCTACAAGCCGGAACACCGGCTGTTTTCCAATGATACCGCGGGCGGCGGCATTCTCGATGTCGGCGGCTATCCGGTATCGATGGCACGGCTGATTGCCGGTGCGGCCGAAGGCAAGCCGTTCCTCGAACCGGAAAAGGTCTCGGGCGTCGCCCATCTTGGCCAGTCCGGCGTCGATGAATGGGCCTCGGCAGTGCTGAAATTCCCGAACTCGATCATCGCCGAAGTCTCGTGCTCGATCATGGCCAACCAGGACAACACGCTGCGCATCATCGGCTCCGATGGCCGCATCGAGGTGAAGGATTTCTGGTTCGCGTCAGGCCACAAGGGCGGCACCGGCAAGATCGAGATCATCAAGGGAAACGAGCAGGAAACGGTCGAGGTCAAGGAAGACCGCTGGCTCTATTCCTTCGAGGTCGATGCAGCCGGCGATGCCATTCGCTCCGGCAAGACGGAGTTCACCTCGCCGGGCATGAGCTGGGCGGATTCCATCGGAAACCTGAGGGTTCTCGATCAGTGGCGTGCCTCGGTCGGCCTCGAATACGGCGTCGAGAAAGCCGCCAAGCGGACACTGAACCTGGCGGGCGCAGAAGTCACCCGCGGCAACAGTATTCCGAAGCGCGAAATTCCGGGCATCCTGAAGCCAGCCTCGGTCGTCACGCTCGGCTTCGAATTCTTCCCGAATTTCGCAGCCGCCTCGCTGACCCTTGATGCTTTCTACGAGGCCGGCGGTAACGCCTTCGACACGGCCTACGTCTATGGCGGCGGCAAGACCGAGGCGATCTTCGGCGATTGGCATACGAGCCGCAAGGTTCCGCGCGATGAAATCGTGCTGATCGGCAAGGGCGCCCACTCGCCGCTCTGCTATCCTGACATGATCGCCAAGCAGCTCGACCAGTCGCTCGATCGTCTGAAGACCGACTATGTCGATATCTACTTCATGCACCGCGACAATACGGACGTGCCGGTCGGGGAATTCGTCGATGCGATGGATGCCGAGGTCAAGCGTGGCCGTATCCGCGGCATCTTCGGCGGCTCGAACTGGACGCGGGCGCGCATGGAAGAGGCGATCGCCTATGCAGACAAGAACCGCAAGACGGCGCCGGCCGCCCTTTCCAACAACTTCTCGCTGGCGGAGATGCTCGACCCGATCTGGGCGGGTTGCGTCACGTCTTCCGACGATGAATGGAAGGCGTGGCTGAACAAGAAGCAGATCCCGAACTTCGCCTGGTCGAGCCAGGGCCGCGGCTTCTTCACCGACCGCGCCGGCCGCGACAAGCACGATGACGAGGAAATCGTCCGTTGCTGGTATTCGGATCGCAACTTCGAACGCCGCGACCGGGCAATCGAGCTCGCCAACAAGCTCGGCCGCAGCCCGATCCATATCGCGCTCGCCTATGTCATCGCCCAGCCGTTCCCGGTCATCCCGCTGATCGGTCCCCGCACGATCGCCGAGCTTGAAGACAGCCTCTCGGCGCTGGACATCAAGCTGACGCCCGAACAGGTGAAGTGGCTGGAAGGCTGATGGACGATGGCCGGTCGCGGCATTCCGCGATCGGCCAATACCGCCTTACGCGGCGGCAATCAGCGCGGCCGCGCCGCGGAAGAGAAAGACCGTCGCGACACCCGCAACGGCGGTCAATACAAGGCCGCCGAGGATCACCAGCCCATCGCGTTCGATCAGGCCGACGGCCATGACGCAGATCGCCGCGGCAGGCGCGATATTGCCGAGGGGGATCGGCAGAGCGATGACGACGGCAAGTGCGAAGACCGGCACGCCGAGAAGGCAGGGCAGAAAGCGGCCGGCGAGCGCCGGCATGCGCTGCGGCCGGATCAGCTTCTCGACCTGCCGCACCATCGGTCCGGCATGACGCTCCATGCTTTCGAACACCTTGCCGGACAGGTGGCGGTTGCGGAGCATGGCGGGAAGCCACGGGCTGCGGGCGCCGAACACGAATTGCAGGGAGATGATCGCCAGCGCCGTACCGAACACCGCGCCGAAGGGCCCGGGGATCGGGATCAACGGCGGGATGGCGAGCAGCAGCATCACGAAGCCGAAGCCGGATTGCCCCATTTCATCGATGACTTCGCCGATGCTGAGGCCGTCCCGTTCGCGGGCGGTTGCGGCAAGGCTGGCGAGCGTGCGCGACGCCACGCCCTCTGATCGCTGCGCATCCGCCATGCGTCAGGCCTCGGCGTCGCCGCGTTCACCCTGGAATATCTGCGTCAGGGTCGCGCAGTTGGGATCGTTGGTGTCGAAGAGTGTAGCCGGCGAGGTCCAGCCGGTGGCGATGCCAATCGCGGTGCCAGTCGCCCAGACCGGCTCTTCGCCTGCGCGCTGCAGCAGGCGCGGGCCATGGGTCGCAATGCATTGCTGCGACTGCTGAACGGCCTGGACGGGAAGATTGGCGGCATCGACGCGCTCGCGTATTTCAGCATGCAGCGGATCGACGACGAACAGGGCAAAAAGCCAGGCGGCGATTTCAGAGATCAAGGTGGTGCTCCCTTGGCGTCGGCGCGAATGTCGGGAAAGGTCCGACATCGCGAAAGTGCCGAAGCTTTCGCCAGAGGGGCCCGGACCAGCGGGTCAGGCGCTCATTTGGGGACCAGAAGCGAGGTTTCAAGCCTCTCGCCTCAGCCAATTCGCATTCCGCGGCTCTATTCGAGCGATGGGCTGGGTTCGCCCGCTTCCCGGCTTGGCCTGGTCGAGAGCGCGCGGATGGACAGCAGCGCCAGCAGGATGACCGGGAGGCAGACGAGATAGGCGTCGCGGATGCCGACATGTTCGGCGACGAAACCGAGCAGCGGCGGCGCCAGGAAGAAGACGACGAAGGACATCTGCGCCAGCGCCGCGACATTGAGATGCGAGGCGCGGTCCCGGCGCTGGGCGGCGGCCGATACGGCGAGCGGATAAACGGCGCTGCAGCCGGACCCCATCAGCGCAAAGCCGAGGAGCGCGATATACGGATGCGGTGCGAGCCAGACGGCGGCAAGACCGATGGCGGACACGAGCAGCAGCACGAAAGCCACATGCCGCGAGCCGAAGCGGTCGACGAAGGGGTCTGCGAAAAGCCGGGTGAAGGCCATTAGGAAGGTAAAAAGCGTCAGTCCCAGCCCGCCGATAAAGGGCTCCGAATGGAAGACGTCGCGCATATAGATCGCCGACCAGTCGATCCCGGCACCTTCCACGAGAAAGGCAGCAATGCCGATGATGCAAAGCGGCAGCAGGCCGCGGGTCGGCAGGGCGATGCGACCGGTCTCCGCATGCTCGGCTGCGGCCGGGCGGGCGGGCGCATTGCGCATGCCGGCAATAGTAATCGTGCCGCAAACGAGGACGAAGGCGAAGGTCAGCCCGAGATGGAGCTGCATCGGCACCTCGGCCTGCCGCAAGCCGGCGGAGATGAGTGCGGTGACGAAGAAGCCGAGGCTCCAGAAGCCGTGAGCCCGGTTCATCACGCCCTTGCCGAGCTTTGCCTCGATGCGATCGATCTCGACATTGAGATTGATCTCCAGTGCGCCCGCGAGCAGCCCTTCGCAAAACAGGATGGCGAAGACCAGTGGTGCCGAGCCCGCCCAGGGCACCAACGCCAGCAGCGCCGATGTGCCCAGCACCGTCAGGAAGGCGGTCTTGCGCGCACCGAAATGGGCGACGAGAGGCGAGCAGAATGTCAGCGACACCAGCGCTCCGATCGCTGCGCCGATCAGCGTCAGCCCCAGTTCCGACTTGTTGATCTGCAGGCTTTCCTGCAGGTCTGGCAGGCGTGACAGCATCGCGCCCATCGAGACGGCAAACAGAAAGAAACAGATATAGATCCGGTGCTGCGGCTGTAGATGCATGGAATTTTCCGAGATTACCTTGCGAGTTCTGCCACTCGCCTTCAAATTGCGGTGCGGAACAGTCCTTAGCACAAGGCAGGCAGGCATCTCAAAGACTGCTAACGCCTTGCCGAAATTTGGAAATCGTTGTTGCCCGGACGCTACGGCTGACAAGCGGCACGTGGTTGCCTAAACGACCGGAGCGCGTCTGCCATCGCTACGATGGGGTCGCGATATCGCATGCCGGAGTTGCGTCCGGAGCCGCTCTCGTTTGAGGGGCTCATAAATTAGATGCACAGGCGTGCAAAAAATGCTCTTCTTGTCATTGCTGTGTCATGCGCCACGGATAGCTAGCCTCTCAAGGGCACGCCGGGCGCGGCCTTATGGAAGAGGAGAAGGTCATGAACAGACGCGAATTTCTTGTCACTTCGTCAGCGGCAGCGGGCCTTCTGGCAATGCCGCGCTTTGCTTTTGCAGCTGGAGAGACGATCGATCTCTACAGCGGCTCCGATGCCAATATCATCGACTTCTGGTCCAACACCGTCGTTCCGGCTTTTTCGAAGGCTCACCCCGAGCTCGCGATCAAGGTCACTGATGGCGGTGACAATACCGGTCTTCGTGCGATTGCCGATCGCGGTCTCGCGGCCCTGAAAAGCAAGACCGATCCGCAGGCCGACATTTTCGAGCATTTCGATCCGCGCCTTCCGGCCGGCGGCATCGATGCCGGTCTCTGGGTCAAGTTCTCGGCCGAAAACATCGAGGGCTTCGACCACATCAATCCGCTCAGCGTCGACAGCGAATATTCGCTTCCCTATCGCGGCTCGCAGGTCCTGCTCGCTTATGACACGACGAAGCTCGATCCGAAGAACGCGCCGAAGACCTGGGAACAGCTGACGGCGTGGATCAAGGCGAACCCGGGCCAGTTCATCTACAACCGTCCGGACAAGGGCGGCTCCGGCGGCAATTTCGTTCGCCGTGCCATCCATGAAGCCAATGGCCGCGATCCGGGCAAGTTCACCGTCGACAACTTCACCGCCGATTACGCCAGCCAGACGCTGACCCCGGCCTGGAAAATCCTGACGGATCTCGCACCGTCTCTCTACGAAAAGGGCGCCTATACCGCCGGCAACACGCAGTCGATCCAGCTGCTGGCACAGGGCGTCGTCACCATGACCCCGGTATGGTCCGACCAGATCCTCCAGGCGATCGCGCAGGGCGTTCTGCCCGAGACGACCGGCCTCGTGCAGCTGAGCGATCTCGCGCTCTGCGGCGGCTTCTCACGCATGACCGTCTTCTCGAACGGCGCTCACAAGGATGCGGCGCTGAAGCTCGCGGCCTTCCTGCTCACCAAGGAGATGCAGGAAGCCATCATCACCGAGATCGGCGGCTTCCCGGGCGTTTCCTGGGATCATATCTCCGACGAACTGCGCCAGAAATATGCCGACGTCATCCCGACGACCATTCCGGTCTTCCCGAGCGGCGATTGGGAAACCAACATCAATGACGGCTGGTACCGCAACGTCGCTCCGAACATCAGCCGTACCTGATGCGCAGACGGCTTCCGGTGCAATCGCCGGCGCGTGAAAGCGCGCCGGCCAGGAATGCCTCGGCGGGGCTGCTTCTGGTTGCCCTGCCGGTTCTGCTTCTCGGCTGGCTGATCGTCTATCCGATCATCTCGGCGGTCATCGGCACGATCTTCGTGCGCCAGGCGGATGGAAGCTCTCAGTTTTCGCTCGCTTCCTACCAGTTCTTCTTCACCGACAGCTACAGCCTCGCCAATCTCTGGGTGACGCTCTGGACGACATTCGTCTGCGGCCTGCTGCTCGTCGTCATCGGCCTGCCGATCGCGCTCTACCTGCGCTTTTCACAGGGACGGCTTGCCGGCTATGTGCAGGGCCTGGCGATCTTCCCGATGTTCGTGCCGTCGATCATCCTCTCCTACGCGCTGATCCGCACCATCGGTCCGAATGGCACTGTGGACATCCTTTTGAATGCCGTCGGCCTGCCGAAACTGCCGTCGCCCTATCTGACACCCTGGGGACCGGTGATCGGCCTCGTCTGGGACAACCTGCCGCTGACCGTGCTGATGCTGACGGCAGGGCTGAGCAGCATCTCGAAAAGCTCGATCGAGGCCGCACGCGACGTCGGCGCCAAGCCTTTCCGCGTCTTCATCTCGATCATCATGCCGCGCATGGGCAATTCGCTGCTGGTAACCGCATCCTTCGCCGTTCTCGGCATTTTCTCGTCCTTCACCCTGCCATACGTGCTCGGTCCGGCTTCGCCGGAGATGATGGGCCCGTTCATGCAGCGCACCTTCTCCGACATGAACGATCCGCTCAATGCGCTGACGCAGGCCGTCATCTCCTTCGCCTTCTGCCTCGTCTTCGGCATCTTCTACGTGCGCTCGATCGCCAGGAACCGGGAGGGCCGCCGATGACGCCGGTCGAAAACACTGCTGCACGCGCCAGGATCGACTGGACCGGCATTGGCTTTGCCGTTCTGCTGACGCTCTTCATCGCGCTGCCGCTCGTCGTCGTCGGCACCTGGGCCTTTACCGAGGTCTGGCGCTATCCTTCGGTCATCCCGCAGCAATTCGGCCTGCGCTTCTGGCACCAGACGCTGTCGCGCGCCGATGTCTGGGATGCGTTGACGCTGAGCCTGCGGCTGACGGCGACCGTGACGGTCCTTTCGGCGATCATCTGCCTTCCGGCAGCCTATGCCTTTGCGCGGATGAAATTTCCGGGCCGCAACATTCTTTTCCTGTCCTTCCTGGCATCGCACGCCTTTCCGAAATTCGGCCTGCTGGTGGCGATCGCCGGCATCTTCCTGCAGCTGGGGCTGATCAGCACCTTCTGGGGCGTCGTTCTGATCCAGCTGGTCGGTACGCTGATGCTGATGATCTGGATCCCGGTCGCGGCGTTCCAGAATGTCGACCGCCGGATGGAAGAAGCGGCGCGGGATGCGGGTGCCACGCCGCTCCGGGTCTTCTGGTCGATCACCCTGCCGCAGGCCGGGCCGACGATCGCGGCCGCCCTGCTTCTCACTTTCGTCGGCACGTTCTACGAAACCGAGGGCGCCTGGCTGATCGGCGCTCCTGAGATCCGCACCATGCCGGTCCTGATGATCACCTTCATCAACAATCAGATCGTCGTCCAATATGGCGCCGTTCTCTCGGTGATGCTCTGGGTGCCGTCCTTCATCGCCCTGATGTTTGCCCGCCGCGTCGTCGGAACAGGTGCATTCGCCCGGGGCTTCGGTGCATAATATGATTGGGTTCTGCCCGAAGAGAGGCTGCTAATGGCACGTTTGACGATCAACGGCGTTTCTAAGAGCTTCGGCACGTCTTTCGCCGTGCGCGATTTCTCGCTCGATGTCGAGGATGGCGAGCTGGTCTGCCTTCTCGGCCCCTCCGGCTCCGGCAAATCGACGCTGCTGCGCATGATCGGCGGCTTCGAGCGCCCGACCGGCGGTTCGATCCTGATTGATGCCAAGGATGTCACCGGCCTGCCACCGGAAAAGCGCCCGACCGGCATGGTGTTCCAGAGCCATGCGCTCTGGACGCATATGGACGTCTTCAACAACATCGCCTTCGGCCTGAAGCTGCGCCACCTGCCGAAGGCTGAAATCCGCGGCCGCGTCGAAGGCGCGCTCGAACTGGTTGGCCTTTCGAACTATGGCAAGCGCCAGACGACGCAGCTTTCCGGCGGTCAGCAGCAGCGCGTTGCGCTGGCCCGTTCGCTGGTTCTGGAGCCCAAGATCCTGCTGCTCGACGAACCCTTCGCCAGCCTCGACCAGCATCTGCGCGAACGCCTGCGCGAAGAGGTCAAGGACATCCAGCAGCGTCTCGGCATCACCACCCTGTTCGTCACCCACGGGCAGGATGAGGCCCTGGCGCTCGCCGACCGTATCGTCGTAATGCGCGACGGCGGTACCGAACAGATCGCGCCGCCCGATGTCATCTATCGCGAGCCGCAGACCGCTTTCGTCGCCGGCTTTATCGGCTCCATGAATTTCGTTCGGACGACCGTCAAGAACGGGATGAGCCAGCATCCGGCCTTTCCAGTCGCCATTCCCGTCAGTGACGGTGACGTTGAGATCGCCTTCCGGCCCGAGGCGCTCTCGCTTTCGCCTTCCGAGACGAAGGCCGCATCGGTGCACCGCACGATCGATTTCGGGACGCACAAGCTTGTCGATATCGATCTGACAGACGGCAGCCGCCTGAAATCGATGACGGCGCCCAATGCCAATTGGCCGAAGGGCAGTTTCGTCGAGCCGGATGTTGCAGCCTACTTCGCATTCCGCGATAACGGCCTTGTCTATCAATCGCCGCTAGCCGGCCATCAGGGACAGAGGCAAGCAGTCGGTCATGTCTGACACCAAGGGCGTAGCGATCGAGACGGATGGGCATCTCACCTGGCTGAAGTGGCACCGCGGCCACCGGCAGGCCGGTGACATCTCGTTCACGCGTCAGCGGATCGCCGAGGGCATGGCGCTTGGCGCCAGCGTCGAGATCGATCTCGTCTGCTTTGCGGGCGATGGTTTCGCAGTCCTTCACGACGACGTGCTGCATCCGGCGACGACGGGCGAGGGCGCGGTTGCCGATGCCACGGCCGACTATCTCCGCAGCCTCCATCTTCGCGACCACGAGGGCCAGCCGACCAGTCATCCGGTCATGCTGATCGACGATCTCGGCCGCTTGCTCGAGGAAATCGACTGCCATCCGGATGCGGTGCTGCAGCTCGATCTCAAGGAATATTCGGTCCGAATCAGCGAGGCCGATGTCGCCGTCTTCGCCAGGGCGATCGCGCCGGTGGCAAAATCGGTCATTCTCTCAGGAGGTGATGCGGTGGCTGTCGAGCGTCTGTCGCGCGCCGTTCCCGCCATGCCAGTCGGCTACGATCCCTGCCATGACGGCGCGATCGAGCGGCTGATGGAGAACCGCGATTTCGCGGCCTTCGTCGCCGGTGCTCTCGAAGCATCACCGAAGGCCACGATGATCTATCTGCATCACAAGTTGGTGCTGTTTGCCGATGCGGCGGGCTTCGACATGATCGGCGCCTTTCATCAGGCGGGCCGGACGATCGACGCCTATACGATCAATCGCGCCATTCCGGATGTCCTGCCGGATGTTCGCCGCCTGCTGGCGCTAAAGGCCGACCAGATCACCACCGATGACCCGGTTGGCCTCGACGCACTGATCGCGTCCAGTCACTAACCTCCGCGAAAGCCGTCGACCAGCCAGGAATGGACCGCGGTGTTGGCCGCGAGGATATCGCCATTCGGCGTTACCGGGCCGCCTGAGAAGGCCGAGACCTTGCCGCCGGCCTCTTCGACGAGCAATGCCGATGCGCCGTAGTCGTGCAGGGACAGGCCATCCTCGAAGAAGCCATCCAGACGCCCGCAGGCGACATAGGCGATGGAGAGCGCTGCCGAGCCGAGCCGTCTCACGCCGGCCGTCTGGTCCATCAGCCGCTGCAAGGCAGAGAGATAGGTTTCCTTCTTCAGCGCCTTGACCTGGCCGGGGACGGGAAGGCCGGCGCCGATCAGGACGTTCTCGATATCACCATTGTCGATACAGCTGATCTTCTCGCCGTTCAGATAGGCGCCGCGGCCCACTTCCGCGCTGAAGAGTTCGTCGAGCATCGCGTCATAGACGACGCCGGCGACGACCTTGCCATGTTCGGCAATCGAGATCGTCATGCCGAAATGCGGAATGCCCCAGGCGTAGTTCGTCGTGCCGTCGATCGGGTCGATATAGATGATCGGCGTATCCGGCCCCGCCTGACGGTTGCCGACGGCTTCCTCGCCCTGGATCGCATAATCCGGAAAGGCCTTTATCATCTCGTCGACGATGATGCGCTCGACGGCGACATCGATTTCGGTCTGGTAGTCGCGCGGCGCCTTGGCCAGCATTTCGGTGATACGGCGGCGCTTGAGCGAATATCTGGCAAGCTCACCCGCCTTGAGGACGGCGCTTGCGAGCAATTCCAGGCGCGCCGAAGCGTCTGGCTGGAGGCGTGGCTTGGCATCAGATGTCATGGGAACCGTGGGGAAAGGATTGTTGTTGTTGAGCTTTTCGAGGGAAGTGCCAGTCATGCGACCATGTGCAAATCGCCTCTGCGGGATCGCCGGACTTTAGCGGGAAACCGGCTGCGTGACAAATCCTCTGCTGCTTTCGGAGCCATCTTCATGCCGCTCAATGCCTGCCCGAATGTCGCCGGCGCCCATGCGTGCAGCAGCCCGCCCGGCGTATAATTCAGGGAGAGGTCTGAAGATGGATAGACATATGCCCGTCACCCGCGCCCATTCGCTGAAGCTGAAGATTGGATTTCTGCTGGCGCGGAATTTCACCCTCAGCGCCTTCTCGCTCTTCGTCGATACGTTGCGGCTTGGCAGCGACCAGCGCGATCATTCCGGACGGATTGCCTGCGACTGGCTGGTGATGAGCGCCGACAAGCACTTCGTGACGTCGAGTTCAGGCGTGCAGGTGCCGCCGAACGCGCCGCTGAAACCGCCTGCGGAGTTCGATTATATCGTCGTCGTCGGTGGGCGGATCAACGAGCAGATCGAAGTGCTCGACAGCGCGTCGGTGGCCTATGTCGTGAGTGCCGCGCAAGCCGGAATTCCCGTCATCGGGCTCTGTACCGGCAGTTTCATACTGGCCGAAGCCGGGCTGCTTCGGGGCCGGAGGGCCTGCGTCAGCTGGCTGCATCACGGGGAGTTCCGCGAGCGTTTTCCCGATATCGCGGTGACGTCGCACGAGCTCTTCGTCGAGGACGGCAAGGTGATCACCTGCGCCGGCGGCAGTAGTGCTGCCGATCTGGCCGCCTTTCTGCTGAACCGGCATGTCGGCGAGTTCGCCGAGAAGAATGCGCTGGAAATCCTGCAGATCGCCCGGCGTCGCGATGCCAGCGAGATGCAGCCGCGCAATCCGCTGGGTCAGGTCAGCATCGATGACGCGCGTGTCGAAAAGGCGCTTCTGACCATGGAACAGCATGTCGAGGATCTCCTGGCGATCGAGGACATAGCGGCGCAGAGCGGGCTGTCTCGCCGCCAGCTGGAGCGATCCTTCAGGGCCGCACTCGGTATCTCTCCCGCATCCGCCTATCTGACTGTCAGGCTCGATGCAGCGATGCGTCTCGTCAAAGGTACGAAGATTCCGCTTGCGGAGATCGCCATTCTTGCCGGCTTCCAGAACTCGTCGCATTTCATCCGGAAGTTCCGGGAGCGCTTCGATATCCCGCCGGCGACGGTGCGCAAGAACCTGAAGCTGCATGGATTGCTGACGTGATATGCGGGATCGCCGCCGCCCTTATGATGGATATAGGGCGGTCAGGGGACTTGCTTCAAGCCCTGGCCATCCGTTTATAAAGCTGCCCTCGAAACGAGGGAGCCAATCGATGACAATCACCGACACTAGTGGCGCGCAGCTTTTCTATCACGGCACGCGGGCTGATCTGAAACATGGAGACATGATCGCAGTCGGCCATCCGTCGAATTTTCGCGACGGCCCGCCGCTCTCCTGGGTTTATTTTACCGGGACGCTGGATGCGGCGGTCTGGGGCGCTGAGCTGGCGAACGGAGCGGGCAGAGGGCGCATCTATATCGTCGAGCCAACGGGACCATTCGTCGACGACCCGAATCTGACGGACAAGAAATTTCCCGGAAATCCGACGCTTTCCTACCGGTCGCGCGACCCGTTGCGGATCGTCGGCGAGGTCGAAAAATGGGATGGACATCCGCCGGAACGCCTGCGGCAGATGAAAGAAAACGTCGCGCGGCTGCGCCGCGAGGGCGCCGAAATCATCGACTGACGAGTGGCCGGGCGGCGGCTCAGGCCGCCGTCAGGCCGCCGTGGCGCGCATTCTGTTTGCGGGTGCGGGCCGCAAGGGCCTCCATCAAGGCCGACTTCACCTTCTCTAGATGATGCGGCTTGGTCACGACATTGACCGCGCCCTCGAAATCGGCGACGAGCTCCGGATTGCCGGTCATGAACACGACCTCGATGCCGTATTGATCGATCAGCGTTCTCGCGATCTGCGGACCGGTCGGTCCATCGGCGAGTTGGACATCGACGAGGGCGATATCGGCTCGTCTTGCCAGTGCTATGGCTTCGATTTCCGTTCTTGCGAGCCCTGCAACTTCAAAGCCGTTGTCGAGCACCATGCTTTCGAGATCCCAGGCGATGATGCCCTCATCCTCAACTATCAGTACTTTCATGTCATTCCCAACTGCTGCCCCTGCGAGCGGAATTAGAGATGGGGGCGGGAAGGTCAAGAGCGCTGGTTAAGAGTTTGATAACGAGGCCGTGAAGAGCCGCCTCACGACGGCTGGAGTTTGAAGTCGCTCCCTTCCGGCAACAGCTGCCCGCCGTCAACGACGATGGTCGTGCCGGTGATATAGCTCGCATCGTCGGATGCCAGGAACAGGAAGGCATTGGCGACGTCACGCGGGCTGCCGAGCCGGCCGAGCGGAATGGCATCCTCCATGTTCTTGATGAAGGCCGGGCCGCGATGAAGCTGCATGGCCTCGGTCATGATATTGCCCGGCTCCACTCCGTTGACGGTGATGCCGTAGGAAGAAAATTCGAGCGCTGCGGCGCGGATGAAGCCGTTGATCCCGGCCTTGGTTGCCGAATAATGGCCGTGTCCGGGGCTCGTCACATGCGGGCCGGTGATCGAGGAGGTGAAGAGGATGCGGCCGTAGCCCTGCTTCTTCATCGGGTCGAGCGCGGCGCGCGCCGCGTTGAAGGAACCGCGCAGGTTGACGGCGATCACATTGTCCCAATCCTCGGGGCTGGTATCCTCGATCAGCTGCCAGGGATAGACGCCGGCATTCTGGACGATGATGTCGAGCCGGCCATAGGTCTCGACCGCAAAAGCGACGACCGCCTTGGCGTCCTCCATCTTCGAAATATCCGTCTTGAGGAAGGCGCAGCCGAGGTCTGCGGCGGCCGCGCGGCCGCCTTCCTCCTCGTAATCGGCAAGCACTATCGTTGCACCCTCTTCCTGAAAGCGCTTGGCCGTAGCCTTGCCGATGCCGCGGGCGGCGCCGACGACGATTGCGATTTTTCCGTCCAGTCTTCCGGTCATGCGAGCCTCTGACGCAGTTTTTGCTTGAATGTATCGAGGAGGACCGCCGCCAGCACCAGGAAACCGTGGATCACCTGAGTGAAATTGGCAGGCAGGCCCATGAGGTTGATCGCCGTGTTGATCGACGACAGGAGAAGCACACCGGCATAGACGCCGGGGAGCGCGCCGACGCCGCCCTTCAGGCTCACGCCGCCGATGACGACGGCCGCGAAGGCATTGAAGAGCAGGCCGACGCCGAGATTGGCAGTGGCGCCCGACGTGCGGATCGCCAGCAGCCACCCTGCGAGACCAGCGATGGCGCCTGCCAGCACGAAGGCGATGATCAAATTGCGCTGCACCGGAATGCCGGCGCGGAACGTGGCGGTTTCATTGCCGCCGATCATCGTCAGGTGGCGGCCGAAGGGTGTCTTGGCCATGATCACCGAAAATAGCACGAAGCAGAAGATGGCAATCCAGGCGGTCAGCGGCAGGCCGATCAGACGCTGGATGCCGAACCAGCGGACAGCCGGCGCCAGATCCTGGGCCGAGCGGCCGCCGGAGACGGCAAGCACGATGCCGCGCACCCAGATGTAGGAGGCCAGCGTGATGATGAAGGCATTCATCTTCACCTTGACGATCAGGAAACCGTTCAGCAGTCCGATCAGCCCGCCGACCGCCAGGGCGATGATCAGCGAGACCGGCACCATCAGCCATTCGGGGCTGAGCGTGAAGCCGACGCCGATGCCGGCCGAGCAGAACAGGATGCCGACGGCCATGGCGGCCAGCGCAGCAACGGATTCGACCGAGAGGTCCATATGTCCGGCGATGATGACCAGCGACAGGCCGATTGACATGACGCCGAGAACACTGGAGGCCTCGATGATATTGGCGAAGATGCCGAGCTGGAAATAGTTCGGGACGAACGCCGAAAAAACGGCGAGCACGAAGATGAGCATGAACCAGACGAGATTGTCGAGAACGAGCTCAAAGAGTTGACGCGTGCGAGGTGTCATCAGGCCGTTCCGGTTTCTGGGGAGGGAGCCCGGGCGGTGAAGCCCGGGCGCTTGGATGTCGCTCATTCGACCGGTTTGATCTGAGCGGTCGGCGCTTTCTGGTTGCCCCAGAAGGCTGGATCGTCGACATTTTCCTTGGTGATCGCAGCACCCGGGATCTTGATGTTCGGACCCCATGCTTCCTTGGTGACGACGCCCTTCAGGCCGAGCACGTCATATTCGCCGGGCTTGATCTCGTCCTTCTTGGCAATCTTGTCCATGAAGATCGCGACCGCTGCAGCCTGCGCGTAAAGCGGCTGCTCGACTTCGACATTCAGCCAGCCCTTGCGGATCAGGTCGAGACCGACAGGAGCGCCGTTCGAGCTCATCAGCATCACGTCGCCCGGCTTCTTGCCTGCGGCTTCAAGCGAGGCCACGGCGGCGACCGAAAGGTGCGCCGCATGGCTGAAGATCAGGTCGATGTCAGGATTGGCGAGCATCTGGTCGGAAACGATCGTTCCGGCATTGCTGGCTTCCCACTGCATGGCCGGCACCGAGATGATCTTGACGTCGGGGAAGGCCTTCATCTTCTCCTCGAAGCCCTTCTGGATGTCGAGCGTATAGGGATCGCCGGGATCGCCGAGAACCTGGAGAACCTTGCCCTTTACATCGCCGTTCTTTGCCTTCAGGAGTTCTTCTGCCTGTTCGGCGGCGACGTAACCGATCTCGATGGTGCCGGCGACGGAGGTGAAGTCGGACGGGGTCGAGGTGATCTGACGGTCGAACTCGACGACCGGAATGCCGGCGGCACGGGCCGCTTCGATCGACGGCTTCAGGGCGTTGAAATCGACGGCTGCGAGGATGATGGCCGCGGGCTTCAGTGCGATGACATCGTTCATCTGCGATTGCTGCGCGTCTGTCTTGTTGTCGGCGTTCAGCGTCTTCATCTCGTAGCCGGTCTGCTTGAGAAACATCTCAAGCGCGCTGACCGATCCGGTCTGGAATTCGTCAAGCAGTGTCGGGACGAGGTAATAGACCGTTCCCTTTGATTGCGCGAAGGCGGTCGTCATCAACGATAGGCCGAGCGCCAGAACGGTCAGCGCGGCTAAGGCTATTCGCTTCATGTCGTTCTCTCCTTTTTGTGCCGGACCCTCAATTTTTATGACCCCACCGGTCCGGCACCGGCGAGGTTTTGTCCGGTGATCATGCCGATCACCGCGTCTGCGTTTGTCTTCGATGTCTCGACGTCGCCTGCGACGACGCCCTGGCGGATCACCACGATCCGATCGGCCACCTGGAAGGCCTGCTGCATGATGTGGGTGATGATGACAACGCCGATGCCCTGGTTGGCGACGTGGCGGATCATTTCGAGGCCGCGGCGTGTCTGTTCGACGCCGAGTGCCGCGAAGGGCTCGTCGAGCAGCACCAGCTTGCCACCCCAATGGACGAAACGGTTGAGCTCGATCGCCTGGCGCTGGCCGCCGGAGAGATGCTCAACCTTGGTGCGCAGAGACGGGATGCGGGTGCCGGCATTGGCCAGCGCGTCGCCGACGACCTTTTCCATGGCGCGCTCGTCGAGGAAGGGGATGCCGAGCACCCTGCGGGTGATCTCGCGGCCCATGAAGAAATTGGCGACTACATCGACATTGGTAGAGAGCGACAGGTCCTGATAGACGGTCTCGACACCGGCAGCCTTGGCTTCGGCCGGCGTCTTCGCAATGTAATCGCGTCCCTCGAACAGCATGCGTCCGGAGCTTGGCTCCAGCCCGCCTGAAATGATCTTCACCAGCGTCGATTTGCCGGCGCCGTTATCGCCGAGCAGGGCCACGACCTCGCCCTTGCCGATCGAGAAGCTGACGCCCTTCAGCGCTTCGATGGCGCCGAAATTCTTGCGGATATTGTCGAGCACCAGCAGCGGTTCGCTCATGCGGCGATCCCTTTCTCGTCGGGGGTGGAAAACATCTGGCCGAAGCGCGGCGAGAGCAGACTGGAAACCGCAAGCGCGGCGGCACCGCGCAGCACCGAATTCTGGCAGTCGCTCGCCACGACAAGCCGCGGATGGCTGCGTCCGTCGCGCACGGCAACGGAATTCGGCAGGCCCGGTGAGGCGACCAGCTTTTCGATGAGTTCGGGCGGTGCAAGCCCGCCGAGCACGATGGTCTGCGGGTCGAGCAGGTTTTCGATGGTGCGGATGGCGTTGTGGAAGATCGGCCGGATTTCCTCGGCCCATATCTGCTGCGAAAGCCCGCGGCGATTGAAGGCGTCGAGGGAGAGGTAGCGCTCCAGGCAGCCCCGGTTGCCGCAGGGGCAGGGCTCGCCATCGGGAACCGCGGGGATATGGCCGATTTCACCGGCATTGCCCCAGCCGCCGCGCATCACCGCGCCGTCATGAACCATGGCGCCGCCAAGGCCGACGCCGAAATAGAGATAGTAATAGTTCGAGAGTTCGGCGCCCAGGCCGTAGAGCTGTTCGCCAAGGGCGGCACAGGCCATGTCGGTGTCGATGAAGGCGGGCAGGCCGGAGGCCTCGCCAAGTCGATCCTTAAGGGGGACGTCCTTCCAGCCCGTCATTGTCGTCGGCCCGATGAAGCTCATGGATTCGACGCCGAACGGGCCGGGCAGCGCCATGCCGGCGCTCAAGATCCGCTTCGTCTCGCCGTCGCCGCGCAGTTCTGCGACAAGCTCGCCGATCAGCCGGAAGGCGAGGTCGGGGGAGACGTTCGGTGCTGTGCGATGGGCACTTTGGACGATATTGCCGCTCAGATCGACCAGCGCCGCATCGATGCCGAGCGGCGTCAGGTGGATGCCGGCGACATAGCCACCCTGCGGATTGATGGTCAGCACCGAGGGCGGAATACCGCGCCCCTTTGGCTCCTCGCGGACGGAGAGGATGTAGCCTTGCTCTTCCAGTTCGCGGACGATGGTGGAAACGGTCTGCACCGTCAGGCTGACGCGCTTGGCGATCTCTGCGCGCGTCACCGGGCCGTTCAGCCGGATCGCTTCGAGAACGATACGCCGGTTATACGGACGCCCTGATTCCTGATTGGTACCACGCAATGTCATGCCACAGCCCTCGGAATGTCATCAGCTTCGCACCGAGTTTTTATTTAGTCAAATGGTTTTCAGAAATAATTATGCGACGTGCTGACCATCGGTCTTTCGGTATCGGGCGCCGATGCGATTGATGTGATTTGATCAAGAATTATCCCGCCAAGTCAGGTGCTCTCGCCTAGTTTCCGATCAAACGTCATGAATTCGGGAGGATAGGATGAGCAACTGGGTAAAGGCCTGTGAGATCGACGATGTCGAAAATGAAGACGTGATCCGTTTTGATCATGCCGGCAGGACATTCGCGGTCTATCGCAGCCCCGATGACGAGTTCTTCGCGACCGAAGGGATGTGCACGCATGAAAAGGTGCATCTGGCCGACGGGCTAGTCATGGAGAACATCATCGAATGTCCAAAACATAACGGCCGCTTCGACTATCGCACCGGCGAGGCCCGCGGAGCCCCCGTCTGCGTCAACCTCAAGACCTACCCCGTGAAGGTCGAGGACGGTGCCGTCTATCTCGGTCTGGAGTAATGCCCATGGCCGATTTCGTCATCATCGGGGCTGGGCAGTGCGGGGCACGGGCGGCCATGGCGTTGCGCGAGCAGGGGTTTGACGGGCGCATCACGCTCGTTGGCGAGGAGCCCCATCTGCCCTATGAGCGCCCGCCGCTTTCCAAGCAGCATATGCTGGAACCTGAAGGCGCGCTGCCGCCCTTCATTGCCGATGGTGCCGTCTTCGCGGAGCGGGAAATCGCGGTCATCACCGATGAGGCGGCGGCTCACATCGATCGCGACAGCAGGACGGTTCGTTTGGCCGGTGGCCGCACGCTCCCTTATGACAAATTGCTGCTCGCAACCGGAGCCGCGCCGCGGCGACTGCCCGTCGCAGAAGGCCTAGAGCACGTCTTCTATCTGCGCAGCCATGACGATGCGGCGCGCCTTTCCAAGCGGCTTTCGCGGGGCAGCCATCTTGCCATCATCGGTGCCGGGTTCATCGGCCTGGAGCTTGCCGCTTCAGCACGCAAGCGCGGTCTCGAAGTCACCGTGATCGAAGCGCTGCCGCGCATCCTGATGCGCGCCGTGCCGGAGGCGATTGCCGAGAAGGTAAAGGCGCTGCATGAGGCTAACGGTATCCGCATTCTCTGCGGATCCGGGATCGAGCGCCTGACGGGTAAGGGCGATGGTGTCAGCCTGACATTGGCTGACGGGACGGTGGTGAACGCCGATATGCTTGTCGTCGGTATCGGCGCGCAGCCGCGAACCGAGCTCGCTGCTCAGGCAGCGCTCGCGGTTGAAAACGGCATTTCCGTCGATCAGACCTTGCAGACGTCTGATCCTGCGATCTTCGCTGCCGGCGACTGCTGCTCCTTTCCCTATGATGGTCGAAGGATCCGGCTCGAAGCCTGGCGCAATGCGCAGGATCAAGGCACCCATGCGGCGGCAAGCATGCTCGGCGACGCCAAGCCCTATGAAGCCGTGCCATGGTTCTGGTCGGATCAGTTCGACTGGACGCTGCAGATCGCGGGGCTTGCCGATGGAGCGGTAACGGTGGTGCGCCGGGATCTCGGCGACGACGCCTTCATTCTCTTTCATCTTGCCGAGAACGGCCGTCTGGTCTCGGCAAGCGGCTGGGGGCCGGGCAACAGGATCGCCAAGGATATACGGTTGGCGGAAATGCTGATCGCCAGGCATGCGGCACCCACTGCAAGCGAACTGACTTCGCCTGCAGTGAACATGAAATCCCTGCTGCCACGTGGCTAGGGTCGGATCAGCGCAATTCAGGGAGGGGATCAATGACAGAGGTCAGAATCGGCATTATAGGCACCGGCGTGATGGGCCGCGACCACGCCTCGATCCTCGCCGAGGGTGTGGCCCATGCAAGGCTCGTCGCCGTGCAGGACTTCAGCCGCGAGCGGGCGATCTCCGTTGCCGAGCAGCTTGGCGTTCGCGTCATCGCCGAAGCCGCCGCGCTGATCGCCGACCCGGAGATCGACGCCGTCATGGTCTGCTCGCCCGCTGAGACGCATGCAGCGCTGGCGCTGAAGGCAATTGCCGCCGGCAAGCCGGTTCTCGTCGAAAAGCCGCTGGCCGCAAGCCTTCCCGAAGCCGAAGAGATCATCCGCGCCGAGGAGAAAGCCGGCCGCCGCCTCGTGCAGGTCGGCTTCATGCGCCGCTTCGATCCGGGCTATCGCGAAATGAAACAGGCGTTGAACACAGGCGAGTTCGGCCGCGCGCTGTTTCTCCATTGCATTCATCGCAATGCGATTGCCCCCGATTATCTGACGTCGGATCTCGTCATCGCGAATTCCGCCGGTCACGAATTCGATATCGCCCGCTTCCTGCTCGACGAGGAGATTGCTTCGGCTTACGTCGCCAGCCCGCCGGCGACGCGCAATGCGCCGAACCGCCAGCCGCAATTTATCCTGCTGCAGACCGCATCGGGCGTCGTCGTCGACATCGAGGTCTTTACCGACGCGCAATATGGCTACGACGTCCGTGCCGAGCTCGTCTGTGAGGATGGAACGGTCGCACTCGACCCGTCGCCCCAGACGTCGCTGCGCGCCAAAGGAAACGACGGTTTCCGAACGCCCGCCGACTGGCGCCCCCGTTTCCGGCAGGCCTATCGCGCGCAGCTGGAGGCCTGGACGGCCGGTATCCTGAGCGGAAAGCCGACCGGCGCCAGCGCCTTTGATGGCTTCATGGCGATGCAGGTCACCAAGGCCTGCCTGCAGGCGTGGAAGTCGGGCGAGCGGGTTGCTGTGACTCAGCATGAGAAACCCGCGCTCTACCGCCTTTGACCTGCGCGCCCCTCAGAGCCGCGACCAGAGCGCCCTGATCTCGTCTTTCAGGAACAGGGCCTCCTGCCATCGATCCGTGCTGTCCTCGCCGTCGCGCCCGGTGATCGCATAGGGCTTCGGGCCGAGTTCGCAGGTGAAGGCCAGCACTTCATCCGGTCCGGCGCGCGTCTTCCAGCTGCGGAAGCCATAGTCCCACCAGCCCATGAAAAGATCGAGCCAGGGCTTGTGATGCGGGAAGGAAATCTCGATCTGCACCTGCTCGCGCGACGCGACCCGGCCGTGGAAGGCCCAGGAACTGTCGAGAATACGGTAGATCAGCGCGTGGTTCTCCTCGGAAACCGGGAAGGCGAATTCGCGCCCGACCAGGAAATGCGAGAGGTCACCGAGAAGCTTCAGATCCGGCAGGCGGTCCATCAGGTCGAGCGTGAAGAAGAGGTCGGTCGTCATCCGGTCGCGATGCGTCTCGATGAAGACGGGGATGCGCGCCTCTTCGGCGAGACGATGCCAGCCTTCGAGCAGCGGCAGGCAATCCTCGATCCGGCGCAACCGGACGTCGGGCTGCAGGCAGAGATGCGCGACCCCGAACTCCGCGGCATTCTCCAGCGCCGGTTTCAACTCGTCGACGGTCTTCGGGAAACACTGCCCCTCCGCCTTCATTCCATGCTCTCGCAACAGGCCGGCCAAGTTCTGCACATAGCTGCGATCATACCAGTGGGCGCTGACGCCATCGAAGCCCGCCTCGGCGATCAGGCGGATGTTCTCTTCCAGCGATCGCTCCGGCTCTTTCGCGCTTCGAAGCTCCATCGCCCAGAGCGACTGGAAGACGTTGAGGGTCTGCATGGCGTACCTCCCGGTATGGTGCTTAGAGATTCTGCGCGCTGACGGTCATGAACCGCACGGGATCGGTGATGACCTCGGTGCGGATGATATCGAGCTTGCGCAGGATGAGATCGACGGACCGGCGCGCCTGCACTTCGGGCGCCTGATCGAGACAGATGTCGAGAAGGCCGTTTTCGAGATAGCGCTTCTTCTTTTCGGTCAGCTCGTGGCCGACCCAGAAGATATCCCGCTGCTTAACCCATTGCTGCAGGACGATCGCAACACCTTCGTCGCCACCGCCGGCCGAATAGACGCCGATGATCTCGGGGTCGCGGCGCAGTGCCTCGCCGAGGAGTTCCGCGCATTGCAGGTCGTCGTCGCGGCCCATGATCACCACCGAAAGCGCGTGTCCGCTGGTCCCGCGTTCGGCCATGTAGTCGGAAAATCCCTGAATGCGCTGGCGGTGGTTCGAATAGGCGCCGCTGTGACAGATCGCAGCAAAATGACCGGGACGTGCTGCCAGCATGCCCGACATGTAATAGGCGGCACTGCGGCCGGCTGCATAGTTGTCGATGCCGAGATAGGGGACCTCAGGATCGTCGCAACGGGTCACGACCTGAGCGACCTCGACGCCCGCCGCGCGCACCTGGCGCAGCGCCTCGATGACCTTCGGATGGTCCTGCGAACAGATGATCAGCCCCGAACGGCGAAAGCTCGGATGAGCGATATGGTGCGCCATGCCGAGTGGGTCGCTTTCCTTGATGAAAGTGCGGTGCAGGATAACGGCGCGGTCGAGCGACGCGGAGATGCGCTCGAAGGCCTGGTTCAGCCGCGCAAAAAACGAGGTCTCGGGCCGCACAAGTATGACCTCGATGCGGATCGCGCCGCGATGGGTCTCGGTCGAGCGCTCACCGTAGCCGAGCTTCTTGGCTACGCGGATGACCTTCTCGGCGGTCTTTTCGGTGACGCCGCCGCGGCCGTTGATGACGCGCTCGACGGTGGCGATCCCCAATCTCGCCTCCCGGGCGACATCCTGCAGCGTCGTCTTTTTCATCAAAACCTCCCCCATATTCGCCTGGACAGTCAAGCATTCCAGCGCTTCCAGCGAAATACCGCAATTGATCAAAACACATCAAAACAGCGATGGGAATTGGACCCGCGGCTGCGATATTTTTGCCTCACGAGTTGGAGGATTTCAGATGGACGACACGCTTTACGGCAAACGCAACAAACGCGGCGACTGGGCGCCGTTCAAGCTCATCCAGTACCCGCCGGTCTTCATCTGGCCGGTCCAGCCGCTGCGTTTCCTGAAATGGCTCTTCGGCTATCCGGGCTACCTGATGCCCTGGAACGTCCTTTACGCGGTGATCGGCACGCTGCTTTGGCTCTATGCCACGCCGTCGCTGGAGACGGCAAAGACCTTTTCGATCGGCTGGATCGCCTATCTGCTCGTGCGCAATGCAGCGATCGTGCTGGTCTTCTTCGGCGCCTTCCATCTGCGCCTCTACATGCAGAAGAAGCAAGGGACGAGCTTCAAGTTCAATGCCAAATGGCCCTCGGTCGGAAACGATGCCTTCCTGTTCGGCAACCAGACGGTCGACAACGTCATCTGGACCTTCGCAAGCGCGGTTCCGATCTGGACGGCCTTCGAGGTGCTGACGCTCTGGGCTTTCGCCAACGACATCATTCCTTATGTGTCCTTCGCCGAGCACCCGGTCTATTGCGCCGTCGTCATGTTCTTCATCCCGACCTTCCGTGACCTGCACTTCTATCTGGTGCATCGCCTCATCCACTGGCCGCCGCTCTATCATGCGGTCCACAAGCTGCATCACAACAACGTCAATCCCGGTCCGTGGTCCGGTCTTGCCATGCACCCGATCGAACACCTCCTCTATTTCTCCGGTGTGCTGATCCACTGGATCGTGCCGTCCAATCCTGTTCATGCGATATTCCATCTGGCGCATGCAGGCCTTGCCCCGGCACCCGGCCACGCCGGCTTCGACAAGATCGTCGTCGGCGAGGAAAGCGCCATCGATACCCACAGCTACGACCACTACCTTCATCACAAGTATTTCGAGTGCAATTACGCCGATGGCGTCATCCCCCTCGACAAGTGGTTCGGCACCTTCCACGACGGTTCGCCGGAAGCGCAGGAGCGCATGGACAAGCGCTTCATGGAGCAGGCACGGCGCCGTGCCGAAAAGAAGGCACGCGGCGAGCAACAGGCCGGCTGACGGATTTCCCAAGCGAGCGACCGAGAAAGGCCCGGCTTTTCAGCCGGGCCTTTTGCTATGCCAATGCCCCTGCAAATGAGGCGTTTTCATCAAATTATCGGCGGACCGCGGGGTCTTCCCCGGCTAACGTTTTCCTGCGGCCGCCTGGCGCCGCCTTATCTCTGGGAGGAGAGAATATGCTGAAATTGCTGACCACCAGTGCCGTTGCACTGGTGCTTGCGTCGCAGGCGCATGCGGCCGACCGTATCGGCGTTTCGATGGGTACGCTCACCAACAACTTTCAGACGCTGATCGTCAACGGCATGGAAGACTATGCGAAGTCGATCGGTGTCGAGTTGCAGGTCGAGGACGCGACGACCGACGTCAACAAGCAGCTCGACCAAGTGAAGAATTTTGCGGCCGGCGGCGTCTCGGCCATCATCGTCGACCCCGTCGATTCCGACGGCACACCGGCGCTCAGCAAGGTCGCCGAAGATGCCGGCATCCCGCTGATCTATGTCAACGTCCAGCCGACCGATTTGAACAGCCTCGGAAAGCAGCAGGCATTCGTCGGTTCCAACGAAGCCGAGTCCGGCACGCTGCAGACCAAGGAAGTCTGTCGCATGCTCGGCGGCAAGGGCAATGTCGTCATCATGATAGGCGATCTCACCAGCCAGGCCGCGCGCCAGCGCACGCAGGACGTTCATGATGTCGTGAAGACACCCGAATGCAGTGGCATCAACGTGGTGCAGGAGCAGGTTGGCAACTGGAGCCGTGTCAACGGCGCCGATCTGATCTCCAACTGGCTGACATCAGGGATCGAATTCGATGCCGTCATTGCCAATAACGACGAGATGGCGCTCGGCGCGATTTCGGCGCTGAAGGCCGCAGGCGCCTCGACCGACAAGATCATCGTATCAGGCATCGACGCGACGCCCGAGGCATTGCAGGCAATGAAAGCCGGCGATCTCAAGGTTACCGTTTTCCAGGACGCCAAGGGTCAGGGCAAGGGATCGATCGATGCCGCGCTGAAGGCGATAAAGGGCGAGAAGCTTGACCGCGAGGTTTGGATCCCCTTCCAGCTCGTCACGCAGAAGAACATGGCGGACTTCGAGCATCTGAACTAGGCGCCGCTTTCTCACGGCAGCGTCGGGCGGCTGCGATGGCTTCGGCCACATTGACCGACATCCCTGCGGCATAAGCTGCAGGGATAGAGGCCGTCCTGGGATCTGTCTTCGACTTCCTTCACGATTGGCGCGAGCCGACTGTCCGCTTCCGCCTCAGCTATCCATCTTTCCAGTTTATCCTGTGCTTGCCGTCCCCAGACATGTCCAAGGATCGTCCTACCCTATTCCCCGAATGGAATTTCAATCTCTTCCCGGTTTCGCTGCGCGCCCTCGAGCAATGTCTTCGAGAGCTGGACAGCTTCTTCGACCGATAACATGGCCGCCCCTGCCCGAATGCCTTCCTGCCATGCGGGACCGCGTTCCCACGCTTCGTTGTAAGCGAGCGCCAGGTCGGAAGCCCGACGGGTCTGCTGAAGGGCTTCGAACAGCAGTGCGGCTTGCCGGACGTCCTTTTCCCGCTTCGCTGGCCCCTGCCCATCGGTATGCCGTCGGCTTGCGACTATGAGCTTGTGGATCGCGTACCGGGATGGATCCGGGACAACGACCGGGACACCGCTGCGGTGAAGCAGCATGGTTCGGACAGGCTCCCTGATGAGGAAGTCGAGGAAACGGAGCGGATCGGCGCTGGCGCCACCGAGCGCCGGCATCTTGGCAGGCAGGTCGATGTAGTCGTCGGAGCCGCGGTTCGACGTCAGGAACTCGACCCTGTAGCCGTCGGCATTCTGGAAGGCGGACGACTCCACGCCCCCCGATCGATGGGGCACGGGGCGAAAGCTCGGGTCGACGCCATGTAGGAGATCTAGGATCGGAGGCAGGCTATCTTCGACCTCTCGGGAGATGGCATAGTCTTGGGCAATGTCCGCATCGCCGGTCAGGATCGCCGCCATGGGCAGACGAACCCCGAGTAGTCCGGAGTAACACTGGAAGGCTACCGTGCCGATCAGGACACCTCGCAGCCGGAATAGACCGCCTTCGGCAAGAGCCTCGACGATGTCACCCGACATTGTATCTGCGGCGATCATCCCGCCCTCACGGGTCAGGCTGTTGACCATGCGCCTGCGAGCGCGGAGATCGTCCTTGTCCCGTTTGTGATCAGCGACGCGTTGCGCGATGTCGGGATCGTCTGCAGGACCGACATAGCGACGTGTCGTACCCCCATGTCCATCCGGGATATCGAAGTACCAGTACTTCTTGCCCTTGATTGTCGCAGGGGTGAACCTGCCTATGGGCGGGAAATCGGCTGTCCATGCGGCGTCGAGAGAGCGCTGGCCCAGCTCGGCGAGCATCGTCTGGTACATCAGATCAATGGTTTTCAATGATCTTTACCTCGTGTTCCCGATCCAGTCAGTGTTCGACCTCTTCGAATGCGAGGCACAGCCGTCGGTCTCAAGCATGTGGCGTCTTCCTATCCTGTCGGACATGCATGCCGATCTCGAGGATGATGTCGCGGGCTTCTCACCGCAACGTTGGCAGATGCCAAGTCGTTACTCATAACTGACTTTGGCGTTAAACTGTTTTACAAAAACAGTATAACCGGCGAACGGGTAGGGGGCAATATGGCGAATATCGTATTGACCGTCCGGCGACAGACCGGTCCTTAGCCGCTCGCGTTGTAACTTTCTTTCGGTAACGTTACAACGCCGCGGGGGAGGGCCGTGACGACCAGGATCGCCACTGCGACCGTCCTGAGGACCGCCCGTATTCGGGTTGGTGCCGTGACTGCGTTGTTCGCTTTCGGCTTTCGGCCAACATGCATCGTATGTCGCCGCGCCGGCCTGGACAACACCAACGAACATCAAGACGATGGTCAGCCAGAAAATTCCCAGCTGTGTATAGTAGTTGTCGTGGTGGCGGCGATCCTCGACTTCATAATCGAGGAAGGTGTTCAGCGCTTGCGAGGCACGCTTGAATCCGTAATGCCCTGAGACGAGATCGTTCGATGCCTTCAAGGTTTCGAGTATGACCGTGTAGTAGGTCATCTGCTCCTCCTTGTCGGGCCGATGAACCCATCGAGCAGTATCGAAGTACGTCAGCAATACGGTCGCCTGGACCTCGTAGCTGCGCTTCTGATGATGTGCCCCGAGCACTTTCATTCGATCGCGTCGGGTCAGCTTTTTTTGTTGAAGCGGGCCTGGAGCATGTTGACGATCGACACCATAAAGAACGGACGTCGGGAGATCCGATTCCAGTGAACGGCGCGAGCCCTGTGTATGGAATGTCCAGCCCAGGGCCATCGCAGCCCTGCTCATATCAGGCCGCGGGCAACGACTCGCTGACGATGACGAAATTGGCGCAGCTATGCTCGACATTGGCAACGCGGATGCGCAATTCGCGCCGCGATGTCAGAAGAAACAGGAATACCTTCTTTGCCCGCTGCGCCCTTCGCAGCACTTCCTCGCCGCCGAACAGCAGGCCGTCACGTTCCGCGAGCTCGAAGGCGACATGCTCGCTATAGTTCTCGTCTGTGATGGTGATTGTTCCGAGACCGGTTAGCATGTGAGCATTCCTCATGACGGGAATGACTTTTGTCGAAGTCCTAAATTAGTGCAACACGGTGTTACGGTTTTCCACGAGATGTTGGAAAACGTAAGGCATGAAAAAAGGCACGCCGAGTGAAGGCGTGCCCTTACATAGAAGAGAGTGGCAGGCGCCTAGAACTTGACGCCGACGCCGATCATGATCGTGTTCTGGTTCAGGTCGAAATCGCCGCCCGCTGCGCCGAAATCACCGCTGCCGTAATCGGGTAGCGATATTCGCCGCGAGCGAAGATGTTCTGCGTGAAGGCGTAGTCGATGCCGGCGCCGATGGTCCAGCCGTTCAGCGTATCCGACTCGTCAGGCCCGACATCCGGATTGGCCTCCGCACGGGCGATCGCCCAGCCGGCCGTGCCGTAGATCAGCGCATTATCGAAGGCATAGCCGACGCGGGCGCGAACCGAGCCCTGCCATGTGGTCTCGACCGAGCCGAAGGCCACGTCCTCGCTGTTCCAATTGTGCAGCACGTCGCCTTCGACGCCGACGACCCAGTTGTTGTCGAACTGATAGTTATAGCCGCCAAAGATGCCGAGAATGCCGCCATTGGCATCGGCGTTGGATGCCCCATCCGGTTCGAACGTGCTCCAGCTGTAGCCGCCCTCAGCACCGATATAAGGGCCAGACCAGGTAAAGACCGGCGTGATCGCCTCAGGTTCGACAGGCGCGGGCGGCGGCGTCAGGTCCGCAGCCTGAGCGGAAATGCCGGCAAGCGAGGCAGCCAGCGCGGTGAGAATAACGAATTTCATATTCGGTCTCCCTAATGCTTAAGGGTCAGGTAGGGTGCCTGATCCAAAAGTCTCTAATTAATTTTGTGGGCCGGGTCCCGGAATACAAGAGCGGCGGCTGATCTGCGCCAGATTCGCCCCAGATTCGCGATTGACTTCAGGCCGGGAAAACGACAGGTTCCGCGCATTCCGAGGGGAGCATCTGACGATGCTGAGATGGCGGTGAGCCGGACCCTTGAACCTGATCCGGGTCATGCCGGCGTAGGAACGGAACAAGATGCGCCCGCGCATCTCCCCTTCTTCTTCGCTTTGCCTGGATCTCCAATCCTGTCTGGAGATCGCTTCGCCATGTCTGTCTTTCCGCTCCCACATCCGGCCTGCAACAGGGCCTAGCGATGCGTCCGCTCAGCGCCCTCCACGGCGTGGTTCTCCTGATCGCCCTCTGGCAGGCTGTCATCTGGATTTTCGCGCCCGCACATTTCATTCTGCCGTCGCCTGCCGACGTTGCCGCCGTCTTTGGCAGGCAGCCGCTCTTCCTGCTTGAGCAGAGCCTGACGACGGCGCTCGAAATCGTCCTCGGCCTGCTTTCCGGCGCCATATCGGGCGCTGCCGTCGCCTTCGCGCTCGCCGCCTTCCCGGCTGCCGCCACACTCGTCTGGCCGATGGTGCTGATCCTTCAGGCCTTCCCGGTCTTCGTGCTGGCGCCGATCCTGGTCATCTGGCTGGGCTTCGGCATTGCCTCGAAGATCGCGATGGCAACGATCATCATCTTCTTTCCAGTCGCCTCCGCCTTTGCCGACGGGCTGCGCCGCACCGAGCGGGATATTCTCGATGCAGCGTCGCTGACCGAGGCCAGCCATTGGCAGGTCCTGACGCGGATCCGGCTGCCGCTCGCCCTTTCATCGCTCGTCTCCGGCCTCAGGATTGCCGCGCCCCTGGCACCGCTCGGCGCCGTCATCGGCGAATGGGTCGGCGCGTCCTCCGGCCTCGGCTTCGTCATGGTCCAGGCCAACGCCCGCATGCAGACGGATATGGTCTTCGCTGCCATGGCCGTGCTCGCGGCGATGACCGTCATCTGCCGCCTCGCCGTCGACAGGCTCACCTCCGGCCGGACCCCATGGGCGACCACCGGCTGACTTCCTCTTCCCGCACAATCATGGAGCAAACATGCTGCGTCTGATATCCGCCACTCTCCTTGCGATCGCGACCCTCGCGTCACCGTCTCTCGCCAACGACAGGCTGACCGTCATGCTCGAATGGTTCGTCAATCCTGACCATGCGCCGATGGTGATTGCCGAAGAGAAAGGCTTGTTCGCCGCCGCCGGTCTCGACGTCACACTCGTTCCGCCCGCCGATCCCTCGGCGGTGCCACGCCTCGTTGCCGCCAGGCAGGCCGATATCGGCATCCACTACCAGCCCAATCTCTATCTCGATCACGAGGTCGGATTGCCGATCCTGCGCATCGGCACGCTGGTCGAAACGCCGTTGAATACGGTGACCGTGCTGGCCGACGGCCCGATCAAGAGCCTTGCTGACCTGAAAGGCAAGAAGGTCGGCTTCTCCGTCACTGGTTTCGAGGATGCGATGCTGAAGCGGATGCTCGAACATGCCGGCCTCAGGAAGGACGATGTCGAGCTCGTCAACGTAAACTTCTCGCTCTCGCCGTCGCTGATTGCAGGAAAGGTTGATGCGACCGTCGGTGGCTTCCGCAATTTCGAGCTGACGCAGATGAAGCTCGAGGGTCACAAGGGCAAGGCCTTTTACCCGGAAGAGAACGGCGTGCCGCCCTATGACGAACTGATCTTCATCGCACATCGCGATTCGGCCGCCGATTCGCGCCTTCCGTGGTTCCTCGGTGCGATCGAGCAGGCGTCCATCTTCATCACCAACCATCCAGATGACGCCTGGCAGATGTTCATCAAGGCCTACCCCGATCTCAACGACGAGCTAAACCGTAAGGCCTTTTTCGACACGCTACCGCGCTTTGCCAAGCGTCCGGCAGCCCTCGATACCGGCCGCTACCAGCGCTTCGGCGCCTTCATGCAGCAGATGGGGTTGGTCAAGACGGCGCCCAGGGTTGAGGACGTTGCCGTCGAGATCAAGTAGCCTGTGGCACCTCTGCCACGGCCCTTTGCAAAGCTTCCGGCCGTTAACTGAATGAAGCGGCCGGGAGCCTCGCGTTAACTATTTGTTAACCACGAAGCAGCTACACCGAAGCAATCAAAAATTAACCAAGATTGCTAATGTGTTAACCGACGCACGCTCCATCCGTATCAAAGGCCGTTCGTTCCTGGCGGTCGTTTTGACGCCCGATCTGCCCTTCGAAGAATGGCTGGTCCGGCTCGACGATCTGGCCTCGCGCTCGGCAGGATTCTTCCTGGGGCGTCCCGTGGTTCTCGACGTTTCGGACCTCCAGGCGGACCGGGCGCTGCTGAAATCGATGATTGCGGCTCTCGCCGAGCGCAATGTCCGGATCATGGGGATCGAAGGCGCTCGTCCCTCGCAGCTCGACGCCACGATGCCTCCAGGCATGACGGGCGGGCGCCCGGCGCCCGATGTCGAAGTCGCGGAAACGGCAGCTGCGCCGGCAAAGAGCGCCGCGCCGAAAACTGAGGAACCGGCGCAGGTCGTGGCACCGCAGGTGATCACCCGCGCACCGCTCTCCTCGATGGTTTTGCATGAGCCGGTGCGCTCCGGTCAGTCGATCATCTTTCCGGAAGGCGATGTGACGATCATCGGCTCTGTCGCGTCTGGCGCTGAAATCATCGCCGGCGGCTCCATCCATATCTACGGCGCGCTGCGCGGCCGGGCGCTGGCAGGCTCGGTCGGCAATGCATCGGCGCGCATCTTCTGCCGGAAGCTCGAGGCCGAGCTTCTGGCGATCGACGGCATCTACAAGACCGCGGACGATCTGCCCGCGGACCTGCGCGGACACGCTGCGCAGCTTTGGCTCGAAAACGACGCGATCATGGCATCGCGGCTCATCTAACAGGCGAATTGGTTCAGGAGCAGGAGAGGGGATATGGGAAAGGTCATAGTTGTTACCTCGGGTAAGGGTGGCGTTGGCAAGACGACCTCCACCGCGGCACTCGGCGCAGCACTGGCGCAGCGCGGCGAGAAGGTCGTCGTCGTCGATTTCGACGTAGGTCTGCGCAATCTCGATCTGGTCATGGGTGCCGAGCGCCGGGTCGTCTACGACCTGGTCAACGTCATCCAGGGCGATGCCAAGCTGCCGCAGGCACTGATCCGCGACAAGCGGCTTGAGACGCTGTTCCTGCTGCCGGCCTCGCAGACCCGCGACAAGGACTGCCTGACCGAAGAAGGCGTCGAACAGGTCATCAACGATCTGAAGCGCAACTTCGACTGGATCATCTGCGACAGCCCGGCCGGTATCGAACGCGGTGCAACGCTTGCCATGCGCCATGCCGATATCGCCGTCGTCGTAACCAATCCGGAAGTCTCGTCGGTGCGCGACTCCGACCGCATCATCGGCCTGCTCGATGCCAAGACGGCGAAGGCGGAGAATGGCGAGCGCATCGAGAAGCATCTGCTTCTGACCCGTTACGACATCACCCGCGCCGAGCGCGGCGACATGCTCAAGGTCGACGACGTGCTCGAGATCCTGTCGATCCCGCTGCTCGGCATCATACCCGAGAGCATGGACGTGCTGCGCGCTTCCAATATCGGAGCGCCGGTAACCCTCGCGGACCAGAATACTGCTCCCGCCAAGGCTTATTTCGAGGCCGCACGGCGCATCGCCGGCGAGACGCTGCCGGTCACAATTCCTGGCGAAAAGCGCTCCTTCTTCGGTAAGATTTTTGGACGGAGGGCAGCATGAACGTGTTCAACTTCTTCCAGAAGAAAAAGTCTGCGCCGGTCGCCCGCGAGCGTCTGCAGGTGCTGCTTGCTCATGAGCGTATCAGCCCCGGCGCAGATCTCGTGACGGTGCTGCGAGAGGAAATTCTCGCTGTCATCGCCAAGCACGTTGAGATCGATGGTGATCGCCTACATATCAAGATCGATCGCGGAGAGCACGTCTCGGTTCTCGAAATCGATGTCGAGATACCGGCGAAGAATGCCAAGGCCGCCTGAGGCGGGAAATAGCTATAAGCAAAAGGCGGCGTTGCCGCCTTTTCGCGTACTCTCGTCGAGATTCACGATCCCAGTTTTCTGTAGCGAAGGTTGGACGTTGTGGATCTGAGCGTGTCCGATTGCCTATTGTCCGCTGATGTCTCGGTTCGATGATTTAAATTGACCCTTGCGGGCAGTCTTGTTGCTGCTAATCGGCCCGTCCGTTGCGGTATACTCTTGCGGACGGACCCTCTGCCCCGTCTTATGTGCTCCGCTTCTTGATAAAGGCCGATGTAGGCTATGGTGTGAGCGACCAACAGAGATTGATAAAGGCTAGGCCAGCAGCACCCTATGGGGGGAACCGCCTGCGTAACGAAGCTTAAATACCTCGTCGTAAAAATTTCCGTTTTTCGAGCGCGCGACACTGTCGCAGTGCGCCATGTGCAAATTTGTCTCCGGGCGCCAGATTACGCTTTTACACACTCTGAGGATCTCTCGCGACGAACCGGGCTAGACTTTTCTTTCTAGCCTATTAAACGAGATTTGGTGTCGTAGCTGAGATCGGCTCTATCCACGAGATAGTGAACACCATTCTGTTAACTTTAAGCGCTGTTTAGATCGACTCAGGTAAGTGGCCTCTCCCGCGCATCAACATAGGCGAACTTTAACTGCGTTAGGAACGGAAATTGGCGAGAAGACCTGGACCACCAAACGTGAATAGAACATGCTATTTTGTAGGCTCCAGCGCTGAGCGCGATCCCACCATTTTCGAAGTTGTGCGAGATGCTGCTGGGAAGAACGGTCTTGAAACCACCGTTTCTGCAGCCACCGCGCGTGACTACAATGCCGCACCGGCCTCGCTGATGGCGGATGCAGATATCATTCTAGCCGACTACTCATCGCATGACCCAGAAGTGTTGTTCGAACTAGGGATGGCTCAAGCCTTAGAGAAGCCTACATTATGTATATTTGACGTAGATTCCCCGGCGGATATGGAACTATCCTTGGATAGAATTCGCCGAACTTTCGACAATCTAGAAGTTGTTCCATATCATCGTGGAGAATACCACGAGTTATTCTCTCAGCTAGATTCTTTATTTGAACGACGTGAAGCGGCGGCATCAAGGGGTCGGCGGGGACAATCCCGAGTCAAATTACCATTCTTCATCGATTGGGATATTTTAGAGCCGAGCGAGATTGAGAATCTCTGCCAAGAACTCCTGGTTCAGATGGGATTCCGAAGGGTCAAATGGGGAGAGACACTGGGGGACATTGATCTGATCGCAGAACTTCCTAGGAAAGACCCAGACGACTTTGAATTCCGCGAGCTGTGGCTTGTCACGATGGGTATAAGGCGTGACCCCAGAAATATCTTAGAAATGGCGTCGGAGGATCCAGACCATTTCCTATACCGCACAACAACCTATACCGAAAATGCATTCCAATTGGACAAAGATCGATACGTAAGCCTTCTCGTAATATCACCGCATGAAATCGATCTATCACGTTATGAAGATCGAATTGACAGGTCTTTTCGTAGGTCAAAAAAGTATAGCCAATTCAGAATTAGGATATGGGACCGGCTGTATTTGACATCTTTAGTGCAAAAATTTCCAAATCTAGCTTACAAATACTTTTCTGATGAAGGAAGATCAAAATCTAAAATTAGGAAATCGGTCGATGAACTTTACAAGGAAAATGTAGATTTAGTTGATCGACTAGCCGTTACGAACAAGCAATTGAATGAAGAAAAAGATAAGCGAGTTAGAGCCGAGCGCGACGCTGTCTGGAAGGACATTTCTTTTTCGGCGGCACATAAGCTAGGAAATCCCATATTCGCGATCGAGACCGGGCTCGAACCATTCATTAAACGCGTGAAGGATGGCCGCCTGGAAGACGCGCTCGCGATAGCAGATTTAATTAGCCGCTCCGTAAATAAAGCAAAACTGGTAATAGAGCAGTTTAAATCACTGGCGAAATCCGAGCAGATCGATGCAGTCGCTACAAATATAAGTTCGATTATTGAGAACGAGAGAACGGAGCTGGTAGCGCAAGAAATAAACTGCGAGACTACGATACCACCGACGCTGATGGTGGTGTGTGACGCCGAAAAGATCTCCGAGTGCCTCGACGAATTGGCAATGAATGCAGTTAGATGGATGGAGAAAAGCGGAAAGCCTCGTGAGTTGTGGAAGATTGAAATCACTGCGGCTGAGGCAAGCGATAGGCAACTGCCGAGTTCCCTGGAGAAAAGCAGAAAATATGCTGTGGTGAACTTCCGAGATAATGGCACAGGCGTTCCAATTGAACAAAAAAAGAGAATCTTCGATGCCTTCATCACGGATCATGAGCATGGGACAGGGCTAGGCTTGGCGCTCGTAAGGCGCATAGTTGATGGACACGGGGGGGCGATAATCGAGGTGGGAAAACCCGCAGAGGGCGCGGACTTCGAATTCTATTTGCCACTCGCTCCCACTTCAGATGTCCGGTTAAGACCGAAAACTACGGAGAGATAAATGCCTAAGATCCTTATCGTTGACGACGAAAGCGAAAATCTGCAGCTTCTGAAGATCTATCTCTCCGATAGCAACCCTGACTGGCACATTTCTTCCGCTGCGTCGGTGACTGAGGGCATAGCGCTTCTCAAGGCACATGCAGAGACTGGCGAGCCAGTGGATCTCATCCTGACTGATTTAGTTATGGATACAGATGACGCCGGTATGAGGTTGATAAAAGAAGCTCGCCTGATAGACCCGCTCACAATGGCAATTCTCTTCACCGCAAAAGAGCAATCCCTGGATCGTTACGAAGCGCTAGAATATGGCGCGTTCGACGTGGTGGAAAAAAATCTTCGGGGCAGTTCTGCGGCAAGAGAAATCAATATTAAAGCGCAGACTGCACTGCAGTTTCGCCTCTGGAGTCGGCGAGTAAATTTCCTGCAAAAATATTTCGATCCCAAGCTTATCTCCGCGATAGAAAAGCAGCCGGAATTTCTCGAAATGTCCGCGAGAAACGTAACAATCGTTTTTTGGGATATCAGAGGTTTCTCGAAATTTTGCGAGTCTATAAAGGGTCACCCTAACATTATTGCAAATTTTCTTCGAGAATATTGTGATATCGCCGCTAGCGCCGTCTTCAGCAACAACGGGATATTGGATAAGTTCATCGGCGACGGAGTCATGGCTATATTTGGGGCTCTGGAAGATCGAGACGACAATTGTGGAGTAATGGAAGCAATCGAGGCGGCTCGTTCGTTCCGGACTGAATTCAGTCGGCTGATCAATACATGGTCCGACGTCTGGAGCAGGTACGTGCCTGATCACATTGAGATTGGCCTGGGATGTGGCATGCATACGGGAGAGGCGTTGGTCGGAAATGTGGGAACGAGATTGAGAGATCAGTTCACAGCGCTCGGTCCAACTGTAAATTTTGCGGCGCGTCTAGAGGGACGCTCGAAGTCTGGTGAAATATTGCTATCTCAAACTTCGGCAGTTCGAGCGAAAGACAGATTTGCGCTAAGCGAAATCGGCGAAATCAATGACGTGAAAAACATACCAGGTACGTTCAAGATTTTTTCATTAAATCTATGAGTACAATGCGTCGCAGACGCCCTTACATCAAGGATTCGACGCAGGTCCAGCCGCAAAGTGGGACATCACGCCCCTCTTTGTTGATGGGTAAGCACCGAGATTTAGAGGTTGTAGGGATGGTGGACGCTTTCTTCGCAAATTGAGCGTTTGGTTGAGGCACTGTCACTGGGGTGCCTTCAACCCCCTCTGGCCCGTTCACGTCTCATCGTTATCCCATAAATAGCCGCACGTTTCTCCGATGTCCAATCAAGCCACGACTGAAAGCGTAGGACATATACGCGAGAGGTTTGGTTGTCTTGCGTCACGACACCATTTGGGGGAAAGGTGTGGATTCAATTTAGCTTTGCCAGCAAGGCGCTACAGTGTCGGCTATGGTGAGTTCACCACCAAAGGTAGTCGTCAGACACGTGTTCTAGGTTGCGCATGCCCCACCGTTTGTTTTTAGTCAGCTCAGAAGAAATACAGCGTCTCAATGACGAACAAGCGCGCGAGCTAGTTGCGCGGCTTGTACGTGCTGAAGTGGAGAAATTGGAGGCAGCCGATAGCTCTGTGACTTGGGGCGGAGATCAGAGGGCAAAGGACGGCGGCATTGACGTGCGCTTCACATCGTCGGCACGTGCCGCAAACAATACCTACGTACCGAAAAGCTGTGTTGGCTACCAGGTCAAGGCTGAGAAGTTCGCGCCATCTAAAATACCTGGCGAAATGACGAATGCAGGCACCATCAGCGCATCGATCGCAGATTTGTTACGAGGCGGTGGTGCATATGTAATTGTATCCACAAAAGACAGCGTCTCTGACAGCTCTCTCGCCGCCCGTAAAGCAAAGATGAGTGAGTGCGCCAGAGACGCAGGCTTGGATGGCTTAGGGGTGCTGGACTTCTTCGATGCCCGCCGTGTGGCCGATTGGGTCGAACAGTATCCCGCTATCGGAATATGGGTGAAAGATTCCATCGCTAGTACCATTCAGGGCTGGAAACCGTATGGCACATGGGCATACCGGGAACACGATCCGAATGCTGAGTACCTTATTGACGATAGGGTCAAAGTTTTCGCGCCAAACTCTGATCAAGGAAGTAACGCACTGGAAGCTATCAATGCGATCAGGCAAGATCTAAGCTCCGGTCGCACTGTTCGATTAGTTGGCCTTTCCGGCGTCGGAAAAACGCGTCTGGTGCAGGCGCTATTTGATCAGCGAATTTCGACCAAAGTACCAGCCTTGTCACCCGACACAGTGGTTTACGCGGACCTATCCGATCACTTAGAGCCTCAACCGACATCGATGGCAGAAACCTTGGTTGAAGGTGGCGCGCCTACCATTCTAGTAGTTGATAACTGCGGACAGGAGTTACACAAGCGATTAGCTGAAATCCTAGCACGCGGCTCAACACGAGTTTCCTTACTTACCGTGGAATACGACATTCGCGACGATCTGCCAGAAGCAACGAGCTGCTATCGACTGGAAGGGTCTTCGGACGAAATTATCAGAGAGCTGCTTGGTCGTCGCTACGCGCACCTGTCCCAGAACGATATTCAAAGGGTTGCAGAGTTCTCGGACGGCAACGCCCGCGTGGCCTTCGCATTGGCAAGTGCCTCTGAGACAAGCGATGAACTAGCAAGACTGACGGACGATGCTTTGTTCAGACGACTGTTTCACCAAAAGCAGACGGAGAGCGACGAGCTTCTGCGATGCGCTGAAGCAGCCAGCCTACTGTACTCCTTTGACGGGGATGATGTGAGCGATACCTCTGAGCTTGCGCTTCTTGCATCTACCAGCGGATTGTCTGCCGTAGTTCTCTATCGCGGCGTTGCGGAGCTACAACGCAGGGGACTGGTTCAGCAGAGAGGCAAGTGGCGTGCAGTACTACCCCAAGCTATTTCGAACAAGCTGGCCGCGCGGGCTATTGAGAATAGTCCCCCATCGCTTGTAGCTAATGCCTTAATCAATAAGGGCCGGGAAAGGGTCGCAAAATCTAGCTCGCGTAGGCTCGGCTATCTTCATACCTCTTCCATCGCTCAACAAATAGTTGCGGACTTTCTTAAACCTGGTGGCGGGTTTGATCGTGTTGACGACTTAGACGACACCAGCCGACAGGTCCTAAAGAATTTGCTACCCGTGGACCCACGGTCCGGCCTATCTGCCCTTCGCAGGACGGTGGAGAGTGTCGACACGTCAACAATCGATGTTCATATAGCATCCGATCTGGTGCGAATGGTGAAATCTCTGGCTTACGATGAGGCGATGTTTGCGGATGCGTTGAGCACTCTGCTTGCGTTTGTCGAGGGCGATGAAATTCGAGGTCAAAGTAGTTCATCACGCGAGGCCATTGTTGCGCTTTTCAGTTGCCATCTCTCCGGCACACATGCGTCACCAGAGGAACGCGTCTCCTCGCTGCGGGCATTGATAAAAAGCGATAAACCATTGATTGCGCAGCTAGGGCTGGATGCGCTTGGTCAATCGTTGGAAACATCTCATTTCTCTAGCCAGTTCGAAGTAGATTTTGGCGCACGCCGGAGGGACCACGGATGGTCGCCCAAAACCCGAGATGACGTTCTGAGGTGGTACGGTGGCTTTTCTAGGCTAGGTCTTGAGGTCGCTATGCAAGAAGACATTGCTGGCCCAGTTCATCACACTCTAGGACGCGCTGTGCGGGGTCTGTGTGAAGATGCCGGAATAATCAGCGACGTAGAGGACATTGCGCATGCGCTTGCTGCTTCTGGTGGCTGGCCTGATGGTTGGATAGGCGTGCGCGAAACTTTGCACCGGGGAAAGTCCGTCATTCCGTTGGATATCCTGGAGCGTCTCAACACTTTGGAACAGCTTCTAGCTCCTAGCGACCTATTGGGAGAAATCCGCAGTACAGTGCTCGCACGCAACGCCGGTATGCTTGATTTGTTGGATGACGATGAGGAAGCCGACTACTCCAGGCGCCACGACGCACTGCTTGAGAATGCAAAGCGGCTAGGAATCTCGGCAGCGAATGAACCGCTGATGGTATCACAGCTTCTGCCTGAATTGCTTGGAGATGGATCTAATGCGGTGACCGTGTCTTTCGGAAACGGGTTGGGACGTGCTCTGGCAGACCCGAGGAAACTGATGGATGAGGCCAAATCGATTATCGCAAGAACGAAATCCTCGGATCTAAGTCTGCTGATTATTCGGGGTGTTCTTAGAGGCTGGCAAGAAGTTGATGCACCGGGCGTTAATGCCTTCCTTGACGATGCCGTTCTAGATCCCGTTTGGGGGGCATGGCTGCCTGAGTTGCAATGCGTAGCTGGCCTAGAAGGTGGTGGTATTGACCGAATATTTAGATCGTTAGACGCGGGGATCGCACCAAGGTGGCAGTACCGCTACTTATCCATGGGGGGAGCACCGGACAACCTTGCTCCAGACGTGATCGAGGTCCTCGTCAATTCCCTATCAGCAATTGCTGATGGCGGAGCAGTAGCGATTGATCTGTTAGGGATGGTCGTTCATTCGGCAAAAGAGCGAGGGGAAAACTTCGTTAGCGATATGGCTTACAGGATCGGAGGCTTTCTTGCCCGTGTCGATCTTTCAAACTGTAAGGTCGATGACACCATGGTGGATCACCATTTGGGCAGATTGATCACGTTCGCTTTGAACCATACATCGTCTAAGTCTCTAGATAATGACATGTTGCAAAATCTGCTATCATGGGAGCGGTCCGAACCCAGGAAGTACGCTTACAGGCGTGGTCGCCATCTACAACCTTTTTTCAAGCTAAGACCGATACTGGCGCTAGACGCAATCTACCAGCCTGATCCAGACGGCCGCTACCGGACCGCAGCCCGGCTCGCTGCAGACGATAACAACGAACGGGGCAGTCGACCCATGGAGGCAGTGCCTCCGACAGCCGCACTGGAATGGTGCTCAGTGTCCCCAACAGATCGTTTCCTCTTTATAGCCGCAACGTGCGCCCTTTATGCTTCGAAGAATCCCGATGAAGAACAAAGCAATAGGCGCCTATCGGAAATAGCAATGGAAACGTTCAAAGCTGCCCCCGATAAAAGGGAGGTGCTCAAGGCATATGTTGGCCGACTTATGCCTATGAGTTGGTCAGGTTCGAGAGCGGAAAAACTTCGGCAGAGGCTCGGCATCCTCGATGACCTAGCTTCTTTGGTTAGCGAGGAAGATGCGCAAATTGTAGACAGTGAGCGCACGCGAATGATGAAAATGGTAAGGGAGATGAAAGAGCGAGAGGACGCGGAAGAGCGAACCAGGAACGAGACTTTCGAGTAGCGCTATGTCGTTCTGCGTGGGCATTGGCTCGTCTTGCAGTCAAGGCAATCTTATGCAAAATGTGGGCACTGAAGGGGGACATCGTGTCCCCCTATCCATCCCTGAAAGCCCGGTTTGTAAGGGTTTTGAGCGATGGTGGGCGCTCCCTCCGGGCCCACCTGCGTGAAGGTGCATAAACCTCAATATCGACAACGGCGAGCGAAGTATTTACTTCACCCTTCAATCCCATGGTCAATGATGTACCTTTGAAGGCTGGCTAAGCGGATGCGAAGCTCTTCAATCTCGCCGAGAATACCCTTTCCCTCAATCGAGTGAGGTGACACCGTCTGTTCTAGTCGGTGCACAATCTCGGCCGTGATCGAACGCCCATTGGCCTTCGCAGACATTTCGATCTCATGCTTAAGCTTCTCGGGAATCCGCAACCGGAAATGAGGATCTTGCCTACTCAATCGATCCTCGTAGCACTTTCTGCTTGCAAGAATGACGCACCGTGTGCTATCGACGGGAATGACGCACGGTGCGTCATTTTATGGAAGGCAGATTTAGACATTCAAAAACGCTCTCAATATCGGTGGACAAAACTGGGTGAAGGACGGTCCAAGGTCCAATAGCCCATTATCGCACAGTCAAAACCTTAGCGAGCATAACCGAGAATCGCCTCGGTTTGCAAACCTGTGACGTTCGCTGATTGAGGACAGAGGCACGTCCTATGGAACTGCGCCAACTCTCCCTTTTCAAAGCCGTTGCCGAGGAGCTTCACTTTGGCAGGGCTGCCATCAAGATGAACATCGCCCAGCCGGCGCTCAGTAATCATGTCATGGCGCTGGAGAAGGAACTCGGCTGCCCGCTGTTCATTCGCTCCACACGCAGGGTCGAGCTGACGAGGGCAGGGGAGACCTTCTATGATCGGGCCGTCCGTATCCTCAGCGAGATGGAGCTGACGGCCGAGTTGACACGGGCGGCCGGCGGCAGCCGCATCCGACAGATCAAGATCGGTACCGTCTATCCCGCCACCATGGGCATGCTGCCGGTGTTCCTCGGCAAGATCGCCCGCAAGTTCCCCGATGTCCGCATTCACATCACCTCGGGCAATACCGGTGACATCATCCGAGGACTGGAGACCGGGCAGATCAATCTCGGCTTCATCCGTCCTGTCGAGAATATCGGATCGCTGCGCTTCTTCTCGGTCGCCCATGAGCGCTACTTGCTGGCAGTCGCCGAGAGCAATCCGCTGGCAGCACGGGACGAGATCTCGATCGAGGACCTGCGCGACCAGAAGATCATCGCCTTCAACCGACAGAACCTGTCCTTCACCGAGCGTTACTTCAATGAGAAGTTCGAGGGATACGACCTGGCGAAGAACATCGCCTATAGCTGCGATGACACCTATTCGCTGGTCTCTCTTGTCTCCGCCGGTCTTGGCATTGGCTTTGCACCGGAATGGACAACCGACATTCCGAACCGCACCTTCGTGCTGAAGAAGGTGAGGGGGATCGATTTCAAGATCGGGCTTGGCATTGCTTGGAGCAAGGAAGATCCAACGGCTTGCAGGGATGACATGGTCGAGATCGCAAAGTCGCTGGTGCGGCGAGGTTAGAAGTTGTCAATCAGTCGAGATGCGGGAGCCGATTGAAAACGTCGTCGATTGCGATGCTAGCGACCACTGGCACCGGACCGGCAGCAGATTCTAGCCACGAACTCTGAGCAAACTGCCGCTCCCGAACCAGTAGATAGTCGACGTCGGCCTGCGCAATCTCGATCTGGTTATGGACGCTGAACGCAGGGGCGCCAGTCGCACGCGAGCGTCTGCAGGTGCTGCTTGCTCATGAGCGTATGAACCCCGGTTCTGATCTTGTGACGGTGCTGCGGGAGGATAGTCTTGCGGTTGCTGCCAAGCATCTCGGGGTCGACGATGATCGATGTCGAAATACCGGCGAAGGCGGCGCGCCGCCTCAAAGGCAGATTGCTTCACGTTTAGCAAAGGCGGCTTCGGCCGCCTTTTCGTTCTTGTACGTCAACAAAAAACGGCCCGGCAAGGCCGGACCGTTTCATGTCTTTTCTAGATCGCCCGGGTCTCACCAGGACGGGATCAGGGCGCCCTTGAACTCTTCGTTGATGAACTTGCGGATGCTTTCGTCGTGGTAGGACTCGACCAGGGTCTTGGCCCAGGGCGCGTCCTTGTCGGCAGCGCGCACGACGATGACGTTGGCGTAGGGCGACTTTTCGCCCTCGATCGCGATCGCGTCGGTTTTCGGGTGCAGGCCGGCTTCCATCGCGTAGTTGGTGTTGATGACGGCGGCATCGACGTCATCGAGCGAGCGCGGCAGCTGGGCTGCATCGATTTCGGCGAAGTCGATCTTCTTCGGGTTCTCAACGATATCGGCAACCGTTACCTTGATGCCCGGGTTTTCCTTGAACTTGATCAGGCCCTTGCTGGCGAGAACCAGAAGCGCGCGGCCGCCGTTGGTCGGGTCATTCGGGATGGCGACGGTGGCGCCTTCCTTCAGCTCGTCGAGGCTCTTCACCTTCTTGGAATAGACGCCCATCGGGGTGGTGATCGTCGTGCCGATGCTGACGAGATCGAACTTGCGGTCGGCGATCTGGTTGTCGAGATAGGGCTGGTGCTGGAACGAGTTGGCCTGGATGTCGCCGTCGGCGAGCGCCTGGTTCGGCACGACATAGTCGGAAAACTCGACGATCTCGATGTTGAGGCCCTTGGTCTTGGCGACTTCAGCAACCTTTTCCATGATCTGCGCGTGCTCGCCCGGCGTGACGCCGACCTTGATGTCTTCGGCAACCGCCGAACCGGCGGCAAAGGCCGCGATCGCGGCTGCGATAATGAACTTCTTCATGGATGTCTCCTTGGTCTGTTTATGGGATATGCGAATTTAGGATCAGTTCTTGCGGTTACGCTTGTCGAAGCGGCGGGCGAGGCCGTCGCCGGCGCTCTGGACGACCTGCACCAAGACGATCAGCACGACGACGACGATCACCATAATCTCCGGATTGAAGCGCTGGTAGCCGAAGCGGATGCCGAGGTCTCCAAGACCGCCGCCGCCGACGGCGCCGACCATGGCGGAGTAGCCGATCAGGCTGACGATGGTCATCGTCAGCGCCATAAGGATGCTCGGGCGAGCCTCCGCCAGCAGCACCTTGAAGACGATCTGGAAGGGTGTGGCCCCCATGGCGCGGGCAGCTTCGATCAGGCCCTTGTCGATTTCGCGGATCGCGGACTCGACCAGGCGGGCGAAAAACGGGATGGTGGCAATGGTCAGCGGCACGATCGCCGCCCAGGTGCCGATCGAGGTGCCGGTCAGCAACCGCGTCAGCGGCACGATCGCGACGACGAGGATGATGAAGGGCGTCGAGCGCGCGGCGTTGACGATGAGGCCAAGCACGCGATTGGTCGCCGGCGCCGGGAAGAGTTCGCCCTTGCCTGAAGTGGCCAGGAAGACGCCAATCGGCAGGCCGATGATCGAGCCGACGATGCCGGCGACGAAGACCATCTGCAGGGTCTGCATCAGCGCCTTGGAGAGCAGGCTGAAGATCATATCAGGCGACATAGCCGAGTACCTCCGTCTTGAGGCCCGTTTCAGCATAGAACCTATTGGCACGCGCGACGACATCCGGCTCAGCCAAGTAGGAGACCACCAGTGAGCCGAAGGGTTCGCCTGAGATTTCCTCGATCGCTCCCGCGAGAATATTGACGTCGGAACCGAGCTCGGCGACCAGACGTCCGGTCAGCGGTTTGAAGGCGGTGTCGCCGAAGAAGACGAGGCGCACCAGCACCCGGTCACCCGCGGAAGACTGCGGCTTGATCGTCGAGCGCAGCCATTGCGGCAGCTTTAGCGCCGAAGCGAGCAGCGTGCGCGTCGTCTCGTGCTGCGGGTTGGTATAGACGTCGAAAGTGCGGCCGGATTCGACGATCCGCCCGGCATCGATGACTGCCACATGGCTGGCGATGGTCTTCACCACTTCCATCTCGTGGGTGATGAGCAGAACGGTCAGGCCGAGATCGGCATTGATCCGCTTCAGGAGCTCGAGGATCGACTGCGTCGTTTCCGGATCGAGCGCCGAGGTTGCCTCGTCCGAGAGCAGCAGCTTCGGATCGGTCGCCAGCGCGCGGGCAATGCCGACGCGCTGCTTCTGGCCGCCTGAAAGTTCCGAAGGGTAGCTGCCCGCCTTGTCGCCGAGGCCGACGAGATCGAGCAGCGGGCCGACCTTTGCGCGGATCGCCTGCTTGTCGACGCCGGCGATCTCTAGCGGCAGCGCCACGTTGTCGAAGGCGGTACGCGAAGAGAGAAGATTGAAATGCTGGAAGATCATGCCGATCTGGCGGCGCAGTCCGCGTAGTCCATCCTCGCCAAGCGCCCCGACGTCGACGCCATCGACGAGGACCTTGCCCGATGTCGCGGTCTCCAGGCCGTTGACCATACGGATCAGAGTCGATTTGCCGGCGCCCGAACGGCCGATGATGCCGGTGATGGCGCCGCGCGCGACGGTGAGATCGACATGTTCGACAGCGGTGTATCCGCCCTCACCTGTAGGTCCGTAGCGCTTTCCGGTGCCTTCAAAGGCGACCATCGGCACCGGGTGACCAGTGCCTGCTAAATTGCCCTGGGAACGACCGGTTGATGCGGCGCCGGCAGCCAGTTCGTGGCCCGCGTGCTCAGTTGTCATGCTATGCTCTCGGAGGTTGGTCTTCAAAAACTTGCGGCTCTATAACCGCTCATGCGCATATTAGCCAATCAGGCTGCACATTCGAAGACAATCACGGTTCCGGCGCATGACAACAAGCTTTCAAGTAGGCGGTTGGAGAGGCGAAAAGCCTCTCTTCAATATGTGCGGACTTATGCCGCGACAGGACGGCGCTGAACAGGGATGAAATTTCACCATGACGGCAAAGCAGGAAAAATATTCCTGCCTTGTCGTGGGTGGGCGGCCCGTGCCAAATCCCGAACGAAGGCTTTTTCAAGAAAGAAGGATACTTTGATGATCGAAAGAATTGGTTTGACGGCGCGCTGGAGCGACGCCGTGGTTGTCGGAAACCTGATTTTCCTCGCGGGTCATACGGCCGAGGAAACCCGGGGACAGTCGGTGAAGATACAGACCGCCGAGGTGCTCGCGAGCATGGACGACACGCTGGCCCAGGCCGGCGTCAGCAAGAACAATCTGGTCAGCGTCACCATTTATCTCGCCGATATCTCGGGCTTCGACGAGATGAACGAGGCCTGGGACGCCTGGGTGGCCGAAGGTCATGCCCCGGCGCGCGCAACCGTCGAGGCACGGCTTGCCCACCCGGACATGCTCGTCGAAATGACCGCGATCGCTGCCAAGTAACCGGTGTCGGTTTCTGTCCTAAAGCTGCCTGCCCGCCTTCTCGGCGTCCATTTCAGCGATGTCCTGGAACCGGTCGGCGATGCGGGCATGGGGTCTGCCGCCATCTGCCGCGGCGATGGCGACGATGATTTCGTCGGCTCCGGGTGCATCGGCGATCTGGAAATTGGCGGTCAGGAAATGGGAGCGTTTGCCGCTTTCGCTCTTGTGCATCATCGGCAGCGACAGAAGGGCGCCCGGCCCGTTGCGGGTATTGGCGAATTCCAGATAGTTGGTGCCGCCGATCGCTTCGCGGAACGGATTGCCGAAGCGCAGCGTATGGATCATTGCCGATGCGTGTTCGATCTCGCCGTTGATTCCGACCGCCGCCGCCTTGCCGCAGGTTTCGATCTTTTCGGCATCCATCTGGCGCAAAAGGCGCGTCGTCATTTCGTGGCTGAGGTCGCCCGCGATGCGGATGATCTCCGGCCGCAGGTCTTCCACGAAGCCACGCCCGGCCCAGGGATTCTCAATAACGGCTGCAACGACCACAATGGTCACCGGCCGAGGCGCGGCCTTGCCGCCTTCGACATGGGTTTCTTCAAGGAAGGTGGAGATCTTTCTGATGCCGAGTGTCATGCCTTGCGCCGATACGAGATGTTGAAACTCGCGGAAGCCTAGCGGCTAAACGGCGAACGTCTTCCTCCGATCGGCGGAAGACGAACGCTCATCTTCCATCGAAACGGAGTAGATTTCCGTTGAATGCGCGCGCATGATGCGGGCAGCTGGAGGGAGCGAGGCAGTTTGGATCAGAAGTCTCAGATATTGTCGCTCCGCGATGTCGCAAGCCAGATCAACAGCGGCGGCGATCTGCAGACCGTGCTGCAGCACCTGATCGCGGCCGCCTGCCGTCATGCCCATTGGTCGCTCGGTTCGATCATGGGGATCGATGCGGCGCATGGTTATGCGCATGTCATCGTCCGCTACGATCCGACGCTGATCGAGCGCCAACTCCCTGACAAATGGGAGCTGGCGACCAGCCCGTCATTGATCGCCCTGCAGCGCAACGAGCCGATCTATATCCGCGACGCCCGCGAGACTGCCGAGTTTCCGGGCTATCGCAAGGAGGCCTTCGAGCGCGACTACCGGACGGTCGTCGTCGTGCCGATGAACTGCAAGGATGCCGAGGGCCGGCCGATGGTGCTCAGCGTCATCTCGCGCCAGATCACCGAAGTCTCGGAGGACGATCTCGCTTTTCTGGTCGCCATCATTCACATGGGGGCCATCGCGGTCGATCGCGAACACCGGCTGGAGGCCGAGAAGCGTGCGGCGCAGCGGCTGGAACGGGCGCTGCAGGCGCATACCTCGCTGCTGGAACATGTCTTGAGCGACGGCTCGGTGGCACCGCTTTCGGCGATGGTCGGGATGATGCTGCCGAACCCGACGGTGGTCGTCGATTTTACCGCCAATCAGGTGATCGCGGGACGCCCGCCGAATACGCTTTACGACGAGGCCTCCTGGCAGGAGGCGGCCTCCACCACCCTTTCGCGCCCCCTGATGAAGGCGGCGCGCGAGGCGATCGATCGCGGCACGACGGATGCCGCCAGTCTGTTTCTCGACGACGGCGCGCAGCGCTTCAAGATTTCCGCCCGCATCGAGGCTCTGATGGTCGACAATCAGCTGGTCGGCGCGCTGATCATCTTTCCGACCTCGCGCGAATTCAGTGACCTCGATCTGTTGATGCTGGACAGCGCCAAGTTTGCACTCAGCGTTCAGATGATGCGCAGCTTCATCCGCTTCCGGTTCGAGACGCGCACGCAGACCGAACTGTTCTTCGAGATCGTCGAGGCCAGATGGCGCAATGCCGGCGATGTTGCCCAGCGCGCCCAGCGGCTGGGCCTGAATTTCTTGGCTCCGCAGCAGATGATCGTCGTCGATTTTCCCGACAAGACGAAAGCCTTCGGCGGTGCCTCCGTCGATGTCGAGCATACGCTTGCCCGCATCATGCAGCAGGCCTCGCTGCAGGCAAATCTGATCGCCATCGATGGCGGCGTCGTCTGCCTGGTGCCTTTCGATGCCACCAAGCGGCAGGAGCGGACGCTGAAGCTGACGCGCCGGATTGCCGAGGAGCTTGGCCGCTATTTCGACGAGCTGCCGGTCGTTGTCGCCGGCAATCGCTGCGCAGCTCTCTCCGACTATCCGGCCGCGTGGGAGCGCTGCAGCCGGATGATCCGCATTGGCCGGTCGTTTGGTTTGACGGGCGCCGTCTCGGCGCAGGATTTCGGGCCGTTGCCGATGCTGGTTGCAGCGTCGGAAGCGGGCGATGTCCGCAGCTTCGTACAGGAAAGCGTCGGCGCCATCGCCGAGCATGATCGTGAGAACGGCACGCCCTATCTGGAGACGCTCTCCACCTATCTGCAGGAAGGCTGCCGCAGCCAGGCCTGCGCCGATACGATGGGCCTGCATGTGACGACGCTGCGTTATCGTTTGTCGCGCATCCAGGAGCTGTTCGGCGTCGATGTCGAGACGCCTGAAAAGCGCTTCGCCGTCGAACTCGCCATCCGCCTGCATGGCGTCATCGACAACCGCGCCACCGCCGAAAAATAGCTCTCCGCAGCCGGTATGCGTGGTTCCGCAGCGCTTGCTGGCGGCCGTTTTTCATCTCCTACGGATCGCAGCAGAAGTTTTACGCTCAATCCGTCGAAGCCAAGGAAGAACCGCCGGACCGGCAGCGATAGCCTCGTCTTCAATAAGTGGAGGAGGCACGAAAGCATGGCGGAGACAGCGGCAAAGGCGGATGCGCCGATCGACCCGATTGCACTGCGCCGGGCCTTCGGAACCTTCGTGACGGGCGTCACCGTCATCACCACCCGTGATGAGGATGGTTCGCCGCGCGGCATGACCGCGAACTCGTTCACATCGGTTCCGCTCGACCCGCCGCTGCTTCTGGTCTGCATCGCCAAGTCGGCCTCGAGCTATCAGGCCTTCACCAATGCCGGCTGCTTCGCGGTCAATATCCTCCACGAGGGACAGGTCGATGTATCCGGCACCTTCGCGTCGAAATCTCCCGACAAGTTCCAGTCCGTCACCCACGATCACATCCATACCGGTGCGCCGGTTTTGACCGACAGTCTCACCTGGTTCGATTGCACGACCTACAACACCGTCGATGCAGGTGATCACGCGGTGCTGATCGGCCAGGTCCGCGCTTTCGGCACCAGCCCCACCGCGCCGCTCGGCTTTTGCCGGGGGCGCTACGCCAGCGTCAAGGATCCGCTGCCGGCAGGATGGCTCGCATCGCACGGCATGATCATCGGCTATCTGATCGAGGCCGGCGAGAGCCTGCTGTTGCGCTCCGATGGCAAGGGTGGCTGGGTGCTTCCGTCCGCCCGCCGCCGCAAGGCCGACAGCCAGCTTGTCGTCGAGGGCGGTGATGCGCTGCGCCTCGTGCCGGAAGAAACCTTCCTCTACTCGGTCTTCGACGTTGCCGACAGCGATCCCGGCTATCTCGTCTATCGCGCCCGTCTGGCGGGCGAGGGAAAAGGGGTCAACCTGCCTGCGGACCTCCGCTTCTTCGGCATCGACGATCTCCCCTACGAGACGATCGCCACGCATGAACTGCGCTCCATGCTGCGCCGCTATGTCCGCGAGCGGCAGGCAGGCCGGTTCGGCATTTACATGGATTCGGATGACGGCGGCCGCGTCGCGATGATCGACGGCGAAGCGCGTGCCTGGATCCAAGCCTCCCAAGACCAAGGACAGTGACATGAAGACGACAGTCAGCTCCATCGAAGGTTCGCGACAGGGCCTGTTCATCAACGGCGAATTCGTGGCGCCGAAGAATGGCAATTACATCCCCAGCTACGACCCGACCACCGGCGAACGCTGGTACGATCTGGCGGAAGCCGACGCCGATGACGTTGCTGCTGCCGTTGCCGCCGCGAATGCCGCCTTCCGCAATCCCGCCTGGCGGCGGATGACGCAGACCGATCGCGGCGCCCTGGTGCGCAAGCTCGCCGAGCTCGTCCGCGCCAATGCCGATACGCTGGCCGAGATCGAGACCCGCGACAACGGCAAGCTGATCAAGGAAACCCGGGCGCAGATGCGCTCGATGCCGGATAGCTACCACTATTTCGCCGGCATGGCCGACAAGCTGCAGGGCGATACGATCCCCATCAATCGAGCCGATACGCTGAACATCAACCTGCGCGAACCGCTCGGCGTCGTCGGCATGATCACGCCCTGGAACTCGCCGCTGATGCTGTTGACCGGCACGTTGGCGCCGTGCCTGGCGATCGGCAACACCGTCGTCATCAAGCCGTCGGAACATGCGACAGCCTCGACGCTGGCACTCGCCGAGCTTATCCACGAAGCGGGCTTCCCGGCCGGCGTCGTCAGCGTCGTCACCGGCACCGGCAAGAGCGCCGGCGAGGCGCTGACCCGCCATCCCGGCGTCGCCAAGTATGTCTTTACCGGCAGCACCGCCACCGGCCGCCGCATCGCCGGCAATGCGGCGCAGAACCTCGTGCCCTGCTCGATGGAGCTCGGCGGAAAGTCGCCGCATGTGATCTTCGGCGATGTCGAGCTCGAGCACGCCGTCAACGGCGTAGTCTCCGGCGTATTCGCGGCGGCCGGACAGACCTGCGTTGCCGGTTCGCGCTGCTTCGTCGAGGCCAGCATCTACGACAAGTTCATCGATGCGCTGGTCGCCCGCACCGGCCGTATCCGCGTCGGCCTGCCGACATCAGAAGATACCGATATCGGCCCGCTCGCACTCTCCGACCAGCTTTCCAAGGTCGAGGGCTACGTCGCCTCCGGCGTCAAGGAAGGCGCGAAGATCGCGGCCGGCGGTCGCCGCCCGCAGAAGGAAGGCCTGTCGCGCGGCGGCTGGTACTATGAGCCCACAGTCATGGTCGATGCGCAAAACGACATGGGCTTCATGCGCGACGAGATCTTCGGCCCCGTGGTCGGCGTCATGCCGTTCCGCGACGAGGCGGAGATGATCGCGCTCGCCAATGACAGCCATTACGGCCTCGCCTCCGGCATCTGGACCAAGGACATCGATCGGGCGCTGCGCTTCGCCAACCAGATCGAAGCCGGCACAGTCTGGGTCAACACCTACCGCTCGGCCTCCTTCATGTCCGCCAATGGCGGCTTCAAGGAGAGCGGTTACGGGCGGCGCGGCGGCTTTGAGGTGATGCACGAATTCTCGCGGCTGAAGAACGTCATCATCGATTATTCCGGCGCCATGCAGGACCCCTTCGTCATCCGTCTGAAGTGACGGCACACAAGAAAATTGAACCCGAAAGGGAGGCTAGCAGATGAAATTCGCAGTATCGCTGACCATGGAGCGCTTCTCGCCCGACGTTTCGATGTCGACAGCCAAGAACAACCTTCTGACGCTTGCCCGTATGGCGGACGAGGGTGGCTTCGAGGCGCTGTGGACGGCCGAGCATCACACGATCGAATGCACGATCTCGCCGAACCCGTTCCAAACACTGGTCTGGCTGGCACAGCATACGCAGCAGATCCGGCTCGGCACCTCGACACTGGTCGCGCCCTACTGGAGCCCCATCCGCCTCGCCGGTGAATCCGCGCTTTGCGATCACCTGACGAACGGCCGCCTGGAATTCGGCATCGCCCGCGGCTCCTACCAGTACGAGTTCGACCGGATGGCCGGCGGCATGCCGCAGCAGGAGGGCGTCGCCTACATGAAGGAGATCGTCCCGGCGGTGAAGAAGCTCTGGGCCGGCGACTATGCCCATGACGGGCACTACTGGAAGTTCCCCACCGCCACCTCGGTGCCGAAGCCGCTGCAGCAGCCGCATCCGCCGATCTGGGTCGCGGCCCGCGATCCCGGCTCTTTCGACTGGGCGATCGCCAATGGCGCCAGCATCCTCTCCACGCCGCTCTCGCAGCCGGCAGCCGAGATCCAGGTCCTGGCCGACAAGTTCAACAAGGCGGTTGCCGATCATCCCGAGGTGCCGCGCCCGCGCTTCATGATGCAGCGGCGCACCTGCGTATACGACAAGGCCGACGGCTGGGAACTGGCAGTCAAGCACAGCATGGATTACGGCCGCGCCTTCGAAAACCTGATGCAGAATATCGGCAATGTCCGCGAAGGCTTCCCGGAAGCGGTGCCCTACGAAGCGGTCAAGGGCAAGGACAACTACAATCCGGACAACATCCGCAAGAACCTGATGTTCGGCACGCCCGACGAGGCGATCGAGAAGCTGCTGGTCTATGAAGCAGCCGGTGTCGATCAATATTGCCTCGGCCTGACCTTCAACCTGCCATTCGAGCTGCAGAAGCGAACGATCGAGCTGTTCGTCAAGGAAATCATGCCCTTCTTCGCCGCACGCGAAAAGGAAAAGCAGCGCAGGGCGGCGGCAGGCTGACATGGCGGAAACACAACGCCATACCGTCGCAGACGTGACGCTCAACTACCGGATTGACGGTAGCGGCGAGCCGCTGGTCTGCATCCACGGCGTCGGCTCCTATCTTGAGGCATGGTCGGGTGTGGTCGAGCGCCTGAAGGACAGCTTCACGATCCTGACCTTCGACCTGCGCGGCCACGGTCAATCGAGCCGCGTGAAGGGCCGCTACGAGATCGACGATTTCGTCAGCGAGGCGCTGGCACTGGCCGACAAGGCGGGGTTCTCCACCTTCCATCTCGCCGGCTTCTCGCTCGGCGGGCTGATTGCCCAGCGCCTGGCGCTGACCCATCTCGACCGGCTGCGCAAGCTGGTGCTGCTGTCTACGGTCGCCGGGCGAACGCCGGAGGAGCGGACGCGGGTTCTGGAACGTCTCGCAGTGCTGCGGGCGGGAACGCCCGCCGATCACCACAATGCCTCGTTGTCGCGCTGGCTGACCGAAGAGTTTCAGGCTGCGAACCCTGCTGTCATCGCAAGGCTTCGCCAGCGCGATGCCGAGAATGATCCGGAATGCTATGCGGCAGCCTATCGCGTACTCGCCGAGACGGATTTCGGCGGTTTTCTGGACCAGATCCGCTGCCCAACGCTGATCGCAACGGGCGAGGACGATGCCGGGTCCAATCCGCGCATGGCCCGCTACATGCACGAGCGTATCCCGGGCTCGACACTCTCGATCCTTCCTGGATTGCGCCACTCCATTCTGATCGAGGCGCCGGAGACGGTTGCGAACCTGATGCGCGGCTTCCTGACCACCAAGGAGACGAAGCATGGATGAGACACTGAGAAAGAGCGGCGAGGCCGTGCGGCGCAAAGTTCTCGGCGACGATTATGTCGATCGGGCGATGAACAATGCCGACAGCTTTTCGGCACCGTTTCAGGACGTTCTCAACGAATATTGCTGGGGTGCGGCCTGGACCGACGATGGGCTCGACCTCAAACAGCGCAGCCTTCTCAATCTCGGCATGCTGGCGGCGCTCAACCGCATGCATGAATTCGGCATCCACTTTCGCGGCGCCATTCGCAACGGTCTGACGGACGACGAATTGCGGGCAGCACTCGTGCAGATCGCTGTCTATTGCGGCATTCCCGCCGGCGTGGAAGCGTTCCGGTCGCCCGCTCGATCCGCGACGAGATGCGCCAGAAGGGAGAGCTCTGACTTCCCCGGTTTGAAGGAAGGAGCGGCCCGCCGCTGCTTCAAATCGCCGGAAGACGAAAAGGTCTCTTCGACATCAAGATCGCATGACGGTACGGGAATGGGCCCGGGCCAAAAAACCAAGAATGACAATAAAGGGAACCATCGCATGAAAAGACTGACCAAGATTTCCGCAGCCGCCGCGTCGCTCGCCGTTGCGCTGGCTGCCGTTCCTGCCAATGCCGGTGCCGTGCTCGACCGCGTGATGGCGGCCAAGGACCTGAAGGTCGCGACCGACGCGAACTGGGCGCCGCAATCCTTCATGAACGAAAAGAACGAACTCGACGGCTTCGATATCGACGTTGCCAAGGATATCGGCAAGCGTCTCGGCGTGAAGGTCGAATTCGTCACGCCGGGCTGGGATATCATCACCGCAGGCAACTGGGCGGGCCGCTGGGACATGCATGTCGGTTCGATGACGCCGACCAAGAAGCGCGCCGAGATCTTCGATTTCCCGGCCGTCTACTATTATACCCCGGCAGCCGTTGCCGTTCACAAGGACAGCAAGGCCACCAAGTTCTCGGACCTCGACGGCAAGGTCGTCGGCACCACGGCGACGTCGACCTTCGAAGCCTATGCCAAGGGCGACCTGACGCTCGATGCGGCAGGCGCGCCTCCCTTCAAATACGAGTTCAAGCCGAAGGAAGTGAAGTCCTACGCCAACTCGACCACCGCCTTCGACGACCTGCGTCTCGGCGATGGCACCCGTCTCGACGCGGTCGTCTCGTCGCTGCCGAGCATCCTCGATGCCGTGAAGGCCGGTTACCCGATCAAGCAGATCGGTGACCCTGTCTTCTACGAGCCGCTCGCCATTGCCATCGAGCATGGCGACAAGGAGCTGAACGACAAGATCGCCGAAGCGGTGAAAGGCATGCAGTCCGACGGCACGCTGAGCAAGCTCTCGGTAAAATGGTACGGCGTCGACTATACAGTCGTAAAGTAACCACCGCCGGAAGCAGACGGTCCGGAGATCCGGGCCGTCGATTTGCCGCAAGGGACAAGAGATGCTTTATCCCGATACCGTCGAGTCCGAAGTGCTCGTCCATAAGCCTTGGTTCATCGCGACGATGTTTGCGGTCGCGCTGGCGTTCTTCCTGATGTTCAACATGACCGGTACGGCGATGGGCGAACTGATGCGCCCGGTGATCGGCGATCCCGCCGCCAGCGGCCTCTACGGCCGTTTCGCGATCGCCTTCGTCATTGCCATCATCTTCGTGCTGAACGTGGTGCTGATCGGCTTTGCGCCGCTCAGGATGCAGATTGCCGTGGTCTGGCTGGAGCTGCTCGGCCTGTTTCTGGCGTTTTTCGCGACCTTCCATCTGAGCCTGCCGTTCATCGCCGAAAAACTGCCCTTCATGATCACCCAGGGCCTGGTGACGACGATCTACGTCTCGGCGGTCTCGATCGTCATCGCCTCGGCGATCGCCATTCTCGGCGCCGTCGCCAAGCTTTCGACCAATGGCTTCGCTTATGCGATCGCAAGCTTCTATACATCCTTCTTCCGCGGCCTGCCGCTCTTGATGCAGGTCTATCTGATCTATCTCGGCCTGCCGCAGCTGGGCTTCGTGATCGATGCGGTTCCGGCTGGCATCTTGGCGCTGTCGCTCTGCTACTGTGCCTATATGACGGAGATCTTCCGCTCGGGCATCCAGAGCATCGACCGCGGCCAGTGGGAAGCCTCGCGCTCGATCGGCTTCGGCTTCGGCATCACCATGCGCAAGATAATCCTGCCGCAGGCACTGCCGGTCATCATCCCGCCGACCGGTAACCAGTTCATCTCGATGTTGAAGGACAGCTCGCTGGTCTCGGTCATCGGTGTATGGGAACTGATGTTCCTCGCCCGCACGCTGGGGCAGAAGACCTTCCAGCACATGGAAATGCTGATCTCGGCCGCCATGCTCTACTGGATCATGTCGATCTGCTTGGAGCTCATCCAATCCCGCATCGAGCGTCATTACGCCAGGAGCAAAGTCCGATGAACGGCGACAAGATCATCGAAGCGACGAACGTTTCCAAGTGGTACGGTACGTTCCAGGTCCTGAAGGATATCAACCTGACGGTCAGCAAGGGTGAGCGCATCGTCGTCTGCGGCCCTTCGGGCTCCGGCAAGTCGACGCTGATCCGCTGCTTCAACCGTCTTGAGGCGCATCAGGAGGGCGAGATCACCGTCAATGGGATCGCGCTGCACAACAAGATGCGTAACGTCGGCGACGTCCGCAAGAATGTCGGCATGGTGTTCCAGCACTTCAACCTCTTCCCGCATATGACGGTGCTGATGAACTGCATGGTCGGGCCGATGTGGATCAAGGGCGTGCCGGAAGCGGAAGCGAAGAAGACGGCGCTGAAATTCCTGGAGCGCGTGCGCATTCCCGAACAGGCCAACAAATATCCGATCCAGCTCTCGGGCGGCCAGCAGCAGCGCGTGGCGATTGCCCGCTCGCTCTGCATGCAGCCCGCCGTCATGCTCTTCGACGAGCCGACTTCGGCGCTCGATCCGGAAATGGTCTCCGAAGTGCTGGAGACAATGACCGGGCTTGCCAAGGACGGCATGACGATGGTCTGCGTCACCCATGAAATGGGCTTCGCCCGCGCCGTCGCCGACAGGGTGATCTTCATGAATTCCGGCCAGATCGTCGAGGAAGGCAATCCCGACGCCTTCTTCACCAATCCGCAGCACGAGCGGACCAAGCTGTTTCTCAGCCAGATCCTGAAACATTGAGTGTGATTGGTCTGCGCTGTCTGGACCAGTCGACGACTCACAGATCCCGTCAACATGGTCGAAACAGCTTCGGTCTCTGCGCCTCGAACGTCTTGCGCCCGCGTTTGCATCCGAAGATGACGCGGGCATTTTCGCGGATGGCCTGTTCGCGGTCGCCGCAGTCGATCAGGATGATGTCGGCGGGTTCGCCGATGGCAATCCGCTGCCTTTTGCCCAGGATCTCTGCCGCGGAGCGTTCGATCATGTCGAAGACACGCTGCATGTCCGCGCGGCGTGAGAGCTGCGCGACGTTGGCATAGAGGTTTGCCATGCGCATCAGCGAGGCGTCGCCATAGGGGGTGAAGGGATTGAGGATGTTGTTGCTGGCGATCGATGTCAGCACGCCTTCCGAAGCCAGGAGATGCGCGGGGGCGACGCCGCGCGGCACCAGCCGGTCTGTGCCACGGCCATTGAGGAAGAGATCGGTCGAGGGTAGCACCGTGATGGCTATTCCGGCGGCTCTCAATTTCCGGGCCACTGCGCGCAATTCCTCTGGCGTGAGCGCCGACAGGCTCGTCATGTGCCCGAGCGAGACGCGGCTCTGATAGCCGCGCTTCAGCGTCTGCTCGATGACGGCGGGCAGGTTGCTCTTTTCCGGCGACAGGTCGAAATCGAGGTGGAAATCCACGGGAACACCGTGCTTTTCCGCCAGATCGAAGATTATGCGGATCTGGCCGCGCGGATCGGGATCGATATAGGGCGCGCCGCCGACGAGATCGGCGCCATCTGACAGCGCCTGATCGAGCATGGCGAAGGTCTGGGGCTCGTTGGTCAAGCCATCCTGCGCGAAGGCGCAGATCTCGATGTCGATCGCAAAGGCATAGTCGCGGCGGATGCGTTTGATCGCGTCGAAGGAGCGCAGACCGGCGCGGGGATCGATCTCCACGAAGGTCCGCATCCGCATCGTGCCACTGACGATTGCTTTCTCGACGACGCGGGCAGCGCGGGCGTAGACATCAGCTTCGGTGAAGCCTGCCTTGGCGACGGCGGTCTCGCGGACGGCTTCGGCGAGCGTGCCCTCGCAGATGCGGCAGCGGTCGAGGATGCAGGCCTTGTCGAGATGGATGTGGCTGTCGGTGAAGCCGCAGCTCGAAAGGGCGCCCTCGGCATCAATGGTTTCGACACCTTCGCAGGCGAGGTTCGATCCGATCGCCGCGATCGTCCCGCCGGATATGCCGATATCGACCGGGCCGTCCGCATCTTCCATGCTGGCATTGCGGATGAGGAGATCGAAGAGCGGCGTCGTCATGGTCAGATACCGATCGCCCCGCCGTCGCTGCGCGGATCATGCGCGCCGTCGATCGTCTCGCCGATCCGGATGACGCCCGCCTGTCCGCCCAGCTGGCTGAAGGCATCGATGCTGCTGACCTCGTGTCCCAGCGCCTGCAACTCTCTCAAGACGTCGGCTCCGGCATTGGCCTCGATCTTCAGCGTGTCCCTGGCATCGGAGAAGGTGCGCCCGAGCAGGAAGCGGGGTTGCGACAGGGCCGCCAGCGGATCGAGCTCGTGGTCGATCAGCAGCGACAACAGCAGCGACAGCGTCTGAGGCTGCCCGTCGGCGCCCTGCGTGCCGTAGAGGAGGTGCGGACGCCCGTTCTTCAGCGCCATGCCGGGGTTCAGGGTGTAGAAGGGACGTTTGCCGGGCGCCAGGCGATTGGGGCTTGCGGGATCGAGGCTGAAGGCGGCGCCGCGGTTCTGCCAGAGAATGCCGGTGTCACCCGCAACGACGCCGCTGCCCCAGTCGAAATAGATGCTCTGGAGCATGGAGACGCTGCGCCCCTCGCGGTCGGTTGCGGCCAGAAATGCCGTATCGCCGTGACTGAACGGCTGCGGCCAAGGCATTGCCTTCCGTGGGTCGATCGCGGCTGCCTTGGCAGCCAGGCGAGCGCCATCCAATAGGGCCTTGCAATCGACACCGGCGAAATCCGGATCGGCGATCCCGGCGCGATCGAGGAAGGCCTGTTTCACCGCTTCGACGAGGCGGTGGTAGAAGGCAGCGCTGTCCGGCTTGAGGGCGGCCATGTTGAACTCGCTGAGAACGCCCATGATGCCGAGCGTCGTCACGCCCTGCGTCGGCGGCGGGGGCGCCAGCAAGGTCAGACCGCGATAATCGAGCGACAGGGGGGCGGCCGCATCGGTCTTGGTTCTCACCAGGTCCTGGGCGGTCAATGGCGAACCGGCCGCAGCCAGCCCGGCGGCAATCCGGGCGGCGAGTTTGCCCTCGTAGAACTCGCGCGGGCCATGGTCGGCAATGGCGCGCAATGTCTTCGCCAGTGTGGGCTGGCGCTGTGTGCCATCTGCGGCGAAAGTCGCCTCGAAGCCTGGCCAGTCCGGGATTTCCTTTTCACGGAAGCGGTACCAGAAACTCTGCGACGGGCTCACGGGAAAACCGTCATCCGCCAGAGCAATCGCGTCCTCCAGCAAGGCAGCAAGCGTCTCCCTGCCATTCCAGTTTTCCGCTGAATGGGCGAGGAGCTTTCCCCAGCTATCGACGAGGCAAGCCGTGGTGAGAGCCGACATCGGCCCGCGAAGCGGGATCGTTGAAATATCGGGGAGATCCATGGCCGCCTGGCCGATGCCGAGAAAGGCCGTGGCGGCGCCGGAGCGATCGGCGACCAGCCAGATCGCATCGCCGCCGAGCCCGCAGAAATGCGGATAGACGACAGAAAGCGCCGCACCCGCGGCGATCACCGCCTCGATGGCATTGCCGCCGCGCCGCAGGACTTTTGCACCAGCCTCTGCAGCAAGCCAATGCGGCGCCGTCACCATGGCATTCGCGGATGTGGCATCGGTGCCTGCTGTCTGGCGGCTTGTCGTCGTCATCCGCGGATCACCACGCCATCTTCGGCGACCAGCCTGCCCGACTTGAAGACCTTGCGGCCCTTCGGCACGCTGACCACCGCCTGCGGGATATGCGCTGCCTGCAACGTCACGAAATCGGCCTTGGCGCCCGGCTGAAGGCCGTAGCCTTCGAGCCTCAGCGCCTTGGCGCCCGCTGCGGTCACGACATCGAAGGCTGCGGCCAGCTCGTCATCGGTATAGAAGCCGGAGCGGTAGCCGATGATTTCGGCGCGGCGCAACATGTCGCCATCGCCATAGGGCCACCAGGAATCGCGGATATTGTCGCTGCCGCTGAAGACGGTCACGCCCGCCTTGCGCAGCAAGGCGACCGGCGGGAAATTGTGGTTGCCCGGCGCATTGGTCATGATCGAAACGCCGCTTGCGGCGATCAGATCAGCCGCCTTCCTTGCCGCATCCGGAGGCAGGTCGCCCAGCCCGTAGGCATGGCTGACGGTGACGTGGCCGGACATCCCGAGCGCCGAGGTTCGTGCGCAGATTTCCTCAATGGTGAAGAGGCCGAGCGTGCCCGCATCATGCAGATGGATATCGACATCGACGCCAGGCTTTTCGGCGGTGCCGAAGACGACATCGAGATGGCCCGTCACATCGCGGTCGAAGCTTGCGGGATCGAGGCCGCCGACGAGATCGGCGCCCAGCGCGATGGCCTGGTCGAGGAGTTCGGGTGTGCCGGGGCTTTTCAGAATGCCGCTCTGCGGGAAGGCGACGAGCTGGATATCGATCAGATCGCGGTAGTCCTCGCGGACCTTCAGGATGGTCTCGAGAGACGTCAGGCCGACCGATCCGTCGACCATGACATGGCTGCGCATGGCCGTTGCGCCATTGGCTATGCAGAGGTCCAGTTGATTGCGGGCGCGCTCGTCCATGGGCGCAGCCTGAGCCATGTTCTGCGCCTGGAACGCGACGCGCTCGTGGACGTCGAAGCCGTTGGTGCAAGGCTTATGCGGTATCCAGGCGTCGCCATAGAAGCTGGTGTCGAGATGGATATGGCCCTCGACGAAGCCGGGCACGACCAGCACGCCCTCGAGATCGACGGTACTGCCCGCGCCAGCTGCGGCGCCCGCTGGTGGAATCGCGGCGATCCTGCCGCCGGATACGCTGATATTCACCAGCGATCCATCGGCGAGGCGTGCATTGGTGAAGACGGTCTCGATCTCGGCCATCTCATTCTCCTTGTTGTTCGACCGCCAAGCGTCCGACGCTCACTCGGAATATGACGTGCAAGAGCAATGCCAGTTGGCGGCCTGTGGGATGAAATATTTTCCGGGCACGGATCGCAGGGCTTGGAGACCGACTTTACCGGCACGGTTTCGCGGAGGCTCATATATCATGTCTACATAAAAGGCAAAATCATGTATACATGATTGAAAAATAGACGCCCCTAGCGGGCGCTGCTATAGCGCGACAGGATGCTCCCGAGATCAGGTGCAGTCTCCGCCTCCTCGCTGATCAGCGCGCGCGTCTCCACAGATACGAGGTGCTCGTCCATCAGCCGCTCGGCCGCTGTGGCATCCTGCGCCTTCAATGCTGCGATCAGGGCGGAATGCTCGCTGATGGCGCATTCGCTGGAATGCGGACGGCTGTACATGGCGAGGATCAGCGAGCAGCGCGACACCAGCTCGAAAAGGTAGCGCTCCAGCAGCGCATTGCCGGAGAGCGTCGCGAGCTTCAGGTGGAACTCGCCGGCAAGCCGGGTTGAGAGCCGCGCATCGCCCTTGGCATGCGCCACCTCTTCTTCTTTCACGTGATTTTTCAGAGCCTTCTCGATCTCGGTCGACCAACGCTTCATCACGCTTCGCATCGCCTCGCGCTCAAGCGACCGGCGCACGGCAAAGACATCGCGCGCCTCTTCCAGGCTGGGGCGTGCCACGGTCGCGGTGCGCTTGTGGTAGGTGTCGACGAGGCCTTGCGTCTGCAACCTGGCAAGCACGGCGCGCACCAGCGTCCGGCTCATCGAAAAGTGGCGGCCGATCTCGTCTTCCGGCAGCTTGGTACCGGCCTTCAGCGCCTGCTCGATGATGGCGCGCCTCAGGGCGAGCGTGGCGGTTTCGACGCGATCGGAATTCGAGGACATTGCGGATCCTGGTACGTGGCTTCCTGTATACGTTACCGGCCACTCCCGCATACGGCAACCGTTCGTGACCACTCGCTGTCAGGGCCACCCCTTGAGCACATGCGATGCGAAACCTAGATCATCACAAGAGACGATCGGGATCATCAGGAGAGACGATCGGGGGAGAGCCATGCCTGATACAATGGTTGTAAAACGGGAAACCCATGTGGACGCGCCGCCCGCGGCGGTGTTTGCGCTGCTGACCGATCCCGACAAGATTTTACGCTGGATGGGAACCGAGGCCCATGTCGAGGCCGAGCCCGGCGGGCTCTATCTCGTCAACGTCACTGGCGCGCGTTTCGCCCGCGGAACGTTTCGGGAGGTGATCCCCGTCCATCGCATCGCCTACAGTTTCGGCTGGGATGGCAGCGAGATCGTCCCGCCGGGGTCGAGCCTCGTGGAAATCGACCTCATCGAGAAGCCCGATGGCACATTGCTGCGCCTGACCCATACCGGGCTGCCGACGCCGGAGCAATGCGCCGGTCATGCCGAGGGATGGGCGCATTATCTCGATCGCCTCGCCACCGTCGTCGCGGGCAAGGATCCGGGACCGGATTCGAATGCAGGCCGTACCGGCTGAACCTCGGATGACAGGGGCTAGCGGCCATGGCATCATCGCCGCATGAACATGCCTCCCTCCCTTGCCTGGCTGGTCGATGAGGCGAGCCATACGGCAACCCCGGAACTGTTTCTCGGTGAACTCGGCCGGATGCTGCTGGCCGAAGGCATTCCGGTCGCCCGAATGGCGCTGACACTTGCCGTGCCGCATCCGATCATCGCGCAGCGAACCTGGCTCTGGCGCGCCGCCGGCAACGAGGTGATCGAAGCGCTCGGCTTCGGCGTCTCGGCGCAGGCCGGGCGCGAGTGGCTGGCCGAGATCGGCAACGTCAGGGAAGGGCTGGGCAGCGAGGCAAGCGGTGTGCGCTTCCTCGGCTGGGCGGGCAGCCGGCCCTTCGGTGCGGAACAGCTGGCGTTGATCGACGATGCCGCGCGCTTTGCCAAGGCACCCTTGGCGGCGATTTCGGCGCGGCTTGCGGGCGCGGCTTTGCTCGAAGCCTATCTCGGCAGGCGCAGTGCCGCCCGCGTCGGCGCCGGTGCGCTGAAGCGCGGCAGCGGCGAGACGATCCGGGCTGCTCTCCTATGCGCTGACCTTCGCGATTTCACCGCCATGTCGGAAAGTGCTCCGGCGGAAAAGGTCACCGCCGCGCTCGACGCCTGGTTCGAGCGGGTCACGGGCGCCGTCAATGTCTTTGGCGGCGAGGTGCTGAAATTCATCGGTGACGGCGTGCTGGCGATCTTTCCGGTGACGGGGACGGCCCATGATGCCTGCGCGGCCGCCATCCGCGCCGCCAATGCGGCGAAGGCCGGCATGCAGCATCTGAATGCCACGCGTCAAGGCGATGGCCTTCCTGCCTTGCCATTCGGAATGGCGCTGCATTTCGGCGAAATCTTCTGGGGCAATATCGGTGCGGCCGACCGGCTGGATTTTACCGCGATCGGCCCCGCCGTCAATCTCGTCAGCCGGCTGGAAGGGCTCTGCAAGCCGCTCGGACATACGGTTCTTGTCTCCGGCGCGCTTGCGTCCGAAGTGCCGGAAGGCCTTGTGGACCTCGGCAGTCATCCGCTTCGCGGCATTGCCGAGCCGTGCCCGGTCTTTGCGCTCGGCGGCGACTGAATCGAAAAAGCCGCCGCGTGTTCATCGCGGCGGCTTTCGAAGCTCACCCGGTGCGGTCTTAACTGCGCGGGTTGATGTTTTCAGGGTCGTAGAGCGGCTTGTAGCCGACGGCTGCGACCTCCACCGGATAGGTCTCGGCGAAATACTCGATGTTGAGCTTGCGGCCGACCTGGCAGTAGTCCCAGGGCAGGTAGGCGAGCGCGATATTCTTGCCGAGCGTCGGGCCGAAGGCAACCGAGGTCGTGTAGGAGCGGCGGCCGAGCTCGTCGATCAGCACTTTTCCGGTTTCCGGGTCCATGACCGGCATGGAGCCGACGGGGTAGCGCTTGACGCCCGACTTGTCGGTATTTTCGGTCATGACGAGGGTGCAAAGCATCGCCGGCTGGTGGTCGCGCGCCTTGTATTCCAGGTGCTTGGCCTTGCCGCGGAAGTCGGATTCCTTGACCTTCGGACGGGCCAGATCGGCTTCCAGCAGATTGTACTGGGTGAGCAGATCGCCGTTCTGCAGGCGCAGGCTCTTTTCCATGCGGCGCGAGTTCGCGTAGGTCTCGACGCCGAAGGCCATGACGCCGGTGGAGCGCAGCGCATCCCAGATGGCCAGGCCGTCTTCGTATTTCATATGCAGCTCCCAGCCCTGCTCACCGACATAGGAGATGCGGAAGGCGGTGACCGGCTTGCCGCCGATTTCGATCGGCTTGATCGCGGCAAAGGCGAAATTTTCGGCATCGAGACCCGAGGGATCGGCAACCACCTTCTTCAGCGTCTCGCGGGCGTTCGGACCCCAGATGCCGATGGTGATGTACTTCTCGGAGACGTCGGTGATGGTGACGTCGAGGCCACGGTCTTCAGCAACGCGCTTCATGTAGTGGAAGTCGCGCGGTCCGGCATCGGCACCGTTGATCAGTCGGCAGCGGTCGGCCATGCGGATGACGGTGAAGTCGGCGCGCACCATGCCCTCGTCGTCGAGGAAGTGGGTGTAGATGCCCTTGCCGATATTGGCATCGCCGCCGATCTTTGCGGCGCACAGCCATTCGAGCAGGTCGACATGGTCAGGACCTTCGATATCGACCATGTGGAAGTGGCTGAGATTGACGATGCCGCAATCCTCGCTCATCGCCAGATGCTCGGCATTCGAGACGCGCCAGAAGTGGCGGTTGTCCCATTCGTTTTCGCGAACCGGCACGCGGTCGGCATATTTCTCCAGCAGGTGCTCGTTGGCGGCGTAGCCATGCGCACGCTCCCAGCCGCCGAGCTCCATGAAGTAGCCGCCGAGTTGCTTCTCGCGCTCGTAGAAGGGCGAGCGCTTGGCGTTGCGGCCGGATGCATAGGGTTCGCGGGTGTGAACGGCCGGGAAGTAGATCTTTTGGGCGGCTTCGTAGCAGCGGCCTTCGATGAATTCTTCGGTCAGCTGGTGCGGGTAGAAGCGGGCGTAGTCGATCGAGTTGTGGTCGATCTCGGTTCGGCCGTCGGTCATCCAGTCGGCAATCAGCTTGCCGTAGCCCGGGCCGTCCTTGACCCAGATGGCGACGCAGTACCAGAGGCCGCGAACCTTCTGGCTTTCGCCGCAGGAGGCGCCGCCGCCGGCAGATACCTGCAGCAGGCCGTTGAACGAGTGTCCCTCGTTATAGCCGAGTTCGCCGAGAATCGGCGTCAGTTCCATGGCGCGCTCGAGTGGCTCAATGATCTGTTCCATCTCGAGGTCGCGCTGCGAAGGCGACAGGCGTGCTTCGTGCTTTTCGAGTAGATCGCGTGGGTGGCACATGCGCGGATTGGTGGTTTCGTAATAGCCCCACTCGATCTGGCCGCCTTCGGTTGTGGCCGGATCGCCGGTGTCGCGCATATAGGCGGAGTTGCCTTGGTCGCGCAGCAGCGGGAAGCCGATTTCCTTGCCGGTGCCTTCGAATTCGTTATAGGGGCCGAAGAATGTCAGCGGGTGATCAACCGGCATGACAGGCAGGTCCTCGCCGACCATCTCGGCGATCAGGCGGCCCCAAAGGCCGGCGCAGACGATGACGTGATCGGCCATGATGGTGCCGCGATGGGTGACGACGCCCTTGATGCGGCCGCCTTCAACGATCAGTGACTTCGCCGGCGTATTGCCGAACATCTTGAGCTTGCCGGATTTTTCGGCAGCATCGACGAGCTTGCCGGCAACCGTCTGCGAGCGCGGAATGACGAGGCCGGCGTCGGGGTCGAACATGCCGCCCTGCACCTGGTCTTCCTCGATCAGCGGGAACATGTCCTTGATCTCGGCCGGCGAGACGTAGCGGGCATTGGTGCCGAAGGCCTTGGCGGAGCTCAGCTTGCGCTTGATCTCTTCCATCCAGGTGTCGTCGCCGGTGCGGGCAACTTCCAGGCCGCCGATGCGGGCGTAGTGACCCATCTTCTCGTAGAAATCGATCGAGTACTGGGTGGTCCAGACGCTGAGATAGTCGTGACTGGTGGTGTAACAGAAGTCGGAGGCGTGTGCCGTCGATCCGATATCCGTCGGGATCCCCGATTTGTCGATGCCGACAATGTCGTCCCAGCCACGCTCGATCAGGTGATGAGCGATCGAGGCGCCGACGATGCCGCCGAGACCGATGATTACGACTTTAGCCTTGCTTGGAAATTCCGCCATCACTTGAACCCTTGAACCTTGGTGCGCCGAATCTAGTACAGGCCGAAACGGCACTACAGTCGATCCACGACAATAAGATGTAGCGATCCGCCAAGGGGCTTGTCTATTCGAGACGCGAAGCCGCTGGCTCTTTTGCGACATCCGCATGCGGCCATGGCATTTGAGAGGAACAGCGGTATGTTTGTCACAGGATGGCGGGAGACATCGCGCATCCATCCATGAGTCGGGCAGGGAGGAGCCAATCTCATGACATCAGACGATCCGGTGGTGATCGCCGGCATGGCGCGCACGCCGATGGGCGGCTTTCAGGGCGACTTCAAGGATGTGGCGGCGACGGAGCTCGGTTCGGCGGCAATCCGGACTGCGATCGAGCGCAGCGGACTTGCGGCCGAAGCGATCGGCGAGGTGTTGATGGGATGCGTGCTGCCGGCCGGGCAGGGGCAGGCCCCGGCCCGCCAGGCCGCACTCGGTGCCGGATTGCCCTATGACTGCGGTGCCGCGACCATCAACAAGGTCTGCGGCTCCGGCATGAAGGCGGCGATGATCGGTCACGACGAAATTCTCTCCGGCAGCCAGTCGGTGGTCGTTGCCGGGGGCATGGAGAGCATGACCAATGCTCCCTATCTCCTGAAGCGTGCCAGAAGCGGTTACCGGATGGGCCATGGCGTCATCCACGATCACATGTTTCTCGATGGTCTGGAGGATGCCTATGACAAGGGCCGCTCCATGGGCACGTTCGCAGAGGAATGCGCCGAAGCCTACCAGTTCACCCGTGACGCTCAGGACCACTACGCCATCGCTTCGCTCGACAAGGCCAAACGCGCCGTCGACGGCGGGCTTTTCGATGCCGAGACGGTTACGGTTCAGGTGCCGTCCGGAAAGACCAGCCGCGAGATCACACGCGATGAACAGCCGGGCAAGGCGGACCCGGCCCGTATCCCTTCGCTGAAGCCCGCTTTCCGCGATGGCGGCACGGTGACGGCGGCAAGTTCTGCCTCGATTTCCGATGGCGCGGCTGCGCTCGTGATGATCAGGCGTTCAGAGGCGGTGCGGCGTGGTCTGACGCCGATTGCCGTCATCGCCGGCCATGCGACGCATTCGCAGGCACCCAATCTGTTCACGACGGCGCCTGTCGGCGCGTTGCGCAAGCTCTCGGAAAAGACCGGCTGGGCGCTCGGCGATGTCGATCTCTTCGAGATCAACGAAGCCTTTGCCGTCGTGCCGATGGCGGCGATGCACGATCTCGGGATTCCGGCGGAGAAGATCAATATCCATGGCGGCGCCTGCGCGCTCGGCCACCCGATCGGTGCTTCCGGTGCTCGCATCATCGTGACGTTGCTCTCGGCCATGCAACGCTACGGTCTGAAGCGCGGCATGGCCTCGCTCTGTCTCGGCGGCGGCGAGGCGACGGCCATGGCTTTCGAGCGGATCTGAGGGAGAGGTCGATGCGGCTCGATGAAACACAGACCCAGATCCGTGATATGGCCCGCGCCTTTGCGCAGGAGCGCCTTGCGCCGGGTGCCGCCCGCCGCGACAAGGAGCACAGCTTTCCGCGCGAGGAATTGCGGGAAATGGGCGAGCTTGGCCTGCTCGGCATGCTGGTTCCCGAGGAATATGGCGGCTCGGAGACCGGCGCGATCGCCTATGCGCTGGCGATCGAGGAGATTGCCGCGGGCGACGGCGCCTGCTCGACGATCATGAGCGTCCACAGTTCGGTCGGCTGCGTGCCGATCCTGCGTTTCGGCAGCGACGAGCAGAAGCAGCGCTTCCTGCCGAAGCTCGCATCGGGCGAATGGATCGGCGGCTTTGCTCTGACCGAGCCGCAGGCGGGCTCCGATGCCTCGAACCTGAAGACGAGAGCAGAGCGGGATGGCGGCGATTATATCATCACCGGCGCCAAGCAGTTCATCACGTCGGGCAAGAACGGCGACGTCATCATCGTCTTTGCAGTGACCGATCCGGCGGCGGGAAAGAAGGGCATCACCGCCTTCATTGTACCCACGGATACGCCGGGCTACGAAGTCGTGCGCGTCGAGGACAAGCTCGGGCTGCACGCATCCGATACCTGCCAGATCGCCTTCAACGGCATGCGCATCCCGGCATCCCAAAGGCTCGGCGAGGAGGGCGACGGCTACCGGATTGCGCTCGCCAATCTCGAAGGGGGCCGCATCGGCATTGCCGCGCAGGCCGTTGGCATGGCGCGGGCGGCATTCGAGGCGGCGCGCGACTATGCCCGCGAGCGAACCGCCTTCGGCAAGGCGATCGCCGAGCATCAGGCGATTTCCTTCCGGCTCGCCGAAATGGCGACCAAGATCGAGGCGGCACGCCAGCTCGTCCTGCATGCCGCAGCTCTGAAGGAGGCCGGCGAACCCTGCCTCTCCGAAGCGTCGATGGCGAAGCTCTTTGCCTCGGAGATGGCCGAAGTGGTCTGTTCCGCGGCGCTGCAGATCCATGGCGGCTATGGCTACATGTCCGATTATCCGGTGGAGCGGATCTACCGCGATGTCCGCATCTGCCAGATTTATGAAGGGACGAGCGACGTACAGAAGATGGTGATTGCGCGGAACCTTTGAGGCTGGCCTGGCTGGTGATGGCAGAAGCTGCAAGACCGCAAAACGGCGCGCAACGCGTTACCTGGAGACGTCATCGTCAAGCTTCAGCGTGGAACGGCCGCGGGTCAGGTTGGTGATCAGCAGAGCGGCCTCTTCGGCCTGCTTCTGGATGATATCGAGCGTCAGCCAGCAGCCTTCGTGGTCGAACTGCTCGGCCATGACGCGGGCCATGCCCTGCGATGTCAGCTTGGCGCGGACGATCTCCAGATCCTGAAAACTCAGGTGAACGGTACCGCCGATGGAGGCGACGGTTTCCTCAAGCTCGGCCTCACGCAGGCAGGCCGCCGCCGTGCCGCCATAGGCGCGAACCAGGCCGCCCGCGCCGAGCAGCACGCCGCCAAACCAGCGGGTGACGATGACGAGGGTCTTGTCGAGCTGGCGTCCTTCCATGGCCTGGAAGATCGGTTTCCCTGCCGTACCCGAGGGCTCGCCGTCATCGCTGAAGCGATAGACATTGCCGATGCGCCAGGCGTAGCAATTGTGATTGGCGGAGGGATCGGAATGGTCCGCGAGTGCCGTCTTGACCGCCGCTTCGCTATCGACAGGAATGGCGATCGCCAGGAATCGGCTCTTCTTGACCGTCTGCTCAAGGCTGATCTGGTTTTTCAGGACGAACATCTGCGGCGGCGGACCCGGCTGGTTGGCGTGATGCCTCATAGCGCAAAGCGGCGGCCGCCTCCAGCGCCTCCCTCCATGCTCGCAGTTGGCGAAGCGGCGCGGCTGTGCCAAAAGGATCGAAGTGCCGGATAGCTAAGGGGAATCAACGTGACGATCGGGCTTGCCCATGCCGAACTCATGGCTGTCGTGACGGCCGTGACCGGTGACGAGCCGCGCGTCATGACCGTCCGCTCCGGCGAGGCGCTGCCCTCCGGTCCCTTCGAGCTCGGACATCGCACGCTGCAGAGCGGGCTGCGCGAATGGATCCAGGAGCAGACGGGCCACCCGATCGGCTATCTCGAGCAGCTCTACACCTTCGCCGACCGCGACCGGAACAACGATATCCTCGGCGGCCGGACGATCTCGATCAGCTATCTCGGTCTGGTGCGCGAACAGGAGGCGCCCGGCGCCGGGCGGCCTGCCTGGCATGGATGGTATGAGTATCTTCCCTGGGAGGATCATCGTCAGGGTGCACCCGAAGTGCTCGGGGCCGTCATCGAAAAGCTGCGGCTCTGGGCGGATGCAGAACCGGCGAGGCGTCACGAGCGCCACAAGCGCGCCGACTTCACCTTCGGTCTCGATGGCGGCGGCTGGAACGAAGACTTGACGCTGCAGCGCTATGAGATGCTCTATGAGGCAGGGCTGGTGGCCGAGGCCGGCGGTGCCGACAATTTCGGCCGCTCGATGTTTGCCGATCACCGGCGTATCCTGGCGACCGGGGTTGCACGCCTGCGCGCCAAGATCAAATATCGCCCCGTCGTCTTCGAGTTGATGCCGGAGAGCTTCACGCTGCTTCAGCTGCAGCGTGCTGTGGAGGCGCTGGCGGGGCTCGGGCTTCACAAGCAGAATTTCCGCCGGCTGATCGAACAGCAGGAGCTGGTAGAGGAGACCGGCGGCGTGACCAGCGAGACCGGCGGGCGTCCGGCGAAGCTTTTCCGCTTCCGCGAAACCGTCCTCGAAGAACGCGCACTCTCAGGATCGAAACTGCCTCTCTCCCGCAATTGACATATGCTCAATGTGAGAATATCTATTTGCTCTGTAAATGCTCAATTTGAGCATAAAGGAGATCGCCATGAACCGCCCCGTATCAGCCGCGTCCCTCTATGACCGCGTCAGCCGCGTCGTCCCCAAAGCCGAATGGATGTCGTTCGAAGACGATGTCGAGGCCATCCTCGAACTGAAGCGCAAGCGCAACGCTGTCATCCTGGCGCATAATTACCAGACGCCGGAGATTTTCCACGGCGTTGCCGATATCGTCGGCGACAGCCTGGCGCTGGCGCGCAAGGCGATCGATGTCGATGCCGACGTGATCGTGCTCGCGGGGGTGCATTTCATGGCCGAGACGGCGAAGCTGCTCAATCCGGCAAAGACGGTGCTGATCCCCGATATGGGTGCCGGCTGTTCGCTGGCCGACTCGATCACGCCTGAGGACATCGCGCTTCTGCGCCAGGCGCATCCCGGCGTCCCCGTCATTACCTATGTGAACACTTCGGCTGCGGTGAAAGCGGCTTCCGATATCTGCTGCACCTCAGGCAATGCCAAACAAGTGGTGGAATCCCTTGGCGTTCCCAGGGTGCTGATGATCCCGGACGAATATCTGGCCCGCAACATTGCCCGCGAAACCAATGTCGAGATCATTGCATGGCACGGCCATTGCGAGGTCCACGAGCTGTTTTCGGCAGATGACGTCAGGCAGCTGCGCGAAAATCATCCCGGCATCACCGTTCTCGCCCATCCCGAATGCCCGCCTGAAGTCGTCGCCGAGGCGGACTTTGCGGGCTCGACGGCCGTCATGTCCGACTATGTCGCCGCCAAGAAGCCGGCGCGGGTCGTGCTGCTCACCGAATGCTCGATGAGCGACAACGTCGCCGTCCACCATCCGGATGTCGAGTTCATCCGCCCCTGCAATCTCTGCCCGCATATGAAACGGATCACGCTCTCCAACATCCGTACGGCGCTGGAAGAAAACCGCCATGAAGTCACCGTCGATGAGGGCGTGGCGGCTGCCGCCCGTCTCGCCGTCGAGAGGATGTTGGCGATATGAGCGAGATCCTCACCCACCTGGCTGGACGCCCGGTCATCGTTGGTAGCGGGCTTGCGGGCCTGATCGCGGCGCTGACGCTGTCGCCCATGCCCTCCGTCATCGTTACCCGCAGCGCCCTTGGCGCCGAGACGTCGAGTGCATGGGCGCAGGGCGGCATAGCCGCGGCCCTCGGCACCGATGACAACGCCGGCCTGCATCTTGCCGATACGCTCGCAGCGGGCGATGGCCTCTGTGATGCCGGAGCCGCCGAAAGCATTGTTTCAAATGCGGCCGATGCGATCGCAGCGCTGCAGCGCTTCGGGGTCCGGTTCGATTATGATAAAGAGGGCGCCCTGGCGCTCGGCCTCGAAGCAGCGCATTCGCGCCGCCGCATCGTTCATGCGGAAGGCGACGGTTCAGGTGCGGCGATCATCCAGGCGCTAGCAGCTGCCGTGCTCGCCGATCCCGCGATCACGGTCATCGAGGGTGCGGAGGCGCGACGGCTAATCACGGCGGATGGCGCGGTCTGCGGTCTGCTTTGCGCCGGTCCGGGCGGAGGTTTTGTGCTGCCGACGGCGCGTGTGCTGCTGGCAACCGGGGGCATCGGCGGTCTCTACGAGGCGACCACCAATCCGGCCGGCAATTTCGGTCAGGGCATTGCGCTTGCGGCCCGCGCCGGTGCCGCGCTCGCCGATATGGAATTCGTGCAGTTCCACCCGACCGCACTCGACAGCCGTCGCCGCCCCCTGGCGCTCGTTAGCGAAGCGGTGCGCGGCGAGGGCGCGGAGCTGATCAACGAACGGGGCGAGCGGTTCATGGCCAATGTCGCCGGCGCCGAGCTAGCGCCGCGCGATATCGTCGCCCGCGCCATCAGCGCCGAGATCGCCCGCGGCGGCCGGGTTTTCCTCGATGCCCGCCGCGCTCTCGGCACCGGCTTTGCTTCCCGCTTCCCGGCGATCACAGCACTCTGCCAGGAGGCGGGCGTCGATCCAGGCCTGCAGCCGATCCAGGTGCGTCCGGCCGTCCACTATCACATGGGCGGCGTCGCCACCGATCTCCAAGGCCGCAGCAGCGTTCTCGGCCTGTGGGTCGCAGGCGAGGCGGCATCTACCGGCCTTCACGGCGCCAATCGCCTAGCCAGCAACTCACTGCTCGAAGCCGCCGTCATGGGCATGCGAGCCGCCCGCAGCATCGCAGGATCCGATCCCGGCAGCGCCCTCTCGGCGATGCCCGCCATGCCGGGGCTGTCGAACACCGCACTCGTCCGCCCGATCGTCTCGCGCCATCTCGGCGTGCTCCGCCATGCCGGGGCGATGCATGGCGCGATCGCCGCCTTGCTGCCTCTGGCGGAAGAGGAGGGCCCCGCTTCGGACCCGGCCGTCGTCGCGCTGGCGATCGCTGTCTTTGCAAGCCTGCGCAACGAGTCGCGCGGCGCCCATGCGCGCACCGATTTTCCGCTGAAGTATCCGGTCGCCAGACGGCGGACGATGACGTTGGTGCAGGTGCTCGAAAGCGCCCATGCGGCCACATCCCAGAAATTTGCAAGGAGTGCCTGACATGACCCTCGTTCCCCTGCCGCGCGTCATCGTCGAGCCGATCGTGCGCAATGCGCTGGCCGAAGATCTCGGGCTTGCCGGAGACATCACCTCGGCGGCCGTCATCCCCGGCGACCATCGCTCAACGGTCGTCATGGCCGCTCGCCAGCCCGGCGTGATCGCCGGTCTCGATGCCGCTGAGCTCGCCTTCCAGCTCGTGGATCCCGCCATCACCATGACCCGGCATGTCAGCGATGGCGCGGCAGTTGAGGCCGGTGAAGTGATCGCAACGATCAGCGGCCCCTCACGAGGCCTGCTGACCGGCGAGCGCACCGCCCTCAACTTTCTCAGCCATCTCTCAGGCATTGCCACCGTCACCGCATCGATTGCGCGCGCGATTGCCGGAACAAGGGCGTCGGTCGCCTGTACGCGCAAGACCACGCCGGGGCTTCGGGCTCTGGAGAAGTACGCCGTCCGCGCCGGCGGCGGCATGAACCACCGCTTCGCCCTGCACGACGCGATCCTGATCAAGGACAACCACATCGCCATCGCCGGCGGTACGCGCGAAGCGTTGCGCCGGGCCAAGGCGGCTGCGGGCCACATGGTCAAGATCGAGATCGAGGTCGATACACTGGATCAGTTGCGCGAGGTGATGGAGGAGGGCGTCGATGCCGTGCTCCTCGACAATATGGGCCCGGAGCAGCTGCAGGAAGCGGTCGGCATCGTGGCCGGGCGGGCGATCACGGAAGCGTCCGGCCGTATCACGCCAGAGACTGCAGCCGCGATAGCCGCATCAGGCGTCGATCTCATCTCCGTCGGCTGGATCACCCACAGCGCCCCGATCCTCGATATCGGCCTGGATTTCCGCTCGGAAGGCTAAGCTAAGACGGGCACTCGGCGCCGGTATCCACCCAGGCCGCGATCAGCGCCGCAAAGGCTTCCTGCGATCCCGGCGGGGCGGTGCGGCCATCGCCGGGATGCCAGGCCCAGCCGACCAGATGATCCTCGCCCATGTGCCGGATCAGGTCCGCATGCGATCGGTTGCCGTTGCGGCTGGTGTCCTTCACCTGCTGGCAGATTTGGCCGACGGTCAGGCCCTGCCAGGCCATACTGGCGGGCGCAAGCTGCCAATGCCCATTGCCGGGGATCGATTTCAGCTTGCTTCCGACGATCGGGCGGTTCTCCACGCCATGGCAGGTGGCGCAGGCAAGCCCCGCCGGGCCATGCGAGGTTTTTGCCGCGATCATCAGTGGCACATGCGGATGCATGTTCTCACCCTGCGTCGGGCTGCGGGTCGCCGGATGGCAGTTTATACAGCGCGGATGGGTCATCACCCGACTCGCCTCCTCGAAGATCGCCTTGGACCGCGCGGCCTTGTCGGGGATCGTTTCGAAATCGGCGACGGTTTTCAGCGCCTCGTTCTTTGCCGTCTCGGCAAAGGTCTTAATGCCGCCGGTTCCGGCCAGTGCGACCCCGAAGGCGATAAGGGCGGCGAATGACAAGGTGGTCAGCAGCGGTCTCATCTCACACCCTCCTCAATCCGCCCTGGTCAATCGGCAGCGACCGCAGCCGTTTCCCGGTCGCCGCAAAGATCGCGTTGAAAAGCGAGGGCGCGACCCCCGGCGTGCCGACTTCGCCGATGCCACCAGGTGTTTCCGAACTCGGGACGATGTGCACCTCGATTTTCGGCGTCTCGTGAATGCGCAGCACTGGAGAGTCGTCGAAATTGCCCTCGACGACCGCGCCGTTCAGAACCGTGATGCGGCCGTAGAGAGCTGCGCTCAAACCGTAGACAATGCCGCTCTGGATCTGTGCTTCGACGGTGTCGGGGTTGATCACCTGGCCGCAATCGACGGCGCAGATGATGCGTTCGGTCTTGAACGCGCCGTCATCGCCGACGCTGACTTCCGAGATCATCGCCGAGAAGCTGCCGAAATCTTCCGACAGTGCGATTCCCCGGCCTTTTCCCTTGGGAGGCGCATTGGTCCAGCCCGCCTTGTCGGCGGCGAGATTGAGCACCGCAAGAAGCCGCGGCTTATGCCCGAGCAGGCGCCGGCGGTATTCAAGCGGGTCGATTCCGGCGATATGGGCGAGTTCATCGATGCCGCCTTCGATCGGCGGAATGTTGCGCGTCGCGCCAACGCCGCGCCAATTACCGGTCAGCATGCCGTCCGGCGCTTCGTGGCGGGCGAAGTCGGTATATTTGTTCGGAATGGTATAGGGCGTTTCCGCCCCGCCCATTTGGTCCAGGTCGATCCCGTCGCGGGTGAAGGCCGGAAGCCAGCGGGCCATGACGGAGGGTCCGATGACGCGATGGCGCCAGGAGACCGGCATGCCGTCCGGCCCGAGCGTTGCGGTAACCTTGCTGTAGTTCAGATAGCGGTAGCAGTCGTGGCGGATATCTTCCTCCCGACTCCAGGTGACTTTCACCGGGCCGTCGACCTGCCTGGCGATCTTGGCGGCAAGGATGACGCCATCGACATCCAGCCTGCGGCCGAACCCGCCGCCGAGCAGATGATTATGGACGACGACCTTCTCCACCGGCAGGCCGGTGACCGCGGCAACGGCCTGACGCGTACGTCCCATTACCTGCGTTCCGACCCAGACCTCGCAGCCATCCTTGCGGACATCGAGCGTGCAATTCATCGGCTCCATGGCCGTATGGGTCAGGATCGGCAGCCGGTAAATGAATTCGTGAACGGGGCCATGTTCGGCTTCCGCCTTGTCGACGTTGCCTTCCTTGATGTGCGCAAGCGCTTCGCCGGAGATCGCGGCATCCATCCGCTGTTCTAGATCGGCGAGAGACACGCTGGCGCTAGGCCCCGCGTCCCACTCGATCGACAAGGCGGCAAGGCCCTTGCGCGCCGCGCCGGTATTGTTGGCGATCACTGCGACGGCCTCTTCGGTGCGCACAACCTGCTTCACGCCTCTGACCGCCAGCGCCGGCGCGTCATCGACGCTCTTGAGCTTGCCGTTGAAATGCGGACAGATGGCGATTGCCGCATAGGAAACGCCGTCCGGCCGCGCATCGATGCCGAATTTTGCAGTGCCGTTGACCTTCTCCGGACTGTCGAGGCGGCGCACCGCTTTGCCGATGACGGCGAAGCTCGAGGCGGTTTTCAGCGGCACATCTTGCGGCACCGGTTGCGAGGCGGCATCGCCAATCAGGTCGCCATAATGGGCGCTGCGGCCGGTCGGGTTGTGCAGAACTTGCCCGTTTCTGGCTTCGCAGCTTTCCGGATGGACACCCCAGCCGCTTGCGGCGGCATTGACGAGCATGATCCGGGCCGTAGCACCCGCCTTGCGCATCTGATCGTAGACCGCGCGGACGGCCAGCGAGCCGCCGGTGATCTGGTCGCCGAGAAGCGGGTTCGCGTATTTCGCGGGATCCGCCGGTGCATGCTCGAGAACGGTCTGGTCGAGGCTCACTTCGAGCTCTTCGGCGAGCAGCATGGCGACTGCCGTGTAGATGCCCTGGCCCATCTCAACCGTAGGCATGATCAGCGCGATCTTGCCTTCCGCGGGGATACGGATGAAGGCGTTCGGCTGCAGCGGCAACGGCGGCCCGTCGGCTGCGAGCGAAGGCCTGACGCCGATCAGCAGTCCCGATGCCGTCAGCGAGGCGCCAATCAGGAAACGGCGGCGCGAGAGAGCGGGATTGATCTTGTCAAGGAGAGACATCGCATCATGCCTCCGCCGCCAGCTTGATCGCCGCGCGGATGCGCGGATAGGTGCCGCATCGACAGATGTTGCCGGCCATGACTGCATCTATGTCGTCATCGGTCGGTTTCGGATTGGCGGCGAGCAGCGCCGTTGCCGACATGATCTGCCCGGACTGACAGTAGCCGCATTGCACGACATCGATATCGAGCCAAGCCTTCTGGATCCGGGCGCCAGCCTCGGTATCGCCGATCGCCTCGATTGTCGTCACCTGCTTGCTGGCAGCCTCCGCCACCGGCATGACGCAAGAGCGCATCGGCACGCCATCGACGTGAACGGTACAGGCGCCGCACATGGCGATGCCGCAGCCGAACTTCGTTCCGGTCAAGCCTATCGTGTCACGCAGAACCCATAAAAGCGGAATGTCACCATCGACATCAACGGCATGTGTCTTGCCGTTGACCATAAGATCGTAGGTCATGTGAGCTTCGGCTGAAAGCCGCCCCCAACGAACATTCAGTGGCGCGAAAGGTAGAGGAGGGGCGCTTGCACGGCAAGTAATCGAGATGGGCTAATCCGGGTGGCGGAAGCCCCGGGACCGTACCAGCAATGGCTGCAATCGCCATCTTGATCTCCTGATGTCGATCACTAAAGATGCGCCGCGCTGACCCCGCGGCACGTGCCGCATTGTCCGGTCAGCCCGCTATCCGCTTGGCTTGCCCTTTAGACAATTCAACCCCAAACGATAAAAAGGACGACCGATATGACCGAGCATTTCGTGACTACCAAAGATGGCGTACAGATTTTCTACAAGGACTGGGGTCCGAAGGATGCCCAGCCGATCATGTTCCACCACGGCTGGCCGCTTTCGGCCGATGACTGGGACAATCAGATGCTGTTCTTTGTGCAGCGCGGCTACCGCGTCATCGCCCATGACCGCCGCGGCCATGGCCGCTCTTCGCAGGTGAGCGAAGGTCATGACATGGACCATTACGCCGCCGACGCTTCTGCCGTCGTCGAGCATCTCGATCTGAAGAATTCCGTCCATATCGGCCACTCCACCGGTGGCGGGCAGGTTGCGCGCTATGTCGCCAAGTTCGGCGAGCCACAGGGCCGCGTCGCCAAGGCCGTGCTGGTCAGCGCCGTTCCGCCGCTGATGCTGAAGACCGCGGCCAATCCGGGCGGCCTGCCGCTCGAGGTCTTCGACGGCCTGCGCAAGGCGCTTGCCGACAACCGGGCGCAGTTCTTCATCGACGTCCCGGCCGGCCCGTTCTACGGCTACAATCGCGAAGGTGCGGCTGTGTCGGACGGCGTGATCCGCAACTGGTGGCGTCAGGGCATGATGGGCAGCGCCAAGGCCCATTACGAGGGCATCAAGGCCTTCTCCGAAACCGATCAGACCGAAGACCTGAAGAGCATTTCGGTGCCGGTGCTGGTGCTGCATGGCGACGACGACCAGATCGTGCCGATCGGCGCTTCGGCACATGAATCGATCAAGCTTCTGAAGAACGGCACGCTGAAGGTCTACAAGGGCTATCCGCACGGCATGCTGACCACGCATGCCGATGTTTTGAACGCCGACCTGCTCGCCTTCATCAAGGGCTGATCGCATCCGGTCCAAACCTCCGCCGCGGCCCAGGCTGCGGCGGAGGCCAATCGCGCGCACCTTGCAAACTAACGCGCGTCTCCCTATCTTTTCGTCATCACTCACATACTAACCCACGGCATCGCCGGCGTTCATCGCCGGCCGCCTGGCGTTTTGCGCCGGCTGATGCCGGATGCCGCCCCTGGGGCGGCCAAGGATGACATTTGAACAAGACGAATACCGCGATTGCGCCTGCCGCGGCAGCGCCGCGCGAGCGCGAAGAGGCCGTGAAGCGGCCCGACAAGAACTGGAAGCCCTATCCCTGCCTGCTGACGCGCCGGGAACTGAAGGCAATCATTGCCAAACAGCTGGGCTGAGACATCAACCGCCAACGATAAGGAGAACACCATGCAGGTGATTGTCAGAGACAACAATGTCGAACAGGCGCTCCGCGTCCTCAAGAAGAAGATGCAGAAAGAGGGCCTGTTTCGCGAGATGAAGGAACGCCGCGCCTACGAGAAGCCGTCCGAACGGCGGGTGCGTGAGCGGGCGCAGGCCGTCGCCCGGGTGAGGAAGGCGGCGAGGAAGAAGCTGCAGCGCGAAGGGTTGTTGCCCGCGAAGCGCCGCGCCTCGGCACGGTAACAATCCCGCGGCTGCCGGCAGATGCGCCGGCGGCCGGGACATGAAAGGGTTTTGCGATGGAAGAACTGTTCAGCATGAATGTCTCGGACGAGAGGCTTGAAGACTGCCGCGAGGTTGTCGAGCCCGATCTCCAGGATTTGATCCGCGCCACGATTGCCTCCGGCTTTAGCGCCGAAGAGGTGCTGATTGCGATCAGCGAACTCGTCGCCGAGGATTTTGCTCTGGTGGTGAAGACGCCGAGTGTCCATTAATTGCCCTTCATATGGGCAAGCTATGCAGCTGACGCATTGCTGATCGGATGTCTTAGCGCTGCAAATCGGACGCGGCTCATATTATATACATCTCATCGAAGCGAACGGAGCGCCATTGGGGCAGCAGGGTTCGCAAGGCCCAAGGAAGGGGACTAAGATGAACATTGCACGCTCTTTCAATAACTGGCGCAAGTACCGTCAGACCGTTGCTGAACTCGGTCGCATGTCGAACCGCGAGCTCAGCGACCTCGGCATCGGCCGCAGCGAAATCCAGTCGGTCGCACGCGCCGCTTCCGGCCGCTAACCGGCCGGCGAAAGCCGAATACATTCCCATACGAAACGCCGGTTCTTGCGAGCCGGCGTTTTTGTTTTCGGCGCATGGGAGCGTCCCACCTAGCGCATAGCCGGACCGCACAGCTCGCAAGAGGGCATCTTCCGATGCCGCGGCGACACTCTGTTCAATCCGGCGCGGCTATGCCGGGCGCCGCTCGCGTGCGAAAAAGCCGGCAACGAAACATTGCAATTGGTGACATCATGAAAAAGATTGGCTTTCTCTCCTTCGGCCACTGGTCGCCCTCTCCGCAATCGCAGACACGTTCGGCAGGCGATACGCTGCTGCAGTCGATCGATCTTGCCGTGGCCGCCGAAGAGCTCGGCGCCGATGGCGCCTATTTCCGCGTCCATCACTTCGCGCGCCAGCTGGCCTCGCCCTTTCCGCTGCTCGCAGCCGTCGGCGCGAGGACGAAGAACATCGAGATCGGTACCGCCGTCATCGACATGCGCTACGAGAACCCGCTCTATATGGCGGAAGATGCAGGTTCGGCCGATCTGATCGCCGGCGGGCGCCTGCAGCTCGGCATCAGCCGCGGTTCGCCGGAGCAGGTGATCGATGGCTATCGCTATTTCGGTTACGCGCCGGCCGAGGGCGAAAGCGACGCCGATATGGGCCGCCGCCATACCGAAGTGTTCCTCGATGTGCTCAGGGGCGAAGGTTTCGCCGAGCCCAATCCGCGGCCGATGTTCCCCAACCCGCCCGGCAAGCTGCGCCTCGAGCCGCATTCCGAAGGTCTGCGCGAGCGCATCTGGTGGGGATCGAGCTCGAACTCCACCTCCGTCTGGGCCGCCAAGCTCGGCATGAACCTGCAGAGCTCGACGCTGAAGACGGACGAGAGCGGCAAGCCCTTCCATGTCCAGCAGGCCGAGCAGATCCGCATCTACCGCGAGGCCTGGAAGGAAGCCGGTCACAAGCGCGAACCGCGCGTCTCCGTCAGCCGCAGCATCTTCGCGCTGATGAACGACATGGACCGCGCCTATTTCGGCGCAAGCGGCCAGAGCCAGGACCAGATCGGCTATATCGATCCGCAGACCCAGGCGATCTTCGGCCGTTCCTATGCCGCCGAGCCCGACAGGCTGATCGAGCAGTTGAGGAAGGACGAGGCGATCGCCGAGGCCGACACGCTGCTGCTGACCGTCCCGAACCAGCTCGGCGTCGCGTATAACGCGCATGTCATCGAAAGCATCCTGAAGCATGTCGCGCCGGCGCTCGGCTGGCGGTAACGAGGCAAATGCGCGCGGCCGATCATGCGACAATGTTTCCGCGTGACATCGGCTGATGCAACAATATACAGTCAATGTGGAGCGCGTTCTCCGTTCAATGAAGCATTGATGGACCCTATGAAAGACTGGCATCCCGACCTCAGCCGTTCCTCCAGCCCTCGCTATATGGCGATTGCCGATCTGATCGAGATGGATCTGCGCAGCGGCGTGCTGGCGGTCGGCGACCGGCTACCGCCGCAGCGTGAGCTGGCGCGCAGGCTGAATGTCGATTTCACGACGGTGGCTCGCGGCTATGTCGAGGCGCAGAAGCGCGGGTTGGTGGGCTCGCATGTCGGGCGCGGCACCTTCATCACCGGCGGGCAGGACAAGGAACGCCGCGGCTTTGCGTCCGATTCAGCGCCCGATCCGCGCCGCGCCGCCGTCGTCGACTTTTCGATGAACCTACCGCCCGAGCCCGACGATCCGGAGCTGCTTGAGCGCATGCGCGAAGGCATGTCGGCGGTTGCCGCCAATCTCGTTCCGCTGTTGCGCTATCAGGGCTTCGGCGGCTCCGGCATGGACAAGGAGGCGGCCGCCGCCTGGCTCAGCCGCCGCGGCCTCTCGCCGTCGCACGAGCGCATCTTCGTTACACCCGGTGCCCATCCGGCGCTGCTGGCAATCTTCGGCCTGCTGGCGCGGCCGGGCGATACGGTGCTCTCCGAAAACATCACCTATCCCGGCATACGCTCGATCGCGGCCCAGTTGCGGCTCAACCTTTCCGGTCTGCCGATGGACGAGGAAGGTATCCTGCCGGAGGCGCTGGCTGAAGCCTGCGAGCGGCTCAAGCCGAAGGCACTCTATCTCAATCCGACACTGCAGAACCCGCTGACGCTGACCGTTCCGCAGCGCCGGCGCGAGGAGATCGCCACTGTCGCCCGCAAGTATCATCTGCCGATCGTCGAGGACGACGCTTACGGTTTCATCCCGCTGCACGGCCCGCCGCCGCTCGCCGCCATCGCGCCCGAGCTGACCTGGCATATCGGAGGACTGGCGAAATGTATCGGCGCCGGGTTGCGGCTCGCCTTCGTCGTGGCGCCTGACACCAAGGCGATCTGGCCCTTCGTCAGCGCCATGCGCACCGGTAACGTCATGGCCTCGCCGCTCAACCTGGCGCTGGCGACACGCTGGATCGAGGACGGCACGGCGGACGCCATTCTGCGCTTCATCCGCGCCGAAGCGGCTGCGCGCCAGCAGATTGTGGCCGGCATCCTGCCCGAGGGAAGCTACAAGGCCGATCCGATCAGCTTCAACATCTGGCTGCCGCTCAGCAATGGCTGGACCCGCTCGACCTTCGGCAGTCACATGCGCGATGCGGGCATCGGCGTCGTCGCCAGCGATGTCTTCACCGTCGATGGCGCGGCCGCCGAGGCGGTGCGGGTCTGCCTCGGTGGCCCGATCGGCCGTGAGCGGCTGAAGGGCGCGCTCGACTTCATGGCGCATGCGCTCGAGGGGCCTCCGGAGATGACGGCGTCGTTCTTCTGAGACGGCTCCTCTGATCTCAGTGATTTCCAGAAGCGGGCCATCGTGCCCGCTTTTTGCGTCCGCTAATGGGGTCGCTAAGCGCTAGAGGCATGCGGGAAGGGCGCTCTTAATCCTCCTCGCATGATCCTGCGGCATTGTGACTAATAGACTAGCAATCAGCGTTCAATGTAACTATATTGTATGCATACATTTAGAGGCATTGAATGCATTGCAGGATGCCTCGCAACTCGAAAAGTGAGACTGCCGTGGATAACGACTATCCTCCTCTTTCTCCCATGCAGACAGGCGTGCGCGGCCGTTGTCCGCGGTGCGGCCAGGGGCATATGTTCAACGGTTTTCTGACGCTGAAAACCGAATGCGAGGCCTGCGGCCTGGATTATTCCTTCGCCGACCCGGCGGATGGCCCGGCGTTTTTCGTCATCTGCTTTGCCTGTGTCCCGAGCGTGCTGCTCGGCGTCTGGCTCGAAGTCGCCTTCTCGGCGCCGCTCTGGGTGCAGTTCCTGGTCACCGGCCCGTTCATGGCACTCACCTGCATTCCGCCGCTCAGGCCGTTGAAGGGCTGGCTGGTCGCCAGCCAGTATTTCTACAAGGCCGAAGAGGGCAAGCTTGCCAGAAGAGAAGTGCATCCGGCGAGCTGATACAAGCCTTGCGAAACAGAAAACGGCCTGCGCGAGGGTGCTCGCGCAGGCCGTTTCGTATCTGTCGCCGCGCCAGCGGTCACACCGAGACGGGGTCCTTGGCCGGCGGTGTGAACCAGTTGGCGCCGGTGTCGCTCATGTAGATATGGTCTTCGAGGCGAACGCCGAACTGGCCGGGGAAAACCACCATCGGCTCGTTCGAGAAGCACATGCCGGCGGCAAGCGTCGTCTTGTTGCCGCGCACGATGAATGGTCCCTCGTGGATCTCCAGACCGAGGCCGTGGCCGGCGCGATGCGGCAGGCCGGGCAGGCGGTAATCCGGGCCGAGACCATGGCGGCCGAAAGTCTCGCGGGCGGCGGCGTCCAGCGTTTCGCAGGCAGCACCCAGCTTGGCCGCATCGAACACGGCCTGCTGACCCTCGCGCTCGATCGTCCAGGCACGCTCGAATTCGGCATTGCCGCCGTCCAGCATATAGGTCCGCGTCAGGTCCGAGTGATAACCATCGAGGCGGCAGCCGGTATCGACGAGAATGACATCGCCCTTCTTCAGCACCTGCTCGCCGTCGGCACCGTGCGGCAGTGCCGTGGCATTGCCGAAGGAGACGATGCAGAAGCTCGAACCGCTATCGGCTCCGGCGGCGCGATGCTGCTGATCGATGTAGCGGATCACCTCGGAAGCGGCGATTCCTGGCTGCAGCATGCCGCGCACCTTGGCGTGGATGTCCAGCGTGAGGCCCATCGCATATTTGATCAGCGCGATCTCGGCCGGTGATTTGATCAGCCGCAGTCCGTTGACGAGAGGGCCAGCGTCGACGAGGCGTGCGGGATCCATGACTTTCGAAAACGCATGATAGAAGGCGAGCGGCAGGGCATCATCGAGCGCCAGCAGGCCTTTTTCGCCAGCGAGCGTGGCGACGAGGGCCGCCGGGCTTTCCTCTTCCTGCCAGACAGCGATCTCGCCCGGCAGATGCGGCAGTGTCTCGATACGGCTGAGTTCGAAGCCCGGAACGATATAGGTGAGCTTGTCTTCGGTGACGACGGCGCCGAGCAGGCGCTCGCTCAGATGCCAGACGAGGCCGGTGAAATAGCGCAGGCTCTCGGTCGGGCCAAGGAGGGTGGCGGCAATGCCTGATTCCCGCATGCGGCGGCGCAGGCTCTCAAGGCGCTCGGCGCGCTCGGTTTCGGTAATGGCGGCGACCGGGTGGTTCCATCCCTGCTGCATCATGAAGCTGATCCATTCTCATTCGAACCGCCGGCGACATCCGCCGGCGCAGGGCCGAAGAGATGCATCCGATTGCGGTCGAAAGGAAGTGGTATTTTTCGCCTGCGCCGTGTTCAGCCTTCGCGCCGCCTCAGTGCACTACGTCAGTCGTTTGCGGCGGATGGCCAAATTCTCTGAGCGCCAGCTCCAGATGCCTCACCATCTCCCACTGGCCGCATTGGCGCGCCAGATGATGGGCCTGCAGGCAATGCCAGAAGAGGCTGTCCTGCGGCGCGCGCTCGTCGGCCTTGGGACAGACGATGCCGGCATAGTGCGATGGCGTGCCCGTCGCGTCGCGGAAGCAGCGGCCGAAGGCGGAGACGCGTGCGCGCGTGCCATCGGGGCGCAGGATGTCATAATCCTGCTGATACGCCTCGCCGGTGACGATCGCCTCATGGATCGCCTGCGCGATGCGCGGCTTGTCGGACGCGTCGATGCGGTCGAGGAAGTGAATGATCGGCTGCCCGGATTGCGCAACGGCGGCATCGAAGCCGAAGAGTTCGGCGAGGACTTCATCAGCATAGACCGTGTCGGAGTCGAGGTCCCATGTGAATACCCCGGCCTCCACTATCCCCGCGGCGGTCGCGGTGGCATCAAGCTTGTCAGAGGACATAAGTACTCGCAAAGTTGAAATGTGCGGCGGACCTGTGACACAGGCAGCCGGGCGGTCATATCGCAATATTTAGGGATAGGGCAAATAAGAACGATCCTGAGAAATCTGGGATATTGTCCGATCGCCACGACGCTTCGCTTGAAAATGCTTGCCTTTTCGTCCGTCGCCGCCCGATGCATGCTCCCGGCGATCGCCGTGCGTCGCGGCCTTGCCGAACCTGCGGCAGACCCTCGTCGATGTGACGATGCCGCTGGACATGCGGCAGCCTGCGCGCTTAGGTGAAGCGAATCGCGTTAGGAAGGCCGTTCATGGCTGTCACGACTCAGCTTCTGAGACACATCAATGCCATGCGGATTTTGCGGCTGCTGCGGCGGGGGGCCGTGATGTCGCGCGCCGATATCGCGCGCGAGCTGGGGCTGACCCGCGCCACCGTCGGCAATGCGATGACGGCGCTGCTCGGGAGCGGCCTGGTAATGGAAGGCGTGACGAGCCAGGCCGGTGCTCGCGTGGGCCGCCCCGGCGTCGACGTCATGTTGGATCCTGGCGGCGCATTTTCAATCGGCGTCGAGATCGGGATGCGCAGCATCACGGTCGTGGTCATCAATCTCGTCTCCACCGTCGTTGCGCAACGCCATGACCGTATCGGCGATTTCCGCGATCCGGACCAGCTTGTCCACCGCATCCTGCAGATCGTCGAGGAATTGCGCGAGGAGGCAGGCGTGCCGGCGGACAGGATATCCGGCGTCGGTGTGGCAATTCCGGGTCTGGTCGATAGGGACGGTACCGTCGTCAACGCCCCATTCCTGGAATGGCGCCGCTTCCCGATCCGTGACAGGCTAGCGGCCGCGCTGCCACCGGACTGGTTGGTGCGCATTCAAAACGATGCTTCGGCTTTTGCCGCGGCGGAGCGGGCAGCCGGCCTGAATTTTGAATCGGAAGATCTGCTTCTCGTTCTGATGACGGAGGGCATCGGCGGAGCGCTGGTGCGCGAGGGAAAGGTTGTCGGCGGCGGGCATGGCTATGCCGGCGAGATCGGTCATACGATCGTCACCACCGGCGGCCGAACGGATACGTTCGAGATGCTGGCGGGCTTTCCGAATTTCGAAAGCGTCAGCCCTGCGGACAAGACCGTTGCGGAAGCCGTTGCGACGATTTTTGCCCGGCGCGGCGAAGAGGCGATCGCCGCGATGATCGATCTCTGGGGCGAGACGCTCGGGCTTGGCCTTGCCAATGCCGTTCATCTGTTTGATCCGCGCCAGATCGTGCTCGGCGGACCTCTGTCGAAACTCTATCCTGCGGCCGAAGCGCGTGTTGTCGAGCAGCTGGACAAGCTGCTGATCTACGGTTTTGCCCGGCCTCCCATCCGCCTTGCGGCGGCGGGTTCGGATGGTGTCGCCATCGGCGCCGCAACCTTGGTCCAGGACACCTTGTTCGACCTGCCACCCTTGGAAAACGGCTCGGATTCAAACACTTACATCGCGGTTCCGGCGTCGTGACGGAACTTTAGAAAAGCCTTTTCTTTTCCTGTTGACGTAATTAGTATTTGTCTTATACAAATACTAATTACGTAAATACGCATGGGAGGAAATGATGAGGAAACAGGCGCGCACGCTTCGTGTGGGCATTCTGGGCTGTGGCCCGATTGCCCAGTTCGCACATCTGGAATCGGTGCAGAAGTCCTCCAATGCCGTCCTTCATGCGGTTTGCGATGCCGATCGTGAATTGGCCGACCGCTTCGGCTCGTTCTATGACGCCGGCAAAATCTATTACGATTACGACGAGATGCTTGCGGATGCCGATCTCGAGGCAGTGATCATCGCCACGTCGGATGCATTTCACGTGCCGGCCGCGCTCCGAGCGCTGGCCGCGGGCAAGCATGTTCTCTGCGAGAAGCCGATCGGCATTTCTGTTGAAGAGGTCGAGGCGCTGAAGAGCGAAGTCGATCGCACCGGTCTTGTCCTGCAGATCGGTCATATGCTGCGCTTCGACCCTGGTATCGAAGCCGCACGCGATTTCATCCGCGATGAGATGGGCGAGATGCTGGCGCTCAAGGCCTGGTATTGCGACTCCACGCACCGCTATACGGTCACCGATGCGGTGCAGCCGCTGGCGCATCTCGGCAAGTCGGCGCTCAAGCCGGGCGGAGACCCGAAGGCGAACAAGCAGCGCTACTTCATGCTCGCGCATGGCAGCCATCTGGTCGACCTTGCACGGTTTCTGGCCGGCCCGATCAAATCGGTCCGCACGCGGCTTTCCGAACGCTTCGGTGCCTATTGCTGGTTCGTCGAGACGGATTTCGAAAATGGCACGCTTGGCCATCTCGACCTCACCATCGCTGTTCGCATGGATTGGTTCGAAGGCTTCCAGATCTATGGTGAGCGCGGCAGCGCCGTCGGCAAGATCTATAACCCCTGGTACTACCGCTCGAGCGAAGTCGACATTTTCCATGAGAAGACGGCGGAGACCCGCCGGGTGCTCGGCGCCGACGGTCATTTCTACCGCCGGCAGGTCGAAGGCTTTGCCGACACGGTTCTGAACGGGGCGCCGCTGCGTGGTGCCTCGATCGACGACGGCGTTGCATCGATCCGCGCCATGGTCGCGATCGCAGAGTCGGCGAAAACGGGCGAGAGCGTCGCTCTGTCCGATGTGAAGGGGCCGCTCTGATGAAGCCCGGTATCTTCGGCCGCACCTATCCGTTTCAGACTTCCGGCGAGATTTTCGCCGCCGCAAAACGGGATGGCTTCGCAGCGGTACAGTTCAACCTCTCGGGTCTCGGCCTCCCAAGCCTTCCCGCGGAACTGAACGAGGCGGCGCTCAGCGGCGTCGCCGAGGCGGCATCGGCCGCCGAGCTGGAACTGGCGGCACTTTCCGGCACCTATAACATGGCGCATCCGGACCGCGACGCGCGGCAGGCCGGTCGTCGTGGATTGGCCAATGTCATGCGCGCCGCCACGCTCATCGGTGCACCGCTGGTTACCCTTTGCACCGGGTCGCGCGATGCCAAGGACATGTGGAAAGCTCATCCGGACAATGGATCGGATGCCGCCTGGTGCGATATGCGCGAAGAACTCGACGCGGCTCTCGATCTCGCCGGTCGCTACGGATTGAAACTGGGCATCGAGCCGGAACCGGGCAACGTCGTGCGTGACGCACGTGCGGCCCGCCGTCTTCTCGGAGAAGTCGGCACCGCGCCGCTCGGGATCGTCCTCGATGCGGCCAATCTCGTCGGCACGGATCTGCCGCGTCAGTCCGAAATCATGCGCGAAGCGATCGATCTCCTCGGCAATGCGCTGGTACTGGCGCATGCGAAAGACATGGATGCCCATGAGCATGTCACCTGCCCGGGTGACGGCGCGGTCGACCTCGTCGGTTTCACGGCTCTCCTGCGCCAGGCCGGCTATGACGGTGCCCTTGTCGGTCACGGTTTCGACGCCGCCGATTCCGCGCGCGCCGGCCGCTATCTTGCGGCTCTTGTGGAAGGGGGCGTTTGATGCCCGCCGCAACCTTTATCGCCCGAGATGGTACCCGGCTCGGCTATGAAGTGGCCGGCGAGGGACGGCCGATCTTCTGGCAGCACGGCCTCGGCGCCGATCGCGGTCAGCCCGCAGAGGTTTTCCCGGAGGTCGCAGGCTGGCAGCGGATCACGCTCGAATGCCGCGGCCACGGCGTGTCCGAGACCGGCGACGAAGACAAGCTCTCGGTCGCGACTTTCAGCCAGGACATGCTCGATCTTGCGACGCACCTGGCGCTTGAGACCTATTGTATTGGGGGCATTTCGCTCGGCGCGGCCATCGCACTGCGTGTCGCCTCGCTGGCGCCGGCCGCTGTCGATGGCCTGATCCTCGCGCGCCCCGCCTGGGTGTCGGATGCAGCGCCCCCGACGCTGAAACCCTATGTCGAGGTAGCGAGCCTGTGGCAGCAGTTCGGCAAGGAAGAAGGTGCCGCGAAATTCGCCGTCTCGCAGTCGCTTGCCGATGTCCAGGCGGTATCGCCCGACAATGCGCAGTCGCTTCGCTGGTTCTTCGACCGGCCGCGTGCAGACAGCACGGTAGCACTGCTGTCGCGTATCCCACTCGACGGCCCCGGCGTCAGCCTCGAAGCGATCGGCAAGCTTAGCGTTCCGGCTTTGGTCATCGGCAATGATCGAGATTATGTCCACCCACTCGCCACGGCCAGAGAGCTCGCGGAGCTGATCCCAGGCGCAGTCTTCCGGGAGATCACGGGAAAGTCAACGAGCAAGGAGCGCTATGTGGCGGAGTTTCGCGATGCCATCGCCTCCTTCCTGGCCGGCCAGGAGGCGCGTGCATGACCGCCGACCTGCGCAATGCCAAATGCCTCGTCGCCGATATCGGCGGCACCAACGTCAAGTTCGGCTTCAACCTTTCCGGTCAGCCACAGCTCTACAGCCGCCTTTTTCCATCCGATGTGATGCGGGCAGAAGATCCGATCGAGCATCTCGCAGCGATGGTCCGCATCGTCGTCGAGGAGTCCGGCATCGCCCCTGACATGCTGGTTGCCACGGTTCCCGGTTTTCTCGACACCGACGAGGATACGGTGCTCTTCGCCGGCAACCTGCTGAAGCTCAACGGCCGCAAGCTTGCTACCGAGCTCGCCGCGCTGATCGGCTTCCCGGTCTACTTGGAACGCGACTCCGTTCTGGCGCTGATGGGCGAGACGGTGGCCGGTGCGGGTCAGGGCGGCAACGCTGTCCTCGGTATCTATTTCGGCACCGGCGTGGGCGCCGCCTTCATCCAGGACGGCCATCCCTTCCGCGGCGCCGGCTGGGCGCTGGAGATCGGCCATATTCCGTTCGGAACGGAAGGCCGCCAGCTGGAAGGGCTAATGACCGATTGCCTCGAGACCTATGTCTCGGGCCGCGCGTTGCGGGTCATCGCCGACGCCCACCAGACGCCAATCGAGACCATCTTTACGGCCGTATCGCGCGATCCCTCGACGGCGCTCGCGGCCGAAGTCAGCCGCTTCGTGCTCGATCAGGCGATGGCGGTCGGTATCGCTTCGGCGCTGTTTTCACCAGATGTGCTCGTGCTTGGCGGGGGTGTCTGCGAAATGGCCGATTTCCCGCGCAAGCAGCTGCACGACCTGATCGAAACCAAGGCGCCGTTCGAACAGACCGGACGGCCGATGGACCTTCGCTGGGCTGAACTCGGCTGGCGCGGCGTCCTGCACGGCGCGCCGAAGGCCGTGGCCGAGCATCTACGACGCCAGGAAGAGAAAAACCGAACCGCCGACGCAATGCGCGCGGTGCGCCCCTAACCGCCGAACCACTCTGGGAGGAGACGATGGCGCTACTCGAACTGAACAACATCACGAAGCACTTCGGTGCTATTCGTGCCCTGGACGGGGTCTCGTTCTCGATCGAACCCGGCGACGTCGTCGGCTTGATGGGCGACAATGGCGCGGGCAAGTCGACGCTCGTGAAAATCCTGGCCGGCAACTATGATCCGACCGGTGGCGACTATCTGATCGACGGTCAGCCGGTGCATTTCCACAAGCCGCTGGATGCCCGGCGCGCCGGCATAGAAGTCGTCTATCAGGACCTCGCCATCTGCGACAACCTCTCGGCTGCGGCCAACGTCTTCCTTGGCAGGGAGATCATGAAGGGCGTCTGGCCGTTTCGGGTGCTCGATCACAAGGCGATGCGCGAGAAGGCAGCCGAACTGTTCCGCGAACTGAAGTCCGAGACGCGCCCGCGCGATCTCGTGCAACGGATGTCGGGAGGCCAGCGCCAGGCCGTGGCGATCGCCCGCACCCGCCTCGCCGATGCGAAGGTCGTCCTGATGGACGAGCCGACGGCAGCAATCTCCGTCCGCCAGGTCGCCGAGGTTCTGGCGCTGATCAAGCGTCTGCAGGAGCGCGGTATTGCGGTCGTGCTGATTTCCCACCGCATGCCCGACGTCTTCAGCGTCTGCAACCGCGTCATCGTCATGCGGCGCGGCACGAAGGTTGCCGACAAGCGGATCGACCAGTCGTCGCCCGAAGAAATCACCGCGCTGATTACCGGCGCCAAGCACGCTGCCTGAGGAGAACCGAGATGGAAGAGATCAACAAGACAGCCATCGACGCGGCAAATCTCGATCAGGTGTTTGCGCACAGAGAGCGCGGCATCCTGTCGGCCATGCTCAGAAGCCAGGAAGTGTGGATTGCGATTGCCGTCGTGGTGATCAGCGCCGTGGCGGGCGTCATCGCCCCGAACTTCCTGTCGGGCAACAATATTTCCAACATCGCGCAGAATTTCTGCTTCACCGCGATCATCGCCATCGGCATGACGCCCGTGATCATGACCGGCGGCATCGATATTTCGGTTGGATCGACACTCGGGCTGACGGGCGTGACTCTCGGGCTGCTCCTCTCCTCCGGCGTACCATTCCCGGTCGGCGTGATTGGCGTCATCCTGGTGGGAGCTGGCGTTGGTCTGGTCAATGGGCTGTTCATTGCCTATCTGCGCCTGCCGCCATTCATCGTCACGCTGGGGATGATGAGCATCGCGCGTTCACTGACGCTCGTCGTCACCAACAATCAGGTCGTCTACGAGTTTGGCGGATCGGACGAGGCGCTGGCCGCTTTCGGCAGCGGCTCGATCCTCGGTCTGCCGAACGTTCTCTGGGCCGTCATCCTGCTTGCCGTTGCCATGCAGTTTGCACTCTCGATGACCCGCTGGGGCTGCTATGTCAGAGCCATCGGCGGCAACGAGGCCGCAGCTCGGCTGACCGGTATTCCGGTGGATCTGGTCAAGGTCTCCGTCTACGTCGCCGTCGGCGCGATCACCGGCCTCTGCGCAGTCTTTCTCGTCGGTTGGCTCGGTGCCGCCACCAACGCGCTCGGCCAGGGGCAGGAGCTGCAGGTCATTGCCGGCACGGTCATCGGCGGCGCCAATCTGCTCGGCGGCTATGGCACGGCCTCGGGCGCCGTGATCGGCTCGCTTCTCATCGAGGTCATCCGCAATGCGCTGCTGCTCGCCGGGGTGAATCCCTTCTGGCAGGGCACCTTTGTGGGCGCCTTCATCCTTTTCGCCGTCCTGCTCGAGCGGGCACGCACGGTCAAATCGTGACGATCGAGATCGTCTTCGGGGGAGGACTGTGCCGGCCGAGCAAGCATTGCATGCCATCTGTCCACGTAACTTGTATCTAACGGGAGGAATATCATGAGGAAATCTGTTCTATCGGGCGCTTCGGCTCTCGTTCTTGCCGCTGCCGCTTTGGCACCGGTCCAGGCTTCGGCCAAGACCTTCGCGGTCGTCGTCAAGACCGTCAACGACGTCTTCAGCGCCCCGATCAAGGACGGTTGCGAAAAGGCAGCCAAGGACCTTGGCGATACCTGCTATTACATCGGACCGTCAGAAGTCGATGAAGCCAAGCAGATCCAGGTGCTGAACGATGTGCTGACCAAGGGCGTCGACGGTCTCGCCGTTTCGGCGACCAATCCGAAGTCGGTCGCCAAGGTGATCGCCAAGTTCAAGGAGAAGGGGATCCCGGTCGTCACCTTCGACGGTGATCTGCTCAAGGAGAATTTCGATCTGCGTTCGGCCTTCATTGGTACGGATAATTACAAGTTCGGCGTCGAGCTCGCCAAGAAGGTCGTCGAATACAAGCCCAAGGGTGGAACCGTCTGCATCCAGTCCGGCACCGCCGGCTCGCTCAATCTCGACCTCCGTATCCAGGGCGTGCGTGACACGCTGGGCGGCGGCAGCGCCGACAAGCCGATCAAGCGCTTGGCGGGTGAGAACGGCTGGAGCGAACCGAGTGGATGCCCTGTCTACAACAACGACAACATCACCACTTCGGTCCAGCAGATCAACGACGTGCTGACCGCCAATCCGGCGCTGGATGCCTTCGTGGCCGTCGGCGGCTGGGCACAGTATGCTCCGGCAGCCTATCGCAAGGCGATCGGCCGCGTTAAGGACCGGGTTGATGCCAAGGAACTGGTGATCTCCTTCGGTGACGCCTTCGCGCCGCAGATGCCGCTGCTGAAGGACGGTCTCAGCCATTACCAGGTTGGCCAGGACCCGTATCAGATGGGCTACCAGTCGATGGTCGCGCTGAAGGCATTGAGCGATGGCAAGACGGTCGAGCCCTATATCGACACGGGTTTCGTTCTTTGCACCCCCGACATGGCCGATACCTGCGGCGAGAAGTGATGCTGAAGGCGACGCCGGCTATTGCCGGCGTCGCCGCTCTTCCGCGAGGATAGCATGGCGCAAGGATTGAAAATCGCCGTCATCGGCACGGGTGCGATCGTCGAGCGCGCGCATCTACCTGGATTGGCATCGGACGGCGACGTCGCGATCTTTCTCTGCGGCCGCAATTCCGAGCGGCTTCGCGAGCTGTCTTCACGGTTTCCGATCGAGAAGACCTTTTCCTCATTCGAGGAATGCCTGCAGTCGGTTCCGCTCGACGCCGCGATCATCGCGACGCCTAATTTTTTGCACGGCGAGGACGCGTTCAGAGCCATAAACCGCGGCCTGCCGATGCTGCTCGAAAAGCCCGTCTCCAACGACATCGCGGTGTCGCGCGAGATTGCTGCGCGCGCTGACCAGGCGGGCGTGCCCATCCATCTCAACCTGCCGCAGCCGGTGCGACCCAGCATGCAACTGGTCAAGGCGGCAATCGACGAGGGCCGCTTCGGGGAGATTCGCAGCATCGATGTTGCCATGCTCCGCAGTGCGGCCATCCCGGGCTTCGGGACATGGTTTACCCAGAAGCGGCTTTCCGGCGGCGGTGTGCTCGCGGATTACGGCCCGCACATGCTCGATCTCGCGCTCCATCTGGCCGGGGACTACCGGGCTGAACTGGTCAGTGCCAGGCTGTGGAGCGATCTCGGGCCAAAGGGGCAGGGGCTCGGCGATTGGACCGAAAACCAGGATATCGGCGATGCCGCGGCACAATTCGATGTCGAAGACAGGGCGCTGGTCCATCTCAAGACCATGACCGGCACGTTCATCACCTGCGACGTGGCCTGGGCTTATCATGGAGAAAACGAAAGCCGTGTGCGGATTGTCGGCGACCGCGGCGGATGCGAGTACCGCTCGGACACAGGCGACGGCCCGGCCCTGGTCATGCATCCGCCATCGCCGGCAGCATGCGCGGCCGATCACGACAGTCTCGATGGCCCGTGGATCCTCGTTGTTCAGCGCTGGCTCGAAAGTCTGCGGAGCGGCGGCGAGGATGACGGCCTGTCGAAGGGAATGGCCGTCGCCGAGATCATTGCGCAGGCATATGAGCGAGCCGATTGACCCCAGCGTTGGCGCCGTGCCCTCGCCCGCCTAGATCCCCGAACCGTCGAGGTTCTGTTCATCCTCGCCCTCCCAGGGCGAGGGCATCGCGCTTCGTCCGAGGTTGGCAGAAGGCATCGGCATCCAGCATTTCAGTTCCGGCTCGGCATATTCGATAATCTGTCCGGGCGAGGAATCGGAGGCACGCCAGCCTTCCGCGCCGAACTGGTCGCCGTTCGACCAGTAGGCGAGATCCACCTCTGCCGGTCCCTGCTCGGATTGACGGATCGTCACGAGTATTCGGCTGCCGTCTTTCGGTGCATTTGCCATATGGCGCCAACGGTCTGGCTCCGCCATCCTGTCTTCCTCCTGCCATGCTCCATTCCGACTGTCGCTTCGCTGCTGATGGCGGTCAACCGAAACTTTCGATGCTAGCGAACTTTCAGATATCGGACATGTTCCATATACAACTAGCCGATTGGTATGATCCCGTTGCGGCTTTCCAGCCGGTAGCGCTGGCCGGGGTAGACGATCCGGGCGCTCGATACGACGCGTTGCGCGGACCAGGTACGGCGGCGGATCGTCAGGCAAGGTTCCGTCTTCAGGATCATCAGCAGCTTGCACTCCCAGGGTAGGGGAACGGTGGCTTCGACAACATGCTCGGAGCCGCTGAGCGGGGCGATTGCCGAGAGATAGGCATTCGGCGTGATGGTCGAAAAATCCTGCTCAAGATAATCGGGGGCCATCTCCGGGTGGACATACCGGTCCTCGATCTGGACGGGGATGCCCTCTTCGCTGTGGACGATCAGCGAGTGAAAGACGGGTGCGCCGATCTCCAATCGCAGCGCATCGGCGATATCGGGCGAAGCCGAGGCTTTGGCCAGTGAAACAACGGTTGCCTCGTGCACGTGGCCGCGCTCGGCGATCTCGTCGGCGATGTTTCTGACCTCGAACAGCGCTGATACGCCCTTGCGTTCGGCGACAAAGGAGCCGACACCCTGGATGCGGATGAGTTCGCCCTCGTTGGCAAGCTCGCGCAGCGCCCGGTTGGCCGTCATCTTGCTGACGCCAAGTTCGAGGACCAGCTCGTTTTCCGATGGGACGCGGTGTTTCGGCGGCCATTCGCCGCTGTGGATGCGGTCCAGAATGATCTGCTTGACGCCGGCGTAGAGCGGTGTCGCGTCGTTTGCCGCAAGCTCTTTTTTCATTTCGCCGCTACGCTTCATTGCCTATTCCTCGGGCATGGAGAGCTCTTGCCAAAAATCTAAACTTAATTCTTGCATAACACAAATTTTTTCATATGGTACCATATACAACCTTCACCGCAACGACGAGTGAGGGCAAGCCGGCGGAGATCGGCAGGGTGACAGCAGTCAAACGAAAACTTCAGAGGAGTAAGCCAATGAAATTGCCCCATATCATCATTGCGAGCGCCGCGGTTGCGGCGACACTTTCGGCTCCAGTCCTCGCTAAGGACTGGAAGACGGCGACCATCACGCTTGAAGGCGCCTATGCGCCCTGGAACATGACTAATGCCGACGGCACGCTCGGCGGCTTCGAGCCGGAGCTTGCCAAGGTGCTGTGCGAGCGCGCCAAGATCGAATGCAAGCTCGTCGCCTCCGACTGGGACGGCATGATCCCGGCGCTGAACGCCGGCAAGTTCGACGTGATCATGGACGCCCTGTCGATCACCGAAGAGCGCAAGAAGATCATCGATTTCACAGTTCCCTATGCTGCGACGCCGGCAGCCTTCGCAACGGCCAAGGACAGCCCGCTTGCCAACGCGGCCGGCACCGGCGCCGTGATCAAGATGACCCCCGGCCAGACCGGCGTGAAGGAAATCGAAGCCCTGAAGGAAGCCTTCAAGGGCAAGACGATCGGCATCCAGGCGGCAACCGTCTATGCCAAGTTCGTCTATGACAACTTCGGCTCGATTGCCGAGGTCCGCGAGTACAAGACCGGCGCCGACCGCGATCTCGACCTGCAGAACGGCCGTATCGACCTCGGCTTCGACGATGCCGTCTATTTCAACAACGCCTTTGCCTCCGCAAACGACACACTGGCCTTCACCGGCCCGGAGATCGCCGGCTCCATCTGGGGTGAAGGCGAGGGCCTCGGCGTGCGCAAGGAAGATACCGACCTGCGCGACAAGCTCAGCGAAGCGATCAAGTCGGCGCTTGCCGATGGTACCGTCAAGACGCTCTCGATGAAGTGGTTCAAGGTCGACGTCAGCCCGCAATGATTGCCGGCGGCTGACGCCGCCGCCATGCGGCCTCCGGCGCCAGCCGGAGGTCTTCATTGCTGTCTTGCTGCCGCAACGGACGGGGGATCGGACCTATGGCAAACCTGGGACTGCTGGGCTTCGGCCAAAATGGATGGGGCGCGCTGCTTCTCGTGGCGACGTTGATGACGCTGGCCGTCACCGCGACGGCGCTTTTGATCGGGGCCGTGCTCGGCACCATGATCGCCTCGGCGAAATTGTCCGGCAACTTCCTGCTGGTCACCATCGGCAATATCTATACGACCGTCTTCCGCGGCGTTCCCGAACTGCTGATCATCTACCTGATCTATTTCGGCGGCTCGTCGGCGGTGACCGCGATCGGCCGCTCGATGGGCTACGAGGGCTTTCTCGGCCTGCCGTCCTTTGCTGCCGGAGCGCTCGCCGTCGGCATCATTTCGGGTGCCTACCAGGCCGAGGTCTATCGTGGCGCCTATCTGGCGATCTCCAGGGGAGAGCTTGAAGCCGCCTCGGCGATCGGCATGCATCGCATGATGCGGCTTCGCCGGATCATCATGCCGCAGGTTCTGCGCTTTGCCATTCCCGGGCTCGGCAACGTCTGGCAGCTGAGCCTCAAGGATTCGGCGCTGATCTCGGTGACCGGTCTTGCCGAGCTGATGCGCACCAGCCAGGTCGCGGCCGGCTCCACCCGCCAGTATTTCCTGTTCTACATCGCCGGCGGCCTGCTCTACCTGCTGCTCACCAGCCTGTCAGACCGCATCTTCAATGGCGCCGAGCGGCGCGCCAACCGCAGCCTGGCGCCGGCTGCCGTGGGGCAGGCGTGATGGATATCGAATTTCTCGCCTCCACGATGGTGACGCTGCTGAAGGCCGTTCCGACGACCCTCATGCTGTTTTCCCTGTCGATCTTCTTCGGCGGTCTGCTGGCCCTCGTCATCGTCTCCATGCGCGTCAGCGGCAATCCTGTCATGTCGGGCTTTGCCAAGGGCTACATCTTCGTGTTCCGCGGCTCGCCGCTGCTGATCCAGATGTTCCTGGTCTTCTACGGCCTCGGTCAGTTCGGCGTCATCCGCTATTCCTTCCTCTGGCCGTTCCTGCGCGAGCCGGTCGTCTGCGCCGTCCTTTCTCTGGCACTCTGTACAGCCGGATATTCGGCGGAAATCTTCCGCAGCGGCATCCGCGCCGTCTCGCCGAAGGAGATCGAGGCGGCCCGCGCCATCGGCATGTCCGGCCTCCTGATGGTCCGCCGCATCATCGCGCCGATCGCCTTTCGCCATGCGCTGCCGGCCTATTCGACCGAGATCGTGCTGATGATGAAATCGACGGCGCTGGCGAGCCTCGTGACGGTCTGGGAAGTGACGGGCGTCGCACAGCGCCTGATCTCGCAGACCTACCGCACGATGGAGGTCTTTCTCTGCGCCGCGCTGATCTATCTCATCTTGAATTTCCTCATCCTGCAGGCCATGGCCCTGCTCGAATATTCGCTCTCCAAACACCGCCGCGCCGTTCCGCCGGCACTCAAGGCTTAAGGAGCAAATCACCATGCCCGGTGTGACCCGTCTTTCCGTTCGCAACATTCGCAAGAGCTTCGGCACGCATGAGGTTCTGCGCGGTATCTCTCTGGAAGCACAGGACGGCGACGTCATCTCGCTGCTCGGCGCTTCGGGATCCGGCAAGTCGACCTTCCTGCGCTGCATCAATCTTCTGGAGACCGCCAGCGACGGCGAGATCTGGGTCGATGGCGAGCAGATCCGCATGGTGCATAAGAATGGCCGTGCCCGCCCGGCCAGCCAGAAGCAGGTCGATCATATCCGCTCGGAACTTGGCATGGTGTTCCAGAGCTTCAATCTCTGGTCCCATATGACCATCCTGCAGAACGTCATCGAAGGTCCCGTTCACGTCCTCAAGCGCCCGAGGGCCGAATGCATCGCCGAAGCTGAAGTGCTGCTGGAAAAGGTCGGTATCGCCGACAAGCGCCATGCCTATCCGGCGCATCTTTCGGGTGGCCAGCAGCAGCGCGCCGCCATCGCCCGGGCGCTTGCCATGAAACCGAAGGTCATGTTGTTCGACGAGCCGACCTCGGCCCTCGATCCGGAACTGGTCGGCGAAGTGCTGCGCGTCATGCGCGCGCTCGCCGAAGAGGGAATGACGATGCTCGTCGTCACCCATGAGATGAGCTTCGCACGAAACGTTTCCAACCGCGTGGTCTTCATGCGCGAGGGATTGGTCGAAAGCAGCGGTTCGCCGGATGATATGTTCGGCAGTGCGGCAACACCCGCTTTCCGCCAGTTCATTGGGCACTTCGGAACCGGGCAATGAGCATCGTCGTTGCAGACCGCCTTTCATGGCGGGACGTTGCCAGGGTGGGAGACGGGGATACGCTCTCCATCTCCAGGGAAGCCGAAGCGCGGCTAGCCAAAGCCAGCGCGATCGTCGAAAGCATCGTTGCGGCGGGAACCCGCGCCTATGGTATCAATACCGGCGTTGGGGCGCTTTCAGACACGGTCGTCGACCGGCAATCGCAGAGCCGTCTCTCCAGAAATATCGTTCTAAGCCACGCCTGCGGCGTCGGCCCGCTGCTGGCGGCCCTCGAAGTCCGCGCCATCATCGCCGCGCAGATCGCCAATTTCGCCCATGGACATTCGGGCGTGCGCCCGGAGATCGTCGCGACCCTGGCGGCAATGCTCGAACATGATTGCATCCCCGAAGTGCCCTCCAAGGGCTCTGCCGGTTATCTCAGCCATAACGCCCATACCGCGCTGGTGCTCATCGGCGAGGGCTATGCAACGGTCAGAGGGGAGCGAAAAACCGGACGCGAGGCGCTTGAAGTGATCGGGCTGCAGCCCTTGGTGCTGCGCGCCAAGGAAGGGCTGAGCCTCGTCAACGGAACGGCTTGCGCGACCGGCCTGCTCTCCGTCGCGCTCGGCCGGGCCGAGCGTCTGCTCTCCTGGGCGGACGCCGCCGCCGCTTTGACGCTCGAGGCCGTTGGCTGCCAGATGGCGGCTTTCGATGAGGCCGTTTTGGCGCTGCGGCCGTCCAGCGGGATTGCGAAGGTCGGCGCCGGCCTGCGGGCGCGCCTTGCCGGGAGTGCTCTGATCGCCATGGCTGCCGGCAAGCGCACGCAGGATGCACTCAGCCTGCGCGCCGTGCCGCATGCCCATGGCGCCGCCTGGGATGTCTTCGAGCAGACCGGCGCGATCGCCGATCAGGAGCTGGCTTCGGTCACCGATAATCCCGCCGTCTCCGGCACGCCGGAAAACCCTGTCGTCTCCTCCGAGGCACATGCCGTCGCTCCGGCTCTGGCCCTTGCTGCGGACAGCCTCGCGATTGCCATCGCCCAGCTTTCGTCAATGAGCGAACGCCGGACGGATCGTCTCGTCAATCCGCTGGTGAGCGGCCTGCCGGCCTTTCTCGCCAGCGACGCGGGCAGCCATTCGGGCTTCATGATCGCTCAATATACGGCCGCGGCACTGAGCAACGAGAACCGCCGCCTTGCCGCGCCCGCCGCAACGGATGGCGGCATCACCTCGGCTCTGCAGGAAGATTTTCTGGCGCATCCGACGGCAGCGGCGAACAAGCTGCTCGCGATCCTCGACAATGCCGAGCATATTCTGGCGATCGAGCTGATGGCGGCTGCGCAGGCGCATGATTTCCTGACTGCAGGCGGAACACGCGCCAAGGGGACAGAGGCAATCCATTCTGCTATCCGCTCGGTGATTGACCATTACGAAGATGACCGCCCGCTCGGCGCGGATATCGAGACGCTGAAGTCCCTGATCGCCGGACAGATGCCGCAGAATAAAGCGAGAGAAGAGAGCATGCCCGCAGATTTCGATGTTGCCATCATCGGCCTTGGTGCAATGGGCAGTGCGGCAGCCGCCTTCGCCGCCGCACGGGGCGCTAAAGTCATCGGCATCGAAGCGCATTACCCGGCGCATGCGCTCAGCTCCTCTCACGGCGACAGCCGTCTGATCCGGCTCGGCTATTTCGAGGACCCATCCTACGTGCCGCTGCTGAAGCGCGCCTATGAGAACTGGCGGGCGCTGGAGGCACGGCTCCGCGAGGAGATCCTGACCGTCACAGGTGTTCTCCAGATCGGCCGCCCCGACAGCAAGATCGTCAGCGGAACACTCTCCTCCTGCAAGATGCACGGCCTGACGCATGAGCTGCTCGACAAGGCCGAAATGGCGCGGCGCTATCCGGCATTCGCGCTCGATGACGACGAGATCGGCCTCCTCGATCCGCAGGGCGGCTATATCCGTCCGGAAGCCGCGATCATGGGCTACCTCAAGCTCGCCGCCGCCGATGGCGCCGAACTGCATTTCGGCGAGCGGGTGGAGGCGATTTCGCCTGATGCCGATGGCGTCACAGTCGTCTCGGCGAATGGCAGATATCGCGCCAGAAAGGTGATCGTCGCGACCGGAGCGTGGATTGCCGAGCTGGTTCCGGAGCTCGTGTCAAAGGCCCAGCCGATCCGTCAGGTCGTCGCCTGGTATCAGCCGGAAGATGGCTTTATCGCCCAACCGGGCCGGATGACCTGCTTTCTGCGCGACGATGGCGAAAACGGCTCCTTCTTCGGCTTCCCGGCGATCGGTGACGACGGCGTGAAGATCGGCCGCCACGCGCATTTCCGCGAGCCGATCGATCCGAGACTGCCCAATCCGCCCGTCAACGGCGCCGATACCGAGCTGCTCGACACTTTCGCTCGAAAGCGCCTTCCGAAAGTTGCCTCGCATCGCATCCGCGCCACGACCTGCCGCTACACGATGCTGCCGAGTGAGGACTTTCTCATCGATTTCGTCCCCGGCAATCGCAACGTCGTGGTGTCCTCCGCCTGCTCCGGCCACGGCTTCAAATTCACCAGCGTCATCGGCGAAATCCTTTCAGACCTCGCCCTCGACGGTGGCACCAAGCTACCGACGTCGCTCTTCTCGTTCGAACGGCATTTCCAGAGCCGATGATCCCGGAACGGCGGTAGGCCCGGCTTCGCCCGCGGCTGTCGGGCTTGCTAACCGGCCCGCAATTGCCCGGCACCGGTTCCATCCGTCCAGTCGGTCACTACCGCATTTCGCCCGCCGGATTTGGCGCGCAGCAGTGCCGCATCGGCTCTCTGCATCAGCGTGGCGGGCGGTCGCGCCTCTTCCGTCGAGGCCAAGCCGATCGAGACGGTTACGGTTCCGAGCGGCTGGCCGAGATAATTGACCGGCGCTGTCTCGATGGCGCGGCGCACGGCATCTGCGAGTGCCGATGCGCCGTCCTTGCCGATGCCGCGCATGACGACGGCGAATTCCTCGCCGCCGAAGCGATGCACCCTTCCGGCGGCTCCGACGACATCGGTCATGATCGCCGCCACCTGGCTCATCACGAAGTCGCCGGCGTCATGGCCGAACTCATCGTTGAAGCGCTTGAAGTGGTCGATGTCGATCATCATGAAGGCGGCCGGCAGGTCCGGGCCCTCGCGGCGCAGCTGATTGAGGCTCTCGTCGAGAGACCGCCTGTTGAGCAGGCCCGTCAACGGATCCTTGATCGCAAGCCTCGTCAGCCGCTCCCTGAGCTGAAGATTGGCGATCGCCAGCCCCAGGTTTTCGGCGATCAGCTCGATATAGACCCGGGCCTCGGCAAGATCCGTGCCGGCCTTCGAGCCCTCGAAATAAAGCATGCCGACAGTATCGCCATGGGCCGCTAGCGGGACACAAAGGCTGCTCTGACTGGCCTCTTCCTCAAGGTGCTGGCAGGCAACGTCACCATGCGTTTCGTCGCTCAGATGCGTGCGGCCACGGCGCAGCCCCCAGCATTCCAGCGCCACAAATCCCTGTTTCGAGCGGGCGGGGGCGCCCCAGGTCCCGGTTGCCGACAGCGCCGTTCGCCCGTCGTTCATCACGAACAGGTGGCCATGGAGCTCCGGAAATATCTGCGACGCGAAAAGCGACACGACGGGCGCGAGTTCGGACTCGTGATGGCAGGCCTGCAGCCTGTGCATCAGCTGCAGGATCAGGTCCTTGGTGTGCTGATCCTTCCGCCGTTCGGCATCGAGGCGATCGCGTTCCAGGCCGTTGTCGCGGAAAATCTGGATGGCTTCGTTCATGTCGCCGATCTCGTCCCGGCGGCCGTCCGTCAGGACCTCGACGTCGTAATCCTGTCTTGCCAGCCGCCGCACGATGCCGCTCATCTGCAGGAGCGGGCGGGCGACACGCCGCTTCAGCACGAAATAGAGAACGCTGAGGAACATCAGTGCCGTCAACAGCAGAAGCGACTTGGCGATGTCGCCCCAGAGGTCTGCCTTGGCCTTGGCCTCGACAAGCGCGTCCTGGGTCCGGGTTGCCACGAGATCGGCGAAATGCGCGACGCTGGCAATCAGGTTGCTCTCGGCATCCTCGTGCTCCGGTGCGAAGAGGGCGGCGCGCGCCTTCTCGGCGGCGCCTGCGGCGAAGTCCTTCACTGCCTGTTCTTCGATCGCATCGAGAATTTCGGCGTCCGCCTCGATGCTGCGTAGGCCCGCAACCTCCTGCGGCGTGAGATCCGCAGCGTCGAGGGCCTTGACGGTTTTCTCCCGGGCGCGCTCGTCGACATCGGCAGCCTGAAAGGCTCTGAGATAGCGCTCCTCGCCCTTCATCACGTAAAGCCGGGCGTCTTCCGTGGTCTGCTCGGCTGCACGCGACAGCTGTTCGACCGTCTCATCGAGCGTCCACGCGGCTTCGGCAGCCTCACGTTCCCGGTCGGCGCTCTGCGCGGCGATGATAAAGGCGCCACCGGACAGAAGCGTCAGAGCAACGGTGATGGCGTAGGCCCAGTTGGTGATCGTGCTTATCCGCATCGTCGTGTCCGCGGTAGATCCATCATATACTTAAGCTATTGCTTATTATCTCATGGATAACACCGGCAGATAAATACCGGCTTAACAGACAGCCTAGGCGTGTGTCGGAGGCTCCGCGCTGCCGGAAGGCCTGTACCACTGTCGCAAGGTCCTTGGCTCTTGCTTTTCCAGGGTCAGGAGACCCTTGTCCTCGGCGAGGTCATCGATCTCCCGTAGAACGAGCGCGTGTTCGATCCCCAGGCGATTGGCAAATGTGCGGGAGTCGGATGCTATCCCAAGCGCGCAGGCGGCGAGGATAGCAGCCTGGATCGGCGTCAGGGCGGGATCCTTTTCAAGCACCGACGAAATCCGGGCCATCAGGAGGTCAGCGTGATCTATGTTTTCGGTCATGCCCGTTGACTGCGGAAGGAAACCATCACCGATTTCGAGGTCGGCGTATCGCTTTCGTGGCCTGCGCTTCCCAGCGGCACCAGAACGTTAAGCTCCGGATAGTAGCCTGCAACGCTGCCGCGCGGGATGTCATAGGGAACGAACCGGAAGTCGCTGGCGACCCGTTCGATGCCGTCACCAAATTCGCCGACGACGTCGGCGCGGTCTCCGGCTTTCGCCTCGAGTTCATCGAGGTCGCGCGGATTGATGAAGATCACTTTCCGCTCTCCATAGACGCCGCGGTAGCGGTCATCCAGGCCGTAGACCGTGGTGTTGTACTGGTCGTGCGACCGGAAGGTCTGCAGGGCAAACCGGCCGCTGCCCTTGCGTGCGCGCTGATGCACCGTCTCCGCCGGCAGAGATACGGACGAGAAATTGGCCTTGCTGGTCGGCGTGTTCCACTGGCGATGTGCGGCATCGTTGCGCAGATGGAAGCCGCGCGGTTTGCGCAGCCGCTCATTATACCGTTCGAAGCCCGGAATGGTCGCTTCGATATGATCGCGGATCAGGTCGTAGTTGCTGGCAAGCCGCCGCCAATCGACCTTGCCCGAGCCGACCGTCGCTGCGGCAATCCCGGCAATGATGCCGACCTCCGAGAGAAGATTGACCGATGCCGGCCGCTTGATGCCTGCCGAGCCATGCACCATGCTCATTGAATCCTCGACGCTGACAAGCTGCGATTTGCCGTCGCCATTGCGGTCGATTTCTGTGCGCCCGAGGCATGGCAGAATAAAGGAAACTTTGCCCGGCATGAGGTGGGAATGGTTGGGCTTGGTGGCGATGTGAACCGTCAGGTCCAGATTGCGGAGCGCCTGCTCGACCAGGGCGCTGTCGGGCGTTGCACGCGCGAAATTGCCGCCGAGACCGATGAAGGCCCTGGCCGTGCCGTCAAGCATGGCGCCGATCGCGGCCAGCACGTTGTGGCCGTGCGTCCGTGGTGCCTCGAAGCCGAATTCGCGCTCCAGCGCATCGAGGAAATCGTCCGAGGGCTTCTCGTTGATGCCGACAGTGCGATCTCCCTGGACATTGGAATGGCCGCGTACCGGGCAGAGACCGGCGCCCGGCCGGCCGATATTGCCGCGCAGGAACATGAAATTGGCGATCTCGCGAATCGTCGCCACCGAATGAATATGTTGGGTGACGCCCATCGCCCAGGTGCAAATGACGTTTTCAGCGTTGAGATAGACACGCGCCGCCTGCTCGATCTGGGCCTGCGTGAGCCCGGATTGGTCCTCGATCTCTTCCCATTTCGTCGCGTCGACCGCAAGGCGATAGGCGGCGAAGTCGTTGCAATGCTTGGCAAGAAAGTCATGGTCGAGCACGCTCGGCAATCCGCGGGCGATCGCGGCGTCGTCGGCGGCGAAGACGGCTTTGCTCATGCCGCGCACGGCCGCCATGTCACCGCCGAGATTGGGCTGGAAGTAGTGGCTGGCAATGTCCGTGGCGCCACCGCGCAACATCTCGATCTTGCTTTGCGGATCGGCAAAACGCTCGAGCCCGCGCTCGCGTACCGGATTGAACACCACGATTTCGGCGCCGCGAATGGCGGCCCGCCTGAGATCGCCGAGCATGCGCGGATGATTGGTACCGGGATTCTGGCCGATGACGAAGATGGCGTCGGCCTTATCGAAATCCTCTAGGAGCACCGTGCCCTTGCCCACGCCGATCGCCTGCTTCAGACCGACGCCGCTCGCCTCGTGGCACATGTTCGAGCAGTCGGGAAAGTTATTTGTTCCGTAGACGCGGACGAACAGCTGATACAGATAGGCTGCCTCGTTGCTGGCCCGCCCGGACGTATAGAATTCAGCCCTGTCAGGGCTGTCGAGATTCCGCAGAATTGTACCGATTTCCGAAAAGGCATCGGCCCACGTGATCTCTTCGTAGCGGTCAGTCGCCGGATCGTAGCGCATGGGATCGGTCAGCCGGCCATGCTGCTCAAGCTCGTAATCGGACAGAAGACGCAGATCCGCGACCCGGTTCTCGGCGAAGAATGTCGGCGTCGCCCGCTTTTCCGTGGCCTCCCAGGCAACCGCCTTGACGCCGTTCTCGCAGAATTCGAAGGACGACCCGTGCGCCGGATCGCCCCAGGCGCATCCCGGGCAATCGAAGCCGTCGGGCTGATTGGCGGCAAGCATCACCCTGGCGCCGGCGAGCGGCGATCCACTCTCCAAAAGACGTTTGCCGCATGATTTGAGAGCGCCCCATCCGCCGGCGGCGGACGATTTCTTGCCAATGAATTCCGTGGTCATGGAGCAAATGTCAGATGACGACGAAATTGGTCAATAATGCTGTCGCAATGGGGCGATAGGGGTTTCCTATCGAGAGGATCCGGCCGCGCCGCAATCAACTCACTTTGATGGCCAGCGGTTTGGCGAATGCAGTCCACTCTTGCGGCCGGCCAAGATGATAGCCCTGGACGAGATCGACCCCGAGCTGGTTGAGCGCCGCAAGTTCGGCTTCCGTCTCGACGCCTTCGCCGACGACGAGGCTGCCGGTATGATGGGCGAAGGTGACCAGCGCATGGGCCAGCGCGTGTTTCGTGCTGTCGGCTTCGATGCCCTTGGTCAGGCTGATATCGAACTTGATGATATCAGGGCGGATGTTGAGCACATGGCGCATGCTGGCATATCCGGAGCCGGCATCATCGACGGCGATGCGCACGCCGCGCTGGCGCAGGGGTGTCAGGGCAGCGGTGAGATGGTGATAGTCATGGATCTGCTCGTGCTCGGTCAGCTCGAGGATGATCCGATCGGCCGGCAATGACCCCAACAGCGGGTCGAGGCTGGTCTCCACAACCGTTGCCGCAGAGATGTTCAGCGCAAGCGCCACACTGCCGTCTCCAATCAGCCTGAAGGCGTCGATGGCATTTTCGATCGCCTGACGCTCGATGCGCGAACGCAGACCGACATCCGCAGCCTCGGCAATCCATTTGTCCGGAGAACGCCGCGGCTCGCTGCCGAAGCGGGCGAGGGCCTCGAGACCGAAGACATTGCCGTCGGTGAGCGAAACGATCGGCTGGAAGACCATGGCCGGCTCCCGCCGCGCCAGCGCTTCCGTTATTCTCAGGAGGCGCTCGGAAAAATCGAGATTGAAGCGCACTTCGTCGTCGAGCTGCCCGCAGATCAGTTCGGCAAAGGCATTCATGATCTCCATGTCGCGGTCGTTGAGGGTCGGGTCCGCGTGGCGGGAGAAGCAGCAGAGCGTTCCATAGACGCTGCCGTCGCCGAGAGTCAGCGGCACGCTGATATGCGATCCGATCGGCAGAGCATGCGTCGCCTCGATGGCAAGCGCTTCCGGACATTTCGACGTGTCCGGTATGAGCCGTGGCAGCAGACCCTTGACCACCTTCAGGCAGTAGCCGTCATCGAGCGCCATGAGATCGCCGGCCTGGACGGCTGCAGGATAGGCAGCACTGTCTACATTGCGGAGCAGACGGTGTTCGGCCATGAAGCGCGATACGAAGGCCACATCCATCTTGAGATGCCTGCGCAACGTTTTCAGGGCCCGGTCGATCGTCGCGAGCGCGCCACCCTGACGAAGGGTCTCGTCGTAATCATACTGATGTGCCTGAAGAAGCTGCGGTATAGCCATGCGTGATCCTCTGCTCGCAGGCGCAACTTTCACGCTTATTCTTAAATACTCATTTAACGTCCGATCGTTTGTTCTAGACCGTACAAGCAAAAAGTTTCACTGGGCGGCGAGAAATGCGAACGATGGCGCCCGCTCGTAAAAGATGAACCCGATGAACAGGGTAAGTATGACGATCGTCGTGAAGATTGCCGGTGAGCTAGATTTGATCATCACCCCAGTCCGATTCTCTTTCGGTATCGCCGGCCATGCCCCTGAGTTCAGTGGCGCTGAGCGCGATCAAAGCTTCGTACTGATCTCCAATAACCCTGCAGAACTGTTTCCGGATAGCGAAATCGCCTGACGTCGCGAGGCTTTCCATGGTTTCGATCGTCTTGTGAATATGATCTCGGATACCGGCTTGCTCTGACATTCCGAAGGCCCTTTACACGCAGGCGTACACATAGAGGGAGCATGCTGCTCCATATTGCCCTGTGTCATACTGCGCCAGGTCCAGGCCGTTAGCATCCTATCTTTTCGGCTTAAACCTGCACGGTTCGGGCGTCATGTCACGCCTCGCCCGTTGCCACCCGGTGGCGGCCGAGAGGAAGCATGATCGGCCGGCCGGATGTCGGGTCGGTGATGATGCGACTGTCGAGGCCGAAGACCTGCCTCACCGTCTCCGCAGTCAGCACCTCCTCCGGCGGGCCGGAAACATGGACGCGGCCGCCGGTCATGGCCACCAGATGATCGGCGTAGCGGGCTGCCAGGTTGAGGTCGTGAAGGACCATGACGACGGTCGTGCCGCGCGTCTGGTTGAGATCGGTGAGGAGATCGAGAACTTCGATCTGGTGGCTGACGTCGAGAAATGTCGTCGGTTCGTCTAGCAGCAGGATCTCGGTGTCCTGTGCCAGCGCCATGGCGATCCAGACGCGTTGGCGCTGACCACCGGACAGCTCATCGACTGGCCGATCGGCGAGGTCGGTGATCCTGGTTGCGGCCAGCGCCGTGTCCACCGCTTCGTCGTCTCTGCGGCTCCAGCGGGAAAACAAGGTCTGGTGCGGGTGTCTGCCACGGCTGACAAGGTCGGCCACGGTGATGCCTTCGGGGGCAATGGGGGATTGGGGAAGCAGGCCAAGGACGCGTGCCAGCTCCTTCGGCGGCGTCTTGTGAATCGATTTCCCATCCAGAAGAACCTCGCCTTTCCCCGGCGAAAGAAGCCGGGACATGGCTCTCAGAAGCGTGGACTTGCCGCAGGCGTTGGCGCCGACGATGACGGTGATCTTGCCCGGCGGCACGGCCAGATCGAGCCCGTGCAGGATCTCGGTTTCGCCGTAGCCGGCCGAAATGCGGTTGGCTGCCAGGGTATGAACGGTCACAGTGAACCTCCGGTCCGGTTTACACGGACGATCAGGAAAATCAGGTAGGGCGCGCCGAGCGCGCCGGTCACCACGCCGACCGGATAGCGGCTCGGCAACAGGAATTGGCCGACATAATCGCCGCCCAGCACGAGAAGCGCGCCGATCAGCGCGGACGGAATGAGCAGCGATCCGCCATTTCCGATCAGCCGTGCTGCGATCGGCCCGGACAAGAAGGCGACGAAGGCGATCGGGCCGGTGACGGCGGTCGCCGAGGCGATGACGCCGACAGCGCCGATGATGATCATGATCCGCGTTATGCCAACCCGCACGCCGAGAGCGGCGGCCATGTCTTCGCCAAGCCGCAATGCCTCAAGATCTTTCGTGCGGCTGACAAGCAGGCCGCCGAAGACCGCGAGCGCCAGCAGCAGCGGCAGCACCTGTCCCATCTGCGCGCCGTTGACGCTGCCGGTCAGCCAGCGCATCGCCTCCTGAAGGTTCCAGGCCGGTGCCTGCGACAGGACATAGGCGATGATGCTTTCCAGCATGGCCGATACCGCGATCCCGACCAGGATCAGCCGCGTGCCGGCCACGCCGTTTCGCGACGACAGGCCGTAGACCAGAAGGGCGACGCCGAGACCCGCTGCGACAGCGAGAACCGAAACGGATGTCCCGTGGATTCCGAGCACGATGATCGCGAAGACCGCGGCAGCGCTGGCACCCGAACTGATGCCGATGATGTCGGGGCTGGCGAGCGGGTTGCGCAGCATGATCTGGAAGGCGACGCCGCCGAGCCCGAAACTGCAGCCTGCAAGAAAAGCAAGCAGCGCGCGCGGCAGCCGCAATTGGCCGACGGTAAAGCTCGCGCCCGGGACGGTTTCACCGAGCAGGACACGGATGACATCGGTGGGCGGGGTTGCCGATTGGCCGACCGAAAGCGCCAGGAAGAAGATCGCCGCGACCATGACGCTGAGCAGCGCAACGACCGACAGATATCTGCGTCTGCGGTTGCAGCGGCTTTCGACGATGCGTTCGAGCGAGGTCGAGAGAGCGGTCATAGTTCGCGTACCCTCTGGCGCCGGACAATCCAGATGAAGAACGGCGCACCGATCAACGCCGTGACAATGCCGACATCGAGTTCTGCCGGGCGCGCCGCGATGCGACCGACGACATCGGCGGCCAGCAGCAGGCAGGCGCCCGAGATCGCCGAAAATGGCAAGAGCCAGCGGTGATCGACGCCGATCAGCAGCCGGCAGAGATGCGGCACGATCAGCCCGAGAAAGCCGATCGGTCCGCAGACGGCTGTCGTGGCGCCGCAGAGCAGGATCGCGCCGAGTGCGGCCACGGCGCGGGCGATCGCCACGCGCTCGCCGAGCCCCGCCGCCAGGTCGTCGCCGAGGGCCAGCGAATTCAGCTTTCGTGCCGAAAGCAGGCTGATCGCAAAGCCCGCGGCGAGAAAGGGCAGAACCGGCAGGATGCGTTCGAAGGTCGCGCCGCCGACGCCACCGATCTGCCATGAGCGAATGCCGCCGGCGATATCGGCGCGGGGCAGGACGACGGCGATCACCAGCGAGGAAAAGGCAACGGATGTGGCGGCGCCCGCCAGCGCCAGCTTCATCGGCGTTGCACCGCCGCGGCCAAGCGAACCGATCGTGTAGACGAAGACTGCCGAGACGCCCGCGCCAAAGATTGCCGTCCAGATATAGGCCTGCGCCGAGGCGATATCGAACCAGGCGACGCCGACGACCACCGCGAGCGAGGCGCCCATATTGACGCCGAGAATGCCGGGATCGGCAAGCGGATTGCGGGTGACGCCTTGCATGACCGCGCCCGCGAGGCCGAGAGCGCCACCTGCCAGCAGCGCCAGCAGCGTGCGCGGAATGCGGACGGCGACCGCCGCCTCGCCGATACCGTCGATCCGCCCAGCGAGCGCTGCCGATATGTCCGCCCAGGCGACATCGCGCGTGCCTGTGGTGACGGACATCATCACGAGCAGGCCGAGCGCCAGCAGGAGCCAGATGAGCCAGATGCTTCGCGCACGGTTCGATCGCGCTGCGGCGGGGCGACGCGCCAATGTCTCGACTACGGTCTTCATTGCGTTTTTCTGGCCGCCTCGGCGAGCAGGGCGACGTAATCCTTCAGCACCCAGGAGATCGAAAGCGGCGTCGGATTTGCCGCCGTTCCCACGGGATTGCGGCCAAGCATGACGAGCGCGCCCTTCGATACCGCCGGCATCCGGGTCATCAGCGGGTTCTTTTCCAGGGCGTCGAGCAGATCGTTGCCGCCGTAAGTGACGACGATATCGACGTCGTCGAAGGCATCGATACGTTCGGCGCTGATCGAACCGGAGAACTTGCCGGGCGCCGAAGCCTCGGTGACGCTGATCGGCGACTTGAGGCCGAGGTCGGCGAAGAATTTCACCCGGGTATCGTTGGTCGTGTAGAAATTGACGATGCTGAGGTCGGAGGCGCTGAGGTGGGTGATGAACATCGCCGACTTGTCCTTGAGCTCGGGATGTCCTGCGACCGTTGCGGCGATCTCTCCCTCAATCGTCTTGATCAGTGCCTTGCCTTCCGCCGCCATGCCCATTCCGGCGCTGTTCATGCGGATCATCTGGCGCCAGTCGGTCGACCAGGCAGCATCAGGATAAGCGACAACGGGGGCGATCTGGCTCAGCGTGTCGTAATCGGACTGGCTGAGGCCGGAATAGGAGGCGAGGATCACGTCTGGCCTGGTCGCGGCGACGGCTTCGAAATCGATACCATCGCCTTCGTCGAACAAAACAGGCGTCTCGGCATGCAGCTGCTTCAGCCGCTCCGCAACCCAGGGCAGGAGCCCGTCGCCATCATCGTCGCCGAAATTCGCCCTGGCAAAGCCAACCGGGACGACACCGAGCGCCAGCGGCACCTCGTGGTTTGCCCAAGCCACGGTGGCGATCCGCTCGGGCTTTTTGGCGATGACTGTCGTGCCGAAGGCATGCTTGATGCTAATCGGATAGCCGATCCCGTCCTGTGCGAGAACGCTGCCGGATCTCATCATGCAAAGGGCAACGACGGCCACTTTCAGGGCTGAAAACAGAAACCGGACCATCACCTACACTCCACGTCACTATAAATAAGTGGACTCCCAGTTTCAGGTTAATGGGCGAGCGTCAACGGTGCTGCGGACCGAGGCGGAGTTGAAGCGTGAGATTTCCATGGAATCCTACAAAACCTCAGAATTTTACAATACTGGACAATCTTGCTCAAGTTAGTAGCTGTCCCGGTCGCCCGTCTCCCACGAGGCGCCGCCATGACGAAATCAGTTTCTGGAACGTGACTATGGATATCGCAAGAACAGGCCGCCGCTCTTCTCCGAACCTTCTGCGCTGGCGCAGTGCGCTTCTTGGCTGCACGGCGATCGCCGCCCTCTCGCCGGCCGGTTCGTTCGCGCAGGATGCCGGGAATGGCGGTTCGTCGACCGTGCTGGCGCCGATCGTCGTCGAGGGCGGCAGCGGCTCTGCCGGCAAGCTGGATACGAGCGAAGACTCAAAGTCGATCGTCGCGACCGAAACGACCGCTGTCGGCAAGATGCCGAGCGATGTGCTGACGACCCCGGCTTCGGTTTCGGTCATCACCTCGAAGGAAATCCAGGAGCGCGGCGCCGAGAGCGTCGAGCAGGTCGTGCAATATACCGCGGGCGTGGTCACCGATTATTACGGCTCGGACGACCGCTACGACTATTTCAAGATCCGCGGCTTCAGCCCCTTCACCTATCGCGACGGCCTGGCGATCGGGCGCAGCTGGGGCGGGGTTCTTGAAGAGCCCTACGCGTTCGACCGCGTCGAGGTGCTGAAAGGCGCAAATTCCACGGGCTTCGGCGTTTCCGATCCTGGCGGGTCGGTGAATTACGTGACGAAGCTGCCGAAAAGCGAGCGCTTCGGCGAGGTCTATGCAACAGGCGGCTCCTTCGATCACAAGGAAACCGGCTTCGATTTCGGTGACAACATCACCGCTGACGATACCCTGTCCTACCGCCTGACCGGCAAGCTGCAGCGCTCGGACGCCGAGTATGATTTCTCGCAGAATGACGAGAACTTCATCATGGGTGGGCTGACATGGCGGCCGACGGATATGACCAGTCTCTCCTTCGTCTACGATCATCTGGACAGGGACGGCACGCCCAGCAGCGGCGGGCATCCCCGGTTCACCGACCTCGATCGCGATTCCTTCTTCGGAGAGCCGGACTCCAATTACAATACGGTGAACCGGAACACCTACAGCCTGATCTTCGATCATGATTTCGGAAACGGCCTGACCTTCAATTCAAGCGCCCGCTACAGCAAGACCAATACCGGGTTTGGCTATGCCTATATCTGGGATGCGCTTGGCGCCAGCGATCCGGCGGATACGATGATCGACCGGTCCTATTTTGGCAGCCGGAAGGCGACGGAGCAGTTCATCGTCGATGCGCATCTGCTCTACGAGGCGAGTTTCGAGGATGTCGAGAGCCGCACGCTTTTCGGAGCGGAGTTCAACAAGCTCGATTCGGACAACCAGAGCTTCTACGCAGCTGCTCCGGATATCGACTGGACGAACCCGATCTATTCCGGCGCTCCCGTCGGTCTCGCGCCCTACAGCTCGGTGGCGGCCAATCAGACGACGAAGGCGATCTACCTGCAGGAAGATCTGACATTCTTCGACAGGCTGACCGTGAGCGTCGGCCTCCGCAACGATTGGTTCGATCTCAAGGAGACCGGCACCTCGAATGGCGAGGCCGATATCAGCGACTTCAGCAAGCGCCTGGGGCTGAGCTACAAGATCACCGACGAGCTGGCGGCCTTTGCGAGCTACGCCGAATCCGTCGCGCCCCCGAGCGCCGGTGTCGAGCCGACGACGGGCAAGCAGTATGAAGTCGGCATCAAATATCGGCCGGACGCCTTTCCCGCGCTGTTCACCGCCTCGGTCTACGACCTGACCATGGGCAACATCACGACCTATGAGGCCCCGACCTATCTTCCCGCGACCATCGACAAGGTTCGCCATCGCGGCGTCGATCTTGAGGCCAAGGTTGAGGTGACGAACAATATCAACGTCATCGCCGCCTACGGCTACATCGACTCCAAGATCGATGAACCCGGCAATCCGAACGGATATAACGGCAAGCGCTTCGCACAGGTGCCGGAACACATGGCGTCCATCTGGGGCAGCTATACCCTGCCGGGCAATGGACCCCGCGGCGATATGACCTTCGGGCTCGGCGCCCGCTACATCGGGCCCTACTATTTCGACAATGCCAATACCCGCAAGTCGGACGGTGCCGTCGTCTTCGATGCCGCCTTCACCTACAAGATCCTGGAAAACACCACCTTCCAGGTCAACGCCAGCAACATCTTCGACGAGAAGCATATCGCGAACGACGACGGCGGTGCCTATTACTACAATCCGGGACGCACCATCATGGCGACGCTGCGCCAGACCTGGTGAAGGGCATAGTGCCTAAACGCCCGCCTCATCCTGCGGGGCGGTGCAAACGACGGATCAGCGCGGCTGCCTGATCCGCCGCCATGCCGCCGGTGTCTCGCCGGCGATCTGGCGGAAGACCTTTGTGAAATGCGCTTGATCGGAAAACCCCAGCTGGTTTGCGACACCGGCGACCGTCAGGCCACCGTCATCGAGCATCGCCTTGGCGAGCTCGATGCGCTTGCCGAGCTGCCATTGCAGCGGTGTCTTGCCCGTCGTCTGCTTGAAGACGTTGGCAAACCAGCTTTCCGACAACCCCACCGTCGCGGCCATGTCGGCAATCGACATCCGGTAGTCGCCGACGGCCTCCATGCGGGTGTTGAGCTTGTTCATCTGCGCCTGGGTCAGGCGGCCGTTGTTCTTGGCGGGTTCCTGCCCCGGAATATCGAGAAGACCGGCAAAGATGCTGCCTGCGAGGCTTTCCGCATAAACCGCGTGCTTCGATGGCTTGGAAATTTCGTCCACCAGCAGGCCGGCCAGCGTGTTGATGGCCGAAATGTCCTGAATTTCGGCCGGGCGCTTCAGAGCTGCCTGTGCCGCCGAGGCGCCGACCGAAGGTGCCAGGAACTTCAAGAGCCGATCCTTGTGGATGTGCAGGTTGAGATGCGAGAACCGGTGGCAGGACCGGCTGCTCGTCCACATCGGAACACCCGCCGGAACATAGACCGCCCGGGCCATCGGCCGTGCGTCCTGAGCGAAGTTATGGTTCCGGTTCGAAATCTGAACCTGGGTCGAGACGTCGTTGAAGAACACCATCAGCCGGGGATCGTCCGCCAGGTAATAGCCGTTGGCTCCGGCTTCGCTTTCAGCTTCCCAGAAGACGCTCACTAGGCCGTCGAGCTGGCGCCATTTAACCGGGGCGACAACCCGAATTCCTTCGGTGTGCCACGTCATTGAATGCCAGAAGACCAAGGTTGGCTCCGTTCTATTCGAACGCGGGTGTGCAGCCACATCCCGATCCTGGGTGCAACATGCGGCGGGGCTATAATATGACGCTATTAGTCATGTTTTAGGCGGCTGGCAAGCGCACGCCGGTGGCACCCATCACGCGGCCTCACGGTTTTTTCAACGCGTGAAGCCGGAAAAGCTGACGGGAAGCCGTTCTACCGGTTGCCAAAAAACCACAATTGCCCCACCTAGATGCGCAGTCGTACATAAAACCGGACTCAACGCTGAATGCGCATTTCATACCTTTTCGCCGCTGCCGCTCTTGCCTTTGTGCAGCCCGCCCATGCCGAGGTCGCGCCAACGCCGGCTCTGGCGCCGCAGCAGGTGCAGGGTCAGGCCGCCCTGTTGAGCGCGCAGTTTCTTGAGAGGTTCGGCTATCGGCCGGTCAAGCTCGACGACGCGTTGTCCGAGAAGATCATGGATCGCTTCGTCAAGGGGCTCGATCCGGATCGGATGCTCTTCCTGCAGGCCGATATCGACAAGTTCATGGCGGATCGCACCGCGATCGACGATGCCATCGCCAAGCAGGATCTGACGATTCCCTTCGCCATCTTCAATACCTACGAGCAGCGGGTTGCCGGGCGCATGGACTATGCGCGCAGCCTGTTGAAGAAGGGCTTCGATTTTTCCGCCAAGGAAGACTACGCCGCGCTGCGCGACAATGCGCCCTGGGCGCAGTCGGAGGCAGACAGCAACGAGCTATGGCGCAAGCGCGTCAAGAGCGACTGGCTTCGCCTGAAGCTCGGCGGCAGGGACGACGCCTCGATCCGCGAAACGCTCGACAAGCGCTACAAGAACACGCTCGACCGCGCCTACAAATATAAGAGCGAAGACGTCTTCCAGTCCTTCATGGACGCCTATGCCACTGCCATCGACCCGCATACCGATTATTTCGGTGCGCAGGCATCCGCTGATTTCAACATCTCGATGCGGCTGTCGCTGTTCGGCATCGGCGCCGTCCTGCAGGAGCGCGACGACTATACGACGATCCGCGAACTGGTACCCGGCGGACCGGCGCAGCTTTCCGGCAAGCTTGCGGTCGGCGACCGCATCACCGGTGTCGGCGAGGGCAAGAACGGACCGATCAAGGAGGTCGTGGGCACGCGCCTCGACGAAGTCGTGCAGATGATCCGCGGCAAGAAGGGTTCTGTGGTCCGACTGGACATCCTGCCGGCGGACGCGGGTGCCGACGCGGCGCACCGCGTCGTCAACCTGATCCGAGACAAGATCAGCCTCGACAAGCAGGCGGCAAGCAAGACGATTCTATCCGTCAAGAACGGCGATGAGAGCCGCAAGGTCGGCGTCATCACGCTGCCTGCCTTCTACGAGGATTTCGAAGCGCGCCGCAAGGGCGACAAGGATTACCGCAGCGCCAGCCGCGATGTCGCCAAGCTTCTCGGCGAGCTGAAGGCCGAGAAGGTCGACAGCGTGCTGATCGACCTGCGCAACAACGGTGGCGGCTCGCTGGAAGAGGCGATCGACCTGACCGGCCTGTTCACCGGCAACGGTCCGGTCGTCCAGCAGCGCGACAGCGATGGCAAGGTCGATGTGCGGGATGCGGATATCCGCAAGCCGCTCTGGACCGGTCCGGTCGCCGTGTTGATCAATCGCGGTTCGGCATCCGCTTCGGAGATCTTTGCCGCTGCGATCCAGGATTATGGCCGCGGCCTGATCATCGGCGAACCGAGCTTCGGCAAGGGCACCGTCCAGACCGTCGTCGATCTTGACCAGATGGCCGGCAACAAGGAGCCCGAGTTCGGCGAGCTGAAGGTCACGGTTGCGCAGTTCTTCCGTGTCGACGGCGGCACGACGCAGCTGCGCGGTGTCACGCCCGATATCGTCATGCCTGGCTTCTTCGATCCGGCAACCTTCGGCGAGACGAGCTATGACAACGCGCTGCCCTGGGCCCAGATCAAGCCGGCGCGATACACGCAGGACAAGTCGCTTGCATCGTCGCTCCCCGAGCTCCAGAGCCGCCACGATGAGCGGGTCAAAAACGACCCGGATTTCCAGCGCATGCTCGAGGACATTGCCGATCTCAAGGCGCAACGCGAAAAGGGCACTGTGTCGCTCAACGAAGCCGAGCGGCGCAAGGAAAGGGCCGAACAGGAGAAGCGGCTCAAGGATCGCGCTGCCCTTGGCGGCGGCGACGATGCGTCGGCCGATGACGGCCTGCAATCGAACGAACGCAGCCTGACGGCCGACCTCGCCATCGAAAAGGCTCGCAAGAATGCCAAGGACGTCCTGCTCAACGAGGCCGCGGCCATTCTGGCAGACGACGCCGATCTGCAGTCGAAGGGGAAGTGATCTTCGCCGGCCGCGCCGCAACCTGGGGCGCGGCCTTCGCCTTCGCGAGATGGCGAAAGTAGGAATTCATTAACCACACTTGGATACTAGTCGTTAACAGTTCCGCCGATGCACGGGCGGGCCCGCTAGCGCAGCCGATCCAAGATGAAACCATTGCTTCCGGCAGTCTCACGCCATCTAGGCCTATTCACGGCGCTGGTTTCCGCCGTGCTGCCGGTTAGCGCCTCTGCCCAGTCGGCATGGACCGGCGCTTCGGACAACGAGTTCAGCACCGGTGCCAACTGGACACCGTCTGCGCCGGGTACCGGCGATGCGGCGACCGTTGATACGGGATCGCCACAGGTCACCAACAGCACGACGGTCGGCCGGCTGCAGGTCGGCGGCGGCAATGTCACGATCACCAACACCGGCAACCTAACCGCCACGGACGGGACAGCGATCAATTCGGGCAGCGTCAGCATCAACGCGGGCGGCGTCCTGAATTCCAACGTCGACCTGAACGGCGAGCCTCTCCGTCGACGGTGCGCTCACCGGACGGCTGAAGCTCAACAAAGGCAATGTCACCGTCAACGGATCGCTCGGCAGCGGCATCGTCGGCGCCAGGACGTCGCTTTCGAACAATGGCGTGACAGGCGACGTTAACGTTTCCTCGGGCGGAACCTTCGTCAACAATACGGGCGCAACGGCCGCCGCAGTGACCAATGCCGGCACGGCCTCGAATGCCGGCACGATCGGCAGCCTGACGAATGCGGCAGGCAATTTCACCAACAACACGGGCGGTAGGATCACCGGCAAGACGATGGTCGCGGGTGGCACGGTGACCAACAATTTCGTCATCACCGATGCCGATGTCTCCGCCGTCGCAGCTTTCGTCAACAACAATGGTGCGACGGCAGGCGCGGTCCGCAATGTAGGGACGGTGACCAATGCAGGGACGATCGCCGCGGTCCGCAACGAGGGCGGCACCTTCACCAACAATTTCGGCGGCCGCATCACCGGCTCAACCGTTGTCACGGGCGGCACGTTCACGAACAATGCGACCGTCAACGGCGTCGATATCGGCACCGGGGGTACCTTCACCAATGCCACCGGCGCTGTCGCCGGGGCGGTCGTCAATTCGGGCAACGCGTCGAATGCCGGGACGGTTTCCAGCCTGAAGAATACCGGCGGTACCTTCACCAACAACGCGGGTGGCACGGTCACCGGAAACACCGTCGTCACCGGCGGCACGGTGACCAACAATTTCGTCATCACCGATGCGGATGTCGCCGCCGTCGCAGCTTTCGTCAACAATAGCGGTGCGACTGCCGGTGCCGTCACGAATGCCGGGACGGTTACCAATGCCGGCACCGTTGCCTCTCTCGAAAACAACGGCGGGACCTTCACCAACAATGCTGGCGGCAATGTCACCGGCACGACCGAAATCAACGGCGGCAGGGTTGTCAACAATGCTGCTCTGGCCGATGTCGATGTCGGGCAGGACGGTCGCCTCGTCAACAACAGCAGCGGCACGGCGGGAACGGTGACGAACGCTGGAACGGTCTCGAATGACGGTGCGGTCGCCTCGCTGGTCAATACCGGCGGCATTTTCTCCAATACCGGCATGATCGGCACGGCGACCGTCTCGGGCGGTGCATTGATCAACGACGGTACGATCTCGGGAAGCGTCGATGTCGATGATGGCGGTTTGCTGTCGGGGAGCGGATCGATCGGCGGACTACTGGTCAATGCCGGCGGCGTGCTTTCTCCCGGTCCCGGCATTGCGACGCTCGCGGTCAATGGCGACGTCACTTTCCGTCCGGGCTCGACCTATCAGGTGGATATCGAAGCCAGCGGCCTGTCGGACCGCGTCAACGCGATGGGCGCGGTCGACATCGAGGGCGGGACGCTGGATATTCGCGCCGCTTCCGGCACCTACGGCCTGACCAACAATTACACGATCCTGACCGGGGCCAGCATTACCGGCGCATTCGACGACGTAACCAGCCATTTCGCCTTTCTCTCGCCGACATTGACCTATGGCGCAACGGCAATCGACCTCGACCTCCATCGCAACGCCGTGCGGTTCGCCGACGTCGCCGATACCGCAAATGGCCGGGCCACCGCAGCGGCCGTCGAGGCCTTGGGGGAGGGGAACTCGCTCTTTGCTGCGGTGTTGCCGCTCGACGCGGCGACCGCATCTGGCGCGTTCTCGCAGTTGAGCGGCGAGGTTCATGCGTCCCTGAAGAGCGCGCTCCTGTGGCAAAGCCGCTTCCCGCGCGAGGCGACCATCGAGGAGATTGCCGCGCGCTCCAGGCGGGACGCGAACGAGCTGGTCATATGGAGTTCCGGCTTCTTTTCCGCAGACAACTGGTCCGGCGACGGCAATGCCGCCGGTTTCGAAGGTCAGGCGGGCGGTCTTGTGATCGGCGTGGATGCGCTGGTCTCCGATCAATGGCGGATCGGCGGCCTGGTCGGCTATGGCAGAAGTTTCTTGCCGGGGGTGGACACGGATTCCTATCACGCCGGCCTCTATACGTCAGGGAGCTTTGGCCCGGTCGACTTCGTCGGTGGTGCGATCTACTCGCGCAACGAGATCTCGACCAGCCGCGACATCGCGTTTGCTACCTTCAACGATCGGCTGACGGCCGATTATGCCAGCGCCACCAGCCAGCTTTTTACCGATCTCTCCTGGACGCACGAGATCGGCGACATCAAGCTCCAGCCCTTCGCCAATCTGGCCTATGTCAATCTCGATACCGACGGCTTCAGGGAAAGCGGCGGCGCCGCCGCACTTTCGGGGGCAGGCGGCAACGATGCGATCGCGACCTCGACGCTCGGCATCCGATGGTCGATGGACGACGTGGCAGGCGACATGCCCTTCGCCGTCACCGGCATGCTCGGCTGGCGGCATACGGCAGGCGATACCGCTCCCTATTCGAGCCTGGCCTTTTCCAGCGGCACACCGTTCTTCATCGAAGGCATCGACATGCCGAGCGATACGCTCGTCGCCAAGATCGGCATCACGGCTGAGATTTCTAAGTCGGCACGCCTGTCGATCAGTTATTCCGGCGAATTCGGGAAGGGGCTGGTGTCCAATACCGCGCAGGCGCGGCTGTCGGCGGATTTCTAGCAAGAAATCCGGCGTCGCAAATAAGCGGCGACCGTCACCCGACACTACTCATTTGTGAGTAAGCTTCCCGGCAATATAGGCTTGTGTTATTATTGAATAGGCGGCGCTGAGACTGTTGGTTGCGCTTCCGCGTGGCCGGCGTTGTTGTCCGGCGCGATCATTTTCTACGACATATCCGAAAATTTCTTCCTTGGGGGGAGATAACAATGGAGAAGTTCGCAGCCTTTCTGGCAGAGATTCCGCATGCAAAATCATATCTTTCACCGTTGCGTTTTGGGGCACTCACACTCTCGTTGTTTGTGTTTCTGGTGCCCACTGCACTCAATGCGCAACAGCCGACCGACGCGCAGCGCAATGCCGTTCGCTCGGCCTGCCGTTCGGATTTCATCGCGCAATGCTCCGGCGTGACGCCCGGAGGCATGGAAGCCCTGAACTGCCTGCAGCAACACGATGCCTCGCTTTCCAAGGCTTGCCGTGACGCGATCTCCGCGCTGAGCGGAGGCAAGAAGAAATCCGAAGCAGCCCCCGCGCAAACGCCGGCGGCACAGCCGACGCCAGCGGCAGCGCCCGCTGCTGCACCCAAGCCTGCGGCGCAGCCAACCGAGGCCCAGCGCAACGCGATCAAATCGGCCTGCCGTTCGGACTTCATGGCGCAGTGCTCCGGCGTAACACCGGGCGGGTCGCAGGCGCTCGCCTGCCTGCAGCAGCATAATGCCTCCCTCTCGCCATCCTGCCAGGCGGCAGTCGGTGCGCTCGGCGGCGCGGCATCCGCGCCCGCGGCCAACACCGCCAAGGCAGCAGGTGGCAATGCCGCCCCCGCTTCCATGCCGATGGCATCGTTCACGCCGCGCCAGGAGCTGATCGTCCTGCGCCGTACTTGCGGCCCCGATTTCCGGGCTCTTTGCGGTGCGGTGCCGCTCGGCGGCGGGCGGGGCATCAATTGCCTGCGCGGTAATTTTCCGCGGCTGTCACCGACATGCCAGCGGGTTTTGACCAGCGGCCTCTGAAGCCAAGCCGCCATCGCTGATCTGTTTCCGCCCACCGCCGAGGGGAGGCGGGCGAAAGCGACAATCCTATCCCCTCACATCGGGGGCTCAAGATGCCCTTTCACCTCCTGCGCGGGAGCGGCTGCGCAGGCATCTGACATTTCGTGCATGCTCGAAGCAGACTGATGGCTCGGCCGATGCATCGCGGATGCCTGTCGGCTTGGGCGATCGATGGATCAACCCAAACGGAAGGCATTGCCATGTCATTTCATATCGGAAGGCTGGGACGGCTCGTTGCTTGCGGGTCGCTCGGAATATGTCTCATGCTGCCAAGGGCAGCGGCGGCAAATGATGCGAAGGACATTCTGAAGCGCATGTCGGATTATCTGGCGGCACAGAAGACCATGTCCTTTGCCTACCAATCCTCTCTCGAAGCCGTGACGCCCGATTTCGAGAAGCTCCAGTTCGTCAGTTCCGGAACAGTCAGCCTGACGCGCCCCGACAAGCTCAGGGTGACCAGGACCGGCGGCTTTGCCGATGTCGATCTCAGCTTCGATGGATCGATGCTGACCATCCAAGGCAAGAACCTCGGTGCCTATGCCAGTGTCGAAGCCAAGGGATCGGTGGACGAACTCATGGAGCGGCTGACGGATGCCGGCGTCGAGGCGCCGGGCGCCGACCTCCTGTCGGCGAATGTCTTCGATCTGCTGATGACCGACGTCACCGACGCCAAGCATATTTCCAGTGCCTATGTCGGCGGCGTTGAATGCGCCTATCTGACATTCCGCACTCCGGAGATCGACTGGCAGATCTGGGTCGAGGCCGGCGACAAGCCGATACCGCGCCGCTACGTCATCACCAGCAAGCATGTCGGGCAGGCGCCGCAGTACACGCTCGAGATCAGCGATTTCAAGAGCGGGCCCGATGTCGCCAAGGTATCCTACAAGATCGATATTCCAGCGGCTGCCAAGAAGGTCGATCTCAGCGAGCTGCAGTCACTGGACGAATTGCCGCAACAGGCTCAACAGGGAGAAAGCAAATGAGGTATCTGAGAACGATGCTAGCCGCCGCACTGACCGGGGCCTTCCTGTTCGCCGGCGCTACTGTCGATACCGATGGCTGGATGCCATTTTCCCTGGAATTTGCGACGCCGGCCGGTGCCGTTATCGGCCGGCCGCTGACGCCGCTTTCCTATGCGGGCGTTGCCCGCCGCACGACACGCCGCGTCGTCGTCAGGACGACGACGACCATCGCCGTGCTGCCTGCGGGCTGTGTATACGGCGCCTATTATGGCGGCTACTATTATCGCTGCGGCAGCGCCTATTATGCCAAGAGCGGCACCGTCTATGTGCGTGTCGTTGTTCAGTGAGACTTATTCCGCAGCCTCTGGCGCCGGGCTTCCCCGGCGCTTCCAGTATTCCTCGACCCGCTGCAGGATGACGTAGAAAGACGGGACGAACAGCACGGCGAGGCAGGTCGAAGCGATCATGCCGCTGAAGACCGATATGCCGATCGACTTGCGGGCGGAGGCACCCGCGCCGCTCGCCAGCACCAGCGGCACGACGCCGAGAATGAAGGCGAAGGAGGTCATCAGGATCGGCCGGAAGCGCAGACGTGCTGCCTCTACCGCGGCGTCGAGGATTTCCATGCCCTCCGCACGCTTCTCACGCGCATATTCGACGATCAGGATGGCGTTCTTCGAAGCAAGGGCGATCAGCAAGATCAAGCCGATCTGCGTGTAGAGATTGTTGGCCACCCCGGCGGCGCTGAGCGCACCCACCGTTCCGAGCAGGGCGAGCGGGACGGCCAGCAGCACGGCGAGCGGCAGCAGCCAGCTTTCATATTGGCCGGCAAGCACGAAATAGACGAGCAGCATGGCGAGCGCGAAGACGAAATAGATCTGCGTGCCGACCGCCTTTTCCTGATAGGACAGTGCCGTCCATTCGAAGTCCGAGCCCGGCGGCAGCGTGCGCTCGGCTATCTCTTCCATTACGTCGAGCGCCTGCCCCGAACTGAAACCTTGGGCCGAGCCGCCGACGATGGTGGCAGTCGGGTAAAGATTGTAGAGGCTGATCAGCGACGGCCCCTGCGCGCTCACCACATCAACGACGGTGCCGAGCGGCACCATGGTGCCGTCGCCCGCCTTGACCTTGAGGTTCCGAATATCATCCGGACGTATGCGGAATTCCGGCGCCGCCTGGGCGTAAACCTGGAAGGTGCGGCCGAACTTGTTGAATTGCGTGACGTAGCTTGAGCCGACATAGCCTGATAGCGCCGAAAAGACCTGGCCGGTGGTGATCCCGAGCGTCTCCGCCTTAATGCGGTCGACGGTGACGGAGAGCTGCGGCACGCCGGCGCGGAAGGACGTACTGAGCCGCTGCAGCGACGATTGGGCATTGCCGTTCTGGACGATGGCATCGGCCGTGCTCTGAAGCAGCGGGTAGTCGAAATTGCCGTTGCGGAGCTCCACCTGCATGGTGAAGCCGTTGGCATTGCCGATGCCCTGTATCGGCGGCGGGACGACGACAAGGGTCTTGGCTTTCAACACGTCGGAAAGCGCACCGTTCAGGTGCTGATAGATCGACAGCAGATCCTGTCCCTTTTCCTTTCCTCTTTCGTCCCAGTCCTTCAGCACGACATAGGCGACGCCGGCATTCGGCAGGCTGGCGCTATTGTCGAGAATGGATATGCCGCTGATCGTCAGCACCTGATCGACGCCGGGTGTCTGCTGCGCGATCTTGCCGACGTCTGCCATTACCGCATCGGTGCGCTCTTTCGAGGCGCCGTCGGGCAGTTGCGCGCTGATCAGCACATAGCCCTGATCTTCGAGCGGCAGGAATGCGGTCGGCAGCCGGACAAGTCCCCAGATGGCGATGCCCATCAGCGCCAGTGCGGCAACGACGGCGAGGCCGCTATGGTGCACCAGGCCGCCGATCAGTCTGGCATAGGCGTGCTCGGCCTTGTCATAGACCTTGTTGAAGCCGCGATAGAAGAAATTGCGCTTTTCCGGCGGCACCGGCGGACGCAGCCACAGGGCGCATTGCGTCGGCTTCAGCGTCATGGCGTTGATGGCGCTGATCAGCGCGGTCGCGGCGATGACCAGCGCGAACTGCTTGTAGAGCTGACCCGTCAGACCCGGAAGGAAGGCGGCGGGGATGAAGACCGCCATCAGCACCAGCGTGATGCCGATGACCGGGCCGAACAGCTCGTCCATCGCCTTCTCTGCGGCCTTCTTGCCAGGCATTCCCTCCTCGATATGGCGCGCCACGCCCTCGACGATGACGATCGCGTCATCGACGACGATGCCGATCGCCAGGACGATGGCGAAAAGCGTTGAGAGATTGACCGTGAAGCCGAGAGCGGCCATCGCCGCAAAGGCGCCGATGATCGTCACCGGCACCGTCGTCGCCGGCACCAGCATCGCCCGCCAGTCCTGCAGGAAGACAAGGATGACGATCAGCACCAGCACGCCGGCCTCGATCAGCGTGACGTAGACCTCGTCGATCGAAGCGGTCACGAACTTCGTGGTGTCGAAGGGCACATTATAGGCAAGCCCCGGCGGAAAGCTCTTGGACAGCTGCTCCATCTTGGTCGCAACGCTCTTGGCGACGGCGATCGCGTTCGCCTCAGGCAGCTGGAAGATGCCGATACCGGCGGCAGGCCGGCCGTTCTGCATGAAGGATTGGCTGTAGGTCTGGGCGCCCAGCTCGACGCGGCCAATATCGCGCACCCGCGTAATGCGCCCGCCATTCTGATCGTCGACCTTGACGATGATGTTCTCGTAATCGACCGCGTCGTTCAGCCGTCCGCTGACATTGAGCGTGTACTGGAAATCCTGTCCTGCCGGAACGGGCGGGATGCCGATCTGCCCGGCAGTGACCTCCTGGCTCTGCTGCTGCACGACATTGATAACATCCTGCGGCGTCAGTCCGCGCGACTGCAGCAGATCGGGGTTCATCCAGATGCGCATCGCATATTGGCCGGCGCCGAATACGGCGACATTGCCGACGCCGGGCAGGCGGGCCAGCTCGTTCTGCAGGTTGATGACCGCATAGTTCGACAGGAACAGACTGTCGTATCGGCTGTCGGGCGATGTCAGACTGACGAATTCGAGGATCGAGGTGGATTTCTTCTGCGTCGTCACACCCTGCAGCTGGACGGCATCGGGTAGCGAGGACATGGCGATCGCCACGCGGTTCTGGACAAGGACCTGAGCCTGATCCGGATCGGTGCCAATCGCGAAGGTCACCGTCAGCGAGTAGGTGCCGTCGCTGGCGCTGGTCGACTGCATGTAGATCATGTTCTGCACGCCGTTGACCTGCTGCTCGATCGGCAGCGCCACGGTGTCGATCAGCGTCTTGGCGCTGGCGCCGGGGTAGCGGGTGGTCACCGACACGGTTGCCGGCACGACATTCGGATATTGCGCCACCGGCAGCTGAAACAGCGCGACTGCGCCGATGAGAACGAAGACGAGGGCGAGGACGTTGGCAAGCACCGGCCGCTCGATGAAGAAGCGCGAAATCATCCGCCCCTCCTCATGCCATCAGCCAGGAAAGGGCGGGGCGGGCTCATTGGACACCCGCCTGGGGCGTTGCGGCCCCGGATGCGCCGGTTGCCTGGATCTCCATCGTTGCCTTTTCGGGCGCGACCTTGCTGCCCGGAATGGCCTGCTGGATGCCTTCGATGATGACCTGGTCTTCGGCCGTGATTCCATCGGCGATGACGCGCAGCCGTCCTTCGCTCTGGCCCGTTTTGACCAGCTTCTGCTCGACGACGTCGTCCTTGCCCAGGACGAGCACGTAGCTGCCCTGCTGATTGGTGCCGATCGCGTCGTCGCGCACGAGGAGCGCCTTGTCCTGCTTGGCGATCGGGACGCGCACGCTCACGAAAAGCCCCGGAAGCAGGGCATGATCCTTGTTGTCGACGATACCGCGTACCGTCAGCGTGCCGGTCGCCGCATCGACCTGCGGCGCGGCGTAGTCGAGATGGCCCTTGAACGGGAAGCCGGTCTCGCCCTGCAGGCCGAGCTCGACCGGCACCGAGGGCAAGTCGGTCTGTTTGAAGGTGCGGCCCTGCGCCGCCATCCCCTGCTTGATCATCAGCACCTGCGTCTCGCTGATGCTGAAATTGACGTAGAGCGGATCGGTCTGGACGATGGTTGCGAGCGTCGTCGGCCCGGAGACGCCGACCAGCGTGCCGATCTCGACCAGATGGGCCGTCACCGTGCCATCGAACGGGGCGGTTACCGTCGTATAACCGAGGTTGATCTTTGCGAGGTCGAGACTTGCCTGGGCGTTCAGGATGGTTGCATTCGCCTGATCGAGCGTTGCCTTGGCATTATCAAGCGCGGTTTGCGTGCCGATCTTCTGTGAATTCAGGCTAACCTGGCGCGTATATTCCTGATTGGCGCCGACTTGCGCGGCCTGGGCGGACGTCAATGTGGCCTGCGCCTGCTCGACCTGCGCCTGGTAGGTGTTGCTCTGGATGCCGAAGAGCTGCGTGCCCTTGGTGACGGCCATGCCGTCGCGATAGTCGATGGTCTCGACGAAGCCCTGCACACGGGCCTCGATATCGACGGATTTGAAGGCCGCCGTATTGCCGGTCAGTTCGAAATAGCGGGTAACGTCCTGTTGCAGCGGTTGCGCAACGCGGACCTTTGCTGGCGGTGGCGCGACATAGGTATTGTCGTTGCCGTCGCAGGCCGAAAGCCCGGCCGCAACGCCGATCACGGCAAGCAGACGGAAACCCCGAGACCTCCCCTCACGCATTCCTGTCACCTCATGATCTACGAGCTGCAGTCCCCATGCGCGCCCCCGGCAACCTACGGGTTACAGGGTTCAAAGCTTTTACAATATGAAGCCGTATTTTTCAGAATTGCAATAGCCCGCCATAGATACCGCCACCAGGCCGAGCTAAGGCAAAGGAGTTAGGTTGCTCGCAGCTTCCGGTAGGTCAGGGTGCCGCCGATCAACAAGGCCGCAACTGCCACGATGGCAACGAGAACGTGCCGGTGCAGCGGCAGGTGGCCGAAGATCCGCTCGATCCCCTGTCCGAAGAGATAGCCGATGGCCGTGAACAAGATGCCCCAGATGACGGCGGCGACCGCGTTGACGGCGATGAAGGTCGCGGTCGGGACATTCGACATGCCGATCGCCACCGGGCTGATCGTTCGCAGCCCATAAACGAAGCGAAAGGCGAAGATGAATCCGGCGGGATAGCGCTCGAGGAGGCTATTGGCACGCTGGAAGGCCGGTTGATCGACGAGCTTCTGGATGTGCGACCATCGCCTCGCATGACGGCCGGCAAAGAAGAACAGCTGGTCGGCGATGAAGGAGCCGGCGGTCGCCGCGGCCGCCGCTTCCCAATAGGTCATCAAGTGGCGATGGGCGAAGACGCCACCAAGGATGACCATGGTTTCCCCCTCAATGCCGGCGCCGAGAAAGACGGCGAGCAGCCCATATTTCGCAATCAGAAGCTCCAGGGTCATCGTCGGCTCCGGTGGCTATGGCTGAAAGATCAGCAGAACATAGGCGAGGAACAGCACCAGATGCACGGCGCCCTGCATCATGTGCGTCCGGCCGCTGGCAAAGGTGATCATGCTGACGGCAAGCGTCAATGTCAGCATGACGAGGTCCGTGCCCTGCAGGCCCAGCGTGATCGGATGGTTGGTGAAACGGGCGACGAGAAGCATCGCCGGCACCGTCAGCCCGATGGTCGAGAGCACCGAACCGAGGAAGATGTTCACCGACCGCTGCAGGTTGTTGGCGATCGAGGCGCGCACGGCGCTCAGAGCCTCCGGCGTCGCCACGAGCACCGCCATGACAATGCCGCCGACGGCAGCGGGGGCGTGCACCGTCTCGATGATGTAATCGATCGGCCGTGCCAGCTGTTCGACCAGATAGACGACGGGCACCATGTAGGCGAAGAGCAGTAGCGCGTGAAACAGGATTGCGCCCCGGCGCGGCGGATCTCGATGTTTCGGGTGGCCGGCATCGCCCTCTTCGCTGAAGTAGCGATGGTGGCGGCCTGCCTGCAGCATCAGGAAAATGCTGTAGAGGCCGACCGATATGACGACGAGGATCATCTGCCGCGGCGTCGATGCCAGACTGCCGTCGGCATGAATGAAACTCGGCAGAATGAGGCTGAGCGCTGCCAGCGGCACGATCAGGCCGAGATAGGCATTGGCGCCCTGCATGTTGTGCGACTGCTCCGGCCGCCGCCATCCGCCGATCAGCAGCGACAGCCCGACCATGCCGTTGAGAATGATCATGACAACGGCGAACAGCGTGTCGCGCGCAAGCGTGGGATTGTTTTCGCCATGGATCATCACCGCCGAAATTGCCATGACTTCGATCGAGGTGATGGCAAGCGTCAGGATCAGCGTGCCATAGGGTTCGCCGAGCTGTTCCGCCAGATGGTCGGCATGGCGGACCACTGACAGCGCAGAACCGAGCACGGCGCCAAAAAGCCAGAGAAAAATCAGCAGAAACCAGAAAGGGCTCGAGAGTCCGGCGAAAAGCTCATCCTCGAAGCCGAGGATGATGGCGCTGGTCGCCAGTCCCGCGCCCAGAAACCATTCCTCGCGCGCGAAGCGGGCAATGCTGAAGGAGGAGAGGGTTAGGCTCGCCGTCATCTGATCAGCAATCGCGCAGAGAGATTTCGTCGCGTAAGCATCATCAACGCCATCGTCTCCCCCAAATATGTGGAGACTGGCTAAAGGCAGCCTGCTCCGCACCGGCGATATTTGCGCCAGTGGGGCCAATTTACAAGCCTGTCGGCGGCGAGTGGGAAGACTGCTAACCTTTCACCGCACCCGCCGTCATCGAGCCGGAGATCTGGCGGTACATCAGCAGCCCGAGAAGCGCAGGCGGCAGCGCGCCGAGCGCCATGACCGCGGAGGCGACGCCCCATTGCACGCCGCCACCGCTGGCGGCGAAGAAGAAGGAGGCACCGACGGTCATAGGTACCGCCTTGTTGGTGGTCAGCATCAAGCCGAACAGGAACTCGTTCCAGGCGGTGATGAAGCCGAAGATGAAGGCGGTGACGAGGGCGGGACGGATGACCGGCGTGACGATGCTGACCATCGCCTGGAACGAGGAGGCACCGTCGATGCGGGCGGCCTCGTCGAGCTCAAGCGGTACGTCGTTGATGGCATTCACCAGCATGACGAGGGCAAGGGGTATGTTGACGATCGTCAGGATCAGGCCGAGCCCGAGCTGGGTGTCGAGCAGGCCGAGCCACTGATACATCATGTAAAGCGGGATCGCGAAGATGATCAGCGGTACGGCCCGCAGGTTGATGACCAGCGGCATCATGACCCGGCGTCCGACCTCGCTGCGGGCGATGGCATAGGCCGCGGGCAGGCAGAGCGCGATGGCGAGCGCCGTCCCAAGCGTCGCGGCGATCGTGCTGTTCAGGAGATAGGCATAGATGTTGAAACGGTCCGTCTCCGTCAGGATGCGCGCGTAATTCGCAAGCGTCGGCTGGTTGATCCACAGGCCGGCATTGCTGGACAATTCGCGCGCGCTCTTGAACGAGGTGACCAGGGTGACGATGACAGGGAAGTTCATCGCAACAGCCGCAATTGCGAAGACGATCCAGCGGAGCGCGTTGATCATGCTGCCTTCCTCCTGCGGCCGGCGAGCCAGTTCAGCCCGTAGAGAACGGCGAGCGAAGCGATGAAGAGCACCACGGATGCCGCCACCGCCTTGCCGATCGAACCATCCTTGAAGAAGGCCTGGTAGATGTAGATGGACAGCGACGTCGTGGAGCCGCCAGCACCACTGCCGGTCAGGGCATAGACATTGTCAAAGACCCGGAAGCCGTCGATGAAGCGGATGAAGAAGGCAATGACGAGCGTCGGCATCATCAGCGGCAGGTCGATCCACCACAGGATTCGCCAGGCCGAGGCGCCGTCGAGCGAAGCGGCCTCGCGGACATCGAGCGGGATTGCCGAATAGGCGACGTAGAAGAGCAGGAAGGCGAAGGGTGTCCACTGCAGCGTCTCGACCACGACGAGCGTCTTGAAAGCGTTGTTGACGTCGAGAAAGGCGGGGCTGTCGCCGAACCACATGAAAAGATAGTAGGGCACAGGGCCGGCAAACTCGTGCAGCACGAGCCGGTACATCAGGCCGATCATCGCCGGTGCGACCATCAGGGGCAGCATCAGCGGCGCCATCAGCACAGAGCGCTTGGCGAGCAGCGGTGCCAGGAAGATCGCCAGAAACAGGCCGATCGCGCATTCGGCAACCGCCGTCAAAATGCCGAAGCGGAACGAGAAGAAGGTCGCCTGCCAGAAGGTGCGGTCCTGCACCACTGCGACGTAGTTTCCGAAGCCCGAAAGTGTCGGGCTGCGCAGATTTTGAAAGCCGACGGTCGAAACCGAATAGACCAGGTTCACCAGAGCCGGGAAACCGAGGAACAGCAGCAGGAAACCGATCAGCGGCGTCAGGTAAGCCCGGCCTTCGGCACGTGTTACGATAGTCATGTCGCTCCGCCGGGTGGGAGGGACGCCGGGATGGCCCGGCGTCCGGATCGGGGTTACTTCTTGAGGAGATCCTGCATGCCCGTCTTGGTATGGGCAAGCGCATCCTCGAGGCTCTGCTGGCCGGACCAGTAGCCGGTGAACTCCTTGGCCTGCAGCTCATAGACCGAGAGCGCATTGGCCGAGGTGGCGCCGGTCATGACGTAGCCGTACTTGCTGGCGAACTCGCCGAGCTTGACGAGGTCGGGACGCTCGGAAGCGACCTTGGCCACGACCTCGGGTGTCAGCGCCGGAGAACCGCCGCTCTTCGCATAGGTCAGCGCCGCATCTTCTGTTGCCAGCCACTTCAGGAACTTGACGGCGCCTTCCTTGTTCTTGGCATTCTTGTTGAGGCCGAGGCCAAGACCGTGGATATGATCGGCGCGGCCGTTCGGGCCGGCCGGAGGCGCGACGATACCGGTTACTTCGGCGACGGCAGGAGACTTCTCGGCGCTGGTGAGATCGGCGGCAGCCGCATTCCATTGCAGGGCCGTCGCTGCCTGACCGGCAGCGAAAGCCGCATTGGTCTCCGGATATTCGTAGCTGAGCGAATCCTTCGGCGAAGCGCCTGCGTCGTAGAGCGTCTTGTAGAGCTGCAGCGCGGTCTTGTAGGCGTCGGAATCGACGGTCACGTTGCCGCTGGCGTCCATCCAGTCGCCACCATAGGAACGGGGCAGGGACTGGAACACCATCATGTTGAACAGAAGATTCTTCATCTGCAGCACGGTGCCGTAGCGCACGGGGCTTTCAGGGTTGGCCTGCTTGGAGAAGTAGAGCGCGGTCGCTGCCCAGTCGTCCCAGGTCCAGCTGCCCGGATCCTTTGGCTGCAGATCCTTGCCGAGCACTTTCTTGGCAAGCTCGGCATAGGTCTTCTTCGCCGCGTCGTCCTTCATCAGGGCGTCGATGAGGTCCTTGCGGTAATACATGAAATGCAGCGACAGATCGGTGGGCACGCCATATTGCTTACCGTCAAACTGCATGGTCTTTAGAACGGAGTCTCCGAACACCTTCGCGGCATCGGCGCCGAGATCGACGGGCTCCATGTAGGGTGCGTAGCGACCGATCGAGTAGGTCGCGACGAGATTGATGTCGAAGGCGGTCGAACCGGCGGCCATGTCAGCCTGCAGCTTGTCGAAGAAGCCATCGCGGTTGAAGAACAGCAGTTCCACCTTGTCGGCGTCGGAGGCGGTCTTGTTATAGGCCTCAACGGTCGCGCGCAGCGCCGTTTCCTCGGAACCGCCGGGCCAGCCGAGGACCGTCACGGTGGCATTGGCAAGTCCAGGCAGGGCAGCGCTCGAAAGAAGCGCGGCGAGAGCCGGAGCGATTATCTTCTGCAGTTTCATCGTTGTTCCCTTTCTTTGTTTTCGTGATTATCCGGTGGTCTTCATGCCCTGCTGCGCGCCAGATCCGCCGCGCCGATAATGCCTGCGCGGCTGCCGAGCTCCGCCGCGACGATGTTGGGAGTGATGCGGGTGTTCGAGCCGCCGAGCGCCGACCGCACCTGGTCGAGATAGCCGGGAGCAAGTCCGATGCCGCCGCCGATGACGATCCGCTTGGGGTCGAGCATCAGCTTGATATCGCGGCAAAGCAGGGCAACGCGCCCGGCGGAGCGCTCGACGATCGCCTTCGCCCAAGCGGCGTCCTTGGCCGCCTCCGCAAACACGGTCACCGCGTCGGCGTCATGGCCGGCGGCTTTCGCCTGGGCCGCGACCCAGAGGCCAGACGTCATGTCTTCAAGCGGTTCGGCGCCCTGCGACGGACTGCGGGTTAGGCCGAAATGACCGGCGAGGCCGGACGCGAGCTTTCCGTTGATGACGATGCCGCCGCCGATGCCGGTCGAAATCGTTAGGAAGACGATATCCTCGCTGCGCCCGGCGCCGAACTTGTATTCGCCCCAGGCCGCCGCCTGCGCGTCATTGAGGGCAGCGACGGGCACGCCAAGACGGCTTTCTGCGCGCGCCACCAGGGGATAGTTGTCGGGGATTCCAAGGGTTGCCGGATTGAGCGCCGACCAGTTGCCGTCTTCGACGAAGCCGGTCACGGCGATGCCGGCGCGGGCGAAGTGGCCGGTCCATCCGGCGGTTTCCGCCGCGATAGCATCCAGCCAGGCGTCAGGGCCTTCCTCGCGCCGTGTGCGGACGACGCGCTCTTCCAGCACCTCATCCTGCTCGACGAGGGCGACCATTGTCTTCGTCCCGCCGATATCGATCGCCAGCACAGGTTTGCCGGCATCCTGGCGTGCTGCAAAGGCGGCTTCGATCGCGTCATGAAACCACGCAGTCGCATGTTCGGTGCGGGTGATGGCGGAGCCGACGACAACGGCGAGTGCGCCTGCATCCGCTGCCTGCGCCGCCTGCTCCGGCGTGCGGATGCGGCCCTCGGCGATCACATAAGGCGTCAGCGCGCGCATCGCCGCAATCAAAGCAATATCAGGATCGACCGGCTCCGGTCCGCCGACATAGCCGGACAGCGTCGTGCCGACGAAATCCACGCCGGCGGCAAGCGCGCGCCTGGCGTCTTCGAGCGAGGAGCAATCCGCCATCGTCAGCTTACCCCTAGCCTTTGCCACGCTTACCAGCGCTTCCACGGGTGCCGGACGGACACGATCCGTGGCGTCGAAGGCGATGATATCGGCGCCGGCATCGGCGAGCGCCTCGACATCGGCAGTATAGGGCGTAATGCGGACCGGGCTGCCGTCGAGATCGCGCTTGACGATACCGATGATCGGCACCCGCACATGCGGCCTCGCGGCTTTCACATAGGCGACGGATTCGATGCGCACGGCCTTGGCGCCGGCGGCAGCTGCTGCATTTGCAAAGCCGATGACGAAGCGGGCATCATCCATCGGTCCCTCGGGTACCGGCTGGCAGGAAACGATGAGGCTGTTTCTGATGTCTTCGCGCTTCACGGGATCCTCCATTTCGGACATCACGATAGATGGAAAATACCAGATGGCAACCAGTTAATGACTGGTATTATCTCTGCAGTTCGAAGACGAAGTCGTAGACATCGCCCTTGTAGCGGGTCTCGCACAGTTCGACGGTCTGGCCGTCTGCCAGATAGCAACGGCGCTCGGTCACCAGCAGCGGTGAGCCCGCCTCGCAATGAAGATGGTCAGCGTCTTCAGCGGTCGCCGCTCGCGAGCGCATGCGCTGGATCGCCCGTTCCGGCATGAAGCCGCGGGCCGCCAGCACTTCGTAGAGCGACTGGCCGATCAGGTCGGGCGAGGGGACGAAGCGGACCGGGACGATGGACGTTTCCAGCGCGATGGGCAGTCCGTTCGCGGTCCGCACCCGCTTCATCCTGATGACATTGGCATTGCCCGCAATGCCGAGCGCCATCATCTCCGTCGAGGAAGCCCGGGTGATCTGCTTCGATATCCAAATACATCCGGGCATTTGGCCCCGGGCGCGGATATCCTCGGAGAAGCTGGTGAGCGTCGAGAGAGACTTCTCCACACGCGAGCCGATTTCGGTCTTGAAGCCGTGGCGCCGATTGAGGAGGCCCTCCTCGTCCAGCAGTGCAAGGGCTTTGCGCACCGTGACGCGCGAGAGCGAGAAGGATGTGGCGATCACCCGTTCACCCGGCAGGACGCTGCCCGATTGAAAGGCCTGCGTCTGGATCGCCTGTTCGATCGCCAGCTTCAACCGTTTGTAGAGCGGTATATTGGCGGGAAGCTGTGTGAGGGACTTCCCGATCGCATCGATGACCTGGTTCTCTGCCATGGGAAATCTGCCGCCGGACGACTCAAGAAAAATTCACTGGATATATACTGGTATTATCGTTCGGTGGCAAATGCGCGTCGGCGCTGGCGCTGGCGCTGGCTCAAGCGGTGCTGTCCGACTCCGAAACTTCACTTGGATGCGCGAGCGGCAGCATGCCGCGATAGATACCGGGAATGGAGCCCTCGATCGGGATGGCGCCGACGCTGCGGCGGTAGAATTCCATCGGGCCTGCGCCGCCGATCACGCCGTAGGCATAGCCTTGCTCGTGCATATCGAGGAGTGTCGTCAGCAGCAGGGCATGGCCGACGCCCTTGCCGCGGGCGGCGGTGTCGACGCCTGTGGGTCCGAAGAAGCCTCTGGCTGTCGCCTCGTGACAGGCGAAGCCGATGAGCTGGTCGTTCTGGATGGCAATGAAGCAGGTGGTCGGCTGGCGCATGGTGGCCACGGTCGCCTCCGCAGCCCAGCCGGCACCGAAGCGCGGTTCGATCCATGCCGTCACGGCATTGAGCTCCGGTGCCAGAATCCGCCGGATGGTGATGCCTTGACCGGCGATGCGCGCATCGAGTTCGGCATCGCGCTTCAGGTCATAGAGTTTTACCAGCATGTCCATTTTCAGTTCCCTCGTCAGCCCTTTACCGCACCGGCCGTCAGACCGGCGACAATCCGTCTCTGGAAGATCAGGACGATGATGATCAGCGGCAGCGTCACCGTCACCGAGGCGGCCATGATCTGGCCGAACGGGTACTCATAGCGACTGTTGCCCGCAATCAGACCGATCGCCACCGGCACGGTCCGGTTTTCGTCCGTCAGCGTGAATGTCAAGGCGAACAGGAATTCGTTCCAGGCCAGAATGAAGGCAAGGATGCCGGTGCTGGCAAGCGACGGACCCATCAGCGGCAGCAGGATCTTCATCAGGATGCGGAAATGCGAGCAGCCGTCGATGATGGCAGCCTCCTCCAACTCCCGCGGGAATTCACGTATGAACGTGGTCAATATCCACGTGGTGAAGGGTACGGTCGACAGCAGATAGGTGAGCACCAGCGCGCTCGGGCGGTTGAACAGGCCCATCCAGTTGATGAGCTCGAACATGCCCGAGAGAACGACGACCTGCGGGAAGATCGAGATCATCAGCACGATCATCAGGATCATCCGCCGTTGCGGAAAGTCGATCCGCCCCAGCGCATAGGCCGCGCTCAAGCCGATGACAAGCGACAGGAAGGTCGTCGAAATCGCGACATAGGCGGAGTTCAGCAGCGATCCCATGAACACGGGGTTGTCTATCAGCTGGCGGTAATAGGTGAAGTCCAGCGCCGGCATCAGTGCCGACTGGTAGAGCGCCGAACCCTGTTTCGTCGAGGAAACGAATGCCCAATAGTAGGGAAACAGCGTGTAGGCCAGGACCAGCGCCAGGGCGATGACCTGCAGGCATTTTACCGCACGCCGGCGCGCCCGATAGTAGGAGGAGGGTTTGCGGACGGTCTTCGGAACAATCAGGTCGGTCATTTCGATCAGGTCCCCGCTGCTCTATCGAGGCGAAGAACGCCGATGATGATGATCGCCACGAGCGCGACCAGCAGGAAGACCCAGGTCGAGGCCGCGGAGCCGACGCCGAGTTCCTGGAAGCTGATCAGCCGGTCGCGCGCATAAATCGATACCGTCATGACGCTCTCGTTGCTCGCCGCCATCACATAGGCAAGGTCGAACATGCGCAGCGCATCGAGAACGCGGAAAAGAACCGCGACGCCGATCGCCGGGCGTAACATCGGCAAGGTGATTGACCAGAAGCGCTTCCAGGCCGGGATGCCGTCGACTTCTGCCGCCTCGAAAATCTCGGAGGAGATCAGCTGGAGCCCGGCCAGAATGAGAAGAACCATGAAGGGTGTCGTCATCCAGACATCGACGAAGATCACGACACCCATCAGAAGCGATCCGCTGGCCGTCCAGGGGACGCCGTGATCTATGATGCCGAGGCCGATAAGGATCTTGTTGATGACGCCGAACTGGTCGTTGAGCATCCACTCCCAGATCTTCGTCGAAACGACGACCGGGATTGCCCAGGGCACCAGGATCGCGGCGCGCGCCAGACCGCGGCCGGGAATGGCTTCGTTGACGAGAAGCGCGATCGCCAGTCCGAGAACGGTCTCGATGGCAACCGAGATGACGGTGAAGATCAGCGTATTCTTGACGGCGATCCACCAGCTGCGGTCGTTTATGACCTCGAGAAAGTTGTCGATCCCCGTCATCGAATAGACGGAGGGGTCGTCAAGATAGGCATCGGTGAAGGCAAAGAAGAACGTGCGAGCAAGAGGCCAGAGGGCGACGACCAGCATTACCAGGATGACAGGCAACAGGAAGAGCCAGGCTGCGCGGTGGTCGCGGCGGGCGAGCCGGGCGCTCATTGCGGCACTCCCTCGACGGCTCCAGCTTGCCTCTCGAGAACGAGCCGCTTGCCATCGGCGGCAAAGGCGAAGATCGACCGGTCGTCGAATGTCAGCCCGACCTGCTGGCCGATCTGTTCCTTCGCCGGCTCGACGTTGACGCGGACGACCCAGATGACGTCGCCCTCGATCCGGCAATAGGCAAAGTGCTCATGGCCGAGATCCTCGACGCGCTCGAGCACGCACGTCATTCGCCCCGTTCCAGCCGCCACCAGCTGGATCGCTTCGGAGCGCACGCCGATTTCCGTGATCGGCTGGCCTTGCGCGCCGGCTTCGATAACGAGCCCGCCCGGTCCCGTCACCGAACCTGCGGCCGTCTGCACTGCCAGAAAATTCATGCGTGGACTGCCGATGAAGCCTGCCACGAAGCGGTTATCGGGTGTGTGGTAGAGCGCCTTCGGGGTGCCGACCTGTTCGATGCGGCCGTGATTGAGCACGACGATCCGGTCGGCCAGCGTCATGGCCTCGGACTGATCATGGGTCACGTAGATCATCGTCGTCTTCAGGTCGTCATGCAGCTTGGCGATTTCCATGCGCATCTCCATCCGGAGATCGGAATCGAGGTTGGAGAGCGGCTCGTCGAACAGGAATATCTCGGGCTGGCGCACGAGGGCGCGGCCGATCGCGACGCGCTGGCGCTGCCCGCCCGACAGTTCCCGCGGCCGGCGTTCAAGAAGGTGATCGACCTTCAGCATCCGGGCGACCGACTGGACCTTCTGGCTGATGGCGGCGCGCGTCATGCCGAGGGTTTCGAGGGCGAAGCCTATGTTGCGGGCAACGCTCATGTGCGGATAGAGCGCGTAGGACTGGAATACGAAAGCGACGCCGCGCTTCGAGGCGGGTACGTCGGTGACGTCGTCACCGGCAATCTTCACGACGCCCGAAGACGCGGAGATCAAGCCGGCGACAATCCGCAGGAGCGTTGACTTGCCGCAACCGGACGGCCCGACGAAGACGACGAACTCGCCGTCTGGGATCGTCAGGTCGACATCGTGGATGACGGTGTGAGTGCCAAAATTCTTCGATACGGATTCAAGCGAAACCGACGCCATAGTTCACCTGGGATAAAAGCAGAAGGGGTCTCGCCACCATGTGGGGGTGGCGAGGCTGTGACGCGTACCGGCGCAGGAGTATCTTCGCCGGACACCGCTGAGGTCAGCGGCTTTCCTTCAGTTTTTCAAGCCGGCCCGCCAGCGATGTCAGGCTGGATTTGACCTCCGCCCCGCCGGACAGCATATCGTGCACCGAGCGATAGAATGCCTGTGAGACACGGTTGTAGCTCGTGCCGGTATAGCCTGACGGACGGACCGCGCTATCGGCGAAGGCCTGCTGGTTGTCCTTCAGGAAAGGAATTTTCTCCAGGACCTCAGGATCGGTGTAGAGCGCCTGGATTGAAGGGTTCAGCGCGGCCTTCAGCGCGCGCATCTTCTGCATGTCCGGTCCAGTGATGAAGTTCACGAAATCGGCCGCCACGTCGGGCTTGGCGCTGTATTTGTTGACGCCGTAATACATCGGGCCCAGGCAGCCGCTCGACTTCTGGCCCTCCTTGCCGACCGGCAGCGGCATGACGCCGACCTTGTCGACGATATTGCTGCCCTTTTCATGCGACGTGCCCCAGACATAGGGCCAATTGCGATGGAAGACGGCATTGCCGGATTCGAAGACGGCGCGCGACTGCTCCTCGTCATAGTTGAGAACGCCCTCGGGGCTGATCGAGCCGATCCAGCCTTTCGCCTTTTCGAGCGCCTCGGCCGCCTGAGGATTGTCGATCGTCACCTTGCCGTCGTCGGCGATGATGGTGCCGCCGCCGTTGGAGGCGACCAGCTCGATGGCGTCGCAGGTCAAGCCCTCGTAGCTCTTGGCCTGCCACGCATAGCCCCACATGTCGGCCGATCCGGCGGCCCGTTCCTTGTCCTGAATTTCCTTGGCGGTCGAGGCCAGCTCATCCCAGGTCTTGGGAGCCTGTTTGCCGTATTTCTCGAGCAGGTCCTTGCGATAGAACATCAGCCCGACGTCCATATAGGCGGGCATCGCAACGAGGTTGCCGTCCAGCTTGGCGGCATTGAGCGTCGAAGCGAAGTGCTTGTCCTGATCAGCCTGGGGGATCATGGTCTTGAGATCGAGCAGGTTGCTCTTGAACATGCCAAGCCAGATGACATCCAGGAACAGGACATCGACATCCTTGGACTTGGCGGCCAGAAGCTGCTGATAGAGCGGGATCGCGTCGTCGAGGAGCGCCGGCATCTTGTTGATCTTCGCCTCGTTGCCCGTCTTCTCCTTCCAGGCATTGGCGACATTCGTGCAGAGCTCGAATTCGGTTGGCGAGCAGAACACGGAAATGGTTTCGGCATGGGCGCTGCCGCCCCACAGGGCGGCGGATATCGCGAATGCGGCTAGGCTTTTCTTCAGCATGGTCGTTCCCTTTGTTGACAGCGCTTCGGCATTACAGAGCTCTTCGGCTCCTTTCCCTCAATAGGACTGGTTATGACCAGTCATGTCAACATGGACTTTGCCGTGGAATGCGTCAAAGATGCCGGGAGCAAGTTTGGCCCATGAGGCAAGTCAGGCCCCGAGCAGGGATTTTGAATATGCAGCAAGTTCCGGCATCGACAGCGCCGCTACGGCTCACCATCGATCGCAATGATCCGCGGCCGCTGCACAAGCAGCTCTACGAGACGCTTCTCGCTTCGATATTGGACGGCAGGCTGCCGCCGAAGAGGAAGCTCCCGTCCGAGCGGGAGCTTGTCGATCTCTACGATGTCAGCCGCATCACGGTGCGCCACGCCTTGCGCGAACTGATCCAGCAGGGCGTCGTCCATAGCCAGCCGGGCAAAGGCCTCTATGTCGCCGAACGCGGTGGTGCATTCGAGCTGCAGGTCCTGAAAAGCTTCACGAGTATAGCGCTTGCGAGCGGCCGTTCGCCGGGCCATCGGCTGATCCAGGCGGCTATCCTACGCGCGCCGCTGGAGATCACGCGTCCGCTCTTTCTCGCACCTGATGCGGAGGTGGTGGTTCTTTCCAGGCTTCGCCTCATCGACGACATTCCGGCGGTGATCCAGACGGATTGGATACCGGCCGCGCGTGTCCCCGGCCTGCTTGATCTCGACTGGGCAATCGCCAACCGCTCCCTCTATGCGGAGCTGCACGAGCGCTACAATATCCATCCCAAGCGCGGGCAGACGACCCTCAGCGCCCGTATTGCCACGAGCGGCGAAGCGGCCATGCTCGAATTGCCGTCGCCGGGCGCTGTCCTGACCGTCGATCAGATCGCTTTCGACGAGGGGAACCGGCCGGTCAACCTCACAGCGCTGGTTCATCATCCGGTCCGCTATCCGCTGACGCTGATGCAATCGGAATCGGGCGACTTCACCCAGTACTGATCAAAAAGGGTTGGGAGCGCCGTTATCGGTGGCGCAGCCTTTTGCGGCGGCGCTTATGCGGCCTGCTATTCGAACAGGTCCGGATGATCTGCTTCGATCTGGGGGAGGTCCGAAAGGATGCCGTTGAGATGCGCTCGCATCGCTGCAACAGCGGCATCGGCGTCGCGGCTATCGATGGCCGAGATGATCGCCTCATGCTCTGCAATGAGCCGCATCATCGAGTCCGGATGGCGGAGCTGCAAATTGCAGACGCGGTCCATGTGGGCCTTGATATCAGAGATCGCGTTCCACGCGAGGCTACAGCCGGCGCCCTCGGACAAGGCGATGTGGAATTGTTCGTCTTCCCTGCGAAACGCATTGTGATCCTGCGCCTCCATCGCCGCCTTCTGCCGCGCGATGATCATGTCGATACGCCGCCTTATCCACGCGTCGAAGCTTTCGCTGGCCCGGCGGGCGACGGCCGTCTCGAGCGCCTCTCGGACAAACCGTGCCTCCATCATCTGCCGCGCCGAAATGCGCACGACGACGGTGCCGCGGTTTGGACGGATCTCGACGAGCTTTGATTTTCCAAGCGCGATCAGCGCCTCGCGCACAGGCTGGCGCGAAACGCCCATGCGCGTCGCAATGTCCTGTTCGGACAGGCGCGTGCCGGGCGCCAGTTCAAGCTGGATGATCAGCTCGCGCAGGTCGCGTTCCACCTGAGCCGCAGCCGTTTCGCCGGTTTCAACCTTCAAGGATTCCACGCTCATATTCTTCGCTACCGTCATGCGTTGACAACCATTTGAAACCACCATACAGTACCATACAATTCAAACGCAACATAAATCCGGCCTCATCAAAACCGGTAAAAACGGGAGGAGCCCGCACCACGGGTGCGGCTTTGTCAAAGCATTGCTGTCCAATCTGTCCAATTTCATTGCACCCGACACCAGCGATCCGCGGCTTCGCATTAAATCCCGCTATCGGATGCTTGTCGATGGTCAGTCCGTCGATGCCGCATCGGGAAAGACGATCGATCGCGAAAGCCCGGGCCATGCAGGCGTGGTGGTCGGTACCTGGCCGGACGCGTCGGCCGAGGACGTCAAGGCGGCGATTGCCGCTGCCCGCCGGGCATTCGATACCGGACCTTGGCCACGCATGTCGGGAGCCGAGCGGTCCCGCCTGATGTTCAAGGTCGCCGACCTCATCCTGCAGAAGCAGGAGGAACTGGCGCTGATCGAGAGCCTGGAAGTCGGCAAGCCGATTGCCCAGGCGCGCGGTGAGATCGGCTTCTGTGCCGACCTCTGGTGCTACGCAGCCGGCCAGGCGCGGGCGCTCGAGGGACAGTCGCACAACAATATCGGCGATGATCGTCTGGGCCTCGTGCTGCGCGAGCCGGTCGGCGTCGTCGGCATCATCACGCCGTGGAACTTCCCCTTCATCATCGCCTCCGAACGCGTTCCCTGGGCAATCGGCGCCGGCTGCACGGTCGTGCTAAAGCCTTCCGAATACACGTCCGGGACCTCGATCCGCATGGCGGAACTGGCGCGCGAGGCCGGTATTCCCGATGGCGTCTTCAATGTCGTGACCGGCTACGGCGATCCGGCCGGCCAGATCCTTGCGGAAGACCCAGGCACCGACATGGTGGCCTTCACCGGCTCGGTGCGCGTCGGCACGAAGCTCGGGGAGATTGCGGCCCGCAGCGTCAAGCGTGTCGGCCTGGAACTGGGCGGCAAGGGACCGCAGATCGTCTTCGCCGATGCTGATCTCGAGGCCGCGGCGGACGGCATTGCCTATGGCGTCTATCATAATGCCGGTCAGTGCTGCATTTCCGGTAGCCGGCTTCTGGTGGAAGAAGGCATCCGCGATGCGCTCATGGAGCGCCTGCTCGACATTTCCCGGAAGGTCACGTTCGGCGATCCGCTCAACGAGCGCACCAAGATCGGCGCGATGATCTCCAGTGCCCATGCCGAAAAGGTTCATTCCTACGTCGAGGCCGGGATCAGAGACGGCGCCGAGCTTCTCCTCGGAGGAACACGCGCCGGTGAGGGCGCGGGCCTTTATTACGCGCCGACGGTCTTTGCGGGCGTCAAGCCTGACATGTCGATCGCCCGCGAGGAAATCTTCGGCCCGGTCCTGTCGACGCTGACGTTCAAGACGGCCGACGAAGCCGTGGCACTCGCCAATGCAAGCGAGTTCGGCCTTTCCGCTTCCGTCTGGTCGACCAATCTGGAGACCGCGCTGCAAAGCATCCGCCGCATTCGTGCCGGCCGCTGCTGGATCAACAGCGTCATCGACGGGACACCCGAGCTGCCGATCGGCGGCTACAAGAAGAGCGGCCTCGGCCGCGAACTCGGCCGCTATGGCTTTGATGAATATTCGCAGTTCAAGGGCATACACGTGACGCTGGGTCGCCCGGCGCCATGGTTTAGCTGAGACGGCGAAGCCGCAGCATCGCACAGGAGGGCGGCTGCAATACATTGGGGGAAATCCCAGCTGGCGCGATCTTTGGTCGGAGCTCGCCAGCCGGGAATTGGGTCTTTCGACCCGCATTGCACATCCAAAGGGAGGATACGCAAATGAAATTGACCAGACTGAAAACCGCGGCAATCGCCGCGGCATGGGCAGCCTTGTGCTCTACGACCGCGCTTGCGGCCGACGTCAAGGCGACGATGATCATCTACCTCGACCCGAGCGTCCAGTTCTTTAACCCGGTGGTGAAGGGTGCACAAGACGCCGCGGCGCAGTTCGGCGTCGATCTCGACGTGCAGTATGCCAACAACGATCCGGTGCGCCAGAACGACCTGATCGAAAGCGCGACGGCAAGTGGTGTCGATGGGATCGCGGTTGCGATTTCCTCGTCCGATGCCTTCGACGCCAGCATTTGCTCGGCGGTCGAGGCCGGCATCGTCGTCATCGGCTTCAACAACGACGATCTGGAAGGCGCCAAGGGAAATTGCCGCCAGGCCTATGTCGGCATGGATGAATTCGCGTCCGGCTACGAACTCGGCAACCGCATGATCAAGGAATTCGGCCTCAAGTCGGGAGATGTGGTCTTTAATCCGCGGGAAATCCCGGAAGCCAGCTTCGCGGTCGCCCGCGGCGGCGGCATCGAGAAGGCGATGAAAGAAGCAGGCATCAAGGTCGAAACGGTTCGTGCCGGTCTCGACCCCGCCGAAGCCCAGAACATCATTGCACAGTTCCTGATCGCCAACCCGAACGTCAAGGCGTTGTTCGGCACCGGATCGGTCACCTCCACGGTCGGCGCGGGCGCCATCAAGGATGCTGGGGTCAACATACCCTTCGGCGGCTTCGACCTTGGGGTCGAGATCGTCAACGCCGTCGAAAGCGGCGCGATGTTCGCCACCATGGATCAGCAGCCGTATCTGCAGGGATATCAGCCGATCGCGCAGATCGCCCTGGCGAAGAAATACGGTCTCACTCCGACGGACATCGACACGGGGCAGGGCGCCTTCCTCGACAAGTCGCGGATCGGATCCGTCAAATCTCTGATCGGCACCTACCGGTAAGACGATCCGAAGAGCCTGCCGGCAGACCGGCAGGCTCCAGCCTTCCCAAACGATCGGGTAAAAGACCGTGACACCTATTATCGCAGACAATGCCGCGCCTCGTTCGCGGACCCGGAAGCAATCCGTCCTCAAACAGATCATGGCGATGCCGGCAGGAGCGATTCTCCTGGTCTTTGTGGCGCTGCAGATCGCATGCATCCTCGGCGCGCTGATCTATCCGGACGATTTCCGCTATCTTTCGCCACAGAACCTGACGATCCTGATGAAGGCCGTTCCGGTCCTCGGCTGCCTGGCGCTCGGCGCCGGCGTGCTGATGATCGCCGGAGAATTCGATCTCTCGATTGGCTCTGTCTACACGTTCACCGCCATCCTGATGGCAACGCTCGTCGGCGCCGGCGTCAGCGCGTTCATCGCGGCTCCGGCAGGTATTGCCGTCGGCATGATGATCGGGCTCCTCAACGGCCAGATCACCCTGCGCTTCGGGCTTCCATCCTTCATCGTCACGCTTGGCGGTCTGCTGTTCTGGCGCGGCGCGGTGCTGCTCTATAACGGCGCCGTCCAGGTTCGCTTCGATCCCGACGAGGTCTTCAGCGCCCTCTTCTCCGGCACGTTCCTCGGCATCAATGCAGCCTTCATCTGGATCATCCTGTTCGTGATCGGCTTTCATTTTCTCGCCCACCGCCACCGCTTCGGCAACCATGTCTTCGCAACCGGCGGCAATCGCGGAGCGGCCGAGGCCATCGGTATCAATACCGGCCGCGTCAAGCTCATCGCCTTCGCGATCGCCGGCGCCATGGCGGCCATGGCCGGCATCCTCGCCACCGCGCGCGTCGGCAGCGTACAGCCCGGCCAGGGCGCCGGGCTGGAACTTCAGGCGATTGCTGCCTGCGTCATCGGCGGTCTGTCACTGCGTGGCGGCCGCGGCTCGATCGCGGGCATTTTCCTGGGCGTGCTGCTGATCCACACGATAACCGATGTGCTGCTGCTTCTGAGAGCCCCGGGTTTCTATCTCGACATGTTCATCGCCACGCTGATCGTTCTGGCGGCGATCTTCAATCAACTCATCGAGCGGCGGGCGGGTCTGTGATGCCGAATGCAAATCTTCTCGAACTGCACAATATCTCCAAGAGCTTCGGTGCGCTTACCGCATTGAGCAACCTGAGTTTCCATATCGGCGAGGGAGAGGTGGTCGGTCTGCTCGGCGACAACGGCGCCGGAAAATCGACCGCCGTCAACCTGATCTCCGGCATCCACAAGCCGACCGACGGATATCTCAGCGTCGACGGCAAGCGCACGCTGTTCACGTGCCGGTCGGATTCGGCGGAGGCGGGGATCGAGACGATCTATCAGCACACGGCGCTGGTCGATTCCCTCTCCATCACCCGCAACATCTTCATGGGCCGCGAACTGACCGACCGGTTCGGATTTCTGCGGCAGGCCGAGATGCGCGATATCGCCATGCAGGTCCTGAAAAACGCGGTGCACATTTCGGGCATCGATTCACCTGACACGCTGGTCGGCAATCTGTCCGGCGGACAAAAGCAGGCGGTCGCGATCGCGCGCGCGGTGCATTTCAAGAAGCGTGTCCTGCTGCTCGATGAGCCGACCTCCGCCCTGTCGGTGCGCGAGACGGAGGCGCTCCTGAATCAGGTCCTGAAGCTGAAGGCGGAAAACGTCTCAAGCGTGCTCGTCACCCACAATCTCTACCATGCCTTTCAGGTGTGCGACCGGTTCGTGATCATGAGCCATGGCACGAAAGTCTTCGACGTCCCGAAGTCTGAAACGACCGTCGGGCAACTTACCGAATATGTCGTGCTCAATTGAACAGCGACCGAAAGCGAAAGGCAGCAACGTGACCCTAACCGCCAAAATACGCCAGGTCGTAGGCCCGCAGGATACGGCGCGGCGCAACACAACGGAGCTACGCGAAGGTTTCGTCATCGACGATCTGTTCCAGCCGGGGACGATCAGCCTCACCTACAGCCACCTCGACCGGATGATCGTTGGCGGGATATCTCCTGTCTCGGACCCGCTGGTTATCGATAGCGTCACGGAGACCGGAACAGCCACGTTCCTCGAGCGGCGCGAGGCGGCGATCGTCAACATTGGAGGACGCGGGAGCGTTGCCGTCGGAGACAGGACATATCCGCTGGAATTCCAGGAGGCGCTCTATGTCGGCATGGGCGAGGGACTGCTCTCCTTCGCCAGCGATGACGCGGCCGAGCCGGCGCTTTTCTATCTGCTGAGCGCGCCGGCGCACCGGGCATGCCCGACCACGCGCATCACCGGGAATCTCGTGCGCAAGGTGACCCTCGGCTCCGCGGATGAATCGAATGCGCGGACGATCAATCAATATGTCCATCCGGACGTGTGCGAGAGTTGCCAGCTTCTCGTCGGCCTGACGATGTTCGAGCCGGGATCGGTCTGGAACACGATGCCCGCCCATGTCCACGACCGGCGCATGGAAGTCTATCTCTATTTCGGCATGAAGGAGCAGACGCGGGTCTTTCATTTCATGGGGGAGCCCGACGAAACGAGGCATGTCGTGCTCAAGAACCATGAGGCGGTCCTGTCGCCGGGATGGTCCATCCATTCCGGCGCAGGTACTGGCCGCTACGCCTTCATCTGGGCCATGGCGGGAGACAACATGAGCTTTACCGACATGGACAAGGTTCCGATGGAAGCCTTGCGGTGAGCGGCTTCGACCTCAGCGGCCGCTGCGCCATCGTCACCGGAGCAAACACCGGTATTGGCCAGGCGATCGCCGTCGGACTGGCTAGCGCCGGCGCCGATATCGTCGCGGTCGGACGATCCTCCATGGCCGAGACGGCGGCGGCGGTTCAGTCCACCGGACGAAAATGTTTCACCGTCCATGCGGATCTGTCCAGAACCGGTGCGGCGGCCGGGGTCATGGAAAAATCGGTCGCGCTGGGCGTCAAACCGGATATTCTCGTCAACAATGCAGGCATCATCCGCCGCGCGGACGCCCTCGATTTCTCTGAAGCCGATTGGGACGAGGTGCTCGACACGAACCTGAAGTCGGTATTTTTCCTTTGCCAGTCATTCGCGCGGTCTGCGATTGCCGCGCAACGCAAGGCAAAGATCATCAATATCGCCTCGCTCCTGTCCTTTCAGGGCGGGATCCGCGTTTCCTCCTATACCGCAGCCAAGAGTGGCCTTGCGGGTCTGACGAGGCTGATGGCGAACGAGTGGGCAGCCAAGGAGATCAACGTCAATGCCATCGCCCCCGGCTATGTCGAGACCAACAACACGCAAGCCCTGCGGGCAGACGCCGATCGGAATGCCGAGCTTCTGAAGCGCATTCCGGCCGGGCGCTGGGCGAAGCCGGATGATATGGTCGGGGCAGCTGTTTTCCTGGCGGCTCCGGCTTCCGATTATGTGCATGGCACGATTCTACCGGTCGACGGTGGATGGCTGGCCAGATGAAAGGAACACCAATGCAATATTATACGACACCCGATGACACATCCTGGACCGAGGTCGCGCCGGGCAACCGCCGCGCGGTGCTCAGCAGCCGTCCCGAGCTGATGCTGGTCGCGTTCAGCTTCGATCAGGGAGCGGTCGGCGCGTTGCATTCTCATCCCCATACCCAGGTGAGCTACATTGCTGAAGGGGCGTTCGAGGTCACAATCGACGGTGTGACGACCCGATTGGAACAGGGAAGCAGCTTCATCGTGGCGCCGAACCTGGTTCATGGCGTGCTCGCGCTCACCAAGGGCTTGCTGATCGATACATTCACGCCTCGTCGCGACGACTTTCTATAGGCCGGCGACTGCGTTGTGGCGGCCGTTTTGCCTAACGGCATCAACCGGCTGGCGTTTTGCGGAGGGCCGGTTAGTATGCCGGCATGACCGCGTTTGTTGAAAGCAGCACGCCGGCCGGACATCTCCTTTTCCGGCTTCCCCAACTGACATTTCGGCTGCTGTGGCGTTTCTGGCCGCAGCTGATGGCGCTGTGGCTGCTCGGGGTCATCGGCAATGCGCTCCTGAACGAATTCGCCGTCATGGTGGGCCGCTGGAATGGGATTCTCGGCCTGTCGGTCCTGGCATTCGTCGTCCTCCTGAAGCTCGTGATCATCGTTGCGCTCTTCCAGACGGTCCGCCCGGGCCTGCCGGCGCTGGATGCCGCGTCGCAGAAGGCGGCGATTGAGCCGGAGCATCCGGGGCGCGGGGATGCACGAGGTTCCGGATTTGCCTCTGCCCTGGCGCTGAGCCTCCTGCCGTTCTTCGCCTATTACACGGCCTGGGGGCTCCTGGGCGATACGATACGCGAATACTCGAAATTATCGTTCGACCTGACGATGTTCGGCGAAGACGCCAATATCCTGGAATTTTCGACGAGTGCCTGGCTGATTGCTTCCGTTGCCGTCGCCTGGGCCGTACGCCGCTTTGCCAAGGCGATGCACAAGAGGTCAAAGTCGCCGCTCTGGCCGCTTGTCATCGTCATCTGCGACGCCAACTGGGCCTTCATCGGTCTCTACGTGATTTCGAGCTGGGAAGACGAGATCCGGGCCTGGGTTGCCCACCTGCCGGAGGCGATCGGCCAGCTGTTTTCCGCGCTCGACCCGATCGGCAACGCGCTTGCCGCAACCGTCTTTCCGCCGACGGCGGAGCAATCGTCGATCGGCGCCTACGACCAGGTCCGCAACCTGTTCTTCTATGCCGTCTATCCCGCCGTCTGGCTGACCCTGGCCGCGATCATCTACGGCTATGACATCAATGGCGAAAGGCCGATGACCGAAGGGCGGATCGCCAGGATCGTATCGCGCTGGGATGGCCTGCCGGCGTTCGTCAAGGATTTCATGGCCCATTTCATCGCCGGGACGGCGAAGCGATACCGGGCCCTGGCCGAAGGCATCGGTCTGGCGATCGGCTCCGGTCTTCCGCTCGCCCTCGCCATCATCGTGCTTTACAGGGTCATTGATTGGGCAGCCGCCTGGGCATGGTACTGGACGGCCAACCTCGTCGGTCCCCACGACTTTCTCACCTGGCAGATCATCTCCCAGGCCATTTCACTGTTTCTGGGAAGCCCGAGCGCCCCCGGCGATGTCGGTGTCCTCGTGATCCCCATCAAGATCTGCCTGCTTGCCGCAGGGCTCGAGATCGGCTTTGCGCAAGGGCGAGACTGGCGGAGCAGGGCCGATTAACGGACTACGGCACGACGAGCGGCAGGAGCAGCGCTTCCGGACGCGTGGACGCAAAGCTCAGGCTGGCCCGTAGCGATTGTGCCGCAGTGGCCGGGATGACGAATTTCTCCTCAATCTCCATCTCTGCACCCTCGGCAGGCGGCTGACGGGACGCTGCGCTGCAGCCCTCGACCGGCTTGGCCTGCGGATCAAGCGTCCGGCTGATCGTGTCGGAGGAAATGAAATCGAGCGGCGCCCAGACCCGGCCGCTGCGATCGGTCAGCGAAATCCTGCAATCGAACCAGGCGTCGCCGATGGTGCTTCGCGCCCTTGCCGCCAGGCGGACAATCAGAAGGCGTCTCTCTCCAGGGAACGTGACCTTGGTATCACGTCCGTCGCCAATCAGGCGGACCTGCTCGACCCGCCACAACGCTCCGGCAAAGGGCTGCTGCGGGATGTTTTCGTGTGAGCTGAGCTCGTTTCGCTTCGTGTATTCCTCGATGTTTCGCCACGCGAAGACGCCGTAGCTCATGGCGAGCAGGACAGGCAGCGTGCAAAGCGACAGCAGTCGAAGCCGCCGTTCGGATCTAAAGGCCATTGTCGCCAATCTCCAGAACTTTGCGTGTCTCGATGCCGTTCTGGTCGAGATGGATATGGACCTCCGCGTCGAGCTGCGGCCCCTCCTGCCGGGAGACGACCAGCGTCATGTCGGTCATCTCCGCCTCGGGCATTTCGAAGATGAAGAGCCCGCTTGCCGGGAGGCCGGGTTGAAGGGTCTTGTCACTGAACGCCTGCGGCGCGCCATCCGCGCGATGGCTCTGGCGGTAGAGCCGGCCCGACGTGCCCTTGATGGCGGCGGCGCGAAACTGCATCGTCTCCCGCTTCGTTTCGGCATCGGCGCTGACGACGACGAACATACCCTGACTGTCCAGCGAGACGTCGCGGCCGAACCGCTTGAAAGACAGTGTTTGGGAACGCAGAACCTTGTTCGCCTTTACGCTGAAGGCCGCACTCGCGACCGGTTCTCTCTGGCCTCCCACGGTTTCGAGCGGCCCCGTCAGCACGGCATAGGACGGCGTCGTCGCGTGCATCAACGCCAGGGCAGCACCGGCCGCGATGATCAGCAGCAGGGATGTCAGGAGCCGCATCATCGGGGGGCCTCGGACGTCAGCAATGGCAGTTCGACCTTCGCGACATCGCTGGACGGAAACCAGCCCGGCGCCGCGTAAAGGTTGTCCTTGGCCTTGTAGATGGTTCCTGCGATCGAGAAGCTGAGTTTCTCGGGCAACTGCTGCGATGCCGCGACCTGCCACGCAATCGCGATTTTTTCAGGCATCAGTGGCTGAAGATCCCAGAGAATGCTGCGGTCGCGGCTCAGATAAAATTGCGGTTCTGGTACTTTCGCGAAATCGGGCCGTACCGTCTTCCGGTAAAGGTTGGAGCTCTCGGCCGTCAGATTTTCGAGACCCGCTTCGACGATGACGGCCTTGCTGCCGTCAGGAACGCGCGAGCCGTCGGGCATTTCCGAAGACACCTTGGCCGAATAGAGCGTGACGCTCCATTGGCCGCTGTCGACGGAGGCGCCGGGCGAGGCCGATGCAACCTCTCCTGCTGTGCGCGCCTGATAAAGCGACAGTCCGATCGAGAGAGCCGCAGCGGCAAAGCCGCCGATCCCGGCGATCAGCTTCGCCGTGAGTGCCTTTCTGGCTTTCTGAGATCTTGATGCCTTCATGCGCTGGTAGACTTGGGATCCGACATGCTCCCCCTATGGTCGTTTTCGTCCGAACTTCTCGCGGAGGTCGTGATGAATTGTCTTTCAGCGCCCCGCGAGGTTACAGGGGGTCGGCGAACAGTGTCTTGCCAATGGGCGGCGCGCATGCTCGATTGATATTCACTTTGGCCGCCCACGTCACGCAGTTTCGGGCCTCGCGACGCCAGTTGCTCCCCAGAGCGACCAATTGAGCCGAGCAATGCGATCGCCCTTTTCTTTTGCTCTCGGCGCGATACTTGTTGACCCATTGCGTTTCTGGGTCGCCAAGTGACAGAATATTACTTTCTTCCTGCTCGTATTCCTGCCGCCGACGAAATCAAAGCAATTGACTGGGCAGTCAACCCTCTGGGCGAACCCGGCAGCTGGCCGGGCGCGCTGAAGACGGCGGTCCAGATGATGCTCGAATCGCGCTTTCCGAAGGCCGTCGTCTGGGGACCGGATCTCATCACCTTGTTCAACGATGCGTTCCGGCCGATCCTCGGCGACAAGCGGAATTGCAAGGGGCAGCGGTTCGATACCGTATGGGCCGAAGCCTGGGCGGATATCGGGCCAATTGCCGAACGCGCTTTTGCGGGGGAGGCAACCTTCATCGAAGACTTCCCATTGACGGTCGACCGCCACGGATATCTCGAGCAGTGCTATTTTACCTTCTGCTACAGCCCCATCCGCGACGAGACAGGTGCGGTTGCCGGGATGATGGACACGGTCATCGAAATGACCGGCAAGGTCGAGGCGGAGCAAAAGGCAGGCATGCTCAATGCCGAACTCGCGCACCGGATGAAGAACGCTTTCGGGATGGTGCAGGCGATCGCCGGCCAAACCTTCCGGACGGCGGAAGAGCGTGACGACGTCAAGGCGTTCCAGCAGCGGCTGCTTGCCCTGAGTAAAGCGCAGGACGTCCTGATCAAGGGGGCGACAGATACCGGGGCGCTGAAGGAGATTATCGACAGCGTTGCAATGGGTCTGAGTGTCGGCGACCGCATCGACGCCGTTGGCCCGGCGATTTCTCTCGGCCCGCGCGCGGCGCTCTCGGTCTCGCTCATCATCCACGAACTGAGCACCAATGCGATCAAATATGGCGCGCTCTCGAAGGCGGGCGGCCAGGTGAACGTGCGCTGGTCGGTCGCAAATGGAGAGAATGGTCGGACCCTGTTGCTAAGCTGGCACGAAGCGGGCGGGCCGCCTGCCGGGCAGCCTCAGCGAAAAGGCTTCGGATCGAAATTGATCTCCATGGGCCTGATCGGCACAGGCAACGTCACGACAACTTTTGGCGTTGACGGCTTCGCGGCAGAAATGACGGCGTCGCTCGACCAAATGGAACGACCCGACTGATCCCTGCATATCGGCACCAGCGCGAAAGGATAAAGCGGTCCGCCAGCAACTGCAGGCGATGCCGATTTTCCCAGATCAGGCAGCGTGCTGCCGTTCGATCTGTGTCCTCGACACGAGCTGCTGCCTTCTGCGTCGCGCCGCGTGCTCCAGCAGTTGCGCAAATTCGTCGGCATTCACCTTGTCGGCTTGAAGCAGAAGGCGGATGAGCGGGTCCTTCAACGCTTCGGATATCGTCAGGTCAGTCATGATCATATCCTCGTTTTGTTGCGTTATAGCCGCCTTCTGTTGCGTGCCGATGTAAGAACGGTGGCGCAATTGAGGCGCGAACGGCGATGTCGCTGCCCACTATCGATCGGTGTAACCCTTCGGCGGTTCGGCCAAGACAATGCGATTGCCTTCCGGATCAAGGAAGTTCGCAACCCGCCCGAAGTCGCCGGCGGCCTCCGTGTAGGGAGCGATGCCTTCGGATGCCAGCCGCCGTTTTTCCACCGAGAGATCGGGGACCACGATCGTCATTATGCCCTTTCCGGCGCGATCGTCGTCCTTCCAGAGCTGAAGGCCCGCCGTCCCCATCTTGCGCCATTGCGCCAGAACAGGAAGCGGCCGGTCGTCGGCGCGCCTTCCCATGAATTTGGCATACCATTCCAGTCCTGCGTCGAAGTCTGCGACGATCGCGGCGGCATAGATTCCCTGGACGTTGATGGGGGTCATTGCGGGTCTCCTTTCGGCTGGTTTCATGAAAGACGTTTGGAGAACGCCGCTCCCGACAACAGCGACGGCTTTTATAACTGGTGGCCGATGCGCGATAAGTGCGCCGGTCCGGGCCCGTCCGATTTCGTACCGCGCGTTGCCTGGCGGAACGGAGTGTCTTCTGTGGCATTGAACTGCCGACGATTGCTGTTTCGGCCAGATCGTATCGATGGGAGTTGAACATGGCAGACGAGACCCTGACTCCGGAAATGTTCGATTCAGCCTGGTCCGAAGGAATCGCCGCAGTTTCAGAAGAGCGGATAACCGCGCTCCATCACCTGCTGGTCATGTCGCCGCCGTCGATCGACCGTTACCGGACGACCGAAGGGCCGCTGAAGCAGGAAATGGATCAGGTGCTCGAAATCGGTCTCGCCAGACTTCAAAAATCCGGCGAGGCCGCCCCTGAATGACACCCGCCGGCTCCGGCAGTCCGGCGTTCCAATTGGAACAATCGCAGGTGGCCGGCGTTGCAACCGTGCGGCCGGCACGGGTGCCGGCCCGCCTTCAGGAAGAGACCATGGGAACCAACGATACCAATGCCACACCGGAACAGCGCCGTCCGCCCGGCGTGAAGCCCACAGCCGAAAAGCCGGAGAAGGCGGACAAGGAATCTCTTGCTCCCACCGCCGTCCAGCCGGCGGGCGGCAAGGACGAGAGCGAGCGTCCGATCGTCGATCCGGTGACGGGTGCCGCTTTATGACCGAAAATGAGGACCTTGACCTGGAGGTGGCCGCTCTCGCGGACGCTGCGGAGGCTGAGCCGGAAGTCACCGCCGACCTGAAGGCGCTTGCCGTCCAGCTCTGGGCAAATTTCGATGCTCTGTCCGTCGAAGAGATCGAGGCTGCTCTGCGGGACGCCTGGCGCCTGCGCGGTCTTCCGTTCAACGACAACGCCGAGAGTTGATTGGCGCCGGCGCCACACTCACGTGTAGCAGGTGCCCATGAAACCTTTCGATCTTTGAAGCCGTTACTCGCCCATGGTCGCAGCGCAAAAGAGACCGCCATCGGTCGAAGCCAAATCAGAGATCAAACCGGAACCTCAGGTGGAGACGGACGTGCCGGTCGAGCCGGATCCGCCGCCCGAGGCTGCCGAGGTCGATCGGGATTTGACTCCAGAGGAAGCGGAGCGCGCCCGGAAGCGGTATCTGCTGCGGCGTTTCTGGATCAGCGCGCGCGGCTTCTGGGGGCGCAAGGGCGACGGGTTCGCGTGGCCCTGCACGATCGGGCTGCTCGCCATGATCTGCCTCAATGTCGGCTTTCAATACGGCATCAACCTCTGGAACCGTAAGATATTCGATGCGATCGAGCGGCGTGATGCCGCGACGATCTACCATCTGAGCGCCATCTTTCTGCCGATCGTTCTCGGGAGCGTGGCTCTGGTCACGACGCAGGTGTCCGTACGCATGATGATCCAGCGCCGCTGGCGCTCCTGGGTGACGAACAATGTCATCCAGCGCTGGCTGACCAGCGGGCGTTACTACCAGCTGAACCTTATCGGCGGCGATCACGCAAATCCTGAAGCCCGAATATCGGAAGATTTGCGCATCGCCACGGAGTCGCCGGTGGATTTCATTGCCGGCGTCATCGTCGCCTTTTTATCGGCCTCCACCTTCATTTTGGTTTTGTGGACGATCGGCGGCGCACTGACCATTCCGATCGCAGGATCAACGGTCACCATACCGGGGTTTCTGGTGGTTGCCGCAGTCCTCTACGCGGCGATAACCTCGACATCGATCGCCGTGATCGGCAGGAACTTCGTCGCAGTTTCCGAGGTCAAGAACCAGACCGAAGCCGAGTTCCGCTATACGCTGACCCATGTCAGGGAGAACGGCGAGAGCATTGCACTGCTTGGCGGCGAGGAAGAGGAGCGCGCCGACCTCGACAGGACCTTCGGCAGGGTCTTGCATCAGTGGGCGCTTCTGGCGCGCCAGCACATGCGAACGACGCTGGTGTCGCAGGGATCGAGCCTCATTGCACCTGTCGTGCCGATCCTGCTTTGCGCCCCCAAGTTCCTGGAAGGCAGCATGACGCTCGGCGAAGTGATGCAGGCTGCCTCAGCCTTCACGATCGTTCAGGCCGCATTCGGCTGGCTCGTCGACAACTACCCCCGTCTTGCCGACTGGAATGCCAGCGCGCGCCGCATAGCGTCGCTGATGATGTCGCTCGATGGCCTTGAGCGCGCCGAAAAGAATGACGCTATCGGCCGCATCAAGCATGGAGACACCGAAGGCGAGGTGATGCTGAGCCTGCAGGATCTTTCCGTGTCGCTCAATGACGGGACATCGGTCGTCAAGGAAACCCAGGTCGACATTGAGCCCGGGGAACGGGTTCTGGTTTCGGGCGAGTCGGGCACGGGCAAGAGCACGCTGGTGCGAGCCATCGCGGGCCTCTGGCCTTGGGGAACGGGCAGCGTCAATTTCCGGCCGGGCAGCAGATTGTTCATGCTGCCACAGAGACCCTATATACCCTCCGGATCGCTCCGCCGCGCCGTCGCCTATCCGAAGGCTGCCGAGGACTGGACGATCGAGGAGATCAAGGCTGCGCTCGACGCTGTCGAGCTCGGTTATCTCAACGAGCGTCTGAAAGACGAGGCGCCTTGGGATCAGACCCTCTCCGGCGGCGAGAAGCAGCGCCTGGCATTTGCCCGCCTGCTGCTTCACAATCCTGATATCGTCGTCCTGGACGAAGCGACCTCGGCGCTGGATGAGAAAAGTCAGGACAAGATGATGGAGACCATCATCCGCGATCTGCCCGACGTCACCATCCTCAGCGTCGCCCACCGCGCGGAGCTCGAGGCGTTTCACAGCCGAAAGATTACCCTGGAGCGTCGTGACGGCGGGGCAAAGCTCGTCAGCGACATAGACCTTGTCCCGCGCAACAAGAAGAAAAAGTCGCTGCTGCGCCGCGCCAGGAAAATCCTGCCGCGGCGGTGAAGACTTCTGTTGGCGTGTGGCAGGCCCGTGGCGCGGGCATCATAGTGGCGAGCGGCATTCCTCTCGGCGGCCTTTTGTCGAGAGGTAGGTGTTGTCAGTGGCGTGGTAGGAAAGATAGCGCCCCGCACACCAGCGAATGTGCTGGATTTCCTGGGCCGAGAGCAGCATGCCGTCGTCGTCTGCCGGAGCGGCGGCCTCTACCGAATAAGCAGAACGCGCCGCCTGGCTTCCCCGCGCCTGGCTTTCTGCTGGCACCGGCATGCTGAATGCAACAGCGCTTGTCGCCGTCACCAGACAGGCCGTGCAGGCTGCGGACAGAAACAGGATTTTCGTTGCCTTGAACATGGGACACCACACAATTGACACAATAATGAAACGGCGCGGACAAATTTTTGTTCCATCGGAGCGCGTCATCCGGCGAAAGGAACAGGTGGCGTCGCACGGCGGATCGTCGGCGAAGCGCCGCCATTTCATCGATTTCGCCAATGTTTCGCCTCGGTCGGCGGGCAGAAGGAGCCGTTCGCCGAATGAACCGGGATTCGAAACAAGGATATGAGATGCTGAAAATTGCCGCCCTCGCCGCCGTCGCTATTGTCGCTTCCAGCACTGTGTCGAACGCATCCAGCGATGCTTCCTGGGACAAGCTGTTTGCAAAGGTCAACGGCACGTGCATCGGTCAGTCCGGCATGGACACGCCGGAGGCGACCGCGCCGATCGTCTTCGACGATGCCACCGGCAAGGTTGCCGTTCTGCTGCGTGGATCGATGGGGAAAGGAAAGGCGAAGACCAAGGTCAACCTGATGTGCCTTTACGACAAAAAGACCGGCAAGGCTTCCATCGCTGAATACAAGTGGCTCGGAAACTGAGCCTTTAGGCATAGCAGAGTCCTCGGCCCGAATTGCCTCTTCCACGCAAATCTGTCTTTAAAGGCGCGTCTCAGCTTCGGTGCACCTCCGGGCTGGTTCGCGCCATCAAACCGTCCACTGCGGAAGATCTCGTCATGCTGTCGTTCAGTCCCCTGGAAACCCGATCCTTCGATGCCTTTCTGTTCGACATGGATGGCACCATTCTCGATTCCAGCGCAGCATCCGAACGCGTCTGGGGTGGTTGGGCCACGGACAACGGGATTCCGACACCGCCATATCATGGCCGGCGGGTCGAGGACACGGTCGCGGATCTGCAAGCCTCAGGCATCGATCCGCAGCGCGCAGCCGCCGAAATCACCGCGCGCGAACTCGTCGACCTCGATGGTGTGATCCCGATTCCCGGAGCGGTCGAGTTCCTGGCAAGCCTTCCGCCTGAACACTGGGCGGTCGTCACATCCGCGCCGAGGGAACTTGCCTTGAGGCGCATGGCTGCGGCGGGCCTGCCGCGCCCACGCGCAATGATTTCGGCGGAGGATGTCACGCGAGGCAAGCCCCACCCCGACCCGTTCATCGCCGGTGCCCGCCTCTTGTCGGTCGATCCATCACGCTGCCTCGTGTTCGAGGATGCGGATGCCGGCATCCGTGCCGGCGAGGCCGCCGGTGCGTCGGTTCTGGTGATCACGCAGACGGGGAGTGCCAGTCTCACCGGCCGGCCAAGCGTGATCAACTATCTGGATATCAAGGCGGCGCATGCGGGCAACGCACTGCGCATCTCTGGCCTCTAGGTCTGCATTCTCAGACAAAAAGCTCCGGTACCATGTTTGCCGCGATCTCGCGGAGTTTGCCGACATGGCTCGCGTCGATGAAATGATACGGCCAGCGCAATCGGGTGCCGACAGGCGCCCAATCGCCGACGGCGGCGAGTAGCTTGTCCAGCGCCGCATTGGAATAGCCGTGATCGCGGCGGAATGGAACGATATGGTCGTCCATGAAGGCGCAGATGCGTCTTTCGATATCGAGCGCGGCTTCGATGTCCGTCGCCATCAGGCCGGTCCATCGTTGTGCGCCCTTGGGGCTCAGGCATGCCACGTTGGAAAAGGCGCCCGCCGCTACCCTCTCTTTGACGCCGGTGGCAAGGTGATGGCCGGGGACGAACAGGCTGTATTGGCTGAGATGGGCCCGCGCCGCGGAATACCAGCCGGCATCGCCGTCAGCGAGCTTGATGCCGACGACCGACGGGCACGGATCGCAAATCCGTGCAAGATCAGATGGGTCGAGCACGCGCTTGGCATGCGGCGGATTGTAAAGGATGAGCGGGATGCCGTCCGCAGCCTCCGACGCCCGTTTCAGGAAGTCGATGGCCTCGATATTGGTAAGCGGCCACCAGTCCGGCAGGATCACCTGGATCGCCATGGGCCTGAGCCTTGCTGCGCGGCGCAGCCGCGACAGCATGATGACGGGAGCTGGCTGGCACGCTCCGACTACGAAGGGCATGGATGCGGCCTGGCAGCGGCTGGCCAGCAACTCCTGGACCCGGTCATATTCCTCTTCCGTCTGGTTGTGGAATTCGCCGGCCGTTCCGTTGGAATAGATCCCATCCACTCCGGCATCGATCAGAATGTCGATTTCCTGCTCCAGAGCCGCGAAATCGATGCTGTCATCGTCAGCGATCGGCAAGAGCAGGGTTGCCCAGTTGCCCGAAATCGCATGGCGCCGCCCGTCTTTGGTCATCGTGTGTTTTTCCATCGTCAGTTCAGATCGTCGCGGATGCAGGCTTTGAAATGACCGGGCATCGTTTCACGAAGTTCGGGAACGATATGAGCGCATTTCGGCAGGACATTCGGACAGCGCGTGCGAAACACGCAGCCGCTTGGAGGATTGGCAGGGCTTGGAATATCGCCCTTCAATATTTGCCGATTGCGCGGAGCATCCGGATCAGGTGAAGGGATCGCCGAAAGAAGAGCCCTCGTATAGGGGTGCTGCGGCCGGGCATAAAGCTCGGCGCTCGGGGCGATTTCCATGACCCGGCCGAGATAGAGAACGATCACGCGGTCACAGATATATTCGACCACCGCGAGATCGTGGCTGATGAACAGCATGGTCAGGCCGAGCCGTTGCTGCAGATCGCGCAGCAGATTGATGACCTGCGCCTGGATCGACACATCGAGTGCGGAGACAGGTTCGTCTGCGACGATGAACTCCGGCGCGAGCGTCAGCGCGCGGGCGATGCCGATGCGCTGGCGTTGGCCGCCTGAAAATTCGTGGGCATAGCGATTGACGGCATCGGGCGGCAGATCGACCTGCTCCAATGCCTTTCGAGCCCGTTCGAGCCGTTCCTTCGAGGTGCCGATCTTCTGGATCTTCAGACCTTCGGTGAGGATTTCGCCGATCGTCATGCGCGGCGAGAGGCTGGCAAACGGATCCTGAAAAATATACTGCATCCGCGGACGGGCGCGCCGGAGCTCGGACGCGGACAGCTTGGTGATCTCGCTCCCTGCAAACCGTACGCTGCCGGCGGTCGGCTCGACCAGCCGCAGGACGGCGCGGCCGATCGTCGTCTTGCCGCTGCCCGATTCCCCGACAAGGCCGACGACTTCACCCTTGCCGATCTCGAAAGAGATGCCGCGCAGGATCGTCAATGTCTTGCCACCTGAGACATAGTCCTTTGCGAGATCCCGGACGGAAAGAAGTGGTTCGCTCATCGTCTAGATCTCCTGCCAGTGGATGCAGCGGCTCTGGTGCCTTGCATCCACGTCGAAAAGCGGCGGCATGGCACGGCGACAGTCCTCGGTTGCAAAGCGGCAGCGGGGTTCAAAGGCGCAGCCGGGGGGCATGTTTGCAAGGCCCGGCACCATGCCTGGAATGGCGTTGAGCTTCTCGCCCGCCTGCTTCATGCGGCTCGCATCGCCGAGCTTCGGCATCGAGGCCAGAAGACCCATCGTGTAGGGATGCCTTGGATTTCGGAAGACATCCGCCACCGGCCCCGTCTCGACGATACGGCCGGCATACATGACCGCGACCCGGTGGGCGATTTCGGCGACCACGCCGAGATTGTGGGTGACGAACAGCATCGCCATGCCACGCTCGCGCTGCAGCGTCTGCAACAGTTCGAGGATCTGGGCCTGGATCGTGACGTCGAGCGCCGTCGTCGGTTCGTCGGCGATCAGCAATGTCGGATCGCAGGCAAGCGCCATGGCAATCGTTGCGCGCTGGCGCATGCCGCCGGAAAGCTCGTGCGGATACTGGTCTGCCCGCCGGCGGGCATCCGGTATCCCGACCCTGTCGAGCAGCGCGACGGCCGCGTCCATGGCAGCTTTCCTGTTTGCACCGCGATGGATGCGGATCGGCTCCGAAATCTGGTCGCCGATCGTGTAGACAGGGTTGAGGCTCGACATCGGCTCCTGAAACACCATGCCAATATCGTTGCCACGAATGGCGCGCATATCCGCTTCGCCGAGCGCGGTCAGTTCGCTGACAGTGCCATTCTTGCGTTTCAGGTGAATGGCGCCATCCGCTATCTGACCGATCCCGCGTGTCAGAAGGCGCATGACGGAGAGGCTCGTCACCGACTTGCCGGAGCCGGATTCGCCGACGAGCGCCAAGGTCTCGCCGGCGGAAACCGTCAGATCGACGCCGTTGACGGCCGTCACTTCGCCAGAACGGATGCGAAAGACGGTTCGCAATCCCTTGACGTCGAGAATGGGGCTGGCCGTCATGGTCGTCGTTTCCATCAGGAGAGAAGGCCCGTTGCGCGCAGGATGTCGTTGATCCTGGCGGTCTCGGCTTCGTTCAGCGCTGCGCGCGGCCGTGGCATGAGGGCGGTGTCGATGATGCCGAGGCTCTTCATGGCCGCCTTGAAGGCACCGATGCCGGAGGCACCGCCGCTGACGCGGCCGCTTCCGACCCAGACGATCTCGAACAGCTTGCAGAGACGCACCTGCTCCTTGCGGGCGGCCTCCCAGTCACCGCTCTTTGCCGCGTTCCAGAGCCGGACATAGCCGTGAGGATCGACGTTGGCGATACCGGGAACGACGCCATGGGCGCCCATGAGGAGGGCGTTGTCGACGACGATCTCGGAACCCGTCATCAGGAAGATTTCCTTGTTGCCGGCGAGGTCGAGCAGGACATAGCGGAAGTTGCCGTCGTCGCCGCTCGAATCCTTCAGGCCGATGATCGTGCCTTCCTTGGCGAGCGTGACCGTCGTCTGACGCTGAAGCTTGACGTGAACGCAGACCGGAATGTCATAGGCGATCAGCGGCACATCGACGGCGTCGCGGATGAAGCGAAAGTGATCGAGGATCTCGCTCTGGCTGGTCACGGTGTAGTAGGGCGCGGTGACGACGACAGCATCCGCTCCGGCCGATTTGGCGATCCTTGCATGATTGATGACGAGATCGGTCGTCGCGTCGATCACGCCGGCGATCAGCGGCACCCGGCCATTGTTGACCTTGGCCGAGTGCTCGATGATCTCGCGGCGGGTCTTGGCATCGTGGAAGACGACCTCGCTGGTGGAACCGAGAACGAAAAGCCCGTGGCACCCGGCTTTGATCAGATTTTCGAGCACCCGCGTATAGGACGGATAATCGACGGTGAAATCCGCATTCAGCGGAACGACGACAGGAGGAACGACACCCTTGAACTTGCTCATTTTCGCTTTCTTTCGATGGTCAGTTTAGGTCTGCACGAGGGTCGAACGCGTCGCGAAGACCATCGCCGATGAAGTTGATGGCAAGGACGGTGAGGACGAGCGCGCCACCGGGAAACAGCCATTGCCAGGGATATTGTTCGAGTACGGCAGTCGAACGGGCTGCATTCAGCATGTTGCCCCAGCTTGCCGCCGGTGGAGCGATGCCGAGCCCGAGGAAGGAAAGTCCGGCCTCCAGCAGGATTGCATTGGCGATCTGCAACGTGGCGAAAACCACGAGGATATCGATCGAGTTCGGCAGCCCGTGGCGGAACAGGAGGTGGGGAAGCCCGGCGCCCATTCCTCTCGCGGCGGTGACGAAATCGCGCTCGCGAAGTTCCAGAAGCCGAGCCCTAACCATGCGGGCCAGCAGCGGCCAGGAGAGCAGCGAGATGACGAACACCGTCGGTGTGATGCCGGTGCCGGCGATCGAGGCGAGCACCAGCAGGAAGATCACCGGCGGAAGCGTCATGACGAGGTCGACGAAACGCATGGTGAAGGCATCCGTGAACCGGCCGGCAAGCGCCGATATTGCGCCGACCAGAAATCCGATCGCAGCGGAGATCACGGTCGATGCAAGCGCGACCATCAGCGAAATCCGGCCGCCTTCGAGAACGCGGGCGAAGATATCGCGTCCGACGCCATCGGTGCCGAACCAGTGCTTGGCATTCGGCCCGGCATTCATGGCGAGCAGATCGATGTCGTTGGGTTTGAAGCCCAGCCAAAGGGAATAGCTGATGATCGCCGCCAGCATCGGGATGATGATCGCCACGCCGAAGAGTGCTGCCCTGTTCAGACAGAAACGTTCGAAGGCGCGGGCCAGCGGGCCGGGGCTGCGTTTGGGTGTTCTTGCCAGCATCGCTCAGCCCACCTTGATGCGCGGATCGATCACGGCATAGGCAAGATCGGTCAGGATGTTGACGAAGATCACGCAGGCGCCGATCACCAGCGTCGAGCCCATGATCACCGGGTAGTCGCGCGTCTCGACGGCATTGACCATCAGGAGGCCCATGCCCGGCCAGTTGAAGACGCTTTCGATGAATATGGCGCCGCCGATCGCCAGGCCGATGGTCGAGCCGATCAGCGTTACAACGGGCAGGAGAGCATTGCGGGTGGCATGTTTGACGATCACCCAGAACTCGAACACGCCTTTCGCGCGCGCCGTACGGACATAGTCCTGGTTCAGCACTTCCAGCATCGAGGCGCGCATGTAACGCATGATCAACGCAGTCTGCGCCACGGCCAGGAGGGATGCCGGCAGGATCAGGTGGTAGAGAAGGTCGCCGAGCGAAAAATCTCGCCCCGGCGTCAGCATGCCGCCCGAGGGCAGGATGCTGAAATAGACCGAGAAGAGGTAGAGGCCGACCAGCGCACTCAGGAACGGCGGGCTGGAAATACCCGTCACCGCCAGGATGGAAAACGAGAGATCGGCAATCGAATTGCGGCGCACGGCGCTGATGATGCCCGAGGCGATGCCGGCAACGATCGCAATGGCGATCGCCGTCCCCATGAGCAGAACGGTCGGACCGATGCGCGAGAGAACGAGACCGAGAACGGGCTGATCCGGACGTTTGGTGGAGTAGCCGAGATTGCCGGTAACGGCCTCCTGCAGCCAGGCGAGATATTGAACCGGCAACGGCTGATCCAGACCGAGCCGCAGGCGCAGTTCGGCGAGCACGGCCGGAGACACCGGCACGTTCGGGTCTATATAGGCGTCGACCGGATCGCCGGGCGTGAGACGCAGCATCACGAAGATCAGCACGCTCAAGGCAACGAGCATGGCCACTCCGATCAGCAGGCGCCGGAGACTGTAGTTCAACATGGGATTTCCGCTTCAATGAGGTGGCGGCATCGGCCACCACCTCTTTGCCGTTGAGGCGCTCCTACTCGGAGATCGCCCACTTTTCCGGATGTGCCTCGTAGGGTCCACCGCCCGGTGCCGGCGTCCAGACGAAATCCTTCAGCTTGGACGAGGCGACGCCGTATCGATTTGCGACCCAGAGCGTGCCCCAGGGCAACTGGCTGTTCATCACCTTGCAGACATCCTGGTAGCGAGCGTCACGCTTGCCGGCGTCGGTTTCGCCGAGAGCCGAATCGAGGGCCTTGGTCAGGTCGGGCATGCGGACGCGGGCAACGTTCGGACCCGCAGGCGGGATCTGCTTTTCGTTCAGCCCGACGTTGATGCTGCCCGCATCAGGTCCGTTCTGCAGGCCGGCATAGACCATCTGGAATTGCGCGGTATCCGGTTTCGCGTTCAGCACGATGCTGTTGTAGGTGGGCGTGTCGACGGCGCGCGGGGTGACATTGATGCCGACTTGCGCCAGCATTGCCTGCACCGCCGCCATGACATTCGCGGCCAGCGGCGTCGTGTAATAGGTCAGAAGGGTTATCGGCTTGTCGCCGTTGATCTTGTCCCAGCCGGCCTCTTCGAGCAGCGCCTTGGCCTTCTCGGGATCGTAGGCATAGGGCTCGACGTCCTTCGGCACGATCTGGTCGACAACATAGGCGCAATTCGCCGGCTTGGCCGCTCCGCCGTAAAGGCTCTGGATGATCGCATCGCGGTTGATCGCGTACATCACCGCCTGACGGACGCGAAGATCTTTCCAGATCGGCGAGTCATGGTTGAAGCCGAGATAGTTGACGACGAAGGAGTCGCCCTCGATGACCTTGAAATCGCTGCTGTCCTTGAAGGCCGTCAGATCGTTGGCATCGACATAGGTGAACTGGATTTCGCCCGCCCGCAGGGCCGCAATTGCGGCGGCCGGATTTGCGAAATAGCGGTTGATGATCTTCTCGAGCGCCGGCTTGCCGCCACGATAATCGGTATTGGCTGCAAGCTCGACATATTGGTCGGTCACATATTTGGTGAACTTGAAGGGACCCGTCCCGATCGGCGCGGTCGACCACCAGCTGTTCTTGGCCAGCTGATCGGCCGGGATCTGCGAGAGCGCATGTTCCGGAAGCATCATGACCTTGGTCAGCGTGTCCATCAGGCTCGCCGACGGAGCCGAAAGCTTGACCACGAGCGTCTTGTCATCCGGCGCTTCCACCGACGAAACGGCGGTGAGGCGCGCAGCAAGAACCGAGCCGGTCTTGGCGTTCTGCGCCAGGGCCATCGTGAATTTGGCATCCTTGGCAGTGAACGGCTGCCCGTCATGCCATTTCGCGTCCGCAAGCTTGAACGTGTAGGTCAGCTGGTCGGGGCTGACCTCGTAGGACGAAGCGAGCTTGCCGACGACCTTCTGCAGTTTTTCGTCATAGGTGACGAGCGGCTCGAAATAGATGCTGAGCCAGGTAAAGCCGCTGGTTGCCGCCAGCGGATTGAAATTGCCCTGGAAGCCGCCGGGGCCGACATCGAAGCCGCCCGACAAGGTGGCTGCTTGCGCCGGAGCGGCAATCAGGGCCGGAATGGCCGTTGTCGTCATCATCGCGGCGAGCGTGATGGCGGATGATAGTCTTGCCAGTCGATTCATCGTGTTCCTCCCACATTTGAATTCGTCTTGTTGGCGGCGATAACCTGCAAGATGCCCTCATAGTGACGGTCCATGCGCCGCTGTGCTTCCGGGACATCCTTCGCCTCGATCGCCTCGACGATCGCGGCATGATCCCTCCAGGTCGCCACGGGATCGACATTGGCGAGATTCACGTAATCGGATGCCTTGTAGAAGGCGAGCCAGAACACATCGAGCAGCCGCGCCAGCATCTCGTTGTTCTGGCAGCGAAACAGCAGCGTGTGGAACTGCTGGTCGTCAGAAGCGAAAGATTCGCCGCGCTGAGCGTGTTCGCCCATCCGGTTTACCGTTGCCCGCAATTCGGCAATGTCCTCATCGCTGATCATTTCGAGCGTCTTGCCGATCAGTCCGACTTCGAGCGTCCGGCGGATTTCGATGACTTCCTCGATCTGGCGAAGGGCGCCGCCGAGGCCGTAGGCGAGGTTGTCGAGCAGCGGCTCGAACGAGAATGCCTTTACGAAGATCCCGACGCCGCGCCGCGATTCCAGCACGCCGACCGATTCCAGCGCCTTGATACCTTCGCGCAGCGAATTGCGGCTAACACCAAGCTGCGTCGCAAGTTCGGACTCCGGCGGCATAAGGGTTCCCGGCTCCAGCCCGTTGTCGCCGATATAGGCCCGCAGGCTCTCCTGCACGGAGACATGCAGCAGAGGCGCGCGCGTCAGTGGTTTGATCGACTTGAGGGCCATATTCACCGGTTCCGAAACTATGCTGCGTCAGGAGGATGGATATCGACTTGTAGGATATCTGTCAACTGGTCAACGTTTTGACGCGAGCCATTTCACCAAATGGGCAATGCAAAGGATGTGCGGCGCGGCGATCGGCAGGGACGCAGGCGGGCTTATTCCGAAACGCTGACGCGCGGCGGTGATCTCGCTTTGGCAATATGCAAGGCGGCAGATGGTGACCGGCGAGGCGCTCGCCAATCGTCCGGTCGGCGTGGCCGTTCATCGCCGGCTCTGAGGTGATCGCCGCCGTGCAGCGATCACCTGGTGTTCAGCCTATCAGGGAACCTTGTTGCCGGCAGCGCGGAACAGCTGGTACCACTCTTCGCGCGTCAGCCGGACATCGGAGCCGGCGACGCTTTCCCGCACACGCTCCGCCTTGGTCGTGCCAAGCACGGTCTGGATGTTGGCCGGGTGACGGGTGATCCAGGCCACGGCAATGCCGGTCGGGGTCACGCTATACTTGGCGGCCAGATCGTCGAGCACGTCGTTGAGCTCGGCGAAATTCTTGCGGTCGCCGATGAAGACGCCGTCGAAAAAGCCCTTCTGGAAGGGAGACCAGGCCTGCAGCATCATGCCGTTGAGGCGCGAGTAGTCGAGCAGGCCGATATCGCGCGAGATCGACTGGTCGAGACCGCCCATGTTGGCGGCGACGCCCTGAGCGATCAGGTTTGCGTGGGTGATGCTGAGCTGGACCTGATTGAAGAGCAGCGGCTGCCGGACGGCCGTCTTCAGCAATTCGATCTGGCCCGGCGTATGGTTGGAAACGCCGAAATGTTTGACCTTGCCGGCCTTGTGCAGCGTCTCGAAGGCATCGGCCACTTCTTCGGGCTCGACCAGCGTATCGGGGCGGTGGAGGAGCAGGACGTCGAGATAATCGGTCTTCAGCGCCGCAAGCGAGCCATCCACCGATTCCAGGATGTGTTCGCGCGAAAAGTCGAACCATCCGCGGCGGATGCCGACCTTGCTTTGAATGCTGATGCGCCCGCGATCGGCGGCCGAAAGGGTGACGGCCTCGCCGAACCGCTTCTCGCAGCGATGGCGCTCGCCGCCGTAGATGTCGGCATGGTCGAAGACGGTGACGCCGGCATCGACCGCGGCGTCGAACAGCTCGCGGATCTGCGCGTCAGTCATCTCGGCAATGCGCATCAGTCCGAGGATGACACTGGAAACGGTGAGGGAAGTGTTGTGAACGGTATAATTTCTCATGGAAGCACACGCCTTGCATCAAATTGACCGGGCAGTTTACGGCGGCCATTAAGATCACGCAGCCGCTCCGGCATCAAGCCGCAATGACGGCATTTGGCGCAGCCGATCGACTGCAGCGGTCTCCCCTTCAACCTCCGATGCCCCTGCTCGCAACAGTAGTGTCACGGCGGGGTCACGCGACATGCCCTACAGTTCGTGTTTTGATCACGATGCAAGCTGATGTCCCGTTTTGGTTCCGGGTAGGGGAAGGGAAATGGCAAACAGACGAGTGAACAGCGTCCGGCTTCCGCGGCAGACATTTCGCAGCCGCCCGAAGGCTCCGGTCAAGAACGTCCCGCCGACAAAGCGGCCGGGCGACGATATGGAAACCAAGGTCCTCTATGACCTCATCGACTATCTGTTCGAGGAGGAAGACGAAGAGGACGACAAGGCAGCGATGGCCGCCTAGCGGCGTCCCGATGGGCCACATTAGCGCCGGGTCTTTGCCGTCAACAGTCCCCAGGCAGTCCGCAGCCTGTCGATACGCGAGAGAACGCGTTCGCGCGGTTCGACGTGAATGCCGTTGCGGAAATCGGCGAGCGCCTGTGCCTCAAGCCGGCTCCGCTTCGTCGATCCGGAGGCGTCGTCTACCGGATTGCCGGTTCTGGCATCGATGACGGCAAAACCGCCCTGTTCCAGTGAATGAACCTGGTATCGTTGCATATCTGATCCCTGCTTTAGTTTTGACTTATCAAGCTGCGCAGGGATTTTCAATTTCGTGAACAGGTGTGTTTTCCGGTTCGCCATCTGCGATGATGGTGAACCGCCGGTTATGATTGCTCTTGATCGGTGGACGAGTGTGAAATTCCTGCTATTCGCTGGTAGCAAGGGTGCTACGCGATTCTGGCGGTTCCTTACGGCCGGCTAATCGAGTAGAAGGGCGCCTCACTCGTTGAAGGAAATCCATGTCCGAGACTTCGCTTTCGCTTGAATCCACCCGGCACTGCGTCGCTGCACGCCGCCGGAAAGGGACACTTGCTTATGTGGCAGTCGCCGCCGTCGCACTGATGGCATGGTCGACATCGGATCGCCATCCGCAGCCCGAAGCGGCGCAGACGCCGGTTGCCGATCTTTCCCACTGACGCCTGAGCGGCAGGGCTGCTTTACAGCCCTGCGCCTCTGCTACTTCCATTCCCAAAGCCATGCCGAGCGATGCGGCCTGACGCTGACGAGAGCGGACGGGACGCCAGCCGCAGCCGTATAGGCCGCCGCGTCATCGGCATCGTTGACGCCCACGAAGATCATCTTCATCGACTTGCGGAACGCGGCACCGCGCGCCCGGTGCTCGATATTGATGACGGCGTGCGGATAATCTTCATTGAGATTGATCATCGGATCGCCCGACAAGGCGATGTGATCCTGCATGGCCAGGAAAGCCTGGACGCGCTCGTAGGCGCCATCGGGTGCAACGGGCCTGTCGCCGCTCGGGGCGCGAAAATAGGCGATCGTATCTGTCTGCCCCTTGCGCTTGCCGGTCTCGTAGACGAGGAGGTTCGACTCCATCACCAGTTCGACATGCAGGCTGAACGTCTGGTAGCGGTCCGGCTGCGAGACGAGATCCGCGAGGACCGCCCTCAATTCCTTGACGTAATCGGCGTATGAAGACGCAGTCATCGGTTTTCCACTTGCAGCAAACTGGTGTGCGGCTCTCTGCCACGAGCCGCATTGGTCAGGCAAGCTTTCAATCGCCTTCAAAATCGACGGACGAGATGTCCACGGACCATTGCAGGTCGGCGGGCGCCGTCTTGTCGGGCGACGACTGCAGGCCACGATAGCGGTTGAGCGCCCAGCATGCTCCGTAGGCATCATGCGGCGCGATGATCTTGTAGCTGGTCAGATAGTCCGAATAGGTCTCGACGCTGAAGCCCGGACGCTTGCCGACAAGCCGGAACCTGATGACATTGACCTGCTTGCTCGAGCCATTCGAAAACTCGACGAAGACGGGCTTGTCAGGCTCCGCGCAGTCGGTGGTTCCCCTTGTTGAGCCGGTCACCTGGCTCGCCAGGCTGTTACGGTCAGATTGCTGCAGGTAGATAAAGGCGCCGACGGCAGCCCCCAGGATAATAATCCCGGTGAGTGCAATCAGTGTCGGTCGCGGAAACAGGACAAAGAAAACCACAATGACGACGACCGCCGCTATCAATAATATCATCTGGTCTTTGCTCCCTTTGCTTCTCAGCTAATGCAGGCAGGGGGTACAAACAAGGCCGGGCGGGCGAGGCTTCCGGAGGGATATCTGATGAACGGTCTGAATGAGCTGATTAATTGGATCATTTCGAAGGGGCTCTCGGTCGATGACCTCGATGATCTCCTGGAGGGTCTGGCCGTCCGTCTTACGGATATGGGATATTCCCTGGTGCGCGCCTCGATCGCCATGCCGTCCATCGATCCGACCCAGCGGGGTTTTTCCATTGCCTGGTATCGTGGCTCGGGGCTGCAATGGGACGTCCAGGGCCATGGCGAAGAGGGCGAGGCGCTATTTCGCCGGTCGCCGATCTCCTATCTCCTGGCGAACCAGCTGGAATTCGTGCGCTGGAGGTTGCCGGGAGACGCTGAGGCGCCAGCCTTCCCCGTTCTGACGGAGCTGGCCGAGCTCGGCGCTACCGAGTTTGTGATGAAGCTTTCGCCGTTCCCGGGAGGCACGGCGCTGGCCGGGGTAAGCTTTTCGCTGGCCGTCGATCATCCCGGCGGCTTTTCGGACAGTCAGATCGCCGGTTTCGAGTACCTGCTGCCCGCGCTGGCGCTCGCGTGCTGCCGGATCGCCACGACGCGCGTGGCGAAGGATGTGCTTGCCGTCTATACCGGAGACCGGACGAGCGGCCGCATTCTCAGCGGTCAGACGCAGCGCGGCGACGGGGCTGCGATCTATGCTGCGATCCTGTTTGCCGACCTTAAGAATTTCACGTCTCTCAACGAACAGTACGAACCCGAAAGGATCGTCGGCTGGCTGAACGATCATTTCGAGGCGATCGGGCAGCCGGTCGTCGAAAAAGGGGGAGAGATCCTGAAGTTCATGGGGGACAGCCTGCTCGCGATCTTCACTGCCGATGCCGCCGTGGCCGGTGAAGCCTGCGGCAGGGCGCTCGCCGCCGCGCAGGCGGCAATGGCGGCCAATGAGCTACTGAACGATCGTCGTCGCGCAAGTGGCGAGCCTGAAATCCCCGTCGATATCGTCCTGCATCTCGGGGAAATCTTCTATGGCAATGTCGGCGCTGCCCGCCGGCTCGATTTCACCATCATCGGCAGAGCCGTGAACGAGGCGGCGCGTATCGAAAAGCTCGCCGACGACATCGGATGCAGCCTGCTCGCATCGTCCGAGTTTGCCTCGCACATCGCGGCGGGATTTGAAAATGTCGGCCGGTTCTCGCTCAAAGGCGTTGCGGCACCGGCCGAGATCTATGCGTGGAGAGGGGAGGGCCGCTAGGGCCCTGCCGTCTTACGTGGAGGCCTTCTCGACGCCGCCGTAAACCAGGCGGCCCTGATGGAAGGTTGCGCTGCGCGGCGAGACGCGGGCGACGGCTTCGGCAGAGCAGCTGGCGCTCGTTAAGGTGAAGCCGGCATCATCGCCGGCCTTCGGCCAGGCGCGATTGCCGTCGTTGTCAAGCGGGAGGACGCCTCCGGTGGAGATCGCCAGTGAGCGCGACAGGTGATATTCGTCCGAACCGCGATAAAGTTGCGCATAGAGATAGGCCTTTTCCAGCATGTCGCCGCTGCCGAAAGGCGACCAGTGGTCGATGACGCTGTCGGTGCCGGTCATCACGAGGACGCCGGCCGTGCTGAGTTGGGGCAGCGGCATCATCAGGCCGCCGATCGGCACCGTGGACGCGATCGTCATGCCACCTGCAGCAAGCCGCCCGGCCGTCTCCTGAAGAGCTTCCGGCGCCAGCGTCGTCAGGGCAAAGGCATGGCTGATCGTCACCTTGCCCTTGAGAGCCGGGTTCTTCTCCACCGTGTCGATCATGTAGTTGATCGCTGCAACGCCCGCCGGGCTCGTCTCATGCAGGTGGATATCGACGCCCTTGCCGGTGTCGAGTGCGATCTGGAACATCGCGTCGAGCGATTTTTCCATGGCGCCGTCGACATTGGTCGGATCGAGACCGCCCACATAGCCGACGCCCATCGCCATCGCCTCGCGCATCAGCCCGTCGACTTGCGAATGCAGCAGGCCGTGCTGCGGGAAGGCGACGATCTCGCAAGCGAAATCGTCCCTGTGGTTCTCGAGCGCGATCTTCAGATGCTCGAGGCTATTGAGGCCGCTGACCGGATCGATGTTGCAATGGCTGCGGGCAACCGTGCTGCCCTTGGACTGCAACAGGGCGATCAGGCCTTCCGCGCGCTGCGTCGAGGTCGGCAGGAGCTTGGGCAGAAGCTTCTGCTCCAGCGCGATCATGTCCATGATCGTCTTTCCCTGCCGTGGGAGGGGCGCCTGCCACGGGCCGCCATAGAATGTCTTGTCGAGATGAATATGCATATCGCGCATCGCAGGCAGCGCCAGCTGACCGTTGGCGTTGTAGACCGGAACGCCTGCGGGTAATGGGCCGCCGGCCGCATGGATCGCGCCGATCTTGCCGTCCTTGATTTCGAGCGTCGACAATGCAGTGCGTGTGGCGACGATGGTATCGCCGTCTTTCTCGAAACCGTCTTCGAGGCGCACGCCGGTCAACAGGTAGTGGCTATCCTTCAGCGCCGTCACCTTTGCACCGTCGGCGCAGTCAGGTGTCTGCGCGGCTGCCTCGCGGCTGGCGCCGCCCAGGCCGGCGACAGCGGCGACGGTGGTCAGCTGCCCGGTGCGTGTCAGGAAGGCTCTGCGGCTTTGCGATACTGTATCTTGCATGATCGTCTCCTCATCGTCGTGCATCAACTGTTCGAGGTGACTTTTAGAAAATGCCGCGGCTGGATGGCAGCGACTTATCGAAATGCTGACTATTCGATTTGCCAATAGCCGTCAGCGCTTCAGATGACAGAAGGCAATCAGCCGCTCAGCGAGATCGAGCGCAAGGGACGAGGCATTGTCCCGGTAAAACAGTGCCAGTTCGAAATTCTCGATCGGTGGAAAACCTTCGGCACTGCCCAGCACGCGATGATCGGGCAAGCGGCAGCTCGCGGGCAGAAGGCTGACGCCGAGGCCCGCAGCCGACGCGGCGGCCAGTGCCGCGAGGCCGCCTCCGCTATAGCTGACGCGCCAGCGCAGCCCGAGGCTTTCGAGCGTCTCGCAGAGTTCGTCGCGGTAGAGGCCATTCACCGGAAAGACGGCAATCGGAACCGGCGACTGCTCGATCGCCGGATGTTTCCGGCTGTCGAGCCAGAGCAGCGGCTCGGCGCGGGCGGCGCGCGGCAGATGCGTGCGGACCTGCTTGACCAGAACGAGATCCAGCTCCTCGAGAAGATAGGCGCGATGAAGATCGCGGCTGAGGCCGCTGGTGACATCGAGGCGCAGATGCGGATGCTCGCGCTTGAAGTCGGCCAGAAGGTCGATCGTCGGCACCGTCAGGTCTTCCGGCATGCCGAGCCGTAGCACGCCGTCCCGCCATGGTCCTGTCAGCGCATCATGCGCTTCCTCGTTCAGCGCGACGATGCGGCGCGCGTAGCTCAAGAGCTTGATGCCTTCTTCGGTCAGCTTCACTTCGTGCGAGGTCCGCTCGAACAGCGCCTTGCCCAGCAGATCCTCCAGCCGCCTGATCTGCTGGCTGATCGTCGACTGGGAGAGGGATACCCTGTCAGCCGCGCGGGTAAAGCTGCTCGTCTCGCAGACCGCGACGAAGGTGACCAGCAGCTGGGGGCTGAACATCGGATAGCGATTCATGTTTCCGCCGTGACCAGTTGAGCTCCCAATTCCTACCCGGCCCGACGGGCCTGCACAACGTGGGCGGCAGTCGGCGCTGCCAGAAAGCTGCTCAGAAGAACGCCTGAATGTCTGTCTGGGCGCGGCCGAGGATCAGCGCGTGAACGTCATGCGTGCCCTCGTAGGTGTTGACCGTCTCGAGGTTCTGCGCATGGCGCATGACGTGATATTCGATCTGGATGCCGTTGCCGCCGTGCATGTCGCGGGCCTGGCGGGCGATGTCCAGCGCCTTGCCGCAATTGTTGCGCTTGACGATGGAGATCATTTCCGGCGCCATCTTGTGCTGGTCCATCAGCTGGCCGACGCGGAGTGACCCTTGCAGGCCGAGCGCGATCTCGGTCTGCATGTCGGCGAGCTTCTTCTGGTAAAGCTGCATTCCGGCGAGCGGCTTGCCGAACTGCTTGCGGTCGAGGCCATACTGGCGGGCGCGGAACCAGCAGTCTTCGGCCGCACCCATGACGCCCCAGGAAATGCCGTAGCGGGCGCGGTTGAGGCAACCGAAGGGACCCTTGAGGCCAGAAACGTTCGGCAGAAGCGCGTCTTCGCCGACCTCAACGCCGTCCATCACGATCTCGCCGGTGATCGAGGCGCGCAGCGACAGCTTGCCGCCGATCTGCGGAGCCGAAAGACCCTTCATGCCCTTTTCGAGCACGAAGCCGCGGATCTCGTTGTTGTGGGCTTCGGACTTCGCCCAGACGACGAAGACGTCGGCGATCGGCGCGTTGGAAATCCACATCTTGGCGCCGCGCAGGCGATAACCGCCCTCGATCTTTTCGGCGCGGGTCTTCATGCCGCCGGGATCCGAGCCGGCATCCGGCTCGGTCAGGCCGAAACAACCGATCAGGTCGCCGGAGACGAGGCCCGGCAGATATTTCTTCTTCTGCTCGTCGGAGCCGTAGGCAAAGATCGGGTAGATCACGAGCGAGGACTGGACGCTCATCATCGAGCGGTAGCCCGAGTCGATGCGCTCGATCTCGCGGGCGACGAGGCCGTAGGCGACGTAGGAGGCGTTGGCGGCACCGTATTCTTCCGACAGCGTGACGCCGAGGAGACCGGTCTGGCCCATCAGCTTGAAGAGACCGGCATCGGTCTGCTCGTCGAGATAGGCGTCCTGGACGCGCGGCAGCAGCTCGGCCTTGGCGAAGGCGGCGGCCGAGTCGCGGATCATCCGTTCATCGTCGGAGAGCTGCTCTTCGAGCAGGAACGGATCGCTCCAGACGAAGGCGCTGGAGGTCTTGCGGGCTGGATTGGCAGAACTGGACAAGGCGATCCTCGCGGCAAAAGACATGAACCATTCGAGTTTATGCATTTATCAATTGCGCGCCAGCCACGGAAGCCATAAATACACATAGGTTGATGTATGGCATGCATAGGTTCGCAATGCGCCAGAGACGATTTCTTCCCCATATCAGCCATCTCTCCGCCTTCGAGGCGGTGCTTCGGAATGGCTCTACGGCTGCCGCCGCCCGCGAGCTGAACCTGACACAGAGCACCGTCAGCCGCCTGATCCAGACGCTCGAACAGCAGCTCGGCCGCGCACTTTTCGAACGGCACAAGCAGCGCCTCGTGCCGACAGAGGCAGCGCAGGCCTATGGCCGCGACATCACCCGGGCACTCGACCTGATCCAGCGCGGCAGCATGGAATTCTCGGCCAATCCGGGTGGCGGCACGCTGACGCTGGCGATCCTGCCGGCCTTCGGCACCCGATGGTTGGCACCACGCCTCGGCGGCTTCCTGAAGGATCACCCGGGGATCAACGTCAATCTGGCGACCCGTCTCAAGCGGTTCAATTTCGCCGCCGAAGGCTTCGATGCGGCAATCCATTTCGGCACCGCCGACTGGCGCGAGGCCGATCATCTCAAGCTCTTCGACGAGCGCCTGACGGCCTGCATTTCGCCTGCGCTGCTGCGGGACAGGCCGGTCGGCAGGCCTGAGGATGTGCTCGATCTGCCGCTGCTGCAGCTGGAAACCCGCACCAGCGCCTGGGCCATCTGGTTTGAAGCACAGGGGATCAGACCCCGCAGGGTCACCGGCATGCTTTTCGACCAGTTCGCAACCATGACCCAGGCGGCCATCGCCGGTCTCGGCGTCGCACTGCTTCCCGATTATCTGGCCGCTGACGAGATCCAGGCGGGACGTCTCGTCCCGCTGCTAAGACCCTCCGTCGCCGGAACGGGGACCTATTGGCTGGCCTGGCCGAAATCCCGCGCCAACTATCCGCCGCTGGTCTCCTTCCGCTCATGGCTGGAAAAGGTCGTCGCCGGCAGTTCCTGGGGGATCGCCTCAGAGGCGCTGCCGCAGGTCTCGTCAACACCCTCATCTCGTCCTACCTTGCCGGCGTGAGCGAAGCGACGATCATCGAGGCGATGGTCCAGAGAGTTCAGGAGGATAGGCGTGACGACGGTAAAGTTGCTGACTGACATGCAGGCGGATGCCGTGCCCGCGGTGAAAGCGGTTTTCGATGACATCCGGGCCACGCGGAAGTCTGATTTCATCAACAATTTCTGGCGCGGCCTTGCCAACGATCCGCCGCTGCTGAAGCGAACCTGGGAAGGCCTGAAAGCGGTGATGGCGACGGAAGGCGCTCTCGATCCGCTGGTCCGCGAGATGATCTATATCGCCGTTTCGACTGCCAATGGCTGCTCCTACTGTATCCACTCGCATACGGCAGCGGCCAGGGCTCGTGGCATGACCGAAGCCCAGCATGCCGAACTCCTGGCCGTCATCGGCCTCGCTGGCCAGACCAACCATCTGGTCACGGCGATGCAGATCCCGGTCGATGCCGAATTTCAGATCTGAGCGGACGAAAGAGCCGGTCTCCGCAGACCGAATTGCAGCGCAGCCTCGACACCGAGGGCGATCTGCAACAGCCGATTATCCGCGCCGAGCGGGGCGGTCAGCTGCAGACCAAGCGGCAGGTGTCCATCCATGCCGGATGGGATGCTGATCGACGGCTGGCCGGTCATGTTGGCAAAACCGCTCGACAGCATCTCGCCTTCCTGGCCGTCCTCAGTAAATTCGGGATCCTCGATCGGCGCGGGAAAAGGAACGCTCGGGCTGATCAGCACGTCCACCTCGCCGAAGGCCGCTTCGACGGCTGTCCGCAGCCCGGCGCGAAATTGCTGAGCACGCAGATAGTCGACGGCCTTCGCCCCGAAGCCGGACTCCACCTGCGCGCGGGTGCGCGGCGCGTAGCCGGCCGGATTCTCATCGTATAGCGGCGCATGGATGACGGAGGCCTCCGGCAGGATGATCCTGCGGAGCTCGGAATTGGCGCGTGTCAGTTCCGGAACGTCGATCGGAGTAACGATGGCGCCGGCCGCCGCCAGCCTGTCGAGCGCCCAGGAGAGGTTTGCGGCCACCGCTGGCGTCAGTTCCCGGCTTTCGCAATGCATGCAGACCGCGCCGATCCTGACGCCTGACAGGGATGGAGGTGTCAGCGGCATCGGATCGCCGCTCAAGGCATGGAGCAGCGGAGCGAGATCGGCAACGTCGCGGGCCAGCGGTCCCGCATGGTCCAGGCTCCAGGAAAGCGGGAATACGCCATCGAGCGGCACGAGATCGAATGTCGGCTTCAAGCCGGCAATGCCGCAATAGGAGGCCGGGATGCGGATCGAGCCGCCGGTATCGGTACCGATCGCCAGCGGCACAGTCCCAGCGGCAACCAGCGCAGCCGATCCGCCGCTGGACCCGCCGGAGGTACGGCCGGTGTCATGCGGGTTGTTGGTCTGCCCGATATCGGGATGGGCAATGCCATAGGCATATTCCAGAAGGTTGGTCTTGCAGAAGATGACCGCGCCCGCCTGGCGGAGCCTTTCCACGAGCAGCGCGTCCCGCGAGGCGATCGCTGGAGGCCGCACCTTGCTGCCGTGACCGGTCGGAGCGCCCTCGACGTCGATCAGGTCCTTGATCGCAACAGGAATGCCATGCAGCGGCCCGCGATCGAGCCCCGAGCGCAGCTCCGCCGCCGCTTTCTCGGCTTCGGCAATCGCCGATGCGTCGAGCCGTTGCGCCACGGCATTCAGGGCGGGTTCCAGAGCCTCCAGCCTTTGAAGACCGGCATTGACGACGTCAATAGGGGAGAGCGATCCATCTCTATAGGCGCGGCCGAGTTCGGAAACGCTCATGAAGGCAATGTCTTCCGCCGTCGCCATTTCACGTCTCCGTTTTGGCATCGCTTTCAGCCCGTGAGATCGTCGACCTTGCGTGCGAGGTCGGCGATGTAGGCACCCGTTGAGAGATCCGATCCGGTCGCATCCTTCAGCAGCTGGCTGGCGCTTTTCAAGCGGCCGAACTGGTGGACGTTGTCGTTCAGCCAGGTCTTCAGCGGCAGGTAATCGCCCGTCTCCAGCCCTTCGGCGATCGCGCGCTCCGAGCAGGCGGCCGCGAAGAACTGCGAGGACATGATATTGCCGATCGTGTAGGTCGGGAAGGAGCCGACCATGCCGGAGGACCAGTGGACGTCCTGCAGCACACCGAGTGTATCGGAGGGCACATCGAGCCCGAGAGCGGCCTTGATCTTCTCCCGCCAGATTACCGGCAGGTCTGTCACGCGAATGTCGCCTGCCATCAGTTCTGCCTCGATCTCGGAGCGCAGCATGATGTGCAGATCATAGGTCAGTTCGTCGGCCTCGACGCGGATGAAGCCGGGGCGGGCGGCGTTGACGGCCCGCCAGAAATCCTCGGGCGTGACGTCGGAGAGCTGATCGGGGAAAGTCTTCTGCAGATCGGCGAAGTTCAGTTCCCAGAAGCGGCGCGAGCGGCCGACGCGATTTTCCCAGAGCCGCGATTGCGATTCATGCGTGCCGAAGCTGGTGCCGCCGACGGCGTAGAGATTGACGAAATCGGTGGTGAAGACCGAGCGGCTGAGTTCTTCCGAGATGCCCTGCTCATACATGCCGTGACCCGCCTCGTGCCAGACTGCGAAGAGGCCGCCCGGCAGCCAGGTCTCGCGGAAGCGGCCGGTGATGCGCACATCCGAGCGGGTGAAGGAGATCTCGAAAGGGTGGACGGTGTCGTCGAGGCGGCCGCGGTTGAAGTCGTAGCCGAAGCGGCTGGAGATCAGACTGGAGAAGGCGCGCTGCTTTTCGACCGGATAGGCGCGGTCGAGGATTTCGGAGCGAACGCTGGCTTCCTTGGCCCGGGCAAGCAGCGGAAGCAGGCCGTCGCGCAGCTCGCCGTAGATCGCCTGCAGCCGCGACCAGGTCATGCCCGGTTCGTAGGTGCCGACCAGCGCGTCATAGGGATGCTCGGCATAGCCGATCGCTGCAGCGATCTGGCGCTGCATCTCCATCGTCCGCTCCAGCATCGGCGCGAAGGCTGCGAAATCGTTGGCGGCGCGCGCCTTGCTCCAGGCAGCCTGGGCAACGGTCTTCAGCTCGGCCGCGTCGCCGACCAGCTTTGCCGGAATGCGCGACAGCGTGCCGATCGCTTCGGAGGCCTGCTCGACGGCAAGCTTGCGGCGGTCATCGGCGGCCGTGCCTTTGAGTTCGGCGCGCGCGTCCTCAATGGCGCGCTGAAGGGCGTCCCCGGTCGCAAGATCCCGGGCGATGCCGACCAGCGTGGCGATCTGTTTGCCGCGCGCATCGACGCCCCCCGGCGGCATCATCGTGCGGGCATCCCAGGTCAGCAAGTTCACGGCGCAGAGCACATCGTTGATCCGGGCGATCTCAGCTTCAAAACTGGCATAGGTCATTGTCTCAAATCCTTACTGCGCCGGAGGGGCGCCGAAATCCTCGATATGGCAGGCAGCGAGCTGGCCGTGGCCGCGCGGCGTCAGAAGCGGACGTTCGATCCGGCAGCGGTCGAAGGCATGCGGACAGCGGCTGGCGAAGGCGCAGCCGGGCGGAACGTCGAGCGGGCTCGGCAGCTCGCCGCGGGCGGCAACCGTGCGGCTGCGGCGGGACGGATCGAGCTCCGGCGCGGCATCGAGCAGCGCTTTGGAATAGGGATGTCGCGGCGCGGTGAAGAGGGCTTCCGATGTGCTGACTTCGACCACCTGGCCGAGATACATGACGGCGACGCGATGCGAGATGTGCCGCACCAGCCTGAGGTCATGGGCGACGAAGACAACGGTCAGGTGCAACCGTTCCTGGAGCTGGAGCAACAGGTTGACGACCTGCGCCTGCACCGAGACGTCGAGCGCCGAGACCAGTTCGTCCGCCACGATCACGTCGGGCTCGACCGCAAGCGCCCGGGCGATGCCGATGCGCTGCCGCTGGCCGCCGGAAAATTCGTGCGGATAGCGCGCCGCGGCATCCTGCGGCAGCCGCACCAGGTCCAGGAGTTCGTCGATCCGGTGCGGAATCTCGGCCTTCGGCCGCATCCTGTGGACGGAGAGCGCCTCGCCGAGGATTTGCGACACGGTCATGCGCGGATTGAGCGAGCCGTAGGGGTCCTGAAAGATCATCTGGACCCGGCGGTTGAAAGCGCGCCGCTCGCCGCCGCGTAGACGCGCGATGTCCTCGCCCTCGAAACGGATCGCCCCGCCATCCGGCTCGTGAAGCCGTACGAGGCAGCGGGCGAGGGTCGACTTCCCGCAGCCGGATTCGCCGACAATGCCGAGCGTCTCGCCTCGATGTATTTCGAGCGTCACGTCGCGGAGCGCCTGGACGGCGAGCGGCGGCTTGCCCTGGAGGCGCCGCGTCAACGAATAGGGTCCGGCGAAACGCTTCGAAATGCCGTCGACCGAGAGGATGGGCAGGGTCGCGTTCACAGGATAGCCTCCGCTGCGGCCACCTGGCCGTGATGGAAACATGCGGCCGCCCGCCCTGGAGCGCCCACCGTCTCCAGCAGCGGCCGCTCCTTCAGACAGCGCTCGGTCGCAAAGCTGCAGCGCGGATGAAAGGCGCATCCCTTGGGCAGATTGGTGAGGCTTGGCGGTGTTCCTTCGATCGACTGCAGCACAGTGCGCGCCGCACCCGAGCGAGGAACGGAACCCAGCAGCCCGCGCGTATAGGGATGATGCGGCTGGCGGAAGACATCGGCGACCGTCCCGGTCTCGACGATCCGCCCGGCATACATCACGGCCATCCGGTCACAGGTGGCGGCGACGACGCCGAGATCATGGGTGACGAGCACGACGCTCATCGACAGACGGTCGCGCAGGTCGAGCAGCAGTTTCAGGATCTGATCCTGAATGGTGACATCCAGCGCTGTCGTCGGCTCGTCGGCGAGCAGCAGCTTGGGCGAGCACGCGAGCGCGATAGCGATCATCGCGCGCTGGCGCATGCCGCCGGAAAACTGGTGCGGATACTCCTGCAGACGCCGCTCGGCGGCGGGAATGCCGACAATGTTCATCAGTTCCAGCGCGCGCGCCTTGCGATCACGCGTGTTCAGCGTCGTGTGGGCAACGAGGTTTTCCTCGATCTGCACGCCGACGGGCAGAACCGGATTGAGCGCGGTCATCGGCTCCTGGAAGATCATGGCGATCTCGCCGCCGCGCACCTTGCGCAGTTCCTCCGCCGGCATGGCGACCAGATCGCGCCCGCGCCACTCGACCCGGCCGCTAACATGGCCGGGTTCGCGGATCAGCCGCATGATCGACCGCAGCGTCACGCTCTTGCCGGAACCGGATTCGCCGACCAGACCGACGACTTCGCCCGGCGCGACGTCGAAATCGACATCGGCGGCGGCGATTGCCTGGCCGCGCGGCGTATCGAAGGTCGTCGTCAGGCCGCGCACGATCAGTCCGCTGTTTTCGCTGGCTGCGCCCATCATCGTCTGACCCTCAACAGTTCGGCAACGCCGTCCCCAGCCAGGCTGAAGCCCAGGCCGGTGATGACGATCGCGACGCCCGGGAAGACCGAAATCCACCAGGCGGTGTTCATGAAATTCTTGCCGTCGGCGATCTGCACGCCCCATTCGGCCGCCGGCGGCTGCGCGCCGAGGCCGAGATAGCCTAGGCTGGAACCGAGCAGGATGGCGAGCGCCATATCGGTCATCCAGTAGACGATCGCCGGCGTGATGGCGTTCGGCAGCAGATGGCGGAAGACGATGCGTAGCGGCGCATAGCCCATGACCCTGCCGGCATCGGCGTAATCGAGCCGCTTCTGCACCTTGATCTCGGCAGCCACCAGTCGGGCATAGAAGACCCAGCCGACGACGCCGACGGCGACATACATGTTGCCGAGGCCAGGACCGAGCACGGAGACGATGGCGATCACCAGCACCAGGAAGGGGAAGGTGATGGTCGCATCGACGATGCGCCCGAAAATTGCCTCCCAGATACCGCCGGCATAACCGATGAAGGCGCCGACGATCGTGCCGAAGATGAAGGGGCCGATGGTCGCGAAAACCGCGATCTGCATGTCGAGCGTATAGGCATGGATGACGCGCGACAGCACATCCCGGCCGAAACTGTCGGTTCCGAAGGGATGCGCCCAGCTCGGCGGCTTCAGCAGAGCATTGTAGTCGAAGGCGACGGGATCGTAGGGGGCAAACAGCGATGGCCAGATCGCCACGATCAGGCTGAGACAGAGGATGATGCCGCCCCAAATCAGCGAGCGGGGTGGCTTACGCCACTGTACCAGGCTGTGAGCGGCTTTGGCCGCGGGCGCGCTCATCGGGTGATCCGCGGGTCGAGCCAGGCCTGGACGATATCGGTGACCAGGAAGGTCAGCGACACCAGGATGGCCAGCGCGATCGTCAATCCCTGCAGGACGGGATAGTCGCGGCCATAGATGCTGTCGATCAGCAGGCGCCCGGCGCCGGGAACGGCAAAGACGGTCTCGGTGATCACGGCGCCGCCAAACAGCGAGCCGATCTGCAGGCCGAACAGCGTCACCGTGGAGATCAGCGCATTGCGCAGGATATGGCGGATCAGGATGACGCGGGAGCGCAAGCCCTTGGCGGTGGCGAAGTCGACATATTCGGCATTCATGACGCCGATGATCGAGGCACGCAAATTGCGCATCAGTACGGCGGCAAAGCTGAGCGCCAGCGTGAGGGCGGGCAGGAAGAGATGGTAGAGACGGTCGCCGAAGGTCTCGCCATAGCCGCCCACCGGAAAGAGCTTCAGCTGTGCGGCAAAGACCGTCAGAAGCACGATGCCGACATAGAAGACCGGCATCGACAGTCCCACCTGAAATGTGCCGCGGATGATGCTGTCGGGCAGCTGCTCGCGCTTCAGCGCGGCAACGAAGGCGAGCGGCACGGCGAGAGCAAGCGCAATCAGCGCCGACATCAAGGTCAGCATCAGGGTGACCGGCAGGCGCTGCAGGATCAGCGACATGACCGAAACCTTGAGGCCGATCGAGTTGCCGAGATCGCCGGTCACGATGCGTTCGACATAATAGAGAAACTGAACGGGAAGCGGCTGGTCGAGACCGAGCTGGCGATTGATGCGCTCGACATCGGCATCGAGCGCCCGGTCGCCGAGCATGGCGCTGGCGGGATCGCCGGGCAGCAGGCGCACGAGAACGAAAGTGACGATGAGAATGAAGATCACCGTCGGGATCATCTGCAGTATGCGGCGGATAATAAAACTGAAAAGGGGCAATAGCCGCTCCTGGTCTTCCTCTGGTCGAAAAAGGCCGCGGGCCTCGCACTGAGGCCCGCGCAGCAGGCTGGGGTCAGGCGTTACTTGTCCTTCCAGGTCTTGGCGAAGATATTGTTGCCAAGCGGGATCTGCAGGAAGCCGTGAACCTTCTTGCTGAGAGCGACCGGATAGGGCGTCTCGTAGAGCGGCACGATCGGGCCCTGATCGTTGTAGATCTCCTGCATCTTCGCATATTGGTCGGCGCGCTTCTTCGGGTCCATTTCCTTCTGCGATGCCTCGAAGAGCTGGTCGGCTTCGTCGTTCTTCCAGCCGGTGTGAAGCGCGTCGATCGTCTTGGAATAGACGAAATAGGAGGTGATCTCGTTCGGATCGGCGATATCGTCGGTCCAGGCCGCGTTGCGCATCACGAAGGTGCCGTCGCGATATTGCTGAGTGCGGGTCGGGTTATCGACCTGCTGCAGCTCGAGCTTGATGCCGATCTGCGCCCACATCTGCTGCAGCGCCGTGGAAATGCCGACTTCGTCCTGATTGCCGGCGAGCACGAGAATGCTGGTCGAGAAGCCGTTTTCGAAGCCGGCTTCCTTCATCAGGCTTTTCGCCTTCTCGATATCATAGGGATAGAGCGGCTTGTCGCCGACATGCAGCGGCGTTGCCGTCGACATGTAGGAGGTCTGCGGCGTGCCGACGCCATGGGTGACGATCTGGATGATCGCGTCCTTGTTGACGGCATAGTTCATTGCCTGGCGGACCTTGACGTTGGACAGCGGATTGTCCTTGCCGGCAAGCTGCGGGCGCACGTTGAGGGTAATGTATTCGACGCGCGTCGACGGGAAGAGCGTCATGTCGAGATTGCCGGCCGATTTCAGCTCCTCGACGCGCGAATATGGAATGAATTCGGCGCCGTCGATTTCGCCGGAGGTCAGCTTGAGGATACGGGTGGCATCGTCAGGGATGAGCTCGAAGTCGATGCCGTCGAGATAGGGCAGCGGTTTGCCGTCTTCGCCCTTGCCCCAGTAATATTCGTTGCGCACCAGCTTCATGCTGGAGCCGCGGTCCCAGGATTTCAGCATGAAGGGGCCGGAACCGACCGGATGTTCGGCAAAGGCCTTGGCCTTTTCCTCTTCGGTAGCGCCGGGCGATGCCTCGAATGTCTTTTCCGGCAGAATGCCAGTGTTGAAGACGGTAAGGGCGGCGAGAATGGCCGGGTCGGGATGCTTGAGCTTGATGACGACGGTCTTGTCGCCTTCGGTCGTCACGTCGTCGAGGGACTCGATCATGAAGCCCCAGATGCCGTTGTCCTTCTTCGATGCACGCTTCAGAGACCATGAGACGTCGCCGGGGGTGATCGGGGAGCCGTCGGAGAACTTGATGCCGTCGCGCAGCGTCAGCGTCACGCTCATGCCGTCGTCAGCGAGCTTGTAATCGCTGGCGAGACCCGGCTGCACGCCCTTGCCGTCATCGGTGGGCAGCAGCAGCGTGTCGTACAGGTTGGACAGGATCCAGATGTCGACATTGGCGTCGTTCAGCACCGGATCGAGAAACAGGCTGTCGGCATAGCGGCCGTAGGTCAGCGTGCCGCCCCGCTCCAAGGCAAATGCAGACACACCGGTGCTCAATAGAACTGCAGCGGCAATGGCCGCCCGAGCGATCATTCTCATGGCATTCCCCTTTTATATCTGGTCTGACTGTTATTATTGACTATAACGATTTCACGCCGAAAATTGACTGTCAACCAATTTTTGTCCAGCAACCCTAAGACGATTCGCTTGCCTGCCAGCGGATTTCGAGCTAACCGTTATATATAAATAGAACAGCTAGCCGAACGTATCTCATGGACTTCTTCATCGACCGGGATTTGCCAGTTCCGCTGCGCACACAGCTCCAGGGCCTTATTGAATACGGTATCGCCTGCGGTGAACTGGCGCCTGGCGAAGCGCTGCCATCGGTTCGGGATCTCGCCGAAAAGGTCGGTGTGGCGCCGATGACGGTCAGCCAGGTCTATGCCGATCTCAAGGCTGCCGGGCTGATCGATACGCGTCCCGGCTCCGGCACCTTCGTCAGCGACAGCCACCAGGCGCGGCTTGCGGCGCGCGCCGATACGACGGATCTGCATCTTCACATCGACCAGTTGATCGATGAGAGCCAGCGGCTGGGCATCCGCACCGCCGATCTCGTCTCGCTTGTCAATGCGCGCGCCTTCTACCGGGACAGCATCGGTCCGCGGCTGCGGATCGTGATGATCGGCATCTTCCAGGATGCGACGGCGAGCTATGCCCGCTTCATCGCCGCCCGTCTCGGCCGAGAGGTGACGGTCGAGCCGCTGACGGTTTCCGCCATCGAGCGCGATCCGGCCGCCAAGGCGCGTGCCAATTCCGCCGACCTTGCTGTAACCTTCGCCAACCGGCATCGCGAAGTCGCGACGCTGGTTGCCAATACCAAGGTGGTGACGATCAGCTTCACGCCATCGGAGGAGACGCGCCGGGCGCTGGCCTCGCTGGATTCGCTGGCTTCCATCGCCGTCGTCTCCCGCTTCCCGGATTTCCTGCCGATCATGAGGAGCGGCGTGCAGCGCTTTGCGCCTCATGTCAGCGAAATTGCCGCGACGACGCTGGAAGCCAAGGATCTCGAAGAACTGCTCTCGAAGGTCTCGGTGGTCATATATGCATCGGGCGCCGAGAGTGTCACCGGCCTGCTGCCCGAGGGCATGCAGGCGATCGAATACCGCCATGCGCCTGATACCGCCGATATCGAACGGGTGATCGTGCCGATCATCCGCGCGGCCGGCGTGCAGGCGCAGGGCGAGGAAAGCCCGAAACGGAACGAAGCCGACGCGAAGGTCTAGGAAAGGCAGATGCGATGAGAGTATCGGAAAGCAACTGGCAGCAGATCGAAGCCTATCTGAAGACCGATGACCGGGCGATCCTGCCGCTCGGCAGCACCGAGCAGCACGCCGGCCTGTCGCTTTCGGTCGATTCCATCCTGTCCGAGAAGGTGGCGGCCGATGCGGCAGCACCGCTCGGCATTCCGGTCTTCCCGGTGGTCGCCTATGGCATCACGCCATATTTCCTCTCCTATCCCGGCACGATCAGCATCCGGCAGGACACCTATATCCGCCTGGTGCGCGACATTCTCGACGGCCTGAGGCTGCAGGGCTTCCGCCGCATCCTGATCGTCAACGGCCATGGCGGCAATCAGCCGGCGGGCAGCATGGCGATCGAGTGGATGGCCGACAATCCGGATACGGCCGTCAAGTTCCACAATTGGTGGAACTCGCCGAAGACCTTCGCCAAGGTGCAGGAGATCGATACGGTCGCCTCGCATGCCTCGTGGATGGAAAACTTCCCCTGGACGCGTCTGGAAGGCGTCATGCAGCCGACGCAGCAGAAGCCGATGATCGATCTTGCCCGCATGCGGGTGATGGGTCCCGACGCCGTCAAGTCCTATCTCGGCGACGGCAATTTCGGCGGCTACTACGAGCGGCCGGATGAGGAAATGCAGGCGATCTGGGATGTGGCCGTCGAAGAGACCCGTGCGCTTCTCGAAGGAGGCTGGGCGTGAGCGATCCGATCCTGATCTGGGGTGCCGGCGCCATTGGCGGCACGCTCGGCGCCGCTTTCATCCGGGCCGGCCATGAGGTGATATTCGTCGACAACGTCAAGGACCATGTCGACGCCATCAACGCGAAGGGGCTGAAGATCGTCGGCCCGATCTTCGAGGACGTAGTGCAGGCCAAGGCCTATCTGCCGGAGAAGCTCACCGGCATTTACAGCAGAACATTCCTCTGCGTGAAGGCACACCATACCGAGGCGGCGGCACAAATGCTGGTCGAGCATCTTGCCTCCGACGGCTACGTCGTCTCGGCGCAAAACGGTCTCAACGAGCGGGTGATCGCGCGTATCACCGGCGAAAATCGGGTGATCGGCTGCTTCGTCAATTTCGGGGCCGACTATCTGGAGCCCGGCGTCGTGCAATATAGCGGCCACGGCGCAGTGGTGATCGGCGAGCTCGACGGGCGGTTTACCGATCGCGCCGAAGACATCTACGACCTGATGAAGCAGTTCGAGCCGAAGGCGCTGATCACCAACAACATCTGGGGCTTTCTCTGGGGCAAGCTGATCTACGGCGCGCTGCTCTTCGGAACGGCGCTCACCAATGACAGCATCGCCGACGTCCTTGATGATCCGATCGCCCGGCCGGTGCTGCGCAAACTGGCGCTCGAAGTGGCGACGGTCGCTGCCATCAACAATATCCGCCCGGAAGCCTTCGACGGTTTCGATCCGGCTGCTTTCGGGCCGCTGGCAACGCCGGAGCAGACGAACACGTCCTTCGATGACATGTCGGTCCACAATCGCAAATCAGTGAAATCGCATTCGGGAATCTGGCGCGATCTCGCGGTGCGCAAGCGCAAGACGGAAGTCGATGCGCAGGTGCTGCCGGTTGTCGAGATCGGCAAGGAATCGCGTGTCCCGACGCCGCTTGCGGCCCGGGTCATCGAGATGATCCACGAGATCGAGGACGGCAAGCGGCCGCTGTCGATGGACAATATCGAAGAGCTCGCGAGGCTGGCATGAACATCTCCTTCGACGGGAAGACGGTTGTCGTCACCGGTGCCGCGCATGGCTTCGGCCGCTCGATCGCGGAGGGCTTTGCGAGCCGCGGCGCGCGTGTCCACGTCTGCGACGTGAATGCGGCGGGACTGGCGGAGACGGTGAAGCTCTGCGGCGATAAGGCGAGCGCCCATGTGCTCGACGTCGGCAATCGGACCGATGTGCAGGCGCTGGTGCCTGGGTTTGGCGATGTCGACATCCTCGTCAACAATGCCGGTGGCGTGCGCGGCCAGGTCGGGCGGCCGATCGAGGACATATCGGAGAGCGACTGGCAGACAATCTTCGACGTCAATCTTTCCGGCGCTTTCTTCATGTCGCAGGCGGTCGCGCCTGTCATGAAGAAGCGCGGGTACGGCCGTATCATCAATATCTCGAGCGGCGCCGGTCTCGGTATTTCGCTGACCGGCATCCAGGCCTATGCCAGCGCCAAGGCCGGGCAAATCGGCCTGACGCGCCAGCTCGCCCATGAGCTCGGCCCCTGGGGCATCACCGTCAATAACGTCGCCCCCGGCTTCGTCCGCTCCAACCCGACGACCGAGCGGCAGTGGGATGCGATGGGCGAGGAAGGGCAGGCGCGGTTGCTGCAGAACATCGCGCTGAAACGTCTCGGCGTGCCGGAGGATATCGCCGCGATGGTGATGTTCTTTGCTTCCGATTATGCCGGCTGGGTCTCCGGTCAGGTCATCAGCGTGGACGGCGGCAAATGAGCTTCGAGGCCTATCTGGAAGAGAATTATCCGGCCGCGCTTGAGGACTTGAAGGCTTTCTGCCGGATCCCGAGCGTCAGCACCGATCCGGCCTTCATCGATGGTATCCAGGCGGCGGCTGCCTTCGTGGCGGCGCGGCTGGAAAAGGCGGGTTTCGCCTCCGTCGAGATGCTGCAGACCGGAGGCCATCCCGCCGTCTATGGCGAGATCATCGCCGATCCCAAGCTGCCGACTTTCCTGGTCTATGGTCACTACGACGTTCAGCCGCCGGATCCGCTGGAGAAATGGCAGACGCCACCCTTCGAGCCGGACGAGCGCGATGGCAGGCTTTATGCCCGCGGCGTCTCGGATGACAAGGGGCCGCTCTTGATCCCGATCCTCGTCGCCGAAGCCTTCATGCGCGTCGAGGGAAAATTGCCGGTCAATCTGAAGGTGCTGATCGAGGGCGAAGAAGAGTCCGGCAGCCCGCATTTTGCGCCGACGCTGGAGAAATACCGCGACAAGCTCCGCTGCGACCTGGTGCTCTCGGCCGACGGCGCAATGTGGCGGCCGGACAAACCATCCATTACCGTTGCAAGCCGCGGCCTGGTGGCCCTTGATGTCACCGTGACAGGTGCCGCCAAGGACCTGCATTCCGGCCGCCATGGCGGCAGTGCGCCGAACCCGATTGCTGCGCTCTCCGCACTGCTTGCCTCGATGCATGGTCCGGATGGTCGCGTCAGCGTCGAAGGGTTTCTCGATGCAGCGACGCCGCTCGATCCGCGCATCCTGACGGCGATCGAGGCTTCGAATTTCGACAGTGCCGCCTACTACCGCGAGATCGGCGTTGCCGGTGACGATCCGATCGATACCGGCCGCGAGCTGCTGATCCGCCAATGGCTTGAGCCGACGCTGGAGTTCAACGGCATCTGGGGTGGCTATCAGGGCAAGGGGACGAAGACGGTCATTCCCAATACGGCCGGCGCTAAGATCACCTGCCGTCTCGTTGCCGGACAGAAACCGGATGCGGTCATTGCGGCTATCACCCGCCATCTGCATCAGCGTCTGCCGAAAGGCTTCCAGCTCGAAATCCATCGCCATGGACCGGGCAGCGAGGCTGATTTCGTCGATCCTGATCTGCCCGCATTGAAGATCTCGGAAGAGGTGCTGGGCGAGCTGCTCGGCCAGAGGCCGCTGCGCGTTGCCATGGGCGCGACGATCCCGATCGGCAGCGCATTCCGCAAGCATCTCGGCTGCGCGGCGATCTTCTTCTCGTTCTCGACCGCGGATGAGGATTACCACGCGCCGAACGAATTCTTCCGGCTGTCGAATTTCAAGCTGGGCATGCGCGCCTGGACCATGCTGCTGCGGCGGCTAGCCGCCGCCTGAGAGATTTTGCGATGGAGGACAAGCAATGACCGCCCTGCCAGCCTTGAGGACCGGAAAGCCCCGATCCGAATTCGGCCATATCAAGCCGACGGCGGAACTCGAAATCCCCTATGCGATCATCGAAGGCGCGGAGGAGGGGCCGTGCCTACTGGTGACCGCTGGTGTTCATGGCTCGGAATATTGCTCGATCGAGGCCGCCGTGCGGCTGATGAAGACGAAGCCGGAGGAGATCAAGGGTACGCTGTTCATCCTGCCGATCCTCAATGTCGAGGCCTTTCACCGGCGCAACATCTACATCATGCCGCAGGACGGCAAGAACCTGAACCGGATGTTCCCCGGCAGGCCCGATGGCACGACAAGCGAGCAGCTTGCCCATTGGCTCGTCACCGAAGTCTTCCCGAAGGCCGATGCCTATATTGATTGCCATGGCGGCGATCTCGACGAAGGCCTCGAACCCTTCACGATCTTTCCGGCCGGCTGTGAAAGATCGCAGGCGCTCGCCGCCGCGTTCGGCATCAGGATCGCGGTCGCCGCCGGAGGTTCGGGCTACACGGTCGATGCCGCCTACAAGCTCGGCATTCCCAGCATTTTGCCGGAGGTCAGCGGCAATGGTCTCTGGGGCGAAGCGACTGTGACGCAGATGACCGACGGCATCCGCCGGGTGATGCAGCATATCGGCATGTTCCCGGGTACGGCGCCGGCAACGGCGCTCGACGTCGTGACCATGTGGGTGCCGGTGGCACCCGTCAAAGGCCTCTGGTATCCGGCAAAGGATCTCGGCGATCCGGTCGCCGAGGGCGAGGTGCTCGGCGAGATCAAAAACGTCTTCGGCGAAACGCTGGCCACCATCCGCTCTGAAAAGCAGGGCTTCATCCTCTATCGGCTGACCAGTCTCTCGGTGAACGAGAAGGAAGCGCTGCTCGGCGTAGGAACGCCGGTCTGATTGCGGACAATCTCTAAGTTCAAGTGTATGGTTCATTGTTCGCGTCATGGAGATGAGAGATGCCTGATTTGACCAGCGAACCGTGGGATGCGTACACCATCATGGCGACGTCAAATTTCGCCTTGCGATGTGCCGAAATCTCAACTCAAAGCGGCCATCCTGCAGAGCCGCTAACCCACATTATGCTTTCGCTGATGACTGAACTATGGGATCGCAATTTCAGCCAATCCGAAATTCGAGCTGCTTTTGAAGACGCTATGAGCGATCTTCCGCGCTATGCGGCTGGACAAGAGCGGCGAAGCGAGACCTCGAAGATGCCATTCACACACTTCTAATTGGCAGGATGACCGCTCCTGGCGCAAAGCAGTCGTCAGTCAGTATAGGCTGCCGACCCTAAGCGCAGTTTCTACAACCTTAAGAAATCAGCACTAGAGTGGATCACGCGCTAGACGCCCCAAGGGGAGCTCATTTCAGGAGCATCTCGGATGCAAGAGCCATTTTTCACGCTGATTTTGATAGCGTCACTTATAGCGTTTTGCATTTTTGTGCTGACTGCCTATCGAGCCAGCTCGCGTGGATTGTACAACAAACGGGCCGTCGCGGCTTTCACTGTACCTATTCTCATACTGATCGTCATGAGAATGCTCATCGAGTGCTTCTGGGCCGAGCAGTGTTCTCTGCAGGGAGTTTGGCCTGAGGTTGATACTTCCTCGATAGACAACGGTTGGGTTGAATTTCTGGCGATCATCGTTGGCCTCGGCGCGATGATGGTCTACGGTTGGCTTGTTGCTGCCAGCTACGGCCTTCTGCCAATCCTAGCTGCGAGTTTCGCAGGTATGGTGATAGGGCGCGCGATATGGTCACGTCGCCAGAGAAAACCGCTGCCATGTGACAATGACGACAAGCCAATCTCGCCCACGAGTAAGCCCATCAAGAAGCAGCGGTTTGGTACTAAGAGCAAGTAGCGCTTAGAGACCCTGCACTGCTACAGCCCGCTTCTGGCGTAGAGCCGGTTTGGTGCCCCGCCGCCCTGTTCGTAGTCCATCGGCTAAACAACATCGGCTCGAAACGTCCTGTAATCTTTGTTTTCGGGTTGCTATCGAGACCACTTCGAAACGCTCGTAGTCACTTTGCGTGCCTGATTTCAGAGCCTCACTGATGATCCGGAAATCTACTCATGGGTTCCTTGGGAGGCCCAACGCTTTGGTTTTTGGCCACTGATCCACCGGCATCACGGCGCCGTCACGCGAGATTAAATTTTCGTCATATATCGCGATATATCTTGATTGCCGATATATCGGGAAGATAGGTTCCGCCGCATGACCGGCAGAGACCCGCAATTTTCCGACGATGCCCGCCCCGAAGACGAGCGCGACGACCATCACCCGGGACGCCACCAGCGTGGCGGCCGCGGGCGGCGGCTGTTCGACTATGGAGATTTGCGCCTTCTCATCCTGGCGATGATCGTCGAGCGTCCGGCTCATGGTTATGAACTGATCAAGGCGATCGAAGAGCGTCTCGGCGGCAGCTATTCGCCGAGCCCCGGCGTCATCTACCCGACGCTCGCCTGGCTCGACGACATGGGCTACGCCTCGATCACCCTCGAAGACGGCGGGCGCAAGCTCTACCGGCCGACGGCCGAAGGGCAGCTATTCGTCGATGCCAACAGGAAGCAAATCGATGAGATCCTGGCGCGTGCCGTGCATGCCGGCGAACGCGGGCCGCCGCGCGATGCACCTGATGAAGTGGTGCGCGGCATGGAAAACATCAAAATGGCCCTGCGGATGAAATTGCGGCGCGGCGCGGTCAGCAAGGAGACGATCAGCGCCGTCGCTGCGGCTCTCGACGAAGCCGCCCGAAAGATCGAGCAGAGCTGAGAATTGCCGTCCTGCCCGCGCTTTTTGTGGCTGAGGGGTATCCGGACGAAACCGATTTCGCGGTGCGCCGTTATAGCGGCGGCCGCCATTACAAAACACGAACTGCCTGCATTGCCTCCCAAGCGATCGCCAGGCGACACAGGAGCCTTGAATGCCTATCGCCAAGACCAGATGGCTTGCGAAGCTTGGTTATGCCGCCGCGCTCACGATTGCGCTCGCGTCCTGCAACGAGCAGGCGCCGCAGCAACAGAAAGCTGCAGCGGATGCCAAGCCGCAGGTGAGCGCGGTGACGCTTCGCCCGCAATCGGTGACGATCACCGCCGAAGTGCCGGGCCGCACCGCCGCATCGCTGGTGGCCGAGGTCCGGCCGCAGGTCGGCGGCATCATCCGCGCCCGCAATTTCAAGGAGGGCAGCGAGGTCAAGGCCGGTGACGTGCTCTATGAGATCGAACCGAGCCCCTATCAGGCGGCCTATGACAGCTCCGTTGCCACACTGCAGAAAGCCGAGGGCGCCGTTCCGAGCGCCCAGGCGAAGGTCGACCGCTATCAGGGCCTGACATCGCAGGCTGCGGTCAGCAAGCAGGATCTCGACGATGCTCGCTCGACGCTGGCGCAGGCTCTCGCCGACGTCGCCTCGGCTCGCGCCGCCCTTGAGACCGCGCGCATCAATCTCGGCTATACCAAGATCCGCGCCCCGATCACCGGCCGCATCGATGCATCTGCCGTCACCGTCGGCGCGCTGGTCACCGCCGAGCAGACGACGGCCCTTGCCACCATCAACCAGCTCGACCCGATCAATGTCGACGTCACGCAATCGAGTACCAATCTGCTGGCATTGCGCAAGTCGATCGCCGAGGGACGGATCAAGACCGCGGGCGACAACGTCTCGGGCAATGTCAAGCTCGAGGACGGCTCGAAATACGACAAGCCCGGCAAGTTCGAATTTCTCGAAGCTTCCGTATCCCAGACGCTCGGCACCGTGACGGCCCGCGCCACCTTCCCCAATCCGGACCGGCTGCTGCTTCCCGGCATGTATGTGCGTGCGACGATCGAGGAAGGCGTGGCGCCGAACAGTTTCCTCGTGCCGCAGCGCGCCGTCACCCGCGACACCAAGGGCGATCCGACGGCGATGTTCGTTTCGTCGGACGGCAAGGTGCAGCGGCGCACGCTTAGCGTTCAGCGCAGCATCGGCAACAGCTGGCTGGTCGCCGGCGGCATCAATGACGGCGACCGGGTGATCGTCGAGGGCATCCAGCGCGTCAGGGACGGCCAGGACGTCAAGGTCGACGACGTGACGATCGATGACGCAACCGGCGAGATCAAGCAGGCGGAAGCGGCTGGCGCTGCTCCGGTCAAGGAAGCGGCGAACACGCCCGTCAAGAAGTGAGGTAATCCCGTGTCCCGGTTCTTTATCGCCAGGCCGGTCTTTGCCTGGGTCATCGCCATCGTCATCATGCTTGCCGGCATCCTGTCGATCACGACGCTGTCGATCTCGCAATATCCGCAGATCGCACCAACCACCGTGCGCATTTCAGGCACCTATCCGGGTGCGGACGCCGAAACGGTTGAAAACTCCGTCACCAAGGTCATCGAGCAGGGCATGACCGGGATCGACAATCTCGACTACATGACCTCGACCTCGCAATCGAGCGGCCAGGCCTCGATCTCGCTGACATTCACCAGCGCGGCCAATGCCGATGTGGCCCAGATGCAGGTGCAGAACAAGCTGCAGCTCGTCGAGGCACAGCTGCCGCAGAGCGTGCAGAACACCGGTCTGACGGTGACGAAATCCACCTCCAACTTCCTGATGGTCATCGGCTTCGTCTCGACCGATGGCAAGCTGACCTCGACCGACCTTGCCGACTACGTCAACAGCTCGCTGAACGATACGCTGAAGCGCGTTCCAGGCGTCGGCGACACCCAGCTCTTCGGCTCAGGCTATGCGATGCGCATCTGGGTCGATCCGGACAAGCTTGCAAAATATTCGCTGATGGTCAGCGATGTCACATCGGCGATCGAGGCGCAGAACACGCAGGTCGCAGCCGGCCAGCTCGGCGCGCTGCCGCAGCGCAAGGGCCAGCAGCTCAACGCGACGGTGACGGCAAAGAGCCGTTTGCAGACGCCCGAGCAGTTCCAGAATATCATCCTGAAGAGCGCCAGCAGCGGTTCGCTGGTGCGGTTGAACGACGTGGCGACCGTCGAACTCGGCGCCGAGAGCTACTCAAGCTTCTCGACCTATAACGGCAACCCGGCTGCGGGCCTTGCGATCAACCTCGCCTCCGGCGCCAATGCCATCGATACCGCCGAGGCCGTGCAGTCGACGGTGGAGACACTGCGCGGCACGCTGCCGCCGAATGTCGAGGTCGTCTATCCCTATGACACGACGCCCTTCGTCAAGCTGTCGATCGAAGACGTGGTGAAGACGCTCGTCGAAGCGATCGTTCTCGTCTTCATCGTCATGTTCGTCTTCCTGCAGAGTTTCCGCGCGACGCTCATTCCGACGCTTGCCGTGCCGGTGGTCCTGCTCGGCACCTTCGGCGTGCTTGCCTTCTTCGGCTACTCGATCAACACACTGACGATGTTCGGCATGGTGCTGGCGATCGGTCTTCTGGTCGACGACGCGATCGTCGTCGTCGAGAATGTCGAACGCGTGATGGAGGAGGAGGGGCTTTCGCCGCGCGAGGCGACCATCAAGTCGATGGAGGAAATCACCGGCGCGCTGATCGGCATCGCCATCGTGCTGTCGGCGGTGTTCATCCCGATGGCCTTCTTCTCGGGCTCGGTCGGCGTCATCTACCGGCAGTTCTCGGTGACGATCGTTTCGGCGATGCTGCTGTCGGTCGTCGTGGCCCTGGTGCTGACGCCGGCGCTCTGCGCCACGATCCTCAAGAAACCGAAGCATGGCGCCAAGAGCCGCGGCGTCTTCGGCTTCTTCAACCGCAATTTCGACCGCGGCACGCGCGGCTACCAGCGCGGCGTCAGCGGCATCATCCGCCGCGCAGGCATCTTCATCGTCCTTTTCCTGATGATTGCGGCGGCGACCGGCTATCTGTTCACACGGCTGCCGAGCTCGTTCCTGCCGGAAGAAGACCAAGGCATTCTGATCACCAGCGTGCAGCTGCCGGTCGGCGCGACGGCCGACCGTACGCAAAAGGTGCTGAAGCAGGTGACGGATCACTATCTCAACGACGAGAAGGATTATGTCTCCGGCGTCATGGCCGTCGTCGGCTTCGGCTTTGGCGGCCAGGGGCAGAATGTCGGCCTCGCCTTCGTCAAGCTCAAGGATTTCGACCAGCGAACGACGCCGCAGGCGAAAGCCCAGGCGGTCGCGCAACGGGCGATGGGTGCGTTCTCGAAAATCAAGGACGCCAACGTTTTCGCGCTCTCTCCGCCGGCCATTCCGGGCTTCGGCAACAATGCCGGCTTCGACTTCTATCTGAAGGACATGAACGGCGCCGGCCACCAACAGCTGATCGACGTGCGCAACCAGCTTCTCGCCGCTGCGGGCAAGAGCAACAAGCTCGTCGGCACGCGCCCGAACGGCCAGGAGGATTCGCCGCAGTACTCTGTCGATATCGACCAGGAAAAGGCGAGTGCGCTCAATCTCAACCTGTCGGATATCGACACGACGCTGTCGACGGCCTGGGGCGGCAATTACGTCAACGACTTCATCGACCGCGGACGCGTCAAGAAGGTTTACGTCCAGGCCGACAAAGCGTTCCGCATGCAGCCGGAAGACTTCGACCGGTGGTATGTGAAGAATTCCGATGGCGAGATGGTGCCTTTCTCGGCGTTCGCCAATGGCCACTGGAAGTTCGGCTCGCCGCGCCTGGAGCGCTATAACGGCTCGTCGGCCGTTGACATTCAGGGTGCAGCGGCGCCGGGCGTTTCATCGGGCGATGCGATGAACGAGATCGACGCCATCGTCGGCCAGCTGCCGGGCGGCTTCACCCATGAGTGGACCGGCCTCTCGGCGCAGGAACGGCTCTCGGGGAACCAGGCCGCGCAGCTCTATGCGATCTCGATCCTCGTCGTCTTCCTGGCGCTTGCCGCGCTCTACGAAAGCTGGGCGATCCCGTTCGCGGTCATGCTCTCCGTTCCGATCGGCATCTTCGGCGCGCTCGCCGCGGCGCTGCTCTTCGGGCAGAACAACGACGTCTACTTCAAGGTCGGCCTGCTGACGACGATCGGCCTTGCGGCGAAGAATGCGATCCTGATCGTCGAATTCGCGATCGACCAGCAGAAATCCGGCAAGGATCTGGTCACCGCCACCGTCGAGGCAGCGCGACAGCGCCTGCGGCCGATCCTGATGACCTCGCTTGCCTTCATCCTCGGCGTGCTGCCGCTGGCGGTCGCGGGCGGCGCAGGCTCGGGAAGCCAGAATTCGATCGGTATCGGCGTCATGGGCGGCATGATTTCGGCCACCGTCATCGGTGTCTTCTTCATCCCGCTGCTCTTCGTCACCGTGCGCCGCGTGTTCAAGGCGAAGCCGGCTGAAGAGGAGAGTGGCGAGGCCGTCGCCGAAGCGAAGTGATGTAAGGGCCTGAGGCGTTTAGCGGCGCCTCGGGCCAAGCCTTCAGATATAGCCGGAATGCTCGCCGAACGGCACGTCTTCATCGAGATTGCCGGTGCCGATGCGCTCGCTCTCGCCCGACAGCTTCTCGGCGTCGTCGGTCTGCTCCAAGTTTTCTGAAGGGTGAAGATCGAGATGTCGGCTGCCCGCGTCTGCGGCGTCATTCTCCGGCTGCGCGTTCCCGCCTGACTTCCTGCGGTCCTCCAGTCCCTCGTCGATCTCGGCCTGGCGGCGCGCTGCCCACGCGATTTCCGGCTCGGCGACGGAAATGCTGTGTTGGACACGCGTGGCGATCGGCGCCGCTGATGCTGAGATTTTCGATATTTTCTCGACCAAACGATGCTCCGTTGGCTGCTGACAGCAGGACTATGCCGGAATCGGCGCCGATCCGCCAGAGAGTGGCGGATAGCGATTGAGCTTCAGGCGCTCTGCGGCTATTGGCTGAGGCAATATTTCCCTGTCGAAGGTCTTCACGTGAACATTGAATTTCTGGTCACCCATTCCGGCGGCTTCCATGCCGACGAGCTGATGTCGAGCGTCGTGCTGACGAAGCTGTTTCCTGCAGCCAGGATCGTGCGGTCGCGCAGCCTCGAATGGATTGCACCGGCGGCCGATCGCATCGTCTACGATGTCGGCGGCGCCTTCGATCCCGAGCTTCGCATCTTCGACCATCACCAGCGCGGCGCGCCGGTGCGCGAGGATGGCCGTCCGTTCAGTTCGTTCGGCCTGATCTGGCGCCAATACGGCATGGATTATCTTGCAGCACTCGGTGTGCCCGCCGAACGGGCTGCCGCCGTTCATGCGGCATTCGACCGGAAGTTCGTGCTGCCGATCGATCTCGTCGATAACGGCGCCATCGACCCGTCGATCGCCGGCGAGCTCGCCGGCCTGACGCTGCCGGCGCTTTTCGATACGCTGAAGCCGTCCTTCGACGCGCGTGGCGATGATGCCGACGAGCGCGCCTTCCATGCGGCGCTCGCCGTCGCTGCGATCTTCGTCGAAGGCGGTATCCGCGTTCAGGACGCCAAGCTTCGCGCCGAGGCACTGGTGCTGGAAGCGATCAAAACGACGGGCGACAACCGGGTGCTGGAACTGCCAATGGGCATGCCGTTCCGTCCGGCGATCATCAAGGCGGGCGCGGAGCATCTGCTCTTCGTCGTCCATCCACGCGAAAACGACTGGTGCGTCACCGGGATCCGCCGCGCCGACGAGGGCTTCGAGCTGCGCGCCGATCTGCCGGCGGCATGGGCGGGGCTTTCGAATGCCGAGCTGGAAAAGGCTTCCGGCGTTGCCGGCGCCAGCTTCTGCCACAAGGGCCGGTTCATCGCTGCGGCGAAGACCCGCGAGGCCGCTCTGGAGCTGGCGCGTCTTGCCGTCGAAGACGTTACCTCTGGCTGAAAAGTCGCTGACGTCCCGGCGGGACGTCAGCGACTTCAGAATTAGCGTCTGAGGACGGGGCAGCCGCGCACATTGGCGAAGCTGATTTCGTCCTGTCCGCGACGCGTCCAGCCCTGAACGATGACGCGGCGCGGCGTGATGTCGACGACGCGTGCACGGCGGAAGCCGAAGTCACGGGCCTTGTCCTCGGCCCAGCGTGGATCGCAGCCGCGCGGCGGGCGGCCATATCCCGGCGGCGGCGGTGGCGGACGGCCCCAATCCGGCTGCGGCGCAAAACGCGGCGGCGGCGGCCGGTCATAGGGGTCGTAATACTGGGCGGAAGCGATGCTCGACGTCGAGACGACGCCAGCCACTGCCAGAAGCAGGCCGAGGCCGATTTTCGTGTAATTCTTCATTCGATGATTCCTGTTCGGGACGGACCGGCAAAGCTAAATTAGTCCATCGTGGCGAACTGATGGCCGTGCGGCAAAGCCGATGCTTTCGCCGGGGAGAGCCGAAAGTCAGTCTATAACGCCCTTGCGCAGGGCGGCGGCCACCAGGGCGGTGTCCTTGTAGACTGCGAAACTGTCCTTCAACGCGTCGATATGGGTGCGCACGGTATGGACGGAGCAGCCGAGGATCATGGCGATCTCCTGCGCAGTCTTTCCGGCACTCATCAGCTCGAGAATTTCCTTCTCGCGTTTGGTAACCTGGACGCTCATGTGCCTTAATATGGGATGACCGAGCCGAATTTGCACGGCCTGATCGCGCAAATGCGATCAGATTTCATGATGCGCGAAATCCCAATTGTTCCGCTTGAAAATTGCCGATTGCTGTCAATCTCCTTTTGACGCGAGGAGATGAAAATATGAACGTCTTGATTGTCGAAGACGAGGGCTTCATTGCCCTCGAACTGGAACGAATAACCACCGAAACCGGCCATCGTGCGCTTGGTCCGGCCTCAACGATCGAGCAGGCGCTCGCCTTTGCGCCGCGGGCCGATGTCGCCCTTGTGGATGTCGGTCTGGCGGACGGGACGAGCGGGATGCAGCTGGCGCGGCGGCTGATCGACCGGTTCGGTATCAGCGTCATCTTCGTCACCGGTGCTCCGCAGCTCGTGTCGCAGGGGTTCGACGGCGCATTCGCCGTCGTCGGCAAGCCCTTCACCGACGAGCGGATCACGGCGGCGCTTGCCGATGCGGAGAATTGGAGGCGCGGTCATCCGGCGCGCGCAACCGCCCTCTAAGTCGGGTTGCCGGCGCCAGCCGGGCGAGGCGATCTCGCCGGCTGGCGCGATGTCATCCTAGTAGCGCATGGCGTCGAGATCGGCGATCAGGCCGACGCCGGATGGATGCCAGTCGAGCTTCTTTCGCGTGATGGCGCTTGAGGCGGGAAAGTCCATGCCGGCGAACATCGCCATCCATCCGAAATAGCCGGGCGCCTCTTCAGCGGTGAGCGATTTGACCGAGATGCCGAGACCGCGGCCGATCGCTTCGGCGATGGCGCGGGCATCGATGCCTTCTTCGGCGACCGCATTATAGCGCGCGCCGCGTTCGGCCCGCTCGGCGGCGAGGCGATAGAGGCGTGCGACATCGGTGAGATGACCGGCCGGCCAGCGGTTGCGGCCTTCGCCGACATAGGCCGCAAAGCCCTTGTCGCGGGCGATCTCGATCAGCGGCGTGATCAGGCCCTGCTTTCGCGTGTCATGCACCTGCGGCAACCTGATGACCGAGACGTTGACGCCCTTCTCAAGCAGCTTCTGTCCGGCAAGTTCGGAGGCGATGCGCGGGTTGGGATGGCTGGTGTTGAACACGTCTTCGCTCGCCAGTTCGCCGAATTCGGCGTTGCCCATACCGGTCCCCGACGTGATCAGCAGCGGGCGGTTGGAGCCTTCGAGGGCGTCGCCGAGTGCCGCGATCACACGACCGTCCTTCTCGCAATTCGCGACGAAACGCGAGAAGTCGTGGTCGAAGGCCGTATGGATGACGCCGTCGGATTCGAGTGCGCCGCGGCGCAAGCTGTCGGGCTCTTCCAGCGTGCCGAAATAGGCGGTAGCGCCGGCGGCCTCGAGGGCCCGCGCTCCGTCATCGGACCGCGTCAGGCCGACAACCTCATGGCCTGCCCCGATGAGTTCGGGCACGATCGCCGAGCCGATGAAGCCGGTTGCTCCTGTCAAGAAAATGCGCACAGCATGTCTCCTCATGTTTGATCTGCGCCCATTATCGGCTACTATCCATCCTGTTAAAGTAGTGACTTTATCCTAGTATAATCGCTAACAGGATCGCCATGCCGATCAACAGTGCAGGCTCTCTCGCGGCCTTTCTGAAGGACCGCCGCACCCGGCTCGACCCCGCCGCCTTCGGCTTTTCCGGCCGCAGGCGCACACCGGGATTGCGCCGCGAAGAGGTGGCGCAGCGCGCCAATATCAGCCCGACATGGTACACCTGGCTGGAGCAGGGACGTGGCGGCGCACCCTCTGCCGACGTGCTTAACCGTATCGCTGCCGGGCTGATGCTGACCGAAGCGGAACGCGAGCATCTGTTCATGCTCGGCCTCGGCCGGCCGCCCGAAGTGCGCTATACGCCTGTCGAGGGAGTGACGCCGCGGCTGCAGCGCCTGCTGGATTCGCTCGATGCCAGCCCGGCCTTCATCAAGACGGCGATGTGGGACGTGGTGGCCTGGAACCGCGCCGCCGCCGTGGTGCTGACCGACTACGGCACGATCCCGCCCGAGCAGCGTAACATTCTTCGGCTGATCTTCTCCAATCCGGCGATCCGCGCCAAGCAGCACGACTGGCAGACACTTGCGCGCTTCGTCGTGGCCGCTTTCCGCGCTGACGTTGCGCGTGCCGGAGCCGGTTCGGAAGTGAGCCGCCTGGTGGACGAGCTTTCGGCCTCCAGCCCCGATTTCGCCTATCACTGGCAGGAAAACGACGTCCGCATCCATGGCGACGGCGTCAAGCGGCTGCAGCATCCGAAGCTCGGCCCGATCGAGCTCGAATATTCCGCCTTCTCCGTCGATGGCCGGCCGGACCTCGGGCTGGTCATCTACCATCCCGTCGATCCCGCCACGGCGGACAGGATTCGCAAACTCGCGAATGGGAATGAGTGAGCGGCGGCGGAAGTGAAGCTGCGCGCGTCTTGCTGTTCTGGCTTGCCGACGGCTAGGATCGCGTTCGAGGGGACGCGGCCGCGAACTTTTGCCGGTGTCAGGCGTTTCCCGACCGCTTTTTGAACCGAGGAAATCTGATGAAGCCGCATGTGACCTGCCTGATGATGTCTTCCATAGACGGTGGCCTGCACCCGAGCACGTGGACCGATAATCCCGATGCCGGACGCAAGGAGTGGTCGTCGATCTATGAGGAAACCCATGAGGCGCTGCGTGGCGATGCCTGGCTCGTCGGGCGCGTCACCATGGCGGAGATGGCCAAGGGGGTGCCTCATCCGTCGGCCGTCGCCGGCGACGTCAAGCGTCCCTTTCATTTTGCCCGGAAGGATGCGCCGGTCTATGCGATCGGTGTGGATCCCGGCGCCAAGCTGCATTTCAAGGCGCCTGATATCGGCGGCGACCATGTCGTCGTGCTGCTCGGCAGCGGCGTCAGCGACAGCCATCTGGCTGAACTGGAGGCTGATGGCGTCTCCTATATTGTCTCCGACAGTCCCGCGATCGATCTCAAGGCGGCGCTTGCAACGTTGCGGGCCGAGCTCGGTATCGAGCGCCTGCTGCTCGAAGGCGGGGCGGGCATCAATGGCAGCTTTCTTGCCGAAGGTCTGGTCGATGAGATCTATCTGCTCGTGGCGCCTGCGATCGATGCGACCGGCGGACAGGCGATCATCGCCTTCGAGGGCGGCCTGAAGGGGAAGGTGCAACTGTCGCTGCAATCGGCCGAAGCGCGCGAACACGGCTTGGTGGCGCTTCGCTACAAGGTGTTGCCGCGCGGGTGAGCGTCAGCTCTCTGTGATCCGCCGCTCTTCGTCGGTCTCGACGGAGAGCTGCTTCCAGTCGAGATCCTCCTGCAGCTCGAGATATTGCGTTGGTCCGATCTCGTCCGCATCGCGCAGTTCTTCGAGACGCTGGCGCTGCGCCAGCACGACGGCCATAGCCAGGTTGCGCCGCAGATCGAGCGGCGAACGCTCGGCGGTCTTCATGGCGGCGGTGCGATGGTCGTTGTAAACGGTGCGAAGCGCCTCGGCCTCGGCACCGCTTTCCGCCTTCAACCTGTCCAGCGCGGCTTCGGCCAGCGACTTGCGCGCTGCCTCCAGTTCGTCACGGACTTCGCCGTCGCGCCCGAGCTTCAGGAAATGGATCATCGGCGCCAGCGTCGCGCCCTGGATAACGAGCGTGGCAAGCACCACCGAAAAGGCCGTGAGCACGACCAGATCGCGGTCAGGGAAATCGATGGGCAGCGCGAAAGCCGTGGCAAGCGTCACGAGACCGCGCATGCCGGCCCAGCCGACGAGCAGCGTCTCGCCGCGATTGAAGGGCGCCAGCACATGGCCGCGCCGATGACGGTGGGCGACGAGCGCGTGGAACAGGAAGGCCATCGCCAGCCGTGTCGCGATGATCGCCACGACGACGATCGCCGCAAAGCTGACCGCCCGCTCCAGATCTGCCGCCGACATCGCGGCGACGATGCGCCGCGCCTGCAGGCCCATCAGCAGGAAGGCGACGACATTGAGAAGGAACACGACCGTCGTCCAGACAGCAAAGGAATGGACACGCATGCGTGGCGAATCCTCGACGGTCGCCAGCGTCGCGATCGTCATGGCGCTGGCGACGGTCGCGAGCACGGCAGAGAGATGCAGGTGCTCGGCGATCAGCCAGGTGGCGAAGGCATAGACGAATTGCAGAAGCGTGCCGCCGACGGTGTTTTCGGTGACGGGCCTGAGCCGCGATACGATGAAGCCGAAAGCAATCCCGAACAGGATGCCGCCAGGCACCGCAAAGCCGATCCGCAGGGCCGTCTCGGTGTCGAGCCCGCCGCGCGCCTGAACCGTCAGCGCCGCGCCGAAGAGCAGGAGCGCCGTCGCATCGTTGAACAGGCTCTCGCCCTTGAGCAGCGCATCGACGCGCCGCGCGACCGGCAGGTTGGAGAGCACGGCTGTCGCGGCGGCTGCATCCGGCGGCGCCACGATGGCGCCGAGCGTCACAGCGACGGCAAGCGGCAGACCGATCGTGAAGGCATTGATGGTGACGACGACGCCTGTTGTGACCAGGATCGCGACGACGGCATAGAGAAACAGCGGCAGCAGCATGCGCTTGGCCGCGCCCAGCGGAAAGTCATAGGCGGAATCGATCAGCACGGGGGCGATGAACAGCGCCAGCGCCGTCGGCGGATCGATCGGGATCGTTGGCGCTCCCGGCAGCATTGCAACGCCGACGCCGGCGGCGGCCAGGATGCCGGGGTAGGGCAGGCGCATGCGCCGTGTGACCTGCAGGAGCAGGATGGCGACCGCAAGCAGGGCGACGAGCGTTTCGAAGAAGGTCATGGCGCATAGTAGCAGCGTTTTGCGTGCGTTGAAGCCGGTTGGCTTCCTATGTAAAGTTTGCACCATATCAAGGCGATGGCATCTGGCAGAAGCGGAGCGGCAATGGATTATGATGTGGCGGTTGTCGGTGCGGGGTCTGCGGGGATCGCCGCTGCCCGCACACTTGTGGCTGCTGGCCGTTCCGTCGTCCTGCTGGAGGCAAGCGACCGCGCCGGCGGCCGGGCCTGGACGATGGCACTTGCCGGCATGCCGCTCGATATGGGCTGCGGCTGGCTGCATTCGGCCGAGCGCAATCCGCTCGTTTCAGTCGGAAAGGCCGCCGGTTTCACCATCGAGGAGGGGCCGACCGCCTGGAAGACGCAATGGCGCGACCTCGGTTTTCCGCGCGAGGATCAAGCGGCTGCGGAGGCCGCCTGGAACGCGCTGGACGAACGCCTGAGATCGGATCCGCCGGCGAGCGACCGGGCTTCCGATGCCTTGGAGCCGGGCGGGCGGTGGAATGCCTATTGCGACTCGCTGAGCGGCTATATGAACGGCGCAGCGCTAGACCGGCTGTCGATTGCCGATTTCCTTGCATATGACAATGCCGCTTCCGATGCGAACTGGCGGGTGCACGAAGGCTATGGAAGCCTGATCGCGGCGGCTATGCCGAAGGCCGAGCTTCGGCTCTCGACCCCCGTTCGCCGTATTCTCCTCGATGGGCAGCGCGTTAGGCTTGAGACAGATCGAGGCGCGATCACTGCCCGCGCGGCGATCGTCACTGTCTCGACCAATGTGCTGGCAAGCGGGGCGATCGTCTTTGGCGCGGAAGCTGACGATCACCTCCATGCCGCAAGCCAGCTGCCGCTCGGTCTTGCCGACAAGCTGTTCTTCGAACTCGAGGGCAGTCACGGGTTCGAGCCGGAAACCCATCTGCTTGGCGATCCCGAAAACCCGGAGACCGGCAGCTATTATATTCGACCGCTGGGACGGCCGGTGCTGGAAGGCTTTTTCGGCGGAACGGGCGCCGTCGTCATCGAGCGCGCCGGTCTCCTCGATGCCTTCGAATTCGCGCTGGAACAGCTGTCGTCGCTGCTGGGCAGCGGCATCCGCAAGCATCTGCTGCCGCTTGCAGCTTCCTCCTGGTGCCGGACGGACTGGATCGGCGGTTCCTACAGCCATGCTCTGCCCGGGCAGGCGGCTCAGCGACAGGTGCTGGCGCGGCCTGTCGGCGAGCGGCTGTTCTTCGCCGGCGAGGCGACGCACCGGACCGATTTTTCGACGGCGCATGGTGCCTGGGAAAGCGGCATCCGGGCCGCAGGCGAAGCGATCGAAATGCTCAGCCGGACGGCAGCAGGTTCTTGAAATAGATCGACAGGAGCTGCGTCTGCGAGGAGATCCCGAGCTTGCGGTAGACGTTGCGGCGGTGAACCTTCACCGTGCCGGTCGAGATATTGAGCTTGAGCCCGATCGATTCCGAGGAGTGACCCTGCAGCACGAGATCGACGATCGCTGTTTCGCGGCTCGTCAGGTTGAGATCGCGCCAGACCGTATCGGCCGGGGGAAGGTTCGGATTGCCGTCGGTCTTGCGGCGTTTCTTTCCGCCGGCTGTGAGCTGGGCGTCGAAGCGCGGGGCGAGGCCCGCCCAGTAGTGCCGGACCATATTTGCGACCAGCGGTTCAGTCTTCTTCAACGTTGCGAAATCGGCTGGCGGAAAGACGCCGGTCTTTTCGCGCCGCATCAGCGACAGGACGATGGTGATGTCCTTGTCGGCATTGATGAAGAAGCCGATTTCCTCGGCGAGCCCGGTCTGGACGTAATAGGTGCGGTAATATTCGCTGGAGAAAAAGCGGTCGGGTGCCAGCTCGCGCATCCTGAGCACGCCTTCGCGCCGTTCTCTGGCCGTGTGGTAGAAGGGATCGAGCAGATAGGGACCGGCCTGGTAGAGCGTGACGAAAACGACATGCTCTTCGGCATCGAAGGTGGAATAGAGATCGATCGGCCGTTCCTTGCCGCGGTAGGCGAAGACCACGACGTAGTCGAAGCGCACGAGCGCCGCCATCATCTGCCGGAAGGTCTCGCCGAACTCGGCATCGGTCATGGCGGGTCGGCCGACCGTGGCGTTGAAGGCGTCCAGCAAGGCTTCCAGATCGGTGCTCATGTGACGGTCTCCCTCTGCCGCCGGCGCGAGATTCCGCGCATCCTCGTATACACCTTCCACGAAGCTTTATCCGCTTAAATACCTCTCTCGGGGTATATACCGCGCCGGAAGCTCAGGCTTACTCTTTCCTTAACGACGGTGGCAATAAGGCAGCAAAGACTGCCAATTCCAAACCAACCGCAGGGAACAGACGTGGCATCCGCTTCGACGAACGATATCGAATTCCGTTCGGTCACGAAAAACTATGGCGCCGTGACCGCCGTGACGGACATCAATCTCAATGTGCCCAAGGGTGCCTTCCTGGCGCTGCTTGGCCCTTCCGGCTGCGGCAAGACGACGTGCCTGCGCATGATCGGCGGCTTCGAGCAACCGAGCGAGGGCACGGTGCTGATCGACGGGCGCGAGATGAACGGCGTCCCGGCCTACCGCCGTCCCGTCAACATGGTGTTCCAGCACTATGCGCTGTTTCCGCATTTCAATGTCGAGCAGAACGTCGCCTACGGGCTGAAGCAGATGCGCCCGAAGATCGAGGCGCGCGAGATCGACCGCCGCGTTGCCGAAGCGCTCGACATGGTGCGTCTCGGCGGCTTTGCCAAGCGCCGCATCCATGAAATGTCCGGCGGCCAGCAGCAGCGCGTCGCGCTGGCGCGCGCCATCGTCAACCGCCCGTCCGTCCTGCTGCTCGACGAGCCGCTCGCCGCCCTCGACAAGAAGCTGCGTTCGGCGATGCAGATCGAATTGCAGACGCTGCAGCGCGAGCTCGGCATCACCTTCGTGCTCGTCACCCACGATCAGGAAGAAGCATTGTCGATGGCCGACATCGTCTGCGTCATGAGCGCCGGGCAGATCCGCCAGCTCGGCTCGCCGCAGGAGGTTTACGACCGTCCAGCCGATCTCTTCGTCGCCGATTTCGTCGGCAAGACCAATCGCATCTCCGCAACGATGGAGGCCGATGGCACGACGCTGCGCCTTGCCGACGGTTCAGCGATTGCATCCGGCAAGCAGCTGGCACCGGGGCAGGCGATCGCCGCTCTTCGCCCCGAGGCGATCCGGCTGACGCGCGGGCAGGCGATCGGCGGGGCCGCGTTCAAGGGCACGGTCACGCACCGGATCTTCCTGGGCTCTTCGGCGGAATATGCCGTCAGCGTCCCCGGCCTTGGCGACTTCCTGATTACCGCCGACCGCCGCAGCATGAACGAGAGCGATCTCGTGGAGCCGGGCGAGGAGGTATTCCTCGGCTTCGACCCATCCGCCATCCATGTCTTTCCAGCATCGAATGCATAAACCAAAACAAGGGAACAGCATCATGAGCAAGGATTATAAGGACAATCTTCCGATCTCCACCGAAGGCTTCATGGACGAGTTCATGCGCCTGAAGCGCGGCTCCGTCAGCCGCCGCCACTTCCTCGGCATTACCGGCCTCGGTCTCGCGACCGCCGTCATGTCGCGCTTCCCCGGCGCGCTGTCGACGCCTGCCTATGCCGCCGGCGAGCTCGGCACGCAGATGTCGATCGCCACATGGCCGAACTATCACGACCCGGCAACCTTCGAGAATTTCAAGGCCGCCACCGGCGTTGCCGTCGAAGTCAACGTCTTCGGCTCGAATGAGGAGATGCTGGCAAAGCTGCAGGCAGGCGCCTCCGGCTGGTCGCTGTTCGTGCCGACCAACTACACGATCTCGACCCATCACAAGCTCGGCCTGATCGACGAGCTGGATCTCTCCAAGATCCCGAACTTCAGCCAGGCCACCGAAAGCCCGCGCTTCACCAAGGAAGGCCAGATCGACGGCAAGACCTATGCCGTGCCGAAGAACTGGGGCACGACGGGCTTCTCGGTGAACACTTCGAAGATCAAGACGAAGCTTTCGAGCTGGAAGGACTTCTTCGAGATCGCCCAGACCGAAGGCGATGGCCGCACGATGGTGCATGACTACCAGCTGACGACGATCGGTAGCGCGCTCGTCTCGCTCGGCTACGGCTTCAATTCGATCAAGGCGGACGAGCTTGCCAAGGCTGAAGAACTGCTGATCAAGGTCAAACCGCATCTCTTCGCCATCAACTCCGACTACCAGCCGTCGATGCGCTCCACCGATGCGTGGCTCACGATGTGCTGGACCAATGACGGCGCGCAGCTGAACCGCGACATGCCGGAGCTTGCCTATGTGCTCGGCACCGATGGCGGCGAGATCTGGACCGACTATTACGCGATCCCCAAGGATGCGCCGAACAAGGCGGCCGGCTATGCGCTCCTCAACTATCTCATGGATCCTCAGAACGCGGTGAAGGAGCATATCGCCAACGGTGCGCCGACGACGGACAGCCGCGTCATCGAGCTGCTGCCGAAGGACATCACCTCGAACAAGATCGTCTATCCGGACGAAGCGGCGCTGACGCCGCTGGAATTCGGCGCCGCCGTGACGCTCACCGATCCGGGCCGCGCCGAGCTGATGGCGCGCTTCAAGTCGGCTTGATTGTCCCTTCTCCCCTCGGGGAGAAGGTGGCCCGAAGGGCCGGTTGAGGGGGCCGCTCGTGAAGTGGTCCCTTTCGAAGCTCCGGCTGCGCCGGAGCCCCCTCATCGCCTCGCCGCGCTCGGCACTTCTCCCCGCTGGGGAGAAGGGGGAGCCCGAGGCGATGACAGAACTTCATTCTGAACTCTATGGACGAAGATGCCCCTGACCCTTGCCACGAAACGGCGCCTTGTCACTGCTGCCCTTGTCGGGCCGGCGAGCGTCTGGCTGTTCGTCTTCCTCGTCCTGCCCTTCATCGCCATCATCGTCTTCGCCTTCGGCGAGCGGGCGCCGGAGGGCGGATATCAGGCGGCGTTCACCTTCGCGCAGTTTGCCAATCTCGGCTCGCGTTCGGCGGCCTTCGTCAATACGCTGATCCTGGCGCCGATCGGGGCCGCCGCCTGCCTGCTGGTTGCCTATCCGGTCGCCTATTATCTCGCAGTCAAGGCCGATCCGCGGCGGCGCCTGCTGCTGGTGTCGCTGGTTGTCGTGCCCTTCTGGACCAGCCTTCTCGTCCGCACCTATGCGTGGATGTATCTGCTTGGCGCCCGCGGGATTCCACATCTTCTCGAATTCGTCGGCATCGAGAATGTCAGGCTGATCAATACGCCCGGCGCGGTGCTGCTCGGCATCGTCTATGGCTATCTGCCGCTGATGATCATGCCGATCTATGTCTCGCTGGAGAAGCTCGACCGGCGCCTGCTCGAGGCTTCGGCCGATCTCGGCGCCAAGCCCGTCTCGACCTTCTTCGGGATAACCCTGCCCCTGTCACTGCCAGGCGTGATGACCGGTGTGGCGCTGGTGACGATCCTGCTGCTCGGCGAATACCTGATCCCGCAGCTTCTCGGCGGCGGCAAGGTGTTCTTCATCGGCAATGCGCTCGTCGATCTCTTCCTGCAGTCGCGCAACTGGCCGTTCGGGTCGGCGATTGCGGTAACCCTGGTGGCCGTCGTCGTCGTCATCCTGCTGGTCGCCATGCGTATCGCCTGGCGCGTGGCCGGTACCCGCCAGGTGGATCTCGTCTGATGCGCGCGCTGGTCACCTTCGTCTATCTCTTCCTCTACACGCCGATCGCGCTCGTCGTGCTGTTCTCGTTCAACTCCGGCCGCAATGCCAGCGAGTTCGTCGGCTTCTCGACGGAGTGGTATGGGCGGGCACTCTCCAACACGTTCCTGATGGAAGCGCTGCAGAACAGTCTGATCATCGCCTTCACCAGTGCCGGGCTTGCGGCAATCTTCGGCACCATGGCGGCGATCGGCATGGAGCGGCTGGGCACCCGGATGCGAGCTGTTTTCGACGGCCTCTTCGCTGCGGCAATCGTCGTTCCCGGTGTCGTCATCGGCATCGCGACACTGGTGGCCCTCGTCGAGGTCTTCGGTTTCGTCAATCCCGTGATCGCGGCGATCTGGCCGGGTGACCAGCCGCCGAAGCTCGCCCTCGGATACGGTTCGATCATCGCCGCGCACGGGCTTTTCACCATGGCGCTAGTGACGATGATCGTGAAGGCACGCATTGCCAGCCTTGGCCGCGATATCGTCGAGGCGTCGAGCGATCTCTATGCGACGCCGATCACAACCTTCCGGCAGATCGTGCTGCCGCAGATCATGCCGTCAATTCTCGCGAGCTTCCTGCTCGCCTTCACCTTCTCCTTCGACGATTTCATCATCGCCTTCTTCGTCGCCGGGTCGAATACGACGCTGCCGATCTACGTCTTCGCCTCGATCCGCCGCGGCGTGACGCCGGAGATCAACGCGATCGCGACGATGGTGCTGGTGGCCTCGCTGATACTCATTCTCATCGCGCGCTTCCTGATGCGCGAAAAGACAACGACAAACTGACCGGGGAAATGCCATGATACTGAGGGATCGCGTTGCAATCGTCACCGGGGCGGGTTCCGGCATCGGCCGGGCAGGGGCGCTGATCATGGCGCGCGAGGGCGCCCATGTGATCGCTGCCGATATCGACTTCATGAATGCCGAGGAGACCGTCAGCCAGATCGCCGAGGCTGGCGGCAGCGCGGAAAGCCTGGTGGTCGACGTGACCGACGACAGGGCGCTGGAAAGCGGCATTGCCGCGATCGTCCTGCGCCACGGCCGCATCGACATTCTCCACAACCACGCCGGTGCCCAGGTGGCTGGTGATCTGGAACAGGTGACCATCGGCGGATTCGACAGATCCTGGGGGCTGAACGTCAGGGCCCATTTCATGGCCTCCCGGCTGGTCATGCCGATCATGAAGAAGGCGCGCAAGGGCGTCATCCTCAACACCTCCTCCTCTTCGGGCGTGCTCTATGATCGCGAGATGATCGCCTATACGACGACGAAACATGCCGTCGTCGCCATGACACGGCAGATGGCGGGCGATTATGCTAAGTTCGGTATCCGCGTGAACGCGCTCTGCCCCGGCTGGGTCGATACGCCGTTCAACGAACCCTTCATCGCGCAGATGGGCGGGCGTGGTGCGATCGAGAGCTACATCGCCGACAAGGTGCCGCTCGGCCGCTGGGCCGATGTCTCGGAGATCGCCGAGCCGATCCTCTTCCTCGTCTCCGACCGGTCATCCTATATGACCGGACAGATCCTGGTCGTCGATGGCGGCGAGACGGTGGTCTAGAATACTGGCTGGGCGCGCTCGGGCATCAGGGGCGGAACCTTGATGATTCCAGGCTTGTTCGAGCCCGACTCGATGATCTCGAAAACCTTGGTTAGCATGGCCGGAACATCCTGGCGCACCATCTCGATGCCGTTGCCGAGCAGGGTGACGAAGGGATCCCAGTCGAAGCAGCCGAGCACCAGATTGCGATCGTCGAGATGGCCGGAGCGGCGGATCCAGCGGATGACGCCTTCGAGCGAGATGGTCGAGTTGACGAACATTCCGCGGGACAGCGCATTGCCCTTCATCGCAAGGTCGTCCAGAGCCTTCTCGGCCTTTTCCGGGGCGTAGCCGCAGGCGAGGATGTGATCCTCCTCGACGGCGACGCCGAGATCGGCATGGGCCTGGCGGAACCCGCGGATACGCTCGGCGGTATTGTGATCGCTGCCGCGGCCGCCGATGAAGAGCAGCGGCTCCTTCTTGCCGAGGCGCTCCTCGCAATTCATCAGGATGCGGCGGGTGAGCTCGCGGGCGCCGGCGAAATTGTCGGAGATGACGGACGGCGCGAGAGCACCGGGAAGGTCGAGGTTGAGGCTGCGCACGCCCGCGGCGGCGCACATTTCCGTGATTTTATCGGGGTCGGTCGCGCCTGTCGCTATCAGGCATTCGACCTGGTAGGAGAGCATGGTGCGTGCCGCCTCGATCTCCAGTTCCGGATCGCGCCGCGTGCAGGTGATGATCGGAAACAGGCCGCGGGCGCGCGCCATGTCTTCGAACAGCTCAACGATCGAGCCGAAATAGCGGTTATCGTATTTCGGCACGATCATGCCGATGATGTGGGACTTTTCGCGCCTCAGAAGGCTGGCCTGCATGTTCAGCGCATAGCCCTGTTCCTCGGCGATCTTCATGATCTTTTCGGCAAGCTGCGCGCTGATCCGGCGCTTCTTCCAATTGCCGTTGAGGACGGCGCTGACGGCGCTGGCGGACGTGCCTGCGAGCTCCGCCAGATCGTAGATCGTCGTCCTCTTGGCCTGCTTTACGTGATTCAAAATTTGCTTCTCCATTTCGACGTAACTTGACACCAATCGAGAGAAGTGGCAATTCTTGCTTCATCGATTGAGCAAGCCTGCGCAATCGATGTTACAAGCTGGCGTCATCGCCGGCGCAGGGAGGTATTTCTAAGAAGCTGCGGACAGGCTGTCCTTTTTGCAGGCGTGCTTCGCTTGGCCTTTTTCGGGCGGCGGGCGCGGTGGCACGAGGAGAGGGCCGTGGTGACTGCCGACAGTGCCTGAGCCTGTCATCGAACACACCAAGGAGGAGAAAATGAACTATCGCAATTTGCTTTTGGCCTCGGCGACCGTCGCCATGGGCTTTGCCGGTGCGGCGTCCGCGCAGGAAGCATCCACCGTTGCCTTCCTGATGCCCGACCAGGCATCGACGCGCTATGAGCAGCACGACTTCCCGGGCTTCAAGGCCGAAATGGAAAAGCTCTGCGCCAAGTGCACCGTCGTCTACCAGAACGCCAATGCCGACGCCTCGCTGCAGCAGCAGCAGTTCAATTCGGTGATCGCGCAGGGCGCCAAGGTGATCGTCCTTGACCCGGTCGATTCCGCAGCCGCAGCCGGTCTCGTCGAGATCGCCCAGTCGCAGGGCGTCAAGGTCATCGCCTACGACCGCCCGATCCCGGACAAGCCGGCAGACTTCTACGTTTCCTTCGACAACGAAGGTATCGGCTATGCGATCGCCAAGTCGCTCGTCGAGCACCTGAAGAAGGAAGGTGTGGCCGATGGCGCAGGCGTCCTGCAGATCAACGGCTCGCCGACCGATGCGGCTGCAGGCCTCATCCGCGACGGTATCCATCGCGGCCTGAAGGAATCGGCCTACAAGACGCTCGCTGAATACGACACGCCGGAATGGGCGCCGCCGAAGGCTCAGGAATGGGCTGCCGGCCAGATCACCCGTTTCGGCGGTGACATCAAGGGCGTCGTGGCCGCCAATGACGGCACCGGCGGCGGCGCGATTGCCGCGTTCAAGGCTGCCGGCGTCAAGCCGGTTCCGCCGATCACCGGCAATGACGCAACGATCGCTGCACTGCAGCTGATCATTTCCGGCGATCAGTACAACACGATCTCGAAGCCTTCAGAGGTCGTTGCTGCCGCGGCTGCAAAGGTCGCCGTCCAGATGCTGAAGGGTGAAACCCCGGCGCCGAAGACGACGCTCTACAACACGCCCTCCGAGCTGTTCGTTCCTGCCGTCGTGACGCAGGAGAACATCAAGGCGGAGATCTTCGACAAGAAGATCCAGACGGCGGCCGAGATTTGCACCGGCGAATATGCCGATGGCTGCAAGAAGCTCGGCATCAACTAAGTCTGCCTATATGATCCGGCCGCATCATCTGCGGCCGGATCTCTCCGAAGGCAAGAAGGGCTAAGCCATGTCTACTGCAATGCAAGGCATGCCGGCGAAGGGTCAGACGATCCTCCGGCTCAGCAATGTTTCCAAGAATTTCGGCGCTGTCTCAGCGCTGACCGATATCGAGCTTGAGGTCAAGGCAGGCGAGGTCGTGGCGCTGGTCGGCGACAACGGCGCCGGCAAATCGACGCTCGTCAAGGTTCTCGCAGGCGTGCATCAGCCGTCTTCGGGCAGCATCGAATTCTGCGGTCAGAATGTGACGCTCGACAGCCCCGGCAGGGCGCTGGAGCTTGGCATCGCCACCGTCTTCCAGGATCTGGCACTATGCGAAAATCTCGATGTCGTCGCCAACCTCTTCCTCGGCCACGAGCTGTCTCCCTGGAGCCTCGACGAGGTGGCGATGGAAGTGCGCGCATGGACGCTGCTTCGCGAACTTGCGGCCCGCATCCCTTCAGTGCGCGAGCCGATCGCCTCGCTTTCCGGCGGTCAGCGCCAGACGGTGGCGATTGCCCGTTCGCTGCTGCTCGACCCTAAGATCATCATGCTCGACGAGCCGACCGCCGCACTCGGCGTGGCGCAGACGGCAGAAGTGCTGAACCTGATCGAACGGGTGCGCGAGCGCGGCCTCGGCGTCATCATCATCAGCCACAACATGGAAGATGTGCGCGCGGTCGCAGACCGTATCGTCGTCCTCCGCCTCGGCCGCAACAACGGCGTCTTCACGCCCGATGCGTCCAACCAGGAACTGGTCGCCTCGATCACCGGCGCGACCGAAAACTCCGTATCCCGGCGCCTCGAGCGCAAGAGCAGTTCGGCCCAGGAAAACAGCGGGAGCCCGGCATGAGCCAGAAACCATCCACGACTGCCCCAACCGCTGCACTCGACCGCAGCGACGAGCGCTTCCGTCACGACGACAGCATCGGCGCCATGATCAAGGCTTTCTTCGATCGTGTTCGCTCCGGCGATCTCGGCATGCTGCCGGTCGTTGTCGGCCTGATCGTCATCTCGACGGTCTTTTCCATCCTCAACCCGGTCTTTCTGGCCCCGAACAATCTCGTCAACCTGCTGTTTGACTGTGCCACGGTCGGCGTCATCTCGCTCGGCATCGTGTGTGTTCTGATGCTTGGCGAAATCGACCTCTCCGTAGGATCGATGAGCGGCCTTTCCTCGGCAATTCTCGGCGTCCTCTGGGTCAATACCGGCTGGCCGCTGCCACTCGCGATCGCCGTCGCCATCGTCGCGGGTATCGTGGTCGGTTCGCTCTACGCCGTGCTCTATAACAGGCTGGGAATGCCGAGCTTCGTTGCGACGCTGGCCGGTCTGCTGGCACTGCTCGGCATGCAGCTCTATATCCTTGGCCCGACGGGCAGCATCAATCTGCCCTTCGCTTCGTCGCTCGTTCGCTTCGGCCAGATCCTCGTCATGCCGGCCTGGCTGTCGCATCTGCTGGCGCTGCTGCCCGGCCTGATCCTTGTCGTCAACGGCTTACGCAAGCGCCAGCAGCGCCAGTCGGTCAATCTTTCGCAGGCGCCGCTCGGCGCGCTGGTCGTCAAGGCCGTCGTCCTGACCGCCGCGCTCGAATTCGCCGCCTATTATCTCAATCTCGGTCGCGGCGTGCCATGGATGTTCGGCCTGTTCGTTGCGATCGCCGTCATCCTCAATTACGGGCTGACGCGGACGCAATGGGGCCGGTCGATGTTTGCCGTCGGCGGCAATCGTGAAGCGGCGCGCCGTGCCGGTATCAACGTGCGCCGCATCTATCTCAGCGCCTTCGTGCTCTGCTCGACGCTGGCGACGATCGGCGGCATCCTGTCGGCCTCGCGTCTTGCCTCATCCAGCCAGCAGGCGGGCACCGGCGACGTCAACCTGAACGCCATCGCGGCAGCCGTCATCGGCGGCACCAGCCTCTTCGGCGGCCGCGGCAGCGCCTATTCGGCATTGCTCGGCATCATCGTCATCCAGGCCATTTCCAACGGCCTGACGCTTCTCAATCTCAGCTCGTCGCTGCGCTACATGATCACTGGCGCCGTTCTTGCGATCGCCGTCATCGTCGATTCGCTTGCCCGCCGCTCGCGCGTCAGCCACGGCCGCGCCTGATCCGCATTTTATGAAGGAGTATTTGCCATGACTGGATTGATGAAGGGCAAGGTTGCCGCCATCACGGGTGCTGCATCGGGCATCGGGCTGGAATGCGCCCGCACGCTGCATGCCGAAGGCGCGACCGTCGTGCTCGTCGACCGCGCCAAGGACAAGCTCGAAGCGCTCTGCAAGGAGATCGGTGAGGGCGCGCTGCCGCTGGTCGTCGATCTGCTAGACGGCAAACAGGTGTCCGGAATGCTGCCGCGCATCCTGGAAATCGCCGGAAGGCTCGACATCTTCCACGCCAATGCCGGTGCCTACATCGGCGGTCCGGTAGCCGAAGGCGATCCCGACGCCTGGGACCGGATGCTGAACCTCAACATCAACGCTGCTTTCCGCTCGGTTCACGCGGTGCTGCCGCACATGATCGAGCAGAAGTCGGGCGACATCCTGTTTACCAGCTCGATTGCCGGCGTCGTTCCCGTCGTCTGGGAGCCGATCTATACGGCCTCGAAATTCGCCGTCCAGGCCTTCGTCCACTCCACCCGCCGGCAAGTTGCGCCGCATGGCGTTCGCGTCGGCGCGGTTCTTCCGGGTCCGGTGGTGACGGCGCTGCTTGACGACTGGCCGAAGGCAAAGCTCGATGACGCTCTTGCCAATGGCAGCCTGATGCAGCCGAAGGAAGTGGCCGACTGCGTGCTCTTCATGCTGTCGCGTCCGCGCAACGTGACGATCCGCGATCTGGTGATCCTGCCGAACAGCGTCGATCTCTGAACACCGCATGGCCCGTTCAAGGGCCGTGCGATCCTGTTCCGCCTGACTGAAACGAGAGACCATGAGCGACACATCTCACACGCCGCAGGCGGGTGCCAAACACGTCATCGGCGTCGATGTCGGCACCGGCAGCGCCCGCGCCGGACTGTTCGACCTCACCGGCCGGATGCTGGCTTCCGCCAAGCGGGACATCACGCTTTTTCATGAACCCGGTTCCATGGTCGAGCAGTCGAGCACGGAGATCTGGGCGGCGGTCTGCGCCTCCGTGCGCGAAGCGGTTGCGCGGGCCGGTGTCGATCCTGCCTCCGTCGTCGGTCTAGGCTTCGATGCCACCTGTTCGCTCGTCGTGGTCGGCGAAGGCGGCAAGCCGCTTCCCGTCGGCCCCTCGGAAAACCCCGAGCGGGACATCATCGTCTGGATGGACCACCGCGCCGTGCCGCAGGCGGAGCGCATCAATGCGCTTGGTCACAACGTGCTGCGCTATGTCGGCGGCAAGATCTCGCCGGAGATGGAGACGCCGAAGCTGCTCTGGCTCAAGGAAAACCGGCCTGAAATTTTCGGCAGGGCCTGGCAGTTCTTCGATCTCGCAGACTTCCTGACATGGCGGGCGACGGGCGACCTGTCGCGCTCGACCTGTACCGTCACCTGCAAATGGACCTATCTGGCGCATGAGAAGCGCTGGGACGCCGGCTATTTTCAGCAGATCGGCCTCGGTGCCCTGGCGGATGAGAATTTCGTCCGGATCGGCCAGTCGATCGTCGAGCCCGGCTCGCCGCTTGGGAAGGGGCTGACCGCCGCCGCGGCAGCGGAGCTTGGATTGCCGGTCGGGACAGCTGTCGCCGCAGGGCTGATCGATGCCCATGCGGGAGGCATCGGCACCGTCGGGATCGGCAGTGGCCCGCAGGCCAATCTCGCCTACGTGTTTGGCACATCCTCCTGCACCATGACCTCGACCTTAGAACCGGCGTTCGTGCCCGGCGTCTGGGGGCCGTATTATTCAGCGATGGTCCCGGGGCTCTGGCTGAACGAAGGCGGTCAGAGTGCGGCCGGTGCGGCGATCGACCAGCTTCTCTCCTTCCATCCGGTTGCATTTGAAGCGAAGGAGCAGGCCAGGAGCGCCGGTGTGCCGCTCCCGGTCTTCCTCGCGGACCAGGCGGCCGGAAAGGTTGCTTCCGCATCGGATGCCGTAGCTCTGGCCAAGGGGCTTCACGTCGTGCCGGAGTTTCTCGGCAACCGCGCTCCCTTCGCCGATCCGCATGCGCGGGCCGTCATCACCGGTCTCGGCATGGAGAGAGATCTCGACAGCCTCGTCTCGCTCTATATCGCCGGCCTCTGCGGCATCGGCTACGGCCTCAGGCAGATTGTCGATACGCAGGCCGCCGCAGGCGTCAGTGTCGAGAATATCGTCATCAGCGGCGGCGCAGGCCAGCACGACTTCGTCCGCCAGCTGCTTGCCGATGCCAGCGGCAAGCCCGTCATCGCTACCAAGGCGGAAGAGCCGGTGCTGCTGGGGGCGGCGATCCTCGGTTCGGTCGCGGCCGGGCTGTTCGGCGATGTCCGCGAGGCAATGACCGGCCTCACGGCCGTCGACACGACGTTTGCGCCCGCCGGCACAGGACATGCCGCCACGCACGCGGCTCGCTACGAAGCCTTCAAGACGCTGCAGGGTGCCGCCAGCAAGATTCGGCAGTATTGAGGGCAAGTATTCGCCGGATTCTGTGCTTCCTGCGAATAAAGATAGCTCTAAATTAGCGAATAAATAACTGACGATGCTGAAGATGCTCCGCGATCAGGTGGAGCATCTTGGTAATGGCACGGCAGTTTGGCAGGCGATCGATGCTGAAGGGGCTGGTGGCAATAGCCGCAGCCGCGGCCTACCCGCGTGCGGCAGCCACGGCTTGGAGCCCTGCTATGTCCGGTTTGAACGCTCATCTTGCGCCGCAGGGCCGTTTCTTCGGAACGGCTGTCAGGAGCGACCAGCTTCGCGAACGTTCGGCTTTGCGCAGCGCTGTGCTGCAGAATTGCGGCGCGGTGACGCCGGAGATCGATCTGAAGTGGGCGGCACTCGAATGGAACCGTGGTGCCTATAATTTTGAGCCCGTCGACGAGCTGATCGGGATGGCCAGCGAAAATGGCATTGCGGTGCACGGCCACACGCTGCTTTGGGGCCAAAGCGTCCCGCCCTGGGCGATCGAACACATGGCGAGCAACCCGGGCGACTGGTCCATTATCTCCAAATATATGCAGGCTGTCCTCTCGCATTTCGGCGGCAGGATCGGCCGGTGGGATCTGCTGAACGAGGTCGTCGACACCGCCGAGAGCGACAGTCTTCGCCGCAACATCTTCTACAAGACGTTTGGCCCAGGCTATATCGAACGGGCGCTGACAGAGGCCCGGCAACATGCGCCGCAGGCGAAATTCCTCGTCAATGAATACAGCCTTGAATACGATAATCCTGTCGATGCGGCACGCCGCGTCGCGGTGCTGCGGCTCCTGGAGCGGCTGAAGCGGGCGGGCCTGCCTTTCGATGGGCTCGGGGTTCAGGCGCATCTCGATCTCACCAAGGGCAGGGTGAAACGCAGCACGATCCGGCCATTCCTGGAAGCCGCGGCTGATCTGGGGTTGGAGATTTTCGTCTCGGAGCTCGATATTCAGGAGGCCGATCTCAGCGAAGCGAAGGCGGTACGTGACCGGAAGGTGTCGGATGAGGTTTGTCGCTACCTGGACATCGTGCTCGAAGTTCCCGCCGTCAAAGGCATCACGTCATGGGGCTTGTCGGACGGTCTGTCCTGGCTGAACTCCGACGAATACAAGCGCCGCGACGTCAAGGGGGCCGCGACGTCGAGCAATCGCGGCCTGCCCTTCGATACCGACATGCGGCCGAAGGACCTTTACTACGCAATGAACACCTCGTTCTCCGAGGCGCGCATCGGCTGAAAGGGGAGCCGGCGGACCGGCTCCCGCAGGCGTCAGACCATCAGCTTGCTGCTGCTGAGTTCGGCCATGCTGACCGCCGTCTTGTCTACCGGCTTCTTGGCTGTCTTGACCCATTCGATCAATTCGGCCATCCCCTCCTCGAAGTCGCGCTGCGGCGTTACACCGAAGACATCGCGGATCTTGCTGATGTCTGCGAAGCAGTGGCGGATGTCGCCGACGCGGTACTTCTGGAGGATATCGGGCGCGATATTCTTCTGCAGCAGGCGGGCGAGCGTCCGGGCAATGTCATTGACGGTGATCGACTTTCCGCTACCGACGTTGAACACGTCCCAGACGCGCTTGTCGCTCTCGAGGATCGTCGCGAATGCGTTGGCAACGTCCATGACATGGACGAAGTCGCGCTTCTGTTCGCCGTCTTCGAAGACCATCGGCGGCTGGTCGTTCAGCAGGCGGGAGATGAAGATCGCGGCAACGCCGGTATAGGGGTTGCTCAGCGCCTGGCGCGAGCCATAGGCGTTGAACAGGCGCAGCGCCGAGGTCGGAATGTTCAGCGCACGGCCGACGGAAAGGAACATCTCCTCGTGGTCGCGCTTGTTGACGGCGTAGATCGAGGCCGGCTGAAGCAGCTTGTTCTCGGTCGTCGGGATCGGGATGAGCTTCGCACCGTCACCGGTGAAGAGTTCCCAGCTGCGTTCGGCAAGCTGCTCGTGGCTGCGGAGCTGCGGCGCCATGCTGTCGCCAGTGCCTTCGATCTCGTACTCGCCTTCGCCATAGATCGACATCGAGGAGGCGACGACCATGCGCTTGATCGGGTGGTTGCCGGAGGCATCGAGCGGCATTCTCGAGAGAACTTCGAGGATGACGGCCGCAGCCATCGTGTTGTTGCGGGTATATTCGACGATGTTGGTCATGCTCTGACCGACGCCGACCGAAGCCGCCAGGTGGGCAAGATGGGTGATCCCGGTCAGGCTCGCCTCGAAGACACCGTCATCGAGGATGTTGCCCTTGATGCGCTTGGCCTTCTTGTTGAGATAAACCGGCCAGCCCTGCGCATCCTTTTCGGCATCGCCGTGCACCTGATCCAGCAGGCAATCGAGAACGGTGACGTCGAAGCCGCGTTCCAGAAGATAATCGACGAGATGCGATCCGATGAAGCCGGCTCCACCTGTTACCAGTACATGCCCTTTTGTCATTTCCCTACTCCTTACATTGAGATCGATTGCGGTCATTCAGCCGCGATTTGCGTCATGATGAGGTCTTCGTTCGCATTGGTCTTGACCGTGCGCTCCCAGACGAGGCCCTGGTCCTTGATGTACATGCGCAGCCCGATGTAGAGCGGGATGAGCCAGATCAGCCACCAGACCATCAGCGACACCGGATTGATGCGCACGAGGTACCAGACTCTCGTCCAGACGCTTTCGGCGACCAGTTTGCTGCGCTTCCAGACGCTGACGTAGAGCCGTAGCAGAAGCAGCGAGAACATGCTGATGTTGAGGATCGGGAAAATGGCCGCAGCCGCCGGCAAATTGCCCTGGCCGCTGAAATATTGCCACATCGCCCAGATTCCGATCGGGATGCCGATCGTGTTGATCGACATCGACAGGCACGGCAGGAAGTTCAGCCAGGCGCGGAATTTCTGCCAGCGTGTCATGCCCATCGAGGTGAGCGGTGAAGTCAGGCTTTGGAAAAAGCCGCAGACCCAGCGCTTGCGCTGCGTGATGCCGTGCATCAGCGTCGAGGGTACTTCCTCGATCAGCGGGTTCTCGATGACGCCGAGCTTGCGGCCATTGGTCCAGAACCGCATGCCGACCTCGGGATCCTCGATGGTGATCCACGGATGGAAGCCGCCGAGCTCGATCAGGTCGGAAGCACGGAAGAACAGACCCTTGCCGAGGACCCAGAAGGGCTGACGGCCATTGGCGGTCAGATGCGGGTAGGTGAGCCCGTCCCAGGACATGTGGTCGGCCGCATGCCAGCTCGCTGCCATGCTCTCGTTGAGGTTGCCGGCGATGTTCTGCGCCTGCAGCACGTCGTATTTCTTCATGCCCGCAGCGCCGGCCAGAAAGTGATCTGCCGGCGGGCAGCTGTCGGCATCGATATAGTTGACCAGAAAGTCCTCGCGGCCTTCAAACTTCTTGGCGACGTTGTAGAAGGCATAAACCAGCTGGCGCGTCTTCTTCGGCGGCAGGTCGCGATTGTAGGCGCGATGCCCCTCATGCCACCAGTAGGCCTTCTCCGTGGAATCCCACCCGTCCCAGACCGCCTGCCAGCTTGGATGCGTGGTCGGCGGCACCTCGACGATCTCGAGGAAGGAGAATTCCTGCTTGAGACGGCGGAGCGAAGCCACCGTCTCGTAGTCGTTCTCGTTTGGGATCGCCACGACCTTGTAGCGATGCTTCGGATAGCGAAGCTGCGAGAGCGAGATGAAGGTCGTCCGCATCGTTCCTTCCAGTTCGCGCAGAACCGGATAGAAGAGAACGATGTAGGGGCATTCTTCTTCGGTCACCGCATCAATGTCTGCCTGCGTCACCATGTTCGTCGGCAGGCTGGCGAAGAAGAAGTTCAGCCCGAGGCTGAGGCTGTAGGCGATCTGCACCACGAAGAAGAGCGTGAGCAGGGCATACTGGCCGGTTATCGAGATCATATCCATCGTACGCTAAACCTTTGATTGGATATAGGCATTACACTGCGGCAGGCTGTGGGGCCGGGCGCATCGAACCGTTGGCGGCCGGATGTTCCCGCTCGATGCGGCCTGCATTTTTCGGCTTCTGCAGACGCGGCGTGACCTGGATCGAAGCAGCCTCGGTGCGGCGCGGGGAGCCGATCCGGTGAAGCTCGAAACCGGCAGCCTCGACCTTGCGGCTATCGAGGATGTTGCGCAGGTCGACGATGACGGGGTGAGCGACGAGCGACGCGAGACGGGTCAGATCGAGGCCCTGGAATTCCTTCCATTCGGTCGCCACGACGATACCATCAGCGCCGGCGACGCAGTCATAGGCATTCTCCGCATATTCGACATTCTGCAGATGGTGACGCGCCTGCTCCATGCCCTCCGGGTCGTAGGCACGAACGCGGGCACCCATCTTCTGCAGGGCTGCGATGATGTTCAGCGACGGCGCCTCGCGCATGTCGTCGGTATTGGCCTTGAAGGTCAGGCCGAGAATGGCGATCGTCTTGCCGCGCACCTGGCTGCCGAGTGCGGTAATGACGCGGCGGCCGATGCCGCGCTTTCTGGCATCGTTGGCGGCGATCGAGCTTTCGACGACGCGCAGGCTGACCGAATGGCTCTGCGCCGTCGCTAGGAGAGCGAGCGAGTCCTTCGGGAAGCAGGAGCCGCCATATCCGGGACCGGGGTTCAGGAAGGCGCGGCCGATGCGGGTGTCCTGCCCGATGCCGTTTGCGACTTCCGAGACGTCGGCCGAAACCGCTTCGCAGAAATCGGCGATCTCGTTGATGAAGGAGATCTTGATGGCGAGGAAGGCGTTCGCCGCATACTTGATGACCTCGGCGGCATTGCGGCCGGTATAGAGGATCGGAGCACCCTTGGCGCGCAGCGGCTCGTAGAGCATCTTCATCTTCTCGGTCGCCCAGGGAACATCACAGCCGACGACGACGCGGTCGGGGTTCATGAAGTCGTCGATGGCGCTGCCTTCTTTGAGGAATTCCGGATTGGAGACGGCGGCGAAGACGAGATCCGGACGGGAGGTGCGGATGATCGCCTCGACGGCATCGCCGGTGCCCACAGGCACGGTCGACTTGGTGACGACGACGAGACCGTCTTCGGCGCTGAGCGCGATCTCGGCGGCGACGGCATAGACGCTTGTCAGGTCTGCCTCGCTGCCGCCCTGGCGAGTCGGCGTGCCGACGGCGATGAAGGCGAAATCGGCACCTTTCAGCGACGACTTGAGATCGGTCGAGAAGGTCAGCCTGCTCTCGTCGATATTGGTCTTGATCAGGGCGTCGAGGCCGGGCTCGAAGATTGGCACGCCGCCGGAGTTCAGAAGGTTGATCTTCTGCGCGTTGCTATCGACGCAGACGACGGAGTGACCGATTGCGGAAAAGCACGCACCGGAAACCAGGCCCACATAGCCGGAGCCAACAATTACGACTTTCATGTTTCACCTATGATCTGATGTTTATTCGGCAGCGCTGATCGCAGCTGCGGGTTGCCGCCTGAGTTCGCCGTCGAAATATTCGATGGTTTTCAGCAGCCCCTCACGAAGGCTCACTTCTGGGCGCCAGCCGAGAAGCTTGTTGGCCTTGCTGATATCGGGCTTGCGGCGCTTCGGATCGTCGACCGGAAGCGGCAGCCGGATGATCGGCGAGCGGGAGCCGGTGATCTCAAGAACCAGATGCGCCAGTTCCTCCATGGTAAATTCGCCGGGATTGCCGAGATTGACCGGGCTGTCGGCGACTTCGCTGCGCATCAGGAGGTCGAAGCCGCGGATCAGGTCGTCGACATAGCAGAAGGAACGTGTCTGGCTGCCGTCGCCATAGACGGTCAGCGGCTGTCCGAGCAGCGCCTGGATGACGAAGTTCGAGACGACGCGGCCATCATCCGGCTGCATGCGCGGGCCGTAGGTATTGAAGATGCGGACCATGCGGACGGTAACGCCGCGGGTCTTGCCGAAATCGGTAAACAGCGTCTCGGCAAAGCGCTTGCCTTCGTCGTAGCAGGAGCGCGGGCCGACGGTGTTGACATTGCCCCAGTAATGCTCCGGCTGCGGATGGATTTCGGGATCGCCGTAAATCTCCGAGGTGGAGGCGTGGAAGACACGGGCGCCATCGCGCTCGGCGCGGCGAAGCACATTCCAGGCGCCCTTGCAATTGATCATCGCCGTCGAGACAGGATCGGCCTGATAGTGAACCGGCGATGCCGGGCAGGCGAGATTGTAGATCTCGGCGAATTTCGGCAGCGTATCGGGAAACTCGTCGGTGACGTCGTGCTGCACGACGCTCAGCCGGTTGCTGAACTGGAGTCTGGAGAGATTGGACGCACGGCCGGTGTGGAAATTGTCGAGGCAATAAACGTGATTGCCACGGGATACGAGCAGATCTGCAAGATGAGATCCGAGGAAACCGGCGCCGCCGGTTATCAGGATATTCGCGCCCTCTAGAGCGAGGCGCTGCGACCCGGTCGCATGATTAAACTCTATCACCTTAGGACTCCATACAATATCGCTCCGAAGAACAAGGCTCTTCAGCAAGCGGTTGATAGAATGTCCTCGAGGTTTCCACCCATTTCTTTGTTGTTAACGGTCCATTAAGATAGCTTTTTCGAAAATACAATTACATGTGATAACCGGAAATTGCAGTTTTAATCTTTTGAAAGTCTTATTTCTGTGAAAATGAGGAGCCTTTGGTTGAGGAAATACAATGTCAAAGTTGTCAAGGCGGGTGTTTCTGAGTAATATTGCAACCGCAGCTATGGGTTCAATTGCAGCCGCTTCATCCTTTAGGCCGGCATGCTCATCCGAAAGGAGTAGACCATTAGCTTTTGGGTCAGCCGCGCGTACTCAATTCGTCGAGTCGGACCCGGATTATAAGGATTCCCTCTTGCGATATTGCAGCCGCTTGACGCCGGAGATCGAGTTCAAATGGGACCAGATCGAGCCACGGCAAGGGCAGTTCTCCTTTGAAGCGGCAGATGCGGTGGCGAATTTTGCCAGGGACCACGGCAAGGAGATCTACGGCCATACGCTTCTCTGGCACCGCAGCATGCCGTCATGGCTGCCGGATCATCTTCAGCAGACGCGCGACTGGAGCACCGTGACCGGCCATATCGGCCGCATGATCGGCCGCTATGCGGGTGTCCGCTATTGGGACGTCGTCAACGAGCCCATCGATACCGGCTTTCGCGACGACGGGCTCCGGCCATCCGTCTTTCTGGACTGTTTTGGTGCGGACTACATCACCATGGCGCTGCAGGCAGCCCGGACGGCATCACCCGGCGCCGAGCTGCTGATCAACGAATACGGGCTCGAATATGATCTGACGGTGGAACGTGACCGGCGCTATCATCTCCTGCGGCTGCTCGAACGCCTGAAGAAGAGCGGCGCCCCGATCGGCGGCATCGGCCTGCAGGCACATCTCGATCTGCGCAAGGGTCCGGTTTCGCAGGCTGCCATTGGGAGCTTTCTCACCGAGATCCGCAATCTCGGCCTTTTCGTCTTCGTCACGGAACTCGATGTCACGGAGGCGGACTATGTCCGGCCCGCCGCCGAACGCGACGCGAAAGTAGGGTCCGAAGTGGCGCGCTACCTCGACGTGGTCTGCGATTTCGAGGACTTGCGCGGGATCGCCACATGGGGTCTTACGGACCGCTATTCATGGCTCGGCCTGCCTCCCGAGGAGGTCGAGGCCTACAAGCAGCACGGCTATTGGCGCGACGGCACGTCACCGGGCTTCAACCGCGGCCTGCCGCTCGATACCGACCTGCGCCCAAAGCCATTTCTCGATGCATTGAAGGCCCATGGCGTCGGGCAGTTCTAGCGGCCTCCACCTGGCTGGTTGCATGCTGCAAAACCCACTCAGGCGGATGTCGCTCAGACGGCAATGATGTGGCATGTTCGGCACTATCGATGGGCGCCCTGTGCGCGGCCGATTTGAGGATAGCCAATACATGCGTCGCCAAATTCATCTCAATGCATTCGACATGGCTTGTCCGGGTCACATCCAGCAGGGGATGTGGACCCATCCGCGCGACCAGTCGGTGCGCGTCAATGAGCTGCAATACTGGATGGACTATGCCCGCAAGCTGGAGGCCGGTCTGTTCGATGGCATCTTCTTTGCCGATGTGGTCGGCGTCTACGACGTTTATGGCGGCAGCCCCGATGCGGCGGTAAGCGGCGGGGTTCAACTGCCGGCCAACGATCCGACGATCGTCATCCCGGCAATGGCCGCGGTGACTAGCAACCTTGCCTTCGGCGTCACCTGCAACCTTACCTACGAGCAGCCCTTCCTGTTTGCCCGCCGCATGTCGACGCTCGATCATCTGACGGGCGGCCGCATCGGCTGGAACATCGTCACCGGTTATCTCGACAGCGCGGCGCGCGCCATCGGCCTGCAGGGCCAGGTCGCTCATGATGACCGCTACGATCTCGCCGACGAATATATGTCGCTGGTCTACAAGCTCTGGGAAGGCTCCTGGGATGACGACGCCGTGGTCATGGATCGCACCAATGCGATCTTTGCCGACCCGGGCAAGGTGCGCGTGATCCATCACGAGGGTCCGCAATACAAGGTCGATGCGATGCATCTCTGCACGCCGTCGCCGCAGCGCACGCCGGTTCTCTATCAGGCGGGTTCTTCGCCGCGCGGCCGCGAATTTGCCGCGACCCACGCCGAATGCGTCTTCGTCAACGGCCAGAAGAAGGAGGATGTCCGCGCCATCACCGAAGACATCAAGGCACGCGCCGTCGCCAAGGGGCGCTCGCCCGAGGATATCAAGGTCTTCCTCGGCGCGACGCTGGTGCTCGGCAAGACCACGGCCGAGGCCCAGGAAAAGTTCGAGGAATACAGGCGCTATGTAAGCTCGGAGGCGGCGCTCGTGCATGCGGCCGCCTCGCTCGGTATCGACTTTTCGAAATACGATATCGATGAGCCGATCGCACCAGGCAAAAGCCAGGCGATCGCCTCCAATGTCGACATCATGAACAAGGCTGCGGGCCCCCAATGGACGCGCCGCAAACTGCTGGAGCAGATGGTGCTCGGCAGCCGTCAGCCACCCTGGGTCGGCTCGGCCGAGGACGTGGCGAATACCCTTATCGGCTGGAGCGAGGAAACCGGCGTGGCAGGTTTCAACCTGTCACGAACGGTCGCCCCAGAAAGCATCGATGACGTGGCCCAGCTGCTGGTCCCGGTGCTGCAGGATAAGGGCGCCTACAAGACCAGCTATGCCGACGGCACCTACCGCGACAAACTATTCGGCCACGCCCGCCTGCCGGTGACGCATCCGGCCGCAGGATATCGCGGCGGTGCGGGTAGCCGCTAAGGCCTAAAAACACCTGGAAAATCGGCGGCTGCTTTGCCAGCGGGGCCGGCGGCGCAGTGGGCCGCATCTGCGAGCCCTGGCACAGCCTTGCCGGCAATGCTGCGCCGCATGGCGGGTTCATCAACCACATCTTTCGTGGTTGCCCTTGACGGCGAAAGATTCTTACGGAATGCTAAGATGTCAGACCAATTTAAGGTCGGCTGCCTGATAAGAAAAATGGGGAACCATGAAGGCAAATGTGGGCGACAGGCCGGTGATCCGGCCGCTTCCGGCGATCGATCGTGCGCGTCAGGTGACTGAGGCGCTGGCGCATTACGTCGAGGATGCGAAGCTGAAGGCGGGAGACCGGCTTCCGGCCGAGCGCGAGCTGATGTCCGCCCTTGCCGTCGGACGCTCGACCATTCGCGAAGCCATCCGCCACTTTCAGGCGCTCGGCGTCATCGAGACCCGGAAGGGCAGCGGTACCTACCTACTGAAACCGGTTTCGAAGGCGACCATTCACGTTCCCCTGTCCTTCGAAGGCGCCAATCTCCGCGATGCCCTACTGCAGACGCTGGAGGTGCGCCGCGGTATCGAGTGCGAGGCGGCGATGGTCGCAGCGCGCAAGCGAACGGCCGAGGATGTCGTCAACATCGAGACGAAGCTCAACGAGATGGAGCGCGTCCATATCGCCAAGGGCACGTCCGGCCCTGAAGACCTTGCCTTCCACATGGCCGTCTATGATGCCACGCATAATCCCATGTTCGGCCAGCTTCTGGAGCAGATGCGCGAGACCTTTGTGCGCTTCTGGTCGCATCCCTTCGACCGGCAGGACTTTGCCCGCCGCTCGTTTCCCTTTCACCGCACGCTTTTCAACGCCATCGCCGCTCAGGACCCCGAGGCGGCGCGTTGCGAAACATTGAAAATCCTCGACGTCGTCGAGGAAGACATCAAGGAAATGTCCAAATGACTGACGGCTCCGAACCGTTCGATTTCGCATCGCTGATCACCGCCCATGACGACGGCAATTTCGCCGAGGCCGTGGTGCCGCCGATCTTCCAGACGTCGCTGTTCACCTTCTCCGGTTACGACGACATGATCGCCTCCTATCGCGGTGAGAAGGTGCGGCCGATCTATACGCGCGGCCTCAACCCGACGGTGCGCATGTTCGAGGAGATGCTGGCGAAGCTCGAAGGTGCGGAAGACGCGCTCGGTTTTGCGAGCGGCATGGCGGCGATTTCGTCCGCCGTCCTGAGCTTCGTCGAGCCCGGCGACCGCATCGTCGCGGTCAAGCATGTCTATCCCGATGCCTTCCGCCTGTTCGGCACCATCCTCAAGCGCATGAAGGTCGAGGTCACCTATGTCGATGGCCGCGATGAGGAAGAGGTCGCCAAGGCGCTTCCGGGCGCCAAGGTCTTCTACATGGAAAGCCCGACGAGCTGGGTGATGGAAGCCCATGATGTCGGAGCGCTTGCGGCGCTTGCGAAGAAGCACGGCGTCGTCACCATGATCGACAACAGCTGGGCAAGCCCGGTCTTCCAGCGGCCGATCACGCTCGGCGTCGATATCGTCATCCATTCGGCCTCGAAATATCTCGGCGGCCACAGCGACGTTGTCGCCGGCGTCGTCGCCGGTTCGAAGGAGATGATCGCCCGCATCAAGGCCGAGGCCTATCCCTATCTCGGCGGCAAGCTTTCGCCCTTCGATGCCTGGCTTTTGATCCGCGGCCTGCGCACCCTGCCGATCCGCATGAAGGCCCACCAGACGGCTGCAATGACCATTGCCCAGCGCCTGCAGGCGCTCGATTGCGTCGAGCAGGTCTGCCATCCGGGCCTCGCCAACCGCCTGCCTGCGGGCCTCAACGGCACGTCGGGCCTCTTCTCCTTCATCTTCCGCGAAGGTGTCGATATCCGCACCTTCGCCGATCACCTCAAGCTCTTCAAACTGGGCGTGAGCTGGGGTGGACATGAAAGCCTGATCGTACCGGGCGAGGTCGTGCTTCAGCAGAAGGCACAGCCGAATTCCGCGCATGCCTTTGGCATTCATCCGCGGTCCGTACGCCTCCATGTCGGCCTCGAAGGAACCGAGGCGCTGTGGACGGATATCGAAGAGGCGATCGCCGCCGCTTCGTGACGACAATAGTGAGAGAAACACCTTCAACAAAAGGGGAACTGAGCATGAAAAGACTGATAACCGCTACGCTCTTCGCCACCATGATGGCAGGAACGGCCTTCGCCGACACGACGCTGAAACTCGTCGAAGTCATCACCAGCCCGGAGCGCACCGAGACGCTGAAGTCAATCGTCGGCAAGTTCGAAGCCGCCAATCCGGGCACCAAGGTCGAGATCATCTCGCTGCCCTGGAACGAAGCCTTCCAGAAGTTCGCGACCATGGTGTCGGCCGGCGATACGCCCGACGTCATGGAAATGCCGGACACCTGGCTGTCGCTCTACGGCAATAACGGCATGCTCGAAAGCCTCGAGCCCTATCTCGCCAAGTGGGAACACACCAAGGACCTGACGCCCCGCGCGCTGGAACTCGGCCGCGACGTCAAGAACACCGCCTATATGCTGCCTTACGGCTTCTATCTCCGCGCGATGTTCTACAACAAGAAGCTGCTCGCCGAAGCCGGCGTAAAGGAGCCGCCGAAGACGATGGAGGAATTCACCAAGGCTTCCGAAGCCGTCTCCAAGATCTCCGGCAAATACGGCTACTGCATGCGCGGCGGCCCGGGCGGTCTGAACGGCTGGATGATCTTCGCTGCCTCGATGGCCGGCTCCAACAAGTATTTCAACGACGACGGCACCTCGACCATGAACAGCGAAGGCTGGGCCAAGGGTCTGGAATGGATGGTCGATCTCTACAAGAAGGGCTATGCGCCGAAGGATAGCGTCAACTGGGGCTTCAACGAAGTCGTGGCGGGCTTCTACTCCGGCACCTGCGCCTTCCTCGACCAGGATCCGGACGCGCTGATCGCCATTGCCGAGCGCATGAAGGCCGAAGATTTCGGCGTCGCCCCGCTGCCGAAGGGCCCGGACGGCAAGTCGTTCCCGACGATCGGCTATGCCGGCTGGTCGATGTTCACGACGAGCCAGAACAAGGATCTTTCCTGGAAGCTGATCGAAACTCTCGAAAGCCCGGATGGCAACATCGAGTGGAACAAGAAGATCGGCGCTCTGCCGGCCTATACGGCGGCTGAGAAGGATCCGTTCTACGCCGGTGACCAGTTCAAGGGCTGGTTCCAGGAACTGGCCGACAAGGACACCGTCCCGACCGTCATGCCGACCTACCTCGAAGAATTCGCCTTCTTCAAGGACTCGCTGGCGATCAAGACCTCGCAGCAGGCCCTCCTCGGCGACATCTCGCCGAAGGATCTTGCCGACCAGTGGGCTGATTACCTGACCAAGGCTCAGCAGAAGCATCTGGCGAAGTAAACCGGGCGGGGGTCCGAAACCGGAGCCCCCTCATCCGCCTGCCGGCACCTTCTCCCCGCTGGGGAGAAGGGATTTCCGCGCAGTCCTTTCTGTTCCCTTCTCCCCTCGGGGAGAAGGTGGCCCATCGGGCCGGATGAGGGGGCTCCGGATGCTGCAGGTCAATGGTAAAAACACACGGAAAGCCGATCACCGATGACTATGACCGCCGATACGCTCGACAGGCGCCGCGACCGCAGGCCGTGGCTGAAGCGTCTCGCCGATGCCTCGGAACCCTATCTCTATAGCGCCCCTTCGCTGATCCTCATTATCGGCGTGATGATGGTGCCGCTGGTGATCGGGATCTCCTATGCGTTCCGCGACATCCAGCTCCTTAACCCGTTCTCCGGCGGCTTCATCGGGCTCGAGCATTTCCGCGACCTTTCCAAGGACGCCGCCTTCTACGGCGCGCTCAAGAATACGCTGTGGTGGACCGGTGCTTCCGTCATCCTGCAATTCGTCTTCGGGCTGATCCTCGCCTTGCTGCTCGACAAGCCGTTCTGGGGCAGGGGCATCGTTCAGGCGCTCGTTTTCCTGCCCTGGGCCGTGCCGTCCTTCCTCGCCGGTCTCAACTGGGCCTGGCTCTTCAACCCGGTCATCGGTCCGATCCCGCATTGGCTTTATGCGATGGGCCTGATGAGCGAGCCGGGCAATATTCTGTCGGATCCGCAATATGCGATGTGGGGACCGATCATCGCCAATGTCTGGTGGGGCATACCATTCTTCGCGATCACGCTGCTCGCCGCCCTGCAGGCAATCCCGCGCGATCTCTATGAGGCCGCCTCGATCGATGGCGCCGGCTGGTTCCAGCGCTTCGGCTCGATCACCCTGCCGTTCCTGGCGCCGACGATCGCCATCACTGTTCTGCTGCGCACCGTCTGGATCTCGAATTTCGCCGACCTGATCGTCGTCATGACCGGCGGCGGCCCGGCTGATCGCACGCAGATCGTCGCCAGCTACATCTTCACCCAGGCCTTCAAGCGACTGGATTTCGGCTATGCCTCGGCGATCGCGCTCGTCCTGCTCGCGCTGCTGCTCGCCTATTCCATGCTGATCATCCTGCTGCGGCAGACCCTGCTGAACAAGGATTGAGATCATGAAGCGATCCGTCATCCCCACCATCGCGCATCGTCTGGCAATCCTGTGCTACATCGTCTTTGCGCTCTTCCCGCTCTTCTGGCTCCTGAAGGTTTCGGTGACGCCGAACGACCTTCTCTATTCCGAAGGCGTGCGCATGTGGCCGTCGCGCACGACCTGGGAGCACTATTCCTTCGTGCTGCAGCACAGTGCCTTTCCGACATTCTTCAAGAACAGCCTGATCGTCTCGGCTTCCACCGCGATCACGGTAACGATCTGCGCCTCGCTCTCGGGCTACGCGCTGTCGCGCTTCAACTTCCGGGCAAAATACTGGATCATCGCGCTGATGCTGCTGACCCAGATGTTCCCGCTCGTCATGCTGGTCGCGCCGATCTTCAAGATCCTGACGCCGCTGCATCTGACCAACAGCCTGACGGGTCTGGTGATCGTCTACACGGCCTTCAACGTGCCCTTCGCCACCTTCCTGATGCAGTCCTTCTTCGACGGCATTCCGAAGGATCTGGAGGAGGCCGCGATGATCGACGGCGCGACGCAGTTCACGGCGTTCCGCCAGATCATCCTGCCGCTGACGCTGCCCGGCATCGCGGCGACGCTCGGCTTCGTCTTCACCGCGGCATGGAGCGAGCTGCTCTTCGCGCTGATGCTGATCAACGGCAATGACGCGGCGACTTTCCCGGTCGGGCTTCTCACCTTCGTTTCGAAATTCTCCGTGGATTTCGGGCAGATGATGGCGGCGGGCGTCATGGCGCTCATTCCGGCCGGCCTCTTCTTCCTGCTCATCCAACGTTATCTTGTGCAGGGCCTGACGGCCGGCGCGGTCAAGGGTTAAACACATGGCATCGATCGATATCCAGAACGTCAAGAAGGCCTATGGCCACGTGCAGGTGCTGCACGATGTCGACCTCAAGATCGGCGACGGCGAATTCGTCGTCCTCGTCGGCCCGTCGGGCTGCGGCAAGTCCACGCTGCTGCGCATGATCGCCGGCCTCGAGGACATATCCGGCGGCGAAATCCGCATCGGCGGCAATCGCGTCAACGATCTGCACCCGAAGGATCGCGACATCGCCATGGTGTTCCAGTCCTACGCGCTCTATCCGCACATGAATGTCGCGGGCAACATGAGCTACAGCCTGAAGCTCAGAAAAACCGCCAAGGAAAAAATCGCCAGCGCTGTCGGCGCTGCCGCCTCGAAGCTCGGCCTCGATCCGCTGCTGGAGCGCCGCCCGAAGGCGCTGTCCGGCGGCCAGCGCCAGCGCGTCGCCATGGGACGCGCCATCGTCCGCCAGCCGAAGGCCTTCCTGTTCGACGAGCCGCTCTCGAACCTCGACGCACGCCTGCGCGAACAGATGCGCGCCGAGATCAAGAAGCTGCACGGCGACCTCAAGGCAACCTCGATCTACGTCACCCACGACCAGATCGAAGCCATGACGCTCGCCGACCGCATCGTCGCCATGCATGGCGGCGTCGTGCAGCAGGTCGGCAGCCCGCTCGAGCTCTACGACCGTCCAGCCAACCTCTTCGTCGCCGGCTTTATCGGCTCGCCGGGCATGAACTTCCTCGATGCGGTCTATGAGAATGGCGGCGTGAAGCTGAAGGACGGCACGATCGTTCCATTGTCTGCGCCGCTATCCGTTGCCAATGGCGCAAAGGTCACGCTCGGCATCCGTCCCGAGCATGTCGTCATGTCATCCGATGGCAATGGCATGAGCGCCGATGTCGAGCTGATCGAACCGACCGGCTTCGGCATCATCCTGCACCTGTCGTTGCACGGCCTGCCGTTCAAGGTCTTCACGCTGAACCGCGAAGCGCTCTCAGCCGGCCCGAAGGTGAACGTCACCTTCCCGGCACAGCATCTGCATGTGTTCGACGAGGCGGGGAACCGGGCGAGCTAACTCGCCCGGAAAACCTTAGCCGCGCAGACCCGGGGCTTCCTGGCCGGTGCGCTCGACATATTCCGTGTAGCCGCCGCCATACTGGTGGATGCCGTCAGGCGTCAGTTCGAGGACGCGGTTGGAAAGCGCTGCCAGGAAATGGCGGTCGTGCGAGACGAAGAGCATCGTGCCCTCGTATTCGGCGAGCGCCTTGATCAGCATTTCCTTGGTGTCGAGGTCAAGGTGGTTGGTCGGCTCGTCGAGAACCAGCAGGTTCGGCGGGTCGAACAGCATCTTGGCCATGACCAGGCGGGCCTTTTCGCCGCCCGAGAGCACGCGGCACTTCTTCTCGACATCGTCGCCCGAAAAGCCGAAGCAGCCGGCGAGCGCGCGCAGCGGCGCCTGGCCGGCGAGCGGGAAGGAATCTTCCAGCCATTCGAGAACGGTGCGCTCACCGTCCAGCAGGTCCATGGCGTGCTGGGCGAAATAGCCCATCTTGACGCTGGCGCCGAGCGCCACGCTGCCCTGATCCGGCGTCGTCGAACCGGCGACGAGTTTCAGCAGCGTCGACTTGCCGGCGCCGTTGACGCCCATGATGCACCAGCGCTCCTTGCGGCGGACCATGAAATCCAGGCCCTCGTAGATGCTGCGGCTGCCATATTTCTTGTAGACGTTCTTGATGTTGATGACGTCTTCGCCCGAGCGCGGCGCGGGCAGGAATTCGAAGGCCACGGTCTGGCGGCGGCGCGGGGGCTCGACGCGCTCGATCTTGTCGAGTTTCTTGACGCGGCTCTGCACCTGAGCGGCATGCGAGGCACGCGCCTTGAAGCGCTCGATGAACTTGATTTCCTTGGCAAGCATCGCCTGCTGGCGTTCGAACTGGGCGAGCTGCTGCTTCTCGTTCTGGGCCCGCTGGCTTTCGTAGAAGGCGTAGTCGCCGGCATAGCTGTTCAGCGAACCGGCGTCGATCTCGATGATCTTGGTGACGATGCGGTTCAAAAACTCGCGGTCGTGCGAGGTCATCAGCAGCGCGCCGTCGAAATTCTTCAGGAAATCTTCCAGCCAGATCAGGCTTTCCAGATCGAGATGGTTCGACGGTTCGTCGAGCAGCATCACATCTGGGCGCATCAACAGGATGCGGGCGAGAGCGACGCGCATCTTCCAGCCGCCCGAGAGTTTGCCGACATCGCCATCCATCATTTCCTGGGTGAAGCTCAGGCCGTCGAGCACCTCGCGGGCGCGGCCTTCCAGCGCGTAGCCGTCGAGCTCCTCGTAGCGGGCCTGCACTTCGCCATAGCGCTCGATGATGGCGTCCATCTCGTCCATGCGATCGGGGTCGGACATGGCCGCTTCGAGATCGCGCAGTTCGGCGGCGACTTCGCTGACGGGACCGGCACCTTCCATGACTTCGGCAACGGCGCTGCGGCCGGACATTTCGCCGACGTCCTGGTTGAAATAGCCGATGGTGACGGCCTTCTCGACCGAGATCTGGCCTTCGTCTGGAACTTCGTCGCCGGTGATCATCCGGAACAGCGTCGTCTTGCCGGCGCCATTCGGGCCGACGAGGCCGATCTTCTCGCCCTTGTTCAAGGCGGCGGAGGCCTCGAGATAGAGAATGCGGTGGCTGTTCTGCTTGCTGATATTTTCGATGCGGATCATGGGAAAGCGGGTACCTGATAAGAAGCTGCGGCGCGCTTATCATGCGCCGCAGCATTTGTCGCGGTTTTCCTTCGGCGAAGGTCGTCCTTAGAAGACCTGGCGCAGAATGATGAAGAGCACGAAGGCGATGGCAATCGAAGCCGGCAGCGTCAGCACCCATGCCATCAGCATGTTGCGGACCGTCGACCACTGAAGCCCCGAACCGTTGGCAGCCATCGTTCCGGCAACGCCGGATGACAGCACGTGGGTCGTCGAGACAGGCAGGCCGAAATGGTCTGCCGCGCCGATCGTGACCATGGCGACGACCTCGGCGGCGGCGCCCTGTCCATAGGTCAGGTGCGTCTTGCCGATCTTTTCGCCGACGGTGACGACGATGCGCTTCCAGCCGACCATCGTGCCGAGCCCGAGTGCGATCGCCACGGCGATCTTCACCCAGAGCGGGATGAACTTCGTCGCGTTGTCGACTGACTTGTGATAGCTGGTGACAGCCTGCAGGTCGGCCGCATCCATCGGCAGGAGCTTCTGCTTGTCGATCAGCTTCAGCGCTTCACCGATAAGATAGATGTCGTTGCGGACGTTGCCGACGAGATTGGTCGGAACGGCTTCAAGCGTCGGGAAAGCCGCGACCTCGGCGCTCGTCTGGTGGATGTATTGCTGCAGGGCGGGCGTCGTGGCATCCGTCCAGGTCTTGGTCTTTACCGCGTTGCTGACTTCAGCCTTGTAGTCGGTCACGGTGACGCCAGGCTTGACATATTTGCCGAGCGCGGTTTCGACCTGTGCGGAGGCCTGCTTGTAGGCTTCCAGATAGTTGACGTCAGGTGTGCGGTTGAGTGCAAAGGCGGTCGGTACCAGGCCGATCAGGATGAGCATGATCAGACCCATACCCTTCTGGCCGTCGTTGGATCCGTGAGCGAAGCTCACGCCGGTGCAGGTGAAGATCAGGATGGCACGGATCCAGAGCGGCGGCGGCCGATTGCCTTTCGGCTCCTCGTAGAGTTCCTTCTTGCGAACGAGGAACTTCATGAGGACGAGTAGGATGGCGGAAAGGCCGAAGCCGATCAGCGGCGAGATCAGCAGCGAAAGGCCGATATTGGTCGCCTGCGACCAGTCGACACCGCTGGTGGCGCTGCCTGCCGGAGCGAGGAACTGGTTTGCAAGGCCAACGCCGATGATCGAACCCACCAGCGTGTGCGAGCTTGACGACGGCAGGCCGAGATACCAAGTGCCGAGGTTCCACATGATCGCGGCAATCAACAGGGCGAAGACCATCGCCAGACCCGAGCCGGAGCCGACCTGCAGGATGAGCTCCACCGGCAGAAGCGCCAGAATGCCGAACGCCACGGCGCCCGATGATGTCAGGACGCCGAGGAAGTTGAAGAAGCCGGACCAGATGACCGCGAGCTCGGCGGGCATGGAACGGGTGTAGATGACGGTCGCCACGGCATTGGCCGTGTCATGGAAGCCGTTGACGAACTCGAAGCCGAGCGCGATCAGCAGCGCGAGCCCGAGCAGGATCCACGGAACCGCGGCAGCTTCGGTCAGGTCGCGGCCGAGCGCGTAGGCGACATATCCGAGGCCGCAGAGAAGAATGACGATAAAGACCGGCACGAACCACTTGCCTGCACTCGACGAATGCAGCGGGTGCTTACCGGACTCAGGCAACAGGTGATCGGGGGCAATATCAGCCATGTCCTTGTCCTTTCATGGAAAAGCAACCAAAACTACGTCCGCCGCGTGAACCTTGCATGACACAACTTTTCGGTATCTCCGGCCGTCTCCTTCGCGCGCCGCGACTTGTCACATTACTGTCGTCAAAGCCTGCTGATGTGACGCCGATCAAAGGGACAGGACCATGACACAGGAAGAAATCGACCAGCTCCGCCGCATCAAGGACGAGATTGCAGACAGTTTCGACGAGGAACTGGAAATGCAGATGGAGGAGGACCGGCTGGACGAGCTGGTCGCCGAGAACATGCCTGGCGGCCTCGACGACATGCTCGACCGAAAGACCTATTTCCGCGAGCTGTTCCGGCTCCAGCACGAGCTGGTGAAGCTGCAGGACTGGGTACAGCACAAGAAGCTGAAGGTCGTCGTGCTCTTCGAGGGCCGCGATTCGGCCGGCAAGGGCGGTGCCATCAAGCGCGTGACGCAGCGTCTCAATCCGCGCGTCTGCCGCGTCGTGGCGCTTCCGGCCCCGACCGAGCGGGAGCGGAACCAGTGGTATTTCCAGCGCTACACGCCGCATCTGCCGTCGGCCGGTGAAATGGTGCTTTTCGACCGCAGCTGGTACAACCGCGCCGGCGTCGAACGCGTCATGGGCTTCTGCACCAAGGATGAACTCGACGAGTTCTTCCGTTCGGTTCCGGAATTCGAGCGCATGCTGGTGCGCTCCGGCATCATCCTCGTCAAATACTGGTTCTCGATCACCGACGAGGAGCAGGAATTCCGCTTCCGCATGCGCATCCAGGATCCGCTGAAGCAGTGGAAGCTGTCGCCGATGGATCTGGAAAGCCGCGTGCATTGGGAAGAATACACCAAGGCCAAGGAAGAGATGCTGGAACATACCCACATCCCCGAGGCGCCGTGGTGGGTGGTCCAGGCGGTCGACAAGAAGCGTGCTCGCCTCAACATGATCAACCACCTGCTGAAGCAAATCCCCTATGAGGATGTGCCGAAGGATCACATCGTCCTGCCGCCGCGCGTGCGCCACGACGATTACCTGCGCGCACCGGTCCCGCCGGAAATGTACGTTCCGGAAGTCTATTGATCGATCCTGAGCGGACGGCCGCGCCGCCAGCGGCCGTCATCCTCGGCCTTGTGCCGAGGATCTAATGATGCCCTACGTAAACCATTGCAGATGCTCGGGACGAGCCCGAGCATGACGGCGTTGGTAGTTCAGCCCTTCCTGAAGAGCTTCCAGCGTGTCGGCCGGAAAGCGATGTGTTTGCTGTCGAGGACCTCGGTGTGCGAGGGTGGGACCTCCAGCTCGATATGCTGGTGGTCCTTGCCGATGTCGATTTCGATATGCCGGGTTCCCGCCACGCGGCGGCTTGAAGCGAGCGTGCCAGGAATCCCGCCGCGGTTCGCATCCAGCAATTCGATGTCGTGCGGGCGGAAATAGAGCTGCGCCTCGCCGTCGGCCTCGCCATCCGCTTTCAGGCCGAGCGTGCGGCCCTCAAACAGGATGTCGCCGTTGGCGATCCTCACGTTCAAACAGTTGGACTGGCCGACAAAGCCGAAGACGAAGGGTGAATTCGGGCGGTCATAGACCTCGTCAGGCGTGCCGACCTGCTCAATGGCGCCCTGGCTCATGACGACGACGCGGTCGGCGAGTTCCATCGCCTCGTCCTGGTCGTGAGTGACGAAGACGGTCGTATGGCCGGTGCGGTCGTGGATTTCCCTGAGCCACTTGCGAAGGTCCTTGCGCACCTGCGCGTCGAGCGCGCCGAAGGGTTCGTCGAGCAGCAGCACGTTCGGCTCGACAGCCATGGCACGCGCCAGCGCCACGCGCTGGCGCTGGCCGCCGGAAAGCTGCGCCGGATAGCGCTTTTCGAGGCCGGAAAGCTGCACGAGGTCGAGCAGTTCAAGCGCCCGCTTGCGGATTTCGGCATTCGCCGGGCGCCGCGCGCCGCCGCGCACCTTCAGGCCGAAGGCGACATTGTCGAGCACCGTCATGTGCCGGAACAGCGCGTAGTGCTGGAAAACGAAGCCGATATTGCGCTGCTGCACCGTTTTCTTCGAGGCATCCTCGTCACCGAAGAACACCTTGCCGTCGGTCGGGCTTTCGAGGCCGGCGATCAGGCGCAGCAGCGTCGTCTTGCCCGAACCGGAAGGGCCGAGCAGCGCGATCAGTTCGCCCGAGCGGATATCGAGCGTAACGTCGTGAAGCGCCGGGAACCGGTCGAATTCCTTGCGTATGTTTTGAACGCGAACTTCCATTCTCAATCCTTCAGTGCCGCCGGCTGGCGGCGATTTCCGCGCTGTATCGCATTTCGAGCAGCGTCTTCAAAACAAGGGTCACAAGGGCAAGCAGGGCAAGCAAGGTCGCGACGGCGAATGCGCCGGTGAAATTATACTCGTTGTAGAGGATTTCCACCTGCAGCGGCATGGTATTGGTCTGGCCGCGAATGTGGCCCGAGACGACCGAGACGGCACCGAATTCGCCCATGGCACGGGCGTTGCAGAGCAGCACGCCGTAAAGCAGGCCCCATTTGATGTTCGGCAGCGTCACATACCAGAACGTCTGCCAGCCGCTGGCGCCGAGCGACAGCGCCGCCTCTTCGTCGGCGGTGCCCTGTTCCTGCATCAGCGGGATCAGTTCGCGGGCAACGAAGGGGAAGGTGACGAACATGGTGGCGAGCACCAGCCCCGGAACGGCAAAGAGGATCTTGATGCTATGGGCATCGAGCCACTTGCCGAGATAGGTATTGGCGCCGAACAGCAGCACGAAGACCAGGCCCGAAATAACCGGTGAGACCGAGAAGGGCAGGTCGATCAGCGTCGTCAAGAAGGCCTTGCCCTTGAATTCGAACTTGGCGATCGCCCAGGCGGCGGCAACGCCGAAGATCAGGTTCAGCGGCACGCTGATGCCGGCGACGATCAGCGTCAGCCGGATCGCCGAGAAGGTTTCCCCATCCTGCAGCGCCTCGAAAAAGGCGACGACGCCCTTGCGGAAGGCTTCGACGAAGACTGCCGCCAGAGGCAGGAAGACCATCAGCACCAGAAAGAGCAGCGACAGGAAGATCAGGCTCCAGCGCGCCAATCGGCTTTCGGTGACTACGGAGCGGACCTTGGGAGCGGCATGGACCGTATCAAGCGCCATGTCCGTACCTCCGTCTGCGCCAGCTCTGGATCAGGTTGATGACGAGCAGCATGATGAACGAGATGATGAGCATGACGGCGGCGATCGCCGTGGCGGCCGCGTAATTATACTCTTCGAGCTTGATGACGATCAGAAGCGGGGCGATCTCCGACTTGAACGGCAGGTTGCCGGCGATGAAGATGACCGAACCATATTCGCCGACGCCGCGCGCGAAGGCGAGCGCAAAGCCAGTGAGTACCGCCGGCGCAAGGCCGGGCAGCAGGACGCGGGTGATCGTCTGGAAACGGTTGGCGCCGAGCGTCGCGGCGGCTTCCTCCACTTCCCTGTCGATCTCTTCCATCACCGGCTGCACCGTGCGAACCACGAAGGGCAGGCCGACGAAGATCAGCGCGACGACGATACCGGCGGGCGTGAAGGCGATCTTGATGCCGAGCGGCGTCAGGAACTGGCCGATCCAGCCGTTCGGCGCATAGAGCGTCGTCAGCGCGATACCGGCAACCGCCGTCGGCAGCGCGAAGGGAAGGTCGACCATCGCGTCGATGATGCGCTTGCCGGGAAAGCGGTAGCGCACCAGCACCCACGCGAGAATGACGCCGAAGACGGCATTGATGCAGGCGGCGACAAAGGCGCCGCCGAAGCTGATGCGAAGCGCATTGACCGTACGCGGATCGAGCGCGATCGACAGGAATTTCTCCCAGCCGAGCTCGCTCGAGCGCCATGCAAGGCCCGATAGCGGGATAAGGATCAGAAGGGTGAGCCAGGTCAAGGTTAAGCCGAGCGCCATTCCGAAACCCGGAATGACGCTCGGCCGCTTGAACCGCCACCGCGCGTGGCTATGTGCGTTCATGAAGTCTATTATTGGGCCGGCTTGTAGATCTGGTCAAATACGCCGCCGTCTCCGAAGAATTTCGGCTGCGCTTCCTTCCATCCGCCGAAGTCGTCGATGGTGGCGAGCTTCAGATCCGGGAACCGGGCGATGTCCGCTTTGTCAGCGGCTTCCGGCTTGATCGGGCGGTAATAGTGCTTTGCCGCGATCTTCTGGCCTTCGTCCGAATAGAGGTAGTTGAGATAGGCTTCGGCTACCTTGCGGGTGCCCTTCTTGTCGACATTGCCGTCGACGATCGCAACCGGCGGATCGGCGCGGATGGAGAAGCTCGGGGTGATGATCTCGAACTGGTCGGGACCGAGTTCTTCGAGCGAGAGATAGGCTTCGTTTTCCCAGGCAAGCAGGACGTCGCCGAGGCCGCGCTGCACGAAGGTGGTGGTCGCGCCACGCGCGCCGGTATCGAGAACTGGAACATGCTGCAGAAGCTGGGTCACATATTCCTGTGCCTTGCTTTCATCGCCGCCGTTCGCCTGCTTGGCCCAGGCCCAGGCTGCGAGGAAGTTCCAGCGGGCGCCGCCGGAGGTCTTCGGGTTCGGGGTGATGACCTGGACGTCGTCCTTGACGAGATCGCCCCAGTCCTTGATGCCCTTCGGGTTGCCCTTGCGCACCAGGAAGACGATCGTCGAGGTATAGGGCGTCGAGTTGTTCGGGAACTTGGTCTTCCAGTCAGCAGGGATCTTGCCGGTTGCCTTGGCGATGGCGTCGATATCGCCTTCGAGAGCAAGCGTCACGACATCGGCTTCGAGACCGTCGATGACGGAGCGGGCTTGGGCGCCGGAGCCGCCGTGGGAGGCCTGGATCGTGACTGCTTCACCGGTATCCTTCTGCCATTTGGCAGCGAAGGCGGCGTTGAAATCCTTATACAATTCACGCGTCGGGTCGTAGGACACATTGAGAAGCTGCTGGTCGGCAAATGCCGGCGCAACGGCGCCGATTGCGATGCTTCCGGCGAAGACCGCGGCGGCGAGAAGCCGTGTGATCCGAGTTGACTGCATGAAAACCTCCTTCGTTTCTGCGTAAACTCTATCAACTTGGTCGTATAATGAAACGAAAGTTCTTCCGGTTTCAGAGGCGGTTTTTGGAATGTCGTTTCATTTCCATTCCGTTTCTGAAACGGACGTACCGGACAGGGCGCGTGGGTCCGTCTCCTTCAGGCTGTGCTAATAATGGCACAGGGTATGAGATAGCTGTCGGAAAAATAAAACAGATACGGTCATTTCGACGATCGCTTGCTACATGATGTCTTGCCGACGCAACTGCGGCATTGCCCCACCCTGTCGAAGGGATCGATCGACATGCCTATCAAGACCGTCCTGTTTGCTTCCGCCGCGGCCCTTTGTGCCGTTTCTGGCACCCACGCCGCTGACGCCATCGTCGCCGCCGAACCCGAGGCTGTGGAATATGTCCGCGTCTGCGACGCCTATGGCAGCGGTTACTTCTACATTCCTGGCACGCAGACATGCCTCGCGGTCGGCGGTTACCTCAGAAGCGAAGTCCGCTTCGGCGATGCGGCCAACAATGACGAGGACTGGAGCTTCTTCAACCGCGCCCAGGTGACCTTCAGCGCGAAGAGCGATACGGAATACGGCACGCTGACCGGCGTCATCACCTACCGCATCGAATATAAGGGCGGCGAAAACGATCCGACGCTCGACGAAGGCTATATGGAGCTCGCGGGTTTTCGTGTCGGCAAGCAATATAGCTGGTGGGATGACGACGCGACCGGCGAGACCGACATTCTCGCCAGCAACGAGACGACGATGAACTCGATCCGCTATCAGTATGAAAGCGGTGACTTTGCGGCCGGTCTCTCTCTCGATGAAGTCGGCACCGACTATATTCATTCCGAGCCCGGCGCCTTCGGCGGCAATGATCTCGGCATCGCCGGCCAGGTTTCCGGCAAGCTCGGCGTTGCGACCGGGTACCTGCTCGCAGGCTATGACACGGATGAAAACAACGTTGCGATCCGCGCCATCGTCTATGCTGATCTCGGCCCCGGCACCCTCGGCCTCTATGGCGTCTGGACCAGCGGCATCAATTATTACTACGAGGAATCCGAGTGGACCGTCGGCGCCCAGTACGAATACAAGCTCAACGAAAAGTGGGCGGTGACGCCGGGCTTCCAGTATTTCGGCAATGTGATCGCCGATGCCGATGACGACGGCGTTGCCGATGGCGGCGGATACAGTGATCGCGATGCCTGGGCGGCCGGTGTGACCATCGACTACAAGGTCGTCGAGGATCTGAAGGCCAAGCTCAGCCTGCAATACCGGGACGAAGACGACGGCGACGACGGTATCTTCGGCTTCATGCGTCTGCAGCGTGACTTCTGACTAGGGACGCGAGTCGGCGATGAAATCGGAATAAAGTTCGTCGGCGCTGCGCGCCTTGCGCATCGATTCCAGCACGCCCGGCGACTGCAGTCGGCGGGCGATGGCCGCCAGCACGTTGAGATATTCGCCGCGATTATTTTCGCCGAATAGCAGCATGAAGGCGATATCGGTGTTTATGTCGTCGATTGCCTCGAAATCGAGCGGCTGGGCAAAGCGGATCAGCAGTCCGCGCGGGCTCGTCATGCCGGGAATGGCCGCATGCGGAACGGCGATGCCATTGCCAATCCCGGTCGAGCCGAGGCTTTCGCGGCTTTCGAGGGCGCGGATGATCGGTTGCTCCTCGATGGCGAAGGCCTTGCCCGCTTTTTCCGCCATTGCCTGCAGGGCACGCCACTTGGTTGCTGCGGAAACCCCGATGAAGGTGTGTTCCGGCAGGATGATATCAGCGAGATTCATGTTATTTCCATATATGTTCGGGGAAGCGGCAAGACCACTCAGTCCGGTTCCCGAAGCCGGTAGCCGACTCCGGTCTCGGTGGTAATATAGTGCGGCTGATCGGGCATCTGCTCGACCTTTTGCCGCAGCTGCCGGACATAGACGCGCAGATACTGCACATCGGCCGCCGGTCCCCAGACCTGCTTCAGCAGGAACTGGTGCGTCAGCACCTTGCCGGCATGCTGGGCGAGCACGCGCAGAATGTCGTATTCCTTCGGCGACAGCTTGATTTCCCTGCCATCGACCTTGACGATGCGCTTGACGATATCGATCGACAGGCCGCCGGTCTGGAAGATCGCCTTCTCGCCCTGCTGCTGCAGCCGGTGGCGGAGGGCGACGCGGATGCGGGCGCCGAGCTCGGCAATGCCGAAGGGCTTGGTCACATAGTCGTCGGCACCACTTTCCAGCGCCTTGACGATACCGGCCTCATCGGTGCGGCTGGAGAGGATGACGACGGGCATGGTCAGTCCGTCGTCGCGCCATTCCTGCAGCAGGTCGTGACCCGGCGTATCCGGCAGGCCGAGATCGAGAACGACGAGATCCGGCAGGTCGTCGACCACGGATTCGCGCGCGGCCAGCGCATTGGCCGCTTCATGCACTTCATAGCCCTGCGCCGTCAGGCCGACGCGCAGCAGCTTGCGGATAGGGGGCTCGTCATCGACGACGAGGATTTTGATGGGCGAACCGCTCATTTGAGTTCATCCAGTCTTGGAATGTCGTTGGTTCCCGGAAGCCGGATGGTGAAGACGGCGCCTGAACGGTCCGTCCTGTTTCCGGCGGTGATCGTGCCGCCCATCGCCTCGATGAAGCCGCGGCAGATGGAAAGCCCGAGCCCGGTTCCGGCGCGCACCTGATCGCCTTTGCGGACACGGTAGAAAGTATCGAAGATGCGGTCGAGATCGCCTTCGGGAATGCCGGGGCCTTCGTCGGAGATTTCGAGCGCAACACTGAAGGCATCGGCAGAGCCGCGAATGCGGATCGTCGAGCCCTCTGGTGCATATTTGGCGGCGTTGTCGAGCAGATTGAAGAGCACCTGCTCGAAAAGCACAGGATCGACCTTCATCATGGGAAGATCGCCGGGAATGCTCATCTCGGTCCTGTGCCGTTCGAGGATCTTGGCGGCGCGGCGCAGCGCGCTTCCTGCGATGTCGCCGGCATAATGGAGCGCATAATTCGGCTCCATGGCGCCGGATTCGATCTTTGTCATGTCAAGCAGGTTGGCGATGAAGCGGTTGAGGCGTTCGGATTCGTCGACGACGGTCGAGAGCAGATCGTTGCGGTCTTCCTCCGGCATGGAGCTCAGGTAATCGCGAAGTGTCCCCGCTGCGCCAAGAATGGCGGCCAATGGCGTCTTGAGGTCGTGGGAGATCGAGGTCAACAGTGCCGAACGCAGCCGGTCGGCTTCTGCGGCGAGCTTGGCCCGATCGACATCGGCGACCAGCTGCACGCGTTCGATGGCGAGTGCCGCCTGATCGGCGAGCGCATCGAGCAGCCGCTGCTGCTCTGGCGTCAGCAGCGGGCCCTCGCGCCGGTCGCTGTCGAGGCCGATGACGCCGACGGCGGTGCGGCCGGTTCGCAGCGGCACGTAGAGACGCTTGGCGCCGGGCAGGGTGTCGGCGCCGCGGCCGGCGGCGTGATTGTGCTCCCAGGCCCAGCGGGCGGCGGCGATATCGGCATCGTCGAGCGTATCGTCGGGCGGATAGCCCGCCTTGACGGCAATGCCGCCGTCTTCGGGGAGAAGGAGAACGACGCGGACCTTCAGCATCGAGGCGATCTGGAAGGCGGTCGCCCAGAGCACGTCATCGAGCGTGCCGGTCCCGGCGAGCTTCTTGGAGAAGAGGTAGAGGTCTTCGGTGGTGCGTGCCCGCTGGCGTGCGGCTGCGGCTTGCCGCTGAACGGTCGCCGTCAGGTTCGAGGCGATGATGGCGACGCCAAGGAAGAAGAACAGCGCCAGCACGCTCTCGGGGTCGCTGATCGTCAGCGTGTAGCGCGGCGGCAGGAAGAAGAAATTGAAGGCGAGGGCGCTGATGATGCAGGTATAGAGCGCCGGGCGCAGCCCATGGAGAACCGCCGAAGTCAGCACCGCCATCAGGAAGACCAGGGCGAGGTTGCGGACATCGAGCACCTGATCGAGCACGATACCGGCGCCAAGCGCGATCGCCACATAAGCGGTCGCCAGCAGGTAGGCACGCAGGTCGAAAAGCGGCGCCGTCGAAGCAGTCTTGACGCCGCGCTGAGCGGCCTGCTCCTTCTCGTTGCCCGATATGACGTGGACGCTGATATCGCCGGCCTGGCGGATCAGCTGGTCGGTGGCCGAAGGCTGCAGCCATTCGCGCCATGTCGGCTTTTTCGGCGAGCCGATAACGATGTGGGTGACGTTGTTGGCACCGGCATGCCGCAGCAGCTCTTCGGTAACTTCGCGTCCGGGCAGCGTCAGCGCCTCGCCGCCGAGCTGGCCGGCCAGCCGCAGCGTCGCGGCGATTGTATCGCGCTCCTCTTCCGAAAGACTGATCGACCGGTTCGTCTCGATATAGACAGCCGACCACGGCGCCCGCAGCCGCGAGGCCATGCGGGCCGCATAGCGCACCAGCGAGGCCGAGCGCGGATGATGGTCGATCGAGACGAGCACCCGTTCGCCTGCCGCCCACGGGCCGGGGATCGCGTGCGCCTGCATATGGGTCAGCAGCTGGTCGTCGACGCGCTGGGCGGTCTTGCGCAAGGCAAGCTCGCGCAGCGCCGTCAGGTTTCCGGGCGTGAAATAGTTGGTGAGCGCTCGCTCGGCGGTGCGCGCCACGTAGACCTTTCCATCATGCAGCCGCTTGATCAGATCGTCAGGCGTCAGGTCGATGATCTCGATATCGTCGGCCATGTCGATGACAGAGTCCGGCACGGTCTCGCGAACCCGGATGCGGGTGATCTGCGAGACGACGTCGTTCAGGCTCTCGACATGCTGGATATTGAGCGTCGTATAGACATCGATGCCGCGGTCGAGCAGCTCCCTGACGTCGAGATAGCGCTTCGGGTGGCGGCTACCCTCAGCATTTGTATGGGCCAGCTCGTCGACGAGGACGAGATCGGGCCTGCGCGCCAGAATGCCGTCGAGATCCATCTCCTCCAGCTCCTGGCCGCGATAGGCGACCTTGACGCGGGGGATGATCTCGAAACCGGCCAGCAGCGCCTGGGTCTCCTTGCGCCCATGCGTCTCGACGACGCCAATGACCACATCCATGCCGTCGGCGATCTTGGCGCGGCCGGAGACCAGCATCTCGTAAGTCTTGCCGACGCCGGGGGCGGCGCCGAGGAAGATCTTCAGACGGCCGCGGGTTTCCGCCCGTGCCTTCTCAAGAAGTGCATCGGGCGACGGCCTGCCGGCCTGTTCGCGGTTGTCGTCTGGCATAGAACTGGTCTTTCTCATCGGTCGCGCAAGCGGCCCCCTCATCCGCCTGCCGGCACCTTCTCCCCGCTGGGGAGAAGGGAAGATGCCGCGACGTCACTACTCCCTCTTCTCCCCTCGGGGAGAAGGTGGCCGAGCGTAGCGGAGGCCGGATGAGGGGGCCACATGCACTGCCGTTCACTTAGTCATAGAGGCATCGAGTCTCTGGTTCAACGCAAGCACATTGACGACAGGCTCACCCAGGAACCCAAGCTCGCGGTTCTCGACGGCCGCATCCACCAGCGCCTTCACCTTCGCCTCATCCATCCCCCGCGCCTTGGCAACGCGCGCCACCTGGAAATAGGCAGCCTCCGGCGAGATATGCGGGTCAAGACCGCTGCCCGAGGCCGTCACGAGATCGATCGGAACCTCCACGCCCGGGTTTGCCGCCTTGGCAGCTTCATAGTCGGTCTTGACGCGGTCGATCAGCTTCTGGCTGGTCGGGCCAAGGTTGGAGCCGGAGGAGGCGGCGGCGTTGTAGCCGTCGCCCGCGGCCGAGGGGCGGCCGTGGAAATATTTGTCGCTGCTGAAGGCCTGGCCGATCAGCGAGGAGCCGATGGTAGTCCCATCCTTCTCGATCAGGCTGCCATTCGCCTGTTTCGGGAAGAGCGCCTGCGCGGCGCCCGTCATGGCGATCGGGTAGAGGAGGCCGGTGATCGCGGTGGTGGCGACGATCATGACGATTGCCGGACGAAGTTGTTTCAACATGAGATGTGCTCCTTAGACAAGACCGATGGCTGTGATGGCCATGTCGATCGCCTTGATGCCGATGAACGGAACGGCGATGCCGCCGAGGCCGTAGATGACGAGGTTGCGGGACAGCAGCGCACCGGCGCCGATCGCCCGGTATTTGACGCCCTTCAGCGACAGGGGGATCAGCGCGACGATGATCAGCGCGTTGAAGATGATCGCCGAGAGAATGGCGCTCTGCGGGGTCGAAAGACCCATGACGTTGAGCACGCCGAGCTGCGGGTAGAAGGTCAGGAACATCGCCGGGATGATGGCGAAATACTTGGCGATGTCGTTGGCGATCGAGAAGGTCGTCAGCGCGCCGCGGGTCATCAAGAGCTGTTTGCCGATCTCGACGATCTCGATGAGCTTCGTCGGGTCCGAGTCGAGATCGACCATGTTGCCGGCCTCGCGGGCGGCTACCGTGCCGGTGTTCATGGCGACGCCGACATCGGCCTGGGCGAGCGCCGGGGCGTCGTTGGTGCCGTCACCGCACATGGCGACGAGCTTGCCCTTTGCCTGTTCCTCGCGGATCAGCGACAGCTTGTTTTCGGGCGTCGCCTGCGCCAGGAAGTCGTCGACGCCGGCTTCTGCGGCGATCGCGGCCGCGGTCATCGGGTTGTCGCCGGTGATCATCACGGTGCGGATGCCCATGCGGCGCAGTTCGGCGAAGCGTTCGCGTATGCCGCCCTTGACGATATCCTTCAGCTGGATGACGCCGAGCAGCTTGCCGTCGCGGGCGACCGCGAGCGGCGTGCCGCCGGCCTTGGCAATCTCGTCGGCGATCGACTGCAGCTCGCGGATGACATCGGTTTCGGGACGCAGCGCGATCGCGGCATTGCCGTTCGCCGGCGCATTGTTGGCACCGACATAGGTCAGCACGGCCTCGACGGCACCCTTGCGGATCGAGGAACCGCCGACATCGACGCCACTCATGCGGGTCTGCGCAGTGAAGGGCACGAAGGTCGCCTGCAGGCTCGCCATATCGCGGCCGCGGATCGCATATTTCTCCTTGGCCAGCACGACGATCGAGCGGCCCTCGGGCGTCTCGTCGGCGAGCGAAGCGAGCTGGGCCGCATCGGCCAGTTCCTGTTCGGTGACGCCGCGGACGGGACGGAAGCTGGTGGCCTGGCGGTTGCCGAGGGTGATCGTGCCCGTCTTGTCGAGGAGCAGCGTATCGACGTCACCGGCAGCCTCCACCGCGCGGCCGGACATGGCGAGCACGTTGAAGCGGACGAGGCGGTCCATGCCGGCAATGCCGATGGCCGACAGCAGGGCGCCGATGGTGGTCGGGATCAGGGTGACGAAGAGGGCGACCAGCACGATGATCGGGATCGATCCGCCGGCATAGGCGGCAAAGCTCGGGATCGTCGCGGTGGCGAGAACGAAGATCAGCGTCATGCCTGCGAGCAGGATGTTGAGAGCGATTTCGTTCGGCGTCTTCTGGCGCTCGGCGCCTTCGACCAGGGCGATCATCCGGTCGATAAAGGTGGAGCCGGCGGCCGCGGTGATACGGACGCGGATCACATCCGACAGAACCTGCGTGCCGCCGGTGACGGCAGAGCGGTCACCGCCGGACTCACGGATCACGGGAGCGGACTCGCCGGTGATCGCCGCTTCGTTGACCGAGGCCACACCTTCGACGACTTCACCATCGGACGGGATGATGTCACCCGCTTCGACGAGAACGAGGTCGCCGACCTTCAAGCTGGTACCCGGCACCATGCGGTAGCCGGAGCCGTTATTACCGGTCAGAAGTTTGGCCTGCGTTTCGGTGCGGGCCTTGCGCAGCGAATCCGCCTGCGCCTTGCCGCGGCCTTCGGCAACGGCTTCGGCAAAATTGGCAAAGAGCACGGTGAACCAGAGCCACAGATTGATCTGGAACGAGAAGCCGAGATTGCCGCCGCCGGCCGCGATGTCGCGGAAGAAGAGGACGGTCGTCAGCACTGAGACCGTCGCCACCACGAACATGACCGGGTTCCTGGCCAGGGTGCGCGGGTTGAGCTTGGTAAATGCGGCGCCGATCGCCGGAATGAGGATGCGACTATCCATGATACTCGCGGATTTTGCCTGGCTCATAAGAGACTCCAGCTTGAAAGAGTGAGGCTGTGCCGGCCGGGCCGGTTAGCCATGAAACAGTCTGAGAACGGCTGCGACGACGAGGGTGGCAGCCAGGATCACGAGGATCGCGTCGGTGGCGCGTAGGCTCTTGCCCACCCCACGCCCCGGTTGCCCGAAGCGTGGGTGGATCGATTTGCGGAAGGCGTGACGAATGATCATCGATGTACCTCAGAAGGTCTGCCCGGCGATGGTCACCAGATGCTCGACGACCGGGCCGAGGGCGAGAGCCGGGAAGAAGGTGAGGCCGCCGACGATCAGGATCGTGCCGACGAGCAGGCCGACGAACAGCGGGCCGTCTGTCGGGAACGTGCCTGCCGACGCCGGGACGGTCTTCTTGGCGACCAGCGAACCGGCGATCGCAAGGGCAGGGATGATGACCAGGAAGCGGCCCATCAGCATGCCGATGCCGAGCGTCACGTTGTACCAGGGCGTGTTGCCGGTCAGGCCGCCGAAGGCCGAGCCGTTATTGGCCGCTGCCGAGGTATAGGCATAGAGGATCTCCGAGAAGCCGTGCGGACCGGCGGTGCCGACCGAAGCGACGGCCGACGGCAGCACAGTGGCGATGGCGACGAAGACCAGCATCGCCAGCGGCAGGCAGAGGATGGCGAGCACGGCCATCTTCATCTCCTTCGCCTCGATCTTCTTGCCGAGATATTCCGGCGTCCGGCCGACCATCAGACCGGCGACGAAGATGGCGATGATGATGAACAGCAGGATGCCGTAGAACCCAGCACCGACGCCGCCGACGATGACTTCGCCGAGCTGCATGTTGATCAGCGGAATGAGGCCGCCGAGCGCCGTGAACGAGCCATGCATGGCATTGACCGCGCCGCAGGATGCCGCCGTGGTGATGACGGCGAAGAGCGACGACAAGGCAACGCCGAAGCGTACCTCCTTGCCTTCCATGTTGCCGCCTGCAAGGCCCAGCTGGTGCATCAGCGGGTTACCCGCAGCTTCCGCCCAATAGGTGACGGTGACACCGGCGAGGAACAGGATGCCCATGGTGGCGAGGATCGCCCAGCCCTGGCGCTGATTGCCGACCATCCGGCCGAAGACATTGGTAAAGCCTGCACCGATCGCAAAGATCGACACCATCTCGATCATGTTCGAGATGCCGTCGGGGTTCTCGAATGGATGGGCGGAGTTGGCATTGAAGAAGCCGCCGCCATTGGTGCCGAGCATCTTGATGGCGAGCTGCGAGGCGACCGGGCCGAGCGCGATCGTCTGCTTGGCGCCTTCGAGCGTCGTGGCATCGACATAGGCGCCGAGCGTCTGCGGCACACCGAGCCAGACGTAAACAAGCGTCAGGACGATGCAGGCGGGCAGCAGGACATAAAGCGTGGCGCGGATCATATCGACCCAGAAATTGCCGATCGCCTTGCCCGAGGCTCGCGAGAAGGCGCGGATCAGGCCCATGGCGATCGCCATACCGGTTGCGGCCGACACGAAGTTCTGCACCGTGAAGCCAGCCATCTGCGTGAGATAGGACATGGTGCTTTCGCCGCCGTAGTTCTGCCAATTGGTATTGGTGACGAAGCTGACGGCGGTGTTGAAGGAAAGCTCGGGGCCGACGGCGGTCATCCCTGCGGGGTTATAGGGCAGGCTGCCCTGCAGGCGCATCAGTGCATAGAGGACGATGACGCCGAAGAGGTTGAAGAGCAGCATCGCGAAGGCATAGGACGTCCAATGCTGCTCTTCGCGCTCGCTGGTACCGGCAAGGGTATAAAGCCCCCGTTCCACCGGAACGAGGACGGGAGAGAGGAGGGTGCGCTCGCCCGAGAAGACGCGCGTCATGTAGCCGCCGAGCGGTTTGACGAGCGCAATGAGGATCCCGCAGAAGACGAGGATCTGTAGCCATCCGTTGATTGTCATGGGAGGAACTTTCGGGTTCCCGGCAGCTGATCAGAAGCGCTCGGGTCGGATAAGGGCGTAGGTGAGGTAGAGGGTGAGGAACACGGTCACCGCGCCGCCCAGGATGTAGTCGAAGGTCATAGCCGTCTCTCCTGTCAAAGCCTGTCGCAGGCGCGCGTATAGGCAAAGCACAGTCCGAAAAAGACGATTGCCGTGCCGAGTAGAATGAGGTCCATCATCGATCGTGACTCCTGATGTTCTGGTTGGAGTCAGACAAGACAAGGGCGCCAATCGGGAGGGATCGGCACCTTTAGACTTTCTGGCATGGAGACGATCTTGCGATCTCTCGGGCCTGAATATCTGCCGATGCGCATAAAGGTTCGAGACGCGCGTGAAGGCGCCGATATAAAAATCTTATAAATGCCTTCATACGGTGAGACGCGAGCATTTCATCGATTGATGAGCAAGAGCTGAATTGTGACGATTGAATTTCGTCCAGCCGCGGCTCTATAGTCACTGCCAACAGCGCAGCTCAATCGTAAGCGCCACAGGGAAGGAAACCTCCATGACCAAAGTCCGTGCTCTTGTTCTGGAGCGCCAGCATGAGCTTGCGCTGCGCGATATCGATCTGCCGATGGAGACCGGCCCCGGTCAGGTGAAGATCAAGATCCATACGGTCGGCGTGTGTGGTTCCGACGTCCACTACTATACGCATGGCAAGATTGGCCCCTTCGTCGTCAACGAGCCCATGGTGTTGGGTCACGAGGCGGCGGGAACGGTGATCGAGGTCGGCGAGGGCGTCACGCATCTCAAGGTCGGTGACCGCGTCTGCATGGAGCCCGGCATCCCCGATCCGAATTCCAAGGCGAGCCGCCTCGGCATGTACAACATCGATCCGGCCGTGAGCTTCTGGGCGACGCCGCCGGTTCATGGCGTGCTGACGCCCGAGGTCGTTCACCCCGCAAACTATACGTTCAAGCTGCCTGACAATGTCAGCTTCGCCGAAGGCGCGATGGTCGAGCCTTTCGCGGTCGGCATGCAGGCCGCGTCGAAGGCGAAAATCGCGCCCGGCGATACCGCCGTCGTCCTCGGCGCCGGTCCGATCGGCACCATGGTGGCGATTGCGGCACTTGCCGGCGGTTGCTCGCGTGCCATCGTTGCCGATCTCGCGCAGCCGAAGCTCGATATCGCCGCCCAGTATCAGGGCGTTATCCCGGTCAATATCCGCGAGAAGAACCTCGCGCAGGAAGTCGCCCGGCTGACGGAGGGCTGGGGCGCCGATGTGATCTTCGAATGCTCGGGTTCGCCGAAGGCCTGGGAGACGATCATGGACCTGCCGCGCCCGGGCGGCGTCATCGTCGCCGTCGGCCTGCCGGTCAATCCTGTCGGCTTCGACGTTTCGACCGCATCGACGAAGGAAATTCGAATCGAGACCGTTTTCCGCTACGCGCATCAATACGAGCGTTCGATCGCGCTGCTCGGCTCCGGCCGCGTCGACCTGAAGCCGCTGATTTCGGAGACCTTCACGTTCGAAGATTCGATCAAGGCCTTCGATCGCGCCGTCGAAGCGCGTCCTGACGACGTGAAGCTGCAGATCGTTCTCGGCTGAATTCAAAACCGGCGGACGCTCAGCCCTTCGCCGGAAATTCCACGATCGCGTTGCCATAGGGTGCAAGCACGACGGCCACGCCTTCGGCGACCGCTGCGGAGACATCGACGCTCAATTCCCGAGGCGTGATGTTGACGAGGCAAAGCGCGTTGCCCGCCGCCTTCTCGACGATGAAGCCGAGAACCTGTGATGGTGCTGATGACCGGCATTCATGCCAGCTAAGTCCGGCCATACCAGCCAGCGCTTTGACCGTGTGAAACAACGGACGCACCGCACCTTTTTCCGACGGCTCGTTCTCTCCGGCGATCAGGCCGAACGGCCCGGTCAGCGCCGAGAGCGTCAGGCATTCCAGATCAGCATCGATCACTTGCGCGGCATAGGCAAGCGCGAAGGCTTCGGCGAAGCGGCTGTTATGGCGCGGATCGGTATTGGCCATCGGAATGCGCTTGCCGCCGGGATTGTCCATCGTCCGGCTACCATAGGGGTTCTGCCGCATCGGGATGGTCGAGGGGCCGATGCGATAGGGCTTGTTGCCATAGATTGCCCGCACCGAGCGGGTGATGAAGGGCAGGGCTTCCAGCGTCTGCATGACGCTCAGATCGTCGGCCGCATGGACGATCGGGTTGGTGCAGTGGGTGATGAAATCGAGATTTTCGGGCGGGACGCGCTTGCGGTTCAGCTCGGTGAAATAGCTGAGCATGCCGCCGCCGAGCCGGGCCTTCGGGAAGGCGGCGAGCGCTGCGGCATAGACCTCCTCCAGCGGCGGGCATTCCGGCCACTTGCTGCCGGGAGGGGTCGACTGGCGATCGACGGCCGGCGAGACGACGACGGCATCGGGGGAGAAACCGGCCGCCGCCATCTCAGCCGCAATCGCGGCGGCTTCTTCTGCCGGTGAAGCCTTGCAGGGCAGGGCGATTTCCAGCGTCGTGCTGCCGCGATGGATCTTTGTCAGGGTCGCAAAATCAGCGAAGGCCGAGGGGCCATGGCCCGCCAGCGGATCGTAGTGGAAGAGCAGTTCCTGCGGGCCGATTTCGGCAAGGCGCGAAGCGGCCGCAAGTGCCGCCTTGGCCTCCTCCGGCGTTACGATTAGCCCGATCAAGGGCATCATGCCGGTCTTCTCGCCCCTGGTGATGGTCACCGGCTTCGCTTCGGCTGCCTGTGCCGCGGCACGCGGCCTGCTGTCGGTGATCGACAGGACGATACGCTGCGTCTGCCGCTCGTTGGCAGGGATCTGGTAGGGCCAGGGCAGAGCGAGCGGGCGCACATAGGTCTTATAGGAGGCATCGGACCAGTTGCGCTGGTCTTCCATCTCGAACGTGTCGCCTTCCATGAGGCACTTGGCGCTCACGCCGGGCATGACGGTATGGCTGATCGCCCGCATGTCCATGAAGGGCTGCCAGGGGTCGATCTGATCGGGGAAGCGAGTCTCGACGATGCGGCCATCGACATGCTCGACGGTGGCAGGGGTCCCCGCGATGTCCACGATCGGATGCAGGATGCAGAAGCCGCAGCGGTTGGTTTCGAAGCCCGTCGGGGTCAGTGCGTCCGCGGCGAAGGTCAGCTCATTCTCGCTTGCCTCGATCCGCACGGAAATGGCGAGCCTGCTGGCATCGGGGCCGTCGCAATGGGCGGTGTAGCTGATCTTGAAGCTGTCCGCATCCTGCTTGACCGCGAGACCTTCGATCCGCGGGCTATATGTGCCCCAGTCGCGGTCACGCACCAGATAGGAAATCGCCCGGAGCACCTCGATCCCGTCATAGCGGATAGTGCGCAGATTGCCGTTAGCCAGATCGGCCGAGAGCCGCCCGGCCGTCAGCGTGACGGGACGCTCTTCGGCCTCATGCGTACCATAGAGGGCGAAGGCGTCCGTCGTCATTTCAGCATGGCCTCCACATCGACGGTCTTTCCGGTCGCGGCACTTTCATAGGCCGCTTCGACAAGCGCGAAGGTCTTGAGATTGTCGGCGCCCGATGTCGCGGGCTCGCCGCCGTTCCTGAGACGCTCGACCCAATGATCCTGGATCGCGTAGACGCTTTCCTGAATATTGTGCCAGGGGCGCGAAGCCCAGGAGAGGAGCTGCGGCGAAGCGTCGGAGACGACGGTGCCTGCGGCGTTGGTGACCTCGAGCCGGTAACCGGTCGAAAGCCGGATCGTGCCTTCGCTGCCGTCGAGTTCGATCAGCGTTTCCGGGAAGGGCTCGGTGCCTAGCTTGGTGGCGTAGCTGACATCGACGACAGAGGTCGCGCCGCTCTCGTGATCGAGAAGGATCGTTGCGACGTCCTCGCCCTTGATGTCAGGATTGACCCGCTTGGTCCGCGCCGTCAACGTCTTGACGTCGCCGAGGATGAAGCGGGCGATATCCAGCGTGTGGATGCCGAGATCCTCGATGATGAAGCGCTCGCCTTCGGCCAGATAGGGCTGGCCGGAAAAGACGTCATAGCCCGAGCGGAAGGAGAAACGGCCCCAGAACGGCGTGCCGATCGCCTTGCTGTCGAGCAGGCGGCGCACCGCCTGGATCGGCGCCTGCCAGCGGAAATTCTCATGCACCATCAGCGGAATGCCGGCTTCGCGGCAAGCCGCCACCATCGCCTTGGCATCGGCCAGCGACAATGCGAACGGCTTCTGGCAGATGACGGGCACCTTGTGCCTTGCTGCCATCTCGACCAGCGGACGGTGGCTCGGAACCGTCGTTGCGATATCGACGAAATCGAAACCACCGGCGGCAAAAAGCTCGGCCGCATCGGAATAGCAGCGCTCGATGCCGAACTGGTCGCCGACCGCCTTCAGCCGCGCCGGATCGCGGTCGCAGATCGCGACGATCTCGGCGCTCTCGACATCGCGCCATGCATGCATCTGGTTGACTGCGAAAAAGCCGCAGCCGATCAGGGCACCCTTCAACTCGCTCATCTCAACCTGCCTTTGCCATCTGCATGAGGGTAACGCGCTGCTGCAGGCGGCGCTGTGCCTGGTCGACGACAACGGCGATGATGATGACGAGGCCCTTGATGACCATCTGCCAGAAGGACGACACGCCCATCATCACCAGTCCGTCCGACAGGATGCCGATGACGAAGGCGCCAATGATCGTGCCGCCGATCGTGCCGCGTCCGCCCGACATCGAGGTGCCGCCGAGAACGGCTGCCGCGATGGCGTTCAGTTCGAAGCTTTCGCCGGTCGCCGGATGCGCTGCCATCAGTTCGGAGGAGATGACCACCCCGACGATCGCGGCGCACAGGCCGGAGAACATGTAGACGAAGATCTTCACGAGATCGACCCGGATGCCGGACATGCGCGCAGCCCGCTCATTGCCGCCGACCGCGAAGATGTGCCGGCCGATCGGCGTGGAACGCGCGACATAGGACGCCAGAAGCGCCAGCACGATCAGGATCCAGATCGACACCGGCAGGCCTAGAATGCGGCCGGCGCCGAAGAAATCGAAGCCGGTCGTCGCATATTCGGGGCGCCCGACAAGGTTCGGGAAGGTCTGGCCGTCGGAGGAGAGCAGCGCCAGGCCGCGGGCGATATAGAGCGTGCCGAGCGTGGCGATGAACGGCGCGACGTTGAGCTTGGTGATCAGCAGGCCGTTGATCAGGCCGATGGCAAGGCCGACAGCGAGCGTGATCAGCACGATCTCGAAAAGGTTGAAGAAGATCGTGTAGCCGATCGGCAATTCGATGCCATAGAGGATCAGGCCGCCGGCGACCATGCCGCAGAGGCCGACGATCGAGCCGACCGAAAGGTCGATGCCGCCGGTGATGATGACGAAGGTCATGCCCATGGCGAGAAAGGCGTTCAGCGCCACATGCTTCGACATCAGGATCATGTTCGCCGTCGAGGTGAAGTTCGGCGCGAAGATCGCAAAAAAGATGATGACGGCAAAGAGCGCGATGAAGGTTCTGAGCTTCATCAGCGTCAGAAGTGCGGAGCCGTTGGCGCCCTTCGGCGCGAGAGTTGATGTAGCCGCCGTCATGACGCGATTTTCCCCTGGTGTCCGTGTCCCTTAGCCGAAGCCGCGATAATGGCATCTTCCGTCGCTTCGTCGCGGTCGAAGACCGCGATCAGCCGGCCGTTGCTCAAGACGGCGATGCGATCGGAAAGCGCCATGACCTCTTCGAGGTCGGAAGTCGAAAACAGAATGGCGAGCCCGTTGGCCGCCAGCCGCCGCATGGTCCTGAAGACGTCGGCCTTGGCGCCGACATCGATGCCGCGGCTCGGCTCGTCCATTAGCAGAACCTTCGGATTGGTCATCAGCGCCTTGCCGATGACCACCTTCTGCTGGTTGCCGCCGGACATCGAGGTGACCTCGAAATCCGGGTTCGGCGCCTTGATCGAGAGATCCTTGATCGCCTCGGCGATGGCATTCTTCTCGGCGGTAGCGCTGATATGGAAGAAGCGGGCGAAGCGGCCGAGGCTTGCGAGCGTCAGATTGCTGGCGATCGATAGAACCTGCACGAGACCTTCGCGCTGCCGATCCTCAGGGATCAGCGCCAGGCCGCGGCGGATGCGGCGCGTCGTGTCGCGGGCGCGCACTTCCTCGCCGTCGATGAAGATCTTGCCGGTCGAATGCATGTGGCGGCCGATGACGCATTCGAAGAATTCGCTGCGCCCGGCGCCCATCAGGCCGTAGATGCCGAGAATTTCACCCGACTTGACCGAGAGCGAGACATGGTCAACGGCAAGTCCGCCTGTCGGGCGCGGCAGGGAAATATCCTCGGCGCGGAACATCTCGCCGCCGAGTGCATGATTGTCGGCCTTAGCAAAATCCTTGGCATCCGAACCGATCATCGAACGGACGATCCAGCGGGTGTCGATATCCTTCACCATCGCCTGGCCGGTGATCTGGCCGTCGCGCAGAACGGTGATGTAATCGCCGATCCGCATCAGCTCTTCGAGGCGGTGCGAGATATAGACGATCGCTACGCCCTGCGCCTTCAGCTCGGCGATGACCTTGAAGAGGATCTCGACTTCGGCCGCCGAAAGCGCCGAGGTCGGCTCATCCATGATCAGGATACGCGCGTCGAGCGACATCGCCTTGGCGATCTCGACCAGCTGCTGCTGCCCGATCGGCAGGTCTTCGACCATGGTCTCAGCGTCGATCCCGGCATCGAGGCGCTTCAGGAAGCCGTTGGCCTTCTCTACCTGTGCCTTGTGATCGATGCCCAGCACGCCCCGGGTGATTTCGCGGGTCGCGAAAATGTTTTCGGCGACGGTCATGTTGGCGAAGAGGTTGAGCTCCTGGAAGATCATGCCGATGCCATGCGCCTGCGCGTCGGCCGGGCTGTCGAACGAGACCTGCTCGCCATCGAGAATGATCTTGCCGAGCGTCGGGCGCTCGACTCCGGCGATGATCTTCATCAGCGTCGACTTGCCGGCGCCATTCTCTCCGACGAGCACGTTGACCGCGCCACGGCGCAATTCGAGGTTGGCGCGCTTGACGGCGACGATACCCGAATAGACCTTCGAGACGTCGTCGAGGCGCAGGATGATATCGTTCTTGGCGGCGTCATCCGTCATGGGACCACCGTCAGTTCCGAAGGGGTGACAAGCGGCAGGTCGCTACCGGATGGCAGGGGGAAGGCGCCGACGACGGTCACGGTCTTGCCGGTGATCCCGTCACGCGGAATGGCTGACAGGAAGGCGGTATTGGCCTTCTCGTTGAAGGCCTTGCCGAATTGGGCCCATTCGATCTGGTTCTTGAATTCGTTGAAATTGACGAAGTCCAGCGTGTCGCGGAGCGCGGTACCGCGCAGTGCCGGGCCGATCTGCACCTTGGCATCGGCCTTGCCGTCGCCATCGGCATCTACCTCGAGCGTTGCGGCACGCGACTGCGTATCGGCAACCACGACCTTGCCGGTGAATTTCACCGCATAGGTCCAGGGAGAGCTCGCCTGCTTCTTCGGGTTGCCGTATTTCTCGCCTGCCTGATCGGCGCCGGCAGCGACAGCCGCCACGACGTCCTTCAGCTCACCGGCGCGCTTTTCGAAATAGGGGACCGCCTGCGACTGCCAGATCGCCTCGACCTTGGCATTCGGATCAAATGCATCCTTTGCAGCCGCCGCGGCCTTTTCCTCGGCAGTCGGCGTCTTGATGATCTTGCAGCCAGGCAAAGCCGCCGCCACGAGAGCGGCGATCAGGGCGCCCCTGATCCTCAACATGCTGTGAACCTCGAAGTAATGTGAAATAGACCGCAGAGGGTCCGGTCTCCCGAACCCTCTGCCGCTGTTTTATGCCGATTACTTCGCGAGAGCGAAGGTTTCGAGCTTGGAAGCGTTGTCAGCGTTGATGAGAACGCAATCCATCAGCTGCTTTTCTTCCTTCGGCATCGTCTTGTTCTTGATGTAGGCGTCAGCCTGCTCGACGGCCATCTGTGCCTGGGCGTATGCCGGCTGCAAGACGGTCGCCTTGATGCCGCCTGCCTTGATCGAGTCGCGCACGTCGTTCGAACCGTCGAAGCCGACGACGATCACGTCCTTGCGGCCGGCAGCCTGCAGGGCGGCGATCGCGCCCATGGCCATCGTGTCGTTGCCGGAGATGACGCCCTTAATGTCAGGGTTGGCCTGCAGGATGGTTTCCATCTTGGCATAGGCTTCCGTCTGGCTCCAGTTGGCCGACTGCTTGGCAACCGACTTCAGATCCGGATAGTCGTCGATGACGTCGTGATAGCCCTGCGAGCGGATGCCGGCATTGGTGTCGGATTCCTTGCCGACGAGCTCGACATAGTTGCCCTTCTCGCCCATCAGCTTGACGAATTCCTGCGCGCCGAGCTGAGCGCCCTGGTAGTTGTTGGACACGATCTGGGCGACGGCAACGCCGGTAGCGTTGATTTCGCGGTCGATCAGGAACGACGGGATACCGGCATCCTTGGCCTTCTTGACGGCGGCAACGGACGCGTCCGCACCGGCGTTGTCGAGGATGATGGCCTTGGCGCCGCGGCCGATCGCCGTGTCGATCATTTCCGACTGCTTGTTGGCATCGTCGTCATGAGTCATGACGAGCGCTTCGTAGCCGAGTTCCTTGGCCTTGGCTTCGGCGCCGACGGCTTCAGCCTTGAAGAACGGGTTGTCATGGGCCGGCGTGATGATGGCGATCAGGTCTGCCGAAAATGCCGGCATGGCAACGCCGAGCGACAGCGCGCCGGCGAAGGCAGCAAGGGTCAGTCTACGTGTAAAAGTCATGGTTTCTCCTCCCGAGTTTGACGCATGGGCCGGACCACCCCGGCCCGACCAGAATTCATGCGATATTCCTTTGCCGGACCGTCTTTTGGACTCCCCACCGGGCCGGCGATGCGGCAAAGCTCAAGCCTTGCCGCGGCATTGTCAGGTGATGCGCCGGATACTTTCGGCGATCTCCTGAGGTTCGAAGACCTTCTTCCAGTCGTCGCGCATCAGCGCGGGGATGCCGAACTCGATCGCCTTGTTGCAGGCATCCGAGAACACGCCATCGACTTCCTTGAAGATGACGGCTCCGAGCACGTTCATGTGGCCGAGCAGGAAGTCGCGGGCGGCTTCCGCCGGTACGCCGCGGGCAACGCATTCGTCCATCGCCTGGCGCATGACGACGAGCAGCGAGGCGCAGACGGTTTCCGAAAGGCCGGGCTCAAGCATCGCCATCTGATCGACGGTGACGCGGTGCGAGCGCATGACCGGCGCCCAGATGACCTTGGCGATTTCTTCGCCCAGTCCGTAGGCTTCTTCCGGACCCTGCATCAGCGCCGAGACGATGTGCTGCTTGGCGAACAGGCCACCGAAATGGTCCTTCTTCGCCTGCATGTCCGTCTCGTCGTTGAAGATCGGCGGATGGCAGGGATGGGTGACCAAATAGGTGAGATCGGCGCGCTCCGGCAGATGTCCGGCGAAGGGGGCGGCGGCGTCGAGCGCGACGACCATCGTGCCCGGCTTCAGCTTGTCGACGATACCGGCTGCGACCTTGCCGATCGCCGTATCGGGCACCGCGAGGATGACGACGTCGGCACCGGCAAGACCTTCGTCGGCACCGACGCAATCGATACCGAGATCGTTCTTCAGCCGCAGTTTGCCGGCGTCGCTGACCTCCACATGGCGGACATCGAAGCGGGAACCTTTGAGATTTTTGGCGAGCCGGTAGCCCATTTTGCCACCAGCGCCGAAGAGGGCAATTGCAGTCATGTTTCCTCGCCTTTCGATTTTTCTATCAGCTAACTCAACTGGTATAATGAGTCAATCACTATAGCAGTTTGTATCGCGAATTTCATGATCAGGATCGCCGTCCGTCGCGGATCTGCGCGAAATAGCCGTCCGAGCCGACCTGGCCGCCCTTGAGGGCGATCTGCAGGCCGTTGGTGGGGGCATATGCACCGTGCGCCGTGCAGAGCGGCGAACCCGGCGTCTGCGGCAGCGGCAGCAGCGTCGTCAGCGCCTCGACGCGCAGCTCGCTCAACGCATGGCTCGACGTGTCGCCACCGGCGATGACGGCGCGGGTCAGCTTCTCGCTTTCGACAAGGCGGCGCAGGATGATGCCGAGGCGGATGCCCAGGCGATGGCGCGCTTCGGGGATTCGGTCGATCTCCGAGCCGCGATCTGCCGAGGGGCCAAGGGCGGTATGCAGGATGACGCTGCGGCCGGATTTCAGCGCCGACAGGCCTGAGGCGACAGCACTTTCGATCGCCGCGTCGTCGCTTTCGCCAACCAGCGCCAGGGGGTCGACGGGTATGGCGTCGAAGCCATTCTCGACCGCGTTGCGGATCTGCCGTTCCGTCGTCGGCGAGACGCTGCCGGAGACGACCGCAAGACGCTCCACCGCGCCGGGCAAGGGGAATTCGACCTTGCCCGACGTCAGCCCTTCGCGTTCCCAGGCATGGAGCAGGGCGTATTGAATGCCCGATGATCCGGCAACGAAGAGGCCGCGATCGCCGCGCAAGCGCCAGACCTGCTCTCCGGCAATCGCCTGCGAAGCCGGTCCATCGACATCGACAAGCAGGATGCCGGGCTTCTCAGCGAGCAGCGCGTCGATACCCGCGGTGGCGTCTGCGGCGGTCATCGCGAGGTCGGCAACACGGATCGAGAGGTTAGTCTGCGCGGCAAGATGTATAGCAAGATCCGCCTCCGCCATCGGCGTCACCGGATGGCGGCTCATCACCGGATGACGGTCGATGCGGTAGGTCTTGCCCTGATAGGCGGCGAAGAGATGCCCAAAGGCCGTATAGCGCTTCAATTGCGGCGCGCCGACGATCACAGGTACGCAATCCTGCCCGAAGGTGTCGCGGCCGATCTCGATCGCCTTGCCGATATTGCCGATCGCCGGGCTGGAATCGAAGGTCGAGCAGACCTTGTAATGACAGATCGCGGCGTCGAGTGCCTTCAGCCAAGCAAAGGCAGGTGAGAGGTTTGCCGTCATCCATTCCGGTGTCTGGCTGCGGCTCGTTCCGGCAATGCCGATGGCCTGGCAATCAGCGAACTTCGCAAGCGTTCCGGCACTGGGAATGCCAAGGAACAGCGCGGTCTTCACACCGTTGGAAGCGAGTGCCTCCATGACATCGGTCGAGCCGGTGAAATCATCGCCATAGTAGCTGAGCAGCAGCTTGCTCATGGCAATCACGCGCCCTTGCCATCGGCGAACTTGGCAATCGAGGCTGCCAGTTCAGGATGATCCTTGGCATAGGTCTCAAGCGGGATATCGGCGACCGCCGCCTGCCAGGCCTGCTGTACGGCGCGCACGCCGGCTGCCGGACCGCCCGGATGGCTGACGATGCCGCCGCCGCAGAGATAGAGAAGGTCGGTGGTGCGCCCCGTCCGCTGGTAGGTCTCCGGCGCCTGGCCGCCCCATTGACCGGAACCGGCGACCGGAAGCGGGCAATCGGCCGCATCGAAAAGCGGCGTGCTGACGGCCTTGAAGGAGGCGACGAAGCTCTCGTCCGGCTCCCAGTATTTGACGCGAATGCCGTTGATCTGGAACTGGTCGACGCCGAGCAGGCGCCAGAACTGCTGGTAGACCTTGAAATCCATGCCGGTTGCCGGATTGCGGGTCAGGATGTCCCAGCCGTTGCGATGCGCATGCAGCACCAGCCCGGAACGCTTGCGCAGGAAGCTCATGCCGCCGAAGCCGATCGAATTGATATTGACGACGGCGCAATTGCCGCCGGCCTTCAAGACAAGGTCGTGATTGCGCATCATCTCGTCCGGATCGGCATGCGAGATGCCGAACGCATACATCACCTTCTTGCCGGTCTTCTGCTCGTGATCGAGGATCAGCGGCATGATCGCCTCGACGCGATCCTTGAGCGGCGAATAGGCCGGGCTCATCAGCTTCTCGTCGTCCTTGATGAAATCGACGCCTGACTGGATCAGTTCGCCCACGAGTTTCGCGGTCTCATATGGACGGAGACCCAGCGCCGGCTTGACGATGGTGCCGATGATCGGGCGGCCCTCGACGCCGGTCAGCCTGCGGCTGCCGGGAATGCCGAATTGCGGGCCGGGATGGGCGCCCTTGAACTCCGGGGGCAGCTTCAGATCGACGATACGGATGCCTGTCATGCCCTTGATCGAATAGACGCCGCCGATGGCGATCGTCATCAGCGCCGAAAGATCAGTGCCGATCGCATCGAGCGGGAAGGCGATATCGACATCGGCGCGCTTGAGCGGACCGTGCCCTTCGGAGACCTCCGGCCAACCCGGCGCCTTCGCATCCTCGAGCGGACGAATCGCCATTACTCTGGCCGCGACACGCGCCTTCAGCTCTTCAGTCTCGCCGGGAACCGGAACGAAGGTGCCCGTCGATTGGTCGCTGGCGATCTTCTCCGCCATGGCCGCGATGCTGCCAGGGGTTTCGATGCGGTAGGTAAGGTTGATCATGCTCACGTCGGTAATGCTCCTCCGGCCAAGACTAGCATCTTGGCGCCACTCATTAACTGGTATAATGAGTATTCCAATTTGCGCAATCGGAAAGTTTTGATCCAAGCGTAAATGAGCTGATCGCGGCCTTTGTCGCGGCGGCGCAAAATGCTACAGGGAGGGGAGTTTGAGCCAGCGAGACATCATGACCCAACCAATCGAGCAGATCGTTCGCCGGAAGCTTTCCGACGAGGTTTTCGACAGGCTCGAACGCATGATCACCTCGGGCGAACTGAAGCCCGGTGACGAAATGCCCTCCGAGCGCGTGCTGATGGAGCGCTTCGGCGTCGGCCGTCCGGCGATCCGCGAGGCCATGCAGTCGCTGGCCGGCATGGGGCTCGTCAATATTTCTCATGGCGAGCGCGCCAAGGTCTTGAAGCTGACGGCAAGGTCGATCTTCCAGCAGGTCGATCTGACGGCGAAGATCATGCTGTCGCAATCGGCAGATAGCCTGGAAAACCTGAAGAGCGCCCGTATCTTCTTCGAGCGCGGCATGGCTCGCGAGGCCGCTCAGCGGGCGACGGACGCCGATATAGCCGAGTTGAGGCGGATTATCGAGCGCCAGCGCGAATCGCTTGGAAATGCCGAGGATTTCATCTCCGCCGACATGCAGTTCCACACCCGCATCGCGCAGATATCGGGCAATCCGATCTTTGCCGCCGTCAGCGAGGCGATGCTGGCATGGCTGCGCGAATATCATACGGAAATGCTGATCTGGACCGGCAAGGAAAAATTCACGCTGGTCGAGCATGAGGAGATCGTCGAACGGCTTGCGGCCCACGATGCCGACGGTGCAGAATCGGCGGTGCTGAAACATCTCGAACGCTCTCGGGCGCTCTACACGAAATAGGCATGCTTGCCGCCTGGGAAGAGGGGCGGCGGCATGCATCGAAGGAGGATCGATGACGGTCAAGAAGATCATCAACAACGGTGCCGATGCTGTTGACGAAATGCTAGCGGGCATTCTCGCCGCTCATCCCAATCACCTGAAGCGCGTCGAAGGTACGGCCCGGTCGGTGGTCGCTGTCGATGGCCCGCGCAAGGGCAAGGTCGGCCTGGTGATCGGCGGCGGCTCTGGCCATGAGCCCAGCTTCGTGGGTTTCGTCGGCCGCGGTCTGGCCGATGGCGCGGCGATCGGCAATGTTTTTGCCTCGCCACCCCCGGATCCGGTCCTCGAATGCGCCAAGGCGGTCAATGGCGGCGCCGGCGTGCTCTTCATGTACGGCAACTACGCCGGCGACGTGATGAATTTCGACATGGCGGCCGAAATGGCGGCGATGGAAGACATCGAAGTCCGCACCGTGCTGACGACCGACGATGTGGCCTCGGCTCCGCGTGACCGCAGAGCCGATCGCCGGGGCGTCGCCGGCAATGTCTTCGTCTTCAAGATCGCCGGTGCCGCCGCCGATTTGATGATGAATATTGATGCCTGTGAGGCCGCTGCCCGCAAGGCCAACGATCGCACCTTCACCATGGGTGTGGCGCTCGGGCCGTGTTCCCTGCCGCAGACCCGCAAGCCGAATTTCGAACTCGGCGACGACGAGATGGAAATCGGCATGGGCATCCATGGCGAACCCGGCGTCGAGCGTGGTCCGCTGAAGAGCGCCAACGAGATCACCGACGACCTGCTCGACCACATCCTGCCGGAAATGAAAGCTGCCAGCGGCGATCGCGTCGCCGTACTGGTCAACGGTCTCGGCGCAACGCCGCTGATGGAACTCTACATCATGATGGCCCGCGTCAAGGAGCGGCTGGATGGCGAGGGTCTGGTGATCCACTCGACGCTGGTCGGCAACTATTGCAGCTCGCTGGACATGATGGGCGCCTCTGTGACGCTGATGCATCTCGACGACGAGCTGCAGAGCCTGCTCGACCATCCCTGCGATTGCGCCATGTTCCGGAGCGGCCGCTGATGGCCGAGATCACCGCACAGGACCTGCGCGCCATGTTCTCGGCGATTGCCGCGACCATTGCGGAGAACCGCGACCGTCTCAGCGAACTCGACGGCGTCATCGGCGATGCCGATCACGGTATCACCATGGAGCTCGGCTTCTCCACCGTGAAGACGAGCCTTGCCGCCAGCGAAGCCGAAACCGATCTCGGTGCCATCTTCAACCTTGCCGCCAAATCCTTCCTCAACGCCGTCGGCGCCTCGTCGGGTCCGCTCTACGCGACAGCCTTCATGCGCGCCGGAGCGGTGCTCAAGGGCAAGACTGCGGCCGGTGACGAGGATATGGTGAAAGCCTTCGCGGCCATGGCCAAGGGTATCGAGGATCGCGGCAAGGCAGTGCCGGGCGAAAAGACCATGGTCGATGCCTGGCGGCCTGCGGCGGATGCTGCAGAAGCGGAATTTGCGAAGGGCTCGCCGTTGGCTGTCTGCCTCAAGGCCGCAGCGGAGGCTGCCAGCGCCGGTGCCGAGGCGACCAAGTCCATGCTCGCCACCAAGGGCCGGGCGTCGCGGCTCGGCGACCGGGTGCTCGGCCATGCCGATCCGGGCGCGGTCTCGGCGGCGATCATCATCGGGACGATGGCAGAGAGCTTTGGGTGAGCAACAAATCCTGTGCGAAGCCTCTTTTCATATGAAATAAATAGGTTATATTCTTTCCAGTGAAAGGATATGCAATGGCGTCGCCACATCTTGATCAAACGCGTTCCGCTGCCGAAGCCGCCGTCATCACCAAGGCGGCCGTCAATGCTGCCGACAGGCTTGGCATCAGTGCCAAAACGCTCGCTGCCGTCATCGGCGTTTCCGAAGCGACCGTGTCCCGCATGAAGCGACAGGATCATCAGCTCGAGCGCAACAGCAAGCCGTTCGAGCTTGCCATCCTGCTTGTGCGCCTGTTCCGTTCGCTCGATGCCATCGTCGGCGGCGACGAGGCGGTGGCGCGGCAGTGGTTGCGCAATGCCAATACGGCGCTCGGCGCCGCCCCTCTCGACAAGATCGTCAGCATATCAGGCCTCACCGATGTCCTTGCCTATCTGGACGCCCGCCGCGCTGTCGTCTGAGCTGCGTGCCATCTCCGGCCGCTTCTGGCGGCTGGTGGAGGCGCAGCATCAGATCTCGACGCTGAAGCTCGTCGATACGCTGGAGGAGCAGTCGCTTCTCGAAAACCTGCTGGAGGAGAGCAAGCCGGCGCTGCCGCCGGAATGCCAGGGGCTGGACTACCTGCTGGCAACGCCGTTCCGCTATGGAGCAGTCTATCCGCACGGCTCGCGCTTCCGCCGGGCAGGGCGCACGCTCGGTGTCTTCTATGCGTCGGAGAAGGTCGAGACGGCTCTGTCGGAAATGGCCTTCTACCGCCTGCTGTTCTTCGCGGATTCGCCTGAAACACCGCTGCCTGCCAATGCGGCCGAATATACCGCCTTTTCCGCACCCGTTTCGACCAAGGCGGCGCTCGATCTCACGGCGCCGCCGCTTGATCGTGACCGCGCGGCATGGACGGAGCTGCAGAATTACGAGCCCTGTCAGGCACTGGCCGAAGCCGCGCGCGCTGCCGGCAGCGAGGCTATCCTCTATGAATCCGTGCGCGATCCCGGCCACGGCCGCAACATCGCGTTGCTGACGGCCAGCGCCTTTAGCGCGCGGGAACCGGCCGAACGGCAGACCTGGCGAATCCGGCTGTCGCCGGCGGGCGTTCAGGCGATCTGCGAATTTCCAAAGGTCAAGATCGGTTTCTCGAGAGCCGATTTCGGCGCCGATCCGCGCATCGCGACCTGATCAGCAGAGCGACAGCAGCATCGAGCGCAAGCCGTCGCCATTGGCATCAGGCAGCTTGTCTTCCAGCATCGCATGCGTGCTCTGCCAGATCGGCACGGCGGTGGCGAGCACCGATTTGCCCTCGACCGTCAGGCTCAACAGGCGCGAGCGCTTGTCTTTCGGGCTCGGCGTCACATTTACCCATCCGCGGCGCTGCAGCGGCTTCAGGGCTGCGGTCAGCGTCGTCTGGTCCATGGCCAGCAGATTGGCAACCGGTCCCATCGGCGGCGGTTCCGGCCGATTGAGCGACATCATCAGCGAGAATTGCCCGTTGGTGAGACCGACAGGACGCAGTGCATCGTCGAACAGCCGGGCGAGCGCCCGCGCCGCCCGCTGAACATGCAGGCAGAGGCAGGTGTCGCGCACCAGAAGCGTTGTGGAATAGGGAATCTCGACCGAATTTGACATGATCTATTTCTATTGATATCAATCTATTTAGTCAAGCGAACGCAAATGAATGCCGGTTCTTGCCGGCCACGCCGGAGGAGGGCGTGAGATCATGCAGAATGCTGTCGTTTCCCGCGAAGAATGGCTTGAAGCCCGCCGCGCCCTGCTGCTCAAGGAAAAGGAAGAGACCCGCCAGCGCGACAAGCTGCGCGCCGAGCGCATGGCGCTTCCCTGGGTAAAGGTCGACAAGGACTACCGCTTCGACACGCCGTCCGGTCAGAAATCGCTCTCCGATCTGTTCGATGGCCGCAGCCAGCTGATGGTCTATCATTTCATGATGGGGCCGGAATGGAAGGAAGGCTGCACCGGCTGCTCGTTCCTGTCCGATCATGTCGATGGCATGCTGCCGCATCTCAACAATCACGATGTCACCTGGGTCGCCGTTGCCCGCGCCCCGGTCGAGCGGATCGAAGCCTACAAGAAGCGCATGGGCTGGAAATTCCCCTGGGTCTCGTCGCTGAACAGCGATTTCAACTTCGACTATCACGTCTCCTTCACGCCGGAGGAGCTGGCGAAGGGCAAGGTTTTCTACAACTTCACCGAGATCAAGTCCGAGGATGCGCATGACGAGCTTCCGGGCATGAGCGTCTTCTACAAGAACGACAAGGGCGAGATCTTCCACACCTATTCCAACTATGCGCGCGGCGGCGAGGAAGCGCTCGGTACGCTGATGGTGCTCGATTGCGCCCCCAAGGGCCGCAACGAGCAGTCGACCATGGATTTCGTCAAGCGCCACGACGAATACGAGAGCGCCAAGAACGGCCAATCCTGCTGTCACTGAAGTCTGCCAGACTGGCCCAAACCAACATCATTCAAGGAGGATGAAGGATGATGGAAGCGATCAAGCCGTTGCCGGAGCATCGGCTTCTGAAAAGGCTCGTTGGCACCTGGAGCGTTACAGCGAGCGACCAGCAATGGACGGAAGTCGTGCGCTCGCTGAACGATGTCTGGTTCATTGCGGAGGCCAATGCCGAGATGCCGGGCGCAGGGGCGACGACCACCGTCATGACCCTCGGCTACAACGCACTGAAAGGCAAATATCTTGGCACCTGGATCGGTTCGATGATGGATCACATGTGGGTTTACGAGGGCGAGGTCTCGCCCGATGGCAAGGTGCTCACGCTCTATACCCGCGGCCCCGATTTCCAGACGGAAGGGGTCGAGCAGGATTACCGCGAGGACATGGCCTTCATCGACGACAACACGCGTACCTTCACGTCATCGGCCAAACAGGCCGACGGCAGCTGGAAGCAATTCATGGAAGCGCGCTACGTACGCGTGCCGTGATCGCGGCTGGCCACGCGCCAGACGGAAATGACATCCGACACACTGAAAGGGAAAGATCATGGCATCCGATACGCATGGCAAGTTCATCTGGTGCGAGCTGATGACGCCCGATCCGGCGGCAGCTGCGAAATTCTACGGTTCGGTCGTCGGCTGGACGACCAAGGAAATGCCCATGGGCGACATGGGCGTCTATACGATCTTCGAGGCCAATGGCCGCGGCGTCGCCGGCATGATGCAATTTCCGGCCGAACTCGAAGGGCAGGGCATCCCGCCGAACTGGACGGGTTACGTGGCTGTCGACGACGTCGATCAGTCGGCCCGGGATTTCGCCGCCAATGGCGGCAGCGTGCGCCGGCCGCCCGAAGATATCCCGACGATCGGCCGCTTCGCCGTGGTCGCCGATCCGAGCAACGCCGTCCTCTGCATCATGACGCCGTTTCCGATGGAAAACGACGACGGCTGGCGGCCGGACATGGCGACCCCCGGCCATATCGGCTGGCACGAGCTGATGTCCGGCGACTGGCAACAGGCCTTCGATTTCTATGGGAAGATCTTCGGTTGGACCAAGGATCACGACTTCGACATGGGCGAGATGGGCACCTACCGCATCTTTGCCGAACACGGAAAGCAGACCGGCGGCATGATGACCAAGCCCGCCGATGTGCCGATGACTTACTGGGCCTATTACTTCAATGTGCCGGCGATCGACAGTGCGATAGAGCGCGTTACATCGGGAGGCGGCAAGATCATCTTCGGTCCGATGGAGGTTCCCGGCGGCAGCTGGGTGATCAACGGCATCGATCCGCAGGGAGCGTATTTCTGCCTCGTGGCACCCAAGCGCTGACCCTGCAACGGGGGTTCCGGCGCGACCTTCCAAACAGCCCGAATCGACATCTCTCAAGGTTAACGGCGGCCCTTCAAAACGGGGTCGCCGTTAACCGTTTTGGGGTCTCGAACCCCTTGCTACTTCCTTAATTTTATTCAAATTTTAGCGTTCTGACCTCGAAAGGGGTTTCCAAGGTTAACTGTCCCTGAACATTTTTGGGTGGAAGCATAATCGGCTATATCCTGGTGGTTAAGGAAGTATTGCAATTCGACCTGCCGCGTAATTGATTGCACCTCAATTGTTCATTGGGGTACTGTCATGTCTATCGAAGATCTGCGCAATTCGAACGTTGATGGCGATCACGCCTCCCACGAGATGATCTCGGACGTTCACGAAACTGCAGGACGCGAAGATGCCAAGCTTCCCGAGGTTGAGCGTGTAGAGCTCGCCCAGGCGCAGACGAACGAGCAGTCACCCAAGACCGACCGGGTCGAGGCGACGCCGCCGGCCCAGGACAACGGCAATGCCACAACCGGATCCAATGAGGTTGTTCCGGATCAGAACAACGTGGCGCATCTGGCCGCCGACGTTTCGCTGGACGATATCCGCATCGAGGGTGCCAATCTGGTACTGGTCCAGCCCGATGGCACCGAGATCGTCATCGTCAACGGCGCGGCCCACGTCCCGACCTTCCTGCTCGGCGACGTCGAGCTGCCGCGCGACACCGTCATCGCCGCGCTGAACGACAGCCACATCAACGTCGCGGCCGGCCCCGACGGCGGTGATACCGCTTCTGCCGCAGCGCCGAGCTCAGGTGCCGATTTCCAGGACACGATCCAGGGCAATGATGATGCGCCGACCGAGCTGGCAGCCCTGCTGGCGGATACCCAGCAGCCGGATGGTGGCCCGGGCAGCAATGAAGAGCTCCGAATCAATCATGCGCCGACCATTGAGCTCATGGCGTCCGGGCTTTACATCGACACTCAGAATGACGACGAATTCAAGCCGATCGAAGGCGTCGTTCCCGGCCGCGATACCGACCGCAACGATGCGCTGCGCTACGGTGTCGAAGGTGGCCAGCCGCTCGCCGGCGACCCGAATTACGACATCATCAAGGTCGGCACCTATGGCGAGCTGCGCCTGAATAGCGCCACCGGCGCCTATGTCTTTACGCCGAACGATGCTGCGATCGAGGGCCTGAAGAGCCACCAGTCCGAAAGCTTCACCTTCACCATCACGGACAAGGCCGGTGCATCCGGCACCCAGGTCTGGACCGTCGATATCAACGGCACCAACGATCTGGCCTCGATTTCGGGTGGTGCAGCTGGATCGCTCGTCGAAGACGGCAAGGAAGCATTTGTCGCCCAGGGTCAGCTGAGCGTAAGCGATCGTGATGTCGGCGATGGCAGCTTCCAGAACCCAAGCGCGGAAGCAAAGACCGGTCACTACGGCACGTTCACTTTCAATGCACAGACCGGCGCCTGGACCTATACGCTGAATAATGCGTCGAGTGCAGTTCAGGGTCTTGCTGCGGGTGAAATCGTTCATGACAAGCTGACCGTTGTGTCGCTTGATGGCACGGCCAGCCAGGTGATCGATATCACGATCACCGGTACCAACGATGCACCCGTCATCACCACGACCGATGCTGGTGCGTCGCTGACCGAGTTCGCCGGCCAGACCGGTTCGGAAACCGATCAGACCGCTTCGGGCACGTTGTCCTTCACAGACGTCGATCTCAAGGATATTGGTCACACGGCATCGGTCACCAGCGTTTCGGTCGCTGGCGTTGCGACGGGCCTTCCTTCGAACGAAGCGCTTCTCGCGCTTATGCATACTGGCACGATCACCAAGGCCGATGGTTCGGATAAAGGCACGATTGCCTGGAGCTTCGGCGCCGACGACAAGACTTTCGACTATCTTGCCAACGGCGAGAAGGTTACGCTGAGCTACACGGTTCAGATCGATGACGGTGACGGCGGCAAGGATACCGAGGTCGTTACCATCGTTATCACCGGCACGAACGATGCCCCGGTCATTACGACCGAAGGTGCCGGTGCTTCGCTGACGGAGTTGTCTGGCCAGACCGGTTCTGAAACGGATCAGACTGCATCCGGCAGCCTCTCATTTACCGACGTTGATCTCTCCGACACCGGGCATGCTGCTTCGGTAACGGCTGTTTCTGTTTCGGGCATTTCCGCGGGGCTTCCCTCGAACGAGGCGCTCCTTGCCATGTTCCAGACGGGCGCGGTTACAAAGGACGCGGGTTCCACAACCGGTGCGATCGCCTGGAGCTTCGCTGCCGATGACAAGACTTTCGATTACCTTGCAAGCGGTGAAAAGGTCACGCTGAGCTACACGGTTCAGGTTGCCGACGGCAACGGTGCTACCGGTACTGAAGTTGTTACGATTGTAATCTCCGGCACGAACGATGTGCCGGTGATCACCACGACAGACGCAGGCGCATCATTCGAGGAGCTGACGGGCCAGACGGGTTCCGAAGCCGATCGAACCGCCTCCGGAACACTGTCTTTCACCGACGTCGATCTGAACGATACGGGTCATACGGCCTCGGTAACGGCTGTGTCGGCAACCGGTGTTTCCACCGGTCTGCCCTCAAACGAAGCGCTGCTTGCGTTCATGCACACCGGCACTGTGACCAAGGATGCCGGGTCTGCGACGGGGACGATCGGTTGGAATTTCTCCGCCGATGACAAGACTTTCGATTACCTTGCAAGCGGTGAAACGGTCACGCTGAGCTACACGGTTCAGGTCGATGACGGTGATGGCGGCACGGCAACGCAAGTCGTCAGCATCACGGTCACAGGCAATAACGATGCTCCGATCATTGAAGCGACGTCCGTCGATGTCACCGAGCAGGCAAACAAGACGTTGTCCCTGTCGAACGACGTTGCAAAATTTGCGATCCACTTCACCGATGCGGATTTGAGCGACAAGGGGCATACGGCGAAGGTCACCGGCTTCCAGGCCCTCGGCGAAACAGATGGCCTGAACTTCATTTCTCAGATCGCCTTGAGGTCTGCGCTTGATATCAACAGCGTCACCAAGGCTGCCGGTTCGACCGACGGTCAGATCAACGCGACGTTCAAGGCAACCGACGCGATTTTCGATTATCTTGCCGCCGGTGAAACGCTGACGTTGCGCTATACCATCCAGGTAAACGACAAGCATGGTGCCACGGTAAGCCAGACGGTGGATGTGGTCGTCACCGGCACGAATGATGCGCCTCATATCGCTTATAGTGATCTCCGTTTTGTCAATGAGCAGTCCGGACAGACGGGCTCCGCATCTCCTGATACTGCATCCGGCATTGTTTTGTTCAGCGATGTTGATTTGAGCGATGCGGGACATGTTGCCACGGTGAAGGGCGTGATGGCCTCCGGCGCACTGGGCGGCACGTCCTCGGATGATTACAGTCAGTTCCTGACGGTTTCCGCAGTCAAGCCCGCCGGTGGCGCATTGGGTGCGATCACTTGGTCGTTCAACGCGCCCGACAGCACGTTCGATTATCTTGCCAAGGGCGAGAAGCTGACGCTCACTTACACCGTCCTCCTCTCTGACGGCCACGGCGGCACTGACACCTCAAAAGTCACGATCGTCGTTACCGGTTCGAACGATGCGCCTGTCATCACGACGACCGATGCCGGTGCATTGCTGACCGAGTTCGCCGGCCAGACCGGTTCGGAAACCGACCAGACCGCATCCGGCACGTTGTCGTTCAAGGATGTCGACCTCAACGACAAGGGCCACATGGCATCGGTTACCGGTGTTTCGGTGACGGGCGTTGCGACCGGGCTCCCCTCGAACGAGGCGCTTCTCGCGCTCATGCATACAGGCACGGTTACCAAGGCCGTAGGCTCGGATACGGGCACGATTGCCTGGAATTTCGCTGCCGACGACAAGACTTTCGACTACCTCGCAAATGGCGAGAAGGTGACGCTCAGCTACACGGTTCAGGTCGATGACGGCGACGGTGGAACGGACACCGAAGTCGTTACCATCGTCATCACCGGCACCAACGATGCCCCGGCCATCGCGGCCGGCGTTTCGGCCGGCATCATGGAGCAGGCCGGCAAGACCGGTTCGCTGTCGCTCGATACGGCCCATCTCACGATCGGCTTCACCGATGCCGACCTCAGCAATACCGGACATACGGCACAGGTGACGGGCGTTACCGCTTCCGGCGTGACCAATGGTCTGCTCACCAGCAATCTGGGCAATTTGGTTCTCGAAAACCTGCTGAAGATCGACAGTGTCAGCAAGGCTGCCGGCTCTGCGCAGGGCACGGTTTCTGCAACCTTCAAGGCGCCCGATCTGGCGTTTGATTATCTCGGTGAAGGCGAAAAGCTGACGCTCACCTACACGATCCGCGTCAACGATGGCGCCAACGGCGTCACCAGCCAGACGGTCGATGTTGTCATCACCGGCACCAACGATGCGCCGGTTCTGACGACAGGCCTCTTTGGTATCGGCGGCTCCGGTTCGATCATCGAATCGTATAATACGACCAATTCCAACGGTCTGGACACCGCGAAGGGTACGCTCTACTTCGCAGACGCCGATCTCAGCGATACGCAGCACACTGCGTTGGTCACCAATGTCGTGGCGAGTGGCGATGTAGCAGGCATCCAGCAAGGGCAGTTGCTCGGCTTCATGCAGACTGCGGTCAACAACGGCTCCAACAACGGCACCTTGATCTGGAACTTTGCAGCAGCCGACAAGACCTTCGATTATCTCGGCGTCGGCGACAAGCTGACGCTGACCTACACGATCCAGCTGGCGGACGGCCACGGTGGCTTCGACACGCAGGCGGTCACGATCACCGTCTATGGCACGAACGACAAGCCTGTCATCACGGGCGTCTCGAACCCTGCCGCTATCATCGAAGCGATTGATGCCTCCCATCAGGACATTTCTGCCGTCACCGGCACGCTGACGGTCGCGGATGCCGATATCGGCGACAAGCTGACGGGCTCGGTCACCGGGAACGGAACTGCAGCCTTCAGCGGCGGCGCTCTCCCGAACGGCGTCGACATCTCTGCGCTGATCGCAAAGAATGCCATCAGCTTCACCCAGGTCGCATCGACTTCGGGCCATGGCGACACGCTGACCTGGACCTATGACCCAAAGGCAGCCAATCTCGACTGGTTGGGTGAAGGCCAGACCCTGACGATCACTTACAAGGCGCAGGTGAGCGACCAGCGCAGCACCACCGGTAGCCAGGACATCACAATTACCATTACCGGTACGAACGATGCGCCGGTGATCGCAGACTCGCATGCAACGGGCAGCGTCGTCGAAGCCGGCTTGAATGCCGCTGGCGTCAGCGTCGGCCAGAGCAGCGTCTCCGACACGCTGGTCAAGACCGATATCGATGCCGACGACAACGCCACCAACGATCATTGGGCCATTCTGGTCAGCAAGCAGGGCGGCACGTCCGAAGTTCTGAACACCAATGGCAAATACGGCACGTTCTCGATCGATCAGAACGGCAAGTGGACCTACACGCTCGACGACGATCGTCAGGCAACCCAGGAACTCAATCTCAACCAGACCGTGACGGAAACCTTCACTGTTCAGGTCAAAGACAGCCACGGTGCGATAGACACCCAGCAGGTGGTCGTGACGATCACCGGCTCGAACGACAAGCCCGTCATCTCCGGCGGCGAGACGTCGGGAACCGTTATCGAATCCGGTATCGACAAGTTCGGCAACTACATGGCCGGTGACGCCAGCGAGAGCGGCCAGCTGAAGAAGTACGATGTCGATGATGAAGACGACGCCAGCAACGACAAGTGGTCGGTCATCGCTCACGGGAATGGCCAGGCCCAGGATGGCACGTCGGTCGTCGGTGCCTACGGTTCGCTCTCCGTCGATCAGGATGGCAAGTGGACCTACAACCTGAACAATAGCCTTGCGGCAACGCAGGCGCTCGGCCGTGGCGATACCAAGGTCGAAACTTTCTACGTTCAGGTTACCGACACGCATGGCGCGACGGACATTGAGGTCGTCAAGATCACGGTTGTCGGCACCAACGACCGCCCAGTTGCAAGCGATGACAGCTTCACGATCTCGGAATCACAGATTGAGGATGCGTCGAACAGAAATCCGCTGACCGTCGGAAATGTCCTGACGGGCGCCGGCAAGGATACCGATGTCGATGGCGACCAGTTGACCGTCAGCCGGGTTTCCGATGTCGAGGTCACCATTGGCAACCGTACCTACGATGCAAATCTTCAGCGTGACGGCAGCTACAAGATCAGCACCGCCAACGGCGACGCCTATCTGACAATCTCTGAAAACGGCAGCGTGAAGGTCTGGTCCGACCGTGGCGAAGACCCCTTCAAGCAGCTCGGTGTCAACGAAACCGCGAAGATCACCTTTGACTACCAGGTCTCCGATGGAAACGGCGGCAAGGATAGCGCGACGGCGACCATCAACATCACCGGCACCAACGATACGCCTTTGGGTTCGCGCGATTTCTACAAGGTCGATGAAGACAACGTCCTGAAAGTCCAGGGCAGCGGCGTTTTGAAGAACGACCGCGATCCGGATGGCGACAAGCTGACGGCGGTCCTGGTTTCGGGCCCGGCGCACGGCACGCTGACGCTGAATGCCGACGGCTCCTTCGTTTACACCCCGACCAAGAATTATCACGGCGACGACAGCTTCACCTACCGCCCGAACGACGGCATCACCAGCGGCGATCCCGTCGTCGTCAAGATCACGGTCGGTTCCGTGATCGACCACGTCTTCACCGACGGTGGCGAGACGCGCGATCTGCGTGATTTCTCCGCTGATCAGACGATGACCAGCCCTGACAATCCGTATTTCGAGGACGGCAACTATCTCGACGCCAAGGGCGGCGACGATACGGTCTATCTGCCGAATGCCGAAAACGAACTTGGGCAGAAATACGCCGATCTCTACGCTGCAGGCGGCACGTTCAATGCGGGCGACGGCAACGACAAGGTCATCGGTGGTGATCTCAACGATCGCATCGACGGCGGTGCAGGCGATGACGACATTTCGGGCGGCCTCGGTGCGGACAATCTCTCCGGCGGTATCGGTGACGATACGTTCCGCCTCGGCGCCGATCTGGTTGCCTCCGGCGAGCGCAACATCGAACTCGGCGACGGCACGAAGCAGGTGATCGACATCACTGGCTATGCCGGCACGATGGATGTCGTCCAGGGCGGAGAGGGCTATGACAAGATCGTGCTCGACAGCGGCGACCTGACGAAGGGCTTCGCCTACGACGCCTATAGCGCGCCGAGCTACATCAGCAGCGTCGAGGAAATCGACGGTACCGCCAAGGACGATATCATCCTCGTCGGCGCAGATTACCGGAGCGGCGCCGCAAACGGCGGCATCCTGATCGAAGGCGGTGCGGGCAACGACATCATCGGCGGCGGCGCGGGCGACGATACGCTGCGCGGCGGAACCGGCGACGACCTGATCTCCGGCCTCGGCGGTAACGACACGATCGAAGGTGGCGACGGCAAGGACACGCTCTATGGCGGTGCCGGCGACGACATGATCGACGGCGGTGCTGATGATGATACGATCATCGGCGGTGCGGGAGCCGATACTATCAAGGGCGGTGCGGGCAACGACACCATCATTTACACGATTGGCGATGGCGCCGATGTCGTCGATGGTGGCGACGGCAACGACACCCTGAAGATCTCAACATCTTCGGCTGCGGATGCAGGCTATCTCTGGAATTATGTGAAGGCGGACGGTTCCAACATTGTCATGACGCCGGTGCAGCCTAACGGTACTGCAGCACCTGCTCCTTATAACGAGACGCTGAAAGTTACCGGTGTCGAGACCCTCGACATCGCACTCGGTAATTCCAATGCACTGATTTTCGGCCAGGGTGGCGGAAATCTAGCTGCGGCGGGCGTAACCGACGTCAAGGTGACCGGTGACGATACCGGTTCAGCGCTGTGGTTTGCCAACGTGTCCTCGAACACGCATCTGACGGCCAATCTCGGCGGCGGCGACGATTTGTTCGTTGCCGGCGGCCAGGCCGTCAGCCAGCAGGTCGACGGCGGTGCGGGTAATGACAGCTTTGATTTCAGCCAGATCACCCAGCAGATCGACATCGATCTGGCCTCGGGTGTCGCGGTCCGCAGCACGATGAATGGTGTGACTGTTGCCCAGGACGCGATCACGAATTTCGAGAATGCTACGGGCAGCGTCGGCAACGACACGATCCGTGGTACCTCTGGCGCAAACGTCATCAATGGCGGCAATGGCGACGACGTCATCGAAGGCCGCGGCGGTGCCGATACGCTTTCGGGCGGCGAAGGCAACGACCGCATTACAGCCGGCAGCGAACTGATCGTCAACGGCGGGTTCAAGGGCCCGGCCGAGGTCATGGTCAGCGGCGGTTCGGATGCGATCAATCTCGGCGGCGGCTGGAATGTTACCAGCGGCAGCGTCGATCTTCTCGTCGTTCCCGGTGCGCTCAACGCCAGGTTCCCGGCAGGCGTCAACGCTGTCGACATGCAGGGCGTGTCGCAGGGCACGATCGCTCAGACCTTCGCTACGGTCGCGGGCCAGACCTACACTGTCACCTTCCTGCAGGCGACTAACCCGGATGCGCTTACTCATGGCCTGACGGAGTCTTCCGTCACCGTCAATGTCGGCGACTCCTCGCAGACCTTCGTCGATCAGGCCGATGCCGGAACGACGTGGCAGACAGTAGGCGGTACGTTTATCGAGCGCACCATCACCTTCACGGCAACGGGCGCCTCGACAACGCTTGAATTCGTGGCAGGCGGCAGCTCGGCGTACGGTTCGCTGATCGCCGAAGTTTCGGTCACCAGCAATGCCGCAAGCGCAGGTGCAACGCTCGACGGCGGTGCCGGCAACGATGTGATCACCGGTGGTACCGGCAATGACACCATCGATGGCGGTACTGGCGACGACCTGATACGCGGCGGTGCCGGCAACGACACCATCCACGGCGGCGCCGGCGACGATTTCATCTCCGGCGGCAAGGGCGACGACAAGATCTTCGGCGATGCCGGCAACGATACCTTCTCCTACAGCACCGGCGATGGCGTCGATAAGATCGATGGCGGCGACGGCCACGACACGCTTCACATCGCAGGCAGCGACACCGGTTCGACCTTCAACATCAACTCAGTGTTGATCGGTGGCGTAAACAATCTCGCCGTCAATTTCGAAGCAGGCTCGACGGCCAACGCGGCAACAGCCGGCAACTACGAAGTTGCCACGACCAATGTCGAAGAATGGGTCATCGACGGCGGCAAGGGCAACGACACCTTCGTCGTCAGCGGAGACCTCTCGGGCACCGGACTGGCAACCTCGACGATCACCATCAATGGCGGCGCAGGCAATGACTTGATCGTGCTCGACCGCGGTGCGAACAACGCAAATCGCGTGGTCGTGGATGGTGGCAACAACAGCGATGCCGGTGACTCTGTAAAGCTGGACTTCAAGTACACCGACATCACGCATGTCGTTGCCACGGTTCACGGCTTCGAGATCACACATAACGGCGTCACCGATATCTTCACCAACATCGAGAACTTCCAGTTCTCCGATGGTGTTGCACAAACCTACGATCAGCTGGTTGCCGCTCCGGCCGCACCGGTCCTGACGGTGATTGATGACAAGCTGCCACTGACGGGCGATGTTCCGAATGGCGGTGCAACCAACGACACGACGCCGACGATCCACATCGCTCTCGCAAATACAGGCGCGCTGGCTGGCGACAGTGTTCAGCTCTATGACAAGGGCGTTGCGATCGGTGGCGCGGTTGTCCTGACCGCTGCGGCGATCAGTCAGGGCTATATCGAGATCACCACCGGCAATCTGCCGGAAGGCGAACATTCCTTCACGGCTGCCATCAGCGATCTGTTCAACCACACCGGCGCAACCTCCGATGCGGCTGCCATCACGATCGATGTCACGCCTCCGGCTGCCTCTTCGTCGCTTGATCTTGATGCGAGCGACGACACGGGTAACAGCTCCACCGATAATCTGACCAAGAACACGTCTGGTCTGACGATCACCGGTTCCGGCGAAAAGGGTGCGACCGTCACGCTGTTCGATGATGCCAACCACAATGGCTTGATGGATGGCAATGAAACCAGGTGGACGGCTTCCGTTGGCAACAACGGCAAGTTCAGCCAGGACATTTCGCTCGCTGAGGGCGCTCATGACATCCGCGCAATCCAGACGGATGCGGCTGGCAACGCAAGCGTCTCTTCCGGCGCCCTGACAATCAAGGTCGACACAACAGCTCCGGCAGCCCCGACCGCGTTGTCTCTCGCCTCCGATGACGATACGGGCAGCAGTTCCTCTGACGACGTCACCAAGAAGACCTCCAACCTGACGATCAGCGGCTCGGCCGAAAAGGGCCTAACGGTGACGCTGTTTGACGACGCCAACCATAATGGTTTGGTAGACAGCGGCGAAAGTCAATGGACAGCAACGGTCGGCAGTGATGGCAAGTTCAGCAAGGACATTTCGCTGAGTGAGGGCGATCACGACATCCGTGCAGTTCAGACCGACGCGGCTGGCAATGTCAGTGTAGCATCCGGAACTCTCGGTATCGTTGTCGACACGACGGCTCCGCTGGCTCCGGCAGGTCTGGCGCTTGCTGCCAATGACGACACCGGCAGCAATTCGTCTGACGGAATCACCAAGAATACTTCCGGGCTGACGATCACCGGCTCCGGCGAAAAGGGTGCGACCGTCACGCTGTTTGACGATAGCAACCACAACGGCATTGCCGATGGCAACGAGAACCAGTGGACGGTCACAGTCGGCAACGATGGCACATTCAGCAAGGACATCTCGCTGAGCCAGGGCGTTCATGACATACGCGGCTTCCAGACGGATGTTGCGGGCAACGTCAGCGCGGCTCCGGCACCTGCCGGGATTAGCATCACCGTCGATACATCGGCTCCTTCCGCGCCGTCACAGCTTGATCTTGCTGCCAATGACGATACCGGCAGTAGCTCGACGGACGATATTACCAAAAACACCTCCGCCCTAACGATCAGCGGCTCTGGTGAGAAGGGTGCGACGGTAACGATCTTCGACGACGCCAATAACAATGGCGCGGCCGACGCTAACGAGAGCAAGTGGACGACGGCGGTCGGCAGCGATGGCAAGTTCACGCAGGACATTTCGCTGGGTGAGGGTGTTCACAACATCCGTGCCGTGCAGACCGACGTCGCGGGTAATGTCAGCGGTGCGTCCCAGGCGCATGGGCTCGACATTACCGTCGATACCACGGCTCCGTCGGCCCCGGCTTCGCTGGCGCTTTCGGCCAGTGACGATACTGGTATCAGCTCGACGGACGACATCACCAAGAACACCTCTGGCTTGACGATCAGCGGCTCGGGTGAAAAGGGTGCGGTCGTCACTGTCTTCGACGATGCCAATCACAACGGCTTGGCCGATGCCAACGAGAGCAAGTGGACGACGACGGTCGGCAACGACGGCAAGTTCACCCAAGACATTTCATTGAGTGAAGGCGTTCACGATATCCGCGCATTCCAGACGGATATCGCAGGCAATGTTGGTGCTGCATCTGCATCGCATGGGCTGGATATTACGGTTGATACGACAGCGCCGACCGCGACCATCACGATCGCGGACAACAACCTCACGGTTGGTGAAACCACGCAGGTCACGATTACCTTCAGCGAAGCGGTTATGGGCTTTGACAAGAATGATCTGACGGTGCCGAACGGCACGCTCAGCGCGGTGACGTCGTCTGACGGCGGTATAACCTGGACGGCCACCTTGACGCCGACCGCCAACACTTCCGACGCGACCAACGTCATCAGTCTGGCTGCTGGTTCCGTAACCGATGCAGCCGGCAACTCCAATGTTTCGGCACAGTCGGGCAACTACATCGTCAACACACCTGCGCCTGTCGAAGCCATCGGCGAAACGATCATTACGAACGCTGGTTACAACACGCTTATAATCCCTGATTGGGTTCTCCTTCTGAATGACCAGGACGCGAGCGGAAAGCCGCTCACCGTCTCTGACACATCAAATCCGTCGATTTTCACGGCCGTAACGCACGTCGGCGAAAACGTACTCTTCAATAATGTGCTGGGCGGATCGTTCGACTATTCCGTCACCAATGGTGCGGGCGGGTGGGACACGGCACATGTCACGGTCGTGCAAGATTATTACGGTGACTTGGACGGGACCAACAGTGGCGACATTCTGATCGGCTACGGCGGAACCGTTAACGGGAATGACGGTAACGACGTTCTCGTCGGCTTTGGTGCGAATGTGAACCTGCTGGGTGGTAAGGGTGACGACATTCTTGTTTCCAGCCCTGGCAACAACTCGACGCTGAACGGCGGCGATGGAAACGATACTTTCGTCATCGCTTCCGGCAGCCAGGTGGTGAACATCGCCGGCGGTAATGGAACGGATACGCTTGATCTGTCGCATCTTAACTCCGGGATCACTGCTTCGTTGCAGGGTGGAAGCTGGGGCAGCGGCAGCATCAGCAGCGTCGAGAACATCACCGGTAGCGCCTATAGTGACACCTTGACCGGAAACTCCGGAGCAAATGTTATCATCGGTGGCGCCGGTGCGGACACTCTCATCGGCGGCGGCGGCAGCGACACCTTCGTCTTTGCTGCCGGCGATACGGCGATCAAGATCGGCGGCCAGAACCAGAACGGCAGCATCAGCGGTTACGACAAGATCAACGATTTCGACAAGGGGAACGACAAGCTCACTCTTGATGGAACGCCCTTCGCTGCGGCGAATACCAACGGAATTGTGGACGGCACCAACTCGGACCTGCGTATCCAGGGGGCAGGTACGGAGGTCAGCAAGCACTCCATCGTCGACGGCATCATTTCTTTCAGCACAAACAACACCGGTATCTCGATTGTCAGCGAAAAGAACCTTGCCGCGGTGGTCCAGTATCTTGAACGGAACGATCTCGGTGCTGCCGGAGTAACGGTTGCGTTTTCCGCCAGCTTCGGTCCCAATGACTATCATACCTTCATCTACCAGCAGGTCGGTGATGTGCCCAATGCCCAGAACGATATCCTGATCGACCTCGTCGGCGTTAGACAGGAGACGCAGATACAGAAGTTGACGACGCTGTTCGCCAACAACGCCATCGACCCCATCATCCTCGACCTCGATCACAACGGCATCGCTCTGACCTCGCTCGAACACGGCGTCCAGTTCGACATCAATGCCGATGGCCACAAGGATCAGATCGCCTGGACCGCCGGCCACGATGGCATTCTGGCGCTCGATGTCGATGGCAATGGCAAGATCGACAATGGCAGCGAGATCTTCTCGCCGCACTTTGCCGGTGGAAGCTATGCAACGGGTCTCGCGGCTCTCGCAACGCTCGACAGCAACCACGACGGCAAGATCGATGCGGCTGATGAGGCCTTCTCGAAGCTCACCGTCTGGCAGGATCTGAACCATAACGGCGTGACCGATGCCGGCGAGCTCTCAAGCCTAGCCGACCAGCATATCACCAGCATCGGCCTCAATGCCCAGGCATCCAACACTTCGATCAATGGCCAGACGATCCTGTCGGAAGGCAGCTACACGACGGCCGATGGCGGTCATGGCAGCTTCGTCGAAGTTGCTTTCGATACCACGCTCGGCGGCAGTGAAGACGGCGCCCATGCCTACTCGCTCATCGGCAGCAGCGGTGACGACCTGCTCTCGGGTGCCGGCGGCATGTACACCATCTCCGGCGGTGCAGGGGCCGATACGTTCGTCCTCGATACCGACGCGTTGAAGGATGTGAAGCTTGCCGACGTGATCACCGACTATAAGGCCAGCGAAGGCGACACGCTCGATGTGTCGAAGCTTCTCGACACCTTGCTCGGTCACCAGGCGACGGAAGCCGAAGCCGTTGCCAGCGTCAAGACGGCGGTCAGCGGTTCGGATACCGTGGTCAGCGTCAACGCAAACGGTGGCTGGCACGACGTAGCGGTTCTCCAGAACACCACCGAGGCGGTCAAGATCCTGTTCGACGACAAGCACGACACGACGACTGCGCCGCACGTCGGCTAAACCGTCCTCATCTCAAACCACTCGAAAAGGCGCGAAAGCGCCTTTTCTGCTTTCACGCCGCCGGCAGTCTCCCGATCGAGATCGGCTCGTCGTCACCACCTGCGTCCATGGCGAGCTCTCCCGCCATCTGGCGGATGCGGTTGAACTCCGCCGGCCCCTCGAAGATTGCGCCGCCGAGCTTCAGGTCGATCGACAGCGGGTTCTCGTCGGCGGCGAAGGCGGCGGCGGCGACGCGTTCGCGGATGCGGTTGGCGATGTCGACAGCGCTTTCGGGTGCGGCGCCCGGCAGGAAGATGCCGAGCTCGTTGGTGGCAAGCCGCGCCACGAGGTCGCCGCTGCGCACCGAAGACTGGATGATGGCGGCGAGCGACTGCATCACCGTATCGGCCCATTGCGGCCCGTAACGCCGGCTGATCGCGTCCAGCGGGTCGACGACGGCGGCAATCATGATGCCGCCGGTATCGGTCGAGATCCGCTTGCGCCGGTCGATATAATGCTCGACGGACGAAGCAAAGGCGGTGCCGTTCAGGGCGCCGGTCGCCGCGTCATGGCGGGCGGTGTAATTAATCCGTTCGTGTAGCTTCCGGATTTCGGCGTTTTTGCTGCCGATTGCGGCGAGCAGCGGAAATGCAACAAGCACAGAAATTGAGCATGTACTGATAAATCCTACCAAAAATGGTCGGTCCGGCAGAAGAAGGTTTAAGATAAGTAAAAGCCCAACGGACCCGGCGAGGCATCCTGATGTACCGAGCGTGGCTGTCCGTAGGGCTTTTACTGTTGCCAGGGAGTAACTCTTTCGGAAATTCATGACGCGCAATGTCCGTTGTAAAACGCACATTGAGCTAATCAGCTTCGGGGAAACTCAGGATTAAAAAATCCTGTAAAATTGTTCCTTTAGTCGTTGATCTCTGTGAATTAACTGTCTTCGAAGGAATGTCCCGCACTGCAGTTGGAGTGTGGAAAAGTTGGTGATACTTGTTTGCCGAAGAACAGCTTCGGTATATGGGTTTCGCCCGAAGAGTCTCGGATGTTGAGGGGCATCAGTCTTGTTTAAAGGCAAAAGAATTTTCGCGGCTCTGTCCGCTACCGTTGCTTTCAGCTTTGCGTTTTCGATGAATGCCGATGCAATGACATTGCAGCAGGCGATCGAAAAGACGATGAAGACGAACCCGCAGATATTGCAGGCTGCCAAGGATCGCGAAGCCGTCGAGTTTGAACTTCGCCAGGCGCGCGGTCTTTACTTGCCGTCTGTGGATCTCGAAGCCGGTGTCGGCCGTCGCAGACTGTCCAATTCCAGCACGGGTACGCTATCGTCCGACCATGAATACCTGAAGCCGGGCGAAGTTGGTCTTACCGTTACTCAAACGTTGTTCGACGGCGGCAGCCGCCGCTCCCAGGTCGAGCAGCAGGCCGCCCGCGTCGATGGCGCCTCGTTCCGCGTTCTCGAACGCTCCGAAGCGCTCGCTCTCGAAGTCACGCAGGATTATCTGGAATATATCCTCCAGAACCAGATCGTGAAGGCTGCGCAGGATAACGTCGGCTTCCACAACCAGATCCTCGGCAATATCGAGCAGAGCATCAAGGGCGGCACGCTCACCGATGCCGACCGTCTGCAGGGCGTCGAGCGCCAGCAGGCTGCGGCTGCGCGTCTGCAGGAAGCCAAGGAAGAGCTGGAAGCGACCCGCATCCGCTTCCTCCAGGCGGTCGGCGAGCCGATCACCAATGCCTCGACCCCGCCGTCGGTCAGCAAGTTCCTGCCGAGGACGCTGAATGACGCCGTCTTCGTCGCCGCCAAGAACAGCCCGCGCATCTACTCGGCCAATGCCGATGTCGATGCTGCCGATGCCGGCGTTCGCGGCGCCCGCGCCAACTACCTGCCGAAGGTCGATCTCGAAGGCACCGCCCGCGTCGGCGACGACATCGACGGCGACGACGGCAATACAAACGACTACCAGGTCCGTGTCGTTGCCCGCTGGAACCTCTATCGCGGCGGTATCGATACAGCCCGCGAGCAGGAGCAGATCCGCCGCGCCGGCGAGCAGCGTTATGCGCTGGCCCAGGTGCAGCGCGAAGTCGAGCAGTCGGTCCGTTCCGCCTGGAACGAGCGCACCAGCCGCGGTACCCTTGCCGGTATTCTCGGCAAGCAGGCGCAGACCAACGCCCAGCTCGTTTCGTCCTACCGTCAGCAGTTCGGTGTCGGTCAGCGTTCGCTGCTCGACGTGCTGGACGCGCAGAACACCAATTTCAACACCAGAGTTTTGGCAGACACGGCGCGCGTTGCCTCGCTGTTTGCCGAATACAAGATCCTGGCCGCCTCCGGCAACCTGCTTCAGACCATGAAGCTGCGCCCGGTCGAGCAAGCCAAGGCTTATGCGCGGGAAGAGTTTGTTGTCCCCGCGGGCGTCGCTGATCCGGGTTATGTCGAGCTGCAGTCCACGCAGAAGGCCGGCATGCCCCTGGACCTCCTAGCGCCAATTCGACAGCAGTAGTCGACACGGCCATGGAACAATGCTGAACGTAGCGCTCGAAACTTCCAGCGGCACGCCGCTGCAAACATTCAAAGCCGCTTTCAAGTCTGTGGCTGCGTTCTATGGCCGTCCGTCCTCCGACACGGTGCTCTTCTCCGGCCTGCCGGACGAGATCACCGAATCGCTCGAGATCGACGACGTCGAGCGCATGGCCGAGCGTATCGGCCTGCAGGTCATCAGGCACGAAGAGCGCGATTGCCGCAGCGGCAATTTCGATTGTCCGGCGATCGTCGCCTTTGCCGATGGCGGCGTGCTGCCGCTGCTCGAGATCGCCGAAGACGGCTCCTATGTCACCGATATCGTAGCGATACCCGGTCAGCCGATCCGGATCTCGCGGCAGGAGCTTGCGGCGCTGAGGCCGCATACGGCCTTCGCCTTCACGCTCTATTATCAGAACGCCTCGGAAGAGGCTCTCGTCGGCAATGCCGTCGAGATCGAGAAGCGCCACTGGCTGGCAACGACGCTGGCGCCCTACTGGCGCACCTATGTCCGCGTCATGGTCGCGGCGCTGTTCATCAATCTCATCGCGCTCGGCTCGCCGCTGTTCACGATGAACGTCTATGACCGCGTGCTGCCGAACAAGGCGATCCCGACGCTCTGGGTTCTCTCGGCCGGTATTTCGCTCGCCTATCTCTTCGATTTCCTGCTGAAGACGGCGCGGTCCTCGCTGATCGATTATGCCGGCCGCAAGGCGGACCTGCGCCTGTCGCAGATGATCTTCGACAAGGTGCTGAACTCGACGCTCGCCTCGCGGCCGATGTCGACGGGCGAATATGCCAACCGCGTCACGCAATATGAGTTCGTGCGCGAATTCTTCACCTCGAACACGATCGGCGTCCTGATCGACAGCCTTTTCGTCTTCATCTTCCTGTTCGTCATCTACCTGATTTCGGGCTGGCTCGTGGTCATCCCGGCTGTCGCGCTCGTCGCTTCCGTCGCCATCGGCCTCTGGGCCCAGGCGGCGATCGGCAAGCGCATGGCAACGGCGGCAAACGAGGCCTCGCGCCGCCAGTCGCTGCTGGTCGAGACGATCTCGACCATCGAGACGCTGAAGAGCCTGCGCGCCGAAGCCACCATGCTGCGCCGCTGGCAGGAACTGACGAAATATTCGAGCCGCACCAGCGAAGACATCAAGCATGTCTCGACCAATGCGATCAACATGACGATGCTGATCCAGCAGATGGTCAGCGTCTTCATCGTCATTGCCGGCACCTACGAATTCTCCGAGGGCCGCATCGCCATGGGCGCGATCGTTGCAACCGTGATGCTCGCCAGCCGCGCCGGTGCGCCGCTTGGACAGATCGCCATGACGCTGGCGCGTTTCCGCCAGGCCACCATGTCGCTGCGCATCCTCGACAAGATCATGGAGCAGCCCGACGACCGCCCGTCCACGGTGGGCTTCGTCAACCGCCAGATCACCCATGGCGGCTTCAGCTTCCAGAACGTGTCCTTCCAGTATCCGGGCTCGGATCATCCTGTCATCAACGGCCTGTCCTTCAGTGTCCGCCCGGGCGAAAAGATCGGCATCATCGGCCGCATCGGCTCCGGCAAGACGACGCTGGGACGCCTTCTCGATGGTCTCTTTGCGCCGGCCGCCGGACGCGTGCTGATCGATGGCGTCGATATCCGCCAGTATCATATGGCAGAGGTTCGCTCTGCCGTCGCCGTCGCCGGTCAGTCCTCGGACCTGTTCTCCGGGACCGTCAAGGAAAACCTCCTGATCGGCCGCGCCGATGCCACAGACGAAGAGTTGCTGCAGGTTGCCCGCATCACCGGCGTCGATGAATTCGTCGGCAATCATCCGCGCGGCTTCGACATGCCGGTCGGCGAGCGCGGCACCAATCTATCGAGCGGTCAGAAGCAGGCGCTCACCATTGCCCGCCTGCTGCTCACCAAGCCGAAGATCGTCTTCCTCGACGAGCCCTCGGGCGCCATGGACCTTGCGACCGAGCGTCACCTGATCTCGCGCCTGTCGAGTGCCTTCGGCCCTGAAACGACGCTGCTGATCGCCACGCATCGCCACAGCATGCTGGAACTGGTCGATCGCCTGATCGTCATTGACAAGGGCAAGATCATCGCCGACGGCCCGAAGCATGCCGTCATCCAGGCGATGCAGCAGCCGCGCCCGGCCGCCGCTGCCCCGGCAGCTCCGGCTGCCACAGGAGTTGCCCGATGAGCCGCGCCCATATCGACAATCCACCGCTTTTTGCCCGTGCCATCCTGGCGCTCTGCGCCCTGTTGATCGCGAGCTTCCTCGCCTGGGCGGCCTTTGCCAGCATCGATGAGATCGCTCGCGGCGAGGGCAAGGTGATACCGGTCTCGAAGACGCAGATCATTCAGTCGTCGGAACCCGGCGTCGTGCAGCAGATCGCAGTCACGCTTGGACAGGTCGTCCGCAAGGGCCAACTGCTGGTGCAGCTCGACAATACGACGACCGCCTCGACGCTCGGCGAATCCGTTGCCAAGGCTCGTGCGCTCGGCGCCAAGGTTGCCCGCCTGAAGCTCGAGGAAGCCGGTCTCTACGACACGAAATTCGTCTGCCCGGCGGAGATTCTGTCCGTTGCCAAGCCGGTCTGCGACAACGAGGAAAACCTCTTTGCCGCCGACCGTGCGAGCTATCAGAACAAGCTCGGCGTTCTCCAGGAACGCGTCAAGCAACGCGAGAACGAGCTGAACGAGGCGCATGCCAACATCGCCCGCCTGACCGACAATATCGAAGGCGCGCAGCGTCAGTACAATCTGATCAAGCCGCTGAGCGACAAGAAGCTGGTGGCTCAGACGGAGATGCTCAAGGTCGAGCGCGATCTGACCGATCAGCAGGGGCAGCTGAAAGTCTATCAGGAAAGCATCGACCGTCTCGAAGCTGCCGTTCAGGAAGCCAAGCTGCAGGTCGGCGATCTGGCGCTGGAACTGCGTCAGCAGGCGCTTACCGAAAAGGCCACGACACTCGCCGAACTCTCTGTTGTCGACGAGACGATCCGCGGTGCTTCGGACCGCGTCAAGCGCACCGATATCCGCTCTCCCGTCGATGGCATCGTCAATACGCTCGAGGTCAATACGATCGGCGCCTATGTCGATCCTGGCCGCGTCATCGCCGGTATCGTGCCGACCGCCGACACGCTGCTGATCGAGGCGAAGATTTCGCCGCGGGACGTCGCCTTCGTGCGCCGCGGCCAGCCTGCCGTCGTCAAGGTCACCGCCTACGACTTCTCGATCTTCGGCGGCCTCGAAGGCGTCGTCGAGAACATTTCGGCAGACAGCCTCGTCGAGAAGGAAAAGGGCGAGACCTATTATCTGGTGCAGGTGAAGACCGACAAGTCCGAGCTCTCGCGCAACGGCAAGACCTATCCGATCATCCCGGGCATGGTTGCCTCGGTCGAAATCATGACCGGCAACAAGACGGTTCTGAGCTACCTCCTGAAGCCGATCAACAAGGCGCGCTCCGAAGCGCTGACGGAGCGGTAGATGCTGATCAGCAAGGCCGCAGCCCCCGATCTCAGCAATGCGGAGCCCACCGAGGAGCAGCTGCCTGCCATCGTTGCCGATGAGATCGAGCCACGTTTCCGCGCCGTAGCCGGCCGGGGCGGGGAGCGCCGCGGCATCCGCCTTGAGCGGATCTATTGGGACGGCCTTGGCCGCATGTCATCGGCGGGCAAGATGACGACCGCCGATCTCGTGCACCACACGGCAGCGCAAATGCCGGAAACCGGCAATCTCGCTTCGCTGCTGCGTGTGCTGAGTTTCAAGTGGGCGCTGAAGCGGCTGGATACGGTTGAGGATGTCTCGTCGCTCGCCAATGTCAGCGCCCTGATCCAAGCTTCGCCGTCGCCGACCATCCTGCTGACGCTGGAAAAGAAGATCCAGCTGTTCAACGATCCCTTCCTGCAGATGCTGCGCCATCGGCTGCCGATGGGCGACGCGGCACAGCTCGCCAAGAGCCTGCGTTTCTCGATCGATACGCAGATCGAGGACGCGATGGCGACGCTTGCCATGAACAAGGGCAAGATCCTGAATACCGGCTTCACCATTGCGGCCGGCTCGCAGGTCATGAAGGGCCAGATCAATCTGGCGCTGGCGCCCACCCACGAAAAGCCGATGCTGATCGGCTATATCTCCCGCTATTGATCAATTTCCGGATTTCGGCGTGATCGTCAGATCCGATCCATGGGCAGCGCGCATCTCCGTCGCGGCCTGGGGCGCGCGGTCATCGGCCTTGTGCAGCAGCGTCGAGCTGTAACCTTCCGTATGCGTGCCCTCGATCAGCGTCACGTCTGCATTTCCGGGATTGTCGGAGTGTTCGAACCAGTCGATGCCGTGATGCAGGAAGTTCATTTCGAAGGCCCGGTTGGTGACGCCGTGGCCGACGATGATTGCCGTATCGTTGCCGCGGCCAATGTCGTGCATCACCGTCAGCAGGAAGAGCCGCACGCGCTGCGCCACATCGGCCCGGCTCTCGCCATCCGGCGGGCGGGCATAGAACTTGCCGCTATTGTTACGCAGCCTTGCCCATTTTTCGAACTCCTCCGGAAATTTCCGGCGCTGCTCGGCGCGGTCGTAAATCTCTGTGAACAGACCGAAATCCTGCTCGCGCAGCAGATAGTCCTCGTGCACCTCGCCAACGGCGGCAGCAGGCAGCGCCTCCAGGATCGCGTCCTTGGTCTGGCGGGTGCGCAGATAAGGTGAATGCCAGATCGTGGCCTTTGGCGCGGCATCGGTGAGGTCTGCGAGATAGGCCGCGATGCTCTGCCCCGCTGCTAGCGCCTGCCGGTAGCCCCATTCCGTCAGCGGAACATTGTGGTCGCCGAACTGGCGATAGGCACTGTCGCTGAGATTGCCGAGAGATTCGCCGTGTCGAACGAGAAAGATGCGCATGTGATGCCATATGTTGATCGTGGGCGCATCATGACGGGGGTAGGAGCAGGGTGCAATTGGGAAACGTCGTGCGGGTAGCCCCCTCAGCCCCGGTGCAACAAGTTGCACCTGAAACCTGTGGGCACCTTCTGCCCGGTGGGGAGAAGGGGAGCTGCGGCCGCCGCTTGCGCCAACATCCCCTCTCCCCTCGGGGAGAGGGTAGGGTGAGGGGGCTCCGGATGCGGCCCTCAACCCATCAGCACCAAGAAACAAAAAGCCGGCCTCCAAGGGCCGGCTTTTGCACTCCGCCCGAAATCGCCCAGGGTTCAGTAGGGGACACCTTCGCCCGGGGCGACTTTTTCGAGAGGCATGGCGGAAGCCACCTGCTTGTTGCCGGCGCGCAGGCCGTGGAGATAGCCCTTGCCCGATGTGATCGAATAGAGCGGCTGGTAGTCGGGCAGACGGTTGTCGGTCAGAACCTGGTCACGCATGTTGTCGAGGATGAAGTAGTTGCCGTTGACGGCGACCGAGAGCACGGCGTGATAGAAGTGGCGCTTCTGGTCGAAGAGCACGACAACAGACATGTCCTTCATGTCGACGCCTTCGGCCTTCAGCGCTGCCATCTTCAGGATCGCGAAGTCTTCGCAATCGCCCTGACCGCGCGACAGGGTTTCCGACGGCGTCGCCCAGTAATCGGCGACCTGATAGGTCTCGCTATCCTTGCGATAGCGGATCGCGTGGTTGACCGCCGCGTTGACGGTGTTCAGCTTGTCGCGGATGGAGGCCTGCGACGTTTGCCCGAGCGCAGCCTTGATCATCTGCGCGGCGTTCGTGCAGCCCTTGGCGTCACAATTGATCGCCGCACCGCTTTCCATTTCGGCGAACGACGGCGCGAAGCGCTTCACGGCGGCGAGACGTTTGAAGGGAATGGTGACCGAGCCGAACACGGCATCCTTCGAGGCAGCGGGCTTGGCCGGCATGTCGGGCTTGATCGAGGCGGTCGTCTGCGCCTCGCCCACATGTTGCGGCCGCGCAATGGCGGCAAGATCAATGCGCTGAAAGCTTGCGGCAATGCCGCTGTAGGCGGTCTCAACCATGCCGTAGAGGCCGGATATACTTGCAGCACTCGCAAGTGCAGACAGTGTATTTTCCGAAGCAACGCTGGCATAAGTCGTTGCCGAAATCTGCGGAGAAACCAACAATGTGGCATTTGCGGGCGTTGAATCGAGAAGAGATGCGAAAGAGACAAAAGTAAAAGCTGCAAGTATTTTTGTTTTTGTGCTGCGCTTCATCAGATTTTTCTCTCACTGTTTGAGAGTAATGTACCGATGAGCTATAAAAATGCGGTGTGGAAGCTTGGGAAACGCAAGTATAAATATTCCGCTCAAAGACGCATAAAAGTTTAGCGTCTGCGTCAACCAAGTTTGGGGGAATGGTTTGATTTTCGCGCCTGCCCGGTGCAGAAATAAGCCCATTCTAAAAAGGCCGACAAAGGCCGCGACATCGCATCCTCGGGGGAAACAGTGACGCCGCATCTGAATGTGAACTCTGGGCGCCCGCATGGTTTACGCCAGGCGGCTCTCAAGACGTCTGGTGCGATGCGCCGCATGGTTCCGGTTCTGGCGCTCCTGGCCGGCGGCTTACTCGCCGGTTGCCAGGCGGATGGCGATGGTCTTTCGAATGCGGTCAAGAACACCGATATCAAGGCCCCGGCCAGCGATGTCGAGGAGAGCTTCGGTGAGACAGGGGCCGAGATCACGCTGCTGATCCCGAAGAGTGCGAGTGGTCTTTATGAAGGTGAGGCCCGCGATATCCGCGATGGCGCAGCGCTCGGTACCGGCGAGGTCGGCAACGGCCAGGTCTTCGTCAAGGTGATCAATGTCGGAAGCGGGCCGGCTGCGGTAGCGTCCGCCGTTTCCGCCGCCAGGGCGCGCAATTCGGCGCTGCTCGTCAGCTTCGCGCCGCAGGCGACTGCCGCTGCGGTCGCTGCCATTCCCTCGGCCGACCGCCCGCCGCTGATCAATCTCGGTGCGCCGGTTTCGACGGCGACCGGCAATGTCTACAATTTCGTGTCGGACGAGGCCGACAGCGCCGCGGAAGGCGCACGCGCGGCGGTGACGGGTGGCCACAAGAAGGTCTTCGTCTTCGCGACGACCGAGCTGACGGCGATGGGCGAAGCGAAGATCTCGAATGCCGTTCGCGCCGGCGGCGGCACCTATCTCGGTTCGGCGCGCTACGGGCTCTCGGATGCCTCGGCCGCCGATGCGGTTGCCAAGAGCAAGGCGCAGATGCAGGGCGCCGATACCGTCGTCGTGCTCGGCAAGTCGGTCATCGTCACCACGGTCGCAGGCGCCATCAAGGCGGCGGGCTTCACCAACATCACGCTGGTCGGCACCAGCGGCTGGCCGCAGCAATCCTATGCCAGCCCGTCGGTTCAGGGCGCGCTGATCGCCATGGTCGATCCCGAAGGCGCATCGATGATCTCCGAGCGTTACCAGCGCCACTACCGCCGCCCGCTGACGGCCAATGCCGCCTATGGATACGACGCGGTGGCGATCGCCTCGGGCATCATCCGCACCAAGGATGCCAAGGCGCTGACGGCCGAGAACCTGACGAGCAAGACCGGCTTCCGCGGCATTACCGGCCTCTTCCGTCTGAGCGCCTCGGGCGGCGTCGAGCGCAAGCTGAGCCTGTTTACCCTTACGGGCGGCAAGCCCAACCTGTTCGTGGCCGCGCCGAAGGCATTCTGACGCCGCCGGCGGTTTGCCCGGTGGCGCCTAATCCGACCAAGGATCGTCCTGCAGTTCGATCCCGTCCTGCAGACCATGCAGGATATCGATCAGTCGTGGTGCCAGTTCGCGGATCTCGGTGAGGTGAATGGCGGTCAGCCGCTTGAGTACGGTTTCGGCCTTTCCGGTCAGAGCAAGCGTCTGTCGGCGCTTGTCGTTCGGGTCGGTGTTGCGCGACACGTAACCGGCGGCGACGAGGCGGCCTACGAGCTCGGTCGCCGAATGCGGGGCGATCAGCAGCCGCTCGGCAAGCAGGCCGACGGTCATCACTTCTTCGCTGCGGTGGCCCCTGATTGCCAGCAGCGCCTGATGCTGCTGCGCTGGCAGGCCTTCTTCCTGGGCTGCGGAGGCACTGAAATCCATGAAGCGGCGCAGCGTGTAGCGCAGATTGGAAAGCGCCTCGTAATCGGCATCCGTCAGATCGTCCTTCGGCTTCCTGGCCATCAGTCCCCCGCCGTCACTGCATCCATGCCGCCATCTCCATCCGCCGGTGATCCTGCAGCGCGCGTAGCGCCTGCATCAATTCCGGCGCCATTTCGCGGATTTCGTGGAGGTGGGCCGATGTCAGCCGACGCAATAGCTCTTCTGCCTGATCTGTCAATCGCACATGCGCGCGGCGTTTCGGCCTGATGTGCACAGTCAGATGGCCGCGCGCCTGCAACGTCGCCGCCAGTTCTGCCGCGGCTGTAGGGGTGAGAAAGAGCTTTTCCGCGAGGCTGGAAACGCTCATCGCGCCACCAATGCCGAGCCCCTTGATCGCGAGCAGTGCCTGATGCTCCTGCGGCGACAGCCCGAGGCGATGTGCGGCCTCGGCGCTGAACTGCCGGAACTTGCGGATCCGGTATCGCAGATTGGCAAGCGCCTCATATTCCATCTCTGACAGGCTTTCTCTGACCATCGCACTCGTCCTTAAACCATGGCTTGATTTATGTCGTAATACGATATATTTCGCCGTCTATTGCCAGCCTGTCAACAGGAACCCCGATGTCCCCACACAGTAAACACCGGCCGCATGATTTCATGGGCGGCCTTTCCCGGCGTGAAGCCGGAGATTTCACCACAGACAAGCGCGTCATCGCCCTCATCGGCATGGCGTTGATCGTCGGCACCGGCGGCGCTTTTGCCGCGTGGGTGCTGGTCAGCCTCATCTCGTTGGTCACCAACGTCGTCTGGTTCGGGCGCTTCAGCATCCATGCGGTATCGCTGGCTGCGGCGCCGCGTTCGCTCTGGATGGTCGCCATCCCGGTTCTCGGCGGCCTCGTCATCGGCCTGATGGCGCGTTTCGGCTCGGAGAAGATCAGGGGTCACGGCATTCCCGAAGCGATCGAGGCAATCCTGATCGGCGGTAGCCGGATGTCGCCCAAGGTCGCTATCCTGAAGCCTGTCTCATCGGCGATCTCGATAGGAACCGGCGGCCCCTTCGGCGCGGAAGGCCCGATCATCATGACGGGCGGTGCCATCGGCTCGCTGTTTGCCCAGTGCTTCCATCTGAGCTCGGCCGAGCGCAAGACGTTGCTCGTTGCCGGTGCCGCAGCCGGCATGACGGCAATCTTCGGCTCGCCGATCGCTGCCATCATGCTCGCTGTCGAGCTGTTGCTGTTCGAATGGAAGCCGCGCAGCTTCATTCCTGTCGCCATCGCCGCCTGTGTCTCGATCTGCTGGCGCCCGTTCCTCTTCGAAGCAGGCGCTCTCTTTCCCAAGCAGTTCCACATGGATCTGCCCTGGTGGGGCATCCTGCTCTGCGCCGGCATGGGCATCGTCTCCGGCCTGCAATCGGGCATCCTGACGACCCTGCTCTACAAGATCGAGGATCTCTTCGAGGCATTGCCCATTCACTGGATGTGGTGCCCGGCGCTCGGTGGGCTGATCATCGGCCTCGGCGGCCTGATCGAGCCACGCGTCCTCGGCGTCGGCTACGATATCATCGACGGTCTCCTGAACAGCAAGATGCTGCCGCAGGCTGTGCTGACCATCCTGCTCGTCAAGGCGGCGATCTGGCTCGTGGCGCTGTCGTCAGGCACATCGGGCGGCGTGCTGGCGCCGCTGCTGATCTTCGGCGGCGCTCTCGGCTGGCTGGTCGGTCTGGTCCTTCCCGGAGATCCGGGCTTCTGGGCACTGCTCGGCATGGCCGCAATGATGGGCGGCACGATGCGCGCGCCGCTGACCGGCACCTTCTTCGCCGTAGAGCTGACCGGCGACGTCTCCGCGCTGCTGCCGCTGCTCGCCGCAACGGTTTCGGCCTACGCCGTCACCGTGCTGCTGCTGCGCCGCTCGATCCTGACCGAAAAGATCGCCCGCCGCGGCCAGCACATCACCCGCGAATACGGCATCGATCCCTTCGAATTCTCCCGCGCCCGCGACATCATGATCTCTGACGTCGACAGTTTCCGGGCGGATATGACGGTCGCCGAGGCGATCGGCCATTTCACGACAAAGGAGAAAACCCACCGCGTCTATCCCGTTGTCGACGAACTCGGTATTCTGAAGGGGCTGGTCTCGCGCGGCGATGTGCTGCGCTGGCAGCAGGAGAGGGCAGAGCTCGATCAGCCGCTCGCCGATCTCGTCTCCGATGCGTCCCTGCCGCTCGCCCATCCCGACGACACGGTCGGTTATGTCGCCGACCTGATGCTGGCGACCGACGCCGGCCGTATTCCGATCGTCGATCCCGAGAGTGGCCAGCTCGCCGGTCTCGTCGCCCGCAAGGACTTGCTGCGGCTTCGCCACACGCTGCGCGCCAACGAAACGGAGCGCCAGCCCTATTTCGGGCGAAGCGCCAAGGCGCTGCCCTGAAGCAATCGGCCAGTCGCGGTCACTGAGACCGCGACTGGCTTTTGGGCCTAGCCCGCCCCTGCAGATGCCGCGGCCGCAAAGAACGGTTCGGGGCTCTCCACCTCCACCAATCGCTTTCTCTCGATCTGCCAGAAGCGGTTGCCCGTGCCGCGCACGAAGCTGCGGTCGTGGGAGACCAGCAGGCAGCTTGCCTGATGCGCCATCAGTTCGTTTTCCAATGCTTCCTGGCCGTCGATATCGAGATGGTTGGTCGGCTCGTCCAGCAGGTAGAAATTCGGCTCCGTCAGCCGCAGAACAAGCATGCCGAGCCGGGCCTTCTGGCCGCCGGACAGACGCCCGACCGGTTTTGCCTGCATGTCGACAGTCATGCCCGCACCGGCCAGCAAAGCGCGTGCTCGCTGGTCGCCGACATCGAAGCGGCGGATGATCGTCTCCATCGGCGTGTCGGCATCCCGGAGATCGGCGAGCGCCTGATCGGCATAGCCGAGTACTAGCGATGGCGTCGCCTTGATGCCGTCTTGTGCGGCCTCAGGGTTGCCGATCACCTTACGCAGCATGGCGATGAAGCGCGACTTGCCCGCACCATTCTCTCCAAGCAGCACGATCCGGTCGCCCTGGCATATGAACTGCTTGGCGGTCCTGAACAGCAAGGTGCCGTCAGGCGTGCGCACCTCGGCATCGTCGAGGGTAACAAGCACCTTGGCGTGAGTGCCGCGATTGCCGAGCCGGATGGCACCTGCCGAGCGCTCAAGATGCGCGGGTCTAGCCGCATCCTCCAGCTTCTCCGCGCGCTGCTTCAGCTGCTTGGTCTTGACGACCAGTAGGTCGCTGCCGGAGTTCACCCCGATATTGTGGAGCTTCGCCGCCTGCCTGCGCAGCTGATCGGCCGCCTTCATGTCCCGCTCGTAGCGCTTCGCATCGGCCGCGTCGGTCTCGTCGAGTGCTGAGCGCGCTTGGGAATAGGGCAGCGCAAAGAGCTGCGAATTCTCCGGCCGCAGGAACAGCGTCCGGTTGGTGACCGCATCGAGAAAGGCGCGGTCATGGCTGGCGATGACGACAGCCGCGTCGCGGGGCAGGGCGTTGAGCCAGGTCTCGAGCATGGCAATCTTGCCGAGATCGAGATGGTTGGTCGGTTCGTCCAGTATCAGAACATCGGGCTCGGCCACGGCGACGCGCGCCAGCATGGCCAGCCGCTGCCAGCCGCCGCTCAGCGCCGAGAGCGCCCGGCTGCGGAATTCCTCCGGCACCTCGAGCCCTTCGAGCACGACATCGACTCGCCAGCTTTCGATTTCGGCCCGCTCGGGCGACAGGGCATCGAGCACTGCATCGTAAAAGGAGAGGGGAAGGAGCGGAGCGGGCACATTCTGCTCGACATAACCGACGGTCAGCCCGCGCGATCGCGTGATCTCGCCTTCGGTTGCCTCCAGCGCGCCGGCCATGCAGCGGAACAGCGTCGATTTCCCGCGTCCGTTGGCGGCGACGAGGCCGATCCGGTCACCGGCATTGACGGCGAGATTGAGCCTGGAAAACAGGGGGGTCGACAGGGTGATGCCGAGATTGCGGATATTGATGAGGGTCATTTCAGAAGCTCTCTGGTCTTTCCGCGTCAGGATTCATCGAGGGCATCGGCCATCATCGATGAAGGCACCGGCGGCGGTGGATAAATGATTGCAGCCGCAAACCACGGGGGTTCAGGCGCTGCATGCCACAAGGGGCAGACCAGGAAGAGGTGTCTCGAGAAACGGTCTCTGGTCAGCCCTGCAAACGCATCTGCAGGGCGTTGACGGGGCCACGCTGCCGGTAATACCGGAAATAGAAATTTTGCACGTGACCCTCCTTTCTCTTTGAGAACACGCCAAAGAAATAGCATTCCGCCGCCCGCTTCGCAACTGTAGGCCGCGGCCCCATGGCCTTGCCGCCGCCGTCCCGCTCCTGTAAGCGCCGGTTTCATACTGACATTCATTTCAAGGAGAGCAGCCGATGACATCCGGCGACGACGATTACGTTTACGACGAGGCAACGGGCGAATGGCGCCCGGCATCCGAGCTGGCGGCCGCCGCCGCCAAGGCGTCCGAGGTCCGCGACGCGGCCGGCAACGTGCTGCAGGACGGCGATTCCGTGACGCTGATCAAGGACCTCAAGGTCAAGGGCGCCGGCCAGACGCTGAAGCAGGGCACGGTGATCCGCTCGATCCGGCTGACGGATAATCCGGAAGAGATCGATTGCAAGCACGAGGCAATTAAGGGGCTGGTGCTGCGGACGGAGTTTGTGCGCAAGCGGTAGGGTTGGTGGGTGCTGCGCCCCCCTCTGCCCTGCCGGGCATCTCCCCCACAAGGGGGGAGATTGGCTGGGGGCGGCCTTCTCGCCAGGTTATCGGACAGAAGTTGCACCCGAGTTTTTAGGCGCGACCGCCACCCAGATGTCCCTCATTCCTGTGGCCTTAGGGCTTCGCCCACGGGATGTCACAGGAATCCAGCCACCGCGCGTCCGCGCGGTGAATGACTGATATACTTTCTGAAGAAGTCTCCCGCGCCCCAGGACTGGGGCGCACTGGATTCCTGTGATAAGCATAGGAATGAGGGAGTGCGGGAGTGCGGGAGAGCCGTATTACCCCAAAGCTAGCGTAGTGCGAGCGAGCTCTCCAGCCAATCTCCCCCCTTGTGGGGGAGATGTCCGGCAGGACAGAGGGGGGTAACCCCACCCCCGAAGCAGCAAGCCTACCGCTTCAAGCTCCCCAAAATCCCGCGCACCAGCGCCCGGCCGACCTGGGTCGCCACCGTCCGTGCCACGCTCTTCATCGCCGCTTCCACCACCGTCTCGCGCTGGTAGCCGGCTGCGCGGCCGCGGCCCTGGCCGCTCTGCTTGTTGTCGTCACCGCCGCCGAAGCCGGGCAGCGACCAGCCGGAGGTGGTGCCGGCTTCCGTCGGCTGGGCCTCCTGCGCCTGTTTGGCGGCCTCGGAATCGGCGGCCTTCTTGGCGCGGGCGGCGAGAATTTCGAAGGCGGATTCGCGGTCGACGTCTTCGTCATAGACGCCGAGAACCGGGCTGTGGTCCATCACCTGTTGTCGCTCGGCATCGGTCAGCGGGCCGACGCGGCCGGACGGCGGGCGGATCAGGGTGCGTTCGACCATCGACGGCGCGCCCTTGGCCTCGAGCGTCGAAACCAGCGCCTCGCCGGTGCCGAGCGTCGTGATGACGGTGGCGCAATCGAAGGCCGGGTTGGGGCGGAACGTGTCGGCAGCGGTCTTCACCGCCTTCTGCTCGCGCGGCGAATAGGCGCGCAGCGCATGCTGCACGCGGTTGCCGAGCTGCGCCAGCACCGTTTCCGGGACGTCGAGCGGGTTCTGCGTCACGAAATAGACGCCGACGCCCTTGGAGCGGATCAGGCGCACCACCTGTTCGACGCGTTCGGTCAGAACCTTCGGCGCGTCGTTGAAAAGCAGATGCGCCTCGTCGAAGAAGAACACCAGCTTCGGCTTGTCGGGATCGCCGACCTCAGGGAGCTCTTCGAACAGTTCCGACAGCAGCCACAGCAGGAAGGTGGCGTAGAGCCTGGGGTTCATCATCAGCTTGTCGGCTGCCAGCACCGAGATCTGGCCATAGCCGCGGTTGTCGGTGCGCATGATGTCGGAGATCTTCAGCGCCGGTTCGCCGAAGAAATGCTCGGCGCCCTGCTGCTCGAGCACCAGCATGGCGCGCTGGATCGAGCCGACCGAGGCCTTGGAGATCAGGCCGAACTGGTTGGAAAGCTCGCTGGCATTTTCGGCCATGTAATTCAGAAGCGAGGAGAAGTCCTTGAGGTCGAGCAGCGGCAGGCCGGCCTTGTCGGCGATCTTGAAGGCGATGTTGATGACGCCTTCCTGCGGCTCCGACGCATCCATGAGCCGCGCGAGCAGTAGCGGTCCCATCTCGGCGATGGTGGTGCGGACGCGATGGCCCTTCTCGCCGAAGAGGTCCCAGAAGATGACCGGGAACTGGTCGAATTCGTAATCGGTAAAGCCGATCTGCTCGGCACGCTTGGTGAGAAAATCCTTGGCTTCGCCCTTGGCGGCGATGCCCGAAAGGTCGCCCTTGATGTCGCCGCAGAAGACGGGAACGCCGGCCCGCGAGAAGCCTTCCGCCAGCACCTGCAGGGTGACCGTCTTGCCCGTGCCGGTGGCGCCGGTGACGAGACCGTGGCGGTTGCCGAATTTCAGGTCCAGATATTCCGGCTTGTTGATGCTATCATCAGGATTGCGGCTGGCGCCGATGAAAATCTTGCCGTCTTCAAGCATTGCGAATTCTCCCTTGGGCCAAGGCCGCCGCTACAGCTGGAATGCGAGCATCAGCCGCATTCATTCTGCTATCTTGTACCTGTTATAAGCAGGGAGTGTGATGGCAGCAACTGTTTGCATTAAAAGCAATTCTGGACAAAGCGCTGACCTCGCGGAAGGCCGCTTGAGTTGCGGGAGAAGTTCGAATAACGTTGACGTTAACGTCAAATAACAGGAGGCTGACGATGAATGAAGTTGTGACCCAGATTGCCGATCGTGTAGGCATTGCGCCCGACCTCGCCGAAAAGGCGCTCGGCATGATGCTCGGTTTCCTGCAGCGCGAGGCCGATGACGGTCCGGTGGCCAAGATGATCGAGGCGATCCCCGGCGGTTCCGATCTGGTTGCCCAGTTCAACGGCGAAGGTGGTGCCGGCGGCGGCGGTCTGCTCGGCGGGCTGATGAGTTCGCTCGGCGGCGGCGGCATCATGGGCCTCGGACAGCAGCTGATGGGCGAGGGCCTCGGCATGGGCGAGATCACCTCGCTCGCCAAGGAGACCATTGCCGTTGCCAAGCAATATGCCGGCGAGGAAGTCGTCGACCAGGTCGTCGCTTCCGTACCGGGCCTCAGCCAGTTCGTCTGAGATCGGCCGCGTCTCGAAAGACAGGCCTCGCGCTTTGCGCGGGGCTTTTTTATTGCTCGCCGTCACCGCGAGCGAAACGCTTGATTTATCCTGTGGCTGTGAGAAGTCTGCAGCATGCAGAACGGTCGCATCATCTTCCTGAACGGCACATCGAGTGCGGGAAAATCCACCCTGGCAAAGGCATTGCGGACGGCTCTTCCGGAGCCGTTCTGCTACTATGCTTCCGATCAGCTCGCCGAGGCGGGTTTCCGCACGACGCGGCAGAAGCGCCGGGATGAGCGGGCGAGGTTCTTCGACGGCTTTCATCGCTCGATCGCCGGTTTTGCCGAGGCGGGCAATGACCTGATCGTCGAGCACATCGTCGAGGAAGCGGCCTGGTGGGAGCAGATGCGGCAGCTCCTCGGCCATCTCGATACATTCTGGGTGGGCGTCCATGCGCCTCTGGCCGAACTGGAACGGCGCGAACGCGAGCGTGGCAATCGCTCGATCGGGGAGGCCGCCTACCACCTCAAGACCCACGGCTATTGCGCCTATGATGTCGAAGTGGACACAAGCGGCGATCACGACGCCGTCGTTGCGACGATAATCGATGCCTGGCGCCGGAGACCCGAGGTGGAGAAAAAAGAAGCATAGATTTCAATCGCATCGGTGCTTTTTATCGCCCGCCGATTGAACGGTTTGAAACACGTTCTTTCCCGCGCCGCTATCGTGCGCCTCTGGGCGCCGGAATGGGACAGAAACAAAGCGGCTTAACTCCCCGTTTCCAATCGCCGGAATTTGATTGTAACGGCCGTAGCCGCGCGGAACAAAAGCACCGCGTGCGCTGTTCCTGCAGCGTTGATCAACCTTCAAGGATTACGATCATGCGCAGGCTCATTTCAGTGACATCGATAGTGCTTCTCATTGCAGCCCCGGCCTTTGCTCAGTCGAGCATGGGCGTCGACGTGAACGGCCGCTTCGACGGTAGTCCGCCTCCCGGCACGTCGCCGGAATATGACGCCCAGCAGAGCGGCCTCGAAATCCCGCTCGACCCGATCGAAACAGGTACGATCACCATCGTCAGGCCGTCGCATTGGCAGGCGCCCTGCGAACGCGATAGCACCAACACGCGCGGCGACGGCACCGTCAACGCCGCCTGCCCGGATCGCACCAACTAGGGGCTGGCCCATCAAAATTCCAGACGGCCGCCCGCAGCGCTGCGGGCGGAGCTGGATATTGTGCGCTAGGCCAGGATCGCCCGCGGCTCGAGAAATGCCTCCAGACCGAAAACGCCGAACTCCCGGCCAATGCCCGACTGCTTGAAACCGCCGAAGGGCGCCAACGGCTCGTGCGGCGCGCCGTTGATGACGACGCGGCCGGATTCCATCTGTTCGGCGATGCGCTTGGCGCGATCCGGGTTGCTGGAGTGGATATAGGCCTGCAGTCCATAGCCGGTGTCGTTGGCGATGCTGACGGCATCTTCTTCGTCCCTGTAGGGGATGACGGAGAGCACCGGCCCGAAGATTTCCTCGCGCGCGGTCCGCATATCATTGTGCACATTGGCAAAGATCGTCGGGCGGACGAACCAGCCGCGCTCCAGCCCCTCCGGCCTGCCGGGACCGCCGGTCAGCAGTTCGGCGCCCTCTTCTTCGCCGAGCCGGATATAGGATTGCACCCGGTCATATTGCTTCTGGCTCACCATCGGCCCGACCTTGACCTCTGGATCATTGGGATTGCCCGTCTTGATCGCCTCGGCGGCCGCCTTCAGCCGCGGCAGGATCTCAGCCATCCGGCTTTCCGGGGCGAGAATGCGCGTACCGGCAATGCAGGCCTGACCGCTATTCGTCAGGCCCATCATCAGCACCGTGGGGATCGCACTGTCGAGATCGGCATCGTCGAGGATGATGTTCGGCCCCTTGCCGCCAAGCTCCAGCGTCACCCGCTTCATCGTCTCGGCGCCCGCGCGCAGGATCTGCTTGCCGACGGCGGTGGAGCCGGTGAAGCTCACCTTGGCGATGTCAGGGTGCGCGCTGAACTCGGCGCCGACCACATCGCCGCGGCCGTTGACGATGTTGAACACGCCCTTTGGCAGCCCCGCTTCATGCAGGCATTCGGTGATCAGCTGCGTCTGGATGGCGCTCATCTCGCTCGGCTTGATGACCACGGTGCAGCCTGCAGCAAGCGCGGTGGCAAGCTTGGCGCAGATGAAACCGTAATTGCTGTTCCACGGCGTGATCGCGGCGACGACGCCGAGCGGCTGCATGGTCACCTCGGCGCGGCCGATGACGCGGGTGAAATCATAGGCCTCCAGCACTTCCGCCATTTTCAGGAAGGCGGAGGCGGCATGGGGCACGGAAAAGCCGGTGAAATATTGCGGCGCCCCATATTCCTCGGCCATCGCTGCCGTCATCTCCGCGGCGCGGGCCGAAACGGCGGCCGCCAGCCGCTGCAGCATGTCGATCCGCTCGGCCTTGCCGGTGCGCGAAAACGCCGGGAAGGCGCGCTTGGCGGCAGCGATCGCGGCGCGTGCATCCTCGCGGTCGCCAAGGCGGACGGTACCGATCTGCTCTTCGGTCGAGGGGTTGAACAGCGGCGCGATCTCGTCGCCATGCGGCGTCACGAAGGCGCCGTCGATATAGACCTCGGTAATATTGCGCATCGCTTTTCTCCTTTGTGCGATACGCCCTATCTGGCATCGGCGGATTGCTCTGATAAGCTGTTGAATATTGGACGAGCTGATAAGGAAATCGGGACAATGATGCGCGGCACCCTGGCGGAGCTCGAAGCGGTGATCACGGTGGCGGCCAAAGGCGGCTTCCGCGCCGCCGCCCGCGAACTCGGCATATCCTCCTCCGCGCTCAGCCAGCAGATCGCCGCACTCGAAGCACGGCTCGGCGTGCGCCTCTTCAACCGCACCACCCGCAGCGTTACGATCTCATCTGCGGGCGAGCAGTTCGTCGCCGAGATCACCCCGGCGCTGACGGCCATCCGCAACGCCATCGACCTCACAGACGAGCACCGCTCGGAGCCCTCGGGGCTGCTGCGCATCAACACGTCGGTCGGGGCCGCGCGCATGGTGCTGGCGCCGCTGGCGCTGGAATATCTGAGGCGCTATCCCCGCATGCAGCTGGAGATCGTCACCGAGGGCGCGCTCGTCGATATCAACGCCCAGGGCTTCGACGCCGGCATCCGTATCCTGGAAGCCGTGCCGCCCGATATGATATCGGTGCCGATCAACCGCCTGATCCGCCCGGCGATCGTCGGTTCGCCCGCCTATTTCAGCACCCGCCCGCAGCCGAAAACCCCGGCCGACCTCGAAAGCCACCGCTGCATCCGCGCCCGCATGGCCAGCGGCAGCATCTACCGCTGGGAATTCGAAAGACGTGGCGACGCCTTCACGATGGACGTGCCGGGCGCGCTCGTCCTCGACGAAAGCGACCTCATCCTGCGCGCCGCCCGCGAAGGCGCGGGCCTCGCCTATCTCAACGAATGGCAGGTCGGCGAAGACCTGGCGGAAGGCCGCCTGATCCGCGTGCTTGAGGACTGGACGGCGCCCTATCCCGGATTGTGCCTGTATTACCCGGGCAGGCGGCATATTCCGGCGAAGTTGCGGGCGTTTGTCGAGGTGGTGAGGGAGGCAAGGTGGGATTGAGGGGTTCCACGGCGGAGTGAACGCCACGGCCTCAGTCGGCTAGTCCAGCGCCGCACCCGGCGGCGATAGTTTGGTGGGCATTCTCACCAAGGCAACCGACTTCGAGATCACAACGGGAAGACCTTTCATCACCAGCTTCTGGGCCTCGCCGATCAGGGCGCAGCCGATCGCGGTTATCAGCATGACCGGGACAAAAGAGCGGATGTCCAGCATGCCGAGCTTCGCGACGTAATAGGCGACAATGACAATGACGGTTTGGTGAGCCACATAGTAGGTCATCATCGATCTGTTGAGGAACGCGATCACCCGGTTGGGACGGCTGGCGATCCTGCCCGCAAATCCCAACAGGGCGAGGATTGCGCACCATTGGAAGATCGATCTGACAATCCGCATCGCGACGACAAGGCTATCCGGCCGGTGCTCCCGGGGGACGCCAAGAACGACTGTCGCAATGATGAGAAATGCGATGGCGGCAAGACTACCGCTAAGCCATCTTTGCTGGTCGACGTCACGCCAGAACGACGGCTCGTTCATCAGAAGGCAACCCGCCATGAACATCGAGAAATAGACAAGATGCGCGTAGAGGTCGGTGTGAATGACCAGGGTCTCCCCGAAGGTCGGGTAGAGCGAGAGCCGGAGGACGGAGAGGAATATGATTGGGATCAGAAACAGCTTGGCGCCCTGGAGCAGGTTTGCGAAGGCGGATGTCGCATTCGGCCAAACGCTCTGAATGCTTGGCCACAGGAACGACCAGAGAAATACGTAGATCCAGAGATAGCCAAGGAACCACAGGTGCTGAAGGGTTGCTTGTGAAACAACAAAGGCTTTCCAAAACTCCCAATAGGACAAGTCAGGAAACGGATTGTGCTGAGATAGATAAATCTGCGGAGGCACGACGAACAAAACGCCCAGCACAAAAGGCAAGATCAATTGCCGTGTTCGAGCCCGGCGAATTTCGCTGACTGATCGGCTGCGCAGAAGCGATTGTGTGACCAGACCTGATATAAAGAAAAGCAGGCTCATTCGCCACGGATGAGAGCCAGCCGCAATCAGATCGACGAGACGGTTACCGTCTTCAGAGTTAAGCAGCCATGTTCTCGTGCCGTATGCGAGACTCGTATGGTAAACGATAAGCGTACCAAAGCATAAAACGCGCAACGCATCGAGATCGTGGCGTCGCCCGCTCAATTTGATGTCTGTCATGATGTCTTGCCCCAACCCGAGGGCAATACAATCACAAGACTGTTTAACAGGTCTTAATTTTTATTTTATGGTTGTATTAGTTGTTCAAGAAAAGCAATCTTTGCGGCAACCTGACATCCCGCATTCGGAATGCTATTCAGGCGTACCGATGTTGCTCAAAGGCCGCCTCGCAAGCCGTCGTCATCTTTCAGCTCGGCTCGTGCATCTCGCGGTTGACGAGATTGGCTGATGGCGCTGCTAGCGTCTTTTCCTTGAAGTACCGCGAAACGACGGTGCGGAGCATTCGGGCATCTTCAGATGAAATTCCGTACGGTTCGTACGTCACAGCTGCGACGTCACGGTTCGAAAAATAGCCGTAGAACATCAATGCCGAAAGATAGCTGCCGTAGATCGACGGATGGTTGCAGTCGTCGTAAAGGCTGAAATCCTGAGGGCGGCTTTGCAGGTCTTCCCAGATCAGGCCGACATTGACGAGGTCGACCCCGGTCAATGCGGCTAGTCGCGCATGCTGTTCCTGAATATTGCGATGCATGTTGGCATAGCCTGACGGCGATACGCCGACTGCGGATTTCGGCATGCCTTGATTGTCCTTGCACTGATCAGTGTAGCGCCAGGTCACGAACATTGCCGGCGTGGACCCTTTCGTTTGGGCCTCCCTGATCAGATCGGCAGCGACCTCCCACGTTTGGCTGGATCCTTCCGCGCGATATTGGTCGCTGGAGAGCACCTGCAGGACAACATGGTTCCAACGCTGCGCGAGCAAGGCCTGGGTGTGCGGGTCTTCCATATGGGTTTTCAGGCTGACGCCGGGTTCGGCGTCCATGACGATATGAAGCTTCTTAGGGTAGCCCGCGGAGTCGGCGATCGAGCGTACCATGTCGGGCATGCTGTGATAGAAGGTCCGGCTGTTGCCGATAAACAGCGCGGTCTCGCGCGGCCTCCTGTCGAAGACGTCTCTCGCCTCTCGTACGTACCCGTTGAACGGCGGCAAATACAGGAGCGATCCGATCAAAATCGCTGACAGAACACCTGCCCGGGCGAATTTAAACAACTGCGGCCTCACATAATCGTGGCAATCCTGCATGAGGTAACCATCGATACGTAAAGGATAAGTTGAATAAACGAGGCGGTTTTTAGTTCTGGGGGTTTCAGGCGTGTGGTGACTGGCAACGAGAGAAGGGTGCGCCCTGAGACTTACGTTACATTTACTGTTGCGTACTGGCGAGCCGCGCAGCGCTGTGCTTCCGTCTGTCCCGTCCTCTATGTCGGGAAGGAAGTCCAGCAATGCGTTCACTTTCGAGGCCGAGCATTCCTGTTGCGTTGTTTGTCGGACTGGCCGTGTGTGCCGGCGGTCTCCTTGGGAAGTCCGCGCAGGCTCAGACCGTGCCGGAGATCAGCAAGGATATTCCCGCCGGACCTATCGAAGGGACACGGCTTCCGGACGAATACGTCCGCGGCCTTGCCGGACTCGCCTATGTCTGGGGCTGGCCCCTGGTCAATATGCACAATCGCCATCTCGTGTTCGAGAAAGTGCCTGAAAACGGGCTGGGTGACGGGGTGCTTCCGGTCGGTCCGCTCAACCGGTTGACGATGCTCACCGATTACATCAAACCGGAAGAGCGCGCGGTCGCGACGCCAAACCAGGATGTTGTCTACGGCTTCGGTCTTCTGGATCTCAAAAAGGAGCCTGTCGTCTTTCAGGTGCCAGATTTCGGGGACCGCTTCTGGATCTATCAGCTCGGCAACCAGCGCACCGATACGCTGGGCGGGATGGGAAGCTTGTATCGCAGCAAGCCCGGATTCTACTTGATCGTTGGTCCCGATTGGAAGGGAGAGGTGCCGAAGGACATCAACGCTGTCTTCCGTTCACCGACCAATCTTGCCTACATCATACCGCGCGCATTCCTCGACGATACCAAAGCCGATCGCGAAGCGATCCAGCCCGTCATCAGCCAGATCATGTCCTATCCGCTGAGCGAGTTCGACGGCAAGACGAAGACCAAGGACTGGAGCAAGATACCGACATTGGCCGACCCTGCAGGCGGCAAGCAGGGCGGTGGCGGTGAGACGCAATGGGTCAAGCCGGAGGCATTCTTCGCCGAACTTCCACAGGTCATGGACGAAGTACCTCCCCAGCCGGGCGAAGAGGCCCTTTACGGCTGGTTCCGTTCGCTCCTGTCGGCTGCCGAGAAGAACCCGAAGGTCGCGGAGACGATGAAGCAGACGGCGATCGAAACCGACAAGTCGTTGATGAAGACGATCCACAGCTACTCGTATGCCGGCGTCCCCGTTGGCAACGACTGGGTCACGCCCATGAACGGCGCAGAGTTCGGCACGGACTATTTTAGCCGCGCCGCCGCAGCCAAGGCAAACATCTTCGTCAATCCGCGCAGGGAGGCTGCCTATTTCGGCCAGGAATACGACGCCGACAAGAAGCGTCTCTCGGGCGACAAGGCCTATACCATAACATTTGCCAGGGGCGGACTTCCGCCCGTCGACGGCTTCTGGTCGATGACCCTCTACGATGCCGACCATTTCTTCGCTCCGAACAAGATCAAGCGTTATTCGCTCGGCACGAAGAACAAGGACCTCGTGTACGGATCCGATGGCTCCCTGACGATTTACGTCCAGAACTCCGAACCCAAGGGCGAGAAGGCAAAGAATTGGCTCCCTTCGCCAAAGGGGTCTTTCGAACTGTTCATTCGCGCCTATTGGCCAAAAGCGGAAATCGTTGAAAACAAATGGGCGCCGCCTCAGGTCGTCCGTTCGAAATAGTCGATACGTCCAGCGGCCGCCCGGGCTCAGAGCCTCTGCCTGGCCCGAGAGAACCAAGCATCCTTGCCACGCGGCTCGAACCTTCAGCCTAGGGCTTCTTCGGCTGAGCCGAGCCGATCGGGTGCCAGTGGCGGTTGTCGCGCTCGATGAGTTCGTCGGCGCAGGCCGGGCCCATTGTGCCCGGCGCATAGGCTTCCGGCTCGCCTTCCTTGGACCATAGATCGAGGAAGGGCTGGACGGCGGCCCAGCCGGCTTCGATACCGTCGGCGCGCTGGAACAGCGTCTGGTCGCCGATCATCAGGTCGTAGATCAGCGATTCATAGCCCGTCATCTTGCCGATATCGAACTTGTCGGCATAGCGGAAGTCGAGCGAAACAGGCACGGTGTCGACCGAGAGGCCGGGAGACTTGATGGAGATCTCCATGCTCATGCCTTCGTCCGGCTGCACCTGGACGATCAGCCTGTTCGGCGGCAGGCGGCGCGTCACTTCGGTCTCGCGGAACTGCGCGAAGGGCACCGGCTGGAAGGTGACGACGATCTCGGTATCGCGCGCCGTCATCGCCTTGCCGGTCCTGAGATAGAAGGGTACGCCGGCCCAGCGCCAGGTATCGGCATAGAGCTTCAGGGCCACGAAGGTTTCGGTCTTGCTGTCAGGCGCCACCTGCGGCGTATCGTGATAGGCGGTGACATCGGCGCCGTTGAGCTTGCCTGCGCCGTAGACGCCGCGCACGCCATGAGTCTTCGCCTCTTCCGGCGTGAAGACGCGCAGCGCCTTCAGGACCTTGCTCTTCTCGTTGCGGATCGCCTCGGCGTCAAAGCTATTCGGTGGCTCCATGGCGATCATCGCCAGCAGCTGGAAGAGGTGGTTCGGCACCATATCGCGCAGCGCGCCCGTCGCGTCGTAGAAGGCGCCGCGGCTGCCGACATCGACGATCTCGGCGGCGGTGATCTGCACATGGTCGATATAGTTGTTGTTCCACAGCGCCTCGATCATCATGTTGGCAAAGCGCGCCGTCATCAGGTTCTGCACCGTTTCCTTGCCGAGGAAATGGTCGAGCCGATAGACCTGGCTCTCCGCCACCTTGGAGAGAATCTGCGCATTCAGCGCCTTGGCCGAAGCAAGGTCGGTGCCGAACGGCTTTTCGATGGCGATGCGGCGGAAGCAGTTCTCGCCTTCGCCGGTCAGCTGATTGGCGGCGAGACGCTCGACGATTTCGCCGAAGAAACGCGGCGGCACGGCGAGATAGAAGGCAGCGTTGCCATTCAGACGCTTGCCGATCTCGCCATAGATCTCGTCCTTGGTGAAATCGCCGGCGAGATAGGAAATGCGTTTGCGTAGCCTCAGCCACGCCTCGTCCTTGGAGAGCGGCTGGTCGCCGCCGAGCTTCGACAGGAAATCGTCCAGCTTGCCGCGCAGCATCTCGTCATCACCTGGATCGATGCCGATGCCGAGAATATTGAGGTCGTCGCCGACCAAGCCGCTGCGCGTCAGGTTGATGATCGCGGGAATGAGCAGGCGCCGCGTCAGGTCGCCCGTGGCGCCGAAGATGACAAGCGTTGCGGGCGGGGTAGGCACGGCATCGGTCATGGCGTCTGGCTCCTTGCAGCTGGTGAGGCCAATATAAGCGGGTGCGCGGCGCGGGCAAGCGGGGCGGCGTGACGCAGACGAGATCGCCCTACAAGCAGCGAGTCCCGCGCCTTCCCGCAGTCATGGCATGGGATGCTGTGAGACCGGTGGTATCGCGGCGTCTATCGCAAGGCCCGGACCAACGCCTCGATTTCCTCCTCGGTATTATAGTAGTGAGGCGACGCGCGCAGGACAGGCGGCAGGTTGCGCGCCCTGGCGTCGAGAAGCGTGCTCGACGGCGGCGAGACGCTGACGTTGATGCCGGCCTGCGCAAGCCTTGCCTTGATCGCATCGGCTTCGTGGCCGGCGATCGTGAAGGTGACGATCGAGGCCGGGTCGCGGCCGAGATCATGGACGGCAACGCCTGGCAGGGCGCGAAGGCCTTCGCGCAGCTTGACGGAAAGCAGCCGGCAGCGTGCTTCGATCGCTTCGATGCCGATATCCAGCGCATAGTCGATCGCAACGCCGAGGCCGAGCCGGGCGGCATAATTGTTCTCCCAGGTCTCGAAACGCCGGGCGTCGGGTCTCAGCTCGTAGCGGTCGGGCGCCACCCAAGGGGCCGAAAAATGGTCGATGACCGGCGGCTCCAGGCTTAGCATCAACTCGCGGCGGATATAGAGGAAACCGGTGCCGCGCGGCCCGCGCAGAAATTTGCGGCCGGTCGCCGTCAGGATATCGCAGCCGAGTTCGTCGACGCGTGCCGGCATCTGGCCGACCGCCTGGCAGGCGTCGAGCAGATAGGTGATGCCGTGCCGTCTGGCGATCCTGCCGACTGCGGCCGCCGGATTGCGAAGCCCGCCATTGGTCGGCACCCAGGTGATGGCGATCAGCTTGACGCGGCCGTCAATCATCCGCTCCAGCGCTTCGGGATCGAGCACGCCGTCGCCATCATCCGGGATGACCTCGATGACCGCACCGGTCCGCTTGGCGACCTGCAGGAAGGCGACGTAATTTGCGGCATACTCCGCCCGCGCCGTCAGGATCCGGTCGCCCGGCTGGAACGTGAGCGCATAGAAAGCCAGCTGCCAGGCGACGGTGGCGTTTTCCGTCAGTGCGATCTCGTCGCGCGCGGCACCAAGAAGCCGCGCAACACTGTCATAGACGGCCCCAAGCTTGGTCGCTCGTTCCGCGGCAGTCTCATAGCCGCCGATCGCGGCCTCACGGTTCAAATAGCCGATCATCGCATCGAGCACCGGCCGCGGCATCAGCCCGGCACCGGCATTGTTCAGATGGATGCGATGGGCGGTGCCAGGCGTTTCGGCCCGCACTTTCTCGACGTCGATGGCCATGTTTTCCCCCTTCGTATCGCCTGAACGATGTTCTTCGCTTAGCCGCGATCCTCGGTCAACGCCATTATTGCCGCGTGCAGAAGCCATTTCCGACTGGAGAAATCCAAGTCCGCCCTTATGTGATACCCCATGGCAAACAAGCGGGAGGAAACGCGACATGGCCAAGAACACCATCTGCCTGTGGTTCAACGGAGATGCCGAGGAGGCTGCGGGCTTCTACGCGGCAACCTTTCCCGACAGCGCCGTCACCGCCGTGATCCGGGCGCCGGGCAATTATCCGGATGGCAAGGAGGGCGATGTTCTGGTCGTCGAATTCACCGTCGCCGGCGTCGCCTGTATCGGCCTCAACGGCGGTCCGGCCTTCAAGCATAGCGAGGCCTTCTCTTTCCAGATTTCCACCGAGGACCAGGAAGAAACCGACCGCTACTGGAACGCCATCGTCGGCAATGGCGGCCAGGAAAGCGACTGCGGCTGGTGCAAGGATAAATGGGGGCTGTCCTGGCAGATCACCCCGCGGGTGCTGAGCGAAGCGCTGAAGGCAAACCCCGCTGAGGCGAAGCGTGCGTTCGATGCGATGATGACGATGCAAAAGATCGATATCGCCAAGATCGAGGAAGCGCGGCGGGGGTGAGGGCGTTCGGTTTGCGAAAAACTGCAAAACTTGATATGATTTAATCGTATCGAGGATATTGCAATGCGCACCACGCAAGCACTCAGCATCACGCTTCCGGTCGAGATGGCGCAGATGGTCAAGGACAAGGTTTCGTCCGGCGAATATGCCAGCGAAAGCGAGGTCGTGCGCGCCGGTCTGCGTGCACTGAACGCCCAAAACGCTGCCATCGACAAGTGGCTGCTGGAAGAGGTTCTTCCCGCTGCCGATGCGCACGAGGCGGATCCCGGCCGGGCGATGCCGATCACCGAGACGCGAAAGCGCTTACGGTCCTTCATGGACGGCCAAATTATCGGCAAGACTGAAGAAAAATGAAATACGCTGTCGCGTTCGACCCTTTAGCCGAAGCGGACCTGCAGCAAATCTATCTCCACCTGGCCGATGTGGCCGGCCAACAGGTCGCCCGGAACTATGTCGATCAGATTATCGACTATTGCGAGCAGTTCGAAACCTTCCCCGAACGCGGCCGCAGCCATGATCATCTGCGACCAGGCCTGCGCACGGTAGGATTCAAGAGGAAGGCGACGATCGCCTTCCTCGTCGGGACGGGCAAAGTGACGATCCTGCGAGTATTCCATCACGGCAGGAACGTCGCCCTTGATGACGATGGGGACACTCCAGAAGGCCTCTAAGCCTTCACCGCCACCATGAAGATCCGCGGGAAGCGCAGCAGCACGCGGCCGTCGGCCATCTTGGGATGAGCCTTTTCGATGCGCGCCAGATAATCGGCGAGGAATGCCTCGCGATGCTCCTCGCCCGCCTGCGCCAGATAGGGCATCAGGCCGGTGCCTTTCAGCCATTCGACGATTGCGGCGGCATCGGCCATCGGGTGGTTATAGATCGTGTGCCAGATATCGACGCGGGCAGCCTTGGCCGAGAGGCGGCTGTAATAGGTCGACGCCGGCGGCAGCGGGCTGCGGCGCACGCTCTTCTTCTCGAAATTGACCTTCCACGGCCCAGCATGGGCTGTTTCTTCCATCGCAAGATGCGTCGGCTCGTTGAGATTGTCGGGCATCTGCACCGCGAGCACGCCGCCCGGCGCCAGGCCATCCATCAGGCGCCCGAAGATATCGAGATGGTTCGGAAGCCACTGGAAAACGGCATTGGCAAACAACAGGTCGGGTTGACCCGCGGGCTGCCAGGCCAAAAGATCGGCCTTGTCGAAGCTCGTCTGCGGCAGGCGCTTGCGGGCGGCTTCCAGCATGTTGTCGTCGCTGTCGAGACCCGAGACATTCTCGACGCCGTAGCGATCGATGATCAACTCCGTCGAATTGCCGGGTCCGCAACCGAGGTCGATGGCGTTCCTAACGGATGCCAGCGGCACCTGCGCCAGAAGATCGCGCGCCGGGCGCGTCCGTTCATCCTCGAATTTGACGTATTGGCTGGCAGACCATGCCATGGGGAACCTCCTGCTTGGCTTTCTCGAGCGGATCGCCGGCTGGCGCCGCGGCTCATCTCTATCAACAATTCACTGGGGCTTATATGCGCTGCCTGATGACATGCAGGTGAACTGCCCAGTGAACTGCAATGAAAAAGGCGCCTGCAATGAGGCGCCTTTTCAAGGGTTTATGCGGCACGGATGGTTGTGCCGTCGCTGTTTGCGGCAGTCCCGATCCGCTGGATCGGGCCAGGCAATGCGGGTGTCTCGCCCGCAGTGACCAGAGCCTCGCCGCTGGCGCTGTCGATGGTGGCGGAGAACACCGCCTCGACGCTATCGGGATTGGCATAGCCATAGGCCTGGTGCGAAGCGATCGAAACGATATCGCCGGCGAGTGCGGCGATCTCCTCGCGGCGGCCATCGGCCATTCGCCAGATCGACAGGCGTCCCTCGATGATGCGCAGCACCTGCGGGCTGTCGATCACATCGGGCGTGGCGCTGCCGCCTGAGGGAACGGTGACGTCGACGATACTCAGCCAGGAGCCCTGCAGCCGGATCTGCCGCTCGATGCGGTCGCCGGCCACGAAATAGACCTTCGCGCCCGTCTGCGCCAAAGTCTTAACACTGGAGTTGGACATTAACGTCCCTTTCATTCTTTTTCTTACGGCACGCCCGTTAGACCTTCGCGGCGTGTTTGGCAACGGCCCAGATGTCGCGCACCACCGTCGCGAAGCGATCGGCAATCTCGGCAAGCGCCGTTCGCTGGACCGTTTCGGCCGGGATCACGCCGCCCAGCGGGTCGGGCAGGTCACGCGTCGCCGTGGCGGAGGCAATGACCGTCGACTTGAAACCGAGGTCGAGTGCAGCGCGCGCTGTGGCGCCGACGCACATGTGGGTCATGAAACCGGTGAGCACAAGTTCGCTCCTGCCGGTTTCCTTGGCAATGCCGGTCAGGACGTCATGAAGCTCTGTTCCGGCGAAGGCATTCGGCAGCGTCTTTTCGACGACGCGTTCGCCTTTCACAGGCGCGAGTGGCGCAATGATTTCGGCGCCATGCGAGCCCGGGTCGAAGAGCCAGCTTCCCGCTCCCGACTTGTGGATGACATGGACGACCGGAACGCCGTCTTCGCGCGCCAGGTCGAGCAGGGTGCGGATTTCGGTGACGGCCGCTTCCACGCCGGTGAGCGGCAGGCTTCCATCGACATAGTCGTTCTGCGCGTCGATCACGACGATGATTGCTTTCTGCCAGTCGGCGGCTTCGGCGGTGGCGCCGCTACGCTGAAGAAGGGTGAGGGGAGCCATGGATCTATCTCCTGTTTCGGTTGACGACAAAGAATTAGCGGCTTCCTTCATGAGCGAATATTCGTTATTTCGGCGCAATGGCTGAGCAGAAACGCACAGATATCGATTGGGAAGACCTGCGCTTCTTTGCGGCGCTCGCCCGCCATGGCAGCCTGTCGGCGGCCGCCCGTGCGCTGAAGGTCAATCACGCCACCGTCGCCCGCCGGGTATCGGCGCTGGAGATGACGCTGGGCGTGCAGCTCTTCGAGCGCCGCCCCGACGGCTATGTGCTGACAGTTCAGGGACAATCGATATCAGCTGAAACTTCGGCGATGGCGGGCGCGGCCTCCGTCATCCGCGATCGCCTCGTATCGCCGGAAGGGCCGAGCGGGCGCGTGCGGCTGACGACCATCCGCTCCGTCGCCGATCTGCTTCTGGCGCCGCATCTCGGCGAAATTCTCGATGGGCTTGGCGGCATCGAGCTCGAAATTCTGACGGATGTCCGGGTCCACAGTCTTGCCCATCGCGAGGCCGATATCGCGCTGCGGCTCGGCCGCCCTGCGGATAGCGATCTCACCGGTAGGCGCGTCGCCACCATCACCCATGGCTTTTATGCCAATGAGACGGTGGCCGCGCGCTGGAGGAAGGGCGAAGCCGTGCCGTTGATCGGGTTCGACCTCGACAGCGAGCTGCTGATCGCCGAGGCCCGCTGGCTGGAGGCCCACTATGCGCGCCATGCCTATTCCGTGCGTTCCGGCAGCACCATCACCCAGGCCATGGCTGCCGCGGGCGGCATGGGCGTCGTCATGCTGCAGCGCTTTCAGGCGCAGCAATATCCGGCGCTGGTCGAGATCGATTTCGGCGCCGTCATGCCCGATCGCGAACTCTGGATGCTCGCGCCACCTGGCCTCAGGGACGTGCCAAGGGTCAGCACCATCTGGGAACGGCTCTCGGCCCTGTTCGCGGGTATGGACTCCCTCTAGATCTTCTTCTCCGCCTTGATCCGGCTCACCACTGCGTCGAGCACGGCGCCGTTGTCGGCGATGAAACGTTCGGCCACTGTCCTCAGCTGTTCGATATTCGTGGCGCTGGCGTCGTCGAGATCGTCATTGGCGCCCTGCAGCTTCCCGTCGATGCGGAAATAGGCGAGCGTTTCGGGCTTGGCAAAGCTCATGTCGGTGGAGCCCTCTGCGTTCAGCTTGGCACCCTTCGGGTTCAACAGCTTGTTTGCCTGATAGGCCGCCGTGCTCGCCTGTCCCTGCATCAGCACGGAGATGAGCGGCGTGCCGTTCTGCGGGTTGATCCAGCCGAAGGCACCCCAGTCCTTGGCCTGCTGATAGGGGATCTTGCGGTTCTGCCGCCCGGTGCCGAGCGAGAGCACCACGAAACTGTCGCTCGCCGCCTGCCAGAGCTTGCGGGCCTCGACATAGGCGGCGAGAACCGGGTCGTTGGCGAAGACGCCGCCGTCGATCAGCGGGATTTTCCGCTGATCGTCGCCGGCAGGTTTCGCCAGGTTCTCGACCAGCGCCGGCTCGAAATAGGTGGGTGCCGCCGAGGAGCCGCGCGCCGCTTCCCAGAAGCGGAACTTGGCGTTTTCCATGTCGCAGTTGGTCATGAACACCGCTTCACGCTGGTGGATGTCGTAGGCGGTGATCAGCACCTTCGTCAGCCCGTCGGCGATCAGCGTGTTGGCGCCGAGCCGCGCCTGCAGCTTTTCTTCCAAGGTCGCCGCGCTGTAGCGCTCTTCCTGCCAGCCGCCGATATTGATGATCTTCGAGATCAGCCTGGAATAGAAGATATCCTTGCCTTCGTCGGCATAGAGCTTGACGAGATCGGCAGGCGTGCAGGCCGCACTCTTCTTGTTCTTCGGGTTCGGGCAGGTCAACCCTGCGGCGATGATGCCGCCGGTCGACGTGCCGCCGATCAGATCGAAAGCCTCATGCATCGCCGGTCCCTTCAGGCGCCTGGCGAGCTCTTCGATGATGATTGCCGGAATGAGGCCGCGAATGCCGCCGCCGTCGATCGACAGGATGAATCGAACTGTCATGGTCCCCTCCACGCCGGAGTCATTCCGGGCGAGCGGGATTATGCCTCATGTATTATAAATTGCAAATCTGTTAAATACACCAATAAATAGTTAACGATTGCGGCTCGACTGTCCCGATCTGGCGCAGTCAGAACTGGGTGATGACGCTGATGCCGAGGCCTTCCGAGCGCTCCATCGCCATCAGCGCAGGGACCGCATCCGCGAGGCTGATACGCTTGCCGATGAGCTTCTGCGGGGCGATCTTGCCGGCCGAAAGCATGGAAAGCATCGCGTCGTAGCGCCAGGCCTGCATGCCGTGGCTGCCATAGATCTCCAACTCGTGGCCGATCACCTGCGCCATCGGGATCTGCGGCGTCGCGTGGTCGCCGAGCATCAAGCCGATCTGCACATGGCGCCCGCGGCGGCGCAGATTCCTGATCGAGTTGAAGCAGGTGACGGGATGACCGAGCGCGTCGATGGAGACATGCGCACCACCCCTGGTGATCTCGCGGACCGCTTCCGGCACGTCGCCGACAGTCGCCGCATTGATCGTCGCTACCGCGCCGCATTCGCGGGCAAAGGCGAGCTTCTCGTCCGAGATGTCGATGGCAATAGGATTGGCGCCGAGCGCCGCGGCGATCATGATCGCCGAAAGGCCGACACCACCGCAGCCGTGGATGGCGATCCACTCGCCGGGGCCGGTCCGCGCCTGGTCGGCCACGGCGCGGAAGGAGGTGGCGAAGCGGCAGCCGAGGCTGGCGGCCGTCGCGTCATCGATCTCTTCGGGCAGGTGCACGAGATTGGTCTCGGCATAATCGATCGCCACATATTCGGCGAACGAACCCCAATGCGTGAAGCCTGGCTGGAACTGGTTGGGGCAGACCTGCTGGTTGCCCGAATGGCACTCGCCGCAATGGCCGCAGCCGGAAACGAAGGGCACCGTCACACGGTCGCCGACCTTGAAGCGCATCACGCCCTTGCCGGTCGCCACCACCTTGCCTGCAAGCTCGTGGCCCGGCACATGGGGCAGGCGGATATCCGGGTCGTGGCCCATCCAGCCGTGCCAGTCGCTGCGGCAGAGCCCGGTGGCGCCGACGGCGATGACCACGCCGTCTTCCGAAGGCGAGGGGTCGGCCACCGTGCGGATCTCCGGCGTCCTGCCGAAGGCGTCGTAATACATGGCTTTCATGGCTGTCTCCCGCTCTGCGATTCCGGTCCCATGATGACACGGCGAACCGCCTGGATTCCATCATTTTTGCTGATCGACCCATCGCATCTGCGTGAAGACGGGCGACGGAATCTTGCGGCGGGAAAAGCCGTCGCGCCATTTTCTTGCGTCCAGTTTTGCGATGAGAGTTTATCCTTGACCCCATGAAGCCGGAGGGATTTTGCTCACCGCAACGTGCAAAGGGAGAAGTCACATGGCCGTCAACACAGCGCCCCGATCCACCACCTGGACCTATGTCGATGGCGAGTGGCTTTCCGGCAATCCGCCGCTGATCGGCCCGACCTCGCATGCGATGTGGCTCGCTTCCACCGTCTTCGACGGCGCCCGCTGGTTCGATGGCATCGCGCCTGATCTCGATCAGCACTGCCAGCGCATCAACCGCTCGGCGCTCAACATGGGCCTGAAGCCGACCAAGACGCCGGAGGAGATCGAGGCGCTCGCCTGGGAAGGCATCAAGAAATTCGACGGCAAGACGCCGATCTACATCAAGCCGATGTACTGGGCAGAACACGGCGCCCCGTTCAGCGTCGTCACCGCCGATCCGGAATCGACCCGCTTCGTGCTTTGCCTGTTCGAAGCGCCGATGGGCGGCCATGGCGGCTCGTCGCTGACCGTTTCGCCGTTCCGCCGTCCGACGCCCGAGACGGCGATGACCGACGCCAAGGCCGGCTCGCTCTACCCGAATTCCGGCCGCGCCATTGCCGAGGCCCGCGCCCGCGGCTTTGACAACGCGCTGATGCGCGACACCAATGGCAATGTCGTCGAGACGGCATCCTCGAATGTCTTCATGGTCAAGGATGGCGTGGTCTTCACGCCCGTCGCCAACCGCACCTTCCTCGCCGGCATCACCCGCGCCCGCGTCATGGGCCTGATGCGCCAGGCCGGCTTCGATGTGCGCGAGGCAACGCTCTCGGTCGAGGATTTCATGGGCGCCGACGAGATCTTCACCTCCGGCAACTATTCCAAGGTCGTCGGCGTGAACCGTCTCGATGGCCGCGACTTCCAGGAAGGCCCGATCACCCGCAAGGCGCTCGACCTTTACATGAACTGGGCCTATGGGCGGACGGCGCGCGGGGAGTGAGCTGGCGGCACATGACCTGACGTGGCCGTCGCTAAGTTAGCGACCGCGGCCGCCTCATCCGGCCCTGCGGGCCACCTTCTCCCCGCGGGGGAGAAGGGAACACGGCCTCCGCCGCTCGCACCAACATCCCCTCTCCCCTCGGGGAGAGGGTAGGGTGAGGGGGCCGCGGGCGCTGACTTGCAATCAAAGCGAGGGTCCGGGAATATCAGGTAGACTTGGCTGATATATTGGCCGAGCTAGCGATGCGGCGCAGGCGCTTCAACCTCGCAACCGGCTTCGAGTGAGGCAAGCCAGCTCTCCACTTCCTCTCCGGTTAGATGCAAGCCGGTCTCGACGTAGGAGTCCCACGCCGCGATGGCGGCGTCCCAACCTCTGGAATCAGGGTTGTTCTCGTGCGCCTCTTCCATCTCACACCGCCAGCATCCGCGCACGCTCATCCTGCGTGATACCATAATCCTTGCAGGGCAGTCCGTCCGAGACCTCGTCGCTCAGGAACTTCATCCCGAGCTTCTCGGCCACCTTGATCGACGCATCGTTGCCCGCGAAAATATTCGCGACGATCCGCGGGAGGTTCAGCGTGTCGAAGCCGTGGTCGAGCACCGGGCGGGCTGCTTCGGTCGCGTAGCCCTGGCCCCAGGCGTGGCGGTTCAGGCGCCAGCCGATTTCGATATCCGGGCCGATCGTGTCGTAGGGGATCAGCATGATCCAGCCGAGGAACTGTTTCGGCGCCGTCTTGGCAAAGATCGACCAGTAGCCAAGGCCTTCGCCGAAATCGCTTTCCATGCGGTTGATGACGAACTGCCGGTGGGCCTCAGGGTCCGCCCAGGGGCCGGGGATATAGCGCGTCACCTCGGGGTCGCGGTCCATCGCCATACAGTCATCGAGATCAGCCAGCGTGCGCGGGCGCAAAATGAGACGATCGGTGACGAATATCTGCTGCAAGCTCCGTTTCCCCCGTTGCATTGCGGTTCCGTTCTGAAACGCAATCATAGCGGCGGGAGTTGCAAACGATAGTCTCAGTTTTCGTCTTTTGGCTTCACAATCCACGTGAAGACCGCGCCGCCGGCAAGAAGCACGCAGGTTCCCAAGAACACCGAAGGCATGCCGATATGGCCGCCGACTAAGCCGCCGAGCACGGGACCGGCGACTTGTCCGACATATTGTGACGAGACCGAGAGACCGAGAATGCTGCCTGCTGCGCTGTCGGGCACGCTGTGGCGGATGACGGCGGAAATACACGGAAGCAAGCCGCCGAGCGCGATCCCCATCAGGAAGCGCAGGATGATCAGCTGCCAGGAACTGGTGACGAATGCCTGCGGGATCAAAAGCACCGCCGCGACCGCCAGCGCTCCGGCGATAACCGGCCAGTGGCCGATCCGGTCGGCGAGCTTACCGAGCCGCGAGGCCGAAAGGATGCTGCCGAGCGCCGCCGCCGACATGACGACGCCTGATATCATCGTCACCTGCGACTGATCCTTTGCGAGCTGAGCCACATAGACGGTGATGATCGGCTCGATCGACATATTGGCGAGCATCAGCAGCATGCCGGTCAATAGCATGGCGATCACCGGCCCCTTGTCGGGGATCGAGCTCCAGCCGCCGCTCGCCTTCGCCGCCTGCTTGCGGGAGGGGGATTTCTCCTCCTTGATCAGGAAGGCCGTCGCCAGGAAGGCGAGGAAGATGATGCCGCCGGCCGCCAGAAACGTGCCACGGATGCCGATGATGGGCGGCAGCGCGCCGCCGATCAAGGGACCGACGAGATTGCCTGCCATGATGCCCGAGGAGAGCATGCCGAGCGCCCAGGCCGAGCGGTCCTTCGGCGTCTGCGTCGCGACCAGCACCATAGATCCCGAGGAATAGCCACCCGCCAGACCAACAAAGAGGCGCAGTGCCACCAGCTGCCAGACATCGCCCGCCATGCCCATCAACGAGATGGCGATCGTCATGCCCAGGCTGGCGCGCACCAGCATCAGCTTGCGGCCGTAGATATCGCCAAGCCTGCCCCAGAGCGGCGCCACGAAGGCGGCGGCGAAGAAGGTCGCGCCATAGGCGATGCCCGACCACTGGACGATCGCGGCGTGATCGCTGACACCGAGCTCCTCGACATAGAGCGGCAGGAAGGGAAGCAGCAGCGTCATCGCCACGATCGTGGTGAAGGAGCCGATCAGCGAGATCGTCAGGTTGCGCTTCCAGTAAATGGACCCGGCCGCGGCATTGGCTGCGTCCATCGGGGTGTCGGTCATATCAGGGGCTCGTGCATTGCAATCTTGGGGGAAGGGCAAATTACGCCCGGCTTTGCGCCCTGCCAAGGACGGTTCGGCCCCGAACCGTCGGCCGGTTGCCCTAAATGTCGATTTTTGCTATAAACCAATTGCGAAATGCAATCAGATAAAGGAGGTTGCAATGAGCAGCAGGAACGACCACGAAGCCATCATCCGTGGCCTTTTCGCCGCCTATGTCCAGGGCCGCAAGGATCTGGTGCGGCCGATGCTGGCGGACGACTTCACCTTTACGAGCTCGCGCGACGACCATATCGGCCGCGATGCTTATTTCGAGCGCTGCTGGCCCGAGAAGCCGCCGTTCAGCGCTATCGAGATCGAACATCTCTCAATTGAAGACGACGAGGCGGCCGTCCGCTACCGTGCCGTCAAGCACGACGGAAGCGCCTTCCGCAACATGGAAAGCTTCCGCTTCAAGGGCAGCAAGATCGTATCCGTCGACGTTTATTTCGGCCGCGAAGCCTAGCGCTCGATGACGATCTCATGCGCCGAGCGCGTCGCCGGACCATGATAGACGGCCTCGATATTGTTGCCATCAGGATCGAGCAGGAAACAGGCATAGTAGCCGGCGTGATAATGCCGTTCGCCCGGCGCGCCGTGTTCGCGCCCGCCATGCGCCAGTCCTGCCTCGTAGAAGCGCTGGACGGCGTCCTCGTCTGCGGCCTGGAAGGCGAGGTGCAGGTGGCTGACATAGCTCTCGGCGGCATCGACATAGAGTTCATCAGACGAGAAGAAGTCTTCGCCTTCATGCGTGAAGCGCCGTCCGAGCGCGCTGAGGATGGCCTGGTAGAAGACCCGGCTCTTTTCCAGATCCCGCACTCTTAGATGTACATGATCGATCAATCGTCCCTGGTGATATTGCATTTCGACCTCCCAAGAAAATGTGCCGAGCCAGTAAGGATGTTGCGCGGTGGCCAATGATCAAGGCAGACGTCAATGAGCGAAGAGGAGGCGGTCGAAAACGCCGGACATTGTTCTTTAACGGGAAAAACACGTGCATTTAACCATGTTGATTAGCCTTTGATTCATCCTCCCGGGGCAGTTTGCGCGCCAGGGTGGCTGGGAACCAACCCCGAAGGATCGAAGCTTTGACCTATGCACTCGTGCTCTTCTCGGCCGTAACGGCAATCGTTGTCTCCATCTCGGCGATGGGCAGCGCACCTGCGCCCAACAGCAACTGGCCGCAAATCCATCCGGAAAAGACCTCCAGGCTGGTGCAGACGCATCAGCAGTAAGCTGCCTTATTTCAGATGAACGTCAGGTTCATCACCGGTTCAGTGCGATCGGCAGAAGCTCCAGTCCGGCTGGAAATCTGGAGAGTCGCAATGAAGATCATCACGCTGGCAGCAGCGCTCGTTATCGGAGGCCTTTCGGCGATATCCGCCGAAGCGATGCCGGTTGCGCCGCTGACTGCAAACACCACTGTTACGTCTGACGTCACCAAGGTCGACTACGCCTGCGGCCGCGGCTGGCACATGACCCGCTGGGGCGAATGCCGCCGAAACGAATATCGCCGCTACGCACCGCCGGTTCGCTACTGGCATCGTCCTCCGCCGCCGCGCTGGGGTTGGGGCGGCGGCTGGGATCGCCCGCGCCACCATTACCGCGACCGCGGCTGGGATGGCGGCTACTATCGCTATTGAGCGGCAAATCTGGAAAAGGAAACCGGGGCATCTGCCCCGGTTTTTGTTTGCGCTCAGGAGGCGATCGCCTTCGACGGTTTCTTTCCGAAATACTGGCTCTCCGGCCGCTCGAGCCCCAGATGACCGCGCAATGTCGACGCCTCATAGGACCGGCGGAAGAGGCCGCGGGCCTGCAGGATCGGCAGCACTTCGGAGACGAAGAGCTCGAATTGCGACGGAAGGATCGGCGGCATGACGTTGAAGCCGTCGGCGGCACCAGAGCGAAACCAGTCCTCGATGATATCGGCGATCTGTTCCGGCGATCCTGAAGTGGCGAAATGCCCGCGTGCACCGGCAAGGCTGTGGAGCAGGGCGCGCAGCGTCGGCCGTTCGCGCGCCACCAGCGCCAGGATCGTCTCGGCACGGCTGCGGGCAGCCTGCACCGTCGCCGGATCCGGGAAGTCATCGACCGAAAGCACGGCATCGAGATCGAGATGCGAGAAGTCATGTCCGCCGAAGCGGTTGGAAAGCCGCGCCAGGCCAACGCTCGGCTCGGAGAGTTCGTTAAGTTCGCGCTCGGTCCGCTTGGCTTCCTCCTCGGTGGAGCCGATCGTGGGACTGATGCCGGGTAGGATCACCAGCTGGTCGCTGCTGCGGCCGAGCGTGAGGGCCTGCGTCTTCAAATCCTTGTAGAATTCGACGGCAGCCGCCTTTTCCAGATGGGCCGTGAAGACCGCCTCTGCATGGGCTGCGGCAAACTGACGGCCGGTCTGCGAGGACCCGGCCTGCACGAAGACCGGCCGCCCTTGCGGACCGCGGGAGATGTTGAGCGGTCCGCGAACTGTGTGCCACTTGCCGCGGTAATCGATCGGGGTGATCCGGGACGGATCGGCGAAGCGGCCGCCCTCGCGGTCGTCGAGGACCGCATCGTCTCCCCAGCTGTCCCAGAGCTTCGCGACGACATCGACGAATTCGAAGGCGCGCTCGTAGCGCTCGGCATGCTCGATGCCGCGGTCGTAGCCGAAATTCGGCCCGGCGCCGCCAACCCAGCTGGTCACGATGTTCCAGCCGACGCGGCCGTTGCTGATGTGATCCAGCGAGGCGAACTGGCGCGCGAGATTATAGGGCTGGGTGTAGGTGGTCGAAGCCGTGGCGATCAGGCCGATCTTCTCGGTGGCGCGGGCGAGCGCCGCCAGCGTGGTGAGCGGCTCCAGCTTGCCGGCAGCGCTGAATTCCACGCCTTCGCCGATCGCCAGCGCATCAGCGAAGAACACGGCGTCGAAGAGCGCGGCTTCCGCCCGGCGCGCCAGATCCTCGTAGTAGCGGATGTCGGTCAGCGCCAGTCCGGAGGATGCGGGGTGGCGCCAGGCGGTTTCGTGGTGGCCGCGGCCGTTGATGAAGAGGTTGAGGTGCAGTTGGCGGCTCATGATCTGTCTCCGGATTGGCGGGGGTGGTCTTTCTGGGACGAGACGCCGAGTGCCGACAGAAGCTCGGCGCGCAGCTGTTCGAAGCGGGCGTCGGATTGGCGCCGCGGGTGAGGGAGGTCGACACGGCGCTCGTGGCTTATCCGGCCGTCTTCCATGACGAGCACGCGGTCGGCGAGAAGCAGGGCCTCGTCGACATCGTGGGTGACGAGAAGTACCGTCGGCTTGTGCGCGCGAACGAGCGACTGCAGCAGTTCCTGCATCTTGATGCGGGTCAGCGCATCGAGCGCCCCGAAGGGTTCGTCGGCGAGCAGCAGCTTCGGTTCGCGCACCAGAGAGCGGGCAAGCGCCACGCGCTGTGCCTCGCCGCCCGAGAGCGTGTTCGGCCAGGCCGTCTCGCGCTCGGAAAGGCCGACATCGGCAAGCGCCTTGCGTGCCCGGTCGCGCAGTTCGACGGAAGGCAGGTGCAGGCCAAGTTCGACATTGCGGATGACGGTTTGCCAGGGAAGCAGCCGCGAATCCTGGAAGAGTACCGAGGAACTCTCGGGAACCGAGAGCGCACCTTCCTTCTCGGCGTCGTCGTCGAGATCGGCAAAGGCGCGCAGCAGCGTGCTCTTGCCGGAGCCGCTGCGGCCGATGAGGGCGACGAACTCGCCTTCGCCGATCGCAATCGACAGATTGTCGAGAATGGTGCGGCCGGAGAATTTGCGTGTCAGCCCGCGGGCTTCGACGGCAACGGGCCGCGCCTCGAAATCGAGATGTTTCGGTGCGAGGTTCATGAGCCGATCACCTTCCGGTAGGAGAGCGCCTTGCGTTCCCAAAGCCGCACCAGACCGTCGGAGGCGAGCCCGAGGGCGGCATAGATGACGAGCCCGACGACGATGATGTCGGTCTGTCCATAGTCGCGGGCGCGGTTCATCAGGTAGCCGATGCCCTGCGTCGTGTTGATCTGCTCCAGCACGACGAGCGACGTCCAGCAGGTGGTGACGGCCAGCCTGAGGCCGGTGAAGAAGCCGGGAAGTGCGCCCGGCAGCGCCACGCGCCGCACGAATTCGGCCCGACCGAGGCCCACCGTGCGGGCGAGCTCGACGAGCTTGAGGTCGATGCCGCGCAGCGCCGCGTGGGTGTTGATGTAAATGGGGATCAGCACCGAGAGCGAGATGACGGCGATCTTCATCGCCTCGCCGATGCCGAGCCAGAGGATCGCAAGCGGGATCAGCGCCAGCGTTGGCACGGCGCGCTTGATCTGCACCAAGCCGTCGATCGAGGCTTCGCCGAAGCGGGTGAGGCCGGAGACGAGCGCCAGGACGACGCCGATTGCCACCCCGATTGCCAGCCCCGCATAGGCGCGCTGCGCCGATGCCAGCAGATGCGGCCCGAGCGTGCCGTCGGCAAAGAGCCGCCAGCCCGTCGTCAACGCCGTCGAGGGTGCCGCCAGCTGGCGGGGCGAAAGCAGCCCGGTCAGCGACGCGATCTCCCAGATTACCAGGAGAGCGATTGGGCCAAGCAGCATGCCGCGCGAGCTCAGCCGCTTCGGCACCAGCTTCGGCTTTGCCCGGCCTCGATTGGCGACGGGGCGGCTTTCCCTGCCGTCACCGCGATGGACCGTCCCCCAACGGTCGGCGAAGGGCTGTTGGTCGATCTGCGAGTGTGCGGCCATGGAGAGCCTCCCTGTTTCAGGTTTCGTCAGTTCGTGCGGTTCGCGGCGGCGATCACTTCATCGAAGCGCAGGTCGAATTCCTTGGAAGCATCGAGCTTTTCGGGAAGATCGCCGGCGGCGTAGATCAGGTCGGCGAGCTCCTGCTGGCGCGAGACGATCGAAGAGAGCAGCGGGAAGCTGTCGTCACCCTCAGCCTTGGTGATCGCGTCGCCTTCGGCCTTCGAAAGTTTCTGCGCCTTGACGTAATAGGCATCCACCCAGGCGTCCGGCTGCGCCTTCGACCAGCGGTTGGCGATGATCCAATGCGCCACGAAATCGCGGATGGCGGCGGCCTTTGCCGGATCATCGAGCGCAGCACGGCTGGCATAGAGATAGCTGAGCGCCCGCGGGAAGCGCGCATGCTCCTCAGGCGACAGAACGCTGCCATCCTTGAAATCGGCGAGGTAGCGCGAGACATGCGGCTCGATCAGTGGCCCGGCATCCACCTGGCCGGTGCGGATCGCATCCGGAAAATCGGGAACGCGCAGCGGCACCAGTTCCACATCGTCGCGCTTCAGGCCGGCGAGCTTCAGCGCGAAAAGCACGAAGGGCTGCCGGCCGGAACCTTCCGCATAGGCGATCTTCTTGCCCTTGAGGTCTTCGAGCTTGTTGATCGTCAGCCCCGGACGCACCGTCAGGATATAATCGGCGCTGGTCTGGGCGATCGCCGCGACGATCGGGATGTCCTCGCCCGCCGCCTGTGCCTGGATCGGTGCGCCATTGCCGACGGTCGCAAGATCGACCGCACCAGCCCGGAAGGCCTCGAGAATCTGTGGTCCGCCAGCAAAATTCGCATAGGTCGTGTCGGCGGCGAGCTTCGCATGCTCACCGGAAGCGCGCATCATCGTCTGCAGTTTCTCGTTCTGGTCTGCGACAATGAGTTTGGTTCCTGCTGGCACCTCCTTGGGAAGGGCGGCGTCATCGGCCAGCGATGTGCCGTGCAGGCTGAAGAAGCTGGTGGCGGCGAGCGCGAGCGCGGCAGTGTGCAGAAGCGCCCGTCTGCGGATGTCGATTGTCATGTGGAAGTCCTCCGGGTTTGCGCGACTGACAAAAAGCCTAGCGCGCGGTCCGGAGATCGCGAGATATTTCCTACTAAAATTATAGACAATAACGAAATCTAATTTACGACTGGGCCAGTCTCAGCCGCAAAGCCCATCCGGTTCACTTCGGCTTCATCGCGGCCGCGGTCACCTTTGCCGGTCCCGTCAGCAGCGCGAATTCCTTCATTTCCTCTGGTTTCAGATAGTAAAGCCGGTCCGGCGGCGTCTCCATGGCGTGGATCCAGAGGCCGGGCTTGACGCCCATCTCGTCGAGATGGCGGGTGACATCGGCTGTGGTCCGCTGCGCATCCGACATGGCGCGCTCGGGCGAAAGCTTTTCCTTCGAGCCGTTGAAGACCTGATGAACGCCGATGACCGCGCCGTCCTGCGCACTGCGGATAACGCCTCCGGCCAGGATGATCGGGCAGGAGGAGGCGCAGAGCGCGCCCCTCTTCACCGCCGTTCCGATCTTCTTCTCGCGGATCAGTTTCGACATGGCGAGTGCATCGCCGACGGCGCCGCCCGGCGAATCCAGCGCCACGGTCTTCACATATTCGCCGCGCGCCTCGATCTCTTTCTGGAAGCGGCCTGCCGCGCCATAGTCGATCGCGCCCCGTGCCAGCAGGATGCCACCGGGCTGGAGCTCGAAGGTCATCGGCTGCTTCAGCAGCTCGACGCTGGTGGTGATTTCGGACGGTGCGTTGTCGGGCTCGCCATCCGTCAGCACCGGCGGCAGGATCGGCATGCTGCCGGGTGCGGCAGGATCAAAGACCGGCAGCTCGGCATTGGCGGTCATAAGACCGCGGAAGTCGATAACGAGGAAGGCGACGGCGGCGGCGATCAGCGCGTGCAGCACCAGCCGCGGCAGCGTCGAATCGTCGATCGAAAGCAGCTTGCGTTTCAGCTGGTCTCCCGCCGCCTCGATCTTCATGCCTGCGGTCCCTTGCGCGGCGGCTTGCCGGGCAGGTCGAGATTGGTGACGTTGGAAGGCTCGGGATCGTGCGCCTCGGCGGCATGTGCTTCGGACGCCGCCTCCGCATGGGCCTCCGGCCTGGCATCGGCATTCGCCTCGGCCCGGGCGACGATCGCCTCGATATCGACGCCGCGCGCCTGCAATGCGCGCTGCACCTCGATGGCCTCCAACAGCTCGGCGGCAGTGATCCGCTCGGCGAACGGCATCTTCTGCTCCTGCCGCCGCAGCGCTCCATGCGCGACTGACAGCATCAGCACGAGGACGCCCGGCAGAAGGTCGATCGAGATCGCGCCCGCCCAGCTGGGGATGAAATCGGACGCATAGCGCAGCACGGCCTCGGCCGAAGACAACGGCACGAACCGCCGCTCGCCCACGGGTTCGCGGGCCAGAATCTGGTCGGCCGCCTGCGACAGCACCTTGGATTGCGCCGCGACCGAGGAGCGGATCGTCTCCATCACCTGGTCCTGGCGGTTGGCGAGATCGACCTCGCGGCCATCGGCAACCGGCGCGATGAAGCCGAGCGACAGATCTTCCGCCGCGCGCTTGACCGATGGCGCGATCGACGTCTGTTCCAGCGAGGTGATGACACCCGTCAGCGTCACGACCTCAGCCGCGAACTGGTCGGCGCGCTGATCGATGGCGCCGGGTGCGGAAACCAGCGTCCGCATCGTTTCCAGATGCTTGCGCCCCTCATCGAACAAGGTGGTGACGCGTTCGCGCGAGGCATTGATATTGTGCTGCAGCTCGGTCAGTTGCGACGCCATTTGCGAAAGCAGCTGCACGACGCTGCCGGCGCCGGTCGTTCCGGTCAAAGCGCCAGTCTCACGCTCCTGATCGGCAAGCCGCTGGAAGCGCTCCTGCGTTCGCTGGATATCCGGCAGCAGGCTCTGCGCCGCCAGCGCATTCTGATGCGCCCGGTCGAGGTCACCGGTGTAATCTTCCAGCGTTTCGGCAAGATGCTGTTCGAGCGCTGCCGAACCAGCAAGTGCGGCCGCATTCAGCCAGCTCGCCATGGCGATGATCATCGCGCAGCCGAGCGCCATGATGCCGAGCAGTGCGGTGCGTGCCGCCGCCGTCGTCACATGCGGATAGAAGCGGGCGAGATAGGTCCAGAAGGCATAGATCGCCACCGAGACGGCGGCCGAATAGATCAGCGCCGCAAAGAAGGTCGAGGTCGGCGAGCCGTCGAGCAGACTGCGCACGCCGAGATAGGTATAGACGCCGGATGCGAGCGCGAGGACCGCGAGCGCGAAGCGCGTCATCGTTTCGACGGCTTCGATGCCGTCGTGCAGGCGGTGAGATGCGCCGAGCGCCATGGTTTTCCTCCGGTCGGTATCCTCTTAAGAAACCCTTAAAATCCCGGCGAAAACAAGGCCTTCAAAATGAGCGTAGTGTCTTACTCCGCAGGCGGTATGCCCGGCATTTCTCGCTCGCCGAGGAAACTGTCTGCAGAGGCGCGCAGTGACTTCTCCGAAATGTCGATCAATGGCTGGTACTGCGCTGACGTTATGCGCACCTCTTCCTGCTCCTCGACAACGGCTGCCGAAGGCTTGTCGCCGCGGGCGACTTCCAGCTGACCGTTGAGGATGGCGCGCTCGGCGCGCAGCTGGCGGATCTCCGACTTGGCGATCTCCAGGCTGGTCCTCAGCTGGCCGATCTCGTGGCGGTCGCTGTCCATCCGGGTGTCGAGGTCGCGCCTCATCACGTCTGCCTCGCGGTCGCGGCGCGAACGCAGCGTCTCGGCTTCGCGCAGCTTCACCGTCAGTTCGTTATTATAGGCGGAGAGTTCCCTGCGCGCCGTCTCGCTTTCCGTGCTGCTCAAGCGGGCGCGGCGCAGCTCGTCCTCAACGCGTTCGGCGCGCGAGATCGTGGCGGCAAGTTCCGACTTCAGCCGCTTCATCTCGGCGCGTGACGCCTGCAGCTCCTCGTCGGTCATCTTGTTGCGGCCATTGGCGGTGATCAGCAGCTTTTCGACCAGTTCCGCCTTGGAGCCGACCGCTTCGGTCTTGGTCGTTAGGTGGGCGATCTCGAGCGCCGAGGATGTGGCCAGCGTATGCAGCTCCACTTCGGCGCGCTTGTGGCGCTCCTCGACCAGCGAGAGTTCCTGCTTCAGCTTGGCGAGCGCCGTCTGCAGGTTGGAAACGAGGCCTTCCTGTTCCATCAGACTGGCCTTCAGATGGCTGCGCTCCTCGGTGAGACGGGCAATGTCGCGCGCCTGTGCCGCGCTTTCGCGGCGCGAGGTCTCGCTGAGCAGCTGTAGAGCGGTCGTCTCGCTGTCGAGCTTGTCGCGGGTGGTGGAGAGCTCGCGGCTGCGGGTGTCCAGTTCCTGCTGCGCCCGCTTCAGAAGCGTCGAGGCCTCGTCATATTGTACGGCGCGTTCGGCCAGTTCCCGCTCGGCATCGATCAGCCGGTTCTCGATGATCGAGAACTCCTCGCAGGTGACGCCATGGACGTTTTGCAGCTTGCCGAGTTCGTCCCTGATCGCCTCGATCTCAACGCGCTGCTGTCCGTTGACGGTCCGGATATCCTTGTTCTCGGACGTTAATCGCGCATTGTCGGCATCGGCCTTGCGCCGCGCGCCGCTTTCGTAGTCGAGCAGCGAGCCGATGCGGGCGCATTCTGCCTGCAGCCGCCCGGTTTCGTTGAGCGACTTGTCGTGGGCGCCGAGCAGCGAGGAGACGCGGTCCTGCAGCGCCGAAAGCCCGGCCAGCAGCTCCTTGGAATTGCGCTGATTTTCCTCGATCGCCGAACCGAAGGCCTGGAAATCGTCGATCTCGGGCTTCTGGTAGGATTGCGGGGCTGCCGTCTGTGGCGCCACCGGCCGTTCGGTGATGGATGCCGGCCGGTAGGCCTGGCTTGTGTTGCGAGTATCCGTCTTGCCGGGCTCATCGCCCCGGCGGAAAAAGCTCATGACCATCACGCGTGCCCCAAAACTCGATGTCAAAAGTCTGCTATTATGAATTCGGTCTAAAAAAGCTGATCCTATCAAAGGTTGCTCTGAAAATCTTTGCGCGGATAGCTTGTGGCGCACTAGGCCGCGAAAGCCTGCGCCTGTCAAAACATCGTTCTATGAAATCAACAGTTTTTTAGATCCAATACCGCAACGGCGGAGCGTCATTCGTCGGGCAGCAGGTCGAGCTTGTCGGTCTTGAGTTCGGTGCCGATCTCGGCGGCCTTCGACTGCTTGTCGTAGACGCAGATATGAGTGACGAAGCCATTGCCGCCTTTCGGCTTCCCGGTCACCAGCGCCAGCCCGTAGTGCTCGCTGCCGAAGGGATCGACGACCGCTTTTGCAAATTCGAGCGAAGGCGTGGCTGCCTCCTTGCATTTCGCCGCCACGGCATCGGCGAAATCCTTCCAGGCATCGTCGGAGGAGGCGGATGCACCGCCGGCGGCAAAAGTCATGAGGAGGGCGGGGAGAAAGCGGATTTTATTCCTCTGCATCATGGCCTCGTTCGGTTCGCCGGTGCGGATCCTGCCGGTTTTGCATCGGCATCATCGGTGATTTGGGGCGGGAAAGCCAAGCCCGCAATCAAGGCAATTTTTCCTCTGACACTCGGTTTTTTGATCGTTCCGCCGTTGCCACCTGCAGGTTCCGCTCCTATGTTCCGCCTCACCTGCCGATCACGCAACCCATTGCCAAGAGGAGACTTACAATGGCTTTTGAATTGCCCGCACTCCCGTACGACTACGAAGCGCTTTCGCCCTTCATGTCGAAGGAAACGCTGGAGTTCCATCACGACAAGCACCACAAGGCTTATGTCGATAACGGCAACAAGCTGGCTGCTGAAGCAGGCATGGCCGACCTTTCGCTCGAGGAAGTCGTCAAGAAGTCCTTCGGCACCAATGCCGGACTCTTCAACAATGCTGCCCAGCACTACAACCACGTCCATTTCTGGAAGTGGATGAAGAAGGGCGGCGGCGGCAACAAGCTGCCGGGCAAGCTCGAAGCTGCCTTCGCCTCCGATCTCGGCGGCTACGACAAGTTCAAGGCTGATTTCGCCAATGCCGGCGCAACCCAGTTCGGCTCCGGCTGGGCCTGGGTTTCCGTCAAGAACGGCAAGCTCGAAATCTCCAAGACCCCGAACGGCGAAAACCCGCTCGTCCACGGCGCCACCCCGATCCTCGGCGTCGACGTCTGGGAGCACTCCTATTACATCGACTACCGCAACGCCCGCCCGAAATACCTCGAAGCCTTCGTCGACAGCCTGATCAACTGGGACTACGTCCTGGAGCGATACGAAGAAGCCACGAAATAATCGGTTCGGACAGAACGGATTTGAAGACACCCGGTGCGAAAGCGCCGGGTGTTTTTGTTTCGGGGTAGCTGCGAACTCGATATTGCTTGAGAGGGTGATTTTCGAGAGATTTTGCTGAACGGATATACTGTCTCGATGTGCCAGAGGATCTACGATCCGCCGTTTTAGCGACAATAAAAGGCTTGGAACGACCCAAAAATAGTTGGATCAGCGTCGAAACATCAGAATTTAACAGCGTATTAAGCATGAAATTTTACCGGAGCTAAAACAATATCTCCGAATATTATCAAGCGAAGACTATTGCATTTCAAAAAACTCATACGAAAGACAGCCCCCATGAAGACCCTCATGCTTCGACTGCTGAAAGACGAATCCGGTGCGACCGCAATCGAGTACGGCCTCATCGCAGCTTTGATCTCCGTTGCCTTGATCGCCGGAGCAAGCACCCTCGGCAATACGCTGAGCAACACGTTCACGAACCTTTCGACGACGCTCGCCGGCGCAACGAAATGATCATCACAGGTCCGGCTGCCATCCGGATCATTCATTCAAAGGCCCGCCATGCAACGGCGGGCCTTTTCGTTTTGCTGTACGGGGCAACGGTCACACCGCATCCAGCGCAGCGAGTGCATCCGCAGGCAGGATCATGTCGGCGACGGCGAGGTTTTCGCGCAGATGCGCCCGCGAGGACGTGCCGGGGATCAGCAGGATGTTCGGCGACCGCTGCGCCAGCCATGCAAGCGCCACCTGCAGCGGCGTCGCGCCGAGGCGCGTGGCGACGTCGGAAAGTGCGGCCGACTGCAATGGCGAGAAACCGCCGAGCGGGAAGAACGGAACGTAGGCGGTACCCGCCGCTGCCAGCTCGTCGATCAGGGCATCGTCACCGCGATGCGCAAGATTGTACTGGTTCTGCACGCAGACGATTTCAGTGATCTTGCGGCCATCGGCCACCTGCCTGGCGGTGACGTTGGAGAGGCCGATATGTTTGATGAGACCCTGGCGTTGCAGCTCTGCCAGAACCGTCAGCGGCTCTTCGAGGGATCCTTCAGCTGGCCCGTGGACATCGAACATGGCGCGCAGATTGACCACCTCGATCGCATCGAGGCCGAGATTGCGCAGATTGTCGTGCACCGCCTGCGTCAAATCTTCCTTCGAGAAGGCCGGGTTCCACGAGGCATCCGCTCCCCGTTTGGCGCCGATCTTGGTGACGATGACGAGATCATCCCTGTAGGGATGCAGCGCCTCCTTGATGATCTCGTTGGTGACGTGTGGGCCGTAGAAGTCGCTGGTGTCGATATGGTTGACGCCGCTTTCGACGGCTTCGCGCAACACGGCGACCGCTTCTGCGCGATCCTTCGGCGGCCCGAAGACGCCTTTGCCGGCGAGCTGCATGGCGCCGTAGCCGAGCCGGTTCACCGTGCGGCTGCCGAGCGTGAATGTTCCTGCCTTTGCGAGATTGGACATGATCTGCCTCCGTTTAGCGATAGACGAGAGATAGGGCGGTTTGGCTCCTCGCATAACCGGCTGCAATTCGCACGGGCTGTACGGAAAACTGCACAATGAGGCGGAAACAGCGGCTGCTCGATGCCGTCACCGCCCTGGCGGACTATTTTTGGGCAAATGGCGCCGAACCTGCATCCGGGCCGATCTACCTTCATGTCCATTAACGCAGATGCGCTATGGCTCGTGGCCCCCAACTCCCAGAGAGGACATATTTAATGAAATTCTTGCTTGCAGGCGTGGTTTTGGCAACGTTGCTACCCGGTATCGTCCAGGCCAAAACGCTTCAGTTTCCGAGTGACGAGCCGATCGCCGAAATCGCCATTCCCGACAGCTGGAATCCGGAGGAAACCGACAGTGGCATCCAGGCCACATCGGAAGACAGCGCCATCTACCTCTCGATCGATATTGCCGACGAAAAGACCACCGACAAGGTGATCGACGACGCCATCGCCTTCCTCGAAAAGAACGGCGTCAAGATCGACGGCTCCACGCAGAAAAAGTCCGAGGAGCCGATCAACGGCATGGACATGACCAATTTCGACTGGACCGGCCAGGACGAAGACGGCGCCGTCAATGTTGGTCTTTCGCTGCTCTCGCCGAAGCCCGGCAAGCTGCTGGTCATCACCTACTGGGGTTCGCAGGGCACGCAGGAAGCGCATGGCGCCGAGCTGCAGGGCATTATTTCTTCGCTGAAGGCAGCCGAATAGGCGAAGCCGCTGGCACCCGGCGCGGCAAGGCGCCGGGTGTATCATCTTCGGTGGCGCCGATCGGCCCAAACTTCCGCCGCCGCCCACCCGTTGCGTGCTGTCGTGCCGGCGATATGACGCGGCCTCCTCGGAACACTCGCCAAAGGAAAAATTCCACTCGACCGCTTGCTTTTTCCGGCGACTAGGATGCTAGCTACAACCGCAACCGGAGGAAGCCGTGCCATGGCCAAGGGTCAAGTTCGCAGCAACAAGGAAACGCGCAAACCGAAGAAGGACAAGGCCGCACCAAAGGCCGCTCCGGCACTCGGCGCCCAGGTGAAGGCCACCGAAAGCAGCGTCAAGAAGTAGCAGGCCGCGCCGGTGACGGCGGCGCGCTATGCTACCGCCTGGAAAGGCATCGCCTTGATCTCGGTCACGTCGCGCTTCGGCGGCGTGCCGAAGGTGCGGGCATATTCGCGGCTGAACTGCGAGGCGCTTTCATAGCCCACTTCATAGGCAGCAGTCGCGACACTTGCCCCATCCGCCACCATCAGCCGGCGCGCTTCAAGCAGCCGGAGGCTCTTCTGGTACTGCAACGGCGTCATCGCCGTCATCTCCTTGAAGTGCTGGTGGAATGACGAGGGGCTCATGCGCGCCACGGCCGCCAGTTGCTCTATGCGCATGGGTGCGGTGAAATTGTCGCGCAAGAGGTTGATCGCATCGGTCATCCGCCGCGCATGGCTGCCCGGCAGCGCCAGCTTGCAGACCTCGCGACCGTTGGGGCCGGTCAGCAGCCAGTAGCAGATCTCACGCATGATGGCGGGGTAGAGAACCGGGATCGCCTTCGGCGTCTCCGTCAGCCGCATCAGCCGCAGCACGCAATCGGCCAGCACACCGTCGAAATCCTGCACGAAGACGCCGGCCGCTCCTTCGCCTGCCGGGCGCGGCGGCTCTTCCATCGCCTCCATCACCTCACGCAGGATCGCCACGTCGAAATCGATGTTCAGGCCGATATAGGGCGCCTCCTTGCTGGCCTCGGTAATCTGTCCGAGGGCCGGCACCTCGAAGGTGACGACGAGCGACTGCATCTGGCGGTAATCGAACACCCGGTCGCCGACCATGATCTGCTTGGCGCCCTGGACGACGATGCAGATCGTCGGGCGGTAGATCATATGCCGCGGCATGACCGGCTGGCTGACGCGCGAGACGGACAGCGCCTTCACGGGCGTCTCGAAACGGCCATCGGCGTCGCCGGCGAGCCTGTCGATATAGTCGAGGATGGCGTGTCTCAATGGTGTCAGCATCATGTGGAACTCCTTGCCCCAAGCTATGCGCCGCTCCGTGCCATCCCGCAAGGAGGCTGGAGGAATAGGCAAGAAATTCGAGAGTTCCGGCATCAACAAAAGGCGGCCGCGGGCCTACCGTTTGGACATCCACTCCAACAAGGGAATGCCAGGATGTCCAGCGAAACCCAAGTGAATTCAAAGCATAAGATCGCAATTGTTACCGGCGGAAGCCGCGGTATCGGCCGCAACACGGTCGAGGCGCTGGCCAGCCGGGGCGTCGACGTGATCTTCACCTACCGCGCAAATCAAGCAGAGGCAGAAGCTGCCGTCGCCGCCATTGAGGCGCACGGGGCAAAGGCCGCCGCCATCCAGCTCGATACCGGCCGTATCGCCGATTTCGACGCCTTCGTCGGCAAGGTGAAGGAGGCGCTGCAGGCGCTCGGCGCCGAGCGCTTCGATTATCTCGTCAACAATGCCGGCAACAGCTATCACGCGCCGATCGCCGAGACGACGGAAGAGGCCTTCGACGAGCTCGTCAACATCCATTTCAAGGGCGTCTATTTCCTGACGCAGAAGCTGCTGCCGCTCATCAACGACGGTGGCCGTATCATCAATATCTCCAGCGGTCTTGCTCGCTTCACCATCCCCGGCATTTCCGCCTATGCCTCGGTGAAGGGCGCGATCGAGGTCTTCACCCGCTATCTCGCCAAGGAACTTGGCCCGCGCGGGATTACCGCCAACACCGTCGCGCCCGGCGCCATCCAGACCGATTTCAGCGGCGGCGTCGTCCGCGACAACCCAACCTACAACAAGATGGTGGCCGACTCGACGGCGCTCGGCCGCGCCGGTGTTGCAGACGATCTCGGCCCGATGATCGCCTCGCTGCTCTCGTCCGACAATCGTTGGGTCAACGGCCAGCGCATCGAAGTTTCCGGCGGCGCCAATCTCTAAAACGAAGGCGCGCGGCGGCTCAGCCGCGCGCCGCCCATAACAGGCCGCGGCGCAGGATCTCACGCATATGGGGATGCTCGTATTCGGCCGCCACGTGGCCAAGGGCAGAGTAAAAGACGCGGCCCTGGCCGAAATGGCGCTTGTAGACGACGGGCATCACGACATTGCGGGCAGCCTCGTCATATTCGCCGGAAAAGGTCGTCGTCGCCAGCACGTCGACGGTCGGGTCGTAATGCAGGTAATATTGCTCCGAGCGGTAGTCGAAATCCGGAATGCCGGAGACGAGGGGATCGCTCTGCCTGGTGATATTGACGCGAAAATCGATGATGCCGCCGGGATGTGAAACCCAGGTGACGCCGGAGACGTAGCGGAAGGGCGCGCTTTCCTTGAAGGAGGTCGCCAGCGCGCAATGCGGACCGCCAAGCCCGAGCCCGCCGCGCACCGCCTCGACCAGAGCATCGGCATGGTCTTTCTCCAGTTTCTCACCGGTGATGATGGGCACCAACAGGTCGGCTTTGGCGATATCTGCTGAACCGAAAATCCCGAGATCGCCGGTCACTTCGGTCGAAAAGCGCTCCCGGCGCAGCATGTCGCCGACGATTGCAGCGCATTCCTCCGGCTCGTGGCCCTTCCATCCGCCCCAGACGACGATTGCCTTGCGCATCCCTCACTCCCATGCTGATTCCTCAAGGATAAGCGCAACATAGGGCGAAGATCGCCTGATGTCAGGCCGGAGGATTGGCCCAGCCGCTCATCCACTCGGCCCGCAGCCTGTCGCCATCGCCGCGGAAGAAGGCGTCTTCTGCTGCGCAATGGGCGATGCGGTCGCTGCGGAAATTGCGGATCGCCAGGCGCAGCTCGCACCAGCCGACGAGATTGGCATAGTGCGAATAGTAGATCAGCGCGATCGGCCGGATGATGCGCTCCGTGGCGCGGCCGAGCTCGTCGCGATAGTCGAGCACCAGCTTCTGCTCGTCGCGGATCGCCCGGCGCGCCAGGCCGAGATCGAAGCTTGCGGGCGGCGGCGCCACCGTGCCCCAGGCGTAGAGCGCCTTGCTCTCCATGGCTTCCCGCAGCGGCGCCGGGACGGCACCCGATATCTTCTGGTTCACCCGCCGTGCCGCCTGCTTCAGTTCCTCGTCGCCGGTCCGCTCAAGCAGGGCCAGCGACAGCACGATCGCCTCTGTCTCTTCGATCGAAAACATCAGCGGCGGCAGGTCGAAGCCGGGGCGCATGATATAGCCGATGCCGCGCCCGCCCTCGATCGGCACGCGCATCGCCTGCAGAGCGGCGATATCGCGGTAGATGGAGCGCACCGTCACTTCGAGACGGTCGGCCATCGCCTGCGCCGTCATCGGCTTTTTCGAAAGCCGGAGAATCTGGATGATCTCGAAAAGCCGCGATGCCTTGCGCATTTTGCCTGCCCATTGAAACGCTCCTGACAATACACTGTCAGTTGGCTCTCCTTATAGCATTTGCTTATCGGATTGAAATCAAAGGCGGAGCGGGAAATCCGGCCGCCATACATCAAGCGGGCAACTGACATGACTTACAGCGAAAACCTCTGGCTTTATTTCACCCTTCTCTTTGGCATCATCATCGTTCCCGGCATGGACATGCTCTTCGTTCTCGCCAATGCGCTGACCGGGGGCAGGGGGCGCGGCATGGCGGCGACGGCGGGCATCATGGCGGGCGGGGCCGTCCATTCGCTTTATGGCGCAATCGGCGTCGGCATTCTCGCCAGCCTGCTGCCGTCGCTCTTTGCGCCGCTGCTCTTCATCGGCGCCGCCTACATGGTCTGGATCGGCTTCACGCTGATCCGCTCTTCGATCCGGGTGGAAGCGGTCGGCGATGGCGCGGTGCGCACCGACTGGCGCGCCTTCCGCCAGGGCGCCATCACCTGCCTGATCAATCCGAAGGCCTATCTCTTCATGTTGGCGGTCTATCCGCAATTCCTGAAGCCTGCCTATGGGCCGATCTGGATGCAGGGCGTCATCATGGGCACCATGACGCTCGCCACCCAGTTCGCCATCTACGGCGCCGTCGCCTTCACTGCCGACCGCAGCCGTACACTCCTCATCGCCAACCCCGCCGCCACCATCCTGATCGGCCGGGTGGCCGGCGCGCTGCTGATCGTCGTTGCGGTTCTGACGGCCTGGCATGGATGGCAGACGGAAGTGTCATTCTCGGCGGGCTAAACGCTCCCTCATCCCTGTGCTTGTCACAGGGATCCAGCCACCGCGCGTCTGCGCGGTGAATGACCCATACCGGTATGAAGAAGTCTTCCGCGCCCCAGGACTGGGGCGCGCTGGATTCCTGTGACGAGCACAGGAATGAGGGCCGAGAGATAGGCGCCACGCATCCCGCCCGTCTACCATTTGAAATCCCTGTCATATCACCCACTTGTTACTTCGCGGGTTGCATAAATTTGCCATCATGCGGCCGCGAATAAAGGCGCCGGGATTCTAAGCCCTCGGTATCCAAGAGGAGTCGACGACATGAAATTCAAAGCGATAGCGGCAGCTGTCATGGTTGCCGGACTGGCGGCCACGGCGGTTTTGGCGCAGGACGGCACGCATGAAGCGCGTGAAGCCATGATGAAGAAGATCGGTGGTTCGGTCGGGGCCATGGCGGCCATCGCCAAGGGCGAGAAGCCCTACGACGCCGAGGCCGTCAAGGCCGCGCTTACCACCATTTCCGAAACCGCCAAGGCTTTCCCGGACCAGTTCAAGCCGGGCACCGAGCAGGGCGACAAGGAAGCCAGCCCGAAGATCTGGGAAAACATGGCGGACTTCAAGGCACGGGCCGACAAGCTCGGCTCTGACGCGGACACGATCCTCGCTCAGCTTCCGGCAGACCAGGCCGGTGTCGGCGGCGCGCTGAAGACGCTCGGCGCCAATTGCGGCGGCTGTCATCAGGCCTACCGCCTCAAGGAATAGCGGTAGGTCGTCCCCATCCTTAAAGCTTTCGGTCCGCCCCTGCCTTGCCGCGGGTGCGGGCCGGTTTATGTTCAGCCGGGATATCCGGCAAAAAACATGGGGGTAGCGGCCGATGGTCCGCAGGTTCATCCGCTTCGTGCTCTGTCTCATCGGCGCCGTCGTCATCGGCGGCACGGCCTTCTATTTCATCACCGCACCCAATCCGCTGCCCGATAGTCACTGGGCCGATCTCGGGGCGCCCGATGTGAAGAACGGCGAGATGGTGTTCTGGGCGGGCGGCTGCGTCAGCTGTCACGCGGCGCCGGGCTCCGAGGGCGATGCGAAGCTGACGCTGTCAGGTGGTCTGGCGCTGAAGAGCCCCTTCGGCACCTTCCATGTCCCGAATATCTCCCCGGATGAGACGGCCGGCATCGGTTCATGGACGCTGGCGCGATTCGGCAATGCCATGAAGCGCGGCGTCGGCCCGCAAGGCCAGCATCTCTATCCGTCCTTCCCCTACGGCTCCTACGCGCGCATGAGCGACAAGGACGTCAACGACCTGTTCGGCTATATCAAGACGCTGCCGAAGAGCACGAATGTCGCCCCGCCGCACGAACTGCCGTTCCCCTATAATATCCGTCTGGCGTTGGGCGGCTGGAAATTCCTCTATTTCAACGACCAGCCGCGCGTCGTGCTTGCCAATGCCGACGACAAGCTGAAGCGCGGCCAGTATCTGGTCGAGGGTCCCGGCCATTGCGGCGAATGCCACACCCCACGCGATGCGCTGGGCGGCTTCAAGCCCGACATGTGGCTGGCAGGCGCGCCGAACCCCGAAGGCGAGGGCCGTATTCCGAATATCACCCCCGGCGGCCAGGATGTCGGCAACTGGAGCGAAGGCGATATCGCCAACTACCTGGAAACCGGCTTCACCCCGGATTTCGACTCGGCCGGCGGCTCGATGACCGAAGTCCAGCAGAATATCGCCCATCTGCCGAAGAGCGATATCGAGGCGATCGCGGCCTATCTGAAGGCGGTTCCGAAGCGATAGGGCTATAGGGGCGGCCGAAAGCCCGGCCGCCGCCAGAATTACCGGGCGTTATATTTCGCGTCCAGTTCGTCCATCGCCTTGACGTTGCCGGCAGACCGGCCGTTCTCATCGAACGTCTGCGCCAGGAATGCATCGGCAATCGACTTCGCCAGTTCCGTGCCGATAACGCGGGCGCCCATGGTGATGATCTGGGCGTTGTTGGAAAGCGCGGCGCGTTCGGCCGAGTAGGTGTCGTGCGTCAGCGCGGCGCGGATGCCCGGCACCTTGTTGGCCGAGATGCAGACGCCGATGCCGGTGCCGCAGACGAGGATCGCCTTGTCGTAGGTGCCGTCGAGGACGCCCGATGCGACGCGGTCGGAGAGGTTGGCGTAGAAGGGATCGGCGCCGCCGTTGGTGCGCGATACTTCGTGCACCTCGAAACGGTCCTTCAGATGATCGGCCAGAACCTTGGCGAGACCTTCGCCGGCGCTGTCTCCTGCAATGGCAAGCTTCATTGTCGTTCTCCTTAGAGTTTGGCGGCGCATTTTGCGAGAATGTCGAGGTATCCCTCGACATTCCAGGCCGAACGGCCGATGAAGAGCCCGTCGATATGCGGGCTCGAAATCAGTTCTTCGCAGTTTCCGGGATTGACCGACCCACCATAGAGGCAGGGGATCTTGCGGCCGAGGACCTCTTCGGCAACCGCGATGATCTCGGCCTGACGGGCATCGGCATAATCGGCCGATGCCGGGATGCCGTTTTCGCCGATCGCCCAGACGGGCTCGTAGGCGAGCAGGATCTCGGCGGATTTCTGGTCGCCCGAGAGCTTCGAAAGCGCGCCGCGCACCTGTGTCGCTAGAATCTCGGCGGCCTTGCCACTTTCGCGGTCGGCCAGGGTCTCGCCGATGCAGATCAGCGGGATCAGGCCATGGCGGACGGCGGCTTCGGTCTTCAGGCCGACCGTCTCATCGGTCTCGCCGAAATGCTCCCGGCGCTCGGAATGGCCGAGTTCGACGATGTCGAGGTTGCAATCCTTCAGCATCACCGGCGAGACCTCACCGGTCCAGGCGCCCTGATCGGCCCAATGCATGTTCTGGGCGCCGACCTTGACGGAGGTCGCAGCAAGCATCGCCTTGACCTCGCGAACGGCGGTGAAGGGCGGAATGACGAAGCGCTGGATGCGCGGATCGCGGGCGGCATCGGCAGCTTCCAAGCCGCGAGCAAACTGCTGCGCCTCGGCAAGCGTCTTGTTCATCTTCCAGCTGGTGCCAACCCAGAAGCGCGGCCTTTCGGTCATGTCGGATCCTGTTCTGATGCAATGGTGAGCGTGATGCCCGCCTGTTCGAATTCGTCGATGACAGCAGCGTCCGGCGCGCTGTCGGTGATCACGGCGTCGAAATCGGCCAGATCGGCCATGACATGCAGCGCCGTGTGGCCGATGCGCTGGTGGTTGACCAGCAGGCAGGACCTTGCCGAAGACGCCATCATCGCCCGCTTGGTGCGGACCACGTTGTCGTCCATGTGATAGGCGCGCCTGCCGCTGACGGCGGGCGTCGAGATGAAGGCGATATCCGCCCTGAGCTTCGACAGCGCCTCTTCGGTGACGACGCCGAGATAGGCGTTGAATTTCGCCGAATAGATTCCGCCGAGCGCGATCAGCGTGATCCCGGCCTCCGCCTTCAGCCGCTCCATGATCGCCGCATTGTTGGTGATCACGGTCAGCGGCCGCTTCTGCAGCAGCATTTCGCCGAGAACCGCAGCCATCGATCCGTCATTGACCATCACGGTCATCCCGGGCTCGACCATGTCGAGCGCCCTCTCAGCCATCGCAACCTTGGCTTCGTGGCCCTGGCGTTCGCGGATGCGGAAATCGCTTTCGAACTGCGTACCGGCATCGATCGTGGCGCCGCCACGGACCTTGCGAAGCACGCCCGCCTGCTCGAGATCGTCGAGATCACGATGGATCGTCATCTTGGAGACAATGAAGCGATCGGCAAGATCGTCGAGATCGACGGTCTTGTTCTCGACGAGCAGATTGACGATCAGCTGCTGCCGTTCCTCGCGCTTCATTCCGGTCTCCACCCATCTGCTGATGTTAAGATAACGGATAAATCGTGATAATCAACATTATTCGTGTTATTTTGCGATCAACTCTTGTTGCCGACCCCATCATTTCAACAGTGTCTGCGCCGTGCGCTCATCGGTGATCAGGCCGTAGAGGCGGTGGCTTTTCAGGATGGCGCGGATGGCCGGAACCTTCGACTGCCCGCCGGCAAGCGCCACCAGCCGCTCGTTCTTGGTTTTCGGGAAGGAGGCAGACAACGTGCGCGCCGTGAGCGCCGTATCCAGCATCTCGCCATCGGCATTGAAGAAATGCCCGAGGATCTCGCCGACGCCGCCGGCCGTCGCGATATCGTCGATCTCGCTCGGCTCGACCATGCCTGACAGCACCAGTTGCGCATCGGCATCGACAGTGCCGAGACCGACGAGCTTCAGGTCGGCATTGTTGGCGAGGTCGAAGACCTCCTTGACGGCGCGCTGCGCCTTCAAGACCTCGCGGTCGTCACCGGTGTTGGCGAAGAACGGGACGGGCATGACATAGGCCTGCGTTCCCGTCTTTTCGGCGATGCGATGCATCACGTCATAGGGGTTGGCGCCGTAGTTGCGCGTCAGGCCGCCGAGCAGCGAGACGAATCGCAGGTTGTTGGCGCCGACGCGCGGCATGTACTGGACGGCGGCCGACAGCGTGCGGCCGTGACCGAGGCCGATGACCTTGTTGTCGCCACGCTCGATCTCGCGTTTCAGGTAGCCGGCGCCGGCATGGCCAAGCGCGCGCAGCGGCAGGCCTTCCTCGCCGAGATCGGGGGCGACCTCGCAATATTGCAGTCCGTAGCGCTCCGAAAGGCGGGACTCGAGCTCGACGCATTCGACGATGTCGCCGTCGATCGTCACCTTGACGACGCCATCGGCGACAGCACGGGCAATCAGCCGGTGCGCCTTGACCGAGGGCACGCCGAGACGGCGGGCGACATCGGATTGCGTCAGGCCTCCGGCGTAGTGCAGCCAGGCAGCGCGTATCGCAAGCGTGTCATCAGCGTCCGTCATCGCCGCTCCCTTTCACATAAGTCCTGCAACTGTCACGTTGCGATATCTGCAGTCTTTTACGGGTCGCTGCCTCAGATGTTCAAGTCGTCGATGCCGGTGTCGATATAGGGTGCCCAGAAGGCGACGCTCTCGGCGATCTGCGGGATCACCTCGCGGTCGTTCGGCTCACGCTCCTTGAAGGAAAGCTCGAGGCAGATCTCGTTGTTAACAGCCCCACCTTCGGCGAAAGCTTTCAGAAGCGGCGCTGGCTGGATCTTGCCCTTCGCGTTGAATTCGGCAGTGAACGGCCGGTGGCCGCCCTTGTCCATTAGGCTCTGCTTGATGTGGATGATCGGCGAAACCGGGGGGACGGCGCGCGCCCAGGCATAGGGATCGAAATCATCGGGATTGGCGGAGGTGACGTCGCCATGGTCGATATCGGCCATCATCCACATCGGGATCGCCATATTGGTCGCCGTCAGCCGCTGCTGCAGCGACAGGCAGGCTGCGATCGTCTCGCCGAATTCGCGGCCAATGCTCATCGGCTCCCAGAACACATAGGAAAGACCGGCGGCGCGACCGTGCTCGGCGACCTCGGCCCAGCAGTCGATGGCGATCTTGATTTGCTCCTCGCGCCTCGCAGCATCGTCGAAATCCCGGTAGGTGAAGATCGCGAATTGCGTGCCGACGGAATCGCCGCCGAGATCGGCGGTGATATCGGCGAAGGTCTTGAACCAGTCGACATAGTAGCGGCGCACATCGGCGTCCGGATGGCCGAAATGATTGAGGCGGCCATAGGGACCGGTCATGCCGGAGGTGACGCGAACGCCGGTGCGCCGCAGCGCCGAATTCATGCTGCGGGTGAGGCGGCGGATGACGGGCGCCTGCCAGCTCGGATTGATGAATTCATGGGTCAGCTGCAGGTCGCGGATCTTCAGGTCGCGCGCCACTGTGTCGATCAGATCGTCGGGGTCGGCGAAGCGGTTGACCAGCGGATTGGTGTTCAGCGAAAGCGTCAGCGGCATCGGGACCTCCCTCAGGCAGCGGCGAGGCGGGAGGAGGCGAACCAGTCGGCAAAGGCTGCACGCTCCGCTTCGCTCATATGCAGGTAATGCTTGGTGCGGCGATAGAGGATGTCTTCCGCCGTTTCCGCCCATTCGGTTGCCACGAGATAGCGCGCTTCCGCCTCGTAGAACTGCCCGCCGAAATGGCGGCCGAGGCCTTCAAGCCCAGCAGCGCCAGCGACGACATTTTTGGTGCGGGCGCCGTAGAGGCGGCCGTAGTGATGGACGAGCTTGCGCGGCATCCAGGGATAGGCATCGCGCAGGCTGTTGGCGAAGGTCTCATAATCGGCATTGGGGATTTCGCCGCCGGGAAGCGGCGCCGATTGGGTCCAGTCACCGCCCATGTTCGGGAAGATATGCTTGAGGCGGTGCAGGCCGCGCTCCGCCAGCTCGCGGAAGGTGGTGATCTTGCCGCCGAAGACGTTGAGCAGCGGCGCGCCGCCCGTCTCGTCGAGGTCGAAGACATAGTCGCGGGTCACGGCGGAGGGATTGCCCTTGCCGTCGTCGAAGAGCGGGCGCACGCCGGAGAAGCTGTGCAGCACATCCTGACGGCGGAGTTTCTCCTTGAAGTAGCGGTTCACGGCCTTGAGCAGGTAGTCGATCTCGGCCTCGTCGGCCGAGACATCCTCGGCGCGGCCCTCATAGGCGATATCGGTCGTGCCGATCAGCGCCTTGTCGCCCTCGTAGGGGTTGATGAAGATGACGCGCTTGTCGTGGTTCTGCACGAGATAGGCATTCGAGCCCGCCCAGAATTTCGGAACGATGATGTGGCTGCCCTTGACGAGGCGGACGTTGCGCGAGGAGTTGGAGCCGGCGACACGGTTGATGATATCGGTGACCCACGGGCCGGCGCAGTTGACGAGACATTTGGCGCGGAAGGTGCGCGTCTCGCCGCTCGTGCTGTTCTTCGTGGTGATGGTCCAGGCGCCGTTTTCACGCCGGGCCGAAACGGCGGGCGAGCGGGTGAGAACGAGCGCGCCTTTTTCGGCGGCGCTGACGGCGTTGAGCGTCACAAGACGGGCATCATCCACCCAGCAATCCGAATATTCGAAGCCGCGCTTATATTGATCGAGGATCGGCGTTCCCTCTGGATCGCGCAGCAGATTGAGGGTGCGCGTGCCCGGCAGCTTCTTGCGGCCGCCGAGGTGGTCGTAGAGGAAAAGGCCGAGCCGCACGAGCCACGCCGGGCGATCCTGCGGGCTGTGGGGCAGGACGAAGCGCATCGGCCAGATGATGTGCGGGGCGGCGTTCAGCAGCACCTCGCGCTCGATCAGCGCTTCGCGCACCAGGCGGAATTCGTAATATTCGAGATAGCGCAAGCCGCCATGCACGAGCTTGCCGGAGCGCGACGACGTGCCCTGCGCCAGGTCGTCCTTTTCGCAGAGCGCCACCTTCAGTCCGCGGCCGGCCGCATCACGGGCGATACCCGCGCCATTGATGCCGCCGCCGATGACGAAGAGGTCGAGGGTTTCCGGTTCGGTCATGTCATGCTCCTTCGATGCTTCTGCATCAGAACTTGAGTTACGCGCCTGGCGTCGCAGCAGTGGCGAGCTTGTCCCAGGCGGGCGCCATGGCCTGGCGCACGTCCGTGTAGGCGGAGAAAAGGCGATCGAAGCGCGCAGCTTCGGCGGTGTCGGGCACTTCGGGCTCGCCGAGCAGCGGGGTCACCCAGTCGGCAATGCAATCGTCCATCGTTGGATAGGCGCCGACCGCGACCGCAGCCATCATCGCTACCCCGGCAGCACCGGTCTCTTCGCGCAGGGACTGGCGGATCGGCGCGTTGACGGCAGCAGAAAGCGAGCGGCGCAGGCCGAGTGAGCGGGTCGCTCCACCGGTGATGCGCAGCTCTTCGGGCATCGCCCCCATCGCCGCGTAGCAATCGCGGGTCGCAAGGCCGAGGCCCTCGACGACCGAACGGACGAGATCCGGAAAGCCGTGGCGGGTGGAAAGGCCGGTGAAGCCTGCCCGGGCATTGGCGTTAACGAAAGGTCCGCGCTCGCCGGCCTCGGAGATATAGGGGTGGTAGAGCACCGATCCCGGCTTGCTCTCGGCAAACCAGCCGTCGATCCGGGCGATCAGATCGGCGTGCGAGACGGTCTTCCCGGCATCTGCCATCAGGTAAGAGGCAATCTCCAGGATCCAGTCGATATTGATCGTCGATCCCATATTCGTCTGCACCTGGGTAACGATGCCGGGGATCGGCAGGGCGATGACATAGCCGGTGCCTTGGCTGTTGAGATGAACGTCGGCAACCGCCTTGGCGCGCATATGAACGCCGGTGGAACCGATCGTCGAGCAGGCGGCATTGCGCCCACCGCTGCGCACGCCGGCGCCAAGCGCCGTCATCACCATGTCGACATAGCCGAGGCAGACGGGCGTTCCCGCAAGCAGTCCGCAGGCCTTGGCGGCTTCCGCCGTCAGGGGATGACTGACTTCGGTGCCGTCGATGATCTCGGGCAGAAGATTGCGGCGTCGCTCAAGGCCGAGCGCATCGATGACGACGCTGTCATATTGGCGCGTCCGAAAATTGCCGAAGGTGAAGCTCGCCTCGGAGGGATCGGTGGCGCGGATGCCGGTGAGGTTTAGATAGAGCCAGTCCTTGCAATGCAGGGCGGCCTCGGCCCGGTCGAGCAAGTCAGGCGCGACCTTGTCCATATGGGCGAGCTGGGCGCCCTGCTGGCAGGTGTTGAGACCGGTGCCGGTCGCCTCGAAGCGGGCGCGGTTGTTTGTCCCTCCCGCCAGTCTGGTGACCGTCGAGGCGGCACGCGCATCGAGCCACAGCCAGGCGTCGGCGACAGGCGCATTGCCGCGGCCGATGAGCCAGGTGCCGTCGCCCTGTCCGGTCACGGCAATCGCCGCGGTACGCACAGCGAGATCAGCGACCTTTTCGCCGAGGCCGCGCAATGCGCTGGCGCAGTCCGTCCAGGTCTGTGCGAGGGATTGCGTCGCCGAGCCATCGTCGCCGGTCGTGTATTTATTGCGCACGGAAGCGGTTGCGATCTGCTGGCCTGCGAGATCGAACGCCACCGCCTTGATGACGGATGTTCCGGCGTCGATCCCGATGATGATGTTCTGGGTCGATGTCATTGCAGACTATCTCGCCAATGCTGCGAACGCCGCGACGGGCAATACGCGCGTCCAATTCATCTCAAATCCTCCCGATCGGCTTTTCACGAGGGAACAATCCCTCAGCCGCATCATTTGATCCGCATGCCGCCAGCGGCAAGCCGCGGCCTCTGCAAATGCCGGATCGAATATTCTCCGAAACCTCCCATAGGCCTCATCGCAAAAGATAACACAAAGATATCACAATGCCAGCAAGATTTTTCTGGTCATGAAAAATTTTTCAGATAAAATGGGTGGCATAGGAATTTGGAGCATCGGCTCCGGCCACGCTTCCGCAAGCGCATGGCCAGTCAGCATATTGCTGAATGCAATTCTTATTTTTCATTTATATACCAATACTTATGACAATATACGGGTTTATGCCTTTTGTGCGCTTGCGGCATTAATTTGCTGCGATGCAGCGCGATAAAAACCGCGTGAGAGTCTGATTAGGCAAGCATGTACTGATAAAAGGACCGTTGACAGCTGTTAAAATTTATAACATTGTTTCCGACATAAATAACACAGTTCTATCACGGAAGTTCACTTCCGGATGGAGATTTCAGGTTCCGGCGGTTGGAGGAGACAAGCGCCGGCTCTCTGTCGAGGAGGCTTCCAATGCTGATTGTCATCGCGCCCTGCGTCGTCGCGGACTGCCCGCCGGCTCTTCAGCCGGCCAGCCGTCGTGCCGCGGCACGGCTCCGATCGTAATCGCACCCAGCCCCTCCGCTTCACCATCTCCTGGACAAAAGGCCGTCACGACATGAGTACACAGCCCGATTATGCAGCCCCCAAGCCCGGCAGCGGCAATCTGAAGCTCATCGTCGGCGCCGCATTCGCGGTCGTCGTCATCGGCGCCATGGCGCTCGACACCACGGTCGTGAAGATCGGCTCGGAAAACGATGTCCGGCAGCAGGCCTTTTCGCCTGAGACCTTCGGCGCCGAGCAGTTCCCGAAGATCCAGGCCAATGTCGAGCAGCGCGCCGTCGCAGCCGCCGAGCTGGCAACCGCGATTGCCGCTGACAAGAAGGCCGCGAGCGAGAAATACGGCACGGCGACGAGCACCGGCCCGGTCATTCCGGTGACGCTGACCGGCACCTTCGGCGTCCGCAAGTCGAACACCAACGAAATGAAGATCGACGGATTGCCTCCCGAGACGGTGGTCCGTGTCCAGACCGGTCCCGCGGTCAACGGCACGGACCTCCGCGATGCCACCGGCGAGATCGAATTCGGCCAGTTCACCAACCAGATCCAGTATCAGGATGCCGGATCGGCCATCAACAACGAGATGAAGAAGACCGTGCTTTCCGGCCTCGATCCGGACCAGCTGGACGGAAAAACCGCGACTGTTGTCGGCGTCTTCAAGCTCATCAACCCGAAGAACTGGCTGATCACGCCGGTGAAGGTCGAGGTCAAATGAGCCAGCCGCTGCGCAATCCCGGAACCCAGGGCGAGGTCGTGCTCGCCGCCCGCAACATCGCCAAGTCCTATGGCAATGTTCACGCGCTCAAGGGCGTGAACTTCGATATCCATCGCGGTCAGGTGACGACGCTGTTCGGCGAGAATGGCGCCGGCAAGTCGACGCTGATGAAGATCCTCTCGGGCGTGGTGCAGCCGACCTCCGGCGAGATTGTTCTCGACGGTTCGCCGATCAGCTTCGCATCCTCGACCCATGCCCGCGAATGCGGCATCTCGATCATCCACCAGGAACTGAGTCTCGCCCCCAATCTCAGCGTTCGCGACAACATCTTCATGGGCCGCGAGATCATCAAGGGCGGTGTCGTCGATTTCGCCGAGGAAGAGCGCCAGACCCGGGCGCTGATGGAAGAGCTCGAAGAGGATATCGATCCGCTGACGCGCGTCGAGGACCTCCGCCTCGGCCAGCAGCAGATCGTCGAGATCGCCCGCGCGCTCTCGGTCAATTCACGCATCCTGATCATGGACGAGCCGACCTCGGCGCTGAGCGCCACCGAAGTCGAAGTTCTCTTCAAGGTTATCCATGACCTGACCGGCCGTGGCGTCTCGATCGTCTATATCTCGCACCACCTTGAAGAGGCGCTGCAGATCACCAATCACGCCGTCGTCCTGCGCGACGGCACGATGACTGCCTATGCCGAGCGCAAGGATATCGACCTCGAATGGATCGTCCGCAACATGGTGGGCGAGAACTTCGATCTCGGCAGCCCGCCTGAAGGACACCAGTTCGGCGAAGTGGCGCTGTCGATCGAAGGCCTGACCGTTCCGGGTCCATCGGGCGCCGCCTACAACGCCGTCGACCGCATGTCGCTGAAGGTGCGGGCCGGCGAGGTCGTCTGCATCTACGGACTGATGGGGGCAGGGCGCACCGAGCTTCTGGAATGCGTCGCCGGACGGCTGCGCTCCAGCGGCGGCCGGGTTCTGCTCGAAGGACAGGATGTCGGCGCTCTCAGCATCGCCGGGCGCATCGAAAGCGGTCTCGTCCTCGTCCCCGAAGACCGCCAGCGCGACGGCCTCGTGCAGACGATGACCGTCGGATCCAATCTGTCGCTTGCGAGCATCGGAGCCTTCACCAAGGGCCTCTTCACATCCGGCCGCCGCGAACGCGATCTCGTCACCGAGTCGATCCGCCGCGTGCACGTCAAGACTGACGGTGGCGAGGCGGCAATCGGCTCGCTCTCCGGCGGCAACCAGCAGAAGGTCGTCATCGGCAAGATGCTGGCGACCGAACCGAAGGTCATCCTGCTCGACGAACCGAGCCGCGGCATCGATATCGGCGCCAAAGCCGAAGTCTTCAAGCTGCTCGCCGAGCGCGCCAAGCAGGGCCTCGCCGTCATCTATTCGACATCCGAAGTCAACGAATGCCTGAGCATCGCGCATCGCATCATCGTCATGCACCGCGGCCGCATTTCGGCTGAGTTCGGCTCTGACGTCACCAAGGAAAAGATCATGGCCGCCTCCGGCGAAGCCGTGGTCGCGCACTAGCCCGAATTATGGAGCACTGATTATGTCAGTCACAAATGTCACCGAGAAAAAGTCAGTTTCGAACGGGCAGAAGCGGAACACCAATATCGTGCGCCTGATCCTGGAAGGACGCGCGTTCTTCGCGCTGATCGTCATCATCGCCGTCTTCTCCTTCCTGTCGCCCTACTACTTCTCGCTCAACAACTTCCTGATCATGGCCTCGCATGTGGCGATCTTCGGGATCCTGGCGATCGGCATGCTGCTGGTCATCCTGAATGGCGGCATCGACCTTTCGGTCGGATCGACGCTTGGCCTTGCCGGCTGTATCGCCGGCTTCCTGATGCAGGGCGTGACGCTCAGCTATTTCGGCGTCATCCTCTATCCGCCGGTCTGGGCAGTTGTCGTGCTGACCTGCGTGCTCGGCGCGCTGGTCGGCGCCGTCAACGGCGTGCTCGTTGCCTATCTCAAGGTTCCGGCCTTCGTCGCCTCGCTCGGCGTGCTCTATGTCGCCCGCGGTATCGCGCTCTTGATGACCAATGGCCTGACCTACAACAATCTCGGCGGCCGTCCCGAACTCGGCAATACCGGTTTCGACTGGCTCGGCTTCAACCGCCTCGGCGGCGTGCCGATCGGCGTCATCGTCCTTGCCGTCCTCGCCATCGTCTGCGGCATCGTGCTCAGCCGCACCGCCTTTGGCCGCTGGCTCTATGCCTCCGGCGGCAATGAACGCGCCGCCGACCTCTCCGGTGTTCCGGTCAAGCGCGTCAAGATCATCGTCTATGTGCTCTCGGGCGTCTGCGCCGCGATCGCCGGTCTGGTCCTGTCCTCGCAGCTGACGTCGGCCGGCCCCACGGCCGGCACCACCTACGAACTGACGGCGATCGCAGCCGTCGTCATCGGCGGCGCGGCACTGACGGGCGGACGCGGAACGGTGCGCGGCACCATGCTCGGCGCCTTCGTCATCGGCTTCCTGTCCGACGGCCTCGTGATCATCGGCGTCTCCGCCTACTGGCAGACCGTCTTTACCGGCGCGGTCATCGTCCTCGCCGTCCTGATGAACAGCATCCAATACGGCCGCCGGGTCAAATCGTCCTGACGGCTGAAACTGAACTTGTCCACGACGGCAGCCTCCACAAGGCCGATTGGGGAAAGCACCGCCGGATATCCGGTACCAACCAAGCTCACTAATGGGAGAGAGACTATGTTTAAGAAAGGCATGCGCATTCTTCTGGCCGCCGCGGCTGTCGCACCGATCCTCGTCAGCAGCGCCTGGGCAGCCGGTCAGATGACGATCATCGTCAACGACCCGTCCAACCCCTACTGGCTGACGGAAGGCAATGTCGCCAAGGCAACCGCTGAAAAGCTCGGCTACACCGCTTCGGTCAGCGCTCACAAGGGTGACACCAACACCGAGAGCAACCTGATCGACACGGCAATCACCAACAAGTCGGTCGCCATCATTCTCGACCCGGCAAACGCTGACGGCTCCGTCGGCGCCGTCAAGAAGGCTGTTGCCGCCGGTATCCCGGTCATCCTCGTCAACGCTGAAATCAACCAGGAAGGTCTCGCCAAGGCGCAGCTCGTTTCCAACAACGCCCAGGGCGCAGCGCTTGGTGCGCAGCAGTGGGTCGAAGCGGTCGGCGACAAGGGCAACTATGCCGAACTCTTCGGCGCTCCCTCGGACAACAACGCAGCAACGCGTTCGAACGGCTATGAAACTGTGCTCTCGCAGTACCCGGACCTGAAGAAGGTTGCCAAGGAAGTTGCCGATTGGGACCGCACCAAGGGTCACAACAAGATGCAGTCCATGCTGCAGGCAAACCCTGACATCGTCGGCGTCATCTCCGGCAACGACGAAATGGCTCTCGGCGCCATCGCAGCGCTGAAGGAAGCCGGCAAGCTGGCCAACATCAAGGTCGGCGGTTTCGACGGTTCGCCGGATGCTGTTGCCGCCATCAAGGCCGGCGAACTGCAGTACACCGTCCTCCAGCCGGTCGCGATCTTCTCGGAAGAAGCCGTCAAGCAGGCCGACAATGTCATCAAGAACGGCAGCACCGGCGCCAAGAGCGAGAAGCAGCTCTTCGATTGCCTGCTGATCACCAAGGACAATGTCGACAAGTACACCGGCCCGTTCGTGCTTGCGCAGTAAATCGGGATGGCGCCCGCAAAGGCGCCTTCTCAAGGCCGGGCGGCATCCACCCGCCCGGCCTATCGCATGCCGGAAACGGCGCGGGCGGCCGCAACTGCCCGTTCCATTTCACCTTTTTGCCTTGGCGCAGCAATCACTGTACGAAGCTGGGATCTCGAATTCAGCGACAGGTGTGATCCGTGACACAGAAGACCAGCCAGGGCGACGATCTACTGGACCAGTTGACCAGCGACAGCCGGCAGACGCGCCAGATTGCGCGCCGCCGCATGATCGCAGAGGCCGTCATGAACGAAGGCTCGATGCGGATCGAAGACCTGACCGACCGCTTCGGCATCAGTCTGATGACGGCGCATCGCGATGTCGACGAGCTGGTCAGCCGCGGGCTGTTTCGCAAGACGCGCGGCATCGTGACTGCCGCGGCCACCAATCTGATCGAATCCAGCGACGTCTACCGCTCCAACCGCCAGTCGGCGGAAAAGAAGCTGATCGCCGAGGCGGCGATGCAGTTCGTCGAGCCCGGCCAGGCGATCTTTTTCGACGATTCCACGACGGTCCTGCAGATGGCGTCGCACCTGCCGTCCAAGGTTCCGGTCACCGCGATCACCAATTCGCTGACGCTGATGAACGCGCTGACCGGCATGCATGACGTGACGCTGCTGGCGCTCGGCGGCCAATATTACAACTGGTGCAACGCCTTCATGGGCCGCATGACGATCAGCGAGATCAAGGGCTTGCGCGCCGATGTTGCGTTCATTTCGATGTCGGCGATCAGTGACGGCACCGTGCTGCACCAGTCGCCCGAGACGGTGGATACCAAGCGCGCCATGTTCGACTGTTCCGTCAAACGCATCCTGCTTGCCGATCACACCAAGTTCAAACGGCGGGCACTTCACAGTTTCGCAGCACTGGACGAGTTCGATGTCGTCATTGTCGACGACAAGACCGATCCTGCGCATATCGACCGCATGCGGTCCAAGGATATCAACGTGGTGGTTGCCCGGAGTGCCGGAGGGCGCTCGTAGGGCGGCTTGCCCGTTGCTCAAACGAGGTAAGGCGAATGCCGAGTCTGCTCGGGATCGATAGTGGCCTGACGGTCACCAAGGCTGTCATCTTCGATATCGACGGCACGCCGCTCGCCGTCAGCAGGCGCCGCGTTACGCAGTTCATGCCAAAGCCGCGCCATATCGAGCGCGACATGGACGAACTCTGGACGGCGACCGCCGATGCCATCCGCGAGGCGATCGCGCTGAGCGGCCGGCCGGCCAGCGACATCCAGGCGATCTCCGCCACGGCGCATGGCGACGGCATCTATCTCCTCGGCCACGATCAGAAACCGCTCGGTCGCGCCATCCTGTCGCTCGACAGCCGGGCAGGGGAGATCGTCGACCGCTGGGACGGCGAGGTTGCGGATGCCTCGATCGCACTGACCGGTCAGATCCCGCATGTCTCAGCGCCTTCGGCACTGCTTGCCTGGATCCGCGAAAACGAGCCGGAGCGCTTCAAGCAAATCGGCCATTTCATCAGCTGCAAGGACTGGCTGCGCTTCTGCCTCACCGGCATCATCGGCACAGACCGGACCGAGGCCAGCACCTCCTTCACCAATGTGCGCACGCAAGACTATAGCTCGGACGCGCTGAAGCTTTTCGGTCTCGAAGCGCTCGTTCACGCCCTGCCGCCGGCGTCCCGCTCCGACCAGATCATCGGGCGCGTGACACGCGAGGCGGCGCTGCAGGCCGGACTTGCAGAAGGCACGCCTGTCGTTGCCGGTCTGCACGACGTGACAGCTTCGGCCCTTGGCGCGGGTGGCTATGGCCAGGGCGTCGTCGCCGTCATCGCTGGGACCTATTCGATCAACGAGACGCTTTCGTCGGAGCCGCGCGTCGACAGGCGCTGGTTCTGCCGCAACGGCATTGCGCCCGGCATCTGGAACAGCATGTCGATCTCGCCTGCCTCGACCGCCAATTACGACTGGTTCCTCGACACGCTCTGCGCCAGCGAGCGGGCACAGGGCAGCGCCATTCATGCGCTGCTGGCGCCGGAGATCGAGGCGGCCTTCGCGCGGCCGTCTACAGCACTTTTCCATCCCTATCTGTTCGGCTCGCCTTACGGCGCCTCGGCCAGCGCCGGCTTCTTCGGGCTCGGCGGCTGGCATGACCGCGGCGACATGCTGCGTGCCGTGCTCGAGGGTATCGCCTTCAATCACCGCATCCATGTCGATGCGCTGCGCGATGGCTTCAGTTTCGACAGAGCACGGTTGGCCGGCGGCGTGTCGCGCAATCCTGTCGTCGTGCAGATGTTTGCCGATGTGCTCGGCATGCCGGTGACGGTGACCGAGACCGACGAGGCCGCCGCCTGGGGCGCTGCACTGTGTGCGGGGTCCGGGGCAGGCATCTACGCCAGTCCGCAGAGCGATCCGCGCAATGTCGGCAGCATCGAGAAGACCTGCGAACCGGATGCGGCGCGCAGCGCCGACTACGAGAAGCGTTACCGGGTATTCCGCGAGATCGCCGAGGCGATGACGCCGCTCTGGCCGAAGATTGCCGGCCTCGCACCCGTCAACGCCGCGAATTGACAAGACGAATGCCGGTGCTCCCAGCCGGCGATTTAGGATACGACCATGACAGCCGACATGCAGAAGCGCTTCTCGAACCTTGGCGAGGGCGACATTGACGTCCTGATCATCGGGGCGGGCATCAATGGCGCCGGGCTTTTCCGCGATCTCTCTGTGCAGGGCGTCAACTGCCTGATCGTCGACAAGGGCGATTTCGGATCCGGCACCAGCGCCGCACCCTCGCGCCTCATCCATGGCGGCCTGAAATATCTGGAGACCGGCGAGTTCGGCCTCGTGGCGCAATCGACGCTGGAGCGCAATCTGCTGCTGAAGAACGCTCCGCATTGCGTCGAGCCACTGCCGACCTTCATCCCGGTCTTCTCCTGGACGCGCGGCATCTGGGCGGCTTTGCGGACGCTTTTCGGTTCGAAGACGGCCCCGCGCAGCCGCGGCGCCGTGCTGATCAAGATCGGCCTCGGGCTCTACGATTTCTTCGGCGCGCGCGACCGCGTCATGCCGAAGCACCGGCTGATCCTCAAGCGGCAGGCGCGCAAGGAAATGCCGCATGTAACGCCAGCGATCGTCGCCGGTGGGATCTATTACGACGCCAAGATCAGCCGCCCGGAGCGGCTCGTCTATGAACTCGTCATGGATGGCTGCGATGCCAATCCGAAGAGTCTCGCCGCCAATTTCGCGACGTTGGACAGCGTCGAGAGCGGGAAGCTGACATTCCGGCAAGCCGATGGGTCGAGCTTCGCCGTGAAACCGAAACTGGTCGTGAATGCCGCCGGGCCGTGGATCGACCATGTCAACGCAGCGCTCGGCGCGCCCTCACGCTTGATCGGCGGTACCAAGGGCTCGCATATCCTGCTCGATCACCCCGAACTGGTGCGCAGCCTGAACGGCCACATGATCTATTTCGAGGCCGACGATGGCCGCATCTGCCTCGTCTACAGCTATCTCGGTCTGGCGCTGGTCGGTTCTACCGACATCCCTGCCAACGATCCTGACAATGTGCGCTGCGAGGAGCCGGAGACCGACTATTTCCTCGAAAGCGTCCGCTCGCTGTTGCCGACGCTGCGCTTCGACCGCGACCAGATCGTCTACAGCTATAGCGGCATCCGCCCGCTGCCCGCCTCGGATTCTACCGCGCCCGGCCTCATCAGCCGCGATCATTCGGCACCCATGAAGGAGCCGGAAGGCAACCGCCCGTTCCCGATCGTCTCATTGGTCGGCGGCAAGTGGACGACGTTCCGCGGCTTTGCCGAAGAAGTCGCCGATACCGTTCTCTCCCGCCTGCAGCGCAATCGCCGGGAGTCGACCCGTTATCTCGCGATCGGCGGCGGCAAGGGCTTTCCCGCCAATGGCGAGAAGCGCGGACACTGGATCAAGGATCTCGCAGCGAAGGGCGGCGTGACGATCGAGCGCGCCGACGAATTGCTGAGCCGCTACGGCACGACGGCCGCTGAGATCCTGGCATTCGCTTCGGATCATTCCGACGAGACGAGACTGACGGGTGCGCCGCGCCACAGCTTCAGGGAGATCGACTGGATCGCCAGAAACGAGCTTATCGTCCACCTTGCCGATATCGTGCTTCGCCGCACGACGCTGGCGATCGAGGGGCGGTTGACGATTGAAGGCTTGCAGGAAATCGCTGGCATTGCAGCCGCAGTGCTAGGCTGGGATGCGGCGCGGACAGAGAGCGAGATCGCCGACGTCACCGGTCAGCTGAGCCGCTTCCATGGCCAGACGCTGACGAGCACCGCGCCGGCTGCCGGCCGCGAGAAAACCCCGCGCCCGGCTTCGGGCTAAACCACACGGGAGCCGACGCGCCGGCGGGATTTTCCGGCGCGCGCTTGTTGCATTCGATCAGAGAGCGGCGACCGCCAGATTGCTGCGTGCCTCAAGGATCGCCCGGCAGGCATTGGCCGCTTCCTGACCCTTGATCACGAAGTGGTTCATGAAGAACTCGATATGGGCTTCGCTTTCCTGGAAGTGATGCGGCGTCAGCACGGCCGAGAGAACCGGGATGCTCGTGTCCAGCTGGACGCGCATCAGCCCGTCGAGAACGGTGCCCGCGACGAAATCGTGCCGATAGATGCCGCCATCGACGACGAAGGCACAGCCGAGGACCGCGGCATATTTGCCGGTGCGGGCGAGCGTCTGTGCGTGAAGCGGGATTTCGAGCGCGCCGGGAACGTCGAAAATCTCGACATCAGCGGCATTGCCGCCCTGTGCCTTCCACGTCGAAACGAAGGAATTCACGCACTGGTCGACGATACCGGCATGCCAGCGGGCGCGCACGACGGCGATCTTGATGCCCTGAGGTTTGGTTGCGATAGTCATGTCTCTGCCTTTCAAGGGTGCCATTTCTGGCGGTTGCGTCGAGCCGCGAACATGCGGCCCAATTCTCCCTTGGGCGAACAGCACTGCACACCTCTCGCGCGGAAAGGTGCTGCCTGCATGCTCTCTTCCATCCGGACTATACCGTCGGCTCCGGCCTCTCACCGGATCTGCTGACCTTCCATTTGCTGGAAGCGCTCGCGGGCTCCGGGTTTCCCCGATACCGCCGGTGGGGAATTGCACCCCGCCCTGAGAACAGCGCGAGATAAATCCAAATCCAGAAAGGATGCAAGCCCGTAAGCGGCGTCGGCTGACCGGTTTGGTCAAACAGGCTTGAGATCGCCGATGATCGTCGGAATGAGCTCCGATACGGTCGGGTGAATCGGCACCGACCATTGCAGGACCGGATAGGTGGTCCCGGCATTCATGGCGTCGATGATGCCATGGATCGCCTCGTCACCCTCGATGCCGAGAAAGGCCGCGCCCAGGATTTCCTGGGTTTCCGCATCCGCGACGATCTTCATGAAACCCTTGGTCTCGCCACGCTCATTGGCACGGCCCACCCGGCTCATCGGCCGCTTGGATACGACGACCTTGCGGCCGGAGGCGCGCGCCTGTTTCTCCGTCATCCCGGCACGGCCGAGCGGCGGATCGATATAGAGCGCGTAGGCCGGAATGCGGCTTGAGACCTTGCGGTCACCGCCATCGAGCAGATTGGCGGCTGCGATCTCGAAATCGTTATAGGACGTATGCGTGAAGGCGCCGTGGCCGTTGCAGTCGCCGAGCGCGTAGATGCCCTCGACATTGGTCATCAGCCGGTCATCGACGGTGATGAAGCCGCGCTTGTCGGTCGCGACGCCGGCCTTGTCGAGGCCGAGATCGCCGGTATTCGGCGTGCGGCCGGTGGCGACGAGAACGTGGCTTGCCTCAATATCCTGCATGCCGGAAATCGAGACGGCGATGCCGTCACCGGCCTTGGCGAACGCGATATTCTCCGCGCCGGTATGAACGGCGATGCCTTCGGAAGCGATAATTTCCTCGATCGCGTCGGAGACATCCTCGTCCTCGCGTGAAGCGAGTTTAGGGCCGCGCTCGACAACGGTCACCTCGGCGCCAAAGCGGCGGTACATCTGTGCGAATTCGAGGCCGATATAGCTGCCGCCGATCACCACGAGATGGCGGGGCAGGGCATCGAGCTGGATGATCGAGGTGCTGGTGAGATAATCGATATCGGCAAGGCCGGGAAAATCCGGAATGGTCGGCCGGGCGCCGACATTCAGGAAAATCTGCGGCGCGGTCAGCACCTCGCCATTGACTTCGACGGTCCTGGCACCGGTGAATGTCGCGTGGCCATAGATCACCTCCATGGTCTTCATGCCCGAGAACCAGCCGGTCAGCCCGTTGCGGGCGTTCATCGTCACGGTCTCGGCGCGCTTGCGCACCACCTTCATGTCGATCCCGATCGGACCCGAAATCGTGACGCCATAATCGCCGCCGGTGCGGGCGACATGGGCGGCACGGGCGCTGGCGACCAGCGTCTTGGTCGGCATGCAGCCGGCATTGACACAGGTGCCGCCGAGATATTTCCGCTCGATCAGCGCCACCTTCATGCCCTTCTCGGCCATGCGGGCGGCGAGAAAGGGGCCGGCCTGACCGGCGCCGATAAAGATGGCGTCGTAGGTCTTCATGCGACGGCCGATACGATGAGGACGGCGCCGACAATGGCCACCGCGTCTTCGATCAGGGCCGCCGGCGTATCCTTGCCGAAGATGGCCGCAAGCCTGCCGCGGGCAGCGGCGCCGCCGAGCGTTCCGACGGCCGCGCCGACCACGCCGGCAATCAGGCCACCGACGAGCGAACCGCCGGACGCGCCGATCGTGGCGCCAGTCAGCGCACCCATGATGATCCGGGCGCCGAATTGCATCGGCACCTTGCGGCTCGGCGTCGTCGGCAGCTGGTCGGTGATCAATTCGACGGCGGCAAGCACCGTGAAGATCCACGGCGTCCACTTGTAGCCCATGAAGGCAAGCTCGGTCTGCGATACGTCAAACCAGCCGAGAGCCGCGCCCCAGGCAACGGCGGCCGGTGCCGTCATGGCCCGTAACCCGGCAATGATCCCGATCAAGAATGCCAGAAATAGAAGCATGCGAGGGTCCCCTTCCTCTGCGGCCGCCGCAACGGCGAGGGCAACGTGGCACAAAGCGCAAGCGGTTGCAATTGGGGTATACGGCTCTACCGGCCGAGCGCCTGCAGCACCTCTTCGGCGGCGCGAAGCCCGCTTTGGTAGGCGCCGTGAGCGGTGGAAAAATCCGTCTGGTGCGTCGCTTCGCCGGCGAAGAACACCCTGCCGTCATAGGGCTTTGCCAGCTCGAGGCGGGCATCGGCCTGACCGGGCAGGGCGTGGCTGTAGCCGCCGCGGATCGAAGGCGTCTTGGTCCATTCCGAGGCGGCAAGCGGGCGCAGCTCATTGCGGATACCGGAGCCGAAGATCGCCGCCAGTTCATCCATGGCATGCGGGAAGGCACCGTCCGGATCAGTCGCGACGGCCCGGGCTCCGGCTCCGCCGAGGAAGACCTCGATCACCGGCTTGCCGAAGGGGCGGATATAATAGGTGCCTGTCTTCGGATCGCGCGGATTGCCGAGAACGTGGCTCTCGGCCTCGAAGCTCTCGCCGCCGGTTATCTCGAAATAGAGCTTCTCGTTATTGCCGAGTGGCAGCCTGACTGCCGCGTCGCGCCACGGATCCAGCGGCGAGGGCATCCGGATAAGGCCGCCTGCAAGCACATTCGTGGAGATGGTGAAGATGACAGCCTTCGGCCTGACCGCACCGCGCCCGGTCTGCAGCGTCAGGCGGCGTCCGTCGAGCGAAATCGCCTCCACCGGCGTCCCGACATGCAGCTCCACCGAAGCCGGCATGGTCGCGGCGACAAGCGCGCCATAGCCGGTCTCGACCCGCCAGTTATATTCCGTCGAGGCTTCGTCATAAGCGGCATAATCCTTGGCAGAGATGCGCTCCAGCTCGTCGCCGCTGATATAGCCGCTCAGCGCCTGCAGATAGGCAAGCCAGGGTTCGCCCGGCGCCACCGCATCGATGGCGCAATCGCTTGGCGGTGGCGCAACGGCGACGCGCTCGCTCCAGCGGGCAAAGGCGGCGCGGGCCGCTTCCCGCTCTTCTCGCGGAAAGCCGAAATCGCGATCCTGCCGGTGCCAGGCGCTCGGCTTGCGATCGACCGGGATTCCGGCCTCTTCGGCGATCCGCGTCCAGGGATTTCTATCGCCGGAATGCAGCCAGCCGCAGCCGAGATCGACAGCGGCGACAGGCCTCTGCAACGTCCAGGCGCGGCCGCCGATGCGGGGCAGGGCTTCAAGGACGGAAACCGAAAGGCCGCTCCTGGCAAGCCGTCTCGCTGCGCCGACGCCCGCGGCGCCCGCTCCGATGATGGCAATATCCGGTTCTGAATTCATGGGGCAAATAGACTCGAATGATGATCCATCATGCGCCTTGTCTCAGGTGGCAGGCAAGCCGTCTGACAGCCTCGCCGGTACGCCAAACTATCAGCCACTCTTGCGCCCGGCCTGCACTGTAAAAGGCGGAATAAACCGGGCATCCGGCCAGGTGACGGCCTCGCGCAAAAAATCTATGACGGCGCGCACGCGCGGCGCCTGCTTCAGGTCCTGATGGCAGGTGATCCAGTAGCTGCGCGTCAGATCCACCTCCTCGGGCAGTACGCGCTCCAGTTCCGGATAGCGGCTGGCGAAAAAATAGGGGAGCACGCACAGCCCGAGCCCATTGCGCGTCGCCGTCAGCTGCGCAAAAATGCTGGAGCTCTGGAACTGCGGCCGGATGCGCGGATGGACATCGCCGAGATAATCCAGGCCTGGGGCAAAGATCATCTCTTCAATATAGCTGATGAAGGGGTGGGCAAGCAGGTCGTCGCGGCCGGCGATCGGCGCGCAGCCCGCAAGATAGTCGCGCGAGCCGTAGACCTGCAGATGATAGTCGGTCAGCTTCTCGGCATAATAGGGGCCGCCCTTCGGCTCATCGAGCACGACGCTGATATCCGCCTCCTTGCGCGACAGCGACATGATCTGCTGGATCGTCACCAGTTCCAGCGACAGATGCGGATGCCGCTCGGCAAATTGCGGCAGCACGGTTGCGAAGAAGAAATTGGCAAATCCCTCCGGCGCGCTGAGACGCACGACGCCGCGCTGCGCCATCGCGCCGGTGGCGAGATCGGCGCGCAGCCGCTCCGTCTCCTGCTCCATCTTCTCGGCGGTCTCGACAAACCGGCTTCCCATCGCCGTCAGCACGTAGCCGCGCGGATTGCGCTCGAAGAGCTTGACCTTGAGCGCGAATTCCAGCCGGTCGATGCGCCGCGACACGGTCGCATGGCTGGTCCTCAACTGCCGCGCCGCCGTCGACAGCTGCCCGGTTCTCGCCACCGCTAGAAAAAACTGCAGGTCGTCCCAAGTAAACTGCGAGGAATTGCTCATTCGGCTCCGTGTCGGTCTTAGCCTTTGGTCTAATGCCAGCCGGAACGGCGTGTCGCCGCGAGGCCGGATTCAGCGCTTTTGGTACGGTTCTGTGCAAAAATGAACAGATACTGTTTGGAATTATTTGTAAACGCTTGGTTGCCTGATCGGAGAAATTCCGTGATCGTGGGCGTTGAATGGCCGTCTTGAGGAGGACGGCTCGTCAAATTTGAACAGACTCGCAATCTGCCAATCTCTGGGAGGAGAGACATATGCGAAAGAGCTTCATTGCATCCGTTGCATTTCTTCTGGCAAGCAGCACGGCCGTCTTCGCGCAGAGCGCGACGGTTTCCGACGGCAAGGTCAAGATCGGCATCCTGAACGACCAGTCCGGCGTCTATGCCGATTTTGGCGGCAAGTCTTCGGTCGAGGCCGCCAAGATGGCGGTCGAGGATTTCGGCGGCAAGGTTCTCGACATGCCGATCGAGATCGTCGATGCCGATCACCAGAACAAGCCCGACGTTGCCTCCAACATTGCCCGCCAGTGGTATGATACCGAGCAGGTGGATGCGATCATGGAGCTGACGACATCCTCGGTGGCGCTCGCCGTCCAGGCCGTCGCCAAGGAAAAGAAGAAGATCGACATCGTCACCGGTGCTGCGACTACCGACCTGACCGGCAAGGCCTGCAGCCCCTATGGTTTCCATTGGGCCTATGACACGCACGCTCTAGCCGTCGGCACCGGCGGCGCCCTCGTCAAGCAGGGCGGCGACAGCTGGTTCTTCCTGACCGCCGACTACGCCTTCGGCTATTCGCTGGAGCAGCAGACCGGCGATTTCGTCAAGGCGAATGGCGGCACGATCGTCGGTTCGGTGCGCCACCCGCTGTCGAGCCAGGATTTCTCGTCCTTCCTGCTGCAGGCGCAGTCTTCGGGCGCCAAGGTCATCGGCCTTGCCAATGCTGGTCTCGATACCGCGAACGCAATCAAGCAGGCGGCCGAATTCGGCATTGTCCAGGGCGGCCAGCGGCTTGCGGCTCTGCTCTTCACGCTTGCTGAAGTTCATGGCCTCGGCCTCGAAGCGGCGCAGGGTCTGACGCTGACCGAAGGCTATTACTGGAACCTCGACGACAAGAGCCGCGAATTCGGCAAGAAGTTCTTCGACCGCACCGGCAAGATGCCGAACATGATCCATGCCGGTACCTATTCCGCGGTGCTGCAGTACCTGAAGGCCGTGCAGAAGGCCGGCACCGATGAAACGGAAGCAGTCGCCAAGCAGCTGCACGAAATGCCCGTCGATGACGTCTTCGGCCGCGGCGGCACGGTCGGCGCCAACGGCCGCATGATCCACGACATGTATCTGCTGCAGGTCAAAAAGCCTGACGAGAGCAAGGAGGCGTGGGACTATTACAACGTGCTCGCCACCATTCCCGGCAAGGAAGCCTATATCGATCCCGCCAAGAGCGGTTGCGATCTGGTGAAGTGATCCATGGCGGTTTCCGCACCAGTGACTGATACCAAGCCGCGGGTGGTTCTGTCCGCCCGCGGCCTGAGGCGGGATTTCGGCGGCTTCACCGCAGTGAAGAATGTCGATCTCGATGTCCATGATGCCAGCGTCCACGCGCTGATCGGCCCGAACGGGGCGGGCAAGACCACGGTCTTCAACCTGCTCACCAAGTTCCTGCAGCCGACGGCGGGCACGATCACGCTGATGGGGACCGATATCACCAAGACGCCGCCCGACCGGGTGGCGCGCATGGGGCTCGTCCGCTCCTTCCAGATTTCAGCGGTCTTTCCGCATCTTTCCGTGCTCGACAATGTGCGCGTCGCGCTGCAGCGGCCGAACAATCTGTCGACGCAATTCTGGCGGCCGCTCTCGGCGCTCGACCAGCTGACCGGCCGGGCCGAGCAGCTTTTAGCGAGCGTCGGTCTTTCCAAGGAGCGCGATGCGATCGCCGCCGATCTTTCCTATGGTCGCAAGCGCGTGCTGGAGATCGCCACGACGCTGGCGCTGGATCCCAAGGTGCTGCTGCTCGACGAACCGATGGCCGGCATGGGGCAGGAGGATGTCAGCGTCGTTTCCGCCATCATCCGCGACGTCGCCCGCGACCGCGCGGTGCTGATGGTCGAGCACAATCTCTCCGTCGTCGCCAATATCTGCCAGCATGTCACCGTGCTGCAGCGGGGCGAGATCCTGGCCGAGGGTGATTACGCGACGGTCAGCCAGGATCCGCGGGTGCGCCAGGCCTATATGGGCTCGGAGGACAGCTGATGGCGGCGCTGCTGGAAATTCAGGGGCTGAACGCCTGGTACGGCGAAAGCCACATCCTGCACGGCATCGACATGACGGTCGGCGAAGGAGAGACGATCACCCTCCTCGGCCGCAACGGCGTCGGCAAGACGACGACGCTGCGCACCATCACCGGCATCGTGCGCGCCCGAAAGGGGAAGATCAGCTTTGCCGGAACCGACATGATGCAGGTGCCGCTGCACAAGACGGCGCATAAGGGCATCGGCTTCGTGCCCGAGGAGCGCGGCATCTTTTCGACGCTGACCGTGTCGGAAAACCTGCTGCTGCCGCCGGTCGTGGCGCCGGGCGGCATGACCGTCGACGAAATCTACGAGCTCTTCCCGAACCTCTACGAACGGCGGGCAAGTTCCGGCACCAAGCTTTCCGGCGGCGAACAGCAGATGCTGGCGATCGCCCGGGTGCTGCGCACCGGCGTAAAGATGCTGCTGCTCGACGAGCCGACGGAGGGTTTGGCACCGGTTATCGTCCAGCGCATCGGCGAAGTGCTGAAAACGCTCAAACAGCGCGGCATGACGATCCTGCTCGTCGAGCAGAATTTCCGCTTCGCCAGCCGCATCGCCGACCGCTTCTATCTGATGGATCATGGGCAGATGGTCTCCGAATTCCCGGTCGGCGAACTGCCGCAGCGGATGGATACGCTGCACAAGGTTTTGGGGGTTTAGGGTATGGTGGTGTTCCTGAACCAGACCCCTCCCCAACCCCTCCCCACAAGGGGAAGGGGCTTACTTCGCGGCACCGTGGACACCCGATTGGCGCGAGCGTGCGCCGCGAGTCTTCTCCCCCCTTGTGGGGGAGATGGCCGGCAGGCCGGAGAGGGCATTCCATCCCGCAGGAATGTGGAGATCATCCCATGACCATGATCTTCGGCATCCCGCTCCAGGCATTCCTCGGCCAGCTGCTGATCGGCCTGATCAATGGCTCGTTCTATGCGCTGCTAAGCCTCGGCCTCGCCATCATTTTCGGTCTGCTCCGCGTCATCAACTTCGCCCATGGCGCCCAATATATGCTGGGCGCCTTCGTCGCCTATCTGATGCTGGCCTATGGCGGTATCGGTTACTGGCCGGCGCTGATCCTGGCACCGGTCGTCGTCGGCCTGTTCGGGGCCGTCGTCGAGCGGCTGTTCCTGCGGCGGCTCTATGATCTCGATCCGCTCTATGGGCTGCTCTTCACGTTCGGCATGGCGCTGGCGATCGAGGGGACGTTCCGCTATCTCTACGGCTCCTCCGGCCAGCCCTACGCGACGCCCGCAGCACTTGCCGGCGGCACCAATCTCGGTTTCATGTTCCTGCCGATCTATCGCGGCTGGGTGGTCATCGTGTCGCTGGTCATCTGCATCGGCACATGGCTGCTGATCGAGAAGACCAAGCTCGGCGCCTATCTGCGCGCCGCGACCGAGAACACGACGCTGGTGCAAGTCTTCGGCGTCAACGTTCCGCTGCTGCTGACGCTGACCTACACGCTTGGCGCGGGTCTTGCCGCCTTTGCCGGTGTGCTCGCGGCGCCGATCTATCAGGTCTCGCCGCTGATGGGATCGAACATCATCATCGTCGTCTTCGCCGTCGTGGTCGTCGGCGGCATGGGCTCGATCATGGGAGCGATCGTCACGGGTTATTTTCTCGGCATCGCCGAGGGCCTGACCAAGGTTTTCTATCCGGAGGCATCGAACATTGTGATCTTCGTAATCATGGCGATCGTGCTTCTCATCCGGCCTGCGGGCCTCTTCGGCCGGGATGCGTGACATGACCGAGATCACCGAAACCATCCGCACGGAAAAGAGCCGTACCGCACTATCGGTGCAGGCGGCGTTCCTGGTCATCGGCCTGCTGCTTCTGCTGCTGGCACCGTTCTTCTTCTACCCGATCTTCCTGATGAAGCTGCTGTGCTTCGCGCTCTTCGCCTGCGCCTTCAACCTGCTGCTCGGCTATACCGGGCTGCTCTCCTTCGGCCACGCGACCTTCTTCGGCGGTGCGGCCTATTTCACCGCCTATACGGTGAAGGAATGGGGCCTGCCGCCGGAGCTCGGTATCCTCGTCGGCGTCGCGGGCGCTGCCTTCCTCGGGCTGATCATGGGCTATCTCGCGATCCGCCGTCAGGGCATCTATTTCGCGATGATCACGCTGGCGCTGTCGCAGATGTTCTTCTTCTTCTGCCTGCAGGCCGAATTCACCGAGGGCGAGGACGGCATCCAGTCCGTGCCGCGCGGCCATCTGCTCGGCTTCATCGACCTCAACGACTCGACGAACATGTATTTCTTCGTGCTTGCGGTCTTCATCATCGGCCTGCTGATCATCTGGCGCTTCATCAATTCGCCCTTTGGCATGATCCTGAAATCGATCCGCGAGAATGAGCAGCGGGCCGTATCGCTCGGTTATTCCGTGGCCCGCTACAAGCTCGGCGCCTTCGTGATGTCGGCAGCGCTCGCCGGGCTCGCGGGGGCGGTCAAATCACTGGTCTTCCAGTTCGCGACGCTGACCGATGTCGCCTGGCAAATGTCGGGCGAGGTGATCCTGATGACGTTGCTCGGCGGTATCGGCACGCTGATCGGGCCGATCTTCGGGGCCGGGCTTGTGGTGACGCTGCAGAACTATCTCGCGACCTCGGAATTCCCGGTGACGATCGTCACCGGCGTCGTCTTCATGGTCTGCGTGCTGATTTTCCGCCGTGGTATCATCGGCGAATTCTACGCGTCGCGGATCGGCCGCAAGCTGGGCTTTGTCTATCGCCGCTGAGCGGCCGGTGCTGAAGATGGATCGCTACGACTATATCATCATCGGCGCCGGCAGCGCGGGCTGCGTGCTGGCCAACCGGCTGTCCGAAGACCGCAACAATCGCGTGCTGCTGCTGGAAGCCGGCGGCAACGACAATTATCACTGGATCCACATTCCGGTCGGCTATCTCTACTGCATCAACAACCCGCGCACCGACTGGTGCTTCACGACGGCGCCCGAGGACGGGCTGAACGGCCGCGCGCTCAACTACCCGCGCGGCAAGGTGCTCGGCGGCTGCTCGTCGATCAACGGCATGATCTATATGCGCGGCCAGGCGCGCGACTACGATCTCTGGCGGCAGATGGGGTGCACCGGCTGGAGCTGGGACGACGTGCTGCCCTTCTTCCGCAAGTCCGAGGATCACTATCGCGGCAAGGACGAGATGCACGGCGCCGGCGGCGAATGGCGGGTGGAGAAAGCGCGCGTCAAATGGGCCGTGCTCGATGCCTTCCAGCAGGCGGCGAAGGAAGCGGGCATCCCGGTCACCGAGGATTTCAATCGCGGAACCAATGAGGGCTCCGGCTATTTCGACGTCAACCAGCGCTCCGGCATCCGCTGGAATGCCACCAAGGCCTTCCTGCGTCCGGCGATGAGGCGTGGCAATCTCAAGGTCCTGACCAAGGCGCAGGTGCGGCGGCTGCTCATCGAAGAGGGCGTCGTCACCGGTGTCGAGTTCCAGCATGCTGGCATCGCAAAGCAAGCCTATGCGTCAAGGGAGACGATCCTTTCGGCGGGATCGATCGGTACGCCACATATCCTGGAACTGTCAGGCATCGGGCGGGGTGACGTGCTGCGAAATGCGGGCATCGAGGTGGTGAGCGAAGTGAAAGGCATCGGCGAGAACCTGCAGGATCACCTGCAGCTGCGACTTGCCTACAAGGTAACCGGCGTTCCGACGCTGAACGAGAAGGCAACGAGGCTGATCGGCAAGGCGGCGATCGGGATCGAGTATCTGCTGCGCCGTTCCGGGCCGATGGCGATGGCGCCGAGCCAGCTCGGTATCTTCACCCGTTCGGGGCCGGACAAGGAGACGCCGGATCTGCAATATCACGTGCAGCCAGTCTCGCTCGACAAGTTCGGCGACCCCGTGCACGCCTTTCCGGCGATCACCGCAAGCGTCTGCAATCTCAGGCCCGAAAGCCGCGGCTCGGTGCATCTGTCGAGCCCGGATTTCGCCATGCAGCCGACGATCGCGCCAAAATACCTCTCGACGGAACGCGATCGCGACATAGCTGTCAGATCGATAAAGCTGACACGGCGGATCGTGGCGCAGCCCTCTTTCGCCCGCTTCAACCCGGAAGAGTTCAAACCCGGCCCGTCCTACCGGAGCGACGAGGAACTGGCGCAGGCGGCGGGCGATATCGGCACGACGATCTTCCATCCCGTCGGCACCTGCCGGATGGGCGGCGATCGCGAGAGCGTCGTCGATCCGCGGCTGAAGATGCGGGCGCTTGGGCGGCTCCGGATCGCCGACGCCTCGATCATGCCGTCGATCACCTCGGGCAACACCAATTCGCCGGTGATCATGATCGCCGAAAAGGCGGCGGCCATGATCCTCGAAGACAACAGATAGGAGACCTCAATGGCACGGATCGCGTTTATCGGCCTCGGCAATATGGGCGGCCCGATGGCTGCCAATCTCGTCAAGGTGGGCCATCAGGTGACGGGCTTCGACCTGGCAGCGACGGTGCTGAAGGCGGCCGGAGAGAGCGGCGTGAAGCCGGCGAGCCATGCCAGCCAGGCGGTGAAGGATGCCGAGATCATCGTCACCATGCTGCCGCAGGGCAAGCATGTGCTAACCGCCTGGGCCGATATCCTGCAATCGGCGGAGCAGGGATCGCTGGTGATCGACTGCTCGACGATCGATGTCGAGAGCTCGCGCAAGGCCCACGATCTCGCCAAAGCGGCCGGCTGCCTGTCGCTCGACGCGCCGGTCTCCGGCGGCACCGGCGGGGCGGCGGCGGGAACACTGACCTTCATGGCCGGCGGATCGGAGGAGAGTTTCGCCAGGGCAAAGCCGATCCTCGAGGCGATGGGCAAGAGGATCGTCCATTGCGGCGAGGCGGGAGCCGGGCAGGCCGCCAAGATCTGCAACAACATGATCCTCGGCATTTCGATGGTCGGCGTCTGCGAAGCCTTCGTGCTGGCCGAAAAGCTCGGCCTCTCGCATCAGGCGCTGTTCGATGTCGCCTCGACCTCGTCGGGCCAGTGCTGGTCGATCAATACCTATTGCCCGGTTCCCGGGCCGGTGCCGACATCGCCCGCCAATAACGACTACAAGCCGGGCTTTGCCGCTGCTCTCATGTTGAAGGATCTGAGGCTGTCACAGGAAGCAGCGCTCGCGAGCGGCGCCTCGACACCGCTCGGCGCCGAGGCGGCGCAGCTCTATGCGTTGTTCGAGAAACTCGGCAATGGCGGCAAGGACTTTTCCGCCATCATCGAGATGTTCCGCGACAAAGGTTGATCACTGCGTCAGCGACAGGTGGAGCCTGGCATCGCCGAGCAGGATATCGATCTCGCCGCCTGAAGGGAGTTCGATTGCCCCGCAGAGCGTGCCGGTGGTGATCAGCGCGCCTGCATGCAGCGACTTTTCCGGCCGTAGCGTATCGTTTGCATAATCGACCAGCCAGGTCAGCACGTCGCCCTTCGGATGCTGGGCGCCGGCATCGTAGATCGGCTGTCCGTTGAATGTCACCTTCAGCGGCGTCCCGGTGCTGGTATCGACGATCGATTTCGGCAGGATCGGGCCGAGCACGTAGCCCTGATTGCCGATACGGTCGGCGAGATAGAGCAGGAAGGAAACCTTGCCGCTCTCGGCGATGCAGGTCCATAGCAGCTCTGCGCCGACATGAGCTTCGGCCACGGCATCGACGATTTCGTCACGGGAGTATTTGCCGTCGGTGCGAACCGGCAGATCCTTGCCAAGGCGGACGGCAATTTCGGCTTCGAACTTCATACCCGGCTGCCACGGGATCTTGGCGCCCGAAGCCGCTTCTATATAGGGATGCAGCGGAGCGAGGACCGGCTGATTGTCCGGCGACATTGCGACCTTCCAGGCATTGCTGCGAATGCCTTCCTCGGCCGAGAGAAAATTCTGCGCATCCATCGCCTGGCGATAGTCGCCCGGCAGCGGGAATTCCGCGGTCGAGGCCTGCTTGCCCGCGCGGTGGAGGCTGTGAAGCTTGGCCGCAAGGGCGCGCGGATCGAAAGTCGAATCTGTCATGGTATGTCCTCCACCTGATTTGTGCGGGCAAACTAACCGCCTGACATAGATGGGGTAAAGGCCGGGCTTGGAAAGACTGCTATTCCGTCAGCACATACCAGGCGGTGCGATAGGCCTGCAGTCCGGCGATGTCGGATGGCGCAAAACGCCTTTCCTCGGTTGGCGCCGGCCTGACGCCTGTCAGCAGCGATGCACCTTGGCTGGTGCCGGTCGAGCCGGGAAGCGCGACGACCTCGCGCCCGGTCAGCGCCGCGAGAAGCCGGAGGTAGAGAGCGTTCGTCGAGAACGGACCTTCGACGATCACCGGCCCTCTGGCGCCGATTAGATCGAGGCAGGCTTCGCTCATCAGCGCGAGATAAAGGCATGCGGCGGCATAGCGCTTCGCAGGGCTCGCGGCATCGGCCCTGATCCATTGTCTCTCGCGTCCCGGGAACGGGCCGGATCCCGGCGTAACGTTCGGCAGAAGCATGATCTCGCTGGAGATCACCGCCGGCAGGGCCGCGATCGCTTCATCCTCTGAAACCTTGCCGATCTCGGCGGAAAGGATCTCGAATTCGCGGCCGCCCATGAAACGGGAGGAGGGGACGGCGCGGCCGTAAGCATCGACATTCGCCAGCGCATCGCGCTTTGGGTCGAGATGTTCGAGATCCCCGCCGACGCCGAAATTGACGACCCAGGTGCCGGTCGAGACGACGGCAAAGGGTGCTTCACGGGCGACAAGATGCGGGAGCAGCGAGGCGTTGGAATCGTGGATGCCGCAATAGACGGGGACGGATATGCCGATCTGCTCGGCAATCGCAGGTAGGAGCGGGCCGAGGGCATCGAAGGCAGAGCGGATCGGCGCCATCAGGTCGCGAATGCCGAGCGTATCGACCAGCGAGGAATATTGTCCATTCCCTGGGTTCCACAGATCGGTATGGCAGCCGAGCGACGTCGCTTCGTTGGCGGCAACACCGGTCAACCGCGCTGCCCAGTATTGCGGGTAGGTGATGATGGCAGCGACCTTAGCGAATTCCTCCGGAAAGGCGGTCTTCTGATAGTGCAGCTGGGCGCCGATATTCAGGCCCATCGTCTGGCGCGGCGAATAGGTCTCGCTGAAGGGCGGGCGGAGCGCCGTGTAGGCATCGCGGATCGGTTGCGGATATTCGTGCTCGTAATCGAGCACCGGCATGGCCGGATTGCCATCGGCATCGAGAAGGGCAGCCGATGCACCATGCGTGGTGATCGAGATCGCTTCGAAACCGGGCTCCCTCGCAAAGCGCCGGAAAGCGTCGAGCATGAAGGACCAGAGCGCCTCGACATCGTAATGCGGATAGATGCCGTCCTTCAGCACGGTATTCGCCATCCTGGCGGAAGCGATCTCGGCGCCGGTTTCGGCGTCGAGCACCACGACCTTGGCGTTGGTCTTGCCGATATCAAGAACGGCGATGCGGCGGTATTGGCTCATGGCATATGGAAGACGGTGACGAGGTCGCTCTGGACCGGCGAATTGTCGGGGTTACTAGCCATGATGTCGGCCATATGCGCCCACCACTTCTTCATCACCGGATGGTCCGGCAGGCTGGCCATGGTGTGATCGGCCGGGCGGGTCAGCACGCCGAACAGCGTATTGGTCTCGCGGTCGAGGTGGATGGAGTAATCGCTGGCACCGGATTTGTGCAGGAGATCAACCAGTTCCGGCCAGATCTCGTCATGCCGCTTGATGTATTCGGCTTCCATGCCCGGATTGAGCTTCATCTTGAAGGCGTGTTTCTGCGAGGTCATTTGGAACTCATCAGCTTGATGCGGCGGGCGATGATCGGGATGGCGATGGTGATGATCAGGAGCAGGCCGATGAAGATCGACATCACGATGCCGGGCACGTTGAGCAGGCCGAGACCGAAGGTCACGAGGCCCATGACGAAGGCGGCGATGACGACGCCGCCGATCGTGCCGGAACCGCCGAGGATCGACACGCCGCCCAGCACCACCATGGTCACCACTTCGAGCTCCCAGCCCTGGGCGATCGACGGGCGCGTCGAGCCGAGGCGCGATGTCAGGCAGACTGCGGCAATGCCACTCATCACGCCTGTCAGCACGAAGAGGATGAACTTGATGCGCTCGACCGGAATGCCGGAGAAGCGGGCAGCAAACTCGTTATTGCCGATCGTATAGATCTGGCGGCCGAAATTCGTCGCATGCAGCAGGATTGCAAACAGGATTGCCAGCACGACGAACAGCACGAATTCGAAGGAGAAGACCCAGAAGACATAGCCCTGGCCGAAATAGGCGAAATCGGCCGGGTACTTGCCGTAGGCCTGGTCGCCGAGCACGATATAGGAAATGCCGCGGAACAGGCTCATCGTGCCGATGGTGACGACGATCGACGGCAGTTTCATCACCGAAACCAGGAAGCCGTTGAAGATGCCGCAGAGGAGGCCGGTGCCGATGCCGATCAGCACGATGACGGGCGTTCCGAAGCCCGCCTGAACGGCCGCACCCATCGCCGTTGAAGCGAGAGCGATGATGGCGGCGACAGAGAGGTCGATTTCACCGGCAATAACCAGCAGCGCCATGGCAAAGGCGATCATCGCCTTTTCGGTGAAGTTGAAGGTCGCGTCCGAGAGATTCCAGGCATCGAGGAAATAGGGCGATGCCACGGAATTGAAGATGAAGATCAGCACGGCGACGCCGAACAGCAGGACTTCCCAGCTCGACATGACGCGGCGGAACGGTGTGCCCAGGCGATCCGGGATGACGCGCTTTTCGGTGGTCTGCGAAACGACGGAGCTCATGCTGCCACCTCTGCTGCTGCCTTGTCCCGCAGGATGATGCGGCCCCGATTGCGCTCGCGCCGGGCGTTGAAGACGACGGCAAGGATGATGACCGTTCCCGAGATCGCCATCTGCGTGAAGGGCGAGATGCCGATGACGGGCAAGGCGTTCTTGATGACGCCGAGGAACAGTGCGCCGAGCACCGTGCCGATGACCGAGCCCACGCCGCCGGCAATCGAGATGCCGCCGATGACGCAGGCCGCGACGCTGTCGAGCTCGAAGCCGTTGGCGATATCGACATAGGCGACGGCATAGCGCGAGACCCAGAGATAGCTGGAAAGGCCCGCCAGCGCGCCGGAGAGCACGAAGGCGAGGAACTTCGTCCAGCCGGTATCGATCCCGGCATAGACGGCAGCCGTCGGATTGCCGCCGGTCGCATAGGCCGAGCGGCCGAATTGCGTGTATTTCAGGAGCATGTACATCAGGAGCACGATGATGATACCGACCCAGCTCAGAACCGGCAGGCCGAGGATCGGTTCGCGCGGGACGGAGAGGAAGGTCGGCGTCATCTGATGGGCGTTGACCCAGGCGCCGCCCGAGAGAACGAAGGCCATGCCGCGATAGATCGTCAGCGTGCCCAAGGTCACGACGATCGGCGGTATTTCCAGCGCCCAGACGAGGAAGCCGTTGATGGCGCCAAGTGCGGCGCCGATCGCGATTGCCGCGAAGATCAGCACGATCAGGGGAATGCCGGGATAGGCGGCATTCAGCATGGCGATCGCCATGCCGGTGAAGGCGAGGTTGGCGGCGACCGACAGGTCGATCGATTTCGTCAGGATGACTGTCATCTGCGCCAGCGCCAGGATGATCAGGATCGAGGTATCATTAAAGATGCCGGCGAGGTTCGACGGTGTCGCGAAATCGGACGCGCGCGTCGAGAAGATGCCGATCATCACGACGATGATGAAGAAAAGCAGGGTTTCGCGTTTTCTGATCAGTCTTGCCATGCTTTTACCTCACGCATTTCCGGTCGCCGCGCGCACCAGCACTTCCGGCGAGAGTTTGTCGCGGTCGTAGAGACCGGCCGAAAGGCCCTCCTTCATCACCAGCACTCGGTCCGACATGCCGATGATTTCAGGCAGTTCCGAAGAGATCATGATGATCGACAGGCCCTCGGCGGCGAGTTCGCTGATGAAGCCGTGGACGGCGGCCTTGGAGCCGATATCGATACCCTTGGTCGGCTCGTCGAGAATGATGACCTTCGGCATGGTGGCGAGCCACTTGCCGATAACGACCTTCTGCTGGTTGCCGCCCGACAGCGTCCCGACGGGCACGGAAAGCGCGGCAGCGCGGAGATCCAGCCGCTCGGCATATTTGCGGGCGAGGGCGAATTCTTCCGCCGCCTTCAGGAAGCCCTTGCGCGAGGTGCGCGTCAGCGAGGGCAGGGTCATGTTCTGATAGATCGGCATCGGCAGCGCCAGACCGTGGCGGCCGCGCTCTTCCGGCACATAGACGATGCCCGCACGGATCGCATCGAGCGGCGAATTGATCGACAGCTCCTTGCCTTCCAGTGTAAGGCGGCCGGAGAGCGGCTTGGTGATGCCGAACAGCGACTGGCTGAGCTCGGAGCGGCCGGCACCGATCAGGCCATAGACGCCGAGGATCTCGCCCTTGCGCAGCGTGAAGGAAATGTCGCGGAATTCGGTGCGGTGACAGTATTTCTCGACGCTCATGACCGGAGCACCGATTGCCACGTCGATCTTCGGGAAAGCGTTCTCGACATCGCGGCCGACCATCATCTTGACGATCGCATCCTGCGGCGTCTCCTTCAGACGCCCGGCACCGACCGCCTTGCCGTCGCGGAAGACCACGAAATTGTCGGCGATCTCGTAGAGCTCGTCGAACTTGTGGCTGATGAAGAGGATCGCCTTGCCCTTGGCCTTCAGGCCCTGGACGATGCGGAAGAGATCGTCGATCTCCTTGCGCGAAAGGGCAGCCGTCGGCTCGTCCATGATGACGATGCGGGCCTCGATGGACAGCGCGCGGGCGATCGCCACCAGATGACGCTGCGCGATCGAGAGGTCCTTGAGGCGGATCGTCGGATCGATATTGCTTTCGAGCGAGATCAAGAGCTCCTTCGAGCGCTCGTTCATCGCCTTCCAGTCGATGGTGCGGAAGCGTGTTTTCGGCGCATGGCCGAGGAAGATGTTTTCGGCAACCGTCAGTTCGTCGAAGAGCACGGTTTCCTGGTGGATTGCGGTGACGCCTGCATCGATCGCGGCCTGCGCGCTCGTGAAGCTGACGGTCTGCCCATCGACGATGATCTCGCCTTCGTTCGGGCGGTAGATGCCGGTGAGGATCTTGACCAGCGTAGACTTGCCGGCGCCGTTTTCGCCGATCAGCGCGGTGACCTTGCCCGGATAGAGCGCAATGCTGACATTGTCGAGCGCCTTTACGCCCGGAAATATCTGCGAAATGCCGCGCATTTCCAGAATGGCATTACCTTCGGGCATAGGGCTGACATCGTGCATTTGTGTTGCGGCTGGCATCATGAGTTTACCTTAAAGACCCCTCCCCAACCCCTCCCCACAAGTGGGAGGGGCTTGACCCACCGCGATGCCGAAGCTCGCGATGGGCGGGGCGTTGCTCAGGATTTTCTCCCCCCTTGTGGGGGAGATGGCCGGCAGGCCAGAGGGGGTTATTCGATCAGAAGACCTTGGAGAACTGGTCGATGTTCGAAGCGTTGTAGACGAACGGATCGGACATGGCGGCTTCGCCCTTGTCGTCGATCTTGATCTTGCCCATGCGGCCGGCTTCGATTTCCGTGCCCGGCTTGCCATCGGCATCACCCTTGACGAGGTGATAGGCGATCTGCGTTGCGGAATAGCCGAGGTCGATCGGGTTCCAGATCGCGAATTCCTTCGTCGCGCCTGATTTGATCGCGCCGGCCATTTCGGACGGCAGGCCGAGACCCGTGACGTAGACCTTGCCGACGAGGCCCTTGTCTTCGACGACCTTGGAAGCAGCGAGAACGCCGACGGTCGTCGGAGCGACGATGACCTTAACGTTCGGGTTGGACTTCAGGAGGCCTTCCGCTTCGCGGTAGGACTTATCGGAGAGGTCGTCGCCGTAAACGGTGGTGACGAGGTTCAGGCCGGCGAAGTCCTTCAGCTGCTTCTTCATCTGGTCGATCCAGATGTTCTGGTTCGTCGAGGTCGTCGTTGCCGACAGGATGGCGAAATCGCCCTTGCCGCCTTCGAGGTGATCCTTGACGAGCGTCAGGCACATCTTGCCGATCAGCTCGTTGGAGGACGGGTTGAGCTGCAGGATGCGGCCTTCAGGGGCGACGCCGGAGTCCCAGGAAATGACCTTGATGCCGCGCTGTGCAGCCTTCTTGAGGGCCGGAACCACAGCATCCGGATCGTTTGCCGAGATGGCGATCGCATCGACGCCCTGGGCGATCAGCGAGTTGATGACTTCGATCTGGCCTTCCGCCGTCGTCGAGGTCGGGCCGGTGTAGATCACTTCCACGCCGCCGAGTTCCTTGGCAGCTTCCTGTGCGCCCTTGTTGGCGGCATCGAAGAAGCCGTTGCCCAGCGACTTCACGACGAGACCGATCTTGATGTCCTTGGCGCTGGCCGAACCGGCCATCACGGCGACGGCAAATGCCACGCCGATTGCAAGTGTCTTTGCGAGTTTCATGCTTTCATCCTCCCACGTTGATAAGACTTGACTACACCTGGCCGGCGCCCCTCAGGCGACCGACGAGGAATCCTCCCTTGCGGCCTGCGCCGCGGCGCTCGCAATCACGAGCTTGATGCCTGCATCCTCGATCATCCGGACGGACTCTTCCGGAATCCCGTCATCCGTGACGATCGTTGAAACGCGCTCGAGCGGGCACAGAATGAGGCTCGAGCGGCGGCGGAACTTGCTTGAGTCGACCATGACGACGAGTTCGTCGGCCTGATGCATCAGCTTCTGCTCGCTCTGAATGATCTGCGCATCGGCCTCCATGATGCCGTGCGGGCCGACGCCCTGGGCGCCAAAGAAGAAGCGGCGCGCATAGAAATGGCGGATCGCGTCATTGTCGAACGGCGACAGGATGAGGCTCTGCTCGCGATAGATCACCCCGCCCGGAACCGTCACCGTATTCTTCGAGTGCTTCACCAGATGCTCGGCGATCGCGAATGAGTTGGTCATCACCTGCATCCGGTGACCGGACATGAAGTGAACCATCTGGAATGTCGTGGTGCCGCCATTGATGATGATGGCATCGCCGGGATCGCAGAGATCGACGGCGGCGCGGGCGATTGCGCGTTTCTTGTCGATATTGACTGATTCTGAAACCCGGAACGGACGGCCTGCCAGATTTCCCAGCTGCGGCGGGTGAACGGCCTCGGCGCCACCGCGGACGCGGCGGATCTTGCCCTGCACATGCAGTGCCGCGATGTCACGACGGATCGTGGCCTCGGAAGCCTCGGTCAGTTCAGCGATATCCTGTATCGTGACGACCGACTTCTCCTGTACCGCGCTCATGATGATGCGATGGCGTTCGCGTTCGTGCATTGGTTCCTCCGTGTCATATTTATTTCGTATCGGTTAAAAGCTGTCAATCAAAAACGATCAAGAATTTTCATATTGCGCTGCACAATAATTGTTTTTGATCGTTTTCGATTGACAACGCGCATTTTCATGAGCGATATCGGTCGCAGCAAAAGCGTGGATCCATCCGCGCCAAAGACTCACATGGGAGGATGACATGGCGGCCACCGTTCGGCTTCTTGATAATCGTTGGGATGACAGTTACGCGGCAAAGCTCGACGAGCCCGGCAAACTGCTCTACCGCTCGAACCTCCTCGGCGCCGACAAGCGCATCACCAACTACGGCGGCGGTAACACCTCTGCAAAGGTGATGGAAACCGACCCGCTGAACGGCGAAAAGGTCAAGGTTCTCTGGGTCAAGGGCTCCGGCGGCGACGTCGGCACCATCAAGCTCGACGGTTTCGCGACGCTCTATCAGGACAAGCTGGACTCGCTGAAAGGCATCTACAAGGGCGTCGAGGACGAGGACCGCATGGTCGGCTTCCTGCCGCATTGCACCTTCAACCTGAACTCCCGCGCCGCCTCGATCGATACGCCGCTGCACGGTTTCGTGCCGTTCACGCATGTCGATCACATGCATCCGGACGCGATCATCGCCATTGCCGCCTCCAAGAATTCCAAGGAATTGACGCAGCAGATCTTCGGCGCCGACATCGGCTGGCTGCCCTGGCGCCGCCCGGGCTTCCAGCTCGGCCTCGATCTCGAAGCCTTCGTCAAGGCCAACCCGAATGCCAAGGGCGTCGTGCTCGAAAGCCACGGCCTCTTCACCTGGGCGAACGATGCCAAGGCCTGCTACGAGCTGACCCTCGACATCATCAACAAGGCGATCGAGTGGTTCGCGCAGCAGACCGAGGGAAAGACGATCTTCGGTGGCGCGGCGACTGAGAGCCTGCCGGTTGCCGAGCGCCGCGCCATTGCCGCCCGCCTGATGCCCGAAATCCGCGGCCGCATCGGCAAGCAGGAGCGCAAGCTCGGTCATTTCGATGATCAGGACGCCGTGCTCGAATTCGTCAATTCGAAGAGCCTGCGCCCGCTCGGCGCGCTCGGCACCAGCTGCCCCGACCATTTCCTGCGCACCAAGATCCGTCCGCTGATCGTCGAGTTCGATCCGGCCAAGCCGGATGTCGATGGCATCATTGCGGGTCTCGATGCGGCGCTCGAAGCATACCGCGCCGATTACGCCCGCTATTACAAAGACTGCAAGCACAACAATTCGCCGGCCATGCGCGATGCGAACCCGGTCATCTTCCTGGTGCCCGGCGTCGGCATGCTCTCGTTTGCCCGCGACAAGGCGACGGCCCGTATCGCCAGCGAGTTCTACGTCAACGCCATCAATGTCATGCGCGGAGCCTCGACCGTTTCCGAATATCAGGGCCTGCCGGAGCAGGAAGCCTTCGATATCGAATACTGGCTGCTTGAAGAGGCCAAGCTGCAGCGCATGCCGAAGCCGAAGAGCCTGGCCGGCAAGGTAGCCTTCGTCACCGGCGGCGCCGGCGGCATCGGCCGCGCAACGGCAGCTCGGCTGGTCGGCGAGGGCGCCTGCGTGGTGCTCGCCGACATCGATCAGGCGGCACTCGAGGCGACGGAAGCCGACTTCAAGGCGAAATATGGCGCCGACGCCGTTCGCAGCGTCAAGCTCGATGTGACCAAGGAAGAGGCGGTCATTTCGACCTTCGCCGAATCCTGCGTCGAGTTCGGCGGGATCGACATCCTCGTATCGAATGCCGGTATCGCCTCATCGGCGCCGATCGAAAGCACCGAGCTTTCGATGTGGAACAAGAATATCGACATTCTGGCGACCGGCTACTTCCTGGTCTCCCGCGAAGCCTTCCGCCTGTTCCGCAAGCAGAACCTCGGCGGCAACGTGGTCTTCGTCGCGTCGAAGAACGGCCTTGCCTCGTCGCCGAACGCCGCTGCCTACTGCACGGCGAAGGCCGCCGAAATCCATCTCGCCCGTTGCCTCGCGCTCGAAGGCGCAGAAGCTGGCATTCGCGTCAATACGGTCAACCCGGATGCCGTCTTGCGCGGCTCGAAGATCTGGAACGGCGAATGGCGCGAACAGCGCGCGGCCTCCTCGAAGATCGAGGTGGACGATCTCGAGGAACATTACCGCAAGCGTTCGATGCTGAAGCTCAACGTCTTCCCTGAGGATATCGCCGAAGCCATCTACTTCCTGGCGTCCGATCTGTCGGCCAAGTCGACGGGGAATATCATCAACGTCGACGCCGGCAACGCGCAGAGCTTCCCGCGGTAAGGTGTGAGGTTCCCTTCTCCCCAGCGGGGAGAAGATGCCCGTCAGGGCAGATGAGGGGGATGCCGAGCAAAGCGAGGCGTGCCTTGAGCGAATAGCGAAAGGCTAGAAGTGTCGGTGCGGGTACCCCCTCATCCGACCCTTCGGGCCACCTTCTCCCCGAGGGGAGAAGGGAGAACCGAGAGCGGGAGGAAATCATGACCGAACAGAAGATCGCGCAGGATGTCATTGCGCAGGAAAACGACAAGCGCGCCACCGCGCTGAAGGAAGACTATGACGCGCTCGGCGCCACGCTTTCGCGCCGCGGTATCGATATCGAAAACGTCACCCGCAAGGTATCCGAATTCTTCGTCGCCGTTCCCTCCTGGGGCGTCGGCACGGGCGGCACGCGCTTTGCCCGCTTCCCCGGAACCGGCGAACCGCGCGGCATCTTCGACAAGCTCGACGACTGCTCCGTCATCAACGAGCTGACGCGCGCCACGCCGAACGTCTCGCTGCATATTCCGTGGGACAAGGCGGACGCCGGGGAGCTGCGCGCCAAGGGCGATGCGCTCGGTCTCGGCTTCGATGCGATGAACTCGAACACCTTCTCGGACGCACCCGGCCAGAAGCATTCCTATAAATACGGCTCGCTCAGCCACACGGATGCAGCAACGCGCGCCCAGGCCGTCGAGCACAACCTCGAATGCATCGAGATCGGCAAGGCGATCGGCTCCAAGGCGCTGACCGTCTGGATCGGCGACGGTTCGAACTTCCCCGGCCAGAGCAATTTCACCAGGGCTTTCGAGCGTTATCTCGCGTCGATGGGCGACATCTACAAGGCGCTGCCCGACGACTGGAAGCTGTTCTCCGAACACAAGATGTACGAGCCGGCCTTCTATTCGACCATCGTGCAGGACTGGGGCACCAACTACCTGATCGCCCAGACGCTTGGCCCCAAGGCGCAGTGCCTCGTCGACCTCGGCCACCACGCGCCGAACACCAATATCGAGATGATCGTCGCCCGGCTGATCCAGTTCGGCAAGCTCGGCGGCTTCCACTTCAACGACTCGAAATATGGCGATGACGATCTCGACGCCGGTTCGATCGAGCCCTACCGCCTGTTCCTCGTCTTCAACGAGCTCGTCGATGCCGAAAAGCGCGGCGTCAACGATTTCAATCCGGCCCATATGATCGACCAGTCGCATAACGTCACCGACCCGATCGAGAGCCTTATCAACAGCGCCAACGAAATCCGCCGTGCCTATGCGCAGGCGTTGCTCGTCGACCGGAAAGCACTTGCCGGTTACCAGGATGAAAACGACGCGCTGATGGCGACCGAAACGCTGAAGCGCGCCTACCGCGCCGATGTCGAGCCGATCCTTGCCGAAGCCCGCCGTCGCGCCGGCGGCGCGATCGATCCGGTTGCCACCTACCGCGCCAGCGGCTATCGCAAGAAGGTCGCGGCCGAGCGCCCGGCTTCGGCTGCCGGCGGTGGCGGCATCATCTGAAAAAAGACCAGCCTCCCGGGGCATGAGGGCCGCCGCTTCACAGCGGCGGCTGCCTCTGTTTCCAGCAACGAGCACCGCGCCTGATCAGGCGAGATTCCAGAGCTTTCTGGCATTGCCGGAGAAGACCTTGGTCCGCTCGCTCTCGCTATTGCCTGAAAACAGTGCATGGGTCGTCGCGACCCAGGTCGAGAGGCCGCCGCCCAGCGTGCAGACCGGCCAATCACTGCCCCAGACGAGGCGATCCCAACCGAAGCTTGCGGTGACATGCTCGACATAGGGCCGTAGTGTCTCGACGTCCCAGGTTCCCGCGTCGGCATAGGCGACGATACCCGAGACCTTGCAGATGACGTTCGGCCGCTTGGCCATCTCCCGGATGCCATCGGTCCAGGCATCGAAGGCGCCGCTGCTGATCGCCGGAACGCCGCAGTGATCGAGGATGAACTGCACCTCCGGCACAAGGTCGACGAGCGCCATTGCCCGCGCCATCTGGTGCGGCAGGACGCAGAGATCGAACGTCAGGCCGGTGCCAGACATGCGCTTGATGTTTTCGCGAAACAGGGCGCCCTCGGAGAGATCGTCCGGAACGACGTGGAGAACCCGGCGGAAGCCCTTCACGAAGGGATCTGCCACCTGACGCTCAAGATAGGCGGCAAAGCTGTACTCTTCTGGACGACAGGAGGCGATGACGCCACGGATCAGCTTGCCGTCGCCCTGCGAAAGTTCCCAGACGACATCCGTCTCCCGCTGGATCTCGCCGGTATAGACGTCGACTTCCATATGCAGCGCCGCGTCGATGCCGCAGCGCCGGGCCTCCGTCGCATAGGTGCTGTAGAGGAAGTCCTGATTGAGCGCCGGCACGCCGGAAAGCCAGGGATAGTTCAGTTTCGACTTGTTGATCAGGTGCAGGTGGGTGTCGATAAGCAAAGCGTCCTCCCCGTTTTGCGGCTCATCCGAGATCGTTCAGATAAGGAATAGGCCTTAGGACCTCACGTTGACATCGGATCCGCCGGATCGATCCCTTATAGCCGCACAGCCGCCGCCCGCCATGCGGACCGCGGCTGCGTCGTTTCGGCCTGTCAGCCGATCTTGTCCTGCGTCCTGGTGTCGAAGTCGGAAGCGTCGTGGCGCTCGTGCAGCTGTTCCGACGGCTCTCCATGCATGCGGTTGACCATGCGACCGCGCTGGACGGCCGGGCGCTCGGCAATCTCGGCCGTCCAGCGCTGCAGGTTCTTGTAGCTTTCGACGTCCAGGAACTTGCCGGCTTCGCCATAGGCCTTGCCCTGCGCGAGGTTGCCGTACCAGGGCCAGATGGCGATATCCGCGATCGAATAGCTGTCGCCTGCCATGAACTGGTTGTCCGCCAGATGGCGATCAAGCACGTCGAGCTGGCGCTTCACTTCCATCGAGAAACGATCGATTGCATATTGGATATGGATCGGAGCGTAAGCATAGAAGTGGCCGAAGCCGCCGCCGAGATAGGGTGCGGAAGCCATCTGCCAGAAAAGCCAGTTCATCGTTTCCGTCTGCGCCTTGTGATCCTCGGGCAGGAAGGCGTTGCCGAACTTCTTCGCCAGATAAAGCAGGATCGAGCCACTTTCGAAAACGCGGGTCGGCTCTGCCGTCGAGCGGTCGAGAAGAGCCGGAATTTTCGAGTTCGGATTGACCTCGACAAAGCCCGAACCGAACTGGTTGCCATCGCCGATCTTGATCAGCCAGGCGTCGTATTCCGCCCCCTTGTGGCCCAGTGCTAGCAGTTCCTCCAGCATGATCGTCACTTTCACGCCATTCGGCGTTGCCAGCGAATAGAGCTGCAGCGGATGCTTGCCGACCGGCAGCTCCTTGTCATGCGTCGGGCCGGCGATCGGGCGGTTGATATTGGCAAACTGTCCACCGTTGCCCTTCTCCCAGACCCAAACCTTGGGCACCTCGTAGCCGGCGGGAAAATTGTCAGCGGGGTTCTTCTCGGTCATCGCGTTCGTCCTTCGGTTCGATAGCGGTCAAAATCAGCTCGCACCGAACCTATCCGCAATCGCCAAGCTTTCAACCGTTATGCACAAAGGAACGGTTGAAAAGCCAGATCCGGCGCGACGACCGTTCAGACATACCACTCCGTCTCGGGCGCAGTGGCGGCGCCGTGCACTGCCGTATCCGTCAGATCATAGGCCCTGATGTAATCGATCTGCATCTGCGATCCGTTTTCGAGGCCATCGGCCGGCGTTCCGGCCGCTCCGCCGACGGCGAGGTTGACGAGCATGTACATCGGATCATGCATGTCCTCGGGAGTCTCTGTCTGGGCCACAGCGACATCGTCGAAATACCAGGTGATATGATCTTCGTCCCACAGCACGCCGTAATTGTGAAAACCCTCTGTGCTGGACACTTTGACCGGCGTGGAATCGATCGTATGCGTCCCGTCATGATCGCTGTGAACGGTCACATTGACGGTGTTGGGATCCTGTCCGCGCATCTCGACGACATCGAGTTCCGGCGGCCATGAACCGTCCTCCGGCAGAAGCCAGAATGCCGGCCACACACCCTGTTCGTCCGGCATGTCGGCGCGGATTTCGAAATAGCCATAGGTCTGGGCGAAGGAGGAATGCGTGTTGAGCAGCCCGGACGTGTAGTCGTAACCGTTGATCTGTTGCTGTATCGCAGCCGAGGCGGGTTCGGCCGAGATCGTCAATATGCCGTTGTCGATGCTGAAGGGGTTGGCATCTGACGTCGGTTCGTAGGATGGATTGATGTACCACTGCTGTTCGCCATTGCCGGTCAGCGCTCCGCCCCGTTCGGGTGCCCACCAGAATTTGGCATCCCAGGTTCCCTGATCTCCGTCCCGGAAAGACAGGCTGTTGAACTCGTCATCAAATGTCAGTGCGAGATGCGACCGGTCGAGGGTCAGCTGGAATTGGCTCTGCTGCAGCGAGCCAATATCGGTATCGGCAAGAACGAGGCTTTCGCCGCCGCCCATATCGACCCGGACATCGCCACCGTCCTGTACCGCATGCGCGAGAAGATCGTCGAAGGAGGAGAAACTGTCGAGGCGCACCACGTCATCGCTGCCGAAATCGGTGATGAGATCGCTGCCGCCGCCGCGATGAACGACGAACGTGTCGGCGCCACCGCCGCCGATCAGCACATCGTCCCCCGCGCCACCGTCGATGGTCTGGCTGCCGGAAGCGCCGGAGATGATGTTGTCCTGATCGTTGCCGAAGGCGTAGCGGCCGTTGCCCGTCACCGTCAGGTTCTCGAAATTATCCGGCAGCGTATAGTCCATCCAGGTATTGATGGTGTCGATGCCGGCGCCGGGCTCTTCGGCGGCATGATTGATACCTGAATAGAGATAATAGACGTCATCGCCCGTGCCGCCATGCATGGTCACGTTGACCGCGCTGTCGCCCCACATGGAATCGTTGCCAGCCGTACCGTTCTGAATCGGGCCGGCCTTGGTGGCGGAAAACCAGGCAGTTGATGCGCCGCTGTAATACAGCGGCTTGCCAGTTGCGTTCTCGATGGCGTTCGGCATGTCAGCTCCTTCGCTCGGCGCGCCCGAAGGGGCGCCTGGTCAAACGGGTGCCGTTCCGCGCAAGCTTGATACCGGCGGTTGGGAAAACGGCAATTTAGACAGGCATGGGGTCGTGCCCCTGACCGAAGCTTGGAGCAAAGCGGCGGGAAAGGCGACCGCTATTGCACTGCGGGAGACGCTCGCGAAATTGTCTGCCGAACAGGGGGTTAACCGCGAGCCCGAAACAGCGGCATGTCTCGCGGTGATTGTGCCGATCAGGCACGCGCCTTCGGGAAACAACGTTTGCTGCAGGCAATGCTTGCCGCGAATTCCGGCGTGACGTTCGCCGCGGCACCTCTCGATGATGTCGGCACCCGAGCGGCCCGATGATTACTTGACCTCGCAAGTCGCGCGCAATCCGCTGAAAGTATTGCGATGACAGTGCTTGAGAGTACTGGGTTATTACCTGTTCCGGAAATCGACGGCGATGACGTTCTCGCCGAATATCTCGGCAGGCCGTTGCGGTAGCGCGAGCGCCGTATCCGGCAGGTCTGCCTCCTCCGGCATGGTCTCGCTGTGATCTGCCTGCGCTCGAAGATCGCGTAATGTGCAATACAGATGCGCCACGACCTTCTTGTAGAAATCGACGACGTCCTGGTGTTCCTGGCGCGTGATGAAGCGCTCTTCTGGCCGTTCGCTCATGTCAATGTGCCTCACTGTTCTTCCAGAAAAACGGGCGAGCGGATAGGCTGTTCCCATGCTTGTTCAGCATGGTTTACAAGTGGTTAACGGGGCGGGATCATCTAAGGCTTGAGCCGAGCACTGCTTTCCATATCCGGCGGGCCTTGTCCAATGGCGACTGCATCTGCACGCTCACGGGCTTGGCGAGACCGGTGCGGAAATCTGCGAGCGCCTGCGCTTCCAGCCTGCTGCGCAAGCAGGGATGTTCATGAACCGGGTTTCCGGTTTCGCGATCGATGACGATCCAATTTGCGCCGTGCTGCTGAACTTCAAACCGTGTCATGCCCGGGCTTTAGCATGGCGTCGAGCATGCGTCGCGTGACAGCGGCGTGACGCCAGAGAGGGCCGGGCACAGCTGCACCCGGCCGTCTTTGCATCAGGCCGAACGCTTCAGGGCGTCCGCGATGATTGAAACGATGTCGTCGATCTCAGATCTCTCGATGATCAGCGGCGGAGACAGGGCGATGATGTCGCCGGTGACGCGGATCAGCAGACCCTTCCTGAAGCAATCGACGAAGACGTCATAAGCGCGCGTGCCTAGCGCGCCGTCGCGCGGCGCGAGTTCGATGGCGCCGACAAGGCCGAGATTTCTGATGTCGATGACATGCGGCAGGCCCTTGAGAGAATGCAGCGCGTCCTGCCAGTAGTCGGCAAGTTCGGCGGCCCGGGTGAGCAGACCCTCCTCGGCGTAGATTTCCAGCGTCGCGAGCCCGGCCGCACAAGCCACGGGGTGACCGGAATAGGTGAAGCCGTGGAACAGCTCGATCGCATTGTCCGGACCGGTCATCAGCCCGTCATGGACCTTGCGGCTGGCAAAGACCGCACCCATTGGCACGGCGCCGTTGGTCAGGCCCTTGGCCGTCGTTACGAGGTCGGGGACGACGCCGAAATAGTCGGTTGCAAACGGCGTTCCCAGGCGGCCGAAGCCGGTGATGACTTCGTCGAAGATCAACAGGATGCCGTATTTGTCGGCGGTTGCCCGCAGTTTCTCGAGATAGCCTTTGGGCGGCAGGATGACGCCAGCAGATCCGGACATCGGCTCGACGATGACGGCGGCGATCGTTTCGGCGCCGTGCAGGCCCACCAGCCGCTCAAGATCATCGGCGAGTTCGACGCCATGTTCCGGCAGTCCCTTGCTGAAACCGTTGCGTTCGATATCCAGCGTATGGCGCATATGGTCCGCCGGGATCTGCGGGAAGACGCGGCGGTTGTTGACGAGGCCGCCGACGGAAATGCCGCCGAAGCCGACGCCGTGATAGCCCTTTTCGCGGCCGATGATACGGGTGCGGGTGCCCTGGCCGATGGCGCGCTGATAGGCGATCGCAATCTTCAGCGCGGTATCGACGGATTCGGAACCCGACCCGGTGAAGAACACCCGGTCCATTTTCGCTGCAGCACCACCGGGGGCGATCTTCGCCAGTTCAGCGGCAAAATCGAAAGCGATCGGATGGCCCATCTGAAAGGTCGGGGCGAAGTCGAGCGTCGCGAGCTGGCGTTCGACGGCCTGGGAAATCTTGCGGCGGCCATGGCCGGCATTGCAACACCAGAGGCCGGCCGTGCCATCGAGCACACGATTGCCGTCGACATCGGTATAATACATGCCTTCGGCAGAGGCGAGCAGGCGGGGTGCTGCCTTGAACTGCCGGTTAGCGGTGAACGGCATCCAGAAATTGTCGAGTACCGGCGCATTCGTCTTGTTGATCTGATCCATTTGGGCCTCCTGTGGTCCGGAAACAGATCAGCGATTTGCAGCAAGCCAACAAGTCCTTTTCTCTACTGCCGTAAGACATTGAAATAGCAAAGACCTGCCGTTATTGTTTAGGCTATTCTGAACAAGGCTAACAGGTTCCATGTCCATCGATATCGGAAGCCGTCTGCGCTATGTGCGAACGGCCCATAATCTCTCCCAGCGCGCGCTGGCAAAACGCACCGGCGTTCCCAACTCGACGATCTCGCTGATCGAGTCCAACGGCTCGAATCCCTCCGTCGGCGCCCTCAAGCGAATCCTGGACGGCATTCCGATCGGTCTGGCGGAATTCTTCGCGCTGGAGCCGGAACGGCCGAGAAAGGCATTCTACGCGGCCGAGGAGCTGACCGAGATCGGCAAGGGACCGATTTCCTATCGCCAGGTCGGCGAAAACCTCTTCGGGCGCAGCTTGCAGCTGTTGAAGGAGTGCTACCAGCCGGGCGCCGATACCGGCAAGGTTCCGCTGGTCCACGAGGGCGAGGAGGGCGGGATCGTGCTCTCCGGACGGCTTGAAGTCACCGTCGACGACGAGCGGCGCATTCTCGGGCCCGGCGACGCCTATTATTTCGAAAGCCGGAGACCGCACCGCTTTCGCTGCGTCGGCCCTGTTCCCTGCGAAGTCGTCAGCGCCTGCACGCCACCGACATTTTAGCTGCTGCGGCCTTCGATGCGGGCAAAGACCCTGTCGAGCGCCCGGTGAAGAGCGGCACGTCCGCCATCCCGGTCGAAATCGGCGAGAACCTGGTCGTTGAGGCCGCCCTTGGTGGCGAACTCCTCGCTGAGCGCGGCGAAATCCTCGGTATCGGAGGCGCTGGCGCGTGCCGACAGGCTCGCAAACAGCTGCGCGAGATAGGCGTTCGCTTTCTCTCTCTGCATTCCGTTGTCGGCAAGCCAGGTGGCGGCGCTTTCCAGAATGCCGAAATAGGTGGACATCAGCGCGCTGCCGGCGCCAAGAAGATCGTATTCCCTGCGATTGTCGCATTGGACGGCGCGGCCGAGTGTATCGAAAAGCTCTGCCACCAGCCTATCCGGCGGAAAGATTGCGGTGACGCCCTGACGCTCGGCAACGAAGGGTAGGGGGATCGCCTGGACGAGGTGCACATCGGCGCCAATCCAGTCCAGCAGGCTTGCCCGCTCCGTCGCCGCGACGACGCTGATCACGGTCTGACCTTCGCGGAAACGAAGGCTCTCTATGACGTCTTTTGCGATCTGCGGGCGGATCGCCAGCACCGCGACGTCGCTGCCGTCGAGAACGGCCTGATTGTCGCCGGCGATGCGGACCGCCGGAAATTCCCGCTCGAGACGCGCTGCGACCTCCGCATTGCGTGGCGAAATGACGATTTGCGAGACGCAGGCCGGCTCGAGAAGCAGCCCGCGGACCATCGCTTCGGTGATCGCACCCGTTCCGACAAAGCCGATCGATTGCACGATCATCGGCGCGCTCCATAGCCCTTACGCATCATATCAGTTAGGTCAACCAACTCGATCTCCATCCATTTCCGGGAGCAGTGCCGCGAAATGTAGTTTCGCCGGCGCAGTTTGTCGATGCGGCAGACGAACCGGGCCGCCTTGCCATCGTCTCGCCGCACTACACCGCGATGATGAAAGCAAGGGAGGATGTCATGACGGCCGGGTCCAGAAACCATTACATCGAGCTGACGACGCGATTGAGGTCGATCGAGGCCTTCTGCGATTTCCTGTCTCATGGCGGTTCGGTCCGCACCGCCGCTTCGGACGGCGCGCCATTCCGGGATGCGACAGTCGAGCTTTACCAGCGCCAGAGGCGCGAGGCGGATGCCCTGAAGCGCGAACGCAACCTGCTTTACCCGCAACTCGCGGACGAAGACTTCCAGCCGCCGCTCTATACGAGCCATTGAATTTCCAGGTCTGGTCTAGGACCGCGGCCGCCTGATGGCGCGGATCACAGCGTGTCCGCCACCGCCAGCAAAGAGGCGATCCTTGCCATCGGATTCCAGTCCTGAGACGCCGCTTCCTTCGGGCATGTCGAGGCGCACAAGGACATCTCCCGTTTTCGGATCGACACGGCGCACATCGCTCTCGTCGCCTTCCCAGGTTCCATGCCAGAGTTCGCCGTCGACCCAGGTGACCCCGGTCACCACGCGATCGGACTCGATCGTGCGTCTGATCGTCCCGGTTTCCGGATCGATCTCATGGATCTTGCGGCCGCGATGCTGGCCGACCCAGAGGCTGCCCTCGCACCAGGCAAGGCCGGAATCGCCGCCATCGCCGGGTGTTGGGATGGTCTTGACGATCGTGCCGGTCTGCGGATCGATCTTCATGATCCGATCCTCGGCGATCTGATAAAGATAGCGGCCGTCAAAGGCCGTTCCCGCATGGGAGGCGACGTCGATGCTTCGCACCTCGTTGCCGGTTTCCGGGTCCAGCGCATGCAGCCTTTCGCCTGATGCAAACCACACATGCTGGCCGTCGAAGGTCACGCCGTTGACGCGCGGTGCGGTGTCGAAGGGACCGTATTCACGGAGGATTTCAGCTGTGGATCGTCTCATGCTTCGTGCTCCATCGTCAGGAAGGGATTGCTTTGGCACGCTAGTCGCTTGGAAGCGGTCCCGGGAGTAACAATGTTGTCGGGAAGCCGATCGCCGGTGCGGTCATCCAACGCCTTGCCCGGCCGTTGCCGACACTTTCCACTTTGCGTGATGCTGCGAGTGCCTCAAGCGCGCGCTGAACGGTCCTGGCACTGATGCCGAGAGCCATGGCTAGCGCCGAGCTCGACCAGCTCTCGCCATCGGCGAGAAGGGCAAGCACGCCGGCGTTTTCATCTTCGATCGGCGGCGCCAGCACGGCGACGGCGTCCGCCTCTACGGACGCGAGCACGAACCCCTCCTTGGTCGCCTCGATGGTTGCAAGGCCTTCGAGCGCCGCCCGCAGGCGCCCGATTTCGACCCGCAACCGGGCGCGATGAGATTCGTCGGCATGCCGTGCGCCGAAGGCCCGGGCAAGCAGCTGATTGCGCGCCACGTCATCCGGCGCGGCCTCGGCAAGCGCCCGGGCGAGGGAGAACAGCACCGGCCGGTTTGCCAGGGGAACGATGTCGGAGCCACGGCGAACAGCGAGACGGCAGGCATCGACGATAAGTGCGCCGGAAGAGAGCAGCGCCTCGACGTCATCGAGATGAAGCGGGCGCTCGCGGCTGCGGACGATCTCCCGCCCTGCAGGTGCATCCAGAACCCGTGCCGCATTTCGCACCTCGGCAACCAGAGCCGGGATCCGCGCACTGTCCGCAGCCACAGCCGCGCGGGCGAGAGCGGCGCGTGCCGGCTGTGTTTGCAATCGCCGGATGGCGATACCAGCCACAGTGAGCTCCAGGCTCGCTCTTGCCGCTGGTGGCAGCGGCGAGGGATCGAGCGTGGCAAGCAGCGTCTCCGCCTCATCGAGCCTGCCGAGCAGCAGCAGCCGGCGAATCTGCAGATTGCGGGCGTGGGCGGCATTCCGCCTGTCGCCATGCTGCTCCAGCGTCAACCGCGCCGCTTCCAGCGCTTTTTCCGGCCAGCCGAGATCGCGGCTGACAAGGGCGATCTCGGCCTGCGCCAGGGAGCACCGGGCGCGCGCAACGGTTTCTCGCGGCGTGAAGGCACGGCCTGCACTTTTCAAGAGCGTCCTGGCCCTCTCGAAATCGCCAAGCTGGGCGAGTGCGATGCCTCTGAGCGCCAGGGCAGGCGCGTCGTCGCGCAGCGCCACGCGTTTCATGGCGCCGAGCACATCTCCGGCGGCCAGCGCGTGGGCGGCGGCCGCAATCATCGAGTCCATTTAAATCCCGTCACACTTGTAACTCCCACCCTTGGGTCGCTCGCGCCTAAGGTAGCGCTCATCGGCGGGCAACGGGAAGCGCCCGCGTGATTTAATGAGGAGATTGATGATGACGACCCCAATGACCGGTACACGTGAAGCCTGGCTTTCGGCCCGGCTCGCACTTCTGGAAGAAGAAAAGGAACTGACACGGCGCAGCGACGAGATCGCCGAACACCGCCGCCAGCTGCCATGGGTAAAGATCGACAAGCAGTACCAATTGCAGACCGATTCCGGCACCGTGCCGCTGTCGGCCCTGTTCCGCGGCCGCTCGCAGCTCCTGGTCTACCACTTCATGTTCGGCACGGACTATTCGGCTGGCTGCCCATCCTGCTCGTCGATCGCCGACGGTTTCAACGGCATTTTCGTTCACCTTGAGAACCACGACGTTGCCTTCTGGGCGGTGTCGCGCGGCCCCCTCGCCAAGTTGCAGGACTTCAAGAAACGGATGGGCTGGAGTTTCGACTGGGCATCCTCCGCCGACAGCGACTTCAATCATGATTTCAACGTCTGGTTCACACCCGAGGAGCAGGCAAAGGGCGGCATCGAATACAACTATCGCCGCGAACCGCCGATGCCCGAGCCGCTTGCCGGCAAGACAGTTCAGCAATGGGAGCTGAAGGGTAGCGAAGGCCCGGTCGCCCAGATCGCCTCGATGACCGGGACGGATGTGGCGACCTATACCCGCGACCGGCCGGGTGTCAGTGCCTTTGCGATGCAGGACGGTGAAATCTACCACACCTATTCCTCCTATGCCCGCGGACTGGATGGCCTCTGGGGCATGTATCAGTGGCTTGACCGGGCGCCGCTCGGGCGCAACGAGCAGGGTGTCTGGTGGCGTCATCACGATCGTTACGGGACGTGACGCATGCGCGGTTCACCTGTGTTCACGAATCTGGCCGGCACCACTGCCGGCCATGACCGGATCGGCACTGCCGCCCGCATTCTGCATCTGGCCGCCGCACCGGCTTTCGCCATCATGGCCGCCCTAACGATCGGCGATCAGTCATCCGCGGAGATCTGTTCCGCAGGCGGCGGCTCGATGCTGAGCGGCATGACGCCGATGTATTTGTTGATGGCGATCGTCCATCTCGGCGCCTGGCTCGACCTCTTCAAGCGGCGGCGGGAATGATCAGGCGGTGATGCGGAAATCGTCGGGGATCGCGTCGCCCGATGTCGGCTGCGGATCGACATTGGTGACCGAGGCACCTGCGGGACCGGTCCAGAAGCGATCCAGCATAGCGGCGGTCGCCGACGACGGTCCGGCGATTAGGACGAGGACTGACCCATCGGCTTCGTTCCGGACCCAGCCGGTGAGACCGAGCGCCCGCGCCTCGTTGCGGGTCCAGACACGATAGCTGACACCCTGTACCCGACCGGTGATCCTGACGAGAAAGGCGTCTTTGGCGGCGGTCATCTGCTCTCCTTCCTGGCAAAGGAGAGATGATGGCGCCGCTCGTCGATATTGCAATGGCAGGCGGGCGCTGGATATGGCTTGCCGCGGCCGATATGCTGGGAACTTGTGGACTCACCCGAGAGGATGTCTTGCTCCGACTTTATCCATCGTTTCGTCTTGCGCGCGGAGCGTATTTGCTGGGTGCCATTTTCGCCGCCGCGGGCTTTTCACCTGCGGTAGCCGCGACCTGCGAGCCCGAAACATTCGAGCAGGCCTCTTACGTGGTCTGTGCCGCGACCGCGGGCAGCGACGACCTGCGGCTATTCTGGAAAGGCGACGACGGCCAGCCTTTCCGTACATTTTCAAAACTTGCCGATACGCTGAAGGCGAAAGGCCGAACGCTCGTCTTCGCCATGAATGCCGGAATGTACAAACCGGACTTCACACCGATCGGTCTATTCGTCGAAAACGGCGTGGAACTACGGCCCGCGGATACGGCGGAAATCAGGAAGCCACCCGGGCAGGTCCCGAATTTCTACAAGAAGCCGAATGGCGTCTTTCTGCTGGATGAAGCGGGTGCCCGGATCATGACCACCGACGCCTTCCTGAAAAGCCGCCCCACGGCGCGTTTCGCAACGCAATCCGGGCCGATGCTCGTGATCGACGGCAAGCTTCATCCCGCCCTGATCGCCGGATCGACCGACCGGACCCGGCGCAGCGGCGCCGGCACCTGCGACGACGGCACCGTGCGTTTCGCAATCAGTGACGACGACGTGAATTTTTACGATTTCGCCCGCCTGTTCCGTGATCACCTGCATTGCCGGAACGCACTTTTCCTCGACGGAGGAAACGGCGCCGGTCTCTACGAGGCGGCGACCGGACAGGAAGACCACTCGTGGCACGGCGGCTATGGGCCGATCGTCGGACTGGTGACCGCCGGCGCGCAATGACCGCGGCTTGGTCGATGTGGGAGGCTAGTTGATTCCGAAGGCCGCGTTTGCCGCCGGCGTCCTGATTTCGCGGCGCCGATGGGTTGCGGTACGGCCGCGCGCGGCAATCAGCATGTCCATTTCTTCTTTCGAGCGGCTGAAGCGTGCGAGCAGCCTCTCCGCCTCCGAGCGGTCGAGGCCATAACGGCGGCCGAGGGTATGAGCTGAATAGGCAATATCGTCGTCTGCGTGTTTCATTGGTTACTCCTTCCAAAGGACGAACCAACGCGAGGACCGGAGAGTTCCTTCAACTATTGCAACGGCTTGTAAGGCCCTGTTGATGGGCGATTGCAGCCCGGACTTTTGCCGCTATCTCATGTCCACGCATATCACGATGAAGAAATGGCGGCTCAGCGGCGTCTGCCGATCCGCTGCGGCATGAGAGACCACAGTCTCGACAACAGGTTGACGGGCAAGCCTGGCGCCGGACTTTGACCCGGCATGCCGTAGGGTTCGATGACCTGCGCGATCAGGTCGCCGAGCGCGCTATGATCGATCGCGCGCCAACGTCCGGGAGCATCGCGCGGAAACAGAAAGCCTTGCCCATGGGTGGCGCCGGCAGCTTTCATGATCGCCAGATGTTCCTTTGTCTCGATGCCTTCCGCGACAACGACCGGCGCCAGACACAGAGCCAGACCGATGATGCGCAGAAGGCTGTCCTTGCCGCTCGGTGTCCGCCGCCGCGCATGCAGGAACGATTTGTCGATCTTGACGATATCGATCTCCATGTCGAGGCTGAGGAGACGGGAGGGTGAGGCATGGCCGGCACCGAAATCGTCGATGGCGATGCGACAGCCGAGATCACGGACCTGTGCCAGCCGTTGCGCTATATGCGGGATCTCGTCGAGCGGGCGGCTTTCGGTCAGTTCGAGGACAAGGCGCGGGGCCAGATGCCGATGCTGCGCGATGCAGTCGACGATTGCCGACCAATTGCGTTCGGTCGCAAGATTCTCAGGCGAGAGATTGCATCCGAGCGAGACGGTCGGCTTGGAATCGAGTTCGGCGAGCGTCAGCTCCAGGAGGAACCGGTCGAGCTCGGTTATTTTTCCCAGGGTCTCCAGACCGGGAATGAAGGCAGAAGGCATGCGGAGATGCCCGCCGGGCAGCAGCAGCCGTGCAAGGCACTCGGAATAGAGCACGCGCTCGCGCTGCTTGAGGTCGACGATCGCCTCGGCGACGAAACCCACCCGATAGCCTCCCGGCTGCTCGCGCGGTTCGCTGCGCCCGGAGGCCAAAACTGGCCTCAAATGCCCGTGTTCCTGCCTCATTGAAAGACCCTTGCTGCCTGAGGTTCCGATAGATAGGCACTCAGCTTTTCGTTTAGCGTCTCGACGGATATTTCGAGGGCGAGCGCCGTCTGCGCTCGATTGCCCCGGAAATGCCAAAGGGTTTCGACGATCAGACCGCGCTCGACATCGGCGATCGAGTGGCCGATCAGAAGCGTGATCGCGGCATCCATCGCTCTCGAGGCGAACTTTTCGGAATTGCGGGCAAGAAAGCCGATGATGTAATCGATCAGGCGTTCTTCGCTCACCGTCGTCACCATGTCCCCCAGGGGATGGTTCTTCTCGCACAGCACGTAGCAACCGGTCAGCGCGTCGATCACCACGACGGCACCGCCCTCGATCGTCAGATACGGTTCATTGTCCTCGACAAGGACGGCGATCGGCGCGTTATCCGCCACCATCTGCCCCTGGTGAAGGTTCACGAGTTTGGCCCGGAGGGCTTGCAGCATCGTCCGGCGAAGGGGCAGATCCCGATCGGCAGTCTCCGTCGGTTGACCGGTAGCGTCAGCCGATTGCGGATCGCTCTCAAGCCTGCGCTCGAACGGTGTGCCGGCCAGGAAATGCCTCTTTGTCATCGGCCGCCCTCGCGCCGGCGGGCGCCCCGCACGTCCGAAGCCCGCACCACCGCACACTGAGAGTACCCGCTCAGCAGCGCGATCGGGTACCAGCCGGCAACAAAGCCGCATGGGACGGGCGGGGGCAGATCATGCATTCCAGGCTTCCAATCTCCGATCAATGCCGCCGGTCTCTCGGCTGTGCCGAGGGGTGCAGGCGAGTAAATCCGCTACCAAGCCAGCAGGAAGGCTATTAATTGGCAAATAGACAATCTCGCCGGTCTCCTCTTGCAGGGCCGCAGGGCGGCGCGTTTCACTCGGTGACCGGCAGAGCATGCAAGACGGCTTACGGCGCAGATAATGCCGACAGCCGCTTCGAGGCGTTGGTAAAGCCCCTGAGCGAAATATCAGTGCGCACGGGCTGGCCATCATCGGCAGTGCCGGCCACGACCGCCTTTTCCGCGACAGAGAGCTTTTCGACCACCCCTTTGCCGAGGTCGATCTCGACGACGCAGCCGATGGACAGGCAGGTCTTGAACCCGCCGGTCAGCAGCGGCTTGCCTTCGACCTCGATGCTCAGCCCATCGGAGAGGCGCATTCCAAAGGGGGTAACGACAGTCACCTTGTCCGGGCCATCCGGAAACCGCGTCAGGGCGACAAAGATGACCCGCTGTCGCGTCTCCTTCTGCAGCAATTCCTGCGACATCTGACAAAGGCGCCGGCCTGCATCGCCGGTCGGCCGGCACTGCACCATCCAGGTATCGTAGGTCTCCGACAGATTGCTCGGCTCCTGGGCGGAGGCGGCTGCGGCATTCGTTGCAGCAAGAAGGGCTAGCGCTGCAAATAGTGTCTTTACGAACATGACATTCTCGCCGTTTCGATTTTTGGGAAGACGATGCAGCGGCTTGCGCCGCTGCCCGCCGCTCAAGGACCCCTGCCGCTTAAAGGCCCTTCAGCAAGACTCCGAGAGCGAGAAGCACATAGGCTGCCAGCAAGCTCCAGGCAGCCTGCAGGCCGACGAAGGGAACGGCGATGCCGAGCAGCGGCAAAGCGCCGAGGATGGCGAGAATGAGCGAGATGATGAAGATGATCTTGGTCGGTGCACTGAGTTCCACTTTGGTATTCCTCTCAAAATTGGTTGTTGAGGTGGGGGTTCCGGCACACAGGGTCTGAACCATCTACAGGCAGCCATACCGCCGAGACGGCTTGGGAGGAGCCAGGTGCCGGATAGGAGAGGAGGGAGCACGCTCCCTCCGATTTCGTTGAAGGGCTGGCGGGCCGGACCAACGCCAGACCCGCCAGCCGCCGGCGGGGGGTCACCATCTGGCTCCGAGGCCAAGAGTGCCGCCGACCTCGATCTTGATCGTCCGCTCGCCTGGGGAACGGGCGCTGCCGCGGTCCGATATGGATGCGGGCCGGATTCTGCTGCGTGCAGAAAATTGGGTGCGGCGCAACTCGCCCCTGTCGCGCTTCAGCAGCCACCCGTGGTCCGCCAGGTGTCCGGGCGGTCTTCTGAAGCTATCGCCATCTGTCAGCGGCACCCGTTCCCCGTGTCGAAGGGTGACGCAATCTGAGGCGAACAAGGAATGGGCGAGTTGCGCGCGCAGTCTCAGCGTCCGGCCGTTCTCAGGCGCTATGCGCCGGCCGGCCTCGACGCTGGATGCGTGAATTACGCGATCGGTATTGTCGGAAGGCCGGCTGCTTGCTGAGGCGGAACCATGGGAGCCACGCCCGCCGAACGCGTGCCCGCCATACGCATGGAAGCAGTCGCTGACATCGAACGACATGATCTGCCCAGACATTGCCCCCCCGCTTTTCTCTCGCTCATACCGGCCGCCCATACCCACGGGTCAAACGCCATGATCAGGGAATGCGAAGAAATTCGTTTATGAGCAAATAAGCAAAGCTCGTGAGGAGGCAGAGAATCGCCGGTCGCTTTCAAAGTCTTATTTGGGTCGAATCATGACGTGTTGAATATCTAATATGTCTAGATCCTTTATTAGAACGATTGTATCGGAATTATACTTGCCGCATAGCAAGAACATGTATAACGTTCGAGGTAAGTTAAGATTTTGTTAACCATTTGAAGTCACCGCAAGACATGCGCTGACATCAGGCGGATTACTCAATGTCGTAGCGATTAATACGTTATTTTATTTCTTGTCGAAATTGATAACGCACTGACACCTTGTAACCTCTGTATTGTTCAGTGGATTGAAAGCGTGCGAGTTATTACTATGGCTACCCAATGTCGGGTTCCCTTAAGTAACTGGATCAAACTGCAAATCCAGGATGTCGAGGAATTTCTTTCCGGCGACGTCACCGTACTGTCTCAAGATAATTTTTGCTGTGGAAAGTTGACTTCGCCCGTACGCCCGCGGGCGGGGTCGCGTTCCGGTATCGACAGCGATCCCACTCGCCAACAGCAAGAATTCATTGGGACAGCAATAGTTTTTAGAAGACGGCTGAATGTCTTTTCCGGTCGGGGAAAACCCGGGCGCAAGATCATTCGTTTATTTGCCTATAAACTACCGAAGGTTGTTCCTTTTGTCGGGCGCATTTTTTCAAGACGCCTTCCGGGAGGGGTGTCATTGCATGGACAAAAATTTAGGCCGCTTGACACTGGAAACGGTTAGAGTCGTGCATCAGGTCTTGATCAAGAAGAACATGACGCTCGTCTCGAGCGGATTGGGATTGACGCAGCCAGCCGTTACGTTTCACGTTAAAAAATTTGAAAACATACTCGGAAGAAAGATACTTAGCCGGGTGGGTAATAACCTTATCACCAGCGACGATGCACAGCAGATCATCGATATTTGCGAGGGCATTCTGAGAAAAGGAAGCGATCTCGAGTCTTACACGAGCAAAAAGCGGGACATGCGCAAGTCGATCGGAATTTCCGCAGACGTGATTGCGTCTTTCATTACACATTGTCCCAACGCTTCCAATATTCTCGAACGTTACCAGCTGGTTGTCGATCAACCCAACTCGCTCTCGAGCCGTTTCGACTCCGGCGAGCTGCAGGCCGTCTTCCGTCCTATCGATCTCGCCGAGTCACCGCCGGACCTCGCGGTCGACGTCCCCTTTCGCTGGGCCGGCTCCAGCCGGCTTCGGGGACGGCTCACGGAAGACACGAAGGCCTTGCCGATCATTCTGGAGTCGCGGCGCTCGATCTATGCGACGATGGCCCGCAAGGCTCTTGAGGACATCGAGGCGCCTTATCAGATCGTGGCCGAAGTGAACGATTTCGAGGCGCTGCGAACGCTTCTCGAAGGCGGCGTCGGCTATGCGCTGATCCCCCAATTCCGCTCCGAATATCTGGATGTCGAACCCGAGACGCAGGAGCAATCCCTGCGGGCGACGGCAAAGGGATCCTTCGGATTTTTTCACCATAAGCGGGAAATTGCGCTCGTGGAGGCAATGGACCTGTTCGACGAGCTGTCGAACGTCCTGGCTGCCTAAAGAACGGCGGCGGCGCGGCCTTGAGGCTGCGCCGGGGGCCGCCCGCCTCTGATGTCGCCCGGCGAGCACCGGCGGCGATATGAAACCCCATGGGTGCCGATGGGCAGCGCGGCCGGTGCTGATCGCGCGCCCGCGGATATAAAGCCTTTCATGACGGATTGCCCTCTTGCGGCGACAGCCGGCGAACCGCCATAGGTGGGTCGCCGGTTATGGCGTTTTCGCCTGGCTCCAACTCACGATGCAAGCACAGCTCCGACGCATACGACAGCTCGATTAGCACGCCCGCATAATCGCGCCGATCCGGCCCCACAGAACGGCCAACCCCGGCCGGGCCGTTAACCATAACTTTCCAGGCGTATCAGGCCGATCCGAGCTGGCCATGGTCGGCCCTAAGGGCCTCGATATCATTTTGTTAATTTCCCCATAAATCCACCTCCGTGGCCTCGTTGGGACAGTCGCGGCGCCTGATTCGTTCAAATCGCCCGATGGTCAGCTCGCTGGTCGAGAAGAGGGGAACAACGAATATGCAGGTAGGGACTGTCGAGAACCGGCGGGAGTGTGGCGGCCGGGCGCGCGCGACCGGCGATGCGTCCTGGAGCTTCGACCCTATTTTTGCGCGGCGAATTCCGTCTGCGGGTCCGCGATCGGCGCTTTCGTCCTGCAGGTGCGCGGGCCGCGGGACCTCTTCCTACGCATGCACGGCATCCGGCATCCTTCCGGCAGGAGGTGCATCATGAACGAGGCCTCCAACACGAAATCCGGCCTACAGGATGATCATGACAAGCATGTAACGGCCGGCGGCGAACCGGGCGCATTCTCCTTCCGCCGCGCCAAGCTGAAGGCTCTGGGTTCGGAGCTGCGCCTGCTCTTCGAGGGCAAGGCGGCCGCAAATCATCGGGCACTGGTGATCGAGGGTACCGGCGAGGAGCCGCATCTGCTGATCGGCGCCTCCGGGCGCATCGATATCGATCCCGCCGATGGCCTCTACATCTTCCGTCAGAACGATGCGCGCCCGGCTTACACGCTGTCGACCGCCAGCGAGGAATGCGTGATCGACCACGTCGTCACCTATCTGGCGGCGAGCAATAGCGAGCTTGCGCCGCGGACGCTGGATAGCGCAATCGACTTCATGGTCGGCCAGTCGCTGAAGGATGTCGAGCGGCACCTGATCGCCCGCACGCTCGTCTATTTCCACGGCGACCGGACACAGGCCGCGATCGCGCTCGGCATTTCCGTTCAGCAGCTGCTGATAAAACTGGATGGGCTCTGGTCGATGCAGCCGGACAGGACGGTGCCGCAATGAACCGGGCAATTCATCCCTCGACCTTCAATGCCGCCGAAACCTCTGCCTATGGCGCCCCAACGGCACGCCATGCCGGCGTCGATACGAAAATCGGCTTTGTCACCGAGCCGGTCGTCTCGCTCGGATCGCGCAAATACGCACTCTATCACGATTGCCGGGCCCGCCTGCAGACGCCAGACGGCATGATCCATACCGCCCCCACCGTCGTTTCCTTCCTGGTCCGCTGCGGTGCGGCCGGCGACCTCGACTGCTGCCTCCTGCTCCTGACGCTGGCCGAACTGGAGGCGCAGCCGACCCTCACTCTCGGCTGCAGCCTGTCGTCGCAGACGCTGGCCGATGACAGGCTCTGGGCACGCTTCATCGACAGCGTCCGCGCCCATCGCGAGGTCCTCTCCCGTCTGGTCATCGAGATCGTCGAGACGCTGCCCTTCGAGCAGGTCCTGGATATCGCCGCGCGGCTGCAGGACATCAGGGCGCTCGGTTGCCGCCTGGCGATCGAAGAATTCTCGGCGCGGCAGTGGATGCATCTGCTGCTCTACACGGTCGAGGCGATCTTCGACATGATCAAGATCCACTGCGCTTTCCGGCGGCAGCAGGCCATCTCGCCCTACGCCATCGACGAGCTGGTGCGCCTCATCGCGCTCGCCCAGTGCCTGTCTCCGGTCGTGGTCGTCTCAGGCATTCAGACGGCCAGGGACCTTGCGACGGCAACGACAGCAGGCGCCACGCATGGCCAGGGCGATTTCTTTTCCCGCGCCGGTCTGAACAGCCCCTGGGGGCAGATCGATACCGCGGCCTTTCCGAGCCTCGCCGATGCCTTGCGGCCCGCCGACAAGCGTCCGGCCGCGCCTGGGGGATCGTCAGTTTCAACCACGCCCGGCGATCTGCCGCCCGGCATATTCAACCGGCTGCGGGCCATGGCGCCGCACCCGGGCGGGAGGCGATGATGAACAGCCTTTTTCCGAGAGATGCATTCGTTCCTGATGACGCGGGCGTTCGCCGGCACGTCATGGCGATCTGGACCGCACTTGCCGAGCGCTCGGCAAATCGCGTGACGCCGGAAGAATGCGAGCAGCTTTTCGGTTTCTACCTTTTCGGCTTCGTCGAAGCCCGCCACGAGCAGGAGACCCCGGTCAGACGACTGACGGCCTTCCGCGCTCTGGCGGAGACGGTGATGGCGCCGGCACATATCGAGCGGGTTTTGCATTTCGTACCGACCGAGCAACAGGCCGCCCTGCAGGCGGCCTGTCAATCCACTGAGCGGAAAGGCCGCGCCGACGGCAAGGCCTTCGCCGACAGCATCACGGAAGCCGCCGGGGCAGCTTCCGGCATCAACCGCAGCCAGTATCCGTCCGGATGACAGGCGCGGGCAAAACGAGGGCAAAAGGAATGAGCGACATGGTCAGTGCAATCGAGCAGGCCGGTATCGGGCGTTATAGTGTAGGCGCGTTTGGAAATGGCGGCTTCGCCGAGAGCTGGATCAGGGGTGCGGCCGAGGATCGCTCGGTGCGCCGCCGCCTGATGGCGGTGCTGCGCATGGCATCGTCAGCCCTCGGCATGAGCCGCAAACGCCTCGGCGTCGGCATGCTCGGCGCCTCCGTGGGGGCGGCTGCGCTGACGTTGGGTTTTGCGGGAAGCGCCAGCGCGGACATCTTTGTCAACGCCGGGGTGGATGGTACCTGCACCCAGCTTCGCGACGGCGGATCTGGCTCTGTCGGCAATGCGGGCACGGCAACACTTAGTTTCTGCAACCAGCCTATGGTATCGCAGACGAGCGCCGTTGTTCAGCAAGGCACCAAAGACCTCAGCGTCGGCGGCATTCTCTACGGCAATGCTGGCAAGTTCGGGCTGACCGATTACACGGGCGGCACCTATTCCATGCGCATGGGCAGCGAATCGACACTAAATGCAGCGGCCGGGGAAAACGCGATCGCCATCGGATCGGCGCAAACAACGACCGGGGCAGGCGCCGCTACAGTGGCATCCGGCGCGAGAGCAATTGCGATCGGGCAGTCGGTTATTGCCTCGGGAGTCAGCTCCACCGCGATCGGAAGCCTTGCGCGCGCTCAGGGAGACTCTTCCTTTGCTGGCGGTAACAATGCCGGCGCATTGGGCACGCAATCAGTCGCTGTCGGCAACGTGGCGGGGGCTGTGGGCAATACCTCGGTCGCCATCGGCAATTTCTCGGCTGCGGCAGGTGCCGGCAGCATTGCTATGGGCGACAATGCCGAAGCAGATGCTGATCGCGGCACGGCCGTCGGCGCCAATGCCATTGCGACGAACACGGCTGATGTCGCGCTTGGCTCCGGTTCGGTCACCGCCGCAGCAGTCGGCACATCAGGCGCCACCATCGGGGGCAACCCCTACACCTTCGCCGGCACCGCGCCGGTAAGCACCCTTAGCATCGGCGCCGTTGGGACCGAGCGGACGCTGACCAATCTCGCGGCCGGACGGTTGTCGTCCACCTCGACGGACGGCGTCAACGGCAGCCAGCTCTTTGCCACCAATACGGCGATCGACAATCTGAGCACTGCGGTTGCTGCGGGCGAGACGCATTATTTCAGCGTTAACGTCACCACCGGCACCCAAACGCAAAACTACGACAACGACCGCGCGACGGGCCAAAATGCCGTGGCGATAGGGCCAAGCAGTGCTTTCGGCGCAAATTCGGTCGCTCTGGGCGCCAGTGCATTCGCTCCAAACGAAGCAGGTGTCGCGATCGGCGCCACGGCAACCTCATTTGGCATTTCGTCAGTGGCGATCGGAGAGCAAGCCAACTCGGTTGGCGCCTCATCTGTAGCTATGGGCGACCGTGCATTCGCACAGAACGCCGGCGATATCGCAATCGGCAAGACAGCTCTGGCGATCGGTGCTAACGGCGGCTCGGCAGTCTCGATCGGCGCAAACAACGAGGCCTTCGGCGCTGGCGCAGTTGCGATCGGCGATCCGAGTTTCGCATCCGGTACCGGCGCCTTTGTCGGCGGCGCGGATAACATCGCCAATAGCGACGGCACGGCGTCTGCGTCGGCTGCGAATGCTGCAAATGGCGCAGTCGCGATCGGCAATGCCAACAAGGCGGTCGGCCAGGGCTCCGTCGCTCTCGGCAACACCTCGCAGGCGCTTGCCGCCGGGTCGCTCGCCTTCGGCGATGCCGCAAGGGCAAACAATGCCCGTGACGTCGCCCTCGGCTCCGGTTCCGTCACCGCTGCTGCAGTCGGCACAGCGAATACCATCATCGACGGCGCTACCTATGGCTTCGCGGGTATTGCGCCTGCAAGCACCGTCAGCATCGGCGCCGCCGGTGCGGAAAGAACGCTGACTAACCTGGCGGCCGGGCGTCTGTCCGCTACCTCGACGGACGGCGTCAACGGCAGCCAGCTTTTCGCCACCAATACGGCGATCGAAACGCTGGCCGCAGGCCAGACGCATTATTTCAGCGTCGACGACTCCGGTAGCCCCCAGGCAAACTACAACAATGACGGGGCAGCGGGCGCGAATGCCATCGCGATCGGCCCGAAGGCCGTAAGCAACGGCGACATAGCCGTCGCCATCGGTTTCGACGCCATCGCTTCGGAGGACTCCGCCGTGGCGATGGGCGGCGGCGCCAGGGCGAACGCTCTCAGCTCGACGGCGCTCGGGCAGCTGAGCACGGCAAACGGCGATTTCAGCACGGCAATCGGCTTCACCTCCGTCGCCGATGCCGAAAACAGCGTCGCGATCGGCTTTTCCTCCTTCGCGGCCAACAAGGACGACGTGGCGCTCGGCTCGAATTCCTTCACCGACGCCGCGAACGCGGTGACGGGCGATACCGTCAATGGCGTCAACTATGTCTATGCCGGTACGGCGCCCACCAGCGTCGTCTCGGTCGGCGGCATCGGGCTCGAACGGCAGGTGACCAATGTCGCTGCCGGCCGCGTTTTGGCCACCTCGACCGATGCCATCAACGGCAGCCAGCTCTTTGCCACCAACTCCGCGATCGAAGACCTCGCAGCAGGCCAGACGCATTACTTCAGCACCAACGACGGTACCGTGCCGCAGGCGAACTACGACAATGACGGGGCAACGGGCGTCCAGGCCATCGCCGCCGGTGTCGGGACCAGCGCATCGGGCATTAGTTCGACGGCGATGGGCGTCCTCGCCGCAGCGTCCGGCAACAACAGCATCGCCATTGGCGACTCGGCCGCCGCCAGCGGCCAGGCGTCTATCTCAATCGGCGCGCGGTCGTCGGCAACCGCGATTGCCGCGACCGCAGTCGGTCCGAACACGACCGCCACCGGGCTCAGCGCCAGCGCCTTCGGCGACAATTCCGATGCCACGGGTGATTACTCGTCGGCAATCGGCCCCGGCAGCCGCGCCACCGCGAGAACCGGTGTCGCGCTCGGCAATGACTCGGTTGCCAATGTCGCCGCCGGCGTCACGGGTTACGATCCGACCACCGGCGGAGCCTCGACCAATACCGGCAACGTCTGGGTCAGCAACAAGGGTGCCGTCAGTATCGGCGGCAACGGCTGGACCCGCCAGATCAACAATCTCGCGGCCGGCTCGCTCGATACTGACGCCGTCAACGTCGCGCAGCTGAAATCCCTGCAGACCGTGGTCGCTGCCGGTCAGACGCATTACTTCAGCACCAACGACACCGGCTTGGAGCAGGGCAATTTCGACAATGATGGCGCGACCGGCGCCCAGGCCATCGCCGCCGGCATCGGAACCACTGCAGCCGGCACCAGTTCGACGGCAATGGGCGTCCTCGCGTCCGCTTCCGGCAACAACACCGTTGCGATCGGTGATTCGTCGGCCGCCAGCGGCCTGGCGTCCATCGCCATCGGCGGTCAGTCGGCGGCAAGCGCTAAGGGCGCAACCGCAGTCGGTCCGGGCTCGACGGCCACGGCGCTCAGCGCCAGCGCCTTCGGCGACAATTCCCATGCCACGGGCGAGCATTCGGCGGCACTCGGCGGCGGCAGCCGCGCCCTTGCGACGGGCAGCGTCGCGATCGGCGATGCCTCGGTCGCCAATACCGCTGCGGGTGCGACAGGTTACGATCCGACGACAGGCGGAGCCTCGACCAATACCGGCAGCGCCTGGGTCAGCACCCGCGGTGCCGTCAGCATCGGCGCCAACGGTCAGACCCGCCAGATCAACAACCTCGCGGCCGGCACGGTTGATACCGACGCCGTTAACGTGGCGCAGCTGAAATCCCTGCAGACCGTGGTCGCTGCCGGTCAGACGCATTATTACAGCGTCAACGACGGCGGCACGCAGCAGGCAAACTACGATAACGACGGGGCGACAGGGATGAACGCCGTCGCCTCGGGCGTTGCCGCCGAAGCAACCGGCGACGGATCCTTTGCGGGCGGTGCCAACGCTCAGGCAACCGGAACCCAGTCGGTTGCGCTGGGTCAGGATACTCGGGCTACGGGTGTCACCTCCACCGCCATCGGCGCCGGGGCTTCCGCTACCGACCGCGGTACGGCGATGGGCACACGAAGCGCTGCCGTCGGGATTGAAAGCGCGGCCTTCGGTGCGGATAGCGTCGCCCTTCGCGATCAGAGCGCCGCATTCGGTTCGCTTTCAAAGGCTCAGGGTGCCTCAAGCGTGGCGATCGGTTTCGGAGCCTTTGCGACGAGGGACGGCGACGTCGCTCTCGGTGCGCTCTCCAGAACGGCTGCAGCCAACGCGACGGCCAGCGGCACGATCGCCGGCGTCACCTACAACTATGCCGGCGCCACTCCCACCAGCGTCGTCTCGGTCGGCGACGTAGGGGCCGAGCGGCAGGTCACCAATGTCGCGGCCGGTCAGGTTACCGCCACCTCCACGGATGCCATCAACGGCAGCCAGCTGTTCGCCACCAACTCGGCGATCAGCAGCCTTGTCGCCGGCCAGACGCATTACTACAGCGTCAACGACGGCGGTGTGCAGGGCGGCAACTACAACAACGACGGCGCAACCGGCACGAACGCGCATGCGGCCGGTGTCGGGGCTCTGGCAAGCGGCGATCTCGCTGGCGCAACCGGCTATAACGCAAATGCCTCCGGCCGGGCATCGACCTCGATCGGCGCCAACTCGGAAGCCTCCGGCGAGAGCGCCGTCGCGCTCGGCGACACCTCGCTCGCTTCCGGTCTGCAATCGACGGCGATCGGTCCCGCCTCGAACGCAACAGGGCTGGGTGCGGTCAGCGTCGGCGCGTCTTCCGGTGCGTCGGGGCGTAGCGCCGCTGCGTTCGGCGACAGCTCGAAGGCGACGGCTGAATATTCCACGGCTCTCGGTGCAGGGAGCGAGGCCACTGTCGAAAACGGCGTCGCGCTCGGTTCCTTCTCGGTTGCCAACACGGCGGCCGGTGAAGTGGGCTACGATCCGGTGACGGGCCTGCCGTCCACCAATACCGGCAGCGCCTGGGTGAGCAATGCCGGTGCGGTCAGCGTCGGCGGCAATGGCGTGACCCGCCAGATCACCAATCTCGCAGCCGGTTCGCTGGATACCGACGCCGTCAACGTCGCCCAGCTGAAGATGCTCGAGAGCACCGTCGCGGCCGGCGAGACGCACTATTACAGTGTCAATGACGGCGGCGTGCAGGGCGGCAACTACGACAACGACGGCGCCACCGGCACCAATGCGGTCGCCTCCGGCGTCGATGCGCGGGCCTCCGGCAACGCCTCTTATGCCGGCGGCAACGGCGCGGCGGCAACGGGCGACAACGCGATCGCGCTCGGCAATCAGAGCGCGGCCAGCGGCCTCGACTCGACCGCCATCGGCAATGGCGCCCAGGCATTGAACGACGGCGACGTGGCGCTGGGTTCGGGTTCCGTGACGGCAGCGGCGAACCCGACTGCCAGCGGCATCATCGACGGCACCACCTATGCCTATGCCGGCGCCAACCCGACCAGCGTGGTGTCGGTCGGCTCCGTCGGATCCGAACGCCAGATCAGCAATGTCGCCGCCGGCCGGGTCAGCGCGACCTCGACCGACGCCGTCAACGGCAGCCAGCTGTTTGCGACGAACACGGCAATCGAAAACCTGAGCAGCATGGTCGTCTCCAACACGACGCATTATTACAGCGTCAATGACGGCGGCACCACGCAGGGCAACTTCAACAATAACGGCGCGACGGGCCTGAATTCGATTGCTTCGGGTGCAGGCGCTTCGGCGACCGGCGGCGGGGCCATCGCGATGGGCAACAACGCATCCGCCACCGCTGCGGGATCGACTGCAATCGGTCAGGGAGCGACGGCCAGCACCGCCAACTCTGTGGCATTGGGCGCGGACTCCGTAACCCAAGCCGCAGTCGGCACCTCGAGCACGACGATCCGGGGCACGAAATACGATTTCGCAGGCGCAAATCCTGTCGGAACGGTCTCGGTCGGCGATCAGGGCAAGGAGCGGACGATCACCAACGTCGCCGCGGGCCGCCTGTCGGAAACCAGCACGGATGCGGTCAACGGTTCGCAGCTCTACGCAACGAACCAGTCGATCGAGAACATCCAGGGCGGTGTCAGCACGCTCGACAAGTTCACGGTCAAGTATGACAACAACGGCACCGACAAGTACAACTCGATCACGCTCGCCGGCGGTGATCCGAACGCACCTGTCGTGATCCACAATGTCGCGGCCGGCAAGGCCGATACCGACGCCGTCAACGTCAGCCAGCTGCATCAGGGCATGTCGACGACCCTCAACCAGGCCAACTCATATACCGACCAGATCGCGGGAGACACGCTCAACCAGGCAAACAGCTACACGGACAACAAGTTCAACCAGCTGAACGGCGAATTCAACTCCATCAAGTCGGAGGCGAGACGCGGTGCGGCGATCGGCCTTGCCGCAGCATCGCTGCGCTATGACGATCGTCCCGGCAAGCTGAGCGCCGCAATCGGTGCAGGCTTCTGGAAAGGCGAGGGCGCGTTCGCCTTCGGTGCCGGCTACACCAGCGAAGACGGCCGTCTGAGGACCAACCTGTCCGGCACGACGGCAGGTGGCGACTGGGGTGTCGGCGCCGGCCTGAGCTACACGTTCAACTGATGACGCGGATCGGTTCGATGAAAAACGTGTTCATCGGCGTTGTGTGGCTTGGCCTCGTAATCCTGTGCGGCGGTTCAGCCGCCGCACAGGACGCCATGCCGCAGGGCGCGGAGCAGAAACCCATCTTCGCCATCAAGCCATCGGATGTCGCCATTCCCGACGATGTCCCGGTTGGCCAATACCGCAGGGTCATCCGTCCGTTTCCGAACTGGACGCTGATCTGCGACGAGAATCTGAAACGCAAGCAGCGTGTCTGCAACATTTCCCAGACCTTCGTCGGCCAGTCGGGCGGCACGGTCTTCAGCTGGTCGCTGGCGGGAACGCAGGACGGCAAGCCGATGATGATCCTCAGGACGCCACCGCAGGTCGGCAAGGGGCAGCCGATCAGCTTGTCCTTCGCCGACAAGAACAAGCCGGTGACGATCGAGACGTCCGACTGCGACCAGCGCGTCTGCATCGCGATCCTGCCGGTGGGGCCGCGCATGCGGGGATATATCGACAAGAAGGCCACCGCCGAAATTTCGTTCAGCGGTGCAACCGCCAATCCGGCGCCGGCAACGCCGCCCGCCGCCGCGGTCGTTCTGCGTGCACCTCTGGACGGACTGAGCTCGGCACTGGACGCCATTTGAGATCATCGGGGATCGGGCGCGGACCTTTTGGGGCGGTGTCGGGCTCGATTTCGAAACAGAATTTATGGAGAAAGAACATGAGAAAATTGAATGCCTTTGTCCTGTGTAGCTGCTTCCTGATGGCAATCGGAACCGGCGGGCCGGCGCGCACTGCTGACGCGATCGTGCCCGAGCCCGATGTGCCGGTTCCAAGCGAGCCGCAGCGCGGCATATGGGGGGCGATCGCCGTCGCTCCGGCCCAGGGCAAGCACGGTTTCTTCTGGGGCGCCGACAAGCGCGAAGAGGCTGAAGCGGCTGCCCTCGACTATTGCGAAAACCAGGCGGAGTCGCGTTGCGAGCTCGCCATCGTTTTCCGCAACCACCGGCATTGGACCGACGACGACAAGAGCGGCTTTCCCTACGCCCATTGTGCCGCCCTCGTCGTCGACCGGGAGAAGGACGGCCGCTTCAGCCGCTGGGGCGCCGCATCGGCCGAAACCCGTGCCGAAGCCGAGAAGCTCGCATCGGAAAAATGCGGAGACAGCAATTCCTGCAAGGTGCGCGAATGGGTCTGCACCTGATCGCGACACAATACACATTCGGCATTTGACCCGAAGATAAGGCGATTGAAATGACACAGAACAGTATCTACGACCGCATCCTGGGCACGCGCAGCGCGCCTGCAGCCATCCCGCCGATGGCCGAACCCTCGTTGCCTCCCGCCGACGAGCCGCCAGTGAACACCCGCAGCCGTTTCATGCTCGCAAGCGCCGGCGCGGCCGTGCTGCTGGCAGTCTTGGGGCTCGCCTTCTACCAGGTTCCCGGACTGTCGAAACTCCTGATCCGGAACACCGAAATGCAGGCGTCGGCCGCCGAAACTGCACCGTCTGTCGGACCTTTCCTGGTCCGCATGCAGGATGCCGGCATCAAGACCTGCTCGGGTATCTTCGACACACTCGGCAAGGCGCTCACGGACGGCTCCTCTTTCATGGTGCAGACGCAGTGGGCCAAGACCGATCCCGACAGCCAGCCATTGCAGGCGGTGGTCGGCATGAACTTCAGCACCCAGGGTTTCAGCGGCCCGGCCAGCGGCGTGGTTTTCGCGTCGCCCGTCGGCAGCGGCTGCGCCGGCAACATGGTGCGGATCGCGCCGTTCCCGCAGGATTGCCAGGCAGCGAGCGCCCTTCTGCCGAAGGGCAGTACCCAGGCTGCGGTGCTCTCGGGCATTCCGGTTTTCAACCTGCCTCAGAACGGCGGCCAAGCCATGCTGATGCCGGCCGGGCAGGGGTGCATTGCCGTATCGGTGCTGCAGGCCAGCGGCACCTGAGGTCTTTCATCACGACAGTTGCGGAGAAGCGCAAACGAATGCAAAAGCCATACAGCAGGCGCGTTGCGCCGATCGATCCATCCGCACAGCGGGCAAAATCCGACCCCAACTTCATCCTGCCAGGCCTCGTCGGCGATATCGTCAGCGCCTATGTCGGCTGCGGACGCAATCATATCGCGTCCGCCGACGTGGCGGTGCTGATCATGTCGGTTGGGGCCGCACTGCAGAAATGCATGTCGTCGCCAATGACGGCCGAAAGCCCGAAGAAGCCGGTTGAGCCGCAGGAGCGGCCGAAACCGGCGGTCAGTCCCTCGCGATCGGTCACCGATACCCACATCATCTGCCTCGAGGACGGGAAGGCGTTCAAATCGCTGAAGCGCCATCTCGCCCAGTCCTACAACATGACGCCGACGGATTACCGGATCCGCTGGAACCTGCCAAACGACTATCCAATGGTCGCACCCGCCTATGCGAAGCGCCGCTCGGAAATTGCCAAGGAGGCAGGGTTCGGAGGGTATCGCAAACGCGCAATCGCCGCCGCCGCTTCATTTTCGAAACGGGGAGAGGGCGCGCGCGGGGGCAATTCCTGAGCGAGCGCACTCATCCTTCGTCAGCTTCGTGCTGGCGGCAGCACCGGTGGAGCCAGAATATATAACGGCGGCTGCGAAAGCCGCCGTTATATGCCGTTCCAGTGAATAAGGGCACGGCCCTCTCAGATCTGCGCGAACCCGCCGTCGACGGTCAGTTCGATGCCTGCAACATAGGTGGAATCGCTGGAAGCCAGGAAGAGGGCAGCCATGGCGATGTCGCTGCCGGCGCCGACGCGGCGCATCGGGGTTGCCGCCGTCATCTGGGTCTTGATGCCTTCGATCATCTCTTCGCTCAAGCCGGCCTTGCGCAGGATCGGCGTGTCGATCAGCCCGGGCGACAGCGCATTGACGCGAATGCCCAGCGGGCCGAGCTCGGCCGTGAAGGTGCGAGCGAGCGACCGGATGGCCGCCTTCGTGGCGGAATAGACGCCGAGGGCCGGAATGCCCTTTTCGTTCTGCATCGACGTCGTCAGGATGATGGAGCTGCCTGCCTGCATCAAAGGCACCAGTTTCTGGACGGTGGAGAACGTGCCCTTGAAATTGGTGTCCGAAACGGCATCGAAATCCTCTTCCGAAATCTGCTCGAGCGGGACGGGCCTGCCGCCGCCCGCATTGGCAAACAGGATGTCGACGCGGCCGTGTCGCGTTTCGACATGGGCGCGCAGGGCGTCGATGTCGGCGAGGCTGGAGATATCGCCGCAGACGGCTTCAACGCCGCCGCCAATGTCGCCGACGGTGGCGTCGAGCGCCGCCTTGTCCCGTCCGGTGATGACCACTTTCGCGCCCTCGCGGACGAAGACCTCTGCCGTTGCCCGTCCCATGCCCGAGCTTCCGCCGGTGATGACGGCAATTTTCCCGTCCAGTTTTCCCATGCCTATATTCCTTCTTGTTGATTGCCTGCCGTTGCAGACCAGGAAGGAAGATAGGCGCAGCCTATCGGCGCGCGCAGAGCAGGCCAGGACTAGAATCTATTCCCGCAGGGAATGCCGATAGGCTATTCCAGCCGAAGGGCCGGTTCGCTCGCACAGATGCTGGCGAGGAAATCACTGACAACACGCAGTCGGCTGGCCATCCGCCTGCCACTGAGCGTCACGAGGTGGATAGGCATTGGGTCCGGCGCGAAATCATCAAGTATCGTGACCAGGCGTCCCGCCTCCAGATCCGCGGCAAAAAGCGCCGAAGAGGATTGACCTATGCCAAGGCCGGCCAGCACCGCTGCCCGGAGATCCTCGGAATCGTTGGAGGCGATCCGCCCCGAAGGTTCGCGCCGGATTTCCCCATCGGCTCCCTTGAAACGCCAAAGTGCGGGGCCGCCGCTCGAATGACGGATGACGAGCTGGTGATCTTTCAGGTCCGAGGGCTCGCCGGGCGTTCCGTGTCTGCTCAGGTAGTCAGGCGTCGCCACGGTGACCTGGCGGACACTGCCGATCTTGCGGGCAATCAGCGATGAATCGCTCAGAAAGCCGACGCGCAATGCTATATCCATTCCCTCCCGGATGAGATCGACCCTGTGGCCACCGACCGAAATATCGATCGCAAGATCGGGAAACCGGGAAAAGAACTGCGGCAGACGGGGAATGACGAACTGGCTCGCGAAACCCGGAGGCGTTGCAAGCCTGACGAGACCGGAAGGGCTCACGCTGTTGCCGCTGACGCGGTTTTCCGCATCTTCCAAATCGCCGAGCAAGCGGATGGCGGAATCGTAGAGGTCCTGTCCGGCGGCCGTCGGTCGCAGGCCGCGCGATGTCCTGTCCAGAAGCTGCGTGCCCAGCCGTGCCTCGAGCGCGGCAATCTGCTTGCTGACGGCCGGCTGGCCGAGATCGAATTCGCGCGCAGCTTCGGTGAAGCTCTCGCGTTCAACCACCCGGACGAACAGTTGCAGTGTGGAGTAACGGTCCATAGCCATTCCTTTCTGGAATGAATACTGGTCCATTTCATGTGCATCGGCAAGCGCCGCTGGATGCCGCCGGGGCCACGATTTTGCCGTCGTTTTCGATAGGCTTGACGCGCAATGAAGCTGCTTCAGGAGGCTGGATATGAGTGAAATCAACGACGTTCGCGCGGCAATGCAGAAGCGGGCTGAAGCCATGGTGGCGGGCGACATCGAGGCGATAGCCGGGCTGCTGGAGAAACGGCTAATCTACACCCATTCAAGCGGCCTGGTCGATACGCGCCAGTCCTACATCGAAGCGCTCAACAGACGGGAATATGTCTATCATTCCGTGGAGCCGGTCAGCATCGACCATTCGATCGTCGATCGTGACTCTGTTATCCTCAACAGCATCATGGAAGTTGCGATGACCGTACGTTCGACCGGGCAGTCGCTATCGCGGCGCATCCGGGTAACGGAAATCTGGACCCAGGATACTGTCGACCAGACATGGCGCTTGCTCGTCAGCCACTCGACGAATGTTGCTTAAGGGACGCCCCCGCGTTTAAGCCCGATAGCTGCGATCCCCTTAGCCGCAGCCGGTTGCCGCATACTCTTCTTTCCAAGTGGCCGCCTCATCAGCAGCATTTCGTCCACGAACGCTTCGAACGTTTCTTTAATCTGCATCTATTAGAATTTTCGACAAAAGCTACTCACCTCCGAAATACTCGCGGCGTGAGGCAAAAGAAGAAAAATATACTGCAATCATAACGAGAAATCGCGAGGGGCGAATGTTCTTTAAATCAACGACTGGGCGTAATCTCTTTTCAATTGCCGCATTCGGCGTCGTGGCCGTTGTCACAGCCTCCGGCGTACTTTTCTATCGAGCCTATACTGACATTCGCACCAAGAGCATCGAGCAGATGCGTGAGATTGCGCGTTCCGAAGCGATCGGCGTTGAACGGGATATCGGCGGCACGGTTCGCATCGTCGAAGGTCTCGACGCCATGCTGCGCACGATGAAGCAGACGGGCGACAATGATCGCGCCAAGGCCGACAAGCTGCTGTTCAATCTGCTTGAATCGAACCCGACAATCCTGGCGACCTGGACGGGATGGGAGCCGGATGCCTTCGACGGCAAGGACAAGGACTTCGCCAACAAGGAAGCGCACGATCAGACCGGCCGCTATGTGCCTTACTGGGTCAGAAGCGGCGATCAGATCACGCATACCGTGCTGACCGACTATGCCACGCCCGGTCCTGGCGACTACTACCAGGTTCCGTTCACCACCCGCAAGACAACCGTCATCGAGCCCTATCCTTATACGATCGACGGCAAGGACGTGCTGATGACCTCGGTCACCGAACCGATCGTCATCGACGGCAAGGCCGTCGGCGTCGCGGGTCTGGATCTGTCGCTGGCGGATACGAACAAGAAATTCTCGCAGATCCACCCGATGCAGGCCGGCTTCATCGCTCTCGTCAGCGGCGGCGGCAAGATTGTCAGCCATCCGGACGCCGGATTGATCGGCAAGGGTCTTTCGCAGGGCGGTGCCGGTACAGCCGGTTGGGACGGGCTGATCGCGTCGCCCGGCCTGGAACATGAAATCGTCAATGCAGATGGTACGGCGGCCTTCGCGATTGCCGTGCCCGTCAAGCTTGGCGAGGGGGCCGACTGGTTCGCGGTCGTCTCCGTTCCCAAGGCCACGCTCTTTGCCGAACTGAATTCGATGATCCGCGATGCGATCATCACGACGACGCTCGCGGCGATCATCCTCGGGCTCGCCGGCTGGCTGATCGCGCGGCGCTTTATCGGCCGCATCTCCGACGTCATATCCGAAACGGCAGGGATTGCCGCCGGCAAGCTTGATGTTTCGATCCGGGGCGTGAACGCCAAGGACGAGATCGGCGACCTTTCCCGGTCTCTCGGCATGCTGCTTGAAAGCAACCGCCAGAAGGCGCAGCTCGAACGGGAAGCAGCGGATAACCGCGAAGAGCAGGAGCGCGAGCGGGCAGATCGCGCCCGCGTCAGTGAAGCGCAGGAAGCAGATGTCAAGTTTGCGGTCGTGGAACTGGCCTCCGGTCTGTCGCGGCTTTCCGATGGCGATATGACGGTCTCGCTGGATCACGCCTTCACGCCGGCGCTTGACGAGACACGAACGAATTTCAACGAGTCGGTCGCCAAGCTCCGCTCGGCGATGATCTCCTTCTCGCAGAACGCTCAGGTCATCCACAGCGGTGCCGGCGAAATCCGCTCTGCCGCAGATGATCTCGCCCGCCGCACCGAACAGCAGGCCGCCTCGGTCGAGGAAACGGCTGCAGCGCTTGAAGAGATCACGACCTCCGTCAAGGATTCGACCGTCAGGGCCGAGGAAGCCGGGTCACTGGTGGCGCGTACCAAGGAAAATGCCGAGCGCTCCGGCAAAATCGTCCGCCGCGCGGTCGATGCGATGCACCAGATCGAACAGTCCTCGAAATCGATCTCCAATATCATCGGCGTGATCGACGACATTGCCTTCCAGACCAATCTTCTTGCGCTGAATGCCGGTGTCGAGGCGGCGCGGGCCGGCGAAGCAGGCAAGGGTTTTGCGGTCGTGGCGCAGGAGGTCAGGGAGCTCGCCCAGCGCTCGGCTGCCGCTGCCAAGGAAATCAAGACGCTCATCAGTTCCTCCGGCTCGCAGGTCAAGCACGGCGTCGACCTTGTCAGCCAGACCGGACAAGCTCTGAGCGGCATCGTTGAAGAAGTCCAGCAGATCGACAGGAACGTCCATGCGATCGTCCAGTCTGCACGTGAACAGTCGACCGGTCTGCAGGAGATCAACACGGCGGTAAACCAGATGGACCAGTCGACGCAGAAGAACGCGGCGATGGTCGAGGAATCGAATGCCGCCGCGCATACTCTGGCGACCGAGGTAGGTGCGCTGTCGCAGCGCCTGGCGCAATTCCAGCTCGGCGGAGCGGCGCACGCCGGCGCGGTGCGCTCGGCGGGTACCGTATCGCCCGCCAAGGTATCTCAGCTCCGAGACCGTCCGGCGGCCTCACCGGCGCGGGCGCTTACGGAAAGGCTGACCTCCGCCTACCGATCCGGCGCAAACGGAGCGGCGGCTGCAGAAGCCGAATGGCAGGACTTCTAAACGCCGCGTCCGGGTGGAGATATCTTCCGAGTGCGCGGTGACAGCGCACTCGGACCTATTCCGGCGTAGGGCCACTGACGGATTGTGTCTGGGCTATCGGACTGTCACCGACACGCACAAAATCCTGGTCGATGACGCGGAGCTTCAAGATCGCGAAACCGTCTAGGCCTCGATAGCGCGGCGCTGGCTTGGTCTTGATAGCCGCCGGACCGTTGCCTGCAATTCGACAGCGCCCGAGCTTGCAAGGGCGCCGTGGATTGCCTGGCTGATCGAAGTCGCGACGAAATCGGCGTTCAGTTCCTCGGCGGCGATCTGCGGGAATTGTTCGCCATCGGCAGCCGGCATCAGGATGCCGACGCGAGGAGTGGGCGTAAGGCGCTTGAGACGGCGAACGGCCTGGCGGGCATGCGATTTGGAAGCACCGCTGAGAAATGTCACGATTGCCGTATCGATACCCCCGGTAGCGCCGAGATCCGGCATAGTCCGGCGCGTTTCGATCTCGGGCGTCGTCACGACTTCAGCACCCTGGACGGAGAGAACCTGAGCGACCATGGAGGCCGCGACCTGATCGAGCGCGGTGCGGCCGCCGATGCAGAGCAATCGCCGTCCGCGACCGTCCGGGAATTCCTGCGCATCGTCTGGCAATGCGTCTTCCGATGCCTCCTCGCGTTCCTCTTCGTCGGCGATCTCGGCGAGATTTTCCACCAGCACGAGGGCCGTCGAGGCGACGAGCGCGATCTGCTGGTCGGTCATGACGCCGCGCCGGCGGTCGGTCTCGCCGAGAATGAGCGCCGGCAGTGCGACGGTGTCGTAGTAGTCAACCAGATATTCCTCCTCAAGCAGCTCTTCGGCATTGTCGGTCGCCTCGTTCGGATCGCCTGCCAGGAGGCGCTGGTAGAGCTTTTCATGCGGCTTCAGCACCGCCTCGTTTCCGAGAAGGACGTCCAGGAAATCGAACTGCGGAACGTAGCGGCCGAGAACGACGAGGCAAACGGTGAGGGGGGTAGACAGCATCAGCCCTATCGGTCCCCACAGCCACGACCAGAAAATCGCCGACACGATGATCGCCAGCGAGGACAAGCCGGTATGGCTGCCGTAAAGCCACGGCTCGACGACGTTGTTGCTCACCAGCTCCGTCGCAATGAACAGCCCGGCAACCCATGCCACCAGCGACCACCCGGGCGCGATCGCGAGAGCCAGGAACAGCGGAAGGATCATGCCGATAAGCGGACCGATATAGGGCACGAAACGAAGAACCAGCGTCAGCAAGCCCCAGAGGACCGCATTCGGGATGCCAAGCAGCCAGAGCCCGATCGTTATCGGCAGGGCGTAAAGGGTGTTCACCACGAGCTGCATCAGGAGATACTTGCCGACGCGCTTGCCGGCATCATGGAGGGCCGTCGTCGTCTTGTGCAGATCTCCCAATCCGACAAGCCTGATGAACCTGTCGCGAAGATCCTCACGCTCCAGCAACATGAAGATCACCAGAACGATCACCAGGCCGGCGGTGGCAAACGGACTGATCAGCGGAAGGATCAGGTTCCCCAATGTCTCGATCGGGTTCGAACGCGTGACGATTTCCACCGGCATCGGCTGGCGTTGCTCGACGGTCGGCGCGGGCGTCGCCGCCTGGCTGTCCGCGGCGTTGAGCTGCAGCTCCTCACCGATGCGCTCGACCGCCTTTTGAACCTTCTGGAGCACACCATTGTCGGACCCGGCGCGGGTGAGCGCATCGACCTTCATCACGATGTTGCGCTGATAGGTGGGGATGTTCTGCGCCAGGTTGGCGACCTGGGTCGCCACGACAAAACTGAACATGGCGATGGCGATGAATGCGAACGCGACCGCGAACAGGACCGAGGCGATCTTCGGCACACGCCGCTTCCGAAGGAACCCGACGATCGGCGCAAGCGTGAAGCTCAGGAGGAGCGCCAGGGCCAGGGGTACGAAGATTTCCTGACCAAGGCGAAGGATGACCGCAACGCCAATCAGAATAAGAACGGTCCGGGACGAAATCGAGGACCGGGTGGCAACACTCGTGTCCAGATGAACAGCCTCGCCATCAAGCTTTCGACCACTCGTGCCACCCACTGAAATCCCCCATCGATTGGAACGCAAAACGCGTTGTCAATCAAACATAAGGCGGTGCTGAAGTTTATCGAGCGGCGCGGATGCTGCGGAAAAAATTCATTCGGCGTCCAGAAACTGCTGCACATCGCGGGCAAACCAATCGCAATGCTGGAACAGAAAGCCGTGGCCGGAGCGAGGATAGAGGATCAACCGGGCATCGGGAGCCTTCAAGGCTGCGGCGTAGCTGTTGAACGCATGGATCATCACGTCGTCCACGCCGTTCGCATAGAGAACCGGCATCGACAGGGCCTCAAGCTGCGGATACATCGCGTCGGTCTCCCGCAGTCTCCCGAAGGCAGCGATCATCTGTTTGACCCCGGCCGTCGTCACAACCGGTTCGGCCGGTTCGCTCCGCTTCCCAAGCCGGCTGAGGTGTGTCCGGCCGGCATCGATACCTTCGGGCGTCTGCGGAAAGAACAGATAGAGGAAGTCACTGTCGTCGTTGACCGCCTTGAAAGCCACCTCCCAGACCTTGTCGGGCGCGGCCGGCGCATGCGGAACACCTCCCGGACCCGAGCCGGCGACGATCAAGCGGCGAACGAGATCCGGACGCTGCAGGGCGACGCTCTGGACGACATAGCCACCCATCGACCAGCCAAGCAGGTCGAATGTCTTCAGACCGAGCGCTTCGGTAAAGGCAATCAACACCTCAGCCATTTGCGGGATGCTGCCCGGCACGTCTCCGGAGGAAAGACCGACCCCGGCGCTGTCGAACCAATAGACGCGGCGTCCTTTCGCCAGCGCGTCGAGGAAAGCCGGATCCCATTCGTCCATGACACCGCGAAAGCGCATGGCGAGAACAAGCGGAGGAGCGGTTTGCGGCCCGATCACCCGATAGGCGAGCCTGAGGTCATCGACTTCAACATAGCAGGTGGGAGCCTTGTCGGCGGCGTAGGGTGAACCAGTTGGCATCGTCGGAGCTCCCTCAGCGGACCATGATGTCGGATATCTGAATCAGGATGGCGGTCGGCAGCGACGGTCGCGCGCCCTCTTCCGTCCGGCGGACCACGCGCCGGAGGGTGGGAAAGAGAATGCCTCCGAACCACGCGTGATCGTAGCAATAGTGAGCCGCAACGCCGCCCGCGACGTCGGTGACGTAGTCGATCCGTTGCAACTGGCCCTTCTGGTCGAAATAGAAAATCTGTTCCCGGCAGTGTGTGGGAATATCGGCGGGGAAGGAGACATGAAGGCGTCTGCGAAGCTCGCCTTCCTCTTCATACGGCTCCAGTTCCCTGAGTTCGAAACCGGGGCGGGTGAACAGGAACGGCGTCGAGAGGTAATTCCACATTGCATAGGCGTTGAAATAAAGCAGCTGCGAGCCATCCCACTGCGTCGAGAGAACGTGACCGGCAAACGTGGCGCGGGGGTCGTGCCGCTCATCGATTGTCTTGCCTGTTCTTTCCGAGATCCAGGTGCGTTCGCCACGAAAATGCCCTGCCTGTCCGGCGGCCGGAAAGGGCGAGACGTCGACGGCCGGCGCACCGGTCTCCACCCGCATGAAGACGTTAGTCATGCCATTCAGCTGCCCCTTGATCGTATACATGGGGCCGGTCAGCGATACGCGCACGCCGAGTTCTCGTATCTCTTGCCAGCGTTCCAGGCCGCCATGTGCGCTTATGGCAAGCTCGAGTAGGTCGGTCATCGGGAGGATCTCCGTTGCAGGGTCTTTGAGGCCGTGCGGCCGTCAGGGGTCAAACCGAAGCGTCGTACCGGAATGCCGTATCGCGCCGCTCGGCGTAGCCGATACCGGGATAGGTCCAGTGATAGCCGAGCAGCTTGACGCGGTCGGTCGCCGCGCGGTCCAGGATCTTCCGGCGGTTGCGGATCGCCAGATCGGAATCGGTGTCGAAACCAAAACGGACATCGGGAAACTGAAATGACGCGATCTGGTTGGTTGCGACGTCTCCGGCGATAATCAGGCCGTCCGAACCTTCGACCTCGAGCGAGATATGCGCCGGCGTGTGTCCGGCCGTGTCGAGAACGCGAAGACCCGAGACGACATCGTCACCGGGCCGGACCAGCACCACCCGGTCGGCAATCGCCGCAAAATCACGCCGGGCGCCATGGGCAAACTCAGCAAAGTCGGCAGGCAGGCTCGCCGCCAGATCCGGGTCGGTCCAGTAACGCCATTCGGCCTCGTTGACATAGTAGGTCGCGTTCGGAAAGGTCAGCGCGCCGGTATCGTCGAGCATTGCCCACATGTGATCGGGATGGCCATGGGTGATGACGATCCTGGTGATTTCCGAGGGCGCCACGCCCGCCGCCGTCATGTGCGCGACGAGCTTGCCGTCGGTAGGCTGGTATTTGTTGCCGGAGCCGATATCGACGAGGATGGTGTCATTGCCCCGCCGCAGCAGCGGAATATTGGCCTTGGACCGGACGTTGCTGCCATCGCTATCGCCGGTGGCCGACATCACCTCAGCGCGCTGTTCTTCGGTCCCATCGGCGACGACGATATCGATCGGCACGCGAATGAAGCCATCGCTGAACACCGTGATATCGAATTCGCCATGCTCGAAGCGATAAGGCGCCTGTCCTGCATCCAGCAACGTCATCTGAACCTCCGTTTTGCTTTGAACAAAAGAGGTATTTGTCACTGTCAGGCTTTGTAGCGGCCGCCGCTGACAAATTCAGAGCCGAAACCGACAAACGCAGCACGGCCGGCGGAGAGCGGGATAGATTGTCGCCGAGCACATCGCCGCGCTCATGACTCTTTTCCGAAGGCCGCCTGTTTTTAGAAAAAATAATCTATAATAGAGATAGACATTATGGAAATCTCATTGGGACGTCACCGCAAGGGCTGACGAAAACATTGAGGTGACATCATGGGTATCAAGACATTGCTCGGGACGATCGGTCTCGTTGCGTCCTTCATCACCGCCGCGCATGCGGATGAAGCAAAGAAGGTCGTTATCGCTTATCAGACCGGCGCCGTGCCCTATCTGGTCGGCATCGCAAACGGCGATCTCGCCAAGCAGACGGGCTGGGACATCGAGTTCCGCCGCTTCAATTCCGGCGCCGATATCTTCGCGGCGATCGCCTCCGGCGACGTGCAACTGGGCGACGTCGGCTCGAGCCCCTATGCGGCCTCGGTCAGCAAGGATCTCGACGTCAAGGGCATCTACATCACGGCCGGTGCAGGCGACAGCGAAGCGCTGGTCGTTCGTCCCGATATCAAATCGGCCGCCGATCTGAAGGGCAAGAAGTTCTCGGCCGCTCCTGTCTCCACCGACCACTATCAGCTTCTCGCCTATCTGAAGCAGGAAGGCCTCACCGAAAAGGACGCCCAGGTCATCGCCATGCCGCAGCCGCAGATCGTTGCCGCCTGGAAGCGCGGCGATATAGACGGCGCCTTCGTCTGGGATCCGGCACTGACGGAACTCAAGAGGGACGGCAAGGTTCTGGTGACCTCCGGCGAAGTTTCGAAGCGCGGTGCGCCTGTCTTCAGCGCCCTGGTGGTGACCGGCGACTTCGCCAAGGACAACGCCGAGTTCCTGACGAAATATGTCGGGCTGATCGACAAATACTATGTCGATTTTTCCAAGAACCCCGGCAACTGGACCGCATCCTCCGACAACATCAAGGCGATCGCCAAGCTGCAGGGCGGCACGCCGGAAGAAAATGCCGGCTGGCTGAACACCACTGTCGTCGTTCCCTTGCAGGAGCAGGTGACCGCCGCCTGGCTCGGCGAAGGCGACGAGGGCAGCGTTGCCAAGACCCTGAAGGATACCGCCGGCTTCCTGAAGGAGCAGAAGAAGATCACCGCGGTCAAGGACAGCTACGCAAGCTTCGTCGATCCGCAGTTTGCCGCGGCCGCACTCGCCTCGAACTGAACGTCTGACGAAATGGCGGCCCGAGCCGGCCGCCATCTCCCATTTCCGGAAGACACGACATGCTTGAAGTCCGACACGCCACCGTGGAATTCGATGCCGCCGATGGAAGCTCCGTCCATGCGCTCGACAACGTCTCCTTCGACATCCCGCCAGCTTCGATCGTCGTCGCGCTTGGCGCCTCGGGCTGTGGAAAATCGACCTTGCTGAATGCCATCGCCGGTTTCCAGCCGTTGACCGAAGGCGAGATCCTGATTGACGGCGTGCCGGTGTCGCAGCCGGGTGGCGATCGCGGCGTGGTCTTCCAGAAGGATACGCTGCTTCCCTGGTCGAGCATTCTCGACAATGTCGCGCTCGGCCTGCGCTATCAAGGTGTCTCCAAGCGGGAACGGCACCAGAAGGCGCGAGAGCTCCTGAAGCTGGTCGGGCTTTCCGATTTCGAGAACAAGCCTCCCTATGAGCTCTCCGGCGGCATGCGCCAGCGCGTCGGCATCGCCCGCGCTTTGGCGACCGATCCGAAAGTGCTGCTGATGGACGAGCCGTTCGGCGCCCTCGACAGCCTGACGCGCGAAACCATGCAGCAGCTGCTCGCCTCCGTCTGGGCCGAGACGAAGAAGCAGGTCTTCTTCATCACCCATTCGATCGAAGAGGCGCTGACGCTCGGCACCCATATCCTCGTCATGTCGCCGCGGCCGGGCAGGGTGGTTGCGCGATATCAAGCTGATTTCGTGCGGGAGTTCGCAGGCACCGGCGAGATCGGGCCGATCCTCGCCAACCCGGATTTCGTCGCCCTCAGGGAAGAGATCCGCGCGATTATTCACAAGCCTGCGCATGACCGCCGGGCCGCCTGACGCGGCATACAAATCAAGGATTCGACTATGAGCGTATTGGCAGAACCAGCCGCAGCAGCCCGCGAAGCCCCGCCCGAGCGCAAGCCGCGCATCCGCACGCCGGCAACAGGTACCTTCGCGATCAGTGCCGCAACGCTAGTGGCACTCCTGCTTGGATGGGTGGTCGCGACGCGTTATCATCTGGCTTCCCCGCTTTTCCTTCCATCACCGGGTGACGTGCTCGTCCAGTTTCAGGCGATCGCCGCCGACGGCTATGCCAACGGCACGCTTGCCGAGCACATTCTGGCGAGCCTCGGTCGCATCAGCGTGGCGCTCGCCTTCGGCATCGGTCTCGGTGTGCCGATCGGCCTGATCATGGGACTGAACCGCTGGGCGAAGGGCGTGCTGAGCGTGCCGATCGATATCTATTGGGGCCTGCCGCCGCTTGCCTATCTGCCGCTGCTGATCATCTGGCTCGGCATTGGCGAATCCTCGAAGATCCTGCTCCTCAGCCTCTCTGCCTTCGCGCCCATCTGCTATGCGGCGCAAGCCGGTGTTCGCTCCGTTCCGCAGGAGCGCATCAATGCCGCCCAGTCGCTGGGCGCCAACAGCTTGCAGCTCTTCACCACTATCGTGCTGCCGTCTGCGCTACCCGAGATCCTGACGGGTCTGCGCATCGCCATCGGCGCGACGCTCTCGACGCTGGTGGCCGCAGAGCTCATCGCAGCCCAGTCGGGCGTTGGCTACATGATCATGTCCGCCTCGAATTTCCTGGCAACGGACGTCGTCTTCGTCGGCCTGATCGTCATCGCCATCTTCGCCTTCGCCTTCACCGCGGCGATGCGCTTCCTCGAAAAACAGCTCGTGCCCTGGAAGGGCAAACTCTGAGATCCGGATTCGACCCATGACCGAACATGCAAACCCTCCGCTGAACTTTTTCTGGTACCTGCCGACCCATGGCGATGGTCCCTACCTCGGAAGCGACGAGCGCCACCGTCCGCCGACCTTCGGCTATATGCGCGACATTGCCCAGGCGGCCGACCGGCTCGGCTTCGAGGGTGTGCTGCTGCCGACCGGCACCTATTGCGAGGATGCCTGGATCACCGCTGCCTCCCTGGTGCCGCTGACGGAACGGCTTCGTTTCCTCGTGGCGCTCCGCCCCGGCAGCGCGACGCCCGCCATGTTTGCGCGCCATGCCGCTGCCCTTGATCGCATCTCCGGCGGCAGGGCGCTCTTCAATGTCGTCACGGGCGCCGACCCCGCAGATCTCGCTGGGGACGGCAACAAGCTCGGGCATGGTGAGCGCTACGAACAGACCGACGAGTTCCTGACGATCTGGCGCCGGATCCTCTCTGGCGAAAATCCCGATTTCGAGGGCAAGTATCTCTCCTCGCACGGACGCGGACTTTCGTTTCCGCCGGTGCAGGCTCCGCATCCGCCGATCTGGTTCGGCGGCTCCTCGGATGCCGGCATCGCCGTCGCCGCCAAACATGCCGACGTCTATCTGAGCTGGGGCGAGCCGCCCGCTCTGCTGGCTGAGAAGATCACCCGGGTCAAGGAGCGCGCCCTCGCCGAGGGGCGCAAAATCCGCTTCGGCCTGCGCATCCATTTCATCGTCCGTGAAACCGAGGACAAGGCCTGGGCGGCTGCCGACGAGTTGATCAGCCGCGTCACTGATGAGCAGATTGCCGAGGCGCAGAACGAGTTCCTCAACGTGTCACAGTCGGTCGGGCAGAAACGGATGTCGGCGCTGCATCAGGGGAGCCGAAACAATCTTGTCATTGCGCCGAACCTCTGGGCCGGTCACGGTCTCGTGCGCGGCGGTGCCGGCACGGCGCTGGTCGGAAGCCCGGAAAATATCGCGGCGCGCCTGCGCGAATATCAGGAGATCGGCGTCGAAACCATCATCGGCTCCGGTTATCCGCATCTCGAAGAGGCATTCCATGTCGCCGAGCTGCTCTTCCCGCTGATCGGCAAATCCGGCGAGAAATCCTACGGCATCGGCAAGGACAACCAGACCTTCGAGAGCGGCCTCCGTGCCAAGCGCAGGGCTTGACGTTGGCGAACGCTGGGCCCACTGCTACCGCTCCAACATCAAATCCTCGCCACCGCGCGCAATTCTTCGGCCGAGGTCGACGGAAAGCCGAAGAATTCCAGGTAGGCGGGGATTTGCTCGAAGAGCATGTCGGTGCCGACCTGGAAGGCGCAGCCTCTGTCGCGCGCGGCGGCGAGAAAGGGCGTGATCTCGGTCTTCATGACGACTTCGCCGACGAAGGTTTTGGGCGACAGGCGGGAGACGTTGACGGGCAGCGGATCGCCCTTGCGCATCCCGAGCGGCGTCGCGTTGACGACGATGTCGAATCCATCGGGGTCGGCGGAGCCTGAGGTCACTACGGTTTGCGGATAGTGCGTGTTCAGGCGGCTGCGCAAGCCATTGAGTACCGTCTCGTTGGCATCATGAAGCGCGATACGGCGGACACCCGCGCCGGCAAGCGACGCGGCGATTGCCGAGCCGACGCCGCCGGCGCCGATGATCAGAACATCGGCTCCCCTGACGGTCTGCCCCTTGCGCAGCAGTCCGCGAACGAAGCCTTCGCCGTCGAACATGTCGCCGATCAGCTGGCCGTTCGCTCCGAGCTTCACCGCGTTGCAGGATCCCGCCACCTTCGCATTCGTCGAGATTTCGTCGAGCAGGCCCATGGTGGTGATCTTGTGCGGCATGGTGACGAGCGCGCCGTGGATGTTCGAAAGCCGGAAGACGAGCTTCAGGAAGGCCGGATAGTCCTGTGCCTTGCAGCCCATCGGCATGACGACCGCATCGATACCGTGCTTCTCGAAATAGGGATTGTAGATCAGCGGTGCCTTGAAGGTTTCCGTCGGGTAGCCGAGATGGGCAATCAATCGCGTCGTGCCGCTGATCATGACAGTCGCTCCACGTGCTGCGCCTCGGCCGGGAGGTGAACAGTCTTGCCTGAACGGGCGGATGATTTGATCGCTTCGATGACGCGGAGCGTTTCCAGACCCTCTCTCCCGCTGACGAGCGGGCTGGCAGCGCCGCAGATGACGTCGCAGAAATGTTTGAGCTGCAGGGCAAGCGGTTCGGCCGTATCGAAGGGCAGTCGCTCCTTGACGAGGCGCTCAAGCCAGTTCGGCGCGGAAGGGCTGGTCCAGAGCGTCAGCTGCGGGATGGAGAGCGAACCAGATGTGCCGCCGATCTGGTAGCAAAGCTGATCCTGGCGGGGGTAGGACGGGTTCTCGCCAGATGTCATTTCCCAGCTCCAGGGCGATGCGGCGGCATCACAGGCGTTGAGTGTGGCGAGCACCGCGCTCTGGAAACGCAAGAGAACGACGGCCGTATCCTCGATGACAAAGCCTCTTGCGGCACTGGATTGCATGGCGTGCACGCTTTCGACTTCTCCGAAGAAGTAGCGGAAGAGATCGACGTCGTGGATGAGATTGATGAGGATAGGACCACCGCCGTCTTCGCGGCGCCATTGCACATCGAAATAGTCGTCAGGCTTGGCGACCCAGAAGGTGCCCTGCGCGGTCAGCACCTTGCCGAGCCGGCCCGCATCGAGCGCGGCCTTCGCTGCCTGGATCATCGGATTGTGACGGCGGTGATGGCCGATGAGGATTGGCACGCCGGCCGCTTCAGCTGCGGCGACGAGGATTTCGGCCTCGGCCGCATTGTCGGCGATGGGCTTTTCCACCAAGGCCGGGATGCCGGCGCGAACGGCCTCAAGCGCGTTGGCGACATGCAGCTGGTTGGGCGTTGCGATGATCACCCCATCGAATGGGCCGCTGGCAAGTGCTGTCGCGAGCGAGGAAAACCACGGGGCTTTCTTTTCTGCCGCGAGCTCCCGGGCGGCGTCCGACGGGTCGATGATCGCCGCGAGCGTCGTGCGCCTCTCGGCCGCTATCGTCGCGATGTGACGCTTGCCGATCAGGCCCGCACCCATGACGGCGATCTTCAAGCTGGCTGTCTGCTGATGCCTCGCCATTCGACTTGCCCGGACCTAGTTCCGCAGGATTTCGCCGAGGAACTTGCGGGTTCGCTCCTGGCGCGGATTGGTGAAGAATTCAGCCGGAGGCGCCTCCTCGACGATGGCACCACTCGCCATGAAGATGACGCGGTCGGCAACCTGGCGGGCGAAGCCCATTTCATGGGTCACGCAGATCATTGTCATGCCCTCGTCGGCGAGGCTGATCATCGTATCCAGCACTTCCTTGACCATCTCTGGGTCCAGCGCCGAGGTCGGCTCGTCGAAGAGCATGATCTTGGGGCGCATGCAGAGGGCGCGGGCAATCGCCACGCGCTGCTGCTGGCCGCCGGAGAGCTGTATCGGATATTTATCCGCCTGCTCGAGGATCTTGACGCGGGCGAGCAACGTGCGAGCACGCTCTGCTGCCTCCGGCTTGCCGACCCCAAGTGCACGCATCGGCGCCAGCATGCAGTTTTCGAGCACGGTCAGGTGCGGAAAGAGATTGAACTGCTGGAAGACCATGCCGACCTCGCGGCGGATCGCATCGATCGCCTTGGCCTGGTTTCCAAGCAGGATACCGCCGACGCGGATCTCGCCCTTCTCGTAGCTTTCCAGGTGATTGATGCAGCGGATCAGCGTCGACTTGCCACTGCCCGACGGGCCGCAAAGCACGATCCGCTCGCCTTTGCGCACGGACATGTTGATGTCGTGCAGCGCCTGGAAAGCGCCATACCACTTCTCGACATGGCTCATCGTGATGACGGCTTCGTCAGCGATCGGGCTTTGTACGGGGGCGGTTGCTGTGGTCATGGTGTCGTTTCCATCGATCTCTGTGCGCGTCCTATCGTGCGTGGGCGGCGTTGAAGCGCCGCTCTAGGCGCGCGCCGATGATCGTCAGCGGGCAGCACATCAGGAAATAAAGGGCGCCGACGATGCCGAAGACGGTCAGCGGCTGGAAGATCTGGTTGGAGATGATGTTGCCGGCCCGCGTCAGCTCGGTGAAGCCGACGATCGAGGCGAGCGACGTGCCCTTGATCAGTTGCACGAGAAAGCCGATCGTCGCCGGCAGCGAGATGCGGATCGCCTGCGGCAGGATCACATCCTTCATGCGCGAGACGTATTTGAGGCTGAGCGCCTTGGCAGCCTCGGTCTGGCCGCGCGGAACGGCCTCGATCGAGCCGCGCCAGATCTCGCCGAGATAGGCGCTTGCATGCAGGGTCAGGCCGATCGCGACGGCCACCCAGGCATCGAGCTTCAGCCCGATCAGCGCCAGTCCGTAATAGGTGACGAAGAGCTGCATCAGGAGCGGCGTACCCTGGAAGATGCCGATATAGATGGCCGTGATCCGCTCCAGGAGCGGAATGCCCGACGTGCGCGCCAGCGCCACGGCAAGCCCGGCGAGGCAGCCGCAGATGAAGCCGACGGCTGACAGAAGCACCGTCCATTTCAGGCCGATCAGAAGGAAGACGAATTCTTCGCTGCCCATGATTGCCCCTTCACTTGACCGGATAGGTGAAATAGCGGGCCGAGAACAACGCGAAGAGGCGCATCATCAGCCAAGATATGACGAGGTAGAAGATCGTTACCGTGAAATAGACCTCGAAGCTGCGGAAGCTCTCGGATTCGATGCGCTGCGACACCGATGTCAGTTCGTAGGCCGAGATCGCCGAGGCGATGCTGGTCGACAGCGTCAGAAGCACGAACTGGCTGGTCAGCGATGGGTAGATCGCTCTCAGCGCCGGCTTCAGGATGATCAGCCGGAAGACCTGCACCTTGTGCAGGCCGAGCGCCAGGCCCGCCTCCATCTGTCCCTTCGGGATGGATTGGACGCCCCCCCGGATGATCTCGATTGCATAGGCGCCGCCATTGATGCCAAGCGCGATGATCGCTGTCGGCGTCGGGTCGAGCCGGATGCCGATCAGCGGCAAGGCGAAGAACAGAAAGAAGATCTGTACCAGGAAGGGCGTGTTGCGGATCAGCTCGACGAAACAGATGATCAGCCAGCGCACCGCTTTGAGCGGCGAGTCCCGCAGGGCAACGCCGCCGATACCGATGACGATCGCCAGGAGCATGCCGCCGATCGCCAGGAGAAATGTTCCGAGCACGCCCATGAGAAGGCTCGGGAGCCCATCGATCACAGGCGTGAAATCCAGCTGATAGTTCATGTTTTCGCTGCCCCCACCATGCCCGCCATCGCTTCGATGGCGAGTTCATAGCCGCGCGCACCGAAGCCAATCATGATCGCGGTGGCGATGCGCGAGACGAGGGACTTATGATAGATTTCCTCGCGGGCATGGACATTGGAAATGTGCAGCTCGATCTTCGGCGGGTCGAAGGTCTTGAGGGCGTCGAGAAGCGCAATCGAGGTGAAGGTATAGGCGGCAGGGTTGATGATGATGCCGCAGGCCTCCCGGCGGGCCTGATGAATGCTTTCCACCAACTCGCCTTCGAAATTCGTCTGTCGGAAATCGATCTCGAAGCCGAGGCTTCCGGCCTTGGCGAGACACATCTGCCGGATATCGGCGAGCGTCGTCGAACCGTAGATGCTGGGCTCCCGCTCACCCAGCAGGTTGAGGTTCGGTCCGTTGAGGACGAAGATGGTCTTGGTCATGGCGCGCATCTCAAACGGGTAAATTTCGGGCACGAAGCCGGGTGGACGGGCATCGCGATGCCCGCCTTGGATCTGGATTTCTGTGAGCGCTTGGCTCAGCCCGCGGTGAACGGGATACCGTCGAGCTTTTCCGGGAATTCCGGAACCGGCACCTTCATCCACTTGTCGTAGATGGTCTTCAGCTCGCCATTGCCCTTGATCTTGTCGATGAAGCTGTTGAGCGCGGCGTTCAGTTCCTTTTCGCCGAGACGGGTGCAGGCGCCGTTGTAGAGCTTCTGGAACTCGAGCTTGTTTTCGAACTCGCCGGGACGGGCCTTTTCGACACGGTCCATGTAGAAGATGTTGCCGCCGAGCGCATCGACCTGGCCGGAAACGAGGGCCTGGACGCTGGCCGCATCGCCGTCGAAGCGGCGGATGGTGGCGGTGGGCGGCGCGTTCTTGGTGACCTGAGTGTCCTGCGCGGCGCCCTTGGCGACCGAGATGGTCAGGTTTGCCATATCCTCATTCGTCTTGATCGACTTGTTCTTCGGGCCGATGAGCACGATCGCATTGGCATTATAAGGCTTCGAAAACTGTACGGCCTTGGCGCGATCCGGCAGCATCGCCATGGTCGCAAACAGAACGTCGACGCGGCCGGTCGTCAACGCCGGGATGCGGTTGTTGACTTCGAGCGGCACGAACTCGACCTCGACGCCCAGTTCCTTGGCAAAGAGGGCGCCCATGTCGGCGTCGAAACCATCCTGCTTGCCGGCCGAGGTGACGAAGCCCCATGGCGGGTTGTCGCCCTGGATGCCGACGATCAGCTTGCCGCGGGCCTTGATTTCCTCGGGTGTGACGGCAGCGGCGGGCTGCGCGAGCCCGATAGCGGCAACAATAGCCGCAGCACCAAGCATCGCATTGCGACGGGTCAGCATCGATTTGAACATTGTTTTCCTCCTCCGTTGGGCGGCCGGTCCGGCCTTCACAGTCATCCTCTCCCGACCGTGTGTCAGCATAATTGGCAGAGAGCCGATCTCATATCAACCTATTTTTTGCAAAATATATGATGATAACGACTTTCCCAATTGAATTGAAATTCTACCGGCATTCTGCATAATGCCTGCAGCCGAAATGCCAAAGCCGTAGCTTTTGCGGTGATCGGCCGGCGAGATCGGGAGGATCCGGACATGAAGACTTCGATTGCGACTGTCAGCATAAGCGGAGAATTGCCGGAGAAGCTTGAGGCGATCGCGAGGGCCGGTTTCGACGGGATTGAAATCTTCGAGAATGATTTCCTGGCCTTCGACCGCAGCCCGGCCGAGGTTGGGAGGATGGCGCGCGATCTCGGGCTGGCGATCACGTTGTTCCAGCCGTTCCGCGATTTCGAGGGGATGCCGGAGCCGCTGCGCAGCCGCACGTTTGATCGGGCAGAGCGAAAGTTCGACGTGATGCAGGAACTCGGTACGGACCTCGTCCTCGTCTGCTCGAATGTCTCGTCAGCGGCGCTCGGCGGGATCGATCGCGCGGCCGCCGACTTTCATGAGCTCGGCGAGCGGGCCGCGCGCCGCGGCCTTCGCGTCGGCTATGAGGCCCTGGCATGGGGGCGCTATATCAACGATCATCGCGATGCCTGGGAAATCGTGCGCCGCGCCGGTCATCCGAATGTCGGCCTGATCCTCGACAGTTTTCATTCACTGGCGCGCAACATCGACGTCAACTCGATCCGATCCATCCCAAAAGATAAGATCTTCATCGTGCAGCTGGCCGACGCGCCCCTGATCGATATGGATCTGCTCTATTGGAGCCGGCATTTCCGCAACATGCCGGGCGAGGGCGACCTGCCGGTTGCCGAGTTTACCGAGGCTGTGGCTTCGACCGGATATGACGGCTACTACTCGCTGGAAATCTTCAACGACCAGTTCAGGGGCGGCTCGACACGCGAGATCGCTGCCGATGGTCATCGCTCGCTGATCTACCTCGGGGATCAGGTGGGCCGCCGGACGAAGACCGGGATCGGCCTGGACATGCCGCCGCGCGCTGCAGCCCAAGGTGTAGGTTTCATAGAGTTTGCGACTGACGAGGATGAAGCCGTCGAACTCGAGAGCCTGCTCGATACGCTCGGTTTCTGCAAGGCGGCCGTCCACAAGTCCAAAAATGTCAGCCTGTACCAGCAGGGCGACATCCGCATTCTCGTCAACGCCGATCGGGCGGGCTTTGCCAGCGCTGCTTATGCGGTTCACGGCACCTTTGCCTATGCGATGGCACTTGCTGTCGACGATGCGACGGAAGCCTACAAGCGGGCATTGGCTCTGGATGCAGAGCCGTTCCAGCAGGCGGTAGCCGACGGCGAGCTTGAAATTCCCGCTATCCGCGGCGTCGGCGGCGGAGTGATCTACCTGATCGACCACAAGAGCCCGCTCGGTCACTTCTCCGAGATCGACTTCGAGCCGGCGCCTGCGGATAAGCCCTCTGACGCAGGCTTGCTGCGCATCGATCATATCGCCCAGACCGTCGGCTATGACGAGATGCTGACCTGGCTGCTGTTCTACACCTCGATCTTCGAGACCAGGAAGACGCCTGTCGTCGATATCATCGATCCCGGCGGCGTCGTGCGTAGCCAGGTCATCGAGAATGCCGACGGTTCGCTTCGCATCACCATGAACGGTGCCGAAAACCGCCGCACGCTCGCCGGTCACTTTATCGCCGAGAAATTCGGCGCCGGCATCCAGCATCTGGCCTTTTCGACCGACGATATCTTCGCCACCGCCAAGGCATTGCGCGAAAAAGGCTTCAAAACGCTTCAGATCTCACCGAATTACTATGATGACGCGGAGGCGCGGTTCGGCCTTGATCCCGACCTCAGCGAGCGGCTCAAGGCAGAAAACATCCTCTATGACCGCGATGACGACGGGGAGTATTTCCAGCTTTATAGCGGCACCTACGGTGAAGGTTTTTTCTTTGAGATCGTCGAGCGGCGCGGCTATCGCGGCTACGGCGCCCCGAATGCCATCTTCCGGATCGCGGCGCTGAAGAAGCAAATGCGGCCCGAGGGAATACCCAAAGACGCGCTCTAAGCCAGCCGGCCGCTTTTCAGGACGTGATCGACGCCGCTTTGGATGTGGCTGACAACCACCGCCTGGGCGCCGGCGACATCGCGCTTCAGCGCCAGCTGGAAGAGCAGCTTGTGATCATCGACCACCGCCTGGCCGCGGAAGCTGCGCGCCAGCATATGATAGCGCAGGAATCGGTCAAAGACAGAGGATAGCATCGCCATCAGGGTTGCGGAATCGCAGGCAGAGACAATTGCCTGGTGGAATTCCCAGTCGTACCGCACCCAATCCACGGTTCGCGATGCATCGCCTGATAAAAGCTTCTTCTCGGCCGCCGCCAGTTTGTGATGTGCCGCGACGATCCGGCCTTCCCATTCCAGATTGCCTGCCGCGAACGAAAGCGCGATCGCATGGGTCTCCAGCACGCTGCGCAGATCCGCAAGCTCCGCCAGTTCCTTTCGCGATGCCGGGCTGACCTCGAAGCCGCGCTGTCCTTCTGCGAGCACCAGATTTTCGGTGGTGAGGCGGCTGAGGATCTCTCGCAGAGAGGAAACGCTGATCGAATAGCGCTCCTTTGCCTGCTCGAGCTTGATCTTCGCGCCGGGCGCCAACGCGCCAGAAATGATGTCCTCACGGATTTTCCGGAAGACGACGTCGCTGACGGTTTCGGATGTTTGAATGGTGGGCTTCAGCATGACACTTCCTGATCGGCTCGGAGGGCAGGGGATAGCGGCCCTTGGTCAGAGCCGCCGCTTTGCCAGCGCATGCTCGACGCCACCCTGGATATGGCGCTGCAAGATCAATTTGGCGGTTGCGCTGTCGCGGGCAAGCGCCGCTTCCAGAAGCTGCCGGTGCTCGATCTCCGCCACATTGCCGCGATAGGAAAGTGCGACCATCTGGTAGCGAAGATACTTGTCGAAAACCGCCGAATGCATGTCCATCAACAGACGTGAGCCGCAGGCCGAAATCAGCGCCTGATGGAACTCCCAGTCATAACGCTTCCAGTCTTCGGCCTTGCTGGTATCGCCCGTGGCCATCACCTCTTCCATGCGGGCGAGCTTGTAGTGGGCGGCCATCAGCGCTGCTTCCCACTCGACATCGCCGCGTTCGAAAGACTGTTCCAGCGCATGCTCCTCAAGCAGCAGCCGGAGTGCCGCGATCTCCCGCAGGTCAGCCTCGGAAACCGGCGCCACATCGAAGCCGCGCTGGCCCTCGGCGATCACCAGGCCTTCGGAGGTCAGCCGGTTCAAGATTTCGCGCAATGTGCTGACGCTGGTGTCGTAAGCGGCTTTGAGATTTTCGAGTTTCAGCTTCTGCCCGGGAGCCAGGCGCCCGAAGATGATATCGGCTTTGATCTGCCTATAGCTGCTCTCCGCAACGGTTTCGCTGGAAGGCGTCTGCAGCACGATGATCTCCGATATTTCGTATTTTGTCATAGGTATATCGAGCGGTAGAGTGGATGGCAATATCCGAGGCCTCGCGGCCAGACGGATTCCGTCCCAGGAAGACATTGGATGACGAACCTCGCCACACGTTGTCGGGGACGAACTTATATCCGGAATGGATAATTACGTCGGTTTCTCGGCTCGATTTGCCTGTAGCATCACATGTCGAGGCTAGGAGGAGCTGCGGATAATGAATGACACGAAACTTTGCATTCTGACGGGTGCGGCGGGTGAGGTTGGCCGAGCAACTGCACGGCGCTTCGCCGAGAGTGGCTGGTCGATGGTTCTTTGTGACCGGACGGCCGACGTAGTGGATATCGCGGAAACTATCGGTCGTGAGTTTGGGCGAACTTGCCTCGGTATTCAGATGGACCTGACCGACGACCGGGAAATCGACAGGGTGGTTGCCGCTGCTGCCGATACCGGTATACCGCTTCGTTTTCTCGGACTGGTGGCCGCAATCAATCATGCGGCGGTCAGCATCGAGAATATCGACATGGCGCTCTGGGACCGCGTGCATGGCATCAATCTGCGGGCAAATGTCAAGTTCATCAGCGCATGCGTGCCGATGCTCCGCCAGGCAGGAAACGCTTCGATCGTCAATGTCGCAAGCTACTGGGGCAGAGAGGGGCACGCCTTTTTCAGCCCCTACTGCTCGTCTAAAGCAGCTCTCATTTCACTGACGCAAAGCGTAGCGGCCGAACTCGCGCCGAGCATCCGCGTCAATTGTGTTGCACCGGGCAATATCAATACCCCGATGCATTTCAACGCGCTTGCCGTCGAAGCGGAAAAACGCGGGATCAGTCCGGCGAAGATGCAAGAGCTGGAGTGGGCGAAGATCCCCGCAGGCCGTCCGGCTGAGACGTTGGAAATTGCCTCGGCCATTCATTTCCTGTCAACCGATGATGCCAGCTATTTCGTCGGCGCGACGCTGGACGTCAACGGCGGCTGCCGCTTCACCTGACTCCGAGAGCCAGCCCCGGTTCGGGGGACATCCGTCCTTTAGACCGGGGCCTTGCCAACACGAGATGCGTTTGCGTCCGGGGTTGCCGCGATCCTTGTCTCGCGAGCGGGGCCCGTGCTGCCTCGGGCGACCACGTGCGGGGTCAGCAGAATGCGCTTCACCGGTTGTGCGATGTTATTGATCAGGCTCATAAGCAGGTCGGCACTTTCAAAGCCAAGGTCACGTCCCGCCGTGTGAAGGGTCGTCAGCGGCGGCGACAGGAGATTCATGAAAGGCAGATTATTGACGCCGCTCAGCGATATCTGCCCAGGGCAAGCAACACCAGCTGTCTTCAGGGCGACGAGGCAGCCGACCGCCAGAAGGTCATTGAACGCGAGCACGGCGGTGCTGGTGAGTCCCGACTGCAGCATATGCGCCATAATCCTTTCGCCCTCGGCAACGTCGTAGGCGCGCGCCTCTACCACTTCGAAGCGGCAGCCGTCGGCCTTCGCGAGCCGCATGCCCGCCTGGAAACCTGCCAGTCTGTTTTGAGCCGTCGAGGCCGCCAATGGCGGAGTGACATAGGTGATGTCCTTGTGCCCGAGGTCGAGGACGTGCTCGACCATCGCCTGAACGCCTGTCGCGTCGTCCATGCAGACGGACGAAATACGGCTGTCGCGGGGATCGCGTAGCACCGCTACGGTTGGAACTCCGAGCTCGAGGCAGAGCTCGACTGCAGGATCGTTCAACTCGAAGCTGGCGACGACCAGACCGGCGACGAACTGGCTGCTCATGCGCTCGATGATGGAGCGAAGTTTGGCAGTGCTATAATCGGAATTGGCGACGAAGGTGACGTAACCCTCCTTGGCAACGCGCTCTTCCACTGAGGCGATGATCGGCGAAAACAGAGGGTCGCTGAGATTGGGTACGATGAGGCCGATCGTTCCGGTCTTCTGGGTACGCAAGCTGGAGGCGAGCGTATTGCGCTTATAGCCGAGCTCCTCAGCGACCTTTTCAATCTTGCGCACCACCTTGCTGGAGATGCGGTGCGTTGCGCCAGGGCTGAGCGCTCGCGACGCCGTCGAGACATGCACTCCTGCGCCCCTGGCGACATCGACGATCGTCGCGCGCGGGCGCTTGCTGCCCTGAGGCTTTGGATTGTCAGTCATGAGTGGGCCCGCTTGATGTCTGTTTATCCGAGAAAATATGCGATCAAACCTTTGCGCACAAGATGCAGTGTCAAAAGGAAATTAGTAGGCTTCCAAGCCGTCGGGCCATCAATGAGCAGGCTGAAAACAATCATCGGCTGCTATCTTAAGCGAAATATGCTCGCGTAAATCGCTTCTGCATGGCTCAAGCGGAGCGTAGCCGCCAGATCTGTGGATCAAAGAAGCTCACTCACACACAAAAAGGCAATCGATTGCGTTACAGTTTTCAGGTTCAAATTATTGAAAGAAAATGATTTAGTGAGTTTCTTCGCTTCTTTCGGTTTAATTTTGGCTAGAAAAGAGCAAACGTTTGCCCTTGACTCTCCTTTTGGCGCCTTTTAATCATGACGCTGGATGGAGCGGCACAGTGCAGTGTCGAGAGTTGGAGAAAGCGCACGATGACCTGGTCTTCTGCGGGCAATCTAAAAATTGCGTTCGTCGGTACTGGTGCGCAGGGCGCATCGATCGGTGCGGACTTCATTCTGGCAGGGTCGGATGTAACGTTTATCGAGCAATGGCCTGCTCATGTCGATGCGATGAACGAGCGCGGCATCACCGTCAACCTTCCGACGCGCTCCATTCATGCAAACGTTTGCGCGAAACATCTGTGCCAGGTCGCAGAAATCCGTGAGCGTTTCGATCTGATCTTTGTCGTGGTCAAAGCCTACGACACTGCCTGGACCTGCCAGTTGATCGAGCCGGTTCTTGCTTCCGACGGGCTTGTTGTCGGCGTTCAAAATGGCATGACGCAGCATGCGATCGCCTCGGTCATCGGCACTGAGCGTACCGTGGGCGCCGTCTTCGATATGGCGTCGAACATGTTTGTCCCGGGCGTTGCGAACCGACAGAACGATCACGATACCTCGTGGTTTGCGCTCGGTGCGCTCGATCCGGTCAACCGCGACCGCGTCGAGATGGTTGCCGAACTGCTGCGTGCAAGCGGCCGGGTCGAGGTGTCCGATGATATCAGTTCCGCCAAGTGGATGAAGCTGATCGTCAATGCTGCACAGCTCGTTCCTTCGGCGATATTGGGCCTGCCTTTTGCCGCGGCGGTCAAAATCCCCGGCATGGAAGCCGTTATGCGAACTGCCGGTTACGAGGCGATGCGGGCGGCGCAGGCGGACGGTGCAAGCATCGTGCCGATCCTCGGCATGGCGCCGACCACGACGAACGACCCGGAGCGCTACGTCGATGAAATCTTCGACGAGGTTCTGAAGACTTTCATGATGCCGGACACGCTGACGACCGTTCTCCAGGACTGGCGCAAGGGCCGGCGTGGCGAGGTCCTCGATATCAACGGACATGTCGTGGCGACGCTTGAAAAGGCAGGGCAGAGCGCGCCGATCAACCAGCGGGTTGTCGAACTCGCCCGGTCGATCGAGCGCGGCACGCTTGTCGCACAGCCGTCGAACAGCGCGCTCTTTGCAGCGTGAACGAGCAGGGCTGAACAGCCCGGTGACGGGCAACGGAATTTGAAACAACGCGCGCAAGCGGCGTCTCGCAGAAGGAGAGTTTTATGAGTTGGGATAAGACGCGCGGCCCCAGGATCGCGTTCCTCGGCACCGGTGCCCAGGGCGCTTCAATTGGTGCGGATTTCGCGCTGGCAGGGCTCGATGTCACCTTTATCGAACAGTGGCCCGACCATGTCATGGCCATCCGCGAAAACGGAATCACGGTCAATCTTCCGACGCGCACCATCAATGCGAAGGTGCCCGCTCTCCACCTCTGCCAGGTCGCCGAAATCAAGGAGCCGTTCGACGTCGTCTTCCTCGTCGTCAAGGCTTACGACACGAAATGGGCCTGCCAGTTGATCGAGCCCTGCCTCGCCCCGGACGGGCTGATCGTCGGCCTGCAGAATGGCATGACGCACGAGGATATCGCTACGGTGGTTGGCCGCGAGCGTACGATCGGGGCGGTTATCGAAATCGCATCCAACATGTTCGTTCCAGGCGTCACCAACCGGCAGAATGATCACGACGAATCCTGGTTCGCTCTCGGCGCACTCGATCCGAAGACGCAGGAGCGCGTCGAGGACGTTGCCAATCTGTTGAGGAATTCCGGCACGGTCGAGGTGATGGAGGATATCCGTTCCGCAAAATGGATGAAGCTGGTGGTGAACGCTGCCGAGCTCATTCCATCGGCCATCATCAACCTCCCGCTGAACGACGCGGCGCGCGCGCCGGGTATGCTCGAAGTGATGCGTGCGGCCGGCTACGAGGCGATGCAGGCGGCATTGGCCGACGGCGCCAAGATCATCCCGATCATCGGCATGCCGCCGGTCACGACGAACCATCCGGAGCGCTATGTCGATCAGATCTTCGAGGAGGTGCTCAAGACCTTCTCGCGCGAAGATACGCTGACGACGTCGCTTCAGGACTGGCGCAAGGGGCGCCGTGCCGAAGTGCAGGAAGTCAACGGCATCGTCGTCGACATTCTTCGCGCCCATGGACAGGAGGCGCCCGTCAACAAGCGGGTCATGGAAATCGCTTACGACATCGAGGCTGGTCGCCTGGATGCACGGCCGGAGAACTCTGCTTTGTTGATCGAAACATACCAGGCCGTCAACGATCGCGGATGATCCCCATCGTTCACGGCAGGGCGAGACATCAATTTAACCTGAGGAGGAGAATGGCATGAAATCGCATTTCAAATTCGGAGCCATGGCACGGTGGCTTGTCACGTCAGCCGCAATCTGCGCCAGCACCGTGCTTCCGGCGGTGCAGGCGAATGCAGAAGAAGCCAAGGGAGGAAAGCTGATCGTCGGCATCGACGAGACTGCCTCCGAATACTGGTCCGAGTATCTGCAAGGGGTCAAGGATATCGGCGACTCGCTTGGGAAGGAGCCCGTCGTTCTGACGAGCAACTATCAGGGCGATCAGCTGCTGGCTCAGCTCGGAGCGACCTATTCCGCCGGCTGCAATCAATGCGCGCTCGCCACTGATCCGTCGTCCAACGCTTTCGTCAAGGCCGTCGTGAACCGCTCGGCCAAGTCGAAGGTCCATGTCGTGACGATCTGGAACCGGCCCGAGGACATCCACCCCTGGGATACGGATTCCAAATACTGGGTCGCTCACACGTCCTTCGACGGCGTCATGTCGGGCTACTATCAGGTCATGGCGCTGTGCAAGGCGCTGAACGGCAAGGGCAAGATCGCAGCCATCCAGGGCGTACCGTCGACCCCGCCGGCCTTCCAGCGTATTGCTGGCCTGAAGAAGGGACTGAAGGAATGCCCCGGCCTCGAGCTCGTCGATACCCAGGTCGGTGAGTGGCAGGAAACCAAGGCGCAGAACATCACGCGCACCTGGATTGCCCGCTACGGCGACCAGCTTCAGGGCATCTTCGCATCGAACGATGCCATGGGCCGCGGCGCTGTTGCAGCACTGAAGGAGAAGGGCCTGAACGGCAAGGTTCTGGTGACCGGCTCGGACGGCTCCAACATCGGCCTGGAGATGGTCAAGAGCGGCGACATGCTCGCCACCGTCTGGAACGATCCGGTTCTGCAGGGCGCTGTTTCCATGTCTCTTGCCTACGCCGCTGCCGTCGGCGACATCGACCCGGAGAAGCTGACGCATGCTCAGCGCGACTTCTACATCAAGCAGGACGTCGTGACGAAGGATAACGTCGACAAGTATCTCGAGCTCAAGAAGAGCGCACCGAAATACACCTACGACGAAATCAAGAAGGACTTCTGGAAGGAATCTGCGGGCCAGATTCCGGAAGGCGCAAACGAGAACAAGTAATCGGAAGGAGGGGTCGATGGAGGCCGCTACCAGTATGAACTCCAAAATGGCCGGTCGCTCGCTGACGCTTTTTGGCGACATCAGAAGCAAGTTACCCTGGACCCAGTTTGCAGGTCCCATCGCAGCGCTGATCGTGCTGTCGGCGGGCTTCCAGCTGGTCAGCGGTAGCTTCCTTACCATCGACAACCTCAAATCCGTGATCGAGGCAGCGGCGGTTCCCGCAATTCTCGCCGCTGCCATCAGCTTCGTCGTCATCATGGGGTCCATCGACCTCTCGCTGGAAGGAAACATGGCGACGACGAGCATGATCGTGGCGCTGCTTGTCGCCAACAGTGTCAATGGCAATGACTATGGTATCGCCGGACTTCTGCTGGCGTTGGCGGTTGGGCTGGGCTTCGGCCTGTTCAACGCAGTGCTGAACGCCGTCCTGAAAATGCCGTCACTGATCGTGACGCTGGGAACATGGTTTGTAGGCCTTGGCATTGCCGCGGTGCTCTTTCCCGCCCGGGTGCCGCAGATCAACGATCCGCTGATCCTGAACCTGGCGCGTGTCCGTATTTTCGATCTTAGCCTGATCGTCTATGTCGCGTTGGTCGTCATCATCGCGAGCCAGCTTGTCCTCAACTACACCCGGCTCGGTCGGATGATCTATGCGGTCGGCGGCGACGAAGGTTTGCTCGTCGCCTCGGGCCTGCGGGTGCGCTGGGTCAAGATCGCGGCATTCTCCATCTGCGGTGTTCTCGCCGGGATGGGTGGGGTGCTGCTCTCGGCACAGCTCAGCACGGGTAATGCAAACATCGGCAGCGGCCTGCTGTTTCCGGCAATCAGCGCGGCAGTTCTCGGCGGAACCGTCCTGACCGGTGGCCGGGGTGGCGCGGTGCAGTCTGCTCTGGGCGCGCTCATCCTCGAAGTCCTCAATAATGGCCTGATCCAGATCGGTGCCGGCCCTTATACCCGCCACATCATCAGCGGTGCGGTGATCGTCATCGCCGTCGCAGCCGGTGGCTGGCATCGCCGCCGCAAACTGAGGGTCGTAAAATGACAGGCTCGCTTGTTCTCAAAGGTGTTCGCAAGACCTATGGCAGCGTTGTCGCGCTCGAAGGGATTGACCTCGAAATCCCGGCAGGCCAGGTTCTCGGACTGATCGGCCAGAATGGCTCGGGCAAGTCCACTCTTCTCAAGATCCTGGCGGGATTGGCAACGCCTGATGAGGGCCAGGTCATTCTCGATGGCAAGCCGATCGTTCTCGACTCGGCTGCGACCGCCGGCAGCTTCGGCATCGGCATGGTGCATCAGGAACAGTCCCTCATCCCTAATCTCACGGTTGCCGAGAACATCTTCCTCGACAAGCCCCATCCGGCCAAGAAGAGCGGCCTCTACCGGTGGGGTGCGTTGAACAAGGCGGCTGAGGAACAGCTGCGCAAGATTTCTGTCGAGTTGCCGGTGAAAGCTCTCGTCGAGGACCTGCGCTTTGCCGAACGCCAGCAGGTGGAACTCGCCAAGGTTCTCGCCATCGAGGAACTCGTCGATCGCCCCCCAATCATTCTCTTCGATGAGCCGACTTCGGTCCTAACGCCTGAAGAGATCAAGGTGCTCTTCAAGCAGATAAACCGGTTGCGCGGGAACGCGACGATCGTCTTCGTTTCTCATCGCCTTGAAGAAGTCCTCGAGATCAGCGACCGGATCGTGGTGATGACCGACGGACGCAAGGTTGCCGAACGTGACAGCCGTTCCGTCGATCGCAGCGAGCTTTACGAATTGATGGTCGGCCGCCAGCGCGTCACTAGCGTGCGATCCGACCGGCGGCCTGCGGAATCCGATGACCAGCCTGTCCTGAAGATCGAGCGGCTGGGCAGCGGACAGCATTTCCGCAATGTCGATTTCGAACTGCGCCGCGGCGAGATCCTCGGCATCGCAGGGGTGCTGGGCTCAGGCGCCGAGGAAGTGTGCCGCGCCGTCTTCGGCGCAGAACGGATCGATTCGGGAAAAATTGCGATCGAGGGCAGGGCGGTGACCCCGGGCAGTCCGCGAAACGCGGTGCGCGAGGGCATCGGATATCTGCCGGCTGATCGCCGGGCGGAGGGCATGCTGCCCAGCCGGTCCCTGTTCGAAAACGCCGTTCTGACCTTCGGCCTCGACTATGGTTGGCGTTCGCTCATCCTGAAGCGAAACAGCGAACGGCCGGCGGCGCTGGAATGGATGCAGCGCCTCAAGGTGAAGATGCATACGCCCTATGCACCGATATCGAGCCTCAGTGGCGGCAATCAGCAAAAGACGGTGCTGGCAAAGTGGCTGCTGGCGAAGCGGCTGAAGGTGCTGTTCCTGGATCACCCAAGCCGCGGACTTGATCCCGGCGCCCGTGACGATCTGTTTGCCGTCATCCGGCAGCAGGCGGAGAAGGGGCTGTCGATCGTCTTTGTCGGCGATACGATCTCGGAACTGCTCGAACTCTCCGACCGTATCCTGGTCATGCGGGATGGTGAGATCACCGCGCATTTCGACCTCGCGAGCGGCGCTCTGCCGAAAGAAGAAGAAGTCGTCGCCGCCATGGTCTGAGCCGGTGGCCGCGCAATTTGAACTTCGAATAAGGGATGGACGATCATGGGAAATACATTGGACAGCACGCTGCTCGCGGCGCTTCGCGGCCAGGGATCGGGGATGGTGAGATCACTTGGTCCGCTGGCGGTCCTGATTGCGCTCGTGGCGATCAGTGCAGTGATTGCTCCCGGCGTGATCGAGCTGGACTCGCTCTTGAGCTTCTTGTCCGACGCAGCACCGATCATCGCGCTTGTAATCGGCGGAACACTTCCGATCCTGGCGGGCAGTATCGACCTCTCGGTCGCCGGCGTCGCTTCGCTCACGGGTGTCCTCGTGGTCGTCCTCAATCCGATCTTTGGCCCCTGGACGTCTCTCGTCGTCATTCTGCTCGCCATGGCATTCGGCGCGACCCAAGGCTTCCTGCATTCCTGGCTCCAGCTGCCGTCCTTCATCGTCACGCTCGGCACGCTCAGCATATTGTCGGGGCTTGCCTTGCTACTGTCGAACGCGACGGCGGAGCCGATCCCGGAAAATGACTTCTTCGTTGCCTATCTCTCGAACAGCACCGCGGAGATCCCGAACACCATCATCGCACTGATCGTCATCGTCACCGTGCTTGGCTTCCTGATGCGGTATCTGCGGTTTGGACGGGACATTTACGCACTTGGGACGGGAGAACGGGCCGCAATCATGTCTGCCGTCAACGTCGTCGCTGTCCGCACCGTGATCTTTGCTGTTTCGGCTGGTTGTGCGGCGGTCGCGGGGCTGTTCCTGATTTCGATCACCACGTTCAGCTCACCGACGCTGGCCGGCAACCTGCTGCTTCTGTCCATCGTCGGCGTCGTGCTTGGTGGCACCGCGATCTCAGGCGGCGTCGGCGGTTTGTTTCCGGCTGTCGTCGGCGGTCTGATCACTTCCTGGCTGCGCATCGTGACCGTCATCATTGGCGTGCAGCCGACGGCGCAGAACATCGTCTTCGGCCTTACTGCGCTTATCGCCGTCGCACTGACGACCGACCGGAGCAAACTCGGCATCATCAAATAGTGGCTATGTCCGGTCATTGGAATTTCAGGGCGGCGATCCATTCGGACCGCCGCCTTTGCGTTGCGCTAGACCGCACTTCGCCTGACCCAGGTTCTCTGCGTGGACTTGAGACTGGCTTCTATCTGGGCCGACGCATCCTCAAGAGCGAGCCTGGGCGGCTTGTTGCCGAGCAGAGCATCATGGATCTCTTCGCCAAGAACCTTCTCGATCGTCGTGTATTGCGGGATCTTGGGACGCTGCCAGGTGTGAAGCAGATTCTTCTTTGCCAGCTGGTCAACGAAGCGCACGATCGGTGAACTCGCGGCCGCTTCCGGATCGGCGCTGACGGAAAAGCGCGGCGCGACCGGAAAGCCGTTTTTCACATGCGCCTTCATGGCCTCACGCGAGGCCATCCAAGCAATCGCATCGGCGGCCAGTTCGACGCGCTCTTCGGGCAGATTGGTCGGGATGCAGAAGAGAAATCCGCCGATCGGCGAGGCCCGGGTGCCACCAGGCCCAAACGGCTGCGGCAGATATTCGACCCGGCGCTTCACTACCGACTGGACGTCATATTCGAAGCGGGCCGCGCGCATGGTCCAGAAGTAACCAAGGCTCGCCTTTCCCTTCAGAAACACTTCGAGTGTCTGGTCCCACGCCATCTCCAGAATTTTCGGCGGCGAGATCTCCATCAGCCGCCGCATATATTCAAGCGCCGCAAATCCGGCATCCGACAGGATGGTGCAACTCAGCTCTTCCAAGTTGGCTCCATCGAGAGTGAAACCTGAACGCGTCTTGCGCAGCGATATTGCGGGGTGGCCGCAGGCGCCCATGAAGAACAGGAAGCTCGATGCGATCGGCATGCCGCGTGCCCCATCCCAGACGGCGCCATACATGCCCTCGTCAGGCGCGTGGAATTTTCGCCCGGCGTTGATGACGTCGTCGAAGGTTTTCGGGAAGGAGAGGCCTGCGTCGGCAAACAGGTCCCTCCGCGCCGCAAGGAGTTCGACCGTGCAATAGCCTGGGACGCCGTAGTCCTTGCCCTCCCATGTCGCCGCCGACCAGATGGACGGGTGGAAGTCGAGTGGATTGATGCCGGTCTTCTGGACATACTGGTCGATGGGGCGGATGACGCCGCTTTCTGCAAATTCGCCGAGCCATGGCATGTTGATCGCGATGACATCGTACTTGGAGAGCGGCTTGGCGCCATTTTCGCGTGCCCGTCGATAAAGTTCGGGAAGGGGCAGCAGATCGAAATTCTTGCGGGACGCGAGATTGTTGCGAAAGTCGGCCCACATATTGCGCATGGCCGAGAAGTAATTGTCGTCGTTCAGCAGAAAGCGCAGTTCGATCTGCGATTCAGCGCGTTTCTGAACAAGTCGCATCGGCGGAATGATCTGCGACCCGAGAGGCGTCCCCCCGAAATAATATTCGTCCTCCTCTTCGCCGGCACGCAGGCCGAGGGTCTGCGCCAGAAGGGACTTGGTCTTGCGCGCATAGACTTCGAACGAGCGGAGAAGCTGCTCGCTGGGCTGAAGCGCGAAGCTTTTTCCCGTCGAGCCTTTTGCGACCTTGGTGATCGATCCGTTGTCGATGAGCCTGTTGATCAGCCGCATCGATGTCGCGTAGGGAAGTCCGGACTCCTGCCCGAGCGTCGAGATTGAAACGGTCTGGCTGAGGATATGCGATTTGATCAGGAAGGTGACGATAAGCCAGATGGCATCATCGTCGGCTGCCTCCACAACCTCTCTGAAAGGCCGGCGTGTCTTCTCGATGAAATCGATGACACGCAACATCTCATATTCGTTCACGTCGGCCTCCCCCAACCGTCGCGTTGCCGACGATCAGACTAGCTGGCAAATCTTTCTTTCACCAGTCTGCCTATATGGCCTTGAGCACCTGCGATGAACCTGATTGATCGCGTTTGAATCCGGCTAGGCGCTCATACTGTTCGAACAGGACAAAGAAGTCCTTTTCGGCAAGTCCATCGGCGTAGGCGGCTTCATATTGCTGGCGGATCATCGAGGCAAGATACATCGGGACGTGGTCGGATTTCGCGGCGCCGAGAATGAGATCGAAATCCTTCATCATCTGCGAGACCGAAAATGCCGGATCGAAATTCCGGTTGACCAGCAGATCGCGCTTGTAGGAGATCAGCGGCGAGGCGACCGCACTTTCGCAGATGACGTTCAACATCGTCTCGACGGAAAGATTTCCCTTCAGCCCGAGCGTCAATGCTTCCCCGAGAAGGGCTGCAGTCGCACCGACCAGAGCGTTCAGGACGAGTTTCAGATATCGGGCCTCTTCGCCTTGGCCAAGATAGAACTGTTTCGACGAAAAACTCGCCAGGATAGGCTCGACCTTGCGGTAGTCCGCTTCGGGTCCCGAAACCATCACCGACAGCATGCCCGATGAAGCCGTTACGGTGCTGCCGGAAACCGGTGCCCGAAGATAGGCGACGTCTTTTCGGCTGAGCGTCTCAGCGACTTCAGCGGAGAGTTCCGGCGAAACGGTACTCATCTCCACCAGGATTTGGCCGGGCTTGAGGAGGTCGGCCAGTGCCGCAGGTCCGAGCGTCAACTGGCGCAGAATGGCGTCGTTGGGAATGGTGAGCATGATGACATCAGAGACCTCGACGAGATCCTCGAGGCTGTGTGCGACGTCCGCGCCTTGGGCGACCACCGATGCGCGATTTTCGGGGAGCGGCTCATAGACGGACAGCGGGTATCCGCGCTCCAGAACGCGCCTGCTCATTGGGGCTCCCATCTTTCCGATGCCAGCCCATCCCACCCTTAACGTGTCGCTCATGAAATACCTTCCTTCCCTGGAGGCGATTGCCATCCAGAAATATTCGACGCCGCCATTTCGCGAAGGAGCTTGGACAAGCCAATCCGGCCGTAAGACCGGCTCGGCGCATGCTCTCTCCTCCCATGGAAATACTAGCGCCGGTGGCAGATCGTTTGCTGCATTGAAAATATCCGTTTCGGATAATTAAGGATTTGTCGAAGCGCATGTTCGACCGTAGCTTCAATCTCGGATCGCACGGCGGTTCCTTGGGAGGAATAAAAGCCGTCAGCAAAGTATAAAGAACGCGGAAGCTCGCTGCTCCCGCGGATGATGTCTTGCTGCCGGTCTGAGAGCATGTTGGAGGAGCATCTGCATGGGATCGAGCGCAGCCGTTGCCGGCAAAGTGGTCATCGTTACCGGTTCAGCACGAGGCATAGGTGCAGGCATTGCCGCAGACCTGGCTGAGAAGGGCGCGAATGTCGTTGTCGCAGATCTCAACGCCGAGGCCGCCCAGAAGACCGCTTCGAAAATAACCTCGCAGGGCGGCAGTGCTATCGCCGCCAGTGTGGACGTATCAATCCGCAACGACGTCCGGGCGCTCATTGAAACGACCGTCGCGCGTTTCGGTCGGCTTGATGTGATGTTCAACAATGCCGGCATCAGCCAGACCTGCCCATTCCTTGACGTGACCGACGAGGACTTTGATCGCATCATGACGATCAACGGTCGCGGCGTTCTGATCGGGACACAGGAAGCGGCAAAACAGATGATCGCCCAGGGCGGCGGCGGAAAGATCATCAACACGGCGTCGATCGCCGGCAAGCAGGGCTATCCGCTCTTTGCCCATTACTGTGCGTCGAAATTCGCCGTAGTTGCCATTACTCAGGCTGCGGCTCGCGCATTGGCCGAGCACAAGATCACCGTGAACTGCTTCGGTCCCGGCGTCGTCAAGACGGAGCTGTGGGAACAGCTCGACCGTGAATTCATCGAGCACGGGCTGACCGAGAAGCCGGATCAGGCGCTCAACGAATTCTCGCAATCCATCCTCCTCGGGCGCGTCTCGCTTCCCAAAGACATCACGGGTGTGACCACATTCCTGGCGTCCGATGCATCGGACTACGTCACCGGTCAGACGGTGATGGTCGATGGCGGCATGGTGCTCATTTGAAACGAACATGATTGGTCCGCGACAGCGGGCATATGACGGCAATCACGAAAGGCATGGCAATGAAGGCAGTACGCTACTATTCGAAGAGAGACATCCGCGTCGAGGACGTGCCGGCGCCGAGCGGCCCGCTTGGCGATGACATGGTACTGATTGAGCCCCTGGTCTGCGGCATCTGCGGCACCGACATACACGAATATATTGCAGGCCCGATCGTCACGCCGGCCACCCCGAACTCTTATTCCGGTGCCACCCTGCCGCAGATTCTCGGTCATGAACTTTCCGCGAGAGTGCTCGAGGTAGGCAAGAACGTAACGCACGTTTCGCCGGGCTCGCGCGTTTCCATCCAGCCGCTGATCTCGCCGCGCGATGATTATTACGGCCGCCGCGGCCTCTTTCATCTCAGCGAGAACATGGCTGTCGTCGGTCTCTCCTGGGATTGGGGCGGCATGGGGGAGCTCGCAGTCGTCAACGGCTATAACGCCATCCCGGTGCCGGATACCGTCTCGGATGTCCAGGCAGCGATGATCGAGCCGGCGGCAGTGGCCGTCTACGGGGTCGATCGTGGCGGCGTGACGAGCGGTAGCAGTGTTCTCGTCTCCGGTGTCGGTCCGATCGGCGCGCTGGTTTTGCTGGCAGCAAAGGCAGCCGGCGCGACCAAGATTTTCGTCTCCGAGCTCAATCCGAACCGCCGGGCACTGGCACAGCAACTCGTGCCGGAAGCAGTCGTCTTTGATCCGCGCGAGACGGATACCGACAAGCTGTTCCGTGACCAGACAGAAGAAGGCGTCGGCGTCGATGTCGCTCTGGAATGTGTCGGTGCCGAAGCATCGCTGAACCTCTGCGCCAAGGCAGTTCGTCGCCGCGGTACGGTCGTGCAGGTCGGCCTGCACGTGAAGCCGGCCGCGATCGATGCAATGCTCTGGGCGCTGAAGGATATCACCGTCGAGGCGACGTGGTGCTATCCCGTCACCATCTGGCCGCGCATCGCCTCGATGATCGGCGCTGGTATCTTCCCGGTCGAGAAGGTCGTGACCGCAGAAATCGCACCTGAGGACGTGGTCGAAAAGGGCTTCGAAGCATTGCTCGATCCCAAGGCCACCCACATGAAAATCCTCGTCAACATGAAGGCCTGATCATGAAAAACCCGATGGATCTCAATGGCCGCACATTTCTCGTAACGGGCGCGGCCGGCGGTATCGGCAGCGCCACCTCGCTGTATCTCGCTTCGCTCGGAGCAACGGTCATCGCAGCTGACCGCGATGCCTCAGTGGAAAAGACGCGCGACGCAATCCGGGCGGCGGGTGGAACAGCCGAAGCCGTGACTTTCGACGTCACCGACAAGAGCTCGGTGGAGGCAGCGGCGGCCAAGGTCGCTGAGCGCTTTGGCGTCCTCGACGGCATCTTTGCCAATGCCGGCATGTCTTACGAGCGCTCTGCGCTGGAGCATTCCGAGGCTGACTGGCGGACCGTCATGTCCGTCAATCTCGATGGCGTGTTCTGGACGGTGCAGGCTTTCGCCCGGTCGATGGTCGCGTCTGGGCGCGGATCGGTGGTGATGACCGCGTCGATCGCCGGCGTCAAAGCCGTCCGGCCGGAGCTGCATGTCGGCTATGACGTTTCGAAGGCCGGCGTTGCTCACATGTGCCGGGTTCTGGCGGCCGAATGGGCGCGGTCCGGCGTGCGCGTCAATTCCGTCGGCCCCGGCTACACCGACACCGTGATGCTGGCCGAGGTCGGCCGAACCCAGCCTGCCGTCATGGACCGATGGCTGGACGATACGCCGGTCAACCGCCTGATCAAGCCGGAAGAGATTGCAGCAACGGTCGCATTCCTGCTCTCCGACGCGGCGAGCGGGATCACCGGGCAGCTTCTGATGGTCGATGGCGGCTACTCGATCGCTTGAATTCGAAAGGGATTTTCCATGTTCTACGCCGTTCATTGCCTTGATCACGACGGCGCCGTTGAAAAGCGGCTTGCCCATTACGACGCCCACAAAGCCTATCTTTCGACAGGCAAGACAAAGACCGTCATTTCCGGTCCACTGCTTGCCGACGACAACGAAACGATGATCGGCTCCCTCTTCGTCTTCGAGGCAGAAACCAAAGAGGAGATCGTTGCTTTTAACAAGGCCGATCCGTTCACGAAGGCTGGCGTCTGGAAGACCGTCAACATCCATCCGTTCAGCAAGCGGGTGGACAATCGATGACCGTGATCGAAAAAAATCCGGTTGCAGCGGCGCTGGTCGGCCTCGGCTGGTGGGGCCGCAAGATGGCAAGCCTCGTCAATGCCGGCGGTGCGCAGATGCATTTCGTCCGCGGTATCGATCCGAGCCCGGAGGCAGCCGCCTTTGCTGCCGAGATGGGTCTTCAATATTCAACGGACATCAATGACGCGCTGAACGATCCGGCGATCGAAGCCGTCGTGCTCGCAACACCGCATTCGCTGCACCGTGAGCAGATTGCGCGCGCCGTTGCGGCCGGCAAACACGTGTTTTGCGAAAAGCCGCTTGATCTCAGCAGGGCCGGCGCCGAAGCCTCTGTCGCCCTTTGCAAGAAGGCCGGGCTTGTTCTTGGTATGGGTCACGAGCGCCGCTTCGAGCCGCCGATCGCCGAAATCCTGGAGGCTGCCCGGTCGGGAAAGCTCGGCCGTCTGCTGCAGATCGAGGCGAATTTCAGCCATGACAAGTTTCTCGGTCTCGACCCGTCGAACTGGCGGCTGAAGGCCGATCAGGCACCCGCAGGCGGCATGACCGCGACAGGCATTCATCTGACCGACCTTTCCGTCAAGCTGATGGGCGCGGCGAAGGACGTCCGCGTCGTCTGCGAAAACCTCGCCTCCAGCATTCCGCAGGGCGATACGATGAGCGCGCATATCCGCTTTGCCGGTGGCGGCTCGGCCTACGTTTCGGCGACGCTCGCCACACCTTTCATTTCCCGCTTTGCCGTCTTCGGTACGGATGGCTGGATCGAGGTGCGCGACAGGGCGCATGTCGAGGCGCCCGACGGCTGGGTGGTGACCGAGGGCTGGAAGAACAGGCCGATTACGGTGCGAGAAGTGCCGCCGGCCGAACCGGTCCGCGACAATCTCAGAGCCTTTGCCCGCGCCGTTCGCGGCGAGGAGGACTATCCGATCACCGGCGAGGACATGATCAACAATATCGCATTGCTTGAGGCCATCGTGCGCTCGTCGAAGAGCGGCGCGCTGGTCGAGGTTTGAGGAGGACGACGTGAAAGCTCTGGTTTTTGAAGCACCTGAAAAGCCTGTCATCGCCGATGTCGGCATGCCTGACCTTTCGCCGAACGAAGTTCTGGTTCACACCAAGGCAGTCGGCATCTGCCATTCGGACTACGAGCTTCTGGCTGGGCGCTACATTATCCCGATCTCCTATCCCGTCACCCCGGGGCATGAATGGAGCGGCGAGATCGTCGAGGTCGGCCGCAACGTCAAGGGCTTCAAGAAAGGCGATCGCGTCGTCGGCGAATGCGTGGTGCGCACGCCGGAGCGGTTGCACCACTTCGGCTTCTCCATGAGTGGTGCGGATCGCGAATTCTTTGCCGTCAATCCGGAATGGCTGCACAAGCTGCCCGACGCCGTCGACGACAAGAAGGCTGCTCTGATCGAGCCTTTCACTTGCGGATTCTATGCGGTACTCCGCTCCGGCGGCACGAATGCCAGTGAGACAGTCGTGGTCTCCGGCGGCGGCACCATTGGTCTGGTCTCTGCCGCTGCGGCAATCGGCATGGGTGCACGCGTCATCGTCGTCGATCCTCTCGCCTCGCGCCGCGAGGTAGCGAAGCGCCTCGGCGCCGATGTGGCGATCGATCCGGCCGATGGTGGCGCCGCCGAAAAGATCCGCGAACTGACAGGCGGCCACGGCGCCGACCTCGTTATCGAGGCTTCCGGTCACGATGCGTCGCTGGCCGCGGCCTTCGACTACGCGCGCGAAGAGGGACGCATGTCGATGGTGGGGATCAATATCGGCCGCACGGTGCCTGTGGTCATCGGCCAGATCCAGATGAAGAACCTGACGGTGCGCGGCTGCATCGGCTCCCCGGGTGTCTGGCCGGCCGCCATCCGTTTCCTTGAGCGCACGGGCATCGACCTCTCGCCGATCCAGACCCACGACTTCGCGCTGACCGACGCGGTCAATGCCTTCTCGTTCGGCCAGGACCCGACGAAGAGCATCAAGATCACGCTGCTGAACGGATAGGCCATGAGCAAACACGCACTGATCGTCGGCGCGACCGGCATTACCGGAAGCAACCTTGCTGAAAATCTCTTGGCCGAAGGCGGCTGGACTGTCTCGGGCGTGTCGCGTTCGCAGAGTCCGATTGCTGGCGTCAAGACGCTGAGCTGTGATCTGGTCGATGGCAGCTCGGTTCGGGCCGCGCTGTCGGATGCGAGGCCAAGCCACGTCTTCATCACGGCCTGGTCACGCCAGGAGACAGAGGCGAAGAATTGCGAGGTCAATGGGGCGATCGTTCGCAATGTGCTGGATGCCCTGCAGGGACGAGGCGTCGAACATGTGGCCCTGACGACTGGCACGAAGCACTATCTCGGCCCGTTCGAGTCCTACGCGAAGACGCAGCCCGAAACCCCGTTTCGCGAAGAGCAGGAGCGCCTGCCGGGCGAGAACTTCTATTACGTCCAGGAAGACGAAGTCTTTGCCGCCGCGGCGAGGGATGGCTTCACATGGTCGATCCATCGCCCGCATACGCTGATTGGCTATGCCGTCGGAAACGCGATGAACATGGCCGCGACGCTTGCGGTCTACGCCTCGATCTGCCGCGAAACAGGCAGGCCCTTCGCCTTCCCGGGTTCGCCGGAGCAGTGGCAGGCCGCGACCGATGTCACCGACGCCCGTCTGCTGGCGAAGCATCTGAAATGGGCCTCAATGACGAAGGCCGCCGCCAACCTCGCCTTCAATGTCGTCAATGGCGAGGTGTTCCGCTGGAAGTGGCTTTGGCCACGCCTCGCCAACTATTTTGGCATCGAGGCGGCGCCTTATTCCGGCGTGCCGACGCCGTTGGAAGGGCAGATGGAGGGCGCAGAGCCAATCTGGAACGAGATGGTGAGGAAGTTCGATTTGCAGCCGAACGCGCTCTCGCGCGTGGCGTCCTTCTGGCATTCGGACGCTGATCTTGGCCGGCAGATCGAGACGTTCAACGATATGGGTCGCAGCCGCAAGCTCGGTTTCCTTGACTATCAGGATACCACCAGCTCGTTCATCGACGCTTTCGAGCGGCTGCGCGCCGATCGGATCATCCCGTAATCGCAGGAGTGCAGTACATGTCGGATCAAGCGGGCGGGAGCGCATCCCCTTCAGGTTTCTTCACCGAGGAAAATTCGGTCGCGACCGTCAACGCCCGGATGGGCAAGGATGTCGATCCGCGTCTCAGCGAAGTGATGGCCTGTCTCGTCAAGCATCTCCACAATTTCGCACGCGAGATCAACCTGACGCAGGCGGAATGGGACTTCGGCGTCGATTTCCTCACCCGTACCGGTCAGATCTGCACGCAGGAGCGGCAGGAGTTCATCCTTCTGTCCGATACGCTCGGGCTGTCGATGCTCGTCGATGCGATCAACAACCGGCGGCCGGCGAGAGCGACCGAGAATACGGTCTTTGGTCCCTTCCATGTCGAAGGCTGCCCCGTGCGTGAGATGGGCGATCAGATCTGCCTGGACGGCAAGGGCGAGAGCTGTCTTTTCATCGGGCGCGTGCTCGATCTCGACGGTAATCCCATTGCCGGAGCCAGGATCGATGTCTGGTCCGACAATGCGGAGGGTTACTACGATGTTCAGCAGCCCGATATTCAGCCGAAATGGAACAATCGCGGCGTCTTCATCACCGGCGCGGACGGGCGCTACAGCTTTGTTGGCATCAAGCCGGTGTCCTATCCGATCCCCGACGATGGCCCGGTCGGAAAGATGCTCGCAAGCCTCGGGCGCCATCCGTATCGGCCGGCGCATATGCACTACATGGTGCGTGCCGAGGGCTTCCAGAAGCTGGTGACGCACACCTTCGTCGGCGGTGATCCCTACCTGGAATCCGACACGGTCTTCGGCGTCAAGAAGACGCTTGTTGCGCCGTTCGAGCGGGTCGAAAGCGGCGATACGCTCTGGCGATCCGACTATGATTTCGTTCTCGCAAGACCCGATCAGACGCGATAGGAGCGGGGCATTGGAAGATTTCGTCTATACAGGAAATCCGGGCCGCGTCGTCTTCGGCAGCGGAACGGTTGCGCGCCTCGCCGAGGAGGCAGATCGTCTGAAAGCAAAGCGCATACTCGTGCTGTCGACGCCCGAGCAGGCCGGGCAGGCCGCCGATATCGCAGGACATCTGGGCGCGCGCGTCGCCGCAACTTATGCGAAGGCGCAGATGCACACTCCGGTCGAGGTGACTGCGGATGCCATGCAGGTCATCGAGGCCTGCTCGGCTGATGCGGTGTTGTCGGTCGGTGGCGGCTCGACCACCGGGCTTGGAAAGGCGATTGCCTTCCGCACCGATTTGCCTCAGATCGTCGTGCCGACGACCTATGCCGGTTCGGAAGCAACGCCGATCCTGGGAGAAACGGAAGGTGGCCGAAAGGTCACCAAGTCCGATCCGCGCATCCTTCCCGAAGTCGTCATCTACGACGTGGAGCTGACCCTGACCCTGCCAGTCGCGCTGTCGGTGACCAGCGGCATCAACGCTGTCGCACATGCCGTGGAAGCGCTTTATGCCCGAGAGGCGAACCCGATCATTTCGCTGATGGCCGAACAGGGCATATCCGCCATCACCCGTTCACTGCCGCTCATTCACGCCGACCCCGGCGACCGGAATGCGCGATCGGATGCGCTTTACGGCGCGTGGTTATGCGGCGTCTGCCTCGGCTCGGTCGGCATGGCGCTGCATCACAAGCTTTGCCACACGCTAGGGGGCATGTTCAATCTGCCTCATGCCCAGTTGCACACCGCAATACTTCCGCATGCTGTCGCCTATAATACGCCCGCCGCACCGGTGGCCATGGAGCGCCTATCGCGCGCCATGGGCGTTGATGATCCGGCCGCAGGTCTTTTCGATCTTGCGAAGCGGCTTGGGGCGACAATGTCGCTCAGGGAACTCGGAATGCCCGATGGCAGCGTCGAAAGCGCCGTCGATCAGGCAATGTCCAATGGCTACTGGAATCCGCGCGAACTCCAGAAGCCCGCGTTGAGCGCCTTGCTTGATCGCGCATTCCGCGGAGAGACGCCCGCGGGGGGGAGGAGTATGAGGGAGTGAACGGGTGGAAAGGGCGGACATCCAAAATGGATAAATCCCTTGTTTCCTTTGTTCTCAGTCCGCGTACCATCATACCTGCGACATTTGAAAGTCGCTGTCCGCTCGGGAGGAGCGAATAGAGAGCTTGGTGAGGAGCCGGAGAAGATGCTTGCAGTTCGTGTTGCATTATCCAACCCCGACAAGGCGGATGAGCGCGAACTCCATCTTGATGATCACAAGCGTCACCTTCGCTCGGGAAGCGTCCGGGTGGTTCAATCCGGGCCGATTCTGGACGGAGCAGGGAAAGGCAGCGGCGGTGTCGTCGTTGCCGAGGTTGCCTCGCTGGACGATATGCGCCGGTTCAGTTCGGAAGATCCGTTCGTGCGGCACGAGGTCTATTTGACCGTCAATATCTACGAATGGCGCCCGACGATAGGCAACAACGCCTGACGCGGTAGCTGCTGAATTTCGATGCCGGCCAATTTTCTAAGGAGGAGGGAAAATGAGAGCGGTAGATCTTATCAACTGGGACAAGATCCGGGACTGGCTTGCTGAGGCAGGATGCGCCTGCAGCGGCCACTATGTCGATTACGAGGCTTCGCGCCAGAAACCGCATCCGCGCCCTCTCCCTGCCAGGCATTCGAGCCGTGCTGCATCACCAATCGTCTGGACGATGAACGGGCGCGAGCTCTAGCCCAAAGCTGGAATACATCTTCGCTGACTTACCCGCCCGCGACGCTTGCGTCGGCGGAACGGGAAACTCTGTTTTGAACAACGCTGGGAAGACGCGCTTCGATGACGAACATCACCTCCATCGCTCCAAACCAGCGCATCAAGGAGCCTTTCATGCCGATACCGCTGGCACGAAGCTTCCTGACGGTCGTGCTCTCGACTGTGCTTCTCCTTGTGCTTTGCGGTGTGTTCGCCCCATCCAGCCTTTCATCCGGTGCCCTCTCCGGAAGCCTTCCCTTCGCGGCGATCATCGCCATTGTCGGCTTGGGACAGCTGCTTGTCGTTCAGCAGGGCGGATTCGATCTTTCCCTCCCAGGGGCCGTGTCTCTTGCTGTGGTTATGGCAACCCACTATCCGCAGCAAGACGACGCGTTGCTTTACCAGGCCGTACTCGTCTCCATCGGCATTGCGCTGGTGGCTGGCGTCCTGAACGGCCTGCTGATCAGCTTCTTCCGGCTGAATGCGATCATCGCCACGATTGGAACGAACGCGCTGCTTTATGGCGTGGTCTTTGCCGTTTCCGGGGGCGTTCCCTCCATCACGACCAATCTGCTGGCTGGGATTGCAGGCGGGGAAATGCTCGCGGTACCGAACTCCGTACTCTTCGCGCTGGCTGCGATGCTGGTGGTGTTCTTCACGCTCAAGAAAACGGTGGCGGGACGCAGGTTCGAGGCTATCGGCGCCAACCCCCTTGCAGGGCGGGCAGCCGGTCTGCGCGTGCGCCGTCATCAGATGATGGCTTATGTCTGGGCGCAGCTACTCTATTGCCTGGCGGGCATCCTGATCGCAGGTATCACGCGCGAGCCGACAGCCTTCCAGGGCGATACGCTGCTGCTGCCGTCTGTTGCCGTTGTCGTGCTCGGTGGCACGTCGCTTCTCGGTGGCCGCGGGTTTCCGATTTCGACCGTGATCGCCGCCTTCTTCCTGAACCAATTGAGCCAATTCGCACTGACAGTCGGTGTGCCGTTTTCGGCTCAGACCATCATCCAGGCGCTCGCCCTGGGTTTTGGCATCGGTGTTTACTCGTTCCGATGGACGGTAAATTCAAGACCAGCGACTGGGGCAAAAAAAGTGGAGGATAAAAAATGAGACATGCTTCTACCGCCAAGCAATTGGCCCTTTCGATGGCGGTGGCCTTTGCGGCTTTCGCCAGCGCCGACGTCGCCAAGGCGGAAGCTCCGTCCTGGTGCGGTCCCAAGCAGGCGTCACTTGCACTGCTCGACGGTTACGGCGGAAACAGCTGGCGTCAGGTCACCACGGCTTCGGGAAAGCAGGTTGTCGACCTTTGCCCCAGCATCACCAAATATGAATATGCCGATGGCCAGGGCGATACGCAGAAGTCGATCTCGGACATCAAGAGCATGGCGGCGAAGGGAATCGACGCGCTTGTGGTCTTCGGTGATGCCGGCCCGGCGGTTCTTCCCGCGCTGACCAGCGTCTTCAAATCCGGCAAGGTCGTCGTGCCCTATCGCGTCGCGGTCGGCGGCAAGGATGGCCAGAATTATTCGAAGTTCGTCGGCGCCTCCTTCGAAAATGACGGCGAGAATTGGGGCAAGTGGATCAAGAGCGTGCTCCCGAACGGCGGAAACCTGCTCTTTCTCAGTGGTCCGGCTGGCAACAGCCAGGGTCTGGACGAGCTGAAGGGCATGCAGAAGATCCTCGGACCCGAATATGTGTTCGTCAACCAGGCTCCCTTCGCCGTCACGAACTGGGATCCGGCGCTGACGCAGAAGGTCCTGACCGCCGAGATCGCCAAGAACCCGAAGATCGACGTCATCATCTCCGACTTCGGTCCCTCGATGGTGGGCGCGTTGCCGCTCTTCAGCAAGCAGGGCAAATCGATCCCGGCACTTGCGACATCCGACGGCAATTCGCTCGGCTGCTTCTATGAAGAGAACAAGGCGAGCAACCCGGACTTCAAGATGTTCACCGTCGCGACCGGCAATGACAACGTCCGGCTCGCGGTACAGTGGGCTGTCGCGCTCGCCACCGACGGAACCCCGCCGACAGACGCGACCTTCAAGGCTCCTCCGTTCGAGGATTCGGTTGCTGGCGGCGCCAGCGCCGTGAAGTGCCGCAAGGATCTGCCTGGAGCGATCTACCTCTCTTCCGAACTGCCGCCTGAAGATCAGGCAAAGGCCGTCACGAAGTAAGGAAAACCCGTCATCCATCTGCCCGGATCTTGCGTCCGGGCAGACATCGCGAAGTTCGGATTTCATGTCATGGCAGCAGCAGAGATCAGTATGAGTGAAACGCACATGTCGTCCGAGAGCGACGTGACCATCCGTCTGGTGGGTATCTCGAAGTATTTTTCGGGCGTCCCGGCTCTGCGCGACGTCAGCGTCGAGTTTCGCCAGGGCGAGGTACACGCGATCCTCGGCGAGAACGGTGCGGGCAAATCGACATTGATGAACATCATCTCCGGCACGCTGCAGCCGAGTGAGGGTGAAATCATCTGCGAAGGCCAACCCATCAAGCAGATGACACCGGAAATTGCCGCCGCGAACGGCATCGGTATCTGTTTCCAGCATCCCGCCATCCTTGACGACCTCTCGATCGAGGAAAACCTGCTCGTCGCCCTATCTTCATCGGCACTCTCCGCGCAGCGGTCGCCCGCGGCGCTGCGGCAGGTGCTCGATATGGTAGGACTGGACCTGCCTCTGCACATGCGTGCCCGGGAGATGACCGTCGCCGAGAAACATCTGCTCGAAATCGGCAAGGCGCTTGCCGTCAAGCCGCGGCTGCTCATTCTCGATGAGCCGACCGCCTCGCTCGATCAAGACGCGACGGAGAAGCTCTTCAGCCTGGTGCGAAAGGCAGCTCTCGACGGCACTGCAGTCGTCTACATCACCCATCGACTTGGCGAACTCCGACAGATTGCGCACCGCGTCACGGTTCTGCGTGACGGGAAGGTTCGTGGCGGTGCGCTGGTCCGGGAGATTGGCGATGCCGAGCTTGTCGGGCTTATTGTCGGGCGCACACTTGAAGCCGCCTTTCCGCCGAAGGCAAAGAGCCAGTCAAAGGAAATCGGGCTTTCGGTGACCGGCCTGACTGGAGGCGGCCTGACCGACATCAGCTTCGACCTCCCACGCGGGCAGATCCTCGGTGTCGCCGGCGTTGCCGGGAACGGTCAGGCAACGCTGATGCGCGCTGTCGCCGGGCTACAGGCATCGCAGGGCGCGATCGAACTCCGAGGCCGGACCCTGTCGCAGGCAGCGCTGTTGGAAGAAGCTGCGTTCATGCCGTCCGATCGGCATAGGGAAGGGGTGGCGAGCGGCCTGACGGTCCGTGAAAACGCGACGTTTTCGGCGCTGGAGAAATTCGCATCCGGCGGCATCATGAGCCGCAAAAAGGAACAGGAAAAGGTCAGCGCGATCTTCGGTGAGCTCGCGGTCAAGACGCCGAGCATGGAGGCTCCGATCCTGTCGCTCTCCGGCGGCAACCAGCAAAAGATCGTGATGTCGCGGGCGATGCTTTCGGAACCTGGACTGGTTGTTGCCGACGAACCGACGCAGGGCGTCGACGTCGGCGCCCGCTTCGAGATTTATCGCATTCTGCGCGACGTCTGCGAGGCCGGCACGCCTGTCATCGTCAACTCCTCGGACGCGGTCGAGCTGGAAGGCCTTTGCGACAAGGTCATTGTCATGTCGCGCGGCCATGTCGTCGCCACGTTGGAGGGCGAGGACGTCACCGAAGAGAGGATCGTCGCCGCTGCGGTCAATGCCGAAACGCACGACCATGCCGAAGAGCTGAAGAGCAGTGGACAACTGAAGCGCCTCAAGCATTTCATGCAGTCCGACAACGCTCCGGTCGTGCCGCTTGCGGTCGTCGCCGTGCTTCTCGGCCTCTATGTTAATGCACAGAACGACAATTTCCTGTCGGTCTACAACATCAACAACATCTTCCTGCTCGCAACGGCGCTGGGCTTCATCGCCCTTGGCCAAACCATCGCGCTGCTGATGGGCGGCATTGATCTGTCTGTCGGGCCGCTCGCCGGCTTTCTGGTGGTCGTCGCATCCTTCTTCGTCACCGATGATATGTCCGTAACGATGGTCGCTGTCGGGTTTCTGCTGATGCTTGCCGGAGCGGTGGCAATCGGCACGGTCAACGGCGTGCTTATACGTTACGCGAATTTCACGCCGATCGCGGCGACGCTTGCCATGTACATCGCGATCCAGGGAATGAGCTTTCTGTTGCGGGAAAACCCTGACGGATACATCAGCTACGCGGTGACAGACTGGATCAACTGGCAGCTGGGGCCGTTCCCCGTCGCCTTTCTTGTGCTCGTCGCGGTGACGCTAGCGGGCGAGTATGTGCTGCGCAATTCAAGATCCGGCTGGCGCCTGAGAGCCGTCGGATCGAACGAGGATGCCGCCCGCCGGGTAGGGATTCCGATCGATATCACCTATATCGCCGGCTACGTCGCATGTTCGGTTCTGACCGGCTTCGGTGCCGTCATGCTGATGGCGCAGATCGGCGTCGGCGATCCCAGGCAGGGCATCAATTACACGCTCTCGAGCATCACCGCGGTGGTCCTCGGCGGAACGAGCCTGGCCGGTGGCCGGGGAACCTTTATCGGGACGGTGCTTGGCGCCATTCTGCTCACCGAAGTGCTCAGCGCTGTCACTTTCCTGAACCTGTCGCAGACCTATCAATATCTCTTCCAGGGCGTTCTGATCGTCGTCGCTGCACTCATCTATTCGGCCGTCCGAGGCGGCAAGGCCAGTCGGTGATGACGTCGCCCGAAGTACAAGCTGCAATCTCCAAAAACAAATCCATGCGGGCGCACCCCCGCCTTCTACAGGAGGATCACATGACAAACAAAGTCCACGGAATGCATCATATTGGCATCACCGTGCCGAATATCGAGGAAGGTATCGCCTTCTTCAAAGCGGTTTTCGGGGCGGTCGAAGTTTTCCGCACCGGCCCATTCGATGTCGATAACGACTTCATGACCAAGAAGATCGGCGCCGCTCCGCAGTCGAAAATCCGCGACCTCGTCTTCCTGCGTTGCGGCGCGGGCACGAGCGTCGAGCTCTTCGAATATAGCGGCGAGGAAATGTCCCCGCCGAAGCGCCCGTCCGAAGTGGGCGGCGCTCATATCTGCTTCGAGGTCGAGGATGTTCATGCAACGGTTGAGCGTCTGAAAACTCAGGGCGTGGAACTTCTCGAAGGTCCCAACTTGATCACCGCTGGCCCCTTGGCCGGCTTCGACTGGATTTATCTGCGCGCTCCCTGGGGACTTCTTCTGGAGGTCGCAAGCTTCGAAAAGCTGGGCTACGAAGATGGCTCAGAAACCAAGCTTTGGCGGGCCAAGGTTGCGTAAGAGCTGGTAGCGGAAGCGAGGCTCCCAGGTTGTTCATTGGCTGCCCAATACGTGCTGCCTCACTCAGCAAACAGCTGCGGTACTTGAGAGCATAGACCCTGTCTGAACAGTGGCCGACAGCGCCAACGGACGATGCCCGCTGGCGCGTCCCAGCGACAGCTGGTGCGCTGCATTGTTGTTTAATATCATATGCTTACTTATCCAGATCGGATAATTCTTTTGTTTTCGAACAGCTAACATTCACTACACTGACCCTCGTTGAAAGCCCTGGAGGGGGCTCGTAAGGAGGAAAAAGATTTGCGTGACATTGGATCTCTCAGGATTAATCGTCGGCGGTTGTTGCAAGTTGCAGGAGCTGCCACCGCCGCCTCGCTCGCCAGCCCTCTAGTACTTCGCAAAACGGCCAGGGCCTCGGATCAGCAGATAACGGTTCTCAATACGTTCCCGACGCTTGCGAACGAGTATTGGCAGGGCTGGGATGCCGGCGCCAAGCGGGCCGCCGAGCAGCTCGGCATCAAGTACATTTCCCAGACGTTCGACGACTCAGTCGACAAGCAGATTGCCCAGATCGAACAGGCGCCTTCTCTCGGCGTGAACGCCGTCGTGACGTTCGCGCAGAACGCAGAGGTGATCAAGGCGCTTTGCGCGACCGCATCGCAGGTCGGCGTGAAGATTGCCAACGCGCATTCGACGGCAGCATGGCTTGCTCCTACGGATCCCGGTTTCAAGGATGCCTACGTGCTCTACAGCCAGCCGGACAACATCCGCGGAATCGCCGCGATGGCGCAGGCGCTGTTCGACAAGATAGGCAACAAGGGCAAAGTGCTCTATGCCGCCGGCATGCCCGGCAATTTCTCGGCAGATACGCGGGCGGCGGGCGTGAAGCTCGCGCTGAAGAATAATCCGAATATCGAACTCGTTGCGGAGCAGCCGGCCGGCGAAAACCGTGTCGCGGCACGTCCGGTGGTCGAGAACCTTTTGACCGCTCACCCCGACGTGGCGGCGATCATTTCCTACAACGATGACACCGCCATTGCTGTTCTCGACGTTCTGCGCGAACGAGGTCTCAGCGGTCAGATTCTGACTGCAGGCAATGACGCAACCCGCGAAATGCTGACGCGCATGAAAGATGATCCCAGTGCGCTTGGTACGGTGTCAATCAATGCTCCCTTCATGACGGGGTACTCGGTCGTCACCCTTTTCGACGCGCTCAATGGCACCACCTATGACCCGCTCGAACGGATGCGATACTTCGACTCGCTCTTCCTCGATTCTCCGGAAGCAGCCGAAAAATATCTGTCGCTGATGGACACTGGTGGCGGATTTGCATTCGACTTCAAATCGATGTCCCGCCACCTCAACGGCGACAACTGGAAAATCCAGTGGGGCATGGAAGTGATCGATCCGTCGAATTTCTGGAGCGGCATCGAATCCATGCAGGCTTTGAAGCCCTCGGGTTGGGCGCTCCCGGAAGACGTAGCCGGCTCCCTGAAAGCCGGAAATGTCGAAAAACTGAACAAGATGTTCAAGGATCACGCCGCACCCGGTCCGCTTTCGGAAGTCGCCCAGAACACCAAAGCCGGCAAGACGGTTCTCGGGTTCTGACATTCGCCCGCGCATCAAGAGTACGTATTCCGGCTCGGCGGGCCGGAATACGGCTGCTTTATCACGTTCAAGCAGGCCACCATGACCGCACATCTCGAACTGCGTTCGATCATCAAGCGCTATGCCGGCGTCAACGCGCTGCAGGGTGTCAGTTTTTCGCTCGACTACGGGCGCACCCTGGGTGTTGTTGGAGAAAACGGAGCCGGCAAGAGCACACTGCTCGACATCATTAGCGGTGTCCAGCATCCCGACGACGGCGAACTGCTGCTGCATGATCAGAAACGCAGATTCGACGGACCGGCGGCCGCGACCAGCGCGGGGATATTTCGTGTTCACCAGGAGCAGGCCCTGATTCTTGTCTATCCGATCTATCAGAACCTCTTCCTGGGATTGGAAAAACACTTCACGTTCAACGGCGTCATCAGACTTTCGCGAATGAAGCTCTATGCAGACCGGATCCTCGGCGATCTCGGCATCGCCCTCGACTCCAGTGAAATAACGGGTGCGTTGAATTTCGGGACCCGGCAGCTGGTGGAAATTGCGCGCGTCGTTGCACAGTCCGAAATCCTGAAAATCGAACGTCCGCTCATCCTGCTGGACGAACCGACGGCATCTCTCTCCGGTCCCGAACTGCAGCTTTTCTACCGAATCGTCTCGCTGCTCAGGGACAGATTTCATGCTTCCATCGTCTTTATTTCGCACAGGCTCGATGAGGTCTTGCACCTTTGTGACCAGGTCCTTGTCCTCAAGGATGGCCAGGTCATCGATCCGGACGTGCGGGATCCGACCGAGAAGCGGCTTCACAGCCTGATGGTTGGCCGCGAAAGGCTGGCCGATTTCTATGCGACGAACAGGCAGAGGACCGAATTCGGGCAGCTCATACTGCAGTTGGAGAACCTGAGCTCCGAGACGTTTTCGGACGTGAGCCTTTCCGTCAGCGAAGGCGAGATCGTCGGCATTGGTGGCCTCGTGCAGTCCGGCAAGACCGAGCTCGGCCGCGCCATCTTGGGTGTCGACAGGTCGCGTGGCTCCGTCAGGATAAAGGGCAGGGACGTATCAGCGCTTCCCGCTTCGCGTCGCATCGAGATGGGGATCGGCTACATACCGCTTCACCGGCATCGCGACGGCGTCATGTTGGGCCGGTCGATCCGGGACAATATTGTCTTGCCATCGCTCGCGCGCTTCACGAGATCAGGTGTCCTGTCGCTTGCCCGTGCAGCTGCGTTTGCGGCAGAGCGGATGTCAGAACTGAAGATCAAGGCTCCGTCAAGCAATACGCCGGTCGGCTCGCTCAGCGGCGGCAACCAGCAAAAGGTTGTCCTCGCAAAATGGCTGTCGCGCAGCCCAGCGCTTCTGGTCGTCGATAATCCGACGCGCGGCGTCGATGCGGGTGCCAAGGAGGAGATCTACCGGCTGCTCCGCAACATCACACAGGCCGGATGCGCGGTCTTGCTGATCTCCGACGATCTCGTCGAGCTCATCGAACTCTCCAACACTATTCACTTCATGGCCAACGGCAAGCTGTCAGCGGCCGTCGCAGCCGATCCCAACAACAAGCCGAAGGAACAGGACGTCGTCTCGATGATGTTCTGAGGTCGATCCAAACTAGGGAAATGAGATGTCAAAATTTGGTGCTGTCGGAAAGCTGACGCCGTTCCTGGCGGCGTTCGGGTTGATCGTCTTCTTCTCATTCATGCATGACGCATTCTTAACATGGCCAAATATTTGGAACATCATCCGCCAGTCGTCGGTTCTCCTCGTCGCCGCCATGGGTGTGACATTCGTCATCCTGATTGGATCGATCGATTTGTCTGTCGGCTCGATCATGACCCTGTCGGCCGTCTGTGCCATCAGCCTGGTACCGGCGATCGGCGAGGCGGGGATTCTGGTTGGGCTCGTTGTCGGCGCTCTTTGCGGCGCGGTCAATGGTGTCCTCAATGCCGTTCTGCGATTGCCGAGTTTTCTGGTCACTTTGGGAACATTGTTCATATTCCAAAGCGTTGGACTTATCCTTTCCGGCGGAAGGCCGCTTCCTTGGAATACGCCGATTTCCAGCATGCTTGCCGGAGGTGTTGTTTTCGGATCCTTTCCGAAGATCGGCCTTTGGGCTGTCGGCATCTTGATAGTCTGCACGCTCATTGCCCGATTTACACGCTTTGGCCAGTACCTTTACGCGATCGGTGACAACGAGCGAACGACCAGGATGTCTGGGATCGACACCACGAGAATGAAGATTCTTGTATTCATGGTGGCGGGATTGATTTCGGGTTTTGCCGGCGTGCTTCTTGGCATCCGAACTTTTTCGGCTTCGCCGGGCATGGGTGACCCATTTCTGCTCGACACCATCGCCGCCGTTGTTCTCGGAGGAACGCTTCTGACCGGTGGCGTCGGAGGTCCCCTGCGAACGGTTCTGGGTGTCCTGACAATTGTCATTCTGGCTAACGGCATGACCCTGCTTCAGGTCGATCCATTTTATCAGGTTGGCATTCGCGGAGCCGTGGTCATTCTCGCTGTGCTGGTCACGACCAAGCGCAAAAAACTTGATGAGGTCGTCAAGTAGCTAGTGCAGCGCGGCGCCTCAAGGCGCTGCTCGCCACCGTCACTTCCACATGGAAGCGATTGGTTCCGTAGTGATCGGACAAGCGGCCCGTTTATCTGCCGCGTTACGAGCTGTAGCCATAAGCGTCGCCGAGCGATGGTGGCGTCGCGTGCGTCATCACGGCGTGCATGGCGCGCTGCCAAGAGCGGCCGTGCGCCGCCTGTCGGCTTCCAAGTTTAGTTTCAACTAACCCCGAGCTACGATGCTCGAAGGAGTGGAAATGAGTTTCGAAAAGCGCGGTGCGTTGTCGGTCAAGGTCCTACCCATTCTTGAGGACAACTATGTCTTTATCATCGAGGATGTGCAGACCGGTGGGTTGGCGGTGGTCGACCCGAGCGAGGCCGGGCCGGTATTGGACGTGATCGGTAGCAGGCATGTCGATCTGATCCTCAATACCCACCATCACTGGGATCACGTTTCGGGAAACACCGAGATCAAGCGAAAGACCGGCGCGCGTGTCATCGGTCCGGCCGCTGAGGCAGACGATATCCCCGGTATCGATCGAGGCGTTCACCAGGGCGACACGATAGACTTCGCCGGGCATGTCATCAGGGTGATCGACGTACCGAGCAACACGATCGGACATATTGCTTTCTGGTTTGAGGACGCCGGGCTGCTCTTCTCCGGCGACCTGATCTTCCATCTTGGCGCCGGACGCGTCCAGGAAGCCATGCCGGCGCAAATGTGGACCTCGCTCGACAAGATCAGGTCCTTGCCGCCCGAAACGCTTATCTATTCTTCCCACGAATACGCCGCCGACAACGCCCGGTTTGCCGTTACGATCGAGCCAGATAACGCAGATCTTCGGGAGCAGATCAGGTTGATAGACCAAAAGCGGCAAGCGGGACTTCCGACTGTTCCGTCGACATTGGCCATGGAGCTCGCGGCCAATCCGTTCCTACGCGTCGACCAAGATGCCATCAGATCACGGTTGAATTGCAAGGAGAGCGCCAACTGGGAAGTGTTCGCGAAACTGCGGCGCATGAAGGATGCTTTTCGCGAGATAAACAGTCATTGGCCGGCTTCATAGGTTTTGCCGGCACCCGTCGTGGAGGTTGCAGCGCAGTCTCGGCTCCAAGCTATGCTGGAGCCAGCGGGCTCGACCAGATCTGAACCGAGGCGATCAGCACGCATTCTCCCCGACACCCAGCCCGTCGGGGTGATTGCCAGACCGATAGCCGATCCGGCGAGCTTAGAAATGATGGCGTCCGAGGAAGTCGAGGACGGTGCGATCGAAATCGGCGGGAGCCTCGAGATACGGCAGGTGCCCGGTCTCAAGGACCACCACCTCTACTCGGTCGAGGCGCCCGACGGTGTCCTCCAGCATATAGTCGCCGATGAGCGCGTCGCGTGCGCCACGGATCACCAGCACGGGGCAGATCAGCTGTTCCAGGTCGGGCCGCTGATCCAAGGCAAGTTGTTCAAGGAACACGCGCCGGATGTGATGCGGATCGATCTGTACCAGGGACCGGTGAAACCCGCGCGCGATGACGGGATGATCCGCCACCGCCATCAGGCTGAGCAACCGATCCGCCCAGAGCGTCGGGCCGCCCTCCTTTGGCAGCAGGTCATACAGCTCTTCCCGCTGCGCGCGATCCTCTGCGTTCAAGTGGAAGAACGAATTGACGATGATGACGGCACGCACCCGCTCGGGGCGCTGGACGGCGAGGGCGACGCCGACGCGCGCACCGGCGGCCAGGCCGCACATCGTCGCATGGTCCTCCCCCGCATCGTCGAGCATGGCCTCGACCACGCGCCAATAGTCGGCGAAGTCGATCGCACGGCCGGTCGACCCGCCGTGCCCGGGCAGATCCAGCGTCAGTACCCGATGCGTCTCGGCGAGGTGGCGGCGCTGCAGCACCCAATTCTGGGCGTTTCCGCCGAAGCCGTGCAGCAGGACGACCGTCGGGCCGCGTCCCTCGCTGAAATAGCGGATAGTCTCTCGACGCCATTCGAACTTCCGGACGGCCTGGTTTTCCGATCCGGAGGATTCCGTCTGCCCGATCGCGTTTTTCATCTTCTGTCTCCAACCGGATTGGTCAAGGGTTAGGCAGCGGCGCCGGGTCGAATGTCGCGGCGCCGACGCCTTGTGCGCATAGGCATTGATATGGGTTCGGACTTGATAGATAAATGGGGCCGCTTTTCCGAACACTGCGGAGCATCTCGACATCATGGGCATTCGGATAGAGAGCGTCGGAGCCATGTCCGCGTTCGTGAGCGCGGCGGAATTGCTCAGCTTCAAGCTGGCCGGACAGCATTTCGGCCTGTCGTCCTCGGCGATCGGGAAGACCATCGCCAAACTCGAGGATCAGCTGGGAGTGCGCCTGTTCCACCGCTCGACGCGCGCCATCCGCCTGACGCACGAGGGTGAGATGTTCCTCGATCGCTGCCGCCACGTCTTGGCCGAGCTGGAGGCTGCCGAAGCGGAGCTGGCCAAATCGACCGCCAAGCCCAAAGGGCGCCTGCGCGTCGGCGCGCCTTCCGCGGGTGACCTCCTGACCCCGTTGTTCGGCGAGTTCGCCAAGAGGTTTCCCGACATCACGCTCGACATCGACTACAATGACCGGTTCGTCGACGTGATCGACGACGGCTTCGATGCCGTCATCCGGTCGGGCGAGGTGTCCGACAGCCGCCTGATGCACGTGAAGCTGGGCGACTTCACCAACCGCCTGATCGCGTCGCCCGGCTATCTCGACACGGCTGGCGTGCCGCAGACGGCATCGGACCTGGCGCAGCATCGCTTGCTGCATCACCGCTTCTACGACACTGGGAAACTCGGCGACTGGGGGCCTGCCATTCCAGAAGGTACCGAGTTGCCGATGGCGCTGGCCGCGACATCCTTCGTGGCGCTCATCGAACTCGCCGAAGCCGGATGCGGGATCGCGTCGGCGCCTTATTTCGCGATCGCCGGGAAGCTGCGCGCCGGAAGCCTGCGGGAAGTGCTGCCGGACGCCGAGAAGAAGACCCGTGCGTTCCGCCTGCTGTGGCCGCGCAGCAAGTTTCCGCTGCCGAAGGTCTCGACATTCGTGAAGTTCATGACGGAGTCGCTGCGCGAGGCGCTCCGCGAGGAGACCGGTGCCGCTCCGCCCACCTGAGCCCAGATGTCAGAGACTGCCGGGCTCGACGAAATAGTCCCAGCCGCGCAGGTGGTGGATGAAGCGCTCGCTCAGTCCGCCTTGGCGGAGAAACTCGGCGGTGACCGGCAAGGTGGGGCTGCGATGCTCGGGGTTTGCCTTCACCCGCAGCGGAAAATCCCGCTCCAGGATGCCAGGGCGCCCAACGAGCACGAAGTCCGCGCCCTCGTCGAGAATCTCCGCGGCGCGAGGGGCGCTCCAGATCTTGCCGGCGACACCGAGGCGAACCCGCTTGCGGGGGATCTCGGTGAAGACACTGAGCATCGTCCGTCCCTTGAACGTGCCGTCCTGCACGATCTGCGTCGTGTCCCAAAGCGCCAGGTCGAGATAATCGATCAGCTCGCGGGCGAAGATCGCCGCGGTGATGGCCTGCAGCTCGTCCAGGATCAGTCCGTAGCGCTCCACGGACAGGCGCCAGCCGATCTGGAAGTCGGGACCGGCCGCATGGCGGATGCCCTCCATCACCTCGGTGGTGAGGCGTGCCCTGTTCTCAAGGCTGCCACCGTAACGGTCCGTGCGGTCGTTGAGAACAGGCGACATGAATTCCGAAAGGATCCACCCGAAGGCGCCGTGGAGTGCGACGCCGTCGAAGCCGGCGATCTCGGCGCGCCTTGCAGCCGCGACGAAGCTGTCGCGAATCCGCTCCACTTCTCCGGTCGTCAGCGCGTTCACCCCAGCCAGTGTCCGGCTCGAAGCCGGGGAAGGGATGCCGCCAAGGAGCGGGTTAGCTCGATGCCCGGCGTGGTGCAACTGCACCGCCGAAAGGCCGCCACCCTCGCGGATGGCATCGGCCATCTTGGCGAGACCGGGAAGCTGCGCGTCGTCGTTGATACCGAGTTGGCGACCGAAGGCGATCCCGCCCGCCTCGACGAACGTCGCGGCGGTGGTGATAAGGCCATAGCCGCCTTGCGACAGCTGACGGATCCATTCCTGGTCATATTCGGATGCCGCTCCGCTGTGATCGCTCTGCTGATTGGTCAGCGGCGCCAGCATGAAGCGGTTGCGCATGGCGGGGCCGTGCATGAAGGAAAGCGGCTTGAATAGGTCTGCTACGGACATGGTGACACCTTCTTGTTCAAGTGCGCAGTAAGGGGACCGGCCGTCCACCGGGATGTCGGGCACCGTCGTTCGAGAAGGACACCTCCCGAACCTTCAGCGCTGGGCGACGCGATCAATCTAGCGATGGCCGACGGTAGATAAACGGGCCGCTTTTCCGATCACTGCGTCCAGCTTGTATCTAATGTGCAATGGCGCCGTGCTTGGGCCTTCGCGTCTAGGTACCTCTGCGTCCGAACTACGCCGGATCGGATGAATGCGCAGGAGATCGTGGAGTGATCCGCATTGTCGGTGGCCAGACAGCAGCTCGGCAGAGTTCGTCAGCATTGCGGCCACCTGGTCCGCAATGATCGGAAAACCGGCCCATTTATCCGCACCGCTGCCAGCAGTATCTCTTAACCACGGCCCGATCGGGCGAGAGACAAGCAATCGTCCATCAGTCCTTCCAGGAGAAACGTCATGAACGACCCGAAAGACAACCTGCCCGCCGGCTACCTGCCCGCGAAGGTCTGGACCCAGAAAAATACTTACGGAGGTGCCTTCGGAAGCAGCAATCGCCCGGTTTCGGGCGCCACGTTCGAGAAGGCGCTGCCCGTCGGCAAGCAGCCGCTGCAGCTCTACTCGCAGGGCACACCCAACGGGCAAAAGGTTACCATCCTGCTCGAGGAATTGCTCGCGGCCGGCCACAAGGGCGCCGAGTACGACGCCTGGCTGATCGACATCTTCAAGGGCGACCAGTTCGGCAGCGGCTTCACCGAGATCAACCCGAATTCGAAGATCCCCGCGCTTGTCGACCATTCGGTCGACCCCACGATCGAGGTATTCGAGACCGGATCGATCCTCGTCTATCTTGCCGAGAAATTCGGAGCCTTCCTGCCGACCGAGCAGCGCGCGCGCACGCGCACGCTGAACTGGCTGATGTGGCAAATGGGGACGGCGCCGTTCGTCGGCGGCGGCCTCGGGCACTTCTACGCCTACGCGCCGATCAAGATCGAATATGCGATCGATCGCTATGCGATGGAAGTGAAGCGCCAACTCGACGTTCTCGACAAGCATCTGGCGAACAACCAGTATCTGGCCGGCGACGAATACACGATCGCCGACATGGCGGTGTGGCCTTGGCAGCCCGGCAGCCTCTTCGGCGTCTATAACACCCACGAGTTCGTCGGCGTCCAGCAATACACCCACCTGATGCGCTGGTACCGCGAGATCGCCAAGCGTCCAGCCGTCGCCCGGGGACGCCTCGTGAACCGCATTTCGGACAAGCCGGGGGAATTCCTGCGCGAGCGCCACGCGGCAAGCGACTTCGACGCAATCGTGCCGACGCCGATCCCCGGAACCTGAACCTTACTCAAGCTCAACCGCGAATACCGGTCGTCGCCGTGGCGACCGGCTCCTTCTTCACATCCCTGACAATGGAGACTGAAATGAAACTTTATTACTCTCCCGGATCCTGTGGTCTTACCACCTCGATCGTGCTCCGCGAGGCCGGCATCGACTTCGACATGGTCAAGGTCGACTTCGCCACCAAGACGACCGTCGAAGGCAATTATCTCGAGGTAAACCCGAAGGGCTTTATTCCCGCTCTGGTGCTCGAAAACGGTGACATCTACACCGAGGGTGCGGTCATTCCACAGTGGATCGCTGACCAGCACCCGGAGCTCAAACTTCTGCCGGCCTTCGGTACGCAGGAGCGCTACCGCGCGCTGGAATGGCTCAACCTCGTCGCGACCGACCTTGCCAAGGGGATGTCGACGATGTTCCAGCCCTTCTTCGACGATGCAGCGAAAAAGCAATATGCCGAGGGCTACCTGCGCGGCCGGTTTGCATTCGTCGAAGAGCATCTCTCGCGCAACGACTATGTTCTCGGCAGCAAGTTTTCGGCACCTGATGCCTACCTTTACAACGTCCTGTGCTGGCCGCCGCGCGTCGGCATCGACATGTCCGGCTATCCGGCCATCGAACGCTTCATGAAGCGCATGGAGCAACGCCCCAGCGTCCAGGCAGCACGCGCAGCAGAAGGCCTGCCTCCGCGCTGAGCAGCAAGCAGACCGCAAGTCGTCAGCCGAAATCAGGCGCTGGCGAGGGCGGCCAATCCCTCAAAACCCAATTATCCCGCGTCAGCGGCGAACAAAAGGATGCCTAAAATGGACTGGAACAAGAACCGCACCGATGCCCTGAGCAAGGTCAGCGAACTGGCTAAGCTGACGCCTGACACGGTGAAGGGCTACATGACCGCGTCAGGCGCAGGCATGAAGACCGGCCAGCTCGACGAAAAGACGCGCCAGTTGATCTCTCTCGCGGTCGCCGTCACCACCCGCTGCGACGGCTGCATCTCGATCCACAGCAACGAAGCCGTCAAGGCCGGCGCGACCCGTGGCGAACTCGCCGAGGCGCTGGGCGTCGCGGTTGCCATGAATGCCGGTGCAGCATTGGTCTATTCGTCGCGCGCGCTTGACGCCTTCGACGCCTCGACTGGCGCGTAACCAATACCCGGTTTCCGGGCGCACCGCGACATGTGCCCGGTCCCCGCCGCACGATTGGAAAGCGCGACGCCCCATGCGTTTGAATTCGTTCTTTCCAGCGATCGGCGCCGATGTCGCCTGATCATCCCGGTCTCACTTCCGACAACGCAATCCATGCGCAGGTTCGATCGCGCAAACCCATGATGGAGTTGACATGAAACTCTACTTTTCCCCAGGTTCCCTCGGCCTTGCGCCACAGATCGCCCTGCGTGAGGCGGGACGGGATTTCGAACTCGTGAGGGTCGATTTCAGAACCAAGACGACGGTGGAAGGCGACTATTTCAAGGTGACGCCGAAGGGCTTCGTTCCCGCCCTGAAGCTTGACGACGGTGAAGTCATCACGGAAGCGCCGGTCGTCCTGCAGTGGATCGCCGACCATAGTCCGGAAAGCAAACTCATGCCTGCGCGTGACTCGCCGGAGCACTATCGAGCCCTGGAGTGGCTGAACTACGTCGCGACCGACATTTACAAGGGTTACCACACGCTGTTCTCGCCATTCCTCGACGTCGACTCGAAGATCCGATACATCCAAGGCTATCTCGCTCCCCGGTTCGGCTATCTGGACGAGCACCTCTCCAAGAACGAATATCTCCTGGAATCGGGCTTCTCGGTCGCCGACGCCTTTCTCTTCAACATCCTGAGCTGGTCTCCTCGCGTGCGGGTCGATCCCTCGGGCTTTACTTCGATCCAGCGCTTCATCGTGCAGATGTCGCAGCGGCCAACTGTTCAGGCGTCTTTGAAGGCCGAAGGAATTTCCCTCGAATGAGCGCATCCGGCGACGCGCTTGCGCCGCCATCGATTCATCTGATCGGGCTCCGGCCCCATCGGCAGCGCGCGGCAAGCGACGGTTCGCAGTAGCACTCATCACGAATTTTCCGGCGTCACCCGCAGACCGCCTTCAGGAACCCCGTTCCCCCAGCGGCTCAAGAAGCATGCCGTTCTTGCCGAACTTCTCGACCAGCAAATCCACGAGAACTTTGAGTTTCCGGGCCAGATGCTGTCCGGGCGGCCTGACGACGTAAATTCCTACGTTCGGCAAATGGTAGGGTTCCATGACACGCACGAGCCTTCCGTCATTGACATAAAGCTGCGCGATCACGTCGGGCAAGGCTGCCACGCCCAGCCCGGCGGCAGCGCCCTCGGCAATCCCGAAAGCGCTATCGGCCTTGAAGCGCCCTTGAGGGTGAACGACGACCGTCGTGTCGCCGTTGACGCATTTCCAGCTTTCTGTTCCCTGGAGAACGGCGTCATGCCCCGATATTTCGTCCGGCGTCTTTGGAGAACCATGCTTTTCGATGTAACCGGGGCTGGCAAAGATACTCGCGGAGAATGCTCCGATTCTCTTCGCGATCAGATTGGAGTCGGGAAGATAGCCGACACGGATTGCGCAGTCGAAACCTTCCCCTATCAGATCGACATATTTGTCGCTGTAATAGGCGTGGACCTGAAGAAACTGGTGCCGGCGCGCCAGTTCCGCGATAACCGGCGCAAAATGGGTTGGACCGAAGGACGAGGGTAGGGCTATGCGAAGGCGGCCTCGGAGCTCCCCCGCCGGCAGAATTTCCTCGCGCGCCAGATCAAACGCCGCGCACATTTTGGATGCGTGCTCGCGGAAGGTCGTTCCTGCCTCGGTCAGCGAGGCTCCCCGCGTGTTTCGCGACAGCAGCTGTACGCCCAGTTCTTCCTCCAGGCGGCTCAATCTTCGGCTGACCACCGATTTCGCGATCCCCAGCCGGCGGGCCGCAGGCGATACGCCTCCGGAATCGGCAACTTCGACGAACGTCTGCAAATCCTCGAGATCCATAAGCCGATCCGACTCCAGCCATAGTCACTCAAGTAATAAGGCTATCGAACAGCCCTTCGCAACGGGACAGCTGACGTAAAAGCCGGCAGTCTCCGAGACCGCCGGCGCTCACGACCGGTGTGAGTGGGCAGAGGCGGGGCTACTGCGCCTTTTCGCCAAACCACGCGAAATTATAGGCCTGCCAGATGGCAGCGGTGCCTGGTCCGGTGATCGAACGTCTGCGCGTGACCTGCAGCATGGATATTTTCCACTCGCCACTTTCCACATGCCTGACCATGAAGGTCACATAGGAATCGCCGATCAGCCGGCTCTTTTCCGAACCGTGTTCGTCGAGCGGTCCGCCATGGCCGATGACCAGCGCCAGGTCCGGCGTCAGCATGCGGATTTCGTCGATCTCCGTGTGCATTGTCGTTTTTCTCAGCACGGTGTCGAGCGATGGCTGATGCCAGTCGCCGATTGCCTTGCCACCGGTCAGGCGGGTGCCATCAAACGATACGAAATGTGCATCGTCGGTGAAACACATGGCCATCTTCTCACCGCTCCTTTCCAGCCATGCGGCAGAAAAATCTTCGATCGGTTTCTTGATTGCGTCTTCCATGGCGTTTCCTTCCTGATGTGCCCGCTCAAAGGGGCTGCGGTTCTCAAGCGGCAATGACACCGGTTGAGAAGCAGGGATCGGATGAACATGCGGTCCATACGATCCTCGCCTTCGATGAGTTCGCTTACTGGCCCTTGGCGGACAGGTAGCCAGCGAAGTTGTTGGCAGAGAAGGGGAGGTGGTCGCCCATCAGTTGCGCATGCTCCTGGCTGAGTTCCGAGCGCCAGTCACCGAGCAGCTCCGCGCCGGCCGCAACCCAGGTAATCGGCTTGATGCCTGCCTGGATCATGCGGGCGATGGCGACGTCTTCGACGAGCTTGTTCCAGGTACCGGATGCATCGATAACGGCATAGACGTCGTAACCGGCTCCCTTGGCGGATAGGGCGACGAAGGCGAGGCAGACTTCCGTCGAAATGCCGGCAATCAAGAGCTTCTTGCGGCCGGTCTTCTCGACGGCGGCGACGAAGTCTCTGTTGTCCCATGCATTGATTTCGCCAGGACGATGGACGATCGCAGCGTCCTGGATGACGCCGGTGACGATCGGCATGATCGGACCGTTCGGACCATCTGCAGCGCTCGTCGTGATGACGGAAGGCAGCTTGTAGACCTTTGCCAGCGTCGCGAGCGCCTTGACGTTGTTGTTGAATTCCACAGGGCTCTGCGTTTGGACACCGTTGGCGAGACCGGTCTGATGGTCGATGAAGAGAACCGCAGCGTTCTGTGCGGTGATGCGATCGTACGACATTGTCTTTCCTTTGCGTGCATTGATGACGTCGAACTGTCCGACTGACGAGAATGTGGTCTTCTCGTCGCGTTCCAGCTAGCTGCACGGCTTGGAACTGATTGTTGCTCAATCCGGAACGCCAAGAGATTGATCGACGGTCGGAGGCGGCGCGCGCGATCGATATTCGCACCGGCAGAGGGTCAAACTTTTATCGCAACATCGGGCAGGGGTCCTGGCGCGCAGTACCCAAAGAGCGGATCAGTTTGCATCGACCCAGGTAGATGTCCGTTGGCAGGTGACCATCAGACAATGCTGGGACATGCTGGCCTTTTGAGCTGGGTACGCCATATCGTTTTCGATGACCCGATTTCGGAACCTACATGTGACCGAAAACCCGCCACCGACCCGGATGCCGCCTTCGAGCGGCTCCATTACCCAATCCTTCTTCGAAACTCCGGAATGCTTGAACTGCGGCAGCGCGCTCACCCAGGCATATTGCGGCGCGTGCGGCCAGAAGAAGGCGAGCCGTCTCGGTGCCGGCCATCTGCGAGAAGAGGCGTGGGAAAAACTTCGTTGGTTCGAAGCGGATTTGGCACGGTCGGCAATCAAGGTTGCGATGCGGCCCGGAAAGGTGGCACGCGAATATGTGCTCGGCCAACGCAAGAGCCATACCCATCCTTTGAAGCTCCTGCTTGCCGCAATCGTCATCCTTTTGCTGGTCATCGCCCGGACCGACTATCTCGGATCGTCCGACGAAACGCTGAGCAAGGCCGTTCAGCTCGTCCAGTCCTATTCCAAATGGTCATTTTCGCTCGGCATCCTGGCGATCTTCATCGCTTCGAGCCTAGCCTTCTGGCGCCGGCAGGGCTTCAATGCGGTCGAGCATCTGGTGCTTGCGACCTATGTTCACTTCGTGATCATCGTTGCGAGCATCATCAATCTCTCGCCGTTGCTTCTTGGATCCGACCCGCAACGCGTGACAGCACATCGTGCATGGTCGGCCCATTACATGGGATGGGTCGAGGTCATGATCGTGTTTTTCGCGTTCCGCGAGTTCTTCGCCGTGCCGTGGAAGCGCTGGTGGCTGCCGGCGATCGGCGCCGCGATCTTCTACGTGGTCAAGGAAGGCCTTTTCTACCTTTACGCTCGTCTGGTGATCCGCATTGTCGTGGCGCAGCTGACGTGACCTCATCGAAACGAACAAAACGAGGAATCATGAGATCCGCTATTCTCTTCGCCGGCGCTGCGGCCGGTTCGCTTCTATGCATCGATGCCACCGTGGCCAGCTCCCCATTTCAGCTCGACACGCATTCGTCTGTGGCCTCCGATCAGGCGATCTGCGCCCCGATCCTTTCGAAGCTTCGGGCCATCGACAGTGGCCGTCTGCTTGCGCAGGCGGCCCCACCGGCACAGTCGAAATCAGGCGCTGATGAAGCGGCCGAGAAGCCTGACGAGGACAAGCTCGCGACCGAACTCAGTGCGATGCTCCAAGCATGTTCCTATGACGGCAAGGCGTTGGCGATCAAGGCGACCGCGCTCGAGACTTTGCCGGATGCCGATGGCACGGCCGCGGTCGCCAAGATCATGCGATATACCGGCCTGCCACAGAATTTCACGATTGTGCAAAGCGACGTTCCCAACGCGGCGGCGCTTGTTGCCATGGGCAAGGATGGCGTCCCCAGGCGAGTGATTGCCTATAATCGGGAATTCATGCGCCAGATGGCGAAAGCGACGGGGGAGGCGGCATGGTCCGAAACCTCGATCCTTGCACACGAGATCGGCCATCATCTCTCAGGTCACACCTTGTTGCCGGGCGGCAGCCAGCCGCCCATCGAACTCGAGGCCGACAAGTTTTCCGGATTCGTACTCTTCAAGATGGGCGCGAGCCTTCCACAAGCCGAAAAAGCGGTCGAGACCTTGATCCCCGAAGAGGACGGTCCAACCCACCCCGGAAGGCAGAAGCGACTTGCCGCGATCAACGCCGGCTGGATGCTCTCCTGTGAACAGCAGCAGGACGGATGCCGGGATGACAAGCTCGCCGCCTCAAAGGCCGAAACGGATCAGCCGAGCGAGCAGGCGGCCATCAGCAGTTCTGGGAACGGGCAACCTTTGCCATCCTCATCGGCGATGCCCGATATTCCAGGAGAGTTCGATATCGATATTCCGAAAGCCGGCGACAGCGAGACGCTTCCCCCGCGGGTTGACCGGATCCCGGTTTTGCCTGCCGAGGCGACACCATCGAAATTCGATCGGTTCGTCTATGACGACGTCGGTGTCTTCGATCCGGATGTGCGAAAGAAGCTTGAGCAAACAGCATTCCAGTTTGCGGCAGCAACCAATGTCGAAATTGTCACCGTCGTTGTGAAGGATCTTCAGGGGCGCGATCCGAACGACTATGCTCTTGCCTTCATGCGCCAGATGCGCGTCGGCAAGCTTGACGTCGGCAATGGCGCGGTTCTCTTGGTTGCGCCGAACGAAAAAGCGGTTGGCGTGGCTCTGGGGGCGGGGCTTCGGGTGCTTTTCGAGAATGACGATTCGATTTCCCGCCGGCTGAACGACTATCTTGAGATCGTTGACGGCGGCGGCAAGCCGCAACGCGTCAGTTCGACCATCGCCGGTGCGGCATATAGGGTCATGCGTCAGGCCGCCCCGCTCGAATGGGTCGTACGCTATCCCGATTTCGCAGCCTATGAGGCCGCAGACAAGAAGGTTTTCGAAGAGCGGTCGAAAGCAACCACTCCCTACGACCCGGCGAAGGATCCGGTCGCGGGCAAGCTCTTGCGCCTCGACGCGAGCGTCGTCGCAATGCAGCCGGATCAGGCAGATCGAAAACTTATGATCAACGAACCGCGATCGCGATACGTCGGTCCGGCTGTTCAGGTACGCACTCCGGATGGCAAGGACATCGTCCTCTACGTGAACCGCAGCGTGCCCGCCTTGATGCCCGTACCGCTCGAAGAGGGCAAGCGATACGCCTTCATTGCCCGCGACACGATCCTGCGATCGGGGGCCCCGCAGCTCGATCTGATCAGTTATGATCTAATCGAATAGGAGGACGAGAGGCCTGCGGGGGGCGCCAGACACGAGTTTCAGCCAATGGCGCGCCGGAGGCAAAGCGGTAAGCGGCGAGTTTGCCCGCCGCTATTCCACTCCTTACTTGCCTAAGTCTTTCGCAGCGTCTTCAATCACTTCCGCGATTTTCTGCGCCTGCGATGCGAAGACGGCGTGGCTTGCCTTGATCTCCGTCACCTTGCTGCCAGCGCGCCTGGCCATATCCCGCTCCAATTCGGGATTGATCGAGCGATCCTCCGTTGCGACAACCGCCCAACTCTGCTTTACGCGCCAGGCGGGATCGCCAACTTTGGCGGTAAACGCTTCCTTGGCGGCGAAGACCTGCGACTTTGCCATGAAGGCTGCCTCGTCCTTCGGCAGGTCGGCGGCAAAGTCGGCGGCAAAGGCCGCGGGGTCGAGATAGAGATATCTGCCGTCCTTGGTTTCCCTGATGTTCATGCCGCCGGCCGGCTTCGAGCTTGCGAGACCGATCAGGCTTTCGCCCTTGTCCGGCTGGAAGGCCGCGACATAGACGAGGCCCGCGACATCGGGCCGGTTTCCGGCCTCGGTGATCACCATGCCTCCATAGCTGTGGCCGACGAGGAGGGATGGACCGCTCTGCAGGTCGAGGACTCGGTTGGTGGCGGCAACGTCGTCGGCAAGCGAGGTGATCGGCTCCTGAACGATGGTCACGTTGAAGCCGCGCTTTTCAAGGATTTCGGTCGCCTTCTGCCAGCCCGATCCATCGGCGAGAGCGCCATGGACAATGACGATATTCTTGATCTCGGCCGCCTGGGCGGTGAAGGCGGCAGCGCTGAGTGCGAAGGCGAGGGCGACGGTGGAGAGCGTGCGATTGGTCATGGAAGAAACTCCTTTTCTGGGTTGGGAGATGCGGATTGATGGTCAGCCGAAGGTGAAGGCGTAGGCGGAGACGCCAGGATCGAGGAAGCGAATCTCGAAATTGCGGGCCTCGACGTCGCCGCTTTGCCGGACCAGCTGGTAGAGCTTGGTCGATGTGACAATGCCGTTGCCGTTCTCGTCGGTATCCGTGCCATGATTGGCGCCTGGCGCCTTGCCGTCGACCGTCACCTGGAAGCGAACCGGCTTGTTGTCAGCGCCGGGTCCGAGAACAAGATGCAGATCCCGGGCACTGAAGCGGTAGCTGATGCCGCCGTCGGCGGCATCGAGGCTGGCGGCTTCCGGGCCTACGGTCCAGCGGCCCGAAAGGCCCCATTCGTTCAGGCCGAGTGAGCCTGCGCTGTAGTCGCGCGGGGTGTCCGCTGCGAGGCCGCCAGGGGAAGCGAAGTTCGAGGCCTGCTGGTAGCCGAGATAGGTCTCGCCGGAGCGGACATGACGCAGGTCCGGGCTTGCCTCGGCGCCCTTCGCATTGGGTGTGACGGCGGTGCTCGAAGCCATCTGGTTTCCAGCCTCGTGCAGCAGGTCCTGGATCGCCTTTTCGGTCTGGCGGTAGTTGCCCTCGCCGAAGTGCGTGTAGCGGATCTGGCCGTGGGCATCGATCAGGTTGTGGGCCGGCCAGTAGTTGTTCTGGAAGGCGCGCCAGATCTTGTAGTCGTTGTCGATGGCGACGGGATACTTGATGCCGAAGTCGCCAACCGCCTTGCGGACATTGTCGATGTTCTTCTCGAAGGCGAATTCAGGAGCGTGGACGCCGATGACGACGAGGCCTTTGTCCGCATACTTCTCTGCCCAGGCGCGGACATAAGGCGTGGTGCGGATGCAGTTGATGCAGGAATAGGTCCAGAAATCGACGAGCACGACCTTGCCGCGAAGCGCCTCCTTGGTAAGCGGCCCGGAATTCAGCCACTGTACGGCGCCATCAAGCGACGGGGCAGGGCCTTCGACCGGCAGATCGCTCTTGAACGGCTGCCCGGTATCGGTGACGGTATCGATCATGGCGCCGTTGCTGGCAACTTCGGGACCGGTCTGCGGCTTGGTGTGCAGACGGTCGAGAACGGCCTGTTCGAGGGTGGTGGTGCTGGCATAGGAGAAGCGCGACAGCAGGCTGGTGTCGAGGCCGAGCGCGATGACGGTGACACCGGCGAGAACGGCAGCACCCAGCCCCTGGCGGATCCGCTCGCTGACGCCGAGCGACCGCTTCATGGCAGCAAAGACACGGCCGCCGACGAGAAGTGCTGTCGCGAGCGAGCTGGCCGCCCCGGCGGCATAGGCAAGCAACAGAAAGGTCGTCTCCAGATTGGCGCCCTGGAGGGCGGCACCCGTCAGCACCAGGCCGAGGATCGGGCCGGCACAGGGCGCCCAGAGCAGGCCGGTCGCAACACCGAGAAGCAGCGAGCTCGCCGGCGAGGCGGTGGCGCCATTGCCCGATGCATTGAGAAGCCTGTTGCCGAAATCGACGACGGGCTGGGTGATGCCGCCCGCAACGCGCGGCGAGAGCAGGCTGACGCCGAAGACTGCGAGCAGCAGCAGCGCGGCAAGCCGTCCATATTCATTGGCGTTGATCGCCCAGCTGCCACCGACGGCGGCGAGTGTGGCGACCAGCGCGAAGGTGCCGGTCATGCCTGCCAGCATCGGCAGCGTGCTTCTGAAGAAGGGCTGGCCGGCGCGGGCGAAGACGAAGGGCAGGATGGGGAGGATGCAGGGGCTGAGGATCGTCAGCGCGCCCCCGAGATAGGCAATGATAAGAAGCGTCATGGTCGGTTCCTTCCGCTTGGTTGCTCGTGGCCGTTGCCAGCGATGGCGCGAAACTGAAGGGGCGACGTATCCCGGATGTGTCTGAGATCCGGCAGAAATGTACCGCAATGTAGCCGGCCTCAACGAATTGTATCGGACTGTATCTCTGGCCTTCCAGGCTACAAAGGCATGCACAAAACCGCCGTTCGCGACACATCGGGGATACATCCGGACTGTCTTTTGCTCATCATCAACAGTTCAGGAAACGGAGAGAAACAATGTCCGAGGAAATCAATCGCCAGCGCCGCCGCTTCTTCGGCGTGGCCGCCATGACCGTCGCAGCCGTCGAGTTCGGTATCGGCAGCGTCGCAAGTGCTGCGCAGGCCGCAGCGCCGGCTTCGCTCGCCGTCAAGGCAAGCAGCAACGGCTTTTCAGCCTTGAAGCAGATCCGCGCCGGTGTGCTTGATATCGGCTATGCCGAGGAAGGTCCTGCCGATGGTCCGGCCGTCCTCCTCCTGCATGGCTGGCCCTATGACATCTACAGCTTCGCCGATGTCGCGCCTCGTCTTGCAGCCAAGGGTTACCGGGTGATCATTCCCTATCTGCGCGGCTACGGCACCACCCGTTTCATCTCGGAAAAGACCAAGCGCAATGGCCAGCAGGCCGCACTCGCCGCCGACATGATCGCGCTGATGGATGCGCTTCATATCGAGAAGGCGATCGTCGGCGGCTATGATTGGGGCGGCCGCACCGTCAATATCATGGCGGCTCTCTGGCCGGAGCGCTGCAAGGCGATGGTCTCGGTCAGCGGCTATCTGATCGGCAGCCAGGAAGCCAACAGGAAGCCGCTTCCGCCGAAGGCCGAGCTTGCCTGGTGGTATCAGTTCTATTTCGCGACCGAGCGTGGCCGTCAGGGTTACGACGCCAATCGCCGCGAGTTCTCCAAGCTGATTTGGCATACCGCATCGCCGACCTGGAATTTCGACGATGAAACCTTCAACCGCTCGGCCGACGCTTTCGATAATCCCGATCATGTGGCGATCGTTATCCACAATTACCGCTGGCGCCTCGGACTGGTGAAGGGTGAGGCAAAGTACGATGCCTATGAGGCCGTGCTCGCCAAGGGACCGGTCATCTCGATCCCGACCATCACCATGGAAGGCGACGCCAACGGCGCACCACACCCGGAACCTTCGGCCTATGCCGCGAAGTTCTCGGGACGCTACGAACACCGGACGATCTCCGGCGGTATCGGCCACAATCTGCCGCAAGAGGCACCGGAAGCCTTCGCGCAGGCGATCCTGGATGTTGATCGTTTCTAGATCGAATATAGGGTGTCACGAATCCCGCACTATCCTGCTGCCTGAGATGTCAGCCGGACGGTGCGGATTGCCGCATTGGAGGTTCTTGAAAGCGCCATGGAGCATGTCGACCACATCCTGATCGTCGATGACGACAGGGAAATCCGCGAGCTCGTTTCGAGCTATCTCAAAAAGAACGGGCTGCGCGCCACCGCCGTTGCCGACGGGCGCCAGATGCGGAGCTTTCTCGAAGCCAATGCGGTCGATCTGATCATCCTCGATGTGATGATGCCAGGAGATGACGGCCTCGTACTGTGCCGCGAGCTCAGAGCCGGCAAGCACAAGGCGACGCCGACCCTGATGCTGACGGCGCGCAGCGACGAGATGGACCGCATTCTCGGGCTCGAAATGGGCGCCGACGATTATCTGCCGAAGCCTTTCGCGGCGCGCGAACTGCTGGCGCGCATCAAGGCGGTTCTGCGCCGCACGCGCATGCTGCCGCCGAATTTCCAGGTGAGCGAGGTCGGCCAGATGCTGAGCTTCGGCGAATGGCGTCTGGACACGGTCGCGCGCCACCTGCTCGACAAGGAAGGCACGACGATTGCGCTGAGCGGCGCCGAATACCGGCTTCTGCGCGTCTTCATCGATCATCCGCAGCGGGTTCTCAATCGCGATCAGTTGCTGAACCTCACCCAGGGGCGCGATGCCGAGCTCTTCGACCGGTCGATCGACCTGCTCGTCAGCCGCCTGCGGCAGCGGCTCGGCGACGATGCGCGCGAGCCGATCTATATCAAGACGGTGCGCAGCGAAGGCTATGTCTTCTCCGTTCCGATCGAGATATCGGAGTTGCGGCCATGAGCCCGGCTGCCTTTGCAACGCTCGGGCGCGTCTGGCCGACTACGCTCCGCTCGCGCATCGCCATCATCCTGCTCCTCGGCCTCGCGATCGCCTATGGCCTGTCGTTCAGCGTGCTCTATGCCGAGCGCATGATGTCGGCAAAGGCCGTCATGCTCGGCACGCTGGAAAGCGACGTTGCAACCTCGATCGCCGTGCTCGACCGGCTGCCGGCCGATCAACGGGCAGATCTGACCGATCCCCTGAGCCGTGGCAATTACCGCTTCGTGCTCGGCCCGGGCCTGCCCGGGGTACCTGATCATTCCACCCGTGGCGGCGAGATTGCGGCGACCATCAGCGATGCGATCGGCCATCGCTTTCCGATCCGCATGGAGGCGATCCCCGGTGACATCACGCGCCTGCAGGCGCATCTGACGCTGACCGACGGGACGCCGCTGACGATCGACGTCACGCCGCGGGGCGTTATGCCGCTTGCAGCCTGGCTGCCTTATGTCTTCGGCGTGCAGATGCTGCTCATCGTTTTCCTGACCTGGCTTGCCGTTCGCCAGGCGACGCGTCCGCTTGCCGATCTGGCTGCCGCCGCCGATGCGCTCGATCCGAACAAGAAGGGCGAGGTGATGAGCGACAGCGGCCCGAGCGAGGTGGCGCATGCGGCGCGTGCCTTCAATGCGATGCGCGACCGCATTGCGCATTATCTGGAAGAGCGCGTGCAGATCCTCGCAGCGATTTCCCATGATCTACAGACGCCGATCACCCGCATGCGGCTGCGCGCCGACATGGCGGACGAATCTCCAGAGCGGACCAAGCTGCTGCACGATATCGGCGAGATCGAGCGGCTGGTTCAGGATGGGATCGCCTATGCCCGCAGCTCGCATGGAAACGGCGAGAAATTCTCCCGCATCGACCTCGCGTCCTTCATCGAGAGCCTTTGCTATGACTATCAGGACACCGGCAAGCCCGTGTCGATCCTTGGGCTTGTCAGTGGCACCGCCTCCACCAAGCCGCATGCGCTGCGCCGCATCCTGTCGAACTTCATCGACAACGCCCTGAAATTCGGCGGCGCGGCCGAGGTGAGCGTCGAGCGTCGAGGGGAGGGGACGATCGCCATCACCGTCATGGATCGCGGCCCGGGGATTCCCGGCGATCAGATCGAGGCGGCCATGCAGCCCTTCTTCCGTCTGGAGCAATCGCGAAACCGCGAGACCGGCGGTTCGGGTCTAGGGCTTGCGATCGCGCAGCAACTGACCGCGGCAATCGGCGGGACGATGCGGCTCTATAACCGTGACGGCGGCGGCCTCGCTGCCGAGTTGGTGATCCACTGAAAAGCGGGCCGCTTGTTGTAGCGGCTCGTATCACGTCTGGCGCCTGCTAAGCTTCGTTACAAATCCGGTACATCCGGGAAACATGCCGGATACGTCGCCGGTTCAAAACACTCCTCGTCAACTGAAGCCGCGTTGCGCGGCACAAACCAAGGAGTGTCACATGACCACGATCGAAAAGGTTCTCTATACCGGCAAGACCCATACCACCGGTGGCCGCGAGGGCGCCGCCCAGAGCAGCGACCACGCGCTGGATGTCAAGCTCTCGCCTCCGGGCAGCGGCCGTCCGGGCACCAATCCGGAGCAGCTCTTCGCCGCCGGCTGGTCGGCCTGCTTCATCGGCGCGATCGGCCTTGCCGCCGGTAAGCGCAAAATCCGCCTTCCGGCGGAGACCGCCGTCGACGCCGAAGTCGATCTCGGCCAGACCGACGGCGCCTACTTCCTGCAGGCGCGCCTGAACGTCAGCCTTCCCGGCATCGAGGCCGACCTGGCGCGCGAGCTTGTCGAGGAGGCGCACCAGACCTGCCCTTATTCGACGGCGACGCGCGGCAACATCAATGTCGAGCTGAATATCGTCTGATCACTGATCCGAACAAAAGGGACGAGGCACTTGCCTCGTCCTTGGAGGATAACATGAAATTCATCATCATCGGCATCCTGACAGCGAATGTCCTGGCCGCTTCCTGCATCTACGATGCAGCGTCCAGCGAGCCTTCGCCGGTCGCAGGACTTGTTGCGGTAGCACAAACGATTGCGGCCCCCGCTGGAGCGGAGAGGTTTGGATGCAGCCGGCGGAACCCGCGGCCATGACAGGTCCGTGAGGGCGAGTGGCTGATCGGCTGAGAAAACGCATACAGAACCGGCCATCTCCGCTGTAATACATTGTTTTATAGGGGCAATAGTCGAAATCTCGCAGTGGTTTGAGCCAATAGAGCGCCCAATTCTGGCCATGTCGACGAAGCAAAAGAAAAGCCGAGCTAAAAGGCTCGGCTTCGCTGAACTCCACGATAGGCTCACATGCAATCGGCTGGCAAATCAGACCGGCGATAGAAAGACGTTTCGTACATTGCGAACGCTGGTTCGATGTCTTCCGAAGCCAACATCTGTCTCAGCTTTGGTTTAGGGAGCTGGCATTTCGAAGCCAGGCTCGTTAGCGTGACAAACTCGGCCGAGAATCTCGCGACTACCTCCGGCGCCAGATAATCGGACATCCGGTCTGTGTCAGGATTCCGCTTCCGTACTTTCGAAAGCATCTTCCTTTTCACCAAACCGGCAACAACCTTCACGGGAGCTCCGATCGTGTAGGCCGCCGCTCGGACTGATAGGAGTTTGCCATGCTCGGCCCGGATTATGCGCCGAACTTCACAGACATTAAGACGAACGGCGTCGAACCCTCCGCCCTTCGCTATTATATAAGCTTCGCGAAGTTCGCCATCGAGCAGGACGGCCAGTACTTCCCGGTATGTGCATCCTGCCTCCCTGGCCACGACCGCAATTGACACCGAGCCCTCGTCTGGGACACCCGTCGTCGCAATACTGCGAAGGCGCTCCAAGAGGGCTTCGACATTGCTGATCAAATAGCGGGTCCCTGAATAGACGCCGGGCTTATTATCAAAGACCTGGGTGTGCGGCGGAAGCCGACCCTCGGCAACGAGCGCATCGAAAATGATCCTCGATGCCCCCAATCTCGAACGTGCTTCCCTGCGGTCAATGCTGAGCTTGAGCTCGCTCGCGTACCTCTCGGCGATCGGCTCGTCTACGATGATGCGAGCGGGACCTTCTGCCATCTCCTCGGACGAAATAACCAAACCCTCACGCAGAAGCTTTCTTAGGCGGAATCTATCGACACCGAATCTTTCTGCCGCAGCCGCCACGGTTACGCGTCGGGCAGATTCTCCGTTGCCTGGTGTAGCCGGTGGATGCATTTCGGCGATCGCCTCGCGAATTATCGTGCGGGCTATCCCGTCGAAGTTCTCCACCGCGAAGTAGAGAAGATCGTGGAGCCGTCCTAGAAGAGAGCGGCGCGATCCGTTCTTTCGTGGAACATATTCGCGTTTCAGCAGTGAATAGACGACCTCGCGAAAGGCCTCTTCCCCAGAGTGAAGAACGCCGAAGCCCTCGTTCGCGCAACGCGACCACTCGACCGATCCCATGAGGCTGCTCCGATAATCTACGCCGTGCCTCACGACCGCTCCGAGAATTTCGCTCAGCGCCACTACGTCGTACAACGGCATCTTGTCCGGCCATAGTCCGCGATCCCGCAGCCCAGCCAGTCGGTTCTCCGAATAAACCTGCAACGCATCCGGCTCCATCGCCCGAGCCTCGGCCTGGAACCAGTCCATGTCATTCGGCAGTGTCCTGAGAAAGGCGCAGAAATCGTGCTCCAACTTGCTGGCAATCCCGAATTCCGGCGATGCAAGTTCCACGCGGTGCACCGGACAGGTCCGCACCGCCAAAATCTGCCAGTTCATACGGCCGTAGCCACGCGCGCCGCGACGACCGGCACCAGAGACCTCGTCTTCGGCAAGACACATTGGGCAGAACCGTGGCGTGAGGCGGTGCATCTGCCGCGACAGGAGCCGCTCTCCAGAAATGGCGACAACGCGAGCTTCCGCACGCATGACGCCGCGTTCGACATAGCTGACAGGTCTGTCGAGTGCCCGCGCGTACCTTTCCACGTCAGCGGGAATGCCCTCCGCGAGCTTCTTGAACGAGAAGCCCGACATCCTCGCGAATGCGCTGGCGGTCTCGTAGCCGCACGCGGCGGCGACGCGAGAGCAGTTGCTGGCCGCCGTTTCGCCTGCGCCGAAGGGGGCCGTCTCTGTCAGTCTGTTGCTCATTGCGGCCTCACGATAATGTTGTTTGCGCCGCGACCGCGGGATTTGGCGCGCTCACGTTCCCATGCGCGGTCCTCGTCGGTCAAAAGGGCTTCGGTGGGATCGAGGTCCTTCCAGTTGTCCGCGAGGAACACGTTGATCTTCCTGCGGGCGCCGCTGCTCTGCTGGTATGCCTTGACGAAGTCTTCAAGTTCGACCGTCGTCCGCTTGCTGCGGCACGCGAGTTCAATCGCCCAACGGATCATCTGGACGATCGAACCAAACTCGCAAAAGTTCGCATGCATGAGCCGCTGCAGGAACTCGTTCTCTGCTTGAAAGGCGAGCCTTACTTCGGCCTCCTTGAGCACAGCCTGCAGAACTTGGCCGACCATGTCGGTGTTCGCCGCCATGTCGAGCGTGTCGAACCGCACGACCGTGCGACGGGTATAGAGCTGCTTGCGCGCTAAGAAGCTGCCGAGCGGCGGTACGCCTGCAAGGATCAGGCGCACAGGCCAGTCCGGACGCTGAGTCAGCATCTTGAAGTTATTGCCGATAATCCTCGCCTCGGTTACCGTCGCGTTCTCGATCGCATTTTGAGCTTCATCGAATACCACGAACATCACTTTGTGGACTCTGAGCAGCCGCTCGAACTCATCCCAAGCGTTCTGTCTAGTGACAGTTCCCTTGAGCTCGTGACCAAGAGCCTTGATCCCGTCCATCGCAATCTTGGTGCAATTACACGGGGAACCCAGCTCGATTGGGAGGACGGGGTAGATCCGAACGCCATCACCGTCGATGAATGACTGCATTTCAGGCGTCTCGGCGATGTGCTTCAGCAGCGCGGTAGTCTTGCCTGCGCCGCTCCGGCCGCAGATTGCAAGAATACGACGCTTGTCCGGCTTTCCTGTGATGGGCGTGGTGACACTGTCCACCAGACCTCGGATGCCTTCGCTAAGCTGTAAGTCGCGGCTCAGCGAAAAGTACCCGGTCCAGGAATTTGCAAGTCTGTCATTCAGTTCGAGGCGCTGGGGATCGCTCAGGCCGCGGACATGTTCGATCGCAGCCCGGCTCCGCTTTTCGCTCGCGCTCTGATCAATCTCTGAAGGTGGTTGGTTATCGATCTTCATAGTGTTCTCCTTGAAAACAGGACTCGCGGGAACGCACCGGGTGAGCGCGGTCCCGCAGTCTCAGCGAGTTGCAGGTATTAGTCGGCGTCGTCGCCGATCAGGGATTCGACGACCGGTTCATCAAGTACCTGTTCGGCCTGCTGGCGGACGGTCAGCATCCTCACCGGTGGCGCATCGCGCTCGGAGGTCGGGCGTCCGCCTGCTTCGGCCTGGTCCCGAGCCGCCTTGGCCGCGGCCCTTTCTGCCTTCTTCGCCTTGGCATAGACCACGGGCGAGACGCCGATGGCGGCGAAGAAGTCGATGCTCGGGGTCCATTCTCCTTCCGGAGGGGTTTCGCCCGCGATCGGGAGGTTCACGACGTCGAACACCAGGTCCATCTTCTTTTCGAAGCGGTCGTAGTCCTCCGTTGCCAGGATCGGGGACAGGAGGCCGTTCTCGAGGCGAGCGATGTCGGCCTGGTCCTTGAGCCACTTGAAGGTCGCAAGCATAATAGGACGCGAGACAGCCGCATTTTCCTTGTGGTAGAGCTTGAGCCGCTCGGTCGCCGCGAGCCACTGCCAAATGCTCACGCCCGCAAGTTCCTCGTGAATGCAGGGGACCTCGATCCAGCCCTGCTCGAACCAGACCGAAATCATACCGAGATCATGGTTGTTCACACGGCAGACGACGGGCTCGCTACCGATGCGGCGCTTGATCTGCTGGATTTCCTTGCTCTGGAAATAAAGCCCGGCTGCGCGGATTCCCTTCTTCGTGATCCGTCGCTTCATCATCGTGCCGAAGAGATGGCCCCGCATAGCCCCGGTCGGCCCAGGCATGACGCCGTGGTCGCGGGAGAGTTCAAGCCACCGGTGGAGCGGAGTAGCCCCATTAAGTTGCGAGTGTGGCGTATTATGGTAGCCGTCGACGACGTAACGAATGATGCAGTCCGCTACCTGGTCGGCGATGGCGCTGGCGTTGGCCTCCGAGTCATAATCACCTTTTTCGGCCACTGAGCCCCATGTCCGACCTGTGAAATACTCGAACATCTGGTCGCCAAACGTCCGGAACCATCTCTCGATGAATCCTCGCATCGACGCCTTGCCGGCTGGCGGAAGGAAGAGGTCGACCCCCATGTCGTTGACCGCGACACGGAATGGCCGATGTGCGAAGTACACCGCGCTGTCGACGGCGAGGACCTCCATGAGGCCGCCTTGCGGCCATGCGGTGCTGCATCCGAGGCGCTTCGCGATCGGCGTCTTGTCGCGTGTCGCCAGCTCGAGAGTAGTCATGGCCGAACGGATCGACGGAGGCATGTGGCTGACGTGGATGGCGGCCATGCTTCGGCTGGCTACGTCGATCATCGCCGAGATCCAGAGGCGCTGCTTCTTGATCCGCTCACGCTCCTCCTTCGACAGGGTTTGCCAGACCTTGGTCTTGACGAGGATGGCCTGAAGGTTCGTCTCGTGGTCGTCGAATTCCACGCGCTCGAACGGTCGGATAACGTCCAGACCGCCCATCTCGGGGCGCCAGTTGCGGTCCGCCGCGTCCTTGCCGTCTTTGCCAAGCTCCTTGTACATCGGCGGCACGTCGTCGTAGCGGCGGCGAAGCGTGTCGACGCTCGGGATGCGAAGCTGGTCCTCCGGCGATCTGATCGTGTTCTCTTTCTTAATGGCTTCCTCCATTGTCCTGTGCAGGCTCGCGATCTTTGGCTTGGTGGTCGAGCAGGATTCAGTAAGAGCGGCGTTCAGGTGAACGAGCTCATCCGCACTGAAGTGTTCCTCTCGTTGCTTGGGATAGTTGTTTCTGAGGCAGATCGGATTGAAGCCGTTGTGCTTCATTTCCGAGATCCATCCCTTCACTGTGGATACGCCCGGCTCCTCGAAGGCAGCCTGCTTTCCCTTGTTTCGGTATGTCGGGCGGGTCGCCGAGCGGGTACTCTCGAGCTCTCGCCACGCTTCCGCAGCCCTGCGGATAACGCGCTTAAGCGGCTCTGGCGAAGTGCTGACGACGACGTCGGGCAGCCGGACCCCGTCCCGACGTGCCTGGCGGCAGGTCTCGTCGTACAGGTACTTTTCCTTGAAATAGAAACGGACGAAGAACTCCTTCTTGAGGATCGTGTCCTGTTCCTTCAGGCCGAGGCAAAGGAGCTGGTCGGTACCGGAAAGGCGCGCCTTGGCGTTCGCCGGCGTAAAGTGCTTCACCTTCACAGACATGGGATCGCCCGGACGGTTCAGCTTCTTGGCGATCTCGGCCTGCGTGAACGAGACCGTTGCGTCGGTGTCGTCCATCCGGCGCAGCACGACGCCGTTCTTGTCGCTGTGAAGGGCCTTGTACTGAACGCCCTTGTCGACGACCAGCGCGTCGGGGGGAATGACGACGATGCCGTCGGACTCGGCTGCGGACTGCAGCGCGAGCATTGCCTTGAACTGTTCCTGCATATGCGTCTCCTTAGTGGATGGTCACGGGGTTTTCGGGGGTCTGGACGAAGCGCACGAAGGGCGCGTCGACAAGCTTCAGGTCCTTGCGGACAGGATCTAGGTAGCCTTCGTAGATCAGGCACCAGACGGCGTTCGTCGCGAGCGCGGGGTTGTCGAACTTTCGCGTGAGGTCGATTAGCGAAACCGCGCCGTCGAACCGCGCCGCGTAGTCCCGCAGACGGTCGTTGTCGTCCTTCGTGCTGTATTTCAGGGCACGGAGAATACTCTTGCCGTTCCAGCCGCGGCTGTTGCTCGCCTCGAGTTCCGTCATGATGACGGCTCCGTCGGAAAACTGGTCGGGCGCGGCGCTATCGATCCGGTAGACCGTGTCGTCGAGATCGTCGTTCTCGATCAGCCACCTCGGCCGCACGGCGGCGGCGATCCGGTAGCCGGTATTTTTCAACGTCGCACGGTAGTCGATCGTGTGTAGAAAGCCGCCGTCCTCATGGGGCACCGGCGTCGCCGCCGGCTGATCCTCGACCAGCTCGATATGGCGGCTAGACGACAGCATGTACGCAAGGTTCATCTCGTGGGTGGACGAGAAGGTGATCGCCTTCCGCGTGAGCGGGTTCGTGACGGTTCCCCTCGAATGTCCCTTGGTGCGGGCCGGGTACCACCTGCTAGGCGTAGGCTCGAGCGTAGGGACCCACAACCATGGGCGGGACGGAAGCGCCGAGAAGTCCTCTTCGCCATCGTCCACGACCGGGAAGGCGATGGTGCGTCCCGAGGCGATCCCGACGGCCGGAAGGTACATGGTCTCGGTGGGAAGCGGCAGCGCGGTGCGGTCGAATCCCAGGCCAAGCTCGTTCATGAAGCGGATGATCTGTCTGATGCGTGTCAAAAGCATTCTCCAAATTGGACACGGTTTCTCCATCTCGGCCGTTGGCGGCCGAGTGTTGGTCTTCGGATGCGAAAGGGTGGACGGCGTCAGTGCGGTCGTGGGGGATCGTCGAACCGGTAGTGCTCGACGAGACTTGTCAGCGGGTCGACCAGGGCGACGATCGCTCCCATGCTCTCGACGCGCGCCCAGTCGGCGTTCGAAACGAGATGGTCGAGGCCGCAGAGGGTCATGAGGTCGCGCAGGTCGACGGCATCGAGGAAGACCTCGGCGGGCTCGCCAGGCGAAGCGACGCCGGGGTTGCCAAACGAGACCTGAGAGGGTTGGTGCTTCTGATACTCTTTCATTTTCGTCTCCTTGAGGACGCAGTCCGCCGTCTCGAGCGCTCGCGCTCGAGGATTCGGCCGGATCTGACTGGGGTTCGTGGTGGTGCCGTTGCCGGCGCTATTCCAACTTGTCGTCCGGACTGGAGTAGCGAGCGTCGTACTCGCGCGAAACTGCAGCCCGGAGCTCGTCGGCAACGGTTTTGAACTCACGCGACGTGAAATGCGTCGCGTTATCCGTCACTACCTTCGAGAAGAGGCTCTCGATGACGGGTTTCCGGACAGGCTGCCGCGCGGGAAGCTCCGCGTTCAGAGGACGCGCTGGATCGATGGCGCCGTCTTTTCCGCTGTGTTCAGGAACGCTCATTCGGTAACCTCCTGTGAGCCTGTCGCTTCCAGCGCACCTCGCATGAGAGGATGCTTCGGTTGTAGTGATCGAAGATCGTCGTTACCTCCACATGCATCCGCTTCACGGTAGCTTGGTCTTCGTCCGTGAGTTCTTCCCAGACCCCGGCGGCTACCAAGACCCGTCCGAGATCGGTCTCGAAGACATCCATCTCGACAACCTCGCACGAGGGGGCCGGTCCTCTTTCTGGCAAAGGATTTGTAACCGCTGGTTTTTCGCTCGACCGGCGCGGGTTCGGTGCCGGCAAATTCGAAGGCCGGGGCGCTTTACTGTTGTCGCCGGTCATGCGCGCCTCCATGCGTGATCCTGGACCGGAGTCCTTCGAGACGGAAACAGGCGTTCGGCAAGCTTGTCGCATCGCTTGAGCAGCGATGATCGCCAGGAAGGAGACCAGAGCGTCAGCCACCAGCCGGTCTCGTCGCGACGCCTGAAAAAGATCGGGTCGTTTTCGAGCTTGAACCGCTGTTCACATGACAGTCGCGTCCACGCCGCGACGGTGGCGACCACGGATGCGATCGTGCTCTGGTGCCGCCACAGTCTGTGACCGTCGCGCGAGGACGTTCGCATCAGGGCGGTCGAGGTCCGGAGCGTCGTTGCAGACCCTTCCGCAGCGACGGACACGGTCCGGTTCGAAGGGGTTGTGCCGCCTGGCACGAGATGAGGGTATGAACATGTTTTCATCGGATTCTCCTTCTGTTCGCGCACGAATCCGTTCGGCGGACGTCGCCGGCGGTACGCGCATGTTTCGATGAATCTGGTTGCCTGCTTCAGGCGTGTTCTTCGCCGCCCGAGAGCGACGGGTGAAAGCGCAGGCCGTCGATCCGACGCAGGCGCGTGTCCGCGACGACTATTATCGGGGCCGCAAGCTCGAGATGGCGGATCCGGACGTGCTCCGGAAGTGCATGCCAGACGCCGGCTGCCGAGAGGATGTCCTTGAACTGCGACGCGTCGAGGCGAAGCTCGATCGTCGACGCTCGGCCGTTCTGCCAGTCGTCCGGCCGGCGTTGGTCACGTCGCACGACGACCAGCACTCGGTCCATCTGGCGCCGGAATGCGGACATCGGAGGCACCTTGATGGCCTCCTGCCTTTCCAAATTCAGCTTATGCAGCTCGTCCTCGAACTCGAGATAGCTACGCGTTACCGGCCACCGGTTCGGATCGCAGCATCTGTCGGCCGCCCTGTTGTACAGCGCGGCAAGAACGTCCGGCTCCGCTCGTTCCGCGAGGGGGCGGCTGTCTACGTATTGCGTCAATTGATTTTCTCCTTCCTTTCATAAGTTTCGATTACATGAGACCGTGGCGGTCTCGGATGCGGCGCATGCGGGCTTCGGCCTCGACTCCGCCGTGCCGACGGGCAAGTTCTACCTTCGGGATCATCTGAATGAGCCTGCGGATCTTCGAGATCGTCGGCATTTCCGCCCGTCGTGCCCGCGGTCGACCGGCATTGAGCCGGCGGATGGCGCTGCACGCCTCGTGGAACGTGCGGGCCTCGTCCATTGTGATCGGGTAGACGCCCTGCACCGCTTGGATGAGCAGCGCCTGGGCCTCGAAATCGTGGCGTAGGCGCAGCCGCCCGACGAGGGGTTTCAGGACGCCGCCACGCGAGACGCCGAGCAGCTCATCGAGTTCGCTGGGCCGAATTGGTTCTTCTCTTCCGATGCGCATTCCTGCGGTCCTTTCGACTGCCGTTTCGTCAGGCTGCAGCGGTCCGCAGACGCTTCGCCCGAAAAAAGGGCGAGCGAATCCGTTCTGCGTCGAGGCAGCCTTTCGAAATAAATGGTTTGGGTAGTTGGAAGCGCCGATGGTCGGCGATCCCGGACGTCACATCGGAAGCGGCGCTCCCGAATTCATGTCCAAGATAAACCGCGCTTCTTCGAGAAGATCCACATCAAAACGGGATCTTTTTTCGATTTCGGCGAGCTATCGCGAACTTATAGCTAACGCGTTTTCCGGATTATCGAAAAATACTCGATTTCTTCTTCCTGGCGGAAGGATCGTACATGGTGTGGGACTGGCAGCGTGCGAAGCATCGTCGGGATCCGGGTTTCGGTGTGGCTTGCGCCTCCACAAAACCCGCTGGCTAGGACGCGGGTTCAGGGGAGGGTCGATATCCTTGCGATCATCGATATGGCGCTCATGGCCGTCTCCATTGCTGATGCCCAAAGTAACGACATAGAAAAACCACATTGTCTACAGGCCAGAAAAAGATATTTTTATGCATAGATCGCTTGCCAGGCCTCTTTCCAAAAGTAACGATATCGCGCGCACGAGGACGCTCGCGCGTTATATTCCTTCTTACCCGAAAGCAATAGGCGTAGCTGCATGGCTTTCGCTGAAAGATGTTGCGTTTCGCCGCTCGCCTCGAATCCTTTACTTCACCGCAACGTTGAATGCGTCTGTCCGCCCGTCCCTGAGCGAGCGCAGAACACAGCAGCATTTTTGCGAAGGATTTGAGGGTGAGGTGCGGCTGTCGGCGATAAGGTTCGCGCAAGAGCGGTCCGAACTAAATATTCCGAATACTGTCCCGTCCGAGCATGGTGCCGTATTCGTGGAGCGATGCCACCAACGAAGCCGCCAAAGCTATTTGTGGGTTGCTCGGCCGCACCGAACGATTCCTTCAGTCACAACTGACAGGCAGGGATTCAACGATGACCGACTATCTCGAACAGCGGATGCTGGAACTAAGGGAAAGCCTCGCGCCGACACTGAAAAGGATGGGACTCGAGCCCGTCGTCGAGGTGACTCCCGAAAACAAGACCTACATTCGTTTCTTTACTCAGGATCGGACGAAGAGAAGCGCGGTCAGCCTTTGGGTCCTACCGCCCAAGAGCGAGGCCGCTGTCGCCGAGTGGAACATGATGGACCTTGTCATCGAGGACATCGACATCGAGAGCTTCAAAGTAGGCACGGAAGGATGCCGCTTCGAAGGCCCGAACGGGAGCGACGTGTATGTACAGACGCTTGAGGCGGTCCGCACGACGAGAGGCGCCGTCACTCGCGTGAGGGGAGCGCTGCTCACCAATCCCGTGTGGCAGTGCGTGCCTGGCCCCGGCGTGACCAACAACTCCGACATGGTGTGCATGTCGGATGATTTGATCGGCTATTACGCCGACTTCCAAAACTTCGTCCTCGCCGTCGAACGCGACGTATCCGGCGTCGAGGCGCTAGTCTGGGAGGACGAGTTCGGTCAGAAGCTGCGGATCGCCTACGAGGGCGAGAACGAAGACTCTGGCATGGCCGTCCTCTACGTAGAAGGGGAAGAGGCTGGGCGCCTGTGGTGGAATGACTACCGCGAGATGATCGGCCTCATCGCCGACCAGTACGAGTACGGTCCCGAGATCGAGACGCCGAGAGCCTCGTGGCGTCCCTTCGTTCGCTGACGTCAAGCTTCGACGTCGTCAAGGATCTCAAGGTCGTCTCCGTAAAGGTGACGCTCGGCCCGATCGCGCCAATCCTCCGCCGCCTGGCGTAAGGGATCGTCTGGATAGGTAGGGGCAGGCCGCGGTGCAAAGCTCCGCAACAGACGCGGGCCGTCGTCGAGCGCTCGTTCCACTCGCGGTAGGTTCGCTCGGTTCGACGTCAGGTATCCGCGGCTTCGAACCACGTGTTTCCTCGGTCGTCCGCGTTTCTGCTTTTCGATCATCCTTACGGGAGGGGCGACGCCGATCCTGGATTCCTCGATGATCCTCGTGCGTAGGGCCGCGTCGATGTCGATCTTCTCTCCGGTAATGGCCGAATGGACTGCATGTCCGATGGCACGAGCCATGACTGGAGGAAATGCGTTCGCCACCATCTGAAGGTTGTTGTTGGGATTAGGGGAGGTGAACGTCCACGCCGCAGGGAATCCTTGCAGCGTCTTGACCAGGTCGATCGTGAGAGGTGGAAGCATGCCGATCCTGCCATTGTCGATGGCGAGAGGCGCTTCAGCAAGTCTGCTCTGATCGAATCCTGCCTCGGTCCAGGCGTCCGCCTGTCTCGCGAATTCTCCATACCGGCCCAGAATGGTCGGCGCGACTTTGGCGCCGTACTTCGCCAGCCACCATTCAACCCACGCGTCGTACTGCTTTTGCGCCTCCGACGAGACCAGCTCGGGGCCGCGGCCTCCGTAGCCCGAATAGAACGGGAAGATTACAGGCCCCACCAGCGAGCCTAGAGATTGATGCAGTGGGACGCGAGGAAACGGGAGTTCGAAGCGGTCCCAGTATTCTGGCCTCAAACCGAGAAGCACGACGCGCTCGCGCGATTGCGGGAGGCCGTAGTCGACGGCTTTCATCGTGAAGAGCGTGGTTTTGTATCCCGCCTTCTCGAACTCTTTCAGAAGCTCGCGCCGGAGGGGTTCGTGCTTGCCTTCCAGGAAGCCAAGCACGTTCTCGAAGAAGAACGCCTTCGGCTTGACAAGTTTGACAATGTCGCAGGCGACATCGAATAGCTGGCGCTCGTCCTCAGCGCCTCTGCGCTTCCCAGCTTTTGAAAAGCTCTGGCACGGCACGCCTCCCGAAACCAGGTCGATGTCCCCGATATATTGCGACATCTCCTCGATCGTTTCGGGAGCCTTCAGATTTACGCGCTGGACATTCCATCGAGGCCAGTTTTTCTTTAATGTGTCTCTCTGATGCAATCCGTTGTCGTACAAGGCGGCTGGCTTAAATCCTGCCGCCATGAGGCCGATAGCCTCTCCTCCAGCACCGGCGCAGAGCTCGAGAGAGGATAGGACCTTCACCGGCCTCGGAGCCGAGCGCAAGTTTGTGCGGATCTCGAGCTTTAGGCCAGCAAGATAGGCCAGGCGATCAGACATCCAGTCTGAATCGATACCGCCAAGCCGGTCGTCCGACAACGCGTCGAATCCTTCGTAAAGTCCGAACCGGCCCTGCGTCAGACGCACCAGCGCATCGTAGACTTGGGCGATCGCGGCGGCCTCTTGGTCCACTATACGCAGATGTTCCCACTGAGGAAGCGCGGCGTGCTTCGTGCCGAAAAGCGCAACGAATCCTTCAAGGACGCCCTCCGCGCGTTCCATCAGCGAGTGGCGCGCACTCTCGTAGGCCTCGCTTTCCTCCAGCTCCTCGAAGAGCGCGTCGAACAGATAGTCTCTGAATTCTTTCTGGAAGGAAATGAGCTCGTCGCGCAGGTTGGACGCGGCATCCTCGAGATCTCGTATCTGCGCGTGCGAACGAGTCTTTCCCGCCTTGTTCACCCATTGTCGGCGCCGCCTCAACCGTTCGGCTTCGTCGGAGCGTTCCGAATCCTGCCGCGACTTTCTAATACGAGCGACTGCCACCTCGTCGACGGAAAGACCGCCTTCGATCTGGCGAAGCGCCTGCGCGCGCGTCTGGGCATCGGTCGCGACGAGGGCTTTTACGGTCTGCATGGACACGCCGCGTTTTCTGATGAGCTTTTCGTGTTCGCCCAAGACGTCGTGAAATTTTCGGTGGACGGCCATGTCCCTCGGCGAGATGCCGCATTCGTTCTGCAGCCACGTCTCGACAGCGCTGTCGGACGGGACGCTTTCCCGGAGGTCACGGATTTCGTCGAAGAAATCGACCATGGCGTTGGCAGCGCGAGCCCGAATGCGCAGAATTCTCTTTTTCGCTTCCGCCCAGATTCCTGAAGGATCCTCGGCGTCGACGGCAATGATAGGTTCGGCGATGTTGACGTCTTCGAGCATCGTGAAGGACCGGTTCAGCATTCGATCCGGTCGTCATATCGCAAGCGTGTTGCTGTGTCGGTAAAGGATTCGATCGCATTTTAAGGATTGCAGGGCAGGGATAGACAAGCCCTTTCAGTCTTTGCGATACCATTGGCGACGACGACCCGAGCCAAGGATTCTTCAATGTCCCAGGTGCTACTTTATCTGTGGCGCGACAAGCGATCGCATTTCGTTCAGGAGCTCGACTTCTATCTCGCGCAGGCCGACAGGCGGGTGCTCGTCCAGTTTGGCAATCTCGAAGAAGAGGCCGAGCAGTTCGCCAGGGAGGAGTTTGACCGGATGGGACAGTTCGCCGGTCCCGATGCAGACCCAGGGGACTACGCCGACGCGGCCTGGGACAAGGGCATCAACCACTACCAGATGCTTTCCGATCTCCAGAACCAACTGACCCTGTCGGTTGCGGCAGGGCTGTACCATCAATGGGAGAAGCAGTTGCGGGAATGGCTGGTCCACGAACTCGACCACTCCTTCCCTAGAAAGGAGCTCGGCCCGGCGATATGGAAGCAGAAGATCGACGATCTTCTCGGGCTGCTGGCGGGGCTTGGCTGGGACTGCAGCGCGCAGCCGTTCGTGAGCGTGATCAACGAGTGCAGGCTCGTGGTCAACGTATACAAGCATGGACGAGGGGGCTCGTTTGACGAGCTGAAAAGCAGTTTCCCTCGACATCTTGGGAAGGCCGCACCCGGCGTCGCGACGAACGTGGCAGACTATCGCGACCACACGGATCTTGAAATCGGTCGTGACGACCTCGGCAGATTCCAGCAGTCGCTGAAGGACTTCTGGACGGCGGTGCCGGAACACATCTACTGGGACTACGCCGCGACGGTCCCGAAGTGGTTCGAGCGCGCTTTAAAGGCTTAGACGAATTCGCGCAATTGAGACGAATACCCGACTAGAGACGTTCGCCGCCAGTCATCTGCGGCAAGGACCTCATCGTTGAAGATGGGACTTCAAGATCGTCCGGTCATCACTTGCCAACTGCAACCTTCGCAACCGCGACTCGCGTCTTTCGCGTGGCCGCCCGCGCCCGAGCTTTGGTCGTATCGTCGACCTTTCGCACCGGCGGCTTTACGCTCACCGGCTGACGCCCGCCCTTTGGCTCGATCGTCGAGAACCGTTTGTCGCCACCGGAACGCATTGCTGCAATTCCGGTCTGGATAAGTTCGCGGATTAGATTGTCCTTGTTCTTCGGATCTCGGAGCGCCGCAGCTTTAAGCAGCAGATCGAGATCCGAAGGAAGATAGACGGTCCTAAGGACCATGTTTCCAGAAACTTCGTCTGCCATCAGAGTCTCCACTATTCATGCACATATGTACTGGTTGGACGGGTAAAAATCAAGCTTCGGAGGCCTTGATGTAGGGCGTGAGGACGGCCTCGGACATGAGTCCCAAGGACATCAGGGATGCGAAGCCGGGTCCTACGACCTGAGAAAGCATGGGCGCATGAAGAGGTGGCCCTGGATAGTCGATCGAGAGGTCGTTCCTCATGTTTTCTTGGATGTCCTTAAGGTCTGGCAGCGCGCCCGTGCTCTTGAGCAGGACCCGAAACCATGTTGGGTCGAACCCCGTGGCGTCGACGACGATATCCGCGGGCATCGTCAGGTCGTTCCCGGCATAGGCGGAGTAGCGGATGACTAGATCCTTGCCGCCTTTTCCGTTGTCGACCGCTTCGACGGAAGAGGCCCTTCCCGGCACGAGCGACAGTTCGCGCGCATTCGACAGGATGTCCGTCACCGTCTCCCATACGACGCCTCTGTTCAGCCGGTTGGTGAAGGAGGCGCGGTCGGTGGGGGAGAGTGCGCGCCAGCTAGCATCGTCGTCGAACAGGCGGCTTTCGAAGAAGTTCAACGTTCGTGTGAAAAGAGTCGGCTGGCTGTTGAGAATGATGATCTCTTCGAGGTCGCAGTTCTGAACCATCCACGATGCCGTCGCGGCTGCCGTGCCACCACCTCCTATGATGACCGCCCTCTTGCCGCCTCCCTCGACTATCTTGCGGACCTTGTCGAGCCGAGACCAGAAAGAGACGCCGTCGAAAATCCGCGGATCGGCCGGCTTGGCGAAGTATTTCGAGGCGGGGCCGGGACCCGTGACGACCACGGCGTGAAAGCCTGGTACGACTTCAGCTCCGACGGATGTTTTCAACGCCACCGACCATGTGTCGTCTTCCACGCGCAATTCCGTCACCGTCCCGATCTGGAGGTCCGCCTCGCTCTTGCCGACGGCCCACGAAAGATATTCTGAGAATTCCGTATGGAAAGGCGGGCGGCGGCCACGGTTGACCCAGTCGGCGTAGGATATGTCGCCATCCTTCGTGGCAATCTTGAAGGCAGCCCATGAAAATTCCCTCTGCATCGCTTCCGCGACGCCGTCGACCGTGAGATCCTGGTAAGGGTAGCCGAGGTCGCGCTCGGCAGGCGTGCATAGCCTCTGATTGCCGTGGGTATAGCCATGCTTTCCCGACCAAGCGGCACCGACCGCATGACGCTCGAAGATCGTCACCGATATCGGAAAGCCGATCTGTCTAAGGCAATAGGCTTTTGCGGCAATGGCCGCCGCCTTCGCCCCACCCCCGATAACTGCGATGTTCTGCTGCACCATGATGTTCCACCCGGAGTTTTCAGAGTGTTCTCGTAAAATCGGCGGCGCCGAGTCGTCAACCGGTCCGCCGTCGAACGGGTGTCATGACCTACCTGCGGCCTAACCGGTCCACTTCTCATATTCTGCGAAGCGCTCGGAGAGTAGTTCCAGAAACAGACGCACCTTCGTCGGCAGGTGATGCCTGTCAGGATAGAGGGCGTTGACGGTCAGTTCGACGCCGCGGTAGTCCGGCATCAGCCGGACCAGGCGGCCGGCCTCGATGTCTCTGGACACGGAAAAGACGGGCGCGAACCAGAGCGCGCGCCCCGCCTGGGCAAGATACCGGAGGGTGTCGACATTGTTCGACATGACGGAACCTTGGATCTTTACGTCGACCCGACTCCCTTTCATGTCTTCGAACGCCCACTGGTCGCCGAAGGGATAATACTCGTACTGCAGGCAGTCGTGGCCGGCCAGATCGGCCGGCGACCGCGGTGCTGGATGTGTCTCCAGATAGGAGGGCGAGCATACAAGGACGTGCCGCCAGGCGGTCAGCTTCCGCACGATGAGGCTTGAATTCGGGGAGGGGACAGTGCGCATTGCAAGATCGTATCCGTCCTCGATCATGTCCACCATGCGTTCGCTAACGTTGAGGTCTAGCGAGACCGCGGATAGAGACGCAGGAACTCGTCCACGACCGGAAGCATGAATCGCACCACGGCCGTCGTTAAATAGAGCTTCAGCACGCCCCGCGGAGAAGTGGTAAGCGCGCCGGCCTCGCGGTCCGCCTCGTCGAGGTCGGCAAGGATCTGTGCCGAGCGGTTGTAGTAGAAGCGGCCCGTCTCGGTGAGGCTGACCTTCCGCGTCGTACGATTGAGAAGTCTGACGCCGATCCTCTCCTCGAGAGACTGGACATGCGTGGCGACCATGGTCACCGACATGTTGAGACGTCGTGCCGCCGCCGAGAATCCACCGCTTTCCACGATCTTCCCAAACACTTCCCGCTGAGTCCTGAGCACAGGGACCTTGTTCTGCGCGGCCTCGAGGGCGGCTTGGTCGCGTTCCAGATCGGCGGACGCCTGTTGCATCTGCGAACGGGTCTCTTCAGCCTTGGACTGGCTTCCAGTACCAGCGGTGATAAGCCTCGCGTTCCTGTCGGCCTCGGACCTGGCGTAGGCGAGCGCGGCTTCTGACGCGTCGATGGACGCCTTTGCCTGCCCGATGACGGACTGCTGCAGGTCGATCTGGGCGTCGATGTTGGTGATCGCGGCGTCGGCGGCCTTCACGTCCGCTCTCGCTTGCCGCAGAGCCGCTTGGAAGTCCCGGTCGTCGATCCGGGCAAGGACCTGTCCCGCCTTGACTGTCTGGTTGTCGTCGACCAGCACCTGCCTAATATAGCCTGCAACCTTGGGGGCCACGGTCGTGTAGTCGACCTTCACGTAGGCGTCGTCGGTCGACTCGATGAACCTGCCGACCGTCCAGTATTCGTGGCCGTAGTAGGCGCCGCATGCGGCGGCGGCCAGAAGAACAGCGACGATCCTGGTTCTCTTGAACTTCGATTTCCGGTGGGTCCTCGACTGCATTGCGCTTTCCTGCGCTCCTTCTGGTCGGATGACCGTACCCTGCACCTTGTTGCCGTCTTCCTTGGCGGTCGTCTCGAAGACTTCCGTCTTTGGCATTTCAAGTCCGGACAGGTCTTCGCCAGCGATCCGGCCGACGCCGCCGGTCGCGAAAGCCGAGATGAGCTCGCTGCGGATGTGGTGCGCCGTGGTCGGCTCTACTCTCGGCGCCTTCATGGCGGTTCTGAACATTCAGATCGTCAACGCGTCGCTCGCCGACATACAGGGCTCGATCGGCGCCGGGTCGGACGACGGCGGCTGGATCTCGACCTCCTACCTCATCGCCGAGATCGTCGTCATTCCGCTGACCCGTGGCTGGCCCGCGTGTTTTCCGTGCGGACGTACCTGCTGACGAACGTGATCCTGTTTCTTGTGTTCTCCGTGGCATGTGCGTATGCCGCCGATCTCCAGCAGATGATCGTGCTCCGGGCGATCCAGGGCTTTTCCGGCGGCGTCCTCATTCCAATGGCGTTCACGATCATCATCATTCTCCTGCCGAAGGAGAAGCAGCCCGTTGGTCTCGCTCTGTTCGCGCTGTCGGCGTTCGCGCCGGCGATCGGCCCGACCATCGGAGGATATCTCACCGAGAACTGGGGCTGGCAGTACATCTTCTACGTCAACCTCGTCCCCGGCGCGATCATGGTCGCCATGCTGTGGATCTCGCTCCACCGTTCGCCTATGAACCTCGGCCTGCTGGCGAAGGGCGACTGGCCTGGGATCGTCACGATGGCGGTCGGGCTGGCCGCGCTGCAGACGGTGTTGGAGGAAGGCAACAAGGACGACTGGTTCGGCTCGCCTTTCATCGTCCGGCTCTCCGTCATCGCGGTTGTCTCGCTGTCGCTCTTCTTCGTCATCGAGCTCCGCGCCGCCAGCCCGCTGCTCAACCTCCGCCTCCTGGTGCGTCGAAACTTCGGGTTCGGCACGGTGGCGAACTTCCTGATGGGCATCGCGCTCTATGGTTCTGTGTTTATCCTGCCGATCTACCTGACGCGCATCCAGGGCTACAATTCCGAGCAGATCGGACTCGTCCTGGCATGGACGGGCATCCCGCAGCTTGTCCTGATCCCGCTCGTTCCCCGACTGATGAAGCGCTTCGACGCCCGTCTGCTGATCGTCGTCGGCTTCGCACTGTTCGCGGCCAGCAACTTCATGAACATCTACATGACCGTCAACTACGCCAGCGACCAGCTCATGTGGCCGAACATCGTCCGGGCGATCGGGCAGGCGCTGGCCTTCACCCCGCTGACCGCTGTCGCCACCGCCGGCATAGAAGGGGAGAACGCCGGGTCAGCCTCGGCCCTGTTCAACATGATGCGCAACCTAGGCGGCGCGGTGGGCATCGCCATGCTCCAGACCTTCCAACAGAAACGGGAGCAGTACCATTCGAACATCCTGACGGATTCCGTATCGCTCTTCGACGAAGTCGTACGGAAGCGGATTGCAGACCTTACGAACTAATTCCTGCACCACGGCGTCTCGGACGCGGCGACGGCGCAGCATCAGGCGATCGTCGCAATCGCCGGGCGTCTGTGCCAGCAGGCCCAAGGCGTGGTCCGCCATCGACTCGATGGACGGACCACCGGACTGCTCCACGGTCCGGACCACCTCAAAGTGCGCCTGCTCCCGACACCTGCACTGTCTTCTTGAGCAGGAGAGAGGCCACCAGCGCGACGACCAGAGCGACCCCTAGGAGATAGAACGTATCGCTGAAGGCCATGATGTTGAGGTCGTGCGCAGAAACTCAGCGGCATCGGAAGATTCCGGTTGACTCTTAAGATTTTGTTCATACTTTGTTCCCGCATGAGCAATCCACTTCGAATAGCACGAATACGTTGAACGGACGCCGCCTCCGCAGGCGGAACGAACCTGTCTACGTATCCGGGATTTTCGAAGATGAGCCATTCGCACATCCAAATGCCTGCGGCCCTATATGCCGCCTATAACGAAGCATCGACCAAGCAGTTCCATCCTCGCGGCACTGTCCGCTGCTCCGGCGATCCGATGTATCGGTCGCAGCTCGCGCGAGACCTGGGCTGCCTGCTGGACGTCGACCCTAGCGTTGTCGGATGGCTGTGCCTTCCGATCGAGATCAAAGCGGAATTTGGTCCGCACGTGCCTGACTTCATGGTCGACTACGAAGACGGCGTCCGGATGTTCATGGACGCCGCCGAGGAGGAGGGCAGCCCCGACATCACTGAAGCCGCAGCCATCGCCGGAATCCATCACCGCTTCGTGGACCGTGCCTGGATCGAAGCGGGGTTCCGTCTTCAGAACGCGCGCGACCTGCTTCGCTACGCGAACTACAGGACGCCGCTGAACGACAGGGTAAGAGCTCTTGCCGTGGTGGACGAGGCCGGTTCGCCCACGGTCGGGGAGATTCTCGGCGTCTTCAGGGAAGTGCAGCCGATGACCGGCATCGCGTGGATGATCCTGCATCGCTATCTCTCCGTCGATCTCGACGAGGCGCCGATCGGACCGGAAACGGTCCTGCGCCGCTTCCAACGGTAGGAGGCTGTCCATGAACACCCGCAATCAAGCCCGGCGTGCCGTCACGCTGGAACGCGTCGTCTATGGGCTGGCCATCAAAAAGGCGGCCCGGCTCGGGGGTATCTTCCGGAATAGGGAGCGAAGTCCGATCGTCGTCGTCCTGCGGCTTCCAGCCGGCGCCGACCATGACGAGTATGAGGTCGCCGCGGCCATCATGATCGTCGAAACATCGGCGCTGGCGTCCGACGTCGAGGTCGCCAGCCCCAAGTTCGACAGAAGAGGCGAGCCCGACACCGCGTTTATCAAGGCGGAGCTGCGAAAGCACAGCTCGTTGCTGATCCTTTGGCCGGCAGACCATTCCATCGCTCCCGAAATCGCGTTGGCGGCGGATCGTATCGTGGACGTCGACGACGTCAATCCTGCGCACTTGGCCGCTGCGGCAAAGGTCGTGAACGGTCAGTTGCTCGACATCGAGGATGCGCGGAGGATGTTGGCTCATCCGGCGAAGGCCGTCTTCGCAGCGTTCCGTTCTGGCAGATCGGTTGAACTGGTCCTGCAGAGGCTGGAAGCCTGCACGTCCCCCGAGAGCAACGACGCAGGCCCGCTTTTGGAGGAGATGGTCGGCTACGGCGATGCCAAGGCTTGGGGGCTCTCCGTCGCACAGGACGTCCGCGAGTGGAGGGAAGGCCGTCTCGCTTGGACGGAGATCGATCGCGGCATTCTGCTCAGCGGGCCGCCGGGAACGGGCAAGACGGTCTTTGCCGGGGCCCTGGCCCGAACCTGCGGCGCCAACCTCGTCGCGACGTCGGTATCACGATGGCAGTCCGCGGGCTATCTGTCCGACACTTTGAAAGCGATGCGCCGGTCGTTTGAAGACGCGGTCAAGAAACGTCCTTGCGTCCTTTTCATCGACGAATTCGACGCGATCAGCGACCGGGCGGCGCTGTCAGGCAAAGAACACGAGGTCTATTGGACGCAGTGCGTGAATCTGCTGCTCGAGCTCGTCGACGGGCACGAGCGGCTCGAAGGCGTCGTCATCGTGGCGGCTACGAACCACCCGGACAAGATCGATCCAGCTCTCAGACGGTCGGGCAGGCTCGACCGCCACATTCAGATCTCTCTTCCAGACGTCGAGGCGCGCCGCAGCCTGGCGGCGACCTACTTCGGCAAGCATCTATCCCAGGAAGTTCTCGACACAATCTCGATGGCGACGACGGGCCTGTCGGGGGCCGACTTCGAGAGGGTCGGCCGCGAGGCGCGACGGGTGGCCCGCAGGGAGGGAAGGGACGTCGTCGTCGATGACGTCATGAAGCGGCTTCCCGAGCCGACTAGGATCGAAGGTCTGAAACGGCGGACGATCGCGATGCACGAGTCCGGACACGCGACGGTAGGCGTTCATCTGAATGTCGGCCTGCTCAAGACTGTGGTGGTGCCGTGGGAGGCCAGAGGGCATCAGCCGGCGGGCTTCGCGTATTTCGAGATCGACGGCGACCAGCTCTGGAGCCGCGAAATGCTCCTCGACAGGATCGCCATGATCCTCGGCGGCCGGGCTGCCGAAGAGGAACTCCTCGGAACCGCATACGACGGGGCCGGCGCGGCAGGCGGCTCGGACCTGCACATGGCGAGCGACATCGCGACACTGCTGCTCGTGCAGTTCGGAATGGCCGGTCCGCTCTCCTTTCAGACCTTGAAATCGGTGGAAGACAGGGACCGGATCCGATTGGTCGATCGGGAGGTGGCTGCAAGGGTGGAGGACCTCCTTCAGGAACAGATGTTGCGATCCCGCGAGATCGTCCGGCACCTTCGTCCGGTTGTCGAGACACTTGCCGGAATGCTGGAAAGGGATGCCATCGTCGATGGGACGACGGTCGTTCAAATGCTTCAGGAGAGATCGCCATGACGGAAGTCGATTGGAAGATGCTCGTCCGCGGATTGAAGTCCAAACTCGATCCGGAGCGGAAGGCCTTCGTCGAGCGTGCCGTCCGTGAGGCGTCCGGTGACGAGGTTCCGATCCGGATCGCACGGAAACGTCTCCTGTCCATGACGGTCGACGCGTTGCAAGGGCGCCCCAGGCTTGTCGCCGTCCACGGAGACGGCGTCGTCGTGATCATCGCCATGGAGGACCTGCTAGAAGTGGTGGCGGAACCCGGCCCGACGCTAGGCGAGGTCCTTGATATGGGGAGAGGCGATCAATCAAAACGCCGAAGGATGTCGGAGGATCAGGAATGAGAAAGCTTCTTGAAGGGCAGATCGCGCTGGTCGTCGGATCCGCGCCGCTCGCGGCGAGGATCAAGACCGCTTTGGCGATGGAAGGCGCACACGTCGTCGGCGACGACCCGGAGCAGACGGCGTCGCTGATCGAGGACGTAGACATCGTCGTCGACGTCGGCGGCGTCTTTCCTTCACGACCTCTCGTTCGTATCGACCCGCATCAATGGCGCAGCGCTTTCGACGAAAACGTGCTCCACGGCGTTTGCGCCATCGGTCAGGTACTTCCGGGCATGATCATGCGCGACCACGGAGCCGTCATCCTCCTCGTCGTAGACACGGCGTCTGAGACGCCGTGGAACTATGTCCCGCTGGAGGTGGCGTCCGGCGCACGTCTCGCCCTCGCGAATGCGTTGGCGAAAACGATCGTAAACTCGAAGGTGGTCATCACCACGTTTGTCGCTGACGCGGCGGAGTTCACCTCGGCGTCGGGGGACTTGTGCCGATCAATCGAGGACGGAACGACTTTCTCCGTGAGCGAATTCATAGGCTTTGTCGTAGACGTGGCCAACACGCCGTCGACGAGCCGTCGTTCGGATCGAGACTAAGGGGCGTCTAGCCGGGAACGCAGCCCATTCCGATCGGCAGCGGTTCGCAATCGACCTTGCGAAGCTCGGGAAGGTTGACGGGTTCCGCCGGTTGAACAGACCAGGTTTCCAGCAGCGGATCATAGACGCCGGGTAGGGGAAAGTAGCGGTCGATGAACTTGAAGTCGGTGTCCGAGGTGATGATGATCGCTTCATGAGTGATGGCGATGGCTGCGATCATTGGATCGTGATTGATCCTCCAATGCTTGGTCGCGGATGGCGGGAACCAGAAATGCTTTAGAGCAGGGGTCGCCATCATACTGGCGTAGATCATCTCCGTGTCCCTTCTCGGCTTCAGATGCAGGAACCCGGCATTTTCGATGTCGTCGAGCATCTGCTCGATCCGGCGTGCCTGCTCGGGGTCCGGGCAGAGAACCAGCCCCCGGCGCACCTCCGACATCACGGGAAAACACAGACATAGATCTCCGATCGCCCCCAGTTCGGCCAACCATGTCTTCAGCCCGGCCGGCGGCCGTTTCCGCGCCGTCGCGCTGATGACATTCGTGTCGAGCAGGAAGGATGGCTTTAGGCGGTCATGCGAAAGACTGGACATCGCACATTCCGAAAGTCGTTTGCTCAAGGCCGCACGAAACAGTAGATTGAGCCCGGCGTCAAAAGATTGTTCTTGAGGCAGGACAATATCTTTAAATATCGAAGGACTGTTGCGCTTATGACTAAGATCTGGACCAGACAAGAGTTCGACGCTGAACCCGCCCGCACAATGGACGCAGCGCGGAAGGAGCCTCAGATCGTCGCGGACACCGACGGCAGGTATGTCATCAGTTTCCAGCGCGGCGGCAGGAGATCGGCATCCGAGTGGGTCCTCAGCGACGGGGTGCTCGAAGAAGACGATCGATTGTAGGGGTCGGATCGGACCGACATAGATGACGCCGAATCCTTGACGACCTTCGCGTTTACGCCGGCACGGCCGTCAGGCGGTCCTGGTGGGAACAAGGAGGCCATATGGCCTTCGACGCCGTCTTCTCCCATATGCATTCGAACAGGAAACGAGAGCGCGAGGTCTCAGGAAGCGTCATGATCGTCACTGATGTTCATCGCCAGATCGTGCAGAGCTTGCGTATCCTCAGGCGCATATTCCGCCGACAGAATCACGCTGAGAAACGCGGCCTGCGCGATCTCCTTCTTCGAAGCTTCTGGATGGCGTTCCTTCACGGCGGCGATCAATTCAAACCAGGCGCCGTTGCCGGCGTGCGCTCGTAGGCCGCGACTGTCGGAATTTCAACTGCTCACGGTTGCAATGGCCGAAAAAAGTCGGAGTCTTCTAAAAAATAGACACGCGTAACTTGCGAAGGTTATTGATGAAACGCGTGTAGAGTTCTTATCTTCCAGGCCAATTCAAATCGCGGAAAAGACTGGTGGGGAGGGCCGAATGAAGCTATATAAGGCAATAGTTCAGAATTATCGTAGCGTTAGGGACAGCGGCGAGTTCGCGATCGAAGACGTGAAGACAATTCTCGTTGGACCGAACGAAGCCGGAAAGACTGCGGTCCTGCAGGCGCTGCAAAGGCTCAAGCCACCGTCTGACATCAAGCCGCTGAACGCTCTGCGGGACTATCCTCGCGCGCTCTATAACGACATCGCCACCGAGAAGGTCGATCCCGCAGACGTCGTCGTCGTCACAGGATGGTTTTCCCTGACAGACAGCGATCTCAAATTGCTCCCTGCCGGTTGCAACGCGCCTGGGACCGAATTCGTCGTCTCGCGTCATCTGAACAACGAGCTTAAATATCACTGCACGACGGCGCCGGAGTATCCGTACTACAAGATCTTCAAGGCTGACCTCCTGAGGCTGGTAGCCCACATGGATCGGGACAAGGCAGAGAAAACAGCGACTGCGAGCCTGAACGCGATCACTGCGAAATGGTCCGATTACACCGTGGTGCGATCAGACAACGCAGCCGCTCTAATCGGGTGGCTGGAAACGAACATCGCTCTCGTTGACGAAGACAGCGAAAAGGAGATGAAACGCTACACCGATTTGGAGGAAAAGCTGAAACTATGGGGGCTCTACTCCGACGCCTGCGCACAACTGTATCGAAGGGTGCCGAAGTTCATTCTCTTCAGCAATATCTTCAGGGTTCGACCTAACATTCATCTGGAGCATCTGGCGGTCAGACTTGAGAACAACGCTCTTGACGACGATCATTACGACTACGGCAACAGTTGCCTTTTGAAGCTGCTCGGGTTCACGGCCCGACAGCTCTCAGATCTTGGCAAGGTGGCGTCGCCCGACGCAGGAGATCAAGCTGCGCTGGAGAGGTTCCGTGACCAGCTCGACAATCGAAACTATCAGCTCAACGCTGCCAGCGTCCGGCTCTCGAGAGAAATAAAGGCCATCTGGAATCCCGACGAAGGGAAGGGCGAAGCTAGCAAGCTCCGGCTCGTTGCAGACGGGCAGTATCTGAAGGTGGTCGTAGAGGACAGCGTCGGTGTCGAAGTCGAGCTAGACCAGAGGTCTGAAGGATTCCAGTGGCTCGTATCGTTCTTCGTCGTCTTCTTCTCCGAGGCCGAAGGCGAGCACGCCAATTCGATCCTTCTGCTGGACGAGCCGGGCGTCAGCCTCCATGCCATCAAGCAGCGTGATTTCCGCAACACGATCAGCAAGCTCGCTGCGAAGAACCCGACGATCTACACCACCCATTCGCCCTTCCTGGTCGGCCCGGACGAACTCGACATCGTTCGCGTGGTGGAAATGACCGACCGCGAGGTGGGGACGAAAGTCCACACCTCCATCACGTCGAACGATCCCGCGGCGCTTCTTCCACTTCAGGAGGCGCTTGGGTACGATCTCGCCCAAAGCCTCTTCGCGACCCAGCGTAACCTGATCTGCGAAGGCTTGACGGACTACTGGTACGTCGACGCCACGTCACAGATGTTTGCCAGCGATGGTCTGGCGGGGTTGAGCGACAAGATTGCCATCGTCCCGAGCAACACGGCGAGCAAGGTCGTCTACTTCGCGACTATCCTGACCGCACACAATTTGAAGGTTGCCGCCCTCCTGGATTCGGACAACGCCGGTGACCAGGCTGCCAAACAGGAGCTGCTAGTCCACCGTCTTGGCGCCAAGCGGATAATCCGGACTGCCGACTACACGGATCCAGTCGTTCCAAAGGCCGAAATCGAAGACCTGCTGCGGGACACTCTTCTGCCGCTTGCGGCTTCGGAATTCGGGATCGACGTGACGAACGAAGCCGCGGCGTCGCCCGCCACCCCCATCATCGATCTCCTGACGAAGGCGGGCGGTTCTTCGTTCTCCAAATATAAGCTTGCAAAAGCGTATATCCGGTGGACACGAGATCACAAGACCAGCGACCTGACCGAGGCCGAAAGAACCGGATGGACAAGGCTTCTAGGGGCAATCAATTCCGCCCTGAAATAGACGCCGCGTCTCGGCCCGGCTTTCCGACCGCGCCGATTGTAGGCGGCCAGCACCATGTCCACCCTCAACGGATGACCTTGAGCGAAGCGACCCCGTTCCGATCAAGTTCCGGGATCGCCGCGTTGTGTCCGGCCGCCTTGGCCGCGGCATGGAGGAGATGAATCATAGCCGCGTAGTTCTGGTGCACCACGTCGAACAGGTCGGCCTCCCCGGATGGAAGCGCAATCGGACGGTAGTACCGATAAAGGCCGGTCAAGGCGTCGCAGGGACGGATGCATCCCATCTGTTCGACCGTACTCTGGCCGTAAGCTCTGCGATGAACGAACTCGTTTCTGAGATCTGACGCCGTCTCCAGCCATCCCGCCGCCCTCCATTTCGTCGAGGGGTCTCCTTCAGGAACGATGTAGCCGAGCTGCTTCATAATCTGCAGCAGAGGGGAGGCCTCGACGTGTGGGGCGCGGATCTTGTCGACAAGCCGGGCCATCGAATCAACTTTGTGGCAATCCATGCCAAGCTTGTCCGCAACGAAGGCTGCGAAGTAGTCCCTGACTGCGCCGAGATGAAGAAAGAATGCGTGAACGTGGCCGTAGAGGAAGACGTCCCTCATCGTACCGGAACGCCGGCCGTCGGCGTTCCCGTCCGCCAACTGATTGATGAGCTCATCGTGATAGAAGTCGGCGACATGCTCGACGCTGGTGTCGAGATTCCGAAGGCTCAGCGAAATCAGTCGCGCCAGCCTTTCGGCCTCACCGGCGGCGTCGAGCAGAGCGACGAACTCCTCCTCGGGCATGGTGTTGAACTCTTCCCGGTGCGGGCGCATGCGTGCGTCGCCGAGGTGTCGGGCGACGTTGCCCCACAAGTCCGAGGGGCTAAGGGCGAAGTTCCGCTCTCCAGGAATGGCCGGAGCCCAGTGGGGAAAGTAAGCGCCCTTCATCCAGTTGATCTGCTGGAAGGCGACGAAGCGGTAGACGAGCCGTTGAAGTTGGTTGACCAGTTCCCCCTGCGTGTAGAGGCCGTTGACGTGCGGCCGTCCATCATGGAGGACGGGCAGTACCCGCCACCGGTTCTCGTCTACCTTCGCCATCTTCACCCCGCCGGTCCATGTCATCAGGAAGGTCTCGGCGTCACCCTGGCGACAGAACGGCTGCATAACGTCATGGCGGAGCTGAAATTCGGGCATGATGAAGAATTCCTGTAGCAAAACGAGCGGGATCTACGAAGATGGGCGACGAAATGTAGTCATGGGGAGACCGGCTTTCCAGTGCCCGATCCCGACTTGAGGAAAGCAAGATGCCCAGCCCAGACCTCGATGCGACCGCCGTCCTTCAGATGCTCGAATCCCGCTCCATCTCTGCCGTGGAACTGCTCGACCAGACGATCTCACTCATCGAGAAGAACGACGCCGACCTGAATGCGGTCGTGGTCAAGGACTTCGAACGAGCGAGGGCAGCCGCGCGACGGTCCGACGACCGACGCAGTGCGGGAGACGCCGGACGCCTCGACGGACTTCCGATCACCATCAAGGAATCCTTCGACGTGGCAGGATTGCCGACCACCTGGGGCGTTCCTTCGATGGCCGCCAACGTGCGGGCGTCCGACGCCGTCGTGGTGGGTCGTCTTCGAAAGGAGGGTGCGGTAGTCGTCGGCAAGACGAACGTGCCAACGTTCCTCGACGGGCTAGGGTCGTCAAACGAGGTCTATGGCCGCACGCGCAACCCTCTTGACCGCGAGCGGTCTCCAGGTGGTTCGTCTTCCGGCTCAGCGGCCGCGGTTCGTGCCGGCTTCAGCTTTCTGGACGTGGGCTCCGATCTCAGCGGGTCGATCCGGCACCCGGCGTCCTTTTGCGGGCTGTTCGGCCACAGCCCTTCGCTGGGCCTCGTTCCGCAGCGCGGCCACAGCCTTTTCGGACGCGTAGCTCCCTTCGACATGTCGACGCCGGGTCCTTTGGCAAGGTCGGCCCGCGACCTTGCGCTAGCGATGGAGATCATCTCCGGTCCGGACGACGACCTAGCGCCCTCGGTGATCGGACGGCTGGCATCACCGCGTCACACGTCACTTTCAGGATATCGGGTCCTCGTCCTGACCAGCCATCCTCTCGTGCCGACAGACAGCGAAGTGTCGGAGGTGGTTGCGACCTTCGGCGACCGGCTGGCGACCGCAGGAGCGACGGTTGCCAACGGCACTTCGATCGTGCCGTCTCTCAAAGCATCCACGGAAAACTACATGCGGTTGCTCGGCGCTGCCCTCAGCACAGGCCAGGACGACGAAACGCGCGCACGACTGATTGCGCAAGACGCCAAGCACGGACGGGAACGGGACATGCGCGGCGAGTTCCTGCGCGGCTCGGTGTTCTCGCACGCGGAATGGCTGAATTCGCAGGAACGGCGGATTGGCCTGCGCTGGCTTTGGAAGGACGTCTTCCGGAACTATGACGTGGTCATCTGCCCCGCAGCCCCGGTCGTAGGGCTGACCCACGAAGAGGTCGAAGCCGGCGCGGTGAAGATCGACGGCGTCGAGGTGCCGAACGAGGATCATATCGTTTGGGCGTCCGTGGCCAAATCGGCCGACCTTCCGGCTACCGTAATCCCGGCCGCGACCGCGATGGACGGACGCCCGATCGGAGTTCAGGTCATCGGACCTTTCATGGAGGACCTCACGACGATTGAGCTGGGCGTGCTGGCGAGTGAGGATGGGTTTTGTCCGAGTTATGCGGGTATCTCGCAATTCTGCACCTGACTTTGACCCTTCGCAGCCAATCGCCGATGGAGCAGGCTCCGGCCAGGGCCCGTGTTGGCTCTCATAGATTCTGACACCGCTTCAGCCTGTCGACCATCCACCGCCCTGCAGGTCCCGGCGGGTCGGAAGACGGGTAGATGGCGAACATGGGCAGGGCCAGCCCGCCGGCACGTCCTCGATCCGCAGCTCGACAAGCCTTCCTTCCTCGATTTCCTTGGCGACCGCGTGCATCGGCATGCCGCCCCATCCAAGGCCGTTCAGAAGGAAGGCGTGCTTTGCAAAAAGATCGGCGAGCCTCCAGGTGGACGGCGACATCACGCCGAACTCCCGGCCCGCAGAAAGATCGCATCTGTCCGTCAGCACGAGCTGGACGTGACGGGCCAGCTCCTCCGCCGGAATCACGCCTTCGTAGGATGCAAGCGAGTGCTCCTTGGCGGCGACCAGGAGCGCCGGCAGGCTGCCCCAGTGCCCCAGGCAGCCTACCGCCGCCAGAAACATGCGCAACTGAGAAATACTTTCGAGCATGGCTAGCCTCGCCTCATGTATCGGCCCAGGCGATATGGTCGGCTTGCCGTCACGGTTGCGGGCGACGACGAGCCCAGAAGCGGCTTGCCGTGCAGATCGTAGACGAAACCGGCTTCGATCCGGTCGACGTCGGAAGTCTCGACCATAGCTGGAGGGTGCAGCCGAGCACGCCCGCCTACTGTTGCGACTACGACGCAGACCAGACGAAGGCGGCGGTCGCCACGGCCGTAAGAGGGCTCGCCGAGAAGAAGCGGGACGAGTTCGTCGCCAACCTCGACAAGATCTGGGGCGGGGACGAGACGCACGAATCCGTGGTCGACCACACGAGAAAGTTCAACGCAGTTCGCTGAGGGGCTTGGTGGCTTTGCAACGCGGCCTTCTCGCTAGCCTGCAATTTGCACGTTTGTGTGAAGGCCGCGCCATTTGGAAGCGCGGTGTACGCTGTGGGTCGATTTCTGCGGCCGACAAGCCTATATTGTGTAAGAACTAAGACAGAACAATTCGCTGATAGTTGTTTCTGCTAGGTTGAGTTTATTAATCGAATCTCGTTAAAATAGGTTCGTGAGGTAAGTTCTAACATCGGGGGAACGTGTTGGTGCCAGAATTCCTACAAACGGGAATTGCCAAGACTGACAGAGAGCGCTTCTTCGAACAGTTCGACGATAGCGACGCCGCTTTCCCTCATCTCATATACCTCGACACCTCCGGGCAGGCCAAGAATAGTAGCCGACAGGATTTCATTACTATCGTCTATGGGCTCGAATGGCCAAAGGAAAAGGGTGTGCCTATCCCTTACCAGCACATCGAAGCGAAGAAGCCTGCTGACCGCGTAGTGGCGGTGTTGTTTCGTACAACGGATTTTCTGCAGCGCTACCTCGGCGTCGAAGTCAAGCTTTACGACGTTCGCAGCGGCTGCGTACGAGTTCGCTTCGTCTTCAGCCCGGATACGGATCTCGACCGGCTTCGCAACGCTTTGAACCTGCTCAAAGGCAATGCTAGCGCGTATGACATCACCTCAATCTCGGCCAGGTTCCAAGGTCGCTCAGTCGGAATTTCCAATCAATGACATTGACTGTTGTCGTTATCATCCCGCTCGTGGAAGAGCGGGATTATTTTTATGAAGTGATCAAGGGTCGCAGAAACTGGGATGTCCCCAAGACGAAGCGACGAAGCATGGACTACACGTTCGAAAGCGGAACTAGAAAGGCGAAGGTCCTCGTACGCACCATCGAAAAGATGGGCCAGTTAGAGGCAGTGCTGGCGATGAACGCAGCGGCGTCGCTGTGGACTCCCGAACTCGTCATTTTGGTGGGACTCGCAGGCTCAATGGATCCGCAGGTCGTCGGCTACGGCGATGTCGTCGTTTCGAACCAGGTGAAGACCTACGCGCCCAACAAGATCGGTACTATTTCATCATCTCCCAAGGCGGATCCGTTCTACCATTTTGCGAAGGACAAGGCGCCCAGCGGCCCTAAGAACCCCATTGCCGTAGACGATAGGGATGGAATGCAGTCCTATTCGTATCATCGGTATCAGCGCGACTATGTGGAATGTGGGTATGTCGATCCGGCGCTCGCATCTGTTGAAAGGCACATCGACGAACGAGTGCTCAAGCAGTTGGACGTAAAGACAATCCCCAAGAAGTTCGAGACGTTCGACTCAGTCGTGCGAGACCGCTCGGTGCAGTATGGTTGGATCTTCGGAAGCGACTACGTCGTCGACAGCAAGGAATATCGTGACTACCTCAACGACAAGGATAAGGGCACAAGCACCGACATTTACTCCCAACTCGGGGAGAATGACAAAATCCGGTGGAAACCCGGCAAGCTCCTAGCGTTGGACATGGAAAGCTACGGGGTGCTCAAGGCGGTGGAAACGCTGCGGACGACGCCCTCCACGGAAGGCGGCGTGGGCAACTTGGTCGGGGGTATAGTCGTCCGCGGAATTTCCGACATGGCCGAGTCCAAGGGTGAGTCAGATCTCGGATCCAAGGACGAGCTCCGTCGGCTCGCGGTTCATAACGCGGCGGAGGTCACTGCACAGATAATCGAGCGCCTCGACTATGGGACTGTTGTGCGACGTTGATTCTAGGCAGCCGCGAACGTGTTGCCGGTGCAGGCATCGCTGAGTGACACACGAACCATCTTGAAATTAGATGCCGATGAGAATTCGATGAGTGCAGAACCAGAGTGGACGGAGCGGGTCGACAAGCGTGGACTCGATCCTCTCGGAATGCAGAATGCCGGCGTCGCGCTTTATCAGTCCTTGGTTCCGGGCATCAGCAACGTGACCCTGCGTATCCGCTATTATGGCTATTATTGTTGGGTAAGCGACGCCTACGCACGGGAGAAGGGATCCACCGACTTTGCCGAATGGCGCTCGTGGGTGCGGCGTGCCGAAGCTCTCTTCGCACTCGCCGCGTCCTATCACGGAGGCGAAGGGGGCGTCGGTGGCGTGGAATGGGCGGACCGAAGGCTCTCGCTGGAGGAGCGGGAGATAGACTTCGCACAGGCTGCCTCCAACGACACGAACGTGACACGCTACCTCCGTCAGTCGCTGGGCGTCTTCGGCGGCGCCTACTATTCGCAGATGGTTGAGCTTGGTCTCTTCGTGCAAGGGGGCCATGGCATACAAAGGGCGAGCAACGGCGTTGGGCTGGCCGCTGCCCAGGCTTTTCGCGAAGCTATTGGAGACGAGGTCGAGGCGCTTCTGATCGAGTGCGTCAAATCGGCGAGAGTCACGCCTGCAATTCTGGAAGAGCTCTGGCCGATCCTTCCCTCGCAAATCCTTGAAGACTCCGACGAACTGGCGATCTACGACCAGCTCCTTCTCAATACGACTGGCGCCGAGGCGACGACAGGTGACCTGAGCCGCATGGCGTCCCTCAAGCTTGTTCTGGCGACATCGAAGGCGATAGCCGGCCGACCGGACCCGATGGCCATCCGCTGGCATCTGTTTTCGACGCCCTCATTCGGCGACGACGATCTGGACCGACAGCGCCTTCGATGGGAAGCATACCACTGCCACGACTTCATGCAGATCGCAGCCGCGGCCTTTCTGGAGTGGGCCCTTGCTCTCATGGGAGAGCAGGATGCCGGTCTGACGCTCGCCGAAATCCGCGGGGAGATATGGGAGCGGCTCGGGTCGGACGACAGCGCCGACGAACGGTGGTCTGCCTACCAAAGCAGCATCAGCAGCAAGACATTCGACTATCGCGGCAGATGGTCCAACCTAACTGGACGGCGCGGAACTGCGGAAGGAAAGGCTTGGGACGCGATCTCGACGCTGGCCGCCCTGTTTGGACGGATTCAGTCGAACGAACGCCTCCGTGAGGTGATGCGTCGAGAGCTTCCCGTCTCAGGTAACGCAAGGTCCATCGTGACGGAAATGAACTGGTTCTCCAGCCGGGCGGATGAGCCGGTTCGCGATCTTGTCGCGGCATATGTCATAGAGCGGGTGGTCTTGAGGCATAGCTGGGTCGCGATGCAGAAGCTCAGGCGACAGAAGGACTACACGTTCCTGTTCGAAGTTCGCGACGGACGTCTCCTTCGCCGCAATGGATACGCGCCGGTCGCCACGACGCCACGCCTCAACCCCGCCATCCAGTTCCTCGTTGACGTCGGACTGGTGGACGACGACGGGCTCACCGAACGTGCCGCGGCACTGCTTGGAGAGACGGCGTGAAGTACCTCGAGCGAATGGCGCGTCGACCCAACGGACGCCCGTATCATTCAGCCGTCGCGACGACGTTCGCCGTCGAGTTCTCGGCCCTGGAAGAGGTCATGCTTCCGCAGCTCATGGCGAGTGGTGCGACGAACATCCTTGTCGTCGCGGACGAGCGCATGGCCTCCATGTCGTTGTCGGACGGTTCCCGCCTCCCGTCGCAGTTGGGTCGGGACTACGCGCTGACCTCCCCACCGGTTGCCGACGGCCTCTTCCACCCGAAGATCGTCCTTCAGTTAGGTCGCAAAGGTGGCCGGCTTTTCGTTGGATCGGCGAACATCACGGCTGCCGGTCTTGCCGGCAATGCAGAAGCCGTCATCGAGATCGAATGCAGCGACGAACTAGGTCCTGAACGTGACATCGTACGGGCGGCCTGGGTCTACCTGGAAGGCCTGGTCAAGGAGCGGTCCCGTTCTGCGGTCGACGCCATCGACTGGATTAGGGACAGGACGCCCTGGCTGCGCGGCGGAACCGAGCCGCAGACCGCGACGCTCGACGACGGTACGCTCGTCGCGTTCCTGACGAACGGTTCCGACACCGGGATCGGCCGGCAGTTCCTCGACCTTGTCGGCGACTTCCCAGTTGAAAGCCTTGTCGTCGTCAGTCCGTACTGGGACGAGAACCTGTCCGCACTCAAGGTCCTCCAGGAGAAGCTCCGGACGGGCAGCATTTCCGTCCTGCTGGACGCCGAGGAAATCGGGTTTCCTCTCGATGCGGAACGCCCGCCCGAAGTCGAGTTCAGAGATCTGCCTCGCAAGCTCGCAGGCCGCTTCGCCCACGCGAAGATCTTCATCGCCAGTACCGGCGAGCACGATCATGTCCTGGTGGGCAGCGCCAACTGCACGCTAGCCGCGCTCGGCTTCCTAGGCTCCTCCAGAAGCAATGCAGAAGCCTGCATCTACCGCAGGCTTCCCGCAGGAGCGGCGGCGAGGGCCCTTGGTTTGGACGAGATCCTCGAACAAGATCCGCTCGACCCTGACGATCTGATCGAGACCGCTCAGGCCCCGCCGATCCCGCTTGAAGAGATATCGTCCTTGCGGCCCGGCTTCTTCGAAATGGAGGGCGACGTCCTCACCTGGACGGTTCCGCGCGAGCTTCCGGGAGAAGGTTTCATTCGCCTTCTGGACAGGAACGCCCAACTTGTCGACACGCTCGCATATGCCTCAGGACACGAACGCTCCACCATGACGTTCCGTGTTGCGGCCGAGCGCAGGAGCGCCACAAGCTTCGCCACCATCGAAGCCGGCCAGTTCGTCTCCAACAGGGCATATGTCACCCAACGGTCGGTGCTCAGAAGCCGGCGTCGCGAGGTTGCGACCGGTTCCGTTGCGAAGGCGATCGAGATATTCGACGCCAACGCGGACTTCGAGCTCTGGATGCATCAGGCTGCCGACGAGCTCGCACGGGCGGACCTCAACGAGATTGCGAGCATATCTGTCGCGGCGCCCCGCGCCTCCCAAGGCGCCGTCCGCGCAGAGACCAAGGAGCAGGAGACGCGGTTCCTGACCTACGACGAGTTCATGAGGACGCGTGTCCCGGACGAGCGTGCCGACGACCGGCAGAATGCGTTGTCGGGCAAGCATTCGGACCGGATCCGCCAGTTCATGAACGATCTCGTCGGCCAGTCGCGTGTCGTCGTTGACGAAGACAATTCCGACGACGACGAAGACTGGCTGGACCTCGGGGACGAGAACGAAGACGCGCTGACGGAAACCGAGACGCGCCGAGCCGAGGTGACGGTCGAAGACGGGGGCGACAGCTCTGCCCCTGAGATCTGGGTCGATGCCAAGCAGTACGAGAAGATGGTCGGCCTCTACGTCGAGCGACTGACGACCGGGAAGGAACCACTCGGTCCGCCCGACGTGCTACGCGTCCGCTTCTGGCTCATGATGCTGCTGCACAAGGCAAGGACTGGGTATCTGCCGAACGGTCTGGAGGCGTCGACAGACGAGCGCGGCTGGCCCCGCATGGCGTTCAGAGTAATCTCGTCGTTCTTTTGCGGAAAGCGTCCGCCGGTCCGTCGCCTCATGATCGCTCGCGAGTACACGTCGATGCCGGCGGACTTCCTCGAATGCTGGGCCACGGTCCTGTGGACTCTGGACACGATCGAGGCAGTGCTGCCCCCTTCGCCGAAAACAGAGAAGTTCCTGCCGTTTGTCGCGCGGGTGCGTCTTGAAGTGATGAAGATCCTCGGGCTCACCTCGATCGAGCTCGGCAGCGATGTCGTGGTTGGTCTTCGAGCTGCGATGGATCGCACGCTCGGGGCAAGACTTCTCGACGACTGACCCTCGGGACAGCCCTCAAGAGAGCCATGAAGCATGGATGTCAATTGATATCCTGAAGTAAAGCGTCGTATTTGTCGGTTGTCGTGCGGATGCCCCGCTTTAGACCAGGAGTGCCAGAGATGGGGTCATCCCAAGCCGAAAAGCGCCAGACGCATGTGAAGCTGGTGGATGTCGCTGCACAACGCTTTCGCGAAGGCGGGCTGGCGAGACTCAGCGTTGCCGATCTCATGGCAGAAGCCGGCCTGTCGCATGGAGGCTTCTACAAGCACTTCGCTTCACGCGATGTCCTGGTGACGGAAGCGGTCGAAGCCGCGCTGGCGAACGGTGCATCTTTGGTGGAGCCGGGCTCGACGAAGCGCTCGTTCGAGGACCTGATGCGCTCCTACCTCGGCGTCGCGCACCGGGACGATCGCGGAGCGGGCCGCGCCGTTGCAGCGCTCCTTACAGAGGCCGAGCATGCTCCCGCGGCAGCGAGGGCGCTGTACACGCGGCATGTCGAGGACAACCTCGCGACTTTGCAGGCCATGCTCGCACGCGAGGGCAGGGACGGGAGCCCGACAAGCTTCGTCGCGCTTGCCGCCATGGTCGGGGCGCTCGGCCTTGCGAGGGCGGGACAAGACGAGGGTCGCCGCGATGGAGCCGGGCCCTACGGGCATGCATCCCTGGCTGGACGTTCTAAGCCGTCTTCCGAGGGCGCCCGTCGCTTCCATCGCCGAGATCCGCGGACGCGCCCGGCCGCGCTGAAGGCGTTCTTCACGTCGGTCCAGCAGCCTGGCACGCGTGCTCGGGCGTCGTCGTTGCTGGAGCGTGGCCTGCAGACGAGGTCCGAGGCCGAAATGACGCTTGGAAGCGCCGTCGCGAAGACCTGACTCGATGCGAACCGGCGATTGACGCCGCTATACGTTTCAGGCCGGCTGGTGGTGCGCAACCTTGAAGGCCCAATGCCGATGTCGACGAAAACCTCTGAAGCACAAAAACGCGTGACTGTCGTCGGGACGCCAGCATTGCGTCGGATCGAAGTGGGTCCCGTCCCGGCCCTGTTGAAGCGAAGGATCGAGAACATCATTCAATGGGAGCGAGAGTCGACCAGCCTCGACATCGCTCTTGGCAGGCCGACTGGGAGATCCGCGACCCGGCCAGCATGCGCAGTTTCGACTGTGATTCGATTTAAGCGTTCATGTCCGCTTGATCGGTACTGTTCTTGGTTGTGGAAAAGTTGATCTTTGCGCGCGGAGTATTTGCATGGTCATCCGCCGGCTGCGACACTTTCTGGCAAGCATGGGGATAGCATTCGGTGGCTAGGGAAGAGTACGCAAGTCTTTCAACGCTGACTTTGGCGAAGGTCGCTTCGCGGCGTCTACTGGCGGCGCATCCGGACGGAGACCTTTCCGTCATCTGCCTGAACATCCACAAGAGCAGCGTGTCGGCGGCCCGTGCGTTGGCAGCCCGGCTTTCCACGTTGTCGATCAGCGAGCGCCACTACTGGATCGGCACGCTCTACACCTTGATGCTCGATCCGCACCAGCGACGGAGACAGGCGGCCTACTTCACGCCACCATATCTCGCCGAGGCGCTGATTGACTACGCCATCTCCAAAGGATTCGACCTCGGCCGCCACGACGTCTTGGATCCTGCGGCGGGCGGCGCCGCGTTCCTTTCTCTCATCGCCAACAGGATGCGGCGGATCGGTCTTTCCGAGGTCGACATCGCCTACAGGCTGAACGGCATCGAGATCGATCCGGCACTCGCGCGCATGTCGGAATCCTTGATCGAGGAGCGCCTTGGAGGATTCGCGGACCGCCAGATGGTCCACGTCGGCGACGCCCTGCAGGCGGTGCCGCTGGCATCCTACGACCTGGTCATCGCCAATCCTCCGTATGGACGCCTCTCAATCTCCGAGGTCGTCGGGGAGAACTGGGCAAAGGTCGCCCATAGTGGGCATATCAACAAGTACGCGCTGTTCGCCGAGCTCTGCTTCCGTGTGGCAAAGCCCAAAGGTCTCGTGGCGCTCGTCATCCCGTCGAGCTTCCGCTCCGGGCCGCTATACGAAAAGATGCGCTCGTTCGTGCTGTCGCAGGGACAGATTCTTGCGGTCGGCTCGGTCTCGAACCGCAAGGACGTCTTCGCGGACGTCGCGCAGGACGTCAGCGTGCTCGTCGTCCGGAAGGGCGGTTCGCACAAGGCGTCCGCAAAGGTGGAGTTTCCCGTCTTCGGTCCGTCCGGGAAGGCCGACCGGCCCGCCTTCGGCAAGATCACATCGAATCCTTCCTCTTCCTGGTGGGCGCCCTCGAGGTTCGCCGACGTCAGAGGCGGCGCGACGATCGCGGACTACGGGGCAACTGCGAAGGCCGGCTACTTCGTCTGGAACCGCGAGCAGGAGAAGATGAGTGGCGGAGACGACCCTCAGGCGCGGCCTTTGATATGGGCGGCGAACATTCGCGCGGGCAGACCGTGCCTGCCGGCAACCCGTGACGGCGCCGGAATCGACTTCGTCACGGTGTTGGAAGGCAGCACCGCGCTCGTGACTGATCATGCGGTCGTGCTTCAGAGGACGACGAACAACAATCAGGCTCGGCGTCTGATCGCGGCTTCGGTCGACCCGTCCGTGGTCGAGCGCTGGGGCGGCTTCGTCTGCGAGAACCATACGATCGTTCTGCGCGGAGCGGGCAGGCGATCCATGTCCCTCCTGGCCGTCCTGCTGAACACGAAGGCGGTGGACGACCGCTACCGGGCGGCATCCGGCACGTCCAACATCTCCGTCCAGCTTCTCCGGCAGCTTGATCTCCCTCCGCCTTCGGTGTTCAGGGACGCCCTCAGGGAGTCGCGCGACCCGGAGAAGGCTGCCGAAGTCGCCTATGAGAAAGCCTCTCAGACAAGCCGCGTCAACGAGGTGTCCGCATGAAGGATTTGACGAGCTTCAGGCGCGCCCCACGCACGGGACTTGCCGACCGTCAGCAGCAGCGGCTGGACGCGGCGGCCCGAAGAGCGGAGCTCGTTTCGAAGATCTCGTCCAAAACCGAGGCCAAGAAGCGCGTCGCGGAAATCGAGGCCAAGGAAAGCGCGGCGCATTCGCGATCGGTTCCGCGGTACCTCGACGCCTTGGGAAAGATTCCCTTCAGGCGGATCGGTGGCGAGCTCCGTCCGGTGGCGAACGCGTACACGAAGCTGGTGGAGGCGGCGCTGGCGGCTATGAACGACGGGTGCGTGACGGTGGCGATGACCTGGCCGGTACGCGACGTCAGTCTATCGGCCGTGCCGTCTTTGCTCGCGCTCGCCGACGTCGCGGCGTCTCCGGCAACGACTATCGCCAAGGCGGGAGCAGCCTATCCGTCGTTCGAGCGACCACGCGGACTGAGGGCGCTGATCTATCCATATGCGCGGACCGCGCACACCCACGCGAGACAGGTCCAGGTCGACCGGAAGTACGTCCACTCCACGAACATGCAGCATGTCGTCCGCCACACCGAAGGATTCGACGAGGACGGCGCTTTGAAGGACTACCATCAGGTTCTCGCCCGAGCAGGCACGCTGACGGGCAGGGCGAAGGACGGCCGCGTCTACGAGGAGTTCGCCCATCCGACCCTCGACGAGCTGATGCCGCATGGGAACTGCGACGGCGTTCCGCATGAAAACGGACGTCTGCTCTGGCGGACGAGTTCCAAGACCGATCTGCGTCTGCACACCAGAACCGGACTTGCAGACAATGGGAAATCCGCCGGCTTCTATCTCTATGGGCTCCGGCATCGCGACAACGCGAAGCGTTCGCTCCGCAGCGCCGGTCCGCTGGATCTCGCCATCTTCGACCTGACTCGAAAAGGCCAGAACAGGTTGAGCGACGACTGGCCGGAAGACGCTCGAAAGGTCTTCCGAACGCTGAGGGAGCAGCATCCCGGCATAGGCGTGCTTGTCGTGGTGGACGAACCCTGGTCATACGACAAGTGCCGCTTCGACGTGTTTAACGAGCAAAAGCACGTCAGAAACCGGCCCCGGCGCCCGGAGCGGTCGATCGTCATCGCAGAGCAGAACGGATCCGTCCTGAGCAGCGGCGAACCGCCCATAGAATGGATCGGTGCGGCCAAGGTGGAGGCGTACGGCTTCCGGGGCCGGGCCGTCGAGGTCGCCGAGGCGCTGCGAGCGATCGGCAATAGATTTCGCCAGGCGGACGACCGCGAGGGCGCGCGGTCGGTTCGGGATCTTGTCGCCGTCCTGCGCCGAAACGCGTCGCTGCCCGGCTCCCTGTCGGCGCTGAGCGACCATGTGACGGAGGAGCGCGGCCCTGCGCTCGCGAGCGACATCATGACCACCTACCGGGTGTCGGAGCCGATGGCGAGATTGTCGGACGCTACGCTCCCGGCGTTTCAGATTGGCGGCACCGAACTTGCCGAGACGCTAAAGGACGTTGCTGCAGTCTTCAGGAAGCAGGAAGCCGAGACGCCAATGTCGCTTCTGCTCGAAAAGATCCTGGGCGACAACCGGAACACCTCTTCACGCACGCTCTTCATGTTCCAAACGCAGCCGATCGCGGACTTCGCCGTAGCGGAGCTGACGCGAAAGTTTCCGTGGCTCGAGAGGAAGATGGAAATCCGGATGATCGTCTTCTCGGGACCGGGTGGACTTTCGGACATCGCCGGTCTCCCCGCTTCCGAACGCAATCAGTTCAAGAAGCTCTACCTCGTCGCGCCGGCACGGAACGGCGTGCTCTCGTTTTTTGCGCGTCCGTGGCTGCCGGAGCAGGTCGTGCTGCTTGCCGACGCGGACACCATGCGGTTCTCTTCGCGGGACGCGCTGCGCCTTTCCGGAGAACTCGACGTTCCTGCAATCGGATCGAGGCTTCGTAGATACGGTCTCGCGGTCGCCAAGGCGGTGGAGGCGGTCGGCGCCCATGCGGTCGATCTCGACGGCATCGGCGTGATGCCGGACGATCTGACGTTCCCTGGCGAACCCGTCGTAGACTTGACGGGTGGAAAGGGGCTGGATCGCGAACGCATCGAATTCGTATTTTCCGAAGGGCAGAGGATGCTCGCGTGGCCAGGCAGCGACCTTGTAGTTCTCGATCAGTCGCATGCGGTCGACGAGTTCCGCGAAGTGGTCGCATCCGCAGTCGCCGAAGGCGACAAGATCTGCGTCTTCAGCACGGGCTTCATCGAGAAGGCGCGTCTCGTGCTCAGCATCCCTGCCACTGCCGCAGGCGAGATCCGCGACTATCACGAACTTGTTCTGGAAAAATTCTCCGAGCTTCCAGGCTACAGCGAAGCCGACAAGCTGCGGACGCTTGTCGGCCGCATTGACGATCCCGAGGTCGACGTCAATCGCGCCCGCTACTGGGTCACGATCCGACAGCAACTGGCCGCCCGCATCGACGAGGTCGTACCGCACGCGCCGAAGACCGTCGAGCTTTTCCTCAAGTTCACCGCCGCGCTGGGCATAGGCGACCGGATGGCGAAGGAATTCTGGCAGTGGGGCGTGGTCGCCCAGCGTACGACGAAATTGAAGGCCGGGATGGCTTTTCACGACGCCTACCGGGGAATCCTTGTAGACCCGTTCGCCGCCATGGCGGACAATCAGAAGCGAAAGCAGGACATTCGGCGGCTCAGATTCCTTGCGGAGGACTATGTCGCGACGGTCGAATCGATAAGAAGGATCAGACCATGATGCTCGGCAAGGATTCGGCAGAGCTCGGTGCCATCGACGTCGAGCTCAAGGAAGCGGTCTGCGACGCGCTGGTGAACATGATCACCAGCCGGGCAAGCGGCACGGATGAGGCCGGGCGCACCGTCTATGGCTGGACACCGCGACGAGGCATCGTGTCGGGACAGTTGCTGCCCCGCTTCTCCAAGACCTCCGAAGATGAAACCTCCGACATCAAGATCGCCGCCATAGGCTTCGATTTCCAGGTCGCGGCAGGTTCGAGAGGGCCTATCATGGCGAAGCCGAAGTTTTCGGTCTATCTCCGCGTTCTGCCGACCTGGCAGGAGATTTCGAGCGACCGGTACGGGATCGACATCGACTTCAAGCTGAACCGCAAGATCAAACTTGAGATCGACCAGAAAATAAGGACGCGCCGCAAGGAGCGGTATGTCCGCCAGGAGATAGACCAGATCGACTGGAAGGCATTGGGTACGGAACGAAGCGCCGACGTACGCGACCGCCGCCAGCGCATTCAGGACGATCTACGCGTGGAGGTGTATGGCGAGTACAACATCGTCCTTTCCAGGGCGGACATGAGGTCGTTCACCCCGGAGGCCTTGCAGCCAGTTCAGTCCGCCCCCCAAGGTGAAGACGATGCTAACACGGGAGAGACAGTTCAGGCCCCGGAACCGGCGATCGGGAAGATGGTGCGAGAAGGGCGGGCAATACCGTTCAATCTGATACCACCCGCGCCGATCCCCGGAAAATGGATCCGGCTGGACCTCGTCCTTCCGGAGCTGGAATGGGCGGCCGACCTTGGCGGCGACGACCTCAGGAAGCGCTTCGAGTCCTATTCCATCGAGATGCGCGCAGCCGTCGCGCAGCAGATAGAGACCTGGCGAAAGACCGAAGGCGTTGCCACCGCATGGCGCGACCAGAAAGTCCGGCCGGAGGACGCCGTTGACGAAGAGAGCTGGAACAGGTTTCTGGCGCGGCTCCGCGACCTACCTGTCGAGGCCAACGCGATTCCGGATTTCGGCGGACTGTCCGTCAAGGGCGAACGGCAGGTAGACTTCCTCGACCCCTCGCGCGCATCCATCCGCGTCACCCTGGACAACGGATGTGCCGAACTGGATTCCAAGGAAGCCGGGAAGCGTTGCAATGCCATCTTCGGCACCTCATTGGTGGTCGAGCTGTCATCGCAAGATCATCTGCCGCTGCTGCTCGATCGGGTCGAACCGTCATACAGGTTCCGCAATTTTCTTGAGTATCCGGCGATCGGTCTGAATTGCGGGATCGAGAGCGACGAGCGCGACGAAAGAAGGCGCATTACCACGACCTGGGCGCCGAGATTTACCCAACCCCGCGTCGTGCCGCGAAACCTGGCCGTAGAGTATCGTTTCCGGCAACTTGCCGACGGCCACGACGTCGAAAAGCTTCTCGAGCTCCCACGAGAGTACCGAAAATGGGTCGACGAGCGCGAGACCGAACTCCAGGACAGGATCATTGAAAACCTTCAGCCGGAGGACGCGGACGTGGAGCGGCGGCGCTTTGCCGAAGACGTCCGTGGCCAGCGGGTCGAGGCGGCCCATATCGAAGCTGGGATCAAGCTTCTATCTGAATCGCGAAAGGCCGCTCTCGATTTGGCCGCAGGCCGAAACGGCGTCGAGCTGGAGCGAAAGGCGGCGCCGTGGCGGGCCTGGCTGATGACCAACGAAACCTTCGCGCGAAGGGACGCCCGACTTCCCGACCGCGGCTGGCGTCTCTTTCAGATGGCGTTCGTCCTGTCGCATGTTCCGACCTTCGCGTCTCGGATGCCGGAGTTCAACACATATTTCGATGCCGAGCGCGACGAGCTCTGCGCTAGCCTGCTGTATTTCCCGACCGGAGGCGGAAAGTCCGAAGCGTTCTACGGCGCCCTTCTTTTCGCTATCTTCCTCGACCGCCTGCGTGGCAAGAGCCGCGGCGTCACGGCGATGATCCGCTATCCTCTCCGTCTTCTCACGCTGCAGCAGGCGCAGCGCCTCCTTAGGCTTCTCGCCGTCGCCGAGATCGTGAGACTCGAGAACCATGCCGGCAACTGGCCGATCGAGATCGGCTTCTGGGTCGGCTCGTCGAACACGCCGAACCGATACGGCGAGATGAGGCCGCACCTGCCGAAGTTCGGCGATCCTCTTCATAGGGACGACAGGAATCTCGACGGCAGCACGGTCGTCGACGCCAGGCTTAAGGAAGAGGGGCTTCGCTACCAGGAGGCACTTCTCTCCTACAACAAGGTCCCGAACTGCCCCTGTTGTGGCAAGACGACGGGTCTCAGGCGCTTCGAGCCGTCGGACAAGCTCGCCCACCGTGCGGTCATCGTCTGCTTCGACGCCGGGTGTGTCTGGAACGAGGCCCACGGGCAGATCGAGCCGCTGCCCTTTCTGCTGACCGACGACACGATCTATCAGCGAGCGCCATCCGTCGTCCTCGGCACGGTCGACAAGCTTGCCATGCTCGGTCAGCATCCGCGAACGATCTCGAACATTCTAGGAATGTTCGGTGCAGCCCGGTGGATCAGCCCGGAGGGACATCTCAGCAGCCCGAGCGACAAGGCGAGGCTCGATGCGGGCGCAGACGCGTCGGGCTGCCAAGGCGTCTTTCCAGCGTATCAGAACGGCCGGCATGTCTTCCACGATCCGTTCCCATCGCTGGTCATTCAGGACGAGGCCCATCTCCTGGAAGAAAGCCTTGGGACGTTCAGCGGCCTGTTCGACACGCTGCTGGAAAAGACCTTCAACGAAATCTCGCATCTATCCGGAGACGACCTTGAGATTTCTCGTTTCGAGACGAACGGCGTCCGCGCACCCCGCCTCCCAAAGATGATCGCGGCGACCGCCACCATCAGCGATCCCGACCGTCAGTTGAGCACGCTCTACCAGCGCCGCCCGTTGAGATATCCCTATCCGGGCCCGGACATCTACCGGTCATTCTTCGCGGAGCCGGCGACCGCGCCGAAGAATAATGCCGTTCGCGTCGCACGCAGTTTCTCGTTGCCGGCACACCTTTCGCCCGAGGCGACGTCGCCGTGGATGCGGCTCTACGTCTCGATGATGACGAACGACGCCACGCACACGGTGACGACGGTCGGAGTCCTTAGTTCGTTCCATTCGATCATATCCTGGCTTTGGGCCGGGCTCCTCGATCCGGACCAGGTTCAGGGCGTGGTCGACGACCTGCGGCGCGCCATCTCTGGCGGCGAGGCAGGAAACTGGCGGAGAAGTGCGATAGACCGCGCCGTCGCACAGGGCCGCCTATCGGACATCATGGCCCTTGTCGATCTCCATCGTATCGCTCTCGCCTATGTCACGAACAAGAAGGGCGGCGACCAGATCATGGACGCCCTTCATTCGGGCGTGGCCCACAGCCATCGCCGGGCCGGGCTCCCGCACGACAGGTTCTATAGTCGTCTCATCTCAGGCGGCGTGGACATGCAGGAGATCCAGAGCGTCATGAAGGACGCAGAGACCTCGTTTGCGGGCAAACCCTACCCGGCGGTCGACGAAACTCTCCGGAGCATCGTCGCCACTTCCGCCATCTCCCACGGCGTCGACGTCGACCGGTTCAACAGCATGTTCTTCGCAGGTCTCCCGTCCGACATCGCGGAGTACATCCAGGCGTCAAGCCGTGTCGGACGCACGCACGTCGGGTTCGTCATGCTCCTGCCCACTCCGCAGAGCCGCCGAGACCGCTACGTCATAGAGACTCACGACGTCTTTCACCGCTTCCTGGAGCGAATGATCTCGGCGCCGGCCGTCGAGCGCTGGGCCGAGAATGCCATCCGGAGGGTGCTGGCGTCCTTCGTTCAGACCTGGGCGATGCTGAACGACATGCGCGAATTCAAGAACGCCTCCGACAATCGAAAATCGTCCTTCAAAAGCTACGACTCGACCTACAGCCTTCGCCAGCTCGCTGACTATGATCCGTCAGGCTTCTCCAAGGAGGTGGCCGGATTCATGCTTTCCGCGATGGGTCTCGAGGGCCGTGACGGCGTCGGCCGGCCGCCATACCCTGAATTCTACCAAAGGATGGTCCTTCGCGAGGCGGACCGCTTCGGAGAGAGCATGCGGTCGAGCGGCATCACCGCGGACCTTAGGCAGTATTGGACGGACTTCAATCCTGCCTTCAAGAAGCCGATGACGTCGCTGCGCGACGTCGACGAGGCTGGCGTGATCACCGCGTCGGCAGTCTATCCCGGCGGCGAGGGCACAAGCCAGCGCATCAAGACTTCGCACATGGTCAAGGTCATGAAGAACATCCGCGGACAGCGGGGAGCGTCCGACGCCGACGTCGAGACGGACGAAGGGAGAGCCGACCGATGAGCGATGCGAAGCGACAGGGCGCGGGCTGGAGCGGGTCGTCCAACGACAAGGAGGCTGTCGAGGCCAGGCCGCCGACGATGCAGCGGTCACGGTCTCAGATCGCCACCGCGTATGCACCGGGAGTCCTTCTAACTTGGGAGGGTGGGCGAGGCATCTGCAAGTCGGTCCCGATCCGGAACGATCTCAAGGATTCGCTCGCAGTGACGACGTCGCAGATGATCTTCGACGGCATCGGCGAGACGGCCGAAAGCTGGATGAAGCGGGCGCGCGACGCATGCCCGGACGCGCCGGCGGAATTCTGCCTCGACAGCGCGTTCATGGACATCCATTCCGGAGAAGCCGTCATCGACAGCAGCCGGTTCGTCATGACCAAGCCGGACGTCGTCGGATACGTTCCCTATCCGCTTCTATATCAGTGCGCCGAGTGCAAGAGCGTCCGCGAGTTCAGAAACGTCGGCGAGCAGGCGGCGAGCGGCATGCCGAAATGCGACGGCCACGTGTCCCGTTGGACGCAGGTCGACGTTGTCTATGCCCACTGGTACGGCAGCATCGAACCGCTCAGCCCGTACAACTACGCCTTCGACGAAGAGACGCACTCGGTCAATCCTTTGAGGAGCTGCGGTTGCGGTTGGCCGCATTTCCGTCTTCGCAACGATGCGCCCGTCTTCAACGAATGGAAGTATTCCTGCGAGAGCTGCGGCGACGTCCGTGACTTGAAGAAGCCGGAGCCCAAGGTGCTTGCCAAGCTGTCGATCGAGAAGCAGCGGACCGGCGTCGACTTCGAATTCATCCAGGTCAACATGCTTCCGGTCTCCTATCGTGCGAGCAGCGCCTTCTATCCGCAGCGCGCCAACTTCATCGAGCTGAAGAACGGCGCGGTCGTCGATCTGATGCGGGAGCAGCGACAGGAGGACCTTCTTCGCGAGCTGGCGAGGCTGCACGGTATTCCGTTCGAGGAACCTTCAGAGGACGCCATCAAGGCCGCGGTCCTCGCATCCGGAGGCAAGGCGGAATGGCAGGAGTACTGCGACTTCATCGAGATGATGAAGAAGCGCCAGGCCAGAGGTGATGACACCGTCAGGCAGCGGAAGGCGATCGAGGAGATACGCGCGAAGTGGTTCGCGGACGGCGTGGTCGAGAAGGGCACGATCGCAAGCAGCGGCATCTCGCGGGCGGTGGTGCTTAGGCGCGAATGGACGCGGAAGTTCGATCCTATCCGGCTCACCATCGAGCACGCAGCCTTCGTGGACGAGCACATCCGCGGAGGTCTGGAGGCGAAAAAGGCGGTGGACGTCATGAACCCGGACGTCACCCTCAGCAACGCGGCCGGAATTGCCGGCGAACTCGCGCGCTATCAGCGCTCCGTGGGCGAAATCCTCGAAAAGACCGGCATCGGGCAGATGGTGATCCTCCGTGGGCTCCCGATCTGCGACTACAGCTTCGGCTTCACCCGCGTCTCGGCGACGCCCGTCTACACCAGAGAATACCAGAACCGGAACGTGCCGATGCCTGTGAGGCTCGTCGCGTTCGATCCATTCGACGACGGCAAGCGCCCGATCTACGTCACGCAGCAGAACAACGAAGCGATCTACGTCAAGCTAGATGAGGGTAGGGTGAGGCAATGGCTCGCAGCCAACGGCGTCGCCGGGTTACCGTCGCAGGACGTCAGGCTGGGCCGGGCCTATCTCGAGGACTACGAGGACTTCGGGCCTTTCCTCGACGACTATAAGGACAAGGAGAGGCAGGGCCGGGAGCGAAGGCTCGCGCCGTTCGTATACATGCTGCTCCATAGCTTCTCGCACCAGCTCATCCATTCCCTTGCCGACGCCTCCGGTCTCGACCGCGACGGGATTGGCGAATATCTCTTCCCCGCCGATCTGGCGTTCACGATCTATCGGAAGGGCATGACACCCGACCTCGGCAACATCTCGGCGATGTGGCGGAACCATGCGATGGAGTTCCTTCGACGGTCGGTCGATCAGCGCATGCTCCGCTGCGGCTCCGGAAGCCTCTGCGACACGCGCGGCGGGGCTTGTCCGGCGTGCATCATGACGAGCGAGGTGAGCTGCGCGTGCTCGAATCTGTTGTTGTCGCGTTCGGTATTGCGAGGGGGCGGCCGACCGGAGTGGGAAGCGAGCGATACGACGGACCTCGTCGGCTTTTTCGAGAGACGGATCGATCTATCGTCAACGACTAGATAGCCATCATGTCTCCGATGTTCCGACCTCGTGTCGGAGCGGCGGCTCCTATCCGAACCGTTTTCAACAAACAAGGCGCCGAGGGTGAAAAAATATTTTCAATGGCGACGCCTATGGGGTTCCAGACCATCGGCGAACTGTCGGCGACACCACGGGCACCTCTCGCACTGCGTTTCGGCCCCGAGGTCGGTCGTCGTCTCGACCAGATGCGCGGCCTGAAGCCCGAGCCCATCGATCCCATCCGGACGGCCGAGATCGTCGAGGTGTTCCGCAACTTCCAGGAACCGATAGGCGCTGCGGAAACGATCAACAAATACGTCGGTCGCCTCGTCATCGAGCTCGTAGGCGAACTCGAGTAGCGCGGCCTCGGCGCCCGTCGGACAGATCTCATCGTCCACAAGGTCGACAACACGATACAGGCGATCCGCGCGGGCACCGCCAAGCCGGCGCGCGACATTGCCTTGCTCACGAAGCTTTTTCGAGATCGCACCGAGAAGGTCGAACCTGGCTTCGGCATCGAAAAGCTCTCTCTCGTTGCGGTCGCCGCCGAGCCTTTCGAGGAAGAGCAGCGGTTCTCCTCGCTCGTCGAGGACGAGACCACCGACATCACTCCGCTCATCGACATCTTCGGCAACCGCGGCCAGCGGGTTTTCCGCGTCGCGCCGGTCGCCTCGGACGTTCCAGAACGCAGCGTGCAGCGCATTTCCGCGGTGGCGGACGAGACCGAGGAGGCGTGGGTCGGTCACTGGCGTCGGCCTGTCAGGCTTCTCGCCCGGCCGGAGGTGATCGAAGCAATCGCCCTCATGCCAGACCATCCTCCTCGCAGCGTCACCTGGCGCGGCACCCGCCACAAGGTCGTCCGCGCCGACGGACCGGAGCGGATATTCGGGGAATGGTGGCGAAGGCCGACCGAACTGGAAGCGGTGCGCGATTACTTCCTTATCGAGAACGAGCGCGGAGAACGTTTCTGGATTTCCGAGCCGGCGACGACGTCGATCTTGGAACCGGCAGCCACAAATGGTTCACGCTCGGTCGAGTTTAACGTTGAGGACCTTTAGACTGCTGCCCGGCCTATTGAGGCGCCCCCGTCGACGTTGAGGCTTTGCCCGGTGATGAACCCTGCGTCCTGCGACATCAAGAATGCTACCGCCGAGGCGATCTCGTCCGGTTGGCCAAACCGCCCCATCGGGACGCCCCCGAGATATCTGGCTTCACCGTCGCTACCGGCCGGATTGTTCGCGCGGAAAAGTTCGGTTTCCGTCGGACCGGGCGACACGGCGTTGACCGTGATGCCGGTTGCGGCAAGTTCGAGTGCCCAGCTCCTTGTGAAGCTGACGAGCGCAGCCTTCGCAGCCGCATAACTGGTGCGTTGCACGCTGCCGAGGACCGTAAGGCTGGAGATGTTGACGATCCGCCCCCAGCCCCGATAACGCATACCTGGGAGCGCAGCCTGAGTAGCGACGAGAGCCGGATGCAGATTGACGCGCATTACCTCTTCGAGGGTCTCAATCGCGATGCTGCCGAGCGGCTCCGCACGCACTAGGCCAACATTGTTGACGATCCCGTCGACCTCGCTTTTACGCACGATGACTGCAAGTTCGTTGGCGGCTGCGGCCTCTGAAAGATCGAGCAAGTGGAGTTCGCCGGGAAAGCCCTCGGTGCCGTTGCGGGCGATGCCAATGACGTCGTGCCCCTGGCCCGCAAGTCGGTTCGCCAAGGCCAGTCCGATACCCTTGCTGGCGCCTGTGATCAGAAATCTTCTCTTCATTGGGAAATCCTCGACCCTGCCTCCAAGGAGGCAGGGTGCTCTGGGTTGGACGAGATCAAGCTGCGGTACGGGTTGCTGCGGCACGAAGCGCCGGCATCATGTCTTCCGGCTCAGGGCGTCGGGTGTAGTCCGGATTCACTTCAGCATAGAGGATCACGCCATCTTGGCCGACGACGTAGCGAGCAGGCATCGGAAGCGTCCAGCTCGGATCGCCGTTGAAGGCGGGAAGATCGTTCTTCAGCGACTTATATAGCTCGACCAGATAATCCTGCATTTCAAATCGCAAGCCAAGGGCCGCTGCTACGTCATTACGAGGGTCCGACAGAATGGGGAAGGTCAGGTTATTCTGGCGCATCGACTTGCGGCTGTTGACCGGGTTCTGCGGCGAGATGGCGATGAGCTTCGCACCGAGCGCCTCGAACTGCGGAAGCGCCTCCTGCAGGGCCTGCAGTTCCATATTGCAATAGGGGCACCAGACGCCGCGGTAGAAGCTGATCACCAGCGGGCCGTGTGCCAGGAGGTCGGCTGACGACACCGAATTGCCATCCGGGTCAGAGAGCGTGAATTCCGGCAACTTGTCGCCGGCTTTCAACGCCTTCTGTGCGGCACCCGAGGCAATAAGCTCCGCAGTTGCGCGGTGCATCGTCTCGATAACCGAGTGAGGTACATTGTACGGCGGCTTGCCGGCTTCAAAATCGGCTTTGAAGGCATCGAGCTTGGATTGAAGGGTCATAGTCGTGTTCCTTGGTGTTTAGATTGTTGGAAATGATGCTGTGATGACGACCAACCGGTCACATCAAGACAAGGAGAGGTGTGGTGTCGTGCGTGCCGTCATGCCGGTTGGGCACTAAGCAGTTCGACGATCGCGTCGGCTATTTCCCCCGAATGGGTTTCCAATGCGAAATGGCCAGTGTCGAGAAAGCGGATGTCCGCGTTCGGCAGATCGCGACGATAGGCTTCGGCGCCAGGTGGCAGGAAGAATGGATCGTTCTTACCCCAGATCGCTAGCAGCGGCGGCTGATGGGTACGGAAGTATTCCTGGAAGGCAGGGTAGAGCGCGACATTGCTGGCATAATCGCCGAAGAGATCGAGCTGAATTTCGTCGACCTCTGGCCGGGCAATGTAATAGGCATCGAGCGCACTGCCATCGGGCGACACAGCTTTCGTGTCGGGCACGCCATGCTCGTACTGCCAGCGGATCGAGGTAGGGGTCAGCAAGGTGCGCAACGCCTGTCGATTCTCGTCGCTTGGTTCGCGCCAGTAACGCTGGATCGGATCCCAACCTGTGCTCAAGCCCTCTTCATACGCATTTCCGTTCTGCGAGATGATCGCAGTCACACGCTCTGGGTGGGCCACGGCGAGGCGAAAACCCGTCGGCGCACCGTAGTCAAAAACATAAAGAGCGTAGCGCTTGAGCCCGATCACTTCGGTGAAGCGGCCGATCACGCGCGCGAGTGCGTCGAAGCTGTACGTGAAGGTCTGACGGGACTTGATCTCCGTGAGGCCGAAGCCTGGCAGGTCGGGCGCTACCAGATGGAAGCGGTCGGCCAGCAGCGGGATCAAATCGCGGAACATGTGGCTGGAGCTCGGAAAGCCGTGCAGCAAAAGAACCGTGGGGCGGCTCGGGTCGCCGGCTTCACGAAAGAATATCTCGTGGCCGTCGACATCGGCGGTACGATATCGGATGTCAGTCATTGTCGTAGTCCTTTTACGAGAGGGATAGGCGCCGGCAAGCAGCGAGTGGCCGGCGCCGACAGGTCAGCCCTGTGAGGCCATCGAGCGGGCAACTTCCGCGGCGCTGATGCCTTCCAGAGCAAGGCCATAGCCTGCGCCCTCGTCGACGATCCGGCGTAGCTTCTGCGTCAGCGCGATACGGGTGTAGCGGCTAGTCAGCGGCGGCAGCGCGGCGATGCCTTCGGCAATCTCATGCGCGCGGGCGAGCAGACGATCGGCGGGCACGACCTCGTTGACGACGCCCCAGTCCTTCGCCGTCTGGGCGTCCAGCACCTGCCGGGTGAGAATGAAGTAGCGACCGCGGATCGAGCCGATGACTTCGGGCCAGAGCAGATTGACGCCATCGCCCGGCACGATGCCGAAGTCGAAGTGCGGCTTGTCCTGGAAGACGGTTTCGGGTGTGGCAAGGACGATATCGGTGAGCAGGGCATATTCCGAGTGCAACAGCACCGGGCCGTTCAACGCCGTGATCATCGGAACCTCGATATCGAGGATGTTCATGAGGACTTTTTTGCCCTCGCGAAGGATCTTGTCATAGCCGCGGGGCGAGAAGAAGTCGAAGCCTTCGGGACTGATTGCATCCATGAATGCGTCACCGGACCCCGTGAGTATGACGACGCGGTTGTCGGCGTCGGAACCGATATGGTGGAAGAGATCGACGAACTGCTCGTGGGTATGGCCGTTGAAGACGAGCTTGCCGCCATCGGTGTGCAGCGCGACTTCCAGAACGCCGCTCGGCGACCGGGTAAGGCGGGCATTTGCGAAGCTGTTCTTGTAGGTTTCGAAATTGGACACGGATATTCTCCTTGAAGTGAGCTTGTGGTGTTTGGTTGAGGGAAAGGATCAGGCGGCGGGGATAAGGGCTTCGACGCGGGTAATGGCGCGTTGGACGGCCGGACGTGCAGCCACCATATCGTACCACCGCGAAAGGTTGGGGCGATTGTCGAACGTCAGGCCGGGAAACTGCCGGCGCCACATCCAGCCGAAATGCGCGATGTCGGCGATGGTGAAGTCGTTGCCGGCCATGAAGGTCTGGCTTGCCAGCTTGTCGTTGAGAAGAGAGAGGATCCGTTCCGCCTCGGTCGCGAAGCGGGCCTCGGCAATCGGCTGCGGTTCTGGCGACGACCTCTTGAAGAATCCGGCATTGCCGAATGCTGGGCTTAGTGCGGATGCGTGAAAGAAGAGCTGTTCGAAGACGCGAGCGCGTGCCTCGCCATTTGCAGGCAACAGCTTTCCAGTCTTCTCGGCGAGATATACCAGGATGGCGGCGCTCTCCGTTAGTACAAGCGCATCGTCCACCAGAACCGGCACTTTGGCATTTGCATTCAGCGCAAGAAAGCCATCTGACTTTTGCTCGCCCTTGCGTACATTGACCGGCTTCAGGTCGTACGCAAGGCCCAGTTCCTCGAGCGCAATTGGCACCTTGATGCTATTGGGTGTGGCGAAGGCGTAAACCTCGATCATCGTTGTCTCCGTGGGATCGTGCTTGTTGGAGAGAGTTATGCTCAATCCTTCACGCTTGCGGCAGACAGCTTGAGGCGATAACGCTTATTCCAACGGAGAATGAGCAATGGACAGACTACAGGCGATGGCCTCGTTCGTGAGGGTGATAGAAACCGGATCCTTCTCGGCCGCTGCCAGGCAGCTTGGAGTCGGCCAGCCGGCAATCTCCAAGACTATCGCGCAACTGGAGCACCGCCTGCAGGTCAGCCTGCTCATTCGTTCGACCCACGGCCTCTCTCCCACGGATGCAGGGATCCGCTTCTTCGAGCGCGCCAAGACGGCGATCCGGGAAGCGGACGAGGCCGAGCTCGAAGCTAAGGGGGCGGGAGCCGGTCTTTCGGGACGGCTGCGGATCTCGGCGGCGACGACTTTTGCCAGGTTGATGATCGTTCCGCGCCTACCCGAATTCATGGCAAGGCATCCGGAACTGGACGTGGACGTTATCCTAGACGACCGTGTCATTGATCTCGTCTCTGAGGGAATCGATATCGCTCTGCGCATGGGGGACCTTTCCGACTCTGGAGCAGTCGCCCGCCGGATTGCGACTGGTCGTCGGTCAGTCGTGGCAACCCCAGCTTATCTGGGCAGGCATGGCTTCCCCCAGACGCCTGCTGATCTGGCAAGCCATGAGGCCGTCGTCTACACGCAGCTTGGCAATTCGTGGGCTTTCGCAAGAGGTGGCACGGAAGCGTCGGTGGCCGTTTCCGGCCGCGTTCGTTTCACAGCCGCCGAAGGCATCCGTGAGGCGGTTAAGGCGCACATGGGCCTAGCCGTAACGTCGGACTGGATGTTTTGGCCTGAGCTCAATACAGGAGAGGTCGTGCGCATACTTGCCGACTGGTCGCTTCCAACGATCGACTTGTGGGCGGTCTTCCCGACGGGCCGACTCGCGAGCGCAAAGGCAAGGGCATTCGCTCAATTTGCGGAAGAGATCATGGATGACGCCGGTTTTGTCGAAAACCCGCGGATCTGAAATAGAGCAATCAACACGCAAGCGCAATTCTCGGCCGCCGTGCCGATGCTGAACGCATCTTATAGCCGTTGAACTTTGTAAGTACGATCCGCTCAAAAGCTTTGGTTACACCGTTACCAATATGCTGTAACGATATCTCAAAAATGTACTCTAGGAAAAACTTGAATGAGCGATTTGGCAGAAACACCCGACAATCTCGGCGAACCCGAAATTTTGGCAGCGGTTGATCGAACAATGCGCACTATCGAGATGCTGGCGGACGCGTCTGACGGTCTGTCAATATCTGCGATCGCCCGGTCGCTCGACGTCAACAAGCAGATTGCAGCCCGTATCCTGAACACCTTGCTGATAAGGGGCTATATTTTCCAGCTACCCAACCAGTCCTACAAGCTTACATACAAGGTCAGCAACATTGCCTTCAGGCAGCAGATCACCGTGCGCCTGTCCGACCAGTGTCTGCCTCTCCTCCAGAAGCTCGCCGACGAGACGGGCGAGCTTGTTCGTCTCGCAGTGGTTGAGAACCAGCAGCCGATTTGGCTGCTGGCGGTGGTGGGCAAGACCCAGCACACGAGGCTACGTCTCGAGCCGGCCGGTCCCAACGACGTCCTTCCACACGCACACGCAGTCGGAAAGGTCATGTTGTCTTCGCTGTCCGACGCCGAGATCAAGGCTCTGCTTGGAGCAGAACCCTATCCATCCGAAACGCCTCACACCATCACCACATGGGAGGCGTTGATCGCGGATGTCCACGAGGCCACGCGTGTGGGCTATGCGGTTAGTTGCGAGGAGGCGGAACTCGGCATCGTTGCGGTCGCGGCACCGGTAAAGAGCGAATACGACGGCAAGCTGAAAGCTATCGTCAGTGTGGCCGCGCCATCTCCCCGTGCGGATCGAAAGGCTCTTGTCGAGATGTCGCCGAAACTGCTCGCCGTTGCACAGCAGCTCGGAGAAGTATGGCCGCTGATCCTCCAGGAAACGACCTGACGACGTTTTCCGTGTCGAAATGCTTCCGGCGGAGGTCGCTCAGGTGACGGCCTCGAAGCACATGGCGACGCCCATGCCGCCACCTATGCAGAGGGTGGCAAGGCCCTTCCTTGCGCCACGGCGTTTCATTTCGAAGAGAAGCGTGTTGAGGATGCGGGCGCCGGATGCTCCGATCGGATGGCCGATGGCGATCGCGCCACCATTGACGTTGACGATCGAGGGATCCCAACCGAGCTCCTTGTTCACGGCACATGCTTGGGCCGCAAATGCCTCGTTCGCCTCGACAAGATCGAGATCCCCCGCCGACCATCCTGCCTTCTCCAGCGCCATGCGCGACGAGGGGATGGGGCCAGTCCCCATGATCTGCGGATCGACGCCTGCGGTCGCCCAAGAGACGATGCGGGCGAGTGGCTGGATACCCCGACGCGATGCTTCGGCTTCGCTCATCAACAACGCGGCAGCGGCGCCGTCGTTGAGGCCCGAGGCGTTCCCGGCAGTCACCGTACCTTCCCTGTCAAAGGCAGGACGAAGCTTGCTCATCGCTTCGATCGTTGCGCCTTGGCGGATATACTCATCGGAACTGACGGTCACGTCGCCCTTGCGGCCCTGGATAACGAAAGGAACGATCTCATCCTTGAAGCGGCCGGCATTCTGCGCGGCTTCCGCCTTGTTCTGGGAGGCAACCGCAAACTGGTCTTGGGCGTCGCGAGTGATATGCCACTGCCGGGCGATGTTTTCTGCCGTGATGCCCATGTGGTAGCCGTAGAAGGCGTCCGTGAGGCCGTCCTTGATCATGGAATCGATCATCTTCGCGTCGCCCATCTTCGTGGCTACACGCAGATGTGCGACATGCGGCGCCATCGACATCGACTCCTGGCCGCCGGCGACAATCAACTTGGCGTCGCCCGTCGCTATCTGCTGCATGCCGAGTGCTATGGCGCGAAGCCCGGAGCCGCAAAGCTGGTTGACGGTCCAGGCGGTCGCTTCTTGGCGCAGACCAGCTTTCATGGCCGCCTGACGCGCAGGGTTCTGTCCTTGGCCTGCCTGCAGCACCTGGCCGAGAATGACCTCGTCGACTTCGCCAGCATCGACGCCTGCGCGCTCGAGTGCGCCGTTGATCGCGACGGCGCCCAGTTCGTGCGCCGGAACCGCGGCGAAGGCGCCATTGAAGGAGCCTACTGCAGTGCGCGCGGCACTGGCGATGACGATGGATACGTTGGACATGGAGGGACCTCTCGATCTTGTCGAAAGACGCCGGCATTCTCGCCGACGTCGCTTGCTACGCTTTAGTTGGCTAAATCATGGCCAGTCAGATCATCGCCGAACCTCCGTCAACCAACATCGTCTGGCCTGTCATAAAGTCGCTTGCTGGCGAAGCGAGGTAGACCACCGTGCCCACCAGGTCTTCAGGCTCCTGTTCTCGCTTGATAGCGCGGCTCGCGACGTTGAGCTGACGCGAGACGCTGTAGGCTTCGTTCGCCTTTACGTCCTCGCTCATCGTCAGACCCGGCGCGAGGACGTTGACGCAGATGTTGTCCGCACCGAGTTCGCGCGCGAGGGACCGGGTCATGCCGATTACGGCAGCCTTGGACGCGATGTAATGAAGCAGCATGGGGATGCCCTTCATAACGCCGCTCGACGTGATGTTGATGATCTTGCCGTACTTCTGCCGGCGCATGACGGGCGTCACCGCCTTGACACATTCGAAGACGCCGCGCGTGTTGATCTTCATGACGAGATCCCACTCGTCGGAAGAGATCTCGGTGAAGGGTTTGAGGGGGAGCTTCGCGAAAAGTGCCGCGTTGTTGACGAGGATGTCGACGCGACCGAATGCCTTCTCCGTATTAGCGACGAGGTCCTCCACCTGCCTGGCGTCGGTTATGTCGCAATGCTGCGAGATGACTTCTCCGCCTGCCGCCTTGATATCCGCCACGACCGCGTCGAGAGGAATGATGTCACAGACGCAGAGCTTCGCTCCGGCTGCCGCAAGTCCCTTGGCGTAGGCCGCGCCGATGCCTTGCGCCGCGCCTGTTACGATCGCGACCTTGTTCTCTAGTACTGCCATTCTAATTCTCCTGTGATGATGGTTGTTTCGCCGCCGCCTGCGCGGGGCTATCGGTTGATTTCTTCAAGGGTCCGGCCCGCCGTCTCGATCGCGAAGAACGCCACGATCCCGGCGGCAATCACCGGAATGATCCCGAAGATGAAGAGAAGGGTGCTCGTTCCGTGCCCGACCAGCATCCCGACTATCGCGGGGCCAATGACGGAAGCTACTCGAAGCCAAGCGCTTCCAAGCGCCGTCGCCAGCGCCCTGGAGCGGGTCGGGTATACCTCAGGGGTGTAGAGGTAGGCGCTTATGCCCGCAGCTCCGGCGAAGAAGATGGCGATCGTAGTCAGAACCAGCACGGTCGTGAAGGAGTCGGCGCCTAGGATCCACAGCACTAGCAGGCTCAATCCTTCGCCAAGCAGCGCCATGATGAACAAGCGCCTTCTGCCTGTCCAGTCGATCAGAAATGCGCAGGCAAGGGATCCGAAGAACACAGCAAGCTGGGCATACATTCCGTAATGAAGCGAGTCCGCTACGCTAAGGTTGAAGACGGTGCGATAGAGCGTCGGCAGCCAGGTTCCCAGACCATAGTAGACCAGGTAGCCCGTGAACCAGAGCGTCCATACCGCGATCGTTTTTCCGAGCACCGACGGCCCGATGATGTCACGCCAGGACGATCTCTGAGTTTCGACCGGAAGGGCAGGAGGGATCGGCGGAAGGGGCTTGCCTGAACGATTCTTAATCGACGTCTCTATCCTCGTCACGGCGGCGTCCGCCTCCTCGAGCCTGCCGCGGCCTGCCAGCCATCTCGGGGACTCGGGAAGCAGCAAGAGGATGAGAGGTGCGATGACGATCGGAACCGCCCCGATGAAGAACATGTAACGCCATCCGAGCGTCGGCACGATAATCGATCCGGCGAAGCCGGCGACGACGAGGCCGAACGCGAAGATGTTCTCGTAGATAAGCACGAACTTGCCACGCCCTTCGGCGCGCGCGATCTCGCTGATGTAGGCGGCGGCGATCGGAACCTCGCCACCGAGGCCGAAGCCTTGTATCGCTCGAAAGATCAGGAGATGTTGGTAGTTGTCAGCGAGGCCGCAGGCCAGGCTCATGGTCGAGAAGATAAAGGTGGCAAGAGCCAGCGCCCGCAGCCTCCCAAAACGCTCCGCCATCCATCCGAATACGAGCGCGCCCAGGATCTGACCTACGTAGCTTACCGATATCAGGAAGCCGGACTCCGGCGCGCTCAGGTTCCAAAGCGGAACGAGGACGGGGAGGGCCTGCGCTATGGCGAGTGCGTCGAACGCGTCGAAGAACGTTGCGGTGCCGACGAGCATTCGCGCCTTGAGGTGCCAGGAAGAGACCGGAAGCCTCTCCATGCGGGCAGCTATGTGTCCGGGTGTGGGGACGTCGGTTCCGAGCCCTGCCGCCTTTTTGATGTACTGCACTCCGGTTCCTCCCTGGTGCAACGGACGCCTTCGTCCGGGATATTCTTTCCTTCGACGCCGCCGGGCGTGCCGGCGGCGCGACAGTCGCATGGGCGTCGGCCGTCAGGCCGCGGCGTGACCTAGAACCGCCTTGACCTCCAGGTATTCCTCGAACCCGAAGACACCATATTCGCGGCCGTTGCCGGAGCGCTTGAAACCTCCGAACGGGACTGTCCGATCCACGGCCGCGCCGTTCAGATAGACGCGCCCAGCGCGGATCTGCGTGGCGACGCGGCGCGCCTCGTCGAGATCGCCCGAAATGAAAGCGGCAAGGCCGTACTCGGTGTCGTTCGCGATCGCGACCGCCTCCTCCTCGCTGTCGTAGAAGTGCATCGACAGGACTGGGCCGAAGATCTCTTCGCGGGCGATCCGCATCTCCGACGTGACGTCGGCGAAGACGGTGGGGCGAACGTAGAAGCCGCGGTTGAAGCCGTCGGGACGGCCGGCACCGCCGGACACCAGTGTCGCGCCCTGATTGATTCCGGTCTGGATGAGATTCTGCACCTTTTCGAACTGTGCGCGGTTGACGAGCGGGCCTAGCTGCGTCGCGGGATCGTTGGGATCGCCTATGCGTATCGCCTCGGCCGCTCTCTTCGCATGCGCGATGGCTTCGTCTCTCTGCGAGCGGTGGACGATCATCCTGGTAGGGGCCTGGCAAGCCTGGCCGTTGTTTATGTAGCAGCCCATGACGCCGGCCGGAATGACGGACGCGAGATCGGCAGATGGGAGGATGACGTTGGGCGACTTGCCGCCAAGTTCCTGGGTTACCCGCTTGACGGTCGGCGCGGCGACTTCCGCCACGCGGATGCCGGCCCGCGTTGAACCGGTGATTGAGACCATGTCGATGTCGGTATGGCCGGCAATGACTTCGCCCACCACGGGCCCCTCGCCGAAGACCATGTTGAAGACGCCCTTCGGAACGCCTGCCTCGTGCAGGATCTCGGCCAGAACGACGGCGCTCTTGGGAGACATTTCGCTTGGCTTGACCACCACGGTGCAACCGGCGGCTATGGCGGGCGCGACCTTTGCCGTAACGAGGCTCAAAGGCCAGTTCCAGGCGGTGATCAGTCCGCAGACGCCGATCGGCTCCCGTCGGATCAACGTCGAGCCCATGTACTTCTCGAACTCGTAGTTCTCCAGAACGCGCGCCATCTCCTGAAAATGGAAGAGGGCCATGCTGACCTGACCCGCCTTCGAGAAGGTTATCGGCGTCGCCATCTCGTCCGTCATGGCCTGCGCAAGCTCGTCCCGGCGAGCTTCGTAGCCGGCGATGATGCGATTGATGAGGTCGAGACGGTCCTTCACGGAAACCTTCGAATAGGTCACGAACGCGCGCCGAGCGGCGGCGACCGCGAGATCCACGTGTTCCGCGGTGCCAAGCACGACCTGCCCGTGCACCTCCTCGGTCGCTGGATTGATCAGGTTGAACGGCGTCGCGCCCTTTGGCTCGATCCATTCCCCGTCGATATAGAACTTGTTGACGTCGATACTCATTTTGCAGCCTTTCTGAACAAATCGATTCACGCGCCGAAGTACGCTTCGGCGTTGCGGAACAGGACCTTCTCGATGACTTCCGGCGAGTAGTCCTGAGCGTGCCAGTCGGACATCACCTTTTCGTAGCGCAGCACCGGGAAGTCGCAGCCGATCATGACGCGATCCTGCATCCGACCCTGGATCGCCTTCTTGAGCTCGGGCGAGAACTGCTTCGGACCCCATCCATGCAGTTCGTACGTGACGTTCGGCTTGTGCCGTAGGATTGCAAGCATCTCGTCCTGCCAAGGCCAGGCCGGCCGCGCCGCGAGGATTTTCAGGTCGGGATAGCGAGATGCGACGTCGTCGATATATCGAGGATGCCCATCCTCCAGGCGGTAGCCTCCTCCTGCCGGGAGTCCCTGGCCGATGCCGGTCAGTCCCGTCAGGATCATGACGGGCGTGCCGCTCTCGAGCGCGAGCTGGTAGAATGGATCCCACAGGGCATCCGATGCCGGAACGCCCGTGACTTGACCATTGACGGCAAGTCCGATGAAGCCCGCGTTCTGGGACCGTGCGCGGTCGAACTCGCGAATGGATTCAAGCGCCCTACGGGGATCGAATTGAAGCCAGTGCCCGAAGATGACGTCCGGGTTGTTGCGCTGGACGTCGAACGCGTAGTCGTGATGCTCTCGAATCTCTTCGATGGGCAGAAATTTGGTGAAGGAGAGATCGAGGATCGTGCGGACGCCGTTGCCCCGCATGTATTCCATCATCTCGTCCTCGGTCAGGAAGGTGACCTTGGTGTTCCAGATCTTTTCCTGCTGGGCAAGCTCCGCATCGGTTCGGAAGATGTAGCCCCGTTTGGTGCCCCAGTGCGAATGGCAGTCGAAGAGGCGCGATTTGACGATCTCGGTCATCAGGCTGCGGCCTCCTTCTTGGCACGGCGGTCGATGAGCCGCTTTATCTTCGAGGTCGAGGACAGCCCCGTCAATGTGTCCAACGAACCGCGATCCACGATTTCGACAGGCAGCTTGACCGACAACGCTTCCTTGAAACGCGCGGCCAGTTCGGCCGCAAGTTCCTTGCGCGGCACGTCGTCCGACGCAGCTTCGACCTTGACCGTCATATCTTCGCGCCCGCTGTCGTCCGTCGTCTCCAGAATGCAGACGTATTCACCATTGGTTCGTTCGTCTTCCAGCACGATCGCGCCGATGGCTTCGGGAAACACGTTCACGCCGCGCAGCTTCACCATGTTGTCGCTGCGTCCGAAGATCTTGGTGAGCCGACGATGGGCGCTTCCGCTAGGGCAGGCGCCGGCTGCGAACTGCGAGACGTCGTTAGTGTTGAAGCGGATCATGGGCGCAGCATGCTTGAATAGCGACGTGACGACCATCGTACCTTTATCACCGTTGGGAGTGAGGACGCGCGTACTCGGATCCATGAGCTCCATCACGAACGCGTCCTCAAAGACGTGCATGCCCGAGCGGTGCTGGGATTCGACTGCGATCGAGCCGCATTCGTTTATGCCGTACGTGTCGAAGGCGGGGGCGCCCCATAGCTCTTCGAGCGACGCGGCGTCGTCGAGGCCGAGATGCGTTACCAATCCTTTGAGACCGAGATCGCGGACGTCCAGACCGAACTCGTCTTTGGCGACGGCGGCGATGTGCCTGAGATAGGCTGGGAAGCCGATAAGGAAGTTGACCTTCCATGCCCGCATGAGCTCGACCTGGCGCTTGGTGGGGGTACTTGCGCCGGAGCCTGTCGTGACCGCCATAGCGCCCGTGTACTTGTGAATGCCTTCACGAGCGAGCAGGCCGCCGTTCGTAAGACCGAGCGACAGAGTGATCTGAACGAGGTCGAAAGGTCGCACGCCCTGCATGTAGAAACGGCGGCCCGACAAGATATTCATCACTTCGCGATCTCGAGGCGTGAAAATCATCGGCCTTGGAAGGCCGGTCGTGCCTCCGGACGTCTGTAGGAGAAGCGGAAGCGGCGCGTCGTGCTCGGGATCGATCCCTATATAGTCGGCCCACATCGAATTTGCGAGCAGGCTGTCACGCAGGTCATAGACAGAAAACGGCGGGATCTTGGCAATGTCTTCAAGCGAAGCGATGTCGCCTGGCTCCAGCCCTTCCGCTCTCCATCGGCGGGAATAGAACGGCACCCGCCAGGCACGCTCCATCTGCTCCAGGAAGCGCCTGTTCTGCAGAGCGTCCAGCGCGTCGCGGGACATCTTGAAAACGCCGTCTACGTACCCGGCGGCGGGTTGGTACTCCTTGAGGAGTGCCTGGTAGTCCAGCGCCTCCGGATAGGTGGGCGGGATCAACTGCGATCTGTCTCTAGCCATCAAAGTCTCGTGCTTTCAATCGGGGCCCATCGGGCCGAATTGCAACAAGGGTCGATGCCAGGCGCATGGCATGGCGGTCTCCGTGGACGACTGGGGGTGGGGACTATCTGAGCGGGGCTTCGGCCTTCGACCACGACGTGCCCGTGGATGCATCAGGCCAAAGTTCGTGTACGCGCTTTCTCTTCCTCCCACCGGATCTCCAACCGGCAAAAATGTGGTAACACCGTTACTATAAAATGGCAACAAATTATTTCCGAGAGATTGTAAGGCGTCAGTCGCAGGGGCCGAGCATTGAAGGGGTGTCGGTACGATGCCGCGCGGCCCTCATCACCGGCGGATCCGGCCAACGCTTTCTGGATAGCTGATTACGGCTCTAGTCCAGTCGAGGAGGTGGCCTTGTTTTCAAGGGGCTGCCACAGATCAAAAAGTGGTGAGCGATCTTCGGCACGCCACCTGCGGCCCTGTCGGTCGCCGAGAAGGCCTATAGGCCGGGATTATTCCGGCCGCATGGCGATGACCCAGGCGGTGAGACGCGTCCCGTTCCTATGGGAATTTCGGCCATTGCAACCAAGATCGGCCCCAAATGAATGCCGATGGGCCGCGAATTCTGTGCCGAATGGATCGAGGAAAGTGCGGCTTTTTTCGGGGCACTGGATGCCGTGATCAAAGAACGGCAGTTCTTTTTTCGAAGACAGTCCAGCGGGTAACCCTCACCGACGTCTCAATATATCTCGGGTGATTTACGTCCACTATTGACGAGGTCCGTGACGTTGTTCAAACCTTGGACCGTCGAGCAGCCAGCCGATGGCGCGCGTTGTGATCGCAGCCAATCCGGGCAACGCCTGAGCTCAGAATACGACCGTTTCTCCATGCCCCTCACTCAGCACGCCCCGGTCCTGTAAGGCATCGGCGTCATGCAAGCTCCAGTCACGTCGTAGGCGGTTTTTTCGCCGAAGCTGTGCTTGAGATCTTTTCTAGTGCGCGCATCGTCGGTCATGGGCGGTGGTATACGGCAATGGTGGTTCTGCTGCTGACCTCGGATCCATTTACGTTGGGAAAAGCCGAAGCAGGGATCGGGCGCCGTCGCGCATCGCCCCGAGGGCGGGGTGCGACGACGGATCGTGCTCCCATCTTTCGTCAGGTCGGAAGCTGATGCTCATGGCCGCCACTACGTCCCCCCCTCTGTCCAGTACCGGAACGCCCAAGGACGCAAGCCCCATTTCGAGAACTTCTGATACGTACGCGAAGCCAGCGGCCCGCACCCGACCGACCTCGGTCATCAAGGCCGATCGTGAGACGATCGTCTTCGGCGTGAGCCTTTCCAGCTTCGCGGCCTGAAGCCGCCTCGAAAGATCCGCACGGTCGATGCCCGCGAGAAGAACGTAGCCTACCGCGGAAGCATGAGCGGGAAGGCGGGTTCCGATCGTCCTGTGAAAGACGACGTGGGGACCGGGAGCCGCGTAGCAGGCGTAAAGGGCTGAAACGCCTTCGAGCACCGCGATCGCGCATGGACAGCCCGTGCTACCTGCGACCTCCTGTGCGACCGCCTGCGCTTCCGACCACCATGGCCGCTCGGCGTAATGGCGGTAGCCAAGGTCGAGGACGCTTGGAAGCAGCCGGAACCCGTCAGGTCCCTGGCCGACATATCCGAGCCCCTCGAGCGTCATCAGCAGACGTCGCGCTGTGCCGCGAGGAATCTCGACGGCGCGGGCGATATCGGCGATGGTCATATATTCTGACGCTCCAGCGAAGGCCCTGATCACCGCGATCCCGCGTTCAAAGGACTGCGCCTGCTCGACGCGTCCACCGACCGCCGCGGCGAGGATCGTGTCTTCGTTGCCGTTTCCACTTGGCATGTCATCCATCGAAGGCTTCCGTGTGAATCGCATATGCGGCGCTCTTCAACTGCGCGAGCACCGTTTCGGGTCGGATGCTGTCCACGCCTCTACAGAATGCTTCAAGCGCGGCCACGGGGCGGCCGTTTCGCCCGAAGATAGGAACCGCGACCGCCGTGACGCCGATTTCGATCTCCTGGACGGCAAGAGCATGTCCGTCGGACACGGCGTCCGAGATCGAAGTGCGGAGCCTGTCGGTATCCGTGATCGTGAACGGCGTGAGGGGGAGAGGATCAATCGACGCTAGAAAGGCGTTTCGCTCCGCCTTTTCCATTCCGCCCAGCAATACCCTGCCGCCGGCTGATGCGTAGGCCGGCTCGCTTGCTGTGCCGCCGGATCCCGCGACCGAGACGGGGTTGCTTACCGATCGCGCCACGACGCAGAACTGACCGCGGTCCAGCACGCCAGCGACGCAGTTCGCACCGAGGGTCGTCGACAAGCCGGTCACGGCGTGCAGCGCCGGCCTCCACCACGCAAGCGAAGAAAGATAGGCATACCCGAGATCCAGCACGTCGCGGCGAAGGCGGAAGTACCTTCCATCCGTCTCGACGAAACCCACGGTCTGCAGCGAAAGTAGGAACCGCCGCGCGGCCGCGCGAGAATAGCCCGTCTGGTGAGCGACTTCGGCGAGCGTGAGCCTTTCCTCGCTCGACGCCAACAACTTGACAACGGACAGTCCGCGTTCCAGCGCCGCGACGTGCTCCGTTCGCCCAAGGCTCTCCTCCGACACGACTGTCGTCGTCCTGTTCAACTGAGTCTCCTTATGATGAGCAAGCAATAGTGGCTCGGGAACCTCGATACAAGCCGAGGCCCCGCTCGCCGGCCCGACTTCATGCCTAGACACGCGATATATTGACGACGCTCATCTGGCAGAACTGCTTCAGGCCTTCGATGCTCATCTCGACTCCAAATCCAGATTGTTTCGCCGGCGCGAGCGGGATCGACGGGCCGAGGTCGAGGTGCTGGTTCACCCAGACGGTCCCCGCTTCAAGTTGCGCCGCAAGGCGCGTCGCCCGCTCAACGTCCTTCGACCATACCGAGGCGCCCAGACCAAGCTCGGAGTTGTTCGCCCTCGCTATCGCGTCGTCCTCGTCTTCGAACCGAATGACAGGAAGGATCGGCGCGAACTGTTCCTCGTCGACCAGGGGCGAGCCGTCCTCGATGTCGCGAACGATCGTGGGATTCATGAAGTATCCCTGCGGGAACGCGGTCGCATTCTTTGTCGTCACCTGGCCGTCCCGGCGCCCGATGTCGAGGAAGCGAAGCGCCTTGTGAAACTGGTCTTTGTTCTGGATCGGACCGAACTGAACACCCTGCTGGGTCCCGTCGCCGACGGTTGCGGAATCTGCGAGCGTCGTGAGCTCTTTGACGATGTCGTCGTAGACTTTTGCGTGGACGTAGGCCCGTTTGATCGCAACGCAGACCTGGCCGCTGTTGGCGAAGCTGCTCTGGAACAGTCCGGCGGCGGTCGCTTTCGGATCGACGTCGTCGAGGACGATAGCCGGATCGTTCCCTCCTAGCTCCAGCGTGACCCGCTTAAGTCCCTCGGCCGCGGACTGCATCACCTTCCTGCCGGTGGCCGTGGAGCCGGTGAACGAGACCTTCGCCACATCCGGATGGCTGGTCAGAAACCCTCCTAGATCATTGGCGTCGGCGATGATGTTGACGACGCCCGGAGGGATCACGTCGGCGATGATCTCGCCGAGGAGAAGCGTGGCAAGGGGAGTGGAGGGGGCGGGTTTGATCACCAGCGCGTTTCCGGCGAGCAGAGCCGCGGGTAGCTTGTTCCCGATCAGGCCCAGGGGGAAGTTCCAAGGTATGATGCCCACCACCACACCGAGCGGCTTATATCGGATCTCGACACGTCGCCGATCGGAGTCTTCCGTTACCTCCACCGGAAGTTCGAGGGAGCCGATGTGCCGGATCGTCGAGACCAGAAAATCCACTTCCCAAAAGGAGTCGCCGAGCGGCTTTCCCTGCTCTTCTGTGAGAACGCGCGCTAAGCTCTCCCTGTTTGCGGCGACACGGTCCGCGACCGTCATAAGGATCTTGCGGCGCTGCTCCACCGGCCACAGCGCCCAGGCGCGCTGGGCTTCCTTTGCTGTCTTTACAGCATCGTCGGCCTGCTCGCGCGAGGCGACGGGGCATTTCGCGAAGGCGGCCTCGGTGGCGGGGTTGATCACGTCGATGTTCTTCGCGCCTTGGACCAAGTTGCCGTTGATCAGCATCGAGTATCGGTCTTTCATGAGTTTCAGTCCTTCATCCTGGGTGAGGGGGCGGACGCCGGAAAACCGGCGATCCTATCTTCAAGCCGCTGTTGCGCGGGAGCCTTCCAGACGTCCAAAGGCCTTGATCGCGTCCGAGACGCGTTCGGCAACCATCAGCACGGGAAGGTTGGTGTTCGCATTAGTCACGGTCGGCATTATCGAGGCGTCGGCTACGAAGACGTTTTCCGCTCCGATGAGGCGTCCGTCCGGTGTGGTCACCGACATCGGGTTCCGTTCGTCGCCCATGGTGCAGGTGCCGCTGACGTGCCAGATCGGGCAGACGGCGCCGCAGACGTAGTCGGTGGCGGCCTGCTCGTCCGCGAGCAGATGAAACAGGTCCGGAGCGGCCGTGATCACGTTGTTGATCATGAACTTTCTCGCAACGCTGCCGGAATCCAGGATCGTTGCGACCAGTCGCGTGAGAACGCGGTTCATAGCCGTGGGTTCGGCAAGCTTTGAGACCCGTTCCGAGTAGATGGTCGGAAACGGATTGGACGTGATCCGGGAGACCTCGTCGCTGATCAGGGTAGCCGCCGCGAACTGGAACAGCTTGACGAGTCTCGCCCGGTCGCGCTCGTCGGAGAGATAGTTCATGTCTATGTCGGCCGGCGCCCGATAGTCCGGCGAATTCAGTCTTACCTGCCCTCTTGAGTAGGGGGTGGCGACGAACGGAAGCACAGTTGCGATCTGGTCGCCGACGTCGTGCCAGCCCGATCGTCCGGTCGCTATGACGATCAGGTCTTGTGCGTCGCAGCCGGCCATGTTCGACGACGCCCTCAGGTAGGTCGCTGGGCCGCGGTAGGGAGCGGACCGGCGTACTTCCCGGTTGAGGTAGGCTGATACGTAGATGTTGGGATGATCCTGTAGATTCTGGCCGACGCCGCCGAGATCGATGACCGGGTCAACGCCAACCTGTCGGAGATGGTTCGCCGGCCCTACGCCCGAGAGCATGAGAAGCCGCGGCGAGTTGAGCGCGCCGGCGGAAAGGACCACCACGCCGGCCTCCACGGCGAACGGTTCGCCCGACAGATTTCCCTCGACACCTCGCGCCCGTCTCCCGTCGAAATTCACCTTGGTGACTTCCGCTCGCGGGAGTATTTCCAGGTTGGGACGCCGGCGGACTTCCGCGCTCAGATACGCGCGTGCCGCCGACCAGCGTTCGACGCCGTCGTTGCTGAAGGGAGCGGGCCCGAAGCCGTCGCCGAACTCGCCGTTCAGGTCCGCCATGAAGTCGTAGCCCTGCCGTTTCCAGAAGGAAGTTACGGCCTTGTTGAAATCGTCCCACTGCTCCGGAGGCACGCGCTTGATCGGAACCGGACCGTCGCTGCCGTGCATGCTGCCCGATATGTCGAGATCGCGTTCCAGTTTCTTGAAGTATGGAAGGACGCCGTCCCAGTCCCAGCCGCGAGCACCCGCGTCCGCCCATCGACCAAAGTCGGCTGGCACTCCTCTGAGCGCAACCTGGGCGTTGATGCTCGATCCGCCCCCCATGACCATCGCTTGATGGAACTTCTCGGGCTTTCTGGCGGAAGGGGGAATATGCGCCCCATACCCTCGGGATGCCACGAGATCGGGCCAGAAGTAGGTGGGATTGCCGAATGCCCGGCCGCCGTACCGTTCGAGAATGTCCTGGGGCGTCCGGTCAGGATGATGGTCCTCCCCGGCCTCGAGGAGGACGACGCGATTTGCAGGCGTTTCGGAAAGGCGGGATGCGATCACGCATCCGGCGGAGCCGCCTCCAACGACGACATGGGTAGCTTGGATGGTCTTCATGAAATCCTCCCCGATTTGAGCGTCATGGCCTGGCGAGGTCCAGGTAGCCCAGGAATAAAGAAACGGCGTTCACGAGCGTCAGACCTGTCGTGAAGGCAAGGAGGAAGCATGCCTGATTTCTGACGGACATCGATCAGCGCTCCCTGAAGGTGAACAGGATGGCGGCTACCGCGATGATCGCTCCCTGCACCATGTATTTTCCAGCCGCGTCGAGACCGAAGCTGACCAGCAGGCTGAACAGAAACGTGAGCATCAGGGCTCCGGCGGCAGGTCCGGCCATACCTCCTTTCCCCGCGCCGAAGTTCACGCCGCCAAGCGTTACGGCAGCAAGCGAGTTCAAGACGAGATCCTGGCCGAGATTGGTGTTTCCAACCGAGACCGTTCCAACGAGAAGGAGTCCGGCGACAGCCGCCGTGACGCCCGAGGCGAGATGGGACAGAAACACGATGCGGAGCTGCGGGATACCCGAAATGGCCGCGGCGCCGGGATTGTTGCCCATCGCGTCGAGGTAACGGCCGAACACGGTCGTGCGCAGAAAGACTGCCGCCGGTACGAGGACGGCGATCCAGACGATCGCCGCTACGGGGAAGCTTGCGACGCGGCCCGATCCGAAGAAGCGAAGAAGTCCCGGAACCTCGCCGGGCTGCCGATACTGGCTGACGGCGACCACCGCCCCGACGAGCGCAATCGACATGGCAAGCGTGACGATCACCGCCGAAGCGCGGAACCTCGTCACTATGATGCCGTTCACCGCGCCGACAAGGGCGCCCGCGGCCACTGCGAGAAGAAGCAGCGCCGGTACGGGCAGGGGCAGCACGCCGCTCGTCACGATCCAGATGGCCACCACCACGGTTCCTCCGATCGAGAGATCGATCGACCGCGCCCTCATGACGAGCGACTGTCCGATGGTGGCCACTCCGAGGCAGGCGGCCTGCTTCAGGATGGCGAGCAAGAGCAGCGGGGATAGGAGCGCCGGCCTGAAGATCCAGGCCACCACTACCAGTAGGATCAGGCCAAGAAAGGATGCGGGCATCTGCCGTACGGCCCGCGCGATGCGGGCGGCGACGGTCGGCATCGAGCGGACTTGAAGGGCGTTGGAGTTGAATGTCATGTCAGAACCCCACTGTGTTCCTACGTTGGAAGGAGATGGCCAGGAGGAGCAGCAGCCCGGTCGTCGCCGACTGGACGAAGGCGTCGACCCCCAGCAGGTTCATCCCATTTCTTATGAATCCTATGGTCAGCACGCCTGTCAGCGCTCCAAGAACGCCGCCGATCCCACCAGAAAACTGGACGCCGCCCAAGGCCAGGGCCGTGATCGAATTCAGCGCGAACTGGCTGCCGACCAGCGGGTCGCCCGCTCCGATGCGGCCCGCGAGAATAACGCCGGCGGCGACGGCCAGAAGACTGCACAGCACGTAGGTCGAGACGATGACGAGCTTATCGGAGACGCCATTGAAATAGGCGTTCAAAGGATTGGATCCGACTGCGTAGATTCGAAGTCCAAGTCGTGTGAACCGCAACATCGCAGCGACCATGAAGAAGCACACGACCGACAGGACGAGCAGGCCAGGCACGCCCGCGATCGTACCATTCGAAAGCGCCACGATCGCTTCCGGCGTCTGACCGCCCGCACTCGGAAGCCAGAAGAGCGCCAGCCCCTGTACGAAGGTCATCGTAGCGAGGGTGGAGATAATTGGATGAATGTTCCCATAGGCCACCGCGGCCCCGTTCGCGACGCCGATCGCCAGCCCCAGCAGCAGTGCGATAGCCAGCCCCGACGCCGATCCGCCGGTCGCTGAGATCACGCACGTCGTGAGACTGACGGTGGAGCCGACCGAAAGGTCGATCCCCCGCCCGAGCGCGACGATCAATTGTCCCAGCGTCACGACCGCCAGCGGGGCAAGCTGCGGCGCGAGATTCGCGAGGTTTGAGACGTCGAGAAAATGATTGGTTGCCACCGCAAGGAAGGACGCGATCAGCAGCGGGGTTGCAACAGCGAAGGGATTGAGCCCGGATCGGCTGTTGATACTAGATAACGCCTTCATCGACGTCGGCCTCCAATTGTCGTTTGTTTCCCGTCAGTGCGAGCGTCATGAGCTTCTCTTCGGTCGCTTCATCGGCTGAGAGTTCGCCGACAATCCTTCCGTCCCGGACAACAAGGATTCGATCGCAGAGGCCGAGAAGTTCGTTGAGGTCGCTGGACGTGAGGAGAATTGCGCCGCCATCGTCGACGAACTTTCTCAGCAGTCCATAGATCTCCGACCGGGCGCCGACGTCGACGCCGCGGGTGGGCTCTTCGATGAGAAGGGTGTCCATGCCGGCCGCGAGGAGGCGACCGAGCAGGACCTTCTGCTGGTTTCCCCCGGACAGCGTGCCGCAGATCTGTTCGACGCCATGGCACTTCACGCCGAGTTCTCTGGATAGGGCGGTGATGCGTGAAGCATCCGCGAAGGCGGGGGCGAACAGCGACCGCGACTGCATCATCCCCAATGCGATGTTGTCGCCGATGGACAAGTCAAGATAGAGGCCTTCGCCCTTGCGATCGCCCGGAACAAATCCCAGGCCGTCCCGCTGGCACGCGACGACGCCCTTCGAAGGCTGCATCTCGACCTCGTCGCCGGTAGGGGACGTCTTGATGATGCTCGAGCGATAAGGGGCCGCCACCCCGGCAAGCGCTCTCAGGAGTTCTCTTTGACCTTGGCCTTCGAGACCGGCGAGGCCGACGATTTCGCCCTGCGTCACGACGAGCTTCGCTGTGGGCGAATTGGCCTCGACCCGGACGTCGTCGCATCGAAGGCGCGCCGGGCCGTCGCCGACTGGGCGACGAGGCGGATATAGAAGCGAGACGGGACGACCGACCATGAGGTTCACCAGGCCGGCCTCGTCGAGAGACCGCGCGGGCCGGGTGGTGACCATTCTCCCATCTTTCAGGACGCTGATCGTGTCGCACAGGCGAAAGATCTCGTCGAGGCGGTGGCTGATGTAGAGGATGGCCTTCCCTTCCGCCTTCAGCGTCAGAAGAATTTGTTCGAGCTTGTCGGCCTCGGTCTTGTTGAGCGCGGCCGTCGGCTCGTCGAAGATGAATACCGAGGCGTCGGCGATCAGACCCTTGGCGATTTCCACCATCTGCTGTTCGCCGACGGAAAGCCTGCCGACAAGGATTCGAGGGTCGTGTTCGAACCCGATCCGTTTCAGGACTGCCCGAGCCGCGTCTTCCATGGCCCTCCTAGAAAGAAACGGACCAAATCCTGGCTCGCGCCCCAACGCGAGATTTTCGGCTATCGACAAATTTGGCAGAAGCGTGAACTCCTGGAAGACCGTCGATACTCCCAGCCGTCGGGCGTCGCGAGGAGAACGTAGCCGGACTGCCGCGCCCGCCAGCTCGACCTGTCCTTGCGACGGAGACACGACGCCGGCGAGGATCTTCATCAATGTCGATTTACCAGCGCCGTTCTCGCCCGTGACGGCATGTATGGAGCCGCCATGAGCTTCGATGGAGACGTCCTCCAACGCGACGACAGATCCAAAGGACCGCGATATCGACTTTGCGGCGATCTTCGGCGTCGAGAATTTGTGGGTATCCGATGACAGCATCTTCACGATCCTTGGAAGGCGAGGCCGCGGAAGACCGCGACCCCGCGACCTTTCAGTTCTTCTTGTAGAGTTGCTGCAGCTTCGCTTCCGGCAGCGTCGAATCCACCCAGTACGAATCGTTCAGCTCCGGCCGGTAGTACTGGTCGATGTTCTGATCGGTGATCTGGATGATGTTCGCCCAGTAGGACCGGTGAAGGGACTCGCCCTTGAGCAGAGCAAGCGCGGCGCGCACGCCGGCCGGTCCCATCGTCGGGGGATAGGTCGTGGCCACGAACTTCAGCCCCGAATCCTTTGCGGCTCGGAGAAAGCCGTTGTTGCCTTCGCCGGTCATCGGAACGAGTTCCTTGCCGACCTCCTGGAAGACCTCGATGCATCCGCGAGACATCTCGCCACCGGAAGCCCACACGCCGTCGACCGGCTGGCCTGAAAGCACGAGGTTCTCGCAGTTTTCCTTGCCCTTGGCGTAGTTCCATTCGGCATAGACCTGGGACGTGACTTTAAGGTCGGTGCCCTTGATCGCCTTCGTCAGGCCGTCGAAACGTTCGGTGTCTTCGGAGTTTCCTGCAATGCCGCGGAACGCCCAGACGGATCCCTTCCCGCCGAGCTGCTTCTTCAGATAGTCCCCCATGATCTCGCCGACGCGCTCTCCTCCGGAAAGGACGGCCGTAGTGACCTTGTCCGTGCTTGCGTTGGTGGAGAATGTGACGACCGGAATGCCCTTGGCCACTGCCTTTTCGATCTGCGCGTTGACGGCGTTTGCGGAGACCGGCGAGATGACGATGGCGTCGACGCCCTTGGTGATCTGGTCCTCGAGATCGGATGCCTGCCGTTCCGCGTTGTCGCTCGAGATGACGACGAGTTGGGCAATCTCCGGGTGGAGGGAGGCCTCCTGCTTCGCTTCCTCGGCCTGCTGAACAAGCCACGTCGAGAACAAGCCTGGCAGCGCGAAGGCGATCTTGTAGGGTCCCTGCTTTTTAAACTCGCCCGGTTTCGTCATGTCCTGTGAAGCCGGCTGATACTTGTCAAACCCAAGACTTCCGTCATCTGCGAGCGCCGGTGCGGCTGCAACAAAGAGCGCCAGGGTCGACGCCGTGCAAAGTGTCTTGATGCGATGTGAAGATCTCATTCCATGTCCTCCCGATAGTTCGCAGCGATGGCTGCGAAATCCTCCAACACCCTTCGCGAGATCGCGAATCTCACCTCCAATGATTGTCCGCATAGCGAACAGAGTGATCGGAAAAATGTATTAATCTTCTTGCGCATTGGTGTCAAGATCTCGAATCAAAGCTCCAAGGAAGACTGTTTCGTTCGTGGCGCGGAAAGGCTCCGGCGAAATCAGCGGTGTTCGCATGGAGAACACGATGGGCGAAATCACGATCCTGTTCCGACTTTCGGGAAAGCCAACATCGAAGTTTCGGCGAACCGGCTTGTCACAGAGCTAGTCTCGTCCGATATGAGAGGTCGTCGATCCCAGAAACGGCGAACGACCTCGCTGAAATCTGTTGGGACAACGCATCAATGGCATTCGACGGACGACTACTTTCTGGCGTGAGCATCCTGGCGGCCGTCGTGGAGGCAGGCAGCTTCGCACGGGCGTCCGAAATCCTGGCGATGTCGCCTTCGGGCGTCAGCCGGGCGATCGCGCGCCTCGAAGACCGAGTGGGCGTGCGCCTCATCGACCGGACGACGAAATCGATGCACCTGACGCACGAGGGCGAGCAGTTCTATCAGGAGATCACCCATCATCTCGAAGGAATAGGCGAAGCCGCCCAACGCGCCGCAGGCTCCGCGGTAGCCGTTCGAGGACGCCTGAGGGTGAACGTGGATCCGTTCTTCTCCCGGCTCGTGCTCGGCCCCCGGTTGATCGACTTCATCGCACGCTGCCCGGACGTCGAGCTGGACCTCGTCACGCAGGACGACATCGGTGACATGGTGGGGGAGGGCATCGACGTCGCAGTCCGGTTTGGGGCGCCGCGGTCCTCCACTCTTATATCCCGTTTGCTGCTCGAGACGAGGGTCATCACCGTGGCCGCTCCAAGCTACATTTCCCGGTTCGGCCGGCCCAGGCATCCACAGGACCTCGAAGCCCACTCCTGCATCAACTTCCGCGATCCCGCGACGTCTCGTCCCTTCGAGTGGGAGCTGCGACGCGGCAGGGAAGCGGTTGCGATCGATCCGAAGGGGCCGCTGCTTCTTGGCGACGTCGGAACAATGCTCGAAGCCTGCATGTCCGGGGCCGGGATCGCTCAGATCCTGCATCTCGGAACGTCCGAACTGCTGGCGAACGGGCGTCTCGTCGACCTCTTCCCGGACTGGCCCGGCGAGACCTTCCCGCTCTACGCCTTCTATCCGTCCCGGCACAATCCGCCCGCGAAGGTGCGAGCGTTCGTCGACTTCTGCCTCGAAATCACCCGGCCTGCCGAACTCAGCGCTGTCGCAGCGCTATAGCGTCGTCGCATCCCAGTCGGGCGCGAAGGGCGGCCGAACGTAGCGCTGATCCTTGGGGAGTGCCCGGATCGCGTCGAGATCTTCCTGATCGAGGACGACCTTCAGAGCTTCGAGATTCGCCTCCTGGCTCTCGCGTCGTCCGGCCTTCGGGATCGCGGCGACGCCATCCTGGGAGATCAGCCATGCAATCGCGATCTGAGCCGCGCCGACGCCATGCTTGCGACCGATCTCGGCCAGGACTTCGTCCGAGGCGGCCCGTCCCTGGGCGAGGGGCGCATAGGCGACGAACTGAATACCGCGTTTCCGGACGAAGGAGAGCAGCGCCGTCTGCGACAGAAACGGATGGTATTCGACCTGCAGTGCCGCGACAGGCGCATGGAGTTCGTCGACCGCATGCTGGATCATGGGCAGATTGAAATTGCAGACGCCGATCGCCTTCGTCGTGCCGGTCTCCTGAAGCTCGACGAGAGTCTCCATCACCAGTCTCAGGTCCATGTCGGCGGACGGCCAGTGCACCATATAGAGGTCGACGTAGTCGACCTTCAGCTTCGCGAGGCTCTCATCGAATGCTGCCCGGATGGAATCCCGACTGGAAAGCTGGTCGTGCCAGACCTTGGTAGTGAGGAAGATCTCGCGTCGAGAAACGCCAGAAGCGGCTATCGCACTGCCGACGGCGGCCTCGTTGTCGTACATGGCGGCCGTGTCGAGATGCCGATATCCGACTTCCAGAGCGCTTTCCACGACCGTTCTCGCACCGTCGCCGGGCATGCGGAACGTGCCGAATCCCAGCTTCGGCATCGCGAGCTTCTGACTGATGTCTTCCATGATGGCTTCTCCATTATTGCCGGGCGTCGCGCCCGAGTCGGCGAAAACCTCTCACGCACCTGCCAGGATCGAAAGTGACGAAGAGTCACGAACGCAACGACAATTCGGCACAACAGGCCATCGCGCGACGGGGCTATGTTTCCGTATCAAGGCAGCAATTTCTCAAGGAGTTTCGAGATGTCACGCGTTTTCGTCACGGGTTCATCGTCGGGTCTCGGCATGATGACCGCCACCCTTCTGGTCGAAAAGGGGCACGACGTCGTGCTGCATGCCCGCGATCAGGAAAAGGCGGAGCTCGCAGCACGGACGTTGCCACAGGCGTCCGCGGTCGTCCTAGGGGACGTGGCTTCGATCCGGGAGACGCGCATGCTGGCGGAAGCCGCGAACCGGAATGGTCCCTATGATGCGGTGATCCACAACGTCGGCATCGGCTATCGCGAACGGCAGCGCGTGCGGACGGAGGACGGTCTGTCACATGTCTTCGCCATCAACACTCTCGCGCCCTTTATCCTGACGGCGCTGATCGAACGACCGAAGCGGCTCGTCTACCTCAGCTCCGGCCTGCACAGGGGTGCTACGACCGGCCTCGACGATCTCGCCTGGGAACGTCGCCGATGGGATGGCGCATCCGCATATTCCGAGACGAAGCTCCACGACGTCATGATCGCCTTCGCCATCGGACGAAGGTGGCCCGGCGTCCTCAGCAACGCGCTTGAACCCGGCTGGGTCGCCACACGCATGGGAGGCCGCGGCGCGCCTGACGATCTCGACCAGGCTCACCGCACGCAGGCCTGGCTCGCCTCCAGCGACGATCCGGAGGCGGCCGTCACCGGACGTTACTTCTACCACATGAAGCAGCGGGCCTTCGATCCGCAGGCGTCCGACACCGCTCTTCAGGATCAGCTCCTCGAAGCCTGCGAGCGGCTGTCGGGCGTCCGGCTCTCCTAGTTCACCAATCAAATAAGAAAGGAAGTCTCATGTATGTGGTCTTGGGTGCAACTGGGCAGGTAGGCGGCGCCGTCGCCCGGCATCTGCTCGAACAGAAGCTGTCGCTGAGGGTCGTCGTGCGGTCCGCGGAAAAGGGCGAACCCTTCGCCGCCAAGGGCTGCGAAGTCGCAGTCGCCGACGTGCTCGACACCGCTGCCCTTACGCTAGCCTTCCGTGGGGCCGAGAACGTCTTCGTCCTCATCCCACCACTGTTCGACCCGAGCGAGGGCTTTCCGGAGGCGAGGGCCATCTACGCTTCGATCACGACCGCATTGAAGGCGGCCCGCCCAGGACGGGTGGTATGCCTGTCCACCGTCGGCGCGCAGGCGTCGGAGCCGAACCTTCTGAACCAGCTCGGCCTGATGGAGCAGGAATTCGGCAAGCTCGACATTCCGGTGGCTTTCCTACGGGCCTCCTCGTTCATGGAGAACTTCGCCTGGGATATCGCGAGCGCGAAAGACGAGGGAGTCGTGCACAGCTTCCTGCAGCCGCTCGAGCGCAAGATTCCTATGGTAGCGACGGACGACATCGGCCGCACTGCGACGGGCCTCCTGCAGGAGGACTGGCAAGGCAGGCGCGTCGTCGAACTGCAGGGGCCGGAACTGCTCGGCCCCGACGACGTCGCCAATGCGTTCACGAGAGTTCTCGACCGCAAGGTCAAGGCCGACGTCGTTCCGCGCGAGAGCTGGGAGACGATCTTCCTGTCGGCCGGCATGAAGAACCCGACGCCGCGCATTCAGATGCTCGAAGGATTCAACGCCGGTTGGATCTCGTTCGAAGGTGGCGAGGTCGAGCAGCGTACAGGCTCGACGACGCTGGAAGCGGTTCTGGCAGGGTTGGCGAAGCGATAGTCCGCGCCTTACCCCCAAACATGAGTCCGAAAGCCGACGACGGGCAGCAGCCACGCGTCGGCTTTTCGTTTTGAAAATAGGGGGATGATGATCAAGCCTACATGACGCGAAGAGGCCGCCGCTCTCCGGCGCAAGCAGTCACGTGGCCGCGTTGACGACGGCTCCGCCGGCACGTAGCTTGGTGGAGCAGATGGCTGTCATGCGCCTCATCTACGGCCCAAAAGGCCAAAGTAGACGCGGGTCTCACCCCCGCGTCTACTCTCTGCTCAAGCTGTCGCTAAGATAAGCAGCACATATTGAACATCACGAGCTCCGCCGGTCAGCATCGACTACCTGGCCCGACCGCCAATCCATCACGGAGACGGCGTGTATGCAGGGTTACTCCGTCTTTGAAAGTCGGAGGATTTAGTGAGAGCGTTCGGTACGAACTTGAAGGTTTCCTCCATACGCGTGAAACCCGCAACCTCAAAGGGCTTCAACCCTATTCCAGGGAGGAGAAGCCCATCGTATCTGAGCTCGGGATCGACGCGCCTTGCGTGCCAGAAGAAGCTTTCAGCATATCGCTCCGGAAGGCATTCCCTGAACTGGCGCCGTGCATCAATATGGACCAGCGGGCTGATAACGGTGACCGCTTCGACATTGATGTCTGCGTTCTCCTGATCGTACAAGGCATGTGCCGCCATGATCTTCAGCTCGGCAATCGTCCCGACCTGCGAGGCCGCGATCAATAGCTCATACGAGCCAGCGACGAGTTCATCGCGGATGACCGCCTTGATCGGTGCAATCTCCTGCGGGGAATTCCGATCGTCGTTCAATAGTCTTGTCGCCACCCAAAAACAGGCGCTCTTTACGATCGCGCCCCTACGTCTGAGTTCTTCGACAAGGGGAAGGGCCACCATCTCGAAATCCGACACCGTCGAGACGACTTGAAACGCCCGCCCGTCGAGCGGTGCTTCTCGCAGGTGGTGATCGAGAAGTTTAAGCGATGACGCGGCGAAAGCCGATTGAACGCGAGCCCGATCAAGATCGCCACCCGCTGTCGTCAAAGATTTGTCGAGCATACCAACTCCAGCAACTTCAAGCGCACGTCTTGCGGCGATATTTCTGCTTGCTGACAGTGCCATTCGTTGTAGCGATGAAAAACTCCTGGTACGCAACAGTCAAGCTGCAGAAAGATTTTTGAGGCCAGTCGAAGCAGTACCTTGCGACCCGAAAATTCTAAGGTCAAGCCGATAGGTGCAACTAGGATTTCGAAGGCATCGACCGCAGACACGAGGTCTCGCGACATCAATGGCGAAGCGAGAAAAGTCGTCTGCGCGGCCATCTCTCTGATGAACCGCACTACATAGCAATCGGTTTCCATACGCCACTTGGAGTGGGCGAGGTCAAAGACGAGGCTCCAGATGACCATGCTTGTCGAGCCCGTTAAGACCTCCATCCATCGCCGCATACCCGGATGGAGCTGCGACATTCGCATGAAGCCTAAGCTGAATTCGAAAACGTAGCACTCAAAGTAAATTTCGCTTCGCTCACGCCAACGAGCCGCGGCCTCCTCTCGCGACTGCTGATCGACGACTAGGTGATATGAGGCGACAATATCGTTTTGTTCGTCAAGCGCGCGCTGCCTTGCGAAGTCTCGCAGGATGACCTTTTTCCCGACACGGCCGTGCTTGAGCTGATAATATGTGGTGCCCTCTCGGTCCCTCGTTCTGAGGTCATCGACCAAAACTGGCGGATATTCTGTGACGTCTCTACGATCATTTGCATCGACACTTTCGCCGCTATCAAAAATCTCGGCAGCTATGTCTAGTATACGGTAAAGCGCGAAGATCGTTTCGAAATCGCGGCCGTCCCGGTTTGCGATGGCACCTCTCTGCCGTCTTGCGATATGGCCGGCAAGATCGATCTTCTCGCCAGGCAGCAGTGTGTTGCTATAAACAATAGGTTCTCGCATCGCTCTCTCCTTCGGACGAAGGGCATAAGCCTGGATACATTAAGAAACCTATCGGGAAGCATCGGTATTTCGATTCCATTTGGTGCCATCTGAAACCTTTATTGTCGAGAACGCAGCCTGTTCCACCGAACGGTTCCGTGATTCCCAGTCACGAACCCCGTGACCTTTATGCGCTACAATCAACACGCCATCACGTTCATATTCCTCCTGTCACCGACGCTCGGAACCGCCGAGGTCAGAATTCGACGGCCCAACGGCCTGCAGACAGACAGAAGGAAAGAAAGATGTCGAAGAAAACAGCACTTGTCATCGGCGCCTCCCGAGGCCTGGGCCTCGCGCTCGCGGAAGAATTCCTCGGCCGCGACTACAAGGTAATCGCCACTTCCCGCGGCACCTCGTCGGGCCTTGCAGCGCTCCAGCAGCGCTTCCCGTCGGCTCTCGAAATCGAGTCGGTCGACATCGTCGATCTCGCATCCGTAAAGGCGCTGCACGACCGCCTGTCAGATCGCAAGCTGGACGTCCTATTCGTCAACGCCGGCATCTGCAAGGCGAACGAGCTGAACACGGTCCAGGTCGACGAGAAGGACTTCGTCGACATGCTGGTGACGAACGCTCTCAGCCCGGTCCGCGTCGTCGAGCTGTTCCATCCGAACGTGGTCGACGACGGCGTAGTCGCAGTCATGTCCTCCGAGATCGGCAGCATCACAAACAGCACCGGCTTCTGGGAACTCTACAGCTCCAGCAAGGCAGCTCTCAACATGCTGATGAAGTCCTTTTCAGCACGCCACGCTGACAGCGGCCACGCCCTGCTGCTCGTAGCTCCGGGCTGGGTGAAGACCGACATGGGCACGCAGGACGCCACGCTCGAGATCTCCGACAGCATTCCGCTCGTCGTCGACACCGTCGTCAAGAATTCCGGCGTCCCCGGTCTGCGCTACACCGACCGCCACGGCAACCTCCTGCCTTGGTAGGCAGCCCCGCGTAGCACCCGAGCCCGGAAGATCCGCCGTCGGGTGCGCCTCCCAAATTCATAGGTGATGAAATGACAACTCCCTTTGAAAAGGCCACCTACGTCATCGTAGGTGGCGGCGCAGCCGGCTGCGTCTTCGCCAACCGTCTTTCGGCCGATCCCGCCAACAAGATCGTGCTGATCGAAGCCGGTCCCGACACGCCGCCTGACCATACGCCCGCAGACATCATGGCGACCTATCCCGGCCGCGCCATGGCGAACATGGACTACTTCTGGCCGAAGCTGCGGGCCAGCCGCGGGGAAGGAGAATACATCGCCGAAAAGGCCCGCGAACCCGCCTTCTTCCATCAGGCCCGCGTTATGGGTGGTGGATCGAGCATCAACGCCCAGATCGCGCTCCGCGGACTACCGCGCGACTTCGACGGCTGGGAGGAGGCAGGCGCCGCCGGCTGGAACTGGGAGACGGTCGCGCCGTATTTCCGAAAGCTCGAGCATGACGTAGACTTTCGCGGACCATTGCATGGCGAGGACGGCCCAGTGCTCGTCCGCCGCGTTCCGCGCAATCGCTGGGACCGGTTCACGCAGGCGATCGGCAAGGTCTGGGAAGAGCAGGGACATCCGTTCGTGGAAGACATGAACGGACAGTTCGAAGACGGCTTCTCGGCCGTGCCGTTCTCCAACGACGGCCACTCCCGCTGGTCTGCAGCGCGCAGCTATCTTACCGCGGAAGTCCGCAGTCGTCCGAACCTGAAGATCCTCTCGAACACCGAGGTGACCCGGATTCTCTTCGACGGGACGACGGCAACGGGCGTCGAGATCACCAGCAATGGCGACCTGGTCGCAGTGCGCGCCGAGAAGGTCATCCTCTCAGCGGGCGGAGTGCACTCGCCGAAGCTGCTCATGCTTTCGGGCGTCGGACCTGCCGACCACCTCCGCGAGATGGGCGTCGGCGTCGTCGCCAACCTTCGCGGCGTCGGATCGAACCTGCAGGATCACCCAAGCATCTACGTTTCCTGCTACATGCCTCCGGAAGTCCGCTCGGGCGACGAGTACATCGGCCCCGCCAGCTATCTCCGCTACTCGTCCGGCGTCGAAGGCTGCCCGCCTTCGGACATGGTGATGATTTCCGCAGGCCGGTCCGGCTGGCATGCGGTCGGCCGCCAGCTCGCGACGATGGTGCCGTTCATCGGCATTCCGTTCTCCCGCGGGGCCGTGCGTCTGAAGTCGTCCAACTGGACCGACGAGCCGGCCGTCTCGTTCAACTTCCTCGACGACCATCGTGACCGCACCCGCATGGTCGACGCGTTCCGCTCGAGCGCCGAGATCCTCATGCATAGCGCCGTGTCGAAGATCACGGGCAATCCGTTCCCGTCGGCCTTCACCGAACGCGTCGGCAAGATCGCGATCCCGTCGACCAAGAACAGGGTTCTCACGGACGTCGCGGCGGCCCTGCTCGACAGCGGAATCACCGTCCGCACCTTCCTGATGGATCACTTTGTCAACGAAGGACCGGAGCTCGCCGGGCTGCTGCGGGACGAGAAGGCGCTGGCGGACTACGTCTGCGGCGCGGTCGTCAGCCTGTGGCATCCGAGCTGCACCTGCCGGATGGGCGAGGCGGGCGATCCCGACGCCGTGCTCGACCAGCACGGCCATGTCCACGGCGTCCAGAACCTGGTCGTCGCCGACGCCTCGGCCTTCCCGAACGTCCCGACCACCAACACCAACCTGCCGACCCTCATGCTCGCCGAAAGGATCTCCGACGAGCTGATCGCAGCCGGCCGCCGCGTCACTTCGAACGCGGCCTGAGCAAGCCTTGCCCGGCCGGGGATTCGGCCGGGTTCCAACCCCTCAACATATGGAGAAGACCTATGACCAGCGAATTCAAGATGCTCATCAACGGCGCTCTCGTAGAAGGCAGCAGCAAGGCGCCCGTCCTCAACCCGGCCACTGGCGAATCCTTCGCCGACCGCCCCGTAGCCTCGCGCGAACAGCTCGACGAGGCAGTGGCTGCCGCCAAGGCAGCGCAGGTCGGCTGGGCCGCGGCGTCCGCGGCGGAACGCAAGGAAGTCCTCCACGCGATCGCCTCACGCATCGAAGAGAACACCGACGCGATCGCCCGCACGCTGACGCTTGAACAAGGCAAGCCGCTGCGCGATTCCAAGGGCGAGATCGGACTGCTGGTCGCCACGATCCGCGAGTTCACGACGATGGATCTCGAAGTCGAGATCCTCGAGGACACGCCGACCAACCGCGTCGAGATCCACTACCGCCCGTTCGGCGTCGTCGCCTCGATCGTTCCGTGGAACTTCCCGCTTGGCCTGATCGGCAACAAGCTTCCCCCGGCGCTCCTCGCCGGCAACACCATGGTCATCAAGCCGGCCTCCAGCACCCCGCTGTCCGTCCTGCACGTGGCGAAGGTGATCGCCGACGTGGTTCCGGCGGGCGTCCTGAACGTCATCTCGGACAACGGCGGCCTGGGCGGCCCGCTCAGCCAGCATCCGGACGTCGCCAAGATCGCGTTCACCGGCTCGACCGAGACCGGCAAGAAGGTGGCCGCGACCGCCATCGACGACCTGAAGCGCGTCACGCTCGAACTTGGCGGCAACGACGCCGCGATCGTGCTCGACGACGTCGACGTCAAGAAGATCGCTCCGGTCATCTTCGCAACCAGCTTCGCCAACACCGGCCAGGTCTGCTACGCGATCAAGCGCGTCTACGCCCAGGAGAAGGTCTACGACGAGCTTTGCGCCGAACTCGCTAGAATGGCGGACGAAGCCGTGGTCGGCGACGGCCTCGACGAGAACACACGCTTTGGACCGCTTCAAAACAAGAACCAGTACGAGACGGTGAAGCACTACCTGGAAATCGCGAAGAAGGACGGCCGCATCATCGCCGGCGGCCAGGTGCTCGACGGCCCCGGTCTCTTCATCCGTCCGACGGTCGTCGCCGACATCGACGACAGCTCGCCGCTGGTCACCGAGGAACAGTTCGGCCCAGTTCTTCCCGTCATCCGCATCAAGGACGAGGAGGACGGCCTGCGCCGCGCCAACGCGTCCGAATACGCGCTCGGCGGCTCGGTGTGGTCGTCCAACCCGGAACGGGCCGCGAAGGTCGCGGCCCGTCTGGAGGCCGGCAACATCTGGATCAACCAGCACCTTCGCCTCGCGCCGCACATCCCGCTGTCGCCCGCCAAGCAGTCGGGCATCGGCACCGAGCTGACCATCGACGGTCTCAAGGACTTCGCCCAGAAGATCGTTCTCGATATCCTCAAGTAGACAGAACGACGACGGGGGCCTCGCCAAGGCTCCCCGTTCGCCCCGTGGAGAAGGAGCAATCAAATGGAAATCAAAGGAAAGACTGCCTTGGTGACGGGCGCGAACCGCGGTCTCGGCCGGGTGTTCGCGGCGGCGTTTCTGGAAGCAGGCGCTTCCAAGGTCTACGCAGCCGCGCGCGATATGTCGTCCATCGGCGATGACAGGTTCGTCCCCGTCGAACTGGACGTGACCTCGCCCGTTCAGGTGGCGGCCGCCGCGAGCACCTGCACTGACGTCGACATCCTCGTGAACAACGCCGGGATCATGCTTTCGACAAGCGCAATCGATCCGAATTCGGGAAACGCGCTTCGTCGGGAGATGGAGGTCAACGTCTACGGGCCTCTCTCGCTGTCGAAGGCCTTCGCGCCGGTGCTCGCCGCCAACGGCGGCGGAGTGATCGTGAACATGCTCTCGGTCGTGAGCTGGTTCGTCAATCCGCTGAACCCAACCTACTGCGTCAGCAAGCACGCCGCGCAGGCCGTGACGGATGCGCTGCGGATCGAGCTGCAGGCCCAGGGAACCGGGGTGATCGGCGTCTACGCGGGCTTCATCGACACCGACATGGGGGCGACCCTCTCGTCAGGTCCGAAGACGTCGCCGCAGCAGGTGGCCGCCCGGACGATCGAAGGAATCCAGACCGGCGCGGACCAGGTCTTCGCGGACGAACGCGCAGAGGCCATCTGGCAGGCAGTCCGGAACGATCCCGCAAAACTTCACGCCGACATGCAGGCGCTCTGGAAGCGTTCGCACGAGCAGAGCAAGGAAGGATGAGACGATGGAGACCACCGCTCGAAACAAGGGCTATGCGAAACCTGCGAACGACGTCCGCGGTTCCGAGGTGGCCCAGGAGGGGATTTCGCGAAGCCTTCTGCTGACCATGTCGGTCGCAGCGGGCGCTGGCATCGCAAATCTCTACTACAACCAGCCGCTTCTCGACCAGATGGCACGAGATCTCAACGCGGGCGAGGGGACGATCGGGTTGGTTCCGACCCTGACGCAGATCGGCTACGCAGTCGGCATGCTGCTGCTGGTGCCGCTCGGCGACATGCGTCCGAGGCGCAGGCTCTCCCTGCTGTTCTCCGTGCTTACGGCGCTTGCTCTACTCGGCACCGCCCTGAGCGTCTCGGCGCCCATGCTCGTCGCCTTTAGCCTGGTGCTTGGGGTCTGCAACATGTCCCCGCAGCTCCTGATCCCGTTTGCCGCGCAACTCGCCCCCAAGGAAGACCGGGGCAAGGTCGTCGGGTTCATGCTTAGCGGCATCTTCATCGGCGTGCTGCTTTCACGCACGGTGGCGGGCTTCGTCGGCGCCGAGTTCGGATGGCGGGCCATGTTCGTCGCCGCCGCCGTCGTCATGGTCGTGCTGACCATAGCGCTCGCGCGAATGCTCCCGACGAACGTTCCGACTTATGCGGAAAGCTATGCCCGCCTTCTGAAGTCGGTGTTCGATCTTCTCCGGGACCATTCCACCCTTAGGGAAGCCTGCCTCTTCGGCGCGACCCTGTTCGCGGCGTTCATGATCTTCTGGTCTAGCCTCATCCATCTGATGGTCTCGTCCCAGTTCGATCTGGGGCCGCGCGCGGTCGGGCTCTACGGCATCCTGGGCGCCGCCGCTGCAGTCCTCAGTCCTGTCATCGGCAAGCTGGCGGACAAGGGTGCGGCACGTACGATGGCCGGCCTGATGATCATCCTGACGATCGCGTCCTTCGGCGTCTTCTGGTTCGGCCGTACCAGTCTCGTCTGGATCGGCGTCGGCGTCCTTCTGATGGACTTGGGCGTCCAGCTCGCACACGTGAGCAACCAGAGCCGGATCCTGCATCTCGCCTCGGGCGCGCAGAGCCGCATCCAGACCGCCTACATGACGTCCTACTTCGCCGGCGGCGGCATCGGGGCGGCCATCGGCGCCTTCGTCTGGGACCGGTGGGAGTGGGCAGGGGTGTGCACCGCGGCTGTCGTGGTGCTGCTGGTGCCCTTGATCAGGTGGCTGCTTCCGGCTGGCGAAAAGTGAAGGTAGTTGATGCCGGCGTGGCGCAGGTTGCGCCGGCATCTTTTCATGACGATCCTTGTATTGGCATAGAGGGAGACTGCCAACATGACGGACGCCGACGCCGATCGCGCTCTAAAGCGCCGCCTCGTTCATTTGCAGCAGTGCCGTGACATAGGCCTGCTCACGGGCTTGAAAAGGCATTTGGCCGACAGCCGCCGACAATTTCCGTTCGCCGCCGAGTTGGATCAGTTCGACTTAGCCGTAGAAGTGATGGTGCGGTGCGAACTTGAACATGGCGTTGGCTCATCGTTGTGTCTCGATCACCCAGGAGTCATCGAGCTGATGAACTTCAAACGCACCACGATTACGCCCGAAATGGTGGGCAACGCGCGCAGATTGCACCCTTCTTATGTCCCGTAATCGTTAAGTGGCTCCGGCAGGTCGAACCCCGCCTGGACTGCGCGGGCACGTTGCGGAATTCCGCTTTGTGCCAGACACCATTTACGAGGGCCTCGATGCGATAGAGGAACCCGTTGTGCTAAAGGATAATGTCGAGGGAGCTCTTGTCGATCCGCTCGTCGAACTTTTTCGCGATCATTGCAAGATCTGCTTCCAGAAGCAGAATGAGCTCCTTCTCCAACGAACCAAGTTACGCGAGAATTTTGTCGAGCCCGTCTCTGTTCAGCCCTGACCTCAAGCCACCGAACGGCGTGATCGCCCTATAGACAACGTCGTCATCCGCTTTGATGCCCTCGCACAGGAAGCGGGACAGGTGAAACCTGACACGACCGAACACGGACACGACCTACAGGATTTCGGCTCTCATACAGTTTCGCTTTCTACTTTTGAATCTTGATATGGGTCGGCAGGGCCATCGATAGCCGGTAGCTCAGCAACGTGCACCCTCGTCGGCGCGCCAGGCGACGCTACAAAAATCGCGTCCCAGTCGATCTGCCGCCCCATCAGCGCCGACATCAACGCAAGTCCCATCGCCTGCGCGACCGGCGGTGCGACCGCGTTCCCGATCTGGTTTGCGACCGGCCCCAGGCCGCCTACAAACTGCCATTCGTCCGGGAAACCCTGCAATCTGGCGCGCATACGGTTCGTCAGGCCGGGCAGGAATCCTTCCTTGGAGGCATCCTCGTTCGTCGGCGCCGCTTTCATCGGGGGCGCATACGAGACGCCGTTCAGCAGGGCACGCCGGGCCTCGCCCTTTTTCGGACTACCTTGATAGGCGCGGATCGTGTCCGACAACGCACCGATGCCGATAGGCTTGCCGAACCTGTCGAACTCGGGCCGCTCGCGCATCATCCGCACCCACTCGGCCGCTCCATCCCAGCCGTTCGCCGAAATCAGATCCTGAAGGACCTCGCCCATGTTCGTCGCCATGCCTGGGAACTTCGGTGGCATCCGGAAGACGCTCGCCAAGTCCTTGCGGAAACCCACGATCATGATGCGCGACCTGTCTTGCGCGACGCCGTAGTCGCGCGCGTTGATGCGGTGGAGGTCCGTTGCGTAACCGAGCTTGGAGAACTTGCTGAGGAGGGCCGCAACGTAGTTCGCGTGTCTCGCATGAAGGAGACCCTCGACGTTCTCGATGGCGAACGCCTTCGGCGAGATTTCCCGGACCGCCCGGACGCCCTCCATCATGAGGTCCTTCGAGTCGTGTTGGCCTTTCCGCTTTCCGACCGTCGAGTAGGGCGTGCATGGCAAGCCCCCGACAAGCAAGTCGACATGCTGCTTCCTGTACTGCTTGAAATCGAACGTCCGAAGATCCGCGGCGATCACCGGCCAGTGCGGCCGGTTCTTCTTCAGCGTAGCAACTGCATTCTTGTTGATTTCGATCAGGGCGACATGCTCGAATCCAGCACGTTCCAGACCGAGGGCCAGCCCTCCGGCGCCCGCACACAGTTCGATCACGCGGGGACGGAATTTTACCGGGGGAAGCGTTGCCATCACCGCGGGCATGCGAACTACACCCCATGCTTTCGTTGGCTTCCCGGTCATCGCTGCCAGGGCGTCGATTGCCGTGGGGCCGAGGTCGTTGTCGCGCAGCCCGAAACTGTACCCTAGATCGCCTTCGAACCGACCGTCGCGGAAGCGCTTCAAGGCAAGATGTGCTCTCGCTGCCCAGTATCCGGGATCGCGCTGCCGCAAGCCCGTGATCGACGGGTGTTTGTCGCCGAACAAGGATTCGAACTCGGCCAACAGGCTGGCGGCCTCGTCCATCAATGAAGCAGGGACAATCCGGTCTTCGTGCGACAGAACCGAGACCTTCCCGATGAAGGCCTCCAGCCTGGCCTGGAATGCGGTCATCGTGTCTCGGGTATGTCGTCTCGCGGTCGCGGCTGCGGCCTTGCGTCTGATGATCGCCTCTTGTTCGGCGACAGTCAGCTTGGCATTTTTTAGCTTCCTGCGGATCGCCGCGACGTCATTCGTGTCGATCCGGGCGCCGATCTCCATGCGGGCGAGGATTTCCTGCCTGGTGTCGGCGTCCGCCGAGACGAGTGCCTTCACCACGGGAAAGGACGCGCGCGTCTTCCTTAGGACTTCTTCCGAACCCTTCAAAGTCGTCGCGAATCCCATGTAGGTCGACAGCTCCGCGGCGGGCAGGTTCGCACGCGCCTTCAAGAAGGCCTTCGCTTCTTCCGCCGGCACGATGTCCATCAGCTTCTCGACCGCGGCCGCCATTTTCAGGACACGGTCGGCCATCTGTTTCTGAAGCGTGATAATGCTGCTCATTGCAGCGGAAAGCGCCTGCGACTTCGGGTCGGTGTCTGCCATGTGGAGTGTCCCCTTTCGGGACGTCCATACGACGTCAGGCCTTTCTGGGCCGGAAAGCGAAACTGTAAAATGCGAGCAATCTCAGAGGATTCGCCGATACGGCAAGTTAACGGACCTGGCCGGGAACTGGACGCTCAGACTTGGAGCCGGCGTTTTTTGCAGATCATCTTCGCATCGCCGGAGGAGGAAAACTTCTCATGTGAAGCCATACGATTTGAAATGCCGGAGACCGCAGATGCCAAGATCACCTGGCGCGACGCCCAGCTCTGCACGGTTTTCGTCGAAGGAGACGAGGTGGGAACCAATGGCTGGGTTTGCCTCAACGACTACGGCGCCTTTGACGCCGATTCGACTACCTATGGATCGAGCGAAGAGGCCGTCGCCGAGATCATAGAGAACATGAGGGATCGCGGCATATACGGCGCCACCGTCGACGGGAACATCTTCGACGAACGGTTCGACGATGCGTGGCTGCAGATCGAAGAGTGTGTTCGAAGCATCGACGACTACAAAGAGATCACCTTCAGCCGCAACCGGCTGGGCAATCTGATCATCCCGTTCGGGGATGCTCGCGACAGGAACATCCGGCTGGTGCTCCCCAAGGAAGGCGATGAATGGCGATGCTACGTCGGCCAAAGGCTGGTGGACGAGGGCGACATCGGCGATCTGCTCGAACAGAACGTCCGAACCGAGGAGAGGGCCTCCAAGTTCGACTGGTGAGCAGGGTTGGAAACTTGCCTCTCGGACATTCGTGACGAATCCCCGAAATGGTTGTGGCATTCGGCTGATATCCTTGCTATCGGGCGCCATGCGTTCGATCACCGAATTCCTGAAAAGTCTCCCCGGCGTCGCGCCACGCAAGGCCTACTCGGTCGTCCTCGAAGGCGACCTCCTCTCGAAGGAGCTGAAGCGCGATCTCCACCCACGTAGCGATAGCCTGTTCGATCTCGTCACGGTCGTCGGTCCCGACGCAGCGGCCGCCATCCTGCAAGCGTACAAGGGCGGAATGCTTCCAATGCAGAAGGGGAAGTCTCCTTCGAGCGCCCCGGATGCTGAAGCCTATGTCCACGACGCCGAACCGCTGCGCGAGGAGATCGGCGAACGTAGGCGTCGGAAGGATTGCGTGGACGATGTCAGCCTCGTGCGCGAGAGCGATTTCCACGATCACCATCTGATGAACCGCATCTTCTTCAAGAACGCGGGACCGGGACCGGGCACCCTGACGTTGGCGGGCATTCCGGTTCACAAGGACATTCGCTCGTTCGCGAGCAATAGTGGGAAGACGACCGGCTACGAATCCACGTTCACCTGGACGGGCAGCGACGGGATCGCTCGAAGCTCCGGCAGCGGACTTCCGTCAGAAGCCTTCAATCGGCGGAACGACGAAGAGCGGAACTGGGGACTTCACGAATGAGAGGACGTATCAGCAAAGCTCGGCCATCTGCCCGATCAATGCTTTCCGCTCGTGCTGGTCGTCGATTCGATGCTCGACCCGGAGGAGGAAGTCGAGATCGTCGAACATCAATCGTCTCGCCTCTGGATTCCTTTGCACATGTGCGATCTTCGTTTGGAAGACTGCCTTCAAACTGGTGAATGCGTCGAGCGCCCGAGCCGCGGCGAGAAGCCGCCGGTTGGCCAGTGCAAGCCTCTCCGCCTTTTCCATGTCGACTTCGTGCCGTCGATGATCGCCGACTTCCGTCAGCGCCGACTTCATGTTCCTCGAGGCACCAGCTCTTCGCTGTCAACAAGGCCCGTGCCTAGTTCGATCTTACCAGACGGCTGGTCGTCGGCGGCGTGGCAATCCCGCTGACGGTCCGACGCCTGGCCCGCAGGATCATGTCGCACGTCATGAGCCGCAACCGCTTTCCGCGCATGAACCGCATCGACATGCTCGTCGATCAGCGGATCGCGACGCTCTCGGCGTCGACGACGACGGGCCACGACATGTGGCTGCATGCGGCACTGGTGAAGGCGACGGCCGGAGGCGGGTACGCACTCGACGCCGAGATCTCGCAGGTGCTGTCGACCGACGGTCTTTCGTCGGTAGCAGATATTGGCGGCGCCGGCGCCTCCCTCCTGCGCGGCCTGATGAATGCCAACGGAAAGCTCAAGGGAATTTTGTTCGACCTGCCAAACGCCGTCGCGGGCGCGGCATAGTTTCCGGAAAATCTCGACCTCGGCGATCGGCTGCAGATCGTCGGAGGGAGCTTTTTCGAGAGCGTCCCCTCTGCCGACATGCTGATGCTCCGGCACGTCCTGCACGACTGGTCCGACTAGGACTCGCGTAGAACCCTAAACACGTGCCGTACGTCGCTGCCGGCCGGCGCGAAGATCGCGATAGTCGAGATCGTTATCGACGAGCAGGCGCCGTCGCCGTTCGAAATCCAGGTGGACCTCACGATGCTGATGGCCCTCGGGGGTGGGGAACGAACGCTGGCGGAGTTCCGGGCCCTTTTTTGGAGGAAGCCGGCTTCGAAGTCGAGGAGCGCATTCCGCTTGCGGCGCCTTACTCCATTCTCTTGGCTACCGCGGTCTGACGAAAGGCGGTGCTGTAACGGCGCCGCCTTCAACGCCTCCCAGGAGGCAAGGGTTACAGAACAGGCTCAGCCTCGGCGCCCTCGCATGGACGCGATCTCCTCGTTCACGAGCTGCATGGACAGTTCGAAAAAGTCGAACAGCGCATAGAGAGGCGAAAGCAGCGGATGGACGATCTCCGGGAGGTTGGGATCGATGGTCGCTGCATCGACGTGCGTCCGCAGCGTGATTTCATCCTGACGAGCGATCCGATCACCCCTCATCATGCGCCGACCGGTCACGCTGGTCAGATTACGACCGCCGAGTCCTTGATAGATCGCCTCGAAGACGATGGTCGTCGGTCCTTCGAAAAGATGGTCCGAAAGGCTTTTCGCATACAGCAGCGTTTCCCCGACTCGCCAGACCGGCAGGGTCACGTCGAACAACGTGCCGGGCCGCGCTTCCTCCAGCCCCGGACGTTGACCGTCCAAGCCGTCCTCCTGAAACCCGCGCATAAGGATCGCACGTCCATCCGGGTGGACCCGCCAGAAGTCCGAATGGCCTGGATCGCGCTGCTCGGGCGGCGTCTGATCGTCGGCGCCGAGCCAGCACTCCACCAGTCCGTCGATCGGGTAGGGTGCGATGCCGGGCCTTGTCGGATACCAGAAAGGGGGCCAGCCGGACGTGCGTAGTTCGCTGGCGCGCAGGACCGCGGGAAAATGGGCAGGGGCGACCTGTCTTCGCTCGCCGACAATCTCGAAGGCGAAGCAGTATCGGCCGTGCTCGAACCGAGGACCGGAACCCGCCGGCGCCTGATCGGCGAGATGCTGCCACCGCTGTCGTCCGGCCTCGATGAAGTCGTTGAGGGGTGCAGGCTGGGGCGCCTGCTCGACCTGTGGAACGGCACCAGTCATGAGCGCGCGGATCTGGTCGAACATCTCGTCGCGGCGGTTCTGTAGGCATCGACCGAGAAGTTCGTCCCAGTCCTGTCCGGTCTGCGGAGTCTCGCTGCGAGGACCAGGCTTTCGCATGTAGATGGCGTTGTTCGCGACTGTGTTGCCGTTCGGACCGGCGCGCTTGGCGCGGATGGGCACCCTATGGCCGCCCGGAACCACGACGATGGGAAACACAGCTTCCGCAGGATTCGCGACGAAATGCACAGGGCAATGGAACGCAGGATCGCAGTAGTTCTGGACGATGCCGTTGATCAGGTCCTGATTGAATCCTAAAAGGTCTGCTGGCCGCCCTTCCGCCTCCACGACGCCGGCCGCGGCCTCGACCAGTCCGAAGACGACGAACCCTCCGCCGTGGTTGGCGATAGCGAGCACTGCCTTGGCAAAAGTGGCCTTGTCATCGTTTGAATTTCGAAGGTCGAGCCAGTTCTTGATTTTGAGACCCAGGTCTTCTCGCGGATCAACCAGAAGGTCGCCCAGCCTTGCACGATCGATTTCCGCCATCCTCGTCTCCGTCTACGATTCCGATGTCGGAGAGGTCATGAGGGCGGTTCGAACTCAATCGCCTATCGATTTCGAGACGGCCGAACGCGTGTTGATCCCCCGCATTTTTCCGAGTTTCAATCCCAGTCCGGGCGCAGGCCCGGCGGATCGACGATCCGGCTCTTAGGCTTGACCAGGCGACCGATCATGTCCATGTCCAGTTCCGACAGCGAGAAATCGTAGATCCTGAGATTGTTCGCACCCTCTCGATCTTCGACGTCCTGGAAAGCGCCACGACGCCGGGCTGTTGGACCAGCCAGCGGAGGATAACCTGCGAGACTGTGCGGTTCCGCGACTGGGCTATGCCCCGCAGCAGCGGGTCTTCGAACAGACGACCGATGGCCATGGCGCAGTAGCCCATGACTGCGAGGCCGAACTCCCGCGTTGCAGGCACGAGCACGCTTTGGTCGAGATAGGCGTGATACTCGAACTGGTTTGCGACGAGGGGACGTTCGGACAATTCACCGCCTCGGACATGAGCGCCCGGTTGCTGACGCCGATGTGGCGTGCGTTCCCGGACGCGGCTATTTCGTTCAGCCTGCCTATCTGCTCCGCCACGGGAACGTCCGACCCCGGCCAATGGCGCAGCAGCAGATCGATGTGGTCGGTGCCAAGGCGCGCAAGGCTCTCTTCGACCAAAAGGGCGAAGTTCCGACCATAGTTGGCAGGCCAGATCTTGGTCGTGATGAACACTTCCTCGCGCGCGACGCCCGATTTCCGCATGGCTTCGCCGACTTCGGACTCGTTGCCGTAGATCTGGGCGGTGTCGATATGTCTGAATCCTTCGCGAAGTGCCGCGGTCAATATCTCGACAAGGGATTCGCCCTTCATCCCATAGGTTCCGAATCCCAGCGATAGGATGGCTGCACCGTTGGCGTCCACCATGTGCATGTGCTTCTCCAGTCCTGCTCGGGGGAGGCCGCGTTCCAGTCTTGTGGCGCGGCCTCGGATCCTTCGGTGGGGTCAGGCCGCGACGGCGCCGGACCGGCCGGTTTTCGTAGCCAAACGGCGGTTGTCGATGCTGATGGCGCCTGCGCCGAAGTGAACGATTTGCAGGAACCCGCCGGTCATCATGATGTTCTTCAGGAAGTGGATCATCTGGTTCTGATCCGCGAAGTTGTTGTGGAAGAACAGCGCGGTCGCGATCGTGAAGAGCGCCATGACTACGGCGACGGTCCGGGTCTGAAAACCTGCAACGAGGAGGATGCCACCACCGAGTTCGACGAGGATGGAGGCAACGAAGGCGAGGGGCGGTACCGGAAGACCGACGGCCTGGATCGATCCAACCGTCGCACCGTAGGCGGCGAGCTTGCTCGCGCCGCTTATCATGAAGGGGAGGCCGATCAGAAGGCGGCCGATGAAAGGAAGGTGCGGGTCTGTTCCATTTCAATTTTTCTTGTGCTTGTAGCTTTGTGGAATGTCATGCGGCGTCGACGAGGATGAATTCCGAGTCCTCGTCCGCGACGATGACGAGGCCGTCCTCCGCTGTCGCGGCGACGCCGTCGCCCGCGGCGACACGTTGGCCGTTCACGACGACGACGCCCTTCGAGGGGGCGAGATACGCATTGCGGTCCGGGGTGAGGGGATAGGATACCTGCTGCCCCTTCATCAGGGTCGCTCCCAGGACACGGGCGTCTGCGTTGATGGTAAGGAGCCTCGTCGTCTCCTTGCAGACCGCTCGCGAGGGCGACGAGCCGACCGGCACGGTCGCCCTTCGGAAACTGCCTGCTGCCCCAGCGTGGCTCGCCTCCCGGCTGACGCGGTCGGATCCAGATCTGAAATAGTCTCAAGGGTTCAGCGTCGTCGTTGCGTTCCGCGTGCCGGATGCCGGCGCCCGCGCTCATGACCTGGACGTCGCCGGCTTCGGTGCGGCCGACGTTGCCGATGCTGTCCTCGTGGGTGACGGCTCCCTGGCGGACATAGGTGATGATCTCCATGTCCTTGTGGCTATGAAGGCCCAAGCCCTTGCCCGGAGCGATCTCGTCGTCGTTCCACACGACAAGTCCGCCCAATGCGACGTTCGCCTGATTGCCTTCAGGCTTGACGACGAAATGGTGCTTCGCGGTCAGCCATCCAAGCTCCGCGCCGTCGAGGGTGCTGTTCGGTCTAAGTTACAGCACGCTTGATCTCCGTCTGGGCGACAGGCCGTCGCCGTTTAGGAGAACAATATGATCCGTCCTGTGCGCGATGATAATCCATCGCCACCGCAACGGCTCGTTCTATGTGGTGAACGATGAGGTCAATCGCTCAATCGACCGCGATCCTTAGCGCGTGTGCAAGGAATTCCACGGTTGCGCCGACGCCGGGCAGCATGCCGCGCCGCGGCGTGAAAACGAGATGGAGAATCCCATCGATACCGCTCCACTCTGGAAGGACTTGAACAAGGCGGCCGCTTTCCAGGTCCTGCCGGCACTTGACTGCTGGAAGTAGGGCGACGCCGAGGCCGCCTCTCGCGGAGGAGATGAGCAGATCGAAGCTCCCGCTTGCAAAACGAGGCTCGAACGTCACGGTTTCCATCGTCCCCGAGCTCGACGACAAGTTCCAGATGGAACGCGCGGCATGCTCCGTCTGACTTAGCAGAGGTAGCTGGATCAGATCCGCAGGCTTGAGAATCCATCCGTGATTTCTGGCGAACTCGCGATTCGACACTAGGATTCGCCGACTGTAGCCGATGCGACGCATCGGGAGGTCGCCATCGGTGTCTAGATTCTCCCGGACGCGAACGGCGACATCTATACCTTCATGAACGAGGTCGATCCTGCGATCCGTTGCAATCACCACCAGCTTGAGTTTCGGATTGCTTTCCAGAAAGGCGGGAAGCGCCTCGGCGAGGGCGCCATGCAGCCCGATTGGGCAGCTCACGCGAACGAGCCCCCGCGGCTCTGCCTGCATGCTAAGCGCCGCGTCCTCGATCGCCTCCGCCTGCGCGACCGCCGCACTGGCGTGCTCGAACACTTGCTCCCCAACCTGCGTGAGGGCGAGATGGCGGGTGCTGCGTTCCAAGAGACGGACGCCCAGGTGTTCTTCAAGCACGGCGACACGGCGGCTCAACCGCGATTTTGGAACGCCAAGCGTGCGTGCGGCCGCGGAGAAGCTCCGATGGTTCACCACTGCCGCAAAGAACTGAAGGTCGTTATAGTCTAGCATCGTGGTCCCAAGCGCACCGGCCTGCCGGCGAACCTAACCGGCGTCGAGCGCTTGCGCAAGGAGCCTCAAACTCTGGAGGGATGGCCCGCGACAGCGTTGACTGCTATCAGCGAAAAGGGGCGCCGCGCGAAGCAGCACCCCTTTTCGGACTGTCGGGCGAAGCGCCAACGGCAGCCGTGCGTCCGCGATTTGCCACGCTCGACTCGAGAAAGCAACCGATAAGACCACCGGCGAAAGGATTCCTTTCGATAGTGGCATTCGATGTTGAATATCGGTGACAGGTCCGATGCCCATATCGTCTGTCATTGAACTGTAATCGCGCCGTGCTTTACGCTCTAAAGCTGAACATTGAACAAAGAATCGGTAGCGCTACGGCAGCCGTGCACCTCCGACCGCTAGTCGTTCCAAGTCTCTTTTGGTCAGCACCAACGCAAGAGTTAGGAGCGAGACGATGTATGCGCAGTATGTCACATGGGGGCTGATGGGCGCCGGCCTCCTCCTGGGAGCCGCAAGGCTTTTGTTCGCCTATCGAAGTCGCGGACGAAGCAAAGGGGCGGGCGAGCGCAAGACCTTCATGATCGTTTATCGAAGCGAACCACCCAAGCGCGGGCCAACCACGCCCACGTCCAACTGACAACAGAGCCCGCAGCGTTCCAGCGCTGCGGGCTCACGCCATTGAAATCGCACATCCAAGCGATTAGTGCCGATCAAAGCTCAAAGATTTTTTCATCGTCTAGGTAACAGTTTCGCTTTTCGATCCGAACACGGTTCGAACACATCGCAACCGACTGTCCGGACCCCCATGTTATTCAGATCCATATTTTCCATCGCGCTGATGACACTTCTTCTGGCGGACGGCGCTTCCGCCGCCGCGCCTTCCTGCGGCGGCGACAAGCCATGCGACGTCTCGGACGGGGACTACAGGATCGAACTTCCGAAAGACGGGGACGCCCGTGGCGTCTATGTCTTCTTTCACGGCTGGAAAGGCTCAGCCGAACTGCAGATGCAGCAGCGCCCGCTCATCGACGCAACGCTCGCCCACCATCTTGCGTTCGTGGCGGTCGACGGCCTGAAAGGAAACTGGTCGTTTCCAGACGGCAGGGAAGGGCGCGACGAGAAGACTTTCATCGGGCATGTGCTCGACGACCTCCACTCGCGTTTTGGCTTTACCCCCCGCAACACAATCATCGGCGGATTTTCGATCGGGGCCTCCATGGCGTGGTACACGGCGTGCCAGCAGGGGCAGAAGGCTTCCGCCATGGTGACGTTCTCCGGCGTCTTCTGGGATCCGCTGCCCGCGGCGGAAGACTGCGTCTCCGAAATCCCGTCGGTCGTCCACTTCCATGGCACAGCCGACGAGACCTTTCCGCTATCCGGTCGGGCCATCGGGACCCAGTTCCACCAGGGAGACACGTTCAAGAGCTTCGCCGTCCTCCGAGCAGCCGGCCGATGCGACGTCGAACATGCGAAGAAGGTCGAAATCGACGATCTGTCCTGCGACGACGTTCCTAGTTGCCTCCATGGCGACAGCGTCCTCTGCATCCATAAGGAGGGCCACGTCGCCCGTTCCGCCGATCTCGACGCCGGACTTACGGCGGTGGGATTTCCAAGATGACGACCGGGATCCGGCGAAGCCTCGCTACATCCCGATAGGGTCACCTCAGCAAATGAAGGAAGTAGTCATGATGCATGCTCTCATCGCACCGAACCTCGGCCATCCCGTCGTTCACCACTTCGGAGACGGCGCTTCCGTATGGGGAAGCGCGATCACGCCAACGGTCTCGCATGTCGTTCAGAACAAGGGCGCTGTCGCTCTCGAATACACGCGCATCCGACCTGGCATCGTGTTCGACGCCGTATCGCTGCCGCTGTCCTCCCTTCACGTCGAGGATACGAGCACGATTCGGTTGGAGGCGGATATGGCCGCCCTTCGCAGAGCAGGACTCACTGAGAAGCTGCCGCTCGCCGCCCTCATCTGCATCGAAACCGAGAACGGTTGCCTGCTCAAGATGTGGGGCGATCTTATTGCCGAACCCTCGCTGGCATCGGACCGCCAGTCGGTCGCATCGAAGGATTCCACGGCGCTTGCCACGGTCTCCTTCAAGGTCAGGTTCTGGGAAATATCCGGCTTCACGCGCGACGCCAGCACCGTCGAACTCCGCCGCCTGGTCGCCGAGAAGGATCGACGGATCCGCGAACTCGAAGCAAAGGTCGCGCTCGCAAACTGCAGTCAGTGAGCTTCTGTCAGAAGCTGTTGAAAAAATGAAACCGAGCAGGATCGGTCGTGACCGATGGCGTCGCGAGGGTCAGAGATGCCGGGGCTTCCCTCAACATGATCGGCAGCCTTGTAGAGTCGTTGTCCGAGCATATCGAGGCGATCGCCATCGCGAGCGACGAACAAGCTCTGGGGCTCAAGGAAGTCAATCTCGCCGTCAACACCCTAGATGGCGTCACCCAGCGCAATGCGCTCATGATGGAGAGAACGACGCCGCGTGCAGAGCACTGGCGAACGAAAGCACGGCGCTCCGCAGGGTCGTCGAGGAATTTGCATTGGGAGACGATGGATCCGCCGCCATCAGGGCAGCGTGACGTCGCTCGGCAGCACCCGGCGCAGCGCGTCGGGTGCTGCGTTTCCAGGGGCAAACCTGAAAAATGGATCAAGCGGCTTCAAACGGTAGATTTTGATAGAAGCCGTGCTTCTTGAGCTCGGCGGTTGCGGGGTGCTCATGTTTGAGCAGCGACCACCTGCCATGCTTCATCTCGAAATCAAGCCCGGCTTTTGCGTGAGCGCACATATCGGTCAGCAGGGTCACCGCATCGCCGTTGCCGCTCGCGCGAATCAGAGGCTCATAAACTCGATCTGAAAGCCGAGTTCGGGGAATGCGCCCCTCTCCAAACTTTCGTTCATTGATGCCAGTATCGGCTCGATCTGCCCGCGGTCCATCGAAGTCTCCCATCGTTTCCTTACGAGCATCCGCTTCAGCCTTCACCGGCGCAACTTAATACATGGATGCGCCGACGCTAGGTGCGACCTCGTTCCTCGAGTCCCGCCAGCATCGCCAACACGTCCTCACGGTCTTGATCCACATGTGGCGGCGCTCGGTCGAACCGGACGGGCGTCGCCGACATCTTCAACGGACTCCCGAGGACTCTCAGATCTTGGCCGTCGTCGGTCCGCATCGGAACGACCATCTCTCGAGCCAGCGTATGAGAATTCGTCATCACCTGGTCCATCGTCGCCACGAGACCGGCGGGAACACCGACCGCCACAAGACGACGCTCCCAGTTTGCCGCGCTGTCCGCCCGCAGGGCTGCTGTAACGAACCTATCGAGGGCGTCGACGTTGACCACGCGATCCCTGTTGCGCCTGAAGCGTTCGTCCTCGATCAGATGCGCCACGTCCAGCTCCCTGCAGAAGCGCTCGAACTGCTGGTCGTTGCCAACGGCGACGGCGAGAGCGCCATCGGCGGTCTCGAACGTCTGGTAGGGCGCGATGTTGGGGTGGCGGTTGCCAATCCTTCCAGGAACCTTGCCGGAAACGAGATGGTTCGTGGCCGCGTTGATCAGCCACGCGACCTGGCTGTCATAGAGGGCAAGGTCGATGAACTGGCCCTCGCCGGTCCTGTCGCGGTGGCGCAGGGCGGCGAGGATGCCGACCGTCGCATACATCCCACACATCACGTCGGCGATCCCAAGTCCCACCTTGACAGGCCGACCGCCATGGGCGTCGCTTTCGCCTGTGATGCTCATGATCCCACCCATCGCCTGGATCAGGAAGTCGTAGCCGGTCCGGTCGGAGTAGGGTCCCGTCTGGCCGAAGCCGGAGATCGAGCACCAGACGATGTCGGGCTTGACCTCGCGGATGTCCTCATAGGCGAGCCCGCGCCTGGCAAGGTCGCCCGGCTTGTAGTTCTCGACGACGACGTCGGAAACGGCGGCCAGCCGGCGAACGAGTGCCGCGCCTTCCTCGCTGGCCAGATCGATGGCGATCGAGCGCTTGTTCCTGTTCGCAGAGAGGAAGTAGGCGCTCAGGTCGCTGTCGACGCCCGCCGCGTCCTTGACAAAGGGAGGCCCCCAGCTCCGCGTGTCGTCGCCGACGCCGGGCTTCTCCACCTTGATCACCTCCGCGCCGAGGTCGGCAAGGAGCTGGGTCGAAGTGGGTCCTGCGAGGATGCGCGAGAGGTCCAGGACGCGAAGGCCTTCTAGGCTTCGGGGCTTGGTGTCTTCGTTCATTTGATCATGCCTTCCAAGGAGAGCTTTTGAACCAGCGGACGAGATAGGCTGCCGATATCAGCACACCGAACCCCAATAGATTGCCGACCGCTTCCGCGGCGGTTGTCCTGCCTGCGTGATCGAGTGCGATGCCGATAGGCTGCGCGATCACCATCCCGGTGATGAAGACCGCCAAGGACTGCTGCCCTACGACCGTGAGTATCCGCACGACCGGGCCCTTCAGCCTGCTGCCGCCATGCCCGACTGCATGCACCGCGATGTAGCAGAGCGCGAGGAAGTGCACGAAGCGGAGGGCGCCGAAGTTCGTCTTGTCCGTGAACGGAGCTATGCGATGCGCGGCAGCCATGAAGAACGGATGCATCTCCTGAAAGCGCACCCAGGCAAAGGGCACCGTCAGCAGGACGACGGCAAACGCGAGGGCCATGAGCCGCCAGTCGTAGCGAAGCCTCGGAAGCGAGCCTCGCATCAGGAAGAAGCCCGTGAAGAACAGAAGCTGCCAGCCGAAAGGGTTGAAGAACCATGGCCTGTCCGACCACGGTTCCGCCGGTAAGGCGGTGTATCCGAATTGTGAGCTCACCCATAATAAAACCATGAAAAGAAACGGCAAAGTCTTATGGGCGCGGGCCGCAAAAATCATCGCTGGCATCAATGCCAGGATGACGATGTACATTGGAAGGATGTCGAAATAGTTCGGCACGTAGCGCAGCGTCAGAAGCCCGACCAGCAGATTGCCCGGATCCTTCATGAACGGAACCAGATTGAGGCTGTCGACGTAGGTGACGCCATCATAGCGCGTCCCGGCGACCACCATTATTGCGGCGACGACCACGAATACGATGATGTGGGCCCAGAAGATCTGCCACACACGTTGGGCGACGCGTGCGATCAGGGCAAGGGCGCCTTTCCGCTCGAAGGTGGATCCGAACGCGATGGCCGACGCCATTCCCGACTGGAAGACGAACATTTCAGTCGCGTCTGAGAACCCGAAGCGCGCGGGAATCCACAGGGCCCAGCCATCGTCAGGAATGTGCGCAAGCAGGATGATCAGCATCCCGACGCCTCGGAAGAAATCCAGACGAGGATCGCGTGCCCGCTTCGCCGGCGGGACAATCGTCGTTCCAGCAGCCTCAGAAGGCGTTGTCGTAGGCTGCTGCGTCGAAACGGCAGGCGATGAGGGTGAAACCGTCGCGTCCTGCTGCGGCTTCAAGCTCGTTACGGAAGTCATCTGCATTCTCCACGTTGATACCATGGCCGCCAAAGCCGTTTGCGACCGCGGCGAAGTCGGTCTCGCCTAGCGTGACCCCGGCGGACCGCAAGCCGGCGGAGGACTGTTTGAGAGCGATCAGGGCAAGGCTGCGGTCCTGGAAGACGACGATGGTTATCGGCAGCTTCAGATCCCGGACGGTAGCCAGTTCGCCAGCACCCATTTCGAGACCACCATCTCCCATGACGGCGACGACCCGCTTGGACCGATCTGCGACCTTTGCCCCGATAGCGAGGGGCAGGGCGGCCGCCATGGTGCAGAAACCCGCCGACTGAAGAAGCGACAGAGGCCTGGCCGCCGTCCACTTCTGCGACAGTAGGATACGGTGAGCGCCGCTGTCGACGGTCACGACGGCGTCGCGGCCCACCGCCCGGTTCAGCACGTCCACGATGGCGTGCGGCCCCCATTTAACCTTCGTGGCGAAGAGTTCGTCGAGACGGCGCCGTGCCGCCGCTGGTTCGCCTTCTCTCCAAGACGTCCGAGACTCGACCCGTTCGACAAGAACCGAAAGCAACGGCGTGATGGGGCAGTGCAGGGTGATGGCGGCATGGTGCATCCCATGATCTGCGACCCTTGGGCCGATCTCGACGAGCCTGTCCCGGTCGACGCCTCCGAGATCGAGCCAGCCGAGGCGCATCTCGATCGGATCGTAGCCGATCAGAAGCACGAGGTCCGACGACTTGACGAGATCGATAAGGACCTTGTCCGCCAACGGCGAGAGGCCCGCACCTCCAAGCGAAAGCGGATGGTCCTCCGGCACCAGCCCCTTGCCCTTGTAGGTCGTGACGACGGGCGCGCCGGTCTTCTCAGCGAGGAGTTGTGCGGCGGGCCCTGCCTCTGAACGCGCCGCTTCATATCCGGCAAGGATAAGCGGTCGGCTGGCTTCTGAAATCCTCTGTACGAGCATCGCGACGACAGGATCCGACGTCGCGACCACGGGCTGCCAGCAATCGGCCGGCTGGACCGCGCGAAGTTCTAGCGAAGGCATGAGTGCGACCGATGGCGAGATGTCCAGATGTACTGGGCCGGGCGGTTCGGCTGTCGCGATGGCGATCGCCCGAGCGACCGTCGACGCCGCGCTTTCCGGCTCAAGTTCGAACGACGCCTTCACAAGCGGTTTCAGGAGCTGGGCGTGATCGATGACCTGATGCGTGTAGCGGCTTCGCGTGGCCCGGTCGACGATCCCCGAAATGACGATCAGCGGCACCCGCTCCTGCAAGGCGTCGGCGATGCCGTTCACCGCGTTTGCAAGTCCGGGTCCGACGGTCGTCAGCAGGACCTCGGGACGGCCGGTCATGGCGCTCGCGCCTGCGGCCATGATGGCGGCTGCGGTCTCGTGGCGGGCGAGGTGGAACTTCACTCCGGCCGCCTGAAGCGCATCGAGCATTGTGACGACTTCGCCGCCGGGCATCCCGAAGGCGTGCGACACGCCGTGGCTGCGAAGCGTTCGGGCCACCACGTCGGCTACGCGCATCGGCATCTCGTCTGTCGTTGTCGTGTTCATGCATGATCCATTTATAAGTCGCGCGGGCTCACGCTATTGACGAGGAATCACCCGCAACGTGTTGTTATCGTTCCATCGCACGAACAACGAAGGCGACGACCGTACCGAACAGCATGTGCCCGATGAGGGACGCCCATGCGAGATTGACAAAGCCCAGGAACGGCGGCAGGCCCGCGAAGATATGCGCCATCACGTAGAGGGCGAATACCCAGAGGCCGACGCCGAAGCCCATGCCGGTCAGGAGAGTAGGAAACCGCGGGACGATCAGGCGCTGGAGCGGCCGGGCGATGAACAGGTATCCGATCGGGTAGAACAAGATCCCGACGATGGCGTGGATGGCTTCGGCCAGCAGAAGGTTCTGGAACCCGAAGACCGACTGCACGAGCGCCGCCGGCTCGAGTGGGCCGCCGACCCAGAGCGGGGTTATCAGGCGGGCCCAGATCTCCCATGTGACGTCGGCGGCCAGACCGGCGAAGATCACCGTCCGAAGCAGGCCGGGCTGGATTTCAGGAAAGACGGATGCCTTTTGTGTTTCCATCATGGACATGGATGTTCTCCTAGTTTCAGGATTGAAGATCAGATCTGAGGGTGAAAGCCTGCCGACCGGCGCACCGACTGGAAGAGCCGGTCTTCGGTCTTGAGGCGCTGGCGGATGTTGGCGATGCTTGATACGGCGACGTCGTTTCCGCGCGCGGCGGCGGCGCGCGCAAGAGCGAGCACGAAGAAGTCCCGCTGTGCGTTGCTGCCGCCGATCTTTGGTAAGTTGGTGACCATTCGGTCGAGCATTCGCTTGTCGGCCGGCGTGCCCATGCCTGTCAGGACGTGGGCGACCGGAAGCCCGACTTCGGCGGCCACTCGAGCCTGATCGTCCGTCCCCGACGCCTTCGCCTCGATGCTGGCGACGAGTTCTGCGGCACCGACATCGTCTCCCACGGCGACCATGGCTGCAAGATTGTGAAGGGCGGCGAAGACGAGCGTGGTGTCGGTACGGCGGCCGTAGGCGATTTCGGCAAGTTCCTTCCATCGGTCTCCGACATGGACCCCCGACTGCTCCAGTCTCCACAGCAGGGACACGGCGTTCGCCATGTCGCGGAAGTCGTCGGTCTGCTGCGGCCGCACTTCGTCGTCGTAGACTTCCAAGACGCGGTCATGGTCGCCGCGTTCGAGGTGGAGCAGGCCTAGATGCCAGGCCATGTGGAAAGAGAAATTGTTGCAGTGCGACCAGGCGTCGCGGCTGCTTTCCAGCCATTCGATGCCCTGCGTCGTCTCGCCGCGCATTTCGAAGACGTGCGACACGGCGTGAAGACCCCAGGAATCCTCCGGTTGAAGCGAAACCGCCACCTGACCCGTCTCCATCGCCTCGTCGTACCGACCATGCTCTTCCAGGGAAAAGGCATGGCATCCGAGGACGAAGCCGGCGCTTGGCGACTTTCGTGACAACCCGTCGACCGCCCGCGTGCTGGCGGCGAGCATTCCCGATGCGTCGCCAAGCATGAAGCGCAGGGCATGCGAGATCTTGAAAGGAAGAAAGGCGGTCGCCCGGTCGGCAAAACCGCCGTCGAGGATGTCGGCGGAGCGCGCGAAAGAGCCGTCGGCCGCCGCCGCCAAGGCGTCGACGAGAATGCGCTCGTCGTTCGTTCCGCCACCTTTCCTGACAAGCGACGCCCGCGCACCCGCAAGAGCCGCCGTAGCGTTCGTGGCCAGTTCGGAACGGGCAAGTATGAGATTGGCGAATCCTTTGAGAGCATGTGCGGCGACGTGGTCGTGGTCCGCTGCGAGGGCGGCCTGGATCGCCGCTCCCGCAGTCGGCCTGTGCGCAGCCAGAGCATAGACCGCGTTCTCGAACGAGCGCATTGCTTCGGCGCTGTCTGTGCTGGTCATGAGGTCGTATGCATCGCGGGTCATCTGGCATTCTCCATGAGGAAGATTGCCGTCTATTCGGAACCGCGGGCGGCATTCGTTACATGCCGTCAAATTATTTTTTAAAAATTTGTTCCAGAGGCAAAAGAGCGACGCTGGCCGCATGCCATTCCGATCGGATGGGGTCTGGGTCTCCAATCCTTGCGAAGCAAAGCTCGAACAACGCCGCAAGTATCAAAGAAAGTGGCGAGGCCCACTTTTGTTAGCCTCACGGCCAGAATTTTTTTCGAAGGCTTGTAACGCTCGCCGCCAGTTCTGCGAACAAGGCCCGATACGACACTCCAACGAGGTTTCGGACATGCAGAACAACGGATTGAGCGGGCAGGTCGTGATGGTAACCGGCGCGGGCGGAAATCTCGGAGCCGCGGTCGCGAGCGAACTGGCCTCGAGCGGCGCGCGGATCGTCTGCGTCGAGCGCAGCCCCGACGCCTTGGAAAAGACCGCCGCCATGCTTCCCGCTGACGCCGAGGTGCTCAAGCTTGCGGACGTCGACCTCGCCGATGGCGCTGCCTGTCGCACCGCCGTGGAGAAGGCGATCGCGGCATTTGGCCGTGTCGACGGCTTGGCCAACACAGTCGGAGGCTTCAGGACGGGGCCCGTCGACGAGGAGGGAATGGAAGCCTGGGACGCGCTCTTCCGAATGAACGCATTGACGGCCTATGCCATCAGCGCCGCCGTCCTGAAGCCCATGCGCGCGGCCGGCTACGGGCGCATCGTGCACGTCGCGGCAGCGCCCGGACTAAAGGCCGGCGCGAACCAGGCGGCCTACGCGGCATCGAAAAGTGCAGTGATCCGGCTCACGGAAGCCATTGCCGCGGAAGGCCGCGCCTCGAAGATATCGGCAAACTGCATCCTTCCCGGCACGATCGACACGCCGCAGAACCGCGCCGCAATGCCGAACGCCAAGACCGACGCCTGGGTCCAGCCGGCCGCCATCGCGAAGCTCGTCAGGTACCTCGTGTCGGGCGAGGCCGGCCTGGTGACGGGCGCAGCCATACCCGCGACCGGCAACGTGTGAGGCCGCCATGCAGAACGATCCCGTCTCCTTCATCCTGTATTCCTGGGGCGTGATCGGCCTGATGGTCGCCATCGCCTTCCTGCTGCTGGGCTTCGATCGTGTGGATCCCGGCGCGAAGGACGCCTACGCGGTCAGGCCGCTTCTCGTTCCCGGACTCGTCCTGCTGTGGCCCGTCGTTCTCTGGCGGTGGGCCATCTTGGCGAAGGAGCGATAGCATGCAGCGCCGCCATAGAAAGGCCCATGCAGTCATCTGGACGTCTATCGCGATCTGCCTGCCGCTGCTGCTCGTAGTCGTCTTCGCAAGCGTGCCGAAGCTTCCTGCCGATGCTCCCGCCATCCGTCTGGACAACCCGGCTTCAGGAGACGCACGATGAGCGCCGCCTACAGACCGGTCATCTGGAACCGCAACAAGATGATCTACGACGCCGTCCTCGTCGTAGGCATATTCGTCTACGTCAATCTGTTCCTGCAGGTCGGACCGCTGATATCGCCCGCGTTTCGCGACATCGACGCTCCAACGCAGCGCATGAGGGTGTTTGGCACGCTCGCATTTCTGATGCTGACGATCATCCTGTCGATCGGGCCGCTCGCCCGGATCGACACCCGCTTCATGCCATTGCTTTACAATAGGCGGCATTTCGGGGTGATGACCGCGATCGTCGCCTTCACGCACGCGTACTACGTCCTGAGCTGGTACTTCTCGTTCAGCCCGACCCCTCAGCTCACGGCGCTGTTCACGAGCAATACCAGCTTCACCAGCGTCGCGGGTTTTCCGTTCGAACTGTTCGGCGTCGTCGCCCTCTTGATCCTCGCGGTTCTGGCCGTCACGAGCCACGACTTCTGGCTCTCCTTCCTGACGCCGCCGCTCTGGAAGGCAGTCCACATGAGCGTCTACTTCGCCTACGCGGCTGTCGTCCTCCACGTCGCGCTCGGCGCGCTGGCAGATCGCCGCGACATGGTGCTAGGCCTGTTTATGGCGGCGGGCCTGGGCTCGCTCTGCGTCCTTCACCTTATAGCCGGATGGCGCGAGCGCTCGGCCGACGCCGCAGGGTCTCCGCTCGACGAAGGCTGGATCGTGGCCGGCGACTTGAACGAAATCGCGGAGGGCCGGGCGATCATCGGTGCGACGCCGGGCGGGGAGAGGATCGCCGTCTATAGGTCAAAGGGAGGGCTTTCGGCCCTGTCGAACGTCTGCTCCCATCAGAATGGGCCGATCGGCGAGGGCAAGGTGGTGCTGGGCTTCGTCACATGCCCATGGCACGGCTACCAGTACCGCCTTGAGGACGGCTGTTCGCCGCCTCCGTTTCGCGAGCGTATCAGGAAGTACAACGTCAAGCTTTCCGGCTCGACCGTACTGGTCGATCCCGAGCCTGTGCCTCTCGGAACGAGGATCGCGCCCCTGCCGATTCCGCCCGAACTGCTTGCCCGAACCGAAGTCCCGAAGAAGGAGAAGATCTAATGCTGAAGCAAGCAGAACGCGGGTTCTTCGTGGGATACTTCACGAAGGTCCCGCCCGACGTGAAGGCGACCATGATCGGGGCGATCGTCTTCCTCGTAGCCGGGCTTGCCTCGGCGTCGATGATGCTTTCGATCAACACCGACAGTCCTGGCTCGGGGTCGTACGCCGACGAGCTCTCCGGAGGCCATGTCACGGGAACGATGGAGACGCATCCGTATCCTATCCTTCGCGTTCCTGCGGACGGCGCCCGTCCGGCCCGCGCCATCATGCTTGCCGGGTCCGGCAAGTTCGGCGTCGACGACCGGGCCCTGGCGTTGGGCGGCAAGCAGGCACAGGCGGGCGGGGTCTTCGTCAAGCGTGGCGATCTGGAAATGCTGCTTGTTGGCGGCGGCGATGATCTCAAAGCCGCGGATGCGGCAGTCGCCACGCCGCCCACCGCTACGCCGGCCGTGCAGCTCGGACGATGGCGTCTGACGGGCGAGATATGCGACGGAAAGTGTGGAGGCGGCGCGATGAAGCCCGGCACAGGTCTCTCGCACAAGGCCTGTGCCAACCTCTGCATTTCCGGCGGCGTCCCCCCGGTCTTCGTCTCCACGGCGCCGGTCGATGGCCATATCTTCTTCCTGCTCGCCTCTAAAGACGGCGGACCGATGCCCGCCGGGCTTCGTGACAAGACGGCTGTACCGGTCGTGCTGGAAGGAACGGTAGAGCGGCGTGACAGCCTTCTGATCTTCAAGGTCGACCGCTTCGCGGACGGTGGCGCGATATGAGTGGACGTCAAACATCTCCGCATCACATCGCTGGCATCGCGGCGGCCATCGTGGCTGCCGCGATGATCTTTCTCGCCTGGAGCTTCGGTGTTCCGTTTCTTGAGGGGACGCCGTTATCCGAGCTTCGATACCTGGTTTTCTTCGGATTCGCGGTGGTCCTCTTGTCCGCGTTGCAGGCGGCCTTTGATCGCTTTCATCATTCCGACTAAACCGGTCGCACCACCGGTTCGCGAGGGAGCATCCAATTGACCAGACACGACGCTTCGGCCAAAGCCACGAGTGAAACGGCCGAGGGCCGTCGGCTTGCCGAGACCCGGCGCGACCGGCAATGGAGGAATTGGGGTCCCTATCTTGCCGGTCGGCAGTGGGGCACGGTTCGGGAGGACTACAGCCGCGACGGCGACGCCTGGACCTTCTTCCCCTTCTCGCACGCTAAAAGCCGTGCCTATCGCTGGGGCGAGGACGGGATCGGCGGCTTCTGCGACGAGGCTATGCGTTGGTGTCTCGGAGTGGCCTTGTGGAACGGCGAGGACGCGTTCCTCAAGGAACGGCTGTTCGGCCTGGCGAACGCCGAAGGCAATCATGGCGAGGACGTCAAGGAGGTCTACCACTACGTCGACGCGACGCCCACGCATTCCTATCAGAAGATGATCTATCGCTATCCACACGCGCAGTTTCCCTACGACGAACTGGTCGACGTGAATGCCATTCGGTCTCGATTGGAGTCCGAATACGAGCTCTCCGACACTGGCGTCTTCGACGACGGCCGCTTCTTCGACGTCGCCATCGAGTATGCAAAGGCGGCCCCCGATGACATCCTCATGCGCATCGTCGTCAAGAACATGGGACCGGACGCGGCGCGCCTCCATGTCCTGCCACAAGTTTGGGCGAGGAACACGTGGTCGTGGACGGAAGACGGCGCCAGACCCTTGCTCGAGCGGGATCAAGACGGTGACGTCCTCGTCATGTCGGACGGTGGAAAGACCTGGAGGCTGAGCGTAGATGGCCCAGCCGAACTTCTGTTCTGCGAGAACCAGACCAACGTCCCGCTGCTTTTCCAGTCTCCGGCGCAGGGCCTGTTCAAGGACGGCATCAACGACTACGTCGTCGGCGGGGACGCGAGTGCGGTCAGTGCGGATCATCGCGGGACGAAATGTGCCGCCCGCAGGGTTCTCGACATTGCTGCCGGTGGTGCAGCGGAAGTCAGGCTGCGCTGGCGACCCGACGGAGCCTCGCCCGAACCCTTCGCCGACTTCGATGAATCCATCAGGCTTCGCATCGCCGAGGCCGACGAATTCTACGACGCCCTGCAATCCTCGATCGTCGGGGACGACGCCCGGAAGGTCCACCGCGAGGCGATCGCCGGTCTCCTCTGGTCGAAGCAGTCCTATCATTTTGACGTGCCGACCTGGCTCGATGGGGATCCTGCCCAGCCCGCTCCTCCGCCGGACCGAAGGAAGGGCCGCAATTCCGACTGGAGGCATCTCAACAACGCCGATGTCATCCTGATGCCGGATAGCTGGGAGTACCCGTGGTACGCCGCGTGGGATCTGGCCTTCCATTGCGTGTCCATGGCCCTCGTCGATCCTGCGTTCGCCAAGGGGCAGCTCATATTATTCACCCGCGAGTGGTTCATGCATCCGAACGGCCAGCTCCCGGCCTACGAATGGGAATTCGGCGACGTCAATCCGCCTGTTCACGCATGGGCTGCGCTGAAGGTCTACCAGATGGACAGGGATGCTTCGGGCGAGGCGGACGTCGACTTTCTAAAGCGAGTCTTCCACAAGCTGATGCTGAACTTCACCTGGTGGGTGAACCGCAAGGACAGCGGCGGGCGCAACATCTTCCAGGGCGGCTTTCTGGGGCTCGACAACATCAGTCCCTTCAATCGATCCGAAGCGCTGCCGGACGGCGCATCGATCGACCAGGCCGACGGCACCGGCTGGGTGGCGATGTATGCTCTGAACCTGATGCGCATCGCGATCGAACTCGCCATGACCGACCCCGTCTACGAAGACGTCGCAACGAAGTTCTTCGAACACTTCCTTTCGATCGCGGCGGCGATGTCGGACGTGGCGGGAAGCGGGCAGGGGCTCTGGGACGAGAAGGACGAGTTCTTCTACGACGTCCTGCACACTGCCGACGGGCGCATGCAGCGGATTCCAGCGAGGTCGATGGTGGGCCTGATCCCGATCTTCGCAGTCGAAGTCCTCGATCAGGACGTGTTCGACAAGCTTCCCAACTTCTCGAAGAGGCTGCGGTGGTTCCTGAGGCACCGCCCGCAGCTTGCCGACCTCGTGCCGCGCTGGACCGAGCCGGGCGCCGGGGAACGCAACCTTTTATCGCTGCTCCATGGCGACCGTCTTGTCGGCCTCCTTCGAAAGATGCTCGACGAGACGGAGTTCCTATCGGACTTCGGCGTCCGGTCGATGTCGAAGGTTCACGGCGGCGATCCCTGCAGCTTTGAATTCGCGGGCATGCGGCTCGACGCCGGCTATGTTCCGGGGGAGGCGCCGACCGGCCTCTTCGGCGGCAATTCGAACTGGCGCGGCCCGATATGGATGCCGGTGAACTACCTTCTCATCGCCTCCCTGAGAAAGTTTCATTCGTATTTCGGCGACCAGTGCCATGTGGAGTGCCCGGTCGGCTCAGGAACGATGATGAACCTGGACCAGGTCGCCGACGAACTGTCGTCAAGATTGGCCAAGCTGTTTCAAATGAACGCGAAAGGTCATCGGGCCTCGGTGCCGACGTCGGAATCGATCGGTGGGCATGTCCTCTTCCACGAGTATTTCCACGGCGATACCGGCCGGGGCCTCGGAGCATCGCACCAGACCGGATGGACGAGCCTGATCGCCAACCTGATTCAGGAACAGGCCGTCCGGCAGGGACAATAGGAGAACAGTTGAAATGATCAACGTTGGCGCGTTCGTGTTCGACGCCTATGGCACGCTTTACGACGTGCAGTCGGTGGAGGAGGCCGTCGAGAAGGCGTTTCCCGGAAAGGGCGTCGCCATCACGCAGATCTGGCGGATGAAGCAACTCGAGTATTCGTGGCTGAGCACGCTGATGAACCGCTACGAGGACTTCTGGTCGATGACCACCCGGTCGCTAGCCTACACGGTGAGGACTGTTGGCCTCGTCGCGGACGAAGCAAAGATCGCGGACGTGTCCGCCGCCTATCTCGATCTCCGCCCCTTCTTCGACGCCGTTGAATGCCTACAGGCTCTAGGCCCTAAGACGCGGGCGATATTGTCAACGGAAGCCCCTCGATGCTCCGCTCTCTTGTCGAGAATTCGGGTTTGAACTACAGCCTCGACCATGTCCTGAGCGTAGACCCGAAGAAGGTCTACAAGCCCCATCCGCATGCATACTCGATCGTCGAGGAAAGGCTGGGCGTGCGACTCGAAAATGTCGTGTTCGTCTCCTCTAACGGGTTCGACATCTGCGGGGCCAAGAACTTCGGCTTCACCGTCGTCAGGGTCGCAAGGACCGACGAGCGCGCACTGGCGGGCGCGGTAGGGCAGGCGAGCGAGTTGAACGAACGCCTCATGTTCGGCGCGATGCGCGGAATGACGGAAGAATTGGGAGCTGCCGCAGACGTCGTCGTCGGATCGCTTGCCGACATCCCCGCATTGTTCGAGGGGACGGGCTGAACATGTATCTCGTCGTCAAGGCGATCCATGTCTTCGCCGTCGCGATGTTCGTCGGCGGAATGCTGGCGACTTCGCTCGGCTTGAGCATGGCCGCATCCGGAGAGGGCGACCCAGGATCGAGGCGTGTCTTCGATCTATTGCTCCGCTGGGATTCGGCGGTGACGACGTCGGCTCTTTGCGTCGTCTGGCTTGCAGGCTTCACGATGGCGTTCGGCGCGGAATGGTTTCCCGCGCCATGGCTCATGATCAAGATGGTTCCCGTGGGGGTCCTGACGATCCTTCATGTGCTGCAAGGCAACGTGCTTCGTCGCCATGTTCAGAGTGGAGGGCGCTTACCTTCCACAACGAAGTTCGCACCGTACCTTGTCGCTGTCGTGTTCGCGACGATCGCGTTTCTAGCGGTGGTCAAGCCATTCTGATTTGCGATCGCACCCGACGTACGAAAGGCGGCATTCTCAATGCCGTAGATGACGATCCGTCAACCATCCCGTGCTACCGGGTGTATAACATCCGTCAACGCGTCGCGCGAGTCCATCCATGATACGTCACACACGAGTCCAGCACGCCGTAGGCCAGGGGTTCTTCAGTTCGGCCGACATCGCAAGCTCGGCGGGAGGCACGTTGCGCTATGTCTACGACTGCGGCGCCATGGGAAAGTTTCGCGTTGCGCTCGATGCAAGGATCCAATCCTATCTCGACTCCCTCGACAAGGCCGCGAAACTGGATTTCCTGTTCATTTCGCACGCGCACTTTGATCATGTCAGCGGTCTGTCGAAGCTCTTGGACACGGCGAACGGTGGCGTGCAAGTCGATACGGTCATCATGCCCCTCATGGACGTCTACGACCGGCTAATAGTCTTTGCAACGGCCGCGTTGGAAGACCGCGAAACTGCGCGGGATTCCTTTTATCAGAGCTTCGTTGCCGATCCGGTGGAAGCCATCCAGCGTTTCAATCCCAGACGGATCCTTCTTATGAGGCGAGGCAACGGTCCTGACGGAGATGGACTACCTGGCGGCGATGGATCGGGCGAACCCGGACCTCCCCTTGGCGAAAGTGTCTTTCCAGTGGAACTGGCCGGAAGCGGAGCTGTCGAGCAACGAGATGTCACGCAGTCAGGGACGGAGCTGATGGTGGTCCCCGACACGAAGTGGCTGGCGCTTGGCGTGGAAGACGTCACCTGGCTTCTCTCGCCGTTCGTCGACCCGACGGTGAACGCCGACCGCTCGAAGTTCCGGGCGATGCTTGCACATGAGCTGATGATGAGCGTTCGCAGCCTCGGACAGTGGCTGAGGTCGCCTGGAAACCGGATCGACCTCCTGACGAACAAGCTGGTCAGCCTCGAGAAGGCGTACAAGGCCGTGAAGTCGAACATCAACATTACGTCGATGTGTCTGTTCTCCGGTCCGTTGCCCGAGCCGGGCAGGCTGTCGGTGGACCATCACTGGATAGCGGGCAAGTTTGGAGGACGCGAAATCGGCGGCAACATCGCCTGGCTTGCGACAGGAGACGCCGCGCTTGCACAGAACGGCCGCCGTCGCGCAATGCTCAAACATTACCGCCATCTGCTTCCAAGCGTGCTCACGTTGACGCTGCCGCACCATGGAGCGACCGCGAACTACCACGACGACCTGGTCAGGCTCGTCGACCCCCACTTCTGCGTGGCTTCCGCCGACTACTATCACCGACGTTGGCAGCATCCCGGAGCCAAAGTGGTCCATTCGGTCGCATCGCACGGATCGCTTCTCTTCACGGTGACGGCCGCCACCGTTTCAGAGTTTCGCGAGTTCGCGTTCGTACGTTGACGCATCAATCCGTCGCCGCTGCGAGGATCGGTCCGCCATGAGCGACTTGAACGAGCACGGCCGTCTTCAGGCCACGGGATTCGGAACCGATCGGCAAGGTCCTTTCGGCGCCCGACCAGCCGCCAAGCCTATCGATCGAGCGGACGACGTGGGACTGAACAAGAGTGCTACCCCCGTTCTCGCCGCGGGAGACCGGAACCTTCAGGATTTCCGGAGAGTACCGAACCAGCCAGATGTCAGCCTCTTCTCCTGTTGGGGATGCGAACGCACCGACCCGGACGCCGTCCTTGGAGAGGAGCAGGGAAGGGCCGATCAGCTTGTCAGCCGCCTTGACCGCCGTCTCGACGTCGTCGAGACGGTTCCCAACAAGTGAAGTGCGACCGTTGACGACCATCTGCGGCGTGAACGGCCCCTGCTGTCGGAGCGGTGGCTCGTAGGTCTCCTGCCTTTCGGTGAACTCCTTCTTCCCGAAGGAATCCTTCCAGCCTAGATAGTCCCAGTACGTGACCGAGAAGCTGAGGGCGAGCACGTCGGGTCGCTTCGAGATTTCGACGAGGTTCTCGTTTGCAGGCGGGCAAGATGAGCAGCCCTGGCTCGTGAACAATTCGACGACGGTAGGCGCCGGTCGATCCGATGCGTTCGCCATCCCGTTCGCCGTGAAGATGGCCGCGGCGGTCAGTGCCGCCACTTTTGATGCAGATGTCATGTATCACCTCCGATTTCTTCTCAACCTATTCGGAGGGGGAGGCCGCCGCGTTACGTGCTCTCGAATCTGTGATCCTAAGTCGACGACTTGGGATGCCGGCGGGTCAGCCCCCGTCCGACCCCGTAACGGCGACCGCGAGCCCTGTCTGCACCTCGGCGAAGCCTAGCGTATGTCCGTTTACGAAGCCGAACTCGAATTCAGGCTTTTCGGGCCAAGCCACGCCGTGCTCGGCGGCAAACTTTTCAAAATAGGCGCGGTCGGTGTTGACGGCACGCTCCCATTCCTTGACCCTGGACAACACCGCGTCCGCAGCGCGCGAGGCGTCGATGGAGGTGCCGGCCGTGGTCATGCCGCCGGCCGGCTTGAAGACTCGACCGTCGATTTCGACCAGCGTGTTGACGCCGACCTTACGGAGCTTGTTGCGCTCCTCCTCGGTGTAGTTGTGGGCCAGGCCGACGATCTTCTGACCCGGTCCCGCTTTGATCTCGTCAACAAGGCCTGCTCCGGGCCACTCGTCTGCCAGGATCTTGAGGATGTGGTCGCGATTGAAATCCGAGTGGGTCATCAGATCGAGGACGTAGGCGACATCCTGACGGAACACGACAAATAACAGCGGGCCGTCGCGCTCAACGAAACCATTTGGTTCCATCGTTTGCGAGATATGAAGGTGGTGGACGTGCCACTCGATCAGCATCAGATCGAGGTGGCGTCGGCTGGCGATCTTCTTGCTCGAGCTCTCCCAGACGATCGCCGTCCGCGTGCTCAGATGAGGGGTGACGTCGTCGCCTCGCTCGATCTTTGCGATCAACGCGTCGAGGTCGGCCTTGCGTTGCTGTACGACAGGATTCGCGTCGTAGGCTCCCGACCGGCGGACCTGCCGCGGCGCCGGGATGACGTGTCGGGACATCCAGTTATGATACACGATGAGGAGTTCGCGGGCGTCCATCGCCGCAAGCTCGGTCGTGATTGTCTGATCGGTCCGGTCATATGGGAGGCCGTCAAGAACCCATTCACGAACTAGCCTAACGAGATCAATCGCCATTCGAATACTCCACAAATCAAAAGGTTGGCCGTTCTAGCCCGTGTCGGACAGGGTCGGTTTTGCTGGGTTTCGTATATATGCCCCGACCATATAGTGCGTGACGCTCGCCGTCGTAGGTCAGCCGGATTTCGACTTCGTTCTCGACATACTTCCATTCTTCGGTGGCGCGAAGCCTCTCCAGAAGCTGGTCGAACTTCAGTTCGTCTTCCGGCGCGAACTCGAACCATGTCAGGAAGTCGAAGGACTCACCGAGATCCCGGCTATGGAGAAGCTGCCTGGCAATGGCGGGCAGGTACTGCAACCCGATCGAGACATGCCGGGACCGCTCTTCCATGATCGACCTGCGTTCGTCCTGTGCAAGAGCCCACCAGGCTGGGCTCTTTCGGATAGGGATCAGCACGGCACGCGTCGAATCCTTGCGTCCAAGAGCCGGTTGCCGCTCCTTGAGAAGATCGAGTTCCGACCGCGTCGCATAGCGCGCGTTGCTCACGACGCCCCGCAGCGTCCAGGCTGCCGCCTGCCGGATGCCAGGACGTTGCGCGTCGACGACGTCGAGCATTGTTGCGGCTGGCAGGCTATCGCCGCTAATGGCCCGGATTCCGTCGATCCTCCACCACCCTGTCTGCCCAGCGACGAAAGCCACCGAACTGACACGCGCTACCAACGAAGCCACCTCCTGCCCGCGAGCCATCCGATGGAGGTCACGATGGTAATGGCTATCGTGTACCAGAGGAGCACGAACAGCGGACTGTCGTCGTCGCAGTTCGCTGCATAGAAAGTCGCAGCGATGCCCGCCGAAGCAAGCCCGGCTACCGCTCCGGCGAGTCCGGGCCGTGTGGGCGCGCCGGAGCGCAGCGCGTGGATGAAGCACGCCAGAGGCCCGAACGAAAGGAGCGGGATGATCGTGAGGCAGAAGCGTGCATTGTGGCCGACCATCCTCGTTCCCCATGTCGAAGCCGAGGTGTTCAATAGCTCCAGCAGCACTGCCAGGAGAAGGAGCACCACCGGCGCGACGAGGCCGACGCCAGGCAGTTTCAACGGGGTTCCGGGCCGCCCGACACGGAACACGAGGATACCGGCGCTGACGCCGAGCGAGACCGTGACGACGAACTTGTAGAGGAAGCGGTAGCTGTGCAGCGCCGACAGGATGTCGTGTCTGAAGCCGATGACCGCGAAGAATCCGACGGCGGCGATCGCTACGGCGGCCGCGAACGCGCTCCACAGGATGTGACCGTACGTCTGCCTGACAGGCCCGTCCCTGACTAGAAGGTCGATGAGTTCGGTCGTTCTCATGCGGTCCGCTCCCCATATAGCGCCGCGAGCATCTTCAAGGCTCGATGCAAGGACACCCGGACGGCGACCTCGGTCATCTTCAGCTTGTCGGCGGTCTCCTTGACACTCGTACCTTCGATCGAAATCGACCGAACGATCGTGCGTTGCGGATCCTTCAGCCGGTCGAGAATCTGGCTCACGTCCATCTGATCCTCGATGCTAATCCGGTCCTCGCTTTCCAACGTCGCCTCGACGTCCTCCAGCGGAATGCTCAGCCGCTGCCCGCGACGGCGGAGACTGTCGACGAGCTTGTTGCGCACGATCGCCGCCATCCACGGACCGAGTGGCCGGTCCATGTCCCAGGTGCTTCTCTTGAGATGGATTGCCAACAAAACTTCCTGCACCACGTCCTCAGCCTCGCTCGCCGGTGCGCCGAACTGTTCGCAGCGTCGTCGTGCCATCGCTCGAACATGCGGGGTGATGGCAGTCAGAAACCGATGATAGGCCTGCTGATCTCCCGCATTCGCGCGATGCAGCCAGGACGTCCATTCTTGTTCACGCGCCGAATTTTTCATTCTGCAATACCAGGTTCGGCCGGAGGATGGGCAACGTTACATTCGTGATCGATAATTTTTGATACCGCCGCTAGTTTACGGAATGTCGCAGCGACTTGGCGGCCTGGACTGCGGTTCATCGCTCTCTTTCGCACTGTGTGAGGCCTTCTCTCGGAAAGTTGAACAACAACGGCGACCGCTACCGTTTTTGGCGTGTGCATTTTAAAACGAACGATTTAAAACTCAAGCCGCCATATCTCACTATTCGTTGAGTTTCGAATTCCAATGAAAGGCTTCCGCTTTGATAAGGTTCTATTTTCACCCCACGCCGAACCCAGCGAAGATCGCTCTTTTCCTTGAGGAGGCGGGCCTCGACTACGAGGTCGTTCCGGTCGACACGATGAAGGGCGAGCAGCACGCTCCGGACTTCCGGAAGATCAATCCTAACGGAAAGGTGCCAGCCATCATCGATACGGACGGTCCGTCCGGCAAGGAGGCGCGCGTATTCGATTCGGGCGCGATCCTGCTCTATCTTTCCGAGAAGACCGGCAAGTTCGGCGGAGCCCCGTCCGACAGGACCGAAGTCCTCTCCTGGCTGTTCTTCCTGGCGAGTGGTCTTGGACCGTTCTCCGGACAGTCGGTGCATTTCCAGCTCGCTGCCCCCGAGCGAATTCCTTACGCCACGAACCGCTTCCTCCGGGAAGCAGAGCGGCACTACAAGGTGCTGGACGACCATCTCGAGGGCCGCGAGTTCATCGCCGGCGACGAATACACTATCGCGGACATGTCGGCCTGGGGGTGGCTAGGCCGCGCAAGCAGAGTGCTGGGCGTCGAGAACGATCCGCTTGAAGGATACCCGAACTTGAAGATTCTCTACGAGCGCATCGACGCCCGTCCGGCGGCGGCCCGCGCCAAGCTCGTAGGGAAGGAACACGAATTCAAGAAGGACAGCGACGAGGCGTCGAAGCGCGCCATGTTCCCATCCAACTATCCGGAAATCAGAGCCTGAGGCAGCACGCATGAACATCCAAGGCAAAAGGGTTCTCATCACCGGAGGCTCCAGCGGGATCGGGCTCTCCATCGCGCGCGCCATGCTTCCCGGAGGCGCAAGCGTCGTCATCACGGGACGAAATCAGGACCGGCTGATGCAGGCGTCGGCAGCACTCCGGGCCGAGGGCTTCGCCATAACCACGGTTAGCGCCGACGTCGCCACCGACGAAGGCCGGCGGCAGTCGCTCGAAGCCGCGGTCGACGCGCTGGGCGGTCTGGACATCCTGGTGAACAACGCAGGCGGCGTACGGGCGGGCCGTCTCGAAAACACCAGCGAGGATGAGATCAGAAGCATGGTGGAGGTCGACCTGGTCGCTCCAATACTTCTGACGCAGGCAGCGCTTCCATATCTCAGGGCGTCCGGCGACGGCCTTGTCGTCAACGTGACGTCTGGCATCGCGCTCGTGGGTCTGCCGTTCTACGCGACCTATGCCGCGGTCAAGGCGGGTCTGGCGCGGTTTGGAGAATCTCTCCGTAGGGAGCTCAAGGGAGAGGGCGTCCACGTTCTTACTCTCTATCCAGGTGCGACGGACACGCCGATGATGAAGTCGTCCAAGGCCGGACCCGACGTCGGATTTAACAAGGAGCCAGCAGAGCACGTAGCGGAGGCGTTGGTCGCCGGGATCGGTAACGATGCGTTCGAGGTCGTCCGAGGCGGCGAAAAGCGGGCCGAGATGGTCGCGCTTAACCGCTCCGATCCGGCGGCGCTCGACGAGCGCTTCCTGTCGCTGAAGGTCGCACTGGAGGAGGCCGTCCGCGATCATTCTGCCCTTTGAGGGCAGGGGGGTGGGGCAGGCGGCCGCGCAAGTATTGCGTCGCGGTCGCCTGCGTACCATATATGCAGGCTACGGTCCCGCGCTGCCGAGCAGAAGCTTGTGGGAATTTCGGAGGACCCATTGAAGACCGACGATCTCATCAACGTATTGAGCGCCGACCTCAGGCCGAGGATCGACATCTCGCGAAACATCGTCCTCGCCGCTGGCGCCGGCGCGGTGGTTGCCGCCGTGCTGTTCTTCTCCGTCCTGGGTCTCCGACCGGACGTCGGCAGTGCAATCGACAGCGTGCGGTTCGTATTCAAGTTTCTGCCAACCCTCGCGTTGACTTGCGCGGCCTTCGGTCTCGTGATCAGCATCGTACATCCTGGGCGAGTTCAGCGCGGCTGGCAGTTCCTGCTTCTCGTGCCCGTGGTTCTACTTGCCGCGGCAGTCTTCGTGGAACTGTCGGTCGTACCGTCGTCCCTTTGGGAACAACGCATGATCGGAAGCAACGCGGTTCACTGCCTGACCGTCATCCCGCTTCTTTCGATCATCCCCGGAACGTGCATTCTGATGGCGATGCGACATGGAGCTCCTGAAAAGCCCGGTCCTGCCGGCGCCGCGGCGGCCCTGGTGTCTGCCGGGATCGCCGCCACGCTGTATGCGACCAACTGCCCGGACGATAGTCCGCTCTTCGTGGCGACGTGGTATCCGATCGCGACGCTGCTCGTTGCAGGCGTGGGATATCTGGCCGGAATGCGCTTCCTGCGCTGGTGATAAATGGCAAGACCTAGAGAATTCGACGAATCCATGGTGCTTCAGGCCGCGCTCGAGCAATTCTGGGAGCACGGCTACGAAGGGACCCACACGCGCGACCTGGCAAAGGCGATGAACCTCAACGTCGCCAGCATATACAATAGCTTTGGCGACAAGCGGGCGCTCTATCGACGCGCGCTCGACTACTACGTTGAGATCAGCTTCAAGGATCGTGTCGGCCGTTTCGAAGGCAACCTTCCTCCCCGCCAGGCGCTCGACGCCTTTTTCAAAGAGATCATCGACAGGTCGCTCGCGGACCAGAAGCGTCGAGGCTGCATGCTCGTCAATTCAGCACTCGAGGTTGCCCCGCACGATCCGGAGTTCCAGCGGGTCGTGGCGGACGTCCTGATTCAGGTCGAGTCCTTCTTCCGGAGATGCGTTGCGGCGGGCCAGGACGACGGCTCGATCAGCAAGGCGCAGACGCCAGAGGACATGGGCAGAATGCTGCTTGGCAGCCTTCTCGCCATCAGGGTTCTCGCGCGGACCCGGCCTGACCGCTCACTGTTCGAAGGACTTCTACGACCGGTGATGGGCTGGCTCGATCAAGCTCATGGCTAGCGCCACGATCCCTGTCACGATGACCGCAGCCCGCAGGGACGGCGTCCGCCAAGCGTCTCCGATGGTGCTGGGCTTGGAACTTGTGCCATGGGCATGTGCGGCCAGCCGCGGCAGCGTGGCACCCATCTTCACGAACACGAGGAGGCTGAGCACTGCGAGAGAGATGAAGACGATCCTCCATCCGGCAAAGCTGCCGAGGTAGGTTCCGGCAGGAATTCCTAGTATGGAGGCAAGCGCAAGCCCGCCGTAGACGGCAGACGTCGCCCGGACAGCATGACGTTCCGGAACGATGCGCACCGCCATCCCGGCGGCGGTCGACCAGAAGACGCCGATCGCGCCGGCCACCACGAGGCGGCTCAGAAGAAGGATAGTTCGGTGCGAAATAGGTCACCACGTTGCCCAGCGTGCAGGCCGCCAGCAGCGACAGCATGAGCCATTTGCGATTCATGCGCTGCGTTAAGACAGTGAACGGGCCGCGGTGAGGGCGACGACGAAAGCGAAACCAGTGACGAGGAACCCGGCCTCGCCGAGAGAAACGTTCATGCCATCGGCGATCGATGGAAGAATCCCGACCGGCATGAGTTCGGTACTGACGAAGGCGAACGAGCCAAGCGCAAGGGCGATGACGGCCAGAGTCTCGCGCATCGCCGACGTCTCCCGGCGGTGCGCCCCGGCGGCGGGACTCAAGGTGTAATTGCTATCCATTGCGACTGTCCTCTTTGATGACGATGATGAGAGCCGCAATATCGTTCAGGAAGGTTCGTGACTGGAGTGCCGTTTTGGCGCGGGTATCATGACGTGAATTCACGATCGTTTGCTGCTGCCGACTGTGCCGCAAAGCTAACATCGTCTTCGCTGCGCTAGTCTCTAGCACGGGCTTTCCGGACCGATCCCGTGGTGACCTTCCCCTCGACACGGCCGAACTGACCGACGACGCGACACGCCAAAAAGTCAAAGGCGTCGTGACACGTAGTCACGAGGGCGATCTCGCAGGTCGGCGTATAAGTCGGCGCTCGGTACCTGATCACGGGCAAGTGATCCTGGCGAACCGTAACGTCGCAGCCCGTGGTGCCGAACAACCTCGGCCGCGATCGCGGTCGCAATCATCGAGACAGACCCGTGGAGTTAGAATGTCGGACGCAGATCATCTCGCACAAGGCCATCACGTCGTCGAAGTCGAAGGGCTCGCTCAGAGCTATCATGTCGTAGGGAACGGTCCGGTCTGCGTCGCGCATTCCGGCGGGCCTGGCATAGATTGGGAATATATGAGGGCGCCGCAGTTGGAGCGGCACCTGACGATGGTCTATCTCGAACCGATCGGGACAGGCGCATCCGGAAGGCTTCCCGAACATCCGCGCGGCTACACGACCGAACGATACGCCCTCCAGCTAAACAGCTTCCTCGACGTCATCAACGTGGACGACGTCCTCCTGCTCGGCCACTCGCATGGAGGCTTCGTCGTCCAGGAGGCGGCTCTGACGAGTTCGACCCGAATAGCCGGCGTCGTGCTCTACGCCACGTCGGCTGTGACGGGGTCGGAATTCATGCAGGCGGCGGGCAGGGCGGTCGAGGCTTATTGCGCCCGACGTGCGGACACCTTCGAGGGCCGGTCGGTCGCAGAGGCGTGGAAGGCCATTCCTGGAATGTCCGACGACGCCGACTACACCGCCGCGATGCGCGGTCTCCTCCCGGTCTACTTCGTCGACGCCAATGTCGGCGGCGTCGCCTACGAGCGCCTTCATAAGTCTCTTGTCGCCACGCTGGTCGTCGGCGGAAGCGGGCCGTTCGACGTTCGCGACAGGCTCGCCGGCTTGAAGACCCCGACACTTATCCTCGTGGGAGAACACGACTTCATCTGCGGTCCCCGCTGGGCTCGAATCCTTCACGACCACCTTCCCGATGAATCCTTCAAGGCATTCGGCTCAAGCGGACATTTCATCCACCTCGAAGAACCAGACGAGTTCGCCGACGAGATCCGACGCTTCTCCGGAATGGTGCAAGGGCGAAAACAATCGGCGACGAATCCTGTGTGAGAATTAGGAAGAGCAAACGCGCATCAACCTCCGACGTAAGCGCGACCATAGGACTGGCGCGTCGTTCCGGATACTGTCAGGGACGACGCGTCGGAGGCACGCTCAAGCGGGAAAAGATTCTAAGGTCGAATGGGGGTCTGATGCCGGCAAAGCTGTATACGAGCAACCAGGCTCGAAGCGCGGCGACGACCGGCCCCGACGGCGAGGAAGCCGAGACGAGACGCCACAGGCTCCGCCGCCGCTGGGATATCCGCGATGCCGGCGTCCGGCAGCGGTATCTCGCGCCCCGTGACGATGGACACGAAGGGCGCCTGCGGAGAGGTTGGGGGCAGGACGCCGAAGACCTTTCGCAAAATGAGCCACGAGACAAGCGAAGCCTGTACTGGACCGGGAATGCTCTCCCTGTAGACGTGTCGCCGCCGGGTCGATTCGTCCCGACCGATCACGGGCTTCGCCGAAGAGGCCCTCGCCTTCACGCGTTCGAAAAATAAAGGCGTCGGAGAACTGATCCTTCTTGCCGTCGCCAGCGAAGAAGCCGGTACTCCGCGCGTAGTCTTCGAAGACGACCGATGGCGAGACGTAGTCGATGGAAAGGGTCTTCGCTCCGAGCCTCTCGAACATCTTGGCGACGTCCGCGTGATAGCTGGCCAGTAGGCGTTCGCGCATCTCGTCCTTGGACAAAACCGGAATGGCTGTCCCGCTAACGTTTTCCAACACACGCCGGACGTGCGGCTTGGCGAAATCTTTCACGACTTGGAAATCGTTTTCGGCGTGCTTTTTTGCAATCTCGGTGATGGTGAGATCCGTCGTCAGGACCTCGATCATGTCAGCTTCCACAAGGTCAGCAAGCCGGGTGATTTCAGAGCCGCCCGGCGGCTTACCGGCGGCGATCATGATGTTTGCGTCGATAAAGACCTGAGGAATGTTGGCGTCCATTGTACCATCATCTCGCATCCGTCGGACGCGCTTCAAAGCATCATATTCGCCGAATAGCTAGCGCCATCCTCACCGACGCCATCAAAGCAACTGCCAGCGGGCACGCTGATCAAATCACACTTCGCTAAGCGACGACTTCCGATCCGCTCGGAGCAGCGATCGTCCCGTCTGCTGCAAACAATGCTTCCCCGACAAGAGCCTCACTACTCAGGCCGACCATCTGGACACTCCTGTGAGCCCAACGGGCTGCGTCGCGCGAAGACGATGATGTCAGGCTGCTCCAGACCGGATTGAATAATGCTGATCTGATTTGGACCAAGCCGGGCATCGTTGGTCGGGCAGGGGCCAACTCCTATGCCGGGGCAACAAAGGTCATCAAGCTCGCCGTGCCTAGCGTCGAAGACCTTACTGCCGGCTGATGGGATCGATCAATTCGAGCGCGCCATTCGGCCGGGCCGAGAAACGACCACCGCCGCCTCTACGCCCTTGATACGCTCGAGGCCAGACCGCAATTCGTGATGTTGCTCGGAGTGCGCCGAGTCGTCCCACACAAACGCGACGATGCGATCGTATGGGATCGAGGCGCTTAGATAGAGCGAGGCGTCCGCAGCCACTTCCTCGATCACCTTTGCGAAGTCTGACTGAGAGCCGCCGCGCATAAACTTGACCTCGATCAGCGTCCGGATCGAAGGAGCGGCGAGGTCGACGCGCGGGCGCTTGTGCCCCACCGAGGGGAGGTTTTCCTCGTCTTCGAGGTCGGGAAAGATCGGAGCAAGGATTGTCCAGAGCAGCGCCTGCACGTGATACTCGTTTTCGATATGCCATGTCGCTATCTTGGAACGCGGCGTACGCGGCGCGTTTTCGAAGACCCAATACCTCATCGCTCTCGGAACGCTGCGGAGGGCGAGAAGCAGATCGGTCAGCCCCGGCGAAGCGATCCGGACGTGAGCGGTCCGCGCGACGACGCCGTCGAATGCGGCGAGCCTCGTCGCAAGGCGGTCGATGCCGACGCCTGGTCCCGACGGAAGCTGCGAGGCGATCAGCCAAGCGGCGGCGACGTCGTCATCCGTGACAGTCCCGAAGCCGCGTAGGGACAGGGCGAACGCGAGGTCGGCGGGTTCGGCGGCAATCTGACCGGCCCCTAGCACATGATTAGCCAAGGAAATAAGGCCGAGGCTCCACGCGGCGTCGCCCACTTCCCTTGCGGACCTCGCAAGCAGCTCGACGAGCCAGGCACGGTCAGGCAGATCTCTGGCCGCAAATGCGATGCCGAGCAGAGCGATGCCATCGACCTCGACCCGCAAGGGCCTTCCGGCAGTGAAGAAACGTCTTCCGGAGAAGTGAGCCACTTCTCCGCGTAGAAGGTCTTCCTGAGCTCCTTCGAGGAGGTTGGCGGCTTTGCCATATCCAAGAGCAGCGATCTGGTCTGGAAGCAGGTTCTGGTCGGGGGGTGAAGACGCCTTGGACACGACCTCGCGCAGCCCCTTGTCGTCTCTACGAATCCAGTGGCTGAACGCCTCGACGTGGACGGCGCCTTCGCCCTCGGAAAGGATTCGCACCAGCTCCTGACGGATTATTGCCAGACCAACCATTAGAGGAACCACGGTTTATGCCCGATGGCCCCGAACGTCACGGCGTCGGGATCCCAGCCCTTCACGGAGGCGAGGCCAGCTAGTCTGTCCGCAATGAGGTCGGAGTAGCGTATGGTGATCGGGAACGGCTCCGGAGACAGCATGCGCCAGGAGTGGGCTGAGAAGGCGAAAGCTTGGCGCGCTAGATACGTCATATCCTTGAACGTAGACTTGTGGTGCAGCTTGAGGAGAGCAGGGCGCGGCATGCCATCGGTCACCTGCTTCAGTTCCGACGCGCCGGCGAAGACGACCAAGGATTCGGCATCGCTCAGACGGATATGTAGCTGACGGGCAGGCCCAAGAATTCCCTTTCTCCCGCCCCGAGCCGCGATGCCTCTCTGATCGCGATCAAAGATTAGGAAAGGGTGATCGGGGGCGATATGGAGGAAGGCTGCCTTGACGTCGCCGAGACCTAAATCAGTCGTCAGAGCTTCGATCGCTTCCACCTCCGAGTCTTTGAACGGCTTGAACGAATGAAACACGAGCCTGACCTTGTCGCTGCTTCGCCAATTGTCTTCCGCGCGGACGGCCTCGATCGTCTTTCTGAGCGTCTTTCTCAACTCATGCGGATACTGTTCGAAAGGAACGGCCGCCGTGCGGTCGCTCAGCAGATAGCTGCCGTCGCTGGAGAAGACGGTCGTGATTCCGACATGCCTCTTCTGCGGGCCGAGCCGGCTTTCCGACGACGTGCTCGATCCCAGGCCTATGACCAGCTCGTGCGCGACGGTCTGGCTCGATGCAAGAAGCCACGGCGTGCCTCCAAGCTTCGCGTATGTAGCGAGGCTAAGATGGTTCATAGGAAACACGAGGTCGTTGTCGCTGAACGACATCGTTTCCAATCGGACACTTTGCACGGGGACGTCTCGCCGAAGAAAGATCGACTTCGTCGTGTAGTACGGATTGGACCCGTCTGCGAGCGACTTGAATTCCTCTTCGATCTGGACGATCGCAAGATCCCATTCGAAGCCGCGGTCGCGGGCTTTATCGAGCGCCTCGCGACTGGCTGCGGCATAGGCTTCGTCGGAAGTTCCGTCGGCGAGGAAGAAATGGACCTCGGGCTTGTTAAGGCGAAACCGCTTGATGAAGCCGTCCCCATAGCGTGCGAAGCTCTTGCCGGGCTGAAGTACCTTCGGCATGCCGTTGAGGAATTTGGCCAGGAACTCGTCGACGCGACCTTCGAGCCTTGACTGGCACACTACTGCGATCTTAAGGCTCTTCGGACTGAAAACCTGCTCGTCGTACGGTCCGTGGTTCTTCAATCCCTTTTCGGCCCAGTCCTCTCTGCGGCTGCCGCTCGGATCGAACAGAAGGAACGGCTTGTCCATGGTCTCGCACGGCGGAAAAAGGCGGCCGTTAGAGCTGAGCATGGCATCAATGACGAAATGGCAACCGGGAACCGCACCCGGCTTCTTTTCCCGCAGGTATCTGATGATGCCGTCGATATGCTCCAGCTTGCCAGGACCCGCGGCCAGGCTTTGCGACGCCCGCGCCGACCGCTCGAGAACTCTCTCGGCGTCGCCCTTCAAGACTTGGCGGACGCATTGCTCGAAATTCTCCCTGCGAGGTTCGAGAAAGGCGTCGTTTGCGGCCACCTTCGCGAAACCAGGCTCGCTGTCGTCCAGCAAGAGGTCGTTCCCGTGAATGCTTCGAACGCGACCAACCAGCTTGCGCCTTGGCATCGTTCGCTCATCGATTGCCGGCTGCTCGATCTGCACGTAGCGACCGATAATGGGAACCCCGACCTCCATCAGCTCTGCGCACGTGGCTAGAATGAACGACTTGGCGCGGACATCGCATACGACGCCGTAGATGCGCTTTCCGTCCACGTTGATGTGCCGGGTGTGGATCTCCGTCACAGACACCCTCTGCAGCCACTCGGGTAGGTCCGGGTGCTCGATGAGCGGAGCGCGGGCCCCCAGAAACTTCAACGGCCTGCTGGACTGGATTGGGCGTTTTCCTAGGAGCTGGATCAGCGACTCCTGCAAAAGCATCGGCCAGTACTGCTGGTGGCGCCGGAGATCGATCGTCTCCGAGACGTTTCCAACCGGCCGAGCGTCAGAAGCGACCGGAATGTCGATCATGCTGTCCGAACTGTCACGGCGGAAAACATGCGTCGCTCTGAAATCCGATCTCAGCTCTGCCAGCCGCTGCTCGTCATAGCTCTGCCGACCGATCAGAACGCTGCAGTCGCCTTGCAACGAGATCGGAGCAAAATTTACCGTGAGATTCATCGCGCTCGCCAAGTGAATCGTAACTTCTTAAGCGAATCTATCTAGGCGCCCGGCGTCTGCAATTGGAAATGCTTGCGATTGCGTCGTTATCCCGCAAAATCGCACCGTTCTTCAGGGGCCGGACACTCTGGCATATTGAGGAGGTTCTTGCGGGTCCGATCGGGGAGATTGTTCGCACGGCTGAAACCGGAGGCATCATCCTTTTCTTTGAAATACTTGATCGCTCACACTTTAAAATCCGAATTGTAGACTCGTTGCATTAATGGCGTCAGTCGCTTTGCGGCTATGGTCCGGGCCTCGTGAATTCGGCTGCTGTAGATCAGAAGCGTGTCCAATCGTTTGGCGGCTCGACCGCCTCTTCCAGTGCTGCCGTACTGATCGTACATCCCGTAACCGATCCGATATGATGTCAAACATATGGGCTCGTAATCGCCAGCAGCGGGAGGAGAAAAGGTGGGGAGGGCGCCGGAACCGAAGACGCGCATACCTCATCACTCTCTATTCCATAGCTGCGGAAGCTCCCCGGCGAACGCCTGTATTCAACGCTGATGAAGGTAGGTCCGTATAGTCGAACGGCGGTCTCAGGCCCGAAAACCTATAGAGCAACATCCAGGCTCGGATCGCCGCCCAGATCGGCGCGGATGCAGCGTTGGCACTGACCATTCGCCATAGACTGGTTCGTTCGACTCCGAGAGCGCGCGCCATCGGCGTCTTCCAGTTTTCTCCAAATAACCGCAGGCCTGCGATCGAGACGTCCGCAATCATCTCATCCTCAAGCGGGACCTCGATCCCAGTCATTATGGAGGTGAACGGCGCTTCGGGGAATGATGGGGGGAGAACCCAAAACTCGCGCCGCAGAATAAGCCACGCCACAACCGCCGCCTGTACCGGACCAGAAATGGCATTGCGATAGCCTTGTCTTCGCAACGTCGATTCATCGCGCCCAATGGCAGCCGGCAGCTTGCTCTTCCAGGTTTCTCCGAAGAGTTCCATAGCTGCATCTTCGAAGAAGTCCGCGTTCATCCTGGTCGACCTTTGATACGTTGACCCCGTACTCGGCGGCCGATTCGGACGATAGCACTTGGGCCGAACAGGCGCCCGTTTGAATGGAACCTACGCCGGCGCGGAAATGACCCCATCGCATCATCGGACGGATTTCCAGGTGAAATTCTGCACGTGGCCAGAACTGACAGCCTCAATGGCCAGAAGCGGTGCTGTTTGGCCGGTTCTAGCAGCGTGATCTCATCGGCATGGGGTGCGCTACCGCGACCTATCAACCAGCAAAGATCGCGTAATCTATCTTATGGAACCTCGTGCGCATGACCGGACAATCCTTGGCACGGCAAAAACTGTAGGTCCTCACGTGAAATGTCCCAAAGTCAAAAAATGACCTAAATACGGCATAGGCATTGTTTCCTAGTCCGCACATTGTGAAAAAACGTGACACGCCGTACAGCGTATATTTATAGTGAGCGACTCCACACGTGAAATAGAATCAATAGATGTAATCGATTTAAAGTCCCGTTTATCTCAACTTCTTAGACAATTTATACATGAAGAAAATCGAGTAATAAACGTTATTGCTGCACACGTGGCGCGGAATATGTCGCGACTCGTGAATTTAATACAGTCTTCCTTGCAAAAACTACTGCCATGCTTGGCCATCACAATAAGGCCACTCGACATGCACGATATCCATCCATACCGATACACCAATGGCTTCCGCGGTCAGCTTCAACGCATCGATCGCCTCTACGGAGACCTCTCGACCGCCAATGCGGGTCCGGCCTTCATGGAGAGGGTTTCCATCGAACACACAGGAAAGTCGCCAAGGCTGATGGCTGAGCGCGACGAACGTTTGCGGCACTTGGATCGTCTCATTCACGATTGGCGCGTCGATGGTGAGCTACTTGCCTACGCATCGGTTGATACAAATAGCCAGCCGACCTCATCAGTGTTCTTCGACGATATCTGCCGCCCAGTTTCCTTCCTCCACTTCGACCCCTCGCCGGCGCTTCAGATATCTGCTGCTCCCCGTACGCGAATCGAAGGCTGCTATCTTCGTGATGTGGTACACGACGGGACGTTTAAAGTTGAGGTGACTTTCGTTTGCCACGAACCAGGTTGGAAGACCATCGACACCTGTCTCTTCGGTGACGCGATGGTGGTCGGCGCGCGCGTCGCAACGGGATCGATCCCCATGGGCGACGAAATATCCGTATCAGACGTTATCGCATTGCTCGAGGGAGACGATCAGATTGTGGCTGACCCGGCGCTCATTTGCGCTGTTGTCAGCGCGAGCACGTGCGCAATGTCGCCTGCGAGAAAGATCAGCAGACAGTTCTCGCCGTGGTGATTGCGCCCCCGCTGTCGCCCCCGGCTGCTGCTAAGAGCACGTTAACTGATCTCGGCAACCGGAATGTCATAAGTCGGACTTAGACGTGTCGTCAGTTGAAGAGGGTAACAAACGATGTCGACGTCCCTAGAGTACAACTCCATCGAAGAGTATGTGGCGATTCTTGCCAGTGACGAGCCCAGCTTCAGCAGGCATCAAGCCCTCGTAGAGTTTGGTCGTGAATTCGCCACGACGGAGAGCAAGCCGTCTTGGCTTGTGCACGGGCCTATGAAGGCTTGCTTCACGAATGCTCAGCGGGGCGCATTGACGCGCCCTGGACTCTTTTATGTCGAAGGATACGCAGTCGAGTTCGATTTGGGGATTCCCATGGAACACGCTTGGCTCTCGAACGCGGAGGGCTTCGTCATCGATCCCACCTGGAACGACCCTGCGAATTGCGGTTATTACGGGATAGCCTTTACGAACTCATTTTTGAAAGAGCATTCGCAGTTCGCCCAAGGAGCTGGCCTCTTGCACCCTCCCCTCATGCGACGACGATACTCGACGCGGGAGGCTTTTAGCCTTGGAGTGGCGGTGCAATTCGCTTCAAAGCGTTAGACGTCCACTTGTGTTGAGCCGACACCACCGGAAGCTTTCCATGAGCGTCGACCTCAAGGGGTGGGGAACCGTTGAGAAACACGCTGGCGGTCATGTCCTTCAAACTGATTGAACGGTCATCGCCCGGGCCATGGAAATGGGCACGCACACGGTGATGTCGTTTTTTTTCAAAAAGGGGGGTTGAGCATCGCGAAATTTCCGATGACCATGGTTACATCAACCCGTCAGGGCAGCGCCCCGGTCTAAGGAAATCAGATATCCATGCTTTATGAACCTGCTCGCGGGAACGCGGAGGCAATCGGTCTCTGCGCGCTCCATACTGGCGACTGCGCCGATGTACTTCCCGAAATCCAAGACGGATCGATCGACCTGATCGTGACGAGCCCTCCATACAATATTGGGAAGGCATACGAAAAGCGCGCGGCACTAGATGCTTATGTCGACTTCCAGACTAGCATCATCAGAGAGTGCTTCCGTGTCCTCAGTGCGAACGGTTCGATCTGCTGGCAAGTCGGAAACTGGGTCGACGCCGGCGAAATCGTCCCCCTGGATAGCGTCGTCATCCCGATATTTCGTGAGCTCGGAATGAAAATCAGAAGTCGCGTGGTTTGGACCTTCGGTCATGGGATGCACTGCACGCGACGACTGTCCGGGCGGCACGAGACAATCGTTTGGGCCACCAAGTCGGATGACTACCACTTTGACTTGGACAGCATTCGGGTTCCCCAGAAATACCCGAACAAGCGTCACTACAAGGGACCGAACAAAGGCCAACTCAGCGGAAATCCGCTTGGCAAAAATCCCGGAGACGTCTGGGATATCTCGAATGTGAAAAACCGACATCCGGAGAAGACCAGCCATCCGTGCCAGTTTCCCGAGGAATTGGTGGAAAGACTGGTTTTGAGTTTGACGAAACCGGGCCAGACGGTGTTGGACCCGTTCGCGGGCTCTGGAACGGTTGGCGCGGTCTGCAATCGGCTTGAAAGAAAATCGCTTCTGGTCGAGCGCGCGCCTGAATATGTTGACATAATTCGGGAACGTTTGGCTTCGCCCAGCCTGAAAGCCACTGCGCAACGCGAAGAGAGTGTAGACATCGATACGATGATGGGCGAACTTCTTAGAAGAAGCGCTCGGCATCCCGCGGCCGTGGCCGGCGATCTCTTCGCGATCGCAAGCTGATCGAGACGCGGGACATGTGATCGGTCGTCATCGTTCGATGGCGACGCTAAGTCGCGATTACTTCAAGGCCGAGGCGTACTTGGAGCGTCGGTTCAAGGACGGCGAGATCGTCGGAACTCCGTTCGATTTGCAACTTCTACCGCGCGCTTCAAGCCATCCTGACCGGGTAGCGAGTCCTCCCCGGTTCAACGTGCACAGTGAGAGTGGCTTGGACCGGCGCGCTGGCGGCAGCCTCGTCGGGCCACCCTGCCCGGCCTCTTTCCTTTTAGCCGTCGGCGAGCCGCCCATAGGCAATGCGGTTCGCAGGAGTTCTCGGTATCGGGGGTATACATTGTGGAAAGGCTTGACGGGTACTGGCGGTTGAGCCCAAGTGCAATAAGATACCTTTCCCGAACTCGAGCGCGTATCGGCTATCAATGCAACAGAGTTATCCAGATATCGAACGCGATATCGAAGTTGCCCTCGTCGGCTTCATTTCCAGCCTCTCGGAGAACGGTTTTCCGATAACCGCAGGGATGAAGACGCATAAACTCTTCGAAGGCCGCACTTCGTCGATCGTTCGTGAGAACGACGAGCGCGAAGACATCGAAATCCGCGAATTCTCGTCCGAAGTTCATGTCCCGCGCGACAAAATCCTATATGGCACGCTTAACGCGCTGATCGAGTGCTTCGTCCCGGCAGCCGGCAGTATGGCGGCAAGCAAGGAACGCGCGCTCATCGAGGCCCTGTCGTCAGCTACCGAGAAAGCCGGCAACGTGGTCGACGCTTCAAACAAGCCATTCTCGGCAGATATCTTCCTCGAACTTCTCGAAAAAATCTGGATCGATTTCGATCGTGACGGAAAACCGATCATGCCGATCATGATCGCGGGAAGCGCCGTGGCAAAGCAAGTCGAGAAGATGATTTCGGACGGCGAAGGCGTCGAAGGTGACGACGCATTCAAAAAGTTGATTGATCGGAAAAGGGCTGAGTGGCGTGCAAGAGAGGCTGATCGAGTACTGGTTGGATAACGTCAATGAGCGTTCTTATCAGCAAGCGTTCCTGCAGATGCTGTCGGGTGAGGGTCACACTGTCGTCCATTCCACGCGGCACATGGCAATCGAGTTTGGAAAGGACGTTATCTCGGTCGCTCCGGACGGGGTACCCTGCGCCTACCAATTGAAAGGAAATCCGGGCGGTCGGCTCACGCTTGCGCAGTTTCGCGAAATCAAGCCGCAGATCGACGAATTGGTCGAACAGCCTATCGTTTTTCCCGGTCTTCCGAATACTCCGCATCGCTGCTATCTGGTCACCAACGGCGAGATCGAAGAAGAGGTCCACCGGGCCATAGACGACCTCAATCGTGGATACGAGCGCCGCGGGTTCGCCGCCCAAACAAGGCTGGAGCTAATCTCGCGCGGCATGATGCTGGAATGGGCGACGAAACACTCGCGGACATTTTGGCCGGAGGGATTTTCGGTCGATGATAAACTCATCAAACTTTACAATGAAAACGGTCGTAACTTAGCGAGGCTCGACCTCATCAGCGACGGTCTGGTCGACATCCTGCTGATCGGTGCCGACGAAAAGCTCAAATCGAGGGCCGATTTCGAAAGACGGCAGATCTCGGCGTCGCTTTTTGTCAGCTTCGCCGTGAAGAACTATGTCGACGCCGGAAACCACATCGCCTTGGCTGCGGCTTACTCGGCGCTATTCACGACGCTTCAATGTGCCCGTGAACGTCATCAATTCCAAGTCTCGGCTAGAGCGGATATTACAGCGTCCATCGCAAGAGAGACATTCTTCGCGGCACTTGCTGGCTTGGCTGGAGAACTGGGCGACCGTATCGCCGAACTCGAGGATGCCGAACGAGAAGCGGGAGCGACGGACGCCGTCGACTACAACGCCGTCTTCCTCACCGGAGCCCCGCTGTCCGATCACCTTCTTTGGCGAGCAAGGGCGCTCATGTCCGTCAGCATGATGGCCATACTGAGCATCGAAGGCAAGCGGACTGGAGACTTGGCGCTTGATCAACGAGCGAAAGATGCCGTCCGTATTTTGACCGCCTCTCGCACGATCCCGTTCGACATATGGGGTGAAGGCGCGGTTCCGCAGATCCTGACCGTTATTTTCAACTGGCATCTCACCGACCCGACCTTGCGAGCCAACATAGCCGAGTACCAAATCCTAAGCTCGATACTCTACCGTCTCAACCAGGACCCTGCCGCTTACCTTGCGACACCGTATCATTCGGCGGAGGACGCTATACGAGACCGGATCGCTGGCGCAACCGGAATACAGAAGGGCAGCGCCGAACGTGACAGCTTGCCAGCGTCCTCCTATTTCGCGGAGGCCCTCTTCCATTGCTTCGTCAGGTCGAACCTGAAATCGTATGCCAAATCGCTCTGGCCGGAGCTGACGAAGATCAGGCTTGTCCAGATGACGCCAGCGAACAACTGGGATTTCTGCCGCTGGCGCGCGGATGGCGACAATGAAACCCGGTTTCTGGGGCGTCGCCAAGAATGGAAGGCGATCCAAGAAAAAGCTGCGGCTATCGATACTCCCCACATTCCACAATGCCTGCGGACTGATCCTGTCATGCTCCTGGCATTTCTCGTGTTTCTTCCACATCGGTCCCTTGGGGAGGTCATCCGCTATCTGCATTACGCGATATGCGGAGTTTGGTTTATGCCCCAGTCAGCGCCGCGTCGAGAAGCATAACGCCGGGGCAGGTCAGAGCTCTGGGCTCTTTTATCCTGGTGACGAAACGCACCTCGCTCCCATCGCCAACTAAAACAAGCGGAAGCGTGTCCGTCCGCATTGCGTAGGGCGAGCGGGGTCTTTAATTAATTGTCGTACCCGATGGGGGAGCATTCCATTTGATTCGCATCCGCATGGCGCGCTGTGCAGACCGGTATCTTCGGAAGGGCGATTTCCACGCTCCCCAAAGCTTAATTTGACCGGAGAAGAAATTGTCTGAACTCGGCCGTTTTTGCTGCTTCAATTGCCCCAAGCCCGACCTCGAACCCAAGGCCCTGACGGACCGCTGCCCCGATTGCGGATACGCATATGGCTTCCCGCTGGTCGACGCGCCGGCTTCCATTGGAAAATTCGAGGTTCAACGCTCCCTCGGGCGTGGCTTTTACGGCGCGGCATTCGTCGCCAAGCGGCAGGGCGCGGTGCGCGCGCAGAGGGTTCTCAAGGTGTCGCCCAAGGCGATGTATACTTACTTCGGGAAGTCGTTCGAAGACGAAGTCGCGCGTCATGCGGAGGTGGCGGACGGCTCGGAGTTCATCGTCGGCGTCGAAGACATGTTCGATGCCGATATCACCTTCGGCGACGTGACGATACCATGCCACGTGGCTGAGCTGCAGTACCTCGAGGGCGAGCCTCTTCAGGCGTACCTAAACGGCTCGGAGACGTTGAGCGCTTCTGAGGCCGCCCAGATCGCGAGCGACCTGTTTCGCATGCGTGAGGAGTTCGAAGCCCGGCTGAAGAACCACAACGATCTCCATGCCGCGAACATCGTTGTTCAGCGCCTCGCAAAGCCTTCGTGGCGACGGGGCGATGCGATCGAGCCAGCCATCCGCGCGGTGGCGATCGACCTCGGCTCGGTTGCCGAAGAGAGGCGCTCCGGCAACGGTTATGTCGGCGATCTCCATTGGATAGCCGACCATATCACGAAAATGGCGTTCCAGCTTCTCGAAGGTGAAGGCAACACCGGCGACCTGGAGAAGCGCATTGCACTCAAGCTGCTGTCGATCGCCCAATCCCTGAACGGCACCATCGAGAACCAGCGCCCGCCTTCGGCCGAGGACATGGTCCGACTGATCAGGGACGAATACCATCAGGTAGCGGAGCCTTGGCGGCCTTGGCGCAATAACCTGGTGCTGCGTCGCTTCGAGGAGTCCGCCAACGCGCAGACCATGGACGCATGGTATGTGCCGGAGTTGCTTGTCGATCCCGATGGCAACTGGATCAAACAGGTCAGCGCCCCCGGCCCTCTCGTTATGACGGGCATGCGGGGATGCGGGAAGACGATGCTACTCCAGTCGGTGCAGTTTCACGCACGGGCGACGTTGCGGGGGCAGGAAACGGATGCGCAAGCTCTCAAGCGTATAGCCGGCGACGGATATGTCGGGCTATTCGTCTCCGCCCAGCGCCTGATCCCCGTCGGCAGCAGCGCAAAGGAGCCGTCGGCCAACATGCTGAACGCCCGCCTCTTGGTCGCCTATGCGGCCGCGGCAGCTCGCGCGATAGCTCACCTCTCGGACTTGGACGGCACTTCGATCGCGGTCGGCGCGCCTTCGATAATTGCCAAGGCCGTGGCCGATGTCATAACGCCGGCGATCCCCGTAGCGGAGCCGGCGACGATCGAGCAGCTGGAGAGATATCTGATCGACCTGCTCGTTCGCATGAGCCGAAGCGACAGCGTGTTCGAGCTCGCGACAACGCCAGCGACTGCGTTTCCGCACCTGGCCGAGGCTGTTCGCAGCTCGGCTTCCATTTGGAATGGTTCGCAGGTCCTCTTCCTGCTCGACGACGTCTCGACGCGCTACCTCGACAGTAATAAGATCGAGGAGCTTCTTTCGGCGCTGATCTTCCAACATCCCGTCTGCGCCTTCAAACTTACATCTGAAGCCCAGACGATTTTTCTCACGCTGAAATCGCCGGGCAAGGTTCATCCTGCGTCCGCTGGCCGCGACTTTCAGATTTTCGACCTCGGCGCTGAGGTCTACGAGACGCTGAAGCGCCCTGGTGGCGGGAAGGCCTTCATCAGCGACGTGCTGCGCGCGCGGGCGAAGTTCTATTCCGGGCACCCAAACGTGCTGCCCGGCGATGTTCTCGGCGATATCGACCTGGAGTCGATCGCGAAAGCGATCGTAAGCACGCAGCCCACTTCCACCGATCGAAAAAGGCTGTATTGGGGCTTGAGCGCGCTTACAGGCGTATGTGTCGGGGATATAGGCAGCGTCATCCAGATATACCAGCAGATATTGGCTCGGCGCGGCAAGGCGCTTCCTGTACTGCCGCAGATCCAAAACGACGCCTTCCAGGATTTCTGTGCGCGTTATCTTTATCACCTCGATCGCCGAGGCAGCGACCTCAAGGCCGTCGCAATGAGCTTTGCCGAGGCTTCGTATCAGCTTCTGATGCAGTCGGGCAAAGAGCCGGGGACGAAGAGGCTGCGTCAGTACAATTCCATCTACATCCGCATCACGTCCGGAGACGAAGACGAGCAGATGAAGCGTCTGCGGGACCTCGTCGACGCCGGCGTCTTTGTTTTCACCGGGGCGGCCCCGCGCACAAAGACGCGCGACTCCAATCCGATGAAGCAATTCCAGCTAACCTACCGGAAAATTTACGGACTGGTGAACTTCATCGGACTGGCGGAACGCGATCGCTTCGAGCTTTCCGGCGACGGATTGCAGGCATGGCTCGCTGAACCCGCTCGAGGCAAGGAACTGCTTGTCAAAAACCTGGCCAAACGTGAGCTTGCCGAGCAGCCGGAAGGCGTTGAAGAGGTCACAGATGCAAAGCCCCGGACATTCGAGCGCTCGACCCCGGTTCAACTCATGCTGCCGGAGCATACTACGCCGACAACGACAAGCACTCGAGCGCCCGGCTTCGAGAAGTCGCCGATCCTCCTCCCTGCCGTGTCCCGGGTAACCGTCGACACTCTCCCTCCCCGTGTCGACACTCTCGTTGTAGGCCTCGGCTTCGAGGAGCGGACCGCAGTTTCGTTCGAGCGCATGCTCGAGCGGGTCGCGCCAGCTAAAATCGTGGCTGTAAGATACGAGAATCCCGGATACGCGGGCCGAATGCTGGACATCGCGGGCGCGCGCAATATCCCGGTCGAGGAGATCCCGTATGAAGTCGCACAGAAAGCGGACTTGGCGTCCCTCGATGGCGTGATTACGGTCGACATCACCGGGCTGGCGAAACCCGCCCTTTTCAATGTAGTACGCCAGTCGGTGCGCAAAAGCCTGAAGACAACGCTCGCCTACACCGCTGCCAGCGTTTACTCCCCTCGGGAGAGCGATCTAATCGCGGTCCTGGAGGCGTATGCTACGTATAACCGTCACGATACTCTGGCAGCGCTGAAGCACGTTCTGACGGGTGAACAGGGCCCCTATCAGTCTCATTCGCTTCTGACGACGGAGACGGACGGAACGCGCAGCCGCGGCCTCTGCGCTTTCGCTTCGGCGAAACACGAGCGAATTCTCCGGCTCATCGAGCAGAGAGAGTACGACGCCGTCGAGATCATGGTCGATCAGGCTGATACCGCCCGGGCGAAAGTGGCCGAGATGGCGGCGGCGGTCGCCTTGGAAGAGTGCCGCGCCGGCGAGATAGTTCCAGCCGACGTCGTTGACCTCGAAGCAGTCTTGAACATCCTGTGGAGCCGGCACCAGCAATGGTACGTCAAGGGCGGTCTGAACTTCGAACTCGGACTGACCGGGAATAAGATACAGGCAGCGGCAGCGGCGATATTGAGTGCGCTCTTGCCCGTGAACGAGGTCTGGTATCTGGCTCCCTCAACGTTCGACATCGACGGCTTCACTCAGGGCACGGGGGAATCGTATTACTACGCCCTCGCCCGCTGAGCAGAGACGGCGCGCCGCACGTTTTCGGCTGCCCCGGTCGAACCAGCTGCGTGCGGCACACGCACAACGAGCGGTTAACCTACACGCTCTACCAGTCTTTAACGCCTGCGTGGGAAAACACCGCGCGAGGTGACCAAGATGTATTATTCGGAAGAGGCCGTCAGACGCATAGGCGGCGAGAGGATGGTGGAGCGTTGGAAGCGAAAGCCTATCGGCGCGGATAGCGGTAAGTGGGGATACGACTTCGAAGATTTGTGGGCCGTATTTCAGCTCGCCGCTTCGTCTGCCGAAGTCATCAAGCAGCTTGAGTTCGGACGGGTGCCGGCGCTCGGCGATTACCGGATCGCAGCAAAAAGCCTAAAGTGCTTTGTCGACGATTTCGACTTGATCAAGAACGGCTATCGGACGTTCTATCAACTCAAGACAGGGACCAACTTCCCCTGGACCGGCGTCGATTATGATTTCTGGGCGCAGCGTGTATTGGACGCCTCGTACAAAATCACGGCTGAATACCATCTGGTCGTTGATACGCTGGCTGGTTACGAACGCGCCGAGAAACACCGCGAGGAAATGAGCCGCCTCGGACACCGAGAATTTGGTTTGATCCTCTTCGAAGCGACCATGGATTTCGGGCCTTTCATCAAACAGTAGCCGCGCTTGGATGAATATCTGACGCTGTTGTGCCGCAGCGCGACAAAGGACAGAAAGCGGTCGCTCTTTGCTAGAATGATGCTGACTTGCAAAGAACCCCACACCGTTTTCGCGTTGAAACACGTTGTCGATGAATTCAAGCATGTCCATGTGAATCAGCCACAGTTGATTGCAATCGCGGGAAGTTTGGCCTCTCGCGGCATCGAGTGCGACGTCAAAGGTAGTCACCTTAACATAAGGCACAATGGCTTCTCAGCCACCTTTGTTGTGCCTTGCGACACACGCAACTTGAATCAACTCAAGAAGCAGGTCGAGGACAAGAATGTAATCGACATGGATATCATCGACTGGATGATATCCAAGGGGTGGTAGGATGAATATCGCAACGGCAGCCAGATTGTCACTGAACCGAGTTTCAAAGAACCGGGCCGTCGGCCCGGAGTATAAGAAGCAAATGCGCATTCTGGGCGCAGTCATCGCACTGGACCGCTTGCTGCGGGGTGACAAAAAAGGCCCGTTCCATGTTATTTGTAGCGTGGAAGATTATGATCATATCGGCATGGCAACTGCTGGCATGCTGCGCGCAGCCGGGAAAGTTGTGCGTGTTTCCTGCTTCTGGTCTGTACATGAAGTCCTGTCCCACACCCCATATCTCGACGTGGCACCTATCGATCGGTCGTACGAGGAAAGACGCACGGAAAGCGAGTACGACCTCGTGGTTGCCGCTTCCGCCGTCGGTTCGGTGACTGCGATCGAGACCATGCTTCTGCGCGTGCTGTCAGAAGAACGGAGACCGATTTACCGATCCATCGGCTTGGTTTCACCGTTTGTGTATAAGACGTCCTTAGCTGACCTTCGTCGGAAACTCGCCGCGGATTTCGACGGTCAGATAGCTTGGTATGGCTACCGTGTCGACAAGAGGCTGTGGAACGATGGCTCGCCGAAGCCGGGTCTCGGAAAGAGCGGTGCCGCCCGTGTTGGTCTCGACGATGCCGCCGCTATTCGCCGATTTATGCCGGCCGAGATACGCGAGCTTATTATGAGACCACGAGATCCCTCCCCCGACAGTCCCCCGAACCCGACAGGCCGTGGTCCCCGGCCCGATTTGGGTACGGGTATTGACCCGGCGGTCCTCGTCGAAGCTGGCTATCTGCAAGCGACAACAGGGTTGGATGGAGACGATACCGAACACGATCGTAGTATGGATAGGCTCGCCATTACCGCCGCCGACGTCGTAAGCGATATCGACACACGGCCGATCGACGATCCCGATTTAGAAAAGATAGACCCTGAAAGCCTGTCCGAGCGCGGCGATGACGATGAGCCGGACTCTGAGCCGAACGCAGACGACCCCGACCCGAGCTATGGGGACGATGACGACAACGGATACGGCCCCTAGTCAGGAAGATGCGACACCGCGCGGACAACTCCGGAGTGACGTTCAAACGTGAAGGCTGTAGGCAGCGTTTGTCATGGCTGCTGGTTGATTGGGATTGATCGACCGGCCGTCTAAAACGGATCACCGGGCCCGGCTCGCGCTTCTGGATACGACTGCAACCCGATTTCTCTCGACCGTAGGTGTCGTCTGCCCACGGCCCGTCAGGCAACTCCCGTTCCGAAGCGTTTGGGTGCAAGCATGTGAAGCTTGTCCTCCTCGTCCGGCTAATAGACGAGAAAGGTCGCATCGCCGTATTCTGAGGTGCGGCAGGTGAGTTCGACGGGTTGGCCACGGATCAAATCTACCCCGCTCGCCGTCGCATGGCTCCGAAGCAGGTTCTCCAGTTCGGGTGGCACCTCGATCATGGCAAGTTCTTCAAGCGGCAATCGCTGATCGATGAAGGGGTACAAGCCGTCCGGCAAAGCAACTTCCATAGCGCACCTCGATCAGAAAAAGAAAGGGATCTATAACCCAACGGCGCGCGGTATCAAACAAAAGCCGAAACCGGCAACCGCCGAGTCCCTGTCGGGCCGCTGAGCGGTTCGTAATCGACGTTGAGGGTCAAAACCTTGCAAGCTCCGGGTTTTCAATCACGCGAATTCGGTCGTGACGGCCGGTTGGCAAAACCGTGGTTTGATCGTTGACGCGCTCGTTTCCCCGAGTCACCCTTGTCATATAGACAACGTGCAAGGGGCATCATGCAACTCTATCATTTTACATCTGCGTACCATCTTCGTGGGATCGGCAAGTGGGGTCTCACAGTCGGTGACGTGCCGACCGATATCGATGAATTCAAAGGTGTGATCGGCGTGTGGTTGACCAAGTCGCCGACGCCCGAGGGTCATGGCCTCACTGGCAGTCGCGTCGACAAGTCGCGTTTTCGGCTGACGGTCGATGTGCCGTCCGACCGCCGTCTCTTCAAGTGGTCGAACTGGGCGCGGGACAATGTGCCGGCGCGCACGATAAAGTCGCTCGAGGCGGCTGACGGGTTCATGGCGGATGAATATTACGTGTATTTCGGTTGGCTGCCACCGGACAGGATTCTCGAGGTCGTCGAAACCCGGTCAGGTCTCAACGTAGAGAACTGGGGAAGGCTGCTGCCGGAAAGCGTCAGTTTGCCCGGCATCTCCTACGGTCGAAGGCATGTATGGCAGAGAAACATGCTGCGAAGTGTCAAGGCCGCGATGATGAGTTGGTGACGTCGCAGGTCGGACGCAAGTCACAGCACGCCCGGCGGCTTCGCCAGGGATCACGAAGTAGGCTCCCGGCCACTCACAGAGGCTGCCGGGATGTCGCCCTTGATGAATTCCGCCATGGTCTGTTCCAGTGCATCGACCGAAAGCTTTCTGGGGCCCTTCAGCGAACATTCCCAAACCGTCATGACGCGCCATCCTTCGTCTCTCAGAGCCTGAGTGGTCTCCAGGTCGCGCTCTTGATTGCGGAGTATTTTCGCTTGCCAGAAATCGCGATTGGTCGCGGGTAAGGCGGAGGCCGGACATGTGTGGCCGTGGAAGAAACAGCCGTTTACCTGGACAACCGCCCTCCACTGCGTCAGCACGATGTCTGGCGTGCCCGGCAAGTCGCGCCGATGCAGCCTGTATCGGAAACCCAAAGCATGAAGCATGCGACGAACCGCCATTTCCGGCTTGGTGTTCTTCGACCGCACGCGTCCCATAAGCCGCGAGCGCTCGGCTGGGCTCAACTTGTCCGCCATAACTTCTCCGAACGACGTCACGTATCTGCCTTAGACGCACTCCGAATTCGCCGTTTTGATGGCTGGTCGAGACCGGGGATCACATGCTGCCGCAGATGATCGCAAAGAGAACGCGCCAGCTGGACCGGGACAGCGTTGCCGATCTGCATCCCGGCTGCCATCAGGCCACCCTCGAAAACGAAATCGTCGGGAAAAGTCTGAAGGCGGGCGGCTTGACGGGCGGTGATGCCATGATGTTCCGTCGGGTGCACAAAACGGCCTTTGGAGGGGTTGATACACGCCGTGGTCATTGTCGGCGAGGGTTTGGACGGATCGATCCGGCCATATACGTCCCGGTGTCCGTCGTGTCGAGCATGGCAAGCCAGTACCCTGTTGGACTGATGGCGAGACCCGCCGTTCGGCGGCGTGCTTCGAAATGTTTCGACCAGCTCCGGCGAATGGGACATGTGGACGTCGTTGGGATCACCCGCGACCGTGCTGACGAATGCGTCCGCCGCCGTTCTCCAAGCGAGCAGGTTGTCTGACGTCGTAACCTTGGCCGGATCACCATGGGTGGAGCGCGGTGGCCACTCCAGATTGAAGTCTAAGCGGGTCGGATCGTAGCCGAGAATGAAGACGCGTTTCCTGCTCTGTGGGACGCCATAGTCCTGCGCATTGACGACGACCGGATCGAAGACATTGTAGCCTTGCTTGCGGGCGGACCGCAGGAATGTCTGCAGGTAGTCCGCGTGTTTGGGCTGGAGCATACCGGGTACGTTTTCCAGCAGAAACATCTTCGGGCGAATGGCCCGAACGAAAGCGAAGTACCGTAAAACAAGCGCGTTACGCGGGTCGTCGACACCCGTATCTCCTAGTCGATGGGACGAGAACCCCTGGCACGGCGGCCCACCGAGTAACAGATCGCATTGACCTTCGAGAAGCCCGGCTTCGCTCATCACGTCATAGGGATCGAGTTCGAGGATGTTCTCCTCGAACACCGCGACTTTTCTGCCGCTGGCGTTTCGGATTTGCTTGCGATAGGTCGCGGCCGCATGCCGGGAATGCTCTATCGCCGCACGCACCTCGTATCCGGCCTTGATCGCGCCGAGAGAAAACCCGCCAGCGCCGGCGAAAAGATCGACGCACAGGGGAAAGTGGGCGGGATCAGGAACGGCGATCTGTTTCACCCTGCCTCGACGTGCGGGTGCGCGTTTAGGGTCCGACGGCGGCGCGAAATCCACTTTCATTCCTCCGCGGCGGTGTGGTCTCGGTCATCGACGAAATCCAAACCGATCCTCGACTGCGAGGTGATGAAGCGCGATTGGATTTCCAAAGCGTATTCATAGCGCAGCATCCCGCATACGACAGCCTCGACATGTTTCATTTCAAGCTGCTTCGCGCCTTCGTCCGTCGAAGGAGAGACATAGCTCACAATGCAGCGCGGAGCATCGTCTTTAGGCAAGTACCCGTCGTTCGGAACGTACATCATCATCCACCCGGGCGATGATCCCAACTCCCTGGCCGCTGAAAAGGCGAGGCGCTCCCGCGTACCATCTTCGTTGAGTATGTTCGCGAAAATGTGCCCTCCCTTGGATGCATCCTTGATCGCGTCCTTGTCCTTCTTCTTGAGAAGCTGCAAGGCGGTGAAGCGCTTGATGCCATCCAATCTATCAAGAGGGCGACCTCGGTGAACTTTGGGCACCATATCGCAGGCCGGCGTGAGGCACAGCCAATAGTCCTCCCCGATCTTTAGGATGTGGCCCAGCTCGAGATGAGGACTTTTGGCGGGTTTACTGCCGACGAACGCGTTATGGCCCATGCGGGCCTTGGTAAGTACATTTACATCCGTCAGGTCGACGTTGAAGTGCGACTTTACGACCTCTATCGGATCGCGCCCCTTGTCGACGAGCCTGATATCCATTGCGAACGAGCTGACGTTCGGAAGCAACCGGTCGAGCAGCTGCTCGGCATGATTGCGAACGGTCCCGTTCACGATCGCGTCGAGGTTTTGGTCATCCGCCTCCAGCACGCGACGATACCACATCGCTCCGACATCCGGCTCACCGAGCGCGTCGTCCTGGACCTCGATGCCCCGTTCGTTCATCTCGGCCCTGAGCTTTGTCAGCATGAGACGGGGAGGTCTTGGATTCCAAGAGGAAAGCGCCTTTTGAACGACCGGCAGCAGTTCCTCCCCATCGCCCTTCGACTTGAAGGCGATGAAACCGCGGGCTCCGCGTACGAACATGGCCTCTTCCTGCCCCCAGTACGAAACCCCGAGTTCGGTCTTCGAAAAGCGGGCGGCGTTGGTGATCTCGAACATCTGCAGAGCGTACTTGGTGGCGTCGAACCACTCCCTCCGGTGCAGGTTCTTGCTTTCGAAAAACGCCTTTAGATCACCCCAGGGGGGAGTTCCCCTATGTACGGCTACCGTCAACTTGCAGTCGGTGCGGTTATCGGCTTTTGTTGTCCAGATGTACTGGCTTTCCTTGACGGCCGCCAGCAGCTCGTCCTCGTGTTCTTTGAGAAAATCCTCCAGACCTTTGGAAAAGGTTTCCGGCGGATTTCCGTGGCGAGGCACGGAGAGGCCGATCACGAATTCCTGGAATACCCGGTCAAGGTCTTCTTGGGTGTGGACGAGGATAAGGGTGAAATGCTTGTTGGCTAGCGCTTCACGCGCGTAGCTCACTGCTTTCGAACCATCGCCTTGCTTGGATTTCTCGAGCTGGTAGTCCAAGATCAAAAGATCGGTTTGATGCAACTTGTGTATCTGGAGTTCGTCCGTTTTCTCGTCTGGTGACGTGCCGTCGTGAATGTCGAGGAGATATGGAGCCTCCCGACGCCGAAATTCCTCGATGACTTTACTCACCTGAGCGCGGTTGTCTCTCCAGGTCTTATGTCCGTGCCGGTCTTTCTGGACGGATTCGTCGAGCAGAATCTCGTGAAAAGTCGGATAGTCGTCGTCGACGATCAAGACGGAACGGATCGGTTTGATGAAGGCCTCGGCAATGAGGTCGTCGTAATTCTTGTCCATTATCCCTGCGGCCCCAAATCCGCATCACGAAAATTGATATAGAATGCCGCCCCCGGCAGTGTCGGTGGATCTTCCGCGTTCTTATACCTTATGGAATGTCCGCCCGCGGAAAGATTTGCCCTTGCCAGATATAGGCCGACGCCTCGCCCGGAGCGTTCTTTCCGTGTGAAGAAAAGCCGGAATATCTGCGTCGTGTCTTCTTCCGAAACGCCCGGCCCGCTGTCGGCGATGACCACTTCGCTTCCGACCACGTCGAAGAGGATTTCGCGCGTTGGTCGCGCAACTGTGCCGACCCAGTAAACGCTGTTGTTCACGAGATTCATGAACACGGGGAAAATCCGCGCTGGTCTTTCGTAGAGCCGCAAGGAAAGGAATTGGTCGGTCGCCCGGAACCGGATGCCCGCCTCCGCAAATTTGGGCGCGAAGAATTGACGGATGAACTCTGCGACTTCCGCGCCGGTGATCCATCGCTGCAATCGATCGCCCGAAAGACGGAGCGGAGAAAGGAAGCGAAGCTGGTCCGTGAGCCCCTCGACACCCAATCGGATATCTCTCACTTCCGGCGCGTCGCGAATTTCGGCAGGCAGCGCGTTCAGACCCGCGGTTGCCATTTCGTCGAATTCCTGAAGGTCGTGCGCGGCAATTTCGACCGCAATACCGAGTTGCGCCAGTGCCGTAAGGCGATCCAGTTCCGCTGCTGCCTCTCTCAGGTCCTGGTTCTGCACACTGGCAAGCGTTTCCAGGTCTATTTCTGCCTTCACACTTTCGAGCGCGGAGACGTAGATGCCGAAGATCTGTCTGTTTTCCGTGATCCAGTCGTCGCGAAGCTTCGCAAGCAGGCCGACCGCCGAGCTCACGTCCAGGACTTTCGCCGACACCTTCGCAACGATGCCGTCGGCGTCCTTTCCGAAATCGCCGATTCTGGTCTGTGCGAGTGTGCGCACGAGATCGTACTGCTCCCGTTGAAGGCCTACGATCGTGTCCTGGAATTGCTCGATCTGCTTGCGGACCGCATCGGTGGACTGCCTGATCTGCTTGTCGAGCAAACGGGCGGGCTCTTTCGCCTCGTATTCCTGGACGGCGGCCCTAAACCTGCTCTCGTAGGTCGAGATCAACTCGGACACCGTGTCCGCGTTATTCCTTGCTGCCTGGTAACGGCTCGTGAAGCGAGCGGAGCCCGATGGTTGCGTCCTCATGCTCGTATCGGCGAGAGAGCTTCTCCAATCCGATATTCGTCCCGCTGCCGCGACCACCTGATCGTCTCCGGCGATAGCGAAGTCGCCGAGTTCGCGCTTGATCTCGTTCAGGAGAGAAGGCAGGTTCTGTTCGGCGCGTTCCAGTTCCGCCTGAAACAGCTTTCGTTCTCGCTCACGCAGCTTTTTGGCTTCTTCCTCGGCCCGCTCGGCGCGATTGCTGGCCTTGATCGCAGCAAGGCGTGGCTTGCGTATGTCAGACGCCGATCCGAAATATCTCCGCGCCGACTGGTCGAGGATATTGCCGACCAACGCGCGGAAGGTCTTTGCAGCCGTGTTGTCAATGAACCCTTCTCGCCCTGCTTTGTCCTTGAGGTTGGGGTTGTGCTGTCGCGTCAACGCGATCCGCCCGAACATCTGTCGATGGTTCCAGAAATAGCGACCGGCGTTTTTGCTGCGCTTGTATTCGATTTCGAAAAAGTCGTTGTCCTCGCGGCCGTATGGCAACACCCGCAGGCCGTCGCGGTAGATCATCAATCCGGAGAAGTCTTCGGCAAGCGCAAGATAGCGGATGTGCTCGGCCCGGACGTGGCTTGAATTGACCTGCTCGAACTCCATGGACGCGATGTAGAGGTCAAACGGCCCGACGCGGGTCGCAGAGCGCTCAGGCATATAGAGACCCTTGGGCAGTTCGAACTCCACAGCGCCCTCGATCCAATAGCCGAACGCCTTCAGCCGCCCACGGAACACGCCGTCGTCGCCGACCGATCCCTCGATCTGATGTTCCATGTCCTGGACTTGCGCCCGATCGATCGCTTTCTCGGCCCCCACGAGTATCTTCGCTCGGGTCCCGTCGGGCCCGGATGTTCTGACATCGACCGAGTAATCAAACTCGGGTCTGTTCCGCCCAGTCGAGTAAGGGTCTACGAAATTCGAGAGAGTCCGCTGAAAACGATCGACTATTTCGGTTCTGACGAGATCCGTGTCGCCCGTCGAAGGCAACGCCTTTAGGGTATCGTCGAGCTCGAAAACCAACATCGCGGTGCCGGGCCCGTCCCACCTATCGAGGTGTTCATCGCTAAACGGTATGCGTTTCATGCTCTGGATAATACGCTGGGATGGCGGCAGGCCGGCCCGCATCGGCTCTTCGCTGAGCCAGTCCTCGTCGAAGCGCTTCCATGCCTCCCGAAGAGGCGGCTTCTCCTTGACCCGCCAATCTCCAGTCTTCTCGAGGACAGAACCGATCAACTCGTCTGCCAGAGCGGGCAGCGCGAGGACGACTTCCGACTTCGTGTCGAATGTGCCGGTGGCCACCACGACTTCCGATAGGTTCAGGTAAGGGTTCTCGAACATGCGCCAGTCGATCAGGGCGGCGACATACTTGTCCGACCGATGCTTGCTGATCAGGAGAAGGATGGATCCAAGCTTCGCGCTTGAAAGTCTACCGATACCTTTTTGGCCTTGCCGCGCCCTGATCGGCAGCCCTCCCCGGTCGGCCGAGGCCACCGGCTGGGTGTCGGATATCTTGCTCTCCGTCCCGATCACGAGCCATCGCTCGAAGAGATCTCTTTCGCGCATGCCGTGGCCGTCGTCGGTCAACACGGCAACTGCGGGTTCCTGATTGAACAGGTGCAGCTTCACAGTCCGCGCGTACGCGTCCCAGGAATTCTTCCACAGTTCGGAAACCGCGGTAGGGGCATCGGCGATTTGTTCGCGCCCGAGATGATCGATCGTACGCGCCCGGGTTGCGAAGCTCCTGTTCATGACGCTGGCTTTGTCCACTTGCTGTCTATCCCCGGGAGCGCAGCCGGGAGTCGGCGGCGGCGCAAAACAAATCAAGTTATTAAGCATTAACAGTTAAAGAGAAATAGTCAGACCGCAACTTTTTCGAACCAATGACATGCCGTGTTCCGGTGATGCATTGGACGTGAAGGAGTCCCCGGTTTTTTTGAAGGCCCCAATCCTTAGCCGCTCCGTAACCGTGCAATTCGTGCAGATCGATTGCGCCCGGTTCAAGTACCGATCTTTGGACTTCGGGCTCCTCTTTGGGTCGGGAACGTAGAATGAATATCGCGTCCGAAACAGATCGGCCGGGCCGTAGCGGCAACTGAATATCGCACAGAGCTTGAGACGCTAGGTATGTGGCTTCCTCGTCCGTGACATGCAGCCCGACGGCTCTGCCGGCGGCCCGGAACTGAAAACGTCCAGGAGGCGTGAGCACCAGCGACTTGTCCACCGTTAGGGCGAGTTGTGTCGTTAGCTCGTCTTCTTCCACGTGAAAAAGGATCGCGCGCGAAATTTTCGCGAACTTCCGGACAAGCTCCCAGCCGCTCGCGGAGATGTCCGTGGCGTCATCGACGAACAGCGCGCGCCGGCCGTCGTCGTCCATCATGTGATAGGGATCGAGGACATCGTGGACCGCGCTTTTGTAGAAGTCGATATCCTCGCGATCGGGTATTTTGATGGTCAACACGAAGTTTTCCGTGTTCATGAAGGGCCTGATGACGCCTTTGACGGCAAGGGCAGCGGCTGCGGTCACGAGATTGTAAGGTCGCTTTTCGATGCGACGCGGGAGAAACTGATCCATGGGAGCCTCGAGATTTGGAAACGACGGCAGGCGGATCACGTTCGCATTCGGGTCACTCTGGTTTCCGGGCCGATTAGGGCGTCGTCGAGATCCACTTCGATGAAGCCATGCAGGATCATCGACGCAAGCGCTGCGACCGCTTTTGTTTCGCGAAATATTTGGAGACATTCGCCAAATGTCAGGGAACCGTTCTCGTCGAGCACGGCCAGGAGCCGAACCCGGTCACCGAGCGGTACCTGAAGGCTGCCGTAGCGCAATAGGTCTTGCGCGTTTCTAAGCCTGAAGCCATCGTAGATTTCTGAGCGATCAACCTTACGGTAGCGCAACCCGAGCGCTCTCGCACATGCGTCCAAGACGGCTTCTTCTGCCTTCGGATTCCTGTCAGGCGCGTCCATCAGCCAGATGGTGCCGTCGACGTCATGGACCGTGAAGTCCGCTCGGTGCCTCATACTGCCGACACCGATCTGACGCGATCCACATTCCCAGGCAGTCACCGTCGGATTGACATCAAGGATAATACCTAGATCGCGGGCCGCCGCAGATCTGTAGGCGGGCGGGAACAGCCCTTTCAGCGGGCGAGCTGAGCTTTCCAATTGAACGGGAACGCAAGCAGGCTTGCCGAGCGCACTATTTCCATCAGGGGACGCCATAACACTACCTCAACACGAATAACGAGACATCGACCGCTTGCGCGGGACGCTCAACGCATTCGTAAAGGTGGTAATGTTCTATGATGCATACGATGGAACATAAAGCGAACATGCGCCCTTGTCAACATCTCTGCAATGTGCATTGACGCGATTGCGTTCAGGTGCGCGAATTCGGCAATGGCTGCTTCGGCGCTGCTTCCGCCGTTTTTTCCAGACGTTGGTGGCGCAATTTGTTCGTGTACGCGCTGACGCGTCGCGCCAGCTTACCGGGATCTAAGAATGGCGAAGCACCTAGAGGACGATTACGCATGATCCGATTGAACAGTTTTATTGGAGTACATCGTCCGACCCGCCGCCGATGACGCGCGAAAGTACCAAAATAGTCGTGGATAGGTTTTTCCATAGATCGCGTTTTGGTTGAGTCTGCGGAGATCAAGGGCCAACCTACCCAAATCAACGGAGGGAAACGGTGATGAGAAAGGGCGCATTCACAGTATTCACCACTATTTTGCTCACGGGCTGCAATGCAGTTCCGCCATTCGATCTCGCGACGAGCGACAAGACTTACGGATCTCCGGTGTTCCGGATTGCCTCCATCATGGCGAACCTTAAATGCGAGCTTTACTATGCGGCCAACGACATGACCGAGCTGCCGGAGTTTCGCAACGACACCACCCTACAGCTGAAAACGCGTGAGCCACCGTCGTTCGATCGCCGATTCACGTTAAAAAACATGTTCAGCGCGATAGAGTATGTCGGCGAAGTCGAACTGACCATCGACGCGACCCAAACCACGGGAGCCAGCCCATCGGTGTCGTTCCCCGGCCTGGGATCTAGCGCGCATCCATGGAGCATCGGGGTCGATGCTGGTGTCAGCGAAAAAGGACACCGCGCGAACACGACGTTCCATTCGATCGACTTCGAGCGGCTTGTCGAAGGACTCGAGCAAAAAGCCGCCCCCAAGCCCGAAGGGCCATGCGGTCAAAGGAGTGAGTTGGCTGGACACCGTGGCTTGATCGAAAACCTTAAAATGGGTGTCGTGGCTTCCAGCATGAACGATTTATCGGTTTTCCCGGGCAGCGTTTCTAACCCGGGAGCGCCCAAGGACAGCATCGAAGGCAAGTACACGGCAGGCCAGATCCACGCCGTGGTGGATTTCACGACTACGACCAATATCAGCGGCGGACCAAATTGAGAGTTTGAGCACTTCATCGGCCCGAACAGTAATGAAGGCCTCTTCAACCACAAGCGGGAGGCATTGAACCAAGTGTCATTCACCTTCCTGCCGATTTGCATCCGGGCGATTTACAAGGGCAGCCCGGCCGGTGGCGGCCGCTGGGAGTATAAGCCCCCGCTGCCTCACGGGACTCCTGCCTGGGCCAACTACTTGCCACCTTGCACCAAAGGTGGGACGGTGGATGCGAAGAGCCGTGCTGTGAACAAAGCGCACGATATCAATATCATGTCGCTGGATAACTTGAGGCTTCGCGCGTTCTAATCATTTACCAGCACGTGAGGTACTCCCTCGTGGTTTGCCTCAAATCTAACTTGGCTATAGCGGTATTTCGATTGATCCGTAGCGATACGAGCGGGCGGTTGGCTGAGGAGCATCAGTCATCCTCCGTTGTGCATAGACCATGGGCTGAAAGAACTCTCGTGTGGAGTTGATATCAGAGTTTAGTTCCGATTCAACGCGTTCCGCAACGGCCGAAAGCAGACGACGAGTAGCTTACCGACAGGAGGCATAATTCTGCAGCCCGGAGTCAGGTGGCCAGGCTCCCTACTCCGGCTCTACCCGACACGCATGAGTGAAAACCTCAAAATCCTCACCCCGAACAAGGGCGACGAGCGTCATTCCAGCTTCGTCCGCAGTGCGGATAGCCAACGCCGTGGGCGCGGATATCGCGATCAAAACCGGACTCCCCAGAATAGCGGTCTTCTGGACCATCTCGACCGAAATCCGGCTTGTGACCACAACAGCGCCCGAAGCTCCGCTATCAGTGGAGCGGATCACTGAACCGCAGAGCTTGTCCAACGCGTTGTGTCGGCCAACGTCTTCGCGAACTGTTCGTAGCCCCCTACCCGGGACGTAGAAGCCCGCGCCGTGCACAGCCCTGGTCTCGTGGTGAAGTGGCTGGGCGGCGTTAAGCGCGGATACCGCGCCGACGATATCGCGCGTCGTCAGGGTAAGCGAGGAGCCGGAAACATCAGGTATCTTTCGAACCGCTTGCTCGATCGATTCGATACCGCAAAGGCCGCACCCGACAGGCCCCGCCATGCTGCGCCGACGCTTGCGTAACGCCTCCTCAACGTGGTCTGCCAACGTGATCTGGACGTCGATCCCCTGTTCATCTTCGACAATGTCGATATCGGATATTTCGCGGGTATTCTGAACGATTCCTTCTGTAAGGCTGAAACCGATGGCGAACTCCTCCAGATCACGAGGCGTCGCCATCATTACGGCATGGGAACTGCCACCGTAAGAGATCGCGATGGGTACCTCCTCCGGCACTACGCGATCAGCGACACTGACAATGCCTCCTCGGTAGACCGTCCGTGTGGATCTTGTGCTCGCTGGCGGAAACATGTTCGAACTCCTTTTGCCACCGGTTAGCCTTCGGACGAGTTGAAAACAATCATACGCTGGTTGGATCGAAACCATCCTTCCGGAGCGTTGACGCAGTAAGAGGCCAAGGGATATTTGGCGCTGGTTGTGCTTCGAGGAAGGCGGCCATGGGAGCCCCCGCCCGCAGGGCGCGGGGCTCGCCACCTATGCCGCTGTCGATACACAGGGACCGGTGGCATCGACTAGCGAGATAGGAGCCATTCATGACGTTTCGTTTAACCATCCTCGGCGCTTTGCTCATTTTGGTTTTGGTCCCCGTCGATACTGAGGCCCAGTCCGCGCATGCAATCGCCGCCGACGAACCTGGCGTTCCGCTTAGTGACGATTTGACGGCCGAGATCGTCGAAAACATCCGCGCGGTTCGCTCCGAGTGTGCGACCGTTCCGGCTCGGTATTGGTTGGACTGTCTGCGTCTGGGTCTAGACCTGACGTCGCGGAAAATCCCCTTCCATGGGGTTTACGGCCCGGCCCGGTTGGCGATGCAGCGCGGTGCGACTTCGCTCGCTCGTATCGTGGTCCGATTTTCCGACAAGGGATCTCCGCGCCTCGAAATGGCACCTGGATCGAACCCGCGCTTCGCTTCGCGTAGATATTTTGCCGCTCTCGATGTCGTCTCAGCTGAGGAGGCTAGAAGCAAAGCTTTCGAGACGCTGGTTGAGATCGAAAATCAGCTTGCGGGGAGCCCACGTGTCGGAGCCGGGCAAGCGGTCGCATATTCGGAGCTGGCGGAGGCGCTTTCAGAAATACGCGAACTTCCGTAACGCGTCCTTCCTATACCCCCGTATGGTTGAACAGCCGCCGCGGATGCGGTGAAATTGCCCTCAACTGTAGACGGAGAGGATGTTGCCATGACCCTGTTGAGCGAACGGTTGAGACAGTCCGCAGAACCGTTGATCGTGCATCATCCGGTGCGCTGGTTGGCGCTGTGCGCCATCTGCTCTCCGTATTTGATCGGGAGCGCGATGAAATTTATGGACTACAGTGCCGCTGTGAAGGAAATGGAGAGTTACGGGCTTCTACCCGCAGCACCATTCGCAGCAGCTGTGATCTTTATGGGAGTCGCCTTATCGCTGATGGTCATCACCGGGTTCCTGCGCTGGATCGGCGCGCTCGCGCTCGCGACTTTCAATATCGTCGCGACACTGGCGGCTCTGCCGTTCTGGCAGATGACACCCGGCCCTGATCGTCTGATGGCCCTCCGCGTGTTCGTCGAACACATCGCGCTTTCGGGCGCACTGGTTCTCGTCGCATGGGAGGATGTGAAAGAAGCGCGCGACGGTCACGGATGAAACTTGCTGCATAGGAAGCCAGCCCCCGAAGGCGCTAACCTACTCGCTCGCCAACGTGCTCAGACGTCTAGCTTGATGTCGCCCTAGCTCGAAGTAGTGGTAACGATTCTTTCGAGACACAACCGCGACGAACTTGAGGCGCAAGTCGACGCAACCGGCAGCATTGGGAACCTTCCTCCGGCCGTTGTCGAGGATATGCGGTCAGCCGGCCTCTTGGACGCTTTTTCCAATTTGACAAAGACTTCCGTTCTCTACGTGGAGCTGCGTGACGTGAACGATATCACCTACGAAATCCTGATGGCGCTAAGCCTTGGGATACTCAGCCCAACACTGTTCACCGCGCTTGGTTTGGTCGATCGATCATTCGATACCACAGCCTTGCCGACAGCCTAAACACTCCCACATAATCGGCTAAGTTGATTCGAGGATGCTGATGGAACGCTACGAGGGATATGTGCGGTATCAGGGCGTCACCGTCTTGGAAGGCGACCGGATTCCGGAGAGCCGCCTGCTCGAGGTTATCAAGGAGGTCTACCATGAACTCCGGCCAAAGGACACACTCATGCTCGCCATCATGAAGGGCGGGGTCTTCTCCCACCCACCCTTTCAGATGCTTGCCATCAAGTTACCGAGCTAAGCAGCTAACGCACCCAGCCCGCGGACCACGCGGCACGGTCTTCTCTATCGAGGGAGGTGGGACAAGCGTAGCAGCCTCAAGAGTACCGCCAGGTATCGTTGCCCATGAGGCCGTTCGCTTTGGGAGACGTCACCGACTGCAACTGTTGTTCCTACCGACGCCAGTCAAGACGGGCGCAGCGGCTGGGCTTTCCAGTTACTACGTGGAGGTGTTTGCGCAAGAAGGCAATTCGGCAAAGTAATGCGAACAGCGAATTTGTACGACACGGCCTTATTCACCTGTTTTCAAAGCGTGAAAGCATGTCTCTTAATTGATCGTTGTATGCTTCGAGTCCGCTCGGCAAGCGCGGCGCTGAACTGTTTGATGTTACCCTTCTTGGTGGCTTCGAGGTAAAATCTGCGACCTCCGAGCCGCAGGAACCAGCCGTCGCCGTTCGAGCCGACGCGCCACAGAATAGACCAACACCTCAACCTCGACGTCTATTTTGCTGCCGTCGAGCAATCGTACGACGTCATCAATCCCGGCGACGGGATTTCCGTCTATCGAGAGCAGGTAATCGCCCTCGTGCAAGCCTGCGCGTTCCGCCGGGCTTGATGGCTCCACTCTCCGCAGCCGCACGGCGGTTCTCTGCATAAGCCCCGCTTCCAGCGCTATGCGACGGTGGAGCTCGACCGTATCGGCCGCGATACCGATGGCGGCACGTCGGACGTGCCCAAACTGCAATAGTTCGGATATCACGTATTTGGTCGTATTGGACGCCACCGCAAACGCTATGCTCTGCGCGCCCTGGATGACCGCCGTGTTTACGCCAATGACTTCTCCAGCAGACGTGACAAGCGGTCCACCCGAGTTTCCTGGGTTGAGTGCCGCATCCGTCTGGATAACGTCTTCGATCAGGCGGCCGCTTGCCGCCCGCATAGAGCGGCCCAACGCCGACACAATACCCGCAGTCACGGTCCACTCGAACCCAAGCGGGTTCCCAATCGCGATCGCGATGTGGCCGCGCTTCAGCGCTTTGGAATCGCCGAGCTTGGCCCAAGCCCCGGACCAATCGTTTGCGCGGATCAGCGCAAGGTCGGTGTCGGGGTCGCGACCGAGCACCCTACCCTCCACCTCAAGACCCTCCGGTGTGGTGATGCGAACGCGCTTCGCATCGTCAACGACGTGGCTGTTCGTAACGACCAGGCCATCGGGTGAGATCGCAAAACCCGATCCGTGACCAGCCCCTCCTTCTACTCTTTCGATACGATTGACTGCAGGCCCGACTACATCCACTGCGTTAGCGACTGAGTTGGAATAGGCGTCCAGAAGCGTGGCATCGCCTGCGGGCCGGATTTCACGGTCTATTAAACCCATTTTTGAGACTCCTCGGACGCAAAACGCATCCTCAAGGAACGGCAGCGAACGCCGTGGCGAGGGCTGTCAGTTCGACAGTTAGAATAGCTGCAGATTAGATGAGATTTGCGGTGCCTGCTTTCAAGGGAGCGGAACCTGCTGGAAGCTCTCCAATACGACCGCTAAAAGCGGATCCAAACGGCGGCGCGGCTTCTGGCCTAAAGCCCTCTTCTTCTAGCGAAATCTTGATACCACTCACCGTCATTATCGATATCATGAGGATGGACAGAACTCTCTGTCATTCGGTCGATGGCGACCTCCATCGGTCGATCTCCTGGTGCCTTTCCAAGCCCTCTTCACCCCTGTGCGAGAGGGCTTCTTTTTTATGGCTGTGGTAGATCGCTCAGTTCACCGAGATTTTGGGCGTGGGTGGGTCCCGAACGTGGGCGTGAGTAACACCCATCCCCAGGCGACCTTCCAGTTTTGGCCTCGGAAACCGAAGGCATCAGACAGCCGAAAAATAGGCAGCAGTCTCGTTCACAACGAGCTGCCGCGCGAAATTCCATTAACGCAACAGGGATCGGCGGTTGCTTTCGTTTTCGAAGCTTATGCGCTATCCGCTAAGGGGAAATCCTTCCCCTTACGTCCACGGAAGACATCTGATTGAGTGATGACGATAACGACGATAACCTGACCGATGAGAAAGCTGCGCTTCTGGCGGCGATGGCGAACGAGAAGCGTTTGCGGATCCTGATCGCTTTATCGAATGGGGAAACTTCGGTGGGCGATCTCGCGGAATACGTCGAGCTTTCCCAGTCGGCGCTGTCGCAGCATCTGTCCAAACTGCGGAAAGATAGGCTCGTAAAAACTAGACGTGACGCGCAAACGGTCTACTATTCAACGCGAGACCCACGAGTTCTAAAAATGCTTGAGGCGCTTGCTCAGATTTTCGACGCCGCCGAGCCAGGATAACGGCTTGTTCCGTGAGCAATAATCCACGCTTGCGTCAAGCGCTCAGATTGCACAGTCCGTTCTCTTCGCGTTCTTAGGTTGTTCATGATATAAGGATTGAATATTAGTTGCCTCTAATTTTTGACGACGAGCATCGCTAGTCCTCCGCTCCAACCTTACCCTGCGGCGCGCCGCCTCCCCACGTTCACCAGCAGAGCGATCGCCAAAGTGCCCGCGATGAAGACAAAGGCGGCGGCCGCGATCGCCGGGCTGATGTTCTCGCGGATAGTGGAGAACATTTGCCTGGCAACCGTACGCTGGTTTGGACCCGCGACGAACAAAGTCAACACAACTTCATCGAGCGAAGTCGCGAAGGCGAAGACAGCTCCTGAGATGATACCCGGCATTGCTAGCGGCAGGGTAACGGTTCGAAGAACGACATGCGGAGCTGCGCCCATGCTCGCGGCGGCTTGTTCCAGCCGTTGATCGATACCTTGCAGCGATGCTGTGACGTTGACTACGACGAACGGAACGGCAAGCACCGTGTGCGCCACGATAACCCCAAGGTATGTATTGGCCAGACCATATTGGGCGAACATAAGCTGCATTCCGACGCCCAGCACGACGGCGGGGACGACCATCGGAAGGAGAAACACCGTCCGGATAAATCTGAGTATTAGCCAAACGCGTGTCCACCGGAGCCTTGGTGAGCCGATCGTCCCGAGCACCGTCACCAGCACGGTTGTCCCAGCCCCGACCACCTTGCTCTGCCGTGGCATACAGACGCCGACCTTGGTCGCCCGTTCGAATGCATCACCGACATGTTGAAGACGCGAGAACTCGGCTTCACAGGATACCAGGCGACCGGCAAGGCCTTCTACGACCTGTTCGACCGCCTGCGGGGTGGCAAGACCATCCCCGCAGCTGGGGACCGTCGGTAGCCTCGGTGGAGGTATACTAGGGAGGAGGCGACCGTTCGCCTCACTCGTTCTAAATCTTCAGCCCCCCTGCTTGGCCTTTTGTTGACGATGCAAGATTAGCCAGCAGACGATCGGCTCGCCTACGCGAGATCGGCAGGTGTGCAACTGCGTGCCCATCTCGGCTTATCTGATAAGATCGCGGCGTAGTTGCCACATACAATCTCAACGAACTAATTCTCCGAACTCTTTCCGCGCTCGATTACCTGTTCGTCAGTCATGCTTTCTCGCTCAGCTTTGGATAGGAGCAGCACTACATTCTGCGAGCCAGGGCTGAATGATGCCCGAAAGGAAGGTGACCAATTTCCCGTCGACAACCAGTTAGCGATGGTAGTCTGAAGGTTCTTGTCGGAGTCGTATGCACAGGCAGCGTTTGCCACGCCAAATTGCCTAGCAAATGAGTCGTTGAACTCTGCTCCGTTGTAGAGGTTTGCCACCGGGAAGAATACCTCGCGGAAGGCGTCTGCGGCGGCGTCGACAGTGTCCTTCTGCGGAGGCAGCGCCCATAACCTCGATATTCGGAAAGCGGAGTTTAGCTTGGCGTAGCCTTCCCGCAGTTCGCGGCGGTATTCGTCACCGAATATCTTCGGATCGAGTTCTTCCCTCAGCAAGACTATGTAGCTGACGCCCGTGGAGGCGTCATACGCACCAAAATCTGGAACTGGCCGCGCGGACAGCGTGGAACAAAAACTGTCCGCAAAGGTGATCAAGTTCTCATATGAGCGATTTCGGTCACCGGCGTTAACTTGTTCCTTCAGCAGAGTCGTCTGTTGGTACGATAGGAATGTGGCAATGCCAGAGACAATGAGCGCTATCGCGGAAACGACTATGGCGAAGCGCTCCCACCAAGCCGATGTGTCCTTTTTCGGCGGCACTGCGGGCAACCGTAGATTTTCGGGAACAGATGTCATGTCGATCTTTTTGGAATGGCGCTGGTCTGTGTCGCCAAAATATCAAACGCTTTGGTCGTGTGAAGTCTCGCCGCTCTATTCCTTTCGAAGTATGCTCGCCTGGATCAGCTCGCTTCCCGGAGGCTTATCGACCCAGTCCACAAACGCCCGGACCGCCGGTGATAGTTTTCTTGAAAGTGGGTAGACGACATAGATCGGAACCGCCTCTGGCCTGTACTCCCCAAGCACCTCAACAAGCTGCCCAGTCCCGAGATGCTCGTTCACAATGAAGTCGGCGAGGCGTCCACTTCGCTGGATGCCAAGGATGGCCAGATCGAACTTGTACACAAAGCCTATCAAGCAATCATCGTTGATGCTTCGGGGAGACGCCCCGATTTCAGCGGACGATAGCCGAACGCTGGACAAAGCGCGCGGCCTCATCCAACAAGCTAGGCAGCTGGTCGAGAGGGCCAACCGGTAAGCTGCGGAAGACCGCTTGCCCAGCTAGGGTGTCAACCGGAGGCGAACTACTTTGGGATCGTGATCGCTCATTTGCAGCTCTTCCGGGAAAATTGAATTCAGATGGAATGTCCGGAGTTCAGCTACGGAGCTGCTCCCCGCGCTGACAAGTGCGTGGTCAAGAGCCTGTGCGTTTCCCTCGAAAACGTAGCTGAACCGCTCCAGGGGCGCATCGCGCAAAGTCAGGTTCTCAAATCCAGGCGTGGCTCCAGTGAGGACCTGCAGAGGCTCCTCGTACCATAATGTGTTGAAGTCCCCAAGGATCAAGACGGGTGTCATCTGCTCCGGCTGGCCACGCAAAAACGATCTAATCGCCCTCGCCTGTTCGATGCGCTTGCTAAGCGTCCCGTCTTTGGGCGGCTGGACCTTGCCGAACAGAGGGTCGCTGCCGCCCTTCGAAGACAGGTGGACATTGATTACCGTCAGCTTTTTGCCCGCTACTTCGAATGTGGAAACCAGCGGGAGGCGTGTCGCCTCGAATGACGGATCGGCAATCCGCGCCAGAGTGCCGCCAAGAGGCGTCACCTTCGTCGCGTTGTAGAGGAAAGCGCATCGGATGTTGCCACCCGCCTGCCCACCCTCTTGGTCGTCGATCGGTGGCACTTCCAGCCATTTATAGTCAGGACCTCCAGCAGCTTTTATAGCCTGCGTTAAAGTCGCGAGCGTTTCGTCGGCAGCAACGATGTCAGAGATTTCTGCGCCGTCGTTGTCCTGAATCTCCTGAAGCGCCACGATGTCGGGCGAGCCCATCGTCTTGGCGATGTGTTCACCGATTTTCGAGAAGCGTCCATTATTAAAATCGTCGTCGATTTCCTTCTTGTCGTAGACTTTGGCGATGTCCTCGTTTTTAGGATCGAGGTTTGCAACGTTGTAGCTGCCGACGGTCACGAACTCTGGACCGTTTTCAAACGGCGACGACGTAGTTGTAGGCCCAGCGGTTACAGAGCCGACTGCCGTCGCGATGATCTCATAGTTTCCAAAACCATAGCTTAGGACGCCGGTTATCGATCCAACAGCGTCTCCCACTTTGAGCTGGAGGCCAGCTGGGTCGACCAGTGTCTCATCGAACTGGATTTGAATGCGTTCCGGGTTTGCGTCGCCCGGCGTTGACGTGATACCGCCGTAGGAATTCATGCCGGTAGCGGCCGCACCCTTGTCGGCAACCACCCACATCTCGCCGAACTTGTTTGTTGGCCCGACAACGTTGGCGTTCGAGACAGATACCAACATGCCTTCCATGGTCTCAAAGAACGCGATGCCTGCGCGCTGCGGGTCGCGACCCGCAATGACTTCGGTGACTGGACGACGTCCACTTGCCCCTATAACCACGGGCGCGGGAAGCGATGCCGTGCCTGTCTTGACGATGATCGCCGGGGAAATTGACGTCAGCGTGAGTTGGCTCGGTGTCTCCGCCGTCTCTGTCACTTGGCCTTCCACTGACACCACGTCGCCAACTTTAATGTCCTTCGATTTGGATATCACGACGATGCCGTCGGAAGTCAGAGGGTCATCATCGCCTGCTTGGTCCTGGACGAAATAGAAAACACCGTCGCGCGTCTTCCGAATGGCAGTTACAATGCCAGCCGTCTTCACGGTCTTTCCTACAGACGGCGAAGTGTCGCCCCTCCCTTGGATTTGCGGGATTGTCAACGGTTGGGCGGCATGAGTTTGGACAGCACCGACCAGCAGGGCACTTGCGATGACAGAATTCCGAATTGAGTTGCTGCGCATATAAGTCCCCCTCGATGCCGCGTAATGATAAGTCGGCTCGCCATAGAGTTGTACCACAGATTTTGAATGCAATTGCGACATCGACGAGGTCTTGTTAGCCGGAGAGGCCCTGCGGTCACAGGTCCTCCCAGTCCTTTCTCGTCTCACTGATGAGCAGAACGCCTGGGATCAGGCACTCGAGTAGCCTGTGGAGCTGCTGCTTGATGCACTCCGTGAAAATCCCGCGGAACGCCGCGAGAGCTGCCGCGAAGTTTCCGAAGACCGCACCAATGACCGCCCCAGACAATGCCGCATGCCAGAAACAATCTTCGACCACACCGAACACGATTTCCCCCAGGTCCTTGGGAAGCCGGTAGTAGCCATACAGATTGAGATCAGACCATTTAATTTGGATAACGGGGTACGGGATGTAGACCCTGACGCATCCTAACTTCAGCACCAGCTGACGCTGAATCACCCTGAATTCCGGGAAAGTCAGCAACGTCATGACCTTATGATCGTTGTCTTTGAGATCGTGACAATCTAGCGCTCCACCCTCTTTAAAAGAGACCTCTGCGATGACGTCCCGTGCTGTGCGCCCATCAGCATCCTGTTCGTGAAGCGGGTCACGCGGTTTCTCCTGATAGCCCCAAGAGTCGATCGTCTGGACGCGGTGCACGCGAAAATCGCGCCGCTGCAAGTATTCGCTCCTTTCCAGGTCCTCGTCACCGCTATCCGGCCCAGGTGAAATTGAACCTTTTGCCGTACCCTGGTAGAAGGCAGTAATCGCATCCAGCTCCTCCTGTCGCTCAATCACCCCGTCACGTTTGATCGAAAAGGTGCAGCGGACTTCGAACCACTCACGTTGCGCTCCCTGCACGTTCGCAACCGCAGCCTCGAAGTATGCCTCTGGATCACCGCTAGCCGACGTAAACTGATCAAAGGCGTTGACGGCAGCGGCAGCGATCGGTGCCGGGCAAGCCGTTGATACGAAGAATGCCGCCTTTATTTCGACGTCGAAGATATGGAATGCGAAAATACGTGCTTGCACGTTTGCGATCACTTGCCTCCCGCCGCCTAGCGCCGGCTCGGTAACCTGCAAATAAACCAACGAAGTCCTGATTTTTCGCTGGTCTTTGATGTCGCCCAGGCTCTTGTTCGCAGCGCCGGCGTGGACGAAGCCTGTTGGTGCCACCAGCACCTCATCCCAGGTTGCCGGTCCAGGTTGGAGCAGGAAGTCGTAAATCGCAGCCTGTTCGAGGTCGGGCGCATAATCTAGCTGAATGCTCATTGCCACCTCCGCGTGATGAAAACGCTCGATTATCATTGGACCTCGGCCCGGATGCAATTATTACGATATAATTAATCACCCCGGAACCGACCAGAAGGCGAGTAGGCGCTCGGAAACCTATTTCGTACGATACGGTCGGTAGCTCGTGGGGTCGCGCAGTAATCTAGACGAGCGATGCGATGGAAGGTTTAGCGCGTGTCACATCGGCTGCGCCGGAACCCGGGACTCGGTGTTCAAAACTGCCGGGTCGACTGCCCACCCCGGCTCGAGCCATGAACCCGCCTGGTGACGTGCTAAGCGGCCGCGGAAGGAGCCTCCGCGGTGCTTGAGGAGTGCAGGACGATTTTCTGATAATGCTCGACACAGCCTTGAAGCCGCTCAAGCAACGGAGCGAACCCGGAGAAGTCGATCGTTTTCCAGTTAGGCTTCACTACCTTCTCGGCAAAAACCACCTTCCCATAAGCGGTTTCGTTGCCGTGTTCCTTTTTCATGTCGAAAGCCTTCCCGTCGAGCTTCGTGTCCAACACGCTTTGAGCGAAAAGGGCTTCGATTTCGAGAATCTGCGGTGGCGTACCTTCCGGCACTTTGACCAGGTACAAATTGTCGCCCAAATAGTAAAACGGCTCGGTTGTGGTGGTGGAGATTTCGACGCTGGCTTTCGTCTTGGCATTCTTGAAGACAGTCTTCGGCCCATCGTCGTTGTCGCAAAGGATGATGACGGGAAATTTCAGCGGCCTGGAAGTGTATCCTTCGATTAGCTTCGAGTATTGCGCTACGAGGGAAGCCTGGCCGGCCGCGCCGTTTCCGAGATTCAGCACCTCTCTCACCGTCGGCGTAGACCTCAGGAAGTTCACGGAGGGAGTCTGCACTCCGTCTTTGGATGGGGCCAGAAGTGGGAAGTCCTTGCCAAGCGAACGGATAGCACACCTGAGGTATGCGATGTCGGATGTGCCTTCGGTGACGATGACGGGAGCGGTCGGCGCGACGAAATTCTTGTAGACGAGAAACCTGCGGTACAGGGCGAGCGGAGCATGGGGTTGACGGAATTCACTCGCCTCTTTCGCGAGTTTGTTCACCCGCGCGCTACGGTCACGCCGCGATTTGATAAAATGGATATGTGAAAGCGTACCCTCGAGCGGTGCTAGGTTGTCTGTCGCGTCTTCCAGTTTATCACTCGGACGAAAGTACTTGCCCGTCCGGAACAGCGCATTGCACATGGCGCGCGCAGCGCGGTAATACTCTATCTCGACGTTGACTTTCGCGTTTACCACAAGCCCGGTAACGGTCTGCCGCGAACGTCGTTGCGACATCCGTGTCTTCGCTTGGTTCACCGAGAAGCCAAGTCTCGAAATTTCCGACTCCAACCGCTTACCGACTTTCCATTCCGCACCAAACGTATTGATCGCGATTTCAGTAGGAAACAGCTTTTTATTGGTGGAGAACGTCAGGTCATCGGCGTAGCGGGTGTACGTACAGTTGGTATCGCGAGCGAGCGCGAGCAGTCTGACGTCGATGATGTTGCCTATTAGATTGGAGATAATAGGCGAGCATGGGCTTCCTTGAGGCAGAGTGTTATCGTGGCAGGCGATCTGGGCGATGATCGTCGCGACTGTCGGCGAAAGTGCGAACGACTTATCGCCAATAAAGAAGCCGCGCACGCGACCAAAATTGATGGTTCCAAAAAAGTCGGAGAGATCGATGTTCAAAACGAACCGCCGTCTCTTATGAGCCTTGGCGTTTGAGACGATCGTCTTTCCCTGCTGGAAGCCGTGTGACGCCTGCCAGTAGTTCTTCTTCTCCGCCCTTATCTGTCGAACGCATTGCTCCAGCAGCTTGGAGAGCCGCAACTGCAACAATTTAAGTTGTGGAATCGGGGCTTTGATCTCCCGAGTTCCACCGGTTTTCTTCGGGATTTCGAACGTCGAATACTTCGCTTCGCTCTTGACGACGTAGAGGATGTAGCTGAGGCCCTTAGGTGTAAAACCGAGTAGTGGCGCAAATTGATCCAGAGTTTTGGCAGCCTTGAGCTGCTCCAAGGCGTCCATCATATCTCCATCGGATTCAAGTGCTTACGGGCACTCTTTCGCGTCGATGGCTCATCGTATAAAATGTCCATATCCGTTGCATAGTATTATCCGGGACGAGCAGCAGCCCGCCTACCGTTGTTGTCACTCGCCGCGATACGCAGCGTAAAATTCTGCCCGTAAGCGCGGCAAACTAAGCAACTTGTGATCGACTGATCAATATCGGCGTCTTCAATTCGCCGAGTAATCCACAGCTGTTGGTTCGTCCGTGAATTCCGCTGAGGGTGAGCGAAAAGCCAGGTCAGCAAGTCGGCGAAACCAAGCGGCGAGTAGTCGATCGCGCGGACAGATGTAGACGCCAAGCCGCCTGCTCGACGGCACGGTGTTATCGGCGAACATATTAACCTGCGCGATCGAGACGCTCGATCTCGGCGACTATTAGGGCGGCAGCTTTAACGAGGTCCCAACGCCGGTCTGTCGCTTTCAAAGAATCCATGGTCCATCGCCAGTGACCTGCATCGCCAAGGATGTACGCGGTTGCCGCCCGGGCCAGTTCGTTGTTGGTCTCTTAGTTGTCGTGTTCGTACGTCCAGTTTTCTGCACCAACCTGGCGGCGATCAGCTGTCACATCGAGAACAGCCTGCGACCCCGCGTGCCGTGGCCAACCGAGTGACAGTCAAATCGCGCCCGAGGTCACCGGCATAGCGATCCGCCATAGTATTCATCGTGAATGCGAGCGCACGAGCGAAGACGGTGTTGTCCTGATCCGTCACGTCTACCCACGGCGGGACGAAGGCCGAATGGATCATTTCCCGACGCCACAGGAGATCAAGCTCGCCCGCGAGATTATCTTCAGGCAAACGAAGAGCAACGCCTTCGCAGAAAACACCCTTTTCAAGTGCGAGTAAGGACCGGGGTTTTCAGGGGTCCCTCGTCCCGACATGGTGGCAGCCACAACGAACGGTGCCAACCTTCGATACGTCCAGCCTTCGCTTCGGCGATCGGGGCGACCGAGTCCCACATCAGGGAACCGTAAGCGAACACCCAGACTGGCCCATTCGCGCACCACACCTTCATGGACACGGTACAGCCGGTGACAAGGCCGACCACGCATCGTCGCAGCCAACGAGCGTTGCCGCTCCTCCCGTCATCACGGGGAGGCCGGGATTGTCACGCGCGATCATTTCTGCGAACTCGCCGCGCTGGCCAGCAGTTCCCTCGACAGGATCTCCCCAGCCGATCCGGTGCATTTTCGGACAGTTTCGTTCACTTCGCACCGCCGTCGTTTAACAATCTTGAAATCTGGTCGACACGGTCAGTTTAAAAGGAGATATGGCCGGCGATCTGCGAGACCGCGTCGTACGGCGTCTGATAGGACCAGGCGATAGGTTCCTGGGAGCATTGCCCGTCTCCGACGTCCAAATCGAAATGACTGGCCGTCCCTTTGTACGGGCAGTAAGTCTCGTGGGAGGAGGCCTTTAGAAACAGCGGCTTTACGTCGTCTGCGGGAATGTAAAGGACCGGAACGCGCGTCGACACTTGGAGGATAGGGGAACACTCGACGACGATGATGCCTTCGCACGGCGTAACGCTGGTATACAGCGACGCTGAATGCCCTTCGTTCGAAGAAACTAAGCGGGTGTTGCTCTCGGGTTTGATCGATATCTGTGGGTCGAAATCCGACATGACTCGGAGTTTCGATTTCCCAAGCTCACCCCTTGAGGCCGGCAATCGACGACATTCGGGTTAGAGGCCGTGGCAGTCACGGTCAACCCGATGCGAACCATCAAAATAGCTGAGTTGTGCAATCAACATGGCGTCTACTGCACCTCCTTGTGGAGTTAACCGCAATACAACTCTTGAGGAATATCAAGCAGTAGATATGTAGTGGAAGAGATAATGCCCAAAGATGAGATAGCGGGTTTAAACCGACCTAGAGCTCGGCGACACCGTAGCATCCAGCGACAGATAACAGGCGCGAGCAATGCGGACTTTGGTTACGAGTACCAGCTGTTCGTTGCTCTGTTCGAACTTGTAATACTAGCTCGCCGCTGGGTGGTTGGCGACATCCACGACGGTTCCGTGGTAAGACAAGCTAGAACACGCGTTGATGACGTACACGTCACCGCAGACGACCATCTCCGCGTCGTCCAGGCTAAAGGAGGGGCAGGAGTTTCATGGGAAGAGGATTTAGTTGCCGCTCTATGGGACGAGTACGAAGTTCCAGTGGAAACGGGTTCGAAATCCATTGAAGTCTGCGTGGGATCACACAACCTACGCGATAGAATGGATCGCAATAAGATTTCGGGAAAGAGCCGACTAACCCGGGAGCAACATAATTTGCATTTTGTAGAAGTGGTATGCGTGCCCGAGGGCTGGCGATTCCGCCCATATCTCCAAACAGATATTCGCACCAACCTCGAACTACTAACAACTGACGACTGGCACGATGATCTGATTGAATTAGCCCCCGAAAGGCCCGGACATGCTCCACCACTTAGCTAAGTGGGTAGGAGTAATGTTGGTAATATGACTAGCAGCAATTTTAAGATGGAAGTCCTCTCCGGCCCGGAACGTCGGCGACGC